>JAESFG010000006.1_pt1 | contig 2156240 bp, 1973 predicted proteins | sample 9269371 | NCBI WGS metagenome assembly JAESFG01 (sample SAMN14506227, study PRJNA617093) | algae metagenome | isolation source: Aetokthonos hydrillicola CCALA 1050 (B3-Florida) and co-occurring... | place: USA: South Carolina | collected 2013-01-01
TCATAGACGGCGATTTCGTCCTCGGACCGGTCGAGCTGGCCGAGCGTGATCCCCTTGTTGACCAGCGCCCTCGCCACATGCTCCTGCAGCGCGGGGAGCGGGCTGTCGCCGAAGCGGGCGACGCAATCGTCATAGACGGCGATTTCGTCCTCGGACCGGTCGAGCTGGCCGAGCGTGATCCCCTTGTTGAACAGCGCCTTCGCCACATGCTCCTGCAGCGCGGGGAGCGGGCTGTCGCCGAAGCGGGCGACGCAATCGTCATAGACGGCAATTTCGTCCTCGGACCGGTCGAGCTGGCCGAGCGTGATCCCCTTGTTGAACAGCGCCTTCGCCACATGCTCCTGCAGCGCGGGGAACGGGCTGTCGCCGAAGCGGGCGACGCAATCGTCATAAACGGCGATGGCCTCCTGTGCCCTGCCAATCAGGCCGAGCCTGACTCCCTTGTTGAACAGCGCCCTCGCCACATGCTCCTGCAGCGCGGGGAGCGGGCTGTCGCCGAAGCGGGCGACGCAATTGTCATAGACGGCGATTTCGTCCTCGGACCGGTCGAGCTGGCCGAGCGTGATCCCCTTGTTGAACAGCGCCTTCGCCACATGCTCCTGCAGCGCGGGGAGCGGGCTGTCGCCGAAGCGGGCGACGCAATCGTCATAGACGGCGATTTCGTCCTCGGACCGGTCGAGCTGGCCGAGCGTGATCCCCTTGTTGAACAGCGCCTTCGCCACATGCTCCTGCAGCGCGGGGAACGGGCTGTCGCCGAAGCGGGCGACGCAATCGTCATAGACGGCAATTTCGTCCACGGACCGGTCGATCTGGCCGAGCCTGATCCCCATGTTGACCAGCGCCCCGGCAAACCGGCCAAGAAACTGTTCAGTCTGCTCGGTGGATGACGAATCCATGATCAAGGTCAACCAGCCCCGCAGTGACCCGACGCTTGTCAAGTCCAGCGCTGCGGCCGAATCGCTCACAAAGCCGGCGTAGGCGTAGAGTGCATCCCTGTCCGACCCCTCATCCGGTGCCAGCCACGCGAGGTCTGGCATATGCTGCGGAAAGTCGCGCAGACATCGCAGTGCGACAATTGCGGCAACGTCGCCGCCGAGGTGGTAGGCCAAGCGGCAGAAGCGGGCGATGGCGGCAGTGCCGGCCGAGCGGCGCAGGTCGAGCAACTGGTGCAGCAGATGGCATTCGCCGATAAGATCGGGTTCCAGTTCGCGCAGTCGCCCTTCCTCCACGCGCCCGAGCCGTTCGAGCAGCGGCTCGCTGGGCAAGGCGGGGAACAGATGCGCTAAACCCGCGTCGGCGGCGTGGTTTGCGATGCCGAGCGGGTCATCGCAGCCGAGGGTGAAGCTGGCAAGCGCCAGCAGCCGTTCGTGCGTCGGCAGATCGGCATGGCAGGCCGCCGCTTCCGGTCGCCAGAACTGGCTGCGGTCGCGCTCGATGATCGACAATAGCAATTCCTCGCTGGTCGCTTGTTCATCGACTAATGACCGCCAATCGCGGCCTTCTGCATGGGCGGCTAGCAGCCATTCGATGGCCGCCAGCACATACAGCGGGCGGGGCGGCCCCATATGGTCGCCGTCGGGCTGTGGGTCGATCCGCCAGACATAGCGCCGCAGGGCATCCTCGCGTTCAACGAAACCGGGCAGATGGCCCAATCCGCGATCGAGCAGGTCGGCGATGTCGGTCCATTCGGGCGGCTTGAGCGCATGTCCCGGCAGCACGGGCCGTCCGTCATGCACACAGGCAAAGCGCCGCAACGCTGCCCCATCTCCGGCGTTGGGGAAAACCTTGTCGTACCAGCCATCTGCCGCGTCCCGCTCCAGCAGCAGCACGCGCACTGGAAAATCGAATGCCGCTGACCGGCGCAACAGCCGGTCGAGCAGCCGGTGGACATCGTCTGGCCGCTGCGCCGGATAATCGATGACGATCAGCGTCGGTGCGCGCGGCAGCCAGTCGGGTGCCCAACCGATCATCGTATCGAGCTCAGCGACCGGCAGGCGGCGACCGACCCAGCCGGGCGGCAGATGACGGCGTACAAATTCCATCGCCAGCCGGGTCTTGCCGGTTCCCCCGTCGCCGGTCAGCAGCAGCCAGCGGAAGGCCTGAGCCGCATTCCAGGCCACCGGCTCTCCCAGAAACCGGGTAAGCATTTCCAACTCGCGATCACGCCCGACCATCGGATAAAGGCCGCTGTTGTACCGGATGCGGTCGGCAATCGATCCGGTGTCGCCATCCTGCCACTGATCCATCAGCACGTCGACCGGATCGCGGTCGAGCTTGGCGAGTGCGGCGGTCAATTGAGGAACCAACTGGCTGGTGAGTTGCTGCAGCTCCGCGTCTAGCCCTTCCAGCTTGCGGCTCTGATAGAGCGACTGGACGATGGCGAGATCGGACGCACCGTCGAGCGGCGGCGGGTCTGGCGACTCGTCGCGCATCAGCGCCATCAGATGACTCTTGAGCTTGTCCTTGTCGCGCTCTGCGCGGCAGATGCTGGCAATCCTGTCGAGCAGCGCCGCGATGCGCCGGTGCTTGTACAGCCATCCGGTAAGATTGGTTCCAGCGGCCTTGAGAGCAAAACCCAGAACCGGAGTTGCAGCGCGGACGCAACAGAATAGCAACATCCGGTTGGTCGGCGGCGTACAGCCCATGTCGGCAAGCGTGCGCAGACAGTAATCGCGCACTTCCTCGTCGTCGAAAGCCTTCTGCAAGCCGCCATCGACAAGAAATTCTACGAGTCGCGGGACATCGGTTTGATCGACCATTGCCCATTCGTAGCAATCGTGTCTTGCCGCGCAAGCCGTCCGGCGATCACCTGACGTAAACGTCAACCAACGCTGGACAGAGGGCATCCGCATGCGGATACTCAGCCCAAACATAGGGGAGAGAGCGATCATGGCCTTGCCGCACGTCTGCATCATCGGTGCTGGATGCTCCGGCTTCACCACCGCCAAGCGGCTGGCCGATCATGGCATCCCCTTCACCATTTACGAGGCCTCGGACGACATCGGCGGCAACTGGTATTTCGGCAACCCCAACGGCATGTCGGCCTGTTACAAGAGCCTGCATATCGACACGTCGAAATGGCGACTGGCGTTCGAGGATTATCCAGTACCGGCCGACTGGCCGGACTATCCGCACCACGCGCAACTGCTCCAATATTTCCATGATTATGTCGATCATTTCGACTTGAGGCGGCACATCCGCTTCAATACCCGGGTGGAAAAGGCGGCGCGCCGGCAGGGAGGCGGCTGGGATGTGACGCTGTCGAGCGGCGAGACGCTGGCTTATGATGCGCTCGCGGTCGCCAACGGCCATCATTGGGCGGCGCGGATTCCCGACTATCCCGGCCGTTTCGACGGGCCGCAGATCCACAGCCACCAGTATCGCTCGCCGTTCGAGCCGGTCGACTGTGTCGGCAAGCGGGTGCTGGTGGTGGGCATGGGCAACAGCGCGATGGACATCGCCTCGGAGCTGTCGCAGCGCCCCATTGCCGAAAAACTGTTCGTTTCCGCGCGGCATGGCGTGTGGATTTTCCCCAAGTATCTCAAAGGCCAGCCGATCGACAAAAACCCGGCCCCGGTATGGATGCCCAAGGCTATGCGGCAATGGCTGGGCGGGCGTATGATCAAGAATCTGGTCGGCAAGATGAGCGACTATGGCCTGCCCGAGCCCACCATCGGCCCGTTCGAAAGCCATGGCACCGTCTCTGGCGAATTCCTGTTACGCGCGGGATCGGGCGACCTGACGATGAAGCCGGGGATCGAGCGGCTAGACAGTGACGGCGTGGTCTTCGCCGATGGCAGCCGCGAACAGCTCGACGCCATCGTCTGGGCGACTGGCTATGACATCAAATTCCCCTTCTTCGACGATCCCGCGCTGCAGGCCGACAGCGACAATCGCCCGCCACCGCTGTTCAAGCGGATCATGAAGCCCGGCGTTCCCGATCTCTTCTACATGGGCCTCGCCCAGCCGTTGCCCACGCTGGTCAATTTCGCCGAGCAGCAGTCGAAACTGGTCGCGGGCTATCTGGCGGGAAGCTATGCGCCGCCATCGGAAGCGGAGATGCAGCGCATTATCGCGGCGGACGAGGAATATTACACCGGCGGCTATTATCAGGCGCGCCGCCACACCATCCAGCTCGACTTCGACCATTATGTGCGCGCGCTGAAGAAGGAGCTGGCCAAGGGCGCGAAGCGCGCAGCCGCGGCGGGCAACCGGTTGCCGGTGCCGGCACGGATCAGCGAACCGGCCTGAGCGCGCCCGGCCGGTCCGGCCCGGCCACCAGCCGCTGGAAGCAATGTTCGATCCAGTCGGCGACGTGGCGCAGCGCGGCATCGCGCTGCATGTCCTCATGAAAGGTCAACCATGGCGTGCGTGGCGGCACCGCCAGCCGGGCGTCGAGCTGCACCAGCGCCGGATCACGCGCGGCGATGGCGTCGGGCAGCAGGGCGATGCCGGCGCCGTTGCGGGTGGCGGTCAGCAATGCCCGGGTGCTGCCTGTACGCAGTTGAACCGCGCCGGTCAGGCGGCGCTCCTCGATCCACGCCGTTTCGGGCAGCGGCCCGTAGCTGTCGTCATAGCTCAGCAGATGCGCGCGCGAGAGGTCGGCGAGGGCCTGCGGATTGGCGGAGAGGTAGCGCCGGGTCGTGTAGAGCGACAGCGTCAGCGCCGGCAGCTTGCGGATGATCAGGCTGGCGCCTTCGGGCCGGACCATGCGCACCGCGATATCGGCATCGCGCGCGGCGAGGCTGACGATGTCGGCTTCCGACCTGAGCTCGACCGGCACGGTGCTGCGCCCGCCGGTCAACTGCATAATCGACGGAGCCAGCACGTCGGAGATGATGAACTCGGTCGCCGATACGCGGATCGGGCGGGTGCGGGTGCCGCCACGCAGCGAGGCGGCGAGATGGGCGATGCGGTCGAGCTGCGCGCTCAGCCCGTCGGAGGCTGCGGCCAGCGCGCGCCCCGCCTCGGTCGGCACCGCTCCGCTGGCGCGCTTGTCGACCAGCTTGAGCCCGGTTGCCGCTTCCAGCGCGGCAATGCGGCGGGCGATGGTGGTGATGGCCACGCCGCGCTTCTTCGCCGCCGCGCTCAGCGTGCCATGGCGGCACAGCGCCACCAACGCGTCGCAATCGGCGGCATCTGGCATGGGCATGGCGCGTACACTCCCCCGATTCCGGCACGATGTGCGTTTTCGCAGGTCTATAATGCAATATCGCACATAGCGGTGCAAGCCGGGCCAATGGTAGGCGAAGGGCATCGAGCATGGAGGCCAGCATGACTGCTATCCCCGTTTCCCCCTTCCCAGTGCGCAGCCCGGCGGTGTGGCTGGTCGCACTGATCGTGGCGATGATGGTGTTCAACGCCTGGCAGGCGTTTGCTGCCCCCACCGCCTTCGTCGCCCGCTTCGGCACGCCCGGTGCGGCCGATGCGAACAGCGCCTTCGTCACCGTCTATGCCAGCCGCGCCTTGTTTCTGGCGCTGGTCCCGGCGGTGCTGCTCGGCCTGCGCCAGTTTGCGGCGCTGGGCTGGTTCGCCGCTGTAGCGGTGATCATGCCGATTGCCGACGCGGCGCAGGTCAGCGCGGCGGGCGGATCGGCGAGCATCGTGGCGCGCCATCTCGCCATCGCCGCCTATCTGGCGGTGACGGCGCTGCTGCTGCTGCGCCTGGCGCGAAAGACCGCGCCATGACCGGTATGCAGCAACTCACCTTCCTCGCCCCCGGGGCCTTCGAATGGCGCGAGGTGGCCGCGCCAGTACTTGCAGCGGATACCGATGCCATCGTCCGGCCGCTGGCGGTCGCGCGTTGCGACCTCGACCTGCATATCGCCACGGGCCGGGTGCCGTTCCCCGGCCCGTTCGCCTTCGGGCATGAAATGGTGGGCGAGGTGGTCGATGCCGGGGCTGCGGCTGGCGTCGCACCCGGCACGCGGGTGATCGTGCCGTTCCAGCTCTCTTGCGGCCGCTGCGCCAATTGTCGGCGTGGCTGGACCAACAGCTGCACCGCCTTTCCACCCTACGCGGGCTATGGTCTCGCCGCTGGGCCGCGTCCCGATTTCGGCGGGGGCTTTTCCGATCTGGTGCGCGTGCCCTTTGCCGATCACATGCTGGTGCCGATACCCGATGGCATGCCGGTCGAGGTCGCCGCCAATTGTTCGGACAATATCGCGGACGGCTGGCGCGGCGTCGCGGCGCCGCTCGCCGAACGGCCCGGCGCGTCGGTGCTGGTGATCGGCGGCCTCGCACAAAGCGTGGGCCTCTATGCCGTCGCCGCGGCGGTGGCGGTGGGCGCGGGCACCACCGTCTATCTCGACGACGATGCGGACCGCCGCGCCCGTGCGCAGGCCCTTGGCGCCGACGCGCAGCCGCTTGCCCTCAGCGACGGCCGCAGCCCGAAAGAGCAATATGACATCGTCGTGGAAGCCGCCGGCGATGCCGCCGCGCTGGCCTTTGCCATCCAGTCGACCGCTGCCAATGGCGTGCTGACCGTGGTCAGCATCCATCTCGGCACGACCACCCCGGTGCCGCTGCACCAGGCCTATTACAAGGGGCTGACGCTGCACACCGGCCGGGTGCAATCGCGCGCGCTGCTGCACGATGTGGTCGGCTGCATCGCCTGCGGCAAGCTGAACCCCGCCCCGGTAACCCACCGCCTCGCCCGCTTCGCCGACGCGCCCGAGGCGATGACCGAAGCGGGACCGAAGATCGTGTTCCTGCGCTGATCGCGATTGCACGCCAAAGCCTAGCCGGGCATCTTTCGCAGGGAAGGCGGCTGCGGGGTGGAAGTCATGGGATTGTTCGGACCGAAGCGGCCGCTCGGCAAGGATGAGCTCGAGTGGCTGCTCGCGGGCTTCCAATATCTGCTCGACGAGTTCGGCGGTGCGGAGGCGCACCAAGACACACAGCTGGTCAATCCGCTGGGCGACTATTTCGCGGACTCGACCCTATCCGGGCCTGCGCGCGGAGAGGAGCTGTTCGGCGAGGTCAAGGCGATAGCCGGGATGCAGCAATGGCCGACCCGGCTGGTGGCGCGCCAGCCCCCGAAAGGCAGCTATCAGGTCAATGCGCAGACCTTTGTCCAGCCGGTCGGCACCGGCGCTGCGGGGACCTATCAGTTGCTGCCAGCGGGCGATGGCAGTTGGGTGGCGGAGATCCGTTACGATGTCGGGCTGCTCGCCGATCCGCCCGCGCTGGTTGCTACATTCGCGCATGAACTCGGCCACTATCTGCTCAGCACCACCCGCAACAGCTTTCCCGGCGGCGAGGACATGCATGAATTGCTGACCGATCTGACCGCGGTGTTCATGGGCTTGGGTGTTTTCCTCGCCAACAGCGCACGCGATTACAGTGCGCAGCAGCTCGAACTTGGCGGCCATATGTGGCAGTCCCGGCGGCAGGGCTATCTCAGCGAACGCGCGCTGGTCACCGCGCTGGTGGCGAACGAGCTGCTTGCCGGGCGGGATCCGCGCGCGGCGCGGCCATTCCTCAAATCCTATCTGGCGCAGGATCTCGACCTGGCGCTGAAATGGTTCGACCGCCGGGATATCCATGCCGATGTCGCCGCCATCGACCTCGACGACTATGGCGTCGCGCCATGGGAAGCGGAGGCGTCACCACCCTGAACCCTCACGTCGTGGAGGGTGTCTGCAGATCCGTCCCAGTAATCGCGCGCGATGCGGAAGTTCATCGCGTGGATGGTTCAGCCAGCACAGAAAGACGGCCCGCCACGGATAAGCTGGGCGGGACAGCCAGTGCTGCCGCTACGCGGTGCAGCGTTATCCCGTGCATTTCGAGCCGCGACCAGATGGGCGCGAGGCGGCGTGCCATTGCGGCGCTATCCGACCAGTGCGACACGATGCTGCCGCGGCCGGACCGGTCCGCCCGCGCGGTCTTGAAGGGTCGGCACCGCGGCGCGGCCAGCGCCAGGCCGGCGTGGACCGCAGCCGGGTGATCGCCCAGTCGCTCGGCCATCCGGATGAGCAGGGCTTCGCCCTTGGGCAGGCTCGGGCAGCCAGCAAAGGCTACCAACCGTGCAAACAGGTCCATATTTGCCGGCGTGGCAAAGGGGCGTTCCTGGCGGCTGGCCGGCGCTATCGCAAAGCGGATCGGCCGTGCCCTGCGGATGCCCGCCGGATGCTTCCAGATAACGTCGACATCATAGTCGCCGGGTTGCAGCGTCATCCAGCCATTCGCCGATGCCGACAAGGGAATGCGCCAGTGTCGTCGCCCTGCGACGGGGCGCTCGCGCGCATTGGCGGCGGCGCCGCCCTCGCACAGTTGAAAGCCGGGTCGCCAGCGCTGCCAGTGGCCGCCATTATGGCGCAGCCGCACCTGCAGATCGTGATTGTCGACCCGCGCAGGCTGTGTCGCCCGCTCGATCGCGAGGTCGAGCCAGACGGGTTCGACGGGTGACAGGTCATGCCTCGTGTTCGCCAGCCGCAGTTTCAAAGCAGGGTCGACGGCGCTGTTGCCGGCGTCGTCGACAATGCCGACGGCGCCATGATTGGAATCGCTTGCAGCACCCCCGGGCATGACAAAAATTTCGGGGGCGTGGCGCATGAACAGGCGTTCCGATGGGCTGAAAAGGTAGCGGAAGGACGCGAAAAAGCCTTCCTCGCCGCCATCGACGTTACGCACGTAGTTCATATAGGATCGCGCCTGGGGTTCGTTTTCAACGGCCATCCAGGCCGTGCCGATATCCTTCTCGAAACTGTGCGCCAGGTTGAGGCCGTGGCCCATTTCATGGACCATGCACCAGAAGGTGCGGCGCGCCTCGGACTGCTCCTGCAGATCCGGCTTGCCCAGCTCCGATAGCGGCGGAGAGGATAGCACGGACTGCAGGAACGTCGCGCTGCCCTGCCTTTGGAGGTCATCCTTCCAATCGAACATCAGACCTTGCAGTTGCGAGCCGGACACCGACGTCGAGGCCAACCCGTGCCATAACCGCCATCCGGGTCCCGCAGGATTGGCCGCCCAATAGGCCAGCATCGCCGCGTGCAGCTCACTTTCGTCCCACAGTTCGTCCACCCCGATTTCCGGCGCGGCGATGGCCTTGCCCGGACCGGTCGTCTTGGTGCGCAGGCCGGCGCGGGCGAAGGTGCTGGCGATGCTGATCGTATCTGCCGGCAGATCGTCGGGATGGTTCGGATGGGCGAGCGGGTCGATCGACGTCAGCACCGGCGCGTGGATCTTTGGCACGGGTGCGAGCAGATTGTCGATTTCGATGGCAAGGTCACGAAAGAAGCCATCGACCCGTTCCAGCTGCAAACTGTGGGTGATGCTGTTGTTCCGGACCAGATGCAGCATATGGACGCCGTCGGCCAGCGGTACAGTGTCTTGCACGCACAACAGCATCTGGTCCGCGCCGATCAGCGACTGGGGATCGAAGGCGTGGCGCAATGCGCCGCCGAAGACCAGTTCGCCCGCCTTGCCGCCGATCGACTCGCAGTCGAACAGCAGGCTGGCTGCTTTGCCATCGGGGAACTGGCCGTGCAGCGACAGGCACTGGCATGGCTCATCGCCATCCACGTCGAGGTGCACCATCCATTGGCGCTCCACGTCGAGCGGCTGGCTGTTCGCATCGCTTTCGCCGACGCATCGGAAGCGACCGCTCAGCTTTTGCGAAAGGACCAAGCCTGCGCCGGTATTCGGCAACGGACGTTCGGACAGCGGCGGGAGTTTCGCTGCCAGTTGCGCGAGCGACCCGATAGTCGAGCTGTCAGGCATGAACCTCGCAGTTCCGCATCGGCGCCATCATTCCGCCGCCTCCGCCACCCGCGCCTCGGCCCCCGCATTGCGGCGCTGGCCATCATAGACGAACTCGGCGCCTTCCAGGTCGATTCTGGGAAAGGCATCGCGCTCGGCCCAATAATCCTGGTTGTGGCGCCATTCCTCCTTGGCGCCGCGGCGCGGCATCTTGTCGAGGTCGCGGACCAGATAGCCGGGGTTGAAATTGTCGCTCTCGATCCAGTCGAGGATCTCCATCCCTTCATCCTCGGGGCGGAACGCCACCTCCACCTTGTGCGCGCCGCGCGCGTCCATATGGTTGAGCAGCGCGCAGATGAAGTCGCCCATCATGTCGACCCTGAGCGTCCAGCTCGCGCGGAAATAGCCGAACACCCACGCCATGTTGGGCACGCCGGTGAACATCATGCCGCGATAGGTGACGGTATCGGCCCAGTCGATGGCGCGGCCGTCGACGCTGAAGGGGATGCCGCCGAGTACGGAGAGTTTGAAGCCAGTGGCGGCGATGACGATGTCCGCCTCGAGATGCTCGCCGCCTTTGGTGAGGATGCCGGTTTCGGTGAATCGCTCGATCTCGTCGGTGACGACGCTGACCCGGCCCGCCACCGCATGCTGGAAGATGTCGCCATTGGGGCAGAAGGCCAGCCGCTGCTGCCACACGCGATAGCGGGGCGTGAAATGCGGCTCGAACTGGAAGTCGGGCTTGCCGGTGAAGGCGCGCACCAGCTCGCGCAACTCCTCCACCACCACCTCCGGCTCCTCCTGGCAGCGGCGGGTGAGCTGGTCCTGATCGTACATGATCTGGGCGCGGACCACGCGGTGGATGGTCGGCTCGTCGATGCCCCCGGCGCGCAGCTTGTCGGCCAGCTCATTCTTGTTCTCGCTGCAGAAGAAATAGGTGGGGGAACGCTGCAGCATCGTCACATGCGCGGCCGTCTCGGCCATCGCCGGGATGACGGTGGCCGCGGTCGCGCCCGATCCGATGACGATCACCCGCTTGCCCGCATAGTCGGTCGCCGGGTCCCATTTCATCGCATGGACCAGCATGCCCTTATAATCGCCCATCCCCGCCCAGTCGGGCAGATAGGGGTCATTGTGGTTGTAATAGCCCTGGCACATCCACAGGAAATTGCAGGTGAAGCGCAGCATGGCGCCGTCGGCCTTGCGGGTGGCCTCCACCGTCCAGAGATTGTCGGTGCTCGACCAGTGGCAGGCGGTGATGGTGTGGCCGTAACGGATATGCGCGTCGATGCCGTTCTCGGCGATCACCTCGCCCATATATCTCAGGATCTCGTCAGCGGTGGCGATGGGGGTGCCGACCCATGGCTTGAAGCGGTAGCCGAACGTGTAGAGATCGGAATCGGAGCGGACGCCGGGATATTTGTGCGTCTCCCACGTCCCGCCGAACCTGTCCTTGGTCTCCAGGATCACATAGCTTTTGCCCGGGCACTGATCCTGCAGATGATAGGCCGATCCGATGCCGGAAATCCCGGCACCGACGATCAGCACGTCGACATGGGTGGTATCGCTTTCCGGAGCAGGGCGCTCCGCAACCGCCGACTCGGCCATCTCTCACTCTCCCCGCTTTGCGCGTCTGTTGGCACGCATGATGCCACAAGCGCACCTTACCGCAAGCGCAAGGGGGAGAATTGATTCCGGTCAAAAGCCGGGATTGTCCGGAGGCGCCGGGCTCAAAAGGCGAAGGTCAGCCCCGCTGCGGCAAACCATTGGTCCCGGTCGCCGCGCAGACGGACGATCGGGCTATCCGCGGCATCGTTGAGCAGTCGCGAATAGCTGCCGCCGACGAACAGGCCCAGCCCGCCGTCGCGCATGTCGCCCGACAGGTCATAGTTGAGGCCGACGGTGGTCGCCCAATTCTTCCAGCCGCCGGTGGCAGTGTAGGCGGGCAGGCCGCTGGCCAGCGCGCCAGCCGGGGTCACGCCGAAATAGCTGTCCGTATAGTTGCCCGACGCATGCGTCGCTTCCAGCGAGACAAAGGCATAGATCGCGGTGCTCAGCGGGGTGGCATAGCCGATCGACGGGGTGATGGTGGTGCCGTCATGCTCGCCGCTGACGTCGGTCAGCACGTCGACGCGGGCGGTGACCGTGTCATAGGGATTGAGCACGCCGTCGAAGGCGATGCCGGCAAAGCCGCCGGCTTCGACCGCGACGTCCTTTTCGCCCAGCGCGCGCACCACCGGGTCCTTGATGCGGCTGGTCCGATCGAGGTTGAGGCGGAGCGCGGGGCCGAGCAGCAGATTGACGCTGCTGTCGTTGGGATTGGGGATGACATCGACGGCAAGGCCGGTGCCGCGGCTCTCGAAATCCAGCCCGCCCCAGCTACCGCGCAACAGCGGCGCAGCGGTGAACAGATAGTCGTCCGAGCCTTCGTAGGAGGGAAGATAGGCCCCGCCGATACCGATGATGAGATGGTCGCCATCGAACACGGTGGGCGTCGCCTGGTCGTCGATGGTTGCCTCTGCATCCTGCGCGAGCGCGGGGAAGGGGGCAGCGGTCAGCAACAGGGTGAGCAGCAGGGCAGTGCGCAGGCGCAAGGGGCCGGTCCTTTCAGGCGAGGGAACGACCATAACGTCACGTTGGCGTAAAGGTTTCCGTAAAAGCTGGGTCAGCGGCCATGCCGCTGCTATGGCCCGGCGCATGGACCAACCGCCCCGTCAGGCCGAACCGCCGCTGATCGAACGCGCCCGCCGCATCGGCTGGGCGCTGCTGGCGCTTTGCCTCGTCGCGATGCTGGCGATGCGCGCCGGGCCGGCCGAATGGCGCACGGTGGCGCTGGTCACCGGCGCGGCGTGCGGGCTGTTCGGCCTGCTGGCCATCGTCAATGTCGCGCTGGTCCGCAGCCTCTACCGCCAGGTCGCGGACGCGCCGCGGCCGCAGGGCGAGGAGGCGAGCGACTAGAGTCTGTCCTGGTCGGGTTAAATCGGGACTTGGGGCCTACCCCGGCTGCGGCCATTGCCCCATGATCGTCGCCGCGTCGAAATAATCGCGCCAGTAGGTGATCAGCCCGTCCTCGACGACAAAGACCCCGGTCACCGGCAGCTCGACCCATTTGTCGGCCAGCCGGTGGCGGTCGAGCCGTTCGAACATGACGACATTGCCATTCACCGCGGCGCGCAGGATGCGGAACTCATTCTCCAGCGTCGGCGCGAAAAAGGGTTCGAGCACCGCGCGCACGCCGGCCGGACCGGTGACGGTGCCGATGGGCGGCGGATTGGTATAGGCGCAATCGGGCGCAATCAGCTTGACCGCATTGTCATAATCGAGCGGTTCCATCAGCTTGAGGAAGCGGGTGGCGATGGCCAGCGGAGAATCGTCTGCATCCATGATCGGCTCCTGCGCTTGTGTAGCAATCGCTACATAAGAGCCCAAGCCGCAAGCAACGTCAATGCCGCTTCGCAGCCATGCGCCTTATTGTGCCCCGTCACCGATCAGCGTGAACGGTGCCCAGGCATTGGGGTGCGCCCAGGTATCGATCGTGGTGTCGTGGCTGGCATCGTTGCGAATTTCCTGCATCGCACGCTGGAATGCCTCGGCGCGGCTCAGGCCGGGTGTGTCGCGCTGGATTTCGATGGTCCGCACGGTCAGCCGCGCCGCGACATCGTCCCGCACCGGCCAGTGCGAGGCGAGCAGGGTGCGCGCGCCGGCGAAGAAGAAGGCCTGCGCCAGTCCGGACAGGCCGGGCGCGCCCTCGCTGCCATCGCCTGCGGCGGTGTTGCAGGCGGACAGGATCACCCATTCGGCGTTGAGCCTGAGGCCGGCGATCTCCGATGCGGTCAGCAGGCCGTCATCGCCCGGCGACGCCTCCTGCGGCGGGGTGAACACCAGCCCCGGCTCGACCGCGCCGTCGATCTCGCCCGCCATCAGCCCGTGGGTGGCGAGCGCGAGGATGCGTGTCTGGCTGAGGTCGGCAGAGCGGATCGCGCTTTCGGTCGCGGCCGCGCCGAGCCGCACCGAGCGGGCGGGCGCGCCCAATGCAGTGCGCATGTTGGCAAGTTCGGTCGCGGTGCCGGGCAGTCGCGCCAGCCGCTTGAGCTGTGCGACATTGGCGAGCGGCACCGCTCCGGGCGCGCTCGCTGCGCCTGTGGCAAAGGCATCGCCCATCCGGGTCGCGGCACTGCGGGTTGCGCCGCGCCCGCCCCCCCGGGTGGCGGCCTGCCCGTCGAGCAGCGGGTCGCCGAAGCCGGAAAAGCCGCTGACCCGGGTGGCTCCAGCCGTCTCGGCCAGCAGCCGCCGCTGCAACTGCAGCGATTGCAGCGTCGGCATGCGGATCAGCGCATAGCGGTCGGCCAGCCAGTGGGTCGCACGCAGGCTCGCCGGGTCGCCATCGGCTCCGGTCGGCTCCTCGGTCACCAGCACGCCCAGCGGCAGACTGGTCAAGGAGCCGCTGGTGACGACGAAGACATGCCGCTTGCCGTCCAATATGCTTTTCACCGGCTGGATCAGATGGGTGTAGAGGATCCAGGCATTGCGGCGCGAGAAGGGGTAACCGCGCCCGCCTTCCTCCTGCCACGCAGCCACCTCGCTCAGGCTGACGTCGACCGGCGCACCCAGATCGAACAGCAGCCGCCGCACGCTCCAGTCGACCTGCGAGGCCGTGATGTCCGCGCGCACCCAGGTGCCGGCCGTGCTGTTGAGCGCCATCACATGCGTGCCATAGTCGGTCGGCACGATCATCAGCACCGCCTCGTCGGGGCCCAGCATCGACTGGGTGGCTTGCTGGCTGATCGCTTCGGGACGGATCAGCGAGAAATAATCGGGGAAACGGGTCCTGAGGTCGGCATCGACCCGCTGCAGGTCGCGCTCGACCGTCTGCAATTCGGCGCGCCGCTGCACGCGCAGCGCGTCCGCATCCTCACCCGCGCCGACCAGAGCCGCGGTCAGCGCCGTATTGGCGCGCTGCCAGGCCGCTTCGCCGGCCTCGCGCCGTTCCACCAGCGCGGCGAGTTCCGGCCCGCGTGCGGCAGCGGTTTGCCGCGCTGCGGTGCGTAAGACCGCCTGATCGGTGCCACCAGCCGTCGCAATCTGCAGCGCCTCGAAGGCGCGCAGCACCGTCCGTTCGCCATTCTCGCGCGTCCGCGCTGCCCACAGGGCATCGGCGACCAGCGTCAGATTGGCGCTGTCCGACGCGCGATACAGCGCCGCTATTGTCTGGCGGCGCGTGTCGCTCGATCCGGCGTCGCGCCGCTGGCGGCTGCGCAGCGCATCGGCAACAATGACCGCCGGCTCGATCGCCTGCGCCCGCCGCTCCGGCAGTTCCAGCCGCAGATGGGCAAGGCTCGCTGCCATCTGTGCGGTCGTGGGGTGCGAGCGGCCCAATGCCGCGATCGCGCGCGTCAGCGCGTCGCTCAGCGTCGCATGCGCCTCTTCCTTGTTGCCCGCCCCCCATTGCGCCCAGCCGAGCATGAATTGCACGCGGATCGTCAGCGGATGGTCCGCGCCGTTGACCGCGGCCATGCGCGGCAGCAGCGCCGCCGCCGCCATGCTGCGCGGATGGTCGGCGCTGGCATGCAGCAACTCGACGAGCCGCGCCTCCCCCGCCAGCGCGGCGGCGCTGTCCGGGCCGAGCTTGGCCGCCATCGCGGCGACATAGCGCCGGTAGAAGGGCTCGGCTTCGGCATAGGAACCGTTGGCGAGCAGCATGTCGGCAAGGTTCATCTCGGATGTGAGGGTCGTCGTCGCATCGGGTCCTTCGACCGCGCGGCGGACCGCCAGTGCGCGCTGCTGCAGCGCCAGCGCCTCGGCCGCGTCGCCACGCACCAGCGTCATCCGCGCGAGCAGTTCGAGCGCGGCGACCGACAGCGGATGGTTGCTGCCATAGCGGCGCTCGACAGCGGCCAGCACGTCGGCGCCGATTTCCTCTGCCTCGGCATAGTCGCCCCGCGCGGCAAGCAGGTCGGCCAGCGCGATGCGGTTGCCCAGCACCTCGCCATTGTCCGCGCCAAGGCGCCGGCTGCGCGCGTCTATGGCGCGGCGCATCACCGGCTCGGCCTCACCATACCGGCCGATGTCGACCAATATGGTCGCCATGTTGGCGGTAAGACCCAGCGTGGTGCGATGCTCGGGGCCGAGCGCACGACCGGCGCGCGCGACGATGTCCTGGTAGATCGCCAGCGACTGCTCCTCGCGGTCGGTGATCAGCATCAGCCCGGCCAGTGCCTCCTCCAGCAGCAGCATGTTGTGATGATCGCGCCCGAGCTGCGCGCGACCGGCCGCCAGCGCACGCTCGACCATCGGCTCGGCCTCGCCGGGGCGCTTCATCCATTGCAGCAGCATCGCGTAGATGTAGACGAGGCGGGCGGTCTCTGCGTGGCCATCCCCGGCGCGACGGCGCGCGATGGCCAGGCCCTCGGCGAACATGGCCTCCGCCTCGGCATAGGCGCCCTGCTGCATGCGGATTTCGCCGAGATAGGACAGCGCCATTGCCCCGTCGATCGTGTCGCGCTGTCCGGCTGCATCGAGGATCGCCAGCGCGCGACGCAGCACCGCCTCACCCTCGCTGTGGCTGGTGCCGATGATGTGCCAGCTCCCGATCTGGATCAGCGAGCGGGCAATGCGGACGTCGCCCGCTGGATAGCGTGCCTCGGCCAGCGCCAGTGCCTCGGCGGCGGCGCGGCCCATGGCGTCGCTGTCATCGCGATAATAGTCCTGCTCTGCCGCAGCGATCAGTGCGGCCCAGCGGGCGTCGGGATCGGCTGGCAACGCGTCATCGGCCGGCGCGGCAGCGGGCCGGGTGGCGGGCGATTGTGCGTCAATCGTCTCTGCCTGCGCCGATGCGGCGGCAAGTGCGGCTGCCGCCAGAAATATTGCCGTTGGTCCGTGCATGCCTGCCCCCCTCGAAGCGATGCCGCTGCTGAGGGTAACATGCTATGCGCGAAGGACAATCGCCGCTGTGGCGGGGCTCACAGCATGTAGCGGATGCGCACCTGCTGCTGCACCGGTTGGGTGCCGATGGTGAAGGCGGCAGCATCGAAGCGCGGCGGGCCCATGCCGATGCGGGGATTGCGGGAGAAGCCGAAGCCTTCGCGCGGCACGACCAGCGCCATGTCCATCCGCCCGTTGCCATTCTCGTCATGGATCAGCGATACGGCATAGGTGCCGGGCACCAGCCCGTCGAAGCGGACGCTCGCCTGGCTGGCCGGCACCGACAGGGTGCGTGCCGCACTGTCGCCCGAACAGTCGGGGAAATGCCGGCGATTGGCGGTCAGGCAGACGCGGATCATCCCGCGCGTGTTGCGGGCGTTGTCGAAGGTCAGCTCAAGCGAGGTGCCGGCCGGATCAGTCGCGTGCAGCGGCCCGGCCAGCGCCAGCGCTGCCAAAGCTGCCAAGCCCGCGGTCCGTACCGCAGAGCCGATCCCAAAATCTGAAATATAAGCCATAGTTGCAGCGATACTCCGCATGATGACGCTGGTGATGGCTTGCTGTTATCAGATGCTTCCCTGCCCGGCCGTTAACCAGCCAGCGCGGAAACAATTCCCACCCCATGTGGTTCGTTACGCCCATAATCGTCATGATGGCAAGTACCGTCCCCAGCATGGCGACATGGATGGGGATGACGAACACCAGCGCGGGGATGACCAGCGCGCCGGTCAGCGCCTCCCAGGGGTGAAAGGCCATGGCGGCCCAGGCGGTCGGCGGGCGGCTGTCATGGTGCACAGCGTGCATCCGCTTGAACCACCAGGGCCGATGCATCAGCCGGTGGGTCCAGTAGAACCATGTGTCGTGCGCGGCGAGATAGAGCAGCACGGACAGCGGCGCATACCACAACGGGTAATCCGCCCAGTCGGTGTAGATCTGCGTCCAGCCCCGCTGCTGCCAGCCCCAGGCGACCACACCGGCGGGGATGCCGTAGATGGCGGCGCTGGCGATGCTCCACCAGATTTCGCGCCGGATCTGCGGTTCCATGCCGGCATAAAGGCCCGGCCGCACCCGTGCGGTGATCGCCGCGAACAGGCCGGACGTGGCGAGATAGCGCACCCCGACGATCAGCGTCATGGCGAGGGCGGAAAGCAACAGGGGGGTCAGCACATCCATCGCCGGTGGCTATGCCATCCCGGTCCCGGCTTTGCCAAGGCTGGTCTACCGGCCGTTACCGCCCCAGTGCGCGCAGCTTGCGCCCTGTCACCACCGTCTGGACGACGAACAGCGCCAGCAGCACGGTGGCGATCCCGAAGGCGAAGACGTCGAAGCCGGTGAAGGCCGAGGTGCCAAGATAATCGACGCCCCAGACATACATGCAGACGGCCATGGCGATCAGCATGATGCGAAGCTCGGTCGGCCCGCCCGACAGATAGGTAAGGTTGAACTCGCCGGTCACCTTGGCAGCCAGGAAGGTGTGGATCGATAGCAGCAGATAGGCCGCCAGCGCATAAAGCCCGATATCCAGCCGCACATAGGGGCTGAGGCCGATGCCACCGATGATGAACAGATTGCCGAGCGCGTCGCTGCTGTGATCGATGAAATAGCCAAAGTTGGGCCGCTCGATCTTGCGGAAGCGGGCGAGGCTGCCATCCAGCGAATCCCCGAACCAGTTGATGAACAGGCTGACCACGGCAACCCACAGCCAGTTGCGGTCGAAGCTGCTCAGGGCAAAGCCCGCACCGACGCCGACGGCACCAAGAAAGCCGAGCGTGGTGAGCCGGTCGGGCGTGACCGATAGCGGCATGCGGCCGGACAGCCAGGTGAGCAGGCGGCGTTCGCCGGCGGCGAGCAGATTACGCTGAATGCGCTGGACAGGGGGTGTCGTCATGGTCTCTCCGAAGCGCGCCTTCAGGCCGCACACGCCACCCCGCGCCCCCCATGAAACTTTTGTTACAGATGTGCAAGCCGCGCTGCTCGCGCGACGGGCCAAAACGCCCCGCAGCCGCGGCGTACGGCCGCGATCAGATGATGCCGACTGCCTTGCCCGCGCGCTCGAAGCGGCCAAGGATGTCCTCGACCTGCTCGGCGCTGTGCTCGGCACACAGCGAGCAGCGCAGCAGGGTCATTCCGGCCGGGGTCGCGGGCGGGCGGGCGAGATTGACGTAGAGGCCGTTCTCTAGCAGCGCCTCCCACATCATCGCGCCCTTTTCCAGATCGGGCATGATGACAGCGATGATGGCGCTCTGCGGCGTTTCGGTGCCGAGACTGAAGCCCAGCGCGCGCAGGCCGGAATGCAGACGGCGGCTGTTTTCCCACAGATGCGCGCGCTTGTTGCTGCCGCGCATCAGCTTGCGGATGCTCGCGGCGCTCGAAGCCATCACGCTCGGCGGCAGCGCGGCGGTGAACACATAGGGGCGGCAGACCAGCCGCAGCACCTCGAACTTGGGGTGGTTGGAAACGCAGAAACCGCCGACCGTGCCGACGCTCTTGGAGAAGGTGCCGATGATGAAATCGACATCATCGATGACGCCCTGTTCCTCGGCGACGCCGCGGCCATGCTCGCCGATGAAGCCCATCGAATGCGCCTCGTCGACCAGCACCATCGCGCCGGCTTCCTTGGAGACGCGGACCATCTCCTTCAATGGCGCGACATCGCCCATCATCGAATAGACGCCTTCCAGCACCACCAGCTTGCCGGCATCGGCGGGCAGGCGCTTCAGCCGCTTTTCCAGGGCCTCGACATCGTTGTGCTTGAACGGCACGACCTCGGCATTGCCCATGCTGCAGCCGTCCCAGATGCTGGCATGGCTGTCGATGTCGAGGATGATGTAATCGCCCTTGCCGGCGATGGTGCTGATGATGCCGAGATTGGCCTGGTAGCCGGTCGAAAAGACCATGGCATGGTCCATCGCATAGAATTCGCGCAGCGCCGCCTCGACATCGCGGTGGTCGCGGAAGGTGCCGTTGAGGACGCGGCTGCCGGTGGTGCCGGCACCGAAATCGTCGAATGCCTGCTTGCCTGCTTCGATGACATCGTCGTCGAAGGTCATGCCCATGTAATTATAGGTGCCGAGCAGGATGGTCTCGCGCCCGTTGCAGATGGCGACGGTCGGCGATTTCACTTCCTGCATCACCAGATTGAACGGATCGGTCACGCCCGTGTCGAGCAGCGCGGCGCGCTGTTCGATGATCGGATCGAATTTGCTGAACAGGTCGGTCATTGGGTCCAATCCAAAACCGTAGTGCTGAGCCTGTCGAAGCACGCCTCGCCTTGAAGCGCCCTTCGAAAGGCTCGCAGGCTACGAAGCTAATTCAGGCCGTCAGCTTGTCCACCGCGTCGATCAACTGCCCGACCGTTTCGATCTCGGCCTGCATGTTCATGGTGATGACGATGTCGAATTCGTCCTCCACCGCCGCGACGAAGTCCATCACCGTCAGGCTGTCCCACTCCAGATCGCCGGCAAAGGTGGTCGCGTCGGTCAGGGCGACACCCTTTTTGTTGAACGGTTCGATCAGGGTGTGGATCGCCTGTGCAGTGGCGGTGCGGTCGGACATGAAATCTATTCCCGTGATACCCGGCACGCGGGCGTGATGCGGTGAGCGGTTAGGCGCCTATTGCGGCGATATTCGGGCTTAAGCAAGTCGCAGGCAAATGCGGGTCGCACAGCGCGGGTTGCACAGGCGGGATCGAGCGCGCACCATGGCAGCGGGGCAGCAGGGAGGGAAATATGGTCCAGTCGTTCGGTGAAAATGCATCTGTACAAGCGCATGCGTCGCCGCCGACATACTCCCCCAACGGCATCCACCTTGTCCGCACGCAGCAGCAGATCACCATGCAGCTCAGCCAGATGGCCGACCAGAAGGCATCGATCCTGATGGGCGCGACCTTTGTGGTGTTCACCGTGTCGATCGGCCAGGCAGGGCGCGCCACCATGCCGGCGGCCTTGTGGGTGCTGGCGCTGTTCGCCTTTGTCTCGGCAGTGCTGGCGGTAACCGCGGTGCTGCCGCGCGTTACCCATCAGCAGCCGCTCGAACCGGGGAGCAACCTCCTGTTCTTCGGCAATTTCAGCCGGATGGACGAAGATGCCTTCGTCGACGCCTTGAAGCACAAACTGTTCGCGGAAGATGACTTGCTGGAGGCGATGCTGCGCGACATCCACCAGAATGGCACGGTGCTGGCTCAGCGGAAATATCGCTATCTCGCACTCGCCTACCGGACCTTCGTCGCGGGATTGACGCTGACTTTGCTGGTGTTCGTTGCCGAGCGGGCCGTCCAGTACTGGCGGTGATACGCCGGTGTCCGGCAGCGGGCGGCCGCCGGATTTTTCTTGGGTTTCGGGCGGGCTGACCCTATAGACTTGCCATGCAGGATATCCCCCAGAGCGACAGTCACGACACCCCCAATCCCAACGCCTATGGCGCAGACTCGATCAAGGTCCTCAAGGGCCTCGATGCGGTCCGCAAGCGCCCGGGCATGTATATCGGCGATACCGACGATGGCTCCGGCCTGCACCACATGGTGTTCGAAGTGTCGGACAATTCGATCGACGAGGCGCTCGCCGGCCATGCCGATCATGTGCTGATCGTGCTCAATGCCGATGGTTCGGTCTCGGTCGAAGACAATGGCCGCGGCATCCCCGTCGACATGCATGCCGAAGAGGGCGTGTCTGCGGCGGAAGTGATCATGACCCAGCTGCACGCGGGCGGGAAGTTCGAGAACACCACCGAAGGCAATGCCTACAAGGTGTCGGGCGGGCTGCACGGCGTCGGCGTGTCGGTGGTCAATGCGCTCAGCGAATGGCTGGAGCTGACCGTGTGGCGCAACGGCCGCGAATATTGGATGCGGTTCCGCAATGGCGATGCCGAGGCGCCGCTGGTCGAGCGCGGACCGGCGCCGATGGTGGCCGATGGCACACCCAAGCGCGGCACCCGCGTTACCTTCCTCGCCTCGACCGAGACATTCAAGAATGTCACCGAGTTCGACTTCGACAAGCTCGAGCATCGCTACCGCGAGCTGGCGTTCCTCAATTCGGGCGTGCGCATCATCCTGGCCGACGCGCGGCATGAGGAGCGCCGCGAATTCGAGATGTTCTACGAAGGGGGCATCGCGGCCTTCGTCAAATGGCTCGACCGCACCAAGACCGCGCTGCTGCCCGATCCGGTGGCAATCAGCGCGGTGCGCGACGGCGTCGGCATCGACGTCGCGCTCGAATGGAACGACAGCTATTATGAGAATGTCCTCGCCTTCACCAACAACATCCCGCAGCGCGACGGCGGCACGCATCTCGCCGCCTTCCGCGCCGCGCTGACCCGCACGCTCAACAATTATGCCGAACGGTCGGGCGCGCTGAAGAAGGAGAAGGTCTCGCTGTCGGGTGAGGACATGCGCGAAGGCCTGACCGCGATTGTCTCGGTCAAGCTGCCCGATCCCAAATTTTCGAGCCAGACCAAGGACAAGCTGGTCAGCAGCGAGGTCCGCCAGCCGCTCGAAAGCCTGATGTCGGACAAGCTCGACCAGTGGCTGGAAGAAAATCCCGCGCTCGCCAAGCAGATCGTGCAGAAAGTGATCGACGCCGCCGCCGCGCGCGAAGCAGCGAAGAAGGCGCGCGAACTCACCCGGCGCAAGGGCGCGATGGACATCGCCAGCCTGCCCGGCAAGCTCCACGATTGTGCCGAACGCGATCCGGCCAAGTCCGAACTGTTCCTGGTCGAAGGCGACAGCGCGGGCGGCTCCGCCAAGCAGGGCCGCGACAGCCATTACCAGGCGATCCTGCCGCTCAAGGGCAAGATCCTCAACGTCGAACGCGCCCGCTTCGATCGGATCATCGGCTCCAAGGAAGTTGGCACGCTAATTCAAGCACTTGGCGCTGGAATCCGCGACGAATTCAACATCGAGAAGCTGCGCTACCACAAGATCATCATCATGACCGACGCCGACGTCGACGGCGCACACATACGTACACTGCTTCTGACTTTCTTCTATCGCCAGATGCCGCAGATCATCGAAGGCGGCTATCTCTATATCGCCCAGCCGCCGCTCTACAAAGTCGCCAAGGGCCGGTCGGAAGTCTATCTCAAGGACGATGCCGCGCTGGACCAGTATCTGGTCGACGCCGGCATCGATGCGCTGCGGTTCGACAGCGCGGTGGGTGCCCGCACCGGCGGAGACCTGCGCGCGCTGGTCGACCATGCCCGCCGCCTGCGCGCGCTGATGACCTATGTGCCGCGCCGCTATGACCCGGCGCTGGTCGAAGCGCTGGCCATCAACGGCGCGTTCGCATCGGATCTCGACGATGCAGGCCGCGCCGCTGCGGCGTCGCGCGCGGCGATGTGGCTCAACGCCGTCGAAAAGGCGCAGGGCGATGGCGGCGTCTGGACTGTCGACGTCAGTGTGGAGGGTGGTTTCCACGTCCAGCGCCGCTGGCGCGGGGTGACCGACCATCATGTCATCGAGCCGGGCTTTGCGGCATCTGCCGAGGCCCGCAAGCTGAGCACGCTGCTGGCCGAGGTGGTGTCCGACTATGCGTCGCCCGGCAAGCTGGTCGGTGCTGGCAGCCTGGCGGCGGAACCGGACGCCGAGGAGGAGGAGGCCGACGCCGATGCCGCCGCGGCCAAGAAGCCGGCCAAGCGCGGACCGAGCGATGTCATCGCCCGCCCGTCCGACCTGCTCGACGCCATCCTCGCCTTCGGTCGCAAGGGTCTGGCGATCAGCCGCTACAAGGGGCTGGGCGAGATGAACGCCGAGCAATTGTGGGAAACCACACTCGATCCCGCCAACCGCTCGCTGCTGCAGGTGGAGCTTGAGACCGCGGATGTCACCGACGATGTCTTCACCCGCCTGATGGGCGACGAAGTCGAGCCGCGCCGCGAGTTCATCCAGGACAATGCCCTCAACGTGGCCAATCTCGACGTATGATGGCGCCGGCGATCCGGGCCGCCGCGCCCGCCGATGCAGCACGGATCGCCGCCATCTACGCCCATCATGTCCTGCACGGCACCGCCACATTCGACATCGATCCGCCGGATGAGGCCTATATGGCCGCGAAGCTGGCCGACCTGACCGGCAAGGGCTGCCCCATTCTGGTGGCCGAGGCGGACGGTGCCGTCGTCGGCTATGCCTATGCCGCCCCTTTCCGCGACCGCGCCGCCTATGCCGGGACGTGCGAAGACAGCATCTACATCGACCCGGCATATGTCGGCCGCGGCGTTGGCAAGGCGCTGCTCGCCGCAGTCATCGATGCCGCGGCGGAGCGGGGTTATGTGCAGATGATCGCGGTGATCGGCGGCGGTGAGCCGGCCTCGGTCGCGCTGCACCGGGCGCATGGTTTTCGCGACGCCGGGCGGCTGGAGGCGGTGGGCCACAAATTCGATCGCTGGCTGGATATCGTGATGATGCAGCGCGCGCTCGGCGCGCCATGAGCCTGCGGGCCGCGCTGTACACGGTGGCGCATCATGTCCGGCTGGTCTGGTGGCGCATCCGCCGGCCGCATGTCTATGGCACCAAGGCGGTGGTCATCAACGCGCGACGGGAGGTGCTGCTGGTGCGGCATGCCTATGCAATGCACGACCTGTTCATGCTGCCGGGCGGCGGATTCCGGCTGAGCGAGGACCCTGCGACGGCGGCGGCACGCGAGGTGATGGAGGAATGCGGCATCGCCGTGCGCGGGCCGATGCAGCTGCACGGTCGTTTTCTGGAAACCGCACGCGGTGCGCGCAACCATATCCACGTCTATGTCGGTGAGGCGGCGGACGATGCAGCTGCGCCGCGGGCCGACGGGCATGAGATTGCCGAGGCGGCCTGGTTCCCGCTCGACGCGCTGCCGCCCAACGTCTCCGCGCCGTCTGCCCGGCGCATCGTCGAAGTGCGTGACGGGGTGGCGCCTGCCAGTAGCGACTGGCGCGCCGAAGGGTCGCTGGCCTGACCGTCGTCGTGGCGTCAGCCGAGCATTCGCGCAAGCACGCCATCCTTGAGCACAAAGCGGTGGCGCAGCGCGGCAGCGATGTGGAGCAGCAGCAGGCCGATCATCGCATAGGCAAGCAGCTCATGCCCTTCATGCGCGACTTCCCACAGTGCCGACTCCTTGACGACATCGAACTTCATCACCGGGAACAGGCCGTAGAAGTCGAGCGGATATTTGCCGGCCGACGACATGATCCAGCCGCTCAGCGGGATCAGGATCATCAGTGCGTAGAAGATCCAGTGGGTGACGCGGCCCAGCGTGCGCTCCCACCCGGGCATGCTGGCGGGGAAGGCGGGCGGACGGTGCGTCAGCCGCCAGCCGAGGCGGACCAGGCTGAGGCCGAGGATCAGCAGGCCGGTCGATTTGTGCAGCGGAAAAATCAGATCGGGGGCGAAATCGCCGAGCAGCCCACCGGCAAGGTTGCCGATGATCAGCAGGCCGATGATCCAGTGCAGCCAGCGCGCGACGCGGGTGTAGGTGGCGGTGTCCATGAGTGCTCCCCGGCAATTTGGCGACATCTTTGATCATGATGTGTCGCAAAATCATGCCGGACGCAATCACCCCGCCCAGCGCAGCCCCACCCACACGGTGCGGGGCGCGCCGAGATCGATGCTGCCGCCGCTGTTGCGGGTGACGACGTCCTCGTCCGCCAGATTCTCGGCGCGCAGCACGAGCGTGAAGCCCTCACCGAGCGGGGCGCGGACCAGCGCGTCGATGGTGGTGGCGGCGGGGATGGGGTCGAGGTTGCGATCATCCTCAAACACCTGACCTATGTAACGCGTGGACAGTTGCAGGAGCCAGTCTGCTTGCTGCCAGGAAATCGTTACGGAACCGGAATGTCTTGGCGTCTGCGCCGGGCGCAAGCCGTCGAGGCTGGTCCCCGGTGCGCGGACGCTGGCGTCGCTATAGGCCCAGCCCGCATCGAGCCGCCATGGCCCGGCCGCCCAGGCCAGCGACCCCTCCAGCCCCCGCGCGCGGATGGCGCGCACATTGCGCCGCTCACGCAGGTTGGTGCCGATGGTGACATTGGCGATCGCGTCTTCCAGCCGGTTGTCGAAGGCGGTGAGGCCGAGGGTCAGGCCGTCCACCGGCCGCAGCTCCACCGCCGCCTCGCCCCCCCGGATCCGCTCCGGCCGCAGCGCGGCGTTGGCGCGGGTGACGACCGGGAAGACGGTGAAACCGCGATAGAGCTCGTTGAGCGTCGGCAGGCGGAAGCCGGTGTAGGCGGAGGCGCGCAGCGTCAGCAGCGTCCCCGGCGACCAGGCGGCGGCGGCGCGGAACGAGCCGAGCGTATCGCTGCGGCGCACGAAGCGGTCATCGCGCTGCAGCGTGCCGTTGGGGCGAATCTCCTGCGCGAAGCCATCGCTCAATCGCCAGTGATCGACACGCGCCCCGCCGGTGAGCGAGACGTCCCCGAGCAGCAGATCGCCCTCGACAAAGCCGCCCAGCGTCAGCGTGCGGCCGCCGGCGCGGCGGGTGAGGGTGCGTGCGCCCGAGGCGGCCAGCGCATCTTCATCGGCGCGCCCCTCCGCCCCGCGCACATCGACCCCGAAGCGCAGCAGCCGGCCCGCGCTGCCGGGCGCGCGCAGCTCCAGCTTGCCGCCCCAGCCGGTGGTCGGCGTGGCGCGCTGGTCGAGCGTCGGGCGGAAAGTGGCGGCGCTGACCACGATCGAATCGAAATCGCGCGCCTGCACCCAGCCGAGCGCCTCCACCCCCCAGCCGCCGCGCCCCGCGCCCGAGCGCACCAGCCGCAGCGAGGCATCGACCCCTTCCGCGCCCGAATCCGCACCGGCAAAGCGCAAGCTGCGGTCATCGCGGAAGGCGGAGACGCGCGGGTGCAGCGTCACCCCGTCCCCCAGCGGCACGGCGGCTGAGAGCGCCGCCTGCGTGGCGCGATAGCGCGCGGGCACGGTGGCGGCGACACGCTGCGCCAGCGGCGTGGTGAAGAACCCATCCCCCCGGTCATGCCGCACGTCGAGCGCGATGTGCCCCGCCCCCAGCGGAACGGCGGCGGCGATGCTGCCCTCCACCGCGTCATCGCTGCCCCCCGTCAGCGCGAGCGAGAGCGGCGGGCGGGCGCCGGGCGCGCGGGAGGCAAGCTCTATCGTCCCCGCCACCGCGCCGGAGCCGAACGGGCCGATGCCCGACCCGCGGGTGACAGTGGCGCTGGCAATGCTTTCCGCCGGCAGTGCGGTGAAGGGGATGAAGCCGAAGAAGGCATCCGCCTGCGGCACGCCATCGAGGGTGAGCAGCGTGCGCGACGAGGCATTGCCGCCCAGGCTGCGCAGCGTGATGCCCTGCGCGCTGGGGTTGGCCGAGCGGCTGTCCGACCGGCGGAACTGCTGGAAGCCGGGAATGCGCGCCAGCGCCTCCTCCAGCCGGCCCGACGCGGTGGCGGACAGCCTGTCCCCGGCGATGGTAACCGGCCCATAGGCCGCGGCGGCGGGCGGCGGGGGCAGCGCGGTGACGATGATGTCCTGGGAGGGGATGTCCTGGGAGGGGATATCCTGACTGGCGGGCGTGTCCCCGGCGGAGGGCGTTGCCGCCGCGCCGGGCGCGGGGCGGCTGTCCGCCGGCTGCGCGGCGACGGTGGCGGGGATCAGCAGCGCGGATAGGGCGAGGGCGGAGGGGCGGGCGCGGGGGAGCATGCGGGCGCTATGGCGCGGCGCGGGGCGTTTGTCGAAGGGGGTTTGGCGGTGGGGGCGGGCTCCAGCGTTCGGAAGGGGGTGCGGCGGGAGAGGGGGGAAGGGTTCACGCGGAGGCGCGGAGGCGCGGAGGGTTTGGGCGGCGGGGGTGGTGGCCTGTCCGCAGGGAACTGCCTTCCTCCCCTCCCGCTCGCGGGAGGGGCCGGGGGTGGGCCTTGGCAGCATGGCATATCCATGCATCGTCATGCTGAACCTGTTTCAGCATCCATGGACCGGATGATGCCAGAAACGCCGCGCACGCATCGAGGGCAGACCATGGCCCCTGAAACAAGTTCAGGGTGACGCAGACAGAGAAAGCAAAGACCTGCTGATCACCGCTGTTTTCTGGCGAAGGAGACGGTGAAATCCGGGTCCTTGTTCGCCACCCAGTCGACGAACTTGCGGACGTTGGGATGGCGCAGCAGCGCATCGACATCCATGCCGTGGCGCTGCAGTTCGCTGTTGGTGAAGTTGGAGGTCAGCGTCTGCTGGCAAATGCCATGCATCGGCACCACATCCCGCCCGCCCCGGCTCTTGGGCACCGGATGATGCCAGACGATGACCGACCCCGTCGGCCGCCCGCACAGCCAGCACGGCGGCGGCGGGGGCGCGGCGTCATGCTCGACCGGGTCGGGAGTGGGGTCGTGTTTGGGGTGTTTGCGGGCCATGGGGTGGGGTCTTTGGTGGGGTGGCAATCGGCTACGCTAGATGCGTCAGGACGTGGCAATAGACTCCGCGCCATTTCTCAGCATTTCCAATGTTCTTGATAACATAATGCGTCTGCTTATATTATCAACCGTTATTGCAACTCTAAAAACAAAGCCATCAGTCGCTAAACCATAGATCAGTATTGCATCCGCATATATTGTTAACTTGAATACCTGATCTCAACAGGGTGTCTGCATGCTCAATCCAGTCCGTATCCGTGGCGTTAAACACTGACACACCTTCCTTATATGCCAGTGCTGCAAACTTTCGGTCGCTGGGATCGAACCCTGCATCAACCAGTGCTTGGGGTAGATCTGCATACTCATTATCGTCTCGTCTTGCCAAGACTATACGTTCCACTAACCTAGGTGAGCTATGGAGCACTTCCTGATAAAATCGATCTCCTACTCCTGGAGCACCACGTGGATTCAGATATCGACGATACTCGGACTGAATCTCACCCTCTGCATCCAGGAGAACAGTTCCGGATATCAATAACTTCTTCAACAACAAAACGGCCGCTAAACGGCATTCTAACGAAGGTCGTCCGTCACCGCTGTTTAAAGCAGAGGCATTGGCGACAACGGGGACGTTTGTGTCTACGACACAACGAGTCATGCCTCGTGTTTCATTCTATTAAGGCGAGCTATCTCGGCGTCTGCTGTTTCTCCGAAGGCATCACCCATAAATTTGTCGGGCCAATTGAGGATATTGCCGTATAGATCGACTTCAAGAGGTGTTAATGTAGAAATTCCGCGAGGAGCATCGCAAAAATGAAGCCTTACGTCGTTTGACGAGATAGCACCTTCCGCAATTCTACGCTGCAAACGAAGTAAAAGATGTTCAGAATGACTTTCCAATATAACTTGGATATTTCGGTGGGTCGCCGCTTGTATCATGACATCAGCAAGAGCTGCTTGAGCAAGAGGGTGCAAATGGATTTCCGGCTGCTCCAAAACAACAGTTGACCCCTCGGGAACGTATTGCAAAAGCGTAATTACCGGTAGAACCTGTGATACGCCGAAGCCGACATCTGTGAGCAAAACCTCGCTTGCACCCGGGCGCGTGCGCACCCGCGCCTGCCAGCGATTCGAGCCAAGTGCAATTTCTGCCACCTCGAAACTATCGATAAGTCCCATCTGTTTGAGCCAGTAGGCAATCATTGCTTGGAATGGCATTAATCTGGATTTGGACTTGACGTTTCTTTTCTCGCCATTTTCAGTAGCAGCTAAAATCGCGTCAATTGCTTTTTCGCCGCGTTGGCCCACATCACTCGGTCGCGACCGCGCCCACAGATAGTCCCGCTGTGGATACTGCCTTAATGGCCCGAGGTAAAATATTGAATCAAGCTGAGCCTCGTAAGCGGCCTCGAGTTCCGACAGAAAGCCAGAGTTCTGAAAGTATGTCTTCGCTTGATCCGGAAACGCATAAGACTTGATCGGCCCAGGAATCTGCCACTTCCGGCCGAGAGTACGCTTGAAGGCGAATTCCAACGCTTCTCCTTCTCGAGACATTGCACCTAGTTCGAAGGCAGAATTTTCTCCGTTTCGAGGGCTTAAGCTAAAACATTTATTGTCCAGCGTATACGCGATTCGTCTCGACACCGGAGCACTTTGATGGACGAACAACTCAGTCTCAAACCTCAATTCACTACCGCGAGCAATTGAGGACGTACGTTTTTGTGATGGGTCAGCTATGACTAAGTCGCTATCTAAATAAAAATCCAGTCCGGCACTAATAGACTTACTTTCGTCATGTTGGTGAATGGCATCTTTTATGGTTCCCAATTTTACCAAATCGCCATTTAACTCAAGCGCAATGCCGCGATCTGTCGCATCTTTTGTCTGTTTAAGCAGCAATAGGAACTGGAGAAGGCTGGTTTTGCCTGATGAATTAGTACCGAAGACGCCCGTTATCGTGCCGCACTCGACAACGGCGTCGGGCCATGATTTGAAGTTCGTAAAGCGCAGTGCCGATAGCATGGTTTGAAGCAATAGCAGACCTTTTCGCTAAGGGCGAGACTTACCAAAGAGCGGGAACGTGTTGGCGGAGGTAGCGACATCGCCAGCCCCCCTTCCCCCGCACCCCCCTTCCATGGCACTGCACCCGCCATGTCCTCCCTGCCTCCCCATGCCGAACCGTCTCCGCCCCGCGTCCGTGCGCCGCTGGGGCAGCGGGAGTTCGTGGCGATGATGGCCTTGATGATGGCGCTGAATGCGCTCGCCATCGATGCCATGTTGCCGGCGCTGCCGGATATTGCGCGGACGCTGGGCGCGCCGGATGCCAATGCGCAGCAGCTGATCGTCACCTTCTATTTCGTCGGGCTGGGGGCCGGGTCTTTGCTGCATGGGCCGCTGGCGGACCGGTTCGGGCGGCGCAGCGTCATCCTGTGGAGCCTCGCCGGCTATGTGCTGACGGCGCTGCTCTGCGGCCTCGCCTGGGGGTGGCAGGTGATGCTGGCGATGCGGTTGCTGCATGGCCTGTTCGGCGCGGCGATGGGCGTGGTCGCCACCGCGGTGGTGCGGGACCGCACATCGGGCGACGCCATGGCGCGGCTGATGAGCATGATCTTCCTGATCTTCATGGTGGTGCCGATTGTCGCGCCGACCGTGGGGCAGGCGGTGCTGTGGGTGGCGCCGTGGCGGTGGATTTTCCTGCTGCTCGCAGGCATGGGGACGGGCATGGCGGCATGGGTGTGGGTGCGCCTGCCCGAAACGCTCGACCCCGCCGATGCGCAGCCGATCCGCGTCGGCACCCTGGCGCGCAACTGGGGCGCGGTGGCGACGCACCGGCAGGCACTGGCCTATATGCTGGGCAGCTCGATCGCGGTGGGGGCGAATTTCGGCTTTCTGAATAGCAGCCAGCAGATCATCAGCGGCACCTTCGGCCGCGCGGACATCTTCACCTATGCCTTTGCCAGCGTGGCGGCGGGGATCGCGGTGGCGAATTATTCCAACGCGCGGTTGGTGTTGCGTTTCGGCGCGCGGCGCGTCTCGCAGACCGCGCTGCTGGCGTTCATCGCCTGCTCGATCGTGCAATGGTGGCTGGCGGAAAGCGGCGAGACGCTGGCGATGTTCCTGATCGTGGTCGGCGTCAACATGGGGATGATCGGCTTTATCGGCGCGAACTTCTCCAGCATCGCGATGGAGCCGTTCGGCCATATCGCGGGCACCGCCTCATCGTTCCAGAATGCGGCGCGCACCTTGCTCTCCGCCGCGATCGGCGCGGGGATCGGCCAGATGTACGACGGAACGACGCTGCCGCTGGCGCAGGGCTATCTGGTGTGCGGGGCGGTGGCGCTGCTGTGTGTGCTGTGGGGGGAGCGGGGGCGGCTGTTCACCCGGCCCAACCCGCCACACATGCCGGTGCCGCGGAGCTAGGGCGCGGGCGGTTGAATTGAACCGGAGTGCTGAGCCTGTCGAAGCATGTCTTGCGGCAAGGCGCCCTTCGACAGGCTCAGGGCTGCGGGTTTTCCGCCAGACTATCGTGGCCGCCCCCGGCCCGCCACGCGCGCGATGACGGGGCAAATGAAAAGGGCGGGGATTGCTCCCCGCCCTTTGCCTGTTGCCGGACCTAAGCCTCAGCCCTTGTGATCGTCCACCACCGGGCCGGGGAATTCCGCCATGTCCGGGGCATCCTCCTGGTCCCGACCCGTCTGCAGGTTGGAGAAGTGGATGCCGTAGAAGAAATAGATCACCAGGCCGATGCCGAGATAGACCAGGAACAGCAGCAGCACATTCACCGGGACGGTGGTGATCAGATAGCCGCAGGAGAGGATGCCGAGCACCGGAATGACCGGATAGAGCGGTACCTTGAACCCGCGCGGCAGTTCCGGCGCGGTGCGGCGCAGATAGATCACCGACAGGCAGACGATGGCGAAGGCCGCCAGCGTCCCCACCGAGGTCGCGTCTCCCAACAGGTTGATGTCTAGGAATCCCGCCGCCGACGCGGTGAGCAGGCCGACCAGCAGCGTGTTGATCCACGGCGTCTTGTACTTGGGGTGGACGGTGGAGAAGATGCGCGGCAGCAGGCCGTCGCGCGCCATGGTGTAGAAGATGCGGGTCTGCCCGTACATCAGCACCAGCACCACCGAGGTCAGGCCGATGATCGCGCCGACCTTGATGGTCTTGGCGAGCCAGCCCCACTGCGCGCCGAAGGCATCGACGACGACCGCCACCGGATCGGGCACGTTGAGCGAGGTGTAGGGCACCAGCAGCGTCATGATCGCGGCGACCAGCATGTAGATGACGGTGCAGACGATGAGGCTGCCGAGGATGCCGAAAGGCATGTCCCGCTTCGGATCCTTGGCTTCCTGTCCGGCAGTCGAGACCGCTTCGAAGCCGATATAGGCGAAGAAGACGATCGACGCGGCGCGCATGATGCCATCGACGCCGAATTCCCCGGGACCGGTGTTTTCCGGGATGAACGGCGTCCAGTTGGTCGCCACCAGTTCGGGCAGGTTGGCCAGCACGATCAACCCGCCGACAACGATGAAGGCGACGAGCACGCTGACCTTGATCGCGACGATGATGTTGTTGACCTTGGCCGATTCCGACACGCCGAGCACCAGCAGCAGCGACAGGGCGACGCAGATGAGGAAGGCGGGCAGATTGAAGATGGTGACCACGGTCTGCCCGTCGATCAGCACCGGCGCGCCATCGCGCATCAGCACATGCCCGGTTGGGCCGGTCAGCGCAGCGGGTATGTGGATGCCGAAATCCGCTAGCAGGCTGACGACATAGCCGCTCCACCCGACCGCGACCACCGACGCGGCAATGCCATATTCGAGGAGCAGGAGGACACCCATGGTCCAGGCGACGAATTCGCCGAGCGTGGTGTAGCCATAGGTATAGGCCGAGCCGGAGACCGGCAGGGTCGACGAGAGTTCGGCGTAGCAGAGCCCGGCAAAGGCACAGACGATGCCGGCGACGACGAACGACAGCATCACCGCCGGGCCGGCGTGCAATGCCGCGGCGCTGCCGGTGCGGACGAAGATGCCCGCGCCGATGATGCAGCCGACGCCGAGCAGCAGAAGGTTCCATTTGCCGAGCGAACGCTTGAGTTCGCTGGCTTCGGTCTCGCGCTGGACCTGCGCGATCGATTTGCGCGCGAACATCCGCTGGATGAACGTGCGCTGCGGTGCAGTGGCCATGTCTTCCCCTTATGTGGCCGGCGACCCGGCCCTGATCGTTGGAAGCCCGGAACCTAGCGGCGCTGCGGCATTGCGCAACATTATATTGCGCATGGGCCTTTCAGCTATGTCCGCAACTTAAGGGGTCACTGCGCGTCGGGCAGCGCCTCCGCCACCTGCGGCGCGATGCGCTCGACGACGCGGTCGATGCCCTGCGCAGTGGGGTGGATGCCGTCGGGCAGGAACAGGCGGCTGTCGCCGTAGATTCCTTCGAAGAAGAAGGGATAGAGCGACGCACCATATTGCCGGGCAAGATCGGGGTAAATGCTCTCGAAATCGCGGACATAGTCCGGCCCCAGATTGGGCGGCGCGCGCATGCCGGTGAGCATCACCGGAATGTCGCGGCGTTTGAGTTCGGCCAGGATGGCGTCGAGATTGCTGCGGGTCAGCGCAGGGTCGATGCCGCGCAGCAGATCGTTGCCGCCGAGCCCGACGATGACCAGCGCCGGCGGCTTGGGCAGGCCATCGAGCGTGAAGGCGAGGCGCTCGCGCCCGGCGGTGCTGGTGTCGCCCGACACGCCCGCGTTGAACACCGTCGCCTCGACCCCGCGCGCGGCGAGCTGGCGCTGCAGTTCGGGCGCGAAACCCTCCCCCGCATCGAGTCCGTAGCCGGCGTAGAGGCTGTCGCCGAAGGCGACGATCAGCGGCGCGGCCGGGTCGACCTGTGCTGTCGCTGCAACACGCAGCGAGCCTTTCGCATCGGCCGCTGCAGCCACCCCCTTGTCCGCCGAATCGCCGCCCCCATCTGCACAGGCTGAGACCAGCAGCACGGCCCCGGCGGCGGCCATCATCTTCATCACGCTCGATTTCACGGGAGACGCTTCCTTCATGCACGGATCGATCATCGCCCCCAATATTGCGATCCGCGCGCGCAATGTCACCCTCACGCTGGGCAGCAGCGATGCGCCGGTCGAGATATTGAAGGGGATCGACCTCGAAATCCCGGCCGGACAGAGCCTTGCCATTCTCGGCGCCTCAGGGTCGGGCAAATCGTCGCTGATGGCGGTCCTGTCGGGGCTCGAGCGGGCCAGCGGCGGCGACGTGCAGGTGGCGGGCACCGATTTCGGCGCGATGAGCGAGGATGCGCTGGCGGTGGCGCGGCGCGGGCGGATCGGCATCATCCTGCAGAGCTTCCATCTGCTGCCGACGATGAGCGCACTCGAGAATGTGGCGGTGCCGCTCGAACTCGCCGGGCGCGGCGATGCCTTCACGGTGGCGGCGGAGGAATTGCGTGCGGTCGGCCTCGGCCACCGGCTCGACCATTATCCGACGCAATTGTCGGGCGGCGAGCAGCAGCGCGTGGCGATCGCCCGGGCGGTCGCGCCGGGCCCGGACATCATCTTTGCCGACGAGCCGACCGGCAATCTCGACGGCGCGACCGGCGAGACGATCATCGAACTGCTGTTCGCCCGCCGCGCGGCGCGCGATGCGACGCTGGTGATCATCACCCACGATCCCGCGCTGGCCGAGCATTGCGACCGGATCGTCGAGATGCGCGACGGGCTGATCGTCGCCGATCGGATGGTCGGGTGATGCGCCCGTCGGCCATCGCCATACCCCGCCGTCGCGGGGCCGATGACCAAGTGCGGGGTGCGGCATGACGCCGCTCTCCTGGGCCCGCGCCTGGGCGATAGCCCGCCGTGACCTGTCCGCCAGCTTTCGCGGCCTGCGTCTCCTGTTCGTCTGCCTGTTCCTGGGGGTCGGCACGCTGGCCGCCATCGGCAGCCTGACGGCATCGATCACCGGCGAGCTGAGCGCGCGCGGGCAGGTGCTGCTGGGCGGCGACATGGAATTCAGCGTGTCCCAGCGCGAGGCGACGCTGGGCGAACGCGCCGGATTTGCCGAGCTGGGTCGGGTGAGTTCGACCATCCGGATGCGCGCGATGGCGCAGGCGGTGCGCCCGCCAAGCGGTGACGGGCCGACTGCGGTGCTGAGCGAACTCAAGGGGGTCGACGATGCCTATCCGCTGTATGGCGCGCTGACGCTGGCCGATGGTCGCCGCGTCGAGACGCTGAAGGCGGACGAATTGCTGGTCGGGCAGGCGCTGGTCGACCGGCTGGGCCTCAAACTGGGCGACGAGGTCCGCTTCGGCACTGCCAGCTACCGCATTGCCGGCATCATCGGCACCGAACCCGACCGGGTCAGCGAAGGCTTCACGCTGGGGCCGGTGGCGCTGACCAGCGTCGAGGGCGTGCGCCGCTCCGGCCTGTTGCAGCCGGGCAGCCTCTACACATCCAAATATCGCGTGCGCCTGACCGACGGCAGCGATGTCGAGGGCCGCACCGAGGCACTGTCGCGGCTCTACAAGGACAGCGGCGTCGAAGTGCGCAGCCGCGAGCGTGCCGCGCCATCGGCCAACCGTTTCATCGAGCGCATGGGCCAGTTCCTCGCGCTGATCGGCCTGACCGCGCTGGTGGTCGCGGGCATCGGTGTCGCCAATGGCGTCTCCTCCTATCTGGGGGCAAAGCGCGGGCCGATTGCGACGTTGAAGGTGCTGGGGGCGTCGAGCGGCGACATCATGCGCATCTATCTGTTGCAGGTCGCGGCGGTGACCGGCGCGGCAATCGCGGCCGGCCTCACCGTCGGCGCAGCGCTGCCGCCGCTGCTGGTGATGGCCATCGGCGATGCGCTGCCGGTTCAACCGGGCTTTGCGTTGCACTCGCTGCCGCTCGCCAGCGCCGCCATCTACGGCGTGCTGATCGCCATGGTGTTCACGCTGCCGCCGCTGGCGCGCGCGCGCACCGAACCGGCGGCGGCGATCTTCCGGTCGGGCGTGGAGGGTATCAAGCGGATCGACCGGCGGACCCTGGCGCTGGTCGGCCTTTCCGGCGCGGCGATTGTCGCGCTGGCGGTGGGCACCGCGCGCGAGCCGATCTTTTCAGGCGCGGTGCTGGCCGCGGTCGGCGCGGTGCTGTTGCTGCTGCTGGGCATCGGCGCGGCGGTGCGTTGGGGGGCGCGGCGCATCCCGCGGCCGCGCCGCCCGCTGCTGCGGCTTGCCATCGCCAACCTCTATCGCCCCGGCGCGCAGACGCCCGCACTGGTCATCGCGCTTGGCCTGGCCTTGACCCTGTTCGTCACCCTGGCGGCCATCCAGACCAGCCTGTCGGCGGAAATCGCGCGCACCGTGCCGCGCGAGGCGCCCGACCAGTTCGTGCTCGACATTCCGGTCGCCGGGCAGACGCGCTTCCGCGAGATCGTCGGGGAGCAGGCGCCGCGCGCGGAGCTCAACATCGTGCCGGCGCTGCGCGGCACCATCGTTGCCTTCGGCGGGCAGCGGGTGGCGGATCTGGCCGAGCTGCCCGACGGCGCCTGGTTCCTGCGCGGCGAGCGCGGGGTGACCTATTCCGCCAGCCTGCCCGAGGGCAGCACGCTGCTGTCAGGGCAATGGTGGCCGCAGGACTATGTCGGACCGCCGCTGGTCAGCCTCGACCAGGAAGCCGCCGACATCATGGGCGTGGGCGTGGGCGACACGCTGACGGTCAGCGTGCTTGGGCGCGAGATCGAGGCGCGGATCGCCTCGCTGCGGCGCGTCGACTGGGAGACAATGGGGTTCAACTACATCATGGTGTTCACCCCCAGCACCTTTGCCAACGCGCCCCATACCGTGGCGGCGACGATCAGCGACCCGGGCGTGGTGGCGCCGTCGCTGTCGCGGGCGCTGCTGACCGCCTTCCCGTCGATCAGCATCATCCCGGTGGGCGAGGTGGTGGCGCAGGTCAGCGGCCTGCTCGACCAGATGGCGAGCGCGATCCTGGCGGCGGCATCGGTGACCATCCTTGCCGGCATAGCCGTGCTGGTCGGCGCGATTGCCGCATCGCGGGCGGCGCGCGGCTATGACAGCGTGATCATGAAGACGCTGGGGGCGACACGCTGGCAGGTGCTGGGCGCGCAGGCGCTCGAATATGCGCTGCTGGCGGCGTTGCTCTCTGCCCTCGCGCTGGCGCTGGGCGGGCTGGCGGGCTGGTTCGTCATCACCCAGCTGTTCGCCTTCACCTGGGCGCCCGACTGGATCGTGGTCGGATCGACGCTGCTGGGCGGCGCGGCGCTGACGCTGGGCATCGGCCTGATCGGATCGATTCCGCTGATGAACCTGCGCCCGGCGCAGGCGCTGCGCTCGGTCTAGGGCATGATGACTCTGGCTTGACCCAAGTCTTACCGAACTGGGCTTGCCGATAGGCGGTTCGCCGGAGAGTCGTGCTTCGACAAGCTCAGCACTACGGCGTAAGATAACGGGGTCCGGAGGTGTCGCGGTTCAGTCGACGCCGTCGCAGACGCGGATGTCGCCCGGGGCAGGGCGGGTGCGGGCGCGGACGAAGCGGGCGAAATAGCCGCCGGCGTTGGGCTTTTCGACGAATTCGAGCGGGCGGTAGCCGACCGCCTGGAACTCGCAGATCAGCAGCGGCAGCGGCGTGCCGTGCTGTTCGATGGGGCGGTTGCCGTCGACCACGATCACCTGCCCGTCGCCGCGCAGCGCGGGCCACAGGTGCCAGAGGAAGGCGTAGGGCTCCTCGATCTCATGGTACATGTGCACCATCATCACCCGGTCGAAGCTGTTGGCGGGCAGGCGTGGATCGGCCGCGCCGCCGAGCTGGACCGAAACATTGTCGAGCCGCTCGCTGCGCACGCGCAGGCCGAGCCGGTCGATGGCGGTGGGCATGATGTCCTGCGCCAGCACCCGTCCGCCCTCGCCGACGCGCTCTGACAGGCGGATGGTGTAATAGCCGTCACCGGCGCCGATATCCGCCACGCTCATGCCCGGCTTGATGCCGGCGCGGTTCATGACATCGTCCGCCTCGCCCAGCCGGTCGCGCGTGTCCTCGTCCGACCAGCGGGTCGAGACGGTGGGGGCGACGGGGCGGTTGGCGGCGGGAAACTCGCCCGAACGCTCCGCCCGGTCGGCGGAGGGCAGGAGGTTGCACGCCGGAAGCAGGGCAAGGGTGCAAGCCAGAAGCGCGATACGTGCGACCATTGAAACTTCCTCAGCCGACCGTCCTGAGCGTGTCGAAGGACTGTTCTGCCCTTTGCAACGGCGGGCAAGAAAAGGACAGCCCTTCGGCAGGCTCAGGGTGCGCCGATTGTCGAGCACGCGGCCCGATCAGTCGACATCCTCGACATCGACCTTCTCTCCGGTCACCCGCTGTGCCAGCGCGGCCGCCATGAACGGGTCGAGCGCGCCGTCGAGCACATCCTGCGGGGTCGGGCTGGTGACGCCGGTGCGCAGGTCCTTGACCATCTGATAGGGCTGGAGGACGTAGGAGCGGATCTGGTGGCCCCAGCCGATATCGGTCTTGGCGGCATGTTCCGCCGACGCCGCTTCCTCGCGCTTGCGCAGCTCGGCCTCGTAGATGCGGGCCTTGAGCATGCTCATCGCCTCGGCCTTGTTCTTGTGCTGGCTGCGCTGGTTCTGGCAGGCGACGATGATGCCGGTAGGGATGTGGGTGATGCGCACCGCGGAGTCGGTGGTGTTGACGTGCTGCCCGCCCGCACCGGAAGCGCGGTAGGTGTCGATCTTGAGGTCGCCTTCGTTGATGTCGACGACGATATTATCGTCGATCACCGGATAGACACCGACGCTGGAGAAGCTGGTGTGGCGGCGCGCCGAGCTGTCATAGGGGCTGATGCGCACCAGCCGGTGGACGCCGGTCTCGGTCTTGGCATAGCCATAGGCGTTCTCGCCCTTGATCAGCAGCGTCGCGGACTTGATGCCCGCCTGCTCGCCGGCCTGATGCTCGATCAGCTCCACCTTCATGCCGCGCCGTTCGGCCCAGCGCTGGTACATGCGCAGCAGCATCTCGGCCCAGTCCTGGCTCTCGGTACCGCCCGCGCCAGCATGCACTTCCAGATAGGTATCGTTGCCGTCGGCTTCCCCGGCGAGCAGCGCCTTGACTTTGTCCGCATCGGCGCGCTCGGCGAGCGCGGCGAGGCTGGCGACGCCTTCGCTCGCCAGGTCTTCATCGCCCTCCATGTCGGCAAGGTCGATCAGCTCGACCGTGCCGGCCATTTCGCTCTCGATCGCGCGCGTCGCGGAAATCGCCTCGTCGAGACGGCGCCGCTCGCGCATCACTTCCTGCGCGGCCTTGGGGTCGTTCCACAGCGCCGGATCCTCGACGCGGGCGTTGAGTTCGTCGAGCCGGACCAGCGCTGCATCCCAATCGAGAAAGCGGCGGAGCAGCGCGGTCGCTGCCTTGATGCGGTCGACATGGGTTTGCGCTTCGGCGCGCATGGGGAAACTCCAGAGAACTGACGACAGGGGGTGGCGGGCAGATAGGCGGGGCAGCGCCGCTAGTAAATCCCGCCGCCACCCTGACGCTCGACGAAATCGCCCTGCGACGGCGCGCTGCGATCGCGGCTGGCCTGATCGCCCGATCGCTGGCGGGTGGTGGTGCGTTCGGCGGGCAGTTCATCGCTGCGCACGCTGCGGCGTGGCTCGGTCTCGGCCTTGAAGGCTTCCCAGATGATGCTGCCTTCATTGTCGGTGCCGGGCCAGCCGCCATAGACACGGCGCCCACTGGCACGGTCGATGCGGACGAGGTGCACGCCTTCGGGCGCGATGAACGGCAGGGGCGGCTCGCCGCGCACCGCGACACGCGCGAATTCCTTGAACACCGGCGCGGCAAGGGTGCCGCCGAACGCGGCCCCGCCCAGCCGGCGCGGCTGATCGTAGCCCAGATAGACGCCGGCCACCCAGGTCGGCGTGCCGCCGACGAACCACACGTCGGTCGGGCCGCTGGTGGTGCCGGTCTTGCCGAACAGTGGCCGGTTGAGATCGCGCAGGATGGTGGCGGTGCCGCGCTGGATGACGCCTTCGAGCATGTGCACCGTCTGGTAGGCGGTGACCGGGTCCATCAGTTGCCGGCCGGTCTGGCGGAAACGCGGCATCGGCCGGCCATCCCAATCGGCCTGGTTGCAGCCTTCGCACGGGCGCCAGCGTTCTGGGTAGATGACCCGCCCGTTGCGATCCTGCACATAGTCGATGAGGTGCGGCCTCAGCTCGCGGCCCTGGTTGACCAGCATCGCATAGGCGTTGGTGATCTTGGAGACGGTGGTCTCCCCTGCGCCGAGCGCGAAGGCGAGATAGGGGCGATAGTCCCCGATGCCCATCTGGCGGAAGGTGCGCACGACATTGGGCATGCCCGCCTGCGAGGCGGCGCGCACCGTCATCAGGTTGCGCGATTGCTCCAGCCCCCAGCGCAGCGTGCGCGGACCGGCGGCGCCACCGCCCGAATTGCGGAAGCATTTGCGCCCGCCTGCGGAGGTCTGGTCATCGACGCAGAAGCTGCCGTCGACGATGATCGTTGCCGGGGTCATGCCATTGTCGAGCGCGGTCGCATAGACGAACGGCTTGATCGTCGAGCCCGGCTGGCGCTGCGCCTGGGTGGCGCGGTTGAAGCTGGCGAGGTTGGAATCGAACCCGCCCTGCATCGCAAACACCCGCCCCGACGACGGGCTTTGCGCCACGAACCCGCCCGAAATGCCGGGGATGGTGCGCAAGGCATAGCTGCTGCCCGCGACCTGCTTGACGAGGATGATGTCCCCCGGCTTCATCGCGGCGAAGGCGGTGCCGCCGCCGCGCGCGGCCATCGCCGCAAAGCCCGCGGGCAGGGTGCCGGTGTCGCCGTTGGCAAAGCCGATGCGCGCGGCACCGTCCGCCTTCGACAGGACCGCTGCGACCCGCCAATTGTCATAATCGATGGTGATGAAGGACGAGCGCAAGCGGCTGGCCCACTCATCGTCGACGGGGATGGTGGCAATCGGGCCGCTCCAGCCGCGATTGCCGTGGTAGCGCAGCATCGCCCGGCGCATCGCGGCCTCCGCGACCTGCTGCAGTTCGGGGTTGTAGGCGGTGCGGATCCACAGCCCGCCGCCATAGACGCTGTGCGGGCCGGCATCGGCATTCTCGCCGAACCGGTCGATCAGCTCGCGGCGGACCTCCTCCATGTAATAGCCGCCGACATCGGCGAACTGCGAACCGCGGGTTGGCGCGAGGCCGAGCGGCATGCCATTGGCGGCGGCGCGCTGCTGCTCGGTGATCCAGCCGGCCCGCACCATCTCCCGCAGCACATAGGCGCGGCGGTTGAGCGCGGCGCGGGCATATTGCGGGCGGCCATAGGTTTCCGGTGCCTTGGGCAGGGTGGCGAGGAACGCCATCTCGTGCAGCGCCAGATCCGCCACATCCTTGTTGAAATAGGCGCGCGACGCCGCCTGTACGCCGAAGGACTGGCGGCCGAGCGGAATCTCGTTGAGGTAGAGTTCGAGAATCTGTTCCTTGGACAGCACGCCCTCGATGCGCGTCGCCAGCAGCATTTCCTTGAGCTTGCGCATGATCGAATATTCGTCGCCGAGCAGGATGTTCTTGGCGACCTGCTGGGTGATCGTCGACCCACCGCGCGCGCGCTGGCCGGTGCCGATCTTGGAGACATAATCGGCGATCGCGCCGAAGAAGCCCGGATAATCGATGCCGCTGTGCTGGAAGAAGGTGCGATCCTCGGCGGCGAGGAAGGACCGCACGAGCAGCGGCGGAAACTCGTCATAGTCGAGCTGGACACGCCGTTCGCGCGCGAAACTGTGGGTGGGCATGCCCGAGACGTCGCGCACGATGCTGGGCAGCGGCGGCTGATATTCGAGCAGCGTATCCGCGTCCGGCAGCCCGCGCGCGACGAACGCCCACAGCAGGAACAGCGCGAGGAACAGCGCGCCGCCAGCATAGGTCAGGCGGCGGAACCAGCGCTTCGGCCATTGCCGCAACCACCAGGCGCGCGCGGCGGCAAGATAGCCACCGGCTTCGCGGGTCAGGCGCAGGCGCAGGGACGGGGCAGCAGGGGCATCGGTATCGGCCATGGCGCCGATGCTCTAGCATGTTTTGCGACGCTGGTAAGAGGGCAAGCTGCGCCGCGCCCGCCGGTCCGGCAGCGTGCGCTCAGCGGCGCGCCACCGGCGATCCGCCGCCCGCTTCGACGCGCTCGTTGCGCAGGGTCTGGCGAGCGAAGTGAGCGAGCACGCCTTCGCGGATGCCGCGGGCGATGGCGCGCTGGCCCGCCGGACTGGCGATGCGCGCGGCATCGTCCGGATTGCTGATGAAGCCGGTTTCGAGCAGCACCGAGGGCATGTCCGGCGCCTTGAGCACGACGAAGCCGGCGTGGCGCAAGCCTTCGGAACGGAAAGGAATGGCGCTGCCGGCGGCGCGTTGCAGCGTGCGGGCGAAATCGGCCGAGCGGTTCATCGTCTCGCGCTGGGTGAGGTCGAGCAGGATGGTCCGCACGGCGTTGGTCTGCGTGCCGAGATCGACGCCGTTGATGATGTTGGCGCTGTTCTCCCGCGCTGCCAGCCGCCGCGCCTCGCGGTCCGACGCGACTTCGGACAGGGTATAGATGGAGGCGCCGGTGGCGCTGTGATTTTCTGCGGCATCGGCGTGGATCGAGATGAACAGGTCGGCGCGCAGACGGCGGGCGAGGCCATATCGTTCTTCCAGCACCAGATATTCGTCGCGGTCCCGCGTCAGCGCGACCCGCACCCGGCCGGTGGCGACCAGATCGTCGCGGATGGCGCGGGCGATGGCGAGGGTGACGTCCTCCTCGCGATGGCGGCCATCGGGCGAGATGGCGCCCGGATCATGGCCGCCGTGGCCGGCGTCGATCACCACCAGCGGCAGCGACGTATCCGCCGGCCCGCGCACCGCGGGCAGCGGCAGGCCGGAGCGCGGCGGGCCGATCGGCACCGACACCTGATAGCGCCGCGCCTCGCGCCGCGCCCACGCCATCGTCGGCGCGTCATCGGTCAGCGCGGCAAAGCTGCGCCGCCCGGCGCGCACCGCCTCGGCAAAGGCACCGGGGGTGGTTTCTTCCATGGCGATGGTCATCGCCCGGCCGTCAGGCGTGCGATCGATCGCGCGGATGCCGACCGGCCGGGCCAGATCGAGCACGATGCGCAGTGCGCCGCCGGCGATGCGGCCCTGGCGGATGCGGGTGACCAGCTGGTTGGAGGCCACCGCGACGCTGCCGGGTTCCGCGCCGGCGATGTCGATGGCGATGCGGTGCGGCGCATCGAGCGCGATCACCTCCGCCTCCCCTACCGGGCCGGCAAAGCGCAGGGCCAGTTCACCATCGCCGAGCGTTGCCGCCTCGAGCGAACCGGCCTGCGCCGGAGCGACCCACAGGCTGGCAAGAAAAGCGAACAGCAAGTGCAGCATGGTCGCCTTATGGCGCGGCTGCCGGGCTTTGGTCCAGATGGTCATTGCAGAACCCCGTCTGTCCGCACCCGCGTGGCCGGACGATGCCGCAACTAGCAGCAGGCATGCAAAGCCCGGCTCAAGGAAGCCGGTTAACGCTACGGAAGGCATGATCGCTTACCATGTACCGTCCCGACCCTCGGCGGACCACGGCCTCAGGCTGCCGGCGAGGGGCGTGCCGAAATGGCATGTTGCCCCGCCCGGTTGCGGGTGCTAGCAGGATAGCGACCGGTCCGGAGCCGACGGCCTTCTCGGGCGCGCTTCTCCGGTCGTCGACATAGTGCGACTGGCCTTTTCCTGCATTTTCAATGCGTCGGGCCAGTCCTGACCAGGTTGAATGCCGCATGACGACCACGCTTGCCCTCCGCGACCGCCCCACCCGGGCCGGCGCGTCGGGCGCTTTCGCGTGGCGTACGGGCATTGACATTTCGCCCACCTGCGGGACCCAGGCCTTCACGGCCGTCAGCGCGCCGTCTCTGGTACGTGCGCGCCGGTCCCCTGCCATCATCGCAGCCGCCAGCGCATCGCGCGCCCGCCGCTGTGTCCGGAGTATCATAAATGACCACGCGCATGTTGATCGACGCGCGGCACCGGGAGGAAACCCGGGTCGCCGTCATCAAGGGAAACCGCATCGAGGAGTTTGATTTCGAGTCCGCAGAGCACAAGCAGCTCAAGGGCAATATCTATCTGGCCAAGGTCACCCGGGTCGAACCGTCGCTGCAGGCGGCGTTCATCGAATATGGCGGCAATCGCCACGGGTTCCTGGCATTCAGCGAAATCCACCCCGACTATTACCAGATCCCGAAGGAAGACCGCGACGCGCTGCTGCGCGAAGAGGCCGAGCATGCCGCCGCCGAGGCAGCGATGCGCGCCGACGAGGATTTGGACACGCTCGACGGCGAGATCGACGAGATGGCCGCTCCGGCGTCGCTCGGCGAGGACGATGACGAGCATGACGACGAGGGCGCCGAAGACGGCAGCGACGATAGCGACGAGGACGGCGACGACGCCGGGCGCGATGCCGAGAGCGGCCGCGACGAAGAGGGCGGCGCCAATGGCGATGGCCGCGGACGGCGCGATCGCAATGGCCGGCGCGGCCGTGGCCGGGGCCGCCCCGGCGGCGGTGGCCGCGAGCGCAGCGACCGCGACGACAATGGCGCGGCCGATTTCCGCCGCTCGCTGCACCGTCGTTACAAGATTCAGGACGTCATCAAGCGCCGGCAGGTGATGCTGGTGCAGGTGGTCAAGGAAGAGCGCGGCACCAAGGGCGCGGCGCTGACTACCTATCTGAGTCTGGCCGGCCGCTATTGCGTGCTGATGCCCAACAGCAGCCACGGCGGCGGCATCAGCCGCAAGATTTCGAATGGCGCGGACCGCAAGCGGCTGAAGAGCGTCATCGACGAGCTCAACCTGCCGCCGAGCATGGGCTGCATCGTCCGCACCGCCGGGCTCGAGCGTACCAAGACCGAGATCAAGCGCGATTTCGACTATTTGGCGCGGCTGTGGGACGAGATCCGCGAAAAGACGCTGTCGAGCGCGGCGCCGGCGCTGATCCATTCGGACAGCGACCTGATCAAGCGCGCGATCCGCGACATCTACAACAGCGATATCGAGGATGTCTCGGTCGAGGGCGAAGAAGGCTATCGCGCCGCCAAGGACTTCATGAAGCTGCTGATGCCCAGCCATGCCCGGCGGGTGAAGCAATATTCCGACCCGGTCTCGCTGTTCCAGCGCTATGGCGTGGAAGACCAGCTCGGCGCCATGTACCAGCCGGTGGTCGGCCTGAAGTCCGGCGGCTATCTGGTCATCAACCCGACCGAGGCGCTGGTGTCGATCGACATCAACTCGGGACGGTCGACGCGCGAACATAATATCGAACAGACCGCACTCAACACCAACCTAGAGGCCGCGTACGAAATCGCGCGCCAGTTGCGCCTGCGCGACATGGCCGGGCTGGTGGTCATCGACTTCATCGACATGGAAATGGGCAGCAATGTCCGCAAGGTCGAACGGGCGATGAAGGATGCGCTCAAGAACGACCGGGCACGCATCCAAGTCGGCCGCATCTCGGGCTTCGGCCTGATGGAGATGAGCCGCCAGCGGCTGCGCACCGGCGTGCTCGAGGCATCGACCCGCGCCTGTCCGCATTGCGAGGGCACCGGGCTTGTCCGCACCGCCTCGTCGGCAGGGCTCAGCGCCTTGCGCATGCTCGAGGAAGAAGCGGCGCGCGGGCGCGGCTCGCGCCTGGTGCTGCGCGCCAGCCAGGAAGCGGCCTTCTATGTGCTCAACAACAAGCGGCGCGAGATCGGCGAGATCGAGACCCGCTATGGCGTGGGAATCGAGGTCCAGTCCGACGGCCAGATGGAAGGCGCGCGGATGAGCGTCGAGGCGAGCGGTCCGCCGCCCGCCAACCGCCCGCGCTACGAAACCATCATCGACGAGGATGACGCCAATCTGCCGGACATCGAGGAAGAAGATGCCGGCGAGGAAGAGGAACGCGCCGCCGATCGCGGCCCGCGCGGCGACGGGGACCGGAAGCGGCGCCGCAATCGCCGTCGCCGCGGGCGCCGCGATGGCGAAGAGCGCAGCGAGGGCGCTCCACGCGCCGCCAGCGATACCGACGAGGGCGAGGAAGGCGACGGCGCTGCCGATGCGGAGAGCGAAGCGGCAGATGCCGACAGCGATCGCGCCGAGGCCCAGCCACGCAGCGGCGACGAAGGCGAGGGCGGTCGCCGCCGCCGTCGCGGTCGCCGCGGTGGCCGCAATCGCCGCAGCGGCGTCAGCGAGGATGCAGCGCAGGACATGGTCCGCGAGCAGGGCGAGGGCGAGGCGAGCGATAGCGACGACGATTCGGCGGTAGCCGAGGTCGAGCCTGTGGCGGCCGAGCCCGTCGCCGAAGTCAGCAAGGTCGAAGCCAAGCCGTCGCGTCGCCGCAAGGTTTCGGCCAAGCACGACGCAACCCCCGCCCCTGCCGAGGCCGAAGCGCCCGCCGAGGATGCCAAGCCCAAGCGCAAGCGCAGCAAGAAGGCCGATGCCGCCGAAGCGCCCGAGGCCGCCGAACCGGCGGCAGCGGACGGCGAGGCCGTGGTCGAGCCGGCAGCGGAAGCGCCGCCGGCCAAGCCCAAGCGCGCCAGCCGCGCCCGCAAGGCGGCGGCCGAGCCCGAGCTGGTCGACACGATCGGCAGCGATAGCGCAGTCGCGGCCGACGGCGCTGACTTGCCCGACACCGCCGAACCGGCGATGGCGGATGCGTCAGCCGTAGAGGTGCCGGCGAGCGAACCGGCAGAATCCGCGCCGCGCAAGAGCGGCTGGTGGCAACGCACCTTCGGCGCCTGACCCCGCCGACGCTGCACCAGCACCGAACAGCAAAGCCCCGCCGGAGCGATCCGGCGGGGCTTTTGCTTGGGTGCGGTCGGAATGCCCGAACGCGTCATGCCTGGCGCATCTGCTCCTCCACCCAATGTGCGAAGCGGTCGACAGTGGCGCGGCGGGCGGGGTCGCTGCGGCGGGGGCGGACGAAGTGGTAGCCGAACCGGTCCGGCACCGCGATGTCGAACAGCCTGACGAGGCGGCCGCTGGCAAGATCGGCGGCGACGATACGGCTGCGGGCGAGCGCGACGCCTTCTCCCGCCGTCGCGGCATCGAGCATCAGGTTGGTATCGGAAAAGAGCGCGCCGCCGTCCGGCTCCGGCCCGTCCACACCGGCTGCGGCCAGCCATGGTCGCCACGGCTGCCGGTCGTGCCGCAGCAGCCTGGCGCGTCGCACATCGGCGGGCTGCACCAGCCTGGTCCCGTCGCGATAATCGGCGGTACAGACCGGAAACAGCGTTTCGTCGGCAAGGTGGGTGACCTGCGCGTCGGGCCAGTCGCCCGAGCCGTAACGGATGGCGCAATCGACGCCGCCTGCGGTGAGCGGCGCAAATTCCAGCCGTGCGTCGATTCTGAGATCGATGCCAGGGTGGGCCGTGCGAAATTGACCGATGCGTGGGATCAGCCAGCGCGACGCCATGCTGGGCAGCAGGCTGACCTTGAGAATTTGCGGGGATCGGGCGGGATCGGGGAAGGCGGAGCCCAGCAGGTCGAGCGCCTCGCGCACCGGAACCAGCAAGCGAAGCGCCTCGGCGGAAGGGCTCATGCCATTGCCGTCGCGCGTGAACAGTGCGTGGCCGAGCGTTTCCTCCAACGCGCGCAGGCGATGGCTGATCGCGCCATGGGTGACGCCCAGCTCTGCAGCAGCGCGCGAATAGCTGCCATGACGGGCGGCCGCTTCGAGCGCGCGCAGTGTCTGGAGGGTGGGGATGGCCATGACGGGATTGTGAAGTCTGCTCACATCCCTGTCGAGGACAATTCGTTGGCCGGGCCCGGAGCGGTCGGATTATGCATGTCGGCATGACCGAAATCGATCTTCTCGCCGATGCCGACGCCCGCGCCCGGCGCTTTGTGGCTGCCAATGCAACGCGGCGCGTCTTTCCCGATGGCGACGCCATCGCTGCGCTCGCCGCGTTCGATGAGGCGCTGACCGACGCGGGGCGCCCGGCCGCCGAGACATTGGCGATGCTGGACGAGATCGGCTCGCCGGCGGCCGTCGCGGGCAACGGGCCGCGCTATTTCGGCTTTGTCGTCGGTGCGAGCCTGCCGGTTGCCGCAGCCGCGGAGCGGATGGTGCTGGCCTGGGACCAGAGCGCCAGCACCCCGCTTGGCGCGCCCGGCGCATCCGCGATCGAGAAGGTGGCGGGGCGCTGGCTGCTCGACATCCTGCGGTTGCCAGCCGACAGTGCGGTCGGCTTCGGCACCTCGGCCAGCGCCTGCGGCCTGACCTGTATCACCGCCGCGCGGCGCCGGCTGCTGGCGCAGGCGGGCTGGGATTTCGACCGCAAGGGGCTGGCAGGCGCGCCGCCGATCCGCGCCGTCGTTTCCGATGTCGCGCATGTCACCATGGTCAAGGCGCTGCGCGTGCTCGGCTTCGGCACCGACAATCTGGTGGTCGCGCGGACCGATGCGAACGGCCGGATCGACCCTGCAACCCTGCCGTCGCTCGATGCTCACACCATTCTGTGCCTGCAGGCGGGAGAGGTGAATACCGGCGCGTTCGATCCCTTTGCCGAGATCGTCCCGCGCGCCAAGGCGGCCGGGGCCTGGGTGCATGTCGATGGTGCGTTCGGGCTGTGGGCGCGCGCGTCGGACAGGCTGCGCTGGCTGACCGAGGGCATCGACCAGGCCGATAGCTGGACGACCGATGGGCATAAATGGCTCAACACGCCCTATGACTGCGCCATGTCGATCGTCCGCGATGCCGAGGCGCTGTCGGGCGCGATGAGCAGCGACGCCGCTTATTCGAGCGCCGGGGCAGAGGCGCAGAAAAATCTGACGCTGGAGTTTTCGCGCCGCGCCCGCGGGGTTGCGGTGTGGGCGGCACTGCGCTCGCTTGGCCGCAGCGGCGTCGCTGCGCTGGTCGAGGGCTGCGTCGCGCATGCGCAGCGGATCGGTGTGGCGCTGGAGGCGGCAGGCTATGATGTGCTCAACGATGTCGTGCTGAACCAGGTGCTGTTCCGGGGCGGCAGCGACGCGGAAACCCTCGCCGTCCGCGAGGCAGCGGCGGCGTCGGGCGAGCTGTGGTTCGGTGGCACCATCTGGCGCGGCCAGCCTGCGTCGCGCATCAGCGTGTCGTCCTGGCGGACGCGTGACGAGCATATCGACCGGCTTATCGCGATCTTGCGGGAATTGCGCGGCACGCCCGCCGCCGACGCGAGTGGTGGACAAGCGGAATGAGACGATGCGCTGACGCGTGGGAATGGCGCTGGACGCCACTATTTGCGGGCATCGACGGGTAACGCGGTCGGCCATGCGGCTTTCATGAGCGGCGCCGTTTTGCCGTTGGCTCGCTCCAGCCGAGCCCTCGCCCCACCGCTTTCATCTTGCATTCAGGCGGGCGGGCCATGAGGATGCGGGCATGCTGACTGCTCTCCCCCGGCGCCTCGCCACTTTCCTTGCCCGCGCGCTGGGCATGCTTTTGGCGACGCTGCTGATCACGCAGCCGGTGGCGGCGCAGTCCATCCTGCGCGACGCCGAGACCGAGGCCTTGCTGGCCGACATGTCCGATCCGTTGATCCGCGCGGCCGGGCTGCGGCCGCAGGATGTGCGGATCGTCATGGTCGGGGATCGCAGCATCAATGCCTTCGTCGCCGGGGGGCAGATCGTCTATATCCATTCGGGGCTGATCGAGGCGGCGGACAGCGCCAACCAGGTGCAGGGCGTGATCGCGCACGAGCTGGGCCATGTCGCGGGCGGCCATGCGGTCAACAGCACCGGCGCCGACCGCGCCTCCAACATCGCGCTACTTTCGCTGTTGCTTGGCGCGGTGGCCGTTGCCGCCGGGGCTGGAGAGGCCGGGCTGGGCATTCTGGGCGCCGGGCAGCAGGCGGCGCTGGGCAGCTACCTTTCCTACAGCCGGGTGCAGGAATCGACCGCCGATGCGGCGGCGACGCGTTATCTTTCGGCCGCGGGCATCTCGGGCAAGGGCTTCATCGAATTCTTCATGAAGCTGCAGAACCAGGAATTCCGCTACGCCATCCCGCAGGACGATGACCAGCAATATGGCCGCACCCACCCGCTGTCGGGCGACCGTATCCGGTTCCTGCGCGATACGCTGTCGGCCGATCCGGCATGGGAGCGGCCGCTGGACCCTGCACTCGAAGCGCGCTTTCAGCGGGTGAAGGCCAAGCTGGCGGGCTATGTGCAGGAGCCGGCGCAGACGCTGCGCCAGTTCCCGCCCAGCGACACCTCCGTGCCCGCCCGCTATGCGCGCGCCTATGCCTGGCATCGCGATGCGCATGCCGACCGCGCGCTGGCGGAAGTCGAGGCGCTGCTGGCCACCGCCCCGGCCGATCCCTATTTCCTCGAGCTCAAAGGGCAGATTCTGCTGGAATCCGGGCGGCCGCAGGAAGCGCTGCCGGCGCTCAGGCAGGCGGTCGCGCAGACATCGGCCCAGCCGCTGATTTCGGCGCTGTTCGGGCATGCGCTGATCGCCACCGAGGACCCGGCCAATTATGCCGAGGCAGAGACGGTACTGCGCGCGGCGGTGTCCCGCGACAATGAAAATCCCTTTGCCTGGTACCAGCTCGGCGTCGTCTACGCGAACGCGGGGGACGAGCCGCGCGCGGCGCTGGCCACGGCCGAGCGCTACATCTTGACCGGGCAGGCCGGTCCGGCGCTGGCATCGGCCGAAATGGCGCTGGGCGGGCTGCAGCAGGGCACGTCCGACTGGCTGCGCGCTCAGGATATCGCATTGGTCGCACGCGCCCGCTTGGATGAAGAGCGCAGGCGCGGTAGACGGAGCGGCAACAGAGGCTGACCATATCCGTCCCACTATGGCACGGATGCAATCACGGTCGGCATGAGGGGCGCATGGACGACAAGCAGGGACCCGCAGGCCATGGCGGCAGCGGCGAGGATCATTATCAGCCGTGGCTGCGCAACAGCGGGCGCAATGGCAGCCAGCCGCGTGATGGCGCGCCGCGTGACGCGGCCGCCCGCCCCGCACCGCTGCCGACATTGAGCAAGGCGGTGGTAGAGCGCGCCGACGATCCTGCCCCGCCGCTGCGGCCCGCTCGGCTCAGCGTCGACGAACTGCTGTCGCGTCCCGTGCCGGTGCCGACGCAGCCGCCGGCGCCGCTCAGCATGATCGACAATCTCTCACGGAGCGTCGCGGCCTCGACCACTGCCGTGCGCGATGCCTTGCAGAATGGCGGCGTGCGCGATGCGGTGGCCCGGCTGGAGTTGCCGCGCCGTACAGCCGCCGCCGCGCGCCTGCTCGGGCGGACGACGCAGCGCGCCGCCGAGGCGACCGTGCGCGGCACGCGCGCTACGGGCGCCGCGCTGGCGCCGGTCATGGCGCAGGCGGGGCGTGCGCTCGGCAACGGCACGCAGCAGGCCGGAACGGCGCTGGCCGGCGGCGTACGCAAGCTTGCCGCCCTGTCGCGCGACGGGGTGGAGGCGGCGCGCGAGGCGCTGGCGGCGCGCGGACAGGCGGATGCGCCGGCCGCACCGGAATCGCAGCTCGACCGTCTGCTCTGCGAAACCGCAGCCGAGGCGTCGGCCATGCCTAAGTCCGCCGCGAGTGCGCCCGCCGCGGATACGGCGCTGCCCTTGTTTGCGGCGCCGGGCAGCGACGCCGCGCCAGCGCCGCGTGGGCGGCGCAAGGCAACGGCTGCGGCACCGGCAGCGGAGACGGCATCCGACGCCATGATGGCAGCCGCAGCGGGCGCGGGGGACGATCGATCGCCGATGCCCGGCGCCACCGGCGGTGGCGTCGGTGGACGGCTGCCCGGCAGCGCCGGAGGCGGCGCCGGCGCGGGCCAGTTCTGGTGGCGTCACCCGGCCACGCTGGCGCTGGGCGGCGCGTTTCTGCTCAGCAGCGGTTTTGCCGCCGGGCTTTACTGGACGGGGCCGGGCGTGGACCGGGCCACCACCGAGCAGGTGGTGCGCGACTATATCCTCGAGAACCCCGAGATCCTGCCGCAAGCCATGGCGCGGCTGGAGGCCAACCGTTCGGCCGAAGTGGTCGGCCGCCTGCGCAGCCGCATCGAGGAACCTTTCTCGGGCGCCTGGGCCGGGGCAGCGGACGGGGATGTCGTGCTGACGGTGTTCACCGACTATTCCTGCACCTTCTGCAAGGCCAGCATGCCCGACATCGAGCGGCTGCTGCGCGAGGACAGCCGGGTCAAGGTGGTGTTCCGCGAATTGCCGATCCTGAGTGAGGACAGCGAGCCGGCGGCACGGCTGGCACTGGCGGCGGCGCGGCGCGGCCGGTACATGCCGATGCATCGCGCGCTGTTCGAGGCGCGCTCGCCCGATGCCGCCGCCCGCACGGCGGCCGCCGAGCGGCTGGGCGTCGCGGCCGGATCGGCCGTGCTGGGCGACGCGGCAATCACCCGCGAACTGCAATCCAACCTCACGCTCGCGCGCGAACTCGGCTTCAACGGCACGCCGAGCTGGGTGGTCGGTGACCGGCTGCTGACCGGCGCGGTCGGTTACCAGCAACTGCGCGATGCAGTGGAGCAGGCGCGTGAGGGGTAGGTAAAAACCAACCAGTCGCGGTCATTGCTGCCTGCGCGCGCAATGACGGCGATTGCTATTTCTTGCCCTGCGCCACCACGAACAGCTCCGGGCTGCCCTTGCGGCTCGATGGCGGCTTGGCGTGCTTGACGCTGGCGAAATTCTGCTTGAGCAGCACCAGCAGTTCCCGGTCCGATCCACCCTGGAACACCTTGGAGACAAAGCTGCCGCCGGGTGCCAGCGTTTCGATGGCGAATTGGGCCGCCGCTTCGGCCAGCGCCAGCGTGCGCAGATGGTCGGTCTGCGGATGGCCGACGGTGTTGGCCGCCATGTCCGACATCACCAGATCGGGCGCGCGGCCTAGGTGCTGCATCAGCAGATCAGGGGCGGCATCGTCCATGAAGTCCATCTGCAGGATGGTGACACCTTCGATGGGATCGACGGGCAGCAGGTCGATGCCGACGATGGCGGCGCCGGGGGTCTGGCGCCGCACCACCTGGCTCCAGCCGCCCGGCGCGATGCCGAGATCGACCACCGCACGCACGCCCTTGAGCAGCGCATATTTCTCGTCGAGTTCGATCAGCTTGTAAGCGGCGCGGCTGCGATACCCCTCGGCTTTGGCGCGCTTGACGTAGGGGTCGTTGAGCTGGCGGGCGAGCCAGCGGGTCGATTGGGCGGTGCGGTTGCGCGCGGTCTTGACGCGGGTGTGGCCGCGGGTCGGGCTGCTCATCGCGGCCTCCGTGTCTGGCGTGAGGCGATTTCGCCGGCGGCGTGCGCGCGCATCATCTGGCGCAACACGCCTTCGCGGATGCCGCGATCGGCGACGTCGAGCATGGCCGCCGGCCAGACCTCGGCGATCTCCTCGAGCATGGCGCAGCCGGCGACGACCAGATCGGCGCGCTCGCGCCCGATGCAGGGCATGGCCTCCCGCTCCGCCAGCGACAGGCCCGACAATTGGCGGCAGACCGCGATCATGTGATCGGTGGCGACGGTCAGGCCATCGACCTTCGAGCGATCGTAGCTGGGCAGATCGAGATAGAGGCTGGCGAGGGTGGTGACGGTGCCGCTGGTGCCGAGCAGGCGCAGCGGCGCCGCGGCCCGGCCGTTCCACAACCGCGTCCGGTGCTGGTCGCAGCGCCCGGCAAAGCGGCGGACGGCATCGCGCACTGTGCTGCGCATGGCGGCATAGGCGGCAGCGCGCGCTTCCGGATCGGCGCTGTCATGACGGTGCGATTCGGTCAGGCTGACCACGCCCCACGGGATGCTCTGCCAGTCGACTATGGTCGGGGTGCCATGGCGATCGTCGAGCAGCACCAGCTCGGTCGAGCCGCCGCCGATGTCGAACAGCAGCGCCGGACCTTCCCCCGGCGAGAGCAATTGGTGGCAACCGAGCACGGCCAGCCGGGCTTCCTCGCCGGCCGAGATCATCTCCAGCGCGATGCCGGTCTCCTCGCGCACGCGCGACACGAATTCGCCGCCATTGGCCGCGCGGCGGCACGCCTCGGTCGCCACCGCGCGCGACAGCAGTACCCGGCGGCGCTGCAGCTTGTCGGCGCATATCGACAGCGCATCGACGGCCCGGTCCATCGCGACCCGGCTCAACCGGCCGCTCTCGGCCAGCCCCTCGCCCAGACGGACGATGCGCGAATAGGCATCGACGATGACGAAATCGTCGCCATCGGGCCGCGCGATCAGCAGGCGGCAGTTGTTGGTGCCAAGGTCGAGCGCGGCAAAGGCGGGGCGGTGGGCAAAGCGCGCACCCGATGCGACGCCGGAACCGGCCGGCACAGCCTGTGCCTGCCTGTCGGGCGCCCGTGGCGGCCGCGCACCGGGATGTGCGGCGGACCGATGCGCCGGGCGAGGTTCGCCCTGATCTGCCATCGCCTGCGTGCCTTGCACTTATGCTCTCCGGTACGAGGGATATCGCACCGGTACTTGAGGCAAGTGCTAGGCGGTCGCACCAAAGATGACAAGGGCGGGGGGATGGCTGAAACGGGACGAGGCCGACCGGCAAGCCGGTCGGCCTCGTTAGCGCAAGGACAGGCGAGGGAGGGGGAGAGGGCGCCTGTCCCTACTAGGCCGTGAACTCATAAATTGCGCGTTCGAGGCGTCGAAATGGCAAAGAGCTCGGGCCGAGCTGTCCGCCGCAGGTAGTGGTTCTACCTGCAAGGACAGGTCGGCCCGAGATCGAAGCCATTTCGACGTCCTGCGGATTTGACCCATTTTGCTCATTGCTGCGTTGGCAAGCGTTGAAATATCGACATATTCCTGCCGCTTGCCGCCTTGCACTGAGCAAAATGGCCTCAAACCTCGAACGCGCAATTTATGAGTTCACGGCCTAGAGCCTATCAGCGACGGCAGTTGCTGTCGGCGCGGTCGATGGCACGGCCGGCGAGGGCACCCACGGCGCCACCGATGATGGTGCCTGCGGTGCGGTCGCCACGGCGACCGGCGATTTCATTGCCGAGCAGACCGCCGGCAATCGCGCCGATGATTGTGCCGCCGGTGCCGTTGTCGCAGCGATACTCGTCGCGGCGGTCATAACGGCGGTCGTAGCGACGATCGTAGCGGCGGTCATAGCGCCGGTCGTAACGGCTGTCATACCGCCGGTCGTAGCGCCGGTCATAGCGGCTGTCGCGCCGGTCGTAGCGGCTGTCATAATCGTCATAACGATCGTCGCGCTGCTCATAGCGATCGCCATGATCATAATATTGGGCGGCCGCCGGGACCGAAGCGAAGCCGGTCAGGGTGGTCGCGGCAAGGGCCATTGCCAGCATCGTCTTTTTCATCACGCTTCTCCTCATGGTCCGGCGGAGCGATTCCGTCTGATGGGGCTGGTATAGGAGTCGGCCACTGAGGCTTTGCTGAACGATGTTGTTGCCTGTTGTTCAGCTTGCCGGGGTGTCGGCGCGCGCCTATCGCCGGTGGCCGATGCTCCCCCGCCTGCTCGCCATCCTTGCCATCGCTGTCGCGCTGATGCCTTCGCCGCTGGAGCGACGCTGGACGCCGCCGGCGGACCATAGCCAGCATCTGGTGGCCGAGGCGGTGCCGGTGGCGCAGCGCCGCGTGGGCGAGGTGGAGATTGCCGAGGCCTGGCACCTTACATCGCGCAACAGCCGCTTCGGCGGCTTTTCCGCGATGGTCATCGAGCGGCCGCGCCAGTTCCTGATCGGCTCCGACTATGCCTCGATGCAGCGTTTCCGGCTGCGGACCGACGGCAGCGTGCCGGCGTCGCGGCTATGGCCGCTGTGGCTCGATTCGCGATTGGGGCTCGGCAAGGCGGGGCGCGACTTGGAATCGCTGACGCGCGATCCGGTCAGCGGCGCGATCTGGGGCGGTTTCGAGCAGCGCCACCGCATCGTGCGTTTCACACCGGGCGCCACCCGGGTCGAAGCCGAGCGCGACGTGCCGGAGATGAAGAACTGGAACGCCAACGGCGGCGCGGAGGCGCTGGTGCGGATGGCCGACGGGCGATTCCTGGTGCTTGCGGAAACCAGCGGCGGGCCGGGCGGCGGGACCGATGCGCTGTTGTTCGACAGCGATCCGGTCGCGGGCGGGCGGCCGGTCCGTTTTGCGCTGGATGCCGCCGGACGCGGACGGGTGACCGACGCCGCGGCGCTGCCCGACGGCCGGGTGCTGCTGCTGTTCCGCGACCTGACGCTGCGCGAGCGCTGGGTATCGACGCTGGCCGTGGCCGACCCGGCGACGATCAGGCCGCGCGGGCGCTGGCGGGCACACAGTATCGCGCGCTTCGTCCGTCCGCAGATCGCCGACAATTTCGAAGGGCTGGCCATCGAGCCGGAGCCGCTGCCCGACGGGCGGGTCGGCATCTGGATGGTATCGGACGACAATCGCGTCGGCTGGCAGCGCACGCTGCTGCTGCGGCTGTTGTGGCAGCCGGAGAGCGAGCGGCCATAGCGGCAGACCCAGGGCACGCGCAGCGCGACGCCAGGGCGTCGATCCAATCGCATCACACGACAGACGAAAGGCCCGCATCGCATGGGGCGAGCGGGCCTTGCGTAGGGTGCTGGCGGGCGCTGCACCGGCGCCCGGACAGGATCAGGCGGCGGTGGCCTGCTTCTTGACGATATCGCGCTTCAGGCGACGCGCCTTGACGCTCAGCAGGTCGTCCTTGGTCTTGAGCAGCCAGTTGTCGAGGCCGCCATTATGCTCGACCGAGCGCAGGCCGTGCGTCGACACGCGCAGACGGTAGGACTGGCCCATGGTGTCCGAGATCAACGTGACATTGTGCAGGTTCGGCAAGAACGTGCGCTTGGTCTTGTTGTTGGCGTGGGACACATTGTGGCCGACCTGGCGACCCTTGCCGGTAAGTTCGCAAACGCGCGACATGACTTCAAAACCCTTGGTATCGGTGCGGGAAAGGCTGCGCGCCTAGCGGGCGCAGAGGGATTCGTCAAGCGCGGCGCACTGCGATAGGGAGACCGGCATGACCGCATTTCCGCCCTCCCCGCACATGGCGCGCGCCTTTGCGCTGGCCCGGGCGGCGGCTGCGGAGGGGGAAGTGCCCGTCGGCGCGGTCGTGGTCAAGGACGGGCGAATCATCGGTGAGGGCGCCAATGCGCCGCGTGCCCGCCACGATCCCACCGCGCATGCCGAAATCCAGGCGATTCGCGCCGCTGCGGCGGCGCTGGGCGACGAGCGGTTGACCGGCTGCGACCTGTGGGTGACGCTGGAGCCGTGCGCGATGTGCGCGGGCGCGATTGCCCATGCGCGCATCGCCCGCCTCTATTATGCCGCCGACGATCCCAAGGGCGGCGCCGTCGAGCATGGGCCGCGCCTGTTTTCCCACCCGACGCTGCATCACCGGCCGGAGGTCTATGGCGGAATCATGGCCGCCGAATCGGCCGCGCTGCTGCGCGCCTTCTTTGCGGGGCGGCGCTGAGCGGCATTGTCATGTCGAGCAGTCTGGCCCAGCCGGGTTGAGCGTGATGCGTAGCGTGCCGGCGTGCCCAAGCGAGCTTATCGGAGAGGCGTACTTCGACAAGCTCAGCACTGCGGTTCAACTTGAGCACGACACCCGGTGGTCGTGATGTGGATTTCAGTCGATCGCGGTCAGTTCCCACGCCAGCCAGGCGAACAGCGCCAGCCAGACGAGCAGGATCAGCGCCGCTGCGGTCCGGCTCGCCGGGCGGTGCGCCAGGGCTTCCGCCTCCGCCCGGTAGCGCGCCATCAACGGCTGCGGGATCAGCCGGATGGCGAGCGCCAGACCGAGCGGCACCAGCAGCAGATCGTCGAGCAGGCCGAGGATTGGGATGAAGTCGGGAATGAGATCGATGGGGCTGAAGGCGTAAGCGGTCACCAGCAGCGCGATCAGCCGCGCCGCGAGCGGCGTTTCCGGGCTGCGCGCGGCGATCCACAGGGCGAGGGCGTCGCGGCGCAGCCGCTGTGCCCAGCCGCGTATCCGTTGCGCGATGGCCGTCAATTCTCCACCAGACGGATCAGAGTGCCGTCAGGATCGATCAGATAGGCCACGCGCCCGCCCCACGCCTCGCGCTGGGCTGGGTGCAGCCGTGGCCAGCCAGTGCGTGTGTCGGGCACACCGGCGGCCAGCACGACTGCACAGAAGCTGTCGAGATCGTCGAGCCGGAAGCAGCAGCTGAACGCGCTGCTGGCGGGATCGAGATCCGGATAGGGGAAGAATTCGACGGTCAGTGCGCCGCGCTCCAAGATCATCCATTGGGCGGAGCGATAGGCGGTTTCGAAGCCGAGCGCGGCGTAGAAGGCCTCGCTCGCTGCGAAATCGCGGGACGGCAGGTTGGGGGTAGCGTGATCGACCATGGCATCGCCTAATGAACGAAGCGCGCCACCACGTCGCGGTAGGACCGGCTGACCTTCACCTGCGCGCCCGAATCGAGCACCAGGAAGCATTCGCCATTGGTGTGCGGCTTGACCTGACGGACCAGCCCCAGATTGACGATGGTCGAGCGGTGCACGCGCTGGAAGACGCGCGGATCGAGCCGCTTTTCGAGATCCTTCATGGTTTCACGCAGGATCAGCGAATTGTCGGCGGTGTAGATGCACATATAGTCGCCGGCGGCATCGATGCGTTCGATGGTGTCGACATCGACCCGGAAAATCTGCCCGCGATCCTTGATGTTGATCAGCTTTTCGAAGCGGCTGGCGCTGTGCATGTCGGGGCTGTCATCGCCCGCCACCTGCTCGGCGGCGTCCGGCGCGACCTCGGCCAGCACTTCCTTGAGCCGTTCGGCCTCCTCGCTGCCCTTCTTTTCGGCAAGGCGGCGGCGCACCCGGTCGAGCGCGTCGGCGAGCCGCTGTGGCTCGACCGGCTTCAGCAGATAGTCGACCGCCTGCGCCTCGAACGCCTTGATCGCATGGTCGGCATAGGCGGTGACGAAGATGAACAGCGGCGGCTCCACGTCCATCAGCCCCTGGACGACGGAAAAACCGTCGAACCCCGGCATCTGGATGTCGAGGAAGACGAGGTCGGGCTTGTGGGTCTTGATCTTGCGAATGGCTTCGCGGCCATTCTGGGCGGTGTCGACAATCTCGACATCGCCGAAGGGTTCGAGGCGCAGGGTCAGCCCCTGGATCGCCAGGCTCTCATCATCGACGAGAATGGTACGGATGGTCATGCAGTCATGCGCGCTTTCGCTGCTTCCTCCGGGGCGTCGGCATCACGCTTGCCCGGAGAGAAGGGGATGACGATGGTAACGGTGAAACCGCCGCCAGAGGCGCTGCGTGCGTCGAAGCGGTGGCGGTCACCATAGGCTTGCGTCAGCCGATCCCGGATATTGTTCAGGCCGACGCCTGTCGATGTGGTGGGGACACTCATGTCCGGATTCAACCCACCGCCCGAGTCGGACACGACGATACGGACATTTTCACCGACGAGGTGCGCGGTGAGAATGATGTCGGCGCCCTCTTCGGACGGGGTCACGGCATATTTGATGGCGTTTTCGATGAGCGGTTGCAGCAGCAGCGAGGGCAGGCGCGCTTCCGAAACCCGCGGGTCGACATCGAAGCGCACGCGCAGTCGATCCTCGAAGCGCATTTTTTCGATCTCGAGATAGAGTTTGAGCGTGTCGACTTCCTGCGCCAGCGTCACCTCGGCGGTCGGCTCGTTGACCAGCGTGTAGCGCAGAAAGGCAGACAGGCGCGACAGCATGGCGTTGGCCTGTTCGGTCTGCTTCAGCAGCACCAGGGTCGAGATGCTGTTCAACGTGTTGAACAGGAAGTGCGGATTGATCTGGTAGCGCAGCATGGCGAGCGTGCTGGCGGTCGCCTGTCCTTCCAGCGTCTTGAGTTGGTCGGCCTGTTGTTCGACCCTGAGATAATAGTTGATGGCGAAATAGAGCGCCGACCAGGCAGACAGGGTGACGGCATTGAGATAGAGCGGCGCGAGCAGCATCGCCGAGAAGGGCTGATCGGCATTGCGCGGCAGCAGCGACACCATCGAGGCATCGAAAAAGGAGTGGATGATGGTCGCGACCAGCACCGACAGGACCGCCAGCGGCCACAACACCAGCGGCCGCTGTTGCATCAGCGTGCGGTAGAGCACCGCGAGCACCAAAGTCAGCGAGAAGCCGGCGATGCCGGAAATCAGCAGTTGCGCGAGATAGAGCAGCTCGAGGCCGTTGGCGATGCCGGACACGCCGCGCAAAATATACCAGGCCACCCAGCCCAGCGTCTGCAGCGTCCAGAAGGCGCGGGCCTTGTCATCGAAAAAGGGCTGCGGCTTGGCCGGCGAGGTCGGCGCGGTGAAGCGCATGCGGCGGTTCAGCCGTGCGCGGCCGGGGCGAGGGTGCGGCTGTCGCTGCGCACCGCCGTGGCGGGCGTGCGCGCCGGCGTCGCCACACCGATCGGCCGGACTTCATGCGCGTGCATCCAGCGCAGGTCATGCTTGCCCAGGGTGCGCCCGTCGTGCGCCTGGATGGCGACGGGCCGGATCGGCTGCAGGTCGCGTTCATCGACCAGCACGGGGGTGGAGGGCACGCCCGATCCCCATTTCTCCCCCCACTGGCGCAGCGCCACCATCGTCGGCAGCAGGTCGGTGCCCTTTTCGGTGAGGCAGTAAAGGATCTTGCGCCGGTCGCACTCCATCACCCGCCGTTCGAGGATGCCGTGGGCGACCAGCCGTTGCAGGCGGTTGGACAGGATGTTGCGGGCGATGCCGAGTTCGGTCTGATATTCCTCGAAATGATGGAGACCGTTGAGCGCGCCGCGCAGGATCATGAACGACCAGCGTTCGCCCATCACGTCGAGCGCGGACGGCAGGCCGCATTCGCCGTCGTTCAGGGGTTCGCGCAATGTGTCCATGGTCATCCTGCCATCATGCACCCGGTTGCAGCAAAACCACAATGGCTTTCTGCTAAACAGGTTGCGAAGCAAAACTTATCAATTGCATCTTGATTCGCAACCTACATTAGTGCAAATAAGCTGCATCCCGCACGGCACGAACGATAGCGGGCACATCCAGAAGAAAGGGCTCTCCCCCCATGAACGCACTTCGTCTCTCCCCCGCCGAGCGCCTCGGTTCCTTTGCCGCCGCTCTGCTCATCGCCACCAGCCTGCTGAGCGGTGCCGCTGCCGATGCGCAGCCGCGTTCGGGCGGCTTCTACAGCGCCACCCTTGCCGCGCCGACCGAGGCCACCCGCGCCATCGCTGGCGGCGTGGTGTGGAATTGTGCCGGCACCGATTGCACTGCGCCGCGCGGGACCAGCCGTCCCGGCGTGATGTGCGCCCGCCTGGTGCGTGAAGTCGGCGCCGTCAGCGCCTTCGTCGCCAATGGCGAAGCGCTCGACGCCGCCGCTCTGGAACGGTGCAACGCATCGGCTGCCTGAGCGCACAAGTTACTGGCCGGGCGATCCCCCTCTTGCCGCCCGGCCGATAACGCCGCCGCTTCCCCCGCCATCCGGGAAGCGGCGGCTTTTTTATGCGCGGGCGTGGCGGCGGCAATCCGCCTTGCCGCAAGGACTGTGGCGCGACCGCTGGCGGCAACAACTTCCTCTTTTCAACGGCGCGTTATTGTCGTTTATTACGCGCTTGGCCGTCTGGGGTGACGGATAGAAACAAGGGGGCAGTCCATGCACATTACCGTCTCTCCTCGCCGCGCGCTGATGCTGGGCGCCGCCGCTTGCGCGGTCGTCGCCAGCTGGTCGGGCGCCGCCATGGCGCAGGACAGCAACGCCACCCTGCCGCAGTCGGCCGAGACTCAGGATGATGGCGCCGACATTCTGGTTACCGGCAGCCGCATCCGCCGCGACCCCAACAACAGCCAGCTGCCGCTGCAGATCATCTCGACCGAGGAGCTGGCGCGCGAGGGCATCTCCAGCCCCGAACAGTTCATCAGCTACCTGTCGACCAACGGCAATGGCGCGGACAATCTGGCGTCCAACTCGGACGTCACCAGCGGCGCGCAGCGCGGCACCAACGGCCTGTCTGCTGCCAACCTGCGCGGGCAGGGGTCGGCATCGACGCTGGTGCTGCTCAACGGCCGCCGCGTCGCCGCGCACGGGCTGCAGGGCTCGGCGGTCGATGTCAACCAGATCCCGTTCAGCGCGATCGAGCGGATCGAGGTGCTGAAGGACGGCGCGTCGGCCATCTATGGCACCGACGCGATCGGCGGAGTGATCAACTATATCACCCGCACCGACTATCAGGGCATCGGCGCGGAGGGGTTCACCGACATCACCGATGAAGGCGATGCCAGCATCTACCGCCTGTCCGCCATCGCCGGCTATGGCGACCTCGACGAGCAGGGCTTCAACATCATGGGCGCGGTCGCCTATCGCTGGGCGAATGCGCTGCGCGGCGACCAGCGCGATTTCGTCAACGGCAACCAGCCCGACCGCGGCCTTTCCATCGACACCCGCGGCACGCCGATCGCGACATTGTTCCCGATCAACCGCAACGCACGCGTTTCGCCGTCTGGTACCTTGCTAGGCGACACCAACTTTTGCTCAGTATTTGTTCCTGGGACCACGACATGCCAGACTTTGAACCCCAACTTCTTGGGGAATTCGCCAGGCTTTGTGATTCCGGGCACGACTACGGTGCCGACCGGCGGGATAAACATTCTGGATCTGCCTGGCGGGGCAGGCTGCAGTTCGGTGGACGGCGGTCTGGCTTATGACGAGCGATTGTGGGCAATCCCGTCGGCGGCCTTTGCCTGCGCCTGGGACACCGGCCGTGCGGCAACGCTGCAGCAGCCGCTCGACACGCTGACCTATTATGCGCGCGGCACCGTGCAGTTGGGCGAGCATCAGCTGTTCGCCGAAGTCACCGGATCGGATGCCGATTCGGCCAAGCGCTTCTCGAACAACCAATATTCGGCCAACAACACCACGCTGCCGCTGGCCTATCCGCTCAATGCGACGACGGCGGCGACCTACAATGAAGTTTTCAATCGTCTCGTCGCAGTGTTTCCTGGCGTCGCGGCCAATTATGGACGGCCAATCGCTTACCGCTGGCGTTGTATCGCTTGCGGCCCGCGCGAGTTCAACACCAACACCACCACCTTCCGCGCCGCGATCGGGGCGGAAGGCCCGTTGTTCGGGGGCTGGGATTATCGCGTTGGCGGTTCCTATGCGCGCAGCGAATCGCAGTCGGTGCTGGGCAGCGGCTATCATTTCCGTGGCATCTTCCCCTCGGCAGCGTCCGCCGCGGCATCCGGCGTCGCGGGCGCGGTCTCGGGCGGCATCGACCCGCGCGCGCCGACCGCGCCGGGGGCGAGCGCGCCGGGTATCGTCGGCCTGCTCAACAGCGGCATACTAAACCCCTTCTCGCTGACCCAGACGCAGGCCGCGCTCGACGGGCTGGCGGCGGTGTCGGCGGAAGGGACCATCCTGTACGGCGGGCAATATGAGCTGACCCAGGCCGATGCCTCGATGTCGGGATCGCTGTTCGCGCTGCCGGGCGGGGACATCCAGGTCGCGCTGGGCGTCGATTACCGTCGGGAAACCTACAGCTTCAACGGCTCGGACGCGGCAGTGCTGGGGCAGCCCGACATCTTCAACGCGCCGTTCGACAATGCGAACGCACTCGACAACCGCAGCCGGCGTGTGTTCGCGGCCTATGCCGAAGTGCTGCTGCCGATCTTCGACATTTTCGAAGTGACCGTGGCAGGCCGGGTCGACGATTACACCGGCTTCGGCACCACCGTGAACCCGAAGGTCTCGGCGCTATTCTCTCCGTTCGAATGGCTGCGCTTCCGCGGATCCTACAACACCGGTTTCCGTGTTCCGGCGTTCAACCAGATCTTCAACGGTGTCACCCAGTCGCCCAACCCGGGCAATAATCTGGTCGACCCGACCACCTGCCCGCAGGGGACGGTCAATCCCGCAATTCCGGGCTGCGCGGCGATCACCCCGGAAACGCTCAATGGCGGCAACCTCAACCTCGGGCCGGAAACGTCCGAACAATATAGCGTCGGCGTGGTGTTCGAACCGTCCTCGCAGTTCAGCGCCAGTGTCGATTTCTGGTCGATCGCGGTAGACGATACCATCGGCACGCTGACCATCCGCCAGTTGCTCGACAATGCGCAATTCTTCCCCGAGCGGCTGATTCGCACCAACGGCATCATCACCCTGCTCGACCTGAGGACCGCCAACATCGGTTCGCGGCGCACGCAGGGCATCGAGTTCGCGATGCGGGCCAACGCGCCGCTGTGGGGCGGGCAACTCGGCTTCTCGATGGACGGCACCTATCTGGTGCAGAAGAAGGAACGGCTGCTGCCAGCCGCGCCCTATGGCCCCAGCCTGATCGGCAACTTCACCTTCGCCGGCGATCTCGGCCTGCGCTGGAAGCACAATGCCAGCATCACCTGGAACAACGACGTGCTGTCGCTGTCCTTCACGCAAATCTATCGTGACGGCTATCGCAACCAGCAGCTGCCGGGTGTCGCCAACGGCACGGTCAATCCGCCGAACGACGTGATCCGCGTCGACGATTACATCATCTACAATTTCTCATTGGGCTATCGGGTCAACGACAATTATTCGCTGACCTTCGGCGTGCGCAACGTGTTCGACACCGATCCGCCGTTCGCCATCACATATGACAGCAACACCGGCGCGGGCAGCTCGTGGGAACCCCGCGTCGCCGACCCGCGCGGGCGCAGCTTCACGGTTTCGGCCAAGGTGGATTTCTGAGCCAGCGGTTGCGCTGATGGAGCCTCCGGGCTGGTTGGCTCCATCAGCAATCGGTAGCAGGGGGATGTGCCTTGGGCACGCCGATAATTACCGCGGTTGTTGCCGCCGACGCTAGCGCCGCCCCCGCGACGCTGAACGTCGGTGCCAGCTATTTCATATTGGGAGCGTTTTTGGCCCCGCCGTCGATCAGCCCAGCACAGATATCTGTGCGGTTTGTCGGCGACAGCGCGGATATCTGCATCGAAGCATTGTCCAATGTCGTGGCCTTCTCGCCGAAGGTGGCAAGCGATGCGCCCGTACCGCTCGGTATCTATGTGACGACAGACATCGGTCGGGGCACCACTGAAACCGCGCTGCTTGTGGCGACAGATATGGCGTTTTCCGTCATCGACCCCCAGGTGCCATCAGCGATTGCCATAGACTGAAGCATCTTTGGTAGCGGCTTCGCGCTTGAGCCATGCGAAAAGGCCGGGGATCGCTCCCCGGCCTTTTTCTTTGCGCGTTCCCGTCGGCAAGCCGACGTGTGCCTTTTCTCGCGTTCCCGTCGGCAAGCCGACGTGCGCCTTTTCTCGCGTCCCCGTCGGCAAGCCGACGTGCGGGGATCAGGCGACGCCGGCGACGTCGGCGGTGTCGACCTTCAGGCCCGGGCCCATGGTCGAGCTCAGGCTGATCTTGCGGACATATTTGCCCTTGGCGCCGGTCGGCTTGGCCTTGACGATGGCGTCGACGAAGGCGTCGAAATTCTGCTTCAGCGCGTCGGTGGCGAAGCTCGACTTGCCGAGGCCGGCATGGATGATGCCGGCCTTTTCGACGCGGAATTCGATCTGGCCGCCCTTGGCTGCCTTGACCGCCTCAGCGACATTGGGGGTGACGGTGCCGAGCTTGGGGTTCGGCATCAGGCCCTTGGGGCCGAGCACCTTGCCGAGGCGGCCGACGATGCCCATCATGTCCGGCGTCGCGATGACGCGGCCATAATCGAGGTTGCCGGCCTGCATGTCTTCCAGCAGGTCTTCGGCACCGACCTTGTCGGCGCCGGCGGCGAGCGCGGCTTCGGCCTTGTCGCCGCGCGCGAACACTGCAACCTTGACGTCCTTGCCGGTACCGGCGGGCAGGGTGACGACGCCGCGCACCATCTGGTCGGCATGACGCGGATCGACGCCGAGGTTCATGGCGATCTCGATGGTTTCGTCCATCTTCTTCGACGCCGCGCCCTTCAGCGCGTCGATGGCTTCGGTGACGCCATAGAGCTTGTCACGGTCGAACTGGCTGGCGAGTGCCTTTGCCTTCTTGGTCTGCTTGGCCATGGTCTCAGCCCTCCACCACTTCGAGGCCCATCGAGCGGGCGCTGCCTTCGATGATCTTGGTCGCCTGCTCGATCGAGTTGGCGTTCAAGTCCTTCATCTTCGCTTCGGCGATTTCCGCCAGCTGCGAACGCTTGATCTTGCCGGCAACGGTCTTGCCCGGCTCCTTGGAGCCCGACTTCAATCCGGCGGCCTTCTTGATCAGGAAGGTGGCAGGCGGGGTCTTGGTTTCGAACGAGAAGCTGCGATCGGCATAGACGGTGATCACGGTCGGGATCGGCATGCCCTTTTCGAGCTCACCGGTCGCGGCGTTGAACGCCTTGCAGAATTCCATGATGTTGACGCCGCGCTGACCCAGCGCAGGGCCGATCGGCGGAGACGGGTTGGCGGCGCCGGCGGGCACCTGCAGCTTGATATAGCCGGTAATCTTCTTGGCCATGAAAGGCCTCCTTTTCTCTCTGTCGGCTGCGGCGCTGAGTCCACGGCCTCAAGTTAAGCGGTCGAACGGACGGCCGAAGCCATCCTCCCGCACGGAATCACCCCGCCAAGGCTGGATGAAGCGGGGCGCATAGCGGGGAGGTGCAAGGAATGCAAGGCGCACTGGCGCTCCCCGTCATCTCGTCATTGCGAGCGCAGCGAAGCAATCCAGGGCGTTTGACGCCCGCTCTGGATTGCTTCGCTTCGCTCGCAATGACGGTTGGAGATGTACGGGCGAAGCGCTCAGGCGAGATCGCCTGAGCTTACTTGACCACCTGCACCTTGTCGAATTCGATGTCGACCGGGGTGGCACGGCCGAAGATCGAGACGCCGACCTTGACGCGGTTCTTTTCGAAATCGAGCCCTTCGACGATGCCGGTGAAGCTGGCGAAGGGGCCGTCGAGCAGCTTGACCTGATCGCCGATGTCGTAATCGATGCGGATTTCGCTCTTGGGACGGGCGGCGGCCTCGTCCTTGATGTTGAGCATGCGCAGCGCTTCCGATTCGCGGATCGCCTGCGGCTTGCCGGCGACGCCCAGAAAGCCGGTGACCTTGGGCGTGTTGCGGATCAGGTGATAGACATCGTCGGTCATGGTCAGCTTGGCCAGCACATAGCCGGCCATCGAGGTGCGCTCGGTCTGCACCTTCTTGCCGCGCTTGACCTCGGCCACCGTTTCGGTCGGGACCTCGATATTCTCGACCAGCTGGGCAAGGCCCATGCGCTCGGCCTCGGCGAGGATCGCGTCCTTCACCTTGTTCTCGAAACCCGAATAAGCGTGAATGATGTACCAGCGCGCCATGGTCTGTTGTGTTTCCTGTTCTTGTCAGCCCGCGAGGGACAGCAACCAGTTGACGACAAAGCGGAACAGCCCGTCGATGCCGAGGAAGAATGTCGCGAGGATCGCGGTCATGATCAGCACCATGATCGCGGTGACCGTGGTTTCCCGCGTGGTCGGCCAGACGATCTTGTTCGCCTCTGCCCGGACCTGACGGACGAATTCGCCCGGAGTGGTCTTTGCCATCACTTCTTCCTTTGCGGCTGTGCGCGGGAACCGGCCTGTCCGGTCCGACCTCGCATTGCCATATGGGGCGTCGTGCCCCGACGAAAACCAGTGTCTCGGCAAAAAGGCAAATCTCCGCCCGCCCCTCCCCGCTGTTTCAAGCGAAAGTGGGTGCGGCCGGTGGTTCGCCATTTTGCGAATGCGCCGCTGTCTAGCGGCCGAGCCTTTCCCTTGCAAGGCTGGCAGGGGCAGCAGGACTTGAACCCGCGACCCTCGGTTTTGGAGACCGATGCTCTACCAACTGAGCTATACCCCTGTGGGCCTGCCCTGGTCAGGAATGCGCGCCCTTAGCGGGGGCGCAGAGATTCGGCAAGGGCATCGCGAAACCCTCGCACACGCGAGAGCGGAAAATCACCCTGCCGGCTTCATGATGTCCATCGCCAGGGTTGCCAGCGCCTCGGACGCGGTTGCGACCACGGCTTCGGCGTCGGGTGCCCAGAAGGGGGAGTGGAGACCGGGGACAGGGGTACCGCCGGCTTGGGCTGCATCCCACTGCGCCTGCGGCACGCCGCCGACCCAGAAGATCAGCGACTGGATGCTGTTGTCCGCACGCCAGAAATTGCCGAAATCCTCCGCGCCCATCGACGGCGGCACTTCGACGACACGGCGCTCACCGAAATGGCTGCGCAGCACGCCGGCCATTTCCATCGTGAATTCGGGGCTGTTCCAGGTGGCATCGGCGCTCTGGTCGGCGACGGTGACCATCGGCATCCGGTCTTCGGGCATGCCCATCGCCATCGCTTCCCCGGCGGCGACCCGGCGGATGCCGTCGAGCAGCATGCGCCGGGTCTGGTCGCTGTAGCTGCGCACGGTCAGTTGCAGGCGGGCTTCGTCGGAAATGATGTTGTGCTTGGTCCCGGCATGGAAGCTGCCGACGGTGACCACGGCGGCGTCCTGCGGATCGACATTGCGGCTGACCAAGGTCTGCAGCCCGTCGACGATGCGCGCGCCCGCGACGATCGGATCGCGGGTGGTGTGCGGATAGGCCCCATGGCCGCCGACGCCGCGCACCAGCACATCGACGGTGTCGACATTGGCGAGGGCGAAGCCGGCGCGATAACCGATCACACCGGCGGGGAAGGGGCCATCATGAAAGGCGATGGCGTGGGTCGGCTTGGGGAAGCGGGTGAACAATCCGTCGGCCATCATCGCGTCGGCGCCGGCCACGATCTCTTCCGCCGGCTGGCCGATCATCACCAGCGTGCCCGACCAGCGCGTCTTGTTGGCGGCGAGCAGGCGGGCCGCGCCGATCCAGCCGGTCATGTGCGTGTCATGGCCGCAGGCGTGCATCACCCCGGTTTCGCTGCCATCGGCCTGGCGCACGCGCACCTGGCTGGCAAAGGGCAGGCCGGTGGCTTCGGTGACGGGCAGGCCGTCCATGTCGGCACGGATCAGCACCACCGGCCCGGGGCCGTTGCGCATCACCGCGACGACGCCATGCCCGCCGACGCCCTCGGTCACCTCGAAGCCCAGCGCGCGCGCCTCCCGCGCCATGCGCGCTGCCGACTGCACTTCCTGGCCCGAAAGCTCGGGATTGGCGTGCATCTCCCGATAGAGGTCCATCAGCGAGGGCATCTGCGCCTGCAGCTGCGTGCGCAGATCGGACTGGGCAGCGGCCGGCGCAGCGAAGGCGATGAGTGCGGCGGTGGCGAGCAGGCGGCGGATCATGCGGGTCTCCCTGTTTTGCGGGCACTGTGGCGGGGAGCCGGGGTGGGCGCAAGTGCGGAAGGCATGCGGCCTTGCGCTCCAACCGCAGCCCTGCGCCTGGCGAAGGGCGCCTCTCGTCACTGCGAAACGTCCTTCGACAGGCTCAGGGCTGTGGTTTTACATGGCCGCCTTGTTCTGCAAGAGATGAGGGATGATCATCCCCACCCTCGAGACCGCCCGCTTCCGCCTACGCGCACCCGAACGGCGCGATTTCGATGCCTATGCCGCGATGTGGGCGGACGAGCGGGTGACGCGCTACATCGGCGGTGCCCCGCGTGACCGCACCACCAGTTGGGGCAAATATCTGGCGATGCCGGGGCTGTGGCACCTGATGGGCTATGGCTATTGGGTGTTTGCCGAGAAAGAGAGCGACACTTTCATCGGCGGCGGCGGATTGAGTTGGTTCGACCGCGGCGTGCCGCAGCTCGAAGGCTATCCCGAGGCGGGCTGGGCGGTTGCGCCCGACTGGTGGGGCAAGGGCGCGGCCAGCGAGATCATGGAGGCCGCGCTCGACTGGGCCGACCGGGCGCTGGGCAGCGAGATCCGCTGCATCATCAACCCCGGCCACAGCGCCTCCGAACGGGTCGCGGCCAAGCTGGGCTTCGGCCTGATCGGGCACCATGTGATGGAGCTCGATCCGGTCAATGTCTATGCGCGGCCCCGCCGCTGAGCGCGGGCAGCAGCAGGCATCAGGCCGCGAGCAGCCTTAGATTTTCGCGGAAATCCTCAGTCGGGTCGATGGGGCCTCGCTTGCCGGTCATCCCTTCTACCGGGGCGTCGTCCGCTTCGGCATATTCGACGCAGGCGACATCGCTGCCGCGCGCCAGGCTGAAGCGCTTGACCATGCGGCCGGTCGGGCGGAAGCCGAGCTTGCGCAGCACCGCGCCCGAGGCGGGATTGTCGACGAAATGGCCGGCTGTCAGCCGGGGCAGCCGCAGCGCGCGGGCAATGCCCATCACCGCCCGGCCGGCCTCCGTGGCAAAGCCCAGACCCCAATAGGGGCGGGCAATCCAGTAGCCGATTTCAAGACCGTCCGCGTCACTGCGCGGGCCGATGCCGATGCCGCCGACGATGCGCGGCGCGCCGTTGGTGCGCTTGACGATGGTGAAGCCGGGCAGATCGGCCGGGTGGTTCATGCTCAGAAAGGCACGGGCGTCCGCCTCGTCATAGGGCCAGGGCGCCGTGGCGAGGTTGCGCACGATCGCCTCTTCGCCGATCGCCCGGGCGAGCTCCGGTGCGTCCTCGATGAAGCCGGGCCGCAGCAACAATCTTTCTGTCCGCGCAAACATTCTGTCTCTCCTCACACTGCCCGCAACTGCCCGAAGTCGGTGACAGTTCCGTGGCGATTGCCAAGGGAGACGCTTGTCCGGCTGGTCCTTGCGGCGGGACGATGGAATGCGTCCGCGCAACAAAAAAGGGAGCCGGGGGATGACCCGTCTCCCTTGCTGTCAGACCGTTGGAAATTCCTGTTCCTGGCCTGTCGGGGGGTCATCCACTTTGCGGACGACCCCGATCATGGTCGTCCGCTTATTCGGCGGCTTCCATAATCATGGCGTCCACGGACACATATTTGCGTCCAAGCTTGCCATCGTGGAAGCGTACGCGGCCGTCGGCAGTGGCGAACAGGGTGTGATCGCGGCCGATGCCGACGTTGATGCCCGGGTACACGCGGGTGCCGCGCTGACGCACGATGATGTTGCCGCCGACCACTTCCTGGCCGCCGAACTTCTTGACGCCGAGGCGCTTGGACTGTGAGTCGCGGCCGTTACGCGAAGAGCCGCCTGCTTTCTTATGTGCCATGGATAATCTCCATCAATTCTCGGTTGGGCGCGCTCAGGCGGCGGCGGTTTCGGCAGGAGCCTCGGCAGCCGGGGCGTCCTTCTTGGCGGCGGCCTTCTTGGGCGCTGCCTTCTTTTCCGCCGCGCCGATCGAGACGATCTTCAGCAGCGTGTGGTACTGGCGATGGCCATTCCGGCGACGGTAGTTGTGCCGACGGCGCTTCTTGAAGACGATGACCTTCTCGCCACGGCCCTGCGCCACGATTTCCGCAGCGACGGTGAGGCCAGCGGTCGACTGGAGGTCGGACCCTTCGCCGGCAAGCAGGACATCGCCCAGCTCGACGGTGTCGCCGACGTCGCCCGCCAGCTTTTCGACGGTGATCTTGTCTCCAGCGGCAACGCGATACTGCTTGCCCCCGGTGCGGACGATAGCGAACATGGTGTGTCTGACCTTCAAAAAACCTGAACCATCCCGGCGGGGGCAACAGCGATCGGGCGAGGCAAAGGCCCCGGCGAACACACGCCTGTCGCGGGAAAGACCGGCCCCCTAACGGTGAGTCCCGATTCTGTCAACCACGGGCGGCGTGGCGATTTGCCATGCGCTGGCGGTGCAAAGCGCCCGGAGGATGCGCTTGCACCGATCGTCCGCCCGCCATAGAGCCGGGGCATGACCGGTCTTCCATCCAAAGTCCTGCCGATAGCGATGCTGCTGCCGCTGGCGGCCTGCGCGACCGGCGATATGGCCGATTATCCGAGCCTTGCCCAGCGCCCGGTCGAACGGCGTCTCGCGGTGCCGCCGCCGCCGGTGGTCGCGCCCGAACCGGCGCCGGTCAGCGCCACGCTGGAGCAGGCATTGGCGGCGCTGCTGCGCGATGCGCAGACCGGCGATGCGGCGTTCAGGGCGGCGCTGGCCGAGGTTCGGCCAGTGGCCGCCGGCCTTGCCGCAGCACCGGGCAGCGAGGAGTGGGCGGTGGCGCAGCGTGCCCTCTCCCGCGCCGATATCGCCCGCGGCCCGACCCGGCTGGCGCTGGCCGAGCTCGACCGGCTGGCCATCGACCAGCTGCAGCAGGGCGGCGCTGCCGAGGCGGTGGCGGCGGTGCAGGCCGAGGTCGCGGCACTGGTCGCCGAACAGAACAGCGCGATGGCGGCGCTGGGCGGCTAGAGACGGTCCCTCGGCCCCAAGGGGTCAGAGCGGCACCGTACCGCCCGCCATTTCCAGCAGGATCGCCCATTCGCTGGCGCGAATCGGGGCGACCGAGAGGCGGTTCTGGCGCAGCATCTCGATGCCCGCCAGCCGCGGTTCCGCCTTGATCGCGGCGAGTGTCACCGGCTCGGCGAGACGCGCGAGCGGCTTGACCTTGACCGCGACCCAGCGGGTGCCTTCGGGTTCGGTGGGGTCGGGCAGGGCAGGCGCACTGATGGTCATGATGCCGACCGCCGCCTTGCCGATGTTGCTGTGATAGAAAATCGCCTGATCGCCGACCGCCATGGTCTTGAGGTGTATGGCGGCGGCATGGTTGCGCACGCCGTCCCACACGCCTTCGCCCTGGGCGATGAGATCGTCGAAGCTGTAGACGTCGGGTTCTGATTTCATCAGCCAATAGGCCATCGTCGACTCCGGTTCAGGGGGCGGCGGCAGGCCAGCGATCGAGCACGTAGATCATGCCGTTGCCGGTTGCGATTTCCGCGCTGCCCATGGTTGCGCGCACGCCCGATGGCGTGGTGAGGATCAGCATGTCGCCGGCGCTGGACACCGTCACCGCGCCGGCGCGGGTCTGCAGCACTGCAGAGCCGCCGCCGTCGCTGATCATCTGGCGCAGTTCGTCCGCACGCAGGGCGCGCGGCACGATCAGCCCGTCGATGGCGGTGGTCAGCGCGGCGCGATTGGCGGGCGCCAGCAGCGCCTCCCGCCGGGCCGGATCGAGCTGGACGAAGGCGGTGTCGCGCGGCGCGAGCAGGGTGACCGGGGCGTTGCCCGACAGCAGCGCCGCCCGGCCCGTCGCCGCCAGCGCGCGGCGCACGGTGGCGAACTCGTCCAGCCGGTCGATCCCGGCGAGCACGGTCGGCGCTTCGGCGGCAGCGAGGCGCCGCGGCTGATCGGTGCGTTCGGCCGGCGCCTCCTCCGCGCTGCACGCGCCGAGCAGCAGGCAGGCGAGCAGGACGAGGCATCGCGACGCGTGCCATCCCTTTGCCTCTGTGCCCTTTGGCGCTATCGCATGCTGCATGACGCGGGCCTCTAGGCTCGAACTGACTCGCTGGAAAGACCCCCATGACTGTTGATACCGCCCCCATGGCCACCAAGCCCGCCGTGCCCGTCATCTCGATGACCGCGCTCGGACCCGATGACTTTGCCCGCGCCTTCGGCACCAGCTTCCAGCGCTTCGGCTTCGCCATGATCACCGATCATGGGCTCGACCCGGCGCTGGTCGACCGCGCCTGGGCGCTGACGCGCGCGCTGTTCGCGCAGTCGGAGGAGCAAAAGCGCGGCTATCTGGTGCCCGGCCAGAGCGGGGCGCGCGGCTACACCGCTTTCGGTACCGAGATTGCCAAGGGCGCGAAACATGTCGACCTCAAGGAATTCTGGCATGTCGGACGCGACCTGCCCGAAGGGCATCCGCTTTCGGATTCGATGCCGCCCAACATATGGCCGGATGAGCCCGATGGGTTCCGCGAGACATTCGAGGCGATGTTCGCCGAATTCGACCGCATCGGCGCGCAGCTCCTGTCCGGCATCGCCCGCTACCTCGAGCTCAGTCCCGACTGGTTCGACGATCCGATTCGCGACGGCAACAGCGTGCTGCGGCTGCTGCACTACCCGCCGGTTCAGGGTTCGCCCGACGGCATCCGGGCAGAGGCGCATGAGGACATCAACCTCATCACCCTGCTGCTGGGTGCGGAAGAGGCGGGCCTGCAGATCCTCGAGCCCGATGGCAGCTGGTTGCCAGTCAGCCCGCCGCCCGGCGCGCTTGCGGTCAATGTGGGGGACATGCTGCAGCGGCTGACCAACCACCGTCTGCCGTCGACAACGCACCGCGTCGTCAACCCAGACGCCGGGCGCGCGGCGCACAGCCGCTATTCGATGCCCTTCTTCCTGCATCTGCGCTCCGATTTCGAGATCAAGACACTGCCGGGCTGCGTGACCGCCGACAATCCGGACCGCTATCCGCAGTCGATCCTGGCGGACGATTATTTGCAGGAGCGTCTGCGCGAGATCGGGCTCAAGAAGTAAGGCGTCTTCTCCCCTCGAGGGAGAGGGTCTACAGGTGCGCGAAATCGCGGTCGAAGCTGCGCAGGTTGGCGCCTGCGTCGACGAAGATGGTCTGGCCGGTGATGCTTTCGCCACGCGCCAGAAACAGCACGGCATCGGCGATGTCCTGCGGCGCGGCGAGCCGTTGCAGCGGCATCAGCGCGGCCATGCGCTCCATGCGGCCATCCTCATAATCGGGCGTCGGCAGGGTCAGGCCCGGCGCGACCGCGTTGACGCGCACGCGCGGCGCGCAGGCCACGGCCAGGGTCCGTGTCGCCTGCCACAGCGCCTGCTTGGCGACGGTGTAGGCGATCTGGTCGGGCACCGGGTTGCGGACGCGCTGGTCGAGGATGTTGACGACCGCGCCCGAGCCGCCGCTGGCGAACAGGGCCTGCGCGAGCAGCACCGGCGCGCGAAGATTGACGGCGAGCGCGGCATCGAGCGCAGGTCCGTCGAGCGCCGCCATGCCGTCTTCCGCGAACAGCGAGGCGTTGTTGACGATCAGTGCGGGCACGCGGCCGCAGCGAGCGGTCACGTCGGCAAACAGCGCCTCCGCCGCGCCGCGTTCGCCGAGATCGGCGGAGACGATGGTGTGGGCGACGCCGCTGTCGGCAATCGCCTCGGCCAGCGCCGCATCGGCATCGCCCTCGCGCCGGCGGTGCAGCGCCAGATCATAGCCCGCGCCGGCCAGCCGCGCCGCGATGGCCGCGCCGACGCGATGCAGGCCGCCGGTAACGAGCGCGAGCGGGCGGGTCATGGCGCCGCTCTATCCTCATCCCGCTCGTCATTCCCGCGAAGGCGGGAATCCATCTGACACGCCTTCAGTTGGATTCCCGCCTTCGCGGGAATGACGAAGGAGAAAATTCGGCATGTCATGCCATCATTACCCTCGGGTTGACGGTCCGATGGCGTTTCATGGTGATGCCGATGCGTTCGTTCGCTTCGGCAATCGCCAGCTTGACGATGCGGATCTCGACGCTCAGCACCTTGTCATCCTGCAGGAAGATGGTGCCGATGATGTAATCGGCGACTGCCTCGATCAGCGTGAAATGCACATCCTTGGGGATGCCGTCGGTCGCCGCCCATTTGAGGTCCATATAGGATTTGGACGCGGCCAGCGGGGTCGACGGCGCGTAATGATCTTCGATTCTCATTTCGGCGATGACGCTGATGCGCAGCGGCTGCGGCAGGTGCGTCTCTTCCGAATAGACGCCGGTCAGCACATCGACCTCCAGGTCGTGCACTTCGAGGATCAGGCTGTCGGCGTTGGTCACGGCAGGGCAGGGCTTTCTTGCGTGGGGGGTGGTTCGCCCCTAAAGGCCGCTGCCCTTATAGGAGCAACCCGCGCTGGTCGAGATCAAACCCCTGTCTGCCGCCGATCCTGCCGCGGTCGAAGCGCTGCTCGACGCCGCCTTCGGGCCGGACCGGCACGGGCGCACTGCCTATCGCATGCGCGAGGGCTGTGCGGCGATTGCGACGCTGAGTTTTTCGGCCTGGGATGGCGAGCGCTTGATCGGCAGCCTGCAATGCTGGCCGGTCGCGCTCGTGACCGCCGATGGGGCGCGCGTGCGCTTGGTGATGGTTGGCCCGGTGGCGGTCGAGCCGGCGCTGCAGCGCGGCGGCGTGGGTCGCGCGCTGATGGATGCGGCCATCGCTGCTGCCGAGCGCGAACCCGCGGCGGGCGGCGCGGAGGGTGCGCTGATGATGATCGGCGATCCGGAATATTATGGCCGCTTCTGGGGTTTTGTTGCCGATGCCACCGGCGGCTGGCAGGTCCCCGGCCCGGTCGAGCGGCACCGCCTGCTGGCGCGCGGCGTGCGGGGGGAGGGGGTGCCGAGCAGGCCGGGAAAGATTGTGCCGGACGCCGATCGTCAAGCCCCGGCCTGATCCAGTAAACCGCGGCCCTGAGCTTGTCGAAGGGCGTTTTGCGGTTTCGAGAAGCGCCCTTCGACAAGCTCAGGGCTGCGGGTGTTTGTGCAAGACTGGCTTGGCTCTAGCGTTTCTGATCAGGCCAGAATTTCGGCACATCGGTCCGCTCCGACAGGCGGGCGCCGATTGCTGGCGGCCGGGCCAGAACGCGTGCGGCGAACACTCCGGCGATGGCGCCGAACAGGTGGCCTTCGAACGATATGCCCGGCTGCAGCGGCAGGACACCCAGCGCCATCGATCCGTAGAAGATCAGCACGCCCAGCGCGATCAGGATGTTGCGCCAGCGCCGGTCGTACCAAGCCTGGGCGATGACCATCGCCCACAGCCCGAAAATCCAGCCGCTCGCGCCGATATGGTTGGCGCTGCGCCCGAACAGCCACAGCAGCAGGCCGCCGCCGATGATGATGATCGCGCTGGCCTTGAAGAAGCGCTTGACCCCGTCGATCAGGGTCAGCGCGGCGAGGACCACGAATGCGGCGAGATTGCTGCCGAGATGGCCCCAGTCGCCATGCAGCAGCGGTGAAAAGAGGATGCCGTCCGCCCCGTCGAGCCGGCGCGGTTCGAGGCCGAAACTGTAGAGCGCGCCACCCAGCAGCAGGTTGAGGAGGTGCACGCCGATCAGCAGCGCGCACAGGAGCGCGATGGTGCCGGTGATCGTCTTTGCCTGCTGGACCATGTGTAGCCTCTCGGTAATTCGGGTGACTTAGCGTAATCATACACTCGGGGCAATGCGCTGCGAGCGCGCTTCGCTCGCCCCACCCCTAACCCCTCCCGTAAACGGGAGGGGGACGCTTGCCCCCCTTGCCCCCGTCCACGCCATCCGCCACATCGCAGCCATGCCGATGCCGATTGTGCCCGATTTCGCCACCACCTCGCTCGATGCGCTGACCCAGTGGATCGAGGGCGATGCGCTGCCGCCGGTCGAGCGCTGGAACCCGGCGCATGCGGGGCGCATCGACATCCGCATCGATGCCGAAGGGCGCTGGTTCCACGAGGGCGGGGCAATCGCCCGCCCGGCGATGGTGCGCGCCTTCTCCCGCCTGCTGCGGCGCGAGGCCGACGGCGGCTATGTGCTGGTCACCCCCGCCGAGAAGCTGGCGATCACGGTGGAGGACGCGCCGCTGCTGGCAGTCGAGGCGCGGATCGAAGGGGAGCAAGACTCCCGGACGATCGCTTTCCGGCTCAATACCGACGCCATGCTGCTATGCGGTGCCGATCATCCGCTGGTGCTGCGCGATGGTCCGGCAGGACGGCTGCCTTACCTGCGCGTTACCGGTAGCGCCGAGCGCCCGGTGGAGGCGCGGCTGACCCGATCGACTTTCTATCAACTCGCCGATGTGGCCGACGCGGACGGCTGCGTATGGAGTGGCGGGCAGCGGTTCGCGCTGGCGGATCCGGGCTGATGCTGGCCTCGCACTTGGCGGAGCGCCTGGCGGCGGCCTCCGGCGTCGTGCCGCACGATGGCGACGAGCAATGGCGGGTGCGCGGCGGCATCGATGACGATGCCAATACCACCGATGCCGCGGTGCTGGTCGCCTTCGTCGACCGGCCCCATCCCACCATCCTGCTGACGCGGCGGCAGGCGGCCATGCGCAAGCATTCGGGCCAGGTTGCCTTTCCCGGTGGCCGCGCCGATGCCGACGATGCCGACCTGATCGCCACCGCGCTGCGCGAGGCGGAGGAGGAGGTGGCGCTGCCGCGCGCGGCGGTGCAGGTCGTCGGGCTGGTGCCGCCCTATGGCACGGTCACCGGCTATCGCGTCACCCCGGTGCTGGCGGTGATCCCGCCCGACCTGCCGCTGGTGCCGCAGCCCGCTGAAGTGGCGCGGGTGTTCGAGGCGCGCTGCGACCATCTGTTCGATCCGGCGATGCAGGTGCGGCGTGCGGTCGAATGGGACGGGGGCACGCGCCATTATTGGGAAGTCCATTATGACGGCGAACGCATCTGGGGGGCGACGGCGGGAATGATCCGCAACATCGGCGCGCTCTTGGGGCTGGACGCCGATCCGTGTGCGCTGAATGCGGGGGTCAGGGTGTGACCATGCTCCCTCCCGCCGCTTGGCGCGACCAGTCCGGCCTTTCCCGCATCCTGACGGCACTCGGCGGCGCTGACACTACCCGCGCCGTCGGCGGCGCGGTGCGCGATACGCTGCTCGGCCTGCCGGTGTCCGACGTCGATCTCGCCACCAAGCTGCGCCCTGACGATGCCATCGTGCGGCTGGAGGCAGCGGGGGTCAAGACGGTGCCGACCGGCATCGCCCATGGCACGATCACCGCCGTTGCCGATGGGCATCCTTATGAGGTGACGACGCTGCGCCGCGATGTCGCCACCGACGGGCGCCGCGCCACCATCGCCTTTGCCGACGACTGGGCGGAGGATGCCGGGCGGCGCGATTTCACCATCAATGCGCTCTATGCCGATCCGGTCGGTGGGACCGTGTTCGATCCCGTTGGCGGGCTTGCCGATCTTGCGGCGCAGCGCGTCCTGTTCATCGGCGACGCGGCGCAGCGGATCGACGAGGATCATCTGCGCATCCTGCGCTGGTTCCGCTTTCTGGCGCGCTTCGGCGGGGGGGAACCCGATTCCGCGACCCTGGCCATCGTTGCCGGTCGCGCCGCCAAGCTGCGCGGCCTGTCGCGCGAACGGGTGGCGGATGAGCTGCAACGCATCCTGGCGCTGCCGGACCCGGTGGCGAGCGTGGCGTTGATGGAAGAGGCCGGCGTGCTCGGCGAAATCGTGCTGGAAGCCTTGCCCGACGCCGTCGCCCGGCTTGCCGCACTGGTGCAGGCAGAACGCGACGCCGGGCTGGATGGAGAGGCAGCGCGTCGCCTGATCGCCCTGCTGCCGCCCGATCCGCTGACCGCAGACCGGGTGGCAGCGCGGCTCAAACTCTCCAACCGGTTGCGCAAACGCATCGCCGTGGCGCGCGGGAGCGAGGCTGGCGACGATATCCGCGCGCTCGCCTATCGCATCGGCGTGGAGGGCGCGCGCGACCGGGTGCTGTTGGCGGGGGCACCCGTCGCCGGATTGGCACCGCTCGAGGGCTGGCTCGTGCCGACCCTCCCATTTTCGGGCGGGGATATTGTCGCACGCGGGGTAGCCGCCGGGCCGGACGTGGCTCGACTGTTGCGTGCCATGGAACAGCGCTGGGTCGAGGAGCGATTTCCGGCGACGGTGCCGCTCGACCAGTGGCTGGCCGACGCGCGGCGATGAGTATCGACAACCACGCCCTGCTGTTCGCGCTGGTCGTCACGGCGCTGTTTTTTGGCGGGCGCTGGGCGCTGCGGCAAAAGCGCATGCAGCATTTGCGTGCGGCTGCGGAGGCGCGCCATGCCGAGTGGCAAGCCAGTCAGCCGCCGGTCGTCGAGCCGACGGCAGAACAACTGGCTGAGTTGCAGCGCCGCCTGCCCGCGCTTGCGCTGCCGGCGTTGATCCTGAAAGCGGACGACAGCACGCCGGTCCTACCCGGCGGCACGCGCATCGGCGGGCCGGTGTGGCTCGCGGATGGCGCGGATTGGCCAACGGGCAAGGGGGGCCGTCCGCTCGAATTCGTGGCGCAACTGGATTTTGGCGCGATGCCGCCGCTGCCGGATTTTCCCGAGGCGGGCTTGCTGCAGTTGTTCGTGGGGCGCGACGATTTGCATGGCGCGGATTTCGACGCGCTCGACGAGGCTGACATGGTCTTGCTGTGGCACCCCGATGGCGCCGTGGGCGGGCAGTTGGTGCCGCCGCCGTATCTGCCCGACTATGGCGCGCCGGATGACGATGGCTACAGCGCTACCCCCTTCGTTGGCGATACGGCGCGCGCTAGCGGTGTGCCGCTGCGCGCTACCCCGGCAAGCATGATGCCGCGCCCCTATGATCGCCCCATCGAGGCGCTTTGTGCCGAACTCGGCATCGATGACCGGGCAGAGGCGCTGGAGCCGCTGCGGTTTGGACTGGACCAAGCGGTGGCGTACGACCGCCATCATGTCGGCGGCCATCCGCTGTTCGTGCAGCATGATCCCCGGCTCGACCTCGCCCATCCGCCCGAGAAGCGCGGCCAGCCGTCGCCGTGGCGCGATCATGACCGGGTGCTGTTCCAATTGACGTCGCGCAACGGGCTGCAATGGGGGGATGTCGGGGAGGCGCAGGTGCTGATCCGGCGTGCGGACCTTCTCGCGCGCGACTTCGGCCGGGCAATCTTTCACTGGGATTGCAGCTGAGCAGGCTTGCATCGCGGCAGGCCAGATCTAGAAATGACCGAAACGACAGCGCTGGCCGCAGGGCAGCGCGCGATGGGGAGGGGTTTCGGCATGGCCAAGCACAAGGCAATCATTCCGGTAGCGGCCGCGGCCTTGCTGCTGCTGCCCGGTGCGGCGATGGGGCAGGCGTGGATCGGCCAGGTCGTCGGGGACATGATGGCGCAGCAGGCCGCCGCTGCGCAGGAGCTGGCCTGCATGAAGGGCCAGGCGATGAACGACGCCGAGATTGCCGAGGCGCGCACGCCTGCGCCTGCGGTGGTGCGCGGCTATTGGGAGGCGGTGCAGGCGGGTCGATCTCCCGCAGCGCAATTCGTGCTCAACGGCCGGACCCGCTGGACCGGCGGCGGGCAGACGCTCGATCGCACCGGGCTGGCGCGCATTCGCGACGGTTTTGCTGCGAGCGGCAACCGGCTCGCCGAACAGCCGGTCGGCTTCGTGCGCGCCGGTGACGGGCAAAGCGCGCTCGGCCAATGGCAGGTCAGCGACGGTGCCGGTCGTCCGGTCGGCCTCTATCACATCCTGTTCCGCCGCCAGCAGGGCCAGTGGCTGATCTCGACCATGGAGCTGGTCGATGCACGCACGTGGGTCGATCCGGTGGTGCAATATTGCCATCAGCCGGGTGATGTTCTGCCGTTCCGCATGCGCAATGCCGAGCAGGTGCTGGCCTATAGCGAGCGGCGCGAGGCGCGCGCCCGTCAGCGGCTTGCCGAGACGGTGCGCCGGGCCGAGACGGCAGAGGCGGCCGCCGCCGCCAATCCGGACAGCAGCCGCCGTGCCGAAGCCGCGCGCGCTGCCCGGGCCGAGGTCGCGGCACGCGAGGTCGACCTTGCCGAACGCGTCGCCCCGCTGGAGGCTGCGCGGCGCGAGATGGAGCTGGTCCGCGCCGATACCGCCGCCTGGGAAGCGATGCGCGCCGCGGGCATGGCCCGGCTGGCAGCCAATCCCTAGCGTGCGAGACCAAGGGATTGCCGTCTGGCCGTAGTGCTGAGCCTGTCGAAGCACGCCTTGCCGAGAAGCGCCCTTCGACAGGCTCAGGGCTGCGGTTTCATGGCAGAACCAAGTCAGGCCGCTAACGCGCGGTGAAGACCGACCAGCCCATCGCCTCAGACAATTGCTCGAGCGCCAGGCTGGCGCGCAGCGAATTGCCGCGGGCATTGAGGCCGGGGGACCAGACGCCGATGCTGGCCACGCCCGGCACCACCGCCAATATGCCGCCGCCGACCCCGGATTTGCCGGGGATGCCGACGCGGAAGGCGAATTCGCCCGATCCGTCATAATGGCCGCAGGTCAGCATCAGCGCGTTGATGCGGCGCGCGCGTTGCGCGCTGACCACGCTGTGCCCTGTCGCGGGGTTGATGCCGCCCGCCATCAGATAGCGCCCGGCCATGGCTAGCTGGCGACAGCTCATGGCGATGGCGCAGCTGTGGAAGTAGAGCGACAGGGCGCCCTCGACATCGGCCATATTGCCGTAGGCGCGCATGAAATGGGCGAGCGCGGCGTTGCGGTGGCCGGTCACCGCCTCGCTCGCGGCGACCTCACGGTCGATGACGATGCCCTCGTCCGGCCCGTCGGCATCGGCGGCGAGCGCGCGCACGAAGCGCAGCACGTCGCCGATCGCCTCACGCGGATCGCCGCGACCCAGCACGACATCGGCCACGGCGATGGCCCCGGCGTTGATGAACGGATTGCGCGGCACACCCTGCTCGTTCTCGAGCTGGACGATGGAATTGAAGGCAGAGCCCGAGGGTTCGCGCCCGACCCGCTGCCACAGGTCGGCCCCGGCCTTGCCCAGCGCCATGGTCAGCGTGAACACCTTCGAAATCGATTGGATCGAAAAGGCGACATCGGCATCGCCGGCGACGTGCACGCTGCCGTCGGCAAGCACGATGGCGATGCCGAACTGGGCCGGATCGATCCGCGCTAGCGCTGGGATATAGTCGGCCACCCGCCCCAGATCGGGCGCTGCCGCCATGTCTGCGGCGATGCGGGCGAGCGTCTGGGCTAGCTGATCCATGGCACGATGGTGACGCAAAAATGGGGCTGCGGCAACGCGCGATAGAGCGTTGCAATTTGGCGGTGAAGCGATATTCTCAACTAATCGAGTAGAGTTTTACTCGAATGCAGAGGGAGTGTCGTTCGATGCAAGAGTTCCCCCAACCCCGCCCCGCCAATCGCCTGTCCCGACGGCTGCTGCTGCCGCTGGCCGCCACCGCGCTGGCGATGGCCGGATGCAGTCAGCCGGCCGAGGAAGATCCCTCCTCCGGACCGGCCGCCGCAGAGGCCGCCAGCGACGCCACCGCCGCACCCGGTGCCGACCCCCGGGTCGCGCCGGGCGTGGCCTTCGTCTACCGCTTCAACTTCGAACTCGCCGACGATGCCGTCTCCCAGGCGCAGGATCGCCATGTCGCGGCGTGCGAACGGCTCGGCACCGCGCGCTGCCGCGTCGTCGGCCTGCGCTACAATCAGGAAGATGGCGGACCGGTGACCGCCAGCCTGTCCTTCCTGCTCGATCCCGCCTTGGCGCGCGGATTCGCCCGCGATGCGGTGGCCAGCGTACGCGCGCTCGACGGCACGCTGCTCGACAGCAGTGTCGGCGGAGAGGATGTCGGCACCGGCATCACCGCTTCGCAACAGGCCAGCGCGGCGATGGGGGGCGACCTTGCCCGCATCGAGGAACGGCTGCGCCAGCCCGGATTGAGCGCCGGGGAGCGCCGCGATCTTTCGGCACAGGCCGAACGGCTGCGCGGCGAGCTGCGATCGGCCGAACAGGAGCGGCGTGGCGGCGAAGCGCGGCTTGCCTCTACGCCGGTAGAATTTGCCTATCGCGGCACCACCGGTGCGGCAGGGTTCGACCGCAGCCGCCCCTTTGCCAGCGCACTTGCGGCATCGACCGACAGCTTCGGCTCGGCGGCAGCCTTTGTCCTGATGCTGCTCGGCCTGCTCCTGCCATGGGCGCTGATGGCCGGCGGCGTCGTGCTGGCGGTCCGCCTTATCCGCGCCCGCCTGACCCGGCCGGTCCCTGCAACCGCGGCCGACTGAGGCATCCCGCAGGCGTCCTGTCCCCGATGCCGTAGTGCAATTCGCTGGCATCCTGTCAGAATTGACCTAGAATAAGCCGTATCCGTAACGCTCCAGCGAGAGGGCGCCGGGTGGGTGAGGAGCGGGCAGGGCGATGGGTGAAGAGCGCAGGGTAGGCGACGGGCGCGCGGGGCGTGTCGGTCTGCTGTCGCGGATCGTCAAGTGGCTGTTGCTGGCCCTTTACAAGCGCCACGGCTGGCGGGCGGTGGGAATCGTGCCCAGCCCGCGCAAGTTCGTGCTGATCGCCGCCCCGCACACCTCCAACTGGGATTTTCTCTATTTCCTCGGCCTGACTCAGGATCTGGGCGTCGATGCGCATTTCATGGCCAAGAAGTCGCTGTTCCGCTGGCCGATGGGCGGCTTCATGCGCGAAATGGGCGGCATCGAGGTCGACCGCTCGGCGAGCCACAATCTGGTCGAGGTGATGGTCGCCGAGTTCGACGCGCGCGACGAATTCATGCTGACCATCGCGCCAGAGGGCACGCGCAGCAAGTCCGGCAAGTGGAAGACCGGCTTCTACCAGATCGCGCTTGCAGCGAAGGTGCCGATGGTCGTCGGGCTGATGGATTATGGCCGCAAGACCGGCGGGCTTACCGTCACCATCTGGCCGACCGGCGATTATGCCGCCGACATGGCCAAGGTATGGGACGTCTACAAGGACTGCACCCCGCGCAACCCGCACCTCGCCACCAAGAGTCTTGCCGACATCATCGGCCCCGATCCCGCAGCCGTGCCGGGGGGGCAGCCGCACAAGGACGCCGCCTGACCATGCTCATCGACCTGTTGCTCAACCTCGCCGTGCTGATGGGCGCGCTGATGCTACTGTGGCAGCTCGCGGTGGCAATCAAGGATGTCAGCTTCATCGACGTTGTCTGGGCCTATGGCATGGTCGGCCTCGCCCTGTTCAGCGCATGGCGGGTCGGTGCGCCGGGGGATCTTTCCGCGACCGGCTGGCTGCTCGCCGGGCTGACCAGCCTGTGGGGCCTCAGGCTCGGCACCCATCTGTTGCTGCGCTGGCGGCGGCTGGGGCGCGACCCGCGCTATGACCGGATCTTGGGCGGGGCGATGGAGAAGAATGGCTGGAGCTTCGCCTTCGCCTCGCTGGTCATTGTCTTCCTGCTGCAGGGGCCGCTGCTGTGGTTCGTCAGCCTGCCCGCGCAGGTCGGCATTTTCGCCAGCGCCGGGCAGGATATCGCGCCGCTGGCATGGGCGGGGGCGGTGCTGGCGCTGACCGGCATCGCGTTCGAGACGATCGGCGACGCGCAGCTCGAGGCGTTCCGCAAGAACCCCGCCAACAAGGGGCAGGTGATGGACAAGGGGCTGTGGCGTTACACCCGCCACCCCAATTATTTCGGCGATGCCTGCGCCTGGTGGGGCATCTGGCTGGTCAGCGCCACAACCGGCGCCGGCCTGTGGACCATTGCCTCGCCGATCCTGCTGACCTGGATGCTCAACAAATGGAGCGGCGCGCCGATCCTTGAGAAAGGCCTGAAGAAAACGCGTCCGGGCTATGCGGACTATGTGGCGAGAACGAGCGGCTTCGTGCCGTGGCCGCCGCGCAAGGGCTGATGCGGCCCGGCATAGCCGTTCTCGCCGCCGTCAGTCCGCTGCAGCGACGGGCACGCCCTAAGCAGCGGCCAGCTCGGCAAGAAAATTCTGAACATGATCGCGCATGGTGGTGGCGCTGGCATTGATCGTGCGGGCCATGGTCTCGACATGGCCAGTGCGGGTGATGACGTCGCCGGCATCGCGGCGCACCGCCGCCAGCCCATCGCCGATATCGCGCCCGCGTGCTTCGGCATCGGCGACATGGTCGGCAATGGCGTGGGTGGCACGGCTATGTTCGGTCATCGCCAGCTCGATCTCGGCCGTGGCGCCGGCGACTGTGGCAATGGCGTCGCGCATCGCCCCGTGGCTGGTCAAGGCTTCCGCCACGGCGCCGTCGACTGCGTCGATGCGTCCGGCGATCGTCGCGGCGGCGCGCTGGGTCTGTTCGGCGAGCTGGCGCACCTCTTCGGCCACCACGGCAAAGGTCTTGCCCATTTCGCCGGCCCGTGCCGCCTCGATGCGAGCATTGAGCGACAGCAGCCGCACCTGCTCGGCTATCGCCTGGATGATCGATGCGACGCCGACAATCTCGGCGGTGGTGTTCGACAGTGCCTCGGCCCGCCGTGCCCCGGCCTCGCTGAAGTGCAGCGCCTCGGCAGCCGCGCGGTTGGTGGCGATGGTCTGCACGCGCACCTGTTCGCCGGCGCTGGCCAGCGCTGCCGCTTGCGCGGAGATGGATTGCAGGCGAAGTGCCGCTTCCCGGGTCGCCGACGCCATGGCCGCGCCGCGGGCATCATTGTCGCGCGCTGACCGCTGGAAATCGTCCGCCAGCGCCGACAATTGGAACGATGCGGTGGCCAGCTCTACCGCGGAGGCTTCGGTGCCGGAGCGAAACCGCTCGGCGCTGGCATCGATCCGCGCGATTCGTGCCTCACGCCACATACTGCGTTCGGCCTCGGCGCTGGCGGCCAGCCGCAGCAGCGCGCGATTGCTCAGCAGCCCCAGAAATCTTTGTTCGCGCGTGATGACCAGCCCTTCGAAGCGGGTATCGCTCTGGAATTCGCCGATCAGCGCGGAAACCGGCGTTTCGACATCGCGTGCCGGGCAGGGCGCGATATAATCCTCGATGCGCGATGTAATGCCCGGATTGGCCAGCAGATCATGGCCGAACGGGCTGAACAGCAAAGTGCGGATGCCATGTTCGTAGATCGCGCCGACAGGCGCATCGTCATCGCCCAGCACGGGCAGCAGGCGCAGCCCGGGATGGGCGCGAAAGGCGTCGATCACCGCGCACAGATCGGCGCGGCAGTGCACCGTCGGCGCGGCCCGATCGATGGCCTGATCGAGTCGCAATGCCGATGTCTTAAGGGTCGGCTTGGCAGGACGGATCGATCGGCTGAGATGCACAGGGATGCTCCTGCACCGGATCAGGGGGAGCGGTCCGGCGGCTGCCGTCACCTGCGCGGAATGTGGTTAACAACAGGCTAATTCATCGCTTTTTTTCGCAGAAATCCGCCATTTTGTCATCTAACCGCAACATTTTGATAGCCGCGCACGGCCGATCGGCGCGCTGGCCGACAGCAGCCGCCCGTCAGCAGCGCCGGACAGCCCCGGCCCGCATGAGACAAGTGGAGATCGGCCCCGTCGTCCGCCCCAACAGGCCGCGCCTCGCGATAGCCTCAGCCGGCCGAGCTCTCCGCCTTCTTCGGCTTGGTGCCGCCCTTGCCCTTGCCGAGCTTGGGCGGCGCTGCGACGATCTCGAACGCCAGCTCCTTGGCCTCGCCTTCGGCTGCGTCCTTGAGGTGCACCTTCACCTCGCCGCCATGCACCAGCTTGCCGAACAACAGTTCCTCGGCGAGCGGCTGCTTGATCTTTTCCTGGATCAGGCGGCCCATCGGCCTTGCGCCGTAGAGCTTGTCATAGCCCTTGTCGGTCAGCCAGCCGCGTGCGGCATCGTCGAGCTGGATGTGGACGCCGCGGTCGGCCAGTTGCAGCTCGAGCTGCAAGATGAACTTGTCGACCACGCGGTTGACCACCTCGGGCGGCAGATAGGCGAAGGGCACGATCGCATCGAGGCGGTTGCGGAATTCGGGGGTGAAGAGCTTCTTCACCGCATCTTCCTGCACATCCTCGCGGCTGATCTGGCCGAAGCCGATCGATTCACGCGCCATGTCCGACGCGCCGGCATTGGTCGTCATGATCAGCACGACGTTGCGGAAATCGACGGTCTTGCCGTGGTGGTCGGTCAGCCGGCCATTGTCCATCACCTGCAGCAGGATGTTGAACAGGTCCGGATGGGCCTTCTCGATCTCGTCGAGCAACAGCACGCAGTGGGGGTTCTGGTCGATGGCATCGGTCAGCAGACCGCCCTGATCATAGCCGACATAGCCCGGGGGGGCACCGATCAGGCGGCTGACGCTGTGGCGCTCCATATATTCGGACATGTCGAAGCGCTGCATCGGGATGCCCATGATGCTGGCAAGCTGCTTGGCCACTTCGGTCTTGCCGACACCGGTAGGCCCGGAGAAGAGATAGTTGCCGATCGGCTTTTCGGGATCGCGCAGGCCGGCACGGCTGAGCTTGATCGCCGAGGACAGCACCGAAATCGCCTTGTCCTGGCCGAACACGACGCGCTTGAGGTCGGTCTCCAGCGTCTCCAGCACGCGCTTGTCATCGCTCGACACCGTCTTGGGCGGAATGCGCGCCATCGTCGCGATGACCTGCTCGATCTCGCGGGTGGTGATGGTCTTGCGCCGCTTGTTCGGCGGCACCAGCATCTGCATCGCGCCGACCTCGTCGATCACGTCGATCGCCTTGTCTGGCAGCTTGCGGTCATTGATGTAGCGCGCGGACAGTTCCACCGCCGCCTTGATTGCATCCGGCGTGTATTTGACGCTGTGATGGTTTTCGAACGCCGAGCGCAGCCCGGTCAGGATCTTGACGGTATCCTCGATGCTCGGCTCGTTGACGTCGATCTTCTGGAACCGGCGCAGCAGTGCGCGGTCCTTTTCGAAATGGTTGCGGAATTCCTTGTAGGTGGTCGAGCCGATGCAGCGGATCTGCCCGCCCGACAGCGCCGGCTTGAGCAGGTTGGAGGCGTCCATCGCCCCGCCCGATGTGGCACCTGCGCCGATCACCGTGTGAATCTCGTCGATGAACAGGATCGCGTGCGGCAGCGCCTCCAGCTCGGAAACGACCTGCTTCAGCCGCTCCTCGAAATCGCCGCGATAGCGCGTGCCGGCCAGCAGCGCGCCCATGTCGAGGCTGTAGATCACCGCCGGCAGCAGCACCTCGGGCACCGCGCCTTCGATGATCTTGCGCGCCAGGCCTTCCGCTATCGCGGTCTTGCCGACGCCCGGATCGCCCACATAGAGCGGGTTGTTCTTCGACCGGCGGCACAGGATCTGGATGGTGCGATCGACCTCGGCACCGCGGCCGATCAGCGGGTCGACACGGCCTTCCGCCGCCTTTTCGTTGAGGTTGACGGTATATTGGGCGAGCGCCGACTCCTTCTTGGCCGGCTTTTCGGCCTTGGCCTCGCCCTTCGATTCCTCGGCGCGCGGCTCGACCGCGGTCGCGGCCGGTTTGCCGCCCTTGCCGACGCCGTGGCTGAGGAAGCTGACCGCATCGAGCCGGCTCATGTCCTGCTGCTGCAGGAAATAGACGGCATAGCTCTCCCGCTCGGAGAACAGTGCGACCAGCACATTGGCCCCGGTCACCTCGTCCTTGCCCGACGACTGGACGTGCAGGATCGCGCGCTGGATGACGCGCTGGAAGCCGCTGGTCGGGGTCGGTTCGCCGGCCTCGTTCGACTTCAGGCTGTCGAGCTCGCTGTCGATATAATGGGTGACGGTGGTCTTGAGTTCGGAGAGGTTGACGCCGCAGGCGATCATCACCTCGCTGGCGTGCTTGTCGTCGATCAGCGCGAGCAGCAGATGCTCCAGCGCGGCATATTCATGGCCGCGTTCGCCAGCGTGGCGCAGTGCATTGTGCAGGGTCTTCTCAAGGCTTTCGGCAAAGGATGGCATGCCGCTCACTCCATTCCGGAGGGCCACGCCGGGATTGTCGCCCAACTGCACGACCGGACCATCCGGCGCGCAGCCTTACCTAAATCGTCTGTCTCCCAATCCCTGATGCCAATGTCGGACCTCGCAGGCCGCTTGGCAAGGGCTTATGCAGGTCAGTTCTTGAACAGGCCTGCCGCGATCGCCTTGTGATCGACGGCAACCGCCCGCCGTGCCCGGGTCCGCGCGATTTCCGCTTCCAGCGCTGCCACCCGCGCATCGAGCTCGTCGACCGACATCCGGTCGAGATCCTGCCTGGCGAGCAACGCCAGCGGGTCATCGGGCCGGTCGGGGAAAAGCGCGTCGATATCCATGGCTGCGATGTTGACCTTGTGCGCCCGCGCCTGTCAATAAGCTGCGCTGCAACGGCACCGGGGGACATACACGTGATACCTGCCGACATGACCGCGATAGACTGCTCCACCCCCGGCGGCCCGGACGCGCTGGTCGCCGTGCGCGTGCCCACCCCCAGCCCGGGCGAGGGCGAGGTGCTGATCCGCGTCGCCGCCGCCGGGGTCAACCGCCCCGATGTGCTGCAGCGGATGGGTGTCTATCCGCCTCCGCCCGGCGCCTCCCCGCTGCCTGGCCTCGAGGTGTCGGGTGAGGTAGTGGCGACCGGCGATGGCGTGCTGCGCGAGCTGCTGGGGCAAAAGGTCTGCGCGCTCGTTCCGGGCGGCGGCTATGCCCACTATTGCATCGCGCCCGCCGCCACCTGCCTGCCCGTCCCGCCAGCGCTGTCGATGGTGGAAGCTGCGGCAATGCCGGAAACCCTGTTCACCGTGTGGACCAACCTGTTCGAGCGCGCCTATGCGACGGAGGGCGACACCGTCCTCGTCCACGGCGGCACCAGCGGGATCGGCACCATGGCCATCGCGCTGGGCACGCTGTTCGGGCTCAAGACGATCGTCACCTGCGGCAGCGAGGATAAATGCGACGCCGCCCGCAAACTCGGCGCCGCCCACGCCATCGATTACAGCCGCCAGGATTTCGTCGAGGAAGTGCTCAAGATCACCGACGGTCAGGGTGTCGCAGCAGTGCTCGACATGGTCGGCGGGGACTATGTGCCCCGCAACATCGCCTGCCTCGCCGAGGAAGGCCGCCACGTCTCCATCGCATTCCAGCGCGGGGTGACGGCGGAGGTCAATGTGATGGACATCATGCGCCGCCGCCTGACCCTGACCGGCTCGACCATGCGCCCGCGCTCTGTGGCGTTCAAGGGGCTGGTGGCAGACGAACTCGCCCGCACCGTCTGGCCGCATGTCGCGGAGGGGCGGTTGAAGCCGGTGATGGACAAGGTCTTCCCGCTGACCGAGGCCGCAGACGCGCACCGCCGGATGGAAAGCGGCGGGCATGTAGGGAAGATTGTGCTGGTGGTTTGAAGACCCCGGACATGCTTGCTGCAGCTACGATAGATGGCCAGCGGGATCGGGCCAACGACTAATCGCCCATGCAGCCAACTGAGCGCTTCTGGCAATAATTGCCTCGCTATCCCAATAATCCGTTTCACATAGGAACAACTTAGTAGTTGCAAATGATGTTTCATGGCATAGTTTTGATTTTGCTTCCGCGAAGGAGATTGCCCCTTTGGCCGAATTTTCTACATTACTGAGCGGAAGTATATTTCCCCACAGGTCTTTCGTCTTAGAATGTATTTCCTCTGATACTATATTACGCCAATCGCCATGCCAGTTTTGCGGCATTATGTGATCAGACGTTATGTCAGGAAGATATTTAAGTTTTGACAATGTAGACTTTTGCAATTCAGATTCAAAGGACCACAATACATACTTCTCTATCTTCTTTTTGTAGAAGGGTTTTGTCAATATGGAATTGACGACTTCATCATCACTAGGATATGCGACTGTACTGGTTTGAATATTATCGATAACCTTTTCGACGTCTGCTTGAGCGTCTATCCACAAACGTTTAAAGATTGCATGTAAACCAGTCGGCTCTAAGCCAACAAAGCCTCGTCGAACAAAGAAAGACTCCAGAACAGCACATATTCTGGCTCCGTCGTCCTCGTGAACGTCGCCAGCAGCAATCATGGATAGTAGCTTCATTAGGTAAGGATGCGTCACCCCTGGAATAGGAACTCTACGAAGATTTGTAATTATCTCCCAAAAATCATCTGAAAGTCCATCCATTCTTATTCCTTGATCCAAAGCCAAATAAGATCCTCTAAAAAATTCAAGATCATCAATTACGCGTACCGCGTTGATTTTGCGCGATCGGCTTGTGGCGTCCTGATCAACCAAGTCAAGATTACTTGGGAATTTCAGCCAAATTTTACGTAGGTCATTTAGTAGGGTATTCTTTTTAGCGGATGGGGAATGGACCAAGGCGTATGGGAAAAAATATCCATCCATTACCCTAGAGCGTGTTTCATAGTCCAAGTCCGAAAGGTTACTTTCAAATGACTTCTCAAATGGTCCCCATTTCTCTGAGTACAGTTTCATTGCACCGTCGTAGTTGTCCGAGACAGTCTGAAACACCTCATTTCTCACTAAGTCAATAATTCCGAGAGGACGGCCGGCTGTGTTTAGTCTATCAAATACTTCGTTGGCATTGTGAGATTTATCGAGTATGATTTGAACGACCTCCATGCGCTCTAATATACAGTTAGTGAGCTTTTCAAGCTTGGCAATAGATTGAAATTCATCGCTCCCTGAAACAAAGTTTGCGATCATCTCGGAAAAGTAGACATAAGCTAGTATCATTGGACCATCGGCAGGATGTGCCAAATCGGGAACCAAAGATATTTCACAATCTTTGATGGCTTTTAAAACAGCATTAAAATTAGCATTATCTCTAAAAGTCGGTACTAATTTTGCTTTTCCTTTTTCAGCTACAAGATTGCTTACCAAATATTGCTTCTGCATGTCTATAGCCTGAGATTTCAAACCGTTTCGGCTAAGGTAATCTGCTAGAGCGCAAATAATTATGAAAAATGTTGTAATTCTTTGTTGGCCATCAATAACAGTATAAATCTTCGAACTCTTGGCCGTTCCAGGCCTTTCGATTTGCAAAACAAGAGCTCCGAGGAAGGAAGAATCAACTTGGTCTTCCATTACACTTAGAACGTCTGACCAAAACTTCGACAACTCAACATCTGGTCGCCACTGATATTCACGTTGGAAAAGGGGCATCTGATAAATTGATGTTTCATGCAGGAGCTCGTGAATGTTGATAGCGTTACTGTCGGTACCCATTCTGCGGTTCCTTACAAGTTTGTCTGCATCCTATACGCGTAGTGCTCAAAGGTGGCATGCTGCGTAGCAAGCACAGAATGATGTCGCACAGCTGACTCGGGCTGTAAAGATTTGACTGCCGGGTCTGTGCTGTAGCCCTATGCGTTGGCGCTAACGATGGTTCGTGGGCACTTGGTGTCTCTATAGTGGCTTTTGAACAGCGTTTGCCGTGGGCTAGGCAGATGCTGTGTTACGGTTCTTGCGCGAACACCTGTTTTCGCTCTCATCCAACGCGGTCCGCCGCCATCGATCAGCCACCCACCGCCGTCCTTGCCGCTACGGCACGTTCGCATTTTCTTTACCACGATGTGAAAAAACATCGGCATGATCCGGATGGACCCGTTCATGCGCAGGATGCTGGCGATCGGCATTGTCGTGGTTGCCGGCTCGGTCGGTGCCTCGATGGGGCTGACCGCATGGTTGACCACCGATATGGACGCGGAGTCGCGGGCCTATGGCCTGTTGATTTCCGCCATCATTCCGGGGCTGGTCGCGCCGGTCGCGGTGTCCACCATCGCCTGGATGGCGGTGCGCAATCACCGGTTGCTGCTCGAAGTCGACCGGCTGGCCAATCATGACGAGCTGACCGGCCTGCTCAACCGCCGCGCCTTTCTCAGCCGCGGCGGTGCCTGGTTGGCAGAGCGTGCAGAGGGGCGCACGGTGGTCGCGCTCGCCGATCTCGATCATTTCAAGCGGGTCAACGACCAGCTCGGCCACGCCGCGGGGGATGCGGCGCTGCGCCATGTCGCGATGCGGCTGCGGGAGACCGCGCCCGAAGGCAGCCTGCTGGCGCGGCTCGGCGGGGAGGAATTCGTGCTGCTGTGCGACTGGGCCGGACTTTCCGAAACACAGGCGGCGATGGAGCGGGTGCGCGACGGGATCGCCGCCAGTCCGTGCCCGGTGGCCGACGGGGTCGACGTCGCGGTGACGGTCAGCATCGGCATCGCGATTGCGACGCCCGGGGACAGCATGGATGCGCTGCTGCGCCGCGCCGATGCGGCGATGTATGCGGCCAAGCATGGCGGCCGCAACCAGACCCGGGTCGCGGCCTGAGGCAGGGCGGCGAACCGCCCGCGACGGCCGGCCCGATGTTGCGGCCTGTCGCTGAAACGCCACAAATCCGTCATTTCCACGTCATCGCTATGCGATTCCAACTGTAACATATCCCGGGCTAGGGCGCGGTGCAGGCCGAAAGCCTTTGCGGGGTATGTCCATGTCCGTCGTCACGCCGATCAATCTGCCTGCCGCCTTCGCCAGTGTGGCCGCGCGCGAGCCGCATGTGCCCGAGCGGGCGGTGGGGGAACGCCGTCGCTATCGCACCGTCTGGGTCAGCGACATCCACCTCGGCACGCGTGGCTGCAATGCAGGCATGTTGATCGACTTTTTCGACCATGTCGATTGCGAGACCATGTATCTGGTCGGCGACATCATCGATGGCTGGCGGCTCAAGAAGCGCCTGTTCTGGCCGGCCGAACATAACGACATCGTCTGGCGCGTGCTCAAGCGGGCGCGGCGCGGCACCCGCGTGGTCTATATCCCCGGCAATCATGACGAGATGTTCCGCCAGTTCGCCGGCATGGATTTCGGCGGGGTGGAGATCATGCACCAGGCGATCCACACCACCGCCGACGGCCGCCGGCTGCTGGTGCTGCATGGCGACGAGTTCGACACGATCATGCTTGCCCACCGCTGGCTCGCCTTCGTCGGGGACACCGCCTACACCGCGCTGATGAAGGTCAATTACGCGGTCAACCGGGTGCGGACCGCGCTCGGCCTGCCCTATTGGTCGCTGTCCAAAATGGCCAAGAACAAGGTCAAGAATGCGGTGCAGTTCATCGGCCGCTACGAGGACACGGTGGCGCATGAGGCGCAGTTGCGCGGCGTCGACGGCGTGGTCTGCGGCCACATCCACCATGCCGAAATCCGCCAGATCGAGGGCGTCGATTATTATAACGACGGCGACTGGGTGGAGGGTTGCACCGCGCTGGTCGAGCATTTCGACGGGCGCATGGAGGTGCTGCACTGGGCGGACGAGGTCAATGCGCGTGAAGCGGCGGAGGCCCCGCGCCGCACCCGCCGGGCAGTCCCTGAGCTGGCCGCCGCCTGATGCGGGTGCTGATCGTCAGCGACGCATGGGAACCGCAGGTCAACGGCGTGGTGCGCACGCTGCAGGCGATGCAGCGCGAGCTGGGCGCGATGGGGCATGAGGTCGGCTTCATTACCCCCGATCTTTATCGCTCGCTGCCCTGCCCGACTTACCCCGAAATCCGGCTGGCGATGGCTTGGCCATCGCGCATCGGCGCGCGCATCGCCGCCTTTGCGCCCGATGCCATCCATCTCGCGACCGAAGGCCCGCTGTGTCTGGCGGCGCGGCGCTATTGCATCACGCACGGGCTGAAGTTCACCACCGCCTACCACACCCAGTTCCCCGATTATGTCGAGCGGCGCACCGGCATTCCGGCGTCGGCGATCTGGCGCTACATCCGCTGGTTCCATGCGCCGGCCTGCAAGGTGCTGGCGTCGACGCCCTCGATCCGCGAGGAGCTGATGGCGCACGGCATCACGCAGCTCGCCCCGTGGGGGCGCGGGGTCGATCTTGCCCAGTTCGGGCCGCACATGCCGCCGCATCCGGCCTATGCGGACATGACCGGGCCGATCATGCTCTATGTCGGGCGGGTCGCGGTCGAAAAGAATATCGAGGCGTTTCTTGCCTGCCGCCACTCCGGCACCAAGGTGGTGGTCGGCGACGGCCCGGCGCGGGCGGAACTCGAAGACCGCTATCCCGAGGCCCGCTTCCTCGGCAAGCTGGAGGGGGCGGCGCTGGCTTCGGCCTATGCGGGCGCGGACGTGTTCGTCTTCCCCAGCCGCACCGATACCTTCGGTCTCGTCATCATCGAGGCGCTGGCCAGCGGTACGCCGGTCGCCGGCTATCCGGTGACCGGGCCCAAGGACATCGTCACCGCCACCACCGGCGGCCTCGACGAGGATCTCGATGTGGCGATTGCCAAGGCACTCGCCTGCCGCCGCGCCGATGCTGCGGCGCTCGGCGCAAGCTATAGCTGGCGGACCAGCGCGGAGCAGTTTCTCTCCGCCCTCGTCCCGGCGCGGGCCGCGCTGATGGCCGCCTGATACGCGCCCTTGCCCGATAGCGCGGCCCGCGCTAGGACGATTTCCAGTGTCGGCCGCTCCGCAAGGGGCGGCCCTTATTATTGGAAAAGGATTTTCACGGCCATGGCCCAGCCACTGATGCCGCATGCGACCGCCGCCTGGCTGGTCGACAACACCGCGCTGACCTTTGTCCAGATCGCCGAATTCTGCGGCCTGCACATCCTCGAAGTGCAGGCGATCGCGGATGACACGGCCGGCACCAAGCTGACCGGCCGCGATCCCGTCCGCGCGCTCGAACTGACGCAGGACGAAATCGAAAAGGGGCAGGCCGATCCCGACTATCGCCTGCAGATGCTGAAGGGCCCGGAACGCGTGCTGCGCACCAAGGGCCCGCGCTACACCCCGGTCAGCAAGCGGCAGGACAAGCCCGACGGCATCGCCTGGCTGATTCGCAACCATCCCGAAATCTCGGACGCGGCGATCGGCAAGCTGATCGGTACCACCCGCACCACCATCGAGGCGATCCGCGACCGCAGCCACTGGAACATCGGCAACATCGTCCCCAAGGATCCGGTGACGCTGGGCCTGTGCTCGCAGCGTGAGCTCGACGCGCTGGTCGCCAAGGCGGCCAAGAAGGCAGGTATCGTCGCGCCGGTCGATTCGCGGCTTGATGGCGATCGCGAAGCGCTGATCGAGGAGCTCAAGGCCGAGCGTGCGGCGCATATCGAGGCTGCGGAAGCGGCGGCTGCGGCCGAAGCGGCGGCGCTGGACTCCGGCCAGCAGGGCTGACCGGCGTGGCCGGCGATGCCGCCAGCCGGGCCGATGCCTCGCTCAACGGGCAAAGCGGTTCCCCCGATGCGTCGCTGACGCAGGATGACGGCCTGGTTCCCACCAGCGCGGCAGGCCTGACCTATCCGTGGGGCGAGGCGGCACCGGGTAGCGGCGAGACGATCCGTATCGCCGGCAGCCTCAGTTGGGCGCGCATCCCGATGCCGGGCTCGCTCGGCCACATCAACAGCTGGCTGCTCGACGATGCCGACGAGGGCGTGGCGGTGGTCGATACCGGGCTGATGATGACGCCCTGTTCGGACGCGTGGAAGGCGCTGTTCGGCGGCGCGCTGGCCGAGCGGCGCATCAGCCGCGTGCTGTGCACCCACCTCCACCCCGATCACATCGGCCTTGCCGGCTGGCTGGTCAAACGGTTCGACGTGCCGCTCTACATGACCCGCGGCGAATGGCTGACCGCGCGCTTCATGATCGCTGATGTGCGCGACGAACCGCCGCCCGAGATCGGCGCGATGCAGCGTGGCGCGGGCTGGGACGACGAGGCGATCGAGCGTTCCCGCGCTGGCGGCTGGAGCCGGATGGGCCGCATGGTTTTCCGCCTGCCCTATGGCTACCGCCGGCTGGTCGACGGGCAGACGCTCGATTTCGGGCGGCATCGCTGGCGGGTGGTGGTCGGCTCAGGCCACAGCCCGGAACATGCCTGTCTGCTCAACGAAACCGACGGCGTGCTGGTGTCGGGCGATCAGGTGCTGCCGCGGATCAGTTCCAACGTCTCGATGTCGAGCAGCGAGCCCGATGCCGATCCGCTCGGCGAATGGCTGGCCTCGATCGACCGGCTGCTGACCCTGCCCGACGACCTCTTGGTCTGCCCCGCGCATGGCGAGCCATTCCGCGGCCTGCATGTCCGGCTGACGGCATTGCGCGACGAACATCATGGCCGGCTCGATGCGCTGGTCGATGCGCTGGCCGAACCGCGCCGGGCGGTCGACTGTTTCCCGCTGCTGTTCCGCCGCACCATCGGCCCCGATCACATCGGCCTCGCCACCGGCGAGACACTGGCGCATCTGCGCCATCTCGAGGTGGCAGGCCGCGTCCGCCGCGAAACGCGCGATGGCGTCTGGTGGTGGCACGCGGCCTAGTCCCTCGTCGCTTAGATGATCTCTTCCTGGTCCATCATGAACGGTCGGCCGGGGAAGCGGATGCTCGATCCCCACAGCACGTTCACCGGCCCGTTCGGATCGCGGAACGGGTAAAGCTCGGTCGTGTTGGGGAGACGCGGATGGATCGCATAGGTGTGGATCATCCGGCCGCCGAAATCCATGACCGAGATGAAGGGCGTATTGACCGCACGGCCGGCGCCACTGCCGCCATAGCCGCCCTGGTTGTAGGAGACCGACCCGGCGACCGGATCGACCATGCGGCTGTCGGTGAAGCTGTACTGCACATCCCCGGTCGGCCAGGCGAAGGTGATGCGCCGGTCCCCACGGCTGACCAGCCATAGATCGTCCGAGGCGGTGGCCGTCGCATTGACATAGGCAAATGCCGGATTGCGCCCGGCGGTGAAGGTGAACAGCGGCGTCGCCGATATGCTCTTGCCCACTGGCGATGCCGGGAAGTTGAGCCCCTGCACGTTGAACCCGCGCACCGTGCCGTCCATCGAGGCGACAAACGCGCGGCTGCGACCCAGATAGCGCTCCGGCTCCACGCCTGACCACGCTTCCCGCGGGGAACGGTGGACATGTTCGAAATATTCCTCACTGCGCGATGCGCTATAGCCTCTGGCCTGTATGCCGGCGCTGACGCTGGTCGGCTGGGTGATGCTGAGCGTGGTCACCACCACCGGTTTCTGCCGCTCCTCTACAGTGAAACTGAAGGGCCAGCGTCGCGGATCGGTGATGCTGGCATCGACGGTTCGATCGAAATTGGCCTGTGTGGTCAGGTACATGTCGCGGTAATATTGGTAGAGCGGCGTCATATCGACGAAGCTGACCTTATTCTCCGACCGCGACGCAACCACCGCATAACCGCCCGTCGCCATCTGGTGCCAGCGCACCTCGCCGGGCGGGTAGAGCGGATCGACGCTGCGCCACAGATCGCGCGCCGATTGCCTCGAGAGATCGCCGCGCGCCGGATCGTCATTGTCGCCATAACCGCGCGTGTTCTGCAGAAAGACATTGTTCGACACATCGAGGCTGGTCGGCGCGGCGAACGGCAGATCGACGAAGCCGAGCAACTTCATGCCGCGATTGGTCCATGCTCCCGGAATTCCCCAATACCAGCGGGTGTTGGGGGTCTGTTCGGGACTGCCGACCGCCATCTGGCGCGGTCGCAGCGCGATGAAGGCCAGCTTGCCGGAAACCGTGGTGGTATCCCACACGCTTACCACGAGGAACTCATTATAGGGGGTGACCGCCATCGCGGTCGGCACCATTCCGGCGGGCAGTCGCAGCGCGTCGGTGTTGAAATATTCGCCCGAACTGTTGCCCAGCCGTATCGGCGCAATCGTGCCATCGCGAAAGGCAGCGAAGCTGATCTGGCTGGCATTGGCCCGCCCGCGCGCAATGGCAATGGGAACCAGCGGCAGCTCGGGTCGTGCGGTGGCAAGCGCCCGGATTTCGGGCTGGGCGGGGGTCGCGATATTGTTGCGATTCCACCAGTCATATTGCCAGGCGGCGATCATCCGCATGCACAGGCCACCGGTATTGAACACCGCGCCATCCGCGCCGCGGGTGTTGCTGATGCCATATCTGAAATCGGGGTCGTTCGGGTTGTCGGGCAGGAAGATATGCTGCCCGCCGACCAGCCAGCCCGCGCCCTGCAGCCCGCGCGCCGCCTCTTCCTGATCGCTCCTCGGCTGCTGGCTGGGCGGCAGGCATTTTTCCGGCTCGCCCGGGTTGTCGGTGGGCTGGGTGCCATAGGACCACAGGCCCTCGCCGCTGGTCATGTCCGGTCCCCACAGCGTCTTCGCATTGTTGGCGGCATTGCCGAAATCGGCCGCCGTCGGGCCGAGACGGTAACCCATGATCTCGGGATCGTTATAGCGCTTGGCCACGTCGACATATTGCGCGCGGTTGATGGTGCCGTCGGGATTGAGGATGCGCTCAGACCAGTTGCCGATGCGCAGCACCGGGTTCTGCACCGGCTTGCCGATGATGCGCGACTGGCCGGTGGTGTCGGTGGAGGTGGGCAGCAGCACCAGCAGGCTGCTGCCGCTCTCTCCCCCGCAACTGGCGAGCGCCAGCGCCATGCCGAGCGGGTAGAGGCAGCGGAGCGGGTTGCGATGGGCGGCTGTGGCATAGGGCATGGCGCTATCCTCCGGTTCGGGGTGGTGACGGTGGTGGGGGCTGGGGGCGGCGGTCACAGCGGCATGCCCGCACGCTGAGCGACGCGTGCGATCAGCGCCTCGTCGTCGGCACGGCCAGGCAGGCCGGCCCAAGCGAAGAAATCGCGCACGCGGCTGAACTGGCCGTCGTTGACCGGCGTGGCGCCATAGGGCGCGATGGCGCCGCTGCTCAGCGCCTCTTCGTGCAGCAGCAGGCTCATCCGGAAGACATTGGCGGCGATCCGCTTGTAGCTGGCGATCTGCGCCGCCTTGATGTCGGCGGGCACCGCGGCGTTGCCGGCGCTGTTCCAGCGGCCGGGCGTATGGCGGCCATAGTTGGTGAAATAGCCGAAATAGAGCTTGTATGGCGGCGGTGCGCCGGGGGACGCCTCCGGCCGATAGGACCGGTTGACCAGCCGCAGCGCCTCCTGGAACACGCGGTGGTTGAACATGTCGGCGTTGTGCAGATTTTCCTGCAGATATTCGCCGACCAGCGTCGCGTTGGACTGGGAGATGCGCTGCAGGCCCGGGTCGAAGCGCAGCCCCATGAAGAACCACGGCAGACGGATGCCCTGTTCGGACTCGCCGGCGGTCAGCGCCGGATCGACGCTGTCGACCACGAATTGCGGGTAGCCCATCAATGCCAGCCGGTCGCGCAACCGGTCCCGGCTGGAGATGTTGCCGGTCTGCCCGGCGGTCGCGGCATCGGCATCGAAGCTGCTGCGCGCGAGGTCGCCCAGTTCCCAGATCGGGTTGGGCAGAAAGCGCGGCAGCCGTTCGCCCGGCCGGCCGGTGGCATCGAGCCGGTCGAACGCGGTGCGGAACGGCTCTTCCGTGGTCAGATAGGCGAACGGCACCGCCCCGCGCATGAAGCCGGCGCGGCGGCCGAGCGCCTCGCTGCGCAGCAGGTGTTGGCCGATCATCGCGTTGCGCAGCTTGAGGTCGTTGAAGCGGACGATCTTTGCGTCATGCGCCGGCAGGTTGCCGGGGCGCAGCGCAAAGGGCTGGGTCATGCTGTCGATGGCGAAATAGACGCGCCAGAAATTGAGGTCGCTGGGGTCCGCCAGATAGGCGTCCTGCAGCGCCAGCCACTCGGCCCGCCGTTCGGGCTTGGGCGCGCGCGCGACATCGGCGACCCAGTCGTTGAGATTGCCCTCCGCCGCGCCATGGAAACGATCGGTCGACCAGATGGGGAAGACGATTCCGACGCGCATCCGGTCGAAATCGACGGCGAGCAGCTCGTCGCGGGCGGCCCGCGCATCGGCCAGCGTGCGGATCGGGCGGTCCGAGGTCAGCGTGGGTGCAAAGCGGGCAAGCTCGCTGGCGAAGGCAAGGTCGCGCTCGATGCTCGTTGCACCGGGCAGCACCGCGCCACCGGGCTGCAGCGGGCGGAAGCTGCGGGGGTTCTCCGGCGCCAGCGCATAGGCCTGGCGCACCAGCCTGATGCCTTCGATGAGGTGCCCGACTTCCTCGGGCGAGGCGCCGTCGATCAGGCCGCGCCGGCTGATGTCGCTGTCCGGCGCGCCGATCCGCGCGAGATCGAAAAAGTCCGGCCCGTGGCAGGACATGCACTCGCCCTTCTCGCGCGGGGCGCGCCATACCGCGAGCGCCTTGCGATAGACGGGGTTGGTCGACAGATTCCCCGGCGCGGCGATGGCCAGCGCGGCGGCGGGCTTGTCCGGGCTTGGCGGAAGCTGGACCGGCGGGCGGGACGATGCCGCCGGGAGCTTGCCGACGGTCGCCAAACCCGCCAGCGCCATCGTTCCGGCGGCCAGTGTCATCCCGAGATATTTGATCATGGTGGCTCCCCTTCGTCCGCTGTGCGGGTCGAAAGGGAGCATCGGCGAGGCTGGTTAACCGCTGGTAAGAGGTGTTAACATTTAGGCAATTTGTGGAAAGTCCAGACAATATGCAGCCCGTTAGATCACCTCGTCGAAGCTGAACATGAACGGCTTGCCGGGCAGGCGATTGCCATAGCCATATTGGAAGGTCTGGCCCGGCACGCCGTTGGGTCCGACGAACTGCCACTGCTCCGCGCCCCAGCCGGAGGTGGAGCCGGGCGCGGCCGGGCCCAGATACATGCCATAGCTGTGCACCACCCGGCCGTTGTAATCGAGGATGGTCAGCGCCCGCACATTGAGCGCCTGTCCCACGCCCCGGCCGGTATAGCCGGCAAGGTTGATGCCGATCGCCACATGCACAGGATCGACGAGGCGCGAATCCTGCAGCGTGGCGAGCGATTGGCCGCGATAGTCGCTGATATAGACCCGGCGCGTGCCGCGGCTGACCACGAACAGGTCATCGCTCAGATAGTCCCCGGCGATGGGTGCGGTGATCTGCACCGGGTTGGCACCGGTCTGCCACTGGGCCATCGGTGCAACGGGCATTTGCGGCGCCAGCACCGGGTTGACCAGCGACGTGACGTCGAACTGGCGGATGGTGCCGTCCATCGAGGCGACGGTCAGGCGCTTGGCCAGCTCGTTCCAGCGTTCATGGACGATGCGCCCCGACCGCGCGTTGGAGCCCAGCCGCTTCTGCCGCGCAAACACCGCCGTCGGTTGGGTGACGGCAATGGTGCCGAGCACGACCGGCATCTGTTCGGGCCTGAAGGAAAAGGCATAGGGCCACTGGTTGGCGGCCGGGCCCTGATTGCTGTTCGCCGTCTCGTCCCACCTCGCCTGGGTGGTCAGATACATGCTGCGGTAGAAGCTGAGCAGCGGGCGCAGATCGATGATCGCCACCTTGTTCTCGGCGCGCGACGCAACTGCGACATAGCCGGCCGAGGCGAGATTCTTCCAATGCGTCTCCTGCGGCAGGAAGGCATCGAAATCGAGGATGCTGCGGCTGTTCCATTCGGCCCGGCCGGCGCTGGTGGCGAGTTCCGGCCCGCGCCATGTGTTGTAGCCGCGGAAGGATTTGGTGCCGCTGGACAGCGCCACCGCGACGCTGCTCGGTGCGGCCATCGGCAGGTCGACGAAGCCCAGCAGCTTGAGCCCGCGGATCGTCGGCCAGCTCTGTACGCCCCAGCCATAGCGGCCGGTGTCGCTCGGCCCGATGTTGGACGGATCATCCGGGCCGACCGCGATGACCGCGAGCTGGCCCTTCGCCTGTTCGGTATCCCAGACGGTGACGAACAGGAATTCGTTCATCGCGGTGACGGCCATCGCCGTCGGCACTTTGCCTGCGGGCAGGCGCAGCACCGGTTCGACGGCATTGCCGACGCCCGAATAGGCATCGTTGCCGGTACCAGCGGCGGCGATGACGCCATTGCGAAAGGCAAGGAAGCCGGTGACCGACGCCTGGATCTGTCCGCGCGTCGTGGCGACCGCCGGCAGCGGCAGATCGGGGAAGCGCTGGCGCAGCGTCGCCACCACCGGCGTGGTCGGTGTCGAGATATTGTTGCGGTTCCACCAGTCGCCCACCCATTCGGCGCGCATCCGCATGCACAGCGCCTCGGTATCGCCGTCGCCGGTCGCCTCGACGCCCGGGATATTGCCGACGATCGCTCGCGCGCCGTCGAACGCGCGCATGTTGGCGACGCCGGCGCGCAGCTCTGCGGGTGCATTGTCGTCGGGGTTGAACAGCATCTGCCCCGCCATCTGCCAGCCGCCGCCGCCCGAATAGCCGGGGCCGTAAAGCGCGCGGTCCTCGGCATCGCTGTGCGGCAACCGGTCGGGCGTGACGCAGAAGCGGTCGGCCAGCGCCTGGTTGGGCCCGCCCTTCCACAGCCCCTGTGCGTCTGGCTGGTAGATGGTCTGCGTGTCGGGCGCGCTGCCATAATCGACCGCCGTCGGACCCATCCGGTAATTGACCATTTCCGGCGCGTTGTAGTTTTTCGCGACGGTGCGATACGCTTCGAGGTTGATGCTGCCGTCGGCGTTGAGGATGCGTTCCGACCAACTGCCCACCTGCATCGCGCCGCGGGCCACCGGCTTGCCGATGATGCGCGACTGGCCGGTGGTGTCGGTGGAGGTGGGCAGCAGCACCAGCGCGGCGCCTGACCTGTCGCCGCCGCCACAGCCTGTAAGCGCCAGCATGCTGGCGATCGCGATCAGCCGCAAATGTCCCGTCACCGCCCATCCCCTTTCACTTGAAGAGCGGCATCAAGAATCGGATGGGCTGGTTAATCGCCGGTAAGAGGCGTTAACTTTTCAGCAAATTCGAGAAAGTGGACATCGGCCCCGGTAATCGCTCGCGGCCGGGTCAACTGGCCGGCTGCAATTCCATCACGTCGACCACGCTTTCGAAAGCCGGCCGGGGGAAGACGATGCGCCAGCGGCGGTTGCCGATCCGCTCGACGATTCCGGCAAGGTCGCGGCTGGCATCGGTGCCATAATCCATGGCGCGGGCCTCGTCGCCCAGCACAAGCGTGCCCAGAAACACCTTGCGGCGATCGTCGTCGTCGAAGATCAGGCCCGTCTGGCGCTGCGATCCGGTGAGTTTGGTCAGGCTGACCATGTCCCGTTCGGTCGCCACCTGGCAGCGGAACCAGGGGTAGGCGACATAGGCGAGCCCGCCAGCACGGGCGGCGCCCAGCTTGATGACGCGGCAGCGGTAGGCGCCGGCCGGCAGATCGGGATCGGGTAGCCCGGCGAGCGGATCGAGCAATACCCCCTCCGCCGACACCTCTGCCGCATGGCCGCCATTGCGCGCGCTGGCCAACGCATCCTGCCACGCCGGCCACCAGTCGCGCAGGCGCCGCCGATCGGTTTCGGTGGCGACCGACTGCCAGCGTCCGTCGCTGATCGCGTCGGCGCGGCTGATCGTCCCCGTCGGGGCCCTCATCATCGCGCATCCGCCTATCAGGGTGGCGGCAGCGACAGCAAGCAGGGCAGGGACAACAGGCTTCATCGGGCTGGACCGGCTCCTCGGCGGGGCAGACGAGGACATTGTTCCCGGCCCGGCGCGATCATTGTGCCGTCCAGCCGCCATCCATCGTCAGGTTGGCGCCGGTGATCTGCGCGGCACCGTCGCTGCACAGATAAAGCGCGAAGCTTGCGACTTGTTCCGGCATCACGAACTGCTTGCCCGGCAGCGCGGCCAGCAGCACATCGTTGATCACCTGTTCGCGGGTCATCCCACGCGTCTTCATCGTATCGGGGATCTGGTTTTCGACCAGCGGCGTCCAGACATAGCCGGGGCTGATGGCGTTGCAGGTGATGCCATGCGTGGCGACTTCCAGCGCCACCGTCTTGGTCAGCCCGGCGATGCCGTGCTTGGCGGCGACATAGGCGCTCTTGTTGGGGCTGGCGACCATCGAATGGGCGCTGGCGGTGTTGATGATGCGGCCCCATTTGCTCGCCTTCATGTGCGGCAGCGCCAGCCGCGTGGTGTGGAAGGCGGCGGTCAGGTTCAGCGCGATGATCAGGTCCCATTTGTCGACGGGAAAGCTGTCGACCGGGGCGACATGCTGCATGCCGGCATTGTTGACGAGGATGTCGACCCCGCCGGTGTCCTTGGCAATCTGCGCCATCATCGCCTCGATCGCCTCGGGCTTGGTCAGATCGGCGGCGGAATAATAGGCGGCGGTACCGCTGGCCTCGGCCAGCGCGGCGCGCTCCTGTTCGATGGCGGCGGCATCGCCGAAGCCGTTAATCACCAGCGTCGCACCCTCGGCCGCGAGCGACTTGGCGATGGCAAGGCCGATGCCGCTGGTCGATCCGGTGACCAGCGCGGTCTTGCCGCTGAGCGATTGGGTCATGGGAGGGCTCCTGTCTTTTTAACGATGGGTGGCGGTGGGCTCGTCGGGAACCGGATCGCCGAGGTCGAACGCGGCAGTGGCGCCGTCGATGATGGTGCGCGCGACGATATCCCCATGCTGCATCGCCGCGCTGACCGCTGCCTCCCCCTGGCTCCAATGATCGCGGATCGAGGCGGGGGAAAATTCGAAGTCGCGCGCGCCGGTCTGCCAGTCCCGGTTGCGGTAGATGAGATGGACGACGCTGACCCCGCCCATGTCGATCGAATTCGCCAGCGCCTCGACCTCGGGCGACTGACGCAGATCGGGCGGCAATTTGGCGATCAGCGCGCAGATCGCCCGGTCCTGCCGGCGCTGGCGGATATATTGATCGGTCACGGCGCGGGTGCGGCTGGAAAAGCGGATGTCCTTCTCGCGGCTCACCACGTCGGACAGGTCGCGCGGCAGCTGCCCCTGCGCCGGGAACAGGTCGACCTGGAACACCAGCGTGTCGCCGCGGCTGTGATCGAGGATGTGCTGCAGCGGCGTGTTGGAGACGAGGCCGCCGTCCCAATAATGGCGCCCGTCGATTTCGACCGCGGCAAAACCCGGCGGCAGCGCGCCCGATGCCAGAATGTGGCGCGCATCGATGCGGCCCGCCCAATCGCCCTCGCGATTGTCGAACCAGGCGAAATTGCCGCTCTCGACGTCGACCGCCCCGACCGAGAAGCGCACCGGGCCGCTGTTGAGCAATTGCCAGTCGACGAAGCTGTCGAGCGTCTCGACCAGCGGGCCGGTGTCGTAGAGGCTGGTGGCCTCCACCGAGCCCGGCACGGCGAACAGCGTGGGGAACAGGCGCGGGCGGAAAAAGCCGGGTACGCCCCAGGCCGCGACCGCGCCTGCTGCCATCAGATGCGCGGCTTCGCGCCAGTCGCGGTCGGGCGGGGGCATCAGCGCCGGCAGTCCGCCCGACATCCGGTCCCAGAAGGCCTTGAGCGCGGCGCGTCTGCGGCCCTTGGGGTTGCCCGCGATCAGCGCCGCGTTGATCGCGCCGATCGAGATGCCGGCCACCCAGTCGATGCGGATGTCGTAGCGCGACAGTGCGGCATAGGCACCGGCCTGAAAGCTGCCGAGCGCGCCGCCGCCCTGCAGGACCAGGGCAACTGTGCCGGGCAGAGGCAGCGGGGCAGTCGAATCGGCCATGCAAATGCAGTCCGCCATCGCCGCCGCGCGGTCAATGGTGCGCGTATGCAATAATCTGCTGTCGCATGGTTCTAATCGGAACTTTGGTGGGTTATGCCCTTTTCGAGGGACGGTCGCGGCAAGGCGGCCGGTGGAGGGTAAGGCATGCGGCTCGACGATTATGATCCCGGCGACGACATCCGCGATCTGGGGCGGGGCGGCGGTGGCGGCTTAAGCTTCGGCGGTGGCGGAGGGGGCGGCGGCATGGGCGGCCTGCTCATCGGTCTGCTGCCGATGCTGCTCGGCCGACGCATGGGCTGCGGCACCATCCTGCTGCTCGGCGCCTTGCTGATCGGCTTCATGATGTTCAGCGGCGGCGGCCTGCAACTCGGCAGCGGCCAGACCGGCGGCAGCCTGCCGGGCCAGGCGAGCGGGCAGAATGTCGCCTGCGATACCGATGCGGAGCGTTTCGCCTGCAATGTCTTCGGTGACACGCATGAGGTGTGGGGAGAGATTTTCCGCCAGCAGGGCACCGACTATCGGCGGCCGACGCTCAACTTCTTCGACCAGCAGAACCAGTCGGGCTGCGGTGCGGCGCAGGCGGCGATGGGGCCTTTCTATTGCCCGGCCGACCAGGGCGTCTATCTCGACACCAGCTTCTTCCGTGAACTCGAAACCCAGCTCGGCGCGGGCGGTGACGCGGCGCAGGCCTATGTCATCGCGCATGAGGTGGGCCATCATATCCAGACGCTGACCGGCACCTCCGATCAGGTGCGCCGCGCCCAGTCGCGGGCCAGCGAAGCGGAAGGCAATGCCTTGCAGGTGCGCATGGAATTGCAGGCCGATTGCTACGCCGGCGTCTGGGCGGCGCGGGCGCGGACCAATGACGGCCAGCGCGCCATCGAACCCGGCGATTTCGAAGAGGCGATGCGCGCCGCGCAGGCGATCGGCGACGATACGCTGATGCGCAATGCCGGGCAGCGGCCCGTTCCGGAAAGCTTTACCCACGGCACCAGCGCCCAGCGGCAGAACTGGCTGCGGCGCGGCCTCGAAAGCGGCGATCCGCGCCAGTGCGATACATTTCAGGCGGCATCGCTGTAAGCTATTCCCCGCGACAGGCGCGGGGCTGATGGAGGGCAGGACATGAGCGAACAGGACAAGCTGGCGGCCAATGCCGGCAAGACGGTGACCGACACCCCCGCGGCTGGCGGCACGCCGGTCGACAAGTCGGGTGGCGGCAAGGGCCCCGCGACCGAGCCGACCGACGAGGAGCGCGCGGCGATGAAGGCCAAGGCCGTCGCCGCTGCTGCCGCGAAGGGCGCCAAGGGCTAAGCCCGGGACTGGATCAGGCCCGTAGCCCTGGGCTTGTCGGAGGGCGCTTCTCTTAACGGAAAAGCGCCCTCCGGCAGGCTCAGGGCTACGGCGTTTCTTGCAAGGGTGCGCAGCATGATCGGCATTGTCACCGGCCTGGTCGAGGAGGCCGAGGCCATTGCGCCGGGGCTGGGCGCGCTGGTCTCCGGCCATGCCATGCCGGTGCGCCGGGTGACGATCGCCGGGCAGGATGTGGTCATCGCCTGCGCCGGCATCGGCAAGGTCGCGGCGGCGACGGCGGCGACCGTGTTGGCGACGCAATTCGGCGCCCGGCGGCTGATGGTGGTCGGCACGGCGGGTGCGCTCGTCGAGGGGCTGGGCGGCGAACCGCACTGGCTGACCGGCGCCATCCAGCATGATTATGGCGCGGCGCGACCCGACCGCTTCGCCCATTATGACGCCGGGGCCTGGCCGATCGGCGTGGAGAGCGTCACCGGCTTTGCCGCACTGGCGCAGCCGGCCGGGCTCGGCCTCGCTGAAGCGGTCATCGCAAGCGGCGATTGCTTCGTCGAATGCGGCATGCGCGCGGGGACGATCCGCGATGCGCTCGGCGCCAGCCTCGTCGACATGGAAACCGCCGCCGTCGCCCAAGCAGCGGCGCTGCTCGGCCTGCCCTGGTGCGCGATCAAGGCGGCGACGGACGAGGCCAATGTTGACAGCGCTGGCGATTTCCACGCCAATCTTGCCGCGACGGCTCGGCGCGCGGCGGAGGCGGCGGAGCGGGCTATCGCCCTGATCGATCAGATGTCCGCCGTATAGAGCGCGGACGCCGTCTCAAAATCGATAACCGGCGCGATGATGCTGCCGTCGCCGCGCTGTTGTCCGCGCAGCGGATCGATGGCGCGAATCTCATAGTCCGGCTCACCAGGATCGAGGCCCGAAATGATGACATCGAAGGTCCGAGCTGGGCCGCTTTGCGGCACGAACCAATGGATATTGTCGCGCGCGCTGGTCATCGCCGAGAGGGCGCCGACCCCCGCGATCACATCGCGGGTCGGGCGGATGACCATCGCCTCACTTGCTTCACCGGGCGCACCGACATCGCCGATCCGGTCGAAATTACGAATACGGAATGCACCCTCGACCACCAGATGTGAAGACGCCATGTGGCGGTGGCCGTGCGGGGTGATGACATTCGTCGGGGTGAAATCGAACAGAGCTGCCCCGAACCCTAGCCGTCGCGGCTCGCCATGCTCGTCGATGAAGCGGACGCTGCGCTTACGCGGGTCATTGGTCGGCGGCAACGCGTTCGCTGTTAAATGCGCCGCATCCACTTCGGCCATCAGTTCGGCGATGTCGATCTCGCCAGCCAGCCGCTGGACTTCGACCATCCAACCGATCGGCGGCAACTCGCCGCGCTTGAACGCTCGGGCCAGCTCGCCCTGCCGCACTATCCAGTCCCGCGCCGCCATGCGCCGAGGCGGCTGGGCGCAGGCGACCTCGCCGAGTAATGTGACCATAACGAATGCGCCGAACAGTCCGGTCAGATGCGACCGGCGCGTCAGGCCAAGATCGTCGGGATGCGCTGGTCGTGCGGTTGTCCAAACCGATTGGGGCATCAGCTATCTCCGATCGCTGTGCCAAGCGTAGCACCGTCGTCCTCCGTCGCAACTCTATGTTTCGACAGCAAGCGTTGGCACCAAGCCGACCCCGCCGACAAAGCGCCGCCAGCCGACAGCCAACCCCGATCCGACCATCAACGCGAGCAAACCCACCCAGATGGTATCGAATAACATCAGCGCCCAGACGACAGGCAGCGGCGCGCCCAGCGCCCAGTGGTGATTGGCGCCATGCAGCAACTGCATCGGCGCGAAGGCGAGTGCGGCAAGCACCAGCGATAGCAGCAGGGCCGGGATCACCCGCCAACCGCTGGCGCGCACCACCGCCCAGTCATCCTCGAACAGTGCGGCCAGGAGGGGGATGGTGAGCAGCGTCTGCAGCAGGATATTGGCCCCCTGCAGAAGCGCATCGGGCGCGATGGCGCGCGTCACGTCGCTTTTGAATGCGAAGTCGAGCGCGAAGGTCAGGCCGAGGATAGCAACGAGTGTCAACATCGGCAGCCAACGTGGCCGGACTGCGCGCGATGCCGAACCCAGCGCAACAGCGCGCGCAACCAGCAAAATGCTGATCAGCAGCCCCGCGACCTTGGCATAGCCGAACGTCCAGCGCGTCGCGTCATTGGCCAGCGCCATGAAATCGGCGCGGCTGGCGAACATGCCGAGCTGGATTTCCACGACATGCTGCGCGCCTTCGGTCAGCAGGATCGGCAGCAGCAGCCATGGGGTGAAGCGCAGGACATGCCATGCGGCACCGAACCAGTCGCTGAACAGGCGGCGGGTGGCCAAGATCACACTCAAGGCTCACTCTCCTCTGTGTCAGTCCTTCCCTCGACATGGCCCAACAGATCGCCCGGCTGGCACTCCAGCGCAGCGCAAATCGCGTCGAGCGTCGAGAAACGGATTGCCTTGGCCTTGCCGGTCTTGAGGATCGACAGATTGGCCAGCGTGATGTCGACGCGCTCGCTGAGTTCGGTCAGCGTCATGCGACGCTGCCACAACAGCTCGTCGAGATTGACCCGGATCGCCATCAGACCGTGCCGTCCAGCTCTTCGCGCATTGCCGCGCCATCGCGGAATATGCGGGCGAGAACGAACAGCATCAGAGCGGCGAGCCAGCCGGTCAGCGACAGCGTCCAGCCTGGCGCGTTGCTCATCTGCGCCTCCGCCCAGGTGGTGATCGCGCCATAGCCCAGGTCGATGATGTTGATGCCGATCAGCGCCCAGGCGATCAGCCGCAAGCGCTCGACGTTGATCAGGCTGAACGCGGTGCCGGCCGGTACAGAGTCGATCATCGCGATCAGCCGGTCGAAAATCAGATGCGCCAGCGGGATGATCGGCAGCAGCAGGACCGCGACCCACCGTATCCAGGTAATCATGATCTGTGGATCGGTGCCAGGATTGGCGCTGGCCAGCGCTTGGGCAAACACCGCGGGCGTCGCAAATCCGACGACCAGCAGGAACAGCATGGCCGGGATCCCCAGCCCCCAGTTCAACCAGTTGAGCACGCGAATGATCAAACGTGACGCGATAAGCATGGCCTGCCCCTGTTTATTGAGGAGCAAGATATGACATATTGATAATCAATATGTCAATTGGCGAAAAGCAATATGGTGGCGGCGCTGCTAGCTTGCTGGATGCTAAAGTCAGGGCTTCGGCGCCGGCCACCTCCCCCTTGCCCCTTTATCCCAAATCCCCTACATGGCCTTCATCCGTCCCGCCCGGGACAGGCATGCCGTCGCGCAGCAGGCCATCGCATTGGGCAGGAACCACGGATTTCAGCGACCGCCAGCCGTCTGGGGCCATCTCCATAGGGGAAGGACCGCAGGCGTTTTGCGCGTCGCTTTTTTGCGTTTGACGCAGATGATTCGGCCCTGACCGGCCGCAGATGACCACTCGATTCAAAGGCGATCCATCTCCATGGCGACCATTGCTCCGGCACCCCGCACGGCTCTCACCGCGACGGCCAGCAAGCGCATCCGCAAGCTGTTCGGCAACATCCACGAAGCGATCCACATGCCCAACCTCATCGAGGTGCAGCGGGAAAGCTATGAGCAGTTCCTGCGGTCCGATCCTGCCACCGGCTATGTCTCGGGCCTGGAAAAGACGCTGCGCTCGGTGTTCCCGATCCGCGATTTCGCCGGCACCGCCGAGCTCGACTTCGTGCATTACGAGCTCGAAGATCCGAAGTACGACATCGACGAGTGCCGCCAGCGGGGCATCACCTACGCCGCGCCGATGAAGGTGACGCTGCGCCTGATCGTGTTCGAGGTCGACAGCGAGACCGAGACCCGCTCCGTGCTCGATATCAAGGAGCAGGATGTCTACATGGGCGACATGCCGCTGATGACCGAGAACGGCACGTTCATCATCAATGGTACCGAGCGCGTCATCGTCAGCCAGATGCACCGCAGCCCCGGCGTGCTGTTCGATCATGACCGCGGCAAGACCCACGCCTCGGGCAAGTTCCTGTTCGCCGCGCGCGTCATCCCCTATCGCGGCTCGTGGCTCGATTTCGAATTCGACGCCAAGGACATCGTCAACGTCCGCATCGACAGGAAGCGCAAGCTGCCGGTGACCAGCCTGCTGTTCGCGCTGGGCCTCAACAGCGAGGAAATCCTCAACACCTTCTACTCGACGGTCAGCTACGAGCGCGCCGCCGATGGCTGGAAGATTCCGTTCGCGGCCGAAAACTGGCGCGGCGTGAAGCCGGCGTTCGACGTGGTCGACGCCGCGACCGGCGAAGTCGTGTTTGCCGCTGGTGCCAAGATCAGCCCGCGCCTTGCCAACAAGGCGGCCAAGGACGGCCTGACCACGCTGCTGATCCCGACCGAGGAAATCTTCGGCCGCTATGCCGCGTTCGACATGATCAATGAATCGACCGGCGAGATCTACATCGAAGCCGGCGACGAGGTCAGCGCCGACAATCTGGCCAAGCTCGACGCGGCGGGGATCGACAAGCTCGACCTGCTCGACATCGACCATGTCACCACCGGCCCGTGGATCCGCAACACGTTGCGCGTCGACAAGGCCGAAGACCGCGACCATGCCCTGTCCGACATCTACCGTGTGATGCGTCCCGGCGAGCCCCCGACGCGCGAAACCGCCGAAGCGCTGTTCGAAGGCCTGTTCTTCGACGCCGACCGCTATGACCTGTCGGCCGTCGGCCGCGTCAAGCTCAATATGCGCCTCGGCCTCGAGGCCGATCCCGACCTGACCACGCTGCGCCGCGAGGATATCCTCGCGGTGGTCAAGGAGCTGGTCAATCTCAAGGACGGCAAGGGCGAGATCGACGACATCGACAATCTCGGCAACCGCCGCGTGCGTTCGGTGGGCGAGCTGCTGGAAAACCAGTATCGCGTCGGCCTGCTGCGCATGGAGCGCGCGGTCAAAGAGCGGATGAGCTCGGTCGATGTCTCGACCGTGATGCCCAACGACCTGATCAATGCCAAGCCGGCGGTGGCTGCGGTGCGCGAATTCTTCGGTTCCTCACAGCTCTCGCAGTTCATGGACCAAACCAACCCGCTGTCGGAAGTCACCCACAAGCGCCGCGTTTCGGCGCTCGGGCCGGGCGGTCTGACGCGTGAGCGCGCGGGCTTCGAAGTCCGCGACGTCCACCCGACCCACTATGGCCGCATCTGCCCGATTGAAACGCCGGAAGGCCCGAACATCGGTCTGATCAACTCGCTGTCGACCTTCGCCCGCGTCAACAAGTACGGCTTCATCGAAACTCCGTACCGCAAGGTGATCGACGGCAAGGTGACCGACGAGGTCGTCTATCTCTCCGCAATGGAAGAGCAGAAGCACACCGTCGCGCAGGCCTCGGCAGAGACCAACGCCGATGGCAGCTTCGTCGAGGAACTGGTCTCGGCGCGGGAGAGCGGCGAGTTCGTGATGGCGCCGCGCGACACCGTGACGCTGATGGACGTTTCCCCCAAGCAGCTCGTCTCGGTGGCCGCATCGCTGATTCCGTTCCTGGAAAATGACGACGCCAACCGCGCACTGATGGGCTCGAACATGCAGCGCCAGGCGGTGCCGCTGGTCAAGGCCGAGGCGCCGTTCGTCGGCACCGGCATGGAAGCCACGGTCGCCCGCGATTCCGGTGCTGCCATTGCCGCCCGCCGCGCCGGTATCGTCGACCAGGTCGACGCGACCCGTATCGTCGTGCGCGCGACCGGTGAGGTCGAGGCCGGCAAGTCGGGCGTCGACATCTATCGCCTGATGAAGTTCCAGCGGTCTAACCAGAACACTTGCATCAACCAGCGTCCGCTGGTGAAGGTGGGCGATCTGGTCAATGTCGGGGACATCATCGCCGACGGTCCGTCGACCGAGCTGGGCGAGCTGGCGCTGGGCCGCAACGTGCTCGTCGCCTTCATGCCGTGGAACGGCTACAATTACGAGGACTCGATCCTCATCTCCGAGCGTATCGTCAAGGACGACGTCTTCACCTCGATCCACATCGAGGAGTTCGAGGTCATGGCCCGCGACACCAAGCTCGGGCCGGAAGACATCACCCGCGACATCCCCAACGTCGGTGAGGAAGCGCTGCGCAACCTCGACGAGGCGGGCATCGTCTATATCGGTGCAGAGGTCGAGCCGGGCGACATCCTGGTCGGCAAGATCACGCCCAAGGGCGAAAGCCCGATGACGCCGGAAGAAAAGCTGCTGCGCGCCATCTTCGGCGAAAAGGCCAGCGACGTGCGCGACACCTCGCTCAAGCTGCCGCCGGGCGTGGCCGGTACTGTCGTCGAAGTGCGCGTCTTCAACCGCCACGGCATCGACAAGGACGAGCGCGCGATGGCGATCGAGCGCGAGGAAATCGAGCGTCTGAAGAAGGACGCCGATGACGAGCGCGGCATTCTCAACCGTGCGAGCTATGCCCGCATCAAGGAAATGCTGATCGGCCAGGTTGCGACCTCCGCGCCCAAGGGCGTGAAGAAGGGCAGCGAGATCACCGCGGAGCTGCTGGACGAGGTCGACAAGGCCGACTGGTGGAAGTTCGCGGTTGCCGACGACAAGGTGCAGGGCGATCTGGAAGCCGTGCGCGCGCAGTATGACGATGCGGTCAAGGTGATCAACGATCGCTTCGAAGATCGCGTCGAGAAGCTGCAGCGCGGCGACGAACTCGCTCCGGGCGTGCTCAAGATGGTCAAGGTGTTCGTCGCGGTGAAGCGCAAGCTGCAGCCGGGCGACAAGATGGCCGGTCGCCACGGTAACAAGGGGATCATCAGCCGCATCCTGCCGGCCGAGGACATGCCATTCCTCGCCGACGGTACGCCGGTCGATTTCGTGCTCAACCCGCTGGGCGTGCCGAGCCGCATGAACGTCGGCCAGATCTTCGAAACCCATCTTGGCTGGGCCGCACGCGGTCTCGGCGCCAAGATCGGTGCGGCGCTCGATGCCTGGCGTGAAGCCAATCCGAACCCCGAGGCCGGCGCGCCGCCCGAGGCGGTGCGCGAGCTGCTCTCGACCGTCTATGGCGAGACCTATGCCGAGCAGATCGCGGACCGTTCGTCGGCCGAGATCATCGACCTTGCCGAGCATGTCCGCGGCGGTGTGCCGATGGGCACGCCGGTGTTCGACGGCGCGGTCGAAGCAGACGTCTCGGCGATGCTCAAGCTCGCCGGTCTCGACGAAAGCGGGCAGGTCGATCTTTATGACGGCCGCACCGGCGAATGTTTCGACCGCAAGGTGACGGTGGGCTACAAATATGTGCTCAAGCTGCACCATCTGGTCGACGACAAGATCCACGCCCGCTCGATCGGCCCGTACAGCCTCGTCACCCAGCAGCCGCTGGGCGGCAAGGCCCAGTTCGGTGGTCAGCGCTTCGGTGAAATGGAGGTCTGGGCGCTCCAGGCCTATGGCGCCGCTTACACGCTGCAGGAAATGCTGACGGTGAAGTCCGACGACGTGATCGGTCGCACCAAGGTCTATGAGGCGATCGTCAAGGGCGACGATACCTTCGAGGCCGGCATTCCGGAAAGCTTCAACGTGCTCGTCAAGGAAATGCGCTCGCTGGGCCTCAACGTCGAGTTGAAGTCGATCGAGGAGCTGACCGACGACAGCGGCGAAGCCCTGCCCGAGGCGGCCGAATGATATTCCTCCCCTCCCGCTTGCGGGAGGGGCCGGGGGTGGGCGCGAGCACAGCTCGCTCGCTTCGCTCGCCCCACCCCTAACCCCTCCCGCAAGCGGGAAGGGAACCGGATGAAGGACATTTTATGAACCAGCTCACCAACTTCATGAACCCGGTCGCCAAGCCCGAGACGTTCGACCAGATCAAGATCGGCATCGCCAGCCCGGACCGCATCCGCAGCTGGTCGTTCGGCGAGATCAAGAAGCCCGAGACGATCAACTACCGCACCTTCAAGCCGGAGCGCGACGGCCTGTTCTGCGCGCGCATCTTCGGCCCGATCAAGGATTACGAGTGCCTGTGCGGCAAGTACAAGCGCATGAAATACAAGGGCATCGTCTGCGAAAAATGCGGTGTCGAAGTCACGGTCACCAAGGTGCGCCGCGAGCGCATGGGCCATATCGAGCTCGCCGCGCCGGTTGCGCACATCTGGTTCCTGAAGTCGCTGCCGAGCCGCATCGGCTTGCTGCTCGACATGCAGCTCAAGCAGCTCGAGCGCGTGCTCTATTTCGAGCAGTATATCGTCCTTGAGCCTGGCCTGACGCCGCTGGAGAAGTTCCAGCTGCTGACCGAAGACGAGCTGCTCGACGCGCAGGATGAATATGGCGAAGACGCGTTCAGCGCCGGCATCGGCGCGGAAGCGATCCGCGTGCTGCTCGAGAATCTCGATCTCGAAGGCGAGCGCGAGGCGCTGCTCGAAGAGCTGGCGACCACCAAGTCGGAGCTCAAGCCCAAGAAGATCATCAAGCGGCTGAAGGTCGTCGAAAGCTTCATCGATTCAGGCAACCGCCCCGAATGGATGATTCTGACCGTCGTTCCGGTCATCCCGCCCGAACTGCGCCCGCTGGTGCCGCTCGACGGCGGCCGCTTTGCGACGTCCGACCTCAACGACCTCTACCGCCGCGTCATCAACCGCAACAACCGCCTGAAGCGGCTGATGGAACTGCGTGCGCCGGACATCATCGTCCGTAACGAAAAGCGTATGCTGCAGGAAGCGGTCGACGCGCTGTTCGACAACGGCCGCCGCGGCCGTGTCATCACCGGCGCCAACAAGCGCCCGCTGAAGTCGCTGTCCGACATGCTGAAGGGCAAGCAGGGCCGGTTCCGTCAGAACCTGCTCGGCAAGCGCGTCGACTATTCGGGCCGCTCGGTCATCGTCACCGGTCCGGAACTCAAGCTGCACCAGTGCGGCCTGCCCAAGAAGATGGCGCTCGAGCTGTTCAAGCCGTTCATCTACGCTCGCCTCGATGCCAAGGGTCTGTCGATGACCCTCAAGCAGGCCAAGAAGTGGGTCGAAAAGGAGCGCCGCGAGGTGTGGGATATCCTCGACGAGGTGATCCGCGAGCACCCCGTGCTGCTCAACCGCGCGCCGACGCTGCACCGTCTGGGCATCCAGGCGTTCGAGCCGGTGCTGATCGAAGGCAAGGCGATCCAGCTGCACCCGCTGGTCTGCTCGGCGTTCAACGCCGACTTCGACGGTGACCAGATGGCCGTCCACGTGCCGCTGAGCCTTGAGGCGCAGCTGGAAGCGCGCGTGCTGATGATGTCGACCAACAACATCCTCAGCCCCGCCAACGGCAAGCCGATCATCGTGCCGTCGCAGGACATGGTGCTGGGCCTCTACTATCTCAGCCTCGAGCGCGAGGGTGAGCCGGGCGAGGGCATGCTGCTCGCCGACATGGCTGAAGTGCATCATGCGCTGAACACCGGCTCGGTGACGCTGCACAGCAAGATCACCGCGCGCGTCCCGCAGACCGACGAGGCCGGCAATCAGTATCTCAAGCGGTTCGAGACTACGCCGGGCCGCATGCTGATCGGCGAATGCCTGCCCAAGTCGCACACCGTGCCGTTCGACGTCGTCAACCGCCTCCTCACCAAGAAGGAAATCGGCGACGTCATCGACCAGGTCTATCGCCACACCGGCCAGAAGGAGACGGTGCTGTTTGCCGACGCCATCATGGCGCTGGGCTTCCGCCACGCGTTCAAGGCCGGCATTTCCTTCGGCAAGGATGACATGATCATCCCCGCCGCCAAGGAGAGCATGGTCGACGAGACCAAGGCGCTGGTGAAGGATTATGAGCAGCAGTATCAGGATGGCCTGATCACCCAGCAGGAAAAGTACAACAAGGTGATCGACGCCTGGAGCCGTTGCGGCGACCAGGTCGCCAACGCCATGATGGACGAAATCCGCGCGACGCCGAAGGGCGACGACGGCCGCCTGGCGCCGATCAACTCGGTGTACATGATGGCGCACTCCGGTGCGCGTGGCTCGCAGACCCAGATGAAGCAGCTCGCCGGCATGCGCGGCCTGATGGCCAAGCCGTCGGGCGAGATCATCGAAACGCCGATCATCTCGAACTTCAAGGAAGGTCTGACCGTTCTCGAATATTTCAACTCGACCCACGGCGCCCGCAAGGGCCTCGCGGACACCGCGTTGAAGACCGCGAACTCGGGCTATTTGACCCGCCGTCTGGTCGACGTGTCGCAGGATTGCACCATCGTCGAGGAAGATTGCGGCACCGAGCGTCTGCTCGAAATGCGCTCGATCGTGCAGGGCGGTTCGACCATCGCCTCGCTCGGCGAGCGTATCCTCGGCCGTACGCTGGGCGAGGATCTGGTCGATGCCAAGACCGGTACGGTCGTGGTCGCGGCCGGCACGCTGCTCGATGAGGCGCACATCGTCACCATCGAAGCTCTCGGCTTCCAGACCGCCTTCATCCGCTCGCCGCTGGTGTGCGAATCGAAGACCGGCGTGTGCGGCAAGTGCTACGGGCGCGATCTCGCCCGCGGCACCCCGGTCAACATCGGTGAAGCGGTCGGCGTCATCGCCGCCCAGTCGATCGGTGAGCCCGGTACCCAGCTGACGATGCGGACCTTCCACATCGGCGGCGCGGCGCAGCTCAACGAACAGTCGCATGTCGAAGCGCAGGGGGATGCCACCGTCAGCTATCGCGACATGCCGACCATCACCGACTCGCGCGGTCGCCGCCTCAGCCTCGCCCGCTCGGGCGAGCTGGTGCTGACCGATGCCGAAGGCCGCGAACTCGCCACCCACAAGCTCAACTATGGTGCCAACATCCTCGTCGCTGATGGCGCCAAGGTGGCACAGGGCGAGCGGCTGGCCGAATGGGATCCGTTCACCAGCCCGGTCATCACCGAACAGCCCGGCGTCGTCCGCTTTCAGGACCTCGTCGACGGCAAGACGCTGACCGAAGTGGTCGACGAAGCGACCGGCATCGCCCAGCGCGTTGTCACCGAATATCGCGCCACGAGCCGCGGCAAGAAGGAAGACCTGCAGCCGCGCCTGACCCTGCTCGACGATGCGTCGGGTGAGGCCGCGCGCTACCTGCTGGCGCCGGGCACCACCATCTCGGTCGAAGACGGTCAGACGGTGGCAGCGGGTGACGTGCTGGCGCGTGTCAGCCGTGAAGCCGCCAAGACCCGCGACATCACCGGTGGTCTGCCGCGCGTCGCCGAACTGTTCGAGGCGCGCAAGCCCAAGGACAATGCGATCATCGCCAAGATCAGCGGCAAGGTCGAATTCCTCAAGGATTACAAGGCGAAGCGCAAGTTCGCCATCGTCCCCGAGGAAGGCGATGCGGTCGAGTATCTGCTGCCCAAGTCCAAGGCGATCGAGGTGCAGGAAGGCGACTTCGTCAAGAAGGGCGATACCATCGTCTCGGGCTCGCCCGATCCGCACGACATCCTCGAAGTGCTGGGGATCGAGGCGTTGGCGGCCTATCTCGTCTCGGAAATCCAGGAAGTCTATCGCTTGCAGGGTGTGAAGATCAACGACAAGCACATCGAGGTGATCGTTCGCCAGATGCTGCAGAAGGTCGAGATCACCGCTGGTGGCGACACCACCCTGCTGCCGGGCGAACAGGTCGACCGCGAGGAGATGGACGAGCTCAACGCCAAGCTACTCAAGGGCCAGCGTCCGGCCGAAGGCAAGCCGGTGCTGCTCGGCATCACCAAGGCGAGCCTGCAGACCCGCAGCTTCATCTCGGCGGCGTCGTTCCAGGAAACCACCCGCGTGCTCACCGAGGCTTCGGTGCAGGGCAAGGTGGATACGCTGAACGGCCTCAAGGAGAATGTCATCGTCGGTCGCCTCATCCCCGCCGGTACCGGCGCGGCGATGAACCGCATCCGCGTGACGGCCACCAGCCGCGACGCCGCGCTGCGTGCTTCGATGCGCGCGTCCAACGAAGCGCATCTCATCGCCCCGCAGAGTGCGGCCGAGGAGCATGCGGCAGAGCTGGCCCAGGGCCCGGAAGCTGCCATCGGCGACGATCCGCTCGGCAAGGTGGTTGGTGAAGACTTCACCACCGACGATGTCGCGGTTCTGGATCGCGGCGAGGAAAGCTGAGACTTAGCCTGACCGCAGCCCTGAGCTTGTCGAAGGGCGTTTCGCGTACCAACGAGACGCCCTTCGACAGGCTCAGGGCTACGGATCGCCATGCCCCAACCAAGAAAAAGCCCCGCCGGTCATCTGACCTGGCGGGGCTTTTTCGTTGATGCGGCGCGGGTCTTGCCGGGCGGGCCGCGTTCCTGTGGGCCATCGCACTCCCGAAAGGGAGGCTGGTGCTGGGCGGTCATGCTCAGTCGGCCAGCAGAGCGATGGCGAAGTAGAGCAGGATCGGCAGTCCGAAACCCATCAGCACCGTGATGACGAAGCCGAGGCGGACCAGCAGGGCATCGACGTTGAAGCTGTTGGCGATGCCAGAGCAGACGCCGAGCAGCTTGCTGTTGCTGCGGTCGAGGGCGAAAGAACGGTTCATGTCATGTCCTGACTTTGCGTGGGTTGCGGGCAGATGCATCAGGCGACCGACGAAGCGGCAGCGGAAGCAGCGGGAACCAGCGTCGCGGCGTAGATCATCGAGGTCGACCAGACGGCGATGGCGAGGGCGGCGGCGTAGCTGCTGACGGCGTTGAAATCGAAGCGGCTCATGGGGTATCTCCTTGGTTGGTTCTTGCGTTTCTCACCGGACCATCCGGTGGATGCCGATAGCTTTGCACAGGCCGTGCCAATTGCAGTTTTCCGCCATTTCCACTTGTCTGGAGGGCATTCGCCCCTGCTTTCTGCAGGATGAACAACCGACAGTTGGGAAAAATTTCCGACTGTCGGTAACAATTGCGGGAATTTTCGCACCTGGCGCGTCTCGAGCATTGGCGATGCCGATGCATGCGGCGCTTGGTCGCCTTGCGATGTGGCGATGAAGGAGGTTTCGCCCGCTCGCCGCGCCTTCTACACAGGGTCGATGCATGTCGCTCGCCTGGCCCTTACCGATTTCCGCAATCACCGGCAGACGCTGGTGGCCGCCGCGCCGGGGCTGGTGGCGCTGGCCGGGGCCAATGGCGCGGGCAAGACCAATATACTCGAAGCCATATCTCTGCTGTCCCCCGGGCGCGGCCTGCGCGGCAGCGCCTTGACCGAGATGGTGCGCGATGGTGCCGCGGCGTTCGCGGTCGCGGCGAGTCTCGCAGGCGCCGATCCGTCGCTGCAGCCGGTCGAGATCGGCACCGGGGTCGATCCGCGCGCGCCGACGCGGCGCAAGCTCAGGATCAATGGCGCCGAGGCTTCGGCACTCTCGCTCAGCGAATGGTGCGCGCTGCTGTGGCTGACCCCGGCGATGGACCGGTTGTTCGTCGAAGGCGCCAGCGAACGCCGCCGCTTTCTCGATCGCATGACGCTGGCGCTCGAACCGGCGCACAGCCACCATGCCAGCCGCTACGAGGCGGCGATGCGGCAGCGCAACCGGCTGCTGGCGGGCGAAGACGCGCCCGATCCGGCTTGGCTCGATGCGCTCGAAGCGCAGATGGGCGAGCATGGCGCGGCCTTGGTGGCGGCACGGCTGCGTCTGGTCGAGGCACTGGCGGCGGAACTGCAATCGACCGAAGAAACGCTGTTCGCCAAGCCTTCGATTGCATTGATCGATGGCGAGGGTGCGGCGGTCGGCGTGCCCGATGCGGCAATGCTGACCGGGCAATTGCGACGGTCGCGCGGTAGCGACCAGCGCGCCGGACGGGCGCTGGCCGGGCCGCACCGCCACGACCTGATGGTGGTCCACCGCGCCAAGCAGCAGCCGGCCGCGCGCTGCTCCACAGGTGAACAAAAGGCACTGCTGCTGTCGCTGGTGCTCGGCCATGGCGATCTTGTCGCGCGCGCACGGGGACAGCGGCCGATCCTGCTGCTCGACGAGCTGGCCGCGCATCTCGATCCCGCCCGTCGTGCGGCCCTGTTCGCCCGGCTGGCCGACGGCGGCGGACAGATCTGGATGACGGGGACGGAAGCGGCGCTGTTCGCCGATATGCCCGCCGGCGCCCAGTTGCTGACGGTCGACGAGGGGCGAGTGGTCAGCGATTAATTTTGCGAAGCACTCGCATTAAGGGTTGCAATTGCATTCCATTCGCAATAGCGGACAGGCCTCGGAAGGGGATGTCCATGTCGAAGTCTGTTGTTGCCAACCATCTGTCTGCTCGCGCGATTCTGGTCGCCACCGCGCTCGCCGCGCCGATGGCAGCGCATGCCACCGAAGCCGCGTTCGAGGATCAGGGTGAGCCGATCATCGTCATCGGTCGCGACGATGGCTATCGAACCATCGAAACCACCAGCGGCACAAAGACGGCGACCCCCATTCTCGATGTGCCGCAGGCGATCTCGGTGGTCACTGCCGAGCAGATCGCCGACCAGCAGATCCGCTCGGTTGCCGATCTCGTCCGCCTGACGCCCGGGCTGTCGGCCGGGCAGGGCGAGGGGCACCGCGACCAGATCACCATTCGCGGCAATAACTCGACCGCCGACTTTTTCGTCGATGGCCTGCGCGACGACGTTCAGTATTTCCGCAGCTTCTACAACATCGAGCGGGTCGAGGTACACAAGGGGCCGAACGCGATGGTGTTCGGTCGCGGCGGCGGCGGTGGCCTGATCAACCGCATCACCAAGGGGCCGCTGGCCGACACCAGCCTCTATGCCGGGGCCCTGTCGGTCGACAGCTTCGGCTCGGCCTATGGCAGCTTCGACGTCAACACGCCGCTGGCAACGGGCACCGCGCTGCGCGTCAACGGCTTCTACGAACGACTCGACAATCACCGCGATGCCTTCGACGGCGATCGCTACGCCATCAATCCGGTGATCGGCGCCGAGCTGTCCGACCGGGTCAGAGTCCAGCTCGGCTATGAATATGTGCGCGACGAGCGGGTCATCGACCGCGGTGTGCCCTCGGCCTTCGCCGGCACGCTGGCGACCCCGGCGGGGCCGGTGCGCGGTTTCCGGGACGCCTTCTTCGGCGATGCCGATGTCAATGAAAGCGATCTCGAAGCGCATGTCGTCAGCTTCCGCGGGCGCGCCGCGCTGAGCGACAGCTTCACGCTGACCGCGCAGGCGCTCTATGGTCATTATGACAAGATCTACACCAACATCTTCCCGGCAACCGCCGTGCGCACCGCCACCAGCGGGGTCTTTGCCGGGCAGCAGGTGATCGGCATCGAAGCCTATTCGGACCCCACCCAGCGTGAAACCTTGATCGGCCAGATCAATGGCGAATGGCGCGGCTCCACCGGCGGGATCGAGCATGTGCTGCTGGTGGGCGGCGAATATACCAGCCAGGATACCGACAACCAGCGGATCAACGGCTTCTGGAACGCCAATGTGCTGACCAGCGCCGGGCGCCGCACCGACATCCTGTTCCGCGATCCGGCCTCGATCCCGCCAGTGTTCTTCGTCGCCGGCCCCATGGGCAACAGCAACCGGCAGGTGCGCAGCGAGCTCGAACAATGGTCGGCCTATGTGCAGGACCAGATCAGCCTGTCCGACGCGGTCGATCTGGTGGCGGGCGTCCGCTACGACCGGTTCGACCTTGCCGTCACCAACCGCTTCACCGGTGCGACGGTCAGCCGCACCGATGATCTGTGGTCGCCGCGTGTCGGGCTGGTGGTCAAGCCGATGCCCAATGCCTCGCTCTACGCCAGCTGGACGCGTTCCTATCTGCCGCAGTCGGGGGACCAGTTCCTGTCGCTGGACGCCAGCCTCGCCAGCCTGGAGCCCGAAAAGTTCGACAATTACGAGGTCGGGGCAAAGTGGGACATCGCGCCCTCGCTCACCGCCACCGTCGCGGTGTTCCGGCTCGACCGCAGCAACACCCGCGCCGCAGGGCCCGTGGCGGGTACCGTGGTCCTGACCGGCGCGCAGCGCACCTCGGGCGTCGAACTGTCGCTGGTCGGGCAGATCACCCGCCGCTGGCAGGCGAGCTTCGGCTATGCGCGGCTCGATGCAGACATCACCGCCACCACCAGCGCGGCGCCGGCCGGGCGCAGCGTCGCGCAGGTGCCGCGCGACCAGCTGACCCTGTGGAACCGCTATGACGTGTCGGACCGCATCGGCCTCGGCCTCGGCGTGTATCACCAGTCGTCGAGCTTCGCGTCGATCAGCAACGCCACCCGCCTGCCGGGCTACACCCGCGTCGACGCGGCCCTGTTCGTCGAGCTGGCCGACGGCATCGATGCCCAGCTCAATGTCGAGAATATCTTCGGCGAGGATTATTTCCCGGTCGCCCACAATGACAATAATATCTCGACCGGCGCACCGACCAACGCGCGAATGACCGTCCGCTTCAGCTTCTGACCGGCTCTCCCCCGGCCCCTTCCGCTGCAGCATTCCCCCCAAGACTGCAGCGGAAGGGGCCACCCCCGCACGGCCGGGGATTGAGTTGACCGCGCCGACGGTGCAGGACGGCCGTCGACCAATGTCGATGCGGGGGCACAGGCATGATGACGATCGAAGCGGCGCAGCGGCAGGTCCGCCACAGCTATGTCGGCGGCGCGCCCGGCGTGCTGGTGTCTGCCGCGGTATGGGTGATGGCGGCCATCGTCGAAGCGCGGAGCGGCACCGCAACCGGCTTTGCCGCCCTGTTCATCGGCGGCATGTTCATCTTTCCGCTGTCCAGCCTTGTCGCTGCCATCTTTTTTCGGGGTCGCGGCAAGGCGGCGAGCAACGGGCTGACCGGCATCGCGCTGGAAAGCACCATTGCCATGATCGGCGGGCTGCTCGTTGCGTGGCTGTTCCTGCGGCTCGGCGCACCGGAACTGGTGTTTCCGGCTGCCGCCATCGCCGTCGGCACCCATTATTTCCCGTTCAAGACGCTGTACGGCGACCGCAGCTATTGGGCGCTCGCCGCTGCGGTCACGCTCGCCGGGCTGGCGGGGATCTTCGTCGGCGACGCAATGCCGCTGAGCACGGCCTTCCTCGTCGCGCTGATCGAGGCGGTGTTTGGCATCGTCCTGCTCGTGCGCGCCAAGCCGGAGGCCTGAGCCGGCCGCCCGCTTCAGCCGCCCAGCGCGGCGCGATGCCGTTTGCCGTTCTCGACATAATGGGCGGTGCCCATGCGCATGCCCATGATCGCCTGTTCGGGCAGATCGCGCATCTTCACTGCCGGGCGTCCGCCCCACAGCTCGCCCGCCAGCATATGCTTGCGTTCGGTCAGCATCGCGCCCGCCGCCAGCATCGCGTCGCCCTCGATGATGCACTGGTTCATCACGATCGCGCCCAGGCCGACGAAGGCGCGGTCGTGCAGGGTACAGCCATGCACCATCGCCATATGGCCGATCAGCACATCCTCGCCGATCAGCGTCGGCACGCCGGCGTCGCAGTGGACCACGCTGCCGTCCTGGATATTGCTGCGCGCGCCGATGACGATGCGGTCGACATCGGCGCGGATCACGCAATTGTACCAGATGCTGGCGTTCTCCTTGACGTGCACGTCGCCGATCAGCCTGCAACCCGGGGCGATGAAGGCGCTGTCGGCAATCTGCGGCGATTTGCCGTCGATGCTGACTAGCGTGACGTCGGGCCGATGGATCAATGTCTGAATTCCGGCAGTGAGAGCAGCGGCAGCACCGATGCATAATCGTCGGTCCACAGGCGCGGTTCCTTGGCCTCGCTGAGCGGGCGCCACTGGCCACGGCCGTTCGGCACTGCTTCGGTCGCCACGGCCAGCCGGTCGAGCGCGGACTGGTCGCGTGCCATCGCCACCCAGATCGATCCGGTGCGCGCCAGCAGTTCGTCATTGGCGTCGGGCGCGTCGTCCCGCACCATGGCATGCCAGCCGGCCTGCAGTTCGAAGGCGCGCAGCACCGGCTCGAGATCCACATAGCGGTTGGAGATATGCACCAGCGCAATGCCTTCCGGCTGCAATGCGCGGGCGTAGACATCGAACGCCTCACGGGTCAGCAGATGCAGCGGGATGGCGTCCGAGGAAAAGGCGTCGATCGCCAGCATATCGAGGCTGCCCGCCGGGATTTCCTGCAGGCGGATGCGCGCATCGCCGATCAGGATCGGCACGTTCGGCGCGCAGTCCGGAACGAAACGGAACGTGCCCGAATCGCGGGAGATGTGCACCATCGCCGGGTCGATCTCGAAGATGGTCCAGCGCTGGCCCGGCACCCGGTAGCAGGCGAGCGTGCCGGTGCCGAGGCCGACGACGCCAATCGACGCATCCGCCCCGTAGAGCTGCCCGGCGCGCTGGAAGGCCAGGCCCACCCCGCTGTTGGGGCCATAATAGCTGGTCGGCGTCTTCGTAAGGCCGGGGGTCTGCAACTGGGTGCCGTGCAAGGTGGTACCATGCGCCAGCGTGCGGGTGTTGAGCAACGGATTTTCGCGCACCGTATAGATGCCGAAATAGCTGCGCGTGCGCCCGCCATCCAGACTGGTCTGCAGCGTCTGCAGCCCGCCGATGCCCATCATCAGCGCCAACAGCGTGCCGATGAACGACAGCCGCCAGCCGATGCCGAGGATGCCGATCAGCACCAGCGCGGCAATCGCCATCTGCATCGGCCGGTCGAGCTGGAAGCCGGCCCAGTTCTTGGTCATCCACCAGCTGATCAGCGCCGCGAGCAGCAGCAGGAACAGGCTGACGATGCGCTGCCATTGCCGGTCGAGCCGCAGCCAGTCGGCGATCGGGATCAGCGCCGGCAGGGGCAGCAGCAGCGCCGCGGCGATCACCAGCAGCGGATGCTCATAGGCCCAGTCGAACAGCAGCGGGGCGATCAGCGCGCAGAACAGCCCGCCCAGCGCGCCGCCGACCGCCATGATCAGGTAGAAGAAGGTCAGCCGGTCCGCCTCCGGCCGCAGGCGATAGAGGCGGGCGTGCAGCGAGATGGCGACGGTGAACAGCATCAGCAGGCTGCTCGCGGCAATCGCCACGCCAGCCCCGCCGCCGCTCATCAGTGCCAGACCCCCGGCCAGCAGCACCATCGGCGGTGCCAGCAGCGTGAAAAAGTCTGCAAGCCGGCGATTGTCGGCAAAAGCGATGCTGAAGCTCAGCAGATAGAGGCCGAGCGGGATGGCCCACATCAGCGGCATCGCCATGATGTCGGTGGTGAGGTGGGTCGTGGTCGACAGCATCAGGCCCGAAGGCACCGCCGACAGCGCGATCCACAACAGCACCCGCCGCATCGGCACCGGCGCGGAAGTCGGCGCCGCAGCCGGCGCGGCGGCGCTGCCGCCGGTCGCGCGCACCGAGGCGAACCCACAGGCGAACACCAGCGCCACCAGCGCCAGATAGAGCGCGCTCCACCCCCAGCTCTGGGTGAACAGATTGAGGTTGGGCTCGACGATCAGCGGATAGGCAATCAGCCCGCCGAAGCTGCCGAGGTTCGACGCCGCATAGAGCGCATAAGGGTTGGCCCCCGGCGCGCTGACTGAAAACCAGCGCTGCATCAGCGGTGCCTGCGCCGATACCGCGAACAGCAGCGGCCCGATCGAGGCCAGCAGCAGCAGCGGCACGAACAGGAACACCTGGTCATCGGAAGGCGGCGTCAGGCTGGCCAGGCCGACCGGCAGGAACAGCATGGCGACCAGCAGCAGACCGCCGTGCAGGATCAACTGCCGTTGCTGGCTGAACCGGCCCAGCCAATGCGCCCAGGCATAGCCGCCCAGCAGCAGCGCCTGATAGACCAGCATCGCGCTGTTCCACACCGCCGGTGCCCCGCCCAGCTTGGGCAGCGCCATGCGCGCCACCATCGGCTGCACCAGGAACAGCAGGAAGGACCCGACCAATATGGTCAGGGTGAACAGCCAGCGCGGTGCCGCCCCCCCGGCGGTCGCGGTGCTGTCGGCGGTTGTCGCTGTCATTGGGTCCAGTCCTCTTGGTCTATCTTGTAGACGATATGGTCGGAAAGTTCGGGCGCATAGCCCTCGATACGGTGGTCCAGCGTCGCGGCGCGGGTCATGCCCAGCTTCTGCATCAGGCCCCAGGAGGCGGCATTGCCGCGCACCGTGAAGGCGACGATGCGGTCCAGGCCGAGCGCGCCGAAACCGTGGGTCAGGCTGGCTTCCGCTGCCTCGCGGGCATAGCCATGGCCCCACGCGTCCTCGCGCAGCCGCCAGCCGATCTCGGTCATGCCGTCGACCGGCGTGCCCGGCCGCTCGCAACGCAGCAGCCCGCAGAAGCCCAGAAGTGCGCGGTCTTCGCGCCGCTCGACGATCCAGAAGCAATAGCCATGCGCCGTCTGGCAGGCGGTCATCCGCTCGTAGATGCGGCGATACAGCGCTTCGTCCCCCACGCCGCCCAGCCAGCGCATCACCGCAGGCGTGTTGACGTGCGCCATGAACGGGGCGATGTCGCCCTCGTCCCATGTGCGCAGGGTCAGCCGCTGGGTCTCGACGATGGTCTCAGCCATTGATGAGGCGTGCGGCGTGGGCCGCATGATAGGTCCATACGCCGGTGCATCCGGCGCGCTTGAAGCCGGTCAATGTTTCCAGCACCAGCGCGTCGCGATCGCCCATGCCGGCGGCTGCGGCTGCCTCGATCATCGCATATTCGCCGGACACCTGATAGGCGAACACCGGCACGCCGAACGCGTCCTTCACGCTGCGCACGATGTCGAGATAGGGCATGCCCGGCTTGACGATGACGCTGTCCGCGCCTTCGGCCAGATCCTGCTCCACCTCGCGCAGCGCTTCCTCGGCATTGGCCGGGTCCATCTGGTAGCTGCGCTTGTCGCCCTTCAGCAGACCGCGCGAGCCGACCGCATCGCGGAACGGGCCATAGAAGGCGCTCGCATATTTGGCGGCATAGCTCATGATCTGCACGTCGGTGCGGCCATCGCTCTCCAGCGCGGCACGGATCGCGGCAATGCGGCCGTCCATCATGTCCGACGGCGCGACGATGTCGGCGCCGGCGCGCGCCAGTACCAGCGCCTGCTGCGTCAGCACGTCGACCGTCGGATCGTTCAGCACGATGTTGTGCGCATCGACCAGCCCGTCCTGCCCGTGGCTGGTATAGGGGTCGAGCGCGACGTCGGCGATCACGCCGATCCGGTCGCCCAGCGCATCCTTGATCGCGGCGATCGCCGTGCACGCAAGGTTGCCGGGATTCAGCCCCTCTGCGCCATTGTCGCTGCGCAGTTCGGGCGGGGTGTTTGGGAACAGCGCCACCGCCGGGATACCCAGCGCCACCGCTTCCCGCGCGCGTTCGACGATGGCGGCCACTGGCCAGCGGCTGACGCCGGGCAGCGTGGGGATGGGCTGGGCCTCGTCGCCCGAGGTGACGAACAGCGGCCAGATCAGGTCGGTTGGGGCCACCCGATGCTCGCGGAACAGGTCGCGGCTCCACCCGGTCATCCGGGTGCGGCGCAGGCGGGTGGAAGGATAAGCGCTCATTACGCTACCGCTATTGCCCATGCGCGGCGTCGCGGCAAGCGTCGGCCAGCCGTGCGTGCGACAACCGCCTTGCTCAACGCCCGGTTCCGCTGCGCACCGGGGCGGCAAGCGCCGCGCCGACCGGTACGCGGTCCATCTCTGCCAACCGGGCGCGGAAGGCTGCGAGCTCACGCCCTTCAAGCACCGCGCGCGAGGCAAAGCTGACCGACGCGGGATTGACCGCGGTGCCGTTGCGATAGACTTCGTAATGGAGGTGCGGGCCGGTCGACAGGCCGGTCGATCCGACATAGCCGACGATCTGCCCCTGCCGCACGCGCTGGCCGGGGGAGACGGCAATGCGGCTCATGTGCAGGTAGCCGGTGCCCAGATTGCCGCCGTGCGACAGCTTGACGGTGCGGCCGCCGCCGCCACGCCAGCCGGCGAATTCCACCGTGCCGTCCATCGCCGCATAGATCGGCGATCCGTGCGGCGCGGCGATGTCCACGCCCCAGTGCATCCGCCGATAGCCCAGTATCGGATGGACGCGCATGCCGAAGCCCGAACTCAGCCGTCCATTGGCCGGCCAGGCCAGGCGGCTGCGCTGCTGGCCGACGCCCGATGCCTCATACCATTGCCGCTGGCCGTCGATGGTCCAGGGCAGCATGCGCAGGCGCGGCCGACCGTCGCGGTAGAGCGCAGCATAGATCAAGTCCCCGACCTCGGTTTCCCCGGTCTCGGCGCGGCGATGGGCGACGATGATGTCGAATTCGTCGGTGGCGCGCAGTTCGCGCACCGGCATCTGCCCGGCGATGGTCCTGAGATAGCTCTGAATGGCGCTGGCCGGGGCGCCCGCAGCGCGCGCGGCGCGATACAGGCCGTTGCCGCCCACCCGCCCACGGACGCGCAGCGGCGTGTCGTCGATGGCGATACGGATCCGGTCCATCGACAGGCCGTCACCGGCCCGGGCGATTTCCAGCTTGAGATCGAGCGCGGCGCGGAATGCCAGGCTCTCCAGCGGGCGCGGATCGGTGCGCTTGGCGCGGCGACCCAGCACGATGTCGAGCTTGGTTCCCGCCGGGATGCTGCTCAGCGGCACCGCATCGGAAACCATCGCCGCAATGCGTGCCGCTTCCCCGCCGCCGACGCCGGAGCGTTCGAGCAGCCGCACGAAACTGTCGCCCTGGCCCAGCGTCGCGGTCAGCTCGACGCGCGGTCGCTCGGGGGCGAAGGCGAGCGGCTGGACAGCATCGGTGGGCGCCATGCGGCGGCCGGTGTCGGCCCCCCATGCCAGCGGCGTGATTGCCTGCGCGCGGACATAGTGCTGGTCGCCTTCGTTGAACGGCGCGGCCATCGCCTCGACCGGGCGGATGCCGGGCCACAGTGCAAAGGCGGTGCCGCACAGCAGCGCCAGCGTGCCGACACCGCGCCACCAGGTGCGCGATCCGATGTCGCGGGCGAGATCGGGTGCCCAGTCGACGTCGGTAAGGGCGGCGAGCCGGTCGGACCAGCTATGCGATGGCGCAGGCTCGGGAACCGGGGGCAACGCCTGCGCCAGAGACAGCGCCGCCACCCCGGCTTCGGTCCGGTCACGCGGCAGATCGGTCTTTGCGGTACGAAACACCAGCGGCCCCCCCAGGCGCTGCGGCGCGGCACGGATGAGGATGTGCCGAGGCGCGACGCCGGATTTTCGGTCATGGTCCTAGGCAGGCACTGGTTAATGTCAATTTAAGTCGCGAGCCCCGCTCGATTTGTGGCGACCATCGCTTCGGTTTTCGGGACGAACTGCTGTAAGTTGTGGCCTGAGTGCGGCGAACCGTTCATCGCGTCTGTCCCATCGCAGACGAGGAAAAGGCTTGCCCGCGGTCCCGCCAGCGGCAAGGGAGTGAGCATAATGTCGCACTTCACCCGTTCGCCGCTTTCGGCAGTCCTTGGTCCCACCAACACCGGCAAGACGCATCTCGCGGTCGAGCGCATGCTCGGCCATTCCAGCGGGATGATGGGCTTTCCGCTGCGGCTTCTGGCCCGCGAGGTCTATGATCGGGTGGTCGCCGCGCGCGGCGCGCAATCGGTGGCGCTGGTCACCGGTGAAGAGCGCATTTGGCCGGACTCCGCCCGCTACCTGCTGTGCACCGCCGAAGCGATGCCGCTCGGCACCCAGGTGCGCGACAGCAAGGGCGCGGAAGGGCCGCGCGATGTCGCTTTCGTCGCGCTCGACGAGGCGCAGATCGGGCAGGACCGTGAACGCGGCCACGTCTTCACCTCGCGTCTGCTGCACGCGCGCGGCCGGGAAGAAACCATGATCCTGGGCAGCGCGGCGCTGACCCCGGTTGTCCGCCACCTGCTGCCGACGGCGGACATCGTCGGCCGCCCGCGCTTTTCCACTTTGTCCTATGCCGGGCCGAAGAAACTGTCGCGGCTGCCCCCGCGCTCGGTGATCGTCGCTTTCTCGGCAGAGGAAGTCTATGCGATCGCAGAGGCGCTGCGCCGGTTCTCCGGCGGTGCGGCGGTGGTGATGGGGGCACTGTCCCCGCGCACCCGCAACGCCCAGGTAGCGATGTTCCAGGCCGGTGAGGTCGACTATCTGGTGGCCACCGATGCCGTCGGCATGGGCCTCAACCTCGATGTCGCGCATGTCGCCTTCGCCAGCCTTTCCAAGTTCGACGGCACCCGTCAGCGCCGCCTGACGGTGGCCGAGATGGCGCAGATCGCCGGCCGCGCCGGCCGTCACCAGCGGGATGGCACCTTCGGCTCGATCGGCAGCGAGGCGGCCTTCACCGACGAGGAAGTCGACGCGATCACCGAGCATCGCTTCCCGCCGCTCGACTGGCTCTACTGGCGCAACCCCGATCCGGCGATGGACAGCGTCGCCGCGCTGATCGCGGCGCTCGAAATGCCGCCGCCCGATGCGATGCTGCGCGCCGCACCGGAATCGACCGACCTTGCCGTGCTGCGCCGGCTCGAAGGCGATGCCGAGGCGATGGCGCTGGTCGCGGGCAAGGACAGCGTCCGTCGCCTGTGGTCGGCGGCATCGCTGCCCGATTTCACCAAGGCCGGGCCGGAGGCGCACGGCCGACTGGTGGCGCGGCTGTGGCGCGATCTGGGGCAGGGCAACGGCCATATCGATGGCGATTGGTTCGCCCGCCAGCTCGCCGAGCTCGACAAGCCCGAAGGCACGGTCGAGGCGATCGGGGATCGCATCGCCAAGGTGCGGACCTGGTGCTACATCGCCCACCGCCCCGACTGGCTGGCCGAGCCGGAGGCGATGGCGGAGGCCGCACGCGCGGTCGAGACCCGCCTGTCCGACGCGCTGCACAATGCGCTGACCGCCCGCTTCGTCGACCGCCGCACCACCGTCCTGCTGCGCAGCCTCGGGCAGGGCGCAGGCAGCCTGCCCGTCGCAGTCGACGGCGATGGCGCGGTGCGCGTCGACGGCGAAGTTATCGGCCATCTCGAAGGGTTCGCCTTCCGGGTCGATCCGGCGGCGCGCGCCAGCGATCGCAAGATGCTGCTCGCGGCCGCCGAACGGCATCTGGCGGTCGAACTTGCCGGGCGCGCCAGCGCGCTCGCCGGTGCCACCGATGCGGAACTGACGCTGCAAGTGGAGGGCGATGGCCCGCCCGAACTGCACTGGCAGGGGCGAAAGATCGGCGTGCTCGAACGCGGCCGTACCCGCCTCGCGCCGCGCATCGGCCTCGATCCCGCGATTGCCGCGCTCGATCCGGCCATAGTCGCCGCGGTCATCGCCCGGCTCAAATCGTGGATCGATTCGCGCGCGGCCGAACATATCCGCCCGCTGCTGGCCATCGCCGCCCGCGCCCGCGATCCAGAGGCGACACCGGCGGTCCGCGCGGTGCTGGCGGGGCTTGCCGAACATTATGGCTGCATCGCGCGCAACGATGTCGACAGCTCGCTGGCTGGCATGGACCCCGCCCAGCGGGACGAACTGCGCGCGCTCGGCATCAAGGTCGGCTCGCTCGACGTCTATCATGGGTTGCTGCTCAAACCGGGAGCATTGCGCTGGATCGCAGCGCTCGACGGCGCCTGGCGCGGCACGCAGGTGCCACCGCTGCCGCAACCGGGCATCAACCTGATCGCGGCGACCGGGGACGTGCCGCCGGTGACCATCGGTTTCCGCCGGGTCGGCGATTTCTGGCTGCGGGTCGATCTTGCTGAACGCGTCGCCCTGCACCTGCACGGGGTGCGCCGCGCCACCGCGCAGCCGGCGCCGCGCCCCAAGCGGTCGCGCGCTGCCGCGCCCGCCGCATCGGCAGCCGCCGCAGTGGAACCCGCCGCTCCTGCTGGCGAGGCCGAAGCGCCGCCCGTTACAGCGGAAGCGCCCACCATCGAGGCGCCCGCGGCTGAAACGCCTGCGCCTGAAACGCCCGCTCCCGAATCCGTAGCACCCGAAGCCGCCGCACCCGAGACCGCCGCACCCGAAGCTGCCGCTCCTGAGGCACCGGCACCGGAAGGCGCCTTCCGCATCGACCCCGAACTGGCCCGCTCGATCGGCCTGCCGCTGGCGGACCGCATGAAGCTATACCGCATGCTCGGTTTCCGCACGGTCACCCCGCCGCGTGACGTGACCATCGAGGAAGAGGCCGGCCTGTGGTGGACCTGGCGGGGCAGGGACAAGGGCCCGCGCCAGCCGCAGGGCCGCCGGGGGCCGCCGCGCGCCGGTCAGGGTCGCGACGGCGCGCCCGGCAAGCCCGCGTTTCGCAAGCCGGCGGCGGCAGCGCCCGATCAGCCACGGCCAGAGGGCGGCCGACCGGGCAATCGCCATCAGGCCAAGAATGCCGGAAAGCAGCGCGACGAGCGGCGCCGGGGCGATGGTGACGGCAATGCCCGGCGCGCCGGGCGGGACGGGGGCAGCGCCGGCGGCCAGTCCGCGCGCCCCATCAACAATCCTTTCGGCAGCCTCGCCGATCTGTTCGGCAAGGACAAATAGGGGGGGAAGTCCAGTTGCACGCCACGCTCCGCATCGACAAGGCGCTCTGGTATCTGCGGCTCGCGCGCAGCCGCAGCGCCGCCCAGGCGATGGCGGAATCGGGGCATGTCCGGCTGGATGGGCGGCGCGTCGAACGCTCGAGCGTGCTGGTGCGCGAAGGCTCCTTGCTGGTGCTGCCCGGGCCGCCGCGCGTGCGCGTGCTGCGGATCGTCGCCCTGCCCACCCGGCGCGGACCGCCGCAGGAAGCGGCCGCCTGTCTCGCCGACATGGGGCTGGAAGAAGGCGCCATTTAGCCGCTGCAAAGCCAAGCTTGCTTGACCTTGCCGTGACTTGCGGCATAGCAAGGCGGAACAGACAGCGGATGGCCAACTGCCACCCGCCGCGAACCGGGAGCTAGACCGCCATGACCTACGTCGTCACCGACGCCTGCATCAAATGCAAATATATGGATTGCGTCGAGGTCTGCCCGGTGGACTGTTTCTACGAAGGCGAGAATATGCTCGTCATCAACCCCAGCGAATGCATCGACTGCGGCGTGTGCGAGCCCGAATGCCCCGCCGAGGCGATCCTGCCCGATACCGAGAGCGGCCTCGAAAAGTGGCTGGAGCTCAACAACAGCTTCTCGGCGCAGTGGCCCAACATCACCTCGAAAAAGGAAAGCCCGGCCGACGCCGACGAGTGGAAGGGCGTCGAGGGCAAATATGAAGCGCATTTCTCGCCCGAGCCCGGCGAAGGCGACTGATCTCTCCGCTGCGCTGACCGGCGGCGTCTGCTGATCTGCCAATCACGTCATCGACAAGCCGGCTGGCCGCGTCGTGCGGCGCGTTTGAGCTAAGCTGCGCGCGGCAGCGCGGCGCGGGAACTCCCGCCCGCATCATGCTTTCAGCGCGGATGGCCACGCTGCGCGATCCGTTCCTGACCCCTTGTACCTATGTCGACAGCTTCTCCGGCGGGTTGACCCGCCAGCGCAAGGGCGAGCGGTTCCGCTACGTCACCGCCACCGGCAAGCCGGTGCGGTCGGCGGCGACGATCGCGCGGCTGGATGCGATCGCCCTGCCGCCCGCCTATCAGCAGGCCTGGTATTGCCCTAGTCCGCGCGGCCACATCCAGGCAACCGGCATGGATGCGCGCGGGCGGCGGCAATATCGCTACCATCCCGCCTATCGTGCCGCGGCCGAGGAACAGAAATTCTCCGCGCTCGCCGCCTTTGGCCGGGCGTTGCCCCGCATACGTCGCCAGGTCGAAGCCGATCTTGCGCAGCGTGGCCTGCCGCGGGACCGGGTGATCGCCGCGCTGGTGCGCTTGCTCGACACCGGCCACATCCGCATCGGCAACCGCGCCTATGCCGCATCGAACCGCAGCTATGGCGCCACCACCTTGCGCACCAGCCATGCCCGCGTCGGCCGGGACCGGCTCAAGCTCGAATTCACCGGCAAATCCGGCAAGCTGCAGTCGATCACCATCCTCGATCGTCGCCTCGTCACCGTGGTGCGCCAGTGCAGCGATCTGCCCGGTCAGCAACTGTTCCAATATGTCGACGATGAGGGGGGGCGACACCCGGTCGATTCAGGCGATGTCAACGCCTGGCTGGGGCAATGTTGCGGTGATTTCACCGCCAAGATGTTCCGCACCTGGCATGCCAGCGTCATCGCCTTTGCGGCGCTGGCGGAAGCCGATGGCGCGGCGCGCATCAAGGCGGTGCTCGATCAGGTGTCGATGCATCTCGGCAACACGCCCGCGGTGGCGCGCAAAAGCTATGTCCATCCCGCGCTCATCGCGCTGATGTCGGGCGAACGGGCGTGGGACCCGCGCTGGTCGCGGTTGCCCCGCGCGGCTGCCGGCCTCAGCCGGGCCGAGCGCGGTTTTCTCGCCTTTCTCGACAATATGGCCGCGGCGGAGAGGGAACCGGAGCAGGCGGACTAGGTTTTTTGTTACAATTGTGCTAATCACGAGTCCAACAGCGCGTTCCCGCTCGAGGGAATCGCCCGCGCTGACCCCGCTTGACGGAAAGCAACCGGATTGTCGCTCGAAAAGTGCCGCTTACGCAAAGCTTAGCCTGAACCCTGCCAGCTTGCCGCAACGAATGCGCGCCTCGTCGCTCCTTCGTCTGTTGCCGTATCCGACACCCGCCCGATCCCGGGCCTTACGACTTTCCGCCGTCTCCGCCACGCGGGCGCACAGGAAAGGATGTTTATGACTGCCAAGGCGCATGCGTTCGATGTCGGTGACTATGTCGTCTACCCCAAGCATGGCGTAGGCCGGGTGATGGAAATCCTCGACCAGGAAATCGCCGGCATGAAGCTGGAGCTTTATGTGCTGCGCTTCGAAAAGGAGCGGATGACCCTGCGTGTCCCGACCAGCAAGGTCGAAAGCGTCGGCATGCGCAAGCTGTCGAGCGACAAGACCCTCAAGGACGCGCTCGACATTCTCAAGACCAAGCCCAAGGTCAAGCGCACCATGTGGTCGCGCCGCGCGCAGGAATATGAAGCGAAGATCAATTCGGGCGATCTCATCTCGATCGCCGAAGTGACCCGCGACCTGTTCCGTCCCGACGACCAGCCCGAGCAGAGCTATTCGGAACGGCAGATTTTCGAAGCCGCGTGCAGCCGCCTCGCGCGTGAAATCGCCGCGATGGAGGAAATCGACGAAAAGGCCGCCCAGGCCAAGATCCTCGAAATCCTCAACAAATATGCCCCGCAGTTCCACCCGCCGGTGGGCGGCGGTGCCGCGGCGGTGGAAGAAGCCCCCGCCGCCTGAGCGCAGCGCGAAACGCACAAGCCGAGGGGCCGCAGCGATGCGGCCCCTTTCTTTTTTGGCGAGCGGATGGTGGTCGCAGCGGTCGGATCGCCTGACGGTCAGGCATCTCGATCCACTGTGCGGTGATCCGGCGGTTGCCGGAAACCAAAATCCGACCGGCGGCTGACGACCCCATGGCGCCTTCTCCGCCCATCGTCGCCGCGGACGTGATCTGGGGCTTGGCTGCCTCTGCTGGCCGCGACTAAGTGGAAAGGCCAAGCTCCGTGTCAAGCACGGGGCGACGGTAGAGCAGGGCAGAAGTCGGGCGAGTCCCGGCGGTGGTAGGCATCGGGACGGAACCCGAAAGCGACGGGTCCGCTAGCGACCCCGTTGCGGACATTGGCATTTTTGTTAGTTCAGTGACCATGATGCGCTGGATCGAAGGAATCGTCTCATCTTTACGATGTGAAGGGGGCGGCCATGTTACGCCTCACATGACCTTTAGCGGGGACACCGACATGGTGACGGCTGGCCTCGCTTCTCTGACGAGCGTGGTAGCAGATGAGATAGTTATCGCCGAGATGCTCGTCGGGGAGTTCGAAGAAGGCGGGGGTGTCGCGTTTCAGACCCGTATCAATAATCTCCTAGCTCGCGACGATCTTTGATTGGTGCATCTGCGTCGGGTGGAAGCTGACACCGCATTGACGGGAGTTTCGTTTGAGGAGTTCCGTCAAAATTACATTCTTCCCCGACTGATTTTCGAATGTCCCCAGTGTGGTGCAAACGCTGTGGCCTGCCGCTTTTATACTCCCTCCCAATACAAGCAGAATGGCGGGACGCTAACAATCGTCGTGGATCTAGAAATCCGGGACCGCAGCTAATCACCCCCTTCCTGCCCTCGGTAGAGGCCCAGCCGGAAACCAAAAGCGGCCAGTCGGCTAACGACCCCGTTGCGGACATCGACCTGCTCGTCATAACTTAACCCGCGGAGGCGCTAATGGTAGAATGCGACGGCGGAAATTCTTGGGGAAGCTCGGGGCTAAGACACATCGGCCCATGCCGTGCCCGCAACTACACTCTTAATGTATGGCACCTCGCGGGTTCAGAACGACCCGGCGACTGGAACACCGTCCGCGATGTGGCGCTGGTCGACCTCATCCAGATCAATGCGTCCCTAAACACCTGCGTTCTCGACAATGTGACCCTGCATAACCTGAAGCGACATGGCGCCTCCCCACTCTTGCTTTGGGGCTGCGTCTTCAAGCACGTTAAGCTTTCTGGTTCGCTCAGTGGAATCAAGATCAACCGCTCTGCTGGACCGCTTCACCCTGACCAACAAAAATGGGACGCGGCTACAGTTGCCTTTTATGGCACGGTCGATTGGGCGCTCGACATCTCAGAAGCTAAGTTCAAGGGAGGCTGCAGCTTTGAGGCTGTCCCCGGCCATCTCATTCGGAGAAATCCCCACACCCAAGTCTTGGTGACTCGTGAAAAGCTAAATGCGCGCAACTGGAGGCAACTCCAATATGACGGGACTGCTATCGACATTGGATTATCATGGTTCCTGTCAGGATCTCTGTTCGACAGCGTAGTTCTTGCCGCCCGCTCTGATTCCAAGTGGGCCAAGCGCGACCTTGCGGTCCTGCAGATGCTCCGTTCTGAAGGAATTGCCGAACAAGACTAGGCAATGGCAGAAATCCACCCCATTCCCGCCGACGGCTGGGGTCGGGCCGAAAGCCAAAAGCAGCCTGTCCGCTAACGACCCCATTGCGGACATTGGTCGTGAGCCGTAGCTATTCCGCAGTAGAACTTCCGGAGGAGCGATGCGTCTCACTTCACGGACCTTCGTGTTTGCCGCCAGCCTTTGCCTGGTCACCTCCTGTCGGGCAGGCCCGACCGGCCTGAGCGAGGCTTGGTTCTACTCGACTACAAGTCTCGGGCCGACACACTCAGCTCCCGTAATCTGGTGTTCCTTCGTGACTGAGGCCGGTGCGGAAGCTGCAGTAGAAAGTGGGCGCTTCCAAGCGGTGGAGTCAGGATGGCTACGCTATCGCGGCAATACAATCGACAACCTCGTGATCATTTCGCAGAGCGAGGACTCCTACCTCGAAGATACCTACACCTTTGGGCCCGACTTGGCCGTTAAGGAGGTTGTTCGAAGGGGACATTATCTCGTCGATCCATTCGTCACCGCCACCTTCAGGCCCGATCACAGCGGCCAACTGAGGATGACTGCCGAGTCACGCCAAGTAATCCGATCATGGGAGCATGAGACCTATTTCTTCGAATGGCCGCTCTACACAGCGTTCTCAGAGATTCCATTCGCGGGCTTAATTGGCAGATCACCCAGCGTCACCGTTTCGGAAGCTTGCCACGAGACGAGGGGCTGACGTCAGCATTCCACCCCGCTCCATCCGTTCGCATCGATGAGCCAGTTGCCGAAAGCGGACCGGCAGCTATCCACCCTACATCGGCCATTCTGCGCCCCATGCCAAAAGCGGTCTTTCACGCATCTTGATCTAACGTAACTCGCTTATTTTTATTATGATTTTCTAGCGCGCCACGCTCACCCCGGAGGAATAGCCACGACTTCGCCGTCCTCCTTGGTGAAGCTTTCCGGCCTGCGTTGCAGCAAATCCAGAACCCGCTCGGACGGGCGGCACAATCTTGTGCCGATGGGGGTGCGGACAATCGGCCGGTTGACCAGTATCGGATGCTCGACCATCGCCGCGATCAGCCTCTCGTCGGTCGTGGCCGGATCGACCAGCCCGAGTTCGGCGGCCGGCGTGCCTTTTTCGCGCAGCAGGGCCGCCGGGCGCACGTGCATCTCGTTGCAGAGTTGCCGGATCAGTTCGGCTGTCCAGCCGGTGACGCGATAGTCGACAATAGTCGGGGCATATCCCGCCGCCGCGATCATCGCCAGCGTGTTGCGGGACGTGCCACAGGCGGGGTTGTGATAGATGGTGACGGGGAAGGGTTCGGTCATGTGGGCTTGTCCTCCTTGAAAAGCCATCCGAACAGGATGACGGCGATGATCGTGCCTGATGCCTGTCCTGCCAGAAACAGTGGCACCGATGTCGGGGCAATACCGGCAAAGCTGTCGGTCAGGCTGCGCGCCAGCGTTACCGCCGGATTGGCGAAGCTGGTCGACGCGGTGAACCAATAGGCCGATGTGATGTAGAGGCCGACCGCTATCGGCGTCGCATCGGGGCGGGTGCGGCCTGTGGCGATGATCGTGCCGATCAGGCCCGCCGTCGCGACTGCTTCGGACAGCGCCTGCGGCCATCCGTCGCGCAGTTTGGCAGATGTCTGCAAAAGCTCTTCTGCGAACATCGCATGGGCAAGCCAGACGCCAGCTGCCGCCGCGGCGATCTGGATGGCGACATAGGCTGTCGCGGCACGTGTATCGATCGCGCCACGCCACAGCATCGCCAGAGTCACCGCCGGATTGAAATGCGCGCCGGAAACCGGTCCGAACATCCAGATCAGCACCACCAGCCCCGCGCCGGTCGCAACCGTGTTGCCCAGCAGGGCAATGGCGTCGTTTCCACCCGCCAGTCGCTCGGCCATGATGCCCGACCCGACGACGATGGCCAGCAACAGCGCGGTGCCGATGGCTTCCGCGGCCAGACGGCGGGGCAGGTCGGTCGGTGTGCCTGTCAGCGGCCCGGGCATGCGCTGTCCGCCAATGGACCCAGCGGCCCGCAGATCTCGCTGCGACCGGCGCAGCAATCGGCGACCAGAAAGGCAAGCAAGTCGCGCATTCCGGCATAGTCGGCGCTGTAGATGACGGAGCGGCCATCGCGGCGCGATTGCACCAGCCCGGCGTGGCCCAGGATGGTCAGATGGCTCGACAGGGTGCTGGGCGGCACACCGATTTCCCTGGCGATGTCGCCCGCCGCCAGCCCTTCCTCGCCTGCGCGCACGAGCAGGCGGAACACCGCCAGCCGGTGCCCGTGCGCCAGCGCCGACAGCGCCTCCACCGCGACCGGGGTCTGCATCAGCAGCAGGCCGTCTTCGGCGGCGGCGTACCCGCCGCGTCGGCGATCACGTCCTCGCCATAATGCACCGTCTCGCCGTGGGTGAAGAAGGTTTCCCAGCGAACGCCGGCCGGGTCGGTCACCCAGTTCTTGTCGGACCGGGCGTAGCAGCAGGTGGTCGCCTGCTGGTCAAGGGTCTCGGCTCCAGCCGCTTTCAAGCGACCGGCCAGCGCGTCCAGCTCGTCGGCACTGTCGACCTGGATGCCGACATGATCGACGCCGCTCGCGCGCGCGCGCGACGACACCGCCAGATTGACGCAAGGATCGTCGATCATCCACTTCGCATAATCATCCTTGACCACGCTCGGCGCGGCATCGAGCAGGGTGCTGTAAAAGGCGATCGCCGGCTCCATCTCGCCGACGCTGATATGCAGGTGCAGTCGTTTCATATGCTGTCTCCAACGATTCGATATTTCGAGAATATACGAAACATAGGCGAGTGCAAGTTCCTTCGCCGCTTGACGACATATTCCAGGATGCGTATTATATGCATAATACAGCAAGGGGCGCTGGAGGAGTATAGTTATGCGTGGATTGATGGCGGTTGCAGCTCTGGCTTTGTCGGCAACGGCGCTCGGCGGTTGCGCGTATATGGGTGATGATGAGGAAGCTGCCGCAGCCGAGGAGACCAAGGGCGCCGTCGCCGGCACCCCTGCCGGCGGCTCTGGCGACAACGTCAGCCGCACCTATGCCGTATCGGGCTTCACCGGCATCGTCGCCGCCGGTTCGGACAAGGTCGAGGTGGTCAAGGGCGATGCCTTCGCTGTCTCCGCGACCGGCAGCAACGAAGTGCTCGACCGGCTGATCATCCGCGTCAACGACGGCAAGCTCGAAGTGCGGCGGCGCTCTGGCGAATGGTCGGGCCAGGGCAGCGCGCTGGTGCGGGTCACCATGCCGACGCTCTCGACCGTGGTCGTCGCCGGCAGCGGCGATGTCGTCGCCGATTCGCTGACCGGCGAGTCGGCCGAGCTGGTCGTCGCGGGATCGGGCAATATCAAGCTCGATGGCGTCGCGGTGCGCGATCTCGAGCTGGTCATCACCGGCTCGGGCAAGGTCGAGGCAACCGGGACCGCTGAGGAGATCGATGCGACCATCGCCGGATCGGGCGACATCGCCGCCCCGGCGCTGACCGCGCAGCGCGCCGACCTCAGCATTGTCGGCTCGGGCAATATCGCGCTGGCGGTGACCGGCAATGCCGATGTCTCGACGATGGGCTCGGGCGACGTCACCGTGACCGGCGGCGGCACCTGCACGCACAGCAAGGTCGGCGGCGGCCGCGTCACCTGCAGCTGACCGGTCGATTGCCGGGGCGGGGCGCATGTGTCAGCCTGCCGGCGGCTCCATCTGCGGAGTCGCTGGCAGGGGGACATGTCGATGAGCCAGGGCTTCGCACCAAAACCTAAGCCAGTCACGGTCGATGGCACCGCAACTACGCTGGTCGCCTTTTATTTTCCCGGAACCAATGCGCCGTGGGACGACGTCTATAACGCACCCTTCCTCGGCAACTTCTGGCTGTGCAGCGTCACACTGACCATCGGACAGGACAGCGCGACCTTCAAACTAGCCGAGGCCGCGTTCCAGTGCACCAAATGGTGGCATGACGCCTCGATCCGCACCAGCTTTACGCATTGCCGCGATGGCGATGCAGCAGTCAGCCTGCGCGATACACTGATCAACCAAGGTATCGCCGATGACACCAGCTATGCCGGTCTCGGCCAGATCGGCGCGATGGACGCCGTGCTCGCTGCCAAGTTCACCGACCCCGCACTCGCCGCCGGATTGCTGGCGACGGGCAGTGCCTATCTGCTCGAACATAGCGCCTCGACCCGCAATCATGAGAAATTCTGGAGCGACCATCATGACGGCAGCGGTGGCAATCATCTCGGCCTCGCACTGATGCGGCTGCGGCACAGCCTTGGCGGCCCGCCCGATCCGATGCCCGGCACGGCGGTGGTCAAATTCACGGTGCTGGTCTAATCCCCCAGCTTGGTAGCCGAGCATCAGGAAGAGAGCAGCCATGACCCGACCGACCTTCGATTTCCGCGGCAAGAATGTGTTCGTGTTCGGCGGCACCAGCGGCATCAATCTCGGCATCGCGCACGGCTTTGCCGCTGCGGGTGCGAACCTGTCGGTCGCCAGCCGCAATCCGGACAAGGTCGAGGCCGCGCGAGCGGCGCTGTCGCACACCAGCCCCGCGCTCGGCTTCGCGCTCGACGTGCGCGATTGGGATGCGGTCAAGGCGGCGGTCGACGAGCATGTCGCAGAGCGCGGCAGCATCGATGTGCTGATTTCGGGCGCTGCCGGCAATTTCCCGGCCCCCGCCACCGCGATCAGCTCCAAGGGCTTCCGCACGGTCACCGATATCGACACGCTCGGTACCTGGCATGTCATGCGCGCCAGCTATGACGCGCTGACCAAGCCGGGGGCGAGCGTCATCAACATCTCCGCCGCACAGGCCTGGATCGCCATGCCGCTGCAGGTGCATGTCTGCGCCGCCAAGGCAGGGGTCGACATGATCACCCGCTGCCTCGCAATGGAATGGGGACGGGAGGGGATCCGCATCAATTCGGTCGCGCCCGGCCCGATCCAGGGCACCGAGGGCATGGCCCGTCTCGCCCCGACGCCGGAGGCCGAAGCGCGGGTCAACGCCAGTGTGCCCCTAGGCCGGATGGGTACGGTGGATGAAATCGCCGACGCCTGTCTGTTCCTGTCGAGCGACGCCGCGCGCTACATTTCGGGCGCGGTCATCCCGGTCGACGGCGGCTCGACCGCCGGGCGGATGCTGACGGGGCTGAGCTGATGGCAGGCAAATTCTTCGACCAATGGACCATCGGCGACCGCATCGAGCATGAGATCCGCCGGACCGTGACCGAGACCGACAATCTCATGTTCTCGGTGATGACCCACAATCCGCAACCGCTGCACATCGATGTCGAGGCAGCCAGGGCCAGCGAGTTCGGGCAGATCCTCGTCAATGGCACTTTCACCTTCAGCCTGATGGTAGGCCTCAGCGTCGGGGATACGACGCTGGGCACGCTGGTCGCCAATCTCGGCTATGACCGGCTGGTCATGCCCAAGCCGGTGTTTCTGGGCGATACGCTGCGCGCGACCAGCGAGGTGATCGGCCTCAAGGACTCCAAGTCCCGGCCTACGGCGGGCATCGTCACCTTCCGCCACGAGATGTGGAACCAGCGCGGCGAATGCGTCTGCGCCTGCGAGCGCTCGGCACTGGTCAAGCGCTCGGCCTGAGTGCTCACAACTGTCGCAGCGTTTCCTCGCTTTCCTCGCGCGGCCCCGCGGCGGCCCTTGCGATCAGCGATCCCAGCGCTGTGCACTTTTCCGTCTCCGATCCGGTGCCGGCGATGACGGCAAGCAGGCGGTCGCGGCTCATCCCGGCACGCTCCGCCGCCAGGTCGAGAATGCGTGTCGATGCTGAAAATTGCCTCGAACCCTCCGCCGTGGCTTCGACCCTGTCGGTAGACAGGATGATCGCGGCCTGCGCGCGCTGCAGGGGGTCGAGCAGGTCGGCCACATCCAGCCCGACGCCGGGCGATTCGCCGGAATAGAAGTCCAGGCAGCGGGCTGGATCGCGCTCCTTCAGTCGCAGCAGCATCGCGCCCTGTGCAGCGCGATAGTTACGTAGCTGCCGCCAAGGTGCCGTCGCCAGCCCGCCGCGCAGCCGCTGGTTGAGCGATCGCACCAGCGCGCTTTCGGCATTGCGCAGGGCCTGGAACCGGGATTTGCCTGCAACCAGTTGGCGGTCCAGTTCCTCGATGATCAGCGGTTTGCGCGATTCGACAATATCGATTGTCAATGCCTCGCCACCGACGCTGCGCAGCGCATCGTCGATGGTGACGCGGCGGAGCGCCTCGTCGTCGAATTCCGCCAGATCGACCGCCGCCGCCTGCTCGCGATCGATTTGGTCGCTGTCATAGCGTCGGTCAGAGTCGCCGATCCGACCGATGGCGCTGAGGATGAACAGGATCGGCAGGATGACGACCCACCAATTGGTGCCGCCTCCGCCCGAACTGGCGGCAGGCGTCCGTTCCCACAGCGCCACACGGTGCCAGTCGAACTCGCTTTCGAGGATCGGGTGCTTGCTGCGCACCGTCTCCAGCAATTCGCGGACATGTTTGACCCGGCCGCGCTTGGTGCCTTCCATCGCCGGCGTGGTCAGCTCGATCCACGCCTTGTAGCCCTTGTTCGTGGGTTGGGTGACGCGATCGCGGAAATCGAAGGCAAGCGCGCGATCGGTGAGCCAGGCAATCGAGCGCGGCTGGTTGAGGTTCCCGGCTTCGGCGCGCCAGTTGAAATGGTCGGCAAGCCGCTGGGCGAAGGGGTGCGAACGCGGGGTGGAGCGGGCGAATATCTCGGCCAGCCACAGCTCGAGGTCTGCGGCGCGGCCGATCTCCATCTCTGCCTGTGCGGCCAGCACCACGTCGAGATGCCGCCCGATTGCGCTCTCCTCATCGATAGACAGCGCGACATTGGGGTCGGCCTCGATCAGTAGGCGGTAGAGTGCGTCCTGGCTCTGCTCCAGCCGGCCGTCGACTGTCAGCGCCAGCAGTTGCGGGGTGACCGTTCCCACCTGATGCCACGGGCGGTCAAGTTGCGGCGCGGAGAGCGTGAAGCGCAGGTCGACTGGAGTGGGGAGGCCAGGCGCGATTGCAAGATCGCCTGTCGCGCGCGGCAAGGGCGTTTCCTGGCTGGGGGGTGCGGAGATGGCGTCATCCGTTGCTCCGGCGGCGATTGACGGCGCGGTCAGCGACGGAAGCGTTTTCGGACCGAGATCGACGGGATAGCCATCGATGGGCGGCGGTGGCGACGGCACATCGCCAGCACCATCGCCGTCGGCAAGGCCGACGTCGTCACCGGCCGGGTCCGCAGACTCGTCGCCGTCCCATTCCGTGCGCACGGGCGCATCATTCCAATCGTCCCACGGCTCTTCGTCCACCGTCTCGCCAGCGGCACGGCTGCGCGCCAGGGCCAGGGCGCGATCCCGCGCATTCCGCAGCCTTTCGAAACCGGCCGGGTCGCTGTCCGGATCCATCGCCTTGAGCTTGGTGGCATAGGCGCGGCGGATCGCGCGCTCATCAGCGTCGGCGTCGATGCCGAGCAGGCTCCAGGGGAATGCCCGGCTCACAGATAGCGCTCGCCTTCCAGCTCATCGAGCTGGTCGGCGAGCTCGGTGCGCGCCGCCTCGATCAACCGGCTGTCCTGCTTGTCTAGCACGGCTTCGAACGCCAGGATGCAGCGGCCGATAATGTCGCGCCGATCGCCGATGAAGCTTTCGTACAGGCGCTGCGCCCGGGCCAATACGGCGGCATTGGCGTCCTGCTCGCGCGGATGGACCTTCAGCTTGGCAAGCGCGGCGCGGCGGCGCGCCAGCTCGGCATCGTCCATATCCTCTTCCTGATCGGCGATGACGAGATTGCGGGTCTGCCCGGTTTCCGGGACCGTCACATCGACCTCGAGCAAGCCCGAGCTGTCATAGGAGAAACGCACATCGATGCGCACATGCCCGGCCGGTTTTGGCGGCACGTTCATGCGGATCTGGCCCAGCTTGACGTTGCCGGCCACCAGCCGCGCCTCGCCCTGGTAGACGCCGAACTCGACCTGTTTCTGGTTGTCGACGACAGTGCTGAACATCTCCACCCGGCTGGTCGGGATCGGCGTGTTGCGGTCGATGATGGGGGAAAACAGGCCGCTGTGCAGCTTGCCATGCTGGTCCCGCTCGGATGAATCGACCCCCAGGGTAAAGGGGCAGACGTCGGTCAGCCGCACTTCGTCGAGTGCGGCATCCTTCTCGACCAGCGCTGCCTGCACTGCGGCGCCGAGCGCGACGGCATGGTCGGGGTGGACGGTGCTGTTGGGGAAGCGCCCGAACATGCGGGTGATCGCGCGGCGGACCACCGGCATGCGCGTGCCGCCGCCCACCAGCACCACGTCCGACAGCGTGTCGGCGCGGATGCTGCTGTCGCGCAGCGACCGCAGCACGGGGTCGCGCAGGCGGGCGATCAGCTCCTTGGCGGCCTCCTCGAACTCGTCGCCAGTGATGGTCAGCTCATGCTGCGCCCCGCCCAGCACGACCCGCATCGTGGCGCTGTCCGCATCGCTCAGCGCGCGGCGGGCGATTTCCGCTGCCTGTCGCAGCCGTTCGTCGACCAGCATCGCATCGTCGTTGCGCGCCAACACCGCAACATCGAGCTTGCGGCGCGCGAGGTCGACCAACAGCTGGTTGAAGTCCTCGCCGCCCAGCCGGTTGTCCCCCGCCGATGCGCGCACCTCGACGATGCCGTCGAACACTTCCACGATCGATACGTCGAAGGTACCACCGCCCAGATCGAACACCAGAAACGGCTCATGATCGTCGCGCTGCTGGATGCCGAAGGCCAGCGCTGCGGCGGTGGGCTCGTTGACCAGCCGCCGTACCTCCAACCCGGCCAGTTGCCCGGCGCGCCGCGTCGCCTTGCGCTGGCGGTCGTTGAAATAGGCCGGCACAGTGATGATCGCGCCGGTCACCGTTTCGCCGGTCGCCGCCTCGACATCCGCTTTCAGGCTGGACAGTACCAGTGCCGACAATTCCTCCGCGCGATAGCCCTTCTTGCCGAGCTTCGCTTCCTGCATCGTGCCCATGTAGCGCTTGAACGCGGTCACGGTCTGGGACGGATGGGTCGCCTGCCGCTCGCGTGCGGCCATGCCGACAACGATGTCGCCGCTGTCGAGCAGGCTCACCGCCGACGGTGTCAGCAGATCGCCCAGACTATTGGGGATCAGTTGCGGCTGGCCGTCGCGCCAAATTGCGACGGCGCTGTTGGTGGTTCCGAGATCGATTCCGACGAGCACTGATATTCCCCGACTTTGTACTTGCCGCTTGTGCACAAAGCCGTGCGAACGGCAATCATGTCCGTCGCATCATCTGCAATTTATGTGTCGGACCGGATCGATTAGCGGCGCGCGCGCAGTCGCTGCACCGCGGCCAAAGTCTCGCGGACATGGTCGTTTGGGTTCATGTCGTTATGGACATGGGCGATGGTGCCGTCCTGCGCGATGACATAGCTGGTGCGGGTGGTGATGCCGGGCCGCAGGGCCACGTCATATTGCGCGATCAGGTTGGCGGAGGCCGACGCCATGGGGAAGGCGCTGCGGCATTCCTCGGTGGAAAACCGGGCGAGCGTATCGACATCGTCGCCCGACATGCCGATCACCGTTGCCCCTGCCGCCCGGAACTGCGGCATGGCTTCGGCAAAGGCGCGGCTTTCGATGGTGCAGCCGGAGGTGAAGGCGCGCGGGAAGAAGTAGAGGACCACCGGCCCGCGGCGCAGCGCATTGCTGAGCGACACTGTCATCCGCCGCCCGCCCTGCGCGCCCGGCGCGGTGAACTCGGGCGCCCGCGCGCCTTGGGCGAGGGAGGCCTGCGCCGCCGGTGTCGGCCATGCCGTCAGTGCGACAGTGGCGAAAGCGAGGGTGGCGGCGGTGACGAGACGGCGCATGACGGAACTCCCCATAGGTCTCGCTTGGGATACGGCAAGCCGACCGCAAAGGCGATACGTCACAAAGTGACGGCTGCGCTCAGAATACCGGCTCTTCGCCCGGCTTTGTCGGCAGCGGCGTCACTTCGCCGTGCAGGCCGCATTCGGTCTTGTCCCAACCGCGCCAGCGCCCGGCGCGCGGGTCTTCGCCCGGCAGCACCTTGGATGTGCAGGGCGCGCAGCCGATAGAGGGGTAGCCTTGCGCCACCAGCGGGTGCGCCGGCAGCGCATGCTCGGCGACATAGGTATCGAGATCGGCCTTGGTCCAGCTCGCCAGCGGATTGACCTTGAGCAGCGACGTCGCCCCATCGATCTCGAAATGCGGCAGATTGGCCCGCGTCGCCGACTGGAAGGCTTTGCGGCCGGAGATGGTGGCATCGAAACCGGCCAGCGCGCGTTCCAGCGGGCGCACTTTCCTGAGGTCGCAGCAGCCGTCAGGGTCATAGGACCAGCGCAGTCCCTTGTCGTCACGCGCGGCCAGTTCGGCCTCGTCCGGGTGCAGCGTGATCAGCCGGGTCAGCCCCAACTGTGTCTCAAGCAGATCGCGATAGGCCAGCGTTTCGGAAAAATGCTTGCCCGTATCGAGGAAGAACACCGGCGTCGCCGGGTCGATCGCCGCCACCAGGTGCAGCAGCACCGCGCTCTCCGCCCCGAAGGAGGAGACCAGCGCCACGTCGCCGGCGATGCGGTCGCACAGCACCGCGCGCAACACATCGTGCGGCGTCCCGCCGCGGAACATGTTGTTGAGCCGGATCACGTCCTGCGCGGTCGCGCGCGGGGGCAGGGCGATCCGGTCGCGCTGGCGCAGCTCAGCCATGGCGCAGCTTCCACACCGGCACCGCGCCGTCGGCCGCCGGTTGATAGACATGATCGAAGCGGGTCAGCGCTCGCTCCACCGCCGCCATGTCGAGCGGGCGGGCCGGGGCGAAGCTGTCGAAGCCGCAGCGGCGCATGAAGCCGATCTGGTCGACTAGCACGTCGCCCTCGGCGCGCAGCTCGCCGGTATAGCCCGCCTCGCGCAGGATGCGGGCGGAGGAATAGCCGCGCCCGTCGCGGAATTTGGGGAAGGCGATCTCGATCAGCGCGATGCGGCCGAGATGCGGCAGCAGCGCGCGCGCGTCGTCGTCGGGCTCGAGCCTGACGGCAGTGGCGTTGGTCTGGTCGAGGAAGGCGTCGAGCGTGACCGCCGGCTGCTCGAGCGCCTCATCGGTGCGGAAACGCAGCTCACCCATAAACAGCCTCCTTGAACACGTCCATGCCGACCCGGCGATAGGTGTCGAGGAAACGCTCGCCATCCTCGCGGACTTCGCGATAGCGCTCGACCACCTTCTCGACCGCATCGACCACGCCATCCTCGTCGAACCCGGGGCCCATGATCTTGCCCAGGCTGACATCTTCCGCGCCCGATCCGCCGAGCAGCAGCTGGTAGTTTTCCGTGCCCTTCCGGTCGACGCCGAGGATGCCGATATGCCCGGCATGATGGTGGCCGCAGGCGTTGATGCAGCCCGAGATCTTGAGCTTGAGCTCGCCGATGTCGCGCTGCCGGTCGGCATCGGCAAAGCGTTGCGCGATCTTCTGTGCGACCGGGATCGAGCGGGCGTTGGCCAGGCTGCAATAGTCGAGGCCGGGGCAAGCGATGATGTCGCTGACCAGATCGACATTGGCGGTGGCGAGCCCCGCGCCGACCAGGGCGTCATAGACCGCACGCAGGTCCGCCTTGGCGACGTGCGGCAGCACGATGTTCTGGCTGTGCGTCACGCGCAGCTCGTCGTGGCTGTAGCGTTCGGCGAGATCGGCCATCAGGTCGATCTGCGCAGAGGATGCGTCGCCCGGTATCTCCCCTACAGCCTTCAGGCTGATGGTGACGATGGCATGGCCGGGGACTTTGTGCGGGTGGCTGTTCTGGCTGACCCAGTGGGCAAAGCCCGGGTCGGACAGATCGACCGCATCGCTGGCGTCCGCAGCCAGAGGGGGAAGCGCGAACATGGCAGCGATGCGGTCGAACTCGGCGCGCGGCGGGTCGATGCCCAGCGCCTTAACATGCGCAAACTCTTCCTCGACCTGTCGGCGGTACTCGTCCGCACCGATCTCGTGGACCAGGATTTTGATCCGCGCCTTGTAGATATTGTCGCGCCGGCCATAGCGGTTGTAGACCCGCAGGCACGCCTCGACATAGCTCAGCAGATCCTCGATCGGCACGAATGTACCGATCAGCGGGGCGATCATCGGGGTGCGGCCCATGCCGCCGCCGACATAGACCTCCGCGCCATGCACGCCGTCCTTCTCGACGATCCGGATGCCGATGTCGTGCAGCCGCATTGCCGCGCGATCTTCCTCGGCCGCGATCACCGCGATCTTGAACTTGCGCGGCAGGTAGCTGAATTCGGGGTGGAAGCTGGACCACTGGCGAAGCAGCTCGGCCCAGGGGCGGGGGTCGGTCACCTCGTCTGCCGCCGCGCCGGCGAACTGATCGCTGGAGATGTTGCGGATGCAATTGCCGCTGGTCTGGATGGCGTGCATCTCGACCGACGCCAGGTCGGCGAGCAGGTCGGCACACTCCTCCAGCTTGATCCAGTTGTACTGGATATTCTGCCGCGTGGTGAAATGCCCGTAATCCCGGTCATATTTGCGCGCGATATGGGCGAGCATCCGCATCTGCCGGCTGTCCAGCGTGCCATAGGGAATGGCGACGCGCAGCATATAGGCATGCAGCTGCAGATAGAGGCCGTTCATCAGCCGCAGCGGCTTGAACTCGTCCTCGCTCATCTCCCCGGCGACGCGGCGCGCCACCTGGTCGCGGAACTCCTCCACCCGGGCGTCGACGATCGCCTGATCATAGTCGTCATATTTGTACATGTCAGATCACCCATTCGCCCGCGGTCGGGTCGGCTGGTTTGAGGGTCAGGTCGGGGCGGACGGTCGGGCCGAGCGCGCGCACCCGGTCCTTGATATGCGCCGGGCGCGGGCCTTCGGGCGTGGCGATGGCGTCGATGACATAAGGGGCGTTGACCCGGCGTGCGCCCTCCTCCTCGGCGGCAATGGCCTCGCCATGCTCGCCGACATCGACGGCGTCTTCGACATGGATCGACCAGCCGCTGCCGGTCCACCACGTCACGCGCCCGTCGCCAAGATTGTTACCGGTAAGAATTTTCATGAACTGCTTGCCCCCAAAACCGTAAGTCCTGAGCCTGTCGAAGGCCGACTCTCGACTGCAAACTGCCCTTCGACACGCTCAGGGCTGGCGGAGAAAAGTGGAGCAAGCGCATCATCCGCCAGCCCGCGCCGCGCGACGTCGCCGATCACCAGCAGTGCCGGGCTCTTGATCCGCTCCCGCGCCACCATGGCGCCCAGATCGGCAAGCAGGCTGCGCTTGGCGCGAAAGGCGGAGCGGCCGCCGCTTTCGAGCACCGCGACCGGCAGTGCCGGGTCGACGCCGTCGGCAATCAGCTTTTCGGAAATGTCATGCGCGGTGGCGATGCCCATGTAGATCACCAGCGTGCGGCCATGCCCGGCAAGGCCCGACCAGTCCTGATCGCTCAGGCCCTTGCACTGGCCGGCGACGAAGGTGACGGCGCTGGCGCTGTCGCGGTGGGTCAGCGGCATTTCGGCCTGCGCGGCACAGGCGAGCGCGGCCGACACGCCGGGCACGACCTCTACGCGCACGCCGGCAGCGCGACATGCCTCGGCCTCCTCGCCGCCACGCCCGAAAATGAACGGATCGCCGCCCTTCAGCCGCACCACATCGTTGCCTGCCAGCGCCTCGCGCACCAGCAGCGCGTTGATGTCCTCCTGCGCCATCGAATGGCGGCTGCGCTGCTTGGCGACGGAAATCAAGCGCGCGTCGGCGCGCACCGTGGTTAGGATCTCGGGATCGACCAGCCCGTCATGCACGATGATGGAGGCCGCAGCGACCAGCCGCGCGGCGCGCACCGTCATCAGATCGGCAGCGCCGGGACCGGCGCCGACCAGATAGACGGTGCCGGGATGGGATGATGTTTCGGCAGTCATGATGCCGCATGTGCGCCCGCTGCGTTACGATCCCAAGGCAGGATGCATTGCAGGGGTGATAGCGTGGCTATGCAGACCATCAGCACCTTTCCCGCCGCGGGAAAGGTACCCGATGTCAATTCTCGTTGGCGAGGCCGATGCCGATGGTCGCGCGCGGCACATCGGCCTCGGTCGAGGCGACCGGATAGGCGCAGTAGTCGGCGGCATAATAGGCGCTCGGCCGGTGGTTGCCCGACAGGCCGACCCCGCCGAAAGGCATCGCCGAGGATGCGCCGTTGGTCGGCTTGTTCCAGTTGATCACGCCGGCGCGGATGTTTGCCCAGAAGATGTCGTAATCGCGCTGGTTGCCGCCGATCAGCGCAGCGGACAGGCCATAGGCGGTGGCATTGGCCTCGGCGATGGCGCTGTCGAAATCGGGCACGCGGACCACCTGCAGCAGCGGTCCGAACAGCTCGACGTCGGGCCGTTCGGTGACATTGGTGACATCGACGATGCCAGGCGTCAGGAACGGCAGCGATTCGCTCGGCCGGGTCATGAAGCGGATCGCCTGTCCGCCATTGGAAATCAGGAACAGGAAACTGTCGAGCAGCCCGTCGGCGGTCTCATTGTCGATCACCGGCCCCATGAACGGCGCGGGATCGTCGAATGGTCCGCCCACGATCAGCCGGTCTGCCATCGCCTTCACTTCGGCCAGCAGTTGCGGGGCAAGACTGTCCTTGACGATCAGCCGCCGCGCATTGGAGCAGCGCTGGCCTGCGGACAGGAACGCCGACTGCACGATCAGCGTGGCAGCGCTGCGCAGGTCCGGCGTGTCCCATGCGACGATCGGATTATTGCCGCCCATTTCCAGCGCCACGATCTTGTCAGGGCGGGCGGCCAGGCTGCGGTTGATGGCGATGCCTGCACGCGCCGATCCGGTAAACAGCACGCCGTCGATATCCGGATGGCCGACCAGCGCCTTGCCCTCGTCCGGCCCGCCCTGCACGATCCGCAGCACACCCTCCGGCACGCCAGCCTCGTGCAGCAGCTTGACCAGCATCTCGCCGACCGCGGGGGTCTTCTCGGAAGGCTTGAACACCACTGCATTGCCCGCGAGCAGCGCCGGAACGATATGGCCGTTGGGCAGGTGCGCGGGGAAGTTATAGGGGCCCAGCACCGCCATCACCCCGTGCGGCTTGTGGCGCAGCGCGGTGCGCGCACCCATCGCGCCATCGCTGCGGCGTTGCGCGGTGCGCTCGCTATAGGCCTTGACCGAGATATCGACCTTGCCGGCCACGCTTTCCGCTTCGGTGCGTGCTTCCCATAATGGCTTGCCAGTCTCGCGGCTGATCAGCGTTGCCAGCGGCTCGGTGTTCGCCTTAAGCCGCTCGCCGAAGCGCTTGATAAGGTCGACCCGCTTGGAGAAGGGCATGGCGACCCATTCGGGCCAGGCAGTGCGCGCGCGGGATACTTCCGCATCGACGTCGCCATGCATCCCGCGCCAGATCTGTCCGCCGGTCGCCGGATCGATTGAAACCAGTTCGCTCGTCATGCCATCCCCGAAACGGACGCTGGCCGGTGCATCAGCGGGCGCGTCTCTTGATCAGAATTGCTCCCATAGGGCGATATTGCGGTCGAAGCAAAGCGCAGTAACCACACCGCAACACAAGCGCGCATCGGTTAACGATGATGCGACATTATTTCGTTGCCAACTGCGGTTCCGCTGCTAGTTTCCCGGCGGGAATTCCGGCGACGCCTCCGGGCGAGAGGTGCGTCAGGGTCGCAGAGGTTAGGCGGCGGGCATGATTCCGCACGTCATTGCATAGGGGTAGTTTCGAAATGGCTGGTACATATTCCAAGCGCTCAACGGCCGCTCAGCGTCGCCTGTTGAACGGCAAGACTGTGGTCGCAACCTCCGCCTCCATCAGCGCTATGGCACTGATGTTCATGGCAACTGACGCCTCCGCGCAGAACTGCGTCATTCGACCCGGCGTTACTGCGGGCGTGCAGAGCAACTCTGGCGGCGACTGCTATCTGCTCGCCGTCAACGGCCCGCAGACCACCCAGCTTGGTCAGGATGCCAATGCGACCGACGCCAACCAGACTGTCGCGGTCGGTGCCGATTCGGACGCCACGGCCGATCGCGCGACTGCCACGGGCTTTGGCGCGCAGGCCACCGGTGCCAACTCGACCGCCGTAGGCGCGATTTCGACCGCGTCGGGCGTGAACAGCTCGGCACTCGGTGCCAGCTCGGTGGCCTCGGGCGGCCTTTCGGTCGCCTCGGGCTTCGGCGCCACCGCCTCCAACACCGTGACGGTCGCCATCGGCGCCAACTCGCTGGCTTCGCGCGGCGGTGCGGTTGCTGTGGGCGGGCAGGCTTCGGCAACCGATAACGCGTCGGTTGCGATCGGTGCGGTTGCTTCGGCAACCGGCGCTGAATCGGTCGCCATCGGTGGCGATGCCAACGGCGTCGCAGGTGCACAGGCCACCGGTCCGCGCTCGACCGCTGTCGGCGGCCTGAGCGGCGCGACCGCTGAAAGCTCGACCGCACTCGGCCATGGCGCTCAAGCGACGGCAACCGATTCAGTCGCGATCGGCGCCAACTCGGTGGCCGATCAGGCCAACACCGTCTCGGTCGGCTCGGCCGGCAATGAGCGCCGCGTTACCAACGTTGCTGCCGGCACCGCCCCGACCGACGCTGCCAATGTCGGCCAGGTCGATGCGGTCGCTGCTGCTGCAGCCGCCGCCCTCGCCGCTGAAACCGCCGCCCGCATCGCCGATGTGGACGCTGAGGAAGCGGCCCGCATCGCTGACGTGGACGCCGAGGAAGCTGCGCGCATCGCCGATGTCGATGCTGAGGAAGCGGCCCGCATCGCTGACGTCGACGCCGAGGAAGCGGCCCGCATCGCCGATGTCGACGCTGAGGAAGCGGCCCGCATCGCCGATGTCGATGCCGAAGAAGCGGCGCGTATCGCTGACGTCGACGCTGAAGAAGCGGCGCGCATCGCCGATGTCGATGCCGAAGAGGCCCGTGCACTTGCCGCAGAGGCCGCGCTTGACGTTCGCGTCACTGCCACCGAAACCGAACTGCTGAGCCTTGAAGTTCAGGGCAATGGTCTTGCAAGTGCTACTGGCACCAATGCAGTTGCCGTCGGCGGTGCGACCAACGCTGCCGGGGCCGATTCGGTTGCGGTTGGCAATGGTGCGGCGGCGCTCTCGGATCGCTCGACCGCGATCGGTGCTGGCGCACTGGCAAGCGGTTCGACCGCAGTGGGCGCCGGGGCGCAGGCCACCGGCGTCAGCTCGGCTGCCTTCGGCGTCGACGCCATTGCCAGCGGTGACCGCTCGGTCGCCTTGGGTGAGGGCGGCACCACCGCCAGTGGTGTCGGCACCACGGCGGTCGGCGATGCAGCGCTGGCCACTGGCCCGCTCTCGACCGCCATCGGTTCTGACGCACGTGCGACGGACACGCTGGCCACCGCACTCGGCAACGGCGCCAACGCTGCTGCAGCCTCGACGGTCGCCATCGGCGGCAACTCGGAAGCAACTGAGAACAGCGCCATCGCCATCGGTGTCAACGCCCAGGCTGCCGGTCTCGACGCGGTCGCCATCGGCGGTGACGACCAGGGCGCGGTCCGTACCCGTGCGGTCGGCAACTCGACCACCGTCGTCGGTGGCGAAGCCTCGGCCATCGGCACCGGTGCCACCGCCTTTGGTTGGAGCGCGGATGCTACCGCTGTCGGCGCCACTGCAGTCGGTACCGGCGCTACCGCTTCGGCCCTGACCACTGTCGCCATCGGCAATGCTGCGGCAGCCACCGATGAAGACGCGGTCGCCATCGGTGACCTCGCCACCGCCTCGGGCTTCCATTCGACCGCCGTCGGCGGCGAATCGGACGCCACCGGTCGCGGCGCGCAGGCCTTCGGCTGGCAGTCCGCTGCCACCGGCAACCTCTCGGTTGCCGCGGGCCGTCAGGCGGTTGCCGCCGGTGCCCAGTCGTCGGCTTTCGGCGACAACGCCCGCGCCAACGGCGATCGTTCGACCGCCGTCGGTAACAACACCACGGCTGCCGTCGACGGTACTGCGCTCGGCACCCAGGCCTCGGCCGGTGCCGGCGGTACCGCTGTCGGCCGTATCGCCAGCGCCGCGGATCAGGCTATCGCCATCGGTGAAGGCGCCCAGGCGACCGGCAACCGCGGCGTTGCCACCGGCATCGGCGCCCGCGCCGGGGCCAACAGCGTGGCTTATGGCAGCGACTCGGTCGCGACCGGCACGACCTCGACCGCCATCGGCGATCAGGCCCGTGCCACCGCTCAGGACGCTGTCGCGATCGGCCAGCTGGCTAACGCATCGGCGCTCAACTCGACCGCTGTTGGTGCAGAATCGGTTGCTTCGGGTACTGGCGCGCAAGCCTTCGGCTGGCAGGCTGCTGCCACCGGCAATCTTAGCCTCGCTTCAGGTAATGGGGCCGTGGCAAGCGGCGTCCAGTCGACGGCTGTCGGCCGGCTCGCCAACGCCGGTGGCGCTCAGTCGACCGCGCTCGGCTTCGGTGCCAATGCGGCCCAGACCAACTCGACCGCGATCGGCACCGGTGCCACCACCACCCGTGCCAACCAGGTGGTGATCGGCGGGGCCGGCAGCTCGGTGACGATCGGCGATCTCGCCGCCTCGACCGCCGCGCAGACCGGCAGCGTCGACGTGCTGACCGCCGATGCCAGCGGCACCATGGGCCGCGGCCCGTCGGTCGCCAGCCTCGCGACGGTTACCGCGCTCAACGCGGAAATCGCCGCACGCATCGCCGGTGACAACACGCTGGCTGCCCGTGCGACCGCGATCGAAGCCGTCAACGCAACCCAGACCGCGCAGATCCTGACCCTGCAGGGCCAGACTGCAACGCTGTTCGATCTGACCGAGCGTAACCGTCGCGATATCCGCGTCGCCTATGAAGGCGTCGCGATGGCGCTGGCGATGGAATCCCCGGCCCTGCCGGCGGGTACCAACTTCGCGCTGTCGGGTGGCTTCGGCTACTATTCGGATCGCACCGCTGGTTCGCTTGCCTTCACCGCTCGCGTCGGCGAGAACGCCTCCATCGGTGGTGGCGTCGGCGTCGGTATCAACAGCGGCGAAGTCGGCGCCCGCGGTGGGTTCCAGATCGCGTGGTAAGCATGATTTCGATTTTGTCGAAAATGGTTCGGCCGGGGCGTTTCGCCCCGGCCGTTTTCTTCGCGTTTGCGGCGATGGCCAGTCCGTCCGTCGTGCATGCGCAGGCGGCACCGCCGCCACCGTCGATCGCACCGGTGCCGACCGAACTCGAAATGGCCAAGCTGATCTGGTCGACGATGATCGCGGTCGAACAGGCCAATGTCTCGGGCAATTATTCGGTGCTGCGCGATATGGCAGCGCCCAGTTTCCAGCAGCTCAACGATCCGGCCCGGCTCGCGCAAATTTTCGCGCCGATCCGTGCCAGCCGTATCGACCTCTCCAACACGTTGCTGCTGGCCCCGACCTATGTCGGCACGCCCCAGCAGATCGAGAACGGCGCATTCGGCGTGCGCGGCTACTTCGGCCTGCGTCCGACAGCGGTGGGGTTCGAGCTCTATTATCAGTGGGTCAATGGTCGCTGGCGCCTGTACGGCATCGGCATCAGCCCGCAGCCGCTGGCTACCATCCAGCCGCTTGGCACCGATGGCGCGGCACCTCCGGCACCGCCCGCCCCGTCGCAGCAGGAAGGCCGTCGTCGTCGCAACTGACGGCGGTCGACCGCTGCAACGTCAGGCCAGCGCTGCCCCCATCGCCCTGATCGCTGCGACCTTGTCGCGTAGCGGCTGCCAGTCGTCCGCGTCGGCGATGGGTGCCCACAGCGCTTCGACCTCTTCGATGGCCAGCGACTGCGCCGGCGCGGCGGTCCACCATGCTCCGCGCACCGCTCGACGTCCGCCCAGCGCATCGACCAGCGCCGTGCGTTCGGCGCTCGGTGCCCCCTCCGGCACCGTTCCTCCAGCCCAGTCGACGAAGAAGTCGTCGATCACCCCGTCCTCGGCGCGCATCACCTGCTCACCAGCCAGCACCAGCGCTTTGTCCTGCTCTGGGCTGGCCTGGCTCACTCCCATCCGCCAGCAGAAGCGTTCGGCAATCGCTGCCTCATAGGCCGGGGCGAAGTCCTCAAGCGCGGCAACCAGAGGCTCGGCCTCGCACAGCAGTCGCAGCGATACCGCGAGCTGCCCGACATTCCAGTGCATCACCTGCGCCTGCCTGCCGAACGCATAGAGCCCGCCATGATCGAAATAGGCCGCGACAAAGGCAGGATCCCAAATGGGCGTAAACCGCCACGGGCCATAGTCGAAGCTTTCGCCGGTGATGTTGATATTGTCGGTATTGAGCACCCCATGCACGAAGCCCGCCACCATATAGCTGGCGACCGTGCGCGCACAGCGGCGGGCAGTGAAGCCGACCAATGTCGCAGCGGCGGTCTCCACCTTCATGGTCGCAGCCTCGCCGGCATCGATCCCGACATAATGGAGCAGGCAGTAGCGCAGCAGCCGCTCCATCTCGCTCGCCAGCCCCAGATGGGCCAGCCGCTGGAAGCTGCCAACGCGGATATGCCCGTGACTCTGCCGCACCAGCACCGCCGACCGGGTAGGGGAAGGCTCATCGCCGCGGTGGAGCGCCTCGCCGGTCTCGATGATGGACAAGGTACGGCTGCTCTCGACACCCAGCGCAGCCAGCATCTCGGTGGCCAGCAATTCGCGCACGGCGCCTTTCAGCGTCAACCGCCCGTCGCCGAACCGGCTCCATGGCGTCTGCCCGGAGCCCTTGGTGCCCAGATCGATCAGCCGCCCGTCGCCATCGCGCAGTTGCGCGAAGAGAAAGCCGCGACCGTCGCCCAGATCGGGATTGTAGCTGCCAAACTGGTGTCCGTGATAGCGCAGTGCCAACGGCTGGGGCAGATTGCCGGAAAAGGGCACGAACCGGCCGAACCGCTCACGCCATTCGTCATTGTCCAGACAGTCAAGCCCGATCTCGGCCGCGGCGCGGTCGTTGCGCCAGCGCAGAATGTGCTCCGGAAATTCCGCCGCTGCGACCGGGTCGGCAAGGAAGTCCGCGATCGACAGAATCGCGGGGTCGTGGCGGGCGTCTGGGGCTTGCGTCATAGGGCGCTTGTGGCGATAGCTGGCGGCCATGGCAACGCAGGCGATCCCGGGGGAAAGCGCGGAATGGCGCAAACTGGTCTGGTGGTCGAACGATGGCCTTAGGCTGCATGCCCGCGTCTATGATCCGCCCGCCGATGCCGACCGGTCGGCCATGCCTGTGCTGTGCCTGCCTGGGCTGACCCGCAACGCGCGCGATTTCGACCGCATCGCTCCGCATCTTGCCCGCCATCGCCGGGTCTACGCCGTTGATTTCCGCGGCCGTGGTGAGAGCGGCTATGCGCGCGATGCGATGACCTATGTGCCCTTGACCTACGTCCAGGACGTGATGGCACTGCTTGCGAGCGAGGGCATCGGGCGCTTTGCCGTCATCGGCACCTCGCTGGGCGGGATCGTCGCCATGCTGATCGCCGCGACACAGCACGACCGGGTGGCGGCACTGGTGCTCAACGATGTCGGTCCGGAACTGGATCCTGCGGGCCTCGACCGCATTCGCGGTTATGTCGGCCAGAGCAGCAACCACCCCACCTGGGTGCATGCGGCGCGCGCCATCGCAGCCGCCAACAGCCACGTCTACCCCGGCTGGGGGCTGGAGGACTGGCTGGTGATGGCCAAGCGCACCCATCGCTTGACTCGCGAGGGGCGGATCATTGCCGATTATGACAGCAATATCGCCCAGCCTTTCAAACTGCCGGGCGGAGAGGCCGGTGTCGATCTGTGGCCGGCCTTCGATTCGCTCAAGGATGTGCCGCTGCTGATCCTGCGCGGCGCGCTGTCTGACATATTGGCGGAGGGGGCGGCCGAGCGGATGGCAGCGCGGTTGCCGCATGCCCGCCTCGTCACCATCCCCGACGTCGGCCATGCGCCGACGCTGGACGAAGCCGAGGCGGTTGCGGCCATAGACGCGCTGTTCGCCGGACTGTGAGCCCGCCAGTCCGCATCCTCCACTGCCACTCGACATTCAGTCTCGGCGGCAAGGAAGCGCGCGCCGTGCGGCTGATGAATGCGTTCGGCGCGGCTGCGCGGCACAGCATCGTCTCTGCCATGCCCGATCAACTCGGCGCACGCGCCGCCATTGCCGCAGGGATCTGGGCGGAATTTCCCGTCGAGGATCGCGCGCCGGCCCTGCATGGCAAGCCGGGGCCGGGTCGTTATCTGGCGCTGGCCCGGTACATGCAGAATTTCGATCTGGTGCTGAGCTACAATTGGGGGGCGATGGATGCGGTGATGGCGCACCGGTTGCTGGCGCGGATGATGCCGCTGCCGCCGCTGATCCACCATGAGGACGGTTTCAATGCCGATGAGGCAAACGGGCTCGACTGGCGCCGCAACGCCTTCCGCCGCGCCGCACTGCCCACTGCGACGGCGGTGGTGGTGCCAAGCCATCTGCTCGAGCGGACCGCTTACAGCGCCTGGGGCCGCCGACTGCCGGTGACCCGCATTTCCAACGGCATCGCCGTGGCCAGCTATGCCCGGCCGAGCGCCGGCAGCATCCCGGGCCTGGTCAAGCGGCCCGGCGATGTCGTCGTCGGCACGGTGGCGGGCTTGCGCGCGGTCAAGGGGCTGGATCTGCTGGTCGAGGCATTGGCGCTGACGCCGCCCAACATCAGGCTGGTGATTGTCGGGGAAGGCCCGGAACGGGAAGCGATCGCGGCTGCCGCGCAGCGGCTGGGCGTGGCGGACCGGCTGCTGTTGCCCGGCTTTCTCGCGCAACCGCATCGCTATGTCGGCCATTTCGATATCATGGCGCTGTCATCGCTGTCGGAACAGCAACCGATCGCGGTTATGGAAGGCATGGCCGCCGGCCTGCCGATCGTGGCACCGCCGGTGGGAGACGTGGCGGCGATGGTTGCGCCCGACAATGCCCGCTTCATTGTCGAACGCAGTGCACCGGGGCTCGCCGGAGCACTTTCGAGCCTCGCATCGGATGCGGCGCTGCGCCGCAGCATCGGCGCGGCCAATGCTGCGGTGGCGCGACGCGAGTTCGACGAACGGGTGATGATCGAGCGCTATGCCACCCTATATGCAGCAGCATTGGGGATCGATCCCGGGGCTTTGACTGGCCCGCCGAAATAGGCAGCGCAATTTTTTGATAGCGGGGCTATAGCCCCGCGCGAGACGGATACGCAGGGAGCGAGAGATTGTTCAAAGGGGTGAAGCCCATCGTTTATGGCGGGCGGGAGATGTGGCCGCTGGTGGAAGGCGGCAAGGGTGTGTCCGCCACCAATCATGCCAGTTCGGGCGCCTGGGCCGCAGCGGGCGGCATCGGCACGGTCAGCGCGGTCAATGCCGATCATTATGACGCCGATGGCAATGCCGTACCGCAAACCTTCGAAGGCCAGACCCGGCGCGAACGGCATGACGAGCTGATCGCCTATGGTATCAAGGGCGCGGTCGCGCAGGTCCAGCGCGCGCATGAGATTGCGGGTGGCGAGGGCGCGATCAACATCAACGTGCTGTGGGAAATGGGCGGCGCGCAACCCATTCTCGAAGGCGTGCTGTCGCAGACCCGGGGCTTGGTCACTGGCGTCACCTGCGGCGCGGGGATGCCCTACAAGCTCAGCGAGATCGCCGCGCGGCACGGCGTCTATTATCTCCCGATCATCTCCTCCGCCCGCGCCTTCCGCGCGCTTTGGAAGCGGGCCTATTCGAAGGTGCCCGAATGGCTGGGCGCGGTCGTCTATGAGGACCCCTGGCTTGCCGGCGGCCACAACGGCCTCAGCAATGCGGAAGACCCGCTGGTTCCGCAGTCCCCCTATCCGCGCGTTGCCGCGCTGCGCGCGACGATGCGCGCCGAAGGCGTTTCGGAAGACGTGCCGATCGTGATGGCCGGCGGCGTCTGGTATCTGCGCGACTGGAGCGACTGGATCGACAATCCCGAGCTCGGCCAGATCGCCTTCCAGTTCGGCACCCGTCCGCTGCTGACGCAGGAAAGTCCGATCCCGCAGGGGTGGAAGGATGCGCTGCGCACCATCGAACCCGGCGATGTGTTGCTGCACCGCTTTTCGCCGACCGGCTTCTATTCCTCTGCGGTGCGCAATCCGTTCCTGCGCAATCTCGAAGCCCGCTCGCAGCGGCAGATCCCGTTCGGCAAGGTCGAATGCGGGGTCAATTCGCAGCGGTTCGAGGTTGCCCGCAAAAAATATTGGGTGGCGCCGGAAAGCGTGGCAGCGGCGCAGGGTTGGATGGCGCAAGGCTATACCGAAGCGCTGAAAACGCCGGACGATACGCTGGTGTTCGTCACCCCTGAAGAGCGGGCGACCATCCACACCGATCAGCAGGAATGCATGGGCTGCCTGTCGCATTGCGGCTTTTCGTCATGGAAGGACCATGACGATTACACCACCGGCTATCTCGCCGATCCGCGCAGCTTCTGCATCCAGAAGACCCTGCAGGACATTGCGCATGGCGGCGACATCGACAGCAATCTGATGTTTGCCGGCCACGCCGCCTACATGTTCAAGCAGGACCCCTTCTATTCGAACAACTTCACTCCCACGGTGAAGCAGCTGGTCGACCGCATCCTCACCGGGGATTGAACGCCAGCCTCAGGCGCGGCGCATCGGCACCACCATGCCCATCATCAGGGCAGCAATGGCGGTGCCGACGACGCTCCAGCCGGCAATGGCGGCGATGGCAATGGTCTGGGCGATGATCTGGTCGATCATCCCCATCCCATCGGGATAGCCGCTGCCACCGAAAGGCATGAAGGCTAGGAAGATCGCCGCGAAGAAGCCACCGCTCTTGGCCGCTGCGGCGACCATGGTGACGACATCGCCCTTGTCATGCCAGCCAAGGCGCTTGGGCATAAGGCGTGGGGCGATGGCTGCCGCGAGCGCTCCCAGCAGCCCGGTGATGAATGCACCGCCGATCGACAGCCCGTCGCCGGCGGTGAGAGCGGCGATCGTGCCTGCCATCAGGCCGAGCGCCAGCGGCTGCGGATCGAGCGAGCGGCGCGCGGCAGCCATCGCCACGGCACCGGTGGCGGCGCTGGTCAGTATGGCCAGCATGGCCACCGCCGCATTGTCCCCCGCGCCCAGCGTCGCGCCGCCGGTGAAAGCGAGCAGGCCGAGCAGCAGCAACGCCGCCCCGCCGAGCAACCGCGCCGAATCAACGGGCGCGTCATCGCCCTCTGCGGTGCCGACCATCGCCATCGCTACCAGTGCGGAGACGCTGCCCGCATAGAAGATGGTGAGGCCGCCGCCTGTATCGAGCGCGCCCCATTCGGCCAGCCAGCCCCCGCCCCAGATCCAGCGGGACACCGGCACCAGCACCAGCAGGAACCACAGCGCCGTGAATCCGAGCAGCCATCCGGGTCGCGCGCGGGGGGCCAGCGCGCTGCTCAGCAGGGTCACCGCCACCAGCACGAAGCCGAGCTGAAATACGGCGAAACCCGTCTCGGCGACGCTGGTCCCTTCGCGCAGCGTGCCCATCAGGTTCAGCATCCAGTTCGTGCCCCCGCCGATCACACCGCTCAACGCCCCAGCTGCGACCAGATCGAACATCAGGCTGTAGCCGACCAGAAAATAGAGCAGGGTGACCAGCGCCATGCCGGCGATGCTGGCAGGCAGCATCCGCTCGGAGGCACCCCGCCCATAGGCGGCGGAAAAGATCAGCAGCAGCGCGGGCACGCTTGCACCGAGCCCGACCAGCAGGCTGGCGAGCAGCCAGCCGGTATCGCCGCTGTCAGGAACGATCAGCGTCGCCGCCTGAGCCGGGGAGGCTGCGAGCAGCACGGCAGCGAACATGGGAGACAATCTTGCAATCGACACGCGGCATCGCCTTTCGGGATGGGGGGTATGGCGGAGCGGCTTAGCTCGCAACCCTTGATGAATCGCTTACCATGCGATGCAGCCTTTGCCGCCCGGCGCTGGTCTGTTAGCAAAACGGATGGTGACTATCTGGCGCAGGGAGCAGCAGGTGCGGCAACGCGGGACTTTGACGATCGGCATGGCCGCGCTGCTTGTCGCCGCAATCGGGCCGGGCGGCGCGTCCGCGCAGGATCAGGTGCCGCCTTATTGGGCCTCGATCGATGCCACCCGCGCCATCATGCGCCGCGGCCCTTCGCAGGAGATGCGGGCGATGTGGGAATATCGCCGGCAGGGCCTGCCGCTCAAGGTGCTGCGGCTGCATGACGACTGGCGCCTGGTGCGCGAGCCCGATGGCACCACCGGCTGGATGCACCGCAGCCTGATCACCGGTCGCCGTACCGCCATCGTTACCGAAAGCGAGACGCCGTTGCGCGCCGCGCCCGATGCTGGTGCGCCGGTCGCTTACCGGGCGGAGCGGGGGGTCGTCGGCCGGATCAGCGACTGTACGCCGGGCTGGTGCCTGTTCGATGTGCTCGGCCGCCGTGGCTATGTGGCGCGCGATGCCGTCTGGGGCGACGATGGCGATTGAGAGCAAACTGATCCATCCTGACCTATGTCGCGCCTGATCGGGCTTTGCCTGTAAAGAGTTCTTGACTGACAAGAGATCTTTACATATAGGCCTGCGCCATGAGGAATGTCCTGCGCGAACTGAGGGAGGCCCGTGGCTGGTCGCAGGGGGCGCTGGCGGCACGGCTCGGCGTTTCGCGACAGACGATCAACGCGGTCGAAACCGACAAATATGACCCCAGCCTGCCGCTGGCCCTGCGCCTTGCCAAGCTGTTCGGGGTCAATGTGCAGGACATCTTCCTCGACGACTGGCAGCCGGAGGACGAGGCATGAGCGACATTGAGGACAGGCCGCAACAGTCGGCGGGGCGCTGGGGTGACCGGGTGATCGACCGGCTGTTCGTGCCGCGATCGCAGCAGGGCTGGAAGCATTGGCTCGCCTCGGCGGCCGTCGGCGCGGTGGTCGGCGGCGGCGCGGTGTTTCTGGTCGAACTGCTGTTCGGTGACGAAACGATCGACACGGCCATCGACGCGGTCGGCGGCATCGGGCCGTTTCTGGCGCTGATCCTGGTCATATTCCTGCTGTTCGTCGGCCTGTTCGTGCTGGTGATGGGCAGCTCGCGCCGCGCCACGCAGCGCGCGATGGAGCTGGACGATGCCGAGCCTGCGCCAGCGATGATGGCGAGTTTCCGGCTTTCGGCGCTGTCGCTCGCCTGCCAGGCGGGGCTGATCCTGCTCGTCATCTTCAACGGCCTGCCTGCCGCCCCGGCGCTGGCGGTCGCGGCGCTGCTGCTGGTCGCCGAACAATGGCTGGGCTGGCGCACCTATGTCCATATGGACGAGCTGTGGCGGCAGGCGACGCTCGAAAGCTGCGCGCTGCAATCGGGGCTGGTGTCGCTGTTGTTCGGCGGCTGGGCGGTGCTCAATGCCTATGCGATCGCCCCGGCCCTGTCCCCGCTTGCCGCAATGGTGACCTTGCTGCTGGCCAGCCTCGTCACCAGCATCTTCGCGTCGCACCGGCGGGGCATGTTTGCTTAGAGCCTGTCCTAGGGTCAGGACCCATTAAATGCGCGCTCGAGGTTCGAGGCCATTTTGTTCAGGGCTAGGAGGCAAGGCGAAGGAATATGTCGATATTTGACCTACGGTCGCCTTCGGCTCCAAGACTTGCCGACGCAGCCATGGACAAAATGGGTCGAACCCCTGCGGGGCGGTGAAATGGCTTCGATCTCGGCTCCAGACGGCCTTGCAGGTGGAACCACCACCTGCCGCGGCCGCCTGAACCCGATATGTTCAGCTTCGCTGGCCTGCGGCTCCGCCATTTCGCCGCCTCGAACGCGCATTTAATGGGTCCTGACCCTAGTTGAATCGGGACCGTAGCCTGCGCGCGTGTCGGTGCCGAAGGCGATGCAAAGGATCAACGGCGTTTATCGGCAAGGCGTGCTTCGACAAGCTCAGCACTACGGTTCCGACAAAACAGGACAGGCAGCAAGGTCCTGACTCCCGCACAAAAAGACCCCGGAGGATTGCTCCTCCGGGGCCATCGGCTCTCCTTGCCGAACGCGGATTACCAGTAAAAGCCGTTGTAGACGCGCACGACGCGACCGGTGCGGGTGTTGACCAGCAGCAGGTCGTTATAGTGGCGCACATAGCGCTGGTAACGCCCCGGCTGCGGCAGGCGGAAGCGGGCGTAATTGTTCACCCGATAGCTGTCGCCCCAGTAACGGGCATTGATCGCTGCACCCACGCCAAAACGCTGGTAGCGGAATGGGGCGCGGAAGGCGGGCGCGCGATAGAGGTTGCGATTGCGCTGGCGATATTCGCGCCAGTCCTCGCGGCGATCCTGCCGGGCTTCGCGGACGTCACGCCGTTCTTCACGCACATCGCGGCGGGCATCGCGGACATCGTCCCGGTCGCCGGTGCGGCGGGCGCGGTCGAGATCGCGCTGTGCTTCGCGAACGTCGCGCTGCTCCTGCCGGATTTCGCGCGTATCGCGCTGATATTCGCGGTTCTGGGCGGTCGCAGCGGTAGCCGGGACCAGCATTGCGGCGATCAGAGTCGCCGTGAGCAACTTGCTCTTCATGGCACGTTCCTTTCCTGTAGTCAGGGGTAAGGGGGGTTGCCCTGACCATTGCGTTTCTACGCGCCAGCTTGTGAGGGGTTCCTGAATTGGCCTGTCAGGTCAGGGACATAAGTGTCGCGCATGTGTCGCAAACACCGGCCGACGGGGCGACAGATCGGCGACAGCTGCAACGGACCGGCTCGACAAGCGCGACCAGCGCGCTATGGCGCAGCGCCATGACCGACACGCCGACAGCGCCCGAAATGTGCACGACCATGGCCGAAGTGCGCAGCGGCGTCGATGCGACCGATGCCGAGCTGGTTGCGCTGCTCGCGCGCCGCTTTGGCTACATGCGCGCCGCCGCCCGCATCAAGCCCGACCGGACGGCAGTGCGCGACGAGGCGCGCAAGGCGCAGGTCATTGCCAATGTCAGCGCGCACGCCGTTGCGGCGGGCCTCCCCCCTGAACGGCTGGCCGCCGTCTGGGAGGTGCTGGTGGAACAGTCGATTGCCTATGAATTCGACATCTGGGACGCGACACGCGGCTGACGCGCCGCGCACAGGATCGATTGCGCAAGCAGTCCGAGTCGGCAGAGTGTGATAAGGACCGTTAGTGCTGAGCCTGTCGGTGCCGAAGGCGATGCGCAGCATCAACGGCGCCTGTTGGAGAGGCGTGCTTCGACAAGCTCAGCACTACGGAGTCAACTCAAGCGGGACTGCGCTTAGCGCCGGGTTTCGAGGATCTTGCCGTCGGCCACCAGCGCCGCGAAATCGGCGCGATTGACCGGAATACGCTCGCTCTCATCCCAACGGATGATGGCGCTGCGATCCCGCAACTCGCGGCGGGCGCCTTCCGCGTTCGGCCATGCCGCGTCCTCGGTGATGATGGTCACGCGCTCCGGCGAGACCTCGACGACCTTGACCTGACCGAACGATTCGCTCTGCGTGCCATTGTCACCACTGAAGTCCGCCGTCGAAAAATGGTTGAGATCGGCTGCCCAGACATCGCCGACCTGCGGATCGGCCAGCAACGGATCGAGCGAGCTGGTCGCCGCCTTGGGCGCGTCCGCCTCGGTCGAGTCGCCGGTGCTGGCGGCAGTCGCGCTGCCTTCGTCCGCAGACGCGCTCTTGTCCCCGGTCAGCGAACCGCAGCCGCCCAGCATCAGTGCCGTGGCGGCGAATGCAACGATAGTCTTGCGCATGGTCTTGCTCCCTCCGACGCCGTCCGCCCGTTGCGGCTCGGCTCCCCGGTCAAACTATGGAGCATGTCTCTAGCCGATGCAAAAGGCGGCGCTGTGACGCCCGCCACAGCTTGCGACCTAGTCGCCGGTCAGCACTTCCTGCGGCGCGGATTGGTCGGTCACGGCGCGCGTGGCAGCGGTGCCGGCGCGGCGATGGCTGAAGCGGCCTTCGACCTGGCTGCCCTGTTCAATCGTCAGATTTTCATAGGTGACGTCGCCAGTGATCCGCGCCGTCGACTGGATCACCAGATCGCGCGCGACGATCGAGCCGTCGACGGTGCCGGCCAGCTTGGCGGTCTCGGCAACCACCGCGCCCTTGATCAGGCTGTCTTCGCCCTGCACCAGGCTGGCGCAGGCCAGATCGCCCTCGACCCGGCCGTCCACGTGCAGGTCGACGCTGGCCGAGATATTGCCGGTGACGATCACGTCCGCCCCCAGAATCGAGAAGGTCGTGTGGCGGGCGCCGGTGGCCATTCTAGCGGGCTGCGACACGGGTGCGGACTCGCTCGCCGGCATCGGCTTGGATTTCGAGAACATCGGGGTTGGCCTCCAAGAAACGGCGCGGGTTGACGGCAGTGCCGCCGACGCGGACCTCGAAATGCAGGTGGGTGCCGGTCGACCGGCCGGTCGATCCCATACGCGCAATATGCTGCCCGGGCGTTACCATCTGCCCGACCCGCACGTCGATGCCGGACAGGTGGGCATAGCGGGTGAGGATGCCATGGCCATGGTCGATCTCTACCGCATTGCCATAGCCGCCCTTGCGCCCGGCAAAGGAGACGCGGCCCGCGGCGGCAGCCCGGATCGAGCTGCCATGCGCGCCCTTGAAGTCGAGCCCGGCGTGCATCGCGCCGCGGCCGTTGAACGGATCGTGGCGATAGCCGAAACCGCTCGACAGCTCCATGCGATCGGCGGGGAGGTTGGAGGGCAGGGCAACCAGCAGCGCTTCCAGCCGCTCCATGCGCTGCACCTGCAGCGCCAGCGCGCGGAAGGCGGGATCGGCCGGCACCGGCATGCGGCGACGCGTGTCAGGAATGAAGGGGCCGCCCTGTGCGGCGGTGCTGGAGGCCGGACGGATGCCGACGGTACGCAGCGCGGCTTCGGCGCGCGCGGCGCGGCGTTCCACCGCGCCGGTCATGATCGCGACCAGCCGGTGCTGGCGGTCGCGGATGGCGCCCAGCCGGCTGATCTGGTCGGCCGCCGGGGGCGTGGCCGCCTCACCCGATGCCGTCTTCTCGCGCGCCAGCGCGGCTGCGGCTTCGGGATCGTCGCCGAAATGGGTGCTCAGGATCGATTCGACATAGTCCTGTCGCTGGTCGAGCGATGCCGCCATGCCTTCGACTGTCTGCCGTTCCGCCGCGATCTTGGCCTCTGCCGCCTCGACCTGCACGGCGCGCACCGCGACATCGCGGTTGTGCCAGCTGGCCCATGCATTCCAGCCGACCAGCGCCAGCGTCACCAGCAGCCAGCAGGCGATGACCGCAACCGCGATGGATGCGGCGCGCCGCTGCAGCGTCGCGGACAGGCGAAGGAACCGGACGTCGCCGCCGGTGCGCACATAAATCTCATGATCGCGGAACAGACTGTCCCACTTGCCGGAGAGCGACCTCCAGCCTTGCGATATTGCCACGGTAAGCGGCCCCCGACTTGTTCTGTCGTTACGTTGGCTGCGCGGTAGCAGGCGCTGGCAAAGAGTCGAATCGATTGCGGTACTTGCGGGGCGAATCGCACGAGTCGTGCGACCAGACGAGGAACGGGGCCGCAACGAGCCCGGAAGCATTTGTCATTTATTGCGAATCACCGGTTGCATCGAGTCGCCATCGAGGCCAGCATCGCACCACAGGCCAACAGGCCGTGGGTCGACGGAAGGCGCCGGTTGGGGCGCTAGCCAAGGGGGTTGAACCATGGAATGGATGACATTGCCGCTCAAGCGATATGCCGACTTCGAGGGACGTTCGCGGCGGATGGAATATTGGATGTTCCAATTGGGCATCGTGCTGGCCTACGTCGCGCTGCTCATCATCACCGCTGTGCTCGGAGCGATCAGTGAAACGCTCGGCAGCACCGTGGCGCTGCTCGGCCTGGTGGTTCTCGGCCTCGGCTGTATCGTTCCGTCGATCGCGTGCGGGGTGCGGCGGCTGCACGATCAGGACAAATCAGGTTGGCTGATGCTGCTGGCATTGGTGCCGATCGCCAGTTTCGTACTGCTCGTCTTCATGTTTCTCGACGGTACGCCGGGTCCAAACCAGTATGGCGATGACCCCAAGGGGCGCAACCGGGCGGACATTTTCTCCTGATGCGTGCATGCGGGCGGCGGTGATGGCCCGCCGTCCGCATTCACCTGACCTTGACCAATTGCGCCTAAGCCTGTCGAGATGACAGGCATGGCGATCAGCGACAGCCCCGCACCCGCGGCTCCCGCATCCGGCGAAGCGGCGCGCCCGCGTTCCGCCGTCAGCGGCGGGGTGGGTATGGCCGGGCTGGCCGGGCTGTTCGCCTGGTTCTTCATCGCCCGCCATTACACTATGGACGGGGAGCATAGCGCGCTCGCCAGCGTCTTCTTCTGCGGCCTCGCCATGGTGCTGTGGTCGCTGTTCGTCGATCGCGTCCATCGCAATCCCTCGACCGGCATCGACTGGGATGGGCCCGCCCGCCCTCTTGCCGAGGCGTGGGCACTGACCCGCATCAAGCTCGCCGGCCTGTGGGCGACCTGGGCGATCATCGCCGCGGCCTATGTCATGCTGCGCTATTATTGGGTCGGCCAATATGGCTTTGCCATGAAATGGCTGGGCATCGCCATCGTGCCGATGGTGCTGCTCTCCGTGCCCTATCTGCTCTGGCTCGACCGGCGGCTGGTGGAGCCGCGCGATGCGACCTGGCATTTCGGCCGCTGGCTGATCGGTGGCGACGATGCCGATCTCGCCATGGTGTGGAAGCATTGGCGCGCCTGGGTGGTGAAGGGATTCTTCCTCGCCTTCATGCTCTCCATCGTGCCCGGCAATTTCATGCCGATTGTATTGCGGCCATGGGATGTCATCATCGCCAACCCGGTGAATTTCGCAGTCTTCGGCATCGCGCTGATGTATCTGGTCGATGTCCATTTCGCGACCGTGGGCTATATCATGACGATGCGCCCGCTCGACGCGCATATCCGCACCGCCAACCCCTATGGCATGGCCTGGGTGGCGGCGCTGGCCTGTTATCCGCCCTTCGTGCTGATGAACCCCGGCGGTCCGCTCTTTTATCAGGAGGGCGCGGGCGACTGGGCGGGCTGGTTTGCCGGCCACACCACCTTGCTGTGGCTGTGGGGCGGGATGCTGGTCACGCTCAACGCCGTCTATGCCTGGGCGACGGTGGCCTATGGCCTGCGCTTTTCCAACCTGACGCATCGCGGCATCATCACCCACGGGCCCTACCGCTTCACCCGCCACCCGGCCTATGTCGCCAAGAACAGCTTCTGGTGGCTCTCCAGCCTGGTGATATTGCCGTGGGACGGATCGATGCTGACCGCCTTTCGCAACACCGCGCTGCTCTGTGCGGTCAGCGGGGTCTATTACTGGCGCGCCAAGACCGAGGAGAAGCATCTCCTCGCCGACCCCGCCTATCGCGCCTATTGGGAGTGGGCGCAGGCGCATGCGCTGGTGCCGCGCCTGATGACGCGGCTGACCGGCCTCACCCGCCCGGCGATCGTGCTGGAACCGGACCCGCGCGCCGGCCGGCCGGACTGATCGCCGGGGCCGGCGAGGCCGGGCGGGCGGGGCCTGTCTGGCGCGGTGGCGTCAGCTGTTGAGCAGCGTCATGATGTTCATCGACTGCTCGGCGCCGGTCTGCGGCAGCGTGTCGCCGGTGCGGTCGGTGACTTCGGCAAAGCGGCGCGCCACTTCTTCCGGGGTCGGCTCGTCGAGCTTGATGCCGCGGGTCATGGTGACGGCGGCGGCATGCACCGCGCCAGCGCCCGCGCCGAGCACGGTGTTGCTGGGCGCCTCGTCCGACACCAGGAACAGCGACGCGGGAACGACCAGCTCGGGCGCGAAGGCGTTCATCGCCGCTTCGGGGAAGATATCCTCGGTCATGCGGGTCGCCGCGACCGGGGCGATCGAGTTGACCTTGATGTTGTTCTTCGCGCCTTCGATCGCCAGCGTCTTCATCAGGCCGACGAGGCCCAGCTTGGCGGCGCCATAATTGGCCTGGCCGAAATTGCCATAGAGGCCGGTTGAGGAGGAGGTCATCAGGATGCGGCCGTAATTCTGCTCGCGCAACGTGTCCCACACCGCCTTGGTGGCAAAGGCGGAGCCGATCAGGTGGACCTTGACCACCAGCTCGAAATCGGCCGGGTCCATCTTGGTGAAGCTCTTGTCGCGCAGGATGCCGGCGTTGTTGATGAGGATGTCGACACGGCCCCAGGCTTCCTTGGCCTTGGCGACCATCTCGACCATCTGCTCATATTCGGTGACGCTGCCGCCGTTCGACATCGCTTCGCCGCCGGCCGCCTCGATTTCCTCGACCACCTTGAGCGCCATGTCCGAATGACCGGTGCCGTCGCGCGCGCCGCCGAGATCGTTGACCACCACCTTTGCGCCGCGGCGGGCGAGTTCGAGGGCATAGGCGCGGCCGATGCCGCCGCCGGCTCCGGTGACGATCGCGACGCGGTCCTTGAAGGAAATGGTCATGGGGCTGCTCCGTTGACGTTAGCGTAAAGTTGGCAGCGGCTTTAGGCCGAATCGCGCCATGCGCAAGGGGGCAAGGCAGCAGCGGCACCGGTTACCGCGCGATCCTGCAAAGCGCAGGCGCGCATCGCGTCAGCTTGCGGCGATATATATCCAGGCGTCGACCGGGCCATGCCCGGTTGCGACCGTCACCTGGGCCCGCCGGTAATCGCCGCCCTCGAAGGCATCGAGCCGGTGCCAATGCGCGGGCAAGTCCTCCGATTCGAACAGGTCCACGGCAATCGCATCGCCTGCGCTGTCGAGGACGAGCGCGGGAAAGCCGAGGGCGGCCCCCCACCCCGTCTCCACCAGCCGGCCGCGCACAATGCCCTTGCACCAGTGCCCTGCAAGACCGGCCAGTTGATGGTGGTTGGGCTTGCCCGGCGCCAGCGTGCCATAGGTGGCGAGCGCGCAATCGGCCGGCGCGTGCGTGCCGGTCCCGCTCAGTTCGCCAACTCCTTGTCGAGCGCATAGCCCGCCGAGCGCACGGTGCGGATGATGTCCGGCGCGCCGTCGATGTTGATCGCCTTCCGCAAGCGGCGGATGTGCACGTCGACCGTGCGCAGCTCGATGTCGCTGTCCTGTCCCCAGACATTGTCGAGCAGCCGTTCGCGGCTGAACACCCAGCCGGGATGTTCGAGGAAATGCCGCAGCAGGCGAAATTCGGTGGGGCCCAGTGGCACGGTCTTGCCGCCGCGCTTCACCTTGTGGCCGACGGTGTCCATCTCGATGTCGGCATAGACCAGCGCCTCGCCGGCCAGCGCCGGGCGCACGCGGCGCAGCACCGCGGTGACGCGGGCGACCAGCTCACGCGGGGAGAAGGGCTTGGTGACATAATCGTCCGCGCCCGTCTCCAGCCCGCGCACCCGGTCTTCCTCCTCGCCGCGCGCGGTGAGCATGATGATGGGGACGTTGGCGGTATCCGAATTGCGGCGCAGCTGGCGGCACAGTTCGATCCCCGACAGGCCTTCCACCATCCAGTCGAGCAGGATGATGTCGGGCAGTTTTTCCTGCACCCACAGCAGCGCTTCCTCGCCATTGGGGGTGTGCCGGATCGCAAAGCCTTCACGGCTGAAATGCCAGACGACCAGTTCGGCAAGCGCCGCATCGTCTTCTACCAGAAGCATGTCGGGTTGGGCCATAATCTGCTGCTTTCTTACTCGGGGACCGTCGTCAGGTCCCCCTTCTCTCGTTCGTCCATGTGCTGGCCGGTGGCAGTGAAATAGACCATCTCGGCCACGTTGGTGGCATGGTCACCGGCGCGTTCCAGATTCTTGGCGACGAACAGCAGATGCGCTGCTTCGGAAATGCTGCGCGGATTTTCCATCATGTAGGTGATCAGCGCGCGAAAGATGGCGTTGTAGAAATCGTCGACCGACTTGTCGCGCGACGTCACGTCCTCGGCCAGCTCCGGGTCGCGCGCGGCATAGGCGGCGAGCGCGTCGCGCAGCATCTCGCAGGCGATTTCGGACATGCTCATCAGCAGCGGGATGGCCTCGACCGAGCGGTCGGTGGAGAGCAGCGGCACCCGCTTGGCGATGCTCTTGGCATAGTCGCCGACGCGTTCGAGCACCGCCGCGATCTTGAGCGCCGCGATCATCGAGCGCAGGTCGTCGGCCATCGGCGCGCGCAGCGCGATGGTGGTGACGACCAGTTTCTCGATCTCGGTCTCCAGCTCGTCGATGATCCGGTCATCCGCGATGATCTGCGCCGCCCGGTCACGGTCGCGATGATCGAGCGCATCCATCGCGGTTTCCACCGCCATGGTGGCGCGGCTGCCCATTTCGGAAACGAGGCCGCGCAGGCGGTTGAGATCCTCGTCGAAAGCCTTGACGGTATGGTCGCTCATAATTGCCTCTGTTCCCGTAGCCCTGAGCTTGTCGAAGGGCGCTTCGCCGCAAATCGCCCTTCGACAAGCTCAGGGCTACGGTTCAACGCGTCAACGCATCAGCCGTACCGTCCGGTGATATAATCCTTGGTGCGCTCTTCCTTCGGGTTTGTGAAGATGTCGGTGGTCGGGCCATATTCGACGATCTTGCCGAGGTGGAAGAAGGCCGTTCTCTGGCTGACGCGCGCGGCCTGCTGCATGTTGTGGGTAACGATGACGATGGCATAGCGCCCGCGCAGCTCGTGGATCAGTTCCTCGATCTTGGCGGTGGCAATCGGGTCGAGCGCCGAGCAGGGCTCGTCCATCAGGATGGTTTCGGGGTCGACGGCGATCGCCCGGGCGATGCACAGCCGCTGCTGCTGCCCGCCGGACAGTGCGGTGCCGCTATCGCCCAGCCGGTCCTTGACCTCGCCCCACAGCCCGGCCCGGGTCAGCGCATCCTCGACGATACTGTCCATGTCGGCCTTGCTGTCGGCGAGGCCGTGGATGCGCGGCCCGTAGGCGACATTGTCGTAGATCGACTTGGGGAAGGGATTGGGCTTCTGGAACACCATGCCGACGCGCGCGCGCAGCTGCACCACGTCCATCGACGGCGCGTAAATGTCCTCTCCATCCAGCCGGATGTCGCCTTCCACGCGCGCACCGGGAACGGTGTCGTTCATCCGGTTCATCGTCCGCAGGAAGGTGGATTTGCCGCAGCCCGACGGGCCGATGAAGGCGGTCACCGAATCGGTGAATACGTCGATCGAGACATCGTCGATCGCCTGCTTCGCGCCGTAGAAGACCTTGACGTTGCGCGCGGTCATCTTCGGGGTGCTTGGGGTTGGTTCGGTCATGGTCACCAGCGCTTTTCGAAGCGGTTGCGGAGGAAGATGGCGGCGGCATTCATCGTCAGCAGGACGATGAGAAGCACGATGATGGCGGTGGAGGTATTTTCGACAAAGCCGGCATCGACCTCGTCCGACCACAGGAACACCTGCATCGGCAGCACCGTGGCGCTGCTGCACAGGCCATCGGGCGTTCCGCCGACAAAGGCGCGCATGCCGATCAGCAGCAGCGGCGCGGTTTCGCCCAGCGCGCGGGCCATGCCGATGATGGTTCCGGTCAATATGCCGGGCAGTGCCAGCGGCAGCACATGGTGGAACACCACCTGCACCTTGGACGCGCCGATGCCCAAGGCGGCATCGCGGATCGATGGCGGCACCGCCTTGATGGCGTTGCGCCCGGCGATGACGATCACCGGCATGGTCATCAGCGCCAGCGTCAGCCCCCCGACCAGCGGGCTGCCCTGGCAGAGGCCGAAGCTGTTGATGAACAGCGCGAGGGCCAGCAGCCCGAAAATGATCGACGGCACGGCGGCGAGATTGTTGATCGACACCTCGATGATGTCGGTGAGGCGGTTCTTCGGCGCATATTCCTCAAGATAGAGCGCCGCCAGCGTGCCGATCGGGAAAGCCAGGGCCAGCGTTACCGCCATGGTCAGCAGGCTGCCCTTGAGCGCCCCCCAGATGCCGGCGACGACCGGATCGGTGGCGTCGGCATTCGAGAGGAAATTGGTATCGAGACCGCTGGAAAGGCGCCCTTCGCGCTCCAGCCGCGCCACGGCTGCCTCGGCCTCCGCGCCGCCGACGCGCTTGTAGGCGACGTCGATGTCGCTTGCGGCCGGCAGATCGAGCGTTACCCGGCGGGTCAGCAATGTCGGGTCGGCCAGCAGCGCTTCGCGCACGCTGCGCTCGGCAGCGGTGCCGAACCAGCTGCGCGCGTCCTCGCCATAGGCGCGCACCGCGGCGTTGCCGACCGCGGCCTCGATATCCTGCCGGGCGAGGATGCGACGCGCATTGGGCGCGGCAAGCTGCTGCGGCGTGATGGTCAGGCCGCTGGCACCGAGGTCGATGGGCAGGCTGATGCGGGTCTGGCTGAAGCCGGAAAGCCCGGCAGCCGCCATGGTGACGAGCAGGAAGACAAGGAAGCCGGCGGACAGGGCGACAGCGGTGAAGCCGAACCAGCGGAAGCGCCGTTCGGACGCGTAGCGGCGGCGCACGCGCGCCTGCATCGCGGCCTGGGTCCAGCGCGATTCGGGCGCCGCAGCGGCAGGAACGACGCTATTCATAAGCCTCCCGGTAGCGCTTGACGATGCGCAGCGCGACGATGTTGAGGAGCAGGGTGACGATGAACAGGACGAAGCCGAGCGCGAACGCCGCCAGCGTCTTGGCGCTGTCGAATTCCTGATCGCCGGTCAGCAGCTTGACGATCTGCACGGTCACCGTAGTGACGCTGGCAAAGGGATTGCCGGTGAGGTTGGCCGATTGGCCGGCCGCCATCACCACAATCATCGTCTCGCCGATGGCGCGGCTGACCGCCAGCAGGACGCCGCCCATCACCCCGGGCAGCGCGGCGGGGATCAGCACCTGCCGGATGGTTTCCGAGGGGGTGGCACCGAGTGCCAGGCTGCCATCGCGCATCGCGCGCGGCACGGCGGCGATGCTGTCATCGGCCATCGAGGAGACCAGCGGGATGATCATGATGCCCATGACGATGCCCGCGGCGAGCGCCGAGTCCGAGCTTGCCCCGGCAATGCCCAGCGCATCGGCGGCGCGGCGCAGCGCCGGGCCTACGGTGAGCGCGGCGAAATAGCCATAGACCACGGTCGGCACACCGGCGAGGATCTCGATGATCGGCTTGAGCCATGCCCGCACCCGCTCGTGCGCATATTGGGTGAGGTAGATGGCGGTCATCAACCCCAGCGGGATGGCGACGATCATCGCGATGATCGCGCCGATCAGCAGCGTGCCCCAATAGAGCGGGATGCCGCCGAAGGTGCCCGGCACCGGCTCGCCCGCCGTCGGGTTCCAGTTGGTGCCGAACAGGAATTCGACCGGCGACACCATCGAGAAGAAACGGAAGGTTTCGAAGATCAGGCTGAAGACGATGCCGAAGGTGGTGAGAATGGCGATCAGCGACGCGACCAGCAGCGCGAGGCTGGTCAGCCGTTCGACCTGGGTGCGGGCGCGCAGGGCGGGGCGGATGCGGGTAAAGCCGTAGGCGCCGCCGGCGAAAGCGAGGATCAGGCTGAGCACCACGCCGATGGTCGAATAGCGTGACAGGGCGGCGCGGAACGGTTCGACCAGCGCGGGTGCGGCGGGGTGGAAGCCCCGTTCCAGGCTGCCGTCGGCCAGTGCCCGCGCCTCGGCCAGTACGGCTTGCCGGTTGAAAGCATCGTCAGGCAGGCCGGCTGCGGCCGGGGTCGCCAGCACATCGCCGGTGACCAGCGACGGGACCAGCGCCGACCAGATGGCGAGGAAGATCAGGGCAGGCAATATCGTCCACAGGGCGGCATACCAGCCGTGATAGGCGGGCAGCGAATGCGGGCGCGGCTGGGTGGCATCGGCATGCGACGGGGCTGCCTGCTGGATGGCGCGGGCGCGACCGCAGGCCCAGGCAATGATCCCGAGCAGCACCACCATCAGGAAAATGCTGATCCCACTCATTTGAGCTGGCTTCCGTCGAGCAAAGTCGCGTTGCGGGCGACGGCGGTCATCGCTGCCAGATCTTCGGGATGCAGGGAGATCATGCCGCGCCGCTCGAGCGGGCCGTTGGGGCGCGCGGCGAACATCAGCACGTCCATATATTCCCTGAGGCCGGGGATGACGTCGAGATGGCGGCGCTTGACATAGACGAACAGCGGGCGCGCGCCGGGATAGCTGCCGTCGCCGATGCTGGCGCGGGTCGCTTCGATGCCTTCCATCGGAATGTCGCGCAGCAGCGTGCGGTTCGCTTCCAGGTAGGAATAGCCGAAGATGCCGATGCTGTCGGGGTTCTGGGCCAGCTTCTGGATGATCAGATTGTCGTTCTCGCCCTGCTCGACATAAAAGGGTGCGCCGCGCAGGGTGAAGCAGATGTCCTCATAGCGCGCATGGTCGCTGTCCTTCAGCGCCTTGATCGCCGGGTCGGTTTCACAGCCCTTGGCCATGACCAGTTCCTTGAAGGCATCCCAGGTGCCCGATGTCGAGGGCGGACCCAGCACCGAGATGGCGACGGCGGGCAGCGACGGATCGATGTCGGCCCAGGTGCGTGCGGTGTTGGGGCGGCCATAGGGGCGCGCGGCGATTGCCTCATAGACCTGCGCGCGCGTCAGGCTGAGGCGCTGCGCCGACCGGGACTGGCCGAGCGCGAGCCCGTCGATGCCGATCTGCAGTTCCACCAGTTCGCTCGCGCCATTGGCCGAGCAGGTGGCATATTCGGACGCCTTCATCCGGCGCGAGGCGTTGACGATGTCGGGGGTTGCCGCGCCCAGCCCCTTGCAAAAGCGTTCGATGCCGCCGCCGGTGCCGGTCGATTCGATCTTGGGCACGGCAAGGTCCGGGTTGCCTGCGACCAGCAGTTCCGCAGAGGTCGTGGCAAAGGGATAAACGGTCGAGGAGCCGACGGCGGAGATGTAATCGCGCGAGGTCCCGCCGGCGCAGGCGACAAGAAGCGATGGCGCAATCGCGATGGTCGCGAGCGTCCGCAGCGTTGCCCTGATCCGCATGTGGATGGTCCCCGGGAAGGCGCGGTGGCGATGACCGCCCCGCTCTCATGATTGATTCGACGCTCCCGCCAATCTTACAGCGCGGTGACGATTTGATGACAGCGCGCTCGGCTGGCAGGATTGGCACCACCGGACCGGCAGGTTCCGTCGCTATGCCTGCCCTTGCGCTTGCGACACCGCCGCACCGATCGGCGTGGCCCGGACGAGCGGCAGGCGGACGCGCACCACCGTCCCTTCGCCTTCGCGGCTTTCGATGTCGAGCCGCCCGCGATGCCGCTCGACGACATGCTTGACGATGGCGAGGCCCAGCCCCGTGCCGCCCAGCGTGCGGCTGCGCGCGCTGTCGACGCGGTAGAAGCGCTCGGTCAGCCTGGGCAGCGCATCGGCGGGGATACCGTCGCCTTCGTCCGCCACCGACAGCTCGACCATCTGCGCCCCGGCGGGGGCCAGCCGGACCCGGATCGGCGTGGCGGCGCGGCCATATTTCATCGCGTTGCCAATGATGTTGTGCAGGAGCTGGGAGAGTTGCGCCCGATCCGCCTTGACCGGGGCAGGGCCTTCCAGCTGCAGCGCGACATCCTCTCCCCGCGGATCGGTGGTGGCCGCGATTTCGGCGGCGACGTCCCGGATCAGTTCGGCGAGGTCGATGACTTCGTCGGGCAGATAGCCCTTGCTGGCTTCGATGCGGCTAATCGAGAGCAGATCCTCCACCAGCCGCAGCATGCGCCGGGCCTCCTTGTCGAGCACGCCCAGAAAGCGCTGGCGGGTGGCCGCGTCCCCGCCCGCTTCGGGGTCGGACAGGGTCTCGACAAAGCCGATGATCGCGGCGAGCGGCGTGCGCAATTCGTGGCTGGCATTGGCGACGAAATCGGCGCGCATCCGCTCCACCGCATCGCGCGCGGTCTGATCGGTCAGCCCGACCAGACGGCTGCCGTCGGCCAGCGGATAGGTGCGCATTTCCCAGCGCTGGCCGGGTCTGCCGATGCCGACCAGATCGGTGACCCCGCCCGCGCCATGCGAGCGCGGGTTGGCCAGCCGGTCTGCAGCCGCGGGGTGGCGGATGGCGGTGCGCACATCGGCGCCGACGATGAAATCGCCGAGCAGCGCCCGCGCCGAGCGATTGGCCGCGCGGACCTGCGCGCTGTGCACCAGCAGCAACGGCAGCTCCAGCACATCGAAGAGATCGTTGAAATCGGGGCGCAGGTGCAGCGGCTGGACGACCGGATCGGTGACAGGCTCACGCCGCGCCGGCCGTGTCGACACCGGGCTGGCTGCAAACACCAGCACCACCGCTGCGGCTCCAGCGAGGGCGAGGACGATGACCGCGCTGACCGGCGCGCCGAGCAGCCAGGCGAGCAGCGCCCCGGCAATAATGATCGCGAGGGCAACCAATATCAGGGAGAGCGGGTTGCGCATGGGCGTGGTTGGGCCTTGTGGCTGGCGAGTCGCGAAAGTTAACGTGCTTGCCATAGTGGCACATTGGGCGACGCGCATCTTTTGTGCTGGGGCCCGGCTGTGTTAGGGCGCGCGCATGGCAGACCAAGACCCAGCCCCGACACCCCAAGGCGAGGACAGCGCCGATCGCGCAACCGGCACCGCCGACGGCGGCCGCCGCCAGTTGCTGATGCTCGGCGCGGCCGGGGCGGCAGCGGTGCTGACGGTCCGCCCGGCCTTTGCCCAGACCGCCGTTTCGGTGTTCAACTGCCAGATTCCGGTGCCGGATGCGCCGCGCAGCGGGCAGTATATCGCGCTCGATGGCTCGCTGGTCCCGTCCGGCACGCAAGGCGCCTTCCCGCCCGCGCCCCGCCCCTTCACCGGCGAGGAGGTGCGCGCCGCCCTGCAGGGCCGCTCGCTGCCCGGCACCACGCGGGACCAGGGCGCGGCCTACATGAATTACATCCGCCGCCTGCGCGCGGGGCAGAGCGGGTTTACCTGCTATGCCTCGATCCAGATGCCGCGCTGAGTCTTTTTGATTTCCCCAAGCCGCAGCCCCGGGCTGCGGGATCGAAGGCAAGACCGGGTGGCAAACCCTGCTGAAGCCCAGACTGTCTGGCATGCTGCTGCGGCTACCCGGCTGTGCGTCGAACCGCTCGACAGCCTGACCGCCGTGTTCGATCGCTTGTCGGGACAGACCCATATCCTCGCCACGCCGATGCCGGAAATCCTCGCCGCGCTTGCGCTCGCTCCTGTCACCGGAGCAGAATTGCTGGCCCGCCTGTCCACCGCCTTCGACCTTTCGGCAGAAGGCGATCCGCTCGCCGTCATCGAAGCGCGACTGCATGAACTTGCCGCGCTCGGGCTGGTGGAGGCGCGGTGAGGCACCATCATGCCATGCGCATCGGCCCGGTCGCGCTGCGCGTCGGATCGGACTGGGCGGCGCCGGTCGAGCACTTGCGACGGCTTTACGCCGATTATCCCGCGCCCGGGCAAGGCTTCGCCCCGGCCACCGTCCGGCTCGAAGCCAACCGCTGGTGGCGGCGTTTCGTCCGTCCCTCTGTGCATATCCGTGGCGATTACACCATTCCCGACGCGCTGCCGCTGCCGCTCGCCCAAGGGCTGCTGGCCGCAGAAATGGGGATGAACCTGCAGGTCGCGCTGGGCTGGCGCCAGCATCTGCTGCTGCATGCCAGCGCGGTCGAGCGGGACGGGCGGGCGGTGGTGATGATCGGCGCGTCGGGATCGGGCAAGTCGACGCTCGCCGCGCTGCTCGGCGAAGGCACATGGCGGCTGATGGGGGACGAATTCACCCTGCTGGCGACCGATAGCGGCCTTGCCCACGCCTTCCCGCGCCTCGTCAGCCTGAAGAATGCGGCGATTGCGGAGATGGAACGCCGTGTCCCGGCGTCGCGCTTCGGCCCGGCGATCGAGGGGACGCCCAAGGGCCGCATCCGCCATCTGATCCCGCGCGCCGATGCCATCGCGCGGATGGATGAGCCGGCGCGCCCGGCGCTGTTGCTGTTCCCCGAATATGGCGGCGAGCCGGGGCTGCGGCCGGTGCCGCCGTCCGAGGCCTTTGTCCGGCTGACCGAAAGCTCGACCAACTATGTCGCGCTCGGCGAGCCGGCCTTTGCCGCGCTGGTGCGGCTGGTGCGCGCGGTGCCCGCCGTCGCCATCAGCTATGGGTCGAGCGAGGAGGGCATGGCGACTGTCGAGGCGCTGTGGGCGGCGCTGCCCGCATGAGTGCGATGCGCGCCCTTGTCGCGGCGTTGCGCGATCCCGCCAGCGTGGCCGCGCTCGATGGCGCAGGCTGGAGCGCGCTGATCGGAGTGGCGCGCGCCGAGGTGCTGCTGGGCACGCTGGCCCATCGGCTGGCCGATGTTCCGGTGCCCGATGCAGCGCGCGCCGTGCTCGATGCCGCGCGCATCGCCGCCGATCAGGCGCAAGTGCACGCGTTGTGGGAGGCGGAGATGTGCAGGCGAGCGCTCGCGCCGCTGGGGCTGGCGCCGGTGCTGCTCAAGGGCACCGCCTATGCCGCAGCCGGGCTGCCCAATGCCGCCGGGCGGCAGATCGGCGATCTCGACATCCTCGTCCCCCGCGACCGGCTCGACGCGGTGGAGGCGGCGCTGCTCGCGGCGGGGTGGGAATGGGTCAAGGACGATCCCTATGACCAGAGCTATTACCGGCGCTGGATGCACGAGTTGCCGCCGCTGATCCACCGGACCCGGGACCGGATGATCGATGTGCATCACACCATCCTGCCGCTGACGGCCAAACCGACACCCGATGCGGCAGCGATGCTGGCCGATGCCCATGATCTGCCGCTGCCGACGTGGTTCGAAAATCTCCATGAGCCCGAGGAGTTTCCCGAGGTGCCCGCCGACCCGTCGGTCATCCCGCCGGTCGCCGGTTGCCGCGTGCTGGGGCGGTTCGACATCGTCCATCATTGCGTCGCGCATCTGATGGCGGATGGCGAGCTCGACGGCGGTCTCAGAAACCTGTGGGACTTCCACTGTCTGGTGCAGGAGATGGAGCGGCGCACCAACGGCAAATATGTGAAGGACCTTCGCGCCGATACCGGTCGCCATGGGCTCCACCGTCCCTTCGCCCGCACGGCGCGGCTGGCGCATCATCTGTTCGGCACGCCGATGTATGTGCGCGAATCCCTGAGCCTTTCGGACCGCCTGTTCCTGCGCCGCCTGCTCGCCCGCGACGATTGGGGCAGGGAGACCCGGCCGCTGCTGCGGCTCACCTTCACCATCCGCGGGCATCTACTGCGGATGCCGCTGCCGATGCTGTTGCGGCATCTGTGGGTGAAATGGCGGCGGCGCTCGGTCTAGGTCGTAAACTCATAAAATGCGCGTTCGAGGTTCGAGGCCATTTTGTTTAGGGCGAGGAGGCAAGGCGAAGGAATATGTCGATATTTCAAGACTTGCCGACGCGGCCCTGGACAAAATGGGTCGAACCCCTGCGGGGCGGTGAAATGGCTTCGATCTCGGCTCCAGACGGCCTTGCAGGTGGAACCACCACCCGCGGCGGCCGCCTGAACCCGATATCTTTGCCATTTCACCGCCTCGAACGCGCATTTTATGAGTTTACGACCTAGTGACGTTCGTCACGCGTAACGAAGGCGAACAAGCGCTATGGTTGTGACCCTCAGTCGGGGAGGGATTCGCCATGGCCATCTATGTCGTCAAAAAGGGCAATCTGTTCATCCGGTCCACGCCGGGCAATGCCGACAGCAGCAACATCATGGCGGTGTTGCATGAGGGCACGCCGATGGAGGTGCTCGACGACAGCGACGCGCGTTGGTGGAAGGTCGAGGTGATGGTGCCCGGCATCGACGATTTGCGCGGCTATGTCGGCAAGGCCAGCATCATGCCGAAGGAAAGCGTTGCAGTGGTCAGCGAGAGCGGGCCGAAAATTCCTGCGGTTCATTACAAGGAAGGCGATCCGGCGGTGGTCCGCACGCGCATTGCCGGGCCGCAGCCGCTGGGCGAAGCGGGCATGCCGCGCCGGATGAAAGCGGACGGGCTCGCGACCGCGCCGCTCGCCAGCTTCATCGACTGGGCCAAGGTCGAAAACCCGGCCAACAAGCGCTGGAAGCCGCGCGGCGTCACCTTCTGCAACATCTACGCTTATGACTATTGCTACGCCGCCGGGGTGTTCATTCCGCGCGTCTGGTGGATGCCGGCGGCGATCAAGAAACTGCAGAACGGCGCCGATGTCGAGGTCGGCTACGGCACGACCGTGCGGGAGATAAATGCCAATTCGCTGCACGACTGGCTCAACGATTGGGGCGGGGAGTTCGGGTGGAAACGCACCGTCGATCTCGACGAGCTGCAAAGCCAGGCCAATGACGGTGCCGTCGCGGTCATCTGCGCCCGTCGCAAGGATCTCACGCGGTCCGGCCACATCACGGTGGTTGCCCCGGAGCATGACGGCCACAAGGCGCATCGGGTTGCGGGCAAGGTGCAATTGCCGCTGCAGTCGCAGGCGGGCATGACCAATGTACGGCTCGGTGCCGCCGGCCAGCCGACGGTCGGCAAGCAATGGTGGCTGGGCGCGCAGTTCGACAGTTTCGTCTGCTACTACAACCGCAAGGCGTCGCGCTGGAGCTGAAGGGCGTCACAGCTTGACGATGGTCTTTGTTCTCTCTATGTTCCAAGTTCAAACTTAGGGAGGGGCAGATGATCGGTTATGTGACCTTGGGGACCAACGATCTGGCGCGGGCGGCGGCATTTTATGATGCGATCGCGGCCGAGCTGGATACGCCGCGCATGATGGAGTTCGACGGCTTTATCGCCTGGGGCAAGCCCGGCGGGGCGGCGGGCATTGGCCTGACCAAGCCGTTCGACGGCAATCCCGCGAGCGTCGGCAATGGCGTGATGGTGGCGCTGGAGGCCAGGGACAAGGCGCAGGTGCACCGGCTTTATGACATTGCGCTGGCCAATGGCGGCACCTGCGAAGGCCCGCCCGGACCGCGCGGCGACAGCTTCTATGCCGGCTATTTCCGCGATCCCGACGGCAACAAGCTCAACGCCTTCGTCATGACCTGACCCGGGGATCGAGCCGCTGGAGTGTCGGCACGAGGGCATCGAAATGATCGATGATCGCCTCGGCACCCAGCGTCTCGACCGGCTGCATCAGGAAGCCGAATCGGCAGGCGATGGCCGGGATGCCCGCGGCATGCGCGGCGTCGATGTCGAAATGGGAATCGCCGACGAAGCAGCTGGCCGGCCCGCCCTCGTTGTCGACAGGTCCGGGCGACGGCAGATGGTCGCGGCACCGGGCGATCATCGCGCGGATCGGTGCAGGATCGGGCTTGGCGACCGGCAGGGTATCGCCGCCGATGATCGCATCGAACCGACTGGTCAGGCCTAGCGCGTCGAACAGCAACCAGGCAAAATGCTCGCGCTTGTTGGTGACGATGGCGAGGCGGACGCCCTGCGATGCGAGCATATCGAGTGCATCGAGCGCGCCGGGAAACGGCCGACTGTGCACTGCTATATTCGCCTCATAATGCGCCAGAAAGGCATCGAACATTGCCTCGAACCGCTCCGGCGCGGGTGTCGGTGCGCCGGCTGCCTCAATGCCGCGGGCCAGCATCCGTCGCGCCCCGCCGCCGATCGCCGAGCGGATCTGTGCGGGCGTCAGCGGTGCAATGTCCGCCATCGCCAGCGCATGATTGGCGGCGGTGCGCAGATCCTCGGACGTGTCGATCAATGTTCCGTCGAGATCGAAGCCGACGATGGCGAAGGGGACGGTGGAGTAGGAAAAGTCGCTCATTGTCGCGGCGATGCCGCGCCATGGTGGAAACCGCAATCTTTTGCTGGCAGGACCTCCATCGCTCCCTAGGGTCAGGACCCATTAAATGCGCGTTCGAGGCGGTGAAATGGCAAAGATATCGGTTTCAGGCGGCCGCCGCGGGTGGTGGTTCCACCTGCAAGGCCGTCTGGAGCCGAGATCGAAGCCATTTCACCGCCCCGAAGGGGTTCGACCCATTTTGTCCAGAGCTGCGTCGGTAAGCGTTGGAGCCGAAGGCGACCGTAGGTCAAATATCGACATATTCCTGCCGCTTGCCTCCTAGCCCTGAACAAAATGGCCTCGGACCTCGAACGCGCATTTAATGGGTCCTGACCCTAAGACACCGTCGGTCCTGAGCTTGTCGAAGGACTGCCCTTCTCTTAGGCGAGGTTCAAGCAAGGACAGTGCTTCGACAAGCTCAGCATGAGCGGGTTTGGGGTACGCATATTCAGTTTGAGGAAGTGCATGACCGACCCCGCCCTCCGCCGCCCGCTCGCCGCCATCATCCTTGCCGCCGGATCGGGGACGCGGATGAAGTCCGCGAAGCACAAGGTGCTGCACCCGCTGGCCGGCAAGCCGATGCTGCATCATCTGCTCGATACCGTCGCCGGCCTGGGTGCGGAGCGCACCGTTGTCGTGGTCGGCGCGGCGGGCGAGCAGGTGGAGGCGGCGGTTGCCGGGCGCGAGGTCAGCATCGCCTGGCAGCATGAGCAGCTCGGCACCGGCCACGCGGTCGCGCAGGCCAAGGAGGCGCTGGCGGGGTTCGCTGGCGATGTGCTGATTCTGTATGGCGATGTGCCGCTGGTCAGCGCCGCGACGATGCGCCGGATGATCGAGCGGCTCAGTTTCGGGATAGAGCCGCGCGCAGTCGTGCTCGGCTTCCGCCCCGCCGATGCCGGTGCCTATGGCCGCATCCTCGCCGAGGGCGATGGCACCATCGTCAAGATGGTCGAGTATAAGGACGCCTCGCCGGAGGAGCGCAGCGTCGACCTGTGCAATTCGGGCCTGATGGCGGTGCGTTCGGCCGACCTGTTCGTGCTGCTGGACAGTATCGGCAACGACAATGCAGCCGGCGAATATTATCTCCCCGACATCGTCATGCTGCCCGGGCAGCCCAGCGCGGTGATCGAGGTGGAGGATCCGGTCGAGGTTACCGGCGTCAATGCCCGCGGCGAGCTCGCGGCGCTCGAGGGCGTGTGGCAGCAGCGCCGCCGCGCCGCGGCGATGGCTGATGGTGTCACGCTGATTGCGCCGGAAAGCGTGTGGTTCAGCCACGATACGGTGCTCGCGCGCGATGTCACGATCGAGCCCAATGTGTGGTTCGGCCCCGGCGTCCGCATCGCCGAGGGCGCGACCATCCGCGCGTTCAGCCACATCGAGGGCGCGGACATCGGGCCGTCGTGCGAGGTCGGCCCCTATGCCCGGCTGCGGCCGGGCGCGGTGCTCGAGAAGAAAGCCAAGATCGGCAATTTCGTCGAGATGAAGAAGGCGCGGCTGGGCGAAGGCGCCAAGGCCAATCATCTGACCTATCTGGGCGATGCGGACGTGGGTGCGGGCGCCAACATCGGCGCGGGCACCATCACCTGCAATTATGACGGCTATTTCAAATACAGGACCGTGATCGGCGAGGGCGCGTTCATCGGCAGCAACAGCGCGCTGGTCGCTCCGGTCAGCATCGGTGCCAATGCCATTGTCGGCGCCGGCAGCACGGTGACCAAGGATGTCGCCGCTGGCGATCTCTGCCTGGTGCGGCCGGCGCAGGAGGCGAAGGCCGGCTGGGCCACGCGGTTTCACGCCGCGATGAAGGCCAAGAAGGGCTGATCCATGCCGGTCGAAACGCTGTTGACCGATCAATTGCTGTTGCGTCAGCTCATGCCGGGCGACGCCGCGGCGCTGCACCCGATGTTCACCGATGAAGAGGTGATGCGCTACTGGTGGCGCGGCCCGCACGTCTCGCTGGCCGAAACCGAAGAAGCGGTTCGCCACAACGCCGAACTCCGCGATGATCTCGCCTGCTGGGCGATCACCAGCGATGGCAACAGCGCGCACGGCTGGATCAATCTGCGCATCAAACGCGTCGGGGTTGCCGAGGTCGGCTACATCTTGTCGCGGGCGTGCTGGGGGCGCGGATTCGGCCGCGAGGCATTGACGGCGGTGGTGAGCCACGGGTTCGGCCCTATGGGCCTGCGCCGCATTGCGGCCGATACCGACCCGGACAATCAGGGGTCGATCGCGCTGCTGCGATCGCTCGGCTTCGCGCTGGAAGGGCATTTGCGCGGCGAATGGGAAACCCACATCGGCGTCCGCGATTCGCTGATCTTCGGCTTGCTCGCCGACCAGTGGAAGGCGTTGACTTGATATCATGATATGATATCAAGATATCAATGACTCGGATCCTCGCCGACCTGCCCGATGACGACATTGAATGGCTCGACCGGCTGGCAAGCGAGCAGGGCAAGTCGCGGGCTGCGATATTGCGTGAAGCGGTGCGGGAATATCGTGCAGAATCGGAATCCGGAACGGGCAAGAAGTGGCTCGATATCGGTTTCGGGGCGTGGAAGGACCGCACCGATATTGGCGACTCGGTCGAGTGGCAGCGGCGCGAACGCGCCTCTTGGACCCGCCCGTGGGATGACGACTATGACGACGTCAGAGCCGAATTCCCCGACCTGTTCGACGAGGAAGATGACCGCCAACGCCAGATCCATCTCGCCATGCGCGCCGGACATTATCCCGTTCCCAAGAAACCCGATGTCCGGTGACCGGCTTTAGCTTCGATTCCAACATCATCATCGACGCACTCGCCGGATATGGTCCGGCGCGGTCCGAAATCGATCGCGCCACAGACTTTGGCGCGCGGGCCTGGATCAGTCGGGCTGTATGGATCGAAGTCATGTCGAAAGGTGAGGGCGACGGGTTGTGGCGGACCGAGACACTGCTGTCGGGTTTCAGCGTCGATGAGATCGACGCAGAAGTTGGTCGACGTGCCGCGGCGTTGCGCCGCGAACGAAATCGACTGAAGGCGATGGACGCCATCATCCTGGCCACGGCCCAATTGCGCGGTCGCGTCCTCGTCACGCGAAATACCAAGGATTTTCCGGCAGAAATGCCGGGCATACGCGTTCCCTATATCCTCTAACAAGAAAGCTGCGTTGGCTCATGTGCGGAATTATCGGAATTGTCGGCAAGGAACCGGTGGCGGACCGTCTGGTCGATGGCCTCAGGCGCATGGAATATCGCGGCTATGACAGCGCTGGTGTCTGCACCGTGCACGATGGCCAACTGGTGCGCCGCCGCGCCGAGGGCAAGCTGGTCAATCTGGTCAAGGAATTGGCCGGCAATCCCGCGCCCGGGCTGATCGGCATCGCCCACACCCGCTGGGCGACGCACGGCGCGCCGACCACCTCCAACGCGCACCCGCACGCGACCGGAGAGGTGGCGCTGGTCCACAATGGCATCATCGAGAATTTCAAGCCGCTGCGCGACGCGTTGATCGCGCGCGGACGGCGCTTCGAGAGCGAGACCGATACCGAGGTTGTTGCCCATCTGGTTTCCGAACTGGTCGAAGCGGGGCAAGCGCCGGTCGATGCGGTCAAGGCCGTGCTGCCGATGCTGCGCGGCGCGTTCGCGCTGGCCATCGCCTTCCGTTCGGCGCCCGACATGCTGATCGGTGCGCGGCTGGGTTCGCCGCTGGTGGTCGGCTATGGCGATGGCGAGACCTATCTCGGCTCCGACGCGCTGGCGCTCGCTCCGCTGACCCAGCGCATCGCCTATCTCGAGGAAGGCGACTGGGTGATCGTCACCCGCGACGGCGCGCAGATTTTCGACAAGGACAACCGGCCGGTCGAGCGCGCCATCACCATCTCCGGCGTCACCGCCGCCGCGGTCGAGAAGGGGCCCTATCGCCACTTCATGCAGAAGGAGATTTTCGAGCAACCGACCGTCGTCGCGCAGACGTTGCAGAGCTATATCCGCGCGGTCGAAGCCCAAGTGGCGCTGCCACAGATGGATTTCGATCTCGCTGGCGTCAAACGCATCACCATCGTCGCCTGCGGCACCAGCTTCTATGCGGGCATGGTGGCGAAATATTGGTTCGAAACTTTCGCCCGGGTGCCGGTCGACATCGATGTCGCGAGCGAGTTCCGCTACCGCGACCCGGTGCTGGAAGAGGGCGGATTGGCGCTGTTCATCAGCCAGTCGGGGGAAACCGCGGACACGCTCGCCGCGCTGCGCCATTGCAAGGAGCAGGGCCAGACCATCGCCGTCGTCGTCAACGTGCCGACCAGCAGCATGGCGCGCGAAGCCGACCTGCTGCTGCCGACCCACGCCGGGCCGGAAATCGGCGTGGCCTCGACCAAAGCCTTCACCTGCCAGCTCGCCGTGCTCGCCGCCTTTGCCGCGCATCTGGCGGTGAAGAAGGGGCGGATGAACCGCGCCGAGGAGCAGGATGTCGTCCGCCACCTGACCGAGGCCCCTGCCGCATTGAACGCCGCGCTGGCGCATGACGAAGATATTGCGGGACATGCCCACCTCATCGCGCCCGCGCGCGACGTGCTCTATCTGGGGCGCGGGCCGGACTATCCGCTGGCGCTCGAAGGCGCGCTCAAGCTCAAGGAGATCAGCTACATCCACGCCGAAGGCTATGCCTCGGGCGAGATGAAGCATGGGCCGATCGCGCTGATCGACGAGGCGGTACCGGTGATCGTCATCGCCCCCTCTGGCCCGCTGTTCGAAAAGACCGTCAGCAACATGCAGGAAGTGCGCGCGCGCGGCGGCAAGATTGTGCTGATCTCCGACGCGGCGGGCATTGCCGAAGCCGGCGAAGGCTGCATGGCGACCATCGAAATGCCGATGGTCCACCCGCTGATCGCCCCGCTGGTCTATGCGGTGCCGGTGCAACTGCTCGCCTATCATGTCGCTTGCGCCAAGGGCACGGACGTCGACCAGCCGCGCAACCTGGCGAAGAGCGTGACGGTCGAATGAGCATGGGCTTCGACGAGGTGATCATGGGTCGCCGCAGCATCCGGGGGTACAAGCCCGATCCGGTGCCGCGCGCGCTGATCGAGGAGATACTCACGCTGGCGATGCGCGCGCCGTCGTCGATGAACAGCCAGCCGTGGAACTTCTATGTCATCACCGGCGAGCCGCTGAACCGCATCCGGCAGGGCAATAGCGAGCGGATGCTGGCCGGAGTGCCGCAATCGCGCGAGTTCCGCATCGGCAGCGGCGGCTTCACCGGCGTCCATCGCGAGCGGCAGATCGGCGTGGCCAAGCAGCTGTTCTCGGCGATGGGCATCGCCCGCGACGATGCCGAGGCGCGGCAGGACTGGGTGATGCGCGGTTTCCGCCAGTTCGACGCGCCGGTGTGCATCATCGTCACTTACGATCGCGTGCTGGCGGAAAGCGACGATGCGCCGTTCGATTGCGGTGCGGTCGCGACCGCGCTGGTCAACGCCGCCTGGTCGCGCGGGCTGGGCGCGGTGATCAACAGCCAGGGCATCATGCAATCCCCGGTGGTGCGCGAGCATGCCGGCATCGCCGAGGACCAGGTGATCATGAAGAGCATCGCGCTGGGCTGGCCGGACGAGGACTTTCCGGCAAATGCGGTGGTCTCGGAACGCAAGTCGGTGGATGAGGCGGCGGTGTTCGTGGGCTTCTGAGGCGACGGGGCAAGGACAACACCTTCCGTCCCAGCAAAGGTCTTAGCTCCAGTATTTGTCTGCCATTTGTCATCGACTTGTGCTTTACTGCGCGAGATGCAGTTGGTGCAGGAGGGCGGCACATGGCAGAGCATGATGCGATCGATCTGGCGTTTGTCTTCGATACGCAGGACGAGGCGCTGGCGCAGCAATTCCGGACGATGTTTCCCGATGGCGAGGTGACCGAGGCGGACAATTTCGGCGGGCAGATCAGCATTGCCGCGCTGTTGACCGTCGGCAAGGATGTGCTGGCGAGCATATTGGGCTTCTTTTCCGCCAGGCAGGAGGCGATCAGTGGATCCAAGGTGCGGTTTGCCCGGACCAAGGATGGCGAGACGCAGGAGATCGCCCTAGACGGCTATTCCGCAGATCAAGCGGCGCTGCTGCTCGACAAGATCAAGGAAATGCAGTCGGCATGACAGCGGCGGCAGGGCCGTTGGATCTTGCTGTCGCCGTTGATAGGCTGAAGCTCAAGCTGCCGACGGACTATCGGCTGCTGCAAGTCGGTGACGACGCCATTCCGACCGGTGAGGCGGGCGGGTTGCCGCTCCACTATGCCAGTCTCTATGCCCACATCTTCGGGCTGTCGCTGGTGGACGCGGGCGGGCGCCTGTTCGTTGTTTCCAACGGATTCCTCGCGTCACACGCCTATAACCTGGCGCTGGTGATGCTCCACCATGGCGCGCAGGGGGAGGCAGCACTGCTCGCGGCGCTGCGGCACAATTTCAAGAAAATCTATGCCGAATGTGCGCTGTATCGTGGCAACTGCCTGATCGGTCGGGCGCTGCTGATCGAGACCATCGCCTACGAGCAGGATGTGATGCGGCCGCTGTTTGCTGCCGCCGCCGCCGACCCGGCACTGGGCGCGCGGGCTCGGACCATATCCAACGTGATGACAGCCATCGTCGGCGGACATGAACTGGGCCATTATTTCGAGCGGCTCGACCCGGCGGGCTGGCTGGCTGCGCTGGCGACGCTGGGTGACGGATCGCTGGCCGAGCTGGTCGCGCAGCGGCGGCAGAGCGTGCCTGGCAAGCTGGCGATCGAGACGGCGTGCGACGGTGTCGGCGCATGGTCGGTGTGGCGGGCCGACTCCGACTATGCGGAGGCGGTGCCGGACCAAATCGACCGGCTGCGGCTGTGCGCCTTTGCCTTCCTGTGTTTCGGCGAATTGTTCAGCCTGCAGCGATCGGCCTGGTTTGCGGCAGACCAGGCGAAGACGGAGGATCAGGCGATTGCGCTGGGGTCAGAGCGGCGCACGGCACTCCAGTTTAGCCTGCCGCGCGGGCGCGATGCGGCGATGGATGACCGGGTGGTGGCGATGCTCGGCTATTTCGAGGCGGAAGCGGCCAAGCTGGGCGGGACATTGTACGGCGACGACGGCTTTTTCCCGCTGCATCGCGACGATGCCGGGCTGTTGCGGCAGGCGTTCGAGACATTCGATGCGCTCGCCGAGGATGACCCGCCGGGACTGACCGGGGTCGACCTGCACCGGCGCGGGCTTGCGCAGATGATGGGCGAGTCGCTGCATGGCCATCCTGGCGGTGCAACGCATCTGCTGTGGCGATCCAAGCGCTTCCTGCAGGGCGGGCAGGATATCGACCCGTGACGGCCTGACCTAGGGGGCGGCTGGGCGGCTTGCGGCCGCAGTCACCCCCGCGCTCTGCGCTTCGAGATAATCGAGGATCGCCGTTTCCGCTTCGCTATCGATACTCGCCTTGTAGACCTCGCGCATCTTGGTCAGCGTGCTCTGCCATTGCGCACGGGTGAGGGCGGGTTGGTTGAGGATCATGTCGGCGGAGTGGCAGGCCGTGCAGTTGGCGGTGACCGCTTCCACCCCCGGCCGGTCGGGCAGGGCGATGCTGTCCTGCGGCAGCACGATGTCCATCGGCGCAAAATCCGGGGCGCTGTCCTGACAGGCGCCGAGCGCGAGCATTATGGCAAGCGCGGCAAGGGTGCGGGGCGGGCGGATCATGCGGTCTCTAGCCGGATGGTTTCGACGACGGTGCGGGCATAGCCGCTGGGGTTCCATGTCGCTTCGAGCGGCTGGGCGACGCCTTGCGTGTTGGTGCAGCGCGGGCCTACCAGACCGGCGGCGGCAGGGATGGTCGCCGTCCAGCGGCGGAAGCTGTGCGGGCCCTCGTCCGGGCCCAGCGTGGCGGGGATGGTGCGACCGTTGGCGAGGATGTCGACCTTTGCGACGCCGCAATCGCCGCCCATGGCGATGCCGCGCAGCTCCAGCGGACGTCCCGGCGGCACGCGCGCGCCATCGCCATGGCTGGTGATGAAGGAGCGCGGGCCCATGGTGGTGACGGGGATGGTCGGGAAATCCTTGTCCCCCGGCTGCACCGGCACGGCGGGCAGGCGATAGCTTTTGGCCATGAAATAGCTGTCATCCTCGTCGCTGGTCAGCACCTCTATGTCGGACAGCATCTTGATCCAGTAAGTGGCGAACCAGCCGGGGACGATGACGCGCAGCGGGTAGCCGTGCAGCAGCGGCAGCATCTCCCCGTTCATGCCCCAGGCGACGATGACATCGTCCCGCTGCGCGATGTCGATGGGGATCGACTTGATCTTCTGCGGCGCGCCGGGAAGCAGCGGAACATCGAGCCCGGCGAAGCGCACGCGCCGGGCGCTGCCGGTGATCCCGGCGCGGTCCAGCAGGTCCCGCAGGCGCACGCCGCGCCACACCGCATTGCCCATCGCGCCATGGCCCCATTGCGCGCCCGGCACGCGTGGCTGGGAGAAGCCGCGGCTGTTGCCCGCGCACTGGTTGATCGCGGTGACCTCTACCGTCTCGCCGGCGCGTGCGACGTCGGCGAGGGTGAGCGCGGTCGACTGCCGCACTGCGCCGCGCAGGGTGAGGCGGAAGGCATCGGGGTCGATCGCCGTCGGCATCTGCCCGCCCGACCAGCGCACGAAGAAGCGGTCATTGGGGGTGATGGTGCCGGTATCGAACACCGTCATCGGGGTTTCGAGCAGCGGCGGGCGGACGCGCTGCACGACCATCTCGCCCTTGCCGGGGAAGCGGGGGATTAGCGGGCGCTGGCCGGGGCCGCCGGGCAGGCCAAGGTCGATCAGGCCGGACCCTTGCGCGAGCAGTGGTGCGGCGGCGAGCGTCCCGGCTCCTCCGGCAATGAGGGTGCGGCGTGAGATCATCGCTGCGGTGTCGCAAGCGCGGCGGCGCGGGTCAATGCACATGCTTGCTATGACATTCTTTGTGCATATGATGCTATCAAACAGGGCGCTGCATGGAGTGACGGCGATGAATGTTTCGGTTGGCGAGCGGTGGGAAAAATATATCGAAGTGCTGCTCAAGGACGGGCGCTATGGTTCGGCCAGCGAGGTGGTGCGCGAGGGGCTGCGGCTGGTCGAGGAGCGCGAGCACAAGCTGGCGGCGCTGCGCGAAACGATCGAAGCGTCGATTGCGCGGGGGGAATGGCATGGCCTTGAGGAGGTTGAGGCGCGCCTCGCGGAGCGCGCGGCTGCGTTGCGCGCCGAGGTTGCGTAGATGCGTGGTCCGCGCTTTGCCGGTTCAGCGATCGACGATTTGGACAGCATCCTGACCTATCTGGCGCGGGAGACGGGCGATGTCGAAACGGCGATCGAGTTCACAGACTATCTGAAGCGCCGCTGCGCCCGCCTGGCCGATCTGCCCGGAACACTGGGCACTGCCCGCCCCGACGTGCGCGCCGACCTCCGATCGGTCCCGCACAAGGGCTATGTCATCTTTTTCCGGTACACCGACGATGCGGTCGAGATCGTCAATGTGCTGCACGCCAGCCGCGATGTGATCGCTTACTATCGCGACGAGGGGCCAGAGAGCGGCTGACGCTCGACAGATAGTGCTCAGCCCATCGGGTAGAGGATCTCCTTGGTTACCTTGTGGATGGCCTTCATCAGATCGGCAGGCAGGTCGAGGTCCGCGGCGGCGAAGATGGGCTCAAGCTGGTCGCTGTGCGTGGCGCCGACGATGGTCGAAGCGACGAAGTCATGCTGTTTCGACCAGGCGGTGGCCATGGTGATCGGGTGGAGGCCGGCCTCGGCGGCGAGCCCGAGGAAACGCTCGGTGCTGGCGAGCGCGCGCTCCCCGGCGAAGCGCTGCGCCATCACCGCCTGACGCGATCCGGGGTTGGCGAGATAGGCGGAGAAGCGCGCGCCTTCCGGCCGCGCGCCAGCCTGATATTTGCCTGACAGCACGCCGCCGCCGAGCGGGGAGTAGGGGATCAGGCTGACCCCTTCTTCGCGGCAGACCTGCGCCAGCTCGTCCTCGAAGCGGCGATTGTTCATGCTGAAATTGTTCTGGATGGTCTGGTAGCGCGCGGCGCCGAGCTTTTCCGACGCGGCGAGCGACTTCATCAGGCCCCAGCTCGTCTCGTTGGAGCAGCCGAGGATGCGCACCTTGCCCGCGCGCACCAGCTCGTCGAGCACCTCCATCGTTTCTTCATAGGCGGTGCCATGGTCGGGCCAGTGGGTCTGGTAGAGATCGATATAGTCGGTCTGCAGGCGGCGCAGGCTGCCCTCGATCGCGGTGGTGATGTTATGGCGGTCGAGCGCGGTCATGCCATTACGGCACGGCGATTTGAACCAGACATGGCTGGGGCCGGACACCTTGGTCGCCATGATGATCGCATCGCGCGGCTTGGTCTTCATCCAGCGGCCGACGATCTCCTCGGTCAGGCCGACATATTTGACGTCCGGCGGCACCGGATAGCCTTCCGCAGTATCGAAGAAGTTGATCCCCGCGTCATAGCTAATGTCGAGGATGCGGTGGGCCATCGCTTCATCGGCCTGGTTGCCGAAGGTCATCGTCCCCATGCAGATGGCGGACACGGTGATGGCGCTCTTGCCGAGGCGACGGTTCTGCATGGCTGGTCTCTCCCCCATTCGGTCTGGTGCGTTGCTTGTGCCTTGCCCCGGCGGTGCGGGCAAGCGCCGGCTCAGCGCAGCGCGGCGATGATCCGCGCGCAGGCGCGGGCCTTGCCGAGGGTGGCGAGGGCGGTGTCGAGCGGGAGGTGCAGGCGGACGGTGCCATCCTCATGACCGACGGTCGCCGCGCCGATATGGCTGAACAGGGTGAGCGCGCCGATGTTGCTGCCGAGGACGAGGATGTCGACATTCTCCACGCCCGCCGCGCGATTGTCTGCCAGCAGCGCGGACAGCAGCAGGCGGGCGAGACCGCGACCGTGCCAAGTGTCGAGCACCGCGATGGAGAGTTCGCCGGTCGCCCCGCCGCACGGTTCGCGCACGACATGGGCGGCGGCGATGGCAGGATGGGCCGGATCAGCGGCGTGAATCGCGCCCCAGCCGATATGGCAGTCCGGATCGGCATCGGTCAGCCTGGCGATGACGGCATCGGGCACGCGGTGCGCGAACGAGAAGAAGCGCCGATAGCGCGATTCGGGCGAAAGCTCCGCGACACCCCCGCGCAGCCGATCGGCATCGTCGGCGCGGATGCGGCGCAGGCACACCGGTGTGCCGTCGGTCAGCGTCGCGTCGATTTCCGGTGTGCCAGCGTGCATCGAACATCCCTGTAGCACAGAGCAATTGGCTCGAAGATGGCGTATCGAACGCTCAGCAAGGTGCGGAGGACGACCGTGCTAAACCCCGCGCTTGCGAAACAGCACCGGCTCGGTGGCTTGCGGGGCACAGCGCTGGTTGTCGGGGCCGTACAGGGGCAAATGCGCCTGTCGATTCATTTCGCCGATGGCGGTGTAGTCGGTTGCGACAAGGGTATCGAGAAAGCGGAAATGGCTGGCCCAGATCATCAGCACGCCGCCTGGCCTGAGACAGGCGTCGAGCGATGCGACTGCTCCGGCAAAGCGCGCGAACGGCAGGATGGCCGCGCAATCCCGGGGCTGTTCGGCATCGAGGCGGCCGTGCCGCAGCACCGACAGCGCGAGCACCGCGTCATAATGCTGCGCAGGCTCCTTGGCGGCCGACGCGGCGCAGACAAAGTCGATTCGGGGATCGGGCGCTGCGCCCAGCGCCCGTCTTGCCTTGGCGATGCAGGCGCCATTGATGTCGATGCCGCGCAACCGCGCGGTCGGAAAGCGCTGGGCGAGCGAGAATATCTCTTCGCCCGTCGAGCAACCGAACGACAGGATGGCGGGTTGCGCGACCGGCGCGAGCAGCGATTGCAATGTGTCGAACAGGGCCGGGTGCCGGTCCGGGAAAGTCATGGTCGATGGCTGCAACAGGTCGTGCGGCCGGACTTTCTGCAGCCACCATGTCCGTGCCGACGGGCCGGTCAGTCGGTCGATAAGGCTTCGCTTGGGCGGCACCGGCGGTGGTCTCGTTCGCTAGAGCAATGACCCTAGGTCACGGCTGGACGAATTGCACGCCCGAGCTGGCGAACCGGCGATGCTGCCGGATCTGGGCGGCTGCCATCGGCGGCGTGCCCCCGGCGCGTCAGGGCTGAGCCTGACGCTCGGACCTGCCTGCTTACCCCTGCAGCGTCAGCGTGTTGATGTTGATGTGCGGCCAGACGATGGTCTGGCCCGGCGTGTCGCTGCTGATCGGGAAGCTCATCAGCGTGCGCTGGCTGTATTGCAGCTGCGTGGTCTGGTTGCCCTGGGCGTCGACCAGCGTTTCGATCCACCAGGTCGCGTCGAACTGGGTGGTCGGTGTATTGTCCTGCACCATCGCGATGTTGGTGATGCCGCCCTGGTTGAGCGTGCTGATCGCAAGCTGGGTGGTGCTGATGATTCGCGTGCCGGCTGCCTGCTGCTGATCGAGCACATAGGCCAGATAATGGTTGGGGTAGCCCGGGCTGTAGTTGGCGAATTCGAATGGCGGGCCATAGACATCGAGATAGCCGTTGGTCTGCGGCAGTGCGCCGGTCGGCTGTCCGCTCAGCGACACGTCGATGGTCGGCGGGCCGTCGATGATCGTCGCATTGCCCATCGCGGTCAGTGCATCACCATGCGGGATGGTGGCGAGGCGGAAGATGTCGAAGCCGCCATTGTCTGCCGCCGGCATGGTTTCCCAGAAGCCGGCCTCGACATGCATCAGCGCGCCGTCGCGCGAATCGGTAATGCTGGTGGCATATTGCAGCGTCGGGATCTGGACGATGCTGTTGAGGCCGCGATCCGGGGTGGTGGCGGGAACTGCGGTGATCGTCAGTGTTTCGGTGTAAGGCGCGACGAGCAGGCCGAACCCGCCCTGCTGGTTGGGCAGCGCCACCATGTTGAACCCCTGGCTGCCGACCCAGGTGCCGATCAGCCCGCTGAGCGGGCCATAGTCGATGCCGCTGTTGATCTGCACCTCGCCGGTGGTGGCGAGCCGGGTTGCGGAAGCGGTGGTGGCTGCGGTGTCCATGATCTGCCCCTGTAACGATGGTCGATGTCAGGCGCTTACTGTCCGCAACACTTGCGGCGCGTGACGCGGGTCACGTCGGAGCGGCAGGCATGCTGAAGCGTGGGTGAGAATCGCTCGCAACCGGAACCTGCGCAGTGGCGGGGCGCTTGTCCGGGATGGCGGCGGGCCTTTTGCAGAATCGGAGAAGTGCGATGTCGTTTCTGGACAAAGTGGTGGCGGCAATCACGCCGCCCGAAAGCGATGAAACCCGCATGGAGGCGCGCGCCAAAGCGCGACAAGCAGCCGAGCCTGGCGACTGGCTGAGCCAGGTGCTCGATCATCACGACCAGATCGAGGCGGCCTTCGAAACGGCGCGGCGGGAAACCAGCGCCGGTGGGCGGACGACGGCGATGAAACAGCTTGGCCTGCTGCTGACCGGGCACAGCAATGCCGAGGAAAGCGTACTCTACCCGTCGGTGGCCGACAGCGGGCACAAGACGCATGCCGGCGTGGCGTATGAAGAGCAGGCGATGGCCAAGATCGAGATGGCGCTGCTCGAAAAGCTCGATCCGATGAGCCAGGAATGGCTCGACAAGCTGGAGCATATCCGCGGCGCCGTGACCCACCATATGTATTCGGAGGAACGCGACTGGTTCCTTGAACTCAAGCGCGAGGTGCCTGCAGACGAGCAGGCGATGATGATCAAGCGCTACCGGAAGGAAATAGCGCGTTACGCTGCCGACGAACTTGCCTGAACCCCGGTGGCCGGCCGGCCATCTGCGCTGGCCGGCCACTCTCGCGCTGGCGAAAGACGCATGGTAGCGTCGATCCGGGAAAGGGGGGACGATGATTCAGTTAATCGGGTATCTGATCCTTGCGTGGATCGGTTTCCATATTGTCCGCAGCCTGATCGCCCGTACCGGCAGGGGCTCGGGCGGGCCGGACAATGCAGTCTATGTCGACAGTGGCGGTGACAGCGGCGGCACCGGCTGGTTCGGCGGTTCTTCCGACAGCGACAGCGATGATGGCGGCAGCGATGGCGGCGACGGCGGCGGGGGCGATGGCGGTGGCGATTGACGCGATGCCCTTGTCGGTGACTGTCGGCGGCGCCATCTCACGGCCATGACCAAGCTATCGCTTCTCGATCTCGTCCCCGTCGTGCAGGGCGGCAGCATCCGCCAAGCCTTGGCGAACGCTGCCGATCTGGCCGCGCATGCCGAAGCGCTCGGGTTCCACCGCTATTGGGTGGCCGAGCATCATGGCATGGCCGGCGTGGCCGGTGGCGCGACCAGCGTGGTGCTGGCGCATGTCGGCGCGGCAACGGCGCGGATCCGTATCGGCGCGGGCGGCATCATGCTGCCCAACCATGCGCCGCTGCAGATTGCCGAACAGTTCGGCACGCTCGATGCGCTGTTTCCGGGGCGGATCGATCTGGGGCTGGGGCGCGCGCCCGGCTCTGACGGGCGGGTGGCACAGGCGATGCGGCGCAATCTCAACAGCGATGAGCAGCAGTTCCCGCGCGATGTCGTCGAGCTGATGGCCTATTTTGCCGGCGATCCGCGGGTGGTGCCGGCAACGCCGGGCGCGGGCGCGCGTCCGGACATTTGGATCCTGGGGTCGAGCCTGTTCGGCGCGCAACTGGCGGCGATGCTCGGGCTGAAATTCGCCTTCGCCTCGCACTTCGCGCCCGATGCGCTGATGCAGGCGCTCGATGTCTATCGCCGGGGCTTCCAGCCGTCGGAGACACTGGACGCGCCCTATTGCGCGGCGGCGTTCAATGTCTTTGCCGCCAATACGCGCGCGGAGGCGGAACTGCTGGCGACATCGATGCAGCAGAGTTTCGTTGCGCTGCGCACCGGCAATCCCGGCCGCATGCCGCCGCCGGTGGAAGGCTATCGCGAGACATTGCCCGAACAGGCGCGCGCGATGCTCGACCATGTGCTGCAATATAGCGCCATCGGCACCGGCGAGGATGTGGCGCGCGGGCTGGAGGCCTTCGTTGCGCGCACCGGCGTCGACGAGGTGATCTTAGCATCGTCGATCTACGACCACGACGCGCGCAAACATTCGCTGACGCTCGCCGCAGAGGCGTTCGCCGGGGTGGCAGCGTAAGTTTTCGGGGTTTGGCTGGCTTCCGGACGGCACCGGTGTGGAGGATGCGGTGCCGCCCGGACCAGATTCCGCTGTGCGACCCGAAGGGATATGCGGAATATGTTCCGGCAGACGGCGCTCGAGGGGGGAGGGATGCGCTTGTCCGTCTGCCGATGGATGGCGTTTAGCGCAGCCTATTAATCGACACCAATACAGACTTTGGTCCACTCTAATCGGTAAAGGCGATTAGACACGCGCCATGTCCAGTGCGTCGATTGATTATGTGGCGCTGCTCCTCTATGACGAGAGACGTCGGCGGCCCGGGTGGGGTCGCCGTTTTGCGTTGGCGGCGCAGAGGCGCGTCGCTGTTGCTGGAAAGGGGAATATCGTCATGGCCATCACGCCGCTCATGCCCGTCTATCCGCGCTGCGGATTCCGGCCGGTGCGAGGCGAGGGGGCCTATCTGATTTCCGATGACGGCCGCCGCGCGCTCGATTTCGCCAGCGGCATCGCGGTCAACCTGCTCGGCCACGGCCACCCGCACCTGACCAAGGCGATCCAGGAGCAGGCGGCGACGCTGATGCATGTCTCCAATCTCTACGGCAGCCCGCAGGGTGAGGCGTTTGCGCAGCGGCTGGTCGACAACAGCTTTGCCGACACGGTGTTCTTCACCAATTCGGGTGCCGAAGCGGTCGAGTGCGCGATCAAGACGGTGCGGGCCTATCACCAGTCGCAGGGCAGTGACCGGTTCGAGATCATCACCTTCAAGAATGCCTTCCACGGGCGGACGATGGCGACCATCTCGGCGAGCAACCAGGAGAAGATGCACAAGGGCTTTTCGCCTCTGCTCAATGGCTTCCGCTATGTCGACTTCGACGATCTCGAAGGCGCAGCTGCGGCAATCAACGACAAGACCGCCGCCTTTCTGGTCGAGCCGATCCAGGGCGAGGGCGGGGTGCGGCCGGCATCGGACGCTTTCATCCAGGGGTTGCGCAGGCTCGCCGACGAGCATGGCATCCTGCTCGCGCTCGACGAGGTGCAGTGCGGCGTGGCGCGCACCGGCAAGCTCTATGCCTATGAGCATTATGGCATCGTGCCGGACGTGCTGGCGAGCGCCAAGGGCATTGGCGGCGGTTTCCCGATGGGCGCCTGCCTTGCCACCGAGAGTGCGGCGCGCGGCATGGTGGTCGGCACGCATGGATCGACCTACGGCGGCAACCCGTTGGCGATGGCAGCGGGCAGCGCGGTGTTCGACGTGATCTTGGAAGAGGGCTTCATGGAGAATGTCACCGCGCTTGGCGCCAAGCTGGAGCAGGCGCTGCACCAGTTCATCGGCAACTATCCCGAACTGTTCACCGGCGTGCGCGGCAAGGGGCTGATGCTGGGCCTGATGATGACGCACGAGACGCGCAATTTCGTGGCGCACCTGCGCGACAATCATGGCCTGCTGACCGTCGCGGCGGGGGACAATACGCTGCGCGTGCTGCCGCCGCTCAACATCGAGCAGGCGCATATCGACGAGTTTGTCGAGAAGCTGTCGGCGGGTGCTGCCAGCTATCAGGTGCCGGTGGCGGCGTGATCTAACCCTCTCCCGCTTACGGGAGAGGGACAGCCGCGAAGCGGCAGGGTGAGGGTATGCCAGCAATCGTCGCTAGCCCTCACCGCTGCGACTAGTTCGCTTCGCTCTCAAGTCTCGCTCCTCTCCCGCAGGCGGGAGAGGGGAAGGGGGATCAGATATGAGACATTTCCTCAATCTCTCCGACGCCGGTGGCGATGCCATCGCTGCGATGATCGCCGATGCCATCGATCGCAAGGCGGCCCGCGCGGGCTGGCCCAAGGGCAGGGCCGATGCCGATGCCCCGCTCGCCGGGCATGTGCTGGGCATGATCTTCGAAAAGAATTCGACGCGGACCCGCGTCAGCTTCGACATGGCGATCCGCCAGCTCGGCGGTACCAGCATCGTCATGGATTCGGGCGGCATGCAGCTCGGCCGCGGCGAGACGGTGGCAGATACCGCGCGGGTGCTGTCCCGCTATGTCGATGCCATCATGATCCGCACCGACGATCATGCCAAGATCGAGGAGATGGCGGCGCATGCCAGCGTGCCGATCATCAACGGCCTTACCGACCTGTCGCACCCCTGCCAGATCGTCGCCGACCTGCTGACCCTGGTCGAGCACGGCCACGCGCTGCCAGGGCTGGAAGTGGCCTGGCTGGGCGACGGCAACAATGTGCTGAACTCGATCGTCGAGGCGGCGGGGCTCATGAAGTTCAACGTCCGCATCGGCGGCCCGCAGGGCTATGACAGCGACCCCGCCTTCATCGAGGCAGCGCGCGCGGCGGGCGCCACCATCACTGTCCATCGCGATGCGAAGGAAGCGGCGGCCGGTGCCAATGTCCTGGTCACCGATACCTGGGTGTCGATGGGCCAGGAGCACGCGCACGACAAGCTGGCAGCGATGGCCCCCTATCAGGTCGACGAGGCGCTGCTTGCGCTTGCCGCCCCCAATGCCCATTTCCTGCATTGTCTGCCCGCGCACCGCGGCGAGGAAGTGACCGACGCGGTGATCGACGGACCGGCATCGCTGATCTGGGACGAGGCCGAGAACCGGCTGCATGCACAAAAGTCCGTCCTGCTGTGGGCGTTCGGGCTGCTGGGACAGTAACTTCCCTCGTCACTCCCGCGAAGGCGGGACTCCATCTGACGGTGGCGCGATACGAAACCAATGGATGGTTCCCGCCTGTGCGGGAATGACGAATAGCTGGATGTGACGATGACCGACCTTGCCGAAACCCATTTCGACCGCCCGCTGGTCTTCACGCTAGCCGAACAGGACGCGCGCGGGCGGGTGGTGCGGCTGGGGCCAATGCTCGACACGATATTGTCGGCCCATGCCTACCCGCCGGTCGCGGAAAAGCTGCTGGCCGAGGCGCTGGTGCTGACGGCTTTGCTCGGATCGACCCTCAAGGATGGCGGCAGCCAGATGACGCTGCAGGCGCAGACCGAGAATGGCGCGGTCGGCATGCTGGTGTGCGACTATGTGTCCGGGCAGATGCGCGGTTATCTCTCCTTCGATGCCGAGCGGCTGGCGATGATCGGCCCGGAGCCCAGCCTGTTTGCGCTGTTCGGCAAGGGCTATCTTGCGCTGACCTTCGATCAGGGTGCGACCGGCCAGCGTTACCAGGGCATCGTGCCGCTGGAGGGCGAAAGCCTAGCCGATGCGGTGCAGGATTATTTTCGCCAGTCCGAGCAGTTGCCGACGGTGATCCGCATCGCCACGCGCCATGATGCCGGGGCCGGCCGCATCGCCGGCGGCGTGATGATCCAGCGGCTGGCGTCCGGCGAACTGGGCGGCGAGCGGCTGGAGGTGCGCGGCGAGCGTACCCACGCGCATGAAGCGTGGGACCATATCGCGACGCTGGCGGAGACCATCACCCCCACCGAACTGACCGACCCGGCGCTCAGCATGGAGGCGCTGGTGTGGCGGCTCTATCATGACGAGGCCGAAGTGCGGGTCAGCCAGGGCGATGCGCTCGCGCGCGGCTGCCGCTGCGACCCGGCCTATCTCGCGTCCGTGATCGCCCGCTTTCCGGCGGACGAGCAGGCGGAGATGGCCGACGAAAACGGCAAGATCGTGATTGACTGCGCCTTCTGCTCCACGCAATTTGCCATCGATCCGGCGGATGTGCCGCGGGCGCATTGAGCGCATCGCCGGGCCGGTCAACGGTTCGTCGCTGTAAAGCCACTGTTCATCGCTGACTGCCTAGAGGTGTGACGGATAGAGCGGTGTCAATGACGGTAACAGGTCATTGCGCTGCGATGCTTTGCGGCAAGGCTGGCGGGATGGTCCGTCGCCGCGCGCAGAAAGGACAGATGGTCTTGGCTTACTCGGCAGTGCGCACCGCGGCTATGGCAACGGTCGCGATTTTCGCAGCGGCGATGCCCGCGGCAGGCCAGACGCCGACGCTCGCCATGCTCGACGGGCTCGAGCATGGTCAGTGGCTGCTGCGCGATCGCGACGATGCCTCGGTGACCCGCAGCTATTGCGTCACCGACTGGCGGCAGCTGCTGCAGTTGCAGCATCAGCGCAGCCAGTGCACCCGCACCACGCTGGAGAATAGCGCGACCACCGTGCGCGTGCATTACAGCTGCGGCAGCGCCGGGCATGGGCAGACCACCATCCGCCGCGAAACCAACCGGCTGATCCAGCTTGAAACGCAGGGGATCGCGGGCGGTGCACCGTTCAGCCTGGCCTATGAAGGCCGGCGTACCGGCGCTTGCAACTAGGGGCCTGATCCCAAATCGCTGCCCTAACCGGTTGTTAACCATCTTGCGCTAGACGGAAGGTCGTGAACCTTCGTGGCTCACTTCCTCCCTAGCAGATCCTGATGGATCACCCTGGGCCGCCCATCTTGCGATGAGGCGGCCCTGTTTTTTGCGCCGCAGCGACAGCCACGCTAAGGGGCGGGCATGCTCGATTCTGCTGCTGCTGTCGTCCTCCTTTCGGGCGGACTCGACTCGATGGTCTGCACTGCGCTGGCGCGCGAGGCGGGGCATCGCGTGATCGCCCTGACCGTCGACTATAACCAGCGCCACCGCTGCGAACTCGAGGCGGCCGGGCGCGTCGCCGCTGCGCTGGGCGTGGCGGAGCATATCGTGCTGCCGCTCAATCTGCGCAGTTTTGGCGGATCGGCGCTGACCAGCGATACTGCGGTGCCCAAGGATGGCGTGCAGCCGGGTATTCCGGTTACCTATGTGCCGGCGCGCAACACGATCTTTCTCAGCCTGGCGCTCGGCCTCGCCGAGGCGCGCGCGGCCAAACACATCTATGTCGGCGTCAATGCGCTCGATTATTCGGGCTATCCCGATTGCCGCCCGGCCTTTGTCGAAAGCTTTGCCGCCACCGCCAATCTCGCGACCAAGGCCGGGGTGGAGGGCGATCCTTTCCTGTTCGAAACCCCGCTGCTGCACATGACCAAGGCCGACATCGCGCGCGAGGCGCACCGGCTGGGTATCGATGCCGGGCTGAGCTGGACCTGCTACGATCCGACGCCCGATGGCCTGCATTGCGGGGCATGCGATGCCTGCCGCCTGAGGGCCAAGGGGTTTGTCGAGGCCGGCCTGCCAGACCCGACCGCTTATGCGCGGGAGCCGCTCGCCCCATGAGCGATGCGGGCGCCGGTCGATGACCTATTCGGTCAAGGAAATCTTCCTGACGCTGCAGGGCGAGGGCGCGCAGGCGGGGCGGCGCGCGGTGTTCTGCCGCTTTGCCGGCTGCAATCTTTGGAGCGGGCGCGAGGCGGACCGGGCGACCGCGCAATGCCGCTTTTGCGACACCGATTTTGTCGGCACCGATGGTGCGGGCGGCGGCAAGTTCGCCGACGCGACGGCGCTGGCGGCGGCGATTGCCGCCTGCTGGGGCGCGGGCGTCGAGCGGCGCTATGTCGTGCTGACCGGCGGCGAGCCGATGCTGCAGATCGATGACGCGCTCGTCGAGGCGCTGCATGCTGCGGGCTTCGAGATCGCCATCGAGAGCAACGGCACCCTGCCGGTGCATCCCGGCATCGACTGGGTGTGCATCAGCCCCAAGGCGGGGACACGCGTGGTGCAGCGCAGCGGCGACGAGCTGAAGCTGGTCTGGCCGCAGCAGGGCATCGACTTGGCCGAACTGGCGGAATGGGACTTCACCCACCGTCTGGTGCAGCCGCTCGACCGCCGCGACGGCTCCCGGGACGAGGCAGCGGCATTGGCGCTGGCATTCGACGATCCGCGCTGGCGGCTGTCGCTGCAGACCCACAAGCTGCTGGGGCTGGCCTAGGCGGTGGCCTGATTTAGCCCTGAAGCTGTCCTATGAATACCGACCCGTAGTGCTGAGCTTGTCGAAGCACGCCTATCCGACAGGCGCCCTTCGACAAGCTCAGGGCTACGGTTTCAACCTGATTCGAACGGGACAGACATCATTTCTTGGCAGGTGCATCGCCCTCGGCGCGGCCGGCGGGTGGGCGGATGACGACGTCGCCGGGGCGGGTTTCCACCTCGGCATCGCCGGCTGCGGCCGGAGCGTCAGGATCGGCGGCGGCGTCCGCGTCGGCCTCTGCGTCGCTCGAAGGCTCGCCGGGCAGCGCCGGGCCGACCGCCGTGCTGGTGTCGATCGCCGTGCCGTCGCCGCTCGCCGCATCGAGCGTCACCATCTCGTCGCTGGCGGTGCCGGGCTGGATTTCGACATTGGTCATTTGCGTGTCGGCGCTGCTGCCGCCACCGATCAGATCGCAGCCGGCGAGGGCAAAGGCGGTGACGATGCAGGCAGCGGCAAGGCGGTGGCGGGTCATGCTGGGCTCTCCGGTGATTGCGCGGCCATAGCCGGTCCGACCGCCTGCAGGAAATCCCCGAAATGGCGGTGCAAGGCGGCATCGACATCGGCCATGTTTGCCGCGATCCCCAGCGCCGCTAGGCTGGTGACCGGATAGTCGGCGATGCCGCACGGCACGATGCCGCCGAAATGCGCCAGATCCGGGTCGACGTTGATGGAGAGGCCATGCAGCGTCACCCAGCGGCGCACACGCACGCCGATCGCGCCGATTTTGGCCTCGCGGCCCGATGCATCGTCGCACCAGATGCCGATGCGCCCCTCTGCGCGCCGTGCGGCGAGGCCGAAATCGGCGAGCGTGGCGATCACCCAGCCTTCTATGGCGTGGACGAACCGGCGCACGTCGCGCCCGCGTCGCCCCAGATCGAGCTGGACATAGGCCACGCGCTGGCCGGGGCCGTGATAGGTATAGCGCCCGCCGCGGCCGGCATCGAACACGGGGAAACGCCGGTCGATCAACTCGGCGGGGTCGGCGCTGGTGCCGGCGGTGTAGAGCGGCGGATGTTCGAGCAGCCAGATGCGCTCGGGCGCGGCGGCGGCATGGATGGCGGCGGCGCGTTCTTCCATGGCGGCAAGCGCTTGCGGATAGGGGGTCAGGCCCGGCGAGACCTGCCAGTCGGGTGCTGCGCGCATGGGTGCGGGGTCGGCCATCGTCCGTCCCTGCGACAGTGCATCGCCGCTGGCAAGTGACGGCGCTGTATTGGTGCTGGACAATTAGGAAACTGCCCGTCACTTTGCCCGCCGGGTCTGAACAAGGGGCGACAGCATGAACAATTTCACCATCGGCGAAGCCTGGTCGCTCGCCGTCGATTTCCTCAACCGCAATCTGCAGATGCTGGCGATACTGGTCGGCGGCGCGGTGGTGGCGTTCGGGCTGATCCAGTTGATATTGATCGGCGGCGATCAGCAAGCGATGGCGCAGCAGCTGGCTGCGGCGGTGCAGAGCGGCGATTTTTCAGGTCTGTCGCAGGCGGCCGGTGGCGCTGGGCTCGGCTTCATCGGCCTGATTGCCGCCATCGCCCAGTCGGCCACCCAATATGCGGCCTTCCGGATCGGGCTGGGGCATGGCGACACAATCTCCGAGGCGCTGACCTATGGCATCAAAGCGGCGATCCTGTTCCTGTTGTTCATGATCGGGGTCGGTATCGTCATCGGCGGCATTGCGGTCGCACTTGTCTTCGCCGTCGGTGCCGGGCTGTTCGCAGCGGGCGGCGGTGCCGGGGCCGCCGCGGCGGTGGTACTGCTGATTTTGCCGCTGCTTCTGCTTGTGCTCTGGTTGGCCGCCCGCTTGTCCGTGGTGACCCCGGCGATGGCCGATGCGGGATCGATCAATCCGCTGTACGGCATCGCCCAATCGTGGCGACTGACAGCGGCCAACCAGTGGTCGATTCTGGGCTATCTGCTGTTGCTGATAATCGTCGCTATCGTGATCTCGGCGGTTGCGGGCATCATTGCCGCGCTGTTCGGTGCAACGGTCGGGGGCGTCGTTTCGCTGGTGCTGATCGAAGCGCCGCTGGCGATCGTCTCTGTCGGGGTGGCGGCTGGCATCTATCTGGCGGTGGCACCGCGCGACGCGGGCGATGTTTTCGCTTGAACGGCAGCCGACAGGGGTTTTGAGGCATGCAGCGTATGACGATTGGCGGCGCTTTTGCCGCGCTGTTCGAATTCATCCGCACGAGCTGGCACATCGTCATCGGGTCGATGCTGGTGACGGTGCTGATCGCCGCCGGCGCGATATTCGCGCTGTTCGGCAGCGATTTCACGAGTCTCAATAGCCAGGACCCATCGGTGGTGCTGGCGCTGTTCGGCGCCCTGACGCTGGCAATGCTGCTGGCCGGCGTCTTCTATTTCACCGGCAGCTTCCTGAGCTGGCGCCACGCACTGACCGGCGGCAGCGAGTCGGTGCTGTCGAACCTTGGCTGGGCACTGGGGGCGAGCGTGCTCTCGTTGCTGGCGATGCTGGTGGTGGGCGCGATCATCTATGCCGTTCTAGCGGTGGCGGTGGTGGCGATCCTGGCGATTCTCGGCCTCGGCGGCGGGCTGGTGGGCGGCCTGGCCTCGGCCGACGCGGGGCTGGCCGGAGCAGGACTGAGCGTCGTCATCGGCATCATCCTTCTCTACATCGCGGCTATCATCGGCTTTTACTGGATATACGGCCGGTTCCTGGCCGCCGGACCGGTGATGGCGGCGCTGCGCACGGTCAACCCGATCACCGGGCTGACCGAAAGCTGGCGGCTGACCAGGCCATCGCAGTGGGTGATCGTCGGGTTCCAGCTGCTGATCGCGCTGATGAGCTTTGTGCTGTCGATGCTCGCCGGGTTGGTCATGGGCGCGGCCGCTGCAGGCTTTGCCGCAGGATTGGATTCGGGCGGCGACCCGGGTACCATTGCCGGCCTCATCTCGCTGGCGATTGCCTTGCTGGTCTATGTGCCGATCCTGGTGATTGCGGTCGCCATGCCCATGGCGGTTTACCGGCAGGTATCGGACGGCGACATGCAGTCGGGCGAGATTTTCGCCTGAGCCCTTTAATGGCTGGCCCCGCTCACTCCCAGGCGGCGAGCGGGGGCAGGCTCATCAGGATGGCGTCGATGTTGCCGCCGGTCTTGAGGCCGAACAGCGTGCCGCGATCGTGCACCAGGTTGAATTCGGCATAGCGGCCGCGCCACACGCGCATCGTGCGAATATCATCGTCGGTGTAAGCGGACTCCATCCGCCGCCGCACGATCGGCGGATAGGCGGCAAGGAAAGCCTCACCCACCGCCCGGGTCAGCGCGAAATGGCGCTCGAACATCGTTTCGCTATCGGCATCGAGATGATCGTAGAAGATGCCGCCCACCCCGCGCGGCACGCCGCGATGGGGGATGAAGAAATAGTCGTCGGCCCATTTGGCGTAGCGCTCGTAGACGTCCGGGCCATAGGGCTGCAGGGCGGCGCGGAACTGGGCGTGGAAGCTCTCGGTATCCTCCGCATAGGGAATCGGCGGGTTGAGGTCCGCGCCGCCGCCGAACCAGCGCTTGGTGGTGACGAGGAAGCGAGTGTTCATGTGCACGGCGGGCACGTGCGGGTTGGCCATGTGCGCGACGAGGCTGATGCCGGTGGCGAAGAAGCGCGGGTCTTCCGCTGCGCCATTGATCTGCCCGGCAAAGTCGGGAGCGAATTCGCCGCCGACGGTCGAGACGTTGACGCCGACCTTTTCGAACACCTTGCCCTTCATGCCGGCGCGCACCCCGCCGCCGCCGCCGCCTTCGCTCAAGGGACCGGGGGCGACGCCGGGCCCCTCGCGGTCCCACGCGATATAGTCGAAGCTGGCGTCGCTGCCCGCCTCGCGCTCGATGGCCTCGAACGCAGCGCAAATGCGGGTGCGCAGCGATTCGAACCAGTCGCGTGCGGCCTGTTGCTGTTCGTCGAGGGTCATTCGTCAAATCCTTGTGTCTGTCGCAGCGCCTCCGCCAGAGCGATGCCGCCTGCCGTCGCAACATTCAGGCTGCGTCGGCCCGATGCAAGCGGAATGCGCACGCACAGCGCGGCCGCGCTGTGGATATCGGCCGGCGCGCCGGCGCTTTCGCTTCCGAGCATCAGCACATCGGCGGGCGAAAAGCGGGCGTCGGGCAGGCGCACGTCTCCGCTGGTGGTCAGCAGCACCAGCCGCCGTCCGACTGCCGTCATGGCGGCGCAAAAGGCCGCACGGTCGGCATGGCGGGTCAGGTCGGCCGCGGCCGCATAGTCCATCCCCGCCCGGCGCAGGGCCCGGTCGGAGAAGGCAAAGCCGCACGGTTCGACCAGATGTACCGCCACATCGAAGCAGGCCGCGGTGCGCAAAAGGGTGCCGACATTGCCGGCAATCTCAGGCTCGATCAGGGCGAGGGCGGGCCGCATGGGCTGCGCCTAGCCCGCCCGGGAGGCCGCAGGCAATGATTGTGCGATTTTCTCCATGAAAGTTGCGTGACTTTGCCATTGGCAGACGCATCGACCGCCGCTATCAGGCCGCCAAATCGACGCTGCGGGGGCGGCGACGATGGCGTGCAAGCGCTCCGTCCGCCCGGCCCCCTTACGATGGTTTCACTCCCGCACCGTGCGGGCTAGACGAAGGTTTTGGCATGGCAACTGATGCTGCGACGGTCCCTGCGGATGCAGGCCATAGCGGAGACGGCGTTCGCCGCCGCGACTTCATCCATATTGCAGCGGTAAGCTTTGCCGGTGTCGGCGGTGTCGCCGCCGTCGCGCCGCTGGTGTTCCAGATGGCGCCGTCGGCCGACGTGCTGGCGCTGTCGACCACCGAGCTGGATGTCGGCGCGATTCCGGAAGGCTCCGCGATCAAGACCACCTGGCGCAAGCAGCCGGTGTTCGTCCGCCACCTGACCGCCGCCGAAATCGCTGCGGCCAATGCCGTGCCGACCAGCGACCTGCGCGATCCGCAGACGCTGGCCGAGCGCACCAAGCCCGGCAAGGAACAGTGGCTGATCACTCTGGGCGTCTGCACCCACCTGGGTTGCGTGCCGCTCGGCGCTGCGGAAGGTGAGAGCAAGGGCGAATTCGGGGGCTATTTCTGCCCCTGCCATGGTTCGCACTATGACACCGCCGCGCGTGTCCGCAAAGGTCCGGCCCCGGCCAATCTGGTCGTGCCGCCGTATGAATTCACCACCGATACCGCTGTGCGGATCGGCTGAGGAGGACCAGCATGAGCTTCCCCTGGGCCCAGGAATATAAGCCGCAGAACCCGCTGATGGTGTGGCTGGACGAGCGCCTGCCGATGCCGCGGCTCGTCTACAACGCGGTCGGTGCCGGATATCCGGTGCCGCGCAACCTCAACTATTTCTGGAACTTCGGCGTTCTCGCCGGGTTCGCGCTGGTCATCCAGATCGTCACCGGCATCGTGCTGGCGATGCATTATGCGGCCAATTCGGCGATCGCGTTCAACAGCGTCGAGCATATCATGCGCGACGTGAACGCCGGCTGGATGATCCGCTATCTGCACATGAACGGCGCCAGCTTCTTCTTCATCGTCGTTTACATCCACATCTTCCGCGGCCTCTATTACGGCTCGTACAAGGCCCCGCGCGAGATGATCTGGCTGCTCGGCGTGGTCATTTTCCTGCTCATGATGGCGACCGCCTTCATGGGCTATGTGTTGCCGTGGGGCCAGATGAGCTTCTGGGGCGCGCAGGTGATCACCGGCTTCTTCTCCGCCATCCCGCTGGTCGGCGAGCCGCTGCGCGAGTGGCTGCTGGGCGGTTTCGTGCCGGACAATGCCGCGCTCAACCGCTTCTTCTCGCTGCACTATCTGCTGCCGTTCGTGATCGCGGGCGTCATCATCCTGCACATCTGGGCGCTGCACATTCCGGGTTCGAACAACCCGACCGGCCTCGACGTGAAGTCGGAGCAGGATACGGTGCCCTTCCACCCCTATTACACGTCGAAGGACGGTTTCGGGCTGGGCGTTTTCCTCATCCTCTTCTGCGCGGTTACCTTCTTTGCGCCGAACATGCTGGGCCACCCGGACAATTACATTCCGGCCAACCCGCTCTCCACGCCGGCGCACATCGTGCCCGAATGGTATTTCCTGCCCTTCTACGCGATCCTGAAGGCCTTCACCTTCAACTTCCTGTGGATCGATGCGAAGCTGTGGGGCGTCATCGCCATGTTCGGCTCGATCGCGCTGCTGTTCTTCCTGCCGTGGCTGGACAAGTCGCCGATCCGCTCGTCCAACTATCGCCCGCTGTACCGCAAGTTCTTCTGGGTGCTGGTGGTCGACGTGGCTGTGCTCGGCGTCGTCGGTGCAAAGCCGGCGGAAGGCCTGTGGGTACCGCTCGGCCAGTTTGCGGCGATGTATTATTTCGCCCACTTCCTGATCATCGTGCCGCTGCTCAGCGCGTTCGAAAAGCCCCTGCCGATGCCCAACTCGATCACCGAGGCGGTGCTCAACAAGGCCAGCGGCGCAACAGTCTCCACCAGCGCCGCGGCGCCGGCGGCCGCCACCGCCTGATCGAGGGAAAAGGATAAGACCATGGTTCGCCCGATCGGAATACTCGTCGGCCTGGGGTTCGTCGCCGCGCTGCTTCTGGCGCTCGGCACCACGCTGTACGGGATGGCCACCACCCCGCAGGAAGACCCGGTCAACACGACCGCCTACTGGCACAAGCATGCCCGCCCGGCCAATCTGCCGTCGAGCGGCCCGTTTGGCCATTTCGACCGGGCGCAGCTGCAGCGCGGCCTGAAAGTCTATCAGGAAGTCTGCTCGGCCTGCCACGGCCTGTCGCTGGTCGCGTTCCGCGATCTGGAAGCGCTGGGCTACAACCCCAATCAGGTGAAGACCGTCGCGGCCGCGTTCCAGGTGCCGTCGGTCAATGCCGACACGGGTGAGCCCGAAACGCGCCCCGGCCAGCCGACCGACCGCTTCCCCTCGCCGTTCGCCAACGAAATCGCAGCCAAGGCCGCGAACAATGGCGCCGTGCCGCCGGACCTGTCGCTGATCGTCAAGGCGCGTGAGGGGCATGAGGATTATGTCTATTCGCTGCTGACCGGCTATCAGCAGCCCCCGGCCGACCTGCCGCAGGCGCTGCGCCCGAGCGGCACGCTGAACTACAACCCCTATTTCCACAGCCTCAACATTGCCATGGCGCCGCCGCTGATCAGCGAAGGCCAGGTGACCTACGACGATGGCACCAAGTCGACCGTCGACCAGATGGCGCGCGACGTGACCGCCTTCCTCGTCTGGGCCGGCGAGCCGAAGCTGGAGAACCGCTTGACGACCGGATGGGCAGTGCTCGGCTTCCTGCTGGTGTTCACCATCCTCGCCTTCATGTCGTACAAGACGATCTGGGCGGACAAGAAGAAGGGCTGACGCAGCCTTGCTGACGATGCTGAAAGGGGCGGGGACCGGGAGGCCGGTTCCCGCCCTTTTGTTTTGCCTGGCAACCGTCGCTCGACATCGCGATGATGGATGGGTTAAATCCGGGCGGTGATGCGTGAAACTATTGTCTTGTGGCGACCGGTTGGTCCCGCCGAACTGCGCTTGATCGAGGAAAGCGGCATGCGCGCGTTTCCACCAAGGTTGCCCGAACAACCCATTTTCTATCCGGTGACGACCGAAGACTATGCCATCAAGATCGCCCGGGACTGGAACGTGCCTGCCAGCGGCGCAGGCTTCGTGACCCGCTTCGAGGTTCGCAGCGATTATCTCGCCAACCACCCCGTCCAGGACGCAGGAGGCCGCGCGCATCAGGAATATTGGATCCCCGCAGAGGATATGGACGCGTTCAATGCCGCAATTGTCGGGGTGATCGAGGTTGTTCGTTCCTATCCCTGATCGCGTCCTGTCGCTGTGTTTCGCGGCGGCGGGACTCGCCGGATGCGGTCAGAGCTGCGGCAATGAGGCGATTGCCTCTTCGATGTCACCCGATGGCCGGCATCGCGCTGTCCTGTTTCAACGCGATTGTGGCGCGACCACCGGCTTTTCGACGCAGATTGCGGTGCTGGCTGCCGACGAGCGATGGCCGGGGCGCGGCGCGGCCTTCGTCGCGGACGATGGCGGGGGCGAGGTTGCGTTGGGCGTGTGGGGCGGACCATGGGCCGAAATGCGCTGGCAATCGCCCGATCGATTGGAGGTGCGCTATGCGCGCGGGGCACGGGTCATCGAACAGCGCAGTGCCGTGGGGCGTGTCGGCATCAGCTACGCGATTGTTGAAGCGGGTCGCTGAGCGGTATCCGCCTTTATCGGCCCGGAGGCGATCCGGGGTGGCTTCAGCGGGTGTTCCGTCCAAACCGATCCGTAGCGGCGCTTGTCGGCAAGGCGTGCTTCGACAAGCTCAGCACTACGGTTCAATTGAAGCCGAACAGACTTCAGACTGCACGCTGCGGGCTTTACCAAGGGCGGCCCCGGATCATGTCCGGGGAGGTCGGCCGGCTCAGAAGGGCAGCCAGCGCTGGCGCTTGGAGAATTTCATGTAACCGACATTGACGCCGACACGCGCGCCGACGCCGAGGCGGATCGGGATCAGCACGACATCGCCGCGGCGCATGTAGCTGGCGTTGAAGCCACCGACCAGATAGGCCGCGCCTTCGCCCGCCGGATAGCGGCGGAACAGGTCTTCGGTGTCGTGCAGATTGTAGACCAGCACGAAGGTGCTGGCGGTGTTGGCCCCGAAATCGAAGCCTGCCGATGGGCCGGTCCAATAGGCTGGCATCTCGCCTTCGATGCGGTGGTGCAGCGTGCCCGATCCGTAGCGCAGGCCGAAGATGAAGGAACCGCCGAGCTCGCGCCCGACGATATAGCCATTGGGTTCGCCCTGATCGCGCAGGATGTCCTCGATGATGCGGGCAAGACCTTCGGCACCGCGGCCGAACACGCCTTCGGCCGCGCCGATGATGTCATCGCGCTGGTAGGTGCGCGGTGCGGCGTCGACGCGGATATCCGGGTTGGTCGCCGCAGCGGCGTCAGGCAGCGTGCCCGCGGGCGATGCCTCGGCAACCGCGCCGGCCTGTTCGTCGGTGGCCAGCCCGTCGGTGGTCCAGCCGCCGCCGGTGTCCGCCGCGGGCGGCGGCGGCGGGGCGGGGGCGTCGAGATCGGCATCGATCACCGTGTTGGGATCGACGCTGGTGACCTGTGCCTGCGCTGCCAGAGGTGCGTTTACGGCCAGCACGGCGAGCGCCGCCCATAGCCATGTCCTGATCATCCCGCTCATTGCCACCGCTCCCGCTCGGACCCAAGGCGAAGGAAAGCTCCGCCGAGCACAGCATGAATCATCCACCTGTCTGCACAATGAATCGCGCGACGAGGCGAGTCCGATTCGCGGTGAGGCGAGTCGCCGCGAGCCGGAAAACCGCGATTCGGGGCGGTCAGCGCGGCGGCAGCTGGCTCAGCGGATTGACCGGGCGCTGATTCTGGCGAAGCTCGAAGTGCAGTTGCGGCTCCTGCACCTGCCCGCTGTCGCCGACGGTGGCGATCACCGCGCCACGGCGGACGCGATCGCCCATGCGCACCGCGACACGATCGAGATGGCCATAGGCGCTCATCCAGCCATCGCCATGATCGACGAGGATGAGCCCGCCGAGCAGCGGCACTTCGGTTCCGGCATAGGCGATGGTGCCATCGCCGGCAGCGAGCACCGGCGTGCCGCGCGCGGCGGCGATCTTGATCCCGTCATTGATCCGGCCGCTGCCCGCCGGGCCGAAGCGTGCGAGCAGCCGGCCCTCCACCGGCCAGACGAAGCGGCTGCGCCCGGCGGCAGGCGGCGGCGCCGGGCGGGGGGCGACGACGGCCGCGGTCGCAGCAGCCGGCGCGCTGCCGGTGACGATGTCGTCGATGTCGAGCGTGAAGGCGCGGGCGCGCTCCTCGGGCGTCGGCGGGCGCGACGGGGCGGCGCCTGCTGGCAGCCGCAGCCGCTGGCCGAGGCGCAGCGCATAGGGCGGCTCCAGCCGGTTTTCGGCAACGATCGCCGACCAGTCGGTGCGGTAGGCACGCGCGATGGCGATGCCGGTCTCGCCCGCCTGCACCTCATGATAGCGGCCGCCGGGAATGGCGAGCTGCTGGCCGGGGCGGATCACATACGGTGGCACCAGCGCATTGGCGATGGCAATCGCCTCCGACCCAGCACCGGTGCGGTTGCCGATGCCGCGCAGCGTATCCCCGGCGCGGACGGTGTAGGTGCGCGCCGGCACCTCCTGCGCATTGGGGACGATGGCGGCAGCGGCACCGGTCTGTGCCGAGGTGGGCAACGGGCGCAGCTCTATGCCCGCGAGCAGATCGTCGGGATTGCCGTCGCTGACCGTGCGGGCGGGCGCGGGTGCCGGGCTGGCTACGGCTGGCGGGTTCAGTGGCCGGCCGAACAGGTCGGTATCGGCTGCACGCGGTGCGGCACAGGCGGACAGCGCCAGCGCGGCGACCAGCGCCGCCCCGCAAAGCGCTGAGTGTGTAGTCCTTTTCCCCGCCCGTCGTCCCATGACATGGTTAATGCCGCAAGTCGGCGCGTTGCGCCAGCGTGGCGTGACAGCGAGATGATCGGCCTAGCCCGCGTTGAGCTTGGCGTAGCGGTCCGCCAGCCGGCCCAGCGAATGATAATGGGTCAGGTCGACCTGCAGCGGCGTGACGCTGATATAGCCGTCGCCGGTCGCCTCCAGGTCGGTGTCGTTGCCCGGCGTATGTTCGATGCCGTGCAGCCCGAACCAGTAATAGGGGTAGCCGCGCGGATCGGTGCCCTTGACGATGCTGCCGCGCCCATAATCGTGGAACCCCTGCCGCACCACGCGCACACCCTTCACCTCGTCGGCAGCCAGCGCCGGGAAATTGATGTTGATGAGCGTGCGTTCGGCAAACTCCATGTCGAGCAGCGGCGCCAGCACCCGTGCGCCCCATGCTTCGGCAGCGGCAAAGGGCACGGCATCACCCATGCCTTCGCGGCTGTAGATCTGGCTGAGCGCGACCGAGCGGATGCCGGCGAGCGCGCCTTCCATCGCGGCCGAGACGGTGCCGGAATAGGTGACATCGTCGCCCAGATTGGCCCCGCGGTTGACCCCTGACAGGATCAGGTCGGGCGGACCATCCATGATAACGCCCATCGCCATCATCACCGAATCGGTCGGCGTGCCGCTGACCGAGAAGCGGCGCGGACCATGCTCGCGCACGCGCACCGGGCGGGAGAGGGTAAGCGAATGGCCCGCGCCCGACTGCTCCTCCGCTGGCGCGCACACCCAGACATCGTCGGAGAGCTGCGCCGCAATGCTTTCGAGCACGGCGAGGCCGGGGGCGTGGTAGCCGTCGTCGTTGGTGAGGAGGATGCGCATGATGCTCGCCTTTGTATCGGTCCGTAAGCCCTGAGCTTGTCGAAGGGCGCTTTGCCAAGAGGATAGGCGCCCTTCGACAGGCTCAGGGCTGTGGCGTTAAAGTCAGGGGGTCAGCCGCTCGATCCCGCCCATATAGGGCAGCAATGCGGTCGGCACGGTGACGCTGCCATCGGCCTGCTGGTAATTTTCCAGCACCGCCACCAGCGTGCGCCCGACCGCCAGACCGGAGCCGTTGAGCGTGTGGACGAAGGTGGTGCCCTTCTCGCCCGCCGCCCGGTAGCGCGCATCCATCCGCCGCGCCTGGAAGTCGCCGCAGTTGGAGCAGGAGCTGATCTCGCGATAGGCGCCCTGGCCCGGCAGCCATACCTCCAGATCGAAGGTCTTGCGCGCGGCGAAGCCCATGTCGCCGGCGCACAGCAGCATCCGGCGATAGGGCAGCTGGAGCGCCTCCAGCACCGCTTCGGCAGCCCGCGTCATCCGCTCATGCTCGGCGTCCGACTGGTCGGGCGTGGCGATACTCACCAGCTCGACCTTGTTGAACTGGTGCTGGCGGATGTAGCCGCGCGTGTCGCGCCCGGCGGCGCCGGCTTCGGACCGGAAGCAAGGGGTCAGCGCGGCCAGGCGGATGGGCAGGTCGGCTTCGGCGAGGATCTGCTCGCGCACGGAGTTGGTCAGGCTCATTTCCGCGGTCGAGATCAGCCAGCGCCCGTCGGTGGTCTGGAACAGGTCCTCGCGGAACTTGGGCAACTGGGTGGTGCCGAACGCCGCATCGTCACGCACCAGCAGCGGGGTGACGCATTCGGTATAGTCCTGTTGCTGCGTCTGCATGTCGAGCATGAAGGCACCCAGCGCCCGCTCAAGCCGCGCCATCTGCCCGCGCAGGAAGGTAAAGCGCGCGCCGGACATCTTCGCAGCCGTCTCAAAATCGAGGCCGAGCGCCGGGGCGAAATCGGCATGTTCGCGCGGGGCGAAGTCGAAGCGGCGCGGGGTGCCCCAGCGCTTCAGCTCGACATTGCCCGATTCGTCCTCGCCATCGGGCACATCGTCGGCGGGCAGGTTGGGGATGGCGGAGAGGGTATCGCGCAGCGCGTCGCCCAGGGCTGCAGCATCGGCCTCAAGCGCGGGCAGCCGGGTCTTGAGCTCGGCGACTTCAGCCATCAGCGCCGTCGCGGTCGCCTCATCCTTCTGCGCCTTGGCCGCGCCGATCGCCTTCGATGCCTCGTTGCGCCGCGCCTGGGCAGCCTGCGCCTCGGTGGTCAGCGCGCGGTAACGGCTGTCGTCGGCAAGAATGGCGTCAGCCATGGGCGCCAGCCCGCGGCGGGCGAGGGCGGCGTCGAAGGCGGCGGGGTTATCGCGGATCAGGCGGATATCGTGCATGCCTGCGCGCTATCGGGCGGTGCCCGGAAAGGCAACCGGGAAGCTCGCTCGCATTATGTCTCAACCATGTCAATTCCGCGAAAGCGGGAATCCAGGGGCGGTTGGCATTGCGCAGTGCCGCTCTGGATTCCCGCTTTCGCGGGAATGACAAGCGTAAGCCCGCATCCCCCCAAATGAAATGGGGGCGACCACCCCCCGATGGTCGCCCCCGTGCCAGGCCGCTAGGGCCGGATCGCAGCCGGTCAAGCGGCGCGATTATTCTCTTCTGCCTGATTATCGTTACGCTTGGCAAGCCTTCTGCGCGCAACCAGCGCTGCGGCGGCTGCACCGAACAGCAACACCATCGGCGGCGCCGGCACGTCGGTCGGCGGGCCGCCCGAGCTGCTGCTGCCGCCCGAGGACGAACTGCTGCTCGACGAAGAGGAGCTGCTCGACGACGAGGACGAGGTCGTGCCGCTGCTGGTACCGCTGCTCGTCGAGCTGCCACCCGACGAAGAGGAGGAACTGCTGCTGCTCGACGACGAGCTGCTGCTCGATCCGCCGAAGCTCGACGATCCGCCGAAGCTCGACGACCCGCCCGACGAGGAACTGGACGAGGACGAGCTGGACGAGCTCGACGAAGAGGAGCTGCTCGACGAGGAGGAGGAAACGCCAGACGAGGTGCTGACACCGGAGGAGGTGCTGACCCCCGACGAGGTCGAGACGCCCGAGGAGGTGCTGACGCCGGACGAGGTCGACACCCCGCCGCTCGAAGTCGATACACCCGACGAGGTGGAAACGCCGCCGGTCGAGGTCGAGACGCCCGAGGAAGTGGAGACACCGCCCGTCGAGCTGCTCACGCCGCCAGTCGAGGTGCTGACGCCCGACGAGGTCGAGACACCGCCGGTCGACGTCGAGATACCGCCGGTCGAGGTCGACACGCCGCCGGTCGAGCTGGAAACGCCCCCGGTCGAGGTGGAGACGCCGCCCGAAGTCGACGAGGATGTCGAGGACACGCCGCCCGAGGTGGAGGACACGCCGCCGGTCGAGGTGGAGCTGCTGCCGCCGGTCGACGAGAAGCCGCCGGTTGAGGTCGAGCTGCCGCCCGAACCGCCGCTCGAGGTCGATGTGCTGCCGCCGGTCGAGGTCGACGAAATGACGATGCTGCCGCTCGATCCGCCGCCACTGCTGCCGCCGAAGAAGCCGCCGAAGAAACCGCCGCCGAAACCGCCGCCAAAGCCGCCGCTGCCGCCGATGACGATGGGGTAGCCGCCACCGCCGCCGCCGCCTTCGAAACCGCCCTGGACGGGGCGGATGAACGGCTGCTGCTGGGTGATGATGGTCGGCTGGCCGGGGATGATGGTGCGGCGGGTGACCACGCGCCGGACACGCTGCACGGTGCGGGCGCGGGTGACGCGGTGGGCCCGGGCGCGGTGGACGACACGGCTGCGCATCTTGGGCACGCTGCGCACCTGCTGCACTTCATGCGACCGCGAGGGGGCTTGCGACACCTGCACGGCACCGCCGCCGATCAGCGCGCCGCCGCAGGTGCAGGCGCAAAGTTTCGCCAAGGCCATCCGTACCGACATACATTCTTCCTGTCTTCACGCGGACCCGCCCGATCCGCCCGGTGTATCTGCGCGGCGATGCGGCGACAGCCGACCGACGAACAAAGCCTGCCGGATGCAAACTGCTCCGGCCAGCGTCACATGTCGCCAATCGCGACATGGATGCAATGGCTTTAACCATGCCTTGCCTTACCAAATGGCTTTTGCGGCAGCGATTTGCCGCATTTGCGGGTTTCTGTCCCGTTTCAGAACGCAATTCGCGGCATGCCGCTTTTTCGAATCTCTGCTTTCAATCGCTTGCGGGCCGGTTGCGCTCTGCTATAGGCGCGCCTCAACCGACCGGCCTTCTGACTGACTGCCCGCGACGGCTGTTGATCGAAGGACCGAGCGGTACCGCACTCCGGGAGCGAATCGCGCATGCCGTCGACTGTTAGCACCGAAGCCGCCACGCCACGCAGGGCCGCCATCGACGGCCCGTCACCGGTTTCGGCGCAGGGGCCGGACGGGTATCTTCCAAGCGAAGACGAAGAGTTCATGAACCCTCGGCAGCAGGCCTTTTTCCGCCGGCTGCTGGTCGAATGGAAGCGCAACATCGTCGCCGAATCGGAAACCACGCTGGCCAGCCTGCAGGACGGGCCGATCCGCGAACCCGACCTGACCGATCGCGCATCGAGCGAGACCGATTGGGCCATCGAACTGCGTACCCGCGACCGCCAGCGCAAACTGATCTCCAAAATCGATGCCGCCTTGCGGCGGCTGGATGAGGGCGAATATGGTTTTTGCGAGGTAACCGGAGAGCCGATATCGCTTGGCCGGCTGATCGCGCGACCGATTGCGACCATGACGCTGGAAGCGCAGGAACGCCACGAACGCAATGAACGCATTTCGCGCGACGACTGACCGGCCCGGTTTTTCTTAGCAGCCAGCGCTTAACTTTCTCCTAAACCCCCATTGCTATTCTGTTCGAATGTGATGGCCCGTCGCCTGACTGCGGCGTGGTCGGCACGGGTTGTGCGACAAAACAGGACGGTAACGGCAATGAAGATGGACTGGCCCAGCATCGATCGCGACGTGGATGCGGTGGCGCTGCGCGGCAACAAGCGTGACAGCATGTTCCTCAAGGCCAGCCTGCATTGCCTGCGCACCGACCATCGTTTCGACATCGTCGTGCGCAATGTGTCGGCTGGCGGTCTGCTCGCCGACACGCCGCAGGAGCTGGCGGTCGGGGAAGAGGTGCGCGTGACGCTGCGCAAGGTCGGCGACGTTCCCGGCCGTGTGGTGTGGAGCCAGCCCGCCCGCTTCGGCATTGCCTTCGATGTTGCTATCGACCCGCAGGCCGTGCGCCAGCCGGTCAAGACGCCCAAGCCGCGGGTCGCGCCGCACGTCGGCCCGATCGGCACGGTGCCGCGTGGCCGGCGCACCCCGATCGCGCGTATCTAGCGTCCGCGGCCACCACATCGAACGGAGCAGCCTCGAGGCGCGGCGCTAGCCAGCGCTGAGCGCGTCCTTGATCTTGAGCTTGGCCTTTTTGAGCGCGGCAATTGCCGCATGATCGGGCATGGGGCGCTGCGATTCGCGTTCCAGCTTGGCATCGAGCGCCGCGTGGCGGGCATAAAGTGCCGAAGCATGCGAGGAACGGGCGGAAGCAGCGGTCTCACTCATGACGCGATCTCCTTTTCGCAAGGCGGGTCATTGCGACTCGGCAGCGACCCGGTTGACAAGTGCAACACAGGAAAAGTGCGAAGTCTTCTAAAAGTTGCGGTTATCGCGCCGAACGCTATCGCAGCCGAGCCGGACCGAACGGTCGCGGCCGGCTTGCGCTGGCTAGGGTTTGCGATAGCATCGCGCCGATGACCCGGGACGAACTGACGCGCAGGCTGGAATTCCTGAAGATCGAGCATCGCGATCTGGACAGTGCGATCGCCGCGCTGGGCCAAGTCGCGGTTCCAGACATGCTGGCCATCGCGCGGCTGAAGAAGCGCAAGTTGAGACTGCGCGACGAAATCAGCTGGATCGAGGATCGGCTGATTCCCGACATCATCGCCTGACGCGCGCGAAAACGGCCTGAATCGATTTGGGACAGATTAACCTTGCTTGCCCGTGGCTGGTCGGACGACAGCGCGTTATGCCGACCGCCGCTGTCGACCGAGGGCGGGGCCGGCCGTAGACGCATGTGGAAGCAAAATGCCGGACCAGACAGCCATACGCCGCATCGGGCTGGCGCCCGACCTGATCGATTCCATCTACACCGAGGCATTGCTGCTGGCCGACGAGGCGCGCAGTTGGTTCGACCGGCATCGCAGCGGACAGGGGACCAGTGGCTGCGCGGACGATAGCGACCCCTTGGCCGACTGGGCGGCGCGGCACGACCCGACCATGCGCATCGCCCTGTCCTGCGAATCGCTGCGGCTGACTACCCGGTTGATGCATGTCATCGCCTGGCTGCTGCACCAGCGCGCCATTGCCTGCGGCGAGATCGAGGCGGTGACCGGCGACCCGGCGGGTCGGCTCGGCCCATCGCCCGAATGCGATGTTGCTAATCTCGATCAATTGCCGGTTGCGGTGCGCGCCTTGGTCGAGGCGAGTCTGACGCTCCACGCACGCGTTGCGGCGCTGGAAGCCGTGCAACTGGAGGCGCAGGTGGATGGGCCCGGACCGGTGCATGCGATGATCGAGCGGTTGCGCACCGCGGTCGGATAGATTGTTTCGCGACTGCCGCTTGTTTATCGCCCGGTTTTGCGGAAAGGCGGGCCTGCGGCCCGGGACGGGCGTGGAAGAAGTGTAGCGGTTTGCGAATTCGTCCGGCCTTGTGGACAGTCATCGGCAGTGCGACAGCACTGGGTCTGGCCGGGCCGTTGGCCGCGCAGCCGGCGACCGATCCCGAGCTGGAGGCGCTCGACACTTTGCCGCCGCTCGCTCCCATAGATGAAAGCTTGCCCGATCCGCTGGCAACGCAGATCGAAACACCGGCGGACGATGGCGATGAAGACTGGGGCGTGGCGTGGCCGGAGCTCGGCGCGCCGCTGCCGCCGCTCGAGCCTCTGCCGCCGCTCGCAGTCGATGCGGCGGACGCGGCGGATGACGAGGCGGCTGACAGCGCATTGGCCGGCATCGCCCCCGACGATGCGGCGCCCGCCATTGCCAGCGACAGCGAGGACAGCGGCCCCGCGATGCCGGAACGGGTGCGTATCGCCAACGGGCAGACCGACTATCGGGTCGAGCTCGCCGGGGTCGAAAGCATCGCCGATGAGCGCTTCAACGCCCGTTTCGATGCCTTGTCCGAGCTGCGCCAGCATGACGGGGAGCCGGCCAACCGCGCCCAGATCGGCGCCCGCCTGCGCGCCGATATCGACCTGCTCGACCAGTTGGTGCGCGGTAGCGGCCATTATGATGCGACGGTGACCTCCGCCTTCGAACGCGACGAGGATCGGTTGCTGGTGCGCCTCACCGTCGATCCGGGGCCGATCTACACCTATGACGCGATCCGCCTGACCGGGCTCGACGGGCTGGGCAGCGGCGAAGCCGACCGGCTGCGCGCCGCCTTCGCCGCGCCCGAAACCCTGCTGCCGGACAGTCCGCTGCGCCCGCTGACCGTCGGCGATCCGGTGGTGGCCGACACGCTGATTGCCGCACAGGTCAATCTCACCACCGAGATGCGCGAGACCGGCTACCCGTTCGGCGTGGTCGGCGAGGAGCTGGTGACCATCGATCACGACCGGCGCTCGGGCACGCTCGAACAGCCGGTGGTGCCGGGCGACCGGTTGCGCTTCGGCACGATCGTCGCCGACGATGGCGGGATGCTGGGTGCGCGGCACATCGGCCGCATCGCCCGCTTCCGCCCCGGCCAATGGTATCGCGCATCGGATACCGAGGATCTGCGCCGCGCGCTGATCGCCACCGGGCTGGTCGGCTCGGTCGATATCGCGCCGCGGGCCAATGCCGACGGCGAGACCGTCGATGTCGCCGTGGCTGTCACCCCCGCGCCTCCGCGAACCATCTCCGGTCAGCTCGGCTTTTCGAGCGGGCAGGGCATCCGTGCCGAGGTGGCGTGGGAGCATCGCAACCTGTTCCCGCCCGAAGGCGCGCTGATCCTGCGCGGCATCGCGGGCACGCGCGAGCAGCTGGGCAGCGTCACCTATCGCCGCAACAACTGGCTGGCGCGCGACCGGGTGCTGACTGCGCAGGCGCTGGCCAGCAACACCGATACCGACGCCTTCGAGGCGCGCACCATCACCCTCAACGCGCGCGTCGAGCGGGCGAGCACGCTGATCTACCAGAAGGTCTGGTCATGGGCGGTCGGTGCGGAGATCATCGGCACCGACGAGCTGGCCTTCGTGCCCGCGCGCAACGCCGATGTGCGCGAACGCTATCTGATCGGCGGCGTGTTCGGGCTGCTGTCCTACGACCGTTCGAACGATTTGCTCGATCCGGTGCGCGGTTTCCGCCTGACCGCGCGCATCGCGCCGGAAGTGTCGTTCAACGGCGGCACCATGCCCTATGTCCGCGGGCAGTTCGACGCGACCGGCTATCTGCCGCTCTCGCCGCGCATCGTGCTCGCGGGGCGGGCGCGGATCGGTGCGATTGTCGGCGCCGAGCGCGACGATATCGCGCCGTCGCGCCGCTTCTACGCCGGAGGCGGCGGATCGGTGCGCGGCTATGGCTATCAGCGCATCGGCCCGCGGTCGGTGGACAATGATCCGCTGGGCGGCACCGGCCTGTTCGAGCTGGCCGCCGAAGCGCGCATCAAGGCATTCGGCGCATTCAGCGTGGTGCCCTTCGTCGATGCGGGCAATGTCTATCCCACCAGCTTTCCCGACCTCACCGATTTCGGCAACCTCAGGATCGGTGCCGGGGTCGGCATCCGCTATGCCACCAACTTCGGGCCGCTGCGCGTCGATGTCGGCACTCCGCTCAACCCGCGCCCGGGGGACAGCCGCATCGGCGTCTATGTCAGCCTGGGACAGGCCTTCTGATGGCGTCCGCCAACGCGGCCGATCCCCCGGCGCTGGCCCGCCGTTTCCCCCGCCCGCTGCGCTGGCTCGCCGCGCTGCTGCTCGCCCTGGTGGCGCTGGCCGCGATCGGCGCACTCGTCCTCGACAGCCCCGCCGGGCGGCGCTTCATCATCGACCGGGTCGAGCGGTTGGCGCCCGAAAGCGGGCTGCGCATCCGCATCGGGCGGATCGACGGGTCGATCTATGGCGCTGCGGTGGTGCGCGACTTGCGGCTGCTCGATACCAAGGGCGAGTTCCTGCGGGTGCCCGAAGCGCGGATCGACTGGCGGCCATTCGATTTTCTGCTCGCCAACGAGCTCGACATCCGCTCGCTCACGGTGCCGCGCGCGCGGTTGGCGCGGCTGCCCGAGCTGGTGCCCTCGCTCGAGGATCGGCCGATCCTGCCCGATTTCGACATCCATATCGGCCGGCTCGATGTCGCGCGCTTGCAGCTCGGCGCGGCGATCGCCGGGCGACCGCATGTCGCGCGGCTGGCGGGGCGGGCCGATATCCGCAGCGGCATGGCCGATGTCGATCTCGATGCGCGCCTGCTCGATGGCGACGATCGCGTCGTGCTCGACATGCGCATCGCCCCTGATGCCGGGGATTTCGACATCAATGCGGATGTCGTCGCGCCGACCGGGGGCGTGCTGGCGACGATGGCCGGGCTCGACCGTGGCCTGACTGGCACGATAGGCGGGCAGGGCGACTGGGATCGCTGGAGCGGATCGCTGCTGGCCGACACTGACGGTTCGGCGCTGGCGCGGCTGCGGCTGGGCGCGCGCGACGGGCGCTATACGGTGACCGGGCGGATCGCCCCGGCGCTGGTGCTGTCGAACGGCCTGGTCGACCGTCTGAGCGAGGGCGGGCTCGCGGTCGATATCGACGGCACCTTCGCCCAGCGGCGCTGGGAAGGGCGCATCGCCCTGGTCGGCTCGGCGCTGCAGCTCGATACCGAGGGCGGGATCGATCTTGCCGCCAACCGCTTCAACGCGTTGCGCGCCGACCTGTGGCTGCGGCGGCCGGGGTTGCTGCTCGAGACTATGGACGGGCAGAATGCGCGGGTGGCGCTGCGGCTCGACGGGGCCTTCGCCGGGCCGCGCTTCGACTATCGCGCCACCGCGCCCTGGCTGACGTTCGGCACCACCCGGCTGGAGGGCATAGAGGCGCGGGGCAGCGGCATCGCCGGGCGCGACATCGCGCAGATCCCGCTCGCGCTCTCGGTCGATCGCGTGCGCGGGCTGGGTCCGCTGGCGGAGGGCATCGTGCGCAATCTGCGGGCCGAAGGTGTGCTGCAGCTGCGCGACAATGTGCTGACCTCCGACCTCATCCGGCTGCGCTCGGCCGGGCTCAACGGGCGGCTGGCGGTGCTCGCCAATTTCACCACCGGCGATTATCTGGTCGGCTTCGACGGGGCACTGCCGGGGCTGGAAATCGCCGGGCTGGGCCGGGTCGACCTGCTCACCGATCTCGAAGTGCGCCGTCGCCCGGGCGGGGCACTCGGCATCGGCGGCACCGCGCGCGCGACGGTGCGGCGGCTCGACAACGGCTTCCTGCGCACGCTGACCGGCGGGCTGCCGGTGGTGTCGAGCGCGCTGTCGGTCGGGCCGGATGGCGTGGTCCGCTTCACCAATTTGCGCGTCACATCGCCGCTGCTCACGCTGAACGGCGAGGGGGTGCGGCGCGCCGACGGGACGTTCCAGTTGAGCGGGCGCGGCGTGCATCGGAATTATGGCCCGGTGGTGGTGACGCTCGACGGCCCGATCGACCGGCCGCTGGTCGATCTGCGGCTGGCCTCCCCGGTGCCGGCGGCGGGCCTGTCCGACGTGCTGCTGCGCCTGGTGCCCGACGCCAATGGCTTCCAGTTCGAGGCGAGCGGCGGTTCGACGCTGGGCCCGTTCACCGCCAGCGGCGCGATCCTGCTGCCGCGCGGCGGGTCGGCAATCGTCGATATCCGCCGGCTCGCGGTCGGCGGCACGGTCGCCAGCGGCCGGCTGGCGGTGGTCACCGGCGGGCTGGCCGGCAGCCTGCGGATTGCGGGCGGCGGGGTGAATGGCAGCGTGGTGCTGTCCGTGACGCAAGGGGTGCAGCGGATCGTCGCCGATCTGACCGCGCGCGACGCCCGCTTTGCCGGCCCCCCGCCGATCACGCTGCGGCGCGCGCAGTTGCAGGCCACCATCCTGCTCGATCCGCGCGGAACCGACATCGATGCGACCATCGAGGGGGCCGGTCTGCAGCGGGGCGGCCTCAGCCTCGCCCGCTTTGCCGGCAATGCGCGCATCGTCGGCGGGCGGGGGACGGTGCGCGCCAGTGTGGGCGGTTACCGGGGCCGCGCCTTCACCTTCTCGACCGTCATCGGCGTGACGCCGGACCGCTACCGGGTCAGCGGCAGCGGCACGCTGGGGCGGCGTCGGATCAGCCTGTCGCGCCCGGCGGTGGTGCGACGGACCGCCGACGGCTGGGCGCTCGACGCCGCCGAACTCAGCGTCGGGCGCGGGCGTCTGCGCCTGTCGGGCACGCTCGACGACGCGCTGCTCTCGGTCGACGCCGCGCTCGAGAACATGCCGCTGGCGCTGCTAGAGATCGCCAATCCCGCCCTGCTGTTCGGCGGCACCGCGAGCGGGCGGCTGAGCTGGCGCGACGGCGCCGGTCCGCCGACCGGGACCGCCGAATTGCGGCTGCGCAACTTCACCCGCACCGGCCTGACCGGCACCGGCGCGCCGCTCGACATCGGCGTCAACGCCGCGCTGACCGCGGACAGTGCCGCGATGCGCGCCGTGGTCGCGCAGAATGGCGCCACCATCGGGCGCATCCAGGCGCGTATGGCGCCGCTGGGTGGCGGCAGCGATCTGGTGGCGCGGCTGACCAATGCACCGCTCACCGCCCGCCTGACCTATGATGGCGAGATCGGGCCGCTGTGGCAGCTGGCCCACATCGACGCCTTTGCGCTGTCGGGCCCGGTCGCGGTCGATGCGCAGGCGCAGGGGTCGCTCGCCAATCCGCAGATCCGCGGGACGCTACGGGCGCATGGTGCGCGCTTCGAAAGCTTCAACACCGGCACGGTGGTGACCGACGTCAGTGCCATCGGCCGCTTCGATGGATCGCGTCTGCAATTGCGCAACGTTACCGGTGCCACCGCTGGCGGCGGCACGGTGACGGGCGAGGGCGATTTCGATCTCGCGGCCGCCAATGGCTTCGGCATGGACCTGCGCCTGCGCGCGACCAACGCCTTGCTGATCGAGCGCGACGACCTCAGCGCGCGCGTCACCGGGCCGGTGCGGCTCTTGAGCGACGGCAACGGCGGGACGATCAGCGGCAATCTGGTGCTCAACTCCGGACGGTTCCGGCTCGGCCGGGCAACCGCGGCGGAGGCGCTGCCGGTGATCAACGTCGTCGAGGTCAACCTGCCCGCCGACCGCGCACCGCGCCGCGCCGCGACGAGCGCGCCGTGGCAGCTCAATGTCGCGGTGCGCGGGCGCAACGGCTTTATCGTCACCGGGCTGGGCCTGGAAAGCGAGTGGCGCACCGACGTGCGGGTGCGCGGCCCGGTCAATGATTTCAGCATCGTCGGCACCGCCAATCTGGTGCGCGGCGAATACAACTTCGCCGGCCGGCGCTTCGAGCTGCGCGAAGGCGCGATCCGCTTCACCGGCGATGCCGCCGATCCGGTGCTCGACATCGAGGCGGTCGACGACATTTCGGGAATCGATGCCACCATCCGCATCGGCGGCACCGGGAGCCGGCCCGACATCAGCTTCTCGTCGGTGCCGGCGCTGCCCGAAGACGAGCTGCTGTCGCGCATCCTGTTCGGGTCGTCGGTCACCGACATTTCGGTGACCGAGGCCGCGCAACTGGGCATCGCGCTGGCGAGCCTGCGGAGCGGTGGCGACGGGCTCGACCCGATTAACGCCATCCGCCGCGCCACCGGCCTCGACCGCCTGCGCATCCTGCCCGCCAACAGCGAAATCGGTGCCGGCACCAGCATCGCCGCGGGCAAATATCTGACGCGGCGGGTGTATGTGGAAGTGATCACCGACGGCCAGGGCTACAGCGCCACCCGTGTCGAATATCAGGTCACCCGCTGGCTATCGGTGCTGGCTGCGATCTCGACACTGAACGACGAGAGCATCAACCTGCGCGTCGAGCATGATTATTGAGGAAGTGTTGCCGGAATAACAGTCCGCAGCCCTGAGCCTGTCGAAGGGCGTCTGGCGGCACTGCGAAACGCCCTTCGACAAGCTCAGGGCTGCGGAAATGCGGTACGGCCTGTCACAGCATCAGCGTGTTGACGCCCTCGACCACCGTCGAGCGCAGCACCTGCCCTGTAACGCCCTCCTTCGTCACCGCCGCCAGCTTGCCCGCCTCGCCCTTTGCCGTGCGCGCAAGCAGGCGCGCGCCGTCGGCGGTGCGCAGGAAGGCATAGCCGCGGGCCGGTTCGCCCTTGGCGTAGGTGACGGTGAAGCTCTCTAGGCTGCCGGTGGCTTCCTCGCTCAGCAGCGGCGGGTGCTGCTGGCCGTCGCAGGCGGCCTGGATGCCGGCATTGCTCAGCGGCTGCCATCCGGGCTGCGGCACGCTCGAATAGACACCTGCCGCCTCCTTGCTAAGGAAGCCGCCGTTGGCGAGCACCAGCCCCTTCGCCCCCGGTGCGGCGCGGCAGGCGTCGACCATCGCGGCGATGGCGTGCATCGAATAATTGTTGCCTGCCCCGCCGAAGAAGGGAAGCCCGCCGGTCAGCGTCAACCGTGTCGGGTCGGCCAGCGGGTCGATGCCCAGCGCTTCGGTCGCCAGCAGGACGGCGACCGGGAAGCAGCTATAGAGGTCCATCGGTCCGATGTCCTCTGCAGTAATCCCGCTCGCCTCCAGCGTCTGCTTCAACACCAGCTCGGTGGCCAGGCTCCGCGACAGATCCGGGCGTTCGCTCGGCGTGCGGTCCTTGGCGTGGGCGTGACCGTGCAGATACACCCGCCGCTCCGCCGCGATGCCGAGCCGGTCGGCCTCGCCCACGCTGGTCAGGATCACCGCCGCGCCCTGGTTGACCGCATCCTGCGCGACATCCCATTTGAGATAGGGATCGGCGACAGGATAGTTTTCCGCGCTCGGGGTCGACAGGAAATCGACGCTGCGCTCCTGCGGGAATTGCGCGAAAGGATAGCGCGCCGCGACCGAGGCGAAGCCGGACCATAAAGCCGACATCAGCGCGCGATGCCCCGCCCGGCCATGCCCCAGCCGCGCCGCCAGCGCATTTTCGAAGGCGGGGTAGGTCTGCGTCGGCGCGCCGAGCCCGTTGGCGATCTCGTAGCGCGAGAGCAGCGGCGCGCCGAGGCCGAGGTCGTCGCATTCCCCAGATGCCGACTGGCTCCAGTCGAGCGCCACGCCAGCCTTCAGCGCCGCCTTCATCGCCGCGGTCGCCTCGCAGCCGGCGAGCAGGACGGCGCGGCATTCGCCTGCGAAAATCGCCGCCGCGCTCTGGTTGACCAGCGTCTGCGGCTGATCGCCCCCGACCTGGCTGTAGATGGTCTCGCGCGGCGAGAGGCCGAGATCGGCAGCGAGCGTCCCCGGCGGGTTGGCGCAGCGGCCGAACGGCTGCGGCGCGCCCGGCACGCTGTCGAGCATGGTGCGCAGCGCAACCACCCGGTCGATCGACGCTGCCAGCGCCTGCGCCATCCCGCTGTCAGCCAACGCCCGCCGCGCCGACTCGGCACGCAGCGATTGCGGCGAGGGCGCAGCTTCGCCCGATCCGGGCCGCCAGTGCGAGACGATCTGGCCGACGCCGACAAGGACGGGGGTGTTGGGGGCGATGCTCATGAGTCTCTCCGGTCGACGGGCTATGGATTGTCCCTGCCGCCACTCTCCCGCAGCACCAGCCGGACGGGGACCAGCGTCGGCTCCACCGCTTCGGCGGTGCGGCCGGCGAGCAGGCGGGTAACCAGCAGGCGGCCAGCCGCGGGCAGATCCTGTTCGACGGTGGTCAGCGCGGGGCGGCAATAGCGGGCGGGGTCGCTGTTGTCGAAGCCGATCACCGCGACATCGTCGGGCACGCGCTTGCCGGCCTCGGCCAGCGCGGCGAGCGCGCCGATGGCGATCAGGTCATTGGCAGCAAAGATGGCGTCGCACGGCGTGGCACCGGCGATCAGCGCGCGCGTCGCGGCCTCGCCCTGGGCTTCGCGGGAGAGCGGTGCCGTGGGGCAGCCCCTCTCTGCTGCGACTACGCTCGCCTGCGGCTCGCCAAGTCTCGCTTCTCTCCCCGGGAGCGGGGAGAGAGCGATGTTGGGCACATCCGATCCGTCGCGCTTGCCCCATTCCTCGGCCAAGCCTGCATAGCGGTCGCGGAACTGGGCCGGGGCGTCGTCTCCGCCGCCGATGAAGACCGGATGCCGCCGCCCGCACGCCCGGAAATGCTGCGCGACCAGCGCCCCGCCGGCGCGATTGTCGGCGGTGACCAGTGCGTCGTGCGGGCCGTCGCCGCTGTCGAGATCGAAGCTCCAGCTCACCATGGCGACGCCATCGGCCTTGAGCTGGCGGAAATAGGACCAGGCGGCCTGCTGCTCGCTGCTGCCGATGACGATGACCCCGTCGGCAAGCCCGGCATCCTCATAATGGCCGAACAATTCGCCCTCGTCCGACTGGAAGCTGACGATCAGCTCATGCCCCGCTTCCGACGCGGCGGTGGCGATGTGGCCGAGCAGCGCGAGGTGAAAGGGGCTGACATCGACCCGCCCGCGCGTGTGGCGGGCCAGCACCACCAGCGCGATGGCGTTGGTGCGCTGGGTGCGCAGCCGCGATGCATTGCGGTTGACCCGGTAGCCGATGCTGCGCGCCGCCTCGCGGATGCGGTCGCGCGTTTCCTGCTTGATCGAGCGATCGCCGCGCAGCGCCTTGGACACGGTCGGCTGCGACACGCCGACCAGTTCGGCGATGTCATGGCTGGTCGGCTTGCGCGGCAAGGGGCGGGAGGGCGGCGGGCTGGTCACGGCGTCGTCGTGGACCGGCGGATGCGGGCGGTCAAGACAGGGTGCCTATGCCATCGCCTTCAGCCTGGCTCGGGTATCGGATGGCAATGTGCCGCCGAGCAGCGGGCGGTCGGCATGCCACAGCGTGTCGATCGCATCCGCCCATCTCGCGCCGCGCCAAAGCTCGGCAAGGCGCGTCGCCAGCGGGTCGTCGACCGGGCCATTGTCGCCCCGGCTGTGGCGCAGCCAGGCCGCCAGCGCCGTCTCCAACACCGGGCTGGGGCGGCCGGCGGCGCTGTTGGCTGCCAGCGTCTCCAGCCAGCGCTGCGGGATCTTCTGGCTGCCATCCATCGCGATCTGCATCAGCCGGTGGGCGAGCGCGGGGTTGGCGAACCGGTCGAGCAATTCGGTGGCATAACGGCGCGGGTCGAAGCCGGGGATGGCGGGCAGCGTCGGCGCGGCTTCCTCCAGCATCAGCCGTTCGATCAGCGGGCGGAGGGCGGGATCGGCGACGGCCTGGTCGACCGTGGCATGGCCGCGCGCCAGCCCGAGATAGGCCAGCGCCGAATGCGCGCCGTTGAGCATGCGCAGCTTGGCAGCTTCCCAGGGCGCGGCATCGGCAACCAGCTGCGCGCCCGATTGTTCGAAGGCGGGGCGGGGGCCGGCGAAATCATCCTCGATCACCCATTGGCTGAATGGCTCGGTCGAGGTTAGCCCCTCGTCGGCTATGCCGGTGCGCGCGGCCACGCGGGCGATGTCGTCGGGCGTGGTCGCAGGAACGATGCGGTCGACCAGCGTCGACGGGAAACGGCACTCGGCCTCGGTCCAGCGGGCGAGCGAGCTGTCGACGCCGTCGAGATGGGACAACAGCAGTTGTTTCAACTGCGCGCCATTGCCCGACAGATTGTCGCAACTGAGCAAGGTCAGGCCGGGCAGGGCGGCAGCGCGGCGGCGCGCCAGGCCATCGGCCAGCAGGGGGTAGATGCTGCCTTCGCCGGCCAGTGCCGGGTCGAGCCCGCCATCGCTGGCGCGGCCATAGCCCTTTTCGGTGATGGTCAGGCTGACGATGTGCGTCGCCGGAGCGGCAATTGCGGCAACAATGGCGGCCCGGTCGCCTGCGCCGGTCAGCACCCGCTGCACGCTGCCCGCCAGCCGCACCGCTTCCCCCGCAGCAGACCGAACGGCAAGCAGATACAGCCCGTCCTGCGGGTTCAGCTGATTGGCCACCGCCGGCGAACGCAGCGAGACCCCGGTGATGCCCCAGTCCCGCTCGCCCCGGTTCATCGCATCATCGGTATACACCGCCTGGTGCGCGCGGTGGAACGCGCCGATGCCAAAGTGCAAGATACCGCTCGCCTGCGCGGCGCGGTCGTAGGCGGGGCGGACAACGTCGGCGGGCAGGTGCGCCGCCGTGGTGGGGGACAGTCTCACAACCGGTACGCGCGCTTGACCAGCCCATAGGCCAGCTCCTGCGCCAGCTCGGCAGCCTCCCACTCCTCAAGCCGGTGCTCGGCGACCAGTTGCGCCAGGAAGCCGCAGTCGATGCGGCGGGCGACATCGTGGCGCGCGGGGATCGACAGGAAGGCACGGGTATCGTCGTTGAAGCCGACCGTGTTGTAAAAACCCGCCGTCTCGGTGGTGTTCAGGCGGAAGCGGCGCATGCCCTCCGGGCTGTCATGGAACCACCAGGCGGGCCCGAGCTTCAGCGCTGGATAATGGCCGGCCAGCGGCGCCAGTTCGCGCGCATACACGCTTTCGTCGAGCGTGAAGAGGATGATGGTCAGCGCCGGATTATTGCCATGCCGCGCCAGCAGCGGGCGCAGTGCATGGACATAGTCGGTGCGGGTCGGGATGTCGGCGCCCTTGTCCCGGCCGAAGGCGGCGAACAGCGCGGGGTTGTGGTTGCGGAAACTGCCGGGGTGGATCTGCATCACCAACTCGTCGTCGACGCTCATCGTCGCCATTTCGGTCAGCATCTGTGCACGGAACAGCTCGGCATCGGCAGGATCGGCCGGACCGGGCCGGGTCACGCGCGCGAACAGCGCCTCGGCCTCGGCATGGGCAAGGTCCGCCGTCGCCGCGCTGGGGTGGCCATGGTCCGTCGACGTCGCACCATGCGCGGCGAAGAAGGCGCGGCGCTGGCGGTGCGCGGCCAGATAGCCGGACCAGCCGAAGCAATCCTCCCCCGTCAGCTCGGAAAAACGCGCCAGATTGTCGCGAAAGCCTTCATACTCCGGATCGACCACCGGATCGGGGCGATAGGCGGTGACCACGCGTCCCTGCCAGCCCGACGCAGCTATCGCGGCATGATGTTCCAGCGTGTCGAGCGGCGATTCGGTGGTCGCGATCAGCTCGACAGTATAGCGCTCGAACAGCGCGCGGGGGCGGAAGGCGGGCGTGGCCAGTGCCTCGGTGATATGGTCGTAATAGAGGTCGGCGGTTGCACCATCGAGCCGCACGTCCAGCCCGAAGGCGACGCTGAATACCCAGTCGCACCACAGGCGGGACGGGGTGCCCCGGAACAGATGGTAGTTTTCTGCCAGAATGCGCCAGGCCGCGCGTGGATCGGCGGCATGTCCGCCGATGCCCAGCGCTTCCAATGGCACGCCCTGGCTGAAGAGCATGCGGAAGAGGTAATGGTCGGGCTGCAACAGCAGCTCGGTGGCGTTGCCGAACGGCTGGTTCAGCGCGAACCATGCCGGGTCGGTGTGGCCGTGCGGGCTGACGATCGGCAGATGCTCGACCTCGGCGAACAGTGCGCGGGCGATGGCGCGGATTGCGGGGTCGGTCGGCAACAGCCGGTCGGGGTGGAGAACAAGCGGGCGTGGCATGGCTCAGGGCGCGGGCGCGCCCACCGTCACCGGCGCCAGTTTCGGGCTCAGCAGGTGGATCGCGGCGACCGCGATGAAATAGGTCACGGTGCAGGCCGCGAAGATCAGCGTGTAATTGCCGTCGGTCGCATCCAGCACCAGCCCGGTCGATTTGGCCATGATCATGCCGCCGATCCCGCCGCAAAAGCCGCCCAGCCCGATCACCGACCCGACCGCGCGCTTGGGGAACATGTCGGGCGGCAGCGACAGCAGGTTGGTCGAAAAGGCCTGATGGCCAGCGAGCGCGATGCCGATCAGCAGCACGGCCAGCCACATATTGTCGAGGCCGGAAACGAACAGCAGCGGCAGTACGCAGGTGCCAGCCAGCAGCAATGTCACCTTCCGCGCGAAATTGGGCGTGCGCCCGCGCTGGATCAGGCGTGACGACAGCCAGCCGCCGGCGATGCTGCCGACATCCGACAGCAGATACATGACGATCATCGGCAGCAGCACGACCTTCAGGTCGACCTGATAGGTGCTGGCGAAATATTTGGGCAGCCAGAACAGCATCAGGAACCAGACCGGGTCGGTCAGGAACTTGGCGACGGCAAAGGCCCAGGCTTCGCGCTTGGCTATCACCTTGCCCCAGCCGATGCGCTGCACCTGCTCGGGCGGATCATGTTCGATCCACGCCAGTTCGCCCTGGCTGACTTTGCCGCTTTCGCGCGGGTTGCAGTAGAGCCACAGCCACAGCAGCAGCAGCGCCGCACCGAACAGGCCGGTGTAGAAAAATGTCTCGCGCCAGCCGAGGCCGAGCCAGGTCATGAAAAGCCACAGCGTCGGCGCGGTCAGGATCACGCCGATGGTGGTCGCACTGTTGACCCAGCCGATGGCCAGCGCGCGTTCCTTTTGCGGGAACCATTCGCTGCTGGCGCGCACCACAGAGGGGAAATGGCCCGCCTCGCCGACGCCCAGTATCGATCGCGCCAGCATGAAGGAGGCGACCGAGGAGGCCGCGCCATGCGCGACATGGCCGATGGTCCAGACGGTGATGGCGATGCTGTAGCCGATCTTGGGGCCGAACCGGTCGATCAGCCAGCCCATTACCAGAAAGCCGCCGGCATAGGCGGCCTGGAAGGCGGTGACGATATTGCCATAGTCATTCTCTGACCAGCCGAGTTCGTCCCCCAGCATCGGTGCGAGCAAGCCGAGCATGGTTCGGTCGATGTAATTGACGGTGGTGGCGACGAACAGGATGGCGATGATCAGCCAGCGGTAACGGCCCGCGCTGGCACTGGGCGCCGGATGGGGGGCAGCAATGCTCATCTCGCTCTCTCTCCTGTGCCTGGGGCTTTATGCCCTCTGTGTCGGTGTTTCGGGTTCAGCCTTGCCCGCTTGCGGCGACGATGCGGCAGGCTATCGGCTGGGCGTCGTCGAAACTGGCCACCGCATGGCTGCCGATGGCGATGACATGCACGCCGCTGATCGCGCCCGCCGATACCCAGAAGGGCAAGCGCATCGGGTTCGGTCGCGCGGCAACATGGCCAAGCAGGAACCGCACCGACTCGATCGGCCCGCCAGGCAACGCGCGCATGTCGCCGCGACCGACCTCGGTCCCGTCGATGCTGACCGCTCCGACCACGGCGGCCAGATCGCGCGCGCGCCAGCCGGGCAATTCGCCGCCGACAATCAGCCCGCCATTGTTGCCGAAATCGGAAGCCGTCACCAGCGGACCGTCGCTATTGATGCGGGCGTAGGGCGAGCTGGCGATCTCGATGCCGACATGCACGGCCCCGACATGCGCCATGATCGCGGCATCGTCGAGCGCGCGGGGGTCGCTGTCCGGCAGGCCGTCGATGCGGAACAGCAGCTCGGCCTCGACCGCCGCAAAGCCGCCGTCGAACACCGGCATCGCCACCTCCGCACCCGCCGCCACCGCCATGCTTCCGGCAAAGATCGGTCCGGCCAGGCGATCGGTGCCGTGGACGCTGTCGTGCGGCGGATTGACCCGCCCGACCTTCCAGCCGACCACCGCTTCGCCGTACAGCGCGATCGCCTGCTCCTGGATTGCATAGGACGCCGCGAAGTCGGCGGGCGGCGTGCCCGGGTAGGCCGCGATGCTGGATCCGGCCTGGCGCGCCGCGACAAAGGCCCGGGCTATGCGCTCGCCACTGTCCATGATCGCATGGCCGCTATCGAGCAAAGTCCATCTCCCCTACCGCATCGCTTCTGGCACGCCGGTTATCTCCGGCTGGGCATGGCAGCTATAGGAAACCGGTGTCATTGGCAAGATGCCTCACTCTTCAAAGCGTGACGCCCCGCTTCCAGATGGCAATTTCCCGCTCATCGTTGCGCTCGGCCGCGGTCTCTTCACCCGAGATATGCGCGATGATGCGTTCGGTGAACGCCGCATCCAGCGCCGCCAGGTCCCCGTCCAGCGCCGCCCCGGCATCGAAATCGATCCACCCCCGCTTGCGCTGCGCCAGCTCGCTGTTCGACGCGATCTTCATGGTCGGCACCGGAAACCCGAGCGGCGTTCCCCGCCCGGTGGTGAACAGGATCAGTCCCGCCCCCGCCGCCGCCAGCGCGGTCGAGGAGACGGCGTCATTGCCCGGTGCTTCGAGCAGCGTCACCCCGCCGCCCGCGCGCAGCCGCTGCCCATAGCCGATGACGTCCACCACCCGCGCCCGCCCCGCCTTCTGCACCGCGCCGAGCGATTTCTCCTCGAGCGTGGTGATCCCGCCGGCGATGTTGCCGGGTGAGGGGTTTTCCGAGACAGGTTCCCCGTTGCGGCGGAAATAGTCCTTGAACGCCGCCACCAGATCGAACCCGGCGCGGCGGACATCGGCGCCAGCGCGCGCCAGCAGCAGATGCTCTGCGCCGAAAATCTCCGGGATCTCGGTGAGGATCGCGCTGCCACCCGAGGCGCATAGCCGCTCGGCAAAACGACCGAGCAGCGGGTTGGCGGTGAGCCCTGACAAGCCGTCCGAGCCGCCGCATTTGAGGCCGACCACCAGCCGCGACAGTGGCAGGGCGGTGCGTTCTGCTTCAGCGGCGATGGCAACCAGTTCATCGACCAGCGCGATGCCGCTGGCAAGCTCATCGTCCAGCGCCTGTGCGGCAAGCGTGCGCACGGGCGGCCCACCCGGCGGGATAGCCGCCACCAACTCCGCCAGCTGGTTCGATTCGCACCCCAGCCCGACCAGCAGGATGCCCCCGGCATTGGGATGCGCAGCGAGCGCGGCAAGGATGGCGCGGGTGCCGCCCAGATCGTCGCCCAGTTGCGAACAGCCATGCGGGTGGACGAAGGCGTGGATGCCGTCGACCCGCCCGGCATGGCGCGTCGCGCTGGCGGCGGCAATGCGCTGTGCGGTGCGCGCGACACAGCCCACGGTCGGCAGAATCCAGATCTCGTTGCGCGTCCCGGCACGCCCGCCCCGGTCATAACCCAGCCATGTCTGCGACAGCGCGGTACCAGCCGCTGCCGCCTGCTGTTCCATGCCCGACGAGCCATCGCTGTCGAGCAGGGTCGCGAGATTGTGCCGGTGGACATGCTCGCCGGCGGCGATCGGCCGGGTGGCCGCGCCGATCGGCTGGCCGAACTTGATCACCCGTTCCCCGGCGGCGTGCGCGCGCAGCGCAATCTTGTGGCCGCGCTGCACCGCCTGAACCACGGACAGGGTGATGCCAGCGACGGCGATTCTTTCCCCGGCGGCGATATCTGCTAGAGCGATGGCGACACTGTCGTCGGGGTGAATGCGAAACACGCTGTTGCTCATGAAACCGGTGTCATAAGCGCATTACCCGGGCTGCGGCAAGGCACACGGGGAAGAGAGGATGACGGCGTGAAGAGCAAGGGCCAGCCGACGATCAACGATGTCGCGCGGCTTTCCGGCGTGTCGAAAAAGACGGTCAGCCGGGTGATCAATCGCTCCGCACTGCTCAACGAGGAGACGCGCCGCAAGGTCGAGGCGGTGATTTCCGACCTCGGCTACGTCCCCAACCCGCAGGCGCGGGCGCTGGCGTTGCGGCGCAATTTCCTGATCGGCCTGATCCACGACAACCCCAATGCCCAGATGGTGCTGGGGGTGCAGGAAGGCATATTGGAGGCGATCCGCGAAAGTGCCTATGCGCTGGTGGTCCGCCCGGTCGACCGGCGCTCACCGACGATGATCGAGGATATTCGCGCCTTTCTGGAGCAGCAGCGGCTGGCCGGCGTGATGCTGTTGCCGCCGATTTCCGAGAATGACGCGCTGGCCGCCATGTGCCGGGAGATCGGCTGCGCCTATGTGCGGATGGGCTCGGCCGTGCTCGATGACGAGGCGCATATGGTCGCCTCCAACGATCGTGACGCCGTGGCCGATGCGGTGCGCCACCTGATCGCCCAGGGGCACCGGCGCATCGGGTTCATTGCCGGCCCCCCCGGCTTCCGCTCTGCAGAGGAACGGCAGAAAGGGTTCGAGGCGGCACTGGCCGAAGCCGGCATCACCATTCCGCGCGCGATGCTGGCGGATGGCAATTACACCTTTGATTCGGGGCGGGCCGCTGCCGACCGGCTGCTCGATGCCAGCCAGCGGCCGACGGCGATCTTCGCCTCCAATGACGAGATGGCGGCCGGTGTGCTGCACGCGGCGCGGCAGCGCGAACTGCGCGTTCCCGACCAGCTTTCCATCGTCGGTTTCGACGATACCGCCATTGCCGCGCATATCTGGCCGCCGCTGACCACGGTGCGCTGGCCGATCGTGTCGATGGCGCGGGCCGCCGCGCTCAAGCTGATCGAACCCGAACAGGCCGCACAGGAGCCGTCGCTGTTCCTGTCCAACCTGATCCGCCGCGCCTCGGTTGCGCCGCCGTTCGACGGGTGACCGGGCCACAGCACCAACGAAATCCCCGTAGCCCTGACTTTGTCGGAGGGCGTTTTGCAGTGACGTGAATCGCCCTTCGACAAGCTCAGGGCTACGGATCAAGCCGAGGCCATGATGCCTTGATCTTGCCTTTGACACCGGTTACCAAAGGCGTAGACGGTGGCAGGTAGCCGCTCATTCAATCGATGCGGGACGAGAGAGACGCAATGAAGATCGCGCTGATCACAGAGAATAGCCAGGCGGCCAAGAACGGCATCATCCATGAAGCGCTGACCACCGTGGCCGAGCCGCTGGGGCATCAGGTGTTCAACTATGGCATGTATTCTGCCGAGGATGCGGCCTCTCTCACCTATGTGATGAACGGCCTGCTGACCGGGATACTGCTCAATTCGGGCGCTGCGGATTTCGTGGTGACCGGATGCGGCACCGGCATGGGATCGATGCTGGCATGCAACGCCATGCCCGGCGTGTTCTGCGGCCTGATCATCGACCCGACCGATGCCTTCCTGTTCGGCCAGATCAATGACGGCAATGCCATCTCCATGCCGTATGCGAAGGGCTTCGGCTGGGCGGCGGAGCTCAACCTGCAGGACGTCTACCGCAAGCTGTTCGACGGCGAGCGCGGGCTTGGCTACCCCAAGGAGCGCGCCGAGATCATGCGCAAGAACCGGGGCATCCTCGCCAGCCTCAAGGCGGCATCATGTCATGACATGCTGACCGTGCTCAAGACGGTCGACCAGGACCTGCTCAAGGCCGCCATCGCCGGGGAGCGGTTCAACGAGTATTTCTATGCCAATGCGCAGGATGAGGCGATCAAGGCCTATCTCAAGGCGCTTTGAGCGCAGCGCGGCGAAACAACACCCGTCATAGCGAGCGAAGCGCGGCAATTCAGTACGGCGCTGCACAACCCTGGATTGCCGCGCTCCGCTCGCAATGACGATGGAGGGGTGAGCATATGACCAGCCTATTCGATCTGACCGGGAAGGTCGCGTTGGTGACCGGCGCCAACACCGGCATCGGCCAGGGCATTGCGCTGGCGCTGGCCGAGGCCGGCGCCGACATCGCCGCCGCCGGCCGCTCGCCGGCGCGCGAGACGGTGGAGCAGGCGCGCGCGCTGGGGCGCAGCGCCGAGAATTTCGCCGCCGATCTCTCCACCACCGCCGCCATCCAGCCGCTGGTCGATGCGGTGCTGGACAGGTTCGGCCGCATCGATATCCTGATCAACAATGCCGGGATCATCCGCCGTGCCGATGCCGTGGATTTCACCGAGGACGATTGGGACGCGGTGATCGATACCAACCTCAAGAGCGTATTCTTCCTCTGCCAGGCGGCAGGCCGGCACATGCTGGCGCGCGGCTCTGGCAAGATCGTCAACATCGCCTCGATGCTGACCTTCCAGGGCGGCATCCGCGTGCCAAGCTATACCGCGTCGAAATCGGGCGTCGGCGGGCTGACCAAGCTGCTGGCCAACGAGTGGGCGGCCAAGGGCGTGCAGGTCAACGCCATTGCACCGGGCTATATCGCCACCAATAACACAGCGGCGCTGCAGGCGGACGAGAGCCGGAACCGGCAGATCATGGAGCGCATCCCGGCAGGGCGCTGGGGCGACCCGGCCGATCTGGGCGGTGCAGCGGTATTCCTTGCCTCCCGCGCGTCGGATTATGTGCAGGGGCATATCCTCGCCGTCGATGGCGGTTGGCTGGCGCGGTGAGCAACGCGCCCCCCATCGTCGGCTTCGGCGAGCTGCTGCTGCGGCTTTCTCCGCTCGGACGGCGGCTGATGGTGCAGGCGCAGTCCCTCGATCTCGCGGTCGGCGGCGCGGAGGCGAATGTTCTTGCCGGGCTCGCGGCGCTGGGCCACCCGACCGCGATGCTGAGTGTGGTGCCGGACTCGCCGCTGGGGCGGCTGGCGACAGGCGAACTCAGGGCGCGCGGCATCGATACCGCGCGCGTCGGCGTCGCGCCCGGGCGCATGGGGCTCTATTTCCTCGAACAGGGGCAGGGGCTGCGCGCGTCGGCGATCACCTACGACCGGGCGGGTTCTAGCTTTGCGCTGGCGACAGCCGGGGATTTCGATTTTGCCGGCGCGTTGGATGGGGCGGCTTTGCTCCACCTTTCCGGGATAACGCCTGCGCTGGGGCCTGACAGCGCCAAGGCTGCGCTGGCAGCGGCACAAGCGGCACGTATGGCAGGGGTACCGGTGTCGTTCGACGGCAATTATCGCGCGCAACTGTGGGAAGCGTGGAACAGCGATCCGCGCGGGGTGCTGGGCGAACTGGTCGGGATGGCGAGCATCCTGTTCGGCAATCATCGCGACATCGCGCTGCTGCTGGGGCGCGCTTTCTCAGGCGACGGCCCGGACCGGCGGCGTGAGGCAGCCGAGGCGGCGTTCGACGCCTTCCCGTCGCTGGAACTGATCGCATCGACCGCACGCCACGTCGTCGATGCCGATCACCACCGCATTGCCGCGCGCATCGATTTGCGCACCGCGCAGCACCAGACCGAGGAGATGGACGTGACCGGCATCGTCGACCGCATCGGCACTGGTGACGCCTTTGCGGCAGGCGTGCTCGACCAGTGGCTGCGCGGCGGCGATGTGCGGGCGATGGCCGAGACGGGTCAGGCGCTGGCGGCGCTCAAGCACAGCTTGCCGGGGGATATGCCGATCTTCTCACCGGCCGATGTCGAGGCGTTCCTTGGCGGCGGACGCGATGTCCGGCGGTGATGGCTGGAGCCGGCGCGCTGTGCTTGCCGGCGGCCTCGGCATCGCCAGCTTGCCTTCGATAGCGGCAGCCACGACCATCCGTTCGCCCGAGGTGCTTGCCCCATCCGGTCGGTATGTGGGCGGGTTTGCCTATGATCCCGCCGATCGCGTGACAGTGCGGGCATTGCGCTTCACCGGCATACGCTACGGCCGCGCCGCCCGTTTTCAGGCACCGCAGCCGGTACAGTCGTCCGAACCGATGGCCGAGCAGGCCCCGCGCTTCGGTCCGGCCTGTCCGCAGCCCGGCGACCGATACCAGCCGCAATCCGAGGATTGTCTGTTCCTCAACATCTGGACGCCGCTTGAGCCATCGTCCAGCCCACGCCCGGTCATGGTCTATTTCCACGGCGGGGCCTATTCGACCGGCAGCGTCACCGATCCGGTCAACGATGGCGCAGCGCTCGCCCAGCGCGGCGATGTCGTGGTCGTCACCGTCAACCATCGGCTCAACGCGCTGGGCTATCTTTACCTCGCCCGGCTCGATCCGCGCTTTCCGGACAGCGGCAATGCCGGGCAGCTCGACCTCGTCCTTGCGCTGCAATGGGTGCAGCGGAACATCGCGGCGTTCGGGGGCGATCCGGGAAATGTCACCGTCTTCGGTCAATCGGGCGGTGGCGCGAAGATTGCGACGCTGATGGCAATGCCTGCAGCACGCGGCCTGTTCCACAAGGCGATCACCATGAGCGGGCAGCAGGTGACCGTCTCAGGTCCGCTCAACGCGACGCGGCGGGCGGAGGCGTTCCTCAGCGCTCTGGGGCCGGGCGTCGACCCGGTGACGGCTCCGGTCGAGCAACTGGTCGCCGCCCTGTCGGCGACCGATCCGGTGCTGGGTGGGGGCGTCTATATGGGGCCGGTGCTCGACATGCGGCATATCGAGCGGCACCCCTTCTGGCCCGACGCACATCCGCAGTCGCGGCACATTCCGATGATGCTGGGCAACACCGTGTCGGAAACGCGCGCCTTCTATCCTGCCGATGGGCGGGTGCTGGGCGGGCTGACGATGGACAATCTCAGCCAACGCATTGCCCCGGAAATGCGGATAGATGTTCACCCCGAATGGGTGGTCGCGCAATTCCGGGAGCGCTATCCCGAGGCCAATGCCTTGACCCTGTTCCACCGCATCGTCACCGCCGCACGCAGCTGGCGGGGGCAGGTAATCGAGGCCGAAGAGCGGGCCCGCGCGGGCGTCCCGGCTTTCGTCTATCAACTCGATTTCGAGGACGCCAAGCATACCGACGATATCGCGCTGGCGTTCGGCACGGTGGCCGAATGGACGCCGGCACGCCGGGCGATGAGCGAGCGGCTGACGGGTGCCTTCGTCCGCTTTGCGCGCACCGGCGATCCGGGATGGCCGGCTTATGACCTGCCAGAACGCGCCACGATGCTGTTCGACACCCACTCGCGGGTCGTTTCCGATCCGCGTGCGTGGGAGCGCGAACTGTTCGCCCGCATCCCCTATATCCAGCCGGGAAGTTGACGGTTCAGAAGCGGCGGTCGCCCGCCTCGTCGCGCATCTGATCGACTGTGCGTTCTTCCTGCCCGCGCATCGGGTGACGGTTTTCCGGTTTACGCAGAAAGCGGAGCAGCAGAACCACCGCGATCAGCAGCACGGCGATCAGGGTGAAGAACATCAGCGAGCCATTGAGGGTTTCGGTGGACATGGGTGGGGACCTTCTGGCTGATGCGCCGGGTAGGGCGCGCATACCGGGTCAACCGCTGGCTTGTGGCGATGTTCCGCTACGGCAGCGCCGCAGGCATTGATCGAAATCAGCGTCGTTCGACGGGATAGCTGATGATCAGGACGAGGGGCTCCTCACCGACTTGGCGGATACCGACCTGCGCGCCTGTCCAAAGATAGGCGGCCATGCCGGGTTCGAGCTGTGCCGTCGCACCGTCCGATGTCACCTCGCCTCGCCCGGACAGAACATAATAGACCTCGTCATGCGCGATCGGGTGGATGCCGATCGCGGCACCGACGTCGAGCGACCGTTTGCGGAACTCCATGCTGCGCGATGGCGGAACCGCATCGCTGATGCGCCAAGCGGTGGACATGCCGATGGCGCCATGCGGTGGCGGTTCACGGCGGACGGTATCATCCTCGTCGATCACTACCATCGGCGGCAGAGGCGCTGGCAAGGGCGCTGCCGCCGGTTCGGCCTGGGCAGCGAGCGCGAGCAGGAGGATGGTGGCCGGCATCGGTGCTGTTCTCCGCCGGTCTATTGCCCCCGCGCGCTGCGGTCGCGCGGGCTCAGCACTTCCTGCGGGCGCGGTGCCGTCTGGGCAGGATAGAGACCCGAGCGGGGGGTGAGTGTCGCCATGTCCCAGTCGGCCTCGACGAAGGGTGCGCGCACCGGCACCACCACCGGATAGGCGCTGACCTCTCGTTCATCGTCGATGACCTCGCCGCGCCCTTCGGCGACGAAGAACAGCACGCGGATATCGTCCGCGCTGCGCGCCCAGGGGCGGGCGCCGGCATCGGCGAGGACGGCGGTTTCGACATCGTCGGTGGCCAGCAATGGAATTCCCGCCAGCGGCATCAGCGGCCGGCGGCTGGGGATGATGCGTGCGCGGGTCTCGCCATAGCGGCCGGTCATCGGCAAGGGCACGCCATGGCGGTCGACCGCGCGATTGTCCCGCCCGTAGAAGGCAAGATCGCCATCGCCGCCGATCATCAGGAAGGGCAGGCCGGCATCGGTATCATTGCCGCCGCGCATGACATTGCCGACTGCGGTCAGCTCGCCGGTAACATAGGGCTGGCCGACCCATTCGAGCGCCATCAGATTGTAATGCACCGCGCGGTGCTGGGGATTGTAGATCAGATTGTTGACCATCAGCACCTGCGCGCCGCCCTTGATCAGCGGATGCCGCTCGACATTGTGGGCCCAGACATTGCGATAGAAGATGATGCCGGTGGCATTGTCGTGAACCAGGCTGCCTTTGCTGTGCTCGCCCTTGGGGTGGCTGGCATTGGCCAGGCCTTCCGCAGCGAGGTTGTTGGCAAAGACGATGTTGCGGCTGGTGCCTTCGCGCCATTGCTCGACCGTGGTGCCGGTAAAGCGCGGACCGGAGGCGGACATATTCTCGTCGATGCCCCACAGGAAGCTGCAGTTGCGGACGATGACATTGTGCGCGGCGACCGTGGACAGCGCGTCCGCCTCCCAGCCGCTGCGACGCGGCTGGCCGTCGGCGCCGGTGTAGATGCGCAAGTGGCTGAGGATCACATCGTTGGCGCGGATGTCTATGCCGCCGCGGATGAGGGTGATGCCCGGGCCGGGGGCGGTTTCCCCGGCGATGGTGACCTCGCCCGAGCGGATTTCGAGGCTGGTGCGGCCGAGATCGATCACTCCGCCGATTTCGAAAACGATGACGCGCGGCCCGGTGGCATCGAGCGCTTCGCGCAGCGTGCCGGGGCCGCTGGCGTCGAGGCTGGTGACACGGATGATGCGTCCGCCGGCACCGCCTTGGGTCACCTGCAGCGGTTCGGGCAAGGGCGTGGCGGTGGCGGGGACGCTGGTCAGGCCGAGGCTGACGGTCCCAATCATCGCGCATATCGCGCGTGTCAGGCGGTGGACGATGCTGGTCATTCTGCTCTCCCGATTGCCTGCTTGACAGATGTGCACCCCCGCTGCAATAAGCAATGACACCGGTTACCTAAAACAATGGAACCGAGCGCCAGACGCTATAAACAGGGCGCGGGCGGGAGAGAGCGACGCATTGGCCGGTGGCCCTGAATGGCGCCGGCGGTGACGTGACTCTCCCTGCGTCCAAGGGAGGGTTGGGAACGATGTCGACAGTGATTTTCCGCCGCAACGCAGCATTTGCCGCCATTCGCGCGAGTCTTGCGCTGTCCTGCGCCATGGGTCTTGCGAGTGTTGCGCACGCGCAGGATGCCGCCGCAGCACCATCGGGCACGGCCACCGGGGACGAGGCGGTGATCGACGACGCCGGCGACATCATTGTTACCGGTTTCCGTCAGTCGTTGCAGGCCGCGCTCAACGTCAAGCGCGACTCGATCACCGCCGTCGACGCCATCGTCGCCGAGGATATTGCCAAGTTCCCCGACCAGAATCTGGCCGAATCGCTGCAGCGCATCCCGGGCATTTCCATCCAGCGCGACGGCGGCGAAGGCCGCGCCATCACCGTGCGCGGGCTGGGGGCGCAGTTCACCCGCGTTCGCGTCAACGGGCTGGAGACGGTGGCGACATCGACCGACGGCGCGTCGGCCAACCGCGATCGCGCCTTCGACTTCAACGTGTTCGCATCCGAACTGTTCAACTCGATCGTCGTCCACAAGACCGCTGAAGCGTCGCTCGACGAAGGCTCGCTGGGCGCGGTGGTCGATCTCAACACCGGCAACCCGCTGGCCGGGCGGGCCGGCTTCACCGGCGCCTTCTCCGCGCAGGCGAGCTATAACGACCTCAGCGACACGGTCGGCCCGCGCATCGCCGCGCTGGTCAGCTGGCGCAATGAGGAAGGCACGCTGGGCGTAAGCTTCTCGGTCGCCCATTCGAACAATGAGACGCTGCAGCTCGGCAACAACACGGTGCGCTGGGCGCAGGCACGCTTCGACAGCGTCGATGGCACGCGCTGCTTCACCACCCAGAACAGCGGCGGTACCTATGTCGCGAGCCCGGTTTGCAACCAGGCGGCGCTGGCCTTCCATCCGCGCATCCCGCGCTACGGCCGCATCGAGCAGGATCGCTCGCGCCTGGGCCTCACCGGCACGATCCAGTTCGAACCGAGCGAGTCGACCCGGCTGGAGATCAACGGGCTCTATTCGAAGTTCGAGGAAGTGCGGCAGGAGCTGTGGGCGGAGGTGCTGTTCCGCTCCAACGAGCGCTCGATCGACGTGCTGAGCCCGGTGTATGACAGCAACAACAATCTGATCGCCGGCACCTTCAACGACGCGTGGGTGCGGACGGAAAACTACCGCCGCGAAAGCGCCACCGAATTCTACCAGATCGGCGGCAGCTGGGATCAGGACATCGGGGACAGTTTCCGCTTCACCCTGCTGGGCGGCCTTTCCAAGTCCGATGCGAGCATCCCGGTCGAGACGACCATCGTCTTCGATGACCGCGACGCGCAGGGCTATCAGTACGACTATCGCGACATGGGCAGCCCGCGACTGACCTTTGGCACCAGCGTCACCAACCCGGCCAATTTCCAGCTTGCGGAAATCCGCGACCGTCCGTCGAGCACGGTCAACAAGTTCCGCACCGTGCAGTTGCGCGCCGAATGGGATGTGGTGGATGACCTGACGCTCAAGGCAGGCGCGGTCTATCGCCGCTTCTCGTTCGATACCGCAGGCTTCACCCGCGATACCATCGTTTGCGGCAATGGCGGGGCGGACCGGGTGCTGGGCACGCTGACCTGCTCGCCCACCAGCCTGTTCGGACCGACCGCGGTCTATGGTTTTCAGGTGACGCCGGATCTGGCGCAGCTAGTCAATCTCGGCCGGGCCGGACAGCCGGATGGCACCACCACCAGCTATGTCGTGCCCAATCTCGATGCAGCGACCGGCTTTACACGCCTCTACAGCCGTACCCCCGTGGTCGATGCCGGCAACACCCGGGCGGTGACCGAAACGGTCAAGGGCGGCTATTTCCAGGCCGACTGGCGCTCCGAACTGGCCGGTGTGGAGTTCGCGATGAACGCGGGCGTGCGCTATGTCCGCACCGAACAGAGCTCGACCGGCCTCAACAACGGGACGGCGGTGACGGTCGAGCGCGCCTATGAGGATTGGCTGCCCTCGGCCAACCTCGCGATCTTCGCCACGGACGACATCATCGTCCGCCTCGCCGTATCGGACGTTCTGACGCGCCCGACGCTGGGCAATCTGACGCCGGGTGGCTCGGTCGACGGGTTCAACTACCGCGTCAGCTTCGGCAACCCGTTCCTCCAGCCGTTCCGCGCGACCGCTTACGACCTCGCGTTCGAATGGTATTTCGCGCCGCAGTCGATCTTCTCGGTCGCGCTGTTCCGCAAGGATGTTGCGAGCTTCCCGGTCTCGCAGACGATCAGCGGCACCTATGCCTCGACCGGCCTGCCGCTGTCGGTGATCCCGCCAAGCTCGCCCGCCGCGATCAATCCCGAAGGGCAGCTGTGGACGATCAACACCATCGTCAACGGTCAGGGCGCACAGCTCGAAGGTGTCGAGGTTTCGGTGCAGGCGCCGCTACGCTTCCTGCCCGGCTTCCTGTCCAACTTCGGCATCATCGCCAACGCGACCTTCGTCGATTCCGATGCAGACTATACGGTGTCGGGTCCGGCAGTGACCCCGGGCGGCGCGCTGGTCGCGGCAACCCGTACGGCGACGCTGTTCGGCCTGTCGAAGCGGGCCTACAACGGCACCATCTATTATGAGGACGGCGGCTTCTCGGCCCGCGCCTCGGTGAGCTACCGCAGCCGCTATATCGATGCCAACTCGGGCACCGGCAATGTCTTCGAAGGCTATGGCTCGACCGTCAATGTCGACGCATCGGTACGCTATGCGGTGACCGAGAATATCGAGCTGTCGGTGGAAGGCATCAACCTGACCGACGAGTATCGCTACCGGTTCACCGATTTCGACGCGGACCGCAATTACGAGAACAACCATTTCGGCCGGACGGTTCTGTTCGGGGTGCGGCTGAAACTGTGATCTCGGTTTAGTCACTCGTCATTGCGAGCACAGCGAAGCAATCCAGGGCAGCGCTACACCGCACTGGATTGCTTTGTTGTGCTCGCAATGACGATGTTAGAGTTTCGATTTGTGGACTTCGACCGACGCGACATCCTCGGGAGCGTTCCCGCCGCCGGCCTTGGCCTGCTCGTCGGCACCCCGGCCCTCGCCCAAGGCTCCCGCGCGACATCCTCGCTCGATCCGCATGGCGACATGGTCTGGCCGCGTGGCATCGAGGGGCAGCGGCGGGCCGACCTTGGCGATGGGCGTTTTCTCAATCCCATCCTGGCCGGCGATCGGCCCGATCCATCGATCCTGCGGCGCGGCGACGACTATTTCCTCACCTTCTCGAGCTTCGATGCCTATCCGGGCCTGCTGATCTGGCACAGCCGCGATCTGGTCAACTGGACGCCGCGCAAGGCCGCGCTCACCACCCCGATAGGATCGGTCTGGGCGCCCGACCTGACCTGGCATAACGGCCGCTTCTATTGCTATATTCCGGCGCGCACGCCGAGCTACCGCTCGATCTACGTCATCCACGCCGAGCATATCGACGGGCCATGGTCGGAGCCGGTCGACCTGCATCTCAATGCGCATATCGATCCATGCCATGTCGCCGACGGCGATGGCACGCGCTGGCTGTTCCTGTCCGGCGGAGACCGGGTCCGCCTCAGCGCCGATGGCCTCTCGACGGCAGGGCCGGTCGAGCATGTCTACGACCCGTGGCGGTATCCGGAGGAATGGGTGGTCGAGACCTTCGCGCCCGAGGGGCCGAAGATCATGCGGCGCGGTGCGTGGTGGTATATGACGACGGCGGTGGGCGGGACCGCCGGGCCGCCGACCGGGCACATGGTGATCATGGCGCGCAGCCGCACCCTCGCCGGGCCGTGGGAGGATGCGCCGAACAATCCGCAGATCCGCACCCAGAGTGCGCGCGAGAAATGGTGGTCGCGCGGCCATGCGACGCCGTTCGAGGGGCCGGACGGGCGCTGGTGGATGATCTACCATGGCTATGAGAATGGCTATTGGACGCTGGGCCGACAGACGCTGCTCGAGCCGGTGGAATGGACCGGGGACGGCTGGCTGAGGCCGCAGGGCGGCGACTTGTCGGCTCCCATGGCCAAGCCGCTGGAGCTGGGCGCGCAGCCGCACGGCATGGCGCTGTCCGATGATTTCTCGACCGACCGGTTCGGTGAGACCTGGGCCTTCTACGATCCAGATGCGGACGAGCGCGCGCGAGTGCGGCGCGAGGGCGGGGCACTGGTGGTGGCGGGCAAGGGCGGATCGCCCGCCGATTGCTCACCGCTGTGCGTCATTGCCGGAGACCAGAGCTATCGCGTGACCTGCGACATAGAGATAAGCGGCAGGGCGGAGGCGGGCTTGCTGCTGTTCTACAACCGGCGCCTCTATGCAGGGCTCGGCATCGGACCGGCCGGGCTGGTGATGCATCGCTATGGCCTGCAACGCGCGCGGGGCCTGCCGCCGGGCATGGCGGCACCGCCCCGCCGGCTCACCATCCGCCTGACCAACGAGGAGAATATCCTGACCATCCATACGCGCGAGGAAGGCGATGCCGAGTGGCGGAAGTTCGACGTGCAGATGGAGGTCAGCGGCTATCATCATAATGTCGCCTATGATTTCCTGTCGCTGCGGCCGGCGCTCTATGCTGCGGGCGAAGGCGAGGCGCGCTTTCGCGATTTCCGGTACGAGGCGCTATGAGCGTCGATCGCCGGACAATGATCGCGGGTGCAGCATTGGCAGGGCTCGCCGCCCGCGCTGCCGCGCAGACGCCGCCGCCCGCGACTGGCGGCGCACTGCCCCCCGGCCTGCCCGAACCCGCCGAGACCATCGACCTGTGGCCTGACGGTGCGCCGGGCGCGCCCGCGACGCCGCTGGTCGAAACGGTCACCGAACGCTCCACCGACCCGCAGATTACCGACCGCGCGGTGTTCGGCATAGCCCGCCCGCGCATGACGGTGTTCCGGCCCGACCGGCCCAATGGCGCCGCCGTGCTGGTCACGCCCGGCGGCGGCTATCGATGGGTCGTCATCGACAAGGAAGGTTATGAGATTGCCCGCTGGCTGAGCGCGCGGGGGTTCACCGTGTTCGTGCTCTTCTATCGCCTGCCGGGAGAAGGCTGGGCGGCGGGACCGAATGTGGCGCTGGCCGATGCGCAGAGGGCGATGCGGGTCATCCGCGCGCGGGCGCGTGACTTTGCTGTCGATCCGGCGCGGGTGGCAGCGATGGGTTTTTCCGCCGGCGGGCATGTCTGCGCGGATCTTGCCGCCCGGTTCGATCAGCGCATTGGGGCGCCGGTCGACGCCATCGACAGCCTGTCGGCCCGGCCTTTCTGTGCAGCGCCCATCTATCCGGTGATCAGCATGCGCGCGCCGCATGCCCATCCCGGGTCGCGACGCCAGTTGCTGGGCGAGGCGCCCTCGCCAGCACAGGAGGCGGCGCACTCGCCCGACCTCGCCGTTCCTGCCAACGCTCCGCCGCACTTCATCCTCCATGCCGAGGATGACGATGTCGTCCCGGTCGACAATGCCTTGCTGCTGCGGGCGGCCTTGAAGGCGCGTGGCGTGGCGGTCGAAACCCATTTGTTTGCGGGCGGCGGGCATGGCTTCGGCTTGCGCCGGGCGGTGGGCAAGCCGGTCGAGGTCTGGCCCGAGCTGTTTCGCGCCTGGGCGCGGACGGTGGGCCTGGGCTAAGCGGTCAGCCGATCGAGCGTGGCCTTACCCAGGCGCTCGAAATCGGCCCGCGATGCGACCTGCACCGGCGGCAGCGGGTGCAGTGGTGCGGTGGCCAGCGCCTCGAGCAAGGCCCGCCTTTGCTCGCTGCCGGGCAGCGCGGCCAGCCAATGCGGGCGGAACAGATGCGGGGTCAGCGCGGCAACCGGATCTGCCGCTCCGCCTGCGGGCAAGCCGGGAAGCAGAATCGCGGCGACGGGCAGACCAGTGGCCTGTGTGCAATGCGCGGGTTCGGCGAGCCATTTGCCGCGGTCGTCGCGCACATCGGGGGCGAGCGAGCGAGTGGGCAGCCAGGTAGCGGTGGCCCTGTGCAGGCGCATGCCCGGCCGGCCGGGGGCGAGGCGCGCAGGCCCGTCCGCGCCGTGCGGCCAGGCGACGCAGAGATCGTCGGCAACAAACGCTGCTCCCGCTGCGACCATGGCGGCGGCGAGCGTCGACTTGCCTGCGCCGGTGGCGCCGCAGATCAGCACCGCGGCGCCGTCCACCTCGACCGCGCTGGCATGGAGCGGCAGCGCGCCGCGCCAGGCGAGGGTCAGCGCGGCGATGGTCGAATAGAAGACCGTGGGCATTGCGCCGGTCCAGTCCGGCCCGGGCACATAGACGATCTCCCGGCCATCGACGATGTCGGCCAGCAGCGCGCCGTCCCGGTTGAAGCGGATGCCGTCGGCATGGATGGTGCTGCGCCGGAACCAGCGCAGCGCACCCGGTCTGGGCGGGGCGGCGTCGCGGCGGCGGACGTCGATGTCCGGCTGCGGCGGCGGGGCGGGGTCCGCAGCGAAATAGGGCAGGGCGATGTCCGACCGCCAGCTTAGGCCGAAGGCACGGTGATGGTGGGCATTCCCGCTCACAGCGCCAGCTCCCGATATAGCAGGTCGAGCGTGGCGGCGGCGTCGAGCGGGCCGGTGGACAGCTTCAGGATGCGGAGGCGGCTGGCGATCCGGGCCGCGCTTGCGACGCTCTGCGCGCGATCGGCAACCAGCGCCGGCACCCTCGGGCGATGCCTGGCCTTGAGCAGCGCCTCCAGCGCCGCAACGCCGGTCAGCGGGGCAATGCCGGGGGGATGGCCCGGGTCGTGGTCGAGGATGACCAGGGTGCCGAGCGGGGCCGCGGTGCACTGCTGGTCGCCGGGCACCGCCACGAAGCGGCGGTCGTGCGTGAAATAGCCGCCAGGCAGGCCGCAGCCGGGCAGCGTTGGGCCGTCTGCGTCGAGGCACAGCGAATCGTCGGCGAGCAGCTGCGCCCCGCGGACGAGCGCTTCGGACAGCAGCGTCGACTTGCCGCCGCCGCTGGGGGCCGAGAGGGCTATGGCCTCGGTCTGGCCCATGGCGATGAAGGCGCTGGCATGCAGCATGTACCCGCCACGCATCCACATCAGCGCGGGCAAGGCGGTGGCGACCAACAGCGCGCTGACCATGGCGTCGTCAGCGGCGGGATCGGGGGAGATCAGGATGCCCTGGTCGGGCCGGCACAGATAGTGTGCGACACCCGGCGGGGTGAACAGCAAGGCGGCACCGGCATCGGCCGATGGCGGGCGGTAGCGATAGGGCATTGCGACGATGCCGGCATCGCTCAGCCGCGCCGCGCCTGCCGCGATGGTCAGCGCTGCACCTTGCCCGTCAGCCTCCGCTATTCTCGCACCGGGGATGGCGCGATCGCTGGCAAAGCGGAGGCCGAAGGCCTCGACCATGATGGATGGGGCACCGCCGGCTGCGCCGGATGCGCCTCCCCGGGTCGCTGGCTGATGGTCGGTGGCGCCCTGCATGCGCCCAGCGCCTAAGCGAAATTGCGGCAGCGCGCCATGCTTGGCGAAGATGGTCAGGCGGGCGCGCGGTCGGCTTTTGCTGCTGCAATGCCGCGAAAGCGCTTGAGTCCTGCGGCCACTGCGGCGAAATGCAGGGCATGGCCGACGACAAAATCTATCTCTCCGCAAACCAGTTGCTCGAAGACAGCTTCCGCCTCGGCATCCAGGTGCTCGACAGCGGCTTCAGGCCCACGCATCTCGTCGGCATCTGGCGCGGCGGCGCGCCGGTTGGCATCGCGGTGCAGGAACTGCTCGATTATTACGGGGTGCATTGCGATCATATCTCGATCCGCACCTCGTCCTACGAGGGGATCGACAAGCAGTCGGAAGTGCGGGTCTTCGCGCTCGGCTATCTGGTCGATACGCTCAACCCGGAAGACCGGCTGCTGATCATCGACGATGTGTTCGATAGCGGGCGCAGCATCCGCGCCTTCATCGCCGAGCTGAAGGCGCGGTGCCGCAACAACATGCCGCGCGACATCCGCATCGCCACCGTCTACTGGAAGCCGGGACGCAACAAAACCGACCTCAAGCCCGACTATTTCGTCCACTCGACCGAGCAATGGCTGATCTTCCCGCACGAGATCGACGGGCTGAGCATCGAGGAAATCCGCCGCAACAAGCCCGAGGCAGCAGTCATCCTGCGCGACGGCACCGGTGACAAGGAGCAGGCCAATGGCTGAGGGTTTTGCATCGTCGGCGGATCGCGCCGCCTTCATCGCCGGCCTGCCCAAGGCAGAGCTGCATCTGCACATAGAAGGCTCGCTCGAGCCGGAACTGATGTTCGCGCTGGCGCAGCGCAATGGCGTCACCATTCCCTTCGCAAGCGTGGAGGAGGTGCGCGCGGCCTATGCCTTCTCCAACCTGCAGGATTTCCTCGACATTTATTATCAGGGGATGGCGGTGCTACTGACCGTGCAGGATTTCCACGATCTGACCGCCGCCTATATCGCTCGCGTCCATGCCGATGGCGTGCGCCACGTCGAAATCTTCTTCGATCCGCAAGGCCATACCGAGCGTGGCGTGCCCTTCGCCACGGTAATCGGCGGCATCACCCGCGCGCTCGATGAGGCGCAGGCGCAGCATGGCATCAGCTCCAAACTCATCATGTGCTTCCTGCGCCACCTGTCGGAAGAAGCGGCGGAAGCGACGCTCGATGAGGCGCTGCCCTGGCTCGACCGCATCGCCGGGGTCGGCCTCGATTCCTCCGAGGTCGGCCACCCGCCGTCCAAGTTCGCCCGCGTCTTTGCCCGCGCCCGCGCGCTGGGGCTGAAGCTCGTCGCGCACGCCGGGGAGGAAGGTCCGCCCGCCTATGTGCATGAGGCGCTGGACGTGCTGCACGTCGACCGCATCGATCATGGCAACCGCAGCCTGGAGGACAGCGCACTGGTCGACCGGCTGGCGGCGGAGCAGATGTGCCTGACGGTGTGCCCGCTTTCCAACCACAAGCTGTGCGTGGTCGACGACCTCACCCGCCACCCGCTCAAGACCATGCTCGACGCCGGGCTGCTCGCTACAGTCAATTCGGACGATCCCGCCTATTTCGGCGGCTATGTGAACGCCAATTTCATCGGCGTCGCCGACGCGCTCGACCTGTCGCGGGACGACCTGCTCCGCCTCGCCCGCAACAGCTTTACCGGCTCGTTCCTGGCCGACGCCGAGCGCGCGACCCATCTTGCCGCCATCGACGCCTACGCCATGGCGCATTGAGCCATGGTCCCGCGCGAACTGATCGCCACCGCCCGCGTGCCGGGCGGGGCGGAATTGATGCTGTATCGGCGCGGCGGCGATCACATGATCTGCCTTGAGCGCAACGAACTGATGAGCAGCCGCATGGCAGGCTCGGAGGAAGCGCTGGCGGTGATGAGCGTCGAGCGGCTTGCCGGGCGACCGGCGCCACATATCCTGATCGGCGGCTATGGCATGGGCTTCACGCTGCGCGCGGCGCTCAAGGCATTGGGCGGTGATGCGCGGGTGACGGTATCGGAAATCGTGCCGGAGATCATCGAGTGGGCGCGAGGGCCGATGGTCGAGTTGATGGCAGGTTGCCTCGAAGACCGCCGCGTCGAGCTGGTCATGGGCGATGTCGCACAAGTCATCGCTGCCGCGCCGGCGCGTTTTGACGCGATCCTGCTCGACGTCGACAATGGTCCGGACGGCCTCAGCCGCGAAGGCAATGACGGCCTCTATTCGCCCCGCGGCCTCGCGGTCGCGCGGGCGGCACTGAAGCCGGGCGGCATTCTCGCCGTCTGGTCGGCGGGGCCGGACAAGCTGTTCGCCAAGCAGTTCGCCGGGGCAGGGTTCGCGGTCGAAGAAGTCGGCGTGCGCGCGCGCAGCAACGGCAAGGGGCCGATGCATGTCATCTGGTTTGGCCGGAAGGGCGGCTGATATCCGCTCGTCATGCTGAACTTGTTTCAGCATCCATGGATCAAACCGCGCCGGTAATGCTGTGGAAGTTGAGAGATCAGACCATGGACCCTGAAACGAGTTCAGGGTGACGCATTACGGGTTGTGGCGGCGGATGTAGGCCAACGCCTCCGCTTCCCCGATTACCTCGGCATATTTGGCCTGCAGGTCGAACAGGTTGGCTTCGTGCGGGGCGGGATGGCGGTCGGCACAAGCCTCGCGCACCACCAGCGGCACGAAGCCATATTGCATCGCATCGAGCGCGGAGGCGCGCACGCAGCCGGAGGTGGAATAGCCGGTGATCAGCAGGGTATCGATGCTTGTCGCGTGGAGCACCTCGGCAAGGCCGGTGCCGAAGAAGGCGCTGGGGTATTGCTTGGTGAACACTCTTTCGCCTTCGCGCGGGGTCAGCCCCTCCGGGAAGGCACAGAGCGGCGATCCTTCCACGAACGCCTTGAGCACCGGCGCCTTGCGGTAGAACACCCCGCCATCCGAGCCATCGGACTTGTACTGCACGTTGGTGAACAGCACCGGTGCCCCGGCCGCACGCGCCGCCCCGGCGAGCCGGATAATGCTGTCACGCGCCGCCGCAGCGGTTTCCATGAACAGCGCCGAACCCTCCGTGAGGTAGGCCATCACGACATCGACAATCAGCAGGGCAGGGTTGCTGCCCGGCTGGAGCCGCCCTTCATACACCCCCGCATAATTTTCGGCTGCCGGGGGACCACCCATCAGATGATCCCCGCCTCGGCCAGCCGCGCGAGTTCCTCCGCGCCCATGCCGAGCCGTTCTGCAAACACTTCGGCATTGTCCTGCCCCGGCGTGGCGGGCGCGGGGCGGCGGATAGTGCTGGGGGTTTTGGAGAGCTTAGGGAAGGCGTTCTGCATCTTGATGCGCCCACGGTTCTGCGTCTCGACCTCGATGATCGCCTGACGCGCCTGGAAGTGCGGATCGGCCAGCATTTCCGGCGCGCGATAGACGCGCCCTGCCGGAATCGAATATTCGGCCATCAGCGCATCGACCTCGTCCACCGTCAGCGTGCCGGTCCATGCATTGACCAGCGCGTCGAGCTCGTCCTGATGGATGCCGCGCGCGATGTGGGTCGAATAGCGCTCGTCCTGCGCCAGCTCCGGGCGGCCCATCGCCTGGCACAAGCGCGCGAAGATCGCGTCGCCATTGCCGCCGATCATGTAGCTGCCGTCCTTGCAGGTATAGACGTTGCTGGGCGCGATGCCCTTGAGCACCGAGCCCGAGCGTTCGCGGATCACGCCGTTGCGGTCATATTCGGGCACCAGCCCCTCCATCACCTGCAACACCGCCTCGTAGAGCGCGGAATCGACCACCTGCCCCTCGCCGGTCTTCGCGCGGTGGTGGAGCGCGGCGAGCACGCCCATGCAGCCATAGGTCGCGCACAGGGTGTCGCCGATCGAGATGCCCATGCGGGAAGGCGGCCGGTCGGGCTCGCCGACGATGTAGCGCCAGCCGCCCATCGCCTCGCCGATCCCGCCGAAGCCCGCGCGGTCGGAATAGGGCCCGTCCTGCCCGTAGCCCGACATGCGCGCGATGATGAGGCCGGGGTTGATCGCATGGAGTTCCGCAGGCGAGAGGCCCCAGCGTTCCAGGGTGCCGGGTTTGAAGTTCTCGATCAGCACATCGGCCTCGGCAATCAGCCGCTTGGCGAGCGCCTGCCCCTCGGGCACGCGCAGGTTGCAGGTGACCGAGCGCTTGTTGCGCGCAATCACTTCCCACTGCACCTTCTCGTCGCCCTGCCCCCAGTTACGCATCGGATCGCCCGCGCCCGGCGGCTCGATCTTCACCACGTCGGCGCCCATGTCGCCGAGCAGCTGGCCGCAGAAGGGCCCGGCGAGAAGCTGGCCCATTTCGACGACCTTGATCCCGTGAAGCGCGCTCATTCGGCGGCCTCCCTCAGCGCTGTCCAGACCGGCTGGCGCGGCGCGGGCAGGCCGGTCTCGGCCTCGCAACGGCTACGCAGGGCGTCGATGCCGGGGCCGTAATCGAACAACGGCAGGTCTCCGCGTCCGGCCTTGATTTCGGCGCGCAGTGCCTCGGTCGCAGGCCCGTCGATCGTGCCATCGGCGGCTGCCACCACGCCATAGGCGCGCGCGCCTTCAGGGGTGACGAGGCCCTGCACGATCTCCTTGCCGACCAGCGCCGGGTCGCGCTCCAGCGGATCGCCCCAGCCGCCGCCGCCCCAGGTGATGAAGTGGAGCTGATCGCCCGCCGCCACCTCGACATCCTCCACCTTGTTGCCGACGATGGTCTGGCTGCCGTCGGCCTTCTCGAGGATCTTGCGCGCGCGCTTGCCGGGATGGCCGCCATTGACGCCCCACGGCGGCACGAACCAGCGGTCGTCATGGATGGAGATCGTGCCGGCGCTCAGGAAGCGGTAGGTCATGTGGATGCCGTTGCCGCCGCGGTGCAGCCCCGCACCGCCGCTGTCGGGCGCGGTCTCGTAGCGTTCGATGATCAGCGGGAAATAGCGCTCCAGAAACTCGTTGGGGACATTGGTGAAGCCCGGCCACAGCGAGTGCCCGTCCGGTCCGTCTCCCATCGGCCGACCGGGGATGCCGCCGAAGCCGATCTGGAACAGCTGGAACCATTCGCCTTTGGCGTCATAGCCCGAATAGAACAGGTGCGGGCTGGAGCTGAAGCCGGCGGCATTGAGGAATTCCGGGGTCTTCTGCCCAAGCAATCCGCCCAAAATGTCGAAAATCCGCCCGAGCGCATGGGTGCGACCCGACAGGGCTGCGGGGAATTTCGGTTTGAGCAGCGACCCTTCGGGGATGCGGACGTCGATAAGGTCGTAGAAGCCGTCGTTGAACAATATCTGCGGATCGAACACCATGATCATGTAGATGCCGAAGAACATCTTGAACATGTTTTCGTTGAGGTAGAAGTTGATCGAGGCTTGGCTCTGCGGGTCCGTCCCGGCGAAATCGAGCACCACCTTGTCGCCCTCGCGCCACATGGTGCATTTGATCCTGTACGGGCCATAGCCGACGCCGTCGTCGCAGATATAATCCTCGAAGCTGACCGGTTCCTCGCCGATCGCCATGGCAATCAGCTGCTTCATCGCGCGATGGTTGCGCGCCAGCAATTCCTGCGTGGCGGAGACATAGACATCGTCGCCGAACCGCTCCGCCATTTCGATGACGCGGCGCGCGGCGACGCGGCAGCTGGCGATCAGCGCGTTGAGATCGGCCTGGCACCAGTCGGGCTTTCGCGTCTGGTGCATGACCAGCTTCATCAGGTCTTCGTTATATTCGCCCTTCTTCCAGATCTTGACCGGCGGGATGCGCACGCCTTCCTCGAAAATCGAGCGCGCGGAAATCGGCATCGACCCGACGACGCGGCCGCCGATGTCGCTCTGGTGGCCGAACATCGCGGTATAGGCGATCAGCCGCCCGTCCTTGAACACCGGCAGCAGCACCAGCCAGTCATTGCTGTGGGAAATCGCGCCTTCGACCGAATAGGGATCGGACAGGAAGATCATGTCCCCGTCCTCCAGCGCGCCCTGATAGCCTTTCAGGAAACCGCCGATGAAGCTGCCGAACTGGCCGACGATCATCCGCCCTTCATGGTCGGCAATCAGCGGGAAGGCATCGCCCTGTTCGCGGATGCCGGGCGACATGGCGGTGCGCACCAGCGTCGCATCCATCTCGATCCGCGCATTGCGCAGCGCATTCTCGATGATGTCGAGCGTCACCGGATCGATGGCGATGCGGCTGAAGGGGGTGGGGTTGGTCTGGACGATCTGGGCGGGCACTACGGTATCTCCAGCTTGTCATTCCCGCTCATGTCGAGCGAAGTCGAGACATCATCGGACAATCGATGGTGTCTCGACTTCGCTCGACATGAGCGGGTAGGGAGGGGTGGCTGACGCTCATACAGGGCTGATCAATATATTGCCGACGGCATCCACCGTCCCGACGCAGCCGCTTTCGATCAGCGTCGTCGAATCCATCTCGATGACGATGGCCGGGCCGGGGATGATGTCCCCCTGTCGCAGCTTCGACCGGTCGTAGATCACCGCCGCCTGCTCGCGTCCGTCCATCCACAGGCTGTGGTCGCGGATCTTGGCGGCGACGGGATTGCCGTCGCCCCTGGGCAGCTCCTGCGCGGGCAGATCGAGCGCACGGCCCACGGCGACGGCGCGCAGGTTCACGATCTCGTGCGGCGTATCCATGGTGAAGGTGAACAGGCGCTCATGCTCGGTATCGAACCGGTCGAGCAGGCCCTGCACCCCGTCGCGGGCGAGGACGTCGGGGGTTATGGTCAACGGCACCTCGAACGCCTGCCCAGCGTAGCGGATGTCGACCTCGAAGCTGATCTCGATCTCGGCATTGGGCACCCCGTCGGACACCAGCTCGGCGCGGGTCTGTGCGGCCATGTCGTTGAGGATCGCCTGCAACTCCCCCGCCTCGGCGGTCGAGGCGAGCCGTGAGAAGCTGCGCGCGCTTTCGGTGCGCATCCGCGTCGTCGCGTCGCCCAGCGCGCACAGCACGCCGGGGGAGACCGGCGAGACGGCCGGCCAGCTGCCCATCAGCCGCGCGACCGCGTTGACGTGCAGCGGCCCCGCCCCGCCGAAGCCCATCAGCGCGAAATGGCGCGGGTCATAGCCCTGCTGCACCGAGATCATCCTGAGAGCACCGAACATATTCTCGTTGACGATGTCGATGATGCCGCGCGCCGCCGCCATCAGGTCGATGCCCAGCGCATCGGCGATGGTCTGCACCGCGCGCTTGGCCCCTTCGCGGTCGAGCTGGAAAGTGCCGCCGAGCAGGTTTTCCGGCAGATAGCCCAGCACGACATTGGCGTCGGTCACCGTCGGCAGTTCGCCGCCCTTGCCATAGGCCACCGGCCCCGGAACCGCGCCGGCGCTCTGCGGCCCGACGCGCAGCGCCTTGGTGAGATCGGGCACATAGGCGATCGACCCGCCACCCGCGCCGACCGTCTTCACATCGAGCGCAGAGGCGCGGACCGAGAGATGTCCGACATCGGTGGTGCGCTGACGGCGCGGCTCGAGATTTTCGATCAGCGCGACGTCGGTCGAGGTGCCGCCGACATCCAGCGTCAGGATGTTTTTTAGGCCTGCATTCTTGGCCACCCACAGCGCGCCGGTGACCCCGCCGGCCGGGCCGGACATCAGGATGTTGACCGGATGCTCCTGCGCCTTGCTCGCGGACATCAGGCCGCCATCTGAGCGCAGAAGCGACAGATGGCCGGTGAAGCGCTGGTCGGCTAGCCGGTCCTTGAGATTGGCGACATAGCGGCTGACCACCGGGCGCACCGCGGCGTTGGCGACCGTGGTCAGGGTGCGCTCATATTCTTGCATCTCCGGCAGCACCTCATGGCTGAGGCTGACGGGGACGCCGGGCAATATCTCTGCCGCGAGGTCGCCGATGCGGACTTCATGCGCGCCATTGGCATAGGCGTTGATCAGGCTGACGGTGACCGCTTCGACACCCTGCGCCTTCAAGGTTTCCAGCGCGGCGCGGGCGCTGGCTTCGTCGAGCGGGCGCACCTCCCTGCCCGCCGAATCCATCCGCGCCTTGACCGTGACGGTGTCTTCCAGCGCGGCAAGCGGCTGCGGCTTGGGCCAGATGATCCATGCCGCCAGCCCGCCGGGGACAAAGCTGCGGGCAATCTGCATGATGTCGCGGTAGCCCTCGGTCGTCACCAGCCCGACCCGCGCGCCCTTGCCCTCCAGCACCGCATTGGTGGCGACCGTGGTGCCGTGGAGGATGGTTTCGATATTGCAGGCGGCGATGCCGGCCTTGTCGCAGATCGCCTGCACGCCGGTGAGGATGCCTTCGCTGCTGTCATGCGGGGTGGATGGCGTCTTGTGCCGCCAGAAATTCCCGGTGCCGGTATCGAACAGCAGCAAATCGGTGAATGTGCCCCCGACATCGACACCCAGACGATAGGCCATGCAAAGCTTCCTTATGCTGCCACCGGAAAGCCGCCGGCATGGCCGACCATTCCGGGCATTTTCCTGTCCATCACCCCGCCCAGCCAGCGGCTGGCATCGATCAGAGCATCCAAATCCAGCCCTGTCGTAAAGCCGCTGCGCTCGAGCATGTAGGCGACATCCTCGGTCGCGACATTGCCCGCCGCACCCGGCGCGAACGGACAGCCGCCAAGGCCGCCGAGCGAGGCATCGATGGTGCTTGCCCCGGCCTGCACCGCCGCCCAGACATTGGCGAGGCCGGTGCCGCGCGTGTTGTGGAAATGCACACGCACCGGGATGGGCGCGATATGCTCGCGCACCTGGGCGACCAGCCGGCCCACCTTCGCCGGATCGGCGACGCCGATGGTGTCGGCCAGCGCGATTTCGACGGGGTCGGCCTCCGCCAATATCCCGGCCATCGCCACCACCCGGTCTTCCGCGACCTCGCCCTCGAACGGGCAGCCGAAGCTGGCGGCAATCGTCGCTTGTCCGGTCTTGCCTGCCTCCCGGGCGCGCAGGATCAGTCCCCTCGCCACGGCCACCGATTCGTCGCTGGTCTGGCCCTGGTTGGCCATGGCGAAGCGGTTTGTCGCGACGCAGACCGCGCCCAGCTGGTCGATGCGGCCGGTCTCCAGCGCCCGTTCGGCGCCGCGCCGGTTGAGCACCAGCCCGATGTAGGTGACGTCGTCCCGTTGCGGCAGGCCGGCGCAGACTTCGGCCGCGTCGGCCATCTGCGGCACCTTGGCCGGATTGACGAAACTGGTGACCTCGATACGGCGGCTGCCGGCGGCGATGGCCCGCTCGATCAGCGCCAGCTTGTCGGCGGTCGACAGCAGCCGCGCCTCATTCTGCAGCCCGTCGCGCGGGCCGACTTCGACCATCTCGATATGTGCGGGCAGGGTCATGGCCTCAAGCATTGCAGGATTGTATACAAAATCAAGGGGCCATCGATGCGGTTACTCGGCGGCGGCAGCAAAGGCCGGCGATGTGCCGCGATGCGCGTCGGCATAGGCGTGGAAGGCGCGGCGAATATGGGCGACCATCACCGCATGCGCCCATTCGCCATCGCGCGCGCTGAACGCCGCGAGCAATTCATCATGTTCGCGCCAGGATCGGCGGAGATTGTCGATATCGTAATTGCGGGCGGTGCGCAGCACGACCGGTTGTTCGGTCACCCCGGCCAGCATGGCCGCCAGTCGTGGAGAGCTGGCGGCATCGGAGATGATCGCATGAAACTGGCGGTTGGCTTCCAGAAACGCCGGAATGTCTGGTGACGGAGGCGCAATGGCCGCTGCGAGAGCAGCGTTGCAGGCGGCAAGCTCAGCCAGCTGATCGAGGGTAAGGCGCAATGCCGCGCGCTTGGCGGCCAATGCTTCGAGCATGCCGCGCAGCTCGAACGCGTCCTCGACATCGTCGAGCGACCAGTCCGCGACGAAACTGCGCTGCGATTCGGTGCGGCGGACCAGCGCTTCCGCCTCCAGCCGACGGAGCGCCTCGCGCACCGGCGTGCGGGATACGCCGCAGGTTACGGCAAGCTGGATTTCACCGATCTGCGAGCCAGACGCCAGCTCGCCCGAGAGGATCATCGCGCGGATCTGCTCATAGGCGCGTTCCGATGCCTTTGACATGCCATCTCCAAACCGCTTGACGCGGAGCAATTGTATACAATACACCCTCCGTAACGCAAGGACAGGGGGTGTTCCGGCGATGGGCGGCTTAGACGGTTTCTCGGGGGCGAAAGCAAGGCGGGTCGACATGGCCCGCCTTGCTGCGTCTTTCGGGGCCATGCCCGACAGCCGCCACCGTTGCAGCCCGCCCGCCATTGCCGTCAGGCCCGCCCAGCCGAGCTGGCCAATAACCGCCCCACTGTCCCGAGGAGACACGGTCTGACCATGGTCGGGCCGCATCAGGAGTTCGTTATCATGCGCGCCACCAAGATCAGCCTGCTGTCCGCTGCCGCCCTTGCCGCCCTGGCGTCGCTGCCATCGACAGCGCTGGCGCAGGACGCCGGTACCGCAGCGACCGCCGAGGAGGGCGACGAGGAGATCATCGTCACCGCGCGCCGCCAGAGCGAACGGCTGGTCGATGTTCCGGCCTCGGTCACGGTCATCACCGCTGACGTGCTCGCCAACACCGGGGTCAACAGCGCGGACGGTTTTGCGCAACTGACGCCCGGGGTCACCATCGTCACCGGCACCGCCGAGGCCGGCGACACGCAGATCAACATCCGCGGCATCAACGGCGCGCGCGACGCGGAAAGCTCGGTGGCCTTGGTTGTCGACGGCATCCTCAAGACCAACACCGCCCAGCTCAACCAGGTGCAGGGCACGCTGCGCCAGATCGAAATCCTGAAAGGGCCGCAGGGCGCTATTTACGGGCGCAATGCCGCGGCCGGCGCCATCGTCATCTCGACGATGGAGCCCTCCGACACGCTGACGGGTGGCGGCACCCTTCGCTACGCCAATGAGAACAGCGTCGAAGGCACCGCCTATCTGTCAGGTCCGGTGTCGGAGAATGCCGGTTTCGTGCTGTCGGGCTATTACAACACCACCGACGGCTTCTACCGCAACGAGTTTCTCGACCGGAAGGTGGTGGACGATCTGGAGGTCTGGTCGCTCGACGGGCGCTTCATGGCCGAGCTGGGCGACAATACCGAAATCGACCTGAAGGCGCGCTATGCCGACCTGTCGGGCGCGTCGATCAACTTCAACTCGGTGTTTCACGTGCCGGCCTTCGCCGGGGTCAATCCGGCCTTCTACGAGGACGTCAACGACCACCGCTTCCGCTATTACAGCAACATCCGCCCGACCAACGACCAGACCAGCTTCGACGCCTCGATCAAGATCGACCATGATTTCGGCAGCGTGGCGCTGACCGCCTGGGCGCTTTATTCCAACGTCGAGCAGGAACTGACCGCCGACGGGACCAGCGCCGACTTCGCGCGCTACATCAGCGCGGCGTTGCCCTCCGGCAATGCGGCGGTGGCGCAGTGCGCGGCATCGACGCTGGCCAATGCCCGCTATCCGGTCAACGCGCCCGGGGCGATCGGAACCAGCCCGGTGCCATTCATCTTCAACCCGGCCACCGGCTCGACCTTCGGCGCCTATTCGCCGACCACCTGCGACGGCACCCAGCTGCAGATCCGCGAGCAGGAAGATTTCAGCGGGGAAGTCCGGCTCGCCTCGCAGGGGGATGGGCCGCTGCAGTGGCAGGCCGGTCTCTATTATCTGCACATCAACCGCGACACCGGCGTCAGCCTGGGCGCCGATCTGGGGCAGGGGGTCAGCCGCGCGCTGTACAATGCGCCGGGCAGCTCCAACCCGACCTCGCTGTTGCTGGCCGACGCCTTCACCACCAACGTCTATGCCGCGTTCGGCTCGTTCGACTATGCCGTATCGGACAGCATCGATGTCGGCGTCGCGCTGCGCTACGATATCGAGGATCGCAGCAGCCGCAGCCGGGTGCCGACGGCGACAGACCCCTTCACCGGCGGCCCGATCAACCCCGGCCAGGCCTTTGGCCAGCTGAGCCCGCAATCGGCCACCTATCGCCAGCTTCAGCCCAAGATCGAGCTGAGCTGGGAGCCGGCGCCGAACACCAACATCTACGCCAACTGGGGCATCGGCTTCAAATCCGGCGGCTTCAACAACCAGGGCTCGGCCGCGATCATCGCCGCCAACAACGCCTTCGTCGGATCGACGGTGCTGATCACCGACCAGTATGACAAGGAAGTGTCGAGCGCGTTCGAAGTCGGCGTCAAAGGGTCGCTGTTCGACAACCGCGTCACTTTCGATCTCGCCGCCTATCACACCGACATCGACGACATGCAGTTCTTCGAATTCTTCGTCGGCAGCTTCGGCCTGCTGCGCGTCGTCTCCAACATCGACGAGGTGCGGGTGCAGGGCGTCGAGCTCAACACCAGCGTGCGCATCGTCGAGGGCTGGCGGTTGTTCGGTTCGGTCAACGTCACCGACAGCGAGATCAGGGCCAATGCCTCGCGTCCGTCCACGGTCGGCAATGAATCGCCCTACACCGCCGATTACACGATCAACCTCGGCACGCAGATCGATTTCCCGATGAACGACAGCCTCGATTTCACGCTGCGCGCCGATTATCGGATTACCGGCCCGACCTGGTTCCACACCTTCCAGGACCAGGAATCGCCGACCCTGTTCAGCGGCCTGTTGCCCATTTCCGCGCTGGCGCTGCCGGCTGCGGTCGGCAATGCCCGCTACGATGTCGCCGAGCGCGAGGCGTTCGGCGTGCTCAACATGCGCGTGGGCATCGAAGGAGAAAATTGGGGCTTGGCGGTGTTCGCCGAGAATCTGCTTGATCGCCGCTATCTCAATGAGGTCATCCCGGCGATCGAGTTCGGCGGCAGCTTCGCCTCGCCGGGTGCGCGCCGCCTGATCGGCGCCGAGGCGCGCTTCAATTTTTAGAGGCGGCGGGATGGCACCGCGGCAGGCGTTGCGCGCGGGGTGCGCAGTCTCGGGCAGGGGATAGCAGCATGGGGGAGGGCGCAGGCGCTCTGCCCCATGGCACTGGGATCGGATATTACATCAATTGCCGCTGATCAGATCGCCGAGCTGGCCGAGTGCGGAGCCTTCGCCACGATTCTGTCCGCCGCGGCTGCCGGCAGCCGCCAGCATCCGCCCGGCGAGACGTGAGAAGGGCAGCGACTGCACCCAGACTTTGCCGGGTCCGCGCAGCCGCGCGAAGAACACGCCTTCGCCGCCGAAGATCATGCTCTTGACGCCGCCAGCCGTGACCAGGTCGAAATCGACCGACGGGGTGTAGGCGGCGAGGCAACCGGTATCGATGTGGATTTCCTCGCCCGGGCCGAGCGTGCGTTCGACGATGGTGCCGCCCATCTGCACGAACACCATGCCATCGCCCTCCAGCTTCTGCATGATGAAGCCTTCGCCGCCGAACAGGCCAGTCATCACCTTGCGCTGGAAGGCGATGCCGATGGCGACGCCCTTGGCGGCCGCGAGGAAGCTGTCCTTCTGGCAGATCAGCGTGCCGCCGACGTCGCGCAGCCGGATCGGCAGGATGGCGCCGGGGACGGGCGCCGAAAAGGCGACGCGGGCCTTGCCGGTGCCATTGTGGGTGAAGACGGTGGTGAACAGGCTCTCACCCGTGACCAGCCGCTTGCCGGCGCCGAGCAGCTTGCCCATGAAGCCACCGCCGCCCTGGTCGCTGCCGTCGCCGAACACGGTGGTCATGCCGACGCTGGCATCCTTCCACACCATCGCGCCCGCTTCGGCAACGGCGCTTTCGCCTGGGTCGAGCTCGATCTCGACAAACTGCAGTTCCTGGCCCTTGATCTCGAAATCGACGTCGTCGTTCATGGATGCCTCCGTGATTGGGAATTACGTGGACCCTGCCGATTCTGCGCTGACCGGCTGCGGGACTGATAAGCGAAAGCGCTGGCGCTGGACAGGGCAGATGCGGCGCGGCACAGGCCGTTGCAACCACCGCGGGAGACGCAGATGAACTTCGACCTCGACGACGACCACCGGATGCTGGCCGAGCTGGTGCAGCGGTTCGTGCGCGATCATCTGATGCCACTCGAGCCTGCCGTGCTGGCGCGCGAGGCGGCGGGCGGGGACAGCGAGCTGACGGCGGACGAGCGCGCGGTGCTCGACGCGGTGTCGAAGGACATGGGGCTGTGGAGCCTCGACGCGCCGGAGGAGGTCGGCGGCATGGGGATGCCGCATGTCGCGTTGGTCGCCGTCAACGAGGCGCTGGGATCGACTGTTGCCAAATATACGCTGCCGCCCGATTCGCCCAATCTGATGATGCTGGCCAAGACGGTGAACGACCGGCAGCGCGAGGCCTATCTGGCGCCCTACGCGCGAGGCGAGACGATTTCCGCTATCGGCATTTCCGAGCCCGCCGCCGGGGCCGATCCGGCGGGGATGAAGACCAAGGCGGTGCGCGCCGAAGATGGCAGCGGCGACTGGATCATCAACGGTCGCAAGATCTGGATCACGCGCGCGGACGAGTGCGATTTCACCATCCTGATGGCGATTACCGATCCGGAGAAGGGCGCACGCGGGGGTATGTCGGCCTTCCTTGTCGACCGCGATGCGCCCGGTTTCAATGTGCTGCGTCGCATCCCGATGCTGGGTGGCGAATATACCTATGAGGTCGCACTCGACGATTGCCGCGTTCCGGGCTGGAAGTTGCTGGGGACCGAAGGGCAGGGGTTCGGGCCGATGCAGGTGCGGCTGGGCACGCGGCGGATGGAGATGGCGGCCTGGTGCATCGGCGCGGCGCAACGCGCGCTCGACATGATGACCGATTATGCCCCGCAGCGCGTGACTTTCGGCGAGAAACTGTCGCAGCGGCAGAGCATCCAGTGGTGGGCGGCGGATGCCGCGACCAAGATTCATGCGACCCGGCTGATGGCCTATGACTGTGCGTGGAAGCTCGACCAGGGTCGCGACGTGCGGCAGGAGATTTCCATGCTCAAAGTCTATGCCACCGAAATGGCCAGCGAGGTGATCGACAATGCGATGCAATGTTTCGGCGCGATGGGCATGACCAAGGAAATGCCCTTGGCACTTCTGGCCGGACGCGTGCGCACGATGCGCATTTACGACGGGCCTTCGGAAGTGCATCGCATGGTCGTTGCCCGCAATCTGATGGATACCCGCCCCTGATGTCCCATACCCTTGTCCGCACCGATCATGGCCGCGTCGCCGAGCTGGTGTTCACCAGCGGCGCGAACAATCACGCAACCGTCGGCCTGCTGAAAGACATCGGTGCGGCGCTGGCCGAGATCGATGCCGATCCCGCGATCAGCGCAACCGTGCTGGCATCGGACGGCAAGCCGTTCTGCGGCGGCGCGGACCTCGCCACGCCGGGCGGGTTCGGCACCGACAGCGCCGATCCGATCCGCGAATTCTACGATCAGGCGCTGACCATTTTCGCGGCGCAAAAGCCGGTGGTCGCCGCGGTACAGGGTGCCGCGGTCGGGGCCGGGCTGGGCCTTGCCGTCTCTGCCGATTTTCGCGTGGCGGCACCCGAAGCGCGCTTTGTCGGCAATTTCACGCGGCTGGGCTTCCATCCCGGCTTTGCCCTGACGGTGACGCTGCCGCGCCTGATCGGCCAGCAGCGCGCGCTGGAGATGTTCATGACATCGGCGCGCTACAAGCCCGAGGATGTCGCGGCCTGGGGGCTGGTCGACCGGCTGGCGCCGAGCGGGGGCGCGCGGACGGGCGCGCATGCGCTGGCCGCCGAGATCGCCGAGAATGCGCCGCTGGCGCTGGTCGCGACGCGCGCGACGATGAAGGCCGGATTGCTCGACGCGGTGCGCGCGGCGCTGGCGCACGAGCATGCCGAACAGGCCAAGCTCCGCGCCACCGAGGATTATGCCGAAGGCGTGGCGTCGGTGTTCGAGCGGCGGGCGGCGAATTTCAAGGGGCGCTAGGCGAAGCGCGCACCTGTCCTGTACAGTTTGACCCGAAGCCTGCGAGCTTGTCGGTGCCGAAGGCGATGCGCAGCATCGACGGCGGTTATCGGCGAGGCGCCCTTCGACAGGCTCAGGGCTACGGATTTTCCCGCGCGTGATGCGGGGCGGACACGGAACGCAGATGCGCGGCCAGTTCCGCGCCGTTGCGGTCCCAGTCGAAGCGGGCGTGGGTGCGGGCGGCCAGCGCCTGGCGGTTGCGCGGGGCAGCGAGCACCGCGCGCAGCGCGTCGGCGAGCGCGGCTGGTTCTCGTGCGGCGATCCGGCCGGCATCGGGGCCGTCGATCAGCTCGTGCGCGGGCGGTATGTCGCTCAGCACCAGCGGCGTGCCGCAGGCCAGCGCCTCCACCCAGGCGTTGGCGAGGCCCTCGCTGGCGGACGGCAGCACCATTGCATCGGCGGCGTTGTAGAGGCTGGGCAGCCGGTCGTTGGCGATCGGCCCGAGCAGGCGGACGCGTGCCGCCATGCCATGCGCGACCGCCAGTGCCGCGAGACGGCGGCTGTCATCGCCGCTGCCCGCCATCAGATAGATGGTGTCGGGGGGCAGGTCGCGCATTGCGTCGATCACCAGCCCCTGGCCCTTGCGCGGGATGACCGCGCCGACGGTGAGGATGACCGGCGCCTCGCCCGAGACACCCCATTCGGCGCGCGCCGCGGCCCGGTCGAGCGGGCGGAAGCGGGTCGCATCGACGCCGGTGTAATGCACGCGGATTTTGGCAGACGGCATTCCGGCGGCAGCCATGTCCGCCTTGAGCGCGTCACCGACGGCGAGCAGGCCTTGCGCGGCCTGGGCGGCGGCAAGGATCGGCGGGCCGGTGTCCGGCCGGTGCGTCCACAGCGAAATATCGGCGCCGCGCGCCTTGACCGAGAAGGGCACGCCGAGGGCGCGGGCAAGCCGGTGCGCCGCCGGGCCATCGGGGTGGAAGAATTGCGCGTCGATGACGTCAAGACGCCCCTGCGCCCGCAGCGACCGGGCGATGGGCAGGACCGCGCGGGCGATGGCGGCGGCATTGGTGCGCGCGCCCAGCCGGGGGATCAGGGTGAAGCGCGGGCGCAGCACGGTGAGGCCGTGCCAGCTTTCCTGCGCCGGCAAATCGCGCAGTGCGGTGTAGCGGCGGTTGAGCGACAGCGGCCAGGGCGGAATGCCGAGCGGGGCGACGATGGTCAGATCGACGTCCGGCTGGCGGGACAGCGCCGCCAGCGAACGTTCGACGAAAATGCCGAAATTGGGGCGGGTGGCGTCAGGAAATAGCGTCGCGAGGCTGAGGACATGCAGCGGCCGGGTCGCCGCGTCAGCGCTCACGGGCCGAGCGTCCGCACCAGCCGGGCAGCCACCGCCGCCCATTCGGGCAGAGCGACGACCTGCTGCCGGCCCCCTTCCGCGAGCGGCAGCAGTTGCAGCTTCTCGCCATCGAGCGCCAGTAGCCGGCCGAACAGGAAGCGGCCGGCCGGGCGCGGGATCAGTATGTCGCGGTTGAGCGCGGTCGCCAGCGCATCGCGGACGATGCGGCGGCACCACAGCATGTCGCCCGAGCGATAATCGCCCAGGCTCGCGGTAAAGCGCACCGCGACCATGCCGGGCTCGGCCCGCAGCGGCGGGATGCTCTCGTCATGGGTGGGGGCCTGCGCGCCATCGCTGCCAACCAGCGCGGCGACCGGCAGCAGCTCGTTGTCGGGCATCTGCACCAGGTCGCGCCCTTCGACGCCGAGCGCATCGGCGATGCGGTTGAGCCAGCCGAGCGAGAGGGTGCGCGTGCCGGTTTCGAGACGGCCGATGGTCTGCGCCGTGGTCGGCGGGCTGCAGCGCTGTGCAACCTCCTCCAGCGTCAGCCCCTTGGCGCGGCGCACGCTGCGAATGCTGTTGATCATCGCCCTCTCCCGATTTGAACACGAACCATATCGGTTTTTTCTTTCCTACAGATATCACCATATGGCAAGAGTGATTCGTCGCCATCGCAAAAAGGATTCGCGCATGCCCCAGCATCTTGCCACCCGACCGCATCCGGACAGCATGGGTGCCGGTGCTGGCCGGTCGCCGCGGCTGGTGAGCGTCAATGTCGCCGAAAGTCCGCTGACCTGGCTGCATTCGCGGCGGCTGATCACCGATCGCCAATGCACCGCCGGCGAGACGCTGCGGCGGGACTTCGCGCGCGCCGGGCTGGAGCCGGGGGTGACGATGCGCTGGGATGCGCCGCCGCCGGACGGTAGCCCGCGCGGGGCCAGCTACGATCACCGCAGCCTTGCCCGCATCGACGCGCACCGCCGCTTCCATGCGGCGCTGAGCGCGGTCGGGGCGGGGCTTGCGGATGTGTGCTGGCGGGTGATCTGCGCTGGCGAACCGATGCAGGGCGCGGAGCGGGCGCTGGGCTGGCCGAGCCGATCGGGCCGGGTGGTGCTCGGGCTGGCGCTCGACAGGTTGGCGGATTTCTATCGGTTGCCGGGGGGTACCAACGCGTCGCCCCGGACTTGATCCGGGGCCGCTGGCAGCGTTGCGCCCGGTCGAGAGCGGCCCCGGATCAAGTCCGGGGCGACGGTTATTGCAGGGCTTCAACCTCTTCCGCCAGCGTCAGCCAGCGCTCCTCGGCTGCGTCCTTCTCTGCCCGCAGGCGTTCAAGCTCCTTGGTGAGCGCCTCGAAGCGGGCAAAATTCCTGGCGTAGAGATCGGGATTGGCGAGTTCGGCCTCGGCCTTGGCGATGGCCGCCTCCATCACCTCGATCTGCCCCGGCAGCAGGTCGAAATCGCGCTGGTCCTTGTACGACAGTTTCTTTTTCGGTGCGGTCGAGTTGCTGGTCGCGTTCGCGGCATTGGCGGCTGTGGCTGCCGCGTTTGCCGCCGCCACAGCGCGCGGGGTGCCCGATTTCTCGGCCTTCTTGCGCGCCTCCCAGTCGGCATAGCCGCCGGCGACGACGTCGACATGGCCCGATCCGTCGAGCCCCAGCGTCACCGTGACGGTGCGGTCCAGAAAGTCGCGGTCATGGCTGACGAGGAGCACGGTGCCCTCATAATCGGCGATCACTTCCTGCAGCAGGTCGAGCGTTTCCAGGTCGAGATCGTTGGTCGGCTCGTCGAGCACCAGCAGGTTGGATTCGCGGGCGAATTCGCGGGCCAGCAGCAAGCGCGACTGCTCGCCACCGGATAGGGTGCCGACGCGCGCCTCGCTCATGTTCGGATCGAACAGGAAGTCCTTGAGATAGCCCTTGAGATGCTTTTTCTCGCCGCGCACCTCCACCCAGTCGCCGCCGTCCGCGACGATGTCGCGGACGCGCTTGTCGGGCGCGAGCAGCTTGCGCTGCTGATCGATGACGATGCCGTCGAGCGTCCTGGCGCGGGTGACGGTGCCGCTGTCGGGCTCTATCTCCCCGGTCAGCAGCTTGAGCAGCGTGGTCTTGCCGGCGCCGTTCGAGCCGACCAGGCCGATGCGGTCGCCGCGCTGGATGCGGAAACTGAAATCCTTGATGATGGTGCGCTGCTGCACGCCGCTCCCAGTCCCGCTCATGTCGAGCGAAGTCGAGACACCTTCAGTCTTTCCGGATGGTGTCTCGACTTCGCTCGACATGAGCGGGGAGGAGATGGGGTAGCTCTTGCTCACCCGCTCCGCCGTAATCACCGATTTGGTCTTGCTGTCGTCCTTGACCAGGCCGAGCTTGGCGGTGCCGGCGGGGGCCAGCATTGCCGCGCGGGCGGCGCGCATCTCGTAGAGCTTTTCCAGCCGCCCCTGGTTGCGCTTGCGCCGGGCGGTGACGCCGCGTTCGAGCCAGTGCGCCTCGATCTTGAGCTTGGCATCGAGCCGGTCGGCGTTGCGCGCTTCCTCGGCATAGACTGTCTCCATCCACGCCTCGAACCCGCCGAAGCCGATCGCTTTTCGGCGGATGTTGCCGCGATCGAGCCATAGCGTCTCGCGGGTCAGCCGGGTGAGGAAGGTACGGTCATGGCTGATCGCCACAAAGGCGCCGGTGAAGCGCTGCAGCCAGCCTTCCAGCCAGTCGATCGCAGCGAGATCGAGATGGTTGGTCGGCTCGTCGAGCAGCAGCACGTCGGGATCCATCGCCAGCGCGCGGGCGAGCGCGGCGCGGCGTTTTTCGCCGCCGCTCGCCGTCGCTGCGTCCCGGCCCATGTCGATGCCCATCTGGTCGGCGATGGCGGCGACTTCATGCGCGGCGGGCGCGTCGCTTCCCGCGACCGCATAATCCATCAGCGTCGCGCAGCCGGCAAAGCTGGGCTCCTGTTCGAGGAAGACGACGCGGGTGCCGGGGACGATGGTGCGCTTGCCCTCGTCTGGCTCGATCCGCCCGGCCAGCAGGCGCAGCAGCGTCGATTTGCCCGCACCGTTGCGACCGATCAGCGCCAGCCGTTCGCGCTCGCCGATGTAGAGATCGAGGTTGCGGAACAGCCAGCCGCTGCCCTGGACGATGCCGAGATTTTCATATGCGAGGACGGGGGCTGCCATGATGGCGGGGGCTTTATGGCTGATGGGTGGGAAAGGGAAGGGTCTCGCGCAGGGGCGCGAAGTTCAGGGTGTGTAGCGGTTTCTCGCAGAGGCGCAGAGGAAGCAGAGATCGCAGAGGGGGAGCGCCAAGCCGCGCAGCGGCTCCATATCTCACTCGATCGCCCATGACGCACCGGGTGGTTCGATCAAGCGGCTTCGCCGCAAGCACATATTCTCTGCGATCTTTGCTCTCTCAGCGCCTCTGCGAGAAACCCTTTTTACCTGTCGCTGTCCTGCAAGGCCCATTCAGCGCCGCGCAAGCCCGTCACCCCTATTCGTTGCACCAACGCAACCCGAAGGGCGATTGCCCGTTACGAGGTGCGACACAACAGGAGTGACCAAGTGATGATCCGTCTCCCTCTCGCCGCCGCTGCCGTGGCGCTCGCCTTTGCCGCACCTGTCGTTGCGCAGCCTTCTGCCCCGATGTCGGACCAGACCATGACCCAAGTCGATTCACCGCTCGTCACTTTTTCCATCACCGAGGAAATCCGCACCGTCCCCGATCGCGCCAGCATTGGTGCCGGAGTGACGACCACGGCGCCGACCGCGGTGGAGGCGATGCGCCAGAATGCGGCGGCCATGGACCGGCTGGTGCGGGCGCTGCGGGCGCGCGACATCCCGGCGCGCGACATCCAGACCAGCGGCATCAGCCTGTCGCCGCAATATGATTATCGCCCGCAGGAGCAGGGCCAGCCGCCGCGGCTGATCGGCTATCAGGTCAGCAACCAGGTACGGGTGACGACCGCGAATATCGCGGGACTCGGCCCGCTGCTCGACACGCTGGTGGAGGCGGGCGGGACCAATCTCGATGGGCCGACCTTCTTCCTCGAAGACCCCGACGCCGCGCTCGAAACCGCGCGCGACACGGCGCTGCGCCGCGCCACCGAACGCGCCGCCCGCTATGCGCGCGCCGCCGGCTATCGCAGCGCCCGGCTGGTGCAATTGAGCGAAGGCAATGCCTTCGTCGCTCCGCCGCCGATGCCGATGATGCGGATGCGCGCCGAGGCCGCCGATGCCGCGACCCCGGTCGCGCCGGGCGAGGTCAGCAACAGCGTGACCTTGAACGTGCAGTATCGGCTGGAGCGCTAAGCGCTTGCGCTAACCCCCGCATCGGCGGCACTGTCATCGTTCAATCGATGATGGAGTCGCCGATGCGCCGTTTTGCCTTGCCTGCCGCCCTTCTGGCGTCGCTCGCCGTTGCCGGCAGCGTCACCGCGCAGGCCCCTGCCTCTCCGCCGACCGTGCCCGGCGTGCCCGATCCGTCGCGGGTCACCGCCGGCACCTATGCCACGGACCCTGCGCATACCCTGGTCGGCTGGCGGGTCAGCCATTTCGGCTTCAACGATTATTTCGGCCAGTTCGGCGATGTGCGCGGCACGCTGGTGCTCGATCCCGCCAATCCTGCCCGATCGATGGTCAGCATCACCGTGCCGGTCAGCGGGCTTGCCACCGCGAGCAGCGGGCTGACCGCGCATATGCAGCGCGCCGATTTCTTCGACATGGCCAACCACCCCGAAGTACGCTTTGTCTCTACCGCGGTGGAAGCCAATGGCGACCGCGCGCTGATCGCCGGTAACCTGACCATTCGCGGGGTGACCCGTCCGGTGATCCTGAGCGCGCGTCTGTCGGGGGCAGGGACCAACCCCTACAACCGCAAGGATACGGTGGGTTTTCACGCTACCGCGACCGTCAAGCGCAGCGATTTCGGCATGTCCTATGGCGTGCCGCTGGTCAGCGACGATGTCGAGCTGACCATCAGCGTGGCGTTCGAAAAGCAGCCGACGCCCTAGGGTTCAGCCGAGCAGAGCGTCGAGCTCGACCGGGACGCTCGCAGCCACCTCGATGGTGCGGTCCTCCCCGTCCAGCCCGGCCCGAGCGAGGCGGAGATCGCGCTCGGCCAGCAAGGCGGTCAGGCGGGTGGCAGAGGCACGCACCAGTGCAGCCAACCAGCGGTCGAGCAGCGGCGGGCCGTCCGCCGTCGCCAGGCTGAAGCTGTCGAGCAGTGGTGCGATCGTCGCGGCGGGATAGAGATATTCGCCGGTCACCCAGCGGTTGGTGGCAAACCAGCGCAGGGGCAGGCCGTCATGGCCGATCGACAGCCCGGCGACATGCACGGTCGACGGCCGTGGTCTCCGCCCGGCGGGTGGCGCAAGCAATGGTTGGCGGCGGCGCGGCAAGGCGCGGCGGGCGAGGAAGATGTGGAAATGGCCATGCTCGTCGGCCGCCCGGTCCCCGGGTTCATGGCTATGGTAATAATAGCGCGCGCCTGAGACGCGATCGACCGAATCGCGGGGCGGATAATGGCACCAGCGCTGCGGCGCGGCGCCATCGGGCAGCAGCATCGTCATCAAGCCGCCGCCGTGCCCGGCGATGGCCAGCGTTGCCTCCAGCAGATCGGTGGCGGGGAGCGGCGACGGCATGACGTCAAGCGGGCACAGCGACGCGCCGAGCCGCGTCGCGCGCGCCATCAATCGTTGCTGGCGACCACCGTGGGCGCGGCGGCGCGGGCCGCTTCGGCCTGGCGCGCTTCGGCGCGTGCAGCCTCCCGGGCGGCGCGTGCTTCGGCGCGGGCGAGCCGGCGGGCTTCGCGGCGGATGCGCTGATCGGCCAGCCGGGCTTCGCGCTGCTCTGCGGTTTCCTCGAGCCCGCGGTAACCGGACTGCTCGCTGTTGCTGTAGCGTTGGAAGCCGGCGCAGCAATTCGCCCGCGCGGGGCTTGAGCCTGCCACGGCAGCGGTCAATCCGCCGGCAACGGCGAGTGCGGCAGTCAATGTTCTGGTGGTGTGCTTCATGCGACTCTCCTGCGGCCGGCGGCGGCAATGATGGCCGGGCCGATGGACTATTCGCCCCTCGGCGCGCAAAAGTTGCAGCGCGCCTGTCTGGACAGCGCCGCGCTTTCGCGGCATGAGCCTGACGCAATGATCCGCACCGCGCGCCTTATCCTGCGACTTCCACGCCCTTGGGCGTGACCAACCGACTGCGCGCCTGACGCGCGGCGACACGGCCAAGGGCGAAACCGACACCCCCAACAGCCTCGCGACGATACGGACCTTTTGCCATGACCATGCTCCGCAACCCCGGCGTCAAATACCGGCCCTTCCCGCAAGTGCCCTTGCCAGACCGGATATGGCCCAGCCGCACCATCACCCGCGCACCGCGCTGGCTGTCGACCGATCTGCGCGACGGCAACCAGGCGCTGATCGATCCGATGGACGCCGACAAGAAGCGCCGGTTCTTCGACATGCTGGTCAAGATCGGGCTCAAGGAAATCGAGATCGGCTTTCCCGCCAGCGGCGCGACCGATTTCGATTTCATCTCCGGCCTGGTCCGTTCGGGCGCCATCCCGGACGATGTGACGGTGCAGGTACTCACCCAGGCGCGCGCCGACCTGATTGCCACCAGCTTCGACAGCCTGGCCGGCGCGAAGACCGCGATCGTCCACCTCTACAACGCCGTGTCGCCCGCGTGGCGCAGCCAGGTATTCGGCATGAGCATGGCAGAGGTGAAGCAGATCGCCATCGATGGCGCCAAGCTGCTGCGCGACAATGCAGCACGGCTGCCCGGCACCGACTGGCGTTTCGAATATTCGCCCGAGACCTTCTCGACCGCGGAGCTCGATTTCAGTCTCGAGGTGTGCGCCGCCGTGATGGACGTGCTGCAGCCGAGCGCCGATAAGCCGCTGATCCTCAACCTGCCGGCGACGGTCGAGGCAGCGACGCCCAACATTTACGCCGACCAGATCGAATATTTCGGGCGCAACATCCCGCATCGTGAGCGTGTCGTCATCAGCCTGCATACGCATAACGATCGCGGCACCGGGGTCGCCGCGGCGGAGCTGGGACTGCTGGCGGGGGCGGACCGGGTCGAAGGCTGCCTGTTCGGCAATGGCGAGCGTACCGGCAACACCTGCCTCGTCACCATCGGCCTCAACATGTACACGCAAGGGATCGACCCGGAGCTCGATTTCTCGGACATCGACGCGATCATCAGCACCGTCGAGCATTGCAACCAGCTGCCGGTGCACCCGCGCCACCCTTATGGTGGCGAACTGGTGCATACCGCCTTTTCCGGCAGCCATCAGGACGCGATCAAGAAGGGCTTTGCCGCGCAGGCGGCGCGCAACGACCAGCTCTGGCAGGTGCCCTATCTGCCGATCGATCCGGCCGACATCGGCCGCAGCTACGAGGCGGTGATCCGCGTCAACAGCCAGTCGGGCAAGGGCGGCATCGCCTGGGTGCTCGAACAGGATCATGGCCTGAAACTGCCCAAGCGCCTGCAGGCGGATTTCTCGAAGCCGGTGCAGGACATGGCCGACCGCGAAGGGCGCGAGCTGAGCAGCGCCGACATCTGGCAGGCGTTCGAGACCAGCTATCTGAGCGAGGCGGGCAAGCGCTTCACGCTGGTCGACTGGGAAGAAGGCCGCTCGGGCGCGGACCGCCTCTTCATCGGCACCATCCGCGTCGATGGCAGCGAAACGCGCCTGTCGGGCCGCGGCAACGGCCTGATGTCGAGCGTCATCGCCGCGCTGAGCGAGGCCGGCGGGCCCGATCTCGACATCGCCGATTACAGCGAGCACGCCATCGGCCACGGCAGCAACGCGCGCGCCGCCGCCTATGTCGAATGCCGCACCGCCGACGGCCGCACCATCTTCGGCTGCGGCATCGACGAAGACGTGGCGACGGCGAGCGTACGGGCGATCCTGAGCGCGGCCAACCGGGTGTGAGGGAGCGACCGCACGGTCGCCCCCTCCTTCGGGTCACCCTATTTCAGCGCACCGCAACCGCGCGGGCGCCGGCTGCGCGGGCGGCGAGGGTGCGGATTTGGGCGCGGCCGTCGGCGATCATCTCGGCCATGCAGGTGCGGCTGCCGGCGGTGATGCGCGGCGCACTGCCGTCGCGGACGATGCAGGCGCGGCGGGCAGCAACGGTGAGGCGGCGGTCGATTTCGGCCTGATGTGCTGCAGCGGTGACATCGATACCGTCGAGCGAGACGCGGGCAGTGACGCGCTCGATCTGCGATGCGTCGGCGCTGACGGCTGCGGTGAGCGCCAGAAGGGTGAGGGAGAGGCTGTGGAAGGACATGGATCGGCTCCTGCTTGGGGCATCACGGGGGTGATGCCTTTCGCCTTGTCGAAGCCTCGCTCGCTCGATGATCCGGGTCCGGTCTGCCGCCGGTGCCTGCGCGTCTAGACGCGTTTGGCGACAGGGCAGGGTCGCAGCGGTGGCAATATTATTTCAATTGAAAAGAATTTAGTTTCAGTCTTGCGACAGTCGCGCCGCGGCGACCAGCGCGAGAATGGCGTCGGCCAGTTCGGCGCGGCAGATCAGCAGGTCGGGCAGATAGGTTTGGGCCGCATTGTAGCGCAGCGGCGTACCATCGATGCGCGAGCAATGCAGGCCGTGCGCCAGCGCGACCGCGACCGGGGCCATATTGTCCCACTCATATTGCCCGCCGCTGTGGAGATAGATTTCGGCCTCGCCGCGCACCACCGCCATCGCCTTGGCGCCGGCGGAGCCCATCGGCACCAGCGCCGCGCCGAGCCGGTCTGCGACGGCGATGGCCTCTGCCGCCGGGCGCGAGCGCGACACCAGCATGCGCGGGGTGGAAGGCGCGGGCGGCAACGGGGCCGGGCGGTCGCTGCGCAGCACCAGGCCGCCCTCGATGCCGGGCAGCGCCACCGCGCCGACCAGCGGGGCACCGTCGATGGCGAGGCCGACATGCACCGCCCAGTCGTCACGCCCCTCGCCATATTCGCGGGTGCCGTCGAGCGGATCGACGATCCACACCCGCCGCTGCGCGAGCCGGGCAGAACTGTCCTTTTCCTCTTCGGAAAGCAGGCCGTCGTCGGGCCGCTCGCGGCGCAGCGTATCGACCAGATAGCGGTTGGCGATGCGGTCCCCTTCGGCACCCAGCGGCTTGCCGGTCAGCGCGCCACCGGTGCGCAGTGCGCGCAGCATGCGCCCGGCCTCCCCGGCCAGCGCGGCCGCCAGCGCGGCATCGGCGGCATAGCCGGTCATGCCAGCGGGAACAGGTGGCGGATGATCGCCTCTGCCGCCTCGGCCGGGGTCGTCTCCACGGTGTTGACGCGGATTTCGGGTGCCTCGGGCGGCTCATAGGGGCTGTCGATGCCGGTGAAATTCTTGAGCGCCCCGCTGCGTGCCTTCTTGTAGAGGCCCTTCACGTCGCGGGCTTCCGCCACCTCCAGCGGCGTGTCGACGAAGATCTCGACGAACTCGCCCTCGGGCACCATCGCCCGCACCATCTCCCGCTCGGCGCGGAACGGGCTGATGAAGGCGGTGAGCACGATCAGCCCGGCGTCGGTCATCAGCTTGGCGACCTCACCCACCCGGCGGATATTCTCGATGCGGTCGGCATCGGTAAAGCCCAGATCCTTGTTGAGCCCGTGGCGGATATTGTCTCCGTCGAGGAGGAAGGTGTGGCGGTTCATCAGCCGCAGGCGCTTTTCCACCTCGTTGGCAATGGTCGACTTGCCCGAACCCGACAGGCCGGTGAACCACAGCACCAGCGGCTTCTGGTTCTTGAGCGCGGCATGCGCCTCGCGCCCGACGTCGGTGGCCTGCCAGTGGACATTCTGCGCGCGGCGCAACGCGAAATGCAGCATGCCCGCCGCCACCGTCCGGTTGGTCAGCTTGTCGATCAGGATGAACCCGCCGAGCGTGTGGTTGTCGGCATAGGGTTCGAACACCAGGGGCTTGTCGGTGGCGATCTCGGCAACGCCGATCGCGTTCAGCTCCAGCGTCTTTGACGCCAGTTGCTCGAGCGTGTTGACGTTGACCTCATATTTGGGCGGCTGGACGGTGGCGGAGACCGTCTGCGTGGCCAGCTTCAGCCAATAGCCGCGCCCCGGCAGCAGCGGCTCGTCGTCCATCCACACCAGAGTGGATTCGAAGCGGTCGGCCACCTCTGGCGGCGCATCGGCGGCGGCGATGACATTGCCGCGCGAACAATCGACTTCGTCCTCCAGCGTCAGCGTAACCGCCTGGCCGGCCACCGCCACGGGCAGGTCTCCGCCCTGCGCGACAATGCGCGCGATGCGGCTGGTGCGACCGGAGGGCAGAACGCGCACGGCATCGCCGGGGCGGATGCTGCCGCCCGCGACCAGGCCGGCAAAGCCGCGGAAATCGAGATTGGGGCGGTTGACCCATTGCACCGGCATGCGGAACGGCCGCTCCGCGCTGGTGTCGCTGTCGACCGGCACGGTCTCGAGATGGTCGATCAGCGTCCGCCCGCGATACCAGGGCGTGTTGTCCGACAGGCTGGTGATATTGTCGCCGCGAAACCCGCTGATCGGGATGGCGGTGAACTGGGTGATGCCGATCTCGCTGGCAAAGCTGCGGTAGCTCAGCAGGATGCGGTTGAAGACGCTCTGGTCATAATCGACCAGATCCATCTTGTTGACCGCCAGCACGATGTTGCGGATGCCCAGCAGCTTGGCGAGATAGCTGTGCCGGCGGGTCTGCACCAGCACGCCCTTGCGCGCATCGACCAGGATGACGGCGAGATCGGCGGTCGAGGCGCCGGTCACCATGTTGCGGGTATATTGCTCGTGCCCCGGGCAGTCGGCGACGATGAACTTGCGCTTTTCGGTGGCGAAGAAGCGGTAGGCGACGTCGATGGTGATGCCCTGTTCGCGCTCGGCGGCGAGCCCGTCGACCAGCAGCGCGAAATCGATGTCCTGGCCCTGCGTGCCGACGCGCTTGCTGTCGCTTTCCAGCGCCTCGAGCTGGTCCTCGAAGATCATCTTGCTGTCGTAGAGCAGTCGCCCGATCAGCGTCGACTTGCCGTCATCCACCGAACCGCAGGTGATGAAGCGCAGCATCGTCTTGTGCTGATGCCGGTCGAGATAGGCGTGGATGTCCTCGGCGATGAGGGTGTCGGTCTGGTAGACGGGGCCGGTCATCAGAAATACCCCTGCTGCTTCTTCACTTCCATGCCCGCTCCGCCAGCATCCTTGTCGATGACGCGGCCCTGCCGTTCGGAGGTGGTGGTCAGTAACGTCTCCTGGATCACCTCCGCCAGCGTCCTCGCCTCACTCTCCACCGCGCCGGTCAGCGGCCAGCAGCCCAGCGTGCGGAAGCGCACCGATCGTTCGACGATCTCAGGGCGATAACCCAGCACGCGTTCCAGCCGTTCGACATCGTCGGCCATGAACAGCTGACCCTGCCATTCGAAGGTCGGGCGCGGCGCCGCGAAATAGAGCGGCACGATCTCGATCTGCTCCTTCATGATATATTGCCAGATGTCGAGCTCGGTCCAGTTGGAGATTGGGAAGACGCGGATGCTCTCCCCCCTGCCGCCGACCCGCGGGGCCTTGCGCGCATTGTAGAGGTTCCAAAGCTCGGGCCGTTGGTTCTTCGGGTCCCAGCCGTGGCTGGCGGTGCGGAAGGAGAAGATGCGCTCCTTGGCGCGGCTCTTCTCCTCGTCGCGGCGTGCCCCGCCGAAGGCGGCGTCGAAACCATGTGCGTCCAGTGCCTGCTTCAACCCTTCGGTCTTCCACATGTCGGTATGCAGCGGGCCGTGGTCGAACGGGTTGATGCCGCGTTCTTGGGCCTCCGCGTTGCGATGGACCAGCAACTCCATCCCGCAATCGACCGCCATGCGATCGCGCAGCGCATACATCGCCTTGAACTTCCACGTCGTGTCGACATGCAGCAGCGGGAAGGGCGGCGGCGCCGGGTAAAAGGCCTTGCGCGCCAGGTGCAGCATCACCGCCGAATCCTTGCCCACCGAATAGAGCATCACCGGCTTGTCCGCCTCGGCGACGACCTCGCGCAGGATGTGGATGCTTTCGGCTTCGAGCCGGTCGAGATGGGTGAGGGGGAGGGCGCTGGTCATGATCAGGGCCGAGCCATTACACGAGGCGCTTATGAGCGACAATCGAGCGGACGGGGTGCCCATACGCACCCAAGCCGTCCGCAGTTCTGCCGTCGGTTCGACTTAAATATATGAAATATTTTGGTAAAACCAAATCTTGGCCGCGGCTCAAGCGCAGCGAGAAAGGCGGGTTTAACGCCGCAATAGAATAATTGGCGGCCCCTTCGGCGCGCGAGGCCACCGTCTCCGCGCGAAGCCCAGATAAGCCAAAGCTGCGTGAGGTTGCACGAGAAAATTTGGTGGACGCACTAGGGCTCGAACCTAGGACCCGCTGATTAAGAGTTTCGCGGAAACGAACTTGCGGTAGCTTTACGTTTCTTGGCATAGCCTAATTACCACGTAAAATCAGTCGCTTGGCTTGATTCATAAGTCGTAAGCGGATTGCCGCAGCTTTACCGCTGCTGCTTATGACTTGCTTATGAGGAGCCAGAGATGACCAGCCACCCGCCGCGCGTGGTCAGGCGGGTCTGCTGGCAGCGGTAAATGAGGTGCCGCGCGCCGTTCTGGTCCGAGGACGTAATGCGCCCGCGAATGTGCGGCGGCCCCGGCGGGCGCCGCGAAAACAAGGATCGTTTCGGGCAGGGCGAGCTGGGTGGGTCGTACAGCCGCTATCGGGACTGACGACCTACTTCCGTTTCTCCTTCTCGTGCTCCTTTGGCTTCGCTTCCGCCTTCTTCTTGGTCGTGTACTGACCGTTGTCGCTGTTGCGGTAGTTTACGCCTTTCGACTTGCCACCGCCGCTCTTCGTATCCGCCATCGCTGGACTCCTTTGTTCATGATTTGAACCTGATTACAACGACCGCGCCGAAGCAAAGGCTCCGGCGTTCGGTCCAAAACAAACAACAAATTTTGGGCGTTCTTGAAGCAAGCGACTGGATTGGACGGGGAAGCTTCGCGCCGTCCGCGCTGTGGCAAGTGCATCGTAAGCCCGCCGCCGCGCCATTGCTCTAGTCGGTGACTTGCGAGTCACGTGAATTCTAGTCATCATTGAGCGAACAGGAGGGCGACTTGGCAGAGGAAGCACCAAAGGCGGCTGACGCAGCTGCCGCACCAGAGAAGGCGACGCGCCGGAAGATTCCCGGCGGCCTCCCATATACATCCAGTCCGGGCGTCCTGCGCCGAGTCTTGGAGAAGATACCGACCTCCGAGAAGCCGGGCGTGTTCACCGCCGATTTCCTCGGCACGGTCATGGAAGCGACCGGCGGTGCGTCCCGGCCCATCATCCCAATTCTGAAAGCGACTGGCCTGCTCAACCAGACCGGCGCTCCCACCGAACTTTATGCGCAGTTCCAGACTGAAGCGGGCCGCCCTGCCGCAGCTCTTCAAGCGTTGCGGAACGGCTTTGGCGAGATCTTCCGACGCAATCAGTACGCCCACAAAGCCGACGAAGCGGCGCTGATCGACGTAATCGTGGCGATAACCGGCCTCCCGAAGAAGGAGGGAATCGTTCGCTACATCCTCACCACGTTCCAAGCGTTCCAAGAGTACGCGAAGCTGGCCCGCGAGGACGCCAAGCCCGACGAGCAAAGTAACGCGGACCAGTTTCGTGACCAGATACCTCCGGCTGACCACGGCAAGTTTGACGGTGGCGGCGGACGACTCCAGCTTGCCTACAACATCAACGTCGTTCTCCCCGAGACGACGAACGTCGAAGTGTACAACTCCATCTTCAGGAGCCTGAAGGCGAACCTTCTGCCGTGAGCGACCCCATCGTAGAGCTGTTCGTCCTCAAGTGCGCGGTCATCGAGACCGGGTTGAGGGCTTCCCTCGCCGAGTACGACACCGGAGCGACTGGCGCGCTGGGCAGGGCTGGCGACGAGCAACTCGAGCCGTTCATCAAGCAGTTCGACCTCGCCAACCGCAAGAACGCGGCGCACATGTCGCGGTACTACGAAATCTTCTACCTCCTAGAGAACGACATTCGCCGCCTCATCGTCGAGACGATGGAGGCCGCCCACGGTGCAAATTGGTGGGAATCGCACGTGCCGCCGGGCGTGCTTGAGGAAGTACGGAAGAACCGGGAGCGCGAGGCGCAAGCCGCTGTTTCGGTGCGGTCGGAGGACGACATTGACTACACGACGTTCGGCCAGCTGGGAGACATCATCCGGGCGAACTGGTCCGACTTCGCGGGAATGCTGAGCAACCAGTCAGCCGTCTCGCGGGTGATGGCAGCGTTAAATATGCTTCGCGGGACCATCGCACACTGCGGCATACTAGCTGAGGACGAGGTAGACCGCCTCAAGCTCGCCATCCGCGACTGGTTCAGGGTCTTGGAGGGCCCAAAAAGCTGACGTTGCTTACGACTGGCTTACGAGGGGCATAAGCCCCGGCGAGGCCCGGGCGACCTATAGCTAAGTGGCTGGTTTTACTGGAAAAAATGGTGGACGCACTAGGGCTCGAACCTAGGACCCGCTGATTAAGAGTCAGCTGCTCTACCAACTGAGCTATGCGTCCCCGACCATGATGAACCGCAGGGCCCTTGGTGGGGCCCGGTCATTGGGAGAGCGGGCCGCTAGCATAGTCGCATGGGGGATGCAACTGCATGAGCTGGGCTTTTTTGCTGCAGGCTCGCCTTTGCACCGGATTGGCGCTGCCGGGCCGCGCGCGTCCCGTTGCCGCGCCGGTCAGCGCAACCCGCCGCCGCTCAGCTTGCTCTGTCGGTCGATGCCCATCAGCAGGCCGACGCAGATCATCACGGTCAGCATCGACGATCCGCCATGGCTCATGAACGGCAGGGGGATGCCGACCACCGGGGCCAGTCCCATCACCATCAGCAGGTTGATGGCGATATAGAAGAAAATGGTCATTGTCAGCCCGCCGGCGGCGAGGCGGCCGAAGCGGCTCGGGCTGCGGTCGGCGACGCGCCAGCCCCAGCGCAGCAGCAGCATGAACCCGCCGATCAGCAGCAGCCCGCCGAGCAGACCCCATTCCTCCGCCATCGTCGCGAAGACGAAGTCGGTATGGCCCTCGGGCAGATAATCGAGATGGCTCTGCGTGCCGTTGAGGAAGCCTTTGCCGAACAGGCCGCCGGAACCGATCGCGATCTTGGACTGGGTGATGTGATAGCCGGTGCCCAGCGGATCGGCCTCCGGATTGAGGAAGATCAGCACGCGGTTGCGCTGGTAATCGTGCAGCAGCGAATAAAGCACCGGCAGGGCGGCGAGCCCGGTCAGCCCGGCGCCGACGAACAGGCGCATCGGCAGGCCGGCCAGGAAGCAGACGGTAACACCGCCGACCGCGATGGCGATGGCCGTGCCGAGATCGGGCTGCAGCATGACGAGGGCGAACGGCAGACCGATCAGCACAGCGGCCGGCCACAGCGCCTGCCATGTGCGGATATGGCCCGGCGGCAGCATCGCATAGAAATGGGCCAGCGCGATCACCACGCCGGGTTTCATGAATTCCGATGGCTGCAGGCGCATGAAGCCGAGTTCAAGCCAGCGCTGGCTGCCGCCCTTGACCGCGCCGAGCAGTTCCACGCCGAACAGCGCGACCAGAATCGCGACATAGCCGGGCAGCGCGAGCGGCCGCAGCAAATGCTCCGGCACGTAGGAAATGACGATCGCCATCGTCAGGAATATCAGGAAGCGGATGCCATGCTGCGCCGCCCAGGGGGAAAAGCTGCCGCCGGCGGCCGAATAGAGCACCAGCACGCCGAACCCGCAGATCAGGAACAAAAGGCCGATCGGCTTCCACGGCAGCGCACCGGCGATGGCGGCGGGGACGAGCGTGCGGTTCATCGCGCTTCCCCGTCGGCGGCGGTGTCGGCGGGCGGCGTCGGCAGCGTCGAAACGCCGCCCGCCGCGGCCTGCACTGCGGCATAACGGCGGGCCAGCCGCTCGCTCGGCGTGCCGCCCCAGCCGGCTTCCAGCTCGGTCAGCGCCGCCAGCGCCCTTTCCCGATCATAGAGGAAGGTGAAGACATCCTTGGCGACCGGCGCCGCGGCTCGGGCGCCGCCGACGCCATGCTCGATCACCACCGATGCGGCATAGCGCGGGTTGTCGACCGGCGCGAAGCACACGAACAGGCCATGATCGCGCGAGCGCCACGCGCCGCCCTTGCCATTGCCGCGGTTGAGGCCGCGCACCTGCGCCGTCCCGGTCTTGCCGGCCATCGCGACATTGGGGATCTCCAGACGGCTGCGGGTCGCGGTGCCTGCGCCATTGACCACCATGTCCATACCCTGGCGGGCGATAGCAAGATGTTCGGCCGGAAACGGCAGCGGCGGGGCATTGTGTGCGGCCTCGCCCAGCAGCAGCCGGGGTTGCAGCATCCGGCCGCTGGCGATGCGCGCGCTCATCACCGCCAGTTGCAGCGGGCTGACCGAGACATAGCCCTGGCCGATGGTGGCATTGAGCGTGTCCGACTGCGACCATTCCTGGCTGAACCGCCGCTGCTTCCACGCGCTGTCGGGGATGGTGCCGTAGCGCTGGCTGGTCCCCGGCAGGTCAAACTCCTGGCCCAATCCCAGTGTCTTGGCGACCGGCGCGATGGCATCGAAACCGATGCGGCGGCCCATCGAATAGAAATAGGTGTTGCAGCTCTTGGCGATGGCATGGGTCATGTTCATCGTGCCATGGCGGCCGAGGCAGCGGAAAAAGCGGTTGCCCAGCCGATAGCCGCCGGGACAGAAGACCGTCTCCTCGGGGTCAATGCCATGCGCCTGCAATGCCAGCACCACCATCGGCTTCAACGTCGACCCCGGCGGATAGAGGCCGCGCATCGCCTTGTTGAGCAGCGGGATGCGCTCATCCTCGTTGAGCATCGCCCATTCGAGTCGGCCGATGCCGTCGGTGAAGCTGTTGGGATCGAACGCCGGCATCGAGACCAGCGCCATGATGCCGCCGGTCCAGGTGTCGATCACCACCATCGAGCCCGATTCCAGCCCCATGCGCCGCGCGGCAAAGTCCTGCAGGTCGGCGTCGATGGTCAGTTGCAGCGTGCTGCCCGGCTGGTCGCCCTGCGTTTCGAGTTCGCGCACCAGCTTGCCGCGGGCGGTCACCTCGGCACGGCGCGCGCCCGGGCGTCCGCGCAGTTCCGCCTCGAAATCCTTCTCGAGCCCGTCCTTGCCGACCTTGAAGCCGGGGGTCAGCATCAGCGGATCGCGCCGCTCGGCATATTCCTCCGCGCTCGCCGCGCCGACATAGCCGATCAGATGCGCCACCGATGGCCCCGCCGGATAGCTGCGCACGAACCCGCGCGCCGGCACCACGCCGGGCAGTTCGGGCAGGTTGACCGAGACGGCCGCGAACAGGCTTTCGCTGAGGTCGGCCGCCACCTCGACCGGCTGCGCGCCGCCGCTCGCCTCGATATCGCGGCGGATGCGGTCGACACGGTCGGGTTCGAGCGAGAGGATCGAGGACAGGCGGGAGAGCACCGCATCCTGATTTTCGAGCCGGTCGGGAATGATGTCGACCCTCAGTGCCACGCGATTGTCAGCGAGCGCCTTGCCGTAGCGGTCGACGATCCAGCCGCGGCGCGGCGGAATCAGCGTCAGATTGACCCGGTTGCTCTCGGACAGCAGCGCATAGCGCTTGTTGTCGACGATCGAGATGTAGCTCATCCGCGCCGCCAGCAGGCCGCCGATCCCCAGCTGCGCTCCGCCGATCAGCATCGCGCGCCGGCTGAACGACATGCGCTGCATGCCTTCGGTCATCAGCGGCAGCGCCTGCTGTGGCCGCCGCTTCGCGGAGCGGGTGAACGGCAGCTTCATCGCCGCAGCCGCCACCGGTCGAGCCGTCCGACCAGCAGCATCGCCGCAGGCAGGGTGAACCAGGAGATGACGATTTGCGGCATGACCAGCGGCAGCACCGCGGCGCCGCTTCCTGCCTGCGCCAACCCGGCACCGGCAAGGAGAACCGCAGCGATGATGACGGCACCGATCAGCCAGTCGATGCGGTAATCGCGCCAAACCACCCGTGCATCGAGCGCCTCCATCGCCAGAAGTGCGAGGCTCCACAAAGCCATCGCGCTCCCCGGCGGCTGTCCAGAAAACAGGTCGTCCCATAGGCCGAGCGGGATTGCGATCCAAACCGGCCAGAGGTCCGACCGCATCAGTCGCCAGGACAGCAGCATCAACAGGCCGAACGGCGGCAGCAGCGCAGTGTCGAGCATCAGCGGCAGGGCCGTGACCACGGAGGCTAAGGCCACCGACGTGGTCGGTACCCACGCGATCCGGACCACCCCCGAATCGGCCATGTCCTCGCGAAGCGGGACTGCGCGCCTGCTCATTGCGGACTGGCCTCGCTCGGTGGCGGTGGCACATCCTCCAGTCCCGAAGCGGGCTCGACCAGCACCGCTACTGCCGATTCGGGGACCGCCAATGGCCGCGCCAGCGCGCCGTCCGGGGTCAGCCGCACGACCTGCGCGACAGGGGTGCGCGGCTGATACAGGCCGCCGCTGCCAGATGTGACAATGACGTCGCCGACTTTCAGCACCGCTCCGGCACTGTTCAGGGTACGGATGTCGAGCAGATCGTCGCCCCGGCCATTGACCAGCACCGCCAGCCCATCGCGCGCCCGCCGTGCGGGTACGACGTTGCGGCTGTCGGTGATGAGCAGGACGCGCGAGACGCTGGGCCCGACATCGAGCGTACGGCCGATGAGGCCCGCGCTCGACCGGACCGGCTGGCCCACCCGCACCCCGTCCCCGTACCCTGCGTCGAGAATGGCATAACGGCGCGTGCTGCTTGAGCTGGTCGAAAGCAACCGCGCGGTCGCTACCGGCCGCACATCGCCGCGCGTCAGGCCCAGCAGCGCGCGCAGTTCCCGATTTTCGGCTTGCAGCCCTTGGGCCCGATTGAGCTGTTCGTTGGCGCGCCGCAGTCGCGCCTTCAATTCGGCGTTCTGCGATCCTGCCTGCCACCAGTTGCCGAGCCAGTCGCCGCCGTCCTGTGCCGCGCCGGAACCGCCGTTGATGACACGTCCCGCGGGTGCCACCACCTCATGCGCCAGCACGCGCAGATTGCCAAAGCCGACCGGATCGACGACCCAGATGACAGCCATCAGCAGACCGACCAGGATGCCGGTCAGCGCAATCAGGTTGGCGGCGAACGCACCATATTGTGCGCGCCGTGCGTAGCTGCTTCGGCGCCCGCTGGAGGGTGACGCCATGGTCGCCAGGCTCCCTTGGATCAGGCGGAGAGGAGGACGCCGCGGTACACCGGATCCTCCATCGCCCGGCCCGTGCCGATGGCGACGCAGGTCAGCGGGTTTTCGGCGATGATCACCGGCAGGCCGGTCTCGCGGCTGAGCACGGTGTCGAGATCGTGCACCAGCGCCCCACCGCCGGTCAGCACGATGCCCTGATCGACGATGTCGGCAGCGAGTTCGGGCGGGATGTTCTCGAGCACGTTGCGCACGCCGGCGACGATCTGGCTGATCGGTTCGGCCAGCGCATCGGCAATCTGGCCCTGGTTGATCTCGATTTCCTTGGGCACGCCGTTGACGAGGTCGCGGCCCTTGATGTGGATAATCTGGCCCTTGCCGTCATCGGGGCGGCGCGCGACGCCGAAGTCCTTCTTGATGCGCTCGGCGGTCGATTCGCCGATCAGCAGATTGTGGTGGCGGCGGACGTAGGAGACGATCGCTTCGTCCATCTTGTCGCCGCCGACGCGGACCGAGCTGGTGTAGGCGAGGCCGCGCAGCGAGAGCACCGCGACCTCGGTGGTGCCGCCGCCGATGTCGACGACCATCGAGCCGACCGGCTCGGTCACCGGCATGTTCGCGCCGATCGCCGCAGCCATCGGTTCCTCGATCAGGAAAACCTGGCGCGCACCGGCGTTCAGCGACGCGTCGCGGATGGCGCGCCGTTCGACGCTGGTCGATCCCGACGGCACGCAGATGACGATTTCAGGATAGCTCCACGGGCGCGGATTGCCGCCGGACACCTTGCGGATGAATTCCTTGATCATCTTTTCTGCAACGTCGATGTCGGCGATCACGCCGTCGCGCAGCGGGCGGATGGCTTCGATGCTTTCCGGGGTCTTGCCCATCATCATCTTCGCGTCGTTGCCGACCGCGCGCGTCGTGCGGATGCCATTGATGGTTTCGACCGCCACCACCGAGGGTTCGTCGAGCACGATGCCCTTGCCGCGCACATAGACCAGCGTGTTGGCCGTGCCCAAGTCGATCGCCATGTCGTTGGACGAGAATTTGAAGAGATTCGAAAACAGACCCATCAGCAATTCCAATTCGTCGAAAACAGCGCTTTTGCCCGAGACCGCGTGGCAGCAGCTGTTTCATCCTGGCAACGATTTCAGCCCGGCCATCGCAGCGCGTCGCTGACCGGATTCCGTAGGGGCGGGAATCGGGCCTGAAAACACGTGGACAGACGGGTCGCAGTGGCGCTGCGACTGCGCTAGGAGGGGCAGCATGTCAATACGCCGCCTCCCGGAAAAGCTGGTGAATCGTATCGCTGCCGGTGAAGTGGTGGAACGACCGGCCAGTGCGCTGAAAGAATTGGTCGAAAATGCCGTCGACGCCGGCGCAAGCCGGATCGCGATCGAGCTTTCCGACGGGGGAATCGCGGGAATCACCGTGACCGACGATGGCTGCGGGATTGCGGTGGAGGAACTGCCGCTGGCGTTCGAGCGACATGCCACGTCGAAACTGCCGGAAAGCCTGATCGGGGAAGACTCCATCGAACGCGTCGCCACGCTCGGTTTCCGCGGCGAGGCGCTGCCCTCGATCGCCTCCGTGGCGCGCGTGCGGTTCGAAAGCCGGGTGGCCGGTGCCGACGGCTGGTCACTGAGCGTGGACAATGGCCGTATGGCTGCACCTGTGCCCGCCGCCATTCCGCCCGGCTCGCGTGTCGCCGTTGCGGGCCTGTTCGATGCGGTGCCGGCGCGGCGCAAGTTCCTGCGCTCGCCTCGCTCCGAATATGCCGCCTGCATCGATGTGCTGCGGCGGCTGGCGATGGCCAATCCTTCGGTCGGTTTCACGCTCGATCATGACGGCCGAACGACCCTGTCCGTGCCGCCGGGGCAGGACCGCCCGTCGCGCGTCGCAGCGCTGACCGACCGGGCGCTGGCGGCCAATTGCGTGATCGTGGAGCTGGAGCGCGAAGGCGTGCAACTGGGCGGCATCGCCGGCCTGCCCACCTTCCACCGCGGCATTGCCGACCATCAATATCTGTTCGTCAACGGACGGCCGGTGAAGGACAGGCTGCTGGTCGGTGCCGTGCGCGGTGCCTATGCCGACCTGATGGCGCGGGACCGGCATGCGGTGGTGGCGCTGTTCATCGACCTCCCGGGCGAGCAGGTGGATGTCAACGTCCACCCGGCCAAGACCGAGGTGCGCTTCCGCAATCCGCAACTGGTGCGCGGCATGATCGTCTCCGGGCTGCGCCGTGCCATCGATGCCGCCGGCCATCGCAGCGCGCAGAGCGCTGATGCGGCGGCGATGCGGCTGTGGCAGCGGGAAGGGGACATCGCCCCGTTGTCGCAATCCGGGCGCGCGGCTGCGGAAACCGACTATCGGCCCGCCGCCGTGCCTGGCGTCTGGCCGCGCCATGACGATGCCGCCAGCACCAGGCCCGAACCGCACGTCGGCGATGCGACCCGGCGCTTTGCGGGATTTGCCGATATCGCTCCGCCAGCGGCCCGCGCCGAACTGGCGGTCGCCGCTGTCCCTGCCGAAGCGCCGCTCGGCGTCGCGCGCGGGCAGGTGGCGGCAACCTATATCGTCGCAGAAGCCGCCGACGGCCTGGTGCTGGTCGATCAGCACGCGGCGCACGAGCGGCTGGTGCTGGAACGGATCCGCGCCGGGGCGACCGATGGCGGCGTTTCCGCGCAGCGCCTGCTGCTGCCCGATGTCGTCGAGCTCGACGAAGTGGCTTGCGACCGGCTGGAAGGCCGCGCTGCCGAACTCGCTGCCTTCGGCCTCGACATCGAACGGTTCGGCCCGGCGGCGATGCTGGTGCGTGCGACCCCGGCGCTGCTCGGTACGGTCGACACGGCCCGCCTGCTCACCGACATCGCCGACGATCTCGCCCTGCATGATGCCCCGCTCAGCCTGCCCGAGCGCATCGATCATGTCGCGGCGACCATGGCCTGCCATGGCAGCGTGCGCGCCGGCCGGGTGCTGAGCGTCGCCGAGATGAACGCGCTGCTGCGCGAAATGGAAGCCACCCCTCATTCCGGCCAATGCAACCATGGCCGCCCGACTTGGGTAAAGCTGGGCCATGGCGATATCGAGAAACTGTTCGGGAGGCGGTGATATTAATTTGGCCCTTGGTCGTGGGGCCGAAATTGCTTGGCGAATCGCGAAAAGCAGGATTTACTGACACAAGAATAAAACAGCCGGGCGCGATTGAAGCCGCTGGCGCTATTCGCGTCGTGCATATGGGGGCATTCATGCGGATTATTCTGTTTGTGACGCTTTGCGCTGTATTGCTGGGCGGTCAGCCTGCAACTGCGCAGGAATCCCGACCGACAGTGGGCATTTACCGTATGGACGATGTGGCCGGATCCGGCCGCGGCGATGCGCTCTCGGCGATGATCGAATCCGCTATCGTCTCGACCAACAAATTCAGGGTCATCGAACGCGAGCAGATGAGCCGGATCAATGTCGAAGACGCCAATGTTCGCGGCGGGCGCGTGACCTCGAATTCCGGCCGGCGGCGCGCGCAGGCGGTGGAGGGTGTCGATTACCTGATTTACGGCACCATCACGGCATTGAGCGGCGAACAGCGCGGCGATTTGCTGGGTACCCTGCTCGCACCCGGTGCGATGACCTGTCAACGGATGCGTGTGACGCTGGCACTCGACATCCGCATCGTCGATTATGACAGCGGCGAGATCAAATATGTCGATCGTATCAACGAGGTCGGCCAGGGTGGCACCCAATGCGGCGGGCCCGGGGGCTATGACCCCACGCCGCTGTTCCGCATCGCTGCCGACAAGATAGCCGGTGGCCTTGTCACCACCATCTACCCGATCCAGGTCGCTGCGGTGACCGGTGATGGCACGATGGTGCTCAACTATGGCGAAGGCACGCTCAGCTTGCGGCAGATGATGACCGTGTTCCAGCCAGGCGAACCGATCCGCGATCCTGCGACCGGCGACATCATCGACAATAATGATACGCCGCTCGGTCTGGTCTGCGTCACCGAAGTGCTGCCACGCAGTGCCCGCGCCACCGCGCTGACCACCTTCGCGGTGCAGCCGCAGGTCGGCGCGCATCTCAGGGCATCGACCGAAACGGATCGGGCGCGCTTCACCCAAGGGGACGGCAACCGCCGCCGGCGTGGGGGAGGACGGTCATGCTGAGGGCCGCCGCGCTTGTCGCCGCTTCGGTCGGCCTCGCTATGGCCAGTCCGGCGCGTGCGCAGGCTACGATCGAAGTGCAACCGCTGCGTGCCGAGCTCGATTGCTCGCGGTTGATCGTGGCCTATTGGGGGCTTTGGATCATCGACGAGTGCCGCAACAATTTTCAGGCGCTGGCCGCCCGGGTCGGCTCGGCCATTCAGGAAAGCGGGCGTTTGGCGCTGAGCAACCCGCGCGGGCGTTCCGCGCCCAGCTTTCGGCTGTCCGGTGCCATGACCGAACTCGGCGTCAACCGGTCGGGTTTTTCGGACAGCGGCGGATCGGCCGAGGACGTGTCGGAGGCGGTGGGGGCATTCGATTTCCGGTTGATCGATACGCGCACCGGTCAGGTGGTGCTGGCTCGCACTGTCACCCGTCGCGTGGAAATCGGCGGTGTCACGTCGGCGCGCGGCGTCACCGGCTATAACAGCAATGATGCCCAGGCGGTCTATACCGAGATCCAGCGTCAGATCGGTCTCGATGTCGCCCGCTCGGTGGCCTTCTATGTCGATCCGCTGCGACTGACCTATGTCGAAGGACGGGACATCGGCCTCAATTACGGCAGTCCGTTGATCGAAATGGGATCGATGGTCCAGGTGTCGAGCGGGCGCGGCCGGGCGGCGCGCTACAGGGTGATCGACGTGACGCCGACCGGCGCAGTGGCAGAAGCCATCGGCTCCGAGCTGGCAAACGACATAGGCAATGCTGTCAATGTGGTCGATGACCCGGACGTACAGAATGGACGGAGATATCGGCGCGTCGAATTGCCATGACGGCGCCTCATCCACCCGCGCCTGTGCGCCTGTCGATCGATTTCATTTCCGACGTGGTCTGCCCATGGTGCGTGATCGGACTCGGTGGCCTCGACGAGGCGCTGCGGCAGCTGGACGGACAGGTGGAGGCGGATATCCGGTTCCACCCGTTCGAACTGAATCCCGACATGCCGCCGGAAGGCGAGGACATCGCCGGGCATGTCGCGCGCAAATATGGCGCGACGCCCGAGCAGTCCGCTGGCTCGCGCAACATGATCCGCGCGCGTGCCGCCGATGTCGGCTTCACCATCAACGGCGGGCCGGACAGCCGCATCTGGAACACATTCGATGCGCATCGCCTGCTGCACTGGGCCGGGCTGACGGGCGCGGCAGAGCAGCGGGCGCTGAAGATGGCGCTGTTCACGGCGCACTTCACCGACGGGCGCAACGTCTCCGATCATGGCGTGCTGCTGGAGGCGGTGGAGGCGGCGGGCCTCGACGCGGATGACGCCGCCGCGGTGCTCGGGTCGGATCGCTATGGAGAGGCCGTGCGGATCGCCGAGGCGACCTGGCGCCAGAATGGCATCGGCGCGGTGCCGACGCTGTTCATCGACGGACGCTACATCATCTCGGGCGGTCAGACTGGAGAAGTGTTTGCCAAGGCATTGGGGCGGATAGCGGCGGAGAAGGCGGCGATCGCGTCCTGATCGATTTGTTTTCGCCGCAGCCCTGAGCCTGTAGGTGCCGAAGGCGATGCGAAGCGTCAACGGCATTTGTCGGCAAGGCGTGCTTCGACAGGCTCAGCATAACGGTTCAAACAATACAGGACAGACTCTACCCCGCCTTTCCCAGTATCGCCTTCATCTTCGCCAGCTTCGGCTGCACCATCGGCGTGGTCAGCATCGTGCTGGCGACGGCCATCAGCAGCAGCGCGGTGAAGGTGGCGCTGGTGATGATTCCCCGGTCGAGCAGCACCTGCGCGAAGATGATCATGATCAGCGCCTTGGTCTGCAGCAGCCAGCCGATCAGCGATGCCTCTCCCTTCGCCCAGCCAAGAATGCGGCCGGCGAGCGCGATGCCGACGAGCTTGCCGCTGACCGAGGCGACAAGCAGCAGCGCTGCGGCGGCGAAGACGGCGATGCCGCCGATGTCCCATGTCGTCCTGAGGCCGGTCGACAGGAAGAAGACCGGCATCACCGCCAGCAGGATGGTGTTGCGGAACCGGTCGAGGCTCTCCCGGTCGAACCATTTGGGATCGAGGATCGCGCCGGCGAGGAATGCGCCGACCATGTAATGCAGCCCCGCCCAGTCGGCGACCAGTCCGCACAGCGCCAGCCAGATCAGCCCGACATGCCAGCGGTCCCGCTGCGGCACGCGGGCCATGATCGCGCGCACGGCATAGCTGGCAGCCGCGAAGAAAAGCAGGAAGCCGCCCTGTCGCCCGATCCGCTCCCAATCGAGCAGGATCAGCGCCAAGACGCCCCAGATGGCGATATCGTCGAGGCTGGCGTAGCGCAGGATGCGCTGGCCGATCGGCTGGCGCAGGATCTCCAGCTTTTCCATCAGCAGCACGAGGATGGGCAGCGCGGTGACCGCGCAGGCCATGCCGATGCCCAGCACCACCTGCCAGTCGGTGCCCTGCGGCCCGATCCACTGGCGGCTGTAGGCCAGCATCACGCTCCCCGCCGCGGCGCCGAACAGCAGCGGGACGATCAACGCCAGGCTGGCGGTAACGCCGGTCTCTCCGCGGCGCTTCCAGGCTTCCTCAAGGTCGAGCTCAATGCCCGCCAGCCAGACGAACAGCATCACCGCCCACCAGGCGATGCCGTTCAGCGCCTGGATCACCTCCGGCTTGAACACGAAGCCATAAGCTTCCGGAAAGGCGGCGCCGAGCACACCCGGCCCGAGCAAAATCCCGCCGACGATCTGCACCACGACCAGCGGCGCCCAGTAATCGGTGCGAAAGACGCGCCAGACCAGCCAGGGCAGGGTGAAGATGATCAGCATCGCCACCAGAAACAGTTCGGTGATGGTGATCGGATGGTTCATGCGTTTTGGTGCCCCGGCAAAGCGCGGTCTATGCCGCTTCGCGGCCTGTGTTTATGGGGTGGCGCAATGCGGTGCAACGAGGGTGTACGCAGGCCGTCACCCTCTCCGCGTGCCCGACACGGGGCTTGGCTATGCCTTCCGGGGCATAGGACAAGGCAAAGCCAGCTCCGGATCGAGTCCGGGGCGACGATGGTGCGCGGGGGCGGCGGTGAGGGGCGTCAGCCGTCGGTCGGTTCATCTGTCATGCCGACACCCGGTTCCCGCACGCGCACCAGCCCGTTGGCGATGACGCTCAGCACCGCTTCGTCATGCTGGTTGTAAAGGATGGTGCGCGATTTGGTGATGCCCATGTCGGGGCGATTCTTCGAGCGGCGCTTTTCGAGCAGTTCGCTTTCGACGCGCAGCGTATCGCCGGGGTAGACGGGCTTGATCCAGCGCAGTTCGTCGATGCCGGGGGAGCCCAGCGAGGCGATGGGGTCGGCCTGCAGATTCCTGACCATCATCGCCATCATCATCGCGCCGCTGTGCCAGCCGGAGGCGGAGAGGCGGCCGAAGTAGGTCTGGGCGGCGGCCTCGTCCGAGAGATGGAAGGGCTGGGGGTCATATTTGCTGGCGAAGTCGATCACCTCCTCGCGGGTGACCGTGTAGCTGCCGTAGCGGGCAATAGTGCCAGGGATGAGGTCTTCGTAATATTTCATGGGAGGTCTTTCTTCAGAACCTCCCCGGCTCGGGGAGGTGGCGAGCATAGCGAGACGGTGGGGTCGCGAGCGCAGCGAGCACCTGAGCTATCGGCAAGGGCAGGCGCTCGCTGTGCTCGCGACCCCTCCACCACCCTTCGGGCGGTCCCCCTCCCCGTGCCGGGGAGGTACTAGCCGATCCGCACTCCCGGGGTGCCGTGCGCGACTTCGGCGGTGGCGCGTTTGGTCAGCGTGCTGTCCCGCGCGCTGACCTTGTCGACGACCATATAGTTGGTTTGCCACGCTTCCGCCGTCACCTCGCAGGTCAGGTAGCCGCGCTGGTCGTTGACGAACTTGAGCTCGGGGTTGAACGCCATGAATTGCTCGCTGCCGGCGCGCAGGTCGCTGCCGTCGCCGCCGCTCGAGATGGAGGTGGCGACGAATTCGGTGGCGACCACGCTGTCGCCCGAGACCAGGTCCCCCGCGAAATTCTGATGCTCGTCGCCGGTCAGGACGATGACATTGTCGAGGCCGCGCATGCGGGCGAGCAGACGCTGGCGGGGCACGTCATAGCCAGCCCAGCTGTCCATATTCTTGATGACCGTCGGTTCCTCGGTGCGGCGGCGGCGGTCGAGGCTCATCATCATGATCTGCTGGGCAAGGCAGTTCCACTGCGCAGTGCCGCGGGTCATGTTGCGGGTCAGCCAGGCTTCTTGTTCGGCACCGAGCACCTGCGCAGCGGAATCCGACACGCTGGCGCACACCGGCTTGAAGCCGTCGCCACAGGGCTGGTCGGAACGGAACAGGCGGGTGTCGAGCAGGTCGATCTCCGCCAGCGTGCCGAATCGTGCCGAGCGATAGCTGCCGGCGATGGTGCCGTTGCGGGGCAGCATGGCGCGGCGGACCGGCATATGCTCGTACCAGGCCTGCAGCGCGGCGGCGCGGCGCAGCGCGAAGATTTCAGACGGCGCGCCGCCCTCGGGCAGCCCATCGATATCGGCGACCCAATTGTTGGTTATCTCATGATCGTCATAGGTGGAGAAAAAGCTGTGCGCGGCATGGGCGCGCTGCAGATCGGTGTCGGTTTTGTACTGCGCATAGCGCTGGCGATAGTCGTCGAGTCCGAAGCAGGTCTGGCCGACATGCTCGCGCACCGGGACGGAAAGGCCGCCAGTGAAATAGGAAGCGCGGGTCGGGCTGCCGCGATATTCGTAGATATAGTCGCCATAATGATAGACGAAGGCGAGGTCCTCGCGCGCCATGTGGCGGTAGGCCGAAAAGAAGCCGTCCTCATAATTCTGGCAGCCGGCGACCGCGAACTTGAGTTGCGCCGGGGTGGCGGTGGCGAGAGGAAGCGTGCGTGCCCGCCCGGTGAAGCTGCGCTCTCCGCCAGCGGTGAAGCGGTACCAATAGGGGCGGTCCGGCTGCAGGCCGGTCACCTCGACATGGACACTGTGCGCCAGCTCGGGGCGGGCCAGTTCCTCGCCCTGTGCGACGATGGTCGAGAAGCGGTCGTCGCTGCCGACTTCCCATTGTACGGCCATCGGTGCCATCGGCATGCCGCCATCCGAGGCCAGCGGATCGGGCGCGAGTCGCGTCCACAACACGAAGCCGTCGGGCGCGGGCTCGCCTGAGGCGATGCCCAGGCTGAAAGGAAAATCGCGCCAGATGCTGGCCTGTGCGCGCAGGATGGCCGGCGCGGTGGCGGCGGTGGCGATGGTTCCGGCGAGGAACAGACGGCGTGAGACATTGGCCTGGGTCATGGGCGTGGGTGGCTCCGGGTGACAGTTGGCGCAGTCGTAGCGATGTCGTGTTGCGGCGCAATGGCAGAAAGGCCCCTCTCCCGCCTGCGGGAGAGGGGCGGCGGGCTCAGCGGCCCAGGCTCAAACGGGCAAAGACGGTGAAGCCCATCGGATTGTCGCCATAGGCAGCGTCCAGCGCGTCCGGCTTGGCGAAGGCAGAGACGGTCCCCCCGAGCGCGAGGTTGAACGCACTGCCCAGCGGCAAGCGATAGGCATAGCCCAGTTGGACCTTGCTGATGCGAAAACGCTGGTCGTGCAGCGGGTCGTCATGATCGGGGAACAGCTCGTCATTGGCGACATTCTCGAACCGGCCGAACAGCGTGTGATGATCGTCGATGTCCCAATTGGCCTCCGCCAGCCAGGCGGTCAGCGTGCTGCCTGGCAGGCGGTTCTTGGCCGAGAAGGCGGCCGTGGCGGACAGGCGGCCGTCTGCATAATGGACGCTGGCAGTGGTGCGCGCTTCGTCCTCCCCCGGGTGCTGCGCCTCTGGCTCCTTCAATCGCGCATGGCTGACCTGCATCGCCCAGTTGGGTGACGGGGTGAGCGTGGCGCGGACCGACCAGCTATCTAGCCGCGGGGTTTCGATGTCCCACCGGTCCTCGTCCGGCTCCTCTCCGCGAAACGCCGAAGCCTCGAGCTGGAAGGTCCGGGTCGCATAGCCTGCGGTGATGACGCCGTAGGTGATGTGGGTCGAATCGAACCAGTGGTGGGTGATCGGCGCTTCGCTGTTGTAGCGGCTGGAGGCGCGATGCATGAAGGCGCTGGGGCCGATGGCCGGCTCCCCCACCGGACCGCCGTAGAGGAACAGGCTGGCCCCATCGCCGACGTTGAAGTCGACCCGCGCCGCCAATTCCATGAACAGGTCGTGCGGGTGCTGCGCATCGACCAGCGGCTCGCCGCCAGCCGTCTCGCCGGTGGCGAACAGGCTGGGGTAGCCGCGGTTGGACATCAGCGGTTCGAGGCTGAGCATCGATTTCAGTTGCACGCGGCCCCAGCCGGTGTCGCGCTCGGCGCTCGCCATCAGCATCGACTGGACATAGGTCTTGTCGCCGCCGCGCGGGCCGGACTGGTCGGTGTGGACCAGCGTGGCATAGCCGTGGATCATCGCCATCGTGTCGTCGCCGAGCGAGAGGTGCAGGCCGGAATGGCCGCCTTCGGTGCCGGGGAGGCGGGAGGTGCCGGAACCCTCGGCCGTCCACAGGACTGCTGCGGCGGTGGAGACGGGCTGGCGCCCGGCATGCGCATGGGCGTCGTCACCGTGCATCATGCCATGGTCATGCGGGGCAGGTGCCGGTGCCGGAGCCGGAGCCGGAGCGGGCGGTGGTGGGGTGCCATGGCCGGCATGATCGCCATGGCCGGCATGGTCCTGCGCTGCAGCAGGTGCGGCAAGGAGGGCGAACGCGGTTGCGCTCGCCAGAAAGACTGTTCTGGTCATCGTCGAAATCCTGATTTTGCTCGAAAAGGCGCTGGCTTTCGGGAGCTCAGGATCGGGGCGGGGGCAACGCGGGGGCGCTGGCGATGCCGGTCAGCACGGCGATGCGGCCGACCGGGACGTTATGCGGCGGCAGTGCATTGCCGGCAACGGCCGGCGCGGCCGCAACCGGCGCGGCGCAGCCAAGGCAGCCATGCTGCTTGGCCATCGCCGGTGGCGGCAGGCGGTCGTCATCGGTCGGGGCAGGTTTGCCATGGTCCATGGCGGCATGATCCATCGCCGCATGATCTGCTGACGCAGGTGCCACCAGCGTCGCATGACACAGCGGCGCTGCCGCAGCCGGCAGCGTCAGGCACAAGATAAGCAAGGCAAGGGCGATCCGGTGGATCATGGGCGTCGGTATAGCGGGGGAGGGGCCCCGCGTCCAACGGCCATACCAACAAAAGCCTTTTCCCCTGCTTTCGCAGGGGAACACCGCGCTGCCGGGCCAGCGGTTAGATCCGCACCATCCGCATGCCCTGCTCGCCATAGCGCGGCCCGGCCGTCGCGCCCTTGGGGCTGGCGGCGTCGAGTGCGGCAAGGTCTTCGGCGGTCAGCACCAGGTCGGCGGCGCGGACGCTGTCTTCCATCGTCGCGCGGCGCTTGGTGCCGGGGATGGGGACGATGTCCGGCCCTTGCGCCAGCAGCCAGGCCAGCGCGACCTGCGCGGCGCTGGCGTTATGGGCGGCGGCGATGCCCTCGACCACTTCGACCACCTTGAAATTGGTGGCGAAATTGGCCTCGCTCCAGCGCGGATCGTTGCGCCGCCAATCGTCTTCGGGGATGGCATCGAAGCTGCGGATCTGCCCGGCGAGGAAGCCGCGGCCGAGCGGGGAATAGGGGACGAAGCCGATACCGAGCTCGCGGCAGGTGGCCAGGATCTCGTCCTCGACATCGCGCTCCCACAGCGAATATTCGCTCTGCAGCGCCGCGACCTGATGCACGGCATTGGCGGCGCGCAGGCGGGCGGGTGCGGCCTCGCTCAGGCCGATATGCTTGATCTTGCCTTCGCGCACGAGGTCGGACAGCGCGCCCATCGTCTCCTCGATCGGCACGTTGGGGTCCATGCGATGCTGGTAGTAGAGGTCGATGCAGTCGATGCCGAGCCGCTTCAGCGATCCTTCGACCGAGGCGCGGGCATTGGCGGGGGAGCCGTCGATGCCGGTGATCCTGAGGCCGTCGAACTTGAAGCCGAACTTGGTGGCGATGACGAGGCCTTCACGCTTGCCCTTGATCGCTTCGCCGACCAGCTCCTCATTCTGATAGGGGCCATAGATCTGGGCGGTGTCGAAGAAGGTGACGCCCATGTCGATCGCCTGATGGATCGTCTTGATCGCTTCATCTGGATCGGCCTGTTCGCCGTAGGTGATGTTGCCGCCGCGGATCATCGGCATGCAGCCGATGCCGATGGCCGAGACGGTCAGCCCGTCGCCGAGGGTGCGCATATGCATGGTCTCTCTCCCTAATGGACCGTGACTTCTTCCGTTTCGCTCCCCGCCCGCGCATCCACGGTAGCGACGGCTGCGACATCATTTGTGACATTGCCGAGCGTGCGGACGATATCCGGCAGCTGTTCGACCGCGAGCAGCAGCACCAGCGGCTCGATCGGCACGCCCATGGCGAAACAGATCGGCGCGATGGCGGAGATGAAGCTGATCGATCCGGGCAGCGATACCGAGCCCAGCGTGGTGGTCGATGCCACGACCACCCCGAAAAACAGGGCGAGCGGCGTAAGTTCGGTGCCGGTCAGCCACGCGACATAAATGGCAACGGCCAGGTTCATCGCCGGGCCGGTCGAGCGGAACAAGGCGACTGCCAGCGGCAGGGTGACGTCGGCGGTGGTCTCTCGCACGCCCAGCGTCTTGGCGCCGCGCAGCATGGCGGGCAGCGAGGCCAGCGAGCTTTGCGTCGAAATCGCCACGGCCTGCGCGGGCAGCACGGCGCGGGCGAAGTCGCCAAGGCGCCGTTTGCCGCCGATCAGCGCGATCGGATAGCCCGCCGCCCAGACGATGGCGCCAACCGCCGAGACGATCAGGATATAGTGGAGGAAGACGCCGATCGCCTCCACGCCGACCCGCGCTGCGACCACAAAGGCGAGCGCTGCGACGCCGATGGGGGCGAGCATCAGCACCCAGCCGATGACGATCAGCATGGCATTGCCCAGCGCTGCGAAAAAGCCGGACAGCAGCGCGCGTTGCGGTTCCGCCAGCCGGGTGATGGCGAGCGCGAAGATCACGACGAACACGATCATCGGCAGGAAGGCATCATTGGCGGCGGCGAAAATAGGGTTGGTCGGCACCATCTGCTTGATGATGTCGGCAATCGACGGGACAGTGCCGGTATCGGCGCTTTGCGTCAGGCTGCCGGTCAGGGCAGCGGCCGCTTCTGCGGGGATGGGGAAGCTTTGCAGCAGCAGCGGGGTGACGACGGCGGCCATGATCGCGCCGCCCCACAGCACCGTCAGGAAAAAGCCGATCGACCATCCCGCGATGCGCCCGGCGCTGGCCGCGGCGACGGCGGTGACGATGCCGGTGACCAGCAGTGCGGCCACCAGGGGGACGATCGTCATCTGCAACGCCCGCAGCCACAGCGTGCCGAGGATGTCGGGCACATAGACCCAGCTTTCGACGCTGGCCGGCGCGAAGCTGGAGACAGCGATGCCGCAACCCAGACCCCCGACCAGGGCGATGAGGATGAACAGCGGCGAGATGCGGGGCATCGGCGGAGCGGAAGAAGCCATGGCCGCGACGATGCCCGCTGGCGCGTCTGCGGGCAAGGGGGGCAACGCCCCCTTTACACCCCGCGCCGTCCCGTTCACGTTAACGTCAAACGCCATAGAGCGGTGGGAGAAGTGCGATGACCGAACGTCCGGAGACCTTTGGCGCTGCCTTGAGCAAATGGGCAGCGGAGACCCCGCGCCAGAAGGCGACAACCTTCGAAAGCGTGACCATCGATTTCGCCGAACTCGACCGCCGCGCCAGCCAGGTGGCGCGGGCGCTGGTTGCCGAAGGGCTGGGGAAGGGCGACCGCATCGCCTATCTCGGCAAGAACAGCGCCGCGGTGGTGGAACTGACCTGCGGTGCGGCACGCGCCGGGGTGGTGCTGGTGCCGATCATCTGGCGGCTGACCGGCGAAGAGATCGCCTACATCCTGGGGGACAGTACCGCCAAGCTGCTGTTCGTCGGCGACGCGCTTGAAGACAGCGCGCGCGCCGCGATGGCGGCAGCGGGTGTCGCCGTGCCGGTGATCGGCATGGACCTTTCCGCGCCGCAACCTGGCTGGCGCGATTTCGCTGCCTGGCGCAGCGTGCAGGACAGCAGCGATCCCGCCATTCCGGTCGGCGCCGGGGATCCGGTGATCCAGCTCTATACGTCCGGCACCACCGGCAAGCCCAAGGGCGCGGTGCTGACCCACGCCAATGGCACCACGCTGCGCTGGCACATCGAGGATGGCGGTCTTGGCTGGATGCTGGCCGAACCGGGCGAAAGCGTGCTTAACTGCATGCCCTTTGCGCATATTGCCGGGATCGGCACCGTGCTGGGCGCGGTCTATTCGGGGCAGGAACTGGTCATCACCCGCGAATTCGACCCGGGTACGACCCTCGACATTATCCAGGATTTCAGGCTGGGGCGCCTGTTCCTGGTGCCAGCGGCGCTCGGCATCCTGCTGCAGCATCCCAAGGCGGCAAGCACCGATTTCTCGTCGATCAAGACCTTCTCCTATGGTGCCAGCCCGATCCCGCTCGATCTGCTCAAGCGCGGCGTGGAGGTGCTGCAGTGCGATTTTGCCCAGATGTACGGCATGACCGAAACTTGGGGCACGGTGGTGATGCTGCCGCCCGAGGACCATAGCGAAGCGCGCGTCGACAAGATGAGCGCGGCGGGCAAGGCGCTGCCGGGGGTCGAACTCGCCATATTGGGTGAGGACGGCAGCCATCTGCCGGCAGGTGAAATCGGCGAGGTGGCGATTCGGTCCCCCACCATCATGCTGGGCTATTGGAACCGGCCGGAGGAAACCGCCAAGACCCTGATCGGCGATGGCTGGCTGCGCACCGGCGACGTCGGGCTGCTCGACGATGAGGGCTATCTGTTCCTCAAGGACCGGATGAAGGACATGATCATCACCGGCGGCGAAAATGTCTATCCGGCGGAAGTGGAAAGCGCGCTCTACGCGCATCCGATGATCGCCGATGTCGCGGTGATCGGGGTGCCGGACGAGCGCTGGGGCGAGGCGGTCAAGGCCGTGGTGGTGCCGGCGCCGGGCAGCGAACCCAATCCGGCGGAAATCATCGCCTGGGCGCGCGAGCGGATCGCCGCGTTCAAATGCCCCAAGAGCATCGATTTCGTCGAGGCGCTGCCGCGCAACCCCTCGGGCAAGATCCTGCGCCGCTCGCTGCGCGAGCCCTATTGGGCGGACAAGGGGCGGATGGTCAATTGAGCGTGTTCAGCTAAGCGCACGGTAGATGCCCCAGACGCTGGTCAGGGTCAGCACGATGCCGACGAAGATCATCAGCTTGTCGGGGGGGATGCGTTTGGTGAGAATTGCCCCTAGCGGCGCGGCAATGACCCCGCCGATCAGCAGTCCGACCACCGACAGGGAAAATTGCGCAAGACCGAGCTGGGTCACGAACACCGCCGAAATGGTGAGCGTGACGAAGAATTCGACCGAATTGACGGTGCCGATCACCTTGCGTGGCTCCGCGCCCTGAATCAGCAGGTTGGAGGTCACCACCGGACCCCAGCCACCGCCGCCCGCCGCATCGAGAAAGCCGCCGACGAGGCCGAGCGGGCCGACGACCTTCGGGTCGCGCAACTGGATGCGGTGGTTGAAGCCGCGCCACAATATCCAGAGGCCGATGACCGCGAGATAGGCCAGCACGAACGGCTTGACCAAATCGCCATCGATGCCCGTCAGCAGATAGGCGCCAGCCGCCCCGCCGATCATCCCGGGGATCACCAGCCGCAGGAACCAGCGCAAATCTATGTTGCGGTGCCACAGATGATTGATGCCGGAGACGCCGGTGGTGAAGATTTCCACCGTATGGGTCTTGGCGCTGGCGAGCGCCGGAGGGACGCCCAGCACCCCGACCAGCAGGGTTGAGGTGATCACCCCGAAGGCCATGCCCAGCGCACCATCCACCAGCTGCGCGGCGAATCCGACGAGGATGAACGGCAGCAGTGCCGACAGGTCGATGGCAGAAAGATCGATCATGGATACAGCACAGGTCCCCGCAATATCGCGACGCCATAGACCGGGCTACCTGTCCTGCTCCACAGCCTTTGCCTTGGGCGGGGACAAGCAATGCTTTGGGCCATCAGCGCCGCGCCATCGTCGCCGGGTCGAGGTTGGCGCGGACATAATCGATGAAGGCGCGCAGCTTGGGCATCACCTGCCTGCGGCTGGGATAATAGAGAAACAGGCCGCCGCTCGATGCACCATAGCCTTGCAATACCACTTCGAGCTTGCCGGTCTCTATCTGTTTCTTGACATTGGGTTCGGCCATGTAGGCGATGCCGACCCCGGTTTCGACTGCCATGACGAGGGCTGCGAAATCGTTGACGATCACCGGCCCGGAGACGTCGACGTTGATCTGGCGATTGCCGTCGATGAAGCCCCAATCCATGAAATTGCCGGTGGCGAGGCGCACGCGGATGCATTTGTGGTCGCGCAGGTCGGCCGGCTTTTGCGGGCGGCCATGCCGGTCCAGATAGTCGGGCGTGGCGACAACGGTGAAGCCGAACGGATCGGACAGGCGCACCGCGACCATGTCCGCCGCGAGCGATTCCCCCAGGCGCACACCCGCGTCATACCCGCCCTCGGTAACGTCGACGAAGCCGTCTTCGGCGCAGATTTCCAGCTCGATCTCGGGATAGGCGGCGCAGAAACCCGCCAGGATCGGCTGGAACAGATGCTGCACCACTGCGCGCGGCAGGTTGATGCGCAGCCGTCCCGCCGGGCGCTCGCTGAGCGTGCGCGCGGCCTCGAAGGCATCGCCCAGCCCGTCGAAGGCGGGCCGGGCGCGATCGAGGAACATCTCGCCCGCCTGGGTCAGGCCGACACTGCGGGTGGTGCGCATCAGCAGGGGCACACCCACGCGCTCTTCCAGCGCGCGGATCGTCTGGCTGACAGCGGAGGCGGAAATGCCGAGGTCGATCGCGGCGGCGGAAAAGCTGCGGCGCTCCGCGACGCGCAGGAATGCCTCCACGCCATCGAGCGCGCCGCGGGTGATTGATAAGCCCTGCTTCATGACATGTGCAGATTAGACGCTCTTATCATTTCGGCAAGCGGTCCCTAAATAGGTTGCACAAAGAAACCAAAAAATTCCGGCTCTCCACTCACGAAAGGTCCAGTCCCATGCGCTCTCCCCTTCTTCCCGCCCTGCTCGGTTTCGCTGTCACCGGCGCCGTGATGTTCGCAACCGCTCCGGCTTCGGCCCAGGCCGCTACCGACTATCGCTGCACCGCGCTGGTCGAGCAGGCCCGCACCGCTGCTGCCAACAGCACCGATGCTGCCAAGGCCCAGCGCGCCCGCCAGTTCATCGCCACTGGCGTTGCGCTGTGCGAAGCCCGCAGCGAAGGCCCGGCCGCCCGCCAGTTCCGTTCGGCGCTGCGCGTGCTCGGCGTTCAGGAAATCCGCAATGCCGCTCCGGCCGAGATCGCCAACCAGGCGACGCCGGTCCCGGCCGGCGGCAACTGAGTTCCTTCCGGCCCGGTCGTCTTCACGCCGGGCCACTCTCCCCCCTGAAAATGGGCGGCGGTGCCATCCCGCCGCCCTTTTTTTGCGCGCTCCGGCCTGCGCAGCCGACCAGTTTCCCCTTGCAACCTTGTCTCCGGCATGATGGATTGCCGGTGGTATCGCACGCGCAACGGCGCGGCGCCTTTTCAGGAGAGTCGCGTCATGGCCACTGTTGCCGAACATCCCGTCCAGACCAGCCCCGCCAGCCACACCGCAGCATCGATGCGCGCACTGCTCGACGCCGCCCGCGCCGATTTCACCGCCAGCCTGCCGGTGCCGATCGAGGTGCGGCGTGACCGGCTGGACCGCGCCATCGCCATGATGATCGACCATGCCGATGCCTGGGCCGCGGCGACCAGCGAGGATTTCGGCCATCGCCCGCGCGAGCTGACGATGATCAGCGACGTGCTCGCCAGCAGCGGCGCGCTCAAGCACGCCAAGAAAAATCTGGCGAAATGGATGCGCGCCGAAAAGCGCTCGCCGATGTTCCCGCTCGGCCTGCTCGGGGCGAGCGCGCGGGTGGAATATCAGCCCAAGGGCGTCGTCGGCATCATCGCGCCGTGGAATTTCCCGATCGGGATGGTGATGACCCCGCTCGCGGGCATCTTTGCCGCAGGCAACCGCGCCATCGCCAAGCCGAGCGAATTCACGCCGGCGACCTCGGCCCTCTTCGAAAAGCTGGTGCCGCAATATTTCGCGCCCGAGGAATTCGCGATCGTCACCGGTGGTCCCGAGGTGGGCAAGGCGTTCAGCGAACTGCCGTTCGACCATATCATCTTCACCGGCGCGACCAGCATCGGCCGCCACATCATGCGCGCGGCGGCGGAAAATCTGGTGCCGGTGACGCTGGAACTGGGCGGCAAGTCGCCGGTGATCGTCGGCCAGAGCGCCGATCTTGCCGAGGTCGCGGGCAAGGTCGCGCAGGGCAAGCTGATGAATGCGGGGCAGATCTGCCTCGCCCCCGATTATGTACTGATCGACGGCGCGCGCGAGCAGAAACTGGTCGACGAGCTGGTCGCCAGCGCCAGCGCGATGTACCCGACCATCCTCGACAACGACGATTATACCTCTGTGGTCAACGACCGGCACCATGCCCGGCTGACCGGCCTCGTCGAGGACGCCAAGGCCAAGGGCGCGGAGGTGACGGTGGTCAATCCGGCGGGCGAGGATTTCGCATCCGCCAACGGCCGCAAGATGCCGATGCACATCATCCGCAACGTCAGCGATGACATGAAGGTGATGCAGGAAGAGATTTTCGGCCCGCTGCTCCCGATCAAGCGGGTGCGCAGCACCGAGGAAGCGGTGGCGCACGTCAATGCCAACGATCGTCCGCTCGGCCTCTATTATTTCGGCAAGGATGCCGCCGAGGAAGCGCGCGTGCTCGATCGGACAATTTCGGGCGGCGTGACCGTCAATGACGTGATCTTCCATGTCGCGCAGGAAGATCTGCCGTTCGGCGGCGTCGGCCCCAGCGGCATGGGCAATTACCATGGTTATGACGGGTTCAAGACCTTCAGCCACGCCAAGTCGGTGTATCGCCAGGCGAAGGTGGATGTCGCCAAGCTGGCCGGGCTCAAGCCGCCGTTTGGCGCGGCGACCGCCAAGACGATTGCCCGCGACCTCAAGAAGTAGGTTGCGCGGGTCGGGCGGGGGAGGCTAAGCGCCTCGCTCGACCCACGGACATGCCCCTGTGGTGAAATTGGTAGACGCGTCCGACTCAAAATCGGATGCCGCAAGGCGTGCTGGTTCGAGTCCGGCCAGGGGCACCAATCCGGGTCAAGCCGCTGCAGGGCAGGCGGCTTTTCCTCCACGGCACTTTGCGCGATGGTGCGGCGATGCCGGCACCGACTCGCCCCCTCGTCTCAGACCCTCGCCGCGCGCGCGACCCCGGCCTTCGGCGCAGCCAGTTCGGGCAGGTGGTATGGATCGAGTGCCCGCAATGCGACGGGCCGGCGACCAACAGCGGCCGTGGCGCCCACTGCCGTCGTTGTGGCTATATGACTGTCCAGCGGCGCGGCTCCGAAAGCGCGTCGTGGGGGCGCATCGCACTCGACAATCCGCTGTGCAGCCATTGCCGGGGCCCGCTGCCGCAGCGGGCGATGCCGACCGCGCGCATGGTCGATGGCAAGATGAAGTTGCGCGTCCGCTGCCCCGCCTGTGGAAAGACCGTCGACTTTCCCGCCAGATATGCCTTCCCGCCGGAGGGCCCGGGCGGCGGCCTGATCTGGCGGCCGCTCTATCTGCGCACGCAGGTCAGCGGGCATGAGCTGGCGGTCGACAATCTCGCGCATCTCGACGCGCTCGAAGCGTGGCTGGGCGGATCGCTGCGGGAGCGCGGGCCGGTCGCCGGGCTGACGATGATGGCGCGCCTGCCCCGCTGGATGAAGACGGCCACGATGCGGCCCAAGATCATACGGGCGCTGCGCCATTTGCGGGCGCGGGCGCAGCAGGCGGGTATCGAAGAATGAACGGAGCCAGCCGATGACGCTCGATACGCTGTTGCGCGCGGCCTATGGCGCCAATATCCTGATCCTGCTGCCGGTGGTCGCGACGCTGGCGCGCGCCGACAGCACCGCAACTATCTTCGGGCCGGCGGTGCCGGAATCGCCGGGGCTGCGGCTGCTGGTCGCTGCCTTGTGGTGCGGCATCATGGTCGCGTCCGCGCTAGGCCTGTTCGCGCCGCGCGCCTTTGCCGGCGTGCTGGTGCTGCAGGTGGTCTACAAGGCGCTGTGGCTCGGCCTGTTCATCGTGCCGCTGTGGCGCGCTGAGGGCGCGGCGGCGGTGCCGTGGGGCCCGGTCGTGCCCTTTGCCCTGATCGTGCTGCTATGGCCGCTGCTCATCGCGGCACTGTGGCGCGCCGGCCACTGGTCCGCGTGAATGCGTGCCGAAATGCTTGAAGTTCCGGGCGGAGCTTGCTAACGGCCCGGCAGCGACGCGAAGGGATTCGCGGCGAACCATGGATTATTGCCGGTGCTGTTGAGCTGCCGGATGGCGGCTCCGGCCTTCAACAGACAAGGATAAGTGGCGGTTTTATGCAGATTGTCGTTCGCGAAAACAACGTAGACCAGGCGCTGCGGGCCCTGAAGAAGAAGCTGCAGCGTGAAGGCGTCTATCGCGAGATGAAGCTGCGTCGCCACTATGAAAAGCCCAGCGAAAAGCGCGCGCGTGAGCATGCCGCCGCCGTGCGCCGCGCCCGCAAGATGGAGCGCAAGCGGCTGGAGCGTGACGGCGTCCGCTAAGGATTGCGCAAAACCGGAATTTGGCGAAGGGCGGTTGTCGAAAGGCAGCCGCCCTTTCCTTTGGTTGCTGGAGTCGAAGCGATGCGCATGTTTTCTATTTGTCTGACGCTGCTGGCGGTGGCGCTGTCGGCCCCGGCCAGCGCGCAGGACGCGCCTCCGTCCGGCCCCGCACCCACCGCGGCCGCGGCGCCGTCGATAACGCTGGAGACGCTGACTCCTGGCACCGGCGCCACGCCGGGCGATAACGATGTGGTGCTGGTCAATTATCGCGGCACGCTGGGTGACGGGACGATGTTCGATGAAGCGCAGCGGACGATACTGCCTGTCGGGCGGTTGATTCCCGGCTTCACGCAAGGGCTCAAGCAGATGCGGGTGGGTGGATCCTACCGGCTGACCATTCCCACGGAGCTGGGCTATGGACCGGCCGGTGCCGGGCCCATCCCCGGCAACAGCACGCTGGTCTTCACCGTCGATCTGCTCGATGCCGGGCCGCCGGAGCGTGCGCGCGCGATGGCCGGCCTGCCATCGGTCGAGGTGCAGGCGATCGTGCCCGGCACGGGTCGGGTGCCGACCGCGGAGGAACTGGTGCTGGTCAACTACACCGGCCGGCTGCCCGATGGCACGGTGTTCGATAGCGGGCAGAGCGCGATCTTCTTCGTCAACCAGCTGGTGCCCGGATTCACGCAGGGGCTGCTGCAGATGCGCAGCGGCGGCCGCTATCGCCTGTTCATCCCAGCGGATCTTGCCTATGGCGCGCAGGGTGCCGGGCCGATCCCGCCCAACAGCGACCTGGTGTTCGAGGTCGAGCTGATCGCCACCAACCGCCTTGCCGAAATCGCCGGGATGATGCGCCGGGCGGCGGCCGAAGCGAACACCGCCCCATAGCCGCGGCGCTTGCGCCATCGGGCAGCTAGGCTATAGCCGCCGTCATCCCGTGCGACCGACCGAGGGGGGAATGATCCTATGTCCGATGTTACCGCCGTTCCGCTTCGTCCCGTTAGCAAATCCGGCATCGCCGTGCTGTGGGTGGGGGTGTTGTTGCTGGTGATCGGCGCCGCTGCCTGGGCGATGACCCTGTCGCGCCAGCCGCAGATCGAGCTGACGGTGGTGCGGGCCGGGTCGGGGGCGATGGTGAGTGCCGACGATGTGGTGCTGATCAAATATGAAGGCCGTCTGCCCGATGGCACGGTGTTCGATTCGGCCGACCAGGCGCCGCTCGATGCCGGCAGCGTGGTGCCGGGCTTCTCGCAGGGTCTGCAGCGCATGCAGGTGGGCGGCAAATACACGCTCTTCATCCCGTCCGAGCTTGGCTACGGTTCGACCGGCGCTGGCGGCGTGATCCCGCCGGATACGGACATCACCTTCGACGTCGAAGTGCTCGACAAGCGCTCGCGCGCCGAAATCCAGGCGATGCAGCAGATGATGCAGCAAATGGGCGCAGGCGGTCCGGGCGGCCCCGGCGGCGCGCCGGGCGGTGCCCCGGGGGCGGCTGCTCCGGGTGGTCCGCCGACCGGCCCGTGAGCGGCTGACGATGCTATCGATCACCCTCAACGGGGACCCGCGCAGCATCGCCCAAGGCACCAGCATCGCCGCGCTCGTGGCCGATATCGGGCTCAATCCCGCCAAGGTCGCAGTGGAGCGCAATCGGGAAATCGTGCCCCGCTCGACGCTGGCCGACGTGCTGCTGGCCGATGGCGATGCGCTGGAAATCGTGCATTTCGTCGGCGGTGGGTAGTTCGCCGCCCACTCACCGTCATTGCGAGCGCAGCGAAGCAATCCAGCGTTGCGCAGGGCGGCACTGGATTGTTTTGCTACGCTCGCAATGACGGGCAAAACTCAAGGACTCTTAAGATGCCCACCCCCTCCCCGGACACATGGACCGTCGCCGGTCGCACATTCACCAGCCGCCTGATCGTCGGCACCGGCAAGTACAAGGATTTCGCGCAGAATGCCGCAGCGGTGGAAGCCGCAGGCGCGGAGATCGTCACCGTCGCGGTGCGGCGCGTCAACGTGTCCGATCCGGCCGCGCCGATGCTCACCGACTTCATCGATCCGAAGAAGGTCACCTATCTGCCCAACACCGCCGGCTGCTTCGATGCCGACAGCGCGATCCGCACGCTCCGGCTGGCGCGAGAGGCGGGCGGCTGGGACCTGGTCAAGCTGGAGGTGCTGGGCGAGGCAAAGACGCTCTACCCCAATATGCGCGAGACGCTGCACGCCACCGAGGTGCTGGCCAAGGAAGGGTTCCTGCCGATGGTCTATTGCGTCGATGACCCCATCGCCGCGAAGCAGTTGGAAGATGCCGGTGCGGTGGCGATCATGCCGCTGGGCGCGCCGATCGGCTCGGGGCTTGGCATCCAGAACCGCGTCACCATCCGGCTGATCGTCGAGGGCGCGCGCGTGCCGGTGCTGGTCGACGCCGGCGTCGGTACCGCCAGCGATGCGGCGGTGGCGATGGAGCTGGGCTGCGACGGCGTCCTCATGAACACCGCGATTGCCGAGGCGAAGGACCCGGTACTGATGGCGCAAGCGATGAAATCGGCGGTCGAGGCCGGGCGGATGGCCTATCTGGCCGGGCGCATGGGCACCCGCAAATATGCCGATCCCAGCAGCCCGCTCGCCGGGCTGATCTGACCATATCGGGAACGATCGTTGCCCTCGGTTGTTTATTGCAAGCATCAACCGAAAGGACACGACCATGGGTGAATTCACCGACAAGGCCAAGGGCCTCGCCAACGAAGCCGTCGGCAACCTCAAGCAGGCCGCTGGCAAGGCCACCAACGACGCCGACCTGCACGCACGCGGTGTCGCACAGGAACGCAAGGGCGAAGCCCAGAACGTAAAGGGCAGCGTCAAGGGCGCGCTCGGCGACAAGGTCTGACGCTTTTGCCAAGACAATGAAAAGGCCGCCGGAGCGATCCGGCGGCCTTTTTGCTGCGTGAAGTGGCCCGCTTGATTTTGCAGAGCGCGTCCTCCCCTGCAGGGGAGGACGTTATCCCGCGATCCCGATCTTGTCGTGCGTCCGCAGATCGAATTCACTGGTGTCATACCGGCACTATTGAGGCGCTGGCCTTATTCTTCGGCGTAAGTCCGAGCGGTCTGCGGCGGTCAAGGGCCTAGCTACATCAACCGCCGAGCTATCTTCACCATACCACCTACCGAGATTCGGTGTGCCGCTGCAGGGATTCGGACCCCTTTCTCGTCGACCGCCCCCGCTCTCCGTTGAATATGCGGACACGATTGAGTCTTGCAGGGGCAGTATCTGAACGGAAACGTCCACATCGCAAAGCTGCTGAAGGGCGTTTAGAGACGCAAATACTTGGCTGGCCGTGACATCGACATCGGGGACAAAATGCGCGGTCCAGCGGCTCTCTCCATGATAACTGGGCGAACGCTGATCGATGATGATATCGGTCGGGTCATTCGTCTGCTGGCCATGCCTGCGCCACCCCAATCCATCGTAGCGCCAGACCATATCAAGGGATTGCGCCCAGTCTGCAGCGGAGGCGTCTAGTCCTTCCGGGGGAGGTGGTGCCTCCACAGACATGATGCGCACATACCCCAACCATTGAAATTCCGGTTCCAGTGGTCGGATTTGCACATTCGCAGCCAGAAGATTCGCCGACAGGCCGAGTGCCGCAAGAGCAAGGAGGAGCTTACGGATGTGTGGTTGGTGCATGCCAGAATAATGGTTCATGGCGCACAAGCCTCCATAAGGTCACTCCGCCGCCGTCAGTTTATCCTGCGTCCGCAGATCGAAATCGCTCGCGTCATGCCGTTCGTGGAGCTGGCTTGCCGGATCGCCCATCGTGCGGTTGACCATGCGGCCGCGCTTGACCGCGGGGCGGTCGGCGATCTGGTCGGTCCAGCGCATCACGTTGGTGTATTCGTGGACGGAAAGAAACTCCGCCGCGCCATAGACCAGGCCCTTCACCAGCGCGCCATACCAGGGCCAGATCGCCATGTCGGCAATGCTATAGTCCGCGCCGGCGACATAGTCCGACTCGCCCAGCCGGATATCGAGCACCGAGAGCTGGCGCTTCACCTCCATCGCATAGCGGTCGATCGGATATTCGAGCTTCACCGGCGCATAGGCGTAGAAATGGCCGAAGCCGCCGCCGAGAATCGGGGTCGCGCCCATTTGCCACATCAGCCAGTTGAACACCTCGGTCCGCGCCGGCCCGGAGGCGGGGAGGAAGGCGCCGAACTTCTCGGCGAGATAGACGAGGATCGACCCGCTCTCGAACACCCGCACCGGCTCCGGTCCGCTGCGGTCGAGCAGGGCAGGGATCTTGCTGTTGGGGTTGATGTCGACGAAGCCCGATCCGAACTGGTCGCCATTCATGATGTTGATCAGCCAGGCGTCATATTCCGCGCCGCTGTGCCCCAGCGCCAGCAGTTCCTCCAGCATCACCGTCACCTTGACGCCATTGGGCGTGCCCAGCGAGTAGAGCTGCAACGGATGCTTGCCGACCGGCAGTTCCTTCTCCGCGGTCGGCCCGGCAATGGGCCGGTTGATCGCGGCGAAGCGGTGGGTGGCGTCCTGGTTCCATGTCCAGACGGCGGGCGGGGTGTATTCGGCGGCGTCGGTCATGCGGGGTGGGCTCCTGTGGTGGGCATGAGGCGATTAGGGCTTGGGTAAAATGACAGCTTCGATGGCAGTCTGCACTTCGGCCTTGGCTGTATACCAATTTGTAGTGGCGAGCATGATGCGCCATGTCTCGTCCTGGCGCGCTTCTGCCAACAGGCGACGCAACATCTCTTCAGCTGGAATTGGATTGGAGTCGATTTGCTCGCCATCGATATGCCATATCAGATTGTCGCCGATCCCGATGGCAAATGCAGCCTGGGAATCGACGTCCCCTTCGACAGCTAGGATCGCCATATAGGCGAGTGCCAAGTCGCCATCATTTGCGCAGCTATATATTCGCGCTATCGCGTGACCTGCAAATTGGGGGTCGTCCCAGCAGGCATCATCTTCGTCAGGATAGCGTCCCTGTGCGGCAGTGTAATGCGCAGCATCTTGTCTCAGCTGCTCGTAATCGGGTCTTGCTCTCGCTCTATCAAGTTCACGGATGGGAGCAGCCATAAGGTCAACGCCGCGGCACCAGCGCCGGAACCTCGCGCGCCGCATCCGCCGGCCGGATCCCTGGCGGCGGTGCTGCATCGCCGCGTTCCTCGCCGTCGCGGATGCGGATGGCGCGGCGGATGGCGGGTTTGACGCGGGGATAGATGCCGCAGCGGCAAATGTTGGTGATTGCCGCCTCGATCTCGGCATCGCTGGGATCCGGGGTTTTCTTGAGGAGGACGCTGATTGCCATGATCATGCCCGGCTCGCAAAAGCCGCACTGGGTGACCTGTTCGGCCACCCACGCCTGCTGCACCGGGTGGCTGCGGTCGGGCGAGAGCGCCTCGATAGTGGTGACGAACCGCCCCTCGCAATCGGCGATACTGATCTGGCAGCTGGCCAGCGCCTCGCCATCGACATCGACGATGCAGGCTCCGCATTCGCCGGTGCCGCAGCCATATTTGGTGCCGGTCAGATTGGATGCATCGCGCAGCGCCCAGAGCAGCGGCGTCGCCGGATCCATGCGGTAGCGCACCGGGCGGCCGTTGACGGTGAAGGCGGTCATGGGTCCTGACCCTAGCGGCCGACTGGCGCGTTGCCAACCGGCGCCGCGTCGCTACGATAGCGGGAAAGGAGGACGGCATGGCCGAACGCACCATTTCCAGCTTCGCCGAATTCTGGCCCTATTATCTGCGCGAGCATGGCAAGCCGCTGACGCGCGGCCTGCATTATGCGGGGACCAGTCTGCTTGTCGCCATCGCGCTGTTTGCGCTGGCAACGCAGCGCTGGGGGCTGCTGATGCTGCTGCCGGTCGCGGGCTATGGTTTTGCCTGGGCCGCGCATTTTCTGGTCGAGCGCAACCGCCCGGCGACCTTCACCTATCCGCTGTGGAGTCTCGCCGGCGATTTCCGCATGTGGGCGCTGTGGCTGACCGGGCGGCTGGGGCCGCATCTGGAGCGGGCCGGGCTGCGCTAGCTACCGTTGCGAACCAGCCGGATGTCGACCTCGTGCGAGACGTAGCGCCATTCCTCGCTCGCGCGTAGCCGCACGAGCAGCTTGTCGAACGCCGCCTCATGCTCGGGGGCATATTCGAACCAGGTGAGGAAATCGAAAGGCTCGCCCAAGTCGCGGCCATGGTGCAGGCGGCGGGCGATCTCGGGCAGATATTCCATGCCGATCGGCGTGTGCTGCGAGTCGCGGTAGATCGCCAGCCGCTCGTCCTGTGCCAGATCCCACCAGTCCTGCGATTTGGAGATGGGGATCAGCGCGGCGTGGCGCGCCTCGCTGCGCCCCAGGCCGGACTGGCTGGCGCGCAGATCGCTCCGCTCTCCGGCGGTGGTGTAGCGCAGGTTGCTGATCGCACCGGCAAGGTCCCAGGCGGCATCGGGCAGCGGCGCGGCGCCGATCCGCACCGCCATGTGGCTCGCCGCGGGCAGGCTGTCGCCGGTCACCGCCGTGATGCTGCGCACCGCCCATTCGCCGCTGTCGCCGCCCGTGAAGCGGATGATGTTCTCGTTTGCCATGCCTCGTCGCTAGCGCAGGCCGGGCAGCCGGTCTTGCGCGATGTTGCCCTGGCTCAGCCGACCTTGCGCACGAACACGCAGCCCGCCGAATAGCCCGCCCCGAACGAGCAGATCAGTCCGGTATCGCCGCTTTCGAGATCCGCACTATGCTGGTGGAAGGCGATGATCGACCCGGCGCTGCTGGTGTTGGCATAGCTGTCGAGCACGGTCGGGCTCTCGTCCTCGCTCGCCTCATGGCCGAACACCTTGCCGGCGATCAGCCGGTTCATATTGGCATTGGCCTGGTGCAGCCAGGTGCGGCGGATGCTGCCATGCGGCAGGCCCAGCTTCTCCATCTCGGCAAGGATCATTGCCGAGACCATTGGCACCACTTCCTTGAACACCTTGCGGCCTTCCTGGACGAACAGCTTGTCCGCGTCGTCGCGGCCTTCGGGCGCGGTGCGGTTGAGGAAGCCGAAATTGTTGCGGATATTGTTGGAAAAGACGGTCTTCAGCTTGGTGCCGATGATGTCCCAATGCTGCGCGGGGGCGATGTCGACGCTTTCGACCAGGATGGCGGTGGCGACATCTCCGAAGATGAAGTGGCTGTCCCGGTCGCGCCAGTTGAGATGGCCGGAGGTGATCTCCGGATTGACCACCAGCACGCTTTTGGCATGCCCCGCCCGGATGAAATCGGCGGCGGTCTGGATGCCGAAGGTGGCGGAGGAGCAGGCGACATTCATGTCGAAGCCGAAGCCCTCGATGCCCAGCGCATCCTGTATTTCCACTGCCACCGCGGGATAGGCGCGCTGCAGGTTGGAACAGGCGCACAGCACCGCATCGACATCGGCCGGATCGCGCCCGGCGCGCTCCAGCGCCTGCAGGCAGGCCTTGACGCCGATTTCGGCGAGGATGGCGAGCTGGTCATTGGGCCGTTCCAGATCGCGCGGGCGCATCACGGCGGGGTCGAGCACCCCGGCCTTGTCCATCACGTGGCGCGCCTTGATCCCGCTCGCCTTCTCGATGAACTCGACCGAGCTCGGCTCCAGCGCCTGGACGGTACCGGCTGCGATCGCTGTGGCATGCTCGGCATTGTGCTGCGCCACATAGGCGTTGAAACTCGCGACCAGCTCCTCGTTCGAAATGCTGTCGGGCGGGGTGTAGAGGCCGGTGGCCGAGATGACGGGGTGCGACATGCGCCGCTGATTAGCGGCAAGGCGGGGTCAGGGCAAACCACATCGTTGCGGCCGCAGCAGATGCGACGAAGCGCAAACAGGGTTAATTGCCGGGAAAGAATTTCCGTGCAATCTTGGCCTCAGGGATGGGAAAGGACGACACAGGTACAGACGAGGGGCAAGGTATGACCATCGGCAACCAGCGTAAACCCGGCGACATGGCGATTGCGGAAATGCGTGAATTCGCCAGCTTTCCATCGCGTACCCAGCGGTACATCCGCCGCAGTCTCGATATCGGGCTGCAACGCGGCGATGCGGTGGCACTCTGGTCGCGCGATGTCGTCGAGGAAGCGGGCATCCGCGTGCAGGCCAAGATTTACGAGCGCCTGCCCGATGTGCGTGAGGCGATCCCCGATGACAGCGGGCTCGACCATGTCGAGCCGTTCATGGGCGGTCTCGTCCGCCTGTCCGCCTTCGATCTGGGGCAGGACCGGCTGCACAGCTTTTCCGCCTATCGCTTCCTCTATGAGCGGCTGTTGGGTGCGGGCGCGCGTCCGTGGCTGCCGGGCGCCTTCTGCGCGGCAGCGGCACTGCCGCATATCCACCCGTCCAAGCGCAAGGATCTGCTGCAGTCGATCGGCGAAAGCGCTGCAACCGCTGCGGGATGGTCGGCGCGAGAGCCCGCCTTCTATCCGGCGTGGGTCGACAAGATCGACGACAGCCGCCCCGCGAACTGATGGCGGGCGCGGGCCCGACCGCCGCCTAACCGACCAGCCCGAGTTTGCGCGCCGCGCGCCACGCCAGCGTCTTGGCGCGGGCATGGCGCGGCCAGCGTGGCGGCGCCTTGGGGCTGAAACCGCGTGCGCGCAGCCAGCGGTTGGCGCCATGCGCCTCGCTCTCGCGATAGCTCCATTCCGAACGCCAGGTGATCGACAGCGAAATCGACGGCTCCGGCCCGTTCCTCACATAATGCGGCGCCATCACCGGCATCAACACCGCCTTGCCCGGGGTCAGATGCGCGACGAATTCCTGCCCGTCGAACGCATCCGACCAGGGCAGGCCGCGGTGGCCGCCGGCATGATAGCGCTCATGTTCGGGCTGCGGGGCAAAGCGCGGATCGGCGGCGGGCCAGACGTGCATCTCCTTGCTGCCCTGCAACTGCAGCAGGATGTTGTGCTCCGGATCGAAATGATAGGGTGTCATCGATCCGGGGCTCGATATGAAGATATAGCCCTGCAGCGTCAGCATCGGCCCGGTGCGCGGCGCGACGGTATCGTCGAGCTCGGCGAGCAGATCGCGGATCAGCGCGGCATAGGCCGGCACCGCCTCGACATTCTTCAGCACCGCCCAGCTCCGGTTTTCGGCGATGGTACGGATGGTGTCGCCGATGCCGAGCCCGTTGGCCGGAGCATCGTCGGGCATCGTGCCGACACCGATATCGGCCCGGTTATACTCGATCGACGTCGCCGGCAGCGCCTCGCCCAATTGCGCCAGCGCATCCAGCGTCAGCAGCGGATGGTCGCGCAGGCCATGGTCGAGGATGGCCGGATCGTTGGGATAGGCGGCGGCGATGGTGGCGCGCGCATCGGGGCCGAAGCAGGGCAGGGCGCTGCTCCCGGCAAAGCTGGCGGCGGAATGCGGGGCGGTCATGCGTCGTCTTCCTCTCGGGCAATCGGTGGCGCCTTGCTGGCGGTGCGCCGGGCCTTGACGCCGCGCCACGCCGCGGCGGCGGTCTGGGCGGCCTGCCACAGCAGCCGGTTGGCCGTACCGGGCAGGGGCATCGACAGGCTGACGATGCTGCGGCGCTCGCGCCACAGGCTGTCGATCATCGGATGGTCCTCTGCCGCGCAACTGTCGATGAAGGCGAGCTTGCGGCTCGTCAGCAGCGCCAGACTTTCCCGCTGCAACAGCACGCCGGGGGAAAAGCGCGCGAAGCGCTCGTCGAAAGCCGTCTTGAACGAAAAACCCGCCCGACCCGAAACCAGCGTGATCAGCATGGCAATCGCGCGTCCGTCGATCCTGAGCGCGGTAAGCAGCACCTTGCCCTCCGCCCAGCCGGCCGCCATCGCCTCGCTGAAGAAGGCGCGGGTATCGGCGTTGCTCGCCAGCGCCGAGCCATTGGCGCCTTTCCAGCCACTGGCTTCGAGCGTGAGAAACTCGGCGATCCAGCCGGACGGATCGCCGCCGCCGTCGCGCTGCTCGACACTCAGCGTGCCCTCCTCGCCCAGCCGCGCCCATTGGCGGCGCAGCTCCTTGCGCTTCTTGGCGCGTACCGCAGCATCCCAATAGGCGTCGGCATCGAGATCGGTCGCCAGCATCGCGCGCACCGTGCGCGCCTCGACCATCGTCGGCAGACCCAGAGCTGCGGCAGCGGCGATCAGGCCGGCATGCAGCGCGCTGCCTTCCACCAGCCCGTCGGCCAACAGCGCCCGGCTGGCCGGGAACAGCGACGGCGCCTGCGCCAGCACGCCCTGCCACATGGCCTGCTCCTGGCCTGCGGATGCGGACACCGCAGACAGGAAGCTGTTGGGGTGCGACCATGTGGCCAGCGTTGGCAGCGGCAGCCGCCCCAGCTTCGGCAGGGCGATCAGCGGCACCAGCCCGGCAGGCGTGCCGCCGTGCCCGCAAACCTGCGCGACCTTGACCGCCCGCCCGGCATCGCAATGGCGCAGCCCGGGCCCAAGCAGCCACGGCTCGGCAAAGACATTGGCATCATGGCCCGGCGCGATTGGCGGCCACGCCGCGCTCGCGGCCATCCCGGCCCCTGCAAGCAGCCTCAGCCCCGCTGCCGGCCGGCCGGCCTCCGCAGGACCGGGGCACGGCGCTACCGGCGCCGCCGCGCCATCGTCGGCGCCCAGAGACATGGTAACGCTGCCGTCCATGCCAGCGCCATAGCGCGGCGCGGTGAACAATTCATTCCCGACATTCCAGCGCTGCGGGGGCAGCGGACAAAGAAAACCCCGGCGGATTGCTCCGCCGGGGCGATGTATATCGGTCGATGAGGGCGGCCAGCGTTGTCGGCGCCGGCGGTCCGGATCAGCCGTGTGCCAGTGCCGCGAGCAGCAGGATGGCGACGATGTTGGTGATCTTGATCATCGGGTTCACGGCGGGGCCGGCGGTGTCCTTGTAGGGATCGCCCACGGTATCGCCGGTCACTGCGGCCTTGTGGGCTTCGCTGCCCTTGCCGCCGTGGTTGCCGTCCTCGATATATTTCTTGGCATTGTCCCACGCGCCGCCGCCCGAGGTCATCGAGAGCGCGACGAACAGGCCGCCGACGATCACGCCGAGCAGCAGGGCACCGAGCGCGGCAAAGCCTTCGGCCGGCGATGCCACCTGGGCGATGATGAAATAGACCGCGATCGGCGCCAGCACCGGCAGCAGCGAGGGGATGATCATCTCCTTGATCGCTGCCTTGGTGACGAGGTCGACGGTGCGGGCATAGTTGGGCTTGGACGCGCCGGTCATGATGCCGCTGTCGTTGGCGAACTGGTCGCGGACGTCCTTGACCACCTCACCGGCAGCGCGTCCGACCGCCGTCATGCCCATTGCCCCGAACAGATAGGGCAGCAGCGCGCCGAGCAGCAGCCCGACGATGACATAGGGGTTGGACAGGCTGAAATCGACCGCAGCCGTGCCATCGACATTGGTGCCGAGGCCGAGACGTCCGGCAAAGGCGTTGAGATCGGTGGTGTAGGCTGCGAACAGCACCAGCGCGGCGAGGCCGGCCGAACCGATGGCATAGCCCTTGGTCACAGCCTTGGTGGTGTTGCCCACCGCGTCGAGCGCGTCGGTCTTTTCACGGACCGAATCGTCGAGACCCGCCATTTCGGCAATGCCGCCGGCATTGTCCGTCACCGGGCCATAGGCATCGAGCGCGACGACCATGCCGGCCAGCGCCAGCATCGCGGTGGCCGCGAAGGCAATGCCAATCAGGCCGGCGATCTGGAAGGTGGCGATGATGCCGATGACGATCACCAGCGTCGGCAGGGCGGTCGCCTCGAGGCTGATCGCCAGACCCTGGATGACGTTGGTGCCGTGGCCGGTTTCGGACGCCTTGGCGATCGAGCGGACCGGGCGGTAGTTGGTGCCGGTATAATATTCGGTGATCCACACGATCAGGCCGGTGATGACCAGACCGATCATCATGCACCAGAACAGGCCCATGCCGGTGAAGCCCTTGGCACCGGTGATGTCGTCGGCGCCGATCACCGCGTTCATGTCCCCCAGCGCATAGCTGGTCGCCCACCAGATGGCGGGGATGGAGAGCACTGCCGTGAGCAGGAAGCCCTTGTACATCGCACCCATGATGTTGGTGCCACCGCCCAGACGCACGGCATAGGTGCCGATGATCGAGGTGACGATGCAGACGCCGCCGACCAGCAGCGGCAGGCTCATCAGCGGGACCAGCGCTGCACCGAGCGAGGCGCCGAGCAGCAGCGCGACGAGCACCATGGTCGCGCCGATGGTGACGACATAGGTTTCGAACAGGTCGGCAGCCATGCCTGCGCAGTCGCCGACATTGTCGCCGACATTGTCGGCGATCACCGCCGGGTTGCGGGGATCGTCTTCCGGAATGCCGGCTTCGACCTTGCCGACGAGGTCGGCGCCGACGTCCGCAGCCTTGGTGAAGATGCCGCCGCCAAGACGTGCGAAGATCGAGATCAGCGAGGCACCGAAGGCCAGCGCGACGAGACCGTCGACGACGATACGGTCATTGGCGGCGTTGCCGGCCACCTCGACCAGATACCAGAAGAAGCCAGCGATCGCGAGCAGCGCCAGGCCGGCGACCAGCATGCCGGTGATGGCACCGGCGCGGAACGCCATGGTCAGGCCGGACTGCAGGCTGGTCTGCGCCGCCGCAGCAGTGCGGACGTTGGCGCGGACGGAGATGTTCATGCCGATGAAGCCGGTCGCGCCGGACAGGACCGCGCCGAGCACGAAGCCGATGGCGGAGGTCAGGCCGAGCGGCGAAATGCCGATGATGATCGCAGTGACCACGCCGACGATGGCGATGGTACGATATTGCCGGCCGAGATAGGCCTGGGCGCCTTCCTGGATGGCGGCGGCGATTTCCTGCATTTTGGCATTACCTGCCGGGGCGCGGAGCACCTGCTGGCTGGTAATGATGCCATAGAGCACGGCGACAAGGCCGAGCGCGATGGCGATCAAAGCGATAGACATGGGACCCAATTTCCTCCCGTTGATTTTGCGGTGCGTTCCGCGGGAGGGGTCTGTCGGGCGGGGGGCGCAAGCGCCCGCGTCCCGCACCGCGCCCCCTTGCGCGAATGCATCGGACGCGGGCCTAAGGGGTTAAACCGGCAAGGGCAAGCAAAAGCGCCGATTTTGCAGATCGGGGGCGAACGCCAATGTGCCCCTGCTTGGGCAGGAGACCGAATGGCTAATGCTGATAGCCCAACGCCTGTCCGCCGGGTGGCACCTTGCCATCGACCAGCAGGGGCGATCGTTGCTGCGCCAGCACCGAGCCGATGCGTGTCGCCTCCACCGGTGGCATGGTGTCCGCGGGCAGGGTGAACAGCAACTCGTAATCGTCGCCCCAGCGCATCGCGTCGCCGCGTCGTGCATCGGTCAGGCCGCCGGCGAGGGGCACCGCTGCGCTGTCGATGGCGATGGTCTTCCCGCTCGCCTCGGCCATGCGCAGCGCGTCGAGCAGCAACCCGTCGGACACGTCCATCATCGCGGAGACGTGGCGGGCCAGCGCGATACCCTCGGCGACGCGCGGCACCGGGCGGCGAAAGCGGGAAAGCGCGGCAGCGGGCGCGGCATCGCCATCACGGTCCGCCTCGAACCCCAGCATTGCCGCGCCGATGCAGCCGGTCAGCCACAGCGCATCGCCGGTGCGCGCGCCGCTGCGCGCCGGCACCGGCACATGGCTGGCGCGGCCGATGGCAGTCAGCCCGATGGCGCGCGTGGCGCTGGCGGCCGGCGCGCGCACCGTGTCCCCGCCCCATAGTGCCGCACCATGATGGTCGAGCGCCCCCACCAGCGCCTCGGCAAAGCGGCGGTCCCACGCATCCTCACCCAGCATGTGGCCCAGCAGCACGCCCAGGGGGTGCGCGCCCTTGGCGGCGAGGTCGGAGAGATTGACCCCCACCAGTTTCCAGGCGACATCGGCGGGGTCTGCGCTCAGCGGAAAATGGGTGCCGGCGACCATCATGTCATGGGTCAGCACCAGATCGTCCAGCACCGCGCAATCGTCCGCCAGTCCGCGCGCTTCGGGGGAGCGGGCAGCGGCGCGCAATGCGGCGATGAAGTCGGATTCGGTCACGGCGTCGACCCTAACCGCCGTCCTGAGCATGTCGATGCGGCAATGAGAAACGCCCTTCGACCAGCTCAGGGCTGCGGGTTAAGCCGCGGGTCGAATCGCCGACCCTAACGCCCCGCATCCTTGGCCACCGCGTCGAGCAGGCCGTTAACAAATCCTGCATCCTTTTGGTCGTGGAAGGCCTTGGTCACATCGACATATTCGCTGATCGCGGCAGCGGCCGGCACGTCGGGCCGGGCGATCAGTTCATAGGCGCCGACGCGCAGCACCGCCTTCATCGACTTGTCGAGCCGGGGCAGCGACCATTTTGCGGAGAGCTTGGCAGCGATGGCGGCATCGACATCGGCGAGACGGGCGATGGTGCCGCGTACCAGATCGTCGAAGAAATCGACCTCGGCGGGCAGATATTCGGCCGCGTCGAAATCATCCTCGTCGATGGTGGTGCCCAGCCGGTGCTGATGGAATTCGTGCAGCAACTGCGCGACCGGGGTCGCTTCCATGTCATGCTGGTACAGCGCCTGCACGGCGGCAAGGCGCGCGGCCGATCGGGCGGTGGAACGGGTGGCTTTGGTGGGGGAGGTCATGGCGGGGCTTTAGTGCGGGTTAGGCAACGGGGCAATGCAGGGCCACTATTCGGCGTAAAGCCGCAGCGCCACGCTCAACCCGTGCGCCGGCAGCCCTTCCGCCTTGGCCAGCGCTACCGCCGCCGGCCCGATCGCGTCGAGCGCGGCGCGGTCGAGCTTGAGGAAGCTGGTGCGTTTCATGAAATCGAGCACCGACAGGCCCGAGGCGAAGCGTGCACGGCGGCCGGTGGGCAGCACATGGTTTGGTCCGGCCACATAATCCCCGATCGCCTCGGGGGTCAGCCGCCCGAGGAACACCGATCCGGCGTGCCGTACGTCGGCAAACAGGGCTTCGGCGTCCTCCACCGCGAGCTCGAGATGCTCGGCCGCCAGGCGGTTCACCAGCGGCATCGCCTCCGCAAAATCGCGCACGACGATGATCGCGCCGTTCGCATCCCAGGCCGCGCGGGCAACTGCGGCGGTCGCCAGCGTCGGGATGTGGCGTTCCACCGCCGCCGCCACCGCATCGGCAAAGGCCGCATCGTCGGTGAACAGGATCGACTGGCTCGTCGGGTCATGCTCGGACTGGCTGAGCAGGTCGGCGGCGATGATCGACGGGTCATTGGCCGCATCGGCGACGACGACGATCTCGCTCGGCCCCGCCACCATGTCGATGCCGACCACGCCGTACAGTTGCCGCTTGGCTTCCGCGACCCAGGCATTGCCGGGGCCGGTGATCACGTCGACCGCACGGATGCGCTCGGTGCCGTGCGCCAGCGCGGCGATGGCGTGTGCGCCACCGACACGCCAGATTTCGTCGACACCGGCGATGTCGGCAGCGGCGAGCACCAGCGGATTGACCTCGCCGTTCGGCGTCGGCGTCACCATCACCAGCCGCCCGACGCCCGCGACCCGCGCGGGTATGGCGTTCATCAGTACCGACGACGGGTAAGCGGCGCGGCCGCCGGGCACATAGACGCCCGCGGCGTCGACGGCGCTCCAGCGGCTGCCCAGCGTCGCCCCGGCGGCATCGGTGATGCGCTTGTCCTCGGGCTTCTGTCCGGCATGGAAGGCCGCGATGCGTTCGGCGGCGAGTTCGAGCGCGCCGCGCAGCTCCGGGTCGAGCGCTGCCCGCGCTGCCGCACAAGCCTCGCGCGAGATGGTCCAGCCGGTCGCGTCGAGATCGAACCGGTCGAACTTCGCGGTCAGCTCCGCCAGCGCCGCATCGCCGCGCGCGCGGACATCGGCGATGATCGCCGCGACATCGCTGGCGACCCCGGCATCGCTTTCGCGCCGCTCATCGACCAGCGCGTCGAATGCGGCGGCGAATTCGGCATCGCAGGTGGAGAGGCGGAGCATCACGCCACCGCCGCCCGGAAGGCTTCGACCATCGCCGGAATGGCCGGATTGAGCTTGAACGCCGCGCGGTTGACGATCAGCCGGGCGGAAACCTGGGCGATCACCTCGCGCTCCTCGAGACCGTTTTCGACCAGCGTCCGTCCGGTCGAAACCAGGTCGACGATGTGCGGGGCGAGGCCGAGCAGGGGCGCCAGTTCCATCGCGCCGTTGAGCTTGATGCACTCCGCCTGGATGCCGCGGCTGGCAAACCAGGCCCGGCTGATCGACGGATATTTGGTGGCGACGCGCACATGGCTGGCGCTGCCGTCGAACGGCCCGGCATCTTTGGGGCTGGCCAGCGACAGGCGGCACAGGCCGATCTTCAGGTCGACCGGCGCATAGAGCTCGGAGAAGTCGAACTCGTCGATCACGTCCGAACCGACGATGCCGATATGCGCCGCGCCATGCGCCACGAAGCTGGCGACATCGAAGGCGCGCACGCGGATGATGGCCATGTCCTCGCGCGTGGTATCGAACATCAGCGCCCGGCTCTTGGGGTCGAAGAAGTCATCGCCGGGATGGACGCCGCCCGCGCGCAGCAACGGCAGCGCTTCGTCGAGGATTCGTCCCTTGGGGATAGCAAAAATCAGGCGGTCTGGCATGGTGCCGTGCACCTAGGGCGTGGGCAGGGAAACGGCAAGATGAGCGATCCGATGACAGCCGGTGCGATTCTCGATGAAGGGCGTGTCGCACTGGGCATCAATTTGCAGGCCGAGCATTGCCGCCGCAACGATGCCCCGGTCACCGCCCGTATCGTTCAGGCCCAGATCGCGTTGATGGAGAGCGATACCGGTTGCGGCGCACGGCTGCGGACATGGCCCGGCCTGCCGCTGGAAGATGCGCTGCCGCTGCGCCTTGCCGGCGGCTTCCATCATCTGCTTCTGACCGGCGCCGATGACCGGCTGAAACCGGTCTATCGCGGAGAGGTGACCGATCAGACCGAGATCGACGCCATCGTGCTGGCGGTCACCGCAGATCATGACGAACGGTTGCTCGGCTGGTTCGACAGCCCGCCGCAGACCAACGAAGCCGGCCGCTCGGCCAGCTTCATGGCCGGGCTGCTGTGGCTGTCGGGCCGCGTCGGCCCGCGCTTCGAGCTCAACGAGCTCGGGGCCAGCGCCGGCATCAACACCATGATGGACCGGTATCTCTATGATCTGGGCGGCGTCATCGCCGGTCCGCCCGCCTCGCCGATGCGGATCGTGCCCGAATGGCGCGGCCCGCCGCCGCCCGATCATCCGGTCGAGATAGTGGCGATAGAGGGCTGCGATCAGGCGCCCGTCGACCTGTCGGACCCGGCTGCCGCGCTGCGCGTCAAATCCTATGTCTGGCCAGAGAATGCGGAGCGGCTGGCGCGGATGGATGCGGCCATCGCGCTCGCCGCGCAAAAGGCGCCGCGGCTGACACAGGCCGATGCCGCAGACTGGGTCGAGCAGCGACTCGCCGCGCCGCAGCCCGCTGGCGTGACCCGCGTCTTTCATCACAGCATCGTCTGGCAATATATCCCGGCCGACCGGCGGGAGCGCATCGCCGCAGCCATCGCCACTGCCGGCGCGCAGGCCAGCGACGCGCGCCCGCTCGCCTGGATGATGCTGGAAACCAACCGCGAGACCTTCCGCCACGAACTGCGCATCCGCTTCTGGACCGGCGCGGGCGACAGCGGCTGGCAGCTCCTCGGCGAAGCGCAGGCGCACGGCGCCTGGGTGGCGTGGTTCTAGAGGGTTCTAGCCCTAGAGCCTGTCCTGGTCGGGTTGAATCGTAACCGGAGCCCTGAGCTTGTCGGTGCCGAAGGCGATGCGAAGCATCAACGGCGCTTATCGGCAAGGCGTGCTTCGACAAGCTCAGCACTACGGTTCAAACAAGACAGGACAGGCTCTAGTTGCTGTGACGTGCCGCACCGCGCGCGAGCCAGGGGGCCCAGCGCTGCCAGCCGCCGTGCAGCGACAGCCATTCCCACACCGCGGTGACCAGCAAGGCTGCGGTCGACAGCAGCGCGACGGTCAGCGGCTGCGGTTGGGCGAGCCACCCCCAGATGCCGAGCGCGACCAGCAACAGCATGCCGATGCCATGCGACAGCGGCGGGTAGCGGCTGTCCCAAGTCGACCATTTGAACAGCATGTTGGCCATCAGAAACAGCCATGGCCCACCAACGGAGGTCAGCAGGAAGGGCAGGTCGACATGGCCGCTCGGGTGGGTCAGCACCAGATCGTCGCCCACGGCGGTGATGATGATGGCCGCGACAATCGGGATGTGCAGATAGGTATAGGCGTTGCGCGCGATCAGCCCGGCCTGCTGGCTATGCTCGATCAGGCTGGTGGCCCGTTTGGCGCCGATGTCGAAATAGATCCACCACATGGCGACGCTGCCGAAAAAGCAGGAGGCAAGCGCCGCCCAGGTGATCGCATCCTGCGCCAGGGTGGCAAAGGTCGCGCCGGTGATCAAAACCGCCTCGCCCAGCGCGATGATGATGAACAGCGAGCAGCGCTCGGCCATGTGCGCGCCGGAAATGTCCCAGTCCGATCCCAGCGATCGCCCGAGGCCGGGGAAGCGGAAAAACAGGAACGGCCCGGCATATTCGATGGCGAGCGCCGCGGTCCATGCCGCCAGCCGCGCCTCCGCATCGAGCGTTGCGCCCCAGATCCACAGCGGCATCGACAGCAGGAAATAGGCGGTAATGCGCATGAAATTGCGCGCGCCCGCCGGTCGCACGGTGTGAAAGGCCCAGACCATATAGCCGGTCCGGCCGATCTGGATCACCAGATAGGCCGCCACGAACATCCAGCCATTCTTGGCGAAGGCGTCCGGCACCGCGACCGCCAGAACCAGCGCCGCCAGCATGACGCCGATCAGCAGCAGGCGCACCGCGCCGCGCTCCGGGTCCAACCAGTTGGTGCACCAGCCGGTGTAGACCCACGCCCACCACACGGCCAGCAGCAGGATCAGCGTTTCCACTGCACCGACGGGGGTCAAATGCTCCAGCAGGCGATGCGAAAGCTGGGTGATGGCGAAAACGAAGACGAGATCGAAGAACAGCTCGATCGGCGTCACCGCGCTGTCGCCATGGCCCTCGCCGCGCGACCGGAACAGATGCTGCTTGTCGCTCAACCCCATGCCCTCCCCTCGACACATGCTGTCCTCATGACCCGCCTGTCCGCAAGCGCAAATCCGGGGGCGAATTCAGGCCGGGTCGATCGGGCGTGCCGCCAGCCACCGCTCCATCGCCGCATTGACCGCGTCCGGCGCTTGCCAAGGGACGAAGTGCCCGCAGTCGACGACCGGCTCGACGGTCAGATCCTCGACCAGCGTGTCGAGGCCGTCGAGGTTGCAGGGCGGCAGCGCCAGATCGTCCATCGCCCAGATGACCAGCGTCGGGATCGTGAGGACGGGGAAGGGCCCTGCGGCAAAGGCCGGCATCGCCGCCGGCTCGTCGGGCGCCGGGACCAGCATCTGCGAGGCGCGATACCAGTTGAGCATCGCCTGCGCCGCGCCGGGCACCCGCCAATCGGCCAGTTGGCGCGCACGCTCCTACGCTTCCATCAGATCGCCGGCCTCCCAGGCGACCGTGCGGGCCAGAAACCCCTCCAGTCCCAGCGCATCGACCAGCGCGACATTCTCGGGGTCGCGGAAGGCCCGCATATATTGACTGGCAGCGCGCTGGACGGGGTCGTCGACCAGCTTGCGCTGAAAGATGACGGGGTGTGGCGCGTTGGCGATGATCGCCCGCTCGACCCGCCCGTTGCGCATGCCGTTGAGCGCGACGCTCCACGCAATCGCGCCGCCCCAGTCGTGGCCGACGATGGTGAAGCGGTCGATGCCCAGCGCGGTCGCCAGCGCGAAAATGTCGGCGGTCAGCTTGTCGGCGCTGTAGCTGGCGATGCCCGCCGGCTTGTCCGACCGCGCATAGCCGCGCTGGTCGGGCGCGATGCAGCGATAGCGATCCGAAAAATGGCCAAGCTGGTGCCGCCAGGTGCGGTGCGATTCGGGAAAGCCGTGGAGGAAGATCAGCGCCTCCCCCTGCCGCGGCCCGATGTCGACCGTGTCGAGGCTGACGCCTGTGGCAAGGGCCACGCGCTGCAAAGGGAAATCCTGGGTCATTCGATGGGCAGTCCGTGCCTGGCGGGATAGCGGCGCGGATGCTGGCCCATGGCCGGGCTCAGTGCAATGCCATCGGGCGCTCAGACTTGCCGCTCAGACATGGCGCTCCAGCAAGGCGCGCACATCCACGCGCGCCTTCAGCCGGCTGGCCAGCAGGTAGATGCCACCCAGCTTGCGCTGCACGAACAAGAGGTCGGCGGCCGGGGCGTGCCACGCCTCGCGATCGGTCGCGATGCGCATGCCCTGCTCGCGCATCGCGGCGACGAAGTCGGGCGCGCCGAAATCGAACGGGCCGTCGCTGGCAAAGGGCGTGAGCGCGCCGGCGATCATCGCGTCGATGGCAGGGCGATGACGCGCCATCGCGGCGCTGCCGAACATGCCGTTGGCAAGCGCGGCTTCGCGCACCGCGACGACGTCCCCGGTCAGCGCGGCGGCAAACAGGCGGCGATACCCCGCACGCAGCGCCTCGGGGATGGCGCGCGCCGCGCCGAAATCGAGCAGCACGATCCGCCCGCTGCCGCCATCGACCGCCGGCTGGTAGCGATAGTTGGCGAAATTGGGGTCGGTCTGCATCACATGGAAATCGAACAATTCGCGCAAGGTCAGCGCGCACAGCAGGCTGACTACCCGGTCGCGGACGGCCTGGTCGGCATCGGTCAGGCTCTCGATCGGCCGGCCTTCGATGAAACGCATCGCCAGCACGTCGGGCCCGCTCAGCTCGCCATGGAGGGCAGGGACGATAAAGTCGGCATCGCCCGCCAGCAATTCGCCGAACAGGCGCAGGTACAGCCCCTCGCGCGCATAGTCGGCCTCGTCGTGCAATTGCCGCTTCGCTTCCGCAAGCAAGGGGGCGATGTCGAGCGACGGCGGCAGCAGGCGCGATGCGCGCAGCAGTGTCGCGACATTGTCGACATCGCTGTCGATGCTTGCCTTGACGCCGGGATATTGCACCTTGATCGCCAGCCGCGTGCCGTCGGGCAGGGTGGCGCGATGCACCTGGCCGATCGAGGCGGCGGCAAAGGCGCGCGCCTCGAACCGCAGGAAGCGCTTGCGCCAGCCCTTGCCCCAGTGCCGGTCGAGCACCTTCATCAACTGTTCGGGGGGCATGTGCTGCGCTTCGGCGCGCAGTCGGGCGAGGATGTCGGTCAGCTCGCGCGGCAGGAACTCGCCGGCGTCGAGCGACAGCATCTGCCCCAGCTTCATCGCCGCGCCGCGCAGATGCGCGAGCTGGTCGGTGACGCGGCGGGCGTTGGCCGGGGTCAGGATCAGATCGTCGAGCCGTGGCCGCTCGCCGTCCGCCAACCGCCGCACCCCTTCCGCCACCATCCCGGCGCCGATGCCCGCCGCCATGCCGCCGAACCGGGCCAAGCGGGAGAGGCGGCCGGACGGAACGGCGCGACCGGGCGAAGCGGTGGGAGATGGATCCATGGCATTCCTATAGGCCGCCGTGAGGTTGCCGCTTAGCTGGACCTTGTCCCTATGCGGACCCAGTTTACGGCTAGTCTTCCCACACCGGCGCTGCCCTGCGGCGGGGATCGCGGACGCGCAGCAGCAACAGCATCGCGGCCGAAAAGGTCAGCACGGCCGCCGCGCCGAGCAGCAGGTCGCTGCTCGCCCACAGCAGGATCAGCCCGCCGGCGAGCGGTGCCAGCGCGGAAACCCCGCCTTCGACCATCGTCGACAGCGCGATCCGCATCGGCAGATCTTCCCGGTCGCCGAATTCGAGCACCATCGTCTGCGCGCTGAGGCCATAGCCGGCGCTGCCGATGCCGAAGGCGGCAAAGGCCGCCACCACCATCCATGGCGCCGTGCCGAATTCGAGCAAGGCCAGCCCGGCCAGCGTGATCGCGAGGCTGGCGATCATCGTCGCGCGATACCCCGCCTTGTCGCCCATCACGCCCCAGGCGAGGTTGGACAGCGTGTCCGCGCCAAGGAAGGCAAAGCTCAGCAGGCCGATTGTCGCGCCATCCAGCGTCATCGCCGATCCGCTGCCACCCGCCACACTGGTGGCGATCAGGATATAGAAGGGCGCGGCAATCCGCCCGGCCATCGCCAGTGCCTGCGCGACCATGAACCAGCGATAGTCGCGGTCGGCGAGCAGCGCTGGCACGTCGCGCAGCCGCTCGCGCACCCCGGTTTCGGGCCGCACCGCCGGCGCATCGGGCTCGACCACGCCGAACTGCAGCGCGGCCAGCCCCAGCGAGGTCAGCACGAAGGCGAACAGGAAGGTGGTGGCATAGCCATTGCCCAGCGCATTGGCATCGATCAGATATTTGCCCGCGACATAGGATAGCGCCGCCGCCACCGCCCCGCCCATCAGGTTGCGCGCGCCCTGCAGCCGCCCGCGCCGGTCGGTCGGGATCAGCTTGGAAATCACCATCTGGAAAGCGACGCGCTGCATGCCGTTGAACAGGCCCAGCGCCAGCAGGCACAGCAATGTTGTCGCCACCAGCATCCACCCGCCCAGCAGATAGCCGGAAACCGCCACCCCCAGCACGGCAAGCCGCATGCAGGTGCCATAGCGGATCGCGGCGGGGAGTATGCGCTTGCGATGCTCGAGCGCGGCGGCACTCCACAAGGGCGAGGCGACCAGTCCCAACTGGATCAGCGCCTGCCCCAGCCCGACGATGAAGGCGCTGCCGGAGATGAGTTGCAGATAGGCGGGCAGCAGCGTCGGCGCATAGATGATGCGAAAGCCCGTCATGCCCAGCATGCCGTGGGTGAAGTTGGCGATCATGTTGCGCCTGAGATTCGCCTCCACCTCGGCGGCAAATTGCGCTTCGCGTGCAGCGCGGGAAGGCGGGGCGGCGTCGGCCATGCGCGCAGCCATGGCCGCGCCGCTCAATCGACGCAAGAATTGACGCCAGTTACCCTAGCGAAAGGTGACGACAACCGGCACATCGTTGCCGATCGCGCCATCGTGCAGCAGCGGCCGATAGGCTGAACCGTCCGGCCGGACGGCAAATTCCGTCGCCCCGGCGGTGGCCGTCGCCACCGGCTGCTCGCTGCGATACCAGATCGCCACCCGGCGGCTGCCGCATCCACCCACTGCACCAAAGGCCATCCGCTGGAACAGGCTGAACTGGTTGTTGGCGAACGCCCAGAAAACCCGGCATAACAGCCGCGCATCGCCCATCCGGTAGCGGCTGTCGCCGCCGCCAGGGGAAAAGGTCAGCGGCCGGATCCGGATCTGGCGTCGCCCCGCATTGGTCTGCAGTCGCCAGTCGCCGGACAGGATTGTCTCCGCCGGCAAGCTGAACTCGCCGGCGGCATCGACCGGTACGTCGATCCGCTGGTCGCCGCTCGCCAGCCGCACGGTCAAACCTTCAGCCGCAGACGCCGGAATGACGCGCCACCGCAGGGTGGCATCGGGCGCGAATTCGCTGCGGTGCTGCCCGAAAGCTCGCACCGCGTCGCGCAGTTGATCCGCCGTCAGGCGATAGCCGGTCGCCCCCATCCCGGTGACGACAATGTCTTCGCCGTCCGCCACTTCGGCTGCCTGCTCGGCCTGCCCGGACGGTTGCGCGTCCGCGATGGCCGGCATCGTCAGCGCCGCCAGCAGCAGGGCGGCAGCCCGCATTACTGCCAGCTGCCCATCTCGGCTTCGAGGTTGACGCGGATGCTCTCGAAGAACTGCTCGGTGGTCTGCCACTTCTGGTCGGGGCCGATCAGGATGGCGAGGTCCTTGGTCATGTCGCCATTCTCGACCGTCTTGATGCACACCCGCTCCAGCGTCTCGGCAAAGCGCACCACGTCGGGCGTCTCGTCGAACTTGCCGCGATAGGAGAGGCCCTGCGTCCAGGCGAAGATCGAGGCGATCGGGTTGGTGCTGGTCGCCTTGCCCTGCTGGTGCATGCGATAGTGGCGGGTGACGGTGCCGTGTGCGGCCTCGGCTTCCACCGTCCTGCCGTCGGGGCTCAGCAGCACCGAGGTCATCAGGCCCAGCGAGCCGAAGCCCTGCGCCACCGTATCCGACTGCACGTCGCCGTCGTAATTCTTGCACGCCCACACGAACTTGCCGTTCCACTTCAGCGCGGAAGCGACCATGTCGTCGATCAGGCGATGCTCGTAGACAGTGCCGGCTGCAGCGAACTTGTCCTTGAATTCATTGTCGAACACTTCCTGGAACAGGTCCTTGAAGCGGCCGTCATAGGCCTTGAGGATGGTGTTCTTGGTCGACAGGTACAGCGGCCAGCCGCGCCCCGACGCATAGTTCATGCAGGCGCGGGCAAAATCGGCGATCGAATCATCGAGGTTGTACATGCCCATCGCCACGCCGGCGCTGGGGAACTGGAACACCTCTTCATCGATGGTCGTGCCATCGTCGCCTTCGAACACCAGCCGCAGCTTGCCGGGGCCCGGCACGCGGAAATCGGTGGCCTTGTACTGGTCGCCGAACGCATGGCGGCCGACCACGATCGGGTCGGTCCAGCCGGGCACCAGGCGGGGCACATTCTTGATGACGATCGGCTCGCGGAAGACGACGCCGCCCAGGATGTTGCGGATGGTGCCATTCGGCGATTTCCACATCTTCTTGAGGCTGAATTCCTCGACGCGGGCTTCGTCCGGGGTGATGGTCGCGCACTTCACGCCGACGCCATGTTCCCTGATGGCGTTGGCGGAATCGACCGTCACCTTGTCGTTGGTGGCATCGCGGTGCTCGATCGACAGGTCGTAATATTTCAGGTCGATGTCGAGGTAGGGCAGGATCAGGCGCTCGCGGATCCATTCCCAAATGATCCGCGTCATTTCGTCGCCGTCGAGCTCGACGACCGGATTTTTCACCTTGATCTTCGCCATAGCGTCTGTGCCTTCTCGATTGTCCCCGGGGAGGGGCCCCTGTGCCGGGGCAATTGACTGATGGTGCTGTGGCCGGGCCTTAGGCAAAGCGCAGGCCAAGTGCAACCGGCGCGCCCGCCTGCATCGGCGGTTGTGCAGGCCACTCCCCGGCCTTAGTGTGGAGCCAAATACGGCTCGCACAGAGAGATAATATGTCCAGAACTCCCAATGATGCCATTCCGGAAGTGGCCGGCGCGCCAGGCAGCAGCGCGGTCGCACGGGCCAGCAACCTGCCCGGCGCGCGCGCCAAATGGTCCTGGCCCGCCATCCACCCCGAAGGCCGCAAGTTCATCCTCATCTCCGCAGTGGTGACGTTGGTCTTCGCCTTGCTCGCCTGGGAAACGCTGGCCTGGCCGATGGCCGGCATAACCATCTGGGTCGCGGCTTTCTTTCGTGATCCTGTGCGTGTCACGCCGCAGGGCGATCATCTCATCATCTCGCCCGCCGACGGGTTGATCACCCAGATCGACGAGGTGCCGCCGCCGCCGGAACTCGCGCAGGCGGATGCGCTGGGCAGCGGCCGCGTCACCCGCGTGTCGATCTTCATGAATGTGTTCGACGTGCACATCAACCGCGCACCGATCGCCGGAACGGTGACCCACCGCCATTATATCGCCGGTGCCTTCGTCAATGCCGATCTCGACAAGGCGAGCGAGGACAATGAGCGGCAGCATTTCCTGATCGAGCGGCATGACGGGCTGAAGGTCGGCTTCACCCAGATCGCCGGGCTGGTCGCACGCCGCATCGTCGCGCACGTCAAGCCGGGGGATATCGTCGCCGCCGGCCAGCGCATCGGCCTGATCCGCTTCGGCAGCCGCGTCGACGTCTATCTGCCCGCCGGCACGCGCCCGCGCGTGCTCTCCGGCCAGCGCACCGTCGCCGGGGAAACGGTGATCGCCGAAGTCGGCGATGGCGTGGAGCGGATCGGCGTGGGGCAATAGTCATGGAGGCCGAACAGCAGCAGCCGCCCGCCCAGTATCGGCGGGTGGGCGGAATCCCGCTCCGCGCCTTCGTGCCCAATGCCATCACCGCGCTGGCGCTGTGCTGCGGCCTGTCCGCCGTGCGCGCCGCGCTGGAGGCGACCACGGTCGAACAGACGCTGCTGACCGGCGGCACCGCCGTTGCGGCCTGGTCGATCGCGGTGTTGCTGATTGTCGGGGCAGGGGTGCTCGACGGGATCGACGGGCGCATCGCCCGCCTGCTCAAGGCCAACACCCGCTTCGGCGCCGAGCTCGATTCGCTGTCGGACGTGATCGCCTTCGGGGTCGCACCCGCAACCATCCTCTATCTGTGGTCGCTGACCGACGCGCCCAAGTTCGGCTGGACGGCGGCTCTGTCGCTCACCGTATGCTGCGCGCTGCGCCTCGCCCGCTTCAACGCCAATATCGATGTTGCCGATCAACCGCACAAATCCGCCGGATTCAACACCGGCGTACCCGCGCCGGCGGGGGCGGGCCTTGCCCTGCTGCCGCTCTATCTGTGGCTGGTCACCGAAGCCGATCTGTTCCGGCAATGGTGGGTGGTGATGCCGTGGGTGTTGTTCGTGGCGGCGCTGATGATCTCCAACATCGCCACCTTCAACTGGTCCAGCCTCAGGATGCGGCGCGAATGGCGGCTGTTCGGCATCGCGCTGATCGGCCTGTTCGGCGCCGCCGCCGTCTCTGCGCCCTTCCAGACCCTGATCGGCATCTGCGCCGTCTATCTGGCGCTGATCCCGTTCAGCCTGCTGAGCTATGCCAGGGTCAAGCGGCAGCGGACCATGGCGCAGCCGACGACTGCCGCGCCGTAGCCACGATATCGCGCCGCAGCCGGCGATCGGTCAGGTCGACCGGCCGGGCAGCGGGCTGGGCCACGACACCGCCGAACCCGCTCTGCAGCCACGGCTGCTGCAGCGGACGGGTCAGTTCGTGCGCCAGCACGCGGACCGCCACGACGGCGAGGGCGAGGAACGCGAGCGAAAACAGCAGCTGAGCCATGTGACCGATCCTGTCCTTGGCGCCGCCCGCCTTGTGCTGGCGGCGGCATGATGAGCGGGGGAACGCCGCGATTCGATTGTCGTTCCGTGTTCAGTAAATGTTCCATATGCGTTCGCATCCGTCAACCCTTTTCATTCAGTGTTTGTTCTTTTTTGTGCCGCTTGCGGTGGCGCGGCTCCCGCATGCCGCTGCTTGCCCGCCGGGGCGCTTTGTGCGACCCGCGTCGCCAGGAACGGCAGGGAGCGGATGAGGCGCGTGGACCAAGGCAGCAAGGACTCGGCGCTGGCGGCCAAGGCATGGCAGGGCATGGTCGCCGCCGCCGCTGGCCGGCCGCATGCCCTCGCGCTGCTCGCGTTCAGGGGGCTGGGGCTGGGGCAGGATGCGCTGGCCCGGCAGGCGGCAGAGCAGGCGCTGGCGCTCGCCCCACATGATCCGGAGGTTGTCGCCCATTGCCGCGCCGTGCTCGCGGCGGGCGTGCCCGCCTGGCATTTTCCGATGATGCGCGATGCGCCGCGCAACCTTGCCTTCCAGCAGGCGATAGAACGCGCGATCCGGCCCGGCATGCGGGTGCTCGACGTCGGCTCGGGCTCGGGGCTGCTGGCGATGATGGCGGCGCGCGCCGGGGCGGCGTCGGTGGTGAGCTGCGAGCGCAGCCTCGCCATCGCAGAGGTGGCGCAGGATATCGTCGCGCGCAACGGATTTGCCGATCGCGTCACCGTGCTGCACCGCGATTCGCTCGCGCTCGATGTCGATGCCGATCTCGGCGGCCCGGTCGATCTCGTCATCTCCGAAATCATCGGCAATGACGTGGTCTGCGAAAAGGTGCTGCCCAGCCTGGTGGATGTCGCGCGGCGCCTGCTCAAGCCCGGCGGGCAGATGCTGCCGGCAGCAGCGGAGGCGCGGGTGGCGCTGGCGCACTGGACCGGCCATGTCGATGTCGCGGCGCGGGAGGATCAGTGCGGGTTCGATCTCACTCCGTTCAACAGCCTGTCCAGCCCCCGCTGGAACGTCAACGTCGGAGACCGCCGCCTCGCGCTGCGCAGCCCTGCCGATAGCGTATTGCGCTTCGATCTCGCCGCGACCGCCGGTCATCCGCTGTCCGGGTCGGTCACGCTGCACGCCGATGGCGCGCCGGTCAACGGCGTGGTGCAATGGGTGGGATTGCAGCTGGACGAGGCTGGCTGGCTCGAGAATGCGCCCGCGCCCGGCGCCACCTCGTCCTGGTCCTGTCTGTTCACCCCCTTTGCCGAGACGCTGCACCCCGCCCCCGGCACCCCCGTCACCATCGGCGCGCGCGTCCTTTCCGACCGGCTGATCCTGTGGCGGGCGGCGGCTTGAGAAGTTACCACGCTGCCAACCCGCTTGCCAATCGCCGCATCCGGCGCTAAGGGCCGCGCCTTCACTCCACATGGTGGGCGCACATACCGGTGCCGGGGCTTCCCTGGTTCTTGCCCGCCAGAGGATCAACCGGAAAGGAACTGACCTATGGCGGCACCTGTCGTCACTCTGCAGCAATTGATCGAAGCCGGCGCGCATTTCGGCCACCAGACCCACCGCTGGAACCCGCGCATGAAGCCCTACATCTTCGGGCAGCGCAACGGCATCCACATCCTCGACCTGTCGCAGACCGTGCCGCTGTTCCAGCGCGCGCTCGATTTCGTCAGCCAGACCGCGGCTGCCGGCGGCAAGGTGCTGTTCGTCGGCACCAAGCGCCAGGCGCAGCAGGCGGTTGCCGATGCGGCCCGCGCTTCGGGCCAGCATTTCGTCAACCATCGTTGGCTGGGCGGCATGCTGACCAACTGGAAGACCATCGCCAACTCGATCAAGCGTCTGAAGACGCTCGAAGAGATGCTGTCGGGCGGCGGTGTCGGCATCACCAAGAAGGAAGTGCTGAACCTGACGCGCGAGCGCGACAAGCTGGAAGCCAGCCTCGGCGGCATCCGCGACATGGGCGGCATCCCCGACGTGATGTTCGTGATCGACGCCAACAAGGAAATGCTGGCGATCAAGGAAGCCAACACGCTCGGCATCCCGGTCGTCGCCATCCTCGATTCCAACGTCTCGCCGGACGGCATCGCCTTCCCGGTTCCCGCCAACGATGACGCCAGCCGCGCCATCCGCCTCTATTGCGAAGCCATCGCCGCCGCCGCCACCCGCGGTGGCCAGCGCGCCGCCGCCGATCGCGGTGTCGATCTGGGCGCGATGGAAGAAGCCCCCGTCGAGGAAGCGCTGGTCGTGACCGAAGACGAGGCTGTTCCTGCCGAGGCTGCTGCCGAAACCGAAGTGCAGAGCGACGCGTAAGCGCATCGCGGTGCTGTCACGGCACCGTCGCTTTTGAACGATAGCGGGCCGCCGACTGGCTGACCGCTTTGACCAGATCGTCGCCCCGGGCTCGTCCCGGGGCCGTTCGCAAACCCGGCGCCCAGGCGCCAGCGGCCCCGGACCACCCCGGGGCGACGCATGACTGATAAGGACATAATCCATGGCTGAAATCACTGCCGCCACCGTCAAGGATCTGCGCGAGCGCACCGGCGCTGGCATGATGGACTGCAAGAAGGCGCTGGCCGAAACCAATGGCGACGTCGAAGCCGCCGTCGACTGGCTGCGCGCCAAGGGCCTCGCCGCCGCTGCCAAGAAGGCCAGCCGCGTCGCTGCCGAAGGCCTGGTCGGCGCCGCGACCCGCGGCACCCGCGGTGCGCTGGTCGAGGTCAATTCGGAAACCGACTTCGTCGCCAAGAACGAACAGTTCCAGGATTTCGTCCGCGCCGTCACCGATATCGCGCTCGCCAAGGGTGAAAGCGACGTCGAGGCGCTGAAGGCCGCGCCGATGGGCGATGCCACCGTCGGCGACGTGCTGACCAACAATATCGCCACCATCGGCGAAAACCAGAATCTGCGCCGCGCCGCGATCGTCGAGGTCAAGCAGGGCGCCGTGGTCAGCTACATCCACAATGCCGCGACCGCCGGCATGGGCAAGATCGGCGTGCTGATCGCGCTGGAAAGCTCGGCCGACGAAGCCGCGCTGACCGCGCTCGGCAAGCAGCTTGCCATGCACGTCGCCGCCTCGAACCCGATCGCGCTGACCGGCGATGCGCTCGATGCCGAGCTGGTCGCGCGTGAGCGTGCCATCGCCGAGGAAAAGGCCGCCGAAAGCGGCAAGCCCGCCGACATCATCGCCAAGATGGTCGACGGCGCGATGGCCAAGTTCCGCAAGGAAAACGCGCTGCTCAGCCAGCCGTTCGTGATGGACGGCAAGACCCCGGTTGCCGAGGTGATCGCCGCTGCCGGCAAGGATGCCGGTGCGACCATCACCCTGACCCAGTTCGTCCGCATGCAGCTGGGCGAAGGCATCGAAAAGCAGGAAAGCGATTTCGCTGCCGAAGTCGCCGCTGCCGCCGGCGTCTGACGTCTGAAATCATTGTCGCCCCGGGCTCGACCCGGGGCCGCTATCGGCAAGGCGCGACTTTGCCAGCGGCCCCGGATCAAGTCCGGGGCGACGTGTATGTATGCTTCACAAGCCCGCACCCCGCCGCTAGGGTCCGCGCGCCCGACCCCCGCCAGCGAAGAGTATCGTCATGTCCAGCCTTCCGCTTCGCCGCATCCTCCTCAAACTCTCGGGAGAGGTGCTGATGGGGGATACGCCCTTCGGCATCGATACCGCGACGGTCGCGGCGATGGCGCAGGAGATCAAGGCGGCGAAGGACAGCGGCCTTGAAATCTGCCTGGTCATCGGCGGCGGCAACATCTTCCGCGGCATGGCCGGTGCTGCCAAGGGCATGGATCGCGCGCAGGCCGACTATATGGGCATGCTGGCGACGGTGATGAACGCGCTCGCCATGCAGAATGCGCTCGAACAGATCGGCGTCCACACGCGCGTGCAATCCGCCATCCAGATGGATGCGGTGTGCGAGCCGGTCATCCGCCGCCGCGCCGAACGCCATCTCGAAAAGGGCCGGGTGGTCATCTTCGCCGCCGGCGTCGGCAGCCCCTATTTCACCACCGATTCGGGCGCGGCGCTGCGTGCGGCGGAGATGAAGTGCGATGCGCTGCTCAAGGGCACGTCGGTCGATGGCGTCTATGACAGCGACCCCAAGACGAACCCCGCGGCGAAGCGCTACGATACAGTCAGTTACGACACGGTTCTGGCCGACAATCTCAAGGTCATGGATGCCAGCGCCATCGCGCTGTGCCGGGATTCCAACATCCCGATCATCGTTTTCAACATCCGCGAGGCCGGCAATCTGGCCCGCGTGCTGGCCGGCGATGCGGTGTCGACCACTGTGACGACACTCAACGTCACCGCCTGAGCCACAAGCAGAACAGGAGAGCAGCATGCCCAAATATGACAAGAGCGACGTAGAGCGCCGCATGACCGGCGCAGTGGAGGCCCTCAAGAGCGACCTCGCGGGTCTGCGCACCGGCCGCGCCAATGTCGGCATGCTCGATCCGGTGACTGTCGAAGTCTATGGCAGCCACATGCCGATCAACCAGCTCGCGTCGATCTCCGCGCCCGAGCCGCGCATGTTGTCGGTGCAGGTGTGGGACAAGGGCAATGTCGGCCCGGTCGACAAGGCGATCCGCTCGGCCGGCCTCGGTCTCAACCCCATCGTCGATGGCCAGACCCTGCGCCTGCCGATCCCCGACATGACGATGGAGCGCCGCAAGGAACTGTCCAAGCTCGCCGGCCAATATGCGGAAAAAGGCAAGATCGCCGTGCGCAACGTGCGCCGCGATGCCAATGACGCGCTCAAGCAGGACGAAAAGAAGGGCGAGATTTCCGAGGACGAGCAGAAGAAGCTCGAGGCCGAGGTGCAGAAGATGACCGACAAGGCTATCGCGGACATCGACGCGGCCGCAAGCGCCAAGGAAAAGGAAATATTGGGGCAGTGAGGCACTTGATCCTCCCCGGCACGGGGAGGGGGACCAGCGAAGCTGGTGGAGGGGCACCCTCGATTGGGTGCGAAGTCTCGACCAAGCGCCTCGCCGATGGTGCCCCTCCACCATCCTGCGGATGGTCCCCCTCCCCGTGCCGGGGAGGACCTGCATGACTCCCCTCGCCAATCCCCCCCGCCATGTTGCCATCATCATGGATGGCAACGGCCGCTGGGCGAAGAAGCGCTTCCTGCCCCGTGTCGCCGGGCATCGCGCTGGTGTCGAGGCGGTGCGCAACATCGTGCGCGCGGCGGGCGATCTGGGGCTCGAGTGCCTGACGCTCTACGCCTTCTCCAGCGAGAATTGGCGCCGGCCGGACGAGGAAGTGTCCGATCTCATGGGGCTGATGAAGCGCTTCATCGTCTCCGACCTCGACGAATTCGTCGACAGCGGCGTGCGGCTCAAGATCATCGGCGATCTCTCGCGTTTCGATGCGGAAGCCCGCGCGCTGATCGACAACGCCGTCGCGCGTACCGCAGCCAACACCCGTCACACGCTGGCAGTCGCGCTCGGCTATGGCGCGCAGGACGAAATCGTCCGCGCCGCCCGCGCTGCGGCTGCGGAAGGCGAGATTACGGCGGAGCGCATCGAAGCGCATCTCGACACCGCCGATCTGCCTCCGCTCGATCTCCTCATCCGCACCTCGGGCGAAGTGCGGCTGTCCAACTTCCTGCTGTGGCAGGCGGCCTATGCCGAGATGCTGTTCGTCGACACGCTGTGGCCCGATTTTAGCCCTGAGCATCTGCGCAAGGCCTGCGAGGATTTCGGTGCGCGTGAGCGAAGGTTCGGCGGGCTGTGAGGGGGTATTGCCGGAACCTCCCCGGAACGGGGAGGGGGACCACGAAGTGGTGGAGGGGTCGCGAGCGCAGCGAGCTCCTGTTCTGGCCGATAGCGCAGGAGCTCGCTGCGCTCGCGACCCCTCCGTCTCGCTTCGCTCGCCACCTCCCCGTGCCGGGGAGGTTCTGACTCAATGACCACCCCCCTCGACCCCGTCCCCGGCCCCCCGGCCAAGCCGAGATCCGACCTCGGCACCCGCACCCTTTCCGCCATCGTCATGGTCGCGGTCGCGGGCACGGCGCTGTGGCTCGGCGGCTGGGTCTTCACCGCCTTTGTCGTCGCGGTGGGGCTGGGTGTGCTGTGGGAATGGTGGGGGCTGGTTCAGCGCATCGCCAGGACGCCGCTGGGTGCTGCGGTGTGGATGGTAGCAGGGGTGAGTTATGTCGGCGTGGCGATGGCCTATCTGATTCAGACTCGCCTTATTCCAAATGTATGGGTTTATGAGCCCCATCCGTTGAAATCGTTAGTCGACACGCTTTCAATTGTTGTCAGCGTCATAGCCGTGGACGTCGGCGCCTATTTTGCGGGTCGATCGATTGGGGGGCCGAAAATCGCTGCCAAGATAAGTCCATCGAAAACTTGGGCTGGTTTGGGCGGTGGAATCGTCGGAGCCGCCGGCTCGCTCGGTATTTTCGGGTTTGTAGCCGATCGCTACGTGCGTGCAGCATCCAATCAACCCGATGGATTTTTGTACGGCTACCCTCTGGAAACTGTTCATGAAATTGTTTTTTTTGCAGCCGTAGGCGGAACTCTCACCGCCATCATCGCCCAATCCGGCGATTTCTTCGAAAGCTGGATGAAGCGCCGCGCGGGGGTGAAGGATTCAGGCAGCCTTATCCCCGGCCATGGCGGGTTGTTCGACCGGGTGGATGGTTTGCTGGCGGTGCTGTTTGTTGGCGGGGTGGCCTGGCTGGTGACATCATGATCGGCTCAGATACAAGACCTCGTCATGCTGAACTTGTTTCAGCATCCATGGTCTATGCTCTCGGCAACGATGGCGTTTGCGGTATGGTCAGGCCGTGGACCCTGAAACAAGTTCAGGGTGACGAAATCGGGGGAGTATCCGTGCCATGACCCGCACGCTCTCCGTCTTCGGCGCCACCGGTTCGGTCGGCCAATCGACGCTCGATCTCGTCCGCCGCAACCGCGATGATTGGGACATCGTCGCGCTCACCGCCAACAGCGACGCCGCCGGGCTCGCCGCGCTGGCCAAGGAATTCCGCCCGCGCGTCGCGGTGATCGGCGATCCGCTCCATGCTGGCGATCTGCGCAAGGCACTGGCGGGCGAGGGCATCCTCGTCGCAGCGGGAGAGGATGCGCTGATCGACGCCGCGCGCATGGGGGCGGATGTCACCATGGCCGCGATCGTCGGCTGCGCAGGGCTCGCCCCCACCATGGCGGCGGTCGAGGCGGGCAAGACCGTCGCGCTCGCCAACAAGGAAAGCCTGGTTGCCGCGGGCGCGCTGATGATGGCGGCGGCCAAAGCTTCGGCCGCGACCATCCTGCCGGTCGATTCCGAGCATAACGCCATCTTCCAGTGCCTGTCCGGCCAGATCGACCGGGTCGCCAAGATCACCCTGACGGCGAGCGGCGGCCCGTTCCGCACCTGGAGCGCGGAGCATATGCGGGTGGTGACGCCGGCGCAGGCCGTCGCCCACCCCAATTGGTCGATGGGCGCGAAGATCAGCGTCGATTCGGCGACCCTGATGAACAAGGGGCTCGAGCTGATCGAGGCCTATCATCTCTTCCCGGTCGGGCTGGATCGGCTGGACGTGATCGTCCATCCGCAATCGACCGTGCATTCGATGGTCGAATATGTCGATGGCTCGACGCTGGCACAGCTCGGCCCGCCCGACATGCGCGTGCCGATCGCCTCGGCGCTGGCCTGGCCCGACCGGATGGCGACCCCCTGCGCGCCGCTCGATCTCGCGAAGCTCGGCAAGCTCGAGTTCGAAGCGCCTGATTATGAACGCTTCCCCGCGCTGCGTCTGGCGCGTGAAGCCATAGCGGAGGGCGGCGGGCGACCGGCGCAATTGAACGCGGTCAACGAGATTGCAGTGGCCGCTTTCCTCGCCGGCACCATCGGCTTTCTCGACATTGCCGATTGCGCGCAACGGGCGATGGACTCCACCGCCCCGATTGCGCCACAATCGCTTCATGACGTGTTCACGCTCGACCGGCAAAGCCGTGTGCAGGCGGCGGACATGGTGGAAATGCTTGCAAAGGCCCGGGTCTGAATAATGCAATCGATCTGCCTCTCCCGTTGCTCTTGTCATTCCCGCGAAAGCGGGAATCCAGGAGTCAGCGTTAGCCGCCTCTGGATTCCCGCTTTCGCGGGAATGACAATGAAGGCCGAAAATCAGCGGGAAGGGCGAAGCTGATGCTGGATGCCCCTTCGCCATGGTTCACCGCGCTGGCGTTCATCGCCGTGCTGGGGCCGCTCGTCTTCTTCCATGAGCTGGGCCATTATCTCGTCGGCCGCTGGTCGGGCATTCGCGCCGACACCTTTTCGATCGGCTTCGGCAAGGAAGTGCTTGGCTGGACCGACAAGCGCGGCACCCGCTGGAAAGTCGGCTGGCTGCCGCTCGGCGGCTATGTCCAGTTTGCGGGGGACGAGGACGCCGTCTCAACCCCGCACGAGCTCAGCGCGTCCGAGCCCGAGGGCAGTTTTGCCGCCGCGCCGCTGTTGAAACGCTCGCTGACCGTGCTGGCGGGGCCGCTCGCCAATTTCCTCCTCGCCATCGCCATTCTCGCTGGCTTCGCGCTGGCCTATGGGCAGGGCACGACGCCGCCGGTCGTCGGTCAGGTGCAGGCCGGGTCGGCAGCCGCTGCCGCAAATCTGCGCAGTGGTGACCGGGTGGTCAGCATCGACGGCCGGCCGATGGACAAATATGTCGATATCCCGATGGCGGTGATGCATCGCACGGGCGAGCCGCTGTCGTTCGTCATCGAACGCGACGGCACGAGGCGCACCATCCTCATCACCCCGCGCGAGCTGGTCGAGCAGGACAGATTCGGCAACACCGTCAAGCGCGGCGCCATCGGCATCCAGAGCGGTGCGCAGCAGTTCGAGCCGGTGTCCTTGCTGGAGGCGCCGGTGGTGGCCACGCAGCAGGCGTGGGGCATCACCCGGCAGATGGCGGAAGTCATCGGCCAGTTGCTGGTCGGGCAGCGCAGCATCAAGGATCTGGGCGGCCCGCTGATGATCGCCAAGGCATCGGGCGAGCAGGCCTCGCTGGGGCCGCAATCCTTTGTCTTCTTCGTCGCGATGATCTCGCTCAACCTCGGTTTCGTCAATCTGCTGCCGTTGCCGATGCTCGACGGCGGGCACTTGCTGTTCAACGCGATCGAGGCGATCCGTCGTCGCCCGGTCAGCATCCGCACCCAGCAATGGGCCTTCCGGGGGGGATTTGCGGTGCTGGCAACGCTGATGATCGTCGTAACCTTCAACGATTTGGGCGCATTCGGGCTGTGGGAACGGCTCGCTGGCTTGATTGGCTGATGCGCTTGGGGCAGAGGGGCGCAACCATTGGGGCAGGGCGAGGGCAGGGACCGGGGGTTCCACGCCGTTCGCCGCGACATTTGAGTGATAAGGATATGTGCCCGTGCAGGCTGACCGCCCCGTGATCCGTGCTTCGGCAAGCCGTCAGGCGATTGCGTTTCTGCTGACCGGCTCGGTGCTGGCCGGGCAGAGCGTTGCCGCAGTGGCGCAGAGCGTGCCGCTGGTGCTGGTAACCCAGGCCGCTCCGCCCGCTGTCGTTCAGCCGGCCCCGCCGCCCGCCACCGCCAATCCCGCCGTCGCGCCCGCGCCGCGTCAGATTCGCGCGATCAGCGTCGTCGGCAACCAGCGGCTGGAGGCGGAGACGGTCCGCTCCTACACCCAGCTCCAGGTCGGCCAGACCTATACCCGCGCCACGCTCGACGCCGCGCTGCGCGCCTTGTCGCAGACCGAGCTGTTCGCCGACTTCCAGATTAGCGACAATGACGGCGCGCTGGTCATCCAGGTCACCGAAAATCCGGTGATCAACCGCATCATCCTCGAAGGCAATGAGCGGCTGAAGAACGACAAAATCGAGCCCGAGCTGCGCCTCGCGCCGCGCCAGATCTACACCCGCAGCCGCGTCCGCGCGGACGTCGCCCGCATCATCGAGCTGTACAAGCGCCAGGGCCGCTACGCTGCGACCGTCGAGCCGCAGCTCGTCCGTCTCGACCAGAACCGCGTCGACATCGTCTTCGAGATTACCGAGGGCGATCGCAGCCGGGTCCGCCAGATCAACATCATCGGCAACGAAGCGTTCAGCGACGGCGAGCTCAAGGACGAGATGGCGACCCGCGAACGGCGGCTGACCACCATCCTCTCGTCCAACACCACCTACGATCCCGACCGTCTGGCCTATGACCAGCAGAAGCTGCGCCAATTCTACCTGACCCAGGGCTATGCCGATTTCCGCGTCGTCTCCGCCGTGGCGGAACTGACCAGCGACCGGCAGGACTTCATCATCACCTATGTGGTGGAAGAGGGCGAGCGCTACCGCTTCGGCCCGGTCACGGTCGACAGCCAGTTGCGCGACTTCACGCCGGAGGCGCTGCAGTCGCTGCTGCCGATGCGCGAAGGCGATTGGTACAACGCCAAGCAGGTCGAAGACACCATCGAGCAGCTCTCCGAAACCGCCGGTCTGCTCGGCTATGCCTTTGCCGACATCCGCCCGCGCTACACGCGCAACCGTGAAACGCGGACGATGGGCATCGTCTTCCAGGTCGCGGAAACGCCGCGCGTCTATGTCGAAAATCTGGAAATCAACGGCAACACCATCACCCAGGACAAGGTGATCCGCCGCGAATTCCGCCTGAACGAAGGCGATGCCTTCAACAGCTTCCTCGTCCGCCGCTCGCAGGACCGCATCAACAGCCTCGGCTATTTCCAGGAGAATCTGGAAGTCGCGCAGAACCAGGGCTCGGCGCCCGACCGGGTGGTGCTGCAGACCAATGTCGAGGAAAAGCCGACCGGCGAACTGTCGCTCTCGGCGGGCTTCTCGTCGATCGAGAATTTCATCCTGCAGGGCTCGATCCGCCAGCGCAATTTCCGCGGCCTCGGCCAGACCGTCGGCCTCTCGGTCAACTATTCCAGCTATTCGAAATCGGTCGAAGCCTCGTTCACCGAACCCTATGTGTTCGATCGCAACATCAGCTTCTCGGGCTCGATCTATCGCCGCGACCTCAACTCGTTCAACTTCATCAACAACAGCCGAGAGACCACCTTCCAGCAGGTGACCACCGGCCTCTCGCTGCGCGCCGGCGTGCCACTCACCGAATATCTCTCGCTGCTGGTGTCCTACACCTTCAACGTCGACGATGTGTCGCTCGACGAACGCATCTACTTCTTCAATGGCCAGTGCGACCCGCTGATCGCCGGGCGCTATCTGTGCGATGCCATCGGCAACCGCACCACCAGCCTCGCCGGCTATTCGCTGATCTACGATACCCGCGACAACCGCCTGCGCCCGACGCGGGGCGAATCGGCGACCTTCAGCCAGGAATTTGCCGGCCTCGGCGGCTCGATCAGCTATCTGCGCACCCGCGCCAACGTCTCGGCGCACCGCCGCCTGTTCGGCGATTTCGTGCTCAACGGCTATCTCGAAGGCGGCTACATCGTCCCCTTCGGCAACAACAGCAACGCACCGGGGTCTGACCGGGTGCGGCTGACCGACCGTTTCTTCCTCGGCGAACCGCAGATCCGCGGCTTCGACATCCGCGGCGTCGGCCCGCGCGTGATCCGCTACACCAATGTCGACCTGTCCAACCCGATGGCACCGGTCGTCAATGAAGAGCGTCGCCAGACGGTGGACGATGCGCTCGGCGGCCGGGCCTATTACCAGGGCCGTCTCGAGATGGATCTGCCGCTGGGGTCGGGCGTGCAGGAGCTGGGGCTGCGGCCGTCGATCTTCCTCGACGTCGGCTCGGTGTTCAACGTCCGCCGCCCGGCGCTGACATCGCTGTCCAGCTTCCGCGATACCGACGGCAACTTCAAGACGCTGTGCCGCAACCAGACCACCGGCGCGACCCAGTTCGGCACGCAGGCCATCGTCAATAACATTCCGACCGGCGAATTTTCCGAGTGCCCGGGTGGCTTTGCCGACATCCGTCCGTTCGATGAGCGCTTCTTCGGCGACACCATCAGCCCCCGCGCGGCGGTGGGTGCCGGCGTCAACTGGAACTCGCCCTTCGGTCCCTTCCGCATCGACGTCGCTTATGCCTTCCTGCGGGAAGAGGGCGACGACACCAAGCTGATTACCTTCAACGTAGGAACCCAATTCTGATGACCCAGACCTTCTCTCGCGCGGCGCTGGCTGCCTCTGTTGCCGTTGCCACCCTGTTTGCCGCGCCCGCATCGGCCCAGCGCAACCGCGATGCCGCGCCGCCCGCACCGGCAGCGCCCATCGTCGTCGTTGCCGATACCGATGGCGCCATCCAGGCGTCGAACGCCTATCAGGTGGCGATGCAGCAGATGCAGGCGACTTATGCGCCGCAGCTCCAGCAGTTGCAGACCCGCCGCACCGCGCTGCAGACCGAATTGCAGACGCTCTACACCGCGGTCGAAACCGAGCAGAACCGCACCCCCCAGAACCGCACCGCTCTCGAAGCCGCAGCGCGCGCCTTCCAGCAGCGCCAGCAGGCTGCGGAGCAGGAAATCCAGCAGATCGGCGCCCCGCTCGAGCTGGCCCGCTCCTACATCATCGAGCAGATCACCCTGCAGATGAACACGGCCGTCACCACCGCGCGCACCGCACGCGGTGCGAATCTGGTCGTGCGCCGTGACGCCGTGATCTACGCCAACGAAACCGCCAACATCACCCCGGCGATCGTTGCCGAACTCAACCGCCTGGTGCCGAACGTGCAGATCGTGCCGCCGCAGGGCTACGAGCCGGGCCAGCTTCTCGCTGCCCAGCAGCAGGCCGCTGCAGCCGCCGCCGCTCCGGCAGCTGGCACCCCGGCCCCGGCCGCCCAGCCCGAAACGCGCTGAGCCGATTTTCCTTTCCATCGTCGCCCCGGTCTTGAGCCGGGGCCGCTATCGTCCTAGCGCAAGCGGGATAGCGGCCCCGGATCGAGCCCGGGGCGACGGCTTTTGGAGGGCATGATGACCGAACAACCAGAACCTCGCCCCGGCTTCGATGTGCGCCGCGTGCTCGCGCTGCTGCCGCACCGCTACCCGATGCTGCTGGTCGATCGCGTCGTCGATTTCGTGCCGGACAAGCGCATCCATGCGATCAAGGCGGTCAGCATGAACGAGCCCTTCTTCCAGGGCCATTTTCCGGGCCGCCCGATCATGCCGGGCGTGCTGATCGTCGAAGCGCTGGCGCAGGCCGCCGGCGTGCTCGCCATCGAATCGATGGGCCTCGCCGATTCGGGCAAGCTCGTCTATTTCATGGCCATCGAAGGCGCGAAGTTCCGCAAGCCGGTCGAACCGGGCTGCCTGCTGCACCTGCATGCCGAAATCGTCCAGGCCAAGCGGGCGATCTGCAAGTTCGAAGGCAAGGCGCTGTTCGATGACGGTAGCGTCGCCTCCGAATGCAGCTTCACCGCGATGATCGCCGATCCGCCTGCGTGATGAGGCGCCGAGAAAGCGCCGATCCGCCTGCGTGATGAGGCGCTGACAAGGCGCCGATCCGCCTGCGTGATTTTTCCGTCATTGCGAGCGCAGCGAAGCAATCCAGAGTGGTTTGCGCTGACTCTGGATTGCTTCGCTGCGCTCGCAATGACGAGGTTGCATTTCCCCACCGCCGCCGCTAACGGGCGGCCTTCCCGAATTTCCACCCCTCCGGCTGGTCGGAAACCAGCCAATCACGGAGCGCATGACATGAAGCAGGACATCCACCCCGATTATCACATGATCAAGGTGCAGCTGACCAACGGCACCACCTTCGAAACCCGCTCGACCTGGGGCAAGGAAGGCGACACGCTGCAGCTCGACATCGATCCGAGCGCGCACCCGGCCTGGACCGGCGGCAAGGGCACGATGCTCGATTCGGGTGGCCAGGTCGCCAAGTTCAACAAGCGCTTCGGCGGGCTCACGCTCAAGAAGTAAGCCCGCGCCGGCCGCACCGGCCGCGCTGGACTTTGCCAGGAGACAACAGGGGCGGTGCCGATGGCGCCGCCCTTTTTGTCATGGATTGCCGGGCGGCGCTGCGCCACGGCTTGCACCATAGCTGGAGACTGTTCCGGTCGGGTCGAATCCGAACCGTAGCCCTGAGCTTGTCGCAGGGCGCTTATCGGCTATGCGTGCTTCGACAAGCTCAGCACTACGGATCAAAACGAACAGGTCGGGCTTCAGGGAGAGCAGCATGGCATTCACACCCTTCGATCTGACCGGCAAGGTGGCGCTGATCACCGGCGGCAATGGCGGCATCGGCCTCGGCATGGCGGAAGGGCTGGCCGCGTCGGGCGCCAGCGTCGCCATCTGGGGCATGAACCCGGACAAAAACGCTCGGGCAGCCGAAACGCTCGCCGCTTATGGTGGCGAGGTGCTGGTCAGCCAGGTCGACGTCTCCGATGAGGCCGCGGTGGTCGCCGGTGTGGCCGCAGTGCAGCAGCGCTTCGGGCGCATCGATTTCTGCGCAGCCAACGCCGGCGTCGGCGGCGGCGCGCCCTTCACCGAGCAGACCACCGAAGGCTGGCGGCGGGTGACCACCGTCAATCTCGACGCGGTGTTCTGGACCTTCCGCGAGGTGCTGAAGTCGATGGTGGCGCGCGCCGAGGCGGGGGAGCCGGGCGGGTCGCTGCTGGTCACCTCATCGACCTCGGCCATCCATGGCGCCCCGCGCAACCAGGCCTATGCCGCGACCAAGGCCGGCGTGCTCGGCATGGTGCGCGGGCTGGCGGTGGAATATGCGAGGGCTGGCATCCGCGCCAACGCCGTGCTGCCCGGCTGGATCGCCACCGACATGACCGCGGGGTTGCAGGCGTGGGACAAGTTCAACGAAAAGGCGATCGGCCGCGTGCCGATGCGCCGCTGGGGCGAGGGCGCGGATTTCGCCGGCATCGCCGTCTATCTGGCGTCGGACGCCTCGCGCTTCCACACCGGCGACAGTTTCGTCATCGACGGCGGATACACCATCTACTGATGTGAAAAGGGCTCCGGTCGCCCGGAGCCCTCCCTTAGCGGATGCCCGCGCCGCTCACATGCGGTGCAGCGCGCACAGCTTGTTGCCGCACGGATCGCGCAGATAGGCGAGGTAGAGCTTGCCGAAACCGCCTTCGCGCACGCCGGGCGGGTCTTCGCAGGCGGTGCCGCCATTGGCGCAGCCGGCGGCGTGCCAGGCGTCGGCCTGTTCGGGTGTCATCGCAAAGCCGATGGTGCCGCCATTGGCATGGCAGGCCGGCTCGCCGTTGATCGGCGGGGTGACGATGAACAGCCCACCATTGTGCATGTAGATCAGCCGGCCCTTGTCATCCTGCATGCCGGGATTGCCACCCATAGCCGCAAAGGTCGCGTCATAGAATTGCTTGGCCTTGGCCGTGTCGTTGGTGCCGACCATGATGTGGGAAAACATAGGTTGTTCCTCTCCTTGTGAAGTCATTTTCCATTCTTTGGTTCGTCATTGCGAGCGAAGCGAAGCAATCTAGGGCGGCGCAGCGCAATACTGGATTGCCACGCTTCGCTCGCAATGACGCACGAAGCTCAATACACCACCACGCTGCGGATGCTCTTGCCTGCGTGCATCAGGTCGAAGGCGGTGTTGATCTCTTCGAGGCCCATGACATGGGTTATCATCGGGTCGATCTCGATCTTGCCCTGCATGTACATGTCCACGATCTTGGGCACGTCGGTGCGCCCCTTGGCCCCGCCGAAGGCGGTGCCGCGCCAGTTGCGCCCGGTGACGAGCTGGAACGGGCGGGTGGCGATTTCCTTGCCGGCTTCGGCCACGCCGATGATGATCGAGGTCCCCCAGCCGCGGTGGCAGGCTTCGAGCGCGGTGCGCATCACCTCGGTATTGCCGGTCGCGTCGAAGGTATAATCGGCGCCGCCATCGGTCATCTCGACGATCCTGGCGACGATATCCTCGCGGCTCATGCCCTTGCTGTTGAGGAAAGCGGTCATGCCGAACCGGCGGCCCCATTCCTCCCTGTCGGGATTTATGTCGACGCCGATGATGCGGTTGGCTCCCGCCAGTCGCGCACCCTGGATGACGTTGAGGCCGATGCCGCCGAGGCCGAACACCACGACATTGTCGCCCACCTGCACCTTGGCGGTATTGATCACCGCGCCGACCCCGGTGGTGACGCCGCAGCCGATGTAGCAGCTCGACTGGAAGGGCGCGTCCTCGCGGATCTTCGCCACCGCGATTTCGGGCAGCACGGTGAAGTTGGAGAAGGTCGAACAGCCCATATAATGGTAGATCGGCTGGCCCTTGTAGGAAAAGCGCGTCGTGCCATCGGGCATCAGACCCTTGCCCTGCGTCGCGCGGATCGCGGTGCACAGGTTGGTCTTGCCGGAAAGGCACGACTTACACTGGCGGCATTCGGGCGTGTATAGCGGGATGACGTGATCGCCGGGAGCCACCGACGTCACCCCCGCGCCCACCTCCCGCACGATGCCGGCGCCTTCATGACCCAGCACGCTGGGGAAGATGCCCTCGCTGTCCAGCCCGTCGAGCGTATAGGCATCGGTATGGCAGATGCCGGTCGCCATGATCTCGACCAGCACCTCGCCCGCCTTGGGCCCTTCAAGGTCGAGCTCGACGATCTCGAGCGGCTTTTTGGCTTCGAAGGCGACGGCGGCACGGGTTTTCATGCGGTATGACTCGGCTGTTTCGGTTGCGAGGCGCAACCTAGTCATGGGGCGCGGCGGCGCAAGCGAAACAGTGGGCTTGTCCCCCGGCATATATTGGCATAAATAGTGCCAATATATGCCGGGGGACGTAAGGGTGGCAGGACCTAACCATTCGTCATTGCGAGCGAAGCGAAGCAATCCAGTGTGGTGCTGCGCGGCCCCTAGATTGCTTCGCTGCGCTCGCAATGACGAGAAGATGGAGATCGGGTGAAAATGACCGTGCGCCGCCTGCTCGGCATCCTCGTCGGCCTGCTGCTGCTGGCCATTGCCGCCGCGCTGATCTTCCAGCGGCAGGTCGGCGAATGGGTCTATGCGCGCGCGCTCAGCGAGCGGGCGGGCGCGGATGCCACCGCGGACCTGCCCGACGGCCTGCACCTCTTCCTCTGCGGCACCGGTTCGCCGCTGCCCGATCCCTCGCGCGCGGGGCCCTGCGCGCTGGTCATCGCCGGGGATCAGATGATCGTCGTCGATGCCGGAGAGGGCGCCGCTCGGCAGATCCAGCTCGCCGGCCTGCCGATGGGCCGCGTCCAGCGGCTGATGCTGACCCATTTCCATTCGGATCATATCGACGGACTCGGCCCGCTGATGCTGCTGCGCTGGACGCAGAGCGCCGCGCAGTCGCCGCTCCCGATCCACGGGCCGCAGGGCGTCGAGCGGGTGGTGGCCGGCTTTAATGCGGCCTATGCCACCGACAATGGCTATCGCGTCGCGCATCATGGCGCCGCCATCGTCCCGCCCGGCGGCGCGGGCGGCGTGGCGGTGCCCTTCGCCGTGCCACCGGCCGACGGCAGCCCGCTGGTCGTGTTCCGCCAGGGCGGGCTGACGGTCACCGCCTTCAGCGTCGATCACCGGCCCGTCTCTCCTGCGGTCGGCTACCGCTTCGATTACCGGGGCCGGTCGCTGGTGATCAGCGGCGATACCGCGGCGAGTGCGGCGGTGACCCGCAACGCGCGCGGCGCGGACCTGTTGCTGCACGAGGCGCTGCAGCCCCGGCTGGTGGCGGCGATGACGCGGGCGCTCGCCGCGCGCGGCCAGCAGGGCACGGCGCAGATCACGCGCGACATCCTCGACTATCATGCCTCGCCCGAAGACGCGGCGCGCACCGCCGAGGCAGCTGGAGTCCGGCATCTGGTGCTGACCCATATCGTCCCGCCGCTGCCGTCGCGCCTGTTCAACCCGGCCTTTCTCGGCGACGCCCCCGATCTGTTCGACGGGCCGGTCGATGTCGGGGAAGATGGCATGCTGTTCTCGCTGCCCGCCGGCACCGACAAGATCCTGACGAGGGAACTGCCATGACCGCCCACTATGAAGTCCACGGCGCGCTGGGCTCGCCCTATTCGCTCAAGATTCGCGCACTGATGCGCTACCGGCGGCTGCCCCATATCTGGGTGCATGGCGCGGCGACGCACCAGACCGCGCTCGCTGAAGTCAAGGCGCCGGTCATCCCGGTGGTGCGCTTTCCAGATGGCAGTTGGCACAATGATTCGACCCCGCTGATCTACGCGCTGGAGGGGCTGCACCCCGGCGCGCGGTCGGTGCTCCCGCCCGATCCGGCCCGCGCCTTCCTCGCCCACCTCATCGAGGATTTCGCCGACGAATGGCTGACCAAGGCGATGTTCGGCTATCGCTGGCTCGAGGAGGTCGACCAGTTGCAGATGAGCCGCTGGCTCGCCTTCGATGCCTTCAAGGGCGGCGGGCTGGCGCAGAGCCAGGGCTATGCCGCACAGTTCCGGGATCGTCAGGTCGGGCGCATGGCGATCGTCGGCTGCACGGCCGGGAATTTCCCGCTGATCGAGGCGTCGACCCGCGCCGTGCTCGCCGCGCTGGAGGCGCATGTCGTCAACCGCCACTGCCTGTTCGGCAGCCGCCCCAGCCTCGCCGAGTTCGGCCTCTATGGCCAGTTGTCGCAACTGGGCACAGACCCCACCCCGCAGACCATGATGCGCGCCGACTATCCTTACAGCTACCGCTGGCTCGCGCATATCGACGACATGTCGGGCATCGACGGCGCCTGGGACGCAGGCGATGCCGAGCTGCCTGATGTGGTGCGCCGCCTGGTCGATGTCATCGGCGCGGTCTATCTGCCCTTCCTCGTCGCCAATGCCGCCGCGCTCGATCGGGGCGAGGCGATGGTGCGCTTCACCGCGATGGGCCTGCCGTTCGAGCAGGGCGTGTTCAAATATCAGGCCAAATGCCTTGCCGACCTGCGCGCCCGCTACGCCGCGCTTGATGCGGCAGCGCGGCGGCAGGTCGATCCCGCGCTCGACGCGTCGGGCTGCCTCGCGATGCTGGTGACGTCATGAAGGCGTCGCACCCCGCGCGCGCCGCGCTGCTGCCCGCGCTCGCCGCGCTGCTGACCGCCAGCGTCGCCGTGCCCCAGACGCCGCCGCGCGCCGCGCCGCTGCCGCCGCGCCAGCCCAATATCGTCATCCTGCTGGCGGACGATTGGGGGTTCAGCGATGTCGGTGCCTTCGGCGGGGAGATGGCGACACCGAACATCGACGCGCTGGCGCGGGCCGGCGTGCGTTTCTCCAACTTCCATGTCGCCGGCTCCTGCTCGCCGACGCGCGCGATGCTGCAAACGGGCGTCGGCAATCATCGCGCCGGCCTCGGCAACATGCCGGAGACCATCCCCCCCGAGCATGTCGGCCAGCCCGGCTACGACACGGTGATGAACCACCGCGTCGTCACCATCGCCGAGATGCTGCGCGCCCGCGGTTACCGCACCTATCTCACCGGCAAATGGCATCTTGGCAGCGATGCCACCCGGCTGCCCCACGCGCGCGGCTATGACCGCGCCTTCAGCCTTGCCGATGCAGGCGCCGACAATTTCGAGCAGCGCCCCATCGAGGGCATGTACGAAAGCGCCGCCTGGACCGAGAACGGACGCCCGGCGACGCTGCCGCGCAACTACTACAGCTCGACCTTCGTCGTCGAAAAGATGATCGACTATATCGAGGCGGATCGCGCCAGCGGCAAACCCTTCCTCGCCTCGATCAACTTCCTCGCCAACCATATTCCGGTGCAGGCGCCCGATGCGGACATCGCCCGCTACGCCGGGCAGTATCGCGATGGCTGGACCGCGCTCAGGCAGGCGCGGGCGCGGCGTGCCATGGCTGCAGGCGTCATCCCCGACGGCGCGCCGATGGTGACGATGGCGACGACCCGCGACTGGGCCAGCGTGGCGGCGGAGGAGCGCGCTGCCCAGGTGCGGGTAATGCAGGCCTATGCCGGCATGGCGACCGCCATGGACCGCGAGGTTGGGCGGCTGGTCGCGCACCTCAAGGCGCGCGGGGACTATGACAACACCATCTTCCTGTTCCTGTCGGACAATGGCCCCGAGCCGACCGATCCGCTCAGCCGCTGGCGCAACCGCCTGTTTCTGGGCCATGCCTATGACCTGTCGACCGGCAACATCGGGCGGCGCAACAGCTTCAGCTATATCGGCCCCGGCTGGGCCAGTGCCGCTGCCTCGCCGCTGTCGGGCTACAAGTTCAGCGCGACCGAAGGCGGCTTGCGTGTCCCGCTGATCATCGCCTGGCCGGGCAACCCCGCTTTCCGGCCGGGCAGCATCGTGCCCGGCCTCGCCCATGTCACCGACGTGGTGCCGACCCTGCTCGATCTCACCGGCACACCTGCGCCCGGCGCTGAATGGCGGGGCAGGGCGGTGGAGCCGATTGTCGGTCGCAGCCTGGTCCCGGCCCTGACCGGCGCGGCCGATGGCGTCCATGCCGACGAGCAACCCATCGGCTACGAGCTGTCGGGCAATGCCGCGCTGTTCAAGGGCGATTACAAGCTGGTCCGCAATCTGCCGCCGACCGGAGACGGCCGCTGGCAGCTCTTCGACATCCGCCGCGATCCCGGTGAGACGCGTGACCTTTCCGCCGCCATGCCCGCGCGTTTCGCGGAGATGCAGGCCGATTATGCCGCCTGGGCCCGCGCCAATGCCGTGCTCGACATGCCCGCCGGCTATACCGCCGATGACCAGATCAACGAAAATGCCTTCAACAACATGGTCAAGCCCCGCCTGCTGCAAGCCGCCCCCTGGGCCGCCGCCCTCCTCGCCACCCTGACCGCCCTGCTGCTCTGGCGCCGAAAAAAACGCCGCGCGCGTCCAGCCGCCTGACCGCTCAACCCGCGCAAACCGATAAGTCAGAACTTGCTCACGCAGAGGCGCAGAGGCGCGGAGGGGAGAAGGTTCACGCGGAGACGCGGAGACGCGGAGGAGAGCAAGAAAAGGGTTCACGCAGAGGCGCAGAGATCGCAGAGAATCTATGCGGCGAAGCCGCCCTTATTCTGCACCACCCCAGCCTGACCCGAGCCAATCAACAACAAACCGCTTCGCGGCCCAGCGCAAATCCTCTGCGCCCTCTGCGCCTCTGCGCGAACCCTGTCTTCCCCCTTCTCCGCGCCTCCGCGCCTCTGCGTGAAATCTTCCCGCCCCCTCCCTCCGCGTCTCCGCGTCTCCGCGTGAACCGGAAAATCTCGGACAAAGGCACAAAGCCACGAAGATTCAGCGCAGCGCCGTAATGCGGCTCCTACCCCCGTCATTGCGAGCGAAGCGCGGCAATCCAGAGCGGCGCTGCACAACCCTGGATTGTCGCGCTGCGCCCGGAATGACGCCATGGGCAAATCGTGCTGCGGCCACCCGCGGCACATGGGGTGCCACCGCCCGCCGGGCGGCCCCCTCAGAATGGCTTGGTGCGGATATTCAGCTGCCCTGCCAGTCCGGCAATGCGGTGGATGGCGATGGCCTGATAGCTGGCCGAGGTCACCATCGCCTGCATCGCCGCCAGCGAAGGATATTCGGCCAGCGCGACCATGTCCCAATTCTCCTCGACCGCGCCGATCATCAGGCCGGTCACCGCCCCGGCGTAGCGCGACCGCGCGCCGACCTTGGCGAGTTCCGCCTGCACCGCGGCACCGTAACGGGCATAGGCTTCGGCACCGGTCAGATGCGCGTCGCGGCCATCGGGATAGTCAGCCTGCGCCTTGAACTTGAGCAGGTTGATCATGACGAACGGGCCATCGTCGGGCCCCGAAAAGAAGGCCGAGAGCTGTTCCGGCGATGGCGTGACCGCATTGGTGACCTGCATTGGCTCAGCCCTTCGTCGCCGCGATGTGGGAAAGGATCAGGCCGACAAGCTGCTCGGGCTGGTCTTCCTGGCAGAAATGATGCGCTTCGATGCGGCAGTGCGGCTGCCCCTGTGCGCCCGGGATTCGGCGCTGGATTTCGGCGTCGAGATGGCCGAGCACCCGGTCCTGGTTGCCGAAGCAGGTCAGCACCGGCTTGTCGAACCGCTCCAGCACCGTCCAGGCCGCGCGATTCTCTGCGACCGAGGGGTGTTCGGGGGTGATCGGCACCAGCGTCGGAAACTGGAGCGCGCCGGCCTGATAGCTTTCGTCGGGGAAGGGCGCGTCATAGGCGGCGATCTCGGCGTCGCTCAGCGCGCGATTGCAGGCGCCATCGACGATCCGCCCGGTTTTGAACTGCGGCGTGCTCTGGCTGAACGCGTGCCAGGCGTCGAAGCCGGGGCCGATGCTCTCCCCCACCGGCAGAGTGGTGTTGGAGATGACCAGCCGTGCAAACCGCTCCGGAAAGGCCGCGACCAGCCGCAGCCCGATCAGCCCGCCCCAATCCTGGCAGAACAGCGTAATGTCTTTGAGGTCCAGCCCGGTCAGCCAGTCGCTTATCCAGGCGACGTGCCGCTCATAGCTGTAATCCGTGCGCGCCCCCGGCTTGTCCGACTTGCCGAAGCCGATCAGGTCCGGGGCCAGCACGCGATGCCCGGCGGCGACCAGCGGGGGGATGAACTTGCGATAGAGGTAGGACCAGGTCGGCTCGCCATGCATCAGCAGGATCGGCGCGGCATCGCGCGGCCCCTCGTCGAGATAATGCAGCCGCAGCGTCGGCCCGCCCTCGGCGCTGACCTCGGCATGGTTCGGGGCAAAGGGATAGTCGGTCAGGCCGGCAAAGGCCGTCTCCGGGGTTCTGAGCACGATCATTTCGGCGCTACCTCCAATATCGCCTGGACAAAGCCTTGCGGGTCGTTTTCCTGGACAAAATGGCCGCCCTTCAGCGTCCGGTGCGGCTGCCCGCTGGTGCCGGGCACGCGGCCGATGAAGCGGCTCTCGCCGCCGCGGGTGACCGGATCGCCATCGCTGAAACAGCAGATGAAGGGCTTGTCCCATTGCTCCAGCACCGCCCAGGCGCGTTTCTGGTCGGGGATGGCGACATTATTCTCGAACGGCACGAAACTGGGAAAGATGCGCGCGCCCGCCTTGTAGCGGCTGTCGGGGAAGGGGGCGTCATAGGCGGCAATTTCCGCCGCGCTCAGCGCGCGCTGCGCCCCGGCGTTGACGATGCGGCCGATCGGGAACAGCGGGCTCCATTTGGAAAAGGCGCGCCAGATGGCGAAGGCGCGCGGAGGCTCGCCCCCCTCGGGCAGCCCGCCGTTGGACAGCGCCACCGCGGCAAAACGCTCGGGCATCGCCGCGACCAGCCTCAGGCCGATCAGCGAGCCCCAGTCCTGACAGGCGAGCGTCATCCCTGACAGATCGAGCGCCTCGATCCACTGCTGCATCCAGCCGACATGCCGGGCGTAGCTGTAGTCGCTCTTGCGGGCCGGCTTGTCGGACTTGCCGAAACCGATCAGGTCGGGCGCCACGACGCGATAGCCAGCGGTGACGACCGGGCCGATCATGTGGCGGTAAAGGTAGCACCAGCTGGGCTCGCCATGCATCATCAGCACCACCGGCGCGTCGCGCGGCCCCTCGTCGATGTAATGGACACGCAGGCGGGTGCCGTCTTCGGCATCGGTAATCGTCAGATATCGGGCTGCGAAGGGAAAATCGCCGATCGCGGCAAAGGCTTCGTCCGGCGTGCGCAAGACCTGCATGGGTTCAGCTCCTTGGTGGCGGCTGGTGCAGCGCGCCAGCCCGGTCTTTCATTGTCTTGCTGCGCTGGCGCGGGGTGCCGGCCGGCTTGGGTCGATCAGGCGGATGCCGATATGATCGGTGCCGAGCCCGCGCTCCTGGAACTGCCGGGCAGCGGGGCGATAGCGGGCGCAATAATTGGCGGCGCACAGATAGCTGCCGCCCTTGATGACATTGCGCTCGGGGTCGATGGCATCGGCGGTCCATTCCCAGACATTGCCGATCAGGTCATGGACGCCATTGCTGTCGGCGGGGAAGCAGCCGACCGGCGCTTTCGAGGCAAAGCCGTCCAGCCCCAGGTCGCGGGCGGGAAAGACGCCCTGGTAATAGTTGGCGCGCGGCGTGCCATCGGCGCCGACCGGCTCGCGCGCGTCGGCCCCGCCAGAGCGGGCCGCGGCCTCCCATTGCGCCTCGCTCGGCAGCGCCTTGCCCGCCCAGCGGGCATAGGCCAGCGCATCTTCATAGGCGATCTGGACCACTGGCTCGCGGTCCCTCCCCCTGATCGCCGTGCGCGGGCCTGAGGGGTGGCGCCACTCGGCCCCAGGCACCCACGTCCACCAGCGCGGATCGGCAGCGGTCGGCACGGTGAAGACGGCGGAACCGGGCAGGCGCATTTCGGGCTGCGCGCCCGGCAGCACCGGCGGATCGCGCTCGGCCATGGTCACATAGCCGGTCGCCGCGACAAAGGCGGCGAATTCGGCATTGGTCACCTCGGTCCGCGCGATCCAGAAGCCCGGCACGGCCACGTCGCGCGGCGGCCCCTCCTCCGGATAGCGTGCGTCCGCGCCGAGGGTGAAGCGCGACGCGGGAATCCACGCATAGCCATCGCCGCTCGGCGGCGTGCAGCTGAGGGTAGCGGTTTGGGTGGTGGGGTCGATGTCTGCGCAGCCCGATATTGCCAACCCAGTTACAGCAATCAGGCCGAGCATCCCCATTCCCGACCGTCCTGAGCTTGTCGAAGGACTGCACTCCTTGCTGCGACCTCGCAAAGACAAGGACAGTCCTTCGACAAGCTCAGGATGGTCGGCGTTTTTGGGCATGCGAGCCGGTTAGGCCGCCATGCTCGGCCGCTGCGCCATCGCGCTGCGCCAGCGGGCGATGTTGGCGTGGCTTTCGACCGGCTTTACTTTCAGGATACGCGCGAAGTCGACGGCAACCACCGCGGTGATGTCGGCCAGCGTGAAACTGTCGCCGGCGACATGGCTGTGTTCGGCCAGTTGCGCGTCGAGCGTGTCGACAAAGGCCAGCAGCCGCGCCTTGCCGCGTGTCGCCAGCTCGGGAATCTGGGCATAGTCGACCGGCCCGGTCAGCGCGCGATCCTTCATCGCCGGGCTGCTGTTCCGGAAACCCTCGGCAATCGCCATGAAGCCTTCGCCCTCGACCCGCGCGTTCCAGCTGGCGACCGCGGCCTTTTCCACCGGCGTGCGGCCCAGCAGCGGCGGCTCGGGAAAGGCAGCCTCGGCCCAGGCCGCGATGCCGGCATTGTCGGTCAGCACGGTGCCATCGTCCAGCTTGAGCGCCGGCACGGTGAGGCGCGGGTTGATCGCTGCAAAGGCCGCGCCCCGCTGCTCGCCCGACGCCAGATCGACCTGCACCACCTCATGCGGCACCCCCTTTTCGGCCAGCAGGATGCGGGCACGGCGCGGGCTGGGGGCGGTGGCGCAGTCGTAGAAGATGATCGGCATGGCAAAGGTCCTGATGGCTCGGCGCTGGTTCGCTCGGCACGGGCGACCAGCAACCAGCAACATATGGCATCGGCGCTGTCAATAACGCGGCAGCGAGACTTGCTGCCTGCCCTTTGAGAGGAGGGTGCTATTGCGGCAAACCCTTGAGGATATCCTCGACCAGCCGCTCGAGCACCGCCGCCGCCCGCGCTGCCGGCAGGCCCTGGTCATGCCGCATCACCCGCCAGCTCTGGAAGGACAGGGCGACGCACAGCGCCTCGACGCCGATCTCGTCGATCTTGACCTCGGCGGGCAGCAGCCGAGTGATCAGATCGCGCTCCAGCCGGGTGATGCGCGCATATTCGTCCATCAGAAAGCCGGACTGGTAGCGCTTGATGTTGGCAGAGATGCGATAGGGCAGGATCGATTCGAACACCCGCGTGCGCCGCGACACCAGGTCGCGGATGTTGGCGCGCCAGTCGCTCTCCTCATAGGGCGCGGTGACGATCGGCATGACCCGCGCCGCGATCGTCTCGGACATTTCGCGATACAGCGAATCCATGTCGTCGAAATGGCGGAACACCGTGCGCAGGCCCACCCCGGCCTCATCGGCGACACGCGCCGCGCTCGGCTGCACATCGCCGCGCTCGACCAGATCGAGCATCGCCGCGACGATGCGCGCGCGCGACGATTTGCTGCGCTCGCGCCGGCCATCGGCGCGCGGGGCGTCGGTGTGGGTTGGGGGGTGCTCGGCAGTTTGATCGGACATGCCCCTCTCGCTGGCGAAGGGAAGCGCTGCGGTCAACCGTTACGGGCTTGGGCAAAGCAACTTGCCATCGCACCTATCTAATGGCACTTACAGTGTCATAATAAAAGCAGGAGAGAAATCATGCCGCTCCCCTTTCGCCGGACCAACAGTCTGCTAGCATTTGCTGCCGTCCCGTTGCTGCTGACCATGCCCGCCGCCGCCCAGCAGGGCGCGGTGCGCGCCGCCTGCATGCAGGATATCCAGCGGCTGTGCCCGACCCAGTTCGCCAACCGCGATCGTGACGGCATTCGCGCCTGCCTGCGCAGCCGTATCGCCGAAACGTCCGACGGCTGCCGCAGCGCCATCCGCGCCCAGATGCAGGCCAACCGCGAGACGTCGGGCGGCGAAGCGCAACCCAAGCGGTGAGCGACATGGCGGTATGGGTCCCATGGCTCGCGGCGCTGGCGCTCTATGGCGCGTTCAGGCTGTTCTACGACGGCTTTCGGCGCCCCTTGTCGAGCACCGAGATTGCCGCATTCATGGCCCATGTCGGCCCGCGCGCCGACGCCACCGGCAATGACCTCGCCGTGCTGCGCGCCTTTCTGGAGGCCGATGACGGTCGCGAATTCATCATGTGCAATCTGGTCCGCACCCGCGACGGACAGGTGACCGATCCGGACAGCGGAGAAAGCGCCAGCGGACAGGAATGGCTGCGCCGCTATTCGGACCCGTTCGTGCGCGCGCTGATGCGGCGCGGTGGCCATCCGGTCTATGTCGGGCGCAAGGTCGGCGGCTATGTCGATGCATGGAACGCCGCGCCCGATCCCGGTTGGACGCTGCTCGGCACAATGCGCTACCGCAGCCGGCGGGACATGGTGGCGCTGGTGATGGATCCGGCCTTCCACGCCGCCCACCCCGCCAAGCTGCTCGGTATCGACGCCACCTTTTCCTTCCCGACCCAGCGCATGATCGCCTTCTACGCCAGCCCGCGCGTCACCGTCGGGCTGGCCCTCGCGCTTGGTGCAGCGCTGTGCCACATTGCCCTTCTGACCATCGGGAGAGGCATATGATCACGCGGCTGAAGGTGAAACAGAAGGCGTTCGACACGGCGGAGATCGCCACCGCGCCGGTGCCGGAACTGGCCGAGGGGCAAGTGCTGGCGCGGATCGAGCGCTTCGCCTTGACCGCCAACAACATCACCTACGCCGTTGCCGGGGACATGATCGGCTATTGGAAATTCTTTCCGGAGGATGACCCCGAATGGGGCATGGTGCCGGTGTGGGGATTTGCCGAGGTCGAGGCGAGCCACCACCCGGAGGTGCCGGTGGGTACCCGCGTCTATGGCTATCTGCCGATGGCCTCGCATGTCGTGCTATCGCCATCGCGGGTGTCGGCGCGCGGCTTTACCGATGCCTCGCCGCACCGCGCCGCCTTGCCAGCCGTCTACAACCAGTATCAGCGCACCAATGACGATCCCCCCGCGCTGGCCGACGCTGCGGATTGGCGCTGCCTGCTCTTCCCGCTGCTGTTCACCGGCTATGTCATCGGGGATTATGTCGCGGACAATGGCGGCTTCGGGGCCAGCCATGTGCTGATCGGCAGCGCGTCGTCCAAGACCGGCATCGGCGCCGCGCATCACGTCAAGACGCTGGCCGAGGCGCCTGTGGCGGTGATCGGCCTGACCAGCCCCGGCAATGTCGCCTTCTGCGAGGCGCTCGGCATCTACGATCGGGTTGTGACTTATGCCGACGTCGAGACGCTCGACGCTGCTGCGCCGACGGTGTTCATCGACATGGCCGGCGACGGCGGGCTGACGACACGGCTGCACAATCATTTCGGCATGAACATGAAGGCGAGCATCGGCGTCGGCCTCACCCATTGGCAGGCGGGCCGTCCGCCGGAGGGGCTGCCCGGGGCCAAGCCCGAGTTCTTCTTCGCGCCCGCACAGATCGCCAAGCGGCAGGCCGACTGGGGCCCGGGCGTGCTCGACCAGCGCATGCTCGCCGCCAACCTCGCCTTCCTGCCGGTAATGGCGCGGCATCTGAAAATCGAGCGGGGCGCGGGGGCTGGGGCTGTGAAGGCGGCGTATGAATCGATGGTCAGCGGCCAGACCGCACCGGATGTCGGGGTGGTGCTGTCTTTTGGGTAGAAAACGGGGTGTTGGGTTGTTGTCGGTTTCTCGCAGAGGCGCAGAGGAAGCAGAGACCGCAGAGAAGGGGATTGTGCCGCGAAGCGGTCTGTAGAGCAGACGGCTGTCCCGGGGACATATAGCGGCTCCGCCGCAACCTCATCCACTCTGCGGTCTCTGCTTCCTCTGCGCCTCTGCGAGAAACGCAGTGAGGGCACCGGATTGCCGGTAAGCGACGGCCCCCAAGTCAGGAGTGAGGCATTGAAAAAGCGCTGGATCGCATTGGGGATAGTCGCCGCGTTGGCCGTGACAGGGGGTGTGCTGCGGGTCTTCTTCCCCGGCCAAGTCGTTGCCTGGGCCGCCAAGCAGGGCATTCCCGGCATGATCGGTGAATGGCGTAACCCGATTGCGCCGAACCGGCCCGTCGCCTGGCAGCAGGGCCCGGCCACCGCCCCCGCCGGAGAACGCCCGCCCAACATCATCCTGATCGTCGCCGACGATCTCGGCATCAATGACATCACCCTCAACGGAGGCGGGGTCGCGGGCGGGCTGGTCCCGACGCCGAACATCGACCGCCTCGCGCGCGAAGGCGCGGATTTCACCAGCGGCTATGCCGGCAACGCCACCTGTTCGCCCAGCCGCGCGGCGATGATGACCGGGCGCTACCCGACCCGCTTCGGCTTCGAATTCACCGGCATCCCGCCCAGCTTTGCTGCCACCGTCGGCCATGCCGATGCGCGCGGGCCGCATCCGGTGATCTTCCGCGACGACCTCAACGTCAATGTCATCCCCAGCCAGCGCATGGGCGTGCCATCTGAAGAAATCACCATCGCCGAGGCGCTTAAGGCGCGCGGCTATCGCACGCTGCATCTCGGCAAATGGCATCTGGGGGAGGCCGACGATCTTGGCCCGCACGCGCAAGGGTTCGATGAATCGCTCGGCATGCGCGCCGGCGGCGGCATGTTCCTGCCCGAAGACTCGCCCGATACGGTCAACGCCAAGCTGCCGTGGGATCCCATCGACAGCTTCCTGTGGCCCAACCTCCCCTATGCGGTGCAGTATAACAACGATCAGCGGATGGAGCCGGTCGGTCATGTCACCGACTATCTGACCGACAATGCCATCGCCGCGATCAGCGCCAACAAGAACCGGCCCTTCTTCCTCTACCTCGCCTACAACGCGCCGCACACGCCCCTGCAGGCGACCCGCGAGGATTATGACGCGCTGCCGCGGATCGCCGATCATACCACCCGCGTCTACGCCGCGATGATCCGCCAGCTCGACCGGCGCATCGGCGATATCATGGCCCACCTCAAGGCCGAAGGGCTCGACGAGAATACGCTGGTGGTGTTCACCAGCGACAATGGCGGCGCCTGGTACACCGGCATCGAGGGGCTGAACGCGCCTTACCGCGGCTGGAAGGCGACCTTCTTCGAAGGCGGTATCCGCGTGCCCCTGTTCATGCGCTGGCCGGGACATATCGCACCGGGGACGCGGCCCGCAGCACCCGCCAGCCATCTCGACATGTTCGCGACCTTCGCGGCGGTCAGCGGCGCGACCATGCCGTCGGACCGGGCGATGGATTCTGTCAACCTGCTCGGCGGCGTGGTGCCCGGCCTTGCCCCCAATCCCCGGCCCGCCCCCTTGTTCTGGCGCTCGGGCGATTACCGGGCGGTGCGCAGCGGCGACTGGAAACTGTCGATCGGGCGGGGCTCCGCGACAGCATGGCTCTACAATCTCGCCGACGACCCGACCGAGCAACGCAATCTCGCCAGCGCTATGCCCGGCAAGGTCGCCGAGCTGCGCGCGCTGATCGAGGCGCAGAACCGCGGCCTCCCGCCGCCGCTGTGGCCCGGTCTCGTCGAAGCCCCGATCCGCATCGATGTGCCGCTCAACGCACCATGGCGCGACGGTCAGGAGTGGGTGTACTGGACGAATTAGGGTCGGATACCATCCACTCACATCGTCATTGCGAGCGCAGCGGGGCCGAAGGCGGCCGCAGGCCAACCAATCCAGAGCCGGCGTTAACCGCCCTGGATTGGTTGGCCTATGGCCGACGGCGTCCTGCTGCGCTCGCAATGACGGTGAAAGTGCAACGATATCACTTCTACCGCCGCAGCATGGCGTCCACCGCCCAGATGCGGTCCTGGCCCCACACTGCCTCGTTGCCTACGCGGAAGCTCGGAACGCCCCACAGGCCGAGGTCGAGCAACTCGCTACGGTTGGCCTCCGCCTCGGCGCGCCAGTCATCATTGCCGATGATTGCCTGCGCCTCGCGCCATGGCAGGCCGGTGGCGGTGACGATGCGCTTCATGCCGCTGTCCGATCCGGCATCCACCCCTTGCGACCAGACCGCCCGCAGGAAGGCGGTGGCAAATTCCAGGCCGCGCCCCTGCTCCCGTGCCCAAGGCAGCAGCGAATAGCCGCGCTCGACCGGCCGCCCCACCGGATCGGCGACCTTGCCGAAGGGGATGCCCAGCCGCCTTGCCTCGCGCGCGGTGTCGAGCGTGATGTAGCGGCGCTTCTCCTTCGGCACCGGCAGGCTGCGCATGACCATCGGCAGCACGAAGCGCAGTTCGAGCTTCGCGCCATGCGCTGCGGCCAGCGCGGCGATGCGCGGTGCGGACAGCCAGGTATAGGGGCTGCGGAAACTCAGATACCAGTGGATGGTCTCGCGCGATGGCGTGGCGACCGGGCCGGCGAAATCCGGCGGCGGAGCATAGAGCGGAGCATCCCCGCCGTCCCGGCGCAGCCCGAGCATGGTCAGGCGCTCCTCCAGATAATGCAGCCGGTCGATACCCCAATAGGTTTCCCCGCCATAATGCAGGACACCACCAAGATAATGGCCACATTCCGTGCGGCGGGCGTTGCCGGCTGTTACGTTCGCCCGGTCCAGCGTGGCCGGCAGTGGCGCCCTCCCAGGATTGAGGCCCGCCCGCGCGGCCAGCATCGCGGCATCGCGCTCTGACCATGTGGCGAGGCGCGAACGATCCGGCGCAGCGGCGTCCTCGGGTGGCCCGACCAGCCAGTATTTCACGTCGATGCCATAGCGATCGACAAGCGCGGGCATCAGTTGCAACAGCAGGTATGAATAGGGATCGTCGGGATCGACGAAAAAATCGACGCCATGCGCCTCGCCGGCGCGTGCGCGTTCCTTTTCCGTGTCACGGCGGCGCTTGTTCAGCGCTGCCTCGCTGGTCAAATATCCTGCAACACGCGAGACAATTGCGGTCTTGACGGTCATGATCGACGAACCCCTGTTATGGCATTGTTAGTGCCATATCAGGGAAAGCGTCAATCGCAGGCGAGGTCAGCGGGTTTCGGCGGCGCGACGGGCAAGCATTTCGTCTCTCGCCTCCGCCAGCAAGCGCAAGCCTTCCGAACAGCGGCGTTGCGCGCCGGGCTGGCGGCTGGCGCAGGTCGCCCGCAGCTGTCGCAGGACGTAGGCGGCATCCTCCGCGCGCGAGCGGGCGATGAGGTTGGCACCGGTCCATGCGCCGCCGGTACCGGCACCGGGCGGAAACGGCTGGGCCGCAGCGGGTGCCGCGACGAGTAAGGCCATGGCAAAGGGCAATCGCAGCACTGTCGCAATCCTCCCTGTCAGTCCTCTGCAAGCTAGGGGAATGTTCCTTTCGCCATGATGAACGAAGCCCGGCTACAGCGTGAAATCGGCTGCCGTCAGCGCGATATTGCCCTGCACGCGGATCAGCAGATCGGCGATGCCGTCGCCATTGGTGTCGCCATAGATATAGGTCTCGGCCCCGACGATGTCGTAGCGCAACTGGCCCGCGATATTGCTGAAGGCAGCGGTGCCGATGAAGCTGAACGACGAGGCCGCATTGCCGGCAACCGCGTCGATCGCGCTCAGATCGATGCGGTCGCCGCTGGCGAAATCCATGATGCGGTCGGCGGTAGCCAGCGTCGCGCCGCTGTCGCCATCGTCGAAGACGAAACGGTCGGTGCCGGCACCGCCATAGAGCAGATCGCGCCCGGTGCCGCCGGTCAGCACGTCGTTGCCGGCCTCGCCATAAAGCGTATCGTCGTTGGCGCCACCGGCGATGGTGTCATTGTCGAGCCCGCCATAGAGCAGGTCGTTGCCGTTGCCACCGGAAAGCTGATCGTCGCCGGCCTCGCCGAACAGCCGGTCGATACCATTTTCGCCGTTCAGCACGTCATTGCCGCCGCGCCCATAAACTATGTCGGCACCGTCGCCCGCAAAGACCGTGTCGACGCCGTTGCCGCTCCCACCCGAATAATTGTTGTCGAGCGCGTTCAATGTGACGGTGACATTGCCGCCAGACGTGTTCGAGACCGTCTCGACGTCGGTTGCAATCGCATAGGTGATCGCCGCAGCGATCTCCACCGTGTCGGTACCAGCGCCGCCATTGGCGACGTCTCCGGTATTTTCAACCACCAGCGTGTCGTTGCCGTTGCCGCCATTCAATATGTCGTTGCCGGCATTCCCCACCAGCAGGTCGTTGCCCTCGCCGCCGTTGAGCGTGTCGTTGCCGTTGCCGCCGTAGAGGCTATCGTTGCCATTGCCGCCATTGAGCGTGTCGTCGCCATCGCGGCCCTTGAGCAGATCGTCGAGTGCACCGCCGGTGATCTGGTTGTTGGCGGCGCTGCCGTATCCGCGAAATGCGCCGGCGCCGGTGTAGATCAGGATCTCAGTGTCGTCAGCCAGGCTGAAGGTCGCGGCGGAAGCATTGACCGTATCGATGCCCGATCCGCCGATGACGACATCGGCGCTGTCGTCGACAAAGAAAGTGTCGTTGCCGGAGCCGCCATTCATCGTGTCGATGCCGGTGCCGCCATCGATCCGGTCGTCGCCGCCGTTGCCGACCAGGAAGTCATTGCCGCCATTGCCGTTGATGATGTCGTTCTGGTTGGCGCCGTAGTAATTGTCGATACCCGCCGTGCCATTGAGCGACAGCGCCGGAAAATCATTGAGCGTCAGCGTGGTCGTGGCCGATCCGACGACCTGACCGACAGAAGTGCTGGAGAAACTGTCGTCTACCACCGCCCGTCCGCGCAGATCGGGCAGGGCAAAGCTGGTCCGTCCGTCGCCCCCGAAAGTGGTTCCGAACAAGGAGAAGAGGGCCTGATTTTGGGCAATGGACAGCAGCCGACCGTCCGCCGGATAATAGCCGGACGGTATCACATTGCCGGCAAACATGATGATTTCGCCCAGCGTTGCCGGATCGCCTGTATCTCCGACGAGCGAGCCACCGTCGCGCGTCGGGTAGATGCCGGTGTAGGCGACCAGAAAGGATATACCCAGCGATGGACCATAGTTGCTGATGGGCGTACCGGAGCCGCCCATTTCGACCGGCAGATTGGCCGTGGTCAGGGTCAGCCCTTCGCTGCCGAACGTCTGGCCCAGCACCACGCCGCTGCCTGTCCCTACAGGCGTGCGTCCACGCAGATCCGGCAGGGCAAACGTATCCACCCCGTCGCCGCCATAGGTTGTCCCGATGACGGCGTACAGCGCGTCATAGTCGGCAATCGCCAGCAGACGGCCATCGCACAGCAGCGAGCCATTCGGCTCGAAATTGCCTGCGAAGGCGGTGATCTGTCCGATCAGGCCGATGGTGTTGGAACTGCCGCTCGATGAAGGGAAAATGCCGACCGGATTGATGTAAAAGTTGATCGTCTGCGATTCTTCGACCGTCGGCACCGCAGTTGAGCTGCCTCCGCGCAAGACCGGCAGATTCGCCTGGGTCAGGCTGAAAGTGTCGGCCCCGTCGAATTCGCCGACAGTGGTCGGGGTAAGGCCAGGGCCGTTACCGCTCGATATGGCGACCCGGCCGCCCAGATTGGGGAGCCCGAAGGTGCTGCGACCATCGCCGCCATAATAGGGGCCCACCAGCGAAAACAGGGCGGCATATTGCTGGATGGGCAGCAGGCTGCCGCCGGTTTCGAATGTACCGCCGGGGGCGAAGTTGGTTCCGAACAGCCGGATATGGCCAACACCCTGATCGACGAAACCGCCGTCACGCGACGGATAGATCCCGTTGTTCACGACGACATAGCGCAGCGTCAACGCGGGTTGCGTGGTATTGATCGGCATTGTGCAGTCCCCCGAGAGCGGCGGGCCTTGCCCGCTTGGCGCGGCACACTAACTGCCCGAAATCAAATGGCCAGTGGCGTTTACCGAATGTTTGCCATGTTTGGCGTGCCAGTACGGGACCGTATCGATCAAGCGACCGGCCGGTCGTATCGGCCCGCCGGGCGCTGCAAGGGAACCATCGCGCGGCCGACCGGTTTGGGCTATCATGTCTCACCCGTCATGATCGAGGATAGTCTCATGCGTTCCACTACCGTCCTTGCCGTCGCGGCGGCGATCCTCGCCGTGCCGACGGTTGCGTCCGCTCAAATCAAGCAGCCGCAGGCGCAAGGCGGCTCCACTGCGGCGGAGCAGGCGCGAACGCAGGAATTGAACCGGATGCAGGCAGAGGCCGCCCGTGCACAGCAGAACGCCAATGTCCGCGGCCAGCAGCAATATCAGGCCGAAGTCGACCAGTTCCAGGCGGACAATGCCGCCAATGCCGCGGCGCGTGCCGCCTATGAGGCGGAACTCGCGGCAAACCGCCAGGCCCGTGCGGATTACGACGCCGCCTATGCCCGCTGGCAGGCCGATGTCGCGGCATGCACCGCTGGCGATTACAGCCGCTGCCAATCGACCGCGCCTGCGCCAAAATAGCAAGATGTCGAAAATTTGATCTGGGGGTGTGACGCACGTCACGCTACCCACCTGACCAAAACAGGCAAACAGAGGTCATCGGCGGGTCGCACCGCCGCACACAGCTTACAGAGTCACCACACCGCCTGTGGCGACCCATTGGCGCGGCCGGACCCGAGACCGGCCGCGCCAGTGCGGCTTTTGGCGTCCAGCGAACGGACTATCCTTGCTTTATCCGTGCCGGCCACCGGGCACTGCCGCCGGCTTGTCGCGCCACCCGCCGCGCCAGTAGGCCGCGGCTGCCAGCAGCATCGATGCCGCCATGCCGATCGGAAAGCTCCACCAGATCGCGTCGGCGCCGAGCATCGGGTAGAGCAGATGATAAGTGCCCAGCCGCACCGGATAGAGGGTCACGCACAGAATCAGCAGCGGCGCCAGGACGGCGCCGTTGGCGCGCATCGTGCTGAACAGCACCATCGTCACCCCGAACATCAGGAATGACCCGGTGGCGATGAACTGGATGTGGCGGGCGATGTCCACCGCCGGGCTGTCTCCGCCAAGGAACAGCCCGAGCACCGGCCGGTCGAACGCCAGCAGCAGCGCGATCAGCGCGCCGGTCAGCGCGAGGTTGACGACGATGCCGGAGCGGGTGATGCGCTCGACCCGGCCCCATTGGCCCGCGCCGATATTCTGCGCGGCCATCGCGCTGACCGCGGCGGCGACGGCCAGCGCCGGCATCTGCACATAGGCCCATAGCTGCATCGTCGCACCATAGGCGGCAGCGGTGTTAAGGCCTTCCAGATTGACCAGCCCCGACATGATCAGGCTGGCGGCCGCGATGACGATCATCTGCGCGCCCATCGGCAGCCCCTTGCGCAGCAGATAGCCGAGATCGGCGAGCGCGGGGCGCAGATAGGCGAGCTCCGCCCCGCGCAGGCGCAGCGGCAGGTCCTTCCAGTAGATGTAGGCGACCAGCGCGATCAGGCTGATCGTCCCCGCCGCAACGGTCGCCAGCGCCGAGCCGGCAATGCCCAGCCGGGGAAATGGCCCGAGGCCAAGGATCAGCACCGGATTGAGCAGGATGTCGATGCCCACCGACAACAGCATGAAGCGCAGTGGCGTCACGCTGTCCCCCACGCCGCGCAGCCCCATCATCACCATGACGCTGAGCATCGACGCCGGAATGGCGACGAAGGTGACGCGCAGATAGGCGAGCGCCAGCGCATAGGCTTCGGCCGGGGTCGCCAATGCGGTCAGGATCGCGGGCGCGGCCAGCCAGCCGATCAGCCCCGTCAGCACCGCAATGATCCCGAGAAAGCCGAGCGCGCTGCCGAAGGCGCGCCGCGCCGCGTCGATATCGCGCCGCCCCATCGCCTGGCCGATCATCACCGTGGCCGCCATGCCGAAGCCGAACACGGCGGCGAAGGCCAGGAACATGATGGTGTTGGCATTGGCGGTGGCCGCAACCGCGCTTTCGCCCAGGAAACGGCCTACCCAGATGGTGTTGATCGATCCGTTGAGCGATTGCAGGATGTTCGAGCCGAGCGTCGGCAGCGCGAACAGGATCAGCGTCTTGGTGATCGGTCCGGAGGTGAGGTCTGCACCGCGTCGCCCCGGGCTCTGCTTCCCGCTCATGTCGAGCGCAGTCGAGACACCATCGGTACGCGCAGATGGTGTCTCGACTGCGCTCGACATGAGCGGATTGCTGGGGGCGGTGTCGGGTGCATGCGCCGCAGCCGGCAGTTCCGGTCCTGCCGGAACCATGGGCAGGTCGGGACAGGCGTCGCGCTCGCTCACCCCAGCCGCGCGAGCGCCGCCTCCAGTCGCTCCGCCTCCGCCGCACGGGCCGCATGGTCTTCCCGCGCCTTCTCGACCGCTTCGGACTTGGCCTTTTCGGTAAAGGCAGGGTTGCCAAGGCGGGCGGCTAGGCTGCCTGCCTCCTTTTGCGCGGCGGCGAGCGCCTTTTCGAGACGGGCGCGTTCGGCGGCGACGTCGATCACGCCTTCCAGCGGCACCGCATAGGTCGCGCCTTCGACGACGAGCTGCATGGCCGCGCCGCTAGGCGCGGGGTCGAAGTGGATCGCCTCGACGCGGCCCACGCGGTCGATGGCGGCGGACAGGCGGGCAATGCGCGCCTGCGTCGCGGCATCGCACTCGGCGGCATAGAGCGGCAGGCGCGCGCCCGGCGCGATGCCCAGTTCCGCTTTTGCGCCGCGCATCGCCTGCACAAGCGCGATCAGCCAGCCGATGTCGGCGCTGGCTTCCGCATCCACCTCAGCGCGCGGCTCGGGCCATTTGGCGACGATCAGTTCGTAGGGCCGTTCGCCGGTCGCGTGCCATAGCTCTTCGGTGATGAAGGGCATAAACGGGTGGAGCATGACCAGGATCTGGTCGAGCACCCAGCCGGCGACGGCGCGCGTCTCTGCCTGCTCCCTCTCCCCTTCAGGGGAGAGGGCCGGGGAGAGGGGGCGTCCCAAGGTGTCGCTCTCCGACTGCCCCTCTCCCAACCCTCTCCCCTGAAGGGGAGAGGGCTTTTCGTTCAACACCGGCTTGATCAGTTCGAGATACCAGTCGCAGAAGCTGCCCCAGGCAAATTGGTAGATGGCGTTGGCGGCGTCATCGAAACGATAGGCGGCCAGCGCGGTTTCGATGCGCGTCGCTGTCGCCGCGGTCTCGCCGATGATCCAGCGGTTGACCGGCAGGGTCGCGGGCGGTGCGGCTAGCGTGGCGCTGGCACCGATGCCGTTGGACAGGCAGAAGCGCGTCGCGTTCCACAGCTTGGTGGCGAAGTTGCGATAGCCCTCCAGCCGGGCATCATCCATCTTGATGTCGCGGCCCTGGCTCTCCATCGCGCTCATGAAGAAGCGCAGCGCGTCGGCGCCATAGCGGTCGATCAGGCTGAGCGGATCGACGACATTGCCCTTGGTCTTGGACATTTTCTGCCCGTCGGGCGCGCGCACCAAGCCGTGCAGGTAGAGCGTCTTCCACGGCACATCGTCCATGAAATGAATGCCCTGCATCATCATCCGCGCGTCCCAGAAGAACAGGATGTCGAAGCCGGAGATCAGCACGTCATTGGGGTAGTGGCGGGAGAGGAGCGAGGCGCGCCTACCGTCATCACCATTTTCGTCACCCTGAACTTGTTTCAGGGTCCATGGACTGCTTTCGCCGTTGGCGGCATCGCCGGTCGGAGAGCGCTGGTCCATGGATGCTGAAACAAGTTCAGCATGACGAGGTTCAGAATTATTTTCCGGCCAGCCCAGCGTGGCGAAGGGCCAGAGGGCGGAACTGAACCATGTGTCGAGCACGTCGGGATCGCGGCGCAAAGCTATTTCCCGCCGCTCGGCTCCCTTCATCCAATCGCGCAACTCGTCCTCGTCACCGCTCAGTTCGACGATTGTCGCGCCATCGGCATATCGCTCTGTCGCCGCATAATAGTGCCGCGCCTGCTCGGCCGCGTCTTCGAAGCTTTCTGCAACGAAAACCGGCTCTCGGCCCAACTGGCCCTTGGCTGACAGCAGATAACTAAGCTCGCCATCATGCATGATTTCCGGACCGAACCACGCCGGAATCCGGTGTCCCCACCACAGCTGGCGGCTGACACACCAGGGCTGGATGTTCTCCATCCAGTTGAAGAAGGTCTTTTCCCAGCTCTTGGGCACGATCTCGATCTTGCCGCTGCGCACCGCCTCGATGGCCGGCTTGGCGAGCGTCGCCGCATCGACATACCATTGGTCGGTCAGCCATGGTTCGATCACCTGGCCCGAACGGTCGCCCAGCGGCGTCTGGATGACGCGGTCCTCGATATTCTCCAACAGCCCCGCCGCGTCGATCAGCGCGACGACCTGCTTGCGCGCCTCGAACCGGTCGAGCCCGACCAAGTCGGCGGGAATCAGCCCGTCGGCCACCTGCACCACCCGCGCATCGGCATCGAGCATGTTGAGCATGTCGGCGGGCTTGATGCCGGCCCGCTTGCCCACCTCGAAATCGTTGAAATCATGCCCCGGCGTGATCTTGACCGCGCCCGAGCCCAGCTCCGGGTCGGCATGCTCGTCGGCGACGATCGGGATCAGGCGGCCGGTGATCGGCAGCCGCACCTGCTTGCCGATCAGATGCTGATAGCGCTCGTCGGCAGCATTCACCGCCACCGCCATGTCGGCGAGCATCGTCTCCGGCCGGGTCGTCGCGACGCTGATGGTGCCGCTGTCGTCGGCGAGCGGATAGCGGAAATGCCAGAATTTGCCCTGCACCTCGCGGGTCTCCACCTCCAGGTCGGAAATCGCGGTCTTCAGGCCCGGGTCCCAGTTGACCAGCCGCTTGTCGCGATAGAGCAGGCCCTCGTTGTAGAGCTGCACGAACACCTTCACCACCGCGCGGGTGAAGTGCGGGTCCATGGTGAACTGCTCGCGCTCCCAGTCCATCGAGCAGCCCAGCCGCCTGAGCTGGCCGGTGATCTGCCCGCCGCTTTCGGCCTTCCATTCCCATACCTTGGCGATGAAATCCTCGCGGGAAAAATCGGTGCGCTTCTGCTGGCGCTCGGCCATTTGCCGCTCGACCACCATCTGCGTGGCGATGCCGGCATGGTCGGTGCCGACCACCCACAGCGCATCCTTGCCGCGCAGCCGCTCGTAGCGGACCAGCACGTCCTGCAGCGTGTTGTCGAGCGCATGGCCGATGTGCAGCGCGCCCGTCACATTGGGCGGCGGGTTGACGATGGTGAAGGGCGTCGCCTGCGGCCGGTGCGGGCGGAACAGGCCGTTCGCCTCCCAATGCGCGGCCCAGCGCGCCTCGATGGCGGCAGGATCGAAGGTCTTGGGCAGGCCGGACTCGGCGGGCGTGTGTGTGTCGTCAACCATGCGCGGCGCTTTGCCAGCCATGCTGCAATGCGGCAAGGGGTGGGGCTATAGTCCGCTCAGCCGCTTGGCGATCTGTTCCTCTGACAGACCGTCGCTCCAACTCATGGTCACGGCAGCCAGAATATCCTTGGGCGCAGTCTCCGATATGCTGCTCGTCTCACGGTCGCCATATCCGATCATCTGCATTTCGGCGCCGCTGTTGTCGAACATCCACCATGAGTCGACATTGTCGATGAACCACAGCATCTGGATGATGGATCTGGTCCGCCTGCTACGAACCTTGTCCTCTGGCACATCGTGCAGCCCTTTGGCCACCCGTGTGCGGATACGTTCAAGCTGTAACTCGGCGTCGCGCACGATGACATAGATGAAGCGGACTTCGATGCCGTATTTTTGCGCCTTGGTCACCAATCGGCGATATTTGGAACTCGACAGGACGGTTTCGACGCCGATTGTCTGATGCGCCTCGATCGACGTGTCGAGCCATGCTTCGATCCGCTGCACAGCCGCAAGATTGGCGGCTTGCAAATCCAATCCTTCGGCTTCGCGAATGCGCGTGGTCAGCAGATCGGGGTTGATGATCCAGACGGTGCCATCGAAACCGGCAATATCATTTCGTCCGTAAATACTGCTTTTGCCGCATCCATTCGGTCCAGCGACGATGAAGAGGACCGGTCCCTGACTGCCTTTCGATTCGAGAATCAATTGGTCAGGCCCAGTTCCCTGTTCTCCTTGCGTACTTGCCGGATGCTTGAACGGAAGCCCGCCAGCAAATCAGCCGAGAACGTCGGCGATTCGACATCTATGACCCGGATGCGAACTTTCTTGCCGTCCACCGTCGCGGTGCGATAGGTCGGCTTGCTGGCCTTCCCCGGATCGAGTGGGGCTTTGACGATAGTGCGGGTCATACGTTGCTCCAGTCCAAGAAAGATAGTGCATCTTCATGGGTTAGCAAAGCCTCATTGGGGGCTGTTCCTCCATATTGGAGGCGGTGCGGCGTCGGCGCGGACTCTTCGACAGGTTCGGGGTAGGCGGGGGAGGGCGTGGCGCAGCCCCGTTCAGGGCACCGCCCGCTCCGCCACCCACGGCAGCACGAACCGGCGATGTTCGGCCCAGCTTTGGCCGAGCATGCGGCCACCCTCCAGGCAGGCGCTGTGCTGGTAATCGCCCATTCCGTCGCTGGTGACGAAGGCGATGCACTGCCGCCCCTGATTGCGGCCATAGCGGCCAGAGGAAATCGGCGTGTTGTAGAAGCTGCCGCTGACGACGCCATTCGCATCGATGGCGATCTCCATCGGCTGGCGGTAGGGCGCATGGTCGGTCGAAAGATCGACCGACCATGCGCCCTCCAGCGCCGCCCGCGCCGGTGGCTCGGCCGGGGCCGCAGCGGCGGGCTGGCTCAGGCTGGCCGCAGCGAGGACGAGCGCGACGATCATTGCGCCGGCCTTGCTGCCTGCGCGTCCCCCGCCATGACTTTGCCCGCACCCGTCCAGCGGCGCATCCAGTCGAACACGCTGGTGTACCATTGCACGCTGTTGCGGCCCTTCAGGATCCAGTGGTTCTCGTCCGGGAAGATCAGCAATTGCGAGGGGATGTCCTGCCGCTGCAGCGCGGTGAAGGCGGCCAGGCTCTGGCTGTAGGGGATGCGGAAGTCGCGCTCGCCATGGATCACCAGTGTCGGCGTGCGCCAGGCGGTGACGTGGTTGACCGGGTTCCAGCGTTCGCGCTCGGCAGGGTCGCGGCTCCACCACGGGCCGCCGTGGTCCCATTCGTCGAACCACAGCTCCTCGGTTTCGAAGGCCATGGCGCGCAGATCGAAGATGCCGGCGTGGGTGACCAGGCATTTGAAGCCGTCGGGCCAGTTGCCGGCAATCCAGTTCATCATGTAGCCGCCGTAGGAGCCGCCCGCCGCGCAGGCGTTGGCGGTGTCGACGCTGGCATTGGTCGCTGCTGCCGCCGCCATGCCCAGGCGCAGGTCTTCGAGCGGCTTGCCGCCCCAGTCGCGATTGATGCTGTCGGTGAAGGCCTGACCATAGCCGGTCGAGCCATGGAAATCGATGGTCACCACCGCATAGCCGGCAGAGGCGAACAGCATCGGGTTCCAGCGGGTCGACCAGCCATTGCCGAAGCTCGACTGCGGCCCGCCATGCACGAGCAGCAACGTCGGCAGCTTCCCGGTCACGCCCTGCGGGGCGAGGATCTGGCCATAGACCCGGTCTCCGCCGGCACCGGCAAAGCTGAACTGCTCATAATGCACCGGTGCGACACCCCGCACCGCCGAAGCGCCGACAGCAGTCAGCGCCCGGGTCTGCCCGCGCCGGTCCATCGCCACCAGATCGGTGGGGGAGGTGATCGAGTTGATGGCATAGACCATCCCGCCACCCGCCAGCGGCAGCGTGTCCGAGACATTGCCGCGCTCGGTAAGCCGGGTGACGCGGCCCGAGCGCAGATCGACGCGATAGGCAGGATGCTCCAGCGTGTCCTGCGCGGTGACGATCAGGCTGCGGCCATCGGCTGCCCAGGCGATCGAGGCGACCGAACGGTCCCAGTCGGCGGTGAGCGGGCGGCGGCTGCCGCTGCGCAGATCGACCAGCATCAGTACCTGCCGGTCCGCCTCATAGCCGGGGCGGGCCATGGCGGCGTATGCCAGCCATCGGCCATCGGGGGAGGGCGTAGGCAGCGTGTCGGTGGCCTCGTTGATCGGCGTCATGTTGACGCCTTCGCCGCCGGTGGCGGGCGCGGCATAGATGTCGAGGTTGGTCGAGCGCGGCTCGGTGCGATTGGCGATACGCAGGGTGAAATAGACGGTGCTGCCGTCGGGGCTCCATGCCAGTTCCTCTGCGCCGCCGAACGGTTTGGACGGGGTGTCGCCGGTCAGCTCGGGCGCAATGGCGGCGGCAGCGCCGGTGAGTTTGCCATCCGCGCCCAGCGCGAAAGTGAAGGCGCGACTGTGCACGCCGGGGGTTTCCCATTCGTCCCAATGGCGCACGAACAGCTCGTTATAGGTCCGGCCCGTGCCGCCGCCCTGCGTCGCCAGATCGCCATTGCCCGCGCAGCCGAAGGTCGGGCAGCCAACCGCGATATCGCCCCACAGCAGCACGCGGTTGCCGGTCGGGGAGAGGCGGAAGCCGGAAACATCGGCCAGAGTGTCGCTGGCCTGCACCGGTGCGGCCCAGCCGGACGCGGTCAGCTCGGCGAACCACAGCTGGCTCTTGCCGCTCTTGTTGGAGAGGAAATAGAGGCGCTTGCCGTCGGGCGAAAAGGCCGGGCTGCTCTCGTTCGCACCCGCGATATCGGCGACGCGGACCGGTTGCGCGCTGCCGTCGGCAGGCACGATCCACAGCCCCGTCGTCCGCGCATAGCTGTCCCGCGCGGTATCGGTCTGCTGATAGACCACCCAGCGCCCGTCCGGAGAGACGGCGGGCGCGGCGACCCGGCTCCAGGTGGCAAGATCGACCTGCGTCATCGGCGCCTGTGCGGCGAGCGGTGAGGTGAGGGCGGTAGCGGCGAACAGCGCCAGTGCGGCGCGAAGGGGGGTGGTGATCATGCGCGAATGACTAGACCTGCGTCGCCACCGGGGGCAACGGCTAATTCACCCGCGTGGCCCGCGGGTAGCGATACGGCGCTTGATGCGGCTGAAGGCGATCGGGGTTATCCGCAGATAGCGGGCGATATCGGCCTGCGACAGGCGGGCGAGCAGCGATGTCTCGCTCTCCAGCAGCGCGATGTACCGCTGCTCCGCGGTCAGGCACAGCAACGCCTCCTCGCGCGCCTGCTTGCGCGCCACCAGCCAGCGGTTGAAGGCGGCGACCTGCTCGGCCAGCGCCGCATCGCCGGCAACCGTTTGCCGCAGCCACGCCCCCGGCAGCGTCACCAGCTGCGATGGTTCGATGCAGACGGCCGAAAAGCGGCTGGTTTCGCCCTGCCCGGCGGAGGTGCCGAACAGTCCGGCATCGACGATCAGGCTCTTTATCCATTCGCTGCCGTCCGCTCCCTGATAGGCCAATTTGGTGAGGCCAGAGAGTTGCAGCACGATCAGGTCGCGCTCCTCGCCCTGGTCGAACACCGTCTCGCCCTTGGCGTGACGGACGGGCAGCCACAGCCCGTCGCTGCTGGCGCGTGGCCGGATGGCGGCGATCAAGGCGTCGGGCGAAAACATCGGCGCTCTATAAATCGAGGTTCATCGCGCTGGCTATGGTCTGCGCTATCGATGCGCCTCCTGACATCGGACAAAGGATAACAGCGTGCAGTTGAAGGATCGGACCATCCTCATCACTGGTGGCAGCCGCGGTATCGGGCGCGCCATGCTGCCCAGGCTGCTTGCGCATCGGCCGCGCGCGCTGATCGTGGTCGCACGTTGCGGCTCGGCGCTGGAGGACGTCGCGACGCTCGACCCGGCCGTCCGCACGATAGCCTGCGATCTCGCCGATCCTGCCGCGGTCGACGCATTGGCCGCAATGGTGCGGGCCGACCATCCCGATCTGTCGGTGCTCATCAACAATGCCGGGACGCAAGCGCTGACCGATCTCGTCGTCAGCGACGCGCCCGACCGCGTTGCGTCTTTGCGCCGGGAAATCGCGCTCAATTTCGAAGGCGTCATTGCGCTGACGCTGGGGGTGATGCCAGTGTTGCTGGCGCAACCGGCTGCCGCGCTCGTCTCCGTCACCTCCGGCCTCGCGCTCGCGCCCAAGCAAAGCTCGCCGGTCTATTGCGCGACCAAGGCGGGCATGCGCAGCTTCACCAAGGCCCTGCGCTATCAGGCCGAGACGCGGGCGGCGCAGCTCCGGGTCATCGAGGCGCTGCCGCCGCTGGTCGATACCGGCATGACCGAGGGGCGCGGGCGCGGCAAGATCAGCGCCGATGCCTGCGCGCGGGAGATCGTCGACGGCATCGTCGCCGGCAAGACCAGCATCTATGTCGGCAAGGCCAAGCTGCTGCGCGCCATCTTCGGCCTGTCGCCGACCCTCGCCGAGCGGATCATGCGCCATGGCTGAGACGCTGCCCCGTACTGCCCGGCTGATCCTTGCGCTCGAACGGCGCACGGACCGCCGCTGGTTCCTGCCCGCCGTCGGCGTCTCTCCGCTGTGCGACTATGTCCTGCCCGTGCTGCCCAACCAGTTGCTGCTGATCGGCCTGTCGATCAGCCTGCCGCACCGCTGGTTCGCGTTGGGCCTCACCTTCATCGTCGCGACCTCACTCGGTGCCGGTCTTTGCGCCGTCGCCATCCAGCACTGGGGCCAGGCGGTGCTCGACCAGTGGCTGGGCGGGCAGCCGGATACCGGGTCCGTCGCCGCGGTCCTGGAGACGATCCATCATTATGGCCTGCCGGCGCTGAGCCTGATTGCCATGCTGCCATGGCCGCCGCGCACCGCCGTGGTGGCATGCGCGATCGCCGGACTCTCCCCGATAGCGATTGCGCTCGCGGTGATGGGCGGCCGCATCGTCCCGACCGTCGCCATGGCCGCCATCGGCGCCAAGGCGCCCGCGCTGCTGCGGCGCTTCAAGCGTATCGACGCCGTGTTGCAGCAGGTGGAGGCAGCCCGGGCGGCGCGGTGAAGCGCGCCGCTGCCTACCCCTGGCCCGCCACGCCCAACACCCACGCAAACTCGTCCGCGCGCAGCGCATCGCTTTGCGCCCGCGTGCTGCCGATGCCGTGGCCGGCGTCGAAATCGACGCGCAGCATCGCGTCGCAGCCCTTGGCCTGCAGCGCGGCGGTGAATTTGGCGCTGTGGAAGGGGGCGGCACGCGGGTCGTTGATGCCGGTCTGGACCAGCACCTTGGGCCATTTCGGCGGCGCGGGGTTGTCGAGCACGGCGCGATAAGCGTCCATCGCATACATGATGCGGAAGGACTCGGCATCGACCATCGGGCCCCATTCCTCGATATCGGCCACATTCTGTTCGGCGACATAGCGGATGGGGTTCATGAAGCCGACTTCGGCGATCGCCCCGGCGAACAGGTCCGGCCGCTCGGTCATCGCCCGGCCGATGGTGATGCCGCCGGCCGATATGCCCCAGCCGACCAGATGCGCCGGCGCGGTCACGCCCTCGGCGATCAGTGCCTCGCAGACGTCGATCAGGTCGCGCCAGGTGTTGGGCTTGGTCGCCTTTTTCCCCGCGTCATGCCATTCGCGGCCATAGTCGCCACCGCCGCGCACCGCGGCATCGACATAGATGCCGCCCGCCTCGAGGAAGGCGATCACCCGCGCGTTGAAATAGGGCGTGTTGCTGAGGCCGTACGCGCCATAGGCCGTCGCCAGCACCGGATTACGCCCGTTCGCCTGCCAGCCGCGCTTGGCAAGGAAGCTGTAGGGGATGCGGGTGCCGTCGCGCGCCGTGGCGAAGCGCAGCTCCGAGACATAGGGCGAGACATCGATCGGCGGGGGCGGGCTGAGGCCGGTGTCGGTGGCGCTTCCGTCTGCCGCGATGCGCACGACCCTGGTCGGGCTCAGCCAGTCGGTGACGGCGGCGAACACCACATCTTCGCGCGCATCGCTGTGCATCATAGAGGTGCTGCCGCCGAACGGCAGTTGCAGCGGGTGGGCGCCGCGCGCGTCGACCATGGTCAGCCGCTGCACTCCGGCATCGAGATATTGCGCCACCGCGCCGCCCTTGATCGCATAGACGCCTTCCAGCACCGCCTCGCCCGTCGGCAGGACCAGTTGCGCGCTGGCCAGATCGGGCGCGGACAGCCGCGTTTCGATGAGCTTGCGCCGCGGCGCGCCCTTTTCCGACACCAGCCACAGCCGGTCGCCGGCGGCGGCATAATCGGTGATGCCGTCCTCGACCGCGGCGACCCGGGTGAAGCGCGGGTTGCCTGCCAGCCATTCGGAGACGCGCACCGTCCACAGCCGGTTTTCGGGCACGCTGTCATAAACGCCGATCATCGCATAATCGGTGTCGGTGATGGTCGAGACGATCGGGAACTGGCCCTCGGTGATCGGCACGTCGGCGAACATGCCGCGCTTCAGCACGACGGTGTCGCTCGCGGGATCGCTGCCCAGCCGGTGCAGGCGGGTTTCGCTGTCGAGGTAGAGCTGCGGCGTTTCGCGTGCACCGGTCAGCGCGTGGTAGAAAAAGCCGCTCCCGTCCGGCAGCCAGCTGATCGCGCCGAAATCGGTCATCGGGATGCGCGTCGGCAGCACGGTGCCGTTGGCCAGCTCCATGATGTGCAGCACCGATGCCTCGGACCCGGCGGGCGACAGGCCATAGACCAGATAGCGCTGGTCCGGGGAGACATCCCACCAGTCGATGCTGATGTGGCTGTCCCCCTGCCGCATCGTCGCGGGGTCGAGGATGGTCGATACCGTGCCGTCCGCCGCGCGGCGGTAGAGCGCGAAGAATTGCGAGCCGGCCGGGCGCTGTTCGTAGAGGATCGAGCCATCGGCCAGCGGGGTCAGTTCGGAAGTCGATACGCTCTCGCCCGACAGCGCCGATACCCGCGCCTGCATCGCGGCGTTGCCGGGCAGCGCGGAGAGCCGCGCGCGGGTCGCGGCATTTTGCGCTTCCAGCCACGGCCGCCAATCGGGATCGCTGCCGCTTTCCATCCAGCGATAGGGGTCGGTGAGGGTCGTGCCCCAATAATCGTCGGTCGCGTCGACGCTTTTGGCCGCGGCCGGCGCGCCTTGCGCCAGTAGGCGCGTGGGCAGGGCGGAAATGGCGGTGGTCGCGGCAATCGCGGCGAGCAGGCGGCGGCGGTCGATCTTGAGCATAAAGGGTCAGAATCCTGCGCTGATTCAAGGCGGTTTCGGGATGCGACCCCCAGTCGTTGGGCGCATCTTATTCCGCCGCTCCGGCAATGGCGCAAGCCTCAATTTATAAGCCGACCAGTCCGCTGAGCACCGCAAGCCCGAGGAAGGCCAGGAACCCCATCGAGTCGGTGATCATCGTCACGAACACCGATGAGGCGACCGCCGGGTCCTGATCGAAATGGTCGAGCGTCACCGGAATCAGCACGCCTGCGAGGCCGGCAATCACGATGTTGGTCAGCATCGCCGCCGCGATGACCGCGCCGAGGTGCCAGTCGCCCGACCACAAGGTCACGCCCACGCCGGCGATGATGGCAATGGTGCCGCCGTTCATCAGCGCGATGGTCAGTTCGCGGACGATGGCGCGGCGGGTGTTGGACTGGGTGAGCTGGTTGGTGGCGATGGCGCGCACGGTCACCGCCAGCGTCTGCGTCCCCGCATTGCCGCCGACACCGGCGACGATCGGCATCAGCACGGCGAGCGCCACCATCTGCTCGATGGCCCCGCCGAAAAAGGCGATGATCGTCGATGCGACCAGCGCGGTGCCGAGGTTGGCGACCAGCCAGCGAATGCGCGCGCGATAGCTCTCGCCCGGGCTTTCGTTGATGTCGCCTTCGCCCGCACCGGCCAGGTTGAGCACGTCCTCGCCGGCTTCCTCCTGGATGATGTGGACGACATCGTCGACGGTGATCATGCCGACCAGCCGCCCGGCGGCGTCGACTACCGCGGCGGAGATCAGCGCATATTTCTGGAAGCGCAGCGCCACCTCCTCCTGGTCCATGTCGACCGGGATCAGGGTCTGCTGGCGCTGCATCACGTCGGCGATGGCGATCTGCCGCGGCGTGCGCAGGATCCAGCTGAGCTGGCAGTAGCCGACCGGGCGGTGCAGCGGGTCGACGACATAGATTTCCCAGAAGTCGGAGCCGATCTCGGGATCGTCGCGCAGCCGGTCGATGACGTCGCCGACGGTGACATGTTCGGGCACCGCCACCAGATCGCGCTGCATCAGGCGTCCGGCGGATTCCTCGGGGTAGGACAGCGCATCCTCGATCGCGGCGCGGTCCTCGGGCTCCATCGCCGCGAGCACGGCGGCCTGATCCTCGGCCTCCATGTCCTCGATCATCGCGACGGCATCGTCTGTATCGAGTTCGGCCGCGATTTCCGCGACTTGCTCGGGCTCGAGCGTGTCGACTATGTCCTCGCGGACATAGTCGTTCATCTCGGCGATCACGTCGGCGTCGATGAGGTCGCCCAGCGCGGCGGCGAGCGCGGGGCGTGCGTCCTCGCGCGTCAGTTCGATGAGGTCGGCGCGGTCGGCGGGGTGCAGCGGCCGCACCAGATCGCGCGCGGCCTCGTCGTCGCCCGCCTCGACCGCGGCGAGCACGGTGCGCACGAAGTCGGGGCGCAGCCGGTCATCCTCGTCGAGATTGTCGGGCGGGGGCAGGTCGATGCGCGTGTCGTCGCTCATGCTGCCCTCTCCGATGATGCGCTGCGTGGTTCGTGGCTGGCGGGATAGGCGCGATGCGCGACAATGGCAATCACGGGCTTCCTCGTCGCAGCGGGAGGACGCAGGGGGGGTGACGCCGCTGCGCCCCACGGCTATGGGCGCGCCATCCCTCTCGCTATCAAGGACAACCCCCATGACTGCCCAGACCCTGACGCTCACCCTCGATGCCGGCAACGGCAAGGGCGGCGATGTCGTCATCCGCCTCCGCCCCGATCTGGCCCCGGGCCATGTCGAGCGCATCGCTGCCCTCGCCAGCGAAGGCTTTTATGACGGCACCGTCTTCCACCGCGTCATCGACGGGTTCATGGCGCAGGGCGGCGATCCGACCGGCACCGGCATGGGCGGCTCCGAGCGCCCCGATCTGAAGGCCGAGTTCAGTGCCGAGCCGCACCTCCGCGGCGTCTGCTCGATGGCGCGGGCACAGAACCCCAACAGCGCCAACAGCCAGTTCTTCATCTGCCTCGACGACGCGACTTTCCTCGATCGCCAGTACACCGTGTGGGGCGTGGTAGAGAGCGGCATGGAGCATGTCGACGCGCTGCCCAAGGGCCGCGATGGCGTGAAAATCCCGAACCCCGGCAAGATCGTCAAGGCGACCGTCGCCTGATTCACTGACAGATGCTGCTTTTCCACTTGGAGCCTGATTCAAAATCATCCTTTGCAAGCTCATAGCCTTGCGATGCGGCGGGCAAAGAGCTGGATCGAGGCGATGACGACCAAAGCAGAATGGCACCAACCCCTCCCCCCCGTGGGGAGGGCAAAGGTGGGGCGCGCCGCGTCTGCGGCGCAAAAGGCGGCGACGTCGCGCTTCATTCTCAAGCGTGCAACGGCGCGCTGATTCCCACCTTAAACGTGCCAGTAAAATTTAGTATAGTGTCCCCGGAATTGAGGCACGGGCTGAAGCAGGTAAAGCATTGCAGGGTAGAGCGGATTACGCGGGCGGGGGCTGCAACATGAGTGACAAGTTACAGACTGAACCGCTGGCAGGATGGGCACAATATCTGCCCCGTTTCCCGGAATGGAAGCGCGAATATTACGAAGCGCGGGATAAGAGGTCCGAGGAGTATGAGCTACTATATGGGCCTCAGGGAAGGCGTGCATCCGAAATACCCGAAACCCCGGTCAGCGTTGTCCTAGCCGCAGCCAAGCACGCTTGGTTCAATTTGCCGGAGGCGCAAGACATAATACAAGAATGGATTGAAGCGTTGCAGGCAGACCCAGATGCCGGCCCGCCAGTGCCATCCGACATTCAGCATATAATAGATTTTACGAAATGGCATGCTTGGAAACAGGGAGAATTCACTGATAACCGTGCTTTCAACGCGACCGATTTGTTAATGATCATGTGGAAGTCTGGGAAGGTTGACATCAACGATGATAATGCGTCGATAGACTATCTCATAAAAGCAAGTGCAATGTTGTTTGACGATAGGGGGAGCGGTAGAGGAGAGTGATGGGATAATTAACCTCGTCGACAATATAGCGCTCGCGAATTCTGGGGGCACCATACTCAATTACCTGCAACCACCCACCGCTCAGGCGGCGCGGGCGCTGGTGATGGTGACTTCCATGAAGCGCGCCGGGCTGGCGGGATTGGCGTTGCGCATCACCTGCGCATAGCCGTTGCCGGACAAGGCATGCAGCGGCATGCCCGCGGCGGCCAGCGCATAGGGGGAGACGCGGTGGCGCGTCACCAGCCCGCCTGACCCGTCGCTGATCAGCGGCGTTTCGAACTCGACGCCGAAATCGCTGTCGCTGCTGCGCGTCACCCGCGCCAGCGCGAGCTGGCCCTTGCCAAGGTCGAGCACCAGCTCCTCGCCGGCCGGGACGCCCAGCAGCCCCTCGATGCGCGCACCGGTGATCGAAAGGTCGCGCACGATCGCCTCGTAGCGATGGTCTTCGTGGATCACGCCGATGCGGCGGAACACCGATCGGCGCTCGGGCCGGTAGCGGTCGGGGCCCTTGGGCGCGATGCTGAACTCGCCCGCGCTCATCCGCGCCATCAATTCGTCCATCGGCATCGCCTTGGCGAACAGCCAGCCCTGAATGTAGCGGGCGCCCTTGGCGCAGACCAGTTCCATCTGGTCGAACGCCTCGACGCCCTCGACCGTCGTTTCCATCCCCAGCGCGTCGGCGAGGCCGATGATCGCGGCGATGATCTTCAGGCTGTTCTTGTCATGCTGGGTGCAGCTCGCAACGAAGCTCTTGTCGACCTTGAGCTTGTCGAATGGCGCCGTGCGCAGATAGCTCAACGACGAAAAGCCCGTCCCGAAATCGTCGAGCGCCAGCCTGACCCCCAGTGCCTTGATCGCGCGGAACAGCTCGTCGATGGTCTCGCTGTCGCCCAGGAACACGCTCTCGGTCAGTTCCAGTTCCAGCCGCGCCGGGTCCAGCCCGCTGATGTCGAGCGCGGCGGTGACTGTTTCGAGGAACCCTGCATCGGCGAATTGCGCGGCGGAGACGTTGACGGCGACCCGCAGCTCGCCCGGCCATTGCGCCGCGTCGACGCAGGCGCGGTTGAGCGCCCAGGCACCCAGCGGCCCGACCAGATTATGGTCCTCGGCGATCGGGATGAAGGTGCCGGGGCCGATCGGCCCGCGCTCGGGATGGTCCCAGCGCATCAGCGCCTCGCAGCACACCACGCGATTGTCCGACGTGCGCACCACCGGCTGATAGTGGAGCTGCAACTGGTTGGTCTCCAGCGCCTCGCGCAGCTCGTCGGCCATCGCCTGCCGCTCGGCTTCCTCGTCCTTCAGGTCATGGTCGTAGAAGCGATACTGGCCGCGCCCGCCATTCTTGGCCGCATAGAGCGCAAGGTCGGCGTTGCGGGTCAGCTCCTCGCGCTCGACGCCGTCATAGGGGGCGATGGCGATGCCGACCGACGCGCCGATGATGGCATGCTTGTCCCCCATCAGATAGGGCTGCGACAGCAATTGCACGATCTTGCCGGCGAGTTCGGCGAGTTTGCCGCGGTCGTCGAGGTCGGGCAGGATGATCTGGAATTCGTCGCCGCCCAGCCGCCCGATTTCCCCGCGCTGCCCGATCACCGATTGCAGCCGGGCCGCCACCAGCTTGAGCAGCGCATCCCCGGCCGGATGGCCCATGCTGTCGTTGACCGCCTTGAACCGGTCGAGATCGAGCATCAGCAGCGCGACCGAGCGCTGCGCTTCCTTGAACGCGGCCAGCATCACGTCCAGCCGGCGGGTCATGCGGTGGCGGTTGGCAAGTCCGGTGAGCGCATCATATTCCGCCATGCGGCTGTCGACCAGCGCGCGCTCATAATCGTTGGTCACGTCCCTGACGCTGCCGCGATAGCCCAGGAAATTGCCGGAGGCGTCATGCTTGGGCTGGCCGCTCAATTGCCACCACGACCGGCGGGCGGTGCCGGTCTTGCCGCCCTGCGTGCCTTCCTTGTCCGGCCGTACCAGCACCTGCACCACCAGGTCGGCGATGCGGGTATGCGCGGTCAGGATGAATTTGAGCGGGCGATCCGACTTGGCGGCGGGATTGTCCCGGTCGACCTCGAACAACTCGCCCAGCGGCTGCGCCAGCACCGCCTCGGCGGCCACGCCCAGCGCCTTCATCGCGTCGTCGGACAAATAGATCAGCCGCCCATTGGCGTCGGTGGCCCAGATCCAGCCGACCCCGGCGCTTTCGAAATCGTCGAGCAGTTCCAGCCGCCGACGCGCATCGCCGCTGCGCACCACCGACGTGCCGTCGATGGTGCCTGCGTCATTGCCGCCAGTCAGGGACCGGAAAAAACTCATCTGTCGCTCCGTGGCCCCGCGCCGAATCGGGGGCCGTGCGTCTGCCGTAGCGGTCCACAATGGACATAGCGTAAACCGCAGCGATGATCGGCGGCGGCTGCGCAACCATCGCTTGCGCCACTTTCCGTTGACGTTAAGGTGAACCAGACCAAATCTGTCCGGAGAGAATGTCATGCCCCGTCAGCCGCTTCCCGCCATTTTCGATTCGCTGCGCCTGCCGGTCATCGGCTCGCCGCTGTTCATCATCTCGGGGCCGGACCTGGTCATCGCCCAGTGCAAGGCCGGCATCGTCGGCTCCTTCCCGGCGCTCAACGCCCGGCCGCAGAGCCTGCTCGACGAATGGCTGCACCGGATTACCGAGGAACTGAGCGCCTGGAACGCCGCCAACCCCGACACGCCGGCCGCGCCGTTCGCGGTCAACCAGATCGTCCACAAGTCGAACGACCGGCTGATGCAGGATCTTGCCACCTGCGAAAAATGGAAGGTGCCGATCACCATCACCTCATTGGGCGCGCGGGAGGAACTCAACCAGGCGGTGCATGGCTGGGGCGGCATCACCCTGCATGACGTGATCGATGACCGGTTCGCCCGCAAGGCGATCGAAAAGGGCGCCGATGGCCTGATCCCGGTCGCCGCCGGCGCCGGCGGCCATGCCGGCACGCTCTCGCCCTTCGCGCTGATGCAGGAAATCCGGATGTGGTTCGACGGGCCGGTGGCGCTTTCCGGCGCCATCGGCTGCGGCCGCTCGATCCTCGCCGCGCAAGCGCTCGGCGCGGACTTCGCCTATATCGGCTCGGCCTTCATCGCCACCGAGGAAGCCAATGCCGTCGACGGCTACAAGCAGGGCATCGTCGAAGGCCGCGCTGCCGACATCGTCTATTCGAACCTCTTCACCGGCGTGCACGGCAATTATCTGCGCGGCTCGATCGTGGCCGCCGGCATGGACCCGGACAATCTGCCCGAAGGCGATCTCAAGACGATGAACTTCGGTTCGGGCGACAGCCCCAAGGCCAAGGCATGGAAGGATATCTGGGGCTCGGGCCAGGGCATCGGCACCATTGCCAAGGTCAGCAGCGTCGCCGATCTCGTCGCGCGGTTCGAGGGCGAATATCACGCCGCGTTCGACGAACTCGCCGGGGCAATCCGGCGGCGGTAAGGACCCGTAGCCCTAAGCCTGTCGAAGGGCGCTTCGCCACAAGGGCCGACGCCCTTCGACAGGCTCGCAGGCTAGGCGCACTGGCGGCCCCTGCGCCACAACAAACTGAAAGACTGGCTCCATTTCGGAGCCTTCGCCTCAGATTTCGACCTGGCTGCCCAGTTCGACGACGCGATTGGTGGGCAGGCGGAAAAACTCCATCGCGCTTTCCGCGTTGCGCAGCATCCATGCGAACAGCTTTTCGCGCCAGATCGCCATCCCCGGCCGCGCGGAGGCGAGCAATGTCTGGCGGGAGAGGAAGAAGCTGGTGTCGATCATGCGGAACTGCGGGCCGCACATCGTCACCCGTTCCAGCGCGGCGGGCACATCGGGGGTCTGCATGAAGCCATAGCGCAGGATCACCCGGTGGAAGCCCTGGCCCAGATCCTCGCAGTCGAGCAGCCGCTCGTCGTCGACGAACGGCACGTCCTTGATCTGCACGGTCAGCAGGATGATGCGCTCGTGCAGCACCTTGTTGTGCTTGAGGTTGTGGAGCAGGGCAGGGGGCACGCCCTTGGCGGTGGAGGTCATGAACACCGCCGTCCCGGGCACCCGCTTGGCGCTGTTGGCGGCGCTCTGCACGAACAGGCTGATCGGCATCGCGCCTTCCGCCAGCCGCTCCTGCATCAGCTTGCGGCCGCGCGCCCAGGTGGTCAGCAGCGTGAAGATGATCAGGCCGATGATCAGCGGCACCCAGCCGCCATCGGGCACCTTGGTCAGATTGGCGGTCAGATAGGCGATGTCGACGATGAAGAAGATCGCGAGCAGCGGCACCGCATAGCCCCAATGCCAGCGCCACAGGCTGAACAGCACCACCACCAGCAGGCAGGTGTCGATGGTCATCGCCCCGGTCACGGCAATGCCATAGGCCGCAGCGAGGTTGGACGATGACTGGAAGGTCAGCACCAGCACGATCACCATCACCATCAGCCCCCAGTTGACCGTGGGGATGTAGATCTGCCCGGCGGACGCGGCGCTGGTATGGTCGATGCGCATGCGTGGGATGAAACCGAGCTGGATCGCCTGTTGTGTTACCGAGAAAGCGCCGGATATCACCGCCTGGCTGGCAATGACGGTGGCGCAGGTCGCAAGGATGACCAGCGGCAGGCGCAATGCTTCCGGGGCGAGCAGGAAGAACGGGTTCTTGATCGCCTCCAGCGCTTCCGCCGGGGTCAAGGACAGGATCATCGCGCCCTGACCCAGATAATTCAGCATCAGCGCGGGGATGACGAAGCACAGCCAGGACAGGCCGATGGGTTTGCGGCCGAAATGGCCCATATCGGCGTAGAGCGCCTCCGCCCCGGTGACGGCCAGCACCACCGAGCCCAGCGCCAGAAAGGCGAGCCAGCCGTCGATGCGGAAGAAATTATAGGCGTACCAAGGGTTCAGTGCTTCGAGGATGTTGACGTTCTGGACGATCTGGATGGTGCCGAGTGTCGCCAGCGTCGCGAAATAGACCAGCATCACGGGCCCGAACAATTGCCCGACCTTGGCGGTGCCACGCGACTGGATCATGAACAGGCCGACGAGAATGCCGATGGCGATTGGCAGCACCAGCGGAGCGAAGCGCGCCTCCACCACGGTCAGTCCCTCGACCGCCGACAGGACGGAAATGGCGGGCGTGATCATGCTGTCGCCATAAAAGAGCGCGGTCGCGAACACGCCCAGCATGACGATCATCGGCGCCCATTTGCGGGTGTCGGTGGTCGATCGGTTGATCAGCGCCAGCAGCGCCAGGCTGCCGCCTTCGCCCTTGTTGTCGGCGCGCATGATGATCGCGACATATTTCAGCGTCACCACCAGCATCATCGACCAGAAGACGAGGCTGAGCACGCCATAGATGTGCACCGCGTCGGGCGCGAGCGGGTGGTGCCCGGCGAAGGTTTCGCGGAAAGCGTAGATCGGGCTGGTGCCGATGTCGCCGAAGACGACGCCGATGGCGCCGACCGCCAGCTTCAGAAACGGGTCTGCGTGGCCGTGACCGGTTTCGAGATCGCCGTCTTCGCCATGGCCTTCGTCCATGGGTCCTTCCGGCGTGCTTGCTGCGGTCATGCCGCGACTCCGCAAAAATGGGCCGACCCGATGTCGGCGGGCGCGCCTATCACGAGCGCGTCATGGCATCAATTGCCTTGCGCGGCGGGGGCGGCCGTCGGCGCAGCAGGGGCAGCCGGCGCAGCGGCTGGCAGCGCGGGCGCAGCGGGCGCGGGCGGCAGTTGCGCGAGGCGTCCGGTCAGGTCCTCACGCCACGGCGCGTTGGGCGGCGATCGGTCGAGCAATTCCTGCCAGATGGCACGCGCCCCTTCGAGGTCGCCGCCCTGCGCCAGTGCAAGACCGGCGAAAAAGGGCGGCGCCGGGTGACCGGGGTCGATCGCCGCAGCCTTGTCGAACGCCATCGCCGCAGCCGGGGTCATCAGGCCGTTGCCGTGCGCGACCAGCGCATTGCCATAGGCCACCCACAGGTCGATGTTGCGCGGGTCGCGCCGCACCGCCGTTTCGAGCAGCATGGCCGCCGCACGGGTGCTGCCGTTGCGCAGCAGACCGTCGGCCATGGTCAGCATCGCTGCCGAATCGCCGCCATTGCCGGTCAGCCCGCCGCGCGGGTCCTCCAGCTTTTCACCAAAGCCCGCCGGTTCGACGTCGGCCTGCGATTCCACCGGCCGTCCTTCCGCCCCGGGCTGGCCCAGCAGCAGATAGCCGGTCAGCCCAAGCATGATCGCTGCGCCCAGCGGAATGCGCGCTGCATTGGGCAGGCGAGCGGCCAGCACGGTCGCTGCCCAGACGATGAGGCCAAGCCCCAATACCGCGATGATCGTGGTCATCGGCCAGTCTCCCCGCCGCTATGCACTCCGCCGGTATCTGCCCGGCCGGCAGATTCGGCACTGCCGCCGCGCATCCGGCTGAACGCAAGCCAGCCGCCGACCAGGAGGGCGAGCAGCGGCGCCAGATAGAGCATGATGGTGTCGGCGCCCAGCGGCGGCTCATAGGTCACCCAATTGCCATAACGGTCGACCAGAAACTGCTTGATCTGGGCCGGTGTTTCCCCGGCGAGCAGCTTTTCTCGCACCTGGCTGCGCATGTCGCCGGCCAGCGGCGCGTCGGAATCGGCGATCGACTGGCCCTGGCAGACCAGGCAGCGCAGCTCGTGCATCAGGTCGCGCGCCTGTGCTTCCTTCGCCGGGTCGTCGAGCTGGCGATAGGCGTAGGGCGCGGGCGGCAGGCTCGACTGTGCCGCGAGCGGTGCGGCAAGGCCCAGCGCCATGAACAGCGCGATCAGCCACCTCATCGCCGCATCTCCTCGAGCTTGGCCATGATCTCGGGGATCCGCTCGGGCTCGATGATGCCCTGGATTTGTTCGCGGATGATGCCGTTGCCATCGACCAGGAACGTCTCCGGTACGCCCGAGGAGCCCAGCGCGATCTGCACCTGGCTGCGCGTGTCCGCACCGATGCCGGCATAGGGATTGCCATTTTCGGCAAGGAAGGCAGCAAGCTGGTCCTGCCGGTCGCGGATGGCGATGCCTTCGATGATCACCCCGCGATCGCGAAGTTCCTCGAGCACCGGTGCCTCGACGCGGCACGGCACGCACCAGCTGGCAAAGACGTTGAGCAGGCGCGGCTTGCCGTCGGCAAAGTCGCGGCTGGCAAGGCCCGGCTGGCCGGGCATCGCCGGTGGCAGGTCGAACACCGGCATCGGTTTGTCGATCCAGTGCGATTCGATCAGACGGCTTTGCCCGCCCGCCATCAGCCCCCAGGCGAACAGCAGCCCGAGCGCGCCGACGATGATCAGCGGCAGCCACAGCCAGAAGGATGGCCGGGCGGCATCGGGCCGCGTGCTGCGGTTGGAAGGTGCCGTGCCGCCGCTCACGCCGCGCTTCCCTTGCGCAGCGCCGGGATCAGCCGCTGCGGCTGGGCGCGGCCGATCAGCGCCAGCGCGCCGCCGAGCGCGATCAGCCCGCCGCCCAGCCAGATCCACCACACCAGCGGTTTCCACCACAGGCGAAGCTGCCAGCGTTCGCGGCCCTGCGCGTCGCGGCCGGCGCTCTGGCCGAGCACGGCATAGAGCTGCCCGTCCCAGGTGGTCAGCAGCGCCGCCTCATTGGTTTCGGTCGGCGGCTGGGTGAAGCTGCGCGCCTGCGGGCGCATCGTCACCGGGTCGCCATTATCGCGGCGCACCGTCAGTTCGGCCTCGATCGCGGTCCAGTTCGGCCCCAGCACCGGGCGGACATCGGCCAGCGTCACCGTCCAGTTGGAGACGCTGGTCTGCTCGCCCGCGCGGACCGCGACCAGCCGCTCCTTGATGAAGGCGCTCTCGCTCGCCATCCCCACCAGCGCCAGCCCGATGCCGAAATGGGCGATGACCATGCCATATATGGCGAGCGGGGTGCGCCTGAGATTGCGGCCGACCAGCGGCGCGAAGCTGATCAGCATCACGGCAATGCCCAGCGCCAGGCCGAGCATCGACAGGATCGACATGCCCGGCGCCACCAGCACCAGCGTGGCGACGGTCAGCATGGGAATGGCGAGCAGCACCGGCAGCCAGCGCTTGGCCTTGGCCCCGTCGTCACGCCGCCAGCGCAGCAGCGGCCCCAGCACCATCACCGCGACCAGCGGCAGCGCGAACAGGCCGGCGACCGGATTGTAATAGGGCGGGCCGACCGAAATCTTCGAGCCGAAGGCTTCGGCGACGATCGGGGACAAGGTGCCGACCAGCACCACGACGAGGATGATCGTCAGCAGCAGATTGTTGATCACCAGCGCGGCTTCGCGGCTCAGCCAGTTGAACTTCTGGCTTTCCGCGACACTGCCGACGCGCAGAGCGAACAGCAGCAGCGCGCCGCCGATATAGATGGCGAGCAGCGCCAGGATGAAGGTGCCGCGCGCGGGATCGGTGGCAAAGCTGTGGACGCTGGTGAGCAGGCCCGAACGGACGAGGAAGGTGCCGACCATCGACATCGAGAAGCCGACCACCGCCAGCATCACCGTCCAGGCGCGCAGCGCGTCGCGGGTCGCGGTGACGCTGACCGAGTGCAGCAGCGCGGTCGCCGCCAGCCACGGCATCAGCGAGGCATTCTCCACCGGATCCCAGAACCACCAGCCGCCCCAGCCGAGCTCATAATAGGCCCAATAGCTGCCGGCAGTGATGCCCAGCGTCAGGAAGATCCACGATCCCAGCACCCACGGCCGCATCGCCCGGGCAAAGGCCGGGCCGACATCGCGGGTGACGAGCGCGCCGACCGCGAAGGAGAAGGCGACCGACAGGCCGACATAGCCGATGTAGAGCGTCGGCGGATGGAAGGCGAGGCCGGGGTCCTGCAGCAGCGGGTTGAGGCCCATGCCCTGCGGCGGCGCCGGGATCAGCCGCTTGAACGGGTTGGAGACGAACAGCAGGAAGGCGAAGAAGCCGACCGCCAGTGCGGCCTGCGCGGTCAGCGTCGCGGTCAGCGTGCGTGTATCGAGCCGCTTTTCGAACAGGCCGATGCAGGCGCCGGCAAAGCCGAGGATGGTCAGCCACAGCAGCATCGAGCCTTCATGATTGCCCCACGCGCCGCTGATCTTGTAGATCAGCGGCTTGTCCGAATGGCTGTTGCGCGCGACCAGATCGACCGACATGTCGGAGCGGACGAACAGCCAGATCAGCAGCAGGAAGGCGGCGAGGGTGAGCAGCCCTTGCGCGATGGCGAGCGGGCGCGCGGCGATCAGCGGCGCCCCGCGCAGTTCCATCACGCCGGCAACGATCTGCAGCAGCGCCAGCGCGGCGGCAATCCACAGCATCGCATGGCCGAGTTCGGCGATCATCGTGCAGGTCCTCCCCGGAACGGGGAGGGGGACCAGCGCAGCTGGTGGAGGGGCCCGCCGTAGCTCGAAGACCGGTAGCGACGAGGCGCTTGCCCCTCCACCATCCTCCGGATGGTCCCCCTCCCCGTTCCGGGGAGGACCTCAGCGGCGTTCATGGTGCCTGCTCCACTGTCGCCCCGGCATTTTTCGGCATCTCGCCCATCTGCGGCGGCATGTAATTCTCGTCATGCTTGGCGAGGATTTCGTCGGCGATGAAGGTGCCGTCGGCGGCAAAGCGCCCGTCGGCGACCGCACCCTGGCCTTCGGCGAACAGGTCCGGCACGATGCCGGTGTAGCGTACCGGCACGCTCGCCTGTCCGTCGGTCAGGCGGAAGGTGATGCTGACCCCGTCGGGCAGGCGCACAATGCTGCCCGCTTCGACCATCCCGCCCAGCCGCGCCGCGTCACCGGGGGTGATCGTCGCCGCCTTGGCCTCTGCGGGCGTATAGAAGAAGGCCGCCTGGTCCTTGAGCGCGAGGCTGGCGAGCAGGCCGGCGCCGACGATGGCGACCAGCGCTGCTCCGGCGAGCATCAGGCGTTGCTGCTTGGGTTTCATGTCAGTCGCGGTCCTGCATCAGGTCCGACACGCGGCGTTCCGCGGCGCGCATCTTCAACAAGCTGAAGACAAGGACGCCGAGGGTGCCGACAGCGGTGACGGCATAGGCGGCAATGACGAAATCCCATTGGTCTTGCATGGTATTGCGCTTTGCCGGATGGCGCGGTGGCTGTCGAGGGGGCATGAGGGCGGTATCGCACGCCCCGGGCCCCCTTGGCACTCGCCGCCCGGTCGCGGACAACGCGGCTGGCGGTTTCAACACTTGCGCTGCACCGGCCTTTCCCCTAAGGGCAACGCCTCTCGGAACCAAGGATCGGCCACTGGCGCGCCCGTAAGGCACGGCAATGGCTGCTTTTTTGCGTTACCGATACGCTGGGGGGCAACCCCCGAATCACTCGCTTTGAGATAGGACGATAGCCAGTCGTCCTGTGGAGCCAGGAGAATATATCAGCATGGCACGTATTGCGGGCGTCAATCTGCCCACCAACAAGCGCGTAATCATTGCGCTCCAGTATATCCACGGCATCGGCGCCAAGAACGCCAAGGACATTGCTGCCAAGGTCGGAATCGACGAAACCCGTCGCATCCAGGACCTGAGCGATGCGGAAGTGCTGCAGATCCGTGAAACCATCGACGCCGATTACACGGTCGAGGGCGATCTTCGCCGCGAAACCGCGATGAACATCAAGCGCCTGATGGATCTGGGCTGCTATCGTGGCCTCAGGCACCGCAAGGGCCTGCCGGTGCGCGGCCAGCGCACCCACACCAACGCCCGCACCCGCAAGGGCAAGGCCAAGGCCATCGCCGGCAAGAAGAAGTAAGCGCGGGCTCCACCCGCTGCTCTCTTTTTCCCGATTCCATTTCAGCCAAGGATATCCATCATGGCCCGCGAACCCCAGCGTATTCGCCGTCGCGAACGCAAGAACATCTCGTCCGGCGTTGCGCACGTCAACTCCACCTTCAACAACACCATGGTCACCATCACCGATGCCCAGGGCAACGCCATCAGCTGGTCGTCGGCCGGCATGATGGGCTTCAAGGGCTCGCGCAAGTCGACCCCTTATGCCGCCCAGGTTGCCGCCGAAGACGCCGGCCGCAAGGCTGCCGAACATGGCGTGCGCACGCTTGAAGTCGAAGTGAAGGGCCCGGGGGCGGGTCGTGAATCGGCGCTGCGTGCCCTGCAGGCCGCCGGTTTCCAGATCACCACCATCCGTGACGTGACCTCGATCCCGCACAACGGCGTTCGCCCGGCCAAGCGCCGCCGCGTCTGACTGTTTCGTAGACCCCTTGCGCGGCTGGCGGGCTGCGCATCCGGGGGTCGGTGGCCAGCAGCGCGGCACCGCCAGCCGCGTTTGCGCCACCCCATGTTCCGCCCTTTGACCCATAGGGGAACAGAATGTCTGTCAACAGCAAGAACTGGCAGGAACTCAAGAAGCCGACCGGCCTCGAAGTCAAGGCCGGCAGCGACTCGCGTCGCAAGGCGACCTTCGTGGCCGAACCGCTCGAGCGCGGCTTCGGCCTGACGCTGGGCAACGCGCTGCGTCGCGTGCTGCTCTCCTCGCTGCAGGGTGCGGCGATCACCTCGATCAAGATCGAGAATGTGCTGCACGAATTCTCGAGCCTCGCCGGCGTGCGTGAAGACGTCACCGACATCGTGCTCAACGTCAAGCAGATCGCGCTGCGCATGGAAGGCGAAGGCCCCAAGCGCCTGCAGCTCTCGGCCACCGGTCCCGCAACCGTGACCGCGGGCGACATCGCCGTGTCGGGCGACATCCAGGTGATGAACCCGGATCATGTCATCTGCCACCTCGACGATGGCGCGACGCTCAACATGGAACTGACCGCCGACACCGGCAAGGGCTATGTGCCTGCGGCCAACAACCGCCCGGTCGACGCGCCGATCGGCCTGATCCCGGTCGACTCGCTCTATTCGCCGGTCCGTCAGGTCGCCTACAAGATCGACAATGCCCGCATCGGGCAGGAACTCGATTACGACAAGCTCAACCTCACCGTCGAAACCGACGGCACGGTCAGCCCTGAAGACGCCGTGGCCTATGCCGCGCGCATCCTGCAGGACCAGCTCTCGGTGTTCGTCCACTTCTCCGATGGCGCGGTCAGCGAAGCCGCCCCGCGCATCGGTGTCGCCATGCCGGCGATGGGCGGCCAGAATATCGACGAGACCGACACCAACCAGCTCAACCGCTTCCTGCTCAAGAAGGTGGACGAGCTGGAGCTTTCGGTGCGCAGCGCCAACTGCCTCAAGAACGACAACATCATCTACATCGGCGATCTGGTCCAGAAGACCGAAGCCGAGATGCTGCGCACGCCGAACTTCGGCCGCAAGTCGCTCAATGAGATCAAGGAAGTGCTGTCCTCGATGGGCCTGCGCCTCGGCATGGACATCCCCGGCTGGCCGCCGGAGAATATCGAGGAAATGGCCAAGAAGCTCGAGCAGGAAATGCTGGGGTGATCTTAACCCTCTCCCCGTCAGGGGAGGGGAGCGAGACTTGGCAGCTTGCTGCCTAGTCGCAGCGGAGAGGGGCGCGGCATTGAGCCCCTCTCCGAGTTTCGGTAGCCAGCAAGCTGGCAACCTCCACTATCCTCTCCCGCAAGGGGAGAGGGGGACGGTAGCGCCCTTTGCTACCTTTACCGGGGAACCTGATACGGCCCCGAGTACAAACGAAGGAAGAAAATCATGCGTCATAAAGTTGGTGGCCGTAAGCTGCAGCGTACCTCGGCCCATCGTATCGCGATGTTCCGCAACATGTCGGCCTCGCTGATCAAGCATGAGCAGATCACCACCACCCTCGCCAAGGCGAAGGAACTGCGCCCCTATATCGAAAAGCTGGTCACGCTGGCCAAGCGCGGTGGCCTCGCCAACCGTCGTCTCGCCATGGCCCGCCTCGGTGACGATGTGCAGCTGAAGAAGCTGTTCGACGTGCTGGCCGAGCGCTATGCCGGCCGCCCCGGCGGTTACACCCGCGTGCTCAAGGCCGGTTTCCGTGCTTCGGACGCCGCGGCGATGGCGGTTATCGAATTCGTCGACCGCGACGTCTCTGCCAAGGGCCAGGATTCGGGCCCGGTGCAGAGCGACGAGGACTTTAGCGAAGCCGCATAAGGCGGATCGCCACTGTCGATGGTGCCATGGGGCCGGGAAGCATCGTCTTTCCGGCCTCTTGCATGAAAGGCCGGTTGAAGCGGCATCATCGATGTCGAAACCGGAGCTTGTGCGCTTGTCGGTGCCAAAGGCGATGCGAAGCATCAACGGCGCCTATCGGCAGGGCGTGCTTCGACAAGCTCAGCACCACGTTTCAACTCCAGCCAAGCCAACGCTTGTCTGGCGATCGGGTCAGTCGCCGCTCAACCCCAGCACATCGTTCATGGCGTAGCGGCCCGGCGCGCGGCCGCGCAGCCACAGCGCCGCCTTGACCGCCCCGCGCGCAAAGATGGCGCGGTCTTCGGCGCGGTGGGCAAGCAGCATGCGCTCGCCTTCGGTCGCAAAGATCACGTCATGGTCGCCAGGCACGCTGCCCCCGCGCAGCGATGCAAAGCCGATCGCGCCGGCCTGCCGCGGCCCGGTCACGCCGTCGCGTCCGCGCTCGGCCTGTACGGCAAGATCGACGCCGCGGCCCCGCGCGGCCGCCTCGCCCAGCAACAGCGCGGTGCCGCTGGGCGCATCGACCTTGTGGCGATGGTGCATCTCGACAATTTCGATATCCCAGTCCGGCCCCAGCCGCGCCGCCGCTTCGCGTACCAGTGCGGCGAGCATGGTGACGCCGAGCGAGGTATTGCCGGTCTGCAGCACAGCGATCCGCTCTGCAGCGGCGTCGATCAGCCAGTGGTGCCGTTCCTCCAGCCCGGTGGTGCCGACAACCGCCGGAATACCGGCTGCCACCGCCGCATCGAGCGTCGCTTCGAGCGCGGCGGGGGAAGAGAAATCGACCAGCACATCGCTGTCACTGGCCAGCGCAGCCAGTTGCGCTGCGCCATCATCGCGGTCGATGCCTCCGGCGTGGGCGCAGCCCGCCACCTCGATCGCCGCAGCCAGCGCCGCCCCCATGCGCCCCGCGCTGCCGATAATGCCGATGCGTGTCATGGCATGCGGTGTAGCGGCGCAGGCGGGGCGAGGGAAGCCAGCGTCAGTCCGCCACCCAATTGCCGTGGAACCCCGGCGGGATGCGGTGGGGCAGGTGGATGCGGGCGATGGGCTCGCCGGTGAAGTCGGCGGCGTCGAGCAGGACCAGGTCGGTCGTCTCGGCCTCGGCGTCGATCACCAGCCCCATGTACCAGCCGTCGGTCTCCGCCGTCCCGCCGTCGCGGGGGACGAACACGAACTCGCCCGGTGCCTTGCCGACCCCGAAGTCATGCGCCTCGGTGCGGCCTTCGACCAGGTCGTGGCGATAGATGCGGCTGTCGCCGATGGTCATCGTCTCGGTATCGCGCTCGGGCAGGGCGAGGGCGACGGCGTAGCGATAGGGCTTGCCGGTCAGCCGCTCGTCATAGCGGGGGAATTCCTGCGGCCGCGCATCGATCACCTTGCGCGCCACCTTTTGCGTGGCGGTGTCGATCGTCCAGCGCTCGAACTGGCTGGCCTCGCTGTCCGGGCCATAGTTGCTGCGCGCGAACATGCGGTCATGGGTGACGACATCGACGACAATCTTTCCGTCGGCATCGACATAGGCGTTGGCGGGGTGGAAGACATAGCAGGGATCGACATCGCACCAGATGATGCTGTCCTCCGGCGCATTGCGGCCGAGCACGCCGACGCGCGCCTTGTGATCGGGGTTCCACTGATAGGGGAAGCTGTAGCCGGCGATCAGCTTGCCCATCGAGAAGGTGACGGGCAGGTCGAACACCAGCACATGGTCTGCCGTTATGGCGCAGTCATGGATGCTGGGGCCATGCTGCACCGCAATCGGCTCCTCGCGGATGACGTGGCCGGCGGCGTCGAGCACCGTGTGCCAGACCTTGTCCATCACATCGCCGCGATAGCAGATCGCGTGCCGTTCGCCGGTTGCAGGGCACCAGTGCGGGTGCGCGGTATAGCTGTTGGCCAGCGTGCCATCGAATTTGTTGTGCGCCACCGTGTCGAGGGTGCGGTTCATCTCCACCGGATAGCCACCGGCTTCGACGATCGCCCAGGTGCGGCCGGCGATGCCGATGACATTGGTGTTGGGCGCATCGAAGCCGTCGCGGCGATCCCCCGGGGGCAGCGGCTCGCCCAGCGCCTTGCAGGCCTCGGTGCCGCGCACCCAGCGGTTGCGATACCAGGCGGCCTTGCCATGCTCGATGGCGATGCCGTGGACCATTCCGGCGCCGGTGAACCAGTGATAGCTCGCCGGATTGGGCGCGATGGCGGGATTGGGGCCGTTGCGCAGATAGCGGCCGTTGAGCTCGGGCGGGATGGTCCCGGTCACCGCGAGCGATTCCAGCGTCACTTCCCCGGTCATCGGCGTGTGAACGCCGGTCAGATAGGGATGCGCATCGGGCGCGGCCAGCCGCTTGCGGTTGAACCCGGCAAGCGCGGTGACGCCGCTGGTAACCACCGACCGGATGGCGCTTTCCACCTTGCTCGGGGCTTTCTGGCTGGGGGCCTTTGTTGCCATGCTGCTTGCTCCTCGACTCGAATATGTTTACAGCGCTAACATGGCCTTCAATGCTAACAGTGTCAACATAGAACAGCACACCGTCGTACATAGGTCAGGTGCTTCTGCTTCCTATCATCATGGTGACCTGCGCACCGCGCTGCTCGCCGCCGGCATGGCCGCGCTCGATACCGCGCCTGCCGATGCCCTGTCGCTGCGCGCGCTGGCCCGCGAAGCAGGAGTCAGCGCCACCGCGGTCTATCGCCACTTTCCGGACAAGGACGCGCTGCTCGGGGCGCTCGCGCTGGCCGGGCTCGACCGGATGGGTCAGGTGCAAGCAGCGGCCATGGCCGGGGCAGGGCCAGGCGCGCTCGCGGCTTTCTGCGCCAGCGGCGCGGCCTATGTCCGCTTTGCCATCGACCATCCCAACCAGTTCCGCCTGATCTGGCGCATGGCTCCCGAGACCGATGTCCTCGGCGCTCCGCTGGAGCAGTCGCACCCTGCGATGCAGGGCCTGCGCCGTTCTGTCGATGCCGTGCTGCCGCCGGACGCCAGCGCGGAGGAGCGGCGCGCGACCGCGCTGCGCTGCTGGGGTCTCGTCCATGGTCTTGCCATGCTGGCGCTGGACCGGCAGGTGACCCTCGACGATGCGACGATCGAGCGGGTGATCGCGGGATTGATGCCAAAGCCATGAAACGGATCAAGCGTATCGCCATCCTCACCGGGGCGGGGATCAGCGCCGAAAGCGGCATCGACACCTTCCGCGCCGCCGGTGGCTTGTGGGAGCAGCATCGCGTCGAGGATGTGGCAACGCCCGAAGCCTTTGAGCGGGACCCCGATCTGGTGCTGCGCTTCTACGACATGCGGCGCGAGCGCATTCAGCAGGTGGAGCCCAATCCGGCGCATGAGGCGCTGGCGCGGCTCGACTGGCTGTGGCCGAAACAGGATGGTTATGGCCTAACCATAGTCACCCAGAATGTTGACGATCTGCACGAGCGGGCGGGGGCGCGGCGGCTGATCCACATGCATGGCGAACATCTCAAGGCGTGGTGCACGGCCTGTGACAACCGACATGTGTGGCGCGATACGCTGCTGGACCGCCCGGCTTGCCCGGCCTGCGGGCAGGCGACACTGCGCCCGGACATCGTCTGGTTCGGCGAGATGCCCTACCGCATGGACGAGATCTACGCGGCGGTTAACCGCTGCGACCTGTTCGTCTCGATCGGCACCTCGGGCGCGGTCTACCCTGCCGCGGGGCTGGTGCGGGAAGCGCGCGCGGCGGGCGCCGCGACGCTCGAACTCAATCTCGAACCGAGCAAGGGCAGCCGCTGGTTCGACGAGGTGCGCCATGGACCCGCCACCGCGGTGGTGCCGGCGTGGACGGAGGAGGTTTTAGCTGCGTTATGAAACCCTCTCCCATTTACGGGAGAGGGACCGGTCGCGCAGCGACCAGGGTGAGGGTGTGTGTCGAGAGCGAAGGTGCCCTGACACACCCTCACCCTCACTCTCGCCGCCTTCGGCGTCTTTCCCTCTCCCGCAGGCGGGAGAGGGGGCGTTACCCGTTGACCGTCACCACCAGAAACAGCGTCCAGCCGATCAGCAGCGCGTAGCTGAGCCAGGTGCCGATCACGCCGACCTGCCGAGGCAGCGGCGCCTTTTCGCTGACGGGCGCATACAGGCCGATGATGTGCATCATGCGGGCAAACAGAAACAGCACGGCGATGCCGGTCAGCGTCCAGTGATGCGCGCCCGATTGTTCGAGCAGTCCGATCAGGATCACCGCGAGCGGGGCATGTTCGGCGAGATTGCCATGGCTGCGGCTGGCGCTGATGAGGGTCGCATCGCCGCCGTCCCCGAACGCGGCCTTGGCCCGCAGGCGCTGACGCACCGTGTCGATGGCGGTGATCAGCAGCATGATCGCGCAGATGGCGGCGGTCAGCGCGGTAATGGGCAATGTCATGTCGATGCTCCCCTGTTGGTAGGCTACGGGTTCCCGGTCAAGCCTGTGTGCAAGCTGGCATCATTTGCCGGACGCGTCACCCCCGCACCCGCGGCACGCCTTGTCCTTGGGCAGGCGGATAGTCCGCCACGCCGGCGCCAGGCCGTCGATGACGTGCAGCTTGCCTGCCGCATCCTCACCGAAGCCGGTGATGTGACGCAGCGCCTCCATCGCGGCAAAGCCGCCGACCATGGCGACCATCGCGCCCAGCACGCCCTGCTCAGCGCAGCTGTCGCAGTCGTCGGGGTCCAGCGCGTCGCCGACGAAGCAGCGGTAGCAGGGCTTGTCCGCCTCCCAGCCGCGGAACGTGCCGACCTGCCCGTGGAACTGGGCGATGGCGGCGGAGACCAGCGGCACGCGCGCGGCGGTCGCGGCATCGGATACCGCCAGCCGGGTCGCGAAATTGTCGCTGCCATCGATCACCAGGTCGACGCCCGAGAGCAGGGCAAAGAGGTTGGCGGCGTTGACCCGAGTCGCTCGCGTTTCCACCGCGACATGCGGGTTGAGCGCGGCGATGCGCTCCGCCGCGACGTCGACCTTGGCCCGCCCGATATCGGCAGTGGAAAACAGCGTCTGGCGCTGGAGGTTGGAGAGCGAGACCGCATCGTCATCGGCAATGCGCATCAAACCGACACCTGCCGCGGCGAGGGCCGGAATGACCGCACTGCCGATCCCGCCGGCACCGATGATCAGCAGGCGCGCGGATGCGATCCTCAGCTGCCCCGCGGCGCCGACATGCGGCAGCACGATGTGGCGGGCGTAGCGATCAAGTTCGGCGTCGGTCAGCATCGCCGCGCCTGCGGGCATGCAAACCGCAGCCCTGAGCCTGTCGAAGGGCGCTTATCGGTGAAGCGCCCTTCGACAGGCTCAGGGCTACGGATCGGGAATCCGCTGCTCTCCAAATCAAACCCCCGTCGAGCCGAACCCGCCGCTGCCCCGCCGTGTCGTGTCGAGCTCGTCGACCTCGACCAGCACCGCCCGCTGCACCTGCGCGGGGACAAGCTGGGCGATGCGGTCGCCACGCTTCACCTCGAAATACTCGTCACCCAGATTGGCGAGGATCACTTTCACTTCGCCGCGATAATCGCTGTCGATGGTGCCGGGGGTGTTGAGGCATGTGACGCCATGCTTGAGCGCGAGCCCAGAGCGCGGGCGGACCTGGATTTCCCAGCCAGGCGGAATGGCAAAGGCCATGCCAGTGGGAATTGCGGCGCGCTGGCCGGGGCGCAGAGTTACCGATTCGGCTGCGACCACGTCCATCCCGGCAGCGCCATCGCTGGCATAGGCGGGCAGGGGCAGACCACCCGAATTGGGCAGGCGCTTCACCTTGATGGGCACGTCAGGCAGCGGCTCAGGAGAGGGCATCGGCGATCTTTCGCATGATCTGTTTCGCTACCGCGTCCTTGGGCAGCCGGTCCCAACTGTCAACGCCAGCGGCGGTGACGATGTGGACGCGGTTGAGTTCTCCCCCCATCGGATCGGCCGAAACATCGTTGGCGATGATCCAGTCGCAGCCCTTGCGCGCCAGCTTGGCCTGGGCATGGGCAATGACGTCGTTGGTCTCTGCGGCGAAGCCGACCAGCAGGCCGGGGCGCCGTGGCGAGTGGGCGAGGCTCGCAAGAATGTCCGGATTTTCGGCGAGCGCCAGCGGTGGCACCGCGCCGGACCCGTCCTTCTTGATCTTGGTCTCCGCCATTTCCGCCGCGCGCCAGTCGGCCACCGCCGCGACCATGATCGCGACATCGGCGGGCAGCGCATCCTCGACCGCCGCCGCCATCTCGCGCGCGCTTTCGACATCGACACGGATCACACCCGGCGGCGTCGGCAGCGTCACCGGCCCGGCGATCAGCGTTACCGTCGCGCCCATGTCGGCGGCGGCGGCGGCGATGGCAAAGCCCTGTTTGCCCGACGAGCGGTTGGCGATGTAGCGCACCGGATCGATCGGCTCGTGCGTCGGCCCGGCGGTGATCAGGATGTGCTTGCCGTAGAGCGGGCGGTGCGTCTCGGGGGCAAAGTCGGGCTGGGCGCTTAGCTCCCTCTCCCCTCCGGGGAGAGGGGTGGGGAGAGGGGCAGCCGTTGCGCTCGGTTGCTCCACGCTCGCTGCGCTTCGCTCTGTCCCCTCTCCCAACCCTCTCCCCAAGCCGGGAGAGGGCTTTTTGAGCTCCGCTTCCACCCGCGCCGCAATCGCTTCAGGCTCGGGCAGCCGCCCCGGCCCGAACTCCCCGCAGGCCATATCGCCTTCGTCGGGCTCCATGATGCGGATGCCGTCTGCCTTGAGGGTCGCCAGATTGCGTTGCGTCGCCGGATGCAGCCACATCCGCACATTCATCGCGGGGACCGCCAGCACCGGCTTGTCGGTGGCGAGCAGCAGTGTCGCGGCGAGATCGTCGGCCATGCCCGCCGCCATGCGGGCCAGCATGTCCGCGCTGGCCGGGCAGACGACGACCAGATCGGCCTGGCGAGAGAGCTGGATATGCCCCATCTCGCGCTCGTCCTTGAGGTCGAACAGGTCGGTATAGACATGGTCCTCGGTCAACGCGCCCAGCGCCAGCGGCGTGACGAACTGGTGCGCGGCGCGCGTCATCACCGCGCGTACGGCCATGCCGCGTTTCTTCAGTAGGCGGACGAGTTCGAGCGACTTGTAGGCAGCGATGCCGCCGGTGACGATCAGGAGAATGCGAGGGCGGGTCATGTGATCCGAAATCATAGACCCCACAGCCACAGCCCGCCAGCCCCCGCCGCCGCGCCGACCAGCCCCGCCAGCACAAAGCGCCACGCGCCCGACCCGCGCCGTTCCCACATCAGCGGCACCACCGGTACCGGCGGTGGCGGTGGGGCGGCGCCCTTGGGGGGATAGGCTTCCTCGATGCGTTCGAGCAGCTCGGGCAGGCGGCGGATGGCGCGGCTGGTGCGGATGATGCGGTCCGCCACCATCGTTTCGGGGCCAAGTTCGGTGCGGATCCATTCGCCGACGAACGGCCCGCTCGTCTCCCACATGTTGATTTCCGGGTCGAGCGCGGTCGCCACGCCTTCGACCATCACCATCGTTTTCTGCAGCAGCAGCAGGTGCGGCTGTGTCTGCATGTCGAAATCGCGGGTGATGGCGAACAGGCCGTCGAGCATCTGCCCGACCGAAAGCTCCTTCACCGGCTTGCCGCGCATCGGCTCGCCCACGGCGCGCAGCGCGGTGGCGAACTCGTCCATATTGTGATGCGCGGGGACATATTGCGCTTCGAAATGGATTTCCGCGACGCGCTTGTAGTTGCCGGTGAGCAGGCCGTAGAGAATCTCGGCGAGCCAGCTCCTCGCCTGCCGGTTGATCCGCCCCATGATGCCGAAGTCGATGGCAACGATGGTGCCGTCCGGTTCGACCAGCAAATTGCCCTGGTGCATGTCGGCGTGAAAGAAGCCGTCGGAAATGGCCTGCCGCAGGAAGGCGTTGACCAGATTGGCGGCGAGCCGCGCCGGATCATGTCCGGCGGCGATCAGCGCGGCGCGGTCCGAAATCTTGATGCCGTCGATCCATTCGAGCGTCATCACCGTGCCGGCGGTCCGGTCCCAGTCGATGGCTGGCACGCGATAGCCCTCGCTCGCCGCCACCATCTGCTCGAGCTCGGAGGCCGAAGCGGCTTCGCGCCTGAGGTCGAGCTCGCGCAGCGTCCAGCGCTTGAAATTGGCGATCACCAGTTGCGGCCGCAGCCGTGATGCCTCCCCGCCTAGCGCCTCGACATGCGCCGCGGCCCACTCATAGGTGTCGATGTCGCGCGCGAACTTCTCCCGCACGCCGGGGCGCAGCACCTTCACCGCGACCTTGCGGCCCTCGATGGTGGTGGCGCGATAGACCTGCGCGACCGAGGCCGAGCCGATCGGCTCCTCGTCGAAACTGGCGTAGAGCGCCTCGAGCGGCCGCCCCAGTGCGGTCTCGATCACCGGACGGACCTCGCTGAAGGGAACGGGCGGCAGCCGGTCCTGCAGCATCAGCAGGTTGCGTGCCGCCGCTTCGCCGACCAGATCGGGCCGCGTTGCCAGCGTCTGGCCCAGCTTGATCGCGGCGGGGCCGATCGCGCGGAAGGCCCCGGCATAGTCGGGCTGCTTGGGCACCCGCGCGCCCAGCCGGGCGATACGTGCCAGACGCCGCACGGGTGCGGGCGTGGTCGGCGACTGCTCGATACCGGTCAGCGCGCCATGGCGAGCCAGCGTCCGCCCCCAGCGCAGGAGCCGGAGGATGTGGGTGGCAGGGCGGGTCATGGCTTGTTCCCCTCCCCTTCAAGAGAGGGGTTAGGGGTGGGGCGTGTCAATCGCGGACCAACGTCAAGCCGATACGCCCCACCCCAACCCCTCCCCTGAAGGGGAGGGGCTTTTATTGCTGCCCCCATCACCCGATCTTCCAGCCCGAATGGATGGCGACCAGCCCGCCGAGGATCGGCTCCACCCGGGTATGGCGGAACCCGGCCGCTTCGATCATTGCGCGGAAACTGGCCATGTCGGGAAATTTGCGGATCGATTCGACCAGATAGCGATAGCTGGCCTCGTCCCCGGCAATCGCCTTGCCCAGGCGCGGCACAAGATGATGCGAATAGGCGTCATAGACGTCCTGGAACCCCGGCCATTCGACGGTCGAGAATTCAAGGCAGAAGAAACGCCCGCCGGGCTTGAGCACGCGGTGCGCCTCGGCCAGCGCCCTATCGATATGCGTGACGTTGCGGATGCCGAAGGCGATGGTGTAGCCGTCGAACGCCGCATCGTCGAAGCTCAGCGTCTCGGCATTCTGCGGAGACCAGACCAGTCCCTCGATCCCACGCTTGGCGGCGCGCTCCATGCCGACGGCCAGCATGTCCTCATTGATGTCGGACACGGTGACCTGCGCGCCGGATTTCGCGATGCGAAAGGCGATGTCACCCGTGCCGCCCGCCATGTCGAGGATGTGCTCGCCAGCGCGCGGACGCAACAGGCGGACAAAGCGGTCCTTCCACAGCCGGTGCATACCGCCCGACATGGCATCGTTCATGATATCATATTTCGCCGCGACATTGGAGAACACGCCACCGACGCGGCGGGTTTTCTCTTCGGGTGTTACCTCTTCATAGCCGAAGGAAACGGTTTCAACTGGGTTGGCCACACAAAACTCCGCTGGTCCTGAGCTTGTCGAAGGACTGTTTTTCCCCTTTAGCGAGCGCAGCAAGGAAGGACAGCCCTTCGACAAGCTCAGGGTGAGCGGGTTGAGGGCACGGGCCTTCGCGACAGGACACCATGCCCGAACTTCCCGAAGTCGAAACCACCGTCCGCGGCCTGAGGCCGATCCTGGAGGGCGAGCGGATCGCGCGCCTTACCCTCAACCGTGCCGACCTGCGCCGGCCCTTTCCGGTCGATCTGGTGCAGCGGATGACGCATGCGCGCGTGACCGGCCTGTCGCGCCGCGCCAAATATGGGCTTATCGCCACCGATCGCGGCGACCACATGATTTTCCATCTCGGCATGTCGGGCCGCTGGCGTACCGACGCCAGCGGTGACCAACCGCACGACCATCTGGTGATCGAGACCGCGTCCGGTCGCCGGGTGGCATTGAACGATCCGCGGCGCTTCGGCTCGGTCGATCTGGTCGACGGGGATCCGGAGCAGAGTTTCGCTCCGTTCCGCGCGCTCGGGCCGGAGCCGCTGTCGGATGCCTTCACCGCGCAAACGCTTGCCTCCGCCTTCGACGGCCGCATCGCACCGGTGAAGATCCTGCTGCTCGACCAGCGAATCGTCGCAGGCCTCGGCAACATCTATGTCTGCGAGGCGCTCAACATGGCGGGCATAGCGCCCGACAAGCCCGCTGGGCAGATCGCCACCCGCCGCCTCCCGCCGCTGGTCGATGCGATCAAGGCGGTGCTGTCACGCGCCATCGACGTGGGTGGCTCCAGCTTGCGCGATTTCGTGCATCCCGATGGCGAGCTTGGCTATTTCAGCCATGAATGGCGCGTCTATGGGCGCGAAGGGGAGCCATGCGGCGGCTGCGGCCGCCCGGTGGAACGGGTAGTGCAGGGCGGTCGCTCGACCTTCCACTGCCGCAAATGCCAGCGGTGAGGCGGATGGCGCGAATCCGTTGACCTTGCCGATCAACATCGCTATGCGCGCCTCTCTTGAAACGGGCTGCAGCAACCATGCGGCCCATTTCCGCTCGACATCTCGATTAAGCTGAGGAATTCATGGCCAATACGCCCCAGGCCCGCAAGCGCATCCGTCGCAACGAGGCCCGTACGCTCGTCAACAAGAATCGCGTCTCGCGCATTCGCACCCTCGTCAAGAAGGCGGAAAATGCGATGGCTGCGGGCGATAAGGAAGCAGCGACTGTGGCCATGGCCGCAATGCAGCCTGAACTGGCGCGCGGCGTTGCCAAGGGCGTGGTTCACAAGAACACCGCAGCGCGCAAATTCTCGCGCCTGACCAAGCGACTCGCCGCTCTGGCCTGACGCTGGCGCAGCCGATTCGGGCTGCAACCATGTACCGAACCGACCGATATTGGCCGCCGGAGGAGGAATCTTCCGGCGGCCTTGCTTTACGCCTGTGTGAAACATTTGTTACGGTTTCGTGGCCGAAACGGCCGACCTAGCTTTCCTGCCGATTCGCGCTCTGGCCGCCCCCTCGTCTGGCGTGAAACAGAAGCTTTTTCAGCATTCTACGCTTTGGTCGAGGCAAAGTCGCGTCTTTCCGAGTCAACGCCTTTATTTCAATTTTTTTGCGGTTTCGGCCCTTGCCCCCGCCCCCGCCAGCGCCCTAACACAGTGATGTCACGGCGGACTCACCGTCGCGGACGCTCTGACATTCGGTAAAAAATCAGACGGAATTGCCTAAGGCTTTCCGCAAAAAGACATCTGTGCCGCATGGGGGCGGCCAATCTCGGGGTATCAAGGCGGCGATGGCTAACAAGGGAGACCCGGCGAACGGGCACCAAGATTCGGGCGGAGTAAGCGCGGCGTGGCTGGGGGAAACTTGGGCACAACTCGCCGCCGGGCTGCGGCGCGATATCGGCGCGCGCACCTTCGACCACTGGCTCAAGCATGTGAAACCGGCCCGGTTCGACACCGCCACCGGCGCGCTGCATCTCACCTCGCCCAGCGCTTTTACCGGAGAACAGGTCAGCAAGCGCTTCGGTGACCGTCTGGCGCTGGCATGGAGGACGGTGCTACCGGCTGTGCGCTCGGTTCATGTGTCGGCGCAGGTGCGCAGCCTGCCTGCCGACGCCCTGAGCGCCAACATCGCTGCGCAGCCTGCCCCAGCACCCGCCGCAGCGCTCGACGCCAAATTCGCCTTCGACAGCTTTGTGCCGGGTCGCAGCAACATATTGGCGCTCAATGCCGCCCGCCGCATGGCTGCGGTCGAGGCACCGCAGTTCCACCCCCTCTATCTTCGTGCCGAGACAGGGCAGGGCAAGACCCATTTGATTCACGCCATCGCCGCGGCAACACTGGCGCGCGATCCCGATGCCAGGGTCATCCTGATGTCGGCGGAAAAATTCATGCTCGAATTCGTCGCCGCGATGCGCGCCAACGACATGCTGTCGTTCAAGGCCCGCCTGCGCGCCGCCGATTTGCTGCTGGTCGACGATCTCCAGTTCATCATCGGCAAGGATTCGACGCAGATCGAGCTGCTGCATACCTTCGACGAAGTGATGTCGTCAGGCGGACGCCTCGTCGTCGCGGCCGACCGTCTGCCGCATCGTCTCGACGGCATCGAGCAGCGGCTGCTGTCCCGGCTCGCCGGCGGACTGGTGGCCGACATCGATCCGCCCGATCTCGAGCTGCGCATCGCCATCCTCGAGCGCAAGGCCGCCGCGCTGGGTGCGAACATCGGGGCCGATGTCATCGACTGGATCGCCAATACCTTCCCGCGCAACGTGCGCGAGCTGGAAGGCGCGCTCAACAAGCTGGTCGCCTATGCCGCGCTGCTCGATGGCACGCTCGACCTTGCCTTCGCGCAGGAGCGGCTCGCCGAGACAGCGCGCGGGAGCCGCGCGCGGATCACCATCGAGGATATCCAGCGCGCGGTCTGCGCCCACTATCGCATCGAAAAGGCGGAGATGGCCTCCCAGCGCCGTACCCGCTGCGTCGCGCGCCCGCGGCAAGTGGCGATGTATCTCGCCAAGGAACTGACGCCGCGCAGTTTCCCCGAGATCGGCCGCCGCTTCGGCGGGCGCGATCATTCGACGGTGATCCATGCGGTCAAGACCATCGAGACGCTGCGCGCCAACGATGCCGATCTCGACACCGATATCCGCCGCATCAAGCGGGCCCTGACCGCTTAGCCTTCCTTACGTCATTGCCAGCGAAGCGAAACAATCCTGAACGGCTTACCCCGCTCTGGATTGTTTCGCTTCGCTCGCAATGACGAGACGAGATCAGTTGCGTTCGGGCGGCGCGACCGTAATGCGCACCTTCTCGCCGGAATTGCCGGGGAAGCCGGTGAACATCGCCTCAACCAGGTTGGGCACCAGCACGGTCAGGTCATTGTTACGCGACACCGCTTCGGCCGAGCCTTCGAACAGCCGCTCACCGGTGGCGCGCCGTTCGATCGTCATGTCGAGGCCGCTGGTGTAGATGGTATAGCTGCGGACATTGCCATAGTCGCCGAAGCGCGGGCCGAACAGGAACGGGTCGTAGAAGCCGTGCACATAGCGGTAGCCGCCACGGGTACGGACGATCAGCGGCCGGCCGTAAAAGCCCGCGCGGCCCCAGCCCGGGCCCCAGAAGGGATCATAGCCGAACGGATCCGACACGATCCGCTCACGGCCATTGTCGACGCCATAGTCGAGCCGCACGAGAAACTCGGGCGCCTCGCCGGGTGCGGCGGGGCGATAGCCGATGCGGGTCAGTTCCGCGGCGACCAGCTGGGCATAATGGTTGAACTCGAGGCCGCCACGATCGCGCTCGTCGCGTGCCTCGATGGCAAAGCTCTGGCCCATCGGCGCCGGCATCTGCTGGAAACGCGATACTTCGGCACGGAACGGGGTGGCGCAGGCGGCAAGGGTGCCCAGCGCCAGCGCGGCAGCGGACAGACGGATAAGCGGAGCGACTCGCATGGCAGGACCTTTCATCGGCTTTCACCGGAATGTGGGCGGACCAAGCCCGATGTGCAATCCGGCACTTGGCCGCAGTTTTAGGGTCAGGGCCCGCTAAATGCACGTTCGAGGCGGTGAAATGGCGAAGATATCGGGTTCGGGCGGCCGCCGCGGGTGGTGGTTCCACCTGCAAGGCCGCGTGAGCCCGAGATCGAAGCCATTTCACCGCCCCGCAGGGGTTCGACCCATTTTGTCCATGGCTGCGTTGGCAAGGCTGGAGATAGAACCACTATCCCTGCGCCTTGCCGCCTCGCCCTGAACAAAATGGCCTCGAACCTCGAACGTACATTTAACGGGTCCTGACCCTAGCTCTGTTCGTCTGAACGGGATTTGAATGGAGAGGTTCCGGCCTGCCTGCGGCAAGACCTCAGCCGAACAGTCCCAATGCGTCCTGCGCGGCCTTGAGCGTCGGGGCCGCCAGCGCCCGGGCCCGTGCCGCGCCGTCTTCGAGGATGGCGTCGATCGCCCCCACATCTTCCATCAATTCGGCAAAGCGCGTGCGGATGGGGGAGAGTTTGGCGACCGCCAGATCGGCCAGGGCCGGCTTGAAGGCGCCAAACCCCTGGCCTGCAAAGCGGGCGCACACGGCGTCACGGCTTTCGCCAGCGAGCGCGGCATAGAGCGTCACCAGATTGGCCGCCTCGGGTCGCCCGTCCAGCCCAGCCGCCTCGCCCGGCAGCGGCTCCGCGTCGGACTTGGCCTTGCGGACCTTCTGGGCGATGGCCTCGTCATCGTCCATCAGGTTGATCCGGCTCATGTCGCTGGGATCGGACTTCGACATTTTTGCAGAGCCATCGCGCAGGCTCATCACCCGCGGCGCGACGCTGCCGATCATCGGCTCGGGCAGAACGAAGGTCTCGGTTCCGGTATCGAGATTGAACTTGGTGGCGATATCGCGCGCCAGCTCCAGATGCTGCTTCTGGTCCTCGCCCACCGGGACATGGGTCGCCTGGTACAGCAGCACGTCGGCGGCCTGCAGCACCGGATAACCGAACAGGCCGATGCTCGCGCCTTCGCGGTCCTTGCCCGACTTTTCCTTGAACTGGGTCATGCGGTTGAGCCAGCCGATGCGCGCGGTGCACATCAGCAACCAGGCAAGCTCGCTGTGCTGGGGCACGCGCGTCTGGTTGAACAGGATCGACTTTTCCGGGTCGATGCCGCTGGCGATCAGCGCCGCGGTCAGCTCCCGCACATTGTTTCTGAGCGTGGCGGCATCGCCCTTGACCGTGATGGCGTGCAGATCGGCGAGGAAGAACAGGCACGCGCCGGGGTTGGCGTCCTGCATCGCCACCCACTGGACGATGGCGCCCAGATAATTGCCGAGGTGCAGGTTTCCGGTGGGCTGGATGCCCGATACGACACGCATATCCGTCTCTTGTCGGTTCAGGCCGCGCGGCGGCGCAGCAGGGTTTTGAGTTCGGACAGCCGATAGGCCCCGAAGGCGAAGGACGCCAGCACGTAGATGGCCAGGCCCCCGCCGCACAGCAGCCCCAGCCACAACACCCGTTCCGGCAGATGCCCTGCCATATGGCTGTCCGCGATGCCGCTGCCGAACCACAGCGCCACGCCCATAGCCGCAGCCGCCAGCGCGATGCGGAGCGACTTGGCCAGCAGCCGCGCCTCGATGCTCAGCTGTCCGCGCCGGTGCAGCACTGCGTAGAGCAGGATCACATTGACCCAGGCGGCGGCGGCGGTGGCAATACCGACGCCGACATGCCCCAGCGGCCAGATCAACACCAGATTGCCGACCAGATTGACCAGCATGGAAATCAGCGCCAGCCGCACTGGCGTCTTGGTGTCGGTGCGCGCGTAAAAGCCCGGCGTCAGCACCTTTATCAGCACATAGGCTGGGATGCCGATGGCAAAGGCGGCGAGGACATTGGCCGTCGCCACCGTGTCGGCCGCGTCGAAAATCCCGTGCTGCAACAGTCCGCGCACGATCGGCACGCCGGCAAAGGCCAGCGCCACCGCGGCGGGCAGGGACAGGAACAACGCCATCTCGATAGCGCGATTTTGGGTGCCATTGGCCGCACTTTCGTCCCCACCGCCGATCTGGCGGGACAGCAGCGGCAGGATGGCGGTGCCGATGCCGATGCCGATGATGCCCAGCGGCAACTGGTTCAGCCGGTCGGCAAAATAGATCCAGCTGATCGCGCCTTCGCTGAGGAAGCGCGCTGCCAGCGTGGTGGAGACCAAGAGGTTGATCTGGATCGCGCCCTGACCGATCGCCGCCGGCGCGAGCAGCGCCAGCATCAGCTTGACGTCGGGCGACAGCCGCGGCCAGCCCAGCCGCAGCGACACACCGGCCGATCGGCACGCGAGGATCAGCCAGGCAAGCTGCACGACGCCCGCCAGCGTCACCGCGATCGCCTGCGTGGTCGCGGTTTCGACCGGGGTCGCCCCGCGGAAGAACAGCAGCGCGACGATCAGCGCCAGATTGAGCAAAATCGGTGCGGCGGCGTTGACCCAGAAGCGGCCGACCGAATTCAATATGCCGCCCAGCAACGACACGAGGCTGATCAGCGCCAGATAGGGAAAGGTGATGATGGTCAGGTGGCGCGCCAGCTCGAACTTCTCAGCCGGTTCGCCGGGGAAGCCGCCAGTCATCGCATAGACGATCGGGCCGGCGGCCAGCATCATCAGCACGGTGAAAACCACCAGAACCGGGAACAGGACAGACAGGACCTGCCCGGCAAAGACGCGCGCGACGGTGAGCCCGGTGCCGGTCTCTGCCGCGTCGCCCTCCGCCATCTTGCGGTTGAACATCGGCACGAAGGCCGCGGCAAACGCCCCTTCGGCGAAGAGCGCACGGAACAGGTTGGGGAGGCGCCAGGCAATCAGGAAGGCATCGGACGCCATGCCCGCGCCGACATAACGCGCAAACAAAATGTCGCGCGCCATACCGAGGAAGCGGCTGACAAGCGTCAGCGACCCGATGGTGGAAACGGTGCGGATCAGGCTCACGGGCGCGAACCTGTCAGTCGCGGATCAGGCGTTGCCGACCGGCTGGTCCAGCCCGTCTGCTGCTGCCTGCGCCGCCATCTGCTCGCGCTGCGCCAGATAAAGACCGTTGAAGTCGATCGGCTCGAGCAGCAGCGGAGCAAAACCGCCGTCGCGTACGGCATCGGCGATAACGCGGCGAGCGAAGGGGAAGATGATGCGCGGTGCTTCGGCATACATGAAGGCATGCACCTGATCTTCAGGCACGTTGCGCACTGCGAACAGCCCGGCATAGGCGAGGTCGACGATGAAGTCGGTGCCCTCGGGACGCTTCGAGCTGATTTCGATCTTCAGCACCGTCTCATGCACGCCGTCGGCGATCAGCGCGGAGCTGATGTTGAACTGCACGTCGACCTGCGGCTGGCTCTGCCACTGGTAAGTGGCTGGCGCGTTCGGGTTTTCGAACGACAAATCTTTCACATATTGCGAAATAAGGCCGATGGCCGGGCCGGTGTCCATGCCATTGGCAGGTGCGGCAACGTCGATGGTGTCGTTCGGGGCGGTTTCGTCGGCCATGATCGGGAAATCACTCTTTCTCTGGAAAATCGCGGTTTGCGGGGGCAGGCTAGCGGTCCCCGCGATGTGGCGAGCGCCCTAGCAGCCGCCCTCAACCGGCGCAATGTGTGTCGCAGGCGCTTCATTTGCGCTTAATCTGGTTCATGGCAGGGTTGCGGTTTGAAACAGGCAGCATATCATCCTACATTCCCGGCAATGACCCGTGCGGAGCGGGCGGCTAGAAGAAGAGTGACCCAGTGACCACCACCATCGTCATCCTCGCCCTCATCGCAGCCTTTCTTGGCCTGAGGCTCTATTCGGTGTTGGGCAAACATGGTCGCGATCAAGAGCCGATGTTGCCGCGCAGCGAGGAACGCCCGCGCACCGCGCCAGCGAGCGCGCCGACCGCGCCTCAGGCGGACCTGCCGCGCACTCCCGCCCCCGCGCCAGCCGTCGGCACCGTCTATGAACCGGCCGCCGAAATCGGCATCCGCGCCATCCTGTCGGCGGATCGCAACTTCGATGTCGGCCGCTTCGTCAACGGCGCCAAGGCCGCCTATCGGATGATTCTGGAAGCCTATTGGAAGGGCGACCGCGAGACGCTGCAGGGCCTGTGCGATGCGGACAGCTATGCCGCATTCGATGCCGCCATCGCGGAGCGCGAGGCACGTGGCGAAACGCTCGACAATCGACTGGTCACCATCGACAAGGCGATCATCACCTCGGCTTCGCTGGCCAATGGCGTGGCGCGGCTGACCGTCCGCTTCGATGCCGATATTGCCGCGATCACGCGCGACAGCGATGCCCGCATCGTCGCCGGATCGATGACCGACGCCGTCCCGACGCAGGATAGCTGGAGCTTCGTGCGCGACATCTCCAGCCGCGACCCCAACTGGCTGCTCGACGAAACCGACGCGGATTGACCCGGCGCCCCGGGCAGATCGTGTTCCTCTGCGGAGGCAGGGGTCCATCACCCGACCGAGCATCCAAAATGCCAACGCTGGCTAAAGCCGCATCATAATGTGATGGCCCCCTGCCTTTGCAGGGGAACAGACCATCTCGACTTGGCGTCACCCCAGCGGCTATGGCCCACGCATGCCCAGCCTCACCCGCCTCCTCGCCATCACCGCCCTCGCCACCGCGCTGAGCGCCTGCGCATCGGTGATCCCCGACAGCGGCGGGCCGCGTCTGCCCAGCGGGGTGCCCGCACCGGCGCCGACCCCCGCCCCAACCGAGACTGCAGCGCGGCCGACACCCGCGCCGGCCGGCACCCCGCTGCCCGCCCCTGCACCGCCCGCCGACGCCGCCAACGCGCGCAGCGCGGGGGTGCAGCCGGGGCGCGACGTCGCCAGCCTCGGCCTCACGCCCGAAGGCGCGAGCCGCGCGCTCGGCGCCTTCCGCATTTCCTGCCCCGCACTGGTGCGCCGGGCGGACAGCAGTGGCCTCGCCCAGCCGGCAGACTGGCAGCCCGCCTGCGACGCGGCGCGCGGCTGGGACGATCGCGACGCCATCCGGTTTTTTGCCACCCATTTCCGCACCGTTCAGGTGGGTGACGGGCGCGGTCTCGCCACCGGCTATTACGAGCCGGAAATCCTCGGCTCGCGCACCCGCCGCCCCGGTTATGAGGTGCCGGTCTACGGCCTGCCTGCCGATCTGATCGAGGCCGATCTCGGCCAGTGGAACCCCGATCTCGCCGGGCGGCGTATCCGGGGCAGGGTGGATGGCAACCGCTTCGTCCAATATCATGATCGCGCCGCGATCGACGCGGGTGCGCTCGCCGGGCGCAATCTCGAGATTGCCTGGGCGGCCGATCCGGTCGAGTTTTTCTTCCTGCAGATCCAGGGGTCCGGCCGGCTGCGCCTGCCTGATGGCAGCATCATGCGCATCGGCTATGCCGGGCAGAATGGCCGGGACTATGTCGGCATCGGTCGCCTGCTCAGGGATCGCGGCGTGCTCCAGCCGGGGGAAGCTTCGATGCAGGGTCTGATGGGCTATCTGCGCCGACAGCCCGATGGCGGCCGCGCGGTGATGCAGGAAAATAGCAGCTGGGTGTTCTTCCGCGAATTGACGGGTCCCGGTCCGCTCGGTGCCCTCGGCCTGCCGGTCACACCGCGCGCCAGCGTCGCTGCCGATCCGGCCTATGTCCCGCTCGGCGCGCCCGTGTTTCTCGCATTCGACCGCGCCGAAGCAACCGGCCTGTGGATCGCGCAGGACACAGGCGGGGCAATCCGCGGCGCCAACCGCTTCGACACCTTCTGGGGCGCCGGAGACGACGCCCGCGCCATTGCCGGGGGCATGAGCAGCCGCGGCGCTGCGCTGATCCTGCTGCCGGTGGCGAGCGTGGCGCGGCTGACCGGCGGGCGGTGAATTGTGTCGAAGCCGCCGCCTGATATTGGCGAACAGAATTGGCGGCGCATCAAGGCGACGGTCAAGCCGTTGAAGGCAAAAAGCGGCGCAAACCTATCAACCCCGCTCATGTCGAGCGAAGTCGAGACACCATCCGCCAAGCACTCCAAGACCAAGGCTGGAATGGCCCGTGTCTCGACTTCGCTCGACATGAGCGGATCGGTTAGAAACGCTACTCCTGTCACCATCCCCCCGGAACTGATCCGGGGCCGCTCCCGCCCCGACACTCTGCTATCGGCCCCGGCTCGAGGCCGCGGCGACGACGCGGTGGGGGCGTCGCCGCTCGCCAAAGACTGGGAACGCAGCCTGCGCACCGGCCGGGCCACGCCGGACATGGTCATAGACCTGCACGGCCACCACCTCGCCAGCGCCCACAGCCAACTCGCCCGCGCGCTCGACCGTGCCGCCACGAGCGGTGCGCGCATCATCCTCGTCATCGCCGGAAAATCGCGCGGCCCCGACGAAGCCCCGCGCGGCGCGATCCGCCGAGAACTCGCCACCTGGCTCGCCCACAGCCATCATGCGGGGCGGATACTGGCGGTCAGAAACGCGCACCCGAGGCATGGCGGGGCAGGCGCGGTGTATGTGGTGTTGCGGAAGGGCGGCTGAGCCGCATCCCCATCGTCATTGCGAGCGCAACAAAGCAATCCAGTGTCGTGCAGCCCCGCCTTGGATTGCTTTGCTATGCTATGCTCGCAATGACGGGTGAAGGAAACCACACGCCACCTCGCCCAACAGCGTCACCCTGAACTCGTTTCAGGGTCCATGGCCTGAGCTTGCCGGTGGAGGCAGCGCTACCGGCAACAGCCGACCATGGATGCTGAAACAAGTTCAGCAGGACTTAGTTATTTCGACCATCAGCGGCCAGACGGCGACGCTAGTTCATCCAGCCTGTCGGTTATCTCATCGATTGACCAAGCCATCTCTTGAATTTCGCTGTCTAAGCCAGATAGCTTAAACGAGATCTCACGCAGTCGCTTGGCAGTCGCCCGCTGAGTGTCAGCGGCGGCGGCAAATTCGATATCTCTGTGGAGACGAATATCTTCAACCCTCGCACCAAGTTCATCGGCGGCTTCAGCCAACTTTTCCAAGTTGATCGCTTCTCGCCAGAGCTTGGCTGAGAACGTCTCTAGGCGAGATTTGACACCCTTGACGCTCATAGTTCACCCCAACCCCCGCTCGATAACCAACCGAAACACCCCCACCAGCGCTTGCAGATCGTGCACTGCCACCGCCTCATCGCGCTTGTGCATCGTCGCATTGGGCGGCCCGAATTCGACGATCGGCCCCAGCACATGCAGATAGCGCGCATCGCTGGTCCCGCCGGTGGTCGAGCGTTCCGGCACCACCCCCGTCACATCGGTGATCGCGGTCGTCACCAGATCGACCCACGGCCCCGGCTGGGTGCGGAAGGCTTCGCCATAGACGGTCCAGCGCACCTCGGCCTCGGGCGATTCGGCGTGGACCAGCCGCTCGATCATCCGCCCCAGCTCCTCCCCACGCTGCTGGTCGTTGAAGCGGATCGAGAGGCGCGCGCTGGCCTTGGCGGGGATGACATTGCCTGCCGGATTGCCGACATCGACCGTGGTCGGCTCGATATTGCTCGCCTGGAACAGGTCGCTGCCTTCATCGAGCACCAGCCGGTCGATGCGGTCGAGGATGCGCACCAGCCGGGGGATCGGATTGTCCGCCAGATGCGGATAAGCGACATGGCCTTCCTTGCCCGGCACGGTGATCCAGACGACCACCGATCCGCGCCGGCCGATCTTCACCATGTCGCCCAGCCGCGCGACGCAGGTCGGTTCGCCCACCAGGATGCAGTCGGGCCGCACCCCGCGCGCCTCCATCCGCTCCATCAGCAGCTTGGTACCGAAGGTCGCCGGGCCTTCCTCGTCGCCGGTGATGATCAGGCTCAGCGTCCCGGCGTCGTGCGGCACCGCCGCTGCTGCCGCTACCCAGGCCGCGATGCTGCCCTTCATGTCGACCGCGCCGCGCCCGTAGAGCAGTCCGCCGGCAATGCGCGGCTCAAAGGCGCCGCTGGTCCAGCCGTCGCCCGGCGGCACCACATCTAGATGTCCGGCAAAGCCGATGTGGGTGCCGCCGGTGCCGCGTGTGGCCAGCAGATTTTCCACCGGCCCGTCCGGCGCCTCGCCCTCGACGAAGCGTTCGACGCTGAACCCCGCGCCGATCAGCGCCTCTTCCAGCACATCGAACACGGCGCCAGTGGCAGGCGTGACGCTGGGCACCGCGATCAGGCGGGAGGTGAGGTCGACGACGTCGAGGGGAGAGATGCTGGCCATGGCCTTGGCCTAATTCCCCCTCCCGCTCATGTCGAGCGAAGTCGAGACACTATCCGGTCAGCACGATGGTGTCTCGACTTCGCTCGACATGAGCGGGACCGGGTGAGTCGAAGGGCTCGACATGAGCCGAACTGAGAGGCCGGACATTTGGGGCGACAAACCCGTCCTGCTGTGCTACACCGCCGCCATCGGTCAACTTCGCCCTTCAAGCGTTGACCGGCTGAGAGACTCCGGCCTGACCGCCCGACCGCGCTCCCGCTTGATTGGCCGGAGCGCTTTTTCTTTTCCGCCTCACCCGATCCGCGACCGGCAGTGCGCCGCGCGCAGCGTCAGGCGACCTTGCTTTCACGAATTGGCGTCCGGGCCGGGCGGCACACTGTGGAAACTTCTCTTCCGGCCCAACCTAAGGAACTACCATCATGCCAATCGGCACCGTAAAATTCTTCAACGCCGACAAAGGCTATGGCTTCATCGCACCGGAAGACGGCGGCAATGATGCCTTCGTCCACATCTCGGCGGTCGAAGCAGCCGGCATGCGCACCCTCACGCAGGACCAGCGCGTTTCCTACGAGCTCGAGGCCGATCGTCGCGGCAAGATGGCTGCGACCAATCTGAGCGCTGCCTGACATCATGCCGGTTTCCCCGCTCCGGCCGCGTGCCGGGGTGGGGGGATCGCCCTATCCGACACCGCAGAGGGAACACTCATGGCCGACAATTATGAATTCTGCCTCGCTCAGGCAGAGGCGGCCCGCAAATCTGCCGATGCAGCCACGCTGGACAATGTGCGCGAGAATTTCGAGCGCGCCGAAAAGACATGGATGGCGCTTGCCACCAAGGCGCAGCGCGTATCCGTCGCCCGCGTCGAGCGGGAGGAAGCGAGCGCAGCGCGTGTCGCTGCCGCCAACGAGAATGCCGAGCAGGAACAAGCCGGACTGAGGCGCGCCGCAGCAGAATGATTCGCTCGGAGCGTGTATCCGGCTAGGCTGGTCCCACTGGAGACTCGCCATGCCCAAACTCGATCTCGATGCCATTCCCCAGACCAATGCCACTGGCTATCCGGTGCCACACGATGCCGCCGTGCAGGGCCGTTGGTATCGCCGTCTTGCGCCCGCGACCGGGCTCACCCAGTTCGCTGCAAGCCATGTCGTGCTGAAACCCGGCGCATGGTCCTCGCAGCGCCACTGGCACAAGGGCGAGGACGAGATGCTGGTCATGATTGCCGGCGAAGCGGTGCTGGTCGAGGATGACGGCCGCACCCCGATGCGCCCCGGCGACATCGCCGTCTGGCCCAAGGGCAGCACCAATGGCCATCATCTGATCAACGAAAGCGATGCCGACTGCGTTTTCGTCGCGCTGGGCGGCGGCAACCAATATGACAGCGGCGGAGGCTATTCGGACATCGACATGCTGTTCACGCCCGATGGCTATACCCGCAAGGATGGCACACCTTACGACACGCAGCGGATAGCTTGAGCGAAATCGACTGGCCTGGCTTCGCGCTCACCATCCTGCTGGTCGAACTCACGCCCGGTCCCAATATGGCGTGGCTGGCGGCCCTGACGCTGGCACAAGGCAGGTCGGCGGGTTTCGCGGCGACTGCTGGTGTCGCCATCGGACTGATCGTCAATGCCGTGCTGGCTGCCGCCGGATTTGCCGCCCTGCTCGCGGTCGAGCCATGGGCGTGGCAGGCATTGCGCTATGCCGGCACTGCGCTGATGCTGTGGCTGGCGTGGGAAGGGTGGCGCGATGCGGGGGAAAGCTCCCCGGCGCTGCTCGCGGGCGGGGGCCGCCACTTCTGGCGGGGGCTCGCCATCAACAGCGTCAATCCCAAGAGCTTCCTGTTCTATGCGGCCGTGCTGCCGCAGTTCCTGCCGTCCGGCAGCGGCTGGAGCGGGGCGTTGCTGCTGGCCCTGCTGGGCGCCGCGGTCGCCACGACCGTCCATCTGGGAATCGTCCTGTCCGCTGCGGCCTCGCACGGCTGGATGACCGATCCGGCGCGCACGCGGATGGTCAGGCGATTGCTGGCGCTGAGCTTGGTCGCTGTCGCGGTCTGGCTGTTCCTTGGCACCGCTCGCTGAGCCAGCCGGGCTGTGGCCTACCCCTGTGCCGGCCCCTCGAACTTCTCGATCACCCAATCCTCGGCCTGCGCACCGCCGATCCATTCCTGCATGTGCGAGTGGCTGATCACCGACTGGCAATAGGGCAGGGCAAAGCGCGGCAGGGGAATGGAGTAGGTGACGAAGCGGGTCACCACGGGGGCATACATCATGTCCGCCGCGCTCCATTCGCCGAACAGAAAATCGCCCGCGCCACCGAAGCGCGCCCGCGCCTCGGCCCAAAGCTGGCAGATGCGCGCGACATCGGCCTCGACGTCGGGCAGCAAGGCTCGCGCATCATAGATGCGGCGGATGTTCATGCTGTGATTCTTGCGCAGTGCGGAGAAGCTCGAATGCATCTCTGCGGCCATCGATCGCGCCATGCCGCGCGCTGCTGCCCCGCTCGGCCAATAGGCCCGCTCGCCGCCGGTCTTCTCGTCGAGATAGTCGATGATGGCGAGGCTGTCCCACACCACCACATCGTCGCCATCCCACAGGATCGGCACCTTGCCGCCCGATGGCGCGAATTCGTCGCCCTCGCGCCGCTGGTCCCAGTCCTGATTGTACAAAGGTACGGTGATTTCCTCGAACGGCAGGCCGCTATGCTTGGCCGCCAGCCAGCCGCGCAGGGACCAGGAGGAATAGGCCTTGTTGCCGATGAACAGCTTCATCTTAACTCTCCACCGCTTCCAGCACCGCCGCGCGCAGTTCGGCAATGCCGCCACCTTTCTCCGCAGCGGTCGCCAGCACCTCGGGATGCGCCGCGGGACGCTTGCGGGCTTCGGCGGCGGTGGCTGCTGTTACCGTGGCCAGCTCGCTCGCCTTGATCTTGTCGCCCTTGGTCAGCACCAGCCGGTAGCTGACGGCTGCGGCATCGAGCATGTCCATCACCTCATGATCGACCGGCTTCAGCCCGTGGCGCGAATCGACCAGCACCAGCGCGCGTTTCAGCACCTGCCGCCCGCGCAGATAGTCGTTGATCAGATGCCGCCATTTCCTGACGACATCCTTCGGCGCCTCGGCAAAGCCATAGCCCGGCATGTCGACCAGCCGGAATGCCAGCGGTTCGCCGACATCGAAGAAGTTGAGTTCCTGCGTCCGCCCTGGCGTGTTCGACGCACGGGCCAGCGCCTTGCGCCCGGTCAGCGCGTTGATCAGCGTCGACTTGCCGACATTGGAGCGGCCGGCAAAGGCGATTTCCGGCACGTCAGGCGCGGGCAGGAACTCCAGCTTCGGCGCAGATTTCAGGAAATCGATTCGCCCGGAAAACAGCACCCGGGCCCGCTCGACAAGCGCGAAATGCGCCTGCGCCTCCTCGTCGGGCCCGGTCCTGCTCATCTGCCTGCCCTGCTCACTTGGTCGCCACGGCGGTCTTCATCGCCGGATAGCGCATGTAGAGCAGCTTCTGCTGGGCGATGGTCAGGATGTTGTTGGTGATCCAGTAGACCAGCAAGCCGGCGGCGAACGGCGCCATCACGAACATCAGCATCCACGGCATGATCGAAAACACCTGCGCCTGTACAGGGTCCGGCGGCGGCGGATTGAGCTTGAACTGGATGAACATGGTTATGCCCAGCAGCACGGCGAGCACACCGATGCCGAGGATTGCGGGGACGTCGAACGGCAGCAGACCGAACAGGTTGAGGATGTGCATCGGGTCTGGCGCCGACAGGTCCTTGATCCACAGGATGAAGGGCTGGTGGCGCATTTCCACGGTCAGCATCAAGCTTTTGTACAGCGCGTAGAAGATCGGAATCTGGATGACGATCGGCAGGCATCCGGCGAGCGGATTGATCTTCTCGTCCTTATAGAGCTTCATCATCTCCTGCTGCATGCGCGGCTTGTCGTCGGCATATTTGTCCTGGATCGCCTTCACCTTGGGCTGCACGACGCGCATCGCGGCCATGCTGGTGAACTGCTTCTGCGCGATCGGGAACATCAGCAGGCGGATGATCAGGGTCAGCGCCATGATCGCGACGCCAAAATTGCCGATGTGCTTGAACAGCCAGTCGAGCAGATAGAAGATCGGCTTGGCGAACCAGATGAACCAGCCCCAGTCGGTGGCATGATCGAACAGGACGATGCCGCCATCGGTATAGGCATCGAGCACGTCGGTTTCCTTGGCACCGGCAAAGATGCGGCTGGTCGAGCTGCGCGTTGCATCGGGGGCAAGGATGCTCGCCGCTTCAGTGAAATCGGCCTGATGCTTGGCACCCGCCTGACGGGTAAAGCGCGCGGTGACTTCGCGGGCCTGGTCGGGGATGACCGCGCCCAGCCAGAAATGGTCGGTATAGCCCAGCCAGCCGCCGGAGGTGGTCTGGGTCAGCGTCTGCCCCGGCACGTCACGGATGCGGTCGAGATTGATATAGTCGGCCGCCCCGTTGAATACCGCCATTGCGCCGGTGTGGATGGTCCAGGTGTCATGATCCGGAGACACGCCCTGACGGCTGACGAAGCTGAAGGGCTGCACCGCCACGGGCGCAGTCGCGCGGTTGGTCACCTTCTGGGTGACGGTGAACATGTAATTGGCATCGACCGCGATGGTCATGTCGAAAATCTGGCCGCGGCCATTGTCGTAGGTCAACGTAACCGGCGTCGACGGGGTCAGGCGCGCTCCCGCGGGGGCGGTCCACAGGGTCTGGGCGGTGGGCGCGGCGAGCCCGTTGCCGGCCCAGCCGGTGCCGGCAAAATAATAATCGCGCGTACCTGCCGGTGCGAACAGGCGGACAGGATCGGAATCCTTGTCGACCGTCTGGCGATAGCGCAGCAGCACAAGGTCATCGATCCGCGCACCGCGCAGGTTGATCGATCCGCGCAGCTTCGGCGTCTCGATGGCGACACGCGGCGTATCGCGCAGCACGGCGGGCACCGACCGTAGGGCCTGAACATTGGCAACCGGCGGGACTAAGCCGGCAGCGGCGGGCGCTGCCGGTGCGGCCGTGCCTGGCGTCGCCGTGCCTGCAGCGGTCCCGGCCGCGGTACCGGACGCCGTGCCGGCTTTGGCCGTCGGCGCGGGAGTGGGGAGGAAATAACTGGTGGCGGCCTGCCAGCCGAACAGGATCAGCATCGCCAGCACCATGGCCAGCACGAGATTGCGTTTATCGTCCACGGGGCTTTTGGTCTTTCGGTTTGGTCACTGCGCCACGCATATGGTTACGGGACCGGATCATATCCATGCCCGCCCCACGGGTGGCAGCGCATTAGCCGTTTCGCCGCCAGCCATCCACCCTTGATTGCACCATGTTTCTGCAAGGCTTCGATAGCGTAGGAAGAGCAGGATGGCGCGTAGCGGCACGTCGGCGGCAGGATCCGCGACGGCCCGAGCTGCCAGCCGCGCGCGACCAGAATCAGCAATCGGGCGATCACTGGTCGTCCCCCAGTTTCGATGGTCCCCCTGCCCGGTCCGGGGAAGATGCGTTCGGCCGATCGCGCAGCCGCCGGGCCGCCTTGTCAAGCGCCTTGACGACGTCGGCTTTCAATCGCGTGTGGTCCAGAGCAATGGCATCGCTTCGCCCGATTAGCACATGGTCTGTGCCATCCATGGCGTGAACAGGGAACACCTCCCGCACGATGGCACGGAAGCGGCGCTTGACGCGGTTGCGGATCGCGGCACCGCCGAGCTTTTTGGTAGCGGTGATGCCATAGCCCGCACCGGGCACCGCATCGGCGCGCGGCTGCACGATCAGCACGAAGGCGGGCATGGGGACCCGCACACCGGCGTTGGCGGCAAGATATTCCGAACGCCGCGTCATGCGGCGGAGCGACACGGCGGGTGTCGGCGTCTGGCTCAGGCCGACAGCTTGGCGCGGCCGCGGGCGCGGCGGGCGCGCAGCACAGCGCGGCCACCGACGGTCGCGGTGCGGGCACGGAAACCGTGGCGGCGGGCGCGGACAAGGTTGCTCGGCTGGAAGGTGCGCTTCATCGGTCTGCTTTCTGTTCGACTATCAAAAGAAAAGGGCCGCCAATCGTCCGGGCGGCCTTTCAGTGAGCGGCGCGCTAGGGGATTCGGTGCGCCAAGTCAAGATTTACCCGGCGATCTCTGCCAATCCCAACCGCGCCATGTCGCGCGCACCCAGATAACGGACATCGTCGAAGCCGACACTGTTGGTCAGCGCGTAAAAGCGCCGCGCCGCTGCATCATCCATACCCATTTCGCGGTAATAGCCCAGATATTCGGCATGCACCGGATCGTCGGCGGGAAAATCCCGGGCCTCATAGCCATCTTCGTCGCGCCAGCTGTGCACGCCGAATTCGGCAGAAGGTGCCGCGCGTCGCCGCACCCCGGCCAGGAACAGGTCGACCGCGCCCGAGCGCACCGATCCCCCGTCCGGCACCATTGTCTCAAGCCCGGCCCGTCGCACCGCCCGTGCCAGCACATGGTTGGCGGCCTCATCGACCGAGCCTGGACAGTCGACCATTACCAGCCGCCGCACGCCCGGATGCGCCGCCAGCAGCGCCGCGAACTGGCGCGGGGTGCCGCCGTCGACCGTGCCGATCATCTCGACAGTATCGGCGCTGACCAGATGGAAGGGGCCATATCTCGCCAGCGCGGCTCGGCTCGGCACGCTGGCATCGGCAACCAGCGCCACCTCGGCCAGCCGCGCCTTGCCGGGCTCACCGTCGTAAAGCGCGTCGGTATCGCCAGATACCCAGCTCTCGGTGGTTTCGCTGTACGTCAGGGACGCATCGTCTGCCGACCAGCCGCCGGCGACGATGACATAGCCGGTCTCCTCCGCCGCCCACGCCGCAACGGGGCTTGCGGCCACGGCTATCGGGACCAGACAGCCTAGCAGGCGACGGAGAAGGGCGGGGGTGTGGACCACGCCGCACGCTATGTGCCCCGCAGCATTGCCTGCTTTGTAACGGGTGCGGTTGGGCGGGGGTTAACCATGTCCTGCGTTGGCGTGCGGCGTGACCGATTATGCGGCCTGAAGTTTAAGGCAGGACAGCCACGTAACCGGAGCGCCATGAACTCTGCCCCGTCTCATCGTCGCCCCGTGCTTGGCACTGGGCTTGGCATTTTTGCCCGTGTCTCGGCAAAGAGGGCGAAGCCTAGCCCCGGATCAAGTCCGGGGCGACGATGGCATGAGAGGTTGGCAGGGGGTTTGCCAGCTACCCGATGTTGCCCACCAAGCCCGCTTCGATCCGACCCACTATTCCACCAATTCCGCCAACTGATCGAACACCACCGGCCAGCCGGCCGAGAAGCCCATTGCCTCGTGCCGCTGCATGGTGGCTTCGTTCCAGTGACGGGCCGTTCCGCTCACGCGCGTGCCATCGCCCTCGGGCGCGACTTCGAACGTGCCGGTCATGAACGGCTCGCCGGAGGGAATCCAGCCTTCGCGAAACGCATCGGTGAAGGTAAAGCGCACGCCTTCCACGACCTCCAGGAACACGCCCTCATTGTCATAGCGCTCGCCATCCGGCCCGTGCATGACAGTGGCGGAGCGTCCGCCTGTGCGCCAGTCCTGCGCGACCACCTCGCAGCGCCACGGGCGCGGGCAGAAATAGTCCGGCATCCGGTTCTTCATGGCATCCCACACCTTGTCGGGCGGCGCGGCGATATGGCGTGAGGTCGTCAACGCCCAGCCATTGTCTGCATTTCCGGTCATTCGATCTCTCCCAAAAATCAGTCCTGCTCGGGTGCGCCGAGCGGAAAATAGTGACGATAGGGCCGCGCCGCCTCGACGCACTGCACCACCGATGGCCGCGCCAGCAGCCGCGCGCGATAGGCCTTCACATTGGCGTAACGCGCATCGATCGGGTGGACCCAATCCGCATAGAAGAGCGCGGGTGCCGCCGCGCAATCGGCCAGCGAAAAGCCATGCGGCGTCGCCCATTCATGATCGCCGACGCGGGTGTCGAGCCATGCATAGGCCTTTTCCAGCAGACCGCGCGCCCGCTCGATCCGCATCGGGTCGGGCGTTGCAGTGATGAACGGCAGATATTCGCCGACCACCGCCTGAAAGCGCGCCTGTAAATGATTGTCGAACACCCGGTCGAGCAACCGCACCGCCAGCGCCGCCTGCGGATCGGCCGGGATGAGTTGCGGTCCGCCGGAGTGCAATCTGTCGACATATTCGATGATGATCGAGGATTCGAACAGCGCCACATCGCCATGTTTGAGTAGGGGAAACTGCCCCACCGGCCATGCTGCCCGCAATTCCGCCATCGTCTCTGGCTGGTCATCGCCGATCATGCGGAACCGGTAGTCCGCGCCCTTCTCGATCAGCGCGATCTCGCCCTTCCAAGTATAGGACGAGAAGGGGTGACCGAAATAGTCCATGCTCATACGGCGTCCCCCCGCACGGCCGCCTCGATCGCGGCGACGTTGATCTTGCCCATCGTCATCATCGCGCCGAACGCGCGCTCGGCCACCGCGCCGCCCTCAGCCATCGCCTCGGTCAGCGCGCGCGGCGTAATTTGCCAGTTGACCCCCCATTTGTCCTTGCACCAGCCGCACTGGCTTTCCGCCCCGCCATTGCCGACGATGGCGTTCCAGTAGCGATCGGTCTCCTCCTGATCCTCGGTGGCGATCTGGATCGAAAAGGCCTCGCTGTGCGGAAAGATCGGCCCGCCGTTGAGGCCGATGCAGGCGATGCCGCAGACGGTGAACGGCACCACGATCACCGCGCCGGCGCTGGTGCCGGGATTGTCGAGCGGCGCACGCTGGATGGGTCCGACGTGGCTGTCGGGAAAGACGCTGGCATAGAAATGCGCCGCTTCCTCGGCGGCATGGTCATACCAGATGCAGATGGTGGCCTTGTTCATCGGTAATGCTCCTTGCGCAACTTGGCAGGTGCCTTCTGCGCCCAGGAACAATCGAGCCGCGTCTGCAGTTCCTCGTCGCTGACCGCATCGAGACGGACCAGCATGGCGGGGTAGCCGGCATAATGCGGCGTCTCGAAATACTTGTCCGGCTCCGCGTCGATCAGCGCTTCCTTGAGGTCGAGCGGGAGGTGGACGACGAGCACGCCGTCCATCCCCTCCTTCATCCGCACGAAGCTCTTGCCCGCCACGCTCAGCGCATCGGTGCGATAGCTGGTGGTCCGCTCCACCTTGGGCAGCGCCAGCCCGAGCCGGGCGACCCTTTCGAAATATGGATCGGCGGCGCTCACAAGCGCGCGCCAACCAGTCCGAATTGAGCGCCCTGCGGGTCGAGTGCGACCAGCGAGAAATCGCCGCCGGGGATCTCGTTTGGAGGCTGATGGATGCGTCCGCCGCCTGCCTCGATCTGCGCGACTGCTGCATCGATGTCCGGCACGCGGAAATAGAAGAGCCAGCGGGGCCGGTCGGTGTCCGGCATGAGCGGATAGACCGCGCCGAGCATGCCGGCGCCCATCGGAGCACCCTCGGGCGCCCGGCCGACATGGCGCAGGAACTGATAGGCTCCGAGCGGGCCCATATCCATCTCGCCATCCTTTACCCAGCCGAAGCGCGTGCCGTAGAAGGATATTGCGGCATCGGGATCCGACGTCGACAGCTCGTTCCAGGCGCAATGGCCGACACGGGGCTTGTCATATGAAAAGGCGGTGCTGGTGGCGTCCGGCTGGTTGGCCGGTGGCGTCGGTTTCATGATGTAGACGGTCGCGCCCGCCGGATCTGCAACCATCGCGATGCGCCCGACACCTGCGATATCCATCGCAGGCATGTGGGTCGCGCCCCCGCCATGCTCGACCGACTGGACCATGGCGTCGACATCCTCGACCGCAATATAGCCCATCCAGCATGGATGTCCGCCGCCCTCTGTCATCTCCGGAGTCAGCGGCAGCAAGCCAGCGACATTGCCCTCGCTAGCCGTTATCATGCGGTAGTCGATCGGGCCCGATGGCGCCGCCTCGATCGTCCAACCGACCACCTTTTCGTAAAAGTCACGCGCCGCATCGGCGTCGGTCGTCATCAATTCGTACCAGATGAAGTCGCCATGATGATTGGCCATGGTCAGTCTCCCAGCACGACGACAGGCGAGAAGCCGCCGAAGATCAGCCGCTTGCCATCGAACGGCATCGGGTTTTTCGCCGGGTCCATGCGCGGATCGGCCTTTTCCGGATTGTTCATCCAGTCGGTCATCGTCGCCATCGCCGCGTCGCGGGTGGCCTTGTCCGGCCATTCGATCCAGCTGAACACCACCGCCTCGTCAGCCGTTGCCTGCACGGCGCGGCGGAAATCGGTGACCTTGCCGTCGGACACATCATCCTCCCAGCATTCGACGATACGCGTCGCGCCCAAATCCTTGAACACGGCATCGCCCTGCTCGGCATGGTCGATGAACTTCTGCTTGTTCGCCTTGGGCACGGCGATGACGAATCCGTCGATGTAACTCATGACACTTCTCCCACTTCCAACGAGCGCCCCCGCGCAAACAGCATGTCGATATAAAGCTTGAGGTGCCCAATGGCTTCGCGCGCCACCGCCGGGTCGCCCGCTGCCTTGGCCATCACGAAAGCGCCCTGCAGCACCGTCTGGACATGCCGGGCGAGGCCGATCGCGGTGACGCCAGCGGGCACCGCATGGCGCTCCAGCGCATCGGCAAAATCCTCCGCCAGCCGCTCGCAATAGGTGGAAATGCTGGCATCGCACGCGGCGCGTATGGCCGGGCTGGTCGCGAACGCCTCTTGCGCCATCGTGCCGACAAAGCAGGTAAATCCTTCCGCCGGCCCGTCTAGCAGCGCCAGCCGCACGTCGAGATGGGCCATGATGCGGACGAGCGGGTCGCCGGCGTTGGCCCCCGGCATCTCGAACAGCGGGCGTGCCCGTTCGGTCCAGGCATCGGCAGCAGCGACCGCGAGCGCTTCCTTTGAGGTGAAATGATGGAAGAACGCGCCTTTGGTCACGCCGGCCGCCCGGCACAGATCATCGACCGTAGTCGCCGCATAGCCCTGTCGCCGCACCACGCCATGCGCCGCGTCGATTAGTGCCGTGCGGGCCGTTCCGCGGGCCATGCGGCGCTGAGGCGACAGTGCCGGTTTGGTTGCAGGGCGACTCGAAGGCATAGGTAAACGTACCAACCAGTCGGTATGTGTCAATCGGTTGGTCCGCCGTGCCGACGGCCCAGCTCATTCAGCCATGTTTAGAACCGCCGCCCGTTTTCCGTATCAACCGGCTGACCGGGAGCATTGGATGCGCCGGCTTCATCGCGGATTTCGCCGATGTTGCGCTCCCGCTCTCCATCCATCGGATGGCGGTTTCGCGGCTTGCGCATGAAATTGAGATACAGGACCAGTGCGATGATCAGCACGATAATCAACGTGCCGAAGCCAAGACTCGATACCATTTCCTGACCGGACATGACGGACCTCCTGAGCCCCCTTCAGGTGCAATGCGTGCTGGACACGGCGGTTCCGCATGCATGGCAACTGGCCGCGAAGACGCCCCCCTCGACAAGCCAGCCGCACCATGTCACCAAGCTCAGAACAAAGGCGGCACGGGCAAACTCGGGGTTCGGGCAGCACAGGACAGACGGAGAACCCCGTATGGTCGCGATTGCCGCGACAGTTGCCTATCTCGGCCTCGATGCCGTGCCGGTCGAGGTGCAGTGCCAGATCGCGCCCGGCATGGTCGGCTTCACTATCGTCGGCCTGCCCGACAAGGCGGTGGGGGAAAGCCGCGAGCGCGTCCGCGCCGCGCTGTCCGCCATCGGCCTGTCGCTCCCGCCCAAGCGCATCACCGTCAACCTCTCTCCAGCCGATTTGCCCAAGGAAGGTTCGCACTACGATCTGCCGATCGCGCTCGCGCTGCTCGGCGCGATGAAGGTGGTCGATGCCGAGACGCTGGCGAGCTATGTGATCGTCGGCGAATTGGGGCTGGATGGCCGCATTGCCGGCTCCCCGGGCGTCCTCCTCGCCGCGCTCCACGCCAGCGAGCGCAGCCTGGGGCTGATCTGTCCGGCGGCGCAGGGTCCGGAGGCGGCCTGGGCAGGAGAAGTGGAGGTGATCGCCGCGCCCGACCTGCTGGCGCTGCTCAACCATCTCAATCGCAGCGGCCATATCCCGCCGCCGGTGCTGGCCGAGGCCGATCCGCCGCAGCGCATGGCCGACATGGCGCAGGTCAAGGGGCAGGAGGTGGCGCGGCGCGCGCTGGAGATCGCCGCAGCCGGGGGGCATAATCTTCTCAATTGGGGGACGGCAAGACCCGCAAGCTCGATCTGTCAGGCAGCCCTTGCGGATTCCACTCTTCTAGTCCTTATTAGGCGTACGCAAGACCAAGGGGATTTTCAGTGAACCTGAAGGCGGCAATCAGATTGATGCAGAAGTCTATAGAAATAGACAGAGAGTATGGAATAAATAAGAAGTTGAACACACTTAGCAGTGCAATGGATCAACTGGTATCGAATCCGAGTCAGGCAGAGTTTCAGGTATCCGTACGTGATAGTATTGTTGCACTCCGTAGTGTGTTTGATGTCTTGAATGACAGCCTCACGGAAGCAGACACCGCGCGGCTAGTGGATTTGGGCGGAGAACTCCTCTTTGCTGAGGGTCTTGTCGATGAGCTAAGTAAAATTATTACCGATAACGTTGCAACACCAGCGGTTGCGCGCGACGACATTAAATCGATGACGGCAAGGCGCGCTGAAATACTGGATAACTTTCGCCAAGTTGTGAGTATTGCAGAGAACAGAGATTGGGAATCAGACGAATATGCTGAACATAAGGTGGAATTAGGATTCACAATTCCGCGGGAATTATTCAGAAATAGTTTAAATGGACTAACAAAGGAGCTTGAATGGATAAACAAGTTTCTTCGTTGTATCAGCGAAGTGGAAGATGGCAGCGTTGCAGACGTTGAGATTGGTGAAATATCGACGACTGATCCGACGATTTTCCTTGTGACCGTGGCCACGGTCGTGCTGGCGGTTGGTCGGATCACGAAGTGGTCTATAGGCATTTGGAAAGACATCGAGGAAATACGGCACATTCGAGCGCAAACCGCCAAGTTGAAGTCATTTGATGAAGATGAAATAGAAACCATTTTCGGGGGGAAAATTAGAAAGGAAATAGAGGCACAAGTTACGCTAAAGTCAATCGAAATGGCTAGCAAAGTGAAAGAGAGTGGGCGGCGAAATGAATTAGAGATCGCTCTCGGAAAATATCTTGAGCAGTTTTTGCAGAGAATTGAGCGCGGAATGACGGTTGAGGTTCGGCTTCTGTCACATGCAGATGATCCTGAAGTGGCGAGCGATGAACCAATCCCTGTCGATCCAACGATTGATGCTCTTTTCGATATCGCGGGTGAACTGAGATTTCCCTCAGCAGCAGCGCATCCTGTACTGCAGTTGACGGGTGGAAGTGCTACTCAGGAATCGCCGGAGCCGCAAAAAAGCAGGGCAAAGAGGGCAGGCGCTGCGACTGCCGAGTGAGCAAGTTCTTGACAGTGGAGGAGTGCCAGTGCCCGCCCCGGCGTGTTTGAATGTGCCTAGCGTTCAATTCGGCAGCGATGGCCTTTAGGCTGCTGCAGCCTGATGCCAGAACGTCGGCTATGATTGGTGTGAGGTCAGCGGCGAAGGTATCTGCGCCAGCTTTTACTTCTGCAACCGCTGCCGCGTTCCCCTTCGCGGCCTTCCGCAAGGCATTTGACCCGTTTGGGTTACCCAGTTTGCGTCCGGCGGCCTTCGCCGCCATTAGCGCGTCGCGGGTTCGTTGTCCGATGGCTTTGCGTTCGGCCTGTGCGACGGCTGCCATAATGTGCACAGTAAGCTCTGTCGCTTCCGGCATATCAGCTGCAATGAAGCGCGCCCCGCTATCCTGAAGAGCGGACAAGAAGGCGACCGAACGGGACAGGCGGTCTAGCTTGGCGACCACTAGGACACCGCCGGTGACCTTGGCGTGATGCAAGGCGGCTGTAAGCTCGGGACGGGTGGCGACCTTGCCGCTCTCCACTTCCGTATGCTCCGCAATCACCTGCCAGCCCCGCGCCTCACACAGGGCACGGACGGCTTGCCGCTGTGCATCAATCCCCAAGCCTGAACGGGCCTGCGCTTCAGTCGATACGCGGTAATAGGCAATGACGCGACACATTCGCTCTCTCCATACAAAACTGTCTAACGGTCGTTAGGCTGTTTTGTATGACTTGGAATCCCCCCGTTCGCTCCGTTCGTCGTGCGATGGACTCCGTTCGACTCAAAGCCGGATGATGCTTCCGTTAAGCGGATGCTTCCGATTGCCAGCGCCCCTAGCGCCAGTGGCGGCAATACTGCCATCGGAGATAAACGAATGCGAAACGAGTTGGGGGCAAACATGGCGTCGGTCGATCCTATGCCACAGGCAACGGCTGTTGCCACGGCGGCAACAGAGCCGCGACCGGCCTTGCAGATACGTGCGAGGCTAGAGACGTTCTTTGGCGACGCATGGCAATCGGGTGCCAGCAACCGCTGCACCTGTCAGGCTCGGGACTGATAGGTGTCTCGGGGAGGGGTGCCACATTGAGGCGCGGCATGTTGCGACCGTGGCGGCACCCCTCAAACCGGTGAAGCGGAACAGCGGCTGCGACCGGCGATCATGTCGCGCTGCGCCACCCCCGTGGGGGGAATGCCGGGAAGGACAGCAACGCTATCCCGCTTCGGATTTTTGAGCAAGAACTAAAGGCCCCTTCAGGGCACCCAAGTTTTCCCTTCGGCGATCCGGCGGAGCGTCGTCGGGTTGCTGATGCGGTTGCCTAGGGCAAGGCGGGCAAAGCGGCTTCGCGCCGCTGTGCTGCCAATGGCAATCGCAGCCATGGCAAACGGGAACAGGTCCATAGCGATCCTCACAAGCTGGAACATCGGGAAGGCGTCATTTGCCAAGCGCCATGCGCATTTGACGGCGACAGGCATCGACCCTGCGGAAGTCCTCCGCAGTGCGCCTGTTCTGCGGCGGAATAGGCCCTGACGGTGGTTTGTATTCCGGTAGGGGCCGGGGGGCATCCATCCGGGCGACAAAGTCGGCGATGATCTGTTTGATCTGCTCTCTGTCGTCACGGGCTGCTGCCATGCACGGGCGGCATGACGCTGCCCGTCCGCAGGCTCGCCAGTTCACGGCTTCGAATGCCTCTATTGGGGCAACGTCACCGCACTGGCGGCACCGTTGGTGTCCCTTGGGGACCGTCACGGCGGGCCTCACTGTGCAGCCCTTTCCCGGGGGATAGGGCGGACGCTGTAGAGCGGGCAGTTGACGCCAGCGCAGTTGGCGACCTGTTCGCGCCACGATCCGCAACCACGGGCTTCGGGGTCGTATGCGCATTCCTTGCATTTGGCATTGATGGCGCTCCGCAGGGAGACGCGGGAAGGTGATGTCATTGTCGGTGTCCTACTGGCGCACGGAGGCACCCCGCCGGTTGTCCGGCAGGGCACCTTCGCGCTGGTTTCGGTTTATGGCCGGGGGTCGGCTGGTGCCCCCAGGTCGATACGTGTCAGACCGTTGGGCAGGCTGGTGCCGCGCTCGCGGTTGCGCTCGGCGTAGTCGGGACTGTCAGGGCTGTACCCGTCAATAGGTGCGGGGCGGTTGTCCCGCTTCCCATACCATCGCCGCTCTCGGGATGAGTAGCGCACGGGTTAACCTAAGGTGTTCCGCTTACTTTTCGAATAGGTCTCGGCCATCGCATTGATCCGGGCTTCCCGGTCTTGCGATGCGGAGCGCCGCTTCGCTTCCTCGCGTTCGTCGATATGCTGAAGGAAGCTCTTGCGCTGTGCCACGGCTTCCGCCAGCGCCTCTTGGCTCTCGCGGCGACCTTCGGAGCCTTGGATTAGCGCCCGCTGTTGCGCCAACTCGGCAAGCCGGTTCTGCGCCCCGACACGATTGCCGCCGGACAGCGACATGATCGGCACGGCGGACGGCTCGCCTGTTTCTGGGTGGTATACGGTGCGGTAGCCGTTGACGACGTCCAACTCCGCCTTCAGTCGGGTTTCTTCCTGATCGATCAATCGCAGGCGATTGTGCAGGTCAAAGAACGTCCGCTGAAATGGGTCGGCACCCCCGCCGGGTCCGGCGGCGATCCGAAGGTCGAGGCTGTTCTGCCACAGCGCCTCATAGACCAGCTCCGCTTCGCGTTCGGCGCGGCATTCGCCGGACAAGCTGCCAAGTTCCGCGATGATGGGTGCCTGCATAGCAGGCGGCAGGGCGTCGAGGGACGGTGTAGGGCTGCTGTTAGATTGCGCCATACGTGACAGGTCGAACGGCCCCGCTGTGTCGGCGAGAGGGTCGAACGATGCGATTTCGTGGGCGAGGGCGTTGTCGTCGCCAAAGCCATAGTCGGGGCCGGTGTATTCGGCGGGCGTGTCGGTGGTATCAGTCATTTGAATGTAGCTTTCGCTAGGTGGTGGAATGTGGCGGACGCCACGGCGGTGCGGCCCTTTGCGGAGCCTATTCAGCTTGCGGCTGAAATGAGTGCGCCAGCTCCGCCCCTCTGCCCCGACACAAGGCGGGGGTGGGGAGCTGGCGCTACGGGACCGTCACCCCGCTCATGGCCACGAGCGGGGGAGGTCAACCGATAGGAATGTCGATGGTGGTGGGGAGAGGGAAACCGGCGGTGCCCTGAAGGTGCACTGTAGGATGACTTTCCCTGTTCCTCCCTCCAGTAGTGCGGCCTAATTCGAGCAAGCTGCAAACAGGTGGTCAGGTTGCTGCCCGCGTGGGCACCGGCGGTGCACCGACAGTGCCCTGAAGGTGCACCTTAGGTTACACTGTCAATGTAACCCTCTCCGATAGTCCTGACTTATTCACGGGGGCCGGGCGAGGTCAGCCAAACAGCAGCGAAACAGCGCCTGCCAGCCCCATAGCAAGTGAGACCAACACCGCCGCCGCGACGATGGCAAACTCGATCTGCATCGGGCCGGGACGCTTCAAAACAGGATTCTCCAGTAGGGCAGCACAGTTTGCCAAATATCCCGCACAAGCGTAACCTTGGGGCCGGGAGAAGTTGCGATGATGCAACGAGTATTGGCAATCGCGCTATTGATGGCAACACCGGTCGCATTCGCGCACGGTGGCGGGCTTAACGCGCAAGGCTGCCACAATGACAGGCAGAACGGTGGCTATCACTGTCACCGTGCACCGTCGGTCCCGGCGGGACCATCCGCACCGCAGCGCCGCCCGCAAACCATTATGGGAGGGGGTGGCGGAGCATTCGCTAATTGCACCGCTGCCCGTGCCGCTGGTGCCGCGCCGGTGCGCGTCGGTGATCCCGGTTACGGGCGTCACCTAGACCGCGATGGTGACGGGGTAGGCTGCGAATGATCCTTGCCGCGCTGTTGACCGTCATGGTGGTGCCGTCCGGGCAGGCCTTCACCTGCACACCGACGCGGGTATGGGATGGCGACGGCCCGATATGGTGCGAGGAAGGCCCCCGCATTCGGCTGGCAGGCATCGCAGCTCGGGAGCTGAACGGCGAATGCCGCCCCGGGCACCCGTGCCCCGCCGGTGATCCCGCCGCCGCCCGCGATTATCTGGCAGGGCTGCTAGGTGAACGGCGGGGCGTGTCCAGTGAGGGGCACATTTTGATAAGAGGCGCGCCCCTGCGGTGCGTCTCCGATGGCGGTGCGGGTGGCAATCGCACCGCCGCCCGGTGCACGTCGGTGGCCGTGGGGGACATTGCGTGTGCAATGGTGCGGAGCGGCCATGCCCTGCCTTGGCCGCGCTATGGCGGGGTGCCGAACTGCACTCGTCCCTAGAGGCCGGGTTCGGCAAGGCAGTTGACGTCCCGGTTGTGCCAAAGGGTAACTTTGTCACCCTTAGGCGGGACGACTACCGCAGAACTTCTGCGGAAGTTCGCGGGCACCCTAGGAAAAACCTAGAGTCGATTTTGACCCCGAAGCTGCTCGGGGTCACCGTGCCCCACCGGGGGTGTCAATGAGAATGACACCCTTTCCGTCCGTGGTGCCGTCGGCGGCGTTTCACTAATCGGTAGTCGTGACTAATTCGAACAGCCGCAGGGCGGCTTTTCGAGTCCGCACAGCGGCATTCGTCGCGTCGGGCAGGTTATCCCGCCTGATTGCGCTATGGCCGCTGTGCGGACTCGAAAACGGCTTACACGCCGTCTGGTGCGAAGGCATATCGCAGGGCGGTAGTACCCCCTTGCCGCCACTGGAACTGCAAAAGCCCCTCGCGGTGATCGATCGTCACCCCTGCGAACAGCAAACGGAGCGCGGCATTGATTCCGCCGGTGTCCGCCGGTGTGTCGAAGGCGTCTGCCAGTGCCTCTAGGCGGGTGTGAACCATCCCCCCGTCGGCAACCGCCCGTGCCTGTTCGATGCCTTCTAGGTCCGCCCGCAACACTGACAGGCTGGCTTCCGCTGCCCGAATGCGCCGCGCCAGTGCCTGCGAAGGTTCGCGGTCCAATAGGTCAAGCAAGTCCGCCAAGCTGTTCTCCGCTGCCATGATCTCCCCCTGAAGGTTGACCGCTTCGCCGTCCAAGGCTGGCGCACGGTCACCGGCGGGGACGTCGGCAATGAGCTTGGCGTAGTCGCTGGCAATGGCGTCGTGCACGGTCTCAAGCGACACGGAGACGTAGCCATGGTTCGCCGCCCCCGCCTTGGCGCGGGTGCAGACCAGCTTGGCGGGACCGGCCTTGACCCTGCTGCCCTTGTATACGCGGGTCATTGCCGCGCCGCAGTCCGGGCACCGTGCCAGTCCTGCCAGCATATTCTGCACCGGTGCCGATGCCGACTTGCCCCGCGCTCGGGCGATGGTGCCATCCTTCACCGCCCGCACCGCTGCCCATTGCTCCGCTGTTACGGCAGCAGGGTAGAAGTCCGGTATCGGGGTGCCGGTGATGCGCTGGCGCTTGCCGGTGCCGTAGTCGATATGGCCGGTGACAAGAGTGCCAAGGGCAGCGGGATTGCGGAGCAGCTTGGCGACGGCGGAGCGATGCCACATGGTGCCCCGCGTCATGACGGGGATGCCGTCCGCATTCAGGGCCTTGGCGATGGCATGTTCGCCAGCGCCTGCGATGGTGTCGCGATAGACCCTGCGGACAGTGTCGGCATGGACAGGATGCAAGCGCCAGCCTTCAGTGTCCCGAATGATCCACGCGGGACACCGGCGAGTGTATTCGTCCGTCTCCCCCGCAGCGACCTTGCGGCGCTTTTCTTCCCATGCCGCTGCCAGCCGTCGGCCCTTTGTTTTGCTTTCCTCATGGGCGCGCGCAGACACCATGAAGGCGATCATCAGGCCCATGGGTTCAGCTTCTAAACGGGCGCGGCTATACTCTTGCCCGTCATTCAAAGTCACGATGGTGACGCCAGCGAGGACGATGTCGCCAAACAGCCTTTGCGCCAGCAACGGTGTCATTCGCGATAGTCGATCAAGGCTCTCGACAAGCAAGTAGGACCCCTCGCCAATCAAGCCCGACCGGCAAGCTGTTAAGAACGCCCCAAGCCCCGCGTCCGTATCTGTGTTGGCACCGCGATAGGCAGAGACGCCAAGGTCGCGAAGGCTCAATCTGTCATCCAATATCATACCCCGCTGCGCAGCCCACTTGCGGGCAGCTTCAGCTTGCCGCCGGAAGCTGTCGCCTTGTGCCTGTTCCGGTGTGCTGAAGCGGGTATAGCTGTAGACGGACGGCGGGGCACATAGGGTGCCGTTGCGAGCTGCGAGGTGCATTGTGGGAGTTCCTTTCGACAGGGTGCGGTGTTCATTCACCGATAGTCCGGCCTAATTGCCGGGTCCTGTCGTCCCTTACGTGCTGATGAGTGGCCCGCCGGGCTCGGGAAAATCGCTGCTCGCGGCCTGCCTGCCCGGCATCCTGCCCGATCTCACCCCTGCCGAGGCGCTCGAAGTGTCGATGGTCGCCTCGGTCGCCGGGCTGCTCGAAGGCGGCAAGCTTATCCGCAGCCGCCCGTTCCGTAGCCCCCACCATAGCGCCTCGATGCCGGCGCTGGTCGGCGGGGGCTTGCGCGTCCGGCCCGGCGAAGTCAGCCTCGCGCATCTCGGCGTGCTGTTCCTGGACGAACTGCCGGAGTTTCAGCGCCCTGTGCTCGATTCGCTGCGCCAGCCGCTCGAAACCGGCACCGTCAGCGTCGCCCGCGCCAACGCGCACGTCACCTTTCCGGCGCGGGTGCAGCTGGTCGCGGCAATGAACCCGTGCCGCTGCGGCCATCTTGGGGACGCCGCGTTGGCCTGCAGCCGCGCGCCGCGCTGCGCCGCCGATTATCAGGCGCGCGTATCCGGGCCGCTGCTCGACCGCATCGACCTCGCGGTCGATGTCGAGGCGGTCAGCGCCGCCGATCTGGTCAACCCCGCGCCGGCAGAGGACAGCGCCACCGTCGCCGCCCGCGTTGCGGCGGCGCGCGCACTCCAGACCGCCCGTTACGCCGGCGGCAAGGCGCGCACCAACGCCGAGGCCGATGGCGACGAATTGAGCGATCACGCCACCCCTGACGAACCCGGCAAGGCCCTGCTGGCGCAGGCCGCCGCGGCAATGCGCCTCAGCGCGCGCGGCTACACGCGGGTGCTGAGGGTCGCGCGAACCGTCGCCGATCTTGCCGGGGCAGAGCAGGTCGGTCGCATCCAAATCGCCGAAGCGCTAAGCTATCGGCGGCGCGCGCCGGTGAACTGACAATGCGGCGATGGCAAAACCTCTTCGCGACCGTCGCCGTCATTCTGGTGGCGTCTTTCGTCCTGCTGCCACTTTTGACACCAGCGGTGCCGAAGGGCAGCGGGCCGGTCCTGTCGGCGCGCGTCATCGCCATAACCCCGGGGCACAAATTCAGAGCCCATATGTTGGGGTTGACCATCCGCGACGAGCGCGGGCGGATAGGGATTATCTATGTGCCGGGTCGCTTGAACACGTGCCGCATCGGCGATGCCGTCGCTGTGCGGGGGCGCGGTATCGGGCTGGTCGCTCAGCCCGGCCAATGTCGAATGCCGGAATAGCGGCCGGCAGAAGCGAGGAACCGGTCAAGCGAGCTCGCTCGCCAGCTTGAGCACCTTTGTCCCATCCTCCTGCTCGATCAGCACGGCGGGATTGTCCGCGCTGCCGTTCTTGACCACCTTTGCGCCTTTCAAGGTGCGTTGAACACGGCGGTCGAACGTCTCGATCACTTTGCCATGGGCAGTGCCGCTACCCCAGGTCCAGCTGACTTTCGATCCGACCCGATGCGCCACGGCGCGCTCCCTTGCTGCGATACCGGCATGACGCAGCAATCGGCACCCGGTTCCTCACAAGCCAGCCATTACCCGATGCAAGCCATCGCGGACGCTGGCAATCTGAGCGTCGGTGGAGATGCCGAGGCGAACCACGGTCAGCTTCTGGCGCGGCGAAACGATGATGAACTGGCCCTGGTGGCCGATGCAGGCGAACAGATCGGCCGGACCATCCTGCGGCCATAGCGCGACGCCCGAGCCGGACGGGCGCGGGCGGTTGAGCCAGATGTGGCCGCCATAGCCGCCGTCGGTCCGCGCCGGTGTAAGCATGAAATCGATCCAGCCTTCGGGGATCAGCCGCGTACCGTCCGGCGTCTCCCCGCGCCGGCGCAGGAATTCCCCGAAGCGGGCGTAGTCGCGCGCGGTTGCATGCATGATCGAGCCGCCGATCATGGTCCCTGCCGCGTCGAACTCGGGCGTCAGGCTGGTCATGCCGAGCGGAGCGGCGAGACGACCGTTGAGCAGCGCGCGCACCGCATCGCGGCGGGCCGCCGGCACCTCGCTGTCGGTCAGCGCGCGCGCAAGGATGTCCGACAGGATCACGCTCGTCGAGCTGCTATACTCATAGGTGCGGCCCGGCGCGTCTTCGGGGGGCTTGGCTTCGGCCATCGCCGCCATGTCGCCGGCATGGGCGCCGAACAGCATCTGCACGGTATCGGTGGTCCAGGGCGCCTCCGCATCCTCTTCGGAATGCTCGAGGCCCGAGGACATGTGGAGCAACTGGCGCAGGGTGATGCCGCCGCGCGGATCGCCCGGCCGCTGCCAGGCGGGGACGGGCGCCGGATCGTCGAGCACCAGCCGCCCGTCGGCGACCATGAAGCCGATCAGCACGGCGGTGACCGACTTGGCCATCGACCAGCTGATCAGCTTGGAGTCCGGGCCGAAACCGGGGCCATAGGCCTCGTAGACCGGCTCGCCGTCGCGCAGGATGAGCAGCGCCCGCGTTTCCCCCATCGCCTCATGGTCGGCAAACAGGCGCGCCAATTCGGCCTCGACCGGGGCGGTGGCGGGCGCCTCGGTCAGGACGCGCACCGGGCCGTCGGGCGGCGCGGCGCGGCTGCAGGCGGCCAAGGCGATGGGCAGGGCGCAGCCGATCAGGCTTGCCAGCAACAGGCTTTTGCGGTTCATGGCCGCCATGCCTAGCCCAACCGATGCCCCGCGCTCAACCACAACCGCCCGGCGACCACGGCCGCGCTGGCTGCTGATCGCGGTCGCCGCGCTGCTGGCGCTGGGTGTCTACGTCATCTGGCAATTCCCGACCTGGCTGGCGCTGGCCGAGACCGGCGCTGCCTATGGCGCGCGGATCGGCTGTTCCTGCCGCTATGTGCAGGGGCGCGAGATCGGCAGCTGTCCGACCGATTTCGAGCCGGGGATGGAGATGGTCAGCATCGAAGACCTGCCCGAAGAGCGGGCGGTGCGGGCGAGCGTGCCGCTGCTGGCCAGCCGCACCGCCCGGTACGAGGGCGCGACGGGGTGCGTGCTGGTGGACGACTGACGTCCGTCAGGCTGCTGCCAGCACCGCGCTTTCCGTTTCCGCTATCCACCCGCCGCCGATGACGCGGTCGCCCGCGTAGAGCACGGCGGCCTGGCCGGGGCTGACGCCATATTCAGGGGCGGTGAAGACCAGTCGATCGCCGTCCATGTTCGCGGGGGCGGGTTTGGCCATGCTGCGGACTTTGGCCATCAGGGGGGCGTCGTACGGTGCGGCTGGGTCTGCCAGCCAGTTGCACTCGCTGAGGCGAGCGGCGGAGACCGCGAGGGCGCTTCTCGGGCCGACGACGACCTGCTGCTGCGCGGCGTCGATGCGAACAACGTAGAGCGGTTCGGCCATGCCACCGATCTCGAGGCCGCGGCGCTGGCCGACGGTGTAATGGATGATGCCCTTGTGGCGGCCGAGTTCCTTGCCCGACTGATCGACGATGGCGCCGTCGGTCGCGGCATCGGGGCGGACCTTGGTGACGATCTTGGCGTAATCGCCATCGGGCACGAAGCAGATGTCCTGGCTGTCGGGCTTGGCGGCGACGGTCAGGCGCATCTCTGCGGCGAGGCGGCGAACTTCGCTCTTGGGAAGATCGCCAAGGGGAAAGCGCAGATAGTCGAGCTGGCTCTGGGTGGTGGCGAAGAGGAAATAGCTCTGGTCGCGCGCGGGATCATGCGCGCGGTGCAGTTCGGCGCCCGCATGTCCTTCCACGCGGCGGACATAATGGCCGGTTGCGAGGCAGTCGGCGCCGAGATCGCGGGCGATCCGGAACAAGTCCGTGAATTTCGGCCCCATGTTGCAGCGGACGCAGGGGATGGGGGTGCGGCCGGCAAGATATTCGTCGGCAAAGGTTTCGACCACGGATTCGCGGAACGCGCTTTCGTGATCGACGACATGATGCTGGAAGCCGAGGCGCGCGGCGACGGCCGCCGCATCGCGGATATCCTGCCCGGCGCAGCAGCTGCCGGCGCGCTTGGGCGCCGCGCCGGAATCATAGAGGCGCAGCGTGACGCCGATTGTCTCCGCGCCGCTGGCATGGGCGAGGGCGGCGACCACGCTCGAATCGACCCCGCCCGACATGGCGACGACGACGCGGCGGGGGCGCTGGGTGCAGGTGGCAGGGGGCGGGAGCTGGAAATCGACCATGAGCTTGCCGCGGCGATGTAGGCGCGAGGGGCGCTGAAATCCAGCACTTGCGGCGGCTGGGCGGGACCGTTGCGCTTCGCAACTCGCTAACGAGGGATGAAGCGGGGTTTTACCGGACCTTAGCCATGCCCCGCTTATCGCGGTGGCCATGGAGAATTTCCGCCCCGATTCCACCGGACCGATGCCGGGCGACGCCGCCGAGCGGCTGCCGTTCGATATCGTGCGGGCGGTAATTGCTGCCCGGCAATCGGCGACGCCGACCGCGCGGGCGCTGGCGGAAGTCTCTGAAGCCCATCTGCGGCAGGCAGAAACGGCGCTGCCGCTGCTCCTGTTGTCCGGCCATCATCGTGATGGTGAAGGCCACGGGGCTGATGGCCATGGCGCACGTTTTGCGGACTGCTCGGTCGGTCGCGTCCAGGCCACGACTCAGGAAGTAAGCGCGTGATTAACCATCGCATTTCAACCAATGTTCAGCCGGGCCGGCTAGATCGGTGTGCAGCAACGGATGCGCAGTGCGCCGTGCCCGGATTCCCGAGGATCGCATGAAAGAATCTCCCGCCCTTCGCCCCGACCGCGTCATTGGCCCGCTGGGCGAGCCGCTGACGCTCGAGTCGCTGCCGCCGCCCGAAACCACCCGGTGGGTGGTGCGCCGCAAGGCCGAAGTCGTTGCTGCAGTGAGCGGTGGGCTGCTCTCTGTCGACGAGGCGTGTCAGCGCTATTCGCTGACGCTGGAGGAATTCGCTGGCTGGCAGCGCGCCATCGATCGCGCCGGCATGCCGGGCCTGCGCGTGACGCGAATCCGCCAGTATCGCGACCTCTACGAGCGCCAGCAGCGTTTCTGACGCGCGACGAACGGAACCCAATCCACGACAGGTTGTTGAGGCTCCACAACCGCTGAGGTGCGGTGATGCGATCCGGGCACTCCCCGCCCGGACGAATAGTGGAGGACTCAAATGGGTATCATCTTGTGGCTGATCGTCGGCGGCGTCATCGGCTGGATCGCCAGCATGATCATGCGCACCGACGCGCAGCAGGGCATTCTGCTCAACATCGTCGTCGGCATCGTCGGCGCGTTCATCGGCGGGCTGATCTTCTCGGGCGGTTCGATCAACAATGCCGGGCTGTCGCTTTACAGCTTCCTGGTCTCGCTGGCCGGCGCGGTGATCCTGCTGGCGATCGTCAACCTGTTCCGTCGCGGCCGGGTCCTGTAACGATCTGACCATCTGCTTGCAGTTCAGGCGGCGGCGGCCCAGCTGTGGACCGCCGCCGCTTGTGCTTCATGGTAAAGGGATGCTTGCAACGCTGGCGGAACAATGGTGACCTAAGGACGGGAGTCGCGACACAAAGGGTGCGCGGCACTGTTGGAGGGTCTCATGATCAATTTTCTTCTTGCGCTCGTCATGGGCGGCATCATCGGCTGGCTGGCCAGCAAGGTGATGAACACCGATGCACAGCAGGGCGTCTTCCTCAATGTGGTGGTCGGCTGTGTCGGGTCGATGCTGGGCGGGTTCCTGTTCAGCTTCCTGACCGGCGGCACACAGAATCTGCGCGATGCGCCATTCAATCCGCTGACCCTTGCCGTCGCTTTCGGCGGCGCGGTGGTGCTGCTGGGGATCGTCAATCTGCTGCGCAAGGGCAAGGTGCGCTAACGCGCCACTGCATTCATTCGGGGTGGGGGCGGTACGGGCGATGGCCCGTGCCGCCCTTTCCTTTGGATATTGCCGCCAGCTTGGTCTATGGTGACTTTACCCCCCCGCCTGACCGGCTGCAATGGCTTGCGCCGGGTGATATATTGAGATAACACAGCAGCACTCCCCCGCCATGCCGCCAGCATGGTGAAGCTGACAGGACCGTACAGCCATGAATTTCGAGACACGCTCCCTTCAGGCAGAACCGGTTGCCGCCGGCCATCCCGAGTGGATCGATGATGAGGCGGCGGTGGACGCGCGGCGCAAGCGGCTGACCCTGATCGGGGCTGTGCTGCTGGTTTTTCTGGTGCTCGCAGCTGCCTGGTATATCTATTCGGGCGGCGCTGGCGGTGCGGCCGACAGCAAGGCCGGTGTGGCCGGTGAAGCGGGCAAGGCGGGCGGCGCCGACAACAAGGGTACGGCGCCGACCGTCACTGTGATCGCGCCGGGCCGCAGCATGGTCGAGCGGGTGATTTCGGCAACCGGAACGCTGGCCGCGCGGCGCGAGATGCCGGTGGGCGTCAACGGCGAAGGCGGGCAGGTGGTGCGCGTGCTGGTCGAACCCGGCCAGTGGGTCGGCGCCGGCCAGGTGCTGGCGGTGGTCGACCGTGCGGTGCAGACACAGCAGATCGCCCAGCTCGCGGCATCGGTCCGCGTGGCGGAGGCCGACGCGCGGCTGACCCAGTCCGAACTCGATCGCGCCGAGGCGCTGGTCGCACGCGGCTTTGTCTCACGCGCCGACATCGAGCGGCGCACGGCGCAGCGCGATGCCGCCGCAGCGCGGGTGCGGGTGGCCGAAGCCCAGCTTGCCGAAGCGCGCGCGCGGACCGGGCGGCTCGATATCCGCGCGCCCGAAGCCGGCCTGGTGCTGACCCGGACCGTCGAACCCGGCCAGACGGTGAGCGCGGGATCGGGTGTGCTGTTCCGCATTGCCCGTGGCGGCGAGATGGAGCTGCGCGCGAATGTTGGCGAGAGCGATCTCGCCGACCTGCCGGTGGGATCGCGCGCGACCGTGACCCCGGTCGGCTCGCAGCGGGCCTTTGCCGGATCGGTGTGGCAGCGTCCGCAGACAATCGACCCGCAGACCCGTCAGGGTGCGGTGCGCATCGCGCTGCCCTATGACCGCGAGATCCTGCCCGGCGGCTTTGCCGAGGCGCGCATCGTGGCCGGTGCGGCACAGGCGCCGGTGCTGCCGCAATCGGCGGTGCTGAGCGATGACAAGGGCAGTTATGTTTACATCATCGATGGCGAAAACAAGGTGGTGCGCCGCGAGATTACGATCGGCAACGTGTCGGACACCGGGATCGCCATCGCGAGCGGCCTGAACGGCAGCGAGCGGGTGGTACAGTCGGCGGGCGCGTTCCTGACCGAAGGGCAGACGGTCAATCCGGTCCGCGCGGCACGTGCCGCCGCTGCACCCGCGCAGCGCCGTTGAGCGGGGGCATCGGGCGATGAACTTCCGCAACATCTCGGCCTGGTCGATCCGCAACCCGGTTCCGCCAATCGTCCTGTTTATCGCGCTGGCGATTGCCGGCCTGGTGTCGTTCAGCAGGATGGACGTGCAGAACGATCCGGACATCGATTTCCCGGTGGCGATCGTCACCATCGCCCAGCCGGGGGCGGCGCCGACCGAGCTTGAAAATCAGGTGACGCGCCGGGTCGAATCGGCGGTGCGGAGCATCCAGGGTGTCGACGAAATCAACTCGTCGGTGAGCGAGGGCAACAGTTCGACCTTCATCCAGCTCGACATCGGCACCCCCATCGACCGCACCGTCAACGATATTCGCGATGCGATCACCCAGATCAGGGGCGATCTGCCGGACGGCATTCTCGAGCCGCAGATCGGGCGGGTGAACACCAGCGGCAACGACCTTGCCAGCTTCTCGGTGGTCTCCACCGCGATGACGCTCGAGGAATTGTCATGGTATATCGACAATACCGTGACGCGTGAGTTGCTTGCGGTGCCGGGCATGGCAGCCGTCGAGCGCAGCGGCGGTGTGACCCGCGAGATCCGCGTCGACCTCGACCCCGCCAAGATGCAGAGCCTGGGGATCACGGCGAGCCAGGTCAACGCGCAGCTGCGCCAGCTCAACCTCAACGCCGCAGGCGGCCGCGCCGAGATTTCCGATGCCGAACAGTCGGTGCGCGTGCTGGGCAACGCCCGCAATGCCTTCCAGCTTGGCGAGACGCAGATCTCGCTGGGTGCGGGGCGGACGGTGCGCCTGTCGGACATCGCCCGGGTCAGCGACGCCTATGCCGAGCAGCGCAACTATTCGACGCAGGACGGCCAGCAGGTGCTGTCGTTCAGCTTTCAGCGCGCCAAGGGCGAAAGCGACGTCACCGTCTTCGACGGAGCCCTCGAAGTGCTCAAGAAGCTGGAAGAGCGCAACCCCGAGGTGCGTTTCGTCGAGCTGTCCAACAACGTAAAATACACCAAGGAACAATATCATTCGTCGATGCTGGCGCTGATCGAAGGCGCGGTTCTGGCGGTTATCGTGGTGTTCCTGTTCCTGCGCGACTGGCGCGCCACGGTGATTTCGGCGTTGGCGATCCCGCTGTCGGCGATCCCGGCCTTCTGGTTCATGGACCTGATGGGCTTCACCCTGAATTCGCTGACGCTCCTCGCGCTGGCGCTGGTGTCCGGTGTGCTGGTGGACGATGCCATCGTCGAGATCGAGAATATCGTCAGACATATGCGCATGGGCAAATCCGCCTATCAGGCGGCAATCGATGCGGCGGACGAAATCGGCCTGGCCGTGCTGGCGACGACGATGGTGATCGTCTCCGTGTTCCTGCCCGTCGGCTTGATGCCGGGCATTTCGGGCGAATTCTTCAAGAATTTCGGCCTGACCGTGGTGGTTTCGGTGCTGATGAGCCTCGCCGTGGCGCGCATGATCACGCCGATGATGGCGGCCTATTTCCTCAAGGCGCAGGGACAGGCCAGCCATGGCGAGGGTCCGATGATGGACCGTTATATGAAGCTGCTCGAATGGAGCCTGGACCGCAGTGGCGCGATTGCGCGGCGTGCTCGCTTTACCAAGGTGGAGAGCCGCGCGCCCTATTTCTTCTTCCCGCTGGCCATCGGTCTGCTGTGTGCGGGCATGGTCGGCTGGCAATTGCGTGAGTCGCTGTGGATCATCGCTGCCGTGCCGGTGGTGCTGGGGATAGGATTCCTGATCGGGCTTCTGCTTCAGCTCATCGCTGGCCTTTTGGTCGGCTTGGTGCGGGGGTTCGAGACAAACCATTTCCTCGAATGGTCGCGCAGCGTCGGTCGCCGGATCTGGGCGCGACTGTTCGATCACCGCACCTGGATCGTCGGGCTGGCGGTGGCCTCCTTCGGGTGGACCATCTACATGTTCACGATCATTCCGCAGACCTTCCAGCCGCCGTTCGATCAGGACGAGAGCAGCATCACGGTCGAGATGGCCCCCGGCACGACGCTGGAGCATGCCGGCGCGGTCGCGGCTCAGGTCGAGGCGCTGGTGCGGCAGGAACCCGAAGTCGAGTCCGTCTTTACCCGCGTGCGGGTGGGCGGCGCCAACCTCAACGTCAAATACAAGCCCAAGGAAGAGCGGACCCGCACCAGCATCGAGTTCGAGCGGGCCGTCGGGCCGAAACTGCAGGCCGTCGCGGACGCGCGCGTTTCCTTCCGCTCGCAGTTCGGCGGCTTCACCGGGCGCGAGCTCAACCTGACACTGGGCGGGGACGACCCCGAAGAGCTCAATCGCGTTGCCAACCAGATCGTGCTCGAAATGCAGGGGTTGCCGGAACTGGTCGCGCCGCGCGTGTCCGGCGACCTCAGGCGACCGGAGATCATCCTGACGCCGCGGCTCGACCTCGCGGCCGATCTGGGCGTGTCGACCGCCTCGCTCAGCCAGGCGATCCGCATCGCGACGCTGGGCGATATCGACCAGAACAGCGCACGCTTCTCGCTGTCCGACCGCCAGATCCCGATCCGGGTGAAGATGGAGGAGGATGCCCGCGCCAAGCTCGCCAACATCGAGAATCTGCAGGTGCCGACTGCGACGGGCGGCTCCGTGCCGCTCAAGCTGGTCGCCGATATTTCCTACGGCTCCGGCCCGACGCGCATCGAGCGCACCAACCTGACGCGGCGCGTGACGATCGGCACCGATCTGGCACCCGGCGTGGTCAGCGGCACGGCATGGGAAAAGATCAACAACCTGCCGAGCATGAAGGAGCTGCCGGTCGGCGTCAGCCGGGTGGAGCTGGGCATGGAGAAGTGGCAGGGCGAGCTGATCATGAACTTCATCGTCGCCGTGCTGTCGGGCATCGCGCTGGTGTTCGGCGTGCTGGTGCTGCTCTATCGCCGCCTGATGCCGCCGCTCGTCAACATGAGCTCGCTGCTGCTGGCGCCGCTGGGCGGCACTCTGGCGCTCTGGTTGCTCGACATGCCGATTTCGATGCCGGTCTATATCGGCATCCTGATGCTGCTCGGCATCGTCGGCAAGAACTCGATCCTGCTGGTCGATTTCGCGCTCGAGGAGATGGACAAGGGCGTCGACAAGTTTGCCGCCATCCTCGACGCCGGCCACAAGCGCGCGCAGCCGATCGTGATGACGACGGTGGCGATGGTCGCCGGCATGGTGCCGACCGCGCTGGCGCTGTCCGGCGATGGGGCGTGGCGGCAGCCGATGGGCGTGGTCGTGATCGGCGGCCTGCTGGTCTCCACCCTGCTGACGCTGATCATCGTGCCCGCGCTGTTCAGCCTGGCGGTGGGCGTGGAGCAGCGGGCCGGGCCGTGGCTGCGGCGCAAGCTGTTGACCTTCAAGCCGGGCGACGACCGGCACGACCGACCGGACGGGACCATATTCCAGCCAGCCGAATGACGGGGGTCTTGCAACCAGCGCGTCGGATCGCGATTGAACCGGAGTGAGCAGAGGACCGGCCCCCATCATCATCGACCGTGGCGGCGTGGGGCTGGCGCATGGCGGGCATGATATCAGCCGTGTGGCCACCGGGCTGCTGGTGGCAATGGCCGCGCTGTTCTTTGTCACCCACTGGGCGGCGGCGCGCTGGCCGGAGCATGCCGCTGGCCTTGCCGCCGTCCGCGCCTTTGCCGAGGCGGCGATGGTCGGCGGGCTGGCCGACTGGTTTGCGGTTACTGCGCTGTTCCGCCATCCGCTCGGTCTGCCGATCCCGCATACCGCCATCGTGCCACGCAACAAGGACCGCATCGGCGATACGTTGGCGCTGTTCATCCGCCAGAATTTCCTGATCCCGCGCATCATCGCACGACGTCTGCGCGGGCTCGACATCGCCGGGGTGGCCGGGCGCTTCCTGACCGATCCGAGCGTTTCGCCGGGACGGATGCGGCGCGGGGCTTCGCGGCTGATCGCCGACATGGTCGGCAGCCTCGATCAGGACCGGCTGGGCGGTATGGTCAAGAGCGCGCTCGCCGAACAGATCCGCAAGCTCGATATCGCGCCGCTGCTGGGGCAGACGCTGGTCGCGGCGATGGCGGACGGGCGGCACCAGCCGCTGCTTGACGGGCTGGTGGCCTGGGGCAGCAAGGCGCTGGACGACAATGACCATCTGATAAAGCAGATGGTGCATGAGCGCGCCAATTCGATCGTGCGCTTGACCGGGCTCGACGAGACCATCGCCAATTCGATCATCAAGGGGCTGCACAAGCTGCTCGCGGAAATGGCGGGCGACGACGACCATCCGATGCGGCTGCGCGTCGAGGAGGGGCTGGCCAAGCTGGCACACGATCTGCAGCACGACCCGGTGATGCAGGCGCGCGTTGCCAATGTCCGTGACGAATTGCTGGAGAACGTCGCGGTCAAGCGCTGGCTGGACGGGCTGTGGGAGCAGGGCAGGGGTGCATTGCTGCGCGCGGCGCGGAACCCGGACACCGCGCTCGCCGGGCGGCTGGGCGACGCGCTGCGGCAGGCCGGCGCGATGCTGGCCGAGGATGCGGCGATGAAGCGGACGATCAACCGCTTAGCCCGTCGCGCTATCGTCGGCGCGACCGACAGCTATGGCGATGCGGCGGTACGGCTGATCAGCGATACCGTGCGCGGTTGGGATGCGGCGACGGTGACCGAGCGGCTGGAGAGCGCGGTGGGCCGCGACCTGCAATATATCCGCATCAACGGGACACTGGTCGGCGGCCTCGTCGGGCTGCTGATCCATTCGGTGGAGGTGTGGCTGTGAGCGCGGATTTCGCCATCGACCATGTGCAGGTCGCCATCCCGCGCGGCGGGGAGGACGTGGCGCGGGGGTTTTACGCCGGACTGGTCGGGCTCGCCGAGATTCCCAAGCCGGCGGACATGGCCGGGCGGGGCGGATGCTGGTTCGCGGTGGGGATGCTGCAATTGCATCTGGGGGTGGAGGCTGACTTTCGACCTGCAAAGAAGGCACATGTCGCGCTGGCCTGCGCCGACCTGCCCGGTCTGCGGGCGCGGCTGGAGGCAGCGGGCTGCACGGTGAAGGACGATGTGCCGGTGGAGGGGCGGGCGCGCTTCTTCTCCGAGGATCCGTTCGGCAATCGTATCGAGTTTGTCGCGGCGGGGTGAGGGCGCTTTCTCCCCCCTTGGGGGAGGTTGATCGCGCAGCGAGACGGAAAGGCCGGCGCAGTGTTCCGGGCCGCTCGGAATGCCGCACCGGCCCTGCGGGCGACCTCCCCTGAAGGGCAGGATGCTTGCATCGCGCATCCTTTCCCGCCATCGCTGCCGCCTATGAGCATCAACAGTTTCGGCCATCTGTTCCGCTTCACCACCTGGGGGGAAAGCCATGGGCCCGCCATCGGGGCGGTGGTGGACGGGTGCCCGCCGGGGATGGCGCTGGCGGAAGCCGACATCCAGCCGTTTCTCGATGCGCGGCGGCCCGGCCAGTCGAAGTTCACGACGCAGCGGCAGGAGCCCGACCAGGTGCGCATCTTGTCCGGCGTGTTCGAAGGCCGCACGACGGGCACGCCGATCAGCCTGATGATCGACAATGTCGACCAGCGGTCCAAGGATTATTCGGACGTCGCCAAGGCCTATCGCCCCGGCCATGCCGATTATGCCTATGACGCCAAATATGGCTTTCGCGATTATCGCGGCGGTGGGCGATCTAGTGCGCGCGAGACGGCGAGCCGGGTGGCGGCAGGCGCGGTGGCGCGGCTGGTGATTCCCGAGGTGCGGATCATGGCATGGGTGTCGCAAATCGGCGGCGATGCCATCGATCCGGGCGCGTTCGATGCCGGGGAGATCGGTCGCAATCCCTTTTTCTGTCCCGATGCCGCCGCGGCCGCGCGCTGGGAGCGGCTGGTCGACGAGGCGCGGCTGGCCGGATCGTCGCTGGGTGCGGTGGTCGAATGCGTGGCGACCGGCGTCCCGGCAGGCTGGGGCGCGCCGCTCTATGCCAAGCTCGACGCCGAACTGGCCCATGCGATGATGGGGATCAACGCGGTCAAGGGCGTCGAAATCGGCGATGGTTTCGCTGCCGCCTTGCTCAGTGGTGAAACCAATGCCGATCCCATGCGTCCGGGTGACGATGGACCGGAATTTCTTGCCAATCATGCTGGCGGCATCGCGGGAGGGATCTCCACCGGGCAGCCGGTACGCGTGCGCGTGGCGTTCAAGCCGACCAGCTCGATCCTCACGCCGGTGGAGACCATCACCCGGGAGGGCGAGGCGACTGAGTTGCGCACCAAGGGGCGGCACGACCCATGCGTAGGCATCCGCGGCGTGCCGGTGGTCGAGGCGATGATGGCGCTGGTGCTCGCCGACCAGAAACTGCTGCATCGGGGGCAGTGCGGCTAGGCGGCATTGCCCTTGGTGTCACCTGTAGCCCGGAGCTTGGCGAGGGGCGGTTAGTTGTCTCGAGAAGCGCCCTTCGACTGGCTCAGGGCTGCGCTTCTTGATGGCGGATGTCTTCGCCCTTCTGGCCGCCAATCAGGCGATTGTCGGCCTGGTCGTGCTTGCCGCGATGTTTGTCGCTTTCCTGTTCGAGCGCTTCCCGCCTTCGGTAATCGCGGTCAGCGGGTCGGCGGCCTTGATCGCGCTGGGTCTGCTCGACGAGAAGGCGGCGTTCGCGGTGTTTTCCAACAGCGCGCCGCTGACTGTCGGGGCGATGTTCGTGCTGTCGGGGGCGCTGATCCGCACCGGGGTGATCGACCGGGTCGGCAACTACATCGTCGAGCGCGCGGTGCGCCGCCCGAAGATGGCAGTGGTCGAGGTGTTCGGTGGCGCGCTGTTCGCGTCTGCCTTTCTCAACAACACCCCGGTGGTGGTGGTGCTGATCCCGATCTGCTTCCGGCTGGCCGACGCGCTGGGGGTTTCGCCAAAGAAGCTGCTGATGCCGCTGTCGATCGTCGCGGTGCTGGGTGGCTGCATCACGCTGATCGGCACATCGACCAATCTGGTGGTCGCCGGTATCGCCGAGGAGGCGGGGCTGGAGCCGTTCGGGCTGTTCAGCATTACCCCTTATGGCCTGGCCATCAGCGCGGCCGGCGTGGCGACGATGCTGGCGCTGCTGTGGCTGCTGCCCAGCGACCGGCCGTCGATCGCCGAAACCGGCAGCGAATCGCCGCAGACCTACCTCACCGAACTGGTGCTGCTGGACGGCGACCCGGCGGTGGACATGGCGCTCGATGCCGCACCGTTGCCGGTTGCCGCCGGATCGGTGGTGGCGCTGGTCTCGGGCGGGCGCAGCCTGACCGGCGCGGAAGCGCTCGACCGGCGGCTGGCGGTGGGCGACCGCATCGTCATCCGCGCCGATGGAGCGCTGCTGATGACGTTGCGCGACGACGGGCGCTTCGGCATCGGCATGGGCAGTGGCGGTGCCGACAAGAGCCATGTCGTCGAGGTGACGATCGCGCCGACGCATCCGTCGATCGGCCGGCCCTTGCTGGAAATTCCCTTCATGCAGCGCCAGCGGGTGCGGATATTGGGTGTCTCGCGTTTTCGCCATCTCCCTGGGCCGACGCTGGCGCAGAGCCGCATCCGCGCCGCCGACCGGCTGCTGGTCGAGGCGGACGAGGCCAATATCCGCCAGCTCAAGGACAATCGCGGGTTGATCGGCCTGTCCGTCAGCAGCGTGCGCGCCTTTCGCCACAGCAAGGCGTGGATCGCGGTTGCCGCGCTGGTCGGCGTGGTGCTGCTCTCCGCGCTCGACATCGTCTCCATCGGCGCCGCCGCCTTTGTCGCGGTGGCGGTGATCCTGCTGGCGAAATGCATCGACGCCAGCGAAGCCTGGGCCAGCATCGACGGCGATGTGCTGATCCTGATCTTTGCCATGCTGGCGGTGGGGAGCGCACTGGAAAGCGCAGGTTCGGTGGCGCTGATGGTCGATGGGCTGATGCCGTGGCTGACCAGCGCGCCGCCATGGGCGGTGATCGCCATCGTCTATTTCTCGGCGCTGATCCTTTCAGAATTGCTGAGCAACAATGCGGTGGCAGCGCTGATGGCGCCGCTGGTCATCGGCCTCGCCGAGCAGCTCGGCGTGGATGCCCGGCCATTGCTGATCGCGCTGATGCTTGGCGCGTCGGCCTGTTTTGCGACCCCGGTCGGCTACCAGACCAACACTTTGGTCTATGCGGCGGGGGACTATCGCTTCATCGATTTCGTCAAGCTGGGCGTGCCGCTCAACATCGTCACCGGGCTGACCGGTTGCCTGGCGCTGGCCTGGTGGGCGTGACGGCATTGCCAAGCTGGTAGCAAGCCGCCACAACCGGGCCGTGACGACTGCGCCAGCCAAGGCGCGGCAGGATGAAGGTGGGAAGCAGCAGATGGACAAGAAACTGACCTGGTACATCCTCGGCGGGATGCTGCTGGGCGTGATCGCCGGCTTCATGGTTTATACGCTGGTGCCCGAAGGCACGGTGACCATCTGGCCGTTCGGCGTCTCGGGCGACCTCAAGCAGCTCTACATCGACAGCTTCGACCTGCTTTCCCAGATTTTCCTGAGCCTGATCAAGATGCTGGTCGCGCCATTGATCCTTTCCACCATCGTCGCGGGCATCGCCCACATGGGGGACAGCAGCGCGCTTGGCCGGATCGGCTTCCGGGCCATCACATGGTTTATCATCGCCAGCCTGATCTCGATCGGGCTCGGCCTCGTCATGGTCAACCTGCTGCAGCCGGGCGTGGGGGTGAATTTCACCGCCGCCGAGACCGATGTGGGCGAGGTGGCGAAGCTCGATTTCTTCGACTTCATCCTGCACATTTTCCCCAAGAACGCCTTCGAGGCGATGGCGACCAACAATATCCTGCAGATCCTCGTCTTCTCCCTGTTCGCGGGCGTGGCGCTTTCCGCCATCCGGGAAAAGGGCGCGGTGCTGGTCAAGGGTGCGGACGCGCTGGCGGAAATGATGCTGCAGATCACCGGCTATGTGATGCGCTTCGCCCCCTTCGCGGTGTTCGGCGCGCTGGGCAAGGTGGTCGCGGTCAACGGCCTCGGCATCCTCGGCACCTATGTCGAGCTGCTCAGCGAATTCTACATCTCGCTGATCCTGCTGTGGATCATCCTGCTGTCGATCGGCGCAATCTTCCTCGGCCGCCGCATCCTGACGCTGATCCGCTACATTCGTGAGCCGATCCTGATCGCCTTTTCGACCGCGTCGTCGGAAGCCGCGCTGCCCAAGCTGTTCGAGCAGCTCGACCGGTTCGGCGTGCCGCGCCGCATATCGGGCTTCATGCTGCCGCTGGGCTACAGCTTCAACCTCGACGGCTCGATGATGTACATGAGTTTTGCGACGATCTTCATCGCGCAGGCCTATGGCATCGACCTCTCCATCGGCACGCAGATCGCCATCCTGCTGACGCTGATGATCTCCTCCAAGGGCATCGCCGCGGTACCGCGTGCCTCGCTGGTGGTGATCACCGGCACGCTTGCCATGTTCGGCCTGCCGGTCGAAGGGGTGGCGCTGATCTTTGCCATCGACCAGTTCCTCGACATGGGCCGGACCGCGACCAATGTCGTCGGCAATGCGGTGGCGACCAGCGTCATCACCAAATGGGAAGGCATGCTGGAGGCGGAGGAACCCGCCGAAATGGAGCTGCGCCACGCGCCGGCCCACACCGTGGCCGGCGGCAAGGCGGGGCTCGATCTGGCAGACGACATGGTCGAGGACCGGCGTGGCCAGCCGGGCTGAGGCGCGCGTGCGGTCTGTGCGGCTGATCCTGGTCGCCGCGCTGCTGGCGCTGCCAGCGGCGGGGCAGGCGCAGACGACGGCACCGGCTGCCCCTGCTGCTGCGCCCTCGCCGACCGCGCAACAGCGCAGTCTGGCAGCGGGCTATGTGGCGCTGACCATGTGCAGTGCGATCTTCAATGCCCAACAGTTTGGAACGGAACGCAGCGAAGCCAGCGTACGGGCCAATGAGCTGGTCGGCATTTATTCGGACCTGGACCCGGTCGTCGCATCACTAGAGGCCCACATTACCCAGCCGCGTGACCCAAACGACGCGCTGAACTGGTCGGTGGGTGTGGCTTGGGATTTGGGCATGCCACCGCGCGTGGCGCTGCGACAACCGATCGGCGGATGCCAATTGCTGCCGGTCGGCCAGCAGCCGCACAGCCTGGATCAACAGCAAGCCTTTGTGATTGCTTACCGTCGTACACCAGCGGCATGGCCTGCGGGAGACGAAGCAGCCTATGCGCCCGTGGCAACGGAGGCAGATGTCGCCTTCCTCGATGCCACCATCCACGGCGCGCTGGAGGACGTTTATGGCGACCGCACCAACACCACCGCGCTCGTCATAGTACAGGACGGCCGCATCGTCCGCGAAAGATACGCCGAGGGTTTTGGCATTCATACGCCGCAGCGCACATGGTCGGTCGCGAAGAGCATCGCCGCTACAATCATCGGTGCAGCGGTGCAGCGTGGGGAGGTCGATGTGACCGCGCCTGCCGCCATCGCCAACTGGCAGCAGGAAGGCGACCCGCGCCAGGCGATCACGCTCGACCACCTGCTGCATATGTCCTCCGGCCTGACCAGCGACAGCGCGGGCAACCGCACCGACGGTATCTATTTCGGCGGGGTGGCGGTCGACGAGCAGGCCCCCGGCTGGCCGCTGATCGCGCAGCCTGGCTCGACCTTTCGCTATGCCAATAACGATACGCTGCTGGCGACGCTGGCCATCGCGCCGACCTTTGCCGCGCATCCGCCGCGCGCCTTTTTCGACAGTGTGAGCATGCACAGCACCATCGCCGAGACCGACTGGCGCGGCAATTATGTGCTGTCGTCGCAGGTGTGGGCGACGGCGCGCGACCTGGCCCGGTTCGGTATGCTCTATCTGAACGACGGCATGTGGAATGGCACGCGCATCCTGCCCGAGGGGTGGCGAACCTATGTCTCGACGCCGAGCGGGCCGCAGCCGCCGGGCGATTTCGGCTATGGCGCTAGTTTCTGGCTGATGAACCGCAGCGAGGGCGTGCCGGCGGATACCATCGCCGCCTTCGGCAATCGCGGGCAATATGTGGTGATGGTCCCCAGCCGCAGCATCGTCATCGTCCGGCGCGGTGAGGACCCGGCGGGTTCGCGGTTCGACATCGCGGCGTTCACTCGCGATGTGTTGGCGGCGCTGGAGTGACGGCGGGTCTTCCGTGCTCTTGCGCCGTCGCGCTTCGCTGCTAGTTTCCCGCGCAATCAGACCCATGCCCGGAGACCATCCATGCCCCCCCGCATCGCCATTTCGCTTGCCGCACTCGCGGCTGCGCTCGCTACGCCTGCCATGGCCGAGGAGATGACTCCGGCGGCGAGCCCGGCCGTGCCGGTCGCGACCGAGGAGGGCGCGCAGCCGTCCGGCATCACCTATCCGCTGACCCGCCGGGTCGATGTGGTCGAGGAACAGTTCGGCGTCGCCGTGGCCGATCCCTATCGCTGGCTGGAAAATGACGTGCGCACCGATCCGTCGGTGGCCGAGTGGGTGGCGGCGCAGAACCGGACCACCGATGCCTATCTGGCGACGCTGCCCGGCCGCGCTGCCTTTGCCACGCGCATGGCCGAACTCTATCGTTACGACCGGCTGGGGCTGCCGCAGAAGCGCGGCGACCGCTATTTCTTCACCCGCAACAACGGGCAGCAGAACCAGTCGGTGCTCTATGTGCGCGATGGCGCCGATGGCGAAGGCCGGGTGCTGATCGACCCCAACGCCTGGGCCGTCGACGGCGCGACCGCGCTGGCTGAATGGGAGCCGAGCCAAGACGGATCGCGGCTGATCTACACCGTGCAGGACGGCGGCACCGACTGGCGCATCCTGCGCGTGCTGGATGTCGCCACCGGCCGGCAATTGTCCGACGAGCTGCGCTGGATCAAGTTCAGTGCGCTGACCTGGGCGCCCGATGGTTCGGGCTTCTGGTATTCGCGTTTCCCCGCGCCCGAGGAAGGCGCGGCCTTCCAGTCGCTCAACACCAACCAAGCGATCTATTTCCACCGCATCGGCACCACGCAGGACCAGGATGTGCTGGTCTATTCGACGCCCGATCATCCGCTCTACAGCCACAGCGCCGAAGTGACCGACGACGGGCGCTGGCTGGTGATCACCACCAGCGAGAGCACCGACGACCGTTTCGAGATCAGCATTCTCGATCTGCACCGGCCGGAGAGCGGGGTGCGCAAGCTGATCGCGGGGCTGGAGCACAAGTGGGAGCTGGTCGGCAGCGAAGGCTCCCGCCTGTTCTTCCTGACCGACAAGGATGCGCCGCGCGGACGCATCGTGGCGGTCGATGCGGTGCGGCGGATCGCGCCGGTCGAACTGGTTGCGCAGCGCGAGACGACGTTGCAGCGCGCGCGCCGCGTGGGCGACCGGATCATCCTCTCCTACCTGGGCGATGCCAGCAGCCAGGCCGAGATGGTCGATCTCAGGGGTCGGCCGATTGCGCGGCTGACGCTGGGCGAAATCGGCACCGCGTCCGGCTTCGACGGCTCGGCGCGCAGCAGCGAGACCTTCTACAGCTTTTCGAGCTTCAACCGGCCGACGACCATCTACCGGCTCGATACCGCGACCGGCCGAACCGAGATTTTTGCCGAGCCGCAGGTCAGCTTCAACCCCGACGACTACAGCGTCGAGCAGCGTTTCTACACCAGCCGCGACGGTACGCGCGTGCCGATGTTCGTGGTGATGAAGCGCGGCATCGACCGTACCGGCGGATCGCCGACCATCCTCTATGGCTATGGCGGCTTTGCGCTGCCGCAGACGCCGGGCTTTTCCCCCACCCGGCTGGCGTGGCTCGATGCCGGCGGGGTCTATGTCGTCGCCAACCTGCGCGGCGGCAGCGAATATGGTGCCGCGTGGCACGATGCGGGGCGGCTGCTCAACAAGCAGAATGTGTTCGACGATTTCATCGCCGCGGGCGAATATCTGATCGGCGAAGGGATTACGGGCGCGGGCGAGCTGGCGATCGAGGGGCGTTCCAACGGCGGGCTGCTGGTCGGCGCGGTGGTCAACCAGCGGCCCGACCTGTTCGCCGCGGCGCTGCCCGGCGTCGGCGTGATGGACATGCTGCGCTTCGACCGTTTCACGGCGGGGCGCTATTGGGTCGACGATTATGGCTATCCCAATCGCGAGGCCGATTTCCGCAACCTCTATGGCTATTCGCCCTACCATAATGTCCGTTCGGGGCGGCCCTATCCGGCGATACTGGTGACCACGGCGGATACCGACGACCGCGTGGTGCCGGGCCACAGTTTCAAATACACCGCTGCATTGCAGGCCGCCGAGATCGGCGACCGGCCGCATCTGATCCGCATCGAAACGCGCGCCGGGCATGGCGCGGGGACGCCGGTCGACAAGCTGGTGGCGGCCTTCGCCGATCAATATGCCTTCGTCGCGCAATGGACGGGGCTGGACGTGGTCGCGGGGCTGGCGCGTCCTGCGGCGCCGGCGGTGGGTGAGTGAGAGTAATTTCCGTCATTGCGAGCGTAGCGAAGCAATCCAGGGCCAGCGTTAACGGCCCTGGATTGCTTCGCTACGCTCGCAATGACGACTAGAGATGAGACAAGGCAGCCTCATCGCGCTCATCGCCGTGCTGCTGTTCGCGCTGGGCAGTGGCGTGGCCTATCAGCGGCTCTCCACGGTCCCTGAGCGCATTCCGGTCGAAAACTGCCTGTTCGGGGCGGATGCGCAGGAATTTCGCACCGGCATGGAAGCCGGCGCCTTCAATGTCGTCGGCAAGCAGAAGCATTTTCTGGCGCGGCAATATCTTGCCGCAGCAGTGCGCGGACAGGAAGCGATCGGGGTTCCGGCGCGGCAAGGCTGGCTGAATGCGGCGGCGGCGGTGGGCGGGGCGTTTCTGGCGAGCGGCTTGCTGCTGTTGCTGGGGCTGGGCCAGCGGCTGCGCGTGGCCGTGCCGGGATCGCTGCTGCTTGGGGCCAGCAATGCGGTCGCGATCCATTATGCGATCCCAGAAACCTATTTGCTGACCGGGACGCTGTGCCTGCTGGCGCTATGGGCGATCGTGCGGGTCGACCGCAGCCGCCTGTCGCCGTGGGGGCGGACGGGGGGCGTGACGCTGGCTGTCGGCATCGCCGCGCTGGCGCATCTGCCGGCGGCGGCGCTGCTGCTGGTGCATGGCGTGTTGGAATTGTGCCGTCGCCCCGGCCTCGAGCCGGGGCCGCTGTCAAGCGAGCGCGAGGCCGATAGCGGCCCCGGCTTAAGGCCGGGGCGACGGGGATGGTTGGGGCGGGTTTCCGCCGCAGCCGCCATTGCTCTCTTCATCGGCCTCGCCCCCTCGCTGTTCCTGACCGGGACCGGTTGGGCGAACGACTATGTGCGCGATTATGCCTCGCTGGCGGGGTTCAGCGATGCAGCGGTGCTGGGCGATTATCTCGCGACCATCGGCCTGTTCAGCATGATGGCCCCGTTCGATGCCTGCGCGTGCCGCTATGTCGCAGCGGATGCCGTGCGCCTGCTGGCCGACCCGTGGAGGCTGCTGCTGCTGGCAGGGGTGCTCGGCGGGTTCATGCTCGGGCTGGCGCGGCTGCGGGGGAGCGCGCACGCGGCGTTCATCGCCGGCCTCGCCGCCTGGTTCGGGGTGACCGCGCTGTTTTACCTCTGGTTCTTCCCTTATGAAGCGATGCTGCCCGGCCTGCTGTTCGCCATCCCCATCGGCCTCACGCTGACCCTTGGACTGGCGCAATGGCGCCATGGCTGGATAGGTCTGGGCCTGCTGGCGTTCGGCCTGGCGATGGCCAACGATCCGCAACGCTGGCCATCGGTGGACCGGTTCGGGCAATGCTGCCCGCGCGAGCGCTGGTCGCCATGGCCGCTGACGCCCGAGCGATGGCTGCCGCCGGAGCAGTTGTGAACGATTGACGCCACGCTGCGGGTTCCGCAAGGAACCGTGCAAATAGCACAGCAGGAGAGAGCGGTGACCGACACGGCAATGAACGCGGCAGAGGCGCAGCTCAACGAGCCGTTCGGGGACTATGCGGCGATCCTGAAGGATTGGGCGCGGCTGCACCCGGATGCGCTGGCCTTGTCCGACGACCATGGCAGCATGAGCTGGGGCGCGATGGATGCGGCGCTCGACCGGATTGCCGCGCAGTTGCAGGCGGATGGATTGCAGCCGGGCCAGGCGGTGGCGATCCTCGGCACGACGTCGATTCCCTATGCGTTGGCCTATCTGGGGGCGATCCGCGCCGGGGGCTGTGCCGCGCCGCTGACGACATCCGCGACGCCCGCGCAGCTCGCGGCGATGATGCGCGACAGCGGGGCGATGCATCTGTTCATCGACGCTGCCAAGGCGGACGAACTCGCAGACCATCCGCTGCCCGATCTCAAGCGGGTGATGCTGGAGGGGCTGGACCAGTGGATGGCCCCGGCAGGGACCATGCCGGCCCACCGCGCGCCGCAGGAGGGCGACCCGTTCAACATCATCTATTCGAGCGGCACCACCGGCACGCCCAAGGGCATCGTCCACAGCCATGTCATGCGCTGGCGGCAGGCGGCGGGGGGATTCAAGGCGATCTACGGTCCGGAGTCGCGCTCGCTGCTGTCGACGCCGCTCTATTCGAACACGACACTCGCCGTGTTCCTGCCGACGATGGTGTGGGGCGGGCATGCGCGGCTGATGGGCAAGTTCGAAGCCGGGCGCTGGCTCGAACTGGCCGAAGCGGGCCGCATCACCCACACCATGCTGGTGCCGGTGCAATATCAGCGGCTGCTGCGGCATGCGGATTTCGACAAGCGCGATCTTTCCTCGATGCAGCTCAAATTCTGCACCAGCGCGCCTTTCTCCGCAGAGTTGAAGGAGGAAGCGGTGCGCCGCTTCCCCGGCGGCCTCATTGAAATCTATGGCATGACCGAGGGCGGGGTGGTGTGCATGCTGTTCGCGCACAAGCACCCCGACAAGCTGCACACCGTCGGCCAGCCGGTGGCCGGGCATGAGCTGATCGTGCTGGGCGAGGACGACCAGCCGCTGCCGCCGGGGGAGAAGGGCGTGCTGTGCGGCCGCTCTCCCACCATGATGTCGGGCTATCGCAACCAGCCGGAAAAGACGCGTGAGATGGAGTGGCGCGATGCCGATGGTGCGCTGTGGCTCAAGACCGGGGATATCGGTGTGGTCGATGCCGATGGCTTCGTCTCCATCGTCGGCCGCGCCAAGGACATGATCATCTCCGGCGGGTTCAACATCTATCCCGCCGACCTCGAGGAGGTGCTGCGCGAGGAGGCGGGCGTCGCCGAAGCGGCGGTGGTCGGCGTGCCCTCCGATGCATGGGGGGAGACGCCGGTGGGCTTCGTGGTGGCCGAGGCTGGCGTCGCACTCGATGTCGATGCGGTGCTGGCCAGTTGCAACGCCAAGCTGGGCAAGACCCAGCGCCTGTCCGCGCTGCACCTGATCGACGAAATGCCGCGCAGCCATATCGGCAAGCTGCTCAAGAGCGAGCTGAGGGAGCGGCTGGCTTAGGTCATTCCCTATGACCGCGCCGCCCCTCCACCATCCTGCGGATGGTCCCCCTCCCCCTGCGGGTGAGGACCGGTTCCTTAACCGCCGCTAACGCGCCCATTCAGCATCGCCTCAAAGGCGAGTCGCTATCCCCTCGACCATGGAGCCGCGCCCCCCTTCAGCGGCTCCACCTGCGAGGAGATACGAGCATGTCGACCAAGAATGTCCTGAAGGCAGCGACCGGGTCGCTGCTCGCTGCTTCGATGCTGATGACGGCGATGCCCGCATCGGCCCAGTATCGTGGCGACCGCCACCATCGTGACCGCGACGGCATCAGCGCCGGCGAAATCATTGCCGGTGCGGTCGTGGTCGGCGGGCTGGCCGCCATCCTGTCCAACAACGACCGGGGCGGGCGCTATTATGACCGCTACGACAACCGCTACTATGACAGCTGGGATTATGACTGGCGGCGCAGCGGCGGATCGCGCCAGGCGATCGAGCGCTGCGTCTATGCGGTCGAAGGCCGGGGCGGGCGGCGTGACGATGTCGATGTCCGCCGCATCACCGATGTCGACCGCATCCGTGGCGGCTACCGCATCGAAGGCCGCGTCGCGGTCGATTATCGCGGCGGCTATCGCGGCGACCGCTGGGATCGCGACGATCGCTGGGATCGCGGCGGTGGCTATGGACGCCAGCGCTATGACGATCGCGGGCGCTTCACCTGCATCGTGCGGTATGGCCGGGTGCAGGACGTCGATTTCCGCGGCATCTGACCTGGTGCGAGCATAATAGAGGCGACCGGTGGGGCACAGCTTCACCGGTCGCTTTTTGTTTCAAATTGTCGCTTTTTTTCAGTCGTTTCCCAAGCGGAAGTGTTTGACGGCCCCGCCGGCGCGCAATACTCTGCCGATATTCGCCGGGCTTGCGCCGGCGGATGTCGGGAAGGCGGCCCGTCTCTTGTCAACTGACTGACATGGCGGGGCGATAGGTGCCCCGTCGAGGGGGACGATAGCAATGGGCAAGCCTGATCCTGTGACTCCGCTGACCAAGGCGGAGAAAGCCTTTGTCGCGCATCTCGACAAGACCAGCGACCGCGAGACGGTGCTGTCCGAGCTGATGACCAATCTGCAGACCGCGATCGAGATCGAGCTCGCGACCATCCCCATCTATCTCTACACTTACTATTCGCTGGTGCGGAACACCGAGAGCGGACAGAATATCGACGAGGCGCAGTTCTTCGCCAACAAGGCGGGCGGCGTGATCATGAGCGTGGCCGTGGAGGAAATGCTCCACATGTCGCTCTCTTCCAACATATTGTTCGCGCTCGGCGGGACCCCCAAGCTCTACAAGCGCGCGCCGGGCGCCTATCCGACCGGCCTGCCGTTCCACAATCCGCAGGGACCGGCGGGCCCGAACGGAGCGACGGCGGTGTCGATTCCGCTGGGCAAGTTCAGCTTCGAGCAGCTCTGGCATTTCCTGCAGATCGAATATCCGGAAAAGCGCGATGCGCTGCCCGAAGATCGCAACTGGGATACGATCGGGCAATTCTACAGCTACATCCGCTGCCTGCTGTCGACGCGATTCCTGACCGACGCCGATTTCCAGAAGGGTGCGGCGCCGAGCGCGATCCAGCCGTTCAACTATTCGCCGAACAATGTCGACACCGCTTATCCGAGCGGGCGGTTCGACCCGTGGAAACCGGCGCCGCCCGCGCCCGAGCCGGGCTGGGCCAAGAGCAATGGCTGCCCGAGCGGGGCGCAGGCGGCGGTCTATCCGGACATGGCGGACAGCCATGCGGGCCGGACCGCGCTGGTCACTGTCTCTTCGATCCGCGATGCGCTGATCGCGATCGATACCATCTGCGACCAGGGCGAGGGCAATGCGACGCCCGATGGCGCGTCGGACATCGACGACCCGAGCAAGTCGGAGTTTTCGCATTACTGGAAGTTCCTGACGCTGCAGGCGCAGTTCGCCGACTACAACGGGTGCAAGGAGGTGCTGGCGACCGAGCCCAAGCCGCCGGCACCGATCCTGCCGGCGATGACCGAGGCATTTCTGGCAGACGTGATCGTCGACTTTCCCGACAATCCGACCAACGCCGACTATCCCGAGGCGCTGCGGCCGATCGCGCGCTTCTGTTCGGCCTGTTTCCAGTACATGCTGATCATGACCGAGACGATCTTCCGCGTCGAGCCCGGCCAGCAGAAGCTGTTCTTCAACGAAGGGCTGCACCGATCGATGATCTGGGTGCTGGACAAATACATCCGCACCATCCGCCAGATTCCGCTGGATTATGCAGGCGATACCCCGCCTGCCTATGCCGGCAAGTTCATGGGGCCGACCTTCGAGAATGTCGATCTGGGTGCCCGTGAGAGCAGCTTTGCCGGGCTGGCGGCCTATGGCCGCGCGGCGATCAAGGCGGCGCAGGCGATCATCGACGCAGATCCGGACGCGCCGATTGCCGGGGTGATGGGCAATGTCATCTATTACGTCGGGGTGGCGACGACCAAGACTGGCAGCGACGGCGCGCCGATGCATCTGCCCGATGTCGGCCCCTATTGGGCGGATGCCGGCGACCCGGTGCCTGCGCCTTACCCCTACAAGGCGATCCCGCAATTCCCCGCGACCATCGGCCCGCAGCCGGAGGGGTTGCCGCTGCATGCCTGCATGGGAATGAACGCCTGCAAGGGATCGGACCGGTTCGGCATCGCCGGCCCCAAATTCGGCGCGCCCAACGAGTGCGCGGGGCAGGGCTGGTGCTCGACCGCGGCCGATCACACCTGCCATGTGCAGAACGAGTGCCGCAACCAGGGCGGCTGCGGCCTCTATGGCACCGCCGAGGAGATGAACCACCCCGGCAAGAATGATTGCCGCAGCCAGGGCAGTTGCGCGACGCCGATCAACGCCGAGCGGTTCAGCACCAACGGGCCCAATCAGGGCAAGAGCGTGTGGCTGCGCGCGCGGCAGGTGTTCGCCGAGCAGACCTGGCCGGACCTGCGCAAGGAACTGCTCGCCAAGCAGAAGGCGGGGGCGATCCCGGCCGATCTGCCGCTGCCGGCCAAGCTGGGCAAGCCGCCGGCGGCGTTCGCGCACACCGGGCCGACGTACCTGTGGATCAGCGCCGACAATAGCGAGCGGGGCAATATGACCGCGTGCGGATCGAGCGGGTTGAGCGGGGCCGGGGGATGCAGTTGAGTGGGGGTGCCTCACTCCAGAACCTTTCTTGTCATTCCCGCGAAAGCGGGAATCCAGGGGCGATACCGGCGCTGGCTAGATGTCGCCCCTGGATTCCCGCTTTCGCGGGAATGACACAGGCTTGAATGGATGGTTGTGTCCTCCCTCCCCCGCCTCGGGCTCGGGCTCGGGCTGCGCAATGTGCATTTTGAGACGATCCTGTCCGACTGGCCCCAAGTCGGCTGGTTCGAGGCGATATCCGAGAATTTCATGGACTCAGGCGGGCGGCCGCGCGCCATCCTGCGGCAGGTGGCGGAGCGCTATCCGGTGGTGCTGCACGGCGTCTCACTGTCGATCGGCAGCTGCGATCCGCTCAATCGCGCCTATCTTGCGCGGCTGAAGGCGCTCGCGGACGAGATCGCCGCGCCGTGGGTCAGCGATCATCTGTGCTGGACCGGCATCAACGGCCTCAATTCGCACGACCTGCTGCCCTTGCCGCTGACCGAGGAGAGCCTGCGCCATGTGACCGAGCGGGTACTCCAGGTGCAGGACATGCTGGGGCGGCCGCTGATCCTCGAAAATCCGAGCAGCTATATCCGCTTTGCTCAATCGACCATCGACGAGCAGGACTATCTGCGCGCGCTGGTGGAGGCGACCGGGTGCGGGCTGCTGCTCGACGTCAACAATGTCTTCGTCAGCTGCTGGAATGCCGGGGCCGCCCCGGTGGCCTGGCTGGAGCGTTTTCCGTTCGAGGCGGTGGTGCAGATGCATCTCGCCGGGCACCAGCAGCATCAGGGCCATCTGATCGACACGCATGACCGGCCGGTGCGGCCGGAGGTGTGGGCGCTGTTCCGCATCGCCTGGGCGCGGACCGGCGGCGCATCGACCTGTCTCGAATGGGATGACCATATCCCCGGCTTTGCCGACTGCCTGGCAGAACTGCACAAGGCGGAAGCCTATATGGGCGTTGGAGGAGGTGGCGCGGCGACCGGCGATGCGCAGTCTCCACGCGACGGGCTGGCGCACCCGGCCGATTTCCTGATCCCGCGCGTGATGGACAGCGTTGCCGAGGCGGCGGCGTGAGCGCGCTTGCCGCCACCCAGCGCTGGCTGCACGAGGCGCTGGTGTTTCCGCGCACCGCCTCCGCAGCGGAGGCGGCGGCGCGGTTGGTCCCTTCTGCGGCGCTGGGTGCGGCCGAGGGGCTGGCGATCTATCAGCGCGGCTACCGGCTGCGCATTCTGGGCTGCATGCGCCAGCAATTCCCGGCGCTGTGCCACGCGCTGGGCGAGGCGCTGTTCGACGATTTCGTGGCCGATTACATCCGGGCGATGCCGCCGGAGAGCCACACGCTCTACGATCTTGGCCGCCGCTTCGCCGGCTTCCTCGAGCAGGAGCGGCCCGACCGCGAGGCGCCCGAGGAGGAGCGGGAGCCGTGGATCGACTTCATGATCGATCTGGCGCGCTTCGAGCGGCTGCTGTTCACCCTGTTCGATGCCGAGGGCTGGGAAGGGCGCGCGCTGGCCACGCAGGACACGCCCGATGCCGCGCTGCGCCTGCAACCCGCCTTTGCGCTGGGGGCGTACCGTTTTCCGGTCGCGGCCTATTATCATGCCGTCCGCCGGGACGAGCAGCCGGAGCTGCCCCCGCTCGCGCCGAGCCATGTCGCGTTGTGCCGCACCGATTATGTGACGCGCACGCATCTGCTGGAGGCGAGCGAATATCGGCTGCTGGCGCGGCTGATGGCCGGCGGCAGCATTGCCGAGGGGCTGGCCGCCACGGCGGCAGACTCCGGCCTGTCCGCGGATGCGGTGACAGCATCGTGGCGGCATGCCGAGGGGCCGCGGCGGCGCTGGATAGCGGCGGGATTCTTCATCGCCGACGGCTGACGGAACCGCTGTGACGCGGCACGGTTTGGTGTGCGGGCGGCGACTGGAGGGGATCGGTCATGCTGATTGTATTGGTGGTGGTCGGCTGCGTTTCGGCAGCACTGTTGATCGGCGCGGCCTGGGGCGTCTGGGGCAAGCTGCCGCCGACGCTCGAAGGCTTCCTGATCGCGCTGGCGGGCGGTGCACTGGTCGAATCGCTGATCCTCGAACTGATCGAGCCGTCGATCGAACAATCCTCCGTGCTGGTCGCGCTCGCGGCGGTGGCGGCGGGGGCGAGCATTTTCACCGGGCTCGACTATCTGGTCGACGAGACTTGGGGGAGCGACAATGGCGGCGGCTTGTTGGCGGCGATCACGCTCGACGGCATTCCTGAAAATCTGGCGCTGGGAGTGGCGCTGATCGGGGCGCAGCCGCTCGAGGTCGTGGCGCTGGCCGGCGCCATCCTGCTCTCCAACCTGCCCGAAGCCGCCGGTGGCGCGCGTGAGATGGCGACGGGTGGCCGGGGCAAGGCCAGCGTCTTCCTGCTGTGGGCAGGTGCGGCCGCGCTGCTGGCGGCGGCGGCGATTGCGGGCAATGCGCTGATGGCGGGGGCCTCGCCGCATGTGCTGGCGGCGACGCGCTGTTTCGCGGCGGGCGCGGTGGTCGCCAGCCTCGCCACCGAGGTGTTCCCCAAGGCGTTCAAGGAAGACCATCATCTGGCCGGCATCGCCACCGCGCTGGGGCTGGTGCTCGCCTTCCTGCTGGCGGAGCTGGGCAAGAGCGGCGGATAGCGGCGGGGCGGGTCGGCGCGACTATGGACAGCGCGCGGGCGCGCGCTTATCGGCTCGCCATGACAGAGCTTCGCCAGGGTCCTTTGGCCGATTCCATCCTCATCGTCGATTTCGGCAGCCAGGTGACCCAGCTCATCGCACGGCGGGTACGCGAGGCAGGGGTCTATTCGGAGATCGCGCCGTTCAGCAGCGCTGCCGCTGCCTTCGAGCGGATGCGGCCCAAGGGCATCATCCTCTCCGGCTCGCCCGCGAGCGTCCCGGCAGACGGATCGCCGCGTGCGCCACAATGCCTGTTCGACAGCGGTCTGCCCATCCTGGGCATCTGCTATGGCCAGCAGGTGATGAGCGCGCAGCTCGGTGGCAAGGTCGAGCCGGGGGAGAGCGGCGAATTCGGCCGCGCCTTCATCGAAGTATCCGACGATTGCCTGCTGTTCGACGGCCTGTGGGAAAAGGGCAGCCGCCATCAGGTGTGGATGAGCCACGGCGACAAAGTGACCGCCTTTGCCCCCGGTTTCCGCGTGGTCGCCACCACCGAAGGCGCGCCCTTCGCGATGATCGCCGACGATGCGCGCCGCTATTATGGCACGCAATTCCATCCCGAGGTGGTGCACACCCCCGATGGCGCCAAGCTGATCGCCAACTTCGTCCACAAGGTCTGCGGCCTCGCGGGTGACTGGACGATGGCCGAATATCGCGCCACCAAGATTGCCGACATCCGCGCACAGGTAGGGGATGGCAAGGTGATCTGCGGCCTCTCCGGCGGGGTCGACAGCTCGGTCGCGGCCATCCTGATCCATGAGGCGATCGGCGAGCAACTGACCTGCGTGTTCGTCGACCATGGCCTGCTGCGGCTGGGCGAGCGCGAGCAGGTCGAGCGGCTGTTCCGCGACCATTACAATATCCCGCTGGTGGTGGTCGATGCCGAAGCGCGCTTCATGGCCGGGCTTGCCGGGGTCACCGACCCCGAGGCCAAGCGCAAGTTCATCGGTGCCGAGTTCATTGCCGTGTTCGAGGAAGAGGCAAAGCGGCTGGGCGGTGCCGATTTCTTGGCGCAGGGCACGCTCTACCCGGACGTGATCGAAAGCGTCTCATTCACCGGCGGACCGAGCGTGACGATCAAGAGCCACCACAATGTCGGCGGCCTGCCCGAGCGGATGAACATGAAGCTGGTCGAGCCCTTGCGCGAGCTCTTCAAAGACGAGGTGCGCGCGTTGGGGCGCGAGCTGGGGCTCAACGACCAGTTCGTCGGCCGCCATCCCTTCCCCGGCCCCGGCCTTGCCATCCGCATTCCGGGCGAGGTGACCAAGGAGCGCTGTGACATCCTGCGCCGCGCCGACGCGGTCTATCTGGAGGAGATTCGCAACGCCGGGCTCTATGATGCGATCTGGCAGGCCTTTGCCGTGCTGCTGCCGGTCCGGACGGTCGGGGTGATGGGCGACGGGCGCACCTATGACAGCGTCTGCGCGCTGCGCGCGGTGACCAGCGTCGATGGCATGACCGCCGACATCTATCCGTTCGATGCGGGGTTTTTGAGCCGGTGCGCGACGCGGATCATCAACGAGGTGAAGGGCATCAACCGCGTGGTTTACGACTATACGTCGAAGCCGCCGGGAACGATCGAGTGGGAGTGAGCGGGGTCAGCCGGGCGTGACGCCCTGGCCGCCGCCTTCTCCAAGGTTGTTCGGTCGCTGTTTCATTCCGCTTGCGTGACCGCAGTCACGCGCCAGTTGCGTGTGCCCGGTGTCTCCTGCCGGAGCGGAAAGGATGCGCTCTGATTGCGCATCTTCCACATCGGGAGACGCGATCATGATGACTTCCTCTGCGCCCGCCAGCCAGCTCGCAATGGCCTGGCGGATGATCAACGCCTGCGTGGCGGCCTATCAGATCCATCCTGCCGGCTGGGTGCCCTATGGCCCGCAGCCGCCGGTGCTCCGCACCATCGAAGGGCCGGGCAACGCCTATTTCTACAATGTCGTGCCGCTGTATCAGGACGCGGTCGGTTTCGTTGCCAGCGCCGAAGCGGGCTATGCGCCGCTGTTCGTTTCGACCGGGGACGATGAGGACGATGCCGTGCTGGTCGGGGCGACCGCCGACGGCTATCTGGTGATCGCTTTACGCGGCACCATCCCTCCCAGCTTCGACAATGACGATCTGTTCGCCTGGCTGCACGACTGGGCGCAGGATGGCAAGATCGAGCCGACCGGCTGGTCGGTGACGCGCGGGCCGTGGGTCAATTCGATCCAGGTCGAGCAGGGCTTTGCCGCCGCGACCCGCAGCCTGTGGCCGAGTGTCGCGGCGATGATGCAGCAGGTGCTGGCCGAGACGGCGTGCAGCAAGGTGGTGATTACCGGCCATAGCAAGGGTGGCGGCATGGCCTTCCTGTTCGCGACACTGGTGCAGGCAGCGTTTCCGCAGTTCCAAGGCAATATCGAGGTGCATGCCTTCGCCGCGCCAGTCACTGGCAATGACGCCTTTAGTGCCTTCTACGGCTCGCTTGGCCTGCAGACGCACCGGTATCAGGTGGAGAACGACCTGATCCCCTTCCTCCCCTTGTGGACGGACGCGGACATTTTTCTTGCCACACGCTTCAGCGACCCTGTCTATGAGGCGCTGTGGATCGCGGCAGGTGCGGACATCGTGTGGCAGACCCAAGGGGGCTACTCCGCGGTCGGCGACTTCACCTATTTCGCGGGCGGCCAGCTGGTGCCCGGGGCGCAGGTGCAGACCAGCGCGCTGCCCGCCGTCGCCTATTCGCTGGAGCAGGGGGATTTGTCGACGGTCGCCGCGGCGCACAGCGCGGCGGACTCCTATCTGCCCTGCTTCGCGCCCTACGCGCCTTGAGCTTGCGGGGTCGGGGCAGGCGAGGGCAGGCTAACCCAGCAGCACCGCCCGGATGGCGAGCGCGACGATGGCCAGTGCGGCGACGCTGAGCGCCCATAGCGCGACGAACCAGCCGAGCTTTGTGAGGCTGTCGCGCATCAATGATAGCCGTCCTCTCCTACCTTGCCGCGGAACACCCAATAGGCCCAGGCGGTGTAGGTGAGGATGACCGGTACCAGCACCGCGGCGCCGACCAGCATGAACAGCTGGCTGTCATGGGGCGCCGCTGCATCCCAGATGCTGACCCGCCCGGGGATGACATCGGGGAACATCGAAATGGCGAGGCCGATCATGCAAAGGCCGAACAGGGCCAGCGCGTAGAGGAAGGGTGCGACCTCATGGCGCCTGAGCAGCGCGCGGAAGAAGAGGAAGGCGACCAGCGCCGTCGCCAGTGGCACCTGCGCCGCCGCCAGCACGCCGGGAAAATCGAACCAGCGCCGCCAATATTCGCCCTCCAGGAACGGGGTCGCGGCGCTGACCGCGACGATCGCGACGATCAGCCCGACGCCGAGCGGCCTGGCGAGCGCATAGGCCTTGTCCTGCACCGGTCCCTCGGTCTTCATGATCAGCCAGCACATGCCGAGCAGCGCATAGCCGATGACGAGACCGATGCCGGTGAGCAGGCTGAACGGTGTCAGCCAGTCCCACCAGCCGCCGGCATAGGCCCGGCCCGAGACCTCTATCCCTTGCAGCAAGGCGCCCAGGGTGATGCCCTGCGCCAGCGTCGCCACCAGCGAGCCGCCGGTGAAGGCGATATCCCAGGCGGCGCGATGCGCAGGATCCCGCCAGCGGAATTCGAAGGCGACGCCGCGCAGCACCAGCCCGAGCAGCATCGCGGTCAGCGGCGCATAGAGCGCGGGGAGGATGATGGCATAGGCCAGCGGAAAAGCGGCGAGCAGCCCGCCGCCGCCGAGCACCAGCCAGGTTTCATTGCCGTCCCACACCGGGGCGATGCTGTTCATCGCCATGTCGCGCTCCTTGCCGACGGCGAAGCGCGGGAACAGGATGCCGATGCCGAGATCGAACCCGTCCATTACCACATAGGCGGCGATGGCGAAGGCGATGATGCCGGCCCAGACGATGGTGAGATCGATCATCGAGCCTCTCCCGGCTTGCCGGCAGGATCGCCCTTGCCGTCGACATATTCGGCGGCCGGGGTGATGCCGGCGGTGCGGATCGGGGCGTCGCTGGGCACCGGTTCGTGCGCCTGCGGCGGCTTGGCGGCGAGGCGCAGCAGGTACCAGACGCCGATGCCGAAGACGATGAAATAGACGATGACGAAGGCAGCCAGCGAGGCAGCCACCGCGGGCGCAGCGAGCGGCGAGGCGCTGTCGGCGGTGCGCAGCACGCCATAGACGGTGAAGGGCTGGCGGCCGACCTCTGTGGTCACCCATCCGGCCAGCACCGCGATGAAGCCGCTGGGCCCCATTGCGATTGCGGCGCGGTGCAGCAGCGGCCAGTCATAGAGCTTCCTGCGCGCCCGCGCGGTCAGGCTCCACAGCCCCAGCCCGAGCATGGCAAAGCCGAGGCCGACCATGATGCGGAACGACCAGAAGACGATGCCGACCGGCGGCTCATCCTCGTCCGGGATGGTGTCGAGCCCGGCGAGCGGCGCGTTAAGATCATGCTTGAGGATCAGCGAGGAGAGTTTGGGGATTTCGATGGCGTAGCGCACCGTCTTCGTCTCGCTGTCGGGCACGCCGAACAGGATCAGCGGGGCACCGTCCGGGTGGCTCCGATAATGGCCCTCCATCGCCATGATCTTGGCCGGCTGGTGTTCGAGCGTGTTGAGGCCGTGAAAATCGCCGGCGACGATCTGCAGCGGCGCAACCAGCGCGGCCATCCACATCGCCATCGAGAACATCTTGCGCGCGCCGGGATTGGTCCGGTCCTTGAGCAGATGCCAGGCGCCGACCGCGCCGACGGCAAAGGCGGTGGTGAGATAGGCGGCGAGCACGGTGTGGACCAGGCGATAGGGGAAGCTCGGGTTCCAGACGATATCCCAGAAGCCGTTGGCGGGCACGAACTGGCCGACTTCGTTGAAGGCATAGCCGACCGGCGTCTGCATCCAGCTGTTGACCGAGAGGATCCAGAAGGCCGAGATGAAGGTGCCAATGGCTACCGCCAGCGTCGCGACGAAGTGCAGGCGCTTGCCGACCTTGTTGATGCCGAACAGCATCACGCCGAGAAAGCCGGCCTCGAGGAAGAAGGCGGTGAGCACCTCATAGGCCATCAGCGGGCCGATGACCGGCCCGGCCTTGTCCGAGAATACCGACCAGTTGGTGCCGAACTGGTAGGACATGACGATGCCCGAGACGACGCCCATCGCGAAGACGACCGCGAAAATCTTGAGCCAGTAGCGGTAGAGGTTGGCGTAGACGCCCTTGCCGGTCTTAAGCCACAGCCCCTCCAGCACCGCCAGATAGCTGGCGAGCCCGATCGAGAAAGCGGGGAACAGGAAATGGAAGCTGACGGTGAAGGCGAATTGGATGCGGGCCAGCAGCAGCGCCCATTCTTGGTCGATCATGCTCGTCGTGCTCCGGTCCCCTCAAGACCCGCCTACGCCTGATGCAACGCGCGGGATATTGCATAAGCTGCATGCTCGATTGCAGGAAAGCGACGGCCGCGGCGCGGGGCGGGGTTGAGGCGGCCGCAGGGCCGTGCGACACTGCGAGAGGGTGGCAGCGACACGGGAGCAGGCGATGCGGCTGCTGATATTCTATGGATCCTATCGCGCCGACCGGGCGGGGATCAGGCTGGCGGAGTATCTGGTGCAGGGCTTCGGAGCGCGGGGCCATGACGTCGAGCTGATCGACGCCAAGGCAGTCGGGCTGCCGATGCTCGACCGCATGTACAAGGAATATCCGCGTGGCGAAGCGCCGGCGGCGATGGAGCGGCTGGCGCAGCAGATCAAGGGTGCCGACGGGTTCGTCTTCGTCACCGGCGAGTATAATTGGGGGGTTCAGCCCGGCCTCAAGAATCTGACCGACCATTTCCTCGAGGAGTGGTTCTGGCGGCCTGCCGCGATCGTCAGCTATTCGGCCGGGCGGCTGGCCGGCGCGCGCGCTGCGCAGGTCTGGCAAGGCACGCTGTCCGAGATGGGCATGGTGGTGATCTCCTCGCAGATCGGGGTCGGCCAGATCGGCGGCGCGCTCGACGCCGAGGGCAATACGACCGGGGATGGCGGGGCGGCGCTCGACAAGGCCTTCCCGCGCTTTGCCGCCGACCTCGAATGGTGGTGCGCGGCGGCCAAGGCCCAGCGCGCGGTGGCCGATCCGCCCTATTGATCGCCCCCTTACGTCCCGTCGATGGCGACAAAGCAGCCGGCAGCGCGGTCCTTCCGCACCTTCAGCCCATCGAACACCTGCCCGCTCATCGCGATATAGACGCCAGACGGGGCAACCTGTGCGGTCGCGACCGCCATGCCGAGGTTGAAGGGGGCGTCGGTCTCGGCAAAGCGCGCGGGGCTGAGCGCGCCGGTGAGGACGATGGTCTTGCCCGGCACGGCGCGGGCCAGCACCGCTGCCGTATCGGTCATGGTGTCGGTGCCGTGGGTGATGACGATGCGGGCCTCGGGCGCGTCGGCGGCGCGGCGGGCGATCTCCGCGCGGTCGGCATCGGTCAGCTCCAGACTGTCCTTGCGGCAGACCTCCTCGACGCGGTGGGGCAGGGTGACGCGTGCCTCCGCGAGCAGCGCCGGGATGCCGCTTTCGACGATCTGATATTCGGACAAGGCATCGAAATAATTTTTGTCGATGGTGCCGCCGGTGGTGAGGATGAGGATGGCCTTGGTCATGCCGGCACGGTAGCGGGCTGCCGGAGCAAAGTCATTCCCGCGACAGCGCGGACAGGAGCAGGCGTATGACCATCACCCTCTATGGCATCCCCAATTGCGACACGGTGAAAAAGGCGCGGGCGTGGCTCGACGCGGCGGGGATCGGCTACGCCTTTCATGATTACAAGAAGGCCGGGGTCGATGCGGAGAGGTTGCGCGGCTGGGCGGGGGAGGTCGGTTGGGAGGTGCTGCTCAACCGGGCGGGCACGACCTTCAGGAAGCTGCCCGATGCCGACAAGGCGAACTTGGACGAGGACAAGGCGATCGCGCTGATGGTGGCGCAGCCGGGCATGATCAAGCGGCCGGTGGTGACGGGCGCGGGGGCGCTGCTGGTGGGGTTCAAGCCGGAGGTTTGGGCGGGGGTGTTGGGGTGAAAAAGCTATCAATACTTCCGTAGCCCTGAGCCTGTCGAAGGGCGTTTATCGGCAAAGCGCCCTTCGACAGGCTCAGGGCTACGGATTTTTGGGTCAGTCACAACCTATCCATCTAATCCGATATCCGCAAAACAATGCGTTTCAGCGGCGCCGCCCGGGTGGGTCACCGCGCCCTTCCAGGCGGGGCCGACATTCTGGGCGTAGCGCCACAGCGCGCCCGACTGGTAATCGGTGGTGCGCGGCACCCAGCGGGCGCGGCGTTCGGCCAGCACGTCTTCCGGCACCTGCAAGTCGATGGTTCCCGCCACTGCGTCGATGGCGATTTCGTCGCCATCCTCGACCAGCGCGATCGGGCCGCATTCGGCGGCTTCGGGGCCGACATGGCCGATGCAGAAGCCGCGGGTCGCGCCGGAGAAGCGGCCGTCGGTGATCAGCGCGACGCTTTCCCCCATGCCCTGGCCATAGAGCGCGGCGGTGGTGGAGAGCATCTCGCGCATGCCGGGGCCGCCCTTGGGCCCTTCATAGCGGATGACGATGACGCCACCGGGGCGGATCATCCGCGCTTCGACCGCGGCGAAGCAATCCTCCTCGCAGTCGAACACCTGCGCCGGGCCGGTGAACTGCAGCCGCTCCATGCCGGCGACCTTGACGATGGCGCCATCGGGAGCGAGTGAGCCGCGCAGGCCGACGACGCCGCCGGTCGGAGTGATCGGGGCCGTGGCCGGATAGATGACCTTCTGGTCGGGGTTCCAGCTGATCTCCTCGATATTCTCACCCAAAGTCTTGCCGGTCACGGTCATGCAATTGCCGTGCAGCAGGCCTTCATCGAGCAGCGACTTCATCAGCATGTAGACGCCGCCGGCCTCATACATGTCGCGCGCGACATATTTGCCGCCGGGCTGGAGGTCGGCCATGTAGGGCGTCGATTTGAACATCTCTGCGACGTCGAACAGGGTGAAGTCGATCCCTGCCTCATGCGCCATGGCGGGCAGATGCAGCGCGCCGTTGGTCGATCCGCCGGTGGCGGCGACGATGCGCGCGGCGTTCTCGAAGGCTTCGCGGGTGCAGATGTCACGCGGGCGGATGTTGCGGGCGAGCAATTCCATCACCTGCACGCCGGCGGCATGGGCGATGGCGTCGCGGGTCTGGTAGGGGGCGGGGGCCATGTTGCTGTTGGGCAGCGACAGGCCGATCGCTTCACCGACGCAGGCCATGGTGTTGGCGGTATATTGGCCGCCGCACGCGCCATGGCCGGGGCAGGCGACCCGTTCCAGCGCATCGACATCGGCGAGGGGGCAGTTGCCAGCGGCGAACTGGCCGACGATTTCGAACACGTCCTTCACCGTCACGTCGCGGCCGCGGAAGCTGCCGGGCAGGATCGACCCGCCATAGACGAAGATCGAGGGGACGTTGAGGCGGAGCATCGCCATCATCATGCCGGGCAGCGACTTGTCGCAGCCGGCGAAGCCGAGCAGCGCGTCGTAGCAATGGCCGCGCACGGAGAGTTCGACCGAATCGGCGATGACTTCCCGGCTGACCAGGCTGGCTTTCATCCCCTGATGGCCCATGGCGATGCCGTCGGTGACGGTGATGGTGTTGAAGCGGCGCGGCATGCCGCCGCCTTCCTCGACACCGGCGCGGGCGATGTCGGCCTGATGGTCGAGCGTGGTGTTGCAGGGCGCGCTGTCATTGCCGGCACTGGCGATGCCGACGAAGGGGCGAGCGATTTCCTCTGCGGTCAGGCCCATCGCGTAGTAGTAGCTGCGATGCGGCGCGCGCTCGGGCCCCACCGAGACATGGCGGCTGGGCAGTTGCGATTTGTCGAAGCTGTTGACCATGGCGGCGTCCCCACGCTGAAGTTGCGGCCCTGCGCCTAGCGCGATGCGGCGTCATCGAACAGACGTAATTGCGGGGCAGGGGGTAGCAACGTTCAGTACCTCTCCCCTTGCGGGAGAGGATAGCGAAGGTTGGCAGCTTGCTGCCTACCGAAGCTTGGAGAGGGGTGCGGTTTAAGCCGACGCTCGCTGAAACCGCCCCCCTCTCCAAGACTTGCTAGGCGCTTCGCGCCAAGCCAAGTCTATCCTCTCCCGCAAGGGGAGAGGTGTCGATTCAGGAGAAAACCAATGGTGACCGCAACATGGAATGGCGCCGTCATCGCCGAGAGCGACGATACGGTGGTGGTCGAGGGCAATCATTATTTCCCGCGCGAGTCGGTGAAGGCGGACCATCTGCTGGGCAGCGCGACGACCAGCCTGTGCCCGTGGAAGGGCACCGCGCATTACCACAGCATCACCGCCAATGGCGCGACCAACACCGATGCGGCCTGGTATTATCCGGATCCCAAGGCTGCTGCGGCCGAGATCAAGGATCGCATCGCTTTCTGGCGCGGGGTCGTGGTAGCATGATGGCTGCGCTGATCGCGTTTGCTTTGTCAGGAGCCCAACCCGTGGCCGAACCCGCGCCTCGTCCCGTGATCGTCATCGCCCATCGCGGCGCGAGCGGCGAGCGGCCCGAACATACGCTGGCGAGCTATGACCGGGCGATCGAGCAGGGCGCGGACTATGTCGAGCCCGATCTGGTGCTGACCAAGGACGGCGTGCTGGTGGCGCGGCACGAGAATGAGATCAGCGAGACCACCGACGTCGCCGATCATCCCGAATTCGCCGACCGCCGCACGACCAAGACCATCGACGGCGTCGAGATGACCGGCTGGTTCACCGAGGATTTCACGCTCGCCGAACTGCGCACGCTGCGCGCGCGCGAACGGCTGCCGCAGTTGCGCGAGGCGAACACGCGCTTCGACGGCCTCTATCAGGTGCCGACCTTCGAGGAGATCATCCGGCTGGTGCGGGCGCGGGAGGCAGAGACCGGGCGGACCATCGGCATCTATCCCGAGACCAAGCATCCGAGCTATTTTGCGGGAATCGGCTTGCCGCACGAGGCGCCGTTGCTCGAGGTGCTGGCGCGGTTCGGCTATGACAGCGCGGAGGATGCGCTGTTCATCCAAAGTTTCGAGGTCGAGAACCTGCGCCGCCTGAACGGGTTGACGGAGGTGCGGCTGATCCAGCTTGTCTCCGACAGCGGCAGCCCCCCGGATCGTGCGGACCTGAGCTATGCCGGGATGATGACGCCTGAGGGCTTGGCCGAGGTGGCGACTTATGCCGACGGCATCGGCCCGGCCAAGAATATGGTCATCGCGCGCAACGCCGACGGCTCGCTGGGTGCCTCGACCGGCCTCGTGGCGCGGGCGCACGGCGCAGGGCTGGCGGTGCACCCCTGGACCTTTCGCGCGGAGAATTATTTCCTGCCGACCGATTTGCGGACCGGGGCGGACCCGCGTGGGCATGGCGATCTGGCGGCGGAGATGCGGGCGTTCATTGCCGAGGGGGTGGATGGGTTGTTTGCCGATCATCCGGCGGTGGCTGTGGGGGTTGTCGGGGCGCGGTGAGTGGGGGCAGGCGAAAGGTCTGCGGTCTTCCGCGTGCCGGCCGTCGCAGCTCAAAACCTGCCGTCACCCCGGGCTCGACCTGGGGTCCCGCTGGTCAACGCTCGCGCCGGACAGAGGGACCCCGGCTCGGGGGCCGGGGTGACGGGATGGGGCGGCGGCGTCCGGCGGCTTGGCATCCATGGCGCAACGGACGGTTGCCGTTCAAAACCTGCCGTCACCCCGGGCTCGACCTGGGGTCCCGTTGTTCACCGTCCGCGCCGGACAGCGGGACCCCGGCTCGGGGGCCGGGGTGACGGGTTGGGGCGGCGGTGTCCGGCGGCTTGGCATCCATGGCACGATGGACGGTTGCTATGCGAAATCTACGGTCACCCCGGGCTTGACCCGGGGTCCCGCTGTTCACCGTCCGCGCCGGACAGCGGGACCCCGGCTCGGGGGCCGGGGTTACGGGTTGGGGCGGCGGTGTCCGGCGGCTTGGCATCGATGGCATGATGGACGGTTGCCATGCAAAATCTGCCGTCACCCCGGGCTTGACCCGGGGTCCCGCTTTGGCTGTGCTTGCGCCATGGCAAAGGGCGGCTGGGTGTACATCATGGCGGATCGCTATCGCGGCACGATGTACGTCGGGGTGACGGCAAGGCTCAACGCGCGCATGTTCCAGCATGGCACGGATGAAGGGTCGGCCTTTTGTCGGCGCTATGGCTTGAACCGGCTGGTCTGGGCCGAGTTCATCGACGACATTGTCGCGGCGATCGCGCAGGAGAAGCGGGTCAAACGATGGCGTCGCCCCTGGAAATTTGCGCTGATCGAGGCGGGCAATCCCGAATGGCGTGATCTGTCGGGCGATTTTGTCTGACGCTGGCAAAGCGGGACCCCGGGTCAAGCCCGGGGTGACGGGTTGGAGCGGCGGTGTCCGGCGGCTTGGCGGGACCCCGGCTCGGGGGCCGGGGTGACGGGTAGGGGTCAGCCTGGTCTGTGGGTGTGTGTTGGGGGCGTGGCTCTGTGCCGCCTTGCCCTCACTGCTGCGACCAGGCAGTCCTTCGACAAGCTCAGGACTGCCAAGTCTCGCTCCTCTCCCGCAGGCGAGAGAGGGGTGTGCTTGCAGCCCGGCTGCGCATTGCGGACCGGGGATGAGCCGCCAGCGTTTACGATGGGGGAAGGCCAGCAAGACCGCCGCCAGCGTTTACGCTGGGGGAAGGCCAGCAAGAATGTTGCGGCCGGTGGTGTGGGCTCCACTGGCTGTGCCTACAGGCTCAGGCGCAGCGGGTTGCCGCGGGGGGCCTTGCGGCCTTGCCCGTGGCGGTGCTTTTGCTGGCGGCACAAAGCGATGCCGGTCAGCTTGTCTGGTTGCGGTCCCGGGCTCGGCGATGCTCTTCGCGGTCGTGACGCGTGAGCCTCCATCGCCTGTCACCATGCCCTGCCCAGCCTCGCGGCGACTCTGACAGGGGCATGGCGGCATCCATCCCGTGCATGGCCGAGCATCCCCGGTCCATGCCGTCCGTGCAGCGCCGCGTTTTTGCCGGTCCTCCTCTCGGCCATGCCTTGCAATGCATCGCCGAGTAGCCTTGATCCTCCACCGACCCCGGTTGCACGGACAGGATGGGGCACATCGGGCTATCGCCCTTCGCCCCGCCTCCGCATGTGTGGCGCAAGCGTAGCCGCCCTGGCCAAGGCAGCCCACCCACACCGGCCGCTCCGGACCGGCGCGGGCACTTGCAGCCGCTCGCCTTCCGGATCGCCCCGCCCACCGCCGATAGTCTTGCGCCAGCGGTGGGTGGGTGAGAGAGCGTGTATCCTATATGGTTCGTTTTGTCAAGGTGGGGGTGGCATGTGCGGTTGGCTGCGGGGTGGTGCCTGGCGGGAGGAGGAGGGCGCCGGGGGGATCCTTTCAGTCGGCATCCTCACGCCAGACAAACACCTCTTCGAGCGGTTTGTCGAAAACCGCAGCGATGCGGAAGGCGGTCTCGAGGCTCGGCGAATATTTGCCTTGCTCGATCGCGGCGATGGTCTGGCGGGTGACGCCGACGCGCTCGCCGAGATCGGCCTGGGTCATTTCCTGGCTGAGGAAGCGCAGCGTGCGGATGCTGTTGGAAAAGGGGAGGGTCATGCCGTGCGGTAGCCGATGATGATGGCAAGATAGCGGGTGCCATCGGCGAGTGCCGCCGCCGCCAGGACGATCTTGCCGAGCGCGGCACTCGGCACGCCGGCGGAGAGCGCCGCCAGCGTTGCGGCGAGACCGGCAAGCGCGACGAAATAGCCCAGCGCCGCCCCGTTAGCCCAGATTGCCCGGTCGCGCTCGTCAGGCGGCTCGGCGTCGTTGCGCGCCGCCAGCACCAGTTGCACCGCTGCGAGCAGGAAAAACTGGCAGACGATGACTCCGAAGCCCCTGATCGGCAGCCATCCGGCGAACCAGGCACCGGCCACCACCTGCACCGAGACGAGTCCGGCGATGGCGGCCTTGAAGCGAAATCCGGTCATGCCCGCTCTCCCTCACGCCCGCCGATACAGCCAGAGCTGGCTGCCGATGCGTACAACTTCTGCGAGCACCACCACGGCGAGCAGGCTGTGGAGGATGGTTGCCGACGAATAGCCGGCGAAGATCGCGCCGATGCACGTCCACACGCCGATGACGATGGGATAGTAAGCGAGGTTGGTGCCGCGCCAGTGGATGATGCGATCGCGCTCGTCGCCCTTCTGATGCGCCTCGCGCGGGTTCAGCGCGGCGATGATGCCGATGATCAGCGACATGGCGAGGATGATGCCGATATTGATGGCGAGCAGCAGCCCGCCGCTCGCCGCGATATTGCCCGGTCCGCGCGGCAGGCTGGTGTGCAGTTGGAAGAAGTACCAGCCGAAGGCGGCGAGGATGACGACGAGGGCCACCCAGTGGGTCTTTTCGCGGAAGGACATATCGGGCTCCATGTTTGCCGTACGCGACTTGATGTAAAAGAAACATAACATCGAGTCAATCGATATCGACATGGACCGCGCTGGCGGTTGCCGCTGCGCGGGGATCGGCTAGAAGCCGGGCATGTCCACCACCTTCACCATCGACACCTCCACCAGCCGGGCGAACCCGACGCCGGCACCGATGAAGCGGCTGACCGTGCCGGCGATCCAGCGGCGCAAGGCGGATGGCGTGACCGCCGAACCGCTGGTGATGCTGACCGCCTACACCGTGCGCATGGCGCAGTTGCTCGATCCGCATTGCGACATGCTGCTGGTCGGCGATTCGCTGGGGCAGGTGATCTATGGCCTGCCGTCGACCGTGCCGGTCAGCCTGGAGATGATGTGCGCGCATGGCGCCGCCGTGGTGCGGGGAAGCTGGCACAGCGTCGTCATCGTCGACATGCCGTTCGGCAGCTATGAGGCGAGCCCGGAAAAGGCGTTCGAAAGCGCGGCGCGGATATTGAAGGAGACGGGCTGCGCGGCGGTGAAGCTGGAAGGCGGCGAGGCGATGGCGCCGACCATCCGCTTCCTCACCGCACGCGGCATCCCGGTTATGGCACATATCGGGCTGACCCCGCAGGCGGTGAACGCGCTGGGCGGCTATGGCGCGCGCGGGCGCAGCGCGGCGGAGGAAGCCAAGATATTGGCGGATGCGCGCGCGGTGGCGGATGCCGGGGCGTTCGCGATGGTGGCCGAAGGTGTGCTCGAGCCGATCGCGATTGCGATCACCGAGGCGGTGGGGTGCCCGGTGATCGGCATCGGCGCCTCTGCGCAGTGCGACGGGCAGGTGCTGGTGACCGAGGATATGCTGGGCCTGTTCGAGCGGGTGCCGCGTTTCGTGAAGCGCTATGCCGACATGGCCGGGTTCGTGACGGCGGCGGTGACCGACTATGCTGCCCAAGTCAGGGACCGTTCATTCCCGACCGGCGATCAGACCTATCAGCCGAAGGTTTAGGCCAACCCAAGGTTTAGGCCAACCCAAGGTTTAGGCCAACCCAAGGTTCAGGACGGAAATGAAGAACCGGGATCGAGAGTTTGTCATTCCCGCGAAAGCGGGAATCCAGGGGCGGAACGTCGCGATGTTTTTTGCCGCTCCTGGATCCCCGCTTTCGCGGGGATGACAGGTGCATGGTAGGCAGAGCGACGAGCGAGGGCGAAATGCTTGGCCTTTGCAGGGCTTGCGGCTAAGGAACCGGCCTTGCCCGGCGCGCGGCCGGGTGCGGCAGAGAAAGAAGGACAGACTATGGCGTTGCCGCCCGGCAATCCCGATACATTCATGCAGGAAGTCGATGACGCGGTTCGCGCCGACCGGCTGCAGGAATTTGGCCGCCGCTTCGGCAAGCCGCTGATCGCGCTGCTGGTGGTCGGACTGCTGGCGTTCGGCGGCTGGCTGTACTGGGACACGCACCGCGATTCCTCCGCCGGAGCGCTGGGAACGACGCTCAATGGTGCGATCGACAGCCTGGCGCAGGGCCGGCCCAAGGCTGCCGCGAGCGCTGCCGAGCCGCTCGCCAAGGGCAATGACCCCACCTATCGCGCACTGGCGCTGATGGTGCAGGGCAATGCCGCCCTGTCGCAGGGCGACATGCAGGGCGCGTCGGGCAAGTTCGCGACCGTCGCCGCCGATGCCAGCATCGACCAAGCGCTGCGCGACGCGGCCCTGCTGCGCCAGATGCTCGCGGATTATGACCGTATCCAGCCGGCGACGCTGATCGCGCGCTTGCGGCACATCGTGGCGCGGCCGGACAGCCCCGCCTTTGCCAGCGCGGCCGAACTGACCGCGCTCGCCGAACTGAAGCGCGGCAATGACGCGGCGGCGGGTGCGCTGTTCAAGCGCATTGCCGACAGCGACAATGCGCCCGAAAGCCTGAAATCGCGCGCGGTGCAGATGGCGGGCATGCTCGGCGTCGATGCCGTGCCCGATGCCGATAACCGACCGGCCGCCCCTGCGCCGGCGAGAAACGAGGAGTGAGGATGCGGTCTTCAACCATGCGTGCCGCGCTGATGCTGGCAGGCGCCGCCGTCGCGCTTTCGGGCTGCAGCGTGCTGAGGGGCAATGGCCCGGCGACGACCCCGACGGTCGGCAATCGCACGCCCATACTGGGAGCCGGCACCGCGCTCGAGGTCGACCCCGCGATTGCCGGGCTCGAGGTCATCCTGCCGCCGGCTGTCCCCAATGCCGACTGGAACCAGCCGGGCGGCAATGCCGCCAAGTCGCTGGGCCATGTCTCGCTGGGCGCGACGCTGACGCAGGCCTGGACCGCGCAGATCGATGGCGGCGGCAACCGGGCACGGCTGGCGTCTGCGCCGGTGGTGGCATCGGGCACGCTCTATGCCATCGACGTCGAGGCGACGGTGCATGCCTTCGATGCCGCGACGGGGGCACGGCGCTGGTCGGTCAAGATCGGCGATACCGAGCGCGATGGCCAGAGCGCCCGCTTCGGCGGCGGCGTCAGCGCCGACGGCACGATGGTCTATGCGGCATCGGGGCTGGGCGATGTCGCCGCGCTCGACGCCGCGACCGGCGCGGTGCGCTGGACGGCGCGCCCCTCCGGCCCGCTGCGCGGCGCGCCGACGCTCGCCTTCGGCAGCGTGTTCGTGATGGGCCAAGACAACCAGCTGTTCGCGCTGCGCGCCAGCGATGGCGTGGTGCAGTGGCAAGTCGCAGGATCGGTCGCCCCGGGCAGCGTGTTCGGCGTCGCGGCACCTGCGGCGGGCCTTGGCACCATCGTTGCCGGCTATTCGAGCGGCGAACTCAACGCCTATCGCTACGAAAATGGCCGCCCCTTGTGGGAGGATGCGCTGGCGCGCACCAGCATCACCATGTCGGTTTCCACCCTGTCCGACATCGACGCCGACCCGGTGATCGACCGTGGCCGCGTGTTCGCCATCGGCCAGGGCGGGCGCATGGCCGCCTATGAGCTGACCAGCGGATCGCGCCTGTGGGAATTGAGCATGGCCGGCATCGCCACGCCGTGGGTGGCGGGCGAGTGGGTGTTCGTGGTTTCCGACGATGCCCGGCTGTTCTGCATTGCCCGCGCCACCGGCAAGATCCGCTGGATCGGCCAGTTGCCGCGCTGGCGCGACGAGGAAGACCGCAAGGGCGCGATCCGCTGGACCGGCCCGGTGCTGGCTGGCGGCCGGCTGATCCTGGTCAGCACCGACGGGCGGATGGCGGAAGTCGAGCCGGGCAGCGGCGCGGTGCGCACGCTGACCGAGATCGGCGCGGGCACCCGGCTGCCGCCGCTGGTCGCCAACGGCATGCTCTATGTGCTGGACGAAACCGGCCGCATCACGGCCTGGCGCTGAGCGGCATGGCGCGGTGCTGACATGAAACGACCCGGCCTCCCCACGGTGGTCATCGTCGGGCGGCCGAATGTCGGCAAATCGACGCTGTTCAACCGCCTGATCGGCAAGAAGCTGGCGCTGGTCGACGACACGCCGGGCGTGACGCGCGACCGGCGCGAGGGCGAGGCGCACCTCATTGGCATGGACTTTCGCGTGATCGACACCGCGGGGTTCGAGGAAGATGCGGCGGTGACGCTGCCCGGACGGATGCGCGCGCAGACCGAAGCCGGGCTCGCCATGGCCGATGTCGCGCTGTTCCTGATCGACGCGCGTGCGGGCGTGACCCCGGTCGACGAGGAGATCGCCCGCTGGCTGCGCGACAGCGATACCCCGATCATCGTCGCCGCCAACAAGGCGGAGGGCAAGGTGGGCGCCGCGGGCGTTTCCGATGCCTGGCGCCTGGGGCTGGGCGAGCCCTTTGGCCTGTCGGCCGAGCATGGCGAAGGGATCGTCGACCTGTTCGACGCGCTGCGCCCCTATCTCGAGCCGGCCGGGGACAAGCCGGCGGATGCGGGCGCGGACGATGCGGACGAGGCCGCAGCGATCGCCGCGATCGAGGCCGATGCCGAGGGGCAGGCCGAGCTCGACCCGGCAGCGCCGCTCAAGCTGGCCATCGTCGGCCGACCGAACGCGGGCAAATCGACGCTGATCAACCGCATCCTCGACGAAGACCGGCTGATCACTGGGCCGGAAGCGGGGATCACGCGGGATTCGATCTCGATCGACTGGATGTGGGCCGCGCCCGACGGCAGCGAGCGGCCGGTGCGGCTGATCGACACCGCGGGCTTGCGGAAGCGCGCGAAGATCCAGGACAAGCTGGAGAAACTCTCCGCCGCCGACACGCTGCACTCGATCGCCTTTGCCGAGGTGGTGGTGCTGCTGCTCGATGCCACGCTGGGGTTGGAGGCGCAGGATCTGCGCATCGCCGACCGGGTGGTCGACGAAGGGCGGGCGCTGATCATCGCGCTCAACAAATGGGATGTCGCGGAGCAGGGCAGCAGCCTCTACCAGGGCGTGCGGGCCGCGCTCGACGAGGGGCTGGCGCAGGTCAAGGGTGTGCCGCTGCTGACTGTGTCCGCCGAGACCGGGCGCGGCATCGACCAGCTGCTGGGCGTTGCCTTCGACCTGAGGGCGCAATGGTCTCGCCGGGTATCGACGGGCGAGCTCAACCGCTGGTTCGAGCGCGCCATCGAGGCCAACCCGCCGCCCGCGCACAAGGGGCAGCGGATCAAGCTGCGTTACATCACCCAGGCGCGGCTGCGCCCGCCGAGTTTTGTCGCCTTCGGCAGCCGGGTCGACATGCTGCCCGAAAGCTATCGCCGCTATCTGATCAACGGCTTGCGTCGCGAGCTGGGCTTTGGCGGGGTGCCGGTGCGCCTGACCCTGCGCGCGTCGAAAAATCCCTATGGCGAGGCCGCGCGCAAATCGGCGCACACGCCCGAGCGGCGCGCCGTCTCCCGCGGGCCGGGCGGGGGCAAGCCGGGCAGGGGCAAGCCGGGAGGGATGAAAGCGGGTAGGCCCAAGCCAGCCGTCGTCAAGCCGGTCGGCGAGCGCGGGCGCAGGCCGGCCAAAAGCTCCAATCCGGCGCGAACCGGCCGGGCAAAGCCGCCACAACGGCCGCAACGATAACCTGCCCTTTACATTTGCGGGTTTAATCCAGCATCAGGAACACCGCTGGACCAGGCGGGCCATGTGTACGAGTGAGACCCATGCCCAACATGTCACTACCTTTGGTAGACTGGACCAGCTTCAGTCGCACGCGATCCCAGCTTGGCGGATCGTTCATCCGCATCCTCGGCTATTTCGTCGAGGATGGCATGAAATCGGTCGAGGCAATCGAAAATGCGATGCGCGCCAATGATGCCGCCCGCATGGTGCTGCCCGCGCACACGCTGAAAACCGAAGCACGCCAGTTCGGCGGCGAGCGGCTGGGCCAACTGGCCGAAGACATCGAAATGCACGCCCGCCACTGCGTCGAAACCCGCGAAACGCCGGACGATTATCTCGACCGCGTGGTCAAGCTGCGCCCGCTGTTCCAGGAAATGCTGGCAGCGATCGAAGCCGAAGCCAACCCGCTGGTGCAGCGCAAGCCGCAGGGATTCGGGCGACGGGTGGCGTAGCGGGGCGATTGCTCCGGACCTAAGGCCGCGCAGGACCTATCGACGCCGCGTCGATGCAGGGAACATTGTCTGCCGTCCAATCAAAATTGTACGTCGCGGGCACCGGGTCGACATCGTCGTGGTTTCGTCGCGAGCGCCCGACCGCATACCCGATCCGCGCTGTCGAATTGTCAAAGTCGCCGATCAGGGCATTGTCGCGCTGCGCATCGGCCGCTGAAATCTCGACAGCCTCCGTTCTCGATCCGCGAATCATGGTGATCGCCCGATCGCTTAACCCGAATTCCCGGTAGTAGTTGTGCCCGAACAGGTGGGCGTCGAAGGTGGTGTTGAAGGTCCATTGCGCAGGGTCGGTCGACTCCGGGATGCGGACTGTCGTCACGAAGCAATTGTAGGTGGGTGCGCTGTAGAAGGGGGCGGACTGGTCCTGATTGGGGGGACGAATACGGCGATTGGGCGGGTTGAAACCGCCGCCGGGCAAAAGGAGCCACCGATTGTTCGTGCCGCCTTCCCAGCGCACCTCGCCCGTTCCTTCGATCTGCAGGATGCTGGCTTGTGCCGCGCGATCATAGCGCCAGGTCACCCGTTCGATGGTTTGCCACGTGTCACCGATAAACTGCTGCCGCCCGCTGTTGGTCAGCTGCGCTTCGGTCAGGGGCGACAAGCGCGCCTGCTCTGCCAGTCCCGCGACGCCGCGGGTTATCGTCGTCTGGACGATCCGCGCAGGCACGTCGAAGCCGGCGCGCGCGTCGATCTCGAGTAACGTCAGTTCATCCGGACGCGTAGCGGGTTTCCACTCCAGCCTCTCCAGCGCGCTGCCGCCGGCAGTGAGCGGCAACACCCATCGATAGGGAAAGATCGGCTGAGCACTTGGCTCTGCAACAGACGGCAGAGTTCCATCCATCCAGTATTTCTGGCCATCGATAGTTGCCCGCACGACCACATGGTCGAAACTGCCGGGCTGTGGCAGCCGTTGATCGAGGCCGTCATCCGCTCCGCTGTTATTGACCAGTACAGCTTCCGCCGGAATGCCAAGCTCGGCAAGCAGCGCAAGCAGCAGCACGGTCTTGCCCTTGCAATCGCCATAGCGGCGGCGCCAGGTATCGTCCGCGGTTGCCGGAACCAGATTGCCGGTGTTCAAGCCGACGAAGATGTACCGGATTTCCGATTGCACCAACGCCAATGCCGCCTTTGCGCGGTCGACAGGTGCGCTGTGTGCCGCTGCGATCCGCATTGCCTCTGCACGTAGGGGAGAATTGGCCTCGAGTTGCGCGGTTCGCTGGTACAGGGGCGAGAAATAGGATGAGATCGCGGCCCAATCGGCAAAGTCGCTGAATTCCACCAGTCTCTGCCAGCTGTAGCGCGGCGGCGCGTCGTTCGGCGGTGCAAGAATCGTCGGGTCATCGATCGCGATCGTCAATGCCCGGTCACTGCGCGTCACGCTGCTGTCGAAATCCGGGGTCCACCGCAGACGCGGCTCTGCCCCGGCGGCCCAGGATATGCCGAGCTGGAAACGCCCTGGCGGAGGCTCGGGCACCAGAAACAATGTGCCTGACGAGTTGTTCCCCAAGGCCGGGTCCTGCGACGGCACTGTCAATTCATACTCCATCTCGTCGCCAACACGCAGATCGGAGACGCGCAAAATGGCCGTGAGCAGGCCGGTGATGACCGAGGCTTCCAGCTGGTCCTCACGCCTGATCACTTCGAACTGCGCATTCTGCAGAACGTCGATAACCTCGTCGCCGCGGTAGATCTTGATGGTGTGGACCGTCGGCGTTCCCCAAGCGGGGTTCCAGGTCACGGCAATATTGCCGAGCTGGAGTGCATTGGGATGGAGGATCTTGAACCTTTGCCCAACGAAATTGGATTGGCCGCGCTCATCGACATGAACGAGGACGTCGTTTCTCCGTACAAAGACCAGTCCAGCTGCGTCTGCCGGTACTGCCCTGAGTTCCGATTGACTGACCCATTCGGGTACGGGTCCACGCCCGATCCGGTCATCCTGCGCGACTGCTTGGCCAGCCATGCTGGCACAAGCAATGGCGAAAGCAAAATGTCTGGCTCGCAAGGACGAATTCCTTCCCGACTTGGGTTGTCGATTAAAATAGCTTCTAATTATGGCCCGGATGCAATCAATATTTTTGTACTGACATGCGATCGCCGTCTTTTGGCGACTTGCGCACTCGACTTGCCCGCCGGTAACGGGTTGCGGCTTGGACGGCCTTGGCGCGATTGCAGTCGTCAGGCTTGTCCGCAGGCCATGTAGGCCCCACCTACAAGCGATGCCCGATACATCCACCATCGCCGCCATCCTGTGGGCCGTCATTCTTGGCGGGGCGGGGGGGCTGTTGACGGAGATCGGGGCCTGGTATCGCGGGTTGAAGAAGCCGAGCTGGCAGCCGCCGGACTGGCTGTTCGGCCCCGCCTGGACGCTGATCCTGGGACTGGCGGCGTGGGCGGCGGTGCTGGCGTGGGACGGGGCGCAGGATGCGGCCGGGCGCTGGACGATCGTCATCCTGTATGCGGCGAACTTCCTGTTCCATTTCGCCTGGTCGCCCTTGTTCTTCAAGCTCAAGCGCCCCGACTGGGCGCTGATCGAGGTGCCGCTGCTGTGGGCGTCGGTGCTGGCGCTGTGCGTTGCCTTGCGCGAATATTCGGTGCTCGCGAGCTGGCTGATCGTGCCCTATCTGGCGTGGGTCAGCTTTGCGGCGGTGCTGAACTGGCAGATCGTGCGGTTGAACAGGCCGTTCGGGGCGAGGGCAGCGTAGATTGATGCGTCATCGCGAGCGAAGCGTGGCAATCCAGTGCTGCGCCGTGCCGCGCTGGATTGGTTGGCCTGACGGCCGCCTTCGGCACCGCTTCGCTCGCAATGACGGAATTTGAGCGTAGGTGGTGGCGTCGCCCATCGCCTTGCCGCTCTTGCCCCTCCACCATCCTTCGGATGGTCCCCCTCCCCGTTCCGGGGAGGACCGGTCTTACCCTACTTCGGGCTTGGCGTTGGGGTCGCTCTGCGACTGGATGTAGTTCTGCAGGCCCATCAGCTTGATGAGATCCATCTGCCGTTCCAGCCAGTCGACATGCTCTTCCTCGCTTTCGAGGATGTCGGTGAACAGGCGGCGGCTGATGAAATCGGACACGGTCTCGCAATAGGCGATCGCCTCCTTGAGCATCGGCAGCGCGTCATGTTCGAGCGCGAGGTCGGCGGCGAGGATTTCCTCGACCGTCTCCCCCACGCGCAGGCGGCCGAGCATCTGGAAGTTGGGGAGGCCGCCCAGGAACAGGATGCGGTCGGCGAGCCGGTCGGCATGCTTCATCTCGTCGATCGATTCATGCCGCTCATATTCGGCGAGCTTGCTGACGCCCCAGTTGGCCAGCATGCGATAGTGCAGCCAATATTGGTTGATCGCGGTCAGCTCGTTCTTCAGCGCTTCGTTGAGGAAATCGATGACCTTGGCGTCGCCCTGCATGATGATCGTCACTCCTTGCGCCCCTCGTCATTCCCGCGAAGGCGGGAATGACGCAGGGGGTTTCCAGAGAAGGAGTTTACGCAACGGCACATCGCAACACAACCGGAAAAGTCCAGCTTTTCTGCGGGTTACAGCGATTCTATTGCGTGGCGTTTGCAGGTCGGCAATTGCGAATGCGAGTCAGGCCGCCTGGCGTTCCTCGTTCACCAGGGTGCGGGCGGCGGGGACGCACTGGCCGCACTTGGGCTTGCGGCCCAGCGCCTTGTACGCCGAGAGCGGGCAGGTTGCGCCCTGACGCACCGCATTGCGGACATCGGCTTCTCTCAGGGCATTGCAGACGCACAGGATCATGGGTGCCACCTCTCGAGTCGAGAGATAGCGCGAGTGAGACTTGTTCGCAATAGCGATGTGCGCGCGGCGCGCTATTTGCGCATCGCTTGCAATTGCATGCGCGACAGGCTGCGCCACAGCCATTCGAGCGGGCCATAGCGATAGCTGTCGAGCCAGGGCTTCGACCACAGCAGCATGATGACCCAGATCGCGACCACCGGGCCATAGACCTCGATTCGCGACCAGTAGCCGAACTGGCCGAGACCCCAGCCGTAGAAGAGCGCGGTCATCAGCAGCGAGGTGCCGAGATAATTGGTGAAGGCGGCGCGGCCGACCGCGGCGACGCGGGCAATGAAGGCGGAGGTGGCGAACCGCTGTGCCAGCCCCATGAACAGGCAGGCGTAGCCGACGCTCATCGCGAAATCGAAGGGCACGGACAGCCAGAAGGTCGATTCCAGCAGCACCGCGGCATCGAGACCGGACCGGAACTGCCACCACAGCAGGGCCAGATTGGCGACGATGCCGAGGCCGAGGCACCAGTTGCGCCAGCGGTCGAGCCGGGCGAGTTCCCATGTGCCGCGCAGCAGGCCGGACTTGAACATGATCATGCCGATCAGCATCAGCGCGATGGTTTCCGGGCCGTAGAGCAGCACGCCCACGAACGGTTCTGCGCCATCCTCTGCGAACTTGCCGGCTACGATGGTTGTGAAATCGCTGCGGTAGAGCTCAGCCTGTTCTAGCGACTCAGGGCTTTGATAGGCAAAGCTGGCGGTGAGCTTGGTCATTGGCTCGGCCAGCGCCTCCTTGAGCGGCGGAGGGGCCCAGTCCTGGCGGGCGAGCGCCAGGACGCCGAATTGCGCGCTGCTGAGCAGCATGGCCAGAATGAAGAAGCCGACCGCCCAGCGGCGCAGCGCTTTGATCGACAGGTTGCGGAAGGCGTAGAGCAGCATTCCGCACATGGCGTAGAGGAACAGGATGTCGCCGAACCAGATCAGGTAGAAATGGAGGAGGCCGAAGATGGCGAGCACGATCATCCGGCCATAATGGCTCTGTGCCGGGCTGCGCCCCGTCGCCGCCGCCGACTGGATGACCAGCAGGGTCGAGGCGCCGAACATCATCGAGAACAGGCCGCGCATCTTCGAATCGAAGACGACATAGTTGAACGCCCAGATCAGCAGGTCGGCACCGGTATCGCCGCCCCAGGCACGCGGGGTGATATAGGCGTTTTCGGGCATGGCGAAGGCGACGATGTTCATCGCGAGGATGCCCATCACCGCAAATCCGCGGGTGACGTCGAGGCCGGCGATGCGCTCCGGCGCAGCGGGCGGTGGCGGTGCCACGTCAGCGTCGTGAAAACTGGTCACCGTAGCCATGCGCCGAATTCCCCCCTCATGCGCTGTATTGGCGAGATAATGCACAGGTTGGCGGCGATGTCCAACGCTGTCGTTGCAGCGCAGCAGCTACGTCGGTGTCAGCTCGCCTTGGGGCGCAGCGCGACGATGAGGCCGATGATCGCCATCAGCGAGCCGGCGATGGCGAGCCCGGACCAGACATAGCCTTCGAACAGGGTCGAGAGCGCCATGGCGATGACCGGGATCAGCACGCTCGACCAGGCGGCGGGGCCGGCGCCGACCTTGCGGATGATGCCGAAATAGAGCGGGAAGCACAGCACGCTGCCGAACAGGCCAAGGTAGAGCACGCCGAGCCAGTAGCCGGGGCGCCAGTCGAACACCGGCGCGCCGACGGTGGCTGCCGCAAAGATCGCGTCACCGACCGCACCCCACAGCATCGCCCAGGCGATCAGCACGAAGATCGACTGGCTTTTGGCCAGCGGTGTTGCCTGCATGACATTGGCGGCGGAGGCGGAGAGCACGCCCGCGAGGGTGAGGGCCGCGCCAAGCGCGACCATCGAGATGTCGCCATGCACCGAGCGCGCCTCATGCCCCAGCAGCAGCAGCACGCCGATCACGGCGATGCTGCCGCCGGCGACGAAGCGCCGCTCGACCGGGGTCTTGAGGAAGATGCGCGACAGCAGCGTGTTGGGGACGATCAACAGGGCGAAGATCACCGCGACCACGCCGGACGTGAGATAATGTTCGGCGCGGTAGACGAAGTTGAAGTTCATCATGAACTGCGCGACGCCGATGGTGGCTGCGAACAGCTGCGTTTTGCCATCGAGCCACAGCCGTTCCCGCCGCACGATGCACAGCAGGAACATGGCGATGGCGGCGACGGCAAAGCGGTAGGTGACCGACCAGCTGGGCGGCACCGTGCCGAGCTGATCGCGGATCACCAGCCAGGTCGAGCCCCAGATCAGCGTCACGATGATGAAGGGGATCAGCACCCGAGGGGTGAGCAGGGTCGGTGCAGGCGTGTCGCTCATAGCGCGGCGATCGCGTCGGCGAGCGGGCGCACATCGTCTGCACCATGGTGCCAGCTGGTGACGAGGCGTGCGGCGCCGTCGCCCCAGTCGTAGAAGTCGAAGCCCTTGGCCCGCAGCGCCGCGGCTTCGGCCGGCGACAGGCGCAGGAAAATCTCGTTGGCCTCCACCGGATGCAGCAGCCGCTCGCCCGCACTTGCCGCGATCAGCGCGGCCGCGGCATTGGCGGCGCGCGCATTGGCCAGCCACAGTTCGCCCGCCAGCATCGCGTGGAGCTGGGCGGCGAGATAGCGGCCCTTCGACTGGAGATGGCCGCTGCGCTTGCGGAGCTGGTGCATGCCCTGCGGTACGTCACCGAAGAACAGCAAGGCTTCCGCATTCATGCCGCCGTTCTTGATGCAGCCGAACGACAGCGCGTCGACGCCGGCGCGCCACGTCACATCGGCGGGCGCGCAGCCGACATGCGCCACCGCATTGGCGAAGCGGGCGCCGTCCATGTGCAGCTTGAGGCCATGCCGGCGCGCCGCCTCACCGACCGCGCCGACCTCGTCCGGGCGCCAGGCAAGGCCATATTCGGAGGCGTTGGTGATGCTGACGGCGGCAGGCTGGACCTGATGCACATCCTTGCGGATTGCCGCCATGCGCGCGTCGATGGTCGCGGCGTCGATCTTTGCGCCTGGGCCGGGCAACAGGATCAGCTTGGCGCCGCCGGTGAACATGGCGGGCGCGCCGCATTCATCGACCTCGATATGCGCTTCCTCATGGCACAATACCGCCTGCCAAGGCGCCGCAAATGCGGCGAGCGCGATGCTGTTGGCCGCAGTGCCGGTCGGCAGCCACAGCACCGAGCAGCGCGTTTCGAACAGGTCCGAGAAGGCGGTGCCGAGCGCCTGCGACAGCGCATCGCCATCATAGGCGGTATCGACATGGTCGGCGGCGGCGATGGCCTCCATCACCGCAGGATGCACGGGTGCGGCATTGTCCGAGAAGAAGCGGGCGGTGATCATGGCGGCGCCATGCGCCCGCGATGCCCGCTTGTCGAGACGGACGTAACGATTGCGTTTCATCGAATTTTGCAATCACGCATGCCGGATAAATCGATTTGTGCAGCGCAGCATCCCTTCCTATCTGCGTCCTGCAAGTTCCACATAATCCACCAAAAAAGGACTCTCCCATGGCAATCATCGGTAGCAAGCTGCAGCCGTTCAGCGTGCAGGCTTTCCACAACGGCACCTTCTTGGAGGTGACCGAGGCCGACGTGCTCGGCAAGTGGGCGATCTTCTTCTTCTATCCGGCCGATTTCACCTTCGTGTGCCCGACCGAGCTGGAAGACATGGCCAATCATTATGCCGATTTCCGGGCGCTGGGCGCGGAAGTGTTCGGCGTTTCGACCGACACCCACTTCAGCCACAAGGCCTGGCATTCGAGCTCGCCCGCGATCGGCAAGATCGCCTTCCCGCTGCTTGGCGACCCGGCCGGCGTTGTCACCAACAATTTCGGCGTGATGCGCGAAGGTGTCGGTCTGGCTGACCGCGCCACCTTCCTGGTCGATCCGGATGGCGTGGTGCAATTTGTCGAAATCACCTGCGAAGGCGTCGGCCGCAACGCGGCAGAGCTGCTGCGCAAGGTGAAGGCGGCGAAATATGTTCGCGAAAACCCCGGCCAGGTCTGCCCGGCCAAGTGGGAAGAGGGCGCGGAAACGCTCGCCCCGTCGCTGGAACTGGTCGGCAAGATCTGACGATCGGCCGGCTACCCCGCGCGATTCTCGGGATCGCGCGGGGACAGTTTTTCATCACCCGCGCTGTGCCACCTCGTTGCGCCTTTTGGCGCCGATGACTGTGCACGCCTCCCCGCTTCAGGATCATCCCATGCTCGATGCCACTCTCAAGCAGCAGCTTGTCACCTACCTTGGCCATGTCCGCCAGCCGGTGGAACTGGTGCCCGCGCTCGACGACGGCGCGAAGTCGGCCGATCTGCTGGGCCTGCTCGAGGAAATCGCGGCGCTGTCCGACAAGGTCAGCGTGGTGCGCGAGGAGGTGCCGGAGGGCACGCGTCGCCCCAGCTTCACCATCCGCCGCGCCGGCAGCGATGTCGCGGTGAACTTCGCGGGCATTCCGCTCGGCCATGAATTCACCTCGCTGGTGCTGGCGCTGCTGCAGGTCGGCGGGCATCCGCCCAAGGTCAGCAACGAATTGCTCGACCAGGTGCGCGGGCTGGAGGGCGATTTTGTCTTCGAAAGCTATTTCTCGCTGTCGTGCCAGAATTGCCCGGACGTGGTGCAGGCGCTCAATTTGATGAGCATCGTCAACCCGCGCATCCGCCACACTGCCATCGACGGCGCGCTGTTCCAGGCCGAGGTGTCGGGTCGCGAGATCATGGCGGTGCCATCGGTGTTCCTCAACGGCGAGCCGTTCGCGCAGGGGCGCATGGAGCTGGAGCAGATCATCGCCCGGCTCGACACCGGCGCCGAGGCGCGGGCGGCCGAATCGATCAAGGCCAAAGAGCCGTTCGAGGTGCTGGTGGTCGGCGGTGGCCCCGCCGGGGCGGCAGCGGCCATCTACGCCGCGCGCAAGGGCATCCGCACCGGGCTCGCCGCGGAACGGTTCGGCGGGCAGGTGCTCGACACTCTGGGCATCGAGAATTTCATTTCGGTCCAGCATACCGAGGGCCCGAAGCTGGTCACCCAGCTGGAAGCGCATGTGCGCGACTATGATGTCGACATCATGAACCTGCAGCGCGCCGAAAAGCTGATCCCCGCAACGCGGCCCGGCGGCCTGCACGAGGTGGTGCTGGCCAATGGCGCGAGCCTGAAGGCGCGGACCATCATCCTCTCCACCGGCGCGCGCTGGCGGCAGATGGGCGTGCCGGGCGAGGAGCTATATCGCAACAAGGGCGTCGCTTACTGCCCGCATTGCGACGGGCCGCTGTTCAAGGGCAAGCGCGTCGCGGTGATCGGTGGCGGCAATTCGGGGGTCGAGGCGGCGATCGATCTGGCCGGTATCGTCGCGCACGTCACGCTGATCGAATACGACAGCCAGTTGCGCGCTGACGCAGTGTTGCAGCGCAAGCTCGCCAGCCTGCCCAATGTCGAGATCATCACCAGTGCCGCGACCACCGAGGTCAAGGGCGATGGCGCGCGCGTCACCGCGCTGACCTATGAGGATCGTCGGGCGGGCAAGCTGCGCGAGATCGCGCTCGAAGGGATATTCGTGCAGATCGGGCTGGTGCCCAACAGCGAATGGCTGAAGGACGTCATCGCACTGTCCCCGCGCGGCGAGATCGAGGTGGATGCACGTGGCGCGACGTCGCAGCCGGGCATCTTCGCGGCCGGGGACGTGACGACCACGCCGTACAAGCAGATCGTCATCGCCATGGGTGAAGGCTCCAAGGCGGCGCTATCGGCGTTCGACCATCTGATCCGGCTGGCGCCGGCTGAGGATGTGGCCGAGGCGGCTTAGTGTCAGCTTGTTTTCACCGTCATTGCGAGCGTAGCGAAGCAATCCAGGGTCGGCGCTAACCGCACTGGATTGCTTCGCTACGCTCGCAATGACGGTGTCCGGTAGGCTCGCCTTTTAACGATCCCGCTTTGCCAGCAGCCTCAACCGCAGGGCGTTGAGGCGGATGAAGCCGGCGGCGTCCTTCTGGTCATAGGCACCGGCATCGTCCTCGAACGTCACATGCCGTTCGGAATAGAGGCTGTTCGGCGATCTGCGGCCGACGACGCTGGCGAGGCCCTTGTAGAGCTTGAGCCGGACGGTGCCGCTGACCTTGGCCTGGCTGTGGTCGATCGCCGCCTGCAGCATCTCGCGCTCGGGGCTGAACCAGAAGCCGTTGTAGATCAGTTCGGCATATTTGGGCATCAGCTCGTCCTTGAGGTGCGCCGCGCCGCGATCCAGCGTGATGCTCTCGATGCCGCGATGGGCGCGGGCGTAGATCTCTCCGCCGGGCGTCTCATACATGCCGCGCGACTTCATGCCGACGAAGCGGTTCTCGACCAGATCGAGCCGGCCGATGCCATGCGTGCGGCCAAGCTCGTTGAGCGCGGCGAGCAGCGTGGCCGGCGACATCGCCTCTCCATTCAGCGCGACGCCATCGCCCTTTTCGAAATCGATGGTGATATATTCGGGGCTGTCCGGCGCGTCCTCAGGATCGACGGTGCGCGAATAGACATAGTCCGGGGTCTCGTCCCACGGGTTTTCCAGCACCTTGCCCTCGGAACTGGTATGGAGGAGGTTGGCGTCGGTGCTGAACGGGCTTTCGCCGCGCTTGTCCCTGGGGACCGGGATCTGGTGCGCTTCGGCCCAGGCGATCAGCGCGGTACGGCTGGTCAAATCCCACTCGCGCCACGGCGCGATCACCTTGAGGTCCGGTGCCAGCGCGGCGACGCCGAGTTCGAAGCGGACCTGGTCATTGCCCTTGCCGGTCGCGCCATGCGCCACGGCATCGGCGCCGGTTTCGCGCGCGATTTCGACGAGACGCTTGGCGATCAGCGGGCGGGCGATGCTGGTGCCGAGCAGATAGTCGCCCTCATAGCGGGCATTGGCGCGCATCATCGGAAAGACGAAGTCGCGGACGAATTCCTCGCGCAGATCGTCGATGAAGATATGCCGGTCGGGGATGCCGATCATCCGCGCCTTGGCCCGCGCCGGTTCCAGCTCCTCGCCCTGGCCGAGATCGGCGGTGAAGGTGACGACCTCGCACGCATAGGTGGTCTGCAGCCACTTGAGGATGACGCTGGTGTCGAGCCCGCCCGAATAGGCGAGGACAACGCGCTTGATCGTATCGGACACCCGGGCTTCTCCTGATTGGCGGTCAGCGGGCGCTTTAGTCGGATGGACGGTTTGTGCAAGCGGTGCGCAACGATGTGTCCCGGCGGGTGCCCGACCGGCTGCGCAACATTGGGCAAGACAGTCGTTGCGCCCAACCCATAGGCTGCGTCCTCTCCTCTTTTCCCCCGATCATACCGAGGTGCAGGCCATGACGAAGTTTGACGATCCATCAGCCGATGCGGATGCCCAAGACTCCGGCTGGCGGCCCTTGCGGATCGTCCGGATCGAGCATGAGAGCAGCGTCATCCGGTCCTTCCATCTCGAGTCGGTCGACGGTGGGGCCTTGGCGGTTGCGGATGCCGGGCAGCATCTGCCCATCAGGCTTTCCATTGTCGGAGAGGCCGCGCCGGTGCTGCGTACCTATACGCTGTCCAATGTGCCCAACGACCGGGCATACAGGATCAGCGTGCGCCGGCTGGGGCTGGCGTCGAGCCATCTGCATGCGATCATGCGCGTCGGCGACATACTCTACGCCAAGCCGCCGGCCGGCAGTTTCGTGGTGGACACGGCGGCGCGGCATCGTGCGGTGATGGTGGCCGCAGGCGTAGGGATCACGCCGCTGCTGGCCATGCTCGCGCACCTGGTTGCGGGCGAGGAGGCTGGCCATGCGATGCGGCCGGTGACATTCTTCTACGCCGCCCATTCGGTCGAGGAGCGCGCGTTCGATGCCGAGCTGGCGGAGCTTCAGGCCCGCGCCGGTGACAAGCTGAGGCTAGTCCGGCTGCTAAGCCAGACCGGCGGCGCGGAGCTGGGCAAGGACTATGAGGAAGGCGGCTTCATGCAGGCGGCCGTGTTCCACCGCCATCTCGGGTTCGAACGGCAGGATTTCTACATGTGCGGGCCGCCGCCGTTCATGCAGGCAGTCTATTCCACATTGCGCGAGGCGGGCGTCGCTGACCAGCACATCCATGCCGAGGCGTTCGGTCCGGCGTCGCTGGTGCGCACCGGCGATACGCCCGAATGCACCGGGCCGGCAAAATTTCCTTCTTCCGCATCGGAACGGGTCCGCTTCGCGCCGTCCGACGTCGATGCCGTGTGGAATCCGGGCGACGGCAGCCTGCTCGAACTGGCCGAGGCAGCGGGGCTAACCCCCGACTATGGGTGCCGGGTCGGTGCCTGCGGTGCCTGCAAGTCGCGTCTGGTCTCGGGCGAAGTGGCCTATATCCGCCAGACTTCTGCGGCGCATGGCGAGAATGAGGTGCTGATCTGCAGCGCGGTACCTGCCGAGCGGGGCAGTGGCGGCGCGCCGGTGGTCATCGCGCTCAACCAGCCGGGCTAGAGGCTATGCCGGGCGTAGCTGCGCTGGCGACAGGTCAGGCTTCGCCGCGCAACTGTGTTTCGTTGGTTGCCATATAATCGCGCGTGATCGGCAAGGCGTCGCGCCGCCGGGTCATCTGGATCTGCACATTCATATGCCCGTCGTGGCGGAAGGCATTGGCGGCCGAGGCGAGGTAGAACATCCACATCCGCCAGAAGCGCGCGTCGTACAGCGCCTCGATCTCGGCGCGCCTAGCAAGGCAACGATCGTACCAGTGCTGTAGCGTGTGGGCATAGTGCAGCCGCAACACCTCGATATCGGTGATCCACAGCCAGCTTTGCTCGATATGCGGCACGATTTCCGAGGTGGCCGGGGCATAGCCGCCGGGGAAGATATATTTGGCGGTCCAGGGATCGGTAACGCCGGGGCCGTCGGCGCGGGCGATGGTGTGGAGCAGGGCGACGCCATCGGCCTGCAGCAGCGCATGCACCTGTTCGAAAAAGGCGCGATAGTGCGGCCGGCCGACATGTTCGAACATGCCGACCGAAACGATGCGATCGAAGCGTCCGTCGGCCGGCGTGAGCGCGCGATAATCGACCAGCTCGAAGCGGACCTGGTTGGCGAGGCCTTCGCGGGCGGCGCGGGCGCGGGCGTAGGCGAGCTGTTCTTCCGACAGGGTGATGCCGGTGACGTCCGCGCCGCAATGGCGGGCTAGGTAGAGCGAGAGTCCGCCCCAGCCGCAGCCGATGTCGAGAACGCGCATGCCCGGGGCGATGGCAAGCTTGGCGGCGATATGCGCCAGCTTGTCCAGCTGAGCCTGTTCGAGGCTGTTGGCGGGATCGGTGAAATAGGCGCAGCTATATTGCCGCTCGGGATCGAGGAAGAGATCGTAGAGGCGGTCGTCGAGGTCATAGTGATGCGCGACATTTTTTTTGGAGCGCAGGCCGTCGTTGAGCTGCTGGAAGCGCGACACCAACCGCTGCGCCTTCCACAGCGCGACGCGGGTGTGGTTGTCACGGTCCCAGCGCGCATTGTGGGCGATCAGCGCGAGCAGCGCCATGATGTCGTCATTGGCGACGGTCAGGCTGCCATCCATGAACGCCTCGCCAGCGCCGAGCGCCGGATTGCGGCCGATGGCCCATGCCGCGCGGCGGCTGTGGATGGTGACGGCCAGTGGCTCGGAATGCGGGTCGCCATAGCGGCGCACCTGTCCATCCGGGCCGGTGACCAGCAGTGCGCCATCCTTGATCAACTTGGTCAGCAGGCGTGAGAGCAGAAGCATGAGGCTGAAAGGCTTCCTTTGAAAGGTGCTTGGGTGGTAGGGTGCCAGTGTCTTTGGCGCAAATCAGGCGGACTTGTCGCGGATAAGGGCGGGTCGTTGCACTAAATCAGCAATCTTCTGCAAGGGGAGCAACAATGGCTGGTCCGGAGAATAGCACAAAGCCGACAGAAGTTTCCGTCGACGCATTCCTGGCTGCGATTCCCGACGCGCGACGGCGCGAAGAAGCAGGACAGATCGACGCGATGATGCGGCGGGTGACCGGCGAAGTGCCGCAGATGTGGGGGCCGAGCATCGTCGGCTACGGCAGCTACCATTATCGCTACGACAGCGGGCGGGAGGGCGACATGTGCCGCATTGGTTTCAGCCCGCGCAAGGCGCAGCATGTGCTGTATCTGGTCGGCAGTTTCGATGACCGTCAGGCCGAAGCCGATGCGCTGCTTGCCAGCCTGGGCAAATATTCGACCGGCAAGGCCTGCCTCTACATCAAGAAGCTGGCCGACGTGGAGATGGCAGTGCTGGAGCGGCTGGCGGGGCTCAACTGGGATATCATGAACGCCCGCTATCCCGCATAAACCATGTGGCAGCGAAGGGAGTCGGACAATGAGCGAGTTTGCAGGCAAGCGGGTGCTGGTGCTGGGCGGCAGCCGGGGCATCGGCGCGTCGATGGTCAGGCATTTTGCGTCGGCGGGCGCGGACGTGGCGTTCACCTACGCGGGATCGAAGGACGCGGCCGAGGCGCTGGCCGCCGAAACCGGAGCGTCGGCGCACAAGGCCGACAGTGCGGTGCGCGAGGAGACAGTGGCGGCGGTGCGCGATGCAGGCGCGCTCGACATCCTCATCGTCAATGCAGGGGTGGCGATCATGGGCGATCCGCTCAAGCTCGAGGCCGATGCGGTCGACCGGCTGATCGATATCAACGTGCGCTCGCCCTATCATGCCGCGGTCGAAGCCGGGCGGCAGATGAACGACAATGGCCGCATCGTCATCATCGGATCGGTCAACGGCGATCGGGTGCCGGGGCCGGGCTTTACCGCCTATGCGCTGTCCAAATCGGCGATGCAGGGGCTGGCGCGCGGGCTGGCGCGCGACTTCGGGGCGCGCGGCATCACCGTCAACACCATCCAGCCGGGGCCGGTCGATACCGACATGAACCCGGCCGATGGCCCCTTTTCGGGCATGCTGCTGTCGCTGATGGCGGTCAAACGCTATGCCCATGCCGACGAGATTGCCGCGCTGGCGCTGTTCCTGTGCGGCAAGGATGCGGCGCTGATCACAGGCACGACGCATACGATCGATGGGGGGCTGGGGATTTAGGAGGGACAGGTAGCGCAGCGACTAGGGTGTGTTTGAATAGCTGAGTTTTCGGACACACCCACACCCTCGCCGCCTTCGGCGTCTTTCCCTCTCCCGCAAGCGGGAGAGGGGTTGGCGGCCTTGCCTCGTTGCAATTGCAACGGCATGACGCGGCTAGAAAAATTGTCACGGAGAGTCCCCCCATGAAATCGCTCGCCCCCCTCTACGCCGCTTCGGCGCTGACGATCACGCTGATCGGCGCGACCGCTGCGTCTGCCGACGAAGGCATGTGGACCTTCGACAATTTCCCTGCCGAAGCGATGCGGAGCGCGCATGGCTGGGCACCCGATCAGGCGTGGCTCGACCATGTCCGCCAGTCGTCGGTGCGCATCAACGGCTGCTCGGCGAGCTTCGTTTCGGGCAATGGCCTGATCCTGACCAACCATCACTGCATCGACGCCTGCCTGCAGCAGCTGTCTACCGCCGACGACGATCTGGTCGCCAAGGGCTTTGTCGCCGACCGGCGCGAGGCCGAGCGGCAGTGCCCGGGGCAGCAGGCCGAGGTGGTCGAGAAGATCGAGGACGTGACCGCGCGCGTTGCCGGGGCGATCGGCTCCGCCACCGGCGAGGCGCTGGTGCGCGCCCGCGACGCGGAGATTGCCGCGATCGAAGCGGCAGGGTGCAGCGATCCGGCCAAATATCGCTGTCAGGTGGTGACGCTCTACGGCGGCGGCCAGTACAAGCTCTACACCTATCGCCGCTACAGCGACGTGCGCATGGTGTGGGCGCCAGAGGCGCAGGCGGCGCAGTTCGGCGGCGATCCCGACAATTTCAACTTCCCGCGCTATTCTTTGGATGCCAGCTTCCTGCGCGCCTATGAAGATGGCCGGCCGGTGGAAACGCCGCATTTCCTGCGCTGGAATCCGCGCGCGCCGGAGGCGGGGGAGATCGTGATGGTCTCCGGCAATCCGGGATCGACCGCGCGCGGGCTGACCGAGACGCAGCGCGCCTTCGTGCGCGAGGTGGCATTGCCGACGACGCTGATCCTGGGATCCGAATTCCGCGGCCGGCTGATCGCGGCGATGGAGGCCGGCGACGCCGAGATCCGGCGGCAGGGCGAAGGCGCGCTGGGCGGCATCGAGAACAGCTTCAAGGCGCAATCGGGCCAGTTGCGTTCGTTGAACGACGCCGAGTTCCGCGCGATGCTGGAACGTCAGGAAGCCGATCTGCGCAGCCGCAGCGCCGGCAATGCCGCGATCGGCGATCCGTGGGCGGAGATTGCCGCGGCGGATGCGGCCTATCGCCCGCTCTATCTCGACTATCGCTTCCTCGAAGCGCAGGCCGGGCAGGGCAGCCAGCTGTTCCGCTGGGCGCGGACGCTGGTGCGCAGCGCGGCCGAGCGCGACAAGCCGGCGGCGGAGCGCCTGCCCGGGTTCAGCGACGCCAATCTGGCGCGCACCGCGCAGACGCTGTTCCAGCCGGTGCCGACCTACGATTGGCTCGAGGAACTGCGGCTGTCCTTCTGGCTGGAAAAGACCCGCGAATATCTGACCGTCGACAGCCCGGAAGTACGGGCGCTGCTGGGCCGCGAGGCGCCCGAAGCGCTGGCGGCGCGGCTGGTCGAAGGTTCGCGGCTCGCCGATCCGGCGGTGCGCCGGGCGCTGTGGGAGGGTGGCTCCGCCGCCATCGCCGCATCGAACGACCCGCTGATCATGTTCGTGCGTGAGACCGACGCGCGTGCGCGCGCGGTGCGGGCCCGGGTCGAGGCCGTGTATGAAGGCCCGGTGACTGCGGCGCAGACCCGGCTCGCGGCAGCGCGCTTCGCGGCTTATGGCGATTCCGCCTACCCCGACGCGACCTTCACGCTGCGCCTGTCCTACGGCACGGTGCAGGGGTGGAACGAGCGTGGGAATAACGTGCCGTATCGCACGCTGATCGGCGGCACGTTCGACCGCGCCACCGGGGCGCCGCCGTTCCACCTGGCGCCCGCCTTTGCCGCCAACCGCGCGGCGATCGACGGGACGCTGACCTATGATTTTGTTTCGACCAACGACATCATCGGCGGCAATTCAGGTTCGCCGGTGATTGCCCGCGACGGCAGCGTACTGGGCGCGGCGTTCGACGGCAACATCCACAGCCTTGGCGGCAATTTCGGTTACGACGGGCGGATGAACCGGACGGTTACCGTGTCGACGCAGGCGATCCAGGAGGCGCTGACGGACATCTATCCGGCGCCGGCACTGGTGGCAGAGTTGAATGGGGGCAGCCGGCGCGGGCGGCGGTGACAGGTCCTCCCCGGAACGGGGAGGGGGACCACGAAGTGGTGGAGGGGCACGGGGTTCTCGCGTGCCCTCACGGTACGACGCGACTGCCCCTCCACCATCCTGCGGATGGTCCCCCTCCCCCGCTGGGGGAGGATCCTAGGCCGCCACCTCGCTCAAATACCGCTCGCGATAGGCTTTCCTGAGGCCGACGCGGTCGAGCTTGCCGGTACCGAGCACCGGCAGCGCGTCGGGCGCTTCCCAGATTTTTGCCGGCACCTTGAAGGCGGCGAGCCGCTCGCCGAGGAAGGCGCGCAGCGTCTCTTCGCTCACCGCCTCGCCCGGCTTGTAATGGACGACGGCGCCGACGATTTCGCCGAACCGCTCGTCGGGCAGGCCGAACACCGAGCATTCGGCGACCGCGGTGTGGCCATAGATGGCGCTTTCCACCTCCGGGCAGCTGATATTCTCGCCGCCGCGGATGATGATGTCCTTCTTGCGGTCGACGATGAACAGATAGCCGTCCTCGTCGAGATAGCCGAGATCGCCGGTGCGGAAGCGGCCGTCCTTCGTGAAGGCGGCCTCGGTCGCCTCGCGGTTGTGCCAATAGCCTTCGAAATTGGCGACAGAACGGATCGAGACTTCGCCAATCTGCCCCTGCGGCAGCGGGTTGCCGGCATCGTCGATGATGGCGAGATCGACCAGCGGGGCGCTGGCCGGGCCGGTCGAATCGGGCTTGGCGAGATAATTGTCGTTGATGTTGCCGCAGCCGATGCCGTTGGTTTCCGTGAGGCCATAGCCGAGCAGCGGCTGGCCGCCGCCCATGCCCTTGGACAGCCGATCGACATGGTCGCGCGGGCGCGGGGCGCCGCCGGCGGCGAAGCTCTTGCAGCTGGTCAGGTCATATTTGTCGCGGTTGGGGTGGATCAGCATCTCGTAGCTCATCAGCGGCACGCCGACGAAATAGGTGATCTTTTCCTTTTCGATGAGGCGCATCGCCTCCTCCGCGTCCCACTTGGGCATCATCACCAGCTTGCGGCCGATGGCGAAGCTTTGCAGCATCACCGGCACTTCGCCGGTGACGTGGAACAGCGGCACGTTGAGCAGCGTCGACGCCTGACCTTCGGGCGCGTTGCCGGCCTGAGTCAGCACATGCACGATGGTCGCGGTCTGGACGATATAGTTGAACGTGCCCTGGGTGACGGCGCGGTGGGTGGAATAGGCGCCTTTCGACTGGCCGGTCGAGCCCGAGGTGAACAGGATGGTGGCGACATCGTCCCCCACCACCATCGGCAACTGGGTCGCGTCGCTGCCGCCCTTGTGGGTCAGCGGGGCGATGGCTTCGGCAATCGGACGGGCGATGTCGAGGATGACGATTTCCGCGCCATGATCGATGCCGGTGGCTTCGAGCCGACCGGCGCGCTGCGCGTCTGCAAGGACGAAGCGGCAGCCGGCGTCCTTGATGCCGGCGGCAAGTTCCGGGCCCTGCCACCAGCCGTTGAGCAGGGTGGCGACGCCGCCGGCCATCAGCACGCCCATGTAGGTGACGATCCATGCCGGCGCGTTGCGCATGGCGATGCCGACGCGATCCCCCTTGGCAAGCCCGTAGCCGTCGACCAGCGCGCGGGCGACATCGGTGGCGCGCGCGTAGGTTTCCTTGAAGCTCAACCGCTCATCGCCATCGACGAGGAAATCGAGGTCACCGTGCAGGTTGCAGAAATAGGCGAAATAGAAGGGCAGGCTGGGCGGCGCGTTGGCGATGATCGGCAGGCTCTGGCCATATTTCTCGATAGTACCGAGCTGGAACATCTTGCCTTCGCCGATTACGGCGTCGAGGCCCTCGGCAATCAGCTGGTCCAGTGCAGATGGCATGGCGAATCTCTCCCTTTTGCTTTCGCTCGCGCGTCGGCAACGATATGGGGAGAAAAATCCCGAGGGGAAAGACCTTGATCCTGTCCATGCTGGCCGAGGCCGCGACCTACACCAATTTCAAAGATCTGGGGCTGGTCAACGCGGTGCATATTCCGCTGCCCTTCACCGACTGGCAGTTGCCGCTGCGCTTCTACAGCCTCGCCTACATCATCGGCATCTTTGCCGGTTACTGGCTGGTCAAGAAGATGCTGCGCCAGCCGGGCGCACCGATGGCCGAGCGGCATGTCGACGATCTGCTGTTCTGGGCGATGCTGGGCGTCATCCTGGGCGGGCGGCTGGGCTATGTGCTGTTTTACAATCTGGAACAGTATCTGGCCGATCCGGTGGCGATCGTCCGGCTGTGGGACGGCGGCATGAGCTTTCATGGCGGCGTGATCGGCGTGACGCTGGCGATCTGGTACATCGCGCGGCGCAACGGGCTGAGCTTCCTGCGCGTGTGCGATTATGTGGCCTGCGTGGTGCCGATCGGCATGCTGCTCGGGCGGCTTGCCAATTTCGTCAACGGCGAGCTGTGGGGGCGGGCAACCGATGTGCCCTGGGCGATGACCTTTTGCGATGTCTCTTCCAACCCGTGCGTCAGCTCCATGATCGCGCGCCATCCCAGCCAGCTGTATCAGGCGGGGCTGGAGGGACTGGCGATGCTGGTGCTGATGAGCTGGCTGTTCTGGCGCACCAGGGCGCGCTACAATCCGGGCATGCTGGTCGGCATCTTTGCGGCCGGCATGGGGCTGGCCCGCTTCATCAACGAGTTTTTCCGCGAGCCGGATTCGCAACTGCTGTGGCTCGCGCAGCTGACGGGGCTGTCGATGGGCCAGTGGCTGACCATTCCGATGATCGTGCTCGGGCTGTGGCTGGCCTGGTCGGCCAAGGGCCGCCGGCAGCGGGTGGAGCCGATTGCGGGCGCGGACAGCGTGGCTTGAGCGGGGTCGGGTGACCTTTTCAATGCATTCATATCACAAGGTCATTCCCGCGAAAGCGGGAATCCAGGAGCGACACAGCGTACTGCTCGATGACGCCCCTGGATTCCCGCTTTCGCGGGAATGAAATTCGGTGGTTGTAGTGACGAAGTCCGCCGCAGCCGAACGGCTGGAGAAACTGATCGCACAGGGCGGATCGGTGCCGGTCAGCCTGCTGATGGCCTATGCCAACCAGCATTATTACGCGACGCGCGACCCGCTGGGCACCGACGGCGATTTCACCACCGCGCCGGAAATCAGCCAGATGTTCGGCGAGATGATCGGGCTATGGTGTGCGGACCTGTGGATGCGTGCGGGCCAGCCGACGGTGGCCTATGCCGAGCTGGGGCCGGGGCGCGGATCGCTCGCGGCCGATGCGCTGCGATCGATGGCGCGGTTCGGCCTCGTGCCCGCAGTCCATTTTGTCGAGACCAGTCCGGTCCTGCGCGACGTGCAGGCCGCGGCGGTGCCGGGCGCGACCTTCCATGCCGACGTCTCGACCCTGCCGGGCGATGCACCGCTGCTGGTGGTCGCCAATGAATTTTTCGACGCGCTGCCGATCCGCCAGCTGGTGAAGACCGCCCAAGGCTGGCGCGAACGGGTGGTGACCCTGGTCGACGGAGTGTTCACGCCGGCCGCGGGCCGCGTGCCGATGGATGCGGCAGTGCCGCCCGACATGCGCTCCGCCGGGGTCGGGGCGATCGTCGAGGCCAGTCCGGCCAGCGTCGCAATCGCGCGCGATCTGGCCCAGACGCTGGCGCGGCAGGGCGGGGCGATGCTGGTGGTCGATTATGGCTATGCGGTGGCCGCCCCCGGCGACACGCTGCAGGCGGTCGAACGGCACCGTTTTGCCGATGCCTTCGATTGCGTGGGCGAGCGCGACATCACCGCGCATGTCGATTTCGGCGCGCTGGCCATAGTCGGCGAGAGCGAGGGGCTGGTCGTTTCGGGGCCGGTCGGGCAGGGCGACTTCTTGCAGCGGCTGGGCATCGTCGCCCGCGCGCAATCGCTGGCGGCGCGCAATCCGGCGCGCAGCGTCGACGTCCAGGAGGCGCTGCGACGGCTGACGCATCCGGACCAGATGGGCAAGCTGTTCAAGGTGCTGGCGATGCGGCATGACGCATGGCCGCAGGCGGAGGGTTTCGAGTGAGGCAGTCGACAGGCGAGATAGTGCTGGAAGCGCCGACGGTGGCTGACGCGGCTGCCCTGTCCGCCTGCGCGCAGCGGATTTTCTGCGATACCTTTGCCCATATGAACTACCCGCCTGACGATCTGGCGGCGTTTCTCGATACGGCGATGGGGTCGGCCGCCTATGCGCGGCAGATTGCCGATGCCGCCTATGCGCTGCGCATCGTGCGCGATGCGGACGGTGCGATCAGGGGCTTCGTCAAGGGCGGCCCCAACGACCTGCCTGTGCCTGATGGCGACCCCGAGCCGGCGAAGACGTGGGAATTGCATCAGCTCTACCTGGACAAGGCGGTGCAAGGCAGCGGCGTTGCCGATGCCATGATGGATTTCATCTTCGCCGAGGCGCGCGCGCGCGGGGCGGAGGCGCTCTATCTCTCGGTCTGGGTCGGCAATGAACGGGCCAAGCGCTTCTATGCGCGGCATGGCTTTGTCGAGGTGGGGAAGAACCCCTTTTACGTGGGGGCTGTGGTCGACGACGACCGGGTGTGGCGGAAGTGGTTGTGAGGCCGGTTTCCCATGTCGTCATTCCCGCGAAGGCGGGAGCCCAACTGCCAGTCTATCGGCTGGATTCCCGCCTTCGCGGGAATGACGAGGGATGGACATGGTGACCCCTATCCCTCTGTGGCACAGCGGACTGCTCGATGGCTCGCCGCATGGTTTTGCCGGGCGGCGGGGCGGCGTCTCGACCGGTGCGTTTGCCAGCCTCAACACCGGCCGTGGCTCCGGCGAGGACCCGGCGATCATCGCGGCCAACCGGCGGCGCGCGGCGGACGCGGTGTTGCCGGGTGCCGCGTCTTCATTGACGCTCACCGGTGAACCGGCAGCTTTGGCCAGCGTCTATCAGGTGCATGGTCGCACCTGCGTGACGGTGCGGGAGGTAGTGGCGTTCGAGGAGCGGCCGCAGGCGGATGCGATGGTGACCGACGTGCCCGGTCTGCTGCTGGGCATCCTGACCGCCGATTGCGTGCCGGTGCTGTTTGCCGATCGCGCGGCGGGCGTGGTCGGCGCGGCGCATGCCGGGTGGAAGGGCGCGCTGGCCGGGGTGACCGATGCCTGCGTGGAGGCGATGGTGGCGCTGGGCGCAGACGTGTCGCGCATCGCCGCCGCCGTCGGGCCGTGCATCGCGCGGGCGAGTTACGAAGTGGATGAGCGGCTGCTGCGCGCCTTTGTCGAGGCCGATGCCGAGAATGAGCGCTTCTTCATCGACGGCCGGCCGGGCCACTGGCAATTCGACCTGGAAGCCTATGTGGCGATGCGGCTGGCGGCTGCGGGGGTGGCGCGGGTCGAGCTGCTGGGGCTCGACACCTATGCCAATGAGGGTGATTTTTTCAGCTTCCGCCGCGCGACCCACCGGGGCGAGCCTAGCTATGGGCGGCAGCTCAGCATGATCGGAGTGGCAGGATGATGCGATTGCGAGAACCTCCCCGGAACGGGGAGGGGGACCGCGAAGCGGTGGAGGGGTGGCGCGCACCGCGCGCTTCTGCCCTTGCCGATGGCGCGGGTGCTCGCTGCGCTCGCAACCCCTCCACCATCCTGCGGATGGTCCCCCTCCCCGTTCCGGGGAGGTCCTTGGCATGACCGCGCAGCGCATCGGCCTTGTCGCCGGCATTATCGTCTTCATCGGCATGCTGCTGCTGCCCGCGCCTGCCGGCATGGAAGCCGCCGCCTGGCGGATGGCCGCGCTGACTGTGCTGATGGCGATCTGGTGGATGACCGAAGCCCTGCCGCTGACCGTGACCGCGCTGCTGCCGTTCCTGCTGGTGCCGATGTTCGGGATCATGAGCGCTGCAGACATCGCATCCGAATATTATTCGCCGATCCTGTTCCTGATCTTGGGTGGCGCCTTCCTTGCGCTCGCCATCGAGCGGGTCGGGCTGCACCGGCGGCTGGCGCTGGCGCTGCTGGCGCGATCGGGCGACACCGCCTGGGGCCTGCTGTTCGCCTTCATGGCGTCGACCGCGATCCTGTCGATGTTCATTTCCAACACCTCGACTGCGCTGATCATGGTGCCGATCGCCATCGCGGTACTGGCCGCGGTGCGCACGCCGGAGGGCGAGACCGGGGGTATGGCGGGCGCGCTGATGATGGGCATCGCCTTTGCCGCGTCGATCGGTGGCCTCGGCACCATCGTCGGATCGCCAACCAATGCCATCGCCGTCGGACTGATCGAGAAGGCGGTCGATGTCGAAATCGGCTTTGCGCTATGGGCGGCCTATGGCGTGCCGATGGTGGTGCTGGGCACCCTGCTCGCGTTCATCATCCTGATCCGCGTGCAGAAGCTGGCCAAGACCGGGTTCGACGTGCCGAGCGCGCGTGTCGCCATCGGCGAGGCGGGGGCGTGGAGCACGGCGGAGAAGCGGGTGGTGCCGATCTTCGGCCTGGTGTTCCTGGCGTGGGTGGCGCAGCCATTGCTCGAGCCGCTGTTCCCGGCCGGGGCGCTGACCGATGGCACCATCGCGGTGGCCGGATCGCTGCTGCTGTTCCTGGTGCCCGACGGCACCGGGCGGGTGCTGCTGACCTGGAAGGAGGCGGACCGGGCGCCCTGGGGGGTGATCATGATGTTCGGCGGCGGGCTGGCGCTGGCGGCGGGGATCACCGAAAGCGGGCTGGCGGCGTGGCTGGGCGAGGCGCTGGAGCCGCTGCGCGGGGTGCACCCCATCCTCATCGCGCTGGCGCTGTGCGCGCTGGTGGTGCTGATCACCGAATTCGCCTCCAACGTCGCCACCGCGAGCGGGGTGATGCCGGTGGTCGCCGCATTGATCGCGGCGACCGGCGTCGATCCGCTGCTGCTCGCCATGCCCGCCGCGCTGGCGGCAAGCTGGGGCTTCATGCTGCCGTCGGGGACGGGGCCGAACGCGATTGCCTGGGCGAGCGGGCACATCGCGCTGCCGCGGATGCTGAAGGCGGGGCTTGCGCTGGACGTGATCGGCATACCCTTGATCGTGGGTGTGGCGTGGGCAGTTTCTCTGACGGCGTGAGACGGTTTCAATTGTAACCGGATTGGGCTAGGATTTTCCTATCCCGTCATTGCGAGCGAAGCGCGGCAATCCAGGACGGCGCTGCGCGACTCTGGATTGCTTCGCTTCGCTCGCAATGACGAGCAAAAACTGCGGAGAAAATCTTACATGACCGACGCCACGCTTCCCCCCGCCACCCCGCGCCGCAAGCCCAAGCCGTCGGTCGAAACGCTGGGCAACCGCAAGCTTTCGCCGTCGACGCTGATGATGGGCTTCGGCTTTGATCCGGTGCTGTCGGAAGGATCGCTGAAGCCGCCGATCTTCCTGACCTCCACCTTCGCCTTCGAAAGCGCGGAGGCGGGCAAGCGGCATTTCGAGGGGATTACCGGCAAGCGCCCGGGCGGGGCGGATGGCCTCGTCTATTCGCGCTTCAACGGGCCCAATCAGGAAATCCTCGAGGATCGCCTGGCGGTATGGGACGAGGCGGAGGATGCGCTGGTGTTTTCGAGCGGCATGTCCGCCATCGCCACGCTGTTCCTGGCGCATGTCGGCGCGGGCGACGTCATCGTCCATTCGGGGCCGCTTTATGCCGCGACCGAAACGATGATCGCGCGCATCTTCGCGCGCTTCGGCATCACCTATCTCGACTTCCCGGCAGAGGCATCGCGCGCCGAGATGGATGCGATCCTGGGTGCGGCCAAGGCGCAGGCGGCGGCGAGCGGCGGCCGGGTGGCGATGGTCTATCTGGAAAGCCCGGCCAACCCGACCAACGCGCTGGTCGATGTCGAGGCGATGCGCGCCGCGGTCGATGCGGCGTTCGAAACGGACGCGCGCCCGCCGATCGCCATCGACAACACCTTCCTCGGCCCCTTGTGGTCCAAGCCGTTGCTGCATGGTGCGGACATGGCGGTCTACAGCCTGACCAAATATGTCGGCGGGCACAGCGATCTGGTGGCGGGCGGCGTGCTCGGCGCCAAGCGCTGGCTCGACCCGGTGCGCAGCATGCGCAACACCATCGGCACCATCTGCGACCCCAACACCGCCTGGATGCTGATGCGCAGCCTGGAGACGCTGGAACTGCGCATGGACCGCGCGGGGCAGAATGCAGCGGTGGTGTGCGATTTCCTGCGCAGCCACCCCAAGGTCGAAGGGCTGGGCTATCTCGGCTTCCTGCCGGAAGGGGCGCAGAAGGATATTTTCGAGCGGCACTGCACCGGGGCGGGCTCCACCTTCTCGCTGTTCATCAAGGGCGGAGAGGCGGAGGCCTTCCGCTTCCTCGACGCGCTGCGCATCGCCAAGCTGGCGGTCAGCCTGGGCGGCACCGAGACGCTGGCGAGCGCGCCTGCCGCCATGACGCATCTTTCGGTGCCCGACGAGCGCAAGAAGGCGATGGGCATCACCCCCAATCTGGTGCGCATTTCGATCGGCATCGAACATCCCGACGATCTGATCGCCGATTTCGCGCAGGCGCTCGACGCGGTGTGAGGCACAAGCCACGATAACCGCAGCTATCTGGCAAAACCGCTTGCGGCACGAAACTTTCCTGCCCACTGTTGCGTTCGATGGTTATGGCGGCGGAATATTCGTTCGAGGGGGATGGCGAGGCCGCCATTTTGATGCTGCGCGGGCGTTTTACGCTCGCGCGCATCGGTGCCGTGCATGACGAACTGCAGGCGGCGGTGGCGGAGCGGCAGCGGCTGTCCGCCATCGACCTGTCCAACATTGAACGCATCGATACGGTCGGCGCCTGGCTGGTCAGCCGTCTGGCCGCTGCAAGCGGTGCGCGGATCGACGGCGCCAGCCCGGAGGCGGTGACGCTGATGGAGGCGGTGCAGCGTGCCGACCAGCCGGTGCAGATGCGCCCGGACATATCCTCCCCGTTCGTGCGATTTGCCGAGCAGGTCGGGGCGGCGGTCGGCATCATCGTCCGCGAGTTCCTGCAACTGGTCGCCTTCTTCGGTGAGGCGCTGATCTCCGCGGGGCGGCTGCTTGCCCATCCGCGCCGGATCCGCTGGCGCGCCATCGTCCGCGGGTTCGAGACGGTCGGCGTCAATGCGCTGGTGATCATCGGCCTGATGCTGTTCCTCGTCGGCATCGTCATTGCCCAGCAGGGGGCGGTGCAGCTCGAGCAGTTCGGGCTGGAGGTGTTCACGATCAATCTGGTCGGGCGCGCCTCGGTCCGCGAACTGGGGCTGCTGATGGCGGCGATCATGGTCGCGGGCCGTTCGGGGTCGGCGTTCGCGGCACAGATCGGGACGATGAAGCTGACCGAAGAGGTCGACGCGATGCGCACCATCGGCGTTTCTCCGACCGACGCGCTGACCCTGCCGCGCGTGTTCGCCACGCTGCTGATGATGCCGCTGCTGGGCTTCTATGCCTCGATCTGGGCGATCATCGGCGGCGGTCTCTATTGCTGGGTGGGGCTGGGCATTCCGCCGCTGACCTATGTGCAGTTGCTGCAGACCATCATTCCGATGACCGATTTCTACGCGATGCTGATCAAGGCACCGGTGTTCGGCATCATCATCGCCATCACTGGCTGCTACCATGGCATGCAGGTCAAGGCGAATGCGGAGGAAGTGGGGCTGCGCACCACGGCGGCGGTTGTGCAGGGCATCTTCCTGGTGATCGTGCTCGACGCCTTCTTCGCGGTGTTCTTCTCCTCGCTGGGCTGGAACTGATGGCCGAATTTTCGATCCTGCCCGAGGCCGAACCCGAAGAGGTGGTGCCGCTCGACGAATGGGACGACGAGCTAGCCATCCGCGTGCGCGGGCTGACCAACCGCTTCGGCGAGCAGACGGTCCACGAGGGGCTCGACCTCGACGTGCGGAGGGGCGAAATATTGGGCGTGGTCGGCGGGTCGGGCACCGGCAAATCGGTGCTGATGCGCTCGATCATCGGCCTGCAGACGCCGAGCGAGGGCGAGATCTGGGTGTTCGGCCAGCCGGCGCTGGGCCTGACCGATGCCGGTGCGCTGCGCGACGTGCGTCGGCGCTGGGGTGTGCTGTTCCAGGGCGGCGCGCTGTTTTCGACACTGACCGTGGCCGAAAATGTGCAGGTGCCGATCAAGGAATATTACCCAGCCTATTCGCAGGCGGTGCTGGACCAGATTGCCGCCTACAAGGTGGTGCTGGCCGGTCTGCCCGCCAATGCGGGGCCGAAATATCCGGCCGAGCTTTCCGGCGGGATGATCAAGCGCGCGGCCCTGGCGCGGGCGCTGGCGCTCGATCCGGCGCTGCTGTTCCTCGACGAGCCGACCGCCGGACTGGACCCGATCAGCGCCGCGGCGTTCGATGCGCTGATCCGGGAACTTGCCGATACGCTGGGGCTGACCGTGCTGCTGATCACCCATGACCTCGATACGCTGCACAGCGTGTGCGACCGGGTGGCGGTGCTGGCCGACAAGAAGGTGATTGCCATCGGCACCATCGACGAACTGGTGGCGACCGATCATCCGTGGATCCACGAATATTTCAGCGGCCCGCGCGGGCGCACCGCCTCTGCCGCCAACATCAACACCGAGCGACCCAAATCCAGCCTGACCGCGGCCAGCGCCGCGCAGCGATCCGGAGACTGAAGCGATGGAGACCCGTTCCAATAACCTGCTGGTCGGCACCATCACCCTGTTGCTGATGTTCGCGCTGGCGGGCTTTACCGTCTGGCTGGCCGGTGCCGGCAGCCGTGACCGGGTGGAGTATGACATTTTCTTCAAACAGTCGGTGCAGGGGCTCGACCGTGGATCGACCGTGCAATTTTCCGGCGTGCCGGCCGGGCAGGTCAAGGAAATCGCGCTGTGGCAGCCCGATCCGCAGTTCGTGCGGGTGCGGATCGAGGTCGACCGGGACATCCCGATCCTGCAGGGGACGACCGCGTCGATCGGCGGGGTGGGCTTTACCGGCGTGTCGCAGATCAGCCTCGACGGGGCGATCAAGGGGCAGCCGCCGATCACCGATCTCGGACCGGCGGGCCGCCCGGTAATCCCCACCAAGCTGGCGGGCTTTGGCGAACTGCTCAACAATGCGCCGCAACTGCTCGAGCGGCTGTCGACGCTGACCGAGCGGCTGACCGAACTGGCCGATGACCGCAATCAGGAAAGCCTCGCCAACATCCTCGACAATGTCGAATCGCTGACCGGGACGCTTGCCCGCAACGGGCCGCAGATCGAGCAGGCGCTCGCCGAAGCGCGGGTCGCGGTGCAGCAGGCGGGCACGGCGGCGGAGGAAGTCGGCCGGCTGGCGGCGACCACCAACGGGTTGCTCGACGAGCAGGGCCGGCCGCTGATCGCCGACCTGCGCCGCGCGGTATCCTCGGCCGAGCGGTCGATCGTGACGCTGGAAGGCGCGATCAACGATGCGCGGCCGGGGCTGCAATCGTTCAGCAGCCGGACCATACCGGAAGCGAACGCGCTGATCCGCGATCTCAGGCGCAGCGCCACCACGCTGTCCAACGTGGCCGACCGGCTCGATACACAGGGCGCAGGGGCGGTGCTGGGCACCAGCCTGCCCGATTATGAAGAAAAGTGAGGAGGTGACGATGTCCCCCAGAAGCATGTTCGTCGCGCCGCTGGCAGCGCTGTTGCTCACCGGTTGCATCAGCTTTGGCGGCAAGGCACCGCCGTCGCTGCTCAACCTGACCGCCGAGACCGCCCCGGCCGCGAACAGCGCGCGCAGCGGCAGCGCGCAGACCGCGCTGACCATCGTCATCCCTTCGGTACCGCAGAAACTGCGCACGCCGCGGGTGCCGGTCGAGACCGGCGGAACGCAGATTGCCTATCTCAAGGACGCGCAGTGGGTCGAGCCGCCGGCGCGCCTGTTCCAGCGGCTGCTGACCGAGACGCTGTCGGCGGGTGGCCAGCGGCTGGTGCTGACCGAGACCGAGCTGATCACCGGCCCGGGCGAGCTGTTGAGCGGCGACCTGCTCAATTTCGGCGTCGATGCGGACTCGGGCCAGGCGGTGGTCACCTATCAGGCGATCCGGCTGACCAACGATGGATCGACCATCTCCCAGCGCCGGTTCGAGGCGCGCGAGGCGGTGGGTGACCTGACCCCCGCCAACGCCGGTGCGGCGCTCAATCGCGCGGCCAACCGGGTGGCGGGCGAGGTTGCGCAGTGGATGGCGCCGTAATCGGAAAAATTGCCGTAGTCCTGAGCTTGTCGATGGGCGCCTCTCGCGTTCACGAAGCGCCCTTCGACAAGCTCAGGGCTACGGATAAGTCGGTTGTTGGGGAGAAGGACAATGACGCTCGAAGGCAAGATCGCGTGGATCACCGGCGCATCGTCGGGCATCGGGCGGGCCATTGCGCTGGCGCTGGCCAAGCAGGGCGTGCGCCTGATCCTCTCCGGTCGTCGCCGCGAGGCGCTGGAGGAGACGGCAGCGGCGACGGGTGCGGTGTGCATGATCCTGCCATTCGACACCACCGATCTGGCGGCGCTGCCCGATATCGTCGCGCAGGCGGCGGGTTGGCACGGACGCATCGACATATTGGTCAACAACGCCGGGATCAGCCAGCGCAGTCTCGCGGTCGATACCGACACATCGGTCTATGACGCGGTGATCGGCGCCGATCTGCTCGCGCCGATCCACCTGACCCAGCACTGCCTGCCGCACCTGATTGCCCACAAGGAAGGCCAGATCGTCGCCATCTCGTCGGTCGCCGGGCGTGCCGGGGTGCCGCTGCGCACCGCCTATTGCGCGGCCAAGCATGGCCTGATCGGCTATATGGACGCGCTGCGCGCAGAGGCCGAGATTGCGCATGGGCTGAAGGTGCTGAACGTGCTGCCCGGCTCGGTCGCGACCGACGTGGCGCGCAACGCGCTGACCGCGCAGGGCGACAAGCAGGGGCACAGCGACCCGCAGATCGACAATGGCATCCCGCCAGACGAATGCGCGGCGGAGATTGTCGCGGCGATGCTGGCGGGTACCCGCGAGCTGATCGTGGCGCGCGGGATGGAGATGGATCTGGCGCGGCTGCGCCAGTCGGACGGCGATGCCTTGTTCGCCATCACCGCCAAGCTGGGGGCCCGGCTGGCGGGGGTGGAGGAATAGCCTTTCAGCCATTCAGCCATTCTTTGGTCATTGCGAGCGTAGCGAAGCAATCCAGTGTCGCGCAAACCGCCCTGGATTGCTTCGCTACGCTCGCAATGACGGGTACAGCTTGGCCTCCACTGCCGCGATCAACTCGCTCACACACATCTCGCTGCGCATGTCCTCGGGGCCGAGCAGCAACGCCAGCTCGTCCTCGTCGCGCCGCAGGATGGCGGGCAGGGGCAGGTGCGCCAGCGCCGGGAAGGCGCGGGCGAAGTCCTGGCGGTGGTAGAATTCGGCAGCGAACGGCTGCGCCTTCAGCCAGTCGCGCCACGCCCCGCGCATCGACACCGCGCCATAGGTGATGGCGCACAGCGCGCAGGGATAGGTCGCCGGTCGCACCAGCTTGTGCACAGCGTCGAGCAGCGCGGCAAACAGCCCCTCGTCGGCGTTGTAAACGATGACGAGCGCATCGGGGTGTGGCGCGTCGGGCTGCGCCGCGCTCATTCGCCGACGGCGGGCGCGGCGCGCTCCAGTGCGCGGTGGATCGCCGCGGGCTTGCGGCTGGCGGCATTGCGCCAGCGCGGAGCATCCTCGAGATTGGTCGGTGTGCCGTCGGGGCGCAGGATGAGGACGGTGGGGGTGCCTTCTATGTCGCCAAGCCCGAACCGGTGCGCGATCGCGATGGAGCGTTGCGAGCGGCTGAAGGGAATGTCGACGAAGACGATCTCGTAACGACGGGCCAGCATGGTGGCAGTCGCAGGTCGCTGCATCGCCGCGACCAGGGCATCGCTGTCATGGCACCAGCTGCCGCCGAACACGATGAGCACATGCTTGCCGCTCTGCCGGGCGGCGTCGAGCGCCGCTTCGACATCGGCGGTTGCGTCCCGCGTTGCATCGAACGGAGACGGGGATTCTGTCTGGATCATGATCGGCGGCGGCGGGATCACTGGCGTTGTCGCCACGGGTGGCCCCTGCATCATCAGCGCCAGCAGCGACAATCCGACCGTCATTTGCGTAATCCTCCACCGGAACCATCGACCGCGATCGCCTGTCCCGAGACATAGGGGTTGGCCTCGCTGACCAGCCAGACCACCACCGCCGCGACATCGTCGGGCGTCGGCACACGGCCGAAGGGGAAGCGGGCGTCGAGCTCGTGGATGTCGGCGACGCCGGTCACCGCGCGCGCCAGCCTTTCGCCCATGTCGCTGACCGTCAGGCTGGGTTTGACGATGTTGACGCGCACGCCGTTGGGCATTTCCTCCTTGGCCATGGTCAGCGCCAATGCCTCGCTTGCTGCCTTGCCCATGGTGTAGGGCGCGCCATTGGCGGCATGGCTGTCGGTCGCGACCGAGGAAATGACGATGATGTCCGACCGCGCATGCCTGCGCAGGTGGGGCAGGGCATAATGGCTCATATAATGGGGCCCCAGCGCGTGGACCGCCAGCACGCGCTGCAGTTCGGCGGGATCGGTGTCAGCAACGCTGCGCCCGGACGAGGCAATGCCGGCGTTGTTGACGAGGATGTCGAACCCGCCGAAATCGCGCGCGACCGCTGCCACCATCGCCTCGCACTGCTCGGCCTCCTCGATCGAGGCGACGTAGATCTCCGCGCGCCGCCCGAGCGCGCGCACCGCCGCCGCCGTCTCCAGCGCGGCATCCTCGTCGCGGCGATAGTTGATGGCGATGTCCGCGCCGGCGCGGGCCAGCGCCAGTGCAATCCCCCGCCCGATCCCGCGCGAGCCCCCGGTGACGAGCGCGGTGCGCCCGGAAAGATCGATACTGCTCATAGCCCGGTTAGAGCGCGGGGGCAGGCGCCTGTCAAAGGCAATGGTGCGGATCGACAGGGGGAGAATGGCGCACCCAAGAGGATTCGAACCTCTGGCCTTTGCCTTCGGAGGGCAACGCTCTATCCAGCTGAGCTATGGGTGCGTGGGTGTGGCCCTAGCAAAGCCCGGTGCCAGCGCAAAGCCCTTTTGCGGCACCGGTTCCGGCAGCGAATGGCGCACGGCTTCCAGCCGGGACGTGACAAACGCGTCACGATGTGGCAGCACGGCACGGTCTCGGGTGTCTGTTGAACCATGTTTAGCGCAGCGCGGAGGGCATCTGTGGACAGGAAAAGCCAGATTATCGTAGCCAGCCTGCTGGCCGTTCTCGGCCTGGCCTTTTTGCTGGTCGGTCCTGGGCGGGCTTGGGCGGAGCAGATGCTCGCCCCATCGCCTGCCGCTGCCGACAGCGACGCGATGGCACGCGCGGAGGAGGCGCTCGACGATGCGCCGATGCCGCCGGCACGGGCGCCGGTCATCATCCAGCGCGAGGTCGACACCAGCGGCGGTGTCAGCGATCATGATCCGATGCTCGACGATCCCATCGCCGGGCCGCCGCCGCCGCGCGATCTGCGCCGCGCACGCGAATCGGCCGAAGCCGCGGAGCGACGGGCGCGTGCCCTGTCCGGGCTGGACGATGGCGATCTGTCGACCACCGGCGACCTTGCTTTCTGAGAGATGCGGACTGGCGGAACGGGGGTAGCGGCGCTACATGCGCCGCATGAGCCGCACCGTCACCGTCGCCGCGCTGCAACTCGCCCTGGGCGGCAGCGAAACGGACAATATCGCCGCCGTCTCCGCGCTGGTGCGCGAGGCTGCCGGGCGTGGCGCCAGCGTCATCCTGCCGCCCGAATTGTTCGAAGGCCCCTATTTCTGCAAGCTGGAGCTTGAAGAGGAATTCGCGCGCGCGCGGCCGGTGGCGAGCCACCCGAGCGTGGTAGCGATGCGCGCGCTGGCAGCGGAACTGGGCGTTGCCATCCCCACCAGCTTCTTCGAGCGGGAGGGGCCGCATCATTACAACAGCCTGGCGATGATCGGGCCGGACGGGACGGTGCAGGGTGTCTATCGCAAGAGCCACATCCCCGATGGCCCTGGCTATGAAGAGAAATATTATTTCCGCCCCGGCAACAGCGGCTTCCAGGTGTGGCCGCAGCCGGACGCGACGCTGGGCGTCGGCATCTGCTGGGACCAGTGGTATCCCGAAAGCGCGCGGGTGATGGCGCTGATGGGGGCGGAGCTGCTGTTCTATCCCACCGCCATCGGCAGCGAGCCCGAGGAACTGGCGCTCGACACAAGGCGGCTGTGGCGGCGCGCGATGATCGGCCATGCGGTGTGCAATGTCATGCCGGTGATCGCCGCCAACCGCATCGGCGACGAGGACGGGCAGCGCTTCTATGGCACCAGCTTCATCTGCGACGAATGGGGCGATGTGCTCGCCGAACTCGGCGATGACGAGGAAGGGGTGATCGTTGCCACGCTCGACCTCGATCGCGCGCGCAAGAACCGGGCAGGCATGGGCTTCTTCCGCGATCGCCGGCCGGAACTGTACGGCAGGATAGCCCAGGATATCTGATCGCCGCGCTTCGCCCGGTCAGGCTGCGGGGATAGCGGACGCGTTATTGGTCCGGCGCACCCGCGAGCGCATGGGCGGTCTTGTCGGCGCGCTGGTTGTTGCCGTCGGTCACCACCTTCAGCGCAGGCACCATGGCGATGGCGATCAGCGCAGCCATCAGCGCATATTCGATCGCGCTGGCGCCTTCGCGTGCCGTGTACAGCCGGGTCAGGATGGATTTGAGGTGCGGCATAAAGTGGTCCGCATCCGCACTGCCGGTCAAATATGACCAAAGTCTTTACGCGGACGACATGAGCGCGTTCGAACGAAATTTCCGATAAGTGGCAGGGCGGCGTGCGGCCTTGCACTTCGCGGCGACCGGCGCGATATGCCGACCATGCTCGCTCCCCCCAAATCCGCTGTCGAGACCGGCGTTACCGGCGTCGGTAAGCCCTTGGCCATTGCGCGCTGGCTGTTTGCCGTGGCGGCTCTGGTCGTGCTGATGGTCATCGTCGGCGGCATCACCCGCCTGACCGAATCGGGTCTGTCGATCACCGAATGGAAACCGATCTCCGGCGCGCTGCCGCCGCTGACGGACGCGGACTGGGCGCGTGAATTCGATCTCTACCGGCGCACGACCGAATATCAGCTGGTCAATCGCGGCATGAGCATGGCCGATTTCCAGTTCATCTATTTCTGGGAATGGGCGCATCGCCTGCTGGGGCGGGTGATCGGGCTGGCGTTCGCGCTGCCGCTGCTGTGGTTCGCGGTGAAGCGGATGATCCCGGCCGGCTATCTGCCCCGGCTGGTGACCCTGCTGGCACTCGGCGGGCTGCAGGGGCTGATCGGCTGGTGGATGGTGACTTCCGGCCTGTCGGGTCGCACCGACGTCTCGCACTACCGCCTTGCCGTGCACCTCAACATGGCGCTGCTGATCCTCGGCACGCTGGTGTGGACCGCGCGCGACATGATCGTGCTGCATCGCGGCGCCGGGCTGCAGCCGGCCCCGCTGCGGCGCGGCGTCATGGTGGCGATGCTGCTGCTGGCCGTGCAACTGATTTGGGGCGCCTTCACCGCCGGGCTCGACGCGGGCTTCGCCTTTTCGAGTTGGCCGCTGATGGGCGATGAATTCTTCCCCGCCGCGACGCCCATGCTCGCGCCCTGGACGCAAAACCTGGTCGACAACCCGGTCGTCGTGCAATTCTTCCACCGCTGGTGGGCCTTTGTCGCGGCGGGTGCGATGCTGTGGCTGGGCGTTCAGGCGATGCGCGCCGGGGCCAAGCGGGCGGGCATTGCCTTGCATCTGGTGGTGACGGTGCAGATCCTGCTCGGCATCTCGACCTTGCTGAGCGGCGTCGAGCTGTGGATCGCGGTTGCGCACCAGGGTGTCGGCGCGCTGCTGGTGGCGACAGCTGCATGGTGCGGCCATGCCGCGAGCAGCACCGCGCCTCGACCGGCCTGAGAGGAAGGCCTCGCGGCCGCTTCCCCCTGTGCATTGACCCGCAGTGCCGAGCATGTCGAAGCACGCCTGGCCGTCAGCCGTCGATGCTTCGCATCGCCTTGGGCACCTGCGAGCTCGCAGGCTGCGGGACAGTTCGACCGTTCCTCGGCAAAGCGGACCAGGCCTGTCCCTGTCCCTATAGCGCGCCCTCGCTCGCCCGGGCTGCGACGGCCTCGTACAGTATTCCGCCCCAGCCGGCGCTTTCGCCGCCGAACATCAGTTCGGGCGGCACGATCTCCGGGCCTTCGCCGGGCGGCAGCGGCGGGGTGAAATAGCCGAGCGCATAGCTGCCCATCGCATAGCCGAGCAGGCTGCGCAGCTCGGGGCTGAACTCCTGCGCGACCTCTGGCGGGCAGGACAGATACTGGTTTTCCTCCTGCCGCAGCCAGCCGAGGCAATAGGTGAGGTTGAGGCCCATGCGGTCCCCGCCCGAGCGGTTGGCGCCGCCAGCGTGGATCACCGACCCAGAATAGACCAGCACCGATCCTGCCGCCATTTCGGCGTAGGTGATCTCATGCGGCGCGGCCTTGCGCTCCGGGTCCCAGCGGTGCGACCCCGGCACCACCTGCGTCGCGCCATTGGCCTCGACGAAGTCGGTCACCGCCCAGATGGTGTTGAGCTGCGGTTCGATGTCGTGGCGCAGGAAGCCGCCCCAGGCCAGCCGGTCGCGGTGCAGCGGCTGCGCGCCCTGGCCGTCGCGGATGCGGATCAACTGCGTCAGGTGCAACTGGTAGCGGTCGCAGAAGGGCAGAAGGAACCGGTCGCACACGGCGAGCAGGCGCGGGTCCATGATCAGGTCGCGGCACGCGGCCGACCGCGCCGCCAGCGCGCCGGTGCGGGTGGTGCGCTGGCCGGTGAAATCGTCGAGCCCGTAGGGGGTGGCCTCGACATAGGGCATGATCTCCTCGATCAGCCGGGCGCGCAGGCCCGGGGCCATGGCATCGTCGATGATCAGCGCGCCGTCCGCGTCCAGCGTGGCGATGATGGCGTCGGTCGATGCGTCAGGCGGCAGATGGGTCAACTGGGGCATGGGGGCTCTCTCCTTGCAGCGGTGCGGGGTGAAGGAACGGCGCGATCAGCCGCGTCAGCAGCGCGCGCTGCCGATCGGGTGGCCACAGATGCGGTTCGAGACTGACGCGCGCGCCGATGCCGTCGATCGCGGCGATGATCGCCGCCGCGGCCTCGCTGTCGCCGCCCAGACGCTCGGCCAGTGCCGCCTCTATCTCGGCATAATAGGCCTGATGGACCCGGGCGAGCGCGGGGACGAACGCCGCGCGGCCCCAGAAGGCCAGCCACACCCGCCATTCCTTGGCCGATTGCGAGGTAGAGGGCAGGGCATCGGCGAGCTGATCCAGCGGCGGACGTGCATCGATGTCGTCCAGCGCCTCCATCAACCGGCGGCGCACTTCCTCGAGCGCGGCGAGCAGCACCTCGTCCTTGTCCTCGAAATAATGGGTCAGCGCACCGGTGGTGACACCGGCGCGGCGGGCGATGCGCGCCAGCTTGGCGCCCTCCAGCCCGTCCGCCGCGATCGATTCGATGGCGGCATCGGCGATGGTGCGGCGGCGTTCGTCAGGGTCGATTCGTTTTGGCATAACGGTGATTATATAAAAATAGGCTGGCTGCGCAAGAGACTAGGGGCTCGGCCGAACCACAAAGCACATTAGCCCGCGCAGGGGGACTGCCGTTCGCCAGCGTCGCTTCGTCGCAGCGGCGTTGACCTGCTGTTACATCGAAACAATACACCGCGCCTACAAGTGTAGTCGAAGTGCGGGGGGATGAGATGGCGAGGATGATCACTGCGGCAAGCCGCCTGCTGCTGGCCGGCGTCGCCACCATCGGCGGTGCCGAGACCGCCACTGCGCAGGATGCGACGCTGCCCGCGGCGGCATCGCCGACCGAGGTCGGCACCGGCGCGGACGGCCGCCTGCTCTACCCGGTTGCCTATTTTGCGCAATACGCGCCGTCGACTGCGCTCGACATGGTTCAGCGGTTGCCGGGCTTTTCGCTCGAGTCGGGCGATTCCGACGTTCGCGGTTTCGGTGGCGCGGCGGGCAATGTGGTGATCAACGGGGCACGGCCCAGCGCCAAGTCCGATTCGCTGCAAACCATCCTCAGCCGTATTCCTGCCGGGCGGGTCGTGCGCATCGAGGTCGGCTCGGGCGACCTGTTCGGGTCCGAATATACCGGGCGGCCGCGCGTCGCCAATATCGTGCTGACCGATGCCGGCGGGCTTTCCGGCACGCTCGAGGGGCGGATTGCGCGGGACTATAGCGGCTCGCTCACCCCCCAAGGCAGCGTATCGGCGCTGCTGCGGAGCGGACGCTCCACCTTTAACGCCTCGGTCGGCTACGAAAATGAGGATTTTCTCGAAGAGGGCACGGACACGCTGCGGGCGCTGCCGTCAGGGGCGATCACCGAATTCAGGGTCAAGGAAAACGACATCCGCGAACAGGAACTGTTCGCCACTGCCAGCTGGGCGTTCGACGGCGGCGAGAATCGCAGCGCCAATCTCAACAGCCGCATCGAGCGCAACCGCTTTACCTTGGGCCAGACCAATGACGTGCGGCCGGCGGTGGGGCCGCGCAGGGACGACCGGCTCTCGCAGCTTTATCGCAACACCCGCTTCGAATTGGGCGGCGATGTTACCCGGCCGCTCGCCGGGGGCGGGATCAAGCTGATCGGCCTCTACCGCACGCAGAGCGGCAAGGATTATGACGACAGCTTCAATATCGCCAATGACACGCTGCTTGGCGGGTTCATCCAGCGCACCGATTATCGCCGCGACGAGGCGGTGACACGGTTGGTGTGGAGCCGCAACAGCCTGGGTGGCTGGCAGGTCGAAGCCGGGCTGGAAGGTGCTTTCAACCGGCTCGACAGCGATGTCGACCTGGCCTCGGTCACTGCGGCGGGCGTAGAGGTGCCGATCGACCTGCCCGTCGATGAGGCCATCGTCAGCGAGTATCGGGGCGAAGCTTTCGTCAATGCGGGACGCAGCCTGTCGTCGACGCTGCGGCTCGACCTTGGCCTGACCTACGAACGTTCGCGCCTGACGGTCGACGGCGATGCCGAGGCGCGGCGCTCGCTGCAGTTCCTCCGGCCCAAGGCCTCGCTCGACTGGCGGCCGGACGGCGGCTGGCGGGTGCAGGCGTCGCTGACGCGGACGGTGGCGCAGCTCGATTTCGGCGATTTCATCGGCGCGGCGGAACTGGCCAACGACCGGGTCGACGGTGGCAATCCCGATCTGCTGCCGCAGCGCGCATGGGAAGCGCGGCTGACCGTGGAGCGCTCGTTGCTCGGCGACGGGCGGTTGCAGGCGACATTCGGATACGACCGCATCAGCCTGCTGCAGGACCGGGTGCCAGTGGAGGGCGGCGATGCGCCGGGCAATCTCGGCACCGGGAAACGCTGGTTCGTCAGCGGCACGCTCGACATTCCGCTGACCGCGCTCGGCATTCGCGGCGGCCGGCTTACCGCGAGCGGCACCTGGCGCGACACGTCGGTGCGCGATCCCTATACCGGCAAGGACCGCTTTTTTTCCGGCCCGTCGCGCTGGTATGCCGAAGGCGGCTTCCGGCAGGATCTCGGCAGTTTCGCCTGGGGCTTCAACCTCTATGGCCAGCCGCGCAATGCGGTGTTTCGCCGCAACGAGATCGACAGTTTCGACGGTGGCGATCCGTTCGTCACCGCCTTTGCCGAATATCGCGCCACGCCCAAGACCGTGGTCACCCTCTCCGCGGAGAATATCACCGACGTCAGCGGCACCCGCAACCGGCGCTTCTTCACGCCCGACCGCAGCTCTGCCACGCCGGTGCTGGTCGAAGACCGGGTGCGGAACCGCCACGTCACCTTCACGCTCGCATTGCGGCACAGTTTCGGCTGAGGCAGCGGCGATCGGGTGCGGGCTGAAGGGCGCGGTATCATGATACCCGTCAAGCAGCCCGCGCAGCGCTTGACTTTGCGCGCTGTCGCCGCCATTGGCCCCTGCATTCGCCGCCCCGCAGCCGCCGGGCGGCGCTGTTCGTTTACGGGGCTTTGCCCCACCACGCAAAGGAGCACGCCCCCATGAAGGCGCTCAGCAAGATGACCCAGTCGGCAACGCCGGCCACGGTCGAGAAGAAGTGGGTGTTGATCGACGCCGACGGCCTGGTCGTCGGGCGCGTTGCCACCATCGTCGCCAACATCCTGCGCGGCAAGCACAAGCCGAGCTTCACCCCGCACATCGACTGTGGCGACCATGTCGTCATCGTCAATGCGGAAAAGGTGCGGTTCACCGGCAACAAGCTGAAGAACAAGACCTATTACAAGCACACCGGCTATGCCGGCGGCATCAAGGAAGTGACCGCCGACAAGGTGCTGGGTGGCCGCTTCCCCGAGCGCGTGCTGGAAAAGGCCGTCGAGCGCATGATCCCGCGCGGCCCGCTCGGTCGCCAGCAGATGCGCAACCTGCGCATCTATGCCGGCGGCGAGCATCCGCATGGCGCGCAGAACCCTGAAACACTCGATGTCGCGGCGATGAACCGCAAGAACAAGGTGGGTGCCTGATGTCCGACACCGTCAACACGCTCGCCGACCTCGGCGAAATCACCAGCGGCGGCGATGCCGCGCCGGTCAACACCAATGCGCCGGTGCCGCTGCGCGAGCAGCAGCTCGACAAGCATGGCCGCGCCTATGCGACCGGCCGCCGCAAGAACGCCATTGCCCGCGTCTGGCTGAAGCCCGGCACCGGCAAGATCACGGTCAACGGCCGCGATCAGACCGTCTATTTCGCGCGCCCGACGCTGCGTCTGGTCATCAACCAGACCTTCGGCATCACCGCACGCGACGGCCAGTATGACGTTGTCGCCACGGTCAAGGGCGGTGGTCTTTCGGGCCAGGCCGGTGCAGTCAAGCACGGCATCGCCCAGGCGCTGACCCGCTATGAGCCGGCGCTGCGCAGCACGGTCAAGGCTGCCGGCTTCCTGACCCGCGACAGCCGCGTTGTCGAACGCAAGAAGTTCGGCAAGGCCAAGGCCCGCAAGAGCTTCCAGTTCTCGAAGCGCTAAGACGCTCGATCCGCTACCACAGGCGGTACCAAGCGGCCCCGGAGCGATTCGGGGCCGCTGCTGTTTCTGGGGGGGGCTCCACGCCCCTTGCGGATAACCGAATGTTGACGCGCCCGTGCTAGCCACCGGCGCATGCATCGCTCTCCCCCCCACATGGCGGATGCTGGCACCCGATCGTGCGCTCCGTCGGTCGCGCCGACTGTCGGCGAAGAGGCGGACATGGCCAGCGGCTTCGCGCCCGCGGCGGTAGTGCTCGGCTTCGATGTCGGCGCGCGCCGCCTTGGCAAGCTGGTGCTGCCGTTGCTGCGCCGCTCGGTCCCGCTCTCCGACGCGCTGCATGGCCGGCACAGCCCGCTGCCGCCTTTGCCCGCGGGGGCCCAAGGTTATCAGTTGCGCGCGTTGCCCGAGGGCGAAGCCATGGCATGGCAGGAGCATGACCGCTTCATCCCGTGGGTACGGCAACGCTATGACCGTTGCTACACCGACCTGACCATCGGCTTCGACGCCTGGTTCGCCGGGCTTTCCTCCTCGACCCGGCAGGGGCTGCGGCGCAAGGCGCGGCGTTTTGCCGAGCAAGGCGGCGGCCAGATCGACGTGCGCTGCTATCGGAGCGCGCCGGAGATGGCGGAGTTCTTCACCATCGCCCGCCAGATTTCGGCGCTCAGCTATCAGGAGCGGCTGCTCTCGGCCGGCCTGCCCGCCGATGCCCTGCCGCACATGCAGACGCTGGCGGCGCGCGACAGCGTGCGCGGCTTCCTGCTGTTCCTCGCTGGCCGCCCGGCCGCCTATCTCTACACGCCCGCGCAAGGGGATGTGCTGCTCTACGCCCATCTGGGCTACGATCCCGCGCTCGCCGATCATTCGCCGGGCAGCGTGCTGCAATTCGAGGCGTTCCGCCTGCTGATGGCCGAGCGGCGCTTTGCGTGGTTTGACTTCACCGAGGGCACCGGCCAGCACAAGCAGAGCTTTGCCAGCGGCGCGATTGCCAGCGTCGACATGCTGCTGCTGCGGCCGACGATTGCCAATCGCGTGCGGCTCGGTGCGCTAAGTATGTTCGACGGCGCTGTCGCGTTTGCCAAGCAGGCGGTCGAGCGGATGGGCATCGCGGGGGTACGCAAGCGGTTGCGCGGATGACGCGACCCACAAGTTCGCTAATGACAACCATTCGCAAATAATCTACCCCCGCAGCCGAATCGATGCTTTTTGGCTGTGGAGACCTCACTTGGCCCGACCCGCTACCCGCCTGTTCCTGACCAAGGCGCACCTCATCGTCGCTGCTTTCGTGTTTCCGGCCATTGCCATGTTTCTGGCGACTGGCGCGCTCTATACCTGGGGCAATACCGGCGAGGTGGTCGAGACCGAGCATGTCATCCAGCTCGATGCCCCGCTGGCGAAGGATGAGGATGCGATGCTCGCGCTGGCGACGCGCGAACTGGCGCGGCTCGATCTCTCCCCACCCAGCGGCAAGGACCGGATCCGCTCGATGGGCGACAGCTGGAGCTTCGAATGGACCGGTGCGCAGCGGGACATCACCATTGCGCCGGGCGAGAGCGCGAACCAGGCGGTGCTGACGGTCAAGGAGGCGAGCCTGCACCGCCTGTTCGTGCAGTTGCACAAGGCGAAGGGCTCCACTTTGTTCAAAGTCTATGCCAGCGTGCTGGCCGGTGCGCTGTTGCTGCTGGTCGCCTCCGGCCTTGCCATCGGCCTCATGGTGCCGGCCTTCCGCGGCCTGACCATCTGGACCAGCGGTGCGGGCCTGCTCGCCTTCGTCGGCGCGGTGGCGCTGGGGTAGGGTGCTAGGGTCAGGACCCATTAAATGCACGTTCGAGGTTCGAGGCCATTTTGTTCAGGGCGAGGAGGCAAGGCGAAGGAATATGTCGATATTTCAAGACTTGCCGACGCGGCCCTGGACAAAATGGGTCGAACCCCTTCGGGGCGGTGAAATGGCTTCGATCTCGGCTCCAGACGGCCTTGCAGGTGGAACCGCCACCCGCGGCGGCCGCCTGAACCCGATACCTTCGCCATTTCACCGCCTCGAACGCGCATTTAATGGGTCCTGACCCTAGATCAGATCGAGGCTGCAGAGCGCCAGCGCCTGACGGGCCGGGCGCTCGGCCATTACCGCGAACATCTCGTCGCCGCGTTCGGTGCGTTCTACCGACATGGAGGCGAAGACCGCCATGAAATAGCCGCTGAGCGCGCCGACGCGATAATCGTCCCACAGCGCCTCCGCGTCCGGCGCCACGCCGGCCGCACGCAGGCCTGTGAGCCAGCGCTCGAAACAGCCGCGTTCCTCGCGTTCCCGCTCGGCGGGGTCGGCGAAGCTGGTGCCGACCAGATAGGCGAGGTCGGTGGCGCCATTGCCGGCGCCAACTGTCTGCCAGTCGACCACCCAGCACTCTGACCCGTCTGGCGAAAACAGGATATTGTCGATGCGCAGGTCGGCATGGGTCAGCGACCGGGCGCTGGGCGTGCGATCGAGATAGGCGTCGAGCCGCTCGACAATGCCCGCGCCAAGCGCGAGACAGTCGGCGTCGAGCCGGTGCGCATAGCGCTCGCGAAACGCTTCGAACATGCCGGGGAACAGCGCGCGAATGATCGGGCGGTTGTCCTTCTGCAACCAGGCGATCCGGTCGAGTTCGGGGCTGTTCCACAGCGGCGCGTGCAGCGCCGCGGCGGCATCGATGGCGACCGCCAGCGTGGCGGCATCGGCCCCCTTGAGCTGGTCGCCCTGCCGCGCCGGCGCGCAATCGGCGAGCAGCAGCAGGAAGTCGATGCCATTGTCCTCGATCGCGGCGAAATGGCAGTGGGGGCGCGGCACCGGCACCCGGTCCGCCAGCTCGCGGTACCAGCTCACCTCCAGCACATAATTGCCGAGCCGCTGCGCGACATCGCGGCTGGCGGGGTCCAGGCTCGGGCATTTGGCGATGACGGTGGCGGGCGCGTCCCCCCGCTCCGTCCAGTCGAGCGTCAGCCGGTAGCTGTCGCACATCTGCCCGGTGCCGACCGGCGCAACGGTGAAACCGCGCAGCGCCGCAGCGGGTCGGCCCAGCACGTCGGCCAGCCAGGCGGGTGCCATGGCATCGGGATGGGTCGGGATCATGCCGGTACGGCCGGGTCGAACAGGCCGGTCAGCCCGGCACCGGCGTGCGGCCCGATGAACAATTGCTCGACCACGCCGCGCCCATGGTGCACCGCGCCGTCATGCTCGAGCACCGCTTCGGCGATGGCCTGGATGTGCATATTGCCCATGTCGTTGTCGGCGGCGGACGCCAGATCGATGGTGTCATAGGCCAGCTCGAACACGCCATGATCCTGGCCATGGCCCCACAGCGGGTGAGTGTAGCCGAGCCCATTCATGTAGAAATGCCCGCGCCCGTTGCTGCCCTCCAGCGAGACCGGAGTCAGCGTCAGCCGCGTCGCCGGGCCGAGCTGGCATATCGCGCGCCTTATGCGGCGGGTGCCTGACTCCCAGTCATAGACGATGTCGGGTGCCTCGAAATCCTGTTCCTCGCCCCGCTGACCGCCATCCGCCCAAAGCACGCTGCGCCGGTTCCACGGCAGACCGGCGGCATCGTCATTGGTGTGGAGGTAGACCGAGTGGCCGGCGAAGTTGCACGGTGTCCACAGCCAGAAGAATTGCGGCATCGCGCCGGAGACGCTCTGCGGCGCCGGTTGCGGATCGGGCTTGCCGACCGGGCGGATACCCCAGCTGCGGTCGCGCGTGCCGGTGACGTCCGGGCCGATGGCGTGGCGGGTGCCGGAAACGTCGATCCAGCCCGCCCAGCGGCCATTCTGGGTCATGCGGGTATAGTCCATCCACAGCCGCACGCCGACTCGGCGGGTGAAGCGCGGCTCCTCGATCGGGAAATGGCGCCCGGCAAAGTGCAGTTCGGCGGCGAGCGGCGAGGCGTCGTTGGGCGCCACCCGCAGCGTCACGGCGTTGAGCGGGACGTCGATCGAGACCGAGATCGGGCCGACCTGCATCGCCATCCGTTCCCCGTTCAACCGGGCGGAGACGCGCAGATTGTGCTGCACTCCGTCGAGCATCACGCAGAAGGCGCCGTCGATCACGTCGAGCGCGGGGTAGACACCCATCGCGGCGGCGAAGAACAGCCGACCGTCGGGCGAATAGCCATTGTAGAAGAAGCGGTCGTAGAAATTGCGATCGGTAACCAGCGCCACTGGCTCAGGCGTCTGGTGCAGCGGATATTCGTCGCCAGCCGTCAGCATCGCGGCTCTCCCTCCATCCCCGCCCGGCTGTTGTCGCCAGTGCGTTGACGCTTACGGTAACGGAAAGGCGGGGCAGTGCAATGGGGCTCAGCGGCGCGCCGCGCGAAGCCGGGCGACCATCTCGGTCACCTCTTCCTCGCCATAGGGCTTGGCGAGGCGCGGCGCGGCGTTGAGCTCGGAAGGCAGGTTGGTTGCCCGGTCATAGCCGGTGCAGATCGCGAAGGGCACGCCATCAGCCTGCAGTTGCGCGGCCAGTGGCAGCGATGTCTCCCCCTTCAGGTTGAAGTCGAGCAGGGCGATGTCGGGCTTTATCGAGCCGAGCAGCGCCAGCCCTTCGCGGACGGTGGAGGCGCTGCCGATCACCGGGCAGCCGGCGCCGGTCAGAATATCCTCGAGATCGAGCGCGATCAGCGGTTCGTCCTCGGCAATAAAGATGGTGGTCCCGGCGATGAGATTGCGGCCCGCGTCGGCTGGCGCGGGCGTCTCGGGCTCGGCGGGACGGACGGTGCCGGCGGCCGGGGCGGTGACGAGCGGCGCTGCCACCGCCGACTGGATGCTCGACAGCGGCACCGCCATCCTGACCTGCAGCCCGCCCGGCTGCCAGTCGAGGTCGAGCGTACCAGCGAAACTCTTGACGATCGTGGCGTGGATCACCGTCGAGCCGAAGCCGCGGCCACGGGGGGCGTTGACGGGTGGCCCGCCACTTTCCTGCCAATCGAGGTCGAGCCGGTCTTCGACCAACCGCCAGTCGATGCTGACATGGCCGCCATGGCAGCTGAGTGCGCCATATTTGGCGGCGTTGGTGGCGAGTTCGTGCAGCACCATTGCCAGCGACTGGGCGGCCGCCGGGCGAAGGTCGAGCCGTGGCCCGCCAAAGCTGCAGCGCGTCGCGTCGGCGCCGCAATAGGGGGCGAGCTCATCCTCGACCAATGTGCGCAGGTCGACACCGCTCCAGCGATTGCTGGCGAGCAGCGCGTGGGCGCGCGCCAGGGCGGCGATGCGGGCGGTCACCGCAGTGCGATAGGCATCGACTGTCGAGGCGCGAGTCATGTTTGCGACCGACTGAACCACCATCAGCAGATTCTTGGCGCGGTGGTCCACCTCGCGCGCCAGCAACAGCTCGCGCTCCTCGGCGCGCTTGCGCTCGCTGATGTCGATGATGCTGCCGACGAAGCCGGAGACGTGGCGCTGGCCGTCGACGATCGGGCTGTAGGACACCAGCGCCGATCCGCGCAGCCCCGTCTGCAGGTTTTCGCCCGCAATCTCGATCGCCTCGCACGGCTGGCCGGCGAGCAGCGCGGGCTGCATCGCGCGTAGAGCGGCGACCGTCTCATCGGGCAGGATATCTTCGATCATCCGCCCTTCATGCGCCTCGACCGGCAGCGCGTTCATGTCGGCGAGGTGGCGGTTGACGCGCTTGAAGCGGAAATCGGTGTCGAACAGCGCGATGCCGATCGGCACCGCATCGACCATCGCATCGGCCTCCGCAGCGCGGGCCAGCGCCAGCGTGCGGTCGTCACCGAGCAGTGCGGCGACCGAGGACGGGCGCACCTCATGCACCGTGCCGCGCAGCATCACCGGCTTACCACCCGCGAACTCGACGATGCCATTGGCCTCGATCAGCCGTTCGACCCCGGTGACGGCGTTGATTACCCGGTAACAGGCGGCGTAGCGACCGTCGCCATCTGCATCGAGCGCCATGCGCACCGACGCCTCGGCCATGGCGCGGTCATCGGGGTGGAGCGAGGCGGCCCACAGATCGTAGGTGACCGGAACCGCAGGATCGATGCCCCAATAGTCATAGAGCTGCGCGTCCCAGACGACTTCGCCGGTGCGGACATCGTAGCTGTGAAAACCGAACCCCAGCCGCGTCAGCGTCTCCTGCTGCTGCTGGACTGTCATCGGCGTCGGATTCGGCTGGCCCTGTTCCAGTCGTGGTGCGCCGTCGCCCAAGCCCATCGGTCATCTACCCCCTTGCAGCACCCGCATGGCGGTAAGGAGTCCGCTGCAACAATCACCGCATACGCTTTGCGGCGGCGTTGGTTCCATCGGCATGTCGGCGAGATGGCTCGTTCCGCGCCGCCCGGGTTCGGGCGCGCCCGCTCAGGCGCTGGCGTCGGGCTTGGCCTTGGTCAGCGCTGGGGGAGTTGGCGAGACGGACGGTTGGGGAGGGGGAGGGGTCGCCCCGGTCGCTGCGGCACCCGACACCAGATTGTCGAGTGTCGATCCGTCGAAGCCCAGTTCCTTCATCAGCCCGTCGATCACCGGCGCCTGCGCGCGATAGCGCAGAGCGGCAGCGACGGCCGAATTGGCCAGATTGCCGTCACCCGGGCCTGCGCCATCGCCGACATTGGCCATTGCACCGCCGCCGCTGATGCCATCGACCTGGACGATGCGGATCGAATCGATAGCCTCCATCGGCTTGGCGGCTTCGCGAACCAGATCGGGCATGACTTTCAGCAAGGCGAGCTTGGTCTGCAGGGAAACCTGATCGGACGACAGCAAGTTGGCCGCTTCGTTGATCGCCCGCTGACCGGCGGCCTCAACCTCGAAGCGCACGCGTGCGGCTTCCGCGCGCAGCTTTTCCGCTTCGGCCTCGCCTTCGGCTACCGCACGCATGGCTTCGGCGCGGTCGGCCGCTGCCAGCTTTTCCGCTTCGGCCTGCACCTTGACGCTGATCGCTGCCCGTTCCGCCTCGCGCGCGGCGTCGATCAGCTCGATGCGCTTCTCACGCTCTGCTACCTCGGTCTCGCGCGCGGTGGCGACGCGTTCCTCGGCAGCGACCGCCTCGGCGCGGGCCTGATCGGCCTCGGCTCTCGCCTGGCTTTCCTCACGGCTCTTGTTCTGCACCGCAATCTGCTGTTCCTGCCGGGCGATTTCGACCGCCTGCTCCTGGGCGATGCGGGCCTGCTGGATAGCCCGGTCCGCCTCGATCTGCGCGGAATCGGTCTGCTGCTTGGCGATGATGCGGGCCTGATCGGCCTCGCGCTGCCGCTCGGCCTGTTGCTGGGCGACTTCAGCCGCCTGCGCGGCCCTGCGCACTTCCAGCTCGCGCTCCTGTTCCAGCCGGGCGAATTCGGTATCGCGGCCGATCAGGAAGGTCTGCCGCGCCGCCTCCAGATTCTTCGCCTCGATCTGCACCCGCGTATCCTGCTCGATGTCGTTGCGCGCCTTGCGGCGCAGCTCGATCTGCTCGGTCAGTTTGGTCAGACCCTCGGCATCGAAGGCGTTGTTGGCGTTGAAATGCTCGATGCTGGTCTGGTCGAGACCGGTCAGCGAGACCGATTCAAGTTCCAGTCCGTTCATTGCGAGATCGGCGGAAGACACCTGCTGCACCTTCTGCACGAAATCACTGCGCTGTTCGTGCAGCTGGTTCATGGTCATGCCGGCCGCGACCGAGCGCAGCGCATCGACGAACTTGCCCTCGACCAGCTCCTTCAGCGCTTCCGGGTTCATCGTGCGCAAGCCCAGCGTTTGCGCGGCGGTGGCGAGCGCCTCACGGTCGGGGCGGACTCGCACGTAGAATTCCGCTTTCACGTCGATGCGCAGCCGGTCCAGCGTGATCAATGCGTCGCCATTGCGCCGTTCCACCGCCAGCCGTACCGTGTTCATGTTGACCGGCATCGTTTCGTGGAAGACCGGCAGCACCAGCGCGCCGCCGTTCATCACCACCTTCTCCCCGCCGAATCCGGTGCGCACGAACGCGACTTCCTTCGACGCCCGCTTGTAGAGGCGGGCGATGATGATGCCGATCACCAGCAGCGCGATGAAAGGCATGCCGATGGTGACCAGCAGGGTACCGCCGGTTTCGATCAGTTCGTTCATGGAAGACTCCATTCGGGGGGATGATAGGCAACGACGCGAAAAATCTCGCCCTGCCGCTGGACGAGGATCACTTCCTGCCCCTCGGCATAGCCAAGCGCGGGATCGACCGGCTCCACGAGCACATTGTGGCGCTGGCCATGCGGATCGCGGACAGATGCGCGCGCGGGCGATCCGGCACGTGCCTCGCCCACCGAAATGGTGCCGACGAGGCCGGTCAGTCCGTCGAGCGAATAGGCCGTCGTCTCATCCTGCGGCAGGATGCGCGCCAGCCCGCGTGCGACGATGCCGGTTGCGGGGAGTGCAGCCACCAAGGCGGCTGGCACGGCGATCAACGGCAGCAGCGCGTCGCCCAGCAGCGCATCGGCCAATTGCTGGCCGACAAGCCCGATTACCCCGAAACAGGCGAGAAAGGCGACGATCACAACCAGCAGCGGCACCCGGCCAACGCCGAGCCAGTCGAGCCACTGCACACCGCCGGTGTCGGCACCGATGTCGATGTCGATCATGCTCGCGCCAAGTCCGATGGCTTCGGCCAGGCCGACCAGCAGCATCAGTCCGAGCGCTGACGTAAAAAATACCGACTCGGGAGCCAGTAATTGGGCGACCATGCGATTCTCCTTCAGCAGAATCTAAATGGCGCCCGGGCCGCGTCAATCGAAACCGGACGGGCTTCTAGACATACACCGCAACACCCTGTCCGCCGACACTGACAAGCTGCCGGTCGCTGTTCCAGATCATCATGTCCTGCGCGGAAAAACCGCGTTGTACCTGGCGCGTTTCACTCAGCAGCAGCCACCAGCCGTCTTCCGTTTCTGGATGGTCGGTCAGGAAATGCTGGATCCATGTGCTGCTGGATACCGGTCCGAATTGGGTGAACAGCGGCATCGCCGCGGGGGGCAGGGCGTCGGCGAGCGCGAGCAGGGCGATGTGCGCGGCGCATTGCGGCGGGTCTATCCAGCGCACCCAGGTGAGAATGCGGCCCTCGCTGCGGCCATGGCCGAAGCCGCGCCCGGCATGCGGCCGCATCTCGAACTTCGCCGTGAAGGGGGGGCGCGCCGGATGTTCGGGCACCACCTCCAGCGCGTCCGGCTCGCGGATGTCGGGCACCGGCACGACGGCGTGATCGACGTGGCTGTCGCGCGGCGACAGAAAGGAGAAGACCGCGCTGGTGCCATGGCCGTCCGCCGATTCCAGGTCGGTGGCGATGAAGCGGCTCGAGCGGGTCTCGCGCAGGCTGCGCGCGCGCACCGCGACTTCTCCGCCCGCCGGCCCCACGAAGCTGACCTGCGCGGTGCGCAGCGGTGCATCGCCGGGATGGGCCCGCAGCGCCGCATCGAGGCTGATCGCGGAGGTGATGCCACCGAAGGCGGTGCGCCCCTGCATCCAGTCCGGCCCGATGGCATAGGTGCGCGCGCCATCGGCATCGGTGCCGGTTGCGAGCAGTTGATCGAGGGTGGTGGGAGCGGGGGCGTGGGTCATTGCTATCCTTTTCCCCTCCCGTTTGCGGGAGGGGTGGGGGTGGGGGACGGGAGGGAGCCGCGTCCTTACTGGCTGGCTTAGAGCCCGCCCTGTTTGGTTTGAACCGTAGCGCTGAGCTTGTCGAAGCACGCCTCGCCGATAAACGCCGTTGGCGCCACGCGCCGCCTTCGGCCCCGACAAGCTGAGGGCTACGGTTCCGTTTCGACCCGACCAATACCGGCTCTAGGCTAACAGTTGGTCGTCATTGCGAGCGGAGCGAAGCAATCCAGTACAGCTCTGCGCAACTCTGGATTGCTTCCCCCGGCTCAAGGCCGAGGTCGCAATGACGCTATCTGCGGTTGCCTACCCCTCGACCGTGAAGGTCAGCCCGGCATGCTCTTCCAGCCGCTCGACCAGCTTGCGGCCGAGCAGGGCGCCCGGGGTGGTGACGCCGCCGGGGGCCTGGCAATCGATCAGCGCGATGCCGGTTTCAGCCAGCATCTTGGACGTCGAGCCATAACCCGGGTCCTTGTCGCCCTTGACCGACAGCCGGGCGGTGCGTCCGTCGGGATATTCGGCGATGAACAGGACATCGTAGAAGCCGGCGTCGCGCTCTTCCCTGGTCGGGCCTTCGCCCGGCTTGGGATCATCGGGCGTGCCGATCATCGGGGTGGAGGCGACATGTTTGGCAATCGCCTCTCCGGCCTCGCCGGGGCCGGTCAGCATCATCTCGTCATAGACGAAGTCGGTGCCGTAGAGATGGCCGAGCAGCGCGTTGGTGCGGTGGACATTCTTGGTGTTGATCACCGCCATGATGAAGCTGGTCGCCCAACTGCCCAGCGCCTCGTCATATTCGGGTTCGTTGCCGGGCGGCTGCGGCGCGCCGACGAAGCCGGGCGTCAGGCCGAAGGGGCTCGCCAGCGTCTGGATGATCGACGGGTCGGTGCGCGCGGCGGCCATGGTCGCCTTGAGGCTGGCTGCGGTGCCGCCCGAGAATTTGCCCTGCATCGACCGCACCCGGCCCTTGATGCGCGGCGCGGGACCGCCGAAGCGCTCGATGCATTCCAGCTGCAGCATCAGCACGCCCAGATCGAACGGGATCGAATCGAAGCCGCAACTGAAGGTGATGTGCGCGCCGCTGGCCTTGGCCGCGGCATGATGCTCGTCGATCTTCTGGCGCATCCAGCCAGGCTCGCCGCACAGGTCGGCATAGCCGGTGCCGTTCCTGACGCAGGCGGCGACCAGTTCGTTGCCGTAAAGCTGGTAGGGGCCGACGGTGGTGACGACGACCTTGGTCGCCGCCGTCATCGCGTCGAGCGAGGCGGGGTCGCTGGCGTCGGCGACGACCAGCGGCGTATCCGCCGGCGCGCCGATAAGATCGCGCACCTCGGCGAGCTTTTCAGCGCTGCGGCCGGCCATCGCCCAGCGCGGCGCATCGTCGCGTCCGGCATAATGCTGGTGCAGATATTCGGCGACAAGCCGGCCGGTGTATCCGGTGGCGCCGTAGACGATGATGTCGAATTCGCGGTTGTCGGCCATCAGCCTGCTCCTGCTGCGGGGTGGTCGGTGGCCTGGCGCGCCGCTTCGGCCTTGCGGCGTTCGCGATAGGCGTCGAAGCTGAACCGCTTCTGGTCATAAGCGAAGAGGCAGAGGAATCCGCCGGCAATCGCGACATTCTTCATCGCCATGATCGCCTGCATCGGATCGGCGAAATCGCGGTGGAACATCAGCGCGGTCAGCAGGCAGAAGCCGGCGAGGAGGAACGCCCACAGCCTGGTGAACAGGCCGAGCGCGATGCACAGCCCGCCGATCAGCTCGAACAGCCCGGCAGGAATCGCCAGCGACGGCGGCAGTCCGGCGGATGCCATGTAATTGCCGACGCCGACCGGATCGGCCAGCTTTTCGGCGCCGCCCAGAATGAAGATGAGCGCCAGCAGCACGCGCCCGATGACGGCAAACAATCCAGACAGCATGATGGTTCTCCCCTCTCTCGCCCCCGCGATACGGCTTATCCTGCGTTACAACCGCGGCAAAGTCACCCCGCGCTGGCCCATATATTTGCCCGCGCGGTCGGCATAGCTGGTCTCGCAGGGCGCCTCGCCCTTCAGGAACAGGAACTGGCAGGCGCCTTCATTGGCATAGATTTTGGCGGGCAGCGGGGTGGTGTTGCTGAATTCCAGCGTCACATGCCCCTCCCATTCGGGCTCCAGCGGCGTCACGTTGACGATGATGCCGCAGCGGGCATAGGTCGACTTGCCGAGGCAGATCACCAGCACGTCGCGCGGAACGCGGAAATATTCGACCGTGCGCGCCAGGGCAAAGCTGTTGGGCGGAATGATGCAGCAGTCGGTCTCGATATCGACGAAGCTCTGCGGATCGAACGCCTTGGGGTCGACCACCGTCGAGTGGACGTTGGTGAAGATCTTGAACTCGCGCGCCACCCGCGCATCATAGCCATAGGAGCTGAGGCCATAGCTGATGCAGCCTTCGCGCCGCTGCGCCTCGACGAAGGGCTCGATCATGCCCTGCGTTGTCGCCGCTTCGCGTATCCATGTGTCCGATAGGATGGCCACCTGTTCTCCCTCTCCCCTTGAGGGGAGAGGGCCGGGGAGAGGGGGCTGTCGAACCAGCGCCGCACTCTCCCTGCCCCTCTCCCAACCCTCTTGTTGCCTCTCTCCCAACCCTCTCCCCTGAAGGGGAGAGGGCTTTACCGTCACTCGATTCCCAGATCCCCCGGCCCGAAGGCGCGAGGCAGCAGCTCCGACAGGCGGAAGCTTTCCACCGCCGATCCGTCGCCCGAGCTGCAATGCACCACTATGTCGCGCTTTGCCAGACTGGCGGGTTCGTTCAGCATCTGCCGGCAGCGGCCGCAGGGCGTGCAGATGGCCGCGCCGGACAGCGTGCCGTCCGGGCCCAGCACTCCGCCGATCACGGCGACTTCCACCACCCGGCGCAGGTCGCCGGTGCAGTTGGCGCGGGCCAGCGCGGCCGTCTCGGCGCACAGCGACAGGCCGTAGCTGGCATTTTCCAGATTGCAGCCGGTGATCACCCGTCCGTCATCGAGCAGCAGCGCCGCGCCTACGCCATAGCCCGAATAGGGTGCATGCGCCTGCGCGGCGGCAGCGCGCGCGGCGGCGATCAAAGCGTCACGGGTCATCGATTGTCCTCATTGGCCACGATCCAGCGCACTGCGCCGCTGGCGCCTTCGATCCTGAGCGCGTCATTGGCCTGCCACAATGCCCATTCGCCATCCTCGGGCAGCGGCTCGGCGCGATTGCGGATGATCATCACCGGCCGGTCGATGCTGGCGCGCAGGTCATATTCGGCATCGAAATCGGCGTCGGTGGCGATGATCGCCGCTTTGCCCAGATGCGTCTCGATCTGGTTGAGGAAGGTGGTGAGCTCGGACGTCACCGCCGCCTTGGTCGGCCATCTGTCGCAGCCTTCCTGCCGGTCGAGCCGGATCAACGGCGGCAAGTCCGCCGGGTTGCGCGCGACCTGGGTGACGAATTCGGCGGTCTGGTCCCAGCTCGGGCACAGCGAGAAGCGGTAGCTGGTGCCGACCGGCAAGCCTGCGGCATGCGCGGCGGCGACGGCGCGGACATAGCTGTGCTTGGTGCCCGCCCCGTCGAGCAGCTCGACATAGGCGAAGCGCGCGCCACCGCGCGCCAGCGCGGTCCAGTCGAGCGGTTCGTTGGCGCCGCTCACCGCCAGCCCTTGCACAGGATAGCGCGCGGCATCGGGCCGCCAGTCGTGCGCGTACCGGCTCCATGCGAACCAGCCGGCCGCCGCGCCGGCCAGCAGCAGCAGCGCGACGAGCAGCAGCGCGCCGCGCCCTTTCGGCGCGGTCGTCGGGGCATTGGGGTCAGCCACGGATGTGCAGCACGCAGATCAGGGTGAACAGGCGCCGGGCGGTATCGAAATCCAGCTCGACCTTGCCGGCCAGCCGCTCGATCAAAAGGTCGGCGGCCTCATTGTGGATGGCACGACGCGCCATGTCGACGGTCTCGATCTGGTCGGCGGTGGCGGCGCGGATCGCCTGATAATAGCTGTCGCAGATGGCGAAATAGTCGCGGATCGGGCGGCGGAAGCGACCGAGGCTGAGGATCAGCGTCTCGAACGGGCTGTCGTCCGCGCGCAGGATGGCCAGCACCAGCCGCCCTTCCTGCACCGACAGGTTGAGCTTGTACGGCCCCGCATAGCCATCGCCATGATCGCGCAACGGCTTGAAGCTGTTGCTCTCCAGCAGGTCGAACATCGCAATGCGCCGCTCCTGCTCGATATCGGCATTGCGCCACAATATCGTCGCGTCGTCGAGCGTGATGGCAATGATGCGATGGTCGGACATGGTCCCCCCTCCTTTGCCGTCCGCAGGGGAGGGGTGCAAGGGGGCGGGGCGTGCGGAGTTGCGGAGGTGGGCGCAAGCCGCGTTTCTCGCAGAGGCGCAGAGGAAGCAGAGACCGCAGAGAAGAAGTCTTTTCCGCGAAGCGGCCCTATCTCGTTCTCGCGATTGACGCAGCGGGCGCGACGAAAAGCGGCTTCGCCGCAAAGCGACACGTCTCTGCGGTCTCTGCTTCCTCTGCGCCTCTGCGAGAAACGACTTCAGCACAGCGGTGGAAAGCGCGCGCCCCGCGCCCACCCCGCCATCCCCCGCAAAATGCCCCCTGTGGATAACTCCTGCTTGAGCTGAGCGCCCCGCTCGGCGAAGGATGCGCGCATGGCCACCATCATCGATTTCGAGACGACTCAGCCCGTATCCGGCACCAAGGCGCTGCCCTCCAACATAGAGGCGGAGGCGGCGTTTCTGGGTGCGTGCCTGATCGACAATCGCGTGCTCGAAGACCTGCCGGTGCCGCTGACGCCGGAGCATTTCTTCGAGCCGCTGCACGGCCGCATCTTCGCCAAGCTGTCCGAGGTGGCGGGCAATAATCTGCTGGCCAATCCGGTGACGCTGAAGCCCTATTTCGAGGGCGACGAGGCGATGAAGGCGATTGGCGGGGTGGGCTATCTGGCGCTGCTCACCGGATCGGGTGCCAGCCTGATCGGCGCGCGCGATTTCGCGCGGCAGATCCACGATCTCGCCATGCTGCGCGCGCTGGTCGATGTCGGGCGCACGCTGGTCGAGACCGCGACCGACACCAGCCAGTCGATCGAGCCGAAACGGCAGATCGAGGAAGCCGAGACCGCGCTCTACAAGGTGGCGGGCGGCGATGCCGAGCTGGGGCAGGCGCGCAGCTTTGGCGCGGCAGCCAAGGTGGCGATCAAGAATGTCGAAAAGGCGCTGAACTCGGGCGGCAGCCTGTCCGGCGTCACCACCGGCCTCGCCTCGGTCAACGCCAAGATCGGCGGCCTGCACAAGTCCGACCTTTTGATCCTTGCCGGACGCCCCGGCATGGGCAAGACCTCTCTCGCCACCAACATCGCCTTCGCCGCCGCTGACCGCTGGAAGCGGGACAAGGATGCCGGCATTCCCGACGAGAAGAATATGGGCGCGCCCGCTGCCTTCTTCAGCCTGGAAATGTCGGCGGACCAGCTCGCCACGCGTATCCTTGCCGAACAATCGGGCATCAGCTCGGAAAGCTTGCGCATGGGCCGCATCAGCCATGCCGATTTCGACAATCTCTCCGAAGCCGCCGCGCGGCTGAACGAGCTGCCGCTCTACATCGACGACACGCCGGCGCTGACCATCGCCGGCCTGCGCACCCGCGCGCGGAGGCTCAAGCGCCGCTATGACATCGGGCTGATCGTGGTCGACTATCTGCAACTGCTGCAGGGCTCGTCCAAATCGGGCGACAACCGCGTGCAGGAAATTTCGGAAATCTCGCGCGGCCTGAAGACGCTGGCCAAGGAACTCGACCTGCCGGTGATGGCGCTCTCCCAGCTCTCCCGCGCGGTCGAAAGCCGCGACGACAAGCGCCCGCAACTCTCCGACCTGCGCGAATCCGGCTCGATCGAGCAGGACGCCGATATGGTGCTGTTCGTGTTCCGCGAGGATTATTATCTGCAGGCCAAGGAACCGAAAAAGCCGCAGGCCGAGGACGATGTCAAAATCCACGATGACTACGCCAAATGGGCGATGGAGTTTGAGAAGGTTCAGGGCATCTCCGAACTGATCGTCGCCAAGCAGCGCCACGGCGCGACGGGGAAGGTGCGCCTGCACTTCGAGGCGCGGACGACGAAGTTCAGCGATTTGGCGGATGATCGCTGGGCGGCTTATGAGGATGATTGAGGGCTATCGTCATTGCGAGCGAAGCGAAGCAAAGCAATCTAGGGCAGTTAACGCCGACTCTGGATTGCTTCGCTTTGCTCGCAATGACGGTGAGGGGTGTTTTGGATGAAACAGCCTTTTGTCTACATCATGGCCAGCCGTCGTAATGGGACAATTTACGTCGGCACAACATCCAGTCTCGTTCAGCGAGTATCGCAGCACCGGGAGGGCACCTTCGATGGATTCACCAAGCGCTACGGCTGCAAGTTGCTCGTCTGGTATGAGCCTGCGTCGACGATGGAGCAGGCCATAGCGCGGGAGAAGCAGATCAAGGCGGGGTCTCGGGCGAAGAAGCTGGCATTGATCGAGGCGATGAATCCGCAGTGGCGGGATTTGTTCGGGGAAATTGTCGGTTGAATTCCGTCACCCGTCATTGCGAGCGCAGCGAAGCAATCCAGAGTCGGCGTTAACCGCCCTGGATTGCTTCGCTGCGCTCGCAATGACAGGGAGTGGAAGGCGCGGGTGCGCTACCCCCGCCGCAACCGCGCCATGAAGAATCCGTCTGCCCCGCCAGCCTCAGCTAGCATCGGCGGTGCGACCCGCAGCCAGCCATCGTCGGCAACGTGCATCCCGGACGGCACTTCGTCCGGCTGGATCGCATCCACCCGCCACCACGGCTGGCGCTCGAGGAAGCCGGCGACCTGCGCCTCGCCTTCGTCGGGCTCCAGACTGCACACCGAATAGACCAGCGTGCCGCCCTCCGCGACCGCGCCCGCCGCGGCGTCCAGCATCAGCGCCTGATAGGCGGTGCGGTTGGCGATGTCGGTGGGGTCGATGCGGTGGAGCACGTCGGGGTGGCGGCGGAAGATGCCGGTGGCGCTGCAGGGGGCGTCGAGCAGCACGGCGTCCCACTCGCGCTCCGGCGGTAGCGCGCGGCCGTCTCCGTGCAGTGTTTCCGCCGAGAGGCCGACGCGGGCGAAATTCTTGTCCAGCCGCTCCAGCCGCCGCGCCGAGGCGTCGAGCGCGGTGACCTGCCAGCCTGCCGCCGCCAACTGCAGGGTCTTGCCGCCGGGCGCGGCGCAGACATCCAGCACGCTCTTGCCATTGCCTGCGCCGAGCAGCCGCGCGGGCAAGGCGGCGCTGATGTCCTGCACCCACCATGCCCCTTCGGCAAAGCCGGGCAGCCTAGCGACATCGCCGCCGCGCGGCAGGCGGACATGGCCGGGCATCAGCGATTGCCCGCCCAGCGTGGCAGCCCACTCCGCCGTTGTCGCCACATCCTTGATGGTCAGATCGAGCGGCGGGGCGGCGGCGAGCGCGGCGCTGGCGCCTGCCAGCATCTCCGCCCCCCAGGCCGCGCCCCAGCGTTCGGCCACGGCGGCGGGCAGGGTGGGGGTGGCGGGCAGTTTGGCGCCCTCGCGCATCAGCGTGCCGAACACGCCATGCACCAGCCGGCGCGGGCCGCCATCGACCAGCGGCAGGCAGGTGTTGATCGCGGCGTGCGGCGGGGTGCCCAGCACCAGCGCCTGCACCAGCGCGATGCGCAGCACCGTCCGCGCCTTGACGTCGGGGGCGAGCACCTGTTCGGTGGCGCTGTCGATCAGCGCGTCGAGATCGACCAGATGGCGGCATACCTCGGCGGCGATGGCGATGGTCAGCGCGCGGTCGGACGGCGGCAGGGCGCGGGTGACATTGGGCGCGGCGGCATCCATCGGCTCCCCGCGCCGCAGTACGGCATCGAGCAATTTCAGCGCAGCCAGCCGCGCGGGCAGGCCGGGGGTCTTGTCAGGGGTGGGCATCGGGCGGCGGTAGAGGGAAATGGCGGGGGCGGCAATGTCGGGGGCGGGCGCGCTTCCGTTGCAGGCGTCGTGCACCTCTCCCCCCTGCGGGAGGAGATAGACTTGGCTTAGCGCGTAGCGCCTAGCAAGTCTTGGAGAGGGGGGCGGTTTACGCCGACGTCAGCGTAGACCGCCCCCCTCTCCAAGCTGCGGTAGCCAGCAAACTGGCAACCTTCGCTATCCTCTCCCGCAAGGGGAGAGGTGGTTGGGTTGCTCACCCCAACGGATCGAGCGCGCTGCGCCGCCGTGTCTCGTCGCGCGGCACGGCCGGACCCATCTCCCCCGCCAAGTCCTGCAGCGCCGCGATGCGCTTCTCCGTCGCGGGGTGGGTGGAGAACATCTCCGACACGCTTACAGGCACGATATAGAGCTGCGCCGTCGATGGGTTGGCGAGCGCGGCGTGCGGGGGCATGGCCTTGGCCGGGCCGGCAATCTTGGCGAGCGCGCTGGCCAGCGCCAGCGGGTTGCCGCTGATCTCTGCGCCGAGCGCATCCGCGCCATATTCGCGCGTCCGGCTGATCGCCATCTGCACGATCATCGCCGCGAAGGGGGCGATGAACACGGCGAGCAAGCCGGCGATCGCGCCCGAGCGGCTGTCCCCGCGGAACAGCAGGCCGAAGTTGGCGAGCATCGAGATCGCACCGGCAATGGTCGCGACCATCGTCATCACCAGCGTGTCGCGGTTTTTCACATGCGCCAGCTCATGCGCCATCACTGCGGCGAGCTCGTCGCGGGTGAGCATGCGCATCAGCCCGGTGGTGGCGGCGACCGCCGCATTCTCTGGATTGCGGCCGGTGGCGAAGGCGTTGGGGGCGTCATCCTCGACCACATAGACTTTGGGCATGGGCAGGCCGGCGCGCTGCGCGAGCCGCTCGACCATCGTGTAGAATTCGGGGGCGCTCGCCGCATCGACCTGCCGCGCATTGTGCATGCGCAGCACGATCTTGTCGGCATTCCAATAGGTGAAGATGTTCATCGCCACGGCTATGGCGAAGGCCAGCAGCATACCGCGCGGGCCGCCCAGCGTGAAGCCCAGCGCCATGAATAGCGCGGTCAGCGCCGCCAGCAGCATTGTCGTCTTGAAACCGTTCATCAAACCGCTCCAAAACCCCTCCGCGCACCGATATGGCGATGGTATCTGCCCCCTTCAATATCCGGCCTGGCCCGCCTATCTTCGCTCCCATGAGCAGCAGCCTTCCGGACTCGGCCGACAGCATCGGCGGCACCCCGCGGGCCCGCACCCGCCCGGCGCACGTCCGCGCGCCTGCCGGCTGGGTGAGCGATGGCGGCCCGCCCGAGCCGCAAGCGGTTCCGTTCGAGGGGCAGGAGATCAAGGGCCGCCCCGATCCGGTCCGCTACGGCGACTGGGAACTCAAGGGCATCGCCATCGATTTCTGACGGCACCGGCGTCGCGCCCCAGCCGCGCCTAGATTTGCGGATTATTGCTATTTTCAGGCGCAACCCGCTGTGTGCACTGCACCACGCCCCGTCCGCTCTGATAGGGAGCGGTCAGGAGAATGCGCATGACCAGCACCGTAGAACCCGTCCCCGAGTCCGCCGCTCCGGGGCCACAGGCCGGAGCGGCCATGATGGAATCGCCGGCCGCAGCCGAGCCGTTGCCCGAGCGGGTCTATCGCCACAAGCTGCCGGTGCGCCTGTGGCACTGGGTCAATGCGGTCGCGATCATCACCCTGTTCATGAGCGGGCTGATGATCTTCAACGCCCATCCGCGCGCCTATTGGGGGCATTATGGGGCCAACGCCGCCGGCGCGCCCGATCCGGCCTGGATAGAGATCGGCCCCAATGCCGCAGGGAGCGGCGAAATCCGCTTCCCCGGTCTTGGCATCACTATCCCCACCGACGGCGTGTTCGGCCGTGCGGAGGATGGCGACGGCGTATCGCGCAACCGCGCCTTCCCTTACTGGATGACCTTGCCGCAGACCTATGAGCTGGCGGCGGCGCGCGGGCTGCATTTCTTCGCCGCCTGGTTCTTCGCCTTCGGCTTCCTGATCTTCTTCCTCTGGGCGATCTTCTCCCGCCACGCCAGCCGGGACCTGACCCCCGCGCTCAAGGAATTGTCGCCCAAGCACCTGCTGCACGAGGTGGTCGAGCATGCGCAGCTCAAATTCCCCACCGGGCTGGCAGCCGCGCGCTTCAACACCTTGCAGCGGATCAGCTATTTCGTCGTCATCCTTGTGTTCGTGCCGACCATGATCCTGACCGGCCTGTGCATGTCCCCCGGCATGAACAGCGCCGCGCCGTGGCTGATCGATCTGTTCGGCGGCCGGCAGTCGGCGCGCTCGATCCACTTCATCATCTGCTGGTCGCTGTTCGGCTTCGTCATCATCCACTTGATCATGGTGGTGCTGGCCGGGCCGGTGAACGAGATCCGCTCGATGATCACCGGCTGGTTCAAGCTGCCGCCCGAGCGCAAGCCCGCCGTCGACGCCGAGCCCGTTACCGAAGGAGCCGCCGCATGAGCATCATCACTACCCGCCGCGCGCTGGTCGGCGGCATGGCGGTCGGTTCCGGGCTGCTGCTGTCCGGCTGCGATGGCAACAGCAGCCTGATCCGCAGCGTCGATCCGCTCAACATGCGGCTGCACCGCCTGCTCGCCGGGGACAACGGCCTGGCGCGCGAGTTCGCCTATTCGGAACGCTCGCCGGTGTTCAAGATGAACGGCAACACCATGCCGGCCTCGCCCGCCTATCAGGCGCATCTGGCCAATAATTTTGCCGACTGGCGGCTGGTGGTCGACGGGCTGGTCAGCCGCCCGCTCGCCCTGTCGCTCGCCGATCTCGCCCGCATGCCCTCACGCACGCAGGTGACCCGGCATGACTGTGTCGAAGGGTGGAGCGCGATCGGGGAATGGACCGGCACGCCGCTCGGCAGCATCCTGCGCATGGCGGGCTGGAAGCCGGAGGCGCGCTATGCGGTGTTCCACTGCGCCGACGATTTCGACGGCAATCCCTATTATGAATCGATCGACATGGTCGATGCCTTCCACCCGCAGACCATCCTGGCCTGGGGCATGAACCGCGGCCGATTGCCCGTCGGCCATGGCGCTCCGCTGCGGCTGCGGGTCGAACGGCAGCTGGGCTACAAGCAAGCCAAGTATGTCATGCGCGTCGAGCTGCGCGACCGGCTCGACGATCTCTATCTCGGCAAGGGCGGCTATTGGGAGGATCACCACGCCTACCAATGGTATGCGGGGATCTGAAACCACAGCCGTCAACGATATTCGTCATTGCGAGCGCAACGAAGCAATCCAGAGTCGGCGTTAACCGCCCTGGATTGCTTCGCTGCGCTCGCAATGACGGTAGTTTGCTTCACCGTGATGGAGCGGATCAAACCAACGCCATCACGCTCTGCGGCTCCGCCAGGTTCGCAATGACGTGCCTGCGGCGGTGGCGACAATGGCGACAGTCCCGCATCAGGTCCGCAGCGATGCGCAAAAAGAAAGGCCCGGACGCTTGTCGCATCCGGGCCTTTGCTGTTCCGGTTCGGGGGGCGGCCCGAGACCTCCGCCCCCCTGTCCGCGATCAGAAGTTGAAGCCGACCGCGATACCGTAGCGGCGCGGGTCCAGCGTGAAGATATTGGTGAACAGACCCGAAGACTGGTCGGTGACATACAGACCGGTCGTCGAATCCGAGTCGAAGATGTTCTGGATGAACGCACGGGCAAACCAGCGGCGATCCGGGCCGTTCAGCTGGATCTGGGCGTTGGCTTGCGCGTAGCCGTTGATCCGGTTGATGCGGCCGTTGAAGATGTTGCCATAGCTGTCGCCCGTGTAGGTCAGGTCGAAGCGCGGTGTCAGCGTCATGCCGTTGTTGAATTCGGCTTCATACTGGATACCGATCGAGGCCTTGACGTTCGGGGCCTGCGGCAACTGGTTACCACGGATGTTGACCGCGACACCGGCGTTTTCGACGGTGAAGGGCAGGGCACCGGTGGGCACACCGAACAGTGCGCGCAGCGCGTTGGGCGGGGTGGCAGCCGTCGAGGCGAGCGCCGAGCAGATGCCGAAGGCACCCGTCGATGCAATGCCGCTACCGTCGCCGAAGCCGGTCGGCCCGCGCAGGCCGAGACCGCTGTTGACGGCGGTGACATAGGCCTGCGTGCCTGCGGCGTTGCCTGCAACCGTCGGCACCACGGCGCAGTTGGAGCCGTTGGTGATGTCCTTGATGATCACCACGTCCGAACGGCCGCCGCCCGGGTCACGCGGGTTGGACAGGAACTTGTCCGACGACACTTCGGTATGCAGGTAGCTGAAGCCGAAGTTGACGGTCAGCTCGCGGCTCGGCCGGATGATGCCTTCCACTTCGACGCCGTAGATCTCGGCATCGACATTGTCGTTGACCGATGTGCGGGCGACGATGCGGCTGAGCTGCAAGCTGTCATACTGGTAGTAGAAGCCGGTCAGGTTCAGGGTCAGCGCGCCGAACTGGTTCTTCGAACCGATTTCGAAGGCGTTGACGAATTCCGGCGTGAACTGCTCTTCCACCGCGAAGATCGGCTGCAGCGGTGGGTTGATGCCGCCCGACTTGTATCCGCGCGAGTAGGAGAAATAGAGCAGATTGTCCGGTGTGATCTGCCAGTCGAGCACGGCGCGGCCGGTGAACTCGCTGAAGTTGACGTCACGCACCTGGAACAGCTGGTTGCCGGTCCGGCCCGGGTCGGCATCGAAGCTGCCCACGAACGGCGAGTTGAAGACGTTGCCGGTCTGGCTGAACGGCACCAGGAAGCTCGCCAGGGTCGAACGCGCGGCAATCGACTTTTCGTCGTTGTTGTAACGCAGACCGAGGGTCAGCTTCACCTCGTCGTTGAACTGGAAGTAGGTTTCCCCGAAGATGCCGTAGCTGGTGACATCGAGCTGGTCGGTATTGTTCCGGAAGAACGGCGTGCCGAGGTAGGACGGCGGCAGCGGGCCGCCAGCCGACGTCGGGTTGCCGAGCGCGGTGAAGGTACCGAGGACACCTGTCAGATAGTCGATGCCGAAGCTGTTGACGAAGTAGCTGTTCTCGCTGAGCGAGAAGTCCGAATAGATGCCGCCCAGCAGGAAGTTGAACATGCCGTCCCAGTCGGACGAGACGATGATTTCCCCGGTATAGGCATGCTGCTTCTGGTTCGACCGGTCATAGTCGGTCGGCGTCGCCGAACAGTTGCGGAAGCCACCATAGGCACCCAGACCGCTGAATTCGGTGGCCGAAGTGCACAGCGGACCGTTCACGCCATTCGGGATGATCGCGGCAGCGATCGGCGCGAAATAGGACGCGGGCAGGCCAGGGATCTGGCCTGCGGCTGCTGCGGCCAGCGCATTGAGCCCGGTCCCGAACGGCGCGGTCGCACTTGGCGCACTGGAGAAGGTCGCGCGGTTCTGCACCGACAGGTTGTAATCCTGGCTGCTGTCGACCGCGACTTCCTGATAGGTGCCGGACAGGGAGACGCTGATCCCGCCGTCGAACTCATGTTCCAGATGCGCCTGGCCGATGATTTCCTCGGCGAAATAGGTTGACGGGCTGTCGGTGTTGACCGTGCGCACATCCTGCGGGCTCACCGCGCCGGCCAGCGAATCGGTGCCATAGAGGCTGCCCAGACCGAAGAAGGACGGGATGCCGCGGATGGTCAGGAATTCGCGGCTGGTCAGCACGCCGACAAAGGTCGAGTTGGCGTTGGTGACGCCCGCATCGCGCCGGTTGTTGAGGCAGCCCAGCACGCCGGTGGCGTCACGCTGGCAGCGCTGCTTCTGGATGCGCAGGCGGTTGTCGTTTTCGCGGAAATAATAGCCCATCAGGTCGAGCGTGGTGCGGTCGCTCGGCTCCCAGCGGAGCGAGCCGCGGATGCCGTAGAGGTCGCGCCCGTCAAGCTGGCCACCGTTGAACAGATTGTCGGTGAAGCCGTCGCGGTTCAGATAGACACCGGCAACGCGTACACCCAGCGTGTCGCCGATGGGCAGGTTGACCATGCCCCGGACCTTGATGCTGTTGTAATTGCCATATTCGAACTCGCCCGAGGCGCCGAAGCCCGACAGATCCGGGCGCGCGGTACGGAAGTTGATGACGCCCGAGGTGGCGTTGCGGCCGTAGAGCGTGCCCTGCGGACCGCGCAGCACTTCGACCTGCTGCAGGTCGAAGAATTCGGTTTCGAAGATGCGTGTGCCGTAGAGCGGCTGATCGTTGATGTGGATCGCGGTGGCGCTGTCGCACGACACGCCGACGCACAGGTCACCGATGCCGCGGATGGTGAAGCTGGCACCGGTGAAGTTGCCCTTCGAGAACACCACGTTCGGCAGCGTCAGCTGCAGGTCGGACGTGTTTTCGATCTGCTGGGCTTCCAGGCTTTCGGCCGAGAAGGCGCTGACCGCGATCGGCACGTCCTGCAGGCGCTGCGAGCTGCGCTGCGCGGTGACGACGATGTCGGTGCCGGTATCGGTATCTTCCGCCTGAGGCGCGGTATCCTGCGCCCATACCGGCGTCGCGGTAGTGGCTATTGCCAGCGCCGAAGCACCGAGCAGATGGCGAATTCGCATGTGTCCAACCTCCCTCTCAAATCCAACGACCTGCCCGGGGATGGCCCGGACACATCATGTGACTGCCGCCGCGAACGGCGGCTCCCGTCAGGGAGAGTGGTCGGCTATTCCATCGTCCGCCCTTTCTTGGGGTCGTTACGACAGCGCACCGCGCGGTCTGACGCCGCGCCGGATACAAAATGTGCGATGAAGCGGGGCGCGGGTCAACAGGAAAACTGCGGTTTCGCGACATTTGTCGAAAGACGGGTATGGTGGCATGATGCCATTATTGCGCCAATCCTGCCTTTACCCTGCGTAAAGCTGCCTTGTAGCCAGACCAGTCGCCCGTACAGACGATTGCCGGCAAGCCCCGGCCACAGCCGTTTCGCGGCCGATCTGTGGCGCAAATGCCACGATTCTTGCCCTTTTGTCACTGTGCAGGTGCAGCAAGCATTGACCCGCCCGCGTCGGACAGGGCAGGGCGGACGACAAGGCGCGCCTCTCCCCCGGCGTCCGGACGCAGAGCCTGAGCGGGGGGCAGGAAGACAGCCGATCCCCTCTCAGGAGAATGTCATGAAAGCCCCGATTTCGCTCTTGCTCGGCGCGAGCATTTTCGCCGCCGTTCCCGCCACTGCCTTTGCGCAGGACGCCGATCCCGCTACGACCGACACCGAAACCACCAGCGAAGACACCGCTGCCGTCGATGGCGACATCATCGTCACCGCGTCCAAGCGCGAACAGACGCTGCAGGATACCCCGATCGCGGTATCGGTGACCACCGCCGAAACCATCGAGCAGGCGCAGGTCCGCGACCTGCTCGACGTGCAGACGCTGATCCCGTCCTTGCGCGTCAGCCAGCTGCAGAGCTCGGCCAATACCAATTTCATCATCCGCGGCTTCGGCAACGGCGCCAACAATGCCGGTATCGAGCCTTCGGTCGGCGTGTTCATCGATGGCGTCTATCGTTCGCGCTCGGCCGCCCAGATCGGCGACCTGCCCAACCTGCGCCGCATCGAAGTGCTGCGCGGCCCGCAGTCGACCCTGTTCGGCAAGAACGCCTCGGCCGGTATCATCTCGGTGGTCACCGCGCCGCCGTCTTATGAATTCGGCGGTTCGGTCGAAGCGAGCTACGGCAACTACAATGCGGTGGTGCTCAAGGGCGACATCACCGGCCCGATCAGCGAGACCATCGCCTTCAGCTTGGCGGGCAATTACAACCGTCGCGACGGCTATGCCGATGACCTGTTCCTCGGCGAGGAAGTCAACGACCGCAACCGCTATGGCGTGCGCGGCCAGCTCTTGTTCGAACCGAACGACAGCCTGACCATCCGCCTGATCGGCGACTATGACAGCATCGACGAGAATTGCTGCATCGCCGGCAACATCATCAACGGCCCGACCGGCGGTATCGTCCAGGTTCTGGCCGGCGGCCGCGGCCTCGCCGCGCAGGATCTCTTCTCCTACGACGTCTACAACAACTTCCTCTCGACCAACGAGATCGAGAATTACGGCGGTTCGGGCCAGATCGATTATGAAATCGGCTCGTTCACGCTGACCTCGATCACCGCCTATCGCGAGGTGCGCGCCGATACCAACCAGGATTCGGACTTCACCGGCGCCGACCTGATCGGCCAGAACAGCCAGAATCTGGGGATCGACACCTTCACCCAGGAACTGCGCATCGCGTCCGACTTCGACGGTCCGTTCAACTTCCTGCTCGGCGGCTATTATTTCAACGAGTCGATCGATCAGCGCAACGCCATCCTGTACGGTACCCAGTTCCGCCCCTATGCCGGCGCGCTGATCAACCCGGCGGCCTTTGCCGGCCCCAATGCGGTCGCCAACGCCAATGCGGTGGTCACCGGTCTCGAGCAGCAGATCGGCAGCATTCTCGGCAATCCGGCCCAGTTCTCCGGCCAGTTCTTCCGCGCCGGCACCGGGCTCACCGAAGCCTACACGCTCGATGACGAGGCCTGGTCGATCTTCGGCACCGTCGATCTCGAGGTGACCGACCGGCTGACCCTGTCGGGTGGCTTCAACTACACGCAGGACCGCAAGAATTTCTCCACCAACGTCGTCAGCAGCGACGCTTTCTCGCGGCTCGATCTGGTCGCCATCGGCCGCACTGCGATCACCCAGCAGGGTATCGCCACCACGGTCGGCCAGGCGCTCGGCCTCGGCCGCCTCGCGACCGCAGCTGAAATCGGTGCCTTCGCCCAGGCCAATGCCGCGGCGTTCGGCCAGATCCAGGCTGGCGCGGCGGCGTTTGCCACCGCCAACCAGAACAACCCGGCGGTCAACCCGCTGCTGGGCCTGCGTCCGCTGCAGTTCCTGCCGCCCTTCCTCAACGTGCCGAACGCGGTGGAAGACGGCCGGACCAGCGACAATGACCTGTCGTACAGCATCCGTGCCTCCTACGAGCTGACCGACACGGTCAACATCTACGCAACCTATGCCACCGGCTTCAAGGCGAGCTCGGTCAACCTGTCGCGCGACAGCCGCCCGACCGGGGTCGATCTCGTGGCGATCCGCGCTGCCAACCTCGCAACGCCGAACCTGATTTCCGGTTCGCGCTTTGCCGGTCCGGAAGAATCGGAAGTCTATGAATTCGGCATCAAGGCGCAGTGGGACCGCGTCGGTGCCAACTTCGCGATCTTCAAGCAGACGGTGGATGGCTTCCAGTCGAACGTCTTCACCGGCACCGGTTTCGCGCTGGCCAATGCCGGTCAGCAGTCGGTGTTCGGGTTCGAATTCGACGGTTCGGTCACGCCGGTCGATCCGCTGACGATCAACCTTGCTGTCACCTACCTCGATTCGAAGTATGACAGCTTCGTCAATACCGGCATCTTCATCAACGGCCAGCAGGTCGACCTGTCGGGTGAAACGCCCGCCGGCATCCCCGAGCTGTCGTTCAACCTGGGTGGCGTCTACACGCATGAATTCGGCGACGACAACACGCTCGCCCTGCGGGTTGATTATAGCTACCAGAGCCCGGTGCTGATCGCGGACAACATCCCCAACATCCGCCGCGAGCAGCAGCAGCTCAACAGCTCGCTGACCCTGGGCCTGTCGAACGGCCTCGAAGTCAGCGTGTGGGGCCGCAACATCCTCAACAACCGCTACATCACCACGGTCTTCCCGTCGGTGGCGCAGTCGGGCAGCGTGTCGGGCTATCCCAGCCAGCCGCGCACCTATGGCATCACCGGACGCTTCCGCTTCTGATCGGTCTGCCCGCTCCGCGTCGCGGGGCGGGCAGCAGCAGCCCGGTTTGAAAAGGGGCAGGCACCGGCCCGGTGGCAACACCGGATCGGCGCCTGCCCTTTTTCTTACCCTAGGGTCAGGGCCCGTTAAATTCGCGTTCGAGGCGGTGAAATGGCGAAGATATCGGGTTCAGGCGGCTGCGGCAGGTGGTGGTTCCACCTGCAAGGCCGTCTGGAGCCGAGATCGAAGCCATTTCACCGCCCCGCAGGGGTTCGACCCATTTTGTCCAGGGCCGCGTCGGCAAGTCTTGAAATATCGACATATTCCTTCGCCTTGCCTCCTCGCCCTGAACAAAATGGCCTCGAACCTCGAACGCGCATTTAATGGGTCCTGACCCTAGAAGACCGTATTGCCTGATCGTGCGGCCGCGTGTCTCAGCGGCGGCTTCCCTGCAGCGCAAGCGCTTGCAACCCCGCGCCCGCATCGCCAGATGCTGTCGCACAAGGAGACAATCATGGCCGACCGGGACCAGCAGGCAGATTTCACCCTAGGCGCGGACGGCAAGATCATCGTGCCCGACCATGTCGCCGATGCCATCCGCATGCTCATCGAATGGGCCGGCGACGATCCCACGCGCGAGGGCCTGCTCGACACGCCCAAGCGCGTCGCCCGCGCGTGGAAGGAATATTGTTCGGGTTATGCCGAGGATCCGGCCATTCACCTGTCGCGCACCTTCGAAGAGGTCGGCGGCTATGACGAGCTGGTGCTGCTCAAGGACATTCCCTTCCAGTCGCATTGCGAACACCACATGGCGCCGATCACCGGCAAGGCGTCGATCGCCTATATGCCGCGCGACCGGGTCGTCGGCATTTCCAAGCTGGCCCGCGTGCTCAACGGCTACGCCCGCCGCCTGCAGGTGCAGGAGCGGCTGACCGCTGAGGTCGCCAAATGCATCTGGGACAATCTCCACCCCCATGGCGTCGCGGTGGTGATCGAGGCGCAGCATGGCTGCATGACCGGGCGCGGCGTGCGGACGCCGGGTGTCGGCATGGTCACGAGCCGGCTGCTCGGCTGCTTTCTGGACGATGACCGCAGCCGCAAGGAAGTGATGAGCCTGATGGGCTATTGAGCTCTCAGACCATTTTTGCTGCCAATATCCACGCCCAGACCAGCAGCGTCATTGCGCCGCCGATGAAGCACGCCTGCACCGCGCGCCGCAGCAGGCGGCTTTGCGCGTCGATCGACCGAACAAAGGCCGCGAACAGCCGCTGACGCAGGGCGGCATCGCCCTCCAGCCCGTCGCTGTCGAATTCCTCGCCGAGCAACAGGGCACGCAGGCACAGCACGGCCGAGACGATGAAGGGCACGAAGCCGATGATGCTGGCGACCACCAGCACCGGCTGCGTCGGCGCGTCGAGGCTGAGCGGCGCGCCGGGGCTCGCCGAGATGGGGTGGGTGCCGATCGTCACCAGCAAGGCATCGAACGCGAGCATCCCGCCCAGCCGCACCGACAGGTCGAGATCGCGGTTCTCCAGAAATTCAAGGTCGGCAATGAAGCCCGGATCGGGCGGATCGCACCGCATCGTCTGAAAGGCGCGCAAGCGAGTGCGGAAGGAAGGGAAGGCCATCGGCCTGTGCTAGCGCGGAACCTCGGACAGCAGCAAGATCGTTCCGCTTCCCGCCTGATGACTGGATGACGCGCTTAGAGCGGGATGACATTAAGTCGACCCGCATCCCTGAGCTTGTCGAAGGGCTGTCCTTCTTGGCGACGGCGTAAGGAAAGGCAGCCCTTCGACAAGCTCAGGGTAGTCGGCCTTGGTTCAAGCCAACGTCATCATGCCTTAGGCTACCCCTTCGGCCGCAAGGGAAAAGGCAGGCGAATCGCTCCGCCTGCCTTCTGTTGTTCGTCGATGGCTATGCCTCAATAGCCGCCCAGCCGCGCGAAGCGGTCGCGCAGATAGCTGCTGCTGCCCCATGCCTGTTCGAGCGGGCGGGCGCGCTTGAGGTAGAAGCCGACGTCATATTCGTCCGTCATGCCGATGCCGCCGTGCAACTGGATGGCCTCGCGGCTCATCACATGCAGCGTGTCGTTAGCGCGGGTCTTGGCGAGCGCAGCCGCCTGGCCCACGTCCATGCCTTGGTCGAGCTGGGTCAGCGCGGTTTCGATCGCCGAGCGGGTCAGCTCGATCTCGCCGAACAGCCCGGCCATGCGATGCTGCAGCGCCTGGAAGGTCGCCAATATCTGGCCGAATTGCACGCGCTGCTTGAGATAATCGAGCGTGGTGTCGAACGCCTGCAGCGTCATGCCGAACATTTCGCATGCCGTGATGATCCGCGCCCGGTCGAGCACCTGGTCGAGCAGCGCATCGCCGCCATCGGCCAGCTTGTCGGCTGCGGCGCCAGAGAAGGTCACTTCGGCATGGCTGCGGAAATCGACCATGTGGCGGCGCGCGCGGGAGACCCCGGCATCGCTGCCATCCACCAGATACAGGCCGTCCTTGGCGGCGACGACGAACAGTTGCGCGCTGTCGCCCTCGGCGACGAACGCCTTGGTGCCACTGAGCTTGCCGCCTTCGACGCTGGTCGCGATCTGCGCAGGGTCATGGCGCGGGCCTTCGTCCACCGCCAGCGTCGCGACGATGCTGCCGTCGGCGATGCCGGGCAGATATTTCGCCTTCTGCGCCTCGCTGCCGCCCAGCGCGATCGCGCTCGCGGCAATCGCGGTGCTGACCAGCGGGCTCGCCGTCAGTGTGCGCGCGCTTTCCTCGACCACCAGGCCCAGGCTCATCCAGCCGAAATCGGAGCCGCCATAGGCTTCGGGGACGACGATCCCGCTCCAGCCCATCTGCACCATCTCGTTGTAGACCGCCGGGTCATAGCCTTCGGCACTGGCGGCATCGCGCACCGCGCGCCACTTGGTCACCGGGCTTTCGTTGCGGACCCAGGTCTGCGCCATGTCGCGCAGCATCACCTGTTCTTCGCTCAATTTTGCCATTTCACTCTCTCGATTTTCAACCGTAGCCCTGAGCCTGTCGAAGGGCGCTTTTCCGATAGCCGCCCTTCGACAGGCTCAGGGCTACGGGATGAGGTCCGCTCGGATCTACTGGTGGTCCAGCATGCCCAGGATGCGCTTGGCGACGATGTTGGTCTGGATCTCGGTCGATCCGCCGTAGATCGTCGTTGCCTTGCCGAACAGCCAGGCGCGGGTCGCCTCGATCTGCTCGTGGGTAAAGCCTTCGCCTTCCCAGCCGAGGCCCTGCATACCGAGGATTTCGATCAGCAGTTCGCTCTTTTCCTGCATCAGCTTGGTGCCGCTGGTCTTGAGGATCGAGGAGGCGACCGAAACGCCGCCTTCGGCCTGCACCCGCATCGCGGTGGCAAAGAAGGCGCGCTGGTCCATTTCGAAGCGGGTGACGCGCAGCCTGAGTTCGGCATCGGCGATCCGCCCCTCGGCATCGGTGCCGCGGGTTGCCTTGGCGAGATCGGACAGCGAAACGCCGCCCGCCATCATCCGCCCGCCGCCGGCAATGTTGGTGCGCTCATGCTGCAGCAGGCGCTTGCCGATGGTCCAGCCCTGGCCTTCCTGGCCGACGAGGTTCTTCTTGGGCACCTTCACATTGGTGAAGAAGGTTTCGCAGAAGGGGGACATGCCGCTGATCATCTTGATCGGCTTCACCTCGACGCCGGGGGAGGTCATGTCGATCAGCAGGAAGGAGATGCCATTGTGCTTGTCGGACTTGTCGGTCCGCACCAGCGCGAAGCATTTGTCCGCCCACTGGCCGCCGCTGGTCCAGGTCTTCTGGCCGTTGACGACATAATGGTCGCCCATGTCCTCGGCGAACATCTGCAGGTTGGCGAGGTCAGAGCCGGCATTGGGTTCCGAATAGCCTTGGCACCAGCGCACCTCTGCCTTGCAGATGGCGGGGATATGCTCGTGCTTCTGTTCCTCATTGCCATATTCGAGCAGGGTCGGCCCGAACATCATCACGCCCATACCGCCGATGGGATTGGAGGCGCCGGCACGCGCGAATTCCTGCGTGACGATCTTGGCTTCTTCCTTGGAGAGGCCGCCACCGCCATATTCCTTGGGCCAGGTGGGGGTGCCCCAGCCCTTGTTGCCCACGGCGATGCGCCAGGCTTCCTTGTCCGCCGACTTGTCGGACGGGCCTTCGAGCGCCGAAAGCGACAGATCGACGCCCTTCAGCGATGCGGGGAAATTTTCGGCAACCCAGGCCCGCACTTCCTCACGGAAGGCATCGAGCTCGTGCGTGGCGGGGCGATCTTCGGCAAGCGTGGCCATGTCTCTCTCCTGATGGATGGACATGCCATAACGGTTTTTCGAAAACGCTCAAGCGCTGGTTGACGTGAACGTCAACCTGGCGTCGTTTTGTGCGACACCGAAAAAGGCGCGCCGGGCCGGGCCCGACGCGCCTTGCGTGCTGTCGCCGAGGGGGAGGGCGACAGCATCGGGTAAAGACTGTCCCGATCAGTTCTTTTCGGTCGGCAGTTCGCTCGGAGCGATCTCGCCGTTGTCGTCCATCTTGTTGGCCGCTTCCTCGCCAGCGTCACGCACGGCGTCGGCCTTGTTTTCCATGGCGTCCTCGCCGGCTTCCGTCGGCATCTGGTCGGCCTGGTCTTCGATCACGTCGGCCTGGGCTTCGGCATTGTCCTCGACCGCATCGGCCTCCGGGCTCTGGCAGGCGGCCAGCGACAGGGTGGCTGCCGCGATGGTCGAGATAAGAATGGATTTGCGCATTAGTGTTGCTCCCTTAGAAACCTGTCGAGGTTCATGGGCCATAACCAAGTGCGGCATGGCTGGTTCCATGGTTGCAACATTTTAGTCAAAACGTCGGACGGTGCGCACGCCTCGGTTCAACTGCCGATCAGCAGCAGCCGCGTCTGCCGGCCATCGATCCAGCGCAACTGGGTGCCGTCGAAGAATCCGTTGACCTCCAGCCTGAACGGCACGCGCTGCCCGTCCCATTCGGGCACCGCGAGCCGGTTGGCGAGCTCGATCGACCAGGCGGTGTCGACGCGGACCGGCCCGGCGCCGCGCTCGCTCGGCCCCTGGTCGTCCCAGAAGCCGATTGCCGGACCGGCGCCATGGCCATGAGTGCCGATGGGATGCGAATAGATGACAGGGTCCAGCCCCTCGCCGATCGCGGTCTCGCGCGCCTGCGCCAGCACCTCATTGCCCGTGGCACCGGTGCGGAGCGCGCCGATCAATATATCCTGCACCCGGTTGGCAGCAGCAACCCCGGCGCGCAGCCCCGCCGGTGCCTCGCTCTCGCCCGGCTTCAGCACATAGGCCAGTTGCTGCGTGTCGGTGGCGAGGCCCATGTATAGGATGCCGAAGTCGGACCAGATCAGGTCGCCCGGCTGGATCACCGTGTCGCCATCCAGTTCCCCCGTCTCGCCCTTGCGGAACACCGCGATCGACGGGTGGAACCAGACGCCGAGGCCCAGGCCCGCCACTCGCTGGCGCAGCCACCATTCGACATCGGCCGTCGTCGTCCGCCCCGGCACGATCACGCGCGATGACAGCCCCTCTGCCAGCACCGCATGGGCCGTGCGCATCACCTGCGGATAGATGGCCATCTCGCGTGGCGTGCGCGTCTGCAGCCAGTCGACCGACAGGGTTTCGCCCGAGACCACCCGGTCGCGCAACTGCGCCGGGATGGCGGCCAGCGTCTCGTCATATTGGCTCGCCGTCATGCCGTCGCCGAACGCGGTCAGCGACGAGCGGTTGAGCGCGATGCGGCGCGGCTCACGTTCCGCGATGATCGCCGCCAGCGCCGCCCATTGGTCGGGCTGCTCCTCGGGGTTCCACGCCGGCGCGAACAAGCCGCCCAACCCGTAGCGGCTGACCGTCAGCCGCTCGACCGGCCGGCCCTCGCCCGGATCGTAGAATACCAGGATGGTCCGCCGCCGCGCATGGAAACTGGTGGCGTCGAGCATCGTCGCGACGACCGGATCCTCCAGATATTCGCGTGCCACCAGCACCCACATGTCGATGTCCTGTTCGCGCATCAGGCGCGGCACCAGCGTGTCGAGCCTCTCACGCAGGATGGCGTTGCGGGTCTCCGCCTGCGCGCGCAGCGTCGGCACCGGCGGAACAGCAGGCGGCACGGCCTGCGCGGCCGCGCCGGAAGCGGCGAGCATCAGCGCGAGGCAGGGCAATAGCGTGCGCAGCGGCGCGCGGCGGCGGGGCAGGGCGGGTGCGATGGTCATGCCCGATGATTGCCCGTTCAGACTGCCGACGACAAGGCTTGCCATGTCGTCGGGCGCCCGCCACAGTCGGTTGCAAACAGAAACGGGAGAGGGCGATGACGGTCAGGATCGGGCGGGCATGAACGCAACCATGCGCGCGGTCGTGGTCGATACGCTGGCTCCGGACCATGGCGGCACTGCCTTGCGCACCATTGCCGTGCCCGTGCCTGCGCCCGGCGAAGCGCTGGTCCGCATCCGCGCCGCAGCGATCAATTTCCCGGATCTGTTGATGACGCGCGGGGCGTATCAGTTCAAACCCGACCTGCCCTTCGTTTCCGGCATGGAGTTTTCAGGAGAGGTTGTCGCCGTAGGGGAGGGCGCGGACCCGGCGCTTGTCGGCAGCGCGGTCATCGGTGGCAACAAGACCGGCGGCTTTGCCGATTATGCGGTGGTCCCCGCTGCCACTCTGCGCGCCAAGCCTGCCCGGCTCGACTGGGCGCAGGCCGCTGCCTATTCCGCCACCTATCTCACCGCCTGGGTGACTTTGGTGCGCAAGGCGGCTGTCCAGCCGGGCGAGTGGGTGCTGGTGCATGGGGCCTCGGGCGGCGTCGGCCTCGCCTGCGTCGATCTGGCCAGGCATCTGGGCGCGCGGGTCATCGCCACCGGCGGTTCCGACGCGAAGCTGGCCACCGTCGCCGCGCTGCATGCGCCCGACGCTACACTCAACGTCACCGGCGGCTTCCGCGACGCAGTGAAAGCGCTGACCGGCGGGCGCGGCGCGGACATCATCGTCGATCCGGTCGGCGGCGATGTCTTCGATGAATCGACCCGCTGCATTGCCTTCGACGGGCGGCTGATGGTGGTCGGCTTCGCCAGCGGCCGCATCCCCACCGTCAGCGTCAACATGCCGCTGATCAAGGGCTATTCGGTGATTGGCGTGCGCGCCGGTGAATATGGTCGCCGCTTCCCGACCCGCGGTGCGGAAAACATCGCCGCGATCGACCGGCTCGCTGCCGAAGGTGCCATCACCCCCCACATCCACGCCCAGCTTCCGCTCGAGCAGTGGCGGGAGGGCTTCGAGATGCTCTCCGGCCGCAGTGTCGTCGGCAAGGTGGTGCTGACCCCATGACCAAGCGAACCAGAACCCCGTAGCCCTGAGCCTGTCGAAGGGCGTTTGTCGGCACCCATAGACGCCCTTCGACAGGCTCAGGGCTACGCAACACAATCACAGGAGAGAGAAACGCCCATGAAAGCCATCCAGTCCCGCCACCCCGCCACGCTCGACAGCCTGACGCTGGTCGACCTGCCCGATGCACCCGCTCCGGGGCCCGGTGAGATCATGGTGCGCATCCGCGCGAGCTCGCTCAACTATCACGACTATGCCGTGGTCAAGGGCATGATCCCCGCCGCCGACGGTCGCATTCCCATGTCCGATGGCGCTGGCGATGTCGTGGCGGTGGGGGAGGGCGTCACCGACTATGCCGTCGGCGATCCGGTCGTCTCCACCTTCTTTCCCTATTGGCCGGACGGCACCCCGCCGCTCACCGCCTTCCGCCAGGTGCCGGGCGACGGCATCGACGGCTATGCGCGGGAGGTCGTCACCGCGCCAACCACATGGTTCACCAAGCCGCCCAAGGGCTACAGCCATGCCGAGGCCGCGACGCTGACCTGCGCCGGCCTCACCGCCTGGCGCGCGCTCGTGGTCGACGGCCAGCTCAAGGCGGGGTCGACCGTGCTGGTGCAGGGCACCGGCGGCGTCTCCATCTTCGCGCTGCAGATGGCCAAGGCGATGGGCGCCACGGTCATCGCCACCTCGTCCTCCGACGCCAAGCTCGAACGGCTGAAGGCGATGGGCGCGGACCATCTCATCAACTATCGCGAAGTGCCTGCCTGGGGCATGAAGGTGCAGGAGATCACCGACGGTGTCGGTGTCGATCATGTCATCGAAATCGGTGGCGCGGGCACGCTCGACCAGTCGATCCTCGCCGCGCGTATCGGCGGCCATGTCGCGCTGATCGGTGTGCTGGCGGGGTTCGCCGGCCCGGTGATGACCGCCATGCTGATGGCCCGCCAGATCCGCGTGCAGGGCCTCACCGTCGGCAGCCGCCAGCAACAGCTCGACATGATTGCCGCCATCGACGCCACCGGCCTCAAGCCGGTCATCGACCGTGCCTTCCCCCTCGCCGACCTTGCCGACGCCTTCCGCCATCAGGAAAGCGGCACCCATTTCGGCAAGATCGTCGTGGACATCTGAGTCTGTGCCGATGGTCTCAGCCACCGTCATTGCGAGCGGAGCGAAGCAATCCAGTGCGGTTAGCGCCCGCCCTGGATTGCTTCGCTCCGCTCGCAATGACGAGATGGTATTACCAGCCGATGCCGTCCAACTACACCCGCACCATGCGCAGGAACCCCTTCGTCCCGCGCGCCACCTTTTCGGCGATTCGCGCGGCGTCGAGGCCGTTGATCAGCCCGAAGTCCATGTGGACATCGTCGAACCCCTTCCACAGCGACATCAGATCCTCCGCCGCGGCCACGCTGTCATCGCAGACGATCTCGCCGCGCGCCTGGGCTTCGGCCAGCACCGTGGCGACGAGGGCGCGACAGCTCCCTGGCCCGGCATCGAAGAATCGCTGCGCGAAGTCCGGCATGTCGCGCAGCAGCAGCATCATCGCCCGCTTGAAATCGACATGCGCGGGGTCGAACAGGAAGGACAGCAGCGCTTCGCCAAAGGCGTTGAGACGCTGCTCCAGCGTGCCGCCGCGTACATCCTCCGCATCGAAGGAGGAGGCCATCGCCGCCATCTGCGCGCGCACGAAGCCTTCGAACAGCGCATGCTTGTCGGGGAAGCGGCTGTAGACGGTCACCTTGGAAACCCCTGCGCGCGCGGCGATTTCCTCCATGGTGGCGGCCGCAAAGCCCTTCTCGAAGAAGCAGTCGCGCGCTGCCTGGACGATGGCGGCATCCTTGGCCGGATCGCGGCTGCGGCCGCCGCTGCCACCGGCTGATTTCTTCGTTACGACAGCCAAAATCGATTCCACCTCAAAATGAACGTTGACGTTCATGAACGCCACTGTACATTAACAGCATCTGAAACGCGAATCGCTTCTCCCCTCCCGATTCGCCAGCCGATGGACCTGACACGGATATGAGCTGGATAGCCATCCGCATGCTGACGGGCGACCGTGTCAAGTTCATCGGCCTCGTCTTCGGCGTCGCTTTCTCGGCGCTGCTCATCACCCAGCAGCTGACCATTTTCGTCAACCTGCTGCTGCGCGGCGCCGTCGCGGTGCAGCAGGTCGATACCGCCAACATCTGGGTCATGGATCCTTCGGGTCGCACCGTGGATGCCACCTTGCCGATGCCGCCGACCGCGCTGGATCGCGTGCGCGGCGTGTCGGGAGTCGCCTGGGCGGTGCCGATGATCCGCTCCGGCGCCATCGTCCGCTCGGCGAGCGGCGAGCTTGAGCCCGTCAATGTCATCGGCGTCGACGATGCGACGCTGATCGGCCTGCCGCGCCGCATGGTGCAGGGCAACAAGGCATCGCTGGCCGCGCCCGATGCGGTGTTCATCGACGATGTCGGCTCGCGCCGCTTGTTCCCGGACGGCGATGCGATGGGCACCCGGCTCGAACTCAACGATCAGCGCGCGATCATCAGCGGCATCGTCGATGCCGATCCCACCTTCACCTCCACGGTCATTCTATACACACGCTATTCCAACGCGCTGAACTATCTCCCCGGCACCCGCAACCGCCTGTCCTTCGTCCTCGCCCGCGCGGCCGAAGGCGAAACCCCTGAGCAGGTTGCTGCACGGATTCACCAGCAGACCGGTCTCAAGGCGCTGACCTCGGAGGAATTCGCGCAGCAGGGCATCGATTTCATCATCGAGAATACCGGCATCCCGATCAATTTCGGAATCACCGTCGCGCTTGGCGTGGTCGTCGGCATCGCCATCGTCGGGCTGACCTTCAGCCTGTTCATTCGCGACAACATCAAGCAGTTCGGCGCACTGAAGGCGATCGGTGTCACCAACGCCACCATTCGCGGCATGGTCGCGGTGCAGGCGGGTCTCGTGGGCCTGATCGGCTATGGCATCGGCCTGTTCCTTGCGACCATGTTCATCATCTCCGGCGCTGAGAACAACGATGCGTTCAAGGGCTTCTACATTCCCTGGCAGATCCCGGTGATCACGGCGGTCGCGGTGATCATCATGATCCTGCTGACCGGCGCCATCGCGCTGCGCTCGGTGCTCAAGACCGAACCGGCCGAGGTGTTCCGGTGAGCCTGCCGCGCGCCATCAAGGTAACGGGCGTATCCAAGGATTTTCCCGTCGGTGACGGCAAGATCCGCGTGCTGCACGGTGTCGACGCCTCGATCTGCTCGGGCGAGCTGACTTATCTGGTCGGGGAATCCGGCTCGGGCAAGACGACGCTGATTTCGATCATCGCCGGCATCCTCTATCCCACCGAAGGCACGGTCGAGGTGTTCGGCAGCGACATCTATCGCCTGTCGGATACCGAGCTGGTCAAGTTCCGTCTGAGCACCATCGGCTTCATCTTCCAGCAATATAATCTGCTCCCCACGCTCACCGCGGCAGAAAATGCCGCCGTGCCGCTGGTCGCGGCCGGCATGAAACGCGCCGAGGCAGTCGAGCGGGCGCAGGTGCTGCTCGAAAAGCTCAATATCGCCGATCATGCGAACAAGCTGCCGCGCGCGCTCTCCGGCGGCCAGCAGCAGCGTGTCGCCATCGCCCGGGCCCTCGTCCACAATCCGCGGCTGATCGTCTGCGACGAGCCCACCGCCGCGCTCGATGCCCGCTCGGGCCGCCGCGTCATGGATCTGCTGCGCGAGGTGGCGCTGGCGGAGGAACGCGCCGTCATCATCGTCACCCACGATAACCGTATCTTCGATCTCGCCGACCGCATTCTCCAGATGGAGGACGGCCGCATCACCCATGACGGCACGACGATGCCGGACGATCATTGAGGCAAGCCATGCTCAAGCGTCTCAACTTCTCCCGCCAGATTCTACCCGGCCTCGCGGTCGTCGGCATCATCGTCGCGGCGCTGCTGATCTGGAACAGCCAGCCCGAGCGCGTGCTTGCCGCACCTGACCAGACCCCGCCGACCGCGCCAGCCGGTGGCGCCGATACCGTGGCTGGGTCGGGCGTGGTCGAGCCTTTGTCCGAGCTGGTCGAAATCGGCGCCTTCATCCCCGGCGTGGTCGACCGCGTCTATGTCGAGCCCGGACAGCAGGTCAGCCAGGGCCAGCCGCTCTTCTCCATCGACAGCCGCGATGCCCGCGCCGCCCTGGCCGAAGCACAGGCGCAGGTTGCCAGCTTCCGCGCGCAGCTGGCGCAGGCCGAGGCCAATCTCGCCACCGCCCGCAATCAGGCCGCGCTCTATGCCGATGTCGCCGACCCGCGCGCCGTTTCGCGCGCCGAGGTCATCGATCGGCAAGGCGCGGTGCGGCAGGCGCAGGCCGCGGTGCAGGTTGCCCGCGCCGGTATCGCCTCGGCCCAGGCCAGTGTCGAGGCAGCGCAGGTCCGCCTCGCCCGCCACACCGTCCGCGCGCCGCGCGCTGGCACCATCCTGCAGGTCGAAACCCGCGCCGGGGAATATGCCACCGCCGGACCGGCGCCGGGCAACAGCAGCCGACCGCTGATGACGATGGGCGACGTCAGCGTCCTCCACGTCCGCATCGACATCGATGAGAGCGAGATCGAGCGGGTCGCGCTCAACCGGCCTGCGGTGATCAAGCCGCGTGGCGGGGCCGATCTCAGCGCTACCGCCAGCTTCGTCCGCGCCGAGCCGCTGGTTGTACCCAAGCGGTCGCTGACCAACAGCGCCACCGAGCGGGTCGATGTCCGCGTGCTGCAGGTCATCTATGCGCTTCCCGCCAATGCGCAGGGCTTCTTTGTCGGGCAGCAGGTCGATGCTTTTGTCCCCGCCCAGGCCGGTCGCGCCCGCCGCACGGCCCCGGCGCAGACGGCGCGCTGATCATGGCACCCCGCCTGATCCCTTTGGCTGCGCTGCTGCTTGCCGGTTGCGCCAGCGTCGCGCCTGCGCCGTCGCCATCGTCGGTGGCGTTGCCGCCCGCCTACACGCTCGCGGATGATGAGTCCGCCGCGGCCGCAAATCTCGCCGATCTTCTGCCGCGCGGGGACAGCGCCTATGCCACGCTCGAGCAGGCCGCGCTTGCCGATGCGCCGACGCTGGCTGCCGCGCTCGCCCGCATCGATGCCGCCCGCGCTGCCGCGCGCGGGGCAGGGGCAGCGCGGCTGCCCGCCATCGATGGCAACGCCTCGGTCACCCGTCAGGAGAATAACACGGCCCGCTTCGGCGGCGCGCCGATCGACAGCGACAATACCAGCTATCAGCTCGGCCTCAGCGCCTCGTGGGACCTTGACCTGTTCGGTCGCCTGCGTGCCTCGCAACGCGCCGCTACCGCCCGCCTCGATGCCGCCGATGCCGATGCGGCCGGTGTCCGTCTTGCGCTCGCCTCGGACATCGCGGTGGCAGTGCGCGACTGGCGGGAACTCGATGCACGCGAAGCGGTGATCCGTGACGATCTGGCGCGCGCACTGCAGTTGGTCGAGCTCACCGGCGTGCGCAGCCGCGCCGGTCTCAACCCGGGCTTCGATCTGGTCCGCGCCCAATCGCTTGCCGCCGACGCGCAAGCGCGGCTCGATCCCGTTGCTGCCGACCGCGCATCGGTCATAGGGCGGCTGGTGCGGCTCACCGCGCGCGATGCCGGCTTCGTGCGCACCGCGCTGATGCAGGGCAGCGATGCGCCGCTGGCCCCGATCCCGGACCTTGGCCTGCCCTCAGGGCTGCTGCGCTCGCGCCCCGATGTCGCCGCCGCTGCCGCCCGCCTCGCTGCGTCGGACGCGGAGATCGCCGCTGCCGCCGCCGACCGCTTCCCGCGCCTTTCGATCAGTGGAACGCTCGGCCTGCTGTCGCTCAGCCTCGGCAATCTGTTCGAGGAAGACGCATTGGTGGGCACGCTCGGTGCGTCGCTGGCCGGGCCGCTGGTCGACTTTGGCCGGGTCGGCGCGCGTATCGATCAGCGTCAGGCAGACGCGCAGGAGGCGTTCGCCACCTATCGTGGCGTGGTGTTTCAGGCGATCGGGGAAACCGAGGCTGCGCTGGGCAGCATCGCCGCGCTGGACCGGCGCGTGGCGACGCTAGAACGCCAGATCGCCATCGATACCGATGCGGTCGCCTTGTCGCGCGAACGCTACCGGCTCGGCCTCGACAGCCTGCTGCCCGTGATCGATGCCGAACGCACGCTCAACGCCTCGCGCAGTGCGCTAACCGCCGCGCGCGGCAACGCTGCCCGCGCCCGCATCGCGCTTTATCGTGCTGTCGGGTCGGGACAATCGATTGCCGATTGATGTTGCGCCGGAACGATAGCTCAGTCATTATCGGAGCATAATAGAGGCATCGGGACGGGCGCACAGGGGTGGACGGGGTTACCGACATCAGACGGGAGAGCGGGCTGCTGCCTGTCGACCAGTGGCGCGACTGGCGCACGCCGGAGACGCGTGAAGCACCCGGCCCCCGCTATCTCGATCGCGCCTTCGTCCAGCAGTGGGAAGGCAGCGCCGCGGAAATGGTGCAACCTCCGCTCGATCACCATGTCATGGTCATGCACGAAGGCGGGCCCAAGCTGGTCACCCGCAGCGGCGGCATCACCCCGATGAGCGTGGTGGTCCGGCCGGGGAGCTGCACCACCATCCCGTCGGGCAGCAGCTATCGCTGGATGACGGAAGGGCCGATCGCCTTCACCCATGTCTATGTCCGGCCCGATCGTTTCGGCGAACTGGTCGGCGATGCGTACAGCCGCAATCCCGACAGTGTCCGGCTCGCCGAGCGGATCGGCCAGTTCGATCCGCTGGTGACGCGCCTCATCGAGGCGCTGCAGCCGCGCGCGGCCGATCCGGATATCGACGCGGCCAGCGAATATCTGCTCGATTCGCTGATCGTCCGCATCGCCTCGCTGTCCAACCGTGGCGCCAGCTTCAGCTCGGCCCGCCTGACGCTGACCGCGCATACCGTCCGGCGGGTGTGCGATTATGTCGAGGCCAATTATGCCGAGCGTATCACGCTCGACGACATGGCGCGCATCGCGGGCTACAGCCGCTATCATTTCGTGCGCGCTTTCCGGGAGGCGATGGGCACGCCGCCCTATGCCTATCTGATCGGCGTCAGGGTACAGAATGCGGCGCGGCGTCTGCTCGACAGCAGCCTCAGCATCGCCGATGTCGCACGGCTCACCGGCTTTTCCACTCACGCGCAATTTTCGTCGCGCTTCCGCGAACAGGTCGGCGTGACGCCGGCGGAGTATCGCCGGCGTCACGGCCAGGACTGAGTTTCCGGCCTAGAAGCCCTGCACCAGTTGGAAGGTGAAGCGCTCGCGGAAGGTGCTGCTGCTGTTGGTGATCGGAATCTCGATCCCCGCCAGCGCGAACAGATTGCCGCCCAGATGCGTGCGCACGCCCGGCGTCACGCTCAGGAAAGTCCCGCCGCCGCCGGAGAATTCGCGCCAGTTGCCCGAGACATAGTAAGTGAAATCGCCGAATGGCGCCTTGTCATGGTCGGTCACCGTCTGGCCGATGGCGACATTCATGCCGAAGCTCTCCGGCGCGCCGGAATCCGGGAAGCTGTAGGATACGCGCCCGCGCACCGCCACGCCACTGCCGATGTCGGCAAACAGGTTGAGCTGCGGCTCGGCAGCGAAAACGCCGCCGCCGATGTCCGATTCGCCCACCGGCAGACGCCAGCCCACGCCGGCATTGAGCGAAAGATTGCGCGTTTCGGCCAGCATCAGCTGGGTGGTCAGGGTGACGTCGGCAAAGCCGCTGGCGTCGGCACCCGCCAACGCGCCCCGCCCGCTGAGGTCGCGGTAAAAGGGCACCTCGACACCCGCCCACAGCCGCCGCGTGAAGGGATAGTTGAAGCGGGCCAGCACCTCATGCGCCTCGCCGAAGCTCGCATCGGTGTAGCTGTAGGCGAGATGCGCCTCGCGCGTGAAGAAACCGTCGGCGGTGGCCAGCCAGCCCTGCCGCGGCGCGCCGCTCTCGCCATTGGGCACCGGAATCCAGGCTGCACCAAGCTCGTCGCCGAACCCGTCGCCTGTCAGCGGAGTCCATTCGCCGACGGCTTCGCTGTCCTCGCTATTGTCCTGCGCCAGCGCCTGGCCAGGCTGCGTCACGGCCGCCAGTGCGGTGGCGGTGAGCAGCAATCTGTATATCTTTTTCATGAGCATAACCTCCTTGGAAGGGGAGGCCATGGTCGCCCAAAGCGTGCGGTCGGTCTTTCATGCAGCGCCCAAGCTTACAGATTGCTGCGGTTGCAAATCCGCGCTGCGTCAGGCGTGCGCGGTACGGCGGAACCGCCCGGGCGAAACGCCCATGGCGCGGGTGAAGGCTGAGGTAAAATGCGACTGGCTGGAAAAGCCGCAGGCCAGCGCCAGTTCGGCGAGCGGCATGCTCCCCTGGCTCAGCAGCATCGCGGCGCGCGACAGCCGGGCGGTCGAGACATATTGGTAGGGTGTGACGCCGGTCTCCAGCTTGAACACCCGGGCGAAATGGAAGGCCGACAGCCCGGCACATTCGGCCAGATCGCCCAGCGTGATGTGATCGGCTAGGTGCGTGTCGATATAGTCCTTCACCCGCCGCAACCGCGCCGGGGAAAGTCTGATCGGCTGGCTTGCCTCTGCGCCATCCGCATCGCCGGCATGATCGCACAGCAAGGCGGCGATGGCGCGCACCAGGCCGTCGCCGAGCAGATCCGCAGCAGGGCCCGGCATGCGGGTTTCGTCGGCGAGCAGGCGCACCAATTGCGTCAGGCGCGGGTCGGCCACATCATGGAGCGGGTCCATCAGCTGTCCACCATCTTCACGGTTCAAGGATGCCGCGAGCATGCCGGCAGGTAGCGAAAGCGCGAGTGCTGCCGAATGCTGCGGAAATTCGTAACTGCAGTCGAAGCCGGCCGGGGTGTAGCGCACCGCGCCCCGTCGCAGCGGGACGGCATGCTGCCGCCCGTCGGCGAACCAGCTATACTGGCCCCCTCCAGAGAGATTCATGATCACCGTCTCGCGGTCGGTTATGCAGCGGTGCGAGCGCACCACCTCCGCGCCGATCACCGGCAGCAGCCGAAAGGCTGCGATCGGCGAATTTTCCGCGGACAATGTCTCGACAACAGGCAGCACGCTGAATTCGACACTGTCGATGCAGGGGCGGCCGGTATGCACATGATAAGGCAGCTGTGGCGATATGGACGGACCGGACATGACGGCCTTTCGGTGGGCGCCTGGCTTTACCTGCATCGGAGGGTGCCGAGTGGGGGAGTAAGGCGCTACATGACACACTATAGTGTCAGGAGCCTTGGTATCCTATGCTCGAAGCGGCCGCGCCGCATGGTTTCCGCAATAACTGATAAGCTACGGCAACGCCGCAAGACGGCGCCGCGCTCTTCACTGCATTGTTTGCATGTGCTGCCGGGCCGCCAAACTGAGCGGAATCGCGCTGTCTGTCGTGAATGTGGCAAGCCCCGCAACGATATATGGAAGCCTCTCGACCAAGGGGCTGATGATTTCCGGCGGCTGGGAAGACACCAGCCATAGCCGCAATTGTGCGAAATTTGCTAAAGCTAGCAAAATCTTGCCATTCTGCCCCAGCGCCCGCAGCGCCTGCGCCTCGGATTCGCCATAGAAGGCAAGTTCGTCGACCGCCGTGCTGTGCAGCACGTCGATGGTCACCAGCGACATCGCTATCCCGCCGTTTTTTGCGGGTTCCTCGGCTAAAAGCGATAGGCTATTCCACGGCATGTCAGCCACCTCTGATCGTGACGCTACAGCCGCAAGGGGTGCACGACTTTCGATATGTTGCTGCGCGGTGTCGCGCAGTCAATTAATCAAATGCCTGTGACGACAATTCTGTCCGCGCCTCCCCTGCCATGGCCGTCGCCAAGGCAAGAACATGCAATTCCCTAGGCAAATCGGAAGCCGCAGCAACCGGCATCGGAAATGATGGCGTCGTGACGGGAAAGGCCCGTCGCCATCACTGAATCCAGCAGGGAGCTCCCCATGTCGCGCAATATCAGAAAATCACCGGTCACGGCGCTTGCCGTCATCGCCACGCTCATCGCCGGTTCTGTCATGCCCGCTTCTGCCGACGTGGTGGTTCGCGGGCAGGAAGGACGGCCGCTCGACGAAATCCGCCGCGCCCCCGCATCGATCTACCCGGATCTGCACACCATCGTCGCCCAGCCGTCGCCGTCGGAAATCCAGCCGGAATTCCTTGGCCCGCACCTGTTCATGAAGTCGGGTCATGTCGATCTGGAGCGCGGCACCGTCACCCTGCCGCTGCGCCGCGGCCAGCTCGCCAACGGCACGCCGCAATGGTTCATCATCACCGATACCAGCGACGAGAATCTGTCGAACCTGCATGGCGTCAACTATTCTCCGAAGATGGCCTATGGCCTGACGGGCAACGCCGCGCGCGACGCGACGATCCAGCCCAACGGCAGCTTCACCTTCGCCCGTGGTTCGGTCGATTTCCGCCCGGCCCAGGCGCTCACCCCCGGTGCCCAGCCCAATCCCTTCCCGCCGGCCTCCTTCCAGCCCGGCTCGGTCGGCGATGCCTTCTACACCCCGCTGATTTCGATCACCAACGCGGGCAAGGCGGTCGTGATGAACGCACCCGTGCTGTCGCAGGCCAGCGAGGCCGACCTCAACGCGATGTGCGGCGGTCAGGTCGATCACAGCAAGGTGCATGACAAGGTCGTCGCGATCTGCCCGCGCGACGAAACGGTGACGCTCAGCCTGACCCTCGGCTTCACCTTCGACAAGCCGATCCAGTATCTGTCGACCGAAGCCAACAACCCGCTGGTCGCCACGCTCGAAGGCGCAACCTTCACCCCGGCGATGAGCGATCTGCCGTTCGCGCTGGAAGATGCCTCGCCCGGTGAAGCGGCCGAGCGTATCGTCGTCGTCGTCAACGGGCCGACCGGGATCAACAACCCGCATCGGCAGGGGCTGAACAGCGCGCTGACCGATGGACGCGGCCCGCTCAACGTGCTCGGCGGCGTGCCGACCATCAACCTCGACTATTCCCCGATGTGGCGCATCTTCCCGGCGGTGTGGACCGAAGACGCCATCCGCCAGGGCGTGCGCTATCGCATGACCAGCGCGCTGCAGGCGGCGGAAATGGCCAACCGCGGCTTCATCCGCAGCCTCGATGGCGGCGAATTCCGCGCGGTCGGCTTCGTCGTCAACTGCCCGGTGGTTTACCGCATCAACTGATTGTCCTCCGCTGGCCTGCACGAGACCCCCAATCCCCCCAATGCAGGTAGCGCAACTGGGCGGTGTCCGGATCCTTCCGGCACCGCCCATATTTTTTGGAAGGCTGCTCTCCCATGGCCATCAGCATTTCTGCGCGCGCGGGCTCCCGGCTGCTTGCTGCCGCAGCATGGCCGCTGCTGCTCGCGCTCTGGCCGGCGCCGGCTGCGGCGCAGGATGCCACCGATCCGCCCGCCGACACCGCGCCGATGATGGACCCCGACGGCCTGCCCTTGTCCGACGAGGTGATGGCCGAACTTCCGCCGCTGCCCGATGCGATGGCAATGGACGGGCCGGGGGCGGCGATGGCGACCGACATCATCGTCATCGGCTCGCGGCAGCGATCGCGCTTTGTCGCGCCATCCTCGGGCGCGACCCTGGCCGGCGATGCGCTGCGCCTGCAGGCCCGCGCCACGCTCGGCGACACGCTGGCGCATCTGCCCGGTGTATCCTCGACCAGCTTCGGACCGGGTGTCTCGCGTCCGGTGCTGCGCGGCTATCAGGGGGAGCGGACGCGGTTGCTGGTCGATGGTATCCAGAGCCTAGACGTGTCCAACACCAGCCCCGATCATGCGGTGGCGATCAACCCGCTGATTGCCGACCGCATCGAGGTTCTGCGCGGGCCACAGGCGCTGCTTTATGCCTCGGGCACTGTCGGCGGCGTGGTCAACACCGAGATCGGCCGTCTCCCGCGTCGTGCCCCGCGCGACGGCTGGGATGGCGCGCTGTCGGCCGGCTTCGGCAGTGCTGCGTCCGAACGGACGGGCGGAGCCCGGGTCGATGTCGCTGCAGGGCCGATCATCTTCCACGCCGACGGACATTTCCTACGCAGCGACGATCTGCGCATCGGCGGGCCGGTGCTGACCCGCGCCCTGCGCACGCAGGCGCTGGCGTCTGCCGATGCCGGTGTGCGGGCGCTGGCGGACCTTTCCGATCGCCTCCCCAACAGCGCCGCGCGCAGCTGGGACATCGGGGGCGGGGTGACGATCGTCGACGGCGGCTCCTCGCTCGGCCTGTCGCTGGCCTATGCCGACAGTTTTTACGGACTGCCGACCCGTAACTCGCTCGATCCCGCTGCACCGATCGGCGATACGCTCATCGATCTCGGCCAGTTGCGGCTGGACGGGCGCGGCCAGCTCGCCATCGACAGCAAATGGGTGGAAACGCTGCGCGTCCGCTTCGGCTGGGCCGATTACAGCCATGACGAGCAGCAGCCGGACGGGACCGTGCTGTCGACCTTCAGCAACGAGGCGATCGAGGCGCGCGTCGAGGTCGTCTCGGCCCGGCGCGGCATCTGGCGGGTCACCAGCGGTGTCCAATATGTCTGGCGCGACTTTCGCGTGATCGGTGCCGCGCCCCTGCTGCCGGCCAGCGAGACAGAGCAGTTCGCCACTTTCTCCAACCATGAATTCGACCTGCGGCCGCTGCGGATCGAAGTGGGAACGCGCACCGAATACACCGACATCCAGAGCCGGACCGACCGCGCGCTCGGCAATGTGCCGATCCACCGCAGCTTCACCAGCTACTCGGTCGCGGTCGGTGCCAGCTACGTCGTCGCCCCGGCGTGGACCGTGGCGCTCAACGGCCAATATTCGGAGCGCGCGCCGGTCGTCGAGGAATTGCTGACCCAGGGCACCGACCCGGGCACGCAGGGCGTGCTGCTGGGCAATGAGGCGCTCGGCGAGGAGCGGTCCTGGGGTGTCGAAGGCGTCGTCCGCGGTTTCGGCCCACGCTGGAGCGTGGAGGGTGCCGTCCACTACACCCGCTTTCCCGATTACATCTACGCCGCGCAGACCGGTGCGGTCGTCGATGGGCTGCCGGTGTTCCAGTTCACCGCCGCCTCCGCGCGCTACTTCGGCTTCGAACTCAACGCCAAGGCGGATGTCGCGCAGCTTGGCGGGATGACCGTCGGCATCGACGGTCTGATCGATTACAACCGCGCCACACTCGGCAACGGCGGCGGCGCGGTACCGCGCATTCCGCCCTTGCGGTTGCTTGGCGGCGTCGGCGCGCGCAACGACCGGTTCGATGCCCGGGCCGAGCTGGAATGGTCGGCGCGACAGGGCCGGGTCGGCGCGTTCGAAACGCCGACCAGCGGTTTTGTCGTCAGCAACGCCTCGCTGAGCTGGCGGCCGTGGGGAGACGAACGCGACGTTGCCCTGACCGTTTCCGCCAACAACATCTTCGATGTCGTCGCCCGCCGCCACGCCAGCTTCCTCAAGGATTTCGCACCGCTCGCCGGCCGCGACGTGCGTATCGCGCTGCGCTGGGCCTGGTAGGGGCTTGCCGAAAGCGCTCCGGGTCGCCAGCCTGCGCGCTGGCAGACAAGGGGCGAGCGCATGCATCCATTTTCATTGAACGGCCGCACCGCGCTGATCACTGGCGCGTCTTCGGGGCTCGGTGCCCATTTCGCGCAGCTTTTCGCTAGCGCGGGCGCCCGCGTCGTCATCGGTGCGCGGCGGGTCGAGCGGGTCGCCGCGCTGGCCGATTCCCTTGCCGCCGCTGGCCATCAGGCGCTCGCCGTCCCGCTCGATGTCACCGACGAGGCGTCGATTGTCGCGGCCTATGACGCGGCCGAGGCTGCCTTCGGGACCGTGGACACGATTGTCGCCAATGCCGGCACCTCGGCCGCCGGTCGTGCCACCGATGTGCCTTTTGCCGAGCTGTCGGCGATGGTCGCCGCCAATTTCACCGGTGCCTATCTCACTGCGCGCGAAGGCGCGAAGCGGCTGATCGCGGCGGGCAGCCGGGACAGCGGTCAGGGCCGCGTCATCCTGATCGGTTCGATCACCGCTGCTCTGACCGGGCAGGGCGACAGCGCCTATGCCGCCACCAAGGCCGGGCTCGCGCATCTGGGGCGCAATCTGGCGCGGGAATGGGTGCGCTCGGGCATCAACGTCAACACCATCCAGCCCGGTTATATCCCGACCGAGATTGCCGGCGACTGGTTCGAAACCGCCGGCGGCAAGGCCCAGATCGCGGCCTTCCACCGCCGCCGCATGCAGGACATAGCCAGCCTCGATGCGATGATGCTCTATTTCGCCAGCGATGCCAGCGCGATGACCACCGGCGCGACGATTACCGTCGACGATGGACAGTCGCTCTAGATCCTGTCCCTGTCGGATTGAATCGGAACCGCAGCCCTGAGCATGTCGAAGGGTGCTTATCGGCGAGGCGTGCTTCGACAAGCTCAGCACTGCGGTTCAAATCAAGCGCGACAGAATCCGGCGCGATGCAGGCTAGTCGCGCTCGGTCTTCGCCGGCCCGTCGCTCGGGGCCGTTCCGCCGCGCGCCTGCGCCTTGCGCTTGCGCAGGTTGGCGCGCAGCTGCTCGGCCAGTCGTGCCGCGCGGTCGGCGTCGCTTCCACCCTGTTTCTTGATGCTCATTGTCGGCAATTAGCGCGCCGGGCATTGTGCGCGCAACCCGCGCTTGACAGGGCAGGGCGCGCCAGCCATAGGCCGCGCCTGCCTGCCGGAGCATAGGCCCGCAGGCCCCGGTTGCTGCTGTAGCTCAGTGGTAGAGCGCGTCATTGGTAATGACGAGGTCGGGAGTTCAATCCTCCCCAGCAGCACCATTTTCCTGGCTTCGAAGTCCGGCTTCGCAAGCGCGCGATCAGGCCAGCCAGTGCCCCGCAAGCAGCATGGTGACCTTGACGTCGATGGCGCAGCCCTCGGCACGCTTGGCGGCGATGAAATCGGCGATTCCGTCGATCGGCACGCGGTGCGTCACGATATCCTCGCCGTCCACCCCGCCGCCCGGGCCAACCCGCGTCAATCCGCGCGCGATCATCAGCGTGAAGCTCTCCCCCACCATGCCGGGGGAGGAGAAAAATGCGCCCGCATTGCGCCAGTCCGCCGCCGCATAGCCGGTTTCTTCCTCCAGCTCGCGGGCGGCCGCCGGGGCGGCTTCCTCGCCGGCGCTATCGTCGCCGACGAGCCCCGCCGGCAGCTCGATGCAGCGGGCATGGATGGGTATGCGATATTGTTCGACCAGCAGGACATGCCGACCGTCCGGCGCATCGTCGATCGCCAGGATGACCGCCGCGTGGATGCCGCGCGCGCGATTGACATATTCCCACCGTCCTTCGCGGATGGTGGTGATGAACTTGCCCTGCCAGACGATTTCCGGCTGTTCGCCCCCGGCGCTCACAGCTCGATCAACCTGTCCGGCATTTCGTTCTGGTCGTCATGGCTGCTCGGGAAATGCTTGGCGAGCAGCGTGCCGGTCAGCTCAACTGCCTTGACGATGCCGTCGCCCGCCCGGTCCGCCTTCACCTCGCCGATCAGCACCGTCATCGTCTCCAGCCAGTCTTCCGACGACACCTTGGCGTTGATTGCCGCATCGCCGACGATCTCGGCCCGATGCTCGGCGAGGCTGAGGTAGATGAGCACCCCCGTCGCAGCGCGCGTGCGCGATTCGATGCCGATGCGGAAGGCCTTCAACGCCGCCTCATGCACCCGCTGCCGCTTGAGCAGACCCGGCGTCAGCGCGAGCCGTAGCGGCATCCACAGCAGCGCCAGCCATACCAGCAGAAACATGACGATCTGCAGGCCGACGGTCGCCGCTGCCAGCACGCCATAGCCATAATCGGCATGCCAGGCACCGCTGGCCGCGATCAGCAACTCGTCGAACCGCGCGCTGTCGAGCGCTACCAGCGCGGGGACCAGAAAGGCGGCAATGGTTGCCAACAGCACTGCCCACTCGGCGTAGCTGTCCGACTGGCGGGCGACCATCGTCGAGATTTCGCCGTCGCTCTTGGCTTCCGCTGTCGCCACGGCGGCACTGATGCGCGCATGGTCTTCTGCTGAAATCAGGATCGTGCGTGCCATCACCAGCCTCCGCTCGCACCGCCGCCGCCGAAGCTGCCGCCGCCGCCCGAGAAGCCGCCGCCGCCCCAGCTCGACCCGCCGCCGCCCCAGCTGGAGCTGCTACCCCAGTCTGAATCGCCGCCGCCCCAGATGATGACCGGGCCATGCCGCCCGCGCCTGCGGCGTCCGCCGCCGCGATTGCCGATCACCACCAGAAAGATGAACAGCCCCACGAACACCCAGAAGATGATCATCCCCACAGCGCCGTCACTCACCTCTTCAACGGCCGCCTCGCCGGCGATGCGCTCAGCTTCCTCGGGCGGCAATGTCAGTTGCTCGGCGATGGCATCGACCCCGGCGGTCACGCCCGCGTCGAAATTGCCGTCGCGGAAATGGGGCGTGATCGTGTTGCGGATGATCTGTGCCGACAGGGCGTCGGTCAGCACCGGCTCCAGCCCGTAGCCGACCGCGATATGCATCCGCCGGTCATTGGGCGCGATCAGCAGCAACACCCCGTCGTTGCGCTCCTTGTCGCCGATTCCCCATTCGCGCCCCAGCCGATAGCCATAGTCGGCGACGTCATAACCCTCGAGATCGGGCACGGTCGCCACCACCAGCTGTCGCTGGCTCTGCGTTTCCAGCGCCTCCAGCCGCGCGGTCAGCTGCGCTTCGGTTTCTGGCGAAAGGATGTTTGCCGCATCGACGACCCGGCCGGACAGGGCAGGGAATGTCTGCGCGACAGCGGGCGCCGTGGCCAGCGTCGCGAGCGCGAACGCCAGCAGCAACCTGCGCAAGGGGAACCACAGCGCAACCATGGCGCCGCTCCTTCCTGTTCGAGGGGCTTATTGCTGACCGAAATTGACGGTGGGTGCGACCTCGGCCCCGGGCGTTACCGCCTGATAAGGGGTCATCGGCTCGGCGCCGTGGATCAGGTTGGCGCCGATCGAATCCGGGAAGGTGCGGATGGTGGTGTTATAGGCGCGTACCGCTTCGTTATAGTCGCGGATGGAAATCTGGATCCGGTTTTCGGTGCTCTCCAGCTGCGACTGCAGGTTGAGGAAGCCTTCCTGGCTGCGCAGCGTCGGATACTGCTCCTGCAGCGCGACTAGGCGGCCGAGTGCGACTGTCACCTGACCCTGGGCCTGCTGGTAGCGCGCCACCGCGGCGGGGTCCGACAGTTGTTCAGGGGTGAGCGTCACCTGGTTGGCACCCGCACGCGCGTTGGTAACCTCGGTCAATATGCCGCGTTCGCTGGCAGCGGCCGCCTGTACGGTCGAAACCAGATTGGGGATCAGGTTCGCGCGGCGCTGATAATTTGCCTGCACGTCGGCCCATTTGGCCTTTGCGGCCTCTTCGGCAGTCGGAACGCTGTTGATACCGCATCCTGCCAGCGAAACGGCGGCGAGCGGGGTCATCAGGGCAAAGGCAAGGCGGCGGTCGATCACGTTTAGGTCCTCCACAAATCCGGCTTCCCGGTACGGGCCCAGCCAGAGCGCATTACGCATGTAGGACACCCAAAGCCGCGCTGCAATTGGACATCTGATGCAATCGATGGCAGGATTTTGTGGTTAACCATTGAGGGGGGATAAAAATGCTTTCCGAATTCAAGGCGTTCATCGCGCGCGGCAATGTGCTCGATCTTGCCGTCGGCGTGATCATCGGCGCGGCCTTCGGCACCATCGTCAAGTCGTTGACCGACGATCTCATCATGCCGGTGGTCGGTGCTGTGTTCGGCGGCGCGGATTTCTCGAACTTCTTCATGCCGCTGGCGGACGTTCCTGCCGGCACTGCAATGACGCTGGAAGCCGTGCGCGCGGCGGGTGTGCCGGTGTTTGCCTATGGCGCGTTCGTCACCACGGTGATCAACTTCCTGATCCTCGCCTTCATCATTTTCCTCATCGTGCGGTACGCCAACAAGGTGCTGAAGAAGCCCGAAGAACCCGCCGCGCCCGCTGGCCCGAGCGAGGTCGATCTGCTCACCGAAATCCGCGATGCGCTGAAGTCACGCTGAGCAACTGTCACCGTGACAGAACGGCGGTCCACCGGGCCGCCCTTTTCATTGGCGCAACCCACGCCTATATCCGGCGGTGCCGGGCAACCGGCTATGACGATAAATCGTGGCGTCCAATAGGCACAGCGGACCCGGGGGCGGTACCCGGCGGCTCCACCATCGCTCCTGATCGATCAGGAATGTTGACGGGGCCGAACTAGGATCGACGTGTGTTGAAAAACGCTTGCTTTCGTCCGGGCTGAGTAACCCGTAAAAGGCTCAAAACCACAAGTGCTAACGATAACGAAGCACTCGCTCTCGCAGCGTAATTTATGGGCCTCGCGGCCCTGAATTAAACTAAGAGAACGCGGTTCGGACCGAACCGGGCAACAGAATCGGAAACCAGCGGTACGGGGAGCACCGGGCAACAGAAGCTCCCCACCTTTCCATTCCCTGTTTCGTCATTCCGGACTCGATCCGGGGTCGCGTGTGGCGGCGGCTGGGCAAGAGGGTGCGCGCCAAGACGCAAAGAGGCCAAGAGATTGGGGGCATCGGCGAAGCCGCTCTTTCATTCTAATGCTCAGGCTCGGGCGAGCTAGCGAGTTCAAGCCCGCTTCGCGGCCAAGGGCTGCCCTCTTGGCTGATTGGCGTCTTGGCGCGAACCCTCTTTCAACGGTTGCGCCACCAAGACAACTATGGTCCCTTGCTCTCAAAATAGGGAGAGAGCCATGACCGAGCAGCCAATGGGTGCCATCGAAACTGCGCGCGCGATCGCCGAGGGGCGGACTACCGCCGTTGCCGAATGCGAGGCGGCCATCGCCCGTATCGAGGCACGCAATCCCGCGCTCAACGCGGTCATCGTCAAGACCTACGAGCGCGCCCGGGCGGATGCCGCCGCTGCGGATGCCCGCATTGCCGCAGGGGAGCGGGCGCCGCTGCTCGGGGTGCCGATGACGATCAAGGAAAGCTTCGAGCTTGCCGAAACGCCCTCCACCTGGGGTTTCGTTCAGCATGCCGGCAACATCGCCAAGGTCGACGGATCGACCGTGCGTCGTTTGCGTGCAGCCGGCGCGGTCATCCTCGGCAAGACCAATGTTCCGGTCGCGCTTGCCGACCTGCAATCGGTCAATCCGGTCTATGGCCGTACGGTCAACCCGCATGATCCGGCCCGCACCTGTGGCGGTTCGTCCGGCGGTTCGGCGACGGCGCTCGCCAGCGGCATGGTCCCGCTCGAAATCGGTACGGACATCGGCGGGTCGATCCGCACCCCCGCGCACTTCTGCGGCGTGTTCGGTCACAAGAGCAGCTACGGCGTCATCCCGCTCGACGGCCATCGTTTCCCCGGCACCGACGGGGCGGACCGGCCGCTTTCGGTTGCCGGGCCGCTTGCCCGCAGCGCGGCGGACCTCGCTGCCGCGCTCGACGTCGTCGCGGACGAATCCTTGCCCGGGGCTCGTTTCACCAGCCTCGATGGTGTGCGTCTGCTGGTTGTCACGTCGCACCCGCGCGCAGAGGTGATGGCGGAGATTGCAGCAGGTATCGATGCGTTGGCGGGCAAAGCCGAAGTCGCGGGCGCCCATGTCTCGCGCAGCTCGGATCTGTTGCCCGATCTTGGCGAGCTTACCGATCATTACATGCGCATGCTCAACATGATCGTCACCAACGGCGCGCCGGCACCCGACGGCCGCGTGCCCACCGTGGTCGACTGGTTTGCCGAATGCGACGCGCAGGCGCGGGTCCAGCGCCAAATGGCCCGCTTCTTCGAGCAATTCGATGCGATCATCATGCCGGTGCATGGCACCACTGCCTTCCCGCACGACGACACGCCCGATCTGCGCGCGCGCAGCCTGACCATCGACGGCAAGCAAACCCGCTACGCCGCGCAATTTGCCTGGATCGGTCTTGCCACCTTCGCCGGCTTGCCCTCGACGTCGACGCCAGTCGGCACGGCTTCAGATGGCCTGCCCTACAATTGTCAGGTCATCGCCGCCAATCGCCGTGACCATGACGCGATTGTGCTGTCGGGCCTGCTGGCGGCGCTGGCAAGGGATTAGCGGGCCACGACCAACCGATAGCCGAAATCGCGTTCGTCGAAGCGTCGCAACGCGCCGTAGCGCTGTTCCCACGCCCCGCTCGCCAGATCGTCCTCCAGTCTGGCGAGCGCTGCAGAGACGTCCCCCAGTGCGTGGAACGAGGACATGGCTGCGCGCACCCGCGCATCGAGATAGGCCGCCGGTCGCCGCCAATAGGCGCAGAGGAAGCCGTCGGTGCAATCGTGCGGAATGGGCACGGGGATGATGTCCACGGGCCCCAGCGCTTCTGAATAAGCGGCCATCGGCGGCATTTGCGCCTCATCGAGCGCAATGAGTTCGGGAAGATAGTCTGCCAACCAGAAACCGCGAACCGATGCATCATAGGTCAGGATGACCACTTGCCCCCGCGATACCCTGCGCAACTCGGCGAGCCCGCGCGCCTGGTCGGTCCAATGGTGCACGGTCAGGACCGCCATCGCCGCGTCGAAACTGGCATCGGCAAAAGGCAACTCTTCGGCACAGCCCTGCACGACCGGCGCGGCCCCCGACGGGCGCTGCGCGATCATCGCCATCGACGGCTCAAGCGCGGTCAACTGTCGCCCGGTCGGCTCGTAGGAGCCGGCCCCAGCGCCCACATTGAGCACCGTCACGGCATCGCCCAGCGCTGCGTCGATCATTGCGGCAATGCGGGCATCGGGCTGGCGCAGCGTCGCATAATCGATGCCGATGCTGTCATATTTCGCCTGCATCCTGCGAGTGCCTCCCTGTCGGTCGTTTCCGCTCGACCTTGGCGGGTCGACACCGCCGGCAGCAACCGGCGCTTGTCGAAAGGTCGTGCTTGCGCCATGCCGCAGTCGAGGCAAAGCGGGGACAGGTCAATGCTACAGCAGGCGCGCCATGGCCGTGTCGATCAAGACGGGAGACCTGGCCGGAAGCTGGACCCTGAGCGCTTGCTTCCCTTGGCCTTGCTGCTGGTTGCCTGGGCCTATTTTGCGTGGCGGATTCATGCCAGCATTGCCGCCGGTATTGTCGATAATTCCGTTCTCGGCGCGGATGCGGCGGAGATATTGCGCGCGCTGCAGCACGGCCGGTACCACGGGCTCAGCTTGACGAAGCATCCGCTCGCGGTCGTCTGGGCGGCGATCACCATCGCGCCGATGCGCCTGGCCGGGGTCGACACGTCGCTCGCGGCCAGCCTGTCCTTTGGCTTGGCCGGGGCACTGATGCCGACCTTGACCTTTTTGCTCGCGCGGCTGTGGCATGCGCCGCGCCTGGCTTCGCTGGCGGTAGCACTGTTGGCTACGACCACATTTTCAACGCTGACGGTGCTTTCCATCGTCGAGAGTTATGCCGTTACGTTGTCGGCGATGCCCGCTGCGCTGATCGCGATGACGTGGATTGCGCGCCATCTGCCGGATGGCTGGTTCGCAAGCATAGCCGCAGGCGTGTGCGCGGCGATCGCGGCTTGGGCCAATCTGCCGTTGGCTGCGCTGATCCTCGCTTATCCGGCGCTGCGTCTGGTGGAGGGCAGGGGCATTGCCAGCCTGGTGCGCAGCGGCCTGGCGCCGTTCGCGGTTGCGGGCGCAGGCGCTATCGCCCCTACCATTGCGCTCGGGCTGCTGATCGGCTTCGGCCAGCAGCAGTCGACGATCAGCCAGTGGACCAGCCTTTCCCACTTTACCGATGCCGCCATCCTGGCGGACTATGCAGTGAGTGTGTTCGCCCTTGGTGCCGTGGCGCCGGACATGGCGGTGCAATGCCGTTATCCGGCCGAGGTGCTCGCCTCGCTGGTGGCCGATCCGCTGCGACTGGCGGCGCTTGCCGGACTGTGGATGCTGGTCGGGGGTGGCGTGATCGGCGCGGTGCGCAGCCCCACCGCGCGCCCGCTGGCGATCGGCCAGATGGCCATCATCGCCACCATGCTGCTGTTTTTCCTGTGGTTTGCGCCATTCGCTGCCCTGTTGTTTGCCGGGCAATGGTGGGTTTTGCTCGTGCTGCTGGCGCTGCCGCTACTGGCCGCGTCCCGGATTGCGGCGGCCGCCGGTCTGGTGGTCGCGGCGCTGTGCCTCGCCGTCAACGCGCCGGTGCTTGCCAACAGCCCGATCGACGATTTTGCCGCGTCCTGCCCGCAAGAGCTGCAGGTTAACGGCGGTATCTAGCGGCGCCTGAGGCTTAGCCGTCGAAACCGATGGTCTCGCGCTCCACAACCATCGCCCCGCCGCGCAGGTTGCGGTGGATGGCGGTGACGTATTCGCCAAGCACTCCCAGGAAGATCAGCTGAACGCCGGACAGGAAGAATAGCGACACGATCAGCGTCAGCGTACCGCGCGGCGCGCCGGAGAAGCCGAACGCCCAGGCGCCGATCACGCCCAGCGCGTAGACGATGCACAGGGCAGCCATGACGATGCCGACAATCGAGCAGAAACGCATCGGTGCGGTGGTGAAGCTGAAAATGCCGTTGACCGCCTGATCGACCAGCATGAACAGGTTGAGGCGCGACTTGCCCCGCTCACGCTTCGCCCAGTTATAGTCGACGATGACGCGGCGGAACCCGACGGAGGCGATCATGCCGCGCAGGAACGGGTAGTTGTCGCGATACTGCAGCACGGCATCGGCGACCTTGCGGTCGATAAGCTGGAATTCGCCGACCTTCTCAGGGATCTCGAAGTCCGCCAGCCGATTGGCGATGCGATAGAACAGCGATCGCGTCTTGGCCATCAGCCACGCTTCCTCGCGTGTCTTGCGCGCGCCGGCGACAATCTCGTAGCCGCTTTCCCACAGCCGCACGAATTCGGGCACCAGGCTCGGCGGGTCCTGCAAATCGCAGGGCAGGAAGGTGATCACGGCATCGCCGCTCGACCGGCGCAGCGCGTTGAACATCGACCGGAAGGGGCCGAAGTTGCGGGCGTTGAGGATCACCTTGACGCGCGGATCACTGGCGGCGAGGTCGCGCAGCATCTGCGGCGTGGTGTCGCTCGATCCATTGTCTGCGAAGATATGCTCATATTTGTAGCCGGGCAGTTCGGCCGCAAACATGTCGCGCACCGCAGCATGGCAATGCAGCAGGTTCGCTTCCTCGTTGAGGACCGGCGTGACGATGGAGATAGTCTTGGTCATGCCTCGCCCTTATCGCGAAAAACGAACCAGCGCAGCAGCGCGAATGACAGAATTACCGTTGGCGGCAGGCACAGCGCTTGGGCGACGAGCGTATCGACGCCCAATCGCTCGAGCCCCTTGAGCATGGCCAGATTGGCACCATAGCTCAGGCAGTAGGCGAGGATGAAGCGCGGCAGCATGGCCCCGCCCTGATTGGCGAACACCAGCTTGCCGGTGGTGAAATAGTTGAAGATCACGCCGGCTACCGTCGCCAGGGCCAGCGCTGCGGCACTGTCCAGCCGGGCGAGCACGAGCGCGGCGAACACGCCATAGCCGAACAGCGTGTTGATCACCCCGACGACGAGGAAGCGAGCGAATCGCCGCAGCTCCGGGTGACGCAACAGCTCAACCATGCGCCACAGCCTCCAGCGCGGCCCAGTGCCGGGTCACAGCCGCATGAAAGGCGGGGGACTGGAACGCCGGATCCTCCACCACCCGCTGATGGAAGGCCGCGAGCATCGGCAAGCGCGGATCAGGGGAACCCGCGGCGGGGATCGGGCCGAAGGGGGTGGCCATCTCGGTCACCGCCATATCGTCGATGCGGACACCGAATTGCGCTTCACCGCCGAGCGAAAAGCGCATGCGCAACTTGGGGCTCGGTTCGTTTGCGGCGACGCTCAGCGAACAGGTTGTAACAGCGCCGTTTGCATCGTGCGCCACCTCCAGTGTCGGCTGGCACCCCGGCGCCAGCGTTTCCGCAAGTGCCAGGCAGTGGATGAAGTAGAAGGCAATGGCGCCACCACCCGCGTCCGCCTCCCGCTTCCAGCCCCGCACCATCGGCGATTGGCGGTGCGCCCAATCGATCTCGACCGACTTGCCCTGCGTCAGGGCCGTGGCCGCACCGGTTGCCCAGTCGCATTCTGCGAACAGATAGGGCACTGCCCAGCGGCGGCCTGCCGCGGCCAGCTCTGCTCCGAGCACGGCAGCGGCGGCGGGTGTTTCAGCGACCGGCTTTTCGATAATCAGCAACGGTCCCTCACCCGACCCGCAGCCCTGAGCTTGTCGAAGGGCGTCTCGTGGTGACGAGAAACGCCCTTCGACAAGCTCAGGGCTGCGGTTTGCTGACCCAAGGATCGCCCGCGCCAATGCGGCATTCTGGCCAGGCGTCTGCGCCAAGACCACGGCTTCCGCGTCGCGTGCCGCCGTCAGGACGTCATCGACCCAGCGGATGCGAGGCAGCAGGTCCGCAAGTTCGGGACGCGATTCAGCGTGCGCGCGATAGCGGCCGAGCGTCGCCACATCCCTCCCGCTTCCCGCCAACGCGGCGACATGGCCGTAGAGGCCGAACCCGCCGCCGACGACCAGGATCATGCGTCTTTGGGCACTTCGAACAACGGCACGATCTGGCCCGTATAGCCCTTGCCGCGCATGTAGCGCTCGATCTCGGCCTGGATATGCCAGGCAAAGTTGACCAGTACCGGCGCGTCCATCCGCGTTTCGAAAAATTCCGCTTCGTCGCGGATTTCGATGCGGGTGCCCGGCACATAGTGGCCGATCTTCGGCGATGCGGACCGCTCATAGGCGGCGTCGATCAGCGTTTCGTCGATGCCGAAGCAGTGGATCAGGATCGCGGTGCGGCCGGGGAAGGCCTTGGCGGGCAGGCGACCGTGCTCGGCGACCAGCGCCGCCAGCTTGGCCTTGATCGCCGCGCTCTCGCGCTCGATCATCGGGGCCATCGCCGCGATCGCATCAAGAAAACCGCTTTCGTCGCGCGCGATGCCGGCAGCGGCGGGGCCGTTGCCGATCACCACGCGGATATTGCCGTTGTAGCGCGGCGGAAATTCGACGCTCTCGATATGGCGGCCGAGCTTCCGGGCGATGAATTCGAACGAGCGGAAGGAATAGGTCCGCGGATGCTCGTGGTAGAAAGTGTCGAACTGGGCCCGGTCGACGACCGCGCCGAGATAATGGTTCTCGATCACCAGCCGGGTGTCGGGACCGAGCAGGCGCTTCAGCTGCGCGATCAGGCCATTCAGATCCTCGATATGGGCGAAGACGTTGGTGAAGGTGACGACATCGGGCTGCGCGTGGCTGGCCAGATAGGCGTCGACCGCCGCTTCGTCGAAGAAGCCGTGATGCACCCAATCCAGCTTGGGCCGCGCATCCTCCACCGCGCCGGTCGGCTCGATGCCCGCAGTCCTGGCGCCGTGGCGCTTGAAGGTGGCGAGCAGGCTGCCATCATTGCAGCCGATGTCGAGCACCTGCTTGCCGGCGAGGCCACCGACGAGGCCGTCGACCATTTCCACCAGCTCGGCCATGCCGTCGAGCACGTCCTGCGTCATCGCGGCGCGATAATGGTAGGTCTGCGGGAACAGCACCGCCTTTTCCACCTGCACCGCCTGATGCACGGTGATGCAGCGCGGGCAGCCGACGAGGCGGAGCGGATAGTTGGCCGGGTAAGCCGGGTTGCCGACGGGCACCAGATCGTCGCACATCGGCTGGTCACCCAGATCGAGCAGCGGCACCAGATCGGTGGAATCGCACACTTCGCACGTCGTGATGGTGCGAATATCGATGGTCATGCGGGAGATGCTCCATAGGGGTCGGCCGACTGGAAGGCGGCGATTTGCTGACGGGTGAGGGCGATCGGGTCGGTGCCGGCTGCCTGGCCGGCATACCAGGCGGCGGTGTGGGCGATGGCATCGGTGAAGCCCCAGCGCGGTTTCCAGCCCAGGCTGGCCATCGCGCGCGAGCAGTCGAGCTTGAGATAATGGGCTTCGTGCGGGCGGTCGGCGGGGGCGTCGATGACGATCCGGCCGCGGCCGAAAGCGGCGATCATGGCCTGTGCGACGTCGATGACGGGGCGGGCGTCGTCGCCGACGGGGCCGAAGTTATAGGCCGGTTCTAACGCATCATCGCGTATATCGAGCTTTTGGGCGAGGGCGAGGTAGGCGGCGACGGGTTCGAGGACGTGCTGCCAGGGGCGGATGGCGCCGGGGCTGCGTAATGTTACGGTTCCGTCACGATGTGCCACCGCGCGGACGATGTCGGGGACGAGGCGGTCGGCCGACCAGTCGCCGCCGCCGATGACATTGCCGGCGCGGACGCTGACGATGCGCGCGGGGTGGCCGCCGGGCTTGGCAGGGGCGAAATAGCTGCGGCGCATGGAGGCGACGACCAGTTCCGCCGCGCCCTTGGATGCGCTGTAGGGATCATGCCCGCCCATCGGGTCGGTCTCCCGATAGCCCCATTCCCATTCACGGTTTTCATAGCATTTGTCGCTGGTTACGGCGACAACCGCCCGCACGCTGTCAACCCGCCGCACCGCGTCGAGCAGCGCCGCCGTGCCGGTGACATTGGTGGCAAAGGTACCGACCGGATCGTCGAACGAGGCGCGGACGATGGCTTGCGCGGCGAGGTGGAAGACGACCTCCGGCTGCGCGGCCTCGACCGCCGCCGCCAGCGCTGCCGAATCGCGGATGTCGGCGAAATGACCGCGCGCCAGACCGAGCAGATCGAACAGCGCCGGTTCGCCCTGCGGCGGCAGCGCATAGCCGGTGACCTCGGCGCCCATGTCGGCCAGCCAGAATGCCAGCCATGCACCCTTGAAACCGGTATGCCCGGTCAGGAACACGCGGCGGCCGCGCCAATAGTCGGGATCGACCCTCAGCATCGGCGGCCTACCAGACCTTCCACGGCGCGGTGCCCGCGTCCCAATGGCTCTCCAGCAACTGGCGGTCGCGCAGCGTGTCCATCGGCTGCCAGAAGCCTTCGTGGCGGAAGGCATGCAGTTCGCCATCGCGGGCGAGCCCTTCGAGCGGCTCGCGCTCCCAGATGCAGTCATCGCCGCCGAGATAGTCGAGCGCCTTGGGCTCGAGCACGAAGAAGCCGCCGTTGATCAACCCCTGCTCCTCGGCCGGTTTTTCGGCAAAGCTGGTGACGGCAGTGCCGTCCATCTCCAGCACGCCGAACCGGCTCGGCGGGCGCACCGCGGTGACGGTCGCGGTCTTGCCATGGGCGCGGTGGAAGGCGAGCAGCGCGCCGATATCGATATCGGCAACGCCGTCGCCATAGGTAAAGCAGAAGGTCTCATCGCGCACCAGATCGGCAACGCGGCCCAGCCGCCCGCCGGTCATCGTGCTTTCGCCGGTATCGGCCAGCGTGATGCGCCAATCCTCCGCCTTGTTCATGCCGAAGACGATCTGGTCCTGGCGCATGTCCACCGTCACGTCCGACATGTGGAGGCGGTAGTTGGCAAAATATTCCTTGATGACATAGCCCTTGTAACCGCAGCACACCACGAAATCGCGGATGCCATGGGCCAGGTAGATTTTCATGATATGCCACAGGATCGGCCGCCCGCCGATCTCGACCATCGGTTTGGGCTTCAGAGATGTCTCTTCGGACAGCCGGGTTCCCAGCCCTCCCGCCAGCAGCACCGCTTTCACGTCGTTCCCCCGTCGTTGCCCCAGCGCGGAACAGCCTGTGGTGCCGGCTACAGGATTCGAACCCGTGGCCCCCTGATTACAAATCAGGTGCTCTACCAACTGAGCTAAGCCGGCATCATGCTGTCGCGCGGCGCATTAGCGTCAAATGACGCCGAACGTCCAGCCCTCGGTCACGGCAATTTCGGCGTCGAGCGGAGCCGGGCTCCAGAAGTCCGGGCGATGCGCGGTCGCCCGCAGCCAGGCGGCGGTCAGCAGCGCGTCGCTGGCATGATCGCTGATCGGGCCGTCATGCCCGGTCGGGCGTGCGCCGAGCGCGCGCAGCGCCGCATCGAGCGCCGCGCCGTCGCGCATCTTCGAGCGGTTGGCCGGCAGGCCCGCGGCGCGCGCGGCCATGCTGGTGTAGATTTCGACCAGCAGTGGACCGGAGGGCGGCACCGGATCGTGCGGCCATAGCGGCAGGCGCCCATTCAGCCGGTGCAGCAGGCGCATGCCGGTCAGCGAACTTTTGCCGACCTGGCCGGCACCGACCAGATTGAAGCAGCTCCAGCTGTTGGCCTGCCGGGTCGCACGCTGGTGGCGCTCGACCGCGCGCAGCCGCCCGAGCCCGCCGCCGAACAGATCGCCGACATGGGTCGCCGAATGGCGGAAATGCCGCTGGCCCTGCGGATGGACGAGGAAGGCATTGGCGCCGAGATGCGGTTCGGGCGCGCACAATTGCTCGACCAGCGCCCACAGGCCGGTCAGCGAGGCGGGGCTGGCGTCCCATTCGGGGAAATAGGCCCGCGCATCGATGAACGGAAAGCTGGGCGACAGGTCGAGCCCGATCAGCATGGCATCGCCCGCCTGCGCCCGCGCCTCCAGCCAGCCGAGCACCGCCATGCGCGACCACGCCCGCTCGCCGCCCGGTGGCGCGACCAGCACGGGCGCCTCATCCCCCTTGGCCACCGCGACGGCAATGCCGGGCAGCAAGGCCCCGCGCGCGCCCGACCAGTCGATGCAGGCAAAGGAGGAGAAGCTGCGCATCGCCGGACCATTGCAGCGGGACGGGTGCGCTGCAATGGGCGGGTGGGGCGGCAAGGGGGCGGTCAGGGCATGATGCCATGGCATTGACCCGCATCCCTGTGCTTGGCGTAGGGCGTTTGTCGGCGAGGCGTGCTTCGACAAGCTCAGCACTACGGTTCAAACAAGACCGGACAGGACAGGCGCTGCCGGCCGTCAGCCGGGCGAAACGGGCGGTTCAGTCCAGTGTCTTGTGCATGAAGTAGCGCGGGTAAAAGGGCTCGGGTCCATCGATCTGGCCGAAGACCATAAAGCCATGCCGTTCGTAGAAGGGCCTGGCCTGAAACGCGTGGGTATCCAGCAGCATGTGGTGACAGCCGCGCGCTCGCGCTTCTTCCTCCGCCATTTTCAGCAGCGCGGAACCGTAACCCCGGCCCCGCAGCGAGGCAGGCAGCGCCACCATGTCGATATGAAATCCACCCCACCGGGATGACGCGACGAGACCGCCGACGATCTCGCCCTTTTCGCCTTTGAGGAGCATGGCAAAATCCTGATTGTCGAGGACCTGAACCGCCTCACGTGTGAATTGACGAAGGATGGCAAGGACCGCGGAACGATCGCTTTCGCTGGGTTGGTTGGTCCGATGGCAGGTGAAGTCAGGCATGGGAAAGGATCATGTCCGCGACCCGCGCGGGCGCAAGGGGTTTTTGGGGGTGATCCGTTTTTTGGCGGGTCGAGTAGTGGCAGGATGCTTCGCTTGAGGACAGTTGGCGGAAATGCCGGTTTTGGTTTGGCCCGATCCCTGTCGAGGGCTGGCATGCGGTACGATGCTGCCCCAAATCATCGTCGCCCCGTGCTCGACACGGGGCTGAGCTTTGCTTTTCGCACGCTGGCAAAGAGACAGCCAAGCCCCGGATCAAGTCCGGGACGACGGTGGGGTGGGGGGGGGGGGGCGCCTTGGGGGCGGTAGCGGACGGGCCGCTTTAGGGTTTTGTCCCGATCACCGCGAACGGCTGGAATAGGGTGGATTTCTGCCATCTCAAATGCGCGTAAGCTCATGCTCCAAGTAGCGCTTCGACAACTTTTTTCCGTTTCGTTCCAAAAAATAGAGCGGGATCCCGTCACGGAAGTGCCAGACAATGTCCCTCACTACATGCACTGAGCCTTTCGCAAGCACTGTGTCCCCTACATCGAAGGTCACGCCCTCGACACGCCGCAAGCAAGATTCTCGCACCAGAAACCTCTTGTCGCCAAAGCGTATGTCCGCCCAACCATCATGACTCGTGGCGACCCGAACAATCCGTTGAAAGAGATTCATTGCTACCAATTGTTCAGCATCCCCCGGCGCGGCAAAGGTGGGGTCAGTTTCAGCTGACCAAAAAATTATAGCGGCTGAATTAGATGTCCCTGACATACCATGAAGATTAGGCAATGATCCTATCGGCGCAAGGTCCGAAAAGGGGTCGGTAGCGGACTGGCAGCTTTCGGTCGCGACGTCAGTTTCATAGCGGCCCCCGACTGAATTGGGGGGAACTTGCCGCACCTTATCGTCGCCCAGTGTATAACGCGGGTTGCGTCTTTGCCTTTCGCGCGCTGGCTAAGGGGCAGCCAAGCCCCGGATCAAGTCCGGGGCGACGGTGGGGTGAGGGGGCCGCCATGGGGGCGGTAGCGGACGGGCCGGTTTTGGCTTTTGTCCCGATCACCGCGAACGGCTGGAATCGGGTGGGTGGCTGACATCGCGGATAGGCACGGCCCTTCGAACTAATGAGGTATCAGCGACCCTTCCGCTTAGCCTTTGGAGCCAAAAGCAGCAGGACGAGGCCGGTGATACTTGTAAAGAGAAGGACGTCGCCATCATGCTCGCCAAAAACCCGTAACTCGCCGTGGTAGCTGACAAGCGATGTGACGAGGGCCATTAGATACAGACCAGCAATCACCCGCTCATACAGATTTGGCGGTCGGGTTACCCATTCATATTCGCTGTTATTAGACATCGCTATGACCTCGCAACTGCACTCTAGCTACGGCTCACGACCAATGCCTGCAATGGGGTCCTTAGTTGCGAGTCCGGTTTTTTCCGGCTGGAACACCGCCGATGGCTGGAATGGGGTGGAAGGCAGACATGACGACGGTATAGTCAGCACGCGAGGTGCAGCATGCGAATAGCGGTTATGAAGTGGCTGATTACAATTGGGGCTACCATTGCTCTGGCTATGGCCATGCCGCTTTGGGGCCTTGCATCTGCTTCCGAGTGCAGCACGCCGCAGGAGATACATTTTTGGATTGGGTTTCCAGTTTTCGTCTTCTTTGTGGCCGCCGGATGCTACATCGCCGCACGGGGTAACCCCGTGCAGCGCCTGTTACTGTTCATAGCTTCGGCCGCAATCGTCGCCGGGTATGTAGCGACACTCTCTCGAAGCCTGCCGATGGTTATCCAGCTAGAGATTAGCTGCGCGGCGGAAGGCCTACGCTAACCTCGATGGCCGATACGGGGTCGTTAGCGGACTGGCAGCTTTCGGTCGCGACGTCAGTTTCATGGCGGCCCCCGACTGAATTGGGGGGGGCTTGCCGCACCTTATCATCGCCCAGTGTATGACGCGGGTCGCGTCTTTGCTTCTCGCGCACTGGCTAAGGGGCAGCCAAGCCCCGGATCAAGCCCGGGCCGACGGTTGGTGGAGAGGGGCGACGGTGGGAGCGGGGCGATGATGGGGTGCGAGGGGCGGTGGTCGGCGAGGTCGGCGAGGTCGGCGAGCGGGTTTTGCGCTGGCGTTCGAGTAGAGGCACCGCCGCGCCGACAGTCGCCTTGCAAATCCGCGCCGCCGCCGCCATATGCCCGCCCGGGAGTCGGGCGGACGCAGTCTTCGCCAACCCGGTCAGGTCCGGAAGGAAGCAGCCGCAACGAATTCGCTGCGGGTCGTTCCGGCTCCCACCCCCCCCTCAGACACGCGCACGCACGCCCGGCCATTGGCCTACCAATGGCCGTATAGGGCGATGCATCGCGCAGGCGCATAGCTTTGGCGGTCAGGCCCCTTGTCTGCTGAGGATGGTGCTCATGCGTCTGTATTCCGCTCATGCCGCGATTGCCGCGGTTGCCTTGGCTTCGGCCAGCCCTGCGCTGGCCGATGCGCGCGACTGGGATCGGGCGAGTACGGCGGTGGAGTGGGCGCTGGTTGCGGCAGCGGCGGGCGCGCCGTTGCTGGAGGATGACCGGCAGGGCGTTTTTCAGGCGGGCGGCAGCGTGGGCGCCGCGCTGCTGACCAGCGAAGCGCTGAAGCGCGCCATCCCCGAAACGCGGCCGGACGGCAGCGACCGCTACAGCTTTCCATCGAGCCACACCGCCGTTTCCTTTGCCGCCGCAGCCAGCCTGCAGCAGCGCCAGGGCTGGTCGGCGGGCGTGCCGGCGCATATCGCGGCGGCCTTTGTCGGCGTCGCGCGGGTCGAGGCGGACAAGCATTATTGGCATGACGTGGTGGCCGGCGCCGCGATCGGCGAACTGGCGGGATTGCTGATCACCCGTCAGCGGCAGGACCATGTGGTGGTGGTGCCGTGGGGCGATGCGCATGGCGGCGGAGTCAGTATCGCGGCACGATTCTGATCGTCGCCCTTCGACAAGCCGCGCCTTGCGCCCTATGGTCGTAACGGTGAGCAGCGATACCGATTCCACTGGCCATGACGAACCGCTGATGCCCGGCATGGATCTGCCGGTGGCGGCCGCGCCTGCGGCGGCGGGCGGTGCCTATCGTGTGCTCGCGCGCAAATACCGGCCGCAGACCTTTGCCGAGCTGATCGGCCAGGACGCGATGGTGCAGACGCTGGCCAATGCCATCCGCCGCGACCGGCTGGCGCATGCCTTTCTGATGACCGGGGTGCGCGGGGTCGGCAAGACATCGACGGCGCGGCTGATCGCCAAGGGGCTCAACTGCATCGGCAGCGACGGGCAGGGCGGGCCGACCATCTCCCCCTGCGGCCAGTGCGAGCCGTGCGTGGCGATTGCCGAGGGGCGGCACATCGACGTCATCGAGATGGATGCGGCGAGCCATACCGGCGTCGACGACGTGCGCGAGATCATCGAGGCGGTGCGCTATGCCGCGGTGAGTGCGCGCTACAAGATCTACATTATCGACGAAGTGCACATGCTTTCCAAAAACGCCTTCAACGCGCTTTTGAAGACGCTGGAGGAGCCGCCGGCACATGTGAAATTCCTGTTCGCCACCACCGAGGTCAACAAGGTGCCGGTGACGGTCCTGTCCCGCTGCCAGCGGTTCGACCTGCGGCGGATCACCCCCGATCTGCTCTTCACCCATTTCGCGCGCATTTGCGGGCTGGAGCAGGTCGAGGCCGAGGAAGAGGCGCTGCGGATGATCGCGGCGGCGGCGGAGGGATCGGTGCGCGACGGCCTCTCCATCCTCGATCAGGCGATTGCCCATGCGGACAGCGAGGGCGGCGACGCCGGGGTGCCGCGGGTCACCGCTTCGCAGGTGCAGGAGATGCTGGGCCTGTCCGACGGCGGGGCGACGCGCGGGCTGTTCGGCGCGGTGCTGGGCGGCGCGCCGGCGGCGGCGATCGAGCGGCTGCGCGGGCAATATGCGCTGGGCGTCGAGCCGCTGTCGATCGTGCGCGGGCTGATGCATCTGGCGCATGGCGTCGCGCTGCACAAGGCGAGCCGGGTCGACGATCCGGCGCTGATCGCCGAGGAGCGCGCGGCGATTGCCGAATGGTCCGCGCAGATGGGCATGGCGCGCATCCAGCGGCTGTGGCAGCTGCTGCTGAAGGCGCATGACGAGGTCGCGCAGGCGGCATCCCCGCTCGAGGCGCTGGAGATGGCGGTGCTGCGCATCGTCCACGCCGGCACCATGCCCGATCCCGACGAGCTGGCGCGGCTGCTGAGCGAACGGCTGGCGGCGGCGCCTCCTGCCGGAGAGGCGGGCGCGATGGCGCCGGCGCCGGTCGAGCGGGCGGGGCCGGTCGCGGCGGCAGCGGCGGCGGCGCCTGCGGTTACCCTTGCGCAGGAGGCCGGGCCGGATGCGGCACCGGACGCTGCCCCCGACCTTGGCCCTGACCTTGGCTCTGACCCTGCTCGGCCGACGCTGGAGAGCATCGCTGCAACCCTCTCGGGCAGCGGCGAGTTGACGCTGGGGTCGCTGTTGCGGCGCGAGGGGCGGCTGGTGTCGGCATCGCCCGACCGGCTGGTGCTGCAGCGCTGCCCGGCGATCGGCGAGGCGGAGGCTGCGGATATCGCGGGGGCCTGGCTGCGGGCGACGCAATCGCCGATGACGGTCGAGCTGGCCGACAGCGGCGGTGCGCCGACGCTGGCGGAAGCGGCGGCGGCAGAGGCGGCGGCGGCCGACGCGCTGCTGCGCCAGCATCCGCTGGTCAAGGCGGCCTTTGCGGTGTTCCCCGATGCCGAACTGATACGCCAGCCGCGCGCGGCGGGCCGATGATCAAGACAGGAGCGTGACATGAAATCGATGGAAGAAATGCTGGCAGCGGCGCAGCAGGCGGCAAGCACCATCCAGCAGCAGATGAGCGATGCGCAGGCCAAGCTCGACACGATCGAGGTCGAGGGCGTGGCGGGCGGCGGGCTGGTCAAGGTGCATGCCACCGCCAAGGGTCGCATCCGCCGGGTCGAAATCGACGAAAGCCTGCTGGCGCCGAGCGAGAAGCAAATGGTCGAGGATCTGGTGGCCGCCGCATTCAACGATGCGCGGACCAAGGCCGATCAGGCCAGCAACGCCGAAATGGCGAAGATGACGCAGGGCCTGCCGCTGCCGCCGGGGTTCAAGCTGCCGTTCGGCTGAGGGATTGAAGGGCGTGGGGCGGCGCGCCATATGGAATTCCACTAACCGTTCCATGCCGTAGCCCTGCGCCTGTCGAAGGGCGCTTCACCGATAAGCGCCCTTCGACAAGCTCAGGGCTACGGTTCAGGTAAATGCGGGCATGTTGGCCCCGGAGACCCAATGACCATTTCTTACCCCCTGCTGCCGCTGCGTGACATCGTCGTTTTCCCGCAGATGGTGGTCCCCCTGTTCGTCGGCCGCGACAAGTCGGTCGCGGCGCTCGAGCGGGCGATGGCCGGCGACAAGGACATCTTCCTGGTTGCGCAGCTCGACCCGGCCGAGGACGATCCGCAGGCGGACGATCTCTACGACCTCGGCGTCATCGCCAGCGTGCTGCAGCTGCTGAAGCTGCCCGACGGCACGGTGCGCGTGCTGGTCGAGGGGCGGCAGCGCGCCAAGCTGGCCGGGCTGACCGCGCATGACGGCTGGGTCGAGGCGAGCGTCGATGCGGGCGAGGACGATGCGCCGGACAGCGCCGAGCTGCAGGCGCTGATGCGCACGACCATCGACCAGTTCGGCGAATATGCGAAGCTCAACAAGCGGCTCCCCGCCGAGACGGTGACCCAGGTCGAGCAGCTGGACCGCGCCGCGCAGGTTGCGGACGCGATCGCCGCCAATCTCAACGTCAAGGTGGCCGACAAGCAGGCGATTCTGGCCGAAGGCGACATCGCCCGGCGGCTGGAGATGGTGCTGGCCTTCATGGAGGGCGAGCTCGGCGCGCTGCAAGTGGAAAAGAAGATCCGTGGCCGCGTCAAGCGGCAGATGGAGAAGACCCAGCGCGAATATTATCTCAACGAGCAGTTGAAGGCGATCCAGCGCGAGCTGGGCGGCGAGGGGGCAGAGGAAGGCGGCGAGGGCGAGATTGCCGAGCTGCAGGCCAAGATCGCCAAGGCCAAGATGCCCAAGGAAGTGCATGTTCGCGCGATGGCCGAGCTCAAGAAGCTGAAGGCGATGGCGCCGATGTCCGCCGAGGCGACGGTGGTGCGCAACTATCTCGACGTGCTGCTGGGCGTGCCATGGGGCAAGACCAGCAAGGTCAAGAAGGATATCGCCGCGGCGCAGGCGGTGCTCGACGAGGACCATTTCGCGCTCGAAAAGGTCAAGGACCGGATCGTCGAATATCTGGCGGTGCAGGCGCGCACCAATAAGCTGAAGGGGCCGATCCTGTGCCTGGTCGGCCCGCCGGGCGTGGGCAAGACCTCGCTCGGCCGCTCGATCGCCAAGGCGACCGGGCGCAAGTTCATCCGCCAGTCGCTGGGCGGGGTGCGCGACGAGGCCGAGATCCGCGGCCACCGCCGCACCTATATCGGCTCGATGCCGGGCAAGATCGTCGCCAACCTGAAGAAGGCGGAGACGATGAACCCGCTGTTCCTGCTCGACGAGATCGACAAGCTCGGCCAGGATTTCCGCGGCGACCCGGCCTCGGCGCTGCTCGAGGTGCTCGACCCCGAACAGAACAGCAAGTTCCAGGACCATTATCTGGAGCTGGATGTCGACCTGTCGAACGTCATGTTCGTCACCACCGCCAACAGCCTCAACCTGCCGCAGCCGCTGCTCGACCGGATGGAGATCATCCGCCTCGAAGGCTATACCGAGGATGAGAAGGTGGAGATCGCCAAGCGCCACCTGCTGCCCAAGCAGATCGAGGCGCACGGGCTGAAGGACGGCGAGTTCGCGCTGGAAGACGCGGCACTGCGCGACCTGATCCGCTACTATACGCGCGAAGCCGGGGTGCGCACGCTGGAGCGCGAGATCGCCAAGCTGGCGCGCAAGTCGCTGCGCCGCATCCTCGAAGGCAAGGCAAGCAGCGTGACGGTGACCAGCGAGACGCTGGGCGAGTTCGCCGGCGTGCGCCGCCATCGCTTCGGTGTCGGCGAGGAAGAGGATCAGGTCGGTGCGGTCACCGGCCTCGCCTGGACCGAAGTGGGCGGCGAATTGCTGACCATCGAGGCGGTGACGGTGCCCGGCAAGGGGCTGGCCAAGGCCACCGGCAAGCTGGGCGATGTCATGACCGAATCGATCCAGGCGGCGATGAGCTTCGTCAAGGCGCGGGCGCCGGCCTATGGCATCAAGCCGAGCCTGTTCCAGCGCAAGGACATCCATATCCACCTGCCCGAAGGCGCGGTGCCCAAGGATGGCCCGTCGGCGGGGATCGGCATGGTCACGGCGATGGTTTCGACGTTGACCGGGGTGCCGGTGCGCAAGGATGTGGCGATGACCGGCGAGGTGACGCTGCGCGGCCGCGTGCTGCCGATCGGCGGGCTCAAGGAAAAATTGCTCGCGGCGCAGCGCGGCAATATTCGTACCGTGCTGATTCCCGAAGAGAATCAGAAGGATCTGGCGGAAATTCCGGCGACCGTGACCGGCAGCCTGACGATCGTGCCGGTGCGCCATGTCGATGAGGTGCTGGAATTGGCGCTGGCCAGCCCGCTGACCGCTATCGACTGGACTGAGGCAGAGGATCTGGCGGCGATGCCCAGTGTGGCCGGAAGTGCGGAGGGTGAGTCGCTGCGCCACTGAGCGCCGGCATGGGCGGCGCACGGCCTTGTGCGTCGAAACCATTACGCTTGCATTGCATTTTTTTGTCTTTGACAAGTGGCGGAAATCCGTCCTTACTGGGGACCGGCTCAGCCGTGATTCAACAGAAAACAGCCAACTCGAAGGGGAATCCGATAATATGAACAAGCAGGAACTGGTAGGCGCGGTCGCAGAACATACCGGTCTCGCCAAGAACGACGCCGCCAAGGCTGTCGACGCTGTCTTTGACGCGATCACTGGCGAACTGAAGTCCGGCGGCGACGTGCGTCTGGTCGGATTCGGCACTTTCTCGGTTTCGAAGCGCAAGGCCTCGACCGGCCGCAACCCGCGCACCGGCGAAACCATGACCATCAAGGAATCGACCCAGCCGAAGTTCAAGGCCGGCAAGGGCCTGAAGGACGCGGTCAACTGATATCGCTGCGCCGGGGCAGGGCCATGCGCCGCGCCCCGGCCACCATCTGCCCGGCAACGGGCAACAAGCGGGGCGCGCGGACACCGGTCCGGGCGCCTTTCTTGTGGGCGCGGCATGGCGGGCCAACGGAAGCCCGCATTTTTTCGCCCGGAATGAACCGTAGTGCTGAGCTTGTCGAAGCACGCCTCACCGATAACGACGTTGATGCTTCGCATCGCCTTCGGCGCCGACAAGCTCGCAAGCTACGGTTTCGGTTCGGCTTTATCAGGACAGGCGCCAACAGTGAGGGAAACAGGCGGACGTGGATAATCTGACGCATAGCCTGATCGGCGCGTTGATCGGTCAGACCGGCCTCAAGAAGCTGTCGGGCCTCGGCATGCCGACGCTGATCATCGCCGCCAACATTCCCGATGTCGACGCCGCCTGCTTCCTGTGGCTGGAGGGCACCGAACATCTCGGCTTCCGCCGCGGCATCACCCACGGGCCGTTGGCGATGCTGATCCTGCCCCTGCTGCTCACCGCCGCGATGGTCGGGTTCGACGCCATGCAGGCGCGTCGCGGCACACGTCCGGCGGCGCGCGCGCCGGTGCGATTCGGGCCGCTGTTTCTGCTGGCCCTGATCGGCACGCTCAGCCATCCCGCGTTCGACTGGCTCAACAATTATGGCGTGCGGCTGCTTGAGCCCTTTTCCAGCCGCTGGTTCTATGGCGACAGCATCTTCATCATCGATGTGTGGATGTGGGCGATCCTGATCGGCGGGCTGGTGTGGTCGCGACGGGCGGAGAAACATGGCGCAAACTGGGAACGCCGTGGCGGCATCACTGCGACCATCGTCGGAGCATATATTGTCGCGAATGTCGCTGCGAGCAGTATCGCTGAAGCACGCACGAAAGAATGGTTGAAAACCATTTACAATGTTGAGCCTGATCTTGTGGTAGCTAGTCCGCTTCCAGTCGCTGTCTGGCAACGTGAGGTGTTTTGGCGGGCGGGGGGTAGCTATCGTAGTCGTGTAATCAATCTCGCGGATGGATTGCTGCCTTGCATTTTTCATTGTGTGAACATTGCAGCCGAACCCATCGGCATGGACGACCCTCGCATCGCCGCCGCCGCGCGCACCGACAGCCAAGTCCGCGCCTTCCTGTTCTGGTCTCGCATGCCCTTTGCGGAGCGCGGTGCCGACGGCAGCATCACCCTGCGCGACCAGCGCTTCACCAACCCGCTGACCGGGGACCGGTTCAAAGTCCGTATTGCGCCGGAGAATGGCCCTGCGCCATCGGCCGAGGGAGCGCGTTGAGCGTGTCGGGAGGTCGGGCGCGGCGTGGATATCGGCCAAGGTGCTACGGGCGAATGGATGATGACGGCAGGCACTAGAATGTTCTGCAGTGTGGCGGTTGTGACACTGATTGGCGCCTCGGCCGGCGCAACAGTACGCGAGGCCTTCACGATCGGCACGCCGGACACGCCGGGATGGGGGCCGATCGTCCTCGCCGTCGTCGATCATGACCGCGCCCGCCCGACCGGCGGCTATTACTGCCCGCCGCTCGGACCGGACGAGCGCGAGGAAGATGCAATCTGCGCCGGGGCCAGCCTGGTTGAAGGGCCCGCAGACATCGTCCGCTATCTTTCGCCCCGTCCCGATGGCTGGCGAGACCCCGGCCCACGCCCGCGCATCCGCTTCATCGGCGCGCATGCTGTGCGCTGGGTCGACTCAGGGCGGCAGATCGCCATCCTCGAGCAGACCGACAAGGGCTATTTGTGGCGGGTCTGGTCGGCCGGCGTCGACAGGGGATGGGCCTGCTTTCCCGAGCAGGTCGTCCGGGAATTCCGGCTGACATCGCGACTTGGACTGAGGGCCAGGGGCGATGAATCCCATTGTGTCGATCTGGCGCGGCTCGGATGACCGCGCCGGCCATCCTGTGGTTCCGCCGCGACTTGCGGCTTGTCGATCAGGCGGCGCTGATCGCGGCGGCGGAGGCCGGGCCGGTGATTCCGGTCTATGTCCTCGATGACGAGACGCCGAAGCATCGCCGCATGGGCGGGGCGTCGCGCTGGTGGCTGCATCACAGTCTGGCGTCGCTGGCCAAAGCGCTGGAGGCGCGCGGTTCCCGGTTGATCCTGCGGCGGGGCAACAGCGTCGAGGTGCTGACGACGCTGGCGAAGGAGACCGGCGCTTCGGCCATCCATGCGCTGCGCCATTATGAGCCCTGGTGGCGCAATGCCGAAAAGGCGCTGGCCAAGGCGTTGCCCGAGGGTGTCAGCTTCACCTGCCATGACGGCAATTATCTGATGCCGCCCGGCAGCGTGCTGACCGGTTCAGGCACGCTGTTCAAAATCTACACGCCCTTCTGGCGCGCGCTGTCGGCGCATATGCCGCCGCCTCAGCCCCTCGCGGCGCCGGAGCGGATTACCGGCCCCGCGAAATGGCCCGACAGCGATGCGCTCGCCGACTGGCAATTGTTGCCGACGCGGCCCAACTGGGCGACCGGTTTCGAGGCCGAATGGCGTCCGGGAGAAGCGGGCGCGGCCGAGCGGCTGGAGGCGTTTGCTACTCGCGCCGCGCGCTATGATGGGTGCCGCAATCTGCCGGCGGTCGAGGGGACTTCGCGGCTGAGCCCGCATCTCCACTTCGGCGAGCTGTCGCCGGCACAGGCCTGGCACGCGACGATGGGGGCGGGCGGCGAGGTCGAGACCTTCCTCAAGGAGCTGGTGTGGCGCGATTATGCGCAGAATCTGGTCTGTGCCTTCCCCGATTATGGCAAGACCAACGGCCGCGCCCAGTTCGACGCGCTGCCGTGGCGCGACCCGGCGGACCCCGCGGTGGCGGCGGATATCACGGCGTGGCAGCAGGGGCGCACCGGCTACCCGATCGTCGACGCAGGCATGCGCCAGCTGTGGGCGACGGGATGGATGCACAACCGCGTGCGGATGATCGCCGCCTCCTTTCTGATCAAGCATCTGCTAGTCGACTGGCGGGTGGGCGAGGCGTGGTTCTGGGACACGCTGGTCGATGCCGACTATGCATCGAACGCCGCCAACTGGCAGTGGGTGGCGGGTACCGGGGTCGACGCCAACATGTTCGTGCGGATCATGGCGCCGCTCTCGCAATCCGAGAAGTTCGACGCGGGCGCCTATATCCGCCAGTGGGTGCCCGAACTGGCCGACGTGCCCGACCCTTGGGTGCATGACCCGCATGGGCAGGGCAGGTTCGTGCGCGGTTACCCCAAGCCGGTGATCGGCCACCGCGAGGCGCGGGAGCGGGCGCTGGCGGCCTTTGCCGCGATCAAGGCAGACTGAGGCCGGTCTGCGCCACCCGGCCACCGCATGCCGTTGCCCGCACCCGGCCGCTGGCCTAGGCTGGTGGCATGAGCGACGCGCTGCTGCCCGGAACCGTCCATGCCATCGCCGATGACGTGCACGCGGCGTTGCGCGCCGATGCCGGGTTGGTGGCGCGGTGGCAATCGCTTACCCCGCTGGGGCGCAACGAATATCTGTGCTGGGTGGAGGATGCGAAACAGCCGGCCACCCGCGCGCGGCGGATCGTGCAGATGGGCGAGGAGCTGCGCGAGGGCAAGCGGCGGCCCTGCTGCTGGGCGGGCTGCATCCACCGCGACGACAAGGCGCCCGGCGCCTGGCAGCAGGCGGTGCTGGTCGAGGGGCGGCGCGCCCGGCGCCGCGCGGGGGATTCATAAGCCGCACCGCACGATCCATGAAGGTCCGGTAAGCAAAGTCGGGTTTCAATCGGCAACCTTTCGTGCGACATCCGTGACCAACAGGGCGGGAATCGCATGATGAAGCGGGTTGTGACGGCTGTGATGGGGCTGGGGTTGCTGGCTGGGTGCGGCAGCGCGGCCGCGCCCGAAGCCGCCGATCCGCCGATCGAGGTGCGCGTGGCCAGTGTCGGCAGCAGCACCGCGGCGGACCAGGTGACCGCCGCCGGCACCGTCGCGCTGCGGCGGGAGACCTCGCTTGCCTTCACCAGCGACGGCCGCATCGCGCGGCTGGCGGTGAACGAGGGCGACCGGGTGCGGGTCGGCCAGCTGCTCGCCGCTCTCGATCCCACCACCACCGCTGCCAGCCTGTCCAGCGCCGAAGCCGAGCGCGAACGCGCGGCGCGCGAATATGAACGCTCGCGCGCGCTGCTGGCGCAGGGCTGGGTGCCAAAGGCGCGGGTCGATGCGGCCGAGGCGGCGCTGCGGGCGGCCGAGGCGCAGGTGCGCAGCGCCGGCTTCCAGACCGGCAACAGCCGCATTGTCGCGCCCGGATCGGGCATCGTGCTGGCCCGGCTCGCCGAACCGGGGCAGGTGGTCGCCGCCGGCACCCCGGTGCTGGTGCTGGGTGAGGAATCGAGCGGGATGGTGTTACGTCTGGCGGTGCCTGACCGCGATGCCGCGCGGTTGCGCGTGGGCACGCCGGCGTCGATCGCCATCGGCGCGCTGCCCGGCGAGACGCTGACCGGACGGATCATCGAGATCGCCGGGCGGGCGGATCGCGCGACCGGCACCTTCCTTGTCGAAGTCGGGCTGCCCGCCGATCCGCGGCTACGGTCGGGGCAGGTCGGGACCGCGCAACTGATCGCCGAAGGGCAGGGCGAAGCCACGCTCGCCGTGCCGCCGCAGGCGCTGTTCGCGGTGCGGGCGGGCCAAGGCTTCGTCTATGTCATCGACGGCGACCGGGTGCGCGCGCGGCGGATCGAGCTGGGTGAGACCGGCGACGCCACCACCCGGGTCCGCGCCGGGCTCAGCGCCGGCGAGCGGGTGGCGGTGAGCGGCATCGACCGGCTGAGCGACGGCCAGCGCATACGCGTGATCGAGCGCGCGCGATGAACCTGACCGCGCTGGCTGTCCGCAACTGGCAGATAACGCTGGTCGCCTTCCTGCTCGTCGCGGTGCTGGGGATCAGCGCCTTCCTGTCGATCCCGCGCTCGGTCGATCCGCATTTCCCGACGCCGATCAGCATCGTCACGGTCATCCTGCCCGGCGCGGATGCGGCGGAGATGGAGGAGACCGTCGCCAAGCCGATCGAGGATGTGTTGCAGGGCCTCGACTATGTGCGCGAGATCCGCTCGACATCGAGCGACGGCGCAGCAGTGATCTCGGTCGAGTTCGAACATGGTACCGACGCCGAGCAGTCGCTCGACCGGACGGTGCGCGAGGTCAATACCATCCGCGATCGGCTGCCGCAGGGGATCGCGCGCATCGCCTTTCGCCGTCCCCGCACCACCGAGGCGGCGGTGCTGCAACTGGCGCTGGTCAGCGACGGCGCCAACTGGCGGCGGATGATCAAATATGCCGAGGACCTGCGCGATCGGGTGAATGTGCTGCCCGGTGTGCGGCAGAGCGCCATCGACGGTGCGGCGCGGCCGGAGGTGCGTGTCGCCATCGATGCCGAGCGGCTGGCGCAGGCGGGGATCGCCCCGGCGGCGGTCGCCAATGCGGTGCAGGCCGGTGGGCGCGACCTGCCGGCGGGCGCGGTCGAGGCCGGAGGGCGGCGGCTCAATATCGATGCTGGCGGAGCCTATCGTTCGATCGACGCGGTGCGCGCGGTGCCGGTGCGCGCCGGCGACGGGCGGCTGCTGACGGTGGGCGATGTCGCCGAGGTCGGCTGGGCGGAGGCCGAGCAGCTCCACATCGCCCGTTTCAATGGCAAGCGCGCGCTGTTCGTGACCGTGCGCCAGAAGGATGGCGTCGATGCCGGAACGCTGCGCGACGAGCTGGTGACGGCGGTCGAGGCCTATCGTGCGACGCTGCCCCCCGACATCAGGCTGGAGATCGGCTTCGACCAGAGCCACGACATTTCGAGGAAGCTGGGCCTGCTCGCGCGCGATTTCGCCATCGCGCTGGCCCTGGTGCTGATCACGCTCGCGCCGCTGGGATTGCGCCCCTCGCTGATCGTGATGGTCTCCATCCCCTTGTCGCTGGCGATGGGGGTGCTGCTGCTCAGCCTGTTCGGCTTTACCCTGAACCAGATCAGCATCTCCGGCTTCATCCTCTCGCTCGGCCTGCTGGTCGACGATTCGATCGTGGTCACCGAAAATATCGAGCGACACATGCGCGAAGGCGATGCGCCCGAAGTGGCGGCCATCGGCGGCGCGCGGGAGATTACCGCGGCGGTGCTGGGCTCGACAGGAGTGCTGCTGTTCGCCTTTCTGCCGCTCACCCAATTGCCCGAAGGCGCCGGCGATTTCGTGCGGGGTCTGCCGGTTGCGGTGATCGTGACCGTCGCCAGTTCGCTGCTGGTTTCGCTGACCGTCATCCCCTTCCTCGCCGCGCGCTTCCTCAAGCCCGAAGGGCATGGCGGCAACCGGCTGCTGCAGGCGCTGACCAGCGGCATCGAACGGCTGTACGCGCCGCTGCTGCACCGCGCGCTCGATGCGCCGCGCCGCTGGTTCTGGGGGGCGATGATCCTGTGCTTCGGCGCGTTCGGGCTGGTGCCGGTGCTGGGCTTCAGCCTGTTTCCGCCGGCCGAGACGCCCTATTTCCTGGTCCGCGTGGAAACGCCGGAGGGCAGCAGCATCGCCGCCACCGACCGCGCGGTCGCCGAGGTCTCCGCGATCATCGCCGAGGAACCGGCGGTGGTCGACCGCATGGAGAATGCCGGGCGCGGCAACCCGCAGATTTTCTACAATGTCATCCCGCGCGAGGAGCGCGCGCGCTACGGCGACGTCTTCGTCACGCTCAAACAATGGGATGTGCACGAAGGGCCGGCGATGCTGGCGCGGCTAAGGCAGAAGTTCGCGAGCTTCCCCGATGCGCGGGTGACGGTGGTGGCGTTCGAGAATGGCCCGCCGGTCGAGGCGCCGGTCGCGATCCGCATCTCCGGACCCGACTTGGCGGTGTTGCAACGCCTGTCGCGCGAGGTGGCGGCGATGATGGCGAGCCGGCCGGGGCTGCGCGATGTCGACAATCCGCTGGCGTTCGACCGGGTCGATCTCGACATCGGCATCGACGAGGCCAAGGCCGGTCTGCTCGGCGTCGCGCCCGGCGAGGCGCGTCGCGCGCTGCGGCTGGCCATTTCCGGCGAACAGGCCAGCCAGTTGCGCGACAATGAGGGTGACAGCTGGCCGGTGACGGTGCGCCTGCCGATGCAGGGCAGCGTGCCGGTGTCCGCGCTCGACGACATTTATGTGCCGACGGTCAGCGGCGGTGCGGTGCCGCTGATGCAGATTGCCACCCCGCAGATGGTCAGCGTGCCGCCGCTGATCACCCGGCTGAAGCTGCAGCGGACCGTGACCATCACCGCCTATGTCGATGACGGGGTGCTGGCGAGCCGGGCCAATGCCGACGTCGTCTCGCGGCTGGACAGCATTGCTTTGCCCCAGGGCTACAGCTTCACCATCGGCGGATCGGCGGAAGCCTCCGCGCGCAACAATGCCGGGCTGGGGCCGGTCATCTTCCTGGCGCTGTTCGGCATCTTTGGCGTGCTGGTGCTTGAATTCGGACGATTCCGCGAGACGATCGTGGTCGCCGGGGTGATCCCGCTCGGCACCTTCGGCGGGTTCGTGGCGCTGTTCCTGACCGGCAATTCGCTGAGCTTCCTGGCCATCATCGGCTTCGTCGCGCTGATCGGAATCGAGATCAAGAATTCGATCCTGCTGGTCGACTTCACCACGCAATTACGCGCGCGCGGACTGGGCCTGAGGGAAGCGATCGAGAAGGCAGGGTCGATCCGCTTCCTGCCGGTGCTGCTGACATCGGTCACCGCCATCGGCGGGCTGCTGCCACTGGCGCTGTCCGGCTCCGGCCTCTACGCGCCGCTCGCCTGGGTGATCATCGGCGGGCTGATCAGCTCGACAGTGCTCAGCCGGGTGATCACCCCGGTGATGTACCTGCTGGCGGTGCGCGGCACCGAGGGTAGGACCCCGCCTGCCTTGCACGAGGGAACATAATCTGCGAACGAGCGCTGACTTATCGGCGTAACACTCTCGTCACGCCCCCGTAACGCAAGGCGCCCGCATGAGTTTTCCCAAAGCCGTAGCTCGCAAATCCGGCCGCCTGGTCGACCGGGTGGTTCGGGCGCTGGGGCCGTGGGGCATGTTCCTCAAAGGATTCGCCAAGCATCCGGTGATGGTCGGATCGGTGATTCCGTCCACCGACACGCTGATCGACCATATGCTGTCCAAGGTCGACTGGGCGAATGTCGACCTGTTCGTCGAATATGGCCCCGGCGTCGGCACTTTCTGCCGCCCGATCCTGGAGCGGATGAAGGGCAGCGCGACGCTGATCGCCATCGATACCAACCCCGATTTCGTCGCCTATCTGGGGCGGGATATCGCGGACAGCCGTTTTCATGTCGTCCATGGCTCGGCTGCCGATGTCGAGGCGATCGTCGCGGCGCATGGCTTCGAATCGGCGGACATCGTGCTGTCCGGCCTGCCATTTTCGACCCTGCCGGAGGGCGTCGGCCCGGCGATCGCGGCGGCCACCCATCGCGTGCTGCGCGCCGGCGGCAGCTTTCTGGTCTACCAGTATCGCAAGCGCGTGCGCGATTATCTGGTGCCGCACTTCAGCAAGATCGACGCCGAATATGAGTGGATCAACGTGCCGCCGTGCCATCTGTTCTGGGCGACGAAATAGTCTGGCCTGATGCGTTCATCGACAGGCGCGCAGGCGTGCTTCGACAAGCTCAGCACTACGGGGCTCCCTGAACAAGACCAGCTTTAGCGCTTGCCCAGGCCGAAGTTGAGGCGGCGGGTGACGCTGTAGTCGATCACCGACACCACCAGCCAGGCGGCGAACCAGCGCAGGCGGTTGAGCCAGCCGGCGCGCTGGCGGTGCAGCTGCCGGGTGATGGGTTCGGACGCCTGCTCCATCGCCGCCATCAGCGCGCGGCATTGCCGGGCAAAGCCGGCGTCGCGGATGCGCAGCATCAGCTCCATGTTCACATAGAGGCTGCGCATGTCGCAATTGGCGCTGCCGATCAGCACGACATCGTCGAGGATGATCAGCTTGCTGTGCAGGCGTTGCGGCAGATATTCGCCGATCGCGACGCCGCGCTTGAGCAGGAAGCCGTAGAGCAGCCGCGCCGCGCCGACGGTGGCGGCATTGTCGCTGCGCGACGGCAGCAGCAGCCGCATGTGCCCGCCGCTCTGCGCGATGCGCGCCATGCGCCTCAGCAGCCCGGCATTGGGCGCGAAATAGGCCATGACGATGGCGGCATTGCCAGCGCGCGACAGATCGTGCCGGAAACTACGGGCCCAGGGCGAGAGGCGCACGGTGGGGCCGCCGACCAGCCAGCGCACCCGCCCGCCATGGTCGCGCCATTCGCGCACCATCTGGCGCAAGGCACGGAAGCGCGGGCGCGGCTGCGCCATCCAGCCGGCGAGTCCATCGAACCAGCGCACCGCCGCCGCCACCGCCGGGCCGGTGAGGGTGAAGCCGAGATCGGCCCAGCCATCGGCGGCGTCGGCAGGCGCGAAATAGCTGTCCTCGACGTTGAATCCGCCGGACATCAGCCGCTTGTCATCGGCAACGACCAGTTTCTGGTGGTTGCGGATCAGATAGCGCGGAGTCCAGCGGGTGCCGAACCAGCGCACCGTGCCGCCGGCGGCGCGGACGGGATCGAAGAAACTGTCAGGCGTGGCACCCGAGCCGAAGCTGTCGGCGAGCAGGGTGACCGTGACGCCGCGCCGCGCCGCGCGCGCCAGCGCATCGCGCACCGCGCTGCCGCTGGCATCGGCCGCGAAAATGTAGAACAGCAGCCGCAGCGAGCGCTCGGCCCCGTCGATCATCGCCAGCAGGGTGTGCAGCCGCTCCGGCCCGCCGACGATCAGCGCGATATGGCTGTCGCCGATGGTCGCCTCGGGGCAGGGGAGGTCGGTGGCGGAGGGCATGGCGGAGCCCGCTTACCCGCCCCTGCCTGCCGCGGCCAGAGGCGCATTTCATTGACTCGCGGCCGGTCGCGCCCTATGAGACCGGCTTTCCCGCATTGCCGGAAGCCATATTCTCCAAGGAGCCTGCCGCATGGCGCGCGTCACCGTCGAAGATTGCGTCGACAAGATTTCCAACCGCTTCGATCTGGTCCTGCTCTCGGCGCAGCGTGCGCGCGAGATTTCGGGCGGCGCCGAACTGACCGTCGATCGCGACCGCGACAAGAACCCGGTCGTGGCGCTGCGCGAGATCGCCGAAGAGACCATCCGGCCTGCCGACCTCGAAGCCGCGCTGATCGGTGGGCACCAGAAGGTGCTGGTCGACGACGACGATACGCCCGATGAAATCGGCAACCTGTCGCGCTCGGCCGAGGCGCTGCGCCTCACCGCCGCCGCCCCGCCGCGCCCGACCGCCGGCATGGGCGATTACGAGTAAGGCAAAGGGTGCCGGGGCGGTGCGCTCCGGCTCGCCGGTGCTGACCACCTGGTCGCCTGGTTGATAGTATCGAGATTGCCGAAGGGCGCTTTCCGGTTGTGGAGGGCGCCCTTTTTGCCGGGCTGCGATACCGACCCTTCGTCATTGCGAGTGCAGCGAAGCAATCCAGGGCAGTTAACGCCGGCTCTGGATTGCTTCGCTGCGCTCGCGATGACGGGGGGTTGTGGAGGGGCGGAGTGTGCCTCCGCCCCCACTCACATCTGCGGGGCGGCGTCGCCGAAGGGGCGGGGCTTGCGGCGGACCTTGGGGATCGAGCCGGCGTGGCCGTCGACCGGGCGGACGTCGCTGGGGGTGCCATCGATGTCGCGGCCGATGCCTTCGCCATTGGCGGCGCGGCGCACTTCGTCTCCGTTCAGCGTCTCATATTCGAGCAGCGCCTGGGCGATGTTGTGGAGCTGGTCGACATGGTCGGTCAGCACCGCCTTGGCCCGGTCATATCCTGTTTCGACGATGCGGCGGATTTCCTTGTCGATGCGCTTGGCGGTCTCGTCCGACATGTGGACGCGCTGCGACTGGGAATAGCCGAGGAAGGTTTCGCCCTGCGCTTCCTCATATTGCAGCGGCCCGAGTTCGTCGGACATGCCCCATTGCGTCACCATGTCGCGGGCGAGCTTGGTGGCATATTGGATGTCGCCGCTCGCGCCCGACGAGACCTTGTCATAGCCGAAGATCACTTCCTCGGCGACGCGGCCGCCCATGCTGACCGCCAGATTGGCGTGCATCTTGTCACGGTGGTAGCTGTAGCTGTCGCGCTCGGGCAGGCGCATGACCATGCCCAGCGCGCGGCCGCGCGGGATGATCGTCGCCTTGTGGATCGGGTCGGACGCGGGTTCGTGCAGCGCGACGAGGGCGTGGCCGGCCTCATGATAGGCGGTCATCTTCTTCTCGTCCTCGGTCATGACCATCGAGCGGCGCTCGGTGCCCATCATCACCTTGTCCTTGGCATCCTCGAACTCGGCCATGGCGACCAGCCGCTTGCCGCGACGCGCGGCGAGCAGGGCGGCTTCGTTGCACAGGTTGGCGAGATCGGCGCCGGAGAAGCCGGGGGTGCCGCGGGCGACGACGCGCAGGTCGACATCGGGTGCGAGCGGCTTGTTGCGGGTGTGCACGCCGAGGATCTTGATGCGCCCCTCGATATCCGGGCGCGGTACCACCACCTGCCGGTCGAAGCGGCCGGGGCGCAGCAGCGCGGGGTCAAGCACGTCGGGACGGTTGGTCGCGGCGATGATGATGATGCCTTCGTTCGCCTCGAACCCGTCCATTTCGACGAGCAGCTGGTTGAGCGTCTGTTCGCGCTCGTCATTGCCGTTGCCGAGGCCGGCGCCGCGGTGGCGACCGACCGCATCGATTTCGTCGATGAAGACGATGCAGGGTGCGTTCTTCTTGGCCTGTTCGAACATGTCGCGGACGCGGCTGGCGCCGACACCGACGAACATTTCGACGAAGTCCGAGCCGGAAATGGTGAAGAAGGGCACGCCCGCCTCACCCGCGATGGCGCGGGCGAGCAGCGTCTTGCCGGTGCCGGGCGAGCCGACCAGCAGTGCGCCCTTGGGGATGGCGCCGCCCAGACGGCTGAACTTGGTCGGGTCCTTCAGGAACTCGACGATCTCCTGCAATTCCTCGCGCGCTTCCTCGATGCCGGCGACATCGTCGAAGGTGACGCGTCCGGCGCGCTCGGTGAGCAGCTTGGCCTTGGACTTGCCGAAGCCCATCGCGCCGCCGCCGCTGTTCTTCTGCACCTGGCGGAAGATGAAGAAGCCGAGGCCGAGCAGCAGCACGAAGGGCAGAATCTGGACGAGGATGTAGATGAAGACATTGCCCTGATCGACCGGACGGCCGTCGAATGCGACGCCATTGTCGGAGAGCAGCTTGGTGAGCTCGGGGTCCGGGATCGGGTTGGTCTGGAAAGCCTCGCCATTGTCGAGCTGGCCGGTGATGCGTTCGCGACCGATCTCGACCGACTTGACATTCCCAGCCACGACCTGTGCGCGGAAATCCGAATAGTTCATCGCCTTGCCGGCCGCCGCCGAGCCGCCGCCGACCAGCGATGCGACCATCAGCATGGCAAGGATGATTGCCGTCCAGATCAGCAGGCTCTTCATCCAGGGGTTGCCACCCCCGCCACCATTGTTCTGAGGCTGCTTGTCGTCATCCACTGCACGTCACTCCGGACCGAACCATTCTGGGGCTGAATGTAGGAAGCAACTGGGCCGCCAGCAAGGTGATTACACCGATCAGTCTGAACGGGGCGTTGTGGCGCGGCGGGGCGGGGCCGGGCGGATGGTCCAGAGGTCTGAATCGGCAGACAGAAGCCGGTTGCCGATCATCGCCTGCGCGCCGCGTGCGACCGCCGCCATGGCACCCTCGACCGCCTCGCCGCGTGGCGCAGGCTCGCCTGCGGTGGTCAGCGCGGCAATGAGCAGGCGGCGGCGCAACGCGGGCGGCAGGCGCGCCATGTCGACATGGCAGGCGGCGCCGTCGCTGGAGATGCGGACGGCGGCAAGTTCGGCGGTGACCCACGCCAGCGCCGCTTCCTCCTGCGCCAGATGCGCGGCGCTGGCGGCGGCGGCCGAGGCATCGAGCAGATCCGATGCGGCGAGCGCCGCGCGGATGCGGGCGCGATCGAAGCGCGGATCGCGATTGCTCGGATCGTCGACCGTGGGGAGGCCGTGCGCGGCAACCAGCGCGTCGAGGTCGGCCCTGCGGACGGCAAGCAAGGGACGCAGCACCCGGCCCTGGCGCGCACGGATGCCGGAGAGGCCGGCGAGACCGCTGGCCCGGTTGAGACGCATCACCAGCGTCTCGAGCTGGTCGTCGGCATGATGCGCGGTCAGCAGCCAGTCGATGCGCTGGTCCTCCCGCCATTGCTCCAGCGCGGCGTAGCGCGCGGCGCGCGCGGCGGCCTGCAGCGATCCGGCGATCGGCGCTGAGGGGTGGAGGATGCGGTGCGGGACGGAGAGGGTGTGACAGACATCGGCCACCAGCGCGGCTTCCGTCGCGCTTTCGGCGCGCAGACCGTGATCGACGGTCGCGGCCTGCACGCGGCCCGGGAAGGCGTCCAGCGCCAGCACCAGCAGTGCCATGCTGTCGGGTCCGCCCGAAACCGCGACGCCGAACCGGTCGGTCTGTGCCGGCTGCGCGCCGATCAGGCGCGCGACCGCGTCGTGCAGCGTGGCAGGGGTCAGGCCGGTGTCAGCAGCCGGCCTGGCCACGCCCGGCCCTGACCTGCGCCTTCAGCGCCTCGCTCGCGCTCGCGCCATAGGCGCGGTCGAACTCGTCGAAGGTGCGGCAGGCGTCGGCATCGCGATCGAGCCGGATCAGCGCCATGCCCATGTAATAGACGCTCTCCGCCGCGCGCTCGCCGCGGGGGCGGTTGCGGTAATTGTCGTAGAAGGCGCGCACCGCGAGGCTGGGCTGGTTGTTGTCGAGCAGCGCCCGGCCCATCAGATTGCCGGCATAGCTGGCGCGGCGATGGTTGGGGTAATCGTCGATGACCTTCTGCAGCTGGAGCACCGCCTCCGGGTAGAGGCGCGCTTCCCACAGGCGGAAACCGTAGATGTAGGCATCTTCGGGCGCATCGCCGGTCGAGGGCACTGCGACCGCCGCGACCCGGCGCCGCCGTTCGGCAAGCGCGGCCTGATCGGTGGGCGTGGTGCTGGCGGCGGGGGCCGGGGCCGGAGTCGGGCGCGGTGCCGGGGTCACCGTGGGCGCGGGCGTCGGCCGGGGGGTGGTGCTGCCGGTGGCAGGGGCTGGGGCCGGTGACGGGCGCGGCGTCACCGCTGCCGGAGCCGGGGTCGGCGTGGCTGCGGGGGCCGGTGTGCCGGGCGCGCTCGTATCGGCGGCGGCAGGCGCTGCGGCGGACAAGCGCGCCTCCATCTCGGCACGCAGCCTGGCGATCTCGGCGGCCATCTCGCGCTGGCGGAAACCGGTCTGCTCGACCTCTCCGGTCAGGCGCGCGACCTGCGCCTCGATGGCGTCGAGCCGTGCCGACAGGTCGATGCCGGGTGTCGCCACCGGGGCGGTAGGCGCCGGTGTCGGCGTGCCGCTATCGACCTCAGGCTGAAACAGGCCGTTTTCCGATCCCGGGAAGACGCGGCGCTGCACCGCGCGCAGCTCGCGTTCGATCCGCTCGATCCGGCGGGTCTGGTCGGCGGTGGTCGCGGTCTGCGCCAGCGCCGGCGGGGTCAAGGTCGCGGCCAGCATTGCGCTGCCTGCCAGATACAAAGTCCGTTTTGCCATCATGCCCGTCTGGTCCGCCTGTTTTCGATCGAATCCTTGCCGCTCCCGGCCTTGCTGTCCGCTGAACGGCCGCCCGCCGCTCAAGGCTGCGGGAGGCCGCCGGCCGGTGCCGTTGACGCTGTCGGGGTTGCCGGCGTCGGCGGCGTCCACTGCCCGCTGGCTATCCGCGACAAGCTCGCCGGGTCGAGGCCGACGCCGCTCAGCGGGGTGCCGGGGGTGCCGATCTGCGGCAGCGGGTTACCGCCGACCACCAGTTTCATCGCCTCGGGCGTCGCGGTGCGCACGAACAGGCCGCGCTGGTTGGCCTTCACCGTATAATATTCACCGGCATTCAGCGTCAGATCGAACTGGTTGCGGCCATTGGCGTCTTCCAGCACGAAATAGAGTTGCTGACTGGCGCTGATCAGCACCGGCGCATCGGCGGAAATCGTGACGGTCGGGGCCGGCAGCGGTGGCGGGGGGGGGCTGGCCTTGGGCGCGGCCGCGCCGGCATCGCCCGCTGCTGCCGTGGTTGCCGGGGCAGCCGGGCCCGACGAGAGGATGTCGCTGCGCCAGACGCCGTAACCGGCGGCGACCAGCGCGACGATGGCGAGCGAGATCCAGACCACCCTGGACGGCGGCACCCGCGCCGGATCGGCGGGTTCATATTGGGAGAGCGCGGAAACGAGCCCGATACTGTCGGCATGCAGCGCCTGGCGCATGTCGTTGGCGGTCGCCTCGGCATTGAGGCCGACGGCGCGCGCATAGCTGCGCGCGAAGCCGGTGGCATAGGGACCATGCGGCAGGGCGGCGAGGTCCATGCGCTCGATCGCCTCGAGCATGCGCACCGGCACCTTGGTGGCGGCAGAAATATCGGCCAGGCTGCGGCCCTGCGCCTCGCGTGCGCTGCGCAGGCGTGCGCCGACACTGGTGTTCGTGCCGCTTGCACCTGCCTCGCTGGAGGTATCCGTTGCGCCCGTTTCGTCCTGAATCATCATGTTGTCCAATTGCTCGACCCTGACCGCCTAACGCCTGATTCCGCTGCCACCTGCAAGCCCAAATCGGGCAAGCGGGCGCTGCAATGCGTCAAAGACCCAGATCGACGCCTGCCTCGGTGCCCCAATCGGTCAGGCGGGCGCGGATATCCTGCGCGCCCTGCGCAGTGAGCTGCCTGACTACCGGTGCCACGGCCGCGGCATCGAGGCTGCGGATCATCGCCTTGACCGGGCCGATCCCGGCCGGGGTGATCGACAGACGGCGCAGGCCGAGGCCGATCAGCGCCATCGCCTCGAGCGGGCGCCCGCCCATCTCCCCGCAGACGCCGACCGCCACCCTGGCCTCGTCCGCCGTGGTGATGACGCGCGACAGGAAGCGCAGCACCGCCGGCGACAGCCAGTCGTAGCGCTCTGCAAGGCGCGGATCGGCGCGGTCGGCAGCGAACAGGAACTGGGTGAGATCGTTGGTGCCGATCGACAGGAAATCGAGGTGCGGAAACAGCAGGTCGAGCATCTCCGCCAGCGCCGGCACTTCCAGCATCACGCCGTAGCGGACCGCCGTCGGCATGCGCTTGCCGCGCTCGGCGAGCCACTGGCGCTGCTCGACAAAGATGGTGCGCGCGGCCTCGAACTCCCATGGTTCGCTGACCAGCGGGAACATGACGTTGAGCGTGCGGCCCGCCGCTGCCTCCAGCAGTGCGCGCGCCTGCGCCTTCATCAGCCCGTCGCGGCCGAGCGCGAGACGCAGCGCGCGCCAGCCCATCGCCGGATTTTCCTCATGATCATTGTCCTGCCGCATATAGGGCAGCGCCTTGTCCCCGCCGATGTCGACGGTGCGGAAGATGACCGGGCGGTTGCCGGCGGCATCGAGCACGTCGCGGTACAGGCGCTGCTGGCGCTCGCGCTGGGGCAGGGTGGCAGACACGAGGAACTGGAATTCGGTGCGGAACAGGCCGATGCCGTCGGCGCCGGTCAGGTCGAGCGCGGTGACATCCTCGCGCAGGCCGGCGTTGATCATCAGCTCGATGCGCACGCCGTCACGCGTCACAGCCTGCTCGTCGCGCAGCGCGGCGAAGCGTTCGCGCCGTTTCTGGCTGATCACCAGCTGGGTATCGAACGCCTCCTGCTGCGCGGTGGTCGGCCGGACGTGCACGGTGGCGCGCGTGCCATCGAGCAGCAGCATGTCGCCTTCGCTGGTGCGGTGGCGGATGTCCTTGACCCGGCCGATCACCGGCACGCCCATCGCGCGCGCGACGATGATGACATGGGCGGTGAGCGAGCCTTCCTCCAGGATCACGCCCTTCAGCCGCCGCCGGTCGTATTCGAGCAATTCGGCGGGGCCGAGGTTGCGGGCGATGAGGATCGAATCCTGCCGCAGCCCGGTCTGCGCGGCGGTGCCCATCTGCCCGGCGACGATGCGGATCAGCCGGTTGGAGAGGTCCTCCAGATCGTGCATCCGGTCCCTGAGCAGCGGATCGTCGATCTGGCGCATGCGCATGCGGGTGCGCTGCTGGACGCGCTCGATCGCGGCCTCCGCGGTCAGGCCGCTGTCGATCGCCTCGTTGATGCGGCGCGACCAGCCCTCGTCGTACGCAAACATGCGGTACATCGCGAGCACCTCGTCATGCTCGCCGCCGCCGCCGAATTCGGCCTGGTTGGCCATGCGGTCGATCTGTTCGCGCATCTTGACGAAGGCGTTGTAGACACGCGCCCGCTCGGTCTCGACATCCTCCGCCACCGTGTGGGCGATGACGATGCGCGGCTGGTGGAACACCGCGACGCCGCGCGCCATGCCGTCGACCAGCTTGAGGCCGGTGAGGCTCTGCGCGGACAGGTCGGCGGGGCCGGTCGCGGCGTCGAACTCATCGATCAGGCTGGCGTTGGCGATCAGCTCGGACAGCACCAGCGCCACCGTCTGCAGCGCCTCGATCTCGATATCGTCGTAGCGGCGGCTGGCGGCATGCTGCACGCACAGCACCCCCACCGCGCGCTCGCGGCGGATGATCGGCACGCCGGCGAAGCTGTGGAACTGCTCCTCGCCGGTTTCGGGCTTGTAGGCATAGTCCGGGTGGGCGGAGGCTTCGTCGAGGTTCAGCGTCTCGATGTCGCGGGCGATGGTGCCGACGAGACCCTCCCCCAGCGCCAGCTTGGTGACATGCACCGCGCTCTGGTTGAGCCCGCGCGTTGCGAACAGCTCGAGCAGGCCTTCGCGCAGCAGATAGATCGAGCAGACCTCGCTGTTCAGCGCCTCGCCGATCAGCTGGACAGTGCGGTTGAGCTTGCCCTGCGCGCCGGCGTCCGCAGCCATGACGGCGTTGAGATTGCGCAAAATCTCGCGCGCGGCCTGCGCGGCACTGGATGGAGGGGGCGGCGGTGCGGTCATCGTGCGCCTCTGCTAGCAGAAGGGCAGGGGGGTGGCGAGGAGGCAAATCGGGCAGGCTGTGCCGGTGCGGGCGGCACCCCGGCGCCGCAGCGCCTGCGGTTCCGCCGGGCACGCAGGCGACGGAAGATAGGCCGCCCGTTTAGTTCCCGCCCGTCATCGGCGTCATCGTCGTCGCTGGCTGGGCCACGCCCGAGGGCGCGACCGGCACCGGGGTGACAGCGGGCGGTTGCAGCGACTGCCAGGTGATCATGTCCGCCTGATAGCGGGCATAGGCGTTGAAGAAATCGACGAACGGCTGGTCGAGCTCGGCCATGCGCGCCTGCGCGAAGGGCAGGATGGTCGCGGTCGGCTCGGCCGCGGCGAGCGCGGCGAGGTTGAAGGCGGTCGGGCAGAATTGCGCCTGCACCGGCGGCAGCGCGAAATAATTGTAGAGGCGGGTCGACAGGCTGTCGCGCGCGGCGATGCCGTTGGTGCCGGTCTGCCGTCCCATGCTGGCGATCACCGCGCGTTCGGCAGCGGCGATGGCACGACGGTTGTTGGTCAGGAAGCGGCTGTAATTGTCGATGAGGATCTGGTCATCGGGCCCGCGGCAGTTGAGCGCGGCGACGTTGAGGCCGATGCGCAATTGCCACAGCGCCTGCTCCGGCGTCAGATCGACATTGGGGGTCATGCGCCGACCGGCAAGGTCGGTGACCGGGATGATCATGTCGGGCGGCGACTGGTTGGGCGGCACCGGGCGCGGCATCGGCGGGGGCGGTGGCGGCAGCACGATCACCGGCGGCGGCGGCGCGGGCGGCGGCGGGGGCGGTGGCTTGGCGGCGCAGGCGGCAATCACCAGCGCCATCGCCACTGCGGCCGATCGGGCGTACCACGCTCTCATCACTCTCAACTCCCCACTGGCCCGATGGCGCAAGCGCAGCGTCATGTGCTGCCCGCCGACGCATCGCGATGACCGCCGGCACTGTTGGGGGCTGACTTGAATCGCCGGAGTCGGCTTGTCAATCTTTGGTTAACGCTGTTTCGGCGGCGCTTGCCAGTTCTGCGACGATTTCGGCGGCGCTCTGTTCGCTGGTGACCATGCCGACCGACTGGCCGGCCATCAGCGAGCCATTGTCGACATCGCCCTCTATCACCGCGCGGCGCAGCGCACCGGCCCAGTAATGTTCGATCTCGAGCTGGGCCGCGGCCATGTCGACGCGGCCCTCGTCTAGCATTTGCGCGACCTCGCGCTGCTTGGCAGTGAAGGCTTCGGTACCGGCATTCCTGAGCGCGCGTACCGGGATGACCGGCAGGCGCGGGTCGATCTGCACGCTGGCCACTGCCTCCCGCGCGGAGGCGCGCAGGAAGGCCTTCTTGAACGCCGGATGGGCGACGCTCTCGGTCGCGCAGACGAAGCGCGTGCCGAGCTGCACGCCGGCTGCGCCCATCTCCAGATAGGCGGCGATCATTGCGCCATTGCCGATGCCGCCGGCGACGAACACCGGCACCTGATCGGCGAGATGCGGCAGGATTTCCTGCGCGAGCACACTGGTCGCCACCGGACCGATATGGCCGCCTGCTTCGCTGCCTTCGATGATCAGACCGTCGACCCCGTGGCGGATCAGCCGCTTGCCCATCACCAGCGTCGGCGCGAAGCACAGCAGCTTGGCGCCGGTGGCCTTGATCGTCTCGACGCTGCCGGTCGGCGGCAGTCCGCCGGCCAGCACGATGTGGCTGACCGCGTGGCGACCGCACACCGTGATCAGCGCATCGAGCGCAGGGTGCATGGTGATCAGATTGACCCCGAACGGCCGGTCGGTCAGCGCCTTGGTCGCTGCGATTTCCGCGTCGAGCAGTTCGGGCGTCATCGCGCCGCAAGCGATGACGCCGAAGCCACCGGCATTGCTGATCGCGGAGACGAGGTTGCGTTCGCTGACCCACGACATCGCGCCGCACATGATGGCGAGTTCCGACCCGAGCAGCGCGGTGCCGCGCGCCATATGGGCGGAAAGGCGGGGATAGTCTGTCATGCGCTGTTCCTTTTCCCGCCCGCGCGCGGGAGCAGCGGTTATGCCGCCTCCGCGTCCAGCCCGTAGGCCGTGTGCAACACGCGCACGGCAAGTTCGGTATAATCTTCCTCGATCAGGACGCTGACCTTGATCTCGCTGGTCGAGATCGCCTGGATGTTGATGCCGCGCGCAGCCAGCGCGTCGAACATCGTCGCCGCGACGCCAGCATGGCTCTTCATCCCGACGCCGACGACGCTGATCTTGGCGATGCCGGTTTCGTGGATGATGCGGTTGTAGCCGATCGCTTCCTTGGCGCCTTCCAGAATCTCGATGGCGCGCGCAAGGTCCGCCTTGGGCAGGGTGAAGGTGACGTCGGTCTCGCCCTTCTCGCGCCCGACATTCTGGATGATCATGTCGACGTTGATGGCGGCATCGGCGAGCGGCTTGAAGATCGTCGCCACCGCGCCGGGCCGGTCTGGCACGCGGGTGATGATGATCTTGGCCTCATTCTTGTCATAGGCGATGCCAGTGATCAGCTGCCGTTCCATCTGATGTTCCTCGATTTCCTCGTCGCTGACGATCAAAGTGCCGGGCTTGGGTGCGCCGCCCGGTTCGACAAAGCTCGACAATACCTGCACCCGTACGCCCAGCTTCATGGCGAGGCCGACCGAGCGGGTCTGCAGCACCTTGGCACCGACCGAGGCGAGCTCGAGCATTTCCTCGTAGGTGACATAGTCGAGCTTGCGCGCGCGCGAAACGATGCGTGGATCGGTGGTATAGACCCCGTCGACGTCGGTGTAGATGTCGCAGCGGTCCGCCTTGACCGCCGCCGCCACCGCCACCGCGCTGGTATCCGAGCCGCCGCGGCCCAGCGTCGAGACGCGGCCATCGGCCATCATGCCCTGGAAGCCGGGGATGACCGCGACCTGGCCTGCCGCCATCGCCGCGAGCAGCGCGTCGGTCTCGATTTCCGAAATGCGCGCCTTGGCGTGGGTTTCGATGGTGCGGATCGGCAATTGCCAGCCCAGCCAGCTGCGCGCCGGCACGCCGATCGCCTGCAGCGTCAGCGCCAGCAGGCCGGAGGTGACCTGCTCGCCGGCCGCGACGACGACGTCATATTCCGCTTCGTCATACAGCGGGTTGGCTTCACGGCAGAATTGCACGAGCCGGTCGGTCTCGCCCGCCATCGCGGAGACGACCACCGCCACCTCGTTGCCGGCATCGACCTCTCGCTTGACGAGCGCCGCGACGGTGCGGATCCGCTCCGTCCCGGCCATCGATGTGCCGCCGAATTTCATCACGATACGGGCCATGGCTGGTCCGGCTTTCCCTTGGTTTCAATCGCAACAAACCGCGCAATTCCGCTCGGTTCGCGTCGCGCGGCTGTTAGGGAAGGGGGCGGCCGATGGCAAGCACTGTGCCACGCAGCGCAGCAACACCGATTTACGCTTTGCTAACCATCCCCCCTTAACGCGACCGTCATGGGATCAGGTTGGACCAGACTGGCCCGGAAACTGTTGGCGCTGGCGGGATTGGTGGTGGCCATGGCTGCTGCTTCGCCTGCCAGCGCTCAAAGCTGTTCACCGGCGACGACGCAGGGCACCGCGCCTGCGGGGTGGCAGAGCTATTGCTGGCTCGATTTTGCCACCTACAACGATACGACCGCGCGCTCCGCCGGCGGACAGAATTTTTCCTATACGCTGACCGACGGGTCGACATTGACCTTCAACCTGCGGGTGACGCCCGGCACCGGCACCGCGCTGAATGCCGTTGCTGCGCCGTCCTGGACCGGGGCGGCGGTCGGCAACACCGCCTTCCTCGGCATTCCCGGGCGCCCGATCCTGTACACGGCCGCGGCGGGCACAAGGCTGATCACGATCAGCTCGATCCTGATCACCCCGCCTGCCGGTGCGACCGCGGTCACCGCCTACAGCTTCGTCATCGCCGATGCGGAATCGAGCAATGAGAATGAAACCTTGCAGTACACCACCAATGGCAGCAGCTGGACCCTGCTTGACGATGTTCCGCCGATCAGCGGAAACACTTACCCCACACAGAGCGGACTCGGCACCAGCACCTATACGGTGACCGGCGTTCCCGGCACGGTCGGCGGCTATATCGTCGGGTCGAACAGCCCGACCACCGTCACGGCGCAGCTGCAGGCAGGCGGTCTGCAGGGCATCATGTTCGCGGTCCGCTTCGCCTCGTTGCGGCTCAACAAGCAGATCGGCGGCGTGCGGATCAACGCGGCCGACCAGTTCACCTTTCGCGTCACCGCCACCGGCCCGGGCACGGTGCTGGCGACCGGCACGACCAGCGGGACCGGCACCGGGCCCTTCGCTGCCGCCCCGGTCAACCTCGCCTCGGGCATTCCGCTGACGCTCAGCGAGCAGATGGCGGCGGGCAGCGTCAGCACGCTCTCGCAGTATCGTTCCACATTGACCTGCACCAACAGTACGGCGGGATCGTCCACGGTGCTGCCGGTCAATGTCGTCACCACCAGCTACAGCCTCGGCACGTTGCAGTTCGGCGATTCGCTGACCTGCACCTTCACCAACATCGCCCACCCGCATGTGCGATTACTCAAGGCGCTGGGCACCGGCGGGCGCCGTTTCAACACCGATCAGTTCACCGTGCGCATCATGCAGGGGACGACGGCGGTGGCGTCGGCGACGACCAGCGGCACCACGACGACGGTCACTGGCGGCGATACCGGCTTCGTCCAGCTCGTCTCGGGCACGAACTACAGCCTCGACGAGATAGGTGCGGGCGCGACCAACCTCGGCCTCTATACCAGCGCCATGGCCTGCACCAATGCCAACACCGGGTCGAGCACGGTCCGCCCGACCACGGTGCCAGGCCCGATCACCCCGGTGCTGGGCGATGTCATCACCTGCACGCTGACCAACACGCGCCGGTCGACCGCGTTGCTGACGATCGACAAGCAGTCGAGCGTGATTTCCGACCCGGTCAACGGCACGGTCAATCCCAAGCAGATCCCGGGCGCGATCGTCGAATATGCGATCATCGTCACCAATGTCGGCAATCTCGCGGTCGATGCCAGCAGCATCGTGCTGACCGATCCGCTGCCCGCCAACTTCACCTTCGACAGCTCGACCCCGGTGACCTTCACCAACGGCACCACGGCGAGCGGGCTCAATGCGTTCAACGCCGCGACGATGGTCACCTATTCCAACCAGAGCGGCGGCGGCGCGCCCTACAGCTACACGCCTGTTGCCGGTTATGATCCGGCGGTGCGCGGCATCCGTATCGCGCCGACCGGAACCATGGCGGCAGCGACCGGGACGACCCAGCCGAGCTTCACCATCCGCTTCCGCGGCCGGATCAACTGATGGCCCGAAGGCGGTGCTACAGCACGAAATCCGCTGCTGTCAGCGTGAATCCGCCGTCGATCCGGATCATGAAATCGGCGACGCCATCGCCGTTGATGTCGCCGCTGACCACGGTTTCACCTGCGATCAGTTCGGCGCGGAGCTGCCCCGCGACGCCGGTGAAGGCGGCGGTGCCGATGAAGCTGAAGGCCTCGTCGGTGCCGCCGGCCATGGCATCGATGGCGCTGAGGTCGATGCGGTCGCCCTGGGCCTGGTTGAAGTCACGGATGAAGTCCGACGTGGCGCGTGTGGTGCCGCTGTCGGTCAGCGCGGCAAAATAGAAGAGGTCCGCGCCCGCGCCGCCATGCAGCAGATCGGCGCCGCTCGATCCGAACAGCACATCGTCGCCGGCCTCGCCATAGATCTCGTCATTGCCTGCGCCGCCGGCCAGATTGTCGTTCTCGGTGCCGCCATTGAGCAGGTCGACGCCATCGCCTCCCGCCAGCGTATCCGCCCCGGCACCACCGAACAGATAGTCGTTGCTGCCTTCGCCGTTGAGCTGGTCATTGCCGCCACGGCCATAGAGCGTGTCCTGCCCGTCGCCGCCGAAGACCGTGTCGACCCCGGTCTCGCTGCCGGCGTAGCTGTTGTGGAGCCCGTTGAGCGTGATGGTGAGATCGCCGCCGCTGACGTTGCGGACGATCTCGACGTCTCCGGCAATGGCATAGGTGAGGCCAGCGGTGCTGAAATCGACTGTGTCGACTCCGTCGCCGCCGTTGGCGACGTCCCCGGCGTTGTCGACGATCAGACGGTCGTTGCCGGCACCGCCGTTCATGGTGTCGGCACCGGTGCCGCCGATCAGCCGGTCGGAGCCATTGCCGCCGTTGAGCGTGTCGTTGCCGGCCTCGCCGCCCAGCGTATCGTCGCCGTCGTTGCCGTTGATCGCATCGCCCAGTCCGCCGCCGACGATGATGTTGCCAAGGCCGTTGCCGTTGCCGGTGAAGGCGCCGGCACCGGTATATTCCAGATCCTCGACATTGTCGGGCAGGGTGTAGCTGGCAAGATCGGTCTCGACCCGGTCATTGCCCTCGTTTGCCGCCTCGGTGACGACATCGCCCGCATTGTCGACAACATAGATGTCGCTGTCCGCACCGCCGGCCAGGGTATCGGCACCGGCGCCGCCATCGAGCACGTCGTTGCCGGCAAAGCCGTTGAGCCGGTCCGCGCCGGCCGTCCCGGTCAGCGTCTCACCCGAGGCGGTACCGTTGATCGCGCCGAAATTGCGATTGCCGTAGATGATGTAGGACGCCCCCGCGCGGAAACCGCCTGTGTCTTCGAAAAAGGCCCCAACCACCAGATCGTCGATGCCATCGTTGTTGACGTCGCCAGCCGCAGATACCGATCGCCCGGCGCGATCGCCTGTGGAGTCGCCCCGGATGATGAAACCGTCGCTCGCAGCCAGGGATGTGACGTCGATATCCGACCGGGTGGTGCCGGCCCTACCGAGGATGACATAGGCCTCGCCCGCATCAGTGCCGCCATCGTCGCCGCGGTCAGCGCCGATGATCAGATCGTCGATGCCGTCGCCGTTGACGTCGCCTGCGTTCGATACCGACCGCCCGAACTGATCGCCCAACGCATCGCCGGAGATCGTAAAGCCGTCATTTGGGGACAAGGTCGCCAGATCGATATTGCTGCGTGTGGCGCCAGTCCGGCCGAAGATCACATAGGCCGCGCCGGAGCCACCTCCGCCTGCACGATAGCCGCCGATGATGAGGTCGTCGATGCCATCGCCATTGACGTCGCCGGCGTTGGAAACCCTGTCTCCGGCGATATTGCCGGGGATGATACCACGGATAAAGAAACCGTCGCTTGCGGACAGGGTGGACATGTCCAGATTGGGGCGCGTCGCCCCAGCCTTGCCGAACAGGACATAGGCCTTGCCGACAATATTGCCGCCATCGTCGCTATAGGGTGCGCCAACGATGAAATCTTCGATGCCGTCGCCATTGATGTCGCCCGCACCGGAGACGGAGGTACCAGCCCGCTCGTCGTCGAGATTGCCGATCACGATGAAACCGTCGGTCGCCGTAAGCGAGGTGACATCGATGTTAGCGCGGGTCGCGCCGGTTCTGCCGTAGATCACATAGGCTTCGCCAGCAGACGGCCCGCCGTCATCGCCACCCGGTGCCCCGATGATCAAATCGTCGATGCGATCATTATTGACGTCCCCGGCACCCGAGACAGACCTGCCGAAGAAATCGGTGGCCGCGTCACCGATGATGACAAAGCCGTCGCTTGCCGACAGAGCACTGAGATCGATATTTGTCCGCGTCGCGCCGGTTTTGCCGAAAATCACATAGACCGCGCCCGAATTGACCCCCGATCCTGCAGAAGCAGACTGCGAGGCGACCGCGAAATCGTCTATGCCATCGCCGTTGATGTCCCCGACGGCCGACACAGCGTAACCTGTAGCGTTGCCGTCCGCATCGCCATCGACGTAAAATCCGTCGCTCGCCGAAAAGCTGGTCAGATCGATGTTGGCCCGGGTCGCGCTCGCTCTGCCGAATATGATGTAGGTGCGCCCTGCGTCGGTGCCGCCCCCGTCGTGGTAGCTTGCGGAGACCAGAAAATCGTCAATGCCGTCGCCATTGACATCGCCAGCGTTGGAAACGCTCTGGCCGGCCCGATCGGACGGGTTGTCGCCCTGGATCATGAAGCCATCGCCGGTGGCGAGCGTGGTGAGATCGAGAATCTGAGTCGTCATGGCAGGGTCCCCTGGTCCGCCCCACCCGGACCGATTGGCACGAAGGCGGGAATCAGCGACGTTTGGGCGCCGCTGCCAAGTACGTTATCAATCGGTTAATCGGTTTTGCAAGGTGGTTCCGCCGCTGCAGTCGCCCACGATGGGGCAGCCGTATCAGAGCACGAAATCGGCTGCCGAAAGGGTGTGCACGCCGTCGATGCGGATGAGGAAATCGGCGACGCCATCGCCGACGGTGTCACCGCTGGCAAACTTCCCAAAGTTCGCCGCGGCGCTCACCACCCAAGCCAACGCGCGATCATCCCCTTTTCTTCGGCGGTCGCACCCTTCGGGGCGAGCCAGTCGCGGCATTCCAGGCAGCTCGCCTGCGCACCGCTGGCGCCCATCAGGCGGCGGACGTCGCCGAGGGCCTGGGCGAGGCGGGCTTCGCGCAGCCAGGCGGCCTGGGCGAACCAGCCCGACGGCGGGGCGGCTTCCTCGTCCTCGCCGGGCTTGCTCATGTTGGCGAAGAACTGGCTGAAGGCATCAGGCTCGGTCTCGAAGACATGGCCGTGAACCTTGGCGGGATCGAGCCGGGCGAGCTTGGCGGCTTCCCCGATCGCGTCCTCCAGCCCGCCGAACTGGTCGACCAGGCCGAGCTGACGGGCAGTGGCACCGGCCCAGACACGGCCTTCGGCGATCTCGTTGACGCGCGCGATCGGCAGGCGGCGCGATTGCGCGACGAGGCCGGTGAAGCGGCCGTAGATATCCTCGACGCTCGCCTGCGCCAGCGCGTCGAACTGTTCGTTGACGCCGCCGAACAGGTCGGGCTGGCCCGACAGCGGCGTGGTGGCGATGCCGTCCGCGCCGACGCCGATGTTGGCCAGCGCATTCTCGAAGCTGGGCAGCACCGCGAACACGCCGATCGATCCGGTGATGGTGTCGGGCTCGGCGAGGATCTTGTCGGCCGGGGTCGAGACCCAGTAGCCGCCCGACGCCGCGACATTGGCCATCGAGACGACGATCGGCAGCCGCCGCTGGCTCTTGGCCTGCAGCAGCGCGGAACGGATGCGTTCGGACGCCAGCACCGATCCGCCGGGGGAATCGACGCGCAGCACGATCGCCTTGACGCTGTCGTCGGCAATCGCATCGAAGATGTGGCGGGCGATGGTTTCGCCGCCGGCGGTGCCGTTGTCGGTCACCCCGTCGACGATTTCGCCGACCACCGGGATGACCGCGATGCGGTCGCCATTCTCCTCGCGCGGGTTGGCCGCGACCCAGTCGTCGAGCTTGATCCGGTCGTATTTCCAGGGCCGTGCATCGTCGGAGGCGCCGGCAACCGCCGCCACCCGCGTTTCGAACGCCATGCGGCTGCCGACCCGGTCGACGAGCCCGGCGGCTTTGGCGGCGTTGGCGAGATCGTTACCATTGGCGCGCATTGCCGCGGCCGGATCGGCGATGAACGCGGCGAGCTGCGCGCGCGGACGGGCACGGCGCACCTGCTCCTGCCACCGTTCCCACAGCACGCTGGCGTAGGCGAGATTGGCCTCCTCGGCCTCGGGCGACTGGTCGGAGCGGGTGAAGGGTTCGATCGCGCTCTTGAAGGTGCCGACCTTGTAGACGTTGGCGGTCACGCCCAGCCGGTCCATCAGCCCCTTGTAATAGAGCCGCGATCCGCCCGGGCCGGCGATCAGCACGCCGCCGCCCTGTTCGGTCCAGATTTCCGAGGCATGCGCGGCGAGCTGATAGGCATCGTCGCTATAGGCGGTGGCAAAGGCCAGCACCGGCTTGTTGGCCGCGCGCACCTTGTCGAGCGCCTCGCCGATGTCGCCCAGCGCCACCTGTCCGCCGCCCATGAAGCGATCGAGATCGAGCACCACCGCCTTCACCCGGTCGTCCGTGGCGGCGACTTCGAGCGCGTGCACCACGTCGGCGCGGCGGAACTCGCGCACCGGCGCGCCGCCGCTCAGGGCGGCAAAGGGATCGACCGGAGCCGGCTGCTCGCTGACCGTGCCGTCCAGCTTCAGCACCAACGCGCCGGTGCCGAACACGCCAGCGGGATTGGGCCGGCCGGACAGGATGCCGGCGAGGAAGACGAAGAACAGCAGCAGGAACAGAAGCGCCAGCATGTCCTTGATGCCGACCAGCACGCGCCAGAAGCCGCCGATCACCTGCCGCGTCGTATAGCGCTTGATCGGGCGCGGCGCAGCGGCCGCGACAGATGCAGCGGGGCCATCGGTGGCGGGCAGGGCGGACGGGGGGAGCGCGGCGTCGGTCATGCTGTGTTGCTAGTCCATAACAGTGGCGCTGTAAATGTGGCGTTCAGGTGGCGGAACGGCAAGGGGCACGCTCTCTCATGCAAGGAATGGCAGCAGGCATCGGCAACAAAATCTTGACCCGCGTCGCCGCCCCCCTTGACCTTCCGGAACAAAGCGCCAAATGCGCCCCTGTTGGCACTCCCCCGCGGTGAGTGCCAAGACTCATCGAAACCAGGAAGGGAAATCCGCATGAACTTTCGTCCCCTGCACGATCGCGTGCTCGTTCGCCGCGTCGAGGCCGAAGAAAAGACGGCCGGCGGCATCATCATTCCTGACACCGCCAAGGAAAAGCCGCAGGAAGGCGAAGTCGTCGCCGCCGGCAGCGGCGCCAAGGCCGAAGACGGCAAGGTCACGCCGCTCGACGTCAAGGCCGGCGACCGCATCCTGTTCGGCAAGTGGTCGGGCACCGAGGTCAAGGTCAACGGCGAAGACCTGCTGATCATGAAGGAAAGCGACATCCTCGGGATCGTCGGCTGATCCTTCCCAACCAACCATCGTCATCCCCGCTAAGGCGGGGATCCAGCCGATGTCAGTGCATTGCGCACAATCCGGTGATGGGTTCCCGCCTTCGCGGGAATGGCGAATTCAGACAGTCGAAAGGAATTTCACATGGCAGCCAAGGACGTAAAATTCAGCCGTGACGCCCGCGAACGCATTCTGCGCGGCGTCGACATCCTCGCCGACGCGGTCAAGGTGACGCTGGGGCCGAAGGGCCGCAACGTCGTGATCGACAAGAGCTTCGGCGCTCCGCGCATCACCAAGGACGGCGTCACCGTCGCCAAGGAAATCGAACTCAAGGACAAGTTCGAGAACATGGGCGCGCAGATGGTGCGCGAAGTCGCATCGAAGACCAACGACGTCGCCGGTGACGGCACCACCACCGCCACTGTGCTGGCGCAGGCCATCGTGCGCGAAGGCATGAAGTCGGTCGCGGCCGGCATGAACCCGATGGACCTGAAGCGCGGCATCGATCTCGCCGTCGCCAAGGTCGTCGAGGACATCAAGTCGCGTTCGAAGCCGGTTTCGGGCTCGAGCGAGATCGCCCAGGTCGGCATCATCTCCGCCAACGGCGACCGTGAAGTCGGCGAAAAGATTGCCGAAGCCATGGAAAAGGTCGGCAAGGAAGGCGTCATCACCGTCGAGGAAGCCAAGGGCCTCGATTTCGAGCTGGATGTCGTCGAAGGCATGCAGTTCGACCGCGGCTACCTGTCGCCCTATTTCATCACCAACCCGGAAAAGATGACGGTCGAGCTCGCCGATCCGTACATCCTCATCCACGAAAAGAAGCTGTCGAACCTGCAGTCGATGCTGCCGATCCTCGAAGCGGTGGTGCAGTCGGGCCGTCCGCTGCTGATCATCGCCGAGGACATCGAAGGCGAAGCGCTGGCGACCCTGGTCGTCAACCGTCTGCGCGGCGGCCTGAAGGTTGCTGCCGTCAAGGCTCCGGGCTTCGGCGATCGCCGCAAGGCGATGCTGCAGGACATCGCGATCCTGACCAAGGGCGAGATGATCTCCGAAGACCTCGGCATCAAGCTGGAGTCGGTGACCCTGGGCATGCTCGGCCAGGCCAAGCGCGTCACCATCGACAAGGACAACACCACCATCGTCGACGGTGCTGGCGATGCGGACACCATCAAGGGCCGCGTCGAGCAGATCCGTGCGCAGATCGAAACCACCACCAGCGATTATGACCGTGAGAAGCTGCAGGAGCGTCTCGCCAAGCTCGCTGGCGGCGTGGCCGTGATCAAGGTCGGCGGTGCATCCGAAGTCGAGGTTAAGGAGCGCAAGGACCGCGTCGACGACGCGCTGCACGCCACCCGCGCCGCGGTGGAAGAAGGCATCGTCCCCGGTGGCGGTACCGCGCTTCTCTATGCCACCAAGGCGATCGAAGGCCTGACCGGCGTCAACGAAGACCAGACTCGCGGCGTCGACATCGTCCGCAAGTCGCTGACCGCGCTGGTTCGCCAGATCGCGACCAACGCCGGCCATGACGGTGCGGTCGTTTCGGGCAAGCTGCTCGACCAGACCGACACCAGCTTCGGCTTCAACGCCTCGACCGACGTGTATGAGAACCTCGTCGCCGCTGGCGTTATCGATCCGACCAAGGTCGTCCGCACCGCGCTGCAGAATGCCGCTTCGGTCGCCGGCCTGCTGATCACCACCGAAGCCACCATTGCCGAGCTGCCCGAAGACAAGGCAGCCCCGGCGATGCCGGGCGGCGGCATGGGCGGCATGGGTGGCATGGACTTCTGACGAAGTCCGGGGGCGGCATGGACTTCTGACGAAGTCCGGGGGCGGCATGGACTTCTGACGCCCCCCTAAGGTCGTCACCCCGGACTTGATCCGGGGTCCAAAGCCGCTCGACCATTCGGTCGAAGCACAGACAGATGGCCGGCGGGAGCAATCCCGCCGGCCTTTTTGCTTGGTGCTTGTCTTGTGCGATGCTCGACTTTGCAGTTTCTGCACTGACGATTGCGCACAACGATATTGCAGCGCAAAATGGCAGGCGTATGGGCGCAGCCCCATCCATGAGGAGGCGGCCATGCAGCCCGTCGGTTCGAACGAAACAGAGGATTCATCACAGCCCGCCGGTCACGGCGAAGCAGAGGGCCATGCGCCCGGCCAGCGACATCGTCCGGCGGTCGTCGCCGCGCTTACCGTTGGCGCCATCGGGGTCGTCTTCGGCGATATCGGCACCAGTCCGCTCTATGCCTTCCGCGAGGCGCTGCATCAGGCCAGCCCGACAGGCATCGGCGAGGCCGAGATCCTGGGTGTGCTCAGCCTGGCGCTATGGTCGCTGATCCTGGTCGTCACCGTCAAATATGTGCTGTTCCTGATGCGCGCCGACAACCAGGGGGAGGGCGGGGTGCTGGCGCTGCTCGCGCTCGCGGGTCGCGCCACCGGCGGCCGCACCGGCGTGGTGCTGGCGCTCGGTGCCGCCGGCGCCGCGCTGTTCTACGGCGACGCCATACTGACCCCCGCGCTGTCGGTGCTGTCCGCGGTCGAGGGGCTGAAGTCGGTCCCCGGTATCGGCGGGTCGATCGACCAGCGCACCATCCTCGGCATCACCACCGCCATCCTGATCGTGCTGTTCGCCATCCAGTCGCGCGGCACCGAAGCGGTTTCCCGCCTTTTCGGGCCGATCTGCGTCGTCTGGTTCCTCGCTATGGCCGCGCTCGGCGTCTACCATATCGGCGACGAGCCGGCGATTTTGCAGGCGATCTCCCCGCACCATGCCGTCAGCTTTCTGCTGACCCACGGCGTCATCGGCCTGCTGGTGCTCGGCGCGGTGTTCCTGACCGTCACCGGCGCCGAGGCGCTGACCGCGGACATGGGCCATTTCGGCCGTTTCCCCATCCGGCTCGGCTGGTTCCTGCTGGTGTTCCCGGCGCTGACGCTCAACTATTTCGGGCAGGGCGCCTTTGCGCTCGCCGCGCTGGAGCAGGCGCAGGCCGCCGGCACGGCATTCCAGAATCAGGACTGGTTCTTCCTGATGGCGCCCGAGTCGCTGCGCGTGCCGCTGGTCATCCTCGCCACGCTCGCCACCATTATCGCCAGCCAGGCGGTGATCACCGGCGCCTATTCGCTGACCCAGCAGGCGATCCAGCTCGGCCTGCTGCCGCGCATGCGCATCGCCCAGACCTCGGCGGGCCATGCCGGGCAGATCTATCTGCCGGTGATCAACTGGCTGCTGCTGGTCGGGGTGCTGGCGCTGGTCTTCGCCTTCCAGACCTCGTCCTCGCTGGCGGTGGCCTATGGCATCGCGGTGACCGGCACGATGGTCGTCACCACCTGCCTCGCCTTCGTCGTCATCACCCGCCTGTGGTACTGGAGCCTGCCCAAGGCGCTGCTGCTGATCGCCCCGCTGCTGCTGCTCGATCTCATCTTCTTCGGCGCCAACGCGCTGCGCGTGGTCGAAGGCGGCTGGGTGCCGCTGCTGGTCGGCGCGATCATCGGGCTCACCATCTATGTCTGGGTGCGCGGCAAGCGGTTGATCGCCGCCTATGAGGCGGAGCATTCGGTGCCGATGGCCAACATGGCCACCATCCTGTCGGCGCACCCGCCGAGCCGGGTGAAGGGCACCGCCGTCTACCTGACAGCCAACCCGGACGTGGTGCCGAGCGCGCTGCTGCACAATCTCAAGCACAATCAGGTGCTGCACGAGCGCAACCTGGTCGCGACGGTCAAGACCGCCAGCGTGCCGCACGTGCCGCCGGAAGAGCGGGTATCGAGCGAGCGGATCGACGACAATTTCACCCGTGTCGTGCTGCGCTTCGGCTTCATGGACACCCCAGACGTCCCCGCCGCGCTGGGCCTTGCCGAAGGGCAGACCTCCCCCTTCGGCACGCCGATGAAGACCAGCTATTACATCGGCCGCAACAGCCTGCGCGCCTCACGCGACGAAGGGCTGCCCTATTGGCAGGACCAGATACTGATCTTCCTGCAAAGAAACGCTGCCGACCCCACGGATTTCTTCCAGATCCCGGCGGGCCGGGTGGTCGAACTGGGCGTGCAGGTGGTGGTGTAGGGGGAGGGGCGTGAGGCGCCTCAGCCTCGCCCGCACCCTAGCCCGTCACCCCCGCCACCGCATTGCCACATCGCAGCGCGCATATTCCGCGCCATAGTCGGCCATGATCTGCGCATCATGGACAAAGCCGTGGCGCTCATAGAGGCGGATGGCCGTGGCGCTTTTGGTGTTGGTCAGCAGGAACAATGTCTCGGCCCCCAGCGTCTGTGCCCGGGCGATTGCCGCAGTGAGCAGCCTGTCGCCTGCCCCCAGCCCACGTGCTTCGGGCATAACGCCCATCTTGATGAGTTCATATATCCCGTGCGCGACCCTCAGCAACGCGCAGGTACCGATGATACCCAGTACAGGATGCTCGGCGAACAATATTTCCCCACCCGGATCGACAATCCGTTCGCGCGGGTGTGTCAGCTGATCGATGTCGGTTTGCTCCAGCACATACATAGCCTCGATCCACTGGCGGTTGATCCGCTCGAAATCGGCGGCCAGACGGTCGTCGAAACTGCGAATTGTCAGCGTGGCGGCCTTGCCCCCTTCAGAAGCCCCGCCATCGGTCTGGCCCACGTCAGCACCCATGCAACATCTCCTCCAGCCACGCATTGACCTGCACATCGATCACCAGATGCACCCGGTCGCTCGCGCCTTCATTGCGTACGCTGTGCGGGTCGGCGAGGCGCAGGTACCAGGCTTCGCCGGGGTGCAACGCCACGGCGGTGCCGTTGAGCAGGAAGCGGACGCCGGGATTGCTGGTCACCGGCACATGGATGCGCGCGCGGCCTTCCGCTGCGTCGAGATCATGGTCGCGGTGTTCGTGGATGGCGCTGCCCGGGGTCAGGCGCATCAGCCGCGCCGCCTCGACCGGGCAGGCGAAGGCGGCGATTGCCGCGGCGAAGGCGGGGGCGTGGGCCAGCATCGGCGTATCGACCCATGCGCTCGCGCTGGGGTTGGAATAGATCATCATCACCGGGTGCGTCGCGCCCGCTTGCGCGCGCAACGGCAGCACATCCCATTGTCCGCTGTAGTTGGCGGTGACGAAATGCGCGGTCCAGTCCAGCCGCTCCAGTGCCGCCAGATCGGCCTGCATCGCCGCGACATCGAAGGCGAGCGGCAGCAGCACCCGGTCGGGTACAGGCCGGCCTGTGGGCACATGGCTGTTGTCTTGCGCTTGTCGAGGCATAGGCTTTGCTTTCTAACCGTAGCGCAACGAAGGGCAATCCTCGGGCAAGCGCGCGCGTTGCAAGGGGTCAGCAGGGTGGGGCAGGGATGGCGGACATGATCGACGACCGGCCGGCAGCGGTGGCCGGCCTGCGCGCGTTACTGTTCGCCGATGAAGACGCCGCGCTGGCGCTCGCCCCGATCGTCGAGCCGGACCGCTTTGCGGCGGCTGCGGTTGCCTTCGCCGCCCGGCACGGGCTGGCGATCGACATGGCGGCGCTCGACCGCGTGGCAGCGCCCGACCGGCTCGGGCTCGGCCGGTTCGCCGCGCCGGCCATGCCCGACGATGCTCTCCCGCCGCGCCACTGGCTGCCGGTTGCCGTCACCGGAACGGCCGATGCGCCGCATGTCGAATGGCTGCATTTCGCCGGAGAGGCGCTCGACCGGCCGTTCTACGAGGATTCGGTTCGCCGCGCCCGGGCGCTGCCGTTCAACCGGCTGATGCGCTGCGTCACGCCGCTGGCAGCGCTTGCCGCCTTCGACGCCGCGCCGCTGCCCGATGGCCTGATCTTCCACATGTCGCGGTGCGGCTCGACGCTGGTCGCGCAGATGCTGGCCAGCTTGCCGGGCAGCATCGTCGTCTCCGAGCCGCCCCCGCTGGATAGCGTCATCCAACTGGCGGCGCGCGGCGCCGTGCCGCCCGCTGCCATCCGCCACATGGCCGCAGCACTGACGCGGGACCGCAGCGGCCGTGCCCGGCACCGCTTCATCAAGCTCGATAGCTGGCACGCGCTTGCGCTGCCGATGCTGCGCGCGCTGTTCGCGGACACGCCCTGGCTGTTCCTGCACCGCGACCCGGTGGAGGTGCTGGTGTCCCAACAGCGCATGCCCGGCTTTCATGCGGTGCCGGGCCTGATACCGCTCGACGCCTTCGGCATCGCCGCGCCGCCCGGCATCGGCCATGACGCGCATCTTAGCTGGTTGCTCGGGCGGATCTGCGATGCGGCGGCGGACGGGTTGGCGAACGGCGGGGGCATCGCCATCGATTACCGGACGTTGCCGGACGCGGTCGTGCAGCGCCTGCTGCCGCATTTCGGCGTGAGCCCGGACGCGGCGGCGCAGGTGGCGCTGGCTGCCGCCGGGCAGCGCAATGCCAAGGTGCCGGACGCGCCCTTCGCGCCCGATACCGCTGGCAAGCAGCAGCAAGCCTCGCCCGAACTGCGCGCGCTGGCGGCGCTGTATATCGCGCCGGCCTGTGCGCGGCTGCGGCAGCGCTAGGCGATCGGCTTTCGCGCGAGGAAGACGCCGACGGCCATCAATGCGATGCCGAGCATGCGCGTGCCGCCGATGCTGGCCTTGTCCGCACCGAACAGGCCGAAATGGTCGATCGCTGCGGCACTGGCGATCTGCCCCAGCAGCACGAAGAACACCGCATTGCCGACACCGAACTTCGGCGCGATGAAGGTGATCGACAGCAGATAGAAGGCCATGAACAGCCCGCCCAAGTAGAAATGCGGGGCGATGCCGCTCCACGCCACGCCGCGCGGCACCATGCCGGTGGCGAGCGTGGTCACCAGGGCTGTGGCCATCGCCACGGCGAGCGCGATGACCGACGCCGCCGGGGCGCTGCCGATGCGCACGCCGAGCCCGGCGTTGAGCGCCGCCAATATCGGTATGCCGATGCCGGCAAGCAGCATGATCGCCGCATAGGCGGGCCAACCCGAGCTGCTCATTGCGGCCCGCCCCCGGCCGCGCGGCGGCGGATGGCGGTCACCGGTTCGCCGCCGACACCCCAATTGTCGGTCTCCACCTCGTCGATGATGACGAAGGTGGTGGCGCGGTTCTTGCCCAGCACATCGACCAGAAGATCGGTGACGCCTTCGATCAGGCGCGCCTTCTGCTCCGGTGTCGCGCCTTCGCGCGTGATGCGTATGTTGACATAGGGCATGGGAGCGATCCTTCCTTCTCAGAGCGGCGTATCGAGTGCAGCGGCCATGCGCGCGGCGGCGGCATCATAGAAGCGGCTGCGCAGGGCGGCGACGGTGGCCGCCTGGCTGGTCTCGGGCGTGCCGCCGGCGAAAGGCGGGGCAGGGTCATATTCCAGCGCGAGCTGGACGGTGCGTGCGACATCCTCGCCAGCGACGGCGGCGATGACGGTGAGCGCGAAATCGATGCCGGACGTGACGCCGCCGGCGGTGATGGTCATCCCATCGGTCACGACCCGGCCTGGTGCATGCCGTGCGCCCACCCGATCGAGCAATTGCGTGTAGCCCCAGTGGGTGGTGGCCTGCTTGCCCTGCAGCAAGCCGGCCCGGCCAAGGATGAAGGCACCGGTGCAGACGCTGGTCACCCACCGTGCCGCCTGGCCCTGCGTTGCCACGAAGTCGATGACCGGCGACTGTCCGAGGGCGGCAGCGACGCCCACCCCACCCGGTACGCACAGCAGATCGGCCTGCGGGCAATCCGCAAAGCTGACGGTCGGCACAATCGCAAAGCCGCAGTCGGTCATGACAGGTGCCGGGGTAGCCGCGGCAACATGCACCCGCGCGCCGGGCAGGCGGGAAAGGAACTGGGCCGGCCCGGTGAAGTCGAGCTGGGTTACCTGATCGAACAGCACGAAAACGATGGTGAAGGGCGCTGTGGACATGTCGGACTCCTCGCGTCAGCAATGGATGCCCAGGCGCGCGGCAGTGATCGCGTCCGCTCCCCGGTGGTAGGCCACCTCATGCGCCAGTCGCGGAACGGACCTTGCCTAGCGCTTGCTTTGCCCAAAGCAAAGGGGGCGCGCCTCGCGGCACGCCCCCCTTTTTTGAATGGTCGTGGCCGTTGGGCTTACTTCTTCATCTCTTCGCCAGCGGCCTTCATCGCGTCGCCAGCCTGTGTGGTGGCTTCACCGGCGGCATTCTTGACGTCGGCAGCAGCGCCTTCGACCGCGGCACCGGCCTGATCGGCGGCGGCATCGGCGTTCTCGGCAGCCTTGTCGAGCGCTGCGTCAGCAGCTTCGGCAGTCTTCTCGGCATCGGCGGCGGCCGAATCGGCGGTTGCTTCAGCGGCGTCCTGGGTCTGCTGCGAGCAGGCGGTCAGCGCCAGGGCGGCAGCGGCGATGGTCATCGCAAAAGTGGTCTTCATGGCTTTCCTCCTGTAGCGCGATGATCCCGACGGGCGATCGCCCGGCGAGCGGATGTCATCGTCCGGGCCGCGTTTAAGCGGCACCGCAAGATCGTGCAAGACAGGACGTGCGGGTCACCGATTGCTGCTGTCGGCCCGCTGCGCCTCCAGTTCGGCGTGCGATTGCGCCTCGATTCCCGCCGCGTCCGCAGCTGCCGGTGAGGGCGCGCGCGCGTCGACGCGATCGGCCGCAGATTCCAGCTGCTCCAGCTCGCCGCTGGTCAGCCCGCCGACCTGGGCATCGTCAGGGGATTGCGCGCTGCATGCAGCCAGTGCGGCCATTGCCGGAATGAACATCGTTGTCAGTCGCACATCCGACCTCCCGCAGTCCCGCTAGCCTATCCTTGCGCGGTTCCGCCAGAACGAAAAAGGCCGCCACCCTTGCAGGTGACGGCCCCTATCGGTTTCGCTGAACGCGAAAAAAAGAAGCTTACTTCTTTTCTTCGGTCATCGCGCCTTCAGCGGCCGGAGCGGCCTTTTCTTCGGTCATCGCGCCTTCAGCGGCCGGAGCTTCGGTCATCGCGCCTTCAGCGGCCGGAGCTTCGGTCATCGCGCCTTCGGTCGGAGCGGCTTCGGTGGTTGCTGCTTCTTCGGTGGCAGGAGCTTCTTCAGCCGGCTGCGAGCAAGCGGCGAGGCCGAGGCCGGTGGCGAGAACGAGCGACAGAGCAATCTTCTTCATGGTGTGAACACCCCTCTAGAGCAAATCTTTGGCTGGACACTGCACGTGCGCTTACGCGCCGGGCCCGCAACCAACAGGCGGCGATTTATCGGGTCGTTTTGGGCGGTGCAACGGATTTTATTGCACCGTCGCGCAAAAAGGATGAGCCGAGTGCACCGGCGCACCTGAATCTGCAATTTATCAAGCTTTTTAGTAGGATTTGATGGCGCTGCTGCGTCATTGACCCATATAAAGAAAAGTTTATATGAGGATGCATGACCGTCGTCGAGCCCCTACAGACCGTGCCTGCCGGCCCCGTTGCGGCGCCGGGCGACTCCGGCTGGGCGCTGCTCGACCTGTTTCAGGCGCTGTCCGATTCATCGCGCTTGCGCATCCTGTCGCTGCTGCGGGTGCATGAGCTGGCGGTGGGCGAGATCGCCCAGCTGCTCGACCAGAGCCAGCCGCGCGTGTCCCGCCACATCCGCATCCTGGAAGAAGCGGGCATTGCCGAGCGCCGCCGGGAGGGGAGCTGGGTGTTCGTGCGTCTGGCGCGGACGGCGGTGGTCAACAGCCTGCTCGAGTTCATCGATTCCGCGCCGCAGTCCGAAGATGAAGCGCGCCAGATCGGTGCCGACCGCAGCCGTCTTGCCGAAGTGCAGGCGGAACGGGAGGCTGCGGCTGCCCGCTATTTCGCGCTGCATGCGGACGAATGGGATGCCATCCGTTCGCTGCATGTCGCGGAGGAGGAGGTGGAGCGCGCCATCCTGGCGCTGATGAAGAACCGGCGCGTCGGGCATCTGCTCGACATCGGCACCGGTACCGGGCGCATGGCGCAGATTTTCAGCTCGGCCGCTACGCGCGTCACCGCGCTCGACCGCAGCCCGGAAATGCTGCGTGTGGCGCGCACGCGGCTGGCCGGCACGGCCTTGCCGGTCGAGCTGGTGCAGGGCGATTTCACAGCGCTGCCGATGCCCGCTGCCAGCGTCGATTCGGTGGTGATGCACCAGGTGCTGCATTTCGCGACCTCGCCCGATCTGGTGATCGCCGAGGCGGCGCGGGTGCTGCGCGGCAGCGGCCATCTGCTGATTGCCGATTTTGCACCGCACGAGCGGGAGGAACTGCGCCGCGATGCCGCGCATGCCCGGCTCGGCTTCTCCGATGCCCAGATCAGGGGCTGGTTTGCCTCTGCCGGGCTGCTGCTCGAAACCACCGATTCGCTGACTGGCGGCGCGCTGACCGTCAAGATCTGGCTGGGCCGGCGCCGCAGCGATGCCTCCACCGAACCGACGCTCAGAAGGGCCGCCGCATGACCGATCCCGTCGTCTCCCCCATTTCCGAAGCCAGGCGCGCCGCGGCCAGCCCCATGTTTGCCGACCTGTCGGGCGACATTGGGGTCAGCTTCGAATTCTTCCCGCCCAAGACCGAGAAGATGAACGAGACGCTGTGGGCGTCGATCGAGACGCTGGCACCGCTGGGCCCTCGCTTCGTTTCGGTCACTTATGGCGCGGGCGGCTCGACGCGCGAACGCACCCACGCCACGGTCGCGCGCATCGCCAGGGAGACCGCCATTCCTGCCGCGGCGCATCTGACCTGCGTCGAAGCCAGCAAGGCCGAGATTGCAGAGGTTGCCGACGCCTATTGGCAGGCGGGCGTGCGCCACATCGTCGCGCTGCGCGGCGATCCGCCGGTGGCCGGCGCGAAGTTCATGCCACACCCGGAAGGGTACAGCGGCGCGGCCGATCTGGTGGCGGGCCTGCGCGCGATGCACCCGTTCGAAATCTCGGTCGCCGCTTATCCCGAAACCCATCCGGATGCGGACTGCGCCCAGTCCGACCTCGACAATCTCAAGCGCAAGCTCGACGCCGGGGCGACGCGCGCGATCACCCAATTCTTCCACGAGCCCGACACCTTCTTCCGCTTCCGCGATGCGGCTGCCGCAGCGGGCATCGGTGCGGAAATCGTGCCGGGGATCATGCCGGTCGCCAACTTCGCCAGCGTCGCGCGCATGTCCGCGATGTGCGGCACCGCAGTCCCGCCCTGGCTGGCGCGGCTGTTCGACGGCCTCGACGATCTGCCCGCCGCGCGCCAGCTCGTGGCGGCAACGGTCGCTGCCGAACTGTGCCGCCGCCTCTATGCGGGCGGCGTGCGCAATTTCCATTTCTACACGCTCAACCGCGCCGAACTCGCCTACGCCATCTGCCACATGCTGGGGATGCGCGCCGCCCCGGCCATCAAGGACGAAGCTGCATGACCGCCCGCGACCGCCTGCTCGCCGCCGCGCGCGAGCGCATCCTCCTCACCGATGGCGCATTCGGCACCGAGATCCAGAACTGGAAGCTGACCGAGGCGCAATATGCCGGGTCGCTCGGGCTATCGCACGACCAGAAGGGCAATAACGACATTCTCGCGCTGACGCTGCCCGAGGTCCCCGACACGATCACGCGCGCCTATCTGAGCGCAGGGTCGGACATTGTCTCGACCAATACCTTTTCCGCCAACAGCATCAGCCAGGCCGATTATGGCGCGGAAGCCCTGGTGCGGGACATCAATGTCGCGTCGGCCGCCATAGCGCGCAAGGCGGCGGACGATTTCGCGGCGCAGGACGGCCTCCCCCGCTTCGTCGCCGGCGCCATCGGCCCGACCAACAAGACCCTGTCGCTCTCCCCCGACGTCAATGACCCGGGCTATCGCGAAATAGACTTCGATTATCTGAAATCGGTCTATCGCGAACAGATCGACGCGCTGCTCGATGGCGGCGTCGATTTCATCCTGATCGAAACCGTGTTCGATACGCTCAACGCCAAGGCCGGGATCATGGCCGCCTATGAGGCCGGCGTGGCGCGTGGTGCAGATGTGCCCGTGATGCTGTCGATGACGCTGACCGATCTTTCCGGCCGCAACCTCTCCGGCCACACGGTCGAGGCCTTCTGGCACGCGGTCCGCCACGCGCGGCCGGTGACCATCGGCCTCAACTGCTCGTTCGGCGCGCAGCAACTGCGCCCGCATGTCCGCACACTCGCAGGGCTCTGCGACACGCTGATCATGGTCTATCCCAACGCCGGCCTGCCCAACGAGCTCGGCGCCTATGACGAGTTGCCCGAACAGACCGCCGCGCTGGTAAGCGAATGGGCCGAGGCCGGACAGGTCAACATCCTCGGCGGCTGCTGCGGTTCGACGCCCGCGCATATCGCCGCGATGGCCAAGGCGGTGGCGGGCTTGCCCGCACGCACGCTGCCGCAGGTGGATGTGCGCACGCGGTTGGCTGGGCTCGAACCCTTCACGATGGCGGCTTGAGTGGGATCAGGAAGAAAAATTGAGATAGGATGCTGGACAGTATTGCCCGGTGTTCTGATGGTGCTGTTTGCCGCCAACTGGATTGTCTCGGTATCGATAAACGATGAACAGATTTGCTCATCGGATGGATGTCAAAACATCTCCCAATGGGCATGGCTGGAAACCGTCCTTGGTTCAGTCACATCTTTGGCACTATTTTTTCTTCTCCCGGTTTTCGTGTTGGCTGTTGCCGTGCGCGTTGGCTTATGGATTTATAAAAGTATGTTTGAACGATGACCTCCTCCACCTTCGTCAACATCGGCGAGCGCACCAACGTTACCGGCTCGGCGGCGTTCAAGAAGCTGATCATGGCCGGCGACTATGCGCGCGCGGTCGAGGTTGCGCGCCAGCAGGTCGAGAATGGCGCGCAGATCATCGACGTCAACATGGACGAGGGCCTGCTCGACGCGCACCATGCGATGACGACCTTCCTGAAGCTGATCGCTGCCGAGCCGGACATCGCGCGGGTACCGGTGATGATCGACAGCTCGAAATGGAGCGTGATCGAAGCGGGGCTGAAGTGCGTGCCCGGCAAGCCGATCGTCAACTCGATTTCGATGAAGGAAGGCGAGGAACCGTTCCTTGCGCAGGCGCGCCTGTGCATGGCCTATGGCGCGGCTGTCGTCGTCATGGCCTTCGACGAAGTGGGGCAGGCGGATACCAAGGCGCGCAAGGTCGAGATCTGCTCGCGCGCCTACAACCTCCTCACCGGTATCGGCTTCCCGCCCGAAGACATCATCTTCGATCCCAACATCTTTGCCGTCGCCACCGGCATCGAGGAGCACAACAACTACGCCGTCGATTTCATCGAGGCCGCGCGGGAGATCCGCAGCCTTTGCCCGCACGTCCATATCTCCGGCGGCCTCTCCAACCTCAGCTTCTCCTTCCGCGGCAACGAGCCTGTGCGGCGCGCCATGCACTCGGTGTTCCTCTATCACGCCATTCCCGCCGGGCTGGATATGGCCATCGTCAATGCCGGGCAGCTCGATGTCTATGACACCATCGACCCCGAATTGCGCACCGCCTGCGAGGATGTGATCCTCAACCGCGACGAGGGCGCGACCGACCGGCTGATCGCGCGCGCCGAGCGGTTCAAGGGCAGCAGCCCCGAACAGGAGAAGGCCGCCGAGGAATGGCGCGGCTGGGACGTGACCAAGCGGCTCGAACATGCGCTGGTCAAGGGCATCGACGCCTGGGTCGTCGAGGACACCGAGGAGGCCCGCCTCGCCGCCAGCGAGCGCGGTGGTCGCCCCATCGAGGTGATCGAGGGCCCGCTGATGGACGGCATGAACGTCGTCGGCGACCTGTTCGGCTCGGGCAAGATGTTCCTGCCGCAGGTGGTCAAGTCCGCGCGCGTGATGAAGAAGGCCGTCGCCCATCTCATCCCGTTCATCGAGGCGGAAAAGGAAGAGGGTGCGCGTGCCAAGGGCCGCATCGTCATGGCCACGGTCAAGGGCGATGTGCACGATATCGGCAAGAATATCGTCGGCGTCGTCCTCCAATGCAACGGCTATGAGGTGATCGACCTTGGCGTGATGGTGCCATGGCCGAAGATCCTGGAGGCCGCGAACGAGAATGATGCCGACATCATCGGCCTGTCCGGCCTGATCACGCCCAGCCTCGATGAGATGGTCACGGTTGCCGAGGAAATGCAGCGGGCGGGCATGACCATCCCCTTGCTGATCGGCGGCGCGACGACTTCCAAGGTGCATACCGCGCTGCGCATCGACCCGGCCTATGCGGGGCCAGTGATCCACGTCCTCGACGCCAGCCGCGCTGTTGGCGTTGCCACCGCGCTGGTCAGCGACACCGGGGTCGAGGACTATGTCGGTGCCATTTCGGCCGATTATCAGCATGTCCGTGACGTCCGCGAAGGCAAGGGGCAGAGCATCCTTGCCAGCCTGGCGGATGCCCGCGCCAATGCGTTTGTCGCCGACATGCACATCAAGCCGCCGCCGCCCGAGCAGCCCGGTGTCCATGTCTTCTCCGACTGGGACCTTGCCGATCTTGCCGCGGTCATCGACTGGACGCCATTCTTCCGCGCATGGGAATTGCACGGCAATTTCCCCGCGATCCTCGACGACGAGGTGGTGGGCGAAAGCGCGCGCGCGCTCTGGGCGGACGCTCAAGCGATGCTGGCGAAGATCCTCGACGAGAAGTGGCTGACGGCAAAGGGTGTCGCGGGGCTTTGGCCCTGTCGCAGAGAAGGGGATGACATCATCATCCACGCCTTCTCAACCCCGCTCATGTCGAGCGCAGTCGAGACACCATCGGCACAGCGCCACACCGATGGTGTCTCGACTGCGCTCGACATGAGCGGGAAAAACATGGTTGCCTCCGACTTGAACCACATCCGCCTCCCCTTCCTGCGCCAGCAGATCGCCAAGCGCGAAGGGCGCGCCAACATGTGCCTGGCCGACTTCATCGACCATGACGGCGACTGGATCGGCGGCTTTGCGGTCGGCATCCACGGTATCGAGCCGCATCTCGAGCGGTTCCGCGCCACCCATGACGATTATTCGGACATCCTGCTGAAAGCGCTTGCGGACCGCTTCGCCGAGGCGTTCGCTGAGCGCCTCCACCAGCATGTGCGCACCACCCTGTGGGGCTATGCGCCCGGCGAGCAGCTGACCAACGAGGCGCTGATCCGGGAGGAATATCGCGGCATTCGCCCCGCGCCGGGCTATCCCGCCTGTCCCGATCACAGCCTCAAACCGATCCTGTTCGATCTGCTCGACGCGCCCGCCAACGCCGGGCTGACGCTGACGGAAAGCTTTGCCATGTGGCCGACCGCCGCCGTTTCCGGATTCTACTTCGGGCACCCCGAAGCCGCCTATTTTGGTGTCGCGCGCATCGGCGAAGAGCAGGCGGCCGATTATGCGGTGCGCCGCGGCGTGGACATCGACACCGCGCGCCGCTGGCTGAGGCCCAATCTCGATTGAGACAGCGCGGCGGGCAGCAATATTCGACAAGCCTGTAACCGATCGGGACAGAGCGGCGAACAGGTTGCACGCGCAACCAGAAAAGACTCCTCCCCCGCATGTTTACGTCGATTTTCGCCTGGTTTTCCAGGCGCCTGTCCTTGGCATCCCCGCACGGCGCGATGACGCTCGTCTCGCTGACATTGAAGGACCATGTGCAGGACGAAGAACTGAGCTTTCACGAAGACGCCGAGGGCGAGGCGCTGGCCGGCTGGATCCGCTCGCACACCATATTGTCGGCGCTGGTGACCGACGATCAGACCGAATTGCACATGCTGGTCGCCGGCGAGCCGGCGCAAGTGACAGGCCCGCTGCATCGGCTGCCATCGGTGGTGGGCGAGATGGTCGACATCGACCTGCGCAAGGTCCATCTACTGCCGGTCGAGCGCATGGCGTCCTTCAGCCAGCATTGAGCCCGCCGCCGGGGTTGCGCCGTCTGTCGCGTCCACGGTAGCGATGAGGCAATGGACAGCGGCGATCTGCAGCAGCTACCCGGACTGCGCGCCTATTGGTCGCGGCAGGTCCATGGCGGCAGCGACAGTCTTGCGGACGCCATCGCCGACCGGCTGCTGTTCGATACGCTTGGCCTCGGCAACCGGCAGGTGCTGCGCTTCCTGCTCGAAACGCGGCCCGACTTCGACCGGTTCTGCCGCTGGATTATCGACACCGCCGGACCGCCGGACGGGCTGTTGCTGGACCGCTATTGCGCCTTTCACGAAGGGCGCCCGCCCTGTGACGAAGCGCGGGCGATGCTGGCCGCTATCGATGCGATGCCGCCGGTGTTCGACGCCGACGATCTCGTCCGCTGGGACGAGCGTGGCATCATCGTGCTGCGCCAGGCGATCCCGCCCGACATGGTGGCTGCGGCGGCTGCGGTCGTGTGGGATGCGGCCGGAGCCCGTCCGGACGACTCCGCCAGCTGGATGGCCGAGGCAGCCGATGGCATCATGATCCCGTTCTACCGTCACCCTGCGCTCGATGCCGTGCGTGCCCATGCGCGGATACAAAAGGCCTTCGCCCAGCTTTGGGGCCGCGCGGACCTGTGGATGGCGATCGATCTGGTCGGCTTCAATGCGCCGGTCACGGCATCGTGCGGTTTTCGCGGCGCGCCGTTGCACTGGGACGTCAGCCTCGTCCGGCCGATCCCCTTTGCCACGCAGGCGCTGCTCTATCTCAGCGATACCGCCGCCGATCAGGGTGCCTTCCGCGCCGTTCCCGGGTTCCATCATCGCGTCGACCGCTGGCTCGATGCCGTCGATGGTGTCGATCCCCGCGCTATCGACCTGTCGGCGGAGGCGGAGTGCATCCCCGGCAAGGCGGGCGATCTGGTAATCTGGCGACAGGATCTGCCGCACGGGGCCAGCCCCAACCTTGGGCCCAGTCCCCGTCTGGTCCAGTATCTCACCATGTACCCACCAGATCTCGTCGCGCATGCCGAATGGTTATGAGCCGCGATGGCTAACGCCCCATCCCGCCTTGGGACGGGCAGCGGGTTTGATCGTGGAGCGGCACTGCCCGGCACGCTATGGCGGCGAGCATGACCTTCTTTCGCCTCCTGCTCGTCATCGCCATCGCGCTCACCTCCACGCTCGCCACGGCGCAGCCGGTATCGGTGCCCGAGCTGCGGCGCGACTTCCGCAGCGTGCAGGCGGCGGTCGATGCCATCGGCGACGGGGAAGGCACCGTGCTGCTCGCGCCCGGCACCTATCGCGAATGCGCGGTGCAGACGGCGGGCGTTGTCACCTTCCGCGCGGCGCAGGCCGGCACCGCCATTTTCGACGGCGTGGAATGCGAGGGCAAGGCAGCGCTGGTGCTGCGGGGCGAGGGCGCAACCGTCGACGGCATCATCTTCCAGAACATGCGCGTGCCCGATCTCAACGGCGCGGGCATCCGGCTCGAACAGGGCGACCTCACCGTGCTCAACGCCCTGTTCCGCAACAGCGAGCAGGGGATATTGACCGCTGCCGATTCTGGAGCGCACATCCGTATCGACCAGTCGACCTTCAGCCGCCTCGGCCGCTGCGGCGACAACCCTTGCGCCCATTCGATCTACATCGGCGATTATGGCAGCCTGACGGTGACCCGCAGCCGCTTCGAACGCGGCAGCGGCGGCCATTACATCAAGAGTCGCGCCGCCCGCGCCACCATCGTCGACAACAGCTTCGACGACACGCAGGGCACCGCGACCAACTACATGATCGATCTGCCCGCCGGCGCGACCGGCCGTATCGCCGACAATCTGTTCATCCAGGGCGAGGACAAGGAAAATTACTCGGCCTTCATCGCGGTCGCCGCCGAAGCCCGCGACCATCCTTCTGCTGGATTAGCCATAGAAAACAACACCGCCCGCATCGTCGAAGGCGTCTCGCGGCGCACCTTCTTCGTCGCCGATTGGTCGGGCGAGCGGCTGGCGCTGGGCGCCAACACGCTGGGTGCGGGCGTGGCGCGCTACGAGCGGCGCGAATGAACGTCCGTCTCATTGCTTCGCTTCGCTCGCAATGACGCTATCGCTCAGAGCCAGCTCGATATCTGCTCCAGCGGTTTCTTGCGGGTCGCATATTCGGGCACGGTTGCGTCCGCCGCGGGCAGGCCGGTGACGATCAGCATCAGCGGCTTTTCATCGGCCGGTCGGCCGCAGATGCGGCGCAGGAACCCCATCGGCGATGGCGTGTGCGTCAGCGTTGCCAGCCCGGCGCTGTGCAGCGCGGTCAGCAGCAGCCCGCAGGCAATGCCGACGCTTTCGGTGACATAGTAATTCTGGCGCGTCTCGCCCGGCGCAATGCCGCCGCGCCGCTGGCCGAACACCGCGATCAGCCATGGGGCGACCTCAAGGAAACCCTTGTCGTCATCGGTGCCGAGCGGCGCCAGCGCCTCCAGCCATTCCTGCCCGGCCTTGCCCGCGTAAAAGGCGCGCTCCTCTTCCTCGGCAGCGGCGCGGATCGCTGCTTTCCTGTCGGGCGATCCGATCACCGCGAAATGCCAGGGTTGGTGATTGGCACCGCTCGGCGCGGTTCCGGCTGCCAGAATCGCTGCCTCGATTACCGCGCGCGGAACCGGCGCCGGGCTGAACATCCGGCAGGTCCGTCGCGTCGCGACATGCGCGCGGAACGCCTCTGCCGAGGCGATGCGCGCGGCATCGTCCATCGCCGGCAATGCGCGATAGGGCAGGGTGGGGTGGTCGATCATGGGCCTCTCCGGTCGTTCATGCCATCTTGCGCATTCGTTGCGGCGACGCCATCGGTTTCATTATTGACATTAGTGTCAGTTTAACTATCTCTGGCGCATCGACACCGGATGCGCCGCGAATCGCGGCCGTCCACAGCCGAGTGAGCCGACCATGACCGCAGCTGCCGTCCCTTCCATCTTTGCCGATCCGCGCCGCGTCCCGCTCAAATTCCGCCCGTTCAAGGCGTTGAGCCATTTCCGCAAGCTGATCGCTGACAAGGAAGATACCGAGCAGGTCTTTCACATTTTCGAAAGCCTGCCGCGCAAGGCCTTCCTGCCCGAGGCGCAGGCGTTCTGCGCAAGCGAAGCGGGCCAGCGGCTGATGCGTGAAGAACCGTGGCTGCCCGAGGTGCTCGACGATCATGCCACGCTGCGCCGTACCCCGCTCGGCAGCGTCGCCCATGCCTATTGCGATTTCATGGAGAGCGAAGGACTGTCCGCCGCCGGTCTCGTCGCCGAGGCCGCGAAAATGGGCCGGCCGCGCTATGACGACCAGCTGCAATGGTATGCCGATCGCCTGCGCGACACGCATGACATGCTGCATGTCCTCACCGGCTATGGCCGCGATGCGCTGGGCGAGCAGTGCGTGCTGGCCTTCACCTATGGCCAGAACCGCAATCTCGGCAATTTCTTCATCGCCTATCTCGGCGGGCTGGAGCTGAAGCGCAAGGTGCCTGCCGGTGCGCCGGTGTTCGGCGCGCTGCGCCAGGGCCAGCGTCATGGCACCGCTGCACCGCCGATCCATTGCGAGAGCATCCTGTCGCTGCTGAACGAGCCGCTGGCGGATGCGCGCCGCCGCCTCAACATCGGCGAACCCACGCTCTACCGCGAATGCCATGCCGCCTATCGTGGTCGCGGCATCGATCCCTATAATTTCCTGGCGGCCCAGCCGGCTTGAGGCGACCCGCCCGAGGGAACTGCCCCGGTGCGGCTCAAAGGGCCGGACCGGGGCGTCTTTCTATCGCAATTCCTTGCGGATCATCAGCTTGAGGCCGGACCAGACGGCGTCGACCGCGCACACCTTCACATCCACCCAGCCCATCGGCAGGCAGACGACGCGGATGCTGTCTTCGGTGATGTCGGTGGGCACCTTCGACGCCTTCTTCGGCCAGCTCACCCAGACAAAGCCTGCCGGCGCGATTTGGTGGCGCAGTTCGGCGAGCAGCCGTTCCATCTCGGCGCGCTCGGTGGTGAAGATGTGTGCGGCATCGAGACCCTGAGCGACCGCGCCCCGCTCATGCAGAGCCACCGCACCGATTTCCGCGCGGACGCTATCGGGCATGGCGTGGAACCAGACGGTCATGCCGTCTTTCAGCGAGAGCTTCTTGGCGAGCGGTGTGCCGGAGTAGCCGGAGGTCATGCAGAATAGGCCAGATCGAACCGCGCAGCCTGCGCACGCAGGCCCTTGTCATTCGTCATGATTGTCGCATGCTGCAATAGTCGGGCCGATGCCAGCAAGTGGGCATCGACATAGCCGATGCCGGTACCTGCGAGCTTTGCCCATGCAATGAAGGCGGCTACATCGGCCGGTGCCGCAACAGGCGCGGATTTGAGGGCGAGCAGTTTTTCGGCGAACCGTCCTTGGCGTGGAAGCCCGTTGAGCAGCAGTTCCCCATAGACGAATGGGTGAAGCATCTCTTCACCGGAGCCGAGAATATCGTCGAGCGGCGTGGCGATCCCGCGAAGATGATCGACCCAGACAGAGGTGTCGACGATTATCAAGTGCCGAAATCAGCCGTTGGTAAAATGGGGTGGACGGCGGCGAGGCACCGGCGGGTCGCCAAAATCCGGCATGCTGCCCTTCAGCGACGCCAGCACCCGGCCGGCCTCCCGCTGCCGCATCTCGAGCATGGCCTTGCGAACAAGCGCCCCGGTTTCCTTGATCCCGGTGGACTCGCGCAGATCGGCGAGGACGTCATCGTCTAGGGTAATCGTGGTGCGCATGCATCAAAAATAGCATCCATTGATGCGCCATTCAACGCATCAAGCCAGCGCTGCATCCGCCCCCATCAGCGCGGGAAAAAAACCCTCATGCGCGGCGCGGAGGTCGGCGAGGGGGATTTCGACTTTGGACATAGGGCCGTCGAAGCGCTTCAAAATCAGGGATGTGCCTCCCGTCACACCAATCCAGTCGACTTCGACCCCAACCTCGCGGGCAAGGCGCTTGACGCCCTCTTCATAGGAGGTCGCCACCACGTAGACCGCTTGGTCTTCTCCGAAAGCATCCATAGCGAAATGGCCGTCAGCATTACCAATTTCGATTGTGACTTCTGCACCAATTGATCCAGCTAGCGCCATTTCTGACAATGCTACCGCAATTCCGCCATCGGATAGATCATGTACCGCTGCGACTAGCCCTTGAGATATCAGCCGACGAACGAACTCGCCGTTAAGGCGCTCGCGGCTTAAATCCACTGGAGGCGGCACTCCGGCTTCCCGGCCATGAACGACGCGAAGCCAAGAAGATTGCCCTAGATGTCCTGCTCCCCAGCCAATCACTAGGATGGACAAGCCGTTATTCGGGAACCCAATCCCCACGGCCTTGCGCCAGTCCTGAATCAGCCCCACCGCCCCGATCGCTGGCGTCGGCAATATCGCGCTGCCGCCGCCCGTCGCCTTGCTCTCGTTGTAGAGCGACACATTCCCCGACACGATCGGGAAGTCGAGCGCGCGGCAGGCGTCGCTCATGCCTTCCAGACAGCCGACGATCTGCGCCATGATCTCGGGCCGCTGCGGGTTGGCGAAGTTGAGGCAGTTGGTCACTGCCAGCGGCGTCGCGCCGGTCGCGCTGATGTTGCGATAGGCCTCGGCAATCGCCTGCTTGCCCCCCTCATAGGGGTCGGCATAGCAATAGCGCGGGTTGCAGTCGGTGGTGATTGCCAGCGCCTTGTTGGTGCCATGCACCCGCACCAGCGCCGCATCGCCGCCCGGCGGCTGGATGGTGTCACCACCGACCTTGTGGTCATATTGCTCCCAGATCCAGCGGCGGCTGGCGATGTCGGGGCTGGCCATCAGTTTGAGCAGGTCCGCCGCGATATCGGTGCTTTCGGGGATGTCGCCGAGCGGCTTGACCTGCGCCCACGCCTTATACTCTTCTTTCGACACGGCAGGTCGGTCGTACAGCGGCGCATCGTCGGCCAGCGGGGCGAGGGGGATGTCGCAAACGATCTCGCCATGATGCTCCAGCACCATGCGCCCGGTATCGGTGACATGGCCGATCACCGCAAAGTCGAGCTCCCATTTGCGGAAGATGCTTTCCGCGAAATCCTCGCGCCCGGGCCTGAGGACCATCAGCATGCGCTCCTGGCTCTCGGACAGCATCATCTCATAGGCGGTCATGCCGGTTTCACGCTGCGGCACATCGTCCATCTTGAGGTGAATGCCGACGCCGCCCTTGGACGCCATCTCGACGCTGGAGGAGGTGAGCCCGGCCGCGCCCATGTCCTGGATGGCGACGATGGCGTCCGATGCCATCAGCTCCAGACAGGCCTCGATCAGCAGCTTCTCGGTGAAGGGATCGCCGACCTGCACGGTCGGGCGCTTGTCATCGTCGCCTTCCTCGAAGTCGGCGCTGGCCATGGTGGCGCCATGGATGCCGTCGCGCCCGGTCTTGGAGCCGACATAGACGATGCTGTTGCCCACGCCGGACGCGGCAGAGTAGAAAATCTTGTCCTGCTCGGCGACGCCAACGGTCATCGCGTTGACCAGGATGTTGCCATTATAGGCCGGGTGGAAATTCACCTCGCCGCCCACCGTGGGAACGCCGACGCAATTGCCATAACCGCCGATGCCGTGGACGACGCCGGAAATCAGATGGCGCATCTTGGGGTGGTTGGGGTCGCCAAACCGCAGCGCGTTCATGTTGGCGACGGGCCGCGCGCCCATGGTGAATACGTCGCGCAGGATGCCGCCGACGCCGGTCGCCGCGCCCTGATAGGGCTCGATATAGCTCGGGTGGTTGTGGCTCTCCATCTTGAAGATCGCCGCCTGCGGTTTTCCATCTGGTCCGGGGCCGATGTCGATGACCCCGGCGTTCTCACCCGGCCCGCAGATCACCCATGGCGCCTCTGTCGGCAGCTTTTTCAGATGGATACGCGACGATTTGTAGGAGCAATGTTCGCTCCACATCACCGAGAATATGCCCAGCTCGACGAGGTTCGGCTCTCGCCCCAGCGCGGCCAGCACCCGCTCATATTCTTCCGGGGACAGGCCGTGGTCGGCGACGATCTGTGGAGTGATTCCGCTCATGGCCGCGCCTTAGCCGCGCGCGCCGCTCCCGCCTAGTCCCGCGCCCGCACCGTCCGCGTCGAGGCAACCCATGCCGCGACCAGCGCCAGCACCGTATAGGCCGCGAGCGCCGTCAGCGGTATCTCTGCCGATACTGCGGCAGGCGGCGGGCCGAACCAGTTGATCGCCTGCACGACCAGCAGCAACAGCCCGAGCAGGGCCATCGCCCAGGTCGCTGCGCCCTTGGACGGGCGGGTGCGCCGGGCGTAGAACAGCAGCGCGCCAAAGGTCAGCCCCAGCTCCAGCGGCATGGCGATCGCAGGGTGGTTCCAAAGGCCCAGCCCCAGCTTGGGCGGGGCGCCCCGCAAGGTCAGGTCGGGCACATGCACCAGCAGGTCGAGAAACCAGTGCGACAGCACGACCGCCCCGGCAATTACCGCGCCGGCGCGGTTGCGGGTCAGCGCATATATGAGCGCCGCAAAACCCGCCGCCCACAGCGCGCTACCCAGCAGGCTGTGGGTCCAGGGCATGTGATAGAGGTCCATCGGGTTCATCGCCGATATGCCCGGCACCACCCGCATGCGTTCGACGCCCAGTAGCATCAGGCTGAAGAAACCGAAGTCGACCAGCTGCCCGGCAACGAACAGCGTGCCGAGCGTCGGTGCCTTGGGGTGCGTCGCAGCGATGAGGGCAGGGGCCCAATGGCCGATGAACATCTGAACTACTCCCGTTTCGGTAGCCCTGAGCCTGTCGAAGGGCGCTTTTCATAACCGCGCGACGCCCTTCGACAGGCTCGGGGCTACGGGTCCGGTCAACGCGCAGGAAAGAAGTGCAGCGTCACCCACGCCGCGATTGCCGATGCGGTGCCGGTGGCAAAGGTGCCCCAGATGATGTCGAGGATGGTCACCTTCAGGCTCCACACCTTCATCGTGGCATGGTTGGTCAGGTCATAGGTGGCGTAGCAGAAGAAACCGAGCAGCGCGCCGTAGAGCAGCGCGGTGGTCCACTGGCCCGATTTGAGCGCCGGCGCGACCGCGAAAATCTGCATGCCGATGAGGTAGAGGAAGTAGAAAACCAGCGCCGGCGCCCAGCGCAGATCGCCCAGCAACGCGCCGATCTCCGGCTTGTAGAGGCGGTTGAACATGGTGTTGAGCCACACTGCGTCCATCGCGCCGAAGACGAGGGCGGTGACCAGATAGGCTGTCAGATACTGCATGTCGTGGGTCCCTGTTCTGACCGCGCCCGGCCAGCATAGGCCAGCCGCTCGACAGCGCAACCATGCTTGACCCTTGCCTGTGCCATCGCCACAAGGTCGCGCCATGAACGACACCCCAGTTGGCGCACCGGTCGCAGATATCGCCCATCTCAGTTTCGAGGATGCCCTCGAGCAGCTCGGGGGCATCGTGCGGCAGCTCGAGGCCGGGCAGGTCGCGCTCGACCAGGCAATTTCCCTGTACGAACGGGCCACGGCACTGAAGGCGCATTGCGATGCACGGCTCAAGGATGCGGAGGCGCGCATCGAGCGCATCCGTATCGCCAGCGATGGCAGCGTCTCCGGCCTCGCTCCGTTCGATGCGGCCGGCGCATGACCGTGGCCGACCTCGCCCCCTCCTTGCTCGATACCGAAATCGCGGACGTCTCTGCGGATATCGACGCATTGTTCGACGCGCTGCTGGTCGTGCCGCAGGATGCGCGCGCGCCGCTGTTCGAAGCGATGCGCCATGCGGCCATCGGCGGCGGCAAGCGGCTGCGCCCGCTGCTGGTCAAGGCCAGCGCGCGCCTGTTCGCGGTCGATCCCGAATGCGTGCTGCGCGCGGGCGCGGCGGTGGAGGCCATCCACGTCTATTCGCTGATCCACGACGATCTGCCGGCGATGGACGATGACGATCTGCGCCGTGGCAAGCCGACAGTGCACATCGCCTTCGACGAGGCCACCGCCATTCTCGCCGGAGACGCGCTGCATGCGATGGCGTTCGAGATTCTGGCGAGCAGCGACACGCACAGCGATGCCTTCGTTCGCAACGAGCTGATCGCCGAACTCGCCAGGGCGGCAGGGCCGTCGGGCATGGCCGGCGGGCAGATGATGGATCTCGCCGCCGAGCATCAGAGCTTCGATCTGCCCACCGTTACCCGCCTGCAGCATATGAAGACCGGGGCGCTGATCTGCTGGTGCGTCGAAGCCGGAGCCATTCTGGGTCGCATCCCGCAGGAAGGGCGCGCGGGCTTGCGCGCCTATGCGCGCGACATCGGCCTTGCCTTCCAGATCGTTGACGACCTGATCGATGTCGAAGGCGATGCCGCCGTCGCCGGCAAGGCGGTCGGCAAGGATGCCGAAGCGGGCAAGGAAACCTTTGTCTCCTTGATGGGAGTCGAGCGCGCCCGCGAGCAGGCGCGGCTGCTGACCGAACAGGCGATAGGCGCGCTTGCCAGTTATGGCGCAGAAGCCGACCTGCTGCGCGCCATCGCCCGCTACATATTGGAACGCAATCATTGAGCGAGACCGCAATGCCCCGCATCGGCATCTATCCCGGCACCTTCGATCCGATCACGCTCGGCCATATGGATATCATCCGGCGCGGGGCGAAGCTGGTCGACCGGCTGGTCATCGGCGTATCGACCAATCCGTCGAAGTCCCCGATGTTCAGCCTCGACGAGCGGATGGACATGGTCCGCCGCGAAGTTGCCGGGATCGAAGGCGAAATCCATGTCGTCAGCTTCAATTCGCTGCTGATGGACTTTGCCGATCGCGAAGGGGCGAGCGTGATCGTGCGGGGCTTACGCGCGGTCGCCGATTTCGAATATGAATATCAGATGGCGGGGATGAACCAGCAGCTCAACGACCATGTCGAGACGGTTTTCCTAATGGCCGACGTCTGCCTGCAGCCCATCGCCTCGCGTCTGGTCAAGGAGATCGCGCTGTTCGGCGGCGATATCCACAAGTTCGTTTCGCCCGCTGTCGCGGCGGATGTCGTCGGTCGCGTGGAAACCATTGGACGTCTGGGGTCATGAGCGGTTAATCCGCGCGCCATTAGGCGCTCGCCCAGACGGCCCGATCGGGCGCCGGACAGGGCCGCCGACCAGGCCGACGTGCCGACACAAAGGATTGTTGAGTTTATGACGATGCCCCGTTCGCTGACTGGCCTGCTGATCGCCGTTTGCGCCTCCATCGGCCTCGCTGGCGCTGCATTGGCTCAGGATGCGGCTGCGCCGGCTGTGGACCCTGCCGCCGCTGCGCGCTTCAATCCGCCTGCCATCGCGCCCGAGGGAATCCGCAACAATCCCGAGGATCTGCTCGCGCTCGACCTCTCCACCGGCGGCCGAGTGATCATCCAATTGCGCCCCGATGTCGCGCCGAACCATGTCGAGCGCATCAAGACGCTTGCCCGCCAGGGTTTCTACAACGGACTGACATTCCACCGCGTCATCGACGGTTTCATGGCGCAAGGCGGCGATCCGCTCGGCAACGGCACCGGCGGCAGCGCGATGCCCAACCTGGAGCAGGAGTTCAACGGTCTGCCGCACGTGCGCGGCGCGCTGGCGATGGCGCGGCCGGAAGACCGCAACGGCGCCAACAGCCAGTTCTTCATCATGCTGCTGCCGCGCCTCAGCCTCGATCGCAACTACACGGTGTTCGGCCGGGTAATCAGCGGCATGGAATATGTCGACCGCATCCAGCGCGGCGAGCCGCCGGCCAATCCTTCGCGGATCGTCCAGGCATCGGTCGTGGCGGATAACGTGCCTGTCCCGCCCGCAAGTGCGCTGACCGAAGCGGCGCCGGCCACTGCAGCCCCTGTCACGGTCGACCAGCTCAACGCACCTATCGGCGGGTAACACGGGCGACAGCAACCACACACCGTTCGTGTTCTCGTTCCTGCGGGTAAAGCTTTGCGCGTAGACCTGTTCGACTTCGACCTGCCGCCCGAGCGGATCGCGCTGCGGCCGGTCAGCCCGCGCGATTCGGCGCGGATGCTGCTCGTGGCCGGCGATGCGCTGGTCGATCGCACGGTGCTCGATCTGCCGCAGATTCTGCGCCGCGGCGATTGCCTCGTCTTCAATGATACCCGCGTGATCCCCGCCCAGCTCGAGGGCCAGCGCGGCGACGCGCGTGTCGGTGTCACGCTGCACAAGCGCATCGACCTGCGGCGCTGGCAGGCCTTTGTGCGCAATGCCAAGCGGCTGCGGATCGGCGACCGTGTCGACTTCGGCGCGGACGTCGCAGCCATGGTGGAAGCGCGTGGCGACGATGGCAGTCTGGTGTTCGCCTTTCTCGGTGACGAGCCGGTGGAGGTGTTGCTCGGCCGGGCCGGGACAATGCCGCTGCCGCCCTATATCGCCAGCAAGCGCGCCATCGATGAGCGCGACGCCAGCGATTATCAGACGATGTTCGCCGAAAAGGATGGCGCGGTGGCCGCGCCGACCGCCTCGCTCCATTTCACCCCCCGCTTGATGCAGGCCATCGCCGATGCGGGCGTCCTAACCGAAACGCTGACGCTGCATGTCGGCGCCGGTACTTTCCTGCCGGTCAAGGCGGAGGACACCGATGCGCATGTGATGCACGCCGAATGGGGCGAAATCAGCGCGGCCGTCGCCGAGCGGATCAATGCGGTCAAGGCTGCGGGTGGCCGCGTCATTGCCGTTGGCACCACCGTGCTGCGTCTGCTCGAAAGCGCGGTGGACGAGCAGGGCATCCTCCACCGTTTCGCCGACGAAACCCGCATCTTCATCACGCCGGGCTACCGCTTCCGCTGCATCGACGGGCTGATGACCAACTTCCATCTGCCCAAGTCGACGCTGTTCATGCTGGTCAGCGCGCTGATGGGGCTGGAGGCGATGCAGCGCGCCTATGCCCATGCCATCGGGCAGGGCTATCGCTTTTACAGCTACGGCGACTCCAGCCTGCTGCTGCCGTCAGGCTGAGCCCGCGCCCCACTCGGCTTCGATGGCGCCGGCAATGCGGTCCATGTCCGCTGCCAGTCGCGCGTGCATGGCGGCATCGTCCATGCCGTCGAACGCGGTGACCTGCGGCATGGAAATGCCGACACGCAGCGTCGCGCCCCAGCGACCGTCGGGCAGCTTGACGCATTTGACCGGCTGCCCCAGCCGCACGTCGCGCGTCACCAGCGCCTTGTGCAGCGCCACCGCAGCATCGAAGTCGGGCGCTTGCGACAGCGGGGTCAGATCGATGGTGCTGAGCGTGCGCATCTCCACCGGGTGCGCGTCGCCCTCCGCGCGCTCGCCGGGCGCATAGGGCGCAAGGCGCCGCCCGCCGAGCCGGTCGACGAAGGCGCTGCGCACCGCCGCATGGAAGGCGAGGACGACGCGCTCGACCCGCTCGATGGGAATGGCCTGGAACCGTTCGAGTTCGAACAGCGATGCCTCCAACCGCATCAGCAGGCCGAGGTTCGCTTCTTCCGGCAGGATCGCGACGCCGCGCCATTGCGCCGGCCATTCGGCGCGGCGGAAGATGCTGGCAAAGCCGCGCGGAAGGTCCGCCGCGGCATCGATGACCGGCTGGGGGACGATCGCAAAGCCGCTGAATGGCGGCCCGCCCATGAACTTGGATCCGGTCAGCATGACGATGCAGCCCCGGTCGATGTAGCCGGCGATGGCGGAACTGGTGATGCGCGCCTGGCATGCGTCGACGATGAAACTGACATGGGCGCCGTGCCGAGCCGTCAGCCGGTCGATGTGCGCGAGGCTGGGCACGACGAGGCCGGTCTTGGAACCGTGGATGACATGCACCAGGCTGTGGCGGCCAGCGGCGCTTGCTTCTGCGACAGCGGCATCGATGGCGTCGGCCATTTCCGCGGCGCTGAACGCGCGGCCGGCAGGGTCGCGCACCGGGATATTGTAGAGCTCGACACTGTCGGGAAGCGTGCCGCCGATCGGCTCGCCCTTGCTGACCGGCACGCCGCGCGCGGTCTCGGCTGCAAAAAACTGGCCGCGCGCCGAGAAAATGCAGCCGCTGCCGACTTCGTCCGCCCCCAGCAGTATGTTGCGGATGCCGGTGGCTCCGCGCCCCTTGGCCATGGCGAGGCCGAGATATTCAAGATCGGTGCCCGATGCCGCGAACAGCACCGATGCCGGCTGTGCCAGCCCATAGGCCAGCAGGATGCGTTCGCGCAGCCCGGCCAGCGCCTCGGCATAGCCTGCCGCACTCAGCACGCCTTCCGGTGCAATCTCGGCAAGGCGGCGCAGGCAATGGGCAAAGGCGTCGTCTGAAATGTCGTTCGCCGTCGAAGAGGCATAGGCCACGGTGTCGACCGGCCATGGCGAGCTCATATACTGGTTGCGGCGGGTGCGGGGGTCGATGACGATGCGCGCGTCGCCGCCCGATCCGAGCAGGCGGCCCAACCGCTCGTGCGGGGTGGTGCAGGTATCGGCAAGCGGGACGTCGGTGTCGGTCATGCACCGCCTAATGGCCGGTTTGTGCGGCAAAATGGTGGCGGCTGTTTCTCGCCACATTTGCTGACTATAGGCCCGCCCAAAACCATTAAGCTGTGGAATCCACACTGCCGTGACGCAAAACATCGCCCCGACCTACATCCCCGAGGAAGCGCGCCAGCGCCTGACCATGCTGTTCATCGCCAAGCACGCGCTGGGTGACGGATCGCTGCATGCGGAGGACGGCAACCACGCCGTCTATCATCATGAAGTGCGCACCATCCTCGAAGGGCTGGGAATCGGCCTCAAGGTCGCCAACAGCTATGACGCGCTGTTCAGCCGTCCTGACGGTGTCGACTTCGTCTTCCCGCTGCTCAATCGCGGCGGCTTCCTCAATTCGGAAATGATGTTGCCGCTGCTCTGCACCCGCGCAAGGCTGCCCTATGTCGGAGCGACGCCGATCCTGCGCGGGCTGTCCGACGACAAGCATCTCTCCAAGCTGGAGGCGAGCACGCGCGGGGTGCCGACCGCGCCGTGGGCGATCTTCCGCCGCGGCGCCCCGGTCGATGCGGCGATTGCGCCGCCGGCGGAGCGCTGGGTGATCAAGCCCAACGCCTCCTCGGCGAGCTGGGGCGTGCAGGACGCGACCGACGCCGCAGGCCTTGTCCAGGCGATCGCGGCGATCCACGACGATGGCCATGACGCCATCGTCGAACCTTTCCTCGACGGCAGCGACGTCGAAGTGCCGGTGATCACCAAGAACGGGCGTCCGGTGATCATGCCGATGATGCAGTTCCTGCAGGCGGACCCGGCGCATCTGCGCACCTATTACGAGAAGCGCGACCTCGTCGACCGGTCGAACAAATACAGCCTGGTCGCCTATGACCGGCCGGACATGGTGGCCCGCATCGCCCGCATGACCGAGGCATTGATGGCCGTGTTCGATCCGTTCGACTATGGCCGGTTCGAATTCCGCGTGAACGACGCGACCGGCGACATCCAGTTCCTGGAGGTCAACCTCAACTGCAATCTGTGGTCCGAGAAAGTGTTCGGCCGCTCCGCAACCCTCGCTGGCATGACCCAGGAACAGTTGATCGAAACCATCGTCGCCGAAAGTATGCAGCGGCAGGGATTGTTCGCCTGATGCACGGCACGACCACCGCAACCGCGCTGGTGCTGGCGGGACGACGCGACGGCAGCATCGATCCGCTCGCCGCCGACCATGGCGTGGCCGACAAGTGCCTGGTGCCCGTGCATGGCGTGCCCTGCATCGAACATGTGCTGACCGCGCTCGAAGCCTCGCCGGTTGTGGGACGCATCATTGTCTCGATCAACGATCCCGCCATCCTTACCGGCCTGCCGACGGCCGACCGGCTCGCCGCTGCCGACCGGTTGGTTGCGATCCGCGCCGAGGCCAATCTGGCTGAAAGCGTCATCGCCGCTGCCGGCCAGGCCGACTATCCGCTGTTTATCACCACCGCCGACAATGTCCTCATCACGCCGGAATCGATCGGCTGGCTCGCTGACGGCGCGCGTGCCCGGCAAGCCGATGCCGCCGCCGCCTTCGCGCGGAAGGAAGACATTCTCGCCGCGCACCCGGAAGGGCAGCGGCGGTTTTACGAATTTGCCGACGGCGGCTATTCCAACTGCAACAGCTACTGGATTGCCTCGCCCGGCGTGCTGCGCGCGGTCGAAATCTTCCGCGAAGGCGGGCAGTTCGCCAAGAATCCGGCGCGCGTCATCCGCGCCTTCGGTCTGATCAACACGCTGATGTTCCGCCAGGGCTGGCTCAGCCTCGAGTCCGCCATGCGCCGCGTGTCACGCCGGATGAAGCTGACGCTGACCCCGGTGGTATTCGCGGACGGCAGCTATGCCATCGATGTCGACAATGCGCGGACCCACGCCTGCGCCAGCGAAATCATGGGGCGGCGCCGGGGCCTGTGAGGCTCTTCTTCCAACGCGATATCACACCGCAGTGTCCAAATTGTCCAATAAAGTTCACTGCTTAACGCTAGCTACTGTCGGCACTAACCAACCGGCGGGGTGATTCGCGGAGGGCCAAACACATGCTGGAGCGACTGCTATTCTGCTCGCGCGGCAAACACAGCCGCATGCGGCGCTTTGCGCGACGCAGGGGAGAGAATTATGTCTCGCGCTGCCGCTGGTGCGATACAGCCCTGATCCGCGACGACGACGGCAATTGGATTGCCATGCCGCAGGACGAAGCGCATCAGGCGGCCGACGACACGCCCGCCTGAGGTCGATCAGCGACCCGCCCGCCGCACCGGCACCGGGATGTTGCAAATATCCGCCCCGCCGGCCGGCACGTTGAAGAAGGGATCGCGCCGGTTCGCTCGCGCATCGGCATAGCGCGCAAAGCTCTCGCTTCCTGTGGAAAGATATTCGAAGCGCGGTTGTTCGGCCGTCGGTAACTCCGTCGCCAGCCGTACGGAGACGATAGGCACGCGCTCCTCGGCAGTCTCATAGAATCCCAGCGGCCCGGTGCCGCGCGGCAGGCTGGAGAGATGCTCGATCCCCTCGATCACCCGGCCGACGAGGGCGATGTTGCGATCGAGATGGCGCGGCGCATGGCCGATGACGGTATAGAGCTCCGCGCCGCTGCCGGTGTCGGGCGAAAGATTGCGACCAACGCCGACCATGCCGTAGCAGTGGACGGGCCAGAACTGGCCGTGGTCATCTTCCGAAATTCCCGCGATTGGCCAACCTGCGTAGAGAGAATGCATGGTAGCATAAGGGTCTCGAACGCGCCCGTCTGACCTCAATTCGCCGTTTTCAATTGCTGCTTCAAGCGCCGTTAGAGCCGCTTCAGCCGATTCTATTGCCTGAGGATGTAGTCCGCGCCACTCGTCTTCCGCTTCGCCTAAACTTTCATCACTAACGGTATACTCCCCTTCCGGCACCACCCGCAGCCCTTCCGGCAACGCGCGCGCCTTCGCGGCATCTTCGCCATCGGCATCGCCCCACTGCACGACATAATTGTCCTGCACCCGGTTGATGCTCAGCCCATCCCACCAATGCGCGGCGGCAAGAGTGCGGATATTGCCTACCCACCCCTGGCTGAATGGCGCAGGCATCAGCTGGATGATCACGCGGCGCTCCCGCCCCCGCGCATCGGGGGCCAGTGTCATCACCAGCAGGTCGGCGGGGTCGATCTCCACCCAGTCGCTCGCCGGCGCAGCAGCAACGATTTCCGAGGGGGCAGGATGGGGTGTCTGCGCTGGCGTCTGTGCCGCCAGGGGCGCCGCGAGCGCTACCAGCGCAGCCATCATTGGACCATAAGGCTTCATCGCCTTTTCCCTCTCCACATCTCCGCCCGAGCATAGGCAGTCTCCCCGCGCTTGTCGAAGGGTCGGGCGGCAAAAGGTTCCGTCGCGGTTTGGGCATGCCCAGCCGAAGCGAGTGGCAAGCAACTGTGCCGCATGCAGCGGTGCAGTTCTACCCGCTTGCCAGCCAGCCGCCCCGCCGCTAGGGCCGCGCGTCTATCCAGTGCATGCGGAGCGGTGGCCGAGTGGTCGAAGGCGCTCGCCTGGAAAGTGAGTATGGGTCAAAAGCCCATCGAGGGTTCGAATCCCTCCCGCTCCGCCAGCCACGTGCCGCCGCAACTCCGGCCCGTGTCGATGCCATCCGGCCATGCACCTGACACCGACCGGCAGCGCACAGGGTTGGAGACAGCGCCGTCATCGGGCGATATGGCCCAGGGATGGCCCGGCTGCTTCTGTTCAACAAGCCTTTCGGCGTGCTGTCGCAATTCACCGACCGCGGCTCGCCGATGGTGCGCGAGACGCTGTCCGATTATATTGCCGTGAAGGGTGTCTATCCGGCCGGGCGGCTCGACCGGGACAGTGAGGGGCTGTTGTTGCTCACCGATGACGGGCGGCTGCAGGCGCGCATAGCCGATCCGCGCTACAAGCTGCCCAAGACCTATCTTGTGCAGGTGGAAGGCGAGGCCGAGGAACCCGCGCTCGCGCGCATTCGGCAGGGGCTCCGGCTCACCGACGGCATGACCCTGCCTGCGACTGTCGCGCGCATCGATCCGCCGGTGCTGTGGCCGCGCGACCCGCCGATCCGCCAGCGCAAGACCATCCCCGATTGCTGGTTGCAAATCACCATCCGCGAAGGGCGCAATCGCCAGGTGCGCCGGATGACGGCGGCGGTCGGCTTGCCGACGTTGAGGCTGGTGCGCTGGTCGATCGGCGACTGGAGCGTCGCCGGGCTCGCGCCGGGGGCGTTTTCCGAAATCCCGGTCAGCACTGGCGCGGCGGTGCGCACGCGCGCGCATGGCGGGGCATAGGGGTCAGGATGAACTATCGCCATTCCTTCCATGCCGGCAACAGCGCCGATGTCGTCAAACACAGCCTGCTGATCGCGCTGGTGCGCGCGTTGCAGCTCAAGGAGGGCGCGCTGACGCTGATCGACACCCATGCCGGCGCCGGGCTCTACGACCTCGGCGGTGAAGAGGCCCAGCGCACCGGAGAGGCGGCGCAGGGCGTGTTGCGCGCCTTTGCGGATCATAATGCCCTGCTCGACGACTATCGGGCCGCGGTGCGCGCGGAGAATGCGGGCTGCGGCCTGCAACTCTATCCAGGGTCGCCGCGCATCCTGGCGCAGTTGTTGCGGCCGCAGGACGCCCTCATCCTCAACGAAAAGCATCCGGTGGATGCCCGCACGCTGCGCGGCGCCCTGCGCGGCACGGCAGCAGCGGTGCATGAGCGGGACGCTTATGAGCTATGGCTCGCCCTGCTGCCCACGCGAACCGCGCGCGGGGTGGTGGTGGTCGACCCGCCCTATGAACAGACGGACGAACGCGATCGCATCACCGCCACGCTCGGCGCGGCCATGCGCAAATGGGCGCATGGCGTGACGGTGATCTGGTATCCGCTGAAGGATCGGCCGGTGCATGTGCGCTGGAAGCAGCAGTTGCGCCGGCTTGGCACCGGAAAGCTGCTGAGCATCGAGCATTGGCTGTACGATGCCGATCAGCCCGGCATCTACAATGGTGCGGGATTGTTCATCGTCAATCCGCCCTATGCCTTCACCCAGGCGCTGCCGCCGCTATTGGACGCGCTGCGCGCCGCGCTGGCGCCCGCAGGGCATCGGGGTGCCCTGACCGCCGATTGGCTGCCTTCGTCCATCAGCGCGTGACCGGAAAGGCTGTGCCGACGGTGGTGCTAGCCAAGGACGATGCCGCCGACACCAATCGCCACCACGGCAAACAGCATTGGCGGGACGATCAGCACCTCCTGCCGCTTGAAGACAAAGCCGCACAACGCGGTCAGTCCCATGCCGCACGTCATCAGCAGCAGATAGGTTTGAAGATCGTACCAGGGGAACAAGGCGATCAGGAATTTGGCGACGCCGGGCGCCGCCCATCCACGCAACGCCATCCAAAGCAGCAGCGCCGCCCCGGGGAGCCACCAGAACAGGCTGGACACATCGAACGCCGCCAGCCCGACGTGGGAGCCGAACAGGGCCACGACCAACCCGACGGCAAGCAGCAGCGCATTGAGCGGGTTGGGTACGGTCCCCTCCCTCAGATTGGCGACCAGCAATGGCAGCATGGTGGCGACAAGCAGTGCTAGCCTGAACAGTTCAAGGGTCATGAGTGTAGATCGCTCCGAACATGCGAATCGACCGAATAAAGCAAAAGCCTTACCCAATATTTCCAATGTCCGCTGAGTGCTCGGGACTTGGGCGCGGGAAATCGGCCAATGCCATGGGGCGGGGTCAGCTCGCCTGCATTGCCTGTTCGAAGTCGAGCGTAATGAACTCGGCGGGGCGGACGATCTGCAGGCAGACCGAGACGATCATCCTTCCGTCGACCAGGTCCTGTTCGGTCATGGTCGAGCCAAGGCCGCAGCTGACGGTGAAGGCCTCCTCAGCCTTGGACCCCATCAGCCCGCCCTGCGTCCACAGGCCGGTAAGGAACGACGATATCATCGCGGTGGCGCTGGCCCAGCTGTGGGCGTCATTGGGGGCAAAGGCGAATGACTGCAGGGCCGACTTGATCGACTGCTCGACGTAGATGAGCGTCCGGCGGACCTGGATGTAGCGCAAATCCTCGCTGTTGCCGTCGAGCGTGCGTGCACCCCACACCACGGTGCCGCGGCCCCGGAAATCGCGCAGGATGTTGATGGCGTTGCCATTGGCCGGCACATTGAACCCGCCCTGCTCAGCGTCGTTCAGTGCGATGACAGGCTGGATGACCGAAGCAACAGCCAAATTCGCCGGTGCGTTCCATACGGCGATCTGGTTGTCCGACTGTGCGTAGATACCCGCGACGGCACCGCTTGGCGGGGCGACATTGAGCTGGCTGGCGAGGATCTGCTTGATGGTGCCGAGCAGCGGCAGGGTGTTAGTCAGGAAATTGTCGAGCGTGATCGTCTCTGCATCGGTGGCTGGAACGGGGACGAGCGGCGGTGTCGAGCTTGGCGTCATCGAGACGAGCAAGTGAGGCGCGCCCTTGGTCACCCCCGTGGTTCCCGCCGGCGCGTCGGCGGTGGCAATGACGTCTTCGGGTGGAACCGGGAAGGCGGCGGCGATATGCGCGGCGACGTTGACGAAAGTGCTGCTGTAGGTCGCTCCCGACTGCCCCCCGGCCTTTGACCACAGCGCAAGCGCCTGCGTTGTCAGCAGATTGTTCATCAGCTTCATGGTCTGTGCGGAGCCCTTCAGACTGGCATAGGTCATGCTGCCTTTGTCGAGCAGCGAGGTCGCTAACGCCGGCGCGTAGCAGGCGGCATAGCTGAATCCGGCCGCGGCGGGCGCTACGGCGGCATAGAAGGCATTTGCCGTTTCTTGCAGGGCATCGACGGTGCGGTTGTCGGGGATGAGCGCGCCTGGCAGATCGAGAATCGCCATGCGATCCTGCAGGTCGCCGGCCTGTTCGATCATCTCGGCGGTGACCGCGGCATAATCGTCATAGCTGTAGCTGGTCACGCCGTCGGACGTCGTGCTGTCGAACAGCAGGCAGGCCTCCGGAACCACCAGCATCGTGCCGCCGCGCGTGTCGCGCGCGACAGCCAGTCCGGCGAGCAGATCGTTTCTGGATATCGCGGCTGGCGCGGCCCCCGCTGTTGGCTGGCCGTTATCCTGCGTGCCCTGATAGTTGGCGACGGAGATCACCAGGCAGTCCCCGCCGCCGTTGGCGTAGAATAGCTGCAGCGCCTGGAAGAGGTTGAACTGCGCAACAAAGCTGAGAGGGCCGCCCGCGGCTTGAGCGGTGGCGACGACAAAGCGCCGCGTCCGGGTATCCGTGCCATCGCTCGACCCGGCTTCGAAGTCGCTGCCGATAGCGGGCGTCGTTGACGCTGGCCCACCCGATGCTTCGAGAAGCCACGGCACGAGGACGCCCTGCGCGGTGAAGCCTCCACCGAAATAGCGGCGGAACTCGTCCATCGAACCGATGGGTGTCGCGCGCAGGTAGAGCGATTGGCCCGTCGCAGGATCCTGCGCGGTCTCGGTATAACCGATAAAGATCGGTACTGCGGTGGGCACACCGATTACCGATGGCGGGAACGCCGAGAGTTCGGCGACGTACACGCCGGGCAATTTGCGGTTGCCGGTCTGCCCGGTGGCCATGGCTTCATTCCCCGTTGGTCGATGGCGATGCGATAGCAGGCAAGGTGCAGCCATGACGACGCTTTTCTGGGGCTGGACGCGCCGACGGGATCCGGGCGTGATACTGGTCACGAGCGGCACGATCCTGCCATGGCAGCCCGGTCCGCCACGGCTGCCGCTCGGCCGCCTTGCGACCCGGGCGACGTCCAACATCTGACGGTTCACACGCCGGCGCGGAGCATTCCTGATCCCGCTCGGTCTTGGCATTTCCAATGGAACCCCATGCTGATGTGGAGCTATTGCTCCGCCAATCCCAGCTCCCGCCGGATCAACCGCACCGTCTGGGCCCATGCTTGCGAGCCCGGCGCGATCAGCTCGACATGGCCTTCACGCGCTACCGTCACGCGCTCGACTGTCTCACCGGCTGCAGTCGCGCGCATCGCGTAGTTTTCTGCGAGCGATGGCGGCGCGATGCGATCCTGTGCGCCGCTCACGAGTATCTGGCGCACATGCAGCGGCAGCAAACGGGGGATGCCGGTGTCGGCAAAGACATCGGCTCGTCCTGGCGCGGCGGTGCCGGTCAGCGCAGGCATGGCGCTCTGGGTGCAGCCATTGTTTTCGAGCGCGAGTGCTGCCTCGATATCGGGTAGCGCACCCGTGGCGATGACAGTGGCGATCGGCAGAGGGTCGCCACCCGCCAGCACGCTACCCTGCGGCAGACGGGCGCGTGCGGCGGCCCATAGTGCCAGATGCCCGCCCGCCGAATGGCCCAGCGCGACAATCCGGTCGGTCGCGAGCCCGTGCGCCGGGCCGATTATACGCAGATGGTCCACCGCCGTGGCCACATCGGCGAACGTGCCCGGGTAGCCGCCGCCGGGACGGTCGACGCCGCGATAGTCGATATTCCAGACGGCGATTCCCTGCGCGGCAAGGTCGGCCGCGATCCAGTCCATGATGCTTCGATCGGCAATGTCGGTCTGCCAGCAGCCGCCATGCACCATCAGCACCACCGGCACGGGGTGGCGCGCCGGGGTGGCAGGCAGCCACAGATCGCCGACCTGCAGGGGGTCGCTGCCATAAGCGATTGTGGTGCCACCGGTTGGGCGCGGTCGATCGAGCAGATCGGGCCAGCGCATCGGCGCGCCGGCCGTTCCGGAGGTGGCGGTAGCGGGGGCTGGCGCGGGGCTGTTGGCGGGCGGGGACGCGCAAGCGCACAGGCCAAGCGCGACTGCCAGCGCAACGATGCGGGAGCGGTGACACATGACCTGTTTCTTCCTTCCTTGCCCGCAAGCCCGTGCCGGGCGAACGCCCGCTGCCCAAGCCGCAACGGCTGTGTTAGGGCGCGCCGCATGACAAGTCCAAGCTTCGATCATGCGCTTGCCCTCGACGCCGCCGATCCCTTGCGTGATTTTCGCGCCGCCTTCGTCTTGCCTGAAGGTCTGGCCTATCTCGATGGCAATTCGCTGGGCGCGCTGCCGGTCGACACGCCTGCCGCCATGGCGGGCGCTTTGCGGGACGAGTGGGGCACCGACCTGATCGCCAGCTGGAACAGCCATGACTGGATCGGTTTGCCGCAACGTCTCGGCAACCGCATCGCGCCGCTGATCGGTGGGCGCGACCGCGAGGTGGTGGTGTGCGACTCGACTTCGGTCAATCTGTACAAGCTGATAGTCGCTGCGTTGAAGGCACGGCCGGGGCGCAAGACGATCGTGACCGAAGCGGGCAATTTCCCGACCGACATCTATGTCGCGCAAGGCGCGCTGGCGACGATGGATGCCGGACACCGGATCGATGCCGTTGCGCCGGACCAGCTCGCGGGTGCCCTCGATGGCGATACTGCACTGCTACTGCTCACCCACGTCCATTATACCAGCGGCCGAATCCACGACATGGCGGCGCTGACCGGCGCGGCGCATGCCGCCGGGGCGCTGGTGTTGTGGGACCTCAGCCATAGCGCAGGCGCCGTCCCTGTCGATCTGGGTGGCTGCGATGCCGATATGGCGGTGGGATGCGGCTATAAATATCTCAACGGCGGGCCTGGCGCTCCGGCGTTTCTGTACGTTGCCGAGCGGTTGCAGGCCGAGCTGGCCTCGCCCTTGTCGGGCTGGATGGGTCATGCCGCGCCCTTTGCGTTCGAACCGGGCTACCGGCCGGCACATGGCATAGACCGCTTCCTGTGCGGGACGCCATCGGTGCTGGCGATGGCGGCGCTGGAGAGGGGCATCGCCCTGTTCGAGGCGGTGGAGCAAGACGCTGTGTTCGCCAAGGGGCGGGCGCTGGGAGACTATTACATCGCGCTGATGGATGGGCGCTGCGTCGATGCCGGCTTTACGCTGGCCTCGCCGCGCGATGCCGCGCAGCGCGGCAGTCATGTTTCCTACAGACACGCCCAGGCATGGCCGATCTGCCGGGCGCTGGCGGCCCGCAAGGTGATCGGGGATTTCCGCGCGCCCGACGCGCTGCGCATGGGCTTTGCGCCGCTATACACCAGCTTTGCGGACGTGTGGCGCGCCGTCGACGCGCTGGCGGATATCATCGCCAGCGGTGAATGGGACGACCCCCGCTTTCATGCGCGGGCCGCGGTAACCTGACAGTCCGCGATGCCGGAACGGGCAGCCGGCTATTCACCAGCGCGGCGGTTCAATCCGGCGATGCCAGGCGTTCTTCATCGGTCAGGAACCATCCGGCAAAGACCCGGCGCGGTCCGCCCGCCGTCAGCGGCGTGACGCGGTGCTCGAGATCCGGCCTTACTGCAAAGACCAAGGCGGTGCCTGGCTTGGTGTGATGATGCGTCAGCATGGGCTGCGAGCTGCCTTTCCGGCGCATCTCGAACAGCCCGCCTTCATAGGCCTGACTGGTCAGGTTGACGACGACGCCGAGCGCCCGGCGCGGGTCGTTGCGGTCGTCATGCCAGTCCAGCGCATGGCCCGCGCCGGCCCTTGTCTGGGCATAGGCGCCAGCTACACCGCGCAGCGCGCGCAGGCCGGTGACCTGCTCCAGCCAACGCAGCAGCGAAGGGCGGTCGAGCATCACCGCAAAGGCTGCGGCAACCCCGCCATCGTTGGCGATTTCGCGCTGGCCGAGATGCTCGACATCATGGTGCACGAAGTTGGCGGTCTCGGCACGGGCCAGAAGGCGCGCCAATAGCGGTGCTGCAAATACATCCTCGAGCAGCAGCGCAGGAACGGCATCGAACGCGGCACGATAGGTGTCTGGATCGGCCAGGATCGTGGTTCTGGTCGCATCGATGCAGAATGGCGGCGATGCGCCGTCGCCACCGCTCGGCGGTTCGGCTGCTGCGGTCAGGGGCGGTGCGCCAGTCACTCTATTGGCCGTACGTCGAACGCGAAACAGATGCGCTTGCCGCTGGTCTCGTGCGGGTAGGTGCGGTGGTAGGCGTGCGACGGGAAGGTCAGCATCAGCCCTTCCTGCGGTCTGACGATTTGCTCTGCATGCCGTTCGGCAGCCGCCTTGCCTGCCAGCTCCTCGGGCAAGCCAAAGGCGATGCACCCATTCCTGCTGTTGCCCTGCGCAATTCGCTGCGGAACGCGGACATAATAGACGCCGCTCAGCCAGCCGAACTGGTGGACATGCCAATTCTCGAAGCCGTCGCCCTCGGTAATCACCGCCCAGGTCCGAAGCCACGCCCGATCGGGCCGTGCGATGGCCCAGGGATGGTCGCTGGAGCCGAGCATCGCCACGCGCTGCTTGATCTCGCCGATGATCATTTCGGTCAGGGCACCGATGGCCGGCCGGTCGGGTCGCCCGGGATGCTCGACCCGCCAGGTCCGTGACGATGCGCTGCCATATCGATCGAAGAGCATGTCGGGATGGGTCAGCAACTCCTCTGCCGCTGCCGCATTGAGCTCGGCCAGACAGGCCCAACCCGCCGGCACAGGCGGCTGGCCGGCGATATGAAATTCGTTGCGGTCCGCTGCCTGATGGGCGCCGTCGGCAGGGCCGAGCCGGGCGAGGGCGAGCGAATGGGCGGCGAGCAGCCGCGAATGGGCGATTCCCTGTGCGACGAGGCGGCCCGTCCAGCCAAGCAGATCCCCGATGCGCCCGTCAGCCAGATCGAGTGCGGCAAGGCGCTTGCAGGCGTCCTTGTTGGCCGGGTCTTCGTCTAGCGCTGCGGCCAATGTGGCGCGGGCTGTCGGCAGATCGCCGACCCGGATTTCCGCTTTGGCGCGTGTCGCCAGGGCGGCAGCCCGCATGGGCCGGTCGGCCGCCACGGCCAGCGCCTGATTGCACAAGGCGACGACGCGACGATTGGCCGATGGGTCTTCTTGCGCGAATGTCGAATAAGCGAGCAGCAGCAAATCCTGAAAGGCCAGATCGGTCGCATCGGCAAAGCGCTCCTCCATCTCGGCATGGCCTTCGTTGAGCGACAGCAAATGCATGAGGCGGCTGCGATTGGCCGGGGAAGGGTTGGCGTCATGCGCGGCGCGGGCGAGCATCAGCGCCTGTGGCGACGTCAGCGGACGCGCTTTCTCCTGATGGAGCTCGAATACAGCGCGCGCCTTCTGGTCGGAATCGGCCCGGGACTGGAACAGGATCGCAGAAGTGGTGTCCATGAATAAATGGTGTAGCGCTTGCGAGCCGCTTCAAAAAGGGATAACACGCAGCTTCCAAATTAAAGATGATTCTAACAGGAAGGCTGTACGCGATGCGCAAAGCTTGGGCAGAACCGGAAGTTCGCGAACTGGATGTTCGGGAAACCTTCAATGACCCCGGCCCCGGCAGGGACGTGCCGCTGGTGCCGAATCCGCCTGCGGACTGCATGTTTTCCTGAATTCATTGACAATTCGAATTGTTCAGCGGTGCCGCATAGTCGGCACCGCTTTTTTTGTCGGTTAGACGGCCGTTATATCGCTGGGCGGGCCGGGGATCCACGTGGTGACGACCTGCCCGGTCGGCCGATCCAATATACTGATATCGCCACTCGTGTTGCGCCGCTCGCTGCGCGGTGCGAGCGTGACCAAGCCCACGACAATATGCTCGGCCGACACCACCAGCCCGCGTGTCATGCGCCCCGACGCTATCTCGATGCGGCGCCTGTCATTTGAGATGATCGCCCCTTCCCGCGACGCACAGCTCCAGACGCTGCCATCCTGATCGACCGCAAAATCGTGGCAGTGGTGGCCATCGATCTCGTCTTCACTCAGCAGGCGCCAGTCATTGTCCAGCCACGCGATCGCACTTTTGCGGTCGACGTCGGATGCGCCGTTGTGACACATCACGGCAATGCGATCGCCGATCCTCGCGATCGAATTGATGTGGCGGTAACGACTCGCGTCCGCGTCGGGACTATCCGCGGCAAACGGGGCAATGTCATCTATCGGATCGCCTGACTTGGTGAAGCGCCGGATGCGCTGGTTGGCGGTGTCGACCACGCACAGCGCATCGTCGATCAGCCGGATCTGATGGCATTGGGTATCGAGGTCCTTGACCAGCACGTCGGCGTTGCCGAGTGATCGATCTTTGATCTCAATGCGCACTATCCGCCCCAGTGGCGCGCTGCGCTCCCACATTCCGCAGTTCTGGAAAATGAACAGATGGTCGGCGTCCCGGGCCAAGCCGAAATACCAGCCGTGCAGGATGGGCTTGTAGCCCCCCGTATCCACGGCATAGAGCCCGCGGCTCGAAGAGACGAGCCATCGAAAACCGGTCAGGTCGCGGTCGATCCATGCGATGCGGTTCTGACGGTAATCGTCGCGCGCCATTGCCATTCGTATGGCTCTTTCGGTAGTCCTTTCGAACGGCGACGTCATGATCGTCAGCTACCAGACCCGTTACTGGTTGCAACAATCCGGGGAAAGAAAGCCGCCTCATGCCACGAAAGAGTGGGCTCTATGCCCTCCTGCGCCACGATGGCGGGCCGATCAATGCCAGCGATGCCGCTGCTCTGGGATTCGAAACGACTGGCGACAGCATGCAGCCGCTATTTGCGGCGCATGACGCGCTGGCGCCCGGCGCGTGCAGCCGGTTCGACCGGGCAGGGCGGGTGACGCTGCTGGCCGGCTATGTGGAGGACGCCGGCGATTGGGCGCGGCGCTTCGGTCTGGCCCCCTCGTGCAGTGCCGCCGAGATTGCCAGCCACGCCTTGGCGCAGTTTGGATCGGATTTGCCGGCAGAAATGATCGGCGATTGGTCGCTGTTCGACTGCGATGGCGATGGCACCGTAACGCTGATGATCGCGGCACAGCGCCGTGACCAGATGCTGTTCGCAACCAAGGAGGCACATGTCGCCGTCGCGCCTGACATTCATGCGCTGCGGCGGGTGTCGTGGATCGACGATGTCATCGACGAGGCGGGACTCCTTGGCACGATTGGCCGGGCGCCGCTGCGGCTTGCGATGGGCGCCCGCACCATGGTGCCCGGTGTCGAGGAGGTGCGGCCCGGCGAGACGGTGGTGCTGAAGCGAAACGGCTCCGTCACCCGCATGCGCGCCAATGTGTTTGCGCCCCAGCCGGCTTGGCGGGGCAGCTATGCCGATGCGCGACATGCAGCGGCGACTCTGCTCGATGAAATAGTCGCGGTGCATCTGGCGCGATCCGGCCATTCGGTCCTGCTGCTCAGTGGCGGGCTCGATTCAACCCTGCTCGCCTGTGCCGCCGTGCGCAACTTGAAGGATGATGCGCGACTGTCGACCATGACGTCGGTAGCGCCGGCGGGAAGCAATCTCAGCGACGAGGCCATGTTCGCGGCAATGGCGGCCGAGCGGCTGTCGCTCGCCAATCATCAGGTCTGCCCGGCGATGGATACACCTCATTACCGGCCGACCGAACGGATGATGCGCGGCGCGAACATGTTGTGCACCAACATTCGTCACGTCATCACCGAAGCGCTGCTGCAGGCGGGAAGTGCCGTCGGCGGCACGCAGGTTCTTGCCGGTAACAATGGCGAGCACAGCCTGACGATGCCGTGGCCGGCGCCGCTGTCGCTGCGCAACCGGCTCGGTCTCGTCCGCCGGGCCTTCCGCGAGTGGCGGCAGCCGCCGCAACCCGTCAATCCGTTTCACGTGCGCCTCGCGCCCCAGCGGGTTGCGGCGCTGCCCGATGACATTTGGCAGAAAGCGCTCGAAACCAAAGCTCCGCCTGCCGACAGGCGCACGCTGCAGGGACCGATGGGTTTCCGCCACGGTGTCGAGCAGGCGCTCGCGCACCACAGCGAAACCTACCCCGGCGCGCTGCGACTGGTCACGCCCTATAAGGATTTGCGCCTGCTCAGGCTGTTTGCCTCCTTCCCCGCAGAAATGATGCGGGCGCATGCCCGCGATCGCGGGATGGCGCGGCAGTTGCTGGCCGGGCACATGCCTGACGCGATCGTGCATCGCCGGCGCGGCGCTCCTGCCTTCCCGGCCAGCGATCTGATGATGCAGCAGCAGGCCCGATCGGCGCGGCACCGGATCGCGACCTTCCGGCGACACGATATCGGCGAATGGATCGACCTGGACTGGCTCGATGCGGCTCTGGCACGGGTTTCGGTCACCGGCCCGGCATCGGCACGCGATGGGAGTGAGGTCCATAGCACGGCCTTGTTTGCCGAATGCATGCTGTGGTGGCAGGGCAAATCCGATCCGCCTGGCGACTGACGGGCGCTGCATGATCGATGCGCTGACCGTCCGCCCGTGCCGAATGGCGCAGCCTCACACCGCGCTTTTGAGATAGTCGACCAGAATCCGGACCTTGCGCGGCACGTAGGTGCTCGACGGGAACAGGATCCACGCAGCGGTATCGAAACCCGCGGCGCTGGTCTCCCATTCCGGCAACAGGTCGACCAGTGCGCCGCGCGCGATGGCGTCGTCGACCATCCAGTCCGCCAGCAGTGCCGGCCCCAAGCCGTCGAGCGCGGCGCGGCGGATGGCGGTGGGGCTGGAAAGCGCGAGTCGACCCTGCACCGCGACCTGCTCGATGGCTCCTTCGCGCCTGAACAACCATGTCGAGCGATAGCCGGGCAGCGTCAGCAGCAGGCACTGCCGTTCGGCTAGGTCGCCTGGCCCCGAGAGCGGGCCAGCAAGGTCGCGCCAGCCGGGGCTTGCCACCACCCGGTAGCGTGTCTCCATCAGCCGCGTTGCCACCAGCTCTCCGCTCGGCCGGACGGCGAGGCGCAGCGCCAGATCGATGCGTTCGGCAGCGATGTCGACCACCGCGTCGGTCAATAGCGCTTCGATGGCGATGTCGGGATAGAGGGACATGAAGCGATTGAGGCGGGGGGTGAGCCAATGCACGCCGAACGCGGTCGACGCGGTCAGGCGGATCAGCCCGCTCGGCTCGGTCAGCGCATCGCCCGCCTCCTGCCGCGCGGCATCGAGCTCCGCCACCAGTGTGCGCGTGCGCTGCAGGTAGATAGCGCCCGCCTCGGTCAGGTTCAGCCGCCGCGTGGTGCGGTCGAACAGGCGGAAGCCCAGCTCCTGCTCCAGTCCGGCGATGGTGCGAGAGACAATCGAGGGATCGACTTGCCGCTTGCGCGCAACCGCCGCGAATGCACCCTCCGCCGCGACGTCGGCAAAGCATTTGAGCGCGGCAAGCGAGATATCGTCCGGGTTCATTCGTGCAGTTTTTGCATGAAAGATGGGCGTTGGGCAAGATTTCGGGAGCGATATGGCGTGGCTAAGGCGCTATCGCGTCAGAAAGGAAAACATCATGCTGAACCCCCACATCGACCTGTCCGGCCAGACCGCGCTCGTCACCGGCGCCAGCCGCGGCATCGGCGAGGCAACGGCGCGGCGGCTTGCCCTTGCCGGTGCCAATGTCGTGCTGTTGGCGCGCACGGCTGCCGATATCGAGCGGATCGCTGGCGAGATCGGACCGCGCGCACTGCCGCTGGTGGCCGACGTGGCGGACTGGCCATCGGTAGAGGCTGCCGTCGCTCGCGCCATCGAACGGTTCGGCGGGATCGATATCCTCGTCAACAATGCCGGGGTGATCGACCCGATCGCGCGCATCGTCGATGCCGATCCAGCCGGGTGGAGCAATGTCGTCGACATCAATCTCAAAGGCGTGTTCCATTGGATCCGCGCCGTGCTGCCGCTGATGAAGGCGCGCGCAAGCGGCACCATCGTCACCATCTCGTCGGGCGCGGCCACCAGCGCGCTGGAGGGCTGGTCACACTATTGCGCGACCAAGGCGGCAGTATTGATGCTGACGCGGTGCGTGCACAAGGAGGAGGCCGGGAACGGCATCCGCTGCGTCGGCCTGTCGCCGGGCACGGTCGCCACCCGGATGCAGCGGGAGATTGCCGCGGCCGGTATCAACCCGGTCTCCAAGCTGGCATGGTCGGACCATATCCCGGCCGAATGGGCGGCCGAGGCGGTGGTTTGGCTGACCAGCGATGCCGCACGCCCACACGACGGCGGCGATTTCTCGCTGAAGACCGACGCCGGGCGCGCCGCGGTGGGTTTGCCGCCGATATGAGGGCAAGTGTGCCTGCTCAGTCGATGGATCGGATCAGCGCGGACAGGATCGCCGCGGCGGCGGCGGCGATGGCGGCACCGAACAGGATGAACCGCGTCGCCAGCGCGGCGTCGGTGGCCGCGCCCAACGCCAGCGCGGGCACGATGATTGCCGACAGGGTGTTGGTGAGGTTGAGAAAGCCGAGCGCCGCCGCACGTTTGGGCGAGGGGCGCACCAGTTGCGCGATCAGCGCGCCGTCGAGCGTCAGGAAGCCGGCCAACCCGATCGCGAACAGGGCATAGCTGGCGAGCAGCGCCGGCCCGTCCGATACCGCGACGAGCGCGCAGCCGGCGGCCACCATCAGCGCGGTGACCCACAGGAAGGGCCGTCGCCGCTGCTGCCGGTCGGACGCCCAGCCCAGCGCCCAGCCGGTGACCATGCCGACCAGGCCGCCGATCAGCGACAGCGTGCCGAACATCTGCTCCTCGGTGCCGAGGGTCGGATCGACACGGGCAAGCGCGGCGAGGTGCAGGAACAGATAGCTGCCCATCGCGGTCGCGGCGCATTGCACCAGCAGCCGCGCCGACCAGGCCAGCATGAAATCCCGCGACAGCCCGAGCCCGCGTGCGCCAGCGCGCTCGTGCAGGGGAGTCTCGGCCGGCGCAGGCGCGTGCATCGCCGGAGCCGGATCCAGCGCGTCGATGGCACGGCGCCCGGCCAGCAGCAGCGGGCCGAGGCAGAGCGCAGCGAGCAGGCCGATCAGCGCCAGTTGTGTCCCCATCGAGGGTAGGTCGATCGAAACGATGACGAAGGTCGAGGCTTGGGCCAGCGGCAGGCCGAGCCCGAGCAGGCCGAACAGGCGGCCCTTCTGCGAATCCGCCAGATGGTCGGTGGCGAGCGCCAGCAACGGTGAAAACAGCAAGTTGAAGACGAGCTGGAACAGCAGGAAGCTGGCGATCAGCGCGACCGCAGAGGTAGACAAGGCCAGTGCTGCATAGCTGGCCATGGTCAGGACGAAGCCCGCCGCGACCATCGGCAGGCGCGATCCCTGCCGCACCAGCAGCCTGTCGCTGATCGCGCCGGCCGCGATATTGGCGATGCTGGCCATCACCGCACCCAGCAGCAGCGCCCAGCTCAACAACCGTCCGCCGTCGGCAGGGTCTAACGCATGGAGGCGCTGCGGCAGCAGCAGCCCGATCAGCGGTACGAAGCACAGGAAAGCGCCGACATTGCCGAGCGCGTAGATGAGCGAAAAGCGTGCGACCGGCGCCATCAGGCCCGCGGCGCTGCGGTGGTGCTGCGGATCACGAGCTCGAAGGGCAGGCGGTGGTTGCCGGTCGTGTCGGCGCCGTTGGCGGCATCGATCAGCAGCCCGCACAGGCTCGCCGCCATGTCGGCAATCGGCTGGCGGATGGCGGTCAGTGGCGGCACGCTGAAGCGCACACCCGGCGTATCGTCGAAGCTGATCACCGACAGGTCGTCGGGCACGGCCAGGCCCTGCGCACTCGCGACATGCAGCGCGGCGAAGGCCATTTCGTCATTGCTGGCAATAACGGCGGTCGGCGGCCGGTCGAGCCCGAGCAGCCGCTCCATCGCCGCCACGCCGGACGAGAAGCTGAAATCGCCATGGTCGACATAGGCGGGGCAGGGCGGCAGCCCCGCCTTGTCGAGCGTGCTGCGGTAGCCGTTCAGTCGTGCATCCGATGCGGCATAGTCGGCGCTGCCCGAGATGAAGGCGATCTGCCGGTGGCCGAGCTCGAGCAGATGCGTGGTGGCGAGTGCGGCGGCTTCGGCATCGTCCATGAACAGGTTGATGCCGTCGGTCGAGGCTTCGGCGCCGATCCGGCCATAAGGAATGCCGCGATCGCCGAGCAGACGGGCGAGGGCGGGATTCTCCGTGTGCGGCGGGGTCAGCATCACGCCATCCGGTCGCAGCGCCGCCAGCGCGCGCTCAAGCTGGCGCAGCGCCTTGTCATGCTCGGTGTCCATCAGCTCGAACAGCATGTGATAGCCGCGCTGCTCGCAGGTCAGCATACCTCCGCACAGCATCTGGTCGACCCAGTCGTTGCCCAGTCCGGACTGCCAGTTGTGGATGGTGCGCTGCCGGTCGTTGATCGCCAGGATCAGATAGGACCGCGCGCCGCCCATGCGCCGGGCGGCGAGATTGGGCACATAGCCCAGCTTTTCGATGGCCGCGAGGATGCGGTCGCGCACCGCCGGCTTAACGTTGGGGCCATCGTTGATGACCCGCGACACCGTCTGCCGGGATACGCCGGCCGCGCTCGCCACATGCTCGATGGTCACGGTTGCCCGCTTGCTCGCCATGCAATCCCCATTTTGTCAGCGACAGCGCCCGGGCGGGCGCGCCGCATGTTACCGCACAATTAGCCTGATGCCTTAGAAAAGCGCGTTTGTGAACGTTCATATTTCTATTGTGAACGTTCACATTACGGGCTATGCCATCCTCAAGGCCGACTCGATGAACGGCCATCAGGGGAGAGAGACTATGAAAAGCCTTCGGCTTTTGTGCCTGCTGGGCGTTGCCGTGTCCGCCTTGTCCACGCCGGTGCTGGCGCAGGACGCGCCGCCGACACCCGCTGCCGAAGAGGAGCAGCCGCGCGAGGGCGACATCGTCGTGACGGCCGATCGCCGCGAACAACGGCTTCAGGATTTCGCCGGTACGGCCGCCACCTTCAGCGGCGATGACCTGCAGCAGCGCGGCATTCAGGATCTTTCGGATTTCAACGACGTGCTGCCGGGCCTGACCGTCGCCAACAATGGCGGCAACATCGAGGTGTGGATTCGCGGTGTCGGCTCCAGCAACAATACCGAACTCGGCGATCCGGCGGCCGCGACCCATTGGGAAGGCGTCTATCTGCCGCGTCCGGCCGGCATCGGCTCGGCCTTCTTCGATATCGAGCGCGTCGAGGTCAACATCGGCCCGCAGGGTACGCTGCGCGGGCGGAATGCCACCGCCGGGTCGGTCAACGTCATTGCGTGGAAGCCGGGGCTTGGCATCTGGGATGCCGAGCTCGAAGGCGAATATGGCAATTACAACCAGGCCTCCCTGCGCGGCATGATCAACGTGCCGATCGGAGATCGCGCCGCGGTGCGTTTCTCCGGCCTCGTGCTCAGCCATGACAGCTATTATGACAATGTCGGCCCGGTCACCGGCATCGACGTTGCCGAGGCTGAGGATAATTACGCCGGTCGCCTGCAGTTCCTGTTCGAGCCGACCGACCGGCTGCGCGTCCTGCTGGCCGGCGACTATATCCACGAAACCGGTACCGGCTATACCGGCACCAACTATGCCAACCCGCTCGGCAACGGCATCGATCCCGACGATATCCGCAATCCGCGCGATGTCGTCGCGCGTGCGTTCACGCCCGATCTCGACACCAAGCATTGGGGCCTGCGCGGCGTCGTCACCTATGATCTGACCGATGATGTGACGGTCGAATATACCGGCAGCTATCGCGATCTCGTCTATGATTATGACGCGGTTACACCGATCGCGCCCTTCTACCCCGGGCTGATCGACGGTCTTGCCACCCTGCCGGGCACCCTAGAGGAAGAGCTGGACAACTTCTCGCGCTTCCGCTCGATCACCGACTCCGAATCGCACTATCATGAGCTGCGGCTGTTCGACACGACCGGACCGCTGATCTGGAGCGTCGGCGGCAACTATTTCAAGGAAGACCAGTTCGCCTTCCTGGGCTCCGCCGCCGACCGCAACCTGTTCTTCTCCGGCGCCGAGTTCAACACCCGCGTCGATGCCGAAGCATGGGCCATCTATGGCGATGCGACCTATGAGGTGAACGACCGCCTGCGGCTGACGGCAGGCCTCAGGTACACCGATGAGCGCAAGGAGCGCACCGGCATTGCCGCACGCTACGGCTTTGCGCTGGGCGACGGCAATTTCAATTGCTGCGGCGGCGTGCGCGTCGGCACCGAAGGGTTCGAGTTCGCAGCGCGCGGCCGCACCATCTTCAATCCGGATACGGATGGCAACGGCACCATCACCGACGAAGAAACGCTGGCCTTCTATTTCAATGGTATCGCCAACTTCGGCGTGCGCGACAATGTCGACAATATCTTCGCAAACGGGCCATTTCCCGGACACTTCGGTTTCGTGCCCGGCCTGCCCACCTGCGAAGACACCATCACCGGCGACTTCTTCACCTGCCAGGGCTTCGAGCCGAGCGGCCAGTTCACCTATGGATTGCCGTTCCCGGGCCAGATCTTCCGCCAGCAGGGGCGTCGCGCGGACAATTTCGTCGACTGGCGGCTGCGCGCAGAATTCGACATCACCGATGACAATCTGATCTATGCGCTGGTGGCGACGGGCCACAAGTCTGGCGGCTTCAACGACAATATCGGCGATGCCGGTGTCACCCCGCTCTACGATACCGAACAGCTGCGCCTGTATGAAATCGGCAGCAAGAACGAATTCTATCTCGGCAGCGTGCGCACCCGCCTCAACGCGTCGGCCTTCTACAACGATTATACCGACCAGGTGTTCACGTCGCTGCTCTCGGTTTCGCAGATCATCGATTTCAACAACGCCAACGGCAACAACATCCCAGTGCCGCCGGGTACAAACACCGCGCTGGTGATCTCATACAGCTTCAACGCGGCAGATTCGGAAATCTACGGCATCAACCTCGAAGGCGGCTTCGAGCTGCCGCACAACATCAATCTGAACTTCAACGCCCTGTGGCTCGAAGCGCAGATCAACAAGGCGGAGCCTATCCAGGATTTCCGCTTCCAGTCGGACGTCGCACCGACCGAAGCCGTGTTCCAGTCGATCGAGGGCCGCCGCCTGCCGCGCACGCCGCGCTGGCAGATCAACGGGTCGCTGTCACAGAGCTTTACCCTGCCGTCGGGCTCGCTCGATTATGTGGTGTCGGTCGGCTACCGGTCCTCATCCTTCCAGACCATCTTCAACTCGATCGACTTCCAGAACCCGGACAATCCGCGCTTGCGCCTCAACGACCGGGTCGGTGGCTATTTCACTGTCGATCTGGGCGCGGGCTATTCGCACGGGGTCGACGGCAAGCTTCGCTTCGAAGCCTATGTGAACAATCTGACCAATGCGGTGCATGAGGCGGCGATCATCATCACCCAGTTCGACAATACGCGCTTCTTCACGCGGCCACGCACCTATGGCGCGCGCGTGCGCATCAGGTTCTGATGATTGGGCGGGGGTGGCGCGCCGCGTCACCCCCGCCTTGACTGCCGACCATGCGTCGGCTTGCAGGCCTTCGATTTGCAGGAGAGTGTGGCGATGATCCGTCTGTCCGCTGTTGCCGCGTTGGCGATCCTCTCGCCGGTCACCCTGGCGCTTGCGCAATCGCCCGCGGCGCAGGGCCCGGCACCCGCGCCGACCGCCTCCGAACCGCACCACGCGCCCGATGGCTACGCGCTGGTCTGGTCGGATGAATTTTCCACCGACGGTCTGCCCGATGCGAGCCGCTGGCGCTACGACACACATCGCAACCGGGAAGGCTGGTACAATCAGGAACGCCAATATTATGCCGCCGGACGGCTGGAGAACAGCCGAGTCGAAAATGGCCATCTGATCATCGAGGCGCGTGAAGAGCGGCTCGACCCGGCGCAGTTTCCGGACTGGGGCCGCCAGCGCTACACGTCCGCCCGCCTGTTCACGCAAGGGGTGCAGGCCTGGACCTACGGCTTTTTCGAGATCCGCGCCAAGTTGCCCTGCGGTGTCGGCACCTGGCCGGCGATCTGGATGCTGCCCGAGGACCCGACGGTCGAATGGCCGAATGGCGGCGAAATCGACATCATGGAGCATGTCGGCCATGTCCCGGGGGAGATCAACCAGTCGGTCCATACCCGCGCGTTCAACTTCACCCGCAATACGCAGAAGACCACCAAATTCCAGCTCGACGATGCCTGCAACGCCATGCACCGCTACCAGCTGCTGTGGACGCCCGACTTCGTGCTGACCGGCGTCGATGACCAGCCCAAATTCCTGTTCCGCAGCATGCCGGGGGATCGCACCCGCTGGCCGTTCGACCAGCCGATGCATCTGCTGCTCAACATTGCCGTTGGCGGCAATTGGGGCGGGCAGCGCGGTATCGATGCCACTGCATTCCCGGCGCGGTTCGAGATCGATTATGTGCGTATCTACCAGCAACGGCCCGGTACCGCTCCCGCCCCCGCATCCCCCCAGCCGCAGGCGCAGTAACCCCATGCCCCGTCCGATCCGTTCGTTCGCCGTATCCGGTCTTGCTGCGCTCGCCATAGCCATCGGCGCCTGTGCCGCGACTCCGCCGCTCAACGCCGCCGCAGCGCCCGCGCCAGCATCGGCAGCCGCGCCGTCGGTCGATCCCGTTGAAGCGCGGATCGACGCTTTGCTGGCGGCAATGTCGGTCGAACAGAAGGTCGGGCAGATCATCATGCCCGATATTTCGACGATCACGCCGGACGACATGCGCCGCTACGGTTTCGGTAGCATCCTCAACGGCGGCAATAGCGGGCCGGGCGGCAATGAGCGGGCGCCGGTGTCCGACTGGCTGGCGCTGGCCGACGCTTATTGGGACGCGTCCACCGCGCCGCGCGCCGATGGCGGTCCCACCATTCCGGCACTGTGGGCGACCGATGCCGTGCATGGCCATAACAATGTCGTCGGTGCCACCATTTTCCCGCACAATGTCGGCCTCGGCGCGACCGGGAATGCCGATCTCGTCCGTCGCATCGGTGAGGCGACCGCCGCGGAAATCGCGGTGACCGGCATCGACTGGAGCTTCGCGCCGACCATCGCGGTGGCGCGCGACGATCGCTGGGGCCGGACCTACGAAAGCTATGGCGAGGACCCGGCGCTGGTCTCGCGGTTGGGTGCGGCGATGGTCGAAGGGTTGCAGGGCCGGCGCGGCAGCGACGCATTCCTGGCCCCGCAGCATGTCATCGCCACCGCCAAGCATTTCTTCGGCGACGGTGGCACCAACGGCCGCGATCAGGGCGATACGGTTGGCGACGAGGCGGCGCTGATCGCGCTGCATGCCGCGCCCTATCCGCCGGCGATCGAGGCCGGCGCGCAGGCGGTGATGGCGTCCTTTTCGAGCATCAATGGCGCCAAGATGCACGGCAGCCATCCCTTCCTCACCGATCTTCTGCGCGGGCAGATGGGCTTCGACGGGCTGGTGGTTGGTGACTGGAACGGTCATGGCCAGTTGCCCGGTTGCACAAACAGCAATTGCCCGCAGGCGCTGCTGGCAGGGCTCGACATTTATATGGTCCCTGAGGAGTGGCGCGCGCTGCACGCGACGTTGATGACCCAGGTGGCCGATGGCACCATCCCCATGGCGCGGCTCGACGAGGCGGTGCGCCGCATCCTGCGCGTCAAGCTGCGCATGGGCCTCTTCGAACGCGGACGCCCCTCCACCCGCTTGCTGGCGCGTCAACCGCAGTTGCTGGGCAGCGCCGAGCATCGCGCACTGGCGCGGGAGGCGGTGCGTGAATCGCTGGTGCTGCTCTCCAACCATGACCGCCTGCTGCCGCTCGACCCGCACGCGACGATCATGGTCGCCGGTGATGGCGCCGATGACATCGCGATGCAGAGCGGGGGCTGGACGATCAGCTGGCAGGGCGGCGGCGATCTCGGCGATGCCGATTTCCCCGGTGCGCAGTCCATCTACGACGGCATCGCCGATCAGGTGACAGCGGCCGGCGGGCGCGCTTTCCTGTCTCGCGACGGCAGCTTCGAGACCAAACCGGACGTTGCCGTGGTGGTGTTCGGTGAGCGGCCCTATGCCGAGTTTTCCGGCGACATCGCGGGTCTGCAATTTGCCGATGAACGTCCACTGGCGCTGATGCGTCGGCTCAAGGGGCAGGGCATCAAGGTGGTGGCGCTGTTCCTCTCCGGCCGGCCGATGTGGGTCAACCGGGAGCTGAATGTCGCCGACGCGTTCGTCGCCGCCTGGTTGCCGGGCAGCGAGGGCGGCGGCGTGGCCGACATGCTGCTGCGCGGCCGTGACGGTGCGGTCCGGCATGACTTCTCCGGGCGCCTCTCGCTGTCGTGGCCTGCGCGCTGTGACCAGTTCGACAATAATGCCGGAACCCCGGGCTATGCGCCGCTGTTTCCGCTCGGCTTCGGACTGACAGTGGCAGAGCAAGGCGGCGTTGCACCCGGATCGCTCGACGAGCAGTGCGCGCTGCTGGCGCGCACCGCCAGCGTGACGCCGTTGCTGCGCGCCGGGACGCCCGCGGCGGGCTTTGCGGTGGCAGTGGAAGCAGGCAATGGTCAGCGCCAGGCGCTGGCTGGCCAGCAAGGGCGGAGCAGCGACGGGCATCTCAGCGTCAGCCCGCGCGATCGCGCTGCGCAGGAGGATGCGCGCGAACTGCGGTGGAGTGGGCCGGCTGCATGGATCGTGGCGCAGGCAGCAACGCCCGCCGCGCTTCCCGTTGCCGGCGAAGGCGAGGAGCTGTTCGTCGACATCGACTATCTGGTCGGTGCCCGGCCGAGGGGCGGTGCCTATCTCGATTGCGGGCGCGGCTGCAGCAGCCGTGTCGATCTGGCGCCAACCCTCGCGCTCGCCGAAGGCAAAGGCTGGCGCAGCCTGAGCCTGCCGGCGCGTTGCATCGGCTACCGACCGCAGCAGGGTCCGCTAGAGGTCAGGATCGGCGCCGATGCAGCATTGACCATGCAGGTTTCCGCCGTCCGCCTCGCGACGCGACCAGCGACGGCCGGCTGCAGCATTGGCGACAGCAACGGCTGACGGCCCGGCGGCCGGCCGAACACGTCCGTGTACCCGCCTGCAGAACAATCAAGATTTGGCAGCAATAAGCTGTAAAATCTCCTTTGGCGGCAGCAAAGGGCAGCCTATCGTTGCGGCCAAAGGGGGGACGCCGTGCAACGCATCATCGTCATCATAGTGTTGGCCGCGATGATCGCTGCCTTCTTCGTCTTCGACCTTGGCCAATATCTTACGCTCGACGCGCTGAAGGCGCAGCAGGCGGACATTGCCGGCATCTACGACGCCCGGCCGGTGCTCGTGATCGGGCTGTTCTTCCTGGTCTATGTCGCCGTCACCGCAGCCTCGCTGCCCGGGGCCGCGATCCTGACCTTGGCCGCAGGCGCGCTGTTCGGGCTGGTGACAGGGACGATCCTCGTGTCCTTCGCCTCGACCATCGGCGCGACCCTTGCCTTTCTCGCCAGCCGCACCGTGCTGGGCGACTGGGTCCAGTCGCGCTTCGGTGACCGGCTCAAGGCCATCAACGAAGGGGTGGAGCGCGACGGGGCCTTCTACCTGTTTTCGCTGCGGCTAGTGCCGGTCTTCCCTTTCTTCCTCGTCAACCTGCTGATGGGCCTGACCCGCATCCGCACGCTCACCTACATGTGGGTCAGCCAGCTCGGCATGTTCCTAGGCACCATCGTTTATGTGAATGCCGGGACGCAGCTTGCCGGTATCGACAGCCTCTCAGGCATCGCCAGCCCGGCTGTGCTCGGCTCGTTCGTCGCGCTGGGCCTGCTGCCGTTCGTCGGCAAGGGCATCATGGGCGCGCTCAAGCGCCGCCGTGTCTACAAGGGCTGGAGCAAGCCCGCCAAGTTCGACCGCAACCTGATCGTCATCGGTGCGGGCGCAGCGGGCCTCGTTTCCTCGCTGATCGGTGCCACCGTGCGCGCCAAGGTGACGCTGGTCGAAGCATCGAAGATGGGGGGCGACTGCCTCAACTATGGCTGCGTGCCATCGAAGGCGCTGATCAAGTCGGCCAAGGTCGCTCAGCTGATGCGCCATGCGGACAGCTACGGGCTCGATCCGGCGACGCCCGGTTTTTCCTTCCGCGCGGTGATGGCGCGGGTGCATGCCATCATCAAGGCCATCGAGCCTGCAGACAGCGTCGAGCGCTACACCGGTCTCGGAGTCGATGTGGTCAAGGGCTATGCCACCATCGTCGATCCGTGGACGGTCGAGATCGCGCTGGAGGACGGCGGAATCCAGCGGTTGACGACCCGCAGCATCATCGTCGCTGCCGGTGCCGCGCCCATCGTTCCCGATCTGCCCGGGCTGGAAGAGGCCGGCTATGTCACCAGCGACACGCTTTGGGAGACGTTCGCCGAGATGGACGAGATGCCGCGCCGCATCATCGTGCTCGGCGGCGGGCCGATCGGCTCGGAACTGGCGCAGGCCTTCGCGCGGCTTGGCGCAGCGGTGACGCAGGTCGATCGCGGCCCGCGCATCCTGCCGCGCGAGGACCCCGAAGTCTCGGCATTGGCGCTCGAAGCGCAGCGCGACAGCGGCGTCACCGTGCTGACCGGAGCCACGGCCCTGCGCTGCGAGGTCGATGCCGCAGGCAAGCATATCGTCATCGCCACCGCCGACGGCGAACAGCGGCTGCCCTTCGACGCGCTGATCCTTGCGGTCGGCCGCGCCGCGCGGCTGACCGGTTATGGCCTCGAAAAGCTGGGCATCGAGACCGGCCGGACGCTGGTCACCGACGAACATCTGGCGACCCGCTTCCCCAACATCTTTGCCTGCGGTGATGTGGCCGGGCCCTATCAGTTCACCCATGTCGCCGCGCATCAGGCCTGGTTCGCCAGCGTCAACGCGCTGTTCGGCCAGCTCAAAATGTTCAAGGCCGATTACCGGGTGATCCCCTGGACCACCTTTATCGACCCCGAAATCGCCCGCGTCGGCCTGAGCGAGGACGAGGCGAAGGCGCAAGGCGTTGCCTATGAGGTGACCCGCTACGACCTCTCCCACCTCGATCGGGCCATCGCCGAAAGCGCGCGCACCGGCTTCGTCAAGGTGCTGACCGTACCGGGCAAGGACCGCATCCTCGGTGTCACCATCATCGGCGACCATGCCGGGGAATTGCTCGCGGAATATGTGCTGGCGATGAAGCACGGCCTTGGGCTCAACAAGATCCTGGGCACCATCCACACCTATCCGACCATGTCGGAAGCGAACAAATATGCCGCCGGCGAATGGAAAAAGGCGCGCAAGCCGGAGAAGCTGCTGGGCTGGGTGGAACGCTATCATGCCTGGCGACGCGGGTAACCGAACCGCGCGCATTGCCGAATACGGATCGAATGGGAGCAGGGCCGGCAGCGCCCGCACCGCAAGAGGGGGCCAATGATGGCAAGCATCGTCGCGCAAAGGGTTTTTCCGCCGCAAGGGAGGGCCAGCGCATAATGGCATCCGGGCCTCGCTATCCTAGCGCGTTCCAGCGCACCGCTCCCCGCCGAACGGCTTCCCCCCTCTCCCCCGAAAGACCGATCGCCATGCGCACCACCCGACTTGCCGCCCGCCTGCTTGCCGCCAGCGCGCTCGCCCTCTCCGTCCCCGCGCTAGCCCAGCAGGCCGGGCTGCAGGTCAATGTCGTCGACGCCGCGAGCGGCCAGGCACTGGCCGAAACCGATGTCATCATTACCAATGTCGCCACGGGCGCGCAGCGCACGCTTCGTACCGACGCACAGGGCCAGATACGCATCGAAGCACTTGGCACCGCTGGCAGCTACAGCATCCGCCTGGCCGACGGCCGGGGCGGCGGCACCGAAGGGGTGACGCTGCGTGCCAACAGCGTCGCCAGCGTGACTCTGCTGGCCGATAGCGCAAGCGGCGGCACCGGCTCAGGCGATATCCTGGTCACCGCGCCGGCGGTCACCACGCTAAACACCGTCAATGCCGAAGTCTCGTCGACCCTCTCCGACCAAGAGCTCGCCGCGCTGCCGATCGAGGCGCGAGATACCATCGCGGCGCTGATCCGGCTGCCCAATGTCGTGCCATCGACCGGCTTCTTTCCCGAAGCACCGACCATTTCGATCAATGGCTCGAACGGCCTCGACACCAACTATCTGATCGACGGGCTCGACAATAACGAGAATTTCCTCGGCGGACAGAAATTCCCGGTGCCGCTGGGCTTTGCCCGTGCCGTCACCGTGCTCGCCAACAGCTATTCGGTCGCCTACGGGCGCACACCCAACGGCCTCGTCAACGTCACGACACCATCGGGCAGCAATGATTTTTCTGGCGAGGCCTATGCATTGGTCCGCCCCGGCCGCCCGCTCGATTCGCGCTCATCCTTCCCGCGCCGCGATCTCAGCGGCAATCCGGTGGGCGAGAGTTTCGAGCGCTATCAGGGCGGCTTCGCGCTCGGCGGGCCGATCGTGCGGGACCGCACTTTCTTCTACGCCAACCTCGAATATAGCCGGGACCGCAACGTCCAGCTGGTCGATGCCCCCGCGCTCGGTGTCACCGATACCGTCACCGCCAACAGCCAGTCGTGGCTTGGCTCGGTGCGGCTCGACCACCGTTTCAGCGACGCATGGACGGGCAGCCTGCGCGCCAATGTCGGGCGGGTCACCATCGAACGGCCGGGCGGGGGCCTTGGCGGGGGCAATGTCACCTTCCCCTCGGCGGGCTCCGACCAGCAGCGTTACTCGACACTGATCGCCGCCTCGCTCGCCTATTCGGGCGACGTGTGGGCCTATGACGGCAGCGTGCAGTACAGCCGCTTCCGCTGGGACTATGCCGCGCCCAATGTGCCGGCAGGCCCGCAGGTCGCCATTCGCGACAATAGCGGACTGACCGTTGGCGTGGTCGGCCACCCCGGTTTTCTGTTCAACGACCTCGAGGAGACGTGGCAGACCGTCCACCGCCTGTCGCGCGCGCTGGGCGACCATCGGCTTACCGCGGGCATCGACCTCATTCACAGCGATTTCGCCTTGCTGGGCGGGGGTAATCCCGATGGGAATTTCACCGTCGATCTGACTCCGGCGCAGCTTGCCACGCTACGTGCGGCCAATCGCGGTCTTGCCCTGACCGCGCAGGATGTGCTGGCGCTCAACCCCGCTGTCGCCAGCTATTCGGTCGAACTGTGCCCGCAGAGTTTCGGGCGCGGGCAGACGCAGTTTGCCGCCTATCTCGAGGACGAATGGCAGATCACGCGCCGTCTCACCGCGACGCTGGGGGTGCGCTGGGATTATGACAGCCTGTCCGCCGTCGGCCCTTCGGATGGGGACGGCAACAACATCGCGCCGCGCTTTGCGCTCAATTGGCAACCCGATGCGCGTTCGGCGTTCCGCTTCGGTATCGGCCTGTTCACCGGCAAGATCAGCTATGCGGTGATTTCGGACGCCTTGCAGCGCAACACCACCTCGGCGGGCCTGCGCAGCCAGCTCGTCGCGCTGCAGGCGCGCGGGGCGATCCCTGCCGGCGTCGATGTGGCCGCGCTGACCTTCAACGGCAACCTCGCCGTCTCGCCGCCCTGCGCCACCGTCGCTGCCTGCCCGACGCCTCAGCAAGTACAGGCGTTGCGCAATACGGCAACGCTCAACGAAGCGCGTATTCTCTCGCCGACCGGTTACGACAATCCGCAGAGCCTGCAGGTCAGTGGCGGCTACCAGTATCAGCCGACTGCCGATCTGACGCTGGGGATCGACCTGATCTACAGCCGCACGCGCAACCTCATCCGCCTGATCGACCTCAATGCGCCCGCGCCGTTCACTCCGAACCTGTCAGCGTTGACCGATGCCAATATCGCCGCGCTGCGGGCGCTGCCGGACAATGCCGCGCGCGTCGCGCTCGCTCGTCAGCTCGGGCTGGTGCGGACACAGGCGGATGCCGATGCCAGCCGCCCGATCGCACTCGTTCCCGGCGGCGCGCGGCAGATCACCGTGTCTGACAGCGGCGGTCACGCCACCTATCGCGCGCTCAACCTCAGTCTCGCTAAGGTCCGTGGCAATGACATTTACAGCGCGCGCCTGTCCTGGACCTGGTCGCGGCTGACCAACGATACCGACGACATCAATTTCCGCGCCTCCAACGCCAATGACTTCGCGGCCGATCGCGGCCCATCCGCGAACGATCGCCGCCACGTCATCTCGGCGGTGGGCAGCTTCTATCCGTTAGACGGGCTGACGCTGACCGTGGCCGGTCTGTTCCAGTCGGGCCAGCCGGTCAATCTCGTGCCCGATGCGCGCATCTTCGGGACGCAGGATCTCAACGGCGACGGCGCCTCCTTTGGCGAGAATTATGTCGGCAATTCGGATCGCTACCCCGGCGAATCGCGCAATTCCGGTCGGTTGCCATGGTCGGCGACGGTGGACATCGGTGCCCGCTACGCGCTGCCGGCGTTCGGCGGACGCTTCGAGCTGAGCGCGGACATCTTCAATCTGTTCAACACCGACAACGAAAGTGGCTTTGCCAACGCCGCGACAACGTCCAATCAGATCCAGTTCGGTGGCGGTGCGCCGTTCGTGCAGCGCAATGGCGGGCCGCCGCGCCAGTTCCAGTTTGGCCTCGCCTATAAATTCTGACGATCCTGGGGGGAAATTGACATGGCCATTGTTCAGCAGATGCAGGGGCTGACCGGCATCGCGCTGATGCTGCTGATCGCCTGGGGCCTGTCCGAAAACCGGGCCGCGCGCCCCGGCTGGCGCTGGATTGCCGCCGCGCTGGCCAGCCAGATTGCCATCGCGCTGATCGTCACCCGCGTGCCCTTCGTCTGGGCGCTGGTCGGCTATGTCAATCAGGCGGTGGGCGCGGTGGAGACGGCGACGCTGGTCGGATCGAGCTACATGTTCGGCTACACCGGCGGCGCGCCCATCCCCTTCGTGCTCAAGGACGGCGCCGAACCGCCGCTGATCATCGCCTTCCAGATATTGCCGCTGATCATCACCTTTTCCGCGCTTTCGGCGCTGTTCTGGCACTGGGGGATATTGAAGTCGATGGTGCGCGGCCTGTCCTGGGCGCTGCGGCGCACGCTGGGCGTCAGCGGCGTGGTCGGGCTGGGCGGCGGCGCGACGATGTTCCTGGGGGTTGTCGAATCGCCGCTGGTGCTGCGCGCCTGGTTCGACAAGATGAGCCGCGCCGACCTGTTCATGGTGATGGCGATGATCATGGCCACCATCTCGGGCGCGATCCTCGTGCTCTACGCGACCACGCTGCGCGAAACCGTGCCCAACGCCGTCGGCCACATGATCGTGGCGTCGTTGATCTCGCTGCCCGCCGCGGTGCTGGTCGCCCGGCTGATGGTGCCGGGGGATGGGAGTGCCGATACCACCCCGGTCGAGGCGGACCTCGCCTACGAAAGCAGCATGGACGCCATCATCCGCGGCACGATGGAAGGGGTGCAATTGGTGCTGGCGGTGATCGGCGTGATCATCGTCGTTTTCGCGCTGGTCGCCTTGGTCGATCAGATGCTGGCGCTGCTGCCGTTGATCGACGGCGAGCCGCTCACGCTCAAGCGCGGCTTCGGCTGGCTGTTCGCGCCGCTGATGTGGAGCATCGGCGTGCCGTGGGATCAGGCGTCGGCGGCTGGCGGGCTGATGGGCACCAAGGCGATCCTCAACGAATATGTCGCCTATCTCGATCTCGCCGCGCTGCCAGCCGGCACGCTCGATCCGCGCAGCACGCTGATCATGACCTATGCGCTGTGTGGCGTCGCCAATCTCGCCAGCGTCGGCCTGATCGTCTCGACCATCGCCACCTTGAGCCCGGCGCGCCGCAGCGAGGTGTCGCAACTGGGCATGAAAAGTTGGGTGGCCGGCAATCTTGCGTCGATGATGACCGGCGCGGTCATCGGCCTCGTCACGCTGGTCTGATGTTCGACGCCCGTCTCCGCCCCCATATCGACCCGCCGCTCAACGCGCTGGGGCGGCGGCTGGCGGGCTGGGGCGTCAGCGCCAATGGGGTGACGCTCGGCGGCTTGGCGCTCGGCCTCGCTGCGGCCTTCGCCATCGGGCACGGCGAATACATGCTCGGCCTTGGCCTGATCCTCGCCAACCGGCTGCTCGACGGGCTCGATGGGGCCATCGCCCGCGCCACCCGCCTGACCGACTTCGGCGGCTATCTCGATATCGTCGCCGATTTCGCTTTCTACGTCGCGATTCCCTTGGGCTTTGCCTTCGCCGCGCCCGGCAACGCGCTGCCGGCGGCGGTGTTGGTCGCCAGCTTCACGCTGACCGGCATCAGCTTCCTCGGTTTTGCCGTCATGGCGGCCAAGCGCGGGATCGAAACGAGCGCGCATGGCCGCAAAAGCTTCTTCTACAACACCGGGCTGGCCGAAGGGACCGAGACGATCATCGTCTTCCTCGCCATGTGCCTCTGGCCCGGGGCCTTCCCGCTGATCGCTTATGGCTATGCCGGTCTGTGTCTGCTGACCGTCCTGCAGCGCAGCCTGCTGGCCCGCAGCGTGTTTTTTGCGTCGGGTGGGGAAGGGGAGGGCAGCGACTGCCAGTAGCGCCTAGGCGAAGGTGTCCGCCTCGGTCACAAGCACGGCCACGCCCGCCGACGCGAGCAGCGCGTCGCCGCTGAGCTGCCGGTATCCGGCCACCTGCGGCACGGGGCGCGGCTCGGCGGCATAGTTGAAAACAAACAACATCCTGCCGATACGGCGTGTACGTACGCCCGGCGGCAGGGCGAGCGTGGGCAGGCCGGCCTCCTGCGCGACCCGCTCCATCAGTTGGTGCAGCAACGCCGCATCGGGTTGCGCAGCAAGATAGCGGACGTGGCCATGCCGCAGCAGCACCGGGCGTCCTCCGCCGGTTGCCAATGCGACCTCTGCCTTGCCTTCGACGTCCTCGATCCAGCGCTGGATGGCCCATGATGCGCCATCCGCTTCGCCGCCCGGCTCGGTCATGCCCGGCCGCAGCGTCGACACGCGGGTCACGGTCAGCGGGATCAGCTGTTGCAGCGCGCCCGGTGGCAACGCGGCGGGCATGCTGAGGTCCGCCGTCTTGCTGCCGCTGCGCGCACCGATCACCACCGGCCCGGCAAAGCTGGCGAGCCGCTCGACCAGTGTTTCCTCGACAATCGGCAGGCAGGGGACGACCGCCATCGCATAGCCATCGAGCGGCGCATCCGGCGGCACGATGTCGACGTCGAGGCCGAGGCTGCGCAGCGCACTGTACCAGTCGAATGCGTGCCACAGCGCGCTCTGCCCTGCGCCCTGCGGCTGGATGCCGGTCACCCAGTCGGCCTGATAGTCGAACAGCAGCGCCACCGATCGGGGCGGCGTGCCGAGGGGGCCGAGGCCGTCGAGGTCGCGCGCGGCGGCCCGCACCTCATCCGCCGCCGGTGCATCGACACTGTCCGGGCGCAACAGTCCGGCATGCATCTGTTCCTGCGCGAACGGGGCCTGCCGCCAGCGGAAATAGCTGACCAGTTCGGCCCCATGCGCGGCCGCCTCCAGCGTCCACAGGCGCACCATGCCGGGCAGCGGCGCGGGATTGTAGCGAGCCCAGTTCACCGGGCCCGGCTGCTGCTCCATCACCCCCCAGCGCCCGGCCGAGCAGCCGCGATAGAGATCATGGTGGAACGCCGCGATGTCAGGGTGGCCCTGCCGCGCATAGGCCTGCTTGTCGGCGTCCGGGAAACGGAACTGCTCCAGGAAGCCGAGTGGATAGCTGTCCCACGTCGCAAGATCGATCTGCGCGCCGACCTGATGATGATCGAATTCGGTGAAGAAACCCATGAAATTATGGGTGATGTCGCGCCCCGGCGCGGCGGCGCGGATGATCTCCACCTGCATCGCGTTGAACACCGCCACTTGGCCCGAACAATAGCGGCGGAACGCCAGCCGGTGCGCGGGATTGGCCTCGGTCACCGTCAGGTTGGGCAGGTCGATTTCGTCGAAGCTGCGATATTCCATCGACCAGAAGACATTGCCCCACGCCGCGTTGAGCGCGTCGATGCTGGCATAGCGTTCGGCAAGCCAGAGCCGGAACCCGGCCAATGCCGCCGCGCTGTAGCTCATCACCGTGTCATGGCAGCCATATTCATTGTCGGTCTGCCACATCACCACGCTGGGGTGTGCGCCATAGCGTTCGGCCATGGCCTGCACGATGCGTGCGGCCTCTGCCCGATACCCGGCGTGGCTGAAGCAATAATGCCGCCGTGAGCCGAAGCGGCGCGGCCGGCCTGCCTCGTCGATGGCGATCATGTCGGGCATGGCATCGACCAGCCATTTCGGCGGAGTCGCCGTCGGTGTGCCCATGATGATGCCAAGGCCCGCGCCATGCAGGGTTTCGACCGCCCGGTCGAGCCAGCCCCAGTCGTAGCGTCCCGGTTCGGGCTCGATCCGGCTCCAGGCGAATTCGCCGATCCGCACACGGCTGAGGCCCATCGCTGCCATGCGCCGGGCATCGTCCGCCCACATCGCCTCGGGCCAATGTTCGGGATAGTAGCAGCAGCCCAGCCGCATCGTTTCGTTCGCGTGCGATGTCATGCTTGCGCTTGTGGCGCATCTGGCTGACAAGCCGCAAGCGCCATCGTCCGAGAATGGCGGAGAGGGGAGCGACCATGACCAACCTGCTTGCCGGGGCCCATCTGCAGATCGGCATCGCGTTGCTGCTGACCGGCCTGATGGCGCTGCTCACCGTGTGGAAAGTCCGGCGGATGACCAGCGATGCGACCGGGCATCACCATGGCGGCGGGCATGACAACAGCAGCAAGGATGTGTTCCTCGCCGGCGGCGGCCTGAGCTGGCTGTATGTCGCGGGGTCGATCACCCTCACCAACCTCTCCACCGAGCAACTGGTCGGCATGAACGGCAACCAGATGCTGCTGCTCGCCTGGTGGGAAATCTGCGGTTTCGTCGGTCTGATGATCCTCGCCTTCGTGTTCGTGCCGGTCTATTACCGTCACAAGGTGACGACGGTGACCGAGCTGCTCGAGCGCCGCTATGGCGGGCGCTCCATCCGCACCACCATCTCCTTCCTGTTCATGTTCGGCGCGATCAGCATCTATCTGCCCGCCGCGCTCTATTCGGGCAGCCTGTTTCTCGCCTCGATGCTCGGGACGGACATGTCGCTGCTGTGGTTCGCCGCACCCATGGCGATCATCGCGGCGGCCTACACCATCTTCGGTGGTCTGCGCGCGGTCGCGGTGATGGACACTTTCTCCGGCATCGGCGTGCTCGCCATTGCCGTGCTGGTGGTCGTGCTGGCGCTGGCCGCGATCGATTTCGACCTGACCGGCATCCCCGCCGAGCGGCTGAGCATGGTGGGGGCGATCGACAGCCCCATTCCCATCCACACGCTGTTCACCGGCATGCTGTTCATCCAGATCTTCTATTGGTCGACCAACCAGATCATCACCCAGAAGGCGATGACCGCGCCGACAGTGCGAGAAGCGCAAAAAGGCGTGCTGGCTGCAGCGGTGATCCGCATCCTCATCATCCCCGCCATCGTGGTGATCCCCGGCGTGGTTGCCTACAAGCTGTTCGGGGATGTCAACGACGCCGCCTATGGCATGGTCGTCGCCCGTGTCCTGCCCGACTGGCTGTCGGGTGCCTTCGCCGCGATGATGGCCGCGGCGGTGATCGCGCACACCGCGGCGATCCTCAACGGCACCGTCGCGCTCTATACCGTCGATTTCCACAGCCAGTTTGTCTCCCCGCTGACCGATGCCCGCCGCGTCGCCACCGCGACGACCATTGCGCTGACGATCAGCTCGATCGCACTGGTCCCGGTATTCGCCAACGCGACCAGCATCATCAATCTGCTGCAGCAGCTCAACGGTCTTGCCTCGATGCCGATCCTCTCGGCCTTCATCGCTGGCCTGCTGTTCCGCAATGTCGACGCCCGCGCGGCAGTGGCGGGGGTGGTGTGGGGCTTCGGCTTCTACGCCTTTGCCACCGGCGTGCTGATTGCGGACGGGATCACGCCGCCTTGGTTCCACTACATCGACGCGATGCTGGTAACGCTGGTCAGCTCGGTGATCGCGGCGCTCTCGGTGAACCGGCTCGCCTTCGGCAACCGCGCGGAATGGATCGGCTTTTCCGCATTCCGCTCGACGCCGGACGCCGGGGCGCACTGAACTACCCGCTGCCGCCAGCGGGCGCGGGTCGGAACAGAGGCGGTCGCTCGTCCGTCAGGGTTGCGGCAGCACCCGGTTGGCGACCAACTGCTCGACCACCGCAGGGTCGGCCAGCGTCGATGTATCGCCCAGGCTGCCGATTTCATTCTCGGCAATCTTGCGCAGGATGCGGCGCATGATCTTGCCGCTGCGGGTCTTGGGCAGGCCGGGGGCGAATTGCAGCGCGTCGGGGGTGGCGATGGGGCCAATCTCCTTGCGCACCCACTGCCGCAATTCCTGTCGCAGCGCCTCGCTGTCCGGCTCGCCGGCGTTGAGCGTGACATAGGCATAAATGCCCTGGCCCTTGATGGCGTGCGGCATGCCGACGACGGCGGCCTCGGCGACCTTGGGATGGGCAACCAGCGCGCTTTCGACCTCGGCGGTGCCCATGCGATGCCCGGAGACGTTGATCACGTCGTCGACCCGGCCGGTGATCCAGTAATAGCCGTCCGCGTCGCGGCGGCAGCCATCGCCGGTGAAATATTTGCCGGGATAGGTGGTGAAATAGGTCTGGAAGAACCGCTCATGGTCTCCCCACACCGTGCGCATCTGGCCCGGCCAGCTTGCCGTGAGGCACAGATTGCCATCGGTTGCGCCGTCCAGCACCTTGCCTTCGGCATCGACAAGCTGCGGGAAGACACCCGGCAACGGCTTGGTCGCCGAGCCGGGCTTGAGGTCGGTGGCGCCGGGCAGGGGAGAGATCAGCGCCCCGCCGGTCTCGGTCTGCCACCAGGTGTCGACGATCGGGCAGCGGCTATCGCCGACAACGCGGTGGTACCACTCCCACGCCTCGGGATTGATCGGCTCACCCACCGTGCCCAGCAGACGGATCCGGCTGCGGTCATGCCGCGTCACCCAATCGTCGCCTTCGCGCATCAGCGCGCGGATCGCGGTGGGGGCGGTGTAGAAGATGGTGACGCCCAGCCGGTTGGCGGTCTCCCAGAAGCGGCCATGGTCGGGATAGTTGGGGACGCCGTCGAACATCACCGACGTCGCGCCGTTGGACAGCGGGCCGTAGACGACATAGCTGTGCCCGGTGACCCAGCCGACATCGGCGGTGCACCAGAACAGGTCCCCTTCGCGAAAATCGAAGATCAGATCGAAGGTCATCGTCACCCACAACAGGTAACCACCGGTGGTGTGCAGCACGCCCTTGGGCTTGCCGGTCGATCCGCTGGTGTAGAGGATGAACAGAGGGTCTTCCGCGTTCATCGGTTCGGGCGGGCAGTCAGGCGATGCCGCCGCGCGTGCCTCTTCGTAGCGGATGTCCCGTCCGTCGATCATCGGCACGTCGGCGCCTGTCCGCTTGACGACGATGACCCGCTGCACGCTGGGGCAATGCGTGAGCGCGGCGTCGACATTGGCCTTGAGGGGGATGCGCTTGCCGCCGCGCGCGCCTTCATCGGCGGTGATCACCAGCGATGAATCGCAATCCTGGATGCGGCCCGCCAGACTGTCGGGGGAGAATCCGCCGAACACCACCGAATGGATCGCGCCGATCCGCGCACAGGCCAGCATGGCGAAGGCCGCCTCCGGGATCATCGGCATGTAGATGGTCACCCGGTCGCCCTTGCGCACGCCCTGCGCCTTCAGAATATTGGCGAAGCGGCACACTTCCTCGTGCAGCTGGCGATAGGTGATGCGCCGTCCTTCGCCCGGCTCGTCGCCTTCGAAGACGATCGCGGTCTGGTCCGCGCGGGTGGCGAGATGCCGGTCGATGCAGTTGACGGTCAGGTTCAGCTCTCCGTCCTCAAACCAGCGGATGCCGAAATCGGCCTCGTCGAATGACCAGTTGCCGGCCCGCGTCGGGGCCTTCATCCACTCCAGCCGCTGCGCCTGCTCGGCCCAGAAGGCATCGGGATTATCGCGCGCCTCCGCCACCAGCCGGTCATAGTCGGCGGGCTTGATACGCGCGGCCGCGCCAAAATCTGCCGGAACGGGATAGATTGCTTCGGCCATTCGATTGTCCCTCATTTCCAGTCCGCACGGGTCGAGCGTTTATATGGTGGGGCCGTCCTAACCAGCGATGGGGACAGGCGGCAAGGCCTTGCGCGGGAAGGGTGAAGCGATAGGGTGCCCGCCAAGGCGCGAGACGCCACCCCGGGGGAGCCAGACATGACCGACACGACCGACGCCACGGCGCTACCCCTGCATCATCCGGCGACGCAAAGCGAAAAGAAGGTCATCCTCGCCTCCTCGCTCGGCACCGTGTTCGAATGGTATGATTTCTACCTCTACGGGCTGGTCGCGACCTACATCAGCAAGGTGTTCTTCGCCGGGGTGGATGAGACCACCGGCTTCATCTTCGCGCTCGCGACCTTTGCCGCCGGTTTCGCGGTGCGGCCGTTCGGGGCGCTGGTGTTCGGGCGCATCGGCGATCTGGTCGGGCGCAAGAACACCTTCCTGGTGACCATGGGCATCATGGGCCTGTCGACCTTCTGCGTCGGCCTGCTGCCCGGCTATGAGACCATCGGTATCGCGGCGCCGATCATCCTCGTCGCATTGCGCCTGCTGCAAGGGCTGGCGCTGGGCGGGGAATATGGCGGTGCGGCCACCTATGTCGCGGAGCATGCGCCGGAGGGCAAGCGCGGGCTCTATACCAGCTGGATACAGACCACCGCGACGCTGGGACTGTTCGCCGCGCTGCTGGTGGTGATCGGCCTGCGCGTCACCATCGGCGAGGATGCGTTCGGGGCATGGGGCTGGCGCGTCCCGTTCCTCATCTCCATCCTGCTGCTCGGCATTTCGCTGTGGATCCGCCTGCAGCTCAGCGAGAGCCCGGTGTTCCAGAAGATGAAAGCGGAGGGCACCACCTCCAAGGCGCCGCTGACCGAGGCGTTCGGGCGCTGGAGCAACCTCAAGATCGTGCTGATCGCGCTGGTCGGCGCGGTCGCGGGGCAGGCGGTGGTGTGGTACACAGGGCAATTCTACGCACTGTTTTTCCTTGAAAAAACACTGCGCGTCGACCCGGCGACGGCCAATATATTGGTGGCAATCGCCCTGCTGCTGGGCACGCCCTTTTTCGTGATTTTCGGCTGGCTGTCGGACCGCATCGGGCGCAAGCCGATCATCCTGACCGGCTGCGCGCTGGCAGCGCTGACCTATTTCCCGGCGTTCGAGATGCTGACCGAGGCCGCCAATCCGGCCCTGGCGCGCGCGCAGGCCACCGCGCCGGTAGCGGTGGTGACGGATGATGCCGATTGCTCGGTGCAGTTCGATCCGGTCGGCAAGAACAAGTTCGACAGCCGCAGTTGCGATATCGCCAAAAGCTTCCTCGCCAAGAATGGCATCAGCTACCGGCGGGTGGATGCGGTGCCCGGCACGGAGGCCAGCATCCGCATCGGCGATCGCGCCTTTGTCGCACCCGATCCGGCTGCGGCAAGCGGGCCAGAGCGGGCAGCCGCGATCGCCGCCTATCAGGATGAGGTCCGCGCCGCGCTCACCGCCGCCGGCTACCCGGCATCGGCTGCCGACGACGAGATCGACAAGCCGCTGGTCGTGGCCATCCTCTTCTACCTCGTGCTGCTGGTGACCGCCGTCTATGGCCCGATCGCGGCGATGCTGGTGGAATTGTTCCCCAGCCGCATCCGCTACACCTCGATGTCGCTGCCCTATCATATCGGCAACGGCTGGTTCGGCGGCTTCCTGCCGACCACGGCCTTTGCGATGGTCGCCGCGACCGGGGACATCTATTATGGCCTCTGGTATCCGGTGGTGGTCGCGGTCGTCACCTTGCTGCTAGGGCTCGTCCTGCTACCCGAAACCTATCGTCGCCGGATCGAAGACTGAAGGCGGTCAGGGCGCGTCGTCGCGCTCGGTCGTGCGCCGCTTGCGTTCGGATGCGGCATGGCAGGCGAGACCATGGCAGCAGCCATGGTCTTCCATCGGCGGCGCGCGATCGACGGGGATCGAGACGCTGACGCCCGGCAGGCCGCAGACCGACAGCATGATCCCGCCCGCAGCCGGCGGCGCGGCCGGCATGGCGAGGGCTATTGCACCGATCAGCGACGGCCAACGGTAGCTCATGGGGCAGCCGGCCCGTCATCGTCGATCAGGATGCGCATCGCCGCGCCGTCGGGATCGTCGAACTGGCCGTTACGCAGCGCCCACTGGAAAGCGACGAGCCCGAGCAGGCCCATGCCGAGCGCGATGGGGATGAGGACGGCAAGCCCGGTCATCGTATCGCTCCCGCCAGCCGGAGCGAGTTGGCGACGACGATCAGCGAGGAGATGGACATCGCCGCCGCGGCGATCAGCGGGGTGACCAGCCCGGCCATCGCCAGCGGCACGGCGAGCAGGTTATAGCCGACCGCCAACGCGAAATTCTGCCTCACCACCGCCTGCGTCGCGCGTGCGGCGCGCACGGCGCGGGGAATGGCGAGCAGGCTGTCGCCCATGAAGACGAGGTCTGCCGCCTGCTGTCCGACATCGCTGGCGCTGGACGGGGCCATGGAGACGTGCGCGGCGGCCAGGGCAGGGCCGTCGTTGAGCCCGTCGCCGACCATCAGCAGCCGTGCCCCTGCGCGCTGCAGGCGCTCGATCAGCGCCAGCTTTTCGTCCGGCCGCGCGTCCGGGACGGCGGTGAGGCCGAGCGTGCGGGCGATGCCTGCCACCGCCGCGGGCTTGTCCCCAGAGACGATCATCCCCGCGATGCCCAGCCCGGCGAGGCCGGCCAGTGCCGCTTGCGCATCGGGGCGCAGCGGGTCGCTGAAGCGGATAATGTAGGTCGGCTGGCCGCCCTCGCTGAACGCGACGGTCAGCACCCCCGCATCGGCCGGCCCAAGCGGCCGGGTAAGCGCGACCTCGCGCCCCGCGTCATTGCCGCGCACTCCATCGCCCGCAATTTCGGAGATGTCGGCCAATCGGGCAGCCTCGACACCTTCGTCCCGCAGCGCCTGCGCCAGCCCGCGGCTGAGCGGGTGATGGCTGGTCTGCGCCAGCGCCAGCATCAACCGCTTCTGGCGCCCGTCGAAGTCGCCGAGATTCTGCGGCATCGGCCGCCCCAGGGTCAGCGTGCCGGTCTTGTCGGTAATGAGCCGGTCGGCCTCCGCCAGCCGTTCGAGCGCGCTGCCGTCCTTGACCAATATGCCCAGCTTCATCAGCGCGCCCGACGCGACGACCTGCGCTACCGGCACGGCCAGCCCGAGTGCGCAGGGGCAGGTGATGATCAGCACGGCGATGGCGACCAGCAGCGATTGGTGCACCCCGGCACCCGCGATCATCCAGCCGGTAAAGGTCAGCGCGGCGAGCGTGTGGACGGCGGGCGCATAAAGGCGCGAGGCGCGGTCGGCGATGCGGACGTAGCGCGATCGGTGCTGCCCGGCATCGGCCATAGCGCGGGCCAGCCCGGCGATGGCACGGTCCTCACCCGCCGCATCGACGCGGACGGTGAAGGGGCCGTCGAGCGCGAGCATGCCGGCGAGCAGCCGGCTGCCAGGCATGACGGGGACAGCGGCGCTCTCACCGGTGAGGATGGCGGCGTCGCAGCGTCCCTCGCCGGTCAGCACCACGCCGTCGGCAGCAAGCCGTTCGCCGGCAGCGACCAGCATGGTCGCGCCTGGCCGGATCATATCGGCGGGGTGCCAGCGGGCTGTGCCATGATCGTCGATCAGCATCGCCCCCGGCGCGCTCGCCTGCATCAGCGCCGCCGCGCCGGCGCGGGCGCGCTCGCGCATCATCCCGTCGAGCACTCGGCCCGCGAGCAGGAAGAACAGCAGCATGATCGCGCCGTCGAACCAGGCATGCTCGCCGTGCGTCGCGGTCTCATAAAGCGACATGGCGGTGGCGAGCGTCACGCCGATCGAGATCGGCACATCCATGTTGGTCCGCCCGTGCTTCAATGCGGACCAGGCAGAGGCAAAGAAGGGCCGGCCCGACCAAGCGATGGCGGGCACCGCGATCGCGGCGGACAGCCAGTGGAACAGGTCGCGGCTTGCCGCCGCGGCTCCCGACCAGACGCTGACCGACAGCAGCATCACGTTCATCGCGGCGAAGCCGGCCACGGCCAGCGCGCTCAGTAGACGCCTGTGCTCGTTGTCGGCCTCGGGCACCCCGGCCAGCGGATGCCCTTCGAAGCCCAGCCGGTCGAGCGCGGCAACCAGATCGGGCACCGCAAGCTCGGGCACATGGGCGATGCGGACCTGCTTCAAGCCGAAGTCGACGCGCGCCGCGACAATGCCGGGCTCTTGCGCCAGCCCCTGCTCCAGCTTGGCGATGCAGCCGGCGCAGCGCATGCCGGGCACGGCGAGGCGGGTTTCGGCGCAAGGCTGCGGTTCCGCCGCTACGCGGGCGACCCGGCTCATGAGAGGTCTGCCGCGATACGCATCGTCCGGCCGCCGCGCACGATGGTGACGATCAGTTGCCAGCGGCCGTAGCCCAGCGCGGATGTGCATCGGAAGCCGCCTTGCTGCTCGGCAAAGGCGAGATGCCGGTCGGGGAGGCGACCCAGCGGATGTCGGGCAATGGCAGAAACGGTCGCCCCGTCCAGCGGCCGCCCGTCGCGGTCATGCGCCATGACCAGCACCGTGCCTTGCGCATCGCGCTGCACCGTCGCCTGCCAGCCCAGCGACTGTTCATCGCGCGCTTCGGCCAGCCAGGTGTTGAAATTCTGGCTGGCGACATAGCTGTTGTCGACCACCGTGCCGCCGAACGTCCCGATGGCGAGCCGCGCCATCAGCAGATTGACGGCGATGACCACACTGAAAAAAATAACGAGGATCGCCGCCATGTGGCGGCCGGTGAATGGTCGCGGGCTAATCGTCGCCATCGTCTTCATCCTCATGGTCCGGTCGTTCGAACGTGACGCCGTGGCTATCCGCTCCGCCCTCGGCGTCGAGCGCGCGGACGGTGAAGGCAAAATCCTCGCGCTCCGGCCCCCGTCCCGGCGCGACGGCGAAGACGGTGAGCCGGGCGACAGAGTCGGCGGGAACACGCACGGTCAGCGCGCGCGTGGCCGATGCGGGCAGGGCATCGCGCAGCCAGATGCGCCCCTCATCCAGTCCCGCCAGCCCGACCTCCATGGTGCGTGGCCGCGATTCCATGTTGCGCAGTTTCAGCGTGTAGCTGTTGCGGATGTCTCCGGCGGAAAGCTGGACATAGACCGGGTTGCGCTCATGGCTGGCGCTGATGTCGATGCGGGTGCGGTTGCCCAAAGCGAGCAAGAGGCCGAGGCCGATCCCGGCCCATACGCCGAAATAGACGAGCGTCCGCACGCGCAGCAGCGTCTTCAGCGTCGGCGTCGGCGGTTCTCCGCGTTTCTCCTTCTCCGCGTCGGCCAGCGTCGCATAGTCGATCAGCCCGCGCGGGCGGCCGACCTGCGCCATCACACTGTCACAGGCATCGATGCACAGCGCGCAGGTGATGCAGCCGATCTGCGGGCCCTCGCGGATGTCGATGCCGGTCGGGCAGACCGCGACGCACTGGTTGCAGTCGATGCAGTCGCCATAGACACCCGGGTGCGCCTGTGCGGCCTTCAGGCTGCCGCGCTTTTCCCCGCGCCAGTCCTTGTAGGTGACGGTGAGCGAACGTTCGTCGAGCATCGCCGTCTGGATGCGGGGCCAGGGGCACATGTAGATGCACACCTGCTCGCGCATGAAGCCGCCGAGGATGAAAGTGGTAAGCGTGAGGATGCCGACCGTCGCATAGGCGACCGGGGCGGCGTTGCCGCTCCAGAAATCGCGCACCAAAGTCGGCGCGTCGGCAAAATATAGGATCCACGCGCCGCCGGTCCAGAAGGCGATGACCAGCCAGACCGTCCATTTGGAGAGGCGTTTGCCGACCTTCTCCGGACCCCAGGGGGCGTTGGCCAGCCGGACCTGGGCATTCCGGTCCCCGTCGATGAAGCGCTCGACATGCTGGTAGAGATCGGTCCACACCGTCTGCGGGCAGGCATAGCCGCACCAGGCGCGTCCGACCGCGGAGGTGACGAGGAACAGGCCGACCCCGGCCATGATCAGCAGCCCGGCGACATAATAGAATTCGTGCGGCCAGATCTCGATGCCGAACATGTAGAAGCGGCGGTGCGCGAGATCGACCAGCACCGCCTGATTAGGCGCATAGGGGCCGCGGTCCCAGCGGATCCACGGGGTGACGTAATAGATCGCCAGCGTCACCGCCATGATCGCCCATTTCAGACGGCGGAAGGGGCCGTCGACCGCCTTGGGGTAGACGCCCTTGCGCTTCTGATACTGGCCGAGCGGCGAGTTGGTGATGTCTTCGATGGCGCTCATTGCCCGCTCGTTTCAGCTCCGCCTGCAGGCGTGGCCGCAGCCGGAGTTGCTTCGCCACCGCCCAGCGAGTGGACATAGGCGGCAAGCATCTTGATGGTGGTGGCGTCGAGGCGATGGCCCCAGCGCGGCATCACCCCCTGGCGGGCGTTGGTGACGGTCTGGGTCAGCGTCGCGCGATCGCCGCCGTACAGCCAGATGGCATCGTTGAGGCGCGGTGCGCCGAGCGCGCGGGTGCCCTCGCCGCCGGCACCGTGGCAGACGGCGCAATTGTCCGCGAACAATTGCGCGCCGCGTACGGACGAGGCGCTGGCCCGTTCCGCACCGGACAGGGTCCGGACATGGCTGACCACATCCTGCACCTGCGCCGCCGTCAATATGCCGTCGCGACCGAAGGCAGGCATCAGCGACATCCGGGTCGCATCATGGTCGGGGTTGCGGATGCCATGCTCCAGCGTGAGCTGGATGGCCTGCAGATCGCCGCCCCACAGCCAGTCGTCGTCGTTGAGATTGGGGTAGCCCGACGATCCCGCCGCGCCGGTGCCGTGGCACTGCACGCAATGCACGCGGAACGCCGCCCGCCCGCCCTCGATCGCCGCCTGCAGCAGGTCCGGCCGGGCGGGCAAAGCGGTGATGTCGGTGGCGGCGAGTGCGCGCATCAGCGGGGCGCGGCGCTGCTGTTCGGCAGCAAGCTCGGCTTCGAGCTGGCCACGGCTGGACCAGCCGAGCACGCCATGGGTCGCGCCGTTCAGCATTGGCCAGGCCGGATAGGCAATGACATAGCCGATGGCGAAGACGATGGTGAGGTAGAAGGTCCACAGCCACCAGCGCGGCAGCGGCGTGTTGAGCTCCTCGATGCCGTCCCACTCATGGCCGACCGTCTGCGTGCCGGTCGCCTCGTCGATGCGCTGCGTGTCAGCCATGGCTTTCGTCCTCGTCGAAGATCAGGTTGGCGGCGTCGCGGTTGCGAAGTCCGGCACCGGGCCGGAACGGCCAGGCGGCCAGCCCCAGGAAAATGATGGTCATCGCCAGCAGCCCCCAGCTGTCGGCGAAATGGCGCAGCGTGTCGTAGGTCGAGCTCACCGTTCGACCTCCTGTGCACGCACGCTGTCGAAATCGACCAGCGTGCCCAGCATCTGCAGATAGGCCACCAGTGCATCCATTTCGGTCACCTGCGACGGATTGCCGTCGAAATCGCGGACCTGCACCTTGGCGTAGCGGCTGCGCAGCCCGCTGGCGTCGGCCGACGGATCGGCTTGGGCGGCAAGATCCTCGTTCGCGGCATCGATCGCGGCCTGGGTATAAGGCACCCCGACGCTGGTGTTGACCGCGAGGTCGCTGCGCATGTCGCCGGCGTCGAGCGCCCGCTCGCGCAGGAAGGCATAGGTCGGCATGTTCGATTCCGGCACCACGCTGCGCGGATCGGTCAGATGCTGGACATGCCATTCGTCCGAATAGCGTCCGCCGACGCGGGCAAGGTCCGGCCCGGTGCGCTTGGAGCCCCATTGGAAGGGGTGGTCGTACATCGACTCCGCGGCCAGGCTGTAATGGCCATAGCGCTCCACCTCGTCACGGAAGGGGCGGATCATCTGGCTGTGGCAGTTGTAGCAGCCTTCGCGGATATAGATGTTGCGCCCGGCGAGCTCGAGCGGGGTGTAAGGGCGCATGCCCTCGACCTTCTCGATGGTATTGTCGATCCAGAACAAGGGAGCGATCTCGACGATGCCGCCGATGGTCACTACCGCAAAGGCAAGCGCCGCGAGCAGCGTGACGTTGCGCTCCAGTTTCTTGTGGCGTTCTGCAAGATTGGCCATGTCTCTTGTCCTTATCGAGCGGGCGCGAGCGCGGGAGCGGGCAGGGGGTGGTCGCGCGATGCGTCGTGGCGGGTCTCGCCCATCGGCGCCTCGTCGCGCAGCCGACCGGCGATGGTCAGCCAGACGTTGACGACCATGACGATTGCGCCGGAGAGGTAGAGCAGGCCGCCGAAGGCGCGCATCAGATACATCGGCAGCATCGCGGCGACGGTGTCGGCAAAGGACCAGACGAGATAGCAGTCCGCTCCATATTCCCGCCACATCAGCCCCTGCATGATGCCGGAGACCCACATGGCGGCGGCGTAGAAGACGATGCCGACGGTCGCGAGCCAGAAATGCCAGTTTATCATGCGGACCGAGTACAGCCGCTCACGACCCCACAGGCGCGGCACCAGGTAATAGACGCAGGCAAAGGTGATCATGCCGTTCCAGCCCAGCGCGCCGGAGTGGACATGGCCGATGGTCCAGTCGGTATAGTGCGACAGGCTGTTGACTGCCTTGATCGACAGCATCGGCCCTTCGAAGGTGCTCATGCCGTAGAAGGCGAGCGCCATCACCATCATGCGGATGATCGGGTCGGTGCGGACCTTGTCCCACGCGCCGTTGAGCGTCATCAGCCCGTTGATCATCCCGCCCCAGCTGGGCATCCACAGCATGATCGAGAACACCATGCCCAGCGTCTGCGCCCAGTCGGGCAGCGCGGTGTAGTGGAGGTGGTGCGGCCCGGCCCAGATGTAGAGGAAGATCAGCGACCAGAAGTGGATGATCGACAGTCGGTAGGAATAGACCGGCCGCTGCGCCTGTTTCGGCACGAAATAATACATCATGGCCAGGAAGCCGGCGGTCAGGAAGAAACCGACCGCATTATGGCCGTACCACCATTGGGTCAGCGCGCTCTGCACGCCCGCCATCACCGAATAGCTTTTGGAGCCGACCAGGCTGACCGGGATCGAGATGTTGTTGACGACGTGGAGCATCGCCACGGTCAGGATGAAGGAAAGATAGAACCAGTTGGCGACATAGATGTGCGGTTCGCGGCGCTTGATCAGCGTGCCGACGAACACCGCCAGATAGGCGACCCAGACGATCGTCAGCCACAGGTCGACATACCATTCGGGCTCGGCATATTCCTTCGCCTGGGTGATGCCGAGCAGGTAGCCGGTGGCGGCCAGCACGATGAACAGCTGGTATCCCCAGAAGACGAAACGGGCGAGGCCGGGGAAGGCGAGGCGCGCGCGGCAGGTGCGCTGCACGACATAGAAGCTGGTCGCGATCAGCGCGTTGCCGCCGAACGCGAAAATGACTGCCGACGTATGCAAAGGCCGCAACCGGCCGAAGCTGGTCCATTCGAGGCCGAGATTGAGCGCAGGGAAGGCGAGCTGCAGCGCGATGAACAGGCCGGCGGCAAAGCCCGCCATCCCCCAGAACAAGGTGGCGATGACCCCCCAGCGGATCGGGTCATCGTCATAGGTGCCTTCATCGGGCATTTTCAGCAGCCCGCGCGCGGCCGCGCCATAATCCTGCCCGCCGACGGCGAAGCCGAGGCCAAGCAGCGCCGCGACCGCGACAATGCCCATGTGGATGGCGAAGCCGCCATCGACGGCGGTCGCCATGGCGGTGAAGGCGAGCAGCAGGATCAGGAGCCAGATCCCGGCGCGCATCACGGTCGATTCAAGTGTCATCGGTTGCGTTCCCCAGTTGCTTCGCCCGCCCTGCCGCACGGGGCGGGCGCGAACATTGACCCGCGTCAAATTGTGCAGACGCGAAATGAGATGATGCGCGCGATCATACGGCGCTGCTGAACCGGTCTGGCGCCTGCGCCCGATAGGGGTCGAACAGCGCGGCGATGCTGCGCGCATAGGGCCGGGTGGCGTCGGTCGGGATCAGCGACTGGCCGTCCAGCCGGGCGAGGCCATGGGCGGTGAAAGGCGCGAGCATCGCCGCGGCCTCGGCTGCGCCCACCAGCAGCGACAGGTCGGCGGTGCGGTGACACAATATGTCCTCGATCACCATCGCCCGTTCGCGGTCTTCCCGACTGCGCAGGATGCCGAGCGATCCGGCGAGCTGGGCCTGCGACAGGCGCATGCGATAGCGCCCCGCATTCTTCTCGTTCTGGACGATGCGATCGGGGAAAACGCTGATCGCGCTGGCCCCCATGCCGATCAGATGCTCGGCCGGATCGTCGGTGAAGCCTTGGAAATTGCGGCGCAGTCCGCCATTCCGTGCAGCAATCGCCATCGCGTCGGTCGGCAGGGCGAAATGATCGAAGCCCACCGGCACATAGCCCGCCCCGACCAGCCGGTCGAAGCCTTGCGCCGCCATGGCAAAGCGCATCGCCTGATCGGGCAGCGCGCTGGCATCTATCCGCCGCTGCCGGGGCAGCAGGTGCGGTACATGCGCATAGCCGAACAGCGCGATGCGCTCCGGCATCAGCGCGATCGTCTCGTCGAGGGTCGCCGCCAATATCTCGGGTGTCTGGCCGGGCAGACCGTACATCAGGTCGAAATTGATCGACGATACCCCGGCCTGGCGCAGCGCTGCGACGGTGTCCCTGATCAGCCGGGTCGGCTGCACCCGCCCGATGCCCTGCTGGATCGCCGCATCGAAGGTCTGCACCCCCAGGCTGACCCGGCTGACGCCGGCAGCGCCCAGCATCGCAGCCCATCCCGGAGTGAAGCCGCGCGGATCGAGCTCGACCGAGACGATCGGCGCGCCCGTACCGAAGGCGACCAGCACCCGGTCGAGCAGACGCACGAACGCCAGCGGGGAGATCGCATTGGGGCTGCCGCCGCCAAAGGCAATGCGTGCGATGCCGACCGAAGCCGGCATGCGCGCCGCGACCACGTCGATCTCCTGGATCAGCGCGTCGAGGTAGGAGGCGAGGCGCTGCGTGCGGTTGGCGGCGCCGGTGTTGCAGCCGCAATACCAGCAGATCTGCTCGCAGAAGGGGATGTGCAGATAGAGCGACACCGGCTCTTCGACGCCGGCGATACCCACCGCCTGGTCGTCCGCGCCGACCGCGTCGGTGAACTCCGCAGCGGTCGGGAAGCTGGTGTATCGCGGCACGGCGCGGGCGAGCAGGTCGGGATTATAGGGCCACATGCCGGTGACCCTGCCCGCAGTTCGGCCGGCCGGCATTGAGCCAGATCAACAAACTTCTTGTTCGCAATCAATGCAGGCCAGCGGCCGACCCTGCAGGGAGGCGCTCGTATCCGCTGCAGCGCAGTCCAGGGAGGGGCGCGACGATGCGCGGAGGATCAACGAACGCCAAACCAAGAGGATTATCGACGATGACCCACTTCCGCCTGTCTGTTGCCGCTGTTGCGGTTGCAGCCGCCGCGATCGGCCTTGCCGCGCCTGCCGCCGCGCAGGACAACACGCCCGGCTCCATCCAGGTCAAGCTGCTCGGCACCGCGGTGCTGACCGATGGCAAGATCAGCGACGTGCTGGTCGACAGGATCGGCCTGCCGGCCGGCACCCAGACCGCCGCGGATGACAATGTCGTGCCGACCATCGCCATCGAATATTTTGTCGCGCCCAACATCAGCCTGGAAACGATCTGCTGCGTCACCCAGCATGATGTCGACGGGCGCGGCGCGCTGGCAGGGGCCGGGCTCGTCTCCAACGCCACCATCATTCCGGCGACGCTGACGGTCAAATATCATTTCGGTGAGGCTGGCGGCATCCAGCCTTATGTCGGCGCCGGCCCCACCTATTTCCTGTTCATCGACGACGAGCCGGGTGCGACCGCGCAGGCGCTGGGGGCGACCCGGCAGCAGATGAACGACCATTTCGGCGTCGCGCTGCAAGCGGGGATCGACATTCCGGTCAATGGCAGCGGGCTTGCCATCAGCGTCGATGCCAAGCGTTACTTCCTCAGCACCACCGCCCACTGGTTCAACGCGGCGGGAACCGAAGTGCTGGCGACGCGCCATCGCATCGATCCCTGGCTGCTGAGCGCTGGCATCGCCTACCGCTTCTGAGAGCGGGCGGTCAGGCGACAGGCTGCCGCGTCGCCGGGGGGCGGCGCGGCAGTCGCTCGTTTCAGCCGGCGAGGTCTATGAGCGCGTCGCGATCGAGGATGACGATGTCGCGGCGCGAGGGCAGGTCGATCACGCCGTCGGTGCGCAGCCGGGTCAGCTGGCGGCTCACCGTCTCGATGGTCAGCCCCAGGATGTCGGCGATCTGTTGGCGCCCGAACGGCAGGGTGAAGCTGCGCAACGGCCCCCCGTCGATGCTGCACCCCTTGTCGACCAGCCGCTCGGAAATTTCGATGAGGAAGGTGGCGACCTTTTCCGACGCGGATTTGCGCCCCAGCAGCAGCATCCAGTGCCGCGCCCGGTCGAGCTCGGTCAGCGTGCGCTGCAGCAGCTTGTGCTCCAGTTGCGGATGGCCGCGGGCGAACTGGTCGAAATCGGAGCGGGTGAAGGTGCACACCCGGGCATCGGTCAGCGCCGTCACCGTGTGGTGGCTGGTCGTGCCGAATGGCCGCCCGATGAAATCCGCCGGATAGACGATGCCGACAATCTGCTCGCGCCCGTCGCCGGTGCCGGTGGACAGCTTGAGCACGCCTTCGATGACATTGGCGACGAGCAGCGAATCATCGCCTTCCCACATCAGCGCTTGGCCCTCGCCGATCGTGCGCATGCGCCCGATGCGATTGAGCGCGCCGACCTCATGCGCATCGAGTACCGAACAGATCGCGCGATTGCGGACCAGGCATGTGTCGCAGTTCGTCATACTCCGGCAGGTAGCAGTATGTTGAAAAACAGCCAAGCGATTGAGTTGCCGTGGTCACAGCGAGACGGCCTTTCCGCGTGCGGCAAAAGGTTGACAGCAGCCAAGTTTTGCAGGCAACGACCCCAAAGTTGGACCAGAACCCGCAGCTGGAAGGGCAGCACAATGATTTGGCACCGCAAAGATGATTGGGTCGGTTCGCAAGTCGATGACAGCTTTGTCATGATCCACATTGCCACCGGCCAGTATATCGCCATGAATTCGACGGCGGCCGCGGTCTGGGAAGTGCTCGAGCAGCCAAGCGACGAGGACACCATCGTGGCGAGACTGGTCGAACAGTTCGACGTCGAGCCCGATCAGTGCCGCGAGTCGGTGCGACGGTTGATGGCGGATTTCGAACAGCGCGAGCTGGTCGGGCAGAATTGAGCGCTCAGCGCGCGGCGACGTTGCGGGCGCGCGCTGACGGGGTATCGCGCAGCATGTCGATGATCGGACCGTCGCTTGTCGCCCGGAAGCCGAGGCGCTGGTAAAGCCGCCGCGCGGGATTGTCCGCCACCACCTCGATCCGCGCAGGCCGGCGCAGCGCGTCGGCCACCTCCAGCCATGATCGCATCATGTGGACGCCTGCCGCGCCGACGCGCCGGTCCGGCAGCACCGCGATGTCGATGCCATGGACCGCGCCCGTGCCAGACCAGTCGACCATGATCCTCCCCGTCGGGCCATGCCGATCCCCGACGATGCGGCGCATCGCGGCCGGGTGGTTGGTGGTGTGCGCACCGATCTGGAGCCGGGCCTGCTGCTCGAGCAGAAAGGGGGGCAGCTGGCCTGCCATCGGCGAGCAGGCGCAGAACAGGTCGATCAGAAAACCGAGGTCGGCCGTTGTCTCCGCGCGAACCGACATGGCCGGGGCGCGGCGCGCCATTTCCCGATCGAAGGCGGCGGCCGGATCGATGATGGTCCCGGCAGGCGAGGTTGCTGGTTGCATTGGCGATGCCCCTTGTCGCAAGGTGTCCACGAAGCGCAACGACCGGCGAGTGATGCAATGACGATTCAGCCTTTGACCATCGACGATTTTCTGCCGCATGTCGGCAAGCAGTTCCGGGCGGATTGCACACCGGCCGAGGTCGATATCAAGCTGATCGAGGCAAGTCCGTTGACCGACCGGCAATTGTCCGCGCGGGTTCCGTTCCTGCTGATTTTCCACACGCCGCCGGAACGGCTGCTGATGTCCGGCATCTACACCATGCAGTGCGCAGGGTTCGGCCCGGTGCAGGTACAGATCGGCGACATGCTGCCGCCCAACGGATCGGCGCCGGGCTATTATTACCAGGCCGTGTTCAACTGAACGCGGCCGGCGGAACGACGTGCGTGCCCGGCCGCCAGGGCCGCGCACGCACGCGCCGATGTGTCAGTTCCGCGACGGGAAGATGCCCTGCAGCGCGATCACATGGGTGACGGCGAGGTAGGGGCTGAGGTTGCTGAACGGCTGGCTGTTGCCGGTCATGCCGATCGAGCCGCCGGCGAGCGACGTGTCCACCGCCGTGCCGGCCGGGGCATAGATCGCCGGGTTGGCGTTGACCGCGGTGTCGAGATCGACCGAGCGGGCGATGACCGCATTCTGCGTGGCCTGCTGCAGCGTCGACTTCACCGTTCCCGACACATTGAGGGAGTGGGTGTGGCCAGGCAGGTTGGCCATGGTCAACGTGACATTCTGCGTGCCGCCATTCTGGCCGAGCGTCACCGGCGACAAGCCGGCGCCATTGCCCCAGTGCGTCATCGAGCGGCCCTGCAGATCGGGCAGATTGAACGTGGTCTGGCCGTTGCCGCCGAAAGTGGTCCCCAGCAGCGCGAACAGCGCCGAATTCTGGGAAATCGCCATCTGCTGACCGTTGCACATGGCATAGCCGCGCGGGGCGTAGTTCCATCCGCCCTGAATGATCTGGCCGATAAATGGTTCGCTCATTTTGCATCCTCCTTTTGGGAAAACGACGCCGCCTAATGAGCCTGCACGCCTGTGGTCATGACGAGCACCGGTTGCCAAGCAAAGCAATGCGCCAGGCTTGGTCAGCCGCTGCCCTCGATCAGACTCCAGTCGTTATTGCCCCGTCGCCTGCGCAGGCTATCGCAAAGCCATGGGGGCTGCAATGCATTGAATGGCAAGGCCCGTTACAGTTGCGTTGCGTTCCGATGCCGTCGCTCCGACTGTCGTCAGGGCTGCGCGCAGCATCGCGCTCCGCCGGAGACGATCTGCCGTACGCGGCGGTGTCGCAAGCGACGGCTCCGCGTCCAACCCGCTTCGCGCACGTGGACGGACGGGACGCTCAGAAGGCCACTTCGTCCGCGGAATGGATCACCGTGCCGAGGATGCCATAATCCTTGGCCTCGTCGGTCGACATCCAGTAGTCGCGGTCGATGTCGGCGCGCACGCGCTCGATGTCCTGGCCGGTCGCCGTGCTGATCACCTGCGCCAGGCGCTCGCGCATCTTGATGATTTCCTTGGCCTGGATCTCGATGTCGACGGCCCGCCCGCCGGCCCCGCCCGATGGCTGGTGGATCAGGAAACGGGTGTTGGGCAGGCAGAAGCGCCGTTCCTTGGCCGCGCCGAGGAAGATGTGGGTGCCCGCGCTCGCCACCCAGCCGGTGCCGATCACCGCGACCGGCGATTTGATGTAGCTGATCAGGTCATGGATCGTATCGCCCGACTCGACATGGCCGCCGGGCGAGTTGATCAGGATTTTGATCGGATCGTGGCTGATGAAATCGAGATAGAGCAGCTGCGTCGCCACCCGCTCCGCCAGCTTCTGGTCGATGCCGCCGAAGATCAGCACGGTGCGCGCTTCCAGGAACTTCGCCATCAGGGCCGGGGTGCCGACTGGGTTGGGGCGATCGACCTCTTCCTCGTCGTCGAGGTGGAAGGGCTGGGTCAGGTTGGTCAGCAAGCGGATTCTCCGGCAGCATGTGCAGTGGCTTGAAGCGGATAGGTGCGGGGCGAGCGGCTTTGCCCGTCCCATCACTCAGGTCGTGGGCTTAGCGAGTGGATTCAAGGGGCGCAATGACCGGCGGCGTGCCGGGGCGGGTTGGGGCTTGAACCTTGCCGTGCAACACAAGATATAGGCAGCCAGACTTGCCACCAAGGACACACGATGCACCCCTCCAATCTCATCATCCCCAGCGTCACCGAACAGACCGGCCGTGGGGAGCAGCGCTGGGACATCTACTCGCGCCTGCTGCGCGACCGCATCGTCTTCGTCGATGGCGGCATCGAGGACCAGATGGCGTCGATCGTCGTCGCCCAGCTGCTGTTCCTCGAGTCGGAAAATCCGAACAAGGACATCTGGATGTACATCAACTCGCCGGGCGGGGTGGTGACCAGCGGCATGGCGATCCATGACACGATGAATTACATCCGCCCCAAGGTCGGCACCGTTTGCATCGGCCAGGCCGCGTCGATGGGCAGCTTCCTGCTCGCCGCGGGCGAGCCCGGCATGCGCTTTGCGCTGACCAACGCGCGGATCATGGTGCACCAGCCGTCGGGCGGGGCCCGCGGCATGGCGTCCGATATCGAGATCCAGGCGCGGGAGATCCTGCGCATCCGCAAGCGGATGAACGAACTGTACGTCAAATATACCGGCCAGCCGATCGAGGCGGTCGAACGCGCGATGGACCGGGATACGTTCCTCGAAGCCGACGAGGCCAAGGCCTTCGGCCTAGTCGATCAGGTGTTCGACAAGCGGCCCGCGCCTGCCGACGCGGGCTGAACGGCGGTACAGGTACGGTAAATGGCCGTCCCGCCAACCGCTCGTTCATGATAATGTCTTATTGTAATCTCCCCTTCGCACCGTAGGATGGGGAGGACGACGGGCTTTGCCCGCCTCTGGACGAAAGAATTATGACCAAACTCTCCGGCTCCGATTCCAAGAGCACCCTCTACTGCAGCTTCTGCGGGAAGTCTCAGCATGAGGTGCGCAAGCTGATCGCCGGGCCGACCGTGTTCATCTGCGATGAGTGCGTCGAACTGTGCAACGACATCATCCGCGAGGAGGCCAAGGGCGCCGCGGTTGCCAAGAAGGGGGGCGGCGTGCCGTCCCCGCGCGAAATCTGCGACGTGCTCGACGATTATGTCATCGGGCAGTTCGCGGCCAAGCGCGTGCTCTCGGTCGCGGTGCACAACCACTACAAGCGGCTGAATCACTCGGGCAAGGGCGACGATGTCGAACTGGCCAAGTCCAACATTCTGCTCGTCGGCCCGACCGGTTGCGGCAAGACGCTGCTGGCGCAGACGTTGGCGCGCACCTTTGACGTGCCCTTCACCATGGCCGATGCGACGACGCTGACCGAGGCCGGCTATGTCGGTGAGGATGTCGAGAACATCATCCTCAAGCTGCTGCAGGCTGCCGACTATAATGTCGAAAAGGCGCAGCGCGGCATCGTCTACATCGACGAGATCGACAAGATCAGCCGCAAGGCCGAAAATCCGTCGATCACCCGCGACGTTTCGGGCGAGGGCGTCCAGCAGGCGCTGCTCAAGATGATGGAGGGCACCATCGCCAGTGTGCCGCCGCAGGGCGGGCGCAAGCATCCCCAGCAGGAATTCCTGCAGGTCGACACCACCAACATCCTGTTCATCTGCGGCGGCGCGTTCGCGGGGCTGGAGCGGATCATCGGCGACCGTCTGGAAGGCAAGTCGATCGGCTTCGGCGCGCATGTCGCCGCGCCCGACGAGCGCCGCACCGGCGAGCTGCTGCGCAAGACCGAGCCCGAGGATCTGCTGAAGTTCGGCCTCATCCCCGAATTCGTCGGCCGCCTGCCGGTCATCGCCACGCTCGAGGATCTCGACGAGCCGGCGCTGGTCAAGATCCTGTCCGAGCCAAAGAACGCGCTGGTCAAACAGTATCGCAAGCTGTTCGAGCTGGAAGATGTCGGCCTCAGCTTCACCGACGACGCTCTGAGCGCGGTCGCCAAGAAGGCGATCCAGCGCAAGACCGGCGCACGCGGTCTGCGCTCGATCGTCGAGGCGATCCTGCTCGATACCATGTTCGATCTGCCCCAGCTCGACGGGGTCAGCGAGATTGTGATCGACAAGGATGTGGTCGGCGGCACCAAGGAGCCGATTCGTGTCTTTTCGCAGACGGATCGGGTGGGGGCCGGCGACGCCGCCTGACGTCAGGCCGATTTTCGCGGCGGTGTGACTTTTTTGCACCGTCTCGAAATATGACAGAACCCGCAGAAATCGGACGGTTGCCGCCTTTCGCGGGGGGCGGCCACGCCGTTCTGACGAGCCGACGGGCCGGGAAACGCAGGCGATTGCTGCGACTGTAAAAATTCGGACACATTCTTTAGCCAGAGGCGCCATCAAGCCGGACATCCGCACGACCGGGAGAGTGCATTTGCATCCAAGCGGGGCCGGGAACGAACCAAGCAGAGGCAGGCGGCGATGAAGCCGTGCTGCCCTTCTGTTGTGTAGCCACGATTTGACCAGTCAGTGTCAGGGGAACCAGCATGAACATGCGCATTTATCTCGCGGCCAGCGTAGCCGGCCTCACGCTCGCCACCGCGATCGCCACGCCCGCCGCCGCCCAGGAAACCACATCGTCGGTGCGCGGCACCGTCGAAGGTGACGGTTCGCCCGTCGCTGGCGCCCAGGTGACCATCGTTCACGAACCCTCGGGCACGACTTTCTCGACCACTACCGCTGCAGACGGCAGCTTCTCGGCCAGCGGTCTGCGCCTCGGCGGCCCGTTCACCGTGTCGGTCGAAGCCGCCGGTTTTGAAGGCGGTCAGGTTACCGATCTTTATCTGCAGGCTGGCCAGCCTTTCCGTCTGCCGATCACGCTGCAGTCGAACGCTGACATCGTCGTCACCGCTGGCTCGCTGCCGTCGTCCATCGGTCTTGAAACCGGTGCCGCATCGGTGCTGACCGCGCGTGACATTGCCGGAATCTCCAACGTCAGCCGCGATATCCGCAACCTTGCTGCACGCGATCCGCTGGTCAATCTCGATCCCACCAACGGCGGCGCCATCTCGATTGCCGGGCAGAACAACCGTTTCAACCGCATCACGGTCGACGGTGTGGCCTTCGGTGACCCGTTCGGCCTCGAATCGGGCGGTCTGGTTTCGTCGCGCGGCCCGGTGCCGCTGGATGCGATTGGTGAATTTTCGGTCGAAGTCGCGCCGGTCGATATCCAGCAGGGCTTTTTCCAGGGTGGCGCGATCAACACCCAGCTCAAGTCGGGTGGCAACCGCTTCACCGCGCTCGGCAGCTATTATTACACCGATGACAGCCTGCGTGGCGACACCGCCCGTGGCGTGACCCGCACCGGGGCGTTCGAATCGCAGATTTTTGCTGTTCAGGCCACCGGTCCGATCATCCGGGATACGCTGTTCTTCGCCGTTACCTGGGAACGCCTGCGCGATACCGTGCCGGCTGCCGTCTCGCCGGCTGCACTCGGCATCACCGACGCGCAGATCAGCCAGATCAGCCAGATCGCCCAGTCGACCTACAATTTCGACACGCTCGGTGTCGCCAGCTCGATTCCGGAAAATGACGACAAGGTTGTCGCCAAGCTCGACCTCAACATTGCCGATGGCCACCGCGCGGCCTTCACCTACATCTACAACGAAGGCAATATACTCGCCGGCCAGACCGGTATCGGCGCGCTGACCGCGACCAACCCGAACTTCTCGTACCTGTCGAACAACTACAATCAGGGTGCGATCAACCATTTCGGCATCTTCCAGCTCAACGATCAGTGGTCGGATGAATTCTCGACCCAGTTGCGCGTGTCCTATGCCGATTATACCCGTCTGCAGGTGCCGTTCGGCGCGCGCGAATTCGGTGAATTCCGCACCTGCCTCAGCCCGACTGCGACCGCCCCCACCGGCACGCAGACTGCGGCACAGGCCGCTCTGGCCTGCGCTTCCGGTACCCGTCAGCTGACCTTCGGTCCGGACATCAGCCGTCAGGCCAACGAGCTGGATTCGCAGTCGCTCAACATCGAGTTCCAGGCCACGCTCGAACTCAACAACCACACGGTCAAGCTGATCGCCGAGCGCCGCACTCAGGATGTCCGCAACCTGTTCGCGCAGCGCGTTTCGGGCGCCTGGTACTTTGACTCGGTCGCCGACCTTCAGGGCCGCCGTGCCAACGAACTCGACATTGCCGTGCCGCTGCGTGGGGGTATCGATACCGTCACCGCCGAGTTCGAGAACAACAGCTGGACCTTCGGTATCCAGGACACCATCGATGTCACCGACACGCTGGTCGTCACTGCCGGCTTCCGCTGGGACCTGTTCGACACGCCCGACCGACCGTTCCTCAACAATGATTTCCGCACCCGCTACGGTTTCACCAACATCGCCAACCTCAATGGTCGTGACCTGTTCCAGCCGCGCTTCGGCTTCAACTGGAATCCGACCGACCGTCTGACCGTGCGCGGTTCGGCCGGCATCTATGGTGGCGGCAGCCCGCTGGTCTGGATTTCGAACAATTATTCGAACCCCGGACCGACGCTGGGCCGCGTGCAGGTGCGCCGCGTGCCGGGCGCGACCCCGGCGCAGGACACCTTCACCATCTCGGGCATTCCGGGCCTGTCGACCGCGCTGCAGAACAGCATCGGCGCGGCAACGCTCAACAACGTCTCGGGCGGCACCGGTATTCCGCAATCGCTGATCGATGCCATCCGCACCACCGGCACTGCCACCGCGCCGACCAATGCGCTGGACCCGAACTTCCGTCTGCCGTCGCAGTGGCGCGTGTCGGGTTCGGCCGACTATGCCGCCAACCTGGGCTTCCTGGGTGACGACTGGAACTTCGGTGTCGATGTGATCTGGTCGCGCGTCCGCAATGGCCTGACTTGGCGCGATCTGCGCTCGGTCCCGGTCGGAACCCTGCCCGATGGCCGCATACGCTACGGCCTGCTGCCGGGTCAGGCTGGCACCACCAACACCGACATCCTGCTGACCAACTCCGATCAGGGTTACAGCTGGAACATCGTCGGCCGCTTCGACAAGCGCTGGGAAAATGGTCTGCGTCTCGGCGCGTCCTACACCTTCCAGCGTGCGCGTGACACCAATGCCGGCACTTCGTCGGTGGCCTTCTCCAACTACACCAACGCGGCGGCCGGTATCGACCCGAACGACGCAGCCTATGGCATCTCCAACTATCAGCGAGACAATGCCATCCGCATCACGCTGGGTTACGATGCCGAACTGTTCGGCGACAACAACACCCGTATCGAGCTGTTCTTCAACTCGCAGTCGGGTCAGCGCTACAGCTACACCTTTGCCGACCAGGCATCGGGCACCGGCCGTTCGGCGGTGTTCGGGGTGACCGGCACCAACAACCGTTACCTGCTGTATGTGCCGAACGTCAGCTCGGCGACCGCCGATCCGCTGGTCACCTATGCTCCTGGCTTCGACTTCGCCGGGTTCCAGAGCTTCATTCAGAACTCGGAACTCAACGGTTATCAGGGCCGGATTGCGCCGAAGAACATCGGTCAGTCGCCGCGTTACAACAAGCTCGACCTGTCGCTGCGTCAGGAAGTGCCGTTCGTGTTCGGTGGCAAGATCGAACTGCTGGCGGACATCGAGAACGTCCTGAACCTGATCGACAGCGACTGGGGCACCATCCGTCAGGTCGGCTTCCCTTACTATGGCACGCTGGTGAACGTCAGCTGCGTGGCACAGGGCACCAACGGCTGCGCCCAGTACCAGTATGCGAACCGTAGCGGCACCACCTTTGCCGCACCGGCAGAAGCAGTGCAGCTGAATGGCTCACTGTGGGCGGTTCGCTTCGGGGTGCGCGTCAGCTTCTGATAGCCAACCGCAGCAAGGTCCGGAGATCGAGGGCGCGGAAGCTTCGGCTTCCGCGCCCTTTCTCTTTGTGCCGCATGGTCTTTGGTCAGAGCCGAATACCGCTGGCCCATAGGAGCAGGCTTCAGAGCCTGTCTTTGCCAAAATGAACCGCGGTGGCGTGCTTGTCGAAGCACGCCTGCCCGACACATGCCCTTCGACGAGCGCAGGGCTGCGGCTCCAATTCGAGCCGATCGAAACTGTTCCGCGCCTGCTCGCTGGTCAATGTACGCAGGCGTCGGTGCCCTGGCGTTGGACGGTGCCGATGCGCCGTTCGATCATGGTGCCATAGCGCCGCGTCCAGCCGCGCGGGGCGATGGCGCCGCGTTTCTTGGGGAGGGGAAAGACGGCGATGATGCGCGCGGCCTCGGTGCGGCTGAGGCGGCTGGCGTCATGGTTGAAATAGCGCATCGCGCCCGCATTGACGCCATAGGTGCCGATGCCCGTCTCGGCGATGTTGAGATAGACCTCCATGATCCGCCGCTTGCTCCACAGCGTCTCGATCAGGAAGGTGAACCAGGCCTCGGGCAGCTTGCGCACCGTGCGGCTGATTGTGCCGGTGCCCTGCCACAGAAAGGCGTTCTTGGCGGTCTGCTGGCTGATGGTGGAACCGCCCCGCAGCCGCCGGCCCGACTGGTTGGCCTCTATCGCCTGCTGGATGGCGACGATGTCGAAGCCGTTGTGCGTACAGAAATTGCCGTCCTCGCCGGCGATGGCTGCGCGCACGATGTCGCGGTCCATCGCGTCGATGCCCATCCATTCGCGGGTCGCGCCATTGCTGTCGAACAACATCGTCGGCGTGATCGGCGGCGGCACCACCGCGTAGAGCAGCACCCAGGCGACCGAGAGTGCGACGAACCAGAGGATGGCCTTGAACAGCCAGAGGAGAGCGCGGGTCATGCGCCGATGATGGCGCGCGTTGCGCGGGTTGGGAAGGGGGCGGGAGCGCGAACCTTTCTTTCCGTGTTCCCCTGCGCAGGCAGGGGTCCATCACCTGAGGGTGCGGACAGAACATCCGTCGCTTCGAAATTCGGGGTCCGGTGATGGGCCCCTGCCTGCGCAGGGGAGCACCATTCCAACGCCTGAATATTACCCCGCCGGCAGCAGCCGCCGCTCGCCGGCAATCGCCAGCATCGCCTTCTGCAGCTTTTCGAACGCGCGGACCTCGATCTGGCGCACGCGCTCGCGGCTGACATTGTAGACCTGGCTCAGCTCTTCCAGCGTTTGCGGTTCGTCGATCAGACGGCGCTGAGTCAAAATGTCGCGTTCGCGCTCGTTGAGCCGCTCCATCGCCTCGGCGAGCAGGGCATGGCGCTGGTCGCGCTCCTGCGCGTCGGCGACGCGCTCGTCCTGCAGCGACCCTTCGTCCTGCAGGATATCCTGCCACTGGCCGTCGCCATCCTCGCGCATCGGCACGTTGAGCGAGGTGTCGCCGCCCATCGCCATGCGGCGGTTCATGCTGATCACCTCGTCCTCGGTCACGCCGAGGTCGGTGGCGATCTTGGCGACATGCTCCGGGGTCAGGTCGCCATCCTCGAAGGCGGCGAGGTTGTTCTTCATCCGGCGCAGGTTGAAGAACAGCTTCTTCTGTGCCGCGGTGGTGCCCAGCTTCACCAGGCTCCAGCTGCGCAGGATGAATTCCTGGATGGAGGCGCGGATCCACCACATCGCATAGGTGGCAAGGCGGAAGCCGCGATCGGGATCGAACTTCTTCACGCCCTGCATCAGGCCGATATTGCCTTCGGAGATCAACTCGCTGACCGGCAGGCCATAGCCGCGATAGCCCATCGCGATCTTGGCGACGAGGCGCAGGTGGCTGGTCACCAGCTGCGCTGCGGCCGCTGGGTCCTCATGCTCCTGATAGCGCTTGGCGAGCATATATTCCTGCTCGGGGGTGAGCAGCGGAAATTTCCGAATCTCGGAGAGATATCGGTTCAGGCCGGCTTCTCCGCCGAGTGCCGGCATGGTCGCCGGGACGTTGCTGCCTTCTGTCATTGCTGCTGGTCTTTCCCTGGGGCGTTGCACGTAAATCTGGTGTCCTAACGAAACCTATACGTGCAGGCGATTGAACAGTTCCTGCATGTCTTTCGGCAGCGGGCTGTCGAAAGTGACCGATTTCCCCTCGACCGGATGGATAAACCCCAGCCGGGTGGCATGCAATGCCTGACGGGCAAAACCGATGCTTTTGAGGGTCGAAGCGTGGGTTGACCGGGTGCGGCCATAGACGGGGTCTCCCAGAAGGGGGTGACCTATGTGCGTCATGTGCACGCGCACCTGATGGGTCCGGCCGGTTTCCAGACGGCATTCTATAAATGCAGCGTTTTCAAGGCGTTGCAGCGTCCTGTAGTGCGTCACCGCGCGCTTGCCGCGGCCGTCGGCGGTGACCGCGATCTTCTTGCGGTCGTGGGGAGAGCGGGCGAGCGGCGCGTCGATTGTGCCCGCGGGCGGCATCGGCGCGCCGCTGGTGATGGCATGATAGACGCGGTCGATGCTGTGATCGGAAAATTGCCGCGCGAGTCCCTCATGCGCGACGTCGCTTTTGGCGACCACCAGCAGGCCCGAGGTGTCCTTGTCGATGCGGTGGACGATGCCCGGGCGCGCGACTCCGCCGATGCCGGACAATTGGCCGGCACAATGGTGCAGCAGCGCGTTGACCAGCGTCCCGTCGGGATTGCCGTTGGCGGGGTGGACGACCATGCCGGCCGGCTTGTCGATGACGATCAGGTGCGCGTCCTCATGGACCACGACCAGCGGCATGTCCTGCGCTACCGCCTCGGCGGCGGCCGGTGCGGGCAGGGCGATGGTCAGCGTCATCGGTGCGGCGACCCGCCCCGACGCGCGCGGGGCAGGGCCAGCGCCTTCCACGGCGATGCGGCCTTCGCTCAGCAGCGCCTGGATGCGTTCGCGCGACAGGCTGGGCACCACATCGGCGATGGCGCGGTCGAACCGCTGGCCGACCTGCGCGCTGCCGAGCACGGCTTGCAAAATGTCGACCCCCCGATCCATTGTAGGAAATGTGGGATGTCCGGTCGTCATATCAAGGTCGCTGCTCGACGCCGTGCTGTCGGATGCACGCAGCGATCCGGCCCGCGAGCGCTGCGGGCTGTTGCTGGGGCGCGGCGATACGGTTCTCGATTGTCTGCCTGCAGCCAATGTGCATGCGCAGCCCGAGCGGCATTTCGAACTCGATCCGGCGGTGCTGGTCGCGGCCTATCGCGCCGAGCGCACGGGCGGGCTGGCGGTGCTGGGGCATTATCATTCGCATCCGTCGGGGGCAGCGGTGCCTTCGGCTGCCGATGCAGCGGCGGCTGACACGGATGGCCGATTGTGGATGATCGTGGGGCGCGGGGACTTCGCGCTGTGGCGCAGCGTGGCTGGCGGCGCGGTGTTGGGGCGGTTCGAGGTGGTGCGAATCGAGGCTCGCGACTGAGTGCAGCCTCCCCTGACGGGGAGGATGCGGTTGCGCTTGCCTCATGGACTCAGCGACTCTAACGGCAGGGCGCGCATAGAGGAAAGGTGCCCTGCATGGCCGACGACGCTATCGATTTCGCCAGCCTGATGTGCTCGCGGCTCTGCCATGACCTGCTGAGCCCGGTCGGCTCGTTCGGCAACGGGCTGGAACTGCTCGCCGACGAAAGCGACCCGGCGATGCGCCAGAATATCGCCGGATTGCTCGAATCCTCGTCGCGCAGCGCGGCCAACAAGCTCAAATATTTCCGGCTCGCCTTCGGATCGTCGGGTGGATATGGCGAAACGATCGCCGTCGACGAGGTGGTCGCGGCGGTGCGCGGCCTGGTCAACGAAGGGCGCGATACCGAGGTCAACTGGCTGGGGGCGATGGACAGCCTGCCCAAGCCGGCGGCGCGCGTGCTGCTGTTGCTTGCCCAGCTTGCCGTCGAATCGCTGGTGCGCGGCGGTCGTATCGACATGGCGGTGGAACAGCGCGACGGCGCCCTCGAAATCGCCCTGCGCGCGGCCGGGGACCGGCTGGTTGTGGACGCGGCCAGCGCCGCCATGCTCGAGGCACCGGCAGAGCCCGCCGCCAAGACCATCGGCATCGCGCTGGCGCGGCGCATCGCCACGGCGCGCGGCGGGCACATCATGGCCTCGCGTCCCAGCGCGACCGAGTTGGTGGTCGGGGCGATATTGCCGGGGTGATGCCTGAAGCCCCTCCCGCAGGCGGGAGGGGAGAGAGCCCCCCTTACCCCAAATTAACCATGGACGGTGCAGTGCGGTATCCGAACCGGAACTGCAGGCGGGCCATGGACGATCTGTTACGCGAATTCGTGGGCGAAACGCTCGAGATGATGGAAGCCGTGGCCGGCGATCTCGTGGCGTGGGAGGCCGATCCCTCGGATCGGTCGGGCATCGACCGCATCTTCCGCACCATCCACACGGTCAAGGGCAGCAGCGGCTTTTTCGATCTGCCGCGGATCGGCGCGGTCAGCCATGCCGCCGAGGAATTGCTCGATGCGCTGCGCGAGCGGCGGCGCGTGCCCGATCGCGAGTCGGTCGCGACCGTGCTCGCCGCGTTCGAGCGCATCCGCGCGCTGACCCACGCCACCGCGGAGACGGGCCAGGAACCGGCCGGGGATGACAGCGCGCTGATCGCCGCCCTGCTCGCCGATGTGCGTGGCCGCGCCCGTCAGACGGGAGACGAGGCAGCGGTGGCGCCCGAGCCCGCGGCTGCGCCGCTGGGCAGCGAGCCATTCGATGCGCATGGCGACGTGCCCAAGGCCTGGCGCTCGGTGCGCCTGCCGGTCGGCCTGCTCGACGAGCTGATGAACGGCGTGTCCGATCTGGTGCTGGCCCGCAATGAAGTGGCCGCGCAATTGCGCACGCAAGGCGTCGACCCTGCCGCCATCCCCGCCTTCGAGCGACTGTCGACACTGCTGGCGTCGGTGCGCAGCTCGGTCGGCCAGATGCGGATGGTGCCATTGCGGACGCTGTTTGCGCCCTTGCCCCGGCTGGTCCGCCAGCTTGCCGACGAGCTGGGCAAGGATGTGCGGCTGGAAAGCGATGGCGGCGAGGTCGAGATCGACCGCGAGGTCGGCGAGGCGCTGCGCGACCCAATGGTGCATGTGCTGCGCAATGCCATCGACCATGGCATCGAACCGGCTGATGCGCGGACGAAGGCCGGCAAGTCCGGCACCGGGCGGCTGCACGTGTCCGCGCGCCAGGCCGACAATCGCATCATCATCGCCATCGAGGATGACGGGGCCGGCATCGCGGTCGACCACATTACCGAACGGGCGATTGCCGCCGGTGTCATCACCCGCGAGCAGGCGGCAACGCTGACCCCGGCACGCAAGGCCGAACTGATCTTTGCGCCGGGCCTCTCCACCGCCGCGGCGGTGACCGGCATTTCCGGGCGCGGTGTCGGCATGGACGTGGTCAAGGCCAATGTCGAACGGCTCGGCGGCTTCGTCCATCTCGAGAATCGTCCCGGCAAAGGCCTGGTCATCGAATTCGATGTGCCGATGACGCTGACCATCATCTCCGCGCTCGCCATCGATGCCGCCGGGCAGAGCTTCGCCATGCCGCGCAGCGTGGTGGCGGAAGTGCTGCTGGCATCGAGCGACAGCGTCCAGCGGCAATCCGCCGGCGGCGCCGGGCTGGTGCGGGTGCGCGGGCGCATGTTGCCGATGCTGGTGCTCGAAGACGTGCTCGGTCTGCCGGCCCCGTCGCTCGACGCCGATGAGGACCGCGCCATCATGCTGTGCCGCCTTTCGGCCAACCGCATGATCGCGCTCGATGTGCCCGATGTGCGCGATCATGAGGAACTGGTGATCAAGCCGCTGCCGCCGGTGCTGCTGCAGCTCGGCATCTATTCGGGCATGAGCCTGCCCGACAGCGGCCAGCCGATGCTGCTGCTCGATGCGGAAGGGATCGCCCAGCGCTGCAACATCGCCGATTGCGAGCAGGTCGAGCAGCAGGCCGAGGCCAGCGGCGATGCACGCGATACCGCCGACAGCTGGCTGCTGTTCCGCCCCTATGGCGCCGAGCGCATGGCCGCCGTGCCGATGCCGCTGGTCGAGCGCCTGCTCGATGTGCCGGCGGGTGCGATCGTGCGCAGCGGTGGCCGCAGGGTCGCCCGCGTCGGCGACGGGCTGCTGCCCTTCGTTTCGCTCGCCGGGGACATGGATTTCGACGACAAGCTGCGCCTGATCCGGCTGGTCGATGGCGGCCGCAGCATCGTGCTGCCGGCCAGCGAAATCTCCCAGATGGTCTCGCTGGCCCCCGATCTGCCGGGCGAACCCGAGCGGATGGTGCTCGGCCTCGCGCGCTTCGGGGACGAGGTGGTGGAGATGGTCGATGGCGCCGGGTTGATCGCCGCGCATGCCGCGCCGCTCGCCCGCGCCGAGGGCCGCCCGGTGTGGCTGCTCGACAGCGGCGGCAGCAGCTGGACCCGTTCGGTGTTGCTGCCGATTTTGACCGCCGCCGGCTACGCGCCGAGGCTTGTCGCGTCACGCCAGGCAATCGACGATGACGCGCCGGTGCTGGAGGTCGGCACCGCCGCCGCCGGCAATCCGTGCCTGCTGCTCGATGGCGGCCCCATCGATCCGCACGACCGCCAGGCGCTCGACAGCGCGCTGGGGGGCAAGGCGACCGCGCGCGCTACCAAGGGAGCACGGGCATGAGCATCCATCTCGTCGGGACCGTGGGCGGGCAGGCCATCGCGCTGCCAGCGGAATCGGTGGAGGCGGTCGTCTCCATCGGCCAGGTGGTGCCGGTGCCGGGGGCACCACCGGGCATCCACGGCCTCGCCGCGATCCGCAGCCGCATGCTCACCGTCATCGACACTGCCTGGGTGGTGGGCGAAGCGGCCGGGCAGGGCAGCTATATGGCGATCGTCTCGCTCAACGGCCATGGCTATGGCCTGATGCTCGAAGCGGTCGAGGATGTGGTCGAGCTGGGCGAGACCCGCCCGGTCCCCTCCACCCTCTCGCCCGGCTGGATGCGGCTCAACCCGCAAATGTGCGATCATCAGGGGCGCGTGTTGCTGGTCGTCGACGCGGAAATGCTCGTCGCCGCCGCGTCCGTTGCGCAGGCGCGCGCGGCTTAACCACTAAGCTACGGTTTATCGCATAAGACGATGCCCTCGGGACAAACAAAGGAAAAAAGGCATGGCAACTTGCCTGATAGTCGATGACAGCAAGGTGATCCGCAAGGTTGCACGCCACATCATCGAAGGGCTCGGCCTTTCGGTGGAGGAAGCGGAAGACGGCAGCATGGCGCTCGACGCCTGCCGCGACCGCACCTTCGACGTGGTGCTGCTCGACTGGAACATGCCGGTGATGAGCGGCATGGAATTTCTCTCCGCGCTCAACGAATCCGCGGTCGAGCCGCGCCCCAAGGTGGTGTTCTGCACCACCGAGAACGGCACCGCGCACATCCGCGCCGCGATCGAAAATGGCGCCGACGAATATGTGATGAAGCCGTTCGACCGCGAGACGCTGGAACGCAAGCTGCAGCTTATCGGCCTGACCTGAGGTCCGGGCCATGGCATCCTCCCTCCAACCGCGCAGCAAACCGCAACCGGACAGCGCGGCGGTGCGGGTGATGCTGATCGACGATTCGATCGTCGTCCGCTCGATTACCGAACGCATCATCGATTCCGCCGGCGGCTTCGAAATCGTCGCGTCGCTGTCGGGCGCGGTCGAAGCGCTCGCCTGGCTGGATCGTGGCTCCGTCGACGTCATCGTGCTCGATCTCGAAATGCCGGGCATGAACGGGCTCGACGCGCTGCCGCAACTGCTCGCCAAGGCAGGCGATGCGCGGGTCATCATCCTCTCTGCCAATTGCGACGAGGGCGGGCCGGCCGCGATCCGGGCGCTCGCGCTCGGCGCGGCGGATACCTTGCTCAAGCCGGGCCGCGGCAGCTTTGCCGGCACCTTCGGGGAGACGCTGGTCGCGCGCATCCGGGCCATCGCAGACGGCAATCTCCAGCCGCGTGCCACGCTGCCCGACGATGCCGAGGGTCTGGTCCCGTCCGCCCCGCTGCTGCCCCGGCGGGCGCTGTCGGCCATCGCCGTCGGCGCATCGACCGGCGGCATCGTTGCCATCATCGCGCTGCTGATGGCGCTGCCGCGTCGCCTGTCCTGCCCGATCTTCATCACCCAGCATCTGCCGGGCGGCTTCATCAACTTCTTTGCCGACCAGCTCGGGCGGGAAACCGGCCGCAAGGTCCATGTCGGGGAAGACGGGATGCGCGTTGCCGGTGGCGCGGTCTATCTGGCGCCGGGGGAGGCGCATATGCGGCTCAGCCTGCTGTCGGGCCACCCGCACATCATGCTCGATCACACGCCGAGCCCGGTCGGCGCCTGTCCTGCGGTCGACCCGATGATGGCGTCGGTCGCGGCGATCTATGGTGCCAATGCCTGCGCGGTGATGCTCTCGGGCATGGGCCGCGACGGGCTGGAGGGGGTGCGCGATGTCCGCCGACTTGGCGGCATGGTGCTGGCGCAGGACGCCGCCAGCAGCGTCGTCTGGGGCATGCCCGGCGCGGTCGCGCGCGAGGGGCTGGCCGATGCGGTGCTCGAACCGGCCGCGCTCGGCCAGTTGATTGCCCGCACCATGGAAGCACGGCCGTGATCGAGCCCGTGCCCGGCGCGCCCGAGCGCATCCTCGCCGCGCTGCTGGAGGCGCGCGCGGGCCATGCGCTTACGCCCGACCGCATGTGGCGCATCGAAACGGTGCTGCAGCCGATCCTGCGCGAAAAGGGCTATCCATCGCTCGAGGCGCTGGTCGTCGCGCTGGCCAGCGAGGCCGACCGGCGGCTGGTCGACGAGGTGGTCGACGCCCTGATCAACCACGAAACCTATTTCTTCCGCGACTATAAGCTGTTCGAGGATCTCGACCGGGTCGCGCTGGAGCAGCTGCGCGAGCGGCGCAAGGACCGCAAGCATCTGTCGATCTGGTGCGTCGGCTGCAGCACCGGGCAGGAACCCTATTCGCTGGCGATGCTGTTCGCCCAATCGCCCGAACGCTGGGCAGGGTGGGACATCCGGCTGCTCGCCACCGACATCAGCCCGTCGGTCATCGCCCGCGCACGGGCCGGCCGCTACTCGCATTTCGAGATCCAGCGCGGCCTGCCGACTCGCGCCATGCTCGACTGGTTCGAAGCCGACGGCAGCGACTGGCTGCTGCGCGGCACGATCCGCGACCGGGTGCGCTTTGCGGAGCATAATGTGCTGGGCGATGCTCTGCCCCCGGGCCCGTTCGACCTCATATTGTGTCGCAATATGCTATTCTATCTTACTGCGGAACATCGCAAACGCGCGCTTGGCCGGCTCGCCGACGCGCTCGCGCATGACGGGTTGTTCATGCTCGGCGCGTTCGAAACGATGATCGGCCAGGAAAGCGGCCTGGTGCCCGATCCCGACGCGCGCGGCTTCTACCGCACCGGCAAAGGCGTACAGCGGCCGATGGGGCATCTGGCGACCCGGTGAGCATCCTCCGCTGACGGGGAGGAAGCGATGCTTGCACCCGCCCCCGCACAATGGCATCGCTGGTCCCGGTCGCAACGAGGAAAGCCGGACGAGCCGATGACACGGATGATCGAGCGCTGGTCCCCCAATTTCGACGAGCGCGTGCTGCCCGTGTCGATGATCGTGCTGCACTATACCGGCATGCAGGATGGCGCCTCGGCCATCGACTGGCTGGCCAATCCCGAAAGCCGCGTTTCCGCCCATTATGTCGTCAGCGAAGACGGCATGGTGACGCATATGGTGCCCGAGGAAAAGCGCGCCTGGCACGCCGGGCGCAGCTATTGGCGCGGGGTGGTCGACATCAATTCGGCCAGCGTCGGGATCGAGATCGTCAATCCCGGCCATGAATTCGGCTACCGCCCGTTCCCCGACGAGCAGATCGATGCCGTCATCCGCCTCGTCCACGGCATCAAGGACCGCTACCAGATCACCCGCGGCAACATCGTCGGCCATTCGGACATCGCGCCCGCACGCAAGCAGGACCCGGGCGAACTCTTCCCCTGGGGTCAACTCGCCCGCCTGCGCCTCGCGCTGCCGCGCCCGACCCGCAACCTCACCGATCCCTTATGGTCCGATGCCGGCTTCCTGCTCGCGCTCGAACGCTTCGGCTATGACGTGACCGACCCGCTCGCCGCCACCGTCGCTTTCCAGCGCCGCTTCCGCCCGGAGCTGATCGATGGCACCATCGACGGCGAGTGCCGCGCGATATTGCTGGGCCTGCTGCTGCCGCAACCGCAGGGGGATTGACCATGGGACACACGGGAAGCTGCCTGTGCGGCGCTGTCACCTTCGAAGTGGCGGGGGAGCTCAATCCGCCCGATGCCTGCCATTGCACGCAATGCCGCAAGCAGTCCGGCCATGTCTGGGCCTCGACCGACATCCCGCGCGAGCGGGTGACGATCACCGGTGAAGACCGGCTGACCTGGTATCAGTCCTCGCCCAAGGTGCGGCGCGGCTTTTGCTCGGTGTGCGGATCCTTTCTGTTCTGGGATCCGCCGGCGCGGGGCAGCATCGCCATCGCCATGGGCGCCTTCGATGCGCCGACCGGCACGCACTTGCACATGCACATCTTCACCGCCGACAAAGGCGATTATTACGAAATCGGCGACGGGGTGCCGCAGGAATAGCTTGCCAAGAAAAAGGGTGCCCGGTCATCGACCGGACACCCTTCATCTCTTTTTCTGACTGCCGCTTACGGGCAGCAGCTCAACGCAACGTCGCAGCAGGCGAGCACGATGTCGCAGCACGACATGGCAAAGCTGGTCACCGCTTCCGGCGCAGCAGCAAAAGCCGCCGAGCTCGAACCGAGCAATACAGCGCCAAGGATAGCAAATTTCTTCATGGGTTTTCTCCGTTGATGTGGTCTGAACTGGATTAGCTAAGCGCGCGCGGCGGCGGCGGCTCTGGGCCAGCTGTCGGAAGAAGCGTAAAGCGCGGGGAAATGGCGAAGGTCACTGGTCGCTCCGTCCTCCCAACGCTGGGAAGAGTCGCGGCACAAGGGACCATCTGGCACAGCTGCGCACACAAAAATGCGCAATCCCCTGCGCCTTTCTTTGCGCTCTCATTGCCATCGTCTTGCATCGGCATGACAATTGCTTCGCCGGTCTGCGTCATGGCGCACATCGAAGCCGCCATCGCCAAGCCAGCCGGGGCGATCGCCATCAGCAGCAGCGTGAGCAAGCCAAACAGGAAGCGGGGCGGACGCATAATTGCCTTTCGTTGCACCGATTTCGCTGCAAGGGAAGCTGCGGTTACACGGCGGTGCCGCGCTCAATCGAGAGCGGCGCCGGATCAAGTGTGCTGAGCACGCCTACAGCTCCCGGAGCGACGATTGTGTTTCCGTCGTCGCTCCCCTAAACGCGCCTGCGTGCCAGGGGGCCGGGCGGCCGCGGGTTGAGCTTGCTCGACGCGAGGAAAGTCCGGGCTCCACATAACCACGGTGCCGGGTAACACCCGGCGGCCTTGTGCAAGCAGGGCAAGGGACAGTGCCACAGAGAGCAGACCGCCTATGGCCATCGTCCGCATGCGGATACGTGGTCAGGCAAGGGTGAAAGGGTGCGGCAAGAGCGCACCGCGCGATGGGCAACCAGAGCGGCATGGCAAACCCCACCGGGAGCAAGACCGAATAGGGATGGCGTGCCCCAGCGCAAGTCGGGGCAGGGCGTGGTTGTCGCCCAGTCGTCCGGGTTGGTTGCTTGAGCCTGTCGGCAACGGCAGGCCTAGAGGAATGGTCGCCCATCCGCAGCGATGCGGTGGACAGAACCCGGCTTACAGGCCCTCTGGCATTTTTCCTGCCCCGCGCTAGCATGAGCGCGGCTGGGGGGATCGGCATGCGCCACGCTTTTTGCTTTTTGTTCAGTCCGCTGGCAGCGATCGCCTGCTGGCTGGCGGCTGCCCCGGCGCAGGCGCAGGACGCGCCGCCATGCGGGGTCGCCGTACCCACCGGCAGCCGGGTCGCGCTGGTCATCGGCAATGACAACTATCGCAATCCGCGCTGGCCGCAGTTGCGCAATGCCGGCCGCGATGCCGACCAGATCTGCCGCTCGCTGACCGCCATCGGCATTTCCACCCGCGTCATTCGCAATGCCGACGCCGCCACCTTGCAGCAGAGCATGGACGATTTCGCCCGCAGCGCGGTCGGCGCGCGCATGGTCATCGTCTATTTCGCCGGGCACGGCTTCGAATTTGCCGGGCGCAACTATATGGTGCCGGTCGATGCGCCGGCCTCGACCCGGATCGAGACCATCGATCGCAACTTCGTCAGCCTGGAAGCGCTGGCGATCACCGCGGTGCCCGCCGATGCGGTCGGCATCTTCTTCGTCGACGCGTGCCGGACGGCGGAGCCGGTCGTGCGGCTGGACGACAATGCCCGCAACGAGTTGCCGACCCTGCCGGTCAGCGCGCTCAGCATCGATCAGGGCGCGGTCTTCTATTCCACCGCGCGCGGCCGCCCGGCGCTCGACCAGGCCCCGCCGGGGTCGGAGGTCAGCCCGTTCGCAGCGGCGCTGGTCCGCAACATCGCGGTCCCGGGAATCGAGCTGGCGCAACTGTTCCGCAACGTCACCCGCGATGTCGTCACCTCCACCCGCGGGCTGGAGAACGGCCCGCAATGGCCGCAGCAGCAGGTCAATCTGCTCGACAGCGTGTTTCTGGTGCCGCCGGTCGATCAGGGCACCCGGAACTATTCAATGCGCGGCATTGATGTTCGGGATGCCGCGACCGTCGCGTTCGACCGGCTGCGGATCGCCTCCGGCCAGCGCCAGCGCGGCGAAGTAGGCGGTGCAGGGCAGACCCGCGGCCTTGCCCGGCCGCTGGTGCTGCCGCCGATGGCGCGGCTGGCGGTGGAGGACGAACCGCAGATCATCTCCCAACTGCTTGCCGATCATGACGCGCTGGAGCTGGTGCAGCGCGCGGAAGGCGGAGACCCGGCGGCGCAGCATCTGGTGGGCTACATGTATGCCTTCGGGGTCGGCGTCACCCGCGACGGGCGCGCCGCGCTGCAATGGCTGGAGCGGTCTGCAGCGGCCGGATATGCGCCGGGGCAGCTCGAGCTCGGCTATTTCCTCCTCGAATATCGCCCGACACGCGGCGAAGTGGCGATGTCGAACGGCGACTTGGCCGAAACCCCCACTCCGGCGATGCGCTCCCGTGCCGAGCAGCTCTATCGCGCCGCCGCAGCCGCAGGCTATGCCAAGGCCAAGACGCATCTTGCCCAGCGCATCGCCAGTGGCCAGTTCGGCCCGCCCGACCATGCCGAGGCGCGGCGCCTCTATGAGGAAGCAGCTGCCGCCGGCCATGGCGCGGCGATGTTCGCGCTGACCCTCTACCCCGATTTGCGCGAGACGATGCTGGCAAGGCTGCGGGCGATGGCCGACGCGGGCAATGTCGAGGGCAACAACTGGCTGTGCGAGGCGGCAGCGACCGAGCGCCATGTCGACTCCGCCGTCGCCGATTGCGAGGCTGCGGCGCTCGCCGGCTATGCAGGCGCGCGGGCCATCTACGCCCGGGCGCTGGCCGACGGCACCGGCGTCGCGGCCGACCGTCCCGCCGCCATCTATTGGGCGCGGCTCGCCCGCGCGCAGCCCGAACTGGGCGATCGCGCGACGCTGATTGCGGATATTCTTGCGCGGTGAGCGCCGATGCGGGTGGCAAGCGCCGCCTTGCATCGCTACATGCGGGCGATGGCCCGTAGCACCCGATCCGACAACTGGGGATTCCCCCGCTGGGGCAGCTATGGCGCCAGCCGGGAAGCGGTGCAGATCAAACTGTGCGACCGGCATGGCTGCACCGAGCCCGGTACTTGCCCGGCGCCCAAGTCTCCCAACAGCCCGGAACGCTGGATGTTCTGCCAGGACCACGCCGCCGAATATAATCGCGGCTGGGACTATTTCGAAGGGCTGTCGGCCGAGGACGCCGCCGAGCGCGAGCGCGCCGAGCGGGCGCAGGCGGCGGGCTATACCACCAGCCGGCACCAGGCCTGGGCCGATCGCGGCGATGAAGGCCGCTCGGCAGACGAAATGCGCGCGCTCGACGTCTTCGATCTGCCGCCCGACTGCGCGTTCGACGATGTCCGCAAGGCGTGGCGCGCGCTCGCCAAGGAAACCCACCCCGACGTCAAGCCGGGCGATGCCGACGCCGCCAAGCGCTTCCACGCCGGCCAGACCGCGTTCGAGGTGCTGCGCGCGGCCGAGGAACGGCGCAGCTGGAAGCCGCGTTGACCGTCCCCACCGAACCGCGCTTCCGCACCATCCCCAGCAACTGGCAAGGCGCCGCGATCGTCTGCCGCAAATGCTCCAAAAAGCTCGGCGGCGGCTTCGGCCCCAAGGGCAAGCAGTCGCTCGCCAAGGCGCTGCGCAAGGCGGGCGAGGGCAAGAAGGGGCGCAAGGCCAGCTTCGGCGTGGTCGAGGTCGGCTGCCTCGGCGTCTGCCCGCGCGGCGCGGTCACCCTGATCGACGGATCGCAGCCGGACCGCTGGCTGCTGGTGCCGCAAGGGGCGGATGTCGACACCATCCTTGCCGATCTGCGCGCCTCCTGACTCCCTCCCGCTCATGTCGAGCGAAGTCGAGACACCGGCAGCCTGGCACGAGGGTGTCTCGACTTCGCTCGACATGAGCGGGAACTGGGAAAGGGAAAACGCAGGCGTAGCGCGCGGCGCTTTCGCGGATCAGCGCGGGCGTGACCAGCGGCTGCAGGGCCGAGTCAGCCCTCCGCGTAGCGCGCGGCGCTTTCGCGGATCAGCGCGATCATGTTGGGGATGCCCTGCGTGCGGTTGGAGGAAAGCTGGCGTGACAGGTCGAACGGCGCGAGCGCGGCGGTTATGTCGGTCGCCAGCACCTCGGCTGCCGACCGGTCCTGCACCGCCGCCAGCACCAGCGCGACGATCCCCTTGGTGATCGCGGCATTGCTGTCCGCCAGGAAATGCAGGGCGCCATCGTCGCGGCGGGTGGGGTAGAGCCAGACCGAGGCGGAACAGCCCCGCACCAGCGTCGCGTCGGTCTTCAGCGCATCGGGCATCGGCTCCAGCGCCTTGCCCAGATCGATCAGCAACCGGTAGCGGTCATCGGCTTCCAGGAAGCCATAGTCTTCGGCGATGTCGGAGAGGGTGGTCATGGGCGGGCGTATAGCGGGCAGCCTTGGCCAAATCTACGTAGTGCGACCCAGTTCCCCTCCCGCTTGCGGGAGGGGTTAGGGGTGGGTCTGTCGTCGGAGAGCGGCACCTGTTGGATAGGCCCACCCCCGACCCCTCCCGCAAGCGGGAGGCGAGATCAGAGATCCACGCCCGCCGCGATGGCTTCCAGCTTGCGGATGCGTTCGCGCAGGTCGGCGATGTCGATGCGGCTGGCGGCCATGCCCATCGCACCGTCCGCGGACGGGCCGCTCGCCGGGGCATAGCGCTGGTCGAGCTCGTGGCGGCGCAGCGCGATCCACTGGCTCCAGCCGCGCAGCGCGGCCAGCGCGACGATGGTGAGAGCGCCCATCATCAGCGCGGCGGACATCAGGGAAATGGACAGTTCGGTCATGACATTTCTCCCTTGGGGGGGGCGGTTCAGTTGTCGCGCGGCAGGCGCAGCGACTCGATTTCCTCGGTCAGCGCCAGCCCGCGATCGGTGACGATGCGTTCGAGCACGCGCACGCGCTGCTCGAGCCGTTCGGTGTGGGCGGCATATTGCGCGGTCTTTTCGGCCGTCAGGTTGCCGGTCACCTCGAGCTGGCGCTCCTTGAGCTTGATCCAGCTCTTGAAGGCGACCAGGCAAAACGCGGCGATCGGGATCATCATGCCGAAGATCGGGATCAACAGTGGGCTCATCGCTTATACTCCGTCTCGTGCCGCTCAGTTGGGGATGCGGCGCAGATTCTCGATTTCGTCGGCAAGCCGGTGCCCGCCATCGGTGACGATCCGCTCGACATTGGCCAGCCGGTCCTTGACCGAACCCAGCTCGGCCCGCAGCTGCGCATTTTCCTGGCTCAGCAGCTTGACCCGTTCGGTGGTCTCGTCGTTCGACTGCGGATAGAGCGACTGGCCCCAGGTGCCCGACAGCGGATAGCCGTTCTTGATGCGCATCCAGGTGGTGATCACCCAGCCGCCGATGCCGAGCGCAGTGATCAGCGTGATCGGCATGGCGAGCCGCATCAGGCCTTCGACCACTTCGGAAAATCCCCCTTCCATCCTTGTCCTCCACTGTTCGGGCAACGCCCCGGCGGCCGCATGTCCTCAGGCCGCGCTCAACGCAGGCTTTCGATTTCCGCAGCGAGGCGGGTGCTGCTGTCGGTGGCGATCCGCTCGAGCACGGCGACCCGCTCCTCGATGCGCAGCAGCTTGCCCTTGAGATCGGCATTCTCGTTGGTGAGCAGCGCGATCTGGCGGGCGGCCTCGGGGTCGTCGAGGTCGGCGAGGCGACCGGTCATGCCGCCCCATTCATTCTCGACCGGATAGCCATGCTTGGCGCGGATCCAGGTGGTGACCCACCAGCCGGCCATGCTCATGGCGATGATGGCGAGAATGAAAACCTTGCTGTCCATGGTGCGTGTCTCCCCTGTTTGCCCCGCGAGCGCGTCAGCGCAGCGCGTCGATCTCGTCGGCGAGGCGGGTGTTGCGGCTGGTGTAGTAGAGCTCGATGTCGGCCAGGCGGCGGTCGAGCTCACGGAAGGAAGCGCGGACATCGCGGCTGCCCCGGGCGGGGTTGGCGCGGACGCCCTGCCAGAATTTCTGCTCTTCCGGCGTGCGATAGAGGTTGATCGGCTTGACCGGCGCCAGCATCGCGATGGCGATGTAGGCGAGCAGCGGCCAGCCGAAGGCGATGGTGAGGACGATGAAGCCGATGCGGATCCACAGCGCCTCGACCCCGGTATAGTCGGCCAGACCCGAGCAGACCCCTGCCCATTTGCCGTCCTGCTTGTCGCGGTAGAATTTGGTGCGGCTGGGGGTGGTCATGTCAGTTGCTCCTCTCGGCACGATAGCTCAGGCGACGGTCGTCATCGCGGTCGCCTCGCTCATCGCGGACGGCGGGGCGGAAATCGGGATTGTCGGCTGCGACGATACGCTCGACGGTGTGGACGCGGTCTTCGAGGCGACGCGCCAGCTCATACAACTCGTCGAGCAGCCGTTCGTCCTCCACCGGCAGGCTGGTGCCGGCCTTCCACTTGGTGACATAGTGCAGGATCAGCCAGGGTAGGCCGATGAACAGCATGCCGACGACCATGACGGGAATGATCACTTCGTCCATCGTCTCAGCCCTCCCGTCCGGTCAGCCGCGCCTTCATCGCGGCCAGCTCTGCATCGACCGAGTCCGAGGCGCGCAGGTCGGCGAATTCGTCTTCCAGCGTGCGCTGGTTGGTGCCGATGGCCACCGCGTCGGCGCGGCCTTCGGCAAAATCGACCCGGCGTTCCAGCTCTTCGAAGCGGCTGAAGGCGTCGGCGGTGCGTTCGCCATGGGTCAGTTCGCGCAGGCGGAACTTGTTTTCGGCACTTTCCAGGCGGGTGTTGATGTTCGACTGGCGGCTGCGCGCCTCGCGCAGCTTGGTCTGCAGCTTGACGATATCGCCTTCATAGCCGGTCAGCGCGTCGTTCAGCACCTCGATCTCGGCCTTCAGCCGTTCGGCCATGTCGCCGGCCTTCTGCTTCTCGACCAGCGCGGCCTTGGCCAGGTCCTCGCGGTCCTTGGACAGCGCCAGCTCGGCCTTTTCCATCCAGCTCGCCTGCAGGCCTTCCAGCTTGGCGATGTGACGGCGCATTTCCTTCTGATCGGCGATGGTGCGGGCGGCGGAGGCGCGAACCTCGACCAGCGTCTCTTCCATCTCGAAGATGATCATGCGGATCATCTTTGCCGGGTCTTCCGACTTGTCGAGCAAGTCGGTCATGTTGGCGGCAATGATGTCGCGGGTTCGTGAAAAAATGCCCATCAGTGAAAACTCCTTGGTGCGCGCGCTGGAGGTAAAGCCGTACGATGTGGCCCCGTCGAGCCGGTACGGAATGAGGTCGGCCTTGATCGGCCGGGGGAAAGAAAGGCGGTGCCGGGGCAGGGCAAGGGGGGGAAGCGCCCCGGCACCGCAGTCGGACTGGCGGGTCATGCCAGTCCGGCGGAGACCCCGGCGCTGACTGTCGTCAAAACCGGGGCAGGAAGATCCGACCGGAACGAGGTCGCGTTCGCGATGATCAGCGGCACCAGCATCAGACTGGCGAACAGCAGGTTCGTCGCTGCAGAGCGGGTGGAGCGGGTCATTGTGGTCCTCGTTCGAGATGGTGAAAGCGTCCATGCCCGATGTAATGCAGAGGGCGTGCCAGTTTTGAAAAATGGCCGATTTGCGCGGCCCCACTGGTCGGTCCCGCCTGAGGGTGGTGAAAATCCCCTTGCCAGTTGGTGGGATTTCCCACCATAAGTTGGGGTAGGAAACTAAGCGATCGGCGCCCACCGTTCCGCTCACCTGTCATTCCCGCGAAAGCGGGAATCCAGGGGCGGCAGAGGGTAGCGCTGGCCGCCCCTGGATTCCCGCTTGCGCGGGAATGACATGTCGAGAGAATCGAGCCCTATGGAACGCGAAACCCGCTTCGTCGGCCAGTCCAGCGCCTTTCTCGACAGCGTCGAGCGCGCGCTCGAGGCCGCAACGCTCAATCGCCCGGTGCTGGTCATCGGGGAACGCGGCACCGGCAAGGAACTGATCGCCGAACGTCTCCACCGCCACAGCAACCGCTGGTCCGGCCCGCTGGTGACCATGAACTGCGCCGCGTTGCCCGAAACGCTGATCGAGGCCGAGCTGTTCGGGCATGAGGCCGGCGCCTTCACCGGCGCCACCAAGGCGCGGCCCGGCCGGTTCGAGGAAGCCGACGGTGGCACCCTGTTCCTCGACGAGCTGGCGACCCTGTCCATGGCGGCGCAGGAGCGCCTGCTGCGCGCGGTCGAATATGGCGAGGTCACCCGCATCGGGGCGTCCAAGCCGGTGCGCGTCGATTGCCGCATCGTCGCCGCGACCAACGAACATCTTCCCGCCATGGTGACAAGCGGGCGGTTCCGCGCCGACCTGCTCGACCGGCTGTCGTTCGAAGTGATCACGCTGCCGCCGCTGCGCGTGCGCGAAGGCGACATCATGGTGCTGGCCGAACATTTCGGTCAGCGCATGGCCGCCGAACTCGGCTGGCGCAGCTGGCCGGGCTGGGGCAACCGCGCCCGCGCGCTGCTGGAGGCGCACCGCTGGCCCGGCAACGTCCGCGAATTGCGCAACGTCGTCGAACGCGCCGTCTACCGCTGGCCGCACAATGACAAGCCGGTGGAGACCATCCATTTCGACCCGTTCGACAGCCCGTGGATGCCCGAGGCCGGGCAGGGCTGGGTGCGGCAGGATGGCGACCGCAGCGACCGCCCGGTCGCCGGCGCGCCGCCCGCGCCGCGCCCTTCGGCGGAGGACGAACCCTGTGAGCTCGTGACCGATCTCAAGGCGGCGGTCGACGCCTATGAAAAGCGGCTGGTGGAGGCCGCCTTCACCCGCGCCAAATTCAACCAGCGCGCGACCGCCGCGGCGCTGGGGCTGACGTACGACCAGCTAAGACATTGCATGAAGAAGCACGGGATAAGTGCTTGAATCCCCTCTCCCGCCTGCGGGAGAGGATAGACTTGGCTTGGCGGCTCCGCCGCCTAACAAGTCTTGGAGAGGGGGGCGGCACAGCACTTACCTCTGCGCCGCCCCCCTCTCCAAGCTACGGTAGGCAACAAGTTGCCAACCTCCACTATCCTCTCCCGCAGGGGGAGAGGTGCTGTGGCGCCGGCCTCACCCGCCGTTGAACGCGATCATCGCGTAGAGCATCGGGATCGACAGCAGCGTGTTGGTGCGGCTGAAAATCATCGCCCTCGTCGCCGCCGCGGCCTTGGTCGCGTCATCGGCCTGGACCATGCCCAGCGCCTTCTGCTGCGCCGGCCAGATCACGAACCACACGTTGAAGGCCATGATCAGCGCCAGCCACATGCCGATGCCGATCAGGCGATAGCTTTCGGTCAGCGTCAGCGCCTCGACCAGATAGCCGGCGCGGAAGGCGATGATCAGGCCGAACAGCACGGTCATTGCGGCGCTCCAGCGGAAGAAGAACAGCGCCTTGGGCGCGATATATTTGGAAACGCCCGGCTTCAGCTCGGCCGGCACGCTCGGCATGGTCGGGATCTGCACGAAGTTGAAATAATAGAGCAGGCCGATCCACAGGATGCCGAAAAAGGTGTGCAGCCAGCGGATCAGCTGCTGTTCGGCATCGCCATTGCCGCCGACGCCGAAGATCAGCGCGATGGCCAATAGCAGCCCGACGGCCAGCACAGCATGCAGGTTTCCGAAAAATTTCGCCATTGCGATACCCCCTTGGTGTCATTGGCCGCCTCCCATCGGGCGGCACGATTGCTTCGCAGCCGTTATGGCATCGCCGCCGCAAGGCAGCAAGTTTCCGTAAAAAGCCGGCATCCCGGTCGATGGAAAAATCGTTCAATGGAACCATATGTCCGCTGCCGGCTTGAGCCGGCGGGCAGCGCCGCTGCCGTGCCCATGACAGGAGCTCCCCCCGATGGCTTTCACCCTTCCCGATCTGCCCTATGCCAAGACCGCGTTCGGCGACCTGCTTTCCGCCGAAACCTTCGATTTCCACCATGGCAAGCACCACAAGGCCTATGTCGACAAGACCAATGAGCTGGTCGGCACCACCGTCGATCTCGAAGGCGCGTCGCTCACCCGCGTGATCGCCGCCGCCAAGGAGCGCGGCAATCCCGGCCTGTTCAACAACAGCGCGCAGATCTGGAACCACAGCTTCTACTGGCAGTGCCTCTCCCCCGACGCGCAGGCGCCCAGCGGCAAGCTGCTTGCGCTGATCGAGGAAGGTTTCGGCTCGACCGAAACGCTGGTGGCGGAATTGAAGAAGGAAGCCGTCGGCCATTTCGCCAGCGGCTGGGCATGGCTGATCCTCAACGGCGGCAAGCTCGAAATCACCTCGCTGCACGATGCCGACACGCCGGTGGTGCATGACGGGATGCAGCCGCTGTTGACCATCGATGTGTGGGAACATGCCTATTACATCGACTATCGCAACGCCCGCCCGGCCTATCTCGACGCGCTGCTCGCCAAGGGCATCAACTGGGAATTCGTGGCGAAGAACCTCGACGGCGAAGGCGTCAGCCGCGCCGATCAGCAGGGGTAAGATTTCGTCATTGCGAGCGCAGCGAAGCAATCTAGGGTTGGGCAGAGCCGCACTGGATTGCTTCGCTGCGCTCGCAATGACGGGTTACTTGGCGTCATCCCCCAGCGTCAGCCCGTGCCGCATCATCAGCGGTACTTGCGTCATTGCAAAAATGATCGAGACCGGGATAAATGCCCAAGACTTTATGGAAAGCCACGTCCCAAACGCCAAAGAACCCGCTCGGAACATTTCGTACATGATGTGATTTGCCAAGGCCATTGCCAAGAAGAAAAATCCCCAATTCCGCGAAATCTTCAACCAGCCGTCCTCGCTTAGCCCATCATACGCTGCCTCAAGCACATATTTGAGGAGCGGCTTGTTCATGAGCCACGCAACAACCAAAAGTGCCCCCAATCCTCCATAGGTGACTGTGGGTTTCATAACGATATAACGTTCATCCCCAAAAATTATCGTAATAGCTCCAAAGCCAATCACGATAATTGTCGAAATCCATAGGATTGGGGAAATTTTTTTGAGTTTCCACTGTGAAACTGCAATCGCAATAAGACTTGCGATCATGAAGGCGGCCGTGCCCTTTATTGCACCAGCGGTGTCCCCAAATGCCGCGTCGCTCCTTGTCAGCCGATAGGTCAGGAAAAACACCAGCAGCGGGCCGAAGTCGATCGCGAAGGGCAGCCACGCCGGGTGTTTCGGCGCGCTCTTTTCCTTGACGCCGGCCAGTTCGGTCGCGTCCTGTGGCAGTTCCTCGCTCATGCCGATATGGTCCTCAAGACAGTCTTCCCGCAATCGCATTGGCGATCTGCCGCGCATCGAACGGGCGCAGATCGTCCATCTTTTCGCCGACGCCGATGGCATGCACCGGCAGGCCGAAGCGGTCCGCCGCCGCGACCAGCACGCCCCCGCGCGCGGTGCCGTCGAGCTTGGTCATGACGAGCCCGGTGATGCCGGACAACTCGCCGAACGTCTCGATCTGCGACAGCGCATTCTGCCCCGTCGTCGCATCGAGCACCAGCACCACGTCATGCGGTGCAGCGGGGTTGAGCCGCCCCAGCACCCGGCGGATCTTGGCCAGCTCATCCATCAGCTCGCGCTTGTTGTGCAGCCGCCCGGCGGTGTCGACGATCAGCACGTCGATGCCCTCGGCAGTCGCCCGCTTGACCGCGTCATAGACGAGGCCAGCGGCATCCCCGCCTTCCGGACCGGTGACGATCGGCACGCCGATGCGGTCCGCCCAGATCCTGAGCTGGCCGATGGCAGCGGCGCGAAAGGTATCGCCCGCCGCCAGCATCACGCCATAATCCTGCTCGGTGAACCAATGCGCCAGCTTGGCGATGGTGGTGGTCTTGCCCGATCCGTTGACGCCCACCACCAGGATCACCTGCGGCCGCGGGAAGGCGACGATCTCCAGCGGTTTCGCCACCGGCCGCAGCACCGCCTCGATCTCGTCGGCGATGGCGGCGCGCACGCTGTCCTCGCTCGCCGGCCCGTCGATCCGCCCCTCGGCCAGCCGGCTGCGGATTCGCGCCGCCATCTTCGGCCCCAGGTCGGAGACGATCAGCGCCTCCTCGATGCGATCGAGCGTGTCGTCGTCCAGCCGGCCGCCGGAAAACAGCCCGCCCAGATTCTGGCCCAGCCGCTCGGAGGTGCGGCGGAACCCGCCGAACACACGGTCGGCCCAGCTGCGGTCGTCTTGTTCGCTCTCGCTCATGCCGCCCCTTCGCCGATCAGCGCGTCGCCGTCCACCCTGACGATGCGCACGGCCGAGACCTTGCCCGCAGGCAGCGGCGCGGTCAGCCGCACCCGTGCGAAGCTGTCGGCATGGCCGGAGACGCCGTCGCGCTCGACCAGCACCGGCTGCACCGTGCCCACCTGCGCCGCCAGCCAGCGCGCGCGGTGCGCCTGCCCGGTTGCCCTGAGCGCGGCCGCGCGCGCTTTCACCACCTCCCGCGCCACTTGCGGCATCCGCGCCGCCGGCGTGCCCTCGCGCGGGCTGTAGGGAAAAACATGGGCGAAGACGATGTCGCAATCGCCGATCAGGCTGGCATTGGCCCCCGCCGCCGCATCGTCCTCGGTGGGGAAACCGGCGATCAGGTCGGCGCCGATGGCGATGTCGGCGCGCGCCGCTTTCAGCCGCCCGACCATCGTCACTGCCTGCGCCCGGCTGTGCCGCCGCTTCATCCGCTTGAGCATCAGATCGTCGCCATGCTGCAGGCTCAGATGCACATGCGGCATCATCCGCGCCTCGCCGGTCAAGAGCTCGAACAGCGCCCCGTCGATCTCGGCGACGTCGAGGCTGCCCAGCCGCACCCGCTCCAGCCCGGCAACGCGCGTGAGCAGCGCCGTCAGCAGGTCCGCGAGCACCGGCGCGCCGGGCAGATCATGCCCATAGCTGGTCAGGTCGACGCCGGTCAGCACCAGCTCGCGATGGCCGCCAGCCACGAGCCGCTGTGCCGCCTCGACCGCCGCTTCGATCGGCACCGATCGTGACGGCCCCCGCCCATAGGGGATGATGCAGAAGGTGCAGCGATGGTCGCAGCCATTCTGCACTTCCAAGAATCCGCGCGCGTGGGCAGCGAAGGCCGGCACCATCTGCGGCGCGGTGCGGGTCAGGGCCATGACATCGCCGACCACCACCCGCTCGTTGCGGGCATAGGATGCCGCAGCCAGCTTCTCGGCATTGCCCAGCACCAGGTCGACCTCTGGCATCGCCGCAAAGCCTTGCGGGTCGACCTGCGCCGCGCAGCCGGTGGCGACGATGCGCGCGTTGGGATGCGCCCGCCGCGCCCGCCGCACCGCGCCGCGCGCCTCGCGCATCGCATTGCCGGTGACCGCGCAGCCGTTGATCACCACCAGCCGCCTTGGATCGTCGCCCTGTGCCAGCGCGGCGCGGATCGCCTCGCTCTCGGCAATGTTGAGGCGGCATCCGAAGCTTTCGACGATGGCAGCAGGCGCGGCTGTCACCCGAACCGGCTCCAGTCCGCAGTCCCGCGATACACCTCCGTGGCAGGGCCGTGCATGGTCACCAGCCCGCCTTCCTGCCAATCGACCAGCAGGTCGCCGCCGGGCAGCGATACCGTCACCGGTCCTTCGACCAGGCGGGCGCGCAGTGCCGCCACCGCGCTCGCCATCGCACCGGTGCCGCAGGCACGGGTCAGGCCGACGCCCCGCTCCCACACCCTCAGGCGCAGCGTGGTATCGCCGGTGATGGTCGCGACATTGACGTTGACCCGCTCGGGAAACAGCGGATCATGCTCGATGAGCGGACCCAACCGTTCCAGCTCGACCGCATCGCAATCGGGCGTGAAAAAGATGACATGCGGATTGCCGACGTTGACCGCCATCGGCGCCATCAGCACGTCCCACGCCACCGGCATGTCGGCGGTGTCCATCGGATAGGCCAGCGGGATCGCGTCCCAGTCGAAACGCGGCGCGGGATAATCGACCGAGACCAGCCCGCCGCTCGCCGCCGTGGTCAGCAGCCCGCCGACCGTCTCAATGCTGGCCTGCCCGCCCAGCAGCGTGCCGACGCAGCGCGAGGCATTGCCGCACGATTCCACCTCGCCGCCATCGGCATTCCAGATCCGCATCTGCACGTCGGCGACGGTCGAGGGCGCGATGACGATGAGCTGGTCGCAGCCGATTCCTTCGCGACGGTCGGCAATCGCCCGCGCCCGCGCCGTCGTCATGGCGACAGCCGCCATGCGCGCGTCGATGACGACGAAATCGTTGCCCAGCCCGTGCATCTTGATGAAGGAACCGCTCATACCCGCGCATTTAGGGCGGGGCAGGGGGCGTGTCCATGTCGCGATAATTTAGGGACAGTCCCTAAATTATTCCGCGGTTCACGCGCAGCGAAAACTAGGGAATGTCCCTAAATCATCGCCAGCGATCACCCCGCCCGCTTCTTCGTCTTGCCGCCGCGATGGATGGCCAGCACATCCTTGCTCGACAGCGAATGGCCGAACACATGGCCCTGGCCGACAGCGCAGTCGAGATCGCCCAGCCGCTCGGCTGCGGCGAAGGATTCGATGCCCTCGGCGACCACCGGCAGCCCCAGCGACCGGCCGAGTTGCAGCACCGCTTCGGCGACCGACTGTCCCTTTTCGCCTTCGGCCATGCGCGCCACGAATTCGCGGTCGATCTTGACACTGTCGAACGGCAGCGCGCGCAACGAGGCGATGGACGAATAGCCGGTGCCGAAATCGTCGAGCGCCATGCGGATGCCCTGATTGCGCAGCGATTCGAACACCGCCTTGGCCAGCGGCACATTGTCAATGATCGCGGTCTCGGTGACCTCGATCACCAGCCGCCGTCCGGGGAAGCCGGTCTCCGCCAGCAGTTTCAGCAGCTTTTGCGCAAACCACGGGTCGCGCAACTGCAACGGCGATACGTTCAGCGACAGGCTGAGATGCGCAGGCCACTCGCGGGCTTCGCCCAGCGCGCGGCGGAACAGCAGTTCGGACAATGGGCCGATCAGCCCGCAATCTTCGGCCACCGGGATGAATTCGGCCGGCCCGACCACGCCGAGCTCGGTCGAGGTCCAGCGCGCCAGCATCTCGTAACCGATCGGCTCGCCGCTCGCGAGGTCGATCAGCGGCTCATAGACCGGATAGGGTTCGCCCGCGGCAATCGCCGCGCGCAGCGCCTGCTCGACGCGGTCGTTGCGGTCCAGCGTCTCGCCCATCGCATCGTCGAACCGGCAATGGCGGCACCGTCCGAGCTGCTTGGCGCGGTACATGGCGACATCCGCCTGCCGCAACAGCGTTTCGAGCGCGATGCTCTCCCCGCCCGCCACCGCGCAGCCTATCGAGGCGCTGGTCGCGGCATTCGTGCCGTTGATCTCCAGCGGGTGGGACAGTTCGCCGGTCAGCCGCTCGGCATAGGCATCGAGCCAGCCATCCCTGGCGTCATGCACCGGCAGCAGCAGTGCGAATTCGTCGCCGCCCAGCCGCGCGATCAGCGCGTCTGCCGGCAGGTCCCGGCTCAGCCGATCGGCGGTTTCGGTCAGCAGCCGGTCTCCGCCGCTGTGGCCGTGCAGATCGTTGGTGGTCTTGAAGGCGTCGATGTCGATCACCAGCGCCGCGACATGGCGGCCTTGCGCCTGCCATTCGGCAATGCGCTCTTCGGCCATCATGGTCAGCCCGCGCCGGTTGAGCAGGCCGGTCAGCGCATCATAATGTGCAAGTTGCAGCGCATGCGCCTCGGCCAGCGCGCGCCGTTCGACTTCGGCACGCAGGTCACGGAACCGGCGCCAGCCGAACAGGATCAGCGCGATGTTGAGCAGCAGGGTGGAGGTGATCGCCCATTGCGATTCCGCCACCACCGCAGTGATGCCGATGATCGAGCGCAGCCAGCTCGTCCCGGTGCCGACCAGCAGCAGGATCGCGGCCAGCGTAATGCCGCCGATCAGGAAATCCTGTCCGGCACGCACCGTGGCCTCGCGCTTGGCCGCTTCTATCCGGGGTAAATCCGCTGCCACAGCCGCGCCCAGCACCTTGCAAATAGTGATCGTCACGGTTGCGTAGCATCCGAGCTGTGTAATCGGGGTTAACGCGGCCCAGCTTGCGCGCGCTGCAGCGTCCCGCTATGGGCCACGCCATCAGGCCGGCGCTGCAACCCGGCTCATCCACGCTGGTCGGCGAGTTTTCGCCCACCGGCGTTTTTCGCGTTATCCTGCCGCAAGGCGCATTTTGGTGAGGGAAAAGGGCATGTTCGACAGTCTCAGCGACCGTCTCGGCGACGTTTTCTCTCGCCTGCGCGGGCGCGGCGCGCTCACCGAATCGGATGTGCGCGAAGCGATGCGCGAGGTGCGCGTGGCTTTGCTCGAGGCCGATGTCGCGCTGCCGGTGGTGCGCAGCTTCATCGATCAGGTGACCGAACTCGCCATCGGCCAGAATGTGCTGAAGTCGATCACCCCCGGCCAGCAGGTCGTCAAGATCGTCTCCGACGCGCTGACCGAAATGCTCGGCTCGACCACCAGCGACCTGCTGCTCGACGTGGTGCCGCCGGCCGTGATCATGATGGTCGGCCTGCAAGGCTCGGGCAAGACCACCACGACCGCCAAGCTCGCCAAGCGGCTGAAGGACAAGGACCGCAAAAAGGTCCTGATGGCCTCGCTCGACGTCAACCGTCCGGCCGCGCAGGAACAGCTGGCGACGCTCGGCACCCAGATCGACGTGGCAACCCTGCCCATCGTCGCCGGCCAGCAGCCGGTCGAGATCGCTCGCCGCGCCATCCAGGCCGCGAAGCTGCAGGGCTTCGACGTGCTGATGCTCGACACCGCCGGTCGCCTGCATGTCGACCAGCAGTTGATGGACGAGATGCGCAGCGTCGAGGCGGAAGCGAGTCCGGCCGAGACCCTGCTCGTCGTCGACGCGCTGACCGGGCAGGATGCGGTGCAGGTCGCACAGCGCTTCTCCGACGATATCGCGCTGTCCGGCGTGGTGCTCACCCGCATGGACGGCGATGCGCGCGGCGGTGCGGCGCTGTCGATGCGCGCGGTCACCGGCAAGCCCATCAAGTTCGCCGGTACCGGCGAAAAGATGGACGCCATCGAGCCCTTCCATCCCAGCCGCGTCGCCCAGCGCATCCTCGGCATGGGCGATGTCGTCAGCCTCGTCGAGCGCGCGGCGGAGACCATCCAGCAGGATGAGGCCGAACGCATGGCGGCGCGCGTCGCCAAGGGCCAGTTCGATCTCGACGATCTGCGCGCCCAGCTTGGCCAGATGCGCCGGATGGGCGGCCTCGGCGCCATCGCCGGCATGATCCCCGGCCTCAAGAAGGCGCAGGCGGCGATGAACCAGAGCGGGATGGACGATCGCGTGCTGATCCGCATGGACGCCATCATCTCGTCGATGACCCCGCAGGAGCGCGCGCGCCCGGCGATCATCAACGCCAAGCGCAAGATCCGCATCGCCAAGGGCTCGGGCATGCAGGTGCAGGACGTCAATCGCCTGCTCAAGATGCACCAGGAAATGGAGGGCGCGATGAAGCGCCTGAAGAAGATGGGCGGCATGAAGGGCCTCGGCGCGATGTTCGGTCGCGGCGGCGGGCTTGGCGGGTTGATGGGCGGCGGCGCCGCCGGTCTTCCCGGCCTCGGCGGCCCCGGCGGGATGCAGGGCCTGCCGCCTGATCTGCAGAAGTTGCTGAAAAAGAAATAAACTAAATCAACAGTTTAACCACATGACACCACGTATATGCGTGATGATTGATTAGAAGGAAGACCAACATGGCAGTCAGCATTCGCCTTTCGCGCGGCGGTTCCAAGCAGCGCCCTTATTACAAGATCGTCGTCGCCGACGCGCGCAGCCCGCGCGACGGCCGCTTCATCGAACGTATCGGCAGCTACAACCCGCTGCTCGCCAAGGATAATCCCGAGCGCGTGAAGCTCGACGTCGAACGCGCCAAGCATTGGGTGTCGGTCGGCGCGCAGCCGACCGATCGCGTCGCCCGCTTCCTCGACGCCGCCGGCGTCAAGGAGCGCGCACCGCGCAACAACCCGCAGAAGGCCGAACCGGGCAAGGCCGCCAAGGAGCGCGCCGAAGAGCGTGCCGCCAAGGCTGCCGCCGCCGCCGAAGCAGCGGCTGAAGCCGCCGCTGCGCCTGCGCCCGCAGAAGAAGCTGCTCCGGCTGAAGAAGCGGCACCTGCCGAAGCCGAAGCCGCGACCGAAGCCTGAGCCCGGTCATGCGCAACCCCGACCGCCCGGTCGTGCTCGCCGCCATAACCGGCGCGCATGGCCTGGGCGGCGAGGTGCGGCTGAAACTGTTCGGCGACGGGCCCGATACGCTGAAGCGCTACAAGGCGTTCAACGGCGGCGCCCTGACCCTCAAGGCGATCAAGCCTGTCAAGGGTGGCGCCATCGCGCGCTTTGCCGAGATCCCCGATCGCACCGCCGCGGAACGCGCGCGCGGCACCGAACTCACCGTTCCCCGCAGCGCGCTGCCGCCGCTGGACGAGGGCGAATATTATCATCACGACCTGATCGGCCTGCCGGCCACCGCCACCGATGGTACGCCGCTCGGCACCGTGGTGCTGGTCGAGAATTTCGGTGCCGGCGACATTCTCGAAATCGAGCGGCCAGCCGATGGCGACGGCAAGCCGGGCAAGCGCTTCATGGTCCCGATGAATGCCGACGCCGTGCCGGAGTGGGGCGAGGCGGGCGTTCGCATTGACCCTGCTTGGCTCGGCTAGTATATACATTGCGTATATACAGGAGCCCGTTATGAGCAAGGTCTACCCCGCACGCAGCTTCAAGTCGGGAAATTCGGTGGCGATCCGGATGCCGGCCGCGTTGGGAATCCAGCCGGACGGCGACTGGACCGTCGAGCAGGTCGACGGCAAGCTGGTGCTCAGTGCAAAGCCCAAGCCCACGCAAAAGCTGAACGTCGACGCCTTCTGGGGCAAGGCTCGACACCTGAAGGTGCCCGAACGGCGCGATTTCGATGAGCGTCCCAGCACTATTGCTGCGCGCACCAAAGGCGACGTGTGAAGATCCGCTACCTGCTCGATACGGATTGCTCGATTTATGCAATGTTGGGGACCCACCCCGCGCTGCATTCACACCTGAGCAACTGCGAACCGGGAGAAGTCGGAATATCCGCTGTCAGCTTTGCGGAAATCTGCATGGGCGAAAATCTTGGTCATCCCCCCGACCGTGCGATAATTGAAGCCTTCGTCGACGTCATTACTATCTTGCCGTTCGATTCTGCGGCGGCCAGAGCCTACGCGAAGCTGCCGTTCAAGCGCGCCCGCTTCGACAGGCTGTTGGCCGCCCACGCGCTGAGCATCGGTGCGATCGTCGTCACGAACAATGAGTCCGACTTCACCGATGTGCCGGGGTTGGTGGTCGAGAATTGGACGGTGTGATGGAGAACGTTCAGATCATTGATCGGGCAGTCAACTGCACATTTTCGGTCTTTCAGTTCACCGACGACCAATTTGCCATGATTTTTAATGGTGCTGGACAGGACATCGCTTTCGCTGAAGAAATGGAAGCTTATCTAAGTGACCAGCAAATAGTTTCTGCCTTTGCTGGCGTGTGGAACCGTCCCGTGCAAAAAAGCGAAATTATGGGGCTCCATGGCACCATTTTCTACGGGTTCGAAGACCGCAAAATCTATTTTCCCGCTTCCAGGCGCGAATGCGACTGGGCCGATGGCGCGATAAATGCCGCCGAGAGGAAAATGAATGCGGTTATCCGGTCGCGTTCGACACCATGACCTTTGCCGCGCACCTCCTCACCCTCTATCCCGACATGTTCCCCGGTCCCCTCGGCCATAGCCTCGCCGGTCGGGCGCTGGCCGATGGTCTGTGGTCGTGCACTGCGACCAGCATCCGCGATTTCGCCACCGACAAGCATCGCACCGTCGACGATACCCCGGCGGGCGGCGGCGCGGGGATGGTCTTGCGGGCGGACATTGTTGCCCGCGCGGTCGATCATGCCGCCGCTGCCAGTCCTGCCCACCCGGTCCTCGCGATGACCCCGCGCGGTGCACCCATCACCCAGGCGCGTATCCGCGAGCTCGCTGCCGGGCCGGGCGTCACCATCCTGTGTGGCCGTTTCGAAGGTTTCGACGAGCGGTTGTTCGAGGCGCGCCCCGAGATCGAGCAGGTCAGCATGGGCGACATCATCCTGTCCGGTGGAGAGATGGGCGCGCTGATGCTGCTCGACGCTTGCATTCGGCTGATTCCCGGCGTAATGGGCGCGACCTTAAGCGGGGAAGAGGAGTCGTTCGAAAACGGTCTCCTCGAATATCCGCACTATACCCGACCAGTGACATGGGAAGGGCGCACGGTCCCCGAAGTGCTGCGATCGGGGGATCATGCGAAGATTGCCGCTTGGCGCAAAGCCCAGGCGGAAATCGATACACGGTTACGCAGGCCGGACCTTTGGGAGCGTCATGTCGATGCTCGGGACCGACCTGCCTCTGGCGCGCGGCATGAGAAGTAAGGACACAGGCAAATGAACCTGTTGCAGCAGATCGAGGCCGAAGAAGTCGCTCGCGCGATGGAAGGCAAGACCATTCCCGATTTCCGCCCCGGTGACACGCTGCGCGTCGGCGTGAAGGTCATCGAAGGCGACCGGACCCGCGTGCAGGCCTATGAAGGCGTCTGCATCGCCCGTTCGAACAAGAGCATCGCCTCCAACTTCACCGTGCGCAAGATTTCGTTCGGCGAAGGTGTCGAGCGCGTCTTCCCGCTCTACAGCCCGAACATCGACAGCATCACCGTCGTCCGCAAGGGCGCCGTGCGCCGTGCCAAGCTCTATTATCTGCGCGGCCGTCGCGGCAAGTCCGCCCGTATCGCCGAACGTCGCGAGAACCGCGGCGAGTAAGCGTTCGCAAAAGGCGATAGAGGGGCCGGAGGAAACTCCGGCCCTTTTTGCATCCAGCAAGCCGTTGCGCGTGGCGTAACGACCGGCCATGAAACGACGGATGACCAGCCCCCGTCCTTCGCTCACACCATCGCAGGTCAAGGATCTGCAAGCCGCTCAAGGGCTGTTGCAGGCCGGCAATGCCGAAGGTGCGATCGGCCGCATCCGGCCACTGTTGGCCGGCGGGCTGGTGCATGCAGACGTTTACGCGCTGTTCGCCGCTGCCTGCCGTAGCGGGGGACTGCTGGCGGAAGCGCGTACATCGCTCAATGCCGCTGTGAACCTCGACAGGGCCAATCCGCGCTATTGGGCTGCGCTCGCCGATCTGCTGGTGGCGACCGGAGATCTTTCGGCGGCGCAGGTGGCGTGGGACCGGGTGACTGTGCTGTCGCCTGAAGACGATGCAGCCGCGCTGGCCTTGGCGGATGTGCATCTGCAGCTTGCCGATGGCGACGCTGCCGAAATCCCGTTGCGCGCCGTCCTTGCCCGAAACCCTGCATCGCTGCGCGCCCGTCATGCGCTCGCGCTTGCGTTGCGGATGCAGGATCGGGCGACAGAGGCTCTGGAGCATAGCGCCGCAATTCTTGCGACCGACGTCCCGCCGGCGCAGAGCGAGGCGCTGCATGGGCACCTGCTCGGCGATCTCGGGCGCTGGGAGGAAGCCGAGCAGGCCTATCGCCGCGTCCTTGCCCGCGAACCGCAGCAGCTCGATGCCCTCGATACGTTGACGCGGCTGCTGCCGCAGCTAGGCCGCCAAGCCGAGGCGCTGGAGCCTTATCGTGCGGCGCTGGCTGCACAGCCAGCCCGAGAGGCGCTGTATGGCGCGGCACTGGCTGCCGCACGCAGTCTGGGGCGGGCGCAGGATCTGCTGGCGTGGAGCGAGGCGGCGCTGGACCGCTTTCCGGCGAACCTTGGTTTCGCTGTCCACCGTGCCGATGCGCTCGGTCTGACGGGCGATGTCGAGTCTGCGCTTGCCCTGCTTGCGCCGCTGGCCGGGCGAGCCGCCGATGCCGCAGCCCAAGCGGCGCACTGGAGCTTGGTGGCACGGCAGCCCGACGCGGCAGCCCGCCATGCCGAGCGCGCCACTGAACTGGCTCCGGACGTTCAGACCGGCTGGGCCTATCTCGCAACCGCCTGGCGCCTGCTCGGCGACCCGCGAGCCAGCTGGCTCAACGATTATGAGCGATTGACTGTCGCCATGGCGCTCGAGCCTCCTGAGGGCTTTTCGTCGACGACCGATTTTCTTGCCGAGCTCAGCTCTGCGCTCGATGGCATGCACCTGACGCTGGCACATCCAGCGGATCAGTCTTTGCGGCATGGGACGCAAACGCGCGGCCATCTGTTCTTGCGCCGCCACCCGCTGGTGACCGCGCTGGCGCTGCAGCTGCACCGCCAGATCGAAAGCTGGCTGACCATGCTGCCCAGGGACGCCAGCCATCCGTTCCTGCGCCGCAACAGCGGGCAGATGCTGTTCAAGCACAGCTGGTCCGTGCGCCTGTCGGACAGCGGCTTTCACATCAGCCATATCCATCAGGATGGTTGGCTGAGCAGCGCCTTCTACGTCGCGCTGCCGCCAGCGGTGGGCGTCGCAGGGGAGGGTGGCCTGCAGCAGGGGGCGCTGACCTTCGGTTCGCCCGATGCCACGCTGGGGCTCGATCTGCCCCCGGAGCGGGTGCTGGTACCGGAAGAGGGCATGTTGGCGCTTTTCCCCAGCTATGTCTGGCATGGCACTGTGCCGTTCAGCAGCGATCAGCCACGTCTGACCGTGGCGTTCGACGCACTGCCGCGTTGACGCGTGCCAAGATAAAGTTTCGCACGGGGACTGCCGCGCGACTTTTCCTGTCAATCATTTGTCCCTATGGCGCACCGCAGCAAACAGGAGTGTGTCATGGGTTATCGGGTCGTGGTCGCCGGGGCGACGGGCAATGTCGGGCGGGAGATGGTCAACATCCTTGCCGATCGCCAGTTTCCCTTCGATGAAATCGCGCTGCTCGCCTCGTCGCGGTCGGCCGGGGAAATCATCGATCTGGGCGAAACCGGCAAGACCGCCAAGGTCCAGAATATCGAGCATTTCGACCCGACCGGGTGGGACATCGCGCTGTTCGCGATCGGATCGGACGCGACCAAGTTGCACGCGCCACGCTTTGCCGCCGCCGGCTGCGTCGTCATCGACAACAGCTCGCTCTACCGCATGGACCCGGACGTGCCATTGATCGTGCCCGAGGTGAACCCGGATGCCATCGACGGCTACAAGGCCAAGAACATCATCGCCAACCCCAATTGCTCGACCGCGCAGATGGTGGTGGCGCTGAAGCCGCTGCACGATGCGGCGACGATAAAGCGGGTGGTGGTCTCCACCTACCAGTCTGTGTCCGGCGCCGGCAAGGCGGGCATGGACGAGCTGTTCGAACAGACCCGCGCCGTGTTCGTCGGTGACGAAAAGACGGTGTCGAAATTCACCAAGCAGATCGCCTTCAACGTCATCCCGCACATCGACAGCTTCCTCGACGACGGATCGACCAAGGAAGAATGGAAGATGGTGGTCGAGACTAAAAAGATCCTCGATCCCAAGATCAAGGTCCATGCCACCTGCGTGCGGGTGCCGGTGTTCGTCGGCCATTCGGAAAGCGTCAACATCGAGATGGAGCGCGAACTTTCCGCCGAGGACGCGCAGACCATCCTGCGCGAGGCGCCGGGCATCATGCTCGTCGACAAGCGCGAGAATGGCGGATACGCGACCCCCATCGAAGCGGCAGGGGACGATGCCACCTACATCAGCCGCGTCCGTGAAGACCCGACGGTCGAAAACGGGCTCGCTTTCTGGTGCGTCTCCGACAATCTGCGCAAGGGCGCGGCGCTCAACGCGGTGCAGATTGCCGAACTGCTCGGGCGGCGGCACCTCAAGAAGGGGTAGGCGATGGACGGGGCGGTGACGGGCAGTTGCCGTTGCGGCGCGGTCAAGCTGACCATCACTGCGCCCCAGCCGCTCGCGCATTATTGCTGTCATTGTCGCGACTGCCAGAAGACCACGGGCACTGCTTTTGCCGAGCAAGTGGTGGTGCTGGCCCGCCATCTCGCCATTGACGGCGAAACCGCTGAATTTGCGATGGCGCGTCCGTCCGGCGGCACAACGACGCACCGCATCTGCCCCACCTGCCATACGCGGGTGGCGAGCACCAACAGCGCACGGCAAGGCATTGTCATCGTCAGGGGCGGTGCGCTCGACAATGCCGATCTCGATGCGCCGCTCGCCCACATGTGGGCCAAGCACAAGCGCGGGTGGGTGACCTTCGCCGAGGATGCCCCTGTTTTCGACGGGGCGCCGGATCAGGCGGCATTCGCCGCATTGCTGATGCCGCGCCTGTTCGCAGGCGGCTAGCGTGCAGCGTGCGGCGACCCCGCCGTTCCTTCAGGTGAGCGGTCGCTTCTATCGGGCAGTCCGTCCCGAGCGATTGGCGCACGTGCTCGATCCACCCGCCCCCCTATCGGCGGGGCGATATCACCGTCCTGGCCAGGCGGCGCTCTATATCACCCGTGAGGCCGATTGGGCGGTAATTGCCGTGGCCCGCTACATGGCCGAAGAGGGCTCCAGTCGGATGATCGTGCCCTTGCGGGTGTCGACCGCGGCCGTGCTCGACCAGCGCGATGCGCACGCTTGCGCCGTGCTGGGCGTCGATCCTGCGGCTTCCGCATGCCGCTGGCAGGTCGCGTTGGCCGAGCAGCGCGAGCCGGAGTCATGGCACAACGCCGATGCGGCGCGCGCTGTGGGGGCGGACGGGCTGACCGACCCTTCGCGCGGTATTGTCGATGGCTGGCATCTCACCCTGTTCCGATGGAATGAGCCGGGTGCTCCGACTGTCGAGGTGGATGGCGACCCGCTGCACATCGACTATGCCGCGGCGCGGTCGCGCTGGCCGGCCCCGGACGGCTGGATGCAGGCGCGCGGAGACATGCTGTTTTGAGCAGAACAGTCGCCATGGCCGCGCGTTGGCTGGACATTCCGCGACGCCAACGCATCGCGCTGGGTGCGCTGCTGACGCTGGTCGTCGTCGCCAATATCGATCAACCCTATCCCGCGCTCGCACCGCTGCACCATCTCCCAACGCTCGCTCTGATCGGCCTCGCGCCATGGTGGTTGCGGCGTTGGCCGCTAAGCGATGGCGCACTTTTCTCGCTTCTGGGCTTCTTCTCGCTGCACAGCGTCGCGGCGCGCTGGACCTACAGCTATGTGCCCTATGACGCCTGGGCGCACGCGCTGACCGGGACGACTGTGAACGAGTTGTTCGGCTGGAGCCGCAACCATTTCGACCGGCTGGTGCATTTCGCGTTCGGCACGCTGCTTGTGGCCCCGCTGGCCGAATGGCTGAAGCCGGTTCTGCCGCCCGTGCGCCTGCGCCTCTGCGCCGCCATCCTCCTGCTGCTGGCCGCCAGCGCCGCCTATGAATTGTTCGAATGGCTGCTGACCCTGTTCATGGCCCCCGATGCTGCGGAAGCCTACAACGGGCAGCAGGGCGACATGTGGGACGCACACAAGGATATGGCGCTCGCGCTCGCCGGTTCGCTGGTCGCAGGGCTGTGGATCGGGCGCCGCGCCGCTTGATCGCTCACTCCATCGGCGGCGGCGGCGGCGCGCCGGGGCGCGGGGCCTTCATCAGCAGCACCAGCGGCACGAAGCAGGCGACGAGCAGCGAGAGAATCCAGAAATTGTCGATATAGGCGATCATCGCCGCCTGCCGGTTGATCATCGCATCGATCAGTTGCAGCCCGCCTGCGCCCACTTCTCCCAGCAGGTCGGCGCTGGACGGGTCGACCGGGGGCAGGCTGCCCGGCGTGACATGGGCCGAAAGATCGGCGTGGCTGGTCTGGATGTTGCGCGCCAGCAGCGTCGTGATTAGCGAAATCCCGGCGCTGCCGCCGATCGAGCGTGACAGGTTGAGCAGGCCCGCGCCATCGGTGCGATGCTCGGGCGCGATGGTGGAAAAGGCGATGACGTTGAGCGGCATGAAGCACAGCCCCATGCCCATGCCTTGCAGGAAGCCGACGACGATGAACTCGTTGCTGCCCATCTCCAGCGACCAGCCGGTGCTGCGCCACAGCGTCGCCGCGGCGATGGCGAAACCGGTGCCGATCAGCACCCGCGGGCCGACGATGCCGATCATGCGGGTTGCGATCATCATCGACAACAGCACGCCGACGCCGCGCGGTGCCAGCAGCATGCCGGTATCGAACACCGAATAGCCGAACAGGCTCTGCAGCATCGGCGGCATCAGCGCGGAGATGGAGATCAGCACCACCCCCATCAGTGCGGAAAAGCCCATGGCGGTCACAAAGCTGCGGCTGGTCAGCAACGCGCGCGGGAAGATCGGGTCCCTGGCCGTCGCGACATGCACCGCGAACATCCACAGCGCAGCCACGGCGATGCCCAGCTCGACGATGATCTCCGGCGATTGCAGCCAGTCCTCGCCTTGCCCGCGATCGAGCATCAGTTGCAGCGTGCCCAGCCCGATGGCGAACAGGAAATAGCCCAGATAATCGAGCCGCCGGCGGACGATGGCGCGGCTCGGCAGCAGCCACCACAACACCGCCAGCGTGGCGATGCCGATGGGTACGTTTATGTAGAATACCCAGCGCCAGCTATAGCTTTCGGTCAGCCAGCCGCCGATCATCGGGCCGGAAATGGGCGCGACCATCACCCCCATGCCCCACACCGCCATCGCCCGTGCGTGGCGGCTGGGCGGGTTGATGTCGAGCATGATGGTCTGGCTCAGCGGCCCGATGAAGGCCGCGAAAATTCCCTGTCCGATGCGGAAGGCCACCATCTCGATAAGGTTGGTGGCGATGCCGCACAGCATCGATGTGGCGATGAAGCCGGCCACTGCGATCAGGAACAGGTTGCGCGATCCCACCCGGTCGGCCAGCCAGCCCGTGATCGGCGTCGCTACCGCAGAGGCGATGATGAAGCTGGTCAGCACCCATGTCACCGTCTCCGGCGTCGCGCCCAGCGCGGTCTGCATGTGCGGGATGGCGACATTGGCGATGGTCGAATCGAGAAACTGGATGATCGACGCGCCCATCACCGCGACCATCAGCAGCCCGCGGTGCTTGACGGGCAGGGTAGCGACGTCGGCAGCCGGCGCCGTCACTGCCGCTCGTCGAAATGCACTGTCACCTCAGCGGACAGGCCGGCGAGCAGCGGGCGCGGCGGGGTGCCATCGATGGCGATGCGCACCGGCACCCGCTGGGTCACCTTCACCCAGTTGCCCGTGGCATTCTGCGCCGGCAGTACCGAGAATTCGCTGCCCGTGCCCGCACCGATGCTGACCACCCGGCCGGTCAGTTCCAGATCAGGATAGGCGTCGAGATGAATGGTGGCGCGCTGGCCGACGCGCATATGGTCAAGGTCCGTTTCCTTGAAATTGGCCTCGATCCACGTGTTCTGGCTGGCGACGATGGTGAGCGCGGGCAGGCCGGCGACCATCGTCTGACCCACCTGCAACCGGTCCGCCTGGCTGATCATGCCACCGATCGGTGCGCGAACCTCGGTGCGGGCGAGATTGTATTGCGCTTCCTCGCGACGCGCGCGTCCGGCGAGGATGCCCGGGTTGACACCCGGCGCGATCCGACCGGTCGCCAGTTGCGCGCGGGCCCGCACTGCCGCGGCGCGCGCGTCGGCCAGCCGGCCTTGCGCTTCCGACAGGGCGCTCTCTGCCGCGTCGACGCGCGCACGGGTGTTGAAGCCGCGCGCCATCAGCGCCCGCTCGCGCTCGGCCGCGGCGCGGGCGAAGCTGACCGCGCGTTCGGCGGTCGCGATATCCACCTGCATCGTGTCGGCGGTGGTCGTCATCGTCGTCACATTGGCTTCGGCTTGCGCGATCTGCGCCTCGGCCTGGTGAATGGCGATGCGGAAGGGTTCGGGATCGATGCGGAAGAGCAGGTCTCCGGCGGCCACCCGCTGGTTTTCGCGCACGCCGACCGCCACGATGCGGCCACCGATTTCCGACGATATCGACACCTTGTCCTGCTGCACATAGGCGTTGTCGGTCGAGACCGACGCGCCGCTGGTCAGCCACCACCACAGACCCAGGCCGATCAGCAGCACGGGCAGCGACAGCATCAGCGGCAGGCGCCAGCGCGGCGGTGCAGGGGGGCTGGCAGGCTCAGGCGTGGCCATGGGCGGTCTCCGGCTCTGGCGTGTCGATGCTGCGCAGCAGGCTGGCGCGGAACTGGGCGATGCGGGCCGTGAAGGCCTCGCGCTCGTCGGCCGAAAAGCCGGCAAAGGATTGATCGAGCAGCGCTTCGGCAATGCCGCGCATCTGTTCGATCAGTGGCTGCGCCTTGTCGGTCAGGTGCAGGCACCATGCGCGCCGGTCGCCAGGGTCGGCGCGGCGTTCGATCAGATCGGCTTCCTGCAACCTGTCGACCATCCGGGAGAGGGTGATCGGTTCGACCTCGAGCTGGTCGGCGGCGCTGCCCTGGTTGATGCCCGGGTTCCGCGAGACCACCACCAGTACCCGCCACTGCTGCCCCGTCACGCCAAGCGCGCGGGCGCGCGCGTCGAAGGCTCGGCGGAACAGACGCGCGGTATCGGCCATCAGGAAAGCGGCATTATCACTCATGTGTGCCGATATAATAACAATGCTTATTATAGGCAAGGGTATGACTGCAGGCGGCTATCCGGTGGGGTAGGCAATCGCCACAATCTCCCATTCCTTCGCGCCCGATGGCAGCATCACCCGCCGCACATCGCCCACCGCCGCGCCGCGCAGCGCGCGCGCCAGCGGCGAATCCCAGCCGATGCGGCCATCGCCCGCCTCCGCCTCGTCGTTGCCCACCAGCGTGACGACGCGTTCGGCCTCCTCTTCATCGATCAGGGTGGCCGTCGCACCGAAGAAGATGCGCGTCTTGTCCGGCTGCCGCGCGGGGTCGACGATCTTGGCTGCCTTCATCCGCTTGGCCAGCCAGCCCAGCCGCCGGTCGATCTCGCGCATGCGCTTGCGGCCGTAAAGATAATCGCCGTTCTCGCTACGGTCGCCATTCCCCGCTGCCCAGCTCACCACCTCGACGATGGCGGGCCGCTCGGTGCCGAGCAGTTGCTCATATTCGGCCCGCAGCGCGGCAAAGCCTGCGGGGGTGATGTAGTTGGGCCGGTCCAAGGATCAGCCGGCCGTCGGCTTGCCCAGATAATAGCTCAGCCGGTTGCGTTGCTCGGCCGGCGCGCCGGGGCGCAGCGTGTCATAGACCACCGCATTTTCCAGCACGCGCTGCACATAGCCACGGGTCTCGCTGAACGGGATTGCCTCGATCCAGTCGAGGATGTCGACAGCCCCGGTGCGTGGATCGCCATTGGCGCGCAGCCAGCGGTTCACATTGCCCGGACCCGCATTGTAGGCAGCGACCGCCAGCGGATAGCTGCCGCCATAATAGTCGAGCATGCTGCGGAAAAAGGTCGAGCCGAGCATGATATTGTAGCTGGGGTCGTTGGTCAGCTCGCCCAGATTATAGGGCAGGCCGGCCTGGCGCGCGGTCTGCTGCGCGGTTGCGGGCATCAGCTGCATCATCCCGCGCGCACCGACCGGGCTTTGGGCGGCGCGGTCGAACTGGCTTTCCTGGCGGGTGATGGCGTGGATGAAGGTCCAGTTGTCGGCATGGCCCGGCGGCACGTCGAGCGTCGGAAAAGCGGCGGGGACATAATCGGTGAGGCCGTTGGTCCGTGCGCTGCGGCCAACCATCACGCTGAGGTCGGCGCGGCCGATCTGCTCCGCCAGCTCGATGGCGAGCGCATGGTCCGCGTCGCTGGTCGCCGCATTGGCGATGGCGCGCAGGAACAGCGATTGCGTCCGCCAGTCGCCCTGCTGCCCCAGCAGCCGCGCGGCGGCAACCACCGTGCGCTGCTCGAACGCGCTGCGCTCGTCGTCCCCGACGCTGCGCTCGGCACCGGCGGGGCGCGGCTGCGGCTGGCCGAGCCGTTCGAGCGCAAGCTGGCCGTGGAACTGGTCATAGTTGCGCGAGGCGCGGGTGAAATAGTCCTGCGCCAGCTCCGGATCGCGCGCCTCGGTGGCGGCACGCCCGGCCCAGTAGAGCCCGCGCGCCCACACCTGCGGCGATCGGCCGCCGGTCGAATAGAGCGCGAACAATCCCGCTGCCTCGCGTGGCCGGCCGAGATCCTTGAGCGCGGTATTGGCTGCGAGCCAGACGAGGTTGGTATATTCGTCGCGCACGCCCAGCGGCTGGTCGACCACGCGCGCACCGGCGGGCAGCAGGCCGTCGACCTGGCGGGCCATGTCATAGGCGAGCTGCGACTCGCCGGCGGAGCGTGCGGCGCGGGCCTGCGCCACCAGCAGCTCCAGCCATTTCTCGGGGTCGGCCGGCGGCGCGGCGAGCACGCGCGGTGCGGCCAGCAGCGCGCGCGCCTCTCCGGTGCGTCCGCTCGCGATCAGCCAGCCGGCCTTGTCGGCAATATAGCCGGCATTGGCGGTGGTCAGCGTCGGGTCGATGCCCTCTGCTTCGCTGGCGCGCAGCGCCGCGGCAGTGGCGCGGGTGCGCATCGCCAGCCGCGCCGAGAACTCCGGGCTGCGCGCGGAGGAGACGAACGCGATCTGGCGCGCTGCCGCCGTCGTCGCATTGCTCCACAGCAGCCTGTCCATCCGGGCATCATGATCGGCCTGGGTCAGCACCGAAGAGAAGCGCGCGAGCAGCGCCGCCTCGTCATCGGCGGAGAGCGTCCCGCCGGTCCACGCCCGCCGCGCCGCGGCTTCGGCGTCCCGCTCGCGCCCGGCAGCGGACAGCGCCAGCGCATAGCGCAGCTGGCCAGCGGCGTTGGTCGGCGCAAAGCGCGCAAAATAGTCGGCGGCATGCGCCGGCACGATACCGGCGGGCGACAGCGCCTCTTCGGCCTTGCGCTTCAGCTCATTCTCGTTGGGCCAGCCGGGATTGGCGAGCAGAAAGCCCGCCACCCGGTCGAACGACGGGCGCGGTTCGGCCCGCAATGCCTGCCATTCGGCCAGCGCCTGCGCCGCATCCATGGCGACCACGGCCCGCTGTTGCTGGCCGTTCCACATCTGCGCGACGCACATCGTCGGTGCCAGCAGCAAGCCGAACACGATTGCGCGCGATGCGCTCGATTGAAACAGAGGCGATACCATGCTTGCCATGATGGGGGAGCAATCCTAACTGGCGCTGAACGGAGCGGGGAGCCGCACCGCATTTCCGCACGAGTCTATGCTGCGGGAATCCGCCCTGTAAAGGAGCAAGACGATGTTTTCGGGCTCGATACCGGCCCTGGTGACGCCCTTTCGCGGCGGAACGATCGATGAGGACGCCCTGCGCGCGTTCGTCGATTGGCAGATCGCGTCCGGCTCGTCCGCGCTCGTGCCCTGCGGTACCACCGGGGAAAGCGCGACATTGGGGTTCGACGAGCATTACCGCGTGTTCGACATCGTCATCGAAGCCGCCGCCGGCCGGGTGCCGGTGATTGCCGGCTGCGGTTCGAACGATACCGCCACGGCCGTGCGCCACATGGCAGAGGCGAAGGCGCGCGGCGCGGATGCCGCACTGATCGTCGCGCCCTATTACAATCGCCCGACGCAGGACGGAATGGTCGCCCATTTCGAGCATCTGGCCGCGCACTCCGATCTGCCCATCGTTGCGTACAATGTGCCGGGCCGCACCGTGACCGACATCCTGCCCGAAACGCTGGCGCGCATCGCCGCCTTGCCAACGGTGGTCGCGGTCAAGGACGCGAGCGGCGATCTTGCCCGCGTCACCGAACAGCGGCGCGCCCTCGGTGCGGATTTCTGCCAATTGTCCGGCAATGACGATCTGTGGCTGAGCCATGCCGTGCTTGGCGGCGCGGGCTGCATTTCGGTCACCGCCAATGTCGCCCCTGGCCTGTGCGCTGAATTCGCCGCTGCCTGCGCAGCAGCCGACTGGTCTGCGGCGTTGGTGCTGCACGAGCGGCTGTTCGCGCTGCACAAGGCGATGTTCGCCGATGCAAGCCCTGGTCCTGCCAAATATGCGCTGTCGCGGCTGCACGACTGGTTCGATCCGCAAGTGCGCCTGCCGATCCTGCCTGCCAATGCCGCGGCGCGTGCTGCGGTCGATGCCGCGCTCGCCGAAGCCGGTCTCCTCTGATGGCGCGGCCGCATCACGCCGAGTTCGACAAGAAGAAGGTCGTGGCCGACAACCGTCGCGCCCGCTTCGATTATGCTGTCGATCAGGTGTTCGAAGCCGGCATCGCGCTCAAGGGCACCGAGGTCAAATCGCTGCGCTTCGGTGACGGCAGCATCGGGGACAGCTACGCCGAGGTGAAGGACGGCGAGGTGTGGCTGGTCAACAGCCACATCCCCGAATTCAGCCATGGCAACCGCTTCAATCACGAGCCGCGCCGCCCGCGCAAATTGCTGCTGTCCGGTCGCGAGATCCGCAAGCTGCATGGCGCCGTCGCCCGCGAAGGGATGACGCTGGTCCCGCTCACCGTCTATTTCAACAGCCGCGGCCGCGCCAAGGTGGAGCTGGCGCTGGCCAAGGGACGCAAGGCGCACGACAAGCGGGAGCATATCAAGGAACGCGACTGGAAGCGCGACGCCCAGCGAATCCTCAGGGAGCGCGGCTGATGACCCGCAACCGGAACCTCGTCATTGCGAGCGCAGCGAAGCAATCCAGTGTCGTGGTGCGCCGCACTGGATCGCTTCGCTGCGCTTGCAATGACACCATGATTGGATCGGGGCATCCATGACCGGCTTCATGGGGTGGATCAGGCGCAACAGCCCGACGCGCGAACAGTTGCTCGAAAGCCGCTGGCTGAAGCCTTTCGCCCACCGCATCGCGCACAGCGAGCTGTGGCGCTTCACCCGCCGCTCCGTCCCGCGCGGAGTGGCGCTGGGCCTGTTCGTCGGCATCTTCCTGCTGATCCCGGGCGTCCAGATCATCGGCGTGGCCATGCTGTCGCTGCCGTGCCGCGCGAACATTCCCATCGGCGCGGCCATGACCTTCCTGTCCAATCCCGCCACCACCCCGCTCATCATCGCTGCGTCGGTGTGGACCGGCAACACCGTGTTCGGTCTGCGCGCTGATCCGTCGATGCTCTTCCAGCTATGGGATGAGGGGGCGAGTGCAAACCAGTGGCTGACCTGGTTCTTTTCCGATGCCGCGCCGGCATTGCTTGCCGGCCTGTTCATCATCTCGGTGGTGTCTGCGGCGGTCGGTTTCGTGCTCGGCTCGGTGATCTGGAACGCCTGGCTGCGCTGGCGCTGGCGGCTGCGCCTGAAGGCCCGCATCGCGGCGCGGCTCAACGCCTCCTCCTGATCGCGGGGGCGCAGGCGCGGCGGCGGAAACTACACCCGTAGTCATTGCACCGGCCCGCTGCACTGTTATAAGCCACCATCACTGACCGACGCGGAGCAACCGCGCGGCACTTCCGGAAGGATTGAGCATGTTTCGCACCCGTTTTGCTGCCGTAGCCCTCGTTTCCGCTTCGGCGCTGGCGTTGTCCGCCTGCGCGAGCACCGGGGGCGCGCCCGCCCCGGTCGCTGTCGCCCAGCCGGCACCCGCGCCGGCGCCCGCCCCCGCCCCGGCGCGTCCGCGGCCCTCGATCGGCGATTTCGGGTTCGATAGTGCCGGTATGGATCGCAGCGTTGCCGCCGGCGATGATTTCTACGCCTTCGCCAACGGCGCCTGGGCGCGCGCCACCAGCATCCCGGCCGACAAGTCCAACTATGGCATGTTCACGGCGCTGGGCGATCTCAGCCTCAGTCGCACCCGCGCCATCCTCGATGAAACCCGCGGCCGCGCCGACAGCAAGATCGGGCGCGCCTATGCGAGCTTCCTCGACGAAGCCGGCGTCGAAGCGCGCGGCCTCGCCCCGATCCAGCCGTGGCTGACCGAAATCAAGGGCCTGCGCAACCGCGCCGGCTATGTCGCGCTGGCCGCACGGGCCGACCGGGCCGGCATTCCCACCCTGTTCGGCAGCTATGTCGGCCAGGATGACCGCAGCCCGGACCATTATCTGTTCACGATGGGCCAGGCCGGCATCGGCATGCCTGATCGCGACTATTATCTGGAAGCCGCGCCCCGTTTCGCCACCGTCCGTGCAGCCTACCTTACCCACCTCGAGACCATGCTGACGCTGGCGGGGGAGAGCAACGCCCGCGCCCGCGCACAGGCGGTGATGGATTTCGAGACGCGCATCGCCCGCGCCCACTGGAACCGCATCGATTCGTCCGATGCGACCAAGACCTACAACAAGATGACGCTGGCCGAGCTGCAGCGCATCGCGCCCGGCTTCGACTTTGCCGGCTTCCTGCGCGGGGTCGGGGTCAACCAGACCGATCTTCTTATCAACCAGCCGAGCGCTTTCACCGCAATGGCCCGCGAATTCAGCCGCGCCCCTGTGGCGGTGCTGCGTGACCAGCTGATCATCCGCAGCATGGCCAGCTATGCCGACGAGCTGCCGCGTGCGGTGGGTGACGCCAATTTCGCTTTCTACGGCACCGCTCTCTCGGGCACGCCGCAGCGTGAAGATCGCTGGAAGCGCGCGGTGCGCTTCACCGAAGGCGTGCTCGCCGACGATCTCAGCCGCGAATATGTCGCCCGCCATTTCCCTGCGGAAACCAAGGCGGCGATGGACACTTTGGTCGCCAACGTGCTCGCCGCGCTCGGCGATCGCATCGACAATCTGTCGTGGATGCAGCCGCAGACCAAGGTCCGTGCCCGCGCCAAGCTCGCCAACTTCACCGTCAAGATCGGCTACCCCAGCCAGTGGCGCGACTATAGCGCGCTCGACATCCGCGCCGATGACCTGTTCGGCAACGCCTGGCGCTCGGCCAATTTCGAGCATGAGTATCAGATCGCCAAGCTTGGCGGCCCGGTGCAGCGCTGGGAATGGGGGATGACCCCGATGGAGGTCAACGCCTACGCCAACTTCTCGATGAACGAGATCGTCTTCCCGGCCGCGATCCTGCAGCCGCCCTTCTTCGATCCCAATGCCGATCCGGCGATCAACTATGGCGGCATCGGCGCGGTGATCGGCCACGAGATCAGCCACCATTTCGACGATCAGGGCGCGAAATACGACGAGAACGGCCGTCTTGCCGACTGGTGGACGCCGCAGGACGTCGCCGCGTTCGAGGCTGCGGGTCGTCGCCTGATCGAACAGTACAACGCCTATGAAGTGCTCGGCGAGCATATCAACGGCGAGTTCACGCTGGGCGAGAATATCGGCGATCTTGCCGGCCTCGCCATTGCCTATGATGCGTACAAGAAATCGCTGAACGGCCAGGAAGCACCTGTTATCAACGGGATGACCGGCGACCAGCGTTTCTATCTCGGCTGGGCGCAGGTGTGGCGGCGCAACTATCGCGATGCCAATCTGTTGCAGCGTCTCACCACCGACCCGCACTCGCCGTCGATCCAGCGCGCCTGGGTCGTGCGCAATCTCGATAACTGGTATGAGGCCTATAATGTCACCGCTGGCCAGCGCCTCTACCTCGCCCCGCAGGATCGCGTGCGCATCTGGTAAGGGCAGGGCCGCGCAAGCCCCGCATCGCCCGCTCCTGGCGAGCGCGGTCGAGACACCGTCAAATTGGCGGTGGTGGCTCGACTGCGCTCGACAGGGGCAGGGATGATAGGGCAAGGCGCACATGTGACGGAACGTAGCGCCATCCTCTATACATTGACCGGTCAGGACGGTGCCGGCGCGCGCCTGCCGTGGCTGATCGTCGGCCTCGCGGCGCTCGCTTCGGCCATCCTGCTGTGGCTGCCGACCCGGTCCCCGGTCCTCGTCGCCGGCTTTGCTGCTGCCGCACTGGTCGCAGGAGCGATCGCCGTGCTGATGCGCGGCTCGGCCCGCGCAGCGCCCGCGCCGGTCGAGCAGGGTACCGACTGGTCGCTGGTCCGCGCCATTGCCGATGGCGATGCGCAAGGGCTGGCGGTCACCGATCGCACCGGGCGGCTGGTGTGCGCCAACGATCTCTATTGCGACTGGTTCGGCGGCGCGGTGACCCCGCCGGGCCTGCCGGTCGATGCCCGGACCAACGCGCTGCTGACCGAGGCCGGGCGGACGGCCTGGCGTGACGGCGAAGCGGCCGTGGCGGATTTCCCCTGCAACGGCCGCACGATGAGCGGCATGGTCCAGCGCATCGGCCATGCCGAAGACCATCTGGTCTGGCGCTGGCGTGTGCATGCCGTCGCCGATCCGGTCGGCGATGCGTTGGCACAGCTGGTCGGTCCATTGGGCAGGACGCTTGGCGAAGCCGGCGTGATGGTCGCCATCGTGTCCGCAGCCGGCACTGTCCGTGCGGCCAATGCCGCCTTTCGGCTGCGCGCATCGGGCAGCATCGACGCGGCGATCGAGGGACAGGATTTTGCCGGGCTGCTGCGGGTCGATCGTGCCGGTCAGTTCCGAATCGCGCGCGAGCGGGACAGCGCGCTGCCGCTGCGGCTGGTGGAGGTGCCACTGTCCGGCGATGCTGCTGCGCCGCTGTTGCTGCTGATGCTCGATGAGGACCGTTTGCCAGCCGACCCGGGGCTCGCCCCGGATCTCATCGACCGGCTGGTGCAGGCCTTGCCCAGCGGTATCGCCATGGTCGATCGCGATGGGCGCTTCCTGTCGATCAACCCGGCGTTTGCGCGGGCCGTCGGCTCGGCGCCCGATGCCTTGCCCTCCTATCCCGGCGACCTGCTGGTCGCGGAGGACAAGGGCGCCATCGGCGATGCCATCCGCCGCCATGCCAGCGGGCGTGGCACCAGCGGCGAAATCTCGGTGCGGCTGCGCGACGCGCCGGAAGCACCGGTCAGCATCGGCCTGATCGGCCTGCGCGGTCTCGGGCAGGCGGCAGTGCTGCTGACCCTTGCCGAAGCCGGCTCGGCCCCGGTCCCGCACGAGCGAATGGAACAGGCCAGCAAGATGCAGGCGATCGGCCAGCTCGCCGGTGGAATCGCTCATGATTTCAACAATATATTGACCGCAATTCTCGGCGCTTGTGATCTCATGTTGCTGCGTCACCAGCCGGGCGATAGCGACTATGACGATATCCAGCAGGTGCGCAGCAACGCCAACCGTGCCGCCAATCTGACGCGCCAGCTCCTCGCTTTCTCCCGCCAGCAGACGCTGCGCCCGCAGATCCTAAACCTGTCCGATATCGTCGCCGATGTCTCGCACCTGCTCGAGCGGCTGATCGGGGAGACGGTCAAGCTCGACGTCAACCACGGACGCGGGATCGGCCCGGTGCGGGCCGATCCGGTCCAGCTCGAACAGGTCATCGTCAATCTCGCGGTCAATGCCCGCGACGCCATGCCGCGCGGCGGCACGCTGACCATCGCCACGGCCGCGGTCGGCCCCAAGGATCTGCCCAAGGGGCAGGGCGATATCCTGCCGCCCGGCGATTATAGTCTGCTGTCGGTGACCGATACCGGCACCGGCATCCCCGCCGATGTCCTGCCCAAGATTTTCGACCCCTTCTTCACCACCAAGGATGTAGGCAAGGGCACCGGCCTCGGCCTCGCCACCGTCTATGGCATCGTCAAGCAGTCGGAAGGCTATATCTTCGCGGAGTCGCGCCCGGGGCAGGGCACCCGCTTTTCGATCTACCTGCCGGTGTACAAGGGCAGCCAGCCTGCCGAGGCGCAGCGGCCCCAGCCCGCAGCCGGCGCCCGCAGCCTGCACTGGGGCAGTGGCACCATCCTGCTCGTCGAGGATGAGGATATGGTCCGCGCGGTTGCCGAGCGGGCGCTGCTGCGCGCCGGCTACACCGTCGTCACCGCCACCCAGGGCGAGGACGGGCTGGAACGCTTCGCCGAAATGGAAGAAGTCGATCTCGTCGTCAGCGACGTGATGATGCCGCAGATGGACGGCCCCGCGATGGTCGCCGCAATACGCGCCAGACGCGACGATGTGCCGGTGCTGTTCATGTCCGGCTATGCCGAGGAGCAGCTCCGGCAGACCATCGCGCTCCCCAATGTCGCCTTCTTGGGCAAACCCTTCTCGGTCGCCCAGCTGGTCGATGCCGTGGCCGCGATCAGGGATGCGTCGCGGGTGTAGAATGACATTAATTGGTCCGCTCATGTCGAGCGAAGTCGAGACACCATCCGTGCGAACGATGGTGTCTCGACTTCGCTCGACATGAGCGGGATCAACGGCGGATGCTTGGCGCGCCAACCATCTGGCGCTCCCCCTGCGCGGACGCTACGGCAAGCCCATGGCAATTTCCGTCTTCCAGCTGTTCAAGATCGGCGTCGGCCCATCCTCCTCGCACACCACCGGCCCGATGCTCGCTGCGCGGCGCTTCGTTGCCGGACTGGCCGAGCAGGGCGTGCTGCCCCGGGTGGTTGTGCTCAAGGTCGATCTGTTCGGTTCGCTGGCGCTGACTGGGCGCGGCCATGCCAGCGACACGGCGATTGTCGCCGGCCTCGCTGGCGAATGGCCGCACGCAACCGGCGCGGCTGCCATCGCCGCCATCTGGCAGCGCGCGCAGCAGGAGCGCCGGCTGCAGCTTCCGGACGGCCCGGATATCGCTTTCGATCCCGGCACCGACCTCACATTCCGCACCCGCGAACGCCGCCCCTTCCACAGCAATGCGATGGAATTTACCGCGCTCGACGCCGCCGGACAGCCGCTCGCCACGCGCACCTTCTATTCGATCGGCGGCGGCTTCGTCGTCGATGAGGAAGAGGCCGGTCGCAATTCGGGCGGCGCGGATGACGAGATCGCCTTGCCGTTTGGCTTCACCAGTGGCGCGGAAATGCTGGCGATGGGCGCTGACTCCGGCCTCACCATCGCCGAAATGATGCTCGCCAACGAGCGCGCGCGCACAGACGATGCCGCGATTCTGACCGGGCTGGACAAAATCGCCGCCGCGATGTCCGCCTGCATCGATGTCGGCTGCTGTGCCGAAGGCGTGCTGCCCGGCGGCCTCAACGTCAAGCGCCGCGCGCCCGGCATCGCCGCCGACATTCGCGCGCGTCATGACCAGTTCACGCCCGATCCGCTGGTGGTCCTCGACTGGATCAACCTCTGGGCGATGGCGGTGAACGAGGAGAATGCCGCCGGGGGCAGGGTGGTGACCGCGCCCACCAACGGCGCCGCCGGCATCATCCCCGCGGTCATCCGCTATTATGAGCGCTGCTATCGCGGTTCGGCACAGGGCGTGCGCACCTTCCTGCTCACCGCCGCCGCGATCGGCGCGCTCTACAAGCGCAATGCCTCGATCTCGGGGGCCGAGGTCGGCTGCCAGGGCGAGGTCGGCGTTGCCTGCTCGATGGCCGCCGCCGGTCTCACCGCCGCGCTGGGCGGCAGCAACGCCCAGATCGAGAATGCCGCCGAAATCGGCATGGAGCATAATCTCGGCCTGACCTGCGATCCCATCGGCGGACTGGTGCAGATCCCCTGCATCGAGCGCAATGCGATGGGCGCGATCAAGGCCATAGACGCCAGCCGCATCGCGATGATGGGCGATGGCACGCATGTCGTCAGCCTCGACAAGGTCATCGCCACCATGTGGCAAACCGGCCTCGACATGCGCGACAAATATAAGGAAACCTCGAAAGGGGGCCTTGCAGTGAATGTGGTGGAATGTTGAGCCCCTCTCGCAAGCGGAAGGGTAGAGGCCAGTTGTCAGCATATCCGTAGTGCTGAGCTTGTCGAAGCACGCCTCACCGCATAGCGTTGTGACCACCGACAAAACGCCCTTCGACAGGCTCAGGGCTACGGATTTGGGGGCAAGCAATGACCAAATGGATCAAACGCATCGGCTGGACGCTCGCAGCGCTGGTCGCGCTGCTGGCCATCGCCTTCCTCATCCTGCGCACCCCCGATACCGATCATGCGGCGATGATTGCCAAATATGGCGGCGCACAGAGCCGCTTCTTGACGCTGCCTGACGGTGCCCGCGTGCATGTGCGCGACAGTGGGGGGACCGGCGCACCGATGATCCTGCTGCACGGCTCGAACAGCAGCCTGCATACGTGGGAGCCGCTCAAGCGCGAGCTAGGTAGCGCCTATCGTATCGTGACGCTCGATCTGCCGGGGCACGGCCTCACCGGCGCCACACCCACCAACCGCTACGATACCGCAGAGATGGTCGCCACCGTCGATGGTGTCGCGACCGCGCTCGGGCTGCAGCGCTTCATCCTCGGCGGCAATTCGATGGGTGGCGGGGTCAGCTGGAACTATGCGCTGGCGCACCCGGACAAGGTAAGCGCCCTGCTGCTGCTCGATGCCGGCGGCATGCCGCCACGCGCCGGAGATGCGCCTCCCAAGAGCAACATTGGTTTTCGCATCATGCGTTCTTCCTTCGGACGCTGGATCGGCGGGCAGATCACGCCGCGTTTCCTGATCCGCCAGAGCCTCGAACAGTCGGTCGCCGATCCAGCGCGCGTCACCGATGCCGATGTCGACCGCTATTGGGAACTGCTGCGCTTCCCCGGCAATCGCGCCGCGACGATGCTGCGCTTCTCCCGCCCGTTCGTGAACGACCGCGCGGCGGAACGTGCCCGCAGCATCACCGCACCGACGCTGGTCATCTTCGGTCGCGAAGACCGCATCATCAACCCCAGCGCCGCGGAGTCCTTCCGCGAACGGATTGCCGGTAGCGAAGTGGTCATGCTGGACGGGGTCGGGCATTTGCCGATGGAAGAGGCACCCGAGCAAACGGCACGGGTCATTCAGGACTTTCTCGCGCGGCGGCTGGGGGACAATTAGGGACTGTCCCTGATTATTGCAGCGCTGAGGCGGGTTGTTGCCACGCCCCACCCCAACCCCTCCCCTGAAGGGGAGGGGCGATTTATGCCGCCGCCCGCGCGCCTGCCCGGCCCCGATCGAGAAACGCATTGATCGAGCGCAGCGTCGCTTCGGCGTGGCTGACGAGGAACAGGTGCCCGCCGTTGGGGATCACCTCCAGCTCGGCGTTGGGGATCAAGGATTTCAGGATGCGGCCGTTGGTCAGCGGCACGATATTGTCGTCCTCGCCCATCATGATCAGCGTTTCCGCCTTGAGCAGGAAGGGCAGGAAGGGCGCGCTGGTCCAGCCCAGAAACGCCAGAAGCTGATAGAAATAGCCGGTACCGGTCGGCGGTTTGACCCGGCTGACATGGCCCGCGGCCCCGCTCAGATCGCCGCCATAGAGTGTCGCGAAATTCTTCGCCATGAAATCGGGGTCGATGTAGCGGCGCGGGTTGGCCATTTTCGACAGCGCGGAAATCTTGCCCGGCACCATGAACCAGCCCGCCGACGTCGCGGCCAGGATCACCCGCCCGACGCGGCCGGGATGCTGCATGGCAAAATGCTGTGCCATCGCGCCGCCCCAGCTCACCCCCATCACGTCCATCCGTTCATAGCCCAGCTTGCTCATCAGTTCTGCGGCAAGCATGGCCATGGTCACGGCGGTGTAGGGAATGACCGGCTCGGGCGAGCCGCCGATGCCCGGCATGTCGAACATCACGAAATCGCGGGTGGTGAAATGGCGGGCGAAAGGCGCGACCAGCTCAATGTTCGCGCCGATGCCGTTGAAGAACAGCAGCGGCAGATTGCCGGCATCGCTCTGGGCGCGCCATCGCGCGACGCGGACGGTGCGGCCGCCCGCTTCCATCATCGCCACCTCGGCGCCGTGCAGCGGGTCATGCTCGTGCGGGATCGCCGCTTCGTCGGCGGCGAACTCGCCCGCCTCGATGGTTTCGTCGCTCGCGATGGTCATGTCCGCACCTGCTTTCCGTCGTTCGTGGCCCGCGGCCCGCCGCATCGCACCCTGCATCACTGCACAGCGCCCATCGGCGGGCCGGGTTCCACGGTCAAGCCCCAGCGGGCCTGGCCTCATCCATGGGCATAGCTGCCGGGAGCGGGTTCGATGGGCGGATGCTCGGCGTTACCGAGCGCCTTTGGCGCGTCGACCAGCTTGCCCGAGCGCGTCTTCACCCATTCCGCCCAGTACGGCCACCAGCTCCCCGACACTTCCTCGGCCTGCTCCAGCCACTTGTCGACATCGGCTGGCGGCTTCTTCGAGGATTTGTAAAATTTCGCCTTGGGGTTGCCCGGCGGGTTGAGGATCGCCTGGATATGGCCCGACTGCGACAGGATGAACTCGATATTCTTCGACCCGAACAGCTGCGTGGTCCGGTAACAGGCCTTCCACGGCGTGATATGGTCGGTCACCCCGGCGAGGATGAACAGGTCGTTCTTGACCTTGGAGAGGTCGACCTTGTGCCCGGCGAGCTCGACCTGGCCCGGATTGGCAAAGGGCTGGGTCTCGTAGAAGTCCAGATAGTCGCTGTGCAGCTTGGCCGGCAGGTTGGTCGCGTCGTTGTTCCAGTAGAGGATGTCGAACGCGGGCGGGTCTTCGCCATGCAGATAGTTGTTGACCACATAGTTCCAGACCAGATCGTTGGGGCGCAGCCAGGCGAAGGAACGGCTCAGCGATGATCCTTCCAATATCCCCTTCTTGGCGCTGCGCTGCCGGGCGAGCTCGATGCCATGCTTGGACACCAGCGCGCCGACCTCGCTGTCGGTGGCCTCGGGCTGCAGTACGCAGACCATCATGGTGATGGCATTGGCACGGTCGTCGCCCATCGCCTGCATCTTGGAGACGATGGTGGCGAGGGTAATCCCGCCGGAACAGGCGCCCGACAGGTTGACCTTGTCCGATCCGGTGATGGACTGCACGACGCCGATCGCCTCGATCACCGCGTCGACATAGTCGGCAAGGCCCCAATGGCCGCAATTGGTGCAGGGGTTCTTCCAGCTGATCACGAACGGCTGGATGCCGGCCTGCAACTGCATCTGCACCACCGATTTCTGCGGGGTCAGGTCGTTGATATAGGCCTTGTTGATCTGCGGCGGCACAGTGAGCTGCGGGATTGCATGGACCTTTTCGGTCACCGGCACATATTGGATCAGCTCCATCATCTCGGTGCGCCACACCACCTGGCCGGGGGTGGTCGCCAGATTCTCGCCCACCTTGAACGGCCGCTTGTCGACCTGGCTGACGATGCCGTCATTGTGGACGATATCGTCATAGGCGTTCTTCAGCCCCTTCATCAGCGAAAGGCCGCCCGAATCGATGGCGCGCTTGATGGCGGAAGGATTGCCCGCCAGCGTGTTGGTGGGGGACAGGGCGTCGAGGATCATGCCGGAGATGAAGCTTGCGCGATTGCGCTCCATCTCGTCGAATTCCAGATCGTCGATCCACGCCTGCGTCGTCTTCTGCATGGCGAGATAATATTGCACGCCGGCGCGGTAGAAGGGGTTGAAGCTCCACGCCGGGTCCATGAAGCGCTTGTCCTTGGGGGCGGGTGCCAGATCGGACTTGCCGGTCATGATCTTCATGACATCGTCGCTGAAGCCCTGCATCGCCTTCATCGTCTTGTCGGGCTTCATCGCGGTTTCGCGCAGCAGCGCGCCAACCGCGCCGATCATGTCTTCCCGTGCCAGTCCGACCAGCGGGCTCAGTGCCGAACCGCCTTCAGGCTCCCCGCTCAGTTCGATCTTGGACTTTTTTGCCATCGATGCGCTCCCTCAACCATCGCGGGGGCGTTGCCGCACACCCCGTCAAGCAGTGGTTGTGGCGGGCTCGACGGGGTTGTCAATCGCTGCCGCGCGCGCTGCGGCCTCATACCGCAGGCAATCGAAGATTTTCGCGCCGGCCAGAAATACCGATCCGGTGCATGCCGCCATCAGCAGATAGCCGCCAACCCCCGGATATTGCACGGTGTACACACTGCCCCGCTCGATGGCGCCGAGCGCCAGCGCGTAGATGATCAGGCTCGCCTCGAACCGGGTCTTGATAATGAACAGGCGCTTGATCTTCCGCAGCATGGCATCCTCGCAGCAAACCCCGTGCCAACGGCGTATAACTGCCGTTGTTGCACGGGGGAGGATGGTAAACTGTCAGTTAACCCGACAGTTGGGAAGCGCGTTAACCAAGGCTGTCGAGGCCCAGCGCCGAAAGGAGCGCGCCGCGCGCCGAACGGACGGTGGCAGCCAGCGATGGCAGGGCGAGATCGGACGGCGCAATTTCCTCGGGCCAGTGGCGGGCAATCGCCGCGCTCGCCCGGTCGATGGCGTCGGGGGTGCACAGGAAGCGCGGGTCGATGGTTGCCGGGTCCGCGGCAACGCGCAGCCTCAGGCACGCCGGCCCGCCGCCGTTGGCCATCGATTGCCGCACATCGACCGGCAAGATCCGGCGGATCGGGCCGTTGCCCGCGACATGCGCGTCGAGCCATGCCTTGACACTCGGCGTGGCCACTGCCTCGGTCGGCACCACCAGTGCCTGTTCGCCGGCCGGCGGCGTCACCAGCTGGGCGTTGAACAGATAGCTGGCCACGACGTCGGGCAGCGACACGTCGCTTTCCGCCACCTCGACGATCTCGCACCATGGCGCCGCAGCGCGGATCGCCGCATAGGCGGCCTCGGGCTCGGCAAAGGCGCTTTCATGCACGAACAGCAGCCGCTCGTTGGCCACCGCCACCACGTCATTGTGGAAGGCGCCACCGCCGATCGCGCGCGGGTTCTGCTCGATGAACAGCGTGCGCGCCGGGTCCAGCCCGTGCAATCGCGCCACCGCCTTGGACGCTTCGAGATGCTGGCGGGCGGGGAAGCCGCCGCCGCTCTTGCCAAAGACAAAAATCTCCACTCCCGCCTCGCCATGCGCCGGTGCCAGCCGCATGTGGTTCGCCGCGCCCTCGTCGCCAAAGGGGGCGGGCACGGGCGGATGCACGGCAAAGGCCGAGCTGTCGGCAAAAGCCAGCCGCAGCTGCGCCAGCGTGCCGGTCCATTCATGGCTGCGGTGCGGCATCGTCACCAGATTGGCGACCGTCAGATGGCAGCGCCCGTCGCGCGTGTCCGGGGCAGGGGAGACGGTTGCGGCATTGGCCGCCCACATCGCGGATGCGGAAAAAGCGGCGGCGCGCATGTGCGGCTCGGCTGCGGCGAGGCTGGTGCCCAGACCTGCCAGCCAGCCCTCATTGGGCCGGTCGAGCGGCATGAGCCAGCCCTGCGCCAGCCCGGCCTCGAGATTGTGCCGCATCTTGGCCAGCCCCTGCAGCGCCGCCTCGCGCGGGCGGGACAAGGCTCCCGCATTGCTGGTCGCTGCCAGATTGCCGTGGCTGAGCCCGGCATAATTGTGGCTCGGTCCGATGATGCCGTCGAAGTTGATTTCTGTGATCATGTGCACTGTCACCGCCCAAAAATCCGTAGCCCTGAGCTTGTCGAAGGGCGTCTCTCGATGTTGCAAAGCGCCCTTCGACAAGCTCAGGGCTACGGGTCGATCCGCTGCAAAACGTCAGCTCGCAATCCAGTCGATCCGGTCTCCCGCCCCCACGTCCAGCGCCTCGGCGGCCGCGTCGTTCAGCACCACGCCGTCCTGATCCGCCGCAACTTCGCCGAAGGCGCAGCGGAAGTCCCGCCACGTCCCGGTCGAGACCAGCGCGCGGCTGCCGCCGTCGCCGATCGCGGATATGGTGTCGCTGCGCGCATCGCGGATCGTCTTCACCTGATCGGTGCGTGCCGTCATCGTCGGCCCACCGTCGAAGATGTCGATGTAATTCTCGAAGGCAAAGCCCTCGTTTTCCAGCATCCGCATCGCCGCGCGGCCGCTGGGGTGGGGCAGGCCGATCACGGTCTTGGCCGCGTCGGACAGCATGGCGATATACACCGGGTGCTTGGGCATCAGATCGGCGATGAACTGGTTGCCGTGCAGCGCATTGAACTGGTCGGCTTCCTGGAAGCTCATGCCGAAGAATTTGCCGGCAACCCCGTCCCAGAAAGGCGATCCGCCCGCGTCATCGATCACCCCGCGCAATTCGGCGAGGATGCGGTCGGCGAAATGGGCGCGGTGCGCGCGGATGAAGAGATAGCGCGAGCGCGCCAGCAACAGGCCCAGCCCCCCGGCCCGTTCATGCGGATGCAGGAACAGCCCGCCGACCTCGGACGCACCTTCCAGATCGGAGACGAGGTTGAGGATTTCGGCGCGGAACGTGCGGTTGAGCTCCTCGCTCCGCTTGGAGAGCGTGCCGATGCGATAGGAATAGAAGGGCCAACGCATGCCGACCTTGGTCATGATCTGGCAGGTGCCGCGAATCTCGCCGGTCGTGCGATTCTCGAGCATCAGCACGAACAGCCGGTCCTCCTCGCTGCTGTCCGGATCGGCAAAGGCGGCGGTGGCGCGCTCCAGCTTGGCGGTCAGCGCGGCGCGATCGGGCGGCAGGTTGGTGAACCCGCCGCCGGTCAGTTTCGCCATCTCGTACATCGGCTGCACGTCGGCCATGGTGGCCGGCCGGATAATGAACGTCATTTTTCCCCTCTCGAAACCGGTCCTCACCAACCGGATGCATCCTCAATTCCAACCTTTGTCATTCCCGCGAAAGCGGGAATCCAGGGCGTTACCCAGCGACGCTCTGTGCCACCCCTGGATTCCCGCTTTCGCGGGAATGACAACTTTGTGTTTCAAACCCCGCCCCGCTCGATGATCCGCAGGATCGACAGCGCAGACAGCCGCGCCCGTTCGGCAAGGCTGTCCACATACATATATTCGGCGTCCGAATGGATCGCGCCGCCGCGCACGCCCATGGTGTCGACGACGGGCACGCCGCAGGCATGGATATTGTTGCCATCGCACACCCCGCCCGAATCCTTGCGGGCGATGGCGAGGCCAAGGTCGCTGCCGGCCTGCTCGACGATGCCGAACAGGCGCGCCGCCGGCCCGTCCACCGGCTTGGGCGGGCGGGCAAAGCCGCCGTGCATGTCCACCGTCACGTCATGCTCCAGGCTGATGGCGTAGCACAGGTCGGACAATAGCTGTTTCGCCTCGGTCTCCAGTTCGGGCGTGCGGGGCCGCAGGTTGACGCGCAGGATGGCGAGGTCCGGCACCACATTATTGCCGCTGCCGCCGTCGATCCTGGCCGGATTGATGCTGAGCCCGGGCCGCACTGCTGCCTTCAGCCGCACCGCCATATCGGCGGCGGCGACCAGCGCGTTGCGGCCATCCTCGGGATTGCGTCCGGCATGGGCGGAGCGGCCGCGCACAGTGATGCTGAAATTGCCGCTGCCCGGTCGCGCGCCCGCCAGCGTGCCGTCGGGCAGGGCGGAGGGTTCATAGGTGAAGGCCGCAGCCTTGCCGAGCGCGAGTTCTGCAATCAGCGCCGATGAGGACAGCGATCCGACCTCCTCGTCGCTGTTGATGATGACATCATAGCCGAAATCCGCCGCCCCGCCGCTCGCTTCGACCGCTTTCAATGCCGCCAGCATCACCGCGATGCCGCCCTTCATGTCGGCGGTGCCGGGGCCGTTGAGGGTGTTGGCGTCGAGCCAGCGCAGCGTCTGGAAAGCGTGGTCGGGCGGGAACACCGTGTCCATATGCCCGGTGAACAGCATGCGCAGCGGCGCCTCGGGCCGCACCCGCACCACCAGATGCTGGCCGTGCGCGATGGGTTCGATGCTGCCGTCCGCGCGCACGGCATCGACCGGCGCGGCATCGACCAGCTCGACACTGCCGGGCAGGGCGCCAAAGGCATCGCGCAGCAGCGTCGCGATCCGCGCCAGGCCAGCCAGATTGCGCGACCCGGAATTGACCGCCGCCCAGCTCTCGACCTCGGCCAGCATCGCCGCCTGATCGGGATGGGCGATGGCGCGCTGTTCGAAGGCGGTCAGGCTGGTCATGCGGCCTCTCTAGCCGGTGCCGCCGATTACCTCCACCCCTTGCAACCCTTGCGCCGCCTTGCCATAGCCCCTCCCGCTTCCTCCCCAGTTGCACTATCGGCCAGAATTGCGTCGGAACCGGCGCGGGTGAGACAAGGAAGCGAATGCCATGACGACCTATGAAAATCGCGCGGGCCTCTCCGTCGATGCGACGATGACGGCGTTCGTCGAAGCCGAGGTGCTGCCCGGCACCGGCATCGATGCAGCCCATTTCTGGTCCGGTCTCGCCGCGATGCTCGCCCGCTTCGAGCCGGAAAATGCCGCGCTGGTCGAAGAACGCGAGCGTCTGCAGGCCGCGATCGACGGCTGGCACCAGGCCCGCGTCGGCCAGCCGCTCGATATGGCCGCCTATCAGGCCTTCCTGCGCGATATCGGCTATCTGGTGCCGGAACCCGCACCCTTCACAATCGGCACCGCCAACGTCGATCCGGAGATCGCCACCACCGCCGGTCCGCAGCTCGTCGTCCCCTCGCTCAACGCCCGCTTCGCGCTCAACGCCGCCAACGCCCGCTGGGGCAGCCTCTATGACGCGCTCTACGGCACCGATGCACTGCCGGGTAAGGCGAAGCCGGGCGGCTATGACAGCGAGCGCGGGGCACAAGTGGTCGACGCCGCCAAGAGCTTTCTCGACGAGGTGGCGCCGCTCGTATCGGGCAAATGGGCAGACTGGACCGGCGGCGCGCTAACGCTGGCCGACCCGGCGCAACTCGTCGCGCGCAGCGAGCACAGCATCTTGTTGCAGAACAATGGCTTGCACATCGACATTATTATCGATGCTGCAAACAGCGTCGGCGCGACCGATCCGGCGCATATCGCCGATGTTATCCTCGAATCCGCGTTGACCACCATCATAGATCTCGAGGATTCGATCGCTGCGGTCGATGCCGAGGACAAGGTGGCAGCCTGGCGCAACTGGCTCGGCCTGATGAAAGGCGACCTCGCCGAAAGCTTCGACAAGGGCGGCAAGACCATCACCCGCGCGCTCAATGCCGATCGCACCTATGCCACCGCCGACGGCACCACGCTGACGCTGCCCGGCCGCAGCCTGCTGTTCGTGCGCAACGTCGGCCATCTGATGACCAACCCTGCCGTCCGCCTTGCCGATGGCCGGGAAGCGCACGAGGGCCTGCTCGACGCCGTCATGACGTCAACCATCGCGCTCCACGATCTCAAGGGCAACGGCCGCTTCCGCAACAGCCGCACCGGCAGCATCTACATCGTCAAGCCGAAGATGCATGGCCCCACCGAAGCGGCGCTCACCAACGCGCTGTTCGACGCGGTCGAGGACATGCTCGGCCTCGCCCGGCACACCGTCAAGGTGGGCGTGATGGATGAGGAGCGCCGCACCAGCGCCAATCTCGACGCCTGCATCCATGCGGTGAAGGATCGCATCGCCTTCATCAACACCGGTTTCCTCGATCGCACGGGCGATGAAATCCACACTTCGATGCAGGCCGGGCCCATGATCCCCAAGGGCGAAATGAAAGCCAGCGACTGGATTGCATCCTACGAGGACCGCAACGTCCGCATCGGCCTCGCCTGCGGCCTCTCCGGCCGCGCGCAGATCGGCAAGGGCATGTGGGCGATGCCCGACCTGATGGCGGCGATGATGGCGCAGAAGATCGCCCATCCGCTGAGCGGCGCCAACACCGCCTGGGTGCCAAGCCCCACCGCCGCGACGCTGCACGCAATGCATTACCACCATGTCGACGTATTCGCCCGCCAGCGCGAGATAATCGAAGAAACCCGCAGTCCTGAGCTTGTCGAAGGACGCCTCCCGACCGATAGCCGCCCTTCGACAGGCTCAGGGCTTGCGGACAATGGGCTGACCCGCCTCCTCTCAATCCCCGTGGCTACCGGTCGCAACTGGAGCGAAGAAGAAGTCACCCGCGAACTGGACAATAATTGCCAGGGCATCCTCGGCTATGTCGTGCGCTGGATCGACCAGGGCATCGGCTGTTCCAAGGTGCCGGACATCAACGACGTGGGCCTGATGGAAGACCGCGCCACGCTGCGCATCAGCTCTCAGGCGCTCGCCAACTGGCTGTTGCACGGCGTCTGCACCGAAGCGCAGGTCGACGCCGCGCTCGCCCGCATGGCGGCCAAGGTCGACGCGCAGAATGCTGGCGACCCGCTCTACCAACCGCTAACACCCGATGGTGTCGCCTGGCGCGCCGCGCGCGCGCTGATCTTCGAAGGCGTGTCCCAGCCGTCGGGCTACACCGAGCCGCTGCTGCACAAGTTCCGGCAGGAAAAGAAGGCCAATAGTTAGCCGTCGCCCCGGGCTTGACCCGGGGCCGCTCCCGGCGTGGCGCAACACCGCCACCGGCCCCGGCTCAAGGCCGGGGCGACGGCGTTGGTTGTGTGTCTCGCGCGTGCTGCTAGCATCCCCCGCACAAAACATGGGAGAGAGAGACATGGCAGACCTCGACGGCAGAATTGCCCTCGTCACCGGTGCGTCCAAGGGGCTGGGCGCGGCCACGGCGCGGGCGCTGGCCGCTGCGGGCGCTACGGTCATCGCCACCGATCTCGAAGCACCGGAAGCGCTTGCCGGCGAGCTTGGCGGCCATGCGCTGAGGCAGGACGTCACATCAGAGGAAGACTGGATCGCCGCGATGGCCTTCGCCAGCTCGGTGGGCGGGCTCGACATATTGGTCAACAACGCCGGCCTGTTCCTGATGAAGCCGGTGACCGAGACGACGCTGGAGGACTGGCGCCGCCTCAACAGCGTCAATGTCGAAGGCGTGTTCCTGGGCTGCAAGCACGCCATCCCGCTGCTCGCCGAGCGGGCCGGCCAGTGGACGGGCGGTTCGGCCATCGTCAACCTGTCCTCGGTCGCCGGCCTGCGCGGCGCGGCGGGCGTCACCTGCTACAATGCCTCCAAGGGCGCGGTGCGCCTGTTCACCAAGGGGGTCGCGCTGGAAGTCGCCCCGCTCAAGATCCGCGTCAATTCGGTTCACCCCGGTATCATCGAGACCGACATGGGCAACGATCTTGTCCAGCGCTTCTCCGCCGCCAGCGGTACCGGCGACAATGAGATGCGCGAGCAGCTCTCGATGCGCCACCCGCTCGGCCATTTCGGCGTGCCGACCAACGTCGCCGACGCCGTCACCTTCCTCGCCTCGGACAAGGCCGCCTTCATCACCGGCGCCGAGCTGGCGGTCGATGGCGGGCTATCGGCGCAATAGGGCAGGGTGACTTCGCGTCGGGTCTACCGTAACAGCGCGCCAGTCACACAACCCGTAGCCCTGAGCTTGTCGAAGGGCGTTTTCCGGTACCGCGAAACGCCCTTCGACAAGCTCAGGGCTACGGATTATCAGCAGCCAGCCGACCTCCCATGCCCTACACCGTCGCCGCCCTCTACAAATTCGCCGCCATCGATGACCCCGCGAGCTTGCGCGAACCGCTGCTCGCCGCCTGCCGCGCGCACGGCATCTGCGGCACGCTCCTGCTCGCTCGTGAGGGCATCAATGGCACCATCGCCGGCAGCGCGCACGGCATCGCCGCCATCCTCGCCCATATCCGCAGCCTGCCAGACTGCGCCGATCTCGACGTCAAATATTCCGCCGCTAGCGTCGCGCCGTTCCGCCGCATGAAGGTGCGTCTCAAGAAGGAGATCGTCACCCTCGGCGTGCCCGGCGTCGATCCCGCGCGCGATGTCGGTACTTATGTCGCGCCGTCGGACTGGAACGCGCTGATCGCCGATCCCGACACCGTCGTCATCGACACGCGCAACGATTATGAGGTCGCGATCGGCAGCTTCGACGGCGCGCTCGACCCCGCAACCCGCAGCTTCAGCCAGTTCCCCGACTGGTGGCGCGCCAACCGCGACGCACTGGCGGGCAAGCGCATCGCCATGTTCTGCACCGGTGGCATCCGCTGCGAGAAAAGCACTGCCTTCCTGCGCGCCGAAGGGGTGGAGGATGTCTATCACCTGAAAGGCGGCATCCTCGCCTATCTGGAACAGGTGCCCGCCGCTGACAGCCGCTGGCACGGCGACTGTTTCGTCTTCGATGAGCGGGTCAGCGTCGGCCACGGACTGATCGAAGGCGAACACAGCCTGTGCCGCGCCTGTCGCATGCCGCTCAGCGCCGCCGACCGTGCGCACGGCGACTATGTCGAAGGCCAGCAATGCCACTATTGTGCGCAGGAGCGCAGCGACGAGGACCGCAAACGCTATGCCGAGCGGCACCGCCAGTTCAGCAAGGGGGATATGTGAGCAGGGGGAGCGTCGGGGCGCTCGCTATCCTGTTCATTGCCGCTGCCCTGACGGCAGCAACCCTTTGGTTCTGGCCGAATCCAGCCAGTCAGCGTCCGGACGCAACGCCCCCGGCAAGACTGACCTCCCCGCAGGCAAGCCGCGCGCAGTTCGATGCCTGGTTGGCTGCCGATCCGGCACGCGCCGAACAGTTCGCCGCTTTCGAGGCCTTTCTGGCGCGCGAGTCGCTGTCCGGCATCGTCCCGAGTTGGACCTTGCTGCGCGCCGATGCCCGGCGCACCGCCTCATGCCGAGCCGATCTTTTCGTGCTGCCACCGCGCCGCCTGTGGCCCAACATCCTGCCCGCGCTTCGCCTGCTGCGTGACAAGGTTATTCCGGTCGTTGGCCGGGTCGAGGTGGCATCGGCCTACCGCGACCCGACCCTCAACGCCTGTTCGCAGGGCGCGCGTGGCAGCAGGCACCTCGACTTTTCGGCACTGGATCTCGTCCCGCTCGATCAACCCGACGCCGTCACCAGCTTCCGCAGGCTGTGCGCCGCATGGCGCAATGCCGGCCCGTCGTCGCGCTGGGGGCTGGGCGGTTATCTCGATCTTGAGACGCCACAGCACAACCGCGTCGGTCGCTTCCATGTCGATGGGACCGGCTGGCGCACCTGGGGATTTAGCTATTCCCGCGCCAGCAGCATCTGCAATCGGCTGTAGGGGCCTTACGCCCCCTGCCGCCGCGCCATGAATGCGAGCCGCTCGAACAACATGATGTCCTGCTCATTCTTCAGCAGCGCGCCGTGCAGCGGCGGGATGGCGGTGCGGTTGTCCTTGGACTGCAGCACTTCCAGCGGCATATCCTCGTTGAGCAGCAGCTTCAGCCAGTCGATCAGCTCGCTGGTCGACGGCTTCTTCTTGAGGCCGGGCACTTCGCGTACCTCATAGAAGATGTCCATCGCGCGGCTGACCAGTATCTTCTGGATGCCGGGGAAGTGCACGTCGACGATCGCCTGCATCGTGTCGCGATCGGGGAATTTGATGTAATGGAAGAAGCAGCGGCGCAGGAAGGCGTCGGGCAGCTCCTTCTCGTTGTTCGAGGTGATGACGACGATCGGCCGCTCGGCCGCCGCGATATGCTCGCCGGTCTCATAGACGTCGAATGCCATCCGATCGAGTTCCTGCAACAGGTCGTTGGGGAATTCGATGTCGGCCTTGTCGATCTCGTCGATCAGCAGCACCGGCAGGGTGGGGGCGGTGAACGCCTCCCACAGCTTGCCCTTCTTGATATAGTTGCGGATGTCATGGACGCGCTCGTCACCGAGCTGGCCGTCGCGCAGGCGGGCAACCGCGTCATATTCGTAGAGGCCCTGCTGCGCCTTGGTGCTCGACTTGATGTTCCAGGTGATCAGCGGCGCGCCTGCGGCCTTGGCGATTTCCTCGGCCAGCACGGTCTTGCCGGTGCCCGGTTCGCCCTTGACCAGCAGTGGGCGACGCAAAGTGACGGCGGCATTGACCGCGACCTTCAGATCGTCGGTCGCGACATAGTTGCTGGTGCCTTCGAATCGCATCGCTCGCCCTTTACGTTTACGTCAACGCTAGGGGCATAGCAGCGGCGCTGCCGCGTGCAAGTGTCGGCGCGCTGCTCAGGCCTTGCTGCGCACATCCTCGCGGGTGGCGAGCAGATCCCACAGGCCGCGATGTTGCGCCAGCAATTGCTGCGCACCGAACAGCATCGCCCGCTCGATCGCGCCCGATCCGTTGCGTTCGGCCATCAGCGCGATGGTGTCGTGCAGATCGGGCAGCGCTGCCGGGCGCGCGCTGACGTCGAGCCGGTCGGCTGCGGCGTCGAGCACCGAGCGCACAGCGCGCCAGTCCAGCGCCAGCGCGATTGCTGCGCCCAGCGCCGTGCCAACCCGCTCGGACTGACCGAGCATGTCGATGGCATGGCCTTGCGCCAGCACCGTCTGTTCGCATTGCTGCTGTCCGGCGGTGCTGGGGATCGGGCCGGCTGCTGCCGACAGGGCGGAAAGATAGGCCCGCTCGCGCGAGAAGGCGACGGTGGCGCTGGCAAACCAGCGCCGCTCGTCGGCATCGCGCGCGCGCAACGCCGCATGGTCGACAAGACCGGGGTGGCGACCGTGCAGCAGTCCGAAGAAATGCACCGCGTCCGCCAGATTGCGAGTCGCATCGCGGCCTTCGACCAGTTTGCGCGATTGCACATAGGGATGGGCGCCGGCCCCTTCGGCGGTCACCAGCGCGTCCAGCGCACGGGTAAGGTCGCTCGAGGCATCGACGCGCAGCGGCTGCACCATGGCTAAATCCTGTTCACTCGGCATGTCGGTTCCCTCCCTCTGGTCGCAAGGGGGGCCGCTCCTTGCCCCTGTGTAGCGGCGGCAGCGTAAATTCGGGGTTTATGCACCCCGCACCGATTTGGGACGGAAAGCGTATCCGCGCCGTTTACCATGGTGGCCGGATTGTCTTTTCGTTGCTTGACGCCTGTCGCGGAATCGACAGACTGGACGGGTGGCGAAGGGGCGGAATCTGCACGGGCCGCGGGCCCTGAATGCACGCTGGTGGGGTACGGCGCTGGCTTATGGCGCGGCGTTGGCGCTGTTCGCCTTCCTGCTCGAATGGCTGGATTACAAGCATCGCGCCATGCAATGGTCGCTGCAGGCCTATCTGCTCATCGTCGGCATCGGCTTTGCCTGCCTGGGCGGATGGGTGGGGCATCGCCTCGCAATACGCCGCCGTATCGACCCTGCGCCGGTCAACCAGGCGGCAATCGACGCATTGGGGCTGAGCGAGCGCGAGATGGAGGTGCTGCAACTGCTCGCCGACGGTCACGCCAACAAGCTGGTCGCGCGACAGCTCGGCATCTCTCCCAACACGGTCAAGACGCATGTCGCCCGCCTGTTCGAGAAGCTAGAGGTGTCCAGCCGCACGCAGGCCATCGCCCAGGCCCGCGCGCTCGGCATCATCGCATAAATCCGGGCGATTGGCGCCAAATCACCCGTTCGGGCGATAGCGATGCCAGCGCCGCCCGCGCATGATCGCCGCATCCACAAACGCAAGGAACAAGCGCATGACCCGAATCATCTTCACCTATGGCGTTATCGGCGGCCTGATCGTCACCGTCGGCATGCTGCTCGGCATGTTTGCTGTGCCCGATGGCGGCGGCATGGTCGGCATGGCGGTCGGCTATCTCAGCATGCTGGTCGCGCTCAGCACCGTGTTCATGGGCGTGCGCAGCTATCGCGACACGGTCGGCGGCGGCGTCATCCGCTTCTGGCCGGCGTTCGGGCTCGGCCTCGCCATCGCGCTGATCGCCTCGCTGTTCTACGTCGCGACGTGGGAGGTCTATATGTGGCAGACCGACTATCGCTTCATGGACGTCTATGTCGCCGGCACCATCGCCGACATGCAGGCGCAGGGCCGGCCGGCGGCAGAGATTGCTGCCTTCTCGACCGAGATGGAAGCGTTCAAGCTGCAATATGCGCAGCCATTGTTCCGCATGATGGTCACCCTGTCGGAAATCGCGCCGGTCGGCGTCATCGTCGCGCTGGTGTCCGCCGCGGTGCTGCGCAACAGCCGCATGTTCCCTTCGCGCCGCGCCGCCTGACCTCAACCGATGCGCGCCACGCCCCACTCGATCCAGCCGACGGGGCGCGGCGTCTTCGGCATGTAGCGGCTGCCCATGCGGGTGGTGGAAAAGCCCGCCGCCTCATAGGCATCGGCAATCGGGCGGGTCAGGTGGCAATTACCGGCCATCCGCTTCCACAGCGGCTCGATCCGCCGTTGCCAGCGCTGTACGGCCGCATCGGGCGCGCGGCCATGCTCGAGGAAGATGGCAAGACCGCCGGGCTTGAGCACGCGTTTCAGTTCGCTGAGCACCCGCATCTGCTCGGCGACGGAGCAGAGCGTGAAGGTCGTCACCACCGTGTCGAAAGTGCCGCTGGCAAAGGGAATATCCTCGCCCACGCCCTCGCGTATGTCCGCGCTGATGCCGCGCTCCGCCACCAGCCGCCGGCTGTCTTCCAGCAATGCCGGGGTCGGGTCGATGCCCGACAGGTGGGTCACCTTGGCGCTATCGTAGAATTGCAGGTTGATGCCGCCACCGCAGCCGAGTTCGAACACCCGTCCTTCGGCGAGCGGCACGACATGGCTGCGGGCTTTCATGATCTGCGGCTGCGCACAACAGCATCGGATCAGCCGCGGCGTAATGTGCCGCTCCCACCAGTTGCCCATCTGCTCTCCCCTTCAGGCGCAGACTATGCCGGCACCTGCTGGCTGGTGCAATGGAAGCTGCCACCGCCGCCGAGGATGGCATCGGAGGGCAGGGGGGCGATCCGCCTGCCGAGGAACAGATCGGCCAGCACCTGCGCTGCCGCATCGTCCCATCGCGTGCCATAGGCGGGCATGGCGATGGTGCTGTTGCCGATCAGGAAGTTCATGTAGCTCGCCGGCACCGGCTCTCCATCCACTTCGACCCGCCCGGGCGAGGGGATGGTCACCACATCGACGCCAAAGCCCTCGGCGCGCTTCAGTGCATCGGCATAGACCGCCGCATTCGGGTCATCCGCGCCGCTCGCCTCTGGCAGCAGCAGCAGCCCTTCCGCCACCCACCGCGCCAGATTGTCGACATGGCCGTCGGTATGGTCGCCATACAGGCCATCGCCCAGCCACAGGATGCGGGTGAAGCCCAGCGCCTCATGCAGCACGCTTTCGATGGCGCCGCGCCCCATCTCCGGATTGCGGTTGGGGTTGAGCAGGCATTGCTCGGTGGTCACGCACAGCCCGGCACCATCCCAGTCGATGCCGCCACCTTCCAGGATCATCGCATGAGCATCACGCGCGAAGCCATGGCGCGCCGCCAGCCGCGCGCCGATATCGGCATCCCCCGGCATCAGATATTTGCCGCCCCAGCCATTGAAGCGGAAATCCGCCGCCCGCCGCCCGGCGCCTGTCCCGGTGATGATCGGTGCGGTATCGCGCAGCCATACATCGCCCAGCGGCTCGACGATGGTCTCGACATGGGTGTCGACCAGATCGCGCGCCACGGCCGCGTCCTCGGCTGAATTGCACACCAGCGTCACCGTCTCGCCCTTGCCGCCATCGGCGATGGCGCTGGCAAATCCGGCAATCTGCACCCGCGCCCCATCGAACGCCGCGCCCCATTCGGCACGGATCGCGGGAAAGCCGATCCACAGGCGCTCGTGCGGGGCCCATTCGGGCAAGGGAGTTGACAGTAAACTATTAGACATATACTTAGTAACTCACAAGTAAGGAGGGTGTGAATGTCTCGCTATCAACCGCTCGCCAATCATCTGCGAACCCTCAAGGCACCGCGCTGGAATGCAAGCTTTGCCGACATAGAGGCCGTCCTCGGGCGACCACTTCCCAACAGCGCATATCAATATCCCGCTTGGTGGGCCAATCAAAGCGGTGGCCATTCGCAAACGGCCGGCTGGCGCGATGCTGGCTGGAAGACCGCCGACCTCGATCTCGCCCGAAAGCGGGTGACTTTCGTACGCGAGGATAAGGGCAGAGCGTCACCGATGGTATCGGAACCACGTCGCCCATTTCTTCGTGGAGCAGAATCCTTGTGGGACCAGGCGAGTGAGGCAACTGGCATCACCGATCGCAACGCATTGATAGAGGCAGGATTGCGCGCCTTGATCGCCCGACATGCTGCGCGTGAACTTGCCGCAATGGGCGGCACTATGCCGGATGCTTGGGTGCCGGAGAGAAAGCGACCGTTCGCATGATCGTCATCGACAGCAGTGTCTGGATCGACCACCTTCGACGCGCCAATCCCCAGCTCGCACAATTGATTGTCGGCGGGTTTGCGCTGCAACACCCTGCTGTGATCGGCGAGCTCGCCCTGGGTTCGGTTCCGCAGCGTGCCCGCTTCATCAAATCGCTTGAGCAAATGCCCAGAGTCGACGTCGTGACCGACTCTGAGCTGCTCGACGTCATCGATCAGCACGGGTTGCACGGTACCGGGATCGGATATGTCGATGCCCATCTCATCGCCAGCACGCTCGCAACGCAAGGCGCTAGCCTTTGGACCAGCGACAAGCGCCTCGCTGTGCATGCCGAACGATTGGGCTGCGCCTATACTGCGCTCAACTGACTATCGTCCCGCCCGGCTCCGATCGCGGATCGCGCGGAACTCGTCGCCCTCGTTCCAGTTGGGCCAGGCCGAATCCATCGCCAGCATCCGCCCGACGGCGTAATAGAGGCGCAGGTCCGCCATCATCCCGTCCCACGTCTCGATCACACCGATCTCGTCGTCGGGCCCATGATAGTAGTTGTTGGTGTAGCGCTCGGAATAGGCACGCCCCGCCGCTACGCCGCCCGACAGCAGGTCCTCACCACCGTCGAAATAGATCATCGGCACGCCCAGCTTGGCCAGGCTGAAATGGTCGGAGCGGTAATAGAAACCCTTCTCCGGGGTCGGCTCGGGCACGATCACCCGGCCCTCTGCCGCCACCGCGCGGGCCAGATATCCGTCGAGCTCGCTCTTGCCGCCGCCGACGACGATGATGTCGCGCGCCGGCCCCGCGCCCGACAGCGCGTCCATGTTCACGCCCCCCACCGTCTGCGCCAGCGGGAACACCGGATTTTCGGCATAATATTCGGATCCCAGCAGGCCGCTTTCCTCCGCCGTCACCGCCAGAAAGACGAGGCTGCGCTCGGGCGCGCCGGCCCGGGCATGCGCCTCCGCCAGCGCGACCAGACCGGCCGTGCCGGTGGCATTGTCGATGGCGCCGTTGCAGATGTCATCGCCCGCCGCATTGGCCTCGCACCGGCCGAGATGGTCCCAATGTGCGGTGTAGAGCACATATTCGTCAGGCCGGGTGCGCCCCGGCAGCACCGCGATCACGTTGCGCGACGGCGTCCGGCGGATCTGGTTGTCGAAGCTCAGCGACGCCGTCACCCCGGTCAGCGGCACGGCACGGAAACCCGGCGTCTTCGCAGCCTCGCGCAGGGCGTCGAAATCCTGACCGGCGGCGGCGAACAGCGCGCGCGCCCGCTCGAGCTGAATCCATCCGTTCGCCTGCGTCTGGTCCATATGATTGTTCGCGGCATCGGCGGTATATTGCGGGCCGGTCCAGGACGAGCGCACCACATTCCAGCCATAGGCCGCCGGCTCGGTATCATGGACGATCAGCACCGCCGCCGCCCCCTGCCGTGCCGCTTCCTCATATTTGTAGGTCCAGCGGCCATAATAGGTCATCGCCCGGCCGTTGAACTGCCCGCCCACGGTTGGGGTCTGCCAGTCGGGGTCGTTGACCAGCACCACCACCGTCTTGCCGCGCACATCGATGCCCGCATAGTCGTTCCAGCCACGCTCGGGTGCGTTGATGCCATAGCCGACGAACACCACCTCCGAATTGGCAATGTCGGTGCGCGGCGTGATGCGATAGCTTCCGGCCACGAAATCCTCGCCCAGCGCCAGCGATTGCGTGCCCCGCGGCGTGGTGAAGGTCAGCGGGCTGACATTGGTCGCGCTGATTTCGACGAGCGGCACGTCCTGCGTCCAGCTCCCGTTGTTGCCCGGCTGCAGACCGGCCGCGCGGAACCGTTCGATCAGCAGGTCGACCGTCTTCTGCTCGCCCGCCGTCCCGGGCGCACGGCCCTCGAACTCGTCGGACGACAGCCGCGTCGTCACATCGCGCAGCGTATCGACACTGATGCGCGGCGCGCCGACCGGTGCCGCGATGGTCGGCGCGACGGTGGTGACGCAGGCGGACAGGGCCAAGGCGGATGCGGTGGCGGTGGCGAGGGCTGCTATACGGCGCATGGTGTGGTTCCCGATCTCTTGTGATGATCGATTACCTAGCCGACAGGGCAGGGGTTTCAAGCCCGACGCGTCGTTGCAGTGCGCAATGCCCATAGAATTTGCTGTAGCATTTCGGCAAATAACCGATAAACGATAGGCGATCGTCATCGGCAGGGATCAAGCAATATGTCTCCCATTCGTAACAGAAGACTGCGGCGTTTCAGTATAGGTGCAGCGACCCTCTCGATGTTACTCGCGCTTCCGTCGGTGCCCATCGGCGCTCAGGAAGCGCCCGCAGCGCCTGCCACGGATCCCGCCACCCGCTTCGGCGCGCTGGAAGCGGTTCAGGATATCAGCCTGTCGCCGGATGGATCGAATATCGCCTTCATCAGCCCCAGCACCGGGCAGGGCAATGATCTGTTTATAGTATCGACTGCCCAGGGAGCGACACCGCGCCGCATCCTGCGCGCCTCCGGCGCACCGGAAATCTTGCGTTGGTGCCAGTGGGTCAACGCCAGCCGTATCGCCTGCTCGTTGGGCGGTCGGGAAGAGGTGAATGGAGAGGTCTACGGCTTCACCAGCGTCATCGCCGTGGATGCTGCCGGCGGAAATGTGAAGATGCTGAGCACCCGGCGCGGAGCCAATGCTCAAGGTGCCGATTTCCGCGGCGGCACAATGATCGACCGTCTGCGCAGCGATGACGATGCCATCCTTATGATGCGTAGCTATGTGCCGGAAGCGCGCATCGGCTCGATCATTTCCAGCGACGACGAAGGCATGGGGGTCGACCGTATCGACATCAACACCGCTGCCGCCCGCCGCGTAGAGCCGCCGCGCCGCGATGCGGTGGAATATATTACCGACGGGGAAGGCAATGTCCGTATCATGGGCACGCAATCGCTGGTCGGCCAGACCTACCAGCTCAGCGATACGGTCCGCTATTTCTATCGAGCGCAAGGTGGACGGGAATGGTTGCCGCTCACAACCTACAATGTCGTCAGCAACGAAGGCTTCAATCCCTTTGTCATCGATCCGGTCAGCAACCGGGCGATCGGATTCGCCAAGGTTGATGGGCGTCAGGCGGTTGTGTCGATGGCGCTGGACGGCACGGGCGCGTTGCAAACCATGTTCTCGCACCCCGAGGTCGACATCGACGGCCTGATCTTTGCCGGCTCCTCGCGCCGGGTGGTCGGTGCCAGCTATGTCACCGAACGGCGGGAGGCCATCGTCACCGATGGCGAGCTGCGGCGAATGACCAACGCGCTCAGCCGTGCACTTGGCGGCCGGTCGGTGCACGTCGCGGATGCCACCGACGACAATAGCCAGTATCTCATCTTCGCATCGTCGGATGCCGATCCAGGTACCTATTATCTCTACACGCCCGCCTCGCGGCAATTGCGGCCATTGCTGGCCGAACGCCCGCAACTCACCGGCGCGACGCTGGCCACTGTTCAGCCGATCACCTATCCCGCCGCCGATGGCACGATGATCCCGGGCTACCTCACTCTGCCGCCTGGTCGCACCGATGCGCGCGGCCTGCCAGCTATCGTCATGCCGCATGGGGGTCCGTCGGCGCGCGACGAATGGGGTTTTGATTGGCTCGCGCAATATTTCGCGGCACAGGGCTTCGTCGTCCTTCAGCCGAATTTCCGTGGCTCTTCGGGCTATGGCGATGCCTGGTACCAGAACAATGGCTTTCAGTCGTGGCGCACCGCCGTCGGAGACGTCACCGATGGGGGGCGCTGGCTTCTCTCCACCCATGGAGTCGACCCGGCCAAGCTATCCATCGTCGGCTGGTCCTATGGTGGCTATGCCGCGCTGCAGTCCGGCGTGCTGGCGCCAGATTTGTTCAAGTCGATAGTCGCCATCGCCCCGGTAACCGATCTGTCGCAGCTGCGGCGGGAAGCCAATCGCTGGGTTACGGGCCGCATCAACCGCGACTTCATCGGGGAGGGGCCGCACCTGCGTGAAGGCAGCCCCGCCCAAAACGCCAGCGCCATCCGCGCACCGGTGCTGATGTTTCACGGCGATTATGACCAGAATGTCGACATAGAGCAGGCCCGCACCATGCGCCGCGCGCTGCAGGGAGCGGGCGGGCGCGTCGAACTGATCGAGTATGAGGGCCTCGCCCACAATCTCGGCACCGTCGAAGCCCGCACCGACATGCTGCGGCGGATTGCGGCGTTTTTGCCGAAGTAAGCGTCCACAAAGAAAAGGGCCGGAGAGTGTCTCTCCGGCCCTTCCCTAAATCTCTCAAGCTGCACTTAGCGGCTGTAGAACTCGACCACCAGGTTCGGTTCCATCTTCACCGGATAGGGCACTTCGTCCAGCGTCGGGACGCGGGTGAAGGTGGCCTTGGTGCCGTCGACGGCGATGTAATCGCACAGGTCGCGCTCGGGCAGGCTCTGCGCCTCGGCGACCAGCGCCATTTCCTGCGCCTTCTTGCCCAGCGTCACTTCATCGCCCGGCTTCACCTGGCGGCTGGCGATGTTGCAGCGCACGCCGTTGACGAAGACGTGGCCGTGGCTGACGAGCTGGCGGGCCGCAAAGATGGTCGGCGCGAACTTGGCACGATAGACCACCGCATCGAGGCGGCGCTCCAGCAGGCCGATCAGATTCTGGCTGGTGTCGCCCTTCATGCGGGCGGCTTCGGTGTAGTTGCGCTTGAACTGCTTTTCGGTGACGTCGCCGTAATAGCCCTTCAGCTTCTGCTTGGCGCGCAGCTGCAGACCGAAGTCGCTGGTCTTGCCCTTGCGGCGCTGGCCGTGCTGGCCGGGGCCATATTCACGCTTGTTGACCGGGCTCTTGGGGCGGCCCCAGATGTTTTCGCCCAGACGGCGGTCGATCTTGTACTTGGCGCTATGGCGCTTCGACATGGGTCATTCCTTCATTTGCTTATGCCGACACGGGAAATCCGGCGGCCCTGATGCCCCGGACCCGCCCGACGGGCCTGCTGCCCATCGCGATCACCGCTGCACCGGGAGTGCGGGATCAAATGCGAAGCGGGGCCGTTAGCCGCGCCGCGTCCAAAGGTCAAGCCGAGCGGGGGCTGCGGTGCGCGTTCCTATCCCGCCAGCACGAAGCCTGCTTCGCGCAGCAAGCCTTGAGCTTCCTCGCCATACCAGTCCATCGGCCCGATCACCCGCAGCACTTCCTTGCCCTGTCCGTCGAACAGGATCGTCGTCGGCAATTGCCCGCCATAGGACAGGCCCACTTCATTGTCCGGATCATGCCAACTGTCGATCTCGTTCCAGCCGCGCTCGGTCAGGAAGGCGTGGACGGGGGCGCTGTCGTCGCCCAGATCCTGGCTCAGCGCGACGACATGGCCGGTGCCCGACACCTCGCTGGCCACGCGGTTGAGCGTCGGCAGTTCCTCGATGCATGGCGCGCACCAGGTCGCCCACAGGTTGACCAGCACCGGCTTGCCCTTGAGGCTGGCGAGCGTGATCGCGCTGCCATCGGTGGCGCGCACGCTGGCTTGCGGCAGCGGCGTGCCCGCGCCGGACCGGTCGACGCGATAGCGTTGCGCACCGAGACCCGTAGGCGACCCTTTGGCGCTGCCGGTTTCGCTTGCTTGCGGGGCTGCGGCGTTTTGCCTATCGCACGCCCCCATGGTCAGGGCCGCGGCGGCGAGCGCGAGCAGCCCTGCGGCGCGGGAAAGGCGAGGCGTGGCGGACAACGGCAAGGGTGATGCTCCGGACAAGAGCGGCATGTGGGGTGGGCGGTTCGCCGCCGGCCCTGCCGCGATCATGGCAGAGATAAATGCCTCGATCCCCTTCGACAAGCGCCTGTGGCAACAGGATATCGCCGGCAGCCGCGCCCATGTCGCCATGCTCGGCGCCACGGGCATTTTGTCGGCGGAGGATGCCGCGGCGATCGATGCCGGGCTCGGCCGGGTGCATGATGAATTTGCAGCCGGCGGCGTGCCCGTCGATCTCGCGCTCGAAGATATCCACATGACCGTGGAATCGCGGCTCGCGGCGCTGATCGGGCCGGTGGCGGGTCGGCTCCACACCGCGCGCAGCCGCAACGATCAGGTCGCGACCGATTTCCGCCTGTGGGTGCGAGACGCCATCGATGCGGTCGACGCCGGGCTCGCCGCCTTCCAGCGCGCGCTGCTGGCGCGTGCGGAGGAGCATGCAGAGAGCATCATGCCCGGTTTCACCCATTTGCAGGTGGCGCAGCCGGTCACGCTCGGCCACCATCTGATGGCCTATGTCGAGATGATCGGCCGTGATCGCAGCCGCTTCGCCGATGCGCGGGCGCGGCTGAACCGTTGCCCGCTCGGCGCGGCGGCACTGGCTGGGACCGGCTTTGCCATCGACCGGCGGATGACCGCCGCCGCGCTCGGCTTCGACGCGCCGACCGCCAACAGCCTCGACAGCGTGTCGGACCGGGATTTCGCGCTCGATTATCTCGCCGCTGCCGCCCAGTGCAGCCTGCATCTGTCGCGGCTGGCAGAAGAGATCATCGTCTGGGCCAGCCAGCCCTTTGGCTTTGTCGACTTGCCCGATGCCTATTCCACCGGCAGCTCGATCATGCCGCAAAAACGCAACCCCGATGCTGCGGAACTGGTGCGCGGCCATTCCGGGCGGATCATCGGCTGCTTCACCGCGCTGATGATCACCATGAAGGGCCTGCCGCTGGCCTATTCCAAGGACATGCAGGACGACAAACCCCCGCTGTTCGAAGCGCATGACCTGCTCGCCCTGAGCATCGCGGCGATGACCGGCATGGTCGAAACCATAAGCTTCCGCACAGACCGCATGCGTAAGTCAGCGGCGTCCGGTTACTCCACCGCCACCGATCTTGCCGACTGGCTGGTGCGCGAGCGCAATGTGCCCTTCCGGGAGGCGCACCATATCGTCGGCGCGGCGGTAAAGGCCGCCGAAGCGGCGGGATGCGATCTCGCCGATCTACCGCTTGAGACCGCCGGCGCCATCGATCCCCGGCTCGATGCACAAGGGCTGGCCGCGCTCACCGTCGAATCCTCGGTCGCCAGCCGCACCAGCCTTGGCGGAACCGCCCCAGTCAGGGTAAGGGAAGCCATCGCCGCTGCCCGCGCCGCTATCGGAGACGCATGATGACCAAGCGCTTGTTGATCGTTGCCGGCGCCGCGGCTGCCATGCTGGCCGTTTCGGGCTGCGGCCGCGTTGCCGAATTTGCCTATGATGCCTCGCGCCGTGCGCCACCGCAGCCGGTCGGCTCGACCGAGGCGATGACCCCGCAGAAACTGATCGAGCCCGGCCCGCAGGCCCGGCCGCAGCGCAGCGACGAGGTGTTGCGCAAATCCGAAGAGCGTCGTTCCGACGAATTCGACCTGCCGCCGACCTGATCCGCCCGCCCGCGCGGCGCCTTTCCCCGACCTGCCTCCGGAACCCCCATGGATCATTTCACACTCAAGGATGGCGCTCTTCACTGCGAGGATGTGCCCCTTGCCGCCATCGCCGAAGCGGTCGGCACGCCGGTGTACATCTATTCGCGCGCCACGCTCGAACGGCACGCCGATGCCTTCAAGGCCGGCGTGGCGGTGGCTGGCGACGTCCATGTCGCGTTCGCGGTCAAGGCCAACCCCAATCTCGCCGTGCTCAACGTGCTGGCGGCGCGCGGCTGCGGCGCGGATGTGGTGTCCGAAGGGGAGATGGTGCGGGCGCTGGCAGCGGGCGTCCCGGCGCAAGAGATCGTCTTTTCGGGTGTCGGCAAGACGCAAGGTGAAATGCGCGCCGCGCTCGACGCAGGCGTGGGCCAGTTCAACATCGAATCGGAAATCGAAGGGGAGGAGCTGTCGGCGGTTGCCGAGGCCACCGGCAGGCGCGCGACCTGCACGCTGCGCATCAACCCTGACGTCGATGCCCGCACCCACGCCAAAATCTCGACCGGAAAGTCGGAAAACAAGTTCGGCGTGCCGATCAGCGATGCAGCGGCGATCTACGGCCGGCTGGCGGCCTTGCCCGGCCTGCATCTGCGCGGGCTTGCCCTGCATATCGGCAGCCAGTTGCTGACGCTCGATCCGCTGGAGGAAGCCTTCCGCAAGGTCGGCGATCTTCTCGCCGAACTGCGCGCCAGCGGACATGCCGTCACCCATGTCGATCTCGGCGGCGGGCTCGGCGTGCGCTACAAGGTGGCAGACGATCCGCGCTGGCCGGACGAGTATGGCGCAATGGTCGCGCGCGTCACGGCCGGTTGGGGCTGCACGCTGATGTTCGAACCCGGCCGTGTGATCGCCGCCAATGCCGGCGTGCTGCTCACCGAGGTCATTCGCGTCAAGCCGGGCGTGCAATGCCCGTTCGTCATCGTCGACGCGGCGATGAACGATCTTGCCCGTCCCGCCCTCTACGATGCCTGGCACGATTTCGAGGCGGTCGCGCCCACGGGCGAAACGATGCAGGCCAACATCGTCGGCCCGGTGTGCGAAACCGGCGACACCTTCGCCATGAACCGTACCGTCGATGCAGTGAAGGCCGGCGATCTTGCCATTTTCCGCTCCGCCGGTGCCTATGGCGCGACCATGGCGAGCTTCTACAACAGCCGGGCGATGGTGCCCGAAGTGATGGTCAGTGGCAGCCAGTGGGCCGTGGTCGCGGATCGCATTCCCGCGGCTGCAACGGTCGCCGCTGAACGGGTGCCGGAGTTTCTGCGTGGGTGACGGTGACAAATCCTCCCCGCTTGCGGGGAGGTGGCGCGAAGCGACGGAGGGGGGATGCTTCCGCGCGCCTTGCCGTGTGACGAGAGCTCCCTGCGACCCCTTCGGGGCCACCCCCCCGTGCCGGGGAGGATTTTTTGCATAGCCTCCCGCTCTTCCTCCGCCTCTCAGGTCGCCCGGTGATCCTGCTGGGTGAGGGTGAGGCAGCGGCGGCCAAGCGACGGTTGCTCGAGCGGGCGGGGGCGGTGCTGACGGACGACGAGCAGGCGGACGCAGCGATTGCCGTCGTCGCGCTCGAAGGCGACGCGGCCGATGCCGCAGCGGCGCGGCTCAAGGCGCGCGGCCTTCTGGTCAATGTCGTCGACCGGCCCGAGCTGTGCGATTTCACCACCCCGGCGATCGTCGACCGCGATCCGGTGATGCTCGCCATCGGCACCGGCGGCGCGTCGGCTGGCCTCGCCAAGGCGCTGCGTCAGCGTCTCGAGGCGCTGTTGCCCCAGCGGCTCGGCGCGACCGCTGCAGCGCTGGCCGCTGCCAGAGCGGCGCTGAGGGCCCGTTGGCCCGATGGCGGTGACCGCCGCCGCGCTATCGATGCCGCGCTGTCCGAAGCGGGCGCACTCGATCCCCTCGCAGATCTGCCGCCGGACGCCGTGCAGCGCTGGCTCGATGGCGATGCCCGTCAAGCGACGGGCGGCGCGCTGGAGAGCATCCGCCTTGCCAGCGCCGATCCTGACGATCTTACCCTGCGCGCGGCCCGCCTGCTCGGCCGGGCGGACGCGCTCTGGCATCGCGGCGACGTGCCCGACAGCATTCTCGCGCGCGCCAGGGCCGATGCCGAGCGCCATGTGGCAGCGCAGCCGCCACCGCCCCCGGCGACCGGGCTCGCACTCTGGCTGGAGATGGCTCGATGATTCGCGGCATGCTTTGGAAAGACGGGGCGGCCACCGACCTCGATCACAAGTCGATCGCTGAAACCATGGCCATGGCGGGCGATGCGCCCGGCAGCTTCGTCTGGATCCATCTGCAGGCGGAGGAGCGCAGCGAGATGGCGCTCGACGAACTGCCCTCGCGCCTTCCCGACGCGGTCGAGCGGGCGCTGACGGCGATGGAGACGCGGCCGCGCTGCGAGGCGTTCGAGACCGGCGTGCTCGTCAACCTGCGCGGGCCGCGGCTTGACGATTTCGAAAACGGCGATGGCGACATCCTCTCGTCGGTGCGCATCTGGGCGGAAAAGGGCCTGCTGCTGTCGGTCTGTTTCCGGCCCACCACCATCATCGCGCCGGTGGAGGCGCGGTTCATGGAAGGGCAGTTGCACGATCCCGGCGACGTAATCATCGCGCTCGCCGTCGCGGCCGCCGAGCAGCTCGACGAGACCATCGCCGGCATCGGCGACGATGTCGATGACATCGAATGCAGCCTCGACCGCTTCACGCCCTACAGCGAGCGGCGCCGTGTCACCCGCATCCGTACCCAGGCGATCAGCTATCGACGGTTCGTGGTGCCGCAGCGCCAGGCGCTCGAACGCATGGCCGCGCTCCCCCTGCAGTGGCTCGACACCAGCGAGCGTGAGGCGCTGCGCGAGGCAGCCGACCGCTTCGCGCGCATGGGCGAGGAGCTCGAGTCAGTCCGCGAACGCGCGGCGGTGCTGCATGAGGAACTCACCGATCTGCGCTCCGAGCGGATCGACCGTCGCTCGCTGCAGATCGCCATCGTCGCGCTCATCTTCCTGCCCCTGACCTTCATCACCGGCCTGTTGGGGATGAATGTGGAGGGCATCCCCTTCGCCAAGGCGCATTGGGCCTTCTGGGGCGTCACCGCCTTCTGCCTGATCGTCGCGGCGGCAATATCGGGCTGGTTCGCATGGCGCCGCTGGAGCGAGCGGTAATCGCGCCGCAGCGTCATTGCTTCGCTGCGCTCGCAATGACGGCCGATTTATCCGCCCTCTTTCGCCAGCAGCATGTGCAGCCGCGCCTGCGCGATGTACCGCCGGTCGTCGTCCTGCCACGCCTCGACCACCACCGTCGCCACGCGGCTGCCGACCTTGGTCACGCGCCCGCGTGCAAAGGTCGGCTTGTGCTTGCCGCCGCGTACATAATCGATGGTGATGCCGATCGGCTTGAAGCGGGGCGCTTTGCCCGCCTGGGCAAGCTCGTGCGTCAGCGCGGCGTGCGCCGCCATGTCGAGCAGCCCGGCGATGGCGCCGCCGTGGAGATTGCCGGGGCGCCCGGCAAGCGCATCGGCAAATTCCATGCGCAGCACCGGCGAGGCATCGGGCGCACCGGGTTCGAGCGTGATGCCCAGAAATCCGGCATAAGGGGGCAAGGTCATGCTCATGCACCGCTCCCCACCGGATTGGCGCTGGATCCGCGCGGAGCCATGGGCAGTCCGGTGAACATGAACGTCGCGGCCATGTTCGCCACCGGGTCGGCCGCATCGCCATCATGGGCAAAGCCCCGCACGAAAGCCACGTCGCGCGCGACGCGATAGCATTGCGCATGCCCGGTCAGCGTCGCTTGCGGCTTGGCGGCGCGCAGATAGTCTATCCTGAGGTCCAGCGTCGCCTGCGGGCGGAAATGGCCCAGCTTCACCCACACGCACATGCCGCCGCACATGTCCATCAGCGCGATTACCGCACCGTTGGCCAACGTCTGTGTCGACGGATCGCCGACCAGATCCTCGCGCCATGGCATCAGGATTTCGGCCCAGTCTTCCCCGTTGGAGCCAAACTTGAACCCCATCGCTGCGCTGTGGCCATAGCGCTCCATCGCGCGGAACATGCGCGCGGGGTCGAACACGAAGTCGCTGGTATCGCTCATGTCGCCACCATAGGCCGAGTGTGCAGTTGACGTAAACGTCAATCCGCTTCACTTTCTCGAACCAGAGCGCAAAGCCGAGTGGAGAGAGAATCGATGCACCCCAAGACCCTTGCCCAGACAAGGCCCGATCACCCCGCGGTGATCGACAGTGAGAGCGGCCGCACGCTGACCTTCGGTGATCTCGATCGTGCGTCCAACCGCTTCGCCAATCTGCTGCGCGCGGCCGGGTTGCAGGCGGGCGATGTCATTGCCCTGATGCTGGAAAACTCGCCCGATTATTTCTCGCTGGCGTGGGGCGCGCAGCGGGCGGGCCTCTATTATGTCTGCATCTCGACCCGGCTGACCAAGGCAGAGGTCGATTATATCCTCGCTGATTCCGGGGCGCGCATCTTTGTCGCCAGCGGGTCGCTGGCGGCTGCCGCCTCGCAGGTCGCATTCGATGGTACGCGCTATGCCTTCGGTGGCGCGATCCCGGGTTTCGACAGCCTCGACGAGGCGCTGGCGACGCAGCCGGAAACGCCGATTGCCGATGAGCGCGCCGGCGCCGACATGCTCTATTCCTCGGGCACCACCGGCCGGCCCAAGGGCATCAAGCCCGCGCTGCCCGAGGATGAGGCAATCGACGCGCCGAACACGCTGACGGCGATTGCCGGCATGTTCGGCATCGGTGCCGAGAGCATCTACCTGACCCCGGCGCCGATGTATCACGCCGCGCCGCTGCGCTGGTCGATGACCGCCCAGCGGCTGGGCGCGACGGTGGTGCTGATGCCGCATTTCGATGCCGAGGCCTGCCTCGCGGCGATCGACCGGTTCAAGGTCACCTGCGGCCAGTTCGTGCCCACCCACTTCATCCGCATGCTCAAGCTGCCGGACGAGGTGCGCGCGAAATATGACACCTCTTCGCTCAAGCTGGCCATCCACGCCGCCGCACCGTGCCCGGTCCCGGTCAAGCAGGCGATGCTCGACTGGTGGGGGCCGGTGATCCACGAATATTATGCGGGCTCGGAAGGCAATGGCCTGACCTGGGCCACGCCGGACCAGTGGCTGGCCCGCCCCGGCACCGTCGGCCGCGCCATCCACGGCATCCTCCACATCTGCGACGAAGAGGGCAACGAGGTGCCGGCCCGCACCGAGGGCGGCGTCTATTTCGAAGGCGGCAACGAATTCCAGTATCACAATGATCCGCAAAAGACGGCAGACGCGCGCAACAAGCATGGCTGGTCGACGCTCGGCGATATCGGCTGGGTGGATGAGGAAGGCTTCCTCTTCCTCACCGACCGCAAGAGCTTCATGATCATCTCCGGAGGCGTGAACATCTATCCGCAGGAGATCGAGAACCATCTGGTCGGGCACCCCAAGGTCGCCGATGTCGCGGTGATCGGCGGCCCGCATGCGGAGATGGGCGAGGAAGTGATCGCCATCGTCCAGCCCGCGGACATGTCGCAAGCCGGAGACGCGCTGGCAGCGGAGCTGACCGCTTATTGCCGTACCGCGCTGTCGGGCGTGAAGACGCCGCGCCGCATCGACTTCCGCGAGGAGCTGCCGCGGCATCCGACCGGCAAGCTCTACAAGCGACTGCTGCGCGACGAATATTGGGCCAAGGCCAAGGCCGAGGCAACTATTTGAACAGCGTCATGCTGAACTCGTTTCAGTATCCATGGTCCGGCCTTGCCTGTAGCGCTGCGGTTGCCGATAGATCAGGCCATGGACCCTGAAACAAGTTCAGGGTGACGAGCACTAGGGAGACTTGCTTGTGACCAACTGGACCGACAGCGAAGGCCGCGTCAGCATCGCGATGGATGGCGGGGTTGCCGATGTCCGCCTGACCCGCGCCGACAAGATGAACGCGCTCGATCCGGCGATGTTCGCCGGCATCGCCGCCGCGATCGCCGAGCTGGGTCGCACCCCCGGCCTTCGTGCCGTCGTCCTGTCGGGCGAGGGGCGCGCCTTTTGTGCCGGGCTCGACATGGCATCGATGGCGGCGGGCGGCAGCAATCCCGGGGCGAAGCTGACCGACCGGTTCGAAGGTCCGGCCAACCTGCCGCAGCACGTCTGCTGGGGCTGGCGCACGCTGCCGGTGCCGGTCATCGCCGCCGTCCATGGGGTTGCCCTGGGCGGCGGGTTCCAGCTCATGTCCGGCGCGGACATCCGCATTGCCGAACCGGCGACGCGGATGGCGATCATGGAGATGAAGTGGGGCCTGGTACCCGACATGGCAGGGCTCGCGCTGTGGCGCGGCATCGCACGCGACGATGTGCTGCGCCTGCTGTCCTATACGGCGCAGGAATTCACTGCGGAGGCAGCGGCGGGCCATGGCTTTGTCACGCAGCTGAGCGCTAATCCGCTGGAAGACGCGCTGGCGCTGGCCCACACCATCGCCGGCAAGAATCCGCATGCCATCAGGGCAATGAAGCGCCTGGCCAACGCCATGCCCGAAGAGAGCGGAGACGCATTGCTGATGGCCGAAAGCGTCGAGCAGCAGGCGATCATCCGCTCGCCCAATCAGGTCGAGGCGGTCAAGGCGGTGTTCGAAAAGCGCGCCCCGGTGTTCGTGGATTGAGCGCGGGCGTTTGTCCTGACTATGCTGCATCGACACCGTAGTGCTGAGCTTGTCGAAGCACGCCTCGCCGATAAACACCCTGCGACACGCTCTGGGCCACGGTGCCGATTCATATCGACCAAAGCCTGACTGGGACTGCCCTCGAACTACCGCCCGCCCAGCAACGCCAGAAACCGTGCCGCCGCGTCCCACTCGCGCTGCTTGGCGGCGCGTGCCGCCACCGCATCGGCGTCGGCGCCCCATTGCTGTTCCTGCCATAGCTCGTCGCAATTGACCGCAGCCCATAGCGTGTCGCGGTCGAACGCACCTTCGGCGAGGGCCAGCGCCGCGACCAGGCTGCCGCCGATGGTGATCAGCGGTGAGAGTGCGGCGATACGAAAGGGGTCGTACGCCATCACGGCGTCGCACAGCGCGGTAAAGGTCGCATAGGCCTGCCTTTGGTGCATGATGCCGGTGACCAGCACGAACTCGACGGCATAGCGCCGTTCCGCCCAGGCCAGGATCGGGTTCCACAGCGCCGCCTCATGCGCGCTCAGCGGTGCCTCCGGCGCGCGGTAGCAGAGCAGGTCGCTGTCGGCATAGGCTGCGAGCGGCGCGACAAAAGCCGTCACGTCCGGCGCGACCAGATCGATGGCAGCGTTGGCGATGCCGGTCAGGGGCATGCTGTCCGGGCGGATCTCCTCGCCTTGCGCATCCCATTCGGCGGCGATCGCTTCGGCCAGCGCCGCGCTCGGCACCACCAGCGGCGCACGCTTGGGCGTCTTGATGGCGCGGCCGTCCAGCAGGATTGCGTACCCTGCTTCGGCAGGCGTGGTGGAGGCGGCGGTATAGAAGCGTTTCATTATGAACCTGTTTGGACCGGAGGCCGCCATCGCGAGCGTAGCGAAGCAATCCAGTGCTGCGCCACCTTGGATTGCCGGGCTTCGCTGGCAATGACGCGAAAATTCATTCCGTCGGCGATTTCCAACGGCGCAGCATCATCGGCACAACCACCAGCAGGTCGAAAAAGCCGACCAGCAGCAGCCCATAGCCCAGCATGCGCTGCGTTTCCGGCTCCAGCCACTGGCGCTCGCCAAAGGCCAGCACGACCCCGGCAACGATCATCAATGTGGCAACGGCGCGCATTGCCATCAGAACCATATAGCGGCTGCGCGCAGGATCGGCGTCGCTCATCGGGCAATCTCCACCAAGGCATTGAGCATCTCGGGCAGCGCCGCCGGCGTGTCGGCAATCGCTGCCGCGCCGGCGCGCTGCAACTCGGCGACGGGATGGTAACCCCAGGCGACGCCGAGCGCGTGCGATCCGGCCTGCGCCGCCATCATCATGTCGAAACCGGTGTCGCCGATCACCACCGTATCCTCGGCCAGCACACCCGCTTGGGCGATGGCAGCAAGGCACATCGACGGATGCGGCTTGGATGGGTGGGTGTCGGCGGTCTGCAGGGTGACGAAGCGGTCGATGATGCCATGCGCCGTCAACAGCCGCACAAGCCCGCGCTGCGACTTGCCGGTGGCAACCCCGAGCAGCCAGCCGTCGGCCCGCAGCCTGCCGAGCGCGCCGACGATGCCTTCGTACAACGGTTCCGGCGCCGTGCCGCTCTGGCTGCGATGCTCGAAATAGGCATCACGATAGGCGTCGCCCAACTGCTCCAGCGCGTCGTCGTCGAGCTGGGGCGCTAGCTGCATCACCGCCTGCGTCACGCTGAGGCCGATGCTGGTGCGAACGTCCTGCGCCGGCGGCGGTGTCAGCCCACAGCGGACGAAGGCCACGGTCATCGCCGCGACAATGTCATGCTGACTGTCGGCCAGCGTGCCATCGCAATCGAACAGGGCGAGGCGAGGGCGGCTCATCGCGATGCCTCGCGCATCAGATGGGCGATGGCCCGCCGTCCGCTCGCCTCCAACGCATCCGCTGCCTTCTGCCGTGCGTTCGCCGGCTTGTTCTGACCCAGCTTCATCGTCCCCCGCCACGCCTGGATGCGCATCTCGAAGCCCGTGATCGAATCGAGCATCCGCCCGGTGTGCGTCGGGTCGGCCTTGGTCCTGGTCCACGGCGTCTTGGGCAGCAACCGTTGCTCATGCACGGCGCTCAGGTCATCGACCTGCTGCATCAGTGCCGCCCGATCGGTGCGGGTGACCACGCCTTCCAGCTCCACGGCGACATAATTCCACGTCGGCACCTGATTCGGGCCCATGTCGTACCAGTCGGGACTGACATAGGCGTCGGGCCCGTTGACCACGAACAGCGCGGTCAGGCCGTCGAGATGGCGGGTCAGGGCGTTGCCGTTGGCCAGGTGCAGGCGCAGGCAGTCATCGTCGATGATCGCCGGCACATGCACCGCCCGCGGCCCGTCGGGCGTCGCGGCGAACAATGTGCCGAAGCCGATTTCGCTGACGAACGCCCGGATGGCGGCACGGTCTTGCCAGCGGAACGCCGGATTGGGGTGCATCAGCGCTTGCTCCGGCGCCGGCCTGTCGGCGGATCGCCCCGGCCGCGCCGTTCGCCACGCCGTTCCTTGCGGATCTGCTTGGCGTGCGCCTTGGCCTGCGCCTTCTTTTCCTCGCGTCCGGGCGGCGGCGGCGCATCGGGAACCAGCGCCAGCGCGTCGCCCGTCGCCTCGTCGAACCCCAGCGAGGCCAGGCTCTCGGCAAAATGGTCGGGCAGCGGCGCAGTCACATCGATATGCCCGCCGCCGGGACTGTCGATCTTCAGCCGCCGCGCGTGCAAATGCATCTTGCGGCTGATGCTGCCGGTCAGGAACGCCAGCTTGCCACCATATTTGCCGTCGCCGACGATCGGATGGCCGATCGCCGCCATATGCACGCGCAACTGGTGGGTGCGGCCGGTCAGCGGCTGCAGCTCGACGAACGCCGCCGCATTGCCGGCGCGTTCGATGACGCGATAGCGGGTGCGGGACGGCTGCCCATTCTCCTCGTCGACATGCATCTTCTCGCCGCCGCTGCCGGGCTGCTTGGCCAGCGGCAGGTCGATCTGGCCGCTCTCGATCGAGGGCACCCCGGCGATGATCGCCCAATAGGTCTTCTTGGCCGAGCGGCCCGAAAAACTGCGCGAGAATTTGGCCGCGGTGCCAGCGGTGCGCGCCACCAGCAGCACGCCCGACGTGTCCTTGTCGAGCCGGTGGACCAGCTTGGGCCGGCCCGCCCGTTCGTCGAAGAAGGCATCGAGCAGCCCGTCGACATGCGCTTCGGTCTTGGTGCCGCCCTGCGTCGCGAGACCGGGTGGCTTGTTCAGCACGATCGCGCTGTCGTCGCGATACAGCACCAGGCCTTCGGCAAAGGCCTGATCCTCGGCGGACAGCTCCCGCCGTACGCGCACGCGCGGGCCGGACGGCGCTGCGTCCGCCACCGGAACCAGCAGCCGCTGCCCCTTGGCAATGCGTTCCGCGGGGTCGGTCTTGGCGCCTTCCAGCCTGACCAGGCCGGTACGGGTCCAGCGCGCCAGCAGCGCGTGCGGCACATCCGGCCGATGGCGTTTGAACCAGCGGTCGAGCCTTATGCCGTCGTCGTCCGCCTTGACGCGATATTCCTCCTGCGGCGTGCGGACACGCGGTGTCGGCGGGGCGGGGGGCAGGGCATCGCTCACAGCGCGCGCACCACGCCGAGGCCGAGCGCCAGCATCGCCACCGATCCGGCAACCGACAGCAGGGCATAGCCGCCCGCCGCCGCCCAGCGATCGGCCTCGATCATCGTCATCATCTCCAGGCTGAAGGCCGAAAAGGTGGTGAACCCGCCCAGCAGGCCGACCCCGAACAGTAGTCGCCAGCCTTCGCTCAGCCCCTTGCGCGCCAGCAGCCCTGCCAGCACGCCCATGGCGAGCCCGCCGGCGAGGTTGACGATCAGGGTCGCCATCGGCCAGTCGCCGGAAGAAACAGCGCTCACCCACCGCCCGGCGTGAAAGCGCAGGGCAGCCCCGGCGGCACCGCCGGCCATGACCAGAAATGTATCAGACATGGGCGCGCCCTAGCGCGAAGACCGGCGCGGCGCCAGCCGCAGTGTCAGCGGAACATATCCGGATAGCGTTGGCGGATGTGGTCGAATACCGACGAATGGATGGGCGAAGCCCACTCAAGACCGAACCCGCGGCTGTTCGCCCAGCGGATGACCCCCTCGATGGGGGCGAAGCCAGGCAGATTCAGCCACACCCGGTCGCCCTCATGCGTCTTGGTCAGCGTTTCGGCGCGACACCCGGTTCGGGAAAGATCGCGCACCAGCACCTTGAAGGCTGTGCGTCCCGGCTTGCGCAGATCGGCATCGATCGCCACTGGCGCACGCATCGCGATCCGCCGGTCGGCGGGCGATGCGAAGGGCGAGATGCGCTCGTTCATCACGGGATTGAGTCGGCCCAGAAAGCTCCTGATCTGCCAACCGCCCTATACCGCAAAATTTAACAAATCGCGACTATCGGCCAGGCGATTTTGCCGCCAGCATCGCGTCGATCCGGACCATCTTCTCGCGCGGTGCATCGGCACGCGCGGCCGCGACCTCTGCGGCGTCGATCTGCTGCCAGTCGCGAAAAGTTGCGATGTCGATGCCGCGCGCCGCGATCAGCGCGTCGAGCCCGCTGCGCCCGCGCCGGTTCGATCCGGCCGCATCACTGCCGCCAGTATCGGCGACGATGCGCTCGGCAATCCTGACGCCATCGGGCTTGTTGGTGCCGATGGTGCCGGACGGGCCGCGCCGCGCCCAGCCGACGCAGTAGAGCCCGGGCAGGATCAGGCCGTCGGCATTGGCAAAACGGCCGCGCCCATGCTCATAGGGTACGCCCGGGATCGACGGGGTCTGGTACCCGATGCAGGCGACGATCAGCCCGGCGGGGATGGCATAGCGCTCGCCGGTGCCGACCGACCGCAACTGGTCGTCCAGCACCGTCCGTTCGACGATCACCCGCTCCGCCCGGCCATCGCCTTCGATTGCGACCGGCATCGCATAGAAATCGAACTCGATCGTCTGCGGCCGCGCCACCGGGTTGGCGGCAAAGTCGCGCAGGTGGCCGACCGACTTGCGCATCCCCGGCTCGAGCAGCGCATCCTCCTCGATCGGCGGCAGGTCGAGCGGGTCGACCCTCGGCGCGGCGCGCGCCAGGTGCGCCAGCTCGCCCAGCTCCTTGGGTGTCATCGCAATCTGGTGCGGTCCACGGCGGCCGAGCAGGGTGATGGTGCGGATGCTGCTGTCGGGCAGGGCGTGATAGGCATGGCCGACGATGTCCGACCCGGCAAATTCCTCCGGCGTCTTGGCCAGGATGCGCGCGACATCGAGCGCGACATTGCCATTGCCGATGATCGCTGCGGCGGTCGTGTCCAGCCGGGGGGCGAGATCGGCATGGTCCGGATGGCCATTGTACCAGCCGACAAAGGCGGCGCTGCCGACCACGCCGGGCAGATCGGCGCCGGGGATGTCGAGCGGCCGGTCGTTCGGCGCGCCGGTCGCCAGCACCACGGCGTCGTAAAGCTGCATCAGCTCCTCGATCGACACATCGACGCCGACCGTCATGTTGCCGACGAAGCGGACATCGTCGCGCAGCGCCACCGCCTCATAGCGGCGCGATACCGCCTTGATCGACTGGTGGTCGGGCGCGACACCGGTGCGGATCAGGCCGAAGGGCACGGGCAACCGGTCGATGATGTCGATTTTGACGCGGCCTTCGAGCAGCTTGGTCAGCGCCTCGGCGGTGTAATAGCCGGCAGGTCCCGATCCGACGATGGCGACGTGGCGCATGGCAATCTCCTTCCGCGCGGCCGTCTGAAGCGGGGTGCGCCGTGCAGCCTTGGCAGCCATGCTAGCGTCCCGCCGCGCCGACGCAAGCTATGGTCCCGCATCGGCTTGACTTGCCCCGGCACCCGCCCTAATTGCGCCGCCTCATTGCCCCGTCGTCTAAAGGTAAGACTACGGATTCTGATTCCGTCTATCGAGGTTCGAATCCTCGCGGGGCATCCACTTTCCCATCATTTGTAGATGGTTCGGCGCGGGCGTGTCAGGCGCGGTTGCGCCAGCCCTCAGCCCTGCCGCGGGCCCTTTTCGATGCCGGACAGGATGCCGCGCATCATCTGCACTTCCTTCGCGCTCCAGCCGGGCTTGGTCAGCAGCGTGCGGATGTTGCGCAGGGTCACCGTCTTGCGGCTGGCGGGGCGGAAATAGTCGATCCGCTCGAGCATCGCATTGGTCGCATCCACCAGCCCCTCCAGGTCCGCCTGCGGCGCGGGCGGGTCGAGGTCGGCGAGCGGCGGTTGCGCAAGGGCGCGCCCTTTGGACCATTCGTAGGCGGCGATGATCACCGCCTGGGCAAGGTTGAGCGAGCCGAAGTCGGGGTTGATCGGAATGGTCAATATGGCGCGGGCCAGCGCCACATCGTCCGAATCGAGCCCGGATCGCTCGGGGCCGAACACCAGCGCCGACTGGCCGGTCTCGGCGTGGATGGCCGTTGCCGCGGCCTCGGGGTCGAGCACCGGCTTGATCAGATCGCGCCGGCGCACCGTCGTCGCGAAAATCTGCGCGCAATCCGCCACCGCCTCGGCCAGCGTGTCGAACACGCGGGCGTTGGCCAGCACCAGGTCCGCGCCGGATGCAGCCGGCCCAGCGTCGGGGTTCGGCCAGCCATCGCGCGGGGCGACCAGGCGCAGGTCGGTCAGGCCGAAGTTGAGCATGGCCCGCGCCGACTTGCCGATATTCTCGCCCAGCTGCGGGCGAACCAGGACGATCGCGGGCGGCGGCGCAGAGGGCGGTGCGGCGACGGCCGCGGTCGGACTGGTCACTCGCCGCCCACCTCGCGAACGCTGGCGGCAAATTCGGCGAAGTCGCGGGCTTCGGCGAAATCCTTGTATACGCTGGCGAAACGAATGTAGGCGACGCTGTCGAGCGATTTCAGCGCGGTCATCACCCGGGCGCCGATCTCGCCGGTCGCCACTTCGGCGTCGCCCTGCGTTTCCAGATCGCGCTGGATGGCGGACACCAGCCGGTCGATCCGCGCCGGGTCGATGGGGCGTTTGCGACAGGCGATGGTCACCGATCGCAACAGCTTGTCCCGGTCGAACGGCTCCCTGAGCCCGCCCGACTTGACCACCGTCACCTCGCGCAACTGGATGCGTTCGAATGTCGTGAAGCGCGCGCCGCAATTTTCGCACTGGCGCCGACGACGAATAGCCGCCCCGTCTTCGGCGGGGCGGCTATCCTTGACCTGGCTGTCTTCGTGTCCGCAGCTCGGGCACTTCATCCGGTCTTTTTGTCCTCGCGATTGGCGACATAGCCCGCACCCATCAGCGCGCCGAGCACCGGTCCGACAATTGGCACGGCAATCGAGGCGACCGCGCCGATAGCGGCACCGGCCACCACCTTGCTGCGGTTTTCGGGCTCGAGCGCGGCCTTGCCGATGCGGGCGGTTTCGTCGATCGCCCAGTCGGCGGTCTCGACGATCTTGTCGAAAAGGCCCTTGTCGCCGCTCGGGCTGGTGCCTTCTTCGCGGAATTCCGAATCCTGATTATGTGCCATTGCCTTATGTTCCTTTGCCATCTGACGAGCTCCGAATCCCTTGCCGTGTTACTGATATAGCACAGTGCGCACGAATTACTAGGGGTAGATCGGAAAACGCTCGCACAGCGCCCGAACCCGCGCCCGCACATCGGCTTCGACCGCCGGGTCGCCATGCTCCCCCTTGGCGGACAGCGCGTCGAGCACATCGGCCACCATGTCGCCGATGGCCTCGAACTCGGCGATACCGAACCCGCGCGTCGTACCGGCCGGAGAGCCGACGCGAATGCCGCTGGTCTTGACCGGCGGCAGCGGATCGAAGGGGATGCCATTCTTGTTGCAGGTGATGCCGGCCCGCTCCAGCGCCTCGTCGGCGTCGCGGCCGGTGACGCCGAGCGGGGTCAGGTCGATCAGCGCCAAATGCGTGTCGGTTCCGCCCGAGACGATCTCCGCGCCGCGCGCCTTCAGTCGCGCTGCCAGCGCCTGCGCATTGGCGATCACCGCCTTCGAATAATCCTTGAACTCCGGCCGCAGCGCCTCGCCGAACGCCACGGCCTTGGCAGCGATGACATGCATCAGCGGGCCGCCCTGCAGGCCGGGGAACACCGCCGAATTGATCCGCTTGGCCAGCGCCTCGTCCTGGGTGAGGATCATGCCGCCCCGGGGCCCACGCAGCGTCTTGTGCGTGGTGGTCGTCGCGATATGCGCGTGCGGGAAGGGGGAGGGGTGGACGCCCGCCGCCACCAGCCCGGCGAAATGCGCCATGTCGACCATGAACAGCGCGCCGACATCGTCTGCAATCGCGCGGAAGCGGGCGAAATCGATGATCCGGGGGTAAGCCGAGCCGCCGGCGATGATCAGCTGCGGCTTGTGCTCGCGCGCCAGTGCCTCGACCTGATCATAGTCGATGAGATGGTCTTCACGCCGCACGCCATATTGCACGGCGTTGAACCATTTGCCCGACATCGCCGGGGCCGCGCCATGGGTCAGGTGCCCGCCGGCGTCGAGGCTCATGCCCAATAGGGTCGCGCCCGGCTTGGTCAGCGCTAGCATTACCGCGCCATTGGCCTGCGCGCCCGAATGCGGCTGGACATTGGCAAAGCCGCAGCCGAACAGTGCCTTGGCCCGCTCGATCGCCAGCCGTTCCACCGCGTCGGACGGCGCGCAGCCCTGATAATAGCGGCGGCCCGGATAGCCTTCGGCATATTTGTTGGTGAACACCGATCCTTGCGCCTCGAGCACCGCCTTGGAGACGATATTCTCCGAGGCGATCAGCTCGATCTGATATTGCTCGCGGTCCAGTTCCGCCGCCATCGCCTCGGCAACAGCAGTGTCGACGGCGGCAACGCCATCGCTGAAGAAACCGGCGGAGCGGATCGCGGGGCGCTTTTCGAGGGTGTCGGTGGTCATCACTGGCTCCGGAAAGGTTCAGCAGGCGGGGGAAGACAGCTTGCCGACGCGCCGTTCATGGCGGCCGCCGGCAAAACCGGTGGAAAGAAACGCGGTTACGCAGGCCTTGGCCATGTCGATACCGGTCAGGCGGGCGCCGATGGCGACGACATTGGCGTCATTATGTTCGCGGGCGAGCGCGGCCGACAGCGGCTCGGACACCAGCGCGCAGCGACAGGCCGGGTTGCGGTTGACCGCGATCGAAATGCCGATGCCCGATCCGCACAGCGCGACACCGCGCTCCGCCTCGCCAGAAGCGACCGCGGCGGCGAGCTTGTAGCCATAGTCGGGATAATCGACGCTGGCCTCGTCATACGGCCCCAGATCGTCGACCGCATGCCCCTCTTCGCGCAGCCACTCGACCAGCGCGGCTTTCAGGGCAAGCGCTGCATGGTCGGAAGCTATGGCGATACGCATGGTGGCGGCAGGTCTCCTTGCGCCCGCCCCTTAGGGGAGGATGGCCGCGAAAGCCAGCAAGATTGACGGTGGCACCGGTAACCTTTTGTTTACCGCACGGTGCGAAGGCCGGACCATGTTGATCTTCGCCCTCAAAACCCTCGGCAACGCCACCGTCCCGCTGGCGATAGCCCTGCTGGCGCACGTCGCCGGCTGAGCATTCATCTCTATCTCAAAATCCGTCTGTCCTAATCTTGTCGAAGGACTGTTCTTGGTTTTGTGACGGTGCAGATAAGGACAGCCCTTCGACAAGCTCAGGGTGGTCGGGTAACGTACCGGGATGAACTTCATCCTCTCCATCCTGATGCTCGCTGGCCTGGGCCTGATCGGCGGCGCCATCGCACTCGCCCGCCGCAGCGACCGCAAAAAGGCGCTGCTGATGGTCCTCGCCGCGCTGGTGATGTTCGCCAATGTCGGCATCTGGACCTTGCCGACCGCGAGCGGAGAATCGCCGAGCGATATTCTCGATCGGCAACAACAGCCATAAAACGCATTCGTCATTCCCGCGAAGGCGGGAATCCATCACGTGCAGGTGCTCCAAGCAACGATGTCAGTTGGATCCCCGCCTACGCGGGGATGACGAGCAGTGATAAAGTTGCGCGGTCTGGGCCGCTGTTTACCGGATCGGCGAGTTCGGCGACAGCCGCATGTCGAGATAATTGTCCACCGACTTCATCAACTGCTCCAGCTCATGCTCGAAGAAGTGGTTGGCCTTGGGGATCTCGTCGTGGTGGATGGTGATGCCCTTTTGCGTGCGCAGCTTTTCCACCAGCTTCACCACCGATGCCGATGTGACGATTTCGTCGCCGGTGCCGTTGACGATGATGCCGGACGAGGGGCAGGGCGCCAGGAAGGTGAAGTCATACATGTTGGCGGGCGGCGCGACCGAGATGAAGCCGCGGATTTCCGGGCGGCGCATCAGCAACTGCATGCCGATCCACGCACCGAAGCTGAACCCTGCGACCCAGGTGGTCTGCGCCTCGGGGTGGATGCTCTGCACCCAGTCGAGCGCGGATGCGGCATCGGAAAGCTCGCCGATGCCGTTATCGAACACGCCCTGGCTGCGGCCGACGCCGCGGAAGTTGAAACGCAGCGTGGCGAAGCCGCGGCGGACGAAAGTCTTGTAAAGCGCCTGGGTGATGCGGTCGTTCATCGTGCCGCCGCCCTGCGGGTGCGGGTGCAGGATCAGCGCGACCGGCGCACGCGGGCGCGGCGGCGGGGAGAAGCGGCCCTCGAGGCGACCTTCGGGTCCGGGAAATATGACGTCGGGCATGGCGGGGCGCTTTCGAAACAGATGAGGGACTCGCGGGGTGGCGAGGCAAGGGCAGGGCCTATATAGGCTTGGATTGCAATCCGCAACTTTTGCGAATCGTTCGCAAAAATGGCGCTCCCAACCGCGATATGCGTGATGATGAGGAAGTTCCCCACCCCGTGATCTACCTCGACTATCAAGCCACCACCCCCCTCGCGCCAGAGGCACGGGACGCGATGCTGCCTTGGCTGAGCGGGCCGGACAGCCCCGCTGGCTCGGAGGCCGGCTACGCCAACCCCTCGAGCCAGTATCGCGCCGGCCGCGCCGCTTCGGTGGCGGTGGAACTGGCCCGTGATGCCGTCGCCGCGCTGCTCCCAGCCGGCGGCCAGCTCTATTTCACCAGCGGAGCGACCGAGGCGCTCAACTGGGCGCTGTTCTGCGGCGCACGGATCAAGTCGGGCGGCATCGCCGGTTCGGCGATCGAGCATGCCGCCGCGCTGCAATGCCTCGACGCACTCGGTGCCACCGCCATCCCTGTCGATGGCGACGGGCTGGTCGGTGCGCCCGATCCGGCAGCGATCCCAGAGAACGGCGTTGTCGCCCTCATGCTGGTCAACAATGAAGTCGGTACCATCCAGCCGGTCGAGCAATGGGCCGAAGCCGCACATGCCCGCGGCAGCCTGCTGCTATGCGACGCGGTACAAGGCTACGGCCGTATCGCCATCCCCTCGAACGCGGACATGATCGCCATCACCGCACACAAGATCCACGGGCCCAAGGGTATCGGCGCGCTGTGGGTCCGCGACGGCATCGATCTGCCGCCGCTCCTGCTCGGCGGCGGGCAGGAAATGGGCCTGCGATCGGGCACTGTCTCCCCGGCGCTGGTTGCCGGTTTCGGCGCCGCCGCCACTCTCGCCGCAGAGCGGATGGAAGCCGACGCCGCACATGTTGGCCGGCTGTGGGATATGGCGATGGACGCACTGCCCGGCTGGACCGTCAACGGGTCCACGGTGCAACGCTACCGTGGCAACCTCAACATCCGCCGGGAAGGCGTCAACGCCACCCGCCTGTTGTCGGATTCCCGCCAGCTCGCCTTCAGTCTCGGCAGCGCCTGCGGCAGCGGCTCGGGCCGCACCAGCCATGTGTTGCGGGCGATGCAGATCGGCGAGGCCGAGGCCCGCAGTTCGCTCCGGCTCGGCTGGGGGCGCTACACAACGGAGGCCGACTTGCGCTGCGGCCTTGCCATGCTCAATGAGGCGCTGGCCTTGCAGGGAATAGACCCATGATCCGAGTGACCTTCATCCATGCCGACGGCAAGGGCCGCACCGACGCGTCGGGTGATGCGCAGCAAACACTGCTCGATGTGGCCCAGGCCGCCGGGATGCCGCTGGAAGGGACGTGCGAGGGACAGATGGCCTGCTCCACCTGCCATGTCATCGTCGATCCCGCCGATTTTGCTCGTCTGCCCCGCGCCAGCGAGGCGGAGGAGGACATGCTCGATCTTGCGGCCGGTGCCTGCCGCACCAGCCGCCTCGCCTGCCAGATCAGCCTCGGCGCGCTGCCCGACGGTATCACCGTCACCATCCCGGCCGAAAGCCGCGACATGCAGGGGATGTAAGCTTCAGCGCGCAGCCCTGGTAGCGATGCCGGTCAGTCGCGTATCGAGGCGCTGGGCGACCCGCTTCCCGCGCTCGCGCCATGGCTTTTCGATCCAGCGGTAGCTGACCATTGAACAGCCGATGACGACCAGCAGGAACAGGACGAGGATTGCATCCGACAGCCCCGGATAGGTCACGATTCCGGTGGCATCATGCGCGACGGTGCCCAGCGCAATGCCCCTGACACCGAACTTCGGCGCGAGCGCTACTGCGGACAGAAGGCAAACCGCCAGCAGCGCGTGCACCATGTAGATCGAATAGGACAGCTCCCCAAGCCTTTGCCCGATACCCCGTCGCAGCAGGCGCGATACGCCGCCAGCTTCATAGGCGAACAGCAGCACGGTGGCGGCGAAAAGGGGGATGACCAATATTCCGTAATCGGCGGGCAGGTAGCTGACGGCGATCAGGACAAGGACTGCCATCGCCGCTTCGAGCACGGTAGCAGAAGGCACAGTGAGGTCCGGAAATTCGGTCCAGAGTGCATGGGTGAAGACACCGGTGACGAAACTCGCAAAACAGCGGGCCAAGGCGATGTCATGCGTCGCCTTCATGCCTTCGGCGCCGGCGATCAGCAGCATGATAGAGGCTGCAACACCTACGGCGAGCAAGAGCATCCAGCCGCGCCGCCCGGCGATGCCGAAGCACGCCGCAAACAGCGCATAGGCGGCCAACTCGGCACTTATGCTCCACGCCGGTATGTTCCAAGTTGCCAGCGGAACGAATCCCCAAGCCTGTATCAGAAGGATATTGGCTGGCAGCCACCGCAGGTCGGCGGATCCGGCAAACGCCGGCTGCCCCGTATCGACTCCTGCGGCATTGGCCCCCGCCAAAGCCGCCTGATAGCCGATGAAGCCGATCAACAGGGCGATATGCAATGGCCACAGGCGACCGATCCGGCGGACAAGAAAGCCCCAGCTCCGCCGCCCATCGGCAGCGATCGAATCACGGGCAGCGTGCGCGATGACGAAGCCGGACAGGACAAAGAAAAAGTCGACAAACCGGTAACTCGTGGTCGCGATCATCAGCGACGAATAGACGCCCGACGTCTTGATGTGACCGGCCGCCACCATCAGGGCGCAAATGCCACGCCAACTGTCGAGCGCCACGAAATGATTTCGTGGCACAGCATAATCCCGAGACGACGGGCCCCGAGCGCCCGTCGAGGGCGAGTGTATGGCGTAAGATCAGTATGAACAACGGCAAATATATGACGCGCAACGAAAATTCGGGCGGCTCAGGGGGCCGTATGCAGGGTGAAGGGGCGCAACGGTTTGCCCAGCGCTTCGATCAACCGCTCTTCGATGCGCCGACGGCTCTCCGCCGCGATCAGCTTGCGGCCAGGGAAATCGGCGGGGTTGAAGGGTTCGAGGAAGGTCATCACTAGGCGGAAACTTCCAGGGCGCGACAAGATCCGCAAGGCATTGTTGGCGCCAGTTTCGACGCCGACCCAGCCGATTTCCTCGGCGACTGCACCATAGTCGAGATGAACCGGCTGGACCATTACGCCCGGTGGTGGTGGCTCCAGCACTTTCAGCATCGACGTCTTGAACGGCAGCAACGATTGGCCATCGGTCGTCGTGCCTTCTGGAAAGACCGTTACCGACCAATTGTCCGCCAGCGCATCGCGCAGCTGGTTGATCTGTTCGGCCACATTCAACTTGTCCTCGCGCTTGACGAAGACCGTGCGGTTAAGCCCGCACAGCCAACCAACCAAAGGCGCATCGGCCAGTTCGGCCTTGGCGACGAAGGCGGTTCCGCTCGCGCCGCCCATCGCCAGAATGTCGATCCAGCTGATATGGTTGGCGATGAAAAAGACATCGCGGTGCAAGGGCGTACCCACGACCGTCACCCGCGCGCCGCACGCACGAGCGGCGTTGCCGAGGAAGAGCTTGGGCCAGGGCGAGCCGATTCGCAGCATAGTCCACAGATAATGGAGCGGGACGCAGATCAGCAGCAGCAGCGCCAACATCAGGATGCGCGCAAGCAGGCGCAGCCAGCCGCCGACGCTCAAGTGCACCGGGGCGCCTTGCGCGGCATCAATCCTTGCGGCCGATGGCGACACCGTAGAGTTCCATGCGATGATCGACGAGACGGAAGCCCAGCCGCTCGGCAATCTGCTTCTGCAGCGCTTCCAGCTCCGGATCCACGAATTCGATGACCTTGCCGGTCTCGACGTCGATCAGATGATCGTGATGTGCTTCGGGAGCGGCTTCATACCGGGAGCGGCCGTCGCCGAAGTCATGCCGGTCGAGGATGCCGGCTTCTTCGAACAGGCGGACAGTGCGATAGACGGTGGCGATGGAAATACCGCTGTCGATCGCCGCTGCACGGCTGTGCAGCGTCTCGACGTCGGGGTGATCGTCGGATTCCCCGATAACCCGCGCAATCACGCGCCGCTGTTCGGTAATCCGAAGTCCCTTTTCAGCGCAGAGCGCCTCAATGTCGATTTTCTGCGGCATGCGTGTCCATGAAATGTGGGGCTTCGGGCCGGTATAAGGGGTGGGCCACAGGGGAGCAAGGTTGCACAATTTGGCATGGCCAAACAAAAAGCCCCGGGCGTGGGACCCGGGGCTCTGGTGCCTGTACTAGAGGCAAATGTCGCGCTTAGCGCTTGCCCGGCTTGCGACCGCCGCCACGGCCCTTGGTGCCAAGACCGATCTGCTTCGCCAGACTGCGGCGCTGCTCTGCATAGTTGGGAGCAACCATCGGATAGTCTGCCGGGAGACCCCACTTGGCGCGATAATCATCGGGCGTCATGCCGTAATGCGTCATCAGGTGGCGCTTGAGCATCTTCAGCTTCTTGCCATCTTCAAGGCAGACAATGTAGTCCGGCTTGATGGACGATCGCACCGAAACGGCCGGGACCAGCTTCTCTTCGACCGGCACCGGGGCTCCGCCAAGCCCTGCCAGAGACGAATAGACGCTGGAAATCAGCGACGGCAATTCATTGGCCGATACGCTGTTGTTGCTGACGTGGGCCGACACGATGTCCGCTGTCAGCGTCGCAAGAAATTCCTGCGATTCGTTGATTTCTGCCATAGCTTGGGTTTCCCGAGATGATGTTTCCAACATGGCCAGCGTGACAATAGTAATGTTGCCCAGGACCGGCCCGGGGCGGCAATACGCTTCACAATCGCAAGTCGCAAGATAATATTTGCACGGTCAGTGTCAGTAGGCTCAGGGCCGCAATCGACACTCCATCGTCACGGCATCGCGCAGAACGCCGTCCCCTCCGCGATAGTAAGCTTTGCGAATTGCAACATCTGTGAAGGAAAATCTTTCGTAAACTGTACGCGCCGGATTGTCGCGGCGCATTTCAAGAAAGGCGCGCGCGACACCGTCGGCGCGTGCCCTTTCTAACCAGTGCGAAATCAAGCCCGACGCAATTCCTTTTCTTTGCCGTAACGGGTCCACCCCCAGCAATAAAAGTTCGCTTTCGTCACCGACTGTTCTTTGGATCGAAAAGCCGGCCAAAACGGGCTGACCGCCCTCCTCGGCGGGCAGCGATGCCGTGGTGATCGCATAGCCTGGCAATGCCAGCACCGACAGGCACTGCGCTTTGGTCCACGCTTCGCCGAAACGCGGGTCGAAAGCCGCAGCGATAATCTGTTCGATCTGCGGCAGACTTTCCGCACCGGCCAGTTCGACTGTAGTGAGCGCTTCGTTTTTCATGATGCAGCTATTTTCGCATCGGGCGGGCGACCGTACAGCGGTGTCGCGGCATCGAGAATCGCGCCCGGGGGGAGTTTCATGGCATCGCGCGCATCGACTTCGGCGGCGACCGCCAGACCGAACCCGCGTCGCGTGACCAGTTCATTGGCGCGGACGCCGGCAACATGCGCTGCAGCTGTGGCTACTGCGGCTTCCTCAGGGGTAAGCGAGCGGGCGGTAAGCGGGCCGTGCCACACGAACCACTCACCATGCCCGCCATCTACCACCACGGCCAGGTCATCGCTGCCGGCGAAGCGATGCGCCTGCACGGCGAGCAGGGCAAGACTGTCGAAGCCCTTCAACTCTGCTTGCCAGGCAAACGCCAGGGCGCGCGCTGCTGCTATGCCTATGCGGATTCCGGTAAAGCTCCCCGGCCCGCATCCGACCAGCACACGTTCTGCCATTCCCCCGTCGGGAAGCGCGGCGATGGCATGAATGAGGTGTTCGGCGTGACCGCGGCCGACGGCACGATGATCGAAGGCGCTCAGTTTCGCACCTTCGAACAAAGCGATCGTCAAATTGGTCGACGACGTATCGATGACTAACGTTCGCAAGTGCCGGGTTCAGTCGATGCGGTTGAACCGGTCGAAGTCGGGGCGCGGTGACCGGCCGAAAATGCTCGCCGGATCACCATAGCCCAGTGTCGAAATGAAGTTCGCTTTCACTCTTGGCGTGTCGGCGAAGAAAGCGGCGTTGACGGCGTCGGGATTGAAACCGGACATCGGCCCGGTATCGAGCCCGAGTGCGCGGGCTGCCAGAATGAAGTAGGCACCTTGCAGACTGGAATTGCGAAAAGCTGTGCTCTCGATCAGGGCATCGTTTCCGACGAACCAGCTTCGCGCGTCGGTATGCGGGAACAGCTCTGGCAGCGTTTCGTAGAATTCGAGATCCATCCCGATGACGACGCTGACCGGTGCCTTGCGGATCTTGTCGCCATTGGCGGGCATGGCGCAGTTCGCCAGCTTTTCCTTTGCCGCATCGCTGGTGCACCAGACCAATCGGGCCGGCAGGCAGTTGGCGGAAGTCGGCCCCATCTTCATCAGCTCCCATATGGCGTGGAGCTGGTCGGTCGAAACAGGCCGATCGGTGTAGCCATTATAGGTACGCGCGGTGCGGAACAGTTGATCGAGCGCTTCGGCAGCAAGCGGCTGGCTCATGGGGGTCTCCGGGCTGATGGATCGACGGGATCAGACGGCGTGAACCGCCGTCACTTCGGGCACATAATGTTTGAGCAGCGATTCGATGCCATGCTTGAGAGTGGCCGACGATGAGGGGCAGCCGGCGCACGCGCCCTGCATCACCAGATAGACATTGCCCTTGTCGAAACCGCGAAAGCGGATGTCCCCGCCATCGTTGGCAACGGCCGGGCGGATGCGCGTCTCGATAAGATCCTTGATCTGGTCGACGATGTCGGCATCGGCCGGATCGACCGGCAGTTCGTCGAAGTCCGCCCCTTCGGGTGGCACCGCGATTCCGGCCGCAGTCGGCTCACGCAGCAAGGGCATGTCCGCGGTGAAATGGTCGAGCAATATGGCGGCGACATCTGCCTGCAGCATGATCCAGTCGGCACCGGGCGCTGCGGTTACCGCGATGAAGTCCCGCCCGAAATGGACGCCAGTGACGTCGCCGAGCGCGAACAGGGCTTCGGCCAACGGAGAGGCTGCGGCCGCTGCGGGCGACGCAAAATCGCGGCTGCCGCTGGCCATGACAATGCGGCCGGGCAGGAATTTGCGGGTCGCGGGATTGGGGGTCGGTTCGGTTTCGATGAGCATGACGCGCATGTGGGGTGCACGGCCATGGCTTGCAAGCGATGATTGCAAGGCGAAACGAACGGTGTGCCCATGGGTACTCGGTCGTTTGTCAGCCTTGTGCCCGCCTGAGACGGCCAAGCCGCCCCGGACGTGCATTTTCCGCAATTAGCACCTAAAGGCGCGCGCATGACCTCCACGCCCAGAACCTACCATGTCAAATCCTTCGGCTGCCAGATGAACGTCTATGACGGGGAGCGCATGGCCGAACTGATGGCGGGCGAAGGCATGGTGGCGACCGACCGAGCCGATGACGCCGACTTGGTGATTCTCAACACCTGCCACATCCGCGAAAAAGCGACGGAAAAAGTCTATTCGGACGTCGGGCGATTGCGCAAGCGCGAAGACGGCACGCAGCCGATGATCGCCGTTGCCGGCTGCGTCGCTCAGGCCGAGGGCGCGGAAATCGCCCGGCGCGCCAAAGTGGATGTCGTGGTCGGCCCGCAGGCCTATCACCGTTTGCCGGAGCTGGTGCGGGCCGCTCAGGCCGGGCAGTTGGCGCTGGATACCGACATGCCGGTCACGTCGAAATTCGATGTGCTGCCCACGCGGCGCAAGGTCGCGCCGTCTGCATTCCTCACGGTGCAGGAAGGGTGCGACAAATTCTGCACCTATTGCGTGGTCCCATATACCCGCGGGGCCGAGGTCAGTCGCCCGTTTGCCGCGATCATGGATGAAGCGCGCGCATTGGTCGACGCAGGGGCCAAGGAAATCACGCTGCTGGGTCAGAATGTGAATGCCTGGACCGGCGAGGATGGCAAGGGCAGGGCGGTCGGGCTCGATGGGCTGATCCGCGCGCTCGATGCCTTGCCCGGGTTGGCGCGCATCCGGTACACCACCAGTCATCCCAACGACATGACCGACGGGCTGATTGCAGCGCATGGCGATGTCGAGAAGCTGATGCCATTCCTGCACCTGCCTGTGCAGGCAGGCAATGACCGCGTCCTCAAGGCGATGAACCGTAGCCACAGCCGCGACTCCTATCTGCGCCTGCTCGACCGCGTTCGCGCCGTGCGGCCTGACGTCGCCTTGTCCGGCGATTTCATCGTCGGCTTTCCGGGTGAGAGCGAGGCTGAGTTCGCCGATACGCTGAGTATTGTAGATTCCGTCGGCTATGCGCAGGCGTTCAGCTTCAAATATTCTCCGCGCCCCGGCACACCTGCCGCAACTATGGAGGACCAGATTGTGGCCAACGTCATGGATGAGCGCCTGCAACGGCTTCAGACAGCGTTGGCACGTGACCAGTTTGCCTTCAATCGGGCGAGTGTCGGTCGGCGATGTGCCGTGCTGCTGGAGCGCAGCGGCAAGCTGCCGGGCCAGCTACTGGGCAAGTCGCCGTGGCTGCAGTCCGTGCATGTCATCGGCGATGCCGCCATCGGGGACGTTGTGATGGTCGATCTTGTCGATGCGGGTCCGGTCAGCCTGAAGGGTGCGCTCGTTTAGCCCCGGACATTTCCGCCGTTCGGGAGTCGCCATTTTGTATCGGCAATATCCTGCGGGATTGCGTCACCAAGCCGGCCATGACGAAACCCGTTGCCGACAGGCCGGTTTAGCTGCCACATTCCGTGGTGCAAAGGCACCGATTCCCGGCCCGCCCGAAAGGACCCAATGAGCCGAAAGCCCGTCCCCGCCCGCACCGGTGACCGTAGCCGCGCCGAAATGAGTTTCGACCGGCCGCAACTCCTCTCCCAACTGTTCGGCCAGTATGATCAGAATCTGGTGGCAATCGAGAATCGCCTGGGCGTGTTCATTACGGCACGCGGCGACAGGATCGGGCTCGAGGGCACAGCGGAAAGCGTTGCGCAGGCCCGTGACGTCATCGGCGAACTGTACCGCCGCATCCAGCGCGGAGAGGAACTCGACATGGGGTTGATCGATGCCGTGATCGCCATGTCGACCGAGCCGACATTGGAGGGCATCGTCCGCCGCGAGGATGCGGACAGCGCGCCGCCGATCATGATCCGGACGCGCAAGAAGACCATCGTCCCGCGTAGCGCAACGCAGACCGCCTACATGCAGAGCCTAGCGCGTGACGACATCATCTTCGCGCTCGGCCCCGCAGGCACCGGCAAAACCTATGTCGCGGTCGCCCAAGCGGTCAGCCAGTTGATTACCGGCAGCGTTCAGCGGCTCATCCTGTCCCGCCCGGCGGTGGAAGCAGGCGAAAAGCTGGGATTCTTGCCTGGCGACATGAAAGACAAGGTCGATCCTTACCTGCGGCCGCTCTACGATGCGCTCAACGATTGCCTGCCTGCGGAACAAGTAGAGCGACGCATCGCGGCGGGGGAGATCGAAGTCGCTCCGCTTGCCTTCATGCGCGGGCGGACTCTGGCGGATGCCTTCATCATCCTCGACGAGGCGCAGAATACCACCATTCCGCAGATGAAGATGTTCCTGACCCGCTTCGGAATGAACAGCCGGATGGTTGTCTGCGGCGATCCCAAGCAGGTCGATCTGCCGCTGCCTGCGTCGTCCGGCCTCGCAGACGCAGTGAGCAGGCTTAAGGGTGTCGAGGGGATGAGCGTGGTGCGGTTCAGCGCTGCCGATGTCGTCCGCCACCCGATCGTCGGCCGTATCGTCGAAGCCTATGAGGGACCCGATGCTTGACGTGGCGGTCACCGCAGAGGCGGGCTGGAAGGAAGCGCTCGGCGACGATCCTGAGCGATTATGCGCCCGCGCCGTGCTCGCGGCGCTGGGCGTCACGCCGTTCGCCGGTTTGGCCGATGGCGGATCGTGCGTCGAGGTGTCGGTGCGGCTGACTGACGATGCCGAAGTGCATGCGCTCAACCTGCAATGGCGTGGCAAGGACAAGCCGACCAACGTTTTGTCCTTCCCCATGGTCCAGCCCGACCTGATCGGCGTGATCGGCAATGCCGACGACGGCGAACTCTTGCTCGGGGACTTGGTACTGGCGCGAGAAACCTGTGTCGCGGAGGCGGCCGAGAAGGGTGTGGCGGCATCCGAACATTGCAGCCACCTTGTCGTTCACGGGGTGCTGCATCTATTGGGCCACGACCATATCGACGATTCCGAGGCCGAGGCCATGGAAGATTTGGAGCGCGCCGCCATGGCCGAATTGGGCTATGGCGACCCCTATCGCATATCAGGAGACAGTTGAGTCATGGCCAGCAATGGTCCCAAATCGGAGGGCGACAGTAGCCGTTTCTGGAACGGCGTGAAGGGGCTGTTGTTCGGCGGCGCGAGCGAGCCGACCCTGCGCGAGCAGATCGAGGAAGTCATCGACGAGGCCGAGGAAGAGGAGGTGAGCCACCCCGGCCACGCCGGCGCTTCGGACATGTCGTCGATCGAACGGGAAATGCTGCGCAACATGCTGCAGTTCGGCGATCGCACCGCAGATGACGTCGCTGTGCCGCGCGGGGATATCATTGCCATCGACGATCAGGCGACGTTCGAACAGGCGGTGGCGCTGTTCGCCGAAGCCGATCACAGCCGCCTTCCGGTCTATCGCGGCAAGCTCGACGACGTTGTCGGCATGCTGCACGTCAAGGATGTGTTCGGCATCCTCGCGCGGGGCGAAAAGCCGCCGGCCTCGCTCAACAGCCTGCTGCGCCAGCCGCTCTATGTGCCGCAATCGATGAGCGCGATGGAATTGCTGGCCGACATGCAAGCCAAGCGCACGCACCTCGCCATCGTGCTCGACGAATATGGGCAGACCGATGGCCTCGTCACGATCGAGGATCTGGTCGAGGAAATCGTCGGCGAGATCGAGGATGAGCATGACGACGAACCTGAGGAATTGCTGGTAGCCGCAGGCGAGGGGTGCTGGCTGGGCGACGCGCGAATCGAGTTGGAGGAGCTGGCCGAGCGGCTCGATCCGCGGCTTGCCGAGGTCGATGAGGATGTCGACACCCTGGGCGGACTGACCTTCGCGCTGGCGGGGAAAGTTCCTGCGGTCGGCGAGCGCATGACCCATGACAGCGGCTGGACCATCGAGGTGGTGGAGGCCGATGAACGGCGGGTGGCCCGCGTTCGCCTCATCGCGCCGGTGCGCGACGACGTGGCAGCGGTGGGGGCGGGTTGAGTGTTTGCCAACCCAGGCCAACCGACCTAATCAGCCAGCCATGGAAGGGACGCTACCGTCGCGCGACCTGCGCATTGCGCTGTTCAGCGGCAACTACAATTATGTGCGCGATGGCGCCAACCAGGCCCTGAATCGACTTGCCGGCTATCTGCTGGAGCAGGGCGCTGCGCTGCGTGTCTATTCGCCGACAGTGGCGGAACCCGCGTTTCCGGCGACGGGCGATCTGGTCGATGTGCCCGCAGTCGGCTTTCCAATGGGACGCGGCGAATATCGCTTCTCCTACGGATTGCCGAAGCGCGTGCGCGCCGACATCGCGGCCTTTGCGCCGACCATTTTCCACGTTTCCGCGCCGGATGTCGTGGGCCATCGCGCTGTGTCGCTGGCGCGGCAACTCGGCCTGCCGGTTCTCGCGTCCGTCCACACCTTGTTCGAAACCTATCCGGCTTACTATGGGCTTGGCTTTCTCGAACGGCCGCTCGTTGCGCTGCTGCGCCGGTTCTACAACCGCTGCGATGCACTGGTGGCGCCGACCGAGGAAATCGCGGAGCGGCTGCGTGGGCAGGGTATCGTGCGGCCGGTCTCGGTCTGGTCGCGGGGCGTGGACCACGCCCGCTTCAATCCGAAGCGCCGCAGTCTCGAATGGCGCCGGAACCTCGGCATCGGGGACGATGATCTCGCGCTCGGTTTTCTCGGGCGGCTGGTGCTGGAGAAAGGGCTCGACATCTTCACCGCTGTTTCCCACGAGCTGAAACGGCGCGGCGTCCCCCACAAGGTGTTGGTGATCGGCGATGGTCCGGCGCGCGACACGCTGCTGGCCGATTTGCCCGATGCGGTGATGGCCGGGTTTCAGGCGGGCGACGATCTCGGGCGTGCGGTCGCCTCTATGGACGTTTTCCTGAACCCGTCGGTCACCGAAACCTTCGGCAATGTCACGCTTGAGGCGATGGCCGCAGGGGTTGCCGTGGTCGCGGCCAATGCCACCGGTGCGCGATCGCTGGTCCGTGACGGCGAGACAGGCCGACTCGTCTCCCCGCGTGACGTGCACGCCTATGCCGACGCTATCCAGGCCTATGCCGAAGATCGCGCTGCACTTGCTGCGGCTGGCGCGGCCGGCCATCGCCTCGCGCAAGCCTATGATTGGGACAGCATCAACCGCAAGGTCGTGGATGCCTATGGCGTGGCGATGCAACGGGCCAGCCGGTGACCGACGCTGCCATCCCGCTCGCCGAGCGACTTCGCCCGGTGCAGCTTGGGGATATTGTCGGTCAGGAGCATCTGACCGGCCCTGACGGCGTGCTGACCCGGGAACTGGCGGGAGGTCGCCTGTCCTCGCTGATCCTGTGGGGTCCCCCTGGATCGGGCAAGACCAGTATCGGCCGATTGCTCGCCGAAGCAGCACAGCTTCGCTATGTCCCGTTGTCGGCTGTGTTCAGCGGGGTGGCAGACCTCAAGCGCGTCTTTGCCGAGGCGCAGAGCAGCAAGGCGCTGGGTGAGCGGACGCTGCTGTTTGTCGATGAAATCCACCGTTTCAATCGATCCCAGCAGGACGCCTTTTTGCCAGTGGTGGAGGATGGCACCATCGTGCTGGTGGGGGCGACCACCGAGAACCCGAGCTTCGAGCTCAACGCCGCGCTCCTCTCCCGCTGCCGCCTGCTGGTGCTGCACCGCCTTGACGAGTCGGCAATGCTCGCGCTGCTGGAGCGGGCCGAACAGGGTGAAGGGCGGGTGCTGCCGTTGCAGGAATCGGCGCGTGCGTTGCTGGTCAGGCTGGCGGACGGCGATGGACGGTTCCTGCTGAATCAGGCGGAAATGCTGTTTGCCCGCGCCTCGGCTGAGCCGCTCGATGAGGCCGGTCTGCTCGAGGCCGTGCAGCGCCGTGCTGCGGTCTACGACAAGAACCGCGATGGGCATTATGACCTTATCTCGGCATTGCACAAAGCGATGCGCGGATCGGATCCGGATGCCGCGCTATACTATCTGGCACGCATGCTGACCGCCGGTGAAGACCCGCTCTATGTGCTGCGCCGGATTACCCGCTTTGCCTCGGAGGACGTCGGCCTCGCCGACCCGCAGGCGCTGGTGCAATGTAGCGCGGCGCTTTCCGCTTATCAGTTGCTGGGCTCGCCGGAAGGGGAACTGGCTATCGTGCAGGCCTGCCTCTATTGCGCGACGGCGCCCAAATCCAACGCAGCCTATCTCGCGCAGAAGGCGGCCTGGAAGGCAGCCAAGCAATATGGTTCCGCGCCGCCCCCGTCCCATATCGTCAATGCGCCGACGAGCGTCATGAAGGCGCTGGGGCATGGCAAAGGCTATGTTTATGACCATGATGTGGAGGGCGCATTCTCGGGTCAGGACTATTGGCCTGACGACGTGCCGAGCGAATCTTACTACCGGCCGGTCGAGCGTGGATTCGAGCAGAAAATGGCCCAGCGGCTGGCGTGGTGGGCCGAGCGACGCCAGCGGCGGCAAGTGTGACGGCCGTCGCATACGGATGCTGCGAAGACGTTAAGGCTGCATCAATTGCATTGTCCGGGCAACTTGCCTAAGGGGCCGGAAGGGGCAGCAGATGCCGCGTAATGCGGGGCATCTTGAATGATTTCTATCGTTGCTTGAGGGTCTTGAACATGGTTGCTGCTGTTTTCGGACGAGACTCGGGCGCTCGCCCCGTGCTGTTGCTGTGCCTGCTCGCGATTGTGATGCTGGCTCTGGCCGGCTGCACAGGGTCGCGCGGTGGCCCGGTTCCCTATGGTCGGACGGATTTCTCCGCACCTGACGCAGCGGCGGTGACCCTTGTCGAAGCGGAGCATCGGCTGCAGCCCGGCGATGTCGTTACTGTGTCGGTGTTCCAGGTCACCGACTTGTCCGGCGATCGGGAAGTCGACGGGCTGGGCCGGATCCAGATGCCGCTCATCGGCATGGTCGAGGCTCAGGGCCTGACGACCGCCGAACTCTCGACCCGGCTGGCGACCCGCCTCAACGAATCCTATCTCCGCGATCCGCGGGTGCAGGTCATGATCAAGACCGTGCGGCAGCAGACTGTTACCGTGGACGGTTCGGTCACCCAGCCCGGCATCTATCCGATCACCGGTCGCATATCGCTGCTGCAGGCTGTTGCCCTCGCGCGCGGTCCTTCGCAGGACGCCAATGTCAAGCGGGTGGTGGTGTTCCGCCGGATCAACGGCCAGCGTCAGGCTGCCGCGTTCGATCTTTCGACTATCCGCAACGGCACCGATCCCGATCCCGAAATCTACGGCGATGACGTGGTTGTGGTGGACGGTGCCCGTGCCCGGCAGACCTTCCGCGACATCATCCAGTCGGTGCCGCTGCTTGCCATTTTCGGTCCTTTCTGACCCACTTTTCCGACGGAATTTCCAGACATGAACGATATCTCGGCCGAACCGTCAGCAGCCGGTGCCACCGGCGGACCCGATGGCGCCATTGTCCCGGTCAGCCGTGGCGGCCAGCTCCGGCAGTTCGGTGGCGGCGCAATTGCGCTGGGCTACGACGGGGTCGGGGTCGATGAAGGGGCCGGCTATCTCAAGCTCTGGCACACCGTCCTCAAGTGGCGCTGGGTGGTCATCGGCACATTCGTCGCGGTTGTCGGCCTGTCGATCCTTATCACCCTGCTGACCACGCCGGTCTATCGTGCCACCGCTGTGCTGGAAATCGCGGCCGAGGAAATCACGATCATCGATACCGAGGAGAGCGAAACGCAATCGGTGTCGCGCAATGCCTATGATTACCTGCAGACGCAGTACGGCCTGCTGGCCAGCCGGTCCCTCGCCGAACGTGTCGCGCGCAACCTCAACCTGCCGGCGCAGGAAGGCTTCGGCTATGCGGAAGGAGAGACCGCACCGCGAAGCAGCGAGGCCGCGCTGCGCGCCGCCGCAGGCCGACTGACAAGCGGTTTGCAGGTAAAGCCCGTGGCCGGCAGTCGCTTGGTCAATATCGAATATGACGATACCGATCGGGAGATGGCGACCCGCATCGTCAATGGATATGCCGAGGCGTTCATTGAATCGAGCTTGGAACGCAAGATGGGTTCCACAACCCAGACGCGGGCGATCCTCGAGCGGCGCCTCGCCGAAGCCAAGGCACGGCTTGAAGAATCCGAACGCGCTGCGACCGCTTATGCGCGTCAGGCAGGCATTGTGAATGTGGCGACAGGCACGTCCAATGCCGATGCGGAAGTGGGATCGACTTCGCTCGACGCCGCTTCGCTGTCCGAGCTCAATTCGGCCCTGTCGGAGGCGCAGCAGGCGCGTATCACGGCGGAGCAGCGCTTCCGTCAGTCGGCCAATGCGTCGAGCGAAGAACTGGCCAATTCCACCATCCAGACATTGATGTCACGGCGCGCCGAGCTGACCGCTGAAATCAGTGAAAAGAGCAATATCTACCGCGACGATTTTCCGCAGATGGTGCAGCTGCGCTCGCGCGTCGCCGATATCGACGCCAGCATTGCCCGCGAACGCTCGCGGGTCCGGGCAGCATTGTCCGGCGACTATCGCGCCGCATCCGCGCGGGAATCCGAACTGCAGGCCCGAGTCAATGCACTGAAGGGCAATGTACTCAACCTCAATGACCGCGGTATTCAGTACAATATCTTGCGGCGCGAAGTTGATACTAACCGTCAATTCTATGATGCGCTGCTCCAGCGCTTCAAGGAAATCGATATCGCCAGCAACACCGGCACCACCAACGTGTCGATTGTCGACGAGGCGATCAACGCGCGGCAGGTCCGGCCCAACCCGTTGTTCAATCTCGCGCTCGGGGTGCTGCTTGGCCTCAGCCTCGGTTTGATCGGTGCGTTCATCTGCGAATTCATGGACGACTCGATCAAGACACCGGACGATGTCGTGCAGAAGCTGCACATTCCGTTGCTCGGCGCCGTGCCGAGACTGCCGAATTCGGTGAAGGTGGTCGACGAGGCCATCGATCCGCAGTCGATGATATCCGAGGCCTATTTCTCGGTTCGCACATCGATCGAGTTTGGTACGTCGAGCGGCGCGCCGCGGACGATCATGTTCACCAGTTCCCGGCCCGGCGAGGGCAAGTCGGTGAGCTCGTTCGCACTGGCGAATGCGTTCGCCCGCACCGGGGCCAAGGTGCTGCTGATCGATGCAGACATGCGCAAGCCAACGTTGAAGGTGGGCGAGGAAGGGGCGCACGGCCTGTCCAACCTGCTGACTGGCTCGAACGATTATGATGACGCCATCTTCGTGACTGGCACGCCGAACCTCTCGGTCATGCCCGCCGGCCCCATTCCGCCCAATCCGGCCGAACTGCTGGCCAGCCGACGGGTTGCGGAAGTTCTGGCCGACTTGATGGAGCGGTTCGACCATGTCCTGCTGGATGGCCCGCCGGTCATGGGCTTGGCCGATGCGCCGTTGCTCTCCTCGCTCGCCGAAGGTACGATTTTCGTGCTCGAGGGTGGCATCCGCCGGCTCACCGCCCGTCGCGCCATCGGTCGGCTGGTGGCGGCCGACGCACAGATCCTCGGTGGCTTGCTGACCAAGTTCGATGCGCGCACCGATGGCATGGGCTACGGCTATGGCTATGGCTATGGGTACGGCTATGGCTACGGCCAGAAGTATGGAGGCTATGGCGGGCGCGGCCGGAGCGAAGAGACCCACATCGTCGTCAGCGAGAACCAGTGATCAGCGCATGAGGTCGTGACAGTGGCTTGGTTGCGACACATCCGGCCGATGCAGGTAGGGGCCGTTTTGCTGGGCATTGTGATTGCGTGGTTCGCGATCCGTGCTGCCGCCATCGGCATGCTGGGCGGACTTGGCGATGCCTCCAACCTGTCGCTGGTTGCCCAGGCACCATCAGTGACAGATGTCACTTTGCGGCGGCTGGCTACCGGCCGGCTCGACAGGGAGGCAGCGCTGCAGCTGGACGCGCGCGCTCGCAATCTGCTGGCCGAATCGCCCTTGGCGTTCAACGCCGTGTTCGCATCCGCCATGGCCAAGGCCAAGCTGGGGGACGATGCTGCCGCCGAACGGCTGATGCGTCTCGCCATCGCGCGCGACCCCCGAAATCGCGTGGCGCGCTCCTGGCTGGTCGGCAAGGCGCTGCCGAGGCGCCAGTTCGATGATGCGCTCACCCAGCTGGATGCGATCATGCGCATGCAGCCTGACCTCGCGGTTCCGATTACGCGGGTGATGGTCGGATTTCTGGTTGCGCCAGGCATGGTGGAAGCCTTCGCAAAATCGGCGGAGCGAGGTGCTCCGTGGATGCCGGCCTTCCTCGACGCCGCACGGCGCGACGATCGGGTGGCACGACAGGTTTATGCCCTGACGCTGCGCTTGGCTCAGCAGGGCGACGACGTCTTGCCAGCGGCGTCAGCCCAGCAGGTCATCCAGTCTGCGGTATCGCGGGGCGACCTGCGCGATGCCCGCAATCTGTTGCTGGCCACCAACCCGGCGGCACGCAGCAACCCATCCAATCTTCTGATCGACTCCGCGTTTCAACTCGGCTCGCAGGGCGGTGATTTTGCGTGGCACATGGCGGAGCCGCTGCCCGATGGTGCGACAGTCTCCATGAACCAGAGGCTCGACGTTGCGTTGCAGTCCGCCGACCGCGGGGAATTGCTCGGGCAGGATGTCATCGCCGGGCCGGGCAGCTATCGCTTGGTCGTCGTGCTGCACAGCACCACCGCCGAAGTGCAGGGCGCCTTGCATTGGCAGGTGCAGTGCCGCCGGACCGGCGAAATCATTTCATCGACGCCCGTACCCGCCAATGCCGTGGTCAACGCCGAGTTGACCGCCCAATTCGAGGCCGGTCCGACGTGCGGACTGCCCAGGATAAGCCTCGTCAACGTACGCGAAGGCGCAGTTGGCAGCGCCGAAATTTCGCGTATTGCGCTGGTGCGGGTGCCATGACCCAGCACTGGCTCGATCGTCGCTTCGAAATCGCGACAGCGCTGCTGCTTGCCGGTGCGCTTGCGCTGGGCGGCGCTGCCTCGGTGGGCTATTTCGGGCGCCTGCTGGTTCAACTCGCGACCTTGCCGTTGCTGTGGGTCGCTTTCAACCGGCTGGCCCACTCCACGCTTACCCGCGAAACGCGTATTGGCCTGATCCTGCTTGGGTCGATCCTGGCCTTGCCTCTGCTGCAGCTTATCCCCCTGCCGCCAGCGCTGTGGACGGGCCTGCCAGGACGCGAAGCAATCGCCGGTGTCTATGAGGCAATGGCGGTCGAGCCGGGATGGCTCGGCATCAGCCTGTCTCCCGACGCGACGCTCACCAGCTGGTTGGCGCTCCTGCCCGCAGCAGCGATCTTCGTCGCCGTGCTGACATTGCCCGAAGAGGCGCGGTTGCGCCTGTGCCTTGTCGTGCTGGCAGTTGCGCTGATTTCCGTGCTGATCGGTTCGATCCAGGTGAGCGGCGGTGGCGCGCGCGTCCTGTATTTCTATCGGGATACGAACGTCGGCTCGGCCGTCGGCTTTTTCAGTAACCGCAACCATCTCGCAACGCTACTGGTGGCGGCCATCCCGCTGCTCAGCCTGTTGTTCCGGTCGGCGGGCAGGGTAGCGCTCGATCGGCCAGCGGTGCTGGGCCGCCGTATCGCCGTGGTGGCGCTCGCTTCCGTTCTGGTGATGGGTGTCCTGCTGACCGGGTCGCGCGCCGGACTGGTATTGCTGATCCCCGCTTTGTTACTGACCTATGCGGCAACGATGCGCTCGTCGATCGGTGTGCCGCCGCTCAAATTGATCGCCGCCGTGCTTCTGGTTGGTATCGCGACCGTCGCGGTAGTCGTCTATGGCCCCTTCTACGAGCGGATTGTCGAACGGACGGCGAATCTCGACGGAGAAGCGCGGGTGTGGGCGGCACCCATTACCGCTGCTGCCGGATGGGCGCATTTCCCATTCGGTTCGGGATTCGGAACGTTCGATCCTGTTTTCCGTGCCGCTGCCGGCGATGCGCATCTGTCACCGGCTTACGTCAACCACGCGCACAATGATTATCTGGAGTTGTGGTTGACCGGCGGCTTGCCGGCGATGCTGCTGCTGCTGGTCGTGCTGTGGTGGGGCGGCAGATTGGCTGTCTCGAACTGGCGGCTGAAGCCGGGCAACCCGAGCGCCATTTCCCGCGCCGCGTCGATCGTCGTGCTGCTGATATTGCTGCACAGCGTGGTCGATTATCCCGTTCGGACGGTTGCCATCTCCAGCCTTTTCGCGCTGGCCTGTGGGTTGCAGTTCGTCCCGCTGCTACCCAAGGGCAGGGCGCTGGCAATCGACGAGAGGCCGCCGCTGGTGCGCAGTCCCTTGTTGCCGATGCGCTCGTCCCGGCGCCGTAGCGGCTGGCAGAGCAAGCGGCGATAGCTGATGATCACCATTGCGATAGAGCCATTCAGCGATGCCTTGGCGCAAGCTTATGAGCGCCTGTTGCCGCATCAGGCCGATGCGGTGGCGCGCGGTAAGCTGCAGTGGAAGTTCGCGGCTTCACCGGGTGGCACCGGCCAGATCGCGGTGGCCCGCGCGGATGACGGCACGATAGTCGGTATGAATGCTTTCCAGGCGATCCCGTTCGTCCTGCGCGATGGAACGGCGGTGGCCGGTTTCCAGTCGATGGACACCATCGTTGCCGAGGCGGCGCGCGGATCTGGCCTGTTCACCAAGATGGTCGCGCTGTTCCAAGACCAGCTGGGCGAGCGGCTGCTTTATGGTTTCCCCAACGACAAGAGCTCGGGCGGCTTCTTTGGCAAATTAGGCTGGACCAGTCTCGGACCGGTGCCGATGCTCGCCAAGCCGCTGCGGACCAGCGCGATCAGCGATCGCGTGAAGCCCGGACTACCTTCCATCGCCCTGCCGCGCTTCGGGTCGCGTGGGGCAAAGGCGCGGGTTGCCCGCTCGGCTTCCGATTTGCCCTTCGATGCGATCTGGTCGGCCTTTCGCGCGGACAACGCCATCGGCATTGCCGTCAATCGCACGGCCGCATTCATCGAATGGCGCATCTTCGCCCATCCGGTCTCGGACTATGTCGTGCTGGGTGACGATACGGCCTTCGTCATCGGACAGGTCTCGGCGAAGCACGGCACGACAATCGGCTATGTGATGGAAGCCATTGGCGACCCGAAGCGGCTGACCCAGTTGCTCCGTCAACTGACTGATCATTTTGTCGCGGCGGGATGTTCCCTAGCCTTTGCATGGAATGCGGTGCATGCACCGAACCATCGTGCGCATCGCAGCGCCGGCTTCTACCCGTTCCTGGCGAAGCTGCGGCCGATCGAAATCAATTTCGGTTTCCGTCCCTGGCCATCGATGCCTTCCGACGGCGCGACGGCCGAGGCCTGGTACATATCTTATCTGGACTCGGACACGGTCTGATGGCCGGCACGTTCATCCTGAGCCTCGATTGCGAGGGCAAGTGGGGCGTGGCCGATCATCTCGATGCCGGCATTCACGCGGCGCTGACCGATGAAGCGCTGCTGCGGTGCTATGCAGAGATTGTGAAGGCGCTGCATGCGCGGTCGCTTCCGGCGACATTCGCGGTGGTCGACTTCTTCACCCGCAGCACCCAGCAGCTGCAGCAGTTGGCACGCGGCGACGTGTCGGCGATGTTGCCCTACACCAGCGCCGCCTGGGCCGATCTGGCGGATGGCACACGACAGGGCTGGTCAGCGCCATGGCTGCCGGATCTTGTCGCGGCCGGGCATGAGATTGCCAGCCATGGCGCGTCGCACACGCCATTCGGCGCGCTGGCAGGACCGGCACTCGATCTCGAACTGGAACTGATCGGCAAGGACAAGTACCGGACCATCATTTTTCCGCGTAACGACGTTGCCCATGTCGACCGGCTCGGTGCGCTGGGCATGCTGGGCTATCGTGCGCGGCGTGCCGGGAACAAGATTTCGCGCATCGCCGATGAATTCAATCTGTTCGAACGATCCGAACGCCGGACCGAGGCTGACGCAATGACCGTCATTCCGGCGGGTTTCTTCATCAACTGGCGCGCCGGTGTGCGGCGCTATATCCCGCCGGCGGTCAGCAGGATGCGCGCGCGCCGCCTGATCGACCATGCCATCGCTACCGACGGCGTCGTGCATTATTGGACCCATCCCGAAAATATCGTCACCGCTCCAGAGACCATGACAAACTTCCTCGCCATCTGCGACGAGGCAGTGCGCGGGCGGGAGCAAGGAATGAGCATAGTCACTCAGGAACAATATTGTGTGGCTGCAAATGTGTGACCGATCATGAAGTTCAGTATCTGTATTCCGAATTACAATTACGCCTCTTATGTCGAGGAAACGATCAACAGTGCACTCACACAGGACGTCGACCTCGAGGTTCTGTTCTGCGACAATGCGAGCACTGATGCCAGCTTCGACGTCGCAAGCCGGATGGCGGCCGCTGATCCCCGGCTGAGGATATCCCGCAACCGTTGGAACGTCGGCTTTGCCGGCAATCTCGATCGCGCCTGTGTCGGCGCCACGGGCGACCGGCAGTTGCTGCTGTCTTCGGACGACCTGATCCAGCCAGGGACCCTGGCGCTCTACCAGAAGCTGATCGAAGCAATGGGGGATCGCGCAGCCGGGACAATCCTGACTTCGGGATGGTGCGAGGTGGATGGCGAAGGCCGGCATCGCTCCGACCATGGCATCGACCGGCGGATGTGGGCGGACAGCGTGCCAGACCCCGACTTGTCGGCGCTGGCTGGCGTACCCGTCCACGTCGGCAAGGCCGTCGATCTGTTGAAGCGCGGGTTGGGCGCGCTGCGTCTGCCCTTGCCGTTCGTCACCACCTGCTACACGCGAGAGATGTACGAGGCTGTCGAGGGCTACAGCAATGGCCGGCTGATGAACCCCGACAAACCGTTCGCGTGGAAGATATTGTCGATCGCCGAGACCGTGCTGTTTGTCGATGCACCGTTGTTCGCCTATCGCGTGCATGCCAACAACCAGAACAGCCTGCAGGCGCGGTCGGGCGCGCTCAAGCATCTTGTCGATCAATATGTCGCGAGCTTCGATACGCCGCCTGCGGTCCTGCAGCGCGCGGGGATGAGCAGTTCTGACCTTGCCAAAGCCTTCGTCGAGGAAGACATTGTGCTGCGCGGGTTCAAGAAGGTGGCGGATGGCGACCGGGTGGGGGCCCGCCGCGGGCTGGCTTTCGGCGCGGCGGCCTATCCGGCGCTGGCGTGGAGCGGCAAGCATGTGTTGCTGCACATTCTGGCCCGGCTCGGCCCGTTGGGCACCTGGATTGCGCAAGTCGCCTATCGCCGACGCATGGCGAAGACTCAAAAGGCTGGCCTATCCGATTGATCGGCAAGGCCGTACTTGCCGCATGCGATTGTGACACCTAAGGCAACCACCGGGGAAGACGAGACAAATGGCAGGCCAACGGGCGCGCGTGGCAGCAGTTGGATAGCGGAAACGGCATGACGAAGCTCGGCAGACAATTGACCCGCTACGCCGCGACTGCGTTCGCGCGCAAGCGTTACGTCTTGCTCGCCGACATCATGCTCGCCGTGGCTGCAGAGGCGTTCCTGCTCTACGTCGTGCTGCATGGTCGCGACGAAGGACCGATGGTCCGGCTGATTGCCGCGACCGCTGTAATCTCCGCTGGCGTTTTGCTGTTTTTCGGCATCTATCGCCAATTGTGGACGCGTGTGTCGCTGCGTGACGTGGTGTCTTTGCTCTATGCAGCGACGACAACATCGGTGCTCGTCGGGCTGATATCGGCCATCGAGTTCGGTGGCGAGGCTCCGGCACGGGTCGGGGTGGGCAGCCTGATGTTCATCGCGGCCGCCTGGATCGCGCCCCGGATGCTCGCCCGCCTGTGGTGGGAGGCGCAGACCAGCAGCCAGTCGTCGGCGACCAGCAATGGCCCCAAGGATGGCGAGCCGGTCTTTCTCTATGGCAGCGGGCGACGCGCGATCGCCTTCATCCGCGCCAATGCGGCAGACCATCGCTACCGCATCTTGGGCTTCTTCCATAAGGACCCACGCCTGCGCGGCCGCTCGCTTCTGGGCGTGCCGGGCCTGGGTGCGCTCGATGACATCGCCGCACAGATTGTTGCGCTAGGTCCCGATGCGGTGGTTCCGCGACGTCTGGTGGTGAGCGAGGACGGGGAGGGCGCCAACGACCTCAGCGACGCGCTCGAGGTGGCCGCGCAAAATGGCCTGATCCTGTGCCGCATCCCCAATGCCGGGCAATTGCTCTCCGCCGGCGGCAGCGAGAGCCGGCTCGAACAGGTATCGATCGAGGACATATTGCACCGCGCGACCGTCAGCCTCGCCAACCCGCAGTTACCGATGGCGCTGACCGGCAAGCGGGTGCTGGTGACCGGCGCCGGCGGATCGATCGGCTCGGAGCTGGTGCGGCAGATTGCCACGTTCGATCCGGCGCTGATCGTGCTGGTCGAGTTCAGCGAGTTCAATCTCTACCAGATCGAGCATGAGCTGTCCGCACGCTTCCCGTCGGTGCCGCATGCCACGGCGCTGTGCGACATCCGGCAGCGCGATGCACTGGCAGCGGTGTTCGCGCAGCACCGGCCGGAACTGGTGCTGCACGCCGCTGCCTTGAAGCATGTGCCCCTATTGGAGAGCCACCCGGACGAGGCGGTGCGCACCAATGTCCGCGGCACGCTCAACCTTGCCGAATTGGCGCTGGCGCATGGCGTCCAGCAGTTCACGCTGGTGTCGACCGACAAGGCGGTGAATCCGACCAACGCCATGGGATGCACCAAGCGCTGGGCCGAGATGATCTGCCAGTCGATGGATCGTCGCGCCGATGCCGAGGGCAAGGCGACGCGTTTCGCCTGCGTGCGCTTCGGCAATGTGCTCGGCTCGGCCGGTTCGGTTGTGCCGCTGTTCCAGAAGCAGATCGCCGAAGGCGGGCCGCTGACGGTGACGGACCGCAACATCACCCGCTATTTCATGACCATACCGGAGGCGTGCGAGCTGATCCTGGCGGCCACTGCCACCACCATGGCCGCCGATGAGCGGGAATCGCGGGTGTTCGTTCTCGACATGGGCGAGCCGGTGAAGATTCTCGACATGGCCGAGCGGATGATCCAGCTCAGTGGCCTCAGGCCCTATCATGACATCGACATCAAGATCACCGGTCTGCGCCAGGGCGAGAAGCTGCACGAGGAATTGGCGCACCCCGACGAGCATCTGACCCCGGCCGCCTTTGCCGGCGCGAGCCTGGCCGAAGCGCGCTCGCCTGAGTTTGCGGTAGTGGCGGACGGGGTTGCCGCGCTGATGGCGCAGGCGGAAGCGCGCGATCACGCCGCCATCCGTGCCGCGCTGAAGTCGCTGGTACCCGAATATGTCGAGAATGACGCAACGTGAGGCGCCAGCCGCTGCATGAACGGCTGCGGATAGCTGCGGCATGATCCGCACCGTCGCGCTCGCTATCCCCGAGCTGGATTCAGGTGGCCCCGACCGGGTGATCGCCGAGCTTCTGCACGGCTTGCCGCGCGACCGGTTCCGCCTGCAACTGATCGTCCAGAAGCGCGGCGGGCGGCTGTTCGACCGGCTGCCGAGCGATGTCGCGGTAGAGGCTATCGGCGATGCGCGGCGCTATCCGGCGCTGGCCTATCGCCGGGCCATCGGCCGGTTACAGCCCGATCTGGTGATGACCACCTTGCGGATGAACGCGACCGCGGGCTTTGCGAAGGCGCTGTTCGGCCACCCGCCGATCCTCGTTGCGCGGCAGGCCAATGCTATTGCGGTCAATTTCCGCGAACTGCGTGCCCGATCGCCGGTCAAGCAGCGGCTGGTGCAGCCGGTCATCACTTATGCAATGACGCGGGCCGATGCGATGATCGCCCAATCGCTCGATATGGCCGCCGAATTGCGCGCGGAGGTGCCGCACGGAGTCGATGTCGAGACCATCGGCAACCCGGTGTCGATTGCCGACATCGATGCGGATTGTGCCCGGCAGCAGGCCGGTGCGCCGCTGCCCGGTGGCACGCCGTCGATGGTGGCGGTCGGGCGGCTGATGCCGCAAAAGGGCTTCGATGTGCTGATCGATGCACTGCCTGCTGTGGTTGCGGCCCACCCGCAGGCGCTGCTGACCATCTATGGCGAAGGGCCGGACCGGGCGGCACTGGAAGCGCAGGCGGAACGGCTGGGCGTCCGCGCTGCCGTGCATTTTGCCGGGCACAGCGCGCATGTGCTGGCACAGGTCGCCGCGGCGGACCTCTACATCAGCTCCTCGCGCTACGAGGGGTTCAGCAACGCCATACTCGAGGCGATGGCGCTGGGCGCGACGGTGGTGGCGACCGATTGCCCTGGCGCAACCCGCGAAATGATAGCCGAAGGGCAGACCGGCTTTCTGGTGCCGGTTGAGGACAGCATTGGCTTGTCCGAAGGCATATTGCGCGGACTTGCGGCGCGTGACGCAGACATTGGCAGGGCCGCGCGCGCATCGGTCGCTGCGCGCTATGACCGCGCGGCGATATGCACGCGCTATGCGGATTTCTTCGACAGGTTGATGGCGCAGCGCTGAGGCTCCCGGCGCCGGCAGGAAAAGGCTACAGCCCTTCCGCCGCCAGCACCGCCTGATATTCGGCGGGCGTGCCGCAGAAGATCACCTCTTCGGGTGCGATAATCTCATACCCGACCGTCTGCCCGCGTGCGATCAGATGGTTGTAGAGCGGCGCGACATAGAGTTCCTTTGCCTGCGGAGCGGCGCGCTCGGCGGCGAGTGCGGCGCGGAAATCGTCGGCGCGGCTGAAATGATAGAGGCCGGTGCAGCACAGATCGCTGATCGGCCTCTTCTCGGCCGTCTCGGCGGCGATGCGCTGTGCCTCGTCGGCGGGGCGGACATAGGACCAGTTGTCCCCCGAACCGCGAAACACTTCCAGCCAGCCGGCGATGCTGGCCAGCCGCCCGGCATCGGGCTCGCGATAGCCAGGACGGAAAGTATCGATGTTGAATATGGTGAGCGGCGAGGCGGGCGCGACGGCCGCGCCGTCGATCCCCAGTTCGACCGTCTCGGCCTGCCCGGCGGTCTCGCGATCGAGCATCACCACGCGCGCCTCGGCGATGCCCAGTGCGCGGGTGCGCTCGGCGATGAAATCGGCGACTCCGCCGGTTTCGCGCGCAATGAACAGGAATGGGCGATCGGTGAAATAGGCCTGGAAACTGGCAATGGACCGGTCGAACGCCGTGTCCTCACCGATCGGCAGCATATATTTGGGCCGGTCATAGCCGGCATCGAAGAATCGGCGGCTGAGCCCGGCCATGGGGATCACGATCATCGGCGGTTATCCAAAGAAGCGGGCGTAAAGGGCGAGAGCGTTGGCGTAGAAAGCGCGCTGACGGGCCGGCGCGTCCGAGTGCAGGGGGATCATCGAGATGAACAGGGTGATCATTGTCGCCATCACGTCATCGCGCGCCGCCGCTATGCCCGCGAAGCTGCGTTCGCGATAGGCGTCTTCCAGCCAACTGTGTCGCGCATTGTCTTCGTGGGTCAGGGTCAGGGCATCGCCATGCCGCGCGAACTCGACATTGCCGGCGAGGATCTGGTCATAGCGCCCGATGACGCTGTGGCCGAATTTGGCGATATCGTAGCGCAGGTCCCCCCGCGGATCGATGACACCATCCTGCGTGTAGCCGCGCGGATCGATGACGGTGATGCGCTGGTTGCGGCTGTTGTAGAGAATGTTCGAAAAGCACAGGTCGCCGTGCATGATCGTCGACGGCTGCGGCGGCGCGGCGGCGATGATCGCGGCCAGATGCTCGACGATGCGGCGGCCGGTGGGCACGGCGGACCCGTTGATGGTCAACTCGCGGTCGATATCGGGATAGGCCTCGGGCACACGCTCGATGCGCTGCAGGGTCTTGCCGACGGCAAGGTCCGCCAGTGCGGTGGTGGTGCCTTGAGCCGTGGCGGCTTCGGCATCGAGGAAGGTGCCGACCGCATCGAGGATACGCGACCAGCCGGTGGCGCCGAGGCGGGAGAGATAGATTTCCGCGAGGGTCGGCACGAAGGCATATTCCGTCGCATAGGCCCCCTCGACCGCCTGATCCTCGATCAGCCGTGCGGCATAGAGCTGCAGCGGCGCGGGAAGGCTGCGCAGCCAGTGCGCCTCTGCCGACAGTTTGAACGATTGGCTGCTCGACTTGTGGACGACGCCATCGGCGATGCGCAGCTCGTTGAAATGACGCGCGGCGGCAAGATGGTGGCGCGAGCGGAAATAGGTCTGCAGATGGCCGAAATCGAGCCAGCCATCGATCTGCAGCGGCGCACAGGGGTGGTCCGCGACATAATCGTTGAGCGCCGCGATGAAGCGGTAATCGGCGCGTACCAGCGCCCGCAGCAGCGCATCGGCATCGCTGAAGCGGAAATAGCCGGTCAGGATCGGGCGGGGCGAGGCTTCGGCGTCGAAGCCATTGTCATGGATGCGGGTGATGAAGCCTGCCTCGATATCGGCGCTGGCCCAATGATAGCCGTCACCGGCGGCACCAACCGACATCGCATCGCCACCAATGCCGGCTGGCACCGCGATCAGCGTGTCGCCATGGACGATCTCAACGGCACCGGTCGGCGCCAGCGTGGCCAATGCATGGGCGATCGAGCGGCCAAGCGAGACGCTGGGATCGATACCGAGGACGCGGCAGCCCTGGTCGGCGATGCGCTGCGCGGCAAGATCGGAGAGGGTGAAGTCGGAGGGGAGGGTAAGCACCAGATCGACGTCCGGTGCCGCCATTTGCGCCAACTGCCGGTGGATCAACAGCCCGCCGCCAACGGGCAGGAAACAGGGGGGAATGCGCCCGAACTCGGCCTCAAGCTCGCTGCCGACATAGGCTCCAGAGGTGATGATGCGGGTGACCATCATGCCTCTGTAAGCACCTCGCCAGGCTCGCCATCTCCGATCAGCGCGGCTATCTGCTCGTGAGAAAGGCGAACAAACTCGTCCGGACGGATCGCCTTGTCATCGACATAGAAGCCGCCCGGGCCGCACCAGGGCTTGCCCATGATTACCTCGTCGTGCGGCACGTCATGCTCTGCCAGCCAGGCGAGCACGCCGGGCAAGGTGTGCAGGTTGATGCGCCCGATCTGGCCGGAATGGGTGCGCATGTTGCGCGCCGAAAAGATGACGATCTCATACCCCCGCGCGCTATACTCGCGCAGTCTTGCGATCACGTCTGCGCGCGGCAGCTTGGCCGCATAGTCGCTGTGCGAACCGTCGTCGGTCAGCGTATCATCGAGGTCGATTACGATGCGGGGCTTGGGTCCCGAAGGATCGAAGGCGCGCTGGTCCGGCACTGGGTAGGGCGTCCTCTCAATCATTGACTGTGCCGCGCTCTAGCCACGGGGGGCGATGCGCGCAACCGCAGAGGGCAGGGCGCCGGGCGGGAACCCGGGTCAGAGGCCGAGCTGATCGATCAGGCTGGCGTTGACTTTGTCCACCGCATATTTGCACTCGGCCACGCCCCGCGCTGCCGCGCCCATCGAGGCGCGCAAGCCAGGGTCGCGCGCGAGGCGGAGCATGGCGTCGGCCAGTGGCGCTGCCTCTCTTACCGGCACGAGAAGCCCGTTGTGGTCATGCACCACTGTCTCGCGGCACCCAGGCGCATCGGTGGTGACGATCGGGCGACCCATGGCCATCGCCTCCAGCACCGTGCGCGGCGTCCCCTCGCGGTAGGAGGGCAGGACGTAGATGCTGCACGCCGACAGGGCAGGGCGCACGTCGCTGAGGCTGCCGAGATATTCGATGCCCTCGGCAATCCACGCGTCGAGATCGGCCTGGCTTGCGCCATCGGGGCCATCGTCGAGATAGCCGGCAATCTGCACGCGCGCGCCGGGAACTGCAGCGCGGACGGCGCGGGCCGCCTCGACATACTCGGCGATGCCCTTCGTCCACAGCAGACGGGCGATGAGCAGGAAGATCGGCGCGTCGGGCAAAGGCGCGGGTGCATAGTGGCTGATATCCACGCCCGAGCCGTCGACCATCACCACCTTCGACGGATCTCGGAGGCAGCCACCCGCGATAAAATCGTCCCGGTCATCGGGATTCTGAAAAACGATGCTGCGGTTGCAGGCAGTTGCCATGCGATAAAGGCTGCGGGCGATGCGCTGGACCAGTCGGCGCTTCCAGCCTTCTCCGGGGATGAACGTATAGCCGAGCCCGGTGACCATCGAGGCCGAATCGATGCCCGCCGCGCGCGCGGCGAAGCTGCCCCAGATGTTGGGCTGGATCGTGTAACCCAGCACATAATCGATGCGGTGGGCCTTGATGATGCGATGGATGGCGCGGGCGTAGGCGATGTTGCCGGCGATGCCGGTCTGGGCGCGGGCGAGCGGCACGTCGTGCGGCGTGGCGCCCAGCGCGCGCACCTTGTCCGCCCATTCGCCGGTAAGGCCAGGGGAAGACGCATGGACAACATGCCCCCGCGCGACCAGCGCGGCGATCAAGGGCCCCCTGAAAGCGATGACCGAGGAGGCGAGCGAGCCATTGAGCAAGATGGTGCGGAGCATGGCTTTTCCCCAAGCCGCTAATGCTGCGAAGCGCCAGTGCAAAATGGCAAATTTGCCGCTATCGCCCGTCGCTCCCCATCGATTGAGACGGACACCGCCGATCATGCTCAACACCCAAGTCGCCCCCTGGCCCAGCTTCACCGAAGAGGAAGTGGCAGCGGTCGCCGATGTCGTGCGGTCGGGGCGGGTCAACTACTGGACCGGTCAGGAGTGTCGCCACTTCGAAAAGGAGTTCGCCGCGCATTTTGGCTCGGCCTATGCCATTGCGCTGGCCAACGGCACGCTGGCGCTCGATCTGGCGCTCAAAGCGCTGGGCATCGGGCCGGGGGACGAGGTGATCGTGACGCCGCGCAGCTTCATCGCCTCGGTATCGAGCGTCATCACGGCGGGCGCGACGCCGGTGTTTGCAGACGTCGACCGCGAGTCGGGCAACATTTCTCCGGCAACCATCGCGGCGGTGATCACCGACAAGACCCGCGCGATCATCCCGGTGCATCTGGCCGGCTGGCCATGCGACATGGTGGGGATTATGGCAGTTGCCGACGCGCACGGCATAAAGGTGATCGAAGATTGCGCGCAGGCGCATGGCGCGGAAATCGGCGGCAAGCCGGTGGGAAGTTTTAGCCAGGTCGGGGCTTGGTCCTTCTGCCAGGACAAGATCATGACCACCGGCGGCGAAGGCGGGATGGTCACCACCGACGACCGCGACCTGTGGTCGGCGATGTGGAGCTACAAGGACCATGGCAAGAGCTGGGAGGCGGTGTACGAGCGCCAGCACCCGCCAGGCTTCCGCTGGTTGCACGAAAGTTTCGGCACTAACTGGCGGATGCTGGAGGTGCAGGCGGTGATCGGCCGTATCCAGTTGAAGCGCATGGCCGATTGGACGGCGCGGCGCACGGCGATCGCCGACGCCTATCGCGGCACGCTGGCGCAGTTTCCGGATGCGGTGCGCGTGCCGGTGCCCGGCGATGGCATGACCCACGCCTATTACCGCCAATATGCCTATGTCCGGCCCGATGGCCTGCGCGACGGCTGGAACCGCGACCGCATCGTTGCCGAGGTGACGGCCAAAGGCGTGCCGTTGCTGCAGGGCAGCTGCTCCGAGATCTGGCGGGAGAAGGCATTCGACGGCACCGGGCTGCGCCCTGCCGAGCCGTTTCCCGTCGCGCGCGAACTGGGCGAAACCAGCCTGATGATGCTCACGCACCCGACGCTGACCGATGTTGACGTTGCAAGGGTATGCGCGGCACTGGCTGAGGTGATGGGCGAGGCGGCCCGCTGACAGTCCAATGCGCAGCTCTGAGCCTGTCAAAGGGCGTTTAGCAGGCACACGAAACGCCCTTCGACAGGCTCAGGGCTGCGGGTCGATTTCAGCGGTTGCTGGCCAGCATCCGCGCTGGATTACCCACTACGGTAACGCCGTCGGGGACGTCGCTGAGCACCACCGCGCCCATGCCGATCACCGCGCCCGCGCCGATGCGCACAGGGCGTGCCGCCGTCCCGTGCCTGATCACAGCGCCTGCGCCGATATAAGCGCCATCGCCGATGTGGATCGCGCCATTGCAGCGCACCCCTGGGGCAAATGTGACGAAATCGCCGATCATGCAGTCATGTTCGACGATGCTGTGGATGTTTCCATGGAAATGGGCGCCGATGCGGATGTTGCTGGTGATGACCACGCCGGGTGAGAGCAGGGCGCCGGGGCCGATTTGCACATCGTCCATGATGACCACGCCGCTTGCCGTCACCGACAAAGGCGCCAACCCGGCGTCATTGCACTTGCCAACAAGACGGCGGCGGGTCGCTGGATCGGCTATGGCGACCGCGATCGCTTTCTCCGCGGAAGGCTCTGCGCAAAAGGCGTCGAAAGACAGCGTGGCGTGGCCGTTGACGATCTGGCCGGCCTTGCTGTCATCGACGAAAACCAGACGTATGTCGCGCCCCTCCAGTGCGGCCTGCGCGCGCGCCAGCGGCATGATGCCGCGACCGCAGCCGCCCGCGCCGAAAATGCCCCACAGGATGCTCAGGACGGGTCACTCCTTCGGGCAGGCGTGCCGGTGAAGCGGGGCATGGTGACATCGCCGGCATGGGCGATGTCCGCGCTGCGCAGCACTTTGAACACGGTCATGAACAGGATGCGGATATCGAGCCACAGGCTGCGATTGTCGACATACCAGACATCGAGCGCGAACTTTTCTTCCCAGCTCAACGCATTGCGGCCGTTGACCTGGGCCCAGCCAGTGATGCCCGGGCGCACATCGTGGCGGCGCATCTGTTCGGGCGTGTAGAGGGGAAGGTAGGCCGGCAGCAGCGGGCGGGGCCCGACCAGGCTCATCTCGCCGCGCACGACATTGATCAGGCATGGCAGTTCGTCGAGGCTTGAAGCGCGGAGGAACTTGCCGAAGCCGGTAAGGCGTTCGGCATCGGGCAACAGCGCGCCAGCTGCGTCCCGTTCGTCGGTCATGCTGCGGAACTTGTAAATGTTAAAGATATGGCCGCCGAGTCCCGGTCGCGCCTGCCTGAAAAGCACCGGGCTGCCGAGGCGCAAACGCACGAGCACTGCCACCAAAGCCATGACAGGCAGGACCAACGGTGCGCTTACAATGCACAAGCCAAGATCGAACAGTCGCTGCATGGTGGCACGCCCTCAATTGCCGGGAGCCGTGCCACCGCTTGCCCGCTTGCGCAACTCCTCAGGTCCTCGTGGGGATAGCGGCCGCAATGTCGCATTTGCTGCTGCCGGTCCGTTACGTCGGGCCTTGGCAGGCTGTGGCGGAGGCAGCCGCTGCTTGAGCTGGTCGCCCATCGCCAGCATGATTCCGATCAACACCCAAAAAAAACTGAACCGCAGGCCCTGATGCGTCACGCCGTAGAGAAGCGGCGGCAGAAGATACCAGCTCAAGGTCAATGGCAGTGCACGGATGACCGTCCACAGAAATGTGCAAAACAGCAAAAGCCCGATAATGCCATAGCTGAACAGCATTGTGCCGAAGCTGCTGTGGATTTCGACCGCCAGAACGCTGGAGGACTCGAACCGCGTATAATATCCTTCACCGGCACCGAGCAGCGTATATTCGTAGAAGTCGATGATCCGGTCGTAATTGCGCTCTTCCACCATATTGGTATCGGCATCGAGCTCGCCTCGTATCTCGAAATCCTCGACAGTCTCGGTCTGGCTCAGATAATTACCGATGTAGCCGGTCTGCGACGCGGTGAGCAACAGCATCGCGCCGACAAGCACACCCATGGCGCGTTGCATCGGCCTTTTCAGGATGATCCAGAACCACAATCCCAGCAGCAACAGCACGGCAATTGCGCCGGCACGCGACAATGAGGCGATAACGCAGTAGGCGAGCATCAGCAGAAATGGCAGGTCGAGCCAATGTGACTGGTTGCGTCGAATGACCAGATACATGCTGAGGACAACGACGCCCCAATAGGCCAGCTGGTTGGGATTCTGAAAGGTGCCGAGCGGGCGGAAATTGTCGTCCGTATACAAGGCGGCAAGTTGTACCACCGCTGCCGCACGGATGGCATAGACGACATAGCGGTCGAACAGGTCGGGATTGCGCAGGCGTACTGCGTAGGCGACCATCGCGACAATGATGTTGAACAGATAATAGCTGATCGGCGTCGCCATGGTGAGGTTGCCAGTGACAAACACCCATGCGACGTTGACCGTCGCAATCCAACCCAGCAGCACGAACAGGAGGGTGTGGCGCTGGAAAAAATTCAGGATCAGCCGGGGTAGGGCGATCAGCAGGCCGACCATGGCCAACAAGATATCAGCAGGCTGCGCAAGACCTTCGTTGAAGATGTAAAACATCTTGAAGAAGATGTAGGCCGCTACAAAAATTGCGGCAAACTGGCCGACCTGCGCCCCGGCCGCGGCAGACCAGAACGGCCGTTTTACTGGAGCGGAACTTTGAGCGGCAGGCCCCTGCGTCGATTGCTGATCAGGGACAATGCTGGCCACAACCGGTTCCCCCCTGATCCTTTGCAGTCATCTGCGGGCGACTCTGCATCAATACAGCGCCGTGTGACCAATCGCCTCAGTAAAACAGCCGCAAATGGCAATCAAGCGGCGACTGCAGGGCCTGTCCCAACGGGGGCGTCGCGTTGCGACGCAGCCCATATGGTGCAAGGCCGCCGCCCGGCGCTACAACGCGCGCGCCCCTTCAGACGGCCTGCTGGTGTAATCACCACCTGCGGCGGCCGCCTGAACCCGATATGGTCAGCGTCGCTGGCCTGCGGCTCAACCATTTCACCGCCTCGAACGCGCATTTTATGGGTGCTGGCCCTAGGGCAGTGCAGCCGTACGTTGCTGCCGAGGGCGCGTGACGGTATCGATATCCCTAAGCGGAACGGTCTTGGCATCATTGGCGCGGAGGCGCGCCGTGGCTTGCCAGCGATCGCAATTCCTGCGGTCCGCGTGCCGCCCTCGGTCGCAGCACGACGTCGGGCTTGGAGAGAGGCCAGCCATTTATGGCGCGGCCCTCGGCCCCGCCGTGGCTGCGATGCTGCAATTGTTCGCCAAGAGCGATCATGATGCCGATCAGCACCCAGAAGAAGCTGAAGCGCAACCCCTGGTGGGTTATCCCGTAAATCAGCGAGGGGATCAGATACCAGCCGAGCGCAATTGGCAGGCCCCTGATGACCTTCCACAGGAACGCGCAAAACAAAGTCAGACCGACAATGCCATAGCTGAACAGCATAGTCCCGAAAGAACTGTGGATCTCGATGGCCACCACATTGGTTGGTTCGAAACGGGAATAAAATCCCTCTCCCGCGCCAAGCAAGGTGTATTCATAATATTCCACAATGCGGTCATAGTTGCGCTCCTCAGCAAGCGAGGTATTGTCACCAGCCTCTCTCTGTTGGAAATTGGCGGCGGTAGCGCTGTTATTAAGATAATCCTCTATATAATTGGTTTGCGAAGCAGCGGCAACCAACAACAGGCCGACCGCGACCCCGAGTGCGCGGCGGAAAGCTGTCCTGAGGATCATCCAGAACCACACCGCCAGCAGCAGCAAGGCCGCGATTGCGCCGGCTCGCGACAGGGAAGCAATGACACAGTAGGTCAGAATCACCAGAAACGGCAAGTCGCTCCAGTAGGATTGGTTGCGACGAAGGACGAGGTAGGTACTGAGAATGACAATACCCCAGTAAGCGAGTTGGTTGGGATTTTGGAACGTCCCCAACGGGCGGAAACTGGGATCGAGCAGGACTGCGACAAGCTGGACGACGGCGGCAAGGCGAATGGCAATAATCACATAACGGTCGAACATTTCGGGGTTGCGTAGTCGCACTGCATAAGCGGTTACAGTGACGACAATATTGAACAAATAATAGCTGATGGGTATCGCCATATTCAATTTGTTGGTGATCAAGGCCCATGTAAAATTGACAGCTGCGATCCATAAAAAGAGAATAACAAGCGCAATATTGCTGCGACCGAAAGCCATGATCAGTTTCGGGGAAGCAATCAGCAAGGCGACCGCCGCCAAAATGATGTCGGCAGGCTGGGCAAGTCCTTCATTAAAAAAGTAGAACATCTTTAGAAAGATGTAGAAGGCAACGACAACGACGGCAAATTGGCCGACGCGTGTCGCCATCGCTGTGCGCCGTGCGGGAGGCTGCACAACCTGCGTCCTGCGGCGACGCGTCACGAGCGTTGCAGAAGCATCGGGCACAATCGTTGCCAAAAACAGGATCCCTTTGTTCGTTCGCGATATGCGACGGCCGTATCACCCACTGCGTCGCCCCTATAGCAGGTCGATGCAGCGAGTCAGCGCCCGACTTCCAAAAACCAGCGCTCCTCTCCCTCCAGCCCGATGGCGCTCAGTTTTCCGCCAGGCTGATAGGCACCGGTGTCGATGCCGATCCGATTGGGCTGTATATCCACAGCGGCAGAGATGGTGTGGCCGTGCACTATCATCAGGCCATGATCGAGCGAAGAGTCGATGAACTCCTTGCGGATCCAGGTGAAGTCGCGTGGATCCTGTGCGGAGAGCGCAACCCCCGGCCGAATGCCGGCGTGCACGAAAAGATAATCTCCCAGTTGCACATAGTCTTTCAACGATCTGAGGAAAAGGATGTGACTCTCGGGCACCTTCTCGCGCAGCTCTCCACGAAAGAACGGCCCGCCCATCGCCACCGCCTTGTCACCGATGCCATAGCTGGCCAGCGTCTCCCGGCCGCCGAACTTGCGCCAGCCGATCAGGTCGCTTTCATCACCGTCGAGCACTGCGAGAAAGGCATCTTCATGATTTCCGCGCAGGAAATGGCTTGTGGCAAAGGTCGGGGGATAGCTCGCCAGCCATTCGACGGTCTCGCGCGATTGCGGCCCGCGGTCGATGAAATCGCCGAGGAAGATCAGATGGGTCTCCGCGATATCGCCGCGCCGTTTGTGGTCTTCCGATATTTGTTCGACCAGCGCCAGCGCCATGGACAGCTCGCCGTGGATATCCCCGACCGCGTAACAGCGCTGCCCCGGTGGCAAGCACGGCGCAAATGGCTGGGGCGCGGGCTTCTTGACGAACAGATTTCTGAGCATCGAAAGCATGGCGCGCCCATGCCGTATAGTACCCGCGCTGCCAAGCTTTAACGCTTGAATAGCTTTGTTTTCTGAGGCAGATGCAGGCCTTGACCCTGATTGAGCGTGAAGCGAAACGAGTTTCAAGCCTTACCCGCTTTCCTGAGTTACCCGCCTACATCCCCCCCGACAAAGGTTAGTCGACACCCCATGCGCCGCTTTCTGTCCAAGAAGCTGACCAATCTGGCTGCCCGCGTCCAAGGCCCCGCTCCGGTGCGGGACGAGATCCCCGAGGTTGCCGATTGGCAGCGGCAGATGATCGACACAGTGCGGCCCTACACCATGACCAGCCTGCCCGCTTTGTGGGCCACGATGCAGGCGGTCGACCATGTTTTCGACCAGGATATCGCTGGCGATTTCGTCGAATGCGGGGTCTGGCGTGGGGGCAACGTCATCCTGGCCGGCCTGATGCGCCAGCGGCTGGGTGCGGGCTTTACCATCCGGGCCTATGATACATTTGCGGGCATGACGCCGCCGACCGCGTATGACGCGAAGCCGTTATCAGAGCTCGACGTCCGTGCCAAGTTCGACCGGCTTGCCGCGGGTGACCATAATGAGTGGTGCTATGCCAGCCTCGAGGATGTCGTTGCCAATTATGCACGACACGTGGGCGATGATGCGCTGGTGCCGGTCAAGGGATCGGTGCTCGATACCTTGCGCGATCCCGCCAATCTTCCCGAGCGTATCGCGGTTCTGCGACTGGACACGGATTTTTACGACAGCACGCTTGTCGAGCTTGAGATTTTGTGGCCGAAGCTGGTCACCGGCGGCGTGCTGATGATCGACGATTTCGGAGAGTGGGCGGGCGCGCGCAAGGCGACCGAAGAATATTTTGCGGGTCGCAAGCTGTGGATGCATCGGGTCGACCGGTCGGTCCGTCTGGTCGTCAAAGCCGATTGAGCAGTCTCTGGGCCGCAGCGTAGCCGGCGCTCAACCCAGCCGCTGCCGGAACGCTGCTTCGACATCGATCCGCAGCTTTTCGCGTGCGGTGCGTACGATGGCCTGTTGACGGTGCGCCGCGGCCTGCTTGTCGGCAGCAATGGCACGTAAGCGTTCGACGAGTGGGACTTCCCAGCCCGGCGCAGGCGTTTCCGCCCGGTCGATCAGGCCGATCTGGTTGAACAACCCGGTCAGCTTGAAGGTGCCGGTTTCGACCGGGACCACCGGTGCACCCGCCTCTATCGCCAGCACGCAGCTGTGCAGGCGACCACTGACAACGGCGTCGAACCCGCCGAGAAAGCGAACATAGTCATCGACGTCGAGATTCTCACCTTCGGCAGCAAATCCATCGCTGACCTGCCAAGGGGCCCACACCATGGCGTCGTTGAACCACTCGTTGCTGGTGAAAACCGGCTCGAATCCTGCGGCACGAATGGCCCGCGCCAAGTCGAGCCAGTGGCAGGCAAGATTGGCCTGGAGCGTTGCAGGTCCATTGAGAGAAATGGCGATACGACCGGTAGCCGGTCGTGGCGAGAGCAGTTCGCCGTGGAGCATCGCTGCGTCAGGAAGGACCAGCGGATCGACCGTCCCGCCGCCAGCGCGATAGTTTGCCGCGCTCGCCTGATCCCTAAATAGTAACAGGTCGGTAAGATCGAGCACATGCGCAGCGAGGCGCCGGAGCAGTGGATGCTCCACCTCGAAGCTGGTGTTGACGAAGGCGGTGGGAATGCCGAGCAACTGCGCTGCTCGCAGATCGAGCAGATACTGCAGCGGTGTATCGGTCAGCTTTGGCAGGAATTCCCCGGCGGCATTCATCACGAACAGGCCGGCGCGCGCTACCCGGGCCTGCCGGCTATTGCGCGCGGCATCGTATACACCGAGCGCGGCAAGCCGCTGGCGAAGTTTCATGAGCTGCCGCAGGCGTGGGAAGCGGACCGGTCTCGCCGCGCTGCGATCGAGCGCGATCTCGTCGCCCTTGCATGGAACGGTTGCCGCTTGCCGGCCGACGTCGGCAAGCGATCGTGCAGCGCTGTCGAAGGCGGCAACCGGGTCCGCCGCCCGCTCGAAGTCGGCCAAGCGGTAGCGCTTCAAAAAATCGGGAATACGTTCGAGAACCGTGATCTGCCGCTCGGGATAGATGTCCGTCAGCAGGTCCCGCCAGACGCGCGACAGGGTGACATTGCCCTGGTTGCGGGCAATCGCGCGCGTAACGAGGACGATGGAATCGCCATTGCTGCGCATCGAGGCGTCGCGGGGTGACATTTTCTGTGAGATTTCCGCCTTCGCACGAGGGTTGTCTGAAGCCCTGTTGCGGACGGGAATAGGCAGCTTGGCAGCGCTTTTCCAGCTAAAAATCCGTAAACTCAACCATTTGGCACAAGCGTTCAGCGCTCCAACCGTCTGGCAAGACGCTGCAACAGGGTCGTTCTGCGTCGTGCCAGTTCGTCGCCCAGCCATGCCGAAGGCAACATCATTGCGAGCCCTATCAGCGTCGTTGCGCACAGTGCGACGTCTGCTGCTGCCAGCAGCATCGGTGCCGACTGCAACCAGGGACGCAGAAGCAATTCTCCGATGCCGACCACTGCGGTTCCGATGGCAAGGCCCGGCAGCATTGCAGCCAGGAAGCGACGGGCAGGACCCGCTACCTCCCGTTCCTTGTCCCCCATGGCGAACGGCAGCGAGAGATAGAGGGGGACGACCGTGCACAGCGCAACGGCAGCAATGCCGCGCTGCGCAAACAGCAGCAGTGCCGCAACGATAACGGCGAGCAGCAAGCCATGGCGTAGCGCCATGCCGCGGACGTCGCCGACGACTACAGCGACGCCGTCGAAATAGAGTCGCGCGACCCGTGCAGGCAGCCCGGCCGCGAGGATGGCCAAGGGCAAAACGACAGCGGTCCACTGGCCACCGAGTAGGATGGCAACTACCCATTCCCGCAGCAGGATGATCCCAGCAGCAGCCAGTGCGGAGAGGATGGTGACAATGCGCAGCGCAAAGATCATCTGAGCGCCCACGCCTCCCGACTGGCTCTTGGCCGTGGCAAACACCTGCCGCATCGTCTGGTCGATAGCGAGAAACGGCTCTTTTGCCTGCACGCTGATATTGTAAGCGCGACTGTAGATGCCGGTAGCAAATGGACCGAGCATATAGCTGACCGCAAGCGTATCGACATTGGTCCAGCCCCAGTTGAGCAGGCGCGAGAGCAGGCCGTATCCCCCCAGTTTTAGCTGGCCGATGATCGTGGCCAAGCGCCGTGGTGGCGCCAACGGCAACCGTGCCGCCATGATGAGGATGATGGCGGTGGCGATATTTGACAGGACCAGACCGGCAATGACGGCAAACAGGTCATAGCCCGCCAGCGCCAAGCCGACAGAGACGCCAATATAGGCAATGACCGTGAACAGCGAAATCAATGAGGCCGCTGCAAAGCGATGCTGGCGACGCAGAATGCCGATCCCGGCTACGAAGTAGACCTGCGACAGCAGGACAGGGATTACGCCGATCAGGGCCATGCCCAGCCGGTCGAAATCGAGCATTGCCTCCAGCCAATGAGCGATGGCCAGCAGCATTGCCGCCATCACACCGTTGAGCAGCAACCCCGCCCAAATCAGGCCGCGCAGCCTGTCGCTGCTCAGATCATCGTCGCGGATGATAGGATAGTCGATCACCGCCTCAAGCAGCACGAGCGACAGCACGGTCGGGATGGTCGCCAGCGCCAGCACCCCGAAATCGACGGGTGTAAGCAGCCGGGCAAGCACGGTCATGCCGAGGATGGTGACAGCGGTCCGGCCAATCCGGCCGAGAATGAGGAGAGTGCTGCCCCGGATGATCGAACGGCCGACGTCGTCGCCGCTGCCGCGCTCCAGGATTGGGCTGTCATCCATGTCAGAGCCCCGACTGTGCCGGTTCAGACGCCGTGATAGTCTTTGTACCAGCGCACGAAATTGGGCACGCCGACGTCGATGCTGGTCGATGGCTGATAGCCGAGATCGGACTGGATGGCGTCGATATCCGCGAAGGTTTCCTTCACGTCGCCCGCCTGCATTGGCAGCATGATCTTTTCCGCCTTGCGGCCGCACTCGTCCTCGAGGATCTCTATGACCCGCATCAGGTCTTCGCTGCGGTGGTTGCCGATATTGTAGAGGCGGTGCGGCTTGATGCTGCCACCGGCCTTGGGCAAGCCATCATCGGCGGGCGGATTATCGACACAGGCGACGATGCCGGAGACGATATCCTCCACATAGGTGAAGTCGCGGCGCATATCGCCATGGTTGAACACCTGAATGGGTTCGCCCGCCAGAATCGCCTTGGTGAACAGCCACATCGCCATGTCCGGACGGCCCCACGGGCCATAGACGGTGAAAAAGCGCAGGCCCGTCTGCGGCAGGCGATAGAGATGCGCGTAGGTTTCGCTCATCAGCTCGTCGGCCTTCTTGGTCGCGGCATAGAGCGAGAGTGGATGATCGACCCGGTCGGAGACGCTGAACGGCAGCACGGTGTTTCCACCATAGACGGAAGAACTGGACGCATAGACCAAATGCTCGCTCTGCCGGTGGCGCGCGATTTCCATCATGTTGAGGTGGCCGACGAGGTTCGACTGGACATAGGCGTGCGGGTTTTCGATCGAATAGCGCACCCCGGCCTGCGCGCCGAGATGGACGATGCGCTTGAAATCCTTGCCCTTCAGCGCCGCTTCGAGGGCGGGAAAGTCCGCGAAATCGACGTGGATGAATTCGAAATTGTCGCCGCCCAGCTCCTTCAGCCGGGCGAGCCGGTCATGCTTGAGCTGCACCGAATAATAATCATTGAGATTGTCGATGCCGATCACCCGGTCGCCGCGGGCAAGCAGCCGCGTGGCCAGTGTCATGCCGATGAAGCCAGCGATGCCGGTAATGAGAATGTTCATGGGGAGGGCTTTCGATTGCGCGCCTCGTCATTCCCGAGAAGGCGGGCATCCATCCGATTGGCCATCGACTGGATCCCCGCCTGTGCGGGAATGGCGAAGAAGGAGAATGGTGTCACAGCCGCCAGAGCGCCGCAGGGAAGTCGGCGGCCTTGTCGCCCAAGCCGTTCTTGAGGTCGGCAAACAGGCCGCCATCGGCGACCAGCGCGGCGAGCGCGTCGCTGCCCATCGCCAGATACTCCCGGTGCGCCACGGCAAGCAGGACGAGATCGTAGCGACGTTCGAGCGCATCCGCGGTCAGCGTCACGCCATATTCGTGGTTTGCCTCTTCGCTATCGGCGTGCGGGTCGTGGATGGTGACCTCGTGGCCCTTGGTCGCGAGTGCCTTGATGACGTCGGCGACCTTGCTGTTCCTCAGATCGGGTACGTCTTCCTTGAAGGTCAGCCCCATCACCAGCACGCTGCCTGCCTTGCCGGCGCGGGCGCTGTGCAGGCGCTCGGCGACCCAGTCGGCCATGCCGTCGTTGATCGCTCGCCCTGCCAGAATGACGCGCGGGTCATGCCCAAGTTCCTCGGCGCGGTGGCTGAGATAATAGGGGTCGACACCGATGCAGTGCCCGCCGACCAGACCGGGCGTAAAGCGCAGGAAATTCCATTTCGTGTTGGCAGCCGCCAGCACATCCCACACGCTCAAGTCCATACGGCCGAATATCTGGGCGATCTCGTTCATGAAGGCGATATTGATGTCGCGCTGCGCATTTTCGATGACCTTGGCGGCCTCGGCTGCCCGGATCGACGCAGCACGGAACACGCCGCCGCTGGTGATGCTGTTGTAGAGATCGGCGACCTTATCCAGCACCTCGGGTGTCTGCCCGGATACGACCTTGGTAATCTTGTCGATGGTATGTTCGCGGTCGCCCGGATTGATCCGCTCGGGGCTGTAACCAAGGAAGAAATCGCTGCCGCAAGCAAGGCCGGAGGCCTGTTCAAGCACGGGGGCGCAAATATCCTCGGTGACGCCGGGATAGACGGTGCTTTCGAAGACGACGATCGGCTTGCGCGACGCATCGAGCATGGTGCCGACGGTCTTCGATGCCTTCACTACCAGCGACAGATCGGGGCGGTTGGCCTCGTCGATCGGCGTCGGCACGGTGACGATGTAGAAATCCGCCGGTGGACAGACATCGGGATCGGCGGTCAGTCGCAGCGTCGAGCCGGCCATGCGATCCGCATCGATTTCGCCGGTGCGATCGTGGTTCGCCTCCAGCTCTGCGATGCGCGCGGCGTTGACGTCGACGCCCCAGGTGTCGAATTGTTTCGCCAGTGCAACCGCCAGCGGCAGGCCGACATATCCCAGTCCGATGACAACGACGCGGGGCTGGGCGGGCATGATTTTCCTCTGGCGCTTGGGGGCAGGCGGTGTCGCGTCCTCATAGCGCCAAAGCGCGCTGGTTCAACCGGTTGTTGCCATTCGACTTGACGCGAATGCGTCCCTCCCGTGCGTGGGAAGCGCTATTCGCTACAGCACATATTTGCTGAGATCGGTGTTCCGCGCGATGCTCGAGAGCTGGCTTTCGACATAGGCAGCATCGATGGTGATCTGCTCGCCCTTGCGGTCTTCCGCCTCGAAGCTGATCGTCTCCAGCAATCGCTCCATCACCGTCTGCAGGCGCCGCGCGCCGATATTTTCGACGCTGGCATTCACCTCTGCCGCGATTTTGGCGAGCGCGGCGATGGCCTCGGCGGTGATGTCGATGGTTACCTCCTCGGTTGCCAACAGCGCGACATATTGCTGCGGCAGCGACGCCTTGGTGTCGGTGAGGATGCGGACAAAATCCTCCTCGGTCAGGCCTTTCAGCTCGACGCGGATGGGCAGGCGACCCTGCAATTCGGGCAGCAGATCGCTGGGCTTGGCGACATGAAACGCGCCGCTGGCGATGAACAATATATGGTCGGTCTTGAGTGGACCATATTTGGTAGCGACTGTCGTGCCCTCGATCAGCGGCAGCAGATCGCGTTGCACGCCTTCGCGGCTGACCGAGCCGCCGCGCACGTCGCTGACCGCGATCTTGTCGATTTCGTCGAGGAAGACGATGCCGTTGGCCTCGGCATCGGCGAGTGCGACGCGCGCGACATCGTCCTGGTCGAGGCGCTTGTCCTGCTCCTCCTCGATCAGCCGCGTCCACGCCTCGCGCACCTTGAGCTTGCGGCGCTTCTTGGGCGGGCCGTTGCCCATCGCCTTGCCGAACATCTCGGTGAGGTTGATCATGCCGACGCTGCCGGGCTGGCCGGGCAGTTCGAACGGCATCGATGGAGCTTCGCTGACCTCGATTTCGATCTCGGTATTTTCGAGCGCGCCTTCCTCAAAGCGCTGGCGGAAGCTGGCGCGCGTAGCCTCGGATGATTCCTTGCCGGTCAGCGCGTCGAGCAGCCGTTCCATCGCTGCCGCAGTCGCGGCCTCGCGCACTGCCTCGCGGCGGCGCTCCTTTTCGAGGCGCACCGCTTCCTCGACGAGATCGCGGGCAATCTGCTCGACATCGCGGCCGACATAACCGACCTCGGTGAACTTGGTCGCCTCGACCTTGACGAAGGGCGCGTCGGCCAGCTTCGCCAGACGGCGGCTGATCTCGGTCTTGCCGCAGCCGGTGGGGCCGATCATCAGGATATTCTTGGGCGTTACCTCGTCGCGCAGATCGGGGCCGAGCTGCTGGCGGCGCCAGCGATTGCGCAACGCCACGGCGACCGCGCGCTTGGCGTCGGCCTGGCCGATGATGTGCTCGTCGAGTGCGGCGACTATGGCTTTAGGGGTGAGGGTGGGGTTCATAAATTCAGCTTTCCAGTCCCGCTCATGTCGAGCGAAGTCGAGACACCATCCGGCCAGACCGATGGTGTCTCGACTTCGCTCGACATGAGCGGCTTCTTCAGGTCAATTCTATCGCTTCCAGCGTCAGCTGGTCGTTGGTGAACACGCAAATGCTGCCGGCAATTGCCATCGCCTTGCGCGCCAGCTTCTCCGCATCGGGCTCATAGTCGACCAGTGCCAGACCCGCAGAGAGAGCGAAGTTGCCGCCGGAGCCGATGGCGGTCACGCCATGCGCAGGCTCGAGCACGTCGCCGTTGCCGGTCAACACCAGCGTGACATCCTTGTCGGCGACGATCATCATCGCTTCGAGGTTGCGCAGATATTTGTCGGTGCGCCAATCCTTGGCCAGTTCGACAGCAGCGCGCATCAGCTGGCCGTTGTGCGCTTCCAGCTTCTTTTCGAGCCGTTCGAACAAAGTGAAGGCATCGGCGGTCGCACCGGCGAAGCCGGCGATGACGCTGCCGTCATGCAGACGGCGCACCTTGCGCGCGTTGGGTTTCATGATGGTGTTGCCCATCGACACCTGCCCGTCGCCGACGATGACGACGCGGGTGGGGGTGCGGACGGAGAGGATGGTGGTGCCGTGCCAGGGTGACCCGGCATGTGCGGCGGAGCTGTGGTCGGTCATTGTGCGCGATATGGGAGGGGGTCGACGCACCTGCAAGATACGTCGCCCCGGGCTTGACCCGGGGCCGCTATCGACGTTGCGCGACGTTGCCAGCGGCCCCGGATCAAGTCCGGGGCGACGGTTTGGGGAGAGCGTCCACCAGCGCCTTGATATCCTGCGCGCGGTCGCGGGGGATCACCAGTATGTCGCTGCCGGTGGCGATGACGATCAGGTCGTGGATGCCAAGAGCCGCGATGCGCATGCCGGGGGCGGCGTTGAGCAGGGTGCCGCTGCAGTCGATGACCAGCGCCTCGCCAAGGCTTGCGTTGCCGGCGGCGTCCTTTTCTGCAAGCTCGTGCAGTGCCGACCAGCTGCCGACGTCCGACCAGCCCGGATCGACGGGGACAGTCACTACATTCGCCGCTTTTTCCATCACCGTATAGTCGATTGACTCCGAAGGCGAGGCGATGAAGGCGGCGGTGTCCGGATACCATATGTCGCGTTCCCGCCGAGGGGATGCCATCGCGGCCGCGCAGGCGCCAGCGATGGCGGGGGCGTTCGAGGCGAGCGCGGCGAGATAGGCGTCGGCGCGCATCAGGAAGATGCCGGCGTTCCACACATGCCCGCCTTGCGCCAGCATCGCGGTGGCGCGCGCCGCGTCGGGCTTCTCGACGAAGCGATCGACGCTGTGGACGCCTTCGGCACGCTGCTCTCCGCAGGCGATATAGCCATAGCCGGTGTGCGGCGAGGCGGGCGCGATGCCGAAGGTGGCGAGCGCGCCCTGTGCGACCTCGGGCAACGCCTTGTCGATGGCGGCGAGGAATGCGGGCAAATCCGAGATGACGTGATCCGACGGCATGACCAGCAGCGTCGCGTCGGACCCTGCGGCATGCGCGGCAAGCGCGATGGCGGGGGCGGTGTTGCGCGCGGCGGGTTCGACGATGATCGTCGCGTCGTCCACGCCCGCGGTGGCGAGATCGGCACGGACGTGCGCGACGTGGCCCGAGCCACATACGACGATCGGCGAAGCGAAGCGGGCGCGATCCGCGGCGCGGGCAAGGGTCTGCGCGAACATCGAATTCGTGCCGGTCAGCGCATGAAACTGCTTGGGGCGTTCTGCCGTGGAAAGGGGCCACAGGCGCGTTCCGGAGCCGCCGGAGAGGATGACGGGGGTAATCATGACGGCCAGGCTATCAGCGCGCGCGCACCCGGCGCCAAGGCAATTGCGGTGGCGTCTTGCGTCACGGCGCATTCCCCGAACGCAATCGTCTCGCCATCGACGCAGCAGCCGGTGCCCAGCGGGGTAACGGTGAGCTCGGCGGCGGGATAATTGGTGGGGTCGAGCGGACCTTGCGCGCGCACCAGATGGAATTTCGGTCCAGCGACCAGCGTCACCGTTCCGTCCTCCGGCACGCGGCGATCGCGTTCATCGTCGTGCGGTTCCATCCGCGCAACCGCCAGCCCGGCATCGAGATGCAATTCGCGCGGGCGACCATAGTCGTAAAGGCGGAAGGTGCAGTCGACATTCTGCTGCACCTCGATGACCGTCAGACCCGGCCCGATGGCGTGGATGGTGCCAGCGCTGTTGTAGACGAAATCCCCGACCTGCGCTGGTCGCCAGTCGATCAGCCGCTCGATGGTTCCAGCCTCGGCGGCGGTGCGCAGTTCATCGGCGCTGCTGTCGCGCACCAGGCCAACGCCCAGCTCGGCGTCCGGAGAGGCATCGAGCACCAGCCAGCATTCCTCCTTGCCGCGCGAATAGCCGAGCGCTTGCGCGGCGGAATCATCGGGGTGGACCTGGATGGACAGGCGTTCGGAGGTGAAGAGGAATTTGACCATCAGCCGCGCATCGACGCCGGCGGGATGCTCGAACCATATCTCGCCGATCCGCCGCCCGCCGAAATCGCCGAAGGCGGCGGGAATGTCGGTGCGACCCCATGGCTTTTCGACGATGCGGGTGGGAAGTTTCATCGGTGGTGCGAACCGGCGGGTCAGGCCGTCAGGCCGCCCGCCGGACGCGGTTTCCCGCCGGGTCGGCTTTCGGCTGATCCGGCCACAGGCCGCGCGTGTCATAGACGAGCTTGTCCTCGCGCTCCTCCAGCGGGATCGAGCGGAACATGTCGTGGTCGACGAGCACGACCAGCATCGCGCAATCGTTCAGTGCATCGTCGAGCTCGACCAGCTCGGCACCGGTTCCGGCGAACTCCATGGGCAGGGCACGGGCATAGGGCTCGACAAGCTGCACCGCGCGACCGAACCGGCGCGCCAGCGCGGCGGCGACGGTGACGGCGGGGCTTTCACGGAAATCGTCGATATTGGGTTTGAAGGCGAGGCCGAGACAAGCGACTTTCGCGGCCGGATCGGCTTCAAGCAGCGCCTCGACCTGGCGGATGGCGCGGCCGATGACGAAGTCGGTCTTGGCCTCGTTGACCTCGCGTGCGGTGCGAATGATGTGCGCGGTGTCGGGCGCTCCGGCGACAAGGAACCAGGGATCGACGGCAATGCAATGGCCGCCGACGCCGGGCCCCGGCTGGAGGATGTTGACGCGCGGGTGGCGGTTGGCGAGGCGGATCACCTCCCACACATCGACGCCCATCTCCTCGGCGATCATGCTGAGTTCGTTAGCAAAAGCGATGTTGACGTCGCGGTAGCTGTTCTCGACCAGCTTGACCATTTCTGCGGCGCGCGCGGTGGTGGTGAGGCAGGCGCCACGCACGAAGCTGCGGTAAAAACCCATCGCCTTTCGCGCGCAACGCGGGGTAATGCCGCCGATGACGCGGTCGTTGTCGACCAGCTCGATGAGGATGCGGCCGGGCAGCACCCGCTCGGGGCAATAGGCGATGTAAAGGTCGGGCGTGCCGGTGCAGTGGCCGGGGACCTTGAGGTCGGGGCGGGCCGCAGCGAGCAGTGCCGCGACCTGATCGGTCGTGCCGACGGGCGAGGTCGATTCGAGGATGACGAGATCGCCGCTCTTGAGCACCGGTGCGATGGTGCGCGCGGCGTTGAGGACGTAGCTGATGTCGGGCGCATTATGCTCACGGATCGGCGTCGGCACGGCGATGACGAAGGCGTCGGCGGGTTCCGGCGTCACGCTGGCGCGCAATCGACCGCGATCGACCACACCCTGCACCAGACCGTGCAGATCGACTTCCTCGATATGCACCCGGCCTTCGTTGACCGTATCGACCACCGACTGGTTGACGTCGAGGCCGAGGACATGCGCTCCCGCGCGCGCGATCACCGCAGCGGTGGGCAGGCCGATATAGCCTAGGCCGACGACGACGACCTTGAGTTCATTGTCCATGGGCATCGGCAACTATCCTTGCGATTCTCATGGCCGCTTGTCCATCGCCATAAGGATTATGGGCGCGGGCCATGGCGGCATAGGCGGAGCTATCGTCGAGCAGGGTGAAGATTCCGGAAACGATGGTTTCCTCATTGGTCCCGACGAGGCGTGCGGTGCCCGCCGTGACGCCCTCGGGCCGCTCTGTGGTATCGCGCATGACGAGCACCGGTTTGCCAAGGCTGGGGGCCTCTTCCTGCACGCCGCCGCTGTCGGTCAACACCAGCTCGCTCATCGCCATCAGGCGGACGAAGTGCGGATAGTCGAGAGGATCGATCAGCGCGACATTGGGCAGGCTGCCGAGCATTGCTTCCATCACGGGGCGGACATTGGGGTTGGGGTGGACGGGGAAGATCACTGCAACATCGGAGCGTTCGGCGATGCGGGCGATGGCGCGCGCGATGCTCGCCATACCCTCGCCGAAATTCTCGCGGCGGTGGCTGGTGACGGCGATGATGCGTTTGCCCGTGAACCGTGCGGCGAGCGGGTCGAGGCCTGATGCGAGCGCGGGCTCCGCGTCGATCCGCGCGCGGGTGGCGAGCAGCGCGTCGATCACCGTGTTGCCGGTGATGTGAATCGCGCTGGCGGAAACATTCTCGGCGGCCAGCGCAGCAGCAGCGGCATCGGTCGGCGCGAAATGCAGGTCGGCGACAGCGCCGGTGACCTTGCGGTTCACCTCTTCGGGCCAGGGCGAATAGATATTGCCGCTACGCAACCCTGCCTCGACATGGCCGACGGGAATCTGGCGAAAATAGGCGGAAAGTGTCGCCATCATCGTCGTCAGCGTGTCACCGTGAACAAGGATGCGGTCGGTCTGCTCGGCATCCAGCGCCGCACCGAACTGGGTTAGGATGCGCGCCGAGAGGGCATCGAGCGACTGGCCGGCCTGCATCAGGTCGAGATCGATGTCGGGCACGATGCCGGCGATATCGAGCACCTGGTCGAGCAGCGCGCGATGCTGGGCGGTAACAGCGACGCGGGTTTCGAGCGCGGGAATGGCGCGCAGCGCGTGGACCACCGGGAACATCTTGATCGCCTCGGGGCGGGTGCCGAAAACGACGAGGATGCGGGGTTTGGTGGGGGTAGTGGGGGTCATCGAGGTGGCGTGTAGCACGAAGCGGTTAAGGGCGGGCAAAAGTAAAAGGCACCCCTTCTCCCGCTTGCGGTAGCGCGCAGGACGCCGGAGGCGGCGAGGGCGAGGGTGTGTGTTGCGAGCGGCGCTTTGAAGACACACCCTCACCCTGGCGCTGCGCGCCTGTCCCTCTCCCGCACGCGGGAGAGGGTTTTCACCGCTTGCGCGTCAATTCCCGCATCGCGTCGTCCAGCCCCGCCAGCGTCAGCGGAAACATGCGATTGTTCATCGCCTGCTGGATGATCTTGGTCGATTGCGAATAGCCCCAGTGGTTTTCCGGCACCGGGTTGAGCCAGGCGGCAGCGGGGTAGGTGTTGGTCAGGCGTTGCAGCCAGACGATCCCTGCTTCCTCGTTGAAATGCTCCACCGATCCACCCGGGTGGGTGATCTCATAGGGGCTCATTGCCGCATCGCCGACGAAGATCAGCTTATAGTCGTGCCCATATTTGTGCAGCACGTCCCACATCGGCGTGCGCTCAGAAAAGCGGCGCTTGTTGTCCTTCCACACCCCTTCGTAGGGGCAGTTGTGGAAGTAGAAAAACTCCAGGTTTTTGAACTCACTGGAGGCCGCACTGAACAATTCTTCGCAGAGTTTGATGAACGGATCCATCGATCCGCCGACGTCCAGGAACAGCAGCACCTTGATGGCGTTGCGGCGCTCTGCGCGCATGTGGATCTCGAGCCAGCCCTGCTTTGCCGTGCCACGGATCGTCGCGTCGATATCGAGCTCGTCCTGCGCGCCTTCGCGGGCAAAGCGGCGCAGACGGCGGAGCGCGATCTTGATATTGCGGGTACCAAGTTCCTTGGTGTTGTCGAGATTGCGGAACTCGCGCTTGTCCCACACCTTCAGCGCGCGCTTGTGCTTCGATTCGCCGCCGATGCGGACGCCTTCGGGATTGTAGCCCGAATTGCCATAGGGGCTGGTGCCGCCGGTACCGATCCACTTGTTGCCGCCCTGATGGCGCTTCTCCTGCTCCTCCAGACGCTTCTTTAGCGTCTCCATGATTTCGTCCCAGCTGCCCAGCGACTTGATCTCTTCCATCTCTTCGGGCGTCAGGAACTTCTCGGCCACCGCCTTCAGCCAGTCGGAAGGAATCTCGGCATTCTGCTCGGCCCAGGTTTTTTCCAGCCCCTTGAATACCTTGGCAAAGACCTGGTCGAACCGGTCGAGCAGCCCTTCGTCCTTCACATAGGTGGCGCGCGCGAGATAATAGAATTCTTCGGGCTTGCGCTCGATCACCTCGGCATCGAGCGCCTCGAGCATCAGCAGATGCTCCTTCAGGCTGGCGGGGATGCCGGCGCTGCGCATTTCGTCGAGAAACTGGAAAAACATGGCGCGGCTCCGCACAGGTGACGTTAACGTAAAGCATGAAGCGACGGGTGTGCGCAAGCCCTGCGTCCGAACCGCAGCCGACCGATGCGTTGACGCCGCATTAACCGGTTTCTGTCACGAAGCGGTGATGATCGGGCGCGTCCAAGCCCCAAAGGCATTGCGTGGAGCAGATGATGAAGCAGGAAAGTCTGGCGGCAGAGCAGGCGGTGATCGACCCCCGGCTCGCGGCGGATACCGGCGAACTGGCGATAGGCTGCGCCGATGTCGGCGGGCGGATCGAGGAGGTCGCCAGCGAGCTCGAGCAGCAGGTCGACATGCTGTCCCGCCTCGAACGGGTGACTGCCGATCTCGAAGCCGATCAGGCGCAAGTGGCGCGCGCAACCGAGGAAGCCAAGGTTTTGTCGGCCAAGGCCGCGGAAAAGATTACCGCCAGCGCCAGCCATATCTCCGGCACGATCGCCGAATTCGGCCAGCTGACCAATCTCATCGAGCGGCTGGGCACCCATGTCACCAACTTTGCCGCGGCGATGGAGCAGGTGAAGGGCGTGTCTGCCAGCATCGAATCGATCGCCAAGACCACCAACATGCTCGCGCTCAATGCCGCCATCGAAGCTGAGCGGGCAGGGGACGCGGGCCGGACCTTTGCCGTCGTCGCGTCCGAAGTGAAAAAGCTGGCCAGCCACACCCGTGCCGCAACCGACGAGATCCGCCGTACCGTCGGCAGTCTGTCGAGCGAGGCGGAAGGCCTGGTGCGCGAGATCAAGGCAGGCGTCGAAGAGAGCCACCGCGCCGAGAAGGGTTTCGAAACCATCGCCGATGCGCTCGGCCGCGCGATCGATCTGGTCGGCTTGGTCGACGGGCAGAGCGATCAGATCGCGCGCAGTGCCTCGCTTATCCACGGCAACAGCCAGCAGGTGCGCGGCGCCCTCGAAGATTTCGGCCGCCGTGTGCGTGCCAGCACCGACCGGCTGACCGAGGCGCACGCCCATGTCGACCGGCTCGAGGGGTTGTCCAATCAGCTATTCCATGGCCTGGTCGCGTCGGGTGCATCGCCGGAGGACTGGAAGTTCGTCACTTATGCGACCGAGCGGCGCGACGCGGTGCTGCGCGTTACCGAGCGCGCTCTGGCCGACGGCTCGCTGACCATGGCCCAGTTGTTCGACACCGATTACCAGCTGATCCCCGGCAGCAAGCCAGAACGGTTCCGCACCAGCCTGTGGGATTGGGCGCACGCCCATTGGCAGCCGATGCTGGACGAGATCGGCCGTTTCGACGAGCGGGTCATCAGCACCGCCTGCACCAGCCGCGATGGGTATCTGCCGACCCACTTGTCCATCTATTCGCGGCCGCCGACCGGCGATGTGGCACATGACACGCGCTATTGCCGCAATGGCCGGCGGTTCTTCGATGCGATGGACGCCCAGGCCAAGGCATCCGAAGAGCCCTTCTTCATGGCCGTCTATCGGCGCGAGGGCGACGGCAGCTATTATGACGTCGTGCGCAACGTCTATGTGCCGCTGCATTTCCGCGGGCAGCGCTGGGGCGACCTCGAAATCAGCTATATGCTGTAAGGCGGATCAGGCGGCGAGGGGGAGCAATTCGTCCTCGTCCGCACGCATTTCCACGACATCGACGGTTTGGGCGACCTCCGCCTGCTCCGACGGCGCGGCGTCGCTGTCGCTTCCGATGGCCAGCGCTGCCGGTGCCGGGAACAACCAGCGCGAAACCGCGACGAGCACGCCCATCGCCAGATAGGCGACGATCACCGGCACGGGTGCAAAGAACAGCGCACCGGCCATCCCCAGCCGCAGCCAGTTGGCATGAATGCCGAAATCTTCGCCCAGCGCCTCACAGACGCCAAGGAAGGTATCGTCGCGGGTGAAGAGGTTGGGGGAGGCGGTGGTCATGGGTTCGATATCCTGTCTTGCCGGGGAGGGGAGGACCGGCTCGTTTCTGGTTCAGCAGGAAGCGTGCCAATTGCTGAAAGTGGCGCATTTGCGAAGGTGAGGCACGGTAGCGAGGGCGCCTGCAGGCGCTCATGCCGGACAATCTGCCAACAATTGGTATAATCCCCCCACAACAGGCGATGGGGCGAGCGGCCTGTGCCGCCCGCCCCATTGCGCGGTGAAGGGATGTCAGGCGACGTCTATTGGTCGAGGAACGAGCGCATCTTGCGCGACCGGCTCGGGTGCTTCAGCTTCCGCAGGGCCTTCGCCTCGATCTGCCGAATGCGTTCGCGGGTCACGCTGAACTGCTGGCCGACTTCCTCGAGCGTGTGATCGGTGTTCATGCCGATGCCGAAGCGCATGCGCAGCACGCGCTCCTCGCGCGGCGTGAGCGAGGCGAGCACGCGGGTCACGGTTTCCTTGAGGTTGGCCTGCACCGCTGCGTCGACCGGGATGATGGCGTTCTTGTCCTCGATGAAATCGCCGAGGTGGCTGTCCTCCTCGTCGCCGATCGGCGTTTCAAGGGAGATCGGCTCCTTGGCGATCTTCATCACCTTGCGCACCTTTTCGAGCGGCATGGACAGGCGTTCGGCCATTTCCTCCGGCGTCGGTTCGCGGCCCTGCTCGTGCAGGAACTGGCGGCTGCAGCGCACCAGCTTGTTGATCGTCTCGATCATGTGCACGGGGATGCGGATGGTGCGCGCCTGGTCGGCGATCGACCGGGTGATCGCCTGCCTGATCCACCAGGTGGCATAGGTGCTGAACTTGTAGCCGCGGCGATACTCGAACTTATCGACCGCCTTCATCAGGCCGATGTTGCCTTCCTGGATCAGGTCGAGGAACTGAAGGCCGCGGTTGGTGTATTTCTTGGCGATGGAGATGACGAGGCGCAGATTGGCCTCGACCATTTCCTTCTTGGCGATGCGCGCTTCTCGCTCGCCCTTTTGCACCATGTTGACGACGCGGCGGAACTCGCCGAGCGCCATGCCGGTCGACTGCGAGATTTCCGAGATTTCAGTGCGCACGCGATCGACCGCGCCGGCCTCGCGCTCGGCAAAGGCGGCCCATTTCTTGTCGAGGGTCGCGACGCTCTCCAGCCAGTTCTCGTCGAGCTCGGAGCCGATATAGCGGTCGAGGAAGTCCTTGCGCGGTACCTTGTGGCGCTCGGCCAGGCGCAGCATCTGTCCGCCGAGCGCGGTCAGGCGGCGGTTATAGCTGTAGAGCTGGTCGACCAGATATTCGATCTTGGCGTTGTGGAACTGGACGCTCTCGACCTCGGCGGTCAGCTCGTCGCCCAGCTTCTGATATTTCTTTTCCTGCGCCGGCGGAAAATCATTGCCGACCGACAGCGCCGCCAGGCGGGCGCCCTGCAGCTTGGAATATTCCTTGTACAGCCGGGTGATCGCGGCGAACTTCTCGATCGCCTCGGGCTTCAGCTGCTCTTCCATCTGGGCGAGGCTGAGGGTGTTGTCTTCCTCTTCCTCCTCGAACGCCGGGCGCGCGCGACGCTCGGTCATCGACTCCTCGTCGTCGTCGGAATCGGCGGATGCCTCTTCGGGCTCCTCCTCGTCCTTGAACGAGGGGCCAGCCGATTTCTCGGAAATCTCCCCGTCCTCGCCTTCGCCTTCCTCATCGAGGTTCTCGGGCACCGGGTCCTTATTGAGCATCGCTTCGAGATCGAGAATCTCGCGCAGCTGCATTTCGCCGGCGTTGAGCGCATTCGCCCATTCGATGATCGCGTGGAAGGTGATCGGGCTTTCGCACAGCCCCATGATCATCGTGTCGCGACCGGCCTCGATGCGCTTGGCGATGGCGATTTCGCCCTCGCGGCTGAGCAGCTCGACCGCGCCCATCTCGCGCAGATACATGCGCACCGGGTCATCGGTGCGGTCAGCGACTTCGCGCTTCTTTTCCGGCGCAGCAGCCAGCGCCGAGGTGGCGCCGACCGGCTCCAGCTCGTCGTCTGCCTCGTCGGCTTCCGCTTCTTCCTCGGCGTCCTCGTCCTTTTCGACGATGTTGACGCCCATTTCGGAGATGGCGGACATGATGTCCTCGATCTGCTCGGAGGACATCTGGTCCTGCGGCAGCGCCTCGTTCAGCTCGTCATAGGTCAGGTAACCGCGCTTCTTGGCCCGCGCGAGCAGCTTCTTCACCTTCGCGTCATTGAGGTCGATCAGCGGCTCGTCTCCGCCGGTCACTTCGATATCGTCGTCGCTCATGCTTGTTCCCGATGCCCTATGTGGGGCCAGATAAGATGTGCCGGCCGGTTTCTCAACCGGATGATTCGTTATTCTTCCACCCTAAGGGCGGCCGCTTTCCCCCAGTCCGGCGAGCCTTTCGGCCAGTTCGGACCTCGTCCGCATCAGCCGCTGCTGATGCGCGAAGCTCTCCTCATCGAGCTGCTGCCGCATCGCATCGGTTGCCGCAGCCAAAGCCCGTTCCACTTCCGGCCATGCGATGATGGCGGCAATCGCCTCGTCGAGATCGCGGACCGCTGCCTGTTCGGCGGCGGCATGGGCGCGCTGCCCTTCGGCATCGTCCGGAAATAAGAGGCGCCGGGTGAAGGAAAACTGGATGGTGTCGGCGCTGAGCAGTTCCTGCGCCTTATTATACACCGGCATAGGCGCCAATATGGCCATCACGCCATCGGTATCAAGGCTTTCTTGCGCGTCGAAGGCGATGTCGGTGAGCGCGGCGAGCAATTGGCCGGTCGCCGGGTCGGCAACGGGGAGGGTCGCTAGCGCCTCCGCATGTGTGGCGAGGCGAGCGGGATAGCGCAGCAGGCCCGCAAGCACGGCATCGGCCAGACGCGCGTCGATGGCGGGGGCAATCTCGCGCAGGCTGGCACTCGGTGCGCGTTCGGGCGGCGTAAAGCGTCCTGGCCCGGTTCGAGGGGTCGCTGCGAATGTCCGCTGCGGCCGCTGCCGGGGGGCAAAGAAGGCCGCGTCGAGCCGCTCCCTGAACGCCTGCCGATAGTGCGCGCCGACGTCCCTGTCCGCAATGCTCTCGGCCCAATCGAACAGTTGCTTGCGCACCGCTGCGCGCGCTTCGGGCGTATCGTTGCTGCGCCCGTCGAACGCGGTCTGCCAAAGCATGTCGACCAGCGGGACGGGGGAGGCCGCCAATGCATTGAACGCCGCCGCGCCGCCGTTGCGGACGATATCGTCCGGGTCCTGCCCGGCCGGCAGCGTCAGGAAGGCGAGGCTGTGCCCCGGGCGGAGCAGGGGCAGGGCGCGGGTGGCGGCGCGCAGGGCCGCCCGCTGCCCGGCGGCATCGCCGTCGAACGCCAGGATCGGCACGGGCACCTGCCGCCAGGCGAGTTCGATCTGCGCCTCGGTCAGCGCGGTGCCGAGCGGGGCAACCGCCTCCTCGATCCCCGCCTGGGCCAGCGCGATGACGTCCATATAGCCTTCGACGACGATCAGCCGGTCGGCCTTGCGCGCCGCGGGCGCAGCGCGGTCCAGATTGTAGAGGATGCGGCCCTTGTCGAAGAGCGGGGTGTCGGGCGAGTTGAGATATTTGGGCTCACCTTGCCCCAGTATCCGCCCGCCGAAAGCGATCGTCCGCCCGCGCACGTCGCGGATGGGGATCATTAGCCGTCCACGGAAGCGGTCATACGGGTCCTTGCGCGATGCCGGCGCGTCCTCCGGCGGTGCGATCAGCATGCCGGCCTCGATGGCGAGCCCGTCCCCGAATTTGGCCAGCACTTCACGCAGCCGCCCACGCGCGTCCGGCGCATAGCCCAGGCCGAATGTCGCGATGGTTGCGGCGCTAAGGCCGCGCCTCGCCAGATAGGCCCGCGCCTCCGCTCCCTCGCCATCCGCCAGCCGTTCCCTGAACCAGTGCGCGGATGCCTCGGTCACATCGCGCAGGGTCACCGCCTGCTCGGCCCTGGCGGCGGCGCGCGGATCGGGGGCGGGCACGTCCATCCCGGCTGACGCTGCCAGTTCCTTGACCGCCTCCATGAACGGCAGCCCGCGCTGATCGGTCATCCAGCGGATGGCATCGCCATGCGCGCCGCAGCCGAAACAATGGTAGAAGCCCTTGTCGTCGTTGATCGTGAAGCTGGGCGTCTTTTCGTTATGAAACGGGCAGCACGCCTTGTACTCGCGCCCGGCCCGGGTGACCTTGATCGACTTGCCGATCAGGGTGGACAGCACGGTGCGCGCGCGCAGTTCATCGAGCCATTGCGGGGTGAGGGTCATGGGTTTTGGCCCCGTTGCGCGTCGTTCACATCACCCACCCCAACCTGTCCCTTGGAAGGGAGGGACTGTAGAGGAGACACTGAAGTGGGCGTCATATCTTAGCCCCTCCCTTCCAAGGGAGGGGTTGGGGTGGGTGAGTAGCGCCGAACAGGCAATTGCTGGGCCTGCGATAGGATTGTCTCTAGCACTCCATTCATGTCGCGGAGCACATCGGCATTGGTGAATCTCAAGACGGTGAAGCCCTGCGCACGCAGATCGTCGTCGCGGCGTGCATCGGCTGCCGCGTCATGGGTGTTTCCATCAATCTCCACAATCAGCCCGACTGATGAGCATGAAAAATCGCAAATGTAGCGGCCTATCACAGTCTGCCTGCGAAACTTGAACCCGCCAAGCTGTGAATTCGACAAATGGCGCCAGATGAATTTCTCAGGCTCCGTAGGCTCGCGACGCATTTGACGCGCAAATTCGCCTAGTCGTGGATTGATGCGTAGCGCCACTTCACCCACCCCAACCCCTCCCTTGGAAGGGAGGGGCTTCAACTATCACCCCGCCAGCGCAGCCTTCACCAGGCCGCTGGCCTTGCCCATGTCGAGCTGGGTGCCGTGGCGCACCTTCAGTTCGGCAATCACCCGGCCCATATCCTTCATCGACGTTGCGCCGAGCTCGGCCTTGATCGTCTCGATTGCCGCGGTGGTGGCCGCCGCGTCGAGCTGGGTGGGCAGGAAGCTCTCGATCACCGCGATTTCGGCAGCTTCGATAGCCGCCATCTCCGGCCGCCCACCGCTTTCGTACATGGCAATCGATTCGCGGCGCTGCTTGACCATCTTCTGCATCACCTCGACGACTAGCGCATCGTCGTCGGGCTGGACGCTGGCGGTCCGCAACTCGATATCGCGGTCCTTCACCTTGGCCAGGATCAGGCGGACGGCTCCCAGCCGCTCCTTGTCGCCTGCCTTCATCGCGGCAATCTGGGCAGCTTTCAGGTCGTCGCGAATCATGGCGAAATGTCTCTTCTCGTTCGGAAAGCGTGTAACATAGCGGACATAAAGTTTTTTCGCCAGATTGTGCGCAGGGAGGATCGGGCATAACTGTCTGGCCGTTTACCCGCACGATTCGCGGGACCCCAGACAGACGGAGCCCACCCGATATGGCGAAAGCCCCCACATCGCCTGCGCACGCCAGTGGGTTTGGCGCGTCCGCTCCGCAAGGTGCGACCGGCGCGATCGTGCTTGCCGATGGCACGATCCTGTTCGGCCGCGGTTTCGGCCGCGTCGGCCATGGCGTGGGGGAAGTGTGCTTCAACACCGCGATGACCGGCTATCAGGAAGTGATGACCGACCCCAGCTATGCCGGGCAGATCATCACCTTCACCTTCCCGCATATCGGCAATGTCGGCGCGAATACCGAGGATGTGGAGGCGGACAAGCCGCACGCGGTCGGCTGCATCGTGCGCGAGGATGTGACCGCGCCCTCGAGTTTCCGCAGCCAGCAGCGGTTCGATGACTGGATGGCCGCAAACGGACTGATCGGCATTTCCGGCATCGACACCCGCGCGCTGACCCGGCGCATCCGGGAGGCTGGCGCCCCCAATGCCGTGATCGCGCACGCCCCCGATGGCAGGTTCGACATCGATGCCCTGCTCGCCGAGGCGCGGCGCTGGCCAGGGCTAGAGGGCATGGATCTCGCCAAGGTGGTCAGCCGCCTGGAGCGGGCCGCATGGGACGGCGGGGTCTGGTCTCTGGGGTCGGGCTATGCTGCTGGTGCGGATGGTGTCTCGACTTCGCTCGACATGAACGACGTTGAAAAGGATGCGCCTTCCTCCCCGCTCATGTCGAGCGAAGTAGAGACACGCGCAGCCAAACATCCCCACGTTGTCGCCATCGATTATGGCGCCAAGCACAATATCTTCCGCAACCTCACCCATGCCGGCGCGCGCGTTACCGTGGTCGCGGCGGACAGCAGCGCGGAGGATATCCTTAGCCTCAAACCCGACGGCATCTTCCTCTCCAACGGCCCCGGCGATCCGGCGGCGACCGGCGTCTATGCCGTGCCGGTGATCCAGCAGTTGATGGATGCCGGCCTGCCCATTTTCGGCATCTGCCTCGGCCACCAGCTGCTCGCGCTCGCGGTCGGCGGGCGGACGGTGAAGATGCACCAGGGCCACCGCGGCGCGAACCATCCAGTCAAGCGGCACGCGGACGGCGTGGTTGAGATCACCAGCATGAACCATGGCTTCGCGGTCGACGCAGCGAGCCTGCCGGAAGGCGCGCTGGTCACCCACACTAGCCTGTTCGACGGTTCCAATTGCGGGTTCGAAATGCCGGAAAAGCGCATCTTCTCGGTGCAATATCACCCCGAAGCGAGCCCGGGGCCGCAGGACAGTTTCTATCTGTTCGAGCGGTTTGTGGGGGGATTGCGTTAGTGGGCGGCTATCTTGATTTCTTGTTCTTGGGGACGGTTGCCGCCTGCACTGGTGGCAATTTAGCGAATTTTGGCAGCGGCCGACTATTGCGGGTGAGGTCGGGCCAACTGCTCTGGGGCGTGGCATCGATCAGTCTGATCGTTATCCCGATCTTGCATCTCGCGCACGCATTCACTTGGGAAATTTTTGCTGCGGTGATTGGAGGCGCGATCATCGGCGCAATCGTTGGTCGGCTGTTACGGCGGAGCCGATTCGATTTTGCAATCTCATTGAGCTTGATTGTGGTGGGCGTTGGGCTGCTTGTTCAATCACTCATCGAGAATGATATTTTCTAATGCCTAAACGCACTGACACAGGCTCCATTCTCATCGTCGGCGCTGGCCCGATCATGACCAGTCAGGCGTGCGAAGACCGCTTCACGCGTCCCAAGGATTTATCAGTTTCACCCCCGCACCCGCAAAATCGCCGAGATCGCGCGTCGCTACCGCCATGCCGTGTTGCAGCGCAGTGGCGGCTATCATGGCATCGGCGGTCGCGATCGGTTTTCCCGCATTCTTCGCTGTCTCAAGCACCCGCGCATAAAGCGCCGATGTCGCGGCATCGAATGGCAGCATCCGATCCTCAAAGTCGGTCGCAAGGCTGTCGAACTGGTGTTCCAGTGCAGCCCGCCGTTTTCCGTGCGGGAGCATCGCCGCTCCGGCACGGAGTTCGGCAAGCACCACGCTCGTCAGCCACAGCTGGTGCTGATGTCGCTGTGCCCATGCGCGCACGACCGGATTTGGCTCGATTTTTGTCGCTTCGCTCCAGACATTGGTATCGACGACAATCATTCGTCGAAGGTCGCAAAGCTGGCGGGGCTGTCAGCCACTTCGGGCAAGTCCAAGCCGGGGCGGCTGGCATCGTGGATCAGCTCGAAAATGCCCTTGCGCGGCTTCCTGATCGAGCGGACGTGCGAGCGGATGGCGCAACGCGCCTCTTCTTCGACAGACCGGCCACTGCGCGCTGCCATTTCCCGCAACTCCTGCTTCAGGTCGTCGGGCAGTTTCCTGATGGTCAGGCTGGCCATGCGCCTTCTCCAGTGATGATTGCAATGCAATCAATGTATGCAATGAGAGCAAAATAATCAATGCCCAGACGCACTGACATAGACTCCATCCTCATCGTCGGCGCTGGCCCGATCATCATCGGGCAGGCGTGCGAGTTCGATTATTCGGGGACGCAGGCGGTCAAGGCGCTGCGCGAGGAGGGCTATCGCATCGTCCTCGTCAACTCCAACCCGGCGACGATCATGACCGATCCGGAACTGGTGGGGGAGGGCGGGGCGACTTATGTCGAGCCGATCACCCCGGCGGTCGTCGCCAAGATCATCGCGCGTGAGCGCGCGGCACACCCCGACGAGCGCATGGCCATCCTGCCGACGATGGGCGGGCAGACCGCGCTCAACACCGCGCTGGCGCTGCACAATGACGGCACGCTGGAGAAACACGGCGTCGAGATGATCGGCGCCAAGCCGGAGGCCATCGACAAGGCCGAGGACCGGCAGAAATTCCGCCTGGCGATGGACAAGATCGGGCTGGAAAGCGCGCGGTCGGGCGTCGCGCACACGATGGACGAGGCGTTCGCGGTGCTTGAGCGTACCGGCCTGCCGGCGATCATCCGCCCCAGCTTCACCATGGGCGGCACCGGCGGCGGCATCGCCTATAACCGCGAGGAGTTCGAGACCATCGTCCGCGGCGGCCTCAACGCTTCCCCCACCACCGAGGTGCTGATCGAGGAATCGCTGCTCGGCTGGAAGGAATATGAGATGGAGGTGGTCCGCGACCGTGCGGACAATGCCATCATCATCTGCTCGATCGAAAATGTCGACCCGATGGGCATCCACACCGGGGATTCGATCACCGTCGCACCGGCGCTGACGCTGACCGACAAGGAATATCAGATCATGCGCAACGCAAGCATCGCTTGCCTGCGCGAAATCGGGGTCGAAACAGGCGGGTCGAACGTGCAGTTCGCGGTCAATCCCAAGGATGGCCGCCTGATCGTGATCGAGATGAACCCCCGCGTCTCGCGCTCATCCGCGCTCGCCTCCAAGGCGACGGGTTTCCCGATTGCCAAGGTCGCCGCCAAGCTCGCCGTCGGCTATACGCTCGACGAGATCATGAACGACATCACCGGGGTGACCCCGGCCTCGTTCGAGCCGACCATCGACTATGTCGTCACCAAAATCCCGCGCTTCGCCTTTGAAAAGTTCAAGGGCGCGGAGCCGTTGCTGACCACCGCGATGAAGAGCGTGGGCGAGGTGATGGCCATCGGCCGCTCGATCCACGAGAGCCTGCAAAAGGCGCTGCGCGGCCTGGAAACCGGGCTGTCGGGCTTCAACTTCGTCGACCATCTCGAAGGCGCGCCACGCGATGCGATCATCGCCGAACTCGCTCGGCCGACGCCCGAACGGCTGCTGGTCGCTGCACAGGCGCTGCGTGAGGGGCTCAGCGTCGCGGAGATCCACGCGATTGCCGGCTACGATCCCTGGTTCCTGGAGCGCATCAAGGAAATCGTCGACGCAGAGAATGAAGTGATGGCCAACGGCCTGCCGCGCGATGCAGCGGGGCTGCGCCGGTTGAAGGCGATGGGCTTCTCGGACAAGCGGCTCGGCTATCTCGGCCTGCGTTCGGTGCATGGCCGGCCAGATATGGCGCGCGCTACCGCCAAATCCTCCGGCCTGCTGCACGATGCGATGGTGGCGATGGCCGGCGCGGTCAACGAAAGCGAAGTGCGCGCGCTGCGCCACAAGCTCGGCGTGCGTCCGGTGTTCAAGCGCATCGACAGCTGCGCGGCCGAATTCGCGGCGGTGACGCCCTATATGTATTCGACGTATGAGGCGCCTGCGTTCGGGGCGGCGGACAATGAGGCCGATCCGTCGGATGCGCGCAAGGTCGTCATCCTCGGCGGCGGGCCGAACCGCATCGGCCAGGGCATCGAATTCGACTATTGCTGCTGTCACGCCTGCTTCGCCCTCGATGAGGCGGGTTACGAGACGATCATGATCAACTGCAACCCGGAGACGGTGAGCACCGATTATGACACCAGCGACCGCCTCTATTTCGAACCGCTCACCGCAGAGGATGTGCTGGAAATCCTGCACGTCGAGCAGTCGAAGGGCACGCTCGCCGGCGTGATCGTCCAGTTCGGCGGGCAGACGCCGCTGAAGCTGGCACAGGCGCTGGCCGATGCGGGCATCCCCATTCTCGGTACGTCTCCCGACGCTATCGATTTGGCCGAGGATCGGGAGCGTTTCGCCGCGCTGATCAACAAGCTCGGCCTCAAGCAGCCCGAAAACGGCATCGCGCGCAGCCGTGAGGAGGCGATCGCGGTGGCTGCGCGGATCGGCTACCCGGTGCTGACCCGTCCCAGCTACGTGCTCGGCGGCCGCGCGATGGAGGTCGTCGACTCGGTCGAGCAGCTGGAAAGCTATATCGAAACCGCGGTGCGGGTGTCCGGCGATTCACCGGTGCTGATCGACCAGTATCTGCGCGATGCGATCGAGGTGGACGTCGATGCAATCTGCGACGGCACCGACGTCGTGGTGGCGGGCGTGCTCCAGCATATCGAGGAAGCAGGGGTCCACTCGGGCGACAGCGCCTGCTCGATTCCGCCTTACAGCCTGTCCGACGCCATCATCGCCGAGATAGAGCGGCAGACCGACATGCTCGCCCGAGCGCTCTCCGTTCGCGGGTTGATGAACGTCCAATATGCGGTCAAGGACGGTCAGGTCTATCTGATCGAGGTCAACCCGCGCGCCAGCCGAACGGTGCCGTTCGTCGCCAAGGCTATCGGATCGCCGATCGCCAAGATTGCGGCGCGCGTGATGGCCGGAGAAAAGCTGGCGAACTTGCCGTCGATCGACAGGCACATCAGCCATGTCGCTGTAAAAGAAGCGGTCTTCCCGTTCGCGCGCTTCCCCGGTGTCGATCCGGTGCTGTCGCCGGAAATGCGCTCGACCGGTGAGGTGATGGGCATCGATGCCGATTTCGCCACCGCCTTTGCCAAGGCGCAGCTCGGTGCGGGCGATGCGCTGCCCGAGACGGGAACGGTGTTCATCTCGGTCAAGAACAGCGACAAGGACCGCATTCTCGACGCGGCCCAGCGGCTGGCGGAGTATGGTTGGACGATCGTCGCCACCGGCGGCACGGCTGCCTTTCTGGCCGAGCGCGGCGTGCCGGTCGACCGGGTCAACAAGGTGGCCGAAGGACGGCCGCATATCGTCGATCGCATCAAGGACGGCGGCATCCATCTGATCTTCAATACCACCGAAGGCTGGCAGTCGCTGCGCGACAGCGCGTCGATCCGCGCCGCCGCGCTGGTCGGCAAGGTCCCCTCCTATACAACGGCAGCGGCGGCCGATGCCGCTGCCCTGGCGATAGCGACGACATCGGTTGCAAGGCTTGATGTGCAGCCACTCCAATCCTATTATCCCGCGTTGCGCACCTGAAATCCCGACAGGTCTGTTGTCCCGGGAAGGGATGGTCGGCGAGGATGATACCTCGCCGCCACCGCGTTTTTTACGAAGGATGAGTTGACGAATGGCGAGTGTTGAGAAGGTGCCGATGCTGGCTGCAGGCTATGAGCAGCTAACTGCCCAACTCCAGGCATTGAAGGCCGAGCGGCCGATTATCGTCGACGCGATCGAAGAAGCGCGGGCGCATGGCGACCTGTCCGAAAATGCCGAATATCATTCTGCCAAGGAGCGTCAGGGGCAGATCGAGGCGTCGATAGCCGATCTTGAGGACAAGTTGTCGCGCGCCCAGATCATCGACCCGACCACATTGTCCGGGGACCGCATCGTTTTCGGTGCAACCGTGACCCTGCTCGACGAAGACGACAAGGAAGTGCGTTATCAGATCGTCGGCCAGGCCGAGGCCGATGCCAAGGTGGGCCGGATCAGCTACAACTCCCCTCTCGGCAGGGCCTTGATCGGCCGCAAGGTAGACGACGAGATCGAGGTAACGGTGCCGTCCGGTGACCGTTGGTATTCGGTTTCGCGGATCGAGTTCATCTGACCCGCTCGACCACATCGCGTCCGTCGCAAGCGGGCCGGGTGACCAATGGCATCGCCATTGTCACCGCAGTCTGCTGGTTGGCGACGCTGCTGCTGGGGCGCGCCGTCGATTTCGCGGCACTCGGGGGTGTCATTCCGGCGCGCTTCGGCGGCGATCTCGCGATCGCCGGGGCGGTGCCGGCATGGTTGACGCCGCTGACGGCGACGCTGGTCCATGCCGATCTCTTCCATCTCGGCTTCAATCTGCTGATGCTTGTGTGGTGCGGCCGCCAAGTGGAAAGCGCCGTGGGGGGCTGGATGCTGGCCCTGGTGTATGTAGTTGGCGCCTATGCTGCGGCTCTGGCGGACTGGGCCTTCGCTCCGGGGTCGGTGAACCCGGGGATTGGCGCCAGCGGTTCGATTTCCGCCGTGCTTGCGGTCTATGCGCTGGTTTTCTCCGAGCAGCAGGTAAGGCCGATCGCCGGGCTGCCATTGCATGTGGTGCGGGCGCTATGGCTCGGTCTTGCCTGGATCGGCATCCAGGCGCTGATCGGACTGGCGCTGGGCGGTGCCATCGGTGTCGCCGCGCATGTCGGCGGGTTCCTCGCCGGGCTGCTGCTGGCACGCCCGCTGCTGCGCTGGCGGTATCGCCAGCGCTAATACACGATCAGCCCGCCGTGGGGCCGTCTACGTCCGGATTGAGCAGTCGGTGGAGATGGACCACCACATATTTCATCTCGGCGTCGTCGACCGTACGCTGGGCAGCGGCGCGCCATGCCTTTTCCGCCGATTTATAGTCGGCAAACAGGCCGACGAAATCGATCGCGGACAAGTCGGTGAAGTCCAGAGTGCGCGGATCGCTGACGCGTCCGCCGAAAACGAGATGAAGCTTGCTCATGACGACCTTGGGCAACGGGGAGGATGATGCGCGCCCTTAGCAATGGCCATGCGCGCACGCAATCGACGGTCGTCTCTGTCGGTTCAGCCGTAGATTTCCTCATCATCGACCGGTTCCGGCTCATCCGTCCCGCCACTGACCAGACGATTGGCTAGGAAACCCAGCAGGATGCCGGCAGTGACGCCGATGGCGACGGCGGTCAGCGGGCGCTCGGCAACTAGCCCGCGGGCGGAGAAAGCCGCTTTCTCTGCTGCGGCCATGCCCTTGGCGGCCGCGCGGCTACCCGCCTCGATACCGGTACGGGCGATTTCCATGCTGCTATCGGCAAGCGCATCCGCGCGCTGGCGGGCTACGCCGTAGGTCGAGCCGATGCGATTGCGCGCGGTAGCCACGGCTTCGCGAGCGCTAGCCGAAAGATGCTCGGCGCCTACCTGCGCGGCATTGCGCGTGTCGGACAAGCGTGTCTTCCAATCCTGATCAGCCATGCTGTTCTACTCTCTTTCGTCACTAGCTTCCGCCGGGGGGGCGGAAGCCTGGGGGAGGTTTTGTTCCGTCGGCGTGTCGAACTCCTCGCCCGACTCAGCTTGCTGCGCGCTGAACGCGGGGTGGGAGAGGATGCGATCATAGGCCGAACGCAGGGCGGGCGGGCCATGTTCCAGCAGCTGGTCCCTGAACATCCATGCCAATGCCACCAGCAGTCCGGCACCAGCGGCCAGCGGATGCGACTTGACCTGATCGACCGCGACCCGAGCACCCTGTTGAATGCGCCGTTCCACTTCCTGCTGGGCGTCCCAGCGCAGCCGCGCGGGCGCGAGGCGGGCCATGGTAGCATCGAGCCGCTGGGCAAGGCGCACCCGCTGCGCTTTGGCTGCGGCCTGAGCAGCGGCAAGGCTGATCTCGCGGCGGCTCATTCCAGCACCAGCTTGGTTGCTTCGCGCAAGATGAGAGCGTTGCGCCGCGCACGCAAACCCGCGAACAGGCCAACTGCAAGCAGCAATCCGCCGACAATCAGGGCCGCCGCCAACGGACCGACCACAGCGGCGAGCGCGATCATCAGCCCGATGGATAGCGCCAGCAGCCCGACAAAGGCGAACAGCAAGGCAATCGTCCCCCACAGCGCCATACGCTGGAGCGACTGTGAGGCTACGTTGCCGATGGTCTTGGCCAGCGCGACTTCAGCCGACAGGCTGGCCTTTGCCTCATCGATCAGCATTCGGACGGCCGCGATGGCCGATCCGTTGTCGATTGCTGCGGTGTCGATGACAGGGTCGTCGAGGCGCGCAGCCGGCTCAGGCTGGTGCAGCGGTTCCATGATCACTCCGCACTCCCAAGCCGGCTACGAAACGCGACGCTACTCAGTTTTTCGACCGAAGCAGACGGGCAAGCAGGAAGCCGACCACTGCCGCACTGCCAATGGCGACTGCCGGGCTCTTACGAACGAATTCGCGCGCTTCGCCCATCAGCTCCTCCAAGTCCTTCTCGTCGAGGCTGCCGGCAAGTCCGGAAACGGTCTGCGCTGCGGACCGGGCGAAATCGCCATATTGCTTGCCCAGCTTCTCGTCGACCTGGGTCGAGGAATCCGTGATCAGCGAAGCAAGGCTTTCAAGGCTCTCAGCCGCCTTGGACTTGCCCTTGGTCGCCAGTTCCTTGGCCTTCTCTCCGGCCTGCCCGGTCAGCTTCCCGAATTCATCGCCGAGTTCCGATGCCTTGCGCTGTGCTTCGGCACGGATCGTGTCGCGCGTGGCGACCAGCTGGTCGGCAATCGGAGACCGCGACGAAGGCACGGATGCGGCGGCCTGCTGATCCACCACGGAGGTGGCTGCCACGGCAGCTGCCGGCTCTGCCACTTTGCGCTTGGCGGCGCTTGCGCGTTTGGGTTTGGTCGCGGGGGTCTGGGATTCGGCCATGGGACATTCCTCCAACTGTTCGGTCCGGTATCGGATCCATGCCCACCCGCCGCGACTGGCGGGGCGCATCAGGACTCTTTGTCGTAACAAATAGCAATGCGTGGGGTTCCTTCAATGGGTGCGCGTAATTGCCTTTGCCCGCACGCTTACCTAAAGCCGCGATCACGCCAGCCCCGACGACCTGAGCAGGAGTGCCCAAACCCATGACCGCGATCATCGACATTCACGGACGCCAGATTCTCGACAGTCGCGGCAATCCGACGGTGGAAGTCGACGTGCTGCTGGAGGATGGCAGCTTTGGCCGTGCGATGGTGCCGTCTGGGGCATCGACCGGCGCGCATGAGGCAGTCGAGCTGCGGGACGGGGACAACAGTCGCTGGCTGGGCAAGGGCGTGTCCAAGGCGGTCGAAGCAGTCAACACCGAGCTTGCCGAGGCAGTGATCGGGCTAGACGCCGAAGATCAACGCGACATCGACACAGCGATGATCGAGGCGGACGGCACGCACAACAAGGGGCGGCTGGGTGCCAATGCCATTCTTGGGGTCAGCCTCGCCGCAGCGAGGGCGGCCGCCGAAGCCCGCGGCCTGCCGCTTTACCGCTATGTAGGCGGCACTGCCGCACATGTGCTGCCGGTGCCGATGATGAATATCATCAACGGCGGCGAGCATGCAGACAACCCTATCGATTTCCAGGAATTCATGATCATGCCGGTCGGCGCCGACAGCCTGTTCGAGGCGGTGCGCTGGGGCAGCGAGATTTTTCACACGCTCAAGAAGGGACTGCACCAGCAGGGTCTCGCAACGGCGGTGGGCGATGAGGGTGGCTTTGCGCCCAACATCGCCTCGACCCGCGCCGCGCTCGATTTCATCGCCAAGTCGGTCGAGCAGGCCGGGTTCAAGCTGGGCAGCGATATCGTGCTGGCGCTCGACTGTGCCGCCACCGAATTTTTCAGGGATGGCAAATATGAGATCAGCGGCGAGGGGCTGAGCCTCTCACCCGAAGCGATGGCCGATTATCTGGCCCGCCTGGTCGCCGACTATCCGATCCGCTCGATCGAAGACGGCATGGCGGAGGACGATTTTGCGGGCTGGAGGGCCGTGACCGATCTGATCGGTGACAAGTGCCAGCTGGTGGGTGACGATTTGTTCGTGACCAATCCGGTGCGGTTGCGCCAGGGCATCGCCGATGGGCTGGCCAATTCACTGCTGGTCAAAGTCAACCAGATCGGGACGCTGACTGAAACGCTCGATGCCGTGTCGATGGCGCAACGCGCCGGCTATACGGCAGTGATGTCGCACCGTTCGGGCGAGACCGAGGATTCGACCATAGCCGACCTCGCGGTCGCTACCAATTGCGGGCAGATCAAGACCGGCAGCCTCGCCCGGTCGGATCGTCTGGCAAAATATAATCAGCTGATCCGCATCGAGGAAGAGCTCGGTTCGGTTGCCCACTATGCCGGTGCGGAGGCTTTTGCGCGGTTGCGCAGCTGAATTATTTCGCTTTTCTGATGGTTCGTTGCGCCAGCATGGCTTGACCGCGCGAGTCGCGTATGATTCAAGACAGTCATGGCGCAGGGTGTGACAGTCAGGAGACAATGGCGGCAGTGGTGGCAACTGATCGCCGCCGGCGCTGGACTTTGCATAATCATCGCCTGGCTTTTGTTCGGATCGACCGGGCTGTTCGCATGGAATGACTACAGCCGTGCGCTCGAGCAGCGCCGTGGCGAGCTGGCGCAGCTCGAGCGGCAGCAGCATGTGCTCGAGAATCATTTGCGTCTGTTGAACCCCCGGCATGTCGACCCCGATCTTGTCGAGGAGCGCGTGCGCCGCGACCTCAATCTGATGCACCCGGACGATATCGTGGTGCCGCTGCCCAAGCGCTGAAGCCCGCCGCCGCATTGCTATGCGGCGTTGCCAAGGCAGGCGCTGCACGCCTATACACCGGCTATCGATCGACGGATAAGGAAGCCCTGACTTGGTCGCCAAAGCGCCCCGCAAAGCACCGTCCAAGCCCGCCGCGCAGACGGGCGCACCGCCGCCGACCCCGAACCGTGAAAGACCCGCCCAGCATGGCCGCTACGCCGCCACGCTTGAGGAAATGCAGGCCTTTTACCGCGAGATGCTGTTGATTCGCCGGTTCGAGGAAAAGGCCGGTCAGCTTTACGGGCTGGGGCTGATCGGCGGCTTCTGTCACCTTTATATCGGGCAGGAAGCGGTCGCTGTCGGTTTGCAGAGCGCGCTGGATGGCGAGAAAGACAGCGTCATCACCGGCTATCGCGACCATGGCCATATGCTGGCCTATGGCATCGATCCAAAGGTGATCATGGCCGAGCTGACCGGACGCGCAGCGGGCATCAGCCGGGGCAAAGGCGGTTCGATGCACATGTTCAGCGTCGAGCATAAATTTTATGGCGGCCACGGCATCGTCGGCGCGCAGGTCGCGCTGGGCAATGGCCTTGCCTTCGCGCACAAATATCGCGGCGATGGCGGCGTGTGCATGGCCTATTTCGGCGATGGTGCCGCCAATCAGGGGCAGGTGTACGAAAGCTTCAACATGGCCGAGCTGTGGAAGCTGCCGATGATCTTCGTGATCGAGAATAACGGCTATGCCATGGGCACATCGGTCAACCGCTCGTCGGCGGAAGACCAGATGTTCCGCCGTGGAGAGAGCTTCCGCGTCCCCGGCATCCAGGTCAACGGCATGGATGTGCTGGAAGTGCGCGCCGCCGCCGAAGTTGCGCTCGACTGGGTGCGCAGCGGCAAGGGGCCGGTGCTGATGGAGCTCAAGACCTATCGTTACCGCGGCCACTCCATGTCCGATCCCGCCAAATATCGCAGCCGCGAGGAAGTGCAGGCGGTGCGCGAAAAGAGCGATCCGATCGAGGGGCTGAAGGCCGACATGCTGGCAGCCGGTGCAACAGAAGACGCGCTCAAAGCCATCGATCAGGAAATCCGCAAGATCGTCTCTGAAGCCGCCGACTTTGCGGAAAGCGCTCCCGAGCCCGATCTCGCAGAACTCTACACCGACGTGCTGGTGGAGCAATATTGATGGCCGTCGAACTGAAAATGCCTGCCCTGTCGCCCACCATGGAGGAGGGGACGCTGGCCAAATGGCTGGTCAAGGAAGGCGACGAGGTAAAGTCCGGCGACATCATCGCCGAGATCGAGACCGACAAGGCGACGATGGAGTTCGAGGCGGTCGACGAGGGCGTCGTTCGCAAACTGCTGGTGGCCGAGGGTACCGAGGGCGTGAAGGTCGGCACGGTGATCGCGATGATCGGCGGTGATGCGGGAGAAGCCACGGCTGCCCCCGCTAGCGAGCCGGTAGCGCCCGCGCCAAAGACCGCGGCACCGGCTGCGGCAGCGCCCGTTTCCGCTCCGGCAAGGACGCTGGCGGCCGATCCGGCCGTTCCGCCGGGGACCGAAATGGTCAAGACCACGGTTCGTGAGGCGTTGCGCGATGCGATGGCCGAGGAAATGCGCCGCGACGACCGCGTTTTCGTGATGGGTGAGGAAGTCGCCGAATATCAAGGTGCCTACAAGGTTACGCAGGGCCTGCTTGAGGAGTTCGGCGCGCGCCGGGTGATCGACACGCCGATCACCGAATATGGCTTTGCCGGACTCGGCGCCGGCGCGGCGATGGGCGGCCTCAGGCCCGTCATCGAGTTCATGACCTTCAACTTCGCGATGCAGGCCATCGATCACATCATCAACAGCGCGGCCAAGACCAATTACATGTCTGGCGGCCAGATGCGCTGCCCGATCGTTTTCCGTGGCCCCAATGGCGCAGCCAGCCGGGTGGGCGCGCAGCACAGCCAGAACTACGGGCCATGGTATGCCAGCGTCCCGGGGCTGATCGTCATCGCGCCATATGACAGCGCCGACGCCAAGGGTCTGCTCAAGGCCGCGATCCGCAGCGAAGATCCGGTCGTGTTCCTTGAGAATGAACTGGTTTATGGCCGCAGCTTCGACGTGCCTAAGCTGGACGACCATGTCCTGCCCATCGGCAAGGCGCGGGTCTGCCGTGAGGGTGCGGACCTCACCATTGTCAGCTATTCAATCGGCGTCGGCATCAGCCTCGATGCGGCCGAACAGCTGGCAGGAGAGGGCATCAATGCCGAGGTCATCGATCTGCGCACACTGCGCCCGCTCGACACCGCAACCGTGCTCGCCAGCCTCAAGAAGACCAACCGGCTGATGGTGGTCGAGGAAGGCTGGCCGACGTGCTCTATCGCTTCGGAGATCGCAGCCGTGGTGATGGAACAGGGCTTCGACGATCTCGACGCGCCGGTGCTGCGCGTGACCGACGAAGACGTGCCATTGCCCTACGCCGCCAATCTCGAGAAGCTGGCGCTGATCGATGCGGCCAAGGTCGTGGCAACCGCGAAAAAGCTGCTGGGGCGCTAAGCGCCGGTCGCCCGGCGCCCCGCGCTGAAGCTAGCCGCCGCCAGGGTTGCTGGGATCGACACCGCCGGGATCGTTGCCGCCGCCATTGTTGCCGTCATCGGGCGGCGGCGCTGCGCCGCCGCAGCTGCGGACGGTGGCTGCCGGATTGGGGTTGAAGATGTTCGATGTGTCGCGGGCGTCGCGCACGGTGAAAGCCGCCTGATATTCGATGCGCTTCGACCCGACAAAGCTGCCGAACAAGAACGGCTGATATTCGTAGAATATCTCGACGAACATGACCGGATTGCCGACGGTTGCCTTCACTTCCCGGCCAGCCGGCCCCATGCCGGCAAAGCTGGTTCCGGTCGCGCCAATGCCTTCGGCACCGTAGCGCGACCCCCAGCTCTTTGCGCCGAAGCACCGCTGCCAGTGGATCCACTGGCCGCCATCGGGGTTGATCTCCAGACTGGACAGAACAATTCGTCCGTTGGTGGCGATGTTGAGGTTGCCACCTTGCAGATTGGCGCCGGTGAAGACGTCATTGACGTCGACCTCACGCACCTGAGGCAGCGCCAGATTGCTGCCCGAGGCAATCCGGGATGCGTTGTCTGCTGCCGCAAGCGCGACCCCGGAGATGCGGGTATGGGTAATCATCAAATTGGCGATTTCGAGGCCGCCCAGACCGGCGGTCAACAGGACCGGCAGCGTGAAAGCGGTTTCGACGAAGGCGACAGCACGTACGTCGCGGCGCAGCCGTGCGGCCACGGCGCGGAGGCGGGCAAACGCGCCCGATCGGCTCATGTGCATATCACAACTCCGGTAGACTGGGTGTCGAATGGCTGGTTCCGCAACACGGTGGTCACGGTAATGGTCTTGCTCTGCGGCTCGCCGAGCATCTTCCACAAGGGAAACAGGCGGTTGAAGGTCAGGCTGACCCTGTAAACAACGACGTCGCTCGCACCGCCCTGACCCGAACGCGCTGCATCGGTGCTCCAAGAACCATTGCCGTTGACGTCGGTGTAGCATTCTCCCGGATTGCGAACGCCGTCGCCGTTGCTATCGGTGAAGGGCTCAGGCTGATCGACCGAGCTGAAGTCGCGATAATTCTGGCGGCTGAAGGCGAGCGTTCCGTACCGGGCGGCGCGCCCGACCTGATCCCGCACCGCCTGATCGACTGCGGACTGACTGCTATTGTTAGTTTCGAGCGTGCTCAGCCGTGCGGCCTGCTCGACGGCACCTGCAAGCACCGATTTGGCATACATTTGCATGCCGATGTCGAAAATGCCCATCACCAGCATCAGGAATGCCGGCATGATCAGAGCGAACTCCATCATATAGGCGCCGCGATCGTCGCGCAGCAGGCTGCGGTTGCGGGCTTTGGGTGAAGCGAAACGGGTCATTCGGAAAGCCTCAGGCGCGTGATCTGCTGGGCGATGGCCTGGAACTGGGTTCGCAGCGCGGCGTTGTTCGATGCTTGATAGGCCTTGTCGCCGCTTGCGCAGGCCCGCATGTCGGCGCTGAGCGACGTGCCGAAGCTGACCACCCAGACGGTGATGTTGCGTGACTTTGCCGCGTCGCAAGCAGCGAGGAAGCGCCGATTGTGACGCAGGGTCAGCTCGGCAGCGCTCGTCGAACCAACCCGCCCGTGATGATATTCGATGCCTTGGAAGCCGTAGATGCCGGGGTTCGGTGCCATCTGACCGTCGGTCATGAAGATGATGTGGCGGCTGATCGGCATGCCGTTGGTAGCCGTGGCATTTTCGGACGCAAACAGGCCGGTCGGCGAGATCAGCCTTGTGCCCCAGATCATGCCTACATCGTGATAGGTACCGCCGATCGCGACCAGTCCGTTGACATATGTCTGCAGCACGTCGCGATTTGCGCTGGTCAGGCGCGTCAACTTCATCGCTTGGCTGGGGCACGCGTCCCAACCGCCGGAGGAATAGTTGGTATAAGCCGGGAAGTCGGACGTTGTGACAAGATCGGTCGGTGACGGCGATTGGCTGTTGCTCGGATGGCTGGCCCGCGGATGGGCAATGGCGGGCAGAAACACACGCCAGCGCGTTGCGCTCGAGGTCGGGACGAGATCGACATCGAGATCGAAAGTGCCGGCAGGAATCGGTGCTGCATCGTCGAACGCGACGGTGTCGCGTTCCATGATGCACCCGTTCCAGCTGGCCGAGACATTCGCGCCGAAGGCGCCGCTGGCCGCAGTCACTGTCCCTCCGGTCAGCACCGGGGTCGTGTTGAAGGTGGTCATGCGGTAGGTGTACCGGAACTCGCGGGTGACCGTGGATGTCGTGGTGGACGAGCGGGTGCGTGTCCGGCGCTGTTCACGACACGCGCTCGACGACCAGATGTTCTGGAATGACGCTTCGGTCTGGGTGAGTGTTGACGTCGTCGTGGTCGTTTCCGGGTTGCTTCCGGACACCGACGTGTTTGTCGTTGCAGTGCCGTTGGTCACCGTTGTTGCGGGCGCGGGCGCGCTGGAACAATTGCTGCTGGTCCGGCCCGACACCGTGACCCCGGTGTTGGCCCAGGCCGAATAGCTGCTCCAGCTCCCGAACGTCGTGGTCGGGCCGGTGGTGCCGGTCTGGACCCAGCTGCCCGTCCGTGACGGGATACTCAAATTGGGCTCGATCCAGGTGGTATTGGCGGCATAGAGCAGGCGGCCGACATTCACGTTCGACGAATAGGGAACCACGCCGTAGCGGATGATCGAGTCACCCTGCTGCGCCGATGCGACCGTGTCGAAAAAGGACATCACCTCGGTCTTCAACGCGGTAATCTTGTTTGTGGCGTCACCCGTGTTTGTGTCGTTCATCGAGCCGGTGGTATCGAGCACGAACATGATGTCGGCGTTCGAGATTTCCAGCTTGGCGGCGCAGGTAACGACCAGGTTGAACTCGTCCTTGCCGAACATGCTCATGATGATGGTCTGGACTGTTGCCTTCGCTTCTCCGGTTACCTCGGCCGTACCGCGTTGATCGGTGTCGAAGGAGACGTTGGTGCTGTCATAAATGCCGGTCGGATAGTTGAAACTGAACATGTTGTTGGCTGCGGTGCGGGCATCGTCGCCATAGTTGCCATCCGCCATCACTTTGCGCCCGGCGAGCACGCCGGCGTCGCACGCCTGCTGCAGGCGGGATTTGGCCATATAGGCCTGGCCCAGATCGACGCCGGAACCGATGGTGGCGAAGATCGGCACGATCAGGCCGGCGGTGAGATACATGACGTTGCCGCGCTGGTCGCGCCGCAAACGCTGCAGGAAAGTTCCCTGATGTTTCATGATCCGCCTGAAGCCCCATCTTGGCCTGCCGGCAAAAGGCAGACCTGTGTCATTACGCCCCGCATAGAAGGACAGGGTTTGCAGGCAGTTGCGGGCTTTGGTAACGACCCGGTTAAGCATGATTTGGCGTGTTGACGTCATTGCATCATCGGCCACCCGCTGACATCAGGAATCGCTTTCCCATGCTGCGCCTCTCCGATCCGCTCGTCCTGCCGCTCGTTGCGCAGCCGTTGCGCGATGCGGTGCTGGCGCTGTGGTCGCTCGATGCGCGGCTGGCGGAGCAGGCCCGCGCCGGTCGCGAACCGGCCCTGCGGATGATCCGCCTGACCTGGTGGTCCGAACAGCTGATGACACTGCGGCCCGGCGCCGCGCCTGCGGAGCCGCTGCTGCGCACTGTCGCCGACCAGTTGCTGGGGGAGATTGAGCCGGCAGGGCTGGCCGCGCTCGCTGACGGCTGGATGGCCGAGGCGAGTGAGGAGCCTGATGACGGGGAGCGTGGCGCGGCCTTGTTCTCGCTGACCGCGCAGATCATGGGCGGGGGCGATGAGGCTGCCGTTGGCGCCGCTGGCCGGGGCTGGGCAATGGTCGATCGGGCACTTGTGGCGGAGCGGCCGGACTGGGCGGCCATCGCAGCCAAGTTCGATACGGTGTGGCTGCACCGTCTGCCGAGGCCGCTGGCGGCAACCACGGCGGTTGCGCGGCGTATTGCACGTTATTGCGGCGTACGTGCAGCGGGACGCGAACAATGGCTCTTGTTCCGGGTCGGCCTGCTCGGACGCTAGGCTTCACAATCGGTACGGTGCTGGTAGTATGGTGGCCTCTCGGGACATGGAGGTTCGGCATGAACAAATTCCTGTTCGGAGGATTGGCAGCCATTGCGCTGCTGACCGGCGGTTTCTTTTTGTGGCGCGGTATCAGCGCCACGCCCGATCCCGCCGCAGTAGCGATCGCGCCGCCCCCGGCGCTGCCGGAAGCAGCCGTCGATGCGCAGGGCGAACCGCCACCCGAGCCGCCGGCCGCACGGACGGCGACCCGCGAGGAGCGCCGCTTCCAGCGCTACGACCGCAATCGCGACGGCATCGTCACCCGCATCGAAATGATGGCGTCGCGGACGAACGCCTTCAAACGGCTGGATACCGACGGCAACAATCTGCTGTCGTTCGAAGAATGGGCCGTTGCGACCAGCGACCGATTTGCCGGGGCCGACGCCGATCGTTCGGGCGGGCTCAACGCTGCCGAGTTTGCGACCACGGCGCCGCGACGCGAGGCGAGGTCCCGCTGCCGGTGTTGAGAGCGCCGGGCTGAGACGTCGATGATGGCATCCGCTCAGGCGGCGCTGCGCATCCATGCGGCCAGCGCTTCGCCTGCGCGGGCGGTCATCGCCAGCTTGCGGTCGGCCTTGCGAATGCTGTCCGGCATCGGCGGGAACAGGCCGAAATTGACGTTCATCGGCTGATAGCTGTCGGCATCGGCCCCGCCGGTGATGTGGCCGAGAAGTGCGCCGAGCGCGGTTTCCGCCGGGGGCGGGGGCAGGGTGCGGCCAGCCAGTTCTGCCGCGGCAAAGCGGGCGGCGATCAGCCCGATCGCAGCGCTTTCGACATAACCTTCGCAGCCGGTGATCTGCCCAGCAAAGCGGATGTGCGGCGCGCGCTTCAGCCGCAACTGGCTGTCGAGCAGCTCGGGGGAACGGATGAAACTGTTGCGGTGCAAACCGCCCAGCCGTGCGAACTCGGCATTTTCGAGACCGGGAATGGTGCGGAACAGCCGAACCTGTTCGGCATGTTTCAGCTTGGTCTGGAAGCCGACCATGTTCCACAAGGTGCCAAGCGCATTGTCCTGCCGGAGCTGGACGACGGCATAAGGCCAGCGGCCGGTGCGGGGATTGTCGAGGCCAACGCCCTTCATCGGCCCGAAGCGCAGCGTTTCCAGCCCGCGCTCCGCCATGACTTCGATGGGCATGCAGCCATCGAAATAGGGCGTGTCCTTCTCCCACTGCTTGAACTCGGTCTTCTCGCCATCGCGCAACCCCTGCACGAAGGCATGGTACTGGTCCTTGTCCATCGGGCAGTTGATATAGTCTTTGCCGTCGCCCATCGGCCCGACCTTGTCCCAGCGACTGGCCATCCAGCAGATGTCCATGTCGATGCTGTCGCGATAGACGATCGGGGCAATGGCGTCGAAAAAGGCGAGAGCATCCTTGCCAGTGACTGCACCGATGCTTTCCGCAAGGCTCATCGCGGTGAGCGGGCCGGTTGCGACGATGGTCAAGCCTTCGCTCGGTAGCGTATCGATCCGTTCACGGACGATAGTGACATTGGGGTGCGCGGTAAGCGCAGCGGTGACCCCTGCGGAGAAATGGTCTCGATCAACCGCCAGTGCTGACCCTGCGGGCACCTTGGTCTTGTCCGCCTCGCGCATGATCAGCGATTCCAGCGCGCGCATCTCGCGATGCAGCAGTCCGACTGCATTCTTGTCGCCGTCGTCCGAACGGAAGCTGTTGGAACAGACCATCTCGGCAAGGCCATCGGTCTGGTGCGCAGGCGTCATTTCGCCCGATCCCCGCATTTCGGAGAGCCGGACACGGAACCCCGCTTGCGCCAGCTGCCACGCGGCCTCGCTGCCCGCCAAGCCGCCACCGATGATGTGGATGTGATGATTTTGGGACATGGCGCGCTCTTGGCCAATCGGGCGCGATGGGGCAAGCGTCTGCGAAAGGGGAGGCATTATGGCGCGAGCATTCTGGTGGGCGGCGATCTTGGCCGGCGTAAGCTACATGCTGCCGGTGCTGGGTGACTGGCAGGGGCCGTGGGTAACAGCTTGGAAAGGAACGTCGATCGGTCTGCTGGCGTTGTGGGCGGCGCTGCAGGCCCGCTCGAACGACGGCTGGCTGATCGCGGCGGTGCTCGCGGTCGGCGCGACCGGAGACGTGCTGCTCAACATCTATGGATTGAAGGTCGGTGCCATTGCCTTCGTCATAGGCCATCTACTGGCGATTACGCTCTATGTCCGCAACCGCCGTCCGGCACCGACAGTATCGCAGCGCGCGCTGGCCTGGCTGTTGCCGCCAGCGGTGGTGCTGATCGCTTGGTCCATCACAGCACCGCACCCCGATTGGCCTATTGCCGCCGCCTATGTTGCCATTGCTGCCATCATGGCGGCAACCGCATGGCTCAGCCGCTTCCCCCGCTACCGCACCGGCATCGGCGCGCTCCTGTTCGTGGTCAGCGATCTGGCGATTTTTGCCGGGCAGGCGGAGCTGCTGCCCGTAGAGCTGAGGCGTCTGTCGGTGTGGCCGCTCTATTTCGGCGGGCAGGCGCTGATCGCCTGGGGTGTGGTGCGGACGTTGACGGCGGACGCCAGCGTGCCATCGCCCACGCCACAGGCCTGATCCGGGGCCTGGAGCCCCAAGTGATGCGAGGTGGCTAGCGGCTGAGAATCAGCGCTCTGGCGGTGACGGCGCAGGTGACATTGCGGGACTCTGCCATTGTGCGGCCAACAGCGCTGCTTCCTCTTCCTGGCTGACCGTCCGAGCCCCCAGACGTGCGCGCGCGGCCGCCAGCGTGCCATCGCTGTCGCGCATGTCGGAGCGCGCCTCGCTCGCCCACTCACCGTCGCGGCGGCAGACGATGCCGGTGCCTTCTATGCTGCCGGAAAGACTGTAGCTGCGGCACCAGCGGTTGTCCGCGGCGCGAAAGCTGCTGATGGGGGTGGAGGTCAGTCGGCCCGGCAGGGGCTGCGATTGGCCGCTTGGCGTGCGATCCATCACCGTCTGGAATTCGGTGGATTCGATGAAATTTCCCTTTGGGCCACGCGGGGCGAGGCCGATGACCACTGCGATCGCGACGAAAGCGGTGATTATGGCCGGGCCGATCCAGCGGCGGGGGGAGGGGGCGGTTTCCATTCGCCGTCTATGCGATGCACCGCAATAGAAAGCCAGCCTAGTGCGCTGATTGCGCCTTATGTCCGCAGGCTCGAGCTTGTCGAAGGGCGCTTCGATGCGACGAGAAACGCCCTTCGACAAGCTCAGGGCTTCGGGTTCAAGCCGGACCCCTCATGGCTGCTTCCACCTCATGCAGCTTGTCCTTGCCGAACCACAATTCGCCGTCGACCATGAAGCTGGGGATGCCGAAGGCGCCCTTAGCATGGGCATCGTCGGTATTGGCGACGAGCCGCGCCTTGATCTCGGGCTCCTGCGCGCGGGCGAGCAGCACGTCGGCAGGCAAGCCGGCCTCGGCGATGGTGGCGGCGAGCACGTCGATGTCGTCGAGCTTGCGCGGGTCTTCCCACATGTAATGGAACATCGCCTCGGTATAGGCCGGCAACAACCCCTCGGCCTCTGCGGCGACGGCCGTGCGCATCAGCGCCAGCGTCATGACCGGGAAATGGGGGTTCATGCGGAATGCTGTCAGGCCATGCCGCGCGATGAAGCGCTCCATCTCCCGCCGCTCATAGGCCAGCTTGTTGGGGATGCCGGCGAAGGCGATCATTGGCGCCTGGTTACCGGTCAGCTTGAACAAGCCGCCAAGCAGGGTCGGCACATAGTGAAAGCGCGCGCCGGTCCGCGCCTCGATCCCCGGTATGACGCGGTGAGCGAGATAGGCATTGGGGCTGGCGAAATCGAACCAGAAGGTTGCATCGGTCATGGCTGGTCTCCTTACCAAGTCTCTCCATAGGGTCGCAGATCGAGCTCATGCGTCCAGGCATCGCGTGGCTGGTTGTGCAACATCCAATAGGTATCGGCGATGGAGGAGGGGTTCATCAGCCGGTCGGGTGGCAGATCGTCCCCCGCACCGATGCGTGCACGCACCCACGCAGTGTCGACGCCCGAATCCACGACCAGATGGGCAACATGGATCCCCTGCGGGCCGAGTTCGCGCGCCATCGCCTGCGCAGTGGCGCGCAGCCCTGCCTTGGCCGAGGCAAAAGCGGCATAGCCCTTGCCGCCGCGAACGCTCGCGGTGGCGCCAGTGAAGAAGATCGAGCCCTTGCCGCGCGGCAGCATCAGCCGCGCAGCCTCGCGTCCGCTGAGGAAGCCGGCGTAACAGGCCATTTCCCAGACCTTGCGGAACACCCTCTCCGTGGTGTCGAGCAGCGGGAAGTTCACATTGGCACCGACGTTGAAGATGCACAGGTCCAGCGGTGCATCCGCCTCGGCGGCAGCCAGAAAGGTGCCGATTTCGGCCTCGCTGCGGGCATCGAGCGTATGGCCGGTGAAACTGCCGCCGGCGGCGCCGATCTCGGCCGCCAGCGACCCCAGCTTCTCGCCACCGCGCCGCCCGCCATGCACCTTGTAGCCTTCGGCCGCAAACCGGCGCGCAATCGCCGCACCGATGAAGTCGCCCGCACCAATAATGGCGACGCTGGCATTGCGCTGTTCCATCCGAGTCTCCGGTCAGTCTAGTTTCAAGACTAATGAGTCTTGAAAAGGAACTGAGTCAATGGCAAATGCGCTGCGATGAAATGGAAGGAACTCTCCTCGGAACGATGCTCGCTCGCCCGGGCGCTCGCGGTGGTAGGCGACCGCTGGACGCTGCTGGTGCTGCGCGAGGCATTCCTCAAGGTGCGCCGGTTCGAGGACTTCCAGTCGCGGCTCTCCATCGCCCGCCGTGTGTTGACCGAGCGGCTGGCAAGCCTGGTCGCCGATGGCGTGCTGGAAAAAGTCGCCTACCAGCAGCGTCCGCTGCGCCATGAGTATCGGCTGACCGAGAAAGGCCTGGCGCTGTACCCAGTCATTCTGAGCCTGGTACATTGGGGCGATGCGCACCTCGGCGACACCGACGGGCCGCCGGTGATCCATCGCCACAAGGCATGCGGCCATGACTTCAGCTCGGTGCTCACCTGTTCCGAATGCGGCGAAGCGCTCGACGCGCGCGATGTCGAGGCGCGCGTCGCCTGACGGCCCGGGTCAGATGTTGATACTGGTCGGTATCAGGCTGGGCTGAAGATAGGGGTAGGGCCACATCCGCTCGCTGTTGCGCTCGATGATACGGGCTTCAACTTCGGCTAACGTCTGCTGGAAGCGCGGCAGCGCGCAGCCCGTCCCGATGATTTGGGGATCCTGGAACCAGGGTTTGTAGGGATAATCATTGCTGCGATAGTCGCCGAGCGGACGGTAGTGGAGTGAACCCAGCAGCACCAGCACGTTGAGTTGCTCAAGCGCGAGGCTGAGCGGCGGCATTTGGCCCAGCCACTGCGTCTTGGCGTGGCCGGCCTGGCTGGTTGGCGCCGGGGCCCATCCCGCCCCGGTCACCGCCGGCGCGAAGGCCATGATATCCTTCTGCGGGAAGTTGACGGCGGCATGCTGCGCGCTGGCGGTAAAGATGATCATCGTGCACGCATCGACCAGCGCTGCACGGGTGGCGATGGGGCCGAAACCCTTGAGCTTGCCTTCGGTTTCTATGCAGGTCGTCCACGCCGCCAGTTCGGTGTCGGCAACAACGGCGTCGTCGTCCGCATAATAGATGTGCACATATTGCTGTGCCCATTGGTTGATGGCGTTCCACACCAGCAGCGCGTCGTCGCGGTAGGGGTAATCGGGCAGCGCAGCGGCATCGGCGACGTTGCGGGCGACCAGATTGGCGGGAAGGCAATGGCTGGCGAAATCGAAATCCAGCCGCGCACCGCTCGCCGCAAGCTGGCTAGAGGTAATGGTGCCACCGAAAATATGGTCGATCGGGCCACCCTGCTTGATCAGCGAGGTGGCCGCTTGGTCGTTGATGAACAAGGTGCCTTCGCAATGCGGCACCAGCAGCGCCCAGATCGGGTGCTGCGTCGCCAGATGGCGGTGCGTCGCGACAGTTACTGCCTCGATCACCAGATGGGTGCGGGCGAGATGCGCGAAGAGCTCGTGATAATTGCCGTCTGCGACCTGCACGATCAGCTTGGCCATTTCCCAGCCCCATGCCGCATCGGCGGAAACGGACGGCAAGAAGATCGGGTCGGTCGAAGGATCCTGTCCGCACTGGATCGCAACAGGCACAAGGGAGGCACCGCCCGGCGGCACCGCGAACAGCGCCATTGGCTGCCAGATATATTTGGGCATGCCGTCCCATTCGCCATCGACCAGCACCGAGAGCGGCGCATAGTCGCACAGGTAAATCCGGTTTTCGGCGAGCGCCGCGTCGAGCGTGTCGCCATTGACCACCGCCGCATAGTCAGAGTCGCTGAGCGGGAAATTCGCGGGCAGGGTGGAAATGCCTTCGATCAGCACACTGTTGGGCCCGGCGACACGCAGACGGGCAAAGGTCGCATCGTCGACAAAGGTCCAGGCGATGGCCGGCAGGGGCAGCGTGGCGAACAGGCCGCGGTAATCGTCGAGCGTCGCGCCCATGTTGGCGCTGGCGCCGATCGCGCGTCGCTCCTCGTCGCTCATCGTGACCATGTCCTTGAGCTCGCAGGCATGACCGCGGGCGCGGGCGACATCGACCGCCGCTGCCGCTTCGTCGGCCACGGCGACGAGATCGCCAATCAGGCCCGGCTTGGCCGCAGCGATGTGCGGGGCGTGGCGGGCGGCCATTGCCGCCAGATCGGCCTCGATCGCATCGCAGCGTGCATGCTGCGCGGCGATGGTGGCCGGCGTCGTCGCGAGGTCGCCCTTGAGGCTGCTGTCCAATTTGACCGAAAGCTGGTTGCGGGCAAGGCCGAGCAGGATGCCACCGAGCTTCAGAAACCACTCCAGCGTCGGTTCGTCGGCCGTCGGGACAGCGGTGACGGCCGGCACATCGGGCAGCGTCGGGATCGCGTCGGTCCAGACGTAGATCTGCTGCGAGGAGGCGAGCTGCGCCTGACGAGCGGCTTGCTGCTGCGGGGTGTCGTTCTGCGGCAGGCTGGGGTGGATGGGCGCTCTGGTCATCGCTCGGCTCCTGTATCGATAGGATGCAAAACGGATACAGAGAGCAGGTTAATGTCATGATAACCGTCTTGTTGTCGGAAAATTTGCTGAATAACCCGCTATTTACTTGTTTCGGATAGTCCCGGCCCATGACCGGGACCATATCGACACTCCGCACCGCTCTCTATCCGCCGGTGCCCGTGGAAATTCGCGACGAATTTCTCCGGCTGACCGCGTCGCGAATGCAGCATCAGTCCCGCTTGTTGTTTCTCACCCTGTTCCTGACGACACCGACAGCGGCCTATGCCGCCAGCGACGGCGCGCCGCTGTGGGTGCGCATCGGGCTGCCCTTGGCGATGGCGATTGCCTGTTTCGCCGGCTATCTGTCCCTGCGCCGCGAACTTCATGTCGCCACCAGCACGCGGCGTGCCGCGCACCTCATCAAGGAGTCTACCTGGGTGTCGAGCCTGCTGGCTTGCGTCTGCTCGGGCTGGGCGGTGATGAGCTGGCTGGGTGCTCCGCATGGCGAGGGCATATATTATGCGATGATCATGACACTGGGCTCGCTGGCGACCGGCTATTGCCTGGCCAGCGTGCGCGTGGCGGCGCTCGCCAACCTCGCCATCGGCATCATTCCGGTGACCGGGCTGCTGCTGACCTCGGGCGACCGCATGGATCTGGCGGCGGGCACCAGCCTGCTGGTGGCGACAGCCTTCCTGATGCGGATGATCGTGCAGCAACATGGGCAGCTGGTCGATCTGCTGCTGCTGCAACGGCAGATGCGGATATTGTCCGAAACCGATCCGCTCACCGGACTGCTCAACCGCCGCGGGCTCGACGAGCGGCTGGCGGCCTTGGTCGGCAAGCGCAATCCGGAGAGTTTCTGCGTTGCCCTCCTCGATCTCGACGGGTTCAAGCCGATCAACGATTGCTACGGGCACGGTGTCGGTGACTTGCTGCTCAAGGATGTCGCGCAGCGGCTAAGCGCAGCGGCCGGCGACGATGCCGTGGTCGCGCGGCTGGGCGGGGACGAATTCGCCATCCTGCTGCCGCCATCCTCCGCGCTGACGGCCGAGGCTGTCGGCGGACACATGCTCAGCGCCCTGGCGCGACCGGCGATAATCGCCGGGCACAGCATCGCGATTGGCGCCAGCGTCGGCGTGGCGCGCTGGCCGCACGATGGTGAGAGTATCGACGCGCTGTTCGCCGCTGCCGACCGGGCGCTCTACGATGCCAAGGCGCTGGCCCGTACTGGTGCTTCGTCAAAGGATCGGGTGGTTTTCGGCCAGGGGCTAGGCGCCAAGGCGGCCTGACAGAGGGTTGTTCGGTTTTTCTGCGCCCCCAGCGCGGATGACGGCCGATTGACTTCACTCCGATGCGCGCCGATCCTCGGTCCAGGGGAGACACATGGCCGACACACTATCCGATGCGGTGTTGATGGAGGCCAGCCTGGTGGCCGTGGCCGATGCGGTCGAAGCGGGTGCCCCTGATGATCTTCGCCTGGTCCTGTTCGACCGTTTCTTCGCCGCCTTTCCTGGTCGCCGGCCGACATTCTACAATCTCGATGCCGCCGGGCCGCGGATGGCCGATGAGACCGTGCAGATGATGTTCGGTCTCGCCGCCGGTGAGAGCTGGGTGCAGGGGTTGGTCAACGAGCTGACCTTTACCCATCGCCAATATGGCCCGTTGCCTGCCGAAGAATATGACGCCTGGATCGATCTGACGGTCGACGTGCTCCGCGACACAGCGGGTGCGGCGTGGACCGATGCGACCGATGCGGCTTGGCGCCGCGCGGCGGAGCGTCTCAGGGCAATGGTGGCCGAGGCACGGGTCGGCTGGGTCGCCGCAATGGCTCCGACTTAGCCCGCCCAGGCTGCGATCGTCGTGCGGTGCAGCAGCCGGTCATGGCCTTCATAACCGCCGGCCGCGCGGTGCAGCACGGAGCGGTTGTCCCACATCACCAGCATGTCCGGTTCCCAGCGGTGGCGATAGACGAAGCGCTCGTCGCCCTGCCACGTCTGCAGCTCCATCAGCAGCGGCAACGCCTCTGTGTCGGCCATGCCTTCGATGCCGATGATATAGCCCAGCGTCGAGTAGAAGCCGCGCCGCCCGGTTTCTGGATGCGCCGGTGCCAGCGGGTGCGTCTGCGTTGCCAGCGCTGCCTCGCTGGGGCGGATGTCCATGCTCCGCCCCTTGGCCTGGTCGCCAACGCCATAGCTGCCGTCCGGCGCGTAGGGCAGTCGGGCGGAGTGGATGGCGATCAGATCGGCCAGCCGGGCCTTGCGCGCCTCCGGCAGCGCCTCCCACGCGGCATGCTGGTTGGCGAACAGCGTATCCCCGCCATGCGGCGGAATGGTCACGGCGCGCAGGCAGGTGCCGGCCGGCGGATGCGCCTGGAAGCTCCAGTCGGCATGCCAGTTTTCGGCGAAGATCGGCGTGGTCTCGTCTGCGTTGCGACGCACGGCGGCGATATGCTTGCGGCCCGGTATCGGCGCGAAGAACGGATCGTCACCGAATCCGCCCATTGCCAGCGTCAGGGCTTCCAGATCATCGTCGCCTATCTCCTGCCCGGGAAAGGACAGGACATGATGCTCGAGCCACGCAGCCCGGATCTCGGCGATCACATCGGGGTCAAGCGGTCGGGTCAGGTCGACACCAGTTACGGTCGCGCCGCAAGCCTGGCCGCTGGGGGATAGTGTCAGCGTCATCGGGTGAGAGTGCGGGCTCTTGGCGGTATTCGTCAAGTCGTCCGACGCGAGCCAAGGCCGGTGCTTCACCTGGAGCGCCATCGGCCCCTGACGCTGGCCGTCAGCCCGTCCGCTGTCCCACCACCGCAGCCATCGGCAATGGCGCATAGAGGTGCGGAAACAGTGCGCCGCCGCGCGACACTTCCCACTTCAGCTCGTCCCCGAACAGCGACAGGTCGATTTCGGCTATGGTCAGATTAACCTGGTCCGCGAAGTGCTTGGCCAAGGTTCCTGCCAACTGGTCTGAGGTAGACATGTGGATGTACCCATCGGCGATGTCGACCGGCGCGCCGTGAAACAGGCCATCGCGCTGGAAGCGGGCCCATTGCTCGGCAGTCAGGATTTTGAACGCGGTCGCGGGATGGGGCATGACGTCACTCACCTTGGTCGGGGATCGAACCGGGCCGAGCCGAAACGGCAGAGGGCTGGCAGCCCCGGGCTTGGACCGGGGCACGCCCGTCAATCCTCGGCTGCGGCCGAACCCTCGTCGTCCGTGCTGCCATCGTCCGTACCATCATCGCCGATCTTTGCGGCGCTGACGACATGCTCGTCATCGGCAACATTGAACAGCCGCACGCCGGCCGTGCCTCGACCGATAACGCGCAGCGTGTTGAGACCGAGCCGGATCAGCTTGGCCTGATCGGTCACCAGCATCAGCTGATCGGACTGGACAGCGGGGAAGCTTGCCACCACCGGGCCGTTGCGTGCGATATTGTCGATGTTGGTGATGCCTTGGCCACCACGCCCGGTGCGGCGATACTCATAGGCAGAGCTCAGCTTGCCATAGCCATTGGCGCAGACCGTCAGGATGAACTGTTCGCGCGCAGCCAGATCGGCGATGCGCTCGGCGGGCAGCGTCGGTTCGCCTTCGCGTTCGCCCTTCCACGGCGCGTGGCGCAGATAGGCCTCGCGTTCCTCGGGGGTCGCACCGCTGCGATGCAGGATCGACAGTGAAATCACCGCATCGCCCGGCTTGAGCGTCATGCCGCGCACGCCGGTCGAGTTCCTGCTCTGGAATTCGCGGACATCTTCGCTGGGGAACCGGATCGCCTTGCCGTCGCGGCTGGCCAGCAGCACATCGTCGCCTTCGGACAGCAGTGCCACGCCGATCAACGCGTCATCGGCGTCCTCGCCCTCGAACTTCATGGCGATCTTGCCGGCGGTGGGGACGTTGGTGAAGGCGTCCATGCTGTTGCGCCGCACCGATCCCTTGGCGGTGGCGAACATCACGTGGAGCGCACCCCACTCGTCCTCGTCCTCGGGCAGCGGCAGCACGGTCGAGATGGTCTCGCCATCGGCCAGTGGCAGCAGATTGATCATCGGGCGGCCGCGGGTGGCGGGGCCGCCTTCGGGCAGACGCCATACCTTGAGGCGATAGACGCGACCGAGGGTCGAGAAGAACAGCACCGGGGTGTGGGTCGAAGTGACGAAGAGGTTGGTGACGACATCCTCGTCCTTGGTCGCCATGCCGGCGCGGCCCTTGCCGCCACGACGCTGCGCACGGAAGGTGTCGAGCGGCGTGCGCTTGATGTAGCCATCGAGCGTGACGGTGACGACCATCTCTTCGCGCTCGATCAGATCCTCATCATCGATGCCATCGGCGGCGGCGACAACCTCGCTTCGGCGCGGGCTGGGATAAGCCGCCTTCACCGCTTCCAGCTCCTCGCGCATCAGCGCGTAGAGCACGGCGCGGTCGCCGAGGATGGCGAGCAGCTCTTCGATCACGGTGGCGAGCTTCCGGAGCTCGTCGCCGATCTCGTCCCGGCCAAGCGCGGTCAGACGATGCAGCCGCAAGTCGAGGATGGCGCGGACTTGTGCGTCCGACAGGCGATAGCCTTCGCCAGGGACGCTGCTTTCCACCGCCTCGACCAGCGCGATATAGGGCGCAATCTCCGCCACCGGCCATTCGCGGGCGAGCAGGGCGGCGCGCGCCTCGGCGGCATTGGCGCTGCCACGGATGATGCGCACCACTTCGTCGAGATTGGTGACCGCGACCACCAGGCCGAGCAAGATGTGCGCGCGGTCGCGTGCCTTGGCCAGCTCGAACTTGGTGCGGCGGGTGATCACCTGCTCGCGGAAGGCGATGAAGCTGGTGATGATGTCCCTGAGACCGAGGATTTCCGGCCGGCCGCTGCGGATGGCAAGCATGTTGGCCGGGAAACTCGACTGGGCCGGGGTGTAGCGCCACAGCTGGTTGAGCACGACTTCGGGGCTGGCATCGCGCTTCAGATCGATGACAATGCGCACGCCTTCGCGGTTCGATTCATCGCGGATGTCGCTGATGCCTTCGATCCGCTTGTCCTTGGCGGCTTCGGCGATCTTTTCGACCAGCCCGGCCTTGCCGACCTGGAAGGGAATGGCGGTCAGCACGATCGATTGCCGGTCGCCGCGCCCGGTCTCGATCTTGTGGCGGCTGCGCATCATGATCGAGCCGCGGCCGGTGTGATAGGCCGCGCGTGCGCCGCCCTGGCCGAGGATCAGCGGCCCGGTGGGAAAATCGGGGGCAGGGACGATCTCGATCAGCTCGTCGGTGGTGATCGCCGGATTGTCGATGGTGGCGATACAGGCGTTGATCACCTCGCCCAGATTGTGCGGCGGAATGTTGGTCGCCATGCCGACCGCGATACCGCCAGCGCCATTGACCAAAATGTTGGGAAAGCGAGCCGGCAGGACGGTCGGCTCTTCTTCCGAGCCGTCATAGTTGGGCTGGAAATCGACTGTGTCCTTGTCGATATCGTCGAGCAGATAATTGGCGACCTTGGCCAGCCGCGCCTCGGTGTACCGCATCGCCGCCGGGGCATCGGGGTCCATCGAGCCGAAATTGCCCTGACCGTCGATAAGCGGAACGCTCATCGCCCAATCCTGGGTCATGCGTGCCATGGCATCGTAGATCGAGCTGTCGCCATGGGGGTGATATTTACCCATGACGTCACCGACGAGGCGCGCCGACTTGCGGTAGGGGCGGCCGGCGACATAGCCGCCTTCCTGCGCGGCATAAAGGATGCGGCGGTGCACGGGTTTCAGCCCGTCCCGCACATCGGGCAGCGCGCGCGAAACGATGACGGACATCGCATAGTCGAGGTAGCTCGACTTCATTTCATCGACGATGTTGATGGGGGCGATGTGCGACGGCGGGGTCGCCGACGGGTCTTGGGGCGACTCGTTTTCGGTGGTCAATTTTCTGCTTTCGTTGGCCTAAGCGTCTTGGGGTTACGACCTAGCGCCGCTGTAACAAAAATGCCAGCAAAAGCAGGTCCGTCAGGCAGCGATTTCCTGCCCCTGCCAGTCGAAAATGCGCCCGCTCTCGGCTGGCGTGAGCCGATCGAGCACCGCCAGCAGCGCAGCGGCGGATTCGTCTGGACTGAGCAGCGGCTTTGCTCCGCCCGATCGCGCAAAAGGCGCGCTGAGCGGTGTTGCCACCGTGCCGGGGTGGAGCGCCACCAGCACGCCCAGCTTGTGACTGCGCGCCCATTCGACGGCCGCAGTACGGACGATCTGGTGCAGCGCCGCCTTGCTCGCGCGATAGCCGTACCAGCCCCCCAGCCGGTTGTCGGAGATACTGCCGACCCGCGCCCCGAGCGCGGCCACCCGCACGGGGCGATCGCGGGGGAGACGGGGGAGAATCTGTGCCAGCAGTAGCGCCGGGCCGATGCTGTTGACGGCGAACTGGCGGGCGAGCCAGTCACTGTCGAGCTCTCGCAGCGCCTTTTCAGGCCCGCGCTTACCGTCATGGAGCAGACCGGTAGCAATGATCGCACTTGTCACCGGTGGGCCAGACAGTGCCGCCTCCGCGGCTGCAGCAATGCTTGCGGGGTTGGTGAGATCGCAGGCAATCGGGCCGCGGCGGGCCAGCCGATGGACGGTTCCATAGCCCTGCACGGTCAACCGGTCTGCCAAAGCAGCCCCGATGCCGCCGCTGGCGCCGACGACGAGCGCCGCTTCTCCCGAACGATCCTGCATGATGGTCATGCCCGCCGATGTCGGCGAGCGCAGTGGTGAAGACAAGCCCCCCATGCTATCGATGGCTTCATGACGCTGATTGCACTGGCTGCGGCCCAGACGCTGGCCGACGATGTCGATGCTTGGGGGATGCCGCGCCTGAGGGCCTTGCTGCCGATGGCGGGGATGACCGTGATCGAGCAGCAGGCCGAGTCGGCGCGCCGGGCCGGGGCAGAGCGGATGCTGCTGCTGGTCGACGGTGTTCCTTCCGCGCTGGCCGAGGTCTGCGACCGCATCCGGGCACGCGGACTGCCGGTCGAGCTTGTCCGGGACGGCAGCGATGTGGTGCGGACGGCGGGGGAGGCCAGCCGGCTGCTGCTGGTGGGAGACGCCATCATCGCATCGGCCACCGCATGGCGCTCCATCGCTGCAGCACGGTCACCGATATTGCTGGTAACCGATGATAGCAGTAGCACCCAAGTGCTTGAACGTATTGACGCGGAGACACGGTGGGCAGGGCTGGCATTGCTCGACAATCGCAGCGTTGGCGAACTGGCCAACTGCCCGGACGACTGGGATCCACAGCTGTTCATGTTCCGCGCCGCCGTGCAATCCGGGGTCGACCGGCTCGACTGGGACGAGAGCCAGTTCGTCAGCGGAGACATGGCGGTTGCCACCAGCGGCAGCGCGATCGCGGCGCTGGAACAGCGGGCGATGGCGCAGGCCGATGTCCGCGAGCCGGGGCTCGGCCGCCGCTGGTTGATGGGGCCTCTGGTCCGTCTGTGCGCGGCGCCACTGCTGGCGCGACAGGGCAGCGGCAAGGCCGCGCGGCTCGTCAGCCTGGCATCGGCTTTCGCCGCCGGCGGACTTGTGATGGCTGGTCAGTTGCTGCCCGGTGTCGCGCTCGGCACGGTGGCTATGCTGGCCCATGTTGCCGGAGATTTCGTTGCGCGATTCCGTCCTGAGGCCACGTTCTGGAAACGGCTGGCCGGGTTCGGCCTTGCCGTCCAGATCGTCGTGCTGATCCTCGCCGAGCGCGGTTCGAGCTGGGGCAGCCTGCAGCAAGTGTTGGGGGATGGCGGGTTCACGCTGGCTATTCTGGCGATGGTGACGGAAGGCCAGCGGCTGCGGTGGCCGCATCCGCTGCTCGATCTTGCAGCCATCTGGCCGCTGTATCTGCTCTGCGGTGCGCTGCTCGGCCCATCGCTCGCCGTTCCCGCGATTGCGCTCCCCGTTATGGCACTGTTCTGGCACGGCATCTGGAAGGACTGCCGGGCGGACACCGGCAACGCGGTTTAGCTGCCATTAACATCGTTCGGCTACCACGGCTCCAATGACACTGATTGTGCCTTGCCGCCTGACCGGGCCGGTGCACCGCCTCGTCTGTCCCTCGGGTGACGGGCGATGATCGCGGCCGTGCGCGCACGCGTCTCCGGCGAAGGGTTGCTGCTGTCGGCCGATGCAGAGCTGTTGTCGCTGCAGGAATCGGCGGGTGGTCGGCTGGGCGGACCGTTGCTGCTGCCAGCATTGGCGCGGCTTGCCGTGCTCGCGCACCGGCTCGCGACCCCGATCGAGCGACCGGTGGTGATGGGTGACGATCAGCGCGAGATCCGCGCGCATGGCCGTTTCCTGCCCGAAGGATCGACGGTGCGGATCGAGCTGGTCGAATGGGATGTCATCGCCGCCCCGCGCAGCGTCGGTCCGGACAGCGAGTCGCCCCCGCAGCCGCTGCCGCGCCGCGTCGTGCCGCCGGGCGTCATCCGCTGGGCCTGCGACGTGCGGTTGCGGCTGGTGCAGGTGGATGCCGATTCGGCCTGGCAGCTTGGCGATGCCGACTGGCTCGGCCAACCGATGTCGCGGCTGTTCCATCTGACGCCGGATAGCGACGGGCAGTTTCCGATACTGGGCGCGCTCGCGGCGCAAGGGCGGTTCGCGGGGCAGGGCGCCCGGCTCGCACATGGCGTCGCCGAGGGCACGATCCTGGCGCTGGCCGCTGAGCCGCTGATCGACGGCGAGCAATTCACCGGATTTTTCGGACGCGCAGAGCCGATCGGCTTCGGCCATCTTCCCGACGATGTGGCCATTGCGTCGGGCCGGACGGCGGATGGGGATGGCATGGTGCTGGGTTCGGCCGACATGCGCAGCTTTGCCTTGCGCATCGACGGTGCGATGCGGCGGCCACTCGGCCGAATCATCGCCAATGCCGAGACCATCGCTGGCCAGTTGCAGGGCCCGATCCGCGCCGACTATGCGCGTTACGCCTCGGACATCGCGCTTGCCGGCCGACATCTGCTCGACCTGGTCGACGATCTTGCCGACCTGCAGGCGGTCGACCGGGCCAATTTCTCGGTCGCCGCAGAGGCGGTCGATCTCGCCGATGTCGCGCGCCGCGCCGCCGGTCTGCTGGCGATGAAGGCCCAGGAACGCGGCATGCGCATCGATGCGCCGCGGCTCGACGAGCAGGCGCCGGCGACAGGCGAATTCCGCCGCGTGCTGCAGATCCTGCTCAACCTGATCGGCAATGCCATTCGCTACGGCCCGGAAGGTGGCCATATCTGGGTGCGGGTCGAGGACGAGGATGGCGAATGGGTCAGCGTGACCGTTGCCGACCAGGGACCCGGAATTTCACTGGAAGACCAGCTGCGGCTGTTCGGCAAGTTCGAGCGGCTCGGGCGCACCGATGGCGGTGGCAGCGGCCTTGGCCTCTACATCTCGCAGAAGCTGGCGCTGGCGATGGGCGGCGACATCCTTGTCGACAGCGCGCCGGGGCAGGGCGCCCGCTTCACCCTGCGGATGCCCCGCCGCGGCTGACCCGATGCGGCAGCAAGCGGCGTTCAACGATCGCCGACGCCGCGCCCCACCGGCCCACGCCATTGCGCCATGTCCACTTCGTCGCGCACCCGGTAGAGCAGGCCACCGGCGCGGCTGCGGAACAGCGTTTCCATTTCGGACCGCGTGAAGGGCCGTGAGCCCAAGCGCCCGAACACGGCGATCTGCCCGCCGGTCTCATCGACAGCGCGGTCACGATCGAGGCCCTTGGCCATGGCAATTGCAGGCGTCGGCGTGCTGGCAAAGGCGATCAGCTCAGGTCTGGGGGCCGGGCTGAAGCCGTAGAAGTTGGGCTGGCTCGCCGGGCTGGTGAGCTGCAGCACCTTCATGCCGTTGCGGCCATCGGCGACATAGGCAAACAGGCTGGCGTTGGTCGACGCGACGGTGACGTCGCGCGCATCGCTAAGCGCTCCGTCTGCGGTGTAGCGCATATATTCGCGCGGCGCCCTTGGCCGGGTGACGTTGACGATGACTAGACCCTGATCGCGTGCCGCAATGTAGAGATAGGTGCGCGCGATGTAGAGCCGCTCGGCCGAAGGCAGGGCGATCGCCCCCTCTGGGACCGCCACCGGCGTCGCCATGTTGGTGACATCGAACAGTTTCACGCCTTCGCTGTCGGTTACCCAAAGATAGCGGAACTGGATGGCACTGGCCTTGGCACCCGTCAGCGGCAGCACGGCACTGAGGCGCGGCTCGAGGGGATTGTCGAGGTCGACCACCACCAGCCCACGGTCTGCCGCGATATAGGCGAAATGGCCGGCCAGCGTGACGTGACGGGCACCGGCCAGCACATTGTCCGGGTTCCAGGTCACGGCGCGGTCGATATCGTTGTTGCGCAGCTCGCCATCGGCAAAGGTGTTGACGTTGACGAGGATCAGACCTTCCTCGCTGTCGGTCACCACCGCATAATTGTAGATCGGATGGAAGGGCTGTTCCTGGTTGATCTCGCGCATCACCTCGGTGTTGCGGGCGGGATTGATCGGCTGGTTGGTGGGCAGCGCCATGCAGGTGGCGTTGCGGCTACGCACGCGCATGTCATGGCCGAGCGGCGAGAAGGGCGCGGTGATGATCCGTTCCGAATAGCCCTTGTTGCCGATCTGGGCGATGTCATAGACGGCGAACCCGCCGCGCCCTTCCGCCACAAACATATATTCGCCGCGGTTCTGCAGGCAGCCGACCGCACCGCGCGTGCCCTGCACGACATTGGCGAATTCTTCCTGCCCGCGCGCTTCGCCCGACAGATCGCCGTCAATGGCAGGGCCACGGCGCCAGTTGATCAGCTGGCGGCCGTTGCGCTCGACATGCAGGCGATAGAAGTCGGGATAGGCATAGCGGTGCAGGTAGCTGCCGATCACGGCCTGCGGTTCCTCCCATTCGGTGACACGGGTCGCCTGGAAGCCGCCTTCGAGGCCCGACCAGTTGTTGAGCCCCATGAAGTTCACATAGTTGGTACCGAGCAGCAGCAGCTGCGACATGATGGCATTATTGTCTTCCTCGGCCGACAGGTGGCAATCGGTGCAGGTCTTGGTCTCGTTGGTGCGGACCGTGTGCGGGAAGTGCGGCGCGAAAGCCTGGCTGGAGAAGCCGATGGCGCTGACCGGCGGCTGCTGCACATAGATGCGTTCGCGGTTGATGTTGGTGGAAGACAGGATCAGCGCCGAGGATGAGCGCACAGGGGCGATGATGTTGCCCTTGGTGGTCTGGTGTCGGCCGAGCTGGAACATGTCATCGCGCGCTACCTGCGGGTTGTAGGTAGCAAAATTGCGGGTCGTCTCCCCGTCGAAATGATGTTCCTGCGTCATCCAGTTGGCTTCGATGGGCAGATGGCAGCCGCCGCAGCTCGTCGTCCAGCTGAGGTGGCAGGTGAAGCAGGTCATGGTGTCGTCACCATGCGCGCGGTCTTCCGGCGCGACGCCTTCGCCCCATGGCAGATTGCCGTCCTCGTCGACCCGGCCCATCAGCTTGGCGCGGGCGGCGCGCGGGTTGAAGTGGATGTTGCCGCGCTGGACGCTGTCGCGCACCAGGCTGACTTCCCATTCCAGGTTGGGATCGGAGATGGCGCGCTGGATCAGCACGCGCTGGCCGCCCCGCTCGACCCATTCGAAGCGGCGCTTGCCGTCCGGGTTGCGCAGCAGCGCGAGATTGGTGCCGGTGGGCGGCGCCGCCGGGCCCGAGGTCAGCAGCGTCGGATAGGCGTCCGCCGTGCCATGGCAATCCTTGCAGCCAATTTCGATGGCGTTGGCGACTTCACCATAGATGAAGCCATTGCCGTGGCTGTCCTGCGCAAAATGGCAGTCGGCGCATTGCAGCCCGCGTTCGGCGTGGATGTCCATCATGTGGACGGTCCGGCCGGGGTTGGTGCCGGGCTGGACGAACTCGGGCTCGCCTTCGCGCCGCCAGCGCTCGGGATCGTCGGGCGAGACGATATTGTCGGTTTCGGTGCCATAGGTCGCCATGCGGCCCTCGGCATCCAGCAGATTGCCTTCGCGGTCCCGCTTGAGGATGGCGCGGAAATTCCAGCCATGGCCGTGATAGTCGGCGAACTGCGTGTCGCGCAGCTGACCGTTGAGACTGTAGACGTCACGCAGGAATTCGACATCGCCCCACAGGCCGCGCGCTGCGGCCGCTTCGGGATTGCGATCGTTGATTGCGCGCACCTGCGATGCAGTCGGATAATGCTGGCTGCGGTAGATGCGCTGATAATCCTCGTCGCTCATCCCGGCCGGACGTGGAGCGGTGTTCTCCGGCCCGGGCCACATGGCGGGCGCATCGGATTCATAATCCCACATCGTGTAGCCGAGGTAACTGTTCAGGAAGATGTTGGGCTGGTGCATGTGGCAGTTCATGCACTGGGCGGTGGGAATGGCGCGGGTGAAGGCGTGGCGGATCGGGTGGCCACGCTCGCGCTCGGCCGGGGCACCCGCCGGGATCAAGGCGCCGTGGTCCGAATCCGACGGCGCATGCGCCTGTACATCGGCAAGCGAGGGCGGCGCGGGGTAGCGGCTGGCGGCGTCATGCCCGTCGCCATGGTCCTCGTCGTGCCCGGCCGGGCGATGCATCAGCTGGTTGATGGTGGGGTCGACGGTCTGCGTCTGGCCGTCCCGTCCGAAGGGTGCATAGACGCTCGAGTGGCGCGGCTCACGGTCGTTGGCATAGATGACGTGGCAGCCAGAGCAGCCCGAGGAGCGGTAATCGCCCGGCTGGTCGTTGGTGCCCATGAACCACATGAACGGGTCATTGAGCCGGGTCTTGTGGATGTTGAGCACCGGAATGGCGACGCGCAGGCCGGTCCCGGGGCCGCGGTTCGACTGGCGGATGTCCGGGCGGCCGGGCTCGTCGAGCCGCTGGATCTGGCCGGTCGAATTGGGGAGGCCGATTTCCGGGAAGACGGGGTTGATGACGCGTCCGCCGCGCTCGAACACGCGGAAGACGTCGCCGGGCGGGATCACCGTCCACGCCGGCAGCGGATACATTCGCGACAGTGCGCCGCGCGCCTGCTCTTCGGGCGTCAGTATCTCGTCGGCGGACATGGTGATGTCGGCGCAGGCACGCGCCCAATCCTCGCGCGGCAGGATGCTCGACGGGCTGACGATGCAGGCTGGCTCACCCTCACGCGTGTAGGATTCGCCCATGATGTAGTTTTTGAACGGCACGATGCCATTGTTATAGGCGGCCCCGCCCCACAGCATCGCGCCGGTCGCCATGATGGATCGTTCGGCATTTTCGATGATGTTGAGGTGGCAGGCCCCGCAGGCTTCGCGCGCGACGCGATAGTCGGCGGGGTTGACGAAGCGGATGAACTCCGGTGCTTCGCGGTTGAGCAGCGTATAGCTGCGGCTGGGGTTGGCCGAAGACGGCCAGTTCCAGCTGCGCGGGTAGCGCGGCAGCACGTGCGCCCGCTCCATTGCCGCCATATTGTCGGCATGGCCGTATCCGAGCGCCGGATTGCCGCGCACGGTTGCATTGCCGCCGTGGCAATCGACGCAGCCGAGCTGCACCGCCGGACTGGCATGCATCGACGGTTCGTCGGTGCGGACATGACAGGAGAAGCAGCCTTCCGACTTTTCCATCGCCGATGCCCGCTGCGCCTCGAACGTGTCGCCGGGCTGGACGCGGGGAGCGGCGGGGGCAGTGACATAGCGGCGCAGCACCGGCGTCTCGCCTTCCGCCGCGTTGACCGACGGGGCAGTCAGCGCCAGCGCACCCAGCACCGCCGCGATGGCGAGGGTCATCACTCCGTTGCGCGGCGTGAGGAGGAGGCGGCACTGGGCGTACAATCGGCGCATGATGTCTACCGGCTCAGAAGGTGAAGGTCGCGTTGGCGAGGATGGAGTAATAGGCGTCGTAGCGGGGCGAGTTGGTGAACAGCGCATCGAAGCCATCGCCCGGGATCAGCGCAGCGGCGGACAGGCGGAAGACGATGTTCTGGTTGGTGTTCGGGCGATAGATTCCTGACAGCGAAAGATCGTAGCCGATGTCGCGGCTGATGCTGCCCTGGTTGCGCAGCACCTCGATCACGCTGGTGTTTTCGAACCACAGATGATTGAGGTTCACGGTCAGTCGCGTTTCCGGCGTCAGGTCGAAATCGCCGCCCAGCCCGAGCAGCATGGTGCCGGGGTTGGTGAAGTTGGACTGGCCTTCTTCCTTCGACGAACGCAGCGAGTTGAGAATGCCGTTGCGGCCGTTGATGCTGACCGCGCGTCCGCCGCCGGCGAACGGGATGACCTGACGGATCCAGTAGCTGGTGTCGGCACCGGCAAATTGGGGATTCTCGAAAATGGCATCGAAGCCGCTTTCGACATCGTCGTATGGATTGCCGTCGCCGGTGGCATAGAGGCCGGACAGGCGGAAACGCATCCAATTGTAATCGTAGCTCGCCTCGAAGGCGGCGAAATACCCTTCGATCCGCGCGACACGATCGGTGATCGGGTTGAACCGGTCTTCACCGAATGCGCCATAGAGCGATGCGGTCAGGTTGATGCGACCGATGCGCCCATCGGCATTATAGCCGACATAGAAGACATCATATTCGCGCGTGCGCAGCGTGCCGAACAGGGCAGGGCGGACGGGGAAACCGTTGTCGTCGATGGCAATCTCTTCCGCCTCGCGGTTGAGGTTGTAGGCCACGGTGACCTGGCTGGTCAGGCCGACGAAGGGGAAGTCCTGGCGATAGAGGTTGCCGAAGAACACCCAGTCGCGGCGCGGGGTGGTGGTGATATCGTTCAGCCCCGAGTTGGTGTCCTTCTCCAGCCGCCAGATCGCAGCGACATTATACTGGAACCGGTTGTTGTCCCGGTTGCCGAACAGGCGGATGCCGAGCTGGTTGTCGTTGAACAGGAAGCCGCGGAAATCGAGCTGGAACGGCTGGATGCCGAAGCGCAGCGAGTGGAAATCATAGCGGCTGCTGTCATTGCCGAGATGCTTGTCGACGAACAGTTCCTGCACGCCCAGGAAGCTGTCGAGCCGGTGGCTCGGCCGGGACGGCTCGACGAACAGCACGCGCCGCTCGGGCACGTCGACATAGTTGATGTTGTAGGCCAGCGCGACGCGATATTCGACGTCCGGCGGCTTGAACGCCGTCATGCCCTTGGTCAGCGCGGCGCCGACGATGAAGGTCTGGCTGAGGACGAGGCTGGCCGACCGGCCGAACACATTGTTGCTGTCCGGCCGCTCGGTGGTCTGCACGCCGACCGGAATGGGGAAGGTGCGCGGCTCCACCACCGTGTCGGATATGGCGTTGAGCGTCAGGAACCAGTCATGCCCGTTGATCGGCAGCCAGTCGGGCAGATCGTAAAGCGGGATCGGGCGATCGCCCTTCAGCAGATTCTGGTGATAGGGGTCGGTTTGCGGCCGGCAGACGTCGCGCACCGCAGTGAACACCGTCTGCACCGGGCAGAGGTTGGTTATCAGCCGCCAGCGATCCGGCAGCGGCAGCGAGTCCGTTGGGAAGGCAGATGGCGGCAGGGCGCGGATGGCGCCCGGATTGTCCTGCGTCACCGCTTCGGGCAAACCCGGCTGGTAGCCGGGGCGACGGCGGCCTTCCAGTATCTCCTCGAGCAGGCTCGGGTCGATGCGCACGCGCCAGTCGGCGGGCGGCGGCGGCGGTGCGGGCGGCGGATTTTCCTCCGGCTCGCGTGCGCTGTCTTCCGCGTCGAGCGCCGTTGCGGTTTCTGCGCTGTCGACATCCATCACCGCCGGGTCCGACGACAAAGCAGTGGTGGCGAGCAGCGGAGCAATGAATGAGAGGGCTAGGCTCATCGCTCAGAGACCCTGACAGACATTCTGGGCATCCGTGTCGAGGAACGGATTGAAGGGGCAGTTGACGTAGCGCGGCCGCACTTGCCGGCCATTGGGCCCCGCGATCAGCAAGCGGTCCGACCTCCTGTCGAGCGGTGCATTGCCGACACTGCCGCCCAGTCGCGCGCTGGCGTTGGCGAGGCCCAGAAAGCTGACCATGTCGTCCTGGTCGATACCGTCGCCCGAGATGCCGATCGCTCCGACCAGCGTGTTGCCGCGATAGATGGGCACCGCGCCGGGGAAAATCTGCATGCCATTGGCAAGTCGGTTCACGCCGACGCCCGTCTGCGGCAGGCGGGTGCAGAAGGGCTTCACATCATTGGGCGTAATGTTGAAGACGAAGAACAGATGGTCCTTGATGTCCTTAAAGGTCGTTGCCGTCTGGATACCGGTGGAGAAGGGGTTGAACCCGCCGATATCCCGCGACAGCGGTCCGGACAGCGGGTTGATCTCGCCGTCCGGGAAATAGGGGCGATGGATGTTGCCGATGGCGCGATCCGACCAGGCGGTCTCACCGGTAAGCGCGGTGGGATTGTTGAGGAAGGTGCGGGTGGCCGGCACATAGGCGCGCACGGCCGGATCGGGATCCGCCAGCAGATCGGACGCGGCGTTGGGATGCGACAGGAACATCACCGAGCGCGCCTTCTGCAGCGACACGTCGATGCCGAACACCGGGGCGTCGGGCGAACGCACGACACCGAGGACATTGCCAAGCGTGTCGACGACGCTGATCGTCACCTGCATCTGGTCATTGAGCGGGCGGCGGATCTGCGCGCGTCCGCGCGCCATGACGGTGAAGGCCTCTTCGAGGATGGTCCGGGTTTCGTTGGAGCTGAGCGGCGTGGGGACGGCCCCGCCGTCGAGCCCGCCCTTGATCGGGTAGCGGTTCGCGCCGGCACCGTTGCTCAGTACCATGGCGTCGGTTCGGCTGAACTCAGCGGCCGTTGCCAGCCGCAGACCTGACGCTTCCGTACCATAGACGGTACCGGCCTGAATGACCGGTGCCGGGAAACCGAAATAGCCGCGCACCGGTATGAGCTGCCCGCCGGGCCCATTGATCGAAGCGAAAGTTGGGGAACTGGCCGCCGAAAGCAGATCATAGCGTGCGTCCGAATAGCGCAGCGTCGTCCCGTCGACCGGGATGCGGTCGGCACGGATCGCCTCTGGCGCCTCGAAACCGCGCGTGCCGGCCAGCGCGACATATTCTTCCTGATCGGTGTCGATATCGGTGACGTCGGGATCGAAACCGTAAATCCCGTCCGACATCACGCCGATGCCGCCGACCAGCACGCCATTCTTGTAGAGCGGCAACCCGCCGGGGTCTGCCGACAGGCCGAGCGGCGACCGTTTTGGTCCGATGAACGGGCCGGTGCCGATATTGCCCTCGGCATAGCGGGCGGTGAGGTCGGAGCAGGGCAGCGAGCTGAACTGGACGCCGTAGAGCGGCCCGGATTCGAGACCCTCGGCCACGGGCGCCGGTGGAAAATGCGGCTGCACGATCATGCTTGCCGTGCGGGTCGAAAAGGCATTGCCGTTGGACGACAGATAGGCGCCTGTAATCGCCTTGGCGATCGCGCCCGCCGTGGTCGGGATCGTCTCACCCTGAGCGTCGCGATTGTCGCGGTTGGGGGCGCCGGGGATCAGCGCGGTCGGGGGCGAATTGGTCATGCGGAAGACCGCGAGCACATTGCCCGGTCGGTCGACCACGGCGATCACGGCGCGCTGGCCGCGTGCCTGCGCCTCGCCCACGGCCTGGGCGATGACGCGTTCGACATCGGCAACGGTCAGCGCTTCGGCAGCGGGCAGGGAATAGCGCGCGCCGGTGGGAGCAGGGGTGGGACTGGTGCCGCCCCCGGCAGGGCCGGCCGCAGGCGTCGTACCGCCACCGCCGCAGCTGGCCGTCGTCAGCGCGATTATGGCGAGCCATCCGGTGTGGTTGCGCAATTTCGCCCGCATCAGCGCAATGCTCCGATGCCGCGCACGGCGCTGGCCAACGCCGCCTGGAAATCGCGCGGGCGATAGGCGTTGGGATCGCGCACCGCCGCATAGGCGCGGTTGATGTCCTCGCGAATGGCAGCCGCCGACCCGACGGTTGCCTGACCCGACGAAACCATGGCGCTGAGGAGCGTATCGACGCCCATCACCGCCTGCACCGACCCTTCGTAATCGGTGAAGCGATCGCGGATCGCCTGGCTGGCGATTTCCTGCGCGAGCCGTCCTGCGCTGGCCTCGCCAAGCGCGCCGCGTTCGAAGGCTGCGGCCATTTCCGCGACGACGGCATTGAGCTCACGCGCCGCCGCCACCGCGCGCGGGCGGCTGCTGGCCATGCCGGCATGAAACGCCTGCACCCGCTCGTCGAACCGCCGCGCCAGGCCCGGATCGGCGATGCGAGCGGCTGCCGCCAGCATGATCATGTTCTCGTCATTATAGGGCGGCATGCCTTCGGGGAGCGGCGTGCGGCCAGGATTGTTGACCCCAGTGCGCACCGGTTCCGCCTGATCGTAAATGCGGCGGTGGCAGCTGTGGCAGTCGTAGAAGTAGAATTCCGGGAAGACGCCTTCGGTGCCGCGATCGTCGCGCTGGAATAGTGCCAGCGACCGCTGCAGGGCCATGGCCTGACCGACCGCCCACAGTTTCACATGGTCGGTGCGGCCCTTGCGCTCGGCATAGTCGGCGTCTTCATTGTGATGCGCCTGCAAGGTGGAGAACAGGTCAAGCTCGAACGAGATGCGCGGGTGACCGGCGGCCATGATGCGGTGGGTGACGAACTGGCCGTTGCGCTCCGAGCCGAAATGGCAATCGAGGCAGACTGCCGCGCGTACGCTGCTGTCTTCGAGTGGGCGCAGGCCGCGGCGGACATTGTCCGCATGCTGCGCGCGGCCATCGAGCAGGCCGGCATAGTGCGAGCTGATCCAGCCCTGCGCCGAGCCGTGGCAGCTTTCGCAATTGACGCCGTCGCTGGTCTGGTATCGGAACGCACCGCCGCCGGCCACCGCGACGCTCGAGTGACAGCCGAGGCACATCGGCGCGCTGCTGGCGTCAGCGATGCCGAGATTGCGGGCGATGAACTGGCTGCGGCTGTTCGAGAGGACGGCAAAGGCCCGGCTGTGCGCACCGCCTTGGGTGGAGGGCTCCTGCCACTTGGAAATTTCATCCTGCCGCACGACAGGGCCGTCTCCGGCCATGCGGCCGTGGCAGGTGGACCCGGCGCAAGAAGCGACACCCAGATGCGCACCCTCCGCTGCAACTGCGTTAGATCGCGCTTCGGGGGCGGCAATCAGCACGGCGAGCAACAGTGCAAAGCCGGCACCGGTCAGCCCCAGCCATCGCCCGCCGCGCGGGGCAATCTGCCACTTCCGGTTGAACAGCCTTACAGTCATGTTCGTCAGCCCCCCAGCCGCCTTGCGGCCACTCTCTGCCGTCAAACCACGCCGAACGCCAGCATCGCGTCGGCGACTTTCTTGAAGCCCGCGATGTTGGCGCCTTTGACATAATCGACATGATCGTCGCTGATCCGCCCATAGGTCAGGCAGCGGTCATGAATGCCTTCCATGATGTCGAGCAGCATCTGCTGCAGCTCGGCTTCCTTCCACGAGCGCCGCTCGCTGTTCTGGCTCATTTCCAGACCGGAGACGGCAACGCCGCCAGCGTTGGCAGCCTTGCCCGGCGCGTAGAGGATGCGGGCGTGCTTGAAGACATGCACCCCTTCCAGATCGGTCGGCATGTTGGCGCCTTCGCTCACCGCGATGCACCCGTTCCTGACCAGCTCGCGTGCATCGTCGCCGAGCAGTTCGTTCTGGGTGGCGCAGGGCAGCGCGACATCGCATGGCACGCCCCACGGCGTCTTGCCGGCGTGGAAGGTGGCGGCGGGATATTCCTGCACATAATCCTCGATCCGGCCGCGCCGGTGGGTCTTGTGCATTTTCACCCAGTTGATCTTGCCGAGGTCGATGCCGTCGGGATCGTGGATGAAGCCCCCCGAATCCGACAGGGTCAGCACCTTGCCGCCGAGCTGCGTCACCTTTTCCGCCGCATGGGTGGCCACATTGCCCGAGCCGGAGATGACCGCCGTCTTCCCGGTCAGGTCCTGCCCCTTGGTGCGCAGCATCGCTGCGAGGAAATAGACCGCGCCATAGCCGGTTGCCTCCGGGCGGATCAGCGAGCCGCCATATTCGAGGCCCTTCCCGGTCAGCACCCCGTTCCATGTGTTGGTCAGCCGCTTGTACTGGCCGAACATGTAGCCGACCTCGCGGGCGCCAACGCCGATGTCGCCGGCGGGAACGTCGGTGTCCGGTCCGATGTGGCGATAGAGCTCGTTCATGAAGCTCTGGCAGAAGCGCATGATCTCGCGCGTCGACTTGCCCTTGGGATTGAAATTGGCCCCGCCCTTGCCGCCGCCCATCGGCAGCCCGGTCAGGCTGTTCTTGAAGGTCTGCTCGAACGCCAGAAACTTGAGGATCGACTCGGTGACGCTCGGGTGGAAGCGGATGCCGCCCTTGTAGGGGCCGATGGCGTTGTTGTTCTGCACGCGCCAGCCGCGTTGGACGCGGATGTTGCCAGCGTCGTCCTCCCAGCAGACGCGGAAACTGACGACGCGATCCGGCTCAGCGATTCGCCGCAGGATCTGTTCGCGATGATAATCTTCCTTGTCGGCGATGAAGTCGTAGATGTCTTCCGCGACTTCCTGAACCGCTTGGATGAACTCCGTCTGCCCCGGATTGCGCCGGGCGACCCCGTTCATGAACGTCGGCAGGTCTACGTGATCACTTATCGCCATGCGCCATATCCCCCACATCGGTTCTGGCGCGACCCGTGCTGGACGCTCTTTACGGCGTCCTCCACAGCCCTTGGCTACTAGATTTGGCTGTGCGATTAAACCCCTAAAGCGCCAAGGGCGTGACAGATGACGAGACAGGCGTGGCTACCGGCATCTCGGTCCGCATGGCGCGGACCGGGTTTTGGCCCGGGTGGCTGCAACAGGAGGGGATTGAACGATGAGCGCAACCAGCACGGACGATGCCGCGACCGGCGGGGCGGGCAACCGCAGCGGCTGGATCGTGCTCGGCGTGGCCGGCGCGGTACTCGCTGGCGCGCTGATCTACACGGCAGTACGCAGCGAAGGGGGTGACACCAGCCTTGCGGCAGCAGCCACGTCGGGCGCGGCTCCGGCGGCAGCCGGGGCGAGCGATCTGGAAGCGCGTGTCGCCGCCAATCCGGAAGATGTCGATGCCTGGGTCCAACTCGGCCAATTGCGCTTCGATTCCGGAGACTTTGCCGGTGCGACGGCCGCCTACCGGCGCGCTACCGAACTGGCGCCGACCGTGGCCGGCTATTGGTCGGCATTGGGTGAGGCGCTGGTGATGGCCGCGCCCCGTACCGGGCCGGCGATGCCCGACGAATCGCTGACAGCGTTCCAGCGGGCGCTCGAGCTGGATAGCGACGATCCACGGTCCCGCTATTTCCTGGCGGTCAAGAAAGACATCGACGGCGATCATGAAGGCGCCATCGCCGACTGGCTGGCGCTGCTGGCCGATACGCCGCAGGGTGCGCCGTGGGAGGCGGACCTGCGCCGGACCATCGAACAGGTCGGCGCGCGTGAGAGCATCGCGGTCGCCAGCCGCATCGCCGCTGTCCGCCAGCCGCAAGTCGCCCCCGACCAGTTGCCGGTGGCGGCGCAAGCGATCCCCGGGCCGAACCGCCAGCAGATGCAGGATGCGGCGCAGCTGCCCAAGGGCCAGCAGGACATGATGATCCAGGGCATGGTCGACGGACTGGAGGAAAAGCTGCGCGCCGACCCGGGCCAGGTCGACCGCTGGATCATGCTGATGCGCAGCCGGATGACATTGGGCGAAAGCCAGAAGGCAGCGCAGGCCCTGCAAGCCGCCATTCGCGCCAACCCGGCACAGGAAGCCCGCCTGCGCGGACAGGCACGACTGCTGGGCGTGCCGGGCGCATAAGGTGCTCTAAGAAAGACTTGGCGCTTGCCATTCCTGCGCCGACTGACTAGGTGCGCTCCACCCCGCAGCGTGCTGTTAGCGACGCTGTCCGGCGGGCGCGTAGCTCAGCGGTAGAGCACACCCTTCACACGGGTGGGGTCACAGGTTCAATCCCTGTCGCGCCCACCATCTTTTCAATTAGTTGGAAGAGATGGCCCCGGTTTCCATGCAAGATCGGACGGTGGTCATTGCCGAACGGCGGGCAGCGCCCGCTCGTCGCTACCCGACCAGGCCATAGCCATAGACGTCATCGCGCCCCGGCGTGCCGAGGTCGCGGGCCTGGCGTTCCAGGGCTGCGGTGCATTGCGGGGCGGCATTGCGTCCGGTGCGGGCTATGCACTGGGACAGAACCGCCGCCACGAATGGCGCCGCGAACGATGTACCTGTGAACAGGGCGGACGACCCATCCGGAAGATTCGCCGGCACGTCGACACCGCGTGCGGCAAAATGGACGTGACGTCCTTGCACGGCGTAGCGATAGATGGCGTCGCGCGTGTCGGTGGCGGTGACCGCGATGACACCCGGCGATGCCGCGGGATAGGCGGGAGGCGAGGTCGGCCCGCCATTGCCGACCGCGGCGACGACAAGCTGGCCGCGGCCCGTTGCTCGGTCCAGCAGGGCATCGACTACTGCATTGCGCGGGCCGGCAAAGCTCAGGTTGATGACGGGTACACGCTCCTCGATCAGCCAGCCTAGGGCGCGCGCGACTCCATCGGCATTCGCATGGCCGACGGCCCCGCTGCCGCGGAACACATTGGCAGCCAGGATACGCCCCGCACCTTGCCGCGCAAGGATCGATGCCACGGCCGTGCCGTGCGTGCCGGCACCGGATGCACCATCAAAATTGCGTGCGACGATGCGGGTCGGGTCGCTGCCCGACGGCAGCGCAACGCCGGTATCGACCATACCGACGTCGAAGCGGCTGCGGGTCGCCCGCGCTGTCGGAGCAGTGGGCCTTACGGCAGGGCCAGCGGCTATGCGTCCGGCGGATGCGAACTGCCCGCCGAAGAAATGGGCAAAATCGAAGACCGTGGAAGGATGGGCGCGGCGCAATTCGTCGAGTGCGGAGGCGATCGAAAGGCTCGGCGGCGTGCTCAGCCGCGTCAGCTCGCCGGCGCCCGAGCCAAGCTCGACCTGCTCGATGACCACAAAGCCCGACGCTTGAATGGCGGTGAGCGCATCGTCGTCGAGATCGAGTGCGATAATCTCTCCGCGGCGCACCGGAAAACCCGCCGCGTCGAGTTCGGTGTCCTCGCCGCTGACCAGCTCGCGCAAGGCGGCGGCGCCATTGCTGTCGTTTGCCTCTGCCGCTGCACGAGCGGCGTCTTCAGCCGCATCCTCTGCCGCCTTTGCGGCGTCCTCCGCGGCATCCTCTGCCGCCTTGGCTGCATCTTCGGCAGCCTTGGCAGCTTCCTCTGCTGCGTCTTCAGCGGCGCGCAGGGCATCGCGCGCGGCGCGGGCGGCCTCTTCGGCCGCATCCTCGCGCGCGCGGGCGAGCTGTTCGGCAATGTTTGCTTCGGCACGTATCTCGTCCCGCACGCGATCGGCATCGGCGCGCGCCGCGTCTTCTTGCGCACGAATCCGGGCGCGGTCCGCATCCTGTGCTGCGCGCTCAGCGTCCCGCGATGCATTGCGATCGGTACGATCCGATACGTCGCGGCTGTCCATCCGGTCCGCCCGCCCTTCCGAACCGGACCCGCGTTCCATTCCGGACGACGGGCTGGCCGCGCCCGTCGAAGCAATGACGACCAGACAGGCGGCGATGCGGGTCCCCAGCTTCTTCATGCCTCACTCCATCTGCAGCCTGCATGCCTGTGCAGTGCGATACTGGATGTACAACGGATCCGGCACGATCCTATTCCATGCCCGGCGGGATTGCCATTTTTGTATCGAGCGTGGAATAATGGCCCGCGTTTCCCGTTGTCCGGCAGAGAGCAAGATTGAACCAGATAACCGCCGGTTTTCATGCAGAGATTGTGGCCGTGCTGCCGCGTGTGCGTCGCTTTTGCCAAGCGATCACCTCCAGCGCAGCCGACGCGGATGATCTGCTGCAATCTGCGGTTGAGAGGGCGATAGCAAATGCTGCGAAATGGCAGCCGGGCACCCGGCTCGACAGTTGGTTGTACCGCATCGCGCAGAATATTGCGATCGACTGGTCGCGCGCGCGCGTGGTCAGAGGTGCGCCAGTCGATCTGGATGCGGTTGCCCAATCCCCGGGGGATGACGGCGTCGCAATCGTCGAGGGTCGTGCCGACCTTGCAAGAGTCGCCGACCGTTTTGCGGAATTGCCGACGGAGCAGCGCGCCGTGCTGACCCTGGTGGTGCTGGAGGGGCTGAGCTACCGCGAAGCGGCGGAGATACTGCAAGTTCCAGCCGGGACGGTGATGAGCCGCCTGTCTCGGGCGAGAGCAGCGTTGCAGCAGTCCGTGGACCGTTCGGGCAGGGGAGGGGAGCAAGGTGACTGACGAAGAGTTGCTGAACGCCTATGCCGACGGCGAACTGCCCGAGGGCGAACGTGCGGCGTTCGAAGTACGGCTTCAGCAGGAGCCCGGGCTGGCGCTTGCGCTGTCGCGTCTGCGCGACGCGGATGCGCTGCTGCGAGATGCGGTGTCGCCCGCGCCGATCGACGATGTCCTGCTTGCGCGGCTTGGTCTCGCAAGCGCTCAACCATCGGCACCGCAGTCCGCTGAGGTCGTCAAGCTTCCGCTGAAGCCGCACGCAGCAAACGATCGGGGTCTGCCGTCGCGGTTAGCCGGGCGTTGGACATGGGTGGTAGGCGGTGCCTTGGCCGCCAGTCTGGCGCTGATGGTCGCGGTTTGGACCGATAATGGGCCCGGCGGGAGTCTCGACCGTTCAGCAGCCTTCCAGACGGCGATGAACGAGCTGCCATCCGCGGCGGAAGCAGGGATTGGCGGGGATTTGAGGGTGTCGCCGGTGTTGAGCTTTCCGCAACAGGGCGGCGGGTTCTGCCGTGAGTTTGTGGTCCGTGGTCCGGATGCGGCCCGTGGCATTGCATGCCAGCGATCTGGGAAATGGGCGGTGCAGGCAACAGTGCCGCTGACCGAACAGCCTGATGAAGGCACCGAGATCGTGACGGCCGGCGGCGCCTCGGCCGCCGAACTGGATCGCGTGTTCATGGATCGGCGCGGCGGCGATCCGCTCTCGGCCGATGCCGAGCGGACAGCTATTGCGGCCCGCTGGAAAGAAATTTCGGCGGCCCCGGAATAAAGCTGTCTTGTGTCTCGTTGTCTTTGTGTTCCGGGACTGGAACGAGAGACAAGGAGAAGGACGATGAGCAAGATCTGGAAGGCTTCGATCCTCGCTGTGGCCACCATCGGTGTTCTGGCGACGAGCGGTACGGCATTCGCGCGACGCGGTGCGGACGACACCGTCCGTGAAGCGCGTCAATCCCGTGGAGCGGACGATACGCCGGGCGATACCCGTCGCGGCCGCGGCGCCGACGACGCGCCGGGCGATGACCGTCGCAGCCGCGGTGCGGACGATGCGCCGGGTGATGACCGTCACAGCCGCGGTGCGGACGATGCAGCCGGTCACGAGCGGCATGACGATTCTGCAACCACGCCAGGGACGGCGGCTGACGATCGCGGTCGGGGTCGGGGCCAAGGGCAGGGTCGTGGCCGTGGTCGTGGTCGCGGCGGCGACGATATCGGCTGACGATCCGGATTGCTTGAAAAGTGGGCCGGCGCCGCTGCTTTGGCAGGGTTGCGTCGGTACCACTTTTCAAAACCAAGCTTTTCTGCTGATTGTTGCGGAGTGGGGGTAGATCAATGCTTAAAAAGTCAACGCTGGGCCGGTCTTTGCTATTTGCTGTGGTTTGCGGTTCACCCGCCGCGGCGCTGGCGCAAAATACGGCCGACACCAATGAAAATGACACGGCGGTAACGGTCTCTGTTGGCGCAAATTACACCACGGGTGATTATGGCGACCCGCAAAAGACCGACATCCTGTCGGTACCCGTCTCGGTCCGGCTCCGCACGGGCAGCTTCAGTCTGCGGGCGTCGATTCCCTGGATCAGGCTCGACGGTCCGGGCCAGCTTATCGATTCCGGATTCGATGATGGCAGTGGCTCGGGGCGCGGGCGCGGCCGATCCGGCTCCAATTCGGGGAGCGGCTCCGGGATCGACATCGACGATGATGGCAATCCGCTCAACGATGGCGTGACGAGTGGCCTTGGCGATCTGACCATCGCTGCGAGCTATGAGCTCGAACTCGTCCGTAATGTCTGGCTCGACGCCAACGCGCGCGTGAAAGTGCCCACAGCATCGGTCGCAGAACGGCTCGGGACGGGCGAAGTGGACGTCACGGTCGGCGGCGATCTGGTCACGGAAATCGGCGATGTCACCCTTTATGCCGGCGGGCGACGCCGGTTGGTCGGGAACAGCGCGACAACGGCCTATCGCGATGTGTGGGGCGCCGGTGCCGGCATCAGCGCGCAGGCTGGCGATGGCCTCACCGTCGGCGCGGACGTCGACTGGCAGCAGTCAGCGGTCGTCGGCAACGGCGTTTCGAGCGATATCAGCGCCTGGGCCAGCTTCCGGCTGGTCGGTCCGCTGCGGTTGAAGCTGTTTGCTGGCACCGGCCTTTCGACCAACAGCCATGACTTCACTGGCGGCGCCTCCCTGAGCTACCGCTTCTGAAATCGTCGCGCTTCGGCTGTTGCTCCAGACAACGACCAAGTTCGGCGCGGCATGACGCCGCTCGATAGTTGCTGGTTCCTCCCGCCCCCGGCCCAGAGGGAAGGGCGCTGCTGCGCCTTTCCCTCTGGCGCCCGCGTACGCGGGGTCGGCCGGACCATTCGACGTAGCGTGCCGGTCAGTCGCCGCTGTCCGGGGTCCACAGATCGTCGTTGGGCGAACCGGTCACCGGATCGTCGATCAACGGCTCGTTGGGCAGGGGCTCGACATCCTTGATCTCTATCACGGTCGTTACCGACAGCGAATCTTCGCCTTCCGTCTGCTCGCTTTCCTCGTCCTCGTCATCGACGAGCGGGTTGTCCTGCGTCGGCGGGATCAGGTCGATCTCGAATGTGAAGCAGTTGGATGCCGAGGCGATCAGGCAGCCATTGAGCGTCGAGCCGGCGTCGATCCCGGGCACCTGCTGGCTTTCCCCTGTCAGGGCGACACCGTTGATCGTCACGCGTCCGAATGCATCGAGCCCGGTCAGCACGGTCACGCCATCGTCGATCACGCCATTGAGCACGAGCCGCGTCGATCCACCGCTGGTGGGCGACTGGCTGCCTGGCGTGGTGATGCTGACCCCGCCTGCGCCGGCCGTGAAGCCGCGCCGGTCGTCATAATCGTCGCCGTCGCCGCTGTTCTGGACATAGATGCCATTGCTGGCAGTGAAGGCGATCGCGTTGGCGGACAGCGCGCCATCGTCGTTGAGCACGCCATCGTTTTGGGACAGGCGTTCATCGATGGCCGCGCTGTCGCTCAATGCCGCGATGGCGGTGATCGCGTCTGCGGTTGCGACAACGATATCGTCGGCGTTGAGCGACAGCGTTCCGCCGAGCCCGCTCGGCCCATTGAGACGGATCGCGCCCTGACCCAGGATGACCTGGATGGCATCGTCCGCGACGATGGCAAAGCGGTTGTCCTGCGACATGTTGTTGAGCGTGGCCGTGCCGACGACGCGGACAAAGCCGGGGCTTTCGATCAGCAAGGTGCCGTTTGCGCCCAGATTGCCGGTGGAACCCCCGCCACCCGTCAGGGTGAACGTGTCGATCACGACATTGGGCTGCCCCGATGGCGCAATGACCGCGGTAGCGCCAGGCGCGGCCGCGACGAAGCCTTCGCGGTTGCTGCTGTTCGATCCGCGCAAGGTGATGTTGCCTGCGAACAGGCGCTGCATTTCCGCAGCGGACAGGCTGTAGCCGCTGCTGTTGTCCGCGCCGCCGATGAAGGTCTGCCGCCCGTTGTTGCCATTGGCGAGCGTCAGGCTGGAGGTCGTTCCGGCGGTTCCGATGCGGCCGTTGCTGCCGATGACGATGTCGCCGGAGAGGATCTGCACGGTCGATCCCGTCGCCACGCCATTGATGGTGGCGGCATTGCGAATGGACGCGGTGAGCGCGCCGGTTGCCGTGACCGCCCCGTTGAGCGTTGCGGTGGTATCGGATTGCAGCGCGATGCTGCCCGCCTGTGCCGTACCGATCGCCAGGGCGCCATTGCTGCTGCGTGCGCTCATCGCGCCGCTCGCTCGTGCATCGCTGAGGGTAAGCGTGCCGGCCGTGCCCTGCACGGTCAGATTGCCTGCGGTTGCTTCGGCCAGCGTGAACAGCGTGGTGCCTGTGGCGACGACATCGGCACTGCGGCCGCTGACGATCGCCGATCCGGCGCGCACGTCGCTGATGGTGATTGCGCCATTGACGGCGCGCACCTCCAGATTGGCAGGAGCCCGGATGGTGCCGATCGAGACGCCGTCCCGACCCGTCAGCCGGACGGCGCTGTCGCTGGCCGTCGCGGTAACTCTGGAGCCATCGATCGTCCCGCCGGCAGCGACCAGGATTTCGCTGCCCTCGGCGGTTAGGGAGCCGAACCGCGCATTGCCCGTGACATCGATGTCGATCGAGCCGACGGCAAAGGCAGAGCTGGTGTTGCCGATGAGATTGGCGGCATCGATGACGATGTCTTCGGCAGACGACAGCTCGCCCAGCGTCAGATCCCCGCCGGCGTCGATGATGATATCGCTGCCGGTCAGCACCACCACCGAATCGCCGGTGTTGAGACCGGTCAGGCCGTTTGTCGGCTTGTTTGGTGCCCCCTTGTCGCAACCCGGGATCTGACCACAGCCGCTGCCTTCAGCGCCGTTGGTCCGTGCAAAGTCGATGGCGACATCGCCGGTAGCGCGCACGAAGATGGTTCCGGCCGACTCCAGATCTCCATAATCGACGCTTGCCGCATCGATCAGGATGGTGCCGAACTGCGATTCGGCGGTGTCGCCACCGATTTCGCCTGACAGTGCGGTAAGGCGGATGTCGCCCCCCGCTCCGAGAGCACCGATCACGATATCGCCATTGTCCGAGCTGAAGAAGGCATTGTTGCCGGCATTGGCGACATCGACGTCGATGTCGGTGCCGCCAAAGACGGTGAGCGTGCCCAGCTGGCTTTCCAGCGTTCCGCCGGTCACGCTGCCGCTGCTGTCGATGAAGGTCGAACCGAAGGTGGTGCTGCTGTCGAACCGCAGCGATCCGCCAGTCGTGATCGTCGCCGTGCCGGCCTCAAGCGAGCCGAAGTCGGCATCGCCACTGGTACGGATGCTGACATTGCCCAGCGCGAGCATTGCGCTGGCGGGTGCCTCGCTACCGCCGCCGCCCTGCGTCAGGCTGGCCGCGTCGATCGTGATGTCGTCCGCGGAATCGAGCGCGCCAAGGGCCACCGTACCGCCCGACACCAGCAGGATATTGGCGGCAGGCGCGGTGCTGTTCTGGCCGCTGCCGAGACCGGTCGTGGTTAGGCTGACAACGCTGATATCCCCGCCCGCCGTGACGCTGGCCGGCCCGCCGGTGGTGACCGTGCCGATGCTGCTGTCGAGCCCGCTTTCGACGACGAGATCCTCGGCGATGGCGCCCGAACCGATGCTGGCCGACTGGCCGGCATCGAGCGTAGCGCCACCGCGGCTGCTGGTCAGCGAGCCGAGGTCGATATCGCCGAGCGCTAGGAAAGTCGCACCGCTGTCCGCACGCGCATCGTCGATGGCGATATTGCCTTCGGCGCTGCTCGCCGAGAGGAAGCCGCCGGTGGAGATGCTGCCGCCGAGGATGTCCTCGCCTGTGCCGATATTGACGCCGTCGGCAGCGTCGATGCTGTCGAACGTGAAGGTGCCGTCGATCGAGCCGGAGACAAAGCCCGCCTCGATCGTGCCAAGATCGGCGTTGCCGAACACCAGCAGTGATGCGTCATCGACGGCAATAATGCTGCTGTTTGCGGCCGACACCGATCCTGCGACAATGTCGACCAGGCCCCCGGCGGTAATGCTCGTAAAGCTGGCGTCACCGTCGATATCGAGCAGCACATCCTCGTCGGCTGTGATGATGCCTGAGGTCGGGATGCCGCTGGAAGCAGCGGCTGCCGTCAGGCTGTTCGCATCGATCTGCACCGAACCCGCCGCGTCGAGCGTGCCCAGCAGCACGTCGCCGCCGGCACTCAGGGTAATGGCCGCGCTAATCGGCGCGCTCGACTGGCTGGCACCCGTGCCGGTGGTCGTCAGGCTGACGACGCGGATGTCGCGCCCGGCCGTGACGCTCGCCGGCCCGCCGGTGGTGACCGTGCCGATGCTGCTGTCGATCCCGCTGTCGACGGTCAGGGCGGCAGCGATCGAGCCGGAATCAATGCTGGCCGATCGGCCGGCATCGAGGCTGGCGCCGCCACGGCTGCTGGTCAGCGAGCCGAGATCGATGTTGCCGAGGGCAAGGAAGCTCGCGCCGTTGTCCGCGCTGACCTCATCGATGGCGATATTGCCTTCAGCGCTGTTGGCCGAAAGGAACCCGCCGGTCGAGATGCTGCCGCCGCGGATATCCAGACCGGTGTCGATGGTCACGCCATCGGTGGCGTCGATGCTGTCGAAAGTGAATGCGTCATCGATGGTGGCAGAGACGAAACGGCCTTCGATCGTACCAAGGTCGGCGCCGTTGAAGACTCGCAGCGATACGTCACCATCTGCGACGATGCTGCCGCCGGCGGCTGCCACCGTGCCCGCGATCATGTCGACGAGCCCGCGTGCCGTAATGCGCGTGAAATTGGCGGTACGCCGGATGTCGAACAGCGCGTTGTCACCGGCCTCGATGATGCCTGAGGTCGGTATGCCGCTTGACGGGGCTGCCGCTGTCAGGCTCTGCGCGTCGATCTCGACCGAGCCGCGGGCGTGGACGGTGCCCAGCAACACATCGCCATTGGCATTCAGCCGGATGCGCGAGTTGACGGGTGCAGTCGATTGGCTGCTGGTTTGTCCGGTAGTCGTCAGGCTGGTGACGCGGATATTGCCGTCGGCATTGGCCGACGCATGGCCCACTGACGTCGCCGTGCCGATGACGATGTCGGCATTGCTGCCGATCGCGAACAGGCCACCGGAATCGGCCTGCCGGATGTCGACATTGCCGGTGCCATTGACGAACACGCCGCCGCCGGATTCGGTGGTGACCGAACCCAGCGTGACGCCGCCACCGGTCGCCGTGATGACGGTGTCGAAGCGCGAAGCGACGCTGCCCAGCGCGATCGCGCCGCCGCTGGTGGAGACCGTCACGCCGCCATTGTCGCTGACCAGCGCAGAGCCGGTCACGTCCGCGCCTGCCTGCAGGCTGGCGCCGAGATCGGCGCTGGCTTCGGTGAAGGTGATGGCGCTGCCCGCGGTGATCGACAGGCTGCCCGCGTCGAGCGAGCCGAACAGCGCCGTGTTATCGACCTGGATCAGCACATCGCCGGCTGCGACGATCGAGCTCGTCGCGCCACCCAGACCGGCGGCGTTGATGGTGATGTCCTCCGCCGAGGTCAGGCTGCCCAACGACACGTCGCCGACCGCGTCGATGACGATGTTGGCGCTGCTGGTCGAGGATTGCGAGCCGATGTCGGTGGTCGTCGCCGAGACGATGCTGACAGCGCCGCCGCTGGTCAGCAGCGTATCATAGCCGCTGACGCTGGTCCCGAGCGTGATGCCACCGGCACCGGCGGTCAGCGCGAACACGTCACCCACATCCGCATTGTCGATATCGATGCTGTCGCCGGCGGACAGGCGCGCATCGCCGTCGATGGTCGTCACCGACCCGCCGGTTATCGAGCCTGCCGTCGCGGTCATCTGGGTGGCCGCGCTGCTTTGCGTCGAGACAAAGCTGATCGAGCCGCCGGTCGAGGTGATCGAGATCGAACGTCCTTCAGCCGTGCCGAAGTCGATGTCGCCCGATGTGCCGATGCTGATCGAGTCGGCTGCGACGATGCTGCTCTGGGTCTCTGCACTCTCCGAGCCGGGTTTGGCCTGCGCCAGGCTGGCGCCGGTGATGAACACGATTCCTGCACTGTCGAGCGACCCCAGCGTCACCGACCCTCGGGCGTTGAGCAGGATGGCCGGGCCACGGGCTGGATCGCGCGTGTCGACCAGCGCATTGGTGGTGACGATGCTGCCCACCGAGATGTTGGCCAGCGAGTTGATTTCGGTCGATGCGCCGCTGGTGACCGAGCCGATCACGGCATTGCCATTCTGCGCCAGCACCTTGAGAGCGGTGCCGATGTTGGCCGTGCCCAATGTCACGCCATTGCCGGTCAGGTCGGCATAGCCGTTGGTGGTCGACAGATTGTCGATCCGCACGCCGCCGCCGGCTGAGACGACCGCATTGTCGCCTGCCGTCAGGTTGGCAATGTCGATGCTGCCGTCTGCGGCCACGTCGACCGTCAGCGTTGCATTTGCCCCATCGCCGAAGATGTTGCCCCCGGCCTCGAGGAAGATGTTTTCGGACGCGTCGAGCAGGCCGAAGTCGATGGAGGAGGAGGCCAGCAGGTCGATGCTGCCTGCGGTCGCACGCAGCAGCGTCCCCTGCGCCAGTGCGATCCGGTTGCCGTTCAGGAAAATGCTGTCGGCAGAGAGGGTTGCTGCAGTGCCCTGACGATTCTGATGGGTCACGACAATGTCATCGGCGACCGCAAGATCGAACGCGCCGGAGACGCTCAGCCCGCCGGTGTCGAATGCGTCGAGCTGGAAGCCGCCGAGCAGGGTGAGGTCGGCACTTTGCCCGATGGTGACCGCGCCGGCGCGGCTGCGGATGTAGAAGCCGCTGCCGCACAGCGCGACATTGCCGCACGACGAATAGCCATTCTCGCCATTGAAGATGTTGAGCGTGCCAATGGCGATGCCCGGCCCGCTGCTGTCGTCGATGAACTCGACACGGCCGGCAATGTCGCCCCCGACATCGATGGAGAGGTCGGCAAGATCGACCAGACCGGCCAGCGTATCGGCTTGATTGGCCTCGAGTCGCACCGTCCCGCCGATGGTGAGACCGCTGAAGCCGAAACTGCCGTTGCCGCCGAAGAAGGTCGTTACCCCGGTGGTCGGATTGGTGGTCGATGTCACCACGCCATTGCCGCCGAAGCCGCCGTCGCCGCGCACGCCGGTCGACTGGAGGAACAGCGGGCTGCCGTTCGCGGTGGTCAGCGTGGCGCCTTCGGCGCGCAGCAGGATGGTCCCGCCCTGGCCATTGCCGCCACCGCCACCGTCTCCGCCGAACGTCGGCGTCGTCGCTGCACCGAAATCATTGTTGCTGCCGTCGCCGCCGAAGCCGCCATAGCCGCCATTGTTGAAGACGAAGCCTTCGCCGCCGTTGATCGCCAGCTCGACATCGCCGCCCGACGCCAGCACTTCGATCGTGCCGCCGAAGCCGTCTCCGCCGTCGCCTCCGCGGAAGCCGCGCTCGACCCGATCATAGCCATCGAACTGGGACCCGTCGCGACCGTCCCGGCCCGCGCCACCTTCGCCAGTGGCGATCAGCGTGCTGGTGTCGGTGAGCTGCAACGTGGTGCCGCCCGCCGCCGTCAGCCGCGCGACGCCGCCGAACCCGTCTCCGCCGTCGCCGCCAATGCCATGCTCGGCACGGCCGCCGTCACCGCCGAACCCGCTGGCGTCGATTTCTGCCGTGAGGGTGATGGAGAGCGCGTTGTCGACAACCAGCTCGGCCAGGCCGCCGGTGGCATCGCCGCCGCGGTAGCCGCGCAGGATGGTGCCGCCTTCACCGCCCGAGGCAAAGGCATAGACGAACAGCGAGGCATTGCCGGTGGCATCGCCAATCGTGACGCGGGCCGTGCCGCCCTGCGCCGAGCCGCCGATCGGATCGACGTCATTGGGGCCGGCAATCGGGGTTATGACGCTCGAATTGAAGGCGAGAATCTTTCCGGCGTCCCCGCCACGGCCGTCGGCCGAGGCAAACAGCGAGAGTGCGTTGACGCTGCCACCCGCCAGATCGACGTTGACAGTACCGCCCGCGCCATCGCCGCCCGAGCCAGGCGAATAGCCATCGGAACCGGTGAAGGCGATGAAGTCACCGCCATCGCCGCCATTGCCGTCAGCCGAGAAGGACAGGAAATCCGAGTTGATGGTCGCTTCGCCGTCGATCAGCACATCGATGCTGCCGCCGGTGCCGGCGCCGCCATCGCCGCTGAAGCTCAGCCCATCGAACGTGCCGCCTTCCCCGCCAAGTGGCGGCGGCGTGGACCCGGTGGCACCGCGACCCCCGACGCCCGAGACGCTGACGGTAAAGGCGCTGCTGTTGATCGTGCCGCCGGTCAGCGAAACCGTGGCCGTCCCGCCAAAGCCGCTGCCGGAGCGCGGGCGCGGATCGCTGTTGCTGAGGTCGAGCGGGCTGGTGCCGCCGACGCCGGTGAAGTTGGTGTTGATCGAATTGACGGTAACTGTGCCGCCCGTCATGCCGAAGACGAGCGTGCCACCACGGCCGGTGCCGCCATTGGTGGCGAAGCCCGACGCCGAGCCGAACATGTTGTTGCCGGCTACGGTGCCCCCTTCGATCAGGATGTTGAGCGTGCCGCCGGTCGCGTCGCCGGGGTTGCCGCTCGCCGACTGGCCGCCCTTGCCGGGCCCGCCGCTGCCGCCGAGCGGCTCCTGCGCGCTGGAACGATCGGAGGCGAAGCTGGCATCGGCGGCGAGGCGCAGCTGGCCGAAGTTGAGCGCTGAGGCCTCATTGCTGGTGACCGTCAGATTGATCGTCCCACCGATCGCTTCGGGCGCTGCGCTGTCAAAGTCGAAGCCCGACTGACCGCCGGCGTCGATGCTGGAGAAACCGAGCAGCGACAGGCCGCCGCCATCGACCAGAATATCGACGGTGCCACCAATACCCTGACCAGCGGCAAAGCCATCGCCGCCGGCCCCGTTCGCGTTGACCGAGCTGCCATTGCGGGCAAGCAGGGTGCCGCCCGACTGCGCGGTCAGTTGTGCGCGACCGCCCTGGCCGATACCGCCCTGCGTGGTCGAGCCGGCCGCGCGGCCGCTCGCCGAAATTTCGAGGTTGGTCGTGGTGATCGTGCCGCCAGCGCCGGTCGTTACGGTCGCGAGGCCGCCGGTTGCATTGCCGCTCCGGCCCGAGGTCGAGCCGTTGAAGCCGGCATCGGCGAGGACGCTGAGGAAATTATCGACATTCAGCTGCGCGGTGTCGCTGACCACCAGGCTGGCGGTGCCGCCGGTCACGTCGCCGCTGGGGCCGCCGCGGAACAGGCTGCTGAACCCGAGCGCTTCGAGCGTGAGGTTGCCGAGTGACGCGGTGCCGCCGCTTTGCTGGACGACCGTGGTCCCTGCCGTGCCGCTGCCGCTCGTCCCCGCCGCCGTGCCACCGCCGCCACCGGTCGCGTTGGCGCGCGCCGTCAGGCTGCCGGCGCTGATGGTGCCACCGGTCTGGGTCAGGCGCACCTCGCCCCCGGTGGCATTGCCGCCGCGCAGGCCGGGGGTCTGGCTGTTGAACGGGTTGGAATCGCCGCCAAAGCCGTTGGCGTCGGCTTCGACGTTCGACGCGGTGATTGCCCCCGCAGTCGAGAGGGTGACGAGGCCGCCACGGCCGTTGCCGCCGATGTTGGTGTTGGGCGCGAAGCTCTGGAACGTTGTCGGCGTGCCGCCGCCGAGCCCGCTGGCGGACAGGCGCAGGGTGCCGGTGGTGAGCGAGGCCGACGACCCCAGCTGGGCATCGGCCGAGCCACCCTGGCCGGCGCCCGAGACATTGTCCCCGACGCCGCCGTTGCCGTCCCCGCGGACGTTGACGCCGACTGCCGAGGACAGGGTTGCCGCGCCGCTGAGCGTGAGCTGGCTGGTGCCGCCGGTGCCAGTGCCGCCATTCGCCAGCGTGCCGACGCCGTTGCCGCCGACGGCGCTGGCGGTGACGCCAAGACTGTCGATCTGCGCTGCGCTCGATGCGCCGGACATGGTGAAGCGCGCGGTACCGCCGGTGGCGTTGCCAGCCTGCGCGGGTAGCGGCGGATTGGCGCTGTTCGACGCGGTGCCGCCGCGCGCCATCGCGGCGACGGTCAGCGAACCGACCACCACATCGCTGGTCGAGGTGTTGGATACCGAGAAGCTGGCCGTGCCGCCGAACGCGTCGCCGCCGTCGTTGGTCGAAAGGAAGCTGAAAGTAACCGGGTCGAAGCCCGAGCCGCCGCCGTTGCCCGAGGCGCTGACGCGCGCGAAGCCTGCGGCAAGGTCTGCGCGGTCGACGCTGACCGAGGCGGTGCCGCCCCGACCGTCGCCCGACGTGGTCGATCCGCCCGCGCCGAAGCCGTCGGCGGTGACGGTAAGGCCCTGCTGCGTGGTGAGCGCGCCGCCGCTTTCCAGCACGACCTGCGCGGTGCCGCCGATGCCGTCTCCGCCATTGGGGACCAGCGTAGCGCTCTGCTGCGGGCCGAGCATTGGGCCGCTGCCGCGACCGTCCGCCGCGACGGTGATGCTGCCACTCGCGACCAGCGACCCGCCGTTGGAAATGCTGAGCGCCGCCGTGCCGCCCTGGCCGTCCTCGCCATTCTGGCTGCCGCCAATGGCACCCGCTGCGTTGGCGAGGATGCTGACGCTGCCCGCCGTGAGCGTGCCGTTGGCGATCGACAGGCGACTGGTGCCGCCGATGGCCTGCGCACTTTCGCTCGATTCGTTGCCGCGGGCACTGCTGTCGAGCAGCAGGGAGCCGCCGACCGAGATGGTGCCGCCGCCGGCGGTGGAGGAGGTCGGGGGCAGGGCATTGTCGATGGTCAGCGCGACGCTGCCGCCCTGGCCGGGGCGGGCCGAGAGCAGTTGCAGATCGCCGCCGACGATGATCCGCTGGCCCTGGCCGACGGACAGGTTGACGCCCTGTTGGGCAGACAGGAAGGCGTTGCCATCGAACAGCAACTGGCCGGTCGGGTCGGTGGCACCGCAGTTTGGCTGGCAGGAGGCATCGGGCCGCCCGGTGATGGTCCCGGTCGCCGTCGCCGTGACATCGTTGGCGAAGCGGCTGTCGGTGATGGTGATGTTGCCCGGCCCGGTGGAGCCCGCCGCGCGGCCGGCGGCAACGCCGCCCTGGATATTGTTGCCGGCCGACAGCACGATGCCGCCATTGGCGTTGACCGTGGCGCTGGTCGGCGTTTCGAAGCCGACCACGCCGGACAGCAGCATGGTGATGGCCTGGTTCTTGGGCACCGCGACCAGATAGGCGCGGCTTTCGAAGGTGCCCGATGCGTCGGCCGGGCCGGCCGTGGTGCCGGTATGGATGATGCCATGCGGATCGTTGGTGCCGACCGTGACGTTGATGTCGAACAGGCCGTTGTTGATGCGGATATCCGCCTGTTCCGCGGCAACCAGCGCGACGGAGCCATCGGCGCGCACCGTGCCCGCCTGCACCACCCGCGGCGCGACCACGGCGATATAGGCACTGCCAGTGGTGCCGTTGACGGCATTGATGCGCGCGCCTGGAGCGATCTCGACCGGGCCGAGCGCGCCGGCGATGGCGGGATCGCGGAAGCGGATTTCACCATTCGAGCCGAACAGGCCGCCGGTGATGTCGATATCGCGGCTGCTGAGCACCAGGCTGCCTACATTGATGACGCTGGTGCCACCGACCAGAATCCCGCCGGGCGAATAGAACCAGACGCTGCCGCCCCGGCCGGGCTGGCCGGACGGGTTGTTGATCTGAGAATCGACTATGCCGTTGAGCGCGATCATCCGGGCGATCGGCACATCGTTGCCGTCGAGCGGGATAATGCGGTTGAGCACGGTGAAATCGGCATCGCCGACGAACAGTGCGCGCAGCCCTTCGGGCAGGAAATCGATGGTACCGGTGCCGGTGCGATTGTTGGGTGTCCAGTTGATGACCGCCTGCGGTGCGTTGACGGTGATGGTGTCCTGCGTCGCCGTCTGCACCACCGTTGCGCTGCCGGGCACCACGACCGTCGGCGTTCCCTGAAACGCCTGGCCGCTCGGCACCGTGGTCTGTGCCACGGCGCCTTGCGGGGCCAGCAGCAGCGCGCCGATGGCCATGCCCATCGCACCGCTGGCCATCAGGCGATGACGTACAGTGGCGCGCGATCCGGAGGCTTTGGCGGCGATCATCGGCGTTCCAGTCATGGTCAATCTCTTGGCTTAGCGGCCGAGGCCGAACTGCATCGTCAGGGAAACGAGGAAGCGGATCGGGCTGCGGTCCGTTTCGAAGGTCGTGGGACGCAGCGGCTGGGCTGCGGTGAGGTCGAGGCGCAGGAAATCGCCATAGGCAACGCGCACGCCGCCGCCGACCGAGTAGATTTCCTCAGGATCGATCCCGGCAAAGGCGGTGTCTTCGTTCCAGACCAGCGCGGCATCGAAGAAGGCAAAGGGTTGCAGCGCCAGTTCGCGATTGTTGGCGGGCACGAGCGAGCCGAGCCTGAGTTCGACGCCGGTGCCGACGCCGCTGTCTCCCGAGGCGATGCCCGGGTCATAGCCGCGGCCCACTGTGAAGTTGCCGACCGAATATTCCTCGAACGCCAGCAGCGCGTCGGGCGAATATTGCGCGCGCGGCAGCAGCGCGATGGTGAACGCAGGGACGGGCCGCCAGGTCAGTTCGGCTTCGGCGCGCAGCACGGTACCCGCCGGATCGCCTTCCGCACGGCTGGTCGGCGTGCGACCGGGGCCGAAGCAGGCGGTCGGGGTCTTGCCGCAATTGGGGCTGGCGCCAAGGCCGGCGATGCCCTGTCGCGCTTCGAGCGCCAGCCGTACCGACCAGCGTGGCTCGGCCGGGCTGTAGTCGGTGTTGCCGCTGAAGGCCTCCGGATCGATCCAGCTGCTTTCCAGCCGGGCAAACAGCACGCGCAGCCGGTCCCGGTTGAGCGGGATACCGGAGGTGTCGATGTCCTGATCGACCCAGTCGAGCCCGCCGCTGAGCCACGCGCTGCGGGCCTGGCGCAGCGCCAGCGGGTAGCGGGCGTAAGTCGACCAGACCAGGGTTTCCGATTTGATGTCAAGGTTGCCGGGCAGGGTAGGGCGCGTCCAGGCGTAGGTAGCGCTGGTCCCCAGCGTCAGCCCGTCACCGCCGATGCGGAATTCGTGCGTGCCCTGCACCACCTTCTGCTCGTCGAGATCAGGGGTGGCGTAGAAGCCCAGCGTGGTCTCGTCACCGAGCCCGGTGAGACCGTTGACGCGTACCCGGGCGATGCCGCCCCAGCGCCCGACCGACTGGCTGCCATAATTCTGGCCGTTGAAATCGATGAACACCGGCGTGCGCTCGACCGTCACTTCACCGATCACTTCGCCCGGCGCGCCGGCGGGGCGCAGAGTCATCCGTGCCGAGAGGCCGGGGATCGAGCTGGCCAGCAGCAGATAGCGTTCGGCCTCGAAGCTGTTGAACAGCGGCTGGTCCTGCATCTGCTGCAGATATCGGGCGAGCTGTGCCTCGCTCGCGCCGGCATCGCCACGCACCTGAAAGCCGACGAGGCGGGCGGCGAGGATGTCCAGCCTGACTTCGCCATTCTCGATGGTCTGCACCGGCACGCGCACCGCCGCGAGATAGCCGGCGCGGCGCAGCAGCGTTGCGGCGCGATCGCGGATTTCGCAGATCTCGCTGACGCTGATTTCCTGGCCGACGCTGTCGCGCCACGATTCGTCGAGCAAGGCGGGGTCGATCGGCCCGGCATTGGCAAAGCTGACCGAGCGCAGCGTGAAGCGGACATCGGCAAATTCGGGACTGGCGAGCGGGCAGGGCGAGCGCTCGATCCCATCCTCCCCGTCGATGCGGGTCTGGATGTTGGGCGCAACCGGCTGAAGCCCGCGCCGCAGGATTTCCTCACGGGTCGGTGCCGTTGTCTGGGCGGCGGCCGGGCTGGACAGCAGGATCAGCGACCCTGCGGCAGCGGCCAGGCCCAGATGGATCAGACGATGTGTGTTGCGGTTCATGACCGACTGTTATCCCCTCTTTGCTGCTGCCGGCGTGCCGGAAGTCACAATCCCCTGCGCGTCGAGCCCTGAGGCGTCTCTGCCGCCGCGGTCCTGTCTGCCGGTGCAGGCGCGCCGGCCGCCATGTCGCGGTCAAGCAGGTGGCGCTCGCCGTCGCCGATGATGGCAAAACCTGCCCAGTAATAAGGGTGCGACGTCTGGGCATCGTCCATCAACTGGTCCTGCGCGCTGCCCAGCGCTTCGGCCAGGCTGGCGCCGCTCAGGCTGCTGAACAGGCCGTTGATCAGCCGTCCTGTGGCGTTGTAATCGTCTGGCACCGGCCAGTGGCTGGCGAGCACCGAGCGGCCGCCTGCGCCGATGAAGGCGCGTACCAGACCGTCGAGCGACGATCCGCCGCCGGTGGTGACGCCGGCCGCGCGCGTTGCCGCCACGCTCGCCTGACCGGCGGTGTCGCAGGCGGACAGGATCACCAGATCAGCATCGATGCGCAGGTCGAATATCTCGTCGAAACTGAGCAGCCCGTCCGAGTCGTTATTGTCGAACGAGGTCAGCAGCGCCGGGCGGGTCGGGCAGCCCGGGCGGGGCGGGGTGACGAGGCCGTGCGTCGCAAAGTGCAGGATGCGGTAATTGCCGAGGTCCCCGCGCTCGCGGATCTGCTTGTCGGTGAAGGCGGTGCCGGTGACGACATCGCCGGTCGATTCGCCGAGCAGGCTGCGCGCGGCGATCAGTTCGGTCGCGGCAATCGGGCGGTTCCATTCGGAAAGCCCCCAGGCACAGCCATTGGCGGCATCGGGCGAGGCGGCGCGCACCGCGGCGACGCTGGTGACATCGCTGACCGGTGCGTTGTTGCCGAGCCCCAGATAGCGCCGGCTGGCGCGCGAGGCGGGGGCCTGGCGGGTGTTGCGGAACGCGAGCGGGGAGACCGACGTGCTCACCCGGCTGGTGCGGCCCAGCCACTGCACGCCGCGCATGTCGAACGGATCGGCACCCGGCTGCGCCGCGCGCGCTGTATAAGCGGCCGCGCTGGCGGCGTCAGGGATCAGCACGTTGAGCGGCAGGCGCAGCATCGCGCCGTCGGGCTCGAAGATGATGTGCCGTGCGGTCCTGAGCTCCGCTGCGGCGGGCGCGAACAGGTTGTTGAACAGCGCGTTCGAGGCCTGCGCATCGAACGGATAGGTGTTGTACGCGCCGCCCTCATAGACCGAGATGGTGCTGCGCAGGTGATCGACGGCCGCATCGAGCCCTGCCCGGTCGAGCGTCGGCTGCCACACCCACGCGCCATTTCGCTTGACCATCATTGCATAGAGCGTGTCGCCGATGACCATCAACTTGAGATAGGCTTCACTGTCGCCGAGCACCTGTTGCAGGTCGGCGAGCGCGATGCTGTCCTGTGACACCGCGCGATATTGGGGGAAATTGGCAAGGCGCGCGATCGTCGCGGTCTGCAGCGCCGAGAGCGCGTCGATCCTTTCGAGCAGTGCGGCCCGCTGCGGTGCCGCCTCATCGGCGGTCAGCCCGGCCAGCGCGATGCGGGCGCGCTCGATTTCGCGCGCCAGCGTGTGGGCCTGGCGGAAGGCGCCGGCGGCTTCATTGTTGCCGCTGGACAGTTCGCGGGCGAGCACCGCCTGTGTATCGGCGACGCCGGGCCGGACAAGCAGCTGCGACGCGGTGAAGAATTCGGCGGCAGCGGCGGGATCGCTCGCCTGGCGTTCGGCCAGCAGATGGAAATACGGGGCCATCTGGTTGAACAGCCCGGTCAGTTGCCGGCGCTGCGACGTCAGACCCGACACCACTTGGCGGTAGGTGGCAAGCGCTTCCGCTTCGCGCCCGTGCCGGCTGGCGAAGGCAGCGTAGCGCGCGCGTGCCGAGGCGAGCGCCATGGTCTCGGGATATTGAGTCTCGACCAGCGTCACCGCGTCGCGCAGCAGCTGGTCAGCCGCGCTGAGGTTGCCGGCGGCTTCATCGACCATCGCCAGCTCAGCCATGGTCTGGGCGCGCAGGCGGACGATGCTGGTCACCCGGCCTTCGCGCACCGACAGCGACTTGATCAGCGCGGTTTCGAGCGCAGAGCGTGCCCCGGTCAGATCGCCACCCAAACGGCGCACGGTGCCGGTCAACTGGTCGGCCTGGGCATCGAGCAGCACGGCGCGTTCCGACGGGGTCAGCCGCTGCTCGTCGGCGATCTGCGCGATCGAGCCGGCGCCGCTGTTGAGGCCGCTGGCAATCGATGGCGAGATGACGATGGTGCCGTTGCTGACGATTTCCGACAGTGGCGGCGCTTCGACCGGGGTCGCCAGATAAACCAGCGCGCCTTCCAGATCGCGGCGGTTGAGCGCGTTCATCGCGCGGAAATTGCGCCGCAGCCGCGTCTGCACGATATCGGTGGTGCGGGTCTCCTCGACCTGGGCGAACAGCCGCTCGGCCTCGGCGAAGTCACCGAGGTTGGACAGCTGTAACGCGCGGTTGAGGGTGAATTCGCTGGGCTCGATGCCATAGCTGCCGGTGGCATCGCCGCGCCGTTCCAGCGCCTCGAAATAGACGGCGGCATTGGCATAGTCGCCGCTGTTGTTCTGCCGGTAGCCTTCCGCCAGCGCGCGGTCGGGCGGCAGGGTCGCGACCTGCACCCGCGCCAACGCTTGCGCGTCGCCGACCGAGGTGGTGGCGACGCGGATCGTGCCCTGGGCGGCACGCCCCTGCATGACGCTGGCGAGCGCGAGGTTGAGCGCATCGTCATAGGCCGCGATGCCCTCGGCGATGTAGGTGGTGCCATCGACCGTGCGGACATGGCGGCGGCCGGCCACACCGGGGAATAGATCGGCACAATCGGCGACACCCTGCACCGGCGTGGTGCAGGCGGGCGCGCCCGGCCGGCCGGCGACGCGGCTCGCCGCTTCGGCACCACGCAGCGCATAGACACGGCCGACGGCTTGGGCGGCATCGCGGCAGACGATCGTCCAGCCGCGATCGAACATGTCGGCAAACACAGGATCGCGCAGGTCTGCCTGCACCTGGCAGACCGCACCGTCGCCCGACCCGATCGAAAAGCTGTCCGCCACGCGCGTGTCGGTCGGCGCCATGGCGGCGCGGGCGGCGAGGCCCTGCTGCGCGCTGAGCGGACTGGCGAGCGCTGCGGCCATTGCCGCGCCGGTGAGGACGGTGGAAAGCCGCCGCGCTATCGGAGACCGGTGCCTTGCTGTCGTCAGCGGCCCATCCGAATTGCGTGCTCCAGCGCTAAATTCATTCACTTCGCCGTCTCCTTGGCACCCTGTGGGTGGCCCGGCCATGCCGGGGTAGAGAGGCGACCCGCCTTTGCTTATTATTGCTTTTGACTGTCTTAGCCCCCGCGCTCGGGAATGGAAAGCCCCGAACTGTGCCAATCGCTCCATCGAGGGACGGCGGGGGCCGCCAAGCTGAAGGCTTGCCGACAGCCACATTCATGCGCCATTAAATGGGGGGAGCGTAACTGCAGCGCACCACAGAGCGGTTCGATCGGGAGCCCGGGGTAAAGGAATAGTTCGGGCCCACAATGACCGCAGCCGCACTTACATCGCAGAAGGGCCGTCATGCCCGGTTGCTGATCGCGGCGGCGATGGCGCTGTCTTTCGCCGGAACTCCGGTCGGCGCCGACGCTCAGATACGCGAGCGCCTGCCGCGGGTGGAGCGTCCCGACGTCCGCCCGCTGCCCAACCAGACCCGGCCGCTGCCAGAGATTGTCGCGCAGGTGCAGGCGACCCCGCCGTACAACAGCATGGATTATATTGGCCTCGCCGGTTTCGAATCACGATCGCTGGTCTATGTGCTGCGTTTTCTCGACGGGCGGCAGGTGGTGGTGGTGCATGTCGATGCGCGCAGCGGCCGCATCCTCAGTCGCGCGCCCTGATGGAGCCGCGCCATTGGGCGAGCCCCTTGCCGCACCGCGCCGGCGCTGCCAAGACGCAGCGACATCTGGGAGGACAATGACATGCGTATCCTGATCGTCGAGGATGAGCCGACGCTGGGTCGACAGCTCAAATCGACCCTTGAGGCGGCGGGCTATGCCATCGACCTCGCCACCGACGGCGAAGAAGGCCATTATCTGGGCTCGAACGAGGCCTATGATGCGGTCATTCTCGACCTCGGCCTGCCCGAAGTCGATGGTCTGACCGTGCTCGACCGCTGGCGGCGCGAGAAACGCAACTTCCCGGTGCTGGTGCTGACCGCGCGGGATAGCTGGTCGGACAAGGTCGCCGGGCTCGATGCCGGCGCGGACGATTATCTGGCCAAGCCTTTCCAGACCGAGGAACTGATTGCCCGGCTGCGCGCGTTGATACGCCGTTCGAGCGGCAATGCCTCAAGCGAGCTCACCGCAGGCGATGTCCGGCTCGACACGCGCTCGGGCAAGGTCACGCTGGCCGGGAACCCGATCAAGCTGACGGCGCAGGAATATAAACTGCTGTCCTATCTGCTGCACCACAAGGGCAAGGTGGTCAGCCGCACCGAACTGATCGAGCATATCTACGATCAGGACTTCGACCGCGATTCGAACACCATCGAGGTATTCGTGACCCGCATCCGCAAGAAGCTGGGCGCCGACATCATCACCACCATCCGCGGTCTCGGTTACCAGCTCGACGAACCCGTCGGCTGAGCGGGCAGCGGGTGCGGCAGGCATGAACGCGCCGGAGACGGCCCCTGCCGAGGCGGTGAAACGGCCGCGATCGCGGGTTACCGGGTCGCTCGGCCGGCGCATGATCGGCATTGCGGCGGCGTGGATTCTGCTGCTGCTGGTCGGCGGCGGCGTCGCGCTGGATCGCGTCCTGTCGCAAGCCATCACCCAGAGCTTCGACGACAGCCTGGAATATCAGCTGGTGGCGTTGATCCGTTCAGCGCAAATCGACCCGCAAGGCACGGTCGAGCTGGTCGAGGAGCTCAGCGAGCAGCGGTTCCTCGAGCCGTACAGCGGGCTTTACTGGCAGATCTCGGGGACCGGCGCCGAACCCTCCGCCTCGCGCTCGCTGTGGGATCGCACGCTCGATACCGGCCCGCCGCACAGCGACGAGGATGTCGATTTCCGCGACAGCATGCAGTTCGAGAACGAACCGCTGCGTATCGTCGAGCGCGATGTGCTGCTGCCCGGCTCCCCCGTCATCTGGCGCTTCCAGGTCGCGCAATCGCGCGGGCCGCTCGACGAGCAGCTCGATGTGGTACGCCGCACCTTGGTGCGCAGTTTCGCGTTGCTCGCGGTGGGGCTGATCGGGCTGGCGGCGGTGCAGACCATCTACGGGCTGTGGCCGTTGCGCCGCATCCGCAGCGGCATCGCCGCACTGCGCGAGGGGGACCGGACCCTGCTCGACACGCCGATGCCGCTCGAAGTGCGGCCGATGGTCGACGAACTGCGCGAACTGATCGACCATAATGAGCGGCAGGCGGAAGAAGCACGGCGGCACGCCGGCAATCTCGCCCATGCGCTCAAGACCCCGCTGACCGTCATCACCAACGCCGCCGGCGAGTCCGCAGACGACCTTCCCGAACTGGTCCGTCGCGAGGCCGCGACCATGCGGCGGCAGGTCGATCACCATCTCGCTCGTGCCCGCGCGGTCGGCCGGCGCGGGCAGACGCAATTGCGCGCCGACGGTTGGCAGAGCATCGAGGCGGTGCAGCGTGCGGTCGAGCGGCTCTACCCGTCGGTGCGGTTCGATGCCGATGGGCCGCGCCCGGCGATGGTTCGCATCGAACGGCAGGATCTTGATGAAATCCTCGGTAATCTTATGGAAAATGCAGCCAAATATGGCGGCGGCAGCGTGTTCGTCACGGTCGATACCGGGCCGGATACGGTAGCGTTCCTGGTCGAGGACGATGGCACCGGCATCGCCGAGGCCGACCGGCAGCGCCTGTTCGATCGCGGGGCGCGGCTCGACACCGGCAAGCCCGGCACCGGGCTCGGCCTCGCCATCGTGCGCGACGTCGTGGAAATATACGGCGGGTCGGTAAGCCTGGGCGAGAGCGAGGATCTGGGCGGCTTGCTGGTCAGGCTGACCCTGCCGCGTGCCTGAGGCAGGCTACCGCCTCTCGACGGGGTTGAAGATCGGCGCCGGCTGGGACATCGGAGTGGCATGCCTGAGAAAATGCCCCCGTTCGCGCGCTGGCTCGGATTTGCCGGCCTGTTCCCTCAAGCCGCGGCCCTGCTGGTCGCACTGATGGATGAGCCGCGCACGCTGTTCAGCGCGCTGGCCCTGGCCTTCGCCTATGCCGCGCTGATCCTCAGCTTTCTGGGCGGGCTGTGGTGGGGGCTTGCCGCCGCGGCCAAGGATGCGCCGCGCTGGCTGTGGGTGGCCGCGGTCTCGCCAAGCCTGCTGGCCCTGGCGAGCTGCATTCCCTGGGCGACCGCCGGCGCCTGGCCCGGCCCGTCGCTGCTGCTGCTGGGGCTGGCGCTGATCGGCTCGCTGGGCGTCGACCGCAAGTTGATCGCGCTGGGCCTCGCCCCACGCTGGTGGATGCGCCTGCGCGGGCCGCTCTCGTTCGGGCTGGGCGGGCTGACTATCGCGCTGGGGACGCTGGCATTCTGAGCGCCCGAAGCACGGCCTCGAGCGCATCAGGCGCACACGACATCGCGAAATGCCCGCAGCGTATCGCCAAGGCTGCATCACGCTCGCCCGGCTGCCCTTCGGCGGCGGCGCGCGGGACGATGCCGTCATGCGGCGACCAGATTGCGATTGTGTATGCGGGCGGCTTCGCAGAATAGTTTGCGCCAATCGGTGGCCGGTCGACGGGATGGTCGGCCAGAGCCTCGTACAGGCGCCACGCCCGGTTGCTGCGGGGATCGCCCGAGAAAGGGCTGCCAAGCGTGATGACGGCGGCAACCTTGTCGGGCGCATGGTGCGCATAGCCGCGGGCGATGACCCCGCCGAGGCTCCAGCCGAGCAGGGTCACCGGGCCTTGTGTCTGGTCCATGATCGCCGTGAGGCGCTGATCCAGGCGATCGAACAGATCTGGCTTGACCGGGCCGCCTGCCCCCAGACCCCAGGGAAAGGACCGATATCCGGCCCTATCCAGCGTATGGCGCAGCAGCGCCGTGTGGCTGTCGAGATTGCCGAAGCCGGGGATCACCAGCACAGGCCGTCCATCGCCCGGCCATTGCGCGGCAAGCCTTGGTGCGGCGGATCGTCCGCGCAGCCATTGGACAGGGAGGGCGGCTTCCTGCAGCAGGAAGCGGAGCGGCGGCGGCGCCGGTCGCGCCATCAGGCGGCGATGGACTGCCGCAATTCCAGCCGGCCCCAGATTTCGACCAGCGCGTCGGTCAGTTCGCGCATCATCGACTCGTCATGGCTCGGGCCGGGCGTGAAGCGCAGGCGCTCGGTGCCGCGCGGTACGGTCGGGAAGTTGATCGGCTGCACATAGACGCCATATTCGGCGAGCAATATGTCGCTGATCTTCTTGGCTTTCACCGGATCGCCGACCATCAGCGGGACGATGTGGGTGGTCGACTCCATCACCGGCAGCCCGGCATTGCGGAACAGGCTCTTGAGCATCGCTGCCGCCGCCTGCTGACCCTCGCGCTCAACGCTCGACGCCTTGAGGTGGCGGACGCTGGCGAGCGCGCCGGCGACCAGCACTGGCGACAGGCTGGTGGTGAAGATGAAGCCGGGGGCATAGCTGCGGATGACATCGACGATCACCTGATCGGCAGCGATGTATCCGCCCATCACGCCGATTGCCTTGGCGAGGGTACCCTCGATGATGGTGACGCGATGCGCGACCGCATCGCGATCGGTAATGCCGCCGCCGCGCGGGCCGTACATGCCGACGGCATGGACTTCGTCGCAATAGGTGAGCGCGCTGTACTTGTCGGCCAGATCGCAGATGGCGGCGATATCGGCGACATCGCCATCCATCGAATAGACGCTTTCGAAGGCGATCAGCTTGGGCAGCGCCGGGTCTGCCGCCGCGAGCAGCTCTTCGAGATGGGCGAGATCATTGTGCCGCCAAACCTGCTTCTCGCAGCCGGAATTGCGGATGCCCGCGATCATCGAGGCGTGGTTGAGCTCGTCCGAGAAGATGATGCAGCCGGGCAGGATCTTGCCCAGCGTCGCCAGCGTCGCCTCGTTGGAAATATAGCCGGAGGTGAACAGCAGCGCCGATTCCTTGCCGTGCAGGTCGGCAAGCTCGTTCTCGAGCTGGATATGATAATGGGTGTTGCCGCCGATATTGCGGGTGCCACCAGAACCGGCGCCGACGTCGTGCAGCGCCTCTTCCATCGCAGCGATGACATCGGGGTGCTGGCCCATCGCCAGATAATCGTTGGAGCACCAGACGGTGATCGGCTTGGGGCCATTATGCCCGGCAAAGCAGCGCGCGTTGGGGAAGGCGCCCTTGTTGCGCAGAATGTCGATGAACACGCGGTAGCGACCTTCGGCGTGCAACCGCTCAATCGCCTTTTCGAACACCTGATTGTAGTTCATGCCCATTCCCGCACGGCTCTCGCCCTTTTCGGCGCAGGACGCCGCAATAACGGCGCGCGGCCCGCTTTGCCAGCGCGAACGGCTCGCAAGAAGGTGGCGCGGCCGGTATTCGGCTTGGGCCGGCTTGCCCGATCATCGCTGTGCAGGACGCGTTTCTCGCAGAGGCGCAGAGGAAAGCAAAGGCGCAAAGATGATGCGCAATGCCGCGAAGCCGCCTGTTCCATCCGCCTTTGGATTTGCGGCAGCCATGCGATCGTAAAGCGGCTGCCGCAGCGATGTTGCTCCGTGGGCTCTGCTTTCCTCTGCGCCTCTGCGCGAAACGCGGTTCACTCGACGCGCGTTTTCAGAGACAAGTAACCTCAGAAAAGCCCAACGCGCCAAACGCCGCCCACGCCGCTTTGACATTGTCGATGTCGCCATTGACGACGACGGTGCGACGCGGCGAACCGTCCGGCCATGCCTGCCCCGCAGTCAGATGCGCCACGCGCCGGGCGATTCCCTCACCGCCATCGAGCAGCGTCACCTGCGGCCCTGCCGCGGCCTGCAGTTCATCGGCCAGCAGCGGAAAATGGGTGCAGGCCAGCACGATGGTGTCGATCCGCTCGCCGCCCGGCTGGTCGGTCAGCCCGGCAATTGCGCGGGCATAGACCGCCGGATCGACCGCTTCCCCGCGCAGCTTGGCCTCGGCCGCGAGCACAAGATCGGGTGCGCCATGGCGCAGGATGGTGCAGTCCGCGCCATGCTCGGCCGCCAGCCGGTCGACATAGGGCTGGCGCACGGTCGCGGCGGTGCCGAGCACGCCGATCACGCGCGTCTTGCTGGCCAGTGCCGCCGGCTTGATCGCCGGCACCGTGCCGACGAACGGCGTGTCGAGCGCGGCGCGGACATGGGCGAGCGCGATGGTCGATGCGGTGTTGCAGGCGATGACCGCGAGCCGGGGACGAACCCGCTCGACCAGTCGCCCGAGCAGGGCGGAAACCCGGGTCGCCACCTCCGCCTCGCTCTTCTCGCCATAGGGCAGGCCCTTGTGGTCGGTGGCATAGACGATCGGCGCCTGCGGCAGCAGCGCCAGCGTCGGCCGCAGCACGGACAGGCCGCCGAAGCCGCTGTCGAAGAACAGGATCGGGGCGTCGGGGGCAGGGTGCTCGCTCACACCCGCCGCCCTATCGGAGGGCGCGCGGCGCTGCAATGCGGCTTGCGGATGGAGCGCGTGCGCGGCTAGACACGCTCAACCGAGATTGGACACTCCGTAGCGTTGAGCTTGTCGAAGGGCGTTTCGCTTTCTTGAGAGGCGCCCTTCGACAGGCTCAGGGCTACGGGTTTGATTGGTCTTGGACCGGAACGCGGGGCAGAAAAACCAATGGAACATTTCACCGGCACCACAGGCCTTGTCCTGCTGCTCGGCTATCTGCTCGGCTCGATCCCGTTCGGCCTGATCCTCGCGCGCTTCGGCGGGGCAGGTGACATCCGCGAGATCGGATCGGGCAATATCGGCGCGACCAACGTGCTGCGCACCGGGCGCAAGGGGCTGGCGGCGGCGACGCTGCTGCTCGATCTGCTCAAGGGCCTGCTGGCGGTATGGATCGCCGCCTCGATTTCCCCCGGAGACGAGCAATTGGCCGGCGCGGGCGCGATCCTCGGCCACCTCTATCCGGTCTGGCTGAAGTTCAAGGGCGGCAAGGGGGTCGCCACCTTCATGGGCGTGGCACTGGGGCTGGACATCACCACCGGCTTTGCCACCTGGATGGGGCCGATCTACGCCGGGCTGTGGATCGGCACGATCCTCGTCACCCGCATCAGCTCGCTCGGCGGGCTGGTCGCGGCGGTGAGCGTACCGGCGTCGGCCTGGGCGTTCGGGCGGCCAGAATGGGTGCCGTTGCTGGCGGCGCTGGCGCTGATCATCGTCTGGAAGCACAAGGACAATATCGGCCGATTGCTGCGCGGCGAGGAGCCGCGGGTCGGTCAGAGCAAGGCGGCCGCACCCGATGGCTGACCCGAGCATCGTCTCGGGCCCCAAAGACATCGTCGATCGCCTCCAGCTCGCCCGCAGCCACCGGGTGGGGCCGGTCACCTACGCGCAGCTCATCGCGCGCTTCGGCACCGCGGCCCGCGCGCTCGAGGCGCTGCCCGATCTGGTGCGCAAGGTCGGCGGCCAGCCGTTCCGCCCGGCACCGCTTGACGGCGTCCGGCGCGAAATCGATGCCGTTGCCAGGCTTGGCGCGCGCCACATGTTCGTCGACAGCGATGATTATCCGCATTTGCTCGCCCAGCTCGGCAACGCCCCTGTCGTGCTGATCGCACGTGGCCAGGGAACGATCTGGCAGCGCCCGGCTATCGCCATGGTCGGCGCGCGCAACGCCTCTGCCGCCGCCTGCCGCTTCGCCCGCCAGATTTCTGGCGAACTGGGGGAGCGCGGCTATGCCGTCGTCAGCGGCCTCGCGCGAGGCATCGACACGGCGGCGCATGCGGGCGCGATGGCTCACGGCACCGTCGGGGTGATCGCCAGCGGCATCGACCGCAGTTTTCCGCCGGAGAACCGGGATTTGCAGGAAGCGATCGCGACGCAGCATCTGCTCGTCACCGAATATCCGCCCGGCACCGAGCCGCTCGCCCGGCACTTCCCGCACCGCAACCGCATAATCGCCGGATCGACGCTGGGGACGGTGGTGGTCGAGGCCGCACCACGCTCGGGCTCTCTGCTCACCGCCAAGATGGCGACGGATGCCGGGCGCGAAGTGATGGCCGTCCCCGGCTCCCCGCTCGACCCGCGCGCGCAGGGCTGCAATGGCCTCATCCGCGAAGGCGCGACGCTGGTGCAATCGGCCGGCGACATCGCCGAGGCGGTGGCCAGCATCGATGCGCGGATGGTGCGGCAGGACCGTCGCGCCTTCGGCAGCGAGCCGATGCGCGAGCCCGAGGATGCCGAACGCGCCATGCTGCTCTCCCTGCTCGGTCCGGTCGCGGTACCGGTCGACGAGCTGATCCGCCAATCGGGCCTCAGCACGCGGGCGGTGCAATTGATCCTGCTGGATCTGGAACTGGCCGGGCGGCTGGAACGCCATGCGGCGGGGCGAGTGAGTCTGGTGTTCTGAATGCTTCGGAATGCGGAACCGGTTTACTTCAACGTTGACCAATGTTGACATTTGTTGGGACGCAAGACACCATTACAGGCGCTCTCGGGACTATTGTCTTTCCTTGCCAACACGGGAGCTCGTTGCATGCTTTATTTCGACCCGATTGAGGAATTCGGCGCTGCTGGCAAGGCCTTGTTCAGCGAAGCCCCCTATGTTGATACCGGTGCCGATATTGTCGTCATCGGACCATCTCTCGGGGGGGCGCAGTTTCGCTTTGGCACTTGGAATGAATCCTCGGACGCCCAAGGCTGGTTCATGTATGACCAGTTGCCGACGGATCTGCACCTGCCTGCCGACCTGCAGCCGTGCGACGTACTCGATCACGAGGCGCTCGATTTTATCAACAATGTCATGAAGTCAACGTCGCCCGGCAACGTGGCTGGACCGCTGGACACGCTCTCTTTTTCTCTCAGCAATCCCAATTGGCGCCACGCCGAATTCATTGGCTTTCTGGGTACCAATGGTCAAATTGGCCCTACCGTAATTGAGCCGACCGGGTGGGGTGGATATCGGCCGGACTTCGATCAGTTTAACGGGCCTGTTCAGGCCCTTGTCCATAACCATCCTGCATACCGTTTAAATTTCGCGACGGGGGAGTTTAACAGGCAAACAGACAATGTGCTATTCGACAACCGCTATCCTTCCTCCGGCGATTGGAATGTGCTGCAAGCTATCGCTGACAGGTATGGCGCGGCAACCGGAAACAGCAACCCGGCCATGTATCTGGTCGATCCATTCGGTGTGGCCCGTGAATTCCGGTTGTCCGATCGCGCCAGTATAGAGGGCCTGTCAGTACCCCAGCGCCAAGCCGGGATGGGTCTGGACGGTCGGGAAATCGATGTGCCCTCAACTGGGCAATGCGGGAATTGAAGATGATGCCTATCCTTGCCACGCGCACCTTGTTTGCAGGTCTGGCCATAATGTCGCTGGCAGCTGCTGATCAGCCGCCGAACAGGATAATTGTTATCGGCACTGCTCCCACTCTATCCCTGCCAGCTGATGTACGTTATGTCGTTGCAGGAGAGTGCGACGTAGGCGTGTTCAGGCTGGAGATTGCGCCGGTATCGCCAAGGGATCCGGCTCTGCGGTCAGTCGCAATTGTTGCCGCAGGGCGTTCGGTTGCTGCCGAAGAGATTAACCGACTGCGCGTCATATTAGGTTCGCGACGTATAAACTATATCGCGGAAGGATTGTGCGGTTCAACCGATGAGCCTGGCACCAGATTCTGGATCGATTTGGCAAGCGATTCTAATCCACCGTCGCCTCAATCGACAACTGTGCAATTACTCATTGTGGATGGTCGTGTGACGGTCAGTTGAAGATCGGGGAGCAGCCCGGCGATATCGCGCTACTGCTGTCAGGCCCTCCGTAAGCGGTGCAATCGACGCAAATTGCGAACCGCGCGCTCTGTCGAAACGGGGACGCCACGCGGCATGGGCCCATGTTGGGCGTGTGGGCCATCGTCCCCGCACCAGAAGCCCTCTTGACGCCCCCCGATTCCCGCCGCCACCCTCGCGCGTACGTGTAAGCACCATCGGGGCACCCCATTTTCATGCAACTTGTCATCGTAGAATCGCCTGCCAAAGCCAAGACGATCGAGGGGTATCTGGGCAGGGACTTCAAGGTTTTGGCCTCCTATGGCCATATTCGCGACCTGCCGCCCAAGGACGGATCGGTGAACCCCGATGACGGCTTTGCCATGTCGTGGGAGAATTACCCGGACAAGGCCAAGCGGCTGAAGGAGATATCGGACGCGGCCAAGGGTGCCGACCGCCTGATCCTGGCCACCGACCCCGATCGCGAGGGCGAGGCGATCAGCTGGCATGTGCAGGAGGTGCTGCGTCAGAAAAAGGCGCTGCCCGCGAAAGTCGACCGCGTCACCTTCAACGCCATCACCAAGGCTGCGGTGACCGAGGCGATGGCTGCGCCGCGTGCGCTCGACGAGGATCTAATCGACGCCTATCGCGCCCGCCGCGCGCTCGATTATCTGGTCGGCTTCACCCTGTCGCCGGTGCTGTGGCGCAAGCTGCCCGGCGCGAAATCTGCCGGGCGCGTGCAATCGGTGGCGCTGCGCATCATCGTCGACCGCGAACGCGAGATCGAGGCCTTCCGCCCGCAGGAATATTGGTCGGTCATCGCCCGCCTGGAACATGCCGGAACGCCCTTTACCGCGCGGCTGACGCGGTTCGAGGGCGAGAAGATCGACCGGCTGACCATCGGGGATGCCGGCACCGCCGATCGCGCCAAGGCGGCGGTCGAGGCGGGGCGCTTCACCGTGTCCTCGGTCGAGGTCAAGCCCGCCACGCGCAATCCGCCGCCGCCCTTCACCACCAGCTCGCTGCAGCAGGAGGCGGCACGCAAGCTCGGCTTTTCCGCCAGCCACACCATGCGCGTGGCGCAGGGGCTCTATGAGGACGGGCTGATCACCTACATGCGCACAGACGGAGTGCAGATGGACGGCGCCGCCATCTCCGCCGCCCGCGCCGCCATCGCCAAGCGCTTTGACGGCAGCTATCTGCCGGACAAGCCGCGCCACTATCAGTCGAAGGCGAAGAATGCGCAGGAAGCGCATGAAGCAATCCGTCCCACCGATTTTGCGCGCGACCGCGCCGGATCGGGCGATCATGCGCGTCTCTACGAGTTGATCTTCAAGCGTGCGACCGCCAGCCAGATGGCCTCGGCGCAGCTCGAGCGCACCGCCGTCGAGCTGAGCGATGCCACAGGACGTCACGGCCTGCGCGCCACCGGCCAGGTCGTGCGCTTTCCCGGCTTCCTCGCGCTCTACGAGGAAAGCCGGGATGAAAGCAGCGCCCCGGCCCGGTCGAGCGGCGAAGGCGGCGAAGAGGATGACAGCCGCCTGCTGCCGGTGATGCGCGAAGGCGATGTCCCGGCCAGACATGGTGTCGATGCCGAACAGCATTTCACGCAAGCCCCGCCGCGCTTTTCCGAAGCCAGCCTGGTCAAGCGGCTGGAGGAGCTGGGGATCGGCCGTCCGTCGACCTACGCCTCGACGCTGCAGGTGCTCAAGGACCGAAATTACGTTCGCCTGGAGAAGAACCGTTTCTACCCCGAGGAAAGCGGTCGGCTGCTGACGGCGTTTCTGGAGCGCTATTTCGAACGCTATGTCAGCTATGATTTCACGGCAGGCATGGAAGAAGAGCTCGACGACGTGTCGGGCGGGCGGGCGCAGTGGCAGGCGGTGCTCGAAGCCTTCTGGCGCGATTTCAAGCCGCGCACGGCAGAAGTGATGGAGCGCAAGCCCTCCGAGGTCACCGCCGCGCTCGACGAGTTCCTCGGGCCCTGGCTGTTCCCGGACAAGGGCGACGGACTTGATCCGCGGCTGTGCCCAAAGTGTGGCGAGGGGCGCCTTTCGCTGCGCGGCGGCAAGTTCGGCAGCTTTGTCGCTTGCTCCAACTATCCCGATTGCAAATTCACTCGCCAGTTCGGCCAGGGTGGCGATGCGGCCGCGGGTGGAGAGGATGAGAGCTTGGGGGCCGACCCCGAAACCGGGCTCGAGGTGATGCGCAGGAATGGCCGGTACGGCCCCTATATCCAGCTCGGCGATGGCAAGGAGGCCAAGCGCAGCTCTATCCCTGCGGATATCGCCGGGGAGATCGATCTCGCGCTGGCGCTGCGTCTGCTGGCGCTGCCACGCGACGTGGGGACGCATCCCGAAAGCGGCATGCCGATCGTTGCCGGGCTGGGGAAGTGGGGGCCATATCTGCGGCACGATGGCAAATACACGAAGTTAGCCGCCACTCGTGATGCGCTCGACATCGGCATGAACGCGGCGGTGACGGCGATTGCCGAGGGCGGCGCGCGTGGCGGTCGCCCGGCAAAGGCCAGCGGCAAGGAGCTCGGGATTCACCCCGAGACCGAGAAAGCGATCAAGCTGCTCGACGGGCGTTTCGGCCCCTATGTCAGCGACGGCACCACCCACGCCACGCTGCCCAAGAGCGCCGACAAGGATGCAGTGACGCTGGAGGAAGCGATTGCGCTGATCGACGCGAAGATCGCCAAGGGCGGCGGGCTCAAGCCGAAGAAGAAGGCAGCGGCCAAGAAGACGCCGGCGAAGGCTACAGCAGTGAAAAAGCCGGCTGCGAAGAAGCCGGCAGCAAAGAAAGCGACGGCGAAGAAACCAGCGGCGAAGACAGCCACCGCCTGATCTTTACCCGTCATTGCGAACGTAGCGAAGCAATCCAGTGTTGCGCAAAGCCGTACTGGATTGCTTCGCTACGCTCGCAATGACGAATAATGTTACAACTTCGCCACTTCCGGCACCGCCCCCGGCTCCACCCCGGCCACCCGAAGGAAGTTGGCCAGCATCGCGTGCCCGTGTTCGGTGGCGATGCTTTCGGGATGGAACTGCACGCCGTGGATCGGCAGCGTCGCGTGCCGCACGCCCATTACGGCACCATCTTCGGACGTTGCGTTGACGATCAGCCCTGCGGGCACATCTTCGACCACCAGGCTGTGGTAGCGCGTTGCGGTAAAAGGCGAGGGGATGCCGGCGAACAAGCCGCTGCCATCGTGGCTGACCGTTGCGGTCTTGCCATGCATGAGATGGCCGCGCACCACCTGCCCGCCGAAATGCTGGCCGATCGCCTGATGGCCCAGGCACACGCCGAGCAGCGGCCGTTGGTGCTCGGCACAGGCCGCGATCAGATCGAGGCTGATCCCCGCATCGTCCGGTGTGCCCGGCCCGGGCGAGATCAGGAAGCCGGCGGCACCCGACGACATCGCCTGCCCGACGCTCATTGCGTCATTGCGCACCACGTCGACCTCGACGCCCAGCTCCAGGAGATAGTGGACGAGGTTGAAGGTGAAGCTGTCGTAATTGTCGATGACGAGGATCATTGGCCCGATTCCGAGTGCGCCGTCAAATAGCCCGGATATGCTAACTCGTAGGCAGCTCGGGCCAGTGCGCCAAACTCATGTTTAACACCTAGCACGATGAAAACATCATTATCAGGATCCACCAGTTTGAATACATGGCCAAAACCATTATCAATTAACGTGTGGTCAGCAATAATCGGTGAACCGATGATAGGCCCAACTGGGTTCCCTCTAATCCAATTATCGAGGCGCTCATCAAAGTGCTCAAGAGAGTTTCTTAAATTTCGGTCAGCAAAGGGAGAATTGTCTTCAATGCCGAACCTCCGGCGAAGCAGTTCTCCACGCTTGCGTCCAAACTCCCCCCCAGATTGCATTGGGAAGAAGAAACGAGAAATTGCAGCGCAATGCACCAATGCGTTTTGCAGCTCGCCTGCAATGAACTGCGGATCGCGTTCGTCAGCTAGCTCCTCGCTATAACTTGAAAACGAAGCAACAGCTAGTTTTGCTGAAAGATCAATCGTATGAACATAAAAAGCCATCGCATAGGGCGGAATATCAAGGCTGTTGGAATTGCTACCGCTCACTGCCCGTACCCCACATCGCTCGCCACCCGCACCGCCTCGCGCGCTGCCGCCAGCAGTGCGCCGGCCTTGGCCTCGCATTCCGCCTGCTCGTACGCCGGATTGCTGTCCGCCACGATTCCCGCGCCCGCTGTCACATGCAGCACCCCGTCCTTGACGATGCCGGTGCGCAGCACGATGCAGCTGTCCATGCTGCCGTCGGGGGCGAAATAGCCGATGCCGCCTGCGTAGGCGCCGCGCGTCTCCGGCTCGAGCGCCGCGATTATCTCCGCCGCGCGCACCTTGGGTGCGCCCGATACCGTCCCCGCCGGAAAGCCCGCGAACAGCGCGTCGAGCGCGTCCTTGTCTTGCGCCAGCCGCCCCGTGACGTTTGAGACGATGTGCATGACGTGGCTGTAATATTCGACCGTGTAGCTGTCGGTCACGCGCACCGTGCCGGGGGCGGCAGCGCGACCGGTGTCGTTGCGGCCGAGATCGAGCAGCATCAGATGCTCGGCGCGCTCCTTGGGATCGGCGAGCAGGCTGTCGCGGTTGGCGATATCCTCTGCCGCACTGGCGCCGCGCGGGCGGGTGCCGGCAATCGGGCGGATGGTGATGTCCCCGTCGCGCACACGGACCAGTATCTCGGGGCTCGAGCCGACGATGGCGAAGCCGGGCAGATCGAGGAAATAGAGGAAGGGCGACGGGTTGATCCGCCGGAGCGCGCGATAAAGCTGAAAGGGCGGCAGCGCGAAGGGCGCAGTGAAGCGCTGCGCCAGCACGACCTGGAAGATATCGCCGGCGACGATATGCTCCTTGGCAGTCAGCACCATCTCGGCATATCGGCCGGGGGGCAGAGTTGGGGTGAGCTTTACAGGCTCGTCATCCCCGTGGAGGCGGGGGTCCAGCTGATGCAGTTGCCGCTCCGAGGCGGCAGGTGATGGATCCCCGCGTTCGCGGTGATGACGAAGTGTAAAGTTTGCACTCTCCAACCGCGCTATCGCCGCCTCGATCCGCTCCGCCGCTGCCTCGACCGCGGGCCCGGGCGAGGCGGCGCCCGGCCAGACCGGCGCGACGAACCACAGTTCGTCCTTCAGCCGGTCGAACACCAGCACCAGCGTCGGCCGCACGAAGATCATGTCTGGTATGTCGATCGGATTGGCGGACGGGCGCGGTAGCACCTCGACCAGCCCGTAGCTTTCATAGGCGAAATAGCCGACGAGGCAGGCGAGGGCAGGCGGCAGGCCGGGGGGCAGGGGATCGATGCGGCATTCACCCACCAGTCGCCGCAGCGCGTCGAGCGGATTGCCGTCGGTCGGCTGGAATGCCGTGCGGTCGCTCGCCCAGTCGCGGTTGACCTCGGCCTTTGTGCCATTGCCGCGAATGACCAGATCCGGCGCGAGGCCGATCAGGCTGTAACGACCGCGCGTCTGCCCGCCCTCGACCGATTCCAGCAGCCAGTCGCCACGACCGGACTCTATCAGCTTGAGCGCAGCGGAAACCGGTGTTTCGGTATCGGCTATGCGTTTCGACCACAGCAGCGCGGGACGCCCCGCGCCGAGCGCGGCGACAGCATCCTGCCGGCCTGAAACGGCGCCTGTTGGCGACCCGAGGGTCATAGCCGGGCGCCGATGGTCAATTGGTGGCCGGGGTCGCCGCCCCGGTCAGTTCGGCGCGCAACCGGTCGATCACCGCCTGATTGCGTTCGACCGGGAATTCCCGCCGTGCCGCTCGGGCCAGTATCTCGATATATTCGCCGGCCAGCGCTTGGCCGAACTGCTGTTCGACCGCGGCCAGCAACTGCTGGTTGCCGGTGGCATCGCCGCGCTGGGTGCTGGTGAGGCGGATCACCATCCAGCCGCTCCCGCCCGGCAGTTCCAGCGTCTTGACCGAGCCGCGGGCCATCGAGAACATCAGGGCGACTTCGGGCGGCAGGCGGCCCTGGCCGTTGACCATGCCGATGCGGCGGCCGGAGATGGTCTGGACCGATCCGGGGACACCCTGTGCCGCTGCGGCCTCGGCAAGGCTGCTACCGTCCTCGACAGCCTGCAAGATGCGCCGCGCACGGTCCCTTGCCGCGCGCGCGCCCTCGGCCTGTCGCCAGTCGGCGATCACCCGTTCCCGGATCTCCGCGAGCGGCGGCGGCGCGACGGGAAGATATTCGGCGACATCGATCAGGGCGAACTGTTCGTCGCCCATCACGCGTGCCATCTGGCCCGGCTGGCCTTCGTCGATCTGGAAGGCGGTGCGCACGATGGGCTCGATGATCGGAGTCGGCCGCCAGCCGGCGTTGCCCGGCGCAGTGCCGTTTTCGAGCAAGGCGGGCGTGGTGACCACGGTCAGCCCCATGTCATTGGCCACTTCGGTAACGCTGGCGCCATTGGTCAGCGCATCCTGTGCGCGATTGAAGGCGTTATCCAGCGCCTCGCGCCGCTTGCGCGTGACGAGGCTGGCGGTGATCTCCGGCGTCGCCTGTGCAAGCGAGCGGGCCGGGCGACGGTTGACCTCGAGCACCTCGACAACCATGAAACCCAGCGGCACCTGCATCGGCCCGACAACCGCGCCCTGATTGGCAGCGAACACATCGCGGGCGATGGCCGCGCTCGATGCCGAGGCAAAGGCGGCCTGGTTGGCCGGGGTGACCACCGATGCCTGCAGCCCGGCGGCGCGGGCGGCATCGGCGAGCGAGCCCGACCGCGCGGCGGCTGCGACCCGATCGGCCGTCGCGCGATTGCCGACGATCACCTGCGACAGGCGGCGCGTCTCCTGCGCGGCATAGGAAGCCGCGTTCGCCCGATATTCCGCCTGAATCTCGGCCGGAGTAATCGCGGCCGGCGCTGGCAGCGACGACTGGTCGATCAGCGCGTAGCGGATCACCCGTCGCTCGGCGATCGCATAGCGTGCGCGCTGACGGTTGAAGTACGTCTGCAATTCGGCCTCGGTCGGCGCGCGGGTCGGCGCAAAGCGTGAGGCGGGAATGAAGCTCGCCTGTCCTGTGCGTTCTTCGAGGAGCAGCGATGCATAGGGCAGGGTCACACCCTGCGGGACGGCGCCGATCTGGCCCGATGGCGCAAGCAGTTGCCGCACGATCCCGCTGGCAGCGACCTGTTCGCGCACGTCCTGCGCGCTCATGCCCTGCGCAGCTATCACTTGATCGAAGGTCCGCTGGTCGAACGAGCCGGTCAGGCCGGCGAAGCTGGGGTCACGGGTGATTGCCAGCTCAACCGCTTCTGGGGACATGCCGATGCCGAGCTTGCGGCCATATTGTTCGAGCGCGGCAAGATCGGTCACCTGCTCGAGCGTGCGGTCAAGACCGCCGGCAGCGATGTATTGCTGCATGGTCAGCCCGGGTTGCTGCTGACGGGCCTGCGCCAGGCCGTTGTCGAGCCGCCGCCGCAGTTCGACAAGGGTGATCGTGCGATCCCCCACCTTGGCGACATCGCCATTGCCCACCGACGGACCGCCCAGGCCCAGGTTGCTGACGTCGCTCACCGCGAACAGCAGCCCGACCAGGGCTATAAACAGCAGTGCGACGATCGCACCGACCCGGGACGTTATCATTTTGCGAATGGCGGTAATCATCGGGAGGGGGCTCTTCCTCTTGTAGCCGGGCAGGCCGGGTCCGCGCCGCTTTAGGCAAGCGTGTCCGCCGCTTCAAGCCCGCCGCCCCGGTTGAGCATGCCGAGGTTCGGCGCTACGGCGACCGCCTGTTCGGGTTCGGGAAGGGGTTGAGGCATGCGCCGCAGTTATGTGGTCGGCAATTGGAAGATGAACGGCGGCAAGGCCGCCTTGGCGGAGATCGGAGCTATCGCTGCCGTCGCGGCCGAACATCCGCAGGTCGATGTCGCCATCTGTCCACCCTTCACGCTGCTAGCCGCCGCTGCCACCGCCGCGCCGCAGCTCGCGATTGGCGGGCAGGACTGCCATCAGGCGCACAATGGCGCGTACACCGGCAGCATAGCGGCAGCCATGCTGGTCGACGCGGGCGCGAAGCTTGTCATTCTGGGCCATAGCGAGCGGCGCGAAGGGCTGGGCGAGACGAGCGCGCTGATCAAGTCCAAGGTCGATGCGGCGCTCGCCGTCGGCCTGGGGGTCATCCTGTGCGTCGGCGAATCCCTCGATGTGCGCGAGCAAGGCAAAGCCGAAGCCTATGTGCTCGACCAGCTTGGTGCCTCGCTGCCTTATGCGATGCTCGCCGAACCCTCCCGTGTCGCCATCGCTTATGAGCCAATCTGGGCCATCGGCACCGGGCGTACGGCAAGCGTCGACGATATCGCGGCCATGCACGGTGCCATCCGCAATGCGTTGGGCGATGCCGGCGAGGACATGGCCTTGCTCTACGGCGGATCGGTCACCGCCGAAAATGCCGGCGCGATTCTGGCGCTGGAGGACGTCGATGGCGCGCTGGTTGGCGGCGCCAGCCTGACGGCGGCAAAATTTGCGCCGATCATCGAGGCCGCGAGCCGGCTGGCACCGCCGACGCGCCCAGCTTGATTGATCGTCGGCCAGCGCCTATGTGCCCCGCCAGTCGCGGCTCCGCCGTCCCTGTCCCCTTGTTGCTAGGTTTCACCGTCGCATGAGCGCCCTTTATACCTTCATTCTCGTCCTCCAGGCATTGATTGCCGCCGCGATGATCGGCGTCATCCTGATGCAGAAGTCGGAAGGCGGCGGACTGGGTGTCGGCGGCAGCCCGGCAGGCTTCCTGTCGGCGCGCGGCGCGGCAGACTTCCTCAGCCGGGCGACAGCGGTCCTCGCGACCATCTTCGTGGCGCTGAGCATCGCGCTCGCGGTGCTGGCAACCGTTGGCCATCGCGCCAGCCAGATCGACGTCGAGGCCGCCAACAAGGCGGCCGCGCCGACCCCCACCGTGCCTGCCGGGCCGCCGTTGCAGACCGGCCCGATCCTGCCGGGGGCGCCCGCTCCCGGCACGCCGGCAGCGGGTGGCATCCTGCCCGCAACGCCGACCACGCCAGCCGGCCAGACACCGCAGGGCGGGGTTCCGATCCAGCAGTAATCCGGTCCGTTCAGGGCCGCTTTCCGCCCAAGCTGCAAAACCGGCGTGCAGGATGTGCATAGCCGCTTGCACCGACTCGAACATTCCAGCTAGGCGCATCCTCCCATGGCGCGGTATATTTTCATCACCGGCGGCGTGGTCTCCTCGCTCGGCAAAGGTCTCATGGCAGCGAGCCTCGCGGCTCTGTTGCAGGCACGCGGCTACCGCGTGCGCATTCGCAAGTTCGATCCCTATCTGAACGTCGATCCGGGGACGATGTCCCCCTATCAGCATGGCGAAGTCTATGTGACCGACGACGGTGCCGAGACCGACCTCGATCTGGGCCATTACGAGCGGTTCACCGGCGTGTCGGCTCGCCAGTCGGACAATGTGACCTCAGGCCGCATCTACAAGACGATCATCGAACGGGAGCGTCGCGGCGATTACCTGGGCGCGACCGTGCAGGTGATCCCGCACGTCACCGATGCGATCAAAGCCTTTGCCTTGGCAGAGAGCGACGATCTCGACTTCGTGCTGTGCGAGATCGGCGGCACGGTCGGCGACATCGAATCGCTGCCGTTCATCGAGGCGATCCGCCAGCTGCGCAACGATCTGGGCCGCGAGAATACCGTGTCGGTGCATGTCACGCTGGTGCCCTATATCGCCGCGGCCGGCGAGCTGAAGACCAAGCCGACCCAGCACAGCGTGCGTGAGCTGGCCGCGCTCGGCGTGCAGCCGGATATTTTGCTGTGCCGTTGCGAAAAGCCATTGCCTGAAGGCGAGCGTGCCAAAATCGCGCAATTCTGCAACGTCCGCAAGGAAGCCGTGATCCCGGCGCTCGATGCAAAGAGCATCTATGCGGTGCCGCTGCAATATCATGGCGAGGGCCTCGACGCCGAAGTGCTGCGCGCCTTCGGCATCCATGACGCCAAGGAGCCCGATCTGTCGCGCTGGCACGACATCATGGACCGGCACCTCAACCCGGAAGGCGAGGTGACGGTCGGCGTCGTCGGCAAATATGTGGCGCTGCCCGACGCCTATAAATCGCTGTCCGAAGCGCTGACCCACGGCGGCATGGCCAACCGGGTCAAGGTCAACGTCCGCTGGATCGACGCCGAACTGTTCGAAAGCGGCGAAGACGATCTGGTCGCGCGGCTGGAGCCGTTGCACGCCATCCTGGTGCCCGGCGGCTTCGGCGAGCGCGGTAGCGAAGGCAAGATCGCCGCGGTGCGCTTTGCCCGTGAACGCAATGTGCCGTTTTTCGGCATCTGCCTGGGCATGCAGATGGCCTGCATCGAGGGGGCGCGGAACACGGCGGGCATCGCCGATGCGTCTAGCACCGAGTTCGGTCCTACCGATGAACCGATCGTCGGGATCATCGAGGAATGGATGAGCGCCGAAGGCCTGCAAAAGCGGGTTGAGGGCGGCGATCTGGGTGGCACCATGCGGCTGGGAGCTTATCCCGCCAGCCTGTCCCCCAACAGCCATGTCGCCAGCCTTTACGGTAGTGACAACATCAGCGAACGTCACCGGCATCGCTACGAGGTCAATGGCAAATATAAGGACGTGCTCGAGAAGGGTGGTCTTGTCTTCTCCGGCATGTCGCCCGACGGGCTGCTGCCCGAGATCGTGGAGCGTCCGGACCATAGCTGGTTCATCGGTGTGCAGTTCCACCCCGAGCTCAAGTCCAAGCCGTTCGATCCGCACCCTCTGTTCGCAGGATTCATCGAAGCAGCGGTCAAGCAGAGCCGGTTGGTCTGACTATCCTCTCGCTCGGGACGGTGCGCAACGACGCTGCTGAACTGAACGATTGAAACGCTCGCCCTTTTCCCACACTATGGTGCGATTGGCATCACAGGGGGTGTGATGAAGGGTTCCGAACTCGTCGACCTGATAGCCGCAGGCAGCCTGTTTGCCGGTGCCAGCGCCGAGCAATTGGATACGATTGCCGCCAGAGCTACGGCACGCACGTTCGCGCGCGGCGATGTCCTGATGCATCAGGGCGATCCGGGCGATGCCTGCTATATCTTGACGGCAGGGGTGGCGCGCGTCTCGGTCATCGCCGCCAACGGCCGGGAGATCACGCTAGATTTTCTCGAGAAAGGCGCGGTGGCGGGGGAAATCGCCCTGCTCGATGGAGCCGAGCGCACCGCATCGGTGACGGCGATCGAGCCTGTTTCGGCCCTGCGGCTGGATCGCAGCGCCTTGCGCGACATTATCGCCAGCCGGCCGGACTTTGCCTGGCAACTGCTCGGCCAGATGGCTCGGCGTCTGCGAACGGCCAATGCCACCATCGAAAGCGACCGCGCCTTTGCATCCGGGCCGCGGCTGGCCCGCAGCCTGATCCGGCTGATGGCAACCGGTCCGGATGGTGCGCGGTTACGCCACCAGCTCAACCAGACCGATCTCGCGCATTTCGCGGGCATGAGCCGTGAGCAGATCAATCGCCAACTTTCCATCTGGGCGGACAATGGCATCATCGAGCGGGTGCAGGGCCAGGTGCGCATTCTCGACCCCGAGACGCTGATGGATATTGCGGAGTCGGGTGAATAGGCCATGCGCTGGTCGGGCTGCCATTGTCAGCGCTGGCCTGGCGCTGTCGCGCTCTCGCTGCCATTGTCGATGCTGTTGGCAGCGTGCGGCAGCAACATGGTGGTCGCCGACACCCAGCGTTTCGCAGTTGAAAGACACAGCACGCAATTTCGGCTGAAGGACGGCGTATGGCTGGAGCAGGACCGCAATTGCGCCGTCGACACGGCCCAAGCGGTCCGACTTTGGCCAGAATGTGCGTCTGGTTTCTACACACGGGCAGGGGCGATCAGTCGGCTCACGCCACTCCCCAGCGAAGTCGAGGCGCCGCCTTCGCCAGACCGGGATAGTCCTTTCATTGTCGTAGACGGCGACCCGCTGCTGATGGAACTCTCCGATTGCCCGCAACCGGGAAATGGTCCAGCCGAAGGCAAGCATGAGGTCGTACCCTCGACACCACGCAAAGTAGCTTTCTGTTATCAGGCCCTTGCGGTTGAACAGACCGATGAGGATGGGGCGGTGACAGCTTACCAATCCTGGCCCGTTTTTTGCGGGCCTATCACCCGCAAAAATCAGGAGGTTACTGACCAGCCGTTCCCGGGGCTGAAAGTGCGAGACGTGAATTGCCTCGCGGAGAGCGAGCGCGCCTTGTTCAGTGCAGCGCGCGCCAGTCGGTCAATGGCCCGGCAGAATGAAATTTTTTCGGAGTGGCGCTGGGTGCGGGCGACACGCGACTAGGTCTTGCTGACGGCTGGCTGGGGCGCGATGCGCACCTTCACCGGGGATCGGGGCCGATTTGCAGATAGAGCCGCTGCGCCCGCACGTCGATTATCCCGCCGTCGCGTGTCAAAATGTCCTGGCCGATGACACCGTCGATGGTTACACCTGTCGCGGCCTGCAGGGCGTTGACCACCGAAGACAGGTCCGTTACCGCAATTCTGGTCTGGGGCACCGCGACATCGCCGAGCAACAGCGTCTGGATCGGGACGTCGATCAGCGTGATCCGCCCGCCCGCGCCCGTTCCGCCAACGCTGTTTCCTTCTTGCGGCAGGCCGAACTTGTCGCGGCTCGCGACGTGCACCACCGATCCGCCTGCGCCGGAATCGAGGACGAACGTGCCGGCGACGCCGTTGAGGGTGACTTGCACGGTCTCGTGACCGGTACGCAACTTGGTGAGCACGACCGGGCGGTATCCGCTGGCCAGCAGATGCTGTTCCACTGATGGGGAGGGTTGGGGCGACTGTGCCGGCTGGGCAACGGCCGACCAGGCCGACGCGACCAGAGTTGTGACGGCCACCGCGATGGAAAGGTAACGCATGTCAGAACCTCAACGACTACAGATGTAGTCATCGACTATCGCGCGGCTGTCATCATTGCAAGATCGAATTGATCGCCGAGGACGGCCAGTCCCGCCGATACAAGGATGCCCCGGCGCGGTCGCCGGGGCATCCGATGTACGAGCGTTATGCCACCTTCTTGTCGTCGTCGACGGCAACGTCGATCACCGTCGGGGCACCACCAATGGCGATCTTCTGCGGCTTCAGCGCTTCGGGAATTTCCCGGACGAGATCGATGGTGAGCAAGCCGTCGGACAGATCGGCGCCGGTGACGCGGACGAAATCGGCGAGGTCGAAGCGGCGCTCGAAGTTGCGCGTGGCGATGCCGAGATGGACGAAGCGGCTGCGATCGCCGCTTTCGGCATCGGCCTTCTTGCCCTTGACCGTCAGCGCATTCTGCTGCGCGGTGATGTCGATTTCATCGGCCTTGAAGCCGGCGACGGCGATGGTGATGCGATAGCTGTTTGTATCCAGCCGTTCGATGTTGAACGGGGGATAGTTGTCGCTCTGCGCTTGCGTGGCATTTTCCAGCGCGTCGAACACGCGGTCGAACCCGACGAAGCTGCGGCGATAGGGCGAAAAGTCAAAACGGGTCATGTCATATCCTCCATTGAGCAATGCGACGATTGGGACCCCGACAGGGCATCCCGATACGATCCGGTCCCGAAGCAACCGGATGGGCAAGATTTAGGAAGCCGGAAGGCGGCTTCAAGAGGATAGTGGCGCGTTGCCGGCAGGCCGAATTGCGAAGCCCCCGGACCAGTTGCCTGATCCGGGGGCTCGCGTGACGGAGCGCTCGTCCCCCGATGAGCGCATTGGAACGGTGTCGGCCGGGCCCGTCTGACGCGGGCGGCGCACCGTGGACTCCCTGAACCTGGCCGCTGGTTTGTGGCCGGAACAGGGCATTGCTTAGCGGCGGATTTGCGCGAGTCATCTACTCATCGCGCGCTGTTGCACGAATTGGCAGTGGCTGTGCCAATCTTGCAACATCGACGCGGCGTGGCGAACCCCCGAATCCATGCCCGCTTGCGCCATTGCACTAACGCAGCGCAGCGCCTAAGCCGCGCGCCATGATCCTCTCCGCCTACGAGCGTCTCGTCATCAAACGCTATCTGTTGCCGGTGAAGGGCGAGGGCTTCATCTTCATCGCAGCGATCTTCAGCTTCGTCGCCGTGCTGCTCGGAGTTGCCGCGCTGGTGATCGTCATGAGTGTGATGAACGGCTTCCGGGCCGAGCTGTTCGACAAGATTGTCGGCCTGAATGGCCACGCGGTCGTGCAAGGCTATGGTGGTCGGCTCAACAACTGGCGGGCGGTGCTGGAGGCAGCCCAGCAGACCCCCGGGATCGTCAGTGCGCGACCGTTGATCGAGCAGCCGCTGCTCGCCAACGCGGACGGCCGGGTCGAGGCGGTGCTGGTGCGCGGCATGGACGTTGCCGACATCCGTTCCAACGAGACGCTGGGCGGCAAGGTGCTGGCGGGCGATCTCGACATGCTGTCGCCGCGCAACGGCCAGGTCGCGATTGGTTCCCAGCTGGCCCAGAATCTGGGCGTGCAGATCGGCTCGCCGATCACCATCATCAATCCGGCAGGCCGTTCGACGCCATTCGGCACGGTCCCGCGCGAGATCGGCTATACCGTCGGTGCGATTTTCGAGATCGGTGTCTTCGAATTCGACAAGTCCTATGTCGTCATGCCGATGCAGGATGCGCAGATGCTGCTGCTTTCGGGTGACGCGGTCGGCCTCATAGAGGTCAAGACCACCGACCCCGACCGCGTCGCGCAAATCGTGCAGCCACTCGCGCAGCAAGTCGCCGGCCGCGCTGTCGTGACGACCTGGCAGCAGATGAATGCCAGCCTGTTCGAAGCGCTGGCGGTCGAGCGGGTCGCGATGTTCGTCATCCTGTCGATCATCATTCTGGTCGCCGCCTTCAATATCGTCTCGTCCCTGATCATGCTGGTGCGCACCCGCACTCGCGACATCGCCATCCTGCGAACGATAGGGGCCGAACGATCGTCCATCCTGCGCATCTTCCTGACCATAGGCACAACCATCGGCGTGCTCGGGACGGCGGCCGGGCTGGCGGTCGGTTTCGTGTTCCTGTTCTTCCGGCAGCAGCTGGTGGTCGGCATCCAGTGGCTCACCGGGCAGAATCTGTGGGATCCGTCGATCCGCTTCCTCACTGAGCTGCCATCGAAGCCCGATCCGGTGGAGATTATCGTCATCTCCCTGATGGCGGTCCTGTTCAGCTTCCTCGCTGCGCTCTACCCGGCGCTCAAGGCGGCAAACACCGATCCGGTGCAGGTGCTGCGCTATGAGTGAGCCGATCCTCGATGTCCGCGATCTGCGCCGCAGCTTCCGTCAGGGGGAGACGGTGATCGAGGTGCTGCGCGGTGTATCGCTGGCGCTCGCGCCCGGCGAGATTGTTGCGCTGCTGGGGCCGTCAGGCTCGGGCAAATCGACGCTGCTTCAAGCTGTGGGCCTGCTCGAAGGCGGGTTCGAAGGGCATATCGCCATCGACGGTGTGGCCGCGGAGGCTCTCTCCAACGAAGGGCGCACGCGGATGCGGCGCGAGAAACTCGGCTTCATCTACCAGTTCCACCATCTTTTGCCCGACTTCACCGCCCTCGAAAATGTCGTGTTGCCGCAGCTGGTGCACGGGACGGACGGGGACGCGGCGCGTGCGCGCGCCGCTGCAATTCTTGGCGAACTCGGGCTTGCCGAGCGGCTCGACCACAAGCCTGCCAAATTGTCCGGCGGGGAACAGCAGCGCGTTGCGGTAGCGCGCGCCATGGCCAACCAGCCGCGTCTGATCCTGGCCGACGAGCCGACCGGCAACCTCGATGAAAAGACCGCGGACATCGTGTTCGACCAGTTCGTGGCGCTTGTCAGGGCGCATGGCTCTGCGGCATTGGTGGCAACGCATAATGAGCGGCTTGCCGAGCGGATGGACAAGACTCTGAGACTGCATGACGGATGCTTCGCATGACTGATATGATCGACTGGCAGGCACCGGCGACGATGCTCGAACGCGATGACAGCGGCTCGGACCGCGACATCGATTTTCGCATGATCGCGTCTGGCCCGCTGGCTGCGCTGGTGGCGCAAGTGCTGGCCATGCAGCCGGCCGAGCGGGCGCGGATCGTGATCGACCGGGGTATTGCCGGCACCATCGCCTTCAACGACATCATGGCGCTGGCGGCGCGCGACGATTTTCCGGGAGCCTGAACCATGACGACCCTAGCCGATTTCGAAGTCTCACTGCCGGGTGGCGGCAAGGAAGCGATGGCGAACCATCTCGGCAAGGTGCTGCTGATCGTGAACACCGCCTCCAAATGCGGCTTCACCCCGCAGTACAAGGATCTTGAGGCGCTGTACCGGGACTATAAGGATCGGGGCTTCGAAGTGCTGGCCTTCCCCTGCAACCAGTTCGGCGCGCAGGAGCCGGGCAATGCCGAGGAAATCGCCAATTTCTGTTCGCTGACCTACGACGTCAGCTTCCCGCTATTCGCCAAGATCGACGTCAATGGCGCCAATGCTGACCCGCTGTGGACCTGGCTGAAAAAGCAGCAGGGTGGCCTGCTCGGTTTCGACGGCATCAAGTGGAACTTCACCAAATTCCTGGTCGACCGGCAGGGCAATGTGGTCTCGCGCCACGCACCCACCACCGCCCCGTCGCAGCTGCGTAGCGAGATCGAGGCTCTGCTGGCGGCATAGGCCATCGGTCTGCGCGTCGCGCACCGCACCGATGTTGATGCTGGCCGAATCGCATTGCCCTGCTAAGCTGGCCGACCCATGCCGCATGCACCCTTCGTCCCTTTGCGCGTCTTTTCCAGCTACACGATGCTAGAAGGCGCATTCGAGCCCAAGGCGATCGCCAAGGCCGCCAAAGCCCTGAAATTTCCCGCTGTCGCCTTGTGCGACCGCAACGGGCTGTACGCGGCCATGCCATTTTCCGATGCCTGCATCGCGGCAGGCGTCCAGCCGGTCATCGGCGCACTGGTCAGCGTCACGCGGCCGGGCGTCGAGCGGCAGACACCTGCGATCGACTGGCTGGCGCTCTATGCGCAGGATGAGCTGGGCTATACCAATCTCTGCCACATCGTCAGCGAGGCGCATCTCTCGCCCGGGCCGGGTGAGGAGCCGCATGTGCGGCTCGACCAGATCGCCGGATATACCGATGGCCTGCTGTGCCTCAGCGGCGGCGGCGAAGGCGCGCTGGCGCGGCTGTTGGCCGAAGGGCAGGTGCGCGAGGCCGAAAGCTATGCCGACGCGCTGGCCGGCCTGTTTCCCGATCGGCTCTATATCGAACTGACCCGGCGCAACGACCCGATCGAGGACGCAGCGGAAGCCGCGCTTGTCGACATGGCCTATGCGCGCGACCTGCCGCTGGTTGCCACCAATCCCTGCTGCTTTGCCGATCGCGATTTCCACGCCGCGCACGATGCGCTGCTGTGCATTGCCCAGTCGGCCTATCTTGAGAGCGACGAGCGCCGCAAGAGTTGCCCGGAAGCATGGCTGAAGCCCGCCGAAGCGATGGAGGACCTGTTCAGCGATCTGCCGGAGGCGCTGGCGAACAGCCTGGTCATCGCCCAGCGCTGTGCCGTGCGCGCACCGAAGCGCAAACCGATCCTTCCTTCGCTGGCGGGCGATGTCGACGCCGAGGCCGAACAATTGCGCAAGGATGCGCGAGCCGGCCTGATCGCCCGGCTGCAGAAGGCGGTGGCCAAAGCCCCGGCTGTCGCGGGCGAGGCGGATGCGCACGGCGACGCAGGGCATAGCCATCATGCGGTCGAGGCGCTTTCCGAAGAAGCGCTCGAAGCGCGGTTCCCGGAATATTTCGCCCGGCTGACGTTTGAATGCGACGTCATCATCGGGATGAAATTCCCGGGCTATTTCCTGATCGTTGCCGACTTCATCAAATGGGCCAAGGCCCAGAATATTCCGGTCGGTCCCGGTCGCGGCTCGGGCGCGGGCTCGGTTGTCGCCTGGTCGCTGACCATCACCGACCTCGATCCACTCAAGCTCGGCTTGCTGTTCGAACGCTTCCTCAACCCCGAGCGCGTGTCGATGCCCGACTTCGATATCGACTTCTGCGAAACGCGGCGCGGCGAGGTGATCCGCTACGTACAGGAGAAATATGGGCGCGACACGGTGGCCCAGATCATCACCTTCGGTACGATGAAGGCACGCGCCGTGCTCAAGGACACCGGCCGGGTGCTGCAGATGGGCTATAATCAGGTCGACCGGCTGGCGAAGCTGATCCCGAGCCATCCGACCGACCCCTGGGACCTCGATCGCGCGCTCAACGGCGTCTCCGAGCTCGCTGCCATCTACAAGCAGGAAGATGGCGTGCGCCGCCTGTTCGACATGGCGCGCAAGCTCGAAGGCTTGCCGCGGCACAGCTCGACGCACGCTGCGGGCGTGGTGATCGGCGACCGGCCGCTGGCCCAGCTTGTGCCGTTGTACCGCGATCCTCGCTCGGACATGCCCGTCACCCAGTTCGACATGAAATATGTCGAAGGGGCGGGGCTGGTGAAGTTCGACTTCCTCGGCCTCAAGACGCTGTCGGTGCTGCAGGAGGCGCTGCGGCTGCTGGAGCGGCGCGGAATCATGGTCGATCTCGATGCGCTCGAATGGGACGATGCAGGCGTTTACGAGCTGCTGCAGCGGGGCGACACGGTCGGGGTGTTCCAGCTCGAATCGGAAGGTATGCGTCGCACGCTCTCGGCGGTGCGGCCCTCCAATTTCGGGGACATCATCGCGCTCGTCTCGCTGTATCGGCCGGGCCCGATGGACAATATCCCGAGCTTCGGCCGCCGCAAGAACGGGCAGGAGGAGATCAGCTACCCGCATCCGCTTCTGGAATCGATCCTTGCCGAAACCTACGGCATCTTCGTCTATCAGGAGCAGGTGATGCAGGCCGCGCAGATCCTCGCCGGCTACAGCCTGGGCGGCGCGGACCTGTTGCGCCGGGCGATGGGCAAGAAGATCAAGGCGGAGATGGACGCGCAGCGCGCGACCTTCGTCGAGGGCTGCGCCAAGCATCATGCGATCCCCAAGGCCAAGGCCAACGAATTGTTCGACTTGATCGACAAGTTCGCCGGTTATGGTTTCAACAAGAGCCATGCCGCCGCCTACGCGCTGCTTGCCTATCAGACGGCCTGGCTGAAGGCGCATCACCCGCACGAATTCTTCGCGGCGTCGATGAGCTTCGACATCCATCAGACGGACAAGCTTTCCGTGTTCGTTGACGATGCGCGGCGGCTCGATGTCGCCATCGCCGGGCCCTGCATCAACCGCAGCGAGGCGAGCTTCTCGGTCGAAGAGGCTGGGGACGTATTGCAGGTGCGTTTCGGCCTGGGCGGTCTGAAAGGTGTCGGCGAGCGGGCAATGGAGGAGCTGGTGGCCGAGCGCGACGCCAATGGCCCGTTCGCATCGCTCGACGCCTTTGCCGAGCGCATCGACCCGCGCCTCGTCAACCGGCGGCAGATCGAGGCTTTGGCGGCCGGGGGCGCATTCGAGGCGATCCACCCCGACCGTGCCGCGGTATTTGCCGGCGCGGAAGCGCTGCTCGCGGCGGCATCGTCCGCCGCCGACGCGCGCAATAGCGGGCAGGGCGGGCTGTTCGGCGGCGATGTCGCAACCATGCCGTCGGTCCAGTTGCCCCGCAGCGAACCCTGGTCGATGGCCGAGGCGATGGCCAAGGAGAAGGAGGCGTTCGGCTTCTATTTTTCTGCGCATCCGGTGTCGCGGTACCGGGCACTGACCGAAAATCTGCGGGCGCGCACTTTCGCCGAGCTGGCCGCCAGTGCTCCGGCGGCACCGGGCGAGCGGTTGCCGGCGACCATGGCGGTGCTGGTCGAAAGCGCCAAGCCGCGCACCTCGCAGCGCGGCAATCGTTATCTGATGCTCGGCCTGTCGGATCGCTCGGGCCAGTTTCCGGCGAGCTGCTTCGACGAGGCGGCGAGCGATGCGTTGGTGGCGCTGGCGGAGTCGGGCGGCTGCGCCTTGCTGCAGGTCGAACTCGATTGGCGTGAGGGCGAGGAAACGCCACGCGTGGCGGTACGCAGCGTCCAGTCGCTCGACCGGCTTGTCGAAACCTCGCCATTGCGGCTGACGGTGACCATCGACCGGGCCGCGCCGCTGCACGAACTGGCCCGTCTGCTGCGGGGCGGCGGGCAGGGCAGGGGGGAGGCGATGCTGTTCATCACCCCCGACGAGGCAACCGAACCGCTCGCTATCCTGCGGCTGGGGCGCGGCTATGCCATCGATCAGGAGCTGGTGCACCGCATCGAGCGGCTGGGCGGCGTCAGTGCGGTGGCCTTGACCTTGTCCGGGGGTATGGCACAGGCAGCGTAAGACGCGGGCGCAAAAGCCCGGACCAGCAAGGGAGAGAAGAATGCCGCTCGGCGGAATGCAGGACCAACCGCTCGTCGTCACCAGCCTGATCGATCACGCCGCACGCGAACATGGTGCGCGGGAAATCGTGACCTATTGGGCGGACGGCACGCTGGAACGCAGCAGCTGGGGAGACATTCACCGCATCGCCCGGCAGATGGCGCAGGCGCTGCAGCGGCTCGGCATGCGCAAAGGCGATCGCATTGCCACGCTGGCGATGAACCACATGCATCATCTGGCTGCCTGGTATGGCAGCGCCGGGATGGGTGGCATCCTCCACACCGTCAATCCGCGACTGTTCGACGAGCAGCTGGTCTACATCATGAACCATGCGGCGGACCGGGTGCTGCTGTTCGACCGGGCGTTCCTGCCGATCGTCGAGCGGCTGCGCCCGCAGTTGAAGACAGTCGAGCATTTCATCCTGTTCGATTCCGGCCCGGAAGCCGGATATCTGGGCTTCCGCGAATGGATCGGCGCGGAAGACGGCAACTTCCAGTGGGTGCAGCTCGACGAGCGTGACCCTTGTGGGCTGTGCTACACCAGCGGCACCACCGGCAATCCCAAGGGCGTTCTGTATCTGCATCGCAGCAATGTCATTCACGCTTATGCCCTGCTGCAACCGGATGTCTTCGATCTTTCGGCACGGGCAGTGGCGTTGCCCGTCGTGCCGATGTTCCACGCCAACGCCTGGGGCCTTCCTTATGGCGCTGCCGCCGTGGGCGCGAAGATGGTGTTTTCCGCGACCAACGATGCCGGCGTACTGTGGAAGCTGATCCGCGGAGAAAAGGTGACGCACAGTGCCGGCGTGCCCACCGTCTGGCTGCAGATGTTTGCGGATATGGACAGCAATGGTGGCGACTGGGGTCGGCTCAGGCATGTTGTGATCGGCGGTTCGGCCGCGCCGCGGGCGATGATCGAACGGCTGATGAAGGCTGGCATCAGCGTCGCCCATGCCTGGGGGATGACGGAAACCAGCCCGATCGGCACGATGGGCGCCAAGCCGTGGAACTGGGACGACATGAGCTTCGACGAGCAGGTCGACATGGTGGCGAAGCAGGGGCGCGTGCCGTTCGGAGTCGAGTTGCGCGTTGTCGATGACAATGACGAGCAACTGCCGCGCGACGGCAAGAGCAGCGGCCGCCTGCAGATCCGTGGCCTCTGGATCATTCAGCGCTATTTCGAGGCGGAGCATGACGCCGCTGACGCCGACGGGTGGTTCGATACCGGGGATGTCGCCATCATTCACCCCGATGGCATCATGCAGATCACCGATCGGGCCAAGGATGTCATCAAGTCGGGCGGCGAGTGGATCAGCTCGATCGAGCTGGAAAATGCTGCGGTCGGCGCCCCGGGCGTTGCCGAGGCAGCGGCGGTGGGCGTGCCGCACCCCAAGTGGGACGAGCGGCCGCTGCTCCTGGTAGTGCGCAAGCCGGGCAGCGAGGTCAGCGAGCAGGAAATCGTCGAGCATCTGACCCAGCATGTCGCCAAATGGTGGCTGCCGGACGAGATCAAGTTCGTCGACAGCCTGCCCCACACCGCGACCGGCAAGCTGCTGAAGCGCCAGTTGCGGGACGAGTACAAGACCTACAAGCTGGCATCATTGGGGTAAGGCAGGCGCCCGGTCGAACGGCCTGGCGAGGCGTTCAGATCAGGCGCATCTGTCCGTCGCGCTCGGGCGCAACGAACAGGTCGGAGCGCAGCGTGCTTGCGGCCTTGTCGAGGCCGTAAATGCGGGCTGCGCGCTTGAAACGTGCCCGGATCAGGTCAGCCCAAACCCCGGTGCCGCGCATGCGGGAGCCGAACGCGGGGTCATTGTCCTTTCCGCCCCGCATGTCACGGACGATGGCCATCACCTTGCCGGCACGGTCCGGGAAATGGGCGTCCAGCCATTCGCGAAAAAGCGGCGCCACCTCATGCGGCAGCCGCAGCAGGATATAACTCGCGCGATATGCGCCGGCGCTCGCCGCTGCGGCCAGTATCCGCTCGATTTCGTGGTCGGTGATGGCGGGGATGACGGGCGAGACGTTGACCTGCACGGGGACGCCGGCCGCAGCCAGCGCCTCGATTGCCGCAAGCCGTTTGGCAGGGCGCGGCGCACGCGGTTCCAGGGTTCTGGCAATCCCCTCATCCAGGGTGGTGACGGATATGGCCACCGCGACCAGACCGCGCTTCGCCATGTCGGCCAGCAGGTCGATGTCACGCAACAGCCGGTCTGACTTGGTCGTGATGATCAGCGGATGGCCGGTGGAGGCCAGCACTTCGACCACGTCGCGCGTGATGCCCCAGGTCCGCTCTACCGGCTGATAGGGATCGGTATTGGTGCCGATGGCAAGCGGTGCCGCGACATAGCCCGGCGCGGCCAGTTCCTTGCGCAACAGCGCCGCAGCGTCCGGCTTGGCGAACAGCCGTGTTTCGAAGTCCAGCCCGGGCGAAAGATCCAGCCACGCATGGGTGGGGCGGGCATAGCAGTAAATGCAGCCGTGCTCGCAGCCACGATAGGCGTTGATCGACCTGTCGAAGGCAATGTCCGGCGATGTGTTGCGGGTGATGATGGTCCGCGCCCGCTCAACCGCCACCTCGGTCTTGGGGCGGGCAGGTGCGCCATCGATCTCGGAAACTGCATCGAGCCAATCGCCATCGGCTTCGCGTTCGGCCAGTCCGAACCGTACCGGTCGACGGTTGGACGGCGCACCACGCCCGGGGGTCGGCGGAGAGGGGAAAGATGCACCGTCCATAGGCGAACCATAGGGCCGCCCTATGGAACATTACAAGAACAAAATGCCTATGGCGGTGGCGCGCCGGGGGGAGAGCAGCGGGCCGGGATGCAAAGCCGGCTACGTCGTACCGCGTGCGTCAGCGGAACGGCGGTTCGTTGAACGCGCGCAGTTTCCGGGAATGCAGCTTGCTGCCCTCTTCGCGCAGCAGGTCGCAGGTGGTGATGCCGATCTGGAGATGCGCGGCAATCGCTTCCTCATAGAAGCGGTTGGCCTGGCCCGGCAGCTTCAGCTCGCCGTGCAGCGGCTTGTCCGAGACGCACAGCAGCGTGCCGTAGGGGACGCGGAAGCGATAGCCCTGCGCGGCAATGGTCGCGGATTCCATGTCGATGCCGATGGCGCGCGACTGTGAAAAACGCAGCGCGCTCTCGGAATAGCGCAGCTCCCAGTTGCGGTCGTCGGTGGTCACTACCGTTCCGGTGCGCATCCGCCGCTTCAGATCGGCGCCGCTCTCCCCCGATACCCGTTCGGCGGCTGCGGCAAGGCTGACCTGCACTTCCGCGATCGCCGGGATCGGGATTTCGCGGGGCAGCACGGTGTCTAGCACATGGTCGTCGCGCAGATAGGCATGGGCCAGCACATAGTCGCCGATGCGCTGGGTGGGCCGCAGGCCACCGCAGTGACCGATCATCAGCCAGGCTTCGGGGCGAAGCACGGCGAGATGGTCGGTCACCGTCTTGGCGTTGGACGGGCCGACGCCGATGTTCACCAGGCTGATGCCCTGGCCACCCGGCGCGATCAGGTGATAGGCGGGCATCTGGTGCCGCCGCCACGCGCTGTCTGCGACCAGCTGGGTGGGATCGGCGCCGGGCGATTCGGTGTAGAGGCCGCCGGCGCCCGACAGCGCGCTGTACCGTCCTTCTCCGACCTGACCCGCTGCCCAGCTCACGAATTCATCGACATAGCGATGATAGTTGGTGAACAGGATGAACTTCTGGAAATGCTCGGGCGGAGTGCCCGTATAGTGCCGCAGCCGCGCCAGGCTGAAATCGGTGCGCAGTGCATCGAACAATGCCAGCGGGCGCGGCTCGCCCGGATCATGGCGAAGCGTGCCGTCAGACAGTTCATCCCCGATGAAGGCCAGTTCGGTCGCTGGAAAATGCCGGGCCAGGTCCTGCGGCGATACCCCATTGAGCGCGCTGCCGGTCAACCCGTCGAGCACATAGGCAAAGGGGATTTCCTGCGTGCTCTGGGTTACCTCGAAGCGGACATCATATTGCTCGCAGATCAGGCCCAACTGCTCGCGCAGATAGGGCTCGAACAGGTCCGGCCGGGTGATGGTGGTCGCATAATCGCCGGTTTCGCTCAAGCGCCCGAAGGCGACCGACCGACCATTGCCATGTTCGACGCCTTCGTAGCGGATGCGTAGTTCCGGATAGTTGAACGCACCACTGCTGCGCAGGTGCGGGTCCGGAACCTTGCCCTTGCCGACATAGTCCGACACCGCTTCCCTCAGCCGTCCGACCGACGCGTCATAGCGACGCTTGATCTGGTCGATGGCGCTTTCGACAGCGGCGGCGGAGGATGTGGGCATGGTCGGTCCTGATCGAGTGAAGAGCTATTCCCTAACCGCTTGTGCCCAGCTTGTCGAAGGCCCGCCTTTTCTCTTGCGCGGCGCAAAAGAACAGGTCGGGCATTGAATGCTTCGGCACAAAGGTCAGCCCTCGGGGCTGGCCTACATCGGTACCGGGCGGTGTCAGAGCTGGCCTAGCATGTGCTCGGCGGAGCTGACCTTATACTCGCCCGGAGCCTCGACGTTGAGCTGTTCGACCACGCCGTCGTTGACCACCAGCGAGAAGCGTTGGCCGCGGGTGCCCATGCCGAACTTGCTGCCGTCCATGGTGAGGCCCAGCGCCTTGACGAAGTCGGCATTGCCGTCGGCCAGCATGGTCAGGCCATCGGCACCGGCCTGCTTGGCCCACGCGCCCATCACGAAGGCGTCATTGACCGCAGTGGCCGCGATCTCGTCGATACCCTTGGCCTTGAGCTCGGCCTGCTTCTCGATGAAGCTCGGCAGGTGGCGCGCGGAGCAGGTGGGGGTGAATGCACCAGGAACCGAAAACAGCGCGACTCGCCGACCCGCGAAATAATCGGCCGACGCGACCGGTTCGGGACCGGCTTCGGTCACCTTGATCAGCGTGGCGGCGGGAATGGTATCTCCAACGGCGATGGTCATCGACAGGCTCCTTACGGGGTTCAGGCAAATTGATTGCCGCGCCTATATAGGGAGAGCGCCGGTCCTGCCAGCAGGGGCAGAGCGGAAAATATCTGTAGCAGTGCCTGCCATTTGAGGTTGCCCTGCTTGAGGCCGCTGCTGCGCATCAGGTCTATGCCCCGGCGCGTTTCTCCGTGCAGTGCCATCGTCACGCCGGTTTCGAACAAGGCGATCGCCTGCGCGGAATCACGCTTTTGCGCTGCCAGCGCTGCCTCTGCGCGGCTGCCAAGCGCCGAAGCCGCCTTGTCCATGGCGCGGGCGGTGGCAGTCATCAGTGTCGCCCGGTCATCGCTGAGCGACCCGGCGCGTCGCCGATAGTCGACCAGAACCTCCGGAACGAGGCCGCCGACATATCCGGCACCCAGCAAGCGCAGCCACAAGTCGAGATCTTCCGCCGCGCGAAGCGCGGGATCATAGCCGCCGACGGCGCGCAAGGCGTCGCTGCGGATGGTGCAGAGGCCGAAGACGCGGGTCTGGTCGGTCAGCACGCCCTGCAAGGTTACCGGCTCGGCCTGGCGGTAGCGGTGCGAGAAGATCTGGCGGTGGTCGCTGCCCTCGCAAAAGGATTCTGCATCGCAGGTGACAAAAGCAACATTGGGCTCCCGCTCAATCCGCGCGAGCATGCGCTCAAGATAGGCCGGGCGATAGCGGTCGTCGCTGTCGAGCAGGGAGATATAGGGCGCGCGGGCCGCCGCGATGCCGGTGTTGCGCGCCGCTGCGAGGCCACCGTTGCTCTGCTGGATCAGGCGGAAGCGCAGGTCTGTCAGGAATGGCGCTATCGCGTCTGCGGTTGCGTCGGTCGATCCGTCATCGACCACGATCGCCTCGAAATCCTGCATCGTCTGCGCGCACAAGGATTGCAGTGCCTCGCCGACATAGGGCGCGACATTGTAGGCCGGGACGACCACGGAGATGCGAGGAGTGGCAGCAGCGCTGGGCATGGCTTCAAGGTTTGGCTGGACGGCGATGAACGGCGGCATAATATAGCCGCCATGCCCCCGCCAGCCGATTTACCCTATTTCACCGGAAAACTGCTGCTCGCGCTTCCGGCCATCGGCGACCCGCGTTTCGACCATGCGATCATTGCCATGGTCAGCCATGACGCGGAGGGCGCGATGGGTATCGCCATCGGCAAGGCCGGTGACTTTACCGTGTCCGAGGTGCTCGATCAGGCGCAATTGCCCGGCAGCATCACGCCCGATCCGCCGGTGATGATCGGTGGACCGGTGGAACCGCAGCGCGGGTTCGTGGTCCACAGCCGCGATTGGGGCGGGCAGGGGACGATCGATGTCGCGGGGCGGTTCGCAGTGACCGCCTCGCTCGACGTGCTGCGCGCGATTGCCGAGGGCCGGGGGCCGGGTCGCTGGATGCTGGCCATGGGATATGCCGGTTGGGGCGCGCAGCAACTGGAGGGCGAGATCGCCGCCGAAGCTTGGCACGTGACGGATATAGACGAGGCAGTGCTGTTCGACCTCGCGCCCGAATCCCGCTGGGCAGCAACGATGGCGCGCGATGGCATCGACCCCGCGCGGATAGCGGTGCGAGGTGGGCGGGCGTAAACGGCCTTCGGTCGGGGCGGATATAAACAAATCTTTATATCACCTTGCTCTCTACCTGCTGCGCGGCTAAAGGCGCGGGCAATTCCAAATTTTCCCGGAGAATCCCCAGTGGCCACCACCGCCCGCGCCAATGACTATGTCGTTGCCGATCTCAGCCTTGCCGATTTCGGCCGCGCGGAGATCAACATCGCCGAAACCGAAATGCCCGGCCTGATGGCGCTGCGGCAGGAATTCGGCGCATCGCAGCCACTGAAGGGCGCGCGCATCACCGGGTCGCTGCACATGACCATCCAGACCGCGGTGCTGATCGAGACGCTGACCGCGCTCGGCGCCGAGGTGCGCTGGGCGACCTGCAACATCTTCTCGACGCAGGACCATGCCGCTGCCGCCATCGCCGCGAGCGGCGTGCCGGTGTTCGCCGTGAAGGGCGAGAGCCTGGCCGACTATTGGGATTATGTCGGTGACATTTTCAACTGGGGCGCCGATACCGATGGCACCACCGCCAACATCATCCTCGACGATGGCGGCGACGCCACCATGTTCGCGCTGTGGGGCGCGAAGCTGGAAGCCGGTGCCGAGATGAGCGAGCCGGAGAATGAGGAAGAAGTCGAGTTCCAGCGCGCGCTGAAGGCCTTCGTTGCCAAATACCCCGGCTACCTCACCGAGACGGTCAAGAATCTGAAGGGCGTTTCGGAAGAAACCACCACCGGCGTCCACCGCCTGTACGAAATCGCCAAGAAGGGCGAGCTGCCGTTCCCGGCGATCAACGTCAACGACAGCGTCACCAAGTCGAAGTTCGACAATCTCTACGGCTGCAAGGAATCGCTGGTCGACGCCATCCGCCGCGCTACCGACGTGATGCTGGCTGGCAAGGTCGCCTGCGTTGCCGGCTTCGGTGACGTCGGCAAGGGCTCGGCCCAGTCGCTCCGCAATGGCGGCGCACGCGTGATGGTCACGGAAATCGACCCGATCTGCGCGCTGCAGGCGGCGATGGAAGGCTTCGAAGTCGTGACCATGGATGAGGCGGTTAAGCGCGCCGACATCTTCGTCACCGCTACCGGCAACGCCGACGTCATCACCGCCGACCATATGGCGGCGATGAAGCCGATGAGCATTGTCTGCAACATCGGTCACTTCGACAGCGAGATCCAGATTTCCGCTCTGTCAAACTACAAGTGGACCGAAGTGAAGCCGGGCACCGACCTCGTCGAATTTCCCGACGGCAAGCAGATCATCGTCCTCGCCAAGGGCCGGCTGGTCAATCTCGGCTGTGCTACCGGGCACCCGTCGTTCGTCATGTCGGCCAGCTTCACCAACCAGACGCTGGCGCAGATCGAGCTGTGGACGCGCGGCGACCATTATAAGAACGAAGTCTACGTGCTGCCCAAGCACCTCGACGAGAAGGTCGCGGCGCTGCATCTCGAAAAGCTCGGGGTCAGCCTCTCCAAGCTGACGCCCAAGCAAGCCAATTACATCGGTGTGCCGGTCGAAGGCCCGTTCAAGCCGGATCATTACCGCTACTGATCCGCGGCCTGTGCGGAGATTCGTCGCAACTATGCTGTCGAAGGGTTGACGCATCACCGCTCGCATCGGGTGGAGAGCCGATCTTTCGACAGCGGCGGCAAGGATCGGCATGGATCGGCATGGACGAAGCGTTGGCGCCGCGAGTCAAACCGTTGGACTGCCGCCCTTTGCCAGCGCCCCGCTTTGCGCTAGGCGAATGGCCATGCCAGAAATCGCCTGCGCAGGGGAAGCCTGCTCCCATCCATGACCATGCCGGATTCGACCACGCTCGCCCTCGTCGGCATCATCGCCGCGCTCTGGCTCGCAGCGGCGGTCTGGGCAGTGGTGCGCGGGCTGACCATGCAGCGCCGCGCGGCCTATTCCGAACGTCGTGCCCATCAGCTTGCAGCGATGATCGAAGTCGGCCCGTCGCGTCCCCTGATCGTCCGCTCTGACGGGCGGATAGAGGGCGGCAGCGACTGTGCCGCCCTGTTCGGTTTCGACGTCCTGCCGTCGACGCTCGATGCGTTGCTCGACCACGATGGCGAAGCGCTCACCCGCGCCGACGGACAGGCGCTGGCGGAAGAAGTCCGGGCCGCGCAACGAACAGGCAAGGCATTCACGCTTACCGTGCAGGATCGCCAGGCGCTGCGCACGCTCAAGATCCGAGGCGGCCCTCTGCCGCCGTCGTTCGGGCAGCAGGGCGCAGCTCTGTTGTGGGTAACCGACGCGTCGGCCGACGAAGCGCGCGTCCGCAAGCTGCAGCGCCAACGGAGCGATGCGGTTGCGGCGTTCGACGCCATTTCGGCGCTGATCGAGGCCGCGCCCTTTCCGATGTGGTTCCGCGACACCGACCTGTCGCTGGCGCTGGTCAACCGCGCCTATGTCGAGGCGGCCGAAGCCGGCGATGCGCAGGAGGTGGTCGCGCGGCAGACCGAATTGATCGAGCCTGTCGCCGGGGTAAGCGCCCGTGACGCGGCGAAGCGCGCAGGCGACGCCGGCGAACCCGTCACACGCATCGTGCCGGTCACCGTCAGCGGCGAGCGGCGCATCATGGAAGCGGTCGACGTGCCGATCGCCGAAATCGGCGTCGCGGGCTATGCCGTCGATCGGCAGGAGCTGGAGGACGTGCGTGCGGAATATCGGCGTTTTGCCGATGCGCGCCGCTCGATGCTCGACCAGATGTCGGCGGCGGTCGCCGAATTCGGGCCGGACCGCCAGCTGCGCTTCGTCAACCGGCCCTTTTTGCGGCTGTTTCTGGTCGATGAGGAATGGGCTGCATCGGCACCCCCGTTCGAGCGGCTGCTCGACCGGTTGCGCGACAATGGCCGTACACCCGAAGTGCGCGATTTCCCGAGTTGGCGGGCCGAACGCCGCGGTTGGTTCGCGGCGGCCGACCTGATCGAGGAGAGCTGGATGCTGCGCGATGGCACGCACCTGCGTACCGTCGCCCAGCCCACTCCGGACGGCGGCTTGCTGCTGGTGTTCGAAGACCGCACCGAACAGCTTCGGCTTGCCTCGGCGCGCGACACGCTGCTGCGGGTGCGCACTGCAACCTTCGACAATTTGTACGAAGCGGTCGCCGTGTTCGCGCCGGACGGCAAACTGCACCTGTGGAACCAGCGCTTCCGTCGGCTTTGGGACGTGCCGGAAGAATATCTGACCGCACATCCCCGCGTCGACGCATTGATGGAGCGGATCGCACCCCGGCTGCGCGATCCGCGTCAGCAGGGTGTCGTGCGCCAGATGATTGTCGGGGCCGCCGGCGAGCGCCAGCAACGCAGCGGCCGCATCGAGTTCCGCGAGGGCCAGCAGTTCGATTTTTCCGCCATTCCCCTGCCGGATGGCAATGCCCTGTTCACGCTGATCGACGTCACCGACAGCCGCCGCATCGAGCGTGCGTTGCGCGAGCGGGCAGAGGCACTGGAAGCAGCCGACAAGGTCAAGACCGATTTCCTCAGTCGCATCAGTTATGAATTGCGCACGCCGCTGACATCGATCGGCGGTTTCGCCGAGATGCTGCAGGGCGGCTATGCGGGTGAGCTGAGCACCAGCGGCAAAAGCTATGTCCAGGCTATTCTCGATTCGACCGCTGCACTCGGCGCACAGATCGATACCGTTCTCGATCTGGCGCAGAGCGAGGCAGGGACCTTGCCGCTCGAGCGTCGCCCGATCGCGCTCGACGCACTGGTGCGCGCCGCAGCGGGGGCCTTTGCGGAGCAGGCCAAGGCCAATGGCATAGACATCACGCTGGAACTGAAGATCGGGCTCGGCACGATCTCCGGCGATGCCAAGCGGTTGCGGCAAGCCATCGATCAGGTGCTCGCCAATGCCCTTACTGCCTTTGCCGATGGTGGCAGCGATCGCAGGATATTGATCCATGGGGATGGCGATGCAACCTCGGCGCAGATCATCGTTTCGGACAATGGGTCCGGCATTGAGCCAAGCGGTTCGCGGGCTGTCGGCATCGCTCTGGCGCGTCAGCTTGTCCAGGCGCACGACGGGCGTTTCGAGCAGGTGGCGCGCAAGGGCGAGGGTGCCATGATTGCAATGTTCCTGCCGCGATGACACAATGTGGCGGCCGTCAAGCCTGTGCCATTGCGATGGTAAGGGTGCATCGCCGATGATTTTCGGTCTCGACGATATCGACCGCATCGGTGCTGCGATTGCTGCGGTGGCGCGCCCGGGCGACGCGATCGGTCTGATCGGCGATCTGGGCGCGGGCAAGACGACACTGGCACGTGCCATTCTCACGGCCCTTGGACTTATGGGCGAAGCGCCCAGCCCGAGTTTTGCAATCGTGCAGCCTTATGCGCCACCGGAAACAGCCATGCCGGTGCTGCACATCGATCTCTACCGGATCGAAGATCCTGCAGACATCGCTGAACTCGGTCTCGACGAGCAGCGCGCGGACCATCTGCTGCTGGTCGAATGGCCTGAACGGCTGGGTCAGGCGCAGTGGCGCGACATGCTGCTGCTTACCATCGCGGCAGCCGGCGACAATGCGCGCCGCTTGACAGCGCAAGTGCCCGAGGCTTGGGGGAGCCGATGGCCCTTTCCGACATGATTCCACCCGCCGCGACCGATGCTTTCCTTGCTGCTGCGGGTTGGGGCGGGGCACGGGTAGATCCGCTTGCGGGCGATGCGTCATTCCGCCGCTATTTTCGTGTGACCGACGGTGCGCGCGTCGCGGTGCTGATGGACGCGCCGCCGCCGTACGAGGACCCCCGTCCGTTCATCCACGTTGCCGAGCATCTGCGCGAACTGGGGCTGGCGGCGCCGGCCATTCTCGCACGAGACCTCGACAACGGGCTGCTGCTGATCGAGGATTTCGGCTCGGACCGGATGCGCGAAGCGCTCGACTTCGCCCCGACCCGCGAGGCCGAACTCTATGCCGGCACGGTCGCGGTGCTGACCACCTTGCACGGTCACGCCCCCGCGCCCGGTCTGCCGGAGCACGGCCTTGACAGCTGGCTCTCCGAGCTGAGCCTGTTCACGGATTGGTACGGACCGGCGACAGGGCTGGACCTCGATCCCTCCCGCTTTCTTGCCGCTTGGCGCGACGTGTTGGAACCCGTCGCCACCGACGGCCTGTCTCGGGTGACGATGCTGCGCGACTTTCATGCCGAAAATGTCATGCTGCTACCAGGCCGCAGTGGCGTGGCGGCTTTCGGGTTGCTCGATTTCCAGGACGCCTGTTGCGGCCATCCGGCCTATGACCTGGCTTCGATCCTGGAAGACGCCAGGCGTGATGTCAGCCCCGCAATCGAGCGGGCGATGATCGATGCCTATGTTACGGCAACCGCGCGCGATGGCAGGTTCGAGGCCGCCTATTGGGCGTTGGCCGCGCAGCGCAACACGCGCATCCTTGGGGTGTTCTGCCGCTTGTGGAAGCGCGACGGCAAGCCGCACTACAGGAGCTTTCAATCGCGCATGTGGGGGTTGCTCGAACGCGATCTGGAGCAGCCGCACCTCGCCCCGGTCCGCGCCTGGTTCGATGAGCATGTGCCGGCTGACAAACGTGGTGCCTCGTGGGCCGAATTCGCGGCATGAGCGCGGATATCGAAAGCGCGATGGTGATGGCTGCCGGGCTTGGCAAGCGCATGCGCCCGCTCACGGCCACCCGGCCCAAGCCGCTGGTGCGCGTCGCTGGCAAGCCGCTGATCGACCATGCCTTCGAACGCATCGCCGATGCCGGGATCGGCCATGTCGTGGTCAACGTCCACTATCTCGCCGACGCGCTGGAAGCGCATTTGCGGGGTGGCCAATGGCCCTTTGCCATCGACGTGTCGGACGAGCGGAGCGCCCTGCTCGAAACCGGGGGTGGCCTGGTCAAGGCGGCTCCGATGCTGCGCGGCGAGCCCATCCTGTGCGCCAACAGTGACAATATCTGGACCGACGGCCCGCGTAACGCCATCGACATGCTCGCCGAGCGTTGGGACGATGCAACGATGGATGCGTTGCTCCTCGTAGTCCCGCAGGCGCGTGCTAACGGGCATGCCGGCCGAGGCGATTTTCACATGGACCCGGTCGGTCGCTTGACCCGCCGGCAGCCGGGCAAGATCGCGCCGTTCGTTTTCACCGGTGTGCAGCTTTTCTCCCGTCGCCTGCTTGTTGACCCGCCGGCCGGGGCTTTTTCGACCATGGTCTTCTGGGAACGCGCCATCGCCAAGGGCCGCTTGTTCGGCATGTCGCACGGCGGCAGTTGGTTCGATGTCGGCAGCCCGGCATCGATACCGATTGTCGAAGCGGCGCTGAACGACGGTTAGGCCGCCGCGCCTGCTGGCGCTTGCGGGCTATCTGGGGCGCCAAGGGCTGTTCTTTTTCTGTTCGGCAAGGCAATAGGCTTGCAGCATCCTCCGGCAGGCGGAGGGCGAACGGGAAGTGGGATGTCCGAAACACAATCGATCCGTCCGTCCTTGTTTACTGTCCCGGTCAATCGGGCGTTCGCTGACGCGCTGGTTGAGGGCGTGATGGCCCGGCATGGCGCGGATCGGCTGGGGCTGGCGGCGGGCATGATCCTGCTGCCCAACAACCGTGCCGTCACCGCCGTACGGGATGCTTTCATTCGCCACGCCGGCGGCGCGCTGCTGCTGCCGCGGCTGGTCGTTCTGGGGGACGATGATCTCGACGACGGTGTCGGCGCCGCGCTCGACCGGATCGACGTTGAGGAAGAGCCCCTGCCGCCCGCCATCGCGCCGATGCGCCGCCGGTTCCTGCTCGCACAGTTGATCGTCGCAGAGCGAGACGGGACGCCGGCAGGCGAAGCAATCCGCCTCGCCGACAGCCTCGCCCGCGTCTTCGATGTGCTGACGATCGAAGAGGTCGCCCTCGACCGGCTGGCCGCACTCGACGATACGGCGATGGCGAGCCACTGGCAGGAAGCATTCGCGCTCCTTCAGCGGCTGTGCCGCCGCTGGCCCGAAATTCTTGCGGCGCAGGGCGCGATGGACCGGGCGGCACGGCGCAACGCCATTTATGACCGGATTGCACGGCGCTGGCGGGCGCGGGGATTGCCAGCGCCGTTTGTCGTGGCAGCGGGTGTCACGTCCACCGCGCCAGCCATTGCCCGGCTGCTGCGCACCATAGCGTTCGCGCCGGGCGGCACGGTGCTGTTGCCTCACCTCGACGTCGGCATGCCCGCGGACTGGTGGGATGCGCTGGGCGACGATCCTGCAGCGCTCGAAGACGGCGGACAGCCGCCACTCGACGGACATCCCCATTTCCACCTCAAGCTGCTGCTGGAGCGGATGGGCATGGCCAGCGGCGAGGTGCAGCCGTGGCCGCATGCGTGCGACGCCGATGGCCCGGCGACGCGACCTGCGCTGGTTCGCCAGCTGTTCGCGCCGGCGCAGTTTACCGCAGCGTGGCAGCATGTCAGGCGCAGCGAGCGGGACGCCACCGGCATATCGCTGGTCGAGTGCGCGACGCCGGCCGAAGAGGCGCTGGCGATTGCCTTGGCGATGCGTGAGGTGCTCAATGTGCCCGGACGGACCGCTGCACTGGTGACGCCCGACCGGGCGATCGCGACGCGGGTGGCGGGGCACCTGGCACGCTGGGGCGTCGCTGCGGATGATTCGGCCGGACAGCCGCTGACAACCACTGCCGCCGGCGAACTGCTGCTCAGTCTGGCTGGCGCGGCGTCGAGCGGATTTGCGCCGGTGCAGCTCATATCGCTGCTCAGCCATCCGTTCGTCGCCACCGATGACCGCATGCCGTGGCTCGACCGCGTCCGCGGCCTCGATCTGCTGTTGCGCGGCCCCCGCCCCGCGGCCGGCCTTGCCTGCATCGACGCGTTGCTGCGCGAGTCCGCGCGCAAGGCAGACGGGAGCATCGACGGCGCCGGGGCGGCGCTGCGCGACTGGTGGTCGCAGAGCGTGATGCCCCTTCTGCTCCCGGTCGAAGGCCGGTTCGCGACCGATGCGTCGGTCGACTTGGCCACGATGGTGGGGACGTTGCGGCAGGCGCTGACCACCCTGTCGGCCGAGACAATCTGGACCGGTACTGCCGGGCGGGCGCTCGCGCGTCTGTTCGAGACCATCGAAGCCGATGCAAACGTCCTGACGACAGCGGTCCGTCCGCAGGAGGTCGTGCCGCTGCTCGCGCAACTGATGCGCGATGTCGCTGTGCGCCCCCCGCAGGGCGGCCATCCCCGCCTGTTCATCTGGGGCTTGATCGAAGGCCGGTTGCAGCGGGCAGACCGGATGATCCTGGCCGGGCTCAACGAGGGGCAATGGCCGCAGCCGCCGTCGCCTGATCCGTGGCTTGCGCCGGTGATGCGCAAGAAGCTGGGGCTGCCAGGACTGGACCGGCCGGCGGGGCTTGCTGCGCATGATTTCGCGTCGGCCTTGGGCGCCGCAGAGGTGATAATCACCCGATCGCAACGGCAGGGAAGCGCGCCAACCGTTGCCTCGCGGCTGGTGCTGCGGCTTGAAGCGCTGGTCGGTGATCGCGCTCTGATGGCCGGGCAGGCCGGACTGGCATCGCTCGCGGCGGCCATCGACGCCTGCGCGACGCCGCAGCCGATCGCGCGCCCGGCGCCCGCGCCGCCGCGCGCCCGCAGGCCGACGCAAATCAGCATTACCGAGGTCGACCGGCTGCTCGCCGATCCCTTTGCCTTCTACGCCCGCAACGCGCTCGGCCTGTTCCGGCTGGACCCGCTCGATGCTGAACCGACGCCCGCATGGCGCGGAACCATGGTGCATGCCGTGCTCGAACGTTGGTTGAAGCAGGGCGACGGCAGCATCGATCGGCTCGAGCCCATCGTCGAGGACCTGCTGGACGGCCCCGGTGTCAGCCCGGTGCTGCGCACCTTATGGGCGCCGCGGCTGCGCCCGGCGCTGCGCTGGGCAGTCGGGGAAATCGTGCGCATGCAGCGGGAAGAGCGGCGCATGCCCATCCTTTCGGCATCGGAGCAACGCGGCGAAATTCGCATCGACGGCATCCGCCTGTCGGGTCGGCCGGACCGGATCGACCGTTTGGCCGATGGCAGCCTTGCCATCGTCGACTACAAGACCGGCAGCGGCCCGGCCAAGCGATCGGTGGAAGCCCTGTTCGCGCTGCAACTGGGCCTGATCGGCCTGATGGCGCAGCAGGGGGCCTTTGCCGGCGAACAGGGGCCGGTGTCGACATATGAATACTGGCGAACCAATCGGCGCCCCAAGGGCGAGGGCTTCGGCTGGGTGGACACGCCGTTCCTCAAACAGGAGGCGACGGTGGATGCCGGCAATTTCGCCGAGCGCGCGGAGCAGCGGCTGCGCGAGGGCATATCGCGCTGGCTCAATGGCGACGAACCCTTCAAGGCCAAGCTTGCACCCGAGCACGCACCCTATGCCGATTATGACCAGCTTATGCGTCTGGAAGAATGGTATGGCCGGGAGCGGGCGCAGTGACATCCAACAGCAAGCCCCTGACCAGGCTCACCGATCCGCAGAAGCAAGGCGCCGACCCGTCCGCCAATGCCTGGATGTCGGCGAGCGCAGGCACCGGCAAAACGCAGGTGTTGACGGCGCGGATCAAGCGTCTGCTGCTCTCGGGTGTGCCGCCGCATGCCATATTGGCCATCACCTTCACCAAGGCCGGCGCGGCGGAGATGGCGCGGCGCGTGCGCAAGGATCTGGCTGACTGGGTCCGGCTGGACGATGCGGCACTCGGGCATGAACTGTTCGCCATCGGCGATCCGCACCACGACCGTGCCGAGCGCCGAGCGCTCGCCCGCACCCTGTTTGCCAAGGTGATCGATGCGACGGGCGGCGGGCTTGCCATCCAGACCATCCACAGCTTTTGCCAGTCGCTGCTCGGCGGGTTTCCGGAAGAAGCGGGGCTTGCGCCCGGCTTTCGTGCCCTCGACGAAGCAGAGATTGCCGATCTGCGCAGCAGCACATTGTCCGACATGGTCGCCCATGCCGAACGGCATGATCCGGCCTTGGCCAAGCGCATCGCCGATCTGGCGTTGGCGTTCGATGAAGGGACGTTGCGGAGCTATCTGAACCGTTGCGCCGGTGCGGCGGACGCGCTCGATGCGCTGCCGGCAGGGCTAGGACCATGGGTGCGCAGTATCTTCGGCCTGCCAACCGAACCGACCCCCGCCGCATGGCTGGCCAGCCATTGCGGCGATGACGCGGTTGGCGCAACCGATCTGCACGCCATCGCCGAATGCTGCGCCGCATGGACCAGCGCCAAGGCCGGGGCCGAACGCGCCGCTGCCATCCGCACCTGGCTGGCGCTGGCACCGGAGGATCGCGGCGCCGCCATCGGCGATTTGTTCGCCGTGTTCGCGACCGCCAAGGGCGAGCTGCGCAAGGATTGGTCGAACAGCAAGGCGCTGGTCGCCGTCACCGATTTGGCGGTGCGATGCCACCAACGTCTGTCGGACATCACTGCCACCCACCGGCACATGATCACTGCTGACCGTCTCGCCGACGGTCTGGAGGTGGGACGGGCCTTCGCCCGGGCGGTACAGGACCGCAAGCGGCGCGAAGGCGTGGTCGATTTCGACGATCTGATCCGCCTGACGGCCCGTTTGCTCGCCGAGCCGGGGCGTGCCGACTGGATCCGCTACAAGCTCGACACACGCATCGATCATATTCTGGTCGACGAAGCGCAGGATACCAACGAGGCGCAATGGCAGATCGTCTGGGCCCTGGCCGAGGAATTTTTTGCCGGTAAAGGCGCCAAGGACGGGTTGGTGCGCACGCTCTTTGTGGTCGGGGACTATAAGCAGGCGATCTATGGCTTCCAAGGCACCTCGCCGGAGAATTTCATGGGCGCCCGCGCCAAATTCTTCGAGCGCGGCGACGCCACGGCGCATCCGTTCGCCGACGTTCCGATCAACGAGAATTTCCGGTCCTCGCCGCCGGTGCTGCGGGTGGTCGATGCGGTCATGGCGCATCTCGGGCCGGACCGTCTTGGCAAGGGCGTGCAGCAGATCGCGCATGTCTCGTCGGTGCCTGCCGCAGCGGGGCGGGTCGTGCTGTGGCCGACCGAATTGCCCACCGCCAAGGATGCAGAGGAGGATCGGGCCGACGATGCGGCCGAGGAAGGCTGGATCGACAGCGCGACGCGCCGCGTCGCCGACAAGATCGCCCTCAGCGTGCGCCAATGGATCGATCAGGGCATCGACGGTGAGGAAGTGCGGCCGGGCGATGTAATGATCCTGGTGCGCAAGCGCACCGATCTCGCCGGATTGCTGGTCTCCCGGTTGCAGTCGCAGGCTGTACCGGTGGCGGGTGTCGATCGCTTGCAGCTCAAGGTGCCGATCGCGGTGCAGGATCTGCTCGCGGCTGCGCGCTTTGCGCTGCAACCGCTGGACAGCCTCAGTCTGGCCAGCCTGCTGGTGTCACCGTTGATCGGCTGGAGCCATGACGATCTGATCGCGCATGGCTGGCGACCCGATCCACGCGCGCCGTTGTGGCCGCATCTGCGCGAGCGCGCAGCACAAGGGGAGCTTGATCGGGCCGCGATCCAGCCATTGTTCGACCTGCTCAACATGGCGGGCAATGTCACCCCGCACCGCTTTTTCGAAACGATTCTGTCCGGCCCGATGCAGGGCAGGGCAAAGCTGCTCGCCCGGCTGGGCAACGCGGCGCGCGACCCGATCGAGGAGCTGGTGTCCAAGGCGCTCGATTACCAGACCCGTGAGAGTGTCTCCCTGCTCGGTTTCGTCTCGGCCTTCGATCGCGGCGAGGTCGAGATCAAGCGCGAACTCGACAATGATGTCGATGAAGTGCGGGTGATGACGGTGCATGGCTCGAAGGGGCTGCAGGCGCGGATCGTGATTCTTGCGGATGCCACCAGCGACCCGGCCGCGCGCAAGGAGCGCGGGCTCGACTGGCCGGTCGATGGCGGCAAAGTGCCGCTCTTGCCGGTCAGGAAGGACGACCGGCCGACCGTGCTTGCCGCGATTGCAGACAAGCTGGCCGAGGCCGAAATGCAGGAGCATTGGCGCCTGCTCTACGTCGCCATGACCCGCGCAGAGCGGATGCTGTTCGTCGCCGGTGCCCTCGGCAGGCGTGCGCAGGACGAGCAGCCGCCTGAGGACAGCTGGTACGCCGCCATCCGCCCTGTCGTCGAGGCGATGGGGGAGGGGTGGGAGCCCACTGACGGCGGCATCTGGCACAGCGAGTGCGTCTATGCCGTCGGCGGGCGCGAACCGCGCGGTTCGCGAACGGTTGCCGCCTCTGCGCCGGTCATGGTGCCCGAGTGGGCCCGCGTCGCCGCGCCCGCCGAACCGCGCCCGCTCCGCCCGCTTGCGCCGTCGTCGCTGGGTGAGCGGGAATCGCTGGAGGTCCCGCAGCCGCCTGTCGCTCCGCATCTGCCCGGTCTGGCCGCAGAACGCGGCGTGCTGATGCACGCGCTGTTCGAGCGCCTTCCGCCGGTGGTGCCGGAGCAGCGGCGCGATGTCGCGGCCCGGTGGCTGGCACGGATGGGCAGTGCGCTCGATGCACCGACCCAAGCCGCCATGATCGATGCAGTCCTCGCGGTGCTCGACGACCCTGCCTATGCCGCGCTGTTCGGCCCTGGCAGTCTGGCGGAGGTGCCTTTCTCCGCTCTGGTGGGTGGACAGGTGGTTGCCGGGAGCATGGACAGGCTCCTGGTCACCGACACCGCTGTGCGCGTGATAGACTACAAGACCGGCGCGCTCGTGCCGGAGAGCGCCGGGACGGTGCCGGAAGGCTATCTGCGACAGATGGCGGCCTATGCCGCTGCGTTGGCGGTGATTCTTCCGGACAAGCGAGTGGAAGCGGCGCTGCTGTTCACCGGTGGGCCGCGGCTGATCGACCTGCCGCCCGCGCTCCTTGAGCGACACAAGCCCGGCTTGGGCGGGGACAAGGCGAACTCGCCCGTTGTGGCTTGAGAGGGGCGTAACGCCCCCCTATGTTGCACCGAACAGGACAGGTGCGGCCATTCCCGGCTCGGCGCACAGGAGAAATTTCATGGCTACCAAGGCGATCAGCGACGCAAGCTTTCAGGCGGACGTGCTCGACAGCGACACGCCGGTGCTGGTCGATTTCTGGGCCGAATGGTGCGGCCCGTGCAAGCAGATCGGCCCGTCGCTCGAGGAAATCAGCGATGAGCTGGCTGGCAAGGTGGTGATCGCCAAGCTCAACATCGACGATCACCCGGACGCACCCGGCCGTCTCGGCGTGCGCGGCATCCCGACCATGATGCTGTTCAAGAACGGTCAGAAGGTCGCCGAAAAGGTCGGCGCGGCGCCGAAGAGCGCACTGAAGGGCTGGCTCGAAAGCGAGCTTTGAGTAGCGTCGGGAGTTAGCTGGAAATCTCCGTCATTGCGAGCGTAGCGAAGCAATCCAGGGCGACGCTGCACCGTTCTGGATTGCTTCGATCCGCTCGCAATGATGGTAACGAACCGGTTAGCGCCGGTCAGTTCCGCCAATAATTATTGCGCTCAGCGCCATCGAAACCGGCCCGATGACATGCAGCATTTGCGGAAACCTATGCCCTGAACCGCAGGGGCAGTGATCGCGTCGACCGAGTTTCTCGATCAGTTCAACATCGCCTCCCCGCACGAAGCGCAAACCACGCTTCACATGCGTTTCGGACGGATAGCCTTTGCGGCGTTTAGACGAGACCTCGAAAGCAGGGCAGGTCGGTGAGGGTGTCGAATTTCGGCATGACAGCCTCCTTTGGTCAGCGCGGCTCGATTGCCACGCGCGGCGCGCATACTGCAACTGTCCTAGCTGCGATAGTCCGCATTGATGCTGATATAGCCATGCGTCAGATCGCAGGTCCACACCGTCGCCTGCCCCTCGCCCAGCCCGATATCGACGGTGATGCGCACCTCCTGCCCGCGCAGATGCGTCGCCACTGGCGTCTCGTCATAACCTTCGAACGGTAACCCATCCTTCGCCACCACCGTGTCGCCGAAAGCGATGGTCAGCCGGTCGCGGTCGGCGGGTTCGCCGGCTTTGCCGACCGCCATCACCACGCGGCCCCAGTTGGCGTCCTCCCCGGCAATCGCCGTCTTGACCAGCGGCGAGTTGCCGATGGCGAGGCCGATGCGGCGGGCGCTGGCATCGTCGACCGCGCCATTGACACGGATTTCGACAAACTTCTGAGCCCCTTCACCATCGCGCACGATCTGCTGTGCCAGATCGCGGCAGACGGCCTGGATGGCCGCTGCAAGCGCATCGGCACCGGCATCGTCCATGCTGGCAAGCGGCGGGTTGCCGGCGGCGCCGGTCGCGAAAACCAGCAGTGTGTCGCTGGTCGACGTATCGCCGTCGACGGTTATGCAATTGAAGCTCGCCGCATTGGCCGCGCTGATCATCGCTTGCAGCAGCGCCGGTTCGACCGCTGCATCAGTGAAGACATAGGCCAGCATTGTGGCCATGTCCGGCGCGATCATGCCGGAGCCCTTGGCGATGCCGCTGACCTCGACCCGCCGCCCGCCGACGATCGCACTGGCGTGCGCGCCCTTGGGGAAGGTATCGGTAGTGCAGATCGTCGCTGCCGCATCCTCCCACGAGCAGGGCACCGCGTCGAACACCGCGTCCAGCCCCGCCTCGGCCCGGTCCTGCGGCAGCGGCACGCCGATCACGCCGGTCGAGCAGACGAACACATCGGCCGCTGCACAGCCCAGATGCGCCGCGACCCGGCCCATGATGAGCTCGACCGCCGTCCGCCCGCGATAACCGGTAAAGGCGTTGCTATTGCCCGCATTGACTACCAGCGCCCGTGCCGAACCGCGGGCGATGCCTTCCCGGCATATTTCCACCTCGGTGGAACAGCAGATGTTGCGTGTGGTCACTCCGGCGACGCTCGTGCCCTTGGCCAGTTCGACATAGGTCAGGTCGCAGCGATCCCATTCCTTGTAACGGGCCTGCGCAACCCGCAGCGTGACTCCGCCGATCGCGGGCAGGTCGGGGAAATGCGCTGGGGCGAGCGGGGATGGGGTCACGGCGATGGCACTTTCAAGACTGCAAGGGTTGCGATAGGCTTCGGGCGATAGCGCCGCGACCAGAGGATGCAATGCCGCTGCTGACCCTGACCTTGCTGATGCTGGCGCCGCCGCCCGCGCAGACCGGCACCAAACGGCCATCACCGCCGCCGCCGCTGCTGATCCCGACACCGGTTCCGGTGCTCGCTCCGCCCAGATCGCCGCCGCCGGCGCCAGCTCCCGCGTCCGTCGTCGTCCCCGGCACCCCGGCGCGTCCGCTCAACCAGATGATGTGGGTGACCCCCGACGATTATCCGACGGCCGCTTTACGCCGCGAGGCGGAGGGGTTGGTCAGGGTCCGGCTGGTCATCGATCGGGCTGGGCTCCCGAATGACTGTATCCTTCTTGCGAGCAGCGGACATGAGGACCTCGACACTGTAACCTGTACGCTGTTGCAGCAGCGGGCGCGATTTTCTCCGGCGCTAGATGGTGACGACAGACCGACGACGGGTACTGTGATCGTGCCTGTGCGCTGGGACATTCCTGACGACCTGCCGGTGCCAGTGCCGCCAGTATCGAAATAGGGTGGTGACGCGACGGTATTGACCTTGTCCCCGTTTGAGCGGGATAAGTCAGCTCTGCCCCACCTTGGAAGGCCCGATCATGATCATGCTCTCACTCGCCTTGATGCTGTCTCCGGTGCAAGCAGGTTCAGCTGTTGCCACGCCGATTAATGGCGATCGCTGGATATTGTTCAGCGATTATCCGGCCGCGGCGCTGCGGGAACGCCGTGGTGGTACCGCAATTGTTCGCCTGCTTGTGTCGCGCCGAGGTACAGTCGACAGCTGCGACGTTGTGCAGAGCAGCGGCCATGCCGATCTCGACGCAACGAGCTGCCGCCTGATGGGCGAGCGTGGCCATTATGAGCCGGCCAGGGACAGCAGCGGCCGCCGCATCGCCAGCCAGGTCATGCGGCAAGTGGTTTGGGATCCGCAGGTGGTTCGGCCACGGCGATAGCCCCGCACGTCCAATTCGATTGGACGAACGCTTCGTCAATCCCTATGTGGCAAGACGTTACCCCGTGCATGATGCGCGATTGATGGACTGAGCCAGACTTGGAACTGCTGACGATCCTCTACGCCTTGCTGGCCGCTGTCACCGGAATCGGTGGCGGCGAGCGGGTGGCGCTGGTCGAGCGGGCGGCGATGGCGGCTCCGGCATCGACGGGCTGTGCCAGCGGCATCGGCGTGGTCCGGGCCGTTCGGGCGCAGCGTCAGGCGCATAGGCCACAAGGGCCGGCGCGCATCCTGTCGCGGGTGCGCGAAGCGCGGCCGTTGCTGCGCGTCTCGATACCGGCATTGTTCGATCTGGCGAGCTTCGCCAACCGGCGCGAATAGACCGCGCCGAACCGCGCGGCGGGCTGTGGCTGTGCCGTGCTCCCTCTTTTTTCATCCGGGACTTGTCGCGCGCAACGCTGCGCGCGCTCCGCTCAACCTATCAGGATATCACCATGCTCGGCAAATTCGCCAAATCCATCTTTGGCTCGTCCAACGACCGTTATGTTAAGTCTCTCGGCAAGATCGTTGCCCAGATCAACGCTTTCGAACCGTCGCTGACGCCCCTGTCCGATGACGAACTGCGCGGCAAGACCGCCGAGTTCCGGGGCCGACTGGAAGCCGGCGCCACGCTCGACGATCTGTTGCCGGAAGCCTTTGCCACCGTCCGCGAAGCCGCCAAGCGCACGCTGGGCCAGCGGCATTACGACGTGCAGATGATCGGCGGCATCGTGCTCCACAAGGGCAAGATCGCCGAAATGCGCACGGGCGAGGGCAAGACGCTGGTGGCAACGCTCGCCACCTATCTCAACGCGCTCGAAGGCAAGGGCGTGCATGTCGTTACCGTCAACGACTATCTCGCTCGCCGCGACTGTGAATGGATGGGCCAGGTCTATCGTTTCCTGGGCCTGACCACCGGCGTCATCGTGCCCAACCTTACCGAGCACGACCGTCGCGCGGCTTATGCGGCCGATATCACCTACGCGACCAACAACGAGCTCGGCTTCGACTATCTGCGCGACAATATGAAATATTCGCGCGATCAGATGGTCCACCGCCCCTTCAACTTCGCGATCGTCGACGAGGTCGACTCGATCCTGATCGACGAGGCGCGCACGCCACTGATCATTTCCGGCCCGACCGACGACAAGTCCGACATGTATGTCACCGTCGACGCGCTGGTGAAGCAGCTCGGCGAAGGCGATTATGAGAAGGACGAGAAGCAGCGCAACATCGTCCTGACCGAAGAGGGCACCGAGAAGATCGAGCGCCTGCTCGAGGAAGCCGGCGTGCTGCACGGCAACAATCTCTACGACATCGAGAACACCCAGCTGGTCCAGCACGTCAACCAGTCGCTGCGCGCCAATGTCATGTTCCGCCGCGACACCGACTATATCGTGAAGGACGGCAAGGTCGTCATCATCGACGAATTCACCGGGCGCATGATGGACGGCCGCCGCTGGTCGGATGGCCTGCACCAGGCGGTCGAGGCCAAGGAAGGGGTCCGGATCGAGCCGGAGAACCAGACGCTCGCCAGCATCACCTTCCAGAATTATTTCCGCATGTATCCCAAGCTTGGCGGGATGACCGGAACCGCGGCGACCGAAGCACCGGAATTCTTCGACATCTACAAGCTGGATGTTGTCGAGATCCCGACCAACCGGCCGGTCCAGCGCATCGACGAGGAAGATACATTCTACAAGTCGACGCTCGACAAGTTCCAGGGCATCGCGCGAACGATCAAGGAGCATAGCGAGCGCGGCCAGCCGGTGCTGGTCGGCACGGTGTCGATCGAAAAGTCGGAACTGCTTTCGGGCTTCCTCAAGGAGCAGGGCGTTGCCCACAGCGTGCTCAACGCGCGCATGCACGAGCAGGAAGCGCATATCGTGGCGCAGGCCGGTCGTTGGGGCGCGGTCACCATCGCGACCAACATGGCCGGTCGCGGCACTGACATTCAGCTGGGCGGCAATGTCGAATATCGCGTGGGCGACGAACTGGCCGACATGCCCGAAGGGCCGGAGCGCGAGGAAGCCATCGCCCGTATCGTCCGCGAGGTCGAGGAGGAGCGCGAGCGGGTGAAGGCCGCAGGGGGCCTGTTCGTGCTCGGCACCGAACGGCATGAAAGCCGCCGCATCGACAACCAGCTGCGTGGCCGGTCGGGCCGTCAGGGCGACCCGGGCCTCAGCCGCTTCTACCTGTGCCTCGACGACGATCTGCTGCGCGTGTTCGGACCGGACACGATGTTCTCCAAGATGATGCGCAGCCAGCTGGAAGATGGCGAGGCGCTGCCTCCGTCACGCTGGCTGACCAAGGCCATCGAGACGGCGCAGAAGAAGGTCGAGGCGCGCAATTACGACATCCGCAAGCAGGTGGTCGAATATGACAACGTCATGAACGACCAGCGCAAGGTGATCTACGAGCAGCGCAGCGACATCATGGACGCAGAGGCGGTCGACGATGTGCTGTACGACATGCGCCAGGAAACCGTGAACGCCATCGTGTCGGACGCCTGTCCGCCCGAGAGCTACCCCGAACAGTGGGATCTGGAGGGCCTGCGCCAGCGCTCGCTCGACATTTTGGGCGTCGATCTGCCGATCGCCGATTGGGCGGACGAAGATGGTCTTGAGCCGGAGATCATCGAGGAGCGCGTCGCAGCGCTGGCCAACGCGCATATCGATGCCAAGACTGCAGACGTCGATCCGACCGTCTGGAAGGGCATCGAGAAGAGCATCCTGCTGCAGAACCTCGACCATCACTGGAAGGAGCATCTCGCGACGCTCGATTCGTTGCGCACGGTCATCTTCCTGCGCGCCTATGCGCAGAAGACCCCGATCAACGAATATAAGCGAGAGGCCTTCCTGCTGTTCGAGCGCATGCTCGCGACCATTCGCGAGGATGTCACCCGTACTGTGGCGCTGGCACAACTGCGCTTCGACGAGCCTGAACTGCCGGAGCTGCCCGATTTCCTGACCACCCACTTCGATCCGTTTACCGGAGAGGACAACAGCTTCGATATCGACGGTGGCACCACCGGTGCGGTGACCACGATGCTGCCGCCGCTGCAGAGCGTTCGCCCCGAACTACCGACGCAGGATGGCGAGGTGATAGCGCCGGAAAGCCGCAACGCGCCGTGCCCTTGCGGATCGGGCCGCAAGTACAAGCATTGCCACGGCGCGGCCTGAACGGGCGTGTGGCGCTAGTGAGGGCAGGGCGGCGCATTAGGATGGCCGGGCGTGGCGCAAGAATGGGCGTCGCGTCCGCAACGTTCCCGCCGATTGGAGCCGGGGTACGCTGAATGCTGTCGTGGCTCGCCCCCCTCTTTGCCCTGACCGCGCTGATCTATGCATCGGTCGGTTTCGCCGGCGGCTCGACCTACACGGCATTGCTGGTGCTGGCAGGTGTGTCGCTTGCTCTGGTTCCGGTGATCAGCCTTGGCTGCAACATCGTTGTCGCGACCGGCGGTGTGATCCGTTTCGCGACCGCTGGCCATATCCCGTGGCGGCGGGCGGCGCCGTTGCTCGCGCTATCCGTGCCGCTGGCTTGGGTCGGCGGACGCTTGCCAATCGATCCGGCGTTGTTTGTGCTGCTGCTCGGCATCAGCCTCGCTTTGGCGGGAGCCCTGCTGCTGTTCGGGCGCGACCGGACGTCGACGCGCGCGCCGGTCGACCCCCGTTCAGGGCCGGGGCTTGGCGCTTTGCTTGCAGCCGCGCCACTGGGCCTGTTGTCGGGTCTCGTCGGGATTGGCGGCGGCATATTCCTGGCGCCGGTGCTGCACCTGATGGGGTGGGACAGTGCCCGGCGCATCGCCGGTACGGCCGCGCTGTTCATCCTCGTCAACTCGCTCGCCGGGATTGCCGGTCAGATCAGCAAGCTGGGCGATGCCGCGCTGGTTTCCGATGCCCTGGAGTGGTGGCCCCTGGTCATCGCCGTGCTGATCGGGGGCCAGATCGGCAGCCTGCTCGGGGTGCGCCACTTCCCGCAAGGCCTGATCCGTCGCGTGACAGGCGCGGTCGTGCTGTTTGCCGCGGCGAGGCTGTTGCTGGGGTGAGCCAACCGTGAATCGCCGGGTGCGAGCTGCAGCAGCCATGGTAGAAGGCGGATGGATGGGTGGCTCCCCGAGTAGGATTCGAACCTACGGCCATTCGATTAACAGTCGAATGCTCTACCGCTGAGCTATCGGGGAACAGGCTACCCTGCCACTGCGCGGCCGCAGCGGAGCGCTCCTTTGCCTCGGCATTGTCATGATTGCAACCCCCGCAAAGCAGGAAATTTCTGCCACGGATCAACCGATGAACTGTTCGCGGGCGATGCGCTCGTCGAGCGCATGCTCGGGGTCGAACAGCAAGGTGAGGTGGCGGTTGTGGTCGATGGCGACATCGACCCGCTTGACGTCACGTACCTCGCGCTGGTCTGCAACAGCACTGACCGGGCGCTTGGTTGCCTCGCGAATGACGAAGGAGACACGGGTGCGGTCCGGCAGGATGGCGCCGCTCCAGCGGCGTGGCCGGAAGGGGCTGATCGCGGTCAGCGCGAGCATCGCCGAATCGAGCGGCAGGATGGGGCCGCTGGCGGACAGGTTATAGGCGGTCGACCCCGCCGGGGTTGCCACCAGCACGCCATCGCAGACCAGCTCGGGCATCATGCAGCGGCCGTCGACCAGCACTTCGATCTTGGCCGTCTGCCGGGTCTCGCGCAGCAGCGAGACTTCGTTGATTGCTGGCAGAATATGCCGTTCTCCGCTGGTGGTCACTGCTTCCATCACCAGCGGCGGAACCGAAAAGGCGCGTGCCCGCTCGATACGCGAATGCAGGGCATCGATCCGCCATTCGTTGAGAAGGAAGCCGACCGTGCCGCGGTTCATGCCGAAAACGGGGAGGATGCGGCCGCTGTCGAGCATGGAATGCAACGTCTGCAGCATGAAGCCATCGCCGCCGAGCGCGACGATCAGGTCCGCATCGCCAGGTTCGACCCAGTCATAACGGCTGCGCAGTTCGGCGGCGCCGGCGCGGGCCAGTGGCGTGCCTGAGTCAACCAGTGCCAACTTGTTGTAATGGCTGACCGCCATGCCCCGCGCTCCCGATGTCTTGCCGGATTAGCCGCCGGTGGCGTGCATATGCCGCGCCGGGCCGCGCTCCGCCAGCCCCTTGCCGATTGCGAAGACATGGCGCTCCGCCTTGGTCCGCATCAGCGCGTCGAGCAGTGGGGCCAGCGCTTCGGCCTGGCCGACGCGCCACGCGGCGGCGAGGTCGATAGCGGCATCATGACCGAGGCAGCCGTGGACCTTGCCATCGGCGCTCATCCGTATCCGGTTGCACTGCGCACAGAAGTTATCGCTGATCGGGGTGATCAGGCCGATGCGCAGGGTTCGCCCGGGCAGCGTGACATAGCGGGCCGGCCCGGCGCTGCGATGCCGGAGCGGGATCGCGTCGGCCGCACCGAGCAAGGGGGCGATGAACCGGGCGAGGCTGACATGGTGCGACCCGCGGTCGCTGTCGATCTGCCCCATCGGCATCGATTCGATCAGCGCGAGATCGAAACCGCGTTTTTCGCACCAGTCGGCCATCGCGGGCAGATCGACATCGTTGATGCCTGCCATCGCCACCATGTTGATGCGGATGGCCATGCCTGCCGCGTCGGCCGCATCGATACCGCGCAACACGTCGTCGATCGACCCGCGGCGGGTAATGGCCCGGAAACGCGCCGCATCGAGCGTGTCGAGACTGATGTTGATGCGCCTGATGCCGGCCCGCCGCAGCGCCTCTGCATGGCGATCGAGCAAGGTGCCGTTGCTGGTCATGGTCAACTCGTCGAGCCCGTCGCCGAGCCGCGCGCCAATCTCGGCTGCTATCCGCTCAATATCGCGGCGGACCAGCGGTTCGCCGCCGGTCAGCCGGATCCGGCGGATGCCGCGGTCGATGAAGGCGTGGGCGATGCCGACCAGTTCGTCGGTCGAGAGCAGATTGGGCCGTGGCAGGAAGACCGGGTTCTCCGCCATGCAGTAGGTGCATCGCAGATCGCAGCGATCCGTCACCGAAAGGCGCAGATAGTCGATACGGCGGCCGAAGCTGTCGATCAGCGCGGTTGCGACATTCGGGGCGGCTGGTGCGACCATGGCGGCGTGCATAGCGCAGGCGTGCGCATCGCTCAAACGGCAAGCTTTTGGTTAGCCTCGGCTGCTACATTGGTAGGATGTCCATTGATCCAGTCGACCTGCCTATCGATTCCCTTGCGCGACCCTCTGGGGTGCCGGGTGTCGATCCGCTGACGGGCTTGCCCGATGCAGAGGCGTTTCAGGCGGTGGTTGCAGAGCGCATGGGGCAAGAAGACGCGCCCACGGGCATCGGGCTGATCGAATTGCACGGCCTTTCCCGATTCAACGATTTCGAGGGTCAGGCAGCAGGGGATCGGCTGCTGTGCGACTTGGCGCGCAAGTTCGCGCGGCTGGCGCGCGACGAATTCGGCCCGTCCGCCGTCGTCGCGCGGGTTTCGGGCGCACGGTTCGGGCTGGTGCCGCCGGCGCGGACGGCGGTCGAGCGGCTGCGGGTGGAAATGCGGGGGCTCGCCGGGGCGATTGGCGATTCGCTGTCGGGCACGGCAGGGGATTTGCTCGGTCTGCGCATTGCGGTCGGTACCTTGCCGGGGGCAGGCAATCCCGCAGAAGCCGTCAGCCTGATTGCCCGCCGCCTTGCCGCCCCGCCTGCGCTGGTCCGCGCTATCGACGTGGAGTCGGCGGTGGCCGGCATCGGCATCAAGGTGCTATTCCAGCCCCAGTTCGCCATGGCCGACGATCGGCTGATCGGCGCTGAGGCATTGGTCAGGTGGCATCATCCGCGTCTCGGAGAGATCGGCGGCGCCCTGTTGTTTACGGCCGCGGCCGCCGCCGGGCTCGAACGCAAGCTCAGCCGGACGGTGTGGGAGCAGGCGCTGGCCAGCATCGCGGCGTGGCCGGCGCCTATGGCCGGGCTAAGGATCGCGCTCAATCTGACTGCTGCCGACCTCGCCGATCCCGGACTGGCCGAGGAACTGCTGGCGATGGCTGCCCAAGCCCATGTGGCGCCCGAGCGGCTGACCGTCGAAGTCACCGAATCCGCGGTGATCGAACGGCTGGACGTTGCCGCTGCCTCGCTCGCCCGGCTGCGTGCTGGCGGAATGCACAGCGCGCTCGACGATTTCGGCACCGGCTATTCCAGTCTGGCGTGGCTCAGGCAGTTGCCGGTCGATTACATAAAGATCGACAGCGGCTTTGCCCGCGACGCGGCCGGCGGTGTGCACGAACAGACGGTGCTGCGCGGCGTCATCGACATCGCCCGCGCGCTTGGCCTCGATGTGCTGGCGGAAGGCGTCGAAACCGAAGGGCAGCGCGCCGCCTTCAGCGCCATGGGCTGCCGCTGGTATCAGGGTTATCTGCGCTCGCCTGCGCTTCCCGACGATGCGTTCGTGGCCTATGCTCTGGCCTGACCCACCGGTCAGCCGGCCACCTTGGCCAAGCCCTTCGACAATTGCAGCGCGCCATTGAGCCGCGCCTGCGGCGTCGGCCAGGCGCGGGTGATGGCGACCTTGCTGTCCGGGCGCAATTTGGCGGTGCCTTGCAGCTTCTCGACATAGGCGAGCAATGCGGGAACATTGGGCGGTGCATCGCCATGGAAAGCGACCAGCGCGCCCTTTGGCCCGACGTCGAGCTTGGCAATACGGGCGACCGTGGCGTTGAGCTTGATCTCCATCAGCACCAGCAGGTTCTGCGTCGCCTCGGGCAGCGGGCCGAAGCGGTCGATCATCTCTGCCGCAAACGCCTCGATCTCGTCCCGGCTGTCGAGCTCATTGAGGCGGCGATAGAGACCCATGCGCACCGGCAGGTCGGGGATATAGTCCTCTGGCAGCAGGATCGGCGCATCGATGGTGATGACGGGCGAGAATTTCTCCTTAGGTGCCGCCAGCCCGGAGCCTTCGGCTCGCGCGACCAGAATCGCCTCTTCCAGCATCGACTGGTACAATTCGAAGCCGACCTCGCGGATATGCCCGGACTGTTCGTCACCGACGAGATTGCCGGCGCCGCGAATGTCGAGATCATGGCTGGCGAGCTGGAAGCCGGCGCCGAGCGAATCTAGATCGAGCAGGATCTTCAGTCGTTTCTCTGCAGTCTCGGTCATGATCCGGTCGGCCGGCGTGGTCAGATAGGCATAGGCCCGCGCCTTGCCGCGACCGACGCGGCCGCGCAGCTGATAAAGCTGGGCCAGGCCGAAGCGATCGGCGCGGTGAATGATCAGCGTGTTGGCGTTGGGAATGTCGAGGCCGCTTTCGACGATGGTGGTCGAGACCAGCACGTCGTAGCGCCGGTCATAGAAGGCGCTCATCCGCTCCTCGACCTCGCCCGCAGCCATCTGGCCATGCGCGACGACATATTTTACTTCGGGCACCGATTTCCTGAGGAACTCCTCGATATCCGGCAGATCGGCGATGCGCGGCGTGACGAAGAAGCTCTGCCCGCCGCGATGATGTTCGCGCAGCAGGGCTTCGCGCAGCACCACCGGATCCCAGGGCATGACATAGGAGCGGACGGCAAGGCGGTCGACCGGCGGCGTCTTGATGACGCTCAGCTCGCGCAAGCCCGACATCGCCATCTGCAGCGTGCGTGGGATTGGGGTGGCGGTGAGGGTGAGCACATGAACGTCGGTCTTGAGGCCCTTCAGCCGTTCCTTGTGCACGACGCCGAAGCGCTGTTCCTCATCGACGATGACGAGACCGAGGCGCTTGAACTCGACACCCTTGGCCAGGATCGCATGGGTGCCGATGACGATGTCGATGCTGCCGTCAGCCAAGCCTTCCTTGGTCGCCTTGGCTTCTGCAGCCGGCACGAGGCGGGAGAGGCGGCCGACGTTGAGGCCGAACCCCTTGAAGCGCTCGGCAAAGTTGGTGAAATGCTGGCGCGCGAGCAATGTCGTCGGGCAGACCACGGCGACCTGCATGCCGGCCATGGCCGCGACGAAGGCGCCGCGCAGGGCCACTTCGGTCTTGCCGAAGCCGACATCGCCGCAGACCAGCCGGTCCATCGGCTTGCCGGCTGCCAGATCCGCCAGCACATCGCCGATGGCGCGATCCTGATCGTCCGTTTCGGCATAGGGGAATCGATCGACGAATTCAGGATAGGTTGCATCGACATTGGCGATGTCCGCCGGACGCAGGGCGCGCAGGGCCGCGGTCGCCAGCAGTTCTCCGGCAATTTCGCGGATGCGGTCCTTCATCCGCGCCTTGCGGCGCTGCCACGCCTCGCCGCCCAGCTTGTCGAGGCTGACGCCCTCGCTGTCGCCGCCGTAGCGCGACAGCACGTCCAGATTTTCCACCGGCACGAACAGCTTGTCGCCACCCGCATAGGTCAGCCACACGCAGTCATGCGGGCTTGCGCCGACCGGTATCGAGGTCAGCCCTTCATAGCGGCCAATGCCGTGATCGCGGTGGACGACATGATCGCCGACCGAGAGCGTCGCCATTTCGGCGAGGAAGGCGTCGGCGCTTTTCTTTCGCCGTTGGCGGCGTACCAGCCGGTCGCCGAGCACATCCTGCTCTGCGATCAGCGACAGGGCGTCGCTGGCAAAGCCATGCTCGACGGGAACAATGACGGCGACGGCGGTCTCCCGGTCCGCGCTTCCGAGTGCCTCCTGCCAACTGTCGGCGAGCACGATGGACAGCGCGCCATGTTCCCGCGCAAGCCCGACCAGACGATCGCGCGAACCTTCCGAATAGCTGGCGAGGATGGTCTTGCGGCCGGCAGCGCGCTCCTTCGCCAGATGTTCGACCAGCGCGTCGTAGACATTGGCGTTGGCGGCACGTTCCGGCGCGAAATCACGGGCGTTGACCGTGCCGAAATCGAGCACCGTGTCGCTAGCGGGTTCGTCGAACGGGGTGGCGAGGTGGATTGGTTGATGCCTGATCGCGCGATCCCACTCGGCAGCGGTCAGGTAGAGCGCGTTCGGCTCGAGCGGGCGGTAGCTGCCGGGGCTGGTCTTGGCCGCTTCGATGCGATTGGCGTGATAATCGGCGATGGCCTCGAACCGTTCGGCCACGGCGGCAACGCTGCCATGGTCGCGCACCAGCAGCGGCGCGTCCCCCAGATGGTCGAACAGGGTGCTGAGTTTTTCTTCGAACAGCGGCAGCCAGTGATCCATCCCGGCCTGGCGCCGCCCTTCCGAGATCGCCTGGTAGAGCGGATCGCCGGTCGCCGTCTGGCCGAACAGCTCGCGATATCCGGTGCGAAAGCGCTTGATGCTGCCCTCGTCGAGCAGGGCTTCGGCTGCGGGTAGCAGCAGCAGCTCGGCGGCGTTGCCGCTGGAGCGCTGGTCATTGGGATCGAACCGGCGCAGCGTTTCGATCTCGTCGCCGAAGAAGTCGAGTCGGTACCCCAGCTCTTCCCCGGCCGGGAACAGATCGACAATGCTGCCGCGCACTGCGAACTCGCCATGATCGCGGACCGTATCGACGCGCGAGTAACCGTTGGACGACAGCAGCTCGGCGAGGCGATCGCGGTCCATGCGGCCGCCGGGGGTGAGGCGGGCGGAGAGCTGACGGACGCGGAACGGTGTCAGCGTGCGCTGGGTGATGGCGTTGGCGGTGGTGACAATCAGTTGCGGCTTGCCGTTGCGAGGTGCCTGCAGCCGAGCAAGCGCCGCCATCCGTTCGGAGGAGGCGCGCAGAGATGGCCCGGCCCGGTCATAGGGCAAGCAATCCCAAGCGGGAAACGCGATCACTTCCAGCTCCGGCGCGAACCAGGCGGCGCTTTCCACCATCGACTGCATCGCGGCGCCATCGGCAGCGATCCACAGCAGGCGGCCGTCCCGGCTGCCCGAAGCGGCACGCGCCAGATCGGCCGCGAGCAATGGAGCAAAGCCACCGGCGACGCGGGCGAGGGTGAGCGGGACGGCCGATGCCGTGAGACGGGAGAGGGGAGGCACTATGTTCTTCTTTCGTCATCCCCGCGCAGGCGGCGATAGAGCTGATTTCGGTTGAACGGGCGAGGCCCGGGGATGGGTTCCCTCTTCAGCAGGGCTGGCGCAGGGCCGGTTCAACCCGGTATCTCGATGTAATCCAGCCGCCGCAACGCCTCGACCATCGGGCCTGCAAGATGCTCAGGCGGCTCGCTGCGGCCGAACGCCCAGCTCATGATGTCGACATCCTGTTCATCGATCAGGGCTTCGAACCATGCGATCGCCGCGTCGTTCCATGCGGCGTGATGCGCGTCGAAAAATCCGCCGATCATATAGTCTGCCTCGCGTGTGCCGCGATGCCACGCGCGATAGCGCAACGCTTTCAGTCTCGTTTCCCGGTTCACGACCAACCCCTCATCACAACCCGGCTGCCCTAAGCGTGTCGGAGGGCGGTCGGTAAAAAGGGAAAGGGAGCCCAAGTTTCAGAACGCCAACAGGCGAGCTGGCCCTTTGCCACTCGCCCCGCTGGCGCACCCGCGCCGCTTTTCCTATGCTGCGCCGCAGATAGCCATGCGCCCGACGATACTCAATTCCCTGTTTGCCGAAATTGGATCGCGCAAGGGCATCGGCCCGCAGCTGGTGCGCGCGCTGGAGCGACTGGGCATCGCGCGCGTGAAGGACGCCCTGTTCCATCTCCCGACCGGGCGGATCGACCGGTTGCGGGTGACCAATCTGGACGATGCGGTGGTTGGGCAGGGGGTCATCGTCCCGCTGACTGCGCAAGGGTACAAGTCGGGCAGCAGCCCCAAGGCCCCTTTTCGGGTCGATGCCTTCGATCCCGCAGGCAATCATGTCGCCATCGTCTATTTCGGGCGGGCGCAGGGCATGGCGCGCAAGGCCTTTCCGCTGGGCGAGCCCCGGATCGTGGCCGGCCGGCTGGACCGCTACGGCGACATGCTGCAGATCGTCCGTCCCGATGCGGTGGTGGAACCTGCGCAGGCGGACAGCATCCGCGTGCGCGAAGCGGTCTATCCGTTGACCGAGGGCCTGTCCAATGGCCGGATGGGCGCGCTCGCGGCCGATGCGCAGGCGGTCGCACCCGATCTTGGCGAGTGGATCGATCCCGGTTTGCTGGCGCGCGAAACGTGGCCCGATTGGCGCGCCGCGCTCGCCCGCGCCCACGCTGACCCGCAGGACCGAATCGCGCGCGATCGCCTTGCCTATGACGAACTGCTCGCCAACCAGCTCGCGCTGCTGCTGGTGCGCGCTTCCACCCGGGCCCGGCGCGGCCGGGCGATCGTCGGTGACGGGCGGTTGCGGGCGATGCTCAAGCTGCCGTTCGCGCCGACCGGGGCGCAGCGCCGCGCCATTGCCGACATCGATGGCGACATGGCGCAGGCCGCCCCGATGCTACGGCTGCTGCAGGGCGACGTCGGCTCGGGCAAGACGCTGGTGGCGCTGATGGCGCTGCTCGCTGCAGTCGAAGCCGGCGCGCAGGGGGCCTTCCTCGCGCCCACCGAGATCCTCGCCCGCCAGCATTTCGAGACACTTCGGCGCATGCTCACCGGACTGCCGGTTGAGATCGGCCTGCTCACCGGGCGCGACAAGGGCAGGGCGCGTGAGGCAACACTGATGGGGCTTGCGGACGGCAGCATCCACCTATTGGTCGGCACCCATGCCATTTTTCAGGAGGCGGTCGGCTACCGCGATCTCGGGCTGATCGTCGTCGATGAACAGCACAAGTTCGGCGTCGCCCAGCGGCTGATGCTGGCGCAAAAGGGCCGCACGCCGCCGCACGTGCTGGCGATGACCGCAACGCCCATCCCGCGTACGCTCACCCTCGCTGCCTATGGCGAGATGGATGAAAGCCGTCTCGACGAACTGCCGCCGGGCCGCACCCCCGTCGACACGCGCGTGGTCGCTGCCGAGCGCCTGCCGCAGGTCATCGACGGCCTCGCCCGCCATCTCGCCAGCGGCCAGCGTGCCTATTGGGTCTGCCCGCTGGTTGAGGAGAATGAGGCGGTCGACAGCGCTGCTGCCGAGGAACGCGCGCAACTGCTGCGGCTGCGCTTCGGCGACGATGCGGTCGGTCTGGTCCATGGCCGAATGAAGGGACCGGAGCGGGATGTGGTGATGGAGGATTTCAAGGCGGGCCGCAAAAGCCTGCTGGTGGCGACCACGGTCATAGAAGTCGGCGTCGACGTGCCCGAAGCCAGCCTGATGATCATCGAGAGCGCCGAGCGGTTCGGGTTGGCCCAGCTCCACCAGCTGCGCGGCCGGGTCGGGCGCGGTACGGCTGCCTCCACCTGCCTGCTGATTCGTGCCAACATGATTGGTGAGACCGCGCGGGCGCGGCTGGCGCTGATGCGCGAGACCAACGATGGGTTCCGCATTGCCGAGGAAGATTTGCGCCTGCGCGGCGGAGGTGAGGTACTGGGCACACGCCAGTCCGGCGACGCCGCTTTCTCGATTGCTTCGCCCGAACAGGCCGAGCGGCTGCTGCCGGTTGCCCGCGACGATGCCCGGCTGCTGCTGGAGCGCGACGGCGGGCTCGACGGCGTACGCGGCAACGCCGCACGCAATCTTCTCTACCTGTTCGAAAGGGACGCCGGCGTTGCCTTGCTGCGCGGCGGCTAGGCGACGTGCGCGCCGAACGCGCGCAGGAGCGGTATATAATCCCGCATCTCGATCTGCTCGACGAAATTGACGCCGCTGCGACCGCCCAGCGACCAGATGGTGCGCGCCTTGACCTTGCCGATCACCGGCATCGAAATGGTGACCATGCTGCCTTCTTCGAGCCGGTGCTCATGTCGCATCAGCAGCCCGTCGGCGGAGATATTGACCGCGGTGACCATCGCCGTGCGGCCATCGGGCAGCGTCACCGGCAACCGCGCATACACATCGGTACGCGGCGACTGACGCTGATCGACTCCGGTGTATGTTGCAGTTGTAAGCGGTGGCATGGTGGCAGCGATCCTCTGCCAGGCACCCTGCGCCACAGCCGGTAACAAACAGTTAACGCTGCGGCGAGCTGCGCTCAGGTCACCGCCAACCCGTGGCGCTTGGCGCCAAGCTGCACCGGCACGGCCTCACCCGGAACCAGAACGCGAAATGCCGGGTCGGAGACGGCGACGCCGCCCACCTTCACCGCGCCCTCGGCGATCTTGCGCTTCGCCTCGTTGTTGGACGCGGTGAAGCCCAGTTCCTTGAGCACCGCCAATATGCCCATCCCGTCCGGACCGACACTGACGGTCGGCAGGTCGCCACCGGCCTTGCCCTGCTCGAAGGTCTGTCGCGCGGTATCGGCAGCGACCGCCGCAGCCTCTTCGCCCCGGCACAGCCGCGTCACCTCGTCGGCGAGCCGTTTCTTCGCTTCGTTGATTTCCGCGCCTTGCAACGCCTCCAGCCGCGCGATGTCGTCGAGCGGCAGATCGGTGAACAGGCGCAGGAATTTGCCGACGTCCCGGTCATCGGTGTTGCGCCAATATTGCCAGAAGTCGAAGGCGGGCAGCGCATCCTCGTTGAGCCAGACGGCGCCCGCGGCGGTCTTGCCCATTTTCGCGCCTGCCGCCGTGGTCAGCAGCGGGGTGGTGACGCCGAACAGCTCGGCCCCGTCCATCCGCCGCCCCAGCTCGATACCGTTGACGATATTGCCCCACTGATCGCTGCCGCCCATCTGCAGCTTCACGCCCATTTCGCGCGACAAATGGCGAAAATCATAGCCCTGCAGGATCATGTAGTTGAATTCGAGGAAGGTCATCGGCTGCTCGCGCTCGAGCCTCAGCTTCACCGAATCGAAGGTCAGCATGCGGTTGACGGTGAAATGCGTGCCCACTTCCTGCAGCAGCTCGATGTAGCCGAGCCTGCCCAGCCAGTCCTGGTTGTTGACCATCACCGCATCGGTCGGCCCGTCGCCGAAGGTCAGCAGCCGCGCGAAGATGGTACGGATCGACGCGACATTGGCCTCGATCACTGTGTCGGTCAGCATCTTGCGGCTCTCGTCACGCCCCGTGGGGTCGCCGATCCGGGTCGTACCACCACCCATCAGCACCACCGGCTTGTGCCCCGCCTGCTGCAGACGGCGCAGCAGCATAATCTGCACGAGGCTGCCCACGTGCAGCGATGGCGCGGTGGCATCGAAGCCGATATAGCCGGGGATGATTTCGTTCGCCGCAAGCGCGTCGAGCCCCGCAGCGTCGGTCTGCTGGTGGATATAGCCGCGTTCGGAGAGGAGGCGGAGGAGATCAGATTGAAATTCGCTCATGGTGGGGCGGCGCGTAGCATGGAGTGAAGCGGTTGGGGAGTGAGGAAGGTTGGCACAGCCTTATATGTCATCCGGACACTCCGAGCGCCGGAGTCGATAGCGTTGCCGTCCATGTTTCTCGCGATTCTGCTGGCGATCTGACACTGATATATTTTGTCGATGCACCGGGAGGCATGCGGCTGCCAGAGGGAAAAGTACAGCCTACCTACCGCCCTCGAAATCGCGAAGATGGGCTCTGGAAGACCACTTGCTTCGAACTGTTCGTTATGCCTGTCGATGGACCCAACTACGTCGAATTTAATTTTTCGCCGTCTGGCAGTTTCGCCGCATATGCTTTCGATGGCTATCGCTCCGGAATGCGGCCAGCTGATATAGAGGGCGCTTGGGATGCAGATGACGTGACATGGGATGGCAGGTATCAGATGACGATTGCACCGCTCTCACTCGACTGGGGCGAGAAGGACTGGAAGCTCGCCCTCTCCGCCGTGATCGAAGAAACCGACGGTACCAAATCCTACTGGGCCCTCCGCCACCCGCCGGGCGCACCAGATTTCCACCACCCCGATTGCTTTGCGTTGACGCTTGAGGCACCGCCGCCCGCATGACGACGCATTTCGGTATCGACCGCCTCCTCGCCGACCCCGCCCTGCGCGCACCGCTCGCGGGCAAGCGCGTCGCGCTGCTCGCGCACCCTGCATCGGTGACCGAAGACCTCACCCACAGTCTCGACGCGCTGATGGCCGCGGGGGTCAACATCACTGCGATGTTCGGGCCGCAGCATGGTGTGCGCGGCGATCTGCAGGATAACATGATGGAGTCGCCCGACTTCACTGATGCGATCTATAACATCCCCGTGTTCAGCCTCTACGGAGAGGTGCGCCGCCCGACCGGGCAGTCGATGTCGACCTTCGATGTCATGCTGGTCGATCTGCAGGATGTCGGCTGCCGCATCTACACCTTCGTCACCACGCTGCTCTACGTGCTCGAAGCGGCGGCAGAGCATGGCAAGAGTGTCTGGGTGCTCGACCGGCCAAACCCCGCCGGTCGCCCCGTCGAAGGCACAATCCTGCGCCCCGGCTGGGAAAGCTTCGTCGGTGCCGGGCCGATGCCGATGCGCCATGGCATGACGCTGGGGGAAATGTGCCACTGGTTCGTCGATCATTTCAAGCTCGATGTGGACTATCGCGTCATCGCCATGGAGGGTTGGCAGCCCGAAGTAGGCCCCGGCTACGGCTGGCCTGCAGACCGCGTCTGGATCAACCCCAGCCCCAACGCCGCCAATGTCAACATGGCCCGCGCCTATGCCGGCACGGTGATGCTCGAGGGCGCGACCTTGAGCGAAGGCCGCGGCACCACCCGCCCGCTCGAATTGTTCGGCGCGCCGGATATCGATGCGCGTGCGGTCATCGCCGAAATGCACCGCATCGCGCCGCACTGGCTGGCCGGCTGCACGCTGCGCGATTTCTGGTTCCAGCCGACCTTCCACAAGCATGTCGGACAGTTGTGCGCCGGCGTATTCATCCACGCCGAAGGTCCGGCCTATGACCACGCCACCTTCCGCCCGTGGCGGGTGCAAGCCGCAGGCTTCAAGGCGATCCGCGCGCTCTATCCCGACTATCCACTGTGGCGCGGCACCGACTTCAATTATGAATATACCAACGACGTCCTCGCCATAGACGTGATCAACGGCTCGCCGTTGCTGCGCGAATGGGTGGACGATGCGGAGGCGGAGCCTGAAGATCTCGACGCTGTGGCGGCACCCGATGAGGCGGCGTGGCTCAACGAACGCGCGCCGCATCTGATTTATTAAACGATGATCTCAGCAATCCCACCCGTAGCCCTGAGCTTGTCGAAGGGCGCTTATCGACAAAGCGCCCTTCGACAAGCTGAGGGCTACGGAATTTGAACGCGCCCATGCCTGAACTCGGCGTCATCGAAGGCTATTTCGGCCGCGCCTGGGACTGGACCGCCCGCGCCGACGTCATCGCGCGCCTTGTACCGGCCGGATACCGTTTCTTTCACTACGCGCCCAAGGCCGAGGCGCTGCTGCGCAAGCGCTGGCAGGAGCCAATTGGTGCGGAAGGCTTAGCCCCGCTCGCGAACTTCGCAGGCCAATGCCGTGACGCCGGCATGCGCTTCGGGATCGGGCTGACCCCGTTCGGTGTGCAGTTCGGCTTCGGCCCGGATGAGCGCGCCGCGCTAAAAGCCAAACTCGCCGAACTCGATGCCGCAGGCATCGACGATTGCGCCATCCTGTTCGACGACATGGACGGCGCCATCCCCGATCTGGCCGCGCGGCAGGCTGAGGTGATGGCTTTCGTGCTCGACCATAGCCGTGCCACCCGTTTCTTCCTCTGCCCCAGCTATTACAGCGACGATCCCGTCCTCGACCGGGTCTTCGGCCAGCGCCCGGACAATTATCTCGCCGATCTCGGGCGGCTGATCGATCCGGCGGTGGCCATCTACTGGACCGGGGAAGAGGTTTGCGCGCGGGAGACAAGCTGCGGGCATCTTGCCGATGTCGCCGAATTACTGCGCCGCAAGCCAGCGCTGTGGGACAATTACCCCGTCAACGACGGCCCGCGTATGTCGCAATATCTGCACCTGCGCGCCTTCACCGGCCGGTCGGCGGAGGCTGGCGCGCTGCTCAGCCACCACGCCATCAACCCGATGTCGCAACCGCTGCTCGGCTGCATCCCCGCGCTGACGCTGCCGATGCTCTATGCGGAGGGTGCGCACTATCGCTATGGCTCTGCCTTCATGCAGGCGGCACGGCAGATTGTCGGCGACGATCTCGCCGCCATGCTGCAAGCCGACCTGCTCACCCTCAACGACAGCGGCCTCGACCGGCTGAGCGACGAGCGCAAAGCCAAGCTGACCGCGCGTTACGCCGCCGTCGATCACCCGGCAGCACACGAGGTGGTCGATTGGCTAAATGGTGGCTACGCCATTACCGGCGAGATGCTGAAAACGCAGTGACGGGGGAATGATGACGCAGCACAAGGGCAACGTCCGCACCCTAGGCGCGAGCCTCGCCGGCACCGCCATCGAATTCTATGATTTCTACATCTACGCCACCGCCGCCGCGCTGGTGTTCCCGGCGCTGTTCTTCCCGTCGGAATCGCCCTCGGCGCAATTGCTCGCGTCCTACGCCACGATGGGCATCGCCTTCCTCGCCCGCCCCGTCGGCGGGATCATCTTCGGCCATTTCGGCGACAAGGTCGGCCGCAAGTCGACCTTGGTCGCCTCGCTGATGATCATGGGCCTGTCGACGCTGCTGATCGCCTTTCTGCCGACTTACGCGCAAGCCGGATGGATCGCACCCGCGCTGTTGTGCGTGCTGCGGCTGGGGCAGGGCATCGGTCTGGGTGGCGAATGGGGCGGGGCGAGCCTGCTCGCGGTCGAGAATGCGCCCGACGGCTGGCGCTATCGCTATGGCATCGCGCCACCATTGGGCGCGCCCGTCGGCTTCATCATGGCCAACGGCCTGTTTCTGGTGCTGGGCACGATGATGAGCGAGGAACAGTTCTTCGCCTGGGGGTGGCGCATCCCCTTCCTGTTCAGCGCCGCGCTGGTCATCACCGGCCTGTGGGTGCGGCTGAAGGTGAGCGAAACACCTGAGTTCCAGGCCATGCTCGCCAAGGGCCCGCCGCCGGTGGCACCTGTGCAGGAGACGGTGCGGACGCATGGCCGCGCGTTGCTCGCAGGAACCTTCGCCAGCGTCGCCTTCTTCGTGCTGTTCTACGTCTCGACCGCCTTCGCGCTGGGGCACGCGACCGCGGTGCAGGGGCTGGAGCGCAGCCAAGTGCTGCAGATGCAGTTGCTCGCCATTCTCGCCCTCGCCGCCGGAATATGCGTCGCCGGTTGGCTCGCCGACAAGCGCGGGCCGATGACCGCGATGATGGCAGGCGGCATCCTCGGCGTCCCCGCCGCGCTCGCCTTCGTCCCGCTGTTCGGATCGGGTGCCCCTGCACAACTGGTCACGGCGATGGCGCTGCTGCTGTTCGTGATGGGGCTGAGCTACGGCACCGCCGGCGGCTGGCTGCCCAGCCTGTTCCCGGCGCGTGTGCGCTACACCGGCACTTCGATCGCCTTCAACGCGGCCGGCGTGTTCGGCGGCGCTGTCGCTCCTTATGGTGCGCAGTGGCTGGCGAATGAGGGCGGACTGGGCTGGGTCGGCTGGTATCTGGTCGGCTCCTGCCTGCTCAGCCTGCTGGCACTGTTGCTGGTGCGGCCGCAACCGCTCGACGCTTGAACAGGCATCCGGCGCAGATTGACTGTTGACGTTTACGTTTACGGAAACCACAGTCCGGCGCAACGATAGAGGCGTGGGAGAGACGCTGTGCGCAATCGCATTACCGAGCTGCTCGGGGTCCAGTACCCGATCGTGCAGGCCCCGATGGGCTGGATCGCCCGCTCGCAGCTGGCTTCGGCGGTGTCCAATGCCGGGGGCATGGGCATCATCGAAACCAGCTCCGGCCAGCTTTCCGAAGTGCGCGATGAAATAGCCAAGATGCGCACCCTCACCGACAAGCCGTTCGGCGTGAACATCGCCCAGGCCTTCGTGCGCGATCCGGATATCGTCCAGTTCGTTGTCGATCAGGGGGTCAGCTTCGTCACCACCAGCGCGGGCGATCCCAACAAATATTGCGGCCCGCTGAAGGCTGCCGGGCTCACCGTCTTCCATGTCGTGCCGACGCTCGCCGGGGCACTCAAGGCTATCGACGCCGGTGTCGACGGCTTGGTGGTCGAGGGCGGCGAGGGCGGCGGCTTCAAGAACCCCCGCGATGTCGCGCTGATGGTGCTGCTGCCGCTGATCCGATCGAAGGTCGATGTGCCGATCATCGCAGCGGGCGGCATCACCTGCGGGCGGACGATGGCGGCGGCCTTCATGCTGGGCGCAGAGGGGGTCCAGCTCGGCACGCGCATGGTCAGCGCGGCTGAATCGCCGGTGCACCAAAATTGGAAGCAGGCGATCATAGACGCCAAGGAGACCGATACCGTCTTCCTCAACCGCCATGGCCCCGGGCCCGCACTGCGCGCGCTGCGTACCGAGCGCACGACACGGCTCGATGTCGAGGGCAGCGACAATATCATGGGCGAGATGCGCGGCGTGCTCGATCTCTACTTTGGTGGCGACATGGAGGCGGCCATCGCGCTGTCCGGTCAGGTCGCCGGGCGGATCGATGCGGTCAAACCTGCCAGCCAGATCATCGAAGACATCATCGCAGAGTTCCACGACATCATGGCAGAGATGGCGCGCGATTACGCGTCTGTCCCGGCCTGAGGGGAGATACAATATGGCCATCAAGACCCGCATTACCGAGCTGTTCGGCATCGAACATCCGATCATCCAGGGCGGCATGCACTATGTCGGCTTTGCCGAGATGGCGGCGGCGGTGTCAAACGCCGGAGGCCTCGGCATCATCACCGGCCTGACCCAGCGCACGCCCGACGATCTCGCCCGGGAAATCGCCCGCTGCCGGGAAATGACCGACAAGCCGTTCGGCGTGAACCTCACCTTCCTGCCGACCGTCAACGCGCCCGACTATCCCGGCTATGTCCGCGCCATCATCGAAGGCGGGGTCAAGGCGGTCGAGACGGCTGGCAATAATCCGGTCGCCGTGCTGCCCGCGTTCAAGGAAGCGGGCATCAAGGTCATCCACAAATGCACCTCGGTCCGCCACAGCCTCAAGGCGCAGGCCATCGGTTGCGATGCCGTCTCGGTCGACGGGTTCGAATGCGGCGGGCATCCGGGCGAGGACGATGTGCCGAATTTCATCCTGCTGCCGCGTGCGGCGGAGGAGCTGGACATCCCCTTCGTCGCCTCGGGCGGCATGGCCGACGGCCGCAGCCTGGTCGCGGCGCTCGCGCTCGGTGCCGAGGGCATGAACATGGGCACGCGCTTCATCGCCACCAAGGAAGCGCCGGTGCATGACAATGTGAAGGCGGCGCTGGTTGCGGCCAGCGAGCTCGACACGCGCCTTGTCATGCGCCCGCTGCGCAACACCGAGCGCGTGCTGACCAATGCCGCGGTCGAACGGCTGCTCGAAAAGGAAAAGGCGCTCGGATCCGACATCAGGTTCGAGGACATCATCGAGGAAGTGGCCGGCGTTTACCCGCGCATCATGCAGCAAGGCACAATGGATGCCGGTGCGTGGAGCTGCGGGATGGTGGCCGGGCTGATCAGGGATATTCCGACCTGCCAGGAACTGATCGACCGGATCATGGCCGAGGCCGAGGCGATCATCGACAAGCGCCTGCCGGGCTTTCGCGGCTGATGGCGCTGCGGCCGGCGACGATCGATGACAGCGCGGCACTGCTCGCGCTGATCGAGAGCGCCTACCGCGGCGATTCCAGCCGTGCGGGCTGGACCAGCGAGGCCGACTTGCTCGGCGGCCAGCGGATCGATGCGACCATGCTCGCCGCCATGCTGGCCGACGACAAGCAGCGTCTGCTGCTGATCGAGGATGCGGATGGCATCGCGGCCTGCGTCAATGTCGAGCGGCGGGACGGGTGCGGCTATGTCGGCCTCGTCACGGTGCGACCGACGGGTCAGGGCAGGGGGCTGGGGCGCCAACTGCTCGTCGCGGCGGAAGAGGTGATCGCCCGCGATTGGCAACTCCCCAGCGCTGAGATGACTGTCATCCGCCAGCGCACCGAGTTGATCGCCTGGTATGGGCGGCATGGCTATCTGCCGACCGGCGACACCCGGCCCTTTCCTTATGGCGACGCCCGCTTCGGCGAACCGCGGCGCGACGATCTCGCGTTTGTCGTGCTCGCCAAGGCGCTGTCGCAGCCTGCCATTCTCTCCAGCTGACACAAACGAGGATCCACATGCCTGGCCCATTACACGGTATCCGCATCGTCGAATTCGCCGGCATTGGCCCCGGCCCCTATGCCGGTATGATGCTGGCGGACCATGGCGCGGAAGTGATCCGCATCGATCGGCCCGGTGGCATGGTGCTGCCCGCCGATCCGCTGACCCGCAGCCGCAAGTCGATCAGCCTCGACATGAAGAACCCCGAGGCGGTCTCCATCGCGCGCGAACTGTGCAAGACAGCCGATGGCATCATCGAAGGGTTGCGACCCGGCGTGATGGAACGGCTCGGCCTCGGCCCCGATGTTTTGATCGGCGACAATCCCCGTCTCGTCTACGGCCGCATGACAGGTTGGGGCCAGTACGGCCCCTATGCGCAGGCCGCCGGGCACGACATCAACTATATCAGCCTGTCGGGTGTTCTACACACGGTTGGCCGCGCCGGCGAAAAGCCGGTGCCGCCGGTCAATTACATCGGCGATTTCGGCGGCGGGGGCATGATGCTGGCGTTCGGCATGGTCAGCGCCATCCTGTCGGCCAAGGCAACCGGCAAGGGTCAGGTGATCGACTGCGCGATGACCGATGGGTCCGCGGTGCTTTCCGCCATGACCTGGGGCTTCAAGGCGATGGGCGTGTGGAAGGACGAGGCGGGGGTCAACCGGCTCGACGGCGGCGCGCCTTATTATGACACCTATGTCTGTGCCGACGGCAAATTCATTTCGATCGGCTCGATCGAGCCGCAATTCTACGCCCTGCTGAGGAAGCACACCGGCCTCGATGCCGATCCGGCCTTCGATGCGCAGGACGACCAGTCGCAATGGGGCGCGCTCAAGGACAAGCTGACCGCGCTGTTCAAGACCAAAACGCAGGACGACTGGTGTGCGCTGATGGAGATGACCGACGTCTGCTTCGCCCCGGTGCTCAGCCTCGAAGAAGCGCCGCAGCACCCACATAATGTCGCGCGCGGCACCTTCATCGATGTCGGCGGTGTGGTGCAACCGGCACCCGCCCCGCGCTATTCGGAGACGGTGGTCGATACGCCGACGCCCTCGCCCAAAGTCGGTGCGCACAGCGATGAGATTCTGGCAGGGCTGGGGTTCGATGCGGAGAAGATCGCGGCGGCGCGAGCGAGTGGAGCTGTGCGGTAAAAGCCGTCCTGCCCCCGTCCCGCTCATGTCGAGCGAAGTCGAGACACCATCGTGCTGGAACTGATGGTGTCTCGACTTCGCTCGACAGGAACGGAAAAGAGAGCTGTCGACGAGGATTGAGAATAGACCGCGCGCGCTCTCCCCTCGACGCGCGGTGAAAGACTGATAGGCTGAAATACGGACACGACCCGGCAACAGGGCGGTCCAGGGCAAGAGGGAAGAGAGCGATGAAGGGCAAATTGCTGCTGTTGGTGTCGTCCGCTATGCTGGCTCTGGCCGGATGCGGAGGTGCGGTGGGCGACGGTGCGCCAGTGGTGGACGAAGCGCGTCTGCTGGCTGCGGCCGACAATCCCGACGATTGGGTGACGCATGGCGGCACCTATGAAGAGCAGCGCTTCTCCCGTCTCGACCAGATCACCGCGGACAATGTCGGCCAATTGGGCCTCGCCTGGTCCCACGAATTCGATACCAACCGCGGGCAGGAGGCAACGCCGATCGTCGTCGATGGTGTGCTCTACACCACGACGGCGTGGAGCAAGGTCTTCGCTTTCAACGCCACTACCGGTGAGCAGCTGTGGAGCTATGACCCCGAAGTGCCCGGAGAGGCCGGGTTCAACGCCTGCTGCGATGTCGTCAATCGCGGTGTCGCGGTCTATGATGGCAAGGTCTTCTTCGGCACCATCGATGGCCGCCTGATCGCGCTCGACGCCGCGAATGGACGCCCGGTCTGGTCCAAGGTGACCGTCGACCAGTCCAAGCCCTATACCATCACCGGCGCGCCGCGCGTGGTGAAGGGGCGGGTGTTGATCGGCAATGGCGGTGCCGAATATGGTGTGCGCGGCTATGTCTCGGCCTATGATGCTGATACCGGCGATCTCGACTGGCGTTTCTACACCGTCCCGCCAGCTCCCGGCGCGCCTGCTGACGGTGCGGCGTCGGACAGCGTCATCGAACGCGCCCGCGCAACCTGGAACGGCGACTGGGGCGAATTCGGCGGCGGCGGCACCGTGTGGGACGCAATCGTCTATGACCGCGAATTCAACCAGATACTGATTGGCGTCGGCAACGGCTCGCCCTGGAACCACAAGATCCGCAGCCAAGGGCGCGGCGACAATCTGTTCGTTTCCTCGGTGGTCGCGCTCGATGCCGATACCGGCGAGTATAAATGGCATTATCAGGGAACGCCCGGCGAAACCTGGGATTTCACCCAGACCCAGCCGATCATCCTTGCCGACCTGACCATCGACGGCACACCGCGCAAGGTGATGATGCAGGCGCCGAAGAACGGCTTCTTCTATGTCATCGACCGCAGCAACGGCCGGCTGATCTCGGCCGAGAATTTCGTGCCGACCACTTGGGCGACCGGCATCGACATGGCAACCGGGCGGCCGATCGAGGCGCCCAATGCGCGTTACACCGATGGACCGTTCCTCGCGCTGCCTTCGGCACTCGGCGCGCACAACTGGCATCCGATGGCCTACAGCCCGGATACCAGCCTGGTCTATCTGCCGGCGCAGGAAGTGCCCTTTGCCTATGCCAACGATCCCAATTTCCGCGGTCGCCCCGGCGGCTGGAACCCGGGCATCGATTTCCTGGCCAACGGCGTGCCCGACGACCCGGCCCAGTTCCGCGCCATCCGCGCGCTGCTCAAGGGCCAGTTGATCGCCTGGGATCCGATCCGCCAGCGTGAAGTGTGGCGCGTGCAATATGATGGCCCGTGGAACGGCGGTGTCCTTGCCACCCACGGCAATCTGGTGTTTCAGGGCAACGCCCACGGCCAGTTCCAGGCCTTTGCCGCCAACGATGGGCGCAAATTGTGGAGTTTCGAAGCCGGCACCGGCATCATCGCGCCGCCGATCAGCTATTCGGTCGATGGCGTCCAATATGTCGCGGTCATGGCGGGCTATGGCGGAGCGTACCCGCTGTCCTCCTCCTTCGTCGACAACCCGCGGCCGATGCCCAATGGGCGGCTGCTGGTATTCAAGCTCGGCGGCAACGCGCCTTACCGGGTCGAACAAATTCCCAATCCGCCGGCAACCGAGGTGACCGACAGCTTCTCCGCGGCGCAGGTGGCGCGCGGCCGGCAATTGTATGAATCGACCTGCGGGGTCTGCCATGGCCCGGCGGCGATCTCCTCCGGCGTGCTGCCCGATCTTCGCCGCCGCGCGACCGTTGCCGACGCCGATGCCTGGAAGAATGTGCTGATCGACGGTGCCCTGCAGGATCGCGGCATGCGCAGCTTCGCCCGCTATCTCACGCCTGCCGATGCCGAAGCGATCCGCGCCTATGTCGCGGACCGCGCGCGGGTGCTGCGCCAGCGGGAGGGCGCTGCGACAGGTCGCTGATCGCGACGGTCGAAGCCAGGATGACTGGCCCGCCCGCTGCATGGCTTGCCATGCGGCGGGTGACGTCATGGCGGTACCGTCTTGACGCCAGATTGTCATATGCCGAAACTAGACAATAGCGAGTTGCACGGTCGGGGGGACCTGCACGAATCGTTCCCCTATCGTTTTGTTTTTCGACGGTTTCCACCCAATGTGGCTGCCGATGAGTGGAGTGTTGACGATGCCCGGTCCCGGTTCGATTGCTTTGGTCCAGTTCACCGCGGACGATCAGGACCCCGGCACACCCGTCGTCAAGAACTTCTCCTTCGTCCTTCTGGACCTCAGCCTGCGCGGCCAGACCATCACCTTCACCGACAATGGCTGGCTGGCGACGGGTGGTTTTCGTGCCGGTGAAGGCAGCATGACGTTTACCGTTCCGGCCGATGCAGCGCTGGGCACAGTGTTCACTATCTCGACCTTGACGGGCTCATTTAATCCGTCGACCGCAGGTGACGCGATCATCGCCTATGTGGGCAGTGCGGCCAGCCCGACCATTTTGTTCGCGGTGCAATTCGCCAGCGGCAGCGCTGCCTGGGCAGCCGATGCTAGCAGCGCCAACACCTCGGCAGTGCCCACCGGCCTCGTCAATGGCGATACCGCATTGGCGTTTGCATTCGACAATGGCGCTTATGCCGGGCCGCTGACCGGCACGGCGGCGGAAATTCTGGCAAACATTGCCAATGAAGCCAATTGGACAACCAATGACACGTTGCTGGTTGCCGCTCCCGGCAATTTCACGGTCAACGCTGGCGGCGGCGGACCGACCCTGTCGATCAACGACGTAACCGCTGTGGAGGGCGATTCAGGGACGGTGACGTTCACCTTCACGGTGACGCGGTCGGACAACAGCACAGACGTCACCTTCGATATCGCGACAGCCGACGGTACCGCTACGGCCGGTAGCGACTATGTTGCCAATGCATTGTCCGGTGTCACCATGGCGTCGGGTGGCGCACTCACCCAGACCTTCACTGTGACAGTCAATGGCGACACGGCGACCGAGGCCAACGAAACATTTTTCGTCAACCTCACCAACGTCACGGGAGCGACGCTGACCGACGGTCAGGGCCAGGGCACCATCAGCAACGACGACACGTCGATCGTCCGCATCTACGACATCCAGGGGGCAGGCCACCGCTCTCCCTTCGAAGGGCAGAGCGTCGTCACGCGCGGCATCGTCACGGCCGTTGATTCCAACGGCTTCTATATTCAGGACGCGACCGGCGACGGCAACAGCGCCACCTCCGACGGCGTGTTCGTGTTCACCTCGACTGCACCGACGGTCTCGGTCGGCCAGGACGTGCAGGTCACCGGCACGGTCACCGAGTTCCTGCAGAGCAACAATGTCCAGCGCCTGACGCTGACCGAAATCACCGCGCCGACCATTTCCGTGCTCAGCAGCGGCAATGCGCTGCCCGCGGCGGTGCTGATCGGCCCGGATGGCGTGTCGCCGCCTTCGGCAAATATCGAGGATGACAATTTCACCAGCTTCCAGCCGGCGACCGATGGCCTCGATTTCTGGGAAAGCCTGGAGGGCATGCGCGTAACCGTGCAGGATCCAATTTCGATCAGCGGAACCAATACCTTCAACGAATTCTACGCCATCTCCACGCGCGATTGGGTGAGCACGAATGCCACCGGGTTCAATGCCAACCTCGGCGTGCTGGTGATCGATGGCGCCGTCGGCGGCGGCATCAACGTCAACAACACCATCGGCGGCGATTTCAACCCGGAGCGCATCCAGCTGCAGGTCGATGCGACGGTCACCCCCGGCGGCCTTCCCACCGGCATCTCGCCCGGCGCACGGCTCAACGATGTCACCGGCATCGTCAACTACAATGCCGGCCAGTATGAGGTGATTGCGACCACGGCGCTGACCGTGGCGCAAGCCTCGACCAACACTGTCGATAACACGATGCTGCTGGGCAGTTCGACCCATCTGACCATCGGCAGCTACAATGCCGAAAATCTTGATCCGGGCGACGGCGCGGCGCGCTTCACCGCGCTGGCCAACGACATCGCCTTCGCGCTCGGCGCGCCCGGGATTGTCGTTCTCGACGAAATTCAGGACAATAACGGTCCGACCAACGACAGTGTGGTTTCCGCCAGTTTGACGCTGCAGATGCTGGTCGACGCAATCTTTGCGGTCTCCGGCGTCCAGTACAGCTGGATCGACAATCCGTTCATCACCGATGACCGCAATGGCGGGGAGCCCGGCGGCAACATCCGCGTGGCCATGCTGTATCGTACGGATACCGTCAGCCTCGTCGCCGGCAGTGTCCGCACTGCGACCGACCCCACCGATCAGGCAACCAACAGCGCCAATCCCTTCTTCGGGTCGCGCCTGCCGCTGGCCGCCGACTTCCTGTTCAACGGCCAGACGGTCACCGTCATCGGCAATCATTTCACCTCCAAGGGCGGCTCGAGCCCGTTGCTGGGCTCCATCCAGCCCTCGACCAACGCAGGCGAAGACCGGCGCGCCGGGCAAGCATCGCTGGTCAACGCGCTGGTCGACACGATCCTGGCCGGCAATGCCAATGCCAACATCGTTGTCGCGGGCGACTTCAACGACTTCCAGAACGAGGAGCCGTTGCGCATCCTGACCGGCCAGAATGACTGGAATGGCACCGCAGCCATTGCGCCTTCTGGCCCGCAGGTGCTCAACAACCTGTCCTTCCTGCTGCCGCCCGAAGAGCGGTTCAGCTACATCTTCGAAGGCAATGCCCAGCAGATCGACCACATCCTGGTGTCGAACGCACTGTCGGCGGGCGCGCAGTTCGATATCGTCCACCGCAACACGCTGTTCGGGGAAATCAACTCCGACCATGATGCGCTGGTCACCCGTCTGTTCCTCCCGCCGGCACCGATCAACGGCACGGCGGGTTCGGAAACGCTGACTGGCACCGCAGGCAATGACACCATCAACGGCCTTGATGGCAATGACGTGCTGTTCGGCGGCGGCGGGGAAGACCAGTTCAACGGCGGTGCAGGCGATGATGTCATCGTGGTGGACAGCGCTGGCGATGTGGTGACCGAAAATGCCAATGAGGGCACAGATCGCGTCGAAACCGCTCTCGCCGCTTACACGCTGACCGCCAATGTCGAAAATCTCGAATACACCGGTTCGGGTGCATTCTCCGGTACTGGCAACGATCTCAACAATGCCATTGTCGGCGGCGCCCTCGGCGATACGCTCTCCGGCCTTGACGGCAATGACACGTTGGGCGGCGAAGCCGGTGACGATGTTTTGAACGGCGGCAATGGCAACGACCGCCTGATTGGCGGCACTGGGGCCGACACGATGAATGGTGGCGACGGGGATGATATCCTTGTCCGCGACAACAGCGGCGATGTCGCCAATGGCGGCGCCGGTGCCGATACGGTAGAGCTGCACGGCGGTGGCGATTACACGGCGGCCGGTGATATCGAGATCATCGCGGTGCGTTTCGCCAACCCGCTGACCAGTGCCAACATCGTCGCCAACGGGCTCGACAACCAGATCAGCGGCGGCTCAGCAGCGGACGTGATCCAGGCGCTTGGCGGCAATGACATCGTCTATGGCCGCGGCGGCGGCGATACGATCATCGGCGGACTCGGCGTCGACCGCTTGTTCGGCGAGGCCGGCGACGACTCTCTCTTCGGGCAGGACGGCAATGACCTGCTCTACGGAGGCGACGGCGCGGATCGGCTGTTCGGCGGCAACGGCGTTGACACCATGTGGGGCGGCACCGGTGCCGACATCTTCGGCTATGATGCCATCAGCGAAACAGGCGCAACCCGCGCCACCGCAGACATCATCGGCGATTTCAGCCGCGCCCAAGGCGATCGTATCGACCTCAGCGTCATCGACGCGATCGCCGGCGGCGTCCCGACCGATGCCTTCACTTTCATCGGCACCGCCGCCTTCGGCAATGTGGCCGGCCAGCTGCGCTATGACGTGGTCGGCGGGGCCAGTTTCGTTTCGGGCGACATCAATGGCGACGGCATTGCCGATTTCGTCATCCGGGTGAACGGCGTCACCAACCTGCAGGCAGGCGATTTCATTCTGTAACCAACTCTCCACCCAAACTGAGGGAAATACCATCATGCCAGGACCAGGCAGCATTGCATTCATTCGCTTCGGCGCAGATACAGCAACCCCCGGCGGCAAGACGCTCAGCTTCGTGCTGCTCGATCCGTCCCTGCGCGGCCAGACGATCACCATCACCGACAATGGCTGGACCGCCGCCGGAGCTTTTCGCACTGGCGAGGGCACGACCACGGTCGCCATCCCGGCCGACGCCGCGCTTGGCACCGTGTTCAGCGTGACCGGCCTTACCGGGACATTGAATCCATCCGCGACCGGCGACCAGTTCCTCGCCTACATTGCGGGCACGACCCCGCTCTTCCTCGCTGCCGTGCAATTCGCCAGCGGAACAGCCGCCTGGGCCGGCGATGCCACTAATTCGAATACCAGCGCGGTGCCTACCGGCCTGACCAGCGGAACGACGGCGCTCGCTTTCGCGCAGGACAATGGTGTGTTCACCGGATCATTGTCGGGGACTCCTGCCCAGATTGCAGCCGCCATCCAGAATGCCGCCAACTGGGCTCTGGACGATACCGTAACCTTCAATGCGCCGGGCAATTTCACCGTGACCCCCGTCGCCGGCGCGACGGCTGGGGCGGATACGCTGACCGGTACCTCCGGGACCGATCTGCTCAACGGGCTCGATGGCGACGATGTGCTCGACGGCGGTGCCGGGGCCGATGACATGTACGGCGGTGCGGGTAACGACGTCTATGTGGTCGACAATGTCGGCGACTCCGTAACGGAAGCTGCGAATGAAGGCATCGACCGCGTCGAGACCAGCCTGGCAAGCTATTCGCTCGGACTGAATATCGAAAATCTCGAATATACCGGTGCGGGCAGCTTCACCGGCAACGGCAACGGCCTCGCCAACATCATCGTTGGCGGCGCGTTTGGCGACGCGCTCAATGGTGGTGACGGCGACGACACGCTTGGTGGCGAAGCCGGCGACGACACGCTGGTCGGTGGCAATGGCAATGACCGGCTGATCGGCGGCGCTGGTACCGACAGGCTGAGCGGCGGTGCCGGCAATGATACGCTGGTTGTCGATAGCGATGCCGAGATCGGCCTGGCGTTAGGCGGCGATGGTATCGATACCTTGCAGCTGGCTTACTCGTCCAACGGCGTTGCTTCCCTCGGTGCCGATATCGAAAATGTTTCCAATAGCTTCGGCGGCACAGCCAATCTGTTTCTCAACGCGCTCGCCAACACCTATGGCGGCGGTGCGGGGTCGGACAATGTCAGCGCTGGCGATGGCAATGACATCCTTTATGGCCGCGGCGGCAGCGACGCGCTGAATGGTCAGGAGGGCAATGACCGGATCTTCGGCGATGCCGGCGATGACGTGCTCGCTGGCGAGAACGGGATCGACCTTCTCTATGGCGGTGCCGACACCGATACGCTCTATGGCGGCGGCGGCAACGACACGCTGTATGGCGAGGCCGGAAACGACATTCTCGAAGGCGGCGCCGGGCTCGACATTCTCAATGGCGGTCTGGGTGCCGACACCTTCCGCTTCTCTGCCGGCGATACCGGAGCGACGGTGGCCACTGCCGACCGGATCCAGGGTTACAGCAGCGCGCAGGGCGACCAGATCGACGTGTCGGCACTGGGCGTCACCAGCTTCATCGGCACGGCTGCATTCAGCAATGTGGCGGGCGAGGTGCGTACGCAGGTGATCAACGGCAACACCTTCGTTCAGGGCGATGTCGATGGCGATGGCGTGGCTGACTTCATGATCCGGCTCGACGGCATCATCTCGCTGACCGCAGATGATCTTGTCTTCGGCGGGCTGAACTGATCTTGTAGGACGGTACCGGGGCAGCGCCTCGGTACCGTTCTGCCCGACATGCGCCGCAGGGGATTGCGGCTGCGGCGGTGGCTCAGTCCTGCATCGTCCGGATGATGGCCGAGAAATCCTTGCCGCCATTCCCCGCCTCGGCGAACGCCGCATAAAGCGCCGCCGCGCGCTCGCCCATGGGAACTTCGGCGCCCACCGATTGCGCCGCTTCCATCGCCAGTTTCAGGTCCTTGAGCATCAGCGCGGTGGCAAAGCCGCCTTCATAGCCGCGATCGGCCGGCGTCTCCGGCCCGACGCCAGGCACCGGGCAGTAGCTGGTCATCGACCAGCATTGGCCCGAGGCCTTGCTCGAAATGTCGAAGAAGGTCTGCAGGTCCAGCCCCAGTTTCTCGGCCATGGCGAAGGTCTCGCACGTCGCGATCATCGACGCGCCGAGCAGCATGTTGTTGCAGATTTTCGCCGCCTGGCCGGCGCCCGATCCGCCGGCATGGATCACCGCCTTGCCCATCGCCGCCAAGATCGGCTCTGCGCGCGCAAAGGCATCGGCGCTGCCGCCGACCATGAAGGTCAGGGTGCCGCCTTTGGCCGCCGCGATGCCGCCAGAAACCGGCGCATCGGCGACCGCCAGCCCTTTGGTCGTCGCTGTATCGGCATTGGCGCGTGCGGTGGCGACATCGATGGTCGAACAGTCGATCAGCAGCGTGCCGGGTGCCGCGTTGGGGAAGACATCGCTCTCATATACGGCTGCGACATGGTGCCCGGCAGGCAGCATGGTGACGACCACCTCAGCCCCCGTCACCGCCTCGCCCGCGCTCGGCGAGGCAAGGCACCCCGCCGCTGCCGCCCGATCCATCGCTTCTGCGGAGAGATCGAAGGCGCGGACATCATGCCCCGCCTTCGCCAGATTGGCCGCCATCCCGCCGCCCATATTGCCGAGGCCGATGAATGCGATGCTGGTCATAGTCTTCTCCCTCTCCCCTCAGGGGAGAGGGCCGGGGAGAGGGGGAGTCCGCCAGCCCACGGTCATGGTTTTATCGGGAGACTGCCCCTCTCCCAACCCTCTCCCCTGAAGGGGAGAGGGTTTCAGGGTTCACCCCATCGTCGGAATAACAAACGCATTGCCACCGTCAGGCGATCCATCCGGCCAGCGAGCGGTGACGGTCTTGACCTTGGTCCAGAATTTCACCCCTTCCATGCCATGCTGGTTGGTGTCGCCGAAGGCCGAGCGCTTCCAGCCGCCGAATGTGTGATAGGCGACCGGTACCGGGATCGGCACGTTGATGCCGACCATGCCGACATTGACCCGCGCCGCAAATTCGCGGGCGGCATGGCCATTGCGGGTGAAGATGGCGACGCCGTTGCCGTACTGGTGCTTACTGGGCAGCGCCAAAGCCTCCTCGAAGCTGGCAGCGCGGACCATCTGCAGCACGGGGCCGAAGATTTCCTCCTTGTAGCTTTCCATGTCGGTGGTGACATGGTCGAACAGCGTCGGGCCGATGAAGAAGCCCTCTTCATGGCCCTGCAGTTTGAAGCCGCGTCCGTCGATCACCAGTTCCGCACCCTCGTCGACGCAGGTCTGGATCCAGCCTTCGACCTTGGCCTTGTGCGCCGCGGTGACGACCGGCCCGTAATGCGCTTGCGGATCGGTGGAGACGCCGACGCGCAGCGCCTCGATCGCCGGGATCAGCTTGGCACGCAGCCGGTCGGCGGTCTCGTCGCCCACCGGTACCACCACCGGCAAGGCCATGCAGCGCTCGCCCGCCGAGCCGAAGGCGGCGCCGGCCAAGTCATTGACCACCTGGTCGAGATCGGCGTCGGGCATGACGATGCCATGGTTCTTGGCCCCGCCCATCGCCTGCACCCGCTTGCCGTTGGCGACCCCGCGATTGTAGACATAATGGGCGATGTCCGAGGAGCCGACGAAGCTGACCGCGCCGATGGCCGGATGGTCGAGGATGGCGTCGACCATTGCCTTGTCGCCATGCACCACCTGGCAGATGCCTTCGGGCAGGCCCGCCTCGATGAACAGTTCGGCAAGCCGCACCGGCACGCTCGGGTCGCGCTCGCTGGGCTTGATCAGGAAGGCATTGCCGGTGGCGATGGCGACGCCGGACATCCACAGCGGGATCATCGCCGGGAAGTTGAAGGGGGTGATGCCGGCGCCGATGCCGATGGGCTGGCGCATCGAATAGACGTCGATGCCCGGCCCTGCGCCCTGCGTATATTCGCCCTTCAGCACATGCGGGATGCCGCAGCAGAATTCGATGACCTCCAGCCCGCGCTGGATGTCGCCTTTGGAATCCGCGATCACCTTGCCATGTTCGGAACTGAGCAGATGCGCCAGCTCGTCCATGTTCGCCTCGACCAGCCGCTTGAATTCGAACATCACCCGAGCGCGCCGCTGCGGGTTGGTGGCTGCCCAAGCCGGCTGCGCGGCGAGCGCGGCCTGCACCGCCTGCTCCAGCACCGCGGCATCGCCCAGCGCGACGCGCGCCTGCACCTGGCCGCTGTTGGGATCGAAGATATCGCCCGTGCGGGTGGCCGGTCCGGAGCCGCCGCTGATGAAATGGTCGATCTGGCGCATGCTCTTCTCCTCAAATCCTGTTCTGGCGCCTCGATAGAGGTTCGGCCCGTGCATGGGAACCGCGCATCATGCCCAATGCGATGGGATGTGCGCTGATTGCTGTCCCGGCACCTTCCCTGAGGCTGCTTGACGCTCGGCATCGGCTTGGCTCATATAGAACATAATAGGAACAAAGATGATTCGTCCCGCCGCCCTCCATCGCCTTGCCTTGCAGCCGCGCCCGCCGGACGGGGAGGCTGCGCGCTGCGGCGAGGGCAGAATCGGTCTCGGTGCGGCGGATGTCGATGCCCGGCTGCAGGGGGGACTCGCCCGTGCGGCGCTGCATGAGATTTTCAGCGCGGGAGACAAGGACAGCAGCAGCGCCACGGCCTTCGCCCTGTTGCTGGCGACCCGCGCGCTGGGCGAGGGCACATCGCTGATGTGGGTGCGGGACGATCGTGCATCGCGGACCAACGGCTATCTTCACGCGCCCGGCCTGCTCGATCTCGGCTGCGATCCGGCCAGGCTGGTGATTGTCGTTCCGCCCGATCCCATCGGCGTGCTGCGCGCCGGCCTAGATGGCGTGCGCTGCGGCCAGTTGGGCGGGGTGGTGCTCGAACTGCATGGCGCGGTGCCCCTGCTCGATCTCACCGCTTCGCGCCGTCTGGCAATGGCGGCCGCACAGTCGGGCGTGTTCACCCTGGTGCTGCGGATCGATGCAGAGCCGGTGCCCAGTGCGGCCCAGACGCGGTGGAGCATCGCCACCGCGCCATCGTCGCCGCTGCCTGCCGATGCGCCGGGGCATCCGGCCTTCGATGTCGCCTTGTTGCGGCATCGCGGCGGGAGCCTTCCCTTTGCAACCCGTCTGGAGTGGAATCGTGACCGTCGCTGTTTCGCGCCGCTATCTGGCGGTGCATCTTCCCTTTCTGCCGTCGGAACGGATCAGGCGCAGCGAGCGGCCTGACGCCCCGTTCGCGCTGGTGGCCAAGCACCGCAGCGCGATGCGGTTGATCGCGCTCGACCGGTCGGCTCTGGTGCTCGGTCTCGTCGCCGGCATGACCCTGGCCGATGCGCGGGCGCGCGTGCCCGATCTCGCGGCCTTGCCCTATGATGCCGCCGCCGATGCGCGTGCGCTGGCGCGGCTGGCCGATGGCTGCGAGCGCTATACGCCGATGGTCGCCACCGACGGGGACGATGTGCTGCTGCTCGACATCACCGGCTGCGCGCATCTTTTTGCCGGTTATGAAGAGGGGCTCGCCGCCGATCTGGTCCAGCGGCTGAATGCTGCCGGTCTGACCACCCGCCATGCCATAGCCGCCACCGCCGATGCCGCAGCGGCGCTGGCTCGCCATGAGGAAAGCGATGTCGAGGCCTTGCCGGTCGAGGCCTTGCGCGTCGATGGCGAGCGGCACCGGGCGCTGCGCCGCGCCGGCCTGCGCACGCTGGGCGATCTCGCTGACCGCCCCGCCGCGCCGCTGGCTGCGCGCTTTGGCAGCGATCTGGTGGACGGGCTCGAGCGGTTGCTCGAACGGCAGGACGTCCGCATCGTCCCGCGCCGCCATCTGCCCGAGATCAGCGTGGAGACCCGCTTTGCCGAGCCGGTGGCGCGCACCGAGGATGTGCTGGCGACGCTGCGCCATCTTGCCGCGCAGGCCGGGGACCGGCTGGCCGAACGCGGCGCGGGCGGGCGGGCCTTTGCCGCCTCCCTGTTCCGCAGCGACGGGCATGTCGCACGGCTGGAGGTGGAGACCGGCCAGCCTGTGCGCGATTGCACCATCCTCGACCGGCTGCTGCGTGAGCGCATCGACACATTGTCCGATCCGCTCGACCCCGGCTTCGGCTACGATCTGATCCGCCTCGACGTGCTGACCAGCGAGGCGATGGCGGCGGAGCAGTTGCGGCTCGATGGCGGCCGGGTGGGCGACGGCGAGATGGCGCTGCTGATCGACCGGCTGGCGGTGCGGCTGGGGCGGGGCAGGGTGCGCCGCTTCGTGCCCGTCGATACGCATATCCCCGAACAGGGGGCGCTGGCCTTGCCGGTTGCCGATGCGCCACGCGCTGTCGACTGGCCAGCACCCGCACCGGGCGAACCGCCGCTGCGGCCCATTCACCTGTTCGATCCGCCTCAGAAGATCGAGGTGCTCGCTGCCGTTCCCGATGGCCCGCCCCGCCGCTTCAAATGGCGCAGGGCATTGCATGAGGTGGTGCGGCAGGAAGGACCGGAGCGGATTGCCTCCGAATGGTGGCGGCGAGAGGATAATGGCGGCCTGACCCGCGACTATTATCGCGTCGAGGATGCGCGCGGCCGCCGCTACTGGCTGTTCCGCCACGGGCTGTTCGCTAGCGAGCAAGCCAATCCCGACTGGTATATCCACGGTCTGTTCGCATGAGGGGTGGGGAAGGCGACGGGGGAGGTCCTGCCCACCCCGCTGCGACTAGGTTCGCCTTCGGCTCACTAAGTCTCGCTCCCCTCCCGCTTGCGGGAGGGGTTGGGGGTGGGCCTGTCGAATGACAGCTTTCGCCGAACTCGCCGCAGCCACCAACTTCAGCTTCCTGCAGGGCGCATCCCATCCCGCGGACATGGTCTGGCGCGCGCAGGCATTGGGGATGGCGGGAATCGGCATTGCCGATCGCAACACGGTGGCGGGCGTGGTCCGGGCGCACATGGCGTGGCGCGAGATCGGCGGGGCGGCGAGCGGCTTCCGGCTGGTGGTCGGCGCGCGGCTGGTGTTCGCGCCTTCCGGGAACGGCGAGGCGACGCCGGACATCGTCGCCTATCCCGCCACCCGTCACGGCTGGGGGCGGCTGACACGGCTGTTGACCATCGGCAACCGCCGCGCGGTCAAGGGCGACTGCGTGTTGCATCTGGAGGATCTGCTGGGTCATGCCGACGATCTGCTGCTGATCGCGATGGGCGGCGATGCCGCGCTGCTGCACCGTCTGCGCCTGGCGCGGCCGGGTGCCGTGTGGCGCGGTATTTCCATGCCGCACGGGGCAGGGGATCGGCGGCGGCTGATCGCGGCGCAGAAGGAGGCCTTTGCCGCAGGCGTGCCGCTGCTCGCCACCAACGACGCGCTCTACGCCACCGCGCAGCAGCGCCCGCTGCACGACATCGTCACCTGCATCCGCGAAGGCACGTCCATCCATGCCGCCGGCCGGCGGCTGCTCGCCAATGCCGAACGTCATCTCAAATCGCCGGAGGACATGGCGCGGCTGTTCCGCGGCTATCCCGAGGCGCTGGGCGCAGGCGCGGCGCTGATGGCGCGCATCGACTTCACGCTCGATGACCTGCGCTACGAATATCCCAACGAGCCGGTACCCGAAGGCTGGGAGTCGCATGACTGGCTGGAACATCTGGCGATGGAGGAGGCGTGCCGCCGTCATCCGGACGGCGTGCCCGAGCCCATGCTGCGCACGCTTGCCGAGGAGTTCCGGCTGATCCGGCTCAAACGCTATGCCTGCTATTTCCTGACGGTGCATGACATCGTCCGCTACGCGCGCAGCCTCGACCCGCCGATCCTGTGCCAGGGGCGCGGCAGCGCCGCCAACTCGCTGGTCTGCTATCTGTTGGGCATCACCTCGGTCGATCCCGTCGCCAACAAGCTGCTGTTCTCCCGCTTCCTCTCGGAGGAGCGCGACGAGCCGCCCGACATCGACGTCGATTTCGAGCATGAGCGGCGCGAGGAGGTGATGCAATATATCTACCGGCGCTATGGCCGCGAGCGCGCGGGAATTGCCGCCACCGTCATCCACTATCGCCCGCGCAGCACGCTACGTGAGGTCGGCAAGGCGCTGGGGCTAACCGAGGATGTCACCGCCCGGCTCGCCAGCACCATCTGGGGCCAGTGGGGCAGCGACGTGCCCGAGGAGCGGGTGGAGGAGGCGGGGTTCGACCTCGCCAATCCCGATATCGCCCGGCTGAAATGGCTGGTCGACCAGTTGTTGACCTTTCCCCGCCACCTCTCCCAGCATGTCGGCGGCTTCGTGCTGACCGAAGGCCGCCTCGACGAGCTGGTGCCGATCCACAACGGGGCGATGAAGGACCGCACCTTCATCGAATGGGACAAGGACGATATCGAGGCGCTGGGCCTGATGAAGGTCGATGTGCTGGCGCTCGGCATGCTCACCTGCATCCGCAAGAGCTTCGATCTGCTGCGGCTGCACGGGCTGGGCGATCATGACCTGCAGAACGTCCCGCGCGAGGACCCGCAGACCTATGCGATGCTGCGGCGCGGGGACAGTATCGGCACCTTCCAGGTCGAAAGCCGCGCGCAGATCAACATGCTGCCGCGGATGAAGCCGAAGGAATTGTACGATCTGGTCATCCAGGTTGCCATCGTCCGCCCTGGCCCCATCCAGGGCGGCATGGTCCACCCCTATCTAAGGCGCCGCAATGGCGAGGAAGCGGTCGACTTTCCCTCACCATCGCCGCCGCATGATCCGGACGAGCTGCGCGATGTGCTGGGGCGGACCCTGGGCGTGCCATTGTTCCAGGAACAGGCGATGAAGCTCGCCATCACCGCCGGCGGCTTCACGCCGGCCCAGGCGGACGGGCTGCGCCGCGCCATGGCGACCTTCCGCAACCATGGATCGATGCCGCGCTACGAGGCGCAGTTGATCGATGGCATGGTCGCGCGCGGCTATGACCGCGATTTCGCCGAGCGCTGTTTCAACCAGATCAAGGGCTTCGGCGAATATGGCTTTCCGGAAAGCCATGCCCAGGCGTTCGGCTATCTTGCCTATGTTTCGTCATGGCTGAAATGCCGCCATCCGGCAGTGTTCACCTGTGCGCTGCTCAATTCCCAGCCGATGGGCTTCTACGCGCCGGCACAATTGGTGCGCGATGCGCAGGAACATGGCGTCGAGGTGCGCGCCGTGGACGTCAACGCCAGCGGCTGGGACAGCGCGCTGGAGGTGGCTGGTGACGATGCCTGTTCAAACCTCGTCATTCCCGCGAAGGCGGGAATCCAACTGACGGCATCTCAACTGGATTCCCGCCTTCGCGGGAATGACGAATCCGTTGGACATCCGCCACTCGCCCTGCGCCTTGGCCTGCGCCGTATCGACGGCTTCCGTGAAACCTGGGCCGAAGCCATTACCGCCGCCCGCGCCAATGCCCCCTTCACCTCGATCGAGGATCTCGCGCACCGCGCCGCGCTGCCGCCGCAGGCCTTGCGCAAGCTTGCCGATGCCGATGCCTTCGGATCGCTGGGCAAGGGGCGGCGCGATGCGGTGTGGGATGTCCGCCGCATGCCGGGCGGACAATTGCCGTTGTTCGCCTTTGCCGCCGCCGCCGAACTGGGGGAGGAGCCCGACGTGCGGCTCCCGGCGATGCCGCTGACCGAGGAAGTAATCGCCGACTATCAGACGGTACGCCTGTCGCTGAAGGCGCATCCGATGCAGTTCCTGCGCCCCCGGCTGTCGAGCGAAGGGGTGCTGACCTGTGCCGAGACCAACGGTGCCGCCGATGGCCGCAAGGTGAGGGCCGCCGGCGTCGTGCTGATCCGCCAGCGTCCGGGCAAGGGCAATGCGGTGTTCATCACCATCGAGGACGAGACCGGCATCGTCAACGCGCTCCTGTGGGCGCGCGACATGGAACGGCAGCGGCGGGCCGTGATGTCGGCGCGGCTGATGCTGATCGAAGGTGAGATCCAGCGCAGCAAGGAAGGGGTGGTGCATCTCATGGCGCGGCGAATCATCGACCGGACGGCGATGCTCGACTCGATTGCCGACAGCAACGGCCTGTCTCCGCCGATGGCGCATGCCGACGAGGTCAATCGCCCGCAACCGGCGCGCGGAAACCGTCCGCCCCCGCGCCGGCACGGCCATCCGCGCGATGTCCGGATCATCCCGAAATCGCGGGATTTCCATTGAGGTGAACAGCCTTGCCCCGCTCTGGAACAATCATGCTCCGGATGTGGGAAATGTCACTAGGAAACAAACAGCTACACCGCTAACGTTTCCGTAACCAAAAAAATTGGCCCGGGGTCAGGGCTAAGTCACGCTCGATTAGGAGAAACTCTGTGCCCACACCGCCGCCCACCCCGCCTTATGACACCGACCAGACCGGCACCACTGGCTCGGACAACTACCCCGGCACGCCCGGACGGGACCGCTATGTCGGGCTCGACGGCGCCGACAATCTGCGCGGCGGAGACGGCAACGATGTTCTGATCGGCGATGGCGGCGATGACTTCATCCAGGGCCAGAATGGCGATGACTATCTCGAAGGCGGCGACGGCATCGATAATCTGCGCGGCGGCAACGGCGACGACACCATCCTGGGTGGCGCCGGCGACGACCTGATCCGCGGCGGCGCGGGAGTCGACATCATCGATGGCGGGGACGGCAACGACCGTATCAGCTTCTTCGACTTCGACGCCACGCAGGGCGTGGTCGCCGATCTCGCGACCCAGACCATGGCGAACGACGGCTATGGCAACAGCGAGACCTTCACCAGCATCGAAGGGCTGGGCAGCGGCACCCGCTTTGTCGACACGCTGCTCGGCAGCGATGGCGCCAACATCCTGCTCGGTAATGCCGAAGACACGATCAGCGGACGCGGCGGCGACGACCTCATCCAGATCGGCGCTTCGGCGACCGGCGGCGGCACCTTCGACGGCGGCGACGGCATCGACACGCTGAATTTCATCGACGGCTATCTTGCTGACACCAACGGCGACGGCATCGCCGAAGTCGTTCCGACCACCGTTGGCGTCACCGTCAACCTGACCGCGCCGACCAACCAGATCCAAAGCGATGGCAACGGCCGCCAGGCCACCATTCTCAACATCGAGAATCTGGGTGGCACCGCCTTCAATGACCGGCTGATCGGCAACGCCGGCAACAATACGCTGACCGGCAACCTCGGCAACGACGTGCTCGTCGGTCTCGGCGGCAACAACATCCTGCAGGGCGGTCTCGGCTCGGATGTGTTGGTCGATCTTTTGGCCGGCACCAACGATGTCCTCGATGGCGGTGAAGAGACCGACCCGGCGATCATCGACCTCGACTATGTCAGCTACTTCGATCCGAACCTTGGCAGCACCGGCGTTACCGTTTCACTGGCGCTGCAGGGTGTCGCGCAGACCACCGGGCGCGGCAACGATACGCTGATCGGTATCGAAGGGCTGGCAGGCACCCGCTTTGCCGACGTTCTGACCGGCGACGACTTCAACAATGCGCTGTTCGGCATGGGCGGCGCAGACACCATCGACGCCGCGGGCGGCAACGACGCGGTCGTTGTGTCCGGCTTCGGCTCGGTAATCGATGGCGGCGCTGGCAATGACGTCATCGCTTTCTGGACCACCGTATTCACCGCGATACCCAATGAAATCCCCGGTGGTGTAACCTACGACCTGTCGCTGGGCGGGCCTCAGGCCAGTGCCGGCGGGACGCTGACCATCAGCAATGTCGAAAACATCAGCGGGAGTCGCGCCAACGACGTGTTTACCGGTACTGCCGGGGACAATTCGATCGGCGGCAGCTATGGCAGCGACACCCTCAACGGTGGCGACGGCAATGACTCGCTCTATGGCGACGGCACATTTTCTTTCAATGCCGCGACCGGGGAAGTGTCGTATATCGATGAGGTAATCGCGCCTCCGGGCCAGCCCGCCTATGGCATCGCAGCTGGCGACGATGTCCTCAACGGCGGCGCTGGCGATGACGAACTGTTCGGCGGCGCAGGCGATGACACGCTGACGGGCGGTGCGGGTTTCGACACCGTATTTGGCGGTGACGGCGATGATGAATATCATTTCAACATCGCGACCGATGATGTCGACCAAGTCAATCTGGAAGGCGGCAGCGATGTCGCCTTCATCACTGGCAACGGCAACCAGACACGGATCACCTTCTCGATTGGTCAGGCCGCCAACGGCAGTCCGGTCGATACCATTACGGGCCCGGCCTATGACGGCGGCCTGGGACTGCGCGTACAGGCCGAAGATGCTGCGGGCAATCTGGTGGGTGGCGTCAGCCGGTTCGACGATGAAGGCATGACGCTCGCCACCGCGGACGGCTCGACCAGCTTCGACATTCGCATATTGGAAAGCGGCCAAACTCTCGGCGTGTTCGGCGCGTTGTCGATCGGCACAGTAGGAGATGACGTTATCAACCTGTCGGCGTACTCGGCGGGTGCAGCCATTTTGGGCGGGGCGGGCAATGACAACCTGACCGGCACCAGTGGCAACGACTATATCCAGAGCGGTGTCGGGTTCGACACGCTGACCGGTGGCGACGGCAATGACGTGCTGGTCGATGTCGGCGGCGGCAACAAGGTCATCGACGGCGGTGCAGGGCAGGACCGTTTCTTCTTCAGCATCATGGCCAATGGGGCCAACACCATTGATCTTGGCGATTCGTCGGGCAGCACGGGCATTGACATCGTCAACATCCAGGGTCCGTCGACCATCCCGCAAATCCGCCTGACGCTCGATGTCGCGGCGGCTGGCAATGGCGTGAAAACGCGCGGCGATGGCAGCCTTGCGGTCGAAATCCAACGTGAGGACGCCAATGGCAACCTGATCGGCGCGATCAGTCGCGGCGATGACGAGCATATTCTCTACAACTCGCCGGTGGGCAGTGTCGGGTTCGACATCCGCGATTCCGTGTCCGGCGAATTCCTCGGCCTTTACAGCTTTGCCTATCTGGGCAGCGCAGGCGCCGATATCGACACCGCGCTCAGCCCGACCCGCAGCTATTTCTACAGCCTCGGCGGCGGCGACGATCAAGTGAACGGTGGCCAGCTCAGCGACTATATGGATGGCGGCATCGGCAACGATGTGCTCGCCGGCGGCCTGGGCAATGACAAGCTGCTCGGCCGCGATGGCGATGACCTGCTGACCGGCGGCGAAGGCAACGACACGATCGACGGCGGTGCCGGTGCGGACGTCGCGGTCTTTGCCAAGGCCAGCAGCAGCTATGCCGTGGTTTCGGATGGTGCCGGCGGCTTCCTAGTCATCGACCGCGAAACGCTCGAGCAGGATGTCGTCACCAACGTCGAGACGCTGCGCTTCTCGGACGGTGATTTCACCCCTGCGTCGATCGCGCTCAACCGCATCGTCGTCAATCCGGCGGGCAGCCCCAATGCCAACGGCTCGCCCAATGGCGATTACATCCTGGGCGACGAACGCACCAACGTGCTCAACGGGCAGGGCGGCAACGACTTTGTCGATGGTCGCGGGAACCCATCGCCGGGTCAGCAGCTCATCCGTGGTCAGGCCGGCAATGACACATTGGTCGGCGGCGAAGGCGACGACCAGCTCCGCGGCGGCCAAGGTGTCGACCGCTTCTTTGGCGGCAACGGCTTCGACCGCGTCAGTCTGTTCGAGGTCGATGCGACTCAGGCCGTATCGGCCAATCTCATCACCCAGACCATCAACAATGACGGGTTCGGCAATGTCGAGCAGATGAGCTCGATCGAGGCGCTGGGCGCAGGCACGCGCTTTGCCGATACCTTCATCGGCAACGACGTGCGCAACCTGTTCCTTGGCGACAGCTCCGACACGATCACGGCCAATGGCGGCGATGACGACATCCAGCTCAGCGGCTCGACCGCCGGCGGCGGTGTGGTCGATGGCGGCGACGGCATCGACTTCATCACCTTCTTCACCTCGGACAAGCAGGAAGACACCAACGGCGATGGTATCGCCGATTCCGTGACGGCCACCGTCGGCGTCACCATAGATTTGTCGCAGAACCGCATCCTCAACGATGGTTTCGGCAACACCGCGACCCTGATCAATGTCGAAGGTGTCACTGGCGGCGGTCTGGCCGACACGCTCACTGGCAACGATGGTGACAACCGCTTCGGCATGACGCTCGGCTCCGACGTCATCGACGGCCGCGGCGGCATCGACGTGCTCGACACCAATAACGGCGCGCGGGCGAAATATAGCGTCGTGGCCACCGCCATCGGCTTCGACATCGTCTTTACGGACACGGTGTTCGTCTTCAACCCGACCACCGGGACCTCCGATCCGCAAACCGTCACGGCCACCACCTCGGTGGTGAATGTCGAACGGATCCGCTTCGCCGAGGGCGAGTTCAACCTCGCCGATGTCGCTGCACCGTCGACCGCCCCGACCGTCGGCAACGATACGATCACCGGCACAACCGGCGCCGATGTCATCAATGCGTTGGCGGGCAACGACGTCATCAACGGTCTGGCGGGGGACGACGTGATCGACGGCGGCGATGGTACCGACATAGCCGTTTTTGCCAAGGCGAGCAGCCTGTACGGGGTTGTTGCCGATGGTGCCGGTTTCCTCGTCATCGATCGGGAAACGCTCGAGATCGACCGGGTGACCAATGTCGAAACGCTGCGCTTTTCGGATGGCGATTTCGCACCGGCCGCTATCGCACTCAGCCTGATCACGGTGCCCGCCGCGCCTGGCAGCTCGAACGTCAACGGCAACAATCTGTCCAACTTCATCCGCGGGGATGGCCGCACCAACCTGATCAATGCCGGGGGCGGCAACGACATTGTCTTCGCCGGGGATAACCCGTCGACCGGCAACCTCGTCGACAATATCCGCGGCGGAACCGGCGATGACGTCCTGGTCGGCGAGGCCGGCAACGATCTGCTGCGCGGTAACGAGGGTGTTGACCGCTTCTTCGGCGGCGACGGCGAGGATCGCATCAGCTTCTTCGAGGTCACCGCGACCCAGGGCGTGGTTGCCGATCTCAATACCGGTATCATCAGCAATGACGGGTTCGGCAATGTCGAATATTTCTTCTCGATTGAGGGGCTTGGCGGGGCAACACGGTTTGTCGACACCTTCATCGGCAACGGCCTGAGCAACCTGCTGCTCGCAGACAGCGCCGATCTGGTTAGCGGCAACGGCGGCGATGACCGGTTCCAGTTGCAAGGTTCGGTTACCGGCGGCGGCATTTTCGACGGCGGTGATGGCTATGACATCATCATCTTCTTTTCCGATGACCGGCAGGAAGACACCAATGGCGATGGCATCGCCGACACGGTCTTCGCAACGCGTGGCGTTACCATCGATCTGGCGCTTGGCCGCATCCTCGATGACGGTTTCGGCAATACCGCCACCCTGATTTCGATAGAGGGCATTGCCGGTACGCGTCTGGCCGACGTGCTGCTCGGCGACAATGGCGACAATCTGATTGCGTTGAGCAACGGGGCAGACGTCATCGATGGACGCGGTGGCATCGATACCATCACTGTCGAAGGGGTCGCCAGCACGCAGGTTACGATTACCCGCACCGGGCAGTTCAGCTATAACATCAACGACCAGGCCTTTGTGCCTGCCGGCCAGAATTTCGCCAATGCCAATGTGACCAATGTCGAGCGCATTCGTTTCAGCAACGGCGAATTCGCTCTGGCCGATCTTGCGCCAGCGTCGACTACGGCCAGCGAGGGCTATGACGAACTGACCGGTACTGCCGGCAATGACATCATCAACGCGCTGGGCGGCGATGATCTGATCACCGGCGGTGGCGGCAATGACCAGATCGATGGCGGAGCAGGCTCCGACACGGCCGTCTTTGCCAAGGCCAGCACCAGCTACGCCGTGGTTGCGGAAGGGGCCGGTTTCCTGGTCATCGACCGTGAGACGCTCGAGCAGGATTTCGTCGTCAATGTCGAAACGCTGCGCTTCAGCAATGGCGATTTCACCCCGGCTTCGGTTGCCCTCAACCGCATCAATCTGCCGGCCGGCACGACCAATGACGGACGCAACGGCACCCCGGCTGGCGACTATATTGTCGGCAATGATGGGTACAACGTGATCAACGGCCAGAATGGCGACGACTTCATCCTCGCCGGAGGCAATGGCGGGGCAGAGCCGTCGGTCGATCAGATCCGCGGCAACAATGGCAACGACACGCTGGTCGGTGGCGCAGGGTCGGACCTGTTCCGTGGCGGTGCGGGCGTCGATCGCTTCTTCGGCCAGGGCGGTAACGACCGCATCAGCTTCTTCGAGGCGACCGCGACCCAAGGCGTCATCGCCGATCTCGAAACCGGCACCATCTCCAATGACGGGTTCGGCAACGTCGAATATTTCAGCAGCATCGAAGGTCTGGGCGGGTCGACCCGCTTTGTCGACGTGTTCCGCGGCGATAGCGGCAACAACCTGTTCCTGGCGGATACCGCCGATACGGTGGAAGGCCGCGGCGGCGATGACCGCTTCCAGCTCTCCGGTTCTGTCGGCGGCGGCGGCGTCATCGACGGTGGCGACGGCTTCGACGTGCTCTACGCGCTGACTGCCGACCGTCAGGAAGATACCAACGGCGATGGTGTCTCGGACACTGTCGCGGCGACCCAAGGCGTAACCATCGATCTGGCGCTTGGCCGGATCTTGAACGACGGTTTCGGCAACAGCGCAACGCTGATTTCTATCGAAGGCATTGGCGGTGGAAATCTCAACGATACGCTGCTGGGCAGCGCCGGCAATGACCAGTTCAGCCTGAGCAACGGCAATGACTTTTATGACGGCCGTGATGGCACCGACACGCTGAGCGTAGAAGGGGCGGCGAGCACCGACTTTGTCGTGACCCGCATCGGCGTCAACAGCTATCGGATTACCGACACCACCGGCGTCAATGCCGTGCTGCAGAATATCGAATTTGCGCGTTTCACCAACGGCACCTTCGCCTTGAGCGCGCTCAACGCCGGTCCGGGCGCAGGCGATGATTATGTCGAGGGCACCACAGGCAACGACACGCTCAACGGCCTCGGCGGCAATGACACGATCGAGGGCCTGGCCGGCGACGACACGCTGTCGGGCGGCGATGGTGACGATGTCATCAACGGCGGCATCGGGCTCGATACCATTGATGGCGGGGCCGGCAGCGATACGTTGAACGGCGGCGATCAGAATGACACGATCACCGCGGGCAATGGCGCGGATACCGTCAATGGTGGCAACGGCAACGATGTGGTCATCACCGGCGACAGCGATGGCGCAGCGGACAGCTACAACGGCGGCAACGGGTCCGATACCATCAGCTACCGGACCAATACCGCCGGCGTGACCGTCAATCTGGCACTGCAGGGCAGCGCGCAGAACACTGGCAGCGAAGGCATGGATACGCTGAATGCCTTCGAGAATCTCGAGGGCGGCTCGGGCAACGACGTGCTGACTGGCAACAACCTGCCCAACCGCATCAACGGTCTCGGTGGCGATGACATCCTGTCGGGTGGCAGCTTCGTCAATCCGACAGGTGGCCTCAGCCCCAATCTGCTCGACGGCGGCGACGGCTACGACATCGCCGTATTTGCCGGGAACCGTGCGGACTATGAATTCCAATATATCCCGGCCACCGGACGGCTCAACGTCATCCCGCTGGCACTGGGTGTATCGGACGGCCTGCTCAACATCGAGGCTGTCCGCTTCGATGACGGCACATTCCTCGTCTCCCAGCTCAACGCCATCCCGACCGAAGGCGATGACCTGATCAACGGCACCCGCTTTACCGACACCATCGACGGCTTGGGCGGCAATGACACGATCAACGGACGCGCCGCGCCCGACACACTGAACGGCGGAGAGGGCAATGACACGCTGAACGGTGGCGACGACAATGACACGCTCGACGGCGGCAATGGCGACGACACGGTTAACGGCGATGCCGGCAACGATACCGCCACGGGCGGAGCTGGCACCGACACGGTAAATGGCGGCGCCGGTGACGACACGCTGGACGGCGGTGCCGGCAACGACATCGTGCGCGGCGGCGATGGCAACGACACCATCACCGACGGGACGGGCGGCTCTGGCAACCAATTGTTCGGCGATGCCGGAGACGATGTCATCACCACCACCGGCGGTCTGAACACGATCAACGGCGGCACCGGCAACGATACCGTCAACGGCGGCAACGGCACCGATGTCATCACCCACGACCTGCTCACTGGCGGGTCCGATCGCTACAACACCGGCGGCGGCTTCGACTTCGTCACGCTGACCATGGCGGCGGGATCGGAAGCGCGGATTACCTTCACGTCCAGCGAAGTCGGCAACGGCAGCGCTACGGACTCGGGTACCCTAGCCAATCAGGATGGCGATCTTGCGGTCCGCATCCAGCTCGAAGGCAATTCGGGCGGGCTGACCGGTCCGGTGTCGCGCGGGGACGACGAGGGCGTGTTCTACACCGCCTCGGAAGGCTCGACGATCGAGATCCGTGATCTGGTGTCCGGTGTGTCGCGCGGCTCCTTCCGCACGTCCTTCCTTGGCACCAGCGGCAATGACACTGTCACGGCGCAGGGGGCCTTTGCCGATCAGAGCTATTACATGAACGGCGGCATGGGCAATGACACGCTCACCGGTTCGACCGTCGCCGACTTCCTGGTCGGCGGTGCAGGAGACGACACGCTGTCCGGCGGATCAGGCAACGACCAGTTCCTGGGCGGCGATGGCAACGACACCGTCAACGGCGACGGTGGGGATGACATCATCACCGGCGGCCTTGGCAATGACGTCATCAACGGCGGGCTCGGTAACGACACGGCGATCTTCAACATCGCCACCGACGGCGCAGACAGCATCGATCTCGGCAGCGGGTCTGACGTGGTCCAGCTCTCCGGGGCAGGACAGATTCGTCTGACCCTGACCACGGGCGAGGTGGGCAACGGGTCTGTAAATGACAGCAACAGCCTGGCCAATCAGGATGGCGGCCTCGCGCTGCGCATGCAGGCAGAAGACGGCTCGGATGGCCTGACCGGAGCGATCAGCCGGTCCGACGACGAAGGCATCACCTTGGTCGCCGCAGCGGGCACCACCTTTGACGTGCGCGACCTTCCGACCGGGGCCACACGTGGTGATAGCTTCAACGTGGTGATGCTGGGCACCTCGGCTGCGTCCGAGTCCCTGACCGCGTCGAACATCTTGCTGAGCTATTACATCAACGGCGGCAACGGCCGCGACATCATCACCGGCGGTGCGGTTGCCGACGTTCTGGAAGGCGGCGCCGACATCGACGTGATCGACGGCGGTGAAGGCGACGACGTGCTGCTTGGCGGCAGCGGCGTCGACCAGTTGTTCGGCGGGATCGGCAACGACCGGCTCGACGGTGGTGCAGACAATGACTTCCTGACCGGCGGCCTGGGCAACGACACCTACGTCACCGACGGGACCGATGTGATCACCGAATTGGCCGGAGAGGGCATCGACGAGGTCATCGCCTCGCTGAACTATGCACTTTCGGCAAACGTTGAAAATCTCACGCTCGTCGGAACTGCCATCAACGGCGACGGCAACGAACTGGGCAATGTGATCACCGGCAACGCCAATGCCAACCTGCTGCGCGGGCTCGACGGCAACGACCTGCTGATCGGCGGCGACGGAGCCGACAATCTGCAGGGCAACAATGGTAACGACACGCTAAACGGTGGCGAAGGCGACGACGTGCTCGACGGCGGCGCTGCCGGGGACATCATGATCGGCGGCAACGGCAATGACATCTATACCGTCGATGCCGTGTCTGACCAGGTCATGGAAACCGCCGGCGGCGGCACCAACGACCGGGTCATCTCGTCGGTCAGTTACACGCTGGTCGGTGAGATCGAGGTTCTGAACCTCGTCGGGGCCGCTGCGCTTGTCGGCATCGGTTCTGCTACCAACAACACCATCAACGGCAACGAGTTCGCCAACACGCTCTACGGCAATGATGGCAACGACACGCTCGTCGGCAATGCCGGCGACGATACCCTGTACGGCGGCAACGGAATCGATGTTCTGCGCGGTGGCGATGGCAATGACGTGCTCGATGGCGGTGCCGGTGCCGACTCGATGAGCGGCGGCAACGGCGATGACCTCTATTACATTGACAGTGTCGCCGATGTTATCGGGGAGAGCGCCGGCGGCGGGACCAACGACCGGGCGCTGGTGTCGGTCAACAATTACGTGCTGGCCCGCGAAGTCGAGACGGCGACGCTGACTGGGACCGACAATTTTGCGCTGACCGGCAATGTTTCCGCCAATACCCTCAACGGCAACAGTGGCAACAACCTGATCCGGGGCGGTGACGGTAACGACACCATCCTGGGCAATGACGGCAACGACACGTTGTTCGGCGATGCCGGCGCGGACCTGCTGCGCGGCGGCAATGGCACCGACATCCTCAATGGCGGTCTGGGGTCCGACCAGCTCCAAGGCGGCGCCGGAGCGGATATTTTCCGTTTCACCAGCGTGGCCGACTTGGGCCTGACCGGCGCCACCACCGACCGCGTGCTCGATTTCACGGCAGCGCAAGGCGACCGGATCGACCTGTCGGCCATCGATGCGAACGTCAATGTCGCGGGCGACCAGGCCTTCTCGTTCATCGGCAGCGCAGCGCTCAGCGGCACCGCCGGTGAACTCCGGGTGCAGGCCAGCGGCACCAACCAGCTGGTCTACGGCGACGTGAACGGAGACGGCATCGCCGACTTCCTGATCGTCGTGACCCCGACCGGCGCCGTGCCGCTCGCCAACGGCGACTTCACGCTCTGAGCTGGCGGGCGCAGGCGACCAACGAGAGGGGGAAGCGCGGCTCGCCGCCTTCCCCTTTTTCTTTGATTGTCAGAATGGTGAGCCCTGCTGGGTTCGAACCAGCGACCTACTGATTAAAAGTCAGTTGCTCTACCGACTGAGCTAAGGGCCCGCGCGCTCGCGTTGCGGCGCTCCCCCTAGGCCGTGCGGGGGGCAGGGTCAACCGGTCGGGCGTGCCGTAGCCGTCGGGCGATATGGCGCACGGTCAGGCCACTGACCGGATCGCGCCAGTCGGCGGCGATATATGCGAGCGGTTCGGCCACGAAGCGCCGCTCGCGCCAGCCGAGGTGGGGCACGGTCAACGTCGGGCTCGACCAGCCGCCGCCGGTCCACAGGATGATGTCGAGATCGAGCACGCGCGCCCCCCAGCGTCTGCCGGGGCGACGGCCGAAGTCTCGTTCGATCCGTTTGAGCAGCGCCAGCACCTGCTGGGGATCGAGGTTGGTTTCCACAATCGCTGCGGCATTGGCGTAGCGGCGTCTTGATGGGCCGAGTGGCGGCGAAGCCATTACCGGGCTGAGAGCAACAACCGACAGGCCCGCATCGCCCAGCGCGGTCACCGCCGCGCGCAGCACGAATGCCGGGCTGCCGTATCGGCCATGGCGGCGGTTGGAGCCGAGCGCGAGCGCGTAGCGGTGGGGATTGCTTGCGTCGGCCATGCGCCAGCGCCTATCGCGTTGCGATGTCCGCTGCAAATCCGCACATCCGCAGTCCGCTGCCTGCGCTCGAACCCAGCCATGATTGCCCGCGCTGTCCGCGGCTGGTGGCGTTTCGCGAGGAGGTGCGGCGCGAATATCCCGACTGGTGGAACGGCCCGGTACCTGCCTTCGGCGATCCGGATGCTTGGCTGGGGCTGGTCGGGCTTGCGCCCGGCAAGCACGGCGCGCATCGCACCGGTCGGCCCTTCACGGGCGATTTTGCCGGCGAGCTGCTGTTCCAGACGCTCGCCAAATTCGGGCTGAGCGATGGCACCTATGGCGCGGATCCTGCCGATGGTCTGACGCTCAAGGGCGCGGTCATCCTCAACAGCGTCAAATGCCTGCCGCCGCAGAACAAGCCGCTGCCCGAAGAGGTGCGCAACTGCTCGATCTTCTTCGAGGCACAGCGGGCGGCGCTGCCGAATTTGCGCGTGCTGATTGCACTGGGGCAGATCGCACATCAATCGGCGGTGCGGGCCGTCGGCGGTCGGCAGGCGGATTTCAAGTTCGGGCATCTCGCCGAACATCGCCTGCCTGACGGGATGCTGCTGATCGATAGCTATCATTGTTCGCGCTACAACCAGAATACCGGCCGATTGACCGCGGCCATGTTCGAGGCCGTGTTTGCCCGGGCCGTGGCTATGCGGGACAGTTTTGGCTCCTGAAGCCGTCAGCGAAAGCCCGACCGGGCTGCGTCAAAGCCGCAGCCCTGAGCTTGTCGAAGGGCGTTTCCCGACGAGGCGCGCTTCGACAAGCTCAGTACTGCCGTTCGATTTGCAAAGGACAAGCTCAGGACGGACGACATAGAAGGAGTCGCGCTCATCTCCGCGCCGGCAGGGTGCCCATATATTTGCAGATGATGCCAAGCATTACCTCGTCCGCGCCGCCGCCGATCGACCCCAGCCTTCCGTCGCGATAGTTGCGCGAGATGCGGCTTTCGTCCATGAAGCCCATGCCGCCCCAATATTGCAGGCAGGAATCGGCGACTTCGCGTTGCAGGCGACCGCCCTTGAGCTTGGCCATCGAGGCGAGCCGGGTAACGTCCTCCCCCGCGACATGCGCCGCGACACAATTCCACGTCAGCGCCCGCAGTGCCTCGACCTCGGTGGCAAGCTCGGCGAGGCGGAAGTGGATGACCTGATTATCGAGCAGGGATTTGCCGAACACCTTGCGCGCGCGCGTATAATCGATGGTGTCAGCAATCATCCGCTCGCAGCCGACCACCGATGAAACTGCGGCATAGATGCGCTCCTCCTGGAACTGCATCATCTGATAGGTGAAGCCCATGCCCTCCTCGCCGATGCGGTTGCGCACCGGTACGCGCACCTCGTCGAACCAGATTTCGGCGGTATCGCTCGAATGCATGCCCATTTTCTTGAGCTTGCGGGCGATGGTGACGCCCTTGGCGCGCTTGCCATCCTCCTTGAGCGGCACGCAGATCAATGTCTTGTTCTTGTGCACGCCATCGGACGGATCGCCGGTGTTGGCGAGCATGCACATCCAGTCGGCCTGGGTGCCGTTGGTGATCCACATCTTGCCGCCGGTGATGACATAGTCGTCTCCGTCACGCCGGGCCGTGGTCTTGATGGCTGCGACGTCCGATCCGGCGTGCGGCTCGGAAACGCCGATGCAGGAGACGACATCGCCGGCGATGGACGGAGCGAGGAAGGTGCGGCGCACCTCGTCCGATCCGAAGCGGGCGAGGGCAGGGGTGGCCATGTCGGTATGCGCGCCCAATGCCATGCGGACGCCGCCAGCATTGATGCTGCCAGCGGCTTCGTTGAACATCGACTGGTAGCTGTAATCGAGGCCCAGACCGCCGAATTCGGTTGGCTTGCAGATGCCGAGCAAGCCAAGGTCCCCGAATGCCTTGAACACCTGGTGGGCAGGGAAGATGCCCTCCTCCTCCCATTGGTCGACATAAGGATTGATGTGCTCTGCAACCGCTTTCAGCGTCGTGTCGCGCAGCGCTTCATGTTCGGCGGTGAGTTTCATGGCTTGTCCTCCGCTGCCACCTCGCCAGTCGATCTTGTGCACATGGGCTGGCTGTGTGCCAAAGCGCTCCGACCGGGTCGGTGGATGGATATGGTGTGATCGCTAAGCGCCGCCCTGCGCGGACCCTGCTTTCAATGCATCGATCCGGGGCGTAAATTCTGCGACGATCGCGGCATACAGCGCTCGCTTGAACGGCACGATCAGATCGACGAGCTGCTCCGGCGCGACCCAGCGCCATTGCTTGAACTCGGGATGCTCGGTGGCAATGTCGACATCCGCATCCTCGCCCAAAAACCGCAGGATGTACCAGTGCTGCCGCTGGCCACGATAACGGCCCTTCCACACCGTGCCGACCAGTTCCGGCGGCAGGTCATAGTCGTAAGGCGCAGCGCAGCAGGCCACGATCTCGACCAGCGACGGCGTAATGCCGGTTTCCTCTTCCAGCTCCCGCAGCACGGCAACGGCAGGCTCTTCACCCGGATCGACACCGCCTTGCGGCATCTGCCATGCGTCGAGCGACGAATCGATGCGCTGGCCGACAAAGACGTGGCCGTCGCGATTGACCAGCATCGCGCCGACGCCGGGGCGGTAGGGCAGGTCGCTCATGCCCCAGCCGCCGTCACCCGGTCGAGCAAGCGGCGGAATGCGAGCAACAGCCGCTCGACATCGGCATTGGCCGACGGAACCCCTTTGCGCAGGCAGATGAACCCGTGGATCGTACCCTGGAATTCGATGAATTCATGGTCGATGCCGGCATCGGCGAGCGCCTTGGCATAGACCCGGCCCTGATCGCGGATCGGATCGAGGCTGGCGGTTATGACCACAGCCGGTGGCATGTCCCGCTGATCGAACAGTGCAGGGCTGGAATCCGCGTGGCTGACGTCGGCTGCATAATGGGCGTTGAACCATTCCATGCTGTCCCGGGTCAGCAGATGGCCCTCAGCAAATTCGATGTAGCTCGGATATTCGGTGGTCATGTCGGTCGCCGGATAGATTGGCAACTGCGCGATGACAGGCACTGCCGCCGGCGTCTCGCGCAGCCGCATTGCCGTGACGATGGTCAGGTTGCCGCCCGCGCTGTCGCCGCCCAGCGTCAGCGCGGTGACCGCGCGTCCGAGCTCCGCCGGGTTGCCCGCGACCCAGCGGGCGGCGGCCTCGCAATCGTCGGGACTGGCGGGCCAGGGGTCCTCGGGGGCCATCCGATAGTCGACCGAAATTACCGGTATGTCGAGCAGGCGCGCCGCCTCGGTGCAGAAGGGCTCGTGCGTGTCGATATCGCCGATCACCCAGCCGCCGCCATGGTAGAAAACCAGCACCGGTCCCGGATCGCGCGACTCGCGCGCGTCATAGAGGCGCAATTTGATGGCGCCGCGCGGGCCCGGGCAGGTCAAATCCTTGACCACAGCCAGCGGGGTCGGTTCCGCATCGGCAACGACGCGCATTGCCGTCATCATCGCGCGCGCGCTGGCGGGGTCGAGGTGATGCATCTTCGGCCCCTCCTGCGCATTGAGAAAGTCGAGGAAGGCACGCACATCGGGGCGGACATAGGGTCCGCTGCTGGGCTCGGTCATCATTCTCTCCCGCTTCGGCCTTTTTGTCCCGGCCGCGAATCGCCGTCACCGGCCTGTCATTTTTTGCGTGGCAGAACAAAATCTATTTGGCGGTATGGCGCAAGCGGGCGTAGGGAATCGTCTATCGCAGAAGAAACGGGTCAGGACCCATAACGACCATGGCCACCGCCATCCAAGAACCGACCGCCGCCCACCCCGCCACCACCACGCCATCCGACTCTGTTGTCGTCCGCTTTGCGGGGGACTCGGGCGATGGCATGCAGCTGACCGGCGGGCAGTTCACCCTCTCGACCGCGCTGACCGGCAATGACCTTGCCACCTTCCCGGATTTTCCGGCGGAGATCCGCGCGCCGCAGGGCACGCTGTTCGGCGTCTCGGCTTTCCAGATCAATTTCGGATCGGACCAGATCGACACCGCCGGCGACCAGCCCGATGTGCTGGTGGCGATGAATCCGGCGGCGCTGAAGACCAACGTCAAGGCGCTGAAGCCGGGCGGGCTGATCATTGCCGACAGCGGCGAGTTCAACGAACGCAACCTCGCCAAGGCCAAATATGACAACAATCCGCTGGAAGATGGCACGCTCGCCAAATGGCAGCTGGTGTCGATCAACATCTCCCAGCTGACCCTGGAGGCGGTCAAGCCGTTCGGCCTTGGCAACAAGGAAGCGCTGCGCTGCAAGAATATGTGGACGCTCGGCCTGGCGCTGTGGATGTTCGACCGCGACCGGCAGCCACTGGTCGACTGGCTGAACAAGAAGTTCGCCAAGAAGCCGGTGCTGGCGGAAGCGAACATCGCCGCGCTGAACGCCGGTCACGCCTATGGCGAGACGGTGGAAATGGGCAATGCCATCACCCAGCGGGCGGTCGCGCCGGCGGCGGTGACCCCGGGATTGTACCGGACGATGACCGGCGCAGAGGCGATTGCGCTGGGTCTGGTCGCGGGCGCGCAGCTCGCCGGGCTGAAGATGTTCTTCGGCGGCTATCCGATCACCCCGGCATCGGCCATCCTCCATTACCTGTCCGGCCTGAAGGAATATGGGATCACCACCTTCCAGGCCGAGGACGAGATCGCGGCCATCGCGTCGGCCATCGGTGCCAGCTATGCGGGGCAGCTCGGCGTCACCTCCTCGTCGGGCCCCGGCATCGCCCTGAAAGGCGAGGCGATGGGCCTTGCCATCATGACCGAGCTGCCGCTGGTCATCGTCAATTCGCAGCGCGGCGGCCCGTCGACGGGCCTTCCCACCAAGACCGAGCAGTCCGACCTCTATCAGGCGGTCTATGGCCGCAACGGCGATGCGCCGATGCCGGTCATCGCGGCGCGCTCGCCCGGCGACTGTTTCGAGGCGGCGATCGAGGCGGTGCGCATCGCCGTCCAGTATATGACGCCGGTGATGCTGCTTACCGACGGTTATATCGCCAATGCGGCTGAGCCGTGGAAGGTGCCCGACCTGTCGAGCTACGCGCCCTTCCCGGTCGAGTTCATGACGCAGGTACCGGAAGGGACCTTCCTGCCCTATGAGCGCAACGCGCTCGGCTCGCGACCGTGGGTCAAACCGGGGACGCCGGGACTGATGCACCGTATCGGCGGCATCGAAAAGGCGCAGAAGACCGGTCATATCGATTACAGCCCGGCGAACCATGAGCTGATGACCAAACTCAGGCGGATGAAGGTGCTGGGCATAGCCGAGCATCTGCCCGATCAGGAAGTCGCGCTCGGCGAGGATCATGGCGCGCTCGCCATCGTCGGCTGGGGCTCGACCTACGGCCCCATCCATCAGGCGGTGCGGCGCCAGCGCGCCAAGGGCCGTGACGTCTCGCAAATCCATCTGCGCCACATCTGGCCGCTGCCCAAGAACCTCGGGGAGCTGCTCAAGCGCTATGACCGGGTGCTGGTACCGGAGATGAACACCGGTCAGCTCAAAACGGTGCTGCGCGACCAGTATCTGGTCGATGCCCGCCCGCTCAACAAGGTTTCGGGTCAGCCCTTCACCATCGCCGAGATCGAAGAGGCCATCGAGGGAGCGTTGTCATGAACGCCATTACGCCTATCGCCAAGTCGACGCCCAAGGACTGGGAAACCGATCAGGAAGTCCGCTGGTGCCCCGGCTGCGGGGACTATGCGATCCTCAAGGCGGTGCAGCGCACCATGCCGGAAATCGGCGCGACGCCGGAAAATACGGTGTTCGTTTCCGGCATCGGCTGCTCCAGCCGCTTCCCCTATTACATGGAAACCTACGGCTTCCACACCATCCACGGCCGCGCGCCGGCGGTCGCGACCGGGGTCAAGCTTGCCAATCCCGAGCTCGACGTGTGGATCGTCACCGGCGATGGCGACGCGCTGTCGATCGGCGGCAACCACACCTTCCACCTGCTGCGCCGCAACCTCGATTGCCAGGTCCTGCTGTTCAACAACGAGATCTATGGTCTGACCAAAGGGCAATATTCCCCGACCAGCGCCATCGGCACGCGCTCGCCATCGACGCCCTATGGCTCGGTGGATCGTCCGGCGCAGGCCTGCGCCTTCGCGCTGGGCGCGGGCGCGCGGTTCGTGGCGCGCGCCTATGATGTCTCCAAGGAGCTGCCGACCGTGCTCAAGGCGGCACATGCCCACAAGGGCGCGGCGTTCGTCGAGATTTTCCAGAACTGCATCGTCTACAACGAGGATGTGTTCGCCGGCTTCACCGACAAGGCCAACGCCCATCACCAGCTGTGGCTGACGCATGGTCAGCCGATGCTGTTCGGCAATGCCAAGGCGGGCATCAACAAGGGCATCGCGCTCGATCGCGACAAGCTCGAGCTCAAGGTCGTCGACGTGATCGATGGCGACTGGCAGGCCGCCGGCGTGCTGGTGCATGACGTCACCAACCGCAGCGTGGCGCACATGCTTGTCGAGATGAAGTTCGGCGAATATCCGATGGCGCTCGGCGTGCTGTACGATGACCCGCGCCCGACCTTCGAAGAAGCCGTAGTCGCCCAGAATGCGGCGGCGAGCGAGGGCAAGAGTGCCGATCTGTCGAAGCTGCTCGCCAAAGGCCAGACTTGGCAAGTGGTCGACGCGCCACACCGGCTGTAGGCTTGAACGACCTCTGCCCCGGCGCGCAGTAGTGCGCGCCAGTTAAGCGGCGTTAACCCGTTCCGCACGATAGTCTGCTAGGACCATCGTCTTGGGCGCGGGTCACCCGCACCATTTGGGCAGCTGAGGGCAGCGACATGGCAACAGCGGCGGTCACGCCACCGGTCATTCCGCTGTCCGGCCCCGGGCAGAATGCGCGCTGGAGCAGGCGGCGATCGTGGCCGTGGCGTTTGCTGCTGGTCATCGCCGCCATCGCCGTCGCGCTGTTGCTGACCCATCAGGTGTTCGGGCGCATCGCGGTGGGCAACCGCTACAGCGTGACCGTACCGGTGGAGCTCAAGCCTTATGACCCGGAGCTATGGTCGCTGGTCAATGCCGAAAGCTTTGAGGCAGCGCAGGCGCTGGACGCCGCATTGCCCGATCCTGCGCTGCTTGCCGAGGCCGCCAGTGGGGCACCGCCGCCTGACAAGCGGACGATGCAGCAGGCCGTGCAGGAGGCCTATACCGGCCCGGCGGCGCGCCCTTACGCCTTTCGCGGGCGCACGGCGACCGACACCACCCGAGCACATTACTGCCTGACCGCCGCCATTTATTACGAGGCGGCCAGCGAGACCGACGACGGCATGCGCGGGGTGGCGCAGGTGGTGCTCAATCGTACGCGTCACCCGAGCTTTCCGGGCAGCATCTGCGGCGTGGTCTTCCAGGGCTCCAACCGGGCCATCGTCTGCCAGTTCACCTTCGCCTGCGATGGCGCCATGGCCCGCGCGCCAAGCCGCGCAAACTGGGCCCGGGCCAGCCGCATCGCCTCCGAAGCGCTGGGCGGCCGGGTGTTCGCTCCGGTCGGCCTTGCAACCTTCTACCACACGCAAGCGATCTGGCCGTCATGGGGGCGCAGCCTTGCCATGACCAATGTGGTCGGCGCGCATATCTTCCATCGTTTCCGTGGCCGTTATGGCACGCCAGCGGCCTTCAGCCGGCCTTACGCCGGGGTCGAACCGCAACCGGGCCCTTATCTGCCGATCGCGGCCCAGCTGGCCGCGCGGGCAGGGCGGGCAGCGCCGGGCGCGAGCGTGCCTGGCACGACGCCCGCCGATCCTGCGCTCGCGACAAGCGGCACGCCGATCGCGCCATTGTCCGCAACGGCAGCACCGCAGCCGGGCTTCGCGTCCAATCCGGTCGCGCCGGCTGCTCCGCCACGGGCGGCGCCGGCCTATGCCGATCCGCGGCTTGCGCAATCGGGCAGCGTCAGGGAAGAATATCGCAACAGCGGGTCGGCCATCGCCCGCTGAGTCGGCGGGGAGGATGTAGCATGGGCGTGACCGGGATCGGTGGGCTGTTCTTCAGGGCGCGTGACCCCGACGCGCTTAATGCCTGGTATCGCGAATGGCTGGGGATCGGCGCAGGCTGCACCAGCGATCCGACCGTGCCCATCGACCAGTGGAGCTGGCACACCACGGCCGGGCCTGTGGTATTCGCGCCATTCAAGGCGGACACCGACTATTTCCCGGCGGATCGCGCCTACATGCTCAATCTGCGCGTCGACGATCTCGACGGCGTGTTGCGGCCGTTCCGCGCTGCGGGCGTGGAGGTACTGACCGATCCCTCATGGGACGACCCGTCGGTGGGCCGCTTCGCGCGTATCCATGATCCGGAAGGCAACCCCATCGAATTGTGGGAACCGCCGAAGGGCTGAGGCCCGCCTGTGCGAGCCGCCGCGGGCGCCATGCACGGCGCCGTGACGCGCTGGTCGCCACAGCCTTGCGGACGCGCCTAGCGGCCCTGCGAGCGCCAGCGACGGACGATGCGGTCGACGATCTCTGCCTCACCGCCGGTCTGCCGCCACAGGTCGGAGAAGAGCGGGTCGGTGGACGCCGGGCGCTTGGACTCCTCGAGCGTGTCGAGCATGACGCGCACCGGAATGGCGACGCCTTCGCCGCAGATCACGCATTCGCGATTGCGCAGCGCGGCGATCGAATCGACGAAGCCGCGCGAGCCTTCCGGCATCGCTGCCTTGACGAAATTCTGGTCCCGCTCGTTGTTGAGGCGCATGGCGATGATCGTGCCGCACTGCGACAGCACGCCTTCGGCAAGGTCCGACGGGCGCTGGGTGATCAGGCCCAGCGAGACGCCGTACTTACGGCCTTCCTTGGCGATACGGCCGAGAATGCGGCCCACCGACGAACCGTCGGCGTTGCGTTCGTTGGGCACATAGCGGTGCGCTTCTTCGCACACCAGCAGGATCGGGCGCTGCGGCTCGTCGCGCGACCAGATCGCATAATCGAACACCATGCGGGCCAGCACGGCGACGACGACGCGGACCACGTCTGACGGAACGCCAGATACGTCGACGATCGAAATCGGACGCCCGTCGGCCGGCATGCGGAAGATCTTGGCGAGGAAGGTCGCCATGGTGTCGCCGACCAGCATGCCGGAGAACATGAAATTGTAGCGCGGATCGGCGCGCAGTTCCTCGATCTTGGTCTTGAGACGCATGAACGGTGCCGACGAGGTCGCCTTGTCGAGCTTGCCCATCTCGGTCTGGACGATGTTGAGCAGGTCGGACAGCAGATAGGGCACTGGCGAATCGATGGTCAACTTCGAAACGCCCTCGGCTGCCTTGTTTTTGGCGCGCGCCTGCAGCAGGCAACGCGCCAGAATGTCGCAGTCCATCTGCCGGTCGGCCCCTTGGGAGGTGACGAACACCTCGCAATGTTCTTCGAAATTGAGCAGCCAATAGGGCATGGCCAGATTGTCGACGTCGAAGATCGCGCCCTGGCCGCGGAACGCCGCGCTATACTCGCCATGCGGGTCGATCATCACGATATGGCCTTCGGGGGCCATCTCGACGATGCGGTGCAGGATCAACGCGGCGCTGGTCGATTTACCGGTGCCGGTCGATCCCAGCAGCGCGAAATGCTTGCCGAGCAACGGATCGATGTAGAGCGCCGCGCGGGTGTCGACCGTGGGGTAAACTGTGCCGATCTCGACATGCGGGCGATTGTCGGTGGCATAGATCTGCTGCAGGTCGTTACCGGTCGATGCATAGACCGGGCTGCCGGGGATCGGATAACGGGTGACGCCGCGACGGAAATTGCAGATTTTTCCGGTCAGCATTTCCTCGTCGCCTTCGCCAAGGAAATCGACGGTGGAGACAATCAGGCCGGGATCGCGGGGGTGGAGCTTCTGGTTGCGGATGCCCGCAACCAGCCAAACGCTGCCGACACGGATTTTGATCTGACTGCCGACCTGACCCGCCATCGCCACCGTCGTGTCACTGCTGTCGGCAAGAAATTTGAGCGCATCGGCCGAGAGGATGACCTGCGACGAGGATCCGGCAATGTCCATCACCTCTCCGATGAGCAGCCGCTCAAGGCTGGCGCTGCGCGCCTCGATGGCGCTGATCAGTGTCGGCTGGTCTTCGCCCTGCGGCCTTGCCGATTGATAATCCATTGCTTGTCGCCAATCCTTGTGCGCTCGGAATGTCCGATTGCTAAGGCAAGGATGTTAAAAAAACGGGAGCAAGCGGTTAACGTCTGGCAAACACAAGGCCGGCCACCCAGCCGAGGCCGACCGAAATCAGCACAGCGACGAGGCCGTAGATCAGGCCATAATCCTCCGCTGCGAGCGCGACGAAGCGGTCGAAACCCGTCTTCTGGATATCTATGTCCCGCGAAGCCACGGCAAGCACCTGCCCGCGGCTGATGAGGTAGGTTTCCGCGACATAGCGACCGACCGGCACTTGCGCGGGCAAAGACAGGCGAGCGCGATAAAGTACCCCTTGGCTGATTTCCACCGCGTCATCCCGCTCGGCAAACAGGCGCTGCCGCTGCTTGAGATCGATAAGGCCGTCTTCGAACCGGCGTAACTGCTCTTCGCCTGCAAAACTCGACGGTGACAGCGAGAGATTGTCCAGCCCGATCTCATAGATGGCGGCCGTGCGTTCATCGACGATGTCGGCGATCGGGCGTGACGCGGCGACCGCGTAATAGCCCGGCGTCGACGCAAAACGAACACTTTCGGCGTTGACCCAGATGCCCGCAACGCGCCGCTTTTCGCGCAGTCGGATCGGTTGGGTGGGCCCTTTGACGACCACGACGATGTCCGCCCGACTGTCGGGCGGCCTGCCGTCGGGATAGACGATGGCCCCGAACAGCAACAGATCTTCTCCGGTGAAGCTGTATTTGATCTCGACCGACCGGTTGGACACATCGGGCACCAGCACCGGATCGCGTGCACCGCTGGCCGGGCCCGACAGGCCTATGGCAATCAGCGCGGCGGCGGCCAGACGGGCGAGCCGGGCGATCACAGCAGCTGGATCGTATAGATTTCGTCGGGACGCCAGACTAGACCGAGCCCGACCCGCAGCGCCACCAGCAGGACGATGACCGCGAGGCCCAGCCGCAACTTGGCCGGGTCGACCTTCATCGCGAAGCGCGCGCCGAACTGGGCGCCGACCACGCCGCCCAGCAGGAGCAGCAGCGCGAGCACGATATCGACAGCACGCGTGGTGACGCTGTGGATCATCGTCGTGGCGATGGTGGTGAACAGGATCTGGAACAGCGATGTTCCCACCACCACCTGCGCGCCCATGCCGAGGATGTAGAGCATCGCGGGCACCATGATGAACCCGCCGCCCACGCCGAGCAGCATCGTCAGGATGCCGGTCGCCATACCGAGCAGCAACGGCGCCAGCGGCGACATGTACAGGCCCGACCGATAAAAGCGCCAGCGCATCGGCAGCATCACGACGATGGGATGGTGGCGGCGCTTGCGCGCGGGCAGGGGTTCGCCGCTGCGCTGGGCACGCACCGTCATCAGCGATTCACGCAGCATCATGCTGCCGATGCCGCCGAGCAGGAACAGGTACAGCACCGAGATCACGACATCGATCTGCCCCTTGGCGGTCAGCCATTCGAACAGCCAGGCGCCGATGCCCGATCCCAGCACCCCGCCGGCCACCAGCACGCTGCCGAGCCGCATGTCGACCGCGTCGCGCCGCAGATGCGCGAGCATGCCCGAAACGCTGGCTCCGGTGACCTGGGTTGCCGCGGACGCCGCCGCCACGGTGGGCGGGATGCCGTAGAAGATCAGCAGCGGCGTGGTCAGGAAGCCGCCCCCGACCCCGAACATGCCCGACAAAATGCCGACCAGCCCACCCAGCGTCACGATCACCAGGATGTTCACCGACATGTTTGCGACGGGAAGGTAGAGGTCCATGGCCGGTTGATAGTCCCCCTTGGTCAGGCAAGTCGAGTGGCGAGCGCCGCACGCGTCACCCCTCGACGCCCATGCTACTGTCGCTGCTGCTGCCCGCCCGCTTGCTGCCACCCAGACGCGCGCGCGGTTGGGTAGCGAGCTCGCCACGCTCGACAATGGCGCGGCGCACTTCGGCGCGATGTTCGTGGATCGACGCGATCACCGGGCCGACGGCAACGCCGATGTCGACCAGCAGCGCTTCGGCCATCTGCAGCGACCCTTCGAGCGCTTCCGGCACCGAATCATTGGCCCCGGCACGATAGAGGGCGGCCGCATCGTTGGCGTCACGCGCGCGCGTGACGATCGGCAGATCGTCGAACCGCTCGCGCAGCAGCCGGGTCAGCTGCAGCTGCTGGACGGGGTCGTCCATGGTCAGGACGATGGCCGAGAGGGTAAGGTGGTCGAACCGGTCCATAAAGCGCGGGCGCGCTGCGTCGCCGAAGCGGACATTGTACCCGTGTGCGCGGGCCCGGGCGACCGAATCGATGTCCGCCTCGATTGCGACATAGGCACGATCGTGCCGATCGAGCATGTCCGCGATCACTTGCCCGACCCGGCCGAAACCGACGATGAGCACCAGCGGCCGGCTGTCATCGATGGCGAGCTCGTCGGTCGAAGCCATGTCTATGCGCCGAGCGATGCCATGGCCGATCTTGGCGAGCAGCGGGGTGATGGTGAGGCCGATGGCGGTGATGATCTGCCAGAAGGCGGCGTCTTCGGCGCTGACCACGCCCGCTGTTACCGCCGCGCCTAGCACGATCAGCGTTGTTTCTGACGGGCTCGCCATCAGGATCGCTACTTCGGCAGCGGTGCCCTTGCGAACCCGCCCGGCGCGGAGCAGCAGGAAGGTGACGACCACCTTGATCCCCAATATCCCCGCCACCGCCGCAAGGATGGTGGGCCATTCGCGGATGATCTGCGACAGGTCGACACCCATGCCGACGGTGATCAGGAAGACGCCCAGCGCCAGTCCTTTGAAAGGGTTGATGATCGCTTCAACCTCATTGTGATATTCGGTTTCGGCGATCATCAGCCCGGCCAGCAGCGCACCGACGATCGGCGACAGGCCGACGCTGGCGGTGGCCAGGCTGGCGAGGATGACGACGAGCAGGCTCGCCGCCAGGAATAGCTCCGGATTCTTGGCCCGCGCGGCCTGCGCAAACAGCTGGGGCAGGGCGAACCAGCCGATCAGCGCCAGTGCTGCGATCATGGCGACGCTCTGGACGACCAGGGTGACCAGATCGGCGAACGGGTCGGCCGCCATCATGCCCGGCGCCATCGCGCCAAGGACGAAGATGATGGGCACGATCGCCAGATCCTCGAACAGCAGCATCGAGAAGGCATTTTGCCCCACTCGTCCGGTTGTGCCCGAAATCGGCAGCACCAGCGCGGTCGAGGACAGGGTGAGCGCGAAACCGAGGCCGAGCGCGGACAACCAGCCTTCGCCGAACAGCATCAACGCCGCGGCAATGGCGAGGCCGCCGAAGATCAGTTCCCCGGCGCCGATCCCGAACACCTTGGCACGTAGCGCCCATAATCGTCGGAACGACAGCTCCAGGCCGATGCTGAACAACAGCAGGATGATGCCGAACTCGGCATAGGGGGCGATGGCCGCCTCGTCGGTGATGGTGACGTAAAACAGCCAGGGATGTTCATCGACCAGCGCCCCGAGGCCGTGCGGACCGACAGCGATGCCGACCAGAATGAAACCGATCACGGGGCTGACGCGCAGCCGCGCGAACGCCGGGATGACAATGCCCGCCGCACCGAGGATGACGAGCGCATCCGAAAGCGCGTTGAGGCTCAGTCCGTGGTGCATGTCGTCTGCTTAGCGGCAACGCAGAGGCAGCGTAAGCCCGCCCTTGCCGCATTGCACCAAAATCGCTAGGGGCGCGCCAACTCTCCCGCATAATCGAAAAGACACGCCCCCCATGGCCCTGCGCAATATCGCCATCATCGCCCACGTCGATCATGGCAAGACCACCCTCGTCGACCAGCTGTTCCGCCAGTCCGGCACCTTCCGCGACAACCAGCGCGTCGAGGAACGGGCGATGGATTCGAACGATCTGGAAAAGGAGCGCGGGATCACGATTCTGGCGAAGTGCACCAGCGTCGAATGGCAGGGCACGCGCATCAACATCGTCGACACGCCCGGCCACGCCGACTTCGGCGGCGAGGTGGAGCGCATCCTCTCGATGGTCGACGGGGTCATCCTGCTGGTAGACGCGGCCGAAGGGCCGATGCCGCAGACCAAGTTCGTCACCGGCAAGGCGCTGGCGCTGGGCCTGCGCCCGATCGTCGTCGTCAACAAGATCGACCGCAGCGATGCCCGCGCCGCAGAAGTGCTCGACGAATGTTTCGAGCTGTTCCTCAACCTCGGCGCCAACGACGATCAGCTCGACTTCCCGATCCTCTACGCGTCCGGCCGCAACGGCTATGCGAGCGAGGATATCGAGGCGCGCGAGGGCGATCTAACGCCGCTGTTCCAGACCATCGTCGATCATGTTCCGGCACCGAAGGTGGAGGCTGACGCCCCCTTCTCGATGCTGGTGACGCTGCTCGATCGCGACAATTTCCTCGGTCGCATCCTCACCGGACGCGTGGCCACCGGCACCGTCAAGGTCAATCAGCCGATCCACGCGCTCGACGCATCGGGCAAGGTGATAGAGGCCGGCCGCGCGTCCAAGCTCTTCTCGTTCCAGGGTCTGGAGCGGGTGCCGGTGGAAGAGGCCAAGGCGGGCGACATCATCAGCCTCGCCGGTCTCGCCGTGGCGACCGTGGCCAACACAATTGCCGAAACCAGCGTGACCACGCCGATCGCCGCGCAGCCGATCGACCCGCCGACGCTGTCGATGCGCTTTGCGGTGAATGATTCCCCCTTCGCCGGCCGTGAGGGCGACAAGGTGACCAGCCGCATGATCCGCGACCGCCTGTTCCGCGAAGCGGAATCGAACGTCGCCATCCGCGTCACCGAAAGCGCCGACAAGGACAGCTTCGAGGTCGCCGGTCGTGGCGAACTGCAGCTCGGCGTGCTCATCGAGACGATGCGCCGCGAAGGCTTCGAACTCGGCATCAGCCGCCCGCGCGTGCTGTTCCAGACCGATGAGGCCGGCGGTCGCACCGAGCCTTATGAAACAGTGGTCATCGACGTCGACGACGAACATTCGGGCACGGTCATCGAGAAGATGAACCTGCGCAAGGCCGAGCTGACCGACATGCGCCCCTCGGGCGGCGGCAAGACCCGCATCACCTTCTCGGCGCCGTCGCGCGGCCTGATCGGCTATCATGGCGAGTTCCTGTCGGACACGCGTGGTACCGGCATCATGAACCGGTTGTTCGAGAAATATGGCCCCTACAAGGGCCAGATCGAGGGTCGCGCCAACGGGGTGCTGATCTCGATGGGCACCGGCGAGGCCGTCGCCTACGCACTCAACGCACTCGAGGATCGTGGCGTGCTGTTCGTCCAGCCGGGCGAGCCGCTGTACGAAGGCATGATCATCGGCGAGAATGCCAAGCCCGACGATCTCGAGGTCAATCCGCTCAAGTCCAAGCAGCTCACCAACTTCCGCGCCAGCGGCAAGGACGATGCCATCCGCCTGACTCCGCCGCGCCGTGCGACGCTGGAACAGGCCATCGCCTATATCGACGATGACGAAATGGTCGAAGTGACGCCCAAGAGCATCCGCATCCGCAAGATCCATCTCGATCCGCACGAGCGCAAGAAGCACAAGCGCAAGCTTGAGGCGGCGTAAGCACAGACCCCCCTTGCGGCGGGACCAGCGTCGGTTAGATCGGTCGCTGGACCGCGAAAGGGGATCGCACGATGGAATGGATGATCTTGCCGCTGAAGCGGTATGCCGAATTTTCGGGTCGGTCTCGCCGCCGCGAATATTGGATGTTCGTGCTGTTCCAGTTGCTGATTTACACAGCCCTGACTGTCGCCGCCATCACCCTTTCTGCTGCAATGGGCGACTATGCCGACAGTGCGGAGTCCCAGAATGGCGGGAGGGTGGTCGTGCTGGTGTTCCTCGCCTTGGGCGTGATCACCTGGCTAGGCTTGCTTGTCCCCAATCTGGCCGTGATTGCCCGGCGGATGCAGGATCAAAACATCCATGGCGCAGTGGGGATCATCCTCTACCTGTTCGGGCTCCTGATCGGCTTTACCGGGCTGATCCTGCTGATCCTGTCCCTGATACCCGGCACCAGGGGCCCCAATCGGTATGGCGAAGACCCCAAAAGCTGGTCACCCGGCGACATCTTCGCCTGAATCGTTCTGCAGCGGTGGTTGATGGCATCTGAGCCCTATAGTCAGATGACATAACACTGACCCGTTTCCCAGAGCTTGTCGAAGGGCTGTCCTTCTTGGCGACGGCCCAAGGAAGGGCAGCCCTTCGACAAGCTCAGGGTGGACGGGTTTGGTTCAAGCCAATGTCATCATGCTCTAAAGCACCAGTTGCGTCTGCGTCACCAGCGCCACGTCCCGGCCATCGGCGCGGCGGATGCGGGTCTGCCATATCGACAGCGTCTTGCCGATCTTGACCGGTGTGGTTTCGCCCTCGACGATCTCGCCTTCGGGTCCGGCCCCAAGGAAATTGGTCTTACTCTCGATGGTGGTGGTGCCCTTGGCCCCTGCCGGCAGGTTCAACACCGCACCGATGGCGCCGAGCGCATCGGCAAAGGCCATGATCGCACCACCGTGCATGATGTGGCCGGCGGTGCACAGGTCGGACCGGACCAGCAGGCGACCGACAATCCGGCCTGGCTGCGCGTCCACCACCTCGACCCCCATCAGCTTGGAAAAGGGCATGCTGTCAGCAAGATTAGCGCTCATCGTTCGGGCCTCTCTGTTCGTGCCATAAGGGTTGCGCCAGCGCCGCAGGCCGAGTGTCCGATGCAGCGATCGCCAATAATTCGTCGATGAAGGCGGCGTCGTCGCGCGCGTGCAGGATGCCGGAGCGATGGAGGGTTACCCCGCCATGCAGCAGCATCCAGAAGCGCATCACCTGCCGCCGCGCGGCAGTGGGATTGTCCGCAGTCGGCGCAAGCGTCGCAATCGAGCGGGCGATCAGGCGGTCCGCACTGGCGCGCAGCGCCGGGTGCCGGTCGAACGCGCCATAATCCTGGCGCATCATCAGTGCGTAGAGGGCGGGATTGGCGAGAGCGAAGCCGGCGAAAATTCTCAAGAACCCCGCCATATCCCCGGCGTCGGTCAAAAGGTCGCTCAACCGCTCATAGCCGACGGCTGCAACTGCGGCCTCCAGCCCCGCCCGGTCCACGAACTGCGCGGCGATGGCCCGGTGGGCGACGCCGCATGCATCCGCCACCCCGCGCATGGTGAAGCTGGCGTCGGGCGCGCTTGCCAGCAGCGACAGCGCCGCGGCTACCGCATCGGCGCGCAAATTGCCGTGATGATAATTGTCACGCAGCTCGGCCATTGGACCGGACATGCCATTGTATCTCGACCGTCGCCACTGCAACGCCGCTGGCGTCATGGATGGTGACGGCAACGCCGAACTCGGTCTTGCCGATCGTCGCCAGATCGCCGAGCAGATCCTCCGCCGGCCGGCTTGCCACTGCCCGAGCGACCAGATTGCCCTTGGCCGGCTTCAGATAGGCTATGGTGCCTTTCGACGCGACAGGGCGCACCTGCATCAGCACCGGTGCGAGCGCACCAGCCATCGCCGCGCCGGATGCCGCTTCTGCGAGGGTGAACAGCGCGCCGGCATGCATCGTCGCGATATGGTTGGTAAGTTCCGCTCGCTCGTCGAGCGCAGCCTCGGCCCGCCCGCTGTCGACCGAGGTGATCCGGGTGCCGACATAGGCCGCGAAGGGAACAGAGGTCTGCAGGTGGGTCTTGATCATCTCGAGCATCAGGTGCGACTCCATTTATCCACTGGATAAACATTGTCTGGCGCGCCGTCAATCGCCGGTCTTGCTGCGTTGCGGCTCCGATAGCGACGATGACTCTGTGTTCGAATCCACTCATGGCTTGCAATCTCACGCCGCCGCGGCAAGGGGCTTCAGCCAAAGGAGTTTCCCATGTTTGACACCCCGCCCGACCGTCTTTCGGTCAATCCGCGCAGCCCGCATTTTGGCGGAGAGTTGCTCAACCGTGGCATCGGCATCCGCTTCAAGGGCAAGCGGCGGCACGATGTCGAGGAATATTCGATCTCGGAGGGCTGGATCCGCGTGCAGATGGGTCGTTCGCGCGACCGGTTGGGCCAACCGATGACCATCAAGCTGTCCGGCGATGTCGTCGCCTGGTTCGAGGATGGGGAAGAGCCTGCTGCCGATGCCGCACCGGCGGCCGGAGACGAACAGGGTTGATCGCCCGCCGCCGATAGCCGACATTGCCGCCAAAGGGAGCAGGCACATGGCGACGGTGGCGGTCTACAACATCAAGGGCGGCGTGGGTAAGACCAGCATTGCCGTCAATCTGGCGTGGAGCGCATCGCAACGCTCCGCCCGCCGCGTGCTGCTGTGGGATCTCGATGCGCAGGGGGCGTCGACCTTCCTGCTTGGCCATGATCCCGGCTTCGGCACCGCGCATCGCGCTGCCGACCTCTTCACCGGTGATGCCAAGCCGCGGGCGCTGGTGCGCGAGACCGCCTTTGCGCGACTGGACCTGCTGCCCGCCGACCCGTCGCTGGCCACGCTCGACCGGGTGCTGCACGACCTCGGCAAGAAGAAGCGGCTCGCCAAGCTGGTCGAGGAACTGGGCAAGGATTATGACCTTATCCTGCTCGATTGCCCGCCGGGCCTCGGCGATCTGGCTGAGCAGCTGGTGCGTGCCGCCGATCTGGTGCTGGTGCCGGTGGTGCCGAGCGAACTCTCCCGCCGCACGCTTGCCGCGGTCGAGGATTTCGTCAACGCCAAGCAGGCACGGTCGGTGCCGTTGATGCCGGTGCATTCGATGGTCGACCGGCGCCGGCGGCTGCATCGCGAGGCTGTGGCGGCGGGCGACTGGCCAGGCGTGCCGATGGCGAGCGCGGTCGAACAGATGGCCGAGCGACGCGCGCCCATCGGGGCCTTCTCGGCACGCAGCGCCGCGGGCGGTGCTTATGACGCGCTATGGCAGCGTGTCGCAGCGGCATTGGCTTAGCGCGCTTTTCCGGAGCTGCTGTAAAGGGATCCTCGCCGGAACCCGTAGCCCTGAGCCTGTCGGTGCCGAAGGCGATGCGCAGCATCAACGGCGTTCGGCGATTAAACGTGCTTCGACCAGCTCAGCACTACGGTTCAAACAGAACAGGACAGGCTCTAAAGGGCGCGCTGCGATCCGCCCGGCAATCCAGCAAAAATCGAAGACGGCAGCGCCGCTTGGCGCAGCGATCGCCCGTCGGCTCAGCGGCCGACGCGCTCGACGATGGCGGCCAGCTCTCCGCTCGCATCCGGGGTGAGGGCGGCCAGTTGGACATCGCCGCCGCGGGCGCGCGCAGCATAGCGGGGGGCCAATTCCTGCGGATAGATGAAGCCCGACACCGGATTGGGACGCAGGCCGAGATCGTTGATGCGGCCGTACCAGACACGGGCCATCGACCAGTCATTGTTGGGCGAGACGTCGACGACACGGACGTCGCGCTCGATCTGGCCGCGGTACGACCAGTTGGCATGGTCGATCAGGATTTCGCGCGAATTGATGATGCGGCTGACCACGGCTACATGGCCGATCGGCATGGCGCGGGTGCCGGGAAAATGCATCACGGCGCCGACGCGCGGCTCGCGGCCCCGCTCGTAGCGGCCTTCAGCCTGTGCCCACCAGGTGTTGGCGTTGCCGAAGATTTCGACGCCCGAGGCTTCGCGGGCGTAAGGGACACATTGCAGAATGGAAGAGGCGAGGGCCGGTACCGCGGTCATGCTGCCTGCGGTCAACAGAGCGGCGGCAATGGCCGTCCGTGCGAAAGTCTTGAGCGTCATGCGATCCCCGCCTTGCGCTGTTGCGCTTGTTTGCTGGAGACCGCTTGGCCGGGGGTGACCGGGGGCGCAACCCGTCGGAGGCTTGCTCTACGATGAATGGAGCGCGAGTCACGACAGGCTGACTGTGACCAATGTCACAGGTGCCGATCGGTTCCGCAAAAATTGCCGAACTATGTCAGGCGACCGCGCCGCGCCGCGAATCGAGGTAGCGGGCGAAGATGGCGCGGGCATCGCTCGCGCTCATCGGGCGCCCGAAATGATAGCCCTGCAACTTCTTGCAGCCCAGTGCGACGATGGCGTCGGCCTCATCCTGCGTTTCCACGCCTTCCGCGGTCGTCGACATGTCGAGGCTGTCTGCCAGTGCGACCACGGCGCGGATGATGGCGATAGATTCACGCGCACCGGTCAGCGCGCCTTTGACGAAGCTGCGATCGACCTTGATCGTCGAGAACTGGCCCATGCGCAGATAGCCGAGCGAGGAATAGCCCGTACCGAAATCGTCGAGCACCAGCTTGACGCCGAGCCCGCGCACCTGGTCGAGCGTCGCCATCGCGCCCGATACCTCGCGCAGGAACACGCTTTCGGTCACTTCGAGCTCGAGCCGCTTGGGCGAAATGCCGCTGTGCGAGAGTGCCTTGACGACGCTGCTGACGAACCCGGGAGCGGACAGCTGCTCGGCCGAGACGTTGACCGCGACCTTGGTGCTGTCCGGCCAGTTGACCGCCTCGCGGCATGCGGTTTGCAGCACCCACTCGCCGATCGGGCCGATCAGCCGGGTATCCTCGGCTACCGGGATGAACTTGACCGGGGAAACCGGGCCCAGCTTCTTGCTGTTCCAGCGCAGCAGCGCTTCGAACCCGTCGATGCTGCCATCGGCACGCACCACCGGCTGGTAATTGACTGTCAGCTCGTCGCGCGCCAGGGCGGAGCGCAGCTCGATTTCGATCTCGCGCCGCTCGCGCGCCTGATCGTGCAAGGTCGGCTCATAGCTGTTGACGCACCCGCCGCCCTTGTCCTTCGACCGGTAGAGCGCGAGGTCGGCATTGCGGGTTAACGCTTCCACCGTCGCGCCGTCGCGCGGGCCGATGGCATAGCCCAGGCTCGCCCCGACATAGAGTGTGTGCTGGTCGATCTCATAGGGGCGCGAGACGATGTCGATGATGCGGTTGCCGAGCCGTTCGACGGTCTCGATGCTATCGATCTCCCGCATCACCACGCCGAATTCGTCACCGCCCAACCGGCCCGCGATCACCTGATCGGTGCACAACTGCTTAAGGCGCGCCGCGACCTGCGCGAGCAGCCGGTCGCCGATCGGGTGGCCGAGCGTATCGTTGACCGCCTTGAACCGGTCGAGGTCGATCATCAGGAAGGCGCACCGGCGGCGCCAAGCGCTCGCCTGTTCGAGCGCGCCGGCCAGCGTCTCGTTGAGATAGAGGCGGTTGGGCAGGCCGGTCAGCGCGTCGAAACGGGCAAGGTGGGCGATGCGGTCGGCCGAGGCGCGCTGCTCGGTCACGTCCGATCCGACGCCACGGAAGCCGATGAAACTGTCGTTGGGCCCGATGCTCGGCGACGCGGAGAGTTCCCACCAGCGGTCGCGCCCGTCGATCTTGACCGGCACCAGCAGGTTGGCAAAGCTTTCCTTGCGGCTCAGCCGGCTCGCCAGCTCATGCAGGGCAGGCGGGAAATCGCCGGTTTCCCACGATTCGCCGGCCAACAGTTGCAGGAAGCCGATGCCCTCCAGCTCCTGCGGATCGCGGCCGGTGGCATGGGCGAAGCGGGGCGAGGGGTGGGTGATGCGGCGCTGGGCGTCGATCTGCCACAGCCAGTCGGCCCCCGCATCCTCGAACTCGCGCAGCAGCAGGCTGACGGTTTCCTTGCGTTCGGCAGCCTTGCGGTTGACCAGCTCGAAGCCGAGCATGTTGCGGGCCTGCGCGGTGATGCCGATGCTGGAGACCAGTGCCATGCTCGCAGCGGAAATGGCACCGAGAAAATTGCCGCTCCATGCGAGCGTCAGCGTTGCGATCAGCCCCACCCCTGGCATGAACGAGCAGAACATGATGGGGATCGGCATGGTGACAAAGCCGTAGACGGCCATCATGCCGGCGAGGATGATCCAACCCTGCAAGACAAGCGCCTGCTGGCCGGCAATGGCAAACCAGACAAGCGGTGCGGAGACGAGCAAGGCGGATGCCATCCCCAGCGTGCATTCCATCCGGATGAAGCCCCGGTTACCCGCCAGCCAGCCGTCGCTGCGCCGTTCCGCCAGCATCATCCGGACGCAAACGGCGGCGCAAATGGCCGCGACATAGGCGGCAAGCGGGACAATGCCGACTAGCGAGAAGGCGCTGACTGCGATGCCCAGCGCCGCGAGAATGACACTGCCGGTCTGCACCCATTTGAAGCGACTGACCGCCTCGATCTGCGACAGGCGAACATCGCGCAGATCAACACCGTCGAGATTGCCCCCGAAGAGCACCGCTTTCAGGGGGATATCGTGATGATCGGCATGGTCGGCAGAGGGGCGTTGCATGCCCTCCCGCATAGCTTGGCACGGTTAGCGATTGGTTAGTCGCCCGGGCTTATTTTCGGTCGTGTAACAAATTTTCCCGTCCGATCAGGCCGCAAGATCATAGGCCATGATCTCTCCGCTGAGATAGAGGTTGCGCGCCTTGGATCGGCTGAGCTTGCCCGAGCTGGTCTTGGGCAGGGTGCGCGGCGGGATAAGTTCGACGATGCACTGCATGCCGGTGATCGAGCGCACCCGTTCCCTGATCTCATCGTGCAGCCGCTGGCGCTCGACTGGATCGCTGACCCGGCACTGCACCAGCACCGCCGGGGTTTCTTCTCCCCCCGGAGCGGTGATGGCAAAGGCGGCGATGTCGCCCGCCTTGAAGCCGGGCAGTTGCTCCACTGCCCATTCGATATCCTGCGGCCAGTGGTTCTTGCCGTTGATGATGATCATGTCCTTGGCGCGACCGACGATGTAGATATAGCCGTCGGACATATAGCCCATGTCACCGGTATCCAGCCACATCGTGCCGTCGGCGTCGGCAGCCATGCAGGCTGCGGTCGAATCCTCGTCGCGATAATAGCCGACCATCAGCGAAGAACCGCTGCACCATACCTTGCCGATCTGGCGATCCGGCAGGATGTTGCCTTCTTCATCCCGAATTTCGATTGCCATGTCGCGCGCCGGCTTGCCGCAGTTGACGACGGCGCGATAGCGTTGCGGCCGGTCGCTGCGTGTCTCTCCGCCCGAAAGCTGGGTTTCCTCGACCAGTTCCACGACGATGCCTTCTCCCGGCGGCATCAGCGACACGGCGAGCGTCGCTTCGGCGAGGCCGTAGCTGGGCAGGAAGGCCGACGCCTTGAACCCGCTCTGCGCAAAGGTATCGACAAAGCGCTGCATTACGTCGGGCCGGATCATGTCGGCACCATTGCCGGCGACCCGCCAGCGTGACAGATCGAACCGGTCGGCGGCATGCGTCTGGGTGGAAACCCGGCGCGAGCAGATTTCGTAGCCGAAGGTCGGCGAATAGGACAAGGTATTGTCTTTGTTGCGCGTGATCATGTCGAGCCAGGCGAGCGGGCGGCGCGCGAAATCCTCGGTCTTCAGGAAATCCACCGACATCTGGTTGGCAACCGGCGACAGCAGGCAGCCGACAAGGCCCATGTCATGATACCAGGGCAGCCAAGAAATACCCCGGTCGCCTTCTCCCATGTGCATGCCATGCGCATGGGCGGCGAGGTTGCTCAGCAGCGCGCGGTGGGTGACGGCAACGCCGTGCGGGAAGCGGGTGGAGCCACTGCTGTACTGCAGGTAAGCGATGGAATCGCTGTCTGCCGGTGGCAGCGGCGCGTCCGACTGCTCGTTTTGAGCAAAACTGTCCCAATCGATGCCTTCGACCGATTGGGCTGCTGCTGCTGCATGCGCCATCTGCGAGATTTCCGGCGGATAGAACAGGACCGAGGGGTGGCAGCTCTGGAGCTGCACCGCGAGTTGGTCGATATAGGCGTCTCGCCCGCCGAAGGACGTCGGCAGCGGCAGCGGCACCGGCCAGGCACCGGCGTACACCGCGCCAAAGAACAGCGCGGCAAACTGCGGGCTGGTCTCGGCGACCAGCGCGACCCGGTCACCGGCCTTGATACCGTGCGCGATCAGCCGGCGCGCGGCAGCGATCGCGTCCTCGCGCAGCTCGCGGAACGGATAGGGGCGGGTCAGTCGCCCGCGCGCGTCATGGAAATTGAGCCCGCACGATCCTTGCGCCGCATAATCAAGCGCTTCGCCCAGCGTCACGAAATCGGCATATCGCCGCGCTATGCCGCCATAGGTCGGCGTCGGGGCGATGCTGCTCTCCGGCGCACCGGTGGCGACGCTGTCGGTCGTTTGGTTCACCCGCTGGGCTCCCTTGTCATTCACTATGCCGGCCTGGCCGCCAGCGTGGGTTCCGGATGCTGCTCGGGCGCTGACAAGCGCGGCGCAAGCGGCAAGCCTAGCCGACACTTTCCTTTGCCGCCATAGGCGTTCAAATTCAGTCGCGACTGTGGCGAAAGGTGGGCGCGTTGAGCGACGACGGCAAACAGGCGGAATCGGCGCAGCGCGGCGGCGGACGCGCACGGCGCGCGCCGAAACGCCCCCGTCCGTTGACGGCAGAGGCGCTGTCCGAACTGGCGCTGGCCTATGTCGGCCGCTTCGCCACGACACGGGCGAAGCTGGCGCGCTATCTCGAGCGCAAGCTGCGCGAGCGCGGCTGGGAAGGCGACACGCCCGCCGACATCGACGCGCTGGTCGATCGCATCGCGGGCTATGGCTATGTCGATGACGCGGCCTATGCCGAGGCAACGGCACGCCGCCTGACCCGGCGCGGCTTCGGCAGCCGGCGCATCGGTGCAGCGCTGCATGCCGCCGGGGTGGCGGACGATGACAGCGCCGTCGCTCGTCAGATCGGTGCCGATCAACGGCTGCAAGCCGCCTTGCGGCTTGCTGAGCGTCGGCGCTGGGGTCCTTATGCCAGTGAGGCAACCACCGACCCCAAGCTGTTGCAGAAGCGGCTCGCCACCTTCCTGCGCGCCGGCCATGACGCGGCGTTGGCGCGGGCCATTCTGGCGCTGCGCCCGGGAGAAGAGTACGCGCAGCTTGGCTGAGCCAGCCGCCGCTTGCGCCGATGCAGGGCATCGGGCAGTTACATACGCAGAAACGGCGGCTGCGGGCATCTTGACCCAGCCCAGGCCATCGAGGGAGGGCCCATGTCGATAGTGCACCGTCTGACCAGCGGCATGTTCGTCGCGATTGCGGCATCGGCGCTTGTGCTTGGCGGCTGCTCGGGCGGCGGCGCGGCGGGCTCGGGCGACGGGCCAGTGGCCGCATCGGGCCTGCAGACCGTGCCGCTGACCATCACCGCCGGCGACCGCGTCCATCGTTTCACCGTGGAGGTCGCGGCGAGCGAGGCGGAGCAGGCGCGCGGCCTGATGGGGCGCACCGAGCTTGCACCGAACGAAGGCATGATATTCCCCTTCCGCCAGCCCAAGATTGCGTCCTTCTGGATGCGCAACACGCTGATCCCGCTCGACATGGTCTTCATCCGGGCTGACGGCAGTATCGATCGTATCGCCGAGAACACCATCCCCAACGATGAGACACCGATCGCCAGTGGCGGCGAGGTGGCTGCGGTGCTCGAACTCGCCGGCGGCAGCGCGGCGCGGCTGGGCATCGATGAAAGCGCGATTATCCGGTGGGGCGAGGGGCAATAGTATTGCCCGACGGTCGTGCGGAAGCTAAGCGCGGCACATGGGACTCTTTGGCAAGATAATGACATCGTCCGACGGCGCGACGCTGACCACGCTGTTCAGCAGCCGCTTCGGCGCGCAGCAGGTCGGTGCGGATGCCGCGGGCAACCGCTATTACCAGAGCCGCAACGGCAAGCGCCGCTGGGTGCTCTATGCCGACAGTACCGACAGCAGCGTGGTTCCGCCCGAATGGCATGGCTGGCTGCATGGCACACATGATGCGCTGCCGGAAGAGAGCCTGCCGGCGCCACGGCCGTGGCAGGCCGAGGCCGAGCCCAATCTTACCGGGACAAGTGCAGCCTATCGTCCGGCTGGATCGCTGGAACGCGGCGGCCGCAGGCAGGGCGCAGCCGGCGATTACCAGCCATGGACCCCCGACGCGGCGTGAGCAGTGCAGCCTCCCGCTGGCTGACAGCGCTGACGCTGGCCGGGACCGCGCTGGCGCTGGCCGGATGCGATCGCCGCGACGATGCGCCGCCGCCACCGCCCGCAGACGCCCGCCCGCTGCCCAAGGCACGACCCGCGGCCGGCGCCGAGGATCCCTATGCCGGTGTCACTCCGATGGAAGAGCGCGAGGCGGTGCTGGGCCTGCTCAACAAGCGCAACGGCCTCGTCAGGGATATCAGGCTGAAACCGGGACAAAGCGTGCGGATCGGGCGCGCGGTGGTGCGTCTGCGCGCGTGCGAGCGCACCGCGCAATGGGAGTATCCGCAGGAAACCGGCGCTTTCGTGCAACTCGTGGTGCTCGATCATGGCAGCGAGGATTGGCGGCGGGTGTTTTCCGGCTGGCTGTTCAAGGAACGGCCCGACCGCAACGTCGTCCAGCACCCCATCTATGACGTGTTCGTCAAAAGCTGCACGATGCGCTGGCCGGGCGAGATCGAGCTGCGTGAATCCTCGGGCGACTCGTCCAGCAGCCGGTCGAGCGCGCCCCAGTCTCCTTCGACAGCCGCGCCGACGGACGGTGCCGGTGCTGCACCGGCGGACCAGGGCCCCGCTGCACCGCCCGCCGCCGCGCCGGCGCCTGCCCCCACCGCTGCCCCCGCGACCGAAGGGTAAAGCAGCTCCAGATAGCGCTGTTGCGATATCTCGACGGCGCCCAGGCTGGCGAGGTGCGGGGTCATGAACTGGCAATCGAGCAGGCTGAAGCCGCCGACGCGCAGCCGTGCAATCAGCGCCGCCATCGCCACCTTCGACGCGTCGGTCTTTCGCGAGAACATCGATTCGCCGAAAAATGCCCGGCCTAGGCTGACGCCATAGAGTCCGCCGATCAGCTCGCCCGCGTGGCGGCATTCGACGGAATGGGCGTGCCCGGCGGCGTGGAGCGCGGCGTAGCTCGCCTCGATGGTCGGGTTGATCCAGCTATCCTCGCGCCCTTTCGCAGGCGCGGCGCAGGCGCGCACCACGCCGGCAAAATCGGTGTCGACCGTGATCGTGAACCGGTCCGAGCGGAGGGTTTTGGCCAGCGAACGTGACAGGTGGAAGCCGTCCAGCGGCAGGATCGCCCGCCATTTCGGCTCGACCCAATAGACATCGATATCCTCGCGGCTGTCCGCCATCGGGAAGATGCCCGATGCATAGGCGGCCAGCAGCATCGGCACCGGGATTGCCGCTGTCATGGGGTGGGACATGCCGCTGCCCGTCTCTGCGCCCGTGGAACCACGCTGCCCCTGTCCGCTTTGTGCCTCCAGCGCGATATCGAAGGAGGCGATGATGGTCGAGGAACGGGTAACGGTGCGTGACGACGGTGTCACGCGTGAGGAAGTGACGGAACGCGGCGCACCGCAGACCGTGATTGTCGAAAAGCGCGGTGGCGGGCTCGGATGGGCGGTGCTGATCCTGCTGATCCTCGCCGCGGCAATCGGCTTTTATTTCGTCAGCCAGGCCAACCAGCGCGGTGCTGCGGAAACCGAAGCCGTGACAAAAGCAGCGCAGGATGTCGGCAAGGCGGCCGGCGATGTCGCCGACTCTGTCGGTGAGGCACTGGACGGCGACAAGTAGGCGCGTCGCCCAAAAAAGATTTGCCCGCCGCAGCGCCAGTGGAACGCTGCGGCGGGCAGACTTTCCTCCCCAGGAAAGTTCGTGTGGCACTCTCTCCCAGTGCCGGCCGCTGTGTTGCGCGGCGATGTGGGCCTCGATCAGCCGGTCAGGCTGCGAACTGGTTTCCCGCGCAGCCGGTCAGGCTGCGAACTGGTTCCCACGCAGCCGGTCAGGCTGCAAACTGATTCATCGTATTGTGGACGCCGCCCGCCTTGAGCGCGGCTTCGCCCGCGAAATACTCCTTGTGATCGTCGCCGATGTCGCTGCCGCTCATGTTCTGGTGCTTGACGCAGGCGATGCCCTCGCGGATTTCCTTGCGCTGCACGCCCTTGACGTAGCCCAGCATGCCGGCCTCGCCGAAATATTCCTTGGCGAGATTGTCGGTGCTGAGCGCGGCCGTGTGATAGGTCGGCAGGGTGATCAAGTGGTGGAAGATGCCGGCACGTGCCGCCGCATCGCGCTGGAAGGTGCGGATCTTCTCATCGGCCTCGATGGCGAGTTCGGTGCCATCATAGTCGACGCTCATCAGGCGGGTGCGGTCATAATCGCCGACATCGCGGCCCGCCTCCTTCCAGGCATCGAACACCTGCTGGCGGAAGTTGAGCGTCCAGTTGAAGCTCGGCGAGTTGTTATAGACCAGCTTGGCGTTGGGCACGACTTCGCGGATGCGGTCGACCATCGACGCGATCTGCTCGATGTGCGGCTTTTCGGTCTCGATCCACAGCAGGTCGGCGCCATTTTGCAGGCTGGTGATGCAGTCGAGCACGCAGCGGTCAGCCCCGGTGCCTTCGCGGAACTGGAACAGGTTGCTCGGCAGCCGCTTGGGACGCAGCAGCTTGCCGTTGCGGTTGAGGATGACGTCGCCGTTGCGCGCGGTGGCGGGGTCGATTTCTTCGCAATCGAGGAAGCTGTTATACTGGTCGCCGATGTCGCCCGGCTCCTTGGAGACGGCGATCTGCTTGGTGAGGCCCGCACCCAATGAGTCGGTGCGGGTGACGATGATGCCGTCCTCGACCCCGAGTTCGAGGAAAGCGTAGCGACAGGCGCGCACCTTGGCGAGGAAGTCCTCGTGCGGCACGGTGACCTTGCCGTCCTGATGGCCGCACTGCTTTTCGTCGGACACCTGGTTTTCGATCTGCAAAGCGCAGGCGCCCGCCTCGATCATCTTCTTGGCGAGCAGATAGGTCGCCTCGGCATTGCCGAAACCGGCGTCGATGTCGGCGATGATCGGCACGACATGGGTTTCATAATTGTCGATCGCAGTCTGGATCGCCTTGGCCCGCACCTCGTCGCCGGCATCGCGCGCCGCATCGAGATCGCGGAACATCATGCCGAGTTCGCGGGCGTCGGCCTGCTTGAGGAAGGTGTAGAGTTCCTCGATCAGCGCCGGAACGCTGGTCTTCTCGTGCATCGACTGGTCGGGCAGCGGGCCGAATTCGCTACGCAGCGCGGCAACCATCCAGCCCGAAAGATAGAGGTAGCGGCGCTTGGTCGAGCCGAAATGCTTCTTGATGCTGATCATCTTCTGCTGGGCGATGAAGCCGTGCCAGCAGCCGAGCGACTGGGTGTAGTTGGCCGGATCGGCATCATAGGCAGCCATGTCGGCGCGCATGATCTTGGCGGTGTAGCGGGCGATGTCGAGACCGGTCTTGAAGCGGTTCTGCGCGCGCATGCGGGCGACGGCTTCGGCGTCGATGCCATCCCACGTGCCCTTGTAGCTCTGGATCAGCGCGCCCGTTTCGGCGATGTCGGTGGAATAGCTCATGTCGGTCTCTCCGTGAGGGAATGGCGGCGGCCTACGCCTGGCTTGGGCGACTGGCGAGATGGTTTGCGGTTGACTTGTCACACTTTACAGGATTTCAATGTAAAGTTGTAAGGATCGCACAATGGCTAGCGAACGATCGATCTATCTGGGCCCGCGATTGAAGCGGTTGCGACGAGAACTGGGCCTGACACAGGCGCAGGTCGCGGGCGATCTCGACATTTCCGCCTCCTATGTTGCGCTGCTCGAACGCAACCAGCGCCCGCTCACCGCCGACCTGCTGTTGCGCTTGGCACGCACCTATCGCCTCGATCTCAGCGACCTGACCGGCGACGGCGGGTCCGATTTCAGCGCCCGGCTGGCCGGTGCGCTCAAGGATCCGATGTTTGCGGACATCGATCTGCCATCGCTGGAGGTGAGCGATGCCGCGAGCAATTTCCCCGGCATCAGCGAAGCCTTCCTTCGGCTTCATACCGCTTGGGCCGAGCGCCAGCTCGAGCTTGCCGATCGCAGCATCGACGAGGGCAGGGCGTTCGAAGGCGGCGATCCGGTCGCCGAAACCGAGCGGTTTCTGGGCGCGCGCAACAATTGCTTCCCCGCGCTCGACGAAGCCGCCGAGGCGATTTCGCTCAAGGTGGCCGAAGCCGGAGGCCTTTCCGCCTATCTCAGGGCGGCGCGCGGGCTCCGCGTGCGGCGGGTGCCGTCGTCGGTGCTCGAAGGATCGCAGCGGCGCTTCGATCGTCACCGCGAACAGATATTGCTCGACGATGCGCTCGATACCGCCAGCCAGAACTTCCAGCTCGCCGTGCAGATTGCCTATATCGAGCTGCGCCGGGCGCTCGAAGCCCCGCTCGCCGAAGGACATTTCTCCGGCCCCGCCGGACGACAGCTCACCCGCCGCGCGCTTGCCAACTATGCCGCCGCGGCGATCATCATGCCGTACGAGGCGTTTGCCAAGGCTGCCGAGGCGCGGGGATATGACATCGAAGCACTCGCCCGCCAGTTCGGTGCAAGCTTCGAGCAGGTGGCCCACCGGCTCACCACCTTGCGCAAGCCGGGCAGGGAGGCTGTGCCCTTCTTCCTCGTCCGGCTCGACCGGGCCGGCAATATCTCCAAGCGCCTCGATGGCGCGGGCTTCCATTTCTCGCGCCAGGGCGGCGGCTGCCCGCTGTGGTCGGTGCATCATGTCTTCTCGACGCCGCGTCAGATCGTCACGCAGTGGATCGAGCTGCCCGACGGCCGCCGCTTCTTCTCGATCGCTCGCACGGTGACCGCTGGCGGCGGTGGATTCGGGACGATGCGGATCGAGCGCGCGGTGGCGCTGGGCTGTGCCGAAGCGCATGCCGACCGGCTGATCTACACTCGCGTGCAGCCGCAGCTCTCGCCGAAGGACGCGACCCCCATCGGCGTCACCTGCCGGCTGTGCCAGCGGACCGGCTGTGCCGCCCGCGCCGCACCGCCGCTCGGCCGCCAGCTCCTCGCGGACGATTATCATCGTGGTTCGACCCCCTTTGCCTTCGATGGATGAAGCCGCTGGGAATATCGACAGCGAGGTGTAAAATTAACCGACAGTCAACCTCGCCCGATTAGGGCAAAGATCGCGGGGCGCTGGTGCCGCCGCGTCGGAGGGGCTGGCAGGATCGACGATGTTCCGCCTGTTCAAACATTATATCCCTCACGCGGTCGCGCTACTCGGCTTGCTCGATGCGATCATGCTGCTGGTCGCGGCCGAACTGGCCTGGGTCATCCGCGCCAGTCAGATCGGAATGACGGTGGCCCCGCTCGCCGAGCGCTGGGCGCCGGCCGTCAGCTTTGCCATCATCGTCCAGCTCGGCATGGTCGCGGTCGGCGTCTACAGCCCGGAAGCGCTGCAATCCCGTCGTTTCGCGCTGCTGCGTCTGCTCGCGGCCGTGTCGCTTGCCATCATCCTGCTGGCCACGCTTTACTTTCTGTTTCCGACCATCGCGCTTTGGCGCTCCAATCTCGCCTATGCCATGCCGCTGGCGATCCTGTTGCCGATGCTGGTCCGGCTGCTGCTGTCTTCGCTGCTCGGCAGCGAGGCCTTCCGCAGGCGGATATTGGTGCTGGGATCGGGTGAGCGCGCCGCGCGCCTCGCCGAACTGGCGCAGCGCAACGGATCCGGCTTCACCATCGTCGGCTTCGTGACGATGACCGACAAGCCACCGGTCATCCCCGACGCGGTGCACCGCAGCAGCATCGACAGCCTCGCCGACCACGTCGTCGCGCTCAATGCGGGCGAAGTGGTGCTGGCCATCGAGGAACGACGCAACGCGCTGCCTCTCGCCGACCTGCTCAGGGTCAAGACCACCGGCGTGCACGTCAACGATTTCTCCAGCTTCCTCGAGCGGGAAACGGGCCGGGTCGACCTCGCCACCGTCAATCCGAGCTGGTTCATCTTCTCCGACGGCTTCACCGCGGGACAGCGGCTGACCAAGGTGGCCAAGCGCATCTTCGACATCGCCGCCAGCCTGATCGTGCTGACCTTGATGGCACCCGTGTTGCTGCTAGCCGCTATCGCCATCAAGCTGGAGAGCAGGGGGCCTGCGCTGTATCGGCAATCGCGCGTTGGGCTGTATGGCATGCCCTACACCATCACCAAATTGCGTTCGATGCGTCAGGATGCCGAGGTCGCCGGGCAGGCGGTGTGGGCCGCGGAGGACGATCCGCGCATCACCCGGGTCGGCAAGTTTATTCGCATGACCCGCATCGACGAGGTGCCTCAGGCCTGGAACGTGCTGATGGGCCAGATGAGCTTCGTCGGCCCGCGCCCCGAACGGCCGCAATTCGTCGCCGATCTGGAAGCGGAAATACCCTATTATGCCGAACGGCACATGGTGAAGCCTGGGCTGACCGGCTGGGCGCAGATCAACTATCCCTACGGTGCCTCGGTCGAGGATGCGCGTGCCAAGCTTGAGTATGATCTCTATTATGCCAAGAATTATACGCCCTTTCTCGATCTGCTGATCCTCCTGCAGACGCTGCGTGTGGTACTGTGGCCGGAGGGCGCGCGATGAGCGAGCTCAGCCGCTTCGATCCCTTCGGCATGGAAACGCTGTTTGCGTTGATCGCAGCGCTCGCCTTTACCGCCCTTGCACTGGCCAGCGTGGTGCGGCGCTCGATGTTCGGTCAGCGCGCCTATGTCGTGGCCCTCGCGGCGACGGCGATCTGGCTGTTCGTCCTGACCATTGCCGGTTCCGCCCATGTGGCATCGACACTGGCCGAGGCGGCGCGCAATCTGGCCTGGCTATGGTTCATGGCCGCGGTCGCCGGAGAGCGCGAAGCGCCGGGGCGGATCGGCCCGGTCGGCTGGATCTATATCGGCCTGTGCGCGCTGGAAGCGGCCCTCGGGCTGCTCGTCGCGATGACCAGCACCAAGGTGCTCGCCCCGTCGGTCGCGCATATGCTGCACATTCTGCAGATGCTGTTCGCCGCTGGCGCGTTGGTGCTGGTGCATAATCTGGTCGAGAGTGGGCGGCCCGAGGAGCGGCGCGGGCTGGCCTTGCCGCTCGGCGCGCTGACCGGGCTGTGGGCCTATGATCTCAACCTCTACGCCATCGCCTATTTAAGCGGCCAGCCCGCCGAATTGCTGGAGACGTTGCGCCCGCTCGCCGCCGTGCTCATCGCCGCCGCACTGGCCATCGCGGTGGTGCGCCCGGTCAACCAGTCGATCCGCCTGTCCCGCCCAGTGGCGCTGCGCAGCCTCGGGCTGGCGGCGATCGGCGGGTGGCTGGCGCTGCTTGCGCTGTTCGCTGCCATCGTCGACAGCGCTGGCGGCGACTTCTCCAGCCGGGCGCAGGTCGGTGTGCTCGCCGCCGCGATCACCGCTATGGCGCTGCTGTTCCTTTCGCCCCGCCTGCGCGCGCTGGTGCGGGTGTGGACGGTCAAGCATTTCTTCGAGCACCGCTACGATTATCGCGCCGAATGGCTCCGCTTCACCGCGACGTTGCACCGGCCCGAAGACGGGCGGCTGTCGCTGCCGGCGCGGGTCATCAAATCGATAGCCGACATGGTCGAGGCGCACGGCGGCCTGTTGATCGGCCGCGATGCCGCCGGCCATTTCGTGCTCGCGGCCGAATGGCCGAGCGGCGCCATGACCTGGCGCGCCGATGCCCAGTGGGACAGGTTCGCCGCCTGGCTCGGCTCCAGCGGCCGCATCGTCCAGTTCGACGAAGTACGCGCGGGCAAGGCCCCCGAGGAGGAAGTGGCGAGCACCCCCGATTGGGTGATTGCGGATCGTGACCATTGGATCGCCGTCCCGCTCGACAATCAGGGCGAGCTCGAAGGCTTCCTGCTGCTGTCGCGCCCGCTTATCGACCGCGCGCTCGACTGGGAGGATTTCGATCTGCTCAAGGTCGCAGGGCGGCAGGCGGCAAGCCACCTCGCCGAGGCGCGCCGCTCTGAGGCGCTGGCCGAAAGCGGCCGGTTCGAGGAATTCCACCGGCGCTTCGCCTTCATGATGCACGACGTCAAGAATCTGGCGAGCCAGATGGGCGTGCTGGCGCGCAATGCCGAGCGGCATGGCGACAATCCCGAATTTCGCGTCGACATGATCGAGACGCTCAAGCTCTCGGCCGAGCGGCTATCCCAACTGATGCAGCGCTTGTCCCAGCAGGATCAGGTCCGCGTCAGCCGGCTGGAGCCGGTCGATATCGCCGCGGTTGCGCGGCGCGTGGCGCACGTCAAAAACGCGCTGCATCCGGTCGAGGTGCTGGTCGAAGGGGAGGGCCGCGCCTCGGGCGAGAGCGAAACCGTCGAGCAATTGCTCGTCCATCTGGTCCAGAATGCCATCGACGCCAGCGATCCGCAGCATCCGGTGCGCCTGCACGTGGTTGCCCGGGCCGATGCCGTGACCGTCGACATCGAGGATCGCGGTGTCGGCATGAGCCCCGAATTCGTCCGCAATCACCTGTTCCGTCCATTCTCGTCGACCAAGGCCGGCGGTTTCGGCATCGGCGCCTATCAGGCGCGTCGCCTGGCCGAAGCGATGGGCGGCAGCCTGACCGTCGAAAGCCGCGAGGGCCAGGGCACGCGTTTCACCCTGACACTGCGTCCGGCCGACCGGCCGGCGCAGATTTCCAACTCAATCTCCAGCGAGGCAGCATGAGCCGGATGGACAACATCACCAAACCCAAGCTGCTGGTGGTCGAAGATGACCCCGGGCTGCAGCGACAGCTGAAATGGGCCTATGAAGAATATGAGGTGCTCGTTGCGGGCTCGCGCGAGGAAGCGCTGACCCTGTTGCGTGCGGAAGAGCCGCAGGTGGTCACCCTCGATCTCGGCTTGCCGCCCGATCCCGACGGGGTCAGCGAAGGCTTCCGCACGCTCGGCGAGATCTTGCGGCTTGCGCCTGAGACCAAGGTCGTGATTGCCTCGGGCCACAATGCTCATGAAAGCGCGCTGACCGGCATCGCCGCTGGCGCGTGGGACTTCTACCGCAAGCCCGTCGACATCGACGAGCTTGGCGCCATCGTCCGCCGCGCCTTCCATGTCCGTGCGTTGGAGGTCGAGAACCGGCGACTGATGGGCGCAATTCCGGGTGAGCTGACCATGCTCGGCGGCCTGATCACCGCCGCGCCGGAAATGGCGAAGGTCACGCGCACCATCGAGAAGGTCGCCGCCGCCAATGTCTCGGTGATGCTGCTAGGCGCCAGCGGCACCGGCAAGGAATTGCTGGCGCGCGGGCTGCACGATTGCTCGCCTCGGCGCGACAAGGCGTTCATCGCCATCAACTGCGCGGCGATCCCCGATACGCTCCTCGAAAGCGAGCTGTTCGGACATGAAAAGGGGGCCTTCACCGGCGCGGTCAAGACCACCGAGGGCAAGATCGAGCAGGCCGATGGCGGGACATTGTTCCTCGACGAAATCGGCGACATTCCGCTGCCGCTGCAGGTCAAGCTGCTGCGTTTCCTACAAGAGCGGGTGATCGAGCGGATCGGCGGCCGCAAGCCCATCCCGGTCGACACGCGCATCGTCTGCGCGACCCACCGCGACCTCAAGGCGATGGTCGCCGACGGCAGCTTCCGTGAGGATCTCTATTATCGGCTGGCCGAAATCGTCATCCCCATCCCCGGCCTCAGCGAGCGGCCCGGCGATGCGGTGCTGCTCGCCCGCCATTTCCTGACCCGCTATGCCAGCGAGATGGGCACGTCGGCGCGCGACCTGTCACCCGACGCGGCCGAGGCGGTCGAACGCTGGACCTGGCCGGGCAATGTCCGCGAGCTGGAAAACCGCATCAAGCGCGCGGCGATCATGGCCGATGGCAAGATGGTCACCGCGGCCGATCTCGATCTCGACACCGGCAATGGCGATGCCGGATTTCTCAACCTGCGGCAGGTCCGCGAGGCGGCCGAGCGGGTAGCGATCGGCCGGGCGCTGTCGATGAGCGAGGGCAATGTCTCTGCCGCGGCGCGTCTGCTCGGCGTCAGTCGGCCGACCTTGTATGACCTGATGAAGAGCCATGGTTTCGGCGCCGCCTAGCGTCCGCAAGGCGCGCCGCGCCGCGGCCCGCACCAACAACGGCGGTGGGCTTGCCCGCAAGGCAGTGCTCGGCGTGCTGATCCTGATCGGCATCGCCGCGCTGGCCTTTGCCGCGCTGCGCGTCCATGCCGCGCTGGCCGATCCCGCTGAACGCGGCCGCGCTGCCTTGGCGGCCGGCGATTACCGCGCAGCGCAGGTCGATCTGTCCGCTGCACTTGCCGAAACGCCGAACGATCGGTCCCTGCGCATCGATCTGGCGCGCGCCCTCAACCGCTTGGAGCGCGGGGTGGAGGCCGAACGGCAACTGCAGCGTGCGCGGGACATGGGCACCGATGAAGCGCGGCTGCGCGCCGGGCTGGCGCGGGCGCTGCTGGTGCAGGATCGCCCGGCCGACGCGCTGGCGATGCTGGCAGGCCCGATTGCGGCCGCCGACGAAACCGAGGCGCTGATAGTCGCCGGAGAGGCCAACTACCGCCTCAGCCGCTTCGATGCCGCGCAGCGCGCCTTTACCCGCGCTGTCGATCGCGGCGGGGTCGATGCCTTTGTCGCCGTCGCCCGCTGGCGGCTGGCCGAGCAGGACATGCTGCAGGCCGAACGCGCCGCCAATCAGGCGCTCGCGCTGGTCCCCGACTCACCCGAAGCCTTGCTGGTGCGTGCCGACGTCGTGCTTGAACGGGCCGGACCGGTCGCTGCATTGCCATGGTATGCGGCCGCGCTCGACGTGCAGCCCCGCCACATCGGCGCCTTGATCGGCCATGCCGCGGCCCTGGGCGAGGCCGGGCGGGGCCGCGCGATGCTGGGGCCGTTGCGCCGTGCTGCCGAACTCGAACCCAACAACCCGCAGGTGCTCTATCTGCAAGCGGCGCTCGCTGCGCGTGGCGGCGAGCCGGCGCTGGCGCGCACCCTTATCTCGCGCATCGGGGGCGCAGAGGCTGACCGCCCCGCCGTTCTGCTGCTGCGCGCCGCCTGCGAATTGGCGCTCGACGCCCCGGTCGCCGCGCGCAGCGCGGCAGCGCGCCTTGTCGAACGGCAGCCCGACAACCGGATCGCGCGCCGGCTGCTGGCGCTGGCCCTGCTGCGCGAAGACAATATCCGTGGCGCCATCGAAGTGATCGACCCTATCACCACCCGCTCGGATGCCGACAGCTGGTCGCTGTCGCTGCTCGCCCGTGCCTTCGGCGGCATGGGTTGGCATGCCGACGCTGTGCAACCGCTCGAGCGCGCGGCGCTGCTGGCGCATGGCGATCCGGCGGCATTCCGTGCCGAGCAGGTCGAAAACAATGGCAGCGCGGCGCGGGCGACGATCCCCGCCATCCGGGCGCGGTTGGCCGCAGGCGATGCCGGTGCAGCCTATGATCTCGCGCAGAGCTTGGCGCGCGACAATCCGGGTGTCCCGGAAGCGCGGCTGCTGGTCGGCGATGCCGCGCTGGCGCTGGGCGATGTGCGCGCCGCGATCGGCCATTATCGCGCCGCCGCCGACCTGAGGTTCGATGAGGCAGCAATGCTTCGCCTCGTCGGCGCGCTGGTACGGGGCGGAGATACGGCGGCGGCGCGAGAGACGTTGCAGGCCTTCATGGCGCGCTGGCCGGAAAATGTCGCGGCGATGCGCATCGCTGCCGGCATGGCAGGGGAGAGCGGCGAGTGGGCGCAGGCGGAGGCCTTTCTCAATGCCGCCATCGACCGCACCGGCCCCAACGACGCCCTGCTCGAAGCCCAGTGGGCCCGCGCACGGCTGGAGCAGGGCGATGCGTCCGGGGCACTGGCGGCGGCGCGGCGCGCCTATCGGCTGATGCCCGGCAATGCCACGATCAGCGGTGTCTACGGCCGTGCGTTGCAGCTCAGCGGAGAAGGGCAGGGGCAGGATTCGGCCGACCTGCTGCTCAAGGCCGTGCGGTTGGCACCCGACGACAGCGTGCTGCTGGCATGGTATGGTGAGCGAAACCGACGGTGAGCCCGGGGCCAATCTCGCGCCGGCGCTGATGGGTGTCGTTTTTCCCGCTAGAGCCTATCCTGCTCTGTTTGAACCGTAGTCCTGAGCGTGTCGAAGCACGCCCCGCCGATAAACGCCGTTGATGCTGGGCATCGCCTTCGGCCCCGACAAGCTCAGGGCGACGGTCCTACCAAAGCAGTACGGAGAGCCTAAACGTCCGCGCGGTCGAGCAAATCCTCGACATCGATGTCGAGGCGCTTGATCTGCTCGGCCACCGGCGGCCATACCGATGCGAGGAATTCGGCCCGCAGCCGTGCGCGCAAGGTGGTGGCGGCACCGGGCGCGACGAACATGCCGACCCCGCGCCGCACCGATACCAGGCCTTCGTCCTGAAAGCTCTGATAGGCCTTGGCGACCGTCAGCGGGTTGGCGCCATGTTCGGCCGCGAGCGCGCGGACCGACGGCAGCATGTCTCCGTCGCGGAAATCACCATCGAGAATGCCGGCGGCGATCACGTCGCGGAGGCGTTGGTAGACTGGCTTGCTATTGTCGAGCATCGCTGCCTTATGACAGTGACACAGTGGGAATGCAAGCGCGAAACAAGATTACAAATGTAGTTCTTTCAGCGCCAGTTTCCGTCCCATTGCTGCATCACTTGCGCAAGCTCGGGTCGCGGACGCTCTTCGAGCGGTTTGGCGGGCGAGCCGATGAAAAAGAATCCGGCCACGCGATCCTTTGGCACAACCGCGCCCAGCGCGCGCGCCACCGCCTCGCTCTCCGCCGCCCAGCCGGTCAGCCAGTTGGCGACAAAGCCGTGCGCATGCGCTGCATTGAGCAGCTGCATCGCCGCAGCGCCAACCGAAAGCTGCTGCTCCCACAGCGGTATCTTGTGCGGCTGCACCGGTGTTGAGAGCAGGGCGATCATCACCGGCGCCTGCCGCGGAAAGGCATCCATTGCCTCTATCTCCAGCCGCCCTGCCTCCGGCCGGGCAGCGCGATAGGCATCGACCAGCATCGTGGCAAAGCTCTCCCGCTGCTCGGGCGCGATGACCACGAACCGCCACGGCGCGAGCTTGCCGTGATCGGGCACGCGGGCTGCGGTGGCGACGATGTCGGCAAGCTGCTCGGCTGAGGGGCCGGGCGCGATCATGTCGCGCGCCTTGCCCGAGCGGCGCGAGCGCAGCAGCGCCAGCGGAGTGGAGGTGTCGTTGAACATGGCAGAGCCCTATCGCCTGAGTGCCGGTGCGACAATCGGGGCCCTGCCGCGCAACGACAATTAATCTTGGCAAGACATTTTATTGCGTTAGGGTCGCCGGCTTAGCCCGGACGGCCAACAGGTCGCCGGATCTGCACAGGGTTTCAGGAAAGGGTCGGCTGCATGGCCACATCATATTCGCAGGACGGGGATGCCGCAGGCACCTTCCTCGGCCATCCCAAGGGTCTGTTCGTCTTGTTCTTTGCCGAGATGTGGGAGCGATTCTCCTACTACGGCATGCGGGCGCTGCTGATTTTCTACCTCACCAAGCACTGGCTGTTCTCTGACGCGCAAGCCGGCGTCATCTACGGCGCCTATACCGCGCTGGTTTACATTACGCCGGTGCTCGGCGGCTATCTTGCGGACAAGTGGCTGGGCCAGCGCAAGGCGGTGACCTATGGCGCGGTCTTGCTGACCTTTGGGCACTTCCTGATGGGTTTCGAAGGCAATGGCGGGCAGGATGCCGCCAGCCTCAACATCTTCTGGCTGGCGCTGGCCTTCATCATCGTCGGCTCCGGCTTCCTCAAGGCCAATATCTCGGTGATCGTCGGCCAGCTCTATCCGCGCACCGACGTGCGCCGCGACGGCGCCTACACCATCTTCTACATGGGCATTAACCTCGGCGCGTTCCTCGGCTCGCTGCTGTGCGGCTATGTCGGTGAAACCTATGGCTGGGCCTATGGCTTCGGCCTCGCCGGTTTCGGCATGCTGGCAGGGCTCATCGTGTTCGTGATGTTCAAGCCCCTGCTGCTCGGCCGCGGCGAAGCGCCGGATGCCGCCAAGCTCGCTGCGCCGGTAATGGGCATCAAGTTCGAATGGCTGCTCTATCTGGTCGGTATCCTGGCTGTCGGCGCCTGCTGGTGGATGGTGCAGAATCAGGCGGTGGTCGGCACGCTGCTCGGCATTTCGGGCGCCATTCTGGTGCTCTATGTGCTGTTCACCGCCGTCGTGAAGCTCGATCCGCATGCACGCGATCGCATCTTCGCGGCGATGTTCCTGATCATCGGTTCGATCCTGTTCTGGGCTTTGTTCGAGCAGGCCGGATCGTCGCTCAACCTCTACACCGATCGTTATGTCGATCGCGCCGGTGTCCCCGCTTCGGTGTTCCAGTCGGTCAACGCCATGTACATCGTGCTGCTGGCGCCGCTGTTCGCGACGCTGTGGACGTGGCTCGGGCGGCGCGGTCTTGAACCCTCCGCTCCGGCCAAGTTCGGCCTGGCGCTGATGCAGCTCGGCCTCGGCTTCCTCGTCCTCGTCTGGGGCGCGGCGACCGGAGAGATGACGCCGGTGCTGTTCATCTTCCTCATCTACCTGCTCCACACCACTGGTGAGCTTTGCCTGTCGCCGGTCGGGCTCAGCGCAATGAACCGGCTCGCTCCGGCACATATGGCCAGCCTTATCATGGGCACCTGGTTCTTCGCGTCGGCCACCGGCAATTTTGCCGCCGGGCTGATCGCTGCCGCGACCGGCTCAGAGGCGGCCTCGGGCGAAGGTGCGGGCAAGCAAGTCGTGCTCGATGTCTACAACCAGATCGGCTGGGTGGCGATTGCTGTCGGTGTCGGCGTGCTGCTCATCTCGCCGCTCATCAAGAAGCTGATGCACCTCGACACGCTCAAGGACGATGACGCCATCGCCGGGGCCGGCGAGGCTGCCGAGCCGCAGGCCGCCGGGGTCCACCCGGCTCCCAAGGCTGGCTGAACCCAAACAAGGGCGGCGGGGCATCGGCTCCGCCGCTCTTTTCATTTCCACTGCATAACCAACGGGGCTTTTGCGACGATGACGAACTACAAGACCATGCTGGCGGGGGTTGCCATGGCGGCAGCGCTGGCGGCCTGCACAGCCGGCGGCGGCGACAGCGCCCCGGCCACCGCCGCCAACCGGCCGGCGCCGATCAATAACGATCCCTATCCGTCCACCTACCACGCCTATCCGTCGACCCCGACCGCGCTGGTCGGCGGCACGGTATTCGATGGCGAAGGCGGGCGGATCGAAAATGGCGTCGTGCTGCTGCGCGACGGCAAGGTCGAAGCGGTCGGCGGGGCCGACCTCACGATCCCCGCAGGCTACACCCGTGTCGATGCCACCGGAAAGTTCGTGACGCCGGGCATCATCGATATCCACAGCCACCTCGGCGATTATCCCAGCCCGTCGGTGCCTGCGCACAGCGACGGCAATGAGGCGACCGATCCGACCACCCCGGAAGTGTGGGCCGAGCACAGCATCTGGCCGCAGGACCCCGGTTTCACCCGCGCCCTTGCCAACGGCGGCATCACATCCTTGCAGATCCTGCCGGGCTCCGCCAATCTGATGGGCGGCCGTTCGGTAACGCTCAAGAATGTCCCTGGCCGGACCATGCAGTCGATGAAGTTCCCTGGCGCGCCCTATGGCCTCAAGATGGCCTGCGGCGAGAACCCCAAGCGCGTTTATGGCTCGCGCGGGCGGATGCCCTCCACCCGCATGGGCAATCTCGCGGTCAATCGTCAGACTTGGGCGCGTGCCGCCGAATATCGCCGCAAGGCGGACGCGGGCGAAAGCCAGCCGCGCGACATCGGCATGGAGACGCTGGCCGACGTGCTGCGCGGCAACATCCTGGTCCACAACCACTGCTACCGTGCCGACGAAATGGCCATCGTCCTCGATATGGCGCGCGAGTTCGGCTACAAAGTCTCGACCTTCCATCACGCGGTCGAAAGCTACAAAATCGCCGACATGCTGCGCGAAGCGAACGTCTGTTCGGCGATGTGGGCCGACTGGTGGGGCTTCAAGATGGAAAGCTATGACGGCATTCCGGAGAATATCGCGCTGGTCCACAATGCCGGGGCCTGCGCCATCGTCCATTCGGACGATGCCAACCAGATCCAGCGGCTGAACCAGGAAGCGGCCAAGGCGCTGGCATCGGGCCGCCGCGCCGGCATCGACATCAGCGAGGCCGATGCGATGCGCTGGCTGACCATCAATCCGGCCCGGGCGATGGGCATCGATACCATGACCGGCAGCCTGCGCGCCGGCAAGATGGCCGATGTCGTGCTGTGGAACGGCAACCCCTTCAGCGTCTATTCGCGCCCTGAGCGGGTGTGGATCGACGGCGCGCTGATGTTCGATGCGTTCAATCCGCGCCTCAGGCCGGTGACCGATTTCGAGCTGGGCCAGCCCGGTGAAGGAGACGTGAAATGAACCGTCTCTCACTGCTCGCGAGCGTTGCGCTCGCCTTTGCCGCACCCGTCGCGGCACAGGATGTCGCCATCACCAACGCACGGCTCGTCATCGGTGACGGCAGTGCCCCGATCGAGGGCGGCACCGTCGTCGTGCGCGGCGGCCGCGTGATCGCCGCCGGGGCGGGCGTAGCCGTGCCGGCCGGGGTCACCGCCGTCGATGCCGGCGGCAAATGGGTGACGCCCGGCCTCGTCGCCGGGTTCAGCCGGGTCGGTCTGGTCGAGGTCGACGCCGTCGACGGCAGCAACGATGCCGATGCATCGAGCGCCATCTACAGCGCCGCCATCGACATTTCGCCTGCGCTCAATCCGCTCGGCACGCCGGTCGCGGTCAACCGCCTCGAAGGCGTGACCCGCGCGCTGGTCTATCCCGGCAATTCGGGCGGGCTGTTTGCCGGCCGCGGTGCGCTGGTCGATCTGGGCAGCGATCGCAACATGCTGACCCGCGCCGGCGTTTTCCAATATGTCGAGTTCGGTGAGGAAGGCGCCGAGCGGGCAGGGGGCAGCCGCGCCGCGACGTTCCTGCATTTCCGCTCGCTGCTGCAGGAAGCCCGCGATTATGGCGCCAACCGCATCGCCTATGACGGTCGCAGCACCGACAATCTGCTGCGCCGCGCCGATGCCGAGGCGCTGCTGCGCGTGCTCGACGGGCGCGACAAGCTGTTCATCAAGGTCGATCGGGCCGCCGATATCCTCAACGTGATCGGCCTGCTGCGCGATTACCCGCAGATCAAGCCGGTCCTGGTCAGCGCGACCGAGGGCTGGACGGTCGCGCGCGAAATCGCGGCGGCGGGCATCCCGGTCATCGCGGCCGCGCTCTCCGACCTGCCGGATTCATTCGAACAGCTTGCCGCGACCCAGAGCAACATCGGCCGCATGCGTGCCGCCGGCGTGCAGGTGTCGATCGGGCTCGTCGATGACAATGAAATCCACAAGCTCGGCTATGCCCGCCAATATGCCGGCAATCTGGTGGCGCTGACCCGTCTGCCCGGCGCCGGCGGTCTGAGCTGGGACCAGGCGTTTGCCGCCATCACCTCCGGCCCGGCCGCAGCGGCGGGAGTCGATGGCGACGTCGGCAGCTTGCGCACCGGCCGCGTCGGGGACGTGGTGATCTGGGACGGCGATCCGCTGGAGGTCACCTCGGTGCCGGTCGCCGTCTATGTCGATGGCGTCGAACAGCCGATGACCAGCCGCCAGCGTCGCCTGCGCGACCGCTACATGTCGCCGGTCGAGGGGGATCTGCCGAACAGCTACGATCGGTGAATGTTGAAGCCCCTCCCCTTCGTGGGAGGGGTCGGGGGTGGGGCGTGTCCGGGTAGAATTGGGCTGTCGTTGTGACGCCCCGCCCCAAGCCCGCCTGAATGGAGAGGGGGCTTTGCATGACCGGTTACGGACAATTGGCGCTGGCCAGCGCGACCTTTGTCGGCGCCCATTTCCTGCTGTCGCATCCGTTGCGCGGGGCGACGGTCAGGCTGATGGGGGAGGGCGGCTTTCGCGGCCTCTACAGCCTCGTCGCGTTCGCCACTTTCGGCTGGCTGCTGTGGGCGTGGCACAACGCGCCTGCGTCGGTGCCAGCCTATCTGCCGGGCGAGGGCGCGTGGATCGCGGCGAGCATCGCCATGTGGTTCGCCGCCGTGCTGCTGGCTGGAAGCTTCTTCGGTAATCCGGCGCTGCCCGCGCCCGGCGCGGCGCAAGCGGCGCTGCGCAATCCGGTCGGCGTATTCGCCATCACCCGCCATCCGATGATGTGGAGCATCGCCATCTGGGCGGCGGTCCACATGCTGATCTGGCCGACGCGGGGAAATCACATTCTCGCCACCGCCATGCTCGTGCTCGCGCTGGGCGGCTCGCTCGGTCAGGATGCCAAGAAGGCGCGCCTGATGGGCGATGCCTGGCGTGGCTGGGCGCGACGCACTGCCTTTGTGCCCTTCGCCGGGCAGATCGGCGGCACCGTCCCCTGGGGAGCCGCTTGGCCCGGTGCCGTTGCCCTGGGCCTCGGCACGCTGCTGTGGCTGGCCCTGACCTGGGCCCACACCCCGCTCGGCGCCCGAATGGCCGCCGGCATCTGGTTCTGGATGTAAGCGAGACCCTCTCCCGTCTGCGGGAGAGGGCATGATCAGCTATGCAGGAAATGCATCACGTCGCCGTCGTGCACGACATAGGCCTTGCCCTCGGCGCGCAGCTTGCCCGCCTCGCGCGCGCGTGCTTCCCCGCCTAGCGCGACATAATCGTCATAGGCCACCGTTTCGGCGCGGATGAAGCCCTTCTGGAAATCGCTGTGGATCACGCCCGCCGCCTCGGGCGCGGTGGCGCCATTGTGGACGGTCCATGCCCGCGCTTCCTTGGGGCCGACGGTGAAGAAGGTCAGCAGGTCGAGCAGCTTGTAGCCGGCGCGCACCACGCGGGCGAGGCCGGTTTCGGAAAGGCCCATTTCCTCGAGGAACAGCATGCGCTCGTCATTGTCCATGCCGGTCAGTTCGGCCTCGATCGCGGCGGAAACGACCACCGCCTGCGCGCCTTCGGCCGCTGCCTTCTCGAACACCCGCGCCGACTGGGCATTGCCATTGGCCGCCGCATCCTCCTCGACATTGCAGACATAGAGCACCGGCTTGGACGTCAGCAGTTGCGCCTGCGCCAGCAGCCGCGCCTGATCGTCGTCGCCAGGTATGGTCAGCCGCGCCGGCTTGCCCTCGCGCAGCAGCTCGAGCGCCTGGCCCAGCACCGCTGCCGCCGCCTTGGCCTCCTTGTCGCCCTGCGCGGCCTTCTTCTGGAAGTTCGGCACCCGCTTTTCGAGGCTTTCGAGGTCGGCAAGCAGCAGCTCGGTCTCGACCGTCTCGGCATCGGCAATCGGGTCTATGCGGTTGTCGACATGCTGGATGTCGTCATTGACGAAGCAGCGCAGCACATGGACGATCGCGTCGACCTCGCGGATGTTGCCGAGAAACTGGTTGCCCAGACCTTCGCCCTTGCTGGCGCCGCGCACCAGCCCGGCGATGTCGACGAAGGCGAGCTGGGTTTCGATGATCTTCTGCGATCCCGCAATCGCCGCCAGCTTGGCCAGCCGCTCGTCCGGCACGGCGACCTGGCCGATGTTCGGTTCGATGGTGCAGAAAGGATAATTGGCTGCCTGTGCCGCCTGCGTCTCGGTCAACGCATTGAACAGCGTGGACTTGCCGACGTTCGGCAGCCCGACGATACCGCATTTGAAACCCATGGACGTGCGATGCTCTTGCTAATGATTTGGGTAGAAGGCTAGCATGCGCCTGTGGAGATCGAATTCGACCCGGTCAAGGACGAGGCCAACAAAGCCAAGCATGGCATTTCCCTCACTCGTGCCAGCGAACTCGACATTCGGGCGGTGATCGAAGACGATCGGTTTGAAGAGCAGCGATATCGGCTCTACGGCATGATCGATAGCGCGTGGTATTGTCTGGCAGCGGTCTTTCGCGAAAACCGAACGCGAGCAATCAGCCTGCGCCGTGCGCATCAGGAAGAGGTCGACAAACATGTCGGATGAAAATTCGGACAGGGACAACCCGCTCTGGACATCTGCAGATTTTGCACGCGCGGCTGGTCCGGAAGTGCTGCCTGCGGCCATGCTTGCGGCCTTCCCGAACACGGTGGCTCGGCTCGCCAACGCCGCTGCGCTGCATCAACCGGTAATGATACGCAGTGTTGCATTGCAAAGCCCGGGCTTTCGAACCGAGCGGCGAGCGGCTTGATCGATGGCAATGGACAAGGAAGAGCAAGCTTTGCTGTTGCTGACCAATCGACTGCTGTTCGACTGGATCAGCCTGATGGTCGATCAGGGCAGGGTGGATCGCAATCTGGTTGATCGGCTGATCGATTTTTCAGCGCAGGAAGTTGTCAAAGGCGCACCCTGGGTCGAGACCGAGGTTCAGTCGTTCGCAGATTTGTTCAAGCAGCGCCTGCCACGGCAAGGAGGGCCCGATCAGCTGTAGTTGAAGCTGATCGAGATACGCTCCGCCTTGGCAGCATTGGGCTCGACCTCGTGCCGCAGCCAGCTCTCCCACAGCAGGATGGTGCCCGGTTGCGGGGCGACGGTGATGAACGGTTGGCGCTCGTCCGGCGCATCGGCCAGCCGGGTGGGCGCGGCCATCATCAGCGGCAGGCGCGGGTCCTCGAACCGCAGCCCGCCCGCGCCCGGCGGCACCTCCAGATAGATGGTGCCGCTAACCACGCTGTGCGGATGGATATGGCCCGAATGCGCGCCGCCCGGCTTCAGAATGTTGACCCACAGGCTGTCGAGCCGGAGCTTGCCGTCGAGATCGAAGGCGCAATCGCGCGCGAAGGCGGCGACATGTTTGTCGAGGCTGCGCACCAGCGCCGCCACATCCGGGTCCCGCTGCGGCAGATCGTCGAGGCTGGCGTAGCTGGTATAGCCGCGATAGCCATGCGCCTTGGACCACGCCCGCCCCGCCCGATCGTCGCTGGCCAGCATCCGCGCCGCATGGGCGAGGGCGCCGAGCAGCGCGTCATTGCCAAGCTGCGCTTCGTATATGGGGGTGGTGAAGAGGGTGCGGATCATCTGCCCCCCTCCCCTTCAGGGGAGGGGTTGGGGGTGGGGCGTTGCAGCTGAGCGCCAACTCTCCAAGCCCCACCCCAACCCCTCCCCTGAACGGGAGGGGCCTTTGCGGTTGCATCCTTGCTCACCCCTGCATCCTCATCGCCACATCGTTCATGAAACGCACATCGTCGCCCTTGGCCAGCCATTCGGCTTCGGCGGCAACGGCGGCGAGCATGTCGCTGAGCGGGTCCATTTCCGTCTTGGCGAAATTGCCGAGCACATGGCCGGTCACCCGGTCCTTATGCCCGGGATGGCCGATGCCCAGCCGCACGCGACGGAAATCGGCACCGATATGCGCGGTGATCGAGCGGATGCCATTGTGCCCGGCTGCGCCGCCGCCGGTCTTGACCTTGATCTTGAACGGATCGAGGTCGAGCTCGTCATAGAAGGCGGTGACGTCGCCGGGCACGCCCTTGTAAAAACGCAGCGCCTCGCCGACCGCGCGGCCGCTTTCGTTCATGAAGGTCTGCGGCTTCATCAGCAGGATGCGCGCCGTGCCGATGCGGCCCTCGGCAACGATGGCCTGAAAGCCCCGCTTCCATGGCGAGAAATTCCAGCGTTCGTGGAGTGTGTCGACGGCCATGAAGCCGACATTGTGCCGGTGCAGCGCATAGCTTGCGCCGGGATTGCCGAGGCCGGCCCAGATTTGCATGGTCTAGAATCCGTCGCCCCGGACCTGATCCGGGGCCGCTTTCGACGCAGCGTAGCGCTGCAAGCGGCCCCGGGTCGAGCCCGGGGCGACGATGATCTTCACTGGCTTCAGCCTTCGCCGTCGGCCTTGGTGGTGTCGCCTTCGGCCGAGCGCAGGCCCGACGGAGCAACGACCGTGGCAATGGTGAAGTCGCGATCGGTGATCGCCGGCGTAACGCCATGCGGCAGCTTGACCGCCGAGATGTGGACCGAATCGCCGACGTCATAGCCGGTCATGTCGATCACCAGCTCTTCCGGGATGTTGGAGGCCGAGCAGATCACTTCGACTTCGTGACGGACGATGTTGAGCACGCCACCGCGCTTCAGGCCGGGCGATGCCTCTTCATTGGCGAACACCACCGGGACTTCGACATGCACCGTGCTGTTCTTGCCGACGCGATAGAAGTCGACGTGCAGCGGGCGGTCGGTGACCGGGTGGAAAGCGACGTCCTTGGCGAGGGTGGTGGTGGTCTTTCCGGCAACGTCGACGACAATGGTCGCGCTGAAGAAGTGACCGGTCATCAGCGCCTTGACCAGCGCCTTTTCCTCGAGGTGGATCGTCTCGGGATCCTTGTTGTCGCCATAAATCACGGCGGGTACGCGGCCGGCATTGCGCAATGCACGGGAGGCTCCCTTGCCAGCCCGCTCGCGCGATTCGGCCGACAGAGTCAGCTGTTCGCTCATGTGTTTTCTCCGAATGGAAATATGTGCTTCCCGCCACGCCTCCAGGGATGACCATGTCGGGAAGCGGGGCCGTTAGCCGCCTGTCGCCCGAAAAGCAAGCAATAGCGTCATTGCAGCCTCCTTGCCATCAGCCCGCGCGCCCGCAATTCTGCGATCAGCGACCCATCGCCGACCAGGTGTCCGGCACCGACCGCAACCAGTATCCGGCCCGGCCGCGCCATGCGCGCCGCCAGCGCGTCCGCCCAGCGGCGATTGCGCGCCAGCACCAGCGGTTCGATCAGGAAGGGCGTGTCGGCCATAGCGGACTCGGCGGTGGCAGCGAGCCGCGCCTCGTCGCCGCTGGCCCAGGCGCCGAGCAGCGCCCTCGTACGTGCACGCGCATCGGGCGCATTGCGCAGCGCCGTCTCGACCATGGCCTGCTGCGCGGCCTCGGGCAGGGCATCGAACACCGCCAGTTGCTCGGCCGCACTCTCAAGGCCGGTGACCGGCCGGTCGTCGGCGGCGAAGGCGGCGGTCAGCCGCGTCTCCACCCCGCTGGCGGAGGAAAGGCCCGCATCCGCGGAGAGGATGGTGCCGATGGTCAGCGCCAGTCCCCAGCTTTCGGTACGGTCTGCATCCGCTTCGTCCATGCCGGCCCCGCCGACCAGATCGACGATCCGGTCCGTCGGGCCCGCGCCAAAGCGCCGGGCCACCGGCGCGACCGGCTCATCGGTGGACAGGCTGCTGAACAGCGCGGGCGCCTTGGCAAGCTCTGCCGGGGCCAGCTCGAGGATCAGTTCGCGGGCCGCGTCCCGCTCCGCCGCCAGCGCGCCGCCCTGCCAGTCGAGTTCGGGCGGCAATTGATGCACGCTGCCCAGAATGGCGATGCGCGTGTCCGCATCCTCCACCACCCACAGCGCCGGGCGTGCCGGGCCATCGATCAGCGGTTCGGCGGGGCTGCAGGCGGCAAGCAGCGCCAGGAGCAGGATCGGGAGGGTAGGACGCGGCATCGCCACCTTCTAACGTGGCGCCGTCAATACTCCACCCGCTCGACGGTGATGCCCATGGTGGCCAGTTGCGCCTGCACGCTCTCCGGCCCGTGCAGATGCGCAGCCCCCACCGCCACGAAAAATTTGCCGCCAGGCTCGTTGAGACGCAGCTGGATCCACTGCGCCCAATTATTGTTGCGGAACGGGATCAGCCGTTCGTGCAGTTCGGGCGTGTCGCCGAACGAATCCGCCAGCAGCGCGGTCAGTCCCTCGACATCGCCGGCCGCCCAGCGACCGACCATCTCGTTCATGCCCGCACGCGCGGCGGCACCGGAGCCGGGCGCCGGATGCACCACCGCTTCGGACAGGCTCATCAGCAGGCTGATCTGGGTTTCTTCGCTGAGGTGATCGAAGAAACCGAGCTGCATGTCGAGCGACTCCAGCGCGCTGGTCGCCATGCGGCGCTGCCGCGCCGCGCGGTTGAGGACGGTTTCGACGCCATGCGCCGCCGTATAGCCGTCGCAGGTGCAGCCGCCGGACAGGATGAACGCGGGCACCCACGGCTCGACTGGCTCGAACACCCGCATCGGTATTCCCATCCGTGCCATGGCGCGGCGATACAGCGCCAGTTGCTCGGCGGTCAGCCGCTCGCTCAGCATCTTGCCGTCATCGGTCAGCGCGCGCTGCACCAAGAGCGGCATCGCCTGTTCGAACTCGCGCTCGGGAATTTCGGTGACCAGCTCGTCGGATTCATCGAACGCCTGGCGGATGCGCCCGTCGAACCAGCTCAAGCCTGGCCGCAGCACATGCACCGTGCCGAACAGATAGATGGTCGTGTCTTCGTCCTTGACCACCCACAGCGCCGGATCGGCAGGGGTGGGGCCGAGCCCGGTGCCGGCAGCCTGCGCCATGGCGGGGGCGGCGAGGCAGAAAGATGCCAACGCCGCGACGGAAACAATCAATGATCGAAATAGCATGGCATCGACTCGCCTGTTGCAGCGAGTCGATGCCTAGATGCCAATTGCTAATGATTGGCTTCGATCAGATGGTGAACAGAGTTGCTATCAGTAATTGATGCGTTCTGCCGTCAACCCGCGCTCGGCGAGGAAAGTCTGCACACTGTTGTCGCCTGCCAGATGCCCGGCACCCACTGCGACGAACACGGTGCCCGGCTGCTCCATCCGCGCCTGGATCGAGTCGGCCCAGCGGCGGTTGCGGTCGGTCAGCAGGATGCGGACGGTTTCGGGGCTGTTTTCCATGCCCTCGTTCATCACCGCTGCGGTGTCCTCCGGCTTGCCTTCGGTCCAGCTGGTCAGCAGGCGGTCGACCATGCCGCGCATCTCCGGCGCCCGGTCGAAGAACATGATCAGCCCGCTGATCTGCTCGCTCTCCGGCGTGCCGTCGAAGAAACCGAGCTGGTCGTCGATCGTCTCGAATCCGCTGACCGGTTTGCCGGCCGCCGCTGCCGCGGTCGTCAGCGTCTTTTCGGCACCGCTGTCCGGGGACATGCCCATGGCAGCATACAGGCCCTGCGCAAGCTGCAGGCCCACGAACCAGGGCTCATAGGGGTCGAGCGCCGCGGCAGGGATGCCGAACCGCTGCAGGCCGGCCTGATAGCTGGCGAGCTGCTCAGGGGTCATCCGGCTCGACAGGGTGGTTCCTGCCGGATAGCTGCCCGCTGCGATGAAGCGCGGTGCCAGCGCTGCGGTATTCTCGGGCAGCACCACCTCGATCTTCAGCTCGTCGGAGGCATCGAACGCTTCCTTCACGGCCTCGTCGAACCAGCTCAGGCCAGGACGCAGGACGTGGACGGTGCCGAACAGATAGATGGTGGTATCGGCATCGCGCACCACCCACAGCGCCGGATCGGCATCGACCGTCTGGACGGCGGCCGCAGGCGCGGCGGCGGGGGCTGCAGTGGGGGCAGGGGCGTCCTGCGCCAGTGCCGGCGGCGCGAGGAACAGCGCGGCGGTGCCGAGCAGGCGGGCAAGGGTACGCACGGTTGTCATCGGGAGGGATCCTTTCTTTGGCAATGATCTTGGGGGATTATCGATATTTCTTCCAGAACCATACGGTCAGGAAGGTGAAGTCGAAGGCAAAGTATAGGATGATGCCATTGACCTCCGGCACCAGCCCACCGCGCCACAGCAGCCACCACACCGGCGCGACGATCAGGAACATATAGGCGGCGGCCAGCGCGCCAGACTGGTAGGCCTCGCGTTCATGTTCGTCGACGGTCTTCTGCCAGCGCCAGCTCAGCACCGGCAGCACGGTGAGCAGCAGCAGCGACAAGGCAACGGCGGCTACCGGGGAAATCGGGCTGTCGGACAGGATCGACAGCGGATCGTCGCTGACGCTCATGACGTCCGCGCTCAGCAGCACGATCGCGGTAACCACGCCGATGCCGAAGCTCGCCAGCAGATAGTTGCGGCTGCGGCGCTCGCGCGTCGGGATGCGCGCTTCGGGCCCGAACAGGCGACGGCTCAGCCGCACGGCAGCATAGGCACAGCCTGCCGCTACCGCGACCAGCACGCCCAACACCACGCCATCGCGCACTGTGAACGCCGACCATCCGTCCTTCAGTGCCTCGGAGAGGAACCCGGCGACGGCGCCCAGCATGGTGACGCTGGCAAAGCCTGCACCCAGCAACCCAAGCCACTGCCAGGGCGTGCCGCCGCCATAGTCGTCATCGCGGTCGATCTGTGGCGCGGTCATCTCGAAGCTCCATCGAATTCATCGTCGAAGATTGTCTCGATCGCCATGTCGAACAGGCGGGCGATGCGAAAGGCGAGGGGCAGGGACGGGTCGTGCTTGCCCGTCTCGATGGCGTTGACCGCCTGGCGCGAGACATCGAGATGCTCGGCAAGATCGGCCTGGCTCCAGTTGCGCTCTGCGCGCAACACCTTGAGGCGGTTCTTCATCGGCTGCCCCGCCAGCGGTGCCACTGGAAAGACAGCACGAACAGGCTCAGCATCAGCATCCAAGCCCAGCCGAACAGAGTGGTGCCGCTGATCGCATCGAGCGGCATCGGCGTCGGCGGAGCACCGCCGGCTTCGCGATACCCGGCGACAATGCCGGCGATGAACAGGGCGACGAAGGGCAGGATGACCAGGCCCTTGACCGTCGACGCCGCCGCCTTCTGCCACAAAATCTCGGCAAATTCGTCGCGCATTCGACTGGCAAAGATCAGCAACGTGGGCAGCAGGATGATGATCATGGCGATCACCAGGTCTATCGGGCCCGGCTCCCCGGTCGGCTGCGTCAGTGCCGAAGGGTTCAGTATCGCCTGCACGATGCTGACTCCGACCAGCACAGTCGATACGTCCATCAGCAGGAAATAGAGCCGGTAGCGGTCTAGACGGGCCATGGCTGCTCACATTGGGTTGCTGTAAAATGCCGGAGCGAGACGCGGGGGGATCGCCTCGCTCCGGCCAGTGTCCTGCCATGGGCGGAGACCCCCGCCAAGCGGCGGTTTGGCAGAAAGTGATGCATCAGCGGCTGCGCTCGACGGCGATGCTGGCGAGCCGGCGGCCGCTGGTGGCAAGCGCGATGGCGCGGTCGGCTTGCGGCGCGGCGCTGGCCAGCGCCTGCTCGACGCAGCGGCTTTCAGCAATCCGGCTGGCGATGTCGCGCGCGCCGTTGCGGCAGATCGACTGCGCGGCCGCGTCGATCCGTCGCGCGAGCCGCTGCTGGTCGCCAGTGCGCGCAAGGTCGAGATCGGCGATGCGCACCGCCACGGTGACGGTGTCGTCGCCGGTGGCGGCAGCAGGGGCTGCGATCGGCAGGGCGAGGGCAGCAGCAAGAATGACGGTCTTGAGCATGGGGGGATACTCCTTCGGGTCGTGCCAACCTGTCACAATGTCAGGTTGTGCTGACTATATGTCGTGATTCGCTGACCATGTCAAGCCTACCTGACTTTAGGTCCATAAGACCTGACAAACGCCGTAAATCCGGCGGTTTCCTCCGCCCCGCTTGACCCCCCGCGCCCCTTTCGCCAAAGGCTCGCGCAACGATTTCGCAACCGCGAACCACCGAAACTTCAAGGGAAGAATCGTGGCAGCCAAAGCGCCGCTGAGTTTCCAGGACATGATCCTGACGCTGCACGCCTATTGGAGCGCGCGCGGCTGTGCCATTCTCCAGCCCTATGACATGCGCGTCGGCGCGGGCACATTCCACCCGGCGACGACGCTGCGCAGCCTGGGGCCGGAGCCGTGGAACGTCGCATATGTCCAGCCCAGCCGCCGCCCGACCGACGGCCGCTATGGCGAGAACCCCAATCGCCTGCAGCATTATTACCAGTATCAGGTGATCCTGAAGCCCAGTCCCGCCGACCTGCAGGAGCAATATCTGGGCAGCCTCGCCGCGATCGGCATCGATCCGCTGCTGCACGACATCCGCTTCGTCGAGGACGATTGGGAAAGCCCGACGCTGGGCGCATGGGGCCTGGGCTGGGAAGTGTGGTGCGACGGGATGGAGGTGACCCAGTTCACCTACTTCCAGCAGATGGGCGGCTATGACTGCAAGCCGGTGGCGGGCGAGTTGACCTACGGGCTCGAACGCCTCGCCATGTACATCCAGAATGTCGACAATGTGTACGACCTGCGTTTCTCCGACGCGGTCGCGGATGTGCCCGCGGTCAGCTATGGCGACGTTTTCCTGGAGAATGAGCGGCAGTTCTCGAAATGGAATTTCGAGGTGGCGGACACCGACTCGCTGTTCGCCGGTTTCAAAGCCGCCGAGGCCGAATGCCAGCGCGCGATCGACGCGGGCGTGCCGCTCGCCGCCTATGACCAGGCGATCGAGGCGAGCCATTTGTTCAACCTGCTGCAGGCCCGTGGCGTGATCAGCGTGCAGGAACGCGCCAACTATATGGCCCGCGTCCGCGATCTGGCAAAGGGCAGCTGCAAGGCGTGGATCGACAGCCAGAGCGCGCGCTGGACGGCCAAGTTTCCGGAGTGGGTGCTGTGACCGATTTCCTGCTGGAACTGCTGTCCGAGGAAATTCCGGCGCGGATGCAGGACGGGGCGCGGGCTGAGCTCGGCAGGCTGTTCGCCGCGCAGATGGCGGCCGCTGGACTGCCCGAGGAGGACGTCACCATCTGGTCGACGCCGCGCCGCCTGGCACTGATCGCGCGCGGGCTGCCGCTGGAGACGGCGACGGTGTCCGAGGAGTTTAAGGGACCGCGCACCAGCGCGCCGCCGCAGGCGCTCGAAGGCTTCCTGCGCAAGACCGGCCTGACGCAGGACCAGCTCGAAGATCGCGACGGCGTGTGGTTCGCCACGGTGGAAAAGCCGGGCAGGTCAACGCGCGACATGCTGGCAGAGGCGATCCCCGCCATCGTCCGCGGCTTTGCCTGGCCCAAGTCGATGCGCTGGGGCCGCGCCAGCAGCGTCAGCGAGTCCCTGCGCTGGGTGCGCCCGCTGCAGGGCATCGTCGCGATCCTCGGCGAGGAACTGGTGCCGTGCGAGGTGGACGGCATCGCCAGCGGGTTTGCCACCAGGGGCCACCGCTTCCACCACAGCGGCGACATCACCATCGGCGGCGCGCATGATTATGCCGAGAAGCTGCGCGCCTGCCATGTCATCGTCGATCAGGAAGAACGCCGCGCCATCATCCGCGATGCGTGCGTGGCCCTGACGCATGTGCACAGGCTGAGCTGGGTCGAGGACGAAGCGCTGGTCGCGGAAAATGCCGGCCTCACCGAATGGCCGGTGCCGCTGCTCGGCGATTTCGATCCGGCGTTCCTGGAGGTGCCGCCCGAAGTGGTGCGCCTGACGCTGGCGACCAACCAGAAATATTTTGTCGCGTCCTCCCCTTCAGGGGAGGATGCGCTGCGCCTCGCCCCCGCCTTCATCTGCACCGCCAACATCGAGGCGTCGGATGGCGGCGCGGCGATTGTCGCGGGGAACCGCAAGGTGCTGGCGGCGCGGCTCTCCGATGCGCGCTTCTTTTGGGAGCAGGACAAGAAGACGCCGCTGGCGGCGCATGCGGAAAAGCTGTCACGCATCACCTTCCACGAGAAGCTGGGCACCGTCGCCGCCAAGGTCGAGCGGGTGGCCAAGCTGGCGCGGTGGTTGGTGGAAGAGGGGATAGTGAAGCCCTCTCCCCTTCAGGGGAGAGGGTTGGGAGAGGGGGCAGAGCGAAGCGCAGCGAGCGTGGACGCTGACCTCGCCACACTGCCCCTCTCCCCGACCCTCTCCCCTGAAGGGGAGAGGGAGAAACTGGCCGACCTCGCCGAGCAGGCTGCCCGCCTGTGCAAAGCCGACCTCGTCACCGAAATGGTCGGCGAATTCCCCGAGCTGCAAGGCGTGATGGGTGGTTACTATGCCCACGAGGAGAAGCTGCACCCTGCCGTCGCGGACGCGATCCGCGATCATTACAAGCCGGTGGGGCAGGGCGATGCGGTGCCGACCGCGCCGGTGACGGTGGCGGTGTCGCTGGCGGATAAGCTGGATACGATCTTCGGGTTCTTTCTGATTCAGCAGAAGCCGACAGGTTCGAAGGATCCCTTTGCTCTTCGTCGCGCCGCTCTTGGCGTATTGGCGCTCAGCCAGACCAGTGGTTTGAGATTGCCCTTGAGCAGGATCATAGATTTTTGGGAGAATGAAGTTCTCTTGTTCTGCCAAGTGATTTTCGGAACTCACGGAAATTATGTTTTGAATCAGAGTTATGCTCGCCAGAAGGTGCAGGAAACGGCTGCTGCTGTTGAAGGCATTGAGAGCGCCGAATGGATCCAGGCGAAGAAGGTTCAAATTCAGCTTGTTGAAGCCGATGACTCGGAAATCGAAAAGCGCTTGGAGCTAGCGAGCGGCCTGTTCAGTGCACTAGATAGCTCGTTTGATAGACAGGAAATTCTCGATTTCTTCGCCGACCGCCTCAAAGTCCAGCAACGCGAAGCCGGCGTACGCCACGACCTGATCGATGCCGTCTTCGCAATCGGCGAAGAAGATGACCTCGTCCGCCTGCTCGCCCGAGTGAAGGCGCTGCAGGCCTTTATCGGCACCGCGCACGGCGCCAATCTGCTCGCCGGATACAAGCGCGCCGCGAATATTTTGAAGAAGGAGGGTAGGCCCCTCCCTTCCAAGGGAGGGGTTGGGGTGGGTGATGCCGCCTCAGGCTCGCCATCGGTCGCACCCACCCCCGGCCCCTCCCTTGGAAGGGAGGGGGAAATGGAACCCGCCGAAGCCGCGCTCATCGCCGCGCTCGACGCGGCCGAGCCTGCCGCTGCCGCAGCCGTGGCGCAGGAGCGCTTCGAAGAGGCGATGGCCGCGCTCGCCAGCTTGCGTGAACCGATCGATAAGTTTTTCGAAACCGTTACGGTCAATGATTCCGACGCGAACAAGCGACAAGCGCGGCTTGCGCTGCTGTCGCGATTGACGGCAGCGGTAAACGGCATTGCGGATTTTTCGAAGATCGAGGGGTGAAACCTCTTCCGCTTGCGGGAGAGGGACAGCCGCGAAGCGGCAGGGTGAGGGTGTGTCGTGCGAGCGATGGCGCCTTGACACACCCTCACCCTCCCACCGCTTCGCGGCGGGGCCCTCCCTCTCCCGCAAGCGGGAGAGGGGCTAAAGTTGGAGACCACATGACCCAGTTCGTGCATCTGTTCGGCGGCGCTGCCACCACTAGGGAACGCTCCAAGGAATTGCTCGGCGGCAAGGGCGCCAACCTAGCCGAGATGGCCAGCATCGGCCTTCCCGTCCCCCCGGGCTTCTGCGTCACGACCGAGGTTTGCACCGCCTTTTACGCCAACGGCCGCGCCTATCCTGATGGCCTGACCGCTGAGGTGGCCGCTGGCGTCGCCCATATCGAGGGGATCACCGGCAAACGCTTCGGTGACGCAGCCGACCCATTGCTGGTCTCGGTCCGATCGGGCGCGCGCGCGTCTATGCCGGGGATGATGGACACCGTCCTCAACCTCGGCCTCAACGACGCGACGGTCGAGGGGCTCGCCGCCGCCTCGGGCGATCCGCGTTTCGCGTGGGACAGCTATCGGCGCTTCATCCAGATGTATTCGGACGTGGTGCTGGCGCTCGACCATCACGAGTTCGAGGAAGCGCTGGAAATCGCCAAGGAAGATCGCGGCTATTATCTCGATACGGAGATGGTGGCGGAAGACTGGCAGGCGCTGGTCGGCGAATATAAGGTCATCGTCGAAAAGGCGCTGGGCCGCCCCTTTCCGCAGGATGTGCAGGAGCAATTGTGGGGCGCGATCGGCGCGGTGTTCGAAAGCTGGGAGAGCGAGCGCGCCAAAGTCTATCGCCGGTTGAACGCCATTCCGTCCGAATGGGGCACCGCGGTCAATGTCCAGGCGATGGTGTTCGGCAATATGGGGGAGACGTCCGCGACCGGCGTCGCCTTCACCCGCAATCCCTCGACGGGGACGCGCGCCTATTATGGCGAGTGGCTGATCAATGCGCAGGGGGAGGATGTCGTCGCCGGCATCCGCACGCCGCAATATCTGACGCGTGCGGCGCGTGAGGAAGCCAAGGCCAAGCCCGCCTCGATGGAAGAGGCGATGCCCGCCACCTTTGCCGAGCTCGCCGCCGTGTTCGACCTGCTCGAGCGCCATTACCGCGACATGCAGGACATCGAATTCACCGTCGAGCGCGGCAAGCTGTGGATGCTGCAGACCCGCGCCGGCAAGCGCACCGCCAAGGCGGCGTTGAAGATGGCCGTCGACATGGCCGCCGAGGGGCTGATCACCCGCGACGAGGCGATCCTGCGCGTCGATCCGCAGGCGCTCGACCAGTTGCTGCACCCGACGCTCGATCCCTCCGCCACGCGCGACGTGGTGACCAAGGGGCTGCCCGCATCGCCTGGCGCTGCCTCCGGCGGAATCGTGTTCGATGCCGAAACCGCGGTGCTGCGCGCCGCCGCCGGCGATGCCGTCATCCTGGTGCGCGTCGAAACCAGCCCTGAGGATATTCACGGCATGCACGCGGCGCGCGGCATCCTGACGGCGCGTGGCGGCATGACGTCACACGCCGCAGTCGTCGCGCGCGGCATGGGCCGCCCTTGCGTGTCCGGCGCGGGCGGCATCTCGATCGACGCAGCCGCAGGCGTGCTGCGCGCGGGCAACCGTGAATTGCGCGAAGGCGATGTCATCACCCTCGACGGCTCGTCGGGCGAGGTGATGGCCGGGCGCGTCCCCACCGTCGAGCCCGAGCTGGTCGGCGATTTCGGCACGCTGATGGAATGGGCCGACGCCGGCCGGCGCATGCGCGTGCGCACCAATGCCGAGACGCCGGAGGATTGCCGTGTCGCCCGGCAGTTCGGCGCGGAAGGCATCGGCCTGTGCCGCACCGAGCACATGTTCTTCGAAGCCAGCCGCATCACCGCGGTGCGGCAGATGATCCTCGCCGAGGACGAGGCCGGCCGCCGCGCCGCGCTGGAGAAGCTGCTACCCGAACAGCGCAGCGATTTTGCCGAGATTTTCGGGATCATGGCGGGCTTGCCCTGCACCATCCGCCTGCTCGATCCGCCGCTGCACGAGTTCCTGCCGCACAAGGAAGAGGATTTCGCCGATGTCGCCGCCGCCGCCGGCATCGACATCGCACTGCTCAAGCGCCGCGCAGCGGAGCTGCATGAATTCAACCCGATGCTCGGCCATCGCGGCTGCCGCCTCGGCGTGACCTTTCCCGAAATCTACGAGATGCAGGCGCGCGCCATCTTCGAGGCGGCGTGCGACGTCGCGGCGACGAGCGGCGAGGCACCCATTCCCGAAGTGATGATCCCGCTGGTCGCCACCAGGCGCGAGCTCGATCTGATGAAGGCGGTGGTCGATGCCGCTGCCGAGGCCGTGTTCGCCGAAAAGGGCACGCGCATCGCCTATCTGGTCGGCACGATGATCGAGCTGCCGCGCGCTGCGCTGATGGCCGGAGACATCGCGCAGTCGGGCGAATTCTTCAGCTTCGGCACCAACGACCTCACCCAGACCACCATCGGCATCAGCCGTGACGACGCCGCGCGCTTCCTCACGCCCTATGTCGACAAGGGCATTTTCGCGGCCGACCCATTCGTCACCCTCGATGTCGAAGGCGTCGGTCAGCTCATCGCGCTCGCGGCAGAGCGGGGCAGGGCGGTGCGCCCCGCCATCAAGCTCGGCATCTGCGGCGAACATGGCGGCGATCCGGCGTCGATCGCCTTCTGCGAACAGGTCGGCCTCGATTATGTCTCCGCCAGCCCCTACCGCGTCCCCATCGCGCGGCTGGCGGCGGCCCAGGCGGCTTTGGCGGGGAAATAACCCTCTATTCTGTCATTCCCGCGAAAGCGGGAATCCAGGGGCGGTACAGTGCGTCGCTCCGATCGGCTCCTGGATTCCCGCTTTCGCGGGAATGACATGATGAGTAGGCTGGGTGAAAATCTCGGAGAGGAAAGCGCATAATGCGCACATTTTTCAAATGGCTTGCGGTCATCGTCATTGGCATCGCGCTCGGTGTCGGCGTTGCCGTCTGGCAGATCCGCTCCAGCGGCCTCGGCAATGACATCCGCATCGGGCCGTGGACCACCGGGCGCGACATCGGTACGGCGGACGCCGACATGAAGACGCGCGCCATCGTCGCGCTGCGCGGGCTGCTCGCCTTGCCGAAGGAGGAGGCGCGCTATTTCACTGCCAGCACCGACAGCGCCGGCCAGCCGCTGTCGGGCAAGTGCCGCTACACCGTTGCCGGCGGCGCGATCGAGGCGCGCTGGTGGAGCATCACCCTCTACGACCGGCAGGGCTGGCTGATCCCCAACCGCTGGAACCGCTATTCGATCGGCAGCGCGCGCATCGCGCCGGCTGACGCCGGCCACTGGGCCTTCACCATCGCTCCGGAGCCGCAGCCGGGCCTGTGGATCCCCACCGCCACCGACGGGCCGTTCGAGGTCACCTTGCGCACCTACCGCCCACGCGGCCGCCTCGCTGCCGATCCGTCGGGCGTGACACTGCCCACCATCACCCGCGGGGAGTGCGCCGCATGAGCCGCTGGTTCGCGCCGCTGATCGTCGCCGCCCTGCTTGCGGTCGGCAGCTATGTCACGACCCTGGTCATGACCCCCTATTTCCTGATGAGCGTGGCTTCGGGCCGGATTGCCGCCAACAGCCCGGTCAATCGCTTCACCCACTCCCCGCCGGTGCGTGCCGAGCGCCAGTTCGTGGTCCGCCCCAGCCCGGATCTGCTCTATTCGATCTGCCCGTTCGATCTCAGCAACGGGCCCGTCGAGGTCAGCGCCGAGCCGGTACCGGGCCGCTACAGTTCGATCAGCGTGTTCGATGCGCGCACCGACGTCGCGTTCGTGCGCAACGACGAGCAGATGGCCGGACGCCCGATGCGCGTCGTCCTCGCCCAGCGCGGCCAGGCCGTGCCCGACGGCGTCGAGGTCGTTCGCCTGCTCTACCCCACCGGCATCGTGCTGCAACGCGTCCTGCTCGCCGACCCGTCCGAGGCGGCTGCGGTCGACCGGCTGCGCCGCCGCGCGACCTGTCAGCCGCTGTGAGGGATCGAACGGCAGCGCAACCGAATGAATGCACGCGGCGATAAAAAGGGGGTTGCGCCCATCGGCGCGCCCGCCTACTAGCGCCGCTCCACGCACCCGTAGCTCAGCTGGATAGAGCATCAGACTACGAATCTGAGGGTCGGACGTTCGAATCGTTCCGGGTGCGCCATTCCCCTTGCATCACTGCCGCCGACTTTCTGGCCGCCCCGAATCGGGTCGCCGATCAGGCGCCGATACTTCCCCTCCGGCGCGTTGGCCCCCTCGACTGACAAAGATTGCTCCACATTGGCGCAGCATCGAAGGATGTTGCATGAGCGTAACTAATATAATTACGCAATCTCATCGAAATCATCGGAATCAAAGGATTATCGTTATTTATTGGCGAAAGCGGGGACGCGCGCTGTTCAATGCAATCCGTTGCAGGACTGTCTGTTAACCATTTTCCACATCGACTTACTCCGAACAAGATTCATTATGGACCATCTTGTAGATTCCGGATTCACGGCTAAACTGCCCGCATCTTCCGGTCGCTAAGCCCATCTACAGAATCTGTCAGGATCAAGATGGTTAATCAGTTTCGGGGTTCTTGGCGGCAGAGCGGTTCTGCTGACAGCGCTGGTAACTTGACGACGAAATCATCGATTTCGGCGACGCTAACCTTTGTGCCGTCTCCCCCTTGGAAAACCACCAGGCCATGCAGGCCGGTCGAGGGAAGAGAAAATGGCGACGATCAACGGCACCAACGGCAACAATGTTCTCACTGGCACCGGCCAGGACGATGTCATCGTCTCACGCGGCGGATCGGATACGATCACCGGCGGCAACGGCAATGATGTCATCATCATCGATACTGTTCCCGCAGGCAGCGACACGGTCGATGGAGGGGCGGGTATCGATATTGTCGTGCTGGACGCCGACTATGCCGCCTTCACTATCAGCCAGAGCAGCGGCCGCCTGATCCTCACCGGCCTCGATGCAACCACGGAATCGCTGATCAACGTCGAACAGGTCGTCTTCAACGATCTTACCATCTACATCGTCGGCGCTGGCGGGTATCCGACCATCCAGGCCGCCGTCGACGCCGCCGGGCCGGGCGCCATCATCCTCGTCACTGCCGGCACCTACGTCGAGCAGGTCGATATCAACGGCAAGGCGGACCTCACCATCACTGCGGTCCCGGGCGCGAATGTCACCATCCAGGCACCGGCCGACCTCGTGCAGACCGCTACCTCGACCAGCGGCCGCGCCCTCAATGCCGTGGTCACTGTGGAAAATTCCACCAATGTCGTGATCGCCAACATCACGGTCGATGGCGCCGGCGCCGGCAACACGGTCGACGGCCCCAACGCAAACTTCGTCGGCGTCGTCTATCGCAACGCCTCGGGCGGGCTCGAGGATGTCGACGTCATCGGCGTGCGCGATGCCTATCCGGGCGGCACCACCGTTGGCGGCGAGCCGATCCAGAGCGGCAACCAGCGCGGCGTTGGCGTGCAGGTCGACAATGACGCGCCGGGCATGGGCAACCCGCTGCTCGGCTTCTTCATGCACGGCGGCTCGATCAGCGATTTCCAGAAGAACGCGACCGTGTTCAACCGGGCCGATCTTGATATCGACGGCGTCACCATCACCGGCGGCGGCGCGCAGACCATCAATGCGCAAAACGGCATCCAGGTGCTGAATTCGACCGGCACGATCAGCAACAACATCATCACCGACATCGGCTATGCCGGCACGCAGGTCGTCTATTCGGGCATGATCCTCGCCTACGGCAACACGGATCTCGACATCACCGGCAACATCATCACTGGCTCGAATGTGGACAGCAGCGACGCGAAGACGGTCGGCATCTATGTGCTCGATTTCGGCCCGGACAACAGTGGTGGCTCGATTACCGGCAACACGATCAGCTTCGTCGATGTCGGCATCGACGTGTCGGGCGATCTCGGCCCGGATTCCATCCTGATCTCCGGCAATAGCATCACCGACGTCGACGTCGCCGACCCCTTCTCGGCCGGTGTCAGCTTTGCGCCCAACGGCAGCACCAACGACAGCGTCAGCGGGTCGGACGGGATCGATTTCCTGTCCGGCGGCGCGGGCAGCGACACGCTGTCGGGCCTCGGCGGCAATGACACGCTCGACGGCGGCAGCGGCAGCGACACGCTGAACGGCGGGGGCGGTACCGACACCGCCGTCTTTGCCGGCTCGGTCGCCGACTACAGCTATGTCGTCGCCTATGGCCCGAGCGGCTTCGCCACCGGCTTCAGCTCGGTCACGCACACCGCATCGGGCGATGTCGATACGCTGACCAGCGTCGAGATCCTGCAGTTCGGCGATGCGACGCTCGATCTTGGCGCGCCGGTACAGCTGCTCGATGCCGACGGAGACCTGCTCGGCACTTTCACCACCATTCAGGGCGCGGTGGATGCCGCCGGGGCCGTGAGCGGCGCAGTGACCATCCTCGTCAATGACGGCACCTATAATGAGAATGTCATCATCGATCGCGGCGACCTGACGCTGCGCTCGGTCAATGGCCGAGATGCCACCACCATCACCGGCGTCGCAGGTGGCGCGCTGGGCACCATCGAGATTGATCCGGGCGTCAACAATGTCACCATCGGAGGCACCGGTGGCGGCTTCACCATCGTCGGCCTCAACGGCAATGGCGCCATCGAGAATGCGGCGATCTACCTGCAGGGCGCGCACGACAATATCGACGTGATCGGCAACGATGTCGTCGCCAATGGCGACGCCGGGCTGATGGGAGAGTTCGGCCAGAACAACAGCAACTTGTTGATCGATGGCAATATCTTCTCGGGTCAGACCTTCGAAGGGGCGAATCCGTCGGGCACCGGCTTTGCGCAGCAATTCGACACGGGCAACAATGTCCCGCGTCAGCTCGTCGTGCTGGGTAGCGGCAACAACGGTGCGGTCGGCACCAATGTCGTCTTCACCAACAATCAGGTGACGGGTACCGCCGGCGGCATCAGCACCACTACCGGCAATCCGCTGGGCAACACGCTGGTGACCATCGATGTCCCCAACTCGGTCATCTCGAACAATGCGTTCAGCGGCGACACCACCGGATCGGGCTATGCCATCCGCGCGCGCAGCCAGGATACCGACATCGAAAACAACAGTCTGACTGGCGATTCGGGGGGCATTTTCGTCAACAATGGCGGTGTGCCCGGCACCTATGGCGGCAACAGCTTTACCGGCACCGCCGGAGTGGACGTCGTCTTTGCCATGACCGATGGCGACGATACTGTCACCACGCTGGACGGGAACGACCAGATCGGCACCAACGGCGGCAATGATACCATCGACGCAGGCGATGGCGACGACATCATCCTTGCCGGGGCGGGCAGCGACAGCATCGACGGCGGCGATGGCACCGACACGGCAGTGTACACCACCCCGGTTGCCGCCTCCGATCTGGTTGTCACCAGCGACGCCGATGGCCGCGTCACAGGCTTTACCAGCGTCGTCACCGGCGCGGATACGGATACGCTGACCGGCATCGAACGCCTCCAGTTCAGCGACGTCACGCTCGACCTTGCCGATCCAGTGCAACTGTTCGATGCCGATGGCGATCTGGTCGGCACCTTCGACACGATTCAGGCCGCGATCGACGCCGCTGGCGATGGCGCGACAATACGGATCTCCGCAGGCACCTACACCGAACAGCTAACCGTCGACGGCAAGATCGGCCTCACCATCACCGCTTTCGGCGACGATGTGGTGGAGGTGATCGCGCCCGCCAATCTCGCGGTCAATGGCAGCTCGACCTATTATGGCGACAATGTCCGTGCGGTCATCGCGGTCACGGATTCCGCCAATATCACCATCTCCGGCCTCATCGTCGACGGCGCCTTTGCCGGCGATACGACCTCCGGCAGCAATGGCGACGAACTGTCCGGGATCGCTTTCCTCAACGCGTCCGGCAGCATCGACGATGTCACCATCGAAAATGTCGGCAACAGCACCACCGGGGGCCTGTTCGGCCTCCAGCATGGCTCTGGACTGTTCATCGACAACAGCGGTCCGGGTCGCAACGATGTCAGCGTTACCGATTCGACCATCACCGATTTCCAGAAGACCGGTGCGCTGATCATCGGTGCGGATATCGTCTTTACCGGCAACACCATCACCGGTGTCGGCGCCACCGATCTCACCGCGCAGAACGGGATCCAGGTGGCGCTGTCGCAAGGCACCATCAGCAACAACAGCATCTCGGGAATCGGCTACACCGTCCCCGAAGGCGGTGCCTATTTCTATTCTGCAGGCATCATTGCCTACGAACCCAATGGTCCGCTCGCCATCGACGGCAACACCATCACCGGGGTCGGTACTGCGGGCGAATTCACCGCCTTCGACCTGTCGGATACGCAAGGTGTGGCGGTCTCGTTCCAGAACAACGTCATCGCCGACGCGACCAACGGCATTATCGCCTACACCTATGCCGGCGGCACCCTCGGGCTCGATGCCAATCCCGATTTCACCGGCACCACCTTTGCCAACATCTCGGGCATTGGCATCAGCTTCGACCCGGAGGAGAGCTTTGGCGCCCCCTTCAGCACCGCGACCGCCTTCAGCGTCACCGGTACCCAGTTCAACGATGTGCTGGCCGGCTCCGATGGCGACGACACCTTCATCGGTGGCGATGGTGCGGACGAATTCACCGGTCGCGGCGGCAGCGATACGCTGTCCGGCGGCGATGGCATCGATAGTGCCGTGTATGAAGGCAGTGCCGGCGACTACAGCTTCGTCGCCACCACCGATGCCGCAGGATTCATCACCGGCTTCACTTCGGTCACCGACAATCTGACCGGCGATGTCGATACGCTGACCAGCATCGAGACGCTGGAATTCGGCGACGGCACGGTGTTCAGCATCGAAGACGACATCCAGCTGTTCGACAATCTCGGTGCGTTCGTCGGCACCTTCGCCACACTCCAGGCCGCCGTCGACGCGGCGTCCGACGATTATGTCATCCGCGTGCGTGCCGGCACCTACGACGAAGATGTGACGGTCGATGTCGGCGTCACCATTCTCGGCGCGCAGCGCGGCGTCGCAGGGGCCGATGGCGCGCGCGATGCCGCATCGGGCACCGGCGAAACCACGGTCATCGGTCGCTGGACGATCACCTCCGCTACCGACGTGACCATCGATGGCCTGCGCTTCGTCAACGATGCCACCACCACCGGCGGTGGCGCGGCCAATCCCATCCTCGGCATCCGCACCGGCGGTGACGCCAGCGGGCACAGCATCACCAACTCGATCTTCTGGTCGACCGTCGCCGGCGGCGCCAATGGCGTCGATGACCGGGCAATTTCGACTTCGGTGATCGGCGGCGGGGCGATCAGCATCACCGACAACTTGATCTCGGGCACCTCAACCGGTGCGTTCGGCACCGCAGCCTGGGGTCGCGGCATCTGGTTCGACGGCGGCGGGGTCGCGCTGACGGTGGACGGCAACACCACCCAGTCGACACGCACCGCCATCAACCTCGACATGACCGGATCGTCGACCGCGTCGATTTCGGACAATCTCATCACCAATGCCGGCACCTTCATTTCCGGCGGCGTGGATGTAGACGGGGTCAGCCTAGTCGACAACGACCTGTCGAACGTCGGCACCGACTTCAATTTCCGCAACATTTCGAGCGACGTCGTCTTCGATGCCAGCACCGCGATCGACACCATCGCCCCGGTCAACCCCGGGGTCGATGCGGTCACCATCCTCGGCGGCGGCGGCAATGACCGCTTCACCGGCACCGATGGCGCCGACGTGCTCGACGGCAACAATCTCAACCTGACGGCAGCCGACAATGACACGCTGATCGGCGGTCTCGGCAACGATCTGCTGCTCGGTCGCGGTGGAAACGACACGGCGGGCTATACCGAGACCGTGACGATTGCCGACATCGTTGCCGTGGCCGACGCCAATCCGCTGGTCGCCGGCGATCAGGCCGGCTGGACCGTCACCACCGCGGGCGGCACCGACAATCTGGTCGACATCGAAGCGATCAGCCACGCCGGCGGGCGCATCCTCTTGGTCGGCAATGGCGGCTTCGATACGATCCAGGCCGCCGTCGATGCCGCAAATGACGGGGACACCATCCTCGTTGCGGCGGGCACCTACACGGAAAATGTCACCATCGACGTCGATGTGACGCTGCTCGGCGCCAATCACGGCGTCTCTGGCAACGATCCGCGCGGCGCCGAAACGGTGATCGCCGGCACGATAACGCTGGCCGCCAACGGCATCACCGTGGACGGCTTCACCGTCGATGGCGGCGGCACGCTGGGCTCGGCCATCCGCGGCGCGGGCAGCCTGTCGACTCACAGCGACATCAGCATCGACAACAATATCCTTACCGGACAGACCGGCCAGCCGATCCTGATGGGCTTCGGTTTCGGCGGCGGCATCGGCTCGAGCAACTGGTCGGTGAATGACAATCTCGTCACCAACATCTCGGGCAGCAATGCCACCGGCATCGTGCTGTTCAACATCACCGGCCTGACGCTGACCGGCAATGTGGTGGATCATGACAACAGCGCCTTTACCGGGCGCCGCGGCATCAACCTCGACGGTATCGTCGACGGGACGATTACCGGCAATACCGTGGCCGAAGGCGGCCCGGCCGGGACCAGCTGGGGCATCCAGATCGGCATGTCCGACCGTGCGGTCTCCAACCTTACCGTCACCGGGAACACCGTCACCGGCTCGGCGCTGGGCATCTTCACGCTCAGCCAGCGCAGCATCACCGATCTGACGATCAGCGACAATGCGGTGAGCGGCGGCACCAATGGCATCGTCATCAACAGCGGCGGCGCGCTGCCGGTCGCGGCCGGGACGACCTTCACCAACATCGTCATCACCGACAACAGCGTCGATGTGACCGGCGATGCCATCCGCGTGCGCGACCTGCACGATGCGGCGGCAAACGGCCCGATCGCCTTCGACACGCTGACCATCCAGGACAATGTCATTGTCAGCGGGCTGGTGCGTGTCGGCACCGACGGCGACAGCCTGCTCAACCTCTCCGGCACCAACATCGTCGAAGGCGGGGACGGCAACGACAGCGTCTCGGTCGAAGGCTCGGGCGCCGTCACCTTCGATGCCGGCGACGGCAACGACAGCTTCGTCGGCGCTGGCGCCAACGACAGCTTCATCGGCGGCGAGGGCGACGATGTCGTCACCGGGGGCGCTGGCAGCGACAGTCTCGACGGCGGCAACGGCACCGACACGGCGCGCTTTGCCGGGCTGCAGTCGGCCTACACCGTCACCGTCACCACCGGTCCCGACGGCCGCGTGACCGGCTTTACCAGCATCACCGACGGGACGGATACCGACACGCTCACCAGCATCGAAATCCTGTCGTTCGACAATGGCGCGACGGTCATCGATCTCGCCGATCCGATTCAACTGTTCGATGCCGGTGGTCACATCGTCGGCACCTTTGACACCATCCAGGCGGCGGTCGATGCGGCGGCGGACGATTATGTCATCCGTGTCGCAGCGGGCACCTATGACGAGGATGTAACGGTCGATGTCGGCGTCACCATCATCGGTGCGCGCGCCGGGGTCGCCGGCGCCGATGGCACTCGCGATGCCGCGGCGGGAACGGGAGAGACCACGGTCATCGGCCGCTGGACGATCACCTCCGCCACCGATGCCACCATCGATGGCCTGCGCTTCGTCAACGACGCGACCACCACCGGGGGCGGCGCCGGCAATCCGATCCTCGCCATCCGCACCGGCGGCGACAGCGCCGGGCACAGTGTCACCAACTCGATCTTCTGGTCGACGGTAGCGGGTGGCGCCAATGGCGTCGACGATCGCGCGATCTCGATCTCGCCGATCGCCAGCGGGGCCATCGGCATCACTGACAACCTCATCTCCGGGACCTCGAGCGGCCTGTTCGGCACCGCAGCCTGGGGTCGCGGCATCTGGTTCGACGGTGGCGGTGTCGCGCTGACGATCGATGGCAACACCACCCAGTCGACCCGCACCGCGGTCAATCTCGACATGAGCGGAGCCTCGACAGCGGATGTCACCAACAACAGCTTCACCAACGCCGGAACCGCCATTTCGCTAGGCGTCGATACCGACGGGGTGACGATCACCGACAATGACCTGACTAACGTCGGCACCGACTTCAACTTCCGCAACCTGACGACCGATGTCACCTTCGACGCCAGCACCGCGATCGATACTGTCACCCCGGCCGATCCTGCCAATGACACGGTGGTGATCCTTGGCGGTACCGGCAACGACAGGCTGACCGGCACGGCCGGCAACGACATCATCGACGGCAACAATTCCGCCAATCAGGCCGCCAGCGACAATGATGTGCTGACCGGCGGACTGGGGAACGATGTGCTGCTTGGCAGGGCGGGCGACGACAGGCTCGATGGCGGCGATGGCGACGATGCGCTTAACGGCGGCAGCGGGCTCGACACCGCCGTCTACAGCGGCACGATCGCGGCAGCCAATGTGGTTGCTGCAGCCGATGTCGATCCGGTCACCGTCGGCAATCAGGCGGGCTGGACGGTGACGACCGCTGGCGGCACCGATTCGCTGCAGGGCGTGGAAGTGATCAGTCACGCCGGTGGCACCATCCGCCTTGTCGGCAATGGCGGCTATGCCACCATCCAGGCGGCGGTCGACGCCTCGGTCGATGGCGATGTCATCCTCGTCGCAGCCGGCACCTATGCCGAGGATGTCGATGTCGACGTCGGCGTGCGGATCATCGGCGCCAACGGCGGCGAGCTGGGCACCGATGCCGGGCGCGATGCTGCCAATGGCGTCGGGGAAACTACGATCATCGGCAACTGGCGGATCACCGCCACCGCCAATGTCACCATCGACGGCGTGCGTTTCGTCAACGATGCGACCACCACCGGCGGTCCGTCGAACGCGCCACTGTGGGTGCTCACGGGCGGCACCACTGGCCACAGCATCACCAATTCGATCTTCTGGTCGACGATTGCCGGTGCGGCCAACGATGATCGGGCCATCCAGGTCTCGCCCATCGCCAGCGGTGCTGTATCGATCACCGGAAACCTGATTTCCGGCACGCAGCAGGCCATGTTCGGCACCGCCAGCTGGGGTCGCGGCATCTGGTTCGACGGCGGCGGCGTCGCGCTCACCGTGGATGGCAACACCATCAGCTGGGCGCGTACCGCGATCAACCTCGACATGGCGGGGACATCGACCGCCACGGTCAGCAACAATGATCTCATCAATTCGGGCACGGGTGTATCGGTCGGCAACGATACCGACGGCCTGACGCTGATCGACAATGACGTCAGCAACCTCGGCACCGATTTCAACTTCCGCAATTTGACCAGCAATGTCCTGTTCAATGCCGAAGTGGCGGTCGGGGCGCTGACCGCCGGTTTCGGCGCGAACGACACCGTCGTCATCCTCACCGGCTCGGGCAACGATACGGTGATCGGTACCAGCGGTGCCGACTATATCGATGGCAACAACCACCCGACGCAGGGTGCGACCGCCGATGTCGATACGCTGAGCGGGATGGGCGGCAACGACGTCATCTTCGGGCGCGCCGGCAATGACGTGCTCAATGGCGGTGCCGATAACGACACGCTCGATGGCGGCGACGGCAACGATCAGCTGTACGGCGAATCCGGCATTGACAGCCTGATCGGCGGCGAGGGCAATGATACGCTCGATGGCGGCACCGGTGCCGACATCATGAATGGCGGCAACGGCGACGACACCTTCTTCGTCGACGATCTGGGCGATGTCACCATCGGCGGGGCAGGGCGGGATACCGTGCGCACCAGCACCGCCGTGTGGACGTTGGCAGCGGACGTCGAGGTGCTGAGCGCCATCGGCCCCGGCGGCCTGATCGGCACCGGCAATGCACTCGACAACACGCTCAGCGGTTCAATCTCGAGCGATACGCTGACGGGTCTCGACGGTATCGACACAATCTTCGGTCGTGCCGGTAACGACACGCTCATCGGCGGTGAAGGCAATGACGTTCTGTACGGACAGGAAAACGATGACGTCCTGCTCGGCGGCAATGGCAATGACTATCTCGAAGGCGGCGTCGGCATCGACATCATGATCGGCGGCGCGGGCGACGACGTCTATCTGGTTTCCGATTTCGGCGACGTGGTTGCCGAATTGGCCGGCGAGGGCACGGATACCGTTCGCGCCATCAATTCCAACTACACGCTGAGTGCCAACATCGAAATATTGCAGTATTTCGGCACCGGCAATTTCACCGGCTATGGCAACAGCGAGAATAATCAGGTCATCGGCGGTAACGGCAATGACTTCCTGTACGGGATCGAAGGCAACGACCGGCTGATCGGCGGCAACGGCAATGATTATCTCGATGGTGGAATCGGGGCCGACACCATGAACGGCGGGCAGGGCAATGATGCCTATATCGTCGACAATATCGGTGACGTGGTGTCGGAGGCGGCGAATGAAGGCGCCGATACCGTCCAGACGACGCTGCTGACCTACACCCTCACCAACAATGTCGAAAACCTGAATTACACCGGCACCGGCAATTTCACCGGCAATGGCAATGCTCTCGCCAACACCTTTTTCACCCAGGGCGGGAACGATATCGTCAACGGCATGGGGGGCAATGACGTCATCTCGACGCGGGCGGGCGCTGACGTGCTCAACGGCGGTGCAGGCCGCGATATCCTGACGGGAGGAGCCGATGCCGACCGTTTCGTCTTCTCGGCGACAGGAGATACGGCGGTGGGGCAGGCGGACCGCATCACCGATTTCAGTCGGGCGCAAGGCGATTTGATCGATCTGTCCGCAATCGACGCGATCGCCGGCGGTGCCAACGACGCCTTCAGCTTCATCGGGAACGCAAGCTTCTCCAGCGTTGCCGGGCAGCTCCGGGTTTATACGTCTGGCAGCAACACGATGATCGAAGGCGACGTCAACGGGGACGGCATTGCCGACTTCCAGATCCAGGTCGATGGCGTCGTGCCGCTCGTCGGGAGCGACTTCATCCTCTGATGGTCTGGCCATGCAGTGAGCCCATCGCTGCCTGACGTTCTGGCGAGGCACCGCAGCGATGCGGTGCCTCGTTGGTTTCGGGCAGGACAGATTGCTCTGTTGTCAAAGCGCGCTATGGCCGCTGCAGCAGGGAGCAAGTGCGGCGATGCGATTGCTGGTCAAGGCGCGGAATTTTCAGCAGCGGCCGCTGTTCGTCCAGCTATGGTTCCTGCCCCTGTGGGTGATGCTGGGCGCAGCAAAGCTGGCTATCCGCATCGTCCCCTTCTCGGCGATGGCGCCGCGGCTGGGCAGGGCGGTGCCGCCGATCGCGCCTGACAAGGTCGGCTCACCCCAATCCCGCGAAAGGGCCGTTCGCATTGCGGAAGCCTTGCGGGTGACCGCGCGCATGACGCCGTGGACCAGCGACTGCTTTCCAAAAGCGCTCGCCGGGGTCGCGCTGCTGCGCCTATATGGTCTGCCCTATGTGCTCACGTTCGGCGTGCAGGACGGAAATGAGGGGCTGGCCGCGCATTGCTGGCTGGTCAGCGGCAGCACCGCGATCTGCGGCCTCCGCAATGCCCATCGGTTCAGCGCAATCGCCAGTTTCGTGCACGGTGAAGGCTGATGCCGCCCCGCACCGCCTTTTCCACATTCGTGCGGCTGATGCGGCTGATGACGCCCATGCAGGTCGGTCTGCTCGGCTCCCTGATGATGATTGTCAGCCTGACCGAGGGAATCGGACTGCTCCTGCTTGTCCCTCTGGTCGGACTGGTCAGCGGCGATGCCGTAGCCAGCGGCCCCGCGCGACAGATTACCGACTATGCCGCTGCGGTCGGTATCCCGCTCGATCTGGCCGCCATGCTGGGCCTGTTCATCGTCCTGATCGCCTTGCGCAGCGGCGTTCAATACGCCCGCGAGGATCTGGCGATGCGCATCGAGCGCGAGCTGATCGACCGCTTCCGCGCGCGCAGCTATGCATCGCTGCTGCGCACCGAATGGCGCTGGCTGGCGCACAGCCGCCGTTCCGATCACGCCCATGTGTTGCTGTCCAACATCGATCGGCTGGGTGTCGCCGTGACGCAGGGAATCGCGTTGGTTTCCTCCAGCCTCACCATGCTGGCCTATGTGATTGTCGCCGCGAGCCTGTCGCTCGGCATGACCGCGCTGGTGGTGGCGACCGGCTGCGTCGTCTTCCTGGGGCTTGGCCGACAGCGACGGCAAGCGCATCGGCTTGGACAGCAATTGAGCGAGAGCAAGCGCGCGATGTTCGGCATCGTCGACCAGGGCCTCGCGGGCATGAAGCTTACCCGCATTCTTGGAAACGAGCAGCGCCAGTTGGATCAGTTCGACCGGGCGATGCGGGGCCTGCGGTCGCAAGCGTTCGCCTATGGCCACAGCCTCAATCTGTCGCGGGTGCTGTTCCAGCTGGGAGCCGCCGTGCTGCTGGCGGGCTATCTTTACGTCGGACTGGTCTGGTGGCGGCTACCGGTGGCGGAAATCGTGACGCTGGTGCTGCTGTTCGGCCGCGCCGTACCGATGCTGCAGGGTCTGCAGCAAACGCTGTTCTCCTGGCTGCATTCGGTACCGGCGGTGCATGAGGCAGAACGGCTGCTGGCCGACACGGAGGCTGCCGCCGAACCGGCCGCCGACCAGCCGCAGGGTCCGGGCTGGACCATCTCCCACGAGCTCTCGCTCGATGCCGTGACCGTGCAGTGGGAAGGGCGGGACCGTCCCGCACTCGACCGCGTCTCGCTGCGCCTGCCAGCGCGCTCGACGCTGGCCGTGATCGGGCCTTCGGGCTCTGGGAAATCGACATTGGCCGATGTCTTGATGGGCCTGCTGGCACCGGACAGCGGCACGCTGATGGTCGACGGGCGCGTCGTGACGGGCCCCGCCCGTCAGGCGTGGCGGCGGTCGGTTGCCTATGTGCCGCAGGAAGTGATGCTGTTCCATGACACTATCCGCGCCAATCTGGCGTGGGGCCTGCCGGCGGAGCAGCTGTCCGCCGATACCGAGGCGTCGATGAACGAGGCGCTCGGCCGTGCCGCGGCCGATTTCGTACACGCGCTGCCGGACGGGCTCGACACCATCGTCGGCGATGGCGGCATGCGGCTTTCGGGAGGCGAACGCCAGCGGATCGCGCTCGCCCGGGCGCTGCTGCGGCGGCCCAGCCTGCTCATCCTCGACGAAGCCACCAGCGCGCTCGACCCCGAAAACGAGCTGCGCATCCGCGATGCCCTGGCACGGCTGCATGGCGACCTGACGATGATCGTCATCGGCCACCGGCTGCCAGCGCTTGAGCATGCGGATCGGATCATCCGCATGGAGCAGGGCCGCATCGTCGCACAGGGGAGCTGGGCCGACGTCGGCGGCGCGCCGGGCGCAGAGCGCTGGCCGGCATGAGCGCGTCTGTCGACGAGATACGGCGCGTCGCCATCGCGCTGATCGCACCCGCGCTCGTGCCCGACCCCGATGCGCTGACGCGCCTGGACGTGGCCGACTGGCAGCGATTGATCGCCATCGCGCGCAGCCACCGCGTCCTGCCGCTTATGCACGCCCGTCTGCGCGCGGAAGGGGGGGGCTGGCCGGTGCCGACCGACCTGCGCAGCGCGGCTGCCGACAGTTTCCGCAAGCACAGCCTCAAGGTCATCCTGGCCCGGCGCAGGATGGTGCAAGCGGTGGCCGTGCTGGCGGGGCGGGGGATCGAGGCGATTGCGCTCAAGGGCAGCTACCTCGCCTTCCACGCCTATGCCGAGGCCGGACTGCGCCCGTTGCGCGACGTCGACCTGCTGGTCGCACCGGCCGATGCACAAAATGCCTGGCACGCCTTGCGCGCCGCAGGATGGCAACCGCTGTTCGATGCCATCGGCACCTTAGAGGAATATCAGCGCATCAAGCACCAATTGCCGGGCCTGATGTGCCCGGACGGCAAGGTGATGCTCGAAATCCACCACCGCGCCCTCCACGGCAGCGGCAGCGATCCCGATCTGACCGCCGATCCTGAATTCGCCCCGTCGCTGCAGCGCACTGAGATCAACGGCACGCGGCTTTCCTACATGGGCCCGGAGCTGCTGCTGGCGCACCTGATCATCCACAGCGCCCACGATCATCAGTTCGACAACGGCCCCGGCATCTTTGCCGACATTGCCGCGCTGCTGGCCACCCACCGCATCGACTGGCCGCGCTTCTGGGCAATTGCCGCGCGGTTCGATGCGGTGCGGTCAGCGATTCTCGTCCTGCGCATCGCCGAGTTGTGGTGGGCCATACCAGGCATCGAGTGGGACCAGCATGCCGCCGCGGCAGCCGCCGTGCCCCGGCAGTTGATCGAGACCGTCGCCCAGCTTTCCCTGCGCGACCGTGCGAGTGCCACGGAATCGGCCATACTCTCCCGCCTCGACAACGCAGGCGGTGTCGGCGCAAAGCTGGGGCTGGTCGCCCGCAAGCTGTTTCCGCGGCCATCGCTCTTGCGCGCGGCCTACCCCAACAGCGGCCGCCCATCGGAGCTGCCGGGCCTCTACTGGCGCAAGTGGCGGGATTTGGCCGGTCGGCGCATCGGCGCCTATACCGCATCGATGGTGTCCGCCGACGGCCATGCCGATCGCCGCCGGCTTGCGCAGTTGGCCGGCTGGGTGCGGCAGACACCCCGCTAGGGGATGGCGGATGACAGGAACGGCACAAAACCGGTCGCGGTCAGCAGGCGGTTCCATTCCAGATGGGCGAACCGCCGGGGATCGGCATCGGGCACCTGCAGGCCGGTGACCGCGGCCTTCCCGCCGCCGAGCACATCGTCGAGCCACAAGGGCTGCAGCCCGTGCGTCGCGGCAAAGCGCTCCATCCAGCCATAGTGATTGGCGATGATGCCGAGCCCGGCTGCGCAATATTCCAGTGTCTTGACGCTGGTCTGGGTGTTGAACGGGGCGACGTCCGGCGTGACGTTGAGGCCGAAGCGCGCGCGTGACAGCGCCTCTGGCACATCGTCCCGACCGATCGGTCCGGCAAAGTCGATGCCCAGCGTCGCCAGCCGCCCACGGTCGACATCGGCGGGCACGTTCCCGAAGGCAATGATCCGCCAGCCACGCTCGGCCAGCCGCTCCATCGCCTGCACCACGCCCTGCCGCTCTATCGACCCGCAATAGACAATGTCATGCGTAGGTGCGCGGTTGCCGCAGCCGAAGATGGCGGCATCGACCCCCACCGGCCGCAGCAGGGTCGGCACATCCTCGGCAAACCCCAAGCCGTGGCGGATGTGCGCTTCGGTAAAGATACGCGCGCACGGTCGCGGTGCGGCCCATCGCTTCACGACATCTTTGACCATGCGCAGCCGCCCGGCCGACAGGCTGTGATATTCATGTACCGCGGGTATGCCGAGCCGGTGCAACTGGCGCTGATGGCGGAGATTGAACGCGATGGCGGCATCGGCACCGCCGGCGGCCTCTGGCGAACCGACCAGTCGCGCGCAATGGCCCGACCGCTCGAGATGATCTGCATAAGCCCAGGCCTCGGGCAAATAGGCGTGGCCGGTCAGGATGATCGCAATGTCCACGCGGGCTTCTTTTTATGTCCGGCGGCCATGTTGCCGAGAAGCGCTACTTGTTCAAGATGGATGTTCCGACTCGGCAAAATACTTGCCCGCAGCAATTGTCTGTGCTCCACAGAAGATAGAATCTGCCTGAGCAGACAGGTTGCAGGAGCGAGTGCCCGGTGCGCATTATTCGGCGGTTCATGTGCCTGTTCGGCATGCACAAGCGCGACGGAAACCGTGTCGCCAAGCGCGGCTCGCTGTATCACGCGCCCTGCCAATATTGCGACAAGCCAATGCACCGGCTCGTCGATGGCGGACCATGGCAGGCGATGTGACCGGCGGGATGCGGCTGTACACCTGCGAAGGCTCGAGGGGATTTCGCGTCAGTTGGGCTGCAGCAGAGTTGGGCCTCGATCTGCCGACAGTGATGCTGCCTTTCCCGCCGCGCGTACACGACAAGAGCTTTTTCGGGGTCAATCCGCTGGGTACCGTGCCCGCGCTGGTGCTCGACGATGGCCGGGTGATGACCGAATCCTGCGGAATCGTCCATTTCCTTGCGCAACGCTTCGGTGCCGGGAGTGTGGCGGTCGATCCGTCCGAAGAGGATTGGCCGCTGTGGCTGGACTATTGCTATCATGCCGATGCAACGCTCACCTTCCCGCAAACGGTGCGGTTGCGCTTCGCGGTCTTCGAGCGCGAACGCGGGCTGGGCGACGCGGGCGAGGCCTATGGCGACTGGTTCGGCAAGCGGCTCGCAAAGGTCGACGCGCGGCTGCAGGATCGTGCCTTTCTCTGCGCGGACAGGCTGACAGCCGCCGACATATGCGTTGGCTATGCCCTTTATCTCTCTGAATTCACCGGACTCTCGCACCATCTGACGCCGCGCCTGGCGGAATGGCTGGAGACGCTCAAGGCTCGCCCCGCGTTTAAGGCGGCGCTGGCGCGGGAAGCCGCGCTGGCGGTGGAGCAGGGGGTTCGAAAAAGATAATGTTCCCGTCTTGTTCGGTTAGAACAAATGCGATACAGAGCGGTCTCGCCAGCGCGTTGCGATGCGTCGGCTTTGGCTCTAACGCATCAGGGGACGGCAGATGGCTGCACAACTCAAGGTAATCGACGGCATGGCACAAAGCGCGGAACGGCAACGGGCACTAGAAGCTGCACTGGCCCAGATCGACAGGGCATTCGGCAAGGGCTCGGCAATGAAGCTGGGCAGCCGTGAGGCGATGGAGGTCGAAGCGATTTCCACTGGCTCGCTCGGGCTCGACATTGCCCTGGGCATCGGCGGGTTGCCGCGCGGCCGGGTGATCGAAGTTTATGGGCCGGAAAGCTCGGGCAAGACCACGCTGGCGCTGCATGTGATCGCGGAGGCGCAGAAGGGCGGCGGTACCGCAGCCTTCGTCGACGCCGAACATGCGCTCGATCCGGTCTATGCCAAGAAGCTGGGCGTCAACATCGACGAGCTGATTGTCTCCCAGCCCGATACCGGGGAACAAGCGCTCGAGATCGTCGATACGCTGGTCCGCTCCAACGCCATCGACGTGCTGGTGGTCGATTCGGTGGCGGCGCTGGTGCCGCGCGCCGAAATCGAGGGCGAGATGGGCGACAGCCACGTCGGCTTGCAAGCGCGATTGATGTCGCAATCGCTGCGCAAGCTGACCGGCTCGATCAGCCGCTCGCGCTGCATCGTCATCTTCATCAACCAGCTGCGCATGAAAATCGGCGTGATGTACGGCAATCCGGAAACCACCACCGGCGGCAATGCGCTCAAATTCTACGCCAGCGTCCGCCTCGACATCCGTCGCACCGGCCAGATCAAGGATCGCGACGATATCGTCGGCAATGCGACGCGGGTGAAGGTTGTGAAGAACAAGGTCGCGCCGCCGTTCAAGCAGGTCGAATTCGACATCATGTATGGCGAGGGCATCTCCAAGATCGGCGAGATTCTCGACATCGGGGTCAAGGCCGGGCTGGTCGAGAAGTCGGGTGCCTGGTTCTCCTATGATTCAGTCCGCATCGGCCAGGGCCGGGAGAATGCCAAGCAGTTCCTCAAGGACAATCCCGAGCTGCGCGAGCGACTTGAAAAGGCCATTCGCGGCAAGACCGAGCAGGTTTCCGATGCGTTGATGGTCGGCCCCGACGGCGACGACGACATGGAATGATCGCGGCTGAGCTGCGGCATCCGGCCGGGGCCGGGTGCCGCAGGTTGCCGATGTGCTGTCGCCCCAGCGCCGGGCTGATCGCGGGCTGAAAACGCGGGCGGTTTGACCGGATGCATCACTGCGAACTTTTCCGAGCTACCCGGGTGGACGCCGTGGTAACGAAAATGGGTACCTGTGCGAACAGGCTGGTGTTCACCCGTTCAGGATGTCTGCCATGACCTTCAAGCTTGCTGCTGTTTCCATCGTCGCGCTGTCGGCTGCCGTCGCCGGGGCCTATGTCGCTTTCCCAGCGGCGCAATCGTCTTCCACTGTCAGCGCTCCCGCCCCGGCGAGCGGCACGGACGAAGGCTCGGCGCTGGCCGGTGCCGCGCTTGCCCCGGTTCGCGCCAACACTCCCGCCGCGCCCCAGGCGCCGGTACTCGTCGAACTCTTCACCAGTCAGGGCTGCTCCTCCTGCCCGCCGGCCGATGAAGTGCTGGCACGCCTGCAGGCAGAACCGAATATCATCGCGCTGAGCCGTCCGGTGACCTACTGGGATCGTCTGGGCTGGCGCGATACGCTGGGCCGCGAAGCCAACACCATCCAGCAGCGCGCCTATGCCGCGCGCGGCGTTGGCGGCGGCGGGGTCTATACGCCCGGCGCCGTGGTCAACGGCAAGGACGGGCTGATCGGCAGCCAGGAAGCCGGCTTGCGCCGCCTGATCGCCGCCGCGCGCACCGCGCCCGATAACCGGCTGAGTTCGAACGGAACGAGCGCCTCGACCCGCGGCCGTGTCGCTGGCGCTGCCGAACTGCGCTTCGTCGCAGTCGCCAACATGCGCGAAGTGCGTATCGGCGGCGGCGAAAATGGCGGCCGTACCGTGCGCTACCATAATGTCGTGCTCGATGAGGCAAGCGTCGGCTGTGCCGCTGGCGCTGCATGCAGCGCGTCCGTCCCCTCGCGCATCGCCAGCCTGCCCGGCAAGGACCGCATTGCCGTCGTCCTCCAGCGCCCCGGCAATGGCGAAGTGCTGGCTGCACGCTGGCTGTAACGCGAAGGCTGGCCTTCCGGGGCGTGGCCATGGCTGCGCCATCTCTCCGGGATGGTGCGGCCATCAAGACCGGCAGTGCGCGATACAAAGCCACTGGCCATTCAGGCGAATCGCTCTAGAGCTACCGTAACTGGCTTGACGAACGTCTGCTGCATCCGTGCCATTGCCCAGCCGAGCGAACCCCAAAGGGCCGCTCGGATGGTGGCACGGCGGCAGGGTTCGATCGCTTGCCAGCCATGGTAGGTCGAGGGTGGGTCTTTGATGTCGGTCGATGTTCAACGTTTCTTGATCTTCGTTGCCATCCTGGTGGCTGTTGCTGCGGTTGCCACCACCAGCAAGACCTTCAGACCCTATCTGCGCAAGAACCCGGCTGTTGCCTTTCTTCTCGGCGTTTCCAGCGGATTTCCACTCACACTGCTGGTGGCGACGCTGACTTTCTGGTTGGCCCGGGTTGGGCTGGATACCACGACCATCGGTCTCGCCGTGATGGTCGGCATTCCCTACACCATCAAATTTCTGTGGGCGCCGTTGCTCGACAAGATCCATTTGCCGTTCTTGTATGAGCGACTGGGTCAGCGACGGAGTTGGCTGTTTCTGATCCAGGCCCTGCTTGTTGTATCGGTGTGGCAACTGGGGGCAAGCGATCCACAGCCGGGCAACCTCACGCCTTTCTTCGTTTGGGCGCTGGTAACGGCCTTCCTCTCGGCAACGCAGGATATCGTCATCGATGCCTACCGGATCGAGATACTGGAAGAGGATGAGTTTGCGCACGGGACGGCTGCGAACCAGTTCGGCTACCGAACCGGCAATTTGATTGCCGGTGCCGGCACTATCTTCATTGCCTCTTCCGAAGGCATGGGGCTGGGCTGGGCACTTGGCTATGGCCTGACGTCGCTTTGCGTGATTCCGGCCGTCATCGGCGCATTCGTGGCCGGACCGGGCAAGTTCGTCGATCGGTATGCCGACGCCACCGGCATGTCTGCGGGGCAATGGTTGACCGAGTCTGTCGTCAATCCGTTCCGCGAGTTTCTGACGCGCAACGGCGCATTTCTGATCCTTGGCTTTGTCCTGACCGTGAAGCTCGGCGATGCCATGGGGCAAGCCATGCTGAGTCCCATGATCGTGCAGCTGGGGTTCAGCGATCTTGATTACATCTCGGCCAATAAACTGTGGGGGTTCGGCGCCTTGATCTTGGGTTCGGCTCTCGGTGCACCTTTTCTGCTGTGGCTGGGCATGGGGCGGGCGCTGCTGATATCCGGTCTGCTGATGATGTTCTCCAACGCGATGTTCATGATTCTCGCTGCCTCCGGCGACAATTATTGGATGATGGTTGCAGCGATTGTCGTTGAAAATACCACCAGCGGCATCGGGCTGACGGTATTCGCCACTTACCTGTCGGGCCTCTCCAACATTGCCTACACCGCCACCCAATTTGCCCTGCTGTCCTCCTTCGCGGGCGTCGGGCGCACATTCATGGCGGGGCCAGCCGGATGGGTGGCGGCGGAAATCGGCTGGTTCGGTTTCTGGGGCTTTACGATTGTCGCTGCGGTACCGGGGATGCTGCTGCTGTGGATATTGTGGAGCAAGGGTTATGTCGGTGACGGCGTGCGGCAAAGCACCGCAGTCGATGACAAGCGGTTGCGTGAACCAGTGGCCGCTCTTCGCATCTTCGGATTTCTGCTGGCCGTTGCCGGGCTGGTCGGATTGTTGTTGGTAGGGCCGCTTGAACTGGCAAACAGCGTAGCCGCCGTTTGTGCGGCCGTGCTGGCGGTTGGCGGCCTGTTGGCGTGGAAGGGGCAACCCGCCAAGACGGCATAGCGCGATGCGCGCCTAGTCCGGCAATTCCTCGTTCGCCTTCAACACCTCGCCCGCCAGATAGAGCGATCCGCAGATCAGCACGGTCGCATCCGGTGCGCGCTCGGCGATGGCGGCGGTGGCGGACCCGACGGTGTCCGTCGGATAAAGCCACGTCACGCCCAGCGCATCCTGCACCATCCAGCACAGATCTTTCGGGTCATGGTGCGCATGGCCAGGGATGGGCACCGCCGCGAAGGACGCCATGCGCGCCGCCAGCGGGCGCAGGAAGCCGAGCGCATCCTTGTTGGCGAGCATCCCGCAGATGACATGCACGCACGCGCCCTCCGGCAACGCTGCCGCCAGCGCCGCGCCCGCATCGGGGTTGTGCCCGCCGTCGAGCCAGATCGTTGCATGCGGCCCGAGCATGGCGGTGAGTGGCCCCGGCCCCAGCTTCTGCATCCGCGCCGGCCACCGCGCGGCGGCAAGCCCCCGGTTGATCGCCGCCTCGCTGACCGGCAGCAGCGGCTGATGGCGCAGCATCGCCACGGCCAGCGCGGCATTGCCCTGCTGGTGCGCGCCGGGCAGCGCTGGGGGGTCGCAATAGAGCTTGCCGGTGCGGTCGGCGTAGGCAAAGCCGCGTCCGATCGCCCGGCTGGTCCAGTGGCGGCCGCGTGCGCGCACGTCCGCCCCGGCACGGTCCGCCACGGCCTGGATGCTGGCCGCCATGTGCGGCGCATAGTCCATGGTCACCAGCGGCACGCCGCGCTTGGCAATCCCCGCCTTTTCGAAGGCGATGCGTGCCAGTGGTTCGTCGGGCGTGCCGGCCTCGGGCATCAGCAGGAATTCCTTGTGATCTATCCCCAGGCTGGCGATGCCGCAGACCAAAGGGCGCTCGATGACATTGGTCGCATCGAGCCGACCACCAAGGCCGACTTCGACGATGCAGGCATCCGCCGGAACCTCGGCAAAGCGCAGGAAAGCGGCGGCGGTGGTCACCTCGAAGAAGCTGGCATTCAGGCCCTCTGCCACGTCCAGCACGCGGGCGAGCGCATCGGCGAGATCTTCGTCGGCGATCAGCGTGCCGGCCAGCCGGATACGCTCGTTGAAGCGCACCAGATGCGGGCTGGCATAAGCGTGGACGCGATAGCCGCCCGCCTCCAGCATCGCGCGGAGATAGGCGCAGGTCGAGCCCTTGCCGTTGGTGCCGGCGACATGGAAGACCGGGGGCAGCCGGTGATGCGGATTGCCCAGCCGGTCGAGCAGCGCGGTGATCCGCTCCAGCCCCAGCGTATCGCGGCCCGGGGAGAGCGCGCCGAGACGGTCGAGCTGGGCCTGGACGGCGGGGGAATCGGAACGGGCGTGGTCGGGCATCACTTCTCCCTCTCCCCTTCTGGGGAGAGGGCCGGGGAGAGGGGGAGTCCTTTCCGCGACCTTGGTCAATTTTCCGAGAGACTGCCCCTCTCCCGACCTCGCTGCGCTCGGCCACCCTCTCCCCCGAAGGGGCGAGGGGGATTTAGGCCGCCCTGGCCGGCGCCAGATAGCCGATCACCCGCGCCAGCGTCGCTTTCAGGTCCTTCCGCTCGATCACCATGTCGACCATGCCATGGTCGAGCAGATATTCGGCGCGCTGGAACCCTTCGGGCAGTTTTTCGCGGATGGTCTGTTCGATCACCCGCTGCCCGGCAAAGCCGATCAAGGCGCCTGGCTCGGCCATCTGCACGTCGCCCAGCATCGCATAGCTGGCGGTGACGCCGCCGGTGGTCGGGTCGGTCAGCACCACGATATAGGGCAGGGCGGCGCGGCGCAGGCGCTGGATGGCGACGGTCGAGCGCGGCATCTGCATCAGGCTCAATATGCCTTCCTGCATGCGCGCACCACCCGCGGCCGTGAAGCAGATGTAGGCGCAGCGCTGTTTCAGCGCTTCCTCGGCGGCCGCGACAAAGGCCTCACCCACCGCAACGCCCATCGATCCGCCCATGAAGGCGAAATCCTGCACCGCCACCACCGCGGCATGGCCGTCGATCAGCCCGTGCGCGGCCTGCATCGCATCCATATCGCCGGTCGACGCGCGTGCGGCCTTGATGCGGTCGACATATTTCTTCGAATCGCGGAATTTCAGCGGATCTTCCGGCACTTTGGGCATGGCGATGGTGCGCATGCTGCCGTCGTCGAACAACATGGCAAAGCGTCTGTCGGCACCGATGCGGTCATGATGGTCGCAGCGCGGGCAGACGCACAGATTGTCCTCCCACTCCTTGCAGAACACCAGCGCCTCGCACGCCTTGCACTTGTGCCACAGATTGTCCGCCGTCTCCTTCTTGGCGATGAAGGGGATGGAATTGCGGACGCGGTTGATCCAGCTCATGCACTAAATCCAATTCTCAAAAGCCGCTCACCGTGAGCTTGTCGAAGGGCTGTCCTTCGCTTTTTCCGACGGTAGAAGAAAGGACAGTCCTTCGACAAGCTCAGGATAGCTGGTTCTTATGTGCGGGCAGACCGGACCGCTGCAGACAGCCCCGCGACAAAATCCAGCACCGGCCCCGCCGCATCCGCGCCATGCGCACCGACCAGTTCGACGATCGCCGATCCGACAACGACTCCATCCGCCACCCGCGCAATCGCCGCCGCCTGCTCGGGCGCACGCACGCCGAAGCCGACCGCCACTGGCAGATCGGTCGCCGCCTTCAGCCGCGCCACGGCCGCTTCGATCGAATCCTGTGAGGCCTGCTGCAATCCGGTGATGCCGGCGACGGAGACGTAGTAGAGGAACCCGCCGGCACCTTCGAGCACGGCGGGCAGCCGTGCCGCATCGGTGGTGGGCGTCGCCAGCCGGATGGAAGCGATGCCGCCCGCACGCAGCGCTGGGCCGAGCTGGTCGTCCTCCTCGGGCGGGACATCGACACAGATCACGCCATCGACCCCGGCGTCCGCGCAAGAGCCGGCGAACCAGTCGGCACCGCGGCGCAGCATCGGGTTGGCATAGCCCATCAGCACCAGCGGCACGTCAGGGTGACGGGCACGGAACGCCTTGGCGAGAGCGAAGATGTCGGCCGTCGTCGTGCCAGCCCCCAGGCTGCGCAGATTGGCCGCCTGAATCGCCGGGCCGTCGGCCATCGGATCGGTGAAGGGCATCCCCAGCTCGATGACATCCGCCCCGCCCGCGACGAGCGCGTCGAGGATGTCCGCCGTCGGCCCATCGCCTGCGGTGACGAAGGTGACGAGGGCGGGGTGGGGTTTGGCAAAGGCAGTGGCGAGGCGGGTCATGATTGTGGCTCTCCCCTGAAAGGAAGAGGCGGTAAAGCCCTCTCCCCTTCAGGGGAGAGGGTTGGGAGAGGGGGCCGGTTCAAACACTGACCAATCATGGTCAGCACACCTTCCATATTGCTCATCACATCTGCATTGGTAAATCTGATCACGCGAAATCCCAACCCCTCGAAATACAAACTTCGGATGCGATCATAATCCTGATGGTAGCCATGTGTGTCACCATCGACTTCGATGATCAGCATCGCTTGGCGCGAATAGAAATCGGCGATGTAGCGCCCAACAACATTTTGCCGCCGAAACTTGATGCCCTCGAACCGTTGTGCGCGCAGTTTGTACCATAGCCTTCGCTCAGGTTCAGTCATCTCGCGCCGCATGCCCTTGGCGAATTCTGTCAGTCGCGGGTCGCGCATGCCGGTGACGTCCCCTCTCCCAACCCTCTCCCCTGAAGGGGAGAGGGCTTTGACTCCCTCTCCCCTTCAGGGGAGAGGGTCGGGGAGAGGGGTTTCACACCTGCTCCCCCAAAGCCTCAGCCACCGTGAAAATATCCTTGTCCCCCCGCCCGCACAGATTGGCGAGGATGATCGCGTCGCGGTCCATCGTCGGTGCGACCTTGGCGACCGCCGCAATCGCATGGCTCGGCTCGAGTGCGGGGATGATGCCCTCCGTCCGGCAGAGCAGCTGGAACCCGTCGAGCGCCTCGGTGTCGGTAACCGACGTATACTCGACCCGCCCGATATCGCGCAGCCAGGCATGTTCCGGCCCTATGCCGGGATAATCGAGCCCCGCCGAGATCGAATGCGCCTCGGTGATCTGGCCGTCCTCATCCTGCAGCAGATAGGTCTTGTTGCCGTGCAGCACCCCGGGGAAGCCGCCGGCCAGGCTGGCGGCATGCGCCTTGTCCAGCCCATGCCCCGCCGCTTCCACGCCGAGCATCTTGACGTCCGCATCGTCGAGGAAGGGGTGGAACAGGCCGATGGCATTGCTGCCGCCGCCGATCGCCGCGACAAGCAGGTCGGGCAGCCGCCCGGTCCGCTCCAGCATCTGCGCACGCGCCTCTCGCCCGATCACGCTCTGGAAATCGCGCACCAGCTCGGGGTAGGGGTGCGGGCCTGCCGCCGTGCCGATGATGTAGAAAGTATCATGGACGTTGGCGACCCAGTAGCGCAGCGCCTCGTTCATCGCGTCCTTCAGCGTCGCCGCACCCGCCGTCACCGGCACGACCTCCGCGCCGAGCAGCTTCATGCGGAACACATTGGGCTGCTGCCGCGCGACATCGGTCGCGCCCATGAAGATGGTGCAGGGCAGGCCGAACCGCGCGCACACCGTCGCGGTCGCCACGCCATGCTGGCCCGCGCCGGTCTCGGCGATGATCCGCGTCTTGCCCATGCGCATGGCGAGCAGGATCTGGCCGATGCAATTGTTGATCTTGTGCGCGCCGGTGTGATTGAGCTCGTCGCGCTTGAACCAGATTTGCGCGCCCTTGCCGTGCGCCGCATCCTTGCGGCACGCCTCGGTCAGCCGCTCGGCATAATAGAGCGGGCTGGGGCGGCCGACATAATGCGCCATCAGGTCATCGAACTGCGCGGCAAAGGCGGGATCGGCCTGCGCAGCGCGATATGCTTTCTCCAGGTCGAGGATCAGCGGCATCAGCGTTTCGGCGACATAGCGTCCGCCGAATTCACCGAAATGGCCGCGTTCGTCAGGCTGGGCGCGGAAACTGTTGGGTGCGTTCATGGGCGTGGCTTTAATGAGGGTTGCTGGGTTGGGGAAGGGGTAAGACCGCCAAGCTCCTCCCCCGCAGGGGGAGGGGGACCATCCGCAGGATGGTGGAGGGGCAGGTGCGGCGTCAAACCAGCAGGGCCGTTCTGGGCTGGCCCCTCCACCAGCTGCGCTGGTCCCCCTCCCCGTGCCGGGGAGGACCTAGCCGCGCACCGCGCGGAGAAACGCCCCGATCTTGTCGGCATCCTTCACCCCCGGTGCGCGCTCGACGCCGGAGGAAACATCGACAATCTCGGCCCCGGTCATTCGCACCGCCTCCGCCACATTGGCCGCGTCGAGCCCGCCTGACAGGACCCAGGGCAGCGGGTGGCGGTGGCCGACCAGCAGGCCCCAGTCGAAGCGCAGGCCGTTGCCGCCCGGCAGGTCGGAGCCCTCGGGTGGCTTGGCGTCGTAGAGAATGCGATCGGCAACACCCCGCCAAGCGTCAGCGGCGGTCAGGTCGGCGGCGTTCCGCACCGGCAGCGCCTTCCACCAGCCCGTGCCGGGATGCCGCGCGCGCATCGCCGCCACATTCTCCACGCTTTCCCTGCCATGCAGCTGCACGATGTCCGGCCGAACGCGCAGCAGCGCCTCTGACAGCAGTTCGGGATCGGGATCGACCAGCAACAGCACCGACGCCACATGCGATGGGACATGCCGGCGCAACGCCGCCATCGGCTCCAGCGCAAGGTGGCGGGGGCTTTTGGCAAAATGCACGAAACCGACATGGCTCGCGCCATGGGCGATGGACGCATCGAGCGTCTCGGTGGTGGACAGCCCGCAAATCTTGGCCTGGATGGGCAATGGCGCCTCTTTGGATTCAAATTCGTCATGCTGAACTCGTTTCAGCATCCATGACCCAAGGTTGCGGCCTCAGGCCATGGACCCTGAAACAAGTTCAGGGTGACGCATGGAGAGAAGATAGGTCTACAGCGTCGCCGCAATCGCTCGCGCGGCAGCATCGGGGTCTTCGGCCTTGCTGATCGGGCGCCCGATCACCAGGATCGACGCACCGGCGGCCGATGCCTCGGCCGGGGTCACCGTCCGCTTCTGGTCGGCGAGTTGGCCACCGGCGGGGCGGACCCCCGGCACCACGAAAAAGCCGCCGGGCCACAGCTTCTTTGCCGCGCGCACTTCGTGTCCGGAACAGACGATACCATCCAGCCCCGCCTCATGGCTGAGGCCGGTCAGCCGGGCGACCTGTCCCGCCGGGTCACCGCCGATGCCGATGGCAGTCAGGTCTTCCGAATCGAGGCTGGTCAGCACCGTCACGCCGACAACCTTGGTATGGTCGCTGGCCGCGGCTTTCGCATCTTCCATCATCGCCCGTCCACCCGCGGCATGCACCGTCAGCACTGCCGGTTCGAGCGGGCGCAGCGCCTGCACCGCCTTGGCGACCGTGTTGGGAATGTCATGCAGCTTGAGGTCCAGGAACAGCGGCAGCCCGATACGCGCCATTTCATGCACACCATGGTGCCCGTTGGCGCAGAAGAATTCGAGACCCAGCTTGAGCCCGCCGATGTGCGTCTTGACCTTAGTGGCCAGCGCTTTCGCGGCATCCAGATCAGTCGTGTCGATGGCCAGGAAGACGCGTGACGTCATGGCGTCGCGTCCTCGGACGACATCAAAACCGGCGCCGCCGGCACGGCAGGCGGCGCGGGCGCCGGGGCAGGGCGCAGCATGGCGATTGTCTCGTCCTGCTGCTTGATCCTCCGCTGCAGGCGCCAGCGGTTGCCGAGATTGACCAGATAGGGGGGCAGGAAGCCGAGCAGGAAGGAGACCACGACCACCACCGAGACATAGGTGTCGGCACGATAGCCCGGGAACACCCAGACCTGCACTTCATCGAAATTGGCCACGGCGAACAGTGTCAGAAGTACCGCCATGGCTACCCACAGCGCCGTGCGAACCGACTGCATCTCGTTTCTCCTTGTCCTCCGGCCAGCCTAGCCGAATGCACTGCGCGTGCAAACTGTCGGTGGCCTCCGGGCCGATCAGGCTGCGTCGGCGCCGAACACCCGCTCGAAAATCACGTCGACCGCCTTGAAATGGTAGCCAAGGTCGAACAGCGCTTCCAACTGGGCATGGTCGAGCGCGGCCGTCACCTCGGCATCGCCCTTCAGCAAGTCGAGCAGCGACAGCGCGCCGTCCGATTCCCAGACCCTCATCGCGTTGCGCTGGACCAGGCGGTAGCTGTCCTCGCGGCTGACGCCGGCCTGCGTCAGCGCCAGCAGCACGCGCTGCGAATGCACCAGCCCGCCCATGCGATCGAGATTCTTGCCCATGCGCTCGGGGTAGACCAGCAGCTTGTCGACCACCCCTGTCAGCCGGGCCAGCGCGAAATCGAGCGTGATGGTCGCGTCCGGCCCGATGTAGCGCTCGACCGACGAGTGGCTGATGTCGCGCTCATGCCACAGCGCGACATTCTCCAGCGCCGGGGTGACATAGCCGCGCACCATGCGGGCAAGACCGGTCAGATTTTCGGTCAGCACCGGGTTGCGCTTGTGCGGCATCGCTGAAGAGCCCTTCTGACCGGGCGCGAAATATTCCTCGGCTTCCAGCACTTCGGTGCGCTGCAGATGCCGGACTTCGGTCGCCAAACGTTCGATGGAGCTGGCGATAACCCCCAGAGTTGCAAAGAACATCGCATGCCGATCGCGCGGGATGACCTGCGTCGACACCGGCTCGACGGCAAGCCCCAGCTTGGCCGCAACATGCGCCTCGACGCGCGGATCGATGTTGGCAAAGGTGCCGACCGCGCCGGAGATCGCACAGGTCGCGACATCCGCTCGCGCCGCCACCAGCCGCGCGCGATTGCGCTCGAACTCGGCATAGGCCTGCGCCAGCTTGAGCCCGAAGGTGGTAGGTTCGGCATGGATGCCATGGCTGCGGCCGATGGTCGGCGTATATCTATGCTCCATCGCCCGGCGCCGGATGGCGGCGAGCAAATCGTCGAGATCGGCGATCAGCAGGTCGGCGGCCCTGGTCAGTTGCACCGACAGGCAGGTATCGAGCACGTCGCTCGAGGTCATGCCCTGGTGCATGAAGCGCGCCCAATTCTCGCCGGAATGCGCGCCCACCTGCTCGGACACCCACGTCAGAAAGGCGATGACGTCATGCTTGGTCACCGCCTCGATCGCGTCGATCGCGGGAACGTCGATCGCCGGCCCGGTTGCCCACCAGTCCCACAGCGCCTTCGCCGCTGCTTGCGGCACGACACCGAGGTCGGCGAGCGCCTGGGTCGCGTGCGCTTCGATCTCGAACCAGATGCGAAGGCGCGCCTCGGGCTCCCAGATGGCGGTCATCGCCGGGCGGGCGTAGCGGGGGATCATTGGCAGGCTCCTGAAGCGGGGCGAAAGATGGAGCGCCCCCTATCAGCGCCGTCGCGCGCTGGCGAGTCGCTCAGATCAGGCCGTGGCTGCGCATGCTGTAGCTGCCCTCGCGCCCGACAATGACATGATCGTGCACGGCAATGTTAAGCCGCCGGCACGCCTCCACGATCTCGCGGGTGATGGCGATATCCTGTTTGCTGGGCGACGGGTCACCGCCAGGGTGATTGTGCGCAAGGATGATCGCCGCCGAACCGAAATCGAGCGCCCGGCGAACCACCTCGCGCACATGGATCGCCGCCTCGTCGATGGTCCCTTCGCTGACGATCTCGTCGCGGATCAGCCGGTTCTTGCTGTCGAGGTGGAGCACATGGACGCACTCGTTGATGCGGAACGCCATGTCGCCGCGCAGATAATCGAGCAGGCCCTGCCAGCTGCCCAGCACCGGCCGCTCGGCAATTTCCCCGTACAGAGTGCGCTGCACCGCTTCCTTGACCAGCTTGAGCGCGGCGATGCTGCTGTCCCCCATCTCGGGGAAGCGCCGCAATGTCTCGAGGTCGGCCTCGAGCAACGGGCCGATTCCCCCGAATTCGCGCAGCAGCGCCTTGGCCACCGGTTTGGTGTCGACGCGCGGACGCGCCAACATCAGCAGGAATTCGACGATCTCATAATCAGCGAGCGCCTCCCCGCCGACGCCAAGCAGGCGGTCGCGCAACCGGCTGCGGTGCCCGGCCCTGTCATCGACCTCGGCGGTGGGCTTCACGGACTTCGCGCTGCTCATGCAACACAGCCTAGCATGCCGCCGGGCGGATGCAGTTCAGATTTTTGCGCAACCATCGTTGCTCGACAGAGTCTGTTCATCGCCATAGTGACAGGACATGCATCGACACCATGCGTAAGCGCGTACTTCTCCCTTTGCTGGTCGGCGGATCGGTTGCCGCCGTGGCCACGGTCGCGTGGCTCAACCGCGAGGCGATTACCGCAAGCTATGTCGATTCGGCCCTGCGCGAAGCCGGTGTCGAGGCGCGCTACCGCATCGATTCGATCGGAGTGCGTGAGCAGCGGCTGCGCAACATCGTCATCGGCGATCCCGCCAATCCCGATCTCGTTGCCGACGCGGTGGATGTGAAGCTGGGGGTCGGCTGGACCGGCCCCTATGTCACCGCCGTGCGGGCGCGGGGCGTCCGGCTCAACGCCCGCTGGACCGGCGACCGGCTGTCGCTGGGCCAGCTCGACAAGCTGCTGCCAGCGCCCGACGGCACCCCCTCCAGCCTGCCGGACATCGCCCTCGACATCGACGACGCTACGGCACGGGTGGCAACGCCGTGGGGCCGGATCGCGCTCGGCGCCGTCGGTCGCGGCCATTTGCGCGACGGCTTTTCCGGCCATGTCGGGCTCGCCGCACCCGCGCTGGAAGCCGGCGGCTGCCGCGCCAGCGCGGCCAGCGGCGGGCTGGAGGTGCAGATATCCGATGGCGCGCCGGCTCTGCGCGGCCCGATCGGGCTGGCCGGACTGCAGTGTGCGAGCGGCGAGCTAGCCCTGACCGATCTCAGACTGGGTCTCGACGCCAGCACCAACGCGGATCTGTCGACAATCCGTACCCGGCTCGGCCTGCGAGGCGGAAGCGGCACCGTCGCGGGCGTGGCGGCGGAAGGTCTGACCGGCACATTGGCGCTCGGCGGGGCAGTCGACGGCGTCCTCGATGCCGACTGGCAACTGGCCGCAACGCAAATCGCACAGCCGTGGGTCAAGGCGGCCCGCATCGCCTTCGATGGGCGCGGCAGGCGGCTGGCGTCCGGCGCACTGACCGCGGATGGCCGCTTCTCGTTGGCCGGCGGAAAGCTCAGCAGCGGTGCCGACCGGCAGCTTGCCCGGCTCGCGGCGCTGGACGATTCGACCCCGCTCGGTCCGCTCGCCCGCAAGTTCGCGGCTGCGTCACGCGCTGCGGGCCGCGACTTTGCCGTGAATGGCAATGTCACCATCGCCGGCCGCAACCTCGATTCGCTGACCATCGCAGCCGATTCGCTGCGCTTAGACGCCACGTCGGGTGCGCGCGCACGTCTGGCGGGCGACAGGGCGATCCGCTGGAACGCGCAGGATGGGTTGGCCGTGTCGGGCACCGCCGACATCGGCGGCGGCGGCTGGCCCGAAGGGACGATCGCCTTGGCCCGGTCCGGCAGCGGCAGGCTGATGCAGGGCCGCGCGCAATTTGCGCCCTATGCGGCCGGCGGCGCCATGCTCGATGTCGGGCCGCTCGCCTTCCGCGCGGCGGAGGACGGAACGACGCGCTTCTCCACCGACGTCACCCTGTCCGGTCCGCTCGCAGGCGGCCGGGTCGAGCGGGTCTCGGTGCCGCTGTCCGGCACGCTGGGCGCCAACGGAGACGTGCGCATCGCCGGCGACTGTCAGACCCTGCGATGGCAGGCAGTCGCGATTAGTGGCACCATGCTCGATCCTGGCGCGCTGCGGCTGTGCGGGCAGGGTGGCGGCCCGATGCTGGCATGGTCGGGCGGCAGGCTGTCCGGCGGTGTCGCCACGCCAGCCTTCGCGCTCACCGGACGCAGCGGCAGCAGCCCCCTGCGGCTGGCCAGTGCCGGCGGGACCATCGATCTTTTGGGCACGGGCTTCGCTCTGCGCAACATCGACACCAGCATCGGCAGCGGCGAATCGGCCACACGCTTTGTCGCGTCCGCGCTCACCGGGCGCAGCGGGGCGAACGGCCTGACGGGCGATCTGCGGGATGCCAGTGGACGCATCGGGCCGGTGCCGTTCGATCTCAGCGGGGCCAACGGGCGCTGGTCGTTCGCGGACAATGGCCTGACCCTCGAAACCAGCCTGACCGTCGATGATGCCGCGGCCGAAGACCGGTTCAAGCGGTTGATCGGCGAATCAATTACCGTGCGTTTTGCCGATGGCGTGGTGCGTGCCGACGGGCGGCTGCTCGAATCGGTCAGCCGCACCCCGGTGGTCGACCTTTCGATCGACCATCGTTTTGCCACCGGCACCGGCAATGCGCGTTTCACGGTGCCGGGCATCGCCTTTGCCCGGGACGGGCTGCAGCCGGTCGATGTCAGCCCGCTCGCGCTGGGCGTGGTCGCCAATGTCGAAGGCCGCGTCGATGGCGCCGGCAGCCTGCGCTGGTCTCCGGACGGCGTGGTCAGCGATGGGCGTTTCTCGACCGACCGGCTCGATCTTGCCGCCGCCTTCGGTCCGGTCGAGCGCCTGTCGGGCACGATCCGTTTCGACGATTTGCTGGCGCTGACCACCCCGCCCGGGCAGGAGGTGCTGCTGGGCTCGGTCAACCCCGGCATCGAGGTGCGCGACGGACGGGTCCATTATCAATTGTTGCCCGATCGGCGCGTACGCATAGAGCAGGGCATCTGGCCATTCTCAGGCGGTCGCTTGCTGCTGCAACCGGCACTGCTCGATTTCAGCGCCGACCGCCCGCGTCGGCTGACCTTCGACGTGTCCAATGTCGACGCCGCGCTGTTCCTGCAGCGCTACGAGTTCGACAACATCACCGCGACCGGCATATTCGACGGGGTCGTGCCGACGATTTTCGACGCCGACGGCGGCCGTGTCGTCGGAGGATCGCTGGTGTCACGTGAAGGCGGCGGCACGATCGCCTATGTCGGGGAACTCAGCAACCGCGATCTCGGCACGATGGCCAATCTCGCCTATGGCGCGCTCAAATCGCTGCGCTACGACAGTCTGGTCATCCGGCTGAACGGCAACATCGATGGCGAGATGCTGACCGAGGTCGACTTCAGCGGATTGGCCCAGGGCGAGGGTGCGGAGCGCAATTTCTTCACGCGCGCCATTGCCAGGCTGCCCTTCATCTTCCGTATCCGCATCAACGCGCCGTTCCGGCAGTTGCTCACATCCGCACGCGGGCTTTATGATCCCGCCGACTTCATAGACCAGAATCTGGACTCCCTGCTGCGGGCCGAGCGCGAGGCGCAGGCGGCAGCGCAGGCAGCGAGACAGGCGGCGGAAACGGGCACACCACCCGTTCAGCCCAGCGAAAGCGAGGATCAGCGATAATGCGTGGCATGGGAACGATGACCGGAACACGGTCGGACAGAAACGGTTTTGCACAGGCCGGTCGGCTCGCCTTTGCGGCTGCCGCCTTGCTGGCGACCTCGGGGTGCATCAATGTCACTGCCCCCGACAAGCCGATTGAAATCGTGCTGACGATCAATATCCGGCAGGAGATCGTCGTTCGCCTCGACAGCGCCGCCAAGGAGCTGATCGAAACGAATACGGAGATTTTTTGATGAACCGCATGGCTCGCTCTTTCGCTTCGGCCGCCCTGATCGGCGCAGTGCTGATCGGCGCTCCTGCGCTTGCCCAGCGTGACCCCGCCTATGCCGCCGCGCGCGCGGCGGGGACGGTCGGGGAGAAGCCTGACGGCTATCTCGCCGTGGTCACCCCCGGCAATGCGACCCTGCAGGCGCTGGTCGATGACATCAACATCCGCCGACGGGAGGAATACACCCGCCAGGCTGCAGCCACCGGCTCCACCGTCGAACAGTTCGCCTTCACCACCGGCTGCAACCTCATCCTGCGCACCGTGCCGGGCGAGAAATACATGACACCCAGCGGCGCATGGCAGACCCGGACAGCGGCTGCACCGATCCGCGACGCACGCTGCGTCTAGCGTCAGGACCCATTGAAAGCGCGTCCACGGCCTGAGTGGGGCGGTTGGCTCCTGACGGGCACAACACCTTCACTCATCGTCATTGCGAGCGCAGCGAAGCAATCCAGAGCGGTAAACGCTGGCTCTGGATTGCTTCGCTGCGCTCGCAATGACGGAATTGACGAGAGTGTCTGGTTCCCGACGCCTGTCCGGGTCGGGTCCAACCAGAACCGCAGCCTGCGCGCTTGCCGGTGGCGAAACCGACGCGCAGCATCGACAGCAGTTATCGGTAAGGCGTACTTGGACACGCTCGGCACTACGGCTCAAACAAGACAAGACAGGAACAAACACCTGAACCCGGTTGCAACCCGCGCACGCTGCATTGCAGCAACGCCGGTTGACTTGGGCAAGGCGCGTTTCTAAAGGGACCGCGCCTTGCCGGTCGAGGTGCTTTTCGATCCGCTTCCCTCCCACTCGAGCAATGCGGCAAGCCGGTAACGGCGCTGCTTGCGGGCACCCGAGAGGATAGGACGCGACGATGGGCGATTCGCACGGCGAGCAGGAAAAGACAGGGGTCGACGGCGACCAGCGGATTTCGGCGCTCGACGAGCGTCTGAGCAAGCTGGAAGCCAGCGAGGCCGCACGAACCGGGCGGGACAGGCCAGCGGCCGATCCCAACTATCGCCTGGGCAATCGCGTTATCGCCGATCTGATCGGCGGCATCGCGGGCGGTGCGCTTGTCGGCTGGGTTATCGACCGTCTTTTCGGCACAGGGCCCTGGGGCTTCATGATCTTCCTCGCGCTGGGGATCGTGGTGGCGTTCAGGAACATTTTCCGACTTGCCAGCGGCGCGGCGACCCAGCCGCATGACGATGGCAGGAATTGACAGGGACGAAGGGCATAACGTGGCGGATTCGGGCAAGATCGACCCCATGCACCAGTTCGAGGTGCAGACAATTGCACCCCTGTTCAACGTCGGTGAGCAGACCGTCTATCTGACGAACAGCGCCGTCTGGATGCTGGCGACGTTCGTGCTGCTGTGGCTGTTCATGCTCGGCGGCATGAAGCGCGAGCTGGTGCCCGGTCGCTGGCAGGCGGCGGTGGAAGGCTTCACCGGCTTCATTTCCAGCATGATGACCACCAATATCGGGCAGGAAGGGCGCAAATACACGCCCTACGTCTTCTCGCTGTTCATGTTCATCCTGTTCAGCAACTTCCTCGGCCTGCTGCCGCTGGGCGCGGTCGGCCTGCACCCCTTCACCACCACCAGCCATTTCACCGTGACCGGCGTGCTCGCCATCGTCAGCTTCGCGATCGTGCTGGTGGTCGGTTTCTGGCGGCATGGGCTGCACTTTTTCAGCCTGTTCGTGCCCCACGGCACGCCGCTGCCGATGATCCCGTTCATCTTCATCGTCGAGCTGCTGTCTTTCCTCGTCCGTCCGTTCAGCCTCGGGCTGCGGCTCTTCGTGGCGATGACTGCGGGACACATCCTGCTCAAGGTGCTGGCTGGGTTCGTCATCAACGCCACCAACGCCGGCATCGCCACCGGCGTGACCGTCGGACTGTCGAGCTTCGTGCTGATGACCGGCATCTCGGCGCTGGAAATCCTCGTCGCAGGGATTCAGGCCTATGTTTTCGCACTGTTGACCTCGCTCTACATCAACGATGCGGTCAACCTCCACTAATCGCTTACAATCAACCAGTTACGCCAAGGAGTTAAGAACATGGAAGCAGAAGCAGCAAAGCTGATCGGTGCAGGTCTGGCCGCTATCGGTGCCGGCATGGCCGCCATCGGCGTGGGTAACGTTTTCGGCTCGTTCCTGGAGAGCGCGCTGCGTAACCCGGCCGCTGCCGATGGCCAGCAGGGCCGCCTCTTCATCGGCTTCGCCGCCGCCGAACTTCTCGGCCTGCTGGCGTTCGTCGTCGCGATGATCCTGATCTTCGTTGCCTGATTGTTGGCAGGACCGGCGGATCCTGACGATCCGCCGGTCCTGCAACCAGCGACGTCGATATAGGTAAAGGACTTCAGTTTCATGCCCCAGATCGGTCAGCTAACCGAAGACAGTTGGTACCTCATCTCCCAGTTGTTCTGGGTAGTGCTGGTGTTCGGCGGGATCTTCCTCGTGATCGGTCGTGGCATGCTGCCCAAGGTCGAGGCGACCGTCGACGCGCGCGATGCCAAGATCGCCGGTGACCTCGCCGCCGCCAAGGCAGCACGCGATGCTGCTGATGCGGCTGAGGCCGATCTCGTCGCCCGCACCAACACCGCCCGCGCCGATGCGCAGGCAGTGCTGGCGGCGGCAAAGGTCAGCGCCGCCAAGGCGACCGAAGCCCGCCTGGCGGAAGTCAATGCCGCCAACGAAGCCCGTCTCGCGGCGGCCGAGACGGAAATCGCTCAGGCACGCTCTTCGGCACTAACCGAGATCGAGGCCGTGGCCAGCGAGGCTGCGGCTGATCTGGTCACCCGCCTGACCGGCAACCCCGTCACGCCGGCGACCGCCGCCAATGCTGTGAAGGCCCAGATCAATGCTTGATATGCTGACGCTCATCGCGGCCGAATCGGCACATGGCGGCGCGGAAGCGCACGCCGACCCCGCCATTGCCGGCATTTTCAACGCGACCGTCATCGTCTCACTGGCGATGCTGGTGCTGATTGCCATCATGGTCTGGAAGAAGGTGCCGGCGATGATCGTCGGCATGCTCGACAGCCGCATTGCGGCGATCCGCAGTCAGCTCGACGAAGCCTCTGCGCTCCGCGCGGAGGCTGAGGCGCTGCGCAATGAATATCAGGCCAAGCTGTCTGCGCTCGATGCCGACAGCGCCGCGATGCGCGCCCGTGCCGAACAGGAAGCGGCCCTGGTCGTGTCTCAGGCACAGGCCGATGCCGCTGCGCTGGTCGCGCGCCGTCAGAAGATGGCCGAAGACCGCATCGCCGCTGCCGAACGCAGCGCGATTGCCGAGGTGCGCGAGACAGCAACGCGTGCGGCCGTTGCCGCCGCGCGCGCGCTGATCGCCGAACGCCATGATGCGGGCGCCGACAAGGCGCTCGTGGATCGCGCTATCGCCGACGTCGGTCGGCTCTGACGCTGTCCTCATCGGAAAGAACAAACAAGGGCTGGGATAATCTCCCGGCCCTTTCTACATGGGCGGCATGAACAGCACGCCCGGCGCCCCGGACCGATTCAACGAAGACCGCGCCACCTATACCGTCAAGGGGAGCGACGACGCCGGTGCGCGCCCGGACTTCGAGGCGGGGGTGACGGTCATCCGGCAGGTCATCAAGACCCTGAAGCCGGTGCCTGGCGTCTATCGCATGATCGATGCGCGCGGCGACGTGCTCTATTGCGGCAAGGCGCGTGCGCTCAAGAATCGCGTCACGGCCTACACTCAAATCGCGCGACTGCCGCAGCGCCTGCAGCGCATGGTGGCGCAGACGCGCAGCATGGAGATCGTCACCACCAACAGCGAGGCCGAGGCGCTGCTGCTGGAGGCGCAGCTGATCAAGCGGTATCGCCCGGCCTACAATGTCCTTCTCCGCGACGACAAAAGTTTCCCCTATATTCTCTTGCGTGAAGACCATGCCTATCCGCGTATCCAGAAGCATCGCGGGGCGCGGCGTGCCAAAGGGCAATATTTCGGGCCATTCGCCAGCGCCGGATCGGTTAACAAGACGTTAAATGCGCTGCAAAAGCTGTTTTTGCTGCGCAGTTGCACCGACAGTTTCTTCGCCAACCGCGATCGGCCGTGCCTGCTCTACCAGATCAAGCGCTGCAGCGCGCCATGCGTCGGGCGGATCGGAGAGGCGGACTATGCCGAGCTGGTCGAGGACGCGCAGGCATTTCTGGCCGGGCGCTCCACCCAGACGCAGGCCAAACTCGGCGCTGCCATGTCCGATGCCGCGGAGCGGATGGATTATGAGCTTGCCGCAATCTATCGCGACCGGCTGAAGGCGCTGACCTTCATCCAGGGCACGCAGGCCATCAATGCCGAGGGCCTGGGCGACGTCGACGTCTTCGCGCTGGCAGAGAAGCAGGGGCGCATCGGCATCGATGCCTTCTTCATCCGGGGCGGGCAGAACTGGGGTCACCGCAGCTTCTTCCCCTCGCACACCGCCGACGTGCCGGTCGATGAGGTGCTGACCAGCTTCCTCATGCAATTTTACGAAGGTGTGCCGCCGCCGAAGCTGATCCTCACCGACCGCGAGCCATCCGACTGCCCGGTGCTGGCGCAGGCACTGTCCGAGCTGGCCGGGCGCAAGGTCGAGATTTCGGTGCCCCAGCGGGGCGATCGCGCCCGGCTGATGGCGCAGGCCAAGCGCAACGCCGCCGAATCGCTCGACCGGCGCCTGGCCGAGAACTCGACGCAGGCCAAGTTGCTGCAGGACATCGCCGACCTGTTCGAACTGGGCGAGCCTCCGCGCCGCATCGAGGTGTATGACAACAGCCACATTCAGGGGACCAACTCGGTCGGGGCGATGATCGTCGCGGGGCCCGATGGATTCCAGAAAGGCCAGTATCGCAAGTGGAACATCAAGCGGCCGGAGACCGAGCCGGGGGACGACTTCGCGATGATGCGCGAAGTGTTCGCCCGTCGCTTCGCCCGCGCGCAGGCCGAAGACCCGGATCGCGAGAAGGGCGACTGGCCCGACCTGGTACTGATCGACGGCGGAAAGGGGCAGCTTTCCGCCGCCATGGAGTCGCTGGAGGAACTGGGCATCGAGGATGTCGCCATTGCGGGCGTCGCCAAGGGGCCTGACCGCAATGCAGGGCGCGAGACCTTCTACCTGCCCGGCGGCCGCGAATTCACCCTGCCGATGAATCATCCCGCACTGTTTCACATCCAGCGCCTGCGCGACGAGGCGCACCGCTTTGCCATTGGGGCACACCGGCAGAAGCGCGCCAAGGCGATGACCTCATCCCCGCTCGACGAGGTACCCGGTATCGGTCCGGCGCGGAAAAAGGCGCTGCTGATGCATTTCGGCACCGCGCGCGCTATCCGCAACGCGAGCCTCGAAGACATCAAGCGCGCTCCGGGGGTGTCGGCGAGCACGGCGCAGGCGGTGTATGATTTCTATCATGGGTGAGGCGCACGACATCCGCGATATCTGCAGCCGTCATTGCGAGCGCAGCGAAGCAATCCAGGGCGGCACTGCTCGACCCTGGATTGCTTCGCTGCGCTCGCAATGACTCTGGTAGTAACCGATGCACCTCGCCACCACCGCCATCGTCTGCGCCGTCCGATCGCACGGTGAGCATGGCACGGTCGTGCGTTTGATGACCGCCGAAGCGGGCCTTTTGCCGGGCTATGTGCGCGGCGGGCGATCGCGGCGGATGCGGCCGGTGCTGGTGCCCGGCAATCTTGTCGCGGCCGATTTTCGTGCGCGGACCGAGGATCAACTGGCTGCGCTGACCGTCGAGCTCCAGCACAGCCGCGCACAGTTGCTGGGCGAACCGCTGGCGGCGGCGGCGATCGACTGGGTGACGGTGCTGACCGCGATCGCTTTGCCCGAAGGCCAGCCCTATCCGGCGATTCACGCCGCGCTCGACGGTGTTCTGACCGCCATCGAGCTGTCCCCGGCAGCGAGCGGTTGGTCGACACCGCTGGTGCGCTTCGAAACGCTGCTGCTCGCGCAACTGGGCTATGGCGATGCGCTGGAGCCGACACGCGACTTGTGGCAGGCGCTGCGCCGCAACCGCGACGCCATCGACACACACATTCTTTCCGGACCGCGCGCCGATGGCATTGCCGCCGTGCGGGCGCGGCTCGTCGACCGGCTGATGCGGGCTGTAAGCTGAGCGACTCGTCATTGCGAGCAAAGCGAAGCAATCCAGAGCGGCGCTGCACAACACTGGATTGCGTCGCTGCGCTCGCAACGACGAGCTTCTATTTGGCGACGAACCTCGCTACGCGCAGCCAATGAAAATCGCAGTTTTCGCAGGGGACGGAATCGGTCCCGAAGTTACCGCCGAAGCCGTGCGGGTGCTGCACGCGCTCGATCTGCCTGGCATGACCCTGACCGAGGGGCTGGTCGGTGCAGCGGCGTGGCGGGAAACCGGCCACCCTCTGCCGCCCGAAACGCTGGCGATTGCGCGTGACAGCGACGCGATATTGTTCGGTGCGGTGGGCGATTTCGGCTGTGATCATCTGGAACGGCATCTGCGCCCCGAGCAGGCGATTCTCGGCCTCAGGCGCGAACTGGGGCTGTTCTCCAACCTACGCCCGGCCAAGGCCATCCCGGCGCTGCTCTCGCACAGCGCGCTGCGGCCCGAAGTGGCGCGCGCAATCGATCTGCTGATCGTCCGCGAGCTCAACGGCGATGTCTATTTCGGCGAGAAGGGGATGCGCACCACCGCCGCCGGCCTGCGCCAGGGCTATGACATCATGTCCTATGACGAAGCCGAGGTGCGGCGCATTGCCCATTCGGCCTTCCGCGCGGCACAGGCGCGGCGCGGGCGGCTGTGCTCGGTCGACAAGGCCAATGTGCTGGAAACCTCGCAACTTTGGCGCGACGTGGTGATCGAGGTGTCGGCCGATTATCCCGATGTGGCGCTCGAGCACATGTATGTCGACAATGCCGCGATGCAGCTGGTGCGCAACCCGGGGGCCTTCGACGTCATCGTCACCGGCAATCTGTTCGGCGACATCCTGTCCGACCAGGCCAGCATGTGTGTCGGCTCGATCGGCCTGCTGGCCTCGGCCGCGCTCAACGAAAGCAATGTCGGGCTGTACGAGCCGATCCACGGCAGTGCCCCCGATATCGCCGGGCAGGGCAAAGCCAACCCGCTGGCGACGATCCTGTCGGCGGCGATGATGCTGCGCTACTCGCTCGGTCAGGGTGCGGCGGCGGATCGCATCGAGGCGGCCGTGGCGGCGACGCTCGATGCCGGCCACCGCACCGGCGATCTTGGCGGCACGCTCTCGACCAGCGCGATGGGCGATGCGGCGCTGGCGGCGCTTGCCCGGCAACAGGTGACGGCATGAGCGACCTTACGCTGGCCTCGCTGCGCGCCGCACAGGCGCGGGTCGCCGAGCAGGTGGCACCAACGCCGCAATATGCCTGGCCCCTGCTCGCCGAACGGCTGGGCTGCGAGGTGTGGGTCAAGCATGAGAACCACACGCCGACCGGCGCCTTCAAGGTGCGCGGGGCGATCACCTACATCGACTGGCTGCGCCGTGCCCACCCCGACGTTACCGGCATCATCACCGCGACCCGCGGCAACCACGGCCAGGCGCAGGTGCGCGCGGCGCGGGCGGCCGGGCTGTCCGCGACCATCGTCGTGCCGCATGGCAATGCCCGCGAAAAAAATGCGGCAATGCGGGCCTTCGGTGCCGAGCTTATCGAGCATGGCCATGACTTCGACAGCGCCAAGGCGGAGGCCATGGCGCGTGCGGCGCAATACGGCCTGTTCATGGTCCCCGCTTACCATGACGAGCTGGTGCGCGGCGTTGCCAGCTACGGGCTGGAGCTGTTCGACGCAGTGGCCGACATCGATACGGTTTATGTGCCGGTCGGCTGCGGATCCGGCCTGTGCGGCACAATCGCCGCGCGCGATGCGCTGGGTCTCGCAACCAAGGTGGTCGGCGTGGTCTCCGCGCATGTCGACGCCGCCAAGCGCAGTTTCGAGGCGGGGCAGCTGCTGCAGAGCCCGACCGCGCACACATTTGCCGATGGCGTCGCGGTGTGCACGCCGGTGCAGGCCGCGCTCGATTATTTCGGGCCGCGCGCCGAACGGTTCGTGGCGGTCAGCGATGACGAGGTTGCAGAGGCGGTGCGGATTTTCTGGCAGGATACGCACAATCTTGCCGAAGGCGCCGGCGCGGTCGCGCTCGCCGCGCTGATCCAGGAACGCGAGGCGATGCGCGGCAAGCGCGTCGCTGTCATCCTGTCCGGCGGCAATTGCGACCAGAGCCAGGCAGCGGAAATTTTGGCCGGGCGGACGCCGACCGTTCAAGCCTGGCAGGTCAGAGAGGAAGCAAGCGCATGAAGCGCGATACCGGCATGAACCGCGACATCACCCGCCGTTGGCGCCCCGCGACGCAGGCAGTGCGCGGCGGCACCTGGCGGTCCGAACATGGCGAGACCAGCGAGGCGCTGTTCCTGACCTCAGGCTACACCTACGACGATGCCGCCACCGTCGCTGCGCGATTTGCCGGCGATGCGACCGGCATGACCTATTCACGGCTGCAGAACCCCACGGTCGAGATGCTGGAAGAGCGCATCGCGCTTATGGAAGGCGCGGAGGCGTGCCGTGCTCAGGCCACCGGCATGGCGGCGATGACCACCGCCTTGCTTTGCCAGCTCAATCAGGGCGACCATGTCGTCGCCGCCCGCGCCGCCTTCGGCTCGTGCCGCTGGCTGACCGACAATCTGCTGCCGCGCTGGGGGATCACCACCACCACCATCGACAGCCGGGACAATGCGGCGTGGGAAGCGGCGATCCAGCCCAATACCAGGGTCTTCTTTTTCGAAACGCCCGCCAACCCGACGATGGATATCGTTGACCTGCGCTTCGTCTGCGATCTGGCCAAGGCGCATGGCATTACCACGGTGGTCGACAATGCCTTTGCCACCTCGGCACTGCAGCGGCCGATGGACTTCGGCGCCGACGTCGTCGCTTACTCGGCAACCAAGATGATGGACGGGCAGGGCAGGGTGCTGGCTGGTGCGGTCTGCGCGTCCAACCAGTTCATGGAAGAGAAGCTGCTGCCATTCCAGCGCAACACCGGCCCCAATTGCGCACCGTTCAACGCCTGGGTTGTGATGAAAGGCTTGGAAACGCTCGATCTCAGGATCATGCGCCAGTCGGAAAATGCGCTGAAAGTCGGACGCTTTATCGAAGGCCGCGTGCCGCGCATCCTCCACCCCGGCCTCGCCAGCCACCCGCAGCATAATCTGGCGATGGCGCAGATGAGGGCGTGCGGTCCGATCTTTTCGTTTGAGGTCGCGGATCGGGTGCAGGCCCACGCGCTGCTCGATGCGCTTGAGCTGATCGACATCTCCAACAATATCGGCGATTCCCGCTCGCTGATGACCCATCCGGCGTCGACCACCCATCATGGCGTCGGCCCGGAAACGCGCGCCGAAATGGGCGTGACGGAGGGGATGTTGCGCCTGAATGTCGGGCTGGAAGACGCCGACGATCTCATCGAGGACCTGGACCGGGCATTGACGGTGGCGGGGCTTTAGGCGATTTTGTCCCCCGTGATGCTCGATGCCCTGTTTCCCTACTCCCGGACCACCGGTGACCTTACCGTGCGCGTGTCGGTCAACTTCCAGCCCGAGACGTCGGACCCGTCGGCGAGCCGCTGGTTCTGGGTCTACCACATCCGGATAGAGAATCACGGCGAGGCCGATGTGCAGCTCATCAACCGGCGCTGGGAAATCACCGATTCGCGGGGTAGCGTCCATCTGGTCGAAGGCGCCGGGGTCGTTGGCGAGCAGCCGGTGATCGCGCCGGGCGGCTCGTTCGATTATGTCTCGGGTTGCCCGTTGACCACGCCATCGGGCCGGATGGTCGGCAGTTTCGGCATGATTGATGCGGAGGGGCATCGCTTCCCCATCCATGTCCCGCAATTTCCGTTGATGGGCCCCGCGGTCAGCCAGTGAGACGCACGCACCTGCCTTTGAACGCCTTGCGCGTGTTCGACGCTGCTGCGCGTCATCTCAGCTTCACGCGCGCTGCGGACGAGCTGGCGGTGACCCCGGCGGCGGTCGGTCAGCAGATCAGGGCGCTGGAAGACGTGCTAGGCGTCGTGCTGTTCCGCCGCACACCCAAGGGGCTGGAACTGACAGTCGAGGCCGAGGCAGGTCTAGATGCACTGCGCTCCGGCTTTCTCAAATTCGAAGAATCGGTCGAGGCGATGCAGGCGGGTCAGTCGTCCAAGTCGCTGACCATCGCCGCGCCGCGCGACATCACTGCGCGCTGGCTGGCCCCCCGGCTGGCGAGCATCGCCGCAGCCGACCCCGAGCTGCGCTTCACGCTGATCGCCGCGGACCAGCCGCTCGACTTTACCGAGGCCAACCTCGATCTCGCCATCCGCTGGAGCGAAGGCCCCGACGGTCTGGAGGGCGTGGCGCTGGCGGAAGGGGAGGTCACCCAAATCGCGCCGCCGGACGGTACAGGCGCGTTCCGCATCGTCTGGTGCGTGGAAGACAATGCCGTCAGCGATGATAGTCGCCCGTTGATGCGGGTCGGCGACGCCGGCCTTGCCATCGATGCGGTCGCCAACGGGCTCGGCACGGCCAGCGTTCCTGCTCTGCTCGCCGCGCCCGACCTTGCGGTCGGACGCGTGCGGCAGACCGGCACCGCGCCGCGCGCAAGCGCCTATTGGCTGGTCGCGCCGACACCGCAATGGCGGCAGAAAAAAGTCCGGGCGCTGGTTGCCGCCTTGCTTGCTTGAGCTTGACCGCCCCGTACAATCTGTCACGATCGCCATCGACCCGCGCAGAGGATTGATGGGCCATGGACAGGTTTGAGCATAGTCGCAGCGATGTTCGCGCGCACATGATGTATGATGCGAACAAGAAGTCGGTAGGTGCCTCCTACCTTCTCTGGTTCTTTCTTGGCGGTCTCGGGGTTCATCGCTTCTATCTCAACCAGACCGGCACCGGCGTTGCGCAATTGCTCCTTGGCCTGCTCGGCTGGCTGCCACTGTTTCTCGGCTGGGTGGTGCTGGGCATCTGGCTGATCGTCGACCTGTTCCTGATCCCCGGAATGGCCGCCGACGAGAATATGAAGATCGCGCAGCGCTACACGACCTTCCTGTAACGGCAATTCAGTCGGCGGGTCGCAGCAGTTCCGCCCCGCGCGATGCCAGCGTGACAAAGCGCGCCTCATCGACTGCGGCTGCCGCATTGTTCCAGCTGAAGCTGGCAACAAAGCGCTCGCCCGATCGCGCACGCAGCAGCAGGCTGAGCGCTATCACGCCGGGCTCCGACCCGCCCTTGTAGCCGACATAGCCCCAATTGGCGGCTGCAGCCGCGGGAATGCCGGGGTTGATGGCAAGGATCGCGCGCGCCTGGTCGCTGCCCTGCGTGCCGAACCAGCCCAGCAGCGCGGCAATGCTGTCGGCGGAGGCGAACCATTCGATGCTGTCGATATCGGCCGGTCCTGCCGAGAAGGCCGAATAATCGACCTGCGCCGGGGTCCAGCCCTGCGCCGGCCCGGCCAGCACCGCCCGCCGTTCCTGCTCGGTCCCGCCCAGCCAGCGCTGCCGCGCTTCGCCGATTGCCGGATTCTTCAGCACCGTCGCCTCGAGCGTCGAGAGGATAGGGAAGGCGCGCGGTCCGGACAGGCCGCCCCGGGCCCGCGCAAACGCTTCAACCCGCGCACGCCCGACATGGTGCAGCAGCACGTCGGTGGCGCGGTTGTCGCTCTGGCTGATCATCAGCGCGGCCAGCGTGTGCAGCGTCACCGGCGCACCGTCGGGCCAGCCGATGCTGATTCCCGACGGCACCGATTGCCGATCGAGGGTCACCACATCGGTCCAGCGCATGCGGCCCGCGGCGATCTCCTCGTCGAGCGCGCCGAGGATCGTCAGCTTGAATACCGATCCGATCGCCATCGGCCGATCGTTGCCGGCGCCATGCAGCAGCGTAGCCGAGCCGTCGTCGGCGATGCGATAGAGGCCCCAGCCCGAAATGCCAGGCAGAGCGGCGAGGTCCGCCGTCAACCGCTCGATACTGTCATTGCGCGCGGCGATGTTGACGATGCGCAGGCCGATGACCTGCCCATCGGTTGCGGTCTGCAACAAGACGGTCACGTCGGCGCGGGCAAAGGCCACCACGACCTCGGCAGAGAGCGGAACGGGACCCGCGCGTCGGGACGAGACCGCGCCAACGGCGCCATGCTGCGCGATCAATTGCGCCGTGATCGCCTGGAATTGCACCGCCGGTATCGCCTGCAGGAAGGAGGGCGCGAAATAGGCGTCCAGCGCGGCTGCGCCGGCCAGTATCGCTGGCAGGCGGTCGATGGCGTTGTTCAGGGCGGGATCGAGGGCCGGGGTGACAACACCCGCCACAGGTGCCTGCGCCGTTGCGGGTGCGGCAAGAGGCAGCAATGCCAGCGCGAAAAGCGCCGCGCGGAGGCTATGCATCGATCACTTCCTCGTCGACCGAGGCGGCATTGGCCTGAATGAACTGGAAGCGATGCTCCGGGTTCTTGCCCATCAGCCTGTCGACCAGATCCTTGACGCTGGCGCGCTCCTCATATTCCTGCGGCAGGGTAACGCGCAGCAGCGCCCGGCTGTCGGGATGCATGGTCGTCTCGCGCAACTGCGCCGGCATCATCTCGCCCAGCCCCTTGAAGCGGGATACCTCGACCTTCTTGCCCTTGAACTCGCCCGCCAGCAGCTCGGCGCGCTGTGCCTCGTCGCGCGCATAGGCGCTCTTGTTGCCGGCGCTGAGCCGGTACAGCGGCGGTTGCGCCAGATAGACGTGGCCGCGCCGCACGATGTCCGGCATCTCCTGGAAGAAAAAGGTCATCAGCAGCGTGGCGATATGCGCGCCATCGACGTCGGCGTCGGTCATGATGATAATGCGCTCGTAACGCAGCCGGTCCGCATCGCAGTCCTTGCGCATGCCGCAGCCCAGCGCCAGCGCCAGATCGGCGATTTCGCTGTTGGCGCGGATCTTGTCCGCGCTCGCCGACGCGACGTTGAGGATCTTGCCGCGGATCGGCAGGATGGCCTGTGTCTTGCGATCGCGCGCCTGCTTGGCGCTGCCGCCGGCGCTGTCGCCTTCGACAATGAACAATTCGGTGCCTTCGGGTCCGTCGCTGGCGCAGTCGGTCAACTTGCCTGGCAGGCGCAGCTTGCGGCCGGAGGTCGCGGTCTTGCGCTTCACTTCTCGCTCGGCCTTGCGCCGCAGTCGCTCGTCCATCCTCTCGAGCACCAGGCCGAGCAGGGCCTTGCCGCGCTCGACATTCGCCGACAACCAATGGTCGAAATGGTCGCGCACCGCCGTCTCCACCAGTCGCGCGGCCTCGGGCGAGGTCAACCGGTCCTTGGTCTGGCTCTGGAATTGCGGATCGCGGATGAACACGGACAGCATCGTCTCGCAGCCGTTGAGCACGTCATCGGCTGTGATGTCCTTGCCGCGCTTCTGGCCGACCAGTTCGGCAAAGCCGCGCAACCCCTTGGTCAATGCGCTCCTCAGCCCGGCTTCGTGCGTGCCGCCGTCGGGGGTGGGAATGGTGTTGCAATACCAGCTGTAGCTCCCGTCAGACCACAGCGGCCATGCCACCGCCCATTCGACCCGGCCGTTCTTCTCGCCATTGGGTCCGTCGGCGAATTCCTGATTGCCGGTGAAGGGCTCGGCGGTGGCGCATTCGCGCGCCCCAAGTTGCTCGCGCAGGTGATCGGCAAGCCCGCCGGGAAACTGGAACACTGCCTCGGCCGGCGTATCATCCCCGATCAGCTCGGGAGCACATTTCCAGCGGATTTCGACGCCAGCGAACAGATAGGCCTTGGACCGCGCCAGCCGGTACAGCCGCTGCGGCTTGAAGCGGGCATGCTCACCGAAAATCTCTGCATCGGGCACGAAGGATACGGTCGTGCCCCGCCGGTTGGGGGTCGGGCCAAGCGGCTCGACGGGGCCCAGAGCATGGCCCTTGGCGAAGCGCTGGCGGAACAATTGCTTGGCCCGCGCGACTTCGACCAGCGTCTCGCTCGACAGCGCGTTGACCACCGACACGCCGACGCCGTGCAGACCGCCCGACGTCGCATAGGCCTTGCCTTCGAACTTGCCGCCCGAATGCAGCGTCGTCAGGATCACTTCGAGCGCGGATTTGCCCGGGAATTTCGGGTGCGGGTCGACGGGAATGCCGCGGCCGTTGTCGCTGATCGTCAGCCGGTTGCCCGGCTCCAGCGTCACCTCGATGCGCGTGGCATGGCCGGCTACCGCCTCATCCATGCTGTTGTCGAGGACTTCGGCGGCGAGATGGTGCAGCGCGCGCTCATCGGTGCCGCCGACATACATGCCGGGCCGGCGGCGCACCGGCTCCAGCCCTTCGAGCACCTCGATGGCCGAAGCGTCATAATCCTGCCCACCCTTGGGCAACGAAGCGAAAAGATCGTTGGACATCGGACGGCTATAGGGTCGCGGGAGTCGCCCGCGCAAGCGCCTCGGCAGTCCGTTTCACACTGGCGCGGGAAAGATCGAGAAATTGCCGTTGGCGCTGCTCACCAGCCGGTCGTTCTGGTAAAGTCGGGCGTCGACATTGGCGACGCGCTTGCCGAGATGCAGCACCGTCGCTTCGCAGCTCAACAGCCCTTCGACCACGCGGACATGATAGTTGAACTTGATCTCCAGCGTCGCGCACCAGTAGCCAGCGTCGATCAGGGTCGACAGCGCTCCCCCCATCGCGGTGTCCGCCAACGCATAGGCAACGCCGCCATGCGCCGTGCCCTGCGGGTTGAAATGGCGGTCGCGCACGATGTCGACGGTCATCCGGCAGCGTCCGTCCGCGCGCTCGACCATGGTCAGGCCAAGCAGCGAGCCGAAGCCGAAGTCCGAATCGAACGGCGACATCGCGCCCGTTGGCTCAGCGGACCCGCGGTCCGCCAAACGGCGGCGGCGGCGGCGGACGGCGCGTGCCGCGCGGCAACTGCGCCTGGAAGGCACGACCGCAGTGGTCGACGCAATAGGGATAGCCGGGGTTCACCGGCGCACCGCAGAAGTGGAAATCCGCCTCGCCCGGATGGCCCATCGGCCAGCGGCAGATGCGATCGTTGAGATCGAGCAGGCTGGTCTTCCCGGCGATTTCCGCGCTCGGCTTGGCGGGCACCCGGCGACGCGGCGGGGCGGGGGGAATCGGTGCCTGCTGGTCGCCCGGGCCCTGCCGGATGAAGCCGCCCGGCCCGATCGAGACCATGCGCGGCGCTTCTGGCTTGGGCGCTGCCGTTACCTCGGCAGGCGCGGTGCTGCCCGCCTCATCGTCGTCCGACGCTGCCTCGCTTGCCTCGACCGGGGGAGCGGCGGGTTCGACCCGGCTCGGCGCGCGTGGCGCCGGTGGTGTGGCCGCCACCGGCTTGGCGGCCGGGCGCGGTTCCCGCTCGGCGGGCGCCGGACGCGGGGTGGGGGCAGGGGCCGATGCCGCCGGCTCCTCGGCCGACTTTACCGGCGAAGGGCGCGATTTCAGGCCAAGGCGATGCGCCTTGCCGATAACGGCATTGCGGCTGACTCCGCCCAGATCGTCGGCGATCTGGCTCGCGGTCAGTCCTTTTTCCCACAATTTGCGCAGGGTCTCGATACGTTCGTCAGTCCAGGACATATGTCTCTGATATTCCATCGCAGCAGGCAGGCGCGCGGTGCAGGCCTGCAAGGTTGCGGCTTGCGCCGGTCGGGGCAAGCCGATAGTCGAAAAGCACATGAACAACCAGCCCCAAAGCCCGGTCATCCCGTCCACCGACGCGAGCGCAGCCCCCCGACAGCTCGCCGAGCCCGGCCAAGCCGCGATCAAGCAAGTCAATTGGGGTGGTCTGCGCGCCCTGTATGTGAAGGAGGTACGTCGCTTCTTCAAGGTGCAGACCCAGACAATCTGGGCGCCGGCGGTCACCACCTTGCTCTATCTCATCATTTTCACCATCGCGCTGGGCAGCGGGCGGCGCGATGTGCTTGGCGTCCATTTCGTCGATTTCCTCGCGCCCGGCCTCATCGCCATGGCGATGATCCAGAACAGCTTCGCCAACGCCAGCTTCAGCCTGCTGGTCGGCAAGATCCAAGGCACCATCATCGATTATCTGATGCCGCCGCTGTCCGAGCTGGAATTGCTGGCGGCGATGGTCGGCGCCGCCGTCACCCGCGCCATATTGGTCGGTTTGGCCGTGTGGCTGGTCATGCTGTTCTGGCCAGGTGTCGATGTCGGCATCGATCATTTCTGGGCGGTCGCGGTGTTCGGCCTGCTCGGATCGTCGATGCTGGCGCTGCTCGGAGTGCTTACCTCGATCTGGGCGGAAAAGTTCGATCATGCTGCTGCGGTCACCAATTTCGTGGTCGCGCCGCTGGCGCTCCTCTCGGGCACATTTTATTCGGTCGACCGCCTGAGCCCGCTGTTCGCGGCGATCAGCCACGCCAATCCCTTCTTCTACGCCATCTCGGGCTTCCGTTACGGCTTCATCGGTGCCGCGGATTCGCCTGTCGTGCTGGGCGCGCTCGGCCTGTTCGGCGTCAATGTCGCGCTGGGCCTGTTCTGCTATGCGCTGCTGCGCTCGGGATGGAAGCTCAAGCCCTGATAGCGCCCGATGGGCTAAGGTCGGCCCTCAGTGGCGATGGCGCGGCTTGAGATTGTAGCGACCGTTCTCGAACGCACCGAACAGCTCGTCGATGCCGGGATGGTCGACCGGCCCGCCCGATGCATCCCCCACCAGATTCTGCTGGCTGACATAGGCGACATAGGTGGACTCGTCATTCTCGGCGAGCAGGTGGTAGAAGGGCTGCTCCTTGGTCGGGCGGATCTCGGCGGGGATCGCCTCATACCATTCCTCGCTGTTGGCGAAGACCGGGTCGACGTCGAAGATGACGCCGCGAAAATCGAACATGCGGTGGCGCACGACATCGCCCACCCCGAAGCGCGCGGACACGATCGGCGGCGAATTGGGAATCTGCTCGGCGGTTAGGGGCTGCCTGTTCATGGTTAGCCTGATGTAGGGGGATTGGCCGCATCCAACAAGGGCGCTGCACCGGGGCGTGCGCAACAGCACTTGGCAAGCCCATCGGCTTTCGCTAATGGCCCCGCTCCCGACCCGCCGTGCTTCCCTCGGAACCGCGGTACCTCTGCGGAGAGGTGGCTGAGAGGTCGAAAGCACCGCACTCGAAATGCGGCGTGGGCGCGAGCTCACCGTGGGTTCGAATCCCACCCTCTCCGCCACTATCCTGCCATTGCGGACAGAACCACCGTGCTCACTCCGGCTTGAGCATGCTGCACCATACGATAGAGTTGGTGGGGTCGGTCCAGCAGTTCGGTGTCAGTCCTGCTTCCTGCGCATAGTCAGCCAGTTCGGCGCCGTCGCGGTAAATGAGATGCCAGTCCATGACCGCGTCCATCCAGCCGATACCCAGATGGTCAGGCAGGAAATTGGCCAGAATGAAACGGCCGCCGGGCGCCATGACAGCATGGACTAGCCGGTGCAGCAGCCGCATCTCCCGCGCGTCGAGATAATCGGTGAGGCCCAGCGTGTAGACCAGATCATAACGCTGTCCGGTGCCGGCGGCTTGCCGCAGGAAACGGAAGACATTGGCGTGCGCGGTGCCGACGCGGCCATCATGCATCGCGCGCGCGCGTTCGAGCGACTCGGCATCCTGGTCGACGAGCATAATGTTGGAGACATCCTCGCCGCTCAGCCCGTCGCCTTCGCGAAAATGACCGCAGGCCAGAACCAGTATGCGCTGGCCATTGCGCCATGCTGCCTCGACAATGTCTTTTGCGGCGTGCAACCGCAGCCGGACGGCTTCTGCGGCAGGGAACTGGATCGACACACCGAACATCAGTTGCCCGCGCTCGGTCGTTTCAGGGGCTGGCCGGCGGTCGTAGATCATGTCAATCAGCCCGGCATCGCCGGGATACCCCCTCGGCTTCGCTGCCGCGTAGGCCGAGAAGGAATCTTCAAGCAGAACATCGTGCAGACGGTGCGACCGAAAGGCGGCGCGGGTCCTTTCCCAGCGTTCCGGATCGCCCTGCGCCTCGAACAATTGACCGGCGACCATGCACATGGCCGGAGGCACGTCACCTGCCTCGATCAGCGCGAGGGCCTGATCGAAAAATCTTTGTCTAACCATAGCTGTTCTCCCGAGTCTGCATGGGTGGTTGCGGTGCGGCGATCACTCCGCTGGCGAGGCGGTTGTGCTCGAGCCAGCGGATGATGGCGGCGTTGGGATCGCGTTGGCCGGGCGCATGGCCATGCCGGTGGCTGCGCTCGGCGGCATGATGACCGTTGTGCCAGCCATCGCCAAAGGTCAGCAGGGCCAACCAGCCATTGTCGCGGCTTTGGTCGCGGGTAATGTGGTTGCGCTGCCCCCAGCGGTGCCCGAAGCTGTTCACGGACCAGACGACCTGATGCAGCAAGCTGGTGCGCAGGCAACCGCCAACCAGCATGGCCGACCACGCCGCTCCGGCTCCACCGGTCAGCCAGCCCATGCCGTAGGGCAACGCCATCGACGCAACGAGCCACAGCCAATGCGTGCGGGTGAAAAACATGACCATATGGTCTTGCTGCAGGCCCTTGCCGAATATCGCGCTGTCTGTGGTCCAGCGGTCGAACATCCAGCCGATGTGCGCGTGCCAGAAGCCGCGTATCGGGCCGAGCTTGGTTCCGTCGGGCAAGACCCATGGCGAATGAACATCCCCGGCACGATCGGCCAAGGCATGGTGACGGCGATCGTCGAGCACCCAGCGCAGCGGGCTACCCTGAAAGCACATGGTGCCTCCAGCGCACAATAATCCAGCGATCAGCGGATGCGGCCGAAAACTGCGATGCGAGAACAGCCGATGGAACCCCAGCGCCACGCCCAGTCCCGTCCAAAGATAGAAAAACAGGAACAGTACCGCGTCCGACCAGCGCAGTCCCTGCTCGGCGATGTGGACAATGGCCAGGATCGATCCGGCCAGAGGTATGCCGATCAGCAGGCTGTTCTCCAGCCGCTTGACCGTCGCGGCATGGCCTCCCTCGACCAACCCGATGATGGCCATGGCTGCCATCAGGCCTTCTCCAGCGTCAGCAGTTCGTCGGCGGCATCGATCACCACATGATCGTGGCTGACGCAGACCACGACAGCGCCATTCTGGTGCGCGAAATCCCGCAATGTGCGCGCCACCAGTGCAGCGTTGGTCTGATCGAGCGCCGCAGTCGGCTCGTCGGCCAGCAGCACCGCCGGACGGGCGCACAGCGCCTGCGCGATGGCTACCCTTTGCTTTTCCCCTCCGGAAAGCTGCGCCGGTAGCTGGCCCAGTTGGCTGCCGAGGCCGAGCGTGTCGAGCAGGGCAAGGCCATGCTCGACAGCATCGGGGCAGTTGCGGATCGCTGCCGCCAGCCGGATATGTTCCACCGGCGTCAGCACGCCCACCAGCCGGCTGGTCTGGAATACGAGGCCGAGATGCTGCCGCCGCCAATGGGCCTGCGCCGATGGATCGAGCTTGGTGAGATCCTGCCCCGCCCAGCAGACTCGGCCCGCGGCCGCACGCACGGTCAGAGACAGGATCGACAGCAGGGTTGTCTTTCCCGATCCGGAGGGGCCGCGCACCACATGGAAGCAGCCGGATGCAAAGGTGCAGGACAGCGGCGCAAGCGTCGTGCGGCTGCTCCCGCCTTCGACCAGCGTCTGGGAAATGCCATCGGCAGTCAGGCCGTCACGCATGGTCATGGCAACAGCCCCACTGTGACGCGCAGTCCGACCAGCTCGGGCGGGTTGCCGCTGTCGAGGGTAACGAAAACCTCGCGCACGTCCCGGTCGAACCGGTCGGTCGGGTCCAGCGAGCGAGCGCTCCGCCGACCCATGACGTTGGCAACATCACTGACTCGGCCCGACCAGCGCCGGGACGAACCGTCGATCCATACCTCGGCCCGCTGGCCAATGCGGACGACGGCGGCATCCTGCTCCATAACCTCGGCGCGTACCAACATGCGCGACGTATCGCCGACCATCATCAAGGTCTCGCCTTGCGTCGCGCCGCTGTATTCGCCTTCCCGCCGCATGATCTGCAGCACCGTACCGTCGATCGGGCTGCGCACGGCGCATTGATCGGCCAAAGTGCGCGCAGTGCGGGCTTGGCTTATCGCTGCATGGGCAACCGCGATGGCTTCGTTCGTCTCGGCAGGACGACGACCTGCGTCGAGATCGGCCAGCCGCGCCCGGCTGGCGCGCAACGCCGCTTCGGCCGCGGCGCGAGACTGGACACGCTCGTCAAAGGTCGAGCGCGCGACGAAACCCCGCTCCAATATCGCTTCGGTGCGACGCAATTGTGCATCTTCATTGGCGAGGCGGGCGACATCGGCATCGATCTCGGCAAGCAAGGCCAGTCGATCGTTCGCGGTGCCGCTGGAGACCGTCCTTGCGGCCAGCATGGCACTGTCTGCCTCCGCAGCGCTCGCCTGCGCTGCGGCCTCGCGCGGGCGGCAGTCGACCTGCAGCACAATCTGTCCGGCCGAGACATGATCGCCCCGGTCGACCAGAACCCGGGAAATGACGCCATCGACAGCTGCGACGAGATTCCGAGCTTCGTCTGCGCTGTCGATGCGTCCGGTTGCGGTGGCCACCCATGGAGATGGCACGGTCGCGCCTTCGTCAGCGCCAAACGCCGCGTCGCACCCGGTGATCACGGGAAGGACCAGGACCGGCAACAGGATGGCACGCCGCATGCTCAGCTCCTGAACACGATGTCGGGGGCGAAGTCGGCCACCGAGCGGCGCGCAACCAGCAGGGCGACGATCATCGCGCCGATAATCGCAGCCGCCGGCACCAAAATGTCTGCGGCACGAAACGCCACCCACGGCAATAGCGGCTGCACCGCAGTGACAATCAGCGGCGTTGCCAGAAGCGCGGCCAGCAACGTGCAGCCGGCAACGATTGCTGCCACCATGGCAACGATGAGCAGCACGTCGCCGCGTCCCGCGCCATGGCCGAGCAGCGAGACAATGTCCGTGTGATAACGCTGCATGAAGCGCAGCACGCCATTCGCCATCAAAATGGTCATCAGCAGGCCCGCCAATATGGCAGCGAGCAGAATGGCGAGGCCAGCCCCTGTCTTGTTCTGCCAATAGCGGGCCGAACTGTCGGCAAACTCATCCGCGGACAAAAGCCTGACGTCAGGGAACGCGCGATCATAGGCCCGGCGAAGGGCACGCACATCGGCCGTGCCACCGGGCGCGTCGAAGATCAGGAACGAGGTGCTGGTGGGATCCATCCGCAGCAACGAACGCGCTCTGTCGAACGGCAGCAGCACATAGGGGGCGCCGAGGAACGTTGGCAAACTGCCTGTTGTCTGCGCCAGATGCAGGCTGGTGTCGGCAATGGTCGCGACTTGGTAAGTGGACAGGTCTGCGACAAGGTCGAGCCGTTTCAGATCGGAGAGGTCTGCGGCAAAACCATTGTCCGGCAGCCCGCTGCCATCGAGGCCGACCACTGCGACATTGCCCCGTTGTCCGGTGGGTGACCGCCAGGGAGCGAAGCCGAAGACCACGCGGCGATAGCTGGCGCCTGGCGCGACGCGCGCGAGGACCCCGGCATAATCCTCACTGAACGGGGTCGGAAAATCGAAGCACTCGACCGAAGCCGCCGCGACCCAGATGTCGCCGCCAAGCGTCCGCGGAACCACAGCCGACGCATTGAGGAAGGACGTGTAGACCGAATATTGGAACATCGCGACGATCGCAGCGACGGAGCATGACAGCAGGGTAACCATCAGAAACCGGCCGTCCCGCATGACAATCGCGCGCACCAGCATCGCGGCGGCCGGCACCGGTGAGGCCTTGAGCTTGGTCATGACGGCATCACAGCATTCATGCCCGCTGAATAGTCCGGGCCTGAGCGGGTGACGGTGCGCTATCCCACGAAAATCATGTGACATTTCACACATGTCGCGATAATTACAGACAGTCAGGGGCCATCATGCGCGCGAATCAAGAGCTGCAGGAAGACTGGGGCAGGGGGAGGCGTATCACCCTGCCTGAGCCGTTGGTGGCCGACTTGCTCGCACGCTCCCGCCATATCCATACGCGCGGCGGGCAGATCCTCATCGCGGAAGGCACGACGTCCGACGATGTGTTTTACATCATTGCCGGGGAAGTGCGCGTTTCCGTATTGTCGTTCGGCGGCTCAGAGACAGTGTTCCGATCCATGGGGCAGGGCGAACTGCTCGGCGAACTCGCTGCAATCGACGGAGAAGAACGCTCTGCCAGCGCGGTTTCGGTCGTCGACAGCCATCTGGCCTGCCTCAATGCGAGAGAGTTCCGGCTGTTCCTCTCGGAGGTGCCGGCAGCCGGATACTGGATGGCGCGGCAGCTGACCCACCGCGTTCGTGATCTGTCGCGGCGGCTGTTCGAGATGGCGACACTGCCGATTGGCGGACGGCTTGCTGCAGAGCTGCTGCGGCAACCGCTCGATGGTGACGGCGATGCTGTGCACATCAGGCACGTGCCCACCCATGCAGACCTCGCGTCGCGCATCGGCACCAATCGGGAAACGGTGACCAAGGAACTCGGCGCACTGGTGCAGCGCGGCCTGTTCGTCCGTGTCGACCGCGGTCTCGATGTGCCGTCGGTTGCGGCCGTCGAGGCCCATCTGCTCGACCTCAGGAGGTAGCTCCGGGGATGGACGCGATTGCCACTGCCAGCCAGCGCCGCAATCTCACGGTCCTTTTTGCTGACTTGTGCGGATCGACCCGTATTTCCGGCGCGTTGGAGCCGGAGCAGTTTGCTGCGCTGCTCGAACAGTTACGCGCGCTGGTCGACGTGATAGTGCAGCGGCATGGCGGGTTGGTGGTCAGGATCGATGGCGACGGCGCGACCTGCGTATTCGGTTACCCCGTTGCGGCGGAGGATGCTGCCCGCCGCGCCACAGAGGCCGCATTGGACTTGCACGCGGCGGTCATCGCGCTCGATCACTCTTTCGCCGTTCCTGACATACCCATCCGCCTGCATAGCGGCATCCATTCCGGCCTGGTGCTCGTGCGCGAGGGCGATCTGGTTCGTGGGCGCATCGAAATGCTGGGCGATGCCACCAATGTCGCTGCGCGGCTTTGTGACCACGCCGGTCCGGACGAGATCGTCGCCAGCGAAACATGCCTGGGTGCAGACCGCCACTTCTTCGAAACCGCGCGCAGCGAGGCCGTCGAATTGCGTGGACGGGCAAAGCCGATCCCGGCTTTGGTGATTTCCGGCCGTGCGCAAGTACCCAACCGCTTTGCCGCCCGCACAAAGCGCGGAATAGCCCAATTCAGCGGCCGGGAAGGCGCCCTGACAGAGCTGCGCCTGCGACTCGCAACGGCAAGTCAGGGCAGTGTTGAACGGCTGACCATCGTCGGCGAGCCGGGCATCGGCAAGACCCGGCTGATGTCAGAATTTCTCGATGAGGCGGCGGCCGCCGGCGTCGCGGTGCACCGGGGCTATTGCGAGGCCTATCTGGGCGCCAAGCCGTTGCAGGCATTCGAGCAGATCGCTGACTCGATCGCCGCCACGCATGCCGGCGCCGGTCTCCCGTCGGACCTGGACATTGTCGGCCGCATGCAACGCTGGGCATCGAGCGGGGCGGATCGACCCACAATTTTGGCGATCGACGACTGGCAGTGGGCGGACGATGCCACCCACAGCCTGCTCGACGATGTGGCTCGCCTGCGCGGCCGCAATCTGCTGATCTTGCTGGCGAGCCGGTCCGACGCAGGGCAGGGCGACGATACTGCGGATGGCCCCAGCATCGTGCTGAGGCCATTGTCGGCATCGGCATCCGAGCAGGCCATCCGGGGGCTGATGGTCGGCGCCGACCCTTTCAGGGTCCAGCGCATTTGCGACATGGCTGGCGGCAGCCCGCTATATATCGAGGAATTGTGCCACGCCGATGATGCGCTGCTGGCAGACAGCGCGGCGGCGGCAAGCCCGAGTGCGTGGCTCGACGGTCTCATTCAGACGCGCTTTCTCGATCTGCCTGACGATCAGGCGAATATACTGCGGATCGCCTCGGTAATCGGCCATATCTTGCCGACCCGGCTTTTTTCGACCGTTGCCTCCGTCGGCACCGACGATCCCCGCATCGCTGCGCTGCAAGCCGCAGATTTTCTCTATGCCGGTGAGGTCGAGGGTACGTTGCGGTTCAAGCACGTGCTGACACGTGACGCCATCTATCGGGTGGTCGGGCTGGACGAACGCCGCCGCCTGCATGCGCTTGTCGCCAAGGAGCTGGAGGGCTTTGCCGCCCTGGATGGCGAGGACGATTATCTCGATGCCTTGGCCTATCATCACGCGGCTTGCGGCGATGTGCGTCGGGCCTGCGCTTACTCGATCAAGGCGGGGGACCGGGCGATGGCACTGGCGGCCTTGGATCGCGCACAAGGCCATTATCGCTATGCGTTGACACATATCGTCGAAACGGATCCAACGGCCGACGATCTGGTCGATCTGGTGGTGAAATACGGGCGTGCTGCGGTCATCGATCCGTCGCTCGAACAACTGCCCGTGCTCGAGAATGCGCGGCGACTGGGCGAAGAAACCGGCAATCGTGAGGCCATGATGTTCGCCAGCTATTGGGCGGGGGCGATTCAGTATGGCTTGGGCAATGCGCGGGAATCGCTGGCGAACATCGAACTCGCGCGTACCCTCGTCGTGCCCGGCAAAAGGCCGGGCTTCGACGGGCAACTGCTTTCCAATCTCGGTCAGTCGCATGCCATTGCCGGCAATTTTTACCAGGCGCGCGATTACCTTGGTCAAGCCATCGAACGGCGCCTCGCCGAGTCCAAGCGCGGGCGCGGCAATCCGGGGCATGCCTACAGCTTCGGTAGTCGCGGCTATGTCCTCGCGGTGCAGGGGCATTTTACCGATGCCTATCGGGATTTCGACGCCGCCTTCGCCACACTCGAGGGCATCGACCACCCCGTGCGCGGTTCGGTTACCTCACTGCGTGCCTTGGCCTGTCTCGCCGAAGGGCAGCTCGATCAATGTCTCACGCTGATCCGTGAAGCGATAACCATCAGCCTGTCAGCGAGGGCGCGCTACCTTGTCGTGTCATGCCGGGCGGTCGAAGACTATGCGCAATGGTTGCAAACCGGCGACGACCAACATGTCGAGGCGCTGGCATCGCGCGTCGAATGGCTGTTGGGATCAGGCAGCCGCCAGCGCCTGTCGAACAATCATGGCTGGCTGGCAGAGATGTTGGCGCGACGCGGCGATGCGGTTGGGGCTGACCACCATTTTCGCGCCGCCTGTGCCCGCGCCGATGACGGAGACCGGCTGGGTGAGACCATCGCCTGCCGGGCGATGGCGCGGCTCGCAGCGGAAGGCAGAGTGACGGCAGATCCGATCGGTTTCCTCGAACGCGCTTACGCCTCCGCCCGACTGCGCCAGTCGCCACGCGAACATTATGAAACCGATCTGTGCGCCGCCGATGTCCACCGGCTCCTCGGTAATCTGGACCAGGCGCAGGTGGTGCGGCAACAGGCCATTGCCGGCTTCAGAGCGCTGGATATGCAGCACCGGCTGAACCAGCTTATGCAGGCGGATACTCTGCCAGCGGCTCCCCGGATATCTTGACGATCAGCGATGCCGGCAGGGCTTCGATACGGCCGGATTTCAGCAGAGCGGTCAATATTCCCAACATCGCCCCCATGGCCATTTTTTGCGCCGGGCAGGCATGCACCGGCTGCTGCGGATCGATCGGGGCCTCGGCAGATGGATCGTCACGGTTGTAGCCTGTCGCGGGCTGTGTGCGACTGCCACCGAAAATCAGGGAGACATCGCCCGGTCCCGAAGGATTGTTGAACAAGGACTGCTGCGATGCCGAAACCAGGCTGACGATTACCATGTCGCCCTTGTTGACCGGGACAGGCTCTGCGTCGCTGTCACCGTCATCGTTTAGAATGTCATCCTCAAGCGCCACACGATGTAACAGATCGGGCGCCGGCCGCTTGCACATGGCGCGCGTCATCGGTGTCCACAGCGCCGCCTTCGCCGCGTCATAGTCGGTCGAATGGCTGCTTAGCGCGCGTTCCAGCGCCGCTTGATTGCGCCACAGCGTCTTTTCGCCCAGCCATTCCACCAATATGCCGCGCAAATTGCCGTCCATCGGGGGCATGGCGCCGACCATGATGCCGATCAGATTGCGGGCCAGCGCTTCCTTGTCGTCGGGCATCGCCTCGAACATGCGACTGCTCACCCAGCCCGGCGGCGCCTCCTTGCCGAAAAAACGGTCGATGAATTTGTGGCCAGCCTTGCGGATCGCCGGCCCGTGATCGGCGGCAAAGGCCCTGATGCTCGGCGTCGGGCGCGGGTAGAAAGCGCCGCGTGACGGCGACAGGCAGTCGCCGGGGCATCGCGCCTTGCGCAACTCCTTTTTGGGGTCGTCCAGGTCGGTGGCCTGCCGCCAATTCCACCCGCCATTTTCCATGATATCGCGCAGCCCCATCGGATCGGGCTCGCCGTCCAGCGGACCTGGAATACCGAACCAGGACCGGCACACTTCGCCGAGCGCGGGCATCAGATATTGTCGCCGCAGTTCCAGCTTGAAATAGGGCGAGCCACGGCGCCGTGCGTACTCGCGCGCCTTGTCCAGCAGCATCTTGCCTGCCGCATAACCGACATCGAAGGCCAGAGCTTCGCCATAATCCAGCAGGATACGGTTGGTTTCGTACGACTCCTTGGCATAATTGAACTTGCCGTTGAGGTCGGGATAGATGGTGTAGCGGTCATCCGGCTGCTGGGTGACATAGATCGCCCCACTGGTCTTATCGATCCGGTAGAGCTGCTCCTCGACCGAATATGTGCGCCAGTTGGCCAGCACATAGCTAACATTCGTCGGGTTCGCGACGATGATGGTCGGCCGGTCGACGACTGCGGCCGGCGCTCCATCGGCAGATTGTATTGTAAAGACAGGCGGCGCATCCCCCATTTCCGGAACCGCGAGAGCAAAATTGCCCTTCTCCGTGTAGCCCACACTGCTCATGCGGTCTGCGCGGTGTAAGTCGGCTTGCGCCTCCAATCGGTAGGCACCTCCCTCATACCAGCGGATGGCCGACCAGATATTCTGGGTGATGGCCAACTCGCCCGGATCTTTGGCATCGAAATCCTCTAAAAGCCGCTTCCATTCCTTGCCCGCCAGCTCAACCGGAAGCTTTTCGATCTTGTCGATCCGATCCCGCCCGCTGCTCTCGAGCAGTTCGGGAAAATCGGGTATTGCTTTTTCCAGATCGCGGGGCCCCAGAGCCTGGCGGAGTTGAGCGAGCCCGCTCTTCGAAGGCACGAACAGGTAGAGGCCCCACTTCAGTTCGACAAACGGCTCGTCGAACGCGACACGCGCGACCCGGCCCTTCCATTCGAATTGGAAAAGCCGCCGCTCTCCACGATCCTGACCGAAGCGCGATGGCCCGGCCTTGGACGCGACCCCGAGCAAGGGGTCATTCTGGCTCGACGCGATACCGGTGCTGTTGCCGCCATTGATCCAGCGCTGGATCACCTCATACTGCTCGGCAATGCTGGACTGGTAGGACATGAACATCAGGCCGCGCGGAGCGGCTTCGTTGACGCCTGGCACGAACCTCGGTCCATAGGACATGCCACGCCTGACGATCCGTGGCGTCGGACGGCCATGCTCACGGGTACGCGGGTTTGTGCGCCGGATGTGCGAGGCGAACGGACAGTGCTGACCCTGTTTGTCGCCGTCGTAGGAAAAAGCGTTCGGGGCGTCCCCGCTGATCGGCACCAGCGGCGTGCCATCCCGCTTGCGTCCGATGATCTGATAGGCCAGTTCGTCGGCAGTGATGACATGGCCGTGGCTGCGCAGCCAGCGCGCCTGGTCCTCCATCTGCCGATTGAAGGCATCGACACGCTGCTCGAGCTTGCGCACCACCAGGAAGGTGCCATCCTTCATCAGCTTCCTGGCACCCCGGAGCTCGCTCGAATAGCCATAGTCATCGCGGTCATTGCCATAGCCGAGCAACACGTCGCCGCGCGCGACACTGTTCTTCCATGCCCCCTCACGGTTGCCAGATGCCCCGGGTGCGCGGATTTCGGGCTGGCTGAGGCCGTCGGCAAAGCCGAAATGATCGGTGAAGCCGCCGTCAGGCCGGGGCAGGCGGTTCATCATTTCATAGGACAGCAGCAGCGCACCCTTTGCCTCGGCCTTGCCCGCCAGCCGCTCGATCTCGTCCATCAGGCCAGCCTCATCGGGCTTGCCATCGGCCGGCGCGTGCCGCAGCTGAACGACGATGTCGATCTCGTTGAGGTCGACCGGCGGCCGGGCCGGGCCGTCCTGCGGCGGCCAGTTGCGCGGTGGCAGCGCCCAGCGCCTCGGGTGCAGCTCACGCATGTCGCCCAGATGGCCGGAGCGCTCGGCCATGCCTTCACGGAATTCCTTGGGCATGCCGTCGATGGTGTTCTTGTAAACCGCCAGCCGCTTCAGCCCTTCGGCGGTGAAACCGACGGTGCGGTAGAAGCCGTTCTCAGGCTCTTCGCCATGAAAGTGGATGTTCAGCGAACGCAGAAAAGCCCGCGCGCCATTGGTGTCCGTGACGGTCAGCAGCAGCAGTGCGCCGGCAACGATGGGCGTACGGCCGGCATCCTGCGGGCCAAGAACGCCGCCCTGCACCTCGGCCGGGTCATGGGGTGGGTCCTCCGCAACCGGCCGGTTCATATCTTTGGGCTTCGGCGATCCCGCTGCCGCTTTGTTGGCGCTGTCAAACCAGTCCAGCGGCTCGCGGTACAGGTCTGTAGTCTCTTTCGTCAGCAGGTCCCGCGGCCAGCCAAGCAAAATGCTGTACGCGACCCGCGCAAGATACTTGCCCTCGTCCACCGGCGGATTCCGCTTGTCGGGCGTGTTGGCGTCACCATTCAGCAAGGCCTCCTTGAGCGGAAACAGCCATTCCGGCGGGTAGAAATCGGCGAGCCGGAACAGCACGGTCAGCACTTCGAGCGCCAGCTCATGCATTTTTGCGACTGCCCTGAAGTTACCCTGACCAGCCGCCGCCAGCGCATTTGCCCGGGTGGCACCCGCCTCATCCTGCGGATCGACAATCACATGGCGCAGGATCGCCAGCTGGCGGGCCTCAGCGTCCATATCCGTCTCGCGCAGCAGCCGGTCGATCTTGCCATGATAGCGGTCATCGCGAATGCTGGCCCCACTGGTCGCATAGAAGATGGCGCTGTCCACCTGATGGTCGCGCACCCAGTTCAGGAAATCCTCGCAGCTGTTGTCTCCTGCAGGAACATAGCCTTCGCAGTTGCAGAAGATCAGGTCGAGAAACGGGCCGAGCGGGTCCCAGATGAGCCGCATATATGGCTCCCAGGCGGAATCGAAGGTCGCCGTCAAATACAGAAACCGTCGGGGCTCGATGGTGTAGGTAGCGTCCTTTCCCGAACGGTCCTTGCGTTGCGCGAACAGGTCCTTGTCGAGCACGCCGATCCGGAAATCGAGCAGGGTCATGATCCGCTCGGTCACGTCGGAAAACGGCACCGTGAATTCATGTTCGCGCGCGCTGACGCGAATGCGGTTCAGTGCTTCTGCAACGATCCGCAGCCTCGTGGCATAGGTGATGTTCTCATAAGCATGGATGAACCCCTCCCTGATCGGAGCGACAACCACAAGATCGGTGATGCCATCGATGGTCTTGCTGCTGATGTCCGCTGTCATGGCCGGTCCCCGATTGTTTCGCCCACGGCAGAATGGAGCAAATCGATGTGCTTGCAACGTGACAAAATTCACCTTGGCCGCACTGCCGACGGTCACGGGAAGCCGTCACGCCGACGACGGTTTTCCGTCGCTGGTCATATGCCCTTTCTGTGTGCAACACCGCAGTTTTGCGCGATATTCGGCCTGTTCGGCAGGGTGAGGGCCGCAGCCTTGGCGCTGGCACAGACTTTGCGACGTGCTGGCCATGAACGCCATCACCTTCTTCCACACGCACCCCGATATCGCGCGGCGGGACAGCCCTCCCCGACGAGGACAGGCTCCGGATGCCACTGCAGACAATATCGCAGAACCCGACCGGCATCGGTTGATCCGCGATCATATGGCGTTGGTCGCCCGCATCGCGGCGCAGGTCCATCGGCGCTGCAGCGCCAGCATCGAGCGGGCCGATCTGGTGCAGATCGGCATGACGGCGCTGGTCGAGGCAGCCAATGCCTATCGCGACTGCGGTCATGCATTTTCCAGCTATGCCGGTCTCAGGGTGCGCGGTGCGATGATCGACCATCTGCGCCGGTCATCGGGCGCGGCACGGTCGGCTGCACGCCAGCGACGGGACTTTGCCGCCACCCGCCATGCCGTCGAGGCCGGTCTCGGCAGACCTGCCACGGTGCTCGAGATGGCAGATGCCATGGGCATTCCAGTTGCAGAATATCACAAGCGGGTGGCCGCATGTCAGCCGATCACCCATTTGGCGATAGACTCCGCTTATGATGACCGGGCACCTAGCTTTGCGGACAAGGCCCCGGCAGTCGAAGAGCAGATTACCGAGGCTCAGCGCGCAGCCTGCCTGCGCGGCGCCATGGCGCAACTGCCCGAACGCGAGGCCCTCGTGCTCGATCTCTACTTCGCGCATGGCCGAAGCCTCGATGACATCGCGCGCCACCTCGGCGTGGGCGCGGCGCGTGTCTGCCAGATCAAGCGGGAGGCACTGCTGCGCCTGCGCGGTCTGCTCGCCGGACTGGTCTGACCGGAGGGCGGCGGGGCTCAGCCGAAGCGTTCGGCGAGCTGCCGTTCCCAGGCCAGCGCGTCGGCGACGATCCGGTCGAGATCGTCATGCTGCGGGCGCCAGGGCAGGGTGGCGAGGATCCGGCTGTTGTCGGCCACCAGTGCATCGGGATCCCCCGCGCGCCGCCCTTCGAGGGTGCGCACCAGCTTCTGGTTGGTCACCCGGTCGACCGCATCGAACACTTCCAGCACCGAATAGCCGCGTGAATAGCCGCAATTCATGATGTGGCTGACGGTCGGTTCGGCGATCAATCGGTCGAGCGCGTGGACATGCGCGGCGGCGAGGTCGCTGACATGAATATAGTCGCGCACACCGGTGCCGTCGGGCGTCGCGAAGTCCGTGCCGAACACGCTGACCTTGTCCCGCTTGCCAGTGGCCGCCTCCACCGCCACCTTGATCAGGTGGGTCGCGCCGGCGGTCGATTGGCCGCTGCGTCCTTGCGGGTCCGCCCCGGCGACGTTGAAATAGCGCAGCGCACAATAATTCAACGGATGCGCCGCCGCGACATCGGCCAGCATTCCCTCGGTCATCAGCTTGGACATGCCATAGGGGTTGATCGGCCGCTTCGGGCTGTCTTCGCGCACCGGAACCTCGTCCGGAATGCCGTAGGTGGCAGCGGTGGACGAGAAGATGAAATGCCGCACGCCTTGCGCGACCGCGCTTTCGAGCAACGCCTGCGTCGCGACGGTATTGTTGCGATAATATTTGAGCGGATCGACCACCGATTCCGGCACCACCACCGATCCGGCAAAATGCATGATCGCGCCGATGCCATGCTCGGCGATCGTCTTTCGCACCAGCGGCTGGTCGGCAATGTTGCCGACGACCAGCGGCACGCCTTTGGGCACCGCCCAGTCGAAGCCGGTCACCAGATTGTCGATCACCACCACGTCCCACCCGGCATCGCGCAGCGCCAGCACCGCGTGACTGCCGATGTAGCCGGCACCGCCGGTGACAAGAACGGGAAAGGCTTTGGTCATGGTCGGGTGTCCTGATTATGCCGGCACGCCAGTGGAGCGCGCGCGGAGCGCGGCGGAGATATAGGATCGACCGTTAACGGCGCGTAGCCCCTGGCACACCCATCGCACCATCGCGGGCCTTGCGCCGAAAAGAAAATGGTCGGGGAGAGAGGATTCGAACCTCCGGCCCCTGCCTCCCGAAGACAGTGCTCTACCAGGCTGAGCTACTCCCCGACCGTTACGCCTGATGCGCCCGCTGGCGGGCACCCCGGCGTGGGGCAGGCGGGCGCTATAGTCAGCACATACTGTGTGCGCAAGCATCAATCGGGGCCTTGCTGTAGAACCGCTGTCGCTCAGCCGAGATAGCCGAGCTGACGCAGGCTTGCCGTTGCAACGCGCCCGAAGATCAGATGATCCGCAAGTTCGGCCCCGGCAAGGCGGCACAGTGCGGCGATCCGCGCAGTCGCCGCAATGTCTTGCCGCGAAGGTACCGCATCGCCCGCCGGATGATTGTGCGCGATCACCACCGCGCGGACGTGGGCGGTCCCCAGCACCATCCGTACGCAGGGCAGCAGAAAGCCGTTGGCCTCGGGCCGGTCCTCACGCCCGGCAAAGGCGACCAGGCAACCGCGCCGGTCGAGCCCGGCGGCCAGCGCCCATTCGCATGGCTGCGCCTCGACATAGGGCGCGAACAGATCGGCCAGCGGCGGCCGGTCGGCCTCGGCAGGGGGCGCCAACAGCCAGGACGGTCGATCGAGGAGGAGAGCGGCTGTCACGTCTCCAGCCTGCCGCTTGGCCAGGCGCAGTTCAAATCCGTTCCGGAGGGCTTCCGGCGTCGGCACGGCCCCGCGTTGCATCATCGCCTGCCCATGGCTAGCCTGCGCCCATGCTCACCCGTGCCCAGCCCCATTATGAAATGCAGTATCTCGACCTGATGCGCCGCATCTGGTCCGACGGGGACGAGCGAGTCGATCGCACCGGGGTCGGCACGCGCAGCCTGTTCGGCGAGCAGCTCCGCTTCGACCTAAGGGATGGCCGTATCCCGCTACTGACGACCAAGCGCGTCTACTGGAAGGCGGCGGCGCGGGAGATGCTGTGGTTCCTCACCGGGGAAAGCAACATTCGTCCGCTGGTGGAGCAGGGCGTGCATATCTGGACCGACTGGCCGCTCGACAGCTACCGCCGCGCCACCGGCGAGAACATCGATCGCGACGCCTTCGAGGCGCGGATCGTCGCTGACGAGGAATTTGCTCTGAAATGGGGCGATCTCGGACCGGTCTACGGGGTGCAGTGGCGCCGCTGGCCGCAGTTCGAGCCAGCAGGCGACGGCCTGTGGCGCCGCAACCCCGATGGCATCGACCAGATTGCGCAACTGGTCGAATCGCTGCGCCGCAATCCGGCATCGCGCCGCCACATCTTCACCGGCTGGAACGTGGCCGCGCTCGACGGCATGGCACTGCCCCCTTGCCACATGACCTATCAGTTCCATGTCTCGGGCGACGGCGGTCTCTCCTGCCTGCTGTTTCAGCGCAGTTGCGATGTCGCGCTGGGGCTGCCGTTCAACCTGTTCGGGGCAGCGATGCTGACCGCGATGCTCGCCCAACAGACCGGCCTCACGCCGCGCGAACTGGTGTGGAGCGGCGGCGACGTCCATCTCTATCTCAACCATGCCGCGCTGGTCGAAGAACAACTGTCCCGCCAACCCGCAGGCGATCCCCGCTTCGCAATCCTGCGCAAGCCGGACAGCATCGATGGCTATACAATCGCGGATTTCGAGGTCCGGGATTATGCCCCGCAAGCGCATATTGCAGCGCCGGTGGCGGTTTGAAGCCCTTGCCCTGTCATGCGAAATATCATAACAACGAGACGCAATAAATAATCATAGCTTGGGAAGAGGTGAGCGCGATGCCTGACTCGCACATCCGCCGATCGGACAATCTGCCGCCGCTCACCCTGCACGTCCCCGAACCGCGCTTCCGCCCCGGCGACACGCCCGACTTTTCCAACATCGCTGTGCCGCCCGCCGGCGCCAGCCCGCGCCCGTCGGAGGACAGCAAGCCCGCCGACATCGCCGGCCACGCCTATGGGCTGATCCGCGTTCTCGATGACGACGGTATCGCCACAGGCCCGTGGGACCCACGCCTGTCGCCCGATCGGCTGCGCGCCATGCTGCGCTACATGCTGCTGCTGCGCGCCTTCGACGATCGCATGTTCCGCGCCCAGCGGCAGGGCAAGACCAGCTTCTACATGAAATCGACGGGCGAGGAGGCCGTGTCGGTCGCTGCCACCATGGCGCTCTACCGCGACGACATGTGCTTCCCGAGCTACCGCCAGCAGGGCATATTGCTGACCCGCGATTATCCGATGGTCGAGATGATGAACCAGATCTACTCGAACCGCGGCGATGCGCTGAAGGGGCGGCAGCTCCCCATCATGTATTCGAGCAGGGACTATGGTTTCTTCTCGATCTCCGGCAACCTCGCCACCCAATATCCGCAAGCGGTGGGTTGGGCGATGGCCAGTGCGGCCAAGGGCGACACCCGCATCGCCGCCGTCTGGTGCGGGGAGGGCAGCACCGCCGAGGGCGATTTTCACAGCGCGATGACCTTCGCCGCGGTCTACAATGCGCCGGTGGTGATGAATGTCGTCAACAACCAGTGGGCGATTTCCAGCTTCTCCGGTTTCGCCGGCGGCGAGCGGACTACCTTCGCCGCGCGCGCCGTGGGCTATGGCATTGCCGGGTTGCGGGTGGACGGCAACGACCCGCTCGCCGTCTACGCCGCGACCCAGTGGGCCGCCGACCGCGCCCGCACCAACAACGGCCCGACGCTGATCGAGCATTTCACCTATCGCGCCGAAGGGCATAGCACCTCGGATGACCCGTCGGCCTATCGCGCGCGGGAGGAATATGCCGCCTGGCCGCTCGGCGATCCGGTGCTGCGGCTCAAGGCCCACCTGATCGCGCTCGGCGAATGGGATGAGGACCGCCACACCGCGCTCGCCGCCGAGCTGACCGATGCGGTCAAGGCGGCACAGAAGGAAGCGGAAAAGAACGGCATCCTCGGCCACGGCATGCACCAGCCGTTCGAAAGCATGTTCGAGGATGTGTTCGAGCATATGCCCCCGCACCTGGCCGAGCAGCAGGCGCAGATGATTGCCGAACAGACCCGCAAATTCGGACCCGATTGGAAGCCCCAATGAGCGACGCCGGCACCATGGACAGCGCGGCCGAAACCGGCCCCCGCCGCCTCAACATGATCGAGGCGATCAACGACGCGATGGATGTCATGCTGGAGCGCGACCCCTCGGTCGTGGTGATGGGGGAGGATGTCGGCTATTTCGGCGGCGTCTTCCGCGCGACCGCAGGCCTGCAGAAAAAGCATGGCAAGACCCGCGTGTTCGACACGCCGATCACCGAATGCGGCATCATCGGCGTCGCCGTCGGCATGGGCGCCTACGGCCTGCGCCCCGTCCCCGAGATCCAGTTCGCCGATTACATCTACCCGGCGCTCGACCAGCTGGTCAGTGAGGCGGCGCGGCTGCGCTATCGCTCTGCTGGAGATTTCATCAGCCCGCTGACGGTGCGCTCGCCCTTCGGTGGCGGCATTTTCGGCGGACAGACGCACAGCCAGAGCCCCGAGGGCATCTTCACCCACGTCTCGGGCCTCAAGACCGTCATCCCCTCGACCCCCTATGACGCCAAGGGCCTGCTGATCGCCGCGATCGAGGACAATGACCCGACGATCTTCTTCGAACCCAAGCGCATCTACAACGGTCCTTTCTCGGGCTATTACGACCGCCCGGTCGAGCCGTGGAACAAGCATGCCGGCTGCGAGGTGCCAGGGGGCTATTACCGCATCGACCTCGGCACCGCGCGCATCGCGCGGGCAGGGGAGGCGGTTACCATCCTCTGTTACGGCACCATGGTCCATGTCGTGCAGACCGTGGTCGACGAAATGGGCGTGGATGCCGAGATCGTCGACCTGCGCACTTTGGTGCCGCTCGACATGCCGGCCATCGAAGCGTCGGTGAAGAAGACCGGGCGCTGCCTCATCGTCCACGAGGCGACGCGCACTTCCGGCTTCGGCGCGGAACTGGCGGCGAGCGTGCAGGAACGCTGCTTCTACCATCTCGAAGCGCCCATCGGCCGTGTCACCGGCTTCGACACGCCTTATCCCCACAGCCTCGAATGGGCCTATTTCCCCGGCCCCGTGCGCATCGCCACCGCGCTCGACCAGATTTTGAAGGATTAAGCCATGGCCAGGTTCACCTTCCGCCTCCCCGACATCGGCGAAGGCATTGCCGAGGCAGAGATTGTCGCGCTGCACATCAAGGTCGGCGAACGCGTCGAGGAAGACCAGCCGGTCGCCGACATGATGACCGACAAGGCCACCGTCGAGATGGAATCGCCGGTCTCCGGCGTGGTGGTGGAGATTGCCGGGGACGTCGGCGATGTCGTCGCCATCGGCTCGACGCTGATGGTGGTGGAGACCGATGCGGTCGCGGGGGAGGTTGAGGCTCCTGCTCCGACGGTGGAGGATGAAACGCCGGGTGCCGAATCGATAGACTTGGCAAGTGAAAGCAAGCCCGAAAAGCCCTCTCCCCTTCAGGGGAGAGGGTTGGGAGAGGGGCCAGAGCGAAGCGAAGCGAGCGTAAGTGCCGCCCCCGCGCCACTGCCCCTCTCCCCAACCCTCTCCCCTGAAGGGGAGAGGGAGCCTATGCGCACCCTCGCATCCCCCGCCGTGCGCGATCGCGCCCGCGCGCTCCACATAGACCTTGCCCACGTCAAACCCGGCGAGGACGGCCGCATCCGCCACGCCGATCTCGATGCGTATCTGCGTTACAACAGCGGCGGCGGTTACAGCGCCGCCACCGCCCTGCGCGCCGATGAGGCTGTCCGCGTCATCGGCATGCGCCGCCGCATCGCGGAGAACATGGCCGCATCGAAACGCGCCATCCCGCACTTCACCTATGTCGAGGAGATGGAGGTCACCGCGCTGGAGAACATGCGCGCCGATCTCAACGCCAACCGCGGGGCACGGCCCAAGCTGACCATGCTGCCGTTCCTGATCGTCGCCATCTGCCGCACGCTGCCACAATTCCCGATGATCAACGCCCGCTACGATGATGAGGCGGGCGTGGTGACGCGGCATGGCGCGGTGCATCTGGGCATGGCGACGCAGACCGATGCCGGCCTGATGGTCCCGGTCATCCGCGATGCGCAGGCCAAGAACGTCTGGCAACTCGCCAGCGAAATCACGCGACTTGCCGAGGCGGCGCGCACCGGCAAGGCGAAGTCGGAGGAACTCTCCGGCTCCACCCTCACCATCACCTCGCTCGGCCCGCTTGGCGGCATCGCGACGACGCCGGTGATCAATCGCCCCGAAGTCGCGATCATCGGCCCCAACAAGATCGTCGAGCGCCCCGTCTTCGACGGCGACGACATCCGCCGCGCCAAGCTGATGAACCTGTCGATAAGCTGCGACCACCGCGTGGTGGATGGCTGGGACGCGGCAAGTTTCGTGCAGGCGCTGAAGAAGATGGTCGAGACGCCGGTGCTGCTGTTTGCGGATTGACAACAACTCGTCGCCCCGGACTTGATCCGGGGCCGCTGGCAGTTATGCTCAACCCGTGGCAAGGGACTGCTACACCGACATCATGGCGAAAAACGCATCAGTCAGTGTTCGATGCGCTTATTACAGTTATTTTTCTCTGTGACGGAATAGACACTGTAAACAAGAACGCACCCCACCATTCAAATCCTTCTTCAAAATAATTGGACACTTGAATTAGCTTTGGTGATGACCAATCTAAAATTATCGCAGGATAAGAACCCGGAAACATTATCGCATCCAGCTCATTAAATATCTCCTGAAACCTAGACTTCGATAAACGCGGCGGATGGGGGGCGTCCGTAAAGGCATACGCGTACTCGCCTCTTGTCTTTCCTGGTTCCACACACGCACCGACAGGAGCTTCAAAAACGAGTTGCATCCGCTGATAATCAAAGTGGGAACCATAAAATTCACGCCTTGAAATTTCGGCGGGTGTAATATCTAATAATGCTTCTTTATCTACAAAAAGTCTATTTCCGAGAGGCCCGAACTTAAAAGCGCGCATTTCTTTAAAATGCGTTTCGATAGAAGAGCGTGCTGTATCCAATTCACATCTGACGTTCTCAAAAAAAGTAAAATCAGCGCTTCCGCCCGCTTCCCAGTATTCGATCAGCGAAGGCCGCATACCCCCTTCGATTGCTTCTCTTATCAATTGCGGCTTCACCTCACGATACCATCGAAGCGCATCGCTCATCATTTTATCCCAAGATGGTCCTGACATATGGTCGCTCACACTGCCCGCCCGCCTAACGACTAATAGGCGGCAGACTGATCGCTTTCCATCAGAAATTTGTCGTTAGTTGGTCGAACGCAGCGCAGTTACAATCCCAACCCGGCAACGTCGTCTGATCGAACTTGAACCAAAACTTCGCATACACCCCATCCCGCGTAATCCGGTTGTCCTTGAAATCGCAATCACGGAACCGAGCCACGTTATAGCCCAGCACCAGATTGGCATTCTCGAACGGCGTCACGACGATCTGCGGCCCGCCGGCATAGGCGGTCGTCCGCGCATCGGTGCCTACAGCAGTAGTGACGCCGTCCGCACCTCCCAAACCATCCTCCCCCACTTTACCCTTGCCCTCCATCGCCAGCCGTCTGACAAGGGCGCATGACCCGTTCGCTTCTTCTCGCCACCGCCCTGATCCTCACCACCGCCGCGACAGCGCAGCAATCGGCCCGTCCGGAGGCTGCGGCGCCCGAGGCGCATGTCTCGGAGGCGCGGTTGCGTGCCGATGTCGAGACGCTGGTCGGCTTCGGCACGCGCCACACGCTGTCGGATCAGGAGCACCCGACCCGCGGGATCGGCGCTGCGCGGCGCTGGGCGGAGGCGGAATTCCGCCGCATTTCCGATAGCTGCGGCGGCTGCGTGACCATTCAGCTGCCCGAGGAGATGATCCAGGGCAACCGCGTCCCCGTGCCCACCCGCCTCGTCAACGTCCTCGCCATCCAGCCCGGCAGCGAGCGCCCGGACGAAGTAGTGATCATCTCCGCCCACATCGACAGCCGCGTGTCCGATCCGATGGACGCGACCAGCGACGCGCCCGGCGCCAATGACGATGCCTCGGGCACCGCAGCGGTGATCGAGGCGGCGCGCGCGCTCTCGCGCCACCGCTTCCCCACCACCATCGTCTATGCCGTGCTCTCCGGAGAGGAGCAGGGGCTGTACGGCGGCCAGCTGCTCGCCCGCCATGCCGCGGCACAGGGCTGGACGGTCAAGGCGGTACTCAACAACGATATTATCGGCGGCTCGCGCGGTTCGGACGGGCTCGTCGATGACACGACCGTGCGCGTCTTCAGCCAGGGGCCGCGCGCCGATGCAGACGATGCCTTGCGCGCCCGCGCCCGGCGCGAAGGCGGGGAGAATGACAGCCCGTCCCGCAACCTCTCGCGCTGGCTCGATGCGCTCGCCGACAGCCGCCCCGGCACGCTCGACGTCCGCCAGATCTGGCGCTCCGACCGGTTCGGCCGCGGCGGTGACCAGTTGCCGCAGCATGAGGCGGGCTATCCGGCGATCCGCTTTTCGGTCGGCATCGAAAACTACAACCACCAGCATCAGGACCTGCGTACCGAGAACGGCGTGGTCTACGGCGACACCATCGACCAGATGGATTTCCCCTATCTGGCCCGTGTTACCGCGCTCAACGTCCGCGCGCTCGCCACGCTTGCCCGCACGGCCATGCCCCCGGCGCCGACAGTGCAGGGGGCGGTCTCCGCCGACACCACGCTGGCGTGGCAGCCGGTGCGCGGTGCCGCCAGCTACCGCATCTACCGCCGCGCCACCGACACCCGCGACTGGACCCAGCCCATCGACGTGCCGGGCGACGCCATCGGCGACAATGGCCAACTCTCGGTCACCTTGCAGGGCGTGCGCGTCGACGATCTGGTGTTCGGCGTCTCCTCGCTGTCGGTCGACGACATCGAAAGCCCGGTCGCCTCCGCCGTACCAGGCGGCGCGTTCCTGCCACTTGCGACAAGATGAAGAAGGTTCGCGCCAAGCCACCAAGAGGCCAAGATGGTGGAGCCTGACCGAGAACTCGACACCATCGCTCGACAGATTGTCGACGTCGCTTTCCATCTTCATCGTGATGTCGGTCCCGGATTGCTGGAATCGGCTTACGAGACATTGCTGTCAGCCAAGCTGACTCAAATGGGGATGGCCGTAGAGCGACAGGTAACGATTGATGTGACCTATGACGACATACTTCTGACTTCGGCATTTCGGATCGATCTGCTCGTAAACCGGTCTATCGTTATTGAGATAAAATCGGTTGAGAAGGCCCTTCCAATACACTCAAAGCAACTGCTTACTTACTTGCGGCTTGGTGGTTTCCCACTCGGTTTCGTCATCAACTTTGGAACAGCCATGTTCAAGGATGGCATCCGCCGCCTGATAAACAGCGATGCCCTCTTGGCCACTTCGCGACTTGGCGCGAACCCTCTTGAAACCGGAAATTCAGGCAACACCAATGCCCAGTAATACCCCTCAGAATCCTCGCCTCCCAACCCGCGAGGCCATTCTCGATTTTATCCAGAAGTCGCGCGAGCCTGCCGGCAAGCGGGAGATTGCCAAGGCCTTCGGGGTGCGCGGGCCGGACAAGGTGCAGCTCAAGAAGCTGCTCAAGGACATGGCGGAGGAAGGGCTGATCGACGGCAGCAAGACCGCCTATCACTGCATGGGCGGCCTGCCCAAGGTCACCGTGCTGCGCATCGCCGATGTCGAAGGTAGCGCCCCGCTCGCGGTGCCCGAGCGCTGGGAGGCGGATACGCCGCCGCCGCGTGTGCGGGTCATAGAAAAGGGCCGTCGCGGCGCGCTCGGCGTGGGCGATCGCATCCTTGCCCGCATCGAGGATGCCGGCTCGGGCCAGGTGGCTCATCCCATCCGCAAGCTCGAAGCAAGCGCCGAGGAAGTGATCGGCGTGCTCGCCTCTGAGGTCGGCCCCGGTGGCAAGCCGCTGCTGTGGCTGCGCTCGGTCGACAAGCGCAACCGCCGCGAATGGCCGGTCGCAGAGGCTGGCGCGGCAGGCGAAGGCGATCTGGTGCTCGCCCGCCTGACCGGGAAGGCTCCGCGCCAGCGTGCCGAAGTGACCGAACGGCTCGGCGATCCCTTCGCCCCGCGCGCGCTCAGCCTGATCGCCATCCACAAATATGATCTGCCGCACGTCTTCAGCGAGGAGACGTTGGCTGAGGCCGAGCGGGTGGCAAAGCTGTCGCTCGAGGACGACCGGCGCGAGGACCTGACCCACATCCCGATCATCGCCATCGACCCGCGCGACGCGCGCGATCATGACGATGCCATCTGGGCCACGCCCGACGATGATCCCGCCAATCCCGGCGGTTACCGGGCGATTGTCGCCATCGCCGACGTCAGCTTCTACGTCCGCCCCGGCGGCGCGCTGGACCGCGAGGCGCGGCGGCGCGGCAACAGCGTCTATTTCCCCGATCAGGTCGTGCCGATGCTGCCGCATATCCTCTCGTCGGGAGTCTGCTCGCTCAAGCAGGGGGAGGATCGGGCGGCGCTCGCCTGCCACCTGCGCATCGACAAGGCCGGAAAGGTCAGCGACTGGCGCTTCACCCGCGCCCGCGTCCGGCTCGCGGCGAACATCGCTTATGAGGATGCGCAGGCGATGGTGGATGCGGGCGATGCGCGCAATGCCCCGAATCCGCTCATGTCGAGCGGGATCGAGAAGGCGATGGCCAACCTCTGGGCTGCCTGGAAGCTCCTCGCCAAAGCCCGCGCCGCGCGTGCGCCGCTGGATCTCGACCTGCCCGAACGCCAGGTGATGCTCGACGAAAAGGGCCGCATCGCCGAAATCAAGGTGCGCGACCGGCTCGACGCGCACCGCGTCGTCGAGGATTTCATGATCGCTGCCAACGTCGCCGCCGCGAAGGCGCTGGAGGCGAAGAAATCGCCGGTCATGTACCGTGTCCACGAGCCGCCGGCGCGGGAGAAGCTGGTCGCGCTCAAGGAATTCCTGTCCACCTACGACATGAATTTTGCGCTCGGCCAGGTCATCACCCCCGCCACATTCAACCGGCTGCTCTCCGCCTTCGACGAGCCTGAGGCGCGCCAGCGGATGATGGAACAGCTGCTGCGTACCCAGACCCAGGCCTATTATTCGCCGGTCAATGCCGGCCACTTCGGCCTCGCGCTCGGCAGCTACGGCCATTTCACCTCGCCGATCCGCCGCTATGCCGATCTGCTCGTCCACCGCGCGCTGGTCGCCGCTTATGGCCTCGAAGCCCCGAAGCCGAAGGACAAGGCGATCCCGCCGGTCACCGCGCTGTCGAAAGAGGATGGCGCCCAGTTTGCCCGCACCGGGGAAGTCATCTCCGCCGCCGAACGCCGCGCGATGGAGGCCGAGCGCGAGACCATCGATCGCTATGTCGCCGCCTATCTGTCCGAAAAGGTCGGGGAGGTGCTGCCGACGCGCATCACCGGGGTGCAGCCGTTCGGCTTCTTCGCGCAGGTCGATGGCCTCGGCGGCGACGGCCTCGTCCCCGCCGCGACGCTGGGCGACGAATATTTCCGCTATGATGAGGCGACCCAGTCGCTCATCGGCGAGCATAGCGGCATGCGCTTCCAGTCCGGGCAGCGGCTCGACCTCAGGCTGACCGAAGCCAATCCGCTGACCGGCAGCCTCGCCTTTGCGCTCCCCGATGCGCCGCCGGAACGGGGCAGGGGCCCCGCCGGTCGCAGCGGCCGCGTTCGGCCCGGCGCCAAGCCGGGCGGCCCGCGCCCGCTCAACCGGCGCGGAAGGCCGCCGAACATCCGCCATCGGTCACGATAGGGTCCTCCCCGGCACGACGGTTCAAACAAAGCAGGACAGGCGCTAACTCAGCCGGTCCAGCTGCTCGACACTCAAACTCCCCGGCACGATCATCACCGGCACGGGCAGCTTGCCGGCGTCCGCGCCGGCAAAATGCGATACCAGCGGACCCGGCGGGCCTTCCTCGGCGGCGCCCAGCACCAGCGCGGCGATGCTGTGGTCGGTCAGCAATATCTCGCGGATGATCTCGGCGGCATCGCCCTGCGCCACGGTGACGCTAGGGTGGATGCCGCACAATTCATGCACCTGCGCAGCGGCAGCGGCAGCCACCGCTTCGGCCTTCTCGCGCGCCTCGGCCTCGATCGTCGCCTGCACCCCGCCCCAGGCGACGAACGCCGGCTTCTCCAGCGCCACGACGAAATGGACATTGCCACCGGTACGCGCCGCGCGGCGTGAGGCAAAGCGCTGCGCCAGCCGCGATTCCTCGCTATCGTCGATCACGACCAGATATGTGCGCATGACGCTGCCCTTGCTGCTTCCCCCGCGGCGATGCTGGGCCAGCATTCGTATAAACGCAAGCATGCGCTCATGCGGGCCGGTTTAAACAACTTGACCGCCCTAACGGAAATGGGGACAGAAACGTGCAGGGAGCGCCGCGCCGGAGGGGAGCCGCCGGGGCCAAGCGCGCAGCAGCGAAGGACAGCAGCCCGTCATGGCGATCGAACTCAAGATGCCCGCCCTCTCGCCCACGATGGAGGAAGGCACGCTCGCCCGCTGGCTGGTCAAGGAAGGTGACAGCGTCGCTTCCGGCGATCTGCTCGCCGAGATCGAGACCGACAAGGCGACAATGGAATTCGAATCGATCGACGAGGGCGTCATCGGCAAGATTCTGGTTCCTGCGGGAACGGAGAATGTGAAGGTCGGCACCGTCATCGCCATCATCGGTGGTGAGGGAGAGGATATGGGGGCGGTCACGGCACCGGCGTCCGGGGATGCAGCGCCCGCATCAACAACCCAACCCGCAAGTGCTGAGCCTGTCGAAGCACGCCTCCCGACCGAGAGCCGCCCATCGACAGCGACCCGTCGGGAGCCAGGGCTAACGGGTTCGGGTTCAAGCGGCGCGCGCATCATTGCCTCCCCGCTCGCCAAGCGCATCGCCGCCGAACGTGGTGTCGACCTTTCCACGCTCACCGGCACCGGCCCCAACGGCCGCATCGTCAAGGCCGATGTCGAGAGCGCAAAGCCCGGCGCAGCACCAGCCGCCGCTCCGGCACCGGCCGCAGCCCCCGTCGCCGCGCTCGCTGCTGCAGCGCCAGCGCCTGCCGCAGAGGCCGCCAAGCCCTTCACCACCGACATCCCGCACACCGCCGAAAAGCTCAGCGGGATGCGCAAGACCATCGCCCGCCGCCTCAGCCAGTCGATGCAGGAAGCGCCGCACATCTACCTCAGCGTCGACATCCGCCTCGACGCGCTCTTGAAGCTGCGCGGGGAGCTCAACAAGGCGCTCGAAGGGCAGGGCATCAAGCTCTCGGTCAACGACCTGCTCATCAAGGCGCTGGCCAAGGCACTGATTCAGGTCCCGAAATGCAATGTCAGCTTCGCCGGAGACCAGATGATCAGCTACCATCGCGCCGACATCTCCGTCGCGGTCAGCATCCCCACCGGCCTGATCACCCCGATCATCGCCGACGCCGGCTCCAAATCGGTGTCCGCCATCTCCACCGAAATGGCCGCGCTGGCGGAGAAGGCCAAGGCCGGCAAGCTGCAGCCGCATGAATATCAGGGCGGCACCGCCTCCATCTCCAACATGGGGATGATGGGCATCAAGCAATTCACCGCCGTCATCAACCCGCCGCAGGGCATGATCATGGCCATCGGCGCGGGCGAAAAGCGGCCCTATGTGGTCGACGACGCGCTCGCCATCGCCACGGTGATGACCGCGACGGGTTCGTTCGATCATCGCGCGATCGACGGCGCGGATGGAGCGCAACTGATGGCGGCGTTCAAGACGCTGGTGGAGAACCCGCTGGCACTGGTCGCCTGACAAGGGAGCATCGTGCGATGCGTATCGCAGTCATAGGAAAAGGCCGGGTCGGCAGCGTGCTCGGCCCGGCTTTCGCAGAAGCGGGCCATGACGTCGTGTACGGCGTGCGCGCGCCCGCTGATCCCAAGTATCGTAGTGACGACGGCATAGCGCTCGCCACTACCCGGGATGCGGCGCAATCGGCCGACATCGTCATCCTGTCGGTCGATTGGTCCGCGACCTTGGCCGCGCTCGACCAGTGCGGCGATCTTACCGGCAAGATCCTGATCGACTGCAACAATCCCCTCATGTTTGGGGACAACGGCCTCGAACTGGCTCTGGGCTTTTCGACCAGCGCTGCCGAACAGATTGCGGCGCGCACGAACGCTCGCGTGGTCAAGGCGCTTAACCAGATCGGCTCCCCGGTGATGGCCAACGCCAAACATTATGCCCGGCGACCCATCCAATTCGTGGCCGGTGACGATGCAGAGGCCAAAGCGGTGGTCAACCGCCTGCTCGAAGACATCGGCTTCCGCCCGATCGACTATGGTCCGCTAGTCAACGCCCGCAAGCTCGAGCCGCTAGCGATGGTCTGGATCGATCAGGCCTACAAACATGGCATGACGCCGACCAGCGCATGGTTTCTTGAAACGGAGTAGCACGTGTCCGAGACCTACGACCTCATCGTCCTCGGCTCCGGCCCCGGCGGATACGTCGCCGCCATCCGCGCAGCGCAGCTCGGCCTCAAAACCGCGATCGTCGAGCGCGAGAACCTCGGTGGCATCTGCCTCAACTGGGGTTGCATCCCGACCAAGGCGTTGCTGCGCTCGGCGGAAATCTACCATTACATGCAGCACGCCGGCGCCTACGGCCTGACCGCGAGCAACATCAGCGCGGACATCGACGCGGTGGTCAAGCGCAGCCGCGGCGTTGCCAAGCAGCTCAATCAGGGGGTCACCCACCTGATGAAGAAGAACAAGATCGCCGTCCACATGGGCGATGGCGTTCTCAAATCCGCCAACACGCTCACCGTCACCAAGGACGGCAAGAGCGAAGACCTCACCGCCAAGCACATCATCCTCGCCACCGGCGCCCGTGCCCGCGATCTGCCCTTCGCGCCCGCTGACGGCAAACGCATCTGGACCTACCGCCACGCCATGGTCCCGCCGGAAATGCCGACGAAACTGCTGGTCATCGGCTCGGGCGCGATCGGCATCGAATTCGCCAGCTTCTACAATGACATGGGCGCTCAAGTGACCGTCGTCGAAATGCTCGACCGCATCGTGCCAGTCGAGGATGCCGACGTCTCCGCATTCCTCAAAAAGGCGCTGAAGAAGCAGGGCATGACCATCATGACCGGCGCAGGCGTCGAGAGCCTGAAGGCCACAGCCACCGGCGTCTCCGCTGCGATCAAGGCCAAGGACGGCACGGTCACCACCAGCGACTTCAGCCACTGCATCGTCGCCATCGGCATCGTCCCCAATACCGAGAATATCGGGCTTGAGGCGCTCGGCGTCGCCACCGACCGCGGCTTCCTCAAGACAGATCCGATGTGCCGCACCAATGTCCCCGGCCTGTGGGCGATCGGCGACATCACCGCCCCGCCTTGGCTGGCGCACAAGGCCAGCCACGAAGGCGTCATCGCCGCCGAAGCCATCGCCGCCGAATTGGGCAACACAGACGTCCACCCGCACGCGATGGACCCGCGCAACATCCCCGGCTGCACCTATTGCCACCCGCAAGTCGCCAGCGTCGGCCTGACAGAAGCCAAGGCGAAAGAGGCGGGCTACGATCTCAAGGTCGGCACCTTCCCCTTCATCGGCAACGGCAAGGCCATCGCGCTGGGCGAGGCGGAAGGCTTCATCAAGACCATTTTCGACGCGAAAACCGGCGAACTGCTCGGCGCGCACATGATCGGCGCGGAAGTCACCGAACTGATCCAGGGCTACACCATCGGCAAGACCGCCGAACTGGTCGAAGCCGACTTCATGCACACCGTCTTCCCGCATCCGACACTCAGCGAAATGATGCATGAGAGCGTGCTGGGGGCGTATGGCAAAATGCTGCATATGTAGCCCCTCGTCATTGCGAGCGTAGCGAAGCAATCCAGTGCGGCTCTGCGCGGCTCTGGATTGCTTCGCTACGCTCGCAATGACGTGGCATAGAACGTCGAGCGAGGCTGATCGCCAAAATCGCAGCGCCCGATAAGCAAACACTCGACACATCCTCGTGCCTGACTAGGGTGCCGCACATGGCTCTCGGCACCCACGATTTCACCCCCGATCCGCGCAACGACGCGATTCTCATCAACGTCAACGGCAGGCTTACCCCGCGCGCCGAAGCCGCGGTGTCGGTGTTCGATTCCGGCTTCATGCTCGGCGATGGCGTGTGGGAAGGGCTGCGCGTTCACAGGGGCCGCATCGCCTTCCTCGATCAGCATCTCGACCGGCTGGCGGAGGGCTCGAAGGCCATCGCCATGGACATCGGCATCTCGCGCGAGGAGCTGGAGCAGCGGCTCTATGCGACCATTGACGCCAACCGGATGGAAAGCTGTCACATCCGCCTGATGGTCACGCGCGGCATCCGCTCGACCCCTTATCAGGACCCGCGCGTGGTCGTCTCCCCCGCCACCATCGTCATCATCGCCGAGCATAAGGACCCGCTGCCGGCCACCGTCGAACGCGGCCTAAGCCTATTCACCGTCCACGTCCGGCGCGGCGATCCGGCGGTGCAGGACCCCAAGCTCAACTCGCACTCCAAACTCAACTGCATCACCGCCTGCATCCAGGCGGCACAGGCGGGCGCAGACGAGGCGCTGATGCTCGATCCGCACGGCTTCGTCGCCACCTGCAACTCCACCCATTTCTTCATCGTCCGGCGCGGTGAGGTATGGACCTCGACCGGCGACTACTGCCTCGGCGGCATCACCCGCGCCAACGTCATCGCGCTGTGCCGGGAGCATGGCATCCCCGTGTTCGAGCGCAATTTCTCGCTGACCGATGTCTATGGCGCGGACGAGGCGTTCGTCACCGGCACCTTCGCCGGCGTCGTCCCCGCCCACACCGTCGACGGGCGGCAGTTGACCGAGGGCAGGGGGCCGATGGTCGAACGGCTGCAGACCCTCTACCGCGCGCTGATCGAGCGCGATGTGGCCGGACGGGGGCGGCCGTGAACGATCACCGTCATTGCGAGCGTAGCGAAGCAATCCAGGGCGGTTCACGCCGACTCTGGATTGCTTCGCTACGCTCGCAATGACGAAGGGATATCAGCCCCATGACCGTCCGCATCGCCATGTGGTCCGGCCCGCGCAACATCTCCACCGCGATGATGCGCAGCTTCGGTGCCCGCGCCGACACTTTCGTCAGCGACGAACCCTTTTACGGCGCCTTTCTCAAGCAGAGCGGCGCGCCGCACCCGATGGCGGCAGAGGTCATCGCCGACATGGATTGCGACTGGTCGAACGTCGCCGCCACCCTCTCCGGCGACCCGCCGCAGGGGCAGGCGATCTGGTACCAGAAGCATATGACCCACCATATGGTCGGCCCCGTCCAGCCCGACGATCTGGCGGGCGTCACCCACGCCTTCCTGATCCGCGACCCCGGCCGGATGATCGCCAGCTATCTCGCCAAGCGCGAACTGGTCGCCGCCGACGAACTGGGCCTGCGCACCCAGCGCGCATTCTTTGACCGCGAGGCCGACCGCCTTGGCCATGCCCCGCCGGTGATCGACAGCGGAGATGTGCTGAGCGACCCGGCCGGCACCCTGTCACGCCTCTGCACCGCACTCGGCATCGCCTGGGATCCCGCCATGCTGCGCTGGGCCCCCGGGCCTCGCGCCACCGACGGTATCTGGGCCAGCCACTGGTACAACCGCGTTACCGCCTCGACCGGCTTCGATGCGCCAGAGGAAAAGCCGGTCGATCTCCCATCGGAAGCCCTGCCGATCCTTGGCGAATGCCAGCCCCATTATGACTATCTCCGTCAATTCACTTTGTAGGCCGCTGGCCGAAGTGCTTGATATGCACGGGATCCCCTGCCACGCTCGGTTGGAAGCATGCGCCAGGGGCGCGATCTGCATCGGGGTAGGGCAATGGGTTCTCGGATAAATCTTGCAAACTTGCGCGCCGCCTCGCTGGCTGCGCTCGCCTTCGCTAGTCTCGGCTCTGTGCCCGCCGCCGCCGAGACGGTTATCACGGCTGCGCATATGGTCGATGTCCAGACCGGGCGGGTTGTCGACTATCCGGCGATTTTCGTCGGCGACGATGGCCGCATCACCTCAATCGCCGACGCCCGCACCGTTCGCTGGAGCAGCGACGTCACCCACATAGATCTGGGCGAGCGCACACTTTTGCCCGGCCTCATCGACATGCACGTCCATCTCGATGGCGTGCCGGAGATCGGCGGCTACACCGGCCTCCAGTATACCGACCGTTTCTGGGCCTTCATCGCCGCGCGCAACGCCCGCGCCATGCTCGACGCGGGCTTCACCACCGTCCGCAATGTCGGTTCGGACGATCTCAACGACGTCGGGCTCAAGCAGGCGATCGACGCCGGCTATGCCATCGGCCCGCGCATCGTCCCCGCAGCCTATGCACTCGGTGCCACCGGTGGCCATTGCGACGAGACCTTCCTGCCGCCCTCGCTCTATTCGCCGCCGCCGAGCATCGGCAACGGGCCGGACCAGTTGCGCACCCGGGTGCGCGAAATGCGGCGCATGGGGGCGGAGGTGATCAAGGTCTGCGCCACCGGCGGCGTGTTCAGCCGCAACACCGAACCCGGTCAGCAGCAGCTGCGCGAGGAGGAACTGCGCGCCATTGCCGAGGAAGCGCATATGTGGGGCATGCGCGTCGCCGCCCATGCGCACGGTGCCGACGGCATCCGTGCGGCCATCGCGGCGGGCATCGACACCATCGAACATGCCAGCCTGGTCGATGCGGAAGGCATCCGTGCTGCGGCGCGCCGCGAGCGCCCAGTGTGGTTCTCGATGGACATTTTTAACACCGATTACACCCAGGCCGAAGGCGCGCGGAACGGCGTGATGGAAGATAATCTGCGCAAAGACCGCGAAGTCGCGCAGCTCCAGCGCGACAATTTCCGCGCGGCCCACGCCGCGGGCGTGCGCATGGTGTTCGGGTCGGATGCCGGCGTCATGCCCCATGCCTCGGCCGGCGGGCAATTCCGCGTGATGGTCGAGTACGGCATGACCCCGCTGCAGGCGATCCAGGCTGCCACCGTCAACGCCGCGCAGGCACTGGGGCGCGAAGGCGATGTCGGCGCAATCGCAGTCGGTCGCTATGCTGACATCATCGCGGTCGACGGCGATCCGCTCACCAACGTGCGCGAACTCGAAAGCGTCGATGCCGTGGTCAAAGGCGGCGTCCAGATCGAACGCGACCCGGCGATGCGGCGGTAGTGCATTCGGAACCGCTCGATACCGACCCGCAGCCCTGAGCCTGTCGAAGGGCGCCTGTCGGAGAAACGTGCTTCGACGAGCTCAGCACTACGGCTGGGTTGAACCGGGCGGTCTCTCGCCGCCTTAATTCCGCAACCGCTCTATCGCCTGCGCCAGCGCCACATAAATCTTCCCGATATCGGATGACAGCAGCGTCACCGTCAGCGCATCGCCTTCGGGTGCGTCGACCAGGCGGCGCAGCATAGCCTCGAAATCGTGGATGTAGCGGTTGACGAGGCCACGGAACGCCTCGTCGCTGTCATAGCGCCGATGCACCTCGCGCGCCTCGGCATTGGTCAGCAAGCGCACCGTGCGCCGCGCGAACACGCTGCGATCCCCCTTGAACCACGCCTGCCAGGCATGGTCGGCAATCTCGCTGTCGAGCACCCGGGCAAGATCGACCGACAGCGAATGCAGCGCCTCGCTCGCCAGCGTCATCTGTCGCGCCAGGCTCTCGCCGTTGCGGCGATTGATCGTCTCGGCAAAGGCCGCGGCCCGTACTTCCACGGCGCTGCTGCTGTCACCGATGGCAGCCAATTGCCGGGCAATCCGGTCGGAGGCGTTCTCCGCCGCGGCCGTCGCCTGCCCGGCACGCTCGGTCAGCGCCGCCAGTCGCTCGGCAGTCGCGTCACCCAGCGCCTTGTCGATGGCAGCGGCGATAATGCGCTCGCTCTGCTGGCCGACACTGGTCGCGGCGTCGGCGATGCGCGCCTCTACCGCCGCAACCGTCTGGCCGGCAGCCGCGGCCTGCGTGTCGACGGCGGTGGCGAGGGCGGGCAGGGCGGACTCCTTGATCGCGACAATCGATGCCCCCACCGCGTCCATGGCCGCGCCCAGTTCGGCGATGCGGCTGCCCTGTGCCTGCAACTGGCCTTCGCCAGCTGCGCTCAACGCCGCGAGTTGGCGCGCCTGCTGGTCGAGCAACTGCTCGGCCTCGCCGATCTGCGCCAGCAGCGTCGCCGCGCCTGCCGCCCCCTGTTCGACCAGCGCCGGCAGCGCTTCGACCCGACCCCGCACCGCCGCCACGCGCTCGTCGAGATCGGCCAGCGCCTGCGGCAATGCCGCCTGGAACTGCGCCTCCATGGCCACGAACTGGCTGCGTGCCGCGTCGATCCGCTCGCGGATGACGGCCAGTGTCTCTCCGTTGCGCTCCCCTGCGGCGGTCAGGCCATCGAGGCTGCGCACCGTCTGCTGGATGCTTCCCGATACGGCTGCCAGCCGCGCTTCGGCATCGCTCGCAAAGGTTGCAAGCCGCGTCTCGACCGTCCCCAACTGCTCTCCCAGCGCCGCGCCCAGCGACTCGCTGCCGAGCGTCGCCCGCTCGATGACCGACTCGAGCGCCGCTGCCTGCGTGCCGGCCCCCGCTATGCGTTGTTCCAGCACCCCAAGCTGCGCCTGGCCGGCCTGGTCGACCAGCGTGCGGGCATCGGTCAGCCGTGCCTCCACCGAGGCGGTCGACGTCTCGATACTCGCGGCGAGATCGGCCAGCATCGCCAGCGCCGCGACGCGCTGATCGTCGATCGCCTTGGATAGTTCCGCCACGGCCTTGCGCGAGCTTTCCTCGGCCGCCGATCCGCTGCCCGTCACCTCGGTAAGGCGCGCAGCGACGGCGGCCAGCGCCTCGTCGGCCCGCCGCTCGACGTCGCCCAGCTCCTGGCGCACCGCGGCGAGCTGTTCCTCCAGCCGTCCGCCTTGCTGATAGGCCGAATGCGCAGCGCCCTGCAGTGTCTCGGCGATGCGGCGCGCAACATCCTCGGACTTGGGGAGCGCCACGGTCAGCCCGTCGAATTGGCGGGTCGCCTGCTCGACCTGCGCCAACAGCTGCGCCGCCGTGCCCACCGTCTCTCGCAGCCCGCCGTCGAGCCGCATCGCCGCAGCTTCGATGGCCTCGGCATTGGCCGAAACCGTCGCCCCGGTCGACGCCGCGCGCACGTCGAGCAGCTGCTGTGCGGATCGCCACTGCGCATCGACCGCCTGCAACCGCGCGCCCAGCCGATCCTGCTCCTCGCGCAACGCGCCAAGCAACTGCAGGTGGCGGGCGACCGAGCGACTGCTGCCCCGTTCGACGGCGAGCCAGACCAGCAGCAGCAAGGCCAGCGGCATGGCGGCAACGGCGGTCCACTGCACCGCGGTCGCCGCATCGGGCAGCGCCGCCCCGCGCCCGCTCATCACCCACGCCACCGCGAACAGCCATGCGAGGCCGAGCATCGCCAGCAATCCGGCAAGCCAGGGCACCGCGCGGCCGCGCGTCCCTGCGACCGGCGCGTCCTCGGTCACCTCGTCCCCGCGTACCCAGTCGCGCGGATCGACCACCGGTGTCGGATCCGATGTCCGCGCCTCGGCGCCATTGTCCGGTTCAGGCAGCATCGACGCCGCGGTCAACTCCAGCGGCGCATCCTGCGCGTCAGCGCTTTCGGACGATTGCTCGGGCCAGATGCCCACGATCTTGCGTTGCTTAACCATAAGCGGAGCATATCATGGAAAGCGCGCAAATCCATGCCGCCTGAATTGCGGCTGCGCAGCCGGTTCAATCGCCATTCAGCCCCCGACCGCCAAAGGCCGCCGAAAGGCTGGCATCGCCCGCCCGGCAAGGGTATGGCGGTGCCAGAGGAGAGGCGGGCGCGCCCCGCGTGGAAGGAGTTTACGGTTATCATGAGAAGTTTCGCGCATTTGGCTTTGGCCGCCGGGTCGCTGTCCGTTCTGGCGCTCGCAGCCACTTCAGCAGACGCACAGCGCCGGAACCGCGATCGCGAGCAGCAGGCCGAACAGCCCGCAACGCCGCCCGTCAGCCGCGCCTTCGCAACCGCCTATCAGCCGCTGCAGGCACAACTCGCGGCGCGGGCCTGGGCGGCCGCAGACGCGCTGCTGCCGGCCGCAAAGGCGGCTGCGACCTCACCTTACGAACAATATCTGGCCGCGCGCGCCGAGCTGTCGATCGCCAGCGGCCTTGGCGACAGCGCCCGCCAGGGTACGGCAATTGCCGCCGTCATCGCCACCAACGCGATTCCGCCTGCCGAAGCCGCGACCATCTACACCGCAGGCGCGCAGATCGCCTATAACGCCAATGATTTCGCCACCGCCGCAACCCGCGCACAGCGCGCTATCGAGCTCGGCACCACGTCCGAGAACACCCCGTTGCTGCTGCTGGAGGCTTTGTTCCGCAGCAATCAGGTCGAGCAGGGCATTACCCAGGGCCGTGCGATCATCGCCGCTGCCAATGCCGCTGGCCGCAAGGCGCCGGAGGCTGTCTACAGCCGGCTTGCCAGCGTGTTTCAGGAAGCCGACCGCACTGCAGAATTGCAGACGGTGCTGCTCGAGCGTTACACCGCCTATCCGAGCGCGTTCAACATGCGCGCCGGCACGCTGATCTATCTCGATTCGCTGCCCGCCAATATGGATGCCGATCTCAACCGCAGCCTGACCATCGACGCGCTGCGGCTGATGGCAGCGGCTGGCGGCATGGACGACCGTCGCTTCTTCGTCGAATATGTCTCGAGCCTCGCCGAGGAAGCGTTGCCCAATGCGGTGCTGACCAGCATCGCCGCCGGCCGCGCCGCCGGCAAGATTCCGGCCTCGGGCAGCGATGCAACCTTCGACGAACGCGAGCTCAACGCGACCGACAATCTGAACGACGACCGCTCGTCGCTGGCCACGTCGGAAGCACGCGCCCGTTCGGCGCAAGGTACCGCGCGCCTCGCCACGCGGCTTGCGCACAGCTACTACACCTACAACAACTTCGCGAAGGCCGAAGAGCTGCTGCTGCTCGCGCAGTCCAAGCCGGATGGCGATGCGGACCTCATCAACCTGCGCCTCGGCCAGGCCCGGTTCGGCGAAGGCAATGTGCAGGGCGCGCTCGAAGCGCTCGCGCAGGTGCAGGGCGTCCGGGCACCGCTGGCCAAGCTGTGGGCTGCGTACATCCAGGCACAGAGCCCGGCCCCCGCAACCGCTGCACCCGCTGCTGCGTCGGCACCGACTGCCAGCTAAGTTCGCCGCTATCCGATCAGAGATCGCGCCGGGGCGTCGCCCGCTCCGGCGCGATTTTCATTAGTCGATCAAAAACCGGTCACCGGCACGCCGACGACATGCTTTGACTGGCGGATGGTCAGCGAGGTCTTCACGCTGGAGACGTTGGGCGCAGATGTCAGGCGGGACGTCAGGAATCGCTGGAAGCTTTGCAGGTCGCGCGCGACGATCTTGAGGATGAAGTCGATCTCGCCGTTGAGCATATAGCATTCGCGCACCTCATCGAGGCCGGCGACATGCGCTTCGAACGCTTCGAGATCGCTCTCGGCCTGGCTGCGCAGGCTGACCATCGCGAACACGGTGATGCTGAAACCGAGTTCGGCCGCATCGAGCGCGGCATGATAGCTGCGGATCACCCCCGCTTCCTCCAGCGCGCGCACCCGGCGCAGGCAGGGCGGGGCGGTCAGCCCCACGCGCTGCGCCAGTTCGACGTTGGTCATGCGGCCATCGGCCTGCAACTCGCGCAGGATCGCCACATCAATGTCGTCGAATTTGCTTGCTGTCATCGCTAATTTCCGGTCCTGATCGCCGCACCGATCATAATAATATTTCCGCGCGATGCAATTGTCCCATAGTGTGACGCGACGATTGCGCCGCTATCCTAAATCCCCGATTCACGATAACGCTGCGCCATGGACACAGGCGGATCCTCCTTGCGCTTCGACGACCGGCTGGCGACCATCCTCGGCCGCAATGGTGCGCCTGCAACCGGATCGGCAGCCACCTGGATGCAGATCGCCGATCTGCTGGCACAGGATGGTGCAGCGATGCCGCCTGCCGTTGCCGCACGCGGGCTGGCTGCCCTGTCCCTGCTGCGTGCCGACGTGTCGATCGCGGCGCGCGCTGCGTCGGCGCGCGCCATCGCCGGTCGGTGCCGTTTCGCGCCCTTGGCCGTGCTCCTCGCCTCTGAACCGGCGCCGGTCGTCACCGCATTCTTCGATCGCGTCACGCTCGCCGATAACGACTGGACTGCGATCGTTGCCGATATCGGGCCGCTGGCGCGCAGCCGCCTGCGGCAGCGCACCGACGTCTCGCCATTGCTCGGGGATCTGCTCGCCCGGATGGGCAGCACGGACTTTGCCATCGGCTCCGCCGCCCAACCGATCCCCGCTGCCGATCAGGCGGCGGACATTGCCGCGCCTCCGCCCGCAGTGCCCCCGTCGGCTGCCGATCCGGCCGCCGAAAATGACAGCGAGATCGCCCGACTCGTCCAGCGCATCGAAAGCTGGCGCAGCCGTCGCCCGGTCGAAGACGCACCAGTTGCAGCCCTGGCGCACGACGATGCGATGGCGATCCAGTTCGTCACCGATGGCGATGGGCTGATCCGGGCAATCGACGGCGTCCCGCGCGCGGCCTTCGTCGGCATGTCGCTGGCGCATGTCGCAGAGCCCGGCAGCGCCGGTGTCGACGCTGGCGTCGCGCGCGCCTTTGCCAAGCGCAGCCATATCCGCCAGGGGCGGCTGGGCGTCAGCGCCGGCAGCCCGTGGAGCGGCGTCTGGGCCATCGACGCGCAGCCGGTGTTCGATCGGCTGAGCGGACGATTCACCGGCTATGCCGGCACGCTGTCGCTGGCCGACCCGCATACCAGCCTGACGCCGGACCTGCGCTCGTCGGAGCGGACGGACACGGTCCGCCAGATGCTGCACGAGCTGCGCTCCCCCCTCAATGCCATGTCCGGCTTCGCGCAGCTCATCGACGGGCAATATTTCGGCCCGGTCCCCACGCCCTACCATCGCCTCAACCGGGTCATCCTGCGCGACACACAGCAACTCGCGAGGGGGATAGAGGATCTGGCGCTGGCCGCCGAATTGGAGAGCGGATCTTACACGGCGATCGACGCGACCTCCCCGGCGCTGTCGGTGATGGAAGCCTTCGCCTCGCGCTATCCCGACGTGCGGCTCGATCCCTTCGACCCGCATCTGCTTCTGCCGATGGAGCAATCGCAATGCGTGCTGCTGCTCGACCAGATGGCCCGGGCACTGCGCGGCGATGACGAGGCGCCGCTGCGGCTGCGGCTGCTGGCCCAGGCAGATGCCGGCCGCTGCACCCTGGAAATGCGTCTCGATGCCGCCGATGGAGAGCGGGCGTATGACGCGAGCAGGACCGCCAACCGGTCGCTGGCTAAGCAACTCGCGCAATGTCATGACATGGCCCTTGAATTTGTCGGCGATTCAGCAAGTTTAAACATGGCCGTGACAAGACAGGCGGCGGAGGCGGCGGTCTAGTCGCATCAGGCGTACTTGCCATTGCCCGCTCGTGCCGGGCCCGGGGCAGGTCGGGGACATGATTTGAGCGGCACAGCGTGACACAATCGACCATCGCATTTCCCGACTCGTTCGGTACCCGCTTCTCGGTAACCGTCGATACCGAAGAGGAATTCGACTGGGCAGCGGATCTCGACCGGCGCAGCACGTCGACGCAGGCGACCCGGGCGCTGATCACCGGCCAGCGCTATTTCGAACAGGCCGGGGTCAAGCCCCTCTATTATGTCGACCAGCCGGTCATCGACAATGATGCGGCCGCCGATTTCCTTGGCGCGGTGCTGGCGACAGGGCAGGGCGATGTCGGCGCGCACCTCCACCCCTGGGTCACGCCGCCCTTCGTCGAAACGGTCAACCGTCATAATTCCTATGTCGGCAACCTGCCGCGCAGCGTAGAACAGGCAAAGCTCCGGCATATTCGCGCCGCCATTGCCGAACGCACCGGCCATACGCCGGTCTGCTATCGCGCAGGGCGCTACGGCATCGGGCCGAACACGCTGGACCTGCTGGCGGAAGAAGGGTTTGCGATCGACAGCTCGGTCCGCAGCCATTTCGACTATCGCAGCGATGGCGGCCCCGATTTCCGCCGCGACGGCAGCTTCCCACGGCGCTGCGGGCCAGGCAACGCCATCGTCCAGATCCCCTTGACCACCATGTTCACCGGTCGGCTGCGCCGCATCGCGCGCGCCACCTATCCGAAGCTCGACCAGTTGCCGAGTTTTCGCTCCTTCCTGTCGCACGCCGGCTGGATGGAGCGGGTGCCGTTGACCCCCGAAGGCGTGCCGGCCCGCAAGGCCTGCGATGCCATCGACGTCGCGCTCGCGCTCGGCCTGCCCTTGCTGACGATGAGCTTCCATTCACCCTCTCTGGCGATTGGGCACACCCCTTATGTGCGCAGCCAGGCGGACCTCGACGGCTTCTATCGCTGGTTCGACATCGTCTTCGATCATTGCGCGCGGCGGGGCATCCGGCCGGCCGATGTCGACACTATCATCGCAGCGGCCCGCACGACGCACGATGTCGCCGCTGCTTGCCAATCGCCCGCCCCCTCCGCTAGGGCAGCCGCCTGACCGGGCGGGGCCTGTAGCTCAATGGTTAGAGCTGGCCGCTCATAACGGCTAGGTTGCGGGTTCGAGTCCTGCCGGGCCCACCACGGTCGCCTGTCGCACGAAAGGCCCGAGCATGATCGAACCGCGCAGCTGGCTGTTCATTCCGGGCGACAGCGAGAAGAAGCTGGGCAAGATCGCAGCCTGCGGCGCCGATGCCGTGATCATCGATCTCGAGGATTCGGTCGCCCCTGCCAACAAGGCCGCGGCCCGCGATCTCACCTCCGCCTTTCTCGGCGCAGCGCCGGCAGGTGGCCCGGCGCTGTGGGTGCGCATCAACCCGCTCGATGGCGCCTATGCGGCAGACGACGTCGCCAGCATCGTCGGCTGCCGCCCCGCCGGGCTGGTGCTGCCCAAGGCCGAAGGGCCCGAGGATGCCGAACGCCTCTCCGCCATGATCGACGCCGCCGGCGGCAGCAGCGCAATCGCCATCCACGCTATCGCCACGGAAACCCCGCGCGCCGTCTTCAGGCTCGCGGGCTTTGCCGAACGGCGCCCGGCGCGGCTCTCGGCGATCAGCTGGGGCGCGGAAGATCTCGCCACGGCAATCGGCGCCACCGGCAATCGCCACGCCGACGGCCGCTTTCACGACGCCTTCTTGCATGCCCGCACCCTGGCGCTGTTCGCCGCGCACGCCGCCGGCGTTCAGGCCATCGACACGCTGCACGCCGATTTCCGCGACGACGCCGGCCTGCGCGACTCCAGCGAGCGCGCCCGCGCCGAGGGCTTCACCGGCCGCCTCGCGATCCACCCGGCGCAGGTCCCGATCATCAACGCGGCCTTCTTGCCGACCGAAGCAGAGATCGCCTTCGCACATCGCATCGTCGCGGCGTTCGAAACCGCGGGCAATGTCGGCACCGTCGGCATCGACGGCAAAATGATCGACCGCCCGCATCTGGTGCAGGCCGAACGGCTGCTGGCCCGGGCACGCACCTTCGCTGGCTGACGACCCGGCCCGGCGGTCTGCTCCTCAGACGATGTAGGGATGGTCGGGGAGACAGGATTCGAACCTGCGACCCTCTGTTCCCAAAACAGATGCGCTACCAGGCTGCGCTACTCCCCGACGGAGCGGGCCTTAGGAGCAGTGGCTGACGGTTGCAATCAGAAGTTCATGCACCGGCAGCTTGGTGTCGGATGACGGCTGCTCGATCCAACCACACCGTCATTCCCGCGAAAGCGGGAATCCAGGAGCGGTTTGCGCAGTCTTTTGCCGCACCTCGATTCCCGTGTTCGCGGGAATGACAAAAGGGTCCACCCACATCATCGCGCCCCAGTCCCCCTGCAACTGACACCCGCATTGCAACCACCGTCGCCCCGCACGCGATGCGGGGCTTGGCTTCTTTGACAATGGTGCCCGAAAAAGCCTTGCCCCGTGTCAAGCACGGCGCGACAAGAGGGGCTCACGGTAACGCAGCGAACTTCGCTTTCAGATGACTAGCGCGCAGCTTCCGCCGCCTCATCGCCGCCTGCTCCGTCTCCGCCATCTTCGGCTTCGGCCGCTGCCGTTATGTCGTCCTCGGCCTGCGCCTCGACCTCACGGACCGCCTCGTCGGCGCGCGCCTCGATCTCCTTGGCGCGCGCCTCCAGATCCTCGCTCAGCTTGGAAGGATCGGCGACCTCGGCCTCGTCAGCCTGCCCCGAACAGGCCGCAACCGCCAGCAGTGCCGCCGCGAGGACGCCACGCTTCATGGCGCTTCGCGGTCCAGCGTCTCGGGCGCGTTGGCCAGCAGCGCCAGCGTCACCGTCCATGCTGCTACATTCTGGGCCAGATCGGCGGGCACGATCTTGTCGAACGTGTCGTCGGGGGTGTGGTGCAGGTTGAAATAGTCGCTGCCATCCTGCTGCAGGTCGATCAGCGGCACGCCCAGCCGGGCGAGCGCCCCGATGTCCGCACCGCCGCTCGCCGCTTCCCGCCCGCGGGCGATGCCGATCGGCGCGAGGGCGGTGGCGATGCGGTCGGAGAGGGCGCTGGCAGCGCCGGGCAGGCGGAAGTCGACGCGCCAGATGCGCCCGGCCCCGAAATCGGACTCGAGCGCTGCTGCATGATGCTCCGCGCCATGCGCCTCGCCATAGGCGCGCCCGCCCCACACGCCGACCTCCTCAGCGCCCGCCATCAGCAGCCGGATGGTACGGCGCGGCTGGCCCATTGCCTCGACCCGCTTGGCCGCAGCGGCGATGATCGCACAGCCCGCGCCATCGTCAATCGCGCCAGTGCCCAGATCCCAGCTATCGAGGTGACAGGCGGCGACCACCACCCCGGCGGACGGATCGCTGCCGGGAATCTCGGCGATGACATTGCCCGATGGCTGCTGGCCCATGTTGCGCGGCGTCAACAGCAGGCGCATCCGCACCGGGCTTGTCGCGCGGTCGAGCATGCGTTCGAGATTGTCGGCATCCGGGTTGGAGATGGCACCCGCCGGAATGGGCGTCACGCCCTCGCCGAAATTGGTGTTGCCGGTGTGCGGGTTGCGATGGCTATCGGTGCCGACCGACCGGATGACGATGGCGGCCGCGCCGCGCCGCGCTGCCCGGTCGGGCCCGTTGAACCGCACCGGGCCGAACGCGCCATAGCTCGATCCATCCTGCGTCGCCCGCATGGCATGGCCGATGTAGACGATCTTTCCGCGGATGGCGCTGTCCGGCGCCGCATCGAATTCCGCGAGGCTGCGGAAGCCGATTACCTCGCCCTCCATGCCGGCGGCGGGCGTGGCGCCGCTGTTGCCGAGCGCCGTGATCGGCAGCGGCTGCCGATAGGGGGCGATGATGCTCGCCCGCTCCTCGCCGCGCACCCAGGTCGGCATCATGAACGGCTCGGCGCGGACATTGGCAAAGCCCATTGCGCGCAGCCGCGCCACCGCCCAGTCGCGTGCCCGCGCCTCGGCCTCGGTACCGCCCTGGCGCGGACCGACCTCGGTGGTCAGATCCTCGACGAAATCGAGCGCCACCGTATCGGCGAGCGCGGCATCGCGGGCCTGGGCAAGCGCCGCCGCATCCTGGGCAAAGGCCGGAGCGGAGAGGGCAAGGGCGATGGCTGCAGCGGGCAGCGTCCATGGGGATTTGATCATGGGCCAAGCTCCTATCGCCGTTCGATGCTCTTGCCAATTGCACTGTTTTCGGAACAGATACGCACCGATCTCCCCCCCAGACCGGACTGTCCACGACCATGCCCGACATCAGCCAGATCGACCGCCGCACCTTCGCTTTCCTCGCCGCCGGCACCGCCGCCTCGACCCTGCTGCCCGCCGCCGCACGCGCGCAGACGGCGCCCGGTTGGCGCAAGCTGCCGACCGAGCCCTATCGCGGCAAGCAGGACGATATCAGTTTCGTCACGCCCGATGTCGGCTGGTACGGCAATGGCGCCGGCAAACTCTACCGCACGCGCGACGGCGGGGAGAGCTGGACACTGGTCCACGACCAGCCGGGCACGTTCGTCCGCGCGGTCGGCTTCGTCGATGCCGATCACGGCTATATCGGCAATGTCGGCACCGACTATTACCCCGGCGTCACCGACACCAATCCGCTCTACCGCACCACCGATGGAGGCGTGACCTGGCAACCGGTCCGGGTCGCGGGCATCGAGCAGATGAAGGGCGTCTGCGCGATCGACATCCTGCCGGTCCGCCGCATCTACCAGGGCGAGCTGCGCACCGGCCACGTCATCCACGCCGCCGGCCGGGTCGGCGGCAATGCCATGATGCTTTCTTCAAGCGACAGCGGGGAAAGCTGGGCGCTCACCGATCTCTCCGACCGCATCGGCATGATTCTCGACATCAAGTTCCTCGACGAACGGCGCGGCTTCATCGCCGCGGCGACCTCGCCCGATATCCAGCAGGCACAGGCCGCCATTCTCGCCACCGAAGACGGCGGCGCCACCTGGACGATGGTCTACCAGTCCGGCCGCCCGCTCGAGAATATCTGGAAGATGGCCTGGCCCAGCGCCACCACCGGCTACGCCACCGTCCAGAGCTACGATCCCGCCAACCCGCGCCGGGTGATCGTCAAAACGGTGGATGGCGGCCGCAGCTGGCAGGAATTGCCGCTCGCCGAGGGGGCCGACATCCGCGAATTCGGCATCGGCTTCCTCGATGAGAGTCGCGGCTGGGTCGGCAGCGTCGCCGGCGGGTTCGAAACGCAGGATGGCGGGCAGAGCTGGCAACCGGCCGCCATCGGTCGCGCGGTCAACAAGATCCGCGTGGTCCGCTCGGGCGACAGGACGCGGGTCTTTGCCATCGGCATCGACGTGCACCGGCTCGACATCGCAGGCTAGCGCCCGCCCGCATTCGGCGGCTTAACCCATGGCGCCAAGCATCCGCGCCCGTTGCCTTGCCCGTGCCCCTCGGCTAACGGCTCGGCCAATCTTCAAGCGCGCCCCGCGCGCCTCCCCCGATCTACGCCGAAAGGATGACCATGGCCGCCCAATACAGCTTCGTCATGAAGAACATGACCAAGACTTTCCCCGGCGCGCCCAAGCCGGTGCTCAGCAACATCAACCTGCAATTCTACCCCGATGCCAAGATCGGCATCGTCGGCCCCAACGGCGTCGGCAAGTCGACGCTGATGAAAATCATGGCCGGCATGGACACCGAATTCACCGGAGAAGCCTGGGCAGGTGAGGGGATCACCGTCGGCTATCTGGCGCAGGAGCCCGAGCTCGACCCGACCAAGACCGTCAAGGAAAATGTCACGGACGGCGTCCGCGCTGTCGCCGACATGGTCGAGCGCTTCAACCAGATCGGCATGGAAATGGCCGAGGAAGACGCCGATTTCGACGCGCTCGGCGCGGAAATGGCCGAGCTGCAGGACAAGATCGACGCGGTCGATGGCTGGACGCTCGACAACCAGCTCGAAATCGCGATGGAGGCACTCAACTGCCCGCCCGGCGACTGGCCGGTCACCGACCTGTCGGGCGGTGAGCGCCGCCGCATCGCGCTGACCCGCCTGCTGCTCGAAAAGCCCAGCATCCTGCTGCTCGACGAACCGACCAACCATCTCGACGCGGAATCGGTCGCATGGCTGGAAAAGCATCTGGTCGATTATCCCGGCAACGTGCTGATGATCACCCACGACCGCTACTTCCTCGACAATGTCGTCAACTGGATCCTCGAGCTCGATCGCGGTCGCTACTATCCGTACGAGGGCAACTACTCGACCTACCTCGAGAAGAAGGCCAAGCGCCTCGAGCAGGAATCGCGCGAAGACGCGGGCCGCCAGAAGGCGATCAAGGACGAGCTGGAGTGGATCCGCCAGTCGCCCAAGGCCCGTCAGGCCAAATCGAAGGCACGTATCCGCGCGTTCGACGAACTGGTCGCATCCCAGGAAAACCGAACCATCGGCAAGGCGCAGATCCTCATCCAGATCCCCGAACGCCTCGGCGGCAAGGTGATCGAGGTCAACAATGTCTCCAAATCCTATGGCGACAAGACATTGTTCGAGAATCTCAGCTTCACCATCCCGCCCGGCGGCATCGTCGGCGTCATCGGCCCCAACGGTGCGGGCAAGACTACGCTGTTCAAGCTGATCACCGGCAAGGAACAGCCCGATACCGGCAGCATCGACATCGGCCCGACCGTGCGGCTAGGCTATGTCGACCAGAGCCGCGACGCGCTCGACCCCAACAACAATGTCTGGGAAGAAATCTCCGGCAAGCACGAACTCATGACCATCGGCAAGCAGGAGATGCAGACCCGCGCCTATGTCGGTGCCTTCAACTTCAAGGGCGGCGATCAGCAGAAGAAGGTCGGCCTGCTCTCGGGCGGTGAACGCAACCGCGTCCACATGGCCAAGATGCTCAAGGAGGGCGGCAACGTGCTGCTGCTCGACGAACCGACCAACGATCTAGACACCGAAACGCTGGCCGCGCTCGAAGAAGCGCTGGAAAGCTTTGCCGGTTGCGCCGTGGTCATCAGCCACGACCGCTTCTTCCTCGACCGCCTCGCCACCCACATCCTCGCCTTCGAAGGCGACGGCCATGTCGAATGGTTCGAAGGCAATTTCCAGAGCTACGAGGAAGACAAGGTCCGCCGCCTGGGCGACGACGCGCTCAAGCCGGGCAGGGGGACGTACAAGCGGCTGACGCGGTGACTATGCAGCGACTCCCAACTCACGCCAAAGGTCGCGTTCGCGCGTATGTGCGATTGCTAAAGCGATGTGAAGCGCCGCAATCTCTAATTGATGATTTCCTTGATCTTGTCGCAATTGACGAAGGGATCGCTTCCGAAGCAGAAGGGTCGCTCGAAACTCTCGACAGACTGCTCTTGGATGCGTGTCGAAAGGTAAATTTTCCGAAGCCATTTGAGCAAGGTGGATCTCGCGCGTATTTTCGCCCAAATCAAATTTGCTCAGGACACTCAGATCATCGGAGCGATGTGCCGGGGTGGGATGATTTTTGCCCTAAGGAAGAGCAGGCATATCGGAGGGGATTCGACCAAGGGTTCTCCGATGCACTGCGTTACCTTGAACACAAAGGCAAGAGCTCGCTAAAATCTCGAAGTCTAGAAATCCACAAGTGGCGCTATGCTCGGATTTGGTATGGCCCATCCAGTCCAGGCACAACTGAGCCATTTGGTATCAAGGTCTCGATTAGGTCACCTATATCGAAAAAATTACGCTGGTCTATTTTACAACGTGATGGACGAAGATGCGTAGTCTGCGGATCATCAGCGGCTGATGGAGTGACGCTTCACGTTGATCATATTTTATCAATATATAATGGAGGCACAAACGATTCCGAAAATCTTCAAACACTTTGTGAGTCTTGTAATTTGGGTAAAGGTGTATATTGATGTTAAAAACAAAATTTAATTGTCGTTAGCATGCCGCAAAGCTCATGTTATCTTTTTTATCATAAATCACTCTCTAATCCAAAAATAATTCCGTGGATCAATTTGGTATTTTTATATTCCAAAAAACTTCCGGCACTCTCTAGTAATTCGTGGTCAATCGGGCGAAGAAGGATTGGCACCATGTGATCCCATTGGTCGACCCCATCGGGCGCACGGATTACGCCCCATAACTCGCCTTCAAGCAGTTCAGCTTTAGAATAATAACCGAATGCGCCGCTGGCTTTAAGTTTAAGGAAATCTTCGACAGTCAACTTGATCGGCTGCGGCATAGTCGACGGTTCGAGCGGTTGTTTCATTTGGCGATTATGCCATTATGGAGATTGCGCGTCTAGCTCTTGGGTCAGGCGCAATGTAGCCTTCGCTTCAAACAGCGCAAGAAACCTCTGGCCTGCCTCGCCATCGGGTTGGTGGTGCCCAAAACGCCAGGCTGGCATTCGGTACGCGGCTTTGGTTCAGCATAACCACCTCCGCGCCTCTGCGCCTCTGCGTGAAACCCGTTCAGTCTTTTGTGGCTCTGTGCCTTTATGCGAGCACCTTTGACGGTGCGTCGGAACAAAGGCGCTGCAACGAAAGGACATATAGTTTCGCGCAGAGGCGCAGAGGCGCTGAGTGGACGCCGGACCTGTCCTCATCTGGTTGGCGTCTGCCAAAACGCCCAGCACCCTATTTAAGGAAGGCAGCACTTCGACAGGCTCAGGGCAGTCGGGTGGGTCAAGCCAATGCAATACCCCTAAGGCACCACCCACCGCCCGGCCCAAGCATCGCCGCCCCGCTCGAACAGCGCCCGTCGATGCCCGCTGTTGGCCAGGTACAGCCAGTCGATGCGGCAGACGCTTATCTTCAGCAGGGCGAAATTGGGCCGCGCCGGCACCAGTTCCGCCTCGTCCGGCTCGCGCCCTTCGACCGCTGCAGGCAGTCCCGACGCCGGTCCGGCCAGCCCGGTCCCCGGTGCCGCCTCGGCCAGATAGCAGCGCCGGGCAAAGCGCGTCGACGCTGCCCAGACGGCATCCACCTCTGACCCGTCACGCACCACCTGCGCGGTGCCGCACAGCCGCAACTGCACCTTTTCCTCGGGATGATAGGCCAGCACATGCGCCGCCGCGCCATCGGCAAGCTCGCCGGTCTTGGGCGAGCGCGCGTCGGTATGGAAACGCAGCATGGCCCGCGCCCTGTCGGCCTCGCGCAGCACCAGCACGCGTTGCGTCGGCAATCCACCGCTGTCGATGCTCGCCACCACCGGCACATGCACCGGGCTGCGCCGGTTGCGCGCCCCTTCCGCCAGCAGCGCCCAGGCACCGTCGAGCGCGGCCGAGAGCGCGGCGTCCATCGTCACGCCGGGGAGAACAGGCCGCTGGATTCGTCCAGCACATGCATTTCGCCCGAGACGATCGCGAACCACGCGCCATGCAGCTTGATCTGCCCCGCTGCCTCGCGCTCGGCGATGAAGGGAAAGGTGCGCAAATTGGCGAGGCTGACCTTGATCGCTTCCTGTTCGAGCGCCAGCTGGCAGTCGCCTTCGCACGAGCTCAGCACACGGTCGCGCGCATCGCTAACGATGGTCATCCATTTGTCGACAAAGCTCGCCCCGTCGGCGCCCAGATCGCCACCCTGCAGCGCCGCCCTGATGCCGCCGCACTGGCCATGCCCCAGCACCACGACATGCTTGACGCCCAGGCCGAGCACGCCGAACTCGATTGCGGCGGACGCGCCGTGCAGGCCGCCGCCGGTCTCATAGGGCGGCACCAGATTGGCGACATTGCGCAGCGCGAACACCTGTCCGGGCACCGTGTCGAACACGGTGGCCGGGTCGACCCGGCTGTCGCAGCAGGAAATGATCATCACCGGCGGTGCCTGTCCTTCGGAGGAAAGCGCATCGAAACGGGCTTTCTGGTCGACATAACCGTTTGAGCGGAAACGGTGATAGCCTTCCAGCAGGGCTTTGAACTCTGGCATGGGCTCCCGCTATCGCAACCGGGCGATGATGACAATCGCGGGCCAAACGCCTATGTGCGCGCACATGGCCGAAGCAGACCCCGCACTCCCGCGCGAACCCCGCACCCGCAAGCCCGACTGGATCAGGGTGAAGGCCCCCACCAGCGCCGGTTTCGCCGAAACCCGCCGCCTGATGCGCGATCTCAGTCTCAACACGGTGTGCGAGGAAGCGGCCTGCCCGAACATCGGCGAATGCTGGACCAAGAAGCACGCCACGGTGATGATCCTGGGTGACACCTGCACCCGCGCCTGCGCCTTCTGCAACGTCAAGACCGGGATGCCGCGCGCGGTCGACCGTCAGGAGCCAGAGAATCTCGCCACCGCCGCCGCGCGGCTCGGTCTCGAGCATATCGTCATCACCTCGGTCGACCGCGATGACCTGCCCGACGGCGGCGCCAGCCAGTTCGTGCGTGTAATCGAGGCGCTGCGCCGCACCACGCCCGCCACCACCATCGAAATCCTCACCCCCGATTTCCGCAACAAGCCGATGGCGGCGATCGAGGCGATCGTCGCGGCGCGGCCGGATGTCTATAACCACAATCTGGAGACCGTCCCCCGCCTCTACCCCACCATCCGCCCCGGCGCGCGCTACTATGCCTCGTTGCGCCTGCTCGAGACGGTCAAGCGGCTCGATCCGTCGATCTTCACCAAATCGGGCATCATGCTCGGCCTGGGTGAGGAGCGGATGGAGGTGCATCAGGTGATGGACGACATGCGCTCCGCCGACATCGATTTCCTCACCATGGGCCAATATCTCCAGCCCACCCCGCGCCACGCCAAGGTGGTCGATTTCGTCACGCCGCAATCCTTCGACGCCTACGCCCAGATCGCCCGCGCCAAGGGCTTCCTGCAGGTCGCCTCCTCGCCGCTGACCCGCTCCAGCTATCACGCCGGAGAGGATTTTGCGCAGATGCGCGCAGCCAGAGAGGCGCGGCTGGCGGGTGGCAGGGCAGGGTAAGGGTGCCCCACGGCCCTCTCTCCCCGCTCATGTCGAGCGCAGTCCAGACACCCTCGGTGCAACGCCAGCCTGCCCGCGTCTCGACTTCGCTCGACATGAGCGGAATTGAAGCGGAGCGCTGACATGCCCCGCCACCACGAAATCCGGCATCTGCCCTACAGCCCCGAACAGATGTTCGATCTGGTCGCGGATGTCGGCCGCTATGGCGAATTCCTGCCCTGGGTGGCCGGCGTGCGGGTGCGCGCCAACAACGATCATGAGATGATCGCCGACCTCATCGTCGGCTTCAAGGGCCTGCGCGAACGCTTCACCAGCCGCGTCCACAAGCACCGCCCGGAGGAAATCCGCGTCGATTATCTCGACGGCCCCTTGAAGCATCTCAGCAACGAATGGCACTTCCGCCCCGCGCCCGGCGGCGGCTGCGAGGTGGATTTCACCGTCGATTTCGCCTTCCGCAACAGCCTGTTCGAGAAGCTCGCCGGCCAGGTGTTCGACAAGGCGCTGCGCCGCATGATCGGCGCCTTCGAGGAGCGCGCGGCAGAGCTCTACGCCAGCGCGTCGCTCTCCGGCAGCAGCAGCGTCAGCGCGAACAGCGCGGCCTGACGGCGGATTTCGGCGCGGCCGAGGTCGCTGCCAAAGCGCCGCGTGGTGGTCCACACCCGGTCGGACGGGTCGCTCCGCAGCGCGCGGCCGAACACCACCATCCCCACCGGCTTCGCCTCGCTGCCCCCGCCCGGCCCCGCGACGCCGGAGATCGCTACCGCTACATCCGCCGCACTCGCATCGAGCGCGCCCAGAGCCATCGCCCGCGCGCACGCCTCGGACACAGCGCCATGATCGATGAGCAGCTGCTCCGGCACCCCCAGCATCGCCGTCTTGGCCGCGTTGGAATAGGTCACGAAGCCGCGGTCGAACACCGCGCTGCTCCCCGCCACATCGGTGATCGCCGCCGCCACAATGCCGCCGGTACAGCTTTCCGCGCTGGTGACGAAACGACCTGCGCGCCGGTTCTCCTCGACCACGCGCCCCGCCAGCGCGAACAGATCGCCCTCGCTCATGCCGCGCGGCCACCAAGGGGCAGGGCGACGCTCACCACCGCCTGCGCCGCAATTCCCTCGCCGCGCCCGGTAAAGCCGAGCTTCTCGGTGGTGGTTGCCTTCACCGAGACATGATCGACCGGCAGCCCCAATATCTCCGCCACCCGCGCGCGTATCGCGGCGCGGTGCGGCCCCACCTTGGGTGCCTCGCAGATCACCGTGCAGTCGACATGGTCGATCCGCCCGCCCTTGCCCTCGGCCAGCCCCCGCGCATGGGCGAGGAACTGATCGGACGCCGCCCCGCGCCATTGCGGATCGCTCGGCGGAAAATGCTGGCCGATATCCCCCTCGCCGATCGCGCCGAGCAGCGCATCGGTGATCGCGTGCAGCACCACATCGGCATCGCTATGCCCTTCCAGCTTGCGGTCATGCGGGATCAGCACCCCGCCCAGCCACACGCCATCGCCGGGGATCAGCCGGTGGACGTCATAGCCCATCCCCACCGCATGCCGCCATGACGTCACCATTTTGTCCTCTCCCGCCTGCGGGAGAGGAGCGAGACTAAGCGAGCCGGAGGCGAAGCTAGTCGCAGCGGAGAGGGCATCTGCCCCATCACAATCTCCCGAGCCATCGGCAACCCCCAGCACCCCCGCCATAAACTCCAGATCCCCCGGCTGCGTGATCTTGTCGAGCGCGCGGCTCCCCGGCACCAGCGCCACCCGCCCGCCGGCGGCGCGCACCACCTGCGTCTCGTCGGTCGCCGGCCCCTTGTCCCACGCCGCCAGCGCATCGCGCAGCGCGCGCAAGCGGAACGCCTGCGGCGTCTGCACCCGCACCAGCCCGCTGCGGTCGACCGTCTCGCCGAGGGAATCCCCATGTCCCGCCAATGCACCCCGCACCAGCGTATCCGCTACTGCCAGCACCGGCACCGCGCCCTGCACTTGCGTCTCGCCAAAAGCCGCCAGCAACCGGTCGATCACCGCCGCATCCAGCCCCGGCCGCGCCGCATCATGCACCAGCACCAGCGCCGCGCGGTCGTCCAGGCTGGCAAGCCCCGCCGCCACCGATTGCTGCCGCTCCGCCCCGCCATCGACCAGCACCGCGCCCAACCCGTCCAGCGCCGCCGCAGCCGACCCCCGAGCCTCCGCATCCGGCGCCACTACCACCGTCAGCGAGGCGCAAGCGGGATGCCGGGCAAAGGCCTCCGCACTCCACCGCAGCACCGCTCGCCCGCCCAGATCGGCAAACTGCTTGGGCAAGGCATACCCGGCCCGCTCACCCCGCCCGGCAGCGACGATCAGGGCATGGAAAGGCGGCCGCATACTCATGCCCGCGCGTCTAGCGACATGGGGCGGGGGAGGGAAGCGGGGACCAACACAAGCATTCTCCCCTCCAGGGGAGGTGGCTCGCACAGCGAGACGGAGGGGCACGCGGTTGTTACGCCATGTCACCGAAATCCCCCGTCATTGCGAGCGGAGCGCGGCAATCCAGAGCCGCACAGCACCGCACTGGATTGCCGCGCTCCGCTCGCAATGACGAATTCGAGAGCAAAGCTGACATCCCCCTCCCTCGTGGGGAGGGGTTAGGGGAGGGGACGCGCCGCGTCTGCGGCGCAAAAAACAGCAACGTCGTGTTTAGCCTTCGGGCGTGCAGACGCACGCCAGCCGCCACCCCGTGTCGGCCCACAAAGATTGGTGTAGTGTCCCCGGAATTCTATGATGCCCTCCGCCCAAATGATGGAATATCGTCATAAACTGGTGGATCGATATTCAAAGAGGAGAAGTACTGTCTGACATAATATATGCTCGCTTTTGGTTCTAATATCGCAATGTCTCTAATCAATGGCGTTACGCATGAATAAGCCATGGATTTACCTTCAATATGATTCATCGCGCGATACCAATCAACGTAGTCGCCGGTATAGTAGCAAGCTACCTTATAATCATCATGATCCCAAAGTGAAAATGGGTCGCCTGCGGTGTGTTCATTGGCAACAATTTGCCAATAGCCCATTATTTCGGAGTTATCGAGAATCTCAAATACGAGCTTGATGAGATCTGACATTCTTGCTTTGGGTGTTTGTCGCTTATGGTCCGCGACCGTCGGCTCGCGCCCTTCGAGCAGTGGCCGAACATCTGCTCTGGGCTGCGCCGCGTACCATGCAATATACTCACGTTGCCACGGATACTTGTCGGGCCTATAGTTCATTCGCTATCCCTTCGGCGCTGTGAGGACAGTGGCGAAATTGCACACAAATTATGTCTATTGCGACCACAATCACACTATATTGGTTCGGTCACGAATCTTAGAGTTCCGGGGACACTATACCAAACTCGGCGCGACACCACGCTTTGCGTTGGTTGACGCAGAGGCGCAGAGAATGAAAAACGCAGAGACCGCAGAGACGACCTACTCCCCTGATTGTTACCATTCAGAGCCCGATTCAAATTTATCCTTTGCACGTTCATGGCCTTGCGATGCGGCGGGCAATGAGCTGGATCGTGGCGATCAAGAACCCAGTCATTGCGAGCGTAGCGGTACGCAGTCGGCCAAAGGTCGACCAATCCAGAGTCTCGCAGCACCGCACTGGATTGCTTCGCTACGCTTGCAATGACGAACCCAACAAAAGGGCAACAGCGAAGTTGGCCAAAGCGCTCAAGCGGAAGCGGCTTGCCCTCCAGCCGCAACCCCGCCAACCTCCAGCCATGCTCAGACTAGCTGCAATCCTGCTCCTGTTGGCGCTCGCCGCCTGCGCCAAACCGCCGGCGACCATAGACACGCTCGAAATCAGGCTGTCCGGCAAGCGCGGCGTCCTCATTACGCTGAACCGCGAGCAGGGCGGCCAGATCGCGCTCGACGCCTCCAGCAAAGGCACCCCGCCAAGCCGCTTCACGCTGCCGCCCGAGCGCTTCGACGCCATCGTCCGCCAGCTCGAACCGTTCAGGGAAGACGCCACACCCGCAACTGACGAGAGCGTTGCAGCGCTAAATGAAAACGGCAATTGCCCTTTCTTCGCGCCCTATTCGACCGATCAAGGGTCGATCTGGGTCAAATGGAGCGGGCAGAATGTGAGCGAGCACTATTTGGCCGAACTGGGCTGCGACCCCGACCGCAACCGGGCACGCAATGCCGAGTTGCAAGCCATCATCGGCCAACTGCCTATCTCGCTTGAGTAATGGCGTGTGGATGGTCGGCGACGTCCCGCCAAAGCACCTGAAGATGTTCCCTACCGGTCAACAAGACTGAACAATGAATTCGGCCCGCTCGCGCACGCGTCGGGAAGAGTCGGCCCGATACTGCTCCGCCAATCGCTTGGGTTCCGCAACCTCGTCACGATATCGGATCAGCCCTGATATTGCTGCGTTCCTGACTGCGGGAGAGGAATCGCGTAAGCCCGCTTCGATCTGACTAAGGCGGTCGGTCGACACCGATAGTGGTCGTTTTTCGAACGCCGTTTCCCTGCGCCGAACTCCCATCGACTTGTCCACCCACCGCCACCTCCATCCATTAGGCCAGCTTGTGAAACCATCGATCAGCGCCTGACGCGCGATTGCACGGACAGCAGGCTGGATTGCCTCATTTGCAAGTTGCGGCAGGTGCGGGTCCATTGCTGCGCTGCGCAAAGCATAGCGTAATATCGTGGCTGACGGGCCAGTTGACCGGGTCGCGAGCAATTCGGCCAATTTCGCCGTGACGTCTGGGCGAGCAAACGCTTCAGCCAGTATCAAGCGCTCAGATGTCCATCGTTTCCAGCTATCGTCGCGCACCAGCAGCACCATAGCCGCTTCGGCGACGATGTCTGAAGACGTGAGCGCAAAAGTTCGTTTGCAACATTTGGCAGCCTGATCCCTGACTTCGCGGACCCAGTCATTCATCCTCCAAGCTATCGCGACAAAAAGAAATGGACTTGGAATCGGCCCGGCAATTTTTCTCAGTGCCGCCTCGCGAATGCGTCCATCGCGATGAAACAGGGAAAGATATTCCAACCCCGCAACTTTGCGAAGCTGCACTTCGTAGGTACGGTTCGGCCAGAACCATTCCCACGCTCCAATTCGCACTTTTCGACGACGATCCGCGCGATAGTGCAGGTTTGCACCCTCAACAATTTCGCGTTCGGCCTGTGCCAGTACCGAAGGGGACAGCTTATTCAGACCTTCAATAATGCCGACGACGTCGCTGCCAACATCATGTTGTTGCTCCAGTTTCGCGCCGACAGCGATTAGTGCAGCGTGCAGATTTTGGGACAAGACCGATCTTGTATTTGTCATGGTCCATATGGTCGCTTGTGCTGTGCAGAACGTCAATAACCGGCTGGTACGCCCTATCGCACTCCCCCCTACCCATCTGCCTGATTTTCTGGCACAGGGCCGCGCATGCCCCGTCTCCACCCCATCCAAGTCGGCCCGATCACCATCGATACGCCCGTCATCCTCGCGCCGATGACCGGGGTGACCGACATGCCGTTTCGCACCCTCGTGCGCCGCTATGGCTCCGGCCTCAATGTCACAGAGATGATCGCCAGCGCGGCGATGATCCGGGAGACGCGGCAGTCGCTGCAAAAGGCGGCATGGCATCCGCTGGAGGAGCCGGTGTCGATGCAGCTCGCCGGCTGCGATCCGCACGAGATGGCAGAGGCGGCGAAGCTGAATGCCGATCGCGGCGCGGCGATCATCGACATCAACATGGGCTGCCCGGTCAAGAAGGTGGTCAATGGCGACGCCGGCTCCGCGCTGATGCGCGATCTGCCGCTTGCCGCGCGCCTCATCGAGGCGACGGTCAAGGCGGTCGACGTGCCGGTCACGGTCAAGATGCGCATGGGCTGGTGCCATGACAGCCTCAACGCCCCCGAACTCGCGCATATCGCCGAGGATCTGGGCGCAAAGCTGATCACCGTCCACGGCCGCACCCGCAACCAGATGTACAAGGGCTCGGCCGACTGGGGCTTTGTCGCCCGGGTCAAGGCTGCGGTGTCGCTGCCGGTCATCGTCAATGGCGATATCTGCTCGGTGGCAGACGCGCACACCGCGCTCGACCAGAGCGGGGCGGACGGGGTGATGATCGGGCGCGGCGCCTATGGCCGGCCGTGGCTGCTGGGGCAGGTGATGGCCGCGCTGCAGCAGGACCGCATCATTCCCGACCCCGGCATCGACGAACAATATGCGCTGATCGTCGAGCATTATCGCGCGATGATGGAGCATTATGGCCCGCAGACCGCGGTGCCCATCGCCCGCAAGCACCTCGGCTGGTACACCCGCGGTATCCATGGCTCGGCAGAATTCCGCAACATGGTCAACCAGTTGGGCGACGCGCAAGCGGTGCTCGATGCGCTGGCGCGCTTTTACGAACCGCATCTGACGCGACTGGCGGCATGACGTCATTGCCCGCCGACGCCACTCTTTCCAGCCTCGGCGCGGCCTTCCAGTCGCATCCGGTGCCGACGCTGCTGGTCTCGGGGGAGGGCAAGGTGGTCGACGCCAACCAGGCGGCGGAGGCGCTGTTCAACGCCGGGCGCGCCAGCCTGCTCGACCGCGATCTGGTCTCTGTCATGGAATTGGGCACGCCGGGGGGCCTCGCGCGGATGCTGGCGCAGCCGGAAACCAGCGCCTGGGCCTATGCGGTGGAGCTGACCGTGGCGAAACAGGCGCCGCTCTTTGCCGACATCGCGCTCGGCCCCATCGGCAAGGATGGCGCGTGGCGCGTGCTTGCGCTCCATCCGGTGCCTGCGACCGGACGGATGCCGTTCCGCCGCCCCGGCTCGGCCGCGCGCTCGGCCGGGGCGATGGCGGCGATGCTGGCGCATGAGATCAAGAATCCGCTGTCGGGCATCCGTGGCGCGGCGCAATTGCTGGGCAAGGGCGGCTCGACCAGCGCCGCCGCGCTCTCCCGCCTGATCGTCGGGGAAGTGGACCGCATCGCCGGGCTGATCGACGGCATGCAGAGCTTCACCCGCAACGAGCCGCCGCCGCGCACCTCGATCAACATCTATCCCGCCATCGGCCAGGCGCGCGGCATCGCGGCGCAGGGTTTTGCCGCGGGCGTGCGCTTCGTCGAGGAGTTCGATCCCTCGCTGCCGCGCGTGCTCGCCAACCATGATTCACTGGTGCAGATATTGATCAACCTCATCAAGAATGCGTGCGAAGCCTCTGAGGATAAACGCGATTTGACCGTGCGACTGACCACGGCCTATCGCCACGGCCTGTCGTGGGACGCGGGCGACGGCAAGGGGCAGCAGCCGCTGCCGGTGGAGATCATCGTCGCCGACAATGGCCCCGGCGTGCCCGAGCATCTATCCGATGTGCTGTTCGATCCCTTCGTCTCCGGCAAGCGTGACGGGCAGGGGCTCGGCCTCGCGCTGGTCGACAAGCTGGTGCGCGACATGGGCGGGGTCGTCCAGCATGACCGCAAGGCCGGCTGGACCCGCTTTCGCCTCAACCTCGCGCTGGCGCGGGCCGGGGAGGGGGAGGGCGCATGAGCAAGGCGCAAATCCTTCTGGTCGAGGACGACACCGCCATCGCCACCGTCATCCGCGTCGCGCTGGAGGGGGAGGGCCTTGCGGTAGACAGCGTCGAGACGTTGGCGGACCGGGACCGCGCCATGGCCATGCACCGCTACGGCGTAATCGTTACGGATGTGATACTACCTGACGGCAACGGCCTCGCCACCATAGGCGACATACGTCAGCAGTATCAGGATGCTCCCCCCTTCATCGTCCTCTCCGCCCAGAATACGCTCGACACCGCCGTCTCCGCGTCCGAATGCGGCGCCTTCGATTATCTCCCCAAACCATTCGATCTCGACGAACTCACCGCCTCGATCCGCGCCGCCCTGCACAAGGGCAGCACATCGGACGCCGCGGCCGCCTCGGCGGAAGGGGAGGGCTCCTCGGTGCCCATCATCGGCCGCGCGCCGGAGATGCAGCTCGTCTACCGCACCCTCGCCAAGGTCGCGCCCACCGACCTCTCGGTGCTGATCCTCGGCGAATCCGGCACCGGCAAGGAACTTGTCGCGCAGGCGATCCACGCCAGCAGCCGCCGCAAGCTAAAGCCCTTCGTCGCGGTCAACATGGCCGCCATCCCGCGCGAGCTCATCGAATCCGAGCTGTTCGGCCACGAACGCGGCGCCTTCACCGGGGCGGTGGCGCGCACCAGCGGCCGGTTCGAGCAGGCCGAAGGCGGCACTTTGTTCCTCGACGAAATCGGCGACATGCCGATCGAAGCGCAAACCCGCCTGCTGCGCGTGCTGCAGACCGGCGAATTCTCACCGGTCGGCTCCGCCCGCCTCGCCCGCGCCGATGTGCGCATCCTCGCCGCGACCAACCAGGACCTGAGCGTGCTGGTCAGCGACGGCCGCTTTCGCGAGGATCTCTACTATCGTCTCAACGTCATCCCGCTGATGCTTCCGCCGCTCAGGGAACGTGCCAGCGACATCGGCCTGCTCGCCCGCCATTTCCTCAAGCAGGCCGCGGCAGCAGGTCTTGGGGACAAGACGCTGTCCGACACGGCGGTCGCCATGCTCGAAGCCTACGCCTGGCCCGGCAATGTCCGCGAACTGGGCAACGTGATCCAGCGGCTGGCGCTGCTGACGCCAGGGGGCCAGATCGACCGGGCCGACGTCGCGCGTGTGTTGCCCAGCGATACCGCAGTGCCCGAAGGTGACGAGGGACTGTCTCCGGAATCGCTGCTCGAGCGGGCCGTGCTGGGGTGGCTCGCAACCGATGCCGGGCGCGCTGCCGCCGAGGCGGGGACGCTCCACGCAGATCTGGTCGGGCTGGTCGAGCAGGCGATGTTCGATGCGGTGCTCGCCGACACCGGGGGCAATCAGCTGCGCGCCGCGGCGCGGCTGGGCATCAATCGCAACACGCTTCGCCTCAAACGCAGCAGCCGCGACGAGTGATCCGAACAACTGTGCTTGCAGCGCAACAGGAATGATGTAATTCTGCAACAATGGCAGATGCGGGCTCCATTGGCAGTATAATTCCGGACCCAACCCCATTGCCTTGGCGCGCACGGCTACGCGGCATGGTTGAGCCCGTCGTCCTTCTCTGCCTCGTCCTGACCGTCAGCGGCACGGCGCTGCTGCTGCCAACGCTGGCCGGCGGCGGCCTGCTCTCGCCGCTGCTCCTCTCCTCGCTGCTTGTCATAAATCTTCTGCCGGCAATGGCCCTGCTGGTACTGCTCGGCCGCCGCATCGCGCGGCGCCGTGCGCGCAATCGCGGCGGCGGAGAGGCACGGCTGCACACGCGATTGGTGGCCATTTTCTCGGTCACGGCTGCGGCACCGACATTGATCGTCGTCGTCTTTGCATCCTTCCTGTTCCAGTCGGGGATGGATTTCTGGTTCTCCGAACGGTCGCGCGGCATGTTCGAAAATGCTGTTGGCGTGGCCCAGAATTACCTCGACAGCCAGAAGCAGGATGTCGGTGCGAACACCATCGCGATGGCTACCGACCTGCGCGCCAGCCTGGTCGACAGCGATATCGGGGGCAGGGATTTCGACAATTTCTATGTTCAGCAGGTTGTCGTCCGCCAATTGAGCCAGTCCGCCATCGTCGAGATCGGCAATGATGGCGTGACGCGCACAATCGCGCTGATCGACCCCGACAATCGGGCCATCGCCAACTTGGTGTCTCCAGACAGCATTCGTCGGCTGCAGGCCGGTGAGCAATCGGTGGTCAGGGAAACCCGCGACGGCGTGGAGGCGGTAGTGAGCCTGCTGCCTGAGCGGCGGCTCTACCTTTATGCATCGCGCGGTATCGGCGTATTGGGCCTCGATTCGGTCAGGCGGGCGCGGTCCGTATTCGCGGACTATGAACAACTGTTCGCCCGTTCACGTGACCTGCAATTTCGGTTCGTGCTCACGCTCTATTTCGGCGCGCTGATCGTCGTCGGCCTCGTCGTCGGTGTGGCTATCCTCGCTGCAGACCGCATCGTTTCCCCCATCGATGAGCTGGTGGTGGCCGCAAGGCGCGTCTCGCAGGGCAATTTGGAGGCGCGCGTGCGCCTGCCCAAGGGCGACCAGGACGAAATAGCGGCGCTAGGCAGTGCCTTCAACCAGATGACCGAGCGGCTCGGCGAGCAGACGCGCGACCTCCTCTCCGCCAACGCAGAGTCGGAAGAAAGCCGGGCATTGATAGCGGCGGTGCTGTCCAGCGTCGCATCCGGGGTGGTCGCGATCGACAGCGAAGGCGATGTGCGTCTCATCAACGCGGCCGCGCTGCGCATGCTGGGCAGGGACATGGAGGATGTCGTCGGCAAGTCGCTCACCGATGTCGCACCAACTCTCGCCGGCTGGATGGCCGATCACGCCACGGATGGAGCGGACCCGATCCTTTCGCTGCAGGTTGGCGGAGAACAGCGCACCTGGGCGGTCAAATGCGCGCATGACGAGGGCGGATCGGTGCTGACGTTCGAGGACATCACCCAGCAGCTCAACGATCAGCGCCGCGCAGCCTGGGCCGACGTCGCGCGGCGGGTCGCGCATGAAATCAAGAACCCGTTGACCCCGATCCAGCTCGCAGCAGAGCGTCTGCAGCGTCGCTTCGGCAAGACGCAAGGCGATGGCGCAACGGTCTTTGCCCAGTTGACCGACACCATCGTTCGTCAGGTGGGCGATCTCAGGCGGATGGTCGATGAATTCTCCAATTTCGCTCGCATGCCACGGCCGAGCTTCCGCACCGACAATCTGGTCGATGTCCTCAAGCAATCGATCTTCCTGCACGAAGTCGCGCATCAGGACATCGTCTTTGAACTGGACGTGCTGGACCCGCCGCCACTGATCGTTTGCGATCGCCGTCTGTTGGCCCAGGCCTTCACCAACATCCTCAAGAACGCCATTGAAGCGATCGGTCGTGGCGCCAAGGAGAAGGGGCGCATTGTGGCGACCATCGGAACCGAAGACGGCCGCATTGCAGTCAGGATTGCCGATAATGGGGTGGGTCTCCCTGCGGAACGGGGAGCAATCATGGAACCCTATGTGACGATGCGCGAGGGCGGCACCGGACTGGGCCTCGCCATCGTCAAGCGCATCGTCGAGGAACATGCAGGGACTCTTGAGCTCGCCGATGCTCCGGGCGGAGGCACTATCGTCACCATCACGCTCGACCCCGAACAACTCGCAGAGCAACCGGGGAAAGAAGAAGCGTCAGCCGCGGCGCGGCAATTGGCCGGAAAGGACTGAAGCATGGCGCTCGATATCCTGATCGTCGACGACGAACCGGACATTCGCAGCCTGGTCGCAGGCGTTATGGAAGATGAGGGCTATTCGGCGAGAGCATCGGCCAACAGCGATGATGCGCTGGCCGAGATCAGCGCACGCCGGCCCTCGCTGGTGCTGCTCGACGTGTGGCTGGAGGGTTCGCGGCTCGACGGGCTCGAACTTCTGGAAGAAATCAAGCGGCGCGATCCCAGCATTCCGGTCATCGTCATCTCGGGCCACGGCACGCTGGACACGGCGGTCGCTGCAATTAGGCGGGGCGCCATCGATTTCATTGAAAAGCCGTTCGAGGCCGAACGCCTGCTGCTGCTGGTGGAGCGCGCCACTGAAACCCAGCGGCTGCGTCAGGAAAATCGCGAGCTCAAGGCACAACTCGGCCAGAGCGACGAACTGCATGGCGTCACCCCGGCGATCAACAACGTCCGCGCAACGCTGAAACGTGTGGCATCCACCGGCAGCCGGGTCCTGATCAGCGGCCCGCCGGGCGTCGGCAAGGAGGTTGCGGCCCGATTGCTGCACAATTGGAGCGGGCGGGCTCAGGCTCCCTTCGTCGTGGTGGCCGCGGCGACGATGGCCCCCGACACGGTAGAGGCCGAATTGTTCGGTCAGGAGCGCGAGGACGGCACCGTGGTGCCCGGGCTGCTCGAACGGGCGCATGGCGGAACCTTGTTCCTCGACGAAGTGTCGGACATGCCACTGACGACACAGGGCAAGATTTTGCGCGTCCTGACCGAGCAGAGCTTTCTGCGCGTCGGCGGGTCACGGCATGTCCATGTCGATGTGCGCATAGTTTCCTCGAGCGCCCGACCGCTCGAGCAGGAGATGGCCAACGGCCGCTTTCGCGAAGATCTGTTCTATCGCCTGAATGTCGTGCCGCTGATGCTCCCTCCTTTGGCCGAGCGGCGCGCGGACATCGCCGTGCTGGCGGACTATTTCCTGGAACGGCTCGCTCTGGAAAGGCGGCTGCCAACCCCGGGCATCTCGCCCGAAGCGATGGTAGCGCTGCAGGCCTATGGCTGGCCGGGCAATGTCCGCCAACTGCGCAATGTGCTTGAAAGGGTGATGATTCTGGCACCCCATGACCGGCTGGCGTCGATCGAACTCGACATGCTGCCTCCGGAAATCATCGGGCAGGACCAGGGGATGCAATCGGGCACCGCGCTGCTCATGGCTGGCTCACTGCGTGAGGCGCGCGAAGCTTTCGAGCGCGAATATCTCAGGGTGCAGATTCGCAGATTTTCGGGCAATGTGTCACGCACCGCCAGCTTCATCGGCATGGAGCGCTCGGCGCTGCACCGCAAGCTCAAGCTGCTGGGCCTTACGGACGACCGCAGCGAGTAACGGGCTGTAGCAATGTCCGGACCGTCCCTCGAAAGGACGGCGGGAACCAGCGCGCCGCCCAGCGATTGCGCTCTGGCCGTTGCATGCTATCGTGCGCACACCGACATGCGCCAAGCGCAGCGGCACCAAGCGCGGCTACTCCAGCCGCGCCAATAACAGGAGACAAAAAAATGAGCGCAAAAGCGAACAATCTCCAGGACGTCTTCCTCAACCAGCTGCGCAAATCCAAGTCGCCGGTCACCATGTTTCTGGTGAAGGGTGTCAAGCTGCAGGGCATCATCACCTGGTTCGACAATTTTTCGGTGCTGCTGCGGCGCGACGGCCAGTCGCAACTGGTGTACAAGCACGCCATCTCCACGATCATGCCCGGCCCGGGGTTCGACAGTGCCGCGATGCGGGAAGCCTTTGTCGAAGCTGGCGGACGCAGCAAGCTGCTGCAAGAGGTGTTCCTTTCCGCCTGCCAGCGCTCCAGCCAGCCGGTGACGATGTTTCTGGTCAACGGCGTCATGCTTCAGGGCGAAATAGCGGCTTATGACCTGTTTTGCGTGGTGCTGGAACGCGACCGATCGGCCCAACTGGTCTACAAGCATGCGATTTCGACCGTGCAGCCGTCAGGACCGATCAACCTGCTGACCCATGACGAGGACGGCGAGGCCATCGAAGATTGAGCTTTGCTGCTGACCGGGTGGAAGTGGCGCGCGGTGCGCGCTGCCTGATCCTGTTGCCGGAATTGCCTTTGGCTCGCGGTGCCCCTGCGCGCCGTCGGGACAGGGCAGGGCGGCTGGAAGAGGCGAAAGGGCTGGCGCTGGCCATCGGCCTCGATGTTGCCGGCCACCGCTTCGCTGCGCTCCGCACGTCCAATCCCTCGACGCTGATCGGCAAGGGGTTGGTCGAGATCATCGGTCACATGGTGGAAGACCAGTCGGTCGAATTAGTGGTCGTCGATTCCGCGCTTACCGCGGTGCAACAGCGCAACCTCGAACAGGGGTTCAAGGCCAAGGTCATCGATCGCACCGCGCTGATTCTCGAGATTTTCGGGGAGCGGGCAGCAACGGCCGAAGGACGATTGCAGGTCGAACTCGCCCATCTGGACTATCAGCAGGGCCGTCTTGTGCGGAGCTGGACCCACCTCGAACGGCAGCGCGGTGGCTTCGGCTTCTTGGGCGGACCGGGGGAAACGCAGATCGAGGCTGACCGGCGCATGATCCGCGACCGTATGGCGCGCATTCGCCGGCAGCTGGAAGATGTGCGGCGGACACGCGCGCTGCATCGCGAGAGGCGCAGCCGTGCACCTTGGCCGGTGGTCGCGCTGGTCGGTTATACCAACGCCGGCAAGTCGACCTTGTTCAACCGCCTATCGCACGCGGACGTGGTGGCTGAAGACATGCTGTTCGCCACATTGGACCCGACGATGCGCGCGGTTGTGCTAGGCGGCGCTGGCAAGGTCATCCTGTCCGATACCGTCGGATTCGTCTCCGATCTGCCGACAGAGCTGGTCGCCGCCTTTCGGGCAACCCTTGAAGAGGTCGCCAATGCGGACCTGCTGCTGCACGTTCGCGATATCGGTCATGAGGAGAGCGAGGCGCAACGCAGTGATGTGCTCGATGTGCTCGCCGGACTTGGGGTGGGCCCGCTTGCCGAGCCCGGGCCGGAGGACCGGATCGTCCCGTGGCTGGAGGTTTGGAACAAGATCGACACGCTCGATGCCGAGGCGTGCGCGGATGTGCAGGCCACCGCCGACAGGGAAGGGGCTGCCTGCGTTTCGGCGCTGACAGGTGAGGGGACTGAGGCGCTGCTACGGCGGATGGAGCAACTGCTTGGAGGGCAATCGGTCGAGCGGCAGATCGCCGTACCGATTGCCGACAGTGCACTTGCCGCGTGGTTGCACGCGCATGGCCGGGTACTATCGATCGATGACAGCGATCCGCTTCAACCCGTGTTCTCTGTCGCTCTCTCGGCCATAGCCAATGCGCGATTGAACCGGATGATGGGAGAATCGACAGAAATCGGCTAAAGCCGAGGCTAAGAAGTCGTTCTATATCAATGTTTTGATGCTATCGGCTGAGCCGCTTTGCCTCGGCCCACAGTGCCTCGAGGGCGTCGATGTCGAGGTTTGACAGCGGCTCCGCGCTGACGGTCTCCATGGCGCGGAAACGGGCTTCGAACCGTCGGTTGGCATCGCGCAGCGCCGCTTCCGGATCGATGGCGAGATGGCGCGCGAAATTGACGACGGAGAAGAGCAGGTCGCCGATTTCGTGGTGGCGTTCGTCGTTGGATGTCGCCGCATCGCATTCCCCAAGCTCCTCCACGATCTTCGCGCGCGAACCGCTCGGGTCAGGCCAGTCGAAGCCCACACGTGCAGCGCGCTTCTGCAGCTTTTCGGCCTGCGCCATGGCCGGGAGCGTACGGGCAATGCCGGCGAGCGCGCTCTTGTCCTCTGCCGCCTGTCGCTCGAGCGCTTTCATGGCCTCCCAGGCACCGGTCTGCTGCGCCGCGGTGCGTTCGGCAGCATCGCCATAGACATGCGGGTGGCGGCGGATCATTTTTGCGCAGATCGCCGAAATGACCGTGCCCATGCCGAACGCGCCAGCCTCGTCGGCCATCTGGCTATGATAGACGACCTGGAGCAGCAGGTCGCCAAGCTCGTCCGCGAGCGCCGGCATGTCGTTGCGCTCGATCGCATCCGCCACCTCATAGGCTTCCTCGATCGTGTAAGGTGCGATGCTGGCAAAGTCCTGCTCACGGTCCCACGGACAGCCGTCGACCGGATTACGCAGATCGCGCAGGATCTGGCGCAAGGTTTCCATCGAGAAGGGCGGAGGCGGGGGAGTGAGCGGCATCGGTGGCTCCATTAGTTCGATAATATATATTATGTTAAATAACAGTCAGGGAGCGTGGTGCTCCGGCGCGCTTCGCCCTCATGGCTCAAGGATCATCTCGCGCCCTTCTACCCGCCAACGACGCAAAGCGCTGAGCCAATTCATCCCGAGCAAATTGACAGAATACGGCACGTCCGACACCTGCACCTCCAGCGAAGGCATGCTGATGCTACCGACGGCGATGTCGTCAATCTGGCCCGGCCAGGTTTCGATTGGCCCGTTGGCGGTGTCGACGATCAGCGGCAAGCCGCTTCGGTCGACGGTAACACCCAGCCGCTGCGCAGTCTCCGCCGTCAACGTCGTCACGGTTGCGCCGGTATCTATCAGAAAATCGACCGGTTTGCCGCCGACATCGGCCGTCACCCAATAATGCCCATCATCGGCACGGTGCACGATGGTGGCGCTCCCTTGGACCGCGGCCTGATGACCAAAGCCCAAGTCAGCACGCGCTCGTGCAGCGATCTCGGCGAAATCGTCTCTGAACAAAACAAGACCATAGAGCAGGGCGAATATGGCGACCCACGCCAAGGCATATTTGACCATTCTGCCAAAAGGCAGCCGGTGGGCCAGCAACGCGCTGCCCACCAGGACCAGCGAACCGATGCCCCAAAGCAGCGTGACCCCATCGTCGCCGGACATCAGGCGATTATCTCCATGCCGTCATAGCCGGCCTCGACGCCGGCGGGCAGCTCGGAAGACAATGTGGCGTAATCCATGCTGCTGTCCATATGCATCAACACTGCGCGCTTGGGCTTGACCTGTGCAAGGGCATCGAGCGTCAGAGCCAGATGGGGGTGTGTCGGGTGCGGGCGGCGGCGCAGCGCATCGATCACAAAGATGTCGAGACCGCGGAACAGGATTGCCATCTGCGGGGTAAAGCGCTGAAAATCAGTAGCGTAACCAACTGTCTTGCCACCGCAAGAAAAGCGGAATCCCGCGCTTGTGATGCCACCATGCGGCATGTCGGTAAAATCTATCCTGACGTCCCCGATCGTCATCGGCCCGTTGATCGGTCCCCCAGTGAGCAGCGCCGGATACTCACCATTCCCCTGCCAGGCGTAGGAAAAGCGGTTGGTCAGGCGACGCCATGCCTCTGGCCTGGCGTGGCACGGCACCGGCCTGCCCTGCGCCTGAAAGATCTGACGGAGATCGTCGATGCCGTGCGCATGGTCCGCATGCTCATGCGTCCACAGCACCGCATCGATCCGCGGCGCGCCGGCATCCAGCAACTGCTGTCGCATATCCGGCGAGGTATCGACCAAGATGCGGGTGGTCGCGCTCTCGACCAGCAAGGACGCGCGCGTGCGCCGGTTCTTTGGCTCGGTGGGATCGCAATTGCCCCAGTCCGGGCCATCGACGCCAAGCCGGGGAACGCCTGACGAGGTACCTGAGCCAAGCAGACGCGCCTTCATGACGTCATGCTTTGCTGACCGTCTTGGCAAACAACCGGTGGAAATTCGCAGTAGTCGTTGCCGCCAGATGCTCGACGCTCACCCCGCGCAGGTCGGCTAGAAACCGCGCGGTGTCTGCGACATAGGCCGGCTCGCAGGTCTTGCCGCGGTGCGGGACGGGCGCGAGGAAAGGGCTGTCGGTCTCGATAAGCAGGCGGTCCTCCGGAATGGTCGCAGCGGTGGCCTTCAAGTCTCTTGCATTCTTGAATGTCACGATCCCGGAGAGCGAGATGTAAAGGCCGAGCTCAAGCGCTTGTTCGGCAAAGCGCTGGCTGGCGGTAAAGCAATGTATGACGCCCTCATAAGCGCCCTTCCCCATTTCGTCCGCCAGGATCTCGGCCGTATCATCCTCCGCATCGCGGGTATGGACGATCACGGGCAGGCCGCTGGCCCGGCAGGCGGCAAGATGGCTCCTGAAGCTGCGCCGCTGGCGATCCCGATCCGATTTGTCATAATAATAATCGAGGCCGGTCTCGCCGATGGCTACCACGCGTGGATGGCCGACCTGCCCCAGCAGACGCTCTGTATCGATCTCCGCATGCGTATCCGCCTCGTGCGGGTGGATGCCGATGCTGGCCCAGATATGCTCATGTGCTTCCGCAGTGGCTACCACGGCATCCCATTCGCTGGCGCGTGTCGAGATGTTGAGCATCGACCCGACACCAGCCGCGCGGGCGCGCGCCACAACCGCGCCTTGCTCCTCGACGAGCCCCTTAAAGTTGAGATGGCAATGGCTATCGACAAACATCACCCTGCATCCACCGGGTCGAGCCGCGGAAACAGGCCCTTCGGCTGGGCAAGCTGGAAATCGCTCTCCGCCAAGGGTGAATACCAGTGGCTCGCAATTCCGCGAAAATCTCGCAGCGCCGGATCGATGCCCATCTGGTCGAGCAGAGCCGTGGCGCTGGCCGGTATGACCGGGGAAATCGCCACCGCGAGCTGCGCGATGCAGATGTAGAGCGTGGCCAGCACGGTCTCCATCCGCTCAGGGTCGGTCTTCTTGAGGCCCCAGGGTGCCTGAGCATCGATATAGGCGTTGCACGCAAATACCGCGCTCATCCAGGCCTCCACGGCTTGCGACAGCGCAAGCCGGTCATAGGCGGCAGGCATGTCGCCATGGACGGCAGCGCCCACCGCTGCGAACAGCGCCTCGTCCTCAGGCGTATGGCCGTGAATTGCTGGAAGGTAGCCGTTGCAGTTCTTGAAAATCTGGCTGAGTGTACGCTGCGCCAGATTGCCGAAGCTGTTGGCTAAATCGGCGTTGCAACGGGTGACGATTGCATCTTCGCTATAGCTGCCGTCCTGGCCGAAGCTGACCTCGCGCAGCAGGAAGTAGCGCAACTGGTCGACGCCAAAATAGGCAGCTAGCTCAATTGGATCGACCACATTGCCGAGAGACTTTGACATCTTCTCGCCCTTGTGCAGCAGAAAGCCGTGACCGAACACCGTACGCGGCAGCGGCAGTCCGGCGCTCATGAGGAAAGCTGGCCAATACACGGTGTGGAACCGCACGATATCTTTGCCGATCAATTGCACATCGGCCGGCCAGTAGCGCGCAAAGTCGCCGTCCCGCTCAGGATAGCCGAGCCCGGAAATGTAGCAGGTCAGCGCGTCCAGCCACACATACATGACATGGCCGGGGCTGCCGGGCACGGCGACACCCCAGTCGAAACTGGTCCGAGACACAGACAGATCATTGAGGCCCCCCTCGATGAACCGCAGCACCTCGTTGCGCCGGCTTTCGGGCTGGATGAAGTCCGGGTTGGCCGCAATATGATCGAGCAAGGGCTGCTGGTAGGCGGAGAGGCGGAAGAACCAGCTTTCCTCCACTGTCCACTCGACGGGCGTGCCCTGCGGAGACAGGCGCTGGTCGCCCTCGCCTACCAACTCCTTCTCGTCGTAGAAGGCTTCGTCGCGCACCGAATACCAGCCCTCATAGCGATCGAGATATAGGTCGCCACGTTCTGCCATCGCGGTCCAGATCGCTTGGCTGGCGGCGTGGTGGCCGGCTTCGGTGGTGCGGATGAAGCGGTCATGCGAAACATTGAGCGTCTCGCACATCGCCGCGAAATAGCCGGACATTTCGTCGGCCAGTTCGCGCGGGGTAACGCCGAGTTCGCGCGCCTTCTGTGCCATTTTCAGGCCATGCTCGTCGGTGCCGGTCTGGAAACGCACATCCCTGCCCTGCAACCGCTGAAATCGTGCGATGGCGTCGGCAGCGATGGCTTCATAGGCATGACCGATGTGGGGACGGCCGTTGGGATAGCTGATCGCGGTGGTGATATAGAAGGGTTCGGACATGGCGCGGCTTTAGCGGGCGGCCTGCCGATTGCCTAGCGCTCAGCGATGCGGTGCGCCCGCAGGAGCCAGCGCCGCCAGGCAATTGCCAATCGCAAAGGCGACGGTTGAAAGATCTTCGGACATTCTGATCGCAGGCCCTGCCGTTTCGAGCAGGCGGCTGCGGATACGCAACGCCTCTTGCCCGCGCTCACCGCCGCTGCGGGCCGCATCCGCGGCCAGCGCGAGCGCCTGTGCCAGCATCGGTTCGAATCTCGGTCGCGCGCTGGCGGTGGCGAACTGCCGCGCCAGATCGGTCCGCATCCGATTGTCCCGGTCTCCACTCGTGGCGATGGCCTGTAACTGCGCGCTCAGCGAATCGAAGCCGTCGATCGCGGCATAACCCAGTGCCCTGCCCGGGCTGCCCTCGCCCAGCGCCACCAGCGCGGCCAGCGCATCGGGCGCAAGATCGGGCCGCTGCGCCAGCAGCGTGGCGCGCATGGCAGCATCATCGAGCGGCGAGAATCGCATGATGCGACAACGCGAGCGGATGGTCGGCAGCAACCGCCCCGGATTGTGGCTGATCAGCAGAAACAGCGTGTGCCCCAGCGGCTCCTCGAGCGTCTTGAGCAAGGCATTGGCCGCACCGCGCTCGAGATCGTCGATGCTGTCGATCACGACGGCACGGCGCGCTGACACCGCAGGCAAGGTCCGCATCCGCCCTATCAGCGCACGCACCTGATCGACGGTAATGTTGCGGGCAAGATCCTCGTCGGCCGGCTCGGCAGCATCGGCCTTTTTCGCCTTGGACGGCGCGATGTCCCGCTTGAGCCACAAAAACTCGGGGTGGGCACCAGCGTCGATCAACGGGATGGCAGGGTGGCCTTCCGCAACCTCCAAGCTCGCGGCATGCGCTGCCGCCGCATCACCATGCGCAACCACCCATCGCGCTGCGCGGCGGGCAAAGCCGGCCTTGCCGATGCCTCTGGGGCCCGCCAGCAGCCAGGCATGCGCTGCTCTGCCCGAGGCATAGGCCTCCAAGAAATCGCGCTCCTGTTGATCCTGCCCGTGCAGTCGGGTCATGGCAGCAGGTCCTGCAGTTCGTCCACAAGGCGCGCGGTGACAGCGTCGGGCGCACCGGATGCATCGACCCGGCGGATCCGCACGGGGTCGGCTTCGGCAAGGCGGTCGAAGGCGGCGGCGACCGCCTCATGATAGGCAATCGGGCGCTCCTCGAACCGGTCGGCCCGGCCCAGACGGCGCTCCTCGCGTCGTTGACGCCGCACGTCGGCGGGAAGGGCCAGCAGCAAGGTACGATCCGGCATCAATCCGCCACTGCCGATGGTGTGCAGCGCCAATATATCGGCGTCGGTCAGCCCGTCGGTTCCACCCTGATAGGCGCGGGTGGAGTCGACGAAACGATCGCACAGCACCCATTGGCCGCGCGCCAGTGCCGGCGCGATGCGCAAGCGGATATGGTCCGATCGGGCGGCCGCGAACAGCAGTGCCTCTGCCCGCGGTGCCCAATTGGTGTCTTGGCGATGCAGCAGCAGCTCACGGATCGCCTCTGCGCCGGGGCTCCCCCCCGGTTCGCGGGTTTCGAGCACGTCTAGTCCACGCGCACGCAAGGCGGCCGAAAGCGCGCCAAGCTGGGTCGACTTGCCAACGCCTTCTCCGCCCTCGAGCGTGATGAACAGGCCGGGGGCGGACGCGCTCATGGTTCGCGGATGATCACCGATCCGGGCTGGCCGGCTGCTGCCGCCCGCGCAATGGCGGCGCGTGCCTCGGCCTCGGTCGCAAAGGGGGCGTAGCGCACACGGTAGATGGTGCCAGCCTGCACCACATTCGCGCCCGTTCGGCGCGCCACTTCTTCCGCCCGCGCCCGGCTGCCATAGGCGCCGACCTGCACAACGAAAGCCGCATCCGTGCTTGCCGGACGTGCGGGCGCAGCGGCCGTCTGCGGTGCTGCCGGGGGGCGCCACGCAGCGGGGCGGGGCAGCCGCGCCGCCCGCTCACGCAGGATTTCGAGCAAGGAGTCCGGCGTATCCAGCCGGGCTGGCACCGCCACCCCCTGCCGCAGCGCCAGCCGCTCGCTTTCGACCGGATTGGTCCGGCGCACGCGCACCTGTACCATGCCGACGTCGGTGATGCCCAACTGCTCTGCCGAGCCTGCCGACAGATCGATCAGGCGGTTGGGGTCGGCCGGGCCACGGTCGTTGATCCGCACCAGGATCGTCCGGCCGGTGTCGAGCCGTGTCACCTCGACATAGCTCGGCAACGGCAGTGTGCGATGCGCCGCTGAAACGGCAGCAGGCGCAAATGCCTCGCCATTGGCGGTCGGTTGGCCACCCAACTCGCTGCCATACCAGCTGGCATAGCCGACTTCGTCATAGTCCGTCTGGTCGACCGGCGTGTAGGTGCGTCCGCCGATCTGATAGGGTGCACCAATCCGCACCGGCGTGTCGCTGACCGCACTCTGCGCCGGCGGCTGCGGCCTGCTGGCGGGCGCCTCGCCCTGCCCTCCACCGCCGACGCATCCGCCGAGCGCTGCCAGGCAAAGCAGCGCGCCTGCCGATCTAATTGGTAATCTCATCAGCCAGCAGCCCCACCGACAAAGCATAGAAGTTCGAACAATTATAATCGAGAATGGCGCGATAGCTGCCCGACAGCAAATAGGCTGTCTGCCCCGGGCCGTCCGGCTCGATCAGGCTGAGCAGCGCATCCTCTGCGGGTTGCCGCCCCTGAAACACCACCCCGCGCGCGCGCCACTCCGACGCAGTCAGAAAGCGGCTGTGGCGTTGGAAAACCCGAGGACAACGCGGCGAAACGGTCGTCGACGCGATCGAAGCGCGCGACAAACCGTCCGGCACGCTGACGGCGTAGCCCCAATGCTCGCCGCGCTTATAGCCTGCAACCTGCAGATAATGGGCGATCGACGCCAGCGCGTCGGCCTGGTTGTTCCAGATCGCTGAAACGCCGTCGCCGTCGCCATCGCGCGCCAGGCGCAGATACACCGATGGAAGAAACTGCGGATGCCCGAAGGCCCCTGCCCAGCTGCCACGCAACGCCTCGGGCGGCGCACCTTGCTCGACCATCTTCAGCGCGGCAAGAAATTCGCCTTCGAACAAGCTGCGGCGGCGCCCGTCATAGGCTAGCGTGGCCAGCGATCGCAGCAGGTCGAAATTGCCGGTAATCTGGCCATAGTTGGTCTCATGGCCATAAATGCCGAGCACCACCCCGGGCGGCACACCCGTCGCCCGCTCGATTTCGGCCAGATGCGTCCGTTCGCGGGCGTAGACGGCCCGGCCACCGGCAATGCGATTCGCATCGACATGGCGCGCGCGATAGGGCGCGAACGGCGAAATGGGGGCGTTGGGATCCACCCGCACCTCGTCGCGCTGGTTGCGATCGAGCTGGACGACGCGGGGGTTGAACGTCAACGTCGGGATGACACGATCGAATGTCGCGCGGCTGATGCCCATTGCCTCGGCCTGCGGCCAGAGGTCGGACAGGTAGCCGTCGAAGCTGCGCGATTCGCCGGCGGGTTGCGCAGTTGCCGTGCTTGCGGCAACCAGCAACCCGAGTGCCGCCGAAGCAAGCCGACCGGTCGTGGAGCGAAACATGTCGAACATGGCCATGGCCTGTTCCTGCCAGCTTTGCCGCTGGCACGGAAGAGGTTTTGCACAACTTGCCGCTTGGCAGGGCGGACAGGCTGCGGCTATGCGCAGCGCTGGACGTGCGGACAGGTGGCCGAGTGGTTTAAGGCAGCGGTCTTGAAAACCGCCGTGGGTGGAAGCTCACCGTGGGTTCGAATCCCACCCTGTCCGCCAGAACCGTTATCTTGAGGCCCTCAGGCCGGCGGTGCGTTGCTCTCGTCGAGCTTGGACTCTTCCGGAAGCGCTATGCGGATCCGTTCGGGCTCGCGCTTTTGATTACGGCTCCACCAGACCCGGCCGATCAGCAGTAAACCACTGATCACCAACAGGATCGCCGCAATTACTTCGACATCGTAGAGCATCGTTACCCCGTCAACAGCGCCACAGCCGCGAAGCGCTAACGGGCAGAGAAAGTCAACAGGGAAAAGCCGACAAGTGTGTCTCGCTCGCCGAGCGGGTCATGTGGCTTGCGGCGAACGGCCTATGTCGATATCTGTTAACGCGTAACGCAAGGTTCCCCTTAGCCGGGGACGAAAAGGGAAGCCGGTGTGGATCCGGCGCTGCCCCCGCAACTGTGACCGGCGAGTCACCGTGCATGACGTGCCACTGATGCGATGGTCCATCGGGACCGGACATTGGGAAGGCCAGCACGGAGATGGTGACCCGGCAAGCCAGGAGACCTGCCCTGCGTTGCCGTTATTCGCGCGGGCGGGGTGCACCGATGCGAGCGGGGACAAGTCCTCTCATGACGGCTGAGTGTGGTCGTTATGAAAGGAATTTTCAGTTGAATTTCCGCAAACTGAGCGCAGCCGTGGCTGCATTGTCTGTCGTGCCTGCCGCCCCGGCTCTGGCAGAGCGCACTGATGGCGACATTGTCGTTACCGCCAGCGGTTTCGAGCAGAAGCGCGAGGAGACCGGCCAGGCGGTCGCTGTGGTGGATCGCGACCGGCTGGAGACGCTGCAGGTCGCCACGATCGCCGATGCCCTCCAGACGCTGCCGGGGGTGCGCATCGCCCAGCGTGGGCCGGTTGGCAGCCAGACCAGCGCTTTCATCCGCGGTGGCAACAGCTCGCAAACACTGGTGCTGATCGATGGCGTCCGCATCAACGACCCGTCGAGCCCGAATGGCGCTTTCGACTTCGGGGCGTTGCTGACGGGGAACATCGGCCGGGTGGAACTGTTGCGCGGGCCGAATTCGGTGATCTGGGGCAGCCAGGCAATCGGCGGCGTCATCAACATCCAGTCGTTGGCACCGACCGAGGCGCTGGTCGTCCAGGGCAGCGCGGATTATGGCTATGCGGACACGGTGCGGTCGAGCGCCAATCTTTCGGGCACCACCGGTGTTTTCGAAGGCAGTTTGGGCGGCGGCTATTATCGCAGTGACGGCATTTCGTCGCTGGTGGGCGGCAGCGAACGCGACGGCTATCGCAATTGGTCGGCGAACGGCAGGCTGAAAATCACTCTTGCGCCCGGCTTCGCGCTCGATTTTCGTGGCTATTACAATGATGGCCGGGTCGAATATGACTCGCCCTTCGGCATCGGCGCCAATGCCTTGCCGATTTCCAACAATCGGCAGTTCTTGGGCTATGTCGGCGCGACTGTGAATCTGGCGGGCGGCCGTTGGCGCAACCGCATTTCCTATGCACGCACCGACCTCCAACGGATCGGCACCGATCCAGTTCGCTTCAGTTTCAATAACTTCGACATTGAAGCTGCCGTCGATCGGTATGAATTGCACAGCCAGTTCGCATTGAACGAGACGATCACGCTGGTCGGTGGCATCGAGCATGAGCGCACATTCGCCTCGACCTCGTTCGAGGGTGCAGACCCGGATGTCGCGCGCAATCACGTGACCAGCGGCTTTTTCCAGGCGATCGTGCGGCCGATTGCAGGGCTGACGGTGACGGGCGGCGTCCGGCACGATGATTATAGCGACTATGGCGGGCAAACGACGCTGGGCGGCAATGCGGCCTATACGCCCAATGGCGGCATGACGGTGCTGCGCGCGACCTATGCTGAAGGGTTTCGCGCGCCGACGCTGAGCGAGGGGCAGCCGCCATTCGGCAATCCGGCGCTCCGCCCGGAGACCGCGCGAAATTTCGATGTCGGGGTAGAACAGTTTCTGCTGGATCGACGCGCACAGATTGCCGTTACCTATTTCAACCGGCGCAGTACCAATCTCATCGCCTTTTCCGCACTCACTTTCCGCTCCGAGAACATCGATCGCGTAAATACCGAGGGTGTCGAGGCGGCACTGGCGCTGCGTCCGACCGACCGGGTCGACATCCAGGCCAGCTATACGCTGACCGATGCCATCAACCGTTCGCCCGGGGCAAATTTCGGCAACCGCCTTGCTCTGCGGCCGCAACATCTCACTAGCCTGACGGCCGATTGGCAGACACCGTGGCGCCTGACCGTCGGTGCAAGCCTGCTATTGGTGGGAGACAGCTTCGACAACGCCTCCAACAGCCGACGGTTAGACGGCTACCAGCTGGTCGGCCTGCGCGCGAGCCTGCCGTTGATGGACGGCGTCGAACTCTATGGTCGCGTCGATAATCTGTTCGATGCGGGATATCAGACGGTCAGCGGCTTTTCGACCTACGGCCGGTCGGTCTATGCCGGTGTACGGGGGCGGCTCTGACATCATGACGGACTTCGCCGCCTCTGCGGTTGACGCGCAAAAACCCGAAACGGCCGAGACCGGTCGCTGGGTTCGGCGCCGAGGCTATAGCGGCGGTACGACCCTGTCAGCCGTTGCAGCCCTGCTGCTTGCGGGTTGCGTTCCCGTCGCCCCGCAGACCCAGGCCGACCGCATCGTCAGCATCGATTATTGTGCCGATCAAATGGTGCTGGGGCTGGTCGAACGCGATCGCATTGCTGCCGTATCGGTGGACGTGGCGAGCGATCCCGGATTCTCATTGCCGCGCTCGGCCGGCCTTCCGCGCGTCCGGCCTGAGGTAGAGCGCGTGCTGGCGCTGCGCCCCACACTGGTGGTGCGCAGCTATGGCGGCGGCGGCCGGTTTGCGGAAGCGATGGAGGCGGCGGGTGTGCCCGTCTTCACCCTGCCCTATGCCGCGACGCTGGCAGATGTCGATGACGTCATGGCGGCAGCGGGTGAAGCGCTGGGCGCTCAGACGATGGCGTCACGGCGGCGTGAAGCTTTGGCTGAGGCTTTGTCGCGGGCGCGTCGGCAGGGTGTCGGCGGCAGCGCGCTCTACATGACCCCGGGCGACGTCACTACTGGCCCTGGATCGATGATCAGCGAGTTGTTCGCGGCGGCAGGCTATCGGTCCTATGAGCAGCGCCCCGGCTGGCACCGCCTGCCGGTTGAGCGCCTGGTGGTTCAGCCCCCCGATCTGGTCGTGCGCGGATTCTTCGAAACGACTGCGCATCAGCAGGACCGGTGGGCCTCATCAGCCCACGTCGCGTTGCGCGATCGACTGGCTGGGGTACCAACCGTCACCGTGCCGGGCAGCGAATTATCCTGTGGCAACTGGCTGGTGGGCCGCGCCGCCGAGCGCATAGCCAACGCGCGGCGCACGTCATGAGGCCGGGTCGGGTCACCATCACTCTCGGCAGCGTGCTCCTGCTGGTCGTGATCGCTGCAGTGGCCATCGGCCCGGTGGCGCTTGGCCCGCAAGCGCTTCTGAACGGTCTTTCCGGCCATGACGTCATGGCGGCAACCATCCTTTACGAAGTCCGCCTGCCCCGCGCGCTGGCGGCGGCGCTGGCCGGGCTTGCGCTGGGCGCGAGCGGTGCGGCGATGCAGGGTCTCCTGCGCAATCCGCTCGCCGAGCCAGGGGTGATGGGGGTGAGCGCATCGGCGGCGACGGCCGCAACAGGGGCGATCTATTTCGGGTTGGCGAGCGTTTGGCCATGGGTGGTGCCACTCGCATCGCTGGCGGGCGCGCTCGGCGCAACCGCGCTGATCGCCGGAGCGAGCCTGCGCCTGCGCGGCGTCGCGACGCTGATTCTCGTAGGCGTCGCATTGTCATCCCTGGCAGGGGCTGTGATGGCCTTGTTCGTCAACCTGGCGCCCAACCCCTTCTCGCTGTCTGATCTCATCAATTGGACCGCCGGCTCGGTCGCCAACCGCGACTGGGCCGATATCGCCCTTGCGCTTCCTTTCATCGGCAGCGGGCTGGCGGTGCTGCTGCTCACCCGGAGCGCGCTGAGTGCGCTCGGGTTCGGGGAGGAGGTCGCGCATGGCCTTGGCGTCGATCTGAAGCGCAGCCGGATGCTCGTCATACTGGGCACCGGGCTCGCCACCGGTGGCGCGGTCGCCCTCGCCGGGATGATCGGTTTTGTCGGTCTGGTCGCACCGCACATGGTGCGCGGCGCTGTCGGTCACGATCCCGGTCGGGCCATGCTGCCCGCGGCATTGGTCGGCGCTTGCCTTCTGGTGACAGCAGATATCTTTATCCGACTGTTTCCATGGGGAAATGAGCTGCATCTCGGCACCCTTGCCGCCATCATCGGTGCGCCGCTGTTCGTCATCATTGCGCTGAGACTCGGGACGGTGCGTAATGGCTGAACTGATCGTCCGTTCGCTGACCGTCGAGGCCGGACCCAAGCGGCTGGTCGATACCGTGTCGCTCGACGCCCGTGGTGGCGAGCTGGTGGCAATCGTCGGTGAAAATGGCGCGGGCAAATCGAGCCTGCTGCGAGCGATCGCTGGCTATGTGCGCCCATCGGCAGGCGTCGTGACGGTGGACGGGCATGACGTCATGGCCATGACGTCACGCGCGCGCGCGCGGGCGATCGGTTGGCTGCCGCAGGCCATGCCGCTTGCTTGGCCGGTCAAGGTACGGGACGCCGTAGCCATCGGTCGCTTTGCGCATGGCGGCTTGCCCGGGCGGCTCAGCCCCGCCGACGCGGCTGCGCTCGAGCGGGCGATGCAGGCCTGCGATCTGACCGAGTTGGCCGACCGCAGCATGGCGCATCTCTCGGGTGGCGAGCTCGGCCGGGTCCACCTTGCGCGGACGATGGTCGGTGAAAGCGGCCTGTTGATCGCAGACGAGCCCGTCGCGGCGCTCGACCCACGACACCGGCTGGGGATCATGCGCCTGCTGCGCGCGCAAGCCGACGCCGGGAAGGCCTTGGTCGTGGTGTTGCACGACCTGGCGCTTGCCGCGCGCTTTGCCGATCGTATCGTCGGGATGAGGCAGGGACGCGTGCTGGTGGATGGACCGCCGGCCGAAGTGATGTCGCCGGCGTGGATCCAGACCCTGTTCAGTGTCGAAGCGGAAGTGGACAGCGCGCACGGCTGGCCGATACCGGTCATTCTGCGCTAGCTCTTGCGGGCGCTACCGGTCAGGTGGTTCCGGCAGGAAAGTGAAGCTGTCACGCGTAATCCAGCCCTGCGTGTAGTTGCCGTAGTAAAGGCCAAAGACCAGCGCCGAAAGCAGCGTCACCTGCAGCGCGGCCCGTCCCGCATTGAAGCGCGGCGGTGCGCCCTTGTCTTCTCCCGGTACCGTCACGCCCTCCCCATCCGCGCCGCGACGCGCGTGGAACGGCAGCACCAGGAACAGGCAGAAGAACCACATGATGAAATAGATGGCGAGAGCCGAGGTCCAGTACATATCAGGTCACCTGTCGAACAGCAGCACATCGACCAGCGGCTTCTTGCCCGTCCAGTCGGTGGCGGCACGGCGGACGGCAAGGCGGATGGCCTCACGGCGCTTGTCGTCGCTAGCAGCGGGTTCGCCCGCGGCGCGTGCTGCAGCCTCGGACGCTTCTTCGACGAACTTGTCCATATCCTCGGGCTCGATCGGCAGGCCGCGCGCCACGACATCCGCATCCTTGCCATGCACCGCCACAACGACATGGCCGGTCTGGCTGAGGCGGCGCCGCTCGTTGATGACCCCGCCGTCCGCCGGAACGATCATGTCGCCATCGAGGATCAACCGCCCAGACCGCACGGTTTCGATGATCGCGGGCTCCCCGGGGGCAAGCCGGACAAGCTGGCCGTTCTTCTGTACCAGCGCATTGGGGATGCCGCATTCGCGCCCGAAGCGCGCCTGTTCGAGCATGTGGCGCATCTCGCCATGTACCGGGATCAGCAGCTCGGGGCGCACCCAATCATACATCGCTTTCAATTCCGGCCGACCGGGGTGACCCGAGACGTGGATATGCGCCTGCTTCTCGGTCACGGTCTCGATGCCGCGTTCCGCGAGCTGGTTCATGATGCGACCGATGGCGATCTCGTTGCCGGGGATCTGCTTGGACGAATAGACGACGCGATCGCCCTTCTCGAGCTTGATCGGGTGTCCGCCCTCGGCGATGCGGGCCAGCGCGGCGCGTGGCTCGCCCTGCCCGCCGGTGGCGATGATCATCACCTTGTTGCGCGGCAGCCGCATCGCGGCGTCCCAATCGATCAGCGTGGGCATGTCCTTGAGATAGCCACAGCTCTGCGCCACATCGATGATCCGGTCGAGCGAGCGACCGGCAACGGCCAACTGACGGCCGGTCGCCTTGGCGACCTCGCCCAGCGTGTGCAACCGCCCGGCGTTGCTGGCAAAGGTGGTCACCACCACCCTGCCCTTGGCTTCGCCCACGACCTGCTTGAGCCCGTCGACCACGCTGCCTTCGCTGCCCGAGGGTTCGGGATTGAAGACGTTGGTCGAATCGCAGACGAGTGCCAGCACGCCTTCGTCCCCCACCGGTCGGACTGAGGCTTCGGCATGCGGGTATCCCAGCTTGGGATCGTCATCGAGCTTCCAGTCGCCAGTGTGGAAGACCCGGCCATAAGGCGTATCGATGACCGCCGCACACATGTCGGGAATGGAATGCGCCAGCGGGATCAGGCGGATGCCGAACGGGCCCAGCACGAAACTGGCCGCATTGTCGACGATCTTGAGCTTGACCTCACGCTCCAGCTTTTCCTCGGCAAGCTTGCGCGCGACCAGCCCGGCGGTAAATTTGTTGGCATAGACAGTGACGCCGAGATCGGCGGCGAGATAAGCAACGGCGCCGATATGGTCCTCATGCGCGTGGGTCAGCAATATGCCGACCAGATCCTTCGACCGCTCCTCGATGAAAGCGGTGTCGGGCATGATGATGTCGATGCCGGGATAATCTGAGTTACCGAAGGTAACCCCCATGTCGACGATCAGCCATTTGCCGTCGCAGCCATAGAGATTGAGGTTCATGCCTATTTCGGCCGAACCGCCGAGCGAGACGAAAAGGAGTTCCTTACCAGGTCTGGTCATGATGTCTTTCTAGAGGAAAACAGGCAGTTCACGCGGCGTTGCGCCGCCACAGTAAAGAGAGGCCCTTGAGGGCAAGATCTGGGTCGACAGCGTCGAACAGGCCCTCCTGCTCGGCGAACAATATGGCGAGGCCGCCGGTGGCGACAACCTTGACCGGGCGACCGATCTGCGTGCGCATCCGCGCGATCAGCCCCTCTACCATCGCCACATAGCCCCAATAGATGCCGATGAGCATCTGGCTTTCGGTCGTGCGCCCGATGACGCTGTCACTGCCCGGCGCTTCGATGGCGATGCGCGGCAGTTTGGCCGCCGCTGCGACCAAGGCATCGAGCGAGAGGTTCAGGCCCGGGGCGATGATGCCGCCCTTGTAGGCGCCGCGATAGTCCACATGGTCGATGGTGGTAGCCGTGCCGAAACTGATGACGATCAGGTCGCCTTCGTGCGCGGCATGGGCAGCGATGGCATTGCAGGCGCGATCCGCGCCGACGGCATGTGGCTCGTCGACATCGAGCGCGATGCCATAATCGAGCGGGGCGCGGCCGGCGACCTGGGCTTCGACGCCGAAATATTTGGTGGCCAGCGCCTGCAGATTATAAAGCGCGCGCGGCACCACCGTGGAGATGGCGACTGCGGTCACATCCTCACGCTTCAAGCCTTCGAGCTCGATCAGCCGGATCAGCCAGACGGCATATTCATCGGCCGTCCGGCGCGCATCGGTGGCGATGCGCCAGCGCGTGCGCGGGCTGCCATCGTCATTGACCAGCGCGAACTTGATATTGGTGTTGCCCGCATCGACGGCGAGAAGCATGTCTGTCTCCGAGAAGCTCTTACAGCGCGTAGCGCACTTCGCCTGCGGTGACGAGATGCAAGCTGCCGTTATCGAGGCGCAGCCGCAGGGCGCCACTGGGGTCGAGACCGGCAAATGCCCCGGTCAGCCCGGCGTCGGCGCCTTCGGTCATGGTCAGCATCGTGCCTTGCGGATGCGCGCGCTCGGTCCAGCGCGCGATCAGCGGCGCCAACCCGTCGCTACGCCAGCGATCGACTTCCCGCGCCAGCGCTGCGGCGAGTAATTCGGCAAAGACCGGCGGCGGGACGAGCGGACTGAGCGCTGCCAGCGCGATCGTCTCGCGCCCGGCAATCTCGGGAGCATAGGCCAGATTGACGCCGATGCCGACGACAATCTGGTCCCCGCTGCGCTCCAGCAGGATACCCGCCAGCTTCGCCTGCCCCACCAGCAGATCGTTGGGCCATTTGATGACGGGACGGACGGTACCGCGGCTGACGTCGACCAGCGCGTCGTGCAAGGCCACGCCGGCGACGAGCGCCAGCGTCGGCGCGGGCGGGTCCCCTGGACGCAGAGCAACCCCGGCCGACCCGTGGAAGTTCCCCGTCGGACTGGTCCATTGCCGGCCAAGACGACCGCGCCCGGCGGTCTGCCGCTCTGCGACCAGCCATTGCCCATCGATCTGCTCGCCAGCGGCGATGCGCGCGAGCAGATCGGCATTGGTCGAGCCTGTTTCGGCGACGAATGCGATGGTCAGAGCAGCGATCCTGCTGCGGCCGAGGTCACTGCGCTGAGCGGCGCGATGGCGATGAAGCCGACGACGCTGACATAGCCTGCAGACACCGCGATCAGGCCGCGCTCGGCAACGCCGCCATGCACGGGGAACATGACGTCCGAAGGCGGATCGAACATCATCACCTTGATCACGCGCAGATAATAGAAGGCGCTGATGGCAGAGGCGATTGCGCCGATCACCACTAGCGGCACCAGCCCGGCGGAAATCGCCGCCTGGAACACCAGCAGCTTGGGCCAGAAACCGAACAGTGGCGGAATACCGGCCAGGCTGAACATGAAGATGGCAATGGCGGCAGCAAGCCCGGGGCGCGTCTTCCACAGGCCGGACAGCGCCGCCATGTCCTCGACCATTTCGCCATCCGCGGTGCGCAGTTGCAGGACCGCGAGGAAGCTGCCCAGTGTCATCACGACATAGACGACGAGGTAGAAGAGCACCGCCGATACGCCCTGTATCGACCCCGCGGCCAAGCCGATCAGAATGAAACCGACATTAGCGATGGAGGAATAGGCAAGCAGTCGCTTGATGTTGCGCTGGCCGATCGCCCCCACCGCGCCGAGCAGCATCGAGGCAATCGCCATGAAGGTGATGACCTGCTGCCAGGCGCTCTCCGCGCCGGGCATCGCTTCGACGCACAGCCGCACCAGCATCGCCATCGCCGCGACCTTCGGCGCGCTGGCGAAGAAGGCCGTCACCGGCGTGGGCGCGCCTTCATAGACGTCGGGCGTCCACATGTGGAACGGAACCGCGCTAATCTTGAAGGCGATGCCGACCAACGTGAAGACGAGGCCGAGCAGCAAGCCGATGTTGCTGACATCGAGAAAGGCGAGAGCGATGCCGCGATAGGCGAGCGTGCCGCTGAAGCCGTAGAGCAGCGACAGGCCGTAGAGCAGCATGCCCGATGCCAGTGCGCCGAGAACGAAATATTTGAGCCCCGCCTCGCTCGAGCGCGCATCGGTGCGCATGAAGCTGGCAAGCACATAGGCCGCAAGGCTGTTGAGCTCGAGACCGATGTACAGGCCGAGCAGATCGTGCGCGCTGACCATGATGCCCATGCCCATCGCCGCGAACACGATCAGCACCGGATATTCGGCGCGATAGCCCTGCGCCGCAAAGAAACGCGGCGCCATCAGCAGCGCGACAATCGCCGCACCATAGATGAGATATTTGGCAAAGGAGCCGAAGGCATCGACGCGGACCGTGCCGAAAAAGGCGCTGTCGCGCACGCCGGTCAGCGAAGCGACAGCGATGATCGCGCCGGCCAGCACGACAGCGGCCAGCGCATTGACCAGGGCGGCCTGGCGATCACCCGCGAAAGCGGCGATCATCAACAGCACTAATCCGCCGACCGTGAGCACCAGCTCCGGGGCGATGAGGAGAAATTCGGTGGCAGACATCAGTGGGCCTCCCCTGCCCCGTGGGCGGTTGCAGGGCTGTGGGCAGCGGCGGCGTTGCCTGCGGTCAGCATGGCGTCACCCGCCGGACGCGACTCCGCGAGCCGCGCGACCAGCGTCGTCACGTCGGCGCGCATCGGGGCGATGAACGGTTCCGGGTACACGCCCATCCACAGCACCACGGCCGCAAGCGGGGCGAGCAACGCCCACTCGCGACGGCCAAGATCCGGCAGACTGGCGGTATCCTCGCCCGCGGCCTCGCCGAAGGCGATGCGGCGGTACAGCCACAGCATGTAGCCGGCGCCGAGGATGATGCCCGTGGTGCAGATGAAAGCGACCCAGCTCGATGCGGCATAGACCCCGAGCAGGCTCAGGAATTCGCCGACAAAACCGCTAGTCCCCGGCAGGCCGATCGAGGCCATGGTGAACAGCAGAAACAACAGCGCATATCCGGGCATGTTGTTGGAAAGCCCGCCGTAGCGCGCGATTTCCCGGGTGTGCAGGCGGTCGTAGATGACGCCCACGCACAGGAACAGCGCGCCCGAGACAAGGCCATGGCTGAGCATGACGATCATCGCCCCTTCGAGGCCCTGCTGGTTCATCGCGAACAGGCCGGCGGTGACGATCGCCATGTGCGCGACCGAGGAATAGGCGATCAGCTTCTTCATGTCGCTCTGCACCAGCGCGACGAGACTGGTGTAGACCACCGCGACCATCGACAGGGCGAAGACCAACCAGGCAAGCTGTGCGGACGCATCGGGGAACATCGGCAGGCTGAAGCGGATGAAACCATATCCACCCAGCTTCAACAGCACCCCGGCGAGGATCACCGAGCCCGCGGTCGGTGCCTGCACATGCGCATCGGGCAGCCAGGTGTGCAGCGGCCACATCGGCATCTTCACGGCAAAGCTGGCGAAGAAGGCCAGCCATAGCCAGGTTTGCGCAGCCGGGGCGAAATCCGTCACCATCAGCGTCGGAATATCGGCGGTGCCGCTGGTCGCGATCATCCAGATCATCGCCACCAGCATCAGCAGCGAGCCGAGCAGCGTGTAGAGGAAGAATTTGTAGCTGGCGTAAATGCGGTTGGCGCCGCCCCAGATGCCGATGATGAGGTACATCGGGATCAGGCCGGCTTCGAAAAAGATGTAGAACAGGATCAGATCCTGCGCCACGAACACGCCGATCATCAGCGCTTCCATGAACAGGAAGCAGGCCATGTACAGGCCGACGCGGTCGGTGATCGTGTTCCAGCTGGCGCCGATGCAGACCGGCATCAGGAAAACCGAGAGCATGATCAGCATCAGCGCGATGCCGTCGATACCCAGCGACCAGTTGAACCAGCCCACCACCGGCAGTCGCTCGGTGAATTGCCACTGCGCACCGCCGACGTCGAAATTGGCCCACAGCACGATGCCGAGCGCCAGCAGCACCAGCGTGGTCAGCAGCGCCGTCCAGCGCGCGGCATTGGCGCTGAGGAACAGGCACAAGGCGGCAGCCGCTGTCGGCAGCAGCAGCATCAGGGTCAGGATGGGAAAGCCAAGCTGGTTCATGCGAAGGTCGCCATCGCCCAGGTCACCAGCGCGGCGAGGCCGAGCAGCATGACGAAAGCATAGGAATAGAGGAAGCCGGACTGCAGGCGACCGGTCAGCACGCTGCCGCCCGCCACCGCCGCCGCAGCGCCATTGGGACCGAAACGGTCGATGGTCTGCTCGTCACCGCGGTGCCAGAAGATGCGGCCCAGCGCGAGCGACGGGCGGACGAACAGCAGGTCGTACAGCTCGTCCACATACCATTTGCGCTGCAGGAAGCGGTGCAGATCGGGCACGGTGGCAACAATGCGCGCGGGCGCGCCGGGATCGCGGATATAGTTTTGCCAGGCGATGGCGAGGCCGAGCAGCATGACGATGGCTGGCGTCAGCTTGACCAGCAACGGCACCTCATGCGCGGCGTGCATCAGATGGGCGTCGAAGGCGAGGCTGCCGGCCCAGAAATGCGCGCCATGCTCTGCGTCGACAAAGGCGTGGTGGAAAATCTGACCGGCGAGCACGGCGCCGATGGACAGCAGCGCCAGCGGCACCAGAATCGGCCACGGGCTTTCGTGCGGGTGGTAGCCGAGCGTGCCGTCGTCGTGATGAACTTCTCCATCATCACGCATATCGTGCCCGTCATGCGCATGATGATCATGGTCATGATGCACCGCATGCTGGATGTGCTCGGACTGGTCCCAGCGCGGCTTTCCATGGAAAGTCAGGAAGATAAGCCGCCAGCTATAGAAGCTGGTGAGCAGCGCGGTGAAGGAGCCGACGACAAAGGCGATCTGCCCGTAGGGCCCGCTGGCGAAGGCGGATTCGAGGATGATGTCCTTCGAGAAGAAGCCGGCAAAACCGAGCGCCGGGACGGGGCCCATCTGGATGAGGCCGACACCGGTGATTGCCAGCGTGCCGATCATCATCGCCGCATAGGTCAGCGGGATGCTTTTGCGCAAGGCACCATAGTAGCGCATGTCCTGCTCATGGTGCATCGCGTGGATCACGCTGCCCGCGCCGAGGAACAGCAGCGCCTTGAAGAAGGCGTGGGTGAACAGGTGGAACATCGCCGCGCCATAGGCGCCGACGCCCGCGGCAAAGAACATGTAGCCGAGCTGGCTGCAGGTCGAATAGGCGATGACCCGCTTTATGTCGTGCTGGGTCAGCGAAATGGTGGCGGCAAACAGGCAGGTCGCGGCACCGATGAAGGTGACGAAGCCGAGCGCCATCGGCGCGGCTTCGAACAGCGGCGACAGGCGGCAGACCATGAACACGCCGGCGGTGACCATGGTCGCGGCGTGGATCAGCGCCGACACCGGGGTCGGCCCCTCCATCGCATCAGGCAGCCAGGTGTGCAGGCCGAGCTGCGCCGACTTGCCCATCGCGCCGATGAACAGCAGCAGGCAGACGATGGTCAGCGTGTCGAGCCGCATCGACAGGAAGGTGATGCTGGAGCCGGCCATGCCGGGCGCTGCGTCGAGAATTTCCGGGATCGAGACCGTCCCGAACACCAGGAACAGCGCGAAAATGCCGAGCATGAAGCCGAGATCGCCGACGCGGTTGACGACGAACGCCTTGATCGCGGCGGCATTGGCGCTGGGTTTGTGGTACCAGAAGCCGATCAGCAGATAGGAGGCGAGGCCGACCCCTTCCCAGCCGAAGAACATCTGGACGATGTTGTCGGCGGTCACCAGCATCAGCATGGCGAAGGTGAACAGCGAGAGATAGGCGAAGAAGCGCGGCTGACTGGGGTCTTCGGCCATATAGCCCCAGCTGTAGAGGTGCACGAGCGCGGAGACGCTGGTGATCACCACAAGCATGACCGCGGTCAGCGTGTCGACGCGCAGCGACCAGTCGAAACTGAGGTCGCCCGATTGCACCCAGGTCAGCACCGGGGTGACGCTGGCGGTCAGATCGCCCGAGAGGAAGCCAAGAAAGATCGGCCAGCTCAAGGCGCAGGAGATGAACAGCGCCCCGGTGGTGATGACCTTGCTGGGGACGTTACCGAGCCAGCGACCGCCGAGCCCGGCAATGATCGCTGCAGCCAAGGGCAGGAAGACGATGAGGGAAATGCTGGTCATGCCGAGGGCTGTTCCGTCACAACCTTCGTCATTCCCGCGCAGGCGGGAATCCAGCCGATGCTGGAGCGGGGTTGCATGGTCGGGTGATGGATACCCGCCTTCGCGGGTATGACGAGTATATGGATGTTGGGCATGGCCTACCCCCTCATCCGGTTGGCGTCATCGACAGCGATGGTGCCGCGACCGCGGAAGTAGATGACGAGAATGGCAAGGCCGATAGCGGCCTCACCCGCTGCCACCGTCAACACGAACATCGCGAACACCTGGCCCGCCAGATCGCCGAGATAGGCACTGAATGCGACAAGATTGATGTTCACCGACAGCAGGATCAGCTCGATCGCCATCAGGATGATGATGATATTCTTGCGGTTTATGAAGATGCCGAGCACGCCGAGCACGAACAGGATCGCGGCAACGGTGAGGTAATGGGCGAGACCGATCATAGCGTTACCCCCTCACCCACCGGCGCATCGACGAGCCGAGTTGCATCCTGCGGGCGGCGGGCGTTCTGCGCGTCGATGTCCTGACGGCGCACGCCGCTGCGCGGACGGTTGGTCAGCACGATCGCGCCGATCATCGCCACGAGCAGGATGATGCCCGCGGCTTCGAACAGGAAGATATAGCGGGTGTAGAGCAGCTCACCGATGGCCTGCGTATTGCTGACCGTTGCATCCACAGGGGCGATGCGCTGCGCCAGCTGGATCGATCCAGCCTGCCAGGCGCCCAGCGCAAAGATCAGCTCTGCGGCGAGCACGACCGCGATCAGCGCGCCGAACGGCAGATAGCGCACAAAGCCCGCGCGCATCTCGGCAAAATCGATGTCGAGCATCATCACGACGAACAGGAACAGCACTGCGACCGCGCCGACATAGACGATGACGAGGAGCGCGGCGATGAACTCCGCGCCGAGGATCAGCATCAGCCCGGCGGCGTTGAAAAAGGCGAGGATCAGCCACAGCACACTGTGCACCGGGTTGCGCGACAATATGGTCAGCGCGCCCGAGGCGATCAGGATGCTGGCGAACAGGTAGAAGGCGATGGTCTGGATCATTGCTCAGCTCCTCCCCGGCACGGGGAGGGGGACCACGAAGTGGTGGAGGGGCAAGCACATATCTCGAGAGGCCGGGTTCTTTCGCGCGCGCCCCTCCACCATCCTGCGGATGGTCCCCCTCCCCGTGCCGGGGAGGACCTGCTGTTCGATGCTCTGAATCATGTCGCCCGCGCCCCTACCGATACGGCGCATCGGCGGCAAGGTTCGCGGCGATCGCGCGTTCCCATTTGTCACCGTTGGCGATCAGCTTGGCCTTGTCGTAGAGCAATTCCTCGCGCGTTTCCGTGGCGAATTCGAAGTTGGGGCCTTCGACGATGGCATCGACCGGGCAGGCTTCCTGGCAGAAGCCGCAATAGATGCACTTGGTCATGTCGATGTCGTAGCGCGTGGTGCGACGGCTGCCGTCCTCGCGCGGTTCGGCCTCGATGGTGATCGCCTGCGCCGGGCACACCGCCTCGCACAGTTTGCAGGCGATGCAGCGTTCCTCGCCATTGGGGTAGCGGCGCAGCGCATGCTCACCGCGGAAGCGCGGGCTCAGCGGGTTCTTCTCGAACGGATAGTTGAGCGTCGCCTTGGGCTTGAAGAAATAGCGCAGCGTCAGGGCATGCGCCTTGACGAATTCCCACAGGGTGAAGGCTTTGATGGTTTGGGAGAGGGTCATGGGGCTTCTTCAGATTGAATCGGAGCCGGAGTGCAATGCCTTGCCGAAATCGGCCCGGACCGTGTTTCAACGTCACGCCATCGATAACCGCTCTGACGTTTCAAACGATACAATTGGATGGCACCTGCCAAAAAGCGACTGCCTGCTGAAAACTCCTGAGGACGCGCGGAATCACCTTGGTATGTCCAAGACACAAAGGCATAATAGTTACGTTCCCCGAACCGCAATATCGGGCTGGACGTAATTTGATAACGTCGCGCATCCTCGCTTAGTCGCTCGTCGTAGGATACGCCAAATCCCTCGTTCCGCGTTATCGCAATGCTTATTTGAGAATTCGTCTGGATTTCAACCGCTGGCTGACGAACATCTCCGAGCGGGCCATCGACATTGACGGTGAAATCGATCGTTTGTCCTTCGATTACAGCGGAGCAAGCCATTCGCAAGTCGCGGGCTTGAAAATGATTGGTGCTCAAACGAACGGAGTTTATGATTATTTCGCCATCCGAACGCTGGGCATTCCCCACCGATGGCAACGCCAGCAGAGCAACCATTCCAATGATGACAGGACTCCGCATCACCCATACCTCGTCAGCATGAGGAAGCCGCTGACCAGGAACACCCAGAACAGCGACAGCGGCAGGAAGACTTTCCAGCCGAGCCGCATCAGCTGGTCGTAGCGGTAGCGCGGGACGGTCGCCTTCACCCAGCTGAAGATGAAGAAGAAAATCCAGATCTTGAGGAACAGCCACGCCCAGCCGGGGACGATGTAGAGCGGTGCCCAGTCGATCGGGGGCAGCCAGCCACCCCAGAACAGGATGGCGTTGAGCGTGCACATCAGGATGACGTTGGCATATTCGCCGAGCCAGAACAGCGCAAAGGCCATCGAGCTGTATTCGGTCTGGTAACCCGCGACGAGCTCGCTCTCCGCCTCGGTCAGGTCGAACGGCGCGCGCGCGGTTTCCGCCATCGAGCTGATCAGGAAGATCACCGCCATCGGGAACAGCAGCGGGTTGAAGCCGAAGCCGTTGAACAGCCCAAGGATATGCCCCGTCTGTTCGCGGATGATGGTCTGCAGGTTGAAGCTGTCGGCCATCAGCACGACCGAGATCAGCACGAAGCCGATCGACACTTCATAGCTGATCATCTGCGCGGCGGCGCGCAGCGCGGAGAAGAAGGGATATTTGGAGTTGGACGCCCAGCCGGAGATGATGACGCCATAGACCCCGAGCGAGCTGATCGCGAGGATGTAGAGCAGGCCGATGTTGATATCCGCCAGCACCGCGCCCGAATTGAAAGGAATCACCGCCCAGGCCATCAGTGCGACGGTGAAGGTGATGATCGGCGCGAGCAGGAACAGCCCCTTGTTGGCGCTCGACGGGATGATGGTTTCCTGAAGGAAGACCTTGAGACCGTCGGCGAAGGACTGGAGCAGGCCCCACGGCCCGATGACGTTCGGGCCACGGCGCAGCGCCATCGCCGCCCAGATCTTGCGGTCGGCATAAATGATCATGGCGACGGCGGCCATCAGCGGCAGCGCGATCATCAAAATAAGCGCGAGTGTGGCGACGAACCAGCCGGCCTCGACGCCGAGGAAGGTGGATTGGAGATAGGCGGTCATTCCGCAGCCTCCGCAAAGCTTTCCCCGTGGATCAATTCCGCCGAGCAGCGCTGCATCGTCTCGCTGGCGCGGGCGATGGCGTTGGTCAGGTAGAAATCCTTGATCGGCGAAGGGATTGGGCCGGATGGCCGGGCGTCGAGCGCGGCCAGCGACCAGCCAAAATCGGCGATCTCCCCTTCCCTGCCCAGCGCGGGGACGGCGGCGATCATCGCGGCGCGGACAGCAGCAAAGCTGTCGAAACCGAGGGTGACGCCGAGCACATCGGCGAGGGCGCGGAAGATGCTCCAGTCCTCGCGCGCGTCTCCGGGCGGGAAGGTGGCGCGCTCGGATATCTGCACGCGGCCTTCGGTGTTGACATAGGTCCCCGGCTTTTCGGGCCAGGCGGCGGCGGGCAGGATGACGTCGGCGGCAGCGGCGCCCTTGTCGCCATGGTGGCCGACGAACACCTTGAAGCTGCTGTCGAACCTGGCGAAATCGACCTCGTCGGCGCCGAGGAAGAAAGCGAGCTTGGGCTTGGCCGCGACAATGTCTGCAATGCCGCCTGCAGCCGCATAGCCGAGCATCAGCCCGCCCATGCGGGAGGCGGCCATGTGGACGACATTGAAACCGTTCCAGCCATCCTTGACCAGACCCAGCGTCTCGACCAGCGCCTGCGCCGCGCCCTGCGCGCCGGGGACAGCGAGCGCGCCGCCGCCGACAATCACCATCGGGCGTTCGGCCTTGGCGAAGGCCTCGGTCACTTCCTTCGGCAGATCGGTGAGCAGCGCGGCGTCGTCGCCCAGCCATTCGGCGCGGTAGGTCAGGTCGACTTGCTGCCCGATCGCGAAGACGCGGGCCTTGCGGCGCCACACCGCCTTGCGGATGCGCGTGTTGATCAGCGGCGCTTCCCAGCGCAGGTTGGTGCCGACGAGGAGGATGACGTCCGCCTCTTCGGCGCGGGCAATACCGGTGTTGAAGTTGACCGCAGACAGACTCGCGACATCGTAGCTGAGGCCGGTCTGGCGGCCTTCGAGCATGGTTGAGCCCAGCGCATTGACCAGCGCCTTGGCGGCGAACATCGTCTCGCAATCGACCAGATCGCCGGCGATGGCGGCGACCGAGGCACCGGCATCGACCGCGCGGATGGCGTCGAACGCCTCTGCCCATGTCGCCGGTTGCAGCTTGCCGTCGCGGCGCACCCACGGGCGGTCGAGGCGGCGTGCCATCAGGCCGTCGATATGGTGGCGGGTCTTGTCGTGCGCCCATTCCTCGTTGACGTCGTCATTGATGCGCGGGAGCACGCGCAGCACCTGACGCCCGCGCGCGTCGATGCGGATGTTGGTGCCGACCGCGTCCATCACGTCGATGCCCGGGGTCTTGGTCAGCTCCCATGGCCGCGCTTCGAAGGCATAGGGCTTGGAGGTCAGCGCGCCGACCGGGCAGAGATCGACGACATTGCCGCTGAGTTCGCTGTTCACCGCCTGCTCGAGGTAGGAGGTGATCTGCATATTCTCGCCGCGATAGAGCGCGCCGATGCTCTCGACCCCGGCGACTTCCTCGGCAAAGCGTACGCAGCGGGTGCAGTGGATGCAGCGGGTCATCACCGTCTTGACGATGGGGCCCATGTATTTTTCGGTCACCGCGCGCTTGTTCTCGTCGTAGCGGCTGTGGCCCTTGCCATAGGCGATCGACTGGTCCTGCAGGTCGCACTCGCCGCCCTGGTCGCAGATCGGGCAATCGAGCGGGTGGTTGATCAGCAGAAATTCCATCACGCCTTCGCGGGCGTGCTTGACCATCGGCGTATCGGTGCGGATCACCTGATTGTCGGCCGCGGGCAGCGCGCACGACGCCTGCGGCTTGGGCGGACCGGGGGAGACCTCGACCAGGCACATGCGGCAGTTGCCGGCGATGGACAGGCGCTCATGATAGCAGAAACGCGGGATTTCCTTCCCTGCCGCCTCACACGCCTGGAGCACTGTGGCTCCGGCGGGGACGTCTACTTCGATGCCGTCTACTGTGACTTTAGGCATTAGCGAACACCCGGAAAAATGCTGGACGTAGATGTGCTGCCACTGGTGATAGACTCCGAGTTCTCGGCCCACGTCTTTTCTTCGGTCAGAGCGAGATAATGCTCGTTTTTCCAGCCGTTGTGCGATCCCGAACGACTACGCCCCCAGAACTGGCGAGCGGCGCGCCAAACTACAAAACCGGCCAAGAGCAGGCCAACAAGTGCTAGCGCTTCCATCATTCAGCCGCCTCCAGCATCGCGGGGCCGTCGCCCTTGCGTACGACGATGCGGCGTTCGAGTTCGGGGCGGAAGTGGCGGATCAGGCCCTGGATCGGCCAGGCGGCGGCGTCGCCCAGCGCGCAGATGGTGTGGCCTTCGACCTGCTTGGTGACCTGCTGGAGCAGATCGATCTCGGAGATATCGGCGTCGCCGGTGCGCAGCCGTTCCATCACGCGCCACATCCAGCCCGTTCCTTCACGGCAAGGAGTGCACTGGCCGCAGCTTTCATGCTTGTAGAAATAGCTGATGCGACTGATTGCGCGGACGATGTCGGTCGACTTGTCCATGACGATGATCGCTGCGGTGCCGAGGCCCGAGCCGACCGCCTTGAGCCCGTCGAAATCCATCGGCGCATCGATGATCTGTGCGGCGGGGACCAGCGGCACCGAGGAGCCGCCGGGGATGACCGCGAGCAGATTGTCCCAGCCGCCGCGGATGCCGCCGCAATGCCGCTCGATCAGTTCGCGGAAGGAGATGCTCATCTCCTCCTCGACCACGCACGGGCGTGTCACATGGCCGCTGATCTGGAACAGCTTGGTACCCTTGTTATTCTCCCGCCCGAAGCTGGAGAACCAGGTGCTGCCACGCCGCAAGATGGTGGGCACCACCGCGATGCTCTCGACATTGTTGACCGTGGTCGGGCAGCCATAAAGGCCCGCACCGGCCGGGAACGGCGGCTTGAGCCGCGGCTGGCCCTTCTTGCCTTCGAGGCTTTCGATCATCGCGGTTTCTTCACCGCAGATATAGGCACCCGCGCCGCGATGGACGAAGACGTCGAAATCATAGCCCGACTTGGCGGCATTCTTGCCGAGCAGGCCGGCGTCATACGCCTGCTGCACGGCGGCGAACAATGTCTCCGCTTCACGGATATACTCGCCGCGGATGTAGATATACGCGGCGCGGGCGCGCATCGCGAAACCGGCAATCAGCGCGCCTTCGATCAGCTTGTGCGGATCGTGGCGGATGATCTCGCGGTCCTTGCAGCTGCCTGGCTCGGATTCGTCCGCGTTGATGACGAGGAAGCTGGGCCGCTCGGGCGTCGGCGCCTTGGGCATGAAGCTCCACTTGAGGCCGGTGGGGAAGCCCGCACCACCGCGGCCGCGCAAGCCGGAGGCCTTGATCTCCTCGATGATCTGGTCCTGCCCACGGCTCATCAGCGCGGCGGTATTGTCCCAATCGCCACGCGCCTGCGCCGCCTTCAGGCCCCAGTCCTGATAGCCGTAGACGTTGGTGAAGATGCGATCCTTGTCAGCGAGGCTCATGGGGCCTTTCCTTCATTCGTCACCCCGGGCCTGACCCGGGGTCCCGCTGCGGAACCGCCAGCCAAGCGGGACCCCGGCTCGGCGGCCGGGGTGACGGGAGCTGGTTGCATGGCGGTCATCACCACTCCCCCCGATAATCGTGATTTTCGTTGACCATCGCCGCCAAATTGGTCGGCTCGCCAAGCGGCTCGACCGTATGCCGACCCGGCTCCTGCGTGCCCGGCTTGGGCGATTTGCCGTCGGCCAGCGCGTCGAGGATGGCGATGGTGCGGTCGTAATCCAGGTCTTCGTAGTTGTCGTCGTTGATCTGGACCATCGGCGCGGAGGCGCAATTGCCCATGCATTCGACCTCGGTCAGGGTGAACAGCCCGTCGGGCGTGGTCTTGCCCTTGACCAGACCCTTGTTCTTGCAGGCGGCCATGACATCGTCCGACCCGCGCAACATGCAAGGCGTCGTGCCGCACACCTGCACATGATAGCGGCCGACGGGCACCATATTGTACATGGTGTAGAAGGTCGCGACCTCGAGCGCGCGGATATAGGGCATGTCGAGCTGGGCTGCGACATATTCGATCACCGGCACCGGCAGCCAGCCCTGCGTCTGCGTCTCCGCCCCCACCTGCCGCTGGGCAAGGTCGAGCAGCGGCATGATCGCCGAGCGCTGACGCCCGGCAGGATAGCGGGCAATGATCTTTTCCGCCTGCGCGGCATTCTCCGCCGTCCACGCAAAAGCGCCCCAGCGCGCGCGGACCTCGGCTTCGTCGGGGAGGGTTATGTCAGCCATTGTGCTTTTCCGAATTACCCGCGCCAAGAAGATGCCGCGTGAGCCAGAGATTGAGGGCCGAAATGATCACCATGCCAACCATGGCATTGTCATTTCGCCAGCCGCTATCTGGCAACAGCCCGAACTGGAATGCGGCAAGCATTCCTACAAGCGCAAGCAACGCAAGCGATCTGGGCAATGACCAATTATCTCTGGTAAGTAACGCAATCACCGGACGCACTCCCCCAAAGCATTCCGATGCGGCTGCGCGACATTCTCCGCCGTCCACGCGAAAACGCCCCAGTACCTGCGGGCTTCGGCTTCGTCAGAGAGGGCGATGTCAGCCATTTGCTGCTTTCAAATCTAGAATGCCGCCATAAACAAACGATGCGGCAACCAATGTACCAGATGGCCAGTAGCGGATCTCACCATCCTGCAAAAACGAAACGAGACCGCCGACAAGAAAACCCAGGCCTATCAGTCCATAAAAAATGATCTTGCGGTAGGCTCTCGACCTCAGCTCAGCTGCATCTGGGAACCACGGAGAAACATTTGGGTCTGTCACCGGCCCCACTCCCCCATTGCAATGTCCATCGCGCAGAGAATCCGCGTGTTACGTTCAGAATAAGCGAGGTTTCCGATGGTCATTTGAAGACCTCGCCCGTCCCATCGCGGGAGCTACCAGCCTTGCCGTTCATCGCCCAAATCAACGCTATCACCCATCCGATAAGGGTCAAAAACTGGACAACAGCGATCAGCCACTTTTGGGGATGGCTTCGACGGAACGCGACGATTGATGGTACAAAAGTCAGCGGGAGCACCACCAACAAGATGATCCAATGCCAAAGCGAAAAGCCGCCCATTACCGGTCGCACTCCCCGAATACGATATCCATCGCGCCCAGAATAGCCGTCGCATCCGCCAGCATGTGGCCGCGCGACATGAAGTCCATCGCCTGCAGGTGGCTGAACGCGGTCGGGCGGATCTTGCAGCGATAGGGTTTGTTCGACCCGTCCGACACCAGATAGACGCCGAATTCGCCCTTGGGGCTTTCTGTCGCGACATAGACTTCGCCGGCGGGGACGTGGAAGCCCTCGGTGTAGAGTTTGAAGTGATGGATCAGCGCTTCCATCGACATCTTCATCTCGCCGCGCTTGGGCGGAACCACCTTGCGGTCGAGGCTGGCGATCGGGCCTTCGGGCATCTCGCCCAGGCACTGCTTGATTATGCGCGCCGACTGATAGACTTCCTCGACACGGACCATGAAGCGGTCATAGCAATCGCCGCGCGTGCCGACCGGAATCTCGAACTTCATCCGGTCATAGACGTCATAGGGCTGCGCCTTGCGCAAATCCCAGGCGATACCGGAGCCGCGGATCATGGGGCCGGAGAAGCCCCAGGCGAGCGCGTCTTCCTTGCTGACCGTGGCGATATCTACGTTGCGCTGTTTGAAGATGCGGTTGTCGATGACCAGGCTCATCGCGTCGCCGAACAGCTTGGGCAGGCGCGTCTCGCACCATTCGCCGATGTCGGCCAGCAGCTTCAGCGGCACATCCTGGTGCACGCCGCCGGGGCGGAACCAAGCGCTGTGCATGCGGGCGCCGCTGGCGCGCTCGAAGAAGTTGAGGCAATCCTCCCGCAGTTCGAACACCCACAGGTTGGGCGTCATCGCGCCGACGTCCATGACGTGGCTGCCGATGTTGAGCATGTGGTTGCAGATGCGGGTCAGCTCGGCGAACAGCACGCGCAGATATTGGGCGCGCAGCGGCACTTCCAGATCGAGCAGCTTTTCGATGGCGAGCACATAGCTGTGCTCCATGCCGAGCGGCGAGCAATAGTCGAGCCGGTCGAAATAGGGCAGCGCCTGCAGATAGGTCTTGTACTCGATCAGCTTTTCGGTGCCGCGATGGAGCAGGCCGACGTGCGGATCGATCCGCTCGATGATTTCGCCGTCGAGCTCCATCACCATGCGCAGCACGCCGTGCGCCGCCGGATGCTGCGGGCCGAAGTTGATGGTGTAGTTGGTGATTTCCCGATCGCCCGCCGTGTTGGCGTCGTCCGGGGTCAGCTCGGCATAGCCGGTGGGGATATCGTAGGTTTCAGCCATCACAGCGCCTCCAGCGTAGCGCGCGTGCGTTCGGACGGGGTGTCGCCGGTGTTCGGCTCACCTTCGCGGTCGACAAGAAGCATATGCACCTCTTCTTCCGCGAACGGGCGATGCTCGGTGCCCTTGGGCACCACGATCATCTCACCCGCCGCAATGCGGCGCACGCCATCGCGGAATTCGATGCCCAGATTGCCTTGCAATACGATGAACAGTTCATCGGTGTCGGGATGGCTGTGCCAGGTGAAATCGCCCTGCACCTTCGCCAGCCGCAGCTCATTGCCGTTGTATTTGCCAACGATGCGCGGGTTCCAGTGATCGGCAATCGCCGACAGCTTGTCGCCCAGCGAGATGACGTCCGGAGCGGTCATGCGCCCTCCCCCTTCGGCTTGCGCGGCGCGCGGGGCTTGCGCGCAGGCGGTGGCGATTCCGTCGCGGCAGCATCGCCCTCTGCCTTGCGCGGCTTGCGCGCCTTGGGCTTGGTGGCCTCGGTCGAGGCGGGCTCGCCGGCGCCGGTCTGGGCCTTGCTCTCGGTGGTCTTGGGGGTGGGCGGTGGCGGGGCAGCCTTGGCTTCGTCCGACTTCTTGACCTGATCGACGGTGGCCGGTGTCGGCGCACCCTTGGCTTCGCCCTGCCCGCCCGCTTTCTCGTCGCCGGGCAGGATATAGTCGGCGCCTTCCCACGGGCTCATGAAGTCGAAGCTGCGGAAATCCTGGGCGAGGCTGACGGGCTCATAGACCACGCGCTTTTCGGCTTCGGAATAGCGCAGTTCGACATAGCCGGTCAGCGGGAAGTCCTTGCGGAACGGGTGGCCGGCAAAGCCATAGTCGGTGAGGATGCGGCGCAGATCCGGGTGACCGGCGAAGATGACGCCATACATGTCGAACACTTCGCGCTCGAGCCAGCCGGCGCTCGGATAGACGGTGGTGACGGTCGGCACCGGGGTCGCCTCGTCCGTGCAGACACGGATGCGCAGCCGGTGGTTCCTGGTCACGCTGAGCAGGTGATAGACCACCTCAAACCGCTCAGGCCGGTCCGGATAATCGACGCCGGCGATTTCCATGAGCTGCTGATACCGGTGATCGTCGCGCAACGTCTTCAGTACATCGGCAACGCTGTCCCGCGCCACAGTAATGCTGAGTTCGCCGACCAGATCGGCGCTGGCGACCACCACGCTGCCGAGCGCGGTGCACAGCGTTTCCAGCAGTCCTTCGGGATTGCGGACGAGGGGGGCGGGAGAGGCCATCTCAGCGCTCCACCGTGCCGGTGCGGCGGATCTTCCGCTGCAACTGCATCACGCCGTAGAGCAAGGCCTCGGCGGTCGGCGGGCAGCCGGGGACGTAGATGTCGACGGGGACGATCCGGTCGCAGCCGCGCACGACGCTGTAGCTGTAATGGTAATAGCCGCCGCCATTGGCGCAGCTGCCCATCGAAATCACATATTTCGGCTCTGACATCTGGTCATAGACGCGGCGCAGAGCCGGGGCCATCTTGTTGCACAGCGTGCCAGCGACGATCATCACGTCCGACTGACGCGGCGACGCGCGCGGGGCGACGCCGAACCGCTCCATGTCGTAGCGCGGCATGTTGACGTGGATCATCTCGACCGCGCAGCAGGCGAGGCCGAAGGTCATCCACCACAGGCTGCCGGTGCGCGCCCAGTTGAACAGATCCTCGGTGCTGGTGACGAGGAAACCCTTGTCATCGACCTCCGACGAGAGATCGCGGAAAAAGGCCTCGTCGGGGCCGGTGCCATCTGCGGGGATCTGTGCGCCCTGCGGCAGGATGATCGAAGGAGAGGTGGCCATGCTGCTCATTCCCAATCCAGAGCGCCCTTCTTCCACGCATAGACCAGCCCGAGGACCAGTTCGCCGAGGAAGACCATCATCGTCGCCCAACCGGCCCAGCCGATTTCTTCCAGGCTGACGGCCCAGGGGAAGAGGAAAGCGGCTTCGAGATCGAAAATGATGAAAAGAATAGCAACAAGATAGAAACGCACGTCGAACTGGCCGCGGCTGTCCTCGAACGCGGGGAAGCCGCACTCATATTCGGTGAGCTTGTTGGCGTCCGGCTTGTGGCTGCCGGTCAGGCGCGAGACACCCATCGGCAGGAACACGAACAATGTCGAAATCCCGACTGCGACAAACAGGAACAGCAGGATCGGGGCATATTGCGACAAGTCGACCACGCGGGTTTCTCTCTTGGCTCAAAGGTGCCGGGAGAGGCACCGAACGGGGCGCTTCTAGGCCCGAAAATCCACGGTCGCAAGGCTCGCAACCGCCTTTTTGCTGCGCTGCGAAGCGTTTGCAATCGCGAGCCGTAAGTCGCTCGATTCCGTAACGTCAGGCGTTGCGCAGTGCCCCGGCAACCAGCTTGTGAAGCTTGCTATGCAGCCCGTCATTGGCGGCGAGGAACTCGCTGCGTTCGAGGCTGCGCTCGCCACCGCGGAAATCGGTGACGAAGCCGCCCGCTTCCTTGACCAGCAGCATGCCCGCCGCGACGTCCCATGGCGACAGGTCCGATTCCCAGAACCCGTCGAAACGGCCGGCAGCGACCCAGGCGAGATCGAGCGCGGCGGCGCCGAATCGGCGGATGCCGGCGACTTCGGGGGCGACCGCGCCGAAGATGCGGGTCCACTGGCCCATGTCGCCATGGCCGAAATAGGGAATGCCGGTGGCGATCAGCGCATCGGCAAGGTCCCGCCGGGCGGAGACGCGCAGGCGCTGGTCATGGCGCCATGCCCCCCTGCCCCGTTCGGCCCAGAAGCTCTCGTCGGTGACCGGCTGATAGACCAGACCGGCGACGATATCCCCCCAGCTGCCGTCGGGCCTGGCATCCTGCACCGCGATCGAGATGGCGAAATGAGGGATGCCGTGCAGGAAGTTGCTGGTGCCGTCGAGCGGATCGACCACCCAGCGCGGCTTGCCTGGCGCGCCTTCGACGACGCCGCCTTCTTCCATCAGAAAGCCCCAGTCGGGGCGGGCGCGCTGCAGTTCCTCGAACAGCGTCGCCTCGGCGGCCTTGTCGGCGCGGCTGACGAAATCGGCCGGCCCCTTGCGGGACACCTGCAGGTGCTCGACTTCGCCGAAATCGCGGCGCAGCTTGTTGCCCGCCTTGCGCGCGGCGCGTTCCATGACGGTGATGACGCCGGATTGGGCCATAATTTATGTTCCTAATCAGCTAATTGCCGAAGTTAATTTCGCGTTCAGTTCGAATCGCCCAGTCTGCCGACATCAACTAGTGAATCGAATCATCAACGGGAGGCAGATATGAGCAAGGCTTGGATCGGGGTAATAGCTGTTGGCATCGTGCTTTTTGCAGTTGCAACGAAACCATCGCAGGCGGACTTTGAGTCAGAGGTCAATTCTGCATTCATGGAAGCGCGGAACTCTACATGGAATAGTGGTAATTTCGAAGGATGGTTGGGCGCCGCGACAGCAGATAATCTCAAGACCGGCCGCTACACTGACCAGATCATCATGTCCAAATATGACGTGCTGATCGGCGATCAGATTGTGGCACAATGCAGCGGTATGCTCGGCACCATAAACTGCGCTTGAGTCAGTCCGCGCGCCTCACATATTCGCGGTCATAGACGTTGACGACGATGCGGGTGCCGCTTTCGATGTGCGGCGGCACCATCACGCGCACGCCATTGTCGAGCTTGGCGGGCTTGTAGCTGGACGACGCGGTCTGGCCCTTCACCACGGCGTCGGCCTCGACGATGGTGGCTTCGGCGAATTCGGGCAGCTCGACCGAGATCGGGCGTTCGTCCCACAGTTCGAGCACGACATCCATGCCGTCCTGCAGGAAATCGGCGGCATCGCCTAGCAGGTCGCGCGGCAGGGTGATCTGCTCGTAGCTGTCCTTGTCCATGAAGACGAGATCCTCGCCCTCGGCATAGAGATACTGGAAATCCTTGGTGTCGAGGCGAACCTTCTCGACCGTGTCGGCGCTGCGGAATCGGACGTTGGTCTTGCGGCCATCGACCAGATTCTTCATTTCGACCTGCATGAAGGCGCCGCCCTTGCCCGGCTGGGTGTGCTGGATCTTCGCGACCTTCCAGATGCCGCCTTCATATTCGAGGATGTTGCCGGGACGGATGTCCACGCCGCTGATCTTCATGGGAATTGCACCTTGGATGGGCGCGCTGCGCCGGGGTTGACAGGGGAAAAGAGCCAAGGCGCCAGTCTGACCGGCACCGGAGGCGGGCGCTTAGCGAAGCGGCACGCCAAAGGCAAGATTGGCATGCCGGAACGCGATTTGCGACGAGCCGTTCATCGCCGTGACAGCGCTCACGCGGCATCAATGTCGCTTCGGTCCAAGACGCGGGCATCCGATAGTCATAAGTTGAGAACCATGAGCAGGACAGCAACCATCGAGCCGACAGCGCGCAAGGCCGCCCCCGCGGCGGGCCTGTTCGGCGCCATGACCTTCCGGCAGCCTCCCCCGGCTGCGCGCGACGCGGGTGAGCCCAGCACCGAGGAATTCGTCGAGGATTATCTCTCCGGCACCCAAGCCCACCCGCTCTGGGAGCAGCCCGCCGCCCGCGACCGCGACTAGGCCGTGAACGCTGGCGGCCGGGTTCAGGCCCGGGGGGTGCCGGCCATCGCCTCGGCCAGGGCCGTTACCGCAGCGGCCGGCCCTTGCGGATGGGTCCAGACCGCAGCCGAAACCGCCAGGAAATCCGCCCCGGCCGCCACCAGGGGCGTGCAATTGTCCGGTGTGATACCGCCGATCGCCACGCACGGAATTTCCGAAACGGTGGTCCACCAGCCGAGCAGGGCCGGATCGGCACGATGCTCGACCTGCTTGGTGGTGGTCGGGAAATAGGCCCCGAAGGCGACATAGTCGGCACCCGCCTCCCCCGCGTCCATCGCCAGATGGCGGCTGGCATGGCAGGTCACGCCGATCTGAGCATCCGGGCCAAGCAGCCGCCGCGCCTCGCGCGGGTCGCCGTCGCCCTGCCCCAGATGCACGCCATCGGCGGCAATCCGTTTGGCCAGCGCCATATCGTCGTTGACGATGAAGGCGACATCATGCGCGGCGCAGATCGCCTGCAGTGGCGCGGCAAGGCGCGCGGCCTGGTGCTGATCGACGCCCTTGACGCGGAACTGGAAGGCCGCGACCTGCGCGGTGGCGACCGCTTCCGTCAGCCGATCCGGAAAGGCACCGCCGACATCGAGCGGCGAAATCAGGTAAAGCTGGCAGGGCGGCCGGGCCTGTCCACCGAAGCGGGCAGCGAAATCGGGGTCGAGCGCGAGCGCATCGCCATCGTCGGCATGGTTGAGATCGGTCATGCCGGGGCTCTAGCCGATAGGCGCGACGCTGCGAAGTGCAATCACGAATGGATGGGGACGCCGGCCAGTATCGGATGCACAGCATCCGAGATGGCGGCCGTGTAACAGGCAAAGATCATCGATTGCCCGCCAGTATCTCTATCTGACGCCTCCCGACATCGTCGAGCGCGACGCGGGTCGGGGTGATGATCTGGATGATGGTCTGCAGCCGATTGAAGGTCACCTGCCCGTTGGCCATCTGGTTGGCACCGGTCCGCAGGGCGGCCGAGTAACGCCGCCAGATACCGATATTCTCGATCGACAGCGCCTCGATGCGCTGGGCGCGTTCGAACAGGATCGGGCGCTGCCCGCCTGCTGTTGCTGCGTCGGCTTCGGCAGCCTGCTTTGCTGCGCGAGCGGTGACGGTCGCCTCCTCGGCAATCGCGTCGATCTGGTCCGCGTAACGCAACAAATCCGCCGGCAAGGCGGAGTCGGTGCGGCCTGCGACCAGGCGGCTGGCGGTGTCGATCATGCGCCCGCCCGCCTCGAAAAACAGCACTTCGAACCGCGCCGCGTGATAATCGCTGGTGTCCGGCTGCGATGTCGCCAGCGCAGCGCGGGCGAACAGCCGCTGACTGTCATACAGCACCGCTGCCGAGCGGAACAGGTTGGCCGCAGCCGCCCGCCCCGCCGCCTCGTCATTGGCGAGCATGGCGTCGAGCAGCGCGGGGAAGCCCCCCACGGTCGCGTCGATCTGTGTCAGCATGGTCAGCGTCTGCTGCTTGACGGCGGTCGGCTGCAAATCGTCCGGCAGGTCGATCGCGCCGAAGGTCGGCGTTGCGATACCCTCGACCGCAATGCGCGAACGGGCGATATCCGCCCTGGTGCGATCGATCACGCCGATAAAGCTGGCGGCAGCGGCGCGGACATTGGGGCTGGACATGGTTTGTCCCCAAGCCCCCTGCAGTTCACGCACCGACTCAAGCGCCGGCGCCGCCGCAGTGTTGACGCTGAGCAGCCATTGCCCGAACGCCTCCGACTCGCGGCTGGCCTCGGCAATCGTCGCGTCAGCGACCGCCGTCTGCTTGGCGTCGCTGGCGGTCTGGGCGGCTGCGGGTGCCGCCGACAGTAGACTGGCGACCGCCAAAACCGTTCCAAGCCGTATCATGCGCCCACTCCCCAGACAGAAACGCGGCACCGGCCGCGTCACTGCCTGTCTCTACTGTTGCAGTCCGGCAATGAACAGCCGCAATGGTCAGGCCTTTTGGACCGAGGCCCCATGGATGGCATCGATTGCCGAGCCCAGCGACGCGTCGAACGCCTCGTCGCTCATCTGGTGGCGCAGATCCTCGAGCAATGCGCGGCTGAAGCTGGCGATGATGCCGCGGTTCCTGGCCAGCTCGGCACAGGCATCGGGGCGATTGAAGCCGCCCGACAGCGCCACCACGCGCAGCACCTTGGGATGATCGACCAGCGGATCGAAGGTGCCCGGAACGATGGGCAGAGACAGTTTCAGCATCACCTGCTGGCCTTCCGGCAGCTCGGCGAGGTTGGCGAGAATCTCTTCGCGCAGGATGGTATCGCAATCGGCGCGGGTGGCGGACTTGATGTTCACCTCGGGCTCGATGATCGGCATCATCCCGTGCGCCAGCACCTCGGCGCCGATGGCGAACTGCTGCCGGACCACGGCGGCGATGCCTTCTCGGTTGGCGGAATTGATGACCGATCGCTCCTTGGTGCCGAACACGTTCAGCGCCTTGGCCTTGGTGAGCAGCGCATCGAGATCGGGCATCGGCTTCATCAGCTGGACGCCATTCGCTTCGTCCTCCAGCCCCTTGTCGATCTTGATGAAGGGGACGATGCCGCGCTCCAGCAGCGCGGCAGGAGTCGGTTTGCCGTCGACCTCGCCGTCCATGGTGCGTTCGAACAGGATCGCGCCGATCACCTTGGCACCGGTGAAGCAGGGCGCGGTGATGATGCGGCTGCGCATGGCGTGGATCAGCGCGAACATTTCCTCGTCGGTCGAGAAGGCGTCGGCCTCTATGCCATACCCCTTCAGCGCCTTGGGCGTGGAGCCGCCGGACTGGTCGAGCGCTGCGATAAAGCCCTGCCCTGCGGCGATTTTGGCGTGCATTTCGGCGAAGGTGGATAGCGCGGTCATCTGAAACTCCGGGGGTTACGCATACGTATGTGAAGCGCCGTTAGCGGCGGGGTGCGCTTCGGGCAACGGCTGTTTGACCGGCTTTGGCGGGCGGGCAGCGCGACGGCGCAACCGCGCCCCGCGACACGGCCCGCGCCCATGCCGTCAAAGCGCCTCGATCCCCGCAGCCATGCTCGCCGCAGCGGCAGCGGCCGCGACCGCGCCGCGACGCGATTCGATCATCTCATTGATCCACAATTGTTCGCCCTGGCGGCGCAGCCAGCGCTGCGGTTGATAGGCCAGTGGCTGGTCGGCCCGGTCGAGAGGAATCGCGTCGAGCGCGGCGGAGTCGATGGTGGGCAACGTATCGCGATGATCGGCGAGATGACGGCACAGCCACTCGAAGCGGCGGACATGCCCGCCGTTGCGACGCAACCCCGAACGCGTCGCCAGCTCGAAACTGTGACTAACGATGGTGACCAGCGCATGATCGTTGGCGGCGGCGTGTGTGAGGGCAGCCGCCATTTCCTCCACGCTCAGCGCGCAAATCTGCAGCGTGCGCGCAGTCGCGCCCCGGTCTTCGAGGAAGCCGACCGGGAACAGGTTCATGCCCAGATGGCGCAGCGGCGCCAAGCTGCGTGGCGGGACGCCGATGCGGCTGACATCGGGCCAGGCGGCATTGAAGCTGCTGTCGTGCCGGATGCCGATCTGCGCGAGGGCCGCGAGCGTGGCGTCATCGGCAGCATAACTGCCCGCGCGAAAGGCGCGCGGTGCCGGTGCGCCGGCGGCCATGAGCTGTGCCTTGGCCTGCGCCAGCAGCGCGACCTGTTCGTCGGCGCCATAATCGATGAGATTGCCGGGCGCGGCCTGCGCCCGGCGGGTGGCACTGGCGCCATACCAGCCCGGATGCAGGTGAAGCTGCACATCCTGCCCCGCCGCGACGATGGTCGAGACGATCCGCTCGATCAGCGCCGTGCCATGGACATGAGCCGGTGCGGGATCGACAAAGAAGCAAGCCTTGAGCCCATGCTCGTTCAGACGCGCCAGTTGCCAGCTCAGGCCGACGCCGGCCGGCTCGATCGACCGGCGGTAGATTTCCTCCGGCGCATGGCCGGCGGCATGATGCCGCCAGGCCAGCTCGGTATCGACAGTCAGGAAAACGCGGGTCGCCATGGCATCGGCCTAGCACCCGGGCATGAAAAAGCTGTTATCGCAGCAGCGCGGCGACGCCGGGCAGATCCTTGCCTTCCATCCATTCGAGGAAGGCGCCGCCGGCGGTCGACACAAAGCTGAAATCGCCGGCCACGCCCGCATGGTTGAGCGCGGCCACCGTATCGCCGCCGCCAGCGACCGACACCAGCGAGCCTTCGCGTGTCAGCGCCCCGGCGGTGCGCGCCAGCGCCACGGTGGCGGCATCGAAGGGCGGCGTTTCGAACGCACCGAGCGGGCCGTTCCACACCAGCGTGCGGCAGGTCTTGAGGACATCGGCCAGCGCCTCAGTCGCGGCCGGGCCGACATCGAGGATCATCTCGTCGGCCGCCACTTCATGCACATTGCTGGTGCGCAAGCTCGGCGGATTGGCCGCGAATTCGGTGGTGACGACGACATCGTACGGCAAATGCACAGTGCAGCTCGCCGCGTCGGCCGCCGACAATATGTCCTCCGCGGTCCCGGCAAGATCATGCTCGCACAGCGACTTGCCGACGTCGATGCCGCGCGCGGCAAGGAAGGTGTTGGCCATGCCGCCGCCGATGATCAGATGATCGACCCGGCCGACCAGATGGCGCAGCACGTCGATCTTGCTCGATACCTTGGCCCCGCCGACCACGGCGGCAACCGGGCGTTCGGGGCTGCCGAGCGCGCGTTCCAATGCCTTGAGTTCGGCTTCCATCGCCCGTCCGGCGAAGGCCGGCAGCACATGCGCCAGCCCTTCGGTCGAGGCATGCGCACGGTGCGCGGCGGAGAAGGCATCGTTGACATAGAGGTCGCCGATTTCGGCCATGGCGGCGACCAGGGCCGGGTCGTTCTTCTCCTCTCCGGCATGGAAGCGGGTGTTTTCCAGCACCGCAATGTCGCCCGGCGCCAGCACCGTCAGCCCGGCCTTGGCGCCTTCGCCGACACAATCGGAGATGAACATGACGCTACGGCCGAGCGTATCGGCGACCGCGTCGATGACCAGGCTGAGCGACATCGCCGGGTTCTTGGCGCCCTTGGGACGGCCGAAATGCGACAGCAGCAGCACGATCGCGCCCTTGTCGGCCAGTTCCAGCACCGTCGGCGCCATCGCGGCGAGACGGGTGGCATCGCTGACCGAACCATCCTGCATCGGCACGTTGAGATCGACGCGAACCAGCACGCGCTTGCCATGGACATCGCCGATGTCGTCGAGGGTCTTGAAGCTCATAGCGGTTCCTTGTTCCCCTCATCGCACCGCGCCGCCCGTGTCGGGTGGTGCCGCGACGCGCTCTCCTAGATCAGCCCTGCCATCACGCCGGCGGTATCGACCATGCGGTTGGAGAAGCCCCACTCATTGTCGTACCAGCTGACGACGCGCACCAGCTTGCCGTCGATCACTGCAGTTTCGAGGCTGTCGATGGTCGAGCTCGCCGGGCAATGGTTGTAGTCGATCGACACCAAAGGCTCGTCGGAGAAGGCGAGCACGCCCTTGAACGCGCCTTCTGCGGCGGCCTTGAGCAGCGCGTTGACTTCTTCCTTGCTGGTGTCGCGCTTGGGGGTGAAGGTCAGGTCGACCAGGCTGACGTTGGGCGTCGGCACGCGGATCGCCGACCCGTCGAGCTTGCCCTTGAGCTCTGGCAGCACCTCGCCCACCGCGCGCGCGGCACCAGTGGTCGTCGGGATCATCGACATCGCGGCCGCGCGCGAGCGGCGCGGATCGCTATGGATCTGGTCGAGGATCTTCTGGTCGTTGGTATAGGCGTGGACCGTGGTCATCAGGCCACGCTCGATGCCCAGCGCATCGTTCAGCACCTTGGCGACCGGCGCCAGGCAGTTGGTGGTGCAGCTCGCGTTGGAGACGATGGTGTGATCGCCGGTCAGCTTGTCGTGGTTGACGCCATAAACGACCGTCAGATCGACGCCCTTGGCCGGGGCGGACACCAGCACGCGCTTGGCACCGGCGGTGATGTGCTTGCCGGCGGAATCGCGGTCGGTGAAGAAGCCGGTGCACTCGAGCGCGATGTCGATGCCCATTTCGGCGTGCGGCAGATTGGCGGGATCGCGCTCCTTGGTGACGCGGATGCGCTTGCCGTTGACGATCATCGTGTCGCCATCGGTGCTGACATCGCCGGGGAAGGCGCCGTGCACGCTGTCGCGCTTGAACAGCAGGGCGTTGGCCTTGGCGTCGGCCAGATCGTTGATCGCGACCAGGTCCAACCCGCAATCGGGGCGCTCGAGGATGGCGCGGGCGACGAGGCGGCCGATGCGGCCGAATCCGTTGATGGCTACCTTGACGGCCATGACTTTACTCCGTGGGTTGGGACAGTTTCTGAACGATTTGCGGGACGATCTTGTCAACGGTCAGTCCGAAATGGTCGTAGAGCGCGGCAATCGGTGCGGACGCGCCGAAGCTGTCGATGCCGATGCGCAGGCCGTCGAGCCCGGCGTAGCGCTCCCAGCCGAAGGTCGTGCCGGCCTCTATGGTGACGCGCAGCAGGTCGGGCGTGCCCAGCAGCGCGGCCCGATAATCGGCATCCTGGCGGTCGAAGCGGCTGGTACAGGGCATGGAGACGACGTCGGCACCGATCCCCTGCCCTTCCAGCGCCTCCGCCACGCCGACGGCAATCGCGACTTCGGATCCCGTCGCGATCAGCACAACCTTGCGTGCAGCGGTCGCGCCGCGCAGGCGATAGGCGCCGCGCGCGCACAGATTGTCCGATGCATCGTCGCGCAGCGCCGGCAGGTCCTGCCGGGTCAGCGCCAGCAGCGAGGGGCCGGCGGCCTGTTCGAGCGCCAGTTCCCAGCATTCGGCGGTTTCGAGCGCATCGGCGGGGCGATAGACGTCGAGCCCCGGCATTGCCCTGAGGCTCTGCAGATGTTCGATCGGCTGGTGTGTCGGCCCGTCCTCGCCAAGGCCGATGCTGTCGTGCGTCATCACATAGACGACGCGCGCCTGCTGCAGCGCGGAGAGGCGGATCGCGGCCCGGCAATAGTCGGCGAAGACCAGGAAGGTGCCGCCATAGGGCACCACGCCGCCGTGCAGCGCCATGCCGTTCATCGCCGCCGCCATGCCGAATTCGCGGATACCGTAATAGACATAGCGCCCGGCATAATCCTCCCGGCTGATCGGCCGGGTCGCGGACGTCTTGGTGTTGTTGGAGCCGGTCAGGTCGGCCGAACCGCCGACCAGCGACACGAACTGTTCGGTGAGCGCGCCCAGCGCCTTTTCGGACGCCTTGCGGGTCGCCATCTTCGGGCGATCGCTGGCGAGCCCGGCCTTGTAGGCCTGCCACGCCGGATTTCCGGCCACGTCGAGCACCGGCGCGCCGAACAGCGCGCCGTCCTTGCCGCTTGCCGCCAGTCGCGCCGACCAAGCGTGGTGCGCGGTCGCGCCGCGGGCGCCGATGGCGCGCCATGCGGCAACGACATCGCCCGGCAGCTCGAACGGCGCATGATCCCAGCTCAGCTCGGTGCGGGCGGCCGCGACCTCGTCGGCGCCGAGCGGCGAGCCGTGCGTGGCCGAAGTGCCCTGCTTGTTGGGCGCGCCATAGCCGATGACAGTGCGGCAGGCGACGAGGCTGGGCCGCGGATCGGCAATCGCCGCGTCGATGGCGCGGCGGATGTCGGCCACGTCATGGCCGTCGCAGGCCACGGTATGCCATCCGGCGGCCGCGTGGCGCGCCGCGATGTCCTCGCTGGTCGACAGCGATGTCGCGCCATCGATGGTGATGCGATTGTCATCCCACAGCACGATCAGCCGGCCGAGGCCGAGATGCCCGGCAAGCCCGACCGCTTCGTGGTTGATGCCTTCCATCAGGCAGCCGTCGCCAGCGATCACGAACGTGCGGTGGTCGACCACATCGTCGCCATGCACCGCATTGAGATGCCGTTCGGCCAGCGCCATGCCGACGGCCGTGGCCAGGCCCTGCCCCAGCGGACCGGTCGTCGTCTCGACGCCCGCCAGCTCGAAATTCTCGGGATGTCCGGCACATGGACTGCCAAGTTGACGGAAGTTGCGAAGATCGTCGAGCGTCGGGTGCGCATAGCCGGTGAGGTGCAGCAGCGCGTAGATCAGCATCGAGCCATGGCCCGCCGACAGCACGAAGCGGTCGCGGTCCGGCCAGTGCGGGGCGGCGGCGTCGAACTTCAGATAATCGCGGAACAGCACGGTCGCGACATCGGCCATGCCCATCGGCATGCCGGGGTGGCCGCTGTTGGCCGCCTGCACCCCATCCATCGCCAGCGCACGGATGGCATTGGCGAGGCGACGGTCATCGACGGACATGCTGTTTCCCTTGCGTGACGCGCCGGCTTGTCAACCATGCCATGGCAGGATCGGCGTTCCGATTCGGCGCGACGCCCCTTTGCTGGTCCGCGCTCCAAGCGTCAACCACGGTCCAAGCCGCCACGCCGGGCGTGCGAATTTGCAGCCTGTGCACGAGCAGGGTATGGCACGACGATGGCAGACACCGATCTTCTGCAATCGCTGGAACGACTTGAACGCGCGGTCGCAACGCTGCAGGCAAGCATCGAGACGGCGCAGGCCCGCGAGCCGGCTAACCAGCCCGACAATGTGCTGCGCAGCGAGGTCCGCGCCGTGATCGAGGAACTCGACCGCATGATTGCCGTGCGCCATGGCTGAGGTGCAGCTTTCCATCGGCGGGCACAGCTATTCGGTCGCTTGCGCCGATGGCGAAGAAGCCCATCTCCAGCGGCTCGCCGGCCTTGTCGATGCCGAAGTGTCGGCCGCGCGCGCCGCAGCCGGTGCGTTGAGCGAAAGCTGGCAATTGCTGTTTGCCGCACTGTTCCTCGCCGACAAATTGCCCGCCGCCGACGGGGCCGAACTAGCCCGCCGCATCGACGCGCTGTCGGACCGTATCGAAAGCCTCGCAGCCACCGTTGCGAGGGGTTGAGAAAGCCACCGACAATGCCTAATTTGGCTAGCGACGGGTACTGCCTGGTGCGAGGCTTAGCGAAAATCCCTGAGGCGATAAAATCATCCATGGGGGCTGTCCCTGCCCGGGTCCTGGCCCGACGCACATGGTCCCCACCTGACGTTACTGGCGTCAGAGGATATTCCAGCCACCGGCCAATGCGGTCCCGTCACCCAGTCCATGGCCTGGATTGCCGGCTGTGAGCGATAGCAAACCCCAGATTCGCGATGCCTTGCGGCGCACGCGCGCGGCCTATGCGGCGCAGAGCACGGCCTCTGTGGTGCCGCCGGAGGCACTGCGCGCCCGTCTCAGCGGCACGATCGCATCCTATCGACCGATCGGATCGGAGATAGACCCGGCGCCGATCGAGGCGCTGGTCCGCGAACAGGGCGGCCAGCTCTGCTACCCGCGAGTCGAAGGCGCGGGGCTGATGCGCTTCCTGATGCCGCTGGCCCATGCCGACTGGGAAGATGGCCCCTATGGTGTCATCCAGCCGCGCGGCCATTGTGCCGAGGCCGATCCGGCGCTGGTCATCGTGCCGCTGCTGGCGTTCGACCGGCGGGGACACCGACTGGGTCAGGGCGGCGGCTATTACGACCGGGCGCTGGCGCGGCTGCCCGACGCCTACCGGCTGGGCATCGCCTGGTCGGTGCAGGAAATCGACGACGTACCGGTCGCCGAGTGGGACATTCCGCTCGACGCGATCCTGACCGAAATGGAGCTGATCCGACCATGATCGAACCGCAACCGGACCCGAGCTGGCGCAAGCCGGCGGGCGCAGGCCTGATCCTGCTGATCATCGCGCTGTGGGCGGCAATTGTGGTAACGGCGATCGAGTGGCTGGGCCCGCTGCCGACGCTGGCCGCAATCTTGATCTATGCCGTGGCCGGGATCGTGTGGATCCTGCCGTTGCGGCCGATTTTGCTGTGGATGGAAACCGGGCGGTGGCGCTGATTTCCTGCGCCGGATGGGCAGGAAATGGCGCGAGTGACGGGGCTCGAACCCGCGACCTCCGGCGTGACAGGCCGGCGCTCTAACCAACTGAGCTACACCCGCGTTCGGTGTGGAGCGGCGCGATTATGCGCGGTCGAACCACAAGTCAACCGCCCGCGCCGGCATTCGCAACATTTTCTTCTTCTCCCCGGTCGACCCGCGAAACCGGCGGCGCCCACTCCGGCCGCTCGCCGCGGAAGGAGAGGAACAAGGTCTGCGCGATGATCAGGATCGGCACCGCGAGCAGCGCGCCGGGCGTTCCCCACACCCAGCCCCAGAAGCTCAGTGAGATCAGGATCAGCATGGGGTTGATGGTGAGACGGCGCCCCAGCACCAGCGGCGTGACGATATTGGCCTCCACCGTGTGCAGCCCGATCTGGATCATTGCCGGCAAGAGCGCCAGCCCCACCGAATCGAAGGTCATCAGACCGCCGATGCCGAGCAGCCCGGCCGCGACGATCGGCCCAACATAGGGTATGAAATTGCACAGCGTGACGATGCCGCCCCACATGAAGGGAGACGGCATGCCGAGCGCCCACAACAACAGCGCGACGGAGAGGCCCAGCATCGCGTTGATGAAGACGATGGTCGACAGATAGGCCGAGGTGGCGTCGACCACATTCTGGATGACGCGCGCGGTGTTCATCGCATCGTCGAAGCTGCCGCGGCTGCGGATGGTGCGCCCGCGCAGGCGCGTCCAGCCGGCCAGGAAGAAATAGATCAGCAGGATGGAAAACAGCGTCTGGATCGCCGCCGCCGGAGCGGACCCGGTCAGATAGTCGAGCAATGACGTCGGCGTCTGCACGGCGACCTGCTGCATCTGTGCGGCGGTATTGTCGGCAAATGCCGTCAGGGCTTCATCCACATAGCGCTGCAGGCTGGCGTAGAAATCGATCAGCGGCGCGAGATTGGCCTGAATGCGCGGCAAACTTTCGGGCAGCCGCACGAACCAACCACTCGCCGGCACCACGATCAGCGCGAGGCCGCCGTTGATGAGCAGGAGGAAGGAGAGGACGCAGGCCAGTGCCGCAAGTCCCGACGGCACGCCGCGCCGCTCGAGCCATTCGAGCGCGGGCACCAGCGCGATGGCGACGACGATCGCGGCGGTGATCGGCAGGAAGAATTCGGCGCCGGCCTGCAACGCAAACGGGGTGCCAAGCGCCACAGCGGTCACCACCGCATAGGCCGCGATGCGGACATAGCCCAGTGTCAGCGGGTTGGGTGGCGGCGGCGTGGGGGGAAGTGCCGGGGAAGGTGACGTCATAACCGCCGGATTATGACAGGAGAAGACGCTGACGTCACGCCGCCAATGCATCCGCCATTAACCGGTCGTTTGTCTTTTTTCGGCATAGCCAATGCCACCAGATGGCAAGAGGACCAGCTATGCCAACCGATTACAACACCGGCGCGCGCCGTTTCAATGCGCGCACCGCGACCGCAGCCATAGCCCTGATGGCCGCTTTTTCCGTGGCTTCGACGGCCCAAGCGACCGGCACGCGTGCCGGTACGGTGATCGATAACACGGCGACGGCCACCTATGACGAAGGCGGCACGCCGGTCCAGGTCAACTCCAATCTCAACAGCCTGACGGTCGACGAACTGCTCGACACCGTCGTTTCCTGGGACAACGGCGCCGACGTGCCGACCACGCCCGGGGCGACCGGCGGCGCGCTGACCTTCACGGTCACCAACACCGGTAACGGCCAGGAAGCCTTCCTGCTCTCCACCGTCAACACGCTCGGCGGCGACGATTATGACCCGACCTCTGTGTCGATCGTCATCGACGATGGCGATGGCGTCTATGAGCCCGGGATCGACACCGTCTATGTCGCCGGCGCCGGCAATCCTGTCCTCAATCCCGACCAGACGATCACCGTCTTCGTCGTCGCCAACACGCCGGGCGGTCTTTCCGACGGCGATCGCGGCGGCATCCGCCTGACCGCTGCTGCCGTGACCGGCACCGGCGCGCCCGGCACGACCTTTGCCGGCCAGGGCGAAGGCGGCGGCGATGCCGTTGTCGGCACCACCGGCGCTGACGGCACCGACGATGGCTATTTCCAGGTGGCCGCGGCTACCGTCTCGCTGGTCAAGTCGGCGACGGTCGTCGATCCGTTCGGCGGCAGCAATGCCGTGCCGGGATCGACCATCACCTACCAGATTGTCGCGACGACCTCCGGGTCGGGCAGCCTGCCCAACCTCGCTATCAATGACGCGATTCCGGCCGGCACCACCTACGTGCCGGGCTCGATCACGCTTGGCGGCGGCGCGCTAACCGACGCCAGCGATGCCGATGCCGGTCGTTTCGCATCGAACAGCATTTCCGTTGCACTCGGGACGGTCGCAGGCGGGCAGACCCGCACGGTGACGTTCAAAGTGACCATCAACTGAAGGATCGGACCATGATCTATCGTTTCGCCTTGCTCATCGCCGCGCTGATCGCCGCGCCGGCCGCTGCCCAGAGCGGCAATGCCGTCTCGCTCGTCAGCGACGTGCTGGTCGAGCGCAGCACCACCGATGCCAACGGCCGCACCCAGACCACGCTGGAGGAGCCGACCACGGTCGTCCCGGGCGACAAGCTGGTGTTCGTGTTACGCTACCGGAACAATGGCGCGCAGCCGGCGACCGATTTCGTCGTGACCAACCCGTTGCCCGAAGCGGTAGCCTTCCAGGCAGCCGGCGACGAGCGCGCCGAAGTGTCGGTCGATGGCGGTCGCAACTGGGGGCGGCTCGCGTCGCTCACCATCCGCGAAGCCGACGGCAGCCAGCGCCCCGCGCAGGCGAGCGACGTGACCCATATTCGCTGGGCCTTTGCCCAGCCGATCCCGGCCGGAGAAGCCGGACGACTGATGTTCCGCGGCATCGTTCGATAACCCATTGATATCGCGGATTTACGTCACCCGGCGGTGCCGGGTCGCATCCCTGCACCCGAAAAGGATACAGCAATGACCAGTAAGCTGTTGCATCTCGGGTCGGGCAGCCTGTTGGCCATTGCCATTGTCGGTTCCGCACCGGCGATGGCAGCGGGCACGACTGCCGGATCCTCCATCACCAACACCGCGACCATCAACTACCAGGTTGGTGGCGTGGCTCAGCCGTCGATCAACGACAGCGACGTGTTCGTCGTCGACCGTCGCATCGACCTGACCGTCGCCGAGCTTGGCAATGCCACGACCGTTGTCGTGCCTGGCCAGTCGGCGGCCGTGACCACCTTCACGGTCACCAACACCTCGAACGCGCCGCTCGACTTCCTGTTGACGGCCACCCAGACCACGGGCGGAACGGCGTCGCACGGCGGCACCGACAATTTCGATGTCACCGCGCTGACGCTCTATCGCGACACCAACGGCAACAACAGCTATGACGCCGGCACCGACGTCGCAGTCACCTTCCTCGACGAAGTGGCTGCCGACGCCAGCGTGACGGTGTTTGCCGTGGCCAACGTGCCGCTGAGCCGCGCCACCAACGATGTCGCCAACGTCCGCCTGACCGCAACCGGCCGCGAAGCCGGTGCCAGCGGCACGCAGGGGGCAGCGCTGACCCAGACCACCGGCGCCAACACTGCCGGCATGGATACGGTGTTCGCCGATGCCGCCGGTGTCGCCGATGCCTTGCGCGACGCAGCGCACAGCGACGATGACGATTACACCGTCGTCACCGCGACGCTGACGCTCGACAAGCGCAGCACCGTGATCAGCGATCCGGTCAACGGCACGACCAATCCCAAGCTGATCCCTGGTGCGACGGTCGAATATTGCATCGCCGTGAGCAACGCCTCGGGCGGCGCTGCGGCCAACAATATCGCCGTCAGCGATATCCTGCCGGCGACATTGACCTATGTCGCCAGCTCGATCCGTCTCAACGGCACCGTGACCGGTCTGACCTGCAACGCCGATGGTTCGGCGGGCGGCAGCTTCGCGTCGGGGACCGTGTCGGGCACGATCACCACTGTGGCCGCGGGCGATACGCGCACGCTCGTCTTCCGCGCCACCGTCAACTGATCTCCTAGGGGCCGAATTGCCGGCGTGGACCAGCGTCGGGCAATTCGGCCCTTTGGTGTCTGACCGAATTAACCATGTCCTTGTGGCGCTCCCTCACTTTCGCTTCGCTTGCTGCGGCGGCGACCCTTTTCGGGTCCCCGGGGCATGCGCGCGTGGTGAGCAACATAGCGACCATCGACTGGACCAGCCCATCCGGGCCCATCCGCCAGCGATCCAACCAGGTCGACGTGCGCGTCACCGCGCCTCCCGGTCCGATCCAGGCTGAAATCTATCGCATCGAGCCGCTGGGTAGCGGCATTCCGTCCCGCATCGACGGCAGCGGCTGCGGTGTCATCGGGCCGGTTGCGTCGAGCGACCCCAGCGGCCCGGCCGTTTCCACCGGGCCATCGCCGGTATCGCTGGTCCCCGCCAGCCAGTTTTCCGCCGGACAGTCGGTCGCCTTCGGCGTTCGCTCCGCCGCGGATAATCGCGATCCGCTGACCCGCGACAGCTTCGAAGTCGTCATCCGCACCGCCAATGGCGACCTGGAGCGCGTGCGCCTGCGCGAGGACGCGCCCGACAGCGGATTTTTCGTGGGCTATATTGCCACCATCCGCACGCCACCGGCGCCGGTCAGCCTCGATTGTCGCTTGTCCGTCGATGCCGGCGAAGCGATCCGCCTGACGCTCAGCCGCGACGGTTCGAGCGAGGAACTGGCGAGCGCGACGGTCAGTTTTCTGGTCGATCCCTTCGGAATCGTCTTCGACAGCGGCGACGGCCAGCCCGTCGGCGGCGTCCGGGTGACCTTGATCAACGCCGATACCGGCCAGCCGGCGCAGGTTTTCGGCGATGACGGGACGTCGGCCTTTCCCAACAGCCTGATCACCGGCTCCACGGTCACCGATGCCAGCGGCGCGACCTATTCCTTCCCGCCTGGCGACTACCGCTTCCCGTTCGTCGCGCCGGGCCGGTATCGACTGCTGGTCGAGCCGCCGAGCCCCTATAGCTGGGCGTCGCTGGCCACGGCAGCCGAGCTTGCAGGATTCCGCCGCCCCGACAATGGCGCGCCCTACACCGTGTTCGGCGCCAGTTACGGGCAGATATTCACGCTATCGACCCCGGAACCGGTGCGCGTCGACATCCCCATCGACCGGCCCGGGGCCGGCCTGCAACTGCGCAAGCAGGCCAGTACCACCATCGCCCTGCCGGGCGAGGCGCTGCAGTACCGGATCGACGTGCTGAACAGCGACGCGCGAAGGCCGACCGGGCCGATTGTCGTGACCGACGATCTGCCCGCCGCAGTCCGGCTAAGGCCCGGAACGATAAGATATAATGGCACCGCCATCACTGCCCAGACCGACGCCGGCGGGCGGCGTTTCACGGTCACCCTGCCCGCGCTGCCCGGTGGCGGCAGCGGCGTGCTGACCTATATCGGCGAGGTCCGCACCGATGCGCGGCCGGGCGATGCCAACAACATCGCTTCCGCACGCGACAATCGTGGCACGGTCAGCAATGTCGCCGATGCCAATGTGCGCATCCGGCGCGATACGCTGGGCGATCGCATCGTCATCATCGGCAGGGTCACCACCGGCGGCTGCAGCGTCGATCCGGACACGGCGGAAGGTATCGCCGGGGTGCGCGTGATGCTGCAGGACGGCAGTTTCACGGTAACGGACAGCGACGGGCGCTACCATTTCGAGGGCGTCCGGCCCGGTCTCAGCGTCGTGCAGATCGATCCCTCCACCCTGCCCTCCTCGCAGACCCCGGTCGACTGCGCGCGCAATGGCCGCAGCGCCGGCAGCGCGATCTCCCGCTTCGTCGAAGGCCGCGGCGGCGAGCTGAAGCGTGCGGATTTCCATGCAGTTTCAATCGCTTCGGAAGAGGCGCCAATCGATGCGGTGATGACCCAGGTGCCGCGCGTCGAGGCGCCGGCGCGTCCGACCGTGGTCGATGACAGCACGCATGCCGGCGGCGACGCCGATTTCTTTGCCGGCCAGACGGCGGGCATCGGCTGGGTGTTCCCTGAGGAAAACCACAATCCCCGAGCCCCGTCGATCCGCATCGCCATCAAGCATCTGCCGGGACAGACGGTAGAGCTGCTGCTCAACGGCCGCGCTGTCGACTCGCTGAACGCCGATGGTGCCACGACATCGCCGGATCGCAGCTTCCAGATTTCGAGCTGGCGCGGCATCGAGCTGTTGCCACGCGACAACCGCTTCGTGGCGCGTGTGCGTGACGCCAGCGGCGCGCTGGTCGAGGAACTGAGCCGCACCGTCCATTATTCGGGTGGCGCGCTGCGCGCGGAACTGGTGCGCGACCAGTCGCTGCTGCTCGCCGACGGCCTCAATCGCCCGGTGATCGCCGTGCGGCTGACCGATCGCGACGGCCGTCCGATCAAGCATGGCGTGGTCGGCGATTTCTCGGTCGCGCCGCCGCATCGGGCCGCCCAGTCGGTCGATGCCGAACAGGCGCGGCAATTGTCGGGGCTGGAGCAGGTCCGCACCACCTGGCGGGTCGAAGGCGACGACGGCCTGGCCTATATCGAGCTGGAACCGACCACGGCATCGGGTTCGGCACGGATCGATTTCACCTTCCGGGACGATGATGTCGTCCGCAACCAGCAGCTCGATGTGTGGCTGAACCCCGGCGAACGGCCGTGGACCGTGGTCGGCTTTGCTGCCGGCACGGCCGGGTTCAACACGCTCGACGACCGCATGGAGCCAGTTGCCGAAACGCTGGACAGTGAGAATATCGACGGCCGGATCGCACTCTACGCAAAGGGCCGGATCCTCGGCCAGTGGCTGATGACCCTGTCTTACGACAGCGACCGCGAGCAGGATGAATCGCGCTTCGGCGGTGTTATCGATCCGCGCGCCTATTACACCATCTACGCCGACCGCGCCGACCGCGGCTTCGACGCGGCGTCGGTGCGCAACCTCTATCTGCGCCTCGAACGGCCGCAATTCTATGCGCTGTTCGGCGATTTCGAGACCGGCATCAACGAGCCGGAACTGGCGCGGTACCAGCGCGCTATGAACGGTGTGAAGGCCGAATATCGGGGCGAAAACCTGGCCGCTACCGCGTTCGTGGCCGACACACCCTACCGCTATCGGCGCGACGAGCTGCAGGGCAATGGCCTGAGCGGCCCCTATCAGCTTGGCGCGCGGGACATCCTCGCCAATTCCGAGCGCGTCACCATCGAGGTGCGCGACCGGCTGCGCTCGAACATCGTCATCGACAGCCGCGTGCTGACCCGTCACATCGACTATGACATCGACTATTTCGCCGGAACGCTGCGCTTCCGTGAACCGATCCTGAGCCGTGACGAGAGCCTCAATCCGCAATTCATCGTTGCCGATTACGAGGTCGACGGCGTCGGCCAGCGCGTTACCAACGGTGGTGCACGGGCGAGCTGGCGCAACGATGACGAGAGCCTGCGCATCGGCCTGACCGGCATCCATGACGAGACCGACAGCCTGCGCACCAACCTCGGCGGTGTCGACGTGCGCTATCGCCCCGACGCCTCGACCGAGGTGCGCGCGGAATATGCGGCCAGCGACAGCAATCCTGCGAGCGCAGCGGCGGCCGACCCCGGCATGGCCAGCGCTTGGCTGGTGGAGGTCGAGCACCATGGCGCCAACTTCGACCTGCTCGCCTATGCACGGGAACGTGATGCGGGCTTCGGCGTCGGCCAACTGACCGGCGCGGGGGCCGGCAGCCGGCGCTTCGGCTTCGATGGCCGGTTGAAACTTGGCCGCGACATCTCGCTGCTCGCCAGCGCCTGGCAGGAAGATTATCTCGATCGCGACGCGCGGCGGCGGGCTGGGCGGCTGCAGGCCGAATGGCGCACGCTCGACACCACGCTGCGCGCCGGCCTGACCTATGCCGACGACGATCTGGGCGATGGCACCAGCAACCGGTCTACGCTGGTCCAGCTCGGCGCCACACAGCGCCTGTTCGACCAAAAGCTGGAGCTGGACGCCCAGACCGAGTTCGCTCTCGGCGGAGACGACGCCAGCGTCGACTTCCCGACGCGCCACCGCCTCGGCGCGCGCTATGCGCTGAGCCAGTCGGTCGGCCTGGTTGGCACCTACGAGATTGCCGATGGCGGCACGGTCGATGCGCGTACCGCGCGGCTGGGCTTCGATGTCAGGCCGTGGGACGGTGGACGCGTGGTGCTGAGCGGCAACCAGCAGAATCTCGGCGAGTTCGGCCCGCGCAGCTTCGCCGCCTATGGCCTGACCCAGAGCTTCCAGATCAGCGAGAATCTGACCATCGATGCGACCATCGACGGGCAGAAGACGCTGGGCGGCATCTCCGCGACCGACATCCTCGATCCGGCGCAGCCGGTGGCTTCGGGCGGGCTGCTCGACGGCTATGGTTCGATCACCGAGGATTTCACCGCGGTGACGGCGGGCGCGACATGGCGCAACGACGACTGGTCGATCAGCGGCCGCGCCGAGTATCGCGATGGCGAGATTGCGGATCGCACCGGCATCACGCTCGGCGGTATCCGCCGCATCGGCGACGGTCGCGCCTTCGGCGGCCTGTTCACCTGGACCCGCGCCGACAGCGATGTCGCGGCCTCGACCGAGACAGTGTCGGCCGAGATCAGCTGGGCGCACCGCCCGGCCGACAGCCGCTGGAGCATCCTCGACAAGCTGGAGCTGCGCTACGATGCCGTCGACAACGCCGTTGCCGGCCAGCCCGGCCCGATCGGCGGCCCTGCGCTGGGTATCACCGGCGATGCCCGTTCGCGCCGCATCATCAACAGCCTGACGATCAACTATACCCCGGTCGACCAGGACGACCGCACGCCGCGCTGGTACGAGGCCGGCGAGCATGCGCTGTTCGTCGGCGTGCGCCACACCTCGGACCGGTTCGGCGAAGACGATGTCAAAGGCTGGTCGGCGGTGGTCGGCGGCGACTTCCGCTTCGATCTGAGCGCGCATGTCGGCGTCGGCGTCTCGGGCAATGTGCGCGTCGGCACCGATGCGCGCACCACGGCGTGGAGCGGCGGCCCGCAGATCGTGGTCGTCCCCTTCGAGAACGCCAATCTGGTCGTGGGCTATAATTTCGCCGGCTTCCGCGATCGCGATTTCGAGGAAAACCGGTTCAGCCGCTCGGGCGTTTATGCGACCTTCCGCCTGAAGTTCGACCAAACCAGCCTGCGCGGCCTCGGCCTGTGACGGGCTGCCGCGTCAGTAGGCGCGGCCGATCAATATCCTTTCGACCGCAGGCTCGCCGGTGAGCGGGCACAGGCCATCGGGCGCGCTGCTGCCGAGCGGCACGTTGCGCATGGTCAGCTTCAGGGCCTTGACCCGTTCAACCACCGCATCGAGCGCAGCCCCGGTCGGGCGCGACCAGCCGATCTCGACCCAGCCGGGAACGTCGGTGCCGGTAAAATAGGCGGCAATGCTGTCCCAATCGCCAAGGTCGCGGCGGATGTTGGCATCCAGCCTTGCCTTGGCTTCGGCAAACAGTTGCGCCTGGATACCCTCCAGCGCGGCGCCGGCCGAGGCGACGAAGGCCTCGCGCTCGGGAAAATCGGTGTCGAGCTTGCCGTCCTCGCGATAGAGGCGGGTGCGGGTGATTGCCGCGAGCTTGCCGGCGGCGACGTCACGCCCGCCGATCTCGACGACGATGGGCGCGCCCTTCTTGAGCCACTCCCAGCGCTTGGGGCCGCTCTTGCCGGGGCGCTTGTCGAGATGGACGCGGATGCGCTCGCCAAGCGCGCCCTGGGCGCCGAGCTCGGCCGCGAGGCTGCGGCAATAGTCGAGGATGGCGGCATCGCCCTCATCCTCCCGCAGCATGGGGATGATGACGATCTGATGCGGCGCGATCGCGGGGGGCACGCGCAGACCGTCGTCGTCGCCATGCGTCATGATGACCCCGCCGACCATGCGGGTCGAGGTGCCCCAGCTGGTGGTGTGGGCAAGCGCATGGCCGCCCTCGCTGGTCTGGTAGCGGATACCCGCCGCCTCGGCGAAGCTCGTGCCCAGATAGTGCGAGGTGCCGGCCTGCAACGCCTTGCCATCCTGCATCATCGCCTCGATGCTGTAGGTCGCGGTCGCGCCAGGGAAGCGCTCATGCTCGGGCTTTTCACCGGCAACCACCGGCATTGCCAGCACGGCTTCGGCAAATTCGCGATACATTTCCAGCGCGCGCAGCGTCTCGTCCATCGCGTCGTCGCGGGTAGCGTGTGCGGTATGGCCTTCCTGCCACAGGAATTCGCTGGTGCGCAGGAACATGCGGGTGCGCATTTCCCAGCGCACGACATTGGCCCACTGGTTGACCATCAGCGGCAGATCGCGCCAGCTTTGCACCCAGCGCGCCATTGCCGCACCGATTACGGTTTCGGACGTGGGGCGCACGATCAGCGGCTCTTCCAGCCGCGCCTCGGGATCGGGCATCAGTCCGCCCTTGCCGTCCGCGATCAGGCGGTGGTGCGTGACGACCGCCATTTCCTTGGCGAAACCGTCGACATGCTCGGCCTCCTTGGCAAAATAGCTCAAGGGGATGAACAGCGGGAAATAACAGTTATCGACGCCGGCCGCCTTGATGCGGTCGTCCATCAGGCGCTGGATGCGCTCCCAGATGCCATAACCCCACGGGCGGATGACCATGCAGCCGCGCACGCCCGATTCCTCGGCCATGTCGGCAGCAGCGATGACTTCCTGATACCAGCCGGCAAAGTCGGCGGCGCGCGATGTGGAAAGGGCGTGCTTGATCGTCATGCCGCCGCCCCTAGCCGAGCCGGGCGGGCGGCGGCAAGCGTGGCCTCATGCCGACCCGGTTTCAGGCCGCGTGCTGCCTTGGCGCCATCTCGACATCGCCCTTGCGCCGACCGAAGCCGGTGACCGGATTGGCCGGGTTGCGGCGATCGACAAAGGGCTTGGCCGGTTCGACGGCAGAAGACGCCGCGCTGTCCGGCAACTCTGCGCTGTCCTCGACGTCGGCATCGCCGTCCGCCACTTCATCTTCCTGCTGGCCGAGTGCTTCGAACGAGAGGAACAGGTCGCGAAGCATGACGACCAAGATGGCAGCCAGAACAACGGCAAGGATCGCCAAGAGCTTTGCGCCCCCGGCACCCATATCGTCCAGATCAAACGTCAGAATATCCAGCATCGCAGCGGTCCCTGTCGAGCAATTAGCCCGACAATAGATACGGGGACTTAATGAACGCTACGGGACGATGGCAAATGAAGGGTCAACCACATTGCCCGGAAAGCTGGCCGGAAGCTCAGTCGCGCTTGCGCATTTCCGCTTTCAGCGCAGCCAGTTCTGCCTTCAGAGCAGCGATCTCGTCTTCCTTCGCCGTCGACGGCGCGGGGCGGAAGGCGGCGGTGGCGGCCTCGAACATGGCCATGTTGCGCTTGGCGATTTCGGCCAGCGGATTGCCGGCCAGCGCGCCTTCGATCGCGCTGCGGAATTTCTGCTGGTTGGTGCGGAAACTGTCCATCGACGCTTCGAGATAGCCCGGCACCAGCGACTGCATGGAATCGCCATAGAGCGTGATCAGTTGTCGCAGGAAGCTGACCGGCAGCATCGTCTGGCCCTTCTGCTCGGCCTCCATGATGATCTGCGTCAGCACCTGATGGGTCAGATCCTCGTCGCTCTTGGCATCGACGACACGGAACTCCTGCCCTGCCCTGACCATCGCCGCCAGATCGTCGAGCGTGATGTAGGAGGATCGGCTGGTGTCATAAAGGCGACGGTTGGCGTATTTCTTGATCGTGACTATGCTGTCAGCCGAAGCTGCAGCACCACGGGGAGAATGCGTCTTGCTGGCCATGATAGCTGCTTTGCCTGCTGAACCCGCCAATGTCGGCTGAGCCACAGGTAGCAGCAAAGCATAGTGCACCGCAACACGGCGGCCATCTGCGGACACCGCGGCCGCTGCCTCTGTTCCTGCAGATGGTCAGCGATATCGCCCGCACCGACCCGGCGATGGCGGCCGATGCACTGGCAGGCCTGTCCGTCTATGCCGCAGCGCCGCGCGCCGAGCGCGCCGAGCGGCCGGTGGTTGCGACGGCCGGGCGCGCCCGCCTGCTCGATGGCGGCGGAAATGGCCCTCCGGTTGTTCTCGTGCCATCGCTGATCAACGGCTCGGAGGTGCTCGATATCGATGCGCAGCGTTCGCTGCTCTCGCGCATCGCCGATGGCGGCTTTCACGCGCTGCTGGTCGATTGGGGCATGCCGACGCCATCCAATGCCGATGAGGACATCGGGGCCCATGTCACCGGCCTGCTGGCACCGCTCATCGCCGCGGTCGGCGCGCCGGTGCATCTGGTCGGCTATTGTCTGGGCGGCACGATCGCACTTGCCCATGCGATAACGGCGCCGCCACGATCTCTCACGCTGATGGCCGCACCATGGCGGTTCGCCGGCTACCCCGATGACGCCCGGAGCAGCCTCGATACGCTGTGGGACCTGCATCGGCCATCCGTCGAGGCGATGGGGCTGGCACCGGTCGAACTGCTGCAGACGGCCTTCTGGAGCCTCGACCAACAGCGCACCGTCGCCAAGTTCGCGGCGCTGTCGGCACGCCCGGCCGATGATCCATGGATCGCGGCATTCGCGACGGTCGAGGATTGGGCCAATGGTGGCGCACCGCTGACGCGGGCCGCCGCGCAGGACATTTTCGAGCATATGATGCAGCAGGACCTGCCCGGCACCGGCGCCTGGTGCATCGATGACCGGCGCATCGACCCGGCGTCACTCGCCTGCCCGGCGCTGCATTTCACCGCGAGCAATGACCGGATTGTCCCGGTGGCCACGGCACCCGGGGCGATTCGCACCCACGCATGCCCTGCCGGACACGTCGGCATGATCGTCGGCAGCCGCGCTGGCGAAACTCTGCATCTGCCGCTGCTGCGATGGCTGAAACAACAATAGGGCAGTGTGGCACCACTCAGCCATCATAATATTTCGACGAGCGTCGGGCTCAGGGCGCGGCGTCTAAAACCGCGTTGCCTAACTGCAACACTAACGACACAAAATTGCCACGTCGGGCACAAAACGGATGCTCAACGGTTGCGATGCCCGCGCGCATGCGGTTGAACCTCAGATTAACCGCCCGCCGGATCAACCGAGACGGGCACAGCGGAGACCCCCCATGCGTAAGAGCAGCCTTCTGGTCAGCACCACTTTTTTTGCCTTCGCCATTGCATCGGCTATGCCGGCGATGGCACAGGACACCGCGCAGGCAAACGATTGCGTCGATGAAAATGACAACGCTGTTTGCCACAGCGAAGAGAGCACCGATACGGGCGGTGATATTCTTGTTACCGGCTCGCGCATCAACCTGCCCAATCTGGAATCAATAGAGCCGATTACGACTCTGGACAACCGCCAGCTGCGCGAGCGCAACTTCACCAATGTTGCAGATGCACTCAATGAACTACCGAACTTCCGGGGCAGCGTAACGCCTCAGGGCGGCCAAGGATTCGGACAGGGCGTCAATTTCGTCAATAGCTACGGCCTCGGCTCAAACCGGACCCTGACTCTGGTCAATGGTCGGCGATTCGTCAGTTCGAACGTTGCCACCATTTTCACAAATGCTGGTGCCGGTACACAAGTCGATCTGAATGTGCTGCCCAGCATCCTTACCGACAAGGTGGATACGTTGAGCGTGGGCGGCGCGCCCGTTTATGGGTCTGACGCTATTTCCGGCGTCGTTAACACGTTCCTTCGTACCCGCTTCGAAGGCGCTGAATTCTCGGTTCAGGCTGGCGTTACCGAACAGGGCGATAATGCCAACTACAACTTTTCCGGTATCGTAGGCCGTTCATTTTTTGAAGACCGACTGAACATTACCCTTGCCTTTTCCTACGATGAACTCGATGGCGCAGAATATAACTCTCGCGAGTTCCTGCGCAGGCGCATTGGCGGCGCGACCAACCCATCGACTGCGCAGAACGGAACGCTCCGGTTCCCGGGCGTGGACAACACCAATGACGGCCGACTGAATACAGGATTTGGGTTCAATAACAACACGTCGGACGGCAACCCGGGAACCGTCCTCATCCGCGCCGTCAATATTCCGTTCCTGACGCGTGGCGGCCTGATCACCGGAACGAACCTGACCGGCGCCGGGACCAACCCGCTCAACCCGGCAGTTCCTTTCGGTGTAAGGACGCGGAATGGTCTGCAATTCAACACAAGCGGCAACTTGGTGCCTTTCAATCAGGGCATAGTTTTTCCTGGCACGTCGGGGTCCGGTGGAGACGGGTTCGTATTCTCGGACTTCACCCAGATCACTTCCGACCTCAACCGGTTCACCGGCAACGCTTTCATCAATTATGAAGTCGTCGACAACGTAGAGCTGTTCTTCGAAGGGACCTACTATCGCTCACGGGCCGACGAATTGACGCAGCAGCCGACGTTCAACAGCTCGTTGTTCGGCGGTTTGAGCGGTGCCCTGACCTTCTCGGTCGACAACCCGTTCCTGACCGCGCAGGCCCGAAACGAACTGGTGACGCGCGGCGTCACGACATTCTCGATTTCGCGAGCCTCGGATGACTATGCCGATCTGACCGGGTACAACAAAACTCGGCTGTACAATGTCGTTGGCGGATTGCGCGCCGACTTTGAAGCTTTCGGCCGGGAATTGCGGTTCGAAACCTACATCACGCACGGCAATACCCGCAGCCGCGACTTTGGGCAGGATTTGAACGCGCAGAATTTCATCAACGCTGTCAATGTGACGCGTAACGCATCGGGGCAAATTGTGTGTACCACTGCTCCGACGCGCCTTGTCGGGAACGCCCTGACCGGCTTCGCAGCGCCGGGCGGTACACCTATTGCCGATCCGAACTGCGTTCCGCTCGACGTTTTTGGCGAAGGTCGCGCATCGGCAGCAGCCCGCGACTACATCATCGAAGATTTCGTCACGGTTAGCGAGCAGGAACAGACGGTCTTCAATGCCAACGTCGGCGGCGCACTTTTCGACCTGTGGGCCGGGCCAATCGGGTTCAATCTTGGTTACGAACACCGCGACGAGTCAGCCAGCTTTACACCGAGCGCTTTCCAGCAGGCCGGTCGCGGCCGCTCGGTAGCGATTACGGCGCTGGCGGGTAAGTATAATCTGGATGAAGTCTTTGGTGAACTGGTCGTCCCGCTGGCAACTCCGGAAACCGACATCCCCTTTGTTCACAATGCGTCGGTTACCGCGCGTGGACGCTACACGGACAACACCGTCAATGGCGGCTTCTGGTCTTACACGTTCGGAGGCAATTTTGCGCCGATCGAGGATATCGAATTCCGTGGCAACATAACGCGGTCCTTCCGCGCGCCGGCGATCACCGAATTGTTCCTGCCGGTGGTCAACACCTTCGCGTTCGTGCCTGACCTTTGTCAGCCAGCCCAGCGCAACCTGGGCCCCGCACCAGCGATCCGTGCAGCAAACTGTGCCGCGTTCATCGCTGCGTTCCCCGGCACGGACTTCAGCGTGCCGGATCCGGCATCCACGGCCAGTGTTCCTGCGCAGTCGGGCGGCAACCCCAATCTGGACAACGAGCAGGCTGACAGCTTCAGCTATGGCGTCATCATCCGTCCGAGCTTCCTGCCGCGCTTCTCGCTGACTGCTGACTATATCAGCATCACGCTGAACGACCCGATTGCGAACCTCTCGGTCGCGCAGATTGCATCCGGCTGCTTCGACAACCCGAACTTCAACACGGCGGATCCACGCAACGGCAACAGCTTCTGCTCGCAGATCAATTACGGCCCCAACGGCCGCGTCGTTGGCGATACCCAGAACCCGGCTGTCCGCAGCGGGTTTGTGAATGGCAACCGGATCAAGTTCCGCGGGATCCAGGGCACACTGAACTACAACTTCCCCATTGCGGACGGGACTTTTACCGTCGGCGGCGATCTGCTGTACGTCCGTCGTCGATTGGTCGACATCACTGGCGTCGCTCCGACGCGCAGCGATGGCACCATCGGCGATCCGGAATTCTCCGGCCAGGTGCGGTTCCGCTACTCCAATGAGAATTTCGGATTTACCACGACCATCACCTATACCGGCGAGCAGCTGTCGAGCAGGCTCAACCGCCAGGTGGGTCAGCCAGGCCAGGGTTTCGATGCGCGCGAAATCGACAAGCTTGACGATTATGTCGTCGTAAGCGGCGGTTTCTTCATCGATCCGACCGACGATTTCCGTCTGACCTTCTCGGTGACAAACCTGTTCAACCGTCAGGGCCAGAAGTATTTCGGCGAACTGTTGCCCGCGAGCTACAACGATCTGCTTGGTCGCCGCTTTGCCGTCAGCGCACGGTTCGGCTTCTGAGGCCTGACGCATAGACAATGAAAAGGGCCGCTCCCCAACCGGGAGCGGCCCTTTTCATTTACGGAGCCGGGGAAATTATGTCGGGCGCAGCCGCAGCGCGACCTGCCCGGAGACCTAGCTCCAGACGCGCTGGTAGCGGTTGCCGAGACCGGTCAGCAGCTCATAGGCCGAAAGCCCGCTGGTCGCGGCTGCGGTGGTGAGATCATAATCGATGTCGACCCAGTCCCCTTCGCCGGCGCCGACACCATCCGGAACGGCCAGGGCGATCAGATCCATCGATACGCGGCCAACAACGGGCAACGGCTGTCCGCCCGCATGCGCGGAGCCGCGGCCCGAAAAGCTGCGCAGATAGCCATCGGCATAGCCGAGATTGACAATGGCGACGCGCGTATCCCTCTCGGCCGTCCAACTGGCGGCATAGCCGACGCTCTGACCGGCGCGGACGGTGCGCAGCTGCAGGATTTCGGTCTGCGGGACCATGACCTGCCGGATGGCGCCGGCGGCTTCAGCGCGAGGGACGCCGCCATATAGCGCCAATCCAGGCCGGGTCAGCCCGAATGCATAGTCGCTGCCCAGGCATATGCCGGCACTGTTGGCAAGGCTGAGGCGCCGTGCGGGGATCGATGCGGCGACTTCCCTGAAGGTGGCAAGCTGTGCCGCGTTCATCGGCACATCTTCATCGGCGCAGGCGAGGTGGCTCATCAGCGTATCGATCGCCAGCCCGTCGAGCGCGCCGGACAGCGCCTCCTGCGGGGTCAGGCCGAGGCGGTTCATGCCGGTGTCGACCATCACGTCGCACACACCGCCGCCCACCGCCCGCCAGCGCGCGACCTGCTGCAACGAATTGAGGACGGGGCGGGCAGGCAGGGTCGCGGCAAGATCGAGATCGGCCTCGCGCAGCCCGTGCAGTACCGAAAGGGAGGCGGTGCCGATGACATCGGCAAGGTCGGCGGCCTCGGCCCAGGTGGCGACGAAGAAATCGTCGCAGCCTGCCGCCCGCAGCCGGGAGACCACCTCGCGCGCGCCGAGCCCATAGCCATTGGCCTTGACCGCCGCACCGCATGCTGCCGGCCCGCTGCGCGCCGCCAGCCAGCGCCAGTTGGCGACGAGCGCGTCGGTCGAAAGGGCAAGGCGCAGCGGCGGACTATAGTGGGTCATCACCGCCCCCCTGCCCCGTGCCCCCGCGCTATTCAAGCTCCTTGCGGTAGGTCTCCGGCAACCAGATCGCGCTGACGACGAACGCCATGCCGACGACCGCCACCGTGTACCACAGGCCCGAGTAGGCATTGCCAGTCGACACGACGATATATTGCGAAATGAACGGCAGGAAGCCGCCGAAATAGCCGGTGCCGATATGATAGGGCACGGACATCGAGGTGTAGCGGATGCGCGCCGGGAACATCTCGACGAGGATCGCGGCGACCTGGCCATAGGTCATCGCCGACAGCGCCACCATGATGGCGATGGCGAGGATGATCTTCCAGCGCTGTTTTTCGGCAGGATCGGCCTTGTCGGGGTAGCCCGATGCGGTGAGCGCGGCGAGATAGGCTGCCTCGTCGAAGCCGGCGACGCTGGTGGTGCCGACGCGCAGCGTCACCGCCTCGGCATCGACCTTGGTGTAGCTGATGCCGCGCTTGGTCAGGAAGGCGAGCGCCTTCTGGCACTCGGTCTCGGGCTTGCCGAACACGCTGTAATCGCAGGCGGGTAGCTCGATCCGCACCGGTGCGGTCGCGGTGGCGCGCGCGAGCGCAGGATTGGCGCCGTCCGCCATCATGTGGAACAGCGGGAACACCAGCAGCATGGCAAGCGCATAACCGGCGAGCAGCAGCTTCTTGCGCCCGATGCGGTCCGACAGCCAGCCGAAGCCGACATAGAGCGGTGCCGCCAGCAGCGCGCCAACCGCCATGTAGAGCAGCGCTTCGGTCTCGCTGACCCGCGCCGTGCCCTGGAGGAAGTAGAGCGTGCCGAACTGGCTGGTGTAGTAGATGACGGTAAGGCCAGCCGCGACGCCGAACAGCGCGACGGCAACGCGCCCGAAATTGCCGGGTTCGCGCAAGGAGTCGGCGATCGGGTTCTTGGAGGTGGTCCCCGCCTCCTTCATCGCCTTGAACACTGGGCTCTCGGACAATTGCAGGCGGATGTAGATGGAGATGGCGAGCATGATGGTGCTGGCGAGGAAGGGGATGCGCCAGCCCCAGCTCCTGAACTGCTCGTCGGTCATCGCCATATGGCAGACCAGCACCATGATCACCGCGAGCAGGAAACCGCCGACCACCGATACCTGGATCCAGCTGGTATATTGGCCGCGATTTCCGGGCGGCGCATGCTCCGCGACATAGATGGCCGCGCCACCATATTCGCCGCCCAGAGCCAGACCCTGCAGCAGCCGCAGCAGCACCAGCAACGCAGGCGCGACGATGCCGGCGGCGGCATAGGTCGGCAGCACGCCGATCAGCGCCGTCGCCGCGCCCATCAGCGTGATGGTGACAAGAAAGGTGTATTTCCGGCCGATCTTGTCGCCAAAATAGCCGAACAGCAGCGCGCCAAGCGGGCGCACGCCGAAACCCGCCCCGAAGGTGGCAAGGCTGGCCAGCGTGGCTGCGGTGGGATTGTCAGCCGGGAAGAACAGCGCGCCGAGCAGAGCCGCCAATATGCCGTAGATGAAGAAGTCATACCATTCGAACACGGTGCCCAGCGCGGACGCGCCGATGACCATGCGGATGTCGGCAGGAGTCGGTTCCGGTTGCGTGGGTGCGCCCGGTGCGGCGGCTTCTGTCATCTGGCTCTGATCCCCAATATCGTTTTGCCTTGCGTATGAAAATTACCGTGCCGTGTCGAGCGGGCGCGGCGCGGTGCGGCCACTCGACATCGGCAGGAAATTGCAGCAGCATCACGGGCATGCGCTTCATCGACCTCAGCATCCCCATCACCAAAAACGTCATCTCCGATCCGCCGGTCATGCGGCCGCAGGTCCAGTACATGACCCACGACAGCACCTGGGAGCAGATCGCGATGTTCTTCCCGGGACTGACCCGCGAAGACCTGCCCGACGGTGAAGGCTGGGCTGTCGAAAGCCTGACGTTGAGCACGCACAATGGCACCCACATGGATGCGCCATGGCATTATCATTCGACGACGGACGACGGCGCCTCCCCCGCCCCGAGCATCGACGAAGCGCCGCTGGACCTGTTCATGCGCCCAGGCGTGAAGCTCGACTTCAGCCACAAGCCGCACGGCTCGCTGGTCAGCGCGGCCGAGGTGGATGCCGAACTGGCGCGGATCGGCCACGACCTGCAGCCGCTCGACATCGTGCTGGTCAAATCGGGCGCAGTCTATGGCACCGAGAATTTCACCGATCAGGGCTGCGGCATGGGGGCCGAAGCGACGCTGTACCTGACCGAGCGTGGCGTGAAAGTGGTGGGCACCGATGCGTGGAGCTGGGACGCGCCGTTCAGCCATACCGCCCGCCGCTGGGCCGAGAGGCGCGATCCCTCGATCATCTGGGAAGGGCACAAGGCCGGGCGGATCAGGCCCTATTACCAGATCGAGAAGCTGACCAATCTGGATGCGGTGCCAGCCACCGGCTTCACCTTCTGCTGCTTTCCAGTGAAGATCGAACGGGCGAGTGCGGGGTGGATCCGCGCGGTGGCGATGGTGGGGGATTGAATGCACCTCTCCCCTGCGGGAGAGGATAGCGGAGGTTGCGAGCTTGCTCGCTAGCGAAGCTTGGAGAGGGGGGCGGCTCCAGCTGACGTCAGCGTTAACCGCCCCCCTCTCCAAGACTTGCTAGGCGGCTACGCCGCCAAGCCAAGTCTATCCTCTCCCCCACGGGGAGAGGTGCCCCACTCAATCGAACAACCCGGTCGCCAATGTCGACGCATACACCCGGATGGCTTCGCCGGCGTCCATGCCTGCCGCCCATTTGCGCAGCTCATAGGCCGAGTTGATCGCCGGCATCAGCATCTGCGAGGCGATCAGCGGGTCGACCGGACGGATCGAGCCTTCGCTGATGCCGTCGATGATCGTGCCGGCGAAGCGGCGCGCCATGCGGTTGCTGCTGTCGATCACGCCTTCGCGGAATTCGGTCGGCAGCGCCTGCAGCGCCGTGGTGCGCAGCAATGGGCCGCGCTCCGAAAATTGCACGTCGAGCAGGGTCGCGAAACTCGTCATCAACCGCTGGAGGTGATCGCCGCCCGCGACATCGGCCTGACGTTGCGCTCGTGTCACCGTCTCGAAGCTGCGCCGGAAGCAGGCCAGGACGAGATCGTCCTTGGCCTCGAGATGGTGGTAGAAGCTGCCCTTGGTGACATTGAGTTCAGACGCGATGCGCTCGACCGAAGCGCCGCGATAGCCGCGCTCATTGATCAGCCGGGTCGCCGCTTGCAGGAAACGCTGCTGCGCCGCCCCGGCCTGATCGACGGCAGCGGTGACATCGAGAATGTGCATTGGCTGCACCGATGCCCCGGCCGGCACCAGCCCATGCTCGAAAATCTCCATCATCCGTGCCAGCACGCGGGGAAAGTCATGGCTGGAATAGCGGTTGAGCCAGGCCGGCAGCCAATAGACATTTTCTAGCAGCAGATGCGCACGGGCGACGTGGCGGTTCTTGGTCGCGGCGTCGCTGTCCGGCCCGAAGAATCCGCGCACCCGCCGCATGATGGTGCGGTACCGTTCGGACAGGCCGACGCGCACCGGATCGTCCATGGTGCGGATGTCCGACAGAACGGTAATCGGCCGCGCCTCCCCTGCCCGCACCTGACGCAGCAGATCGATGTTGAGATCGAGATAGCGGCGCACACGAGCGCGCGCGTCGGGCTCCGCCGCCGCGATATCCACCATCTCCTCGATGCGTTCGAGGGCGCGGTGGTAACAGGCGACGGCGAGATCGTCGCGCCGCTTGAAATAATAAGTGACGCTGGCGGTGTTGAGACCGACGGCCTCCGCCACCGCAGCGAGCGTCATCCCGGCCGCCCCCTTCTCATTGATCAGCGCCGATGCGGCATCGAGCACCAGCGCCTTCTTTTCCTGAAAGCGCCGTGTCTCGCGGCCCGACGCCCCTGTTTCGTCGAGCGTGCTCGCCATCAGACGAACAAGGCCTTGAGATCGCGCTTCAATATCTTGCCATTGGCATTGCGCGGCAGCGTTTCGGCGCAGAACACGATGCGGACCGGCACCTTGAAGGCCGCGAGCCGCTCACGCACCCACGCCTGCAACTCCTCAGCGCTGGCGCTCATGCCCGGGGCGAGATGGACCACCGCTGCCGGCTCCTCGCCCAGCGTGCGATGGGGGATGCCGACCAGCGCCGCGTCGGTCACCGCGGGATGGTCGTAGAGGACATTCTCGACTTCCGAAGAATAGATATTCTCGCCGCCGCGGATGATGATGTCCTTGGCGCGATCGACGATGAAGCAGAAACCTTCCTCGTCGAGCTTGGCCAGATCGCCGGTACGCACCCATCCGTCGATGAAAGTCTGGGCGGTGGCCTCGGGCTTGTTCCAATAGCCTTTGACGATCATCGGGCCACGCGCCCACAATTCCCCGACCGCGCCGACAGGCAATTCGGTCTCGCCGTCGACGTCCATGATCTTGAGATCGGCAACAGGCAGCGGCGGCCCGCAACTGTCCGGCCGTTGGAGATAGTCTTCCGCCGAGTGCGACGTCACCGTCGCCATCGTCTCGGTCATGCCCCAGCCGTTCCCGGGCATCGCCTTCAGATCGGACTGGATACGGCGCACCAACTCCGGTGCGGAGGGCGCGCCGCCATAGGAGATGGCCTCGAGGCTGGAGAGATCATATTTGTCGCGATCGGGGTGCTCGATGAGCTGCCAGGCGATGGTCGGCACGCCGCCGGTCGCGTTGATCCTTTCCTTCTCGATCAATTGCATCGCCTGCACCACATCCCATTTGCGCATCAGCACCATGGTCGAACCACCGGCGATCAGGCCCATCAGCGCGGCGCTGCACGCGGTGACGTGGAACAGCGGGATGACCGTCAGCAGGGTCCGCGGCTGCGGCTCGGGTATCGGCTCGCCGCGCCGCAGCACAGTGCGCGCGCCGACATAGGCCGTCGACATGATGTTGGTCATCAGGTTGCGATGCGTGCCCAGCGCGCCCTTGGGGTGGCCGGTCGTGCCGCTGGTGTAGAAGATCGTCGCATCGTCGTCCGACGCGACAGGGACCTGCGGCAAGGCGCATTCGGGCAGGTCAGCCCAGCCGTTCGGATCGCCGACGATCGCGGCCAAGGGTTCGCCCTGTCCGTCGCGACCGCCGGTCACGAGGATGTCGGCCAGTTGCGGCAGTGCGGCGAGATGCGGCGCGATCCGTTCGTAGCGCTCGCCATCGCAGACCATCAGCCGGCACCCGGAGTCGGCGAGGGCATATTCGAGCTCGGCACCGGTCCACCAGGCATTGAGCGGCACGACAATGGCGCCGCACGCCGCCGCGGCAAAGAACACCACCGGCCATTCGGGCAGGTTGCGCATCGCCAGCGCGATCCGGTCCCCCTTGGCAATGCCGCGCCTCGAGAAGTCCGCGGCCAGCGTTGCGGTGGCGCGAAAAAAGCCCTCATAGCTTACCCGCTGATCCTCGTAGATGCAGAACAGCCGGTCGCCATGCGTGCGCCCATGCGCCAGCAGCGCGACCAGGTGTGGCGGCGCGTTCTTCCAGACGCGGGTCGGCACTCCACGGATCGGCAGCGTCTCCATTTCGAAGCGGGCGCCCGGCGCACACAGCACTGTTTCGATCTGCTTGAGACCCATGACGGGCCACGCCACGCCATCGTGCCCGGCCACAGCCGGGTTACCATCCGCCATCCTTGCCTCTCCACCGTGCCCCTGTAACCGGGGCTTCAATTCCTGTCCGCGCAGTGTAGCGCCAAAGTTCCGCAGGATGCGAGAAAATTCTTAATCGCAGTATGGTGATTGACGATGGGACGCGATAGGCGCGGCGGTGCGATCAGGAGGGATTGTCATGACCGAGGAACAGCCAGCGGAAACCATCGAGGGACGCGTCGAGCAACTGCTGCGCCTGCTCGACCTCAAGGCCAATGGCGACCTCGCCTTCACCGGCTCACGCCAGCCCGGCGGCGTCGGACGTGTGTTCGGCGGGCAGGTTATCGCGCAGGGGCTGATGGCGGCAATGCAGACGGTCGATCCGGCCAAGCTGCTGCATTCGCTGCACTGCTATTTCATGCGCGCGGGCGATGAATCGCAGGAAATCGGCTATCAGGTGCGGACCGACTTCGACGGCGGCAGTTTCTCGACCCGGCGCATCATCGCCACCCAATCGGAACGGCCGATCCTGACCATGACCGCGTCCTTCCACAAGCTGGAAGCCGGGTTCGAGCATCAGGAGCCGATGCCCAACGTCCCCGAACCGGAGGCGCTGCTGACCGAGCGCGAACGGATCGAGCAGGAAGCGGACCCCAAGACCGCGCGGCTGCTGACCCATTTTCAGCGCATGCGACCCATCGAAGTCCGTCCGGTCGAGCGACGGTCGATGGCGAAACCCGTGGCGCAGCAGCCGATTACCCATTGCTGGCTGCGACTCGGTGCGCCGATCGGCGACGATGCCAACCTGCACCGCGCCATCCTGGCCTATGCGTCGGACATGATGCTGCTGGGCACCTGCGTGCTGCCGCATGCGGTCAACTGGACGACGCCGGGGATGATGACGGCGAGCCTCGATCATGCCGTCTGGTTCCACGACGACTTCCGCGCCGACGACTGGCTGCTCTATGCAATGGACAGCCCGTGGGCGGGCCGCGCGCGCGGTTTCAACCGTGGCCGCTTCTTCACCCGCGACGGACGGCTGGTGGCGAGCGTCGCGCAGGAGGGGCTGATCCGCTATCGGGCGCCGGTTTCCTAGAAGCTATCCAGCCCCGCAAAACCGCAGTGCTGAGCTTGTCGAAGCACGCCTTGCCGCCGGGCGCCCTTCGACAGGCTCAGGGCTACGGTTTACGGTGAGCCATGGGACTTTGGATCTCACCATGCGGCCGCAAGCGACGTGGCGCTCTGGCGGCTACCCCGAGATCGTCGATCCGCCGTCCACCACGATGGTCTGGCCGTTGATGTAGGCTCCGGCGCGGCTGCCGAGCAGCAGCGCGGCACCTGCCAGATCCTCCGACACACCCATGCGGCGCATCGGGTGCTGGGTGTTGAACCGTTCCTCCGCGGCCGGATTGTCCCACAGCGCCTTGGCGAAATCGGTGCGGATCAGGCCCGGCGCGATGCAGTTGGTGCGGATGTTGTGGCGGCCGTATTCGACCGCATAGTTGCGCGCGATCTGCATGTCGGCGGCCTTGGACACACAATAGGCGCCGATGGTTTCGGAGCCCTTCAGTCCGCCGATCGAGCTGACGATGATGATCGCACCATCCTTGCGGGCGATCATGTCGGGCAGCACCATCTGCGCCAGCCAGTGGTTCGACAGGATATTGTTGTCGAGAATCTTGCGATATTGTTCGTCGCTGATGCCGCCGGCCGGGCCGTAATAGGGGTTGGACGCGGCGTTGGCGACGAGGATGTCGATGGGCCCGAACGCCTCCCGCGCCTTGGCCACCATCTCCTCAAGCGATGCCTTGGAGGAGATGCTGGCGGGGAGCGCGATGGCGCGGCCGCCGTCGCGGGCGCTGATTTCCGCCGCCACCGCGTCGCACGCCTCGGCGGTGCGCGACGAGATCACGACATTGGCACCGTGCAGCGCATAATGCTCGGCAATCGCCTTGCCGATGCCGCGGGTCGACCCGGTGATGATCGCGGTCTTGCCGCTGAGATCGAAGAGCGATTGCATGGCTTTGTCCTTACAGCGACGGGTTCAGCAGATATTTGCTGCCGGTGGCCTTGGCCTGATAGGCCTTGGCCGTTTCCGGATCGAGCATACCGGTCAGCGACACTTCGCTGGTGTAGTTGCTGGCGAACACCGTGCCCCGGTCGGCGATGACGCGGGCGCGCATCTTGCCCACTTCTTCGGCACCGACCTTCATCAGATAGGGCGTCAGCAGGAAGCCGCTGATGCCCCAATAGAGGCCGAAGCTGCGGTTGAACTCCGTCGGCCCCATGTCGAGCCCGCCGTAGATGTAGACCTGCTTCCACACCGTCGAGCCGTAGACCGAGAAGCCCGCGCCGGTGCGCGCCGCAGCGGCCTCCATGGCGGTGAGGATCTGGCCGGCAAGCTTGCCGCCGCCGATGGCGTCGAACGCCAGCGTCGCACCGGTCGCGACCAGTGCATCGACCAAGCGGTCGAAGAAATCGGGCTGCGAGCTGTCGACCACATGCTCGGCGCCGATCCCCTTGAGCAGATCGACCTGCGCCTGCGAGCGGACGATGTTGACGAGGCCGATGCCTTCGGCCTGGCACAGGCGCACCAGCATCTGGCCGAGGTTGGACGCCGCGGCGGTGTGTACCAGCGCGGTATAGCCTTCGCGCCGCATGGTGCCGACCATTGCCAGCGCGGTGAGCGGATTGACGGTCAGCGACGCGCCTTCGCGTGCCGTCGACCCTTCGGGCAGGACCAGCGCATCGGAAACGCGCACCACGCGATAGCTGCGGTACATGGCGCCGCCGAAGGTGGCGATGACGCGCCCGACCAGCGCCTGCGCGGCATCGGACGCACCGGCGGCGACCACCGTGCCGGCGCCTTCGTTGCCGACCGGCATCGGCTGCCCGGTGCGTGCGGCGACGGCACGCTGGAAGCGCTCGGGGATGTCGATCAGCAGGGCATGGTCGCCATCGCGGCGCGCAGTCGAAATGTCGGCGGGGCCGAACAGCAGGCCAAGGTCGGACGGATTGATCGGCGTTGCCTCGATCCGCACCAGCAGCTCGTCATCGGCGAGCGGCGCGAGCTGTTGCGGCTCCAGGCTGACGCGGATCTTGCCATCGGCAGTGGCGGTGGAAAACAGCGCAAGGCCGTCGGTCGGCAGGTCGCTCATGGCATCTCTCCCATCATGGTTCTAAATCTTGTGACCATGCTGCTACCAGCGCAGCGACGCGGGACCAATGCCTTTTTCAAATATCGGTATGGTGAAGAGCGGGAGCGCGCCGACGCCTTGGAGAGGGGCTGCGCGCTCCCGCCAGGTCACCGTCAGCCAACAGAGCGGTGCCGACGGCTTTCCTGCACTGGCGGGCGGGGCGGCTCGCCGGTGCAGGGAAAGGCGATCAGCGGCGACGCGGGATGGCGCGCGGCGGACGACGAGTGCCTTCGCGGCGCGAGGTCTGGACCGAACGGCTGACCTGGCCGTCGCTGCGGCTGCGCGCCATCGAGCGGCTTGCAACGGTGTCGCCGGCGCTGTCGGTTACCCGCTGCTCGACGGTCGATCCGGTTTCGCTCCTCTGGCGGGCGCTGGAGAGACCATATGTCTCTCCGCCGCGACCGGTGAAGCTGCCGGTTACCGTCGAACCGTTGTCCGTGCGCACGCGTTCGGTGTCGAGGCTGCGCGTGCGTCCACCGAAGCCGGTCTGGTCGACCGACAGGGTCGATCCCGTTTCTGTCTGCGTACGGGTGCGGCTGGAGGTCGCGGTTGCGCCGTCACGCGCGCGGGTCGCAACTGTATCGACCGTCCGGGTGCCGTCGCCCTGGGTCACGGTCTGGCTGACCGAGCCACGTGGTCCTTCGGCAGTGCGTGTCTGGGCCTGCACAGCAGGTGCAGCGGCGCCCGCGACAGCGAGGGCGAGGAGAGGGAGGGAAAGCAAGCGCATCGGGCATCTCCTTGTCTTGTCCAAGTCCTGGCCGCGGCATGGTGCGCCAGGGACAATCGGAAAAACGCCCGCGCTGCTGCTACCCTTCGCGCCGCTTGCAAATTTTCATTGGTCGGTGGCCGGTGACGGCTCGGCCTCGCCCGATGCCTGCGGCTGGTCTCCATCCGGCCGGACGCGCCGTTCCTGCATCCGCTGCGCGCGCCGCTGGCGCAGGCGCTCACGCCGCTCGGCGCGTGTTTCCGGCCCGGTGGCGGGGGGTGGCAGTTCGATAGCCTCGCCACTGTCGATGCGCCGCTGCAGCTCCTGACGGACCGCCTCGCGGCGCTGGTCGATGGCCTGTTCGCGGCGATCGATCCGGGCCTCACGTTCGGCGCGAAGGCGTTCTACCTGCTCATCGCTCGGTACCGGGAGGCCGCGTTCGCGGCGTGCTTCAAGTGCGGCATCGAGCCGCTGGTTACGCCGCTCGCGCAAAAGCGCCCGTCGTTGTTCCGTACGCTCGGCCATTGCGGCCGCGGCGGCGTCCAGTTCCTCGCGGGTCTCGATCTTGCCGTCAGCAACGATCTCCTGCAGCGAGGGTGCCAGCGCAGTTGTGGCCGGGGCGGCCGGTTGTGACGCACCGGACGGCGCTGCAGTCGCGGCACGCCGGGCCGGCGCACGTTCGGCCAATTGCAGCCCGGTCGCGCGCTCCACGGTGCGTTGCCAGGCCGGGATGGTGACGCCGACATTGCCGAACACGCCTGCGGTCGCAGAGGCGGCCATCAGGGCGATGCCGACAGCAGCCCCGCCAAGACGCATGGGCGAGCCCCAGCGACGCGGGCGATGGCGGGGCGCGACCATCGGGGGAAAGGCGGCGCGAGCAGCGGCTGCAGCAACGCGATGCTCCAGCCGCTCGGCAAAGCCAGCGGGCAAGGATGGTGCCGTCCATGCAGCGAGCAGGCGATCGAGCTCGGGATCGGGATCGGGGCGGTTGGTCATGATGACAAGTCCGTAAGGGGGGCGCAGCGCTGCTTCAGCGCGGTGCGGGCGCGCAGCAGCAACGATTCAAAGGCCTTGATGTGCAAGCCGAGCAGCTCGGCGGCATCGGCGTTGGGCAGTTCCTCATAATAGGTCAGCACGATCGCGGCGCGCTGCCGGTCCGGGAGCGCCATCACTGCCGCATGGGCCGCGTTGCGCAACTGGTCTGCAGCCATCTGCTCGTCGGCCAGCGGCGCCTCGTCGATGCGCTCGGGCAGTGCCTCGCCCGACAGGAAGCGCGACCGGCGGCTGCGGTCGAACACCAGGTTGGTCGCGACGCGCCGCAGCCACGCGGCGATTCCGGCCCCACCAGGCTGCCAACGATCGGCATGGCTCCACAGCCGCATCATCGCCTCCTGCGCGATATCCTCCGCCGCCGTGGCATCCCCGGTCATTCGCCAGGCGAGCGCATGGACGCGCGGCGCATGGCCATCGACGATGGCCCGGAACGCCGACACATCGCGCGCGGCAACGCGCGCCATCAGCGCGTCATCGCCAGACGAATGCGCCTGCATCGGTGCATCAACCGACGGCTGTCCCGTCATCCGAACCTCTTGCCCCTGTCGCCTTTCCGGCATGCTATGATGGCCAAACGTTGCGCATCGGCAAACCCTTCGCGCCTTGCTGAACTATTGCTCTTGGCGGGCGGCTTGCTAGGGCACGGCCGATGCAAGCCGATACCGCTTACACCCTGACCTTCACCTGCACCGACCAGGTCGGCATCGTCGCCGCGGTGACCGGGGCGCTGGCCGAGTGCGACGGGTTCATTCTCGATAGCCAGCAATATGCCGATCTGGAATCGGGCCGCTTCTTCATGCGGCTGGTGTTCAAGCGCGGCGGACCGCGCTTCATCGACGACACCAGCGGGCTGATCGAGCGGTTTGCGCCCATCGCGACGCATTTCGGCTTCGACTGGAGCCTGACCAGCTCGGCCGACCGTCCGCGCATCCTGATCGCGGTTTCCAACACTTCGCACTGCCTCAACGACCTGCTGCACCGCTGGTCGATCGGCAGCCTGCCGGTGGACATCGCCGGGGTCGTTTCCAACCATGAAACGCTGCGGCCCATGACCGAATGGCACGGCCTGCCCTATTTCCACCTGCCGGTGACGCGCGAGACCAAGGCGGCGCAGGAAGCCGAGCTGCTCGCGCTGTTCGAGCGCTGCGACGCCGAGCTGCTGGTGCTGGCGCGCTACATGCAGATCCTCTCCGAGCCGACCGTGGCGGCGCTGGCGGGCCGCTGCATCAACATCCACCACAGTTTCCTGCCCAGCTTCAAGGGCGCCAAGCCCTACCACCAGGCGCATGCCCGCGGCGTCAAGCTGATCGGCGCGACCGCCCATTTCGTGACCGGCGACCTCGACGAAGGACCGATCATCGAGCAGGCGGCCGAACGGGTCGACCATCGCGCCAGCGCCGATCAGCTGATCGCCATCGGCCGCGACATAGAGGCGCAGGTGCTGGCGCGCGCTGTCGGCTGGATCGCGGAACGGCGGGTGCTGCTCAATGGTGCGCGGACGGTGGTTTTCCGCTAACTGTACAACCCCTTCCCCCAAGGATAGTCCATGACCGACCAGTTCGCCCTGACCGACGACCAGCTTGCCATCCAGGAAATGGCGCGCAAATTCACCGCCGATGCCATCACCCCCCACGCCGCGCGCTGGGACGAGGAATCGCATTATCCGGTCGATGTCTGGAAAGCCGCGGGCGAGCTCGGTTTCGGTGCCATCTATGTTTCCGAGGAATCGGGCGGCATCGGCCTCGGGCGGCTGGAGGCGGCGCTGATCATGGAAGCCATGGCCTATGGCTGCCCGGCGACATCGGCCTATATATCGATCCACAACATGGCCGCGTGGATGATCGACCGCTTCGGCAGCGACGATCTCAAGGCGCGGTTTCTGCCGCAGCTGGTCAGCATGGAGACCATCGCCAGCTATTGCCTGACCGAACCGGGATCGGGCTCGGACGCGGCGGCACTCAAGACCAGCGCACGCTTGGATGGCGACCATTATGTGCTCAACGGCACCAAGCAGTTCATCTCGGGCGCGGGCGTCAACGACATCTATGTGGCGATGGTGCGCACCGGCGAGGAGAAGTCCAAGGGCATCAGTTGCCTGGTGGTCGAAAAGGGCACGCCGGGCCTCTCCTTCGGCGCGCCGGAGAAAAAGCTGGGCTGGAACGCGAGCCCGACCGCACAGGTGATTTTCGAGGATTGCCGCGTGCCGGTTGCCAATCGCGTCGGCGCGGAGGGCGACGGCTTCCGTTTCGCGATGGCGGGCCTCGATGGCGGACGGCTCAACATCGGCGCCTGCTCGCTGGGCGGGGCGCAGCGCTGCCTCGACGAGGCGATAACCTATACCAAGGAACGCCAGCAATTCGGTCAGCCGGTTGCCGATTTCCAGAATACCCAGTTCATGCTGGCCGACATGGCGACCGACCTCGAAGCGGCGCGCGCGCTGCTCTATCTGGCGGCGGCCAAGGTCAATGCCAATGCGCCCGACAAGTCCCGCTTTTCTGCGATGGCCAAGCGGCTGGCGACCGACAATGGCAGCGAGATCGTCAACAAGGCGCTGCAATTGTTCGGTGGCTATGGCTATCTGAAGGAATATCCGATCGAGCGCTTCTGGCGCGACTTGCGGGTGCATTCGATCCTCGAGGGCACCAACCAGGTGATGCGGATGATCGTCGGGCGGGATTTGCTGCGGCAGTGATATTGTACCACCCCCCTTGAGGGGGAGGATAGACTTGGCTTGGCGGCTGTGCCGCTTAGCAAGTCTTGGAGATGGGGCGGCGCAGAGCAGGTTCTCGTGCCGCCCCCTCTCCAAGTTCCGGTAGGGGAGAGGGGAGAAACGCGAATGACCACCGACATCCTCACCTCGATCAGCGGCACCGCCGCCCGCATCAGCCTCAACCGGCCAAAGGCGATCCACGCGCTGACGCTGGACATGGTGCACGCCATGACCGCGCCGCTGCTGGCATGGCAGGACGATGCCGCGGTGGAAGCGGTGATCATCGATCATGCCGCTGCGCCGGATGGCGATCCCAAATTGTCCCGAGGCTTTTGTGCGGGCGGCGATATCGCCTTCCTGCGCAACAGTGCGCTCAACGATGACGGCGTGTCGGGCAAGCGCTTCTTCCATGACGAATATCAGCTCAACCACCTGCTGTTCACTTACCTCAAGCCGGTGATCGCTTTCATGGACGGCATCACCATGGGCGGCGGCGTCGGCATTTCGCAGCCGGCGCGGTTCCGGGTGGCGACGGAGAATACGCGGCTGGCGATGCCGGAGACAGGCATCGGGCTGTTCCCGGATGTCGGCGGCGGCTGGTATCTGTCCCGGCTCGACGGACGACTGGGGCAATATCTGGCGTTGACCGGGGCGCGGCTCGACGGGGCGGAATGCCTGTGGGCGGGCCTTGCCACCCATTATCTCGACAGTGGGAGCCTCGACGCGGCCAAGCAGCGGATTGCCGCCGGCGAGGAACCGGCTGCGGTTCTCGATGCACTGTCGGCCACGCCACCCGCGCCAAAGCTGGCCGCGCATGCCGATGCCATTGCTCGTCTGTTCGCTGCGGACCGCTATGAGGACATTCTCGCGGCGCTGGCCGCCGATGGTAGCGACTGGGCGACAGCGACATTGGCGACACTTTCGACGAAGTCCCCCCAGACCTGCAAGGTCGCGCTGCGGCAACTGGCCGACAGCCTGTCCTGCGCCGATTTTGCCGCGAACATGGCGATGGAATATCGCATCGGCGCCCGCGTCCTCACCCGCCCCGATTTCGCCGAGGGCGTGCGCGCGGTGATTGTCGACAAGGATAATGCGCCGCAGTGGAACCCGGCGACACCGGAAGGCGTGAGCGACGCCTTGATCGACAGCATTTTTGCGCCCTTGCCTGAGGGTGAGGAGTGGACGCCACTACCCTGACCGTCGCCCCGGCCTTGAGCCGGGGCCGCTGGCAGCGTAGCGCAGCATCGATAACGGCCCCGGGTCAAGCCCGGGGCGACGGAGAAATTGAACCATGACCTACGAAACCATCCTCGTCGAAACACGTGGCGCGGTCACGCTGGTGACGCTCAACCGCCCGCAGGCGCTCAATGCCCTGAACAGCCAGGTGCTGGCCGATCTGATCGCCGCCTTCGCCGCCTATGAGGCGGATGCCAGCCAGCGCTGCCTGGTGCTGACCGGTTCCGAAAAGGCGTTTGCCGCGGGTGCCGACATCAAGGAAATGTCAGGCCAGTCCTTTGCCGACATGTACGGCAGCAATTTCTTTGCCGGCTACGACCGTATCACCGCCACCCGCAAGCCGTGGATCGCGGCGGTTGCGGGCTATGCGCTGGGCGGCGGGTGCGAGTTGGCGATGATGGCCGACTTCATCATCGCAGCCGACAGCGCCAGGTTCGGCCAGCCCGAGATCAAGCTGGCGGTCACCCCCGGCATGGGCGGATCGCAGCGGCTGACGCGCGCAGTGGGTAAAGCGAAGGCGATGGACATGTGCCTGACCGGGCGGATGATGGATGCCGCCGAAGCCGAAGGCGCCGGTCTGGTCGCGCGCGTCGTGCCCGCGGCCGATCTGGTGGCAGAGGCGATCAAGGCCGCAGAAGCGATCGCCGACATGGCCCCGCTCGCCGCGCTCGCCGCCAAGGAAATGGTCAACGCCGCGTTCGAAACCACGCTGCAGCAGGGCGTGACCTTCGAACGCCGCCTGTTCCACGGCCTGTTCGGCACGGCGGACCAGAAAGAAGGCATGGCGGCGTTCGTCGAGAAGCGGCCGGGCAACTGGACGGGGAAGTAAGCGGCAGGTCCTCCCCGTTCCGGGGAGGACCTACCCCTCGCTTGCCATCCCCCATTTCTCTGCTAGCCTCTCCCTTCAGAGAAGCCCGCGCATCGTAGCGGGCTCGCGGGAGAGAGCGTTATGGAGCAGTTGCAGGGGATGGACGCATCCTTTGTTGCGATGGAAACACGCAACTCGCCGATGCATATCGGCTCGCTGCTGATCTACGATCCCTCCACGGCACCCGGCGGCTTCGTCCGCTTCAAGGATATCCTCGCCTTTTACGAGAGCCGCATGAAGCTCTCCAAGACGATGCGGCAGCGGCTGGTCAGGGTGCCGCTGAGCATCGACTACCCCTATTGGGTCGAGGACCCGGAATTCGACCTCGAATATCATGTCCGCCACGTCGCGCTGCCCAAGCCGGGCGACTGGCGGCAATTGTGCATCCAGGCCGCGCGCATCTTCGCCCGCCCGCTCGACCTCACCCGCCCGCCGTGGGAGTTCACCGTGGTCGAGGGGCTGGATAACATTCCCGGCGTGCCGAAGGGCTGTTTCGCGATGGTCACCAAGGTGCATCATGCCGCGATCGACGGGATGAGCGGCATCGACCTGATGGAGGCGCTGCACACGCTGACGCCGGACGAGCCGCCGCCGCCAGGCCCCGACACATGGCGTGCCGATACGCCGCCCAACCCGCTCGGCCTGTTCCTCAAGGGCTATGCCAACGCCTGGCTCAACCCGATCCGCCAGATCGACGTCGCGCGCAAGGCGATGCCGGGGCTGTTCCGCGCGGTGAAGGGCCTCGCCAACCGCGATTTCGATCTCGACCCCGCGGTGCAGACGCCGCGCACGCGCTTCAACACCAAGCTGTCGCCGAACCGCGTGGTCGAGGGGCGTGCTTTCGACCTCAAGGACATTAAGGCGCTGCGGGATCTTTCGCCCGGAGCCAAGGTCAATGACGTCTTCCTCGCCATCATCGGCGGGGCGCTGAGGCAATATCTGTCCGCCAAGAACGACCTGCCGGCAGAGAGCATGACGGCGATGGCCCCCATCTCCGTCCGGTCGGAGGGCGAGAAGAACATCATGGGCAATCAGGTATCGGCGATGCTGGTGCCGCTCGGCAGCCATATCGCCGATCCGACGGAACGGCTGCGCTATGTCCACGCCCAGACCGGCAAGTCCAAGGCGATGACGGAGGCGATCGGCGCGCGGCAGATGACCGAGATGAGCAAGGTCTCCCCTGCCCTGTTCATGGCCTTGGGCGCGCGGCTCTACACCAGCCTCGGCATCGCCGATGTGATGAAGCCGGTGATGAACACGGTGGTCACCAACGTCCCCGGCCCGCCGGTGCCGATCTATTCGGCGGGGGCCAAGCTGTTGCACATGCAGGGGCTGCTGTGCCTTACCGACGGCATGGGTCTGGGCCATGTCGTGCAGAGCTATTGCACGCAGGCGACGGTCGGCTTCACCGCCGACCGCAAGCTGATGCCGGACCCCGAATTTTACGCACAATGCATCCAGGACAGTTTCGACGCGTTGATGGCGGCGCATGCTGCCGCTGCTGCTGCGCCTGTCACCAAAGCCGCGGCGCCAGCGAGACGCAAAGCGACACCGCGAAAGAAGAAGCTGGAACAGGCCTGAGCGCCGGTTCGTTCACCCCGTGCCATTGTGCCACGCAAGGACCATTGTCCATATGACTACCGCCACCGCATCCCGCCTCGCCCCGCCGCACCGCCTGCTGATGCTGGCCGAAGGGCGCGCGATCTTCGAGCTCGGCTCCTTCTACGCGCTGCGCGGCCTGCTCGGGCGCCTGCCCAAGGGCGATGGCCACCCGGTGCTGGTGCTGCCCGGCTTCATGGCCGGAGACACCTCGACCAAGCCGATGCGCGGCCTGCTCGACGATCTCGGCTATGAAGCGCATGGCTGGGGGCTGGGCCGCAACGTCCGCATCGACAGCATGCGCGAGCGCGAGATGAACGATGTGCTGAAGCGCATCGCCGACAAGGCCGGGCGCAAGGTCTCGATTATCGGCTGGAGCCTGGGCGGCGTATTCGCACGGGAAATCGCCAAGGTGCAGCCGGACAATGTCCGCCTCGTCATCTCGCTCGGCAGCCCGATCAGCAATGATCGCAGCGCCACCAACGCCAGCCGCCTGTTCGAATATTTGAACGGCAAGGAGCCCGAGCCGGTCCGCGAAGGCCGCTACCGCGACCTGGAAACCGCCCCGCCGGTGCCGACCACCTCGATCCTGACCAAGACCGACGGCATCGTCGCGTGGCGCGGATCGGTGCAAAAGGGCGGCGGCCAGACCGAGAATATCGAAGTGCTCGCCAGCCACTGCGGCCTGGGCGTCAACCCGTCAGTGATGGTCGCGATTGCGGATCGGCTGGCGCAGCCGGAAGGGGCGTGGAAGCCGTTCGAGCGGACGGGACTGCGCGCGCTGATGTTCGGGAGTGTGGGGGTGCATTGAGCACGTCATCCAAACCAGAGGCTCACATCCAAGACAGGCACCCGTGCGCAGCTCCTATCTGCGGATCGCCTCATCTCGCTTTATAAAAGTCAACAAGGTCGGCATACCCGGTTTCCGCTGGCTCTAATGCCGATTTACTCTGGTCGCACAATCACTTTCCGCTCTGTTCCGGTTCCAACGATGCATCGGGATTCTCTTATAATCTAATATCTCGTAATTCGCATGTTACTTTTTGTTAATCATCACAGCGCTAGCTGTCATCCGTTCTTGAGGAGGCAGTTCGCGTGTCGACTTTATTTGGGCGTTTGGTACGGAAAGTTGCCATTGCAGCAGTCGAAGAGATGCTTAAGCCAGAGCATCAACGCCGAGCCGAAGCTGCAGCGCGCGAGGCAAAGGCTGCACGAAAACAGCAACGCAAGGAAGAGGCTTTTCGCAAACTTGCTGAGCATTTGGAGCGCGAGTTTCGTCGCCAAGCACGGAAAAGTTGGTTTCATGAGGAGGTGACTGCAGTCTTGCGGCGGCAAATTCCGCCGCAGGATGCTATTCCACGCTCTTGGATCGGCGGACTACCAAAACTGCCTGATGACGTTGAATGGCCGCGAGCACGAAACAGCTATTATCCCGATGCCGGCGAAATGCCTCTCAATTTTATCGCGCAAATTGCCTGTGCCGACTTGCCTGAGGGGCTATGGGGCGGGCTCGGACCCCGACAAGGATGGCTTGTTTTCTTCGGTGCGACTTGGGGATGCGCCAGTTTCGAGGACAAAGGCTCGTTCCGATGTTTTCATACGATGGAATCGGGAACTGACCGCTATCCGCCTGCCGACAAGAGGTCAGTTGGCGATCCTACCTATTCAGGCGGTGACAATACGTCGCTCTGTTATCGGCGCTGGCCTGTAGATATCGTCGCCCATCCCAACGAACCCCTATATCCGAGCGGATCGCCTTGGCGAGGCGATGAGCCCGTATCTCCCATACCGCCGAATTATGCGACCATCCTTTACAATAATACTGACGCCAATACTAAACACCGGACAGTTAGCCAAGAGCCATTTGTTTGGGGAATGGTCGCAACAATGCTTGAAAGGGCACTGGCACTTCAGCAGTGGAGGCCAAAGCGCTACGTACGACCCAAGAAATTGTCTGCCGAAGATGTAGATCGGGCACTCACCGCATTGGCCGAACGTCAATCAATCTTGTTGGATCGCAAGGCGCAAAAGTTAGCCAGTGATCAGCTAGGAGACCCGGAAAAGATCGAGTCATCTCTTGAACAGATTGCTCAGCAGCGGGCTATCCTCCGGCTGGCAGGCAATCCTTTCGACCCAGATGCATTGGCTGCCATTCTCCATCGTTCATCGGCCATGCGACGTCTCTGGTTGCATCGCCAGAGAAGCCTGTTGAAAGTGCTGTTGGTTGAAGCCACCGCGCACGATTGGGACGAGCCAATTTCATTGGATGATTGGAATTGCATAAGGTCACAGCTGACCGCGTCTAATGATCTTTGGTTCATGAACAAAATACGGCTCCCCAAATCTGCGGAGCGGATTGATTGCCCCGACATATCGAGCCTCTCGACAGCTGATCTTGTTGAGCACCACAAAACGTGGTCGGTGCATGATGGAGCACTGCGTTTGTATGGCGCGGGGCCTAGGCAGCGCTCGTTGATTCCTGAAAAAATGCGAAAAGCAATTGAAGAAGAACTTCGAGGTTTGCAAAATAATCGACCACATCGGCTGGGCGGCATTTTCCAACCGGTTCAGGATACCAATGCGCCGCAGGACAAGGTTCTACTATTGCAGTTAGGAACAGATGATCCGACTGGCTTTCATTGGGGTGATTCTGGGGCGTTATTCGCTTGGATAGATATTGAGTCTCTGCAGAATGGTGACTTCAACAACATACAGTGGTGGACTGAAAACACATAATCGAAGTGAGTTTCATTGTAAGAGCACGATTCTATTCAAGCCGTATGCAGGCAATCACGACCCCAGAAAACGTCGAGCAGGCAAGCATGCGTTCGCCTGCCCTTCAACAAAGGCAAAGACGTTAAAAGTCCAGCCGTGGTTGGATGCCTCTTGTCGATCCGCTGATCGAGCATGTCTGACGGTAGATACGCCTATGCAATGCGCAGCCCGGTCCTGCCCGGTACCGGACCTTGAATCGTGCAAAGGATGGCGGCGCGGAACGTTAGTGGTTGCGTTTGGGTACCAAACACACGCCTTGCCCCTCCACCACTTCGTGGTCCCCCTCCCCCGATGGGGGAGGACCCGGAGTTACGCCGCCGCCCTTCTCCGCTCCTGCATTTCCTGATTAAGCATTTCCGCCAGCAGGAACGCCAGTTCGATGCTCTGCGCCGCGTTCAGGCGCGGGTCGCAGTGGGTGTGGTAGCGGTCGGCCAGGTCCATTTGCGTCACGTCGATGGCACCGCCGGTACATTCGGTGACATTCTGGCCGGTCATCTCGATATGGATGCCGCCGGCGTGCGTGCCGGCCGCGCGGTGGACGGCGAAGAAGCCGCGCACTTCGGCGAGGATGCGTTCGAACGGCCGCGTCTTGTAGCCATTGTCGGTCTTGATGACATTGCCGTGCATCGGGTCGCACGACCACACCACCGGATGCCCTTCGCGCTCGACCGCGGCGACGAGGCGCGGCAGGCCGCTCTCGATCTTGTCGTAGCCGAAGCGGCTGATCAGCGTCATGCGGCCCGGGGTGCGCGCGGGGTTGAGCGTCTCGAGCAGGCGCAGCAGGCTGTCCGGCTCGGTACTCGGGCCGATCTTCATGCCCAGCGGATTGCCGACGCCGCGCAGATATTCGACATGGGCGGAGCCTTCGAAGCGGGTGCGGTCGCCGATCCACAGCATGTGCGCGCTGGTATCGTACCAGTCGCCGGTCAGGCTGTCCTGCCGGGTCAGCGCCTGCTCATAGGGCAACAGCAGCGCCTCATGGCTGGTGTAGAAGCTCGCGGTCTTGAGCTGCGGCACGCTGTCGGCATCGATGCCGCAGGCGGCCATGAAGTCGAGCGCCTCGCCGATGCGGTTGGCGACATCGCGATATTGCGCCGCCCACGGGCTGCGGCCCATGAAATCATGCGTCCAGGCGTGGACCTGTTGCAGGTTAGCATAGCCGCCCGAGGAAAAGGCGCGCAGCAGGTTGAGCGTTGCCGCGGACTGCGAATAGGCGCGGATCATCCGGCTGGGATCGGGCACGCGGCCTTCGGGGGTGAAGGCGATGTCGTTGATGATGTCGCCGCGATAGCTGGGCAGCTCCACCCCGCCGATCGTCTCCATGTCCGCCGAGCGCGGCTTGGCGAACTGCCCCGCCATGCGCCCGACCTTGATCACCGGCAGCTTGGAGGCGAAGGTCAGCACCACCGCCATCTGCAGGATGACGCGGAAGGTATCGCGGATATTGTTGGGGTGGAATTCGGCAAAGCTTTCGGCGCAGTCGCCGCCCTGCAGCAGGAAGGCGCGGCCGCCCGCCACCTTGGCCAGCTCCGCGGTCAGGTTGCGCGCCTCGCCCGCAAACACCAGCGGCGGGAAATTGGCGAGCTCGCCCTCCACGCGGCCGAGCGCTTCGGCATCGGGCCAGTGCGGCATCTGCCGTGCATCGGCCTGTTTCCAGCTATCGGGGGCCCAGTTCGCGGCCACGCGACGTTCCTTTCGCTTTGCGTTCATGTCTCAGGGGGTCGCGCAATGGCCCCCTTTGTGGCTTTTGCCTAGCCCCAATTGATCGATCACACAAAACAGGATTGTTTTCTTGCACCGCAATCCCACTTGGCATTGAGACCAAATCACGGTCACTGCACCATATTTTTGCGACAATAGACCGTCACAGGCTGTTACCCCGCAGTCCAAGGACGCACAGTTCATAACCAAAAGGCGCTCCCCCCCATGCCTCGTCTCTCCCTCCCCGCCCTGCTCCTGTCGGGCATCGCCTGCAGCGCGATTGCTCCTGCTGCCATCGCCAGCGAGCGGACCATGCTCGACGCCGAACAGCCGGTTGACGCGCCGGACGCAGCCGCTGCAGAGGGTGGCGAGGAGGGCGAGGACAGCTCGGGCGACATCATCGTCACCGCCACGCGCGGCCATAATTCGGTCATCTCCGACATTCCTGCCGACGAAATTCTCGATGCCCAGGCAGTGGCGGCCTATGGCGCGAGCAATATCGGCGACCTCGTCACCGCGCTTTCGGCCCAGACCGGCTCGGGGCGAGGGCGCGGCAGTGGCCCGCCGGTGGTCCTGGTGAATGGCCGACGCGTGTCCGGCTTCGGAGAGATCCGCAACCTGCCACCCGAGGCGATCGAGCGGCTGGAAATCTTCCCGCCCGAAGTCGCGCTCGATTACGGCTATTCGGCCGATCAGCGCGTCATCAACTTCATCCTCAAACGGCAGTTCAACGCCATCACCGTCGAGCTGGAAGGCGGCACGGTGACCGATGGCGGCCGCTGGTCGCAGGAGGTCGAAGCCGGCGTGTTCCGCATTTCCGGTGACGGGCGCATCAACATCAACGCCGAATATAATCGGGCGACGCCGCTGACCGAGGCGGAGCGCGACATCGTCCAGGCCAGCGGCATCGCCAACGAAGGCGCGCTGCGCACGCTGCTCGGCGGCAGCGACAGCTTCAGCGTCGATGGCACGATCGCGCGGCCATTGACCGCGACCATCGATGCCTCGCTCAACCTGCGCTACGATCTCTCACAGACGCTGAGCCTGCAAGGGCCGCAGGCGCTGAACCCGGACGAGCCGCTGCAAGCCGATTCCGACAGCCATACTTTCCACGCCGGTGCCAGCAGCAACGGCCGGCTCGGCCGCTGGCGCTGGACGCTGACCGGCAATTACGATCGCGGCGAGGCGCGCGTGGCGAGCGAGCGGGACGACCCTGCCGGCGGGCCGCTGCTGGTCGACCGCACGCGCTCTCTCTCCAACACCGCCGATGCCGATGCCGTGCTCTCGGGCAGCCTGTTCGATCTCCCCGCCGGGCCGATCCGCAGCTCGCTGCAGGCCGGCTGGCGCAACATCGATTTCGAGAGCGTCAGCCAGCGCGGCGCCACCATCGTCGAAACCGATCTGGGGCGCACGGCATGGACCGGCAGCGCCACGTTCGATCTGCCCATCGCCAGCCGCCGTGAGGATGTGTTGGGGCCGATCGGTGATCTTGCGCTCAATGCCCGCTACGCGCTGCGCGATGTCAGCGATTTCCGCCTGCTCAAGAGCTGGACCATCGGTCTCAACTGGTCGCCGCTCGAGCGGCTCGACATGGTGATCAGCTGGGTGGACGAGGAGAATGCGCCGAGCGTGTCGCAGCTTGGCGCGCCGGCGCTGACCACGCCGCTGCGCACCATCTTCGACTTCACCCGCGGCGAAACCGTGCTCGCGGACGTGATCACCGGCGGCAATCCGGACCTGCAGGCCGAGCGGCGGCGCGATTTCCGCGCGCAGATCAACTGGCGGCCGATTGCGGAGACGGACCTGCTGCTGACCACCAGCTATGCCCGCACGCGCAGCCGCAACACCACCGCAGATTTCCCCCTGCTCACCCCGGAAATCGAAGCGGCCTTCCCCGGCCGGGTGGTGCGTGACTCCAGCGGCCAGATTGTCAGCGTCGATCAGCGCCCGGTCAATTTCGAGGCCACCTTCGGACGACAACTGCGCACCGGCATCAGCTATTCGAAAAGCTTCGGCCAGCCGCAACGCGGGCCCGGCGGCCTGGCGATTCCCGGTGGCGGACGCGGGCCGGGCGGTGGCGGCGGTCCTCCGCCGGGCGCCGGGCGCGGTCCCGGTGGCGGAGGCGGAGGCGGCGGCGGCTTCGGGCCGCGCGGACCGGGCGGGTTCGGCGGGCCCGGAGGCGGCGGCCGCTGGAGCGTCGCAGCTTACCATACCGTATTGTTCGAAGACGAAGTGCTGATCCGCAGCGGGGTGCCGGTGCTCGACCTGCTCAATGGATCGGCGACCGGCGGCAATGGCGGGTCGTCCCGCCACAGTGTCGAATTCGACGGCGGCTGGTTCAACAATGGCATCGGCTTCCGGCTCAACGGCACCTGGCGGCAGGGCTCGACCGTGATCGGCGGCCCGGTCGCCGGCGGCGGGACGGCGAGCGACCTGAGCTTCTCCGACCGAATGACGGTCAACCTGCGCGCCTTTGCCGACGTGAGCCGGATCAGCGACAATCCGCTGTTCCGCAACATGCGCGTGCGGCTGGCGGTCGACAATATCTTCAACGACCGGCAGACAGTGCGCGACGCAAGCGGCGTCATCCCGCTGCGCTACCAGCAAGGCTATCTCGACCCGCAGGGCCGGTACATCGAGCTGTCCGTCCAGAAGCGGTTCTGACCGGCGCGGCTGCCGGACGGCCTGCTTGACGCCCTGCCAAGCCACCGGCAGTCTGGCGCCGGTTTCCCTGGCAAAGGATCGCGCCGATGACCGCATGGATCGATACCGGAGGCCTGCTGCTGCTCGCCGGCGGGCTGATCGCTGCCGCCTCTGCAGTCGGCGGCGGGCGGTGGTTGCGGGTCGGTCTGGCGTTGGCGGCTACCGTGGTGATTGTCGACGCGCTGCTGCGTCCGGCGGGTATCGCCGCCCCTGCCCTTGCCGCTATCGTGCTGGTCGCCAATGGATTGTCTGTCCTGCGCATGGCAGGCGGCAGCCGGCTGGACGGCGATGACGCGCAGGCCTTTTACCAGCGCCACCTCTCCCGCCTGACCCCGGCGCAGGCCAGCCTGCTGATCGCGCAGGGCAATTTCATCGAAGGGCGCGCCGGAGAAATCCTCACCCGCGAAGGCGAGCCGGTCGAGAGCCTGCATTTTATGGTGGATGGCGTGGCCGCGGTGCTGGTCGATGATGCGATCGTCGGTCGGCTCGGGCCGGGCGACCTGATCGGCGAAGCGGCCCTGCTTGGCGAAGGCCGCGCCAGCGCAACCGTCCGCCTCGCGGCAGAGCGCAACCGGCTGTGGTTCATCGCCAAGGACCGGCTGGCGGCCTTCCTCGCGGTGCAGCCCGCCATTGCCGCCGAGCTCAACGCCGCGACCGTATCGGCGCTGCGGGACAAGCTCGAGCGGGTTAACCGGGAACGGGCGGTCGGGTAGGCAGTATTACCCCAAATCGTCATTGCGAGCATAGCGAAGCAATCCAGAGCAGGCGTCCACTGCCCTGGATTGCTTCGCTATGCTCGCAATGACGGCCGACTATCTCGTCACGCTACACCCGCCGGATCAACAGGTTCCTGATCTCGCTCATGTCCTCCATGGCAAAGCGCACGCCTTCGCGGCCAAGCCCGGAATCCTTGACGCCGCCATAGGGCATGTTGTCGACGCGGAAGCTCGACACATCGTTGACGCAGACCCCGCCGACGTCGAGCTTGTCCCACGCCTTCAGCACCTTGTGGATGTCGTTGGTGAACAGCCCCGCCTGCAGGCCGAACTTGCTGTCATTGACCTCCGCCAACGCCGCATCCCATTCGGTGAAGCTCGAAAGAATGGCGAGCGGACCGAAGGCTTCCTCGCGATAGGCGTCGGTGCTGCGGTCCACGCCTTCTAGCAATGTGGCCTCGAGCATATTGCCCGTGCAGCCGCCGCCCACCAGCAGCGTCGCTCCGCCCGACACCGCGCCATCGATCCAGCCCTTGAGACGGCTTGCCTCCTTCTCGGAGATCATCGGGCCGATGAAGGTGTTGCGATCCTTGGGGTCGCCCGCGATCAGCGTCTTGGTCTTGGCGACCAGCATGTCGCGGAAGCGATCGTAGATGTCGGCGTGGATGATGATGCGCTGCACCCCGATGCAGCTCTGCCCCGACTGGTAGAAGGCACCGAAGATGATCCGTTCGAGCGCGTGGTCGAGGTCGGCGTCCTTATCGACCACCACCGCAGCATTGCCTCCGAGTTCGAGCACCACCTTCTTCTTGCCCGCCTTGGCCTTGAGGTCCCAGCCGACACCGGGCGAGCCGGTGAAGCTCAGCAGCTTCAGCCGCTCGTCGGTGGTGAACAGGTCTGCCCCGTCGCGGCTGGCAGGCAGGATGGAAAAGGCGCCCTCGGGCAGGTCGGTCTCGGCCAGCACCTCGCCCATGATGATCGCCCCCAGTGGGGTCAGCGAGGCCGGCTTCATCACGAACGGACAGCCGACCGCGATGGCCGGCGCGATCTTGTGCGCCGCCAGATTCAACGGGAAGTTGAACGGCGAGATGAAACTGCACGGACCGATCGGCACCCGCTTCCACATGCCCATATAGCCCTTGGCGCGGGGGCTGATGTCGAGCGGCTGGACCTCGCCATAGTTGCGCGTCGCTTCCTCGGCGGCGATACGGAAGGTGTCGATGAGGCGGGTGACCTCGCCTTCGGCGTCCGCGATCGGCTTGCCCGCCTCGACGCACAACGCATAGGCCAGCTCATCGAACCGCTCGCGGAAGCGGACCACGCAATGATCGAGCACCGCCTGCCGCTCGTAACTCGCCATCTCCGCCATCGGCTCTGCCGCGCGCACCGCACCGGCAATCGCCTCGTCGATGACATCGGGCGTCGCCAGCGCGGTGCGGAACGCGACTTCGCCGGTGAACTTGTCGGTCACCGCAAGGTCGGTGTTCGGCTGCGCCGCCTTGTTGTTGAGGTAGAGGGGGTAAGTGGATTGGAGTTGGGTCATTCGCGCTGTCCCTAGGTTGGGCTGAAACCGCCCCTGGATTCCCGCTTTCGCGGGAATGACACCCCGTGGTGAGGCAATGTCATTCCCGCGAACGCGGGAATCCAGGGCGGTAAAGATCATCCGTTCAATGTGTCGAACAGGTCAAGCCATTGAGGATTGTCCCGTTCGATCAATTCCAGCTTCCACGCCCGACGCCATTTCTTGATGGCCTTTTCGCGGGCTATCGCTTCCTTCACATCCGAGAAGGCCTCCATGTAGACCAGTTTCTTGACACCGTAGCGCTTGGTGAAGCCTTCGATCGCGCCGCTATGATGTTGCCAGCCCCGCGCTCGTATGTTTCCGGTCATGCCTACATAAAGCGTTCCATTCCGTCCGCTCGCGACGATGTAGACGTGATAGGTTCGGTTCATTGTCGCCCCTGGATTCCCGCTTTCGCGGGAATGACAAGTCCTTGGCCTCAGAGCGCTACAACGCCTTGCTCAACTCCTTGATATCCTTGTTCAATATCTGGTCGTTCTCGGTATAATCGACCGGGCAATCGATCAGATGCACACCCGGTGTATCGCGGCAGTGCGCCAGAAGTTCCTTCAGGTGCGCCGCGCTCTCGACGCGATGCCCGGTCGCGCCATAGCTTTCGGCATATTTGACGAAATCGGGGTTGCCATAGGTCAGGCCGAAATCGACGAAGCCCATGTTCGCCTGCTTCCAGCGGATCATGCCATAGGCGTCGTCGCGCAGGATCAGGACGGTGAGGTTGAGGCCAAGCCGGACCGCGGTTTCCATCTCCTGGCTGTTCATCATGAACCCGCCGTCGCCGCAGATCGCCATCACCTTGCGGTCGGGGTAGAGCATGGCGGACATCATCGCGCTGGGCAGCCCCGCGCCCATCGTCGCCAGCGCATTGTCGAGCAGCACGGTGTTGGGGTGGTAGGCGGTATAGCCGCGCGCAAACCAGATCTTGTAGACGCCGTTGTCGAGGCAGATGATGCCGTCATTCGGCATCGCCTCACGAACGCTGCGCACCAGATGCGGCGGAAAGATCGGGAAACGTTCGTCGGCGGCAAGCCCATCGGTATGCTCAACCTCGGCCTTGCGGAAGCGCAGCAGATCGTCGCACTTCCAGTCCGGGTTGGGGACGATGTCTTCCTTCATCTGCCAGATGGCGTTGGCGATATCCCCGATCACCTCGATGCCGGGGAAATAGACCGGGTCGACCTCGGCGGTCTTGGTCGAGACGTGGATCACCGTCGGGCCACCGTCACGCATGAAGAAGGGCGGCTTTTCGATCACGTCGTGGCCGATGTTGACGATGCAATCCGACGCCTCGACCGCGCGGTGGACGAAATCCCCGGCGGAGAGGGCGGCGCAGCCGAGGAAACGCGGATGCCGCTCGTCGATCACCCCCTTGCCAAGCTGGGTGGTGAGGAAGGGAATGCCGGTCTTCTCGACAAACTGCAGCAGCATCCGCCCGGTCATGGTGCGGTTGGCTCCCGCGCCGATGACGAGTATCGGGTTCTTGGCCTTTTCGAGCGCGGTCACCGCCGCGCGCACCGCCTTGGGGTCGGCACTCGGGCGGCGGGTGAGGCTGCGCGGAATCGGCACGCTGTCGGTATGTTCGTCGGCGATATCCTCGGGCAGTTCGATATGGGTCGCGCCGGGCTTTTCTTCCTCGGCCAGACGGATCGCCTCGCGCACCCGGCTGGGGATATTGTCGGACGACGCCATCTGGTGCGTGAATTTGGTGATGGGCGACATCATCGTCACCACATCGAGGATCTGGAAGCGGCCCTGCTTGGATTTCTTGATCGGCTTCTGCCCGGTGATCATCATCATCGGCATGCCGCCCAGCGTCGCATAGGCGGCCGCCGTGACGAAATTCGTCGCGCCCGGCCCCAGCGTGGCAATGCACACGCCGGTCTTGCCCGTGTGGCGACCATAGGTCGCGGCCATGAAGCCGGCGCCCTGCTCGTGCCGTGTCAGGATCAGCTTGATCTGCTTCGAGCGCGACAGCGAGTCTAGGAAGTCGAGATTTTCCTCGCCCGGCACGCCGAAGATATATTCGACGCCCTCGGCCTCCAGGCATTCGATGAACAGATCGGACGCTTTTTTCCCCGCACCGGACATATGTTCCCCCTACCGCGCGTTAGACTGGCGTCCGCGTCATTGCGGCGCAGCCATGATCAAGGGCAACCCGTGCGGCTGGCGCGGACCAGAATTGCGTGCCCCGGCCGTCGATTCCACCTGCGTCTCAAGGTGTAGCGAAGCCATGGGGGCGAGTCACGCGGGGAAATATGCGGACGCCTTGGCAGAACAATGGTGTACCAGACTGTAGCTTGACGGCGTCATCACACTACGTAAACAAGAACGAAGGTTGGGGGGAGCCATGGAAAATCTCGTTACGCGTTTTGCATTAGTTTTTTCCGCTCTGGCGCTGTCGACGCCAAGTACGCAAGCAATGGCGCAGGAGCGATCGGCCGTGCGGCAAGGCTTCACCTTGCCGGCAGACGGCAGCGCCAGGGTAATTGTGATGCGTCCGCGCGTAATTGTGGGCGCGCAATCGACTGGCGGGTCCTTCGAGCCAAATGCAGACTGGACCAATCAGGCTCGCATTAATATCGACCGCGCACTTGAGACCGCCCTTTCGAACTTGGGTAGCCAAGTGATAGAATTAGAAGTACCGCCTGGCGAACCTGAGCGCATGGTAAATGACTACAGTGCACTTTTCGCAGCTGTTTCTCAATCAGTTATTAATTATCAGTTTTTTGTCGGGAATCGCTTGGAGACTAAGAAGCGCGATAATCGCGATGGCGTATTTGATTGGAGCTTAGGGCCGGGCGTTGCGCAACTGCCCTTCGCGGATCAAGCTGACTACGCCCTGTTCATTGTTACTGAAGATCATTATGGATCGACAGGACGCAAGATTTTCCAAGTACTTGCGGCGGTTACGGTGGGCTATGGGGTGCAGTCTGGATTACACGCCGGCTATGCAGGCTTGGTCGATTTGCGAACAGGGGATGTTGTCTGGATTAATGCCGATAATGCCATGGGTGGCGACATTCGCGAACCGGATGGCGCGGCGCGTCGCGTCAGCCAGCTATTGGAGGACTTCCCGGGCCGCCCCGCGACTGCTGAGGGAGAGTAGCTGTGAAACTTCACATCTATCTCGCGTGCGCCACTTTAATACTTTGCCAGCCCGCAGCGGGCCGTGCCGACGATAAGCCGGAGTTTTCAGTCCCCACTTACGCTGGTGTTTATCAGCCACAAGGCGTCGATGAGCAAGGACTGTGGGCACTAGACGATGAAAGCGAGCGGGAGCTTCAACACTCGCCTCTCGTCATCGCGGATGCTGAATTGAACACTTATGTGAGAGGTGTCCTTTGCCGAACAGTTGGTCAAGACCGATGTGGTAATGTCCGACTATACATAATCCGTGTGCCTGAATTTAATGCCAATATGAGCGTTAATGGGACTATGCGGGTATACTCGGGCCTGCTGCTGCGCATTCGGACCGAAGCAGAGCTCGCCAATGTGCTGGCACATGAATTTGCGCATTTTGAGCTTCGCCATGGCCTCGCCAGTTTTCGTAATCATCGCACTACGGGTGATCTTCTGGCTTGGACAACACTTTTGGCAGCGGTAGCTGCACGGATGGGAGCGCAAACCGGCAGCTATCAGGATACTCGTATCTCAATTCTCGGAAACTTCTATGCCTTTAATCGTAATCAGGAACGTGCAGCAGATTTGTTGGGTTTCAGCTACCTGACGACTGCTGCGTACCGGCCCAGTTCGGCTGCGGATGTTTGGCGCATGGCCATGAATGAAGCTGATGCAGGGGCACGCGCGCGCGGGCAGCGTAGTACGCGCTACAACGCGTTGACTTTTTTTGCTACTCATCCCACCAGCCTTGAAAGAGCTGACACATTGGCGCTGCTGGCCAACCGGGTGATGGGTGGCGATTTTGAAGGGCGAGAAAGTTACACCGCGGCAATGGCACCGTGGATCTCGTCTTTTCTGATGGACGAGATAAAGCTCAACAATTTTGGCGGGACTGAATATCTTCTCGGGCGCCTTGCCTCTAGCGGCTGGACCGCAGATCTATCGTTTGCGCGCGGTGAACTTTACCGGATGCGCGGAGCACCTCGCGATCTAGTCAACGCCGCCCAATTTTACCGGGACGCATTGTCGAGCAATCCCGAGATGATGGAAGCGCGCCGTGGCCTCGGTCTGGCTTTGATCCGCTCCGGGCAGACTGAAGAGGGTAGGGTTAACATCCGCACTTACCTGGACAGAAACCCTAATGCGACCGACGCTGCCATGCTGCGCAGTCTTCTTCCCTCAAGCGGACAATAGGCATGTTAAAAATCATCATTGCCACCCTAGCTGCCATCAGCCTAGCGACAGCAGCCACAGCCCACGACCTGATTGCTGCTGGTACAAGCGTCACCGTCGCACGATCAACCCTGATGGTTACAGCGGGGGGTGATTGGAATAAACTGAATAATCGACCAGGCCGCAATGCGGAAACTTGGACACTCGATGGCGAACAGCTGAACGATCTCTCCTTCTATGCGGGGATCGAAACAGGGCGTCCTCTGTTACGCGAGGTGGATCGCCGCAACCGCCCTTTGCCGCCGTTTCAATCCACCATGCTACCAAGCGACATTCCGGTTCTGCTTGAAAGTAGCTACCGCATTGCTCGCGATATCAGCATTTTTACGATATCCCATCAAGAGCCTGTTCGATTTGCCGGGCATGATGGAATTCGGTTCCGATACGACTTCGTAGGTCCTGACGACATAAGGAGGTCAGGCGAAGCGCAAGGCGCAATTATCGACGAAAAACTATATTTAATTACATTCGAGGCACCAACCATCTATTTCTTTGATCGTAGTATCGACGCGTTTCGTACCTTAGCAGCTTCTGCAAGACTCCAACAACCTGCTCGCCGCAGGTGATAAAGCAGGGGCGCACAGTCAACCACTTCTTTGGACGTCGAACAATCCAGCAAGTTGATCGATAATCGCGCCGCCCAGTTGCTCGGCATCCATGATCGTCACGGCTTTGCTGTACCAGCGCGTCACATCGTGACCGATGCCGATGGCGACAAGTTCCACCGGTGACTTGGTCTCGATCCAGTTGATCACCTGCCTGAGATGCTGGTCGAGATAGCCGCCCGAGTTTACGCTGAGCGTGGAATCGTCGACCGGCGAGCCGTCGGAGATCACCATCAGGATGCGCCGGTCCTCGGGGCGGCCGATGATTCGGCTGTGCGCCCAGACCAGCGCCTCACCGTCGATATTCTCCTTCAGCAGCCCTTCGCGCATCATCAGGCCGAGCGAGTTGCGGGCGCGGCGATAGGGTTCGTCGGCGGGCTTGTAGACGATGTGACGGACGTCGTTGAGGCGCCCAGGATTCGGCGGGCGGCCGGCGGCGAGCCAGTCCTCGCGCGCCTGCCCGCCCTTCCAGGTGCGGGTGGTGAAGCCGAGAATCTCGGTCTTGACGCCCACCCGCTCGAGCGTGCGGGCAAGGATATCGGCGCTGATCGCAGCGATGCTGATCGGCCGGCCGCGCATCGAACCCGAATTGTCGATCAGCAGCGTCACCACCGTGTCGCGGAATTCGGTATCCCGCTCGACCTTGTACGACAGCGACAGGGTGGGGTTGGCGACGACCCGCGCCAGCCGTGCGGCGTCGAGTGTGCCCTCGTCCTGATCGAAATCCCAGGCCCGGTTCTGCTGCGCCATCAGGCGGCGCTGCAAGCGGTTGGCAAGGCGGGTGACCGCCGATTGCAGCGGGATCAACTGCTGGTCGAGGAAGCCGCGCAGGCGTGCCAGTTCCTCGGCATCGCACAGTTCGGTCGCGGCGATGGTCTCGTCATGCTTGTCGGTGAAGACGCGGTAGGCGAAATCGGGGATGTCGTGATGCGGGCGATTGGGCCGGGTCGGCATCGGCGCGTCGTCGCCCTCCCCGCCCATCTCATCCTCTTCATCGCCATCGAGCGCCTCAAGGTCGACATCGCCGTCCTGCGTGTCCCCGGCTTCGCCCTCGCGCCGCTCCATGCGCGCTTCGGTCTCCGCCGCGCCGCCCGACTGGTCCTCTTCGCCGTCCTGTTGCTGTTCGTCAGGCTGCTCGGCGTTGCTCTCGCCTTCCTCGTCCGGTTCGCTCGGTTCGAGCGGGTTGTCCGGTGCCAGCAGGTCGAGATGCTGCAGCATCTGCCGCGTCTGTTCGGCAAACGCCGCCTGATCGTCGATCAGCAAGGCAAGCGCATCGAGGTCCGCCGCCGCCTTGGCGGTGATGCCTTCGCGCACCAGCGCGAGCCCGGCCACAGCCGACTCGGGCGCGGGCAAGGCTGCAAGATGCTCCCTGACCAGCAATTCGACCGCGGTTGCCATCGGTACGTCTGCCGCCGTCCGCGCGCGCGCGATGGGGTCGCTGGCGAGCCGTGCGGTGGTCTCCGCCGACAGATTGGCGTGCAGTCCCGCCATGCGCCGGGCGCCCAAAGCGGCGACGCGCGCCTGTTCCACCGCATCGAACACCGCCGCGGCGGTGGCATCGACGGGTCGGTGTCGTCCGTGCGTTGCGGCATTATGATGCTTGAGGCGCAGCGCCAGCGCATCCGCCTGTCCGCGCGCGATCGCCACCTGCCCGGCGGGCAGCGCGCGCGCGGGCGAGCCGATCTTGAAAGCGTGGTCCACCGCATGCGGCGCGTCTGCCGTGAACCCGACCTCGATCTCCGGTTCGCCAGTCAGCGCACGCGCTGCACCGGACAGGACGGATTTCAGGTCATCGAGAGGATTGTCCTTGGCCATGCCCCTGCATTAGGCAGGCGTCAGCGGCACGCAAGGCGCAAATGCGCCGACAGCGAAACGCGCCTATTTGAAAAAGCGAGTCTGTACCATTGGCTGGTGCAGCATCGACGCGGCGATCAACTCTGCTGGCAGGCTTGCTGCCACAGCCGGGTCAATCGCGGCTTCCGCACCCAGTTCGTGGATGCAATCGACCACGCTGTCCGCGCCGTCCTGGCCCGCGACGTCGATCATGCCGTTGATCCAATCGGCAAAGGCAGCCGCATCGTCGCCAGCGAGGCGCTGCTGGCGCGGCAAGGAAGAAACAACCTGGCGCCACGCCGCCGCCTCGGCCGGATAATCGGTCCCGACAAGGCGGTGCCCCAGCCGCGAGACGCCGATGCACATATGGTCGATTCCCGCGACAGCCCAAGGGAAACCCGATCCGGCGCGCAAGCGCGCCGGCGCGCCGGGAATCGAATCGTCGAACAGCCAGTCGCGCAGGACGTCAGCTTCGGGTTCGGGCTCAGGCTCGGGTTCGGGTTCGGCAAAGCGCAACGGCACCACTCTGCGCCCGGCAGGCATCCAGACATTGTCCGGAGCATGCGCTGCAGCGATGGGGCTTTCTGGCGAATCGACGGGCTGCTGGTCCACTTCGGGGTTGTGCGACTGCAGTGGCGCCGCCTCAGCGGGCAGCGATGCTGTCCGCACAAAGTCCGTGGGCAGAGCGATGTCCATGGCAGGCGTATCGTCCATGGCAGGCTGAGACGCTGCCGCTGGTGCCGGATCCTCCTCTGCCGCTGCACCATCGTCCTGCGCGGCGTCACTCCCGGCAATCGCCGGTTCGGGGGCGGCCGCGTGGGTCCACTCCTGCTCGGGCTCGGGTGCCTCCGGCTCCTCGTCGGGAGCGACATGCGCTGCTGTCGTCATGCGCGCCAGCCGGGCAGACATCGATGCATCGGCCACCGTATCCGGTTCCGGGCCTCTCGGCTGCCTTTCGCTCTGCGCTGCCTTGGGGATGACGATGCGCTGCACGGTCTCGCGGGGGCGCGTGCGCCAGATGTAGACGGCGACCACAACGCAGGCGAGCACGGCCAGCAAAGCACCGCCCAGCAATGCCAAGCTGCCGGCATCGGGCTGATACTGGGCAGCCCCGCTATAGCCTTTTGCCATGGTCCAGGCGGCGTTGACCGCGATGAGCAACGCGATCACGAAATTCACGACGACGATGGCAAGGTATCTGGTCATTCTTGCGGTCCCGAGCGGTCTGACGCCCAGGCGCTAGCAATGAACCGGTTAATTATCCGCCAACTATGGTCAGGATTTGCCGACGACGCTCTCGGGCAAATCCTTGCCGAACACCCGCTGATAATATTCGGCAACCAGCATCCGCTCATTTTCGTCGCACTTGTTGAGGAACGAGAGGCGGAAGGCGAAACCGACGTCCTTGAAGATGGTCGTATTCTGCGCCCAGCTGATCACGGTACGCGGGCTCATCACGGTCGAGATATCGCCGTTCATGAAGCCGGAACGGGTCAATTCTGCCACCTTGACCATGTTTTCCACCATGGCCTTGCCCTTGGGATCGTCATATTCGCCGGACTTCGCCAGCACGATGCGCGCCTCGGTCTCCGCCGGCAGATAGTTTAGGGTGACGACGATGTTCCAGCGGTCCATCTGCCCCTGATTGATCTGCTGGGTGCCATGATAGAGGCCGGTGGTGTCGCCCAGGCCGACGGTGTTGGCGGTGGCGAACAGCCGAAACCAGGGGTTGGCGCGGATGACGCGATTCTGGTCGAGCAGGGTCAGCTTGCCGTCGGCTTCGAGCACCCGCTGGATCACGAACATCACGTCGGGCCGGCCCGCGTCATATTCATCGAACACCAGCGCGGTCGGCGTTTGCAGCGCCCACGGCAACAGCCCTTCGCGGAACTCGGTCACCTGTTTGCCGTCGCGCAGCACGATGGCGTCGCGCCCGACCAGATCGATGCGCGACACATGGCTGTCGAGGTTGATGCGCACGCACGGCCAGTTCAGCCGCGCCGCGACCTGTTCGATGTGCGTCGACTTGCCGGTGCCGTGATAGCCCTGCACCATCACCCGGCGGTTGTGGGCAAAGCCCGCGAGGATCGCCAGCGTGGTGTCCGGATCGAAGACATAGGCGGGGTCGAAATCGGGCACGCGTTCGTCCGCCTCGCTGAAGGCGGGCACCGACATGTCGATATCGATCCCGAACGTTTCCCGCACATCGACAGTCTTGTCGGGCGCGGCGAGCACCGTGGCATTGCGACTGTCGGGCTGGCTATTGGGGAGATCGGACATGGGCGGCTTTCCGTTAACGTGAAGCAGCCCCATGCCGCAAAGCATCGGCGACGAAAAGCGCAAATCACATCCCCGGCATCGCCGGTGCGCTCACGATCGGTGGGCGGCCTGCTTGCGGACGAGCTGATAGGCCTCGACAACCGCCTGAAGCTGCTTTTCATGGCTGCGATCCCCGCCGTTGCGATCCGGATGGTAGCGGCGCACCAGCGTCGAATAGGCACGGCGCACCGCCATGAGGTCGGCGCCCGGCGTCAGCCCGAGCACGCGATATGCCGATCGCATCTCCGCGCTTATCCCCTGCGCCCGATCCTCGGCCGCCGCACGCACCTTGCGATAGCGGGCGCCGATCGCATCCATCGGATCCCTGAAGTCCGACCATTTCGGTGGTGCGTCCGCCCCTACCGCGGAGAAGGCGCGAGTCTCCCGCTCCCAGCCGCCATAGGGCGCCTGCGCGTCGGCAATTTCGTCGGCGCTCATGCCGTCGAAGAAATTATAGCGCGCGTTGAACTCGCGCACATGCTCCAGGCACAGCCAGCGCCAGTCGCCCGGCCCGTCGAAACCCGGCCGACGGTCGCCGGGCGCGCGAAATTCGCCGGTCTCCGGGCAGCCGGCGATCGCGCAGGGCCGGTCGCCGGGCACGCGGCCGTGAAAGCGGGGGGAATATCGGTCTGCCAAATGCCGTGATAGCCCCGCCCGTCGTTGAAACGGGATTGTCGCCGGAGCGTCCTTTCCCTAGCACATTTAGGAAACCCGCCTCCCCGGTTGCAAGGCGGCCAGTGCAGAAAGATGCAGCATGGGTCCCGTCGAAACACAGATAAACCAGCGTCTCGCCGCCGCGCTGTCGCCCGACCAGCTGCTGGTCAGCAACGACAGCGCCAGCCACCACGGCCATGCCGGAGACGACGGCAGCGGGGAGTCGCATTTCAGCGTGACCATCGTCGCGCAGGCTTTTGCAGGCAAATCGCGCGTGGAGCGGCAGCGCATGGTCAATCATGCCCTCGGCGCGTTGCTGCGCGACTCGATCCATGCGCTCGCCATCAAGGCGAAGGCGCCGGGCGAATGAGCGCGCCCGGCCCGATCCTCGAGACCGTCGCGCCATCCAGCCATGACATCGGCGCCTTCGAAGTCCGCCGCACCCTGCCCTCGCGCGGGCGGACGATGGTCGGCCCGTTCATTTTCGTCGATGCCTTTGGCCCGGCGCAATTCGATCTGGGCACGGGCATGGACGTGCGCCCGCACCCGCACATCAATCTGTCGACCGTCACCTATCTGTTCGATGGCGCCATTGGCCATCGCGACAGCCTCGGCACCGTGGCGGTGATCGAACCGGGCGCGGTCAATCTGATGACGGCGGGCAGCGGCATCGTCCACTCCGAGCGTTCGCCGCTGGCCGAGCGCCAGCGCGCGGCGGGCAGCCACATGGGCCGCATCTACGGCATGCAGACCTGGCTCGCCCTGCCCGACGGCAAGGAGGAAATTGCCCCGGCTTTCGAGCATGTCGGGGCTGGCGATCTGCCGGTGATCGGCGACGGCGGCGTCGAAGCCCGCTTGATCATGGGCAGCCTGTGGGGCGCGACCGCACCGACGACCCAGCAGGCCGCGACCATCTACGCCGACATCCGGCTGGGCTGCGGCAGCAGCGTCCCCGTCGATGCCGGGGCGGACGAACGCGCGCTGATCGTCGTCGGCGGCAGCGCCACGCTCGACGGCCAGCCACTCGCACCGCAATTGCTGCACATCCTCAAGCCCGGCCACGCCGCGACGCTGGCGAGCGAGGATGGGGCCATCGTCATGCTGCTCGGCGGGGAGGCCTTCGCCACCCGGCGCCACGTCTGGTGGAACTTCGTCAGCTCCAGCCGGGATCGGATCGTGCAGGCCCGCGAGGACTGGAATGCGCACCGCTTCCCGATCGTGCCCGGCGACGATGCCGAGCGGATCGAGATTCCGGCGGTGCCGAAGACCGTCAGCTATCCCTGACCGCGCTCATTCCATTTCGAGGATGATGGCATCCACCGCCAGGCTCTCGCCCTGCGCGGCGTTGACCGATTTGACCACGCCGCTTTTGCCCGCGCGCAGGATATTCTCCATCTTCATCGCCTCGACCACGGCGAGCGGCTGACCCGCCTCCACCTTGTCGCCGACGCCGACGTGCAACGCCACCAGCAGCCCGGGCATCGGGCAGATCAGATAGCGGGAGAGATCGGGCGGAATCTTCTCGACCATATGGCCGGCAAGCGGCGCGACATGGGCGGGCAGGCATGTCGCCTTGTGGCTGGCCCCGCGCGCCGTGAGCATGAAGCCGCTGCGAGTGCGCGCGATCCGCACGGTTAGCGGCGCACCATCCACTTCGGCCTCGATCAGCCGGTCACCCGGCGTATATTCCATGGCCAGATCGAGCGGTGCGCCGTCCACGGCAATCTCGTCCTCGTCGAGCTCAACCAGATGCGTCGCCCCGCCGATGGTCACCGCCCATTCGGCTGGCGGACGCAGCCGCTTGCCAAGCTGCCCATCGACCCGCCGCGCGCGATCCGCCTCTGCCGCCGAGGCAAAGCCGGCGATGGCGGCAAGATTGCGCAGCAGCTCCGGTGATGCTGGCGCGCCAGCGAAGCCATCGGGATATTCCTCGGCAATGAACCCCGTCGTCAGCTCGCCCGAGCGGAAACGCGGGTGCTGCATGATCGCGCTGACGAAATCGATATTGTGCCCAAGGCCATCTATTTCGAAGGCATCGAGCGCCGCGATCTGCTTGTCCGCCGCCTCGTCGCGCGTCGGGCCCCAGGTCACCAGCTTGGCGATCATCGGATCGTAGAAGATGCTGACCTCGCCGCCTTCGGCAACGCCGTCGTCGACGCGGATATAGGCGTCCCGACTTTCCTTCCCGCTCATGTCGAGCGAAGTCGAGACACCTTCGGTCAAGACGCCCTGTGTCTCGACTTCGCTCGACATGAGCGGAGATTGATAGGCCGCCGCTTCAGGCGGTCGGTATCGCACCAGCCGCCCGGTGGACGGCAAAAAGCCGCGATACGGGTCCTCCGCATAAATCCGGTTTTCGATGGCCCAGCCGTCGATGCCGATGTTGTCCTGGGTGAAGGCCAGCTTCTCGCCGGCGGCAACCCGGATCATCTGCTCGACCAGATCGATGCCGGTGATCGCCTCGGTCACCGGATGCTCGACCTGCAGGCGCGTGTTCATTTCGAGGAAGTAGAAGCTCTCGCCCGTAGGGTCCGCGCCCGAGACGATCAGTTCGACCGTACCTGCGCTGTAATAACCCACCGCCCGCGCCAAGGCGACGCACTGCTCGCCCATCGCCTTGCGCATCTTGGGCGTGACGAATGGCGACGGCGCTTCCTCGACCACCTTCTGGTGGCGGCGCTGGATGCTGCATTCGCGCTCGTTGAGATAGAGGATAGTGCCGTGCTGGTCGCCGAGGATCTGGATTTCGATGTGGCGCGGATTGAGGATGAATTTCTCGATGAACACGCGATCATCGCCGAACGAGTTCAGCCCCTCGCGCTTGACCGCCTCGAAGCCTTCGCGGACATCGGCCTCCGAATAGGCCAGCCGCATCCCTTTGCCACCGCCGCCGGCGCTGGCCTTCATCATCACCGGATAGCCGATCTCGTCCGAAATGCGCACCGCATGCTCGGTATCCTCGATCTCGCCGACGAAACCGGGCACGACGTTGACCCCGGCGGCCTTGGCGAGCTTCTTGGACTCGATCTTGTCCCCCATCGCCGCAATCGCACCGACCGGCGGCCCGATGAACGCAATGCCCTCCGCCGCAAGCGCCTCAGCGAACGAGGTGCGCTCGGACAGGAACCCATAGCCCGGATGCACCGCTTCCGCGCCGGTCTGCTTGCACGCGGCGATGATCTTCTCGGCCACCAGATAGGACTGCGCCGCCGGAGAAGCGCCGATATGCACCGCCTCGTCCGCCATCTTCACAAACGGCGCGCGTGCGTCGGCGTCAGAATAGACCGCGACGGTGGCGATGCCCATGCGCCGCGCGGTCTTGATCACCCGGCACGCGATTTCGCCGCGATTGGCGATCAGGATTTTTTTGAACATCATTCTCTTCCAGTTTCCACAGCTTGTCTGCCGTTGCCACGGGCGGATAGCGCTTTGCCAGCCAGCATCAGGGGCGCGTCGACGATGAAGTGCGCGAGTATGGCAGCCCACAGGCCGCCATACAGAAACGCCGCTGTCATCAGCATGCCGACAATTGTGACAAAAGCCAGATGCGCCAATCCCCATGATGCGCGATGCGCAAGGACGAACACGACAAGGGGGATGGCAACGGCAGCGGCATGATCGACGCCAGCCGCCATGAGACCGCCGATTGCTGCGACACGGAAGATCAGCTCTTCCGCACCTGCAGCCGTACACAGCAGGAACAGCCTCTGGGGCAAGGACGCCGAGGCGATGGTCGCCAATGTGTCGGTTTGAGGAGGCTTGCCACCCAGCTTGCTCGTGATGAGAACATAAAGGGGGAAAGTCAGAAAAGCGAGCACACCGAACAACAGCCCGTAGCCCAATTGGGCCCAGCCGAAGGTGAAAATGCCCGCTCTCTCCGCATCGAAGCCTTGCTGTTGCAGAGCGAGCCAGCAAGCCCCCCCGGCGACCAGCCAGAGAGCAGCCGCTGCGATCAGGCGGGGGCGGATGCCTCCGTTCCCGAACATCCCCACCGAGCGCAAGAACACGACCAGGCAGGCACCCAAAAGCGCAACGGCAGCCGCAATCACTGTGCTGCCTCATCCGCCAACTTGACGAACGGCCCCCGCGCATCCGCATCGGAATAAACCGCGACGGTTGCGATACCCATGCGGCGCGCGGTCTTGATCACTCGGCAAGCAATTTCGCCACGGTTGGCGATGAGGATTTTTTTGAACATCAATCTTCCAATCGTCCTAAGGAGTATCCCAGCCTGCAAATGGACTGAACACAACGCCATCGTTCGCTAGTCGATCGGCAATTTGTTCTTGGGAGGGGAAGTCGGCAGAAAAGTCTGGCCATGCCTGCATGACATACGCTCCCCATTCGCTGACCGGCAGGGAAAGTCCCTCCGGCAACACTTCTTCGAAATCGTAGCCCATCGCGGCCAGCGCGCGACAACTCTTGATGACGGCCTCACGAGGCTCTGAAGCAATAGAGAAAGCAGTCACATAGGCACCAATCAACGGTGACGGCAGTTGCTCCGTTCCAGCGCGAACCTTGAGCCGGATTCCGTGAATGGTGGCACTGTCAGACTTTTGGTTTCGTCCAAAAAATCTCACCCCACCCCCTCCGCGACCCGGCAAGCCCGCATCGGCTCCTCGGCCACCATCGCTCGCAATCCCAGCTTCGCCATCAGCGCCGCATCCTTGTCGTCGCCCGCATTGGCGGCGGTCAACAGCTTGTCGCCGGTGAAGATCGAGTTCGCCCCCGCCATGAAGCACAGCGCCTGCGTCGCCTCGGACATGCTCTCACGCCCCGCCGACAGCCGCACCATGCTCAGCGGCATGGTGATGCGCGCCACCGCCACTGTGCGGACGAATTCGATGTCATCGATCTTCGCCAGCGGCGTATCGGCCAGCATGTCGCCCAGCACCGTGCCCTTGACCGGCACCAGCGCATTGACCGGCACGCTTTCCGGGTGGCGCGGCAGGGTGGCGAGGGTGTGGATGAAGCCGACGCGGTCGGCGCGCGTCTCCCCCATGCCGACGATGCCGCCGCTGCACACATTGATGCCCGCAGCGCGGACATGGCCCAGCGTCTCCAGCCGGTCGTCCATCGTCCGCGTGCTGATAACCTCGCCATAGCGCTCGGGCGAGGTGTCGATATTATGGTTGTAATAGTCGAGCCCGGCCTCGGCCAGCATCTCGGCCTGATGCGGCTCCAGCATGCCCAGCGTCATGCAGGTTTCCAGCCCCATGGCGCGCACGCCCTTCACGATCTCGACGATCGCCGGCATGTCCCGATCTTTGGGATTGCGCCACGCCGCGCCCATGCAGAACCGCTGCGACCCCGCATCCTTGGCCTGCGCCGCCTTTTGCAGCACGGCGCGGACATCCATCAGCTTGGTCGCTTTCACCCCGCTGTCGGCATGCACCGACTGCGAGCAATAGCCGCAATCCTCCGGGCACCCGCCGGTCTTGATGCTGAGCAGGGTACAGAGCTGGATTTCGCCAGCGGCGTGGTGGGTGCGGTGCGTTTCGGCGGCGCGGAACAGCAGCTCGGTGAACGGCAGGTCGAAGAGGGAGGCGATTTCGTCGCGCGTCCAGTCGGTGCGGATCATGTGAGGCTCACAGAAATGAAATTATAGGTGAAGCCGCCCAAACCGATGGACAGCGCCATGCTGACGATGGTCTGGCCGATGCGAATGCGACGGACAACCTGTTCATACGGCTCCGGCTTAACCTCCAGCCCAGCCAGAGCCGATGCCATGAGCAGGCTGGTGACGCCTGCAATTCCGATGACGGCAAGCAAAACGATGACCTGACTGCGCTCGAACTGTGTGCCTTCTCCGTCAGCGAAAGCAAAGACGCCGCCCAGCGACAGAAGCGCCACACCGGTCATATACTTAAAATAGTCGTACGACCGCGCAAAGCCGAGTTCGTCCTGATGCTCGTCTTGGCTTTCTTCGATCACGCTACCTCCTCCAGCGGCGGCATATTATGCCCCAGCAGCCGTAGCACATCCGCCGCGCATTCGACGACATTGCTGCCCGGCCCGTAAATCCCCTGCACCCCGGCATCGCGCAGGAAATCATAGTCCTGCGGCGGGATAACGCCGCCGGCGATCACCTTGATGTCGTGGCGACCCGCCGCGCGCAGGCCGTCGATCAGTTGCGGGATCAGCGTCTTGTGCCCGGCGGCAAGGCTCGACGCCCCCACCACGTCGACACCCGCATCGATCGCCAGCACCACGGTCTCCTCGGGCGTCTGGAACAGCGGGCCGGACACCACGTCGAAGCCCATGTCGCCGAACGCCGACGCGATGACATTGGCGCCGCGATCATGCCCATCCTGCCCCATCTTGGCGACGAGCAGCTTGGGCTTGCGCCCCAGCCGCCGCGCCACTGCCTCGACACCGGCGGTCACCTGCGCCCAGCGGTCGTCATCGGCATAGGGTGCGGAATAGACACCCTTCACCGGCGTCGGCGTGGTGCCGTAGCGACCGAACACCGTCTCCATCGCCGCGCTGATCTCACCCAGCGTCGCACGGGCACGCGCGGCATCGACGGCGAGGGCCAGAAGGTTCGTTTCAATCCCGCTCATGTCGAGCGAAGTCGAGACACCTTCCGGCGAGACTGATTGTGTCTCGACTTCGCTCGACATGAGCGGTGAAATAGAGGCACCTCGAGTCAGCGCCGCGAGCGCGGCCTGGCACGCCGCCTCGTCGCGGCTGGCCTTCACCCGCGCGATCCGCGCAATCTGCGCCTCGCGCACCGCGGCATTGTCGACCTCGAGCGTCTCCAGCCGGTCCTCGCTCGCCAGACGGTATTTGTTGACGCCGACGATGACATCCTCGGCCCGGTCGACCCGCGCCTGCCGCGCCGCCGCGGCCTCCTCGATCATCGCCTTGGGCCAGCCGGCCGCGACCGCCTTGGCCATGCCGCCCTCGGCCTCGACCCGGTCGATGATCGCCTGCGCCGCATCGACCAGCTCGCTGGTCAGCGCTTCGACATAATAGGACCCGCCCAGCGGATCGACCACGCGGGTCATGCCCGTTTCTTCCTGCAGCACGATCTGCGTGTTGCGGGCGATGCGCGCGGAAAAATCCGTCGGCAGCGCAATCGCCTCGTCGAGCGCATTGGTGTGCAGGCTCTGCGTCCCGCCCAGCATCGCCGCCATCGCTTCCACCGTCGTGCGGATGACATTGTTGTAGGGGTCCTGCTCGGTCAGCGAGACGCCCGACGTCTGGCAATGGGTGCGTAGCATCTTGCTGCGCTCGTCCTGCGCGCCGAGTTTGGTCATCGCCCGGTGCCACAGCACCCGCGCCGCGCGCAGTTTGGCGACTTCCATAAAGAAGTTCATGCCGATGGCGAAAAAGAAGCTCAGCCGCCCGGCGAACCGGTCGATGTCCAGCCCGCTGGCCACGCCATATTTCACATAATCGATGCCGTCGGCGATGGTGAAGGCCAGTTCCTGCACCTGCGTCGCCCCCGCCTCCTGCATATGATAGCCGGAGATGGAGATGCTGTTGAACTTGGGCATCTCCTGACTGGTAAAGGCAAAAATGTCGCTGATGATCCGCATCGAGGGTTCGGGCGGATAGATATAGGTGTTGCGGACCATGAACTCCTTGAGGATGTCGTTCTGGATGGTCCCGTCGAGCGCCGCGCGATCGACCCCCTGCTCTTCCCCCGCGACGATGAAAAAGGCGAGGATGGGGATCACCGCGCCATTCATGGTCATAGAGACCGACATCTGGTCGAGCGGAATGCCGTCGAACAGGATCTTCATGTCCTCAACGCTGTCGATCGCGACGCCCGCCTTGCCGACGTCCCCCACCACGCGCGGATGATCCGAATCATAGCCGCGGTGCGTTGCCAGGTCGAAGGCGACCGACAGCCCCTTCTGCCCCGCCGCCAGGTTGCGGCGATAGAAGGCGTTCGATTCCTCCGCCGTGGAAAAGCCCGCATATTGCCGGATGGTCCACGGCCGCCCCGCATACATCGAGGCACGCACCCCGCGCGTGAACGGTGCGAAACCGGGCAAGCCGGGGTCATCGCGCACATCGTCCGCCGTGTAGAGCGGCTTCACCGCGATGCCTTCGGGCGTCTGCCAGGTCAGGTCCTTGCCCTTGACCTCTTTTGCCGCAGCCGCCTGCCAGTCGGAAATCGTCGGATCGCTCATGCTCTCACCATTCAGGCCGCGGCACTCGGCCGGGCGGATGCGCGCGCGTGCCACTCACGCAGCGCCGTCAGCTCGTCGGAGATCGTCATACCGACAAAGCCGGCGAAATCGACCGTTGTCAGCAATAATATGTCGGCAATGCTGTACTCTGTGCCGGCCAGCCAAATGCGATCCTTCAGGCTCTCGTCGAAGAAGCGCAGCGCCTCGTCGACACGCGGGCGATTGGCCTCGCCCCATTGCGCATTGCGCCCCGGCAACCGCGCGGTGAAGGCGTGGGTATGCACCCACACCGCGCCCACGGGTGCCATCAATGCCATCTCGACCCGGCGGCTCCACATCTCGACCAGGGCTTGCGACAGCGCATCGGCCCCGAACAGGGCGGGCTCAGGCTGCAGGCCCTCCAGATAGCGGCAGATGGCAACGCTTTCGGCGATCACCGTCCCGTCGTCGAGCTGCAGCGCCGGCGTCTGCCCGCGCGGGTTGAGCGCCAGAAACTCGGGCGATTTCTGCTCGCGGGCGGGGATGGAGATATCGCGCATCGGCAGCGATATCCCCTTTTCCGCCGCAAATATCCGCACCCGGCGCGGGTTGGGCGCCGGGTTGGGGCTGTTGAAGAACAGCATCAGGCGCCCTTGAACGCGGGCTTGCGCTTCTGCAGGAAGGCGAGGCCGCCCTCCATCGCATCGGCGCTCGATCCGGCGATGCGCTGCCCTTCGGCCTCGGCATTGAGCGCGGCGGCATAATCATTTTCCAGCGCGGTCAGGATGTTGCGCCGCATCACCCCATAGGCCAGCGTCGGCCCGGCGGCGAGCCGTGCCGCCAGCGCACGCGCTTCGGCCTGCAGCGCGTCATCCTCGACGCACTTGTAGATCATGCCCCATTCGGCGGCCTTCTCGCCCGATATGCGCTCGCCCAGCATCATCATCTCGGTCGCGCGCGCCTTGCCCACCAGCCGCGGCAGCATCCACGACGCGCCGCCATCGGGCACCAGCCCGATGTTGACAAAGGCCTGCAGGAAATAGCCCGACTTGCCGGCAATGACGAAATCGCCGCACAGGCCGATCGAGCAACCGACGCCGGCGGCCGGGCCATTGACCGCCGTGATCACCGGAATGTTGAGCTTCGCCAGCGTCATCATCGTCGGGTTATAGTGCCGCGTCAGCGCGACATAGCTGGCGTCCCCGCCGGAGATCGATCCGCCGCCACGCGCCTGCAGGTCCGCCCCCGAACAAAAGGCCCGCCCTGCCCCGGTGATCACCAGCGCGCGTGCGCCGCCCAGATTGTGCAGCGCCAGATTGATGTCGTCGGCCATCTGCAGCGACGCGGCATTGAGCCGCTCGGGCCGGTTGAGCGTGATGGTGGCGATATCCTCGCTGATATCCAGCGTGATGGTTTCATAGGTCATGCGCATCTCTCCCAGATGATCCGGCCGGAACGACTCTCCTGCCCCGGCGCACAAGCTGCCCTTTACGTAAACGTAAGTCTAGTGGCTGCCTGCGGGTGTTTCCATGATTTCGGTCAGCACCCCACCCATGTCGCGCGGGTGGACGAAGAAGATGAGGGTGCCGTGCGCGCCGATGCGCGGCTCCCCCAGCACGCGCTTGCCCATCGCCTCGAACTCGGCTTTGGCAACATGGATATCCGGCACCTCGTAACAGACATGATGCTGCCCGCCCGCCGGGTTCTTCTCGAGAAACGAGGCGATGCTGGTGTTGCCCGGCAGCGGCTCGATCAGCTCGATCTGCGTGCCCGTCATCGCGCCATCCGCACCGGGCGTGTCGACAAAGCACACTTTTACCCCCTGCTCGGGCAGATCGAACGGCGCATGGATGTGCGTCGCGCCCATGACGTCGCGGTAAAAGGCGATGCTGTCGGCGATGGAGGGCGTGGCGACACCGATGTGGTTGAGACGGCCTAGTTTCATAGTTGCTCTCCACCCGCATGGCTTTGCCCGACCGAGCGGCGCAGCCAGCAGTTCACGGAAAAACGGGAATCGGGGAAGCGGCCGGTCGATGCGATCGGCAGCACCTCATGAGGGAAGAAGGACGGAAAAGCGACCATGCGGTTGTGTTTGGGCGCAATGCGGACCGCATCGGGCTGGCCGAGGACGGAATAGAGGGCAAGCTCGCCGCCGCTAAAGGCCGCCGGACGCTGGTGAAGATAATAGACGCAGCTCACCACGCGAACATGGCCCTTGTGCGCGTTGTAGGTATCGATGTGGCGGGTGTAGAAATCGCCATTGCCATGCGCAACCACGCTCCGCTCGCATTTGTGGATGGCAAAGCCCGGCACGCCGATAGCCTGGCAGATGTCGTCGGCCCGATCGACGATCGCGGCGATCAAACCTGCAAGATCGACACCGCTCTGGTCGGCCAGATGCAACGAAGCGCGCCGCTGTGTGTCGACGACGGTTCCGGAGACATCGGCGATCGACGTCGGCGCGAATTGCGGCTCGGCGGCGATGATCGTGGCAAGCAGATCGTCGGCGGCTCTGGCCGACAGGAAATCGTCGATCACCAGATGCGGGACGCCGGCGCGCTGCTGCGGGGAGCGCAACTGCGTCATTCAGGGCAACGAGACGCGGGGTAAATGCGCGGTGCCCGCAACGACGCAGGTGCTGTCGGCGATGGAGGGCGTGGCGACCCCGATGTGGTTGAGGCGGCCGAGCTTCATGGTTTACTCCTTTGATCGCCCAAGTCTGCACAGGCTAGAGTTCGAGGCGGTAAATGCCACCGGCTACCAATGCGGCCATACTGAAATAGAACAGAAACAAGAAGGCCAAGGCTGCAAACGCGGCTCGCCAAGCCAATCTTGCTCTAAATGCTTGCGGCTCTTCATTGCGATCTATCAACCGAAGTTCACCACCGAGAAGCCATCCCCGCATCGAAGCCTGCACAATCGAACGCACCAGCAGGCCGAACAGCATGGCACTCAAGACACAACCAAGAATCTCAGCGAGCATCACTCACCTCACAATGGAATATTATCATGCTTCTTCCACGGGTTCTCGAGGCTCTTGTTCCTCAGCTTCCGCAACCCCAGGGCCACCCGCCGCCGCGTCGAATGCGGGTAAATTACCTCATCGATATAGCCGCGTGACGCCGCCACGAACGGATTGGCGAAACGGTCTTCATATTCGGCGGTCTTGATTGCCTGCTCCTCGGCCGGCAGCCCGCGGAAGATGATCTCCACCGCGCCCTTGGCGCCCATCACCGCGATTTCCGCGGTCGGCCAGGCATAGTTCAAATCCCCGCGCAGATGCTTGGACGCCATCACGTCATAGGCCCCGCCATAGGCCTTGCGGGTGATGACGGTGATCTTGGGCACGGTCGCCTCGGCATAGGCGAACAGCAGCTTCGCGCCATGCTTGATGATGCCATTATGCTCTTGGCTCGTACCGGGCAGGAAGCCGGGGACGTCGACGAAGGTCAGGATCGGGATTTCGAACGCGTCGCAGAAACGCACGAAGCGCGCGGCCTTCTTCGATGAATTGATGTCGAGCACGCCCGCCAGCACCATCGGCTGGTTGGCGACCACGCCGACGGTCCGCCCCTCGATGCGCCCGAAGCCGCAGATGATGTTGGCCGCATGGCCGGGCTGGATTTCGAAGAAATCGCCCTCGTCCACCACCTTCCTGATCAGTTCGTGCATGTCATAGGGCTGGTTGGCCGATGGCGGGATCAGCGTGTCGAGGCTGTCCTCAATGCGGTCCCATGGGTCATCGGTCGGCCGCTCGGGCACACCGGTGCGGTTGTTCTCGGGCAGGAAGTCGAAGAAGTCGCGCGCCGCCAGCAGCGCCTCGATGTCATTCTCATAGGCCACATCGGCGACACTGGTCTTGGTGGTATGCGTCACCGCCCCGCCCAGCTCCTCCTGGCTGACCACCTCGTTGGTCACCGTCTTGACCACATCCGGGCCGGTGACGAACATGTAGGAGGAATCCTTCACCATGAAGATGAAGTCGGTCATCGCGGGGGAATAGACCGCCCCGCCCGCGCAGGGCCCCATGATCAGGCTGAGCTGCGGCACCACTCCGCTCGCCAGCACATTGCGCTGGAACACCTCGGCATAGCCGCCCAGGCTCGCCACGCCTTCCTGGATGCGCGCGCCGCCGCTGTCATTGAGGCCGATGACCGGCGCGCCGACCTTCATCGCCATGTCCATCACCTTGCAGATTTTCTGCGCATGCCGTTCGGACAGCGATCCGCCGAACACGGTGAAATCCTGGCTGAACACATAGACCAGCCGCCCGTTGATCGTCCCCGATCCGGTGACCACGCCATCGCCGGGGAAAATCTGTGTCTCCATGCCGAAGTCGGTGCAGTTATGCTCGACATACATGTCGAGTTCCTCGAACGATCCTTCGTCGAGCAGCACATCCAGCCTCTCGCGCGCGGTCAGCTTGCCCTTGGCATGCTGCGCGGCAATCCGCTTCTCGCCCCCGCCCAATCGGGCGGCGTCGCGGCGGCGTTCCAGCTCGGCAATGTTGGACGACATCGATGCACTCTCCCGGCGATCCGCACTTTGCATCGTCTCTTTCGCAGCAGGCCACGCATTGCAATGCCTGATTTGCGAAAGGCTGGCGTCACGGCGGGATCAGCGCATCGCCGGCTTGTAGCCGAACGCCTCCTGCGCCAGCCTGACCACCTCCGCATCGGCCGCGGGCGCGACCATCGGCACTGCGGCCTCCAGCCGCTCGGCGACATGCGTCAGCGCGGCAATGCGCGCCGCCTTCTTGTTGTTGCTGTCGATGACGGTCCACGGCGCCCAGCGCGTGTCGGTGCGCTCGAACATGTCGGCATAGGCGCGCAGATAGTCGCTCCGGCGCGCGCGGTTGCGGAAATCCTCGGTGCCGGTCTTCCAGCGCTTCCACGGGTCGTCGAGCCGGTCGGCCAACCGCCGGTCCTGTTCCTGCTGCGTCACATGCGTGAACAGCTTGATCAGGGTCACGCCATGCTCCGTCAGTTGCGCCTCGAGCTCGTTGATCTCGTCATAGCCCCGGCTCCAGTCGCGCTCGGAGGCAAAGCCCTCGACCCGCTCGACCAGCACGCGCCCATACCAGCTGCGGTCGAACACCGCGATCTCGCGCTTGCCAGGCATCCGCGTCCAGAAGCGATAGAGGAAGTGCCGGTCCTTCTCGGCCTGCGTCGGGGCGGCGATCGGCCAGACCTGAAAATAGCGGGGGTCCCATTCCGCGCACAGCCGCTGGATGATACCCCCCTTCCCCGCGGCATCCCAGCCTTCCAGCAGGATGATCGATTCGCGCTGATGGATGATGTGCGCGGCCTGGATGCGGGCAAGCCGCTCCTGCAGCGCCAAGAGGTCGGCGTCATAGTCGCCGCCATATTTTGCGCCCTTCTCGAAATCGCCCAGATCGATAGCCATGGCACGCTCCTTCCATTCCGACAGCCTACCGGCTTCCGCCGCTCCGCGCGAGCCTTGTTAACCTGTTGCTTTCGAATAGATTTCCTTGATTAGCGCGGCCAGCCGCTCGGGCTGCTCCATCGGAATGAAATGCGACACATCCGGCCAACATAGGTCAAGGGCATCAGGCAAATGCGCCGCCAGCTCCGGCCAGGTCGGGCTGATGCTGAAATCCATCGGCCCCTGCCTTTCCGCCACCCGCGCGCGCAGGACGGTGGTGGGACAACGCACCTTGGCCAGCATCCCCATCGCATCGTTGCGCGCCGCGCCCAGATAGGCGCTGGCCTCGATCTCCGGCGGGCAGCCCAGCACCAGTCCGTCGCCGTCCGGGGCAGGATTGAGACCGAAGGTGCAGTAATCGGCCAGCGCCGCCGGCCGCCACGCGCTGTACGGTGCCCGCCCGGCAAAGGCATCGATCATCGCCTGAGCATCCGGCCAGCGCCCGCGCCGACGCGCCACCGGGTGCATAGACGGATCGGGCTCGGTGGCGTTGGGAGCATAAGTCTCTGGCGGCAGGATCACCGGATCGACCAGCAACAGCCGCGCGACCTTGGCCCGCAGCAATCCCGCCAGCGCCGCAGCGCAATAGCCGCCCATGCTGTGGCCGACTGCGACCACCTGTCCCGGAATGGCAGCATTGACAAGCGGCACAAGATCGGCGGCCGTCGCGCTCCAGTCTCCGATAGAGGCTGGCTTGTAGCTCCGCCCATGGCCGCGCAGATCGGGAGCGACGATGTGCGGCAGCGGCGAACCGAGCGCGGTCAGCGCCTTTATGGTCTCGTCCCACAGCCGGGCGTGAAAGCCCGTGGCGTGGAGCAGCAGCAGCGATGGCCGGTCGGTGGGCTCACCCCACTCGAACCAGCACAGGTCACCTGGCCCAAGCGTCAGCCGATGCTCGACCGGTGCTGCTGTCATCCCGCCTTGGGGCCATCGACCACGCGGATATGCAGCTCCTTGAGCTGTTTGTCGGTAACCACCGACGGCGCGTTCATCATCAGGTCCTCGGCCTTCTGGTTCATCGGGAACAGAACGACCTCGCGGATGTTGGGCTCGTCTGCCAGCAGCATGACGATGCGGTCGACGCCGGGCGCGGAGCCGCCATGCGGCGGCGCGCCGAACTTGAAGGCGTTGATCATGCCGGCGAAATCGCGGTCGACATCGTCGCGGCTGTAGCCGGCAATCTCGAACGCCTTGTACATGATGTCCGGGCGATGGTTACGGATCGCGCCGGACGACAGCTCGATGCCGTTGCAGACGATGTCATATTGCCAGGCAAGGATCTCGAGCGGGTCCTTGGTTTCCAGCGCCTCCAGCTCGCCTTGCGGCATCGAGAAGGGGTTGTGGCTGAAATCGATCTTGCCCGTGTCCTCGTCCGCCTCGAACATCGGGAAATCGACGATCCAGCAGAATTTGAAGCAGCCCTGCTCGATCAGGTCGAGCTGCTCGCCGATGCGGGTGCGGGCCAGCCCGGCCAGCTTGGCGGCTTGTGCTTCCTTGCCAGCGGCAAAGAAGCAGCCATCGTCCGGGCCAAGGCCCAGCGCGTCGTAGATGGCCTGCATGCCGGCTTCGCCATGGTTCTTGGCGATCGGCCCGCCGAACTCGCCGCCCTTGCGCGTGACGTAGCCGAGGCCGGGATAGCCCTCACCCTGCGCCCAGGCGTTCATGTCATCGAAGAATTTGCGACTCTTTTCGGCGGTACCCGGCGCCGGGATGGCGCGCACCACGCTGCCTGCGGCGACCATGTCCGCGAAACGGCCGAAGCCCGAACCAACGAAATGCTCGGAGACATCGGTGATGATCAGCGGGTTGCGGAGATCGGGCTTGTCGTTGCCATATTTCAGCATCGATTCGCGATAGGGAATGCGCGGGAATGGCGCAGGCGTCACCGTCTTGCCATCGGCAAATTCCTCGAACACACCCGCCAGTACCGGCTCGATGGCGGCGAACACATCATCCTGCGTGACAAAGCTCATCTCGAAATCGAGCTGGTAGAATTCGCCCGGGCTCCGGTCGGCGCGCGCGTCCTCGTCGCGGAAACAGGGTGCGATCTGGAAATAGCGGTCGAAGCCGGCGACCATCAGCAGCTGTTTGAACATCTGCGGTGCCTGCGGCAACGCATAGAATTTGCCCGGATGGACCCGGCTGGGCACGAGGAAGTCCCGCGCGCCCTCGGGCGAGGACGCGGTCAGGATCGGCGTCTGGAACTCGGTGAAGCCCTGATCGATCATGCGGCGGCGCAGGCTGGCAATGACGCCCGAACGCAGCAGGATATTCTTGTGCAGCCGCTCACGGCGCAGGTCGAGGAAGCGGTATTTGAGGCGGATTTCTTCCGGATAGTCCTGCTCGCCGAACACCGGCATAGGCAGTTCCTGGGCAGGCGATTGCACCGCCACCGACCTTGCGCGCACCTCGATCTCGCCGGTCGGCAGGTTGGAATTGATCGTGTCAGTCGCACGCGCCAGCACCTCGCCAGTGATGGTCAGCACGCTTTCCACGCGCGCGCTGTCGAGAACGGCAAAGTCCGCGTCGGCAGCATTGGCGACAATCTGGGTGATGCCATAATGGTCACGCAAATCGACGAACAGCAGATTGCCATGGTCACGCTTGCGATGGACCCAGCCCGAAAGGCGGACGGTCGCTCCGACGTCGGCGCTGCGAAGCTGGCCGCAAGTATGAGTGCGATAAGCGTGCATGGATAAGGTCTTTCGATGGGTTCAGCGACCACATGGCGGGCCGCACAATCTTGAGCGCGCCTAACACAGTCGAGCGCGGCATTTGTCAAGGACAAGGGTTGCGCTCGCCGGTCGGCCGCTTGCCAACCGGCGCCAAACCGGCAACCAGTCGGGCATCGCCGGGGGGGCCGACAGATCATGACCTTGTCTTTCACCGCTGCCGACTGGGCGGTCGTCATTGCCTATATCGGTGCGCTTGCCATCGCTGGTTGGCTGGCGACGCGGCGGATGCGCAGCAGTGAGGATTTCTTTCTTGCCAGCCATCACGCGCCGACCTGGCTGGTGGCGGTTTCGGTTCTGTCCACAACCCAGTCGGCTGCGACCTTTCTCGGTGCGCCCGACTATGCCTATCGTGGCGATTACAGCTATCTTGCCAGCAACATCGCCGCGCTCATCGCCGCGTTCCTCGTCGCCCGGCTGCTGATCCCGCGCTTCTACGCGCTGGGCGTAACCACGGTCTATGAACTGTTGGAAAGCCGCTTCAGCGTCGGTGCGCGCCGTGCGGCCGCGGCGATGTATTTGGTCGGCCGCATCCTCGCCAGCGGCGCGCGGCTATACCTCGCCGCCATAGCCGTATCGATGATGATCTTTCTGGATGTCGATGCCGACCATATTCTCTTCGCATCGACGCTGCTGGTCCTGTTCGGCATCGCCTTCACCTTGTTCGGCGGCCTGAATGCGGTGATCTGGAGCGATCTGGTGCAAGTCGTGCTCTATGTCGGCGCTGCGCTGCTGGTGCTGGTGCTGCTCCTGTCTTCGATCACGGCCAGCCCTGCCGAGGTGTGGAGCGCGCTCGCCCATGCCCCGGACGGGCAGAACAAGCTGCGGCTCATCGACATGTCTTTGGACTTCAGCGCGCCATTCTCCCTCGCCGCGATCCTGACCGGCGTCGTGCTCCTCAACATCGGCAATGCCGGGCTCGATCAGGATACCACGCAGCGCTTCCTCGCCTGCGAGGACGCACGCGCCGGGCAGCGTGCGCTCTATGCGTCGGCACTGGCGACGATCCCGGTTGTCGCCCTGTTCATGGCGATCGGATCGCTGCTGTGGATCTTCTACAACCGGCCCGATTTGATGGGCGGCGATGCGGCAGCGGCGAGCGCGACCTTTGCTGGCGAAAAGATCACCGTCTTCATGTCCTACATATTGAGCGAGGTTCCGCCCGTGTTGCGGGGCTTGGTGACCGTGGGTGTCATTGCGGCGGCTGCGATCAACTCCGGTTTGATCTCGATGGCCGCAGTGCTGGTCAGCGATTTCTACCGGCCGCTGCGGGAGCGTACCGCCGCCCTGCCCGACCGACACTATGTTCTCGCTGGACGCGTGGCGATGGTGCTCTTGGCACTCGCCCTGTTGGCCACGTCCATCCTTTGCTTCTACTGGCAGCGCTACACCGACACGCCGTTGCTGGAATTTGTGCTAGGTGTGATGGCCTTCGCCTACTCCGGTTTGCTCGGTGTCTATGGCGTGGCGCTGTTCACGCGCCGTGGATCGACCGCCTCCGTCATCGCCGCGCTCGGCGTGGGCTTTTTCGCCACGCTGGCGCAGCAGCGCTATGTCGTCGAGGCGCTGGGGCTTCCGGACGGCTGGGGCAGCCTCGCCTTTCCATGGCAATTGTGCATTGGCACGGCGCTCGCGTTTCTGACCTGCCTCGCCGGCCGGCAGGGTCCCGAGCGCGCAATGAAACGCCCACTTCAAACTTCTGCGATTCGCGCCTAAGGCTGGCCGATGGCAGGACACCAATTGATAACCGACAGCGCAACCTTGGCCGATTTCTGCCAGCGCGTTTCGGATGCCCCGTTCATCACCGTCGACACCGAATTCATGCGCGAGTCGACCTATTATCCCGAACTCTGCCTGATCCAGGTGGCAACACCCGAAATCGCTGCGGCAATCGACCCGCTGGCGCGCGATATCGATCTCGATCCGCTGCTGCATCTGCTGGTCGAGCGTGAGGACATCCTCAAGGTGTTCCATGCCGGTGGGCAGGATGTCGAAATCATCTACAATCTGACCGGCAAGACCCCGCATCCCATTTTCGACACACAGATCGGCGCAATGGCGCTCGCGCAGGCGGAGCAGCTTGGCTATTCCAATCTGGTCGAAAGCTGGCTGGGGCTGACGCTCGACAAGGGTGCGCGATTCACCGACTGGTCGCGCCGTCCGCTCGACAAGCGGCAGATCGATTATGCGATCGCGGATGTCACCCACCTTGCCATCATCTTCCCGCGCATGCTCGACAAGCTCAAGCAGACAGGGCGCGGCGAGTGGCTGGACGAGGAGATGGAGAAGCTCGCCGATCCGGCCAATTACGCCATGCACCCGGAAGACGCATGGCACAGGGTCAAGATCCAGTCCAAAAAGCCCGATGTGCTCGGCCGCCTGCGCGCCCTCGCGGCCTGGCGCGAGGTAGAGGCACGGTCAAAGAACCTGCCGCGCGGGCGCATTGCCAAGGATGAGACGCTGGCCGACATGGCGGCGCATCCGCCGCGCGCGCAGGACGATCTGGCCAAGGTGCGCGGCCTTTCCGCCAGTTGGCGCAACAATGACATCGGCGCACGGCTGATGCAGGCACTGGCCGACGCCGAGCCGATGAAGCGCGAGGAAATGCCGGAGGCCCCGGCGCGCGGGCCCGGTCTGGGCAAGGATGGCGCGCTGGTCGCCGATCTCCTCAAACTGCTCCTCAAGATCCGTGCCCGAGAACTCAATGTGGCCTCGCGTCTGATTGCTCGCAGCGATGACATCGAACAACTTGCGGCCGGCGCGCGGAGCGGCCTCGCCATCCTGACCGGCTGGCGTGCCGAAGTCTTTGGCCGCGATGCGCTGGAACTTGTCGAAGGCCGGCTGAGTTTTGCGGTACGCAAAGGCAGGCTGGTGATGACCCGCCCTCCGGTCGAAGGAGGCGATGGCTTGGAGGAACAGCAATGCGATACGCAATGATCGGCTTTACCATGCTGGCCTTCTCGGCACTCGCGGCCTGCGCCACCGGACGGGCCGATCGCTATGAGACCGGGCAGCGCGAACCGATTTCGCTGCGCGACGATGGCGACGAGTGCGGTGCGAGCCTGGTGCAAAGCTTCGTCGGCATCCGCGCCAACGACACGCTGCGCGCCGAAATCGCCACCCGCTCCGGCGCGCAAACCATTCGCTGGATCGAACCCGGCATGGCGGTCACCCTGGACTTCCGTGCGGACCGATTGAACGCCGAACTTGATGCCGATGGCGTGATAACGGTCATGCGCTGCGGTTGAATGGCGTCACCGTCATGCGTCGGGCTAGGCGATTTTCAAATTCAGTGCTTCTGCAAGAGCCTTAAGGCGCTTTTCGACTTGCTCGCCGGCCAGCGGCTCATTTCCGCAGACAAACGAAAGTGTCAGATGGGTCGCATCGCGCGTCAGCCGAGTTTGCCGTAACACGGACGCAGTACCTCCGGACAATCGCTGCGCCAGACGAATGGCAAGCCCCCATTGCGTCGCCCGATCGAGCCGATCCTGCAATTCCGATACTCTTGGCGCATCGACGGCGGCACCTTGGCCGCCGTTGGCAGAGTACAAGGCCTGCGCCATTACCAGTCGATCGTCTAGGTCGATGCCCCACCACTGGCCATGCAAAGCCATCTCGGCGGCGCGCTCGGCCCTGAAATCCGGATTTGCGGTCGACGCGACCTCGGACAGCAAACAACAAGCGAGGCGCAGCCGCGCCATTGCGGGCGTATCGTCGACGAACAGTGGCGCGATCCAGCGGTCCAGGGTTCGTCCGTGCGGTGCGAAGCGGGCGAAGCGGGCGCCCTCGAATTCGGCGGCAACGATCAGCGGATCCTGCTGACGAACTGACGAGTCGAGCGCTTCGAAAAGCAGCCCTTCACGCAGACCGCTTGTCGACACCACCAGTCGGCTCGACTTGAGCTGCCGTACCAGCGGCACCAGCAGCGAGGCAGCGTCAGCCAAGGTCGAAACACGCGCAGACGCCAGACCCGGTAGCTTGCCCAACGTCGCAAGGTCGGTCGAGCGGAGACTGCGGGAGAGCTGTGCTATACTATCCACCGCCATGCCATGGCCGGACACCATCGGCAGCGGATCGCGTGCCATGATCATGTCGTATCGCGCCAACGCGCGCCAGGAGCCGCCGACCAGATACAGTGGCAGCCCACCGTCCTCGCCCGGCCACCCGGCGTCATGCAGCATCCGCACGATCTGAGCATCGAACTTTCTGCCAAGCTGCGTCTGCAGCGCCGCCAGACGCAGCACGCCAAGCGGGAAGCTGCTATGATGGGCGGTTTGACCGTTGCGGACCCTAACCAATTCCAGACTGCCGCCGCCCAGATCAGCGACGATGCCGTCTGCTTCCGGCAGAGCCGAAATCACACCGAAGCCGGAAGCGCGTGCCTCCTGCACCCCTGACAGCAGCTCGATTTCAAGGCCGACATCGCTGGCATCCGCAAGAAACGCCACCCCGTTGCTGGCTTCGCGGACAGCAGCGGTAGCAACGCAACGCAGTTCTCCGACGTTCATTTCCGAGACGAGCAGCCTGAAGCGCGCCAGCCCCGCCAAGGCCCGGCGATAGGCCTTTGCATCGATGGCACCATTGGCCGCCAGTCCTGCGCCGAGACCGATCATCAGTTTTTCATTGAAGATCGGCGTGGGTGCCCGAGCGGGCCCCGCGAACACGACCAGCCGGATTGAATTGGAACCGATATCGATGATCGCCGCCCGGCGCTCGGGCTGCTCAGCCATTCCAGCGTGCCAGATCGAGCTTGGGAACGTCCTTGCGCTTGCGGAGCGTATCGCCGCGCCCCGAAAGCGAGGGGTTGTTCATGAAATAGCGATGCAGGTTGAAGGGCTTGCTGCCGGGTTCCATCCGCCGGTAGCTGCCATCGGAATTGAGAACCCAGCTTTGTTCATTGTCGATCAGATTGGCGACCAGTACCTGATCCAATAGCTGGTCGTGCACAGTCTTGTTTTCGATCGGAATCATATATTCGACGCGACGGTCGAAGTTGCGGTTCATCCAGTCGGCCGAGCTGATGTACAATTTCGCCCCGCGCGTCGGAAGCGACGCGCCATTGCCGAATGCAAAGACACGGCTATGCTCGAGAAAGCGCCCGACCACGGACTTGACCTTGATGGTTTCGGACAGCCCGGGGACGCCAGGCCGCAGGCAACAGATGCCTCGGACGATAAGCGCAATCGGCACGCCAGCGGCACTGGCTTCATACAGCTTCTCGATAATGGCCTCGTCGACCAGGCTGTTCATCTTCGCCCAGATGCCTGAGCCACGTCCTGCACGTGCATGGGCGATTTCGTCGTCTATGAGACCGCACAAGGTCTTGCGCAGCCCCAGCGGCGACATCGTCAACATCTCCAGTCCGGTCGGCTCGATATAGCCGGTGATATAGTTGAACAATTGCGCCGCATCGCGCCCCGCCCGTTTGTCAGCCGTGAAAAAGCTGAAATCCGTATAAATCCGGGCCGTGACGGGATGATAATTGCCCGTGCCGAAATGGCAGTAGGTACGGAAGCCGTTACCCTCCCGCCGAACGACCATCGACACCTTGGCATGCGTTTTCCACTCGATGAAACCGTAGACCACCTGAACGCCGGCGCGCTCGAGCTGGCCGGCCCAGTGCAAATTTTGTTCTTCATCGAACCGTGCCTTGAGCTCGACCACGGCGGTCACGGACTTGCCCGATTCCGCTGCCTCGATGAGCGCACGTATGACGGGCGATTGATCACCTGCCCGGTACAAGGTCTGTTTGATGGCGATGACATCAGGATCGGCGGCCGCCTGACGCAGGAAGGAGAGGACGACGTCGAAACTCTCATAAGGATGGTGGACGACGATGTCCTTGCTGCGGATCGCTGCGAAACAATCCCCGCCATGGTCGCGGATCCGTTCCGGGAAACGCGCGGTAAACGGCGGAAATTTGAGATCTGGACGATCTTCGCTTACGATCTGCGCCAGATCGGCGATGCCGATGATGCCGTCCGGCTTCAGCATCTCCGGCTCCTCGCCGGCGCTTTCCTCCATCAGCTCTTCGATCAGCGAATCCGGCGTGTCAGCATGAAATTCGTACAGCACGATGCGTCCGCGACGGCGCCGCCGGATGGCGGTCCGAAAGTGCTGGACCAGATCCTCGGCCTCTTCTTCAACCTCGATGTCGCTGTCGCGAATGACGCGAAAGCTGCCATGGGAGAGCAAGGTATAGCCGGGGAAGAGCAGATCGGCGAACAGCGGGATAACCGTGTCGATCGTTACATAAACGGCGCGCTGGCCGGGCACCCGCACGAATCGCGACAGCGATGTCGGGATCATGACAAGCTCACGCACCGCTTCGCCATCCGACTGGCGGACCAGGTCTGCCATCACCGCCAACCCTTTGTTGGGGATGAACGGAAAGGGGTGCGCAGGATCGAGCGCCTGCGGTGTCAGGATCGGGAATATCTGGTCCACGAAATGGCGCTGTAGCTGCGAGCGATAGCGCGACGCACCGGCCAGGTCATGAACAACCTCGATACCCTGCCGCGCAAGCTCACCGGAGAGCGTCAGCCATTCCGACTGCTGTTCGGCAACCAGATGCTGGCTGGCATCGGTAATCGCGGCCAGTTGCTGCTTTGGTGTCAGGCCATCCTGTGATCGTTGATCGATGCCCTGCAACTGGTGCGCCATAATCCCGGCCACACGCACCATGAAGAATTCGTCCAGATTGTTACCGGAAATCGAAAGAAAGCGCAGACGCTCGAGCAAAGGATGCGCCTCGTTGCGCGCTTCCTCCATGACCCGCCGGTTGAACGCCAGCCATGACAATTCCCGGTTGAACATGCGTTGACCATCGGCCACCGCTCCGCCTTGCACCGGCGTGCCGTCTGCTCGGGGCGAGACGGAGCTGGATTCTGCTGCCTGGGTCACTCTGGCTCCGGCGATTCGCTGTTGATACTGGCATGTCTGTCATACAGGCCCGTCTCGGCCAGAGCAGCCCTCGCAATGGCGATTGTCGCGCCCTGTCCGCTTGCAAGGGCCATTGAATCGATAGCCGCAACCACCGCATGAACGGCTGCATAGCTTCGTTCGATCCGCGCCGCGACATAACTGCCAAGCCGGGGCGCAGGGGCGTGTCCTCGCTCGATCAGCAACCACTCGACGAGATCACGGGTGAGGCAGGAATCGGGCGTGTCGAATGCGACATGCGGCGCGCTGGCCAGCCTTGTGCGCAGGTCGGGCAGGCGGATCGTGTCCAGCCAGGCTGGAGCGCCGGCCACGACCAGCAATCTGCTTCCTTGTGCTGCTGCCCGGTTCCACGCGTGGAACAAGGACTCTTCTTCGGCCGATTCGGCGTCATCGAACCAATCGCCACCGACCCGCTCAGCGAACAGGCGACCCAACGTGCTGCGGCCAGACCGGGAAGGGCCCGTGAGAATCGTTGCCGGTGCAGTCCATGGGTCGACGCCCAAAACATGTCGTGCCGCGACCATGTTGCTTTCACCGGTCAGGAAGCGCACCCTGGTGTTGGCCGCAGGCGCGCGCCAAGCCAGCGGCAATTGCAGTTGGCGCCGTTGCGATGGCGCCGGCAGCCCAATGCCGAACAAGTCGCGCAGGGGCTCGGTCATCGCGAGATACGGAAAGTACCGCCACTTTCCGCGACGCGCCAACCAGCACCGGACAACACCGAGCGCAAGGCGGCTGCGTCGCCGCGGAAGCGGACGCGGACCACGGAAACGCCACCGATAGCAACGCTGCTAGTACTGGCACCGTCGACATTTGGCAGCGAGCGCAGCGCCGATTCGACGGCCAGCACGGCAGCAGAATCCGGTGTATCGACCTGAATGGCATAGGTTACGCTGGCTGCAGCCGGAGGTGCCGCTTCCGTCGCTTGCGTTGCCCCGTCCTCGACAACAGTCGCGTCCTCGGTCGGCTTTTCGATTTCCTCAGGCGCAACCGGCGCTTCGATGATCAGGCTGGGGTCGGTGCGGAGACGGCCGTCGGCGAGCGCGCCGGTGTAAATGGCATCGATCCGCCGCACGCCCTCCACCATCAGATTGCGCAGCCCTGTGGGGTTACGGGTTGTCAGGGTGAAGCTGCCGAGCAGCTCGTTGTCCGGACCATAGCGCGCGGAAAAATATCCGACGATCGGACCGCCAGGCCATGTCCGCTCTATCCTGACCGTCGGCACCAGCACATCGGATGCGCCATATTGATCGAGAATCTCGCGCCACCAGCCGCGATTGCGTCGCCGCATCTGGCCTGGATTGAGGAGCAGCGTGTCGGCGCCGAGGCCGGACGTGCGCACATAATCGACGCTGCTGTCTGCGGTGCGGAATTCCGCCCAAGCCCTTTGCCACGCACTGCGGCGCTCGAAACTCTGAGGAATGCCGCCTTCATAGACGACCGGCAATACGAGGTAAGGCGGCGAGCGGAAGATCCGGCCGGAGATCCCCAGAATTTGGCCGGCCCGGGCACGATCGAACTGCACACCGAGCGTGGCGATATACCGGCCAGGGCCAATTTGTTCGCGCTCGATGACGATGGCGGTGACGATGCCGTTGAGCGTCGAATCGGGCAGGCGCGGTGCAGCGGCACCGCCGTTGACCTGCTTGAACAGCGCCTCCCATCCCTTGCGCTGCGCCTCCTGCCACCCGCGCGCGCGCGCCTCGTCGGGGTTGGGGCCGGTGACGTCGACCCTGACATTGCTGACCAAGAGGTCGCTGGAGCTGTTGATCGGGGCAATGCCACGGTCCCCGCTCTCGATCTGGGCATAGACAATCGCGCCGACGCCGCTGACGGCGATCAGGCTCAAAGCAATGGCTAGCGACGTGATTTTGCGGCGCGCAGGGATTGGCAGTTCGGTCACGGGTGCCTTTTGGCTATATCGGCATGGAAATCCAAGCCCGATGTGAGTAGCGCCCGGTGATGACCGATCAAAACGCCTCTTCGCCCGGATACACCTATGCCTCCGCAGGGGTATCCATAGCCGCCGGCAATGCGCTGGTGCGCGCCATCGCACCGCTGGCCAAGGCAACCCGCCGCCCCGGCGCGGACGCCGATCTCGGCGGCTTCGGCGGCTTCTTCGATCTGCGTGCCGCCGGCTTCACCGATCCGCTGCTGGTCGCCGCCAATGACGGGGTGGGCACCAAGCTCAAGCTCGCCATCGACAGCGGCAAGCATGACACGGTCGGCATCGATCTGGTGGCGATGTGCGCCAACGATCTGGTGGTGCAAGGCGCGGAGCCGCTGTTCTTCCTCGACTATTATGCAACCGGCAAGCTCGACAATGCCATTGCCACCGCCGTCGTCGCCGGCATCGCCGAAGGCTGCAAGCTGGCCGGCTGCGCGCTGATCGGCGGCGAGACGGCGGAAATGCCGGGCATGTATGCGGACGGCGACTATGACCTTGCCGGATTTTGTGTCGGTGCGGTCGAGCGCGATCAGGTGTTGACCGCCGATAAGGTGGCGGCGGGTGACGTGATCCTCGGCCTCGCCTCCTCCGGCGTGCATTCCAACGGCTACAGCCTGGTACGCCGCCTTGCCGCCGACAAGGGTTGGAAGCTGGACCGGCCCGCGCTGTTCGACCAGACGGTGTTGCTTATCGACGCGCTGATGGCGCCGACGCGCATTTACGTGAAGAGCCTGCTGCCGCTGATCCGCTCGGGCCAAATCCATGCGCTCGCCCACATCACCGGAGGTGGGCTGCTTGAGAATATCCCGCGCGTGCTGCCCGCGCATCTGCATGCACATGTCGATGCGGATGGCTGGGCGCAGCCGCGGTTGATGGCCTTCCTGCAGGCTCAGGGCCATATCGAACCGGAGGAGATGGCACGGACGTTCAACTGCGGCATCGGGATGGCGGTGGTGGTCGACGAGGCCGATGTGGCAGGCATAACGGCAGCGCTGGAGGCAGCGGGCGAGGTTGTCCACCGGATCGGGCAGATCGCCGAAGGTCCGCGGGGATGCACGGTGCGCGGCAATGTCGAGACGTGGAGCGCCAAGGCGGCATGGAGCGCGACGCATGACGCTTAACCCCGGCATCGTCATTGACGGAAATCGGATAGGCTGGTGAAAGCCCGCGTCGCGATCCTCATCTCGGGTGAAGGCACCAACATGGCGGCGCTGCTCTATGCCAGCCGCGCCGATGACTGCCCCTATGAGGTGGTGCTGGTTGCCTCGAATAACCCAGATGCGCCGGGCCTGGCCGTGGCACAAGCAGAGGGCGTCGCCACCTTTGCGCACAGCCACAAGGGGATGGAACGCGAAGCGTTCGATGCACTTATCGACGGGCAACTGAGTGCGGCCCGAGTCAATTTCGTGGCGCTGGCCGGCTATATGCGGCTGCTGTCGCCGACGTTCGTGCAGAAATGGGCGGGCCGGATTATCAACATCCACCCTTCCCTGCTGCCAAAGTACAAAGGCCTAAACACCCATGCACGGGCGCTCACTGCAGGGGATAGCCATGGCGGCTGTTCGGTGCATGTGGTCAACGAGGCGGTCGACGATGGCGAGGTGCTGGCGCAGACGCCGGTTGCGATCCTGCCCGGCGACACGGCAGAGACGCTGGCCGCGCGGGTGCGCATTGCCGAGCATCAGCTCTACCCGCGCACCCTCTCCGCTTTCGTGCTGCGGGAGCATAGCCCCGACTATTGGCTGGCGCGGGTGCGCGAGCGCGCGATGGCGCTGCCGGAGGCGGACGAGATCGTCAGCCACGGCATGCCCTGCTTCGGCATCGTCAAGGGCAAGAAATTCGCCTATTTCACCCATGATCATCATGGCGACGGGAGGACCGCGCTGCTGGTCAAGATCAGCGGGCTCGACGAGCAGCAGCATCTGATCGAGCAGGACGATGCCCGCTATTTCCGCCCCGCCTATTTCGGCGACGGCTGGATCGGCATCCGCCTCGACCTGGGTGACAATGACTGGGATGCGATCGGCGACTGGCTGGCGAAGAGCTGGCGGGCGATTGCGCCCAAAAAGCTGACACTGCTGATGGATGTGGCGGACAGCTTCTAAGCAAAAAGGCCGCTGGATCACTCCGGCGGCCTTTCACATTTCAGATCGATCGGCGATCAGCCGACAATCTCTTCCGGCTTGAAGAAATAGGCGATCTCGATCGCGGCATTCTCATCGCTGTCGCTGCCGTGGACCGAATTGGCTTCGATGCTCTCAGCCAGTTCCTTGCGGATGGTGCCGGGTTCGGCGTTGGCGGGGTTGGTGGCGCCCATGATGTCGCGGTTGCGCTGCATCGCGTTTTCGCCTTCGAGCACCTGCACCACGACCGGGCCGGAGATCATGAATTCGACCAGATCGTTGAAGAAGGGGCGCTCCTTGTGGACCGCGTAGAAGCCTTCGGCCTGCTCGCGGGTCATGTGGATACGCTTCGACGCGACGACGCGCAGGCCGCCGTCCTCAAGCATCTTGGTGACCGCACCGGTCAGGTTGCGACGGGTGGCGTCGGGCTTGATGATCGAGAAAGTGCGGGTGACCGCCATGGGAAAGCTCCTGCTGCTCGGGTTGCGACCGCGCCGGACGCGCGTGCCTTTGGTTGCGCGCGCCCCTAGCGGCAGCAATGGCAACTGGCAAGCGCAGTAGCGTTCAGGGGGTCACATCGAAATTGAGGGTGATGTTGGTGTATTCACCCTTGCGCAGTACGGTGGCGCTGAAGGTCTTTGGCGTACCCTCGCCCTGGCGGCGCGCCTCGTAGGAGAGAATTTCGCCGCCGTTGAGGCGCCCGGCATAGCGCATGCCGGCGTTGAGCGACTCACGCTGATAGTGGCGGATCACCTCTTCCGGCTCGGCGATCACTGTCCATGTGGCCACCAGACCGCCGGTTTCAGGGCGGCTGACGGCAAATTCCCTGGTGCCGTCGGTCCCCAGATAGACCGTAAAGCCGGCGGGAAGGGCGGGGTCCGTGCGCGACACCGGCTGCTTTGGCGCCGCATCCTCGGTACCGGAGGAGCCGCAGGCGGCGAGCAGCAACAGCGGGGCTAGGGCAATCAGACGCATGGACATGGCCATCTCTCCTGAGCAAAAGCAGACCTACACATAGGCTGGGCCGCGCCGGTTGCAATCGCGCTCATGGGCCCTCGCGCCAACGGCCATCCATATCCTGCCGCCAATAATGGCTGTCGACATCGTCGCGGCGGGAAAGGCTGCGCCAGGCCGCGCGTGCATCGTCGATCCGCTCGCCGTCGAACAGGTAGAAGGTCCGGTCGAACATCAGCGTTGCATCGTCCCAGACACCGTCGATGAGTGCCGCCATAGTCGCGCCATTGCCGGGGTTGTCGCAGCCCCCGGCAATCAGCACAGGTTCTTCCGGTTCGTCTGCCGTGCCCGCCAGGGCATGCGGCACGAAGCTCTCTGGCACTGTCGTCCACAGGGCCGCATCCGCCGCTTCGCGAAGCGCGCGATCCTGTGCGACAACCAGCATGCGGGCGCCGGACGCATAGGCCCGCTCGGCCAGCCGCGCTACCACGGCTGGCGCCGGATCACGGGTCAGATGATAGAAATCGACCCGCCGCGCGCTCATTTCAGCCCACGGTCTCGCAACGCGCGGTCACGAAGGCATCGAGCAGGCGCACGCCATAGCCGGTCGCCCCCTTGGCATAGGTCGCCCCGTCCTTGTCCGACCAGACCATGCCGGCGATGTCGAGATGGGCCCACTTCACGCCGGGCTCGACGAAGCGCTGCAGAAACTGCGCCGCCGTGATCGACCCGCCCTCACGTGGGCCGACATTCTTCATGTCGGCAATCGGGCTGTCGATCAGCCGGTCATAGGCATCGCCCAAGGGGAAACGCCACAGCTTCTCGGCGACCGATGCCCCGGCGTCGATCAGGTCCTTGGCGACGCCGTCGTCGTTGGCAAACACACCGCCATGCTCCTTGCCTAGGCTGATGATCATCGCCCCGGTCAGGGTGGCGAGATCGACCATGACATCCGGCTTGAAGCGGCGCTGCGCCCAGGTCATCGCATCGCACAGCACCAGCCGACCCTCGGCATCGGTATTGATGACCTCGACGGTCTGACCCGACAGGGTGGTGACGATATCGCCCGGACGCTGCGCGTTGCCGTCGGGCATGTTTTCAGCCAGCGCGCAAACACCGACCACATGGACGGGCGCCTTGCGCTTGGCGAGCGACAGCATCAGGCCCGCAACGGCGCCAGCACCGCCCATGTCCCACTTCATGTCTTCCATGCCGGCGGCTGGCTTGATGCTGATACCGCCGGTATCGAACGTCACGCCCTTGCCGATGATCAGCAGCGGTGCGGCACCGGATGCGCCATCGCCTTTCCATTCCATGCACAGCAGGCGCGGCGGACGCACCGAACCCTGCCCGACGCCGACGATCGCGCCCATGCCGAGTCCGGTCATCTGCTTTTCGTCGAGCACCTCGATGGCGACGCCCTGCTCGCCGAGCATGCGGCACCGCTCCACGAAGCTTTCCGGATAGATGACGTTGCCCGGCTCGGACACGAGTTCGCGGGTGAAGGCGACACCGTCCGCCACCGCTTCCAGGCGCTGCCATGCCTGTTCCGACCCTTCGGCGGCACCGGCCACGGTCAGCCGTTCCAGCGACGGCTTCTGCTTGTCCGAGAGACGCGTGCGATAGCGGTCGATCCGCCACGCGCGCAGCTTGGCTCCGAGCGCAAACCGGGCCGCACGCTGCGCGTCGACGCCGTCGAGGCGTGCCACGACGCCGGTAACGCCGGAAGCGATCAGCCGTGCGGAAACCGCCCCGCCGGCCTTTTCATAGCCGGCGGCATCGCCGCTGCCGACGCCGACCAGCAGCACGCGCCGAACCACGCCGGCATCGTCGCCGAAACATTCGAACACTGTCCCCGGGGCGCCATCGAACCGGGCCTGCTCGGTCGCCGCCGCCAGCGTCGGGCGCAGCGACTCCGGGACCAGCGCAACGGCCTGCGGCATCGCCCCGCTGGCAACGGGGATGGCCAGACTATCCTGTGCTGTCACTGGTCCGTCGGCGAATATGATGTGCATGGGGAGGTGATCCTTAGGGCAATGGCAAAGACCGTTTGCTTCGAGCCAACAGTCGCTGGCGGTCAGATAGGCGTCCTCTGTCGATGTTGCAAAGCCCCCGCTTGCCATTATGAGCAGGATTGCAGGGAGCCACCAGCGGCGTCACTCGGCAACGCCACCACCATCATCTCGGGACTCGATGCGCTCGATGCTTTCTCTACAGCGACCGCCCGCAGCATGGACCCGTCAGGCCCGACGGTCCCTCGCCGCTGGTCTCTGCACCGCTGCCCTGCTGGCCGCCCTGCCCTCTGTCGCGGCGGCGCAGGCCGCGCCCGCGACCCCGTCTTCTGCCCCAGCAACGACGCAAGGCGGGGAAGAGACGATCGGTTTTTCAGCCGATTCCGTCAGCTATGACGATACGTCGGACGTCGTCACGGCAAGCGGCAATGTCGAGCTGGATCGGCAGGCATGGCGGCTGCGCGCCGACCAGGTGGTGTGGAATCGCGGGACCGGTCGGGTCACCGCCAATGGCAATGTCGCGTTGACAAGCCCGCAGGGAGACACGGCATATGGCGACTCCGTCGAGCTGACCGACACGTTGCGCGATGGCGTCGTCGAAAATCTGCTGGTCGTTTTCACCGAAGGCGGCCGATTGGCGGCGACACGCGGGGAGCGGCTGGCCAATGGCGACATGACGCTCGAGCGTGCGACCTATTCGCCCTGCCCCATCACCGACGATCAAGGCTGCCCACGCAACCCGAGCTGGCAAGTGCGCGCCGCCCGTGTCTATTATGACCGGGCGCGGGGGCGGGTGCGGTACACGGGCGCGCGTATCGAACTGTTCGGGCTCCCGCTGGTGCCGCTGCCCGGCCTGTCGCATCCACTCGGCAGCGAAGCGGACAGCGGTTTTCTTGTCCCGACCGTACGTATCGACCGGAATAATGGCATCGAGCTTGCGGTCCCTTATTATCTTCGGCTGTCCGCCAATCGCGACCTCACGCTGACGCCGCATGTCTACAGCAATGCTGCGCCCATGGCAGAGGCCGAGCTGCGCGGCCTATCCAGCATGGGTGCTTGGCGCACCCGCGGCTATGCGACCTATAGCCAGCGCTTGCCGGTCGGATCGCCGGGCGCCACCGGCCAAGACGATTTTCGCGGTTATATCGACGCCAGCGGCGGATTTCAGTTCGATCCACGCTGGAACCTGTCCTTCTCCGGCCGACTCGCCACCGACCGCACCTTCCTGCGCCGCTATGACATCAGCCGTGATGACAGACTGCGATCGACATTCACCTTGGCGCGTAACGGTGGGTCGAGCTATTTCACTGTCTCAGGCTGGGCGACGCAGACCCTGAGGACCGGCGAACGGCAAGGCCAGCAACCCATTGCATTGCCGGTGCTCGATTTCAGGCAGCGCCTGAGCGACCCTCTGCTTGGCGGCCAGCTCCTGCTCCATGTCAACAGCCTCGCGCTCACGCGCACATCGGGCCAGGATACGCAGCGGGCGTTCGCCAGCGTGCAATGGGATTTGCGGACTATCACCGGCCTGGGCCAGGAAGTGCGCTTCACCGCGCTGGGCCGCGGCGACCTCTATCATACAGATTCATCGCTGCTGACGCCGGTGCCGGGCTATCGCGGGACCGACGGCTGGCAGGGTCGCGCCTTTGCGACCGGGGCGGTCGACGTCAGCTGGCCGCTGATCGGCCCGTTCGCCGGCGGGACGCAGCGGCTGACACCACGCGTCCAGCTGGTAGCCACCTCACCGGTCGACAATGTCGATATTCCGAACGAGGACAGCCGTGCGTTCGAGCTTGAAGAAGGCAATATCTTCTCGCTCAACCGCTTTCCCGGCAACGACCGGTTCGAGGACGGCGCGCGCATCACCTACGGTCTCGAATGGGCCTGGAACCGACCCGGTCTGGCAGTGACCAGCAGTGTCGCGCAGAGTTACCGGCTGGACAATCGTCCCGTCCTGTTCCCCGACGGCACCGGCCTTACCGACCGCAGTTCGGATATTGTCGGTCGTACCACCGTCGCCTTCCGCAACGTCATCCGCCTGACCCACCGCTTCCGTCTCGACAAGGACGATCTCTCGGTCCGCAGGAACGAGATCGATGCCACGGTCGGCACCAGCCGCACCTATGCGCTCATCGGCTATTCCCGGCTCAACCGCGATATCGCATCGTTGGGCGAGGATCTGCGCGATCGCGAAGAGGTGCGGGTCGGCGGACGTATCCAGATCGCGCGTTACTGGTCGATCTTCGGATCGGCCATCGTCGACCTGACCGACGACGAGGAAGATCCGACGGCGACCGGAGACGGCTTTACCGCCATCCGCCATCGCCTCGGCATCACCTATGAGGACGATTGCCTGACCATCGGCATCACCTGGCGGCGCGATTATCAGGACACCGGCGATGCCGAAGCGGGCAACAGTTTCCTGCTGCGGCTGGCGTTCCGCAATCTGGGCGTGTAGATGGGGGCCATAATCGGCAGCTATCCGGCTCAGCAGCGGTTAAGGCAGAGCCTGCCACATCGGCTTACGACCGGAATGGCCGGCGCACCTTGCCCGGCTGGCAACCTTGGGACGACAATGACGACATCACCGACTGCACGACCTTCGATCCGCACGGCCAGCGCCCGGATCGGCCTGACCATCGCTGCGACCATGCTGCCCGGCACCATGGTCCTTGCCCAGACAGTATCGGACAACGCCGACATCCCGTCCAATGTGCAGCTGTTCGGGGAGCAGAACAGCAATGTCTTCCGCCCCACGGCCCGGGTCAATGACGAGATCATCACGGCCACCGATGTCGAACAGCGCGTGGCGCTGGTTCGGCTGGCCAACCGTGGCGTCATCCCCCCCGATCAGCTTGAGTCGGTGCGCGCCGAAGTGTTCAGCCAGCTGGTCGATGAAATCCTGAAAATTCAGGAAGCGCGCGCCAACGAGATCACCATCGAAGCCTCGGAAGTCGACGCCGAGTTCGCGCGCATCGCGGCAGCGCAGCGCCAGACCCCCGAACAGTTTGCGCAGTCTCTGGCCGCGGCCGGCTCCTCGATGGCCTCGCTCAAGCAGCAGATCCGCGGTGACATCGCCTGGCAGAATCTGCTCGGGCGGAACATCACCCCCTTCACCAATGTCAGCGAGGAAGAAGTCGAGACCATGCGCGAGCGCATCGAGGCGCAGCGCGGCGCGCAGGAATTCCGCCTTGGCGAAATATATCTGCGCGCCACGCCGGACAGCATGGCCGCGACGGTCGAGACTGGCCGGCAGATCATGAATGCCCTCGGCCAAGGGGCCGCATTTCCAGAGCTCGCCCGCCGTCACTCGCAGTCGACAACGGCTGCCGCAGGCGGCGACCTCGGCTGGGTGCGCCCAGATACCTTGCCGCCCGCGATGGCCGAAGCCATTCAGCAAATGCAGCCCGGACAGCTGGTCGGCCCGGTGCCGGTACCCGGCGGCGTCTCCATCCTCTATCTGATCGACCAGCGGCGCCTGCTTACCGCAGATCCGCGCGATGCGGTGCTCAGCCTCAAGCAGATCACGCTCAATTTCTCGCCGGGCACGTCGGTAACCCGCGCCTCCGAAATCGCATCCGATTTTGCCACGCGCACCCGCGCCATCGCCGGCTGCGGACAGGCCGACGCGGTTGCGACAGCCTTGGGCGCAGAATTGATCAGCCGCGACCAGATCGCCATGCGCGACCTTCCGCCCCAGCTTCAGCCGTCCTTGGCGGCTTTGCAGATCGGGCAGGTGACACCGCCGTTCGGCTCGCCCGACGAAGGCGTCAGCGTCCTCGTGCTGTGCGGACGGGATTTGCCGCAAGATGTTACTTTGCCGTCGGTCGAGGACATTGCAGAAAGCATGCAGCAGGAGCGCGTCAATCGCCGTGCGCAGCGCTATCTTCGCGACATCCGCCGCGACGCGGTGATCGAATACAGCTAAGGGTTTCGGGGAAAGCTGCGCGCACGACGCGGCACCCCATATCGAGGCAGCAAAAGGAATCGGGTTTGCAGCCTATTGTCATATCGCTCGGTGACCCGGCGGGGGTCGGTCCCGAGATAGTCGCCAAAGCGTGGGAGGCTCGCAACGCGCAGCGCCTGTCACCCTTCTTCGCCGTGGGCGACGTCAATTCCGTGCGCGCGGTGTGGGGCGGGCCGATAGCGCCCATCAGCGCGGCGGACGAGACCGCGGCGGCATTCGCCGACGCATTGCCGGTCTGGCACATCGAAGATTCGGGGGAAAGCCGCCCCGGCGAGCCGACCATGGAAGGCGCCCATTGTGCGCTGCACGCGCTCGAGCTCGGCGTCGGTCTTGCCCGCAATGCCGATGTGAGCGCGCTGGTGACGGCGCCGATCTGCAAGGACCAGCTCTACAAGATCGGCTTCACCCATGCCGGGCAGACCGAATTCATCGCCGATCGCTGCGGCGTTTCACGCACCAATGCGGTGATGTTGCTGGCTGGCCCCGGTCTCAAGGTGGTGCCGATCACCGTGCATGTGCCGTTTCGCGATGTGCCCGATCTGCTGACCATCGACCTGGTGGTAGCGCGCGCACAGGCCGCCGCACGTGGGCTTACCCGCAGCTACGGCATTGCCGAGCCACGGCTGGCGCTCGCCGGGCTCAACCCGCATGCCGGGGAAAATGGCAGCATCGGCCGCGAGGAAATCGAGGTGCTGATCCCCGCGATCGAGCGGCTGCGCGAAGATGGCATACAGATTGTCGGGCCGGTTTCGCCCGATGCACTGTTCACGCCGTCCATGCGCAGCACCTATGATGCGGCGCTGTGCCTCTATCATGACCAGGCGCTGATCCCGCTGAAGGCGCTGCATTTCGACGAGGGCGTCAATGTCACGCTGGGCCTGCCGATCGTGCGCACTTCGCCCGATCATGGCACGGCCTTCAACATCGCGGGGCAGGATCGTGCGAGTGCCGGGCCGATGATTGCCGCGCTGCGCATGGCCGCAGAGATTGCCGCGCACCGCGCCAGGTCCTGCTGTTGAGCGGCCACAGTCCGTCCACACCCCTGCCTCCGCTGCGTGACGTCATCGCCACGCACGGCCTGTCGGCCAGCAAGGCACTGGGCCAGAATTTCCTGCTCGACGAGCAATTGCTCGACCGGATTGCCGCCATTCCCGGCCCGCTGGCCGGCGAACGCGTGTTCGAGGTCGGCCCCGGCCCGGGCGGGCTGACGCGGGCGCTGTTGCGCAGCGGGGCGGAGGTGTTCGCGGTGGAGCGCGACCGCCGCTGCCTGCCCGCGCTCGGCGAACTGGCCGAGGCGTTTCCCGGCAAGCTGCACGTCACCGAGGGTGATGCGATGGCGGTGGACGCCACCGCGCTGACCGGCGGCCGCCACCATATCGTCGCCAACCTGCCCTATAATGTCGGCACCGCGCTGCTGGTCGGCTGGCTGGAGGCGAGCGCGTGGCCGCCCGCCTGGGCCTCCCTGACGCTGATGTTCCAGGCGGAAGTCGCGGAGCGCATCGTCGCCAGGCCCGACACCTCTGCCTACGGCCGCCTTGCCGTCCTTTCCCAGTGGCGCAGCAGCGCGCGAATCGCCATGAAAGTTCACCGCTCCGCCTTCACCCCGCCGCCAAAGGTGATGTCGGCCGTGGTCCACATCGTCCCCGCAGCGATGCCCGACGGCGTCGACCCCAAGACCCTGTCCCGCATCACCGCCGCCGCCTTTGGTCAGCGCCGCAAGATGCTGCGCCAGTCGCTCAAGGGGATTGCGGGGGCAGACGCGGCGATGGAGGTGTGCGGCATCGAGCCGACGCGGCGCGCGGAGACGCTGGCAGTGGAGGAGTTTGTCGGGTTGGCGCGGGCGGTGTCCGGCTGAGTGGCAATCTAGGGCTGTGCGGTGGCGCTCTGGATTGCCGCGTCGCTTCGCTCCTCGCAATGACGGGGTCGGGGGTTCGCTGTCGGGGAACGCCGCGCCGGCCCCTCCCCCACCCTGCGGGTGGTCCCCCTCCCCGTGCCGGGGAGGACTTGGATGCGCCGATAGCGCAGCCGTGCGGGGCACGCTGCGGGATAGGGTGTCTCGACTTCGCTCGACATGAGCGGGCTTGATGCCTTCAACCTAACAAGGGCCATTTTATCGGTCACCCTGTCCATGACAGGGTTTACGGCCGGTGCGTCCTAGCCTTGACGCTCGCAAGGGGGTGGACGGGTAACGGGTATGCTCGGGCGCGTGTACGAACGCCCTTGAAGGTTGCGCCAACGGTCACGTGCCGGACTTAAAGAGGCTTTCCGGTGCACGCCCCATCCTATTCGCCATGAGCCGGACCAACTTACCGGTTGATGACGACTGCTTCAGATGTGGAGCCGGTTCGAGGCCGCGTCTCCCGCTGCAGCGCTTGTGGTTTGGTCCCGCCCGAGGCCTTCGAACGATTCCGCACCGGCCGCCCCGCCACAGCATCTGGCCCACCTGTGCCTCCGTACGCCTTGCCCCCTTTCGGGCGCGCAGCCGGCAAGTCCCTTTGCTCCGCGCTGTCCTCCTGCCCCCTCCTCTTCGAACCGGGAGGGCGCGGGCCGCATCTCCCTGAGACGGGAGGCGGAGTCAGACCTGCCGCGTTCGCTTGCGAACGGGAAAGGCCAAGACCTGCCGCGTTCGCTTGTGAACGGGAAAGGCCTGACAAAGACAACTACGGCGAGACGGCAGGGTCCGCTGTGACGGGCCTGTGCGCTTGACCGGGCCGCTAAACCCGATGGCGCGTCGGGGTATATAACCGATATGGTTCGCTGTGTCAAGATGGATGTGCCGTTTGTGCCTGTGTGTGCGATTTTCCGGTTCACGCGGAGACGCGGAGACGCGGAGGGAGGGGCGGGAAGATTTCACGCGGAGGCGCAGAGGCGCGGGGAAGGGGGAAGACAGGGTTCGCGCAGAGGCGCAGAGGGCGCAGAGGATTTGCGCTGGTCCGCGAAGCGGTTTGTTTTTGATTGGCTCGGGTCAGGCTGGGGTGGTGCAGAATAAGGGCGGCTTTGCCGCATGGTTTCTCTGCGATCTCTGCGCCTCTGCGCGAACCCTCTTCTTCCTTTCCTCCGCGTCTCCGCGTGAACCTTTTCCCCTCCGCGCCTCTGCGCCTCTGCGTGGACCTTTTTCTTTGGTGATCGTGCGCTTGCACACAAACACGGCGTTACTGCCCAGCCCGCTGCGACTAGCCTCGCCTTCGGTTCGCCAAGTCTCGCTCCCCTCCCGCAGGCGGGAGGGGGTGGGGGCTGTGCGTTTTTGGCGCGGCTACGCCTGAACCGTCGTGGCCTTTCCGTGGCGGAGCGCGCGTCAGTTCGACGCCTGCGGAGCAGTTTCCACCGTCGGCCTCGGCCGCACATCCTCCGTGCGCAGTGCCGTACGGGCGCCGGCGGCCGTTATGGCGGTGGTGAGTTGGGCGATTTCCTCGCAGCCGCCGGCGCCGCAGACGGTCTGCAGCCGGGTGAGGTTCTGGCGGGCGCGATCGACAGCGCCGCGGACGACCATCGCTTCGCCCTGCGCGGCGAGCGCGGTGCGGTTTTCGGGATCGAGCGCCAGCGCCTCGCGGAAAAAGCCGATGGCCTTGCCGGGCAGCTCCTGCGCGCGGGCAATGCGGCCCAAGCCGATGAAGGCATTGGCGTTACGCGGATCGGCGACCAGCGCGGTTTCGAAGAAACCGGCCGCACCTTCCAGGTCGCCCGCAGCAAGCAGCCGTTGCCCTTCGGCTTCCATCTGACGCGACAATTCGCTGATCGGCTGCGGCGGGTTCGGCGCGCTCAGCGATGTGCTGGAAACAGTCGCAAGTATCAGGGCAGTCGCACAGGCGGCAGGCGTGAAGCGCATGATGGTGGTCCAGATGGTTGGCTGGTCGGGATTCGGCATCGAGCCGTCATCCTGCCTGCAAACAGCCAATAAAGAAACCATCTGTTGCATCATGGCCGGGCGTCAGCAGACGCCCCCTGCCAGCGGCGCGGCCGACCGGTGGTTGCAGCGCTCCGAGCGGGTCGCGCACCTGCCAGCCGTTGCGGCGTTGCAGGAACGCGTCGAGCTGCTGCGGCCCTTCGGCGGAGGTTATCGCGCACACCGCATAGACCAGTGTCCCGCCCGGCCGAACCAGCCGCGCGGCGAGATCGAGCAGGCGCGACTGCTGCTCCACCAGTCGCGCCAGCCGCGCCGGGGTCAGCCGCCAGCGCGCTTCCGGGTTGCGCCGCCAGGTACCGCTGCCCGAACACGGGGCGTCGACCAGCACAAGGTCTGCTGCCCTTTCCAGATCGGACAGGCTGTCCCATTCATCACCGGGATTGAGCAGGCGGGTTTCGATGCCCTCGGCCCCGGCCCGTTCGACACGCGGCGGCAGTTGCTGGAGGCGGCGACGGTCGCTGTCGCACGCGATCAGCCGGCCCTGCCCCCGCATGGCGGCGGCAATCGCCAGCGTCTTTCCGCCTGCACCGGCGCACAGATCGATCACGGTCTGTCCGGGTCTGACATCGCACGCCCACGACACCCACTGGCTGCCAGCGTCCTGCACCTCGATCGCGCCATAGAGATAGGCACCGGTCTGCAGAACCGGCGTGTCGCCCGGCAGCCGCAAGCCGTTCAGCGGCGCAGGAAGCGGTTCGCCGTCGGGCAGGTCGACGCCATCGGCGCGCATCGGGTTGATCCTGAGATCGAGCGGTGCGCGGGCGAGCAAGGCGGCGAGCTCGGCAGCATTGCCCCCTCTGCCTCCGACGCGCGCATCGAGATGCGGCAGCAGCCATTTCGGCATCACCGATCCGTCGGCCCGCGGCTCGCCGCCCGAAATCGGCTCGGGTGCATTGCTCGCTCCGGTGAACAGCGCCGCGAGCGCCGCATCCTCGTCGGCCAGCGCCACCATCGCGCTGCGTCCGGTCTCGGGCATCTTGCCGAAGCGACGGATGGCCGCCCAGGCAAGCTCGCGAATGGCACGGCGATCGCCCGACCCGGCGTAGCGGCGCTCCTTGAAGAAGCGGCTGGCGATGGTGTCCGCCGCCGCCCCGCCTTCGCGCGCGGCGTGGATGATCTGGTCGAGCAGGTCGATGGCCGATTGGACGCGGGCGGCGGGGGTCATGAATCGGCTCCGAGCGTTGGAATATCGTCACCCTGAACTCGTTTCAGGGTCCATGGCCTGCGGCCGCGACCTTGCGCCATGGATGCTGAAACAAGTTCAGCATGACGAAGGGAGGGGTGTGACTGGGGTGCCAGATACTCAACGCGTGGGATAATTTGGTGCCTCTCGGGTAATCGTCACATCGTGAACATGGCTCTCGTTGAGCCCGGCGTTGGTGATCTGGACGAAGCGCGCCTTGGCCCGCAGCTCCGCCAGCGTCGCCGCGCCGGTGTAGCCCATTGCCGCTTTCACACCCCCGACCAGTTGGTGGATCACGTCGCGCGCGCTGCCCTTATAGGGCACGCGACCTTCGATCCCTTCGGGCACCAGCTTGAGCTGGTCCTTGATGTCCTGCTGGAAATAGCGGTCCGCAGAGCCGCGCGCCATCGCGCCGACGCTGCCCATGCCGCGATAGCTTTTGTAGCTTCTGCCCTGATAGAGGAAGGTTTCGCCCGGTGCTTCCTCTGTGCCGGCAAGCAACGATCCGACCATGACCGTCGTCGCCCCGGCCGCCAGCGCCTTGGCGATGTCGCCCGACGTGCGCAGGCCACCATCCGCGATGACCGGCGTGTCGGACTTTGCCGCTTCCTCGGCACAGTCCATCACCGCCGTGAGCTGGGGCACGCCGACACCGGCGACGATCCGCGTCGTGCAGATAGAGCCGGGCCCGATGCCGACCTTGACGCAATCGGCCCCGGCATCGATCAGTGACCGGGTCGCCTCGGCCGTCGCGACATTGCCGGCAACGATCTGCACCGTGTTGGACATGCGGCGTACCGCGGTCACCGCCTCGGCGACCATGCTCGAATGGCCGTGCGCGGTGTCGATGACCAGACAGTCGCATTCGGCATCGAGCAGCGCTTCGGCGCGTGCCAACCCCTTGTCGCCAACGGTGGTCGCCGCGGCGACGCGAAGGCGGCCGGTCTCGTCCTTGGTGGCGGTGGGGTAGGTGACGGCGCGTTCGATATCCTTGACGGTGATCAGACCAATGCAATGCTGCGCCTCATCGACTACCAGCAGCTTTTCGATGCGCCGCTGGTGCAGCAGGCGGCGCGCGTCGGCCTGGCTAACGCCCGCGCGGACGGTGACCAGATTGTCGCTGGTCATCAGCTCGCGCACCGGCTGCGCCGGATTGTCGGCAAAACGCATGTCGCGGTGGGTGATGATGCCGACCAAGCGCCCCGACGCCTCGACCACGGGAAAGCCGGAAATGCGATGCTGCGCCATCAGCGCCTGCACTTCGGCCAGCGTGGCATCGGGGCCGACCGTGATCGGGTTGACCACCATCCCGCTCTCGAAGCGCTTGACCTGCCGCACGGCGGCCGCCTGCTCCTCGATGTCGAGATTGCGGTGCAGCACGCCGATGCCGCCAAGCTGCGCCATCACAATCGCCATCTCGGCCTCGGTCACGGTGTCCATCGCCGATGAGATGATGGGGATGGCGAGCGAAATCCCGCGGGTCAGCCGCGTCGTCGTGTCCGCGCCGCTCGGCAACACATTGGATGCGCCCGGCTGCAGCAGCACATCGTCAAAGGTAAGGCCGAGGCGGATGTCCATGAGCTGCCACTTTCGCTATATGGTCGTCTGGCGAGCGGCAGAAGCGCCGAGTCGCGGGTGGCGGCCCATGTAACCAAGGTGCGCACTTTGCGCCAGTGGCTCCACCCGGAGCTTGCCCTCCCCGCCAATGTTCCCTACCCGTTCGCGGGTGAACAGCCCTGCCCCCGCCCCGATTGTGCCATCCACCGAAAGCCCTTTCCTCGCCGGACTGAACCCCGCGCAGCGTGAGGCGGTACTGACCACCGAAGGCCCGGTGCTGGTGCTGGCGGGCGCTGGGACGGGCAAGACATCCGCGCTCACCGCGCGGCTCGCGCATATCGTCGCCACGCGCCTTGCCTATCCCGGGCAGATCCTCGCCGTCACTTTCACCAACAAGGCGGCGCGGGAGATGCGCGAGCGGATCGAACGGCTGATCGGGCCGGCCAGCGAAGGTATGGGCTGGCTCGGCACCTTCCACGCCATTGCCGCCAAGATGCTGCGCCGCCATGCCGAACTGGTCGGGCTGCACAGCAATTTCACCATCCTCGACACCGACGACCAGCTGCGCGTCATCAAGCAGATACTGCAGGCGGAAGGGGTAGACGACAAGCGCTGGCCGAACCGGCAGTTTGCCGGACTGCTCGACCGGTGGAAGAATCGCGGGCTGGTGCCCGACGATCTGCAAGCCGGCGACGATGACGGTTTTGCGCATGGCAAGGGGCAGCATCTCTACCGCCTCTATCAGGAGCGGCTGAAGACACTCAACGCCTGCGACTTCGGCGATCTGCTGTTGCACATGCTGGTCATCTTCCGCAGCCACCGCGAGGTGCTGCAGGAGTATCAGCAGCGCTTCCGCTACATTCTGGTGGACGAATATCAGGACACCAACGCCGCGCAATATCTGTGGCTGCGACTGCTGGCGCAGGAGCGCAAGAATATCGCGGTGGTGGGGGACGACGACCAGTCGATCTATTCGTGGCGCGGGGCGGAAGTCGCCAACATCCTGCGCTTCGAGCGGGATTTTCCGGGTGCCAAGACCGTCCGTCTCGAACAGAATTACCGCTCTACCCCGCACATCCTGGGCGCCGCCTCGGGCCTGATCGCGCACAATGGCGAGCGGCTGGGCAAGACCCTGTGGACCGAAGTCGATGCCGGGGACAAGGTGCGGGTCATCGGCGTGTGGGACGGGCCGGAAGAGGCCCGCCGGGTTGGCGAGGAGATCGAGGCGCTGCAGCGCCGCGGGGTTTCGCCCGACGCCGCCGCCATTCTGGTGCGCGCCGGCTTCCAGACCCGCGAGTTCGAGGAACGCTTCATCCACATCGGCCTGCCCTACAAGGTGGTCGGGGGTTTTCGTTTTTACGAGCGCGCCGAAATCCGTGACGCGATCGCCTATCTGCGCCTGGTCAACCAGCCTGCCGACGACCTTGCCTTCGAACGCATCGTCAACCAGCCCAAGCGCGGCATCGGCGACAAGGCCATGGCCGGCGTGCACCGGCTGTCGCGCGACCAGCGCATCTCCCTGCTCGGCGCGGCGGCGATGCTGGCGGACAGCGATGAGGGCACCCCGGCCGCCCGCCGCGCGCTGGGCGGGTTCGCCGCCGCCATCGCCCGTTGGCGCGACACGGCCAGTAGCCAGCGCCACACGCTGCTGATGCAGACGATATTGGAGGAAAGTGGTTACACCGCGATGCTGCAGGCGGATCGTAGCGCCGAAGCCGCTGGCCGGCTGGAGAATCTGGCCGAACTCGTCCGGGCGATGGACGAATATGACAGCCTCGCCGAATTCCTCGACCATGTCAGCCTGGTGATGGACAATGAGGCCGCGAGCGACGAGCCGAAGGTCACGATCATGACTGTGCACGCCGCCAAGGGACTGGAGTTTCCGCACGTGTTCCTTGCCGGCTGGGAAGACGGTCTGTTCCCGTCGCAGCGCGCGCTCGACGAGGGCGGCATGAAGGCGCTCGAAGAGGAACGCCGTCTCGCCTATGTCGCGATCACCCGCGCGCGAGACGCCTGTACCATCTTTCATGCGGCCAATCGCCGCGTTTACGGCCAGTGGCAGAGCGCCATTCCCTCGCGCTTCATCGCCGAACTGCCGCCGGAGCATATCGAGACCGAGACCACCATGTCCGGCGGCGAATCCCTGTGGCGCGCCAACTGGTCGAGCGCCGCCGATCCTTTTGCCGACCTGGCGCGCGGCACCGGGCGCGGCCCCGGCTGGCAGCGCGCGGCCGCCACCGGCTATAACCCTGCGCCAGCGAAGGTGGTGGAGGCGCGCCAGAGCGCCATCAGCCTCGGCAACCCCGGCCGCCGCGATCTCGCCATTGGCTGCCGCGTCTTCCACGAGAAGTTCGGCTATGGCACCATCACCGACATCGAAGGCAACAAGGTGGTCGTCGATTTCGAGTTGGGCGAGCCGAAGCGGATGCTCGACACATTTGTGAAGCTGGTGTGAGCGCGAGGCCATGCCAGGCCTGATCCGCGCCGACCGTGGACAGCACGCCTCGCTACGCGAACAGCAGATCGCGCCCCGGGCGAGCAGAGCCAAGAATCGCGACGCCGGGGGCAAAGAGAAGTTGACTTGCCACCCCCGCCCCCAGCCGTCTAACCCGCCCAAATGGCCGACGCCCTTTCCACCCTGCTGCAAATGGCCAAGCGCGACATCGGGGAAGGTCGCCCGGCCGAGGCCCAGAGGCGGCTGATGGCGCACAGGACCAGCGCGTCGCACTGGTCTGTGGAAGCTGACTGGCTGCTGGCCCAGGCCAGCGCAAGGGCCGGCGACCGGGTGTCCGAACGTACTGCGTTGCAGTCGATCCTGCGCGCCAACAGCCGCGACATCCCGGCGCTGCTGGCGATGGCGCAGAGCTTTGCCGACAGCGGCGACCAGCGGGCAGCGGTGTCCTGGTTCACCACCGCGATCAATCAGGCTCGCGTCACGCCGACCCCACCGTCAATCGGCCCGCTGCTCGACCGGGCGCACGCCTATTGCGAGGAAGCAAAGGCGCGCTTCGCAGCGCAATTCGATGCCGCGCTGGCAGACATCGTGGCGGACAGCGCGGCCACGCCAGCGCTCAGGCATGCGGTCGACTTGCTGCACGGCCGGACGCAAATCTATCTGCAGCAGCCAACGATGTTCTATTATCCCGGCCTGCCGCAGCGCGCCTTCTACGAGCGCCGCGCGTTCGACTGGGTGGCCGGGATCGAGGCGCAAGCTGCGGTGCTGCGCGATGAATTTCTGGCGCTTGCTGCCGCTGGCGAGGAGCCCTTCGCCCCCTATATCCAGCGTAGCGAAAGCCGTCCGGCTTCGTCCAGTCCGCTGCTCGACGATCCGAGCTGGGGGGCGGCCTATCTGTGGCAGAATGGCGCGCCCACCGCGCTTGCAGCGCAGGCGCCAGCCACCATGGCCGCGCTCGATGGCGCGCCGATCCCGCATATTGCCGAACGGTCCCCGATGGCGCTCTATTCGCGGTTGCGCCCCGGAACGCACATCGCGCCCCACCACGGCCTGCTCAACACCCGGCTGATCTGCCACTTGCCGCTGGTCGTTCCCGATGGCTGTGCGCTCCGGGTCGGGCATGAAACACGCGAATGGCGGTTCGGAGAGATGCTGATCTTCGATGACAGCTTCGAACATGAAGCGTGGAACCGCGGCAATGCGGACCGCACCATCCTGCTATTCGAAATCTGGCGTCCCGAAATTCCCGTCGAGGAACGGGCATTGCTGGCCCGGCTGTTCGAGGCGATCGACCACGTCGACCCGGCGCGCGGAAAGGAAGCCGCATGAGCCAGACCGCTGCGAGCGATGCCGCACCGCACCCTTTTCGCATCCCCGATTTCCGCGCCTATTGGGTGGCCCGCCTCTCGCTGACGCTAGGCATCACCAGCCTGGTCCTGATCCTGGGCTGGCAGGTCTATGACCATGCGCGCAGCGATCTCGGCATGGGTGTCAAGCAGGCAGCGTTGATGCTGGGCCTGGTCGGGCTCGCGCAGTTTCTGCCGCTGTTCGTCCTTACACCGGTCACGGGCTGGGTCGCCGACCGCTTCGACCGGCGGTTCATCGCCCGCTCGACCATTGCCTTGCAGCTTTCCGTGGCCGCCTTGCTGGCCTGGCTGACCTGGACGGACGCGCTCAGCCTGCCGATGCTGTTCGGCTTCGCCGCGCTGATGGGTGTCGCCCGCGCCTTTTCCGGCCCGGCCATGAGCGCGCTCGCGCCCAATCTGGTGCCCAAGGCGGTGCTGCCCACCGCCATCGCCGTCAGCTCAATCGCGTGGCAGACCGGCTCGATCGTCGGTCCGGGGCTCGGCGGCGTCCTGCTGTCGATCGACCAGACCGTCGCCTATCTCGGCTCGATGACGCTGTTTGCCATCGCGCAGCTCGGATTCTGGCTGATCGGTAGGGTCGAGCAGCCGGTGATGGCGCGCAACGTCCATCCCGTGCGCCAGATGGTCGATGGGCTGACCTATGTGTGGCAGAACCGCATGGTCTTCTCGACCATCACGCTCGATCTGTTCGCGGTGCTGCTGGCCGGGTCGACCGCGCTGCTGCCGGTCTATGCCCGCGACATCCTGCATGTCGGGCCGCAGGGACTGGGCGTGCTGGCGGCGGCGCCCGCGGTCGGTGCCACATTGATGGCTGTACTGCTGTCGGTGCGCCCGCTCAAATCCAACGTCGGCAACGCCATGCTGGGCGCCGTCGTGGTGTTCGGGCTCGCCACCATCATCTTCGGCCTGTCGACCGTCTTCCTTGTCAGCCTGGGCGCGCTGTTCGTCGCTGGCTGCGCCGACATGATCTCCGTCTATGTCCGCCAGTCGCTGATCCAGCTGCACACGCCGGACGAGATGCGCGGCCGGGTGTCGTCAGTCTCGCAATTGACCATTTCAGCCTCCAACGAGCTGGGCGAAGCGGAGAGCGGATTCCTTGCCGCGCTGATCGGCCCGGTCGCTGCCGTCGTGGCCGGCGGGGTGGGCGCGATTGCCATCACACTGATGTGGGCAAAACTCTTTCCGGAGCTCAGGCTTGCCAAAAGCTTCGACCCGCCCGACATTCCAGATCGACAGCCCAAGGAGCAGGCATCATGAAAGCCGCATCGATCCTCGAAACCATCGGTAACAGCCCGCATATCCGCCTTTCCCGGCTCTTTCCGGATGCCGAGGTGTGGGTGAAGTCCGAACGCGCCAACCCCGGTGGGTCGATCAAGGACCGCATCGGCCTTGCCATGATCGAAGCTGCCGAGGCGAGCGGCGAGCTGAAGCCCGGCGGCACCATCATCGAGCCGACCTCGGGCAACACCGGCATCGGGCTTGCCATGGTCGCCGCGGTCAAGGGCTATCGCCTGATCCTGGTGATGCCCGAATCCATGTCGCTGGAACGTCGCCGGCTGATGCTGGCCTATGGCGCGACCTTCGACCTGACGCCCCGCGAGAAGGGCATGAAGGGCGCCATCGAACGCGCGCTCGAACTTGTGTCGACCATGCCCGGGGCGTGGATGCCGCAACAGTTCGAGAATCCGGCGAATATCGATGTGCATGTCCGCACCACCGGCCCCGAGATCCTCGCCGACTTCGCCGATACGCCGATCGACGCGGTCATCACGGGTGTCGGCACCGGCGGCCACATCACCGGCACGGCGCAGTTCCTCAAGCAGCATTGGCCCAATCTCAAGGTCTTCGCCGTCGAGCCGACCCTGTCGCCGGTCATCTCCGGCGGCGCGCCTGGGCCGCACGCCATTCAAGGGATCGGCGCCGGCTTCGTGCCCGCGAACCTGCACACCGATATTCTCGACGGCGTGGTCCAGGTCGATCCGGCCGATGCCAAGGCGTGGGCGAAGCGCGCGGCGGCCGAGGAAGGCATGCTCGTCGGCATCTCTTCCGGTGCGACGCTGGCCGCGATTTCCCAGAAGCTGCCGGAGCTGCCCGCCGGCAGCCGCATTCTGGGCTTCAACTACGATACAGGCGAGCGTTATTTGTCGGTTCCAGATTTCCTTCCGGAGCTGTAAGGGGGCCGCGCCATGCGCCGCCGTCCCAACAACGCCCTCATTGCCATAGCGACGACCCTGCTGGTCGTGGCCGTGGTGCTCGGCCTGGTCAGTGGCGGCAAGGCGCCTGTGGTCGAAACCGAGCTGGTGCGCGCGCCCGATGGCCGCATCCTGCTGCCGGGCGGGCTCGATCCGGTCGAGATGCTGGCCGAACCTGGCCCTGATCTGGACCCCGACGAGGCCCGAGCGCTCAACGCGGCCCAACCCTTTTTCAGGGGCAGCTTTCCGGCCGCCCTTCCCTTCCTGCTGAACGGGACGCCCGAGTCGCGTGCGCGCGCGCTCGACTGCATGGCCGCCGCCGTACTCTACGAAGCGGGCGACGATCCCGAAGGGCAGCGCTCGGTAGCGCAGGTGGTGATCAACCGGGCCCGGCACCCGGCCTATCCCAAGACCATCTGCGGCGTCGTCTTTCAGGGCAGCGAGCGCAGCACCGGTTGCCAGTTCACCTTCACCTGCGACGGGGCGCTGATGCGCCGCTACAGCCCGGAAGTGTGGAACCGCGCGCGATCCACCGCGCTCGCCATGCTGTCGGGCGAAGTCTATCGTCCGGTGGGTTTGGCCACCCATTATCATACCGACTGGGTGCATCCGCGCTGGAGCAACAGCCTGGAGAAGCTCGCCCGCGTTGGCACGCACCTGTTCTTCCGCATCCCCGGCCATTTCGGCTCGAGCGCCGTCCAGCAACTGGTGATCAGCGAGAATGAACCCGCGATCGCCCGGCTGGCACCGCTGTCGCCGGTCCATGCCGCGACCGCGGACACGACCGAACTAGCCTTGCTGCTGGAAGCAGGCGAGCAGCCCGAAATCACGCCGGCGGCGGTGACCGCAGCGGTCAGCAACGTCATCCCGCGCAGCACCGTCAATCTGGGCGATACCATCATCCTCACGCTCGAGCGCGACCAGTCGTCCAGCTTTGCCGCCTTGGCGGAAGCTGCGTGCGGCACACGCAGCTATTGCAAGGTGATGGGCTGGACCAACCCGGCGCTGATGCCGGCGGGGGAGAATATGAGCGGCCTGTCGCGGGCAGCGATGAGCTTCAGCTATCTGCGCGACGAACAGCGCGGGCTTGAGCGGGCCCTGTGGAATTGCGAGGAGTTCGCCCGCGACACCGCCACCCAGTGCATGCGCCGCTAATCGGGCCGCTGTCTGCCCCTGCCAAAGCGGCGCATCCGCCGTCGCAGGCGGTTGCGGCCCTCTCTCCAGCTTCTCCAGAGGCTGCGCTGGTTCAGCGGCTCAAGGAATCGATCCGGACTCTCAGGATCGAGCAGCTCATTGTCGGCAATGAAGCTGTCGAATTCGCCCGATTTCTGCAAGTCCAGCAGCTCCAGCCGTCGGCGACCGGCCGTATCGAGCGCGTCGATGGCGGCTATCAGCGATCCGGTGGCGTCGAATTGTTCGGCCACATCCTCGGGTCGGCAGCCGAGATGTTCCGCCATCAACTGCTCGCGCAATGTCCTGATCGGCGCATGGCAGTGACTGTTGGCGGGTAGCGCGCAGTCGATCACCAGATCGCATTCGCTGTCGAGCCCGAAGCTGCGGTTGTTGAGATTGGCCGAGCCGACCCGCAACAGCCGGTCATCGACAATCGCCACCTTGGCGTGGACATAAATGTCCGAGCCGCCCGCTGTTACCGGCACATAAATTCGGAACCTGTTTTGGCAATCGACCTTGCCGATTGCGCGCGCCAGCCGCACCCGCGCGCCGTCCATCGCACGCTGCTCCAGCCACCCGTCGGCGGTGCGCGGCATTACCACCACGATCTCCGGCGGGTCCGGCTCGGCCATGCGCTCGGCAATCGCGGCGGCGACTTTGGCGTTGGTCAGATACTGGTTCTCGATATAGATGAAGCGCCTTGCCGCCGCGATCATGTCCAGCCACAGCGCCTCGACCTCGCGGATTTCCGGGCTGTCATGATAGGCAGCGCGGGTCCGGGCGATGGCCACATCGACATCGTGGAACATCGGCACGATGTCGTCCGGCCAGTGGCATGGCTGGGGTGACAGCGCCTCCATTGTCTTGCCCGTCGCGCGTTCCCAGCGGTCACGCGACAGATCGGACAGGGCCACCGCAGCGGCATCATCGACCAGCATCGTCACATCGTGCCACGGTTCATAGGGCTTGCCGTTAACCAGCTTGCGCCGCGGCTCATCATCGACATGATCGCACGTGTCCCAGCGCGCCGTCGACATGTCGATGCCGCCGCAGACCGCAAAGCAATCGTCAATAACCACGATTTTCTGGTGATGGCTGCACCCCGTGGGGTGGGCGCTGTCGAACCGGTAGCGGATCGATTTGGTCATCGCCCAGCGGATCAGCATGATCGCCGCCGACGGCCGCAGCCATTGCTTGAGCGCGCCGAAGCTCCATTTCAGGATGGCGATGTCCCGGTCGGGCCGCAGCCGTGCCAGTCGCAGCATGAAGTGGCCGAGGCTCTCGCCCTGCCCCCGCTCATCGGGTTCGAGCGGGATGCGCACGTCGAAATCCCAGCCGATCAGCAGGATGCGGCGGCCAGCCTGCTCCATCGCCTCCCGCACGAAATGATAGTAGCGCGCCGCATCGACCACCACCGTCGCGCGCCCGGCACGGGCGATGCGCCAGCAATTCTCGCCGAGGCGCACCACCGGAACCGTGCTTGCCCTGTCGTCAGCCATCGCATCCCCCGCAGCGCTGGCCGAACAACGCCTGCCGGGCAAAAGTGTTTCGCTTGCGTCAGAATAAAATCAGGCGGCGACGAACATTTCCGGCGCCAGCTCCATCATCGCATCCGACCCCGCCTCGATCTTGCGGCGCAGTGCGCCGGTATCGGGCATGATCCGTTCGGCGAAATGGCGCGCCGTGACCAGCTTGGCCTTGTAGAATTCGGCATCGCCCTCGCCCGCATCGAGCTTGGCCTGCGCCACCGTCGCCATCCGCAGCCACATCAGGCCGAGCGCGACCGTGCCCATGATATGCATATAATGGTGCGCACCAGCCCCGATGTTGTTGGGATTGGCCATGCCATTCTGCATGAACCACAGGGTCGCTGCCTTGAGGTCGTTGGCGGACTTTTCGAGCCGGCCGGCAAAATCGGCCAGCGTCGCGCTACCCTTGGCGTCGGCCACTTCCTGATCAATGATGCCGAACAGCGTCTGGATCGCGCGACCGCCATTCGACGCCAGCTTGCGGCCGACAAGGTCCATCGCCTGCACGCCGTTGGCGCCTTCATAGATCATGGTGATGCGCGCATCGCGGACGAACTGGCTCATCCCCCATTCTTCGATATAGCCATGGCCGCCATAGACCTGCTGGGCGTTGGTTGCGACCTCATAGCCCTTGTCGGTGCCATAGCCCTTGATCACCGGCGTCAGCAGGCTGATCAGATCGTCGGCGAGCTGGCGCTCCTCCTCGGTCTCGGCGACATGGCTGAGATCGACCTGCAGCGCCCCCCACACGGCCAGCGCGCGCAAGCCCTCGGTCAAGGCTTTGCCATCCATCAGCATGCGGCGCACGTCAGGATGGACGAACAGCGGGTCGGCCTTTTCCTGCGGCTCGGCGGGGCCGGTCAGCGCGCGGCCCTGGCGGCGGTCCATCGCATAGGTCACGGCATTCTGGTAGGCGACGACGCCCTGCGACAGGCCCTGGATGCCGGTGCCGAGCCGCGCCGAGTTCATCATGATGAACATCGCGGCGAGTCCCTTGAACTCCTCGCCGACCATCCAGCCAGTGGCACCGTCATAATTCATCACGCAGGTCGAATTGGCGTGGATGCCCATCTTGTGTTCGATCGAACCGCAGATCAGCTTGTTATGCTCGCCCAGCGAACCGTCATCGTTGACCAGATATTTGGGGACGATGAACAGGCTGATGCCCTTGCTGCTGTCGGGTGCCCCCGGGGTCTTGGCCAGCACCAGATGAATGATGTTGTCGGTCAGGTCATGTTCGCCCGACGAGATGAAAATCTTGGTACCGGTGATCGCATAGCTGCCGTCGCCATTGGGTTCGGCGCGGGTGCGCAGCAAGCCCAGATCGGTGCCGCAGTGCGGTTCGGTCAGGTTCATCGTCCCGCCCCATTCGCCGCTGATCATCTTCGGCGCATATTTGGCCTTCAGCTCGTCCGACGCCTTGGCGAGGATTGCCGAAATCGCCGCCTGGGTCAGGCCGGGGTACATGGAGAAGGCCTGATTGGCCGACATGCGGAATTCCTCGACCGGGAAACCGACCACGTGCGGCAGGCCCTGTCCGCCGAATTCCTCGGGCTGGGTGAGCAGCGTCCAGCCGGCATCGCAATAGGCCTTGTACGCTTCCTTGAAACCATCGGGCGTGGTCACCGACCCATCGGCATGCCGCGTGCAGCCCTGCTGATCGCCGCTATAGTTGATCGGTGCGAGCACATCCTCGCAGAATTTGCCGGCTTCGTTGAGCACTGCTTCCACCAGATCGGGCGAGGCGTTGGCGAAGCCCTGGAGATTGGCATATTTCTCGATGCCGATGACATCGTTGAGCAGAAACAGCATGTCCTTCACGGGGGCCTTGTAGCTCGGCATGGCACAGTCCTTGTCAGGTAATTTGGGATCCGGGCGCCTTTATAGGGCGAAACGAACGCGCTGTCAGTCAGCCACGCTCATTCATTTTCCCGATTTTGCGGTCTCGACCACGGCGATGAACTGCTCGAGCTCGTCGATCGCCTGATCGATGTCGGCGCGCTGCCGCTTGAGCAGGTCGATGCGGTCACGGCACTTGTCGATGGTCACCTCGCGCTGCGTCTTGCGCCCGTCGCCAAGGTCATAAAGGTCGATCAGCTCGCGAATGTCCGACAGGCTGAACCCCACCCGCTTGGCGCGCAGGATCCACGCCAGCCGCGCGCGATCGCGCTTCGAATAGATGCGCGCAATGCCGCGGCGCGACGGCGAGATCAGCCCCTCGTCCTCGTAGAAGCGCAGTGCGCGCGCCGTCACATCGAACTCGTTGGAGAGATCGGTAATCGTATAGCTTTCGCGCCCCGCTTCATCGATCGTGTCGATGTGGGACTGCCCATATTCGCTTGTCATACGCGTTTGCTATGTGACGTTCACGTTAACGTCAACGGATATTGCGGCGATTTGGGCCGACCGGGCCGCGTCAGCCGCCGCAAAGAGCGCGACCGCCATGCCGCGAGCGCAGACGGCGTGCATCGCCCTCTTCCCAGCCGACCCGGGCAACGCTTATCCCCGAGAGCGAGGCGCGCGGGCCGCACAGCGCGCTGCACCCGGCTGGCACAACGCCGGGCATGGCCAGCGACTGGCCATCGTAGGCGGCCTCGATCGTGCAATCGGCGCGGTCGAAATCGAGCGTTACCTGCGCTCCGCTGTGTCTGGCCCTGCCGCTGCCTTCGCACATCAGGGTCGCGCCAAAGCTCGCGACCAGGCCGAAGCGATACGCCCCGCCATCGGCGGGCAGCAGGCAAACCGCATCGGTGCCGCCTGCATGCGATAATTCGTAAAGACCCGTCGGTTCGGTCGAGTCGGGGTCGACCACCAGATTGGCGTCGCGCGCCGCCGCTTCGAGCGGGCTGTTGCTGTCGATGCCATCCGCAGCCGCCCGATCGGCTCTGCCGCAGCCCGCCAATGCGAGCACCAGCACTATCGCCACCATCGCCCTCATTCGACCGGGCCGAGCGCGCCATCCTGCTCTACGCGCCGGTAGAAGCAGGACACCGCCCCGGTATGGCAGGTCGGGCCATGCGGCGTGCAGACCAGCCACAGCGCATCCTGATCGCAATCGACGCGGATATCCTCTACCTTCAGCACATGCCCCGACGTCTCGCCCTTGCGCCAGAGCGTCTGGCGGCTGCGCGACCAGAAGATGGCATCGCCGGTGGCCAATGTCGCGGCAACCGCCTCGGCATTCATATGGGCGACCATCAGCACCGCACCACTGGCCGCGTCGGTCACGACGGCGGTCACCAGGCCGTGCGCATCGAAGCGGGGCGTCAGCCGGCGGGAGGTTTCCATTGCATTCATACCCTGCCTCAAGCGGTGCGGGGTCGCTGCTGTCAAGCGTCATAGATTTGTCATTTGGCGGTGCCTTTGGGGGCGACAAGCGGGCAGGCCGCTTCTATAGGCAGCGCAACCGGTCCGCGGCAGCGGGCAGTAGCGATCCGGGCGCACGGCATGCTGACAACTCATCCCTTCTTCTCCGACGAGATCGACGGCGACAAGCTGCGAGAGGAGTGCGGCATTTTCGGCATCGCCGGCAGCGACTCCGCCGCCGCCGTCACCGCCCTGGGGCTGCACGCGCTGCAGCATCGCGGCCAGGAAGCTGCCGGCATCGTCAGTTTCGACGGCTCCGACTTCCACGCACGCCGCGCCATGGGCCATGTCGCCGGCAATTTCGACAGCGAGGCGGTGATCGACACGCTGGCCGGTTTCAACGCCATCGGCCATGTCCGCTATTCGACCACGGGCGCGTCGGCGCTGCGCAATGTCCAGCCGCTGTTCGCCGATCTCAACACCGGCGGCTTTGCCATCGCGCACAATGGCAATATCTCCAACGCGGTCGCACTGCGGCGGCAACTCGTCCGGCGCGGGTCCATCTTCCAGTCGACCAGCGACACCGAAGTCATCATCCACCTGCTGGCAACCTCCAGCTACCGCACGCTGCTGGATCGTTTCATCGATGCATTGAAGCAGGTCGAGGGTGCCTGGTCGCTGATCTGCCTGACCAGCGAGGGCATGATCGCCTGCCGCGATCCGCTCGGCGTGCGTCCGCTGGTGATGGGCAAGCTGGGCGACGCCTGGCTGTTCGCCTCCGAAACCGTGGCGTTCGACGTGGTCGGTGCCGAGTTCGTCCGCAGTGTCGAGCCGGGCGAGCTGGTCATCGTGCAGAACGGTGAAGTCCGCTCGATCCGCCCCTTTCCGGCCACCAAGCAGCGCCCCTGCATCTTCGAGCATGTCTATTTCAGCCGGCCCGATTCGATTGTCGACGGCACGTCGGTCTATTCGGTGCGCAAGGCGATCGGCGCGGAGCTCGCCATCGAAAGCCCGGTCGAGGCCGACTATGTCATCCCGGTGCCGGACAGCGGCACGCCGGCGGCAATCGGTTTCAGCCAGGCGTCCGGCATCCCGTTCGAGCTCGGCATCATCCGCTCGCACTATGTTGGCCGCACCTTCATCCAGCCCAGCGATCAGGTGCGCAATCTTGGCGTCAAGCTGAAGCACAATGCCAACCGGGCGCTGGTCGAAGGCAAGCGCATCGTGCTGATCGATGACAGCATCGTGCGCGGTACCACCAGCCTCAAGATCGTGCAGATGATGCGCGATGCGGGCGCACGCGAAGTGCATATGCGCATTGCCAGCCCGCCCACCCGGCACAGCTGCTTCTACGGCGTCGATACGCCCGAACGGTCGAAACTGCTCGCCGCCAAGCATAATGTGCAGGAGATGAAGGCGTTCATCCACGCCGACAGCCTCGCCTTCCTGACCATCGATGGCCTCTACCGCGCGGTCGGCGAGGCGGAACGCAACCGGGCATCGCCGCAATATTGCGATGCCTGCTTCACGGGTGACTATCCCACCCCGCTGACCGATTATGACGAACAAGGCGGCGAGGACCAATTCGCGCTGCTGGCAGAACGGGTGATCTGATCCATGGACATTTCAGGCAAGGTCGCGCTGGTTACCGGGGCCAGCCGGGGGATCGGCGCGGCAACCGCCGAGGCACTGGCGGCGGCGGGCGCGCATGTCATCCTCGTGGCGCGCAAGGCCGACGCGCTCGAAGCGGTCGAGGATCGCATCCATGCCGCCGGCGGCAGTGCGACCATCGCCCCGCTCGACATGGCCGAAGGCGACAATATCGCTCGCCTCTCCGCAGCCATCGCCCAGCGTTGGCAGCATCTCGACATCCTCGTGCTGAATGCCGCGATGCTCGGCACATTGGCGCCGGTTGCGGCCACCGATCTCAAGGAAATGAATCGCGTCTTCACGCTCAATGTGCTCGCGCAGCAGGCCTTGCTCGCCGCGTTCGAGCCGCTGCTGCGCCGTTCGGATGCCGGCCGGGTCGTGGCGCTGACCTCCAGCGTCGCACGCAAGCCGCGCGCCTATTGGGGCCCCTATGCCGCATCCAAGGCCGCACTGGAAAATCTGGTGGCGACCTTCGGCGAGGAGATGCGTACGGTCTCGACCATCCGCACAGCCATCGTCGATCCGGGCGCGACCCGCACCACCATGCGCGCCCGCGCCTTCCCGGGCGAGAATCCGGAGACGGTCAAGTCGCCCGACATCGTGGCCGACTCCATCGTCGCGCTGCTGCAGCGCGATTTCGAGTCGACCGAGTTCCTCGCGCTCGCGAAGTAGCGCGCTCGGGCGGGGCCAACGCCCGGAGCGTATCGCAGGGTGCCTCTCGCCATAGCGGAAGCGCCCCGCGAACTGCTTAGCGTGCTGCTGCCGCCTCCCGGTCGATCAACTGCTGCACGGCGCGATAGAAGGCCAGCCGTTCGCCGCCAAGCTGCGGGTCGGTCGCCGTCGGCCAGTTGCCGACGCCGACAATCACCAGCCGCCGCGCCGGATCGATGAAGATACCCTGGCCGAAAATGCCCTGCGCGGCAAAGCTGCCATCGTCATAAGTCCACCACTGATAGCCATAGCCCGCGCCGGGGCGACCGATCTCGGCCTGTTTGGTGCCAGCGGCGGCAAACCAGCCTTCCGGCACGACCTGCCGGCCGCCCGCGACCCCGCCGCCCAGCACGAACTGCCCGAAGCGGGCATAATCGCGCAGCCGCATCTGCAGACAGCAGCCGCTGACCTCCTTGCCGCTGGCATTGAGCACCCAGGTTGCATCGGCTTCCATGCCGAACGGCTGCCAGACTTTCTCGGTCATGTAATCGGCCAGCGAACGGCCGACGGCCCGCTCGACCAGCACGCCGATCAGATTGGTCTCGCCAGTGTTATAGTTCCAGCGCGTGCCTGGCGCATGCGCCCGGGGAAGGCGACGCATATAGGCGGTCACCGCATCGACATCCCCTTCGGGCTGCTGCGCCAGAAAGCGGGCCACGTCACTGTTGGGGTCGGTATAATCCTCGTTCCAGCGCACGCCCGATGACATGGCCAGCAACTGCGCCACGGTCACACCGTCATAGGCGCTACCGGTCAAAGCGGGGATATAGCGGGTGACCGGGTCGTTCAGCGACCCGATATGCCCGTCCTGGATCGCCGCGCCGACCAGGGTCGAGGTGAAGCTCTTCGCGACGGAGAAACTGGTCCATCGGCCTTCGGCGTTGAAGCCCAGGGCATAGCGTTCGAGGCGGATCTGGCCGTCGTGCAGCACGATCAGCCCGGCGAGGCGCTGCCGCTGCATATAGGCATCGACCGTCATCTCCGGCCCCTCGCCTGCTTGCCCACGCAGCGGGCGGCCTTCCGGCAAGGCCAGCGGGGTGGTGCCGGCCCGGATGGTGCTGGCCGGGGTAACCGTGTCGAACATGCGGAAGGCGAGATCGCGCTGCGCCTGCGTCCAGAACAGTACATTCTGGTCACGCGGCAACTCGACCGTCGCTTCGGCCGCTGGCGCGGCACTTGGCGCCGGCGTCGCCGTCTGGGCCATGCTGGCACCGGTCGCCATCACCAGCGCGCCAACCACAAGGGCCTGCCAGCCGCTCTTGCCGATCATCATTCGCTCCGTCCCTTTCTTCTCAGTCTGGCTTGACCAATGTCACCTGCGCGACGGTGATGCCACCGCCGCGGAACCCGCCCTCGCAATACATCAGATAGTAGCGCCACAAGCGGTGAAAATCGGAGTCGAATCCCGGCGGCAGCCGATGGTCGGCTACCGCCGCGTCGTACGCGAGGCGCCAGCGTCTCAGCGTCTCGGCATAATCGATCGGGAAATCGCGCTGCTCGGTCCATGCGAGGCCGCGCGCCTGCGCCAATGCGCGGAAGCGGTCGACCGACAGCAGGCACCCGCCGGGAAAGATGTATCGCTGGATGAAGTCGAGGTTGGCGGCATAGGCCGGAAAGATCGCCTCATCGATCGCGATATACTGAACCGCCGCCCGGCCGCCGGGCCGCAGCAGGCGCGCAATCGTGTCGAGATAGGCGGGCCAATATTCCTCGCCCACCGCTTCGACCATCTCGACGCTGGCGATGGCATCGAACTGCCCGCTCTGGTCGCGATAGTCGCGGATGGCAATGCGCTCCTGCCCCAGCAGCGCACGGCCGTGCTCCGCCTGCGCGGTACTGATCGTCAGGCCGAGATAGTCGAGCGGCCAGCGCTCCAGCGCCCGTCGCCCCAGCGCGCCCCATCCGCACCCGATTTCGAGCAGCGAGGCGCCCGGCGCCAGTGCCAGCCGGTCGAGCACCGCGTCGATCTTGCGCCGTTGTGCCACCTCCAGCGCCTCCCCGTCTCGCACGTCCAGCGCGGAGGAATAGGTCATGCTCGGGTCGAGCCAGGCGGCGTAGAAGCTGTTGCCAAGATCATAATGCGCATGGATGTTGCGCACGGCGCCACGCCGGTCATTGCGATGCCAGCGCCGATACGCCTGCCCCAGCCAGCGCAGCGGCCCTTGCGCCCGCCCTGCCCCGGCGAGCGTGCGGCGATTGGCCGAGAAGAGCGCGAACAGCTGCACTGGGTCGTCGCTGGTCCAGCTGCCCGCCATCCACGCATCGAACCAGCCGACCGATCCCGCCAGCATCAGCCGCGCCAATGCCGACCAGCGCCGGAGATGGATCTGTGCCTGGGGACCGGGGGAGCGCCCGCCAAGCAGACGGGTCGAGCCATCGGGCAGCACCGCCTCGATGCTGCCAGCAGCAAAGGCGGCATCCAGCCTGTCCACCCAGTGCTGGAAAAACCGCCCCGCCAGTCGCCCGCTTACACCCGATGGCGCTGCGCCATGGCCCGTGTCATGCGGATGCGGGACGGAAAAGGTCATTGCGCCGGTCTTGGCCCACTCAACACCGGATGACAATCATCCGGCCAGCGCAACGATAGGGCGGGAACCCAGCACATTTGCCAGCGCGCCCTGCCACTGGGTCAGCCGATGCGCACGTACATTGCTGGGCATGGCCGGTTCGAAGCGCTGCACGGCCGGACGCATCGATTGCGCTGCCTGCAGATCCTGGTACAGCCCCGCACCGACCGCCGCCAGCATGGCCGCCCCCAGCGCAGTGGTCTCGACATCGGCGGGCCGCTCGACGGGGATGTCGAGCATGTCCGCCAGATCCTGCGCCATCCAGTCGTTGGCGCTCATGCCGCCATCGATCCGCAGAGCGTCCCACCCGGCCCCGTCGGCGCGGAATGCCGCGGCAAGGTCGTGGCACTGATAGGCCATCGATTCGAGTGCGGCCCGGGCGACATGCGCCTTGGTCGAACCCAGCGTCAGTCCGCTGATCGTTCCAGTAGCATCGGCTTTCCAGTGCGGCGCGCCAAGCCCGGCCAGAGCGGGGACGAACACGACACCGCCATTGTCGGGCACGGACCGCGCCAGATGCTCGCTTTCCGCTGCGCCTTCCAGCAAGCCGAGGCTGTCGCGCAGCCATTTGATCGCGCTGCCCGCAACGAATACCGATCCTTCCAGCGCGTAGTGCCGCTCTCCAGCGGTCTGGCACAGCACTGTGCCGAGCAGGCGGTGGGTCGAGGAAGGGACGGCCGCGCCCATGTTCGACAGGATGAACGCGCCCGTACCGAAGGTCGCCTTGGTCTCGCCAGGAGACAGGCACCCCTGGCCGATGGTGGCCGATTGCTGATCCCCGATCATCCCGCAGATCGGGATCGCCGCACCGAACAGCTCGGGCATGGTCGTTCCGAATTGCCCGCAGGTATCGACCACCTGCGGCAAGGCCTGGAGCGGCACGCCAATGAGTTCGGCCAGGCCTTCGTCCCAGCTCGCACCGGTCAGCCCGAGTAGCATGGTGCGGCTGGCATTGCTGGCATCGGAAACATGCACGCCGCCGGTCAGCTTCCACACCAGCCAACTTTCGATGGTCCCGAACGCAAGCCGATCCCCCAGCGCCCGTGCAGCGGGGACATTGTCCATGATCCAGCGCATCTTGGTGCCGGAGAAATAGGGATCGAGCAGCAGGCCGGTACGGCGCTGCACTTCGGTCTCATGCCCGCCCGCGCGCAATGCCGCGCATTGATCGGCGGTGCGCCGGTCCTGCCAGACGATGGCGTTGCACAAGGGCTCGCCGGTCGTGCGGTCCCACGCCACCACCGTTTCGCGCTGATTGGTGATGCCGATGGCGGCAATGCGGTCTGCCCCACCAGCGCGTTCGATTACCGCGCGGGCGCAAGTGAGCGTGCGCTCCCAGATTTGCGTTGCGTCATGCTCGACCCAGCCGGGTTGCGGATAAATCTGGTCGAGCTCGTGGCCCTTGCTGGCGACGACCGTCCCGTCCGGCGCATAGAGCATCGCGCGCGTCGAGGTGGTGCCTTCGTCGAGGACGAGGATGTAACGGTCGGTCATGGCTCTCCCCTGCTCCGCGGACCGTCCTTCCCGCGACAATGGGCATGACACAAGCGAAAAATCAGGCGGTCGCCTGCCCGGCCAGATAGCCCTCCAGCGCCGCGCGCCCTGCCGCGTCGATACGCAGACCGAGCTTGGTCCGCCGCCACAGGATATCGTCGGCACTCGCTGCCCATTCGCGGGTCAGCAGCCAATCGACCTCGGCTGCAGTAAGGCCCGCTCCAAAATGCGTGCCGAGGGCATTCATGCCCTGTGCTTCGCCCAGCCAGCTCCGCGCGTCGGTGCCGTAAGCGCGGGCAATCCGGTCGACCGTTGCCTCGTCGAGGAAGGGATAATCCCGGCGCAGCGCCGCCATTTGTCCTGCCAGCCCGTCGACGGCAAAATCGCCCCCCGGCAGCGGCTGCGCAGCGGTTGAGCAGGGCGCGGCGAGCACCGGCAGCGTGACGGCGAGCCGGTCGACCGCTTCACGCGCCAGCTCGCGATAGGTGGTGATCTTGCCACCGAACACCGACAGCAGCGGCGCTTCGCCCCCCTGCCCCGCATCGACCTCGAACGTATAGCCGCGCGTTGCCGCCTCGGGCTTGCCCGATCCGTCATCGATCAGCGGGCGGATGCCGGAATAGGTCCACACGACATCGGCCGGCGTTATCTGCGTCTGGAAATAGCCGTTCGCTCCGTCGCACAGATAGGCAATCTCCTCCTCGCTCGCACGTGGCGGCTCGGCGGGGTTGGCATGATCGCGGTCGGTCGTGCCGATCAGCGTGAAATCGCGCTCATAGGGGATGGCAAAGAAGATGCGGCCATCGGGCAGCTGGAAGAAATAGCTGTAACTGTGGTCGAACAGCTTTTTGACGACGATGTGTGAGCCGCGCACCAGCCGCAGCCCATGCTTCGATGCGACCTGCGCGCGGGCAGTCAGGCCGAGGACCGAGGGACCGGCCGCATTGACCACGGCCCGCGCGGCAAACACGCCCGCCGAGGTCTCGATTCGCCACTGGCCGCCGGCTCTCGCCAGTGCGGTCACCTCGGTGCGCGGCTGTATCGTCGCGCCATTATCTGCGGCGCTGCGGGCATTGAGCACGACCAGCCGGGCATCGTCCACCCAGCCATCGGAATATTCGAACGCGGTGGAGAAGCCTGCCTGCAACGGCGCGCCCGCGGGATGCTCGGCGAGGCGGATGGTCCGGGTCGCCGGCAACAGCTTGCGGCCGCCGATATGGTCGTAAAGGAACAGCCCCAGCCGCAGCAGCCAGCGCGGGCGCAGGCCCTTGCGATAGGGCAGCACGAACCGCATCGGGTGGATGATGTGCGGCGCAATCTTCCACAGCGTCTCGCGCTCGGTCAGCGACTCGCGCACCAGCCCGAATTCATAATGTTCGAGATAGCGCAGCCCACCGTGGATCAGCTTGGTCGAGGCCGAGGATGTCCCTTGCGCCAGATCGCCGCGTTCCAGCAGCAGCACCTTGGCGCCGCGAAGGGTTGCATCGCGGGCGATACCCGCACCGTTGATGCCGCCGCCGATGACCGCGAGGTCATAGACAGGGGCGTCGGCGCGGTCAGGAAGAATCGTTTCGCTCACTTCACCGCGCCTTGCCTGAGCAGACGGGGCACTAGCAAGACCGCAGCGAGCAATGGATGGCGCCGCTGCCAAGGCGTTATCGCAATCTGAGTCCCCGCGTGCCGGTTGATCTTCCACGCGAGATAATCGATGCCGCCGGCAAAGGTGAACGCCGCCTTGGCCAGCCGCAGCACGGTCAGCATCTTGCCTTCGATCCGGCGCCGCCGCCACCCGCCACCGCGCAGGCCCGGCGCGATTGCCGCGACAGCCGGCGCGCTGAACCGCCGGTAGCGCTCGATATCGGCATCGACCACCGATGCGGCCCGGCCGCCGCGTTCGGCGCGCAGCTCGACCGAATAGGTCAGCGCGAACGCCCGACGCCACCAATCGAGCGCGTCTTCGCCCGGCTGCGCCTCGGCCGCCGCCAGCAGTGTCGGCGCAGCGCGGGCGACCGCCGCAGCAGCGCGGTCTGCTGCTGCAGAGTCGGCGCTCCACACCAGGCGCGACGGTTGGGCAAAACGGGCCCAGACCGAGACATTGCGCGTCTCCGGCCCGTTCAACCGATGAAAGTCGGTTTCGGAAAGCACGGCATACTTGGCGCTCAGCCCATTGGCAGCAAAGGGAAAGACATTGGGCGGGATCAGCCGGTTGGCCCAGCGCAGCCATCGGCGCGGGTATGCGGTATCATAGTCCGAAACGATCAGGTAGAAATCGAGCATCAACCCGTCGAGCCGCGCCTCGCGCAGGCAGGATCCGTAAAACAGCACGGCGCGGGCCGATCCGGGGTAGAGCGCCGCGATCGCCGCGGCCATGTCCGAAACCTGCGGCTGCACGGGCTGCGTCAGTTCCTCGCGCACCAGCGCGTCGAGCCGGATCGATCGGGCGTCGCTCACCGCCTGCCAGTCACGCCGCCAGCTTGAGGAACGGGAACGGCGCCGTCGAACGCAGCGTGATCGGCTGCCCGCTGCGCGCTTCGAATATCTCGCCATCGAGCACGACGCTCGAATGCTCGCCCTCGATACTGATGCTGTCGCCGCGTTCGAAATGGAAACCCTCTGCCTTGGTCTCCCCCAGCTTACCGAACAGCCCGACCTTGAGCATGCCGAAGATGGCACCCAGATTCTTGTCGACCGCCAGCATCTTCATCCGTCCGGTGGCGCTGCCGTCGTTGAGCTTGGCATGATAGAGCAGGCGCTCCAGCGTGGTGACGATAAGCACCGCAAAGCGCCCATAGAGCGCCGCATTGCGGTGCACGGTCACCGTCACCGGACGCGATGGCAGTTGCACCAGCCGCCCGAGGCCGGGGATCAGCGAGATGATCACCATCAGGGCCGCGACGACGTGGCTGAAGCCGTTTGGCAGGCCGAGCGGATAGATTTTGTGCCGGCAGTAGAGGATGATGTCGGCCAGTCCCGCGCCGCCCAGAAACATGCCCAGCACCGGCCGCTGACCGCTGCCGCTCGACAGGGCGATCAGCTCCCGCTCGACGATATGTCCAGCAGTGCCCGACCGGGCGAGATCGACGACATGGCGCAGCGCATCCAGCGCATCGCCGGTCGCGCCCAGATCGAGCGCGATCAGATTGGTCTTGCCATTAGGTAGCACTGCGACCGGTGGGACCTGCCCCGGCAGGAAGTAATCGCCATTGTGCAACTCGGTCAGCGCCGCCTGCACGGTGCCGTCGCCGCCATTGATCGCGATCACCTGCGGCCGCACCAGCGCGAACGAGCGCATCGCTTCGGCGATCTGGTCGACCTCCTCCACCTCATAGTGGAACACGTCGGTGCGGCTGGCACAAAAGGCGCGGATGCGCGGCAGCTGCGCACGGTTGCCCGTCGATCGAGGATTCGAAAGAAGGGCGACTGCGACCATGGCTATCTACCGATGGGCTCGAACCGGGAGCCCTGAACATAGTTCAGGACCACATTCACCCGCACCGGCGAACGGGCGACCGAGAAACCGACCCGATCGAGGCTGGGTTTGCGACGCAGCGCCAGATCGAACAGGCTGACGTCCGGGTTGCCCGAAAAACCGCCACCATCGGACCGGTCCGAGCGGCCGTTACCGTTGGCGTCATGCCGCACCGAGATCGCATAGCGCCCGGCCGCCGTGACCGGGACACACACCGGCATGTCGCCCGACGCGGTTACCGGCAGGTCGACGCGCACCAGATACTGGCGACGCTCGAGGAAGGTGCGCGGGTTGGCGGCATAGAGCTGCACCCTGAGCGTGCCGGTGCGTGCCCTGAAGCCGGTGACGTTGACGATCACCGAGGCCTCGCCGGAGTCGCAGCGGGCAGCATGCGGTCCGATCGCCGCTGCAGCAGGCGTAGCCGAGGCTGCCGCGACCAACAGGCCAGCTGCCAGGGCAGGAAACGTCATCTTCATCTGGTCACCTCCGTTATCTGACGGAGCCGAACCCGGCGTGCCGGATCAGCCATGACCCCCTGTCTTATTCTTGCTATTCCTATCGACGGAATTTGCGGCAGAATTGGGGTGGCTGGACGTTACAGGCGTGGCGCTGGGCTGAACGTCAGATGACGCGGCCCCTTTCGATAGTCTGCACATTCGGCTAGGCGCATCTGCATCGCTGGAGACTCCCCCGCTGCTTCGCCTTTTCACCTGGACCGCGACCGATCGCTACATTGCCCGGCTGATTGCCATGCCGCTGTTCGGGACGCTGATTCTGTCGGCGATGCTGCTGGTGCTGGAAAAGATGCTGCGCCTGTTCGATTTCGTCGCCAACGAAGGTGGCCCGGTCAGCGTCGTCTGGCGGATGCTCGCCAATCTCATCCCCGAATATCTCTCGCTCGGCATACCTATCGGGCTGACCTTAGGCATATTGCTGGCCTTCCGTAAGCTCGCCACATCGTCGGAACTGGACGTTATGCGTGCGGTCGGGCTCGGCTACGTGCAATTGCTGCGCGCCCCTTATGCTTATGCCATCGGTCTGGCGCTACTCAATCTGGCCATCGTCGGCTACATCCAGCCCAACGCCCGTTACGCTTATGAGGCGCTCCGCTTCGAGCTGCGCTCCGGGGCGCTTGGCGCATCGATCAAGGTCGGGGAATTCACCAACCTCGGCTCCCAGCTCAGCCTCAGGGTGGAATCGAGCGAAGACGGCGGACGCAAGCTCTCTGGCATCTTCGTGCGCGCCCGGGTCAACCAGACCCAGACCATCGCGGCAAGCGCGGCGCAGGGCCAGTTTCTGGCAACGGGCGACCGCGACACGATCGTGCTCCGGCTGACCGACGGCATGCTGATTCATGAGGGCGAAACCTTTCCCACCCCCCGCGTACTGACATTCTCGTCGCACGATCTGCCGATCGATTTGCCGAAAATTGCGGAATTCCGGCAGCGCGGCGGTGCCGACCGGGAGCTGACCATCCCTGAACTTGCCATTGTCGGGCAGGATGAGGACGCGCCGCTGATCACCCGGCTGGAAAGCCGCGCCAACTTCCATTTCCGGCTGGTCGAGGTCGCGGCGATGCTGGTGCTGCCGTTGCTGGCCATCGCGCTCGCTGTCCCTCCGAAGCGGTCGACTTCGGCGCTGGGTGTGTTCCTCGCCATCGTGCTGCTGGTGACGCAGCACAAGATCAACGAATATGCGGAAGATTTCGGCGCGCTTGGCCGGGTCGACCCGGTGCTCGCCCTGTGGATACCCTATCTGCTGTTTGCCGGGCTGAGCATCTGGATGTTCCGCACCGTCGCCTTCGTGCCGGGCGGCCAGCCGATCGGGGCGCTGGAGCGGCTGTTCGCCAAACTGGGGGTATGGATAGGCCGCCTGTGGAAAAGGCAAGCCGCATGACCAAGCTCGTCACCGCGCCCTCCTTCTTCCCGTCGCGCCAGCTCGGCTGGTACGTCGCGCGCCTGTTCCTGGTGCGCAGCTTCGCGATCCTCGCCATGCTGGTGGTCGTGCTGCAGACGCTCGACCTGCTTGGGGAAAGCGGCAAGATTGCCGCTGCGGCGGTCGATGGCGACGCGCAGATCTGGCGTTATGTCTCGCTGCGCCTGCCGCAGATCATCGAGACCTTCCTTCCCTTCTCGGTCTTGCTCGGCACCTTGCTGACGCTGGTCACGCTCAACCAGAACAGCGAAATCGTCTCGATGAAGGCTGGCGGCATGTCCGCGCACCAGATTCTCGCACCGCTGCTGCTTGCCGCGCTGTTCGTTGCGCTGGTCAGTTTCACCTTCAACGAACGCATCGTCACGCGGGCGACCGCCAGCCTCAATGCTTGGCAGAAGGTCGAATATGCGGCCATCCCGCCCGACAGCGGGGTGCGCAGCAATGTCTGGGTGCGCAGCGGCGACAATCTGATCAACGCGCAGACGGTGCAGGGCCGCGGGCGCGACGTGCTCCTTCGCAATGTCGCCATCTACGGCCGCGAGGCTGGCCGGTTGTCGGTCATCGTCCGTGCTGATACCGCGCGCGTCGCCGCCTCGGGGACGATGTGGACCCTTACCAACGTCCGCCGGTTCGAGGTGCGCAGCGCCCGCAACACGGTGCTCGGCGACAGGAACTACGACCTCGGCCTGACGCCCGACCGCTTCACGCTCGCCAATGTCGATGGCGACGAGCTCGACCTGCCCTCGCTGCGTGCCGCCATTGCGGAACTCGATGCGGCGGGCCGGCCGACCAACGAGCTGAAGGCGATGGCATGGCACAAGATATCCGGGCCATTGTCCGCGGTGCTGATGCCAATCCTCGGCGCAGTCGCCGGCTTTGGCCTCGCGCGGTCCGGCCAATTGTTCGTCCGGGCCGTGATCGGCATGGCGCTGGGCTTCGCCTATTTCGTCGCCGACAATTTCGGCCTCGCGATGGGCAGCCTCGGTGCCTATCCGCCGTTCCTCGCGGCGTGGGGGCCTTTCTTCCTGTTTCTGCTGATCGGCGAACTGGTGCTTATCCGCAGCGAGGAATGACGGCGCTCAGCGCCCGCGCGCGAAGGTGCTGCCGACCAGCTGAGTGACCAGCCCGGGCAACCCGCCATAATCCCCACGTGCAAAGGTCGATTGCGGCCCCAGTTGCGCGGAAATCCGGCGATGCGCCTCACCCAGCGCATGATAGGGCAGACCCGGCAGCAGATGGTGCAGAGCATGGTAGCGCAGGCCGACCGGAGCCCAAAGCGCGGGGAGCAGAGCCGGCGGGGGCACGTTGACGCTGTCCAGATACTGGGCGGTCACCGTCATCACCTCGCCCTCATTCTCCCACAGATGCGCCACCAGCGTGCGCACCTGGTTGAGCACCAGCGTGCCGGAGACGATCGCGAGTGCGATCAGGAAGGGCACGAGGGGAATGACGCCGCTGGCGACACCGGCGATCAATGCCATCGCCCACAGCGCGCACGCAGTCTCCAGGATCAGCCATTCGCGCCGCGCCTCACCCTCGGGCGCGCGGCGGCGGAAGGCCGGGTTGATGACCAGACCGGAATAACGCGCCACCACCAGCCGCCGCAGCGGCGGGATCAGCGCGGAAAGAGGCGCCAGCACGCCATAGCGCAGGATCAAGCCGATCGGCCCGAGCGCCGAAACCGCGACGAACAACGGCACGGTCCACGGCTTCATCAGCGCAAGCGGCAGATATTCCGGGTCGTCGACCGTTCCATAGCGCGTGCGGGCATGGTGGAGGTTGTGAATACCTTCATACATGAAGGACGGGATCAGCAGTGGCACGCCAACCAGCGCGTTCCACCCGGCCCAGAAGCCGGGCAGCGCGGCACGCTTGATATGAGTGATTTCGTGGATGAAGCTGCCGGCGCGATACAGCGCGAGGATCGAGACCAGCGCGGCAGCGAGCAGCAGCGGCCAGCCGCTCGCAGTCACCGCCACGGCCATCGCGCCATAGCCGATTGCGGCCGAGGTTAAAAAATCCGTCCAGTAAACCAGCGGGCGCGGCGCGTTGAGGTCACGCGTCAGCTCCGCCGCGGCCCGGATCATCGCCCGGTCGTCTTCGATCCGTGCTTTCGGCGCCGTCGCCGGGGCGTCGGTTGGCGCAAAGGCCAAATCGGGCGTCAATGTCGAAACCGTCATCGTCATTCCTTACCGCGTGCAACCTCCGCACGCAAAACCCGCACCTCTCTGCGCTCGCCTAGGCAGCGGTCATGGCACCATCATGGCAGTGAGGGGGCGCCGCATGCATTGCCGCGCCCCATATTTGCCGCCCTGTCCTGCTTTGCTATGGCCAACGCAACATTGACGCGGGTCAAACTTCCAGACGGGAATATGGTGTGCCATCCTCCAAAATCCAGATCGTACCGGTAAAGACCAAGGCCCAGCGCCGCGAGTTCGTGGAACTGGCCTACCGCCTCAACGCCGGCGATCCGGCGTGGGTGCCGCCGCTGCGTGGCGAGGTGCTGAGCCTGATCACGCCCGGCAAAAATCCCTGGTTCGGACATGGCATTGCGCAGCTCTTCCTCGCGCGCCGCGATGAGCGCACCGTCGGCCGGATCAGTGCGCATATCGACCGGCTGGCCCTGGAACAGCCGGCTGAGCAAGGCTTCGGCCCCGGTACCGGCTTCTGGGGGCTGTTCGAGGCCGAAGATGAGGAGGTCACCGCCCTGCTCCTCGCCACCGCCGCGGAATGGCTGCGCGCGCAGCAAATGACCCGCATGCTGGGGCCGGTCAGTCTCGCCATGTGGGACGAGCCCGGGTTGCTGATCGACGGCTTTGCACAGGCACCGTCGGTGATGATGGGCCACAATTGCTCGGTCTACCAAGGCTGGATCGAGGCACTGGGTCACGCCACTGCGCAGGATCTGATCAACTACCGCCTGCCCATCGACAAGGGCTTTCCCGAGCTGGTCAACCGCATCGTCGCGCTGGGCGAGAAGAGCGGGCGCATCCGCATCCGCAACGTCGACAAGAGCCGGTTCGATGCCGAGGCGCGGCTGATCATCGACATCCTCAACGATGCCTGGGCCGGCAACTGGGGCTTCACGCCTTGGACTGACGCCGAGATCGCCTATGGCGGCAAGAAGCTCAAGCCGATCGTGTTCGAAGACCTCATCCGAATCGCAGAAGTCGATGGCGAGCCGGTGGCCTTCATGATGACCGTGCCCAACCTCAACGAACAGCTCGCCGACTACGACGGCACGCTGCTGCCGTTCAACTGGGCCAAGCTGCTGTGGTGGCTGCGCAAGCCCAAGGTCAGGCTGATGCGCGTCCCGCTGATGGGCGTGGTCAGCAAGCTGCAGGGCACGCGCATGGCCAGCCAGCTCGCCTTCATGCTGATCGAATATATCCGCCGCGCCTCGGTAGAAAACTATGGCGCCACGCATGGCGATTTCGGCTGGGTGCTGGCCAGCAACGAGCCGATGAAATCGGTTGGCGAAGCGGTGGGCGGCAAAATCAACAAGACCTATCGCATCTATGAAAAGGCGCTGTAGCCGACCTACCGCCGGTCAGGGCACGACGGTAAGGAAGAGGAACACCGCGACGATCAGCAGGTGGATCATGCCCTGCATCACGGTCGTGCGCCCCGTCGCAAGCGACAGGGACGATACCAGCAGGGTCAGAACCAGCAGTACGATCGACTTTGCGGACAGGCCCAACGTCACTGGCAAGGCGAACAGGATGGAGATCGCCGCCGCCACGGGGATGGTGAGACCGATCGTCGCCATCGCCGAGCCGAGCGCGAGATTGAGGCTGGTCTGCAAGCGGTTGGCGACCGCCGCTCGCACGGCCGCGACGCTTTCTGGCAGCAGGACCACCGCCGCAATGACTACGCCGACGATGGCGTGCGGCAGACCAGCCGCCGCGACCTGCGCCTCAATTGCCGGCGAGATTCCCTTGGCGAGCAGCACGACGCCGACCAGCGCAATCAGCAGCATGGCAAAGGACGCTGCCGTAACCCGATCGGATGGCAAGGGCGCGTGCGCATCCGCATCGGTAACCTCGGGGCCGTCGGGCAGGAAATAATCGCGATGGCGCACCGTCTGCACCATCACGAAGGTGCCGTAGAGGATCAGCGATACGACCCCGACGAAGCCGAGCTGCAGCCCGGAATAGACCGGCCCCGCGGCGCTGGTGGTGTAATTGGGCAGCACCAGCACCAGCACCGTCAATGCCGATAGCGCGGCCAAGGTCGCGCTCACCCCGGTCTGCTGGAAGCTCTGCTCGCGATGGTTGAGCCCACCGATCAGCAGGCAGATACCCAAGATGCCGTTGAGGATGATCATCACCGCGGCAAACACGGTGTCGCGCGCCAAGGCCGGCGCGCCATCGGCCGACGACAGCATCAGCGACACGATCAGCCCGACTTCGATGATCGTCACCGCCACTGCGAGGATCAAGGTGCCGAACGGCTCCCCGACCCGATGCGCAATCAGCTCGGCGTGATGCACCGCCGCCCCGACGACGGCGATCAGCACCAGTGCGGAGAGGAAGACCGGGATAGCGACAAATGCGGACAACGCCAGCAGCACGAGTCCGCCGATCGGAAACAGGATGGACCAGTGCAATAATCGTGTGGGCATGGCCCGGATATGGGGCGCCGACGACCGCAGATCAACGCGAAGCCCCTGCCTGCGCGTTGCGGACAGGGGTTTCGCTTGTCGGCGGCAGGACGCTTAGCCGTGGAAACTGGTTGCGGCCGTCGGCCGCGCCTTCGCTGCATCGGCCGCAAGCACGTCCGGCGCGCCGCCGCTCTGACCATGGATCCAGTCCGCGACTTTCTTCCCATGGCGCGTGACCGCGCCCATGTTGAAAAAGTGCATGAAGCCCAGCACGAGGATGGCAATACCCACATACCAGCCAAGGAAACGGATCAGCCCCTCGACGCTCGCCACCGTCCCCGCCGTGCTCAACGCAAGCGCGATGAAGCCCAGATTGACCAGATAGAAGCCGACGACCAGCAGATGGTTGACCGAGGTCGCCAGTTCCTCGTCATGCCCGAAACAGCGCACCAGATAGACCTTTCCATTGGTGGACAATGTCCACGCGACCCAGATGGTCATGCCAATCGCGATAGCGAGATAGAGCATGTAGGCGATGGTGGTGATCGTCATCGGTTGTCTCCTTTCTTTAATTCGGTGATTTCGGTAATTATCGAAAATACTCTGCGTGCGCGACCCGTTGGGAGATGGGCGTGCTCTGGTTCGGATCAGGCGTGGCGGCGGGTCAGTCTTTGCCCGAACCAGGAACGAAGCGGGCGACCTTCGCACCCAGCTTCATCAGCGATATCAACGTCGATTTTTTCAGCCCGCGCACCTGGCTGTACCAGTCGGTCAGCGTGGCGATGAACTGGTGCATCGCGCCGATGCGCTCGCGCACATGCGCAGGCAACGCCGCATTCGCATCCATGCGCGCCTGCAATTCAGCCAGCTTGGCGATTGTCGGGTCGATTTCACGGCGTTTGCGCTCGGCCGTAATCGCCATGAATAATGTCCACAGGTCGGTTTCTGCCACGAAATGGTCGCGCCGGTCGCCGGGAACGTGCGTACGGCGGACAATGCCATAGCCCTGCAGTTCCTTGAGCGCGGTCGACACGTTAGACCGCGCCAACCCCAAGGCATCGCAGATCGCCTCGGCGTCGAGCGGCACATCGCTGAGATACAGCAGCGCATGCACCTGCGCGACTGACCGGTTGGCGCCCCAATGCGTGCCCATCTCCCCCCAATGGAGGATGAATTCCATCGCTTCAGGATAGCGCTCGACACCCATCGACTCAGCCTTTTGTTATTTCTGTTAATTCAGAAATTCTCGCCACTGTCAACTGCCCGCGATCTCCCCTGCCCTATCTCCCATGGTGTAGCGCGGCCCAGCCCCACGTAGCGCGGCCCTGTCCGCAGGGTTGTACAGCGAACAGCGATCGAGGCTTAGGCAGCCGCAACCGATGCATCCGTCTAGATTGTCCCGCGTCTGCTCCAGCATCGCGATCTGCCGATCGAGTTCCGCCCGCAGCCGACCGCTGATCGCTGCCCAGTCTGCGCGGTTCGGCGTGCGGCCCTGCGGCAGCCGCGCCAGTTCGGTTGCGATCGCATCCAGGCTGAGGCCCAGCCGCTGCGCGATCAGGATGAAAGACAGCCGCCGGATTTCGCTGCGCGGATAGCGACGCTGGTTGCCGGAGGTGCGCAACGCGGAAACCAGCCCCTTCTCCTCATAGAAACGGATCGCCGAAACCGCGCATCCGGTCCGTCTGGCCAAGTCTCCGATGGGGAGAAGGTCGGTGGCTTTCATGGCAGATGGCCCTCCTCGCCGCGCCTATGCGCAGCAGTGGATTGCATCTCACATAATAGGCTTGACCTCAAGCTGACTTGAGCTTGCATAAGCCGGTCATCGCAAACGAATCGGGCCGCATCCCGCAGCCCGCAACCACAGGAGGCACGCGATGGCCGCACCGATTATCGAACACGTCAATCTGACCGTATCCGACAACCGCAGGGCTGCGGCGCTGTTTTCAAACCTGTTCGGCTGGCACGTCCGGTGGGAGGGGCCGGCGCGGGACGGCGGCCATTCGATCCACGTCGGCGATGCGCGCTTCTACCTCGCGCTCTACACCCCGCCGGGTGATTGCGGATGCCCCAAGGATTTTGCCAAGGGCGCGCCGCTCAACCATGTCGGGCTGTTGGTCGATGACATCATGGCGGTGAAAGCGGCAGTGGCCGCCGCCGGGTTGGAGCCGTTCAACCATGAACGCTATGAGCCCGGCGAACGCTTCTACTTCTTCGATTGGGATGGCATCGAATATGAGATCGTCAGCTATGCCTGAGCTGTGACCTGACCGACTTCCCCTCCGCAGCCCTCGGCGCTTTGCTCAGTTTCCGGGGGGCGGAGGAAGATTGGCGGCGAGCCATGCTTCCCAGTCGGGCTGCATGGCGCTGACGCTGCGGGGCAGTTGACCCTTGTCCTCGGCATTGGCGAGCCATTGATCGATGGTCTCGCCGCGACCAAAGGCAGCGCCGATCCGCCCGAGGATTGCAGCGTCACCGCTGCGCTCCGCCAGATAGCGCGCTATGATGGCGCCTTGCTCGTAATAGCGGATGCCATCGCCGGCGATGCGCTCGGCCTCTGCGCCGGTGCGCAGCACAATGCGTGCTCCCGAATTGCCCCGGCCGCCCGGCAACTGCTCGGCATCGACGACCGAACGCGCACGCTCGGCCAGCGGGTGCGCCGAATCGAAGTAGAGCCGCAGATTGGCGATACCGACGGCCTCGTCGGTCGAGGTCGTTGCCGCCACGGGATCACGTCGATAGCGCGCCCAGAAGCCGTTGAGCCGGTTAGCATAGGATGTCGCCGGCTCCATTCTTACGGCCGCCGCCTCGTCCAGCCAGTCTGGTCCGGGGCTGCCATAATGGCCGCGCGCATTTTCGGCGCCGGGCCAATAGCTTTGGCGATACCAGCTGTGCCCGAGTTCGTGCGGGATCACCACTGCGGCGCGTGCCGCCAGGCTCTCAGGGCTGCCGATGTCGGGAATCCGGCTGACCTGACTCTGCACGAGCGCGTCGATCTGCTCCATCGGCAGATTGGCCGCTGCCGCCTGCTGCTCGATGGCACGTCGCACGGACGCCTCTACCTGCATCCGATAAGCCGCTGGAGAAAACCACGGCAGCACGGTGGTAAAGTCGGCGGCCCTCAGGGCATTTTGCTTGGACTCATCGAGCACGGTGCCTTCGATCTCGACCACCGCATAGCGCGGAGCCTCCCTCCCCATCGCGACGCGGAATGCGGCTTCGCCGGTTTCGGCGAAGCCAAGCAGTGCATTTGCCTGCGCTTGATCGGTCGACAAGGCGACCCCGTTGGCCGAGGCCGCACAGCGATATCCATCGCCCACTGCCGCGAGTGCATCTGCACAGGCCGTGGCATACGGTGCGGCCGCAAGCGAGAGCGAGGTCAGAGGAAACAGAAGGGTCCAGACGTACATACTTCACTCCATGGCACGACTACATGCGTAGTCATGACTATGGTTGTAGTCGTCCGGTCAAGGCATGCGACACCACAAAACCGCAATTTTATGATAGTCGCCCGAGGCGAACCAGAGGTCGGCAGAGCCGCCCTCACGCCGTCAGCGCAGTTCCACCCAGGTGGCCGCATGATCGCTGGCCTTTTCGCGGCCGCGATGATCCTTGTCGACACCGGCATCGATCATGCGGTCGGCGGCCTGCGGCGACAGCAGCAAATGGTCGATCCGGAAACCGGCATCGCGCTGCCAGGCGCCGGCCTGATAGTCCCAATAGGTCCAGACGCCACCAGCGGGGCAGCGCGAGCGCAGTGCATCGGTCCAGCCGTCGCCCAGCATCCGGCGATAGGCGGCACGGCTTTCGGGTTGCATCAGGGCGTCTTCGGCCATGGCCGAGGGTTTGAAAATGTCGTCGTCATGCGGAATGACATTATAGTCGCCAGCGATGATCGCCGGCACTTCCTCGGCCAGCATGGCCTGTCCCCGCGCCCTCAGCCGCTCCATCCACGCCAGCTTGTAATCGAACTTCGGGCCCGGCTGCGGATTGCCGTTCGGCAGATAAATGCCTGCGATGCGCAGTCCGAACACGTCCGCCTCGATGTAGCGGCTCTGCACATCCTCCGGATCGCCCGCCAGTCCACGCTGCACCTCGACCGGTTGTTCGCCGCGTGCGAGGATGGCGACGCCGTTGAACCCCTTTTGCCCATGCCACACACCGCGATAGCCGGCGGCCTCGACATCCGCGATCGGCAGCGTCTCGTCGGACGATTTCAGTTCCTGCAGGCAGACCACATCGGGCTGGGTCTCTGTCAGCCACTCGATCAGGCGCGGCAAGCGGGCCTTGATGCCGTTGACGTTGTAGGTCGCGATTTTCATGCTCTGCTGGCTAGGTCGTAAACTCATAAAATGCACGTTCGAGGCGGCGAAATGGCGGGGCCGCAGGCCAGCGAAGCTGAACATATCGGGTTCAGGCGGCCGCCGCGGGTGGTGGTTCCACCTGCAAGGCCGCGTGGGCCCGAGATCGAAGCCATTTCACCGCCCCGCAGAGGTTCGACCCATTTTGTCCAGAGCTGCGTCGGCAAGCGTTGGAGCCGAAGGCGACCGTAGGTCAAATATCGACATATTCCTGCCGCTTGCCTCCTAGCACTGAACAAAATGGCCTCGAACCTCGAACGCGCATTTTATGAGTTTACGACCTAGCAGAATTGGCCCTGCATGCCAGCGGCTAACTCAGATCGAGAAACTCGAGCCGCAGCCGCAGCCTGACGCCGCGTTGGGATTGGTCACTTCGAAACGGGTGCCGCCGAGCGATTCGACAAAATCGACCTGCGCGCCACGCAGCAGATCGAGGCTCATTTCGTCGATGACCAGTTCCACGCCATCGGTGGTGCTGACATGGTCATCGGCCTCGACCGCATCGGCCATGCCGAATTTGTAGGTAAAGCCGGAGCAGCCGCCGCCTTCGACCGACAGGCGCAAGCGTGGCGCCTTGTCGAGCTTCGCGCCTATCGCACGGACGCGCGCCGCAGCCGAAGGGGTGAGAACGACGGACTCGGAAAGCTGAATTTCGCTCATGGGCCCAAGATAGTGGGCCGCGAGCCCGGCAACAAGCGATGCTTACTCGCGTGGGCCGCCGAGCGCGACATTGCCATGGCCGGCGGCCGCCACCATCACGCCGTCTTCGGCAATGAAGGGGATCGGGTTGACCGGAGCACCGGCGATGCGGACTTCATAGTGCAGGTGCGGGCCGGTCGACCGGCCGGTGGATCCCATCAGGCCGATCAGATCGCCGCGACGGACGCGCTGGCCGGGCTCGACCAGAATCTGCGACAGATGGCCGTAGCGGGTCTGCAGTGCATGGCCATGCTCGATTTCGATGTAATTGCCATAGCCACCGAGACGCTGGGCGCGGCCAACCTGACCGTCGGCGGTCGCATAGATCGGGGTGCCGACCGGGCCAGGGATATCGATGCCGTTATGGCGCGCGCGACGGCCGGTGAACGGATCGCTGCGGTTGCCGAACGACGAGGTCAGGCTCATCGCATCGACCGGGCGGCGCGACGGCAGATTGATCGCCTGCGCATCCGGCCCGTCCATCTGGCGCCAGGCGCTGAACAGCGAACGGAAGCGGGTGTCGGTCGACGCACCGGTCTCGTTCCGGCGCTGCAGTGCGGGATTGATCCGCACGAGCGCTGCAGCGCTGGCATCGGCTGCTTCGACTGCGGCCAGAGCGTCCGGCGATTCAATTTCGGTGTCCGGCGCGTCGAGATCGACCGGCGCTTCGGTGCTGTTGTTGGCGGAGGCGGCGCTGAGACCGGCTACGGCGGCGACGAGAAGAACACTACGCGATACGGTGCGGAAAGAAGTGAGAAACATGCGACCCCGAGACTGGTTCGATGCGCCCGGTCCTGCACCGGCAGCGCACCGCAAGTTTATCTTCCTATGGGCCGAATTTTTCCGGTCCCCGCTCGGGAACTTTCATGCGGGTGTGAGATTAATCACGCAACAGCGGCATAATATAAGTGCGTTAAACCGGCTGCCTGACGCGCCGAGTCGTTGAACGGTGGATTAACGGCACCGCGAAATCCTTGCGAAACGAGCATTTTCCAATGCGCGTGCGATTCGACGCCCGCTTCGGCGCATCCATGTTCGAACCAGCGGGTACCCACCGCCACATGGCGGATTTCATCGGTATAGATGCGGGTAAGGATGCGCGCGCTTGTCGCATCCCCCGCCACCATGAACCGCTCCACAGTCGCCGGCGTGACGTCAAGCCCGCGCGCTTCCAGCACCATCGGCACCACCGCCAGCCGGGCGAGCGGATCGTGCGCCGTGGCGCGCGCAGACTGCCAAAGGCCGTCATGCGCCGGCAGCGCGCCATAATGGCTGCCCAATTGCCGCAGCCTGCGGTCCAGGAGCGCAAAATGCATCGCCTCGTCCGCTGCGACGCTCAGCCAGTCGTCGACGAAAGCGCGCGGGAAGTGCGCGCCGAAGCGGCCGGCCATGTCGAGCGCCAGGGCGATCGCCACATATTCGATGTGGGCAAGTGCATGCAGCATGGCAATGCGATTGCGCTCCGACCCGATCTTGCCCCGCTTCGGCATCTGCCCGGGTCCGCGCAGTTCAGGCTCGGCGGGGCGCGCCGGTGTCTCGGGCATCGCTTCATCGAAGCGCCACGCGAGCCGCCCCTGCCGCCAATCGCGCACCAGCGCGCGCGTCGCCATGACATGGCGCGCCGGCGCATCGATAGCGAGCACCGTGCGGATGGCGTGTGCAAGAGACTTGGGCTGCATAGTCGGCCGGTTGCCCAGCCTCATCCACGATGCAAGCGCTAATCGCGTCCGTCAGGCAACCACTTGCCGGAACAGGGTCAGCCCCGACGGCAGATCGGCCGGGGCCTTGCCCTGAACCATGGCATCCATCGCCGCCAATGCGCCGATCAGGCTTGCCGCCGAATAAGGTTTGGCAAGACAGGCGTAGGCGAACGCGCGAGCATCAACGGGACATTCCCCGGTCACGAACAGCACCGGGATCGCACGCTCGGACGCGAGCCGCGCGACTTCGATCCCGTTGATCTCCCCAGCCAGGCCGACGTCGAGAACGATGGCGTCGACCCGCTCCGGCAGAACGTGGGGCAAGGCGGCCTCGCCGCGGTCGACCGTCGCGACGACCTGATACCCGGCCTGCCCCAGCAGATATTCATTGTCGAACGCCACCAGCGGCTCATCTTCGACGATCAGCAACCGCTTGATTGCCCTTCGGTTTTTCCTGAACAGGGCCAAGTTTCTCTCGCTTGTGTTGGTGCGGGCCGATCAATCGTTTCGCTCAATACGCTCGCATCGCTTGTCGGGTTCCGGCATAGCGCCCAAGCTCGGCATTTTTGCGGCAAGGCGGATACGATACAGGATGGCAATCGAGTGAGCAGAGCTGGCAAGGAAACAGGCGGCGAAACCGGGCCGAGCAGGCTCAAGGCCCGCACCCCGCGGCGAACGCCTGCGGCGGGCGCGCCAGCGCGGCCTGCACGTCCACCAGCCAGCAAAGCTGCGCCAAAGCGCAAACCGGCCACCACGGCGAGCCGCGTTGCGACCGCCCGCGATGACGGGCTGCACCGCATCGCCAAGCTCCTCGCACGCGCCGGGGTGGCGTCGCGGCGTGAAATCGAGCGGATGATCGAGGATCGCCGCGTCAAGCTCAATGGCGTGCTGATCGAGACGCCGGCAACGCTACTCGCCGACCTCGCCGGCGTGACGGTCGACGACAAGCCGGTCGCCGCGCCAGAGCCGACCCGGCTGTTCCTGTTCCACAAGCCGACGGGGGTGCTGACCGCCGAGCGCGATTTTTCGGGCCGGCCGACCGTCTATTCGGTGCTGCCGGAGGGGTTGCCCCGTCTCGTGCCGGTCGGGCGGCTCGACCTCAATACAGAGGGTCTGCTGCTGCTGACCAACGATGGCGCGCTGAAGCGCGCGCTCGAATTGCCCGCCAGCGGCGTGGAGCGGACCTACCGCGCGCGCACCTTCGGTACCGTCACCCAGGCAATGCTCGAGGATCTGGCCGAGGGCATCACCATCGACGGGGTGCGCTATGGGCGGATCGACGCCAATCTGGAGCGCAGCACCGGGCGCAATGTCTGGATCGAGCTGACCCTGACCGAAGGCAAGAATCGCGAGGTCCGGCGCGTGCTCGAGCATCTGGGCCTGCAGGTATCCCGCCTGATCCGGACCCGCTACGGGCCGTTCGTTCTCGGCAACGCCCCGGTGCGGGCGATCGAGGAGGTGCGCGGCGGCGAGGTCGCCAAGCTCAAGCGCGGCCTCAATCTGGACGGCTGAGCGGCGCCGTGCGGATCATATCGGGAGAATGGCGCGGGCGGCGACTGACTGCACCCGAAGGCCAGGCGACGCGACCGACGGCAGACCGGGCGCGCGAGACGCTGTTTTCCATGCTGACCAGCCGGCTGGGCGGTTTCAGCGGACTGCGGGTCGCCGATCTGTTTGCCGGATCAGGGGCCCTGGGGTTCGAGGCGCTGTCGCGCGGCGCGGCGAGTTGCGTGTTCGTGGAGCAGGACCGGGCTGCCATCGCGGCGATCCGCGCCAATGCCGCCGCGTTGCTTGCCGGGAATGCCGATGTGCGCCAGCAGTCGGTGCAGACGCTGGGCAAGGTCCCTGCCCCGCATGACTTGCTGTTCCTCGACCCGCCCTATGGCGCCGTCGAACTGGCACCGGTGTTGCTGCGGCTGATCGACCAGGGCTGGGCGGGCCCCGGATCGATGATCAGCGTCGAGACGGCCGCCGGTGCGCAGATAGGCTGCGATGGCATGACTGCGCTGGTCAGCCGCAAGGTCGGCAAGGCAGAGCTGCACCTGCTGACGGTCGATTGAGCCGATATCGTCCGTTGGCACTTGCCAACAGCTTGCCATCGCTGTCACTCTCCCCCGTCGATACGGATAGCTTGGGTGGAACTTATCATGCGTCTGACCTGTCTTGCCGCCCTGCTGCTGGCCAGCACATCGCTGTCTGCGGCAGCCCATGACAACCATGCCGCTGCGCCAGCCGCCGCCGCACCGGCAGCGCCCGATGGCGCAACCCCGGTCGACCAGCTGGCCCAGGTTCCGGCCACGGCGCAGCGCTATGTGCTGGTGTCGACAGCCGGAGAGCATGGCCGATCCGCGCGCTGGCAGGATAGCGACGGCCGCACCTGGTTCCGCGAATCTATGAACCTGCGCGGGCAGGTGTTCGAACAGGATGCGGTTGTTGCCAATGCGCCGAGCGGACTGACCCAGTCGATCGTCGTGCGCGGCTTCACCCCCAGCGGCAATGCGGCGGAAAGCTTCACTGTGGCCGACGGCATGGCGCGCTGGCAGAGCCCGGTCGACCGTGGCGAAAGCGCTGCCGAACAACGGCGCGCTTACGCCAATTTCGGCGGGCCGTTCCTGCTGAGCGCCGATTTTGCCGAGCGGGTGATGTCAGAGCCCGGCCATCGCATGCCGCTCTACCCTTCGGGCGAAGCGCGGATGGAGCAGATTGCCACCGCCACCATCGGCGAGGGCGCGTCTGCCCGCGAAATCCAGCTCTGGACGATAGGCGGGCTCGGCCTCTCCCCCTTCCCGGTGTGGATGGACGGCGGCACATTCTACGCCTTCGTCTCGTGGGTCTCGATCATGCCGGAAGGCGCAACCGGCGACATGACCCGGCTGCAGCAGATCCAGGACGAGGCGCTGGCGCGGCGCAACCCGATGTTCGTCGAACGCTTCGGCCAGTTGCCGGGCGTCCCCGTCGCGTTCGAGCATGTCCGGCTGTACGACAGCGAGGAAGCGGTGTTCCGCGACGACATGACCGTGGTCAGCGACGGGCGCTTCATCTCTGCCGTCGGGCCGAGCGCGGCCACGGCAGTGCCCGCCAATGCGCGCCGCATCGACGGGCGCGGCAAGACGCTGGTGCCCGGCCTGTGGGACGCGCACATGCATTTCGGCGACGATGCATCGGGGCCGATGCTGCTGTCGCTCGGCGTCACCTCGGCCCGCGATCCCGGTGCCGATGTCGAACCGGCGCGCGCGCGGCTCAACCGCATCGCCACCGGCCAGCTGCTCGCGCCGACATTGTTCACATCGGTGCTGATCGATGGCGCCGGACCGCTGGCGGCACAAGGCGGCGTGACCGTCAATTCCGCCGAAGAAACCGTGGCCGCGGTGCAGCGGGCGCATGAAGGCGGGTTCAGGGCGATCAAATTCTACACCTCGATGCGGCCCGACTGGCTGCGCGCCGGCATAGTCGAGGCGCACCGGCTGGGCATGCATGTCCATGGCCATGTGCCCGCGACGATGCGCGCGCTCGACGCGATCGATGCGGGCTATGACGAGATCACCCACATCAACATGCTGGCGATGCAGGCGATGCCCGACGAGGTCGTCAATGTTTCCAACGGTTTCGCCCGCTTCTCCGGCCCCGGCCGCTATGCGCGCAGCATCGACCTCGATGCCCCGCCGATGACGACACTGATCGCGCGGATGGTCAACGACCGAATCGTCAGCGATCCCACGCTGGTCGTGTTCGAAGGGATGCTGGCCGGCGAAGCGGGTGTGGTCTCCCCCGCCTATGCGCCGTTCAGCGGGACGATGCCGCCGAATGTCGAGCGCGGTTTCCTGTCGGGCGGGTTCGCCCCCCCGCCGGACCTGACCCGCGCGGATTATCGTGCGAGCTTCCGCAAGCTGGTCGATCTGGTCGGCCGGATGAACCAGGCGGGCGTGCTGATCGTCGCCGGCACCGATGGCTCGGGCCTTGAGCTGGTACGGGAGCTGGAACTTTATGTCGAGGCTGGCATGAGCACGGCGCAGGCGCTGCAGACCGCCACCTTGCGCCCGGCCCGTCTGGTCGGCGCGGACCAGCAGACCGGATCGATCCATGTCGGCAAGGAAGCCGACATGGTGCTGGTGGATGGCGACGTCTCGACCGAGATCGGCGCGCTCCGCCGTACCGTCTGGGTGATGACCGACGGCCGGCTGATCGATGCCGATGCGCTGCGCGAGGCGGTCGGGTTCAGCGGGCGGCCGAGGTGAGCAGCGCGCTCAGCCGCTCCATCGCCGGACGCGTCGCCATCGTCACCGGCGCCGCATCCGGCATGGGGCGTGCGACGGCGCGGCTGTTTGCCAGCGAGGGCGCGCAGGTAGCGCTGGTCGACCGGGATGGCGAAGCCTGCGCGGCGGTCGCGGGGGAGATTGCGGCGGATGGCCATCCGGGGTGCCGGGCCTATGCGCTGGACGTGGCGGATCATGCGGCGATCCGCGCCACCATCGCAGCAATCGGGGCAGACTTCGGGCGGATCGACATCATCGTCAACAATGCCGGGGTGTCGAGCTTCGCGCCGCTCGATGCCGGAGACGACTATGACGCGATCTGGGACCGGGCGCTGGCGGTGATGCTGACCGCGCACCAGCGCATCGTCCGCGCCGCTTTGCCCCTGCTGCGGCAAAGCGATGCTGCCCGCATCGTCAACATCGCCTCGACGGAAGGGCTGGGCGCGACGCCCGGGGATACGCCCTATGTCGCCGCCAAGACCGGCGTCACCGGCCTGACGCGCGGGCTGGCGGTCGACCTCGGGCCGGAGGGGATCACGGTGAACTGCATCTGCCCCGGCCCGATCAACACCGCGATGACCGACAAGGTGGCGGACGAGCACAAGACCATCTTCGCCAAGCGCCGCACCGCGCTGCGCCGCTATGGCGAGCCGGAGGAGGTGGCGCATATGACGCTGAGCCTGTGCCTGCCGGCAGCGAGCTACATCACCGGCGCGGTGATCCCGGTGGACGGCGGGCTGATGGCGCGCAATGCGTGACGATCAGATGCCCAGAAGCGTCGCACCCAAAGCCGAAGCCTGATCGGGCAAGCGACATCCGATGAAATCCCGCTACGCCCTCTGCGCCTGTGCGTGCAATGACTGGCCAAATGTCGAGGACCGTTCGCCCGGCGCGTGCAACAGATGTCGATCCCAATAGATTTGTTCGGTATAAATGCAGCAACCGGATTGCGGCCGGCTGCCAAATCGCGCACGAAAGGCAGCAAGGAGAGGATGCGTTGAAATTCGGATTGAGAAAGCCCAGCCTTCGCAAGAGCATTGCTGCGCGCACGTCCTTGAAAAGGGTGGTCAAAAACAGTCTGGGGCTCAAAGCCCCTCGTGGCATGGGCTGGCTGACCAATCCACGCAAGGCCGCGTATAACCGCGTTTACAATCGCACCACATTTTCCTTGTCCGGCGTGATCGGCGCTTTGGTGTCGGGCATTTTCAAGGGCGGGCGACGGTGAAGAACGAACTTTATTATGGAGACAATCTGGATGTGCTGCGGCGCAAGATTGTCAGTGAGACCGTCGATCTGTGCTATATCGACCCGCCGTTCAATTCGAAGCGCAACTATTTCCAGATCTATAATAATCAGGGCAGCGAGGATCGGGCGCAGGCGCAGGCATTCGTCGATACATGGGAATGGGGCGACGAGGCGGCGGGCGGCCTCGACTATATTCTCGACATCGAGCGGTTGCAGGGCGCGCACGCGGGGGCGGCGCGGTGGACCGAGCAGACAGTGGCGCTGATCCGGGGGCTGGAACAGGTGCTGGGACGCGGCAGTCTGCTCGCCTATCTGGTGCATATGACGCTGCGGATCGTCGAAATCCACCGCGTGCTGAAGCCCACGGGGAGTTTCTATCTGCACTGCGACCCGACCGCGAGCCATTATCTCAAGCTGGTGTGCGATGCGGTGTTTTGTGGGCAGGGCGGAGATTTTCGGAGTGAGATAATTTGGCGACGGACGGGCTCGCACAACAAGGCGGGCCGCTGGGCACCAATACATGACGTGATATTTTATTACACTAAATCAATGCACTACACGTGGCGAAATGTGAAAACGCCGTATATGAAAAAGCACGTCGAGGACAATTTTGCTCGACAGCCGGATGGTTCATACAAAACAGCCTATTATGGCAATGTCCTAACCGGCTCTGATGTTAGAAACGGTGAGTCTGGTCAGCCTTGGAAGGGGTTCAATCCAACCGCGAAGAACCGGCACTGGGCGATACCCGGAAAGATTTGGGAAGAGGTTGGCATCGATCCAACCGGAATGTCCCAGCACGAGAAGCTCGATTATCTTTACGAGCGGGGTTTTGTGAAGATCATCGAGGGCCATGCTTGGCCCATATACGAGCGAACAATCTCGCCCGATGATGGCGTGCCAGCGGCGGATATCTGGTCGTTTCAACCTTACACTGAGGGTACAGTCTTCGGAACAATGGATGGAATAGATGCCGATGTGAGGTGGCTTTCAACCCGAGATAAAGAACGCCTCGGCTACCCCACACAAAAGCCCGAAGCGCTGCTCGAACGGATCATCAAGGCCTCGTCGAACGAGGGCGATACGGTACTCGATGCCTATTGCGGGTGCGGGACAACGGTGGCGGTGGCGCAGCGGCTGGGGCGGCGGTGGATCGGCATCGACGTGACCTATCAGTCGATCGCGCTGATCCTGAAACGGCTGGAGGACCGGCACCCGGACGACTGGCCGGCGATCGAGGCGAACCTGCTGCTCGACGGGGTACCGCGCGATCTGGAAAGCGCCATCGCGCTGGCCAACCGCAAGGATGACAAGACCCGCAAGGAATTCGAGAAATGGGCGATCCTGACCTATTCGAAGAATCAGGCGCGGATCAACGAGAAGAAGGGGGCGGACGGCGGTGTCGACGGCATCGCCTATTTCCTGATCGACAAGGATACCAACGGCAAGGCGATATTCCAGGTGAAATCGCGCGCGGGGACGCGCGACGATCTGGCCAAGCTGAACAGCGACCGCTTGCGCGAAAAGGCCGAGTTCGGATTCCTGATCTGTTACGACACCGCCCAGCGCATCACCCCCGCCATGCAGCGCGAGATTGCGGCGGCGGGCAAATATGCCCATCCGATGCTGAATCGCGAGGATGACCGGTTGCAGGTGGTGACGGTGAAGGAATTGTTCGACGGCGCGCGGCTGAACCTGCCGATGGCACGCACCGACGCGGTCAAGGCTGCGGCGGCGAAGGGGGATGCCGACAAGCAGATGGGGTTGTTGTGAGGGGAGAGGGCGTCAACCGCTCTGGATTGGTTGGCCTCCGGCCGCCTTCGGCCCCGCTGCGCTCGCAATGACAGCTAGAGTCTGATGACTTTGGATTGAACCACCTACAATGTCATTCCCGCGAAAGCGGGAATCTAGGGGCAGTTAGCGCAGTGCTTTGCCGCCCCTGGATTCCCGCTTTCGCGGGAATGACATGACGATTCAAAGATATGTCATCCCGCTCTAGTGTGCGCCCTCACCATCCGCAGCTCCGCCCCTGATTCTGCTCGCGCAGCCAGGTCAGCAGCGGCTGGAAATAGTTGACCATCGCCTGCCCGCTCATCTCACGGCTGCCGGTGAAGGCTTCGAGCGCGTCGGGCCAGGGGCGGCTGGCGCCCAGTTCAAGCATCGCGTTGAGGCGCGTGCCCACTTCCTGATTGCCGTAGAAGGTGCAGCGGTGCAGCGGCCCTTCCCAGCCCGCTGCCTTGCACGCCGCTTCATAGAATTGGAACTGGAGGATGCGGGCGAGGAAATAGCGATTGTAGGGGACGCTGGCCGGGATGTGGTATTTCGCGCCGGGATCGAAGGCGTCCGCGGGGCGCTCTCCGGGCGGGGTGATGCCCTGATATTGCAGGCGCAGCGCGTTCCACGCCTGGTTATAGCCCGCGGGGCGGATTTGCCCTGCAAACACGCCCCAGCGCCAGCGGTCCATCATCAGGCCGAAGGGCAGGAAGGCGACCTTGTCCATCGCCTGACGCAGCAGCAGACCGATGTCGCGATCTGGCCCGGGCACGTTAGCGCGATCGAGCAGGCCGATTTCGACCAGATAATCGGGGGTGATCGACAGCGCGATCATGTCGCCGATGGCTTCATGGAAGCCGTCGTTCGCGCCGTTGAGATGCAGGAAGCTCTGCCGGTTGTAGGCGCGCTGGTAGTAATTGTGGCCAAGCTCATGGTGGATGGTGACGAAGTCGTCGCCGTTGATCTTGATGCACATCTTGATCCTGAGATCGTCGACATTGTCGACATCCCAGGCGGAGGCGTGGCAGATCACCTCACGGTCGGCCGGCTTGGTGAATTGCGAGCGCTGCCAGAAGGTGTCGGGCAGCGGGGCGAAGCCCAGCGAGGAGAAGAAGCCCTCGCCCGCGCGAACCATGCGCTGCGCGTCGTAATTCTGCGCGACGAGCAGTTCGGTGACGTCATAGCCGATTTCGCCAGCGCCGGGAGGCGCGACGATATCGTAGATATTGCCCCACTCCTGCGCCCACATGTTGCCGAGCAGATCGGCGCGGATCGGGCCGGTGGCGGGCTGCACAGCGTCGCCATAGCGGGCGTTGAGTCCGGCGCGGACGAAGCAATGCAGCTCGTCATAGAGCGGCTTCACCTCTGCCCACAGGCGATCGGTCAGGCGGGCGAATTCCTCCGGCGGCATGTCGTAGTTCGAGCGCCACAGCGCGCCGACATCGGCAAAGCCGAGCTCGCGGGCACCGCGATTGGCGATCTCGACCATCTGCGCATAGTCGGTGCCCATGCCGCCGCCGACATTATTGTGCCAGCTCGTCCACATTTCCTCGAGCTCGTCGGGGTTGCGGTTGGTGCCCATCGCTTCCTCGATGTCCGAGCCGGAGATGGGCTGTCCGCGCAATGTGCCGCGGCCGGCACCATAACGCGACTGCATGCCGGTAACGAGCGTCGCCAGCTGATCGGCCGCGCCGTCGGTGGTCGGCGCAGGCAGGACGATGCCGGTGCGCAGGATGGTGAGCTTGCGCCGCACCTCGTCACTGAGGCCGGGAACATCGGCGTAGCGGGCCGCTTCGAGCGCGAGGCGCACGGACAGTTCCGTGCCCTCCGCCCCCGCCGCGGCGTTCAGCGCCTCCGTATCCGGCGTGATGTAGGTTTCATAGACCCAGGCAACGCGCTGCGCCCGGTTCGAATAAGCGAGTAGCTGCGCTTCAGCATCGGCCACAAAGCGCTCGACCTCGGCGATGGTCGGTTGCGGAGCGGCGCGCGCGGATCCGGACGCCTGTGCAGCGGCGGCGGCGATGGGCGCGAGGGCAGCGGGCGCAGCCTCCTCTTCGGCGTGCGCGGCGGTGGCCAGCGCCAGCGGGGAGACGGCAAAGGCCAGCGCGGCAACCGCACGGGACAGACGGGTGGCGATCATGGGATACCCTCTCAAGCAAGATTCTTACGTGAGAGAGTGGAACGCGGGGGAGTGTGGGTCAAGCTTCTTCGCCTTCTCACGCAAACGGGAGAGGGAAAGGCTCGGCGTGCCCAGGTGGGGCTGTGTGACATGAGCAACAGCGCCATCACACACCCTCACCCTCGCCGCCTTCGGCGTCTTACCCTGTCCCGTAAACGGGAGAGGGGCTAATTGCTCAAAAACTCTGCGATCGCGCTGCCCATCGCTGCTTCGGTGACGCTCGACATGTGCGTTCCTGGCACTTCGGCCAGCGTGGCATCGGGCAGCGCGTCGCGCAGGTTCGGCGCAGAGCCATTGTCCTGGTCGGCCTCTCCGCAGACCAGCAGGGTCGGCATCGTCACCGCCGCCAAGGCCTCGGGCGGTGTGTCGGTGAAGGTGCGCAGCAGATGGCCGGCGGCGATACGATCGACCTTCATCGTCTTCATGAACTGGATCGCCATCCAGGTATCGTCGCCGCGCCGCGCCGTATCGAACTCGGCGATGGCGCGCTGGAAAAAGGCGCTGCGCCTGGTCCAACCGGCCAACCCCTCCAGCCCCATGCCGCCCAGCACCAGCCGGCGCGGCCGCAACCCGCCGATAACCGCGCGGACACTGGTGCGCGATCCCAGCGAAAAGCCGACCAGATCGAACGTGCCAAGCCCGAGATGCGCGACCAGCTCCGCAGCATCGCGGGCCAGGACATCATCGGGATAGGCAGCGGGATCGTGCGGGGCATCGCTGTCCCCATGCGCGCGCAGATCGGCAACGATCGCGCAAAAACCGGCATCGGCCAGCTTTTGCGCATGGCCGAACTTGATCCAGTTGACCGTGCCGTTGGAAAACAGCCCGTGCAGCATCACCACCGGCCTGCCCTGCCCCATCGCGCGGTAGGCGAGCCGGGTGCCGTCGGAGGCGGTGAAAAACTGCGGCGCTGCGTTCAAGGGCGTGCACCCGGCCACGCCGTCACGCTGCCGAAGTGGCGGACCAGCGCGACGTGAAGATCGGCATCGTCGGCCGCGCCGCCGAGCGGCAGCGCGTCGGTCAGCTCGTCGTCCGGACCGTGGTAGCTGCCGCCGAGGAAGGTCTGCAGCAGCGGCATATCGGCAAAGCTGCCTCCCGCCATGATCGACGGGACCCCGGCCTGGGTCAGCGCCCAGCCGTCCTGCCGCTGGATGAAGGCGTTGGCTTCCAGATCGCTGTCGATGGCGCGACCGAGCTGGCCGGCCACCGCATCAACGCCGGCTTCCAGCGGCGTGGTGCCGCGCCCGACCATCGCCATCGGCGCGCCCCGCGGGGCGATGGCGACCGTATCGATGTTGAGATTGACGATGATGTCGGTGAGCGGCAGCGTCGGCTGGGCGACAAAATGATAGGCGCCGAGCAGGCCCTGCTCCTCCGCCGTGGTGGCGATGATGATGGTGTCGCGATCCGGGCGCGGGCCCGCGCCGATGCGGCGGGCGGCTTCGAGGATGACGGCGATACCGCTGGCATTGTCCACCGCGCCATTGCAGATGCGGTCTTCGGCGCCCTCCGGACGGCACAGGCCGATATGGTCCCAATGGCCCATCACCGAGACCGCGCCGCTGCCGTTGCGGGTGCCGGGCAGCCTGGCGACGACATTGTAGCTGTTGAAGGCACGGCGAACGCTGCTCGCCGAGAGCGTGCCGGTGACGCCGAGTGGCTGGCCGGCGTAATCGGCGGCAGCGGCGGCGGCGCGGACCGCTGCCGGATCGAGACCGCCGGCGCGCAGCAGCGCATCGGCGGCATCGCCCGACAGCACGCCTTCGATCGTTGCGCGGCTGGCGCGGCTTTGCAGCTGCATGCGCGGGTTGGTGAAGCTGCCCGCGAGTGCCGCGAACGGCACTGTCGCCTCGGGTACGATCAGCGTCCCGCTCGCCCCGGCCGCGATCAGCGCCGCCTGGCGCTCGCGCAGATTGAGCTGACGCTCACCGCTGCGATCCCGGAGCAGGACCAATGCGATCTTGCCGCGCACATCGGCAGTCACGCGCCCCTCGCCATCGACACCATGGCCGACAAAAACCAGCGGCAGATCGGCCAGCCGCGCTTCGCCACCCTGCGGGCTGCGCAGGCGGATGTCCGCGATGGCGACGGCGCGACCGCGCGAATCGGCAAACGCGGCGTGGCCGGTGCTGTTGTGCAGTTCGACCAGCGGCACCGGCTGATAGAAGCTGCCGTCGGCAGCCCCGCCGACGAAGCCGTAGCTGGCGAGTTTCGTGGCGATGTAATGGGCGGTGAGCGTCTCGCCAGCCGTTCCGGGGTAGCGCCCGCCAACGGCATCGTCGGCGAGCAAAGCGATGTGGGCGCGCAGTTCAGCCTCGGTCACAGGGCCGGGAGCAGTCTGGGCAAGGCTGGTGGACGACAGGGCGAGCGCTGCGGTGGCAGCGAAGAGGGCGTGCTTGATCATGGCCGCGTCATGCCGCTGCGCCGCGCCGCACGCAATGCCTCTCGCTCGATCAGCGCGCGCGCTGCCGCAACATGCATGTCCTCGACCATCGCACCGTCGTGCCGCTCAGCCCCGCTGGTCGACGCTGCGACCAGCGCGCGGGCTGCCGCGAGCGCGGCCGGCGACGGCGCAAAGGCGCTGTTGCAGGGATCGACCTGGGACGGGTGGATCAGCGTCTTGCCATCGAAACCGAGGCGATGGCCGTCTGCCGCTTCTGCAGCAAAGGCCGCCGGTTCGTCGATCAGGTTGCAGACGCCGTCATAGGCCAGCTTGCCCGCCCCGCGTGCGGCAAGGACGATGGTCTGGATCGCATGGCTCATGGCACTGCGATCGCGCCCATCGGGCAGGCGCAAGGCATGGGCCAGATCGTTGAGGCCGGCAATCAGGCCGATGACGCGCGGGTGGGCGGCGATTGCGCGGCAATCGAAAATGGCCGTCGGCGTCTCGATCATCGCGAGCAGTGGCAGCGAGGCAGGCACAGCAAGCGCATCGAGCTCTTCCGCGCTGTCGACCTTGGGCAGCACCACCGCATCGGGCGCGATCTCGTCCAGCAGCGCGATATCCTCGGCATGGTGCGGGCTGCCGGCCGTGTTGATGCGAATGGCGACCAGCTTGCCGGGATAGCCCGCCGCGACCGCTGCCTTCGCGCCCGCCCTCGCCTCTGACTTCAGCGCGGCAGGCACGGCATCCTCAAGGTCGATGATCAGCATGTCGGCGGCGAGCCCATGCGCCTTTTCCAGCGCCCGGGCCTTGTGACCGGGGACATAGAGCAACGACACGGGTGGCGGCAGGAAGGCATCGGGCATCGACATGCTTTCGGCTTGCAGCAGGGCGCGGCGCGCCTAAACTGCCGGTCGGAACGGGATCACAGGGAGGCAAACCGTGGAATTTTTCTGGCTTATCGTGGTGTTGGCCATCGTCTTCCTCTTTTCGTCGGTCAAGATGGTCCGGCAGGGGTATAATTACACGATCGAGCGGTTCGGCCGCTACACCAAGACCGCCGCACCGGGGCTGACCATCATCGTGCCTTTCTTCGAAAGGGTCGGCCGCAAGGTCAACATGATGGAGCAGGTTCTGGACATTCCGGGACAGGAAATCATCACCCGCGACAACGCCATGGTCGGGGTCGACGCGGTGGTGTTCTTCCAGGTGCTCGACGCTGCCAAGGCCGCCTATGAGGTAAGCGACGTCTATCTCGCGATCATGCAGATCACCACCACCAACCTGCGCACGGTGATGGGATCGATGGATCTCGACGAGACGCTGTCTAAGCGTGACGACATCAACGCGCGGCTGCTCTCGGTGGTCGATCACGCAACCACCCCATGGGGGGTCAAGATCACGCGCGTCGAGATCAAGGACATCCGCCCGCCGCAGGACATCTCCAACGCCATGGCCCGCCAGATGAAGGCCGAGCGCGAGAAGCGCGCCTCGATCCTCGAAGCCGAGGGCCTGCGCGCGTCCGAGATCCTGCGCGCCGAGGGCGAGAAGCAGGCGCAGATCCTGCAGGCCGAGGGCCGGCGCGAAGCCGCCTTCCGCGACGCCGAGGCCCGCGAGCGTGAGGCGGAGGCCGAAGCCAAGGCCACGCAGATGGTGTCGGACGCTATCGCCAGCGGCAACGCCCAGGCCATCAACTATTTCATTGCGCAGAAATATGTCGAGGCTGTCGGTCAGTTCGCCACCTCGCCCAACGCCAAGACCATATTGTTCCCGGTAGAGGCCACCCAGTTGATGGGCACCCTGGGCGGCATCGGCGAGCTGGCGAAGGAGGCGCTGGGCGGGCCCTCCACCCCGCCGCCGGCCCCGCGCCCCGCGCCGCGGCGGCCCGGTCCGTTCGAGGGAGCATAAGCCATGCTCCCCGAATTTCTGCAGAATCACCCGACCGCGTGGCTGAGCATCGGCATTGTGCTGTGCATCGCCGAGATGATCGTGCCGGGCGTGTTCCTGTTGTGGCTGGGCATCGCCGCATTGCTGACCGGGCTGGTGGTGTTCATCCTCCCCATTCCGCTCGCCGCGCAACTGCTGTTGTTCGCGGTGCTATCGGTGGTGAGCGTCTATGCCGGGCGACGCTGGTCGGGCAGCCTGGAGATTCCGAGCGACGATCCGATGCTCAACGACCGGCTGGCGCGGCTGGTGGGTGAGCCGGTGGTGGTCGAGGAAGCGATTGTCGGCGGTCGCGGACGCGTGCGCGTCGGCGACGGCGTCTGGCCCGCAACCGGCGCGGACGCTGCGGCCGGTACGCGGCTGACCGTCACCGGCGCGGCCAATGGCGTGCTGACCGTCGGCCCCTGACACCGCGCCAAGATCGCAGCGCAACGATTAGCGGGTCAGCCGACCCGCCATGCCGATCAGGTCGTTGAGCGGATTGCCGTCGCCATCCATGTCGAGCATGCCGGCAAGACCACCGGCGCGCTGCCCGCCCGCCGCCGGCGCCGCCGCGCCGCCTCCGCCGAGCACCGATCCCAGCACTTGGCCGAGCATGCCGCCCATCGGCCCGTCCGCCGCCGGTGCACCACCGCCACTCTCGCCGCCGCGCTGGGTCGCCATATAGCCGGCGACCAGCATCGCCACTACGGGAAGCAGCTTCTTGAGCGTGTCGGCACTGATACCCGACTGCGCGGACGCGGCGGCCGCGACCTGACGGCTGACATCCTTGCTGCCGAAGATGGTGCCGAGGATGGAATTGCCCTGATCGACGGGTGTCGGCTGCGCCCCGACCACGGCGTCGAGCAGGCCGCCGCCGCCCATCTGGCCAAGGATTGCGCCGAAGCCTTCGAGCCCGCCCGGCGCAGCCTGTGCCTGCGATTTGAAGCCACCGAGGATCGAGGGCAACAGCGCCGCCGCCCCGGCCGAGGCGGTGGCGGGATCGATACCCAATTCGCGCGCCGCCGATTCCAGTGCGCCCGATTGCGCCAGCATAGCTGCAATATCCATGTCATCCCTCTCCTCTAGCGAAAGCCGTCGAGCCCGTGCGCGCGCTGTCTGGCAACACCGCTTGGCGTTATCAACATATTGCTGCATGGCAACGACAGTCGGCCGGACTTGCCACACAGGCACTGGCCAATAGTGGAGGAACAACACATGGGAATTTTCAGCAGCATCAAGAATGCGATTTTTGGCAGCGACGAAGCCGAAGCGCCGGCGGCCGCCGCTCCCGCAGCGCCGGCCGCGGCTGCAGCGCCCGCCACTCAGGCCCCGGAAGTCGATGTCGAGGCGATTCTTGAAGCCAAGGCTGCCGCGCTGGGCAGGCCAAGCAATTGGCGGGTGTCGATCGTCGACCTGATGATACTGCTCGGCATGGATCACAGCCTCGAAAACCGCAAGGCACTTGCTGCCGAGCTTGGTTATGAAGGCCCGCTCGATGGCAGCGCTGACATGAACATCCGCCTGCACCGCGCCGTCATGCGCGCATTGGCGGTCAATGGCGGCAAGGTGCCGCCGCAGATGCTGGACTGATCAGCATATGGATAGCTGTCCGGGCCATCGCGCCCGGGCAGCTTTCATGACAATATGCGGCCGCCAGCAGCCCCGGATGATGTCTCGGGGGACATACCTTCAGCGGTCGGCCACCCCGCCAGATCGGGCATGATCAATCCGCGCCGCGCTGCGACTGAGAACAGCCGCTCGCGCGAATAAAGGGTCAGGGGCCAATCCCGTTTGCCGATGTCGGATGCCAGCAGAGCGTTGACGCGCGCGAGCAGCGTGGCCTCGCTGCACTGCACGAGCCAAGCCCGCACCGACGCGATGTACAGCTGGGTGATCGTCTCATGATAGCCCTGCCGGTCGTCGTTCACGCCGCCGACGGCAACATTGTAACTGCGGATGATGTCCGGCAATGCGCGCGGTGCGTCGATGTCGGGGCGCTCGGTCAGCAACCAGCAGCACGCGGCGAGATGCGCCTCGTGCGTCCATTCGGCGCGGGGCAGGCTATGGTCGAGCAAGCCGCTGCCGACGCGGCGCACGGCAGCGTCGTCGGCGAAGAGGCGGATGGGATGGTCGGTCATGTCCGGGACTTCCTTTATGGGGTGCCCGGCTGGATGGTCCGGGCGATTAAGCGGCTTTTGGCGCTGCCTGTCTCACGCCTTCATCGACATGGCTTTCGAATTGCTCGAAATTCTCGATGAATTGGCTGACCAGCTTTTGCGCGGTCGCGTCATAGGCTGCCTTGTCGGCCCAAGTGCTGCGCGGATCGAGGATGGCGCTATCGACGCCAGGGACCGCCACCGGCACCTTGAATCCGAAGTTCGGATCGGTCCGGAAGTCGGCCTGGGCGAGGCTGCCATCGAGTGCCGCATTGAGCAACGCCCGGGTCGCCTTGATCGGCATGCGGTTGCCGACGCCATATTGGCCGCCGGTCCAGCCGGTGTTGACCAGCCAGCACTGAACCCCACCCTTGGCAATGCGCTCCTTCAGCAGATTGCCATAGACGCTGGGGTGGCGCGGCATGAATGGCGCACCGAAACAGGTCGAGAAGGTTGCGGTGGGTTCGGTCACACCGATTTCGGTACCGGCCACGCGGGCCGTGTAGCCCGACAGGAAGTGGTACATCGCCTGATCGGAGGTCAGCTGCGCGATCGGCGGCAGCACGCCATAGGCATCGGCGGTGAGCATGATGATGGTCCGCGGCACGGGCCCCATATTCTTTTCCGATGCATTCGGAATGAAATCGATCGGATAGGAACCGCGGCTGTTCTCGGCGAGGCTGTCGTCATCAAGGTCGATGGTGCGGGTCCCCGGATCGATCACCACATTTTCGAGCACGGTGCCGAAGCGCTTGGTGGTGGCGTAGATTTCCGGCTCGGCATCGGCCGACAGACGGATCATCTTGGCGTAGCAGCCGCCCTCGAAATTGAACACCGCGGTGTCCGACCAGCCATGCTCGTCATCGCCGATCAAGGTGCGCGAGGCATCGGCGCTGAGCGTGGTCTTGCCGGTGCCGGAGAGGCCGAAGAACACCGCCGTATCGCCATCGGCCCCGATATTGGCCGAGCAGTGCATCGGCATGATGCCCTTGGCCGGCAGCAGATAATTGAGCAGGCCGAACACCGACTTCTTCATTTCGCCGGCATAGGCGGTGCCGCCGATCAGGATCAGCTTTTCGGAGAAGTTTACCGCAATCACCGTCTCGCTGCGCGTGCCGTGACGCGCGGGGTCGGCACGGAAGCCGGGCAAGTCGATGATGGTATATTCGGTCTCGAACGCGGCGAGCTCCGTCGCCGTCGGCCGGCAGAGCATGGTGCGGATGAACTGGCTGTGCCAGGCGAACTGGGTGATGACCTGTACCGAGACGCGATGCTCGGGCTGCGAGCCGCCGAACAGATGCTGGACGTAAAGCTGGTCCATATCGGTCAGCGCGGCAAAGAAGTCGGCCTTGAGCGCGGCGAAATGGGCGGGCTCCATGCCCTTGTTGGTCTTGCCCCACCAGATCGTCGATTCAGTCTCGGCGTCGCGCACGATGAACTTGTCGTTGGCGCTGCGGCCGGTGTGCTGGCCAGTGGCAACGACGAGCGGCCCGTCCTTCGACAGGACCCCCTCGCCGTTGCGGATGGCGTGCTCCACCAGCGGCGCGGTCGTCAGATTTTCGAACAGCACGGCCTTGGTTGCCAATGATGTTCCACCGATCGTCAGCGCCATTCTCTCTCTCCTCACACCCCGCTCAGGGTTGAATCGGCTCGTCGCGCATTCGTATGCGTGGCGAGTCAGCCGTTCCGTTAGTCAGCCGTGGCCGCGAGGTCAAAATGAATATTGAGCGGCGCAGAACGGGGATTTTCTGTCTTCCGCAGGACAGAAACGGGCGGCTTACCATAAAGCGCCTACGGCGAGGCCGCTGTTGCCCATGCCGTGGCGCATCGGCTATCTGCGCGGCATGACAGCAACCATCGCGCTGGTCGACGACGATCGCAACATCCTCACCTCGGTCTCGATCGCCCTGCAGTCGGAGGGGTTTGCGACGCGCGTCTACACCAATGGCGAATCGGCATTGAAGGCGTTGCTCGACGCGCCGCCCGATCTCGCCATCTTCGACATCAAGATGCCGCAGATGGACGGGCTGGAGTTGCTGCGGCGGCTGCGTGAAAGGTCCCAGATCCCGGTCATCTTCCTGACATCGAAGGACGATGAGCTCGACGAGGCGCTGGGTCTGGCGATGGGCGCCGACGATTATATCGCCAAGCCCTTTTCCCAGCGGCTGCTGATCGCCCGCATCCGCGCCATCCTGCGCCGCGCGGAGCTGGTCCGGGCCGGGCCGGAAACGGTGCAGGAGGATGTGGCGGAACCGATGGTACGCGGGCGCCTGCTGCTCGATCCGCCCCGGCACCGCGTGGAATGGGACGGCAAGCCGGTCACGCTGACCGTCACCGAATTCATGATTCTGGAGACATTGTGCGTCCGCCCCGGTGTTGTGAAAAGCCGCAACCAGCTGATGGACGTCGCCTATCAGGATGACGTCTATGTCGATGACCGCACCATCGACAGCCATATCAAGCGCATCCGGCGCAAGTTCCGCAGCGTCGATACGTCGTTCGACGCCATCGAGACGCTGTATGGCGCAGGCTATCGCTTCACAGATGAATGAGTCCGTCCAGCTCGAGCCGCAGCCGCTCAAGCGCGCGGCGTCTCTGACCACGCGCATTCTGGCGATCAACATCTTCGTCATCCTGCTGCTGGTCGGCGGCTTTCTCTATCTCGACAGCTATCGCACCCGGCTGGTCGAAACGCGGTTGCTGAGCCTGAGCCATGATGCCGAACTCGCCGTCGTTGCGCTGGATCTGTCACCGCCGGCCGCCGATGCCGAGGTGGTCCGCCGGGTCGCGCAGGAAACGGGCACGCGCATCCGTCGCTACGATGCCACGGGGCGGCTGGAACTCGACAGCTTCGCGCTCGCCCCGCCCACCTACATGCTCCGCGACCCGACCACGCAGGGGTGGGAACGGCAGCTCGCCCGCAGCCTCGACCGCGCGCTCGATTTTGTCGTCGGGGCGCGCTTCCCCGGCGACTATGCCGAGCCTGCGGTCGATAGCGCCAGCGCCTGGCCGGAGCTGCGCGAGGCGATGCGGCAGCCCGGGCAACCGGCAACCGCCTATCGCTTCGCGCCGGACCGGACGCCGATGCTGAGCGTCGCCATCGCCAGCCCCGATGCGCAGGCCGGCCTGCTGCTGACCGTCAATGCCCGTGACATTACCCGCACCGTGCGTGCCGAACGCTTTCGGCTCGGCCTGGTGCTGGCGGCCGTAACCGCCTTGTCGGTCCTTTTGTCGCTGTTCCTGGCACAGACCATCGTCCGCCCGCTGCGCCGGCTGGCCAGTGCCGCGGTCCGGGTAAGGCAAGGACGCGCGCGGGAGGTGGTCGTGCCACGTCTGCCCGACCGGCTCGACGAGATCGGCATGCTGGCGCGCGCGCTGAGCGACATGACGCAGGCGCTGCGACAACGCATCGACGCGGGCGAGCATCTGGCGGCCGACATCGCCCACGAGCTCAAAAACCCTCTCGCCTCGCTCCGCTCCGCGCTCGAAGGGCTGGAACGGATCGAGGATCCGGCGCTGCGGCGGCAGCTCATGGACGTCGCGCAGGACGATGTCCGCCGGCTCGACCGACTGATCACCGACATTTCCGAGGCATCGCGGATCGATGCCGAGCTGTCGCGCACCCGCTTCGTCCCGATAGACATCGGCCAGCTCATCGAGCCGATACTGGAGGCGCGACGGGCGCGGGCGCGCGATGGTGCGCCGGCGATTGCCTTCGCCCGGCCGCGAGTGGGCACGGCGCGGATCATGGGCGAACCTTCCCGGCTCGTCCGCGTGTTCGAAAACCTGCTCGACAATGCGATCTCCTTTTCCCCGCCAGGCGGCGTGGTGCGGATTTCCGCCACCTGCGCAGACGAGGCGATCATCGTGCGCGTCGAAGACGATGGGCCGGGCGTGCCCGACGACCAGCGCGAACTGATCTTCCGCCGCTTTCACTCGGTCAGGCCCGAAAGCGAAGGCTTTGCCCAGCACAGCGGACTGGGCCTGGCCATCGCCCGCGCCATCATCGAGGCGCACGACGGGCAGATCCGTGCCGTGGATCGCGAAGGCGCAAGCCAGGGCGCCTGCTTCGAAATCCGCCTGCCGGCCGCCGCCGGCTCGGACCGCTGACCGACATGGCCTTTGTCCAGACGACAGCCATTGCCATCGCCGATCGCGCGATCCTGCTGACCGGGCCGCCGGGTTGCGGCAAGACCGAACTGGCGTTGCGCATGCTGCGTCATGGTGCGTCGCTGATCGGCGACGACGGCGTCACCCTTGTCGCGCGCGACGGGCGCCTGATGGCCGAACCGCTCGCACAGCCACCCCTACGCTTGCGCGTGTCCGGCATCGGCAGCGTTCCGGTGCTGAGTGCCGGCGCTACGCCGGCCTCGCTCGTCGTCACGGGCGATACGGCCGCGCGGCGCCGCGACCGGGAGGCGGCGGTCGATCGGTACGGCCCGGTCGACGGCATGTGGCTGCCGCAGGTCGCGCTACCGCTCGATACGGCTGCCGCGCCCGACATGCTGCTGCTGGCTCTCGACCGCTGGGGTCATTAGACAAGCGTCATGTCTCCGCCTGCACCCGCCGAGTCGTCGCCGCGCCAGACCATCATTCTGGTCACCGGCCTGTCCGGCGCCGGCATGTCGACGGCGCTGCGGGCTTTGCAGGATCTTGGCTGGGAAGCGGTCGACAATCTGCCGATCCGCTTGTTGCGACCGCTGCTGGCGACGCCTGCGGATGGCGGCGAAGGCGGTGAGCGGCCATTGGCGCTGGGCATCGACAGTCGCACCCGCGGCTTTTCCGCCGAAGCCGTGGTCCGCTCGATCAAGCGCCTGCGCGAGACCGACGGCGTGAGTATCGCCACCCTCTATCTCGACTGTGCGGGCGCGGAGCTCGACCGGCGCTATTCGGAAACGCGCCGCCGCCACCCGCTCGCCGAGGACCGCCCCGCTGCCGACGGCATCGCGCGCGAACGCGAGATGATGGAGCCTCTGCGCCGCTGGGCCGACCATCTGATCGATACCACCACCTGCACCAGCAACGATCTGCAGCAGGAAATACGATCGCGTTTTTCGCTGGGTGACCGGTCGGGCCCGATCGTCAATGTGATGAGCTTCGGTTTCGCCCGCGGCCTGCCGCGCAATGCCGATCTGGTGTTCGACATGCGCTTCCTCAAAAACCCCCATTGGGTGGAAGCGTTGCGGCCTGGCACCGGGCTCGACCAAGCGGTGGCGGATCACATCCGCACCGATCCGGCTTATGGTGAGGCGCTGGCCAAGATCGAAAGCCTGCTCGAAACGCTGATCCCGCGCTATCAGGCGGAGGGCAAAAGCTATGTCACCATCGCCATCGGTTGCACCGGCGGGCGGCATCGATCGGTTCACGTCGCGGAGCGGATCGGGAGCTTTTTGCGCACGCTGGGGCACAATCCGAACGTTATTCACAGAAACCTGAGCAGCCAGCCTCAAGAGTCGCTTGAGGGACGGCGTCCTTCGCCCTAAAGCGGCACGCCTTATGCCAGCATCCCCCGCCCCGGCCATCGGCCTCGTTCTCGTCACCCACGGTCGTCTGGCCGAAGAGTTCAAGGTGGCGATGGAACATGTCGTCGGCCCGCAACGCGCCATCGCCACCGTCTGCATCGGCCCCAACGACGATATGGAAGCGCGCCGCGCCGAAATCGCCGCCGCCATCGAGTCGGTGCGGGGCGGACAGGGTGTCATCCTGCTCACCGACCTGTTCGGCGGCACCCCCTCCAATCTCGCCATATCGCTGATGGAGCCGGGCAGCGTCGAAGTGATCGCCGGCATCAACCTGCCGATGCTGATCCGCCTGGAGTCCGCCCGGCGGACGATGGGCGTGCGCGAGGCGGTGAAGGCAGCGCGCGAAGCCGGGCAGAAATATATCTCGGTCGCCTCCGATCTGTTGGGCACAACGGCATGAGCCATCAGCTCAACAGCCTCAGCGAGACGGTGGCGATCACCAACCAGCGCGGGCTGCATGCGCGCGCCAGCGCCAAGTTCGTCAACTTCGTCGCCGCTTTGCCCGATACGGTGAAGGTCGAGGTCGAAAAGGACGGCAATCGCGTCAACGGCTTGTCGATCATGGGGCTGATGATGCTGGGCGCGGCCAAGGGCGATTCGATCACCATCCACACCTCTGGCGAAGGCGCCGAGCAGGCGCTGATCAAGCTCGCCGGCCTCGTCAAAGACAGTTTCGGCGAGGATTGAGCCGGGCGATGGAGCGCAACGCGCGCGGCCACCGGCTGATCGAAAGTCACTCCAATCCGGCGATCAAGCGGGCAAAGAGCCTGCGCGACAAGAAGCATCGCCGCGCCGAGGGCCTGTTTCTGGCAGAGGGCCTGCGCATCCTGACCGAGGCGCGAGAGGCCGGTGTGCTGCCCGAACAATTATTCTACGCTGCGGACCGGGACGGTCATCCGCTGGCCGAGGCCCTGTTTGCCGCGACGCTGGCGGCGGGTGGAGAGGTGGTGGCAACCAGCGCCGACATCCTGTCCCGCCTGTCCGGCAAGGACAATCCGCAGACGGTGATCGGCCTCTATCGGGACCGGCTGGTGCCGCTGGCGGACGTCGACCGGGGCATCGCGCCGATCTGGCTGGTGGTGCAGGCGATGCGCGATCCCGGCAATCTGGGCACCATATTGCGCACCGGCGATGCCGTCGGCGCGGGTGGGGTGATATTGATCGATGATTGCGTCGATCCTTTCTCGGTCGAGACCGTGCGCGCGAGCATGGGCGCGCTGTTCACCCAGACCATCGCCACGGCGCGCTGGCCGGAGTTCCTCGCTTGGCTGCGCGACGGCCCGGGCGTGCTGGTCGGCACGTCGCTGGCGCCGGGCACGGTCGATTACCGCGAGCCCGACTATCCCGCACCCACCTTCATTGTGGTGGGTAATGAGGCGCGCGGGCTGCCGGCAGACTATGAGGCGGCGTGCGACATCCGCGTCAAGATGCCGATGCTGGGCAAGGCCGACAGCCTGAACGCAGCGGTGGCCACGGCGGTGATGGCCTATCGGGTGCTGGACAAGCAGCAGAATTAGATCCTCCCCGCGAGCGGAGAGGCGTTCGGTTGTTCATTTCCCGCACATCCGCTCGCTGATACTGTCCGCGCATGACCAAACCACTCCCTGCCTTTTGCGCGCTCGCGCTGCTGTCCGCTTGCGCCACCCTACCCGCCACCGACGACGTCGCTACCGTGCCGAGCGGCGACGCTTATCTGGCGTTGGGGACCGAGCCATTCTGGTCGGTGGAGATCACCGATGCGCGGATTGCGTATAACGATGCGGATAACCGGGTGGTGCGCGTCGCCAATCCGGGCGCGCGGCCGAGTTTCAACGGGCGGCGCTATGTGACGCCGCGGATCACCGTGGACATCACCGCCACGCCGTGCAGCGACGGGATGAGCGACCGGCGTTATGCCGACACCGTGCTGGTGCAAGTCGATGGGCGCGACCTCAGGGGATGCGGCGGCCGGCTGCTGCCGCCGGCCCAGCTCGACGGGACGGCGTGGCGCATCCTGTCCATCGACGGGCGCGAACCGGTGGCGGGGCACGACATGGGGTTCCGGTTCGAGGGTGGGCGGATCAGCGGCAGCGCGGGGTGCAACCGGCTGAACGGCAGCTTCACCAGCGACGGGACGCGGCTGACCATTGCGCAGGTCGCGGCGACGCGGATGGCGTGCGCGCCCGAGCTGATGGCGCAGGAGGCGCGGGTGCTGGAGCTGTTCCGCCAGTCGCTGGGGCTCAGCTTCGATGCGCGGGGGCGGATGGTGCTGACCGGCAACGGCGGGGCGACGATGGTGCTGGAGCGGAGCCTATAGGGCGGCTGGAAGTTGACAAAGTTTACGCAAACAAGGGCTTCCTCCCCCTTGGGGGAGGTGGCAGCCTGCAAGGCTGACGGAGGGGCCGGTGCGTCATTCTGAACCGCTCGGAACGACGCGCCGACCCCTCCGACCCCTTCGGGGCCACCTCCCCTGAAGGGGAGGATGCCTATTCTGCCTCCCCCTCCCCTTGCGCAATCAGCTTCGACTGCTGGCGGATGGCGGTGTCGATCATCGGTGGCGGATCGATGGTCTTGCCGGCGGTGTCGATATCGAGCGCGTCGAAGCGGCGGGCCGAAGTCAGCACCTGCGATTCGAGGCTGCCGACGAAGCTGTTGTAGGCGCTAACCGCGGTGTCGAGATTTTTGCCGACGCGCGAGACATGGGCGCCCATCACGCTGATGCGCGCGTAGAGTTCCTTGCCGAGCGCCGCGATTTCCTTGGCCTGTTCGACCACCCTTTCCTGCCGCCACACCGCCGCGACAGTGCGGGCAATGGCGATGAGATTGGTCGGCGTTGCCAGCAGCACGCGCTTGTCGAAGGCGAAATCCCACAGGCTGGCGTCGGTCTCCAGCGCGGCGGCGAGGAAATGTTCGCCCGGGATGAAGAGGATGACATATTCGGGCGCGGTATCGAACTGGGTCCAATAGGCCTTGTTGCCCAGGCTGTTGATGTGCGTTTTCAGCGAGTTGGCATGGGCGATCAGGCCCGACTGGCGCGCGCCCTCATCCTCCGCGTTGAACGCGTCCTGATAGGCATTCAATGAAACCTTGGCATCGATGACCAGGCTCTGCCCGCCGGGAACGCGGACGATGACATCCGGGCGCAGCCGCCCGCCATCCTCCAGCCCGACGCTGACCTCGGTCTGGAAATCGGCATATTCGCTGAGCCCGCAGCTTTCGAGCACATTGCGCAGCTGTTGTTCGCCCCAGCGGCCGCGCGCCTTGGGGGCATTGCGCAGCGAGTTGGAGAGGCGCGCCGCCTCCGCCTTGACCCCTTCGTTCGAGACACGCAGCGATTCCAATAGGCCGGAAAGGTTGCCAAACGCCGCCTGCCGTTCCCGTTCGACTTTTTCCACAGCAGTTTCATAGCGTTGCAGCCGTTCGTTGACGGGCGCCAGCAATTGCGCCAGCCGCGCGCTGGCCGCCTGTTCCGACTGTTTGAACTGGCTGCCCGCGACTTCGATGAACTGGTTCTGGGCACGATCGAGCAGCTTGGCGGCGACCTCCTGGAACTGGGCGGCGAGCGCGTCGCGGGCCTCGGTCAGCGCCGCGACCTGCGCGGCATGCGCACGTGTGTCGGCATCGCGAGTGGCGCGCAGCGTGGCGAGCTCCAGCGCATGCGCCTCCCGCTCGCGGCTGGCCGCTTCCAGATCGAGTGCGGCCTTCTTGAAATTGGCAAGATGCTGGTCGCGCTCGGCCGCCGCACCGTCCCGCTCGGCCTTGAGCACGGCGGCGCCACGGCCGCCGAGGAGCCAGCCCACCAGAGCTCCGACAGCGAGCGCGAGAAGGACGCCGATGATGATGAGGCCGGTTTCCACTGTGCGCTAGCTCCCTGCTCCGCCCCCGATGCGGCGCGTAGCCTCAGAACATAGCTGGAACGGCGTGGGCGGGGAAGAGGGTGTGCGATCTGGGCGGCGACTTTGCGGTGGCCGGATGGGGAATTGGGATCGAACCAGCGTGCGGGATGGCGAAGGCAAGAAGAAGGTTTCACGCAGAGGCGCAGAGGCGCGGAGGAGGAGGTCGCGCATATCCGCGAAGCGGCTTGGCCAATCCGCCGCCGCGTTACACGCATTGAAGGCATGATGAAGCGGCTGCGCCGCCAAGCGCAACCCCTCTCCGCGCCTCTGCGCCTCTGCGTGAAACCTTCTTCTTCTTGCTAGCGCTACGTAAGCCTTTGAAGACTAACCCACTGCGCGTTTCAGCCGGTCGACTACCTGGGGGTCGGCGATGCGGCGGTAGCGGGCTTCGCCGAAGCTGAAGATGCCGAACATCCCGAGGCCCAGCGCAACCGGCAGAAACAGCCCGCGAGGCAGGGCGTCGAGTGCCTGGGCGATACCGCCGGCGGCACCGGCATTTTCCGTCTGCCATACCCTGAACAGCAACCAACCGATCGTCAGAAAGGTGGCGCCACGCGCGGCGTAACCGGCGCGGCCGATCCAGCGCAGCCAGTCCTGCCGCGCCACTGCCGGGTCCATCTGCTTGAGGAAGCCGAGCCGGATCGCCTTGCCGAACTGATAAAGGCCGGTGCCGACGATGGCGATAGCCGCGAGCAGGATCAGCGTGGTGCCGCCGGGCAGATCCATCGCCGCCTGCGCGCCCATGTCTGCGCTCGCACCGCCCGATGCACCGCCATCGTTCGTCCAGAACAGGCGCATGGCGTAGAGCGCGAGCGTGAGATGGACGAGGCCGCTGACCACGCCGCCGGTCCGCACCGCATAGCCTTTCGCATCATTGCCATGACCTTCGCTGTCGATGGCAGCTTCGGCGACGCGCCACAGGCCGTAGCCGGCAAAGCCCAGCGCCATCGCCGCGACGACGATGCCGCCCGGGCCCGAGCCGAGCCAGTCGAGCGCGGCCTGCCCGTCGGCGCTGGTGCCGGTGCGCAGCGCGATCCAGCCGATCAGCCCGTACATCACGCCGCGTGCGGCAAAGCCGAGGCGGGCGACGGTTTCGAGTGTGGCGATGTTGGACAATGCGGCTCTCCCCTGTGGTTGCGGGGAGAACCTGCGGCGCGTGCGATGGTTGCGTTATGCCGCGCGGCGCATCTTTGTCAGCTTCTTCAGCACCATGTCGCGCTTCAGCTTCGACAGATGGTCGATGAAGAGGATGCCTTCGAGATGGTCATGCTCGTGCTGGATGCAGGTCGCCATCAGGCCGGTCATGCGCTCGCGGTGCGGCTTGCCATCCTCGTCCTGCCAGTCGACGGTCAGTTCGGCGGGGCGGGTGACGTCGGCATATTGTTCGGGCACCGACAGGCAGCCTTCGGAATAGACGCTATGCTCTTCCGAAAACTCCGAGAAGACCGGGTTGATGAAGGTGCGCGGGGTGCGGATGACGCGCTTGCCCTCCGGATCCTCAGGGTCCGGTTCCTGCAGATCGATGACGAGAATGCGCTGCGGCACGCCGACCTGAATGGCGGCGAGGCCGATTCCGGGGGCGTCGTACATCGTCTCATACATGTCGGCGATGAGGGTTTTCAACGCGGCATCGAAGGTTTCGACCGGCTTGGAAATGACGCGCAGGCGCGGGTCCGGGGTCTCTATGATCGGGAGAATGGCCATGGGTGCGAGGTATGGCGGCGGGGGGCGGGGGTCAAGGGGGGGCTTGCCAACGCGCGCCACTTATGAGAACATTGCCGCAACATTTCCTTCGAAGCAAGGCTTCCATGCATACGTTTGGTGACATAACAGCAACTTGCGGGATGTGCGGCTCGCAGAAAATGGCCTATTCCGAGAACTTGGAGCCCGATAGCGCGGTGCATTGCGGTGATTGCGGTGCTTTCCTTGGTACAATATCCGGGTTTAAGGCACTAGCGGAGGTGCAAGCGGGCGCCTTGATTGACCAAATTGCCGGTACATTGGGGAAATCCTTAAAGTTAAAATGAATACGTCATTTGTTAGATCATGTGGATCTTGCACACTTTGCTGCAAGATTATGGCTATAAGTGAGTTGGATAAGCCAAGAGGAAAATGGTGCAATCTCTGTGAGGTTGGCAGTGGGTGTACTATTTATGGAAACCATCCCGAAGAGTGTAAAAATTTTGCGTGTGGATATCTAATTATACCAGACTTGGCAGAGCACTGGTCTCCGTCGCAATGTCGAATGATAATTACGTCAGAGCTTGATGGTAACAGAATAGCAATCCACGTCGACCCTAGTCGTCCAAACGCATGGAAGCGCGAACCTTACTATTCTGATATCAAAAATTGGGCGTGGCAAGCCTCGGTGAATATGCAGCAGGTCGTCGTCTGCGTAGGGTCAAGAGCAATTGTGATACTCCCCAAAGAAGATGTTGATTTGGGCATTGTATCGGATGATCAACGCATTTTGGTGGCCGAAGTTGAAGACAACGGTAGCAGCAAGCTGATCGCTATGAAACTGCGGGCAGCAGACCCACTTCTCGAAGGCATGGAAGCAGGGACAATCTATAATCGTGGCCGATCTAACTGACAGGCCGCCGCGCCCGTAACGCCTGCGCCAATGTGCCTTCATCCAGATAATCCAGATCCGCCCCACCGGCAGGCCATGCGTCAGCTGGGTCAGGCGGATGGGGAGGCCTTCGAGGCGGCCGATTAGGTAGCGAGCTCCGCTCCATGACACACCCTCACCCTCGCCGCCTTCGGCGTCCTTCCCTCTCCCGCAGGCGGGAGAGGGGTTTGGGGCTGGCTCCCCTCTCCTGCTTTGCGGGAGAGGGACAGGCGCGGAGCGCCAAGGGTGAGGGTGTGTGTTTAGGGCTGACCTTCGAGGTAGGCGAGGATTGTGGCCAAGACGTCTTCGGTGCGGGCGAGAATGTCCTGATTCCAGAAGCGGATGACGCGGTAGCCTCTGGCTTCAAGGAAGGCGGTGCGCAGTGCGTCGATTTCCTCGTTGTGCTGGCTGCCGTCGGCTTCGACGATCAGGCGCTGCTCGACGCAAAGGAAATCGACGATGTAAGGGCCGATGGGGACTTGGCGGCGGAATTTGTGGTCGTTGAGACGGCGGCCTCGCAGGCGGGACCAGAGACGGGTTTCGGCTTCGGTGGGGTTCTGGCGCAGGGTTGTGGTGTGGGGGGATTTGTCTCGGTTGACGGCGCCTATGAGGATTTTGGTCATTTGCCCCTCGTCTTGCATTCGTCCTCTTGCACACCCTCACCCTGGTCGCTGCGCGACCTGTCCCTCTCCCGTAAACGGGAGAGGGGTCAGCTGACCGGTCGCCTTGCCCTCAGCGCCTGCGCCAACGTCCCCTCATCCAGATAATCCAGCTCCCCGCCAACCGGCAGGCCGTGCGCGAGCTGGGTGAGGCGGATGGGCAGGCCTTCGAGCCGGTCGGTGATGTAGTGGGCGGTAGTCTGGCCCTCCAGCGTGGCGTTCATCGCCAGGACGACCTCGTCGATGCCTCCGGCGGCGACGCGGCGGACGAGGGGTTCTATGGCGAGGTCGTTGGGGGTGACGCCATCGAGCGCGGAGAGTTTGCCGCCCAGGACGTGGTATTTGCCGGGGAACAGGCGCGAGCGATCGAGCGCCCAGAGATCGGCGACCTCCTCCACCACGCACAGCGCGCGGGCGTCGCGGCGGGGATCGGCGCAGATGCCGCAAGGGTCGGCGGTATCGACATTGCCGCAGGTGGTGCAGGTGACGAGCGTTTCGTTGACGCGGTTGAGTGCGGCGAGCAGCGGGGCCATCGCGGTCTCGCGCCGCTTGATGAGGTGGAGCACCGCGCGCCGCGCGCTGCGCGGGCCGAGGCCGGGGAGGCGGGCGAGCTGCTGGACAAGGGCTTCGATATCGGCGGAGGCCATGCGGTGGGGGATAGGGGGGGAGTGGGGGGAGTGCAATATCGGTCCTCCCCGGCACGGGGAGGGGGACCATCCGCAGGATGGTGGAGGGCCACCGACCGCATGGCGTTGTGTCGAGCGATTGCGGCTGCCGGAAAAGGCCCCTCCACCACTTCGTGGTCCCCCTCCCCGTTCCGGGGAGGACCTGCTTGCTGCACTCTCCCCCCTCCCCTAAAGGCCCGCCATGCGGATCATCTTCATGGGGACGCCGGCCTTTGCCGTGCCTACGCTCGATGCGCTGGTGGCGGCGGGGCATGAGATTGCGTGCGTCTATACGCAGCCGCCGCGCCCGGCGCATCGCGGCAAGCGGGAGACGCTGTCGGCGGTGCATGCGCGGGCGGAGGCGCTGGGGCTGCCGGTGCGCACGCCGGTGCGGCTGAAATCGGCGGAGGACCAGGCGGATTTTGCCGCGCTGGGGGCGGATGTCGCCGTGGTTGCCGCCTACGGACTGATCCTGCCGCAGGCGGTGCTCGATGCGCCGCGGCACGGCTGCCTCAACGTCCATGGCTCGCTGCTGCCGCGCTGGCGCGGGGCGGCGCCGGTGCAGCGCGCGATCCTGGCCGGGGACCGGGAGACCGGCGTCGGCATCATGCAGATGGAAGCGGGGCTCGACACCGGGCCGGTGCGGCTGGAGGGGCGGACGGCGATCGCGGGCAAGACCGCCGGCGAGTTGACCGAGGAGCTGGCGGCGCTGGGCGCTGAGCTGATGGTGCGGGTGCTTAGCGATTTGGAGGGCCATCCGGCGGTGCCGCAGCGGCAGGACGGCGTGACCTATGCGCCGAAAATCCTGAAGGACGAGGCGCGCATCGACTGGAACCTGTCGGCGGTGCAAGTGGAGCGGATGGTGCGCGCCTTCGCGCCGGTGCCGGGCGCGTGGTTCGAGGTAGCAGGCGAGCGGGTGAAACTGCTCAGCGCGGAGGTTGTTTCTCCAGCCCTTCGTCATCCCCGCGCAGGCGGGGATCCAGCTGATGTCGGGTCAGCATCGATGGACCAGGTGATGGATTCCCGCCTTCGCGGGAATGACGATGGTTTTTTTGTGGCGAAACCCGGCACGGTGATCGACGATGCGCTGACCATCGCTTGCAATCCCGGGGCGGTGCGTTGCCTGACGGTGCAGCGCGCCGGGCGCGGGGCGATGCGCGCGGGGGATTTGCTGCGCGGCTTTGCAGTGCCCGCGGGGACGCGATTGTCGTGAACGGACCCCACTCCCGAAGCGTAAGTGCTGAGCCTGTCGAAGCACGGCTGTGCGGCGAGAGGCGCCCTTCGACAAGCTCAGGGCTGCGGCTTGTGGAAAGCCGGTAATGCCACGCTATCGGCTGACATTGGAGTGGGACGGGCGGCCGTTCATGGGCTGGCAGCGGCAGGCGCATGGGCCGAGCGTGCAGGAGGCGCTGGAGCGGGCGTGCAAGCAGATCACCGGCGAGGAGGTGACCGCCTTCACCGCCGGGCGCACCGATGCGGGCGTGCATGCGCGGGCGATGCCGGTGCATGTCGATATCGCCAAGGACCTGCCGCCCTTCCGGCTGATGGAGGCGATCAATGCGGTGATCCTGCCCGATCCGGTGGCGGTGATCGCGTGCAGCGTGGTCGGGGAGGATTTCCACGCGCGGCACAGCTGCGTCGGCCGCGTCTATGATTATCTGATCATCAATCGCCGTGCGCCGCTGACGCTGGAGAAGGGGCTGGCTTGGCGGGTGCCGGCGGAGCTGGATGTGGCGGCGATGCACGATGCGGCGCAGAGGCTCGTCGGCCTGCACGATTTCACCACCTTCCGCTCGGTGCAGTGCCAGTCGGCGTCGCCGGTGAAGACGCTCGACGTGCTGGACGTGAAACGCGCCGGCGACCGGGTGATGGTGCGCGCGGAGGCACGGTCGTTCTTGCACCATCAGGTACGCTCGATGGTCGGCTGCCTGGCGATGGTCGGGCGCGGGCAGTGGACGGCGGCGGACCTGGTGCAAGCGCTGGAGGCGCGCGACCGGCAGGCGCTGGGCTTCAACGCGCCGCCGGATGGGCTGTATTTCGTGGGCGCGCGGTATTGAGGGTCCTCCCCGGCACGGGGAGGGGGACCATCCGCAGGATGGTGGAGGGGCTGGTGCCGCGTGACTGAAGGTCGCGTAACAACCGCGTACCCCTCCACCAGCTTCGCTGGTCCCCCTCCCCGTACCGGGGAGGACCCTATAGCCCGAACAACCGCTTCAAACTTTTCTCCAGCATGAAGAACTGCCAGATCTGGCGGCCGTAGTCGTGTCTGCCGGATTGATGCGCAGCGACCAGCCGGTCGATGGCTTTCATGTCGAACCAGCCGGTGGCGGCCAGCGTCGGGCTGGCGCCGAGGGCGCGGGCTTCGGCGGCCAGGGGCCCGCGGAACCAGCGGCTGATGGGGGTGACAAAACCCATTTTCGGGCGGTAGAGGATGTCGCGCGGGAGGCTGCGTTCGAGGCTTTTCTTCATCAGCCATTTGCCGGTTCCGCCGCGCACGCGCATGCTGGCGGGCAGGGTCGCGGCGAATTCGACGAGATGATGGTCGAGCAACGGCTCACGCGCCTCAAGGCTGACCGCCATGCTCATCCGGTCGACCTTAGTGAGGATGTCGCCGGGCAGCGCGATCATCATGTCGGCATATTGGGCGCGGTCGAGCGGCTCGGCGGCCGGAGCATTGCGCATGGTGCGGCACCATCGTTCTTCCGCCGAATAGCCGGAGAGGGCGGCGCGAGTGGCGTCGCTGTAGAGGGTGGCGCGCATGTCCGGGCCGGAAATGCCGATGCCCAGCGCATAGGCCTCCTCGCCCGAGCGCGCCAAGCTGGTCAGCGTGGCCTTGGCGCGCAACGGGCGCGGCGCCCAGTCCATTTGCGGCCACGCTTTGGCAATCGGACCGAGCAGCGACCGGCGCAGGCCCGAGGGAATGAGCCCGCGGATACGCTCTTCCTGATGCTGGAAGACGAGGCGGCGATAGCCGGCAAAGGCCTCGTCCGCGCCGTCGCCAGAGAGCGCGACGGTGACCTCTTCCCGCGCGAGCTGGCTGACGCGGTAGGTGGGCAGCGCAGAGGCATCGGCAAACGGCTCGTCGGTATGCGCGGCGACCAGATCGGCAAGCGCGAAATCGTCCGACGCGACGATGCGGGTGCGGTGATCGGTGGCGTAGCGGCGGGCGATGACATCGGCATAGGTGGTCTCGTCGAGCAATTGCTCGTCGAACCCGATCGAACAGGTGTTGACCGCAACTGGCGACGCCTCGGCCATCAGCGCCACGACCGCGCTGCTGTCGACCCCGCCCGAGAGGAAGGCGCCGAGCGGCACATCGGAGACCATGCGGCTGCGCACCGCGGCGCGCAGCAACGCGAACAGATGCTCCTCCGCCTCGCCCTCGCTGGCGGTGATGCGGCGCGTGAAATCGAGGTCCCACCAGCGGGTGGGGCGCGGCAGCGGGCGACCGCGCGCGACGTGGAGATAATGGCCGCCGGGCAGCTTCTCGACCCCGGCGACGATGCAAGTGTCATCGGGCACATAGCCGAAGGCCATGAAATCCTCGACCGCGGTCAGTTGCGCCTGCACCTTCAGCGTCGGCAGGGTCAGCAGGCCCTTGAGCTCGCTGGCAAAGGCGATGCTGCCATCGGGCAGCATGGCATAGTGCAGCGGTTTGACGCCGAACCGGTCGCGCGCCAGGAACAGGCTGCCGTCGCGCGCATCGTGGACGGCGAAGGCGAACATGCCGTCGAGGCGGCCAAGGCTGGCCGGCCCCCATTGCGCGAAGGCGGCGAGGATGACTTCGGTATCGCCTTCGGTACGGAAGACATGGCCGAGCGCGGCCAGCTCATGCCGCAGCTCGCGATAATTATAGACTTCGCCATTGTAGCTGATGGTGTAGCGCCCGTCCCCCGAATGCATCGGTTGCGGCGACCCGGCGACGTCGATGATCGACAGGCGCAGATGGCCGAAGACGACGCCCGGCGCGCTCCACAGCCCGTCCCCGTCCGGCCCGCGATGACGCATGACGACCAGCATCGCCGCGACGCGGGAGTCGTTCAGCGGGCGGGGCTGCTCAGGATGATAGAGACCGGCGATGCCGCACATTGTTGCGCCCTCGCTGCTTAGCGGACGGGCGTCAAGCGACGGGCGAGCATTTCGATGCTGCCCGCGGCCCGAACCAACGAGGCAATCCGCTCGCGTCCGCCCTGCCCCTCGCCCGGCGCAGCCGAGAGCAGCAGCGCATAGGCGCGTTGGTCGCCACCGGTCAGGCGCGCGCGCAGGGTGCGCAGCTTGACCGTGCGCGGGTCGGACGTGACCGCGCCACCGACGACATAGACGGTCAGCACATCGCGCACGCGCCCGGCATTTTCGATGCGGTCGACGCGCGCTGCCCCGAGCGGATCGAGCCCCTGCCCCCATTTCCAGTCGCTGTCGGGATCGACCGCGCCCTGGCCATAGCCGACCAGCTCGCGCCCCTCCGCCTGCGCGGCATAGCCGACCAGGGTCAGCGTGACCGGCGCGCCGCGCCCGTCATCGAGCAGCAGGTCGATCCGGCGATCCGCCCCGTCGAAGCGCGCGCGCCAGTCGGCGGGGCTGCCATTGCCAACCACGGTCCAGCCGGCGATGGCGGGGGCGGCGAGCGCCGGCAGATCGCCCGCCCGCGCGCTCTGGACCTGGCTCCATCCGAGCGGCGCGCCGGCGAGCACCAGCGCGACCAGGCCGACCGGCACCACCGGTGCGGCGCGCCCGGGAGGCGCTGCGGCGATACGCGCGGCATCGACCGGATTGTCTTCGGGATTGCGATCGAACCAGGGCGATGCCGCCCAGCCGGTCAGCGCCATGACCAGGCCGAAGAAGATCCAGCCATAGATGAGATGATCGGCGCCGACGGCAAAGCGCATGCCCCAGTTTTCCGCCATCCAGATGGTGGAATAGGCGCGAAAGCCATTGGCCAGCACCGGCACCGCCAGCGCGAACAGGATGAAGGCGGCGCGCCGCTGCCACGAGCGGAAGCACAGATGCGCCGCAAGTACCGACAGCGCGGCCATCGCGACCAGGAATTTGACCCCCGAACAGGCCTCCGCCACCGCGAAATGCCCGCCGGGGGTGGTGATGAAAATGCCGTCGATATGCGCCGGAATGCCGGTGACGCGCAGCAACGCCATCGCCATGTCGGCGGTGATCAACTGCATCGGCGGCACCAGTTCCTCCCCGAACGGAATCAGGAACAATGCGTAGAAGATCGGGAAGGCAAGGCCGCGGGTGAGCTGCGGCCCGAGCAGGGTCGGCACCAGTCCCTGCAGCATCAGGATGAGACCGGTGTGGCGGAACAGCGCGACGCTGGCGGCATCCCCGAGCAGCCAGACCAGCGCGCCCGCGGCGATCCACAAGAGGCCGGGCGCCCAGGCCCACGGCGTGAGTTCGGCCAGCGCGCTGCGGCGGATCCACACCAGCCAGCCGATGATTGGCGGAATCAACCAGCAATGGGCGAAGGTCGACTTGTTCCATTGCGCGGCGAGGTGGAGCGCATCGGCGTGGAACAGCGCGAGAATGGCGAACGCGGCGAGGAGCGCGGCGAGGTGGCGGCGCATCCGGTCCTCCCCGGAACGGGGAGGGGGACCATCCGCAGGATGGTGGAGGGGCTTGGCCGGATTACTCGACATCGGCGATTGCGGCGACTGCCCCTCCACCAGCTTCGCTGGTCCCCCTCCCCGTACCGGGGAGGACCCGGGCGAGATCGGCCAGCGTCGCATCCCAGCCGTAGCGGGCCTGCATGCGGGCGCGGGCGGCGCGGCCCATGGCGTCGGCGCGGGCGGGGTCGGCGATCAGGGTACCGACCGCTTCGGCCGTGGCCGCCGGGCCTTCGGCGACCAGCAGGTGGGTGCCGATGGTGGCATCGATGCCCTGCGCCGCGCTGGGCGACGCGACCACGGGGCGGGCCATGGCCATCGCTTCTAGCAGCTTGTTCTGCACGCCGCGCGCGACGGCAAGCGGCGCGACAACAGCGCTGGCAGCGGCCAGCCACGGTCGGGTGTCGGGCACTTCGCCGGTGACGAGCACGCCGGGCAGGTCCGCCAGCGCACGCACCTCCGGTGTCGGTGCCCGGCCGACGATGGCGAAGCGGGCGCCGGGGTGCACGGCGCGGATCAGCGGCAGGGTGGCGTGCGCGAAATCGCTGACCGCCTCGATATTGGGGCGGTAATCCATCTGGCCGGTGAAGACGACAAGCGGGCCGGTGCCCCGATCAGCCTCTGCCAACCGCTGCCAGTCGCCGTCGGGCGAGAAGCGGTCGAGATCGATGCCGTTCTCAAGCGCGCCGACACGCGAGGCATCAAGGCCGGTACGAGCGCGGAACAGGCTGGCCTCTGCCTCGCTGACGAAAAGGCAACGGTCGGCCGTGCGTGCCACCGATGCCTCATAGGCGCCAAGCAGCCGGCCTTCGCGGGCATGCACCCAGCGCATCGGACCGGGACGGTCTGCAGCGGCATAAGCTTCGAACTTGGCCGAATCGACGTCGACGAAATCCATGACGAAGGGGAGGTCGCAACCGGCGGGGACATATTGCGCCATCTGGCTGGAAAAAGCGACGATGTGGGTGATCGGCCCATGGTCGAGCAGCCCACCCACATGGCGGGCGAGCTCGGCGCTGGCGAACAGCGGCAGCGACGCGGGGCAACCGCGCAGCACCGCCGACGCCATCGCCGCGACACGGCCGGTGCGGCGCACGACGACGTGGACGCTTGCCGCCAGCGGCTCGAGCTTGGCGCGCGCGACCTCCGCCTCCGCGTCGCTGTCCGCGAGCGCGGCGACATGCACGGGGGCGATTTTCCGCAACGCTTCGAACAGGTGCCACGAGCGGATGCGGTCGCCGCGGTCCGGCGGCCAGGGCGCGCGATGGACGAGGAAGAGAATGGCGGTCATGCCAGCTTAGCCGAGCTGCCTCGAAATCAGCGGCCCCAGCCGGTTGGCGAGCCACAGCGGCAGGCGTTGCCAGCCTTCGACCATCAGCCGGTATTTGGCGCTGGTCGGGTTGGTGTCGCGCGCGGCGGCGCCATCGGCAGTCCAGCGGGCATAGGCGAGAGGGACGGGGTCGAAACCCCAGTTCTTCTTGTATGCGGCGGGGCCGGTGCCGGCCTTGGAACGGCCGAAATCGAAGCGGGTCTGGCCGCGTGTGCGGGCATGGTCCATCAGCTCGAAATACATGCGCTCGTTGGCGCGCAAGGATCGCGCAGCCGCGGTGCCGCCGCCCCAATAGGGCATGACGCTGCCCTGCCAGTACAGGCTGAGCACGCTTGCCACCGGTGCACCCTGATGGCGGATGGTGAGGATATCGGCGTCGTCGCCGAATCCATCGAGCATGCAATCGAACAGGCGCCGGGGGAAAACGGGGGTGCCGAGGTTGCGCACGCTGGTGGCATAGGCATGATAATGCGCGTCGCGGTCCGCCCTGCCCCGGCCGACATGCAAGGCAAGATCGTTGGCGAGCGCCTTGCGGACCTCGGCGCGGTGCTTGCGCGGGATGGCGGCCAGCTCTTCGTCGCGGCCGGGGGCGAGCGGGCGGGCAAAGCCGACATAGGTATCGGCATCGATGTGCCAGCCGGCGGGATGCGGCCCGCCGCGCAGATCGATGCTGCCGAGCCCGAGATCGCGGGTGAGATCGATGGCGGCGGCGGCGAGCGCATCGGCGGCCGCGTCGCTGCGGGCAAGGATACCGCCATCGACCGCAAAGCCGGTCGAGACCAGCGCGCTGCCGAACAGCGCCGAGCGGATGTGATGCAGCGGCAGGATGCCGGTGAGCGCGCCCGCGTCGTCGCGTGCGGCGAGCAGGTGCCAGCGGTGGCCGGTCGCGGACTCGACCGCCCTGCCCCACGCGGCGCTGTGGAAAGGAGTCGCGCCGGGTGTGGCGGCAAGGAAGGCGGCGAGCTCCGAATCGCTCGCGCCGTCGCGCACCGAGACCGAGGGCGGCGCCGTGTCGAAGCGGACGGGCATGTTCATGCGGCCAGGGCTGGCTGCGGCTGACCTGCGGGGGCGGCCGCGCGGTCGGCGACCAGCGCATCGATGCGATCCCAGCGGAAGTCGCGGAGCAGCCGCTCGAGCTTGCCCTCCATTGCGGAGAGTCGGCTGTAGTGGCGCAGCTTGGAGCGCAGCGGCGCATCGGCGACGCGTGGCTGATCGGGGTCGATTTCCCACGGGTGGAAATAGGTGATCGCCGGATGGCCCGCAGCATTGACCTGGCGCACCGCAAAGGCAGACAGCGCGTAGGGCAGCAGCCGGAAGAACCCGCCACCGCCCGCGGCGAAGCGCCGTCCGGCGATCTCGGCGGTGGTCACCGGCAGTTCGACGAGCGCGCTGTCGCCGAGCGGCCGCCAGGCAAAGCGCGGGCTTTCCGGCCAGCCATAGTGATCGTGGCCGATCGGCGCGACCGAGGATGAATAGAGATAGCCGGCATCGGCAAGCACGCGGTGCGCCCAGGGGGTGCGGGTGTCGATCGAGAAGCTGGGCGCGCGATAGCCGCTGATCGCGGCGCCGCCGAGATCCTCGAGGATCGCGCGTGCCTTGGCGAGATCGGCGGCGAATTCCGCCGCGTCCATCAGGAACACGCGCTTATGATCATAGCCGTGGCTGGCGAGTTCATGCCCTGCATCGACGATGCGGCGGACTGTGGCGGGCATGCGTTCCGCCACCCAGCCGAGCGTGAAGAAGGTGCCCTTGACGCCTGCGCGGTCGAACAGCGCCAGTACGCGGTCGGTGTTTGCCTCGAACCGGTATTCGAGGCCGTCCCAATCGGCGCGGTCGATGACATGTTCGAACGCACCGACCTGGAACCAGTCTTCGATATCGACCGACAGGCCGTTGACCGGCTGACAGGAAGGCGCCGCAGGCATGGATCGGCGCCTCAGGCGGCGCGGCCGGTCATGCGCGGGGCCTCATCGTCTTCGACCCACTGGATCAGCAGGCCGAGGATGCGGCGGATCGCCGCGTCCTGCTCGCTGCAGCGCGCCTCGAGCGCGGCCAGCTGGGCGCGCAGCGCGTTGATCTCGGCATCGTCGGGCAGGCGCGGCGCGGGCGGCACCAGCGCCACCGGCGGCGCAGGCGGCGGGGGCGCGACCTCGGGCGGGCGGGCAAAATCGGCGACCGAAAAGCCCGGCGCTGCCTCTGCATGATGGCCCTGCGGCATCGCTGCGGCCGCGGGCGTGGTGGGCGCAGATTCGACCACCGGTTCGGGCGCGGAAACGGCCGCAGGTGCATCGGCAGGCGCAGGTGCGGTGCCGAAGGAGGGTACCGGCGCGGTCAGATCTTCGCGCGACAGGCCCATGTCGGCGACGACAGTGCGCACATCCTCGCCATCGAGCTCATGCAGTTCCTCGACCGCACCATGCAGCAGCAGACGGCTGGCGATGGTGTTGATGCGGCGCGGCACGCCGGCGGAGGCCTGCCACAGCGCGTCATAGGCGGAAGGGGCGAGCGCAGGGTCTTCCTTCCACCCGACCAGGCTCAGCCGGTGGATCAGATAGGGCTCGACCTCCTCGGGCAGCATCGCTTCGAGATGGTGGGTGGCGATGACGCGCTGGCGCAGCTGCTCGAGCCGGGCCGAGGCGAGCGTTGCGCGGAATTCCGGCTGGCCGAGCAGGAAAATCTGCATCAGCGAGGTTTCGCCGAGCTGGAAGTTGGAGAGCATGCGCAGCTCTTCGAGCGCGCTGATCGCGAGATTCTGCGCCTCGTCGACGATCAGCAGCACCCGCCGCCCGGCGCGCGCTTCCTCGTGCAGGAAGGTTTCGATCGCGGCCAGTGCGTCGGACTTGGCCGGGCTCGGGATGGCGATGCCGAATGCGTCGCACACCAGCCGCAGCAGGTCGGCGTCGGCAATCTGGGTCGAGACCAAGCGGGCGGCGGTCATCCGCGACGGATCGATCGACTGGAGGACGTGGCCGACCAGCGTCGTCTTGCCCGAACCGACTTCCCCGGTGATGACGATGAAGCCCTCACCCTGCGCAAGGCCATAGCCCAGATATGACATGGCAGTGCGGTGCGTCGCGCTTTCGAACCAGAAGCGCGGATCGGGCGTCAGCTGGAACGGGCGGGCGGTGAAACCGTAGAAATGTTCGTACATGGCGACTGTCTATCCCCTGTTGCTGGCCGTTGCGACTCCTATCCCGCGCCTCAGCGGAAGGAGTATCTCAGGCCCAGCAAGGCCGACACGAAGGTTTGCGCTTCGAACCCTTCGGGATCGATGGTGTTGACCGACACGGCAGCGTTGCCGGTCAGGCGTTGTGCGAAGACATGGCTGAGCGCCGCCGATGCCCCGCCCGAGAAGGCATTGCCACCATCGAGCCCGCTATCGAAATAGGTGGCGTAGAGGCTGCTGCCGAAGCTGGTGCGATCCGAAATCGGGCGCGAGGCCGAGAGGAAGGCGTAATAGGTTTCGTCGACCACGCCATCGAGCCCGGCAAGCCCGCTGATCCCGTCGAGCACATAGCTGCGGCGGTCATAACCGAGCGCGAAGCCCAGGCTCCACGGCCGGACATTGCTCGACACGGAGAAGACCGCGCCACGGTTGCGGAAAGCAAGGCCATTGGCGTTGGCGAGCGCGGGGGTCAGGCAATTGCCGCCGCTCTGGCCGAAGGCGCAGGTGCCGAGGTTGCCGTCGATCGGATTGCGCACGGCGTCGAAATCGGTCGGCAGCGCGGCGAGCCCGGTGCTGAGCTGGCGCCCGAAGGTGGAGATGCCGTCATAGACGCTGAGCTGCAGCGCGCTGTTGCGCCCGGTCTGCATGCTCCACGAGCCGGTGTAGGTCCAGCTGTCGTAACGGCGGCCGACCCGCGCTTCGAGCGTGGTGCGGCGATTGGGGCGATAGAGCACGCCCGCATCCCAGATCAGCCCCGATGTATCGAAGGCGATCTGGCGCGACTGGGCAGGATCGGCGACCAGGCGGCCGTTGCCGTCGACCACCGGCTGGCCCGCGGGCGTCAAGAGCGGCGGACGATAGCTGACCTCGATATCCTCGACCCCGATACCGCCGACCAGCGCGAGCGTGGGGGTGACCGGCACGGTCACGTCCAGCCGGCCGAACAGGCCTTCGTAGCGCTGGTCGAGCTGGCCTGCGTCTTCCCGCTCCCAGCCGCCCGACGCGCGCCAGCCGAACGGCAGGCGGCCCGGGCGCATGCCGATGCTGGCGATGGCGGCGTGATTGGTCGATTCGTCGAAGGTGCCGAGCGTGGTCGGCGCGCCGGTCAGGTCTGGCGCGAATTCGATATCGGCCTTGCTGTAGCCGAAGCGGTAGGCCGCGCCGACATCGAAATCGCCGATGCGGCGGCCGAAGGTCGGGCCGGCATAGACGCTGTAGATGGAGGCGGTGCTGCCGCGGTCCCCGACCGTGAACTGGCCCGATCCGGCGCGACCGTCGACGCTGGCGCGGCTGGCGAGCGCACCGGCTTCGAGGGCGAGGCCGGGGGCAACATCGATGCGCCCGCGCACGAGGCCGGAGATCGCGTCATTGTCGCCCAGCTCGTCGTCCCACGAGAAGCGGCGTTCGTAGCGGACGTCGGCGGCGAGCTGGATGCGCCGGGTCGAGACGCTGGCTTCGACCCCGGCTGCGGCGCTCGAATAGGTAAGCACATCGCCGCCATTGGAAAGCCGCGCCGAGAGGACCTGGCCGATCTCGATATAGGGGGTGACTTCGACGCGCGGGCGCGGCGTGCCGCGGCGGCCGCTGGGGGCGCCTTCGTCCCCGGCGCTGTCTTCGGCGAGCGGCGCAGGCTCTTCGGGCCCGCTGAAGCCCGAGACCGGCGGCGGTCCCGACGTGTCGCTGACCGTCTGCGCGGCGGCCGGCAGCGCGGTCAGCAAGGCCGCAGCGATGCCGGAGCCGATGAGGAGAGAGGTGCGGCGGGTCATATCAGGTGCCTTCGCCATAATAGCTGCCGAACCGCCGCCCTTCGGGCGTGAAACGGACGCGGTTGAGCAGCAGGGAGATGCCATTGTGCTGGCCGATCAGGCCGATGGCATCGCGCAGCGCGGCTTCACGGGTGACGTCGGCGCGGACGACGACGAGCACCTGGCCGCAATGTTGGGCGATGACGCCCGGCGACGACGCCGCCAGGAGCGGCATCGAATCGAACAGGATGATGCGCTCGGGCGCGTCGGCCTCCAGCGCGTCGAGCAGCTCGGCCATGCGCGCCGAGCCCAGCAATTCGGTGTCGCGCGGCGTGGCGGGACCGGAGGGCAGGACCGAGAGGCGCGGCAGATCGGTCGGGATGACGCAATCGGCGAGCGCGATGGCGGGGTCGAGCAGCGCGTCGCTGAGCCCCGGCCCCGGTTTCAGCCCCAGCTTGCGCGGCACATCCCCGCGCGCGAAATCGCCGTCGATCAGGATCACCGACAAATCCTGTTCCGAGGCGAGGCTGAGCGCGAGGTTGAGCACCGAGAAGCTCTTGCCTTCATCGGGCTGGGCCGAAGTGACCAGAATACGCCGCCCGAACGGCAGACTGGGCGCGGAGCGCAGCAACTGGCGTTTGACGATGCGGAATTCCTCCGCGACCGCGCCGGCGTTGGTTTCCGGATCGATCAGGGCATGTTCGGCCAGCAGCGCCCGGTCGATGGTCTGGCGCGGCGCGCGCGGCACGAACCGGCGATGCTCGACCGGCATGCGCGCGCGCGGCGCGGGTGCCGGGGCGGGCGCCGAGCCGGCGGAGGGCGCAGGTGTCGGTGCGGGCGCAGCTGCGGCGGCTTCCGGTGTCTCGGCGGCAGGCGGCGGCGCCTCGTCGACGACGCGGGCCGGTTTGCGCCCCGGCCGGGCCGCACGCGAGCGCGCGGCAGCATCGACCACCGGTCCGTCGCCGATCTGCCCCGGCTCGATCCGGCGCAACTGGCCGGAGAAATCGAACGTGGCATCGGCGCGTTCGAGCAGCGAGCGCTTCGGCTTTCCGGGCTTCATCTCGGTCATCTTGCCGCCGTTTCCATTGTCTTGTGCCATGCCACGCTCAGCTCACCGTGCTGCGCTGGACGATTTCCACCACCAGCAGCACCACGCACAGGACGGCGAGGCCGCTGCCGGCGAGCGCAAATCGCTTCAACCGCGTCGCCCGCGCGTTGCGCAGTTCCTCGGTCAAAATCTCGGTGACGGACCCCAGCACCGGCAGGCCGGACGCGCGCGACAGGCGGGCGGCGGTGGCGTAGGTCGTCTGCATCTGGCTGAGCGCGAACGCGGTCGCCATGCCAGCGCCGAGCGATGCGACCAGCACCGCCACGATCAGCAACGGCTTGTTGGGGGCAGCCGGCGCGGTCGGGCGGCTCGGCGCGTCGAGGATTGCCACGCGCACGGCATCGGCATTGCTTTCCGCCGCGCCGCGCAGGCGCAGTTGCTCGCGGCGGGCGACGAGGCTGTCGTTCTGTGCCTTGAGCGTGTTGTATTCGCGGGTCAGCCGGTCATATTCGGTGGCCACCGCCGGTTCCTGGATCCGGCTGGCGTTGATCTGGGCGATTTCGCCCGAGAGCTGCCCACGCCGCGCGCTCAGCGCAGCGCGCTGGGCGACCAGGCCGGCATAGGCCGGGTTCTGGCTCGATCCGCCGCCACCGCCGCCGCTCGGCTCACGCGCGGCCTGGGCACGCAAGGCGGAAATCTGGGAGGTGAGCGCAATCACGTCAGGGTGCGCGCTGGTCAGGCCGCGCGCGCGCATGCCCGCCAGTTCTGCCTCGGCCGAGGCGAGCTGCTGGCGTGCGACGCCGATACCGGTCGATGGCAGGCCGGGGGTCGCGATGGTCGGCGGCGTGGCCGCAAGCTGGCTGTTGACCGCTATCAGTTGCGATTCGATCTGGTTGAGCTCTGCCCGCGCCGCATCGATGCGCGCGCTGGGGCTGCCGATGCCGGGCAGCATGCCAAGGTTGCGCGATTCGAAGCCCGCACGCGCCGATTCAGCAGCAGCAAGCTTGGTCTGGTTTTCGACGATCTGCCGGTCGAGGAAGGCCACGCTCTGCTGCGCATCGGCGGCGCCGTCACGCACCTGGGCATCGCGCAACTGGGCGATCATCGCCTCGACGACACGGGTGGCGAGCGCGGCATTCTCCGCCTCGGAGCGGCCGCCGCCGCCCATCGTCACGATGATCTCGATGGTGTTGTTGGGCGTCGAGGTTACCTTGGTACTGGTCTGCAGCCCGGTGGCGGCGCGCACGCGGGTGGCATCGTCGGCGGCACGATCGACCAGTCCGGCGGCGACCACGACCTGGCTGAGGTTGCGGATCGAGGCGACCGAATCCTTGAGCTGCTCGAAGCGGCGCTGCTGGTCGAGCGGGTTGCTGGTCGAATCGGGGATGATGTCGTTGACGGTGACCTGGATGCGCGCCTTCGATTCATAGCTGTTGGGAATCAGCGCGACCACAAGCCAGCCGAGCAGCGCGACGCCCCAGGCGACAGCCATGGCCAGCCAGCGGCGCTGCCACACGCCGTGGAGGATGATCTTGAGTTCGTCGATCAGCGCGGTCATCGGTCAGAAAGCGCTTTCGGGGATGATGATGACATCGCCCGGCTGCAGCCGGACATTGGCGCTAGTGTCGCCGCGGCGGATGAGATCGTTGATGCGCAGCGCATATTCCTGCTGCTGGCCGGTGCCGCGGTTGAAGCGGATCAGCCGGGCGCGGTTGCCGCTGGCATATTCGCCAAGGCCGCCGACCGCGATCATCGCATCGAGCAGGGTCATGTTGGCGCGGAACGGCAGCGAGGCCGGCCGCTCGGTCGCGCCGATGACGCGGACCTGCTGGCTGAAGGTGCCGGAGAATTCGTTGACGATGACGCTGACGATCGGATCGTTGATGTAGCGCGACAATTGCAGGCGGATGTCCTGTGCCAGCATCGTCGGCGTCTTGCCCACGGCGGGCATGTCGGAGATCAGCGGGGTCGAGATGCGGCCATCAGGGCGCACCTGCACCTTTCCGCCCAGTTCCGGATTGCGCCAGACGAAGATGGTCAGCTCGTCCAGCGGGCCGATGACATATTCCTCGCCCGGCCCCTCCTGGCCGCTGACGAAGGAGGCCGGCGGCAGCTGCCGTCCGCCGCTCGGGCCGGTCGCGCAACCGGTAATCACCATGGCGGTCAGGCTGACACCCGCCACCAGAACATTGCGCAATGCGGACTTCGACATGCTTGGCATTCCTTTCAACGGGCTGCGCTACCGCGAGCGGGCGCAGTCCCGCCTCTCCCGATTGCCAGCGAAGGGTGAATATAGCGTTAGGATTGAACGCTGACTGACTCGTTAGGGATGCGGGAAAGGGGGGGAGGACGCCAAGAATTGGTCTTTGTCGATGCCACCGCCAGCCTCGACGTCTGCAGCTTTGCACGCAGAGGAAAGCAGGGACGCGGAGATGTCGCGCCATGCGGTTCCGCCGCTTTATCTAGAGCGCCCCCGCGTCAACCGCACCGCCACAGGGTAGTGGCTGCGGCGCAACCCATCACGATCCCTCTGCGCCTCCCCTTTTCTTCCCCTGCGCCTCTGCGAGAAACTCTTGCAAATCGACACCGAGGGTCAGCCCACCACCAGCTCCAGCGCTGGCGGGTGGCCCAGGAAGGCGGCGGGGCTGGCACTTGCGCCATAGGCGCCGGCGAGGAAAATGGCGACAAGATCGCCCACATCGGCGCGTGGCAGCAGCACCTGATCGCCCAGCCGGTCGAGCGGGGTGCACAGGCAGCCGACGACATGGACGATCTCGGCAGGCTCGCTGTCGAAGGCGTTGGCGATGGCGATGGGGTAGTTGCGGCGGATGACGGTGCCGAAATTGCCCGAAGCGGCAAGCTGGTGATGGAGGCCACCGTCGATGACGAGGAAAGTCTCGCCATGGCTGGTCTTGCGGTCGACGATGCGCGACAGATAGACGCCGCAATCGGCGGCGAGATAGCGGCCCAGTTCCATCACGAAGCGCGTACCGGCGAGGATTTCTGCTCTGCGCTCAAGCACTTGCGCGAGCTCCGCGCCGACATGGGCGATGTCCACCGGCACATCACCGGGGAAGTAAGGGACGCCGAGCCCGCCGCCGATGTTGACCTTGGCCGGCGAGGCGCCAACCGCCTGCGCCAGCTGCGCGGCGAGCGCGACGGTCTGCGCCTGGGTGTCGGCGATCGCGGCGGCGTCGAGCGCCTGGCTGCCAGCGAAGATGTGGAAGCCGCGCCAGTCGGCACCGGCATCGATGATTTCCCGCACCAGCGCGGGCACCCGCTCGGCATCGACGCCGAACGCCTTGGCCCCGCCGCCCATGCGCATGCCCGACCCCTTGAGATCGAAGTCCGGATTGACGCGCACCGCCAGCCGCGGGGCGGCGCCCAGCCGCTCCCCGATGGCGAAGGCGCGGCGCGCCTCGCCCTCGCTCTCTAGGTTGAGGGTGACACCGGCGCGGATCGCAGCCTCGAGTTCGCGGTCCCGCTTGCCGGGGCCGGCGAAGCTGATGTGATCGGGGTCGAGCCCGGCATCGAGCGCCTTGGCGAGTTCTCCCGCGGAGGCGATGTCGAACCCGTCGACCTCTGCCTTCATTGCGGCGAGAAAGGCGGGGTGGCTGTTGGCCTTGATCGCATAATGGATGCCGAGCGCCGGCGGCATGGCGGCGCGCAGCGCGGCGATGCGCTGGCGGACGATGCCGACATCGTAGACGAACAGCGGCGTATCCCCTGCCCTTGCCACCAGCGCATCGGCGCGCTCTCCGCCGATCAGCAGCATGTGCTCGGCATCGGCAGCGAAATAGGGCGGAACGGGTCCGTGCGGCTTGGCCTTGCGCTCAGCCATTGGCGGTCTCTTGCAGGGCTTCGGCGGAGATGGTCACCCGGTCGAGCTTGCCATTGGGATTGCGCGGCAGGTCGGCGCGGACCAGCAGGTGCCGTGGCTGCATGAAATTGGGCAGATCGACGCGCAGGCGGGCCCGCAGATCGGCTTCGATCGTGGCGGCATCCGCGCTGGCCGCAGGGCGGACGACGATGGCGATGGCGTGGCCGAGATCGGCATCGGGCACGCCGAGCGCGACCGCTTCCGCGACGAGGCCGGTGGCGACCACCGCTTCCTCGAGCTCGGTCGGGCTGATGCGGTTGCCGCTCGACTTGATCATCTCGTCATCGCGGCCGACGAAGGTGATGAAGCCTTCGGCGTCGACCCTGGCCTTGTCTCCCGACCAGACCGCAGTGCCGCCATAGCGCGAATGCGGCGGGGCGGGCTTGAAGCGGATCGCGGTGCGTTCCGGGTCCTGCCAATAGCCCTGCGCGACCAGTGGGCCGCAATGCACCAGCTCGCCGGGCTCGTCGGGCGCGGTCGGGCTGCCGTCGGCATGGACGATCAGGATTTCGGCGTGCGGGATGGCCTTGCCGATCGATTCGGGGCGGCTGTCGACCAGCGCGGGGTCGAGAAAGGTCGAGCGGAAGGCCTCGGTCAGGCCGTACATCGGGTAGATGTCGGCGCTGGCGAAGGTCGTGCGCAGTTTGCCGACGAGGCTGCGGGTCAGCGCGCCGCCGCTGTTGGTCAACCGCTTGAGCTTGGCGGCGACGTCAGCCGGCCAGTCGATCTCAACCAGTTGCACCCATAAGGGCGGAACCCCGGCGAGCGTCGTCGCATCGAAGCGGTCGACCGCGCGGACCACTTCGCGGGCAGTGAGATAGTCGAAGGGCGCGACGCTTGCGCCTGCATACCATGCCGAAAACAGCTGGTTCTGGCCATAGTCGAAGCTGAGCGGAAGGACGCCGAGCAGGCGGTCGGCAGGGGAGAGCCCCAGATAGGTGGCGACGCTCTGGGCACCCAGCCACATGTTGGCGCTGGTCAGCATCACCCCCTTGGGCCGACCGGTCGAGCCCGAGGTGTAGAGGATGGCGGCGAGCGCATGCGGACCGTGGCTGGAGGCGGGCAGCGCCTCACCCTGTGCCAGAACATCGGCGACCAGCGCGGCATCGTCGAGCACATTGCAGCCGGCGGGCACATCGCCCTCCACCAGCGAACAGGCGCGGGCGGGATTGGAAATCAGCAGCCGGGCGCCACTGTCGGCGAGGATATGCGCGACCTGTGCACGCTTGAGCAGCGGGTTGACCGGCACATGCACGAGGCCGGCGCGGACCGCCGCCAGCGGCATCAGGCAGGCCAGCATGGTCTTGCCCAGCCATGTCGCGACCCGGTCTCCGGCAGCAAAGCCATGCGCGGCGAGCAGCGCGGCAAGCCGACCGACCCGGCGGTCGAGCTCGGAATGGCTGACCGGCGCGTCCTTGAGCAGGAGCGCGGGCGCATCCCGCGTGCCCATCAGCGCCAGATGATCGAGCGGGCGCAGTTCTCCCCACAGATCATCACGCTTGGTTAAATCATCGGCCATAGAAGCGGGCAGGTCTCGCGGATCGAACGGAAAGGTCATAGGCTTTTAGCATGACGGCGGAGGGTGAATATCATTCTAACTTTGCCGCGGCGAGGGCGCGGGGGGCAGAGGCGCTGGGCCTGCCCGATGGTGCAGGCGGCGGCCAGCATCATGCGTTTGACAGGATCGCGTGGTTCGAGGCGCTGCATGGCGGCTGCCTCGCCGATGCCGAACCGTTGATCGCGCACGGTCACCACGGCGAAAGCGCGGTCTGGCTGTTTCTGGTGCGACGGGGGGCACGGGTTGCGGCGCTGTCCAACTATTACAGCTTTGCCTGGCGGCCGGTGTGGCTGGGGCCGGTGCGCACGACGGCGCTCGATGCGCTGGCGCAGGGATTGAAAACCTATGGCGCGATGCTCGACCTCGGCCCGTTACCGCAGGAGGATGGCAGCGCGGCACTCGTGGCGGGAGCGTTGAAGCACGCCGGCTGGGTGGTCGATGTTTCGGCTACCGGCGCCAACCACTGGCTGGACACGCAGGGCCGCAGTTTCGACGAATGGTGGGCGGCACGTCCCGGCGCGCTGCGGTCGACCGTCCAGCGCAAGGGCAAGAAGGGCCTGGTCGCGCTGGAAATCCACCATGATTTCAACAATGCGCTGTGGGACGATTATGAGGCGGTGTACCGCGCGAGCTGGAAGCCGCCGGAGAGCCACCCGGAGTTCATCCGCGCCTGGGCCAAGCGGGAGGCAGCGCAAGGCACGCTGCGGCTGGGCATCGCCCGCATCGATGGCACGGCGGTGGCGGCGCAATTCTGGATGGTCGACGACGGCATCGCCTATATCAACAAGCTGGCGCACGTCGCCGGCCATGATGCGCTGTCGCCCGGCACGCTGCTGACCCACGCGCTGTTCCGCCACGCCTTCGATGTCGACCGGGTGGCGCGGATCGATTTCGGCACTGGCGACGATGGCTATAAACGCGACTGGATGGAGGCGAGCGCGCCGCTGATGACGGTGCGGGCGTGGAATCCGGCGGCACCGGCGGCGTGGCCGTCGCTGGCCAAGCATCTGGCCAAACGGGTTGCGGCGCGGGTGCGCCCGCGCTAGCGCGGCGCTCCGATACGGCAAAGGCGCGGGGGTCCGAGGACTGTATGACTGACGATAGCGGTGTGGTTGAGGAAACGGTGCGCGCGACCTTGGTCGATATCCTCGGCCTCGACGCAGCGCGCGTTGCCGCGTTCGACGAGACCACCGCACTGTTCGGCGCGCTGCCCGAACTCGATTCGATGGCGGTCGCAACGCTGCTCACCGAGCTGGAAGATCGCCTCGGCATCACCATCGATGATGATGAGGTCGATGTGGAGATGTTCGAGACGTTCGGCGCGCTGGTGCGCTTTGCCGAAAGCAAGGCGCTGGGGTGATTGAGAAATCCGTTGGCCTGCCATCACCGCTCATGTCGCGCGAAGTCGAGACACCATCCGGCAAGCGCCATGACGATGGTGTCTCGACTTCGCTCGACATGAGCGGGGAATAGAAACGTGAGCACCGAACAGTGCCTGCGCTTCCCCGGCACGGCCGACGTGCCGACCATCCTCTTCATCCCCCCGCTGTTCGATGAAGCCAACCGGATGCGCCGCACGCTTGTGCTCACCATGCGCGTCCTGAGCGCGCGCGGAGTGGCGAGCCTGCTGCCCGATCTGCCGGGACAGAACGACAGTCTGGTGCCGACCGAGGCGGTGACGCTGACCGGCTGGCGCGCGGCGCTGGCCGACGTGGCCGCTGCCGAGGCGGGACCGCTGCTGGTCGCGAGCTGGCGCGGCGGGGCGTTGATCGACGATGCGGCCAGCGGCGCGATCGGCTGGTGGCGGATGGCGCCGGTGGCGGGCGCGAGCCTGCTCAAGACCATGATCCGCACGCGCATCGCCGGCGAGAAAGAGGCCGGCCGCACCGTCTCCGCCGAGGATCTGCGCGCCAGCGCAACCGACGGACCGGTCGAGCTGGCCGGCAATTTCCTCAATGCTGCCATGCTGATGCAGCTCGAAACTGGCACACCGGCTGAAGTGGCGCCGCTGCGCAGCGTGACGGTCGGCTCGGGCGAGGGCAAGCTGCCCGGCAGCGCGCTGTGGCTGCGCGCGGAGCCGGGCGAGGATGCGGCGATGGCCGCAGCGATGGCAGCGGACATCCATAGCTGGGCGATGACATGCGCCGCTGGCTGAGCTTCACGGTCGAGGGCGCGACTTGCGCGGCGACGCTGGACGAGGCGGCGGGCACGCATGGCCTGCTGATCGTTTCCGGCGGCAATGAAGTGCGCAGCGGCGCGCATCGCGGCATGGCGCGGCTGGCGGCCGCGGTCGCCGCTGCCGGCCATCCGGTGCTGCGCTTCGACCGGCGCGGCGTGGGGGACAGCGAGGGCGAGAACCGGGGATTCGAACAGTCGGGAGAGGATATTGCCGCGGCACTGGCGCTGTTCCGCGCCACATGCCCCCGGCTCACCCGCATTACCGCTTTCGGCAACTGCGACGCGGCGGCAGCCCTGCTGCTGCATCGCCGGGCCGATGGCGCGGACGCGCTGCTGCTCGCCAATCCCTGGACCATCGACGCCGCTGACGAAACGGAGGAAGCCGCCCCCCTGCCCCCGCCCGCCGCCATCCGCGCGCGCTATGCCGCCAAGCTCAAGGATCCGCGCGAATGGCTGCGGTTGCTGCGCGGCGGGGTCGACATCGGCAAGCTGGCGCGCGGGTTGCGTTCGGCCAGCGCTGCGCCGCCGGCGAGCGGTCTGGCGGCGCACCTCGCGGCGGCATTGCAGCGCGCCGGTTGCCCGGTCAGCGTGCTGCTCGCGAGCCGGGACGGCACGGCACAGGCGTTCGCCGCGGCCTGGGGCTCGGCAGCATTTGCGGCCGTACGCGGCAAAGCAACCGTCGAGACCATCGACAGCGCCTCGCACGGCTTTGCCGATACGCAAGCGCGCGCATGGCTGGAAGCGCGGGTGCTGGCGGCGTTTTCAGGTTAGGCTCGCCAAAGGCCAGCGAGATACTGTCCGTCATTGCGAGCGCAGCGAAGCAATCCAGGGTCGCGCAGCATCGCCCTGGATTGCTTCGCTGCGCTCGCAATGACGATTGTACGGCGCAGGGACAATCGACCGCGCTTCGCTTGGGGCTGTCCCCTGGCCTCAGCCCTGCCCGCCGAAACCGAAGGCGAGGAAATCGGGAACCGGGCCGTTCCAGGCGCCGTCTTCTTCGGCATCCTGCTGCTGATAGCGCGGCGGACGGCCGGACCGGTCGTCACGCGGCGCGTCGCCGCCCCGTTCGGGCTTCGCCTTGGACTTGGGCTTGGCCTTGGGCTTGTCGGCGGCCGCGCTTTTTTCCGCTGCGGGCTGGTCGTCGACCGGCGCGGCGGGCGCGTCCTTGGCCTTGCGGCGCTTGTCGCCCTTGGCGGACGCCGCCTTGGCCTTGGGCTTGGTCTCGCCCTCCTCCGCCGCCGGTGCCTTGCTGCCGACGCTCTCATCCCACGGGATTTTGACGCCGATCAGCTTCTGGACATTGTCGATGGCTTCCGCATCGCGGTCGGTGACCAGCGTGAAGCTGTGCCCCTTGGCCCCGGCGCGGCCGGTGCGGCCGATGCGGTGGACATAATCGTCCGGATGCCATGGCGTGTCGTAATTGATGACATGGCTGACGCCCTTGACGTCGAGTCCGCGCGCCGCGACGTCCGAGGCAACGAGGATGTTGATCGTCCCCGCCTTGAACCGGTCGAGCTCGGCGATGCGGCTCGACTGGTCCATGTCGCCATGGATTTCGCCGGCGCGATAGCCGTCCTGCTTCAGGCTCTTGGCCAGATCGCGCACCATCGTCTTGCGGTTGCAGAAGATGATCACCGACTTGTCGCCATCGTCTCCGAGCAGGCGGCGGACCGCCTTGCCCTTGTCGCGCTCACTGACCTTGACCAGCGCCTGGGTGATGTTGAGGTTGGTGCTGGCCGGGCGCGCCACTTCCACCGAGCGCGGGTTGCTCAGGAACTTGTCAGCCAGCTTCTTGATCGGCGGCGGCATGGTGGCGGAGAACAGCAGGGTCTGCCGGTCCTTGGGCAGTTTGGTGCAGATTTCCTCGATGTCGGGGATGAAGCCCATGTCGAGCATGCGGTCGGCTTCGTCGATCACCAGCAGCTTGCAGTCGTTGAGCATGATCTTGCCGCGCTGGAACAGGTCCATCAGCCGGCCGGGCGTGGCGATCAGCACGTCGACACCCTTTTCGAGCGTCTTGACCTGATCCCCCATCTGCACGCCGCCGATCAGCAGCGCCATGCTGAGCTTGTGATATTTGCCGTATTTCTCGAAATTCTCGGCGACCTGTGCGGCAAGCTCGCGGGTCGGTTCGAGGATCAGGCTGCGCGGCATGCGGGCGCGCGCGCGCCCCTCGGCGAGAATGTCGATCATCGGCAGCACGAAGCTCGCCGTCTTGCCGGTGCCGGTCTGGGCGATGGCGATCAGATCGCGCATCATCTGCACCTGCGGGATGGCGGCGGCCTGGATCGGCGTCGGTTCGCTGTAGCCCGCCTCGGTCACGGCGCGCAGCAATTCATCGGAAAGGCCGAGATCGGCAAAATTCATTCAGTCGCGCTTTCAGGCAGAGTCGGGGCGCGTCATCCAACGTCCGGAAAAGGTCCGGCGCGACGCTGCGCTTGCCCTGCGCGCCTAGGCGCAACGGGCGAAAAGTCAAGCGATTTGGCCTTGCGCGCGGGCCGCCCGCGCTTTGACTTGGCGCGGCGATTGCCGCAGAGCAGGACCATGCCCGACCCCCGCCTGCTCGCCGATCTCGCCGCCCTGCTCGGCCCCAAGGGCTATACGGCGGATCATGCGGACATGGCGCCGTGGCTCAGCGACTGGCGCGGGCGGGTGCATGGCAAGGCCGCGGCCATGCTCTCGCCTGCCTCGACTGCGGAGGTGCAGGCGGTGGTGCGGCTGTGCGCGGCGGCGGGCGCAAGGCTGACGCTGCAGGGCGGCAACAGCGGCCAATGCGCCGGCGCGACGCCCGATGCGGGTGGTGCGGCGCTGCTGCTGTCGCTCAGGCGGATGAACCGCATCCGCAGCCTCGATGCCGATGCGATGCTGCTCAAGGGCGATGCCGGGGTGATCCTGGTGCACGCGCATGAGGCGGCGCAGGCGGCCGGCCTGCGTTTTCCGCTGACATTGGGCGGCAAGGGATCGGCGACGCTAGGCGGTCTGGTCTCGACCAACGCCGGCGGCACGCAGGTGCTGCGCCACGGCACGATGCGCGCGCTGACCGCAGGCCTCGAAGTGGTGCTCGCCGACGGCAGCCTGCTCGATCTGATGACGCCGCTGGCGAAGGATAATCAGGGGCCGGACCCCAAGCAGATCTTCATCGGCGCCGAAGGCACGCTGGGCATCGTCACCGGTGTCGCGCTGCGGCTGGTGCCGGGGGTGTCGGCACGCGCGGTCGGCTGGCTGGCGGTCGATTCGCCCAGCCAGGCGCTGGCGGTGCTGCGCGCGCTCGAAGCGCGGGTCGGCGCCGCGTTGGAGGGGTTCGAGCTGATTCCGCAACAGGCGCTCAATCATGTCGTGATGCATGTGCCGGGCACCCGCGCACCGCTCGCCGCGCCTTCGCCCTGGCATGTGCTGGTCGAGCTGGTCGCCGATGCGCCCGGCATCGACCCCGCCGCCCGGCTGGCCGAGGCGCTGGAAGCGCTGCTCGAGACCGATCTGATCGACGATGCGACGATCGCCGCGTCCGAGGCACAGGCCGAGGCCTTCTGGAAGCTGCGCGACGCGATTTCCGAGGCAGAGCGCGCCATCGGCCCGGCCATCCAGCATGACATCAGCGTGCCGGTGGCGGCGATGCCCGACTATATCGAAACCGTGCCCGGCAAAATCGCCGCCGCCTTCCCCGGCGCCACCAGCCTCGCCTTCGGCCATCTGGGCGACGGCAACGTGCATTATCACGTCCGCCCGCCTGCGGGTGTGGACGCAGAAGGCAACGTCCGCTCCCCTGCCGGTGTGGACGCGGAAGCGTGGATCGTGGCGCAGGGCAGCGCCGCCAGCCGGCTGGTCTATGAAGAGGCGCTGGCGCGGGGCGGCTCGATCAGCGCCGAGCATGGCATCGGCCGGGTCAAGCGCGACCTGCTCGGCGAGATCGGCGATCCCGCGCGGATGGCGGTGCTGCGCGCGCTCAAGGCGGCGATGGACCCGGCGGGGATGCTCAACCCCGGCGTGCTCGTGCCGGAGTGACGGCCTGAGGAATCGGCTGGGCCCTCACCGGCCCCTCCCGCAAGCGGGAGGGGGGATCGGGAAATAGAAGTACCTCCAAGATCAGCGTGCGCGCGATTTCCGCCCCGCCTTGCACATGCGCGCCATGCGCAATAAAGGCGGCGCTTCGTTCGGGGGCGGTGTCTGCCCTTCCCGGCTGACAACAGATTCGCGATGGAGTGACCCCGCATGGCCACCGTGCCCAATTTGCCGTTGTTCTTCCAAGACCTGGTGCCGCTGTCGACCAGCCAGCACCAGGGCTGGAAAATCCAGACCCAGTCGAAGGCGCCGTTCATGGTCGGCCAGCATGCCCTGCCGGTGACGGTCGACGAATTCGTCTCGGTCGCCCGCCATTTCCCGATCGTCTTCTCGTCGGGCAACCAGTCGGTGCCGCTGGCGCTGATGGGCCTCAACGAAGGCGTCAACATGTTCGTCGAGGACGACGGCTCGGTCACCAAGCCGGTCTACATCCCCGCCTATGTCCGCCGCTATCCGTTCCTGCTCGCCAAGCTGCGCCCGGAAACCGATGAGCTGTCGCTGTGCTTCGATCCGTCGGCGCCCGGCATCGGCCCGGATGTCGACGGCCAGCCGCTGTTCGACGGCGACCAGCCCTCGCAGGCGACCAAGGACATCCTCAACTTCTGCCAGCAGTTCGAAGAAGCCGGCCTGCGCACCGCCGCTTTCATGGACGAGCTGAACAAGCTCGACATACTGATGGACGGCGAGGTCGCCATTCAGGCCGACGGCCAGGAAAAGCCATTCGTCTATCGCGGCTTCCGCATGGTCGACGAAGAGAAGCTGAAGGAACTGCGCGGCGACACGCTGCGCAAGATCAGCCAGAGCGGCATGCTGCCGCTGCTCTACGCCCACCTGTTCTCGCTGCAGCTGATGCGCGACATCTTCGGCATGCAGCTGGCAGCCGGCAAGATGCCCGTTCCGGACCTGCTGCAGCCGGTCAACTGAGCCGGTCGATCGAGGATGGCGGGCGGGCCTTGCAACCCGCCGGTCATCGTCCTATCTTCAAGAAGTCACCATCCCGCCGGATCCCCCCTTTCCGGCCCGGTGACAGATGCCCCTAGGGGTGTCTCCTCCCTGGACCCTGGCCGCCCTGCGAGCAATCGCAGGGCGGTTTTTTAATGACTTGATGGCTGCTCCTGCCATCAGGGGCGCTATGTCCACCCGCATCATTCGGCGGCGACAGCCAAGCCCGAATCGCGCCGTATCCATCCGTCGGCGGCGAGCGCCATGGTCGACAGCAGCGCGGAGAGCGCAGCGACGGCAGACGGCAACGGCTCCTGCGCCGCATCCAGATAGAGGCTGCGGTCGATTTCGATCTGCAACGCCTCCACGCCCGAGCCGCGCCGACCGTGGCGGGCGATGCCATGTGCCCCGGCATAGGGCGCATTGCGCGCCACGCGCAGCCCGCTGCCCTCGGCGATGCCGAGCAGCAGCTCGACCAGCTCGGGCGCGGCGGTCTGGCCGTAGCGGTCGCCGATCACCAGTTGCGGCCCTGCGTCGGGCTGTTGCGGCATGCTGTGCAGATCAACCAGCAGCGCCGCGCCATGCCTGTTGCGCGTCGCCTCCAGCATCGTGCCGAGCTGCCGGTGCCACGGCCGGTGCACGGCAGCCAGCCGCGCCTCGACCTCGGCCACACCGATGCGGTCGTGCCACAGCGCGCCGAAGCGGTGCAACCTGACCGGTACCAGTCCCAGCCCGGCACGGACCCGGCTGCTCGGCGGCGTGGCCGGCAGGGCATCATGGACCAGTTGCGTGTCCCACTCATCCTCGTCGCGGTTGAGATCGATGACCGCGCGCGCGACATGGGCCACCATCACCGCAAAGCCCTGCGCCGCCAGCGGCAGGGCGAGCGCGTCGGCGTGGCGATCCTCCAGCGTCCGCAGCACGGCCAGCGGCGCGCGGGCGCGACGCACAATTTCCGGCGGATAGCGCCGCCCGGCATGCGGCACGGACAGCAGGACCGCGCGCGGCGAGGGATGCGGGCCGTGCAGCGCATAGGGGATATCGCTCATCCCCGCACGAAAGCAGCAATCGGGCGGGATTGCCAGCGACGGCGCACGAGAAAGTGGCGGGGGGTAGAATCTGTTAAGCCACACGCGCTATCACCCGCCCCGGGGATGATTGCCGCTGCTCGGCGGCCGATGGAGACACTCGGGACCATGATTCGCATTTTGCTGGCCGAAGACGATGACGCCATGCGGACCTATCTGGCCCGGGCGCTGGAGCGCAACGGCTATCATGTCTCGACCGCGGCGACCGGGCAGGAGGCGCTGGCGCTGGTCGAATCCGGCACGTTCGACCTGCTGCTGACCGACATCGTCATGCCCGAGATGGACGGCATCGAACTGGCGCAGATGGCGCAGAAGCTAGACCCTGCGCCCAAGATCATGTTCATCACCGGCTTTGCCGCGGTCGCGCTGCACGCCAATGATGCGGTGCCTGAGGCGCGGCTGCTGTCCAAGCCCTTTCACCTCAAGGATCTGGTGGCGCAAGTCGACAGCCTGTTCGCGGGCGTGCGCGGCATCGACGCCGGATGAGTCAAAATTTCGCCGCCTGGCGTCTTGCCAAGCGCGGCGCGGCGCTCTAGAGGCGCCTCTCCCGAGTGGGCGTGTAGCTCAGTGGTAGAGCACTGTGTTGACATCGCAGGGGTCGCAAGTTCAATCCTTGCCACGCCCACCATTTTTCCCCCAACGCGATGTCAGGCGGCACATGCCGCCTTCACCTTTCAGCGGAAATTGTCCGCGTAGGACTGCAGCTTGAGCGTGCGCGACGGGGTCGGCACGACATGCGCGTCGATGCCCTGCTTGTCGGCATAGGCCCGCGCCGCATCGATGCTGTGGAAGGTCAGCCGCACCTGCCGCTGCGTATCGCCGCTGCCGGCCCAGCCCATCAGCGGATCGGCGCGACGCGCCTCGGCCGGCGCGAATTCGAGCACCCAGCGGCGCGTGCGGGCGCGGCCCGACTGCATGGCATTCTTGGGTTCCTGAAAGATGCGGGCCTGCATGGCTTTTCCATTTCAAAGCCGTAGCCCTGAGCCTGTCGAAGGGCGCTTCTCGATAGTGCGAAGCGCCCTTCGACAGGCTCAGGGCTACGGGCGTTTACTCCGGCTTTGCTTAGCGAAGGTTCCAGCCCGCTTCAACCGCCAGACCGCCGCGCATCGGCGGCCTTGGTGCGCAGCGTGGCCGCGGCCTCCCACGGCCGCTCCGGCCAGGGATGGCGCGGGTAGCGGCCGCGCATCTCGCGCGCGACATCGGCCCAACTGCCGCGCCAGAAGCCGGGCAGATCGCGTGTCGTCTGGATCGGGCGCCCCGCGGGCGAGGTCAGGCTGAGCACCAGCGGCACCGGCGGCTGGCCGATCGCCGGGTGGCTTTCCAGCCCGAAGAAGGCCTGCACGCGCGCGGTGACGGTGGGGCCGGCCTCGGCGGCATAGTCGATGGCATGGCTCGACCCGGCGGGCGTGCGGAAATCGGCGGGCGCGAGCCGGTCGAGCGTCTGCCGCTGATCCCACGACAGCAGGCCGAGCAGCGCATCATGGAGCGCGCCATCGCCGATATCGCAGAGCCGCCGCTTGCCGGCGAGCAGCGGAGCCAGCCAGCTGTCGAGCGCGGCGGCAAGCTGCGCGTCGGTCAGCGCGTCCAGCCCGGCGAAAGCGGCGCGCGCCTTCAGCGCCCGGGCCCGCTCGCCCCAGCCGAGCCGTCCGACGCCGCCATCGCACACCGCTGCCAGCAGCAATTGCGCCGGGTCGCCGCCCTGCGGATCGGGCGCCCGGGCCAGCGTGATCGCCCCCAGCCGGCGTTCGCGCAGCGCCTCGACCCGGTCGGCCGCCGCATCGTAGCGAGCGGTGCGGCGGGTCTCTCCGTGGAGCGCGATCCAGTCTTCGACCAGCGCCTCATCCATCGGCGCGGCAGAAAGGATGCGCGCGCCCGCTGGCGTGCCCTGCACATCGGCAACCGCCAGCCATTCGCCGACGGCGAGCGGCGAGGCACCATCGAGCCGGTAGCCGCGTCCGCCGACGCTGGCCCAATCCTCTCCGGCGGCATTGCGGCGGCGTGCCACCCGGTCGGGATAGGCGGTCGCGATCAGCCGGGCGATGCGGCGGTCGAGCGGCTCGCTCTGGTCGGGCGGCGCGGCGGGCAGGGACGCGGCCCAGCGCCGTGCGGTCTGCCGCGCCGCCTCCGCCCTGCCCCCGCGCTCGTGCCGCCAGCGGCCGTAGCGGCGGGCGATATCGGCATCGCGGCCGCCCAGCCCGCGTTCGGAGAGCAGCATGGCGAGTTCGGCGGCGAGCAGGCCAGACCCCATCGCCGCGCCTTCCAGCAGCATGTGCGCGAGCGGCGGCGGCAGCGGCAACGCGGCGATGGCGCGGCCATGCGCGGTGATGCTGCCGTCTGCCGTCAGCGCGCCGAGCCGGACCAGCCGCGCCCGTGCTTCGGCCAGCGCCGGTGCCGGCGGCGGATCGAGCCACGGCAGGCGGGCCGGATCATGCTCCCCCCACGCCGCGCAATCGAGGCAGAGCGGCGCCAGATCGGCCTCGAGAATCTCGGGCGGGTCGAAGCGCGGCATCCCGCCGGTCGCTGCTTCCTCCCACAGGCGATAGGCGACCCCCGGCCCCTGCCGCGCCGCGCGCCCGGCGCGCTGCGTCGCCGCCGCCTGGCTGGCGCGCTCGGTGACCAGGCGCGCGGTCGCGGCGGCGATGTCGAAGCGCGCGCGGCGGGCCAGCCCCGAATCGACGACGATGCGCACCCCGTCGATGGTCAGGCTGGTCTCGGCAATGCTGGTGGCAAGGATGATCTTGCGCCGGCCTTGCGGATCGGGGCGCAGTGCGGCGCGCTGGTCCGCCGGTTCGAGCTGGCCGTGCAGCGGGTGCAGCGCGTGCGGCAGGCCGACCAGCCGCTCGGCGGTCCGCTCGATTTCGCGTACGCCGGGCAGGAAGGCAAGGATGTCGCCCTGCGCCTGCTCGGCCAGCGCACGGCGGATCGCCGCGGCCATGTCCTCCTCCACGCTGCGCGCGGCATTGCGGCCGATGTGATGCAGCGTCAGCGGGTGACTGCGCCCTTCGCTGGTGATGACCGGCGCGCCCGCCAGCAGCGCCGCAAAGCGCTCGCCATCGAGCGTCGCCGACATGGCGAGGATGCGCAGATCGGGCCGCAACGCACCCTGCGATTCGATGGCAAGGGCGAGGCCGAAATCGCTGTCGAGATTGCGTTCATGCACCTCGTCGAACAGCACTGCAGAGACGCCGGCAAGTTCGGGATCGGCGATGATGCGGTTGCGGAAAATGCCCTCGGTCAGCACCAGCAGGCGCGTCGCGGCCGACTGTTTGCTGTCGAGGCGGGTAGCGTAGCCGACGGTGCGGCCGACCGGCTCGCCCAGCACTTCGGCAATCCGCTCCGCCGCCGCGCGCGCGGCGAGGCGGCGGGGGGACAGCAGCAGGATCTGGCCGCTGCACCATTGCTGGTCGAGCAGCGCCGGGGCTACAGCCGTGGTCTTGCCCGCCCCCGGCGGCGCGATCAGCACCGCGCTGGCGCGCTCCGCCAGCACGCCGAGCAACTGCGGCAGCACGGCATGGATCGGCAGTGCGCTCATGCCGCCGGATAGGCGAGCAGCCGCAGCCTTTCCCTCATGAACCAGCGGGCGAGCATCAGCACCGATACCACCGCCAGCCCGGCGGCGAGGCCGAGCCATACGCCGACCCCGGCCAGCGACGTATGGAAGGCGAGCGACCAGGCGACGACGAAGCCGACCGCCCAATAGCCGAAGGCGGCGAACAGCATCGGCCAACGCGTATCCTGGATGCCGCGCAATATCGCCGCGCCGATCGCCTGGGTGGTGTCGACGAGCTGGAACAGCGCCGCGACCAGCGTGAAATGCACCGCGAGCAGGAAGGTGGCGGCAGCGGCCGGATCGCGCGCGTCGATGAACAGCCCCACCAACGGCCGCGCGGCGAGCGCGATGAACAGCGACAGCAGCGTGGCGATGGCAAGGCCGAGCAGGATGGCGATGCGCCCGGCGCGCGCCACCCCGGCCCGGTCCCCTGCCCCATGCGCCAGCCCGACCCGCACCGTCGCCGCCTGCGCGACGCCGAAGGGCAACTGGAAGGCTAGGCTGGCGATCTGGATCGCCACCGCATGCGCCGCCAGCGGCGATTTGCCGAGGATGCCCATCAGGAACACGGCGGCGTTGAACACGGTCACCTCCATCGCCAGCGTGACGCCGATGGGCAGGCCGAGCCGCAAGAGCTGGCCCAGCCGCACCGGGTCCGCGCGCCAGAAGCGGCCGAACAGGCGGAAACGGCGGAAGCGCCGGTCGATCAGGATGAACCCTGCCAGCCCCACGAACAGCAGGCTGTTGGCCACCGCATTGGCAATCGCCGCGCCTTCCAGCCCCAGCCCCGGCCAGTCGCCCAACCCGAAGACCAGCGGCACGCAGGTGACGAGATTGAGCAGCACTGCAGCGCCCGTCACCATCAGCGCGGCGAGCGGGCGTTCGAGCGCGGTGACGAAACAGCGCAGCACGATGAACATCAAGAAGGGCAGAATGCCCCACATGGCGATGCGCACGAAGCCGGTGGCGGCGCGCGCCAGTTCCGGATCCTGCCCGAGCAGGCGGAACAGAAGGTCTGCGTTCCACAGCGCGAACCACATCGGCAGCGTGACCAGCACCGCTGCCCACAGCCCCTGCCGGACGGTGCGGCGCACCTCGCGGACGCTGTGCCGTGCCCTGCCCCGTTCGGCAGAGACCAGTGGCGCGACTGCAGTCATCACGCCGATGCCGAAAATGGCAAAGGCCCACATCAGGTTGAGCCCCAGCGCCGACGCCGCCAGCGCATCGACCGAATAGCGGCCGAGCACCACCACGTCGGTGGTGTGGATTGCCATCTGCGCGATTCCGCCCAGGACGAGCGGCCACGCCAGCCGGGCGGTGGCAGAGAGTTCCTCACGATTGGCGGTGCGCGCAGTCATCGCCCGCGATTAGGCGCTCATTCCCCCTATGCGAAGGGCTGGCCAAAAAAATTCGCGGCTGGTGCAGCCGCGATGGCACTCCCGTCACAGGCGCGCGTTACCGATGGCCGAAACTGCCCAAATTCAGGAGACATCCCATGGCCAAGCTTTTGTCCCAGTTCACCATCACCCGCGCCAGCGGCGGCGACTATCTGCTCAGCATCGATACCGACGATGGCGAGACGCTGGAATTCGAAGCCAGCTACGACCAGCTCGACCTGATGGTCGAGACGCTCGACGAACAGCTCAACAGCGATGAAGACGATGCGCTCGACGTCGACGACGCGGATGACGACGCCGACAAGGACGACTGACGTCCGCCAGCCCGGCGGCTCAATAGCCGCGCGCGACCGCGAACTCGGCGGCTTCCGCCAGCGCGGCGCGCGCCTGGCTGGCCGGGAAGATGGCCAGCGCGTCGATGGCACGGCGGGCATAGTGGCGCGCACGCTCCAGCGTGTCGGCGATGGCGCCATGCCGGTCGAGCAGCAGCTTGGCCTCGGCAAGATCGGCATCGCTGGTGCGATGGCCGAGCATCGCCGCCTCCCAGAAGGCACGTTCGGCAGCATCCCCGCGCGCATAGGCAAGGATGACCGGCAGCGTCACCTTGCCGTCGCGGAAATCGTCGCCCACTTCCTTGCCCATCGCCTCGGCGTCCGAGACATAGTCGATCGCGTCGTCGACAAGCTGGAAGGCGATGCCGAGATTGCGGCCATAGGCATCGAGCGCCAGCTCGACGGCCTCGTCGCGTTCGGCGACCACTGCGGCGATGCGGCAGGCGGCCGCGAACAGCGCCGCGGTCTTCGCGCCGATGATGTCGAGATAGACATCCTCGCTGGTCGTCACCTGCCGCTGTGCGGTCAACTGGCTAACCTCGCCCTCGGCGATGACCGCGCTGGCGTGCGAGAGGATGCGCAGCACCTTGAGGCTGCCGTCCTCGACCATCAGTTCGAACGAGCGGCTGAACAGGAAATCGCCGACCAGCACGCTCGCCGGATTGCCCCAGATGATGTTGGCGGTGCGGCGGCCCCGGCGCAGGTCGGAGCCGTCGACGACATCGTCGTGCAGCAAGGTCGCGGTGTGGATGAATTCGACCGCGGCGGCGAGCAGATGGTGGCGGGTGCCGCCATAATCGAGCAGCCGCGCACTGGCGAGCGTCAGCATCGGCCGCATGCGCTTGCCCCCGCCGGCGATGAGGTGGCCGGCGAGCTCGGGGATCAGCGGAATGTCCGATTGCATCCGGTCGAGAATGACGCTGTTGACCGCGCGCATGTCCGGCGCGACCAGCGCAATGATCGGGTCGAGCGAGGGGGGACGAGACGACTTTAAGGGAACAATCGTGGCGCTCATGGCGCACGCTCTGCCCGCGCCGTCACGTTGTGGCAATGGTTTTCCTGCTTGCCCTGCCCGGCAAAGCAGGCAATCTGGCCGCAAGGGACAGTAATCTGCAAGCGGGGTCGCAGAAATGGACGAACGGCTGACACGCTATCGCCAGAGCATCGACAATATCGACGCCGCGCTCGTCGCGATGCTGGCCGAGCGATTCAAGGTCACCCAGGCGGTCGGCGAGCTCAAGGCCGAACTGAAGCTGCCGCCTGCCGATCCGGGGCGGGAGACCGCGCAGATCGCCCGGCTGCGCCGGCTCGCCGCCGATGCCCAACTCGATCCCGATTTCACCGAGAAATTCCTGCGCTTCATCATCGACGAGGTGATCCGCCACCACGCGAGCATGCAGCAGGGCTGAGGCTTTTCCGTCAGTACTGAACCATAGCCTGCGAGCGGCTGTTTCGGTCGGGCATACTTCGTACCGCAGCCTGCGAGCTTGTCGGTGCCGAAGGCGATGCGAGGCATCACCGGCGCTTGTCGGCCAGGCGTGCTTCGACAAGCTCAGCACTACGGCTGTGAAACAACTTGCTCAGGTCAGCGCAATACCGCCGCCCAGGCGTAGCCGCGGTAGAGCGGCGTGAAATCGACCGAGCGGTCGCCCGCCGCGCGCTCGAGCGCCTGCCGCAATCCGGCGCGCGGCGAAACGTGAAAGCGGGCGAGCCAGGCCAGCAGCGCCGCGCGGAAGGCGCGCGGCAAGCGTTCCTGCTGGCCGAAATCGACGATATGCAGCGCGCCGTCCGCCGCCAGATGCCGCGCCGCCTCGGCAATCGCGCCCTGCCAGTCGGGGATCATCGACAGCGTATAGCTCTGGAATATGCGATCGAAAGCCGGTTCGCCGAACAGCGCCGCAGGGTCGAAGCAGGCGGCATCGGCGGCGGCGAAGCGGATGCGGTGCGCCAGCCCGGCTTTGGCGACATTGGCGCGCGCCGTCTCCAGCATCGCTTCGGAGATATCGAGCCCGAACAATCGCGCTTCGGGCCAGCGCCGCGCCGCGAGGATCAGGTTCCGCCCGGTGCCGCAGCCGACCTCCAGCACCGTGCCGCCATCGGGCACCGCCAGCCGGTCGATCAGCCGGTCGCGCCCGAGCAGATAATATTTGCGGGTCAGATCGTAGATATGGCGCTGGCTGCGGTAGATGGCGTCCATGCGCCCGGCATGGCTGACATCGAGCATGCTCAGCCCTTCAGCACATAGAGATGCACCCCGCCGTAAATCGACGAGCGGTCGCGAGCGGTGAAGCCGAGCGATTCCTCGGCGCGATAGTCCCAGCGGTTAAGGATCGCGTCGGGCACGCGGCCGGGCAGCAAAGTCGGTTCGGCGGCGGTGCGGAACAGCACCCGGGCCCCAAGCCTGGCGGTGCGCGTGATCTCGCGCCACAGATCGGTCAGTTGCGCGTCGGTCATCCAGTCCTGCGCATCGAGCAGGATGTAGCGGTCCCGCGAGGCATCGGGCAGCGTCGCCAGATGCTCGGTGAAATTGGCGTGGAGGAACTCGACCCGGTCGACCCGCCCGACCACATCCGCATAATGGCCGCGCATCAGATAGGGCGGCAGCGGCGCATCGCCGAAGCGGGCATAGCCGCGCCCGAACGCCTGCCAGGCGAAATAATTGTCGGCCAGCTCGAAATCGCAGGCCAGTTTCTCCAGCCGGCGGCGCAGCACGCGCGACATTTGCTCGTCGCCGGCCAGCGCCTCATATTGCGCCGGCGGAATGCCGAGGCCGAAGAGGGTGGCGGGCTGATCGCACAGCCAGCGCACGAACTTGCGGTCGAACACCGGCGCCAGCTTCTCCTCGAAGATCGCGCGCTGCTCTTCGAGCGAGCGGGCGGCGAGCATCGCCTTCAGATCGACGCGATAGAGCTTCGCGACCAGATGCGCCGCGCCGATGAAATTGCCGAGCAGGCCGCGCTTGTAGATGCCCTTGGCAAAACCGCCGATACGCTTGCGCCCGACGATGTCGCGCCCTTCCCAATAGCGGCGCGATGTCTCGTCGAGGTGCGGGCGGATATGGGTCTTGTAGGCGGCGATATTGGCCTTGCTGTCGGCTTCGGCAAAGAAGCGGTGGAAATGGGCATGATCGGGCAGATGCCGCGCGGCGGCGACCTTGAGCTTGCCGAGCGCGACATGCGCGGTGTTGAGGTCGACCGCGGTGATCGCGGCGGGATCGGCGGTCAGATAGGAGAGGACATTGCAGCCGCCCGAGGCAATGGTGACGACATGGCAGTCTGGCGTGATCGCCAGCGCTTCCAGATCGACCACCGGATCTTCCCAGATCTGCGCATAAACGAGGCCCTTGAAAGCAAAGGCGAAGCCGCGTTCGAGCAGCCCCGCCTTGCTGACCGCCTTGTTCTGAATGACAGCGCGGTCGATAACCTTTTGTGCCCCAGCCATAAAAATGTCTCCGACCTGTTGCGAAGCATATGCATCGCGGTTGCGACGCCCCTAGGTCGGTTTGATGGCAGTGACGCTACGGCGCGATGACAATGGCGTAACAAAGCGGCACCCGGCTGCCGCCCCGGGGGGAAAAGAGCACGCAGCCGGGCACCGCCGGTCGATCAACCCGGCATCACCACCCGGTCGATGACATGGATGACGCCGTTCGACTGGGTGATGTCGGTCACGGCAATACGCGATTCCGCGCCGGTGGCATCGACCAGCACCAGTTGGCCATGGCCATTGTACCGTGCGGTGAGCTGCACCCCGGCGACGGTGGTAAAGGTTGCGCGGCCACCGCCGGCGCGCACCGCATTGACGACATCGCTGGCCATGATCCGGCCGGGGACGACATGATAGGTGAGGATGCGGGTCAGCGTCGCACGGTTTTCCGGCCGAACCAGCGTCGCGACGGTGCCGGCGGGCAGACGGTCGAAGGCGGCATTGGTCGGCGCGAAGACGGTGAAGGGACCGGCGGTGTTCAGCGTATCGATCAGCCCTGCGGCACGTACCGCCGTGACCAATGTCGAAAAATCGGGCGTGGCGGCTGCCTTGGCGACAATCGTCTCGCCAACGGCGTCGGTGGCGGCGGTCGGGCGGCTGTTATGGCCATGCGCGCCGGCTGCGAGCGGGGCGGCGAGCAGCGAAGCGGCGAGCGCCGCGGCGATGAAACGGGGGGTGGTCATGGCGTATCTCCAAAGGTGAACTGCATCGCTCGGGGGATGCGGGCGGAGATACGCGGCGGGTCGGACGATTGGATGCGGGGGTAGAGAAAAAATTCGTCATTGCGAGCGCAGCGTGCCGAAGGCGGCCATCGGCCAACCAATCCAGAGCGGTTGACGCCGACTCTGGATTGCTTCGCTACGCTCGCAATGACGATCAAAACCGCGCGGTATCGATCAAATCAGATCGATCGCCCCGTCCGCGACAAAGTCCGCCGACGGCCGTGCGCTCGGCGTGGTCGAGCGCGGCTCCATCGACAGCGAGAAATGCGCGCGGTCGTTGATCAGGCTGCGGTGCCCTCGCGCCACCATGATCACCGTCTCGCCATCGCGCATGATCTGGCCGAGCGAGACGGGGGCTCCGCCGCCGGCAGGCACGATCCACAGTTCGGGCTCGGTCGGTGTCGCCGGCATGCCGCTGGCGCGCACCCGCAGTGTCGCGGTGGCCGGGTCGTAGCGGGTGGCGATGCGCAGGCCCTCGATGGGACCGGTGAGCTGTGCCACCGCATAGCTTTGCGGCGCGGCGGGCAGCGGTTCCCCGCGCGGGATGGCGATGAACAACGCCAGCGCCGCGGCGATCGCCCCGGAGCCGATTGCCCCCATCCGCCACCAGCGCAGCGACGCCGGGACAGCGGCGGGTGCGGAGGGCGCGCCAATCCGCGCGGCGATGCCGTCCCATGCCGTCGCGGGCGGCTCGACATCGTCGATGGCATCGAACAGGCCCGACTGGTGCGCACGCCATTGTTCGACCCGCGCCGCGAAATCGCGATCGGAGAGCATCAGCCGCAGCGCCTGCGCCCGCTCCGCCCCCTCGAGCACGCCGAGCGCCAGCTCGCCGGCCAGGGCGTCGCGATCTTGCGGGGAAAGGGGTTCAGCGTGCGTCATCGATACAGTCCTTGAGCGCTACCATTGCGCGCCTGATCCAGCTTTTCAACGTCCCCAGCGGGACATCCATGTGTGTCGCCAGCTCCGAATGCGACAGCCCGTCATAGAAGGCCGTGCGCACCGCGCGCGCCTGCTGCGGCTCCAGCCGGCCGATGCAGTCGAGAATATGATGGCGGGTCGAGCGGGCTTCCATGACGTCGAGCATATCTACGCTGGCATCCGCCGCATCGGATGCACCGTCGCCCTCATCCTGTGCCAGCACGATGCCGTGCGCGCGCTTCCAGTCGATGGCGCAATTGCGGGCGATGGTCGCCATCCAGGTGATCGGGCTGGCCCGCTCCGCATCGAACACCGCGGCCTTGCGCCAGATTTTGACGAACGCGTCCTGCAGCGCTTCCTCTGCCCCCGCCCGGTCGCCGGTGACGCGCAGGCAGATGCCGAACAGCTTGGCCGAGGTCAGCCCGTAGACCGTCTTCAGCGCATCGCTGCGCCCGGCGCCGACCTGCCCGAGCAGCGCCGCCAGCCGGGCACGCGCGTCGCTCAAGCCGATTCGGTCAGCACGGCCGCGAATGCGGCAGGATCGGTATTGCCGCCCGACAGCGTGACCAGCGTCGCCGGGCCGACCGGCACCTTGCCGGCGAGCACGGCGGCGAGCGCGACCGCGCCGCCCGGTTCGAGCACGACATGCAGCCGCGCAAACGCCAGTCGCTGCGCGCTGCGCACCTCCGCCTCGCTGACTGAAACGGCGGTGACGCCGCGTGCCTGCAGCACGGCAAAATTGATCGGATAGGTGGCGGGCGTCTGCAACGCATCGCACGCGGTGGGCGGCGGATTGGCGACGCGCTGGATGCTGCCGCTGGCCAGGCTGCGGCCGACATCGTCCCATCCTTCGGGCTCTACGGCAAAGATGCGCGCATCGGGCAGCGCCAGCGCGAGCCCGGCGGTGAGGCCGCCGCCCCCGCAACAGGCGACGACGGTATCGAAACTGGCACCGGTCGCGGCCTTGAGTTGCTCGGCGGCTTCGATGGCAAGGCTGCCCTGCCCTTCGATCACCCAGGGATCGCCGAAGGCATGGACCAGCGTGCGCCCGGTCTCCTCGACCAGTTGCCGCGCCACCGCATCGCGATCGACCCCGCCGGGCCGGTCATAGAGCACCACCTCGGCACCGAGCGCGCGGGTCGCATCCAGCTTCGCCTGCGGCGCGTCATTGGGCATGACGATGATGGCCGGGATGCCGAGGCGCTGCGCCGCCCACGCCACACCTTGCGCATGATTGCCGCTCGACAGGCCGACCACGCCCCGCGCGCGGCCCTCCGCATCGAGATCGGAGAGCCGGTGCCAGCCGCCGCGAATCTTGAAGGCGCCGATGGGTTGCAGGCATTCGGCCTTGCACCAGATGGTCTGCCCATCGACCTCGAGCGGCAGCAGCGGTGTCGGGGGCAGGATTTCCGCGATCTTGGCAGCGGCGCGCAGCACGCCGTCACGAGTGGGCGCGCGCAGCGGATCGAGAAAGCTTTGATCGGTCATAACTAGATCCCGGGTCGGGCCAAATCGGCTTGAAATCAGGCATGTCATTCCCGCGAAAGCGGGAATCCAGGGGCGGCGGCCACTGCGCCATGACGTTCTGGATTCCCGCTTTCGCGGGAATGACACATCGATGGTTCAATATTTTTCGGCTGCTGACTATATGCCGCCGCCATGCACGTGCAATGTCGCGGAATTTCAGGAGAAGCAAGGTGAGCAAGGTTTTGGTGATTGGCGCGGGCGGCGTCGGTTCGGTCGCGGTGCACAAGATGGCGATGAATAGCGACATCTTCAGCCACATCACGCTGGCCAGCCGCACCAAGGCCAAGTGCGACGCCATCGCCGAATCGGTGAAAGCGCGCACCGGCGTCACCATCGCCACCGCGCAGATCGATGCCGACGATGTCGCCGCGACCACTGCGCTGATCCGCGACGTCCAGCCCAAGCTCGTCGTCAATCTCGCTTTGCCCTACCAGGATTTGCACATCATGGACGCCTGCCTCGCGGCGGGCGCGGACTATCTCGACACCGCCAACTACGAGCCGATCGACGAGGCGAAGTTCGAATATAAATGGCAGTGGGCCTATCAGGACCGCTTCGTTGCCGCCAAGCGGATGGCGCTGCTGGGGTCGGGTTTCGATCCCGGCGTGACCAGCGTCTTCACCATGTGGCTGAAAAAGCATCACTTCGCCCGCATCGACTCGCTCGACATCCTCGATTGCAACGGCGGCGACCATGGCCAGGCCTTCGCCACCAACTTCAATCCGGAAATCAACATCCGCGAAGTGACCGCGCCGGCGCGGCATTGGGAGGATGGCGCGTGGGTGGAAACCCCCGCCATGTCGACCAAGGTCGCGTTCGACTTCGAAGGCGTCGGCCCCAAGAACATGTACCTCATGTATCATGAGGAGCTGGAAAGCCTCGCCACCCACCTGCCCGAGCTGAAGCGCGCGCGCTTCTGGATGACCTTCGGCGACGAATATATCAAGCATCTGACCGTGCTGCAGAATGTCGGCATGACGCGGATCGACCCGGTGCTCTATCAGGGCGTGGAAATCGTGCCGCTGCAGTTCCTCAAAGCGGTGCTGCCCGAGCCTGCGTCGCTTGGCCCGACGACCAAGGGCAAGACCAACATCGGCTGCATCGCCACCGGTACGGCCAAGGACGGCCAGCCGCTGACAATGTACATCAACAACATCTGCGACCATGAGGACGCCTATGCCGAAACCGGCAACCAGGCGGTCAGCTACACCACCGGCGTGCCGGCGATGATCGGCGCGGCATTGATGGTGCAGGGCGTGTGGGCAGGCAAAGGCGTGTTCAACATGGAGCAGATGGACCCCGATCCCTTCATGGACATGCTGAACAAGCACGGCCTGCCGTGGCAGGTAAAGACGCTCGCCGGACCGGTTGGATTCTGATGGTTTGGGAAAGCCATTACTGGAAGCAACGACTGAAACAGCTTTCTTTCGAGATTGAGACGCTGGCGAACGAACGCGACCCGTCCGATCTCGACGTTTCCAATCTAGAAATTGCGATTTTTACATCGTTTTTTCTTATTCGAAAGTTGCTCGAGGCTCAAACGAAATTGAGCGCCAAAGCTCATAGTATGAACATCAAGGTCAAAATGACCAAGAAGATCCCAGGTGCCCCAGCGGTGGATTTGATGAATCGATACGATACTTTCGATTTGTATATGCATTCTGATATCGAAGAAGCGTCGGTTTCTATTGCTAAAACCTGTAACATTTTCATCCACAGCATTTTTATGTGGGTTGACTTAGATGAAGGCGAGGACTTTATCGCGGGAGTCAGGCTAACGTCCTCCTATGAAAAGGACGACCGAATGTATCTTGTCAGTATAGATGAAATTCAGAAGTGCCTAAAAAGGATCATTGCTGACCGGAACAACGTTCTTGAAATGATGCGCGATAAATTGACCGGAGAAATGAAGGTCGTGAGGTAACCATGGAAACTAAAGCCGGCGATCCCGGAGCCTTTGCCCGCTTCGATCTGACGCGCGTGCCTTCGCCCGCCTTCGTCGTCGATGCGGCCAAGGTGCGCGCCAACCTGGCGGTGCTGCGCGCCATTGGCGACCGTTCGGGGGCGAAAGTGCTGGCGGCGCTCAAGGCCTTCTCCATGTGGTCGCTCGGGCCGACGGTCGCCGGGCATCTCGATGGTGTCTGCGCCTCGGGCCTGTTCGAGGCCCGGCTGGGGCGCGAGGAATATGGCGGCGAAGTCGCCACCTATTGCGCCGCCTACAAGGCCGAGGACCTGCCGGAGATCCTGCGGCTGTCCGACCACATCATCTTCAATTCGCCCGGCCAGCACCGCCGCTTCGCACCGCTGCTCGAAGCTGCGCGCGCGGCCGGAGAGACATTCGACGTCGGCCTGCGCATCAACCCGCTGCACAGCGAGGGCGAGGTGGCGAAATATGATCCGGCCGCGCCCTGCAGCCGGCTGGGCTTTCCCATCGACCAGCTCACGCCCGAGGACATGGTCGGCATCGACGGCATCCACATGCACACGCTGTGTGAGCAGGATTTCCCGCCGCTCGCGCGCACCTGGGCCTCGGTTAAACCCAAGCTCGCGCCGTACTTCGGCCAGCTCAGATGGATCAATTTCGGCGGCGGCCACCATGTCACCCGCGCCGATTACCAGATCGACGATCTGGTCGACTTCCTCGCCGCCGTGCGCGCGGAGGCCGGCTGCGAAGTGATGATCGAGCCCGGCGAGGCGGTCGCGCTCGATGCCGGCATCCTTGTCGGCGAAATCCTCGACCTGTTCGACAACGGTATGGCCATCGGCATCACCGACATCAGCGCCACCTGCCACATGCCCGACGTCATCGAAGCGCCCTATCGCCCGGCGATGCTGGGCGAAGAGGCAGAGGGCGCACCGGTCCGCCTCGGCGGCCCCTCCTGCCTCGCCGGCGACGTGATCGGCGACTACCGCCTGCCAGGCGGCGCGCAGGTGGGCCAGCGCTTCGCCTTCCTCGACCAGGCGCATTATTCGATGGTCAAGACCAACAGCTTCAACGGCGTCCCCCTGCCCGGCATCTGGCTGTGGGACAGCGAGACCGACGAATTGGCGGAAATCCGCCGTTTCGGTTACGAGGATTTCAAGCAGCGCCTCAGCTGAGTTCCGCCAACGCGCGGTGGATGTCGCTGACCACCACCGAGCCTTCGCCGACGCCCGATGCCACGCGTTTGACCGATCCCAGCCGCGCGTCGCCCACCGCATAGATGCGCGGCCAGCTGGTTTCGTACCGGGTCGGCATGCGCTCAATCGACCACCCGGCGCGGACCAGCTCGAGCGGCGTGATGTCGCTGCCGGTTTTGACGAACCCCTTGTCGTCGCACACCATCTCGCGCGGCAGCCAGCGCGTGAAGGGCGCAGCGCCGATGAACAGGAACAGGAAGCCGACGTCGCACACGCGGTCCTCGCCCGCCGCACGGTCCCGGAAGGTCACCTGCCGCAGCCGTCCGTCGCCGTTGCCCGCGCCATGCAGCGCCACCACATCGGTCGACGGGTGCAGCACGACATTGGGGTGCTCTTCCAGCCTCTTGACCAGATATTCCGACATCGTCTCGCGAATGTCCGGACGGCGATAGACGACATGGACGCGGCGCGCGATCGAGGCGAGATACATTGCCCCCTGCCCGGCGCTGTTGCCGGCACCGACCACCGCGACTTCGGCATCGGCGCACAATTGCGCTTCCATCGGCGTTGCGCCGTAAAAGACGCCGCGCCCTTCATAGGCTTCGATGTCGTCGATCGGCAGCCGCTGATATTGCGCCCCGGTGGCGATGACGACGGCACGCGACCGCACCCGCCGCCCATCCTCCAGCGCCAGGCAATAAGCCTCGCCATCGCGCTCGATCCCGCTTGCCTTGACCGGCGCGACCAGCCGCGCGCCGAACTTCTGTGCCTGCACCGCTGCCCGCTGCGCCAGATCGCGCCCGGAAATGCCGGTGGGAAAGCCGAGATAATTCTCGATCTTGGACGATGTGCCCGCCTGCCCGCCGGGGGCCAGCGCATCGAGCGTCAGTACGCTGAGGCCTTCCGATGCCGCATAGACCGACGCCGCCAGCCCGGCCGGCCCTGCCCCGACGACGATGACATCGGCGGTCGCGCCATCGGGCAGCAGGTCGAGCCCCAGCGCTGCGGCCAGCTCCTGCGTCGAAGGCTTGACCAGTGTTCGCGTCGCGCCCAGCAGGACCGCCGGCACATCGTCTTCGCCAAGCGCATGCTGCGCCAGCAGTCGTGCCGCGACAGTACCGTCGGCGGGGTCGAACCAGCGGTGCGGCAGGCCATGCTTGGCCAACAGGTCGCGCAAGGCATAGACGCTGCGATCCATCGCCGCGCCGATCACGATGATCGCAGCAAAGTCCCGCGCGCTGCTGAATTCGCGGCGCGCGGCCAGCGTGCGGACGAAAATGTCCGAAAAATGCGAATTGGCGGCAAGCAGTCGCTGGAAATCGGCATGGCAGATGCGCAATATCTCGCCATCCGCCCCCATGGTGACGCGCGAGATGTGCGTCTGGCCGGTCAGGACCGAAAGATCGCCGGCAAATTGCCCCGCCTCCATCCAGCCCACCCGCCGCTCGCCGTCTTCGGTGGCGATATGGATGTCGGTATGGCCGGACAGGGTGACGATGAGGTCGGCACCGATTGTCCCCTCGGCGACCAGCAAATCCCCGGCCACATGCGATTCGATGGTGCCATAGGTTTTGAGCTCGTCTAGCTCGGCCTCGGAAAAGCTGTGATTGACGTCGAACGCGGTGGCCATGACCAGCTCCTCTGGCGGATGTGCGGCGGATTAGCCGCAGCGACCGGCACCCGCTCGACCGTGCAGGCATCGTCACGCCCGATTGTTACAATAAAAAGACACAAAGCTGCACAAACAGTCTTTACAGGGGGGGCACCCCCCCATATATCGCCCCCCGCTGCCCCAGGGGGACTTCCAATAACCGCAAGGCAGCCTTTGTCTCACTAACCGTTTTTGGGGGTCCCTTGAGTTGCACGAGCATCATAGCGCGCTGGGTCTAGTACGCGACCTCAAGCCGGTGGAACCTGTCACGCTCGTGCGTCCGCACGCGGCACGACGGGCTGCCCGCTATTTCGCAGACCATTTTCCGGGTAAAACGCTCTACGCGGTCAAGGCGAATCCGTCGCCCGACCTGCTGCGCGTCCTGTGGGATTCGGGTGTGACGCATTATGACGTCGCCTCGATTGCCGAGGTGCGCCTGGTTGCCCGCACCCTGCCCGAAGCCACCCTGTGCTTCATGCATCCGGTCAAGGCCGAGGAAGCGATTTCCGAAGCCTATTGGAAGCATGGCGTGCGCACCTTCTCGCTCGACACGATGGACGAGCTGGAAAAGATCGTGCGCGCCACCGAAGGCGCCGAAGACCTCAACCTGCTGGTGCGCATCCGCGTATCGTCGGATCACAGCAAGCTCAGCCTTGCGGCAAAGTTCGGTGCGGATCCTTCGGAAATGAAGGAGCTGCTCGTCGCGACCCGCCAGGCGTCGGACGCGCTGGGCATCTGCTTCCACGTCGGCAGCCAGGCGATGAGCCCGCATGCCTATGCGGTCGCGCTCGAGCGCGTGCGCGCGGCGATCGTCGAAGCGTCGGTGACGGTCGACATCGTCGACGTCGGCGGCGGGTTCCCCAGCTGGTATCCCGGCATGGAGCCGCCCCCGCTCGGCGCCTATTTCGACGTCATCCACCGCGGGTTCGAAAGCCTGCCGGTCAGCTATTCGTCGGAACTGTGGTGCGAGCCGGGCCGGGCGCTGTCGGCCGAGTATAGCTCGCTGATCGTGCGCGTCGAAAAGCGCCGCGGGGACGAGCTTTACATCAACGACGGGGCCTATGGCGCGCTGTTCGATGCGGCACATGTCGGCTGGCGCTTCCCGGTCACGCTGCTGCGTGGCGAGGCGAGCAAGGCCGGGATGACCGCGTTCAGCTTCTACGGACCGACCTGCGACGATCTCGACCATATGGCAGGCCCGTTCCTGCTGCCCGACGATATCGACGCGGGCGACTATATCGAGATCGGCATGCTCGGCGCCTATGGCTGCGCGATGCGCACCAAGTTCAACGGTTTCGGTGCCGAAACCGTGGTGCGCGTGATCGATGAGCCGATGGAAAGCCTCTACACCGGCGAAGTCGCGCCCGAGCGGCGTGCTTCCAACGTCACGAAGCTGTTCTGAATTCTGGCAAGCCCAGCTTCGTCATTGCGAGCAAAGCGAAGCAATCCAGGGTAGCTCTGCGCCGCACTGGATTGCTTCGCTGCGCTCGCAATGACGATAGCCCCAATCGCCGGTTGCGTTTCGCAACCGTATCTCTAGCCTCCCCGCACCGCAGACCGCGAGATACGGCTGCCTTCGGGGAGGCTTTTTCAATGGAAACCAATGCCATATTGGCACCTGCCGCTGTGCTGGTGCTGTGGACCACCATCATGGTCGGCTGGCTGGCCTATGCCAGGCTCAGCTCGTTCAAATCGGTGGGCGTCGATCTCGGCAAGGCCGCGCCGGGCGGGCGCGGGCAGGATATCGACCCGATGCTGCCGGACCGCGCGCGCTGGGCATCGCACAACTACACCCACCTGCTCGAACAGCCGACGATCTTCTATGCGGTGGTGCTGATCCTCGCGGTCGGCGGCGGGGTCACGCCGGTCACCGTCGGCCTTGCCTGGGCCTATGCCGTGCTGCGCATTGTCCACAGCCTGTGGCAGGCGCTGGTCAACACCATCCCGGTGCGCTTTACCCTGTTCATCACCTCGACCTTCTGCCTCGTCGCGCTCGCGGTGATGGCGGTTGTCGTGACGCTCGGCTGAGGAGGCCAGACCCATGGATCATGACAGCATTCCCGCCATTCTCGGCCCCGTCGTCGCGCTCGCCGCGTGGACGATGGTGATGTGGATCTGGATGTACGCAACCCGCATCCCGGCAATCAACGCCTTGCCCAAGCCCGGCACGCCCGATGCCGACGTGGGCTGGACGGGGGCCAAGCTCGAAGCGCTGCTGCCGCCATCGGTCCAGTGGAAAGCCCATAATTACAATCATCTGCACGAGGCACCCACAGTGTTTTACGCCGTCTGCATCGTGCTGGCGATGATTGGCCAGGGGGATAATCTCAACGCCACCATCGCCTGGGCCTATGTCGGCATCCGCATCGTCCATTCGATCTGGCATTCGACGGTCAACAAGGTGATGGTCCGCTTCGGCCTGTTCGCCCTGTCGTCGCTGGCGCTGATCGCGCTGGTCCTGCACGCCTCGCTGGCGCTGTGGGCGCATTGAGCCGCCGATGACCATCGTTCGCACGGCCATCGTCCAGGCCGCGGCAATGCCGCTGTCCGTCGACAGCGGCATTGCCGCGGCAGTCGACCATATCGAAAAGGCGGCAGCGCAAGGCGCCCGGCTCATCGCTTTCGGGGAAACCTTTCTCGGCGGCTATCCGATCTGGCTCGACGAGGCACCGGGCGCGGCGCTGTGGGACCATCCCGGCACCAAGGCGCTGCACGCCATCCTGCTCAAACAGGCGCTGGTCGACAATGACCCGCGCCTCGGCTCGTTGCAGCAGGCGGTCGACAGGCTCGGGGTCATCGTCTCGATCGGCGCGCATTTCCGCAAGCGTGCCAGCCTCTACAACGATCAACTGCTGCTGCGCCCCGACGCGGCGCCGCTGCATCATCTCAAACTGGTGCCGACGCATGGCGAACGGCTGATCTGGGGGCGCGGCGACGGATCGACGCTGGACGTGCATGAGGCGCCGTTCGGCGCAGTCGGCAGCCTGATCTGCTGGGAACATTGGATGCCGCTGGCGCGCGCGGCGATGCATCATGCAGGAGAGGTCTTCCATATCGCCGCCTGGCCGACAGTCCGCGAAACCTACGCCATTGCCTCGCGCCACTATGCCTTCGAAGGGCGCTGCTTCGTGCTCGCCGCCGGCACGGTGATGCACCGCTCGGACCTGTTCGACGGCCTCGCCGCGGTCGGCGGGGATGGGGCTGCGCATGAGCTGTTCTCGGCCATCCCTGACGGCCAGTTGCAGTTCGGCGGCAGCATGATCGTCGCGCCCGACGCCAGCGTGCTGGCCGCGGCAGGTGCGCAGAGCGAACTCGTCATCGCAGACTGCGACACCGCGAAGCGCGACACCGCCCTCGCCGCGCTCGACACCGACGGCCATTATGCGCGGCCTGATGTGTTCGAGCTCAGCATAGACCGGCGGCCCAGGGACGGGGTGGTGACGCGCTAGCGCAGCACGTCGCAATCTGACCCGTAGTGCTGAGCCTGTCGAAGCACGCCTCTCGAGACTGCGAAACGCCCTTCGACAAGCTCAGGCCAACGGGATCGCGCCGCGCGCTTATCCCCGCACCAGCCGCGCTGCCAGCTCCATGTGCGTGGACCAGCGGAACTGGCCGACCGGCTGCACCCAGTCGATGCTGTAGCCCCCGCCCGCCAGGATCGCACAATCGCGCGCGAAGCTGGCCGGATTGCAGCTGACATAGGCAATCACCGGCACCGCAGACGCCGCGAGTTCACGCGCCTGTTCTTCCGCGCCGGCGCGCGGCGGGTCGATCACCACCGCCCCATAGGCCGACAGTTCCTTGGCGGTCAGCGGGCGGCGGTAGAGATCGCGGTGCTCGACCTTGACCGCGCGATGGTGGCGGTTGGCCGCGATCTGCTGCGCCATCACCGCCGGGCGCGCCGCCTCGACCGCCAGCAATGGCTCGCTACCCGCCAGCGCCAGCGAGAAGGTGCCCAGCCCGGAAAACAGGTCCGCAACCGGCACCCCGCCCCCCACCGCTTCGCGCACCGCCGCGACCAGCGCGGCTTCGCCATCGCGTGTCGCCTGCAGAAAGGCTGCGTGCGGCAGACCGACCGGCGTGCCGGAGAGGGTGATGGTGGCGGGATCGGGCGCCCAGCGATCCTCCGGTCCGTCCCCGCTGTCGATGGCGAGCCGGGCGATGCCGTGCGCGGCGGTGAAATCGAGCAGCGCGTCATGCGCCTCAAGCCCCTCGGCCTGCACGCCGCCCAGCAGCACATCGACCCCCTGATCGCACAGCGTGAGTTGCACGCTGGCCGCGCCACGCCGGGGCATCAGCACCGACAGCAGCTTGCGCAGCGGGGCCACCAGCGCGAACAGCTCGGGCGCCAGCACCTCGCATTGCCTGAGGTCGATCAGCCTGTGCGAGCCGCCTTCGTTGAAGCCGAGCCGCACATCGCGGCCCAGCGATTGCGCCTTCAGCAACGCCCGGCGCCGGGTGCGCGGCGGGGAAAGGTGCGGCGCGCGGATATCGGGCAGCGGCAACCCCTGCCCCGCGAGCGCGCCCGCCACGCGCGAGGTGAGGTAGGCGAGATAGGCATCATCGTCGACATGCTGCAATTGGCAGCCGCCGCAGCGCGGAAAATGGCGGCACGGCGGCGTCTGATGGTGCGGGCCGGGCTCGATGCTGCCATCGTCGCGCAGCCGGTCGCCCGGCGCGGCGAAAGCCGCATGCCGCCCGTCGCGGGTCACCCCGTCGCCCCGCGCGGCGATACGGACGATACTGTCGGCAGTCTCGGTCATGGCCAGATGCTTTCGTGAACCAGATCGTCGGCGATCAACCCGGGCCCTGCGCGCTCCGCGCTGCGATTGTGCAGCAGAACCGCGGCCTCGGCCGCCTCGAACGGCGCCAGACCGCGCGCCAGCATCGCGCCGCAGATGCCCGCCAGCACGTCACCGGTGCCGGCGCTCGCCAGCCAGACCGGGCCCGGCGGTGCCAGCGCTGCCCGCCCGTCGGGCGCGGCGATCACCGTATCTGCGCCCTTGTGGATCACCACCGCGCCAAGCCGCTCGGCAACCGCCAGTGTCGCATCGATCTTGCTGCGCATGGGTTCACCGCCCAGCCGGGCGAACTCACCGCCATGCGGGGTCAGGATGGCAGGCACCGTCAGCCGCCGATCGCCCAGCAGCACCAATGCGTCGGCGTCGATCACCAGCGGCAGGCCGCTCGCCAGCGCCGCGTCGAGCCGCGCTTGCGCCTTCGCGTCGCGCCCCAGCCCGCAGCCGATCACCAGCGCGCCGATGCGCCGGTCGGCCAGCGCGCCGATGCGCCGGTCGGCCAGCGCCGCGCCGTCGCGCCACCCTTCCCGCACCAGCGCGAACGGCGGCGATGGCGGCAGTGCCGATCCGATCAGCCGGACATAGCCCGCGCCGCTGCGCTGCGCCGCGCGCGCCGCCAGCTCGGCCGCGCCGCCCATCGCCCCGGCAACGACCGCGACCAAGCCGCGGCTGTATTTGTGACTGTCGGCGGACGGCATGGCGAGCCGCGGCATCGCCGCCATCCGCACCGGGCTGTCGGCCGCGATGCCGATGTCGGCGAGCAGCACGTCGCCGCACAGGCCCGCCGCCGGCAGCAACCGGTGCGCGGGCTTGAGCGCACCGAACGCCAGCGTCGCGTGCGCGCCGACCGGGCAGCCGAGTCGGGCGCCGCTGTCGGCATCGACCCCGCTGGGCAAATCGGCGGCGATGAGGCGACCGGCCGATGCCGCATGGCGGCCGAGCAGATCGACGGCCGCTTGCGGCAGCGGCCGATTGAGCCCGGTGCCGAACAGGCAGTCGAGCAATACCGCCGCACCGGTGGCGGGTGCATCGACCGCGTGGGTCGGCCCGCTCCACTGCGCCGCCGCCTCGCGGCACAGCGCGGTTGCGGGCGCGGCGAAGTCGGTCAGGCTGACCGGCACGCCCTGCGCCTGCAGCCAGCGCGCCGCGACATAGCCATCCCCGCCATTATTGCCTGGCCCGGCCAGCACATGCACCGCGCGACCGCCGCCGATGCGCAGTGCCAGCCGCCCCAGCGCCTCGCCGGCGCGCTGCATCAGCGTCGCCAGGGCTGTGCCGCTCTCTGCCGCTGCCTGCTCTGCGTCGCGCATCGCGGCGGCAGTGAGGATCGGGAGCGGGGCCATGACCGGCTGTTAGGGCTTTACCGGGCCAATGCAAAGCATGGCCAGAGCAATGGCGCCCGCCTTTCCGCATCGCAATGCCTCCAACCCGTAGCCCTGAGCTTGTCGAAGGGCGCTTATCGGCAAGGCCTGCTTCGACAAGCTCAACACTACGGTTCAGGTTAAGCTAGGCAGACTCTGGTCGACGGATGCTTATCGAAATCGCAAAGCGCCCTTCGACGAGCTCAGGGCTACGGGTAATTTCGGACATAATCCTAGCGCAGCAGCGCCGGCAAGCGGTAGCGGTCCTCGCCCACCGTTACCTCGATCACGCCTTCGGCAACGATCGAGACACGCGCCGGCTCGGCGCCGTCGGCCGCGACCACCCCGCGCCCGTCGCTGACAATGCGGAAGCGGCGATAGCCGGCGTCGGCGCGGCCCAGCACCAGCGTCTCGCCATCGCCACCGGCGATGCGTTCCATCGTGCAGTTCAGGCGGAATTCCGGCTCCCCGGCCAGCGCGCACGGCACCCGCCCGGCTTCGGCGGCGTCGGCGATCTGCTTGGCCTCGACCGCCGCGATCACCCGGTTGTCGGGCTCCCGGTCGCACCCCGCCAGCAGCATCGCCAGCGCGCCGATCCCTACCGCCATCCGCATGCCGTCCCCCCTTCGCGCCCCTTGCTACCCTCGCCCCTCTTGCACCAGCCAGCCCCGGCATACGCCGAGCACCGTCGCAATATGCGCCGCCATCGCCGCCTGCCCGCCAGCATCGCCGACCTCGTCCTGTCGCATCTCGATGCCCAGATAGGGGATGGCATTGGCTTCCGCATGCACATTCATCGTGTGATTGAGCAGCTTGCCCGAATAGGGCAGTTGATCCCCCACGATCAGCCCGCGTGCGGCAAAGGCGGGGATGGCGACGCGCGCGAGCCGGTCGTCGTCATTGTAGAGGATGCCGATCTGCCAGGGGCGCGGCTCGGGCTGGCTGGCGAGCGTCGGCGTGAAACTGTGCAGCGACAGGATCATCGCCGGGCGCGCCACCCCCAATGTCGCGGCGAGATGGGCGTGATAGGGGAAGTAGAAACGGTCGAGCCGGGCGCGGTGCCCGGCATGATCGAGCGCATTGCCGGGGATGGCATGGCCATCGCTGGCAATCGGGATCAGCCCGGGCGCATGCTCGTCGCGGTTGCAGTCGACCACCAGTCGCGAGACGCCGCCGAGGACCGCCGCATCGACTGCGCCGGTATCCACCAGCCGTTCGGCGACCGCGGCCACGCCGATGTCCCAGGCGACATGCTCGGCGAGCAGGGCCTGATCGATGCCGAGCGCGATGTCCGGCGGCACATGGTTGGAGGCATGATCGCCGATCAGCAGCACGCCGCCTGCGCGCGAGGTGCCGATCTGCCGCCACGCCTCGCTCACCGGATATGCCCCGCCATCAGCCACCAGTCGGGCTGATCGTCCCAGATGCGGTCGGCCGCCGCCTCCATCGCCGCATCGCTGCCGAACAGCGCGAAGCAGGTCGCGCCGGAACCGGACATGCGCGCCAGCAAAGGCAGTTGCGCGCGCAGCGTGGTCAGCACCTCGTCGATGTCGGGGCATAGCGCGATGGCGGGTGGTTGCAGGTCGTTGCGCCCGGCGCGCGTCTGCGCCAGCACGCTGCCCGGACCCAGCGGCCCGCGATCGACGCCGTCCCAGCCCTTGAACACCGGGCCGGTCGGCAGCGGCACATCGGGATTGACCAGCAGCACCGGCATCCCCGCGACATCGCTGTCGGACAGCGGCTGGAGAATGTCGCCGACCCCGGTGCCGAGCATCGACTGGCTGACCACGCAGGCGGGCACGTCGGCGCCCAGCGTGGCGGAAGCCGCCGTCAGAGCATCCAGCGTCACCGCGCCCGGCCATTCCCGATGGATGAGGCGCAGGATCGCGCCGGCATCCGCCGACCCGCCGCCGAGCCCGGCCGCCACCGGCAAATTCTTCTCGAGCGCGATGGCAAGCGGGGGCACAGGCGCGCCAAGTCCCCGCGCAAGCGCGACCGCGCGCAGCACCAGATTGTCGAGGCCGGTCGAAAGGCCGTCAGCGAAGTCGCCGTCGATGGTCAGACCATCGGCGTCGGACACCTCGACCGTCAACCGGTCCCCGTCATCGACGAAGGCGAACAGCGTCTCCAGCACATGATAACCGTCCCCCCGCCGCTGCCGGACGTGGAGCGCGAGGTTGATTTTGGCATAGGCGGTTTCGGTGAGAGGCAAGGTCGGCTCCAAAGGTCCTCCCCGGCACGGGGAGGGGGACCATCCGCAGGATGGGGGAGGGGCGGTCGCACTATTCTGTGACGTCAGCGAATTACCGCTTGCCCCTCCACCAGCTTCGCTGGTCCCCCTCCCCCGCAGGGGGAGGACCTACATGTTCGGATAGTTCGGCCCGCCGCCGCCCTGCGGGGCAACCCAGTTGATGTTCTGGTTGGGATCCTTGATGTCGCAGGTCTTGCAATGCACGCAATTCTGGGCGTTGATCACATATTTCGGCGCGCCGCTTTCCTCGCCGACCCATTCATAGACGCCCGCGGGGCAATAGAGCTGCGACGGGCCGCCGAATTCGCCGAGCTCGCTGGTCAGTTGCAACTCCGGGTCCTTGACCTGCAGGTGGACCGGCTGGTCCTCCTCATGATTGGTGTTGGACAGGAACACCGAGGACAATCGGTCGAAGCTCAGCACGCCGTCGGGCTTGGGATAGACGATCTTGCGGGCGACATCGGCGCGATACAGTTTCTGCGCGTCGGGCTTGTGGCCCAGGGTGAACGGCCAGCGCAGGCCGAGATATTCCATCCACAGCATGATGCCGCAGATCAGCGTGCCGATGAGGCCGCCGAACTTGGCGATGATCGGCTCGAAATTGCGGACCATGCGCAATTCCTTGTACACCCAGCTCGCCTCATAGGCTTCGGGATAGGCGGTCAGCTCATCCTGCGCGCGGTCTGCGAACACCGCGTCGGCCGCGGCGTCGGCGGCCATCATCCCGCTCTTCATCGCGGTATGGCTGCCCTTGATGCGCGGCACGTTGAGGAAGCCGGCCGCGCAACCGATCAGCGCGCCGCCCGGGAAGACCAGCTTGGGCACCGACTGCCAGCCGCCGTCGCAGATCGCCCGCGCGCCGTAGGAAACACGCTTGCCGCCGGCGAGGATCGGGGCGATCGCCGGGTGGGTCTTCCAGCGCTGGAATTCCTGGAACGGCGAGAGATGCGGGTTCGAATAGCCGAGCCAGGTAACGAAGCCGAGCGCGACCTGGCCATTGGCCTGATGATAGAGGAAGCCGCCGCCGAAACCGTCCTCGTCCTCGATCGGCCAGCCTTGCGTGTGGATCACCCGCCCCTGGTGATGCTGTTCGGCAGGAATATCCCACAATTCCTTGATGCCGATGCCATAAACCTGCGGCTCGCAGTCCGCGTCGAGCGCAAATTGCGGCTTGAGCAGCTTGGTCAGGTGCCCGCGGGCGCCTTCGGCAAACAGCGTGTAGCGCGCATGCAGTTCCAGCCCTGGCTGATACTCCGGGCCGTGCGAGCCATCGCGCAGGATGCCGAGATCGCCGGTGGCGACGCCCTTCACCGCGCCCTTCTCGTCGAACAGGATTTCCGCAGCGGCAAAGCCGGGGAAAATCTCGACGCCCATGCCTTCGGCCTGTTCGGCCAGCCAGCGGCACAGGCTGCCGAGGCTGCAGGTGTAGGTGCCCTTGTTGTTGAGGAACGGCGGGGTCAGCAGGTGCGGCACGTCGACCTTGCCGCCCCGGGTCAGGAACCAGTGCCGGTTGTCGGTCACCGGCGTTTCGGCGAGCGGGCAGCCCATGCTGCGCCATTCGGGCAGCAGCTCGTCGATCGCCTTGGGGTCGATCACCGCGCCGGAGAGGATATGCGCCCCCACTTCGGACCCTTTTTCGAGCACGCAGACCGAAATCTCCTTGCCCGCTTCCGTCGCGCGCTGTTTCAGCCGGATCGCCGCAGCCAGCCCGGCCGGGCCGGCGCCGACGATCACGACGTCATAGGGCATGGATTCACGTTCGCTCATCGCGGGGTCCTCTTTGCTGCGCGGCGCACCTTCCTGTCGGCGCGACACTGCCTCATCTGGTCGGAAAAGGCGATGCCCGCCAATTGACGTATCCGTCAACCGGCTGTTTGCATCCTCGCCATGATTGCGGCGGGCGCACAGGCCATCACTTCCTATCTCGACTGGTGGTCCGCCGCCGGCTTGACCGACGCGGTGGACGATGCGCCATGCGCGTGGCTCGCGCCGCCGGTCGAACGCGGCATGCCGCTGGCCACCGTCGCCATCCAGCGCACCGTGGCGCCGCCGCTTGCCCCGCCATCGGCGGAAACTCCGCTGCCGGCCGATCTCGCTGCCTTCGACGCATGGCTCACCGACGCGGCGGACCTGCCCGGCGCCGACTGGTCGGCTCGCCGCATCCTGCCCACCGGCCCGGCTGCCGCCCCGCTGATGCTGCTCGCCGACGTGCCGGAGCCTGCCGATATCGAGGCGGGCCAGCTCTTCTCGGGCAAGCAGGGCCAGCTCGTCGATGCGATGCTCGCCGCCATCGGGCTCAGCCGCGCGCAGTGCCGGATCGGCAGCGTCGCCCTCACCCGCCCCGTCGGCGGGCGAATCGATGGCGCTGCCGCACCCCGCCTCTCCGCGCTCGCCCGCCACCATGTCGCGCTGGCTGCGCCGCGCGCGCTGCTTCTGCTCGGCCAGCAAAGCGCACAGCTCGTCGCACAAAGTGCGATTCCGGCGACGCCCGATAAACAGGATCTTAACCATAATGGCGTCACCACGGCAGCCTTCGCGATCCACCATCCGCGCTTGCTGCTGGAGCGTCCGCTGCTCAAGCGACCGGCATGGGAAGCATTGAAACATATCAGGGAAAGCCTGCGCCCGTGACGATCCTGACGAGACTGATCCCCGCAGTGCTGTTGGCCGGAACCGCCCTGTCGGCCCAGCAGGCGACGGCGCAGCAGACCCCGTCCTACAGCGCCACCACAGAACGCAGCACGGCAGAGTTGCCGGCCGCCGCTGCCAGCGCGCCCAATTTCGCCTCCGCCATGGCGCTGATCGCCGCCGGCCGCTGGGACGCCGCCAGTGCCGCGATCGACGCGATGCCGGACCGTGAGCTCGCCGCCTTCGCGCGCGCCGAACTGTATGTCGCGGCCGGCAGCCCCACCGTCACTGGCCCGCAATTGCTCGCGCTGATCAATGAAGCGCCGACCCTGCCGCAGGCCGAACAGCTCGCCCGCCTCGCCCAGCGACGCGGCGTCACCAGCCTGCCGCAACTGCCCGCAGCGCAGCGCCTCGCCTGGGCCGGCAGCTCGCCCCGCCGCGGCAACCCGCGCGCCGTCAGCGATCCTGCCGCCGGGCTGATCCGCACCAGCATCCAGGAACGGATCCGTGCCGACGATCCCGCCGGGGCCGAAGCGATCCTGACCGGCGTCGAGACCAATCTCTCGCCCGAGGCGCTGACCGAATGGCGCCAGCGCGTCGCCTGGTCCTACTATATCGAAAATGACGTGCCCAACGCCCGCCGCGTCGCCGCGCTCGCCCAGCAAGGCAGCGGCGACTGGGTGGCGCACGCCGATTGGGCTGCCGGGCTCGCCGCCTGGCGCGACAATGACTGCCGGGCCGCGATGGCCGCCTTCCGCAACGTCGCCGGCCGCGCCACCGAGCCGGAGATCGAGGCCTCGGGCCATTTCTGGTACGCGCGCGCCGCCACCCGCTGCGGAGAGGCGCATGAAGCCGCCCCCGCCCTGCGCCGCGCCGCCGCGCTCGACGAGACTTTCTATGGCCTGCTCGCCGCCGAAGCCCTCGGCATCCGCACCCAGCGCCGCGCCGACAATCGCGAGGCCGAGGAGCGCCGCCTGACCCGCAACGCCAATGTCCGCGCCGCCATCGAGCTCGCCGCCATCGGCAATCTCGATCTCGCCGGCGAAGCGCTGCGGCATCAGGCGCGGATCGGTCCGGCCAGCGATCATGCCGCGCTGGCGATGCTTGCCGGTTCGCTCGGCCTGCCCGAGACGCAGTTGTTCCTCGCCCACAACGCCCCGCGGGGTGCGCGCCCGGATGCGCCCGCGCGCTTCCCTGCGCCGCGCTGGATGCCCGCCGGTGGCTGGCGGATCAGCCCGGCGCTGGTCTATGCCCATACCTTGCAGGAATCGCAGTTCCGCCAGAATGTGGTCAGCCCGGCCGGTGCCATCGGCCTGATGCAACTGATGCCGGGCACCGCCCGGATGATGGGGCTGGGCGCGATGGGCAGCCGCTTGACCGATCCCGCTACCAACCTCGAGCTTGGCCAGGCCTATATCGAACATCTGCGTGACAGCACGGCCACCGGCGGCGCGCTGCCCAAGGTGATCGCCGCCTACAACGCCGGCCCCACCCCGGTCGAACGCTGGAATGTCGAGATCCAGGACGGCGGCGATCCGCTGCTGTGGATCGAATCGATCCCCTATTGGGAAACCCGGGCCTATGTCGGCACCGTGCTGCGCAACCTGTGGATCTACGAGAATGAGATGGGCGTCGCCGGGGATAGCCGCCGCGAGCTCGCGCAGGGCCGCTGGCCGCGCGTACCGGCGGCACCGCAGGCCGCGCAGGTCGCGTCGCTGAGCAGCCCCGTCTTCGCGGCCCGGCGCTGACGGAGCCGGGCGGATGCCGATCGACGAAAGCCGCCCCTTCACCCCCGTCCGCATCGCGGTGCTGACCGTGTCCGACACGCGCGGGCCTGCCGATGACCGCTCGGGCGACACGCTCGTCGAGCGGCTAACCGACGATGGCCATATCCTCGCCGACCGCGCGATCTGCCGTGACAGTGTCGAGGAAATCGTCAGCCGCCTGCACAGTTGGGCGCTGCGGGAGGATGTCGACGCGGTGATCACCACCGGCGGCACCGGCGTCACCGGACGCGATGTCACCCCCGAAGCGCTGCACCGGCTCGACGGCAAGGACATCCCCGGCTTCGGCGAGCTGTTCCGCTGGATCAGCTACGCCAAGATCGGTACCTCGACCATCCAGTCGCGCGCCTGCGCGGTGGTCAGCCATAACACCTATATCTTCGCCCTGCCCGGCTCGACCGGCGCGGTGAAGGACGGCTGGGACGAGATCCTGCGCTTCCAGCTCGACAGCCGCCACACCCCCTGCAATTTCGTCGAGCTGATGCCGCGGCTGGGCGAACGATAGAGCGCGTCAGCAACAAACTATTCCATTGCCCGTCATTGCGAGCGCAGCGAAGCAATCCAGGGCGTCGCTACACCGCACTGGATTGCTTCGCTGCGCTCGCAATGACGCAGCAACGGAAAATGTCAGGAAAGCGGCTTGGCCGGCCGCCACCCTCACACCTTGACCACGCCCAACCGCAACAGGTCGCGTGCGCAATCGACGATGCTGTCGGCGGCGGGGCGCGTTTCCCAGCCGAGCACGGCCTTGGCATGGCTCGCGTCATTCTCGCGGACGTTGCCGATCTCGCCCTTCACCTGCTTCAGCACCGGATCGAAATTGGCGACGATGCGCACCAGCCAGGCCGGCAGCTTGCGGGTCGGCACCTTGCGCGCGTCATCGCCCAGCCGTTCGCGCAGGATGCGGCCGATCTCCTCCATCCAGATGAACGGGCCGGAGGCGATGAAGCGCTCGCCGTTCATGCCCGGTTCGGTCAGCAGCCGCACATGCATGTCGGCGACATCGCGCACATCGACAAGGCCAAAGCCCATCGGCGGGATGCCCGGCATCGATCCTTCGAGCAGCTTCTTGATCGCTTCGAGCGAGGTCGAGAAATCGGCGGTGAACAGCGGCCCCAGCACCAGCGACGGGTTGACGGTGCAATATTCCATCGCGCCGCCTTCGGCCGCCATCCAGTCGCGCGCGGCGCGCTCGGCGATGGTCTTGGATTTGACGTAGGCGTAGGATTGCGGGCTGTCGACATTGGTCCAGTCGGCCTCGGTGAAGCGCGTCTGGCCGGGATGACCATAGGATATCGCCGCGACCGAGGAGGTCATCACCACGCGCTGCACGCCGGCATCGCGGGCAAAGCGCAGCGCGCGCAGCGCGCCCTCGCGGGCCGGCACGATCAATTCGTCATCGCTCTTGGGTGCCGCCGACGGCAGCGGCGAGGCGACGTGCGCGACATGGCTGCACCCGGCCACCGCCTCGGCCCAGCCCGCGTCATTCTCGAGGTCTGCGGCAAAGAAATGCAGCCGGCTGTTGTCGACCTGCAGCCAACCCCGCACCTCCGCCTCGCGCTTCAGGTTGCGGATGGTGGTATTGACCTCCCATCCTTCTTCGATAAGCTGACGGATGATGAAACCGGCGATGTAACCCGACCCGCCGGTGACCAGAACCTTCCCTGCCATGATGCGCGCTCCCCGTAACAATTGTCGTTACGGAGAAACTAGCAATTAAGTTTCAAAACGCAATCTATTTTTGTCCTTGCAAGCGCAGCACTGCCGAAGGCGGCCGCATGCCAACCGATCCAGGGCGGTGCGCGCGATCCTTGAGCATGGACCGTAGCCCTGAGCCTGTCGAAGGGCGTTTCTGCGTATTGCGAGGCGCCCTTCGACAGGCTCAGGGCTGCGGAATCGGGCCCACGGTATCAGCGCCCCGCAAAGCCTGCCGGCCGCCCTATTTCAGCAGCACCAGCTCCTCGGCCATGGTCGGGTGCAGCGCCACCGTTTCGTCGAACTGGGCCTTGGTCAGACCGGCCTTCACCGCGATCGCCGCCACCTGCATGATCTCGCCCGAATCGGGGCCGATCATGTGCAGGCCGACAACCCGGCCAGTCGCGTCGTCGACGATCATCTTGTACAGCGCCCGCTCGTTGCGCCCAGCCAGCACGTTGCGCATCGGCCGGAAATCGGAGGTATAGGTGCGCACCGTGCCCAGCCGGTTGCGCGCCTGCGATTCGGTCATGCCGACGCCGGCCAGCGGCGGGTTGGAAAAGACGGCGGTGGGGATGCAACTATGGTCGACCACCGTCGGCTTGCCGCCGAACACGGTGTCGGCAAAGGCATGGCCCTCGCGGATCGCCACCGGGGTCAATTGCACCCGGTCGGTGACATCGCCGACGGCATAGATATGCTCGACACTGGTCTGCGAATAGTCGTTGACCTTGATCGCGCCATTGTCCGCCAGCTCGACACCGAGCGCCTCCAGCCCCAGGTCGGCGCTGCGCGGGGCGCGGCCGGTGGCGAACATCACCACGTCGACCTCGAAGGCATCGCAGCCGCTCAGCTTGACCAGCAGGCTGCCATCCTCCTGCTTCTCGATCCGCTCGAACTTGGTGTTGAAGCGGAACTGGATGCCCTTGGTCATCGAAATCTGCAGCAGCCGGTCGCGGATCTGCTCGTCATAGCCGCGCAGGATGGTGTCGCCGCGGTTGACCAGCGTCACTTCCGATCCGAACTCGTTGAAGATACCGGCAAATTCATTGGCGATATAGCCGCCGCCGGCGATCAGTACGCGGCGCGGCAGCGCGTCGAGGTGGAAGACCTCGTTGGAGGTGATGCCATGTTCGGCGCCGGGAAACTCGGGGCGCACCGGCCAGCCGCCGGTCGCGATCAGGATATGCCCGGCGGTGACGCGGCTGCCGTCGGCCAGCGCGATCTCGTGCGGCCCCACCAGCGCCGCGCGTTGCTTGATCACCTCGACCTTGTGGTTGGCCAGAGTCTCGCCGTAAATGCCTTCGAGCCGGGTCACCTCGCCCAGCACGCTGTCGCGCAGCGTCACCCAGTCGAAGCTGGTTTCGCCGACCGTCCAGCCGAACTTCTGCGCGTCCTTCAGATCCTCGGCAAAATGCGATCCATAGACCAGCAGCTTCTTGGGCACGCAGCCGCGGATCACGCAGGTCCCGCCGACGCGATGCTCCTCGGCAACCGCCACCCGCGCGCCATAGCCCGCCGCAATCCGCGCCGCACGCACGCCGCCGGAGCCTGCGCCGATGACGAACAGGTCATAATCATGGGTCATATCAACTGGTCCCTCCAACCAAGTCCGATACGCGCCTGCGCATCGGGCCTGCTGCATTCGTGACGCGAGGCCGCCGCGTTACAATTCAGCCGCATCCGCCGCACCGAAGGCGGCATCGAGCAAGGCCTGGGTTGCCAGATCGAAACGGGCATCGCCCTCGCCATCGATAGCTTTGGCCATTTCCTTGCCCAGTTCCACCCCGAACTGGTCGAACGGGTTGATGCCCAGCAGCACCGCATTGGCAAAGGTGCGATGCTCGTAGAAGGCGATCAGCGCGCCGAGCGTGCGCGGGTCCACCCGGTCGAGCAGCAGCGTCACCGACGGGCGATCGCCCGGATAATCGCGCGCCGGATCGGCGGCATTGGGGCGCCCGGCCATCAGCGCCGCGCCCTGCGCGATGCAATTGCCCAGCAGCACGGCATGATGCTCGGGGTCGAAATCATGGCCGGGCTCGATCGCGGCGACGAATTCGACCGGCACCAGATGCGTGCCCTGGTGGAGCAGCTGGAACACCGCATGCTGCGCATCGGTGCCGACTCCGCCCCAGGTGATCGGCGCCGACGGGCGGGTCAGCGGCACGCCATCGCGCGTCACCCGCTTGCCATTCGATTCCATTTCCAGTTGCTGCAGATAGCTCGGCAGCAGCCGCAGCCGCTCGTCATAGGCGAACAGCGCGCGTGTCTGGCAGCCCATCAACTGGCTGTAGGTCAGGTCGGCGAAGGCCGCGAGCACCGCGACATTTTCGCCCCAGCCGGTGTCGCGGAAATGCCGGTCCATCGCCGCCGCGCCGTCGAGCAGCGCCTCGAACGCCTCCCACCCCAGTGCCTGCGCCGCGGGAAAGCCGATCGACGACCACAGCGAATAGCGCCCGCCGACGCTTTCCTTGAACGGCAGCACCCGGGTTTCGTCGACGCCCCATTCGATGGCCCGATCGGGCATCGCGGTCAGCGCGATGACCTGCGCCAGCGGGTCGGCCACGCCGCCTTCGGCCAGCCATTCGATGGCCGAGCGCGCGTTGAGCAGGGTTTCGGTGGTGGTGAAGGTCTTGGACGCGACCGCGATCAGCGTCGCCGCCGGGTCGAACCCCTCCAGCGCCTCGGCCAGCGCCGCACCATCGACATTGGAGACGATGGCGACATCGTAGCGCCCGGACTCGCGCCCCAGCGCATCGACCAGCAGGTCCGGCCCCAGCGCCGATCCGCCGATGCCGATGTGGACGATATGCTGGATCGGCCCAAAAATACCGGCGTCGATGGCATCGACCAGCCCGCGCATCCGCAGGTGCAGCGCGCGCGAAAGCGCGACACTCTCCGCATCGCCCTCGCCCCGCTCGGCGCTGTGCTCGGCGGCACGGCCCTCGGTGACGTTGACCGGCTCGCCCGCGAAAAGGGCACGCCGCGCCTCGTCCAGCCCCGCCGCATCGGCCAGCGCCGCGAAGGCGCCCAGCAGCCGGTCGTCGAGATGGGTCTTGGTCCAGTCGAAGCGGATTCCCGCGACCCGGCGCACCAGCCGCTCGATCCGCGCCGCGCCCTGGCTCTCGATCAGCTCGCGGATCGGAACGGCGGGGCGCAGTTCCTCGATGGCGGTCCAGGCGGCGTCGGTCGATGGCATTGTCACGGATCCATTCAAAACCCGCTCCTGTCGAGCGGCAACAGAGGTGTGGATTGCCCCTAGCCACCCCGCCTGCCGCCGCCAAGCTGCCGCGCTCGTAAAGCGCAAAACTTGACCATGGCGCGCACACGTCGCAAAGCGCGGCCAATGTCAGAAACGCCCCCGCTGTCTGCCGATGCCGTCGCGCCAGTCCTTGCACCGGCCGGGGAGGATACCCCCATCGACGTGCAGCGCGAGCTGATCGACTTCGGCAAATTCCTGCTCAAGTTCGCGCTCGCGGTGCTGATCATCCGCAGCTTTCTGGTCTCGAGCTTCAACATCCCGTCGGAATCGATGCAGCCGCGGCTGCTGATCGGGGACTATCTGATCGTCAACAAGGCCGCCTATGGCTGGAGCCGGCACAGCCTGCCGTTCAGCTGGCCGCTGATCCCCGGCCGCATCCTGCCGCGCCAGCCAGAGCGTGGCGATGTCGTCGTCTTCAAGCATCCGGTCGACCGCGTCGACTATATCAAGCGCGTCATCGGCCTGCCGGGGGACCGTATCCAGGTCATCGACGGCATCGTCCGCCTCAACGGGCGCGATCTGCCGCGCCGCCGCATCGCCGATCTGCTGCTGCCGGTCACCGACAATATGGTCGCCGCCTCGGAAGCCCGGCTGAGCCACCCCTGCGGCGACATCGGCTACCAGCGCATCCTCGGCGGCCGCCGCTATTGCCGCTACCCGCGCTATATCGAGACGCTGCCCGGCGGACGCAGCTACAGCGTGCTCGACACCGGGCTGTCGGAAAAGGATTTCACCGGCGTCTACGAAGTCGGGCCGGGCCAGATGTTCGTGATGGGCGACAATCGCGACCGCAGCCTCGACAGCCGCTTCGATCCGCGTGCCGGCATGGGCGTCGGCATCGTGCCGCAGGAGCTGCTGGTCGGCGAAGCGCTGGTCACCATCTTCTCGACCGATGGCAGCGCCAGCTGGTACAATCCCGTCAGCTGGTTCACCGCCACCCGCGGCAGCCGCATCGGGGAAGGCTTTTGAGCGATCTTGCCACCCTCGCCGCGATCACCGGCCACCGCCCGCAGGACGAGGCTTTGTTCCTCGAAGCGCTGACCCACGGCAGCCATGGCGGCCCAAAGGGCAAGGGCGGCGCAAAGGATTATCAGCGCCTCGAATTTCTCGGCGACCGCGTGCTCGGCCTGATCGTCGCGGCCGAGCTCTACCACCGCTTCCCGCGGGAGAGCGAAGGCCAGCTCTCCGCCCGCCTCAATGGCCTCGTCACGCGTGAGGCGTGCGCGGATGTCGCCCGCCAGCTCGGCCTCGCCCCGCTCATCCGCCTCGGCAAGCAGGCGCGCGACGATGGCGGGCGGGACAGCGACAATATCCTCGGCGACGTGACCGAGGCGCTGATCGGCGCGCTGTTCCTCGATGGCGGCCTGGATGCCGCGCGCCGCTTCGTCCTCGCCGCATGGGGGATGCGCATCGATTCGGTCCGCGACGCGCCCAAGCACCCCAAGGCCGCGCTGATGGAATGGGCCGCCGCGCACCGCCGCCGCGCGCCCGATTACCGCATCGTCAGCCGCGACGGCCCCGATCATGCCCCGCGCTTCACCGTCGCCGTCGCCATCCATGCGCTGGGGGAGGCAACCGGCACCGGCAGCAACAAGCAGGAAGCGGAGCGCGCCGCCGCTGCCGCGCTCATCGCCCAACTGGAGAAACATCCATGACCCGCCGCTGCGGTTTCATCGCCGTCGTCGGCGCGCCCAATGCGGGGAAGTCGACGCTCGTCAACGCGCTCGTCGGGCAGAAGGTGGCGATCACCAGCGCCAAGGCGCAGACCACGCGCACCCGTCTGATGGGCATCGCCATCGATGGCGAGGCGCAGATCGTGCTGATCGACACGCCCGGCATCTTCACCCCCGCCCGCCGCCTCGACCGGGCGATGGTCGCCGCCGCGTGGAGCGGGGCCGAGGGCGCCGACGCCATCCTGCTGACGATGGATGCGAAAAAGGGCATCGATGCCAGGCTGGAAGCGATCCTCGCCGCGCTCAAGGAGCGCAAGGAGCCTCTGGTCCTCGCCATCAACAAGGTCGATCTGGTCGCCAAGGAGCCGTTGCTGACGCTGGCGACGATGCTGCGCGAGCGCGCCCCTTTCACCGAAATCCACTTCATCAGCGCTGCAATCGGCGATGGCGTACCAGAGCTCAAGGCCCGGCTCGCCGCGATGCTGCCGGCAGGCGACTGGCATTTCCCCGAAGACGAGGTCAGCGACGCCAGCGAACGCATCCTCGCGGCCGAAATAACGCGCGAACAGATCTACCGCCAGCTCCATGCCGAGCTGCCCTATGCCAGCACGGTCGAGACCGAGAAGTTCAGCAGCCGCAAGGACGGCTCGGTCGAAATCCACCAGCAAATCCTCGTCGCCCGCGACACACAGAAAGCCATCGTGCTCGGCAAGGGCGGCGCGATGATCCGCAAGCTCGGCAGCGCCGCACGCGAGGAAATCGCGCTGCAACTCGGGCGCAAATGCCACCTGTTCCTGCACGTCAAGGTCAAGCCCGATTGGGACGAAGACCGCAGCGTCTACCGCGACATGGGCCTCGACTGGGTGGAGTGATTCCCCGGTTTATCGTCGCCCCGGGCTTGACCCGGGGCCGCTATCTATGGTGCGCCATGCTGTGAGCAACCCCGGGTCGAGCCCGGGGCGACGAAAGAAAGTTAGGCTTCGCAAGATGACCACCCTCCCCACCCCCGATCGTCCCCTCTCGAGCGAAGACGCCGCCACCGCCTTCGCGGCGATCCTCGACGGCACGGTCGGCGACCAGGCGATTGCCGACTTTCTTGTCGCCCTCTCGGACCGCGGCGAGACCGCGACCGAAATCGCCGCCGCCGCACGGGCGATGCGCGAGCGGCTGATCCCGGTCGCAGCGCCGGCCAACGCCATCGATGTCTGCGGCACCGGCGGCGACGGGCACCACACCCTCAACGTCTCGACCGCCGTCGCGCTGGTCGTCGCCGCCTGCGGTGTGCCGGTCGCCAAGCATGGCAACCGCGCCGCCTCGTCCAAGGCCGGCGCCGCCGATACGCTGGAGGCGCTCGGCCTTAATCTCGACCGCGCCGCCGAAACAGCCGAGGCGACCCTCGCCGATCTTGGCATCTGCTTCCTGTTCGCGCAAAACCACCATCCGGCGATGGGCCGCATCGCCCCCATCCGCCGTGCGCTCGGCCGCCGCACCATCTTCAACCTGATGGGCCCGCTCGCCAATCCCGCCGGCGTCACCCGCCAATTGATCGGCATCGCCCGCCCCGCCTATGTTCCCATCTATGCCGACGCGCTCGGCCAGCTCGGCACCGAGCACAGCCTGATCGTCTCGGGCGACGAGGGGCTCGACGAGCTCAGCCTCGCTGGCGGCAACGAGGTCGCCACGGTCAACGCCTGCGGTTACCAGCTCGCCCGCTGGACCGCCGCCGACGCCGGCCTGCCCAGCCACCCGGTCGACGCCATCCGCGGCGGAGAGGCGGCCGACAATGCCGCCGCACTGCGCGCCCTGCTGATGGGCGAACCCGGCCCCTACCGCGACGCGGTGCTGTTCAACGCCGCCGCCGCGCTGATCGTCGCCGGCGAGGCAGCAACACTCGCCGAGGGCGCAGAGGAAGCCGCCGAAGCCCTCGACAAGGGCCTCGCCAAGGCCCTCCTCGACTGCTGGATCGCCTATTGATCGGGGCGAATAATCAGCGGTGTCTGCAACAGATCGTCGATGAGCAGCGACACAAGCATCGATTGGCTGCTGACCCCGGCCTTGGCGTAGACTTGGCTCAGCTGTGAGCGGACCGTACCGGTTGCAGCGCCCCGCAATTCGGCAATCTCGCTGACGCTACACCCCTTGATGGCGAACAGCGCAATTTCGGATTCGGCCTTGGTCAATCCCCATTCGGCAAAGCGTAACGTCAACTGCTGGAACAGCGCACCCCGCGCGACCTCGAGCGACTGTCGATTCATTCTCAACTCTGCCGCCATGTGCCGTGCCCAACGCACACCTGTGACGATGCCCGCAATCAACGCGACGGCAACAATGCAATCCATGGCCAGTTCGATCGCACTGCCAGTCGCCAGACGTTCCGTCAGATCGATTGCGGCATCGACCAAAAAATAGATCGCAGCAATCACTTGCGTGATGACGATCGCCATCACGACAGGCAACTTGGGCCAATTACCGTGCGTTCTCCCAGTCGACCCGTTGCTCATCTGTACTTGGCATCCCCGTTTAAAGCTCGACCGGTAAGCGCCTGCTTATGGGCGCACCCCCACCATTGCGCCACCTTGCCTGCGCGCCGCAAGCAAGGAGCCCATACGATGAAAAATCCGACGACCCAGCCCTCTCTCGCAAAGGTGCCAGCGATCACCGCAGGCTTCTGGGCAATCAAGATACTGGCGACGACATTCGGTGAGACGGCTGGCGACACCGTCAGCATGTCGATGAACTTGGGTTATCTGTTTGCGACCGGCCTGTTCGCCACGACGTTGGTAGCACTGGTGTTCATGCAGATCAGAGCGCGACGATTCCATCCGCCACTGTATTGGGCAACAATCATAGCTTCAACCACAGCGGGCACCACCATGGCCGACTTTGCGACGCGATCGCTGGGTATCGGCTATGCGGGGGGCTCCATTATCCTTTTGGCGCTGGTGCTACTGGCGCTGCTAAGCTGGCGGATAGCCTTGGGCAGTATCGACGCTTCGTCGGTGCATGAGCCCCGGAGCGAAATATATTATTGGGTGGCGATCACCTTGTCGCAGACGCTGGGCACAGCTCTCGGCGACTGGGTGGCAGATGGCGCGCTAGGCTATCTGGGTTCGGCAGCGATTTTTGGTACGCTGCTCCTAATCATTGCTCTGCTGCACTATCGCAGCCGCTTCAATTCCGTGGTGCTGTTCTGGGTCGCTTTCATCCTGACCCGCCCGCTCGGCGCTGTGGTCGGTGACTTTCTGGACAAGCCTATCGATCACGGCGGCCTTGCGCTCAGCCGGGCCGGCGCGTCGCTGGTGCTTGCCGCAGCAATCCTGCTGCTGACGCGATTGCTGCCTCAGGAACCCGCGATTGCATCGGCAAAACGGGAACCTGTCGTCAAGCCGATCGGCGTGTTGGCCGCAATCCGGACTATGTTGTGACCGCCCCAGCCATACGCCCTTTGACCAATTCAGAGCGCCGGCACTAACCCGATCACCCCCAGCCTACCGCGCCGGATCGAAAAACGGCCGGTCCCCCGCAATCGTCACCCGCTCCATGATCCGCACCGCCGGGAAATAGTCCGACGCGGCATAATGTTGCGACGAGCGATTGTCCCAGAAGGCGATGCTGCCGGCTTCCCAGCGGAAGCGGCACTGGAATTCGGGGATGCGGGCAAAGCTGTAGAGATGCTCGAGCAGCCAGTCGCTCTCCTTCGCCGACAATCCCTTGATGTGGGTGACGAAGCCGGTGTTGACGTAGAGCGCGCGCCGCCCGGTTTCGGGGTGGGTGCGCACCACCGGATGCTCCATGGGCGGATATTTGGCGTGCAGTTCCTCGGTCGACTTGCCCAGCCGTTTGGCAAAGACACGGGCAATGTCATGCACCGCGGTCAGCGTGCAGACCCAGTCCTGCATCGCCGGAGACAGCGCCTCATAGGCCGCCTCCATGCTGGCAAACAGCGTGTCGCCGCCGGTCTGAGGCACCTCGACCGCGCGCAGGATCGATCCCAGCGAGGGACGTTCGCGCCAGGTCACGTCCGAATGCCAGTTATTCTCCACCCCGCGCGAGTTGGGGCCATGTTCGATGCGCAATATCTCGGGGTCGGGCTGGTCCGCCGGGGTGGCGGGGTGGATTTCCAGTTCGCCGAAGCGCCGTGCGAAGGCGATGTGCTGCGCCGGGGTGATATGCTGGTCGCGAAAGAAGATCACCTTATACTGGTTCAGCGCCGCCCGGATCGCGGCGATGCTCGCCTCATCCTGCTCCTCACGCAAATCGACACCGCTTATCTCCGCGCCGATCGCCGGGCTCATCGCCCTCACCTGCAGACGCTGGTCCACCACCGTCGCCATAGTCTCTCTCCTTCCCGCCTTTTGAGCGCAGCATATCCCGCCAGGCGGCGACGACAAGCCCTCGGCGCGGGCGTCGCGCGCGGGCGCGAATTGCCCCCTTCGCCTGACGCGCCAAATCCGCTACCGCGCGCTGCATGTCCGACAAGCTTGCCGAAATCTGCGCCACCACCGCTGCCGAGGTCGCCCGCCGCAAGGCGCTGGTAAGCGATGCCGAGATCGAGCGCCGCATCGCTGCGGCGAGCGCACCGCGCGGGTTCCGGGCTGCCCTCGCGGCGAGCATCGCCGCTGGGGAGGCGGCGCTGATCGCCGAGGTCAAGAAGGCGAGCCCGTCCAAGGGATTGATCCGTGCGGATTTCGATCCACCAGCCCATGCCCGCGCCTATGCCGCCGGCGGCGCGGCCTGCCTGTCGGTGCTGACCGATGGCCCCTATTTCCAGGGCGATGACGCCTATCTGGTCGCCGCGCGCGCCGCCTGCGCGCTGCCGGTGCTGCGCAAGGATTTCATGGTCGATCCGTGGCAGGTGCGCGAAGCCCGCGGCCTCGGCGCCGATGCGATCCTCATCATCGTCGCCGCGCTGGACGACACGCAGATGCGCGCCATCGAGGCCGAGGCGCTGGCGCTCGGCATGGATGTGCTGGTGGAGGTGCATGACGAGGCCGAGCTGACCCGCGCGCTGGCGCAGCTGTCTAGCCGGCTGATCGGCATCAACAACCGCGATCTCAAGCGCTTCGTCACCGATCTTGGCGTCAGCGAACGGCTCGCGCCGCTGGTGCCGCCCGGCACACTGCTGGTCAGCGAAAGCGGCATCGCCGGGCCGGCGGATATCGCGCGGCTGCGTGGCAGCGGCATCCACGCCTTCCTCGTCGGCGAGCATCTGATGCGCCATGCCGATGTCGAGGCCGCGACCCGCACGTTGCTCGCGGCATGAGCGGCCTCACCCACATCGATGCCGATGGCGCAGCGCGGATGGTCGATGTCTCGGCCAAGCCGGTGACGGCGCGCCGCGCGGTCGCCGCCGGGCATATCCTGCTCTCCCCCGCCGCCATCGCCGCGGTGCGGGACGGCTCCGGGCCCAAGGGCGATGTGCTGGCGACGGCTCGGCTGGCGGGGATCATGGCCGCCAAGCGCACCGCCGATCTCATCCCGCTCTGCCACCCGCTGCCCCTCGCCTCCGCCCGCGTCGACTTCACCATCGGCGAAGAGGGCATCGAAGCAGTTGCGGAAACCGTCACGTCGGCGCAGACCGGGGTGGAAATGGAAGCAATGACAGCAGTTTCTGTCGCTTTGCTGACAATATATGACATGACCAAGGCGATCGACAAGGCATCGCACATAAGTCAGGTGCGTCTGGTTGCGAAGGAAGGCGGCAAGTCCGGCCCATGGCGCGCGGACTGATCAGCCTCGAAGACGCCCAGGCCGCGGTCCTCGCCCTCGCGCACCCCGGACCGCGCGTCGATCTGCCCCTGCATGAGGCCCGTGGCTGGCTCGCCGCCCCGCTCGTCGCGCGCCGCACCCAGCCGTGGGCGGATATCAGCGCGATGGATGGCTATGCCCTCGGCGCAGGCGATGGCCCGTGGCAGGTCGTCAGTGCCATCCCCGCCGAACATCGCGCGCCCGGCATCCTGTCCGCCGGAGAGGCGGCGCGCATCTTCACCGGCGCGCCCCTCCCGGCCGGCGCAGACCGCATCCTGATCCAGGAGGATGCCAAGGTCGACGCAGCGGTGCTGACCGCAACCGAACACCCCGCCCCCGGCCGCTGGATCCGCCGCCGGGGCAGTGACTTTGCCGAAGGCGCGGCGCTCGCGGCACCGGGCGCGGCCGTCACTCCCGGCCTCATCGCCCTCGCCGCGAGCGCCGATCACGCCACCCTGCCCTGCCACCGCCGCCCGGCGGTCACCATCGTCGCCACCGGCAGCGAGCTGGTGCCGCCCGGGTCCGGCGAGACCGGGCTGCCGTCGGCCAATGGCGCGATGCTGGCTGCGCTGGTCGCGCCATGGGCGGCATCGGTGACCGACCGAGGCATCGCGCCCGATGCGCTCCCCGCCATCGCCGCGCTCATCGACGATTTCGCTGCGACACACAGCGACCCGGCCCTGCTGCTGCTGAGCGGCGGCGCGTCGGTCGGCGATCATGACCTTGTCCGCCCGGCGCTCGAAGCGGCGGGGTGGACCATCGCCTTGCACCGTGTCGCGATGAAGCCCGGAAAGCCGCTGATCGTGGCGCACAGGGATGGGCTCGTCGCGCTCGGCCTGCCCGGCAACCCCGTCTCCGCCTTCGCGACCGCTACCCTGTTTGCGCTCCCCGTGCTGCGCGCCATGGCCGGATGCCCTGACCCGCTGCCCCGCCACGAGACCGCGTCGCTCGCCGCGCCGCTCCCTGCCGGCAGCAACCGCACCGAATATCTGCGCGGCCGCCGCAACCCGGATGGCAGTATCGCCCCTGCCGGCAACCAGGACAGCGCCGCACTGTTCACGCTGGCCGGTGCGAATGTGCTCATCCGTCTCGACCGGGATGCGCCGCCACAAGATATGGGCGCAGGCGCGCGCTACATCCCCATCGCTTGATCGGTTCCCGCGGCAGGGACTTGACGTTCTCTTTTCGTTTGCATAGATGTTCCTCCGATGTTCCGTCACGGGGAGAGCGAGCATGCTCACGCGCAAACAGCATGAACTGATCTGCTTCATTGAAGACCGGCTGGCTGAATCCGGCATTTCGCCGTCTTTCGAAGAGATGAAGGATGCCTTGGGCCTGAAGTCCAAGTCCGGGGTGCACCGCCTGATCAGCGCGCTCGAGGAACGCGGCTTCCTGCGTCGGCTGCCCAATCGCGCGCGGGCGCTGGAAGTGGTGCGCAATCCGGAGCGCGGCGAGCGCGAGCAGGCGCCCGCCTCCAACGTCATCGCCATGCCCACCCGGGCGGCACCGCGTGCCGTCGTCGCCAATGACGTGATCGAACTCCCGCTGCATGGCCGCATCGCTGCCGGCATGCCGATCGAGGCCTTCGAGGATTCCGCGCAATTGGTCGTGCCGGCCGCCCTGCTCGGGCCGGGTGACCATTATGCGCTCGAAGTCTCCGGAGACTCGATGGTCGAGGCTGGCATTCTCGACGGCGATTATGCGCTTATCCAGCGTGCCGAGACCGCGCGCGAGGGTGACATCGTCGTCGCGCTGATCGACGGCCAGGACGCCACGCTCAAATATTTCCACCGCGACGGGCAGAATGTCCGGCTCGATCCGGCCAATGCCGCCTATGACCCGCAGCATTATCGGGCGGACCGCGTCGCGGTGCAGGGCCGGCTCGCCGGCCTGCTGCGCCGCTATCACTGAGCGGCCTAAGCAGGGCGCGGACGAACGAGCCGCCGCCATCTGGTGTGGCATCGTGATGCGTCGGCCTGCGGCGCGCCTGAGTTGACCCCCAGGGCCATTGGCAATTGCCTGTTCCGGTGGTTTGAAACCTGACCGTAGCCTGTGAGCTTGTCGGTGCCGAAGGCGATGCGCAGCATCAACGGCGTCGATCGGAGAAGCGCGCTTCGACTAGCTGAGCACTACCGGTCAGTGTGGTCTAGACAGGCATTAGCGGGAAGGGGGCGGCGCCTCAGCCGGCCTCGTTTGCCTCGGCGGCATGATCGTCGGCGGATGGCCCCACGGCTTGCCTTGCGCTGCCGACGCCACGCCCCGTGCCGATGGCGGGTCGAGGGTGATGGCGAGCCCGCCGGTCCGGTCGAGAAATTGACGATCGGCCTTGAGCCAGCGGGGCTGGCAACCGCGCGGCAGCCAGCGGTCGGCGATGACGATATCGCTGCGCGCGCAGGCGGCGACCAGCGGTTGCCAATCGGTGCGATAGCCGCTGCGTGCGGCCATCACCGTCCAGCGGCGGCCAGCGCGCTCGACCTGCCAGACGCAGAAATCGGCCGAGCAACGTGTGCCGGACTGGGTCGCAAGCGCGGTCAGTTCCCCGTCCACCCCGGCCGCCTCGGCCAGTTGATCGCGGATATAGTCGCCCGCCCGGTCGCGCAGCAGCGCATAGCGGCCGTCCTCCGTGCGCACCGCGACATGGCGGCCATCACCGGTAACCAGCAGATCCGGCGCGGGCGTGGCGAAGGCCCACAGCAAGCCGACCACGATCGCGGGCAGCCCTGCCCAGCGCACCCTTGTCCGCCACAAGCCCACCCACAGCCCCCCGCCAACGGAGATCAGCATCGCGGCCAGCGGCGTAGATGGCACCGCCGCGACCGCCCCAGGCGCGCTCGCCACGGCATGGGCCATCCACAGCATGAACCCCAGCGACTGATCGACCACCCACCATGCCGGCGCGCCAAGACCGGCCGCATCGAGCAGCAAGGCCAATGCTTCCGCCGGCATGACGATGAACGTCGTCAGCGGGATAGCCACCATATTCGCGAGCGAGCCGTAGAGCCCGGCCTTGTGGAAATGGAATAGCGCAATCGGCATCAGCGCCAGCTCGACGGCAAGACCGGTCAGCAACAGTCCGAGAAAGCCGCGCAGCAGGCGCATGCCCCGGCTTTCGTCGCGGCGTGCCAGCAAGGCGGTAACGCGCGGATGGGTGTGCAGCGCGACGATGGCGGTCACCGCGGCAAAGCTGAGCTGAAAGCTCGGCCCGACCAGCGCCTCGGGCCAAAGCAGCAATACGAACAACGCGCCGGTCGCGACCAGCCGCAACGTGATCGCCTCCCGCCCCAAGGCAATCGCGAGCAGTACCAGCAGCGCCGCGACCAGCGAGCGGATGGTCGGCACCTCGGCCCCGGTGAGGAGCGTATAGCCCAGCCCGACCAGCGCGCCCAAGCCGGCAGAGATCAGGATCAGCGGGGCGCGCAGCGCCAACCATGGCGAGAGTGCGAGCAGGCGCAGCGCCAGCCACATGGCGCCGCCCACGGCCGCGGTGATATGCAATCCGCTGATCGAGAGCAGATGCGCGAGGCCGGCACGGCGCATCGCCTCATCATCCTCCGCAGAAATGCCGCCGCGATCTCCGGTCGCCAGCGCCGCGGCAATTGCGCCGGGGCCGCCATCGACCTGGTGCTGGATATGCGCGGAGAGGCGCTGGCGCAGGGTTGGCGGTGCGGCTTTTGCGTCATCCAGCCGCTCGATCGGACCGATCGCGCTGCCCACCGCACCGAGTTGGTCGAACCAGGCGCGCCGCGCAAAGTCATACCCCCCCGGCAGCGCGGCGGGTGGCGGCGGCACCAGCCGCGCGCGCAAGGCAATGCGTTCACCGGCGCCGATCTCCAGCGCCCCCGGGGCGTCGATCCCGATCGTCACCCGGATGCGCGGCGGCAGCATCGCCGACGGGTCGGGTCGCAGGATCAACCGCACATCGCCACGCGCCGCCTGCAGCTCGGTCTGCTCCACGACTGCCTGAAAACGGAGCACGGCGGGCCGCTCCAGCACCGGCGCCGCCACTCGTTCGCTGCGCAGCCAGGCCAGCGCGCAACCTGCCGCCATGGCGATGCCGGCCACCGCCAGCACCTGCCGCAGCAACCCGCCAGGCGGACACAACAGCCAGCCGAAGGCCGCGATGGCAGCCATCACCAGGATAAAGCCGATCCAGGCCGCTGCACCCGGCAGCGCGAACCAGGCGCCGACGCCGGTGCCGAACACAACCGGCAGCCACAGGAACAGGCTCTCGCGCTCACGCCACAACCAATTGTCCACCGCGTCCGCTACAAGCGCCACGCGCGCGGCCATTACCGGCAATCCCTTGTTTGAAGCGGTGCTGCGGCCATGCTAGGCGACCCCCGACCGGACGGCCGAGCCGTCCATCCTGTCCAGGCCGCCTTTCCCGGATGGCCAATCATGTCGGAGAAACAGCGCGTGAGCGCAAGCCCATATACCCGCCCTGCCAGTGCAGGCATATCGCCCGTTGTCACCCGCTTTGCGCCGTCGCCCACCGGCTTCCTGCACATTGGCGGCGCGCGCACGGCGCTGTTCAACTGGCTGTACGCGCGCCGCACCGGCGGCAAGTTCCTGCTGCGCATCGAAGATACCGACCGGGCGCGCTCGACCGATGCCGCCATCGCCGCGATCCTCGACGGCATGCGCTGGCTCGGCCTCGATTGGGATGGCGAGGAAGTGTACCAGTTCGCGCGCGCCGAACGGCATGCCGAGGTCGCGCACCAGCTTCTGGCCGCCGGCCACGCCTATCGCTGCTACCTGACGCAGGAAGAACTGGCCGAGATGCGCGCCAGTGCGCAGGCCGAAAAGCGCCCGTTCCGTATCGTCAGCCCGTGGCGGGACGCGCCGGCGGAGTCGCTGCCGAACGACCGCCCGGCCGTGGTCCGGCTGAAGGCACCGCGCACCGGCACGCTGACCATCGTCGACCGGGTGCAGGGCGAAGTCACCGTGAATGCCGAGGAAATCGACGATTTCGTGCTGCTGCGCTCGGACGGAACGCCGACCTACATGCTGTCGGTGGTGGTCGACGATCATGACATGGGCGTCACCCACGTCATTCGCGGCGACGACCATCTCAACAACGCCTTCCGTCAGCTGGTGCTGCTGCGCGGGATGGGCTGGCCCGAACCGACCTATGCGCATGTGCCGCTGATCCACGGGCAGGATGGCGCCAAGCTTTCCAAGCGCCATGGCGCGCTCGGCGTCGATGCCTATCGCGACGAAATGGGGCTGCTGCCCGAGGCGGTGAACAATTATCTCCTGCGCCTGGGCTGGGGCCATGGCGACGAGGAGATCATCGATCGCGACCGGGCGATCGCGCTGTTCGACATCGACAATGTCGGCCGCTCGGCTTCGCGCTTCGACTTCAAGAAGCTCGAAAATCTCAACGGCCATTATATGCGGGAGGCCGACGACGCGCGCCTGACCAAGCTGACGGCCGATCATCTGGCCGGCATGATCGACCGCCCGCTCGAGCCCGAAGACGAGGCGATGCTGCTGGCGGCGATGCCCGCCCTCAAGCCGCGCGCGAAAAATCTCATCGAACTGGCCGAAGGCGCGCTGTTCCTGTTCGATACTGTGCCGCTGGCCTTCGAGGACAAGGCCGCCGCGCTTATCGAAGCGGCGCCGCCCGGGTTGCTCGCGGAGATGGCCGACGTGCTCGACGCGCTGCCAATTTGGTCGATGGAGTCGCTCGAGGCCGCCGTGCGGGCAGAAGCGGAGCGCCGCGAACTCGGTTTAGGCAAGATTGCGCAACCTTTACGGGCGGCATTGACCGGACGGGCTATTTCCCCCGGCATATTCGACGTGCTATTCCTGCTCGGACGGGCCGAATCCCTGCTTCGCATACGCGCCGCGCTGACGGCATAAGCAGGCAGCAGCAACCCAACTGCGCGTGCGCGCGGAACCAGATACAGGGGAACCAAGATGACCAGTGCCAGCCTCTCCACTGCTGACAAGACTGTCGACCTGCCCGTCCTTGAAGGCAGCGTCGGACCGTCGGTGCTCGACATCCGCAAGATGTACGCGCAGACCGGGCAGTTCACCTATGATCCCGGCTTTACCTCGACCGCGTCGTGCGAAAGCGCGCTTACCTATATCGACGGGGACGAAGGCGTGCTGCTGCATCGCGGCTACCCGATCGGCCAGCTCGCCGAGCATTCGAGCTACATGGAAACCTGCTACCTGCTGCTCAACGGCGAGCTGCCGTCCGCCGAGGAGCTCGACCAGTTCAGCACCACCATCACCCGCCACACCATGCTGCACGAACAGCTGGCGACCTTCTATCGCGGGTTCCGGCGCGATGCGCACCCGATGGCGATCATGTGCGGCGTGGTCGGGGCGCTATCGGCCTTCTACCATGATTCCACCGACATCAACGATCCGGTGCAGCGGCGCATCGCCAGCCACCGGCTAATCGCCAAGATGCCGACCATCGCGGCGATGGCGTACAAATATTCGGTCGGCCAGCCGTTCGTCTATCCGGACAATTCGCTGTCCTACACCGGCAATTTCCTGAAGATGACCTTCGGCGTCCCGGCCGAGAAATATGAGGTCAATCCGGTCGTCGAGCGGGCGCTGGACCGCATCTTCATCCTGCACGCCGACCATGAGCAAAATGCGTCGACGTCGACCGTTCGCCTCGCCGGATCGTCGGGGGCCAACCCCTTCGCCTGCATCGCCGCCGGCATCGCCTGCCTGTGGGGCCCGGCGCACGGCGGAGCGAACGAGGCCGCGCTCAACATGCTGCGCGAAATCGGAACGCCCGATCGCATCCCGCACTATATCGCCCGCGCCAAGGACAAGGACGATCCGTTCCGCCTGATGGGCTTCGGCCACCGCGTCTACAAGAATTACGACCCGCGCGCGACCGTGATGCAGTCGACGGTGCGCGAAGTGTTCGCCTCGCTCAACGTCAGCGATCCGCTGTTCGAAACCGCGCTGCAGCTCGAGGAAATGGCGCTCAACGACCCTTATTTCATCGAGAAGAAGCTGTTCCCCAACGTCGACTTCTATTCGGGCGTCATCCTCTCGGCGATCGGCTTCCCGACTACCATGTTCACCGTGCTGTTCGCCCTCGCCCGCACGGTCGGCTGGGTCGCGCAGTGGAACGAGATGATTTCCGATCCGGCCCAGAAGATCGGCCGTCCGCGGCAACTCTACACCGGCCCGACCCAGCGCGACTATGTGCCGCTGAGCGACCGCTGAGGTAAGACCAGGGCGTCAGGGCGCGGCTGGTCATCCGGCGGCCCCTGCCCGCACCGCAAGATACCATGACCCGCTCCCGCACCTGCAGGAGCGGGTCATTGCGTAGCGAGGCTGGCGCGCGGCCTGCAGTGCACCGGGAAATTGACTGACCGGGCGATGAAGCACAGGCTGTGTGCCTTCTCATGCAAGCTATTGGCGCGATCGAGATCGGCGGCACCATGATGCGCGGCGAGCGTCACCCGGGGCTGCAGCACAACCTCGGTAAATTGCCCCGCGCCGTCCTGCCCCTCGCTCATCAGCCCTTCGGCATCGTCATGGTAGGCTGTGACACGCAGGCCCGCGTCCGACGCAAGATGCAGGAACCAGAGCTGGTGGCAGGCACTCAGCGAGGCGACCAGCAATTCTTCCGGATTCCAGCGGGTGGCGTCGCCGCGGAACGCAGGGTCTGACGAGCCGGGGATAGACGGTTTGCCGTCCGCGCCAATCGCGTGGTCGCGCGCATATTCGCGGTATCCGCTGGTCCCGCTGCCGAGATTGCCGGTCCAGTCGAGCGACAGCCGATAGCGATGCTCTCGCGATTCCATGGTCGATTGCCTCCCACGCTTGTGTCGCCCGGGCTGTGAAGACATGGCTGGACTAGGTCAACCGCCGGTCAGGCCGGGCGTTCGCCGATCAATTCGGTGACCAGCGCCTGCATGCGACTGTCATAGCTGGCGAGCACATCGACGCGGCCAGCCTTGTCGAAAAAGCTGACCAGCGCCTCGCCATTCCAGTGGTGCAGGGCATAGGCTGGATCTTCGGCGACGATCATCGCGCGATTGTCGGGATTGTCGACATCGATGGGCCGCAGATCGAGCGACACCTGCGGCGCGGTCGAAGAACAGACCGCCACGGTCAGTCCCTTCCACTGGATGGTGAAGCTGCGATGCAGGTGCCCGCAGATCAGTCCCCTGACTTGCGGTGCGTCCTTCAGCGCGTCGGCGAAACGCTCCACCCATGGCTCGAACGGGTCGGTGGTCATCCACTCGATGCCCGATTCGACCGGCGGATGATGCATCACGATATAGGTCGGCCGGTCGGTCACCTCGGCCAACCGCTCCTTCAGCCACGCCGCGCGCAGCTCGCAAAAGGCACCGCCATGGCGGCCTTCCTCCAGCGTATCGATGACGACCAGCCGCACCGGGCCCAGATCGCGCGTGTACTGGATGAAGCCGTTGGGATCGGCATAGCCGGGGAAGTGACGGTTGAAATTCTCCCTGACGTCATGATTGCCCATCGCCGGCAGCACTGGCCAGGGGACGGTGCTGAACAGTTCCGCCACGCGGGAATAGCTCTCGTCATCGCCCTTGTCGGTCAAATCGCCGGTGGCGAGCAGCACGTTGGGGACATTGGGGCCCGCCTTCAGCCGCGCGATGACCTGATCGACGCGCTGGCGGTTGAACTCCAGGGGATTGCCCGGGTCGAAACCGATATGAATATCCGTTATCTGGGCGACCAGCATAGGTGGTTCTTTCGACCGGCGTTGCTTAGCCACCTCCATAAAGTCGCCGTATGCCCCCGTCTGTGATGGCAGTCACTCTGTTGCGGCGGTCACGATCGTGGTTCCTGCGATCGCGGGCTGGACGCCATGGAGCCGCACTTGCCTCACCTGCGTGATATTCGTGGCAGGAAGCGCACGGGCTTGCAACATCCGCGTTGGAGTCCTCTCCGCCATGGCATTCGCGGCAACTGGCAAGGCCTGGGATGAGCAGCTGGTTGGCGTTGTTTGACGTCTTGGCAGCGTGGCAGCTCGAGCATTTCTCCTCGTCGTGCGGCTTGTGATCGAACCAGCCGTGGTTGAAGTAGCGACGGGTCTGGTGAACATCCATCACCCGCCAGTTGCGGTTGCCGGCCGCGGGCGCGAAGATGGTGTGGCAATCGTAGCAGGCGCCGCCGCGCGAGAAGACCGCGCGCACCGCATCTTCGGCGCGTGACGGACGGACGGCGACTTCCCGGAAATAGATATTGTAGGTCTGGCCTTCGGCAAATTGACCCGGGCGCCGCCGCGCCATGCCGCCCAGACTGATGGGCCGGCTCGGCGGGGTCGAGCGGTAATAGGCGTAGAGGTCGGCGATGACCTGTGCCGGCTCGCCGTGGCGCAGGGTGCGATCGACCCCGCCGACCGATTCAAACGTCAGGCTGTGGCAGGACTGGCAGTCACGCTCCATGTCGACCGGTTCGAAGCGGACGCCATCGCGCGTCGGCTTGTGGCAATCGGCGCAGTCGAGTCCGGGACTGCCGCGACCGCGGCCGATGCCTAGGTTGCGCGCCATGCGCGCGACACTGCCGTTGCGCAGCAAATGCTCGTCATGGGTGAATTTCAGACCGTTGTTTTCCGTCAGATTCGGTCGCCACGTCATGCGCTGGAAGCGCGGCTGTTCCCCGGTGGAAACCAGCACGGCCGGACGGAATTGCGGGTGCGATGTGCCGAAATCGCCGGCATCGCCAAGCTTGGTGTCGGTCAGGCGCGAGGACATGCCGTCATGGCAGTCGGTGCAGAAACGCTGGGCGGTGGCGGGCATCGGCCCGGCACCTTCATGCTCGGTATGGCATTCGACGCAGCGGCCCTGCGGACGGCCGAAGGCGGTGCCGATGCTGTTGAGCGAGGCCCGGAACCAGCCCGGATCGCCACGCGCCAAAACCTGCCGCGCGATCGGCGCATGCTCGTGCGCATCGTCATGACAACTGGCGCAGGTCGAATCCGTGACCGAAACGAAGGCGTCGACATGGCAGGACTGGCAATCGTCCTTGAGCTTGGCGTGCCCCGCGCTCAGTGCGCCCGACGACCAGGTCGAGTCGGCGTGGAAGCCGTTGGGCCGTTCCTCCACACCGCGCCAGCTCATGTAAGCCCAGATGGGCGCGGCGAGGAATGCGGCGAGCACGAACAGCGAGAAGACCCAGGCCGACATGCGCCGACCTGGCAATTTGCCGCCCAGCGAGAAGGCCTGTGCTTCGTCGCGGTCGAGCGCGCTGTGGCTGAGTTCATCGGTGCGCGAGACGGTCAGCGCAACGCGGGGCGCTGCACTGTCCGTATCCAGCGCGACCAGGATGCGATGCCCGCCGAAGCGCAGCTCGGCCCCATTGCCGGCATCGATGCTGGCGCGCTGCACGGTACGGCCATCGACTTCGAAGCCGAGCCCCGAGACAGCCTCTATCTCGACATGACGGCCATCGTTGGTGGTCAGCCGGGCATGTTCCGGATTGACCGCCAGATCGGCCAGATGAACCGCGCAGGCCGCGTCGCGACCGATGAGGATGCTGCTGGCATCGACCGGCGTTCCGCGGACGATTTCCCGCCCATCGGCGGTGACGGATATGCGGCGGACAAGGAAGCTCATCTCTTGCCCCTCACCAGTAGAAGAAGACGCTGACGACATGCGCGCTGAGCGCCGCGATCAGGGCAAAGGTCAACGGCACGTGGAAATACAGCCAGATCTCCAGCAGCGCCTTCAGCTTCAGATGCCGGCGCAAGCGGTGCAGCGCCGCCTGCTTGCGACCGAGCAAGCTGTCGACTTTCTCCAGCGGATCCGTGCCGTCGTCATGGCGCGATGCGGTGTAGCGACGTATGCCGTCGCGGGCACGCCGGGTGGCGCAGCCGGGATAACTGCCAGTCAGGCGGGACCACAAGGAGCCCGCAAACGGGTCCTGATCGAGGCTGAGCCGCACGGTCGCCGCGTCTGCAGGGGAAAGCGGCTGGGCCGCTTCATGCAACTGCCGGTCGAGGCTGCGGATATCCTCGAGCATCTGGGCCTGGGTGCGCTCCTCGCGATTGTCCGACAGCGCCGCCGGCAGCGTCGCATATGCGGTGACGCCCCAGATGCCGGAGAGGATGACCAGCATCATCAGCGCCCAGGCAAGCGTGTGGACATTCCAGCCGAGCTGGAAGCCGGCATGCATCGTCCCGATCACCATCAGCGACAGGCCGAGATAGACATGCGCCGACGTCCATGCCTTGAGCGACCAGGACCCGCGTGTCATCGCCCGCTTGCGCACGCCGAGCATGGTCAGCCACAGGATCAGCAACAGGCCGATGGTGCCAAGCGTATAGCCATACCAGCTGCCGCCATTATGCCGCGGCGTCACGTCCACCAGAAAATAGCTGGTGATGACGATCAGGCACAGGCCAAGCGCGATCTTGGCCCACAGGAAGCCGCGATGGCCCAGAAAGCTGCTGTGCTCGGCCGAACGCTGCCGCTGACCCTGCACGCTTTTGACCGGGGCTTTGGTCGCCATCAGTCATCCCCCTGCGTCAGTCGGGCAAGCCCAAGAAACTCTTCCGGCGATACGCGCAGCGCCGCGCCGGTCGGGCAGGCGCGCACGCAGGCCGGCCCGCCGGCGATGCCCGAGCACATGTCGCACTTGATCGCCTTCTTGGGGATCTCGACCCCGGCGGGCTGGTGCTTCTTCGACCATTTCTTGCTCGGCTCGCCCGGGCCCGGCCCCAACCCAAGGAACAGCCAGGACAGGAGTCCGGGCTTCTTGGGCGGCACCGCCTCCATGCGGATGACGCCATAGGGGCAGTAGCGCTGGCAGTTGCCGCAGCCGATGCAGGTGTCGTCGATGAACACCTCACCGTCGGGCCCACGGTGGATGGCGTTGGGCGGGCAATCGGACATACAATGCGGGTGCTCGCAATGCCGGCAACTGGTCGGCACGTGCAAGTGCGCGAAGGTGGCACCCGCCTCGCGATCGAGCCGCGACAGGCCTTCGTGGCTGTCCGCGCAAGCCTTCTCGCAATTGTCGCAGCCCACGCACAATTGCTCGTCGATCAGCAGCACGTCGGTTGCCTCGCCGATGCCCTTGTCGACGAGGAATTTGGCGGTTTCGGAGTAGAGCTCAACCGCGCTCGAGAAGCTCTCCTTGCGGCTTTCGACAAAGCTGTTGACGTCCTGCCGCGCCGCCATTTCGGCCTTGGCCTTCTGCATCAGCGCCGGCTTGGCGGCCAGGATCTTGCGGAACGCCTCGCCCGGCACGCGCACCACTTCGGACTTGATCGCCGCCTTCACCGTGGCGTTGCGCGGCTCACCGGTGATGACCGCCATTTCCCCGACATAGGAGCCGGCGGGCAGGTAGCGCAGGAACACCGGCTTGCCGCCGATCTGCTTTTCCACCACCATCGATCCCTGACGGATGATGTAGATGTCGTCTCCGGTTTCGCCTTCGCTGATGATCGGCTTGCCCGCGGGCACGTCCATCACCTCGGCCTGTTCGACCGCCTCGGCCACGTCGGGCGGGGTGAGGCCGGACCCGAACATCTGCATCAACTGCCGTTCGAGGCTGATGCGGGTGATCGCACGGTTGGCGGCCGGCGCCGTCTTCATCAGCTTGAGCGCGGCCGCGCGCGACATTTCGACAAGAATGGCGTCGGCGCCGGCACGGATCGTTGCACCGCGACGACGGCCGGAGATCAGCCCGACCTCGCCGAAGATGGAGCCGGTTTCGATCGACACCGTCCGGCTGCTATCGGCAGGATCGATTTCCACCACAACATGGCCATCGGCAATGGCGAATAGCGACGATCCAGGGGCGTTGCGCTCGAACACCACCTCTCCGGCGCGGTAGAAGCGCGTCTCGGAATCGAGCATGAATTCACGCAGTTGCAGCGGTGAGACTTCCTCGAAAATCTTTACCCGCTGGTTGAGGAACAGCAGCCACTCATCGACACTGCGGCGACCGGGCAGACCTTCGAACTTCTTGACCAACAGCTTCTCGTCGACCGGGGTCAGCGCCGTGTTGCCGGCGATGAACTCGACGACGTCATAGCCCTGGTTCATGCAATGCTTGATCAGCGGATAGCCGGCCAATGCGCCAATCACATAGATGCCGGGATTGGTCGTCTCGAAGGTCGGTGACAGCTTCGGGAAAGCCTCGCGGTCCGGGCTGGTGAATTCGATACCGCACGCCTCGACGAATTTACGCGGCGGGGCCGAGCCAAGTCGGGCGATCACCCGGTCGCAGCGGATGCGCTCCTCGCCGTCGCGGGTCGCCAGCGTGATCCAGCCGGGCTCGATCTTCGACGGCGAGGTCTCGGTCTTGGGGTTCATCCGCCCGCGCGCGGCGAGTTCCATCAGGGCCGCGACATTCGGGCCCTTGGCGCGGATGAAGCCGGCATCGCGGTTGAGGATGGTGACCGTATTGCCCTGCGCCGCATCTTCGGCCAGCCCGCGTGCATTCTCGATTCCCGCGTCACCACCGCCAACGACGGTGATATGCTCGTCGATATATTCGGTCGGATCGTTCAGCTGATATTGGACATGGGGCAGATCGGCACCGGGGATGGTCAGGCGGTTTGGGTTGCCCTGCGTGCCGATGGCGAGGATGACATGGCGGGTCTTCCAGCTGCGGCCGTCTGCCGCGGTTACGGCGAAATCGCCCTTCGCGCCGGTGATCGATGCCACGTCGGCGTTGTAGGCGACGTTGAGCTTGGCGCCATGCGCATCCCACGCATCGAGGATGGTCTCACGCTTGCCGGCATCGAAGACGACGTCCGAGCGCAGCTCCAGCTGCACCGGCGTCGCCATGATATGCTTGCCCTTTTGATATTTGTAGATGGTGTCGGAGAGGTGGTCGGTCTTTTCCAGCAGGATATAGGCCATGCCGCGCTCGGCCGCGCGACCGGCTGCGCTCAACCCTGCCGGGCCGGAACCGATGATGACGATGTCGAGCGGCTCGGTCATGGTTGCACTCCGCGCAACCTACGGCACGGACCACCCGGTCTTATCCCCCACGCGTGCGGCAAGCTGCCCCCCTGCCCTCAATCAGGTGCCCTGCATGTGGATGGCAGGGCGTGCACCGCGACCGTTTTTTCTTTGTGCTAGCTATGCCTTGCCACGACGCCCCGCGTCAACCGCCAACGGGTCTGGACAGTGGATTATCGTGCGACATCCATCAGGCGATCGCTGCCGATCCATGACGGTTCCAGCGACGATGGCGCCGGGTTGCTGCCGCCTTCCACCATCCGGCGCCAGCCGGACGGGCCCAGCCGCTCGATGGGGCGGAACTTGGTCTTGTACGCCATCCGGTCGGACCCTTCGATCCAGTAGCCCAGATAGACATAGGGCAGGCCGGCACGCGCGCCGCGGATGATGTGATCGAGGATGACGAAGGTGCCTAGGCCGCTGCGCGCGCCTTCTCCGGTGTCGAAGAAGGAATAGACCATAGACAGGCCGTCAGCCTGACGGTCGGTCAGGCAGGCTGCGACCAGGCGGCCCGGGTTGCCGTCTTCGTCTGGTTCACGATACTCGACAACGCAGGTCTCGACCGGCGAATGTTCGACCATCGCGGCAAAATCGCCCTCGGTCATGTCCGCCATGCCACCGGTCGGATGGCGGCTGGCGAGATAAGCGGTCAGCAGCGCATACTGCTCCTCGGTGCCCCACGGCGCGCGCGCCTCGACGATCAGGTCGCTGTTGCGCTTGAGCGTGCGACGCTGCGACGCGCTCGGCTCGAACTCGTCGGCGCAAACCCGAACCGACACGCAGGCGCTGCACTGCTGGCAGCTCGGACGATAGGCGACATTCTGGCTGCGGCGGAAACCGATGCGGCCGAGCGCATCATTGAGTTCGGCGGCATTGGAGCCGTTCAGCTCGGTAAATACCTTCCGCTCGAACCGGCCGGGCAGATAGGGGCACGGCGTGGGGCTGGTGACGAAAAATCGCGGGAAACGAAAAGGTGCAGTCACAAGTCCCCCTCAGCCTGATGCCGACGCTGTATGCGCCGACGACTATGCCCAGTGCCGGCGTACAACGGAAGTGCATTTACCACGCTTCATACGGTCCACTCACCGGTGATTCAGAACGGGACACAGAATGGCCCGGTCAGGCCAGCTCCACCAGCGTCACCTGATAGCCAGCCTTTCTGAGCGAAACGACCAGCGAATCGAGGTGATCGCGATCGCGCGTCTCGCATTCGATGTCGGTGATCAGCCCCTTGGCGGGCAGCGTGGTGAAGATGCGTTGGTGATAAATCTCAACGATGTTCACATTATGCTCGTTGAACACCCGCATCACGTTGAACAGCGCGCCGGGCCGGTCCTGCAGGCGGATGCGCAGCCGCGCCAGCCGGCCCGAGCGGGCGAGATCGCGCAGCAGCACATTGGCGAGCAGGCGCGTGTCGATATTGCCGCCGCACAGCACCAGGCCGACGTCGCGGCCCTTGAACCGCTCGCCATGCGCCAGCAGCGCGGCAAAGCCCGCCGCCCCTGCCCCTTCGACCACGGTCTTTTCGATCTGCAGCAGCAGCGAGACGGCGCGTTCAAGGTGGCGCTCGGCGACCAGCACGATGTCGTCGGCCAGCTTGGCGACGACCTTGCTGGTGAAATCGCCCGGCTGCTTGACGGCGATGCCCTCTGCCAGCGTGTCGCCTTCGCAGACCATGTCCATATGGTTCAGCCGGGCATACATCGACGGATACAGCTCCGCCTGCACCCCGACCAGGCGGATGTCGGGCTTCAGTCCGCGGGCAGCAGTGCCCATACCGGAAAACAGCCCGCCACCACCTATGGGGATGATCAGCGTATCGATTTGCGGCTGATCGGCCAGCATTTCCAGCGCGACCGTGCCCTGCCCTGCGGCGATTCGCGGATCGTCGAACGGGTGAACGAAGGTCAGTCCGCGCTCGACCTCCAGCTCGCGCGCATGGGCGTAGGCATCGTCATATTTCTCGCCGTGGAGCACGATAGTGGCCCCATGGCTGGCCGTCTGCTGCACCTTCACCATCGGCGTGGTCTGCGGCATGACGATGGTCACCGGCACGCCCAACCGCGCCCCATGATAGGCGAGGCCCTGCGCATGGTTGCCGGCGCTGGCCGCAATCACCCCGCGCGAGCGCTGCTCCGGGTCCATCAGCAGCAGGGTATTGAGCGCGCCGCGCTCCTTGTAGGCGGCAGTGAACTGCAGATTTTCGAACTTCAGGAACACATTGGTGCCCACCAGCTCGCTCAGCGTGCGGCTGTGCGTGGTCGGCGTGTGCAGCACCGCATCGCCGATCCGCGCCTGCGCGGCCCGGACATCGGCGAGCGTCAGCAGCGGCGACGCGGCTGGTTGGGACGATTCTGCGAAGGTTTTGGACGTTGCGGTCATGACCTCCGCCCCTATCGCATCTGGCGGCTGGCGCAAACCGCGCTATGACGGTGCGCATGGCAAGCATCGCATTCATCGGTCTGGGCATCATGGGCGGGCCGATGGCCCGGCACCTCGCCGCAGCCGGACACGACATGATCGTTTTCAACCGCACCCATGCCAAGGCAGAAGCGTGGGTGGAGCGCCACGGCGGGCGCACCGCCGCCAATCCGATGGACGCCGCCGAACAGGCCGACGCGGTCATCACCTGCGTCGGCACCGACGACGATGTCGCCCAGGTGACGATGGGCCGCGACGGCGCCTTCCGCTCGATGCGCAAGGGCACGCTCTATGTCGACCACAGCACCATCTCCGCCAAGCTGGCCCGGCAACTTTCGGTGGAGGGCGCGTCGCGCGATCTGATGGTGGTCGACGCGCCGGTGACCGGCAGCCAGCCGGGCGCAGAGAATGGCACGCTGACCATCATGTGCGGCGGCAAGAAAAAGGCGGTCGAGGCGGCCACGCCCTATTTCCAGGCCTATGCCAAGCGCATCGTCCACATCGGCGGCGCCGGCACCGGACAGGTCACCAAGATGGCCAACCAGATCGCGCTCGCAGCGGTCGTCGAAGGGCTGGCCGAGGCGCTGCGCTTTGCCCAGTCGGCGCGGCTCGACATTGACAAGGTCTATGACGCGATCTCGGGCGGCGCCGCCGCAAGCTGGCAGATGGACAATCACTGGCATGCGATGGCGCGTGACGATTTCGAAGGCGGCTTTCCTGTCGACTGGATGCGCAAGGATGTCGGCCTTGCCATCGAGGAAGCGCGGGCAACCGGCGCCAGCCTGCCGGTGGCGGCGATGATCGACCAATTTTGTGCGGAGATACAGGCCATGGGCGCGGGACGGCAGGATACGAGCGCGCTGGTGCGGAGATTGCCGAAGTGAGGTCTTTCTCGTTCGCGGCGATCGCCCTGCTCCTCGCCACCCCTGCCCTCGCCGACACGCTGGTCGACAATGTCGACGGCATCACGCTCGACGCCGAGGGCCGCGTGGTCCGCTTCACCGGCCTCGTCATCGATGACGATGGACGGGTCGAGCGGCTGTTGCAGCGCGGCGATGCGCGGCCCGAGCGGCCCGACTTCCGCAAGAATGGCAATGGCCAGGTGCTGATGCCGGGCCTTATCGACGCGCATGGCCATGTCATGGGGCTTGGCTTCCAAGCGATGCTGGTCGATTTGAGCGGCACCCGCAGCCTTGCCGAAGCGCAGGAGGCGATCCGCGCCTATGCGGCGGCCAATCCCGATCTGCCGTGGATCATGGGCCGTGGCTGGAACCAGGAACTATGGGGGCTGGGGCGCTTTCCGACCGCTGCCGATCTCGACTCGCTCGGCATCGACAAGCCGATCTGGCTGGAACGGGTCGACGGCCATGCCGGCTGGGCCAACAGCGCGGCGATGCGTGTGGCCGGCATCACCCCGACGACGCGCTCGCCCGCAGGCGGACGCATCGAAACGGTCGGCGGGCGGCCTAGCGGCGTGTTCGTCGACGCGGCGGCCGAGCTGATCGATCGCCACCGCCCCGCCCCGCTGGCGCGCGACCGCGACCGTGCGCTTGCCCTGGCGCAGGAGCGGCTGCTCAGTCTTGGCGTCACCACCGTGGCCGACATGGGCACCACCATCGATGACTGGCAGGCGTTGCGCCGAGCGGGCGATACCGGTGCGCTCAGGGTGCGCGTGATCAGCTATGCCGCCGGCACCGACAATATGGCGCTGATCGCCGGCAGCGGGCCGACGCCCTGGCTGTACGAAGACCGGCTGCGCATGGTCGGCGTCAAACTCTATCTCGATGGCGCACTCGGCTCGCGCGGCGCGTGGCTCAAGGCGCCTTATGCCGACGCGCCGACGATCCGCGGCATCCCGATGCTGAGCGAATCGGAGCTGCGCAACCGCATGGTGCGCGCCAGCATCGACGGTTTTCAGGTCGCGGTGCATGCCATCGGCGACGCCGCCAATGCCGAGCTGCTCAGCGCCATCGACGATGTTGCGACCAGTTTCGACGGCGACCGGCGCTGGCGCATCGAACATGCGCAGGTCGTCGATCTGCCCGACATCGCGCGCTTCGGCCAGCATGGCATCATCGCCAGCATGCAGCCGGTGCACCAGACCAGCGACCGGCTGATGGCCGAAGCGCGGCTGGGGCCGGACCGGCTCGGCGGGGCCTACGCCTGGCGCAGCATCGCCGGCACCGGATCGCGGCTTGCCTTCGGCAGCGACTTTCCGGTCGAGAGCGCGGACCCGTTCGCCGGTCTGGTCACTGCCTTCACGCGCGAAGACGCGGCAGGCGAGCCGTTCGGCGGATGGCGTGTGCAGGAGGCGGTGACGCGTGAGGCCGCCCTCGACGGCTTCACCCGCAGCGCCGCCTATGCGGGATTTGCCGAGGATCGGCTGGGTACGCTGATGCCCGGCATGCGTGCCGATTTCATCCTGGTCGACGTCGATCCGCTGCTCGGCCGGCCCGCCGAGGTGCGCGCGACACGGGTTGCGGAAACCTGGGTCGGCGGACGCCCGGCCTGGGTGCGCGGTGCCGCCGCTCCGGCGGCGGCACCGCAGGCCGAGCGCATGGCGGAACCCGACCCGGCGGTGGAGACGCGCTGACGGACGGGGCGCTCACCTGCCAGCATCGAGCCGCCCGGTCGCTACTGGCCGCAGTGATGAATTGACTCGATTAGCGGTCCAAACCACTCGACTCGCAGCGTCCGCTGTGTTGCTATGGCCCGATAAATAAAACGACAAGCCAGCGATGGGGAGCGGGATGAGCCAGATGGCGACGGCCGGTGGCGCGCGCATGACGCAAGGTCCCAGCGCGCGCAATGCAGTGCGCCACTTCTTTGCGCCGGATATCTACCAGCGCCAGGATATCGCCGATCGCCAGATCGATCTGGTACGCATAGTCTCGACCGAGATCGTGCCCCGGCTGGTCCGCCTGCACAGCCAGGTCGCGCCGGAGCTGTGCCCGGTCGAGTTGCTCAAGAGCAGTTTCCACCCCGATGCCGCCGATGTCAGCGAACTAGCCCGCATCGTGCTGGGCGACGATATCGATGCCGCGGCCGCCTATATCACGCTGCTGCGCGAGCGCGGGCTCGACATGGAGACGCTCTATGTCGAGCTGCTGGAGCCGACCGCGCGCCACCTTGGCACCATGTGGGAGCAGGACCTGTGCGACTTCATCGATGTCACCATCGGTGTCGGCCGCCTGCAGGCGCTGCTGGCGATCTTCAATGAGACCCATGTGCTGCCGCAGATCGGGGACCGGCGCATCGTCTTCATGGCGACTGCGCCGGGCAACCAGCATTCGTTCGGCGTCTCGATGATCGAAAAGCTGCTGATCGCGGCGGGCTGGCAGGTCGAGGCCAATCTGTCGGGCAGTGCCGAAGAAATTGTCGCGACGGTGCGCAATGGCTGGTTCGCCGTCGTCGGCCTCGCCGCGGGGTCGGACGGCGACCTTGGCATAGTGCGGACGACCATCGCGCGGGTGCGCGCCGAATCGCAGAACCGCAGCATCGGCATCATGGTCGGCGGCCCCCTCTTTACGGCCAATCCGTCGCTCGCCGCCGAACTCGGCGCCGACGCCACCGCCCCCAACGCACCGACGGCGGTGCTGGCGGCTCAAAAGCTGTTCGATCTGGGGGTGAAGGGGCACCTCGCCCAAGGAGGGTCGGGTGCAGGCTGATCCTCAGCGCGGATCGACGCGTTGCTGGTATCAGTCCGGGCTACCCTGCTCGGACTGGACTGTCTTCAGCCCAAGAGCAGAGCAGGCCGGCTCGTCGCAAGCATCGGCCGGTCAGCGCGATCTGCCGAAACCGATAGCAACCGCCATACTCGCCAACAATGCCGTGCCAACCGCAATAGTTACCGCCGCAGACGCCCCGCCATCGGTGTCATCGACCGAAGCACAGGCCGGATCGATAACCCTGCCCCGCCCTCCAACCGCGGCGATGACATCGGCCCGTTGCGGGATGGGTCGATCGGTGTCGATCTGGTGCAGGGTTGCTCCCTTGCCTGCCAAAGCCGCCACAATGCGCGGCCAATGTGCTGAATCGGCGAAGAAATAAAGATCTCGACCAGCCAAGGAACCAGGCGCCATGCGTTGAGCGCTCCGCTCGACTTCCTCAACTAAACGGGCCTGATCGACAGCTGCAAACACGGCGAGCCGCAGTTCCGCTGCCGACGCTCGCAGTGCCTCACGGAACCCGTCGCGAAATTCCCGAGACATATATTGGTCGGCAGCAAGCAACTCGAACGGGAGCAGGTCCGCTGCATCGGCCTCACTCATTTCCGGTTCAAGCAGGCGATGAATTGCCTCGCTGTAGTATCGCGACCATTCGTTGCGATCCCCCGTCGTTGGCGCGGTCAAATCGGAACGAACCCAGCGAAGGCCTTCGTTATAGTCTTGCACTGCTGCACGATGGGCAGAGCACGCCAGGGGCCGCAGATGCCGCAGTTGATCCGCTGTCAGCGGCGCGGGTGTGCCGGTGTCGAGCCGAATGTTCAAGGTGTAGAATTTGCTGTCGTTGGTGAATGCCGCCTCTCCAGGTTCACGCACCGCCAGTTGCAACAGATCCCCGCTGATCCTCGTCGATTGGTGCTGCCAATGCAGCGAACTGACTGTCCGCGAGAATCCGTCCAGAAAATAGGATGGCAGAATATCTGTCAAAGCCATCGCGCGGATCAGCGTACCATCGCCGCCGTAGATGGCGACTACATCGTCGCCATATCCTACAGAATGCCAGTTATCGAAGGTGACAACATAGCGCCCATCGTCGCTGACCAATGCTGAAACCGGCGCCACGTCATTGACTAGCGGGCGGTCCCAAACAAGGCTCCAGTTACCATCGCTTGTACGGCGCTCCAGCCGCGCGGTTGCAGTTCCCGGTTGGCCATCGGCCTGCCCGGCCGGTTCCCGACCCGCAACCTTGTCCTCGAAAAAATCGATCTGATCGCTGATTGTGCGCGGCGTCACCGTCAGACGATATGCGCCATTCGCCGACGCTGTCACGGCGACTTTGGGCTCAGACCATGTATCCGCAACCGCTGCCGTCGGCGCGAGCGACGAAGCGAATACCGCCAAAGCGGCAATAAAGCCGATACGCATCGACACTTCCTCTCCATAAACGGAAGAAGTGGCGATGCTTCTTCCTCAATACACCCGCGCCTTCGGCTCGATATATTTGGCCTCGTCGGTCAGGGTATATTCGTGCACCGGGCGATAGTCGATCTTCACGTCGCCGCCCTTGCCGCCCCAGCCGTCGAACCAGGTCACCGTGTGCTTCATCCAGTTGGAGTCGTCGCGGTTGGGGAAATCCTCATGCGCGTGCGCGCCGCGGCTTTCCTTGCGGTTCGATGCGCCGTGGATGGTGCAGCTTGCCTGGCTGATCAGATTGTCGAGCTCGAGCGTTTCGATGAGGTCGGTGTTCCAGATCAACGAGCGGTCGGTGACGTGCAGGTCTTCCATCCGCTTGTAGGTGGCCGAAAGCAGCGTCTTGCCCTCGTCCAGCAGGGCGGTGTCGCGGAACACGGCGCAATGCTTCTGCATGTTCTTCTGCATTTCGGTGCGCACCGCCGCGGTCGGCGATCCGCCCTTGGCGAAGCGGAAGTGATCGACGCGCCCGATGGCGAAATCGGCGCTGTCTGCGGGCAGCGGCTTGTGCGGAGCGCCGGGCTTGACCAGTTCCTTGAGGCGGTGGCCGGTGGCGCGGCCGAACACGACCAGATCGATCAGGCTGTTCGAGCCGAGGCGGTTGGCACCATGCACGCTGACGCAGGCGGCCTCGCCCACCGCGAACAGCCCGGGGACGATGGTTTCCGGATTGCCGTCCTTCACCGTCATCACCTCTCCCCAATAGTTACAGGGGATGCCGCCCATATTGTAATGGACGGTGGGGGTAACGGGCAGCGGCTGGCGGGTCAGGTCGACACCGGCGAAAATCTTGCCGCTTTCGGTGATGCCGGGGAGCCGTTCTGCCAGCACCTTGGGGTCGATATGGTCGAGGTGCAGGTAGATGTGGTCCTTTTCCGGACCGACGCCGCGGCCTTCGCGCATTTCCAGCGCCATCGAACGGCTGACGACGTCGCGTGAGGCGAGGTCCTTGGCGGACGGGGCATAGCGCTCCATGAAGCGCTCGCCCTCGGAATTGGTGAGATAGCCCCCCTCGCCGCGCGCGCCTTCGGTGATCAGCACGCCCGCGCCATAGATGCCGGTGGGGTGGAACTGGACGAATTCCATGTCCTGCAAGGGCAGGCCGGCACGCAACACCATGCCGCCACCGTCGCCGGTGCAGGTGTGCGCCGACGTCGCGGTGTAATAGCAGCGGCCATAACCGCCGGTCGCCAGCACCACGGCATGGCTCTTGAAGCGGTGGATGCTGCCATCTTCCATGCACATGGCGATGACGCCACGGCATTCGCCATCGACCATGATCAGGTCGAGCGCGAAATATTCGATGAAGAAGTCCGCCGCATATTTCAGGCTCTGCTGATAGAGCGCGTGCAGGATGGCGTGGCCGGTGCGGTCGGCCGCGGCGCAGGTGCGCTGCACCGGCGGGCCGGCACCCATGTTCTGCATGTGGCCGCCGAACGGGCGCTGGTAGATGGTGCCGTCCTCGTTGCGGCTGAACGGCACACCTGCATGCTCGAGCTCGTAGACCGCCTGCGGCGCTTCACGGACGAGATATTCGATCGCGTCCTGATCGCCCAGCCAGTCCGATCCCTTGACGGTATCGTACATGTGCCACTGCCAGTGATCCGGCGTATTGTTGCCAAGGCTGGCGGCGATGCCGCCCTGCGCCGCGACCGTATGGCTGCGGGTGGGGAAGACCTTGGTGATGCAGGCGGTCTTCAGGCCGGCTTCGGCAGCACCCATGGTGGCGCGCAGGCCGGAACCGCCGGCGCCGACGACGACCGCGTCATAGGTATGGTCGATGATCTTGTAGGCGGGTGCGGCCTTCTGGGCCGTGCTGGTCTCACTGGCCGACATTGGCGGCGCCTCCGAATGCGATGCTGGCGATGCTGAACAGGGCGAAGATCATACCGCCCCAGGAGAAGAAGGTGAGCGCGAGCAGGCTGGCGAGCTTCAGCGCCTCGTCATGCACATAATCCTCGATCAGCACGGTGAGGCCGAGGCGGAAATGGGTGAAGACGCTGATCGCCAGCAGCGCCATCGGCACTGCGGCAAACGGCGACGACAGCCAGTCGGTGACGCTGCGATGGCTCGTGAAATCGCCGGTGACGAGGCTGACCATCAGCCACACCATCAAGGTCAGGTTAGAGATGGCGGTGACCCGCGACATTGTGAAATGATGCGTGCCGCTGCGGGCGGAGCCGAGGCCACGGACCCGGCCGAGTTTGGTACCAGCGCCCATGGCTTACAGGCTCCCCATCAGAATGTAGACCCACAAGGCTGCGGTCAGCAGCAGCGGAACGGACGCGACCACCATCGACCACAGGCGGTTGGTCTTGAGTTCGTACCCCGCACCGGTGTCGAGCAACAAATGCCGCAGACCCGAAGAGGCATGCTGGAAGAAGGCCCAGGTCAGGCCGACCAGCACGGCACGGCCGATCCAGTTCTGCCAGCTCAGCGCGGTCGCCTCCGGCGCTTGCCAGATGGTGCCGATGAAGCTTGCGTAGGCGGCCTCGCCCGACGCTGCGGCGCCCAGCCACCACAGGAACAGCAGCGAACCGACGATGGCCATGCCGTCGCCGGTGGCGCGGTGGAGAATGGAGACCAGCATGTGCGGTCCCCACCGATAAACCTGCAGATGCGGCGACAGCGGTCGTTTGCTCGGGCCGGCCATGTGCGGTCCTCCCCTGTGGATGAAGTGATCGGTCATGAAGAGGCAGCGAGCCGAAGCCCCCTGCCCCCGCTGGCGACGTGCTTTACCGCAAAGCCGGGGCGATGCAACCGCCTGACTCGGCCTTCAGCCGGTCAGGCGACGGCCTTGGCTCATGACTTGTTTCGATTAGCGTAAAGCAGGGCCGCGGCGAGTGCCGCCGAGCCGATGCCCGCCGCCGCAGCAGCGGTTTTCCAGCCGAAGCGATGCTTGCCATCGGCCGTGCTGCCGGCCTGCTTGGCGGCGCGGGTTTCGCGCAGCACTTCATTTTCCTCGGCAGGCGTGTCGGTTTCGGGCTTCTGGTCGGGGGTATCGGTCATGTCACTCTCTTTGGCTGGGGGGCCTTCAGGCCAGTGCCTCCGCAAGCGCTACATAGGGCAGGCCGAGCGCGTCCGCCACCGGGGCGCAGATGATTTTTCCCTGCCACACGTTAAGCCCGTCGGCGAGATGCGGATCGCGGCGCAATGCCTCCTGCCAGCCGAGATCGGCGATGCGCAACGCGTGGGGCAGCGTCACATTGTTGAGCGCATAGGTGCTGGTGCGCGCCACCGCGCCGGGCATGTTGGCGACGCAATAATGGACAATGCCGTCGACCACATAGGTTGGCTCCGAGTGGGTCGTCGCGTGGCTGGTCTCGAAACAGCCGCCCTGATCGATGGCGACATCGACCAGCACCGATCCTGGTTGCATGGTGGCGAGCATGTCGCGGGTGACGAGATGCGGGGCTGCAGCGCCGGGGATCAGCACCGCGCCGATCACCAGATCCGCCTGCGCGACGCATTCGGCCAGATTGGCCTTGTTGGAAAAGCGGGTCTTGGCGCGCGATTCGAAATGGATGCCGAGCCGTTCGAGCACTTCGGGATCGCGATCGAGGATGGTTACGTCAGCGCCGAGCCCTACCGCCATCTGCGCCGCGTTGAAACCGACCACGCCGCCACCGATCACACATACCTTGCCCGGCGCGACGCCTGGCACGCCGCCCAGCAGCACGCCGCGCCCGCCATGCGCCTTTTCGAGCGCGGTGGCACCCGCCTGGATGCTCATGCGGCCGGCAACCTGGCTCATCGGCTTGAGCAGGGGCAGTCCGCCCTGGCGGCCGGTCACCGTCTCATAGGCAATGCCGATCACGCCGCTCTCCAGCAAATCCGCGGTCTGCTCGGGATCGGGAGCGAGGTGGAGATAGGTATAGAGGATCTGGCCGGCGCGCAGCATCGCCCGTTCGCATGCCTGCGGCTCCTTGACCTTCACAACCATTTCAGCGGCCTCGAAGATGGTTGCGGCATCGCCGACCACTTCGGCGCCAGCGGCGCGGTAGTGATCGTTGCTTGCACCGATGCCCAGCCCGGCCCCGCTTTCGACCAGCACCTGGTGACCATGCGCGACCAGTTCGCGGGCGCTCTCTGGGGTCAGTCCGACCCGATATTCATGATTCTTAATCTCGCGGGGGCAGCCGATGATCATCCCTGTCTCTCCCAGTTGCATAGGCGCGCTGCATACGGATTAGCCGGAGCTGTATGCGTCGGTCTTGCGAAATATTATTTCTTTCTCACGTGCGAAAGTTGCCGCGCACGTCAACCAGAACCGGCTCGACTAACAGGCTGTTAACCACAGCCGGTTATGGCCGCTTCATTGCTCCATCCAACAGTGTCAGGAGCTGGAGGACATATGCCGAGCCGGACTCTCGCCAATCTCGCCTTTTCCGACGTGCCGCCCGTGCCGGTGGCCGACAAGCTGGGCGTCTTCGATGCCGACGGCACGCTGACCGCGCGCTGCAAGGCAATTGCCGATCTGTTCGCCGGTCGCGAAGACGATCTGACCCGCGCCTTCTGGACTGTCTACAACCAGCGCGTCGGCCCCTCGCACCGGGTTACCGGCAGCGCGCTCGACAAGGCGGTTGCCGAAGGACGCGCGTATATCCACGCCAAGTTCCAGCGCCCGACCGACCAGGAATGGGGCACGATCTGCTGCCTCTATGCGTGGCGCGCGGTGTCCTCCGGCCTCGATATCGGCACGGTCATCGCCTGCCTCGGCGGCTCGAACAGTCTCGCGGTCGAGCTGGCGCACCAAGCGCACAGCGACGACCTGTCGGCGACCACCGAACTGATGCAGACGATCATGCTGATGGCCTCGTTCGAGGCGGACATCCTCCACAGCTACAAGCAGAAACTCGACAGCCACGTCATGCGGCGCGAGCGCGCCGAGCTGGCCGGCCAGTTCGAGAATACCGTCGCGCATGACATGCTCGGTGCATCGGCGGTCGGCGCGCAGCTCGGCGGGCAGACCAGCACCGTCGCGGTCGCCGCGCGCAGCATGCTGGGCAAGGCAAGCGAAGTCGCCGCCGCTGCCGAGCAATCGGCGCTGGCCATGCGCGAAGCCGCCCGCACCGCGGCCGGCCTCATCCGCGCCATCGACACCACCCGCCAAGAGGTGGAGAACGCCTCCGCCATCGCCGACAAGGCCAGCGAACAGGCGGGCGCCGCGCTCGACATCTCGATGGCGCTGTCGAGCCATGCCGAGACCATCGAATCGATCCTCGGCCTGATCCGCGACGTTGCCGGGCAGACCAACCTGCTCGCGCTCAACGCCACCATCGAGGCCGCGCGCGCCGGCGATGCCGGCCGTGGCTTTGCCGTGGTGGCGCAGGAGGTCAAAAGCCTCGCCAACCAGACCGCGCGTGCCACCGACGATATCGCCAGCAAGATCGCCGCGATCCAGTCGGCGACGCGCACCACTGTCGCCGCCAACAGCTCGATCCGGGCGACCGTGGAGGAGGTCAAGGCCTTCGCCAGCCGCATCCGCGATTCGATGGACACGCAGGCGCAGACCGTCACCACCATCACCGCCGCGGTCGACGAGACCGCGCTTGCCGCCGACTCGATGTCAGGCACCATCGCCTCGATCCGCGAGGACACCGACAAGGTGGTGAGCGAGATCGGCGCCCTGGAAAGCGGCTTCGCCAGCATCAACGAGAGCTTTGCCAAGCTCAGCAAGTCGGCGAGCGAATTCACCCGCAAGGTTGCGTAACTCAGCTACCCTCTCCCGCGTGCGGGAGAGGGATAGATGCGCTCTGCCCTTTCAGCCGCCGTCCCGCCGCGCTAACGCGGGGGCATGACCAACATCCTCCTCACCGGTGCCAGCCGCGGCATCGGCGCCGCCATTCTGTCCGCGCTCGAAGCGCGGGGCTGCCGCATCGCATCCTTTTCCAGCAAGGATGGCGATCTGGCCGACGCTGCCAGCGCGCCCCGTCTCTGGCAGTCCGCGCTCGACCAGCTCGACGGCCGGGTCGACGTGCTCGTCAATAATGCCGGTCTGTTCGAAGCGACGCCGATCGACAGCAGCGATGCGGACTGGCTGACGGGATGGCACCGCACGATGGACATCAACCTGACCAGCGCGGCGCAGCTCTCCCGTCTCGCCGTGCTGCATTTCCTCGCCCACGGCGGCAGGGCGGGCGACGCAGGACGCATCGTCAACATCGCCAGCCGCGCCGCACACCGTGGCGACAGCCCGGCGCACTGGCATTACGCCGCCGCCAAGGCCGGCATGGTGGCGATGACCAAGACCATAGCGCGCGGCTATGCCAAGGACGGCGTGCTTGCATTCGCCATCTGCCCCGGCTTCACCATGACCGGCATGGCCGAGGACTATCTGGCAAGCCGCGGCGGCGACAAGCTGCTCGCCGATATCCCGCTCGGACGGGTGGCGATGCCAGATGAAATCGCGACAATGGCCGCCTTCTGCGCGCTCGACGCACCGCCGTCGATGACCGGCGCTGTGCTCGACGCCAACGGGGCCAGCTATGTCCGGTAGAATGAGCCTGACGCTTTTCCTGGCAGCAATGGCAACGGGCTGTGCGCCCGTTTCATCTTCGGCGCCGTCCGATCAAGCCGCCCTTCAACCCACCGACGCCCGCGTAGCAGGCACTGCGCTTGCCACGGCCTGCCAGGGCCGGGACGGGTGGAGCGACGCCGCGCCGCCCGCGCGCATCTTCGGCAACACTTATTATGTCGGCACCTGCGGCATCGCCGTGCTGCTGGTCACCTCGCCCGAGGGGCATGTGCTGATCGACGGAGCGACCGCCGAGGCGGTGCCGTCGATCCTTGCCAACATCCGCGCGCTCGGCTTCGATCCGCGCGACGTTCGCACCATCATCGGCAGCCATGAGCATATCGACCATATGGGCGGGTTCGCGGCGCTGAAGGCGGCGACGGGCGCAGACATACTGGTCAGCGCCGCCGCACGCCCGGTGCTTGAGACCGGGCAAACCGCGCCGGACGACCCGCAGGCCGGGCTGCTGCCAGCGATGACGCCCGTCGCCGTCTCGGATCAAAGCATCGAGGACGGTCAGCCACGGCAGGTCAACGCGCATCTGCAATTCACCCCGGTGCTGACCCCCGGCCACACCAGTGGCGGCACCAGTTGGACGTGGCGCTCGTGCGAAGGGACCAATTGCGCCACCTTCGCCTATGTCGACAGCCTCACCGCCGTGTCGCGCGACGATTACCGTTTCACCGATCACCCCGAGCGTGTGGCGCCATTCCGCACCACCTTCACCCGCGTTTCGCGCATGCCCTGCGACATAATGGTGACGCCACACCCCGGGTTTTCCAACCTGTTCCAACGGATGAGCGGGGCCGAGCCACTGATAGACCGCGACGCCTGCCGCAGGCTCGTCAATGCGATGCGTGCCCGACTCGAGACCCGGTTGGCGGGGGAGACAAGCGAATGACCGAAAGCTGGACCGTCGCCCTGCCCTGCAACCGCGCCCAGGCCGAGGCGCTGACCGGAGACCATCCGGGCCTGGCGCTGATCGAGCCGATGCCGGTGCTCGTCGCGTCCGAAGAGGATGAGGATGCCGATCGCTGGCGGATCGATGCCTATTTCGAAGGGCGACCGCCCAAGGCGGCGGTGCAGGCGCTAGGGCGGCTGCTCGGTATCGGCGCGGCACGGCTGCCCAAGGCAGAGCGCTTGCCGCCGCAGGATTGGGTAACGCTCAGCCAGCAGGGGCTGGAGCCAGTCCGCGCCGGGCGTTTCCATGTCCATACCGCCGCCGACACGCCCGAGGACGCGCCGGGCGTGGTCAGTTTCCGCATCGACGCGGGGCAGGCGTTCGGCACCGGCCATCATGCAACGACCGCCGGCTGCCTCTCGGCACTCGACGGACTGGCAGTGGCGGGCAAGCGCTTTGCCAATATCGCGGACATCGGTACCGGCACCGGGCTGCTGGCCTTTGCCGCGCTGCATCTGTGGCCGCGCGCGACCGCCATCGCTTCGGACATCGACCCGGTCAGTGTGCGGGTTTCGACCGAGAATGCCGCAGAAAACGGCGTGCCGCTCGGCACCCGGCGGGGCGAGCTCGCGCTGGTCGTCGCCGATGGCACCGCGCATCCGGCAATCGGTGCCCGTGCGCCCTATGATCTCCTCATCGCCAACATCCTCGCCGGACCGCTGATCGCGCTCGCCCCCTCGCTGGCCGCCATCGCCGCGCCCGGGGGCAGGCTGATCCTCGCCGGACTGCTGGGCAAGCAGCGCGAGGCGGTGGTGCGCGCCTATCGCCGCGCCGGATGGCGACTTGTCGATGACGGCGGGGACGCGGAATGGCCGGTGCTGCAGCTCAGCCTGCGCCATCGCCACGGCTGGCGCAGGCCTGTGCGCGCCAGCGGCAGCGCCGGCCAGCCACCGGGCGATTTCGGCAGCTGGTGACTGGCGGCCCCATCGGTCCAGACCGGACCGTGGGACATCGTCCAATACCACTCAGCCAAAGCCGCAGCCCTGAGCTTGTCGAAGGTCGCTTGTCAGCGAAACGCCATTCGACAAGCTCTGGGCGACGGGTCTGGTTTGATGTGACGGGAAAGCCGCCGATGGTCTTCAAACCGAGCCGCTTTTGGCATCGGCATAAGCCTGCGTGCCACGCGTGAGCACCGCGTCGCCAGGCAGGATCTCGGCCACCGCAACGTCGGGCAGCGTCTCCAGCCGCGCATAGAGCGGGGCGAAGTCGGTTTCGACTGTGGTTCGCAGCAACTGCTCGTAACTATCTATGACAAAATAATTCTGCTGATAATCATCGATCCGGTACTCAGTGCGCATGATGCGTTCCAGATCGAATCCCAGGCGATTGGGGCTGGGATCGTCGAGCGCGAAGATGCTCTCGCCATAGCTGGAGACGATGCCCGCGCCATAGATGCGCAAGGCGCCATTCTCCCGCACCAGCCCGAATTCGACGGTGTACCAATAGAGCCGCGCCAGCTTGTGCAGCGCGCCAAAGGTCAGGCTCCTCAGGCCGCCCTTGCCGTAGGCCTGCATGTAATCGGCGAACACCGGATCGGCGAGCATCGGCACATGCCCGAACACGTCGTGAAAGACGTCCGGTTCCTGCAGATAGTCGAGCTGGTCGGCGCGCCGGACGAAATTGCCGGAGACGAAACGGCGGTTGGCGAGATGATCGAAGAAGACATCGTCTGGGACGAGCCCAGGCACCGCCACCACCTGCCACCCCGTCGCCGCTATCAGCCGCTGGTTGAGTTCGGCAAAGTCGGGAATGCCGGGCTTTTCGAGGCGCAGCACGTCGATGCCGCGCAGAAAGGCATCGGATGCCCTGCCCGGCAGCATCGCCGACTGGCGGGCGAACAGCCGGTCCCATACCGCATGCTCCTCGGCGCTGAATCGTTCCCACGCTTGGGGAATGGTCCAGTCGGGCGCAGCGCCCGGCGGCGGGGACTCATGAATGTGCGTGGCTTCGGAGGACATACCCCAGTCTAGCGTCACGCTGGTTGCAACTGCAACCATGGCGGGGTTCGCCTTGCGCCTTCGCCATCGGGTCACAGTTGACAGACCGGTCTTCCGCTATAGGGACGGCCTCGTTGCCGGTGTGACATTATGACGTCATTCGGATGCAGTGGGGGAATGGACGCACGGTGGTGGCTTTGCCCGCCCTGATCGTAATGGCACTGGCCTCGGTGCATCCGCTCGCCGCCCAGACCGAGGTGCCGCCTGGTGCCGATGGTCCGGCGCTGGCGGCGGCCGACATCGTGTCCGGCATCCTTGCCTACACCCGCTGGCCCGACAACGGCGGCCCGGTGGTACTGTGCATCGCCGGGCAATCGCGCCTTTCGCAGCAGTTGTCCGACCGGCGGCTGCCGAGCGGTCGGACCATGGTCGTCACCCGCCGCAGCCCGTCGTCGCTGCCGGGCACCGGGTGCGATGCCATCTTCCTGGCGGCGCTTGCCCGCCCCGAGCAGGAACGCATCGCCCGCGCTGCGAGTGGGGAGGCCATCGTCACCATTACCGACAATGATCCCGAGTGCAGCAGCGGCCTGATGGCCTGCCTCAGGCTGGTGCGCGGCGGCATGACGTTCGATCTCAGCCTCGACGCGGTGTCGCGCAGCCGGGTCCGGATCGATCCGAGGGTGCTGATGCTTGCCGATCGCGGGAGCGGCCGGCCATGAGTACCCCCGCCACCATACCCATGCAGGCCGCGCTCAGCCGCGCGCTCGCCGCGGTTGCGGTGCTGGCCATCGTCGCCTCGCTGCTGGCTGTGCTGACCACCGGCACCGTGTTGCTGCGCGATTATGCGCGGCAGAATCTGGAGCTGATCGGTCGGCAGGCGGCCTACACCGTCGAAGTGGCAGTGGTGTTCAACGATCGGCGCGCCATCGGCGAAGCGCTGCAGCCGCTGATTGCCAACGAGGAATTGAGCGCTGTCATCGTGCGCAATGCGGAGGGGGAGACACTCTACACCCACGCCTGCGGGGATGCCTGCACCGCCGGCAATGCGCTCGGCCAATGGCTGCGCCCGCCGCCGGTGACGGTACCGATCCGCACCACCGGATCGCGCATTGGCGAGATCACGGTCGAGCAGCCGACCCACGGCATCGGCACCCTGCTGTTCGCCAGCCTGATCGGCGCCGTGCTGGCGCTGGTCCTGGCCTCGCTCGCCACCCGACTGGTCGGCCGGCGCCTGCAGAGGCAGATCATCGCCCCGCTGCAGCAGATCGCCGAAGCCGCGCACGGCGTGCGCAACGAGCGCAGTTTCGCGCGCCGCGCCCCCCATGCCTCGATCAGCGAGGTCGACGGTCTTTCCAAGGATTTCAACGCTCTGCTCGACGAGCTTCAGGACTGGCAGCAGCAAGTGGCGCAGGCTCACCAGACGCTGGTGCAGCGCGCCAACTATGATCCGTTGTCGGGTCTCTCCAACCGCGCCAGCTTCATCGAACATGTCCGCGATACCATCCGCGCCAGCCAGCGTACAGGAGACCGGTTCGCCATCCTCTACATGGACGGCGATGGCTTCAAGGACGTCAACGACCGGCACGGCCATGCCGCCGGCGATACCGCCATCGCGCAGATCGCCGCCCGCATCGAACCGATCCTTCGCGTCGGGGATGTCGCGTCGCGCATCGGTGGGGACGAGTTTGCCGTGCTGATCCACCATCTCGAGGATGAAGGCGATGCCCGCGCGGTCGCCGACCGTATTTGCGAGGCGATGCAGCAGCCGATCAGCGTGGCCGATGGCGCGGAGATGACCATCGGGCTCAGCGTCGGCATCGCCATCTATCCCGAGCATGGCACCGAGGTGGACGCGCTGATGCGCCACGCCGATGCCGCCATGTATGCCGTGAAGAGCCGCACGCGGCCAGTCGACCCGGCGTGATCCACAGGAGGAATTGACCAATGCAGACGCTTTCTGCCCGCGGCTGGCGCGGGATGCTGCTGCTCGTGTGCAGCACGCTGCTGCTGACCGGTTGCCAGACGATGAGCAACGGCTTCACCCGCTCGCAGCAGGACTTGCTGCGCGCCGAAGGGTTCGTCCAGACCGCCGAGGGTTGGGAATTGTCTATCGCCGACCGGCTGCTGTTCGATCTCGACAGCGCCGAGGTCAAGCCGGCGATGCAGGCGACGATCGGGCGGGTGGCCGCCGGTCTGCAGCGGGTCGGCATCGATCGCGCCCGGGTCGAGGGGCATACCGATGCCTCGGGCACGCCCGCCTATAATGCCCGTCTGTCCGAACAGCGCGCGACGGCCGTAGCTGCGGTGATGCAGGGGCATGGCTTTGCCGCCGACCGGCTGGCGCTGCGCGGCTGGGGAGAGACCCGCCCGATCGCCGACAATGGCAGCGACGCCGGTCGCGCCCAGAACCGCCGGGTAGTAATTATCGTGACAGCGCGCTGATGCGCGCCTCAAGATAGCGCGCCTCGGCAGGCGGCGGCGTCAGCGCCAGCGCCTGTCGATAGGCGGTCATCGCCGCTACGGCATCGCCAGTCTCCGCGAGCAGGTGCGCGCGGGCGCTGAACCACGGGCGGTGGTGCGCGACGCTGGCCGGTGCAACCCCATCGAGCGCCGCGAGGCCCGCCTCCGCGCCGGACAGCCTTGCCACCGCCAGCGCCCGGGCCGTTGCCACCGCCGGACCGGGCCGCAGCGCCAGCAACAGATCGTAGAGGCGCAGAATCGCCGCCCAGTCCACCCCGCCCTCCGTCTTGCGGCGGGCGTGGGTGAGGTGGATGGCGGCCATAATCTGGCGCGGACCGCTCTCTCCCAGCGCAGCCGCACGGCGCATCAGCGCGTGGGCGCGGGCGATGGCGGCATCGTCCCACAGGCCGACATCCTGCTGCGACAGCGGCACCATCATCCCCTCGGCGTCGACGCGCGCGGCGCGCCGCGATTCGCCGAGCTCGATCAGCGCGGCCAAGCCGAGCACCTCGGCGTCGTCAGGGATCAGCTCGACCAGCAACAGCGCCAGCCGCCGCACTTCCGGCGCCAGATCGGCATCGAGCGCAGCGGCGCCATCCTGATAGGCGATGGCATAACCCAGCTCGAGCGTGGCCAGCACGGCCTCCATCCGCTCGGGCCACAGCCGGCGTTCGGGCGTGTCGAAGGGAATGCCGGCGTCGCGGATCTTCGCCTTCGCGCGCGTCAACCGCTGGTAGAGCGTCGGCGTCGGCACCAGAAATCCCGCGGCCAACCGCTCCATCGACACGCCGATGATAGTGCGCAGCGCGAGCGCGATGCGGATGTCAGGCGCAATGGCGGGATGGCTGCAGGTGAAGATCAGCCGCAGCCGATCGTCGGGAATCGCATCGGGAAAGGCGAGGATATCGGCCATGTCGACATCGCTTTCGATAAGCGGCGCGAGACCGGCCAGCGCCTCGGCATGGCGCGCTGCCTTGCGTGCGCTGTCGAGCAGGCGGCGGCGCGCCGCGACATAGAGCCAGCCGGGGACATTGGCGGGGCGCTGCTCGGGCGGGAGCGCGATCAACGCCGCGCACGCCTCGGCAAAACCGTCTTCGGCCACATCGAGATCGCGGAACTGCGCCGCCAATGCGGCAATCACGCGCGGTCGGGCAGCGGTGATGGCGTGGGCGAGGGTCATGAGCCTCAGTCCGAATGACCGTCATTGCGAGCATAGCGAAGCAATCCAGGGCGGTTGACGCCAACTCTGGATTGCTTCGCTGCGCTCGCAATGACGAGCCACATCAGCCCTGCATCTGCCAGACCGGCCGGACCTCAATCGAGCCCTTGCCCGGCACCGGAATGCGCTTGGCCCAGTCCAGCGCGGCGTCGAGATCGGCGACATCGATTATGTAGAAACCGCCCAGTTCCTCGTGCGTCTCTGCAAAGGGCCCGTCGTGGAGGCTGTGGCTGCCATTGTCCCAGCGGATGGTGGTGGCGGTCGACGCGGGTTTCAGCCGCTCGCCCGAGAACGGCACGCCTGACGCGATCAGGGCTTCGGCGAGCGCGGTGTGCTTGGCGATCGTATCGGCCATGACGGCCCCGCCGTCGGGCCCGGCGTAAGCGGATTCATCCTCGTGGATCATCAGCATATATTGCATCGTCACTATCCTTGCGGTTCCGGCACCGGTCCATCCTGCGCCTCACCCCTGAGACGCTCGAGCCGGGGCGGATTCGACAGAAGCCGGAATTTATTCAAGGCGAGGCGTAAACAACAGACGTCATTGCGAGCGCAGCGAAGCAATCCAGAGCGGCCCTGCGTTGCCCTGGCTTGCTTCGCTACGCTCGCAATGACGGCAACGATCGCACAAATTCAACTGTTTGCGACGATTTCAGCCCAGCCCGCCTCATCGACCACCCTGATCCCGAGGTCGCTCGCCTTCTTCAGCTTGGAGCCTGCCCCCGGCCCCGCCACCACTAGATCCGTCTGCGCGCTGACCGAACCGGCGGCGCGGGCACCCAGCGCCTCGGCCTGCGCCTTGGCCTCGTCGCGGCTCATCGTTTCGAGCTTGCCGGTGAAGACGATGGTCTTGCCGCTCCATTCGGTCTGGCGGGCATTGGACACATAAGGCGGCGGCGCGACTTCGGAGAGGAGATCGTCCCACAGGTCGCGATTGTGCGGCTCATGGAAAAAATCGCCGAGCGCCTCGACCACGGCCGGCCCGATGCCGTCGATGGCGGTAAGACGGGTCAGCGCTGCGCCTTGGCTCGCCGAGTCATTACCCGAACCGCTCATGTCGAGCGAAGTCGAGACACCATCGGGTAAGGCTGACGGCGTCTCGACTGCGCTCGACATGAGCGGGATCTGGACAGCATCGCTCGGACCTCGGTGCACCAGCTCCACCGTCTCGCGCAGCGCCTCCAGCGTCCCGAACGCCTTCAGCAGATCGCGCGCCGTCACCGCTCCGACGTGACGGATGCCGAGACCGAACAGCAGGCGGGCGGCATCGGGCGCGCGCTTGGCGTCGATGGCGGCGAAGAGATTGTCGACCGACTTTTCCTTCCAGCCCTCCTTACCGAGCAGCTCGGCACGATGCCGGTGCAGGCGGAAGATGTCGGCAGGCCGCTCCAGCCAGCCATAGCCCAGAAATTCGGCGATGCTCTTTTCGCCCAGCCCTTCGATATCGAGCGCGGCGCGGCTGACGAAATGGCGCAATCGTTCGAACCGCTGCGCCGGGCAGATCAGGCCGCCGGTGCAGCGCACATCGACCTCGCCCTCTTCGGCCACCGCCTCGCTGCCGCATTCGGGGCAGTGATCGGGAAAGACGAAGGGCTCCCGCGCCTCATCCCGCGTCAGATTATCGACCACCTGCGGGATGACATCCCCCGCCCGTTGCACCACCACCCGGTCACCGGGGCGCACGCCGAGCCGGGCGATCTCGTCGCGATTGTGCAGCGTGACATTGGAGACGATCACCCCACCGACGCCGACCGGCTTCAGCCGCCCGACCGGGGTCAGCTTGCCGGTGCGGCCGACCTGGATGTCGATTGCCTCGAGCGTCGTCGTCGCGCGCTCGGCGGCGAATTTATGGGCTATCGCCCAGCGTGGCGCCTTGGCGACGAAGCCGAGGCGCTGTTGCCAGTCGAGACGGTCGACCTTGTAGACCACCCCGTCGATGTCGAACGGCAGATCGGCGCGTTGCGCCTCAATCTCTGCATAATGGGCCAGCGCCTCACCCGCCCCGACCGCGCAGACCAGCAGGTCGGACACCGGCACGCCCCAGCCGGCGATAGCCTGCATCACGCCATATTGGGTGTCCGCCGGCAGGGCGGAAACCTCGCCCCAGCCATGCGCCAGAAAGCGCAGCGGCCGGGCGGCGGTGACCGAGGCGTCCTTCTGCCGCAGCGATCCAGCTGCGGCGTTGCGCGGATTGGCGAACAGCTTGCCGCCGGACGCGGCCTGCTTCTCATTGAGCACCGCGAAATCCGCCTTGCTCATATAGATTTCGCCACGGATCTCGAACATGTCGGGCACGTCCCCGCTCAGCCGCTGCGGCACGTCCGCTATCGTCCGCACATTGGCGGTAACATCCTCGCCCACGCTGCCATCGCCGCGCGTCGCTGCCTGCACCAGCTCGCCTTGCTCATAGCGTAGCGAGCAGGACAGCCCGTCGATCTTGGGTTCGGCCGTCAGCACCACCGCCGCATCGTCAGCGAGCGCCAGAAAGCGGCGGACGCGCGCGACAAATTCCTCCACCTCGTCGCCGGAAAAGGCGTTGTCGAGGCTGAGCATCGGCCGCGCATGCGGGATCTTCGCCAGCGCGCTGGTGGTGGGCGCCCCGACCTGCTTTGACGGGCTGTCGGCGCGCACCAGATGCGGATAGGCCGCTTCGAGCGCGGCATTCTCCCGCACCAACGCGTCATAGTCGGCGTCGCTGATCTCGGGTGCGTCCTGATCATGATACAGCCGGTTGTGCCGCGCGATATCCTTCGCGAGGCGCATCAGGCGGTTGGCCGCTTCGGCATCGGTCATTGGAGCCCCTCCCCTTCAGGGGAGGGGTTGGGGTGGGGCGTCCAGCGATCACCCAACTCGTCCAGTCGCGTCACTATATACTCCACTACGCCTTCGATGTTGGTCATCACGTCATAGTTGGTCACGTAAATAACGGTAACACCAGATTCCGCGAGATGGCTGTCGCGAACTCTATCCGCATCGACCGTATGGGTTGATCCATCGACTTCGACTGCAGTGTTCTTGGCAGGGCAGAAGAAATCGCAAATCCGGCTGCCGATGATCTTTTGGCGCCGAAATTTGTATCCTGACTTCGATCCGGACAAGGCTCTCCACAATCGTTTTTCGGCTTCTGTCGGCTGCCGTCGCATCGCTGCAGAGCGCGCCTTCAATAACCTGCGATAGTCGCGTTCGTCCACGTCGCCCCACCCCAACCCCTCCCCTGAAGGGGAGGGGCGATTCACACCGCCTCCAGCAACCGTTCCGCCTGCGCCCGCGCTTCATCGGTGATATCCGCGCCCGAGAGCATCCGCGCAATCTCCTCGCGCCGCTCGGCGTCGTCGAGGCTGCGCACGCCAGTGCGCGCCACCGTTCCATCGCTCGACTTGGCGATCAGATAATGCTGCGTCCCGCGCGCAGCGACTTGGGGGCTGTGGGTGACGACCAGCAATTGTCGGGTGGCGGAAAGGCGGGACAGACGCTCTCCGATCGCGCTCGCCACCGCGCCGCCGACGCCCCGGTCGATCTCGTCGAAGATGATCGTCTCTGCCCCGCCGACTTCGGCAAGGCTGACCTTGAGCGCCAGCAGAAAGCGCGAAAGCTCGCCGCCGGAGGCGATCTTGATCAGCGGCGCAAAGGGCGCGCCCGGATTGGTCGCGATCAGGAACTCGACGCGATCAGCGCCGTGGCGGCCCCACTGCTCGGGCTCGAGCGGATCGACCGCGGTGCGGAACCGGGCCGCATCGAGCTTCAATGGCGCAAGCTCGCTGGCAACGGCAGCATCCAGCCGCGCCGCAGCCTCCACGCGGCCCGCGTGCAACTGCATCGCCGCGTCCCGATACGCAGCCTCGGCCACACGGGTGGCATCCTCCAGCGCGGCCAGCCCTTCTTCTCCGGCATCCAGCGCCGCGCGACGGGCAGAAAGCTCCGCGAGCAGGTCAGCCAGAGCATCGGGCTCGACACGGTGCTTGCGCGCCGCACCGCGCAGATCGAACAGGCGCGTCTCGATCCGATCGAGCTCGGCAGGGTCGTGCCGCAAGGCCTCCGCCGCCCGCTCAAGCGCATTCTCACCCTCGCCTGCCTCGATCAGCGCACGGTCGAAGGCCGCCAGCGCCTCGGCAAACAGCGCATGCTCGACAGCGAGCCGGTCGAGCCGGCGGGTCGCCGCACGCAGCTGCGCGAGCGCACCGTCCGATCCGCCCAACAGCTTGTCGACCGCGGCCATCTCTTCCGACAGCCGCGCACCCTTTTGCATGGCGGCGCGATGCTCCGCCAACTGCTGCTCCTCCCCCGGCTCCGGCGCCAGCGCCATCAGTTCCGCGATGCTGTGGTCGAGCCAGTCGCGCTCGGAAGCATCGGTCGCAAGCCGCGCTCTGGCATCGGCCAACGCGGCCTGAGCCTGTTGCCAGGCACCATGGGCGTGCGCGACCGGGGCGGTGTCGAGCCGCCCGAAGGCGTCGAGCAGCGCCCGGTGGCCGCGCGGGTTGATCAGCCCGCGCTCGTCATGCTGACCGTGTATTTCGACCAGCGTCGCCCCCAGATCGCGCAGCAGCGCGGCACTGGCGGGCTGATCGGCAACGAAGCCGCGACTGCCGCCATCGCGCTTGACCTCGCGCCGAATGACCAGCGGCTCGCCGGGCTCGATCTCGATCCCCGCCTCGTCGAGCAGCGCCAGGGCAGGATGGGCGGGCGGCAGCGCATCGAAGGTCGCGGTTACCCGGGCGCGGTCACTGCCATGGCGCACCAGCCCGTTATCCGCCCGCACCCCCAGCGCCAGCCCGAGCGCGTCGAGCAGAATCGACTTGCCGGCCCCCGTTTCGCCGGTGAGCACGCCCAGCCCATGCCGGAAATCGAGGTCGAGCGCCTCGATCAGTACGACGTCGCGGATGGCAAGCGTGGTCAGCATGGGGTGGCCATGCCGATGCTATAGTATGAGAACGGGAAGGGAACAACCATGCCCTCACCCTGACCTATGCCCGTCGAAGGACGGTCAGTTGGTCGCCCCGATCTGGCTCGGCGCTTCCTCGCCGAGCAAGCGATAGGCGCGCTCATACCATTCGGAACCCGGATAGTTGCGGCCCAGCACGGCCGCGGCGCGACGCGCCTCGTCCGGAACGCCGAGCGCGAGATAGGATTCGGTCAGACGATACAGCGCTTCGGGCGCGTGGCTGGTGGTCTGATACTGGTCGACCACCTCGCGGAAACGCAGCGTCGCCGCCAGCCAGCGCGAGCTGCGCTGATAGAAACGGCCGATCTCCATTTCCTTGCCCGCCAGATGGTCGGCGACCAGGTCCAGCTTCAGGCGGGCGTCCGCCGCATATTCGGTATCGGGGTAGCGGCGCACCAGCTCGGTCAGCGCATCGCGCGCCTGGCCGGTGATGCGCTGGTCGCGGGTCACGTCACTGATCTGGTCGTAATAGTTGAGCGCGATCAGATAATAGGCATAGGGCGCATCGCGATTGCCTGGGTGCAGCTGCAGGAAGCGTTGCGCGGCGGCGATAGATTCGGTGTGTTGCGCGGCGGCATAATAGTTGAACGCGCTCATCAGCTGCGCCCGGCGCGCCCAGGGCGAATAGGGGTGCTGGCGCTCGACCTCGTCGAACAGCGCGCCGGCCAGCTTGTACTGGCCCGAATCCATCCGGCTCTTGGCCGCGCCGTAGAGCGTGTTGACGTCGCGCGCGACATAGCGGGTATCGCGCGGCCCGCTGCCGCCAGCGCAGGCAGTCAGCAGGGTGGCGGGCAGGACGACGGCGGCAACAGCCTTGAGAGCGCGGTTCATGGAGCGCCGTATAACCAGCCCTTGTCTGAACGCCAAGCGAACAGATGCATGCAGCACGCGCTTTGCGTCAGGCGGTGGTGCCCACGGTCGCACAGGCCAGAAACAGCAGCAGGCCGGTGGTGCGATTGGCCCGGAACCGGGCGAGCGCGTTGCGGCCATCGACCGCGTCCAGCGTCAGCACCTGCCAGGCAAGGTGCAGCGCGGCGGGCAGCAGCGCGACCAGTGCCAGCGGGTCGGGCCGGACCAGCCACAGTGCCGCGCCCCAACCGGCCACGGCCAACGCGTAGAACAGGGCGACGCCGGGACGGATCGCCTTGCCCAAAGCCCGCGCGCTCGAACGGATGCCGACCATGGCGTCGTCTTCCATGTCCTGCACCGCATAGATGGTGTCATAGCCGATCACCCAGGCGATACAGCCGGCATAGAGCGCGGCGAGCGGCCACAGCCGCATGCCTTCGTCCACGGCGACCCAGCCGACCAGCGCGCCCCAGCTGAACACCATGCCCAGCCACGCCTGCGGCCACCAGGTGATGCGCTTCATGAAGGGATAGGCGGCGACCAGCGCAATGCTGCCCAGCGCGACGAGCTGCGCCAACCGCGGCAGTTGCAGCAGCACGATGAGGCCAATGCCGCACAGCGCGAACAGCCAGACCCACGCCGCCCGCAGGCTGACCGCGCCGCTCGCCAGCGGGCGCGACGCCGTACGCGCCACCTGCGCGTCGAGGTCGCGATCGACAATATCGTTATAGACACACCCCGCCCCGCGCATGGCAATGGCGCCGAGCAGCATCCAGGCGATGAGCGCCCACTGCGTCAGCAATCCCCCCGCGAGCGCCACCCCCGCCGCGCACGGCCAGAACAGGAGCCACCAGCCGATCGGCCGATCCAACCGGGCGAGCAACGCGAAAGGGCGCGCAGCGGCGGGCAACAGGCGAAGCAGGCCGGCGGTCTGGGTATCGGGGAGCGGAGCGCTGGTCACAGGCTGCTGCATAGCCGCGGCGCGCGGTCCGGTCGATGCCTCCCGGTGCCGCCGCAGCCGTCAGGCGTCGATGGCGATGACGTGTTTGATGGCATCGCCCTTGAAGCCAGTGGCCATCGGCTGGCGCAGGCCGGGCAGTGCGACGACGTCGAACAGCTCGCGCACCACGCCTTCGATGCGCACCCAGTGGACCATGTCGCCCGAGGTCAGGTCGATCACGGCGAGCCCGCAGCGTGCATCGGCGTCGCGCGCCTTCAGTGCCTCGTCGAGCGGCAGGCCGGAAAAGGTGCGGTTTTCGCGCGGCAGCGACAGGCCGACCACGGCATGATTGCCGATGAACGCTAGCCCGCGCGCGAAGCCGGGCACGAAGGCGACGGGGGTGAAGCGCCCGCTGGCCACATCGACCGTGCCGAGCTCGCCCGTGCCCGAATTGAGCAGCCACAATTGGCCGTTATGTAGCCGCGGGCTGTGCGGCATCGACAGGCCGGTGGCGACGATGGCCCCGCTCAGCGCATCGATGACGATGCCGCCATCGGCGCGCCGGTCCCGCCAGCCATCGGCGATGTCCGATCGGGACACCGCGGTGGCATAGCGCGCGACGCCATCGGCCAGCGCCATGCCGTTGAGATGGCAGCGGTCCTCGGCGGCCAGACGCGAAATGAAGGGCGGGTTCCACAACGGCCGGAAGCTGAAACCTTCACTTACCGTGGCGATGCAATTGAACAGCGTGTTGACGAACAATGGCTGGCCCGCGGCGTCGAAGCCGATGTCGTGCACATCGATATCGCCGGTGATCCAGGTCTGGTGCGGCGCGAAATGGCTATCGGTGCCATCGTCCATCGGCGCGCCGCCGGCCATGACATTGTCGAACCGCACGATCTGATATTCGGACGCCACCAGCAGCGAGCGGGCGTCGCCCGACACGCCGATCCCCATGCAGCGCGCCAGCGTCCGCTCGAAGACGCTGAGCTTGCCGTTGGCCTTGGTGCCCAGGAAAAACAGCTTGCCCGCCTGATAGGTGGAAAAGGCAAGGCTGCCCCCGGTGCTGGCCAGCCAGGACGGGAAATGGCGCGAGGTGGAAAGCGCGAAGACTTCGGTCGGTTGGTCGGTCATTGCGCTGCTGTTGCGTATTCGCGCGCCCTTGTAAATTGGAGCAGGGTAAATCGGAGCAGGCGCGCAGGGATCGGGGCGATATATCGAACGACGCGGCCGGCAGCAGCGTGTCGAATGCGGGCGATGTCAATGGCGACGGCATCGACGATTTCATCGTCGGCGCGCGCGGCGTCAACGCTGGAGCGACGGGGTGCACGCGCTGGGTGCCAGGGATTTCGTCCTCTGATCGGCCCGGGCCGGCTGGCAACGACCGACCAGGCCGTCCGGCGTTAACGGTGTGCGACCCGCCTGAACCAATGGCTCAGGGCGGCCTTGTGACGGCACATCGATCTGCGCTGGATCGAGGCTGCACGCGGCCATCATAACGCCCGCCAAACGAAAATGCTGTTGTTTTGCAACGGAGAGGATAGTCTGTCCTTCAGGCCATAGCCGCCAAGTCTCGGGGGGAACCACGCATGCCAGTCAATACACAGCAACCGTCGCTCGTAATCAAATATGCCTTGGTGCTGAGCGGGATTTTCCCCAATCGTGATGGCGGCGCTGGCGAGCAGGGCGTCGGCCACATCCGCCTGTTCGGGTTCAACTTCGCCCCAAGCGGCAGCGCCGACACCGAAGGCCAGTTGCTGCCCATTTCGCAGAATACCGCGCTCTTCTCGATCCTGGGGCAGACATATGGGGGCAATGGCGCCACCAATTTCGCCTTGCCCAATCTTGCCGGTCGGGCTGGCCAGTCGTCAGGACAGGCGCCGGGTCTCAGCGACTATTTCCTCGGTCAGGAGTCGGGTTTCGACAGCACGACCATCGCGTCATTCCAGGTGCCCACCAGCGACGGCGGCGGATCCCAGCCGACGTCGACGATCGAAGAAACACTGACGATCAACTACGCCATCAATCCCTATGGTCTATTTCCCGGCGGCGGCGGCACACCCCTCGGTTTCACCGGCCAGATTACAGCCTTCGCCGGCAATTTCGCTCCCAACGGGACTCTGCTGTGCGATGGCCGACTGTTGTCGATCGCGGAGTATGAAACATTATTCCTTGTCATTGGCACCACCTATGGCGGCGATGGCGAAACCACATTTGCCCTGCCCGATCTGCGCGGGCGCGTTCCGGTGGGGACCGGGACCGGCCCGGGACTGACGACAGTCACTCTGGGTGAAGCGTTCGGTGTCGAGGAGCTGACGCTGACGCAGGCCAATCTGCCTGTCGCCATGGGGGGCAGCGGCCAGCCCATCGCCAATCAAGGCCCCTCGCTGGGCATTACCTATCTCGTGGCAATGCAAGGCATTTTCCCGTCGCAAAGCTTCGGCGGCCTGAGCGGTGGCCTGGGCGATCCGGCGGTGCTTGGCGAAATTGTCATGTTCGCCGGGAACAATCCTCCGACGGGCTATGCGGTAGCCGACGGGCGATTGCTGCAGATCAACCAGAATCAGGCTCTGTTCTCCCTGTTCGGCACGACTTATGGCGGCAACGGGATCACCACCTTCGCCTTGCCCGACCTTCGCGGCCGTGCGGCAGTGGATGATGGAGCCGGTGCACAGGTCGGTGATCGGCTTGGATCGGTCACGTCGACTCTTACGCCCGACGATTTCGGCCCGCTGACCTTGTCCGATACGACCGGCGTCAACGCATTATGGGGAGCCAATCAGGCAGACAGCCTGTCCGGCAATGGCGGCGACGACACGCTGACCGGGCTGGGGGGCGACGACGTATTGATCGGCGGATCGGGCAACAATCTGTTGCGCGGCGATGGCGGTTCCGACACCGCCGACTTCCGCGATGCAACATCCGGCGTCACCGCCAGCCTGCTGACCGGCAGCGCGAGCGCCAACGGCTTTGGCGGTGTCGATACATTTGTCAGTATCGAGAATCTCGGCGGGTCGGCCCAGGGCGATACGCTGACGGGAGACGGCAACGCCAACATCATCTACGGACGCGGCGGCAACGACCTGCTGTCCGGCGGTGCCGGCAACGACTACATCGACGGCGGTACCGGTGCGGATGCAATGGACGGCGGCGATGGCGACGACATCTTCATCGTCGACGACATCGGCGACACGGTTACCGAGGCGGCAAACCAGGGCATCGACCTGATCCGCTCCACTGCCGCCGCCTTCACGCTCAGCGCCAATGTCGAGAACTTGATCTACCTTGGCAGCGGCGCCTTCACCGGTACGGGCAACGCGCTCAACAATGTGCTGACCGGTGGTAGCGGCAACGACGTATTGAACGGCGGCGCTGGCAATGACACGATGTCCGGCGGCACAGGCAATGACGTCTATGTCGTCGATTCGTCGGGCGACGTGGTCAGTGAGGCGGGGGGCAATGGCATCGACCGGGTCGAGGCCAGCATATCCAGCTACACCCTGCCGACGGGCGTCGAGAATCTGGAATATACCGGCGGCGGCGCGTTCAACGGCACCGGCAACATACTGGCCAACAGCATCGTCGGCGGCGCTGGCACCGACACGCTGTCGGGGCTGGACGGCGACGATACGCTGGGCGGCGAAGCAGGCAGCGACACGCTCGATGGCGGCAATGGCAATGATCGCCTGATCGGCGGCACCGGGGCCGACACGCTGAACGGCGGCGCTGGCGATGACATATTGGTCGTCGATCAAACCGGCGACATCGCCAATGGCGGGGACGGCAACGACACGCTGCAGATCGCGGCGGGCAATAACAGCTTCGGCCTCGGCGGCATCCTGCCCTATGCCATCGCCGCCGACATCGAAACGGTGCAGGTCGCCTCCGCCGACACGGTCGGTATCCGGCTCAATGCGCTCGACAACCTGATGGGCGGCGGCAACGGCGAGGATTTCGTCTTTGCAGGAGCAGGCAATGACACGGTGTACGGGCGTGGCGGCATCGACAACCTGTTGGGTGAAGATGGCAACGATCGGCTGTTCGGCGACATCGGCAGTGACAGGCTGGAAGGCGGCAACGGCACCGACCTGCTCTATGGCGGCGCGGACAATGACGGGCTGCTCGGCGGCGTCGGCAATGACACGCTCTATGGCGAGGCGGGCATCGACACACTGATCGGCGGTAGCGGGCGCGACATGCTCTATGGCGGCGCAGGTAACGACGTCTTTGTCTTCGACGATGGCGACAGCGGCGCCACCGTCGCCACCGCCGACCGCATCATGGACTTCACCGCCGGAGACCGCATCAACCTCTCCGCCATCGATGCCATCGTCATGGATTCGACGACGCCGTTCAGCTTCATCGGTACCGGTGCCTTCACCAGCACCGCCGGCCAGTTGCGCTACCAGTTTGTCGGCGCCGAAACCTATGTCTATGGCGACATGAACGGCGATGGCCTGCCCGACCTGGTCATCCGCGTGCAGGGCAATATCGCGCTGACGGCAAGCGATTTCGTCCTGTGACGGGCCCTCAGCGCCGGTAGCTGGGCAGAGCCAAGCCCCGCACGATCGCCGCCGCGCGCAGCCCGAAACCGGCCAGCGCGGCGACGAATGCGGCTACCGGCCACCACAGGCCGAGCGCCAGCAACCCGGCAAACAGCCCGGCACTCAGCGCTGCAGCGGTGACGTAGATCTCCGGTCGCAGGATGATTGACGGCTGCCCCGCGAGCACGTCGCGCAAGATGCCGCCGACGCAGGCCGTGATGACGCCCATCATTGCCGCCGGGATCGGCCCGATACCGTAGGACAGCGCCTTGGCGGTACCGAAAACAGCGTAGGCGGCAAGGCCGATTGCGTCGAACCAGTCGAGCGCCCCGTATCTGCCATCTGCGCCGGACCACAGGCGCTCGGGCGTCAGCCAGACGAGCAAGGCGCTGCCAAGGCAGGTCAAAGGCACCCAGTCGGCGTGCACCCAGAACACCGGCGCGCCGATCAAGAGATCGCGGATCGTGCCACCGCCGACCCCGGTCATCAGTGCGAAGAAGGCAAAGGTGACCAGCGTCTGCTTCGCCCGCGCCGCAGCGAGCGCGCCGGACAGCGCGAACACGGCGATGCCCGCCACATCGAGCAGCGGCAGCGTTTCCATCGCGATGGAAGCAGCGCGAGTGAGCGCATCGACGGTTTCGGGGGTCAGCGACATGGCGGGTCTTTAGCTGTTAACAGGGCGCGCAGTCGAGCGGTCAGCTTGGGTCTTATCCGTAGCCCTCAGCTTGTCGAAGGGCATTTTGTCGATTTGAAGAGCGCCCTGCGACAAGCTCAGGGCTACGGATTTGGGACTGACGAAGGCATTGCTCCCACCCTAAACTCCCCCCATATCCGGTACCGTGCAGACGATCCCCGAACCACAGCTCCGCCTCGCCGTGATCCTTGCCGCGCTCGCGGGCATGGTCGATGTCGTGGCCTTCCTCTCGCTGGGCGGCTTCTTCGCCAGTTTCATGTCGGGCAACTCGACCCGGCTCGCCATCGGTATCGGTGGCAATCTGGGCGATGCGCAGCTCGCCGCCGGCCTGATCCTGAGCTTCGTCGCCGGGGTGATCGGCGCGACGCTGCTCGGCCGCGACGCCGGCCGCTATCGGCAGGTGCGGATATTGGCGGCGGTGGCGGCGCTTATCTTGGCCTGCGCGCTGATCGCCCGCCCCTATCAAGCGACGCAACTGCTGCTGCTCGCCGCGGCAATGGGCGCGATGAACTGCATTTTTGAGCGCAACGGCGAAGTCTCGGTCGGGCTGACCTACATGACCGGCACGCTGGTGCGACTGGGCCAGGGCCTGGCGCGCTGGATGCTGCGAGAGGACGGCATCGAGGGCTGGCGCCGGCACCTTCTGCTGTGGGCCGCGTTTCTCGGCGGCGGGCTGGTCGGCGTCGGCCTCTATGCCCGGATCGCGCTGGCGACGCTCTATGTCGCCGGACTAGCGGCTGCGGCAATGGCGGTCTGGCTGTGGTGGCAGGAACGCCCCGCCCCGCCACCGGCTGCATCCGCCGGCGCAGCATCGCCCGGGCAAAGCGACGCGTCAGGCTGATCCGCTGTTGCGGTGGGCATGGCCGGCGATGACATCGGCCATGGTCTCGACCAGCGCCAGCGGCAGGTCATGCCCCATGCCGGGAATGACATGCATGGCCGTTCCCGGAATCGTCTTGGCGGTATCCTGTCCGGCGGCGAGCGGCACCAGCGGATCGGCATCGCCATGCACCACCAGCGTCGGCACGGTGATGGTGCGCAGCATCCGCCGCCGGTCGCCATCGGCGATGATCGCGGCGATGTGGCGGCCGATCCCCTGCGGATAATGGCCACGGGCATGCTCTTCCCGCACCCGCCGCTCCAGCCGCTCCGGGTCGTGCGGATAGCCAGGGCTGCCTATGGTCCGCGCGGCGTGCATGGTGAAGGCCGCCTGCGCGTCGGGATCGTCGCTCGCCGGGCGGCTGGTCAGCACCGCCATCGCCTCGGGCTTGGCGCGCGGCAGCCAGGGGTTGCCGCTGCTCGACATGATCGAGGTCAGCGAGGTGGTGCGCTGCGGGTGGCGCGCGGCGACATGTTGGGCGATCATCCCGCCCATCGACGCGCCAACGACATGCGCGCGCTCGATCTGCAGCGCGTCGAGCAGGCCGACGGCGTCGGCAGCCATGTCGGCGATGCGATAGGGTACCCGGACCGGTAACCGCAGCAGCGAGCACAGCAGCAGCGTCTTGATGCCGGGTGTGACGACACCGTCGAAGCGGGTCGACAGGCCGGTGTCGCGATTGTCGTAGCGGATGACGCGAAAGCCGCGCGCCACCAGCGCATCGACCAGCTCGATCGGCCAGGACGTCAGCTGCCGCCCCAGACCCATCACCAGCAGCATCGCCGGCGCAGCGGGATCGCCATGCTCTTCATACTCGATGGTGATGCCGTTGGCGGTGGTGGCAGGCATGATGGTCCCCCGGTGCTTGGCGATGGTCGCGGTCAACCGACTGCAGGCTTGCCCGGTGCATGGCGCGCCAGAAGCGCGATGGCGAGCAGAAATCCGATGATGGGCGAAGCGCCGCTTCCAAACAGCGGCACCGGATAGGCACCGATGGCCGAGGCCAGCATGTAGCCGGAAATGCTGGCCGAGAGCGCAGCCGCCGCGCCCAAGCGCCGACCCGCCGCGCGCCAGCGGATCAGCGGCGCGGCGATCAGCAGCAAGGCAGCGGCGAGCATCGCAAGCAGCAGAAGCGGCGCGCGGGCCGCGGCATCGGACCACAGCCCCTCGACAAAACGCACCGGCGCCAGCGTGTCGCGATGCAGCAGGCACCACAGCGTCGCGGCACCCGCCGGGAGCAAGGCGAGCCAGCGCCACGGATCGCGCGGCGCCACGATGGCGATGGCCGCGGCGGCGCTCGCCAGCGCCAGCGCAGTAGCGAGGTCGGGCTGGACAGCGGCGACCAGGCTGGCTGCCGCGACCACGCCCGCGGCCGTGCGCGCAGGAAGTCCGGCAGCGATGACCATCAGCGCGGGTACGACCAGCATGCCGACGTGCAGGCGGAGCGGGCCGAGCGCCAGCCAGCGGCGCACGCCATCGAGCTCCGGCCCGAACAGCAGCGGGGCGGCGAGCAAAGCCAACAGCAGCATGGCCGCCCTGGCACCCGGCCTCGCCTTCCACCGCCGGATCAGGACCGCCAGCAGAAGGCCGATTGCTGCCGCCGCGCCGTTGACGGCCAGCAGCATCGGCGGCGCGCCGAGCCTGCCAAGGCCGAGCAGCCCGATGAGAATGGCGAGCAGGCAGGCGGCTAGCGGCAGCCGCGCCGCCGCGCTCACGCCACCGCCGGGCGATAGCTGGCGGCGTCGGAGGTGAATTCGGCGCGACCGTAGCGGGCGAGCTGCCGCTCGATCTTCGCCACCAGATGCGCGTCGGCGAGATCGCGCAGGACGGGGATTTTCGACGCGATGGTGAAGGCGGTCATCCGCCCGGCCAGCGCCAGCATCATCGCCCCATAGATCAGCCGGTCGGTGCCGGTTATCGGCACGCCGACCGAGGCGGCCCGTGTCGCATCGCCTTCGAGGAACAGCTTGACGAAGAAGACGCGGCTCACCGAACGCTCGAGCCGCCGCTTGATGCCGCCGAGCAGCGAGGAGTCGCTCGAAAGCTCCGCCTCCATTGTTGCGCGCAGCAGGCCGCCGCAGATCGCATCGTCATATTCGTAGCGCAGCGTCGCGCTGCGGGTGCGCCAGATGCGGACGATGGCTTCGGGCGTATCGGCCAGCAGATCCTCGGGCAGCCCCAACAGATAGCAGCGATAGCGCGCCAGCTCGACACGGGCGCGCTCGAGCCGGTTGAAGCTGGTCCGCCCGTCCTTCAGCACGTCGAGCGAGAGGAAATAGATGGGGATGAGGCCGGCCGGCATCTGGTCGAGCTGGGGAATCGGCATGCCATAGGTGTCGGCATCCCACAGACCCGGCCGCGACAGCAGGTTGACCCGCACCATCGAATGCATCAGCCGCACCATCGCCGCCGCCTTGAAGCCCGGCCCGAACCGTTCGAGCGCACCGGGCAGCGCCGTGGTGGCAAAGAAGGTGGCGGTTTCCTTCACCCGCCGCGCAGCGGTGGCGCGGCCCAGCGTGCCGGTCAGCGCCATCGGCAGCGCGCTATATTTGTTGAGGAAGGTGGCGATGAAGGCGCCGCGCACCAGCCACGGGGCGATATTGGCGGTCGAATTGCGCTCATAGGCCGCCCCCTCCTCGACCAGTTGGCGGTCGAGCCAGTCGGGCACCTGTTCCATCTCGCGGATCAGTGCGACCAGCTCCGGTGGTGCATCGGGCACCGCCTCAATGCCCTTGTCGCATGCCTCGGTCAGGAGATCGACGGTGCGGCGAAAGCCGAGGGAGCGCATCAGCGCGGCATAGGCATCGCCGGTGCGGTCCCCCAGCATGGTATATTCGCGGATGCGCCCGACGAGATCGGCATCGGCGAGATAGGCGTCGCGATTGTTACCCGGCTTGCGGCCCAGTTCGGTCTCCGCTTCCGCCTCCGCCGCCCAGCGCCGCGGCGCGCGCTCGAAATCGAGACGACCGAACAATGCCGGCTGGTCGACGGCCTGCGCGCGGACACGCGCGGCGACATCTGCGATGGTGACGCTCATGCGGCGAGTGTGGCAAATTCGCCCGCAGAAGCAAGGGCGCCCGCTATTATTCGCAAATGCATGCCCGCCCGCACCAGACCCGACGGCCCCGTTCTTGGCACCGGGCGGCGGATCATCTCGACCGCAGCCGCGCGCCTATTCTACCAGCCGAGCGATTGCTTGATTTCCCCGGCCTGTGCAGCCGGCATATCGTGCAGCATGACGCGGGTGGTAAAATTGCCCTGCATCACGCGACCACGAAGGAAGCCCCAGTCGCTTATCGCATCCCGCGCTATGGTGACGCGCTGCCCGACACGGAAGCCGTCCGCCAACGGGACATTGACGAGCACGCCGGTGATCGTCCCGTCATCTGCCACCGCAATCTCCTCGGCCCAGATATGCTCGGCCTCGTCGGGGGAGGCGAGCAAATCGAACTTAAGCATGAAATAGCCCTCATCGGCGGCAGGGTTCGTGAGCGCGGCAAAGAATTGGGGCAGCGTCCGCCGCGCCTCGGCGCGCGCGGCGTTCATCTCGGCATCGTTGGCAGCATAGCCTATAACGCCGCCGTCCTGCTTCTGCGCCAGAGCCGGGGCGGCCATCACGATCAGTGCCGGCGCGAGGGCCCATCCGACGAGTTTTGCCACGCTGATGCTCATGCGGCGAGTGTGGCACAAAAGTCCGGATTGGCAAGCACCGCAGCCAGCGCCGAATAGTGCGACTGGCCGGGCAAAAGATGGACAGCCTCGACCTGCGGCAGCGCATCGGCCAGAGCCCGCGCCATGCCCGGCGGCGCCCATGTATCCTCCAGCCCGTGCCAGATGGTCACCGGCGCGGCGATGCGCGACAGCAGCGCACCCCATGGCGCGACAAAGGCCCGCACCTCGCGGCGATAGCTGGTCGCTCCGCCGCGCAGCGACCGGGCGAGCATTGCCCGCAGCGTCCGCCGAAACGCCGCATCCTGCGCCAGCCCGACATCGCCGCCACGCGCCGAGGCGAACAGCGTGTCGATCAGCCGATCCGGTGCCAACCGCGTCAGCACGGCCTGTCCCGCGCACAGCCAGCGCAGCAGCAGATCGGAGGCTTGTGCCGTCTTGAACACCGGGCGACCGGCCATCTCGGGCAGGAAATCGCCGAGCTCGAGCGGTGCCGCAGCGGAGACCAGCACGACGCGCACGACGCGGGGGCCGAGCCTCTCCGCCAGTTCCAGCGCCATGCGCGCGCCGAGCGAAAAGCCGATCAACCCCAGCGGCGCCCCGCCTGCTTCGGCATCGATGCGCCGGGCGAGATGATCGCAATAGGCCTCGAAACCGAGATGCGGCGCGTCGGTCCGCCGATCGGGCGCCATGATGCCGGTCGGCGGGCTGCCGACCATGCCGCACTCCTCGGGCGCGCCCGGAAACCCGTGCAGATAGACCCATCGCAACGGCGTGGCCATGTAGTCCCCGACGCGGCGAGAGGCGACGGGAGCTGGCACAGCTACATCCCCCGCCCGGCTCAGATATGGATTGGCTTGCCCTGCACCGCCATCGCCGCTTCCTTCAGTGCCTCGGCATGGGTCGGGTGGGCGTGGCAGGTGTAGGCGATGTCTTCGGACGTCGCGCCGAACTCCATGGCTTGCGCCGCCTGCGCGATCATCGTGCCCGCGACCGAGGCGATGATCCACACGCCCAGCACCCGGTCGGTCTGGGCGTCGGCTATGACCTTGACCAGGCCATCGGTCTGGCGGTTGGTCTTGGCGCGGCTGTTGGCCATCATCGGGAATTTGCCGACCTTTATCGCCGTTTTGGCCGCCGCCTGCTCCTCGGTCAGCCCAACCCCGGCGATTTCGGGGAAGGTGTAAACGACGCTGGGGATCACGTCATGATTGACGATGCCGGTGTGGCCGGCGATGTTCTCGGCGCAGGCGACGCCCTCATCCTCGGCTTTGTGCGCCAGCATCGGGCCAGGAACGACATCGCCGATCGCCCAGATGCCAGGCACGCTGGTGCGGAAATCATGGTCGATGTCGATCTGTCCGCGCGCGTTGACGGCAAGGCCGGCCTTGTCGAGCGCGAGGCCTTCGGTGTTGGGCCTGCGGCCGATGGCGACCAGCACGACGTCGGCGGTCAGCGTTTCCGCCGCGCCGCCCTTGGCTGGCTCCATCGTCAGCACCGCCTTGCCGCCCTTGGTCTCGACGCTGGTCACCTTGGTGCCGGTCTTGATGTCGAAGCCCTGCTTCTTGAAAATCTTGTTGGCTTCCTTGCGGATGTCGCCATCCATGCCGGGCAGGATTTGGTCGAGATACTCGACCACGGTCACCTTGGCGCCCAGTCGCCGCCACACGCTGCCCAGTTCCAGCCCGATCACCCCGCCGCCGATGACAACCATCGTCTCCGGCACCTTGGACAGCGTCAGCGCGCCCGTGGAATCGATCACGACACCGGCATCATTGTCGACGGTCACGCCGGGCAGCGGGGTAACGCTGGAGCCCGTGGCGATGATGATGTTCCTGGCGCGATAGCTCTGGCCCGCGACCTCGACAGTATCCGCGCTGCTGAAGCTGGCGAGACCCTTGAGCCAGTCGACCTTGTTCTTCTTGAACAGGAAGGCGATGCCACCGGTCAGCTCGTCGACCGCCTTCTGCTTCTCGGCGATCATCGCCGGCACATCGACCGAGGGCGTGCCGAAGCTCATCCCGAATTTGGCGAGGTGGCCGCCGGTGACCTCCTCATACAACTCGGACGCGTGCAGCAGCGCCTTGGACGGGATGCAGCCGACATTGAGGCAGGTACCACCCAGCGTCTCGCGCGCTTCGACGCACGCGGTCTTCAACCCGAGCTGCGCCGCGCGGATCGCCGCGACATAGCCGCCGGGGCCAGCGCCGATGACGAGAACGTCGTAATCATAGTCGGTCATACTTCACCCATAGCTATGCACTGGTAAGGGCCGCAGTGCGCTTAACTTTCGCGGTCACTTGCTCTGCGCTGTTCAAGTCGCCGATACCACCGTCGCGCCTCAGAACCGCCGATCACAACCCAAACCAAGCCGAGCGGGAAGAGAGCAAATGGGGCCCATTTCCCAGCATTTACTATAATATACCAAGCAAATACTGCCATCGCAGCTAGCGCGATGAGCAGAATGAGAAGGCGTCCTCTCCCACCCGACTGAAAGAATGCACTCACAAATCGACCAGCAACCGGCCGGGGTCCTCTATAGCTTCCTTCACCGTCTTGAGGAAGGTCACGGCCTCGCGGCCGTCGATCAGTCGGTGGTCGTAACTGAGCGCGAGGTACATCATCGGGCGGGCGACGATCTGGCCATTGCGGACAACCGGGCGCTCCTCGATGCGGTGCAGGCCGAGCACCGCGCTTTGCGGGGGGTTGATGATCGGGGTGGACATCAGCCCGCCGAACACGCCGCCGTTGGAGATGGTGAAGGTGCCGCCGGTCATGTCGGCCATGGTCAGCGTGCCCTCCTTGGCGCGCTTACCGAGGTCGGCGATGGCCTTCTCGATCTCGGCAAAGCCCATCGCGTCGGCGTTGCGCACCACCGGCACGACCAAGCCATTGGGGGCCGAGACCGCGACCGAGACGTCGAGATAATTATGATAGACGATCTCGTCGCCCTCGATCCGCGCGTTGACCGCCGGAATGTCGCGCGCAGCGAGCGCGACCGCCTTGGTAAAGAAGCTCATGAAGCCGAGGCGCACGCCATGCTTCTTCTCGAACAGCTCGCGATAGCGCTCGCGCATCGCCATCACTTCGCCCATGTCGACATCATTGAAGGTCGTCAGCATCGCGGCGGTGTTCTGCGCGTCCTTCAGGCGCTTGGCGATCGTCTGGCGCAGTCGGGTCATCTTGACCCGCTCCTCGCCGCGCGCGCCGCTGGACGGTGCAGCGGCAGCAGCAGGTGCCGGCGTCGGCGCGGGTGCCGGGGCCGGCGCTTCACCGGCCTTCTTGGCGGCTTCCAGCACATCTTCCTTGGTCAGGCGCCCGTCCTTGCCGGTGCCGACGACCTTGCCCGGATCGATGCCATGCTCCAGCACCGCGCGGCGCACGGCCGGCGACAGCGTGGTGACGTCGGCGCTGACCGCTTCGGCCACCGGAGCCGCAGCGGGCTGAGCGGCAGGCGCGGGGGCTGCGACAGGCGCCGTCGCGCCGGCGTCCTCGATCACGCCCAGTACCGCGCCGACCAGCACGGTATCGCCTTCCTTGACCAGTTGCTGGCCCATCACGCCGGCGACCGGGCTCGGCACTTCCACCGCAACCTTGTCGGTCTCGAGGCTGGCGATCGGCTCATCGAGCGCGACCGCCTCGCCGGGCTGTTTCAGCCATTGGCCGACCGTCGCTTCGGTAACGGATTCACCCAGGGTGGGGACTTTGACTTCGCTCGCCATCTTTGCCTCTTTCGTGTTCCCCTGCGAAGGCAGGAGTCCATCTTCTGACATCTGGTGATGGGCCCCTGCCTGCGCAGGGGCACACCGCTCAAAACTATGCTTTCTTCATGGTCCGGCGGATTTCCTTGCGGACGCTGAGGCCCAGCGCATTGGAAATCAGCGCGCTCTGTTCGGTCTGGTGGCGGCTCATCAGGCCGGTCGCCGGCGATGCGGCGGCGGCCCGGCCGGCATAGCGCGCGCGCATGCCCTTATGCCCGGCGGCGTTCAGCGCTTCCTCGATGAACGGCTCTACGAAGAACCAGCTGCCGTTGTTGCGCGGCTCCTCCTGCGCCCAGACCACATCCTCGAGGTTAGGCATCCGCGACAGCCGCAGCGCGAGCGGCTCGCCGGGGAAGGGATAGAGCTGTTCGATGCGGATCACCGTGGTGTCGGTCAGCTCGGCCGCGTCGCGCGCTTCCATCAGATCGTAGCCGACCTTTCCCGAGCAGAGCACGACGCGCTTGACGTCGGCATCGGCAGGCGGGGTGCGATCTGACATGATCCGGCGGAAATGGCTCTCGCCAATGAAGTCGCTGCGCATCGAAACCGCCAGCTTGTGCCGCAGCAGCGACTTGGGCGTCATGATGATCAGCGGTTTCCTGAACGGGCGCAGCATCTGCCGGCGCAGCACGTGGAAATAGTTGCTGGGCGTAGAGATGTTGCACACCTGGATATTGTCGCCCGCGCACAATTGCAGGAAGCGCTCGAGCCGCGCCGAGCTGTGCTCGGGGCCCTGGCCTTCGTAGCCGTGCGGCAGCAGCATCACCAGGCCGTTGGCCCGAAGCCATTTGGCTTCGCCCGACGCGATGAACTGGTCGATCATGATCTGTGCGCCGTTGGCGAAGTCGCCGAACTGCGCCTCCCACAGCACCAGCGCCTTGGGGTCGGCCATGGCATAGCCATATTCGAACCCGAGCACGCCATATTCGCTGAGCGGTGAATCCAGCACCTCGAACCGGCCGTGCGGCACGGTGGTCAGCGGCACATATTTGGCTTCGCTGGTCTGGTCGACCCACACCGCATGCCGCTGGCTGAAGGTGCCGCGCCCGCTATCCTGCCCCGACAGGCGCACCTGATAGCCTTCGCTCAGCAGTGTGCCGAACGCCAGCGCCTCCGCCGTTGCCCAGTCGAACACTTCGCCTTCCCTGGCCGCGAACATCGCCGCGCGCCCGTCGATCACACGGCGCAGCGTCTTGTGCACCTCCAGCCCCTCGGGGACGGTGGTGATGGTGCGGCCGATGGCGTCGAACAGCTTGTCCGAAACGCCGGTGGGGATGTTGCGGCGGGCGTTTTCCGGATCGGCGGGGGCGTGCAGCCCCGACCAGCGCCCGGCAAACCAGTCGGCCTTGTTCGGCTTGTAGGTCTTGCCAGCCTCGAAGTCCTGCTCGAGCCGCTCGACGAACGCGCTGCGCAGCTCTTCCACCCCGCCATCGCCGATCACGCCTTGCGCCTGCAGTCGCGCCGCATAAAGCTGCGACACCGGCGGATGTGCACGGATGCGCGCGTACATCAGCGGCTGGGTGAAGCTAGGCTCATCGCCCTCATTATGGCCGAAGCGGCGATAGCACCACATGTCGATGACGACATCGCGCTTGAACTTCTGGCGAAAATCGATTGCCACTTTGCATGCAAAGGTCACCGCTTCGGGATCGTCGCCGTTGACGTGCAGGATCGGCGCCTGCACGCCCTTGGCAACGTCGCTGGGATAAGGTGACGAACGGGCAAATTGTGGCGATGTCGTGAAACCGATCTGGTTATTCACGATGAAGTGAATGCAACCGCCGGTGTTGTACCCGCGGATGCCGGAGAAGCCGAGGCATTCCCAGACGATACCCTGCCCCGCAAAGGCCGCATCGCCATGGATCAGTACCGGCAGCACCTGCTCATGCTTGGCGAGATCGTCGCGCACCACCTGCTGCGCGCGCACCTTGCCCAGCACCACCGGATCGACCGCCTCGAGGTGGCTGGGGTTGGGTACCAGGCTCATGTGCACGGAGATGCCGTCGAACTCGCGGTCGGTGCTGGTGCCGAGGTGATATTTGACGTCGCCCGATCCGCCGACATCGTCGGGGTTGGCGCTGCCGCCCATAAATTCGTGGAAGATGACCTTGTACGGCTTGGCCATCACATTGGCGAGCATGTTCAGCCGGCCGCGGTGCGCCATGCCATAGACGATCTCGCGCACGCCATATTGGCCGCCATATTTGATGATCGCTTCCATCGCCGGGATCATCGCCTCGCCACCGTCGAGCCCGAAGCGCTTGGTACCGACATATTTGCGGGCGAGAAACTTCTCCCACTCCTCGGCCTCAACCACCTTGTTGAGGATCGCCTTCTTGCCCTCAGGAGAAAACTCGATGCTCTTGTCCGCGCCTTCCATCCGGTCCTGCAGGAAGCGGCGCTCCTCGACATCGGCGATGTGCATATATTCGAGGCCGACCTTGCCGCAGTAGTTGGCGCGCAGGATCGTCACCAGCTCGCGGATCGTCGCCTTTTCGAGGCCCAGCGTGCCGCCGAGATAGACAGGCTTGTCGAGATCGGCGCCCGAAAAGCCATGATATTCGGGCGTGAGATCGGCCGGCAGGTCGCGCTTCTGGATGCCGAGCGGATCGAGATCGGCCGCCAGATGCCCGCGCACGCGATAGGTGCGGATCAGCAGCATGGCGCGGATCGACGCCCCTGCGGCCGCCGCGACCTCGGCCTCGGACAGGCTGGCCCCGGCTTTCGCCGCCGCCTTCTTCACCTCCAGCGCCATCTGCGTCGGGTCGAGCCCCGCCGTCAGCGGATCGCTGTCCGCCAGCGGCCAGCCGGAACGCTGCCAGCTGGGCCCGGTTTCGATTTCGAAGCTACCGTCGTAATCCATCGTCATTCTCCATATCCTCCCCGCATGCGGGGAGGCGGCAGCCCGCAGGGCTGACGGAGGGGGCTCTCGATTGCCCGCGATGCTCGGCGGTGAGAGCCCCCTCCACCGCTTCGCGGTTCTCCTCCCCGGGCACGGGGAGGATCAGGTCGTCACCCCTTCAACACCTCGACCAGCGTTTCGCCCAACAGGCTCGGCGAGGAGGAAACGCGGATGCCCGCCGCTTCCATCGCCGCGATCTTGTCTTCGGCGCCGCCCTGGCCGCCCGAGACGATCGCGCCGGCGTGGCCCATGCGGCGGCCCGGCGGGGCGGTGCGGCCGGCGATGAAGCCCGCCATCGGCTTCTTGCGCCCGCGCTTGGCCTCGTCGATCAGGAACTGCGCGGCGTCCTCTTCGGCGCTGCCGCCGATTTCGCCGATCATGATGATGCTCTTGGTCGCCTCGTCGGCCAGGAACAGCTCGAGCACGTCGATGAAGTTGGTGCCGTTGACCGGATCGCCGCCGATGCCGACCGCCGTGGTCTGCCCCAGCCCGGCATTGGTCGTCTGGAACACCGCCTCATAGGTCAGCGTGCCCGAGCGGCTGACGACGCCGACCGAACCCTTGGAGAAGATGCTGCCCGGCATGATGCCGATCTTGCATTCGCCCGGCGTGAGCACGCCGGGGCAGTTGGGGCCGATAAGCCGCGACTTGGAGCCGACCAGCTTGGCCTTGACCTTGACCATGTCGAGCACCGGAATGCCTTCGGTGATGCAGACGATCAGCGGCATCTCCGCCTCGATCGCCTCGATGATCGCGGCGGCAGCAAAGGGCGGCGGCACATAGATGCAGCTCGCGGTCGCGCCGGTCGCTTCCATGCCTTCCGCCACCGAATTGAACATCGGCAGCCCGATATGCGTCTGCCCGCCCTTGCCCGGCGTCACCCCGCCGACCATCTGCGTGCCATAGGCGAGCGCCTGCTCGGTGTGAAAGGTACCGGTCGCGCCGGTCATGCCCTGGGTCAGGACCTTGGTATTCTTGTCGACGAGGATGCTCATTCGGAAGCCTTTTTCTCAGTGCGATCCGACCGGATCGTGGCGATTGTTACCGTTGCGATGAAGAGGATGAAGGCAACGCCCGCGAGGAGGCCCCCAGCCACAAATAGTCCGATCAAGCCGAAGCCGTCGCCGGTCCCGGCGTTGCCCGTCCAGAAATTGTCATGCCGCGGTGCCATCATGCCGCTCAACGCGGTCACCAACCCCAGCAGGATCCCGATGCCGCTCGCCCACAGCGACAGTTTCGGCGCCCCACGCCACATCGACGGGAGACCGACCAGCCAAGCCAGCAGCAGGAGCGGCACCCCGATCAAGAGCAATGGTCCGATCACGCCCGCGCCTGTGGGGAGCGGGGGGTGGCGGTCGCGCCGGTCATGCCCTGGGTGAGGACTTTGCTGTTTTTGTCTACGAGGATGGACATTCAATAACTCCAACGCTGCCCATCGGCAGGTGTTTGCTCATCGCCGTCAAACTCAATTTGCGTAATCGTGCGGGTGTCTACGTTTCCGGCGCATTTGACGACAGCAGGGTTGCTTTGACCTCTGATGTCACTGCTTGAAATGCCAAACTCGCCACCAACCCAAGTCTTGGTATCGTCAAATTGCAGCCTGCCTATTCGGAGTTCATAAGAACCATCCGTCATTTGCGGAAAATGCGCTTGCAACAGGCGCTCGCAAGCCGCGAGTGCCTTGGCCTTCGTCCCCGCATCCATCGGCACCGGGCCATCGCACGCGGTCAGAAATCCGAAAGCAAGCACAACCGAGAGGCAAGACGTCGACAGGCTCACGCCAGCGACGAATCCAGCGCCTTGCACGCATCGAGCAGTTCCTTCACCGCATCGACGCTGACCTGCAGGTTCGCCTTGTCGGCATCGTCCAGCGCGATTTCGATCACCTTTTCGACGCCGTTCGCGCCGATCATCACCGGCACGCCGACATAGAGGCCGTCGAGCCCATAGGCGCCGTCGACATAGGCGGCGCAGGGCAGGATGCGCTTCTGGTCGGAGAGATAGGCTTCGGCCATGGCGATGCCCGACGCGGCGGGAGCGTAGAAGGCCGAGCCAGTGCCGAGCAGCGCGACGATCTCGCCGCCGCCACCGCGGGTGCGCTTGACGATGGCGTCGATCCGTTCCTGCGTCGAGAGGCCCATCTTGACCAGATCGGGCACCGGAATGCCGTTGACGGTCGAATAGCGCACCACCGGCACCATCGTGTCGCCATGGCCGCCGAGGACGAAGGTGTTCACATCGCGCACCGACACCTGGAATTCGTCGGCGATAAAGTGGCTGAAGCGCGCCGAATCGAGCACCCCGGCCATGCCGACCACCTTGTTGTGCGGCAGCCCGGAGAATTCGCGCAGCGCCCACACCATGGCATCCAATGGGTTGGTGATGCAGATCACGAACGCGTCGGGGGCGTTGGCCTTGATGCCCTCACCCACCGCCTTCATGACTTTCAGATTGATACCGAGCAGATCGTCACGGCTCATGCCCGGCTTGCGGGCGACCCCGGCGGTGACGATGATGACGTCCGCGCCCGCGATGTCCTTGTAATCGTTGGAGCCGATGATCTTCGCGTCGAAGCCTTCGACCGGGCCGCACTGCGACAGGTCGAGCGCCTTGCCCTGCGGCACGCCTTCGACCACGTCGAACAGGGCGATGTCGCCCAATTCCTTCTGCGCGGCGAGATGGGCGAGCGTGCCACCGATATTGCCTGCGCCGATCAGCGCGATCTTCTTGCGAGCCATGCGGAGTCTCCCTGCTTTCCGGCCGCGTGCAATCGGCGCGAAGCGGGGTCCGGCCGACGGCCCCTCACGCACATATTGCCAGCGGCAATAGAGGAGTCAGGGGCGATTGCAACCCGCTAAATGGCCGAAATAGCAGGATTAATGAAATTGCGAATGAGTTGCGATAGAGCGGCTATGCTGGCACCGAGCCTAGAAGATTATGCCCACGCCAAGAGACAGAATATTCTCATCGGCAAAGCTCTTCTCATTGGTACCACGCAGGTAGCTTGCTGAAAATTCGATGCCGATGCCGTCAGGTGTGAACACCCTGTAACCAAGGCGCGCTTCCAATCGCTCGATATCGTCAAGATTGCCGGAGAGTATCGGAAGATAGCGATATGTAACGCGAGCGAATGGACCGCCTGCTGTGCCAAGCCCTGAAGAGGGCGCGTCACTGATCAGCAGCGCCTCATAGGAAAGCGTGCCGCCGACCGCGAGATAATTGTCGGTTGCGGCGAACTCGCCACGCCCTCGCTCGAAAACATGCGCGCCTTCGACTTGAAAGGTCACGCCGCACCGTGTCCAAAGACCCGACTCCTGCCCGCCGATCTGCCGATAGCTGCCAAGATAGCAAGGTAGTATCGACTGGATTGATGACGTAGTAGGCAGCGCAGGGCGGATAGAGAGCCTGAGCCGACCTAGCTGGCTGTCCTGCGTAAAGTCATTGAGGTAGGCTGCGTCGATCGACGTAGTGAGGATCGCGCTGCCGACGGGAAGATATAGCTTCCCGGTTGCGCCCAGTGCGAGGCTGTTCGTATCGCCGTCTCCTTCATCGGTTCCCCCGCCCAGTGCTGGTCTGGGCCGGGTGCGCGATCGGGACAGTGAATAGTCGGCGAACAAAAATGCGGTTCCGGCCGAGTCGTCATTCGTCAATCGGAGCCCGACGGTTGCGTCTACGGCGAAATCAGTGACGGTCTTTGTGCTACCGTCGTCGAGCGAGGTTCGCGTCCGGACGATGCTGACCGTGGCGGCATCGGCGCTGACAACAGCGGGCCCGGTTGCGGCGAGCGCGTCGACTGAACCGCGAAGCCTGAGTCGTCCCGAGCCCAATGGTGCCGGTGCTTGCTCCGGCGTTGACGATTTGACGCAATACAGCGCAACCGGCGGCACGTCAGAAAATATCCAGTTGAAACGCGGCTGATCGGGAGGCGTGCCTTCGACACGGATCGGTGCGTTAGCCGGAAGGAGACGGACATAATTTTCCAGCTCCTGAATTCTACCTTCGACATCGCGCTGCCCGGTCCAACCGCGGCCAGCGCTGGCGTCGGTCGACACCCTCCGCAAAAATCCGGCAGCAGTCTCGCCCGGTGGCAAATCGATCGGAAGAAACTCGAGCGAGATCAGCGTTGCCTGAGCCAGCCGATCGGGCGCAATTCGAGCACCATCAGCCTGATTAGCGCAGGCAAGCGTTAGTATCCTGACAGCTTCTTCCTGCGCTGACGCTGGAGATGCGAAACAGAACAGCGCAGCCACCGCCCCGGTCGACGCCAAAATGGTCAAGCGGCGGGTCATTGTATTGCATCCTGCGATGCCGCGGCCTGGCTGTTAAACATTGCTTGCCGATCAGCGTCGGCAACATCGGCCTTTCGACGGAGCGCATTTTGAAATTCGCGCAACGCTTTGCTGCCCAGCTTAATCATGGCCGACTGTGTAAACTCAATGGGGTTGAGCATTGGCGCCCGAAGCCCGTTGAAAACTCGAACGACTTCAAGGGCATTGGCGAGCCAGTCGCCGTCCGATGCATAACCAAGCCCGTCTGGAGGATCCTTGCGCGGTACTTTCCCTTCCCACAGTGTGTTCTGCAAATTGAGGCTGATCTCAATGGCACTCCGTGCCAACAAACTGTTAGTTGCCCCCACGACAGCCTCCCGAAAGATCGCTCAGTTTAGGAATGCAACCATAAGTGGTGAGTCGCTCAATCGAAGGTGTCATAAGTCACATAGACTGAACTCGACCCCTTTTTTCTTAACCAGCTCCATGCCCTTCGCTCAGCCAGTCATCCGACAGCATCTCGTTCAACCGACTGGCCGTGCGCTCGAATTCGAAGCTGCCGTCGCCCGTCACATAGAGATCGTCAGGGCGCGCATCGGCGCCGGCGAGCAGCTTGACGCGATATTCGTAGAGCGCGTCGATCAGCGTCACGAAGCGCGCGGCCTCGTTGCGCTTTTCCGGGCCGAGCCGGGGGATGCCGACCAGGATGACCGTGTGATAGGTGCGCGCGACCGCCAGATAATCGGCCGCGCCGCGCGCCTCTCCGCACAACCGCTTGAAGGAGAAGACGGCGACGCCCTTAAGGCTCTTGGGCACATGCAGGCTGCGACCGCCGCCGACGCCCAGCTCGGCGCTGGGCACATGCTTGCGGTCCTCTGGCGGATAGTCGGTCAGCTTGAAAAAGGCGTCGGACAGCGCCCGGGTCGCCACCTCGCCGTTGGGGCAATGCCAGCGGCGCACCCCCATCAACCGGTCGCGGCGATAATCATTGGGGCCGTTCAGCGGCAGCACGTCCAGCCGGGTCTCGATCAGCGCGATGAACGGCAGGAAATGCTCGCGGTTGAGCCCATCCTTGTAGAGGTCTTGCGGCGGTCGGTTGGAGGTGGCGACCAGTGTCACCCCCTGCTCGATCAGCGCAGTGAACAGGCGCGACATGATCATCGCATCGGCGCTGTTGTTGACCACCATCTCATCGAAGCACAGGCAGCGCTGCTCGCTGGCCATGTCCGTGGCGACGGCAATCACCGGGTCGCCCGCCTCGGTGGCGCGAGCGGCGCGCAGCCGGGCGTGAACGTCGGCCATGAACACATGGAAATGGACGCGGCGCTTTTCGGCGATGGCCAGGCTGGCGTGGAACAGGTCCATCAGCATGGTCTTGCCGCGCCCTACCCCGCCCCACAGATAGACGCCGCGCGGCGGGTCGGGCTTGCGCCCCAGCATGCGCCAGACCAGGCTGCCGCGGGTCGGCACGGACTGCAGTTCCTGCTGCAACCGGTCGAGCCGCTCCGCCGCCCAGCGTTGCTCACGGTCAGGGCGAAGCTCCCCGGCAGCGACCAATGCGTCGTAGCGGATGAGCGTGGAGGTCATGATGGGTCCGCGTGTCGTCAACCCCGCGAAGGAAGGGATCCAACTGATAGGGTATCAGCTGAATCCCTGCCTTCGCGGGGATGACGAAGTGGGAATTGTGCCATCACGGCTTAGGCACCGAGGCCTTGCGGATCGTGCCTGCGTAGGTCGCGACGATATGCCCGTCGCCCTCGCCCTGCACCACCATCCCGCGCAGGAACACCAGCCGCCCGGTCTCGCGCACTAGTTCGGTGACGGCATCGAGCGGTTCGTCGATTCGCCCCGCGCCGATGAACTGGGTGGACAAGTCCAGCGTCACCGCCGGACCGACGTTGAGCACGCCGAACTGGTGACTGGACGCGAACAGCGCGATGTCGATCAGCGCCAGCGTGATCGCGCCATGGACATTGTTGCCAAGATTGCTGTGCTGGCGCGTCGGAAACATCCGCAGCCGCGCGGTCGGCCGGCCATCGGGAGTCGCACCGTCCCGCCGGACTTGCAATGGCTCAATTAACCCATTGAAACGGCTAGGGTCTTTCAGGTTCCATGCAATCCAGCCATCGCCCAGCGCCTGGTCATGGAAATGCGTCTGCGCGCGATGATTGAGAAGTTCCAACCCCCGCGTCTGACCCGCCTCGTCCACCGTCCCCGCTGTCACCAGATCAGACAGCCCGTTCGACCATCAGCTTCTTGGTCTCGGCGATCGCCCGCGCCGGGTTGAGCCCCTTGGGGCAGGCGTTGGCGCAATTCATGATGGTGTGGCAGCGATACAGGCGGAACGGATCTTCCAGCTCGTCGAGCCGCTCACCGGTCAGCTCGTCGCGGCTGTCGGCCAGCCAGCGATAGGCCTGCAACAGGATGGCCGGGCCCAGGAACTTGTCGCTGTTCCACCAGTAGCTGGGGCAACTGGTCGAGCAACAGGCGCACAGGATGCATTCATAGAGGCCGTCAAGCTTGGCGCGGTCCTCCGGCGACTGCAGCCGCTCCTTGCCGGACGGGGTGGTCGTCTTGGTCTTCAGCCACGGTTCGATGCTGGCATATTGCGCGTAGAAATGGGTGAAATCGGGAACCAGATCCTTGATCACTTCCATGTGCGGCAGCGGGGTGATCGTCACCTCCTTGCCCTTGCAGTCCTCGATCGCGGTGGTGCAGGCGAGGCCGTTCTTGCCGTTTATGTTCATCGAACAGGAACCGCAGATGCCCTCCCGGCAGGAACGGCGGAAGGTCAGCGACGGGTCCTGCTCCGCCTTCATCTTGATCAGCGCGTCGAGCACCATCGGCCCGCAATTGTCGGTATCGATCTCGAAGGTGTCGAAGCGCGGATTTTTGCCGCTGTCCGGATCATAGCGATACACCTTGAACGCACGGACATTGCCGGCACCCTCGGCCTGGTGGACGGTGCCGTCCTTCTTGATCTTGCTATTCGCGGGCAGAGTGAATTCGGCCATGGCGTGCTTTCCCGTGCTTGGCGCCTTCGGAAACGGCGGAGTCGCATTGCCCTAAACCGCTGGTGCGCGTGGGGCAAGCACGCTGGCCGATGGAATTTTGCGATAAGCCCAATCAGGCGCGCCACGCGCCAGTCGCTTGCCGTAATCGTGCGATCCTGCGATGGCACCTCTCGTGTCCGCGACCGATGAGCCTGCCGCCGCCGTTACCGAGCATCATGTCGCGCGCGGCGTCGGCACTGTGCTGCTGGCGCGGCTTGGCGCAGTCGTCGAGCTGGTGGCGCAGCCGCTGTATGTCGCGATGTTTGGCCTCGCGGGATACGGCCTCTACGCGGTGCTGTGGGCGGCCATTAACCTGGCCGAGAACATCTTCGATCTGGGCATGACCAGCGCGCTGCAGCGCACGGTGCCCCAGGCAGCCACCGAGCGGGAGGCAGCCGTCGCGCTGCGGGCGGCGCTGCTGTGGGGTGTCGGCCCCTGCCTGCTGGTCGCGATTGCAGCCTTTGCCGGCGCAGCTTCGATCGCCACGCTGATCAATGTCGCCGCGGCCGATGTGGACAAGGTGGTTCCCGCGATCCGCCTGTTCTGCTGGGCCCTGCCATTGTGGGCCTTTGTGGAGATCGCAACATCGGCATTGCGGGCGCGGCAATTGTTCGGGCCGGAAATCCGCCTGCGCATCTTCTGGGAACAGATCATCCGGCTGGTGCTGGCAGCGCTGCTGTGGGGTGCCGGCTGGGGGATCAGCGGCCTGTTCGCGGCGCACCTGGCTTCGCTGGCGGTAACCGCAGCGCTGACGCTGCGGCTGGTCGCGCGCCACTATGCACTTGGCCACCTTGGACCCAAGGGGCAGGAAGAGACTCGCTCTGACATCGGCCGGCAGACCTTGCTCGCCGGGCTCGCCGTGCTGCCGGCAAACATGATCGCCCGTCTGTTCGGTGACGCGCCCGCCCTGCTCCTCAACATGCTGCTGCCCGGCGCGGCCGGGGCGAGTGCGGCGGCGCTGTTCGTGATCGCGCGCAAGCTGTCGAGCCTGGTGCAGCTTGTCCGCACCGCGTTCGTCTATGTGCTCGCCCCGCTCGCGTCGGCTGCCGAGCGAGAGGACCGCGCGCAGGTCGCCGCCATTTACGGTTATGCGACGCGATTGATTCTGGTCGTCGCCTTACCCTTGTCATTCGCATTGGCTGCAGGTGCGGCGCCGCTGCTGAGTCTGTTCGGGCCGCAGGCGGGGCTGGCCGTAGCTGCGGTGGCGATCTTGTTCGTCGCACGCGCGGCAGAGGCCATCTTCGGCATTTCAGTGCCGGTACTGCAGGTGGTCGGAGGGTTGCGGCACCAGTTGACCGGTAGTCTCGCGGGCCTTGCACTGGCTCTGCTGATCGGTTGGCCGCTGGTCGGCTGGCTCGGCCCGCTGACCGGGGTAACCACCGCAACCGCGCTGGGTTTCGTGCTGGCGGCGCTGGTGCCGCTGCTCCAGTTGGCGGCACATGAGCAGTTGCACCCCTTCGGTCCGGCGCTGCGCCGGGCCGGCCTCCGCGCAGGTGCGATCGCCGGCGCCGCCATGATCGCCGCGCTGGGGGCCGCGCAATTGCCGGCGATGGTCGCTATCCCTGCCGTGATTTTCGTCGCGCTAGCGGCGGTCTGGTGCGCGCTGCGTTTCGCCCTCGGCAGCGACGACCGCGCCTCGCTCGGCCGGCTGGGGCAACGGCTCGGGCTGGTCGAGCGCCCGGTATGAACGGCGGGTCACCCGCTTTGCAAAGGCCGTCGCCTCGATCAACGTCGGCACCCGGTTGCGATAGGGCAGCGACAGCGCGGTCATGATGGCGATATGGTCGACCAGCGGATAGATGACGACATCCGCCGACCCTCCGGCGTCGCGGATCGCCTGACCCAGCCGCACCGAATTGCGCGGGCGCACCGTGGTGTCGAGATCGCCGGTCGCCAGCCACAGCGGCGGCGCATCGCCGCGGGCAAAGGTAATCGGCTGGGTAAAGCTCAGCGGGACCACCTGCCCCATTGCCCGGTCGGCGCTGCCGCCGCGTTCGAACGGCAGGAAATCGGTTGGCGCGGCGAGCGCGATGACGCCCTTGATCGGCCCGCCGACCATCGCCTCTTCACCCAGCCAGCGCACGTCGAGCACAGAGAGCAGTGCGATATGCGCGCCGGCGCTGTGCCCGGCGAGCACGATGCGATCGGGGTCTCCGCCGAGCGCGGCGATATTGGCGCGCGTCCATCTAACCGCGGCCGCGGCATCCTCCATGAACGCCGGGTAGCGTCCGTCGCTGCCCAGCCGATAGCCGGCGACCACGGTCACAAAGCCTTCTCCGGCAAAGGCGCGCCCGGCAAAGCCGTAGAAATCGCGTCCGCCGCTGTCCCAACCGCCGCCATGGAACCAGATGATCACGGGCTTGCGATCGGTATCGCGCGTGCCTGCGGGAACGAACACATCCACCTGTTGTTCGGTCGATGGACCATAAGACAAGGCCGTTGCCCGGCGTTCGCCCCCGTCGCCCGGCCACCAGCGGTCGGCAACGTCGAGCAGGCCCAGCAATTGCCAGCGGGCTGCCTGACCGACCCCGAATGCTGCCAGCAATGCGCCTGCCACGATGAGTGCGATTACCATGGCTTTCCCCATCGATCCCGTCCCCCTTGCTGCCCCACGGCCCCTGTGGCAACGCCCGCCCATGACACGCATCCGCCTCGTCGTGAACCCCGCAAGCGGAAGCTTCGACCAATCGGTGCCGATGCGACTGGCCGAAGCGGCGCGCCAGGGCGGGGCGGAGCTGATCGGTACCACCCGCTTCCCCGAGGAGCCGCTGCCGACCCCGGCCATGCTCGATGCCGAGGGCGCGACGATCCTGGCCGTGCACAGCGGAGACGGCACGATCAATGCCGCCATGCAGGCGCTGGCCGGCTGGCACGGCGCCTTGCTGCCCTTGCCAGGCGGCACGATGAACCTGCTGGCACGCCATATCCATGTCCAGACCGATCCGGCAGCAATCCTGATCGACGCGCTTTCAGCCGCGGCCATCCGGCGGCGGGTGACGATGGTCGCGGGCGTGGGCGCGGATTGCGCGATCGACGGGCTGGTCGGCGTGTTCGCCGGGCCAACCACTGCCTGGGGCGATGTGCGCGAGACCTTGCGCCGCTACGATCTGGCCGGACTGGTCGAGGCGGTACCACGCGCGATCGGCGAGACATTCAACGGGGCAATGGTGCGCATCGAGGGCAGCGACGAGGAGTATCCCGCCATCTATATCGAGCCGCGCGGCGGCATGCTCCGGCTGATGGGCTTTACGGCCGACGATGCCGCACAATTGTTCGAACATGGCTTCGCATGGCTCGGCGGCGATTTTCGCAACGGGCCGCATGACCCGCTTGGCGAATGTAGCCAGGTGACGATCCTTGCCGCCAGCGAGGAGATCGGCCTGCTCGTCGACGGTGAGCGGGGCCACAGCCATTCGCCGCTGATGCTGCGGGCGGTGCAGAGCCCGATCGACTTCATCGCCACCCGTCCCGAGGACGCTGCGGAGTCCGCCACATGAACCGCCCATTGCGCCTGTTCCACGCCAGCGACCTGCATTTCGGCAAGGAAGACCGGGAAGCCCTCGACTGGTTCGCCGCCTGCGTCCATGACGAGCGCCCCGATGCCGTGGCCATCACCGGCGACCTTACGATGCGGGCGCGGCATCGCGAATTTGCCGCGGCCTGCGACTGGATATTGTCGCTCGAAGTGCCGGTGACGGTCGAGGTCGGCAACCACGACCTGCCCTATTTCAACCTGCTCGAACGTTTCACCAACCCCTATCGGCGCATCCGCCGCATCGAGCAGCTGGTCGAGCGCGAGATCGATCTGCCGTGCGTCAGCCTGGTGCCGTTGAAAACCACCGCCCGCGCGCAGCCCCGGTTCAACTGGTCGCGCGGCTGGGTGGGGCGCGGCCCGCTGAAGAGGACCCTCGACGCCATCGAGGCGCTGCCGCAGGACCATCTGGTGCTGGTCACCGCGCACCACCCGCTGGTCGAGGCCGGCACGCGCGGGCGGGCGCTGACCATGGGCGGCAATCGCGCGCTGGAAGCATTGGCGGGCGCCGGCGTGGGCGCGGTGCTGACCGGGCATGTCCATGATCCGTTCGATCTGGTCCAGCAGACGCCTGCCGGGCCCATCCGGATGATCGGCGCGGGCACGCTGTCGATGCGGATCCGCTCGACACCGGCGAGCTTCAACGAACTGCGCATCGCCGGTGGCGAAGTCAGCGTAACGGTGCGCAACCAGCAATCCGTGCGCAGTCCGGACATGATGATCGACGATGTGCCGCCCAATGCCGAGCCGCCGGGCCCCGATGACCCAATCGCAGCGGTCAAGGCCGAACCGAGGCCGTAACCCTCTACGCCTTGCGGTCAGGCAACTCCCAATGTGATGGTCGCGACCAGGCCGCCGCCGTCGCGGTTGGCAAGCTCCAGATGCCCTCCCTCAGCGAGCACCAATGCCTTGGCCAGCGCGAGACCGAGGCCACTACCGCCAGTGTTGCGGTTGCGGGAGCTTTCCGCCCGGGCAAACGGCTCCATCATCTCGGCGATGCGATCGGGCGGAATGCCGGGGCCGCGATCCGCGACGCTGAGCCGGGTCGCGCCTGCGGCATCGACCGCAAGCCCGACCGTTGCCGATCCGCCATAGGCCAATGCATTGTCGATGAGATTGCGGACGGCACGACGCAGCGAGGCCGGGCGCAGCATATGGGTCGGCACGACGCCGTCCCCGGCGAGCTCGACGGCCCGGCCCATGGCACGGTAATCGGCGACCAGCCCATCGACCAGCGCTGCCAGGTCGGTCGGCTCCGATGGCTCGCTCGGCTGGCCAGCGCGAGCAAGGCTCAGGATATCGTCGAGCATCGTCGCCATTTCGGCGATGGTCGCGGCCATGCGCTGGCGCAGCGCATCATCGCCCACCTGTTCGACGCGCACGCGCAGACTGGCGAGCGGGGTCCGCAGATCGTGCCCGACTGCACCCAGCATATGGTCCTTTTCGGCCAGCATGGCGCTGATGCGCTGTTGCATGTGGTTGAAGGCACGGGTCAGCTCGCGCACATCCTCTGGGCCTGACTCAGGCACCGGCGCGCGCTCGGCCCCGGGCCGCAGATCGGTCGCGGCACGCGCCAGCTGCTTGAGCGGACGACTGACCCGCCAACCGACCCAGAGCAGCGGCGCGATCAACAGTACAAACAGGATTACCGTCTGTACCGTCAGCAATCCGGCGATGGCGGGTTGTGCGGCGGGGCCGCGCGAACGCACGGTTATCCAGCGCCCGTCGGGCAATTGCGCGGCAACCGCCACGACCAGCATCCCGCGTTCTCGCCGCCCCACCTGCCCGCCGCGCGGCGGCAGAGCCATGCGCGCAGCACGGACCGCGCGTACCTCGACCCCGCCTTCCTGCAGCACCTCATCGACCCGCTCGGCAACTTCCGGCCATGGTTGCATGCCGGGGCGGAAGCGGGGCTGATCAGCAACGACGACGCGACGCATTCTCTCGCCCCGTTCCGGCCGGTCAGGACCGTCAGGCCCGTTGGGCTGGCCGAACTGCGGCCGGAGTGTGCGCGACGCACCGGGCGGCAATCCCGCAGACAATCGCTCCGACGCGTCGGCAATCTGCGCCGCCGCACCGCCGGCGATGGAGGCAAGGCGCTCGGCCCCAGCAGCCCGGACCAGCAGGCCGAGGTTGATCGCCTGAGCCAGAACCAGCGCCAAGGCCAAAACCAGCATCAACTGGCCAGCGAGGCTGCGAGGGGCCAGACGGCGGAGCATCAGCGCAGCCGGCGGACGTCGACAGAAAAGCTGTAGCCGCCGCCCCAGATGGTCTTGATATAGGTGGGCGCGGCTGGCGAGGGTTCGATCTTGCGGCGCAGCCGGCTGACCAGATTGTCGATCGACCGGTCGAACACCTCTGCCTCCCGCCCGCGCACAATGTCCAGCAGCCGGTCACGGCTCATCACCACGCGGGGGTGCAGCAGCAGCGCCCGCAAAAGCTGGAACTCACCGGTCGACAGCTCTGCCTCCCGCCCGTCGCTGTGCACCAGGGCGCGGGTGGCGGTCGACAGGGTCCAGTCGCCGAAACGAAACACTTCGCCTTCTTCGGGTCCATCGACGCGGGTCGCAGCACTGCCCTGCGCGCGGCGCAGCACCGCACGGATCCGCGCAACCAGCTCGCGCGGATCGAAAGGTTTGGCGACATAATCGTCGGCACCGATTTCGAGGCCGATCACCCGCTCGGTCTGTTCGGTGCGGGCGGTGAGCAGGATGACAGGCAGGTTGCGCGTCTCGCGCAGATGTCGGGTCAGGCTGAGGCCGTCCTCGCCGGGCATCATGATGTCGCAGACGACGAGATCGTACGGCTCCGCATCGATGCGCTGGCGTGCAACCGTGGCGCTTTCCGCCAGATCGACGGCAAAGCCCTGCCCTTCGAGATACTCGCCGAGCGGCTCGCGAATCGAGGCTTCGTCGTCGACGAGCAAAAGGCGGACGGGGGAGTCAGTCATGCCGCATCCATAGCACGAACCCCCGACCGCGCGAGGCGCAGCCGGGGGCCTGTCCGGCGCAGCGCCGGGGGAGGAGACATACGCTGCACTGGCCAAGAGGGCGGGGTTATTCGCCACCTGCGGGCGGCGGCGGCGGCATCATGCCATCACCGTCCGGTCCGGGCCGACCCGGCCGCATTGCGCGGCGTTCGTCGGCGGAGACAGTGCCATTGCCGTCGGCATCGGCGCGGGCAAAGCGGGCTTCGGCAGCCGCCATGAATTCGGCGCGGTCGATGGCGCGATCATTGTTGGTATCGGCCATGCGGGCTGCTTCCATGCGCTGGCCGGCGCGGAAGGCGCGTTGGCCGGGGCCGCGATGATGGTCGCGGCCGCGATGTGCGCGGGCTTCCTGGCGCGCCCCGCGGCGCTGCTCCATCGCGTCGCCAGCGGCGTCGAACTCGGCGCGGCTGATCGATCCGTTACCGTCGGCATCCATGCGGGTGAACATCGCATCCCGGCGGCGCTCGCGGCCGGCTTCGCGGTCGGCGGCGTCGATGCGGCCGTCGCTATTGGCATCCATGCGGGCAAAGTGGGCAGCCGCTGCGGCCATCGCTTCTGCGCGGGTGAGGTTGCCGTCGCCATCGGCGTCCGGGCGCAGCCGCTCGGCGCCACCGGGCGCGGGGCGGGCCGCGGTCTGGCTCTGCGCCGCGACACCGCCGGCGGCAACCAGCGACAGCAGTGCGGCGGATAGAATGAGGCGTTTGCGGGTCATGATGATCGGTCTCCAGACGACAATGGCTCTTGTCGATGAACGCCGCACTAGGGCGCGCCCTTCGCATCATTATGTCAGCAACCGCGGAAATTGTCGCACGATTGTCGCGCCTTGGCCGACCGGGCCGTGCGCCGTCCTGCGCCTCAACCGGCCTTGCGCTGATCGTCCCAGCGGCTGACCATGCGATAGATCGTCGACGGGCTGACATCGAGCTCGCGTGCCGCCTTGGGGATGCTGCCATGCGCGCGAGCGATCGCGGCTTCCACCGCCAGCCGTTCGATCTCGGCCAGCGTGTGCTTACCGGACAACCAGGGATCGGCAGCAGCCGCGACGGGCAACGCCGCGACAGGGGGCGATGCGATCGGGGGCGCCATAGGCGCAGGCGCACCGGTCGAAGCGAGTTCGGTCGGGAGATCTGCGATATCCAGCCGCGGCCCGGCGCTCATCACCACCGCACGGCGCATCACATTCTGCAGTTCGCGGACATTGCCCGGCCAGCGCCGCCGCTCCAGCTCTGCCAGCATCGAAGGCGACAGCGGCTCGAAGCGCCGGCCTTCCTCCTCGGCAAAACGATCGAGGAAATGCTGGGCAATCAGGCCCACGTCGCCCGGCCGGTCACGCAAGGCCGGCAGTTCGAGGGGGATCACCGCGAGACGATAATAGAGATCCTCGCGAAAGCGCCCTTCGGCGACCTCGCGGGCCGGGTCACGGTTGGTGGCGCAAATGACACGAACGTCGACCGGCTCCGGGGTGCTGGTGCCGACCGGCTGCACCATGCCGGTCTGCAGGAAGCGCAGCAGCTTGACCTGAAGCGCGAGGTCCATCTCGCAAATTTCATCGAGGAACAGCGTCCCGCCATCGGCATCGCGCGCGGCACCACGGCGATCGGAAATGGCACCGGTGAAGGAGCCTTTGACATGGCCGAACAATTCCGATTCGAGCAGATTTTCCGGAATCGCCCCGCAATTGATGGCGATGAACTTGCGCCGGGCGCGTGGTCCGGCGCGGTGGATCGCCTCGGCGGCCACTTCCTTGCCGGTTCCGCTCTCGCCGGTGATGAAGATGGTCGCGCGGCTCTTGGAGACATTGTCGATGGTGCGGTAGACCGTCTGCATCGGCAGCGATTTGCCGATGAAGCCGAGGTAGCTGTCGCGCCCAACCAGCTTGTCGACGGTCTCGGCCTTTTCCACCAGATCCTGCCGCTCAAGCGCGTTGCGCGCTGTGGTGAGCAGGCGCGGCGGGGCCACCGGCTTGACGAGAAAGTCATAGGCGCCGAGCCGCATGGCCGCGATGGCGCGGTTGATCGAGCCATCGGCGGTGACCACGATCACCGCGCTGCGGGCGGCCAGATCGTCATGGGCCTCCAGCCAGTCGAGACCGTCGCCATCGGGCAGTTGCAGATCGAGCAGGATGACATCGAAGGGTGCGTCGGCGGCGCGGATCGCGTCGTCGGCGGCAGCGCCCGAGGCGGCGATGGTGATGGCATGCCCGCTGCCTTCCAATATGCCGGCAAATGTCTCGGCAATCGAAACAGAGTCTTCGACGATGAGGATGCGGGCAGCGTCGCGTTTCATGATACAGGGGCCAAGGTAAAGGTGGCGCGGTCTCCGGTAGCGTTGACCTGCCACGTCAGTTGACGGGGATCGCCGTAATGATCGATGCTGCGGGCAATGAGCCCGTAGGCGATGTGGGCGAGCGGACGATGCGATTCATAGGTGACGACAAGGGCATCACCCTGCCGGCTGGTGACGACGCTGGGCGGCTGCGCGCCAGGGTAGAGGACGCGCACTTCCTCATGAATATGCGGTCCGACATGGTCGAGCAGCGCGTCGACAGTGGTGTACAGCTTCATAATGTCGGGAAACAGCACGTTGAAGCGGCCAAACAGGAAACGGCCATAGGCTTCGCACAATTGCGCCACCGAATGGCCGGTCTTCTGCGCGGCGATGTCCACCATCTTCAAGGCATGCGCCGTCGGGTATGAACCGACCGAGGTGAATGCGCCACCATTGGGCAGATCGGCTTCGACCAGGACTTCATCGGCAAAAACCACACCCCCTTCGCTTTCCATGAAGTTGACGAGTTCGGTAAAGATCACACCTTTCACATCGGGTCCCTTCAATCGGGCCCCGCGCTGCGGGGCCGTGTTGCAGGTGCGTATCGAGCATGAGCCATGCCAATTCGCGATACGCATGGCATTTTGCGAAATCGGCCCTGTCCGACCTGCCAAGCGTCAGGCGATACGCGAAAATGCTTTGCAAGACGCAAATTTTCTGTGCGTTTTGCAATGAGAAATGACGATATCGCGTCCAAAGCTGTGCAATCGTCAGCATAATGGGAATTGGCACGATGCTTGATCTCTGCCGGGCACATCGACCGGAGATTGATCAATGCGCTTTTCCCGTTTCGTCCTACTCGCTTGCAGCGCCAGCCTGATCGGCGGATGCGTGGCAGGGCCGCGGCCTGCCAACCTGGCCCACGCAACCTGGATGCCGCAGCAGCAGGTGCACGCCGCTGACGGCGCACAGATCTGCATGCACGCTCCGACGGCGCTGCCAGCCATGCCCGCTGGCACGGCCCTCGTGGCGACCGAGCTGCTGCTGGCGCCGGGAGACCGGTTGCGGCTGGATGTGATCGGCGATGCCGAGCGAATCAGCGGGACCTATGTGATCGGCGACGATGGCCGGCTGGAGATTAACGGCATCGGATCGGTCAGTGCAACCGGCCTGACCCTTGCCGCGCTAGAACAGAGCCTGCGAGCCGAACTGGTGGCGCAGGAGATTGTCCAGCCGCTGCGCAATGCAGTGCGGTTGAGCTTGCTGGAAAGCGGCGGCGTCTCCGTCGCGGTAAGTGGCGCGGTGTTTGCCCCCGGCACCATCCGCGCCGGGGTGCGATCCCCCGAGGACCGGATCGGCCAGCGAGAAGGCCTCGCCCACGGCGATGCCAACAACGGCCGTACGGCGGCCAACGCGCTGCGCGCGGCGGGCGGCGTCCGCCCTGACGCGGATCTGCGACAGATCGGCCTCGTCCGCCAGGATCAGCTGTTCGTGCTCGACATGCGGGCAGCGCATGATGGCGCCAGCGTCAGCGATATCCTGCTCGCGCCGGGCGACCGGCTGATCGTTCCGTCGACCGGATGCTTCGATGCCGCACTGGTGCGGCCGTCGCTGGTCACCCAGCCCGGCATCCGCGTCTACATGTCCAACCTGACGCGGCCGGCCAACAACAACGCCGGATCGGCGGTCGGCATCGAGACCAGCAGCCTGCCCTATGGCACGCGCTTCCTGCAAGGGCTGGTCGCGATGAACTGTGTCGGCGGATCGGCCATGAACGCCGGACGCCGGGCGGTACTGATCTCCCGCAACCCGATGACCGGCGACTCGGTGGTAATCGAGCGCGATGTCGAGGAACTGGTCCGCAGCGCCGAGCGCGATCGCCTCGACCCCTATCTGATGCCCGGGGATTCGCTCGCCTGCTACGAAAGCCGCTGGATGAACCTCAGCGACGCGATCTCCATGGTCAGCAACGTGGCCGGGACCGCCACCACCGCCATCGTCCTCAGCAAGGCGAACAACTGATGCTGCAGGTCACCCAACCCCGCCGGCTGGTGCGGGCCTGGCACATCGTGCGCGACGGTCTGCCCTCGGTCCATCGGTATCGCCGCTATCTGCTGGCCATCGCGCCCGCGCTGCTGCTGATCTGGGGCTTGACCGCCGCCTATCTGCTGCTGATGCCGGTGCGCTATGCCAGCGACATGTCGCTGATCCTGCCCGGATCAGGCGTCGGCGGATCGCTCAATCTCAGCGATATCGGGCAGGCGACCACCGTGACATCGTCGGCCTTTTCCGGAACGACGCTGAGCCCGACCGAGAATTACAAGCGGCTGTTGATGGCGGACAGCACCCGCCAGCGCGCGGCTCGGCTGATCGGTGAAGACGGGAGCGCCTTTCCCGAACCGACGATCAAGCTGCTCGACCAGACCAACCTTATCCAGATCAGCATCACCGGCAACAGCCCGGCGCATGCGCGGCGGCGCGGCGAAGCGCTGCGCTCGGCATTCTTGACCCTGCTGACCGAGCTGCGCGCCGACGAAGCGACCGAGCGCGAAGACGCGGACCGGCAGCGCATCGCCGAGCTGGAGCGCAAGGTGCGTGAGACACAGCGCGCGCTGCTCGACTTTCAGGGGCGGACCGGGCTGGTCAGCCTCGAGCAGTTCGACACCCGCATCGGAGCGATCGACGATCTGCGCGCCCGCCACCGCGAGGCGCGCGCCGCGCGGGCGCAGACCGCCGCGATCCGCGCGCGCCTGGGCAGCGTGCTGCAGGTGACGCCGGATACGGTCCGCCGCGCGTTGCTGCTCAAGGCGGATCCGGTGTTCCGATCGCTGCTCGACCGCTATGCGACGATCAACACCGAGGCGACGGAGGCGAGCGGCACGCTCGGCCGCGCCCATGCCACGCGCGAGGAGCTGGAAGCCGAGCGGGCCACGCTGCGCGCTGCCATCGTCGAACGCGGCGGCCGCATCAGCGGCCTGTCCCCCGCAGCGCTGGAAGGCTTTGCCGACGTCTCGGTCAGCGACGGACGCGAGCGCATGTTCGAGGCGCTGATCGGGGCCGAGGGCGCGAGCGCCGGTGCGGCCGCCATGGCCTCCGAAATCCGGTCGCAGATCGGCGAACAAAATGCCCGGTCGGGCCAACTGGTCAGTCAGGCAAGCGAACTCGCCGACCTGTTGCGCGATCACCGGGTGGCCGAGGCGGTGTTTTCGTCCGCACTGGCCCGACTCGACACCAACAAGTCCGATCCCTTTGCCTCCTATCCGCTGGTCCAGACCTTCGAAGCGCCATCGCTGCCGGTCAAACCATCGTCGCCGTCGCTGCTGATCGCCCTCGCCGGCGCGGTTGCCGCTTCGATCTTTGTCCTCATGGGATTTGCCTTGGCATGGCTCCGTCAACCGATCCTGCGCAAGCTGCTGCCGAACGGCTGATCGCCACCACCATCGGCAGCACCTGGCTGCTGTGGCTGGTCGGCGGGCTCTATATTGCCGGGCCTGCTCTGGGCTGGGTGCTGGCGGCGATGGCGGCGTGGAAGCTCTATGCGGCGCCGATGCTACCCGCCGACAGGCAGCCGTTGCCGCTGGGCAAGATCGTCTGGTCGTTGCTGATCGGCATGGGCGCGATGGAGCTGATCCTGCTCATCGGCCATGCGACCAACGATCTGGGCGCGGCGCAGACGATCAAATCCTCGATAGGCTGGGCCAAGGGTTGGGCACTGATCGCGCTGCTTCCCTTCGCCGCAGCCGTGCTCAACGTGCGTCCCGAGGTGGTGTACCGCGCCGTCTGCCGGCTCGGGCGACAGAGCCTGTTCGTAATCCCGATATTCCTCGCCGCGCCCTTTCTCGGCTTGCCCGGACAGCTGTGGGTCTCGCCCTTGCAGATCGTGGGCGGCTCTGGCCCTGAATATTTCGCGACGATCCTCTACACGATCGAGCCCGGCGTGGGCTCGGCACGCTGGCAGTTCTTCGCCCCCTGGTCGCCTGCCGCAGGGCTGGTGGCGCTGGTGCATGCCATTTGCGCGGCCGAGGAAAGGGACATGCGCTGGAAAATCGCCGGCCTGTCCGCATCGGTGCTGATCGCGCTTCTGTCCCAATCGCGTCTGGCGCTGGTGGCGCTGGCCGTTATCTGGCCGCTGAGTTTTGCCGTTTCACGGCTCGGCAAGGCTTGGCTGTGGTGGGTGGCCGCGCCGGCGGTGCTGATGTTCGGGCTGACCGCGCCGACCGTGGTGGCCCTCGCCGATCAGGCCGCGAGCGATTTTTCGAGCGCGCGCGCCGACAGCAGCCGGGTACGGGCAGCACTCGGTCGGATCGCGGTGACGCGCTGGGAGACCGAGGCACCGATGTTTGGCCACGGCATTGTCGAACAGGGTCCGCACATGGTCGAGTATATGCCGATCGGCAGCCACCATAGCTGGTACGGACTGCTGTTCGTGAAGGGCCTGACCGGCCTGATCGCGCTGGCCGTGCCGCTGGGCGTCGCCCTGCTCGCCACCGCTCGCCTCGCGATCCGCGATCCGCGCGGGCGGGTGGGGCTGTCGATGGTGCTGGTGATGCTGCTCTACAGCTTCGGCGAGAATCTGGAGATGCTTGCCTATCTCTATTGGCCGGGGCTGGTGCTGATCGGCATTGCCGGCCGTCGCGCAATCGAGCTTGGTGAGGAGCAGCGGGCTGCGCGGCCATTGTCCCTGGCCGTGTGAAGCGCAAGGCCTGACCTCACATAAATCCCTTACCCCCCTGATGTTCGGCGCGATCCCGCTCGGTCCTCCATGGTCGTTGCGCAGCGGCGATATAGGAGAGGCACGTTGCACCGTTCGGCGGGCGCCCGCAGCGTCAAGGCTTGCGATGCTACTGCTACGGGCGATCGCCCTCGCTCGCCGCCATGCACAGACAGGGCCGTGCATCGCCTTGCCCGACCGCCACGACCGCAACGATGGGCGCGATCCGCGCGCACGAAAAAGCGCCCCGACCACTGGTCCTTGGTCGGGGCGCTCAGGGTGCCGGACGGGACGGGTATTCTCAACCGTCCGGCGGGGACCTCGGTGACCGGTCAGGCCATGGCGGCATCCGGTGCGATCGACACCATCGCACCGCCGCGGGCGGGGCTGCCGGCGGACGGTGCTGCGCGGCGGAACAGATCCGCCCAGGCGCTGGTGACAACGGCTTCGGCATCGACCATCGAGCGGCGCGCTGCGGCGGCCATTGCCGGCAATGGCGCCTTGGCCATGGCGGAAATGGCCGCGGCCAATTGCCGTGCGTCGCTGCAATCGGCGGTCATGCCGGCGTCACCGACCTGCTCGCTCAATCCATCGAGATCCGCGACCAGAATCGGCCGGCCGGCGCGACGGGCCTCTGCCGCGACCTGGCCGAAGGCTTCCCAGCGCGACGGCATGACGACGATGTCGCACTGGCTATAGAAACGCTCGACATCATCGACCCGCCCGAGGAAGCTGACATGATCCAGCCCTTCGGCACGCGCGCGCAGCATCCCTGCCTGTGGGCCCATGCCGGCGAGGATCAACTGGAACCGAGTCGAATGCAGGCGACGCATTGCATCCATCAAGGTATCGAATCCCTTTGCCTCGACGAAGCGGCCGATTGCACCGATCCGCAGCGGGCGATCGCGCGCAAAATCGGGCAGCGGCAAAGCAGCGAGCGCCGAGGTGTCGTTCCACGGATTAATGACGCTGAGCTTGGATGCAGCTACGGCCCCGATCCCGGTCAGCCAGTCGGCCTGCCCCTGCGATACCGCCACTACCTCATCGGCCAAGGCGTAGGCGAGGCGGAGCATCAGCCGGAATCGCGCGGTGCGGCGCACCTTCAGTGCCTCCCACGCGCGGGTGTAGCTGTGCTCGACATGGACGATGCGCGCACGCGGGTTGCGCAGCTTCAGCGACAGCGCGAACCCCAGGCTCGACCAGCTCGGCGGGAAGTGGGTGACGATGACATCGGCATCGAGCTTGGGCGCGACCGAGCCCCGCGGATCGACGGCGCGTACGCTGCTGTGCGCGACCGCGCTGACCAGCGGATGCTCGAATATCGAAAGGCCCTTGACGACCCCGCCCATGGCGAAATCATCGTTGAGGTGAACACAGCGCAGCCGGGTCATGCCGCCGCCTCCCCGAGGCGACGCCGCAGCAGCCCCTGCATGAGCGTGGTTGGCAAGAGCGCGCTGGCAATGGCTGCGCAGGCCGTGATGGCAGATTTCATGGGTTCTTCCAGCAAGATGGCAGGGTGCCTGCGGATCGCCTGCGCGGTGAGCGAACGGGCGAAGGAATAGTCGCCGAGCTGGATGGCGCGGCGCGCGAGGTAGCGAAGCTGATAGGCGGCTGCGGCATCGCCGTGCCGCGCGATGAGGTCCGGCGCATAGCGGCGCGTCATCTCGATCACGCGCTGCCAGCTCTCGAACTGCCGCACGATGTTGGCAGAGAGGCCGCCGCCGATGATGCGATAGTCGGTCAGCAGGCCGCCGATCCCTTCGAAGCGCACGCCGTGCCTGGCCGACAGCCGAAGCCACATTTCGATGTCTTCCGACTGGCGGAAACTCTCATCGAACCAGCAGATTCGACCGGGTTCGGCGGGATGTTCGAACGCGGCGGCATCGAGCGCGCTGCGACGGAGCACTGCCGCCGAGCCATTGCCGACCGGATTGCGGCGCAGGATATGTGCCGCATCGATCCCTTCGAGCCGGGGACGCATTGCCGCGGCAATCGGGCGCCCCGAAGCGTCGATCATCTGCGACCCGGCATAGCTGACCCCGATATGCGGATTGGAGCGCAGGTGCACGGCGTGCAGCATCAGCTTGTCGGGTGCCCAGCGATCGTCGCTGTCGAGCAGAGCGATGAGTTCACCGCGCGCGGCGGCGATACCGCTGTTGCGCGCGCCGGCGAGCCCCCGGTTGCTCTGGCTGACGATGCGGACGCGGTCATCGCGAAAGCCACGGACGATATCCATGCTGGCATCGCTGCCGCCGTCGTCGACGATGATCAGTTCGAATGTGTCGTAGGTCTGGGCGAGCACGGAGCCAATCGCTTCGGCCACATAGGCCTCGACATTGTACACCGGCATCACGACGGAGATGAGGGCTGGGCTATGCATTGGTCGGTCCTTTGGGGGGTGAGGTCAAGCGAAGACGCGCTGGCGGATGGAAGAGGGAATGGCGCCGGCCGCCAGCGCGGCAATCAGGGTGCTGCCACCACGGCGCAGATCGGACAGGAAGGCGCCCCGATCGAGCGAGAGGCCGCGCAGCGCGTAGCGACGTGCTTCCGATGCGGCGTTGCCGCTGCGCAGCGAGCGACGGGCGAGATAGCGGCAGAAGACGGCCTCGGCGGCCGACACATCCTGTCCGGCGGCATGCAGAGCCACCAGCTCCCGCCAGCCTTCGTACATGCGCTCGAGATTGACCGAGAGGCCGCCAGGGGACAGCCGATAACCGACCAGCAATTCGTCGATGCCGGCGATCCTTTCCCCCATGCGGGCCGCGCGCGCCAGCCATTCCTGGTCTTCGGCATAGCGCATGCCCGCGGCAAAGCCGCCGATGCGATCGACCACCGAGCGGGTAACGACGAGGTTGGAGCAGGTGCAGACCGGGTTTTCGGCGATGATCGCTGCCACGTCCAGCTCGCGCGCGGGGACGGTCGACTGGGTGCGGCTGTGCAGTCCGTCGGCGGCGTCCCCTTCGAGGAAGGCGATGCGCGCATAGCTGATCGCGACGCCGGGATAGCGTGCATGAAAGGCGCGGTGCTGCGCCAGCTTGTGCGGGTGCCACAGATCGTCGGCATCGCAAAAGGCGATGAGCTGGGCACGCGACAGGCTGATGCCATAATTGCGTGCCGCCGAAACGCCGGCATTTGCCTGGGACACCAGCCGGATGCGCTGATCGCTGGCGGCGAGGCGCAGCATGATGGCGAGGCTGTCGTCGCGTGAGCCATCGTCGATCAGGATCAGCTCGAAGTCCGGCTCGGTCTGTGCGAGGATCGACGCGACGGTCTGCCCGATGGTCGCCGCTGCGTCATAGACAGGGACGATCACCGAAAAGACCGGGCGAGCAGAGATGAGCGGCATCATGCGAAAACCTTCTGGTTGGATGATGGAACGGAACGCCGACGGATGGCCGTAGCAATGATCAGGGCGGCAACGGGGAACTGGACGCACCACAGCGCAGCGACGTAGCCCCAGGCGGCACCGGCAAGGCCGAAGCTGCAGCCCGCTGCCAGCGCCAGCAGCGCGGATCCGGTGACGACAAGCGCCAGCAGCGCATCGCGCTCGGGCCGACCAAGGGCACGCAGCCAAGCGGTGCAGACTGCGCCGAACACCGCCGGAACGCCGCCCAGGCAAAGGATCGCCACCAACGGCGCGATACCGGCCCAGCGCTCGCCATAAAGCAGCGGCACATAGATATGTGCGAGCAGCACCTGGGCAGCGATGATCGGCAGGAAAATCGCCAGCGAAAGCGCCAAGGCCTGCCCGAGCAGGCGGCGCTGCGCGGCATCGTCCGCCTGGCGGCACAGCTGCGGAAACAGGACGATGGAAATGGCCGAGACGATGCTGCCGGTGATGCCGAGGCCGGCGTTGAAGGCAAAATAATAATAGCCTAGCGCCTGCGTGCCGAGCAGCGCGCCGATGACCAGCTTGTCGAGCTGCTGGCGCGCCACGGTGACGAGCTCGGTGCCGAGCACGGCCAGCCCGAAGCGGAAGAAGTCCTGCGCCGGAGCGGGAGCCACGCCGGGCGACGGGCGCCAAGCGCGTGCACGGCGGACCTGCAGCAGCCAGATGGGTGCGGTGAGCAGCTTGGGCAGCACGATTGCCCAGGCACTGTGCAGCAGCAGGGCGAGCAGCATCGACAGCAAATGATCGGTCACGGTCTGGACCGCAGCGATGCGTGCCGTTGTCGCCATGCGTCCTTCGCGCATCAGCAGGAAGACCTGCACCAGCCCGGGCGGCATCATGAAATAGACCAGGCTCAGCACCGCCAGCATCGCGGCGACCGCGCCTTGCCCGAACAGCTGCCACATAATCGCCGCGGCGAGCAGCTGGACCAGCGCCACCAGCGCGCACCAGCCGTGGAACAGGCGATGGGCGCGGTTGCAGATGGCCGGCAGATCCGCATCGCTGGCAGCGATGATCCGCTGGCCGATCCCGCAGTTGGCGAGGACGCGGATGAATTCGAACAAGGCCAGAGCGAGGGCGGCGATGCCGATCTGATCCGGCGCGATGTGCCGGGCGATGACGATGATCGCCACCACCCGCAGCAGCCGCGTGCCCAGTTCTGCCGCGCCATAGGCAGCCAACCCCTGCACCATCGCGACGATGGAGGCCGGCAGCAGGCGGTAGAGGCGGTGGGCGGGCGACATCGGCGATCCTCGAACAGGGAGACACCGCAGCACTACCAAGAACCATGCCAGCCGGCCGGAGAACGCACCTTTACGCGACTTTGCCAGGATCACCGCCCCAGCAGCGACCATCGACTTGCAACCGATTGCGCAACCTGCGTTGCAAAATGCGCAGAACCCATCGCGTGCTGCAATTTCGCCCCGTCACCCGATGTCGCCGCCAGCGAAGGCAGGTGCGCGAAAGGCCCGTTCTCACCGCCTTTCACTGTTTTGGCACGGAAGCTGCGATGGCCGGTCACGCACAAGTCACGGAGGACCACCATGTACCAGAACTTCGCCTTTGCGGCGCACGCCGACGAGGTCGTCAGCCATCTCGGGCTCTCACTCACGCCGTTCGAGCGCAACACGACCACCCGGCTGTTCGGTCTTGACCTGCTCGACGGCGCGCGCGTCGACACGGCGCGCATGCTGGTGGCGCGGGCCGCTCTGCGCCTCGACACGCAGGTGAGCTTCGTCAACGCGCACGGCATCAATGTCGCGGCGAAGGACCGCAGCTATCGCCAAGCCCTGCAGGGATGCGACTATCGCCTGCCCGACGGTTCGGGCCTGCGCATCGCAGCCGGTTTGGCCGGCACCCGGTTCGGCGAAAATCTGAATGGCACCGACCTGTTCCCGCTGATCTGCGAGGAAGCTGCAATGTGCGGTGTTTCCATCTTCCTGCTCGGCGGCATGCCGGGTGTGGCAGCCGACGCCGCTGCGGAGATGGAGCGACGCTATCCGGGTTTGCGCGTAGCGGGCACCCGTGACGGCTATTTCGAGCATCGGCAGACCGGAGAGGTGATCGCCGAGATCAATGCCAGCGGCGCCGACATGCTGTTCGTGGGCTTCGGCGTGCCGCTGCAGGAATGCTGGCTGGCGGATCATGGCGTGACCATTGCCGCTCCGGTGCAGCTCGCCGTCGGCGGCTTGTTCGATTATTATTCGGGACGCATTCCGCGCGCCCCGCAGTGGATGCGTCGCGCCGGGTGCGAATGGATATGGCGGCTGGCGCAGGAGCCCAAGCGACTGGCCGGGCGCTATCTGCTGGGCAACGCGGCTTTCCTGCTGCGCGCGGTGGACCATGCAATCGAGCAACGCGGGCTTGCCCCGCAGGGCAGCGCCAAGCGGGCCTTCGATATCGCCGCGTCCTTTGCCGGCCTTTGCCTGCTCGCACCGCTGTTCCTCGCCATCGCGCTGGCGATTGCCATCGAGGATCGCGGGCCGGTCTTTTTCCGCCAGACCCGCATCGGCAAGAATGGCAAGCCGTTCCGGATGATCAAGTTCCGCAGCATGGTTGTCGATGCCGAGCGCATCCGCAAACAGATCGAGGCGATGTCCGAACGCGACGGCGTCTGCTTCAAGATGCGCAAGGACCCGCGCATCACCCGGGTCGGCGCATGGCTGCGGCGCACCTCGATCGACGAGTTGCCCCAGCTCATCAACGTGCTGACCGGAGATATGTCGCTGGTCGGCCCGCGCCCTGCCCTGCCCAAGGAAGTCACCGCTTATTGGGATCGGGCGCTGCAGCGGCTCGACGTCAAGCCGGGAATCACCTGCATCTGGCAGGTGTCCGGTCGGGCCGAAATCCCGTTCGACCAGCAGGTCGAAATGGATATCGACTATGTCGAGGATCACGGCCTGGCCCGCGATCTGTGGCTGCTGCTGCGCACGGTACCGGCCGTGGCGACCGGGCGGGGGGCCTATTGAGCACGGACGCGCCGGGCGACGGTTCAGATCTGTTGTCGCAAGGCGGCCAGCGTTTCGGCGAGCACCGCGGCGAATGCGTCCAGATCCGGATCGCGCGCATCGGCCATCATGTCGGCCAGCCGCTGCGCGCCGATGTTGGCCGCCACACCCTTGAGGCTGTGCGCGGCCCGGCCTAGGCCCGCGGCATCCCCGGCGCGCGCGCAGCTTTCGAGCTGCTTGGCCAGAGCCTCGATCTCGTGCAGCGACAACGACAGCACATGCTGGCGCCGCGCCGCCGGCAGGCTGCCCAAAACCAGGCCGACGGCGGCCGTGTCGAGAACCGGCAGCGGCGCAGCGGGTTCAGCCGACGGTTCGGCGTCGAGACCGTGGCGACGGGCCTCTACCCTGTCGATGGCATCGAGCAGCGAGCGCAGCGACAACGGCTTGGCCACGACGGCGTCCATGCCTGCTTCGATCAGCGCCTCCCGCTCGCCGCGCAGCACATGCGCGGTGACGCCGATGATCGGCACATCGGCCTGCGGCCCCACGAGCTGGCGAATGCGGCGGGTCGCCTCCGCCCCGTCCATGCGCGGCATGTTGACGTCCATCAGCACCAGCGAGAAACCACCGTTGCGCACCGCCTCGACCGCGGCCTGACCGTCTTCGACCATGACGAAAACGCAGCCGGTCTGCTCGAGCATGATCGCCAGCACTTCGCGGTTGGTTTCGCCATCTTCCGCGACCAGGATGCGCTGTTCGGACAGGCTGGTTGTCGACGGCGTCAGTGCGGCCTCCTGCAAGAGGGCCGATGCCGGCGCGTCGCATGCGAGCAGCGGCAGCTCGACCCAGAAGCAACTGCCCGTGCCGACTTCGCTGTCGACGCCGATGCGACCGTCCATGGCGCGGACAAGCCTTTTGCAGATGGCAAGGCCGAGCCCTGCGCTCTTGCTGCCGTCGCCGACATTCATCGTCAGCCGGGAGAAGTCGTCGAACAGGCGGCTCTGCTCGTCGCGGGCGATGCCCGGGCCTGAATCGATCACTTCCAGCCGCAGGTAGCTGCCGGCCTTCAGCGCGGCGATGCGCACCTCCCCCTGCGGGGTGTATTTGAGCGCGTTGGACACGAGATTGTCGAGCAGCTGGCGGAACCGAGTGGGATCGAGCAGCGCAAAGCCGGGCAGTGCGTCATCGACGTGGCAGTGCAGCCGGATGGCGGGATTGCGGTTCGCCTCTTGCCAGAAGGCGTGGCTGCCGGTGACGATGCGGCGGATATCCTGCGGCTCGCGCTGAAGATCGATCTTTCCGGATTCGGCACGGACGATCTCTATGACATCGTCCAGCAACAGGTTGAGCTGCTGCCCGGAGGTGCGGGCAAGATCGAGCTGGCGACGCTGGCCGGGATCGAGTGCGGTGCGGGACAGCGTATCGAGCATGCCGAGCAGCCCGTTCATCGGGGTACGGATATCATGGCTCATCATCGCCAGAAACTGCGACTTCGACCGGCTGGCCTGCTCGGCCTCGAAGTTCGAGCGTTGCAGTTCCGAAGAAAGGCGCGTCAGCTCGTCGACACGGTCCGCCAGCTCGCGGCTCTTGCTGCGCAAATCCGCCTCGATCGCCTTGAACTGGCTGACGTCGGTATAGATTTTTACCATGCCGCCGCCAGGCCGCGGGATGACATCCACTTGCACGGTCCGGCCATCCGACAATGACTGGACGAAGGCCTGCTTGACCACCCGGCCACGCCGGTCGCGCTGCAGGCGGTCCTGCCGCGCAACCGGATCATGCCGCCAGTGCAACATGGTATATTCCGCGAAAGGCAGTCCGACCGACAAGGCGTCCGGATCGATCTCGGTCAGCGCGGCCATCGGGCTGTTCCAGACGGCGAGGCGAAAATCCTCATCGAACACCGCAATGCCCTGCGGCACAGTGTCGATCACCGCTCGCAAGAAGGCCAGCGCCTGCTGTTCCTGGTGGGTGGCGAGCTTGAGCTCCTCGGTCATGCGGCTGAGTGCGCGCACCCGCCGGTCGGCCAGCACTCTCAGCGCGGCGGCGCGGCGCGACGCCTCGCGCCGCTCGGTAATATCCTGCACCGTGCCGAACACCGACAGCAGGTGGCCCTCGCCGTCGATTTCCCGGCGCAGCGTCCAGCGGAACCAGCGCACCGCCTGATCCGAATAGCGGATGATGCGATGTTCATAGACATGATCGGTGCCGGCCGGGACGACAGTATAGAATTTCGTCTCTTCGCGCGCGACCCGCTCCCGGTCGAGCGGGTGGATGGCGTGGAGCAGGCTGTCGGTGTCGAGCGACTTTGCCGGTGCCAGGCCGAGCAGTTCGCGCAGCTCTGGCGAGAAGACGGTCCGGTCACTGCGGGCGCGATAGGCAGTGGCGATATGCGCGGTCCGCTGGGCGGCCAGCAGCTGCCGGTTTCCGAACTCGAGCCGTTCGAGCAGGCGCTCTTCACGCTCGCGCAATTCCCGGTTGCTGCGGTCGAGCTCCCGCGCGCGCGTTTCCAGCAATGCTTCGGCAGCCTGGCGCGCCTGTTCCGACCGGAGCAGGCGCCGTTCGAGCAATTCGATCTGCTGTTGCGGCGACAGGCCGCTGACTGCCAAGGGCGTGCTCATCGCCCACATCCTGTGCCAGAGAGATGAAGGATATGGCAACAATAGATGGAAGATTGGAGCGGGTAGCGGGAATCGAACCCGCCTAGCTAGCTTGGAAGGCTAGAGCATTACCACTATGCTATACCCGCATCGCCAAGACGCGCGCTGATAGGCGGGGCGGGTTGCCGCCGTCAAGGCTCCGCGTTGAAGCCTGCGATGGAACATGGTAGGAACATTGCCGCCATGACCGAGTCCGTCGCCCTGCCGGTCCGCAAGATCATCCATGTCGACATGGACGCCTTTTTCGCGTCGGTCGAGCAACGCGACAATCCCGCGCTGCGCGGCAAGCCGGTTGCGGTCGGCGGATCGCGGCGGCGCGGCGTGGTCGCAGCGGCGAGCTATGAGGCACGGCGCTATGGCGTGCGCTCCGCCATGCCGTCGGTGACTGCGGCGCGCATGTGCCCCGATCTCATTTTCGTGCCACCACGTTTCGAGGTCTATCGCACTGTGTCCCAGCAGATACGCGCCATCTTTCACGAGGTCGCGGACGCGGTGCAGCCGCTCAGCCTCGACGAGGCCTATCTCGATGTCACCAATGACAAGTGCGGCATCGGCAGCGCGACCTGGACCGCCGAGCATGTACGGCGGCGTATCCTCGAAGAGACCGGGCTGACCGCCTCCGCCGGTGTTTCCACCAACAAGCTGGTGGCCAAGCTGGCATCGGACCAGAACAAGCCCAATGGCCTGACCGTGGTGCCACCGGGGCAGGAGGCAACCTTCGTCCAGACGCTGTCGGTGCGAAGGCTGCACGGCGTCGGCCCGGTGACCGCAGGGCGGCTCGAGGCGATGGGGCTGCGCTCGGTTGCCCAGCTGGCCGCCTGTCCGCGTGAAGAACTGGCCCGGGAGTTCAGGACCAGCGCCGACTGGCTGCTGGCGATGGCCCATGGCATCGATGACCGGCCGGTGCGCGAGGACCGGCAGCGCAAGTCGCTCGGCGCCGAGCGCACGTTCGATGAGGATCTGAGCGGCGCCGACGAACTGGCAACGGCTCTGGCGACGATGGTCGACACGGTGTGGGAACGCGCGGGCGGCAAGGACGACGGGCCGGCCCGCACCGTCACGCTCAAGCTCAAATTCGCGGATTTTCGCACCATCACCCGCTCGCGCACCATCGACGCGACGGTCGACAGTCACGCCACGCTGCTGCGCATCGCCGGCGAACTGCTCGCCGCGGAAATCCCGCCCCCGCTGGGCATCCGCCTGATGGGGGTCACGCTGAGCGGCTTCGCAGCCGAGCGGGACAGCGGCGAGGACGCGCTGCCGCTGTTCGCTGCGGCCTGATCCCGCAACCAAGGGCCGTGGCAGTCAGCGCTGCGTGACGGTGATGCTCTGCGCCAGCATCTCCGCCGCGCCAAACACGGTCATGAAACTTGCGTCGACGGCGTCGCGGCTGCGGACGATCCGCACCAGACTCTGTTCGGGCGCGAGGCCGGTGGCGTCGATGAGATGCCAGGCACCGTCCAGCCAGACTTCGGCGACGGCGTGGAAATCGGGCGGCTCGAGCTGCCAGGCGTAGCTCGACACGAAACGGGCCGGGACGCCAGCCGCGCGCGACAGCGCGATCATCAGATGCGCATAATCGCGGCACACGCCGACCCGCTCGACATAGGTGTCGGTCGCGCTGGTCTCGGTGGTGCTGGAGAGCTGATAGGTCAGGTGGCCGCGTATCCAGTCGCGGATGGCGACGATCGTCGACCCGTCGGCGACCAGCCCGCGCGGCAGGTTGACATCGTCCTCGAGCACGCGGGCAAACCGCACCGGATCGCAATAGCGGCTGGCGAGCAGCCACGGCGCGACCTCGGTCGGGAGCAGGGCGTAAGGCGTGGCCGGGAGAGAGGCGAGCGAGGCGAGCGGGCGCGACACGCGGACATCGGCGGCGTAGCGCAGCTTGAGATCGCCGGCTTCCGCGTAGATCCAGCGATAGCGCGCCATGCCGTCTGCAGTCGGCTCTGCTGGCTTCAGCGCGACGCCGTTGCAGGTCAGCAGCTCGCCCTCGACTGTCTGCTCGCCGTCGCTCAGCGCCTCGATCGCCAGCAGGATGGCCGCCGGGGCGTCGAGGCGATAATCGAGGTCGACGGCGACCGAGAGAGCGATGGATTGGGGCAAGGGTGGGTTCCGTAGTGGCGATTGAACGGGATTGCCCGGCCAGCCACTGGTAACGGCGCAAGGACGCGACGAAGCCGGTTGAGCGAGTCGGGTGGAAAACGACAGGGTGGTGAACGCCGCAGCGCATGCGACGATCCATCGCCAGCGGCAAGTGCTTTGTCAGCGCAGGCCCGCGCAATGCAGCCGATGCAAAGAATCTCTCCGCCACGCAGTTGACAAGCCCGCGCCCCCACCGCTAAGCGCGCCGCCTACCCCGTGCCCAGATGGCGGAATTGGTAGACGCACCAGCTTCAGGTGCTGGCGCTCGCAAGGGCGTGGAGGTTCGAGTCCTCTTCTGGGCACCATTACCTTGTCGCTCAAGGTCCCCCAAAGTATCGACAAAACCCCAGAAATCTGCGATAAATGGGCCTTCCAAGGTTCCCATTGTGTCTGGTCGTTTCCCCTTATTTCGATAATTTTGGGGGCACGGCTGGGGGCAAATGGGAATGCAGCGAAAGGTCATGCCCCCAAATGCCCATGAACGATGCTTCGCTTCGCGCGCTCCAGCCGTCTGACAGGGCCTATAAGCGCGCAGATGGAAAGGGCCTGTATGTCGAGGTGATGCCCAACGGATCGAAGCTGTGGCGGCTGAAATACCGTTTGGCGGGCAAGGAAGGGCGGCTAGCGCTGGGGGCATATCCCGAAGTCAGTTTGGGGGCAGCGCGCAAGGCACGCGATGATGCACGGGCACTGGTGGCGGCTGGGATCGACCCGCTGGCGAAGCGCAAGGCGGATAACCGGCAAGCCAAGCTGGAGGCGGACAACAGCTTTGCCAGCATCGCAGAGGAGTTTATCGCCACCAAACTAGAGGGCGAGCGGCGCAGCGATGCGACGCTGGTGAAGGCGCGATGGTTTTTGAGCCTTTTGCGCCCTGCCATTGGCAAGCGCCCGATCACCGCCATTGAACCAGCCGAAATGCTGGAGCCGCTGCGCAAGCTGGAGAACAAGGGGCACCATGAAACGTCGCGTCGCTGCCGCGCCTTTGCCAGCCGAGTATTCTGCTATGCTGTGGCGACCGGACGGGCAAAGACTGATCCGGCGGCGCTGCTGAAAGGCGCGTTGATCGCCCCCAAGGTCAAGCATCATGCGGCGATACTGGAGCCGGAAAAATTCGGGGAATTGTTGCGCGCCATGGGCGGCTTCACTGGCAGCCCGTTGACACGGCTGGCGATGCAACTGGCACCCCATGTGTTTGTGCGACCGGGCGAATTGCGCCATGCGGAATGGAGCGAGTTCGACCGCGATAAAGCCATCTGGCGGATTCCAGCCGGAAAAATGAAGGCGCGTCGCCCCCATGCCGTGCCCCTGTCCCGCCAAGTTCTGGCGTTGCTAGACGATATCGAGGCATTGACCGGCGGGGGGCGTTACCTGTTCCCGTCCCTGCAAACCCTGCACCGGCCAATGAGTGAAAACACCATCAATACCGCGTTCCGCCGCATGGGCTTCACCAGCGATGAGGTGACGGCGCACGGGCTGCGCTCCACCGCTTCGACCATGTTGAACGAAAGCGGCAAATGGTCACCGGACGCTGTGGAGCGGTCACTGGCGCATGGGGACAGCGACACAGTGCGGGGCAGCTATAACCGTGGCACCTATTGGGATGAACGCGTCGCCATGCATCAGTGGTGGAGCGATCGGATCGACACGATGCGCGACGGGGCGGAAATTGTGCCCTTTGCACCAACCAAAGCGGGCACCGCCTAAACAGCACCCTTGATTCCATGTTCTCTATTCGTTCACCTTGGCGGCATGGGTGTCGTCAAGCTGCGAGCGATGGAGGATTTGGTTCGCTGGAGGGCGGATTTGCGCGTCGTTTGCGGCACGTGTGGGCGGGAAGGCCGATTCGATGCGATGGCCATGGTCCGCTGGTTTCGCAGTAACGGCTGGTCAACATCGCTGGACGTGGCCGCGCACCGCTTTCGCTGTGACGGCCCAGAGAAAGGGAGCGGGTGCGGGAGCCGGAATGCCCGCCTGTCTGCCATCATGCCTGATCCCCAAATGCCCGAAACCCGACCGATGCCGAGCGGCGGTGACCATGACCCGGTGCCCCAGGGCGTTGATCCAGCCGCATGGGCGAAAGCCAGTCATTATGAGCGGGGGCGATTGATTCGGCGGGCGCGGGGGTAACGGACGATGCCTCAAGGCCACACAAGGTCAAAAAGTGAACGTAAAGGCTGCGATTCACATTTCTGTCGCTGTAGCGACATCGAACCGTCGCGAATTTGTAACACAACGTGCTACAGTCAGCAGCATCCGGGCACCAGAAACCCCCTAGATTGGCTGGGCAATATAAGGGAGTCTGTCTGACAAGGCGAAAGCCCTACAGGCATGCTGGTGAATACAGGAAGGGAAGGAGACGCAACGTAGGCAATAAGGACGACCGAATGACACGGTTTTTGACAATCCGCCAGTTCATGGAGCGGTATCAAGTTAGTCGCTCAACTGTTTACCGCTTGATCGGCAGCGACGCGATCCAGCCAGTTAAAATCGGGCGCGCAGTGCGTATCCCAGCCGAATCAGCTACGGCTTGGGAGCTTGGCTTGGCACCGCCAGCCAACGATAACGGTTAGCCCGACAGGCGCTCTTCCTTCCCCAACTTGAAACTTGCGGCGATTTGTCGCGGCTTGTTCCTGCCTGTTTCAGACGGCTGTGGCGGCTTTGCTTAGGAATCAGGAGGTTAGGCGCAAATCGCGCGCTCGCTCTATTACAGGGGCAACCGTGCCTATCAGCAATGGCAAGAGCGTTGAAGGCACAGGCCAGAACAGTGCGACGGCACAGTCGCGCAATGGGCATGGCGGCGCGCGCAATAGCCGGGGGCGGACATCCTATCAGCTGAGCGAGCGGCAATGCCGTGACCTGTTGCAGGCGGTGAAAACAGCGGCTGCTATTGGCCAGCCTTTCAACCGCTGGGTCACCATAACTTGGGAGCGCAACGGGATCGATCCGCGCGACAATGCTGGAGCGACAGGGCATTTCCGCAAGCTAGCGAGCGATTGGCTACGCTCGCAAGGGCACCGGCTGGTTTGGGCATGGGTGCAAGAGTGGAGCGAGCGCAACGGCGCGCATGTGCACATGCTGCTACATGTCCCCCCTGCCCTCGCCCCGCTATTCTCCCGGATGCCCAACCGCTGGGTAAAGACGGTGCTGGGCAGGGCTGGAATCGCCCGAACGCTGCGCACCGAAAAACTGGCGACCGGCGAAGGCGTAGGGAGCGATCCAGCCGGTTATCGGGCGCTGGTGACGGGCAAGGCGCACTACATGCTGAAATGCGCGCCAGCCGCCTTGGAAGCCAAGCTGGACATGCTGGGGAGAGGCCCCAAGCCATGGGGGCGGGAGTGCGCTGTATTCGGCAAGCGGTTGGGCATCTGGCAGGGGTGGCGAGTGGCGGCGCGCTCTCTAAAGTAGGCAAAAATAGAAAAGTCTGCTGATGATTTCGGAAAATATTGGCGCGGCTGTGCGGGATGGGTAAGTCTGGCGATCCACATTTGAGGCCATGACCGCGCGATGGATATTCAGGGTTACGTCAACGAAATTCGCGCCCTCTATGCCAGCGGGCAAACGACCGAACACAGCTTTCGCCCTGCCCTTGCCCGCCTGTTCGAATCCATCGATCCGGCCCTGACTGTCATCAATGAGCCGAAACGGCTGGTGGAAGTGGGCGCGCCGGATTTCGTTTTCAGCCGCAACAGCATTTCCATCGGCTGGTGCGAGGCAAAGGATATCGGCAAGGATATCCGCAAATTTGCCACTGGCGACTACAGCAAAGAACAGAAAGGCCGATACACCAAAGGGCTGCCCAACCTGATCTACACCAACGGGCTGGATTTCGAGTTCATCCGCAACGGCGATAGCGTGGCGTTCATCACCATTGCCGACCTGATCCCGACGATGCCCGCGCGTCCAGCCGAATTTCCGGTGCTGGAGCGGCTGTTGCGGGACTTTGCCACGCAAACCCCTGTCAGCATCACCAGCGCCAAACAGCTTGCGCAGATGATGGCAGGCAAGGCAGCGATCATAAAGGACATCATGGGCCGCGCGCTGGTGGCGGATATCGACGCGGGCACCCGTTCCGAATTGACCGACCAGTATGACGGATTCAAAGCCACCCTGATCCACGATATCAGCGTGGCGGACTTTGCCGACGTCTATGCCGAAACCATCGCCTACGGGTTGTTTGCGGCGCGCCTGCACGATACCACGCAAGGCACGTTCAGCCGGGGCGAAGCGGTGGAGCTATTGCCCAAATCCAACCCGTTCCTGCGCAGCCTGTTTATCTACATCGCCGGTCCCGACCTGGATGAACGCTTGCGCGGGATGATCGATGATCTGTGCGCCATTTTCCTCGCCACGTCGTTGCACGACCTGTTGAAGGATTTCGGCAAGTTCACGGGGCGCAACGATCCGTTTCTGCATTTCTATGAGACATTCCTTGCCGAATATAATCCCGCCAAGCGCAAGGCACGGGGCGTCTGGTATACCCCTGAGCCGGTGGTCAATTTCATCGTGCGGGCGGTGGATGATGTGCTGAAAAGCGAGTTCGGTTTGGCGGACGGGCTGGCCGATACCAGCAAGGTGACGGTGGACTGGGATACCGGCCAGAGCGACAGCAAGGGCAAGCCCGTCACCATCCGAAAGGATGTTCACCGCGTCCAAATTCTCGATCCGGCAACGGGCACCGGAACCTTCCTTGCCGAAGTCATCAAACTGGTGGCGGGGCAGGTGCAGGGCATCGCGCCGGGGCAATGGTCCAGCTATGTGGAGCAAGACCTGATCCCGCGCCTGCACGGCTTCGAGCTGCTGATGGCCAGCTATGCGATGTGCCATATGAAGCTGGACATGATGTTAGCCGAAATGGGCTACACGCCATCGGGCAACCCGCCGCGCCTTTCTGTCTACCTCACCAACTCGCTGGAGGAAGGCGAACGAGTGGAACAGACCCTGCCCTTTGCCAAATGGGTAAGCGACGAGGCCAAGGGCGCAAACACCATTAAGCGGGACCAGCCGATCATGTGCGTAATCGGCAATCCTCCCTATTCAGGTGAAAGCGCAAACAAGGGCGCTTGGATCACGGAGTTGATGGAAGCCTACAAACAGGAACCCGGCGGCAAGCAAAAGCTGCAAGAGCGTAACCCGAAATGGATCAATGACGATTACGTCAAATTCATCCGCTTCGCTGAACACATGATTGCCAAAAATGGCGAAGGTGTGCTGGGGTTCATCACTAACCATGGTTATCTTGATAACCCTACTTTTCGGGGGATGCGCTGGCACCTGCTGGATACCTTTGACAAGATTTATGTCTTGGATTTGCACGGAAACTCCAAAAGAAAAGAAACCGCCCCAGACGGATCGGCCGACACAAACGTATTCGATATAATGCAAGGTGTAGCGATCATTGTTGCTGTTAAGAAAAAGTTCAAAAATTCGGATTCAAAGAAAATTGCCGATCTATGGCACGGCGAATTGTGGGGAAGCCGAAATCTAAAATACGATGCTCTTTGGCGAGGTTCAATTGACCTCATGGCCACAAAGATAGATACCCCCGGACCTCAACACCCTTTTATCGTGAGGAGCTTTGCAAGTCACGAAACCTACATAAAAGGCTTTAAGATCAATGATATTTTCCCCGTTAATTCGACAGGAGTGCTGACAGCTAGAGATGCATTGTCTGTGGATTTCGATGCGGAACCACTGTGGCAAAGAGTGCAAGATTTCGACAAACTTGATGATGCCACTTTGCGCGTGAAGTATCATCTTGGGGAAGATTCCAGAGATTGGACAATCACGTATGCTAAAATGGATGTCAAAAAGAATCTTTCTCATGATCTAATTAGAGGATTCGCCTATCGACCTTTTGATCATCGTAAAACCTATTATACTGGTAACAATAGAGGATTTCAGACAAACCCTAGATTTGACGTAATGAAACATCTAATAAGGGTGTCCAATTTAACGCTTTCCGTTTGCCGCCAATCTGTTGGTGATATTTGGCAGCACGCTTTCATAGCGGATACAATTGGAGACGATAGTTACGTATCAAACAAATCAAAAGAGCGTGGCTATTTCTTCCCGTTATACCTAGCGCCAGAGGAAGGAACCCTAGATCAATCGATCCGCTTAAATTTGGACCCTAAACTGTATGCTGCATTTTGCGCCGAAGCTGGCCTAACCGGCACGCTGGTGGCACTCGATGGCAGCGACGCATTCCGCACCGCCACGGGCGACGCACGGCCCGACGAGGTGAAGGTGTTCGACTACATCTATGGCGTGCTCCACAGCCCCGACTATCGGGAAACCTATCGCGAGTTCCTGAAAATCGACTTCCCGCGCGTGCCCTATCCGCGCGATCCCGAAACCTTTGCCCATGTCAGCGCGAAAGGCGAGGCGTTGCGCCGCCTGCACCTGATGGAACCAGCCGCGATAGGCGAAACCCCTTTCCCCTTTGAAGGTGAGGGTGACAGCGTGGTGGAGAAACCCCGGCTGGAGAATGGCAAGGTGTGGATCAATGCCACACAGGGCTTCGCTGGCGTCTCCACGACCGCTTGGGAGTTCCATATCGGCGGATACCAGCCTGCGCAGAAATGGCTGAAAGACAGAAAGGGCCGCGCCCTCGCTTGGGAGGATGTGCGCCACTATCAGCGGATCATCAAAATCCTGGGCGAAACCGACCGGATCATGAAGGAAATCGAGCTGCCACTGGATTAGGGGCGGGGGTGCGCAGAACGCTGGGGCTGTGCCAACGGAAAGCGCAACCGGTGCAAAATTCCCGCGTCACCGGTTCACGGGACGGGGCAAAGCGGCGCGGCTAGAGGGGGCATGTCGATTGCTAGACCTGTCAATGCGGAAAGCGCGGCCAGTGCCAGCCTTGATCGCTAATACAGCTTTTCACGCGCGCGCGAAGGGCCGCGATACGTGATGATTGTCACGAATGAATGGCGCAGACCCATTTAGGCTGGCCCAGCCCAAATGTGGGCGCAACTGGAGGAATGGATATGCCAAAGGAAAGTGGAGGCCGCGAAGGCGGTGGCGGTGAAAAGGGTGGCCGTGAAGGCGGGGTTGGCGAGCGCGGTTCGCCTGATCATTCGGGCGGCCCCGGCGAAGGCGGCAAGGGGGAACATGGCGGCGACCGGTCCAGCGGCAAAGATGGCCACGATTGATCGCGAATGGGGGCGAGGCAACTTGCCCCCACTTTCATTTGCGGCAACGTTGCCGGGATGTGCAATCTATACAAGCTGAAGACCGGCACGGCAGAGATAGCCGACCTGTTCCGCGCCAGCGTCGCCACCAACGTGAATGCGGCTGGGGAGGTGTATCCGGCCTATCCGGGCCTTGTCGTGCGCCAGGACGGCTCACAGCGGGTTCTGGAGGCCATGACATGGGGTTTCCCGCTGGTGCTGGCAGAGGCGCGCAAGCGGGCTGAGGCGGCGGGCAAGGTGGCCAAGCCCCGCCCGGTCAACAATGCCCGAGATGACAAGCTGTTGACCGGTATGTGGCGGCACTGGTTCGAAACGCCAGCGCAGCGGTGCCTGATCCCCTTCGATGCCTTTGCAGAGGCAGAGGGCGAAAAGGGGCGCATGACGCGCACATGGTTCACGGTGAAGGACCAGCCATTACCCGCATGGGCGGGGCTGTGGCGACCGACCGACGTCTGGGGCAAATGCTATACCGGCGTGATGGTGGATGCGACGGCAGAGTATTTCGACATTCACGACCGGATGCCGGTGATCCTGCCAGCAGGAGCGCATGACGCTTGGCTGAACGCTCCAGCCGATGAAGCCATGGCGTTGGTGATGCAATATCCTGCCGACCGGCTGGAGGTGGAGCGGACGACGGAGCTTTGGGCAAGGCGGTAAGCGAAGGCTTTGCGGTGCGTCTAGCTGCTGGGCAAGCAGATACGCTCACACGGGATACCATCACCATCGCCGTCCAGCATATCTGCGCCACAACGACGCATCCAATCTCGGGCTTCGGCGCAAGAGGTCAATTCACGGCAGCGAGGCTTGAGATCACAACTCACGTAACCGCTTAAGCTGTGCGGCGGGGATCGATTCGGAGAACGTGAATTTGTGCTATCGCGCTCCGCTGCGCCGATTCTTCTTCGTTGCGCCCGAAATTCCCAAGGCGGCATCGTCTGATTATCCGGCATCGACCAAAGCCCAATTCCGGCCTCTCGCGCCCGACGCTCCACAACCAGGAGGTTGTTGTCCGTCAGGTATCGACGATAAGCCCATGCTGCGCCGGTCGCCACCATGGCTTCGCTCACATCGATATCTCCAGCGAAGACGCGCGCTACTGACCTGCCATAGCGATCCGTTGTCGAAACTCGCGCGCAAACCCCCTTCCCGATGACAAACTCAGTCAGCGTCTGTCTAGCACGTCGGGACCAAGGCTGCCCATTTTCCGGTGCATCCACTTCAGCCAATCGAATGGTCACCACTCGAGCGTCCGTAGTCCTCATTTGGAAGGTATCACCGTCACTTACACGAGTGACGGCGCCCGCTATATCAGTTGGCGACCGACATGAATGGCTTGCGATCCGGCTTTGACGCGTTCCTTGACCGTCTGTCCCAACCTCACCCTTGTCATCAATGGGATTAGGCTGACTGCAAGCAACAACCAGCAATGAGATCAGAGCGATCGCGAACCGGAGATCCTTACCCGCGCTCACGATACGAGCTCTTTACATATGCTGCGCAGTGCGAGTCATGTAGACAGGATTCAATGTTGCTACAACCGATGGAAAAGGCATCAGGGCACAGATCACAGTCGCCATCAGATGGCAAGATTCAGTCCAATAACGATCAAAGCGAATACAATGATGAGCAACACGACTGCGATGACCCAAATACCAAAGCCTTCCCAGATTCCGCTCCGCCTGTCTTTACTAGCCTCGTCGATATAGAGTCTGTTCCTCGCCTTAAAGTTGTTAGTTTGTGCAGTGCCATGGACTTGCGGCTGAGGATAATTAGGTACTGATCGTTGGGACACGGGCCAGCCTTGCACGCCGCCACCTACTCGCATTGACTGCTTGGTCTCGAAGTCTTCCAGGTGCCTACGGACGCTGCTTGGCAAGTCACGTATCACATCACCAAGGGAATCAATCTTGCTCGAAATCGTCTTGAGCTGAAAGGGAACATGGCTTTCGTCGATCCTCTCAGACAGATCATCGACTTGAGCCTTAAGCTCACCGATTTTATTTAAGTGTTGAGCGCACTCTTCCCGCAAAGCAGCTTGCTCCGAGAATATTGCATCAGCTCTAGCCAACTTATCCCGAACAGCGGCATTGCTAGATGAGTTAGCTATTGAGATTGCCTCGACGATCTCGACGTTAAAGCTCTTCTTTAGAATTGGATGGCCTGTTGCAACGGAACGCAAGTCGTGCGGCACGTACACCAGGCTTCGCGATTCCCGCTCAATAGTCCCAATCAGCTGCGACCTAAATATCAAGTCACAAATACTCTCGATTTGCTCGTTCTCGTCACCGCCAACCGCAGCATATATATCGGTTTCTGTGGCGATCCCTTCCGATCTCTTAAATCCAGAGATTTCTTTGGGGAGTTCTTTAATCTGGGTAGAGTACTCGTACAGAAAGTCTCCGCCAATAAGTCCCTGAGCGTCCCGTTCAGCGGTCGCTAGGTCCGCAATCGCGACATTTTTCGAGATCAACCTCAAAGCTTGAATCAATTGCCGTGGGTAGATTATCTGTCTATCACGAACCCACAGACCCACTCCAGCGTGATATCTTCTCTCACCCAATTTAATATCTAACGAATGCTCGAAGATACCAAACCAATTCACGTTATGGCCGTTGAATTTGAATCGAGCAATTTCCAGTGCCCAATCCTCACTGCCTAGGAAAAATTCGTCTGCGAAACCAACGTAATCGGAAGGCGGTACCCAAGTCGGTCGCCCGGATTCTCGCGCAAATAGACGGTAGCGAAGACCACTCTTGTAGTAATGTAACTCTAGCGCGAAGCTGGGGTGAGAGGAATTCGCCTCATCAACGTTATCCATCTGTTGTCACCCTCAAGATCCAGACATAAAATTCAGTATCCGTTTGAACGCCTGGACAATTGCTGGCGGACCCTTGGGCCGTTCGATCATATCCCTAGCAGGCAGCCCTTGGGACATAAGCGCTCGCTTGTAGAGCGCGTTCCACAATCGGTCATGATAGCTGTCTATGATCTGAGCAACACTATCGTTGGGCGGTAGCCTTCTCAGCCCCTTATCGGTTATGAGACCCGCACAATATGCATTGATCGTGAACTGCCCAGAAGCGCGACCAATGTCCCGAAGCGCAGCTATGGATTCTGGATAATGGTTTTCTGCAAATTCAATCACCTGAGATAGGTCTTCCTCCAGCTCTTCCGCCCGATCAGCGGCCCGAACAGAATGCGCATCCCATTTGGTCACCAACATCATGTGCTTGTCAGCATCACGAGAGTTTGTCCGACAGGCATTGTACGCACGGCAAACTCCAACGATGGCAAGGTCCGCACTTTGGATTTCATCAGTATCGTGAGCAGGGTCCTGCTCCTTATATACAACGAGCTGAGTTCGCGGAGCCATATAGAGAAAAGTGATAGGTCCAGGGAAACTTGATACAAAGTTCTCCAGCTCCGGACGGAACTCAGGAAACAATTCCTGATCCGCGTCATCTCTCCTTGGAGAATACCACTCGCCGTTTCCTTCCATGAACGCCAGCCTTACCGGTGGCTTCTCGTGGGGGGTGATCTCCAATGGGATGAAAAACGGCAATTTTACATTCGTCTTCGGAATTTTTTCGCCATTTTTGAAAGCAAGAACCTTCCGGTCAACGAAATCTTTCGCCTGCCGATGTTGAAAGGCCGAGAGACCGTGTTTGCTGCTTAAGATTGGCGCGGACAGCGCGATGCCGGTTCGCAACCTAGGCCTGGTCTTCAGGGCTGTGATTAGGGATAGCAGTAGGGATGTTTTGCCGCTTGAATTGGTTCCGAAGAGCACAACGGGATGAAAGCCTTGATCGGCCATAGCCATGGCCAAATCGTAACCCAGATTTCGAGTTTGATCGCTGCTGTATTCGGCGGTTTCGGTCGCCGCGCCTGCTGGCGATCGCTGATTCGCACTTTCATTTGCATCGGCAGAAAGTGGTAAAGCTGGTGGCCGATCAGTCGCCGGCGGCAACCGCTTAGGCTCGTTACCGCCTGTAAAGGGAGCTGGCTCGTCAGTCGGCACCTTACATTCCTCCCGCTATACCAATGTCGTGGTGTACGCGGCGGACACGGCTCTGTGCTGCGGCCCGGAAAAGAGCGAGCATGAAGAAATCGATGAACACTGCGATCAGAAGGTAGACATACGTGGCACCTTCATCCAACCGTTCGACAAAAAGCGTCGGCAGCTTCAGGACATTGCCGAGGCTCTGAACCTCGGACAAGTGCAGTGACTCGTCAATATCCCTGACATCCACGCGATTGCGATCAAGTTTGAATCGAAGTTCCCGATATGTGGCGTCCAGCTCCTCTAGCGTCCCAACCTGACTTCTCAGCGTCAAAGGGCTGAATTCGGAAGACACCTCAGATCGCAGCTCAGAAAGCCGCTGACGAGCATCGGACGAGCCGCTGACGACAGCTTGTAGGTCAGGATTGTTCCACGTTGCATTGGCGGTCAGAGTGGCGATCTTATTTCGATAGTCCTCGATCACTTCTTCGTTACGTGAGCAATCTCGGCGCGTGGAGCTTAGCGGCACAAAGCCTGGCAAAACCCTTTGCAGTTCTCCAATCAAGCGCCGGGCCTCCGGTCCTTGACCGCAGTTAATGGGGCTACGAATTTCGCTAAACAGCGCTTGGGTGATCGCCTCGATCTGATCGCTTCGCGCCTTTGCGCCAGCAGAAGTTAGGGCTGCTTCAGCCTCCGCCTGCAATCGCCCAAAGTCTTCCTGAGCGTCGGTTGTCGCATCCGACACAACTTTGGCGCCTTCGGAATGCAGCATGAAACTATTGAAAATGCCAGCTGCGCTGAGAGCCAGCAGCATAGCAATAAAGATCGAATTGCTCTTCAAGCTGCTAGGGCTGGTCCCGATCATCCGGGCCAGAAACCAGACGCCCAGCCCGAAAATTAAGCCGCCTATCGCAGCGACAAAGAGGCCATAGACGAGGAAAAGGTTGAAATAACCATAGGTTATTATCCCAACGAAAATCACCGAAAAGAGCAGAAGCGTTATCTGCATGCCCAGCTGGCGACTTCGCTGTTCCGATTTTGCCTGAGTCATGAATGCCCCCCTCATTAATTATCGAGCCAAGCTAGCGACGCCGTAGACCGCGAGTCAACGATTCGATAAGGAACTGAATTAGTTTGTGATCAACCAATCTGGAGGCTCGATATCCAACCCCCTCCAGGATTCTGTTTCGGATTCGAAACTGAAATAGCGTCTGGAGAAGAGCGTTGGGCGGCTGGGGATCGGGACGGCAAAACGGCAAACCGCTGGCAGAAGAAGCTAAGCGGATCGATGTGAGTTGGATGTTGCGCAAGGGGCTGCTGAGGCCGGGAGCAAGGGGCAGCGGATCATTAAGCTGGAATCGCGGCGGTGAACCGGTGGGCAACATCGGCTTCACTTTCGACATGATCGATCCCGACGCGGCGCACATGACGTTGCAATTCACAGTAACGCGCTGGGGCGAGGCGGAAGGGCGACGGCAATCGCAGCATGTGCGGCTGTCCTATACTGTGCCGACCTATGGCGGGCAGCGCTGGTGGATGCATTGCCCTCACACGGGTAGGCGCGTTGCAAAGCTCTATATGCCAGCCGGTGCCCTCACCTTTGCTTGCCGACGCGCTTATGGCATCGCGCACCGCTCTCAACGGCAGACAGCGGAAGATAGGCCATTCGAGGCGCTATTTAGGCTCCAGCGGCGGCTGGGGTGCAAGGAAGGCTGGGAACAGTTTATCCATCGTCCCAAGGGCATGTGGCAGCGGACCTATGATCGAATCAACCGGCGCTACTGGCAGCTGGACGCGCAATGCAACGCGGTGATGGCTGGCAAACTGGCCACGCTGAAAGGCCAAATCGCACGGCTGGAGCGAAAATAAATTTGGGGGCACGGTTTGATTTAGGGGGCAAATCTGGGGGCAAATCCGTCACCGTCTGATATTTTATCAAACAAGTCCCGTGCCTTAGATGCAAATCGCGAGTCCTCTTCTGGCACCATTTTTCCAGCGGCCACTGGACTTGCCGGCCTGACTTAAGGCTGACCCCGTCTCAACCATGATTTGCCTGCGGCAGCGCCTGACCTAGGTCAGACGGCTGTGCCCACCAGGCTCCCGATACCGGCGGTCAGGGCCATGGCCAGAGCGCCCCAGAAGACGACGCGCGCAACCGGCCGTACGGGGTCGGCGCCGCCGGCCACGGCACCCACGGCTCCCAGGATGGCGAGGAACAGGATGGAGCCGGCGGCTTGGCCGGCGACCAGCCAAGCCGTTGGCAGAATGGCGGCGAGCAACAGCGGCTGGGCGGCGCCGACGGTGAAGGCCGCGGCCGACGACAGGGCGGCGAGCACCGGCTTGGCGCTGGTAACGCCGCTGATGTGCAGCTCATCGCGCGCGTGCGTGCCGAGCGCGTCGAACGCGGTCATCTGCCGGGCCACGGTCAGCGCCGTGGCGGCATCGACGCCGCGCGATTCGTAGATGGCGGCGAGTTCGGCGAGTTCGGTTTCGGGCTGGGTCGACTGCTCCTCGCGCTCGCGTGCGATATCGGCGCGCTCGGTGTCGGCTTGCGAACTGACCGACACATATTCGCCCGCGGCCATCGACATTGCTCCGGCGACGAGCCCGGCCACGCCGGCAACCAACAGGGCGGCGCGATCTCCGCCCGCGGCAGCGACACCCAGCAGCAGGCTGGCCGTGGACACGATGCCATCATTGGCGCCCAGCACCGCCGCGCGCAGCCAGCCGATGTGGGCGACGAGGTGTCTTTCGCGGTGCGGCATCTTGGTCCGATCCCCCTCATCCTGCGGCGACTTGCCGAAGTGGCGCAAAGCCGCGCCTGTCCGCCCTGCCCATCGGAGCGCCCGCTTTGCCCCGCGTCTGTGTATCAGCGGCAACAACCCATGCACAATGACGATGACGCGGTCCGCGCAGACAGCGACCTAGAAGGATTTGGGCAGGCCGAGCGCGTGGGTGGCGACATGGCTGAGGATCAGGTTGGTGCTGATCGGCGCCACCTGATACAGCCGCGTTTCGCGGAATTTGCGTTCGATGTCATATTCCTCGGCGAAGCCGAAGCCGCCGTGGGTCTGGATGCACATGTCCGCCGCCGCCCAGCTTGCCTCGGAGGCCAGCATCTTGGCCATGTTGGCTTCGGTGCCGCACGCCTCTCCGGCATCGAACAGCGCTGCGGCCTTGTCTACCATCAGGGCGGCCGCAGAGAGCTGGACATGGGCACGGGCGATGGGGAACTGCACGCCCTGGTTGACCCCGATCGGCCGCCCGAAGACGCTGCGTTGCCCGGCATAGGCGCTGGCGCGATCGATGAAGAAGTGGCCGTCGCCGATGCATTCGCTGGCGATGAGGATGCGCTCCGCATTCATGCCGTCGAGAATGTAGCGGAACCCCTGCCCTTCCTGACCGATAAGATTCGATGCCGGCACGCGCAGATCGTCGAAGAAAAGCTCGGTGGTGGCATGGTTGAGCATGGTGCGGACCGGGCGGATGGTCAGGCCGTTGCCGACTGCTTGGCGCATGTCGACCAGCAGCACGCTCATGCCCTCTGACGGCCGCGCGCATTCTTCACGCGGGGTGGTGCGCACCAGCAGGACCATGAGATCGCTGTATTCGGCGCGGCTGATCCAGATTTTCTGGCCGCTGACGACATAAGCGTCGCCATCGCGGCGGGCGAAGGTGGCGATGCGGGTGGTGTCCGTGCCGCTGGTCGGCTCGGTCACGCCGAACGCCTGCAGGCGGATGGCGCCGGAGGCGATCTGCGGCAACCACTCGGCCTTCTGTGCCGTGCTGCCATGCTTGAGCAGCGTGCCCATCACATACATTTGCGCATGGCAGGCACCGCCGTTGCAGCCCGCGCGATGGATTTCCTCGAGGATCGCGGTCGCCGCGCCCAAACCGAGCCCGGAGCCGCCATAAGCCTCTGGTATCAGCACGGAGAGGAAGCCGGCGTCGGTCAGTGCCTGGACGAATTCGCCGGGATAGGCGCGATCGCGATCCTTGGCCTGCCAATAACTGCCGGGGAATTCGGCACATAGCCGACGGACCGATGCACGAATCTCCTCATGATCGTCAGCCAACACCCTCTCCCTTTCGCTGCAGCGCCGCTGGCGTGGCGCGCGTCTGCCGTGCCGCGCCCGGTGCACGCGGGCAAGAGCGGATTTGCCGGCGGGGGGGCGGAACTTACTGCCAAAAATCGAGGAGATGGTAGCGGAGGAGGGACTTGAACCCCCGACCTATGGATTATGATTCCACCGCTCTAACCAGCTGAGCTACTCCGCCCTACCAAGGCGCTGCACCGCGGAGCGGCGTCAGGCGCGGGGCTATAAGTAGGGTGCGCGGTGCGGTCAAGCGGCTGTGTTGGCCGATGTCATCGGCGCGTCCCACGGAACTTGACCTGCCCGGCGAGCTGCCATGGCCCGCCCAGATAATGCCAGGCGGCAAGTCCGGCGATCGCCAGCGGGCGCGGCCGGAATGTGGCGGAGAGCGCCATGTGCAGCGCCTTTGCGGTTGCCGGTTCGACCTTGTTCTGGATGGTGATGTGGAGGCGCGGCCTGCCTTGGTCCTGCGGGATCAGATCGGCTTCGAAATGCCAGGCAATATGTTCACGCATGGCAAGCAGTTCAGGCGACTCGACGCGCAAGGCAACGCCGCGACCGAGCAGCAGCACATCGGCCAACCGTGCCGGCGGAGGCGGGGCGGCGGCGAGATCCCGCAGCAGGCGCATAAGCTCGGGAAGGCGCGCCGGTGGAAGGTGATGGAACAGGCTGATATGCGCGGGCACATGGTTGCGCTCGGGCGGGAAATGGGTGCGGCGCAGATCGTCGGCCCAGGCGAAATCGGCCTGCCCCAGCAATGCGGTGACGATGATCGGACTGTGGTGCAGATCGGGCATGCCGTTGCCATAGCCCCGGCACAGCTGCTGGCGCCATTGCATTGCATGGTCGCGCAGCAAGTGGCAGCATTGGCGCTTCTCGGGGGAGATTGGTCAATGAATGAAGCAGCATCCGTTCCGCGCAGTTTCTGGATCGTCGCGATCCTGTTGCTGCTGTGGGCTTTGATGGGCGATTTCGCCTATGTATCGCAGGCGAGCCGGGCGGTGCCGATGGACGCCTATGACGCGGCATTGTTCGACGCCATGCCCGGCTGGGTGTGGGGGGCCTATGCGCTAGCGGTCTGGGTCGGCACGGCGGGGGCGATGGCGCTGCTGCTGCGCCGGAAGATCGCAGCGGCCCTGTTTGCCGTGTCGCTGATCGCTGTCGTCGTGCAATTTGGCTATACGCTGGGCATGACCGACCTGATCGCGGTCAAGGGCCTGGCCACGGCGGCCGGCTTTCCGCTGGTGATCTTTGCGATCGGGCTGTTCCAGCTTTGGTGGGCGCGGCGCTGCGCAGCGCAAGGCAGGCTTCGCTAGCACGCCTGCACGAGGCGGGCGCGCGAGGGTCTCGCGCCTCGCCGTCCCGCCTCAGATACCGCGCTCGGCGCGGATCTGCCGCCAGCGACGGACGTTGGCGTTATGCTCGTCCAGCGTGCGGGCGAAGACATGGCCGCCGCTGCCGTCCGCCACGAAATAGAGATAGTCGGTGTCGGCGGGATCGAGCGCGGCGCGGATCGATTCGCGCCCCGGGTTGGCGATCGGCCCGACCGGCAGCCCAGCGCGGCTGTAGGTGTTGTAATCGTTGACCGCATCGATTTCCGACCGGCGGATGCGGCGGCCGAGCGGCTTGCCGCGGGTGATGGGGTAGATGATGGTCGGATCGGCCTGCAGCCGCATGCCGACGCGCAGCCGGTTGGTGTAGACGCCGGCGACCGTACGGCGCTCCGACGGCTTGGCGGTTTCCTTTTCGATGATCGAGGCGAGCGCCATCGTCTGCATGCGGTTGGTGGGGAAGGCGCGGGCGCTGCGATCGGCCCATGCATCGGCAAAGGCGCGGTCCATCGCCGCCTGCATCCGTGCCAGCACGGCGGCACGCGGCTCCCCGCGCTGGATGGCGTAGGTATCGGGCAGCACGCTGCCCTCCGCCGGCACATCGATGCTGCCGGTCAGGTGCGGATTGGCCATCAGCCGTTCGTAGACCAGGATCGAGGGCATGCCTTCGGGGATGGTGACGAAGCGCTGGCGGGTGCGGCCCGACTGCAGCAGCGCCAGCACATCGGCGTTGCTGTCCCCCGCCTCGACCGCATATTCGCCCGGCTTGATCGGATCGTCCGAGCCGAACAGGCGGGCGTGGCGCAGGAATCCTTCGGCGCTTTCGACGGCGCCGGCTTCCTCCATGATCTGCGCCGCGCGGGCGACGCTGGCCCCTTCCGGGATGACGAAGCTGGCATCGCGCGGCGCGCCGCCCGAACAGGCAGCGAGCAGCAGGGCGAGAAGGAGGGTGAGGATGCGGGCGGTAATGATTCACCTCACTTCGTCATTCCCGCGAAGGCGGGAATCCATCACCGGATTTGCGTAACAGGCTTAGGCATCAGTTGGATCCCCGCCTGCGCGGGGATGACGACTGGACGCCTAATCCTCGAGCGCCTTGACGATGACGCTGGCATTGGTGCCGCCGAAGCCGAAGCTGTTGTTGAGGGCGGCGCGGACGGTACGCTTGCGCGCGGTGTGCGGCACCAGATCGACGCCCTCCGTCCCCTCGTCGGGATTGTCGAGGTTGAGCGTCGGCGGGACGATCTGATCGCGGATGGCGAGGATGCAGAAAATCGTCTCGACCGCGCCGGCGCCACCCAGCAGATGGCCGATGGCCGACTTGGTCGACGACATCGAGACGGTCGCAATGGCATTGCCGAACAGGCGCTTGACCGCGGCGAGCTCGATGGTGTCGGCCATGGTCGAGGTGCCATGGGCGTTGATGTAATCGATGTCCGACGGGGTCATGCCCGCCTTCTTCAGCGCCATCTCCATCGACCGGTAGGCGCCATCGCCATCGGGGTGCGGGGCGGTGACGTGATAAGCGTCGCCCGACAGGCCATAGCCGACCACCTCGGCATAGATTTTCGCGCCGCGCGCCTTGGCATGCTCATATTCCTCGAGCACCACCACGCCTGCGCCTTCGCCCATGACGAACCCGTCGCGGTCCTTGTCATAGGGGCGGCTGGCCTGCTCCGGCCGGTCGTTGTAGCTCATGTTGAGCGCGCGCGCCTGGGCGAAGCCGGCGATGCCGAGCGGGTTGACGGTCGATTCGGCACCACCGGCGAGCATGATGTCGGCATCGTCGTCACGGATCATGCGTGCGGCGTCGCCAATCGAGTGCGCGCCGGTCGAGCAGGCGGTGACCACCGAATGATTGGGGCCCTTGAGGCCATATTTGATCTGCACCTGCCCGGAGATGAGGTTGATCAGGCGGCCGTGTACAAAGTGCGGGGAGACGCGGCCCGGCCCGCGCTCATGCAAGTTGACCGATTCTTCCTCGATACCCGGCAGCCCGCCGATGCCCGAACCGATCGAGCAGCCGGTGCGCAGCTTGTCGGCCTCGCTCATGTCGGTGAGGCCGGCATCCTCGAGCGCCTGACCGGCGGCATCGAGGCCATAGACGATGAAGGGATCGACCTGCCGCTGCACCTTGTGATCGACGCGCTTGTTGGGATCGAAGCCATAGGGGTGGTCGGCCGGCTTGACCTCGCAGGCGATCAGGCATTTCTGCCCCCCCGCTTCCGCATCGAAACGGGTGATCCGCCCGGCACCGGATTTGCCGGCGATCAGGTTCGACCAGGCGGTTTCCACATCCGCGCCCAGCGGTGTGACCAGCCCCAGACCTGTGACGACGACACGCCGCATCGGCAATTTCCTTCCCTTCGCTTTTCCCTAGCCGCCCCATCCATGCCGGGGCGCTGGCGCATAAATAGCAAGGGCTTCCCGGTTTACCAGCGCAGGGATGCGCGGAAAGCCGGGAAGCCCTTGTCGAACCTGTGGGCAGCCGGTGCTGCCCGGCGCATCAATTGGTGTGTTCGTCGATGAAGCTGATCGCATCCTTGACGGTGCTGATCTTCTCTGCCGCATCGTCGGGGATTTCGACGCTGAATTCTTCTTCGAACGCCATCACCAGTTCGACAATGTCGAGGCTGTCGGCACCCAGATCGTCGATGAAGCTCGCTTCTTCGGTGACCTTGTCGGCTTCGACGCCGAGATGCTCGACGACGATTTTCTTCACGCGGTCTGCGGTGTCGCTCATGGAGATTCTTCCTTTGGCATTATGAACGGCGGTTAAGGCGCTGCACTAGAGGGCAGCGCGGAACGGCGCAAGGGGGGAGCGAAACAGGTCGGTCACAAGCCCGCAAAAGCGGCGCGGGTGCGGATGGCGGCATAGCGCGCCGCGAAGAATTCCCCGACGAATTCGCCATTGCGCTCATCGACGGTGACGCCAGCCTGGGCAAGCAGCGCGGACAGCCGGCCGATATCCGCCTCGGCGATGCCCTGCTCCATCCAGCGTTGCGCGGTCTCGTCCTCGACCGTGTCGAAGGCGGTCGCCAGCCGGGCCAGCTCGTCGGTGCTGAACGGGGCATTGGCAATCAACTGATCGTAGAGCAGCCGCGCCACGCTGTAGCGCCGCGCTGCCTGCTGGGCGGCATCGTTCCAGCCATGCGCATCGGTACACGCCTGCAACGCGGCGCGCAGAGCCGCCTGCAGCGATTCCGATGGCGGACGGTCGGCGCGATAGGCGGCGTAGAATTCGGCGCGCTGCCCGTCATTGAGCAGATCGACCACGCAATCGACGCCGTCGGCCGCAGCGGCGGGGGCAGACATGGCAAGCGCCCACGCCGCCATCAGACCGGCAGCAGAGATGCGCCAGGCGCGCCTCATATCATCGCCATCCCGCCGTTCACATGCAGCGTCTGGCCGGTGACATAGCCGGCCTCCCGGCTGGCGAGATAGGCCACTGCCGCGCCGATATCCGCGCCCTCCCCCATCTTGCCCGCGGGGATGCGCGCGTTGAGCGCGTCCTTCTGCGCGTCGGGCAGCGCGTCGGTCATCGCCGAGGCGATGAAGCCGGGAGCGACGCAATTGACGGTGATGCCGCGCGTCGCCAGTTCCTGCGCCAGCGCCTTGGACAGGCCGATGATCCCCGCCTTCGACGCAGCATAATTGGCCTGCCCCGGATTGCCGGTGACGCCGACGACGCTGGTGATCGAGACGATGCGGCCAAAGCGCGCCTTCATCATCGGCTTGGCGGCGGCGCGGCACAGGCGGAAGGCGGCTTCCAAGTTGATGCGGATCACCTGATCCCACTCCTCATCCTTCATCCGCATCGCCAGATTGTCCCGCGTGACACCGGCATTGTTGACGAGGATGTCGAGCTTGCCGCCAAGCGCCTCGACCGCCTGCGGAACGAGGCCGTCGACGGCGGCGGGGTCGGCAAGATTGCACACCAAGGTCACATGATCGCCGCCCAGCTCCGCTGCAAAGGCCGCAAGCTTCTCTGCATTGCTCCCCGAAAGCGCCAGCCGCGCCCCCTGCCCCGCCAGCGCGCGCGCAATGGCCGAGCCGATCCCGCCCGAAGCGCCGGTCACCAGCGCGGTCATGCCTGTAAGGTCGAACATCAGATATCCTTCAACAAAGACTCGATGTCATCCATCGAGATGAGGCTGGTTGCATTCGCATCCGGCACGATGCGCTTGACCATCGGGGTCAGCACTTTGCCGCCGAATTCGACGAAATGGGTAACGCCGGCCTCTGCCATGTTGGCGACGCTTTCCCGCCAGCGGACGCGGCCGGTGACCTGGTCGACCAGTTGTGCGGCGATGGTGGCGGCGTCGGCCACCGGGGCGGCGGTGACATTGGCGTAGAGGGGGACGAGGGGCGCGGTCGGCGGATGGGCCTTCAGCGCGTCGGCCATGGCGTCGGCGGCGGGCTGCATCAGCGGGCAGTGGAAGGGGGCGGAGACGGGCAGCAGGATGCCGCGCTTGATGCCATGCTCCTTAGTCAGCGCGATGGCGCGCTCGACTGCGGTGGTATGGCCGGAGATGACGACCTGCGACGGATCATTGTCATTGGCGACGGTCAGGGTGTCTCCCTCGGCAGCTACATCGCACAACACCTGCGCCTTCTCGATGTCCGCGCCGAGCAGCGCCGCCATCGCGCCGACGCCCACCGGCACCGCGGCCTGCATCGCCGTCCCTCGCAACTTGAGCAGGCGGGCCGTGGTGGCGAGGTCGAAGGCACCGGCAGCGCAGAGCGCGCTATATTCACCCAGGCTGTGGCCGGCGACGAAGGCGCATTTCTCCGACAGGCGGACATTGCCTTCCCGTTCTAGCACACGCAGCGTGGCAATGGCATTGGCCATGATCGCGGGCTGGGCGTTCTCGGTCAGGGTAAGGTCGGCCTCCGGCCCTTCGCGCATCAGCGCGAACAGATGCTGGCCGAGCGCGTCGTCGACCTCCTGAAACACTTCACGGGCAACGGAGCTGGCCGCGGCAAGCGCCACGCCCATGCCGACGGATTGGCTGCCTTGGCCGGGGAAGATGAATGCTCTCATAGCTAAGTCCTGTTTGAATTGGTTTCACGCAGAGGCGCAGAGGCGCGGAGAGGAGCGTAATCGTTGACGATCCGCTTGATCCCTTCCTTCATCACTTCGCCGCCGAAGTTGAGAAGCAGCCCTACGGGCTGATTCATGAGGCGCAAGTAGGTGAGGACTTGCTTGGCATGGACCGGCGCTATCTTTTCGACAGACTTCACCTCGATCACCAGCCGACTATCAACGAGCAGGTCGAGGCGAAACGCGTCGACAAAGCGTCGACCCTCGAACTCGAACCCGATAGGCTTTTGGCGCTCGACCGTCAGCCCGTCCCTAGACAGACTATCTGCAAGAACTGCCTCATAGACGTTTTCAAGCAGGCCAGGCCCAAGCGCGCGATGAATGCGGATCGCCGTATCGACCACCCGTCCGGTCAAGCCATCGATGTTTAGTTCGGCTCTCCGCGCCTCTGCGCCTCTGCGTGAAACATCTTCAAACACGACGATGCGTCACCCAAACCGCCCGAACGGCACCACCTTGTTGCCCGCATAGTGGCCGATTTCGGCGCGGCCGCCGTAGCGGATGTTGGCTCGGGCGCACCAGTCCTGGGCGATGCCGACTTCGTCCTTGCCGTAGGGACGGTCGTTTTCCTTGATATCCGTGACCTGCCCCAGCCGGATTTCGGCGGGCGGGCTGCGCCATTGGGCGGTGGTGAGCGCGAAGAAGCAGCGATCGACCGCGTAGAGATATTCGCCGACTTCCTCGACCATCAGCACATGGCCCGACAGGTCCGGCCACAGCGGCGTGCCGACCATCATCGCGGCGCTGATCAGGTTGAAGGCCGCATAGCGCTCCCCTGCCCTGACGCCCGGCTCCAGGCTGCGCGGGTCCTTGCGCGCCAGCCAGGCGACCGCACGCATGCGCGCTTCTTCCGATCCGTCGATGACCATCGGGCCATGACACAGGTGCGGGAAGCCGGCGCGATAGAGCAGCGCCAGCATGTAGCTGGCATCGCTGTAGCCCATATAGGTCTTGGTGCGTGCCGCCGGGCCCAGCAGCGGCAGCACATCCTGCGCGATGCGGCCGGCGCCATAGCCGCCGCGCGCGAACCAGATCGCGTCGATATCCTCACGATTGGCCATTTCGACAAAGGCGGCGGTGCGCTGCGCGTCCGATCCGGCGAAATGGCCGTGCATCGCGGCATCGGGAACATGGGTGGTGTCCGAAAGGACGAAGCCGGTTTCGCCGCCGACCTCGTTGGGCGCGCGCGCGAACACCTGCGGGTGCCAGACCAGCTCGACATCGGGGAAATTGGCCGCGACCATCGCATTGGCGCGCTCATAATGGCTGGGCAGCAGATAGACCGAAGGGGCGACGATGCCGATACGCGTGACCAAATCTTCAATCCCCCGTTGGCTTTGGAACCCAAAAGCCATAGCGGGGCGGCATGACTGAGGCAAAACGCTATTTCTTCTGCGGTATCGGCGGATCCGGGATGCTGCCGCTGGCGATGATCGCCCGGGCGCGCGGGGCCGAGGTGTGGGGCAGCGACCGCAGCCTCGACCAGGGGCGGACCGGCGACAAGTTCGGCTGGCTGGAGGGACAGGGCGTGCGGCTGTTCGCGCAGGACGGCAGCGGCCTTGAATCCGCGCAGCAGATATTGGTCGCCTCTGCCGCGATCGAGGACAGCGTGCCCGACGTCGCCCGGGCCAAGGCGCTGGGCGCGGCGCGGATGACGCGGGCGGAGCTCAACTCCGCGCTGTTCAATGCGGCGACCGACCGCATCGGGGTGGCCGGGACCAGCGGCAAGTCGACGGTAACCGGCATGATCGGCTGGATCCTGCACCGCGCGGGGCGCTCTCCGACGGTGATGAACGGCGCGGTGATGCGCAACTTCTCCGGCGCGGATAATCCCTATGCCAGCGCGCTGCCGGGCGGCGCAGGCTGCTATGTCAGCGAGGTGGACGAGAGTGACGGATCGATCGCGCTCTACAATCCCACTGTCGCGGTGGTCACCAACATCAGCCTCGATCACAAGAGCCTGGCCGAGCTGCACGGGCTGTTCGGCGATTTCACCCGCAAGGCGGGCGTGGCGGTGGTCAATGCCGACGATGCGGAGAGCGCGCCGCTGCTCGGCGGGCGCGCGGTGACCTTCGGCTTCGCCCGGAGTGCGCAGGTGCGGGCCAGCGATTTTCGGGCTGAGCCGTTCGGCAGCCATTTCACCGTGCACGCCAATGGATCGAGTCACGGCGCCTTCGTCCGCATGGCCGGGCGGCACAATGTCGCCAACGCGCTCGCCGCCATCGCCGCGACCCAGGCGGCAGGCGTGCCGGTTGCGGAAAGCGTGGTCGCGCTGGCCGATTTCGCCGGATTGGCGCGGCGCTATGAAGTGGTCGGCACCGCGCGCGGCATAACCGTGATCGACGATTTCGCGCATAACCCGGACAAGGTCGCGGCAACGCTCGCCGCGGTCGCGACCCAGCCGGGGCGCGCGCTGATCTTCTTCCAGCCGCATGGCTATGGCCCGCTCAGGCAGATGGGCAAGGAACTGGCAGCGGCGTTCGCGGCGGGCATGCGTGGGCACGACAGGCTGTGGGTGTGCGACCCCGTCTATTTCGGCGGGACGGTGGATCGCAGCGTCGGCAGCGAGACGCTGGTGGCCGATATATTGGCGCAGGGCGGCAATGCCGTGCATCTGCCGACCCGCGACGCCTGCGGCGATGCGATGCTGGCGGCGGCACAGGCGGGGGACCGCATCATCGTGCTGGGCGCGCGCGACGATACGCTGACCGAATTTGCGCGGGAAATGCTCAAGCTGCTCGGCTGATCGGATCAACCATGACACCAAACACGACAGCCGTTTCCGCCATGTCCTTGTCCAATGTTGCCAAGCTGTGTCCGCCCACTTTGGCAATGGCGATGTGGAGGGCGTCACCGGAACGAAGTTTGACTGTCGAATCTTTGAACAGGCCGGCAGCAGCTTGAAATGCGACTGTTGTGACGGGTTCATTGGCGAGCAATGTTTGGCGCATGTCCTCCCAACGCAGCAGGGCAGCTTCCCGCTCGGATCCGTCAATCTGGCCGGTTCTGACTTTGAAGGCCAGAGCCCCGGCCACCTCCGTGGCGACCCAATCGCTTACAGTGAGTACCGCCTCGTCCTGCAATCTCATCCACTGCTGAACGCGGGCGGTATCAACCTCGGACGTAATCGAAGCCACGACCAGCGACGAATCCAGATAGATCATCAGTATCGATAATCTCGGCGCATCTGCACGACCGCGCTCTCGGGAAGCGGGCCGGGCCTGCGAATGGAATCCGTGAACACGGCCAGCGCGTCGAAGTCGAACGTCTTTTTCGGCTGTTCGACCGAAGATTTCGCTACGCCCTTGGTCACGGTCGCGACGATTGCTCCATCCTTGACGATCTCGACCAATCCATCTGCCTGCGCGCGCGCAAGTAGCTCGTCGAGGCTGGGATGATCCCGGTTGAGGTCGATGCGATCCATGGAGCAGATATAGCATCGCGCAGCCTCTCCCGCCACCCTGCCCTTGCTTTCTCGCGCTACCGCTGTATAGGCCCCGCTTCCCCCGCCCCAACGGCGCGGAAATCAGAAGACCCAGACGGCGTCTGCCTTGGCAGATTGCCGTTAGATGACGACAGCCGGAGGGGTTCGGGCATGGTGCCCGCGCCAGCGATCGGCCAACGCAAGGATAAGCAAGATGGCTCTTTACGAGCATGTCTTCCTCGCGCGTCAGGATCTCAGCCAGGCGCAGGTCGATGCGCTGGCCGAGGGAGCGACGGGCACTGTGGAAGAGCGCGGCGGCAAGGTCGTGCGCACCGAGACCTGGGGTCTCAAGCAACTCGCCTACAAGATCGAAAAGAATCGCAAAGCGCATTTCGTGCTGCTGGCGATGGACGCGCCCGGCGACACCGTTGCCGAGATCGAGCGTCAGGCATCGATCAACGAAGACATCATCCGCTACATCACCATCCGCGTCGACGAGCATGAAGACGGCCCGTCGGTGATGATGCGCAAGGGCGACCGTGGTGGCCGTGGCCGCCGCGACCGCGAAGAGGGAGGCGAATAATCATGGCACGCGCATTTTTCCGCCGCCGCAAGACCTGCCCCTTCTCCGCCAAGGACGCGCCGCGCATCGATTACAAGGACGTGCGCCTGCTGTCGGGCTTCCTGTCCGAGCGTGGCAAGATCATGCCCAGCCGCATCACTGCGGTATCCACCAAGAAGCAGCGCGAGCTGGCGCAGGCGATCAAGCGCGCCCGCCACATCGGCCTGCTGCCCTTCATCGTCAAGTAAGGAGAGACCCTCATGGAAATCATCCTGCTTGAACGCATCGACAAGCTGGGCGGCATCGGCGATGTCGTCTCGGTGAAGGACGGCTATGCCCGTAACTTCCTGTTGCCGAACAAGAAGGCGCTGCGCAGCAACGCCGCCAACCTGAAGGTGTTCGAAGCCAACCGCGCCCGAATCGAAGCCGACAACGCGGCCCGCCGCGACGACGCGCAGAAGATCGCCGGCACGGTCGAAGGCGCGAAGGTGGTGCTGATCCGCCAGGCGTCGAACGCCGGCCAGCTCTACGGTTCGGTCAGCGTCCGCGACATCGTCGAAGCGCTGCACGAAGCCGGCCACACCGCCGTTTCCAAGGCGATGGTGGTGCTGGAACGCCCGATCAAGTCGCTCGGCCTGGTCGACGTGCGCGTCAACCTGCACCCCGAAGTGGCGGTGACCGTCTCGGTCAACGTCGCGCGCTCGCCCGACGAGGCCGAGCTGCAGGCGCAGGGCATCAACGTGATCGACCAGCAGTTTGCCGAGGAAGAAGCCGAAGCCGCTGCCGCGGCCGAGGAATTCCTGGAAACCCAGGCCGAAGCCACTGCCGAACAGGACGACGCTGCCTGAGGCAGCCCGGCCTTGCCGACATCGAAAAGGCCGCGCTCCCGAGGGGGCGCGGCCTTTTTGTTTGGCTCGACTGTGGAGTTCTCTGTGTCGGGGGTTCGCTGTCGGGGAACGCCGCGCCGGCCCCTCCACCAGCTTCGCTGGTCCCCCTCCCCGTGCCGGGGAGGATCTGGATGCGCCGATAGCGCAGCCGTGTATGCCACGCTGCGGGATGGGGTAACTCGGGTCGGTCGTCCCTTGAACAGGGTTTACGGCCGGTGCGTCCTAGCCTTGACGCTCGCAAGGGGTGGACGGGTAACGGGTATGCTCGGGCGCGTGTACGAACGCCCTTGAAGGTTGCGCCAACGGTCACGTGCCGGACTTAAAGAGGCTTTCCGGTGCACGCCCCATCCTATTCGCCATGAGCCGGACCAACTTACCGGTTGATGACGACTGCTTCAGATGTGGAGCCGGTTCGAGGCCGCGTCTCCCGCTGCAGCGCTTGTGGTTTGGTCCCGCCCGAGGCCTTCGAACGATTCCGCACCGGCCGCCCCGCCACAGCATCTGGCCCACCTGTGCCTCCGTACGCCTTGCCCCCTTTCGGGCGCGCAGCCGGCAAGTCCCTTTGCTCCGCGCTGTCCTCCTGCCCCCTCCTCTTCGAACCGGGAGGGCGCGGGCCATGCTCTCCCGCTAGAGGAGAGGTGGAGCCGGGCCTTTCCCAGAAGGAAAGGCCTGACAAAGACAACCACGGCGAGACGGCAGGGTCCGCTGTGACGGGCCTGTGCGCTTGACCGGGCCGCTAAACCCGGTGGCGCGTCGGGGCATATAACCGATATGGTTCGTTGTGTCAAGATAGCTGTGCCGTTTGCGCCTGTGTGCGATTTTCCGGTTCACGCGGAGACGCGGAGACGCGGAGGGTTTGCGCTGATCCGCGAAGCGGTTTGTCTTTGCCTGGTTTGGGTGCTGCTATTGGGGTGGGGGATAAGGGCGGCTTCGCCGCAGGGCTTCTCTGCGATCTCTGCGCCTCTGCGCGAACCTTCTTCTTCCTTTCCTCCGCGTCTCCGCGTCTCCGCGTGAACCTTTTCCCCTCCGCGCCTCTGCGCCTCTGCGTGAGCCCTTTTCTTCCTCTCCTCCACATCTCCGCGTGAACCTTCTCCACTCTGCGCCTCCGCGCCTCTGCGCCTCTGCGTGAGCAATTTCCGCCCTGTCGGTTCGGGCGGGCTGCGGTGGATTGCGGCGGTGAGGCGACGGAATGGGTTGCTAATGTTATCTTATATCATTACTCGCGGCGCAAACCCGTCTCTCCCGGAGTGTATTCGTGCGCCTTTCCCTGCTGTTTGCCCATACCGCGCTTGCCTCTTCCGCCCTTGCCCTGCCCGCGCTGACCAGTGCCCAGATGGCGCCTGCGCCGGTGCAGAATGGGCCGGCCGACGATGACGATGTCCATACCACCGATGACAGCATCATCGTCACCGCGCCCTATGTTCGCAGCCTCGACCTGTTCGGCACGGTGGGCGTGGTGCAGGGCGACGAGCTGGCGCGCGATATCCGTACCCAGATCGGCGACACGCTGGCGCGGCAGCCCGGGGTTTCGGCGACCAGCTTCACCCCGGGCGCATCGCGCCCGGTGATCCGCGGCTTCCAGGGCGAGCGGGTGCGGGTGCTGATCGACGGCATCGGCTCGATCGACGCTTCCAACACCAGCGCCGACCATGCCGTCGCCTTCGACACGCTGACCGCCGAGCGCGTGGAAATCATCCGCGGACCGGCGAGCCTGCTGTTCGGATCGTCGGCCAGCGGCGGCGCCGTCAACATCTTCGACCGCCGCATTCCGCGCAGCGTGCCGGACGAGGCGGTGCATGTCGACGGGCTCGCCACCTATGGCAGCGCCGCCGACGAGCGATCGGGCGCGCTGTCGATCGACGTGCCGCTGACCGCCAACCTCGTCTTCCACGCCGATGGGGCCTATTCCAGAACCGACGACATCGACATCGGCGGGTTCCAGCTCGCGCCGGGGCTGCGCGCCGATCTGCTCGCCGATGCCGCCGAGGAGCGCGCCGCGGGCGAGACCGAGGAAGCCGACGAGCTGGAGGAGGCCGCGAACCAGCGCGGGCGCCTGCCCAACAGCGCGACCGAGACCTGGTCTGCCGCCACCGGGCTGGCGTGGATCACCGACGGTGGGTCGCTGGGTGTTTCGGTCAGCTATTTCGACAGCAATTATGGCGTGCCCGAGCGGCCGGGCGCGGGCCATCACCATGGCGAGGAAGGCGGCGGCGAGGCCGAGGAAGAAGCGCCGGTGACCATCGGCCTGCAGCAATGGCGCGCCGACTTCCGCGGCGAAGTGGCGCTGGGCGACGGCTTTTTCGAGACGCTGCGCATCCGTGGCGGCTTTGCCGACTATGAGCATATCGAGTTCGAGGGCGACGAGGTAGGCACCCGCTTCCTCAACCAGGGGCTGGAGGCGCGTGCCGAGCTGGTGCAATCCGACAAGGGCGGCTGGCGCGGCGCGAGCGGCGTGCAATTTTCCCACCGCGATTTCAATGCGATCGGCGCCGAGGCGTTCGTGCCGCAGAATGACACCGAGCAGTTTGCGGTGTTCACGCTGCAGGAATTCACGCTGGGCGCGATCGGCATCGAAGCGTCGGCGCGCTATGAGACGACCAGCGTCGGATCGACCGTGCTGGGCATCGAGCGCAATTTCGACGCGGTGTCAGGCGCGATCGGCATCAGCCACACGCTGGGCAGCGACGACAACAGCAAGGTGGGCGTGACCCTGTCGCGCACCGCGCGTGCGCCGGCGGCGGAGGAGCTTTTTTCCGACGGGCCGCACGTCGCGACATCGCAATATGAGATCGGCGACCCCGACTTCGGCCTGGAAAAGGCGTGGAATGTCGAAGCCTATGCGCGGCTGCAGGTGGGCGGCGTGCGGGCCAACCTGTCGGGCTTCATCAGCTGGTTCGACGGATTCATCTTCGAAACGCCGACTGGCGCAGAGGAAGACGATCTGCCGGTGTTCCAGTATTTCCAGCGCGATGCCCGCTATTATGGCGCCGAGCTGGAGCTGACCGCGCCGGTCGCGCAGTTCGGCGGCTTCACCCTGACTGCCGAGGGCGTGGCGGACGTGGTGCGCGCCGAGCTGACCGGCAATGGCGGCGACCTGCCCCGCATCCCGCCGCTCAGGCTGCGCGGCGGCCTTGAGCTCGCCAACGACGTGCTCAGCCTGCGCGGCGAGGTGGAATGGGCGGGCGACCAGACCCGCATCGCCGATTTCGAAACCGCCACCGACGGCTTCACGCTGGTCAACCTGGCCGCGTCATGGAAGCCGCTGGGCCGCAGTGGCGGGCTGACGCTGACCGCATCGGCCAACAATCTGTTCGACGTCGATGCGCGGCGGCACGCCAGCTTTACCAAGGATTTCGTGCCGCTGGCCGGCCGCGACATCCGCGTGACGGCGCGGGTGAGCTTTTAGGGTTTGTCGTGTCTGGAATGAGCCGCACTGCTGAGTTTGTCGAAGCACGCCTCGCCGAGAGGCGCCCTTCGACAAGCTCAGGGCTACGGTTTGGTGAGGGCTTCGGAAACGGCGGTCAGAGCGCTTGGGCGGCGGCGAGGACTTCGGCGGCGTGGCCCTTGACCTTCACATTGTGCCAGATGCGCGCACAAGCGCCGGTGGCGTCGAACAGCAGGGTGGCGCGTTCGATGCCCATGTAGCTTTTGCCATACATGGATTTTTCGACCCACAGCCCCCAATCCTCGATGACGCTGCCTTCGGCATCCGAGGCTAGGCTGACGGTGAGGCCGTATTTCTCCGCGAATTTGGCGAGCTTGGCCGGCTTATCCTTGGAGACGCCGACGACTTTGGCGCCGAGTGCGGCAAATTCGGCGTCGAGGGCGCTGAAATCCTTGGCTTCGTTGGTGCAGCCCGGTGTGTCGGCCTTGGGGTAGAAATAGACCACCAGCGGCGCGCCGGTGAGCGTGGCGAGATCGACTGCGCTGCCATCGGCAAGGACCAGCGGGGTGGACGGGATCATGTCGCCTTCGTTGAGCATCAGGCTTCTCCTTTGCGAATCACGGACCACCACGCCGCCACCTCCTGCCGCGCATCGGCATAGGCCGCAAGCAGCCCATCCCAGCCGGCTTCGCCATGGCCGCAGACATGGGCGATGCGGGCGCGGGTCTCGTCATCCTCGGGCTCCGACTGCGGGGCCATCAGCCGCAGCGCGACCAGCATCCGCCCCATCAGGTCCATCGCGGGCGGGATCGACGCCGGCGCGAGCCCGGCGGAGACGAGCTGGCGCAGCGCCACATTGAGGCGCGGATCGAAGCCCGTGCGGTGCAGGAGCTGACGGCTGTGGATGGCAAATTCGCAGTCGACGAGGCCGCCCTCGACCAGCTTGACGTCGAGCGGCCCCTTGGCCGGCTTGTGCGCGGCCATGTCGGCGCGCATCTTGACGATGTCGGCAAGGGTGGTGGCGGCATCGCGCGGCTGGCCCAGCACCGCGTCGATGATGCCCTGCAACCGGTCGCGCGCGGACGGCGAGCCGAACAGCGGGCGGGCGCGGGTCAGCGCCATATGCTCCCATGTCCAGGCTTCCTCGCGCTGGTAGCGTTCGAACGCATCGAGACTGGCGACGAGCGGGCCCTGATTGCCCTGCGGGCGCAGCCGCACATCGACCTCGTACAGCCCGCCAGCCGCGGTCGGCACCGACAGCGCGGCGATGACGCGCTGGCCGAGGCGGTTGAAATAGGTGGTCGCGCCGAGCGGGCGGGGACCGTCGGATTCGGCGTGGATGTCCCCCGTGAACAGCAGGATCAGATCGAGATCCGAGGCGTGGGTCAGCGCCCTGCCCCCAAGGCGGCCGAGCGCGAGGATGAGCAGCTCGCTGCCGGCAATGCGGCCATGCACGGTTTCGAACTCGGCAATGGTGGCCGCGGCCAGCCGGTCGACCGCAGCGTCGGCGATGTCGGCATAGCCGCGCGAGACCATCAGAGCATCGCGCGCGCCTTCGACGAGCTGCACGCCCAGCGCGAAGCGATGTTCGCCGACGACGCGGCGGACATGATCGAGCCGGCGTTCGTAATCGGCCGGGCCGGCCGCCATCCGCCGCGCCAGCGCGACCGGCGCGGCGGGTTCGGCAAACACGCTGGCGTCGATCAGCCCGTCGATGAGATCGGGCCGGGCGGCGAGATCGGTGGCGAGCGCCGGGGCGTGGGCGAGCACGGCGACCAGCGTGGCGAGCAATTGCGGGCGGGCGGCGAGGAGATGGAAGAAGTTGATGGCGCTGGGCAGACCGGCGATCAGCCGATCGAAGCGCGCCAGCGCGGCGTGCGGATCGGCGGCGCGGCCAAGGGCGGGCATGAGCACCGGCAAGACCTGTTCGAGCGCCTCGCGCGCGGCAGGATTGCGCAGCACGCGCATGCTGCCGCTGCGCCACTCCTCGATCCGGCGCAACGCGTCGGCGGGCTCGGCAAAGCCGGCGGCGTGCAGGTGCTCGGCAAGCGCATCGGGCGCCTGCGGCCAGTGCAGGGCGACCGCCGCGCCGGTGGTGCCGATCAACGTATCGAACTGCGCGCCGACATCGGCCACCACCGGATCGAGCAGCGCCAGCAGCGCGGCGCCGTCCTCAAGGCCGTGCAGGCGGGCGACGGCATCGAGCGCGTCGCTGCGCTGCGGCAGGCTGTGCGTCTGCTGGTCGTCGATCATCTGCAGGCGATGCTCGATGGTGCGCAGCATGCGGTAGTGCCCCTGCATCTGCGTGGCGACGGCAGGGGGCACATGCCCGGCATCGGCCAGGGCGGCGAGCGCGTCGAGCGTGGCGGGCGCACGCAGGTGCGGATCGCGGCCGCCGTGGATCAACTGCTGCACCTGCGCGAAGAACTCGACCTCGCGGATGCCGCCGCGACCGCGCTTGAGATCATAGCCCGGTCCGAACGCCTGGCCAGCGGCATAGGCGCTGCGGATGCGCTGCGAGATATCCCCGATGCGGCGGATCTGGCCGAAGTCGAGGCTGCGCCGCCAGATGAAGGGCTGGATCGAGGCGAGGAAATGCGCGCCGAGCGCCCGATCCCCCGCGCAGACGCGGGCGCGGATGAAAGCAGCCTGCTCCCAGGCTTCTGCCTGCGATTCATAATAAGAGATGGCAGCATCGACCGGCAGCGCGATCGGCGTGGCCTCGGGCGAGGGGCGCAGCCTGAGATCGACGCGCAGCACATAACCGTCGCCGGTGCGCGCGGCGAGCAGATCGACCCAGCGGCGGGCGATGCGCACTGCGGCGTCGACCGGATCGTCGCGCTCGCGGCGGGGCAAGGTCGCCGGATCGAAGATCAGGATCGGGTCGATGTCAGACGAATAGTTGAGCTCGCTGCTGCCCTGCTTGCCGAGGGCGATGACCGCGAAGCCGCGCACCGGCTCCCCGGGCGCGCGTTCGGCAAAGGCCTGCGCCAGCGCGGCATCGCAGGCGGCATCGGCAAAAGCGCTGAGACTGCCGACGGTTGCCTCGAAATCCTGCTCGCCCGCGAGGTCGGCGAGCGCGAGCAGCAGCGCCAGATCGTTGCGGCGGCGGCGCAGCAGACCCTGGACGTCTCCGGCGGCATCGAACGGCGTTACCGCCTGCCATGCTGCCTCGACGCCCCCTGCGACAAACTGCCCGGTGAGGGCGCTGCGCCGCTCGGCGAGCATGGCGAGGAACGGCGCATTGGCGATTGCACGCGCGAGGGCGGCTGAGCGCCGTGCAGGGCCATCGACTGTCATGCCCCAGCGGGGTGCCGCCAAATGACCTGCGAGGCAAGGGCGGATGGCGCGGAGGTGCGGGGGCGGCGCGTAGCGCGCAGCGGTCAGTGTTCAGCGGTCGCTGATCGCCTCCACCTCGCTCATGATCTCGGCCATGGCTTCCGACCCGCCGAGATCGCCGCTGAGACGCGACGGCAGCGAGCCGCTGGCGATGATTTCCTCGAGCGCGGTGCGCCCGCGCGCCACCCGGCTCTTGATGGTGCCGACAGCGACGCCGCAGATTTCCGCCGCTTCCTCATAGGCAAAGCCGCCAGCGCCGATCAGTATCAGCGCTTCGCGCTGCGCCGGGGGCAGTTGCTGCATGGCGCGGTGGAGATCGGCGAGTTCGACATTGCGATCCTGCGACGCGGGGGCCGCCAGCACGCGATCGGCGACCAGATCGTCCCACTCGCCGCGGAAGCGGTTGCGCCGCATCTGCGAGAGAAAGACGTTGCGCAGGATGATGAAGGTCCAGGCGCGCATGTTGGTGCCGGCCTGGAACCGGCGGCGGGCATTCCAAGCCTTGAGCAGCGTTTCCTGCACCAGATCGTCCGCAAGGTCGCGTGAGCCAGACAGTGAGCGGCCGAAGGCGCGCAAATGCGGGATGACCGCGCCGAGCTCGGCACGGAACGCATCGTCGTCGAGCCACGCGTCGGGCGCGGCGCCATCGTCGGCGCTGTCCGCGGACGGGGCGGCGGTTGCAGTCGCAGCTTCTGCATCAGCGGGGGCACCGCTGGAGGCTTTTCTATCCGTCACGATCGTCATTCGCTGGTTGCCTGCTGCTCAAGGGGGGGAATACCACCCTGCACTGATTCTGACCCATGAGGACGGGTTCTGGCGGTTCTCGGCAAGGAGCGTCCGACGTGGTGATGTGGTTCATCATCACGAGGGTGCGACGCTGTCCGAGAGCCGCCAGAACCCGCCTTCGGTAGCCATTTCCCGCCCGCTGGACATCGTCGCGGCCTTGCCACGATGAACCACATCGCGGCGGCGTCCGCTCCTCGCCAGCAAACGGGAAATGGCAATCCTCATGGGTCAGAATCAGTGCAGGGTGGTATAGGCGGCAAGAAGGAAAACAGTGGCTTACAGCGCCGGAACCGTCGAGGTATCGAAGAACAGCGCCTGCGCGATGCTGGCCTTCAGGGTCGACTGCTGGAAAGGCTTGGTGATGAGGAAGGCGGGTTCTGGCCGCTGACCGGTCAGCAACCGCTCCGGGAAAGCCGTGATGAAGATCACCGGCACGTCGGTGACCGAAAGAATGTCGGACACGGCATCGATGCCCGAGCTGTCGTCGGCCAGCTGGATGTCGGCAAGCACAAGGCCCGGCTCGGTATCGGCGGCCATGGAGACCGCCTCGTCACGGGTGACGGCGATGCCGACGACGTCATGGCCGAGATCGCGCACGATCGATTCGATATCCATGGCAATGATCGGCTCGTCTTCGATGATCAGCACGCGGCAGCGGGTCTGACGGTCGATCTCGGCCAGCGCATCGTCGACGAGGCCATCGACCTCATCGGCATCGACATCGACGATCATGGCGATGTCGGCGTTCGAAAAACCTTCGAGTGCGTTGAGCAGCAGCGCCTGGCGCGACAGCGGGGTGATTGCGGCGAGACGCGCGCGGGCGATAGCTTCTTCATCGCCGACATCGGCGACCACGCTCGCCAGGCCGTCGCCGACATGGGTCGAGTTCCAGATCGCGTGAAACTGGCGATAGAGCCCGCGACGCGGATCGCCCGCCGGGAAGTCTTCCGGCGCATCGACGATTGACTGGAGCGTGGCACGGACATGGGCATCGCCGCTGGCCTGAGACCCAGTCAGCGCGCGGGCATAACGGCGGAGAAAGGGAAGATGCGGGGCAAGCGATTGGCCTAGCGACATTATCTGATCCTGCTGTTGGTCCTGCGCGGTAATCCGCTGGTCCTAAACCCAGCATCGCACCTTTGGTTCCAGCCGCACAATGACAATGGTGGATGGAGCCGAAAAAAATTTGTGCGTCGGCCCCCGGAAATGGAACAATTCACAGTGATGTATGTTCGAGCATCCAGTAGCAATTGCAGCCGTCAGGGACCAGAGGATGCACGGCCCGAATTTCGTCGTTTCCGAAGACATACCCGTTGGCTATAGCGCAGCATCGCATGTCAGCGACGGCGTTGCCGACAGGGGAAAAGAGGCATTGAGCATCGATCGCGACCCAACCTCCGGCCAGCCGCAGTCCGCCAGCACCAAGCCCGACGCCAGCCCGGAGCCTGACGCGCCCAACGGCGAGTCTCTGGATGGCGAGACCGGGCTCGACGCCGACAATCTCTCCCAATCCCTGCGACAGGCGTATGAAAGTACGCTCAAGGAGGAGATCCCGGACATGCTGATGGACCTGCTGCGCAAGCTCGACTGAGCCGAGCTTGCGGCACATGTTTTGACACGCCCCCCCACCTTGCCGACGCAGTCGCCCCCGCCCGTTCCGCCGCAGCCGGCCCTGGCTGGCGCGGATGCGGCGCTGGCCGGTGCACGCGTCAGCCGGCGCTGGTCGACCGGCAAGCTGTTGTTCGTGGTGCTGACCATCGCCCTCGCCCCGCTGGGCGCGATTGCCTTTGGCGCGGCGACGCGCACCATCGGCACCAGCGACGTCGAGCGCGAGATGCTGCTGCAGGTGGCGGTGAACGAAACCGCGCAGAGGGTGACCCGGCTGCTCGATGCCGACTCCACCCGGCTGATCCAGACATTGCAGGCGGTAACGCGGCGGCAGGTGCGCAGCGAGCCCAGCGGCATCGAGATGCCAGACGCCGCGATTGTCGAGCCGGTCGCCAAGAGCGCCGAAGAGAAGCGCGCCGATACGATCGCGGCGGCCTGTACCGCGGCGGCGACGGAGTTTCCCGGAGGCGGGGACAATCCGTCGGCGCAGATCATCGGCGCGTCGACCGGCAGCGACCTGTGCACAAGCGGCGTGCCGTCGCTGGTCGAGGCGGCCGGGCTCGCTCCTGGCAAGGCAGTGCTCGACGAGCGCAACCAGCGGCTGATCTATGCGCTGGCGCCGGTCGGCACCGACGGCATGGCGGTGCTGGTCTATCCGCTGACCCTGTTCGAGCACATCATCGGCGAGAGCAACCGCCTGCCGCCGCATCGCGTGGTGCTGGCGGGGCGCACCGTCCAGCATGTCTACAGCGATACCGTCGGCGACGTGGCCCAAGCGCTGCTGATGCAGGCAGAGGCGCCGATCGGGCAGACCGGGCTCGACTTGCAGCTCGCTGCTTCCCGCTCATGGCTGAATGGTCCCGAGATCATCGGCCTCGTCACGCCGCTTGGCATGTGGCTGCTCGCTGCCCTGCTGAGCTGGCTGGTCGTCGACCGGCTGCTGCTGACCCCGATCCAGCGGCTGAGCCGGGCCATGCTGCGCTACCAGCCGGGCGACACGCTGGCGCCGCAGGGCCATGGGCTGTTCGCGGCGGGGGAAGTGGATGGATTGCAAAGCTCCTTCGAGCGGCTGACGCAAAGCGTGGCGGCGGACCGGGCGGCGCTCGACGCGTCGCTGGACACGCAGCGGGCGCTGACCCGCGAGGTGCACCACCGGGTCAAGAACAACCTGCAGATCATCGCCAGCTTGATCAGCCTGCACAGCCGCGATGCGCAGACGCCGCTGGAAACGGCAGCTTATCGCGGTATCCAGCGACGGGTCGATGCGCTGGCGGTGGTGCACCGCCATCTCCACGCCGATATCGAAGACATAGAGGGCATCGCGCTCGGCACGATGCTGGGCGAATTGTCGGTCGGCCTGCGCCACGGGCTGTCATCCGAATTCGGGCAAGTGCGGGTCGATGTCGCGGTCGATACCGCGCAGGCCGATCAGGATGTGGCGCTGCCGGTGGCGTTCCTGGTCACCGAGCTGATCGAACTGGCCTGCCTGTGCGACCCCACGGCGCCGATCGCGATCGACCTGCACCGCCGCTCCGCGCAGCTCGCAACGCTGTCGGTGCGCAGCACGGGGCTGGTGAGCTGTGCGGACAAGGCCGGGAAGCGCTTTGCCAGTTATGAGCGGGTGCTGAGCGGCCTTTCCCGCCAGCTGCGCCAGCCGCTGCAGATCGACGAGGCGCTGGGGCGCTACAGCATCGATGTGCCGGTGCTGCCGCCGGCGGGTTTCATCCCCGAGCCAGATAGTCCGTCCTGAACGCGGCGGCGAAGGCGGCGAAGCGGCCTTCCGCTATCGCCGCACGCATCGCGGCCATCAGCGCCTGATAGAAATGGAGGTTATGCTGGGTCATCAGCATCGCCCCCAGCATCTCGCCCGAGCGCACCAGATGGTGGAGATAGGCGCGGCTCCATGTCGCACAGACCGGACAATCGCAGCGCGCGTCGAGCGGGCCCTGGTCTTCGGCGAAGCGCGAGTTGCGGATGTTGATCGGGCCGGACCAGGTGAAAGCTTGGCCGTTGCGGCCCGAGCGGGTGGGCAGCACGCAATCGAACATGTCGATGCCGCGTTCGACCGCGCCGACCAGATCGTCCGGCTTGCCGACGCCCATCAGGTAGCGGGGCTTGTCTGCGGGCAGTTGGCCGGGGGCATAATCGAGCACGCCGAACATCGCCTCCTGCCCCTCCCCCACCGCGAGGCCGCCGACGGCATAGCCATCGAAGCCGATGTCGATCAGCGCCTGGGCCGAGCGCAGCCGCAGGTCCTGATCGAGGCTGCCCTGCTGGATGCCGAACAGTGCGGCACGGGCGGCATGATCGGTGCCGCTGTCGAACCCGTCGCGCGAACGGCGTGCCCAGCGCATCGAGCGTTCCATGCTGGCGGCGGCGCGATCCCGGTCGACACCGTTCGGCGGGCATTCGTCGAAGGCCATGACGATATCCGACCCGAGCAGGCGCTGGATTTCCATCGAGCGTTCGGGGGTGAGCATGTGGCGCGAGCCATCGAGGTGCGATTTGAAGGCGACGCCCTCCTCGCTCTGCTTGGTCAGCGCCGAGAGGCTCATCACCTGATAGCCACCGCTGTCGGTGAGGATCGGCCGATCCCAGCCCATGAAACGATGCAGGCCGCCGAGCCGGTCCATCCGCTCGGCCGAGGGGCGCAGCATCAGATGATAGGTGTTGCCGAGGATGATGTCGGCGCCGGTGGCACGCACCTCCGCCGGGCGCATCGCCTTGACCGTGGCGGCGGTGCCGACCGGCATGAAGGCTGGGGTGCGGATGGTGCCGCGCTGCATGGCAATGCTGCCAGTGCGGGCCGCGCCATCGGTGGCGAGGAGAGTGAAGTCGAAGCGGGGAGCCATGGTGCAGGCCGCATAGCTGCGGTGCCCGGCGCTGTCATCCTTGCTGCGCGGGCGGCATGGTCTCAGCGACGTCGCGCAGATTGACGGCATGGCGCAATGCGTTGAGGTGATGCGTCCGATCGTCGCGGTTGAGGGGGTAAAAAAGGACCTGCTTGTGGCCCTTGCCATCGTCTAGCTCGCGGGGCTTGTCGCTTTCCCAATAGGCGGTGTGCGCGATGATGTTGCCGAGCGGCGCACCGGAGACCGGTACGTCCTCGACGCCCTGACCGAACAGCCGCTGCATCGGCCCGCCGACGAGATCCCCCCAGAGAATGGCGCGGACGGGGAAGAAGAGGTTGGTCCAGCGGGTGAGCCCGAACAGCGCGCCATGATGGAACAATCGCCGCCCCGGTGCGCCATAACTCAGATTATGATCCTGCGACGCGGCGGGCGGGCAGGTCGGGAATTCGCGTTCCCCGGTCTTGCGGGCGAAGCTTGCGGCGAGGGCCGCGCCGCCGGAGCCTTCCGCCAGCAGGAAATCGGCCTGCGACAGCGGGCTGCCGAGCGTGACGAAATCTGTGACGATCCAGCGCGGTGGCAGATCGCCTTCGAACCAGTTTTCCCGGGCAAGCGCCCTGGCATCGAGTGCGCGGATGAGCGCGCGGCCGCGGTTGCGCCAGGCGCTGCGCTGCGGGGCCGTCCATGCGGGCGGGGGCGGCACGGGCTCGTCGGGGCCTGCGGTGATGACGCCGAAATTGTCCTGCACCACCGCGTCCTGACCCAGCGCGTGCGGATCCCCCAGCAGCGGCGCAACCTGGCCCCAATAGGCGCGGAGCATATCATAGGCGACGACCGTGCCGAGCGAGTGGGCGACGACGATGATGCGGTCATATTTGGGCTGCTTGCCCCAGCGCTGGGCGTGGAGACGGCGGAGCATCTCCGCCCCGTTCGAGCGGATGCTGCGGCGTACCGCGATGTTGCTGGGGGCTGCGCGCAGGTAGCGGGCCGCGTCGCCGGCGACAGTCAGCAGGAAGAACCAGTTGAGCAGCACGAACAGCGCGAGGCCGGCCAGCGCAACGATCAGCCAGCCGGGCGCGCCGAGTGCCATCGGCCATTTGCCCGGATCGGCAACCCCGCCCTGCAATCCCGGCAGCCCGGCAAGGGCAAGCACCCCGGAGACAAGCGCCAGCAGCGCGAGGCCGCGCCAGCCCATCGTGAAAAAACAGAGCAGGGCCGCCGCGCCCCAGGGCAAGGCTACCGCCATGATCCCCGTGGGCAAATCGCCGACCCAGTCGAGGAGCAGGGTAAGCAGCGCGAGGCTGCCGCACAGGATCCAGAAGGCGAGCAGACCGCCGAAGATGAACCAGAGGGCGCGGATGGCGCGTTGCATGCCCGACGGCCCCTTGCGGACCAGTTCGAACAGCCACATCGGCACTGCCGCGAGGCGCGATTCGGCCATTTCCGAGGCCCAATAGCATTCGTGAAAATCGATCACGCGGGTATCGGGCTTGCCTTCGGCGTCGACCGTGCCGACCGGCGCGGTGACGATGACCGGCAGGTCGATATCCCCGACATCGCGATCGAGCTTGGTCCACCAGCGGCGCGGGATCGAGTCGCCCGGCTGCGGTTCGACATCGCCGTACAGCGCCTTGACGACCGCGCGCACGGTGGCGAGCGGGCGCTGGTTGCCCATGCCGTGCACCATCAGCACCGCGGTTCTTGCCCCTGCCATGCGCCTGCCCTCCCCGTCCCCGGCCAGAAGCCCGAAGGATGACACGGAATGGCCATGGTCACCACGTGACCAACGTCACGTCAGGGTGCGTTATCGTGCCGGGGCGATGGCGAACGCAGACACGAAAAAGGGGGCGATGCCGATGCATCGCCCCCTCCTGCGTCAGATCGGATCGTCAGAGCGACGATCAGAACTTGAAGACGACGCCAGCAGTGGCGCGGACGGTGTCGAACGAGATGGTGTCGACGCCGACGCGCAGGCGGGCCGGGCCTTCGCCCAAGCCGAACTCGCCACCGACACCGACCAGATAGTCGCCATCGGTATCGTCGAGGCCGAGGCCGCCGCCGCCGAAGTTGCCGAGATCGACATTGACCCACTGGTAGCCGCCCTTGACGAACAGCTGGCTGGTTTCACCGACCGGGAAGCCGAGGCGGGCGGCGACGCCATAATCGCTGTCGATGGCGTTGGTGCCGAGGTGGAAGTTGCCTTCGATGCCCAGCTTCAGCGACTCGGCAACCGGGAAGTCGACGCCGGCGACGACACCGTAAATGGCGCCATCATCATCGCTGACGCCCGAGACGCCGAGATTGTGATAGCCGCCCGACAGGCCGATGTAGGGTTCTGCCGTCGGAGCGGTGTCCTGCGCCTGCGCGCCGGTCGCGAAGGCAAGTGCGGCAACGGCCGAGGCGGCGAGGAGAGAAAGCTTGGTCATGGAGAAATCCTTCTGCTTTTGCTGATGCCCGCGCCGGCCAGCCATTGAACTGCCTGTGCCCCACGGACAGCAGCATCAAACCCGAGCGACCCTGCCTGGTTCCTGAACAAAAGTTCATGCACGTAACATTTTCGAAAAGTGTTGTATGTCAGCAACACAGTATGAACGATCGTTCAGGAAGACTGTGCGGCGATCCAGGCGGCGTGCAGGTCTTCGACGAATTGCTGCTTCTCCTCCTCGGCCTTGGCGCGATCGGGCAGGCGCAGCAGGTAGCTGGGATGCACGGTGATGCGGGCGGCGCTGCCGTCGGGTGCAAACAGCGTCTGCCCGCGCGAGCGACCGACCGCCATGGTCTTGCCGAACAGGCCGCGCGCCGCGCTTGCCCCGAGCGCCAGCGTCAGGCGCGGGCGGACAAGCGCCCGCTCGCGGTCGAGCCACCAGCGACAGGCGTCAATTTCGCCCGCGGTGGGCGACTGGTGCAGGCGGCGCTTGCCCTGCATGGTGAATTTGAAATGCTTGACCGCGTTGGTGAGGTAGATGCTGTCGCGATCGATGCCCGCCTGCGCCAGCGCATCGTTGAGCAATTGGCCGGCAGGACCGACGAACGGCCGTCCTGCCAGGTCCTCCTGGTCGCCCGGCTGTTCACCGACCAGCATCAGCGGCGCGTCGAGCGGGCCTTCGCCGAACACCATCTGGGTGGCATCGCCGAACAGCGGACAGCGCTTGCAGCGGTGCGCCTCGCTGCGCAGGACCGCCCATCGATCATGCGCCCCGTCCACCGGCGCCCGCGCGGTACCTGACAGTTCGGGACCGGGCGCGAACAGGGAACCGGCACGGGCGCTGGCGTCCAGCCGTTCGATCTTGGCGGGACGCGGCGCTGCGGCGATCATCGCCGCGCTTCTGGCCTGGGCACCGGCGACCAGCTCCCCGACCAGCGCGGTTTCGGGCATGTTGTGCCAGTATTTCCTGGGCATCTCCTTGAGCATCGCGCCGGTTTTCAGCCGGGCCGGGTTGAAGATGCTGGCGTAATAGCGCTTCCACGCATCCTCGAGCGGATCGCCATCGGGCGCATCGCCGCGCACCGCGCCGGGGCCTTCGCTCAGGGCATCGCCGTCCCAGTGGATCGACAGTGCCGGGGTGAGGATCGACCAGCGCATCGACGCGAAGCGATCGACGAAGAAGGCGGCGTTGGTGCGGACGATATGATGGTCCGGCTCGAAGAAGGCGACATAGCGATCCCCCTCCTCGACTTTGCGGAAGCGCACGAAGGCGCGCATCTTGTGGATGTCCCGCCGCACGGCCTTGGCCATGCCTTCGATCCGCGCGACGAGCGGGTCGGCCTTGTCATCGAGCCGGCGGCGGCGGCTGGCGAGATCGACCAGCAACCGGTGGAGCAGCGCAAAACGCTGGGGATCGCGGTGGAGCAGCGCGGTGCGCGCGAGCGGCAGGAAGGCGCGCGGGACAGCGAGCGCACCCGTAGCGGCCGGCAGATCGGCAGGGTCGTCGAACAGCTCCCTGCCCTCCCCCGCGACGTGCCAGGCGACCTTGGCCGGATCGACCGCGGCGGCGACAAGGCGCCGGACGGCATTGCGCCATCCTTCGAAATCATCGGCAGTATCGAGCGTGATCGACAGCATGGCGCGAGATCAAGCGGCGAACAGGTCCAGCTGTTCCGCGCGGGGGCGGACGAAGGCGTCGATATCCTGCCGATCGCTGAGCAGCACCGGCCGCCAGTCGCTGGTCACCAGAAACGGCCTGAGCTTGGTGATGCTGCGCGAGATGCGACCGACATCGGCGAGATCGAGCCGGCGGTGGCGGCGTGCCTTGAGTATGCCCGCCACGGCACGGGTGCCGAGACCGGGAACGCGCAGCAGCATCTCCTTCGGCGCGCGGTTGACATCGACCGGGAAGCGATCGCGGTGGCGCAGCGCCCAGGCGAGCTTGGGGTCGATATCGAGCGGGAGCATGCCGCCTTCGTCTGCCGCCGCGCCGATCTCCTGCGGGGTGAAGCCGTAAAAGCGCAGCATCCAGTCCGACTGGTAGAGGCGATGCTCGCGCACCAGCGGCGGCGATTTCAAGGGCAGGATCGCGCTGGCGTCGGGGATGGGCGAGAAAGCGCTGTAATAGACGCGGCGCAGGCTGTGCCGGCCGTAGAGACCATCGGCGCGCGCGATGATGTCGGTATCGGTCGCGGCATCGGCGCCGACGATCATCTGCGTCGACTGGCCGGCGGGGGCGAAGCGCGGGGCATGGCGATAGCGACGGCGGGCGTCGGCGGTATCGACGATGGCGTCGCGCATGTCCGCCATCGCGCTGTCGATGCGCCGGGCCGATTTGTCGGGCGCGAGGCGGGTGAGCCCGGCGACGGTCGGCAGCTCGACATTGATCGAGATGCGGTCGGCGAACAGCCCGGCCTGGCGGATCAGTTCCGGGTCGGCATCGGGGATTGTCTTGAGGTGGATGTAACCGCGAAAGCCATGCTCGACGCGCAGCGACCGCGCCACCCGCACCAGCTGCTCCATCGTATAGTCCGACGAGCGGATGATGCCCGAGGAAAGGAAAAGCCCCTCGATATAGTTGCGGCGGTAGAAATCGAGCGTGAGGCCGACCACCTCTTCAGGGGTGAAGCGCGCGCGGCGGACGTTGCTGCTCTTGCGGTTGATGCAATAATGGCAGTCGAAGATGCAGCTGTTGGTCAGCAGCAACTTGAGCAGCGAGATGCACCGACCGTCCGGTGCATAGGCGTGGCAGATGCCCGAGCCGGTGGTCGAGCCCAGCCCCTTGCCATCGCGCGAATGGCGTTTGGCGCCGCCGGACGACGCGCAGGATGCGTCATATTTTGCAGCGTCGGCAAGGATTTCGAGCTTTTCGGTGGTGGAGAGGCGGGCCATGTGTTCATTTTATGTTCTCACGCCCCGCCTGTCCATAACTTCGATCAACGCTCAGGCAAAATGCAGCCGCCGATATTTGCCGCGGAAGTAGAGCAGCGGATCACGGCGCGGCTCGAAGCGGGCCTTGAGCACGCGGCCGACGAGGATGAAATGGTCCCCGCCCTCATGCACCGCATGGCGGGCGCATTCGAAGCTGGCGAGGCTGCCGGTGAGCAGTGGCGTGCCGAATTCGCCGGCTTCCCACGGCGTGGCGGCGAAGCGATCCTCCCCGCGGCCGGCGAACCGGTTGGAGGTCGGCTGCTGGCCGATCTGCAGCACGTTGACGGCAAAACGGTCCGCACTTTCGAGCACCGTGGCGCTGCCGGCGCTGTTGGCGATGCACACCAGCAGCAGCGGCGGATCGAGCGAGACCGAGGTGAAGCTGTTGGCGGTGAGGCCGATCGGCTGACCGTCCTCGCTCATCGCGGTGACGATGGTGACGCCGGTGGCAAAGCAGCCCAGCGCATCGCGGAAGGTGCGCGCGTCGCTGCCTTCGCGAAATTCCGGCGCGGCCAGCGGCACGCGGCGTTCGAGGAAATCGAGCAGCAGCGCGTTGAATTCATCGCTGCCGACCTCCGCCACATCCGCGCGCTCGATGCCGGGAACCGCTGCGGCGACGTCGAGACCGGCCGGTTGCAGCGCATCGGGGCGAAGCTCGATCACCGGCAGCGCGATACGGGCGGCGCAGGCGAGCAGCCGTTCGGGCACCGGCGACAGATGCAGCGTTTCGGGCACGCGCGGGTCCCAGTCGGGCGAGATGCGCTCGGCGCCGGTGGCGCGCATCCGGTCTGCCAGCGATCCGGCGGCCTCGCCTTCGCCGAGCATAGGCAGGCCGACCAGCACGAGGCCGGCGGCGAGGTGCGTGCCGCCCTCCCCCAGCGCCGCCATCGCCATCCAGCCGGCGATGCCGCTGGCGACGATGACCGGGCGGACATCGAGCTGGGCGAGCACCGCCTTCACGTCTTCGACATAGCTGTCGAAATCATAGCGGCCATCATTGGGCCATTCGCTGATGCCGTGGCCGCGCAGGTCGATGGTCATGACCCGCCGGCCGGCCATGGCGAGCGGCTCCGCGACATCCGACCATTGGCCGCGGGTGTGGCCGGGCGCGTGGATCAGCAGCAGCGGAGGCGCATCGTCCTCCCCCGTGGTTGCGCCTTCGATGCGCACCCCGCCAAACCCCCTGAAACGCATGCTGGCCATCGTTCGTCCTTGCTCTCGCTCTCCCCGGCTTTTCTGCGAAAGCCCATCGACCGGCATAGGTCAAGCGCTGGACAGAGGCTTTGCGTCGGGATGGCGCGAAACGACTTGACGTTTACGTCAACGTCGCGTTCACTGGCGGGATAACAGACGAAAAAACTTGGGAGAAGCTATGTCGATTCTGCTCGACGACGACCAGCAGGCGATCGCTACCGAATCGCGGCGGGTGGCCGACGCCCGGGCCGATCAGGCGCGGGCGCTCAGCCTGCTCGAAAGCACCGGTGCCTATGACGAAAGCTGGTGGGCCATGGCGCGCGAGCAGGGCTGGACGGCGCTGGCCGCGCCCGAGGATGCCGGCGGGCTGGGACTGGGTCTGGTCGAGCTGGGTCAGGTGGCGCTGGCCGTCGGTGCCAATCTGGCCGGCGCGCCCTTCCTGACAGCGGGCTATGGCGCGACCGATGCCATCATGCGGCATGGCGACGCAGCGACACAGGCGCGCTGGCTGGCGCCGCTGGCGAGCGGCGAGGCGATCGGCGCGGTCGCGTTCAGCGAAGGACCGTCGCCGCTGCCGGGCAGGCCCGAGGCGCGGTTCGAGGGCAGACGGCTGAGCGGCACCAAGCCGGCCGTGAGCGGCGGGGCCAAGGCCGATGTCGCCATCGTCTGGGCCCAGGGTGCGGACGGGCCGGTGCTGGTGGTAGCCGACCTTGCCGGGGTCGAGCGGCGCGTGATCCCGAGCTTCGACAACAGCCGCTGCACCGCCGATCTGCTGTTCTCCGACACCCCGGCGACGCCGCTGGCCGCAGCCGATGCCCATGACGCCGCGCTGGCGATCCTGGCGCGGCAGGCGATCGTCACCGCGCATGAGCAGATCGGCGGCGCGGAGGCGCTGATGCTGCGCACGCGCGACTATGCCAATACGCGCAAGGCGTTCGGTCAACCAATCGGCGCGTTCCAGGCGGTCAAGCACCGCATCGCAGAGCTTTATGGGCTGATCGAGATCGCCCGTGCCAACGCGCTGCATGCTGCCGCCCACGCCGAGGGGCCCGAACTGGTGCGTCATGCCGCCGCCGCGCGGCTGTCCGCCTGCGAGGCCTATGATACGGCGGCGCGCGACTGCATCCAGCTCCACGGCGGCATCGGCGTGACCTGGGAAGCGGGCCTGCACCTGCACCAGCGGCGGGCGCGGACGCTGTCGATCGAACAGGGCAATGCGCTGTTCTGGGAAGATGTGCTGGTCGATATCCTGGCGGGAGACAAGGCATGACCGATCACGAGAGCTATCGCGCCGAGGCCAAGGCCTGGCTGGACTCGATGGCCCCCAGCTTCGGCCGCGAGGCGCGGCGCGGGCTGAGCCATGAGGAAGACCTGGCGCTTGGACGCCGCTACCAGCGCGCCAAGTTCGATGCGGGCTATGCCGGCATCAACTGGCCGGTCGAATTCGGCGGCCAGGGGCTGAGCCATATCGAGAAGCTGCTGTTCGACACCGAGGAAATGCATTTCGGCATGCCGAACGTCTATTTCGGCATCTCGCTGGGCATGCCGGTGCCGATGATCATGCGCTACGCCAGCGACAAGGCATTCGCGCGCGAGCGGGTGATCGCGGCGCTGAAGGGCGAGGAAATCTGGTGCCAGCTTTTCTCCGAACCATCGGGCGGCACCGATCTGGCCGGCTTGCGGACCAAGGCCGAGGTCGATGGCAACGGCTGGCGGATGAACGGGCAGAAGGTGTGGACGAGCTGGGCGCACTACAGCGACTATGGCATCATCGTCGCGCGCACCGACCCGACCGTCGCCAAGCACAAGGGGCTGACCTTCTTCTGGGTCGACATGAAGGCGCCGGGCGTCGAGGTCCGCCCGATCAAGCTGGCGGGAGGCGACAGCCACGTCAACGAAGTATTCTTCGACAATGTGCGGCTGGAAGACGAGCAGCGCATGGGCGAAGTGGGCGAAGGCTTCAGCCTGTCAATCACCACGCTGATGATCGAGCGCTATATCGCCACCGACAGCGCCGGTTTCGGCCCGCATCTCGACCTGTTCGTCGATCTTGCCAAGGATACCGAGATCAACGGAAAACCGGCCATCGCCGACGGGCGCATTCGCAGCGCGATCGCGCGCAACTATGCGATGCGCGCCGGGCTCGATGCGATAACGGCGCGCGCCATGCGCCTCATGCAGGCCGGCATGGCGCCGGGGCCGGAAGGCAGCCTCAACAAGCTGGTAGCGGTGCGATCCCGCCAGAAGCTCTCCGAGCTCGCCATCGATCTGCAGGGTGCGGCGGGTATCGCCTATGACGATCAGGCGTTCGGCAAGGAGGACTGGACCTTCAGCTGGCTCAATGCGCCGACCGGGCGCATCGCCGGCGGGTCTGACGAGACGCTGCTCAACACGATTGCGGAGCGGATTTTGGGACTGCCGCAGGATCATCGGCCCGACAAGGGCGTGCCGTTCAACATGATACCGGCGTAGCGCAATGTCGTTTCAGCTAACCGTCGTTGCGAGCGGCGCGAAGCCATCCAGAGTCGCGGAAACCGCCCTGGATTGCTTCGCTACGCTCGCAATGACGACACAGGGTTTCGGGAGACAGCAATGAATATCGACAACAGCATCTCTGCCGTCGTCACCGGCGGGGCATCCGGGCTAGGCCGGGCGACGGCCGAGGCGCTGGCGGCGCAGGGCGTCAAGGTCGCCATCTTCGACATCAACGAGGCGCTGGGCGAGGAAGTCGCGGCGAGCATCGGCGGGCTGTTCGTGCGCGTCGACATCACCGACGAACAGAGCTGCCTCGACGGCTTTGCCAAGGCCCGCGCGGCGCACGGGCAGGAGCGGGTGTGCGTGCATTGCGCGATGACGTCGCGGCGCGGCAAGACGCTGGCGTACGACAAGGAGACCGGCCGTTTCCGCCGCACGCCGACCGAGGATTATGCCTATGGCGTCGCGGGCATCCTGACCGCCAGCTACCGCATCGGCTCGATCTCTGCCGAGGGGATGGCGACGCTTGACGGGCTCGAGGACGGCGAGCGGGGGGTGATCATCTTCACTGCATCGGTGGCCGCGCAGGACGCGCAGATCGGCCAGGTGATCTACGGATCGGCCAAGGCCGGGGTCAACGGGCTGGTGCTGCCGATGGCGCGCGACATGATGGACCTCGGCATCCGCGTCAACGCGATCATGCCCGGCGTGTTCGAAACGCCGCTGCTCGGCAACATGAACCCCAAGGTCAAGGAAAGCCTGGAAGCGTCCGTGCCCTTCCCCAAGCGGCTGGGCCGCGCGAGCGAATATGCGAGCCTGGCGCTGGAAATGGTCCGCAACGGCTATTTCAACGGCCAGGCGGTGCGACTGGATGGCGCCATCCGGATGGCGCCGCGATAACCACTGAAATACCGTAGCCCTGAGCTTGTCGAAGGGCGTTTCTCGATCTGGCGAAGCGCCCTTCGACAAGCTCAGGGCTACGGACGAAGACAAACCGCTCAAGAGGAGAGACCACCATGCCCGAAGCCTATATCATCGACGCCGTCCGCACCCCGCGCGGGGTGGGCAAGCCCGGCAAGGGCGCGCTGAGCCACCTGCATCCGCAGCATCTGGCCGCGACCGTGCTGAAGGCGCTGCGCGAGCGCAACCATCTCGACACCAAGAGCGTCGACGACATCATCTGGTCGACATCCTCGCAGAACGGCAAGCAGGGCGGCGATCTGGGCCGGATGGCGGCGCTCTCCGCCGGTTTCGACATCAGCGCCAGCGGGACGACGCTCGACCGCTTCTGTGGCGGCGGCATCACCTCAGTCAACCTCGCTGCGGCGACGGTGATGGCCGGAATGGAAGATTGCGTCATCGCCGGCGGGACGGAGATGATGAGCTATACCACCGCCTATGCTGCCGAGCAGGCCAACGCCGGGCTGCCGCCGCGGTTGATGGGATCGGGCCATGAGGCGCTCGACGAGCTGCACCCGCAGAGCCACCAGGGCGTGTGCGGCGATGCGATTGCGACGATGGAAGGGATCGACCGCGAGGCGCTGGACGCGCTGGCGCTGGTCAGCCAGCAGCGGGCAGACCGGGCGATCAAGGAAGGCCGCTTCGCCAAATCAGTGGTGCCGGTGCTGAACACCGACGGCAGCGTCGCGCTCGATCGCGAGGAATTCCCGCGGCCCGAAACCACTGCCGAGGGGCTGGCGGCGCTGAAGCCGAGCTTTGCCGGCATTGCCGATTTCGACATCGGCGGCACGACCTTCCGCAAGCAGATCAACCGCGTCTATCCCGACCTCGAGATCCAGCATTTCCACCATGCCGGCAACTCGTCGGGCGTGGTCGATGGCGCGGCGGCACTGCTGATCACCTCCAAACAATATGCCGACACGCATGGGCTGAAGCCGCGCGCGCGCATCGTCGCCTATGCCAACCAGGGCGACTGCCCGACGCTGATGCTCAACGCGCCGGTGCCGGCCGCCAAGAAGGTGCTGGAAAAGGCCGGCCTGACCAAGGACGACATCGACGTCTGGGAAATCAACGAGGCGTTTTCGGTGGTCGCCGAGAAGTTCATCCGCGACCTCGACCTGCCCCGAGAGAAGGTCAACATCAACGGCGGGGCGATGGCACTGGGCCACCCCATCGGCGCGACCGGATCGATCCTGATCGGCACCGCGCTCGACGAGCTGGAGCGCTCGGGCGGACGCTACGGGCTGGTGACGATGTGCGCGGCCGGCGGCATGGCCCCGGCGATCATCATCGAGCGGATCTGAAGGCCCGTCATTGCGACCCCGGCTTCGAGCCGGGGGAAGCAATCCAGGGCGGTTAACGCTGACTCTGGATTGCTTCGCTGCGCTCGCAATGACGGCGTTCGTCGCGCACGCTCAGTCCAGACTGACCGTGCGCGCGCTCCGGTCCACCGTTACCCGATAGCTCGCGGTTTCCAGCACAAAGCCGTTCGTGTCAGGCGACTGCCAGTCGCTTTCCTCCATCGGCTGGCCATCGAGGCGCAGCCAGCGGGCGTCATGATCGAAGCTGGCGAAAGCGGGCAGCCGCTCCGCGCGTGCGGCTGACAGCGCGGCGCTGTGCTCCAGCAGGTCCTGATCGAGGCCGGCCCAGTCGATCCAGAAATCGGCATTGTCCTGCGCATAAGCGTTATTGTTGCCATGCTGGGTGCGCCCGAATTCGTCGCCCGCGGTCAGCATGATGGTGCCCGCCGAAGCGAACAGCGTGCCGAGCAGTGCCTTCACATCGGCACGGCGGCGCAATAGTATGTCCGGGTCGTCGGTCGGCCCCTCGACGCCATTGTTCCAGCTGTTGTTGTCGCTGTGCCCGTCGCGGTTTTCCTCGCCATTGGCCTCATTATGCCGCTCTTCGTAGGCGACGGTATCGGCCAGCGTGAAACCGTCATGCGCGGCGAGGAAATTGACGCTACGGGTCTGCGCACCGAAAATGTCGCTCGACCCGGCGAGGCGGGTGGCCAGCGCTGCCACCCCGGCTTCCCCTTTCCAGAAGCGGCGGATGTCGTCGCGGTAGCGGTCGTTCCATTCGAGCCAGTCGGCGGGGAAGTTGCCGAGCTGATAGCCGCCGGGGCCGATGTCCCACGGCTCCGCGATCATGATGCGGTCGGCCAGCAGCGGGTCGGCGGCGATATCGGCAAAAATCGGCGCGGCCGGATCGAAGCCGGGGTCGCGCGCGAGCACCGGCGCTAGATCGAAGCGGAAGCCATCGACGCCGCACTGGCCGACGAAATGGCGCAGACTATCGAGGATCAGTTGGTGGATCGCCGGATGGCCGGTGCGCACGGTGTTGCCGCAGCCGGTGTCGTTGATCAGCGAGCCATCGTCGGCATGGGCATAAGCGCTCTTGTTGTCGAGCCCGCGCAAGCTCAGCACCGGCCCGCCGATGTCGCTCTCGCCCGTATGGTTGAACACGAGATCGAGGATGACGCCGATCCCGGCATCATGCAGCGCCGCCACCGTGTCGCGCAGCTCGGCGACACCGCCGGGCGCGAGGCGTGGGTCGAGCGCCATGAAGGTCACCGGATTATAGCCCCAGGCGTTGGAGAGGCCGAGCGGCGGCAGATGCGCTTCATCGATCCATGCGGTGACCGGCATCAGCTCGATGGCGGTGACGTGCAATGTCCTGAGGTGCGCGACGATCGCAGGGTGCGCGAGCGCGGCGATGGTGCCGCGCTGCTCGACCGGCACATCGGGATGCAGCATGGTGAAGCCGCGGACGTTGACCTCATAGACCAGACCGCCGCGCTGGAACTGCAGCGGGGGTGGCGGGGTGTGGACCATGGCAACGGGCACGATGGCCCGCGGCACCTTGTGGGTGTCGTCCTGCCCTTCCCAGCTATGCTTGGGGTTGTGCGCGAACGGCCCGTCGAGTTCGACGGCATAGGGATCGACCAGCAGCTTGTTGGCATCGAACCAGCGGCCGGCGTCCGGATTCCATTCGCCATGCGCGCGATAGCCGTAGCGCTGTCCGGGCCCGATGCCCGGCGCATCGACCACCCAGTCCTCGCCCTCGCGCTGCATTGCCACCCGCTCTTCGATGTCGCCATCGAACAGGCACAGTTCGACGAGGTCGGCCTCGGGCGAGCGGACCCGGAAGTACACGCCGGCGTCATGCGCCGACGCCCCATAGGCCTGGCTCACGTAACGACGTCTGGCGCTTGCCGGCCAGTGTGCCGGGTGATCCCGATTATGGCTTCCGCCGCTTCGACCAGACTGGCCAGCATCGCATTCGTCTCCGCATCGAGCGTACCGTCGGCCGGTTCATAACGCTCCAGATACAGGCGCAACGTCGCGCCTTGCGTTCCGGTTCCCGAGAGGCGGACGACGATGCGCGAGCCGCAGGCGAAGAGGATGCGCACACCCTGATTGCGGCTGACCGACTGATCGACCGGATCGGTGTAGGCGAAATTGTCCGCTGTAGCGACGGTGAGCGTGCCGAACTGCTGCCCGGCGAGGGCCGGCAGCGCGGCGTTGAGTTCCGCCATCAGCGCGTCGGCACGCGCGCTGTCGACGCCCTCATAATCGTGGCGGGCATAATAGTTGCGGCCGAACCGGGCCCAATGGTCGCGCGCCAGCGCGTCGACGGAAATGCCGCGCACCGCCAATATGTTGAGCCACAGCAGCACCGCCCATAGCCCGTCCTTCTCGCGGACATGATCGCTGCCGGTGCCGGCGCTTTCCTCCCCGCAGATGGTCGCCATGCCGGCGTCGAGCAGGGTGCCGAAGAATTTCCACCCGGTCGGCGTCTCGAACAGCGGGATGCCGAGCGCGGTTGCGACCCGGTCTGCCGCGCCGCTGGTCGGCATAGACCGGGCGATGCCGCTGAGCCCGGCGGCGTAGGCGGGGGCGAGGTGCGCATTGGCGGCGAGCATCGCCAGACTGTCCGACGGGTTGATGAAGCGGTGCCGACCGATGATCAGGTTGCGATCGCCATCGCCATCCGACGCCGCGCCGAAATCGGGCGCGTCCGCGGCCATCATGTCGTCATAGAGCGCCTTGGCGTAAACCAGATTGGGGTCGGGGTGATGGCCGCCGAAATCCTCCAGCGGCACGCCATTGCGCACGGTGCCGGGGGCAAAGCCGAGCCGCCGTTCCAGTATCTCGGTCGCATAAGGTCCGGTCACCGCGTGCATCGCATCGAACGCGATGGCGAGGCCACCCTCCCGCGCCGCGCGGATTGCACCGAAATCGAACAGGCTTTCCATCAGCGCCGCATAGTCCGCGACCGCGTCGATCACCTCGACGGTCATCCCGGCAACGCTGCCGATGCCGATGCTGTCGAGGTCGACATCGTCGGCCTCGACGGTCAGCCAGCGGTCGATGGTCAGCGTGCGCTGGTAGATGGCCTCGGTCACTGCCTCGGGCGAGGGGCCGCCGTTGGCGATGTTGTACTTGATGCCGAAATCCTCGTCCGGACCGCCGGGATTGTGGCTGGCCGAAAGGATCAGCCCGCCCAGTGCCTTGTGCAGGCGGATGATGTGACTGGCGGCGGGGGTGGAGAGGATGCCGCCCTGCCCGACCAGCACCCGGCCAAATCCGTTGGCCGCGGCCATGCGGACCGCCGTCTGGATGACAGTGCGGTTGTGGTAACGCCCGTCTCCGCCGATAACCAAGGTCGAGCCAGCCTTGCCGTCGATGCTGTCGAACACCGACTGGATGAAATTCTCGGCGTAATTCGTCTGCTGGAATACCCGGACTTTCTTGCGCAGGCCCGAGGTGCCGGGCTTCTGCCCTTCGAAGGGCCGGGTGGGGTGCGAGATGATGCCTGTCATGCCTGTCCTGCCAGTTGCACGTAAAGCTCCGCATAGGCCGCGCCGCTGCGGGCCCATGAAAAATCGGCGGCCATGCCGTTGCGCTGCAGCCGCCGCCATGTCGACGGATTGGCGTGGAGCGCGATGGTGCGGCTGATGGCGTGGCGCAGCGCCTCCTCGCCCGGGCCGTGCTGCACGCCGGTGGCGACTCCCGTGGCCAGCGCGGCGACATTGGCGTCGATAACCGTGTCGGCAAGGCCGCCGGTGCGGGCGACGACCGGCACGCAGGCGTAGGCGAGACCGTAGAGTTGCGTCAGGCCGCAGGGTTCGAAGCGCGACGGGATCAGGATGGCGTCACCACCGCCCTGCATCAGATGCGAGAGCGCCTCGTCATAGCCGATGCGCACGCCGATGCGGCCGGGATGGCGCGCGGCTGCGGCGCGGAAGCCGTCCTCCAGCGCGGCATCGCCGGTGCCGAGCAGCGCGAGGCGGCCGCCGAGCCCGGCGAGATGATCGATCGCCCCGAGCAACAGATCCATGCCCTTTTGCCAGGTCAGCCGGCTGACGACGATGAACAGCGGCCCGTCGCCCGATTCCAGCCCGAAGGCGGCTTCCACGGCGCGCTTGTTGGCAGGCCGGCTGCCCAGAGTACGGGCGGTGAAGCGTTGGGCGAGATCGGGATCGATGGCCGGGTTCCACACCGCCGGATCGATGCCGTTGACGATGCCGGTGACCCGGTCGGCGCGGGCGCGAACCAGCCCCTCCAGCCCCATGCCGAATTCGGCCGTGGCGATTTCCGCGGCATAGCTGGGACTGACGGTGGTGATCGCGTCCGCTGCGGCCATGCCGGCCTTGAGGAAGCCGACGCCGCCATGATATTCGACGCCGTCGATGCCCCAGGCGCTGGCCGGCAGGCCGAGCGCGGGGAAAATATCCGCGCCATATTGGCCTTGGAAGGCCATGTTGTGGATGGTGATGATGCTGCGCGCCGCACGCCCCGGGCCGGGTGCATAGCGCAGATAGGCCGGAGCCATCGCCGCCTGCCAGTCGTGCGCGTGGCAGACATCGAAGCGCAAGCCCTTGACCGCGCCGCTGGCAAGGTCCGCAGCGGCTCTGGCGAGTGCGGCGAAGCGCCGCCAATTGTCGGCCCAATCCTTGCCTGCGGCATCGGCATAGGGGCCGCCGGGCCGGTCGTAGAGCGCTGGGGCATCGAGCACGAGCAGCGGCTGATCGCCGAGTTGGCCCTTGAGCAGGCGGGCGGGGGCGCCGAGCAGGCTGTCCCAGCGGTGGACCGCCCTGCCCTTGCCCAGCCCCGCCAAAACCTTGGGATAGCCGGGCAGCAGCGTGGTGACGCCGATACCATGCGGCGCGACCGCTGCGGGCAGCGCGCCGGCGACATCGGCAAGCCCGCCGGTCTTGATGAGCGGCACGGCCTCGGAGGCGACGGAGAGGACGGAGAGGGTCATGCGGCCAGAACCTCCCCGGAACGGGGAGATGGCGAGCGCAGCGAGACGGAGGGGTCGCGAGCGCAGCGAGCACCCAAGCTGGCCGATAGCGCAGGAGCTCGCTTCGCTCGCAACCCCTCCGTCCGCTTCGCGGCCACCTCCCCGTGCCGGGGAGGTACTGGATCGCTCACCTCGCTCACAGCCGGTCGATCATCGCCTTGGTGATCAGGCACACGCCATTCTCCGATCGGTTGAAGCGCTGCGCGTCGAGCACCGGGTCTTCACCCACCACCAGGCCTTCGGGGATGCGCACGCCGCGGTCGACCACAACCTTGCGCAGCCGGGCGTGGCGGCCGATGTTGCAATAGGGCAGCACCACCGCTTCGTGCAGCGAGGAGTAGCTGCCGGTCTTGACCCCGGTGAACAGCAGGCTGCGCGAGACCGCAGAGCCCGAGACGATGCAATCGCCCGATACCAGCGAGGAAATGGCCATGCCGCGCCGTCCATCCTCGTCATGGACGAACTTGGCCGGGGCGGTGATTTCCGAATAGGTCCAGATCGGCCAGTCGCGGTCATAGAGGTTGAGCTTGGGCACGGTATCGGTGAGGTCGATATTGGCTTCCCAATAGGCATCGATGGTCCCGACATCGCGCCAATATTCCTCTATCTCCTGCGCCGCGCGGATGCAGGAGGCGGAAAAGCGGTGTGCCACCGCTTTGCCATGCTTGACGATATAGGGGATCATGTCCCCCCCAAAATCGCGCTTGCTGCCCGGATCGGCGGCGTCGCGGCGGAGCTGGTCGACAAGGAAATCGGTGTTGAAGACATAGATGCCCATCGACGCCAGCGACATGCCGGGCTTGCCGGGGATGGCGGGCGGATTGGCGGGCTTTTCGACAAAGGCGGTGATCCGGTCGGCCGCATCCACCGCCATGACGCCAAAGCCGGTGGCATCGGCACAGGGCACCTCCAGGCAACCGACGGTGACGTCCGCGCCCTGCTGCACATGCTGCTGCAGCATCAGCTCATAGTCCATCTTGTAGATATGGTCGCCGGCCAGAATGACCATATACTTGGGCGCGTAGCTTTCGATGATGTCGATATTCTGGAACACGGCATCGGCGGTTCCTTCATACCATTGCGATTCAGACACGCGCTGCGATGCGGGCAAGATGTCGAAGCTTTCGTTGCGTTCGGGGCGCAGGAAGTTCCAGCCGCGTTGCAGATGGCGGATCAGGCTGTGCGCCTTGTATTGCGTGGCGACGCCGATGCGGCGTATCCCTGAATTGATCGCGTTCGACAGCGCGAAGTCGATGATCCGTGTCTTGCCGCCAAAATAGACCGCCGGCTTGGCGCGCGAGTCCGTCAGTTCCTTGAGCCGGCTGCCGCGCCCGCCCGCAAGCACATAGGCCATGGCGTCACGCGCCAGCGGCTGTCCTGTCCGTTCTGCCATCGCTCTCTCCCGTTATTGCTTCGTCTCCTTGTCATTCCCGCGAAAGCGGGAATCCAGGGGCGGAACGAAGCATCGCTCTATGTCGCTCCTGGATTCCCGCTTTCGCGGGAATGACACAAGGTGAAGTTCACTTCCTCACTCGACCCACTCCAACATCACACAGGCCAGCGGCGGCAGCGTCATCACGGCACCCCCGTCCCGCGCCTCGACTCCACCCATGTTGCCGATGCCACTGCCACCATAAAGCGCCGCGTCGCTGTTCAGTATTTCTGCCCAGCGCCCGTCATGCGGCAGCGGCACCCGATAGCCTTCGCGCACCGCCGGGGTCAGGTTGCAGATGACCGCGACCGGCCGCGCGCCCGGTGCCTTGCGCAGCCAGGCGAATACCGACTGGGTGGCATCGTCGACCACCAGCCATTCGAACCCTTCGCCCTCGCAATCGCGGGCGTGCAGCGCGGGCTTTTGCCGGTAGAGGCGGTTGAGGTCCCGGACGAGGCTGCGCACGCCTTCATGGCTCGCTTGCCCTCGCTGATGCCAGTCGAGCGCGCGTTCCTCGCTCCATTCCCGCCCTTGCGCAAACTCCTGCCCCATGAACAGCAACTTCTTGCCGGGGTAGCCCCACATCAGGCCATAATAGGCGCGCAGATTGGCGAATTTCTGCCAGGCATCGCCGGGCATCTTGCCGAGCATCGAGCCTTTGCCGTGCACCACCTCGTCATGGCTGATCGGCAGCACGAAATTCTCGCTGAAGGCGTACATCAGGCCGAAAGTGATCTCGTCATGATGGTGGCGGCGGTGGATGGGGTCCCGCGCCATGTAGCGCAGTGTGTCGTTCATGAACCCCATGTTCCATTTGAAGCCGAAGCCGAGCCCGCCTTCATGCACCGGCTGGGTCACCTTGGGCCAACTGGTCGATTCCTCGGCGACGGTGAGGATGCCGGGGTGCGATCCATAGACCGACTTGTTCATCGCGCGGAGGAACTCGACCGCCTCCCAATTCTCCCGCCCGCCGTCGGCGTTGGGGATCCATTCGCCCGCAGCCCGCGAATAATCGCGATAGAGCATCGAGGCGACCGCATCGACGCGCAACCCGTCGACATGATAGCGCTCCGCCCAGAAAAGCGCGTTGTTGACCAGGAATGAAGAGACCTCGCGCCGCCCGAAATTATAGATGGCGGTGTTCCAGTCCGGGTGAAAGCCGAGGCGCGGGTCCTCATGCTCGTAGAGCGCGGTTCCGTCGAAATGGTCGAGCCCATGCGCGTCGGTGGGGAAATGCGCCGGCACCCAGTCGATGAGGACGCCGATGCCGGCGCGGTGCGCGCCATCGACGAAGCGGGCAAAGCCGGCGGGATCGCCGAAGCGGGCGGAGGGCGCGTAGAGGCCGGTGGTCTGATAGCCCCAGCTCGGGTCATAGGGATGCTCGCTGACCGGCAAGAACTCGATATGGGTGAAGCCCATCTCGACCACATAGGGGATCAGCCGGTCCGCAAGCGCGTCCCAGGTCAAGAACCAGCCATTGTCGTCACGATCCCACGAGCCGGGGTGGACTTCATAGATGCTGATCGGCTCGCGCCGCGGATCGACGCTGGCCCAATGCGCGCGGTGCGCGGCATCGCCCCAGTCAGGCTTGGCCGGCAGCGCAGTCAGCGAGGCGGTGGCGGGGCGCAATTCGGAGGCGAAGGCAAAGGGGTCGGCCTTGAGCGGCAGCACGACGCCATCCGCACCGACGATCTCATATTTGTAAGCGCGGCCGATGCCGATGTCGGGGATGAAAATTTCCCACACGCCGATGTCGAGCCGCTTGCGCATCGGGTGGCGCAGGCCGTTCCAGTCGTTGAAGTCGCCGACCACGCTGACCCGCCGCGCATTGGGTGCCCATATCGCGAAATGCACGCCTTGCACGCCTTCATGGACGATGAGATGCGCGCCGAGCTTGTCGAACAGGCGGAAATGATTGCCCTCTGCGATCAGCAGATCGTCGACCGGACCCAGCACCGGCCCGAAACTGTAGGCATCGGCCACCCACCATTCCGCGCCGCCGCCGGTGGCGCGATAACGCACCGGCTGGCGCGGTCCGCTGACCTGCCCTTCGAACAGGCCGCGATCGTCGATGCGTTTGAGCGCGCCGAGCGACGTGCCCGCCAGATCATGCGCCTCGGCCGTTTCGGCGCCGAGGATGAGAGCGCGGGCGAAGACGCCCTTGGGCCCGTCGAACACGCCGAGCAATGAGAAGGGATCGGCGTGGGTGCCCGCCAGCAATGCGTCGATGGCGCGCTTGGGTGGCTTCATTTGCTGCTACGCATCATTGCTAGCGTAGCGAAGCAATCCAAGGCCGGCATAAACCGCACTGGATTGCTTCGCTGCGCTCGCAATGACGATTTTTGCATGGTCACATCACGCCCCAGATCTCTTTCGCATATTCACCGATAGTGCGGTCGGAGGAGAACCATCCGACATTGGCGATGTTCCGGATCGCCGACGCGCGCCAGCCGGCCTGATCGAGCCAGCGCGCGTCGACGCTGCGCTGCGCCGCAGCATAGGCTTCGAAATCGGCGGCGACCATGAACCAGTCATGGTCGTAAAGCCCGCCCATCAGGCCGGCATAGCGGTGCGGATCGTCGGGCGAGAAGACACCGGAGGCGATGCCGGAGACCGCCTGTTGCAGCGCGCGGGAGGCTTCGATGATCGCACGGGGGGTGTAGCCATTGGCGCGGCGCTCGGCGACCTCCTCCGCGGTCAGGCCGAAGATTACGATATTCTCGTCACCCACCCGGTCCTTGATCTCGATGTTCGCGCCATCGAGCGTGCCGATGGTGAGCGCGCCGTTCAATGCGAACTTCATGTTGCCGGTGCCCGAGGCTTCCATGCCGGCGGTGGAAATCTGCTCGCTGAGATCGGCAGCGGGGATGATCCGTTCGGCCATGCTGACATTGTAATTGGGAACGAACACCACCTTGAGCAGTCCGCCGACCGCCGGGTCGCTGTTGACCCGACGGGCGATGTCATTGGCCAGTTTGATGATCAGCTTGGCATTGTGGTAGCTGGAGGCGGCCTTTCCGCCGAAAATCTTGACGCGCGGCACCCAGTTGCGTTCGGGATGGCTGCGAATTTCGTCATAGAGCGCGACCGTCTCGACAAGGTTGAGGAGCTGGCGCTTATATTCGTGGATGCGCTTGATCTGGACGTCGAACAGCGCGTCGGGATCGAGCCGCACGCCGAGCTGTTCGCGCAAATGGCGGACCAGCGCGACCTTGTTGGCGCGCTTCACTTCCGCCACCCGCTCCCCGAACTGCGCATCGTCAGCCAGCGCATTGAGCGCGGCGAGCTTGCCGGCATCGTCGAGAAACGCGTCACCGATCGCGTCGCGGATCAGGCTGGTCAGCGCCGGATTGCACTGGTGCAGCCAGCGGCGCGGGGTGACGCCGTTGGTCTTGTTGTTGATGCGATCGGGGAACAGCCGGTTGAGATCGGCAAACACCGTCTGCTTCATCAGATCGGTGTGCAGCGCGGCGACGCCGTTGACGCTGTGCGCGCCGGCGAAGGCGAGATTGGCCATGCGCACCCGCCGCTCGCCGCCCTCGTCGATCAGCGAAATCGCGGCGATGGCCGCAGCGTCGATGCCGCGCACGCGGTGGGTGGCGCGCAGCAGGCGCGAATTGATGGCATAGACCAGCTGCATGTGGCGCGGCAGCAGACGCTCGAACAGCGGCAGCGGCCAGCTTTCCAGCGCCTCGGGCAGCAGCGTGTGGTTGGTGTAGCCGAAGGTGCGGCAGGTGATGGCCCACGCTTCATCGAAATCCAACTCATGATGATCGATCAGCAGCCGCATCAGTTCGGCCACCGATACCGCCGGGTGGGTATCGTTGAGCTGGATCGCCACCTTGTCGGGCAAGGTGCGGATATCGCCATGATATTGGACGTGGCGGCGGACGATGTCCTGGATCGAGGCGGAGGAGAAGAAATATTCCTGCCGCAACCGCAGCTCCTGCCCGGCGGCGGTGGAATCGGCGGGATAGAGCACGCGCACCAGGCTTTCGGCGCGCACCTGTGCGGCCAGCGCGCCGACATGGTCGCCGGCATTGAACGCATCGAGGCTGATCGGATCGAGTGCGAGCGCAGTCCAGAGGCGCAACGTGTTGACCCGCTTGCCGCGCCAGCCGACCACCGGGGTATCCATGGCGATGGCCTCGACCTGCTCGGCCGGGTTCCACACCACCCCGCCGTTGGCGGTGCCGACGACTTCCCCGCCGAAACCGACGCGGTAGCTCGATTCGCGGCGCTCGAACTCCCACGGATTGCCGTGCGCCAGCCAGGTTTCGGGCAGCTCGATCTGCCAGCCATCCTCGATATGCTGGCGGAACATGCCGTTCACATAGCGGATGCCATAACCATAGGCAGGGATGCCGAGGGTCGCGAGGCTCTCCATGAAGCAGGCGGCGAGCCGGCCGAGGCCGCCGTTGCCGAGCGCGGCATCGGGCTCGATCTCCTCTATGGCGGCAAGATCGACACCATAGGATGCAAGCGCCTGCTCGACTTCCCGGGTGAGGCCGAGGTTGCTGATCGCGTCGCGCAGCAGGCGGCCGATGAGAAATTCAAGGCTGAGATAATAGACGCGCTTGTCACCAGCGGCCACGGTCTGCCGGGTCGACTGCATCCATTGTTCGATGATCTGGTCGCGCACCGCAAGCGCGGTGGCGGCGAACCAGTCATGCGGCTTGGCGGCGTGCTCGTCCTTGCCGATGCGATGGATCAAGATGTCGAGCAGCCGCTCGCGCATCGGCAGAAGGTCGCGAAATCCGCTGTCGCCCATGGCCCCACCCTGTTTCGACCGGCCAACGACCGGAATGAGACATGGCTATCATCCAAGGCGGCGGGCAACCAGCCGATTGCGCAGCAAACAGCAAGTTTTTCGTATGCATCCCGATTGCGGCCCATCGCAGACCGCAATCGCATGCAAAATGAAGGTCAGTCGGCCTTGGCGGCCTTCTTGGCCGGAGCCTTCTTGGGCTTGGCCGGGGCGGCATCTTCGGCCGGGGCGTCTTCGGCCTTGGCCTTCTTCGGCGCAGCCTTCTTGGCGGTCTTGGCTTCGGCTTCGGCTTCGGCAGCCGGAGCGTCTTCGGCCTTGGCCTTCTTGGCGGCAGGCTTCTTGGCCTTGGGCTTGTCTTCGCCATGGTCGTGGCCGCAGCCCGGGCCATGGACGTGGCCGGCATCGCCGTCTTCCGCTTCGATCGCGGCTTCCAGCTCCTCGCGGGTCACTTCGCGGTCGGTGATCGACGCCTTGTCGAACAGGAAGTCGACCACCTTGTCCTCGAACAGCGGCGCGCGCAGCTGGGCCGCGGCGAGCGGGGTGTTGTTGATATATTCGACGAAGCGCTGGCGGTCCTCCGGGCGGTACTGCTGCGCGGCCTGCGCGGTCAGGCGGTTCATTTCCGCCTGGCTGACCGTGACATTGTTGGCCTGGCCGATTTCCGACAGCAGCAGGCCGAGGCGCACGCGCCTCTCGGCGATGTTGCGGTAATCGTCGCGGTCCCGCTCCAGCTCGGCCTTGGCGGCTTCGGGATCGGCTTCGCGCGCGGCTTCCTGCTCCAGCTGCTGCCAGATCTGGGCGAATTCGGCTTCGACCATGGTCGGCGGCACCGGGAAATCATGCGATGCGGCGAGCTGGTCGAGCAGCTTGCGCTTCATGTGGGTGCGCGTCAGGCCGTTCAGTTCCTGCTCGACCTGGCCCTTCAGGATTTCCTTGAGCTGGTCGAGGCTCTGCAGGCCGAGCTGCTTTGCGAAATCGTCATCGGCCTTGGCTTCGGCAGCGACCTTGACCTGCTTGACGGTGATCGCGAACTGGGCCGCCTTGCCCTTGAGGTTCTCGGCCGGATAATCGTCCGGGAAGGTCACGTCGATGGTGCGCTCTTCGCCGGTCTTGGCGCCGACCAGCTGGTCTTCGAAGCCGGGGATGAGCATGCCCGAGCCGAGCTCGACCGCCATGTCCTCGCCCTTGCCGCCGTCGAACTCGACGCCGTCGACACTGCCGACGAAATCGATGATCAGCTGATCGCCGGTCTTGGCCTTGTGGCTGGCCTTGGCATCCTCGAACTGCTTCGACTGGCCGAGCAGGCGCTCGATCTGTGCATCGACCGCAGCATCGTCAGCGGGCACGGTCAGGCGCTCGAGCGTCAGATTGTCGAGGCTGGGCAGCGTGAACTCGGGCAGCACCTCGAGCTCGACCTTGACCTCGGCGTCCTTGCCGGCCTCATAGCCATCGGCCAGCTCGACCGAGGGCTGCATTGCGGGGCGCAGTTTTTCCTTGCGCATCAGCGTATCGACGCCTTCCTGCACGCTTTTCTGCAGCGCGTCCTGCGCCAGCGCGGGGCCGTGCATCTTGCGGACGAGATTGGCGGGCACCTTGCCTGGGCGGAAGCCGGGCATGCGCACGGTCGGCGCGATCGCCTTGAGCTCGCTATCGATGCGGGCATCGATATCCTTGGCGGTGATGGTCAGCGTGTAGGCGCGCTTCAGGCCATCGTTCAACGTCTCGACATGCTTCATTGCTGTATCCGGCGCTTTCTTCAAACTGTCTGCAAAGGTGCAGGGAAACAAGGGTCAGGACCGCCCCTTGCGGGTGGGGTGCATCAGCCGGGCTGGCGATTGGTGCGGGCGAAGGGACTCGAACCCCCACATCTTGCGATACTGGTACCTAAAACCAGCGCGTCTACCAATTCCGCCACGCCCGCCAATCCACCCACTGGACACCGCGGCGGTCCGTCGGTCGCGCGGCTCTATAGCAGGGGGTGGGGCTAGGGCAAGGGGTGGAGGTCTGGAGGGGGAGCCGCCTCAAACGTAGCTGCGCCATCGGCCGTCGCCGCTGCACCCGCTTGCGGTGCTTCCAGCGCGGTCGGGGGGCCGGACACTGCGGCGCGAACATCGATGATTTCGCCACGGCGGTATGCGATAACGCCGGGCACAGGATTGATGCGATCGACGATCAGGCCAAAATAGTTTGGGAACTGCCTGCTGGCGCTATACTCCGCCGGTCTGACAGTGGCAGCGGCGAGACGCGGATCGCGCGGAGAATCCGTCGATGCTGGCTCCAACACAAATGGTGTGACGGCCGTGTCCGGATCCATCTGCGGTTGGGCCTGATCATCGAATTGCCGAATATGATGGCCCACATCGTTGACGATTCGGCCCATGTCCGTGATCCCGTTGGGCAGCACCTCGAACTTCACCGTGCCCATGCACAGGCAATAGCCGGTTGCGGGCAGCCCGGGCAATGCAGTTAGCGGGCCATAGATATGGTAGGTCCCGGGACGGATTTCTGAAAGATAGGTCGACTCGCCTTCCTTAGCGAAACGGTTGAGCGGACCGATCAATATCATCATTTCGAGTTCGATCGGCGGAAACTGGAAATTGGCGTCGGTTGGCTCGACCGGCGGATCGGGGAGCCGCCCGCGCCTACCGGTCTCTGCCCAAGCTTGGCGCCGGATCTGATATCTGCGGAGCGCACTAGGATACCGTCGGACTTCATCGGCAAAGGCTTCGTCCCGTCGCGACTGCCACGCGGCCCGGTCTGCAGCATCGGGCTCGCGCAAAAGCATGAGCGGCGTCTGGCCGGGAGACCGCACCATCACGTAAGAGACGGCGAGGTCGAGCGCCACCGCGGGCCTGTCCTGGACAGGCCGGGCTACGGCTTGCGCCATCAGCGGTGCCGGTGCGGACAGCGCGAGAATGGCGGCGACCTGTAAGCCGACCCTCATTGGCCGAGCGCCGGCTGGTTTGGTCGCTCACCGGACGCGATGCGCGCCTGCTGACGCAAATAGCCTATGCGCACTTCCTCGGTCACGCCGTCCAACCCTTCTTCGAAATTGAATTCTTCCCAGATTTCCTTGTCGAGGCCGTAGCGCTGATAGCCCTTGTAAAACATGCAGTTGCGCATGTTTATCCGGCGCAGGCGGCGCTTTTCCGCCGACCCGAAGATGGCCACAGCCATCGCGTTGCCGATCGCCCCGCCAAGGGCACCGGCAACGGTCCCTGCATAGGGGTAAGGCACAGGCTGGTCGCCATATCTGGTGACCAAGCCGCGCGCGTACCCGTCACATTCGAGCAAATCACGAAGCGCAGTAGGAAAATCGGTATCTGCGCGATGGAAATAGTAATATTTGTCGAAGTCGGCGGCGAGTTCCGGGGTAACGGTGAAGGCCAGCGAGGGAACAGTGATCGTGGCCGGATCGACAGCGAATGGGTCGAGAGTCGCCGCTTCGCTGCCCTGTGCCGAGGTTGCGGATCCCACGCCCGCCAACACCAGCGCCACCGTGATGGCCAACGTCCGAATCATTTTAGCCCCCCAAAGCCGGTAAATCAGGCCATACCCGGGCAAGGTCGGGGCTCAAGCAAATAATCGTCAAATGGCTATGGCGCGAGCGTGACAAACCATGCATCGGCATAACGAAACACGCAGGCAAGAAAGAAAAACACGGTAGATGATAGCGTTTCGAAATCGCTGGGCACTCGTCGAGACCTGTACGCAAAAAGCATCGGTCAGCCCGCAGAGGGGTCGAGTCGGCAATCAAGCCACAACATAAATCGCCTGCCGCACGCCCACGCGGGGACCAAAGCCAACCCTCGGGCTGGACCCGTCCTCGCTAGATCACTCGGAGCAAGCCACCCTACCCCAGTCGCGCCTTCACCACCTCGTTGACCAGCTTGGGGTTGGCCTTGCCGCCCATCGCCTTCATCGTCTGGCCGACGAAGAAGCCGAACAGCGCTTCCTTGCCCGCCTTATACTGCTCGACCTTGTCGGCGTTGGCGGCGAGGACGGCGTCGACGGCGGCTTCGATGGCGCCGGTGTCGCTGGTCTGCTTGAGACCGTCGCGTTCGACGATGACGCCGGCGGTATCGCCGCTTTCCAGCATCTTTTCGAACACCTGCTTGGCGAGGCTGCCGGAGAGCGTGCCGTCATCGACCAGCGCCAGCAATTCGCCGGCCTGGGCGGGCGAGATGGGGGAGTTGGCGATGTCCGTGCCGAGGCGGTTCAACGCGCCGAACAGTTCGGACGTGGTCCAGTTGGCCGCGGCGACCGGCTTGGCGCCGGTTTCCAGCAGCGCATCGAACCAGCGTGCCGCCTCTACTTCCGCGGTCAGCACGCCGGTGTTGTAGGCGCTGATGCCGAGGCCGAGATAGCGCTGCCGCTTGGCGTCGGGCAGCTCGGGCAGGCTCGCGCGGCATTCCTCGACGAACGCTTCGTCCAGTTCGAGCGGCAGCAGGTCCGGATCGGGGAAATAGCGGTAATCGTGCGCATCCTCCTTGGAGCGCATCGAGCGGGTTGTGTTGCGATCGGGGTCGTAGAGCCGCGTTTCCTGCACCACAGTGCCGCCGCTCTCGATCAGCGCGATCTGGCGACGCGCTTCCTGTTCGACCACCGCTTCTATGAAGCGGACCGAGTTGACATTCTTGGTCTCGGTGCGCGTGCCGAATTCCGCACCCGGCTTGCGCACGGAGACGTTGACGTCGGCGCGCATCGAGCCTTCGTCCATGTTGCCGTCGCACGAGCCGACGTAGCGCAGGATCGAACGCAGCTTGCGGACATAGGCACCGGCCTCCGCGGGCGAACGCATGTCGGGGCGGCTGACGATCTCCATCAGCGCCACGCCGGAGCGGTTGAGATCGACATAGGACATGGTCGGGTGCTGATCGTGCATCAGCTTGCCTGCATCCTGCTCGACATGGATGCGCTCGATGCCGATGCGCTTCGCTTCAGGGATGCCGGCTTTCTCGTCCGCCTCGATGGTCAGCGCGCCCTCACCCACCAGCGGGTGGTAGAGCTGGCTGATCTGGTAACCCTGCGGCAAATCCGCATAGAAATAATTCTTGCGGTCGAACCGGCTCCAGCGGTTGATCTGGGCTTCGATGGCAAGCCCGGTGCGCACCGCCTGGCGGATGCATTCGCGGTTGGGCACCGGCAGCATGCCGGGCATCGCCGCATCGACCAAGCTGACCTGCGTGTTCGGCTCGGCGCCGAACGCGGTCGCCGCGCCGGAGAACAGCTTGGCCTGGGTGGTGATCTGCGCATGGACCTCAAGGCCGATCACGACCTCCCATTCGCCGGTTTCGCCCTTGATACGATAATCGCTCATGTCACCACCACTTGTCGGCGCGCGCGGTAAACCCGCTGCGCTGCTCGATTGCCAGTCCCGCGTTGAGCACACCCTGCTCATCGAACGCTCGCCCTATGATCTGAAGGCCGAGGGGCAGGCCTGCCGCATCCAGCCCGCCCGGCACCGACATCGCCGGCAATCCGGCAAGGCTTGCGGGCACTGCGAACACGTCGTTGAGATACATCGCCAGCGGATCGGCGCTCTTGTCGCCCAGCGCAAAAGCGGAGGACGGCGCGGTCGGTGTCAGGATGACGTCGCACTGCTGGAAGGCCTGCTCGAAGTCGCGGGCGATCAGGGCACGCACCTTCTGCGCCTGCGTATAATAGGCGTCGTAGAAGCCGGCCGAGAGCACATAGGTGCCGATCATGATGCGGCGCTTGACCTCCGGCCCGAAGCCCGCCGCGCGGGTCGCGGCATACATCTCCTGCAGGCCGACTCCGTCGGGCAGGTCGCGCAGGCCGTAGCGGACGCCGTCATAGCGGGCGAGGTTGGACGAGGCTTCTGCGGGAGCGATGATGTAATAGGCCGGCAGCGCATATTTGGTGTGCGGCAGCGAGATGTCGACAATCTCCGCCCCCGCATCGCGCATCCAGGCGATGCCATCGTCCCACACGCGGGCGATGTCGGCATCGATGCCGTCGACGCGATATTCGCGCGGCACGCCGACGCGCTTGCCCTTCATGTCCGCGTTCAGCCCGGCTTCCCACGCGGGCACGGGCAGGTCGAGGCTGGTCGCATCCTTGGGATCGAAGCCCGCCATCGCCTCCAGCATGATCGCGCAATCGCGCACGTCGCGCGCCATCGGCCCGGCCTGGTCGAGACTGGAGGCGAAGGCGACGATGCCCCAGCGCGAGCAGCGGCCATAGGTCGGCTTGATGCCGCTGATGCCGGTGAAAGCGGCGGGCTGGCGGATCGAACCGCCGGTGTCCGTGCCGGTCGCCGCCGGGCACAGTCGCGCGGCGATGGCGGAGGAGGAACCGCCCGAGGACCCGCCCGGGGCGAGTGCGGCATTGCCACCGTCATTGCGCCGCCAGGGCGAGATGACATTGCCGAAATAGCTGGTCTCGTTGGACGAGCCCATGGCGAACTGGTCGAGATTGAGCTTGCCCAGCATGCCCGCGCCCGCCGACCAGAGTTTGGCCGAAACGGTCGATTCATAGGTGGGTACGAAGCCTTCGAGCATGTGGCTGGCGGCGGTGGTCTGCACCCCGGCGGTGCAGAACAGGTCCTTCATGCCGATGGGCACGCCCGCCATGCTGCCGAGCGTCTGACCGGCAGCGCGCGCCGCATCCACCGCGCGCGCGGCATCGAGCGCCATCTCCGGCGTCTTGACGATGAAGGCATTGAGCGCATCGGCGCTATCGACCGCCGCGTTGAACGCCTCTGCCACCTCGACGGCGGAGAAGCTGCCATCGCGCACTCCATCGCGGATCGCGGCAATGCCAAGGTCGGTTAAATCGGACACTGAAATTTCTCCGTAGCCCTGAGCTTGTCGAAGGGCGTTTCTCGGTAGGAGAGCCGTCCTTCGACAGGCTCAGGACTTGCGGCTGTTGGGCAGCCGGGTCGGATCACTCAATCACCTTGGGCACGCCGAAAAAGCCATGCTGTGCGGCGGGCGCATTGGCCAGCACCTTGTCCCTCACCCCGCCGCCGGTCAGCGGATCGGCATCGACCACATCGTCGCGCAGGCGCAAGCTGTTGGGGATCACCGCGGTCATCGGCTCGACCCCGGTCACGTCGACCTCACCCAATTGCTCGACCCAGCCGAGGATATTGTTGAGCTCTGGCACCAGCGCCTCCACCTCGGCATCGCTGACGGCGATGCGGGCGAGCTTGGCGATTTTCGTGACGGTAGCGGAATCGACGGACATGGCGGGTGGGAGTGTCCTCGCATGGGGTGGGAGACTGTGCCGTGTCCGCTAGCATTGCGGGTGCGGAGGGGCAAGGCGGGGACGTCGCCCGATGCGTCCTCCCCTTCAGGGGAGGTGGCCCCGAAGGGGTCGGAGGGGCCGGCCCGTCGTTCCGTGACGCTGCCGGCCAACCACCGTTACGTAACAACCCCGTGCCCCTCCGTCAGTCCTGCGGACTGCCACCTCCCCCAAGGGGGAGGAAGCCAGCCTCACTCCAGATCCCCGCTGACCACCTGCCCGTTGATCAAAATCTGCCGCCGCCGGACTTCGCGGAAGCTGACCTCGCCATTTTCGATCATGTCGATGGTGACGGTGTTGCCCGGTGTGGAACGCGCAACATTGTCCCGATCTAACCAATGTCCATCGGCCTGCCGCTCGAATTCGCTGGTATAGCGATTACCCTGATGAACTACGACGACGCGGTCTTCGTTCAGCCACACCGCCAAACATGGACCTGTGCGACAACGGCTGCCGTCATCCATCTCGGCCAGCAAAGCATCCGGAAGTGGTCGACCGGCTGGAAACACCCGCACTTTCTGGGCGATAGGCTTAAGAACATAGGCATTTTCCGCCTCGCTGCGATTGTCGTAGTCGAGGCCATCGATGTTCCACCGATGCCGCGCCGCCAGCGCAAATTGTGCCGCCCGCCGGTTGTACTCCGGCCCTTCCTGCACCATCCGCTCCAACGCCGCCCTTCCCTCTGGCCCAAAATCGAACGCCATCGCCGCCCAGTCAAACTCACCTGGCGCTGTCGCCCCGCTGCGCAACCGCGCCACCTGATCGCGCGCCGAAATCGCCCCGAAATCGATAATCGGCAGCGCGAGAAACAGCGCCACGCCGCACACGCCCAGCGCCAGCCGCGTCTGCACCGTGGGCACCACCGGCGCAAAGCCGCCGCGCCCGCGCCAGACCGACCACCAGCCGGCCAAGCCGAAGGCGATCGCGACACCTGCGCACACCACCGCCCAAAGCCGGTCCGGCGTCCAGCCATATTGGCCGACGCGCAAGCCCAGCGCCGTCATCGCCAGACCAGCCAGCGGCAGCACGACCAGCGCCAGCGCCATTGCCGACCAGCGCAGCACGCGGTTGCTCGGCTGATCCTCGTCTCCCATGCCGATGGCGGCGTTGAGCAATACCCACGCACCAGCCGCAGCCGCCATCGTCAGCGCCGCCGCCGATGCCCAGCTTTCCCACAACCCCGACAGGCCGGAGACGGGCAAGGACAGCAGAAACAACACCAGCGCCACGGCCAGCACCGGCGAAAGTACGGCCAGCACCACCATCACCAGCCGCTGCATCGTGCCGACCAGCGCATCGCGCTCGCGCAGGATGCCGACTGCGGCCCCGAAGGCGAAGCCCGCCAGCGGCCAGCCGAATTCCGGCTCCTCCAGCACCTCCTTCAGCGCATCGATGCCGATCACGTCGAACAATCCGGCGATCAGCCAGGCGAGCGCAAAGGTGACGGCGACAAAGGCGATACTCGCCGCGCCGATCACCGCATCGGTCCACACATGGGTATGGACATTGCCCGAGGAAAAGCGCCAGCCGCCCTCGTCCCGCGCATTCTGGAACAGCGGGCAAGCCAGCAGCACTGCGAAGATCGCCGCGAGGAAGGGAAACTCCACCACCTCGCCGCCGCGATTGTAGCCATGCGTGTTCCAGCCGACGAGGCCGACGATCAGCCCCCAGCCCAGCGCAAAGCCGAGCGCCCACAGCCAGCGGCGCCTTTCAACGGTCAGCACGAACGACAGGCTGGCCACCGCGACGAAGCTCGCGCCGACGACGCGCCAGCTGGTGGCGCGGGTCGCATCGACATGTTCGACCAGCAGCCAGAAGGCGAGACCGGCAGCGGCGCAGATCGCCGCCATGATCCATGGGCGCAGCGGCCAGGGCTCGTCATTGCTGTTGGCGCGGGTGCTGGTGGTCATGATCTTGCACTCCATTCGTCATTGCGCGCGTAGCGAAACAATCCAGCGCGGTTTGCGCCGACTCTGGATTGCTTCGCTTCGCTCGCAATGACGGCATCTGTTGACGGGGGGAGCATGGCCCCAGCCGCGCGCCCCTGTCCAGTCACCATCCCGTGCACCCGCCATGTAGAAACGATGCAGCCGATTGCCCTTGCACGGCGCAGCCCCTATCTGCGCTCAGCTTTCCTCTCTCTCCAGCGAGACCGTCTTGGCCCGCAAATTTCTCTACGTCTTCGCGCTGCTGATCGTCCTCGTCATCGTCGGGGCCTTTGCCTATCGGCTGTTCCCGGCGAGCTTCATGCGCATGGCGCTGGTGCCGACAGTCGAATTCAGCGAGCCCGCCGACGATGCCCATGACTACAGCCGCGACGCGCTGTGGATCGCCCGGCCCGGCAAGCAGGGCGTGGACCCCACCCTGTGGATGCCGCGCCTGCCGCAGGAGGGCGTCGCGCAGGAGGATATGGACAAGGCGGCCAAGGAGGCGGCGACGCGCGTCGCGCCGGAAGCCGAACGGGGCAAGGCCGCGATCTTTTTCGTCCATCCCACCAGCTATCTGAAGCGCGACCACTGGAACGCCCCGCTCGACGATGCCGAGGCCAATTGGCGCGCAGAGCTGTTCGTGCGTGGCATGGCCAGCAGTCTCGCAGGGGCCGGCGAGCTATGGGTGCCGCGCTATCATCAGGCGGCAATGGGCGCCTTCCTCACCGAGGACGTCGATACTGCCAACCGCGCGCTCAACGCCGCCTATCGCGACGTGCTCGCGGCGTTCGACCAGTTCCTGATCGAGGCCGGACCTGACCGGCCGATCATCCTTGCCGGGCACAGCCAGGGCTCGCTGCATCTCGCACGGCTTTTGCGCGAGCGCATCGCCGGACGCCCGATCGCCCAGCGTATCGTCGCGGCTTATGTGGTCGGCTGGCCGATTTCGGAAGAACGCGACCTGCCGCTGATGGGCCTGCCCGCCTGTGAGGAAGCCGACAGCAGCAACTGCATCCTCGCCTGGCAGAGCTTTGCCGAGCCGGCCGAGCCGGAGATGATCCTGAGTGTCTATGACGCCACCATAGGCTTCGACGGCGAGAGCCGCCAGGGCACCCGCATGCTGTGCGTCAACCCCATCACCGGCGTGCGCAATGGTGCGGCGCCGCAGTCGGCCAATCTCGGCACGGTCAAGGCCGACAGCGATTTCGCCGACGGTACGCTGTATCCGGGCGCGGTCGGTGCGCGCTGCGATGACCCGGCGCGCGGCGGCCGCGGCCTGCTGCTGATCGGCGAAGGACCGGACCTTGGCGGCTATCTGCTGCCCGGCAACAATTACCATGTGTTCGATTATCCGCTGTTCTGGCCCAATGTGCGCGCGGATGCGATACGGCGGCTGGCGGCGTTCGAAGGGCGATAGACTAGCAAGCATCCCCGTAGCCCTGAGCTTGTCGAAGGGCGCATCGCACTACTGCAAAGCGCCCTTCGACAAGCTCAGGGCTACGGTCTAGGTGGCGAACATGATCACCACCGACCCTGCCCAGTTTGCCGCTGCCCTGCCCCATGCCGGTCGCCTGCTCGGCCTCGACGTCGGCACCAAAACCATCGGCACCGCGCTGTGCGATGCGGGTTGGTCGTTCGCTTCGCCGGCGGATCTTGTCCGCCGCAGCAAGTTTACGGCGGACAAGGCCGCACTGACCGCGATCATCGGCAGGGAACGCATTGCCGGGCTCGTCATCGGCCTGCCGCTCAATCTCGACGGCACCGACAGCCCGCGCACCCAATCGACCCGGGCCTTTGCCCGCAACATGGCGGACACCGGCCTCCCCATCCTTTTGTGGGACGAACGCTGGTCGACGGCCGCGGTCGAGCGCGCGATGATCGCCGCCGATGTCAGCCGGGCCAAGCGCGCCGAGCGCATAGACAACGCGGCGGCGAGTTACATCCTGCAAGGGGCGATCGACGCACTGACGCGGGGCTGACGGCCATTAACGATCGGTCGGCGATTTGGCGCTAGCACCCCGGTTCATGGACATGCTGCTCTACTGGCTGATCGCCGCCAATCTGGTCGGCTTCACCCTGATGGTCTGGGACAAGAGCTGTGCCGAAGCCGGAAGGCGGCGCGTGGCCGAGCAGACGCTGATCCTGTGGAGCCTGATCGGCGGATCGCTGGGCACGCTCGCCGCGGCGCAGATCGTCCGCCACAAGACCCGCAAGCAGCCGATCGCATCGCTGCTGCTCGGCATGCCGCTGGTGCAGGCGGGGCTGGCCGGGGCCTGGTATGGCGGCTGGCTCGACCCCGTCCTTGCCGCGATCCTACCGTCCGGCCTGTAGCTCCCCGGCGCGTCCGGCCAGCGTGACGAATTCGCGCCGCCAGCGGTCGTTGCCGGCGTTGCGCTCCGCCAGGGCGCGGGCGTCGGCGTAACCGAAGCGGCCGAGCCGCGTGTCGCCACGCAGCAGCTGGCCATAGGCGGCCACCGCCACGGCAAAGCCCATGTCCCCGCGCGGCGCGCCGGGTGCGCGCAGCGACGCGGCCGGTACGCGGCGTTCGATCAACCGCGATTCACTCTCGCCGGGCAGCTTGTAGCGCAGCCGCAGCGACACGGCGTCGCCGCTGCTGTCACCGCCACCGCTGCGCCGGTTGGCGGCAAAGGCGCGATCGGGCAGCCAGCCGCGCCCACCGGCCGGGACGATTTCGTAGATCGCGGTGACCTGATGCCCTGCGCCGATCTCCCCGGCGTCGACCGCGTCATTGGCGAAATCCTCTTCGGCAAGCGCGCGGTTCTCGTAGCCGATCAGGCGATATTCGCTGACATGCGCCGGGTTGAATTCGACCTGGATCTTGACGTCATGCGCTATGGTGAACAGCGTCGAGGACAATTGCTGGGTGAGGACACGGCGGGCCTCGGTGACGCTGTCGATATAGGCATAGTTGCCGTTTCCGCTGTCCGCCGCCTGCTCCATCAGCGCTTCATTATAGTTGCCGCGCCCGAAGCCGAGCGTGGTCAACTGGATGCCGCTGGCCCGCTGTCGCTCGATCATGTCGATCAGCGCGCCATTGTCGCTGACGCCCACATTGAAATCGCCGTCGGTGGCGAGGATGACGCGGTTGATGGCACCATCGACGAAATTGTCGCGCGCGGTGCGGTAGGCAAGTTCGAGGCCGGCACCGCCCGCGGTCGAGCCGCCGGCGACCAGCCGGTCGAGCGCGGCGATCACCGCCTGCGGATCGCTGGTCGGATCGAGCACCCGCCCGGCCGCGCCGGCGTAAACGACGATCGAGACCTTGTCGCGCGGGGTAAGCTGTTCGGCCATCAGCGCCAGCGAGCATTGCACGAGGCCGAGCCGGTCGGTGCCCTGCATCGATCCCGAGACATCGACCAGAAAGACGAGATTGGCCGCGGGGCGTTCGCGCGCGGAAACGTCATATCCCCGCAGACCGACGCGCATCAGGCGGGTCTCAGGATTCCAGGGGGTGGCCGCGAAATCGGTGGTGACGCTGAAGGGCGTGCGGCGATCGTCCGGTGCGGGATAGTCATAGCGGAAATAGTTGAGCAGCTCCTCGGTGCGGACGGCATCCTGCGGCGGCAGGCGATTGTCCTGCGTCAGCATCCGCCGGACGTTGGAATAGCTGCCGGTGTCGACATCGACCGAGAAGGTCGAGACGGGGGTCTGGGACACGGCGAACACGCCGGAGACAGCTTCTCCGGCATAGCGATCACGGTCGGCAACCGGTGCTGCCGGGGCGGCGACATAGCCGCTCGTGACTCGCTGCGCCGTCACGACCATCCCCGATGCATTTGCGGCCGGAGGCGGAGGAGGAGGGGGTGGCGGCGCGGGAGGGGGCGGTGGCGCAGGCAGGGCGGAATAGGCGCCGGGCGACGGCTGCGCACGGGCCGCGCCGGTGCGCGACGGCGGGCGATAGCGCCTCGCATCTTCCGGTGAGGCCTCGCTGGTATAGCGCGCGCAAAGTTGCTCCGCATCGATGCGGGAATCGCGCTTGGAATCCTGCGCGCGCGCGGGCGCTGCGATGGGCGGCGGCACGCTTCCGGTCAGGACCAGCGCGACCAGTGGCAATGTGGCTATCGTCCGCATCGGACCTCTCCCCTTCCCTCAAGACCGAGACAGGCGGAGGCTATGGTGCGGCCGATGAATGCGCCATGACCGCCGCGCTTGAGCTTTGTTCAGCTTGCTCCTAAAGGCTCGGCTTTAATGACATCGGCACCCCACCCCATCGATCCGCGCACCCCCGCAGGGCACGCGGCCTTTCCGCACAGGCATCTGCTGGGGCTCGGCGGCCTGCAGCCGTGGGAGATGAGCTTCCTGCTCGACGAGGCGGAACGCTGGGTCGAGCTCGGCCGGTCGGGCGCAGTCAAGCACGCCGATGTTCTCTCCGGCCTCACGGTCATCAACGCCTTTTTCGAGAACAGCACGCGCACGCTCCTGTCGTTCGAAATCGCCGGCAAGCGGCTGGGGGCGGATGTGGTCAACATGCACGTCGCCCAATCGAGCGTGAAAAAGGGCGAGACGCTGATCGACACGGCGATGACGCTGAATGCGATGCGCGCAGATGCCATCGTCATCCGCCACGGCAGCTCGGGCGCGGTGGCGCTGATCGCCGACAAGGTCGATTGCCCGGTGCTCAACGCCGGCGACGGCTGGCATGAGCACCCGACGCAGGGCTTGCTCGACGCGCTGACCATCCGCCGCCGCAAGGGGCGGATCGATGGGCTGACCGTCGCCATCTGCGGCGACATCCGCCACAGCCGCGTGGCGCGGTCCAACATGATCGGCCTTGCCACGCTGGGGGCCGAGGTGCGGGTTGCCGGGCCGCCGACGCTGGTTCCGGCCGAGGTCGAAAGCTATGGCGTGACGCGCTGCGACCGTATCGAGCCGGCGCTCGAAGGGGCGGACGTGGTGATGATGCTGCGGTTGCAGAATGAGCGGATGGACGGCGCGTTCATCCCTTCTGCGCGCGAATTCCACGCACTCTACGGCCTCACCGCAGAACGGCTGGCGCTGGCCAAGGACGATGCCCTGATCATGCACCCCGGCCCGATGAACCGCGGGGTCGAGATCGACAGCGCGGTTGCCGATCATCCGACCCGCTCGGCGATTACCGAGCAGGTGGAGATGGGCGTTGCCGTCCGCATGGCCTGCCTAGATGTGCTGACCCGGCGGGCGCGTGGCGTGGAGGGCTGGGCATGAGCTACTCGCCGCTCCTCATCCACAATGCGCTGCTGGTCGATCCGCATGCCGCGGAGCCGCGCAAGGGCAGTCTGCTGGTCGCCGACGGCCGCATCGCCGAAATCGATCCGGTCGAGGCGCCATCGACCGCGAGCTGGGTCGATGCGCTGGGGTATCTGCTGGCGCCGGGCATCGTCGACTTCGGCGTTTTCGCTGCCGACAAGAAGGCGTTCCATTTCGGCGGCATCACCCGCGCCGCGCTGATGCCCGACGGCTCTTCGCCGCTCGATCAGCCGGGCCTGATCGAGCGTGCCGCCAAGGCGGGCAAACCCGATCTGTGGCTGCACCCGCTGGCCGCCGCAACCAAGGGGCTGGCGGGCAGCGAACTCGCCGAAATGGGGCTGATGCAGGCCGCCGGGGCCCGCGCCGTCGCCACCGGGCGCGCGCGTATTGCCGACAGCGGGGTGATGATGCGGGCGCTGGCCTATGCCGGCGGCCTCGGCCTCGTCACCATCGTGCACGCCGAGGACGAGGGGCTGACGAAAGGCGCGGTCGCCACCACCGGCGACATGGCCTTTCGCCTGGGCCTGCCCTCTGCTCCGGCTGCGGCCGAGGCGATTGCGGTGGCGCGCGACATTGCGCTGGTCGAAGCGACCGGAGCCCCGCTCCATTTCCGGCAATTGACCACGGCCGCCGCCTTCGATCTGGTCCGCGCCGCCAAAGCAAAACGCCTGCCCATCACCTGCGGCATCAGTCCGGCGCACCTGTTGCTCAGCGACGTCGCGCTGGGTGCGTGGCGTACCTTTGCCCGCCTGTCGCCACCCTTGCGCTGCGAAGAGGATCGCCAGGCTGCGCTGGCTGCGCTTCGCGATGGCACCATCGATGTGCTGTGCTCGGCGCACGATCCGCGCGGGCCGGAGGACAAGCGGCTGCCCTTTGCCGATGCGGCACCGGGCATGGCCGGCGCGGAAACGCTTTTGACGTTGGGCCTCGGGCTGGTGCGCGATGGCATCGTCACCCTGCCCCGGCTGTTCCAGTTGCTGGCGGCGACTCCGGCGCGCCTGCTCGGCGTCGATGCCGGAACGCTGAACCCGGGTGCGGAAGCCGATCTGATCCTGATCGACCCCGACCGGCCATGGCAGGTCGACGCCAAGAAAATGTCGGCGCGTGCCGGCAATACGCCGTTCGACGGACTGCCGGTGCAGGGGCGGGTCATGGCGGTGTGGAAAGGCGGCCGGAAGGTCGCCTAGCGCTGCCCGATAGCGCTTGCCCTGACACAGCTGGGGTCGACGCGCCGACGAAGTCGGTCAGCAACCCTCGGCATGAACAGTAGCATCGGGTGATGGACCCCTGCCTTGGCAGGGGCACACACCAGCTTGAGATCAGACCACCGCGCCGGCGTTCTTGTCTTCGACCTTCCTGGCCTTTGCCTCTTCGTCGAGCGGGACGAAGCTGTCCGGCCCGACTTTCAGCCACACCAGAATCGGCGCCGACATGTAGATCGACGAATAGGTACCGATGAAGATGCCGAGGAACATAGCGATCGAGAAACCGAAGATGACTTCCGGCCCGAGCAGCACCAGTGCGGCTAGCGCCAGCAGCATCGACAGGCTGGTCATGACCGTGCGGGCGAGCGTTTCGTTGACGCTGAGATCGAGCAGCGGGATGATCTCCATGCGCCGGAACTTGCGCAGATTCTCACGGATACGGTCGAACACGACGATGGTGTCGTTGAGTGAATAGCCGATGATCGTGAGCAGCGCGGCGACGATGTTGAGGTTGAATTCGAGCTGGGTGAGCGCGAAGAAACCGAAGGTCAGTGTCACGTCATGGAACAGCGCGAACAGCGCGCCGATGCCGAACTGCCATTCGAAACGGAACCAGATGTAGATCGAGATGCCGATCATCGCCAGCGCGAGGCTGAGCGCGCCGGTGGTCAACAGCTCGTTGGAGACCTTGCCCGAGACGGTGTCGACCGAGCTGACGGTGGCATCGGGATAGGCCTGACGGATGGTCGACTGCAGCCGCTGCGCCGCGCGATCGGCGGACGCCTTGGCCTCGGTCGCGCTCATGCCGGTCGAATCGGGCAAGGGCGTGCGGATGCCGATGTCGCGCGGGCTGCCGAATTCCTGGACGCTGATGTCCCCTTCCTGCAGCGCGCCGATCCGCTCGCGCAGCAGATCGAGATCGGGCTGCTGCGCAAATTCGACGCGGACCATCTGGCCGCCGGCAAAGTCGACCCCGAAGTTGAGGCCGCGCACCGCCACCAGGATGATCGAGCCGATGATCATCGCAAAGCTGATCCCCATGGCGATGTTGCGCCACTTGAGGAAATGGATGTTGGTATTGTCGGGAACGAGCTTGAGCAGCTTCATCGGTCCAGCCCTTCCTTAAATGGTGATCGACTGCGGCCGCGCCTTGCGCAGCCAGTTGGATGCGAACATGCGGCTGACGGTCACGGCGGTGAACACCGACGTGACGATACCGATGGTCAAAACCACCGCAAATCCACGGATCGGGCCGGAGCCGAACACGAACATCAGCACCGCCGCGATGACGTTGGTGATGTTGGCGTCGAAAATGGCGCGGCTGGCTTCCTTGTAGCCCGTCTCCACCGCGGAGACGATCTTGCGGCCACGTCTCAACTCCTCGCGGATGCGCTCGTTGATCAGCACGTTGGCGTCGACCGCCGCCCCGATGGTCAGCACGAAGCCGGCGATGCCGGGTAGCGTCAGGGTCGCGCCCATCACCGCCATGATGCCGATGATGAGGAGGATGTTGAGGATCAGCGCGATATCCGCGTAGACGCCGAAGCGGCCATAGACGGTAAGCATGAACAGCAGGGTCAGCAGGGTGGCGATGCCGGCGGCAATCGCACCCTTCTGGATCGATTCCTTGCCGAGGTCAGGGCCGACGGTGCGTTCCTCGACCACCGCCAGCTTGATCGGCAGCGCACCCGATTTGAGCGCGATAGCGAGCTGATTGGCGCTTTCGGTCGTGAAGTTGCCCGAAATCTGGGCCTGACCGCTGAGGATCGGCTCGTTGATGCTGGGTGCCGACAGCACCTTGCCGTCGAGCAACATGGCGAATTGCTGGCCGGTCTGTTCGGTGGTGACGCGCGCGAACACCGCCGAGCCGGGGCCGTCGAAGCCGATGTCGACGACCGGGCGGCTATACTGGTCAAACCCGCCCTGCGCCTTTTCGAGCTGGTCGCCGTCGATCATCACCTGGCGGCTGACCACGACATAGCCCGGCGGGGGTGCGGAGGCCGGGTCGGCGTAGGGTGCGACTTCATAGCCGATGGGTGCACGACCCTGTGCGGCTTCGGCGGCGTCGTACTGGCCGCTTTCCAGCACTTCGCGGAACTCGAGTCGTGCCGTCTGGCCGAGCAGCGCCTTGAGCGCGTTGGGATCCTGCAGGCCCGGCACCTGCACGACGATGCGGTCGCTGCCCTGCAGCACGATGGTCGGCTCACGCGTGCCGAGTGCGTTGACGCGGCGCTCGACGATGTCGCGTGCGCCCGTCATCGCTTCTTCGATGAACTTCTGCAGCCCGGCGTTGGTCAGGGTCAGCACGACGCGGGTGGTGTCGCGCACCGAAATGTCCCAATCGCGCTGGCCGGTGAGCTGCGCGCCCGCGGTCAGATTGTTGAGCCGTTCGCGCACCTCGTCGACCTTCGATCCGTCGCGGACAAGGAACGACAGGCTGTTGCCGCTGCGGCTGAGCTCGCCGATGGCGATATCGTCGGCCGTGCCGCTTTCGCCGCGCATCGCGACGCGAACCTGCCGCTCCATGCTGTCGAGTCGCTGCTTGCGCACGTCGCTGACGTCGGCTTCGAGCAGAATGTGCGATCCGCCGGCGAGATCGAGCCCGAGGTTGACGCGCGGGCGCGCCCATTCGGGCACGAAGGCGAGCGGTCCGGCCTGCTGATCGGCGGTTTCCTGCTGGAACAGACGCTCCGGGATGAAGGTCGGAATGGTCAGGAGGACGCCGATGATCAGCGTCAACGTGACGGCGATCGTCTTCCAGCGGGGAAAATCGAGCATGGTATCAAAGGTCCCGTGATGCCGGACGGATCAATCGTTGGCCGGCTTGACCGACGGGGTCAGCACGTCCGACAGGGTCGACTTGACCGCCTTGACCTTGACGCCGGTGGCGATCTCCACCTCGACCTCATTGTCGTCGACCTTGGTGACCTTGCCGATGAGGCCGCCACCGGTGACGACCATGTCACCGCGCTTGGCAGCGGCGATCTTGGCGGCATGATTTTTCATCCGGGTCTGCTGCGGGCGGATCAGCAGCACATAGAAGACCACGAAAATCAGCAGCAGCGGTGCAAACTGAAGGAGGAATGCGGTCATGCCGCTACCGCCTGCGGATGCAGCAGCGGAAAAAATCGGACTGGAGATCATGTCTGGACCTTGCGAAAACTGGGCCGGAATGGCGCGGTCAATGACGCCCAAATGGGGTATCGTGCCGCTTTGCCAAGAGTGGGGCGCGCCTATCACTTCGTATCCAAGCGTGCAACCATGGCGGCGCGCGCCGATTCGCCGCATCAAGGGAAGGGAGCAGCATATGATCATCATCCAGGGCCATGCCCGCTTCGCGCAAGGGACGGCCGCCAACCATCTCGACGCGCTGCGGACGATGGTCGAGGCGACAAGGGCGGAGGAAGGCTGCCTGCTCTATGCTTTTGCGTTCGATGCCGTGGACCCGGACGTGATGCATATAACCGAGCGCTGGGAGACGGCAGAAGCGCTGGCCGCGCATGGCAAGTCGGACCATATGCGCGCCTTCGGCAAGGCGATTGCCGCAGCGGCACCGCTGGAAATCACCTTCGAGCGCTATGCCACCGACGGGCCGATGCCGAAATAGCAGCGCCGCACCGCTTGCATCGCGCGTCGCCCGCCGCTAGGGCCGCGCTTCGGTCGGGACGTAGCGCAGCCTGGTAGCGCATCACACTGGGGGTGTGGGGGTCGCAGGTTCGAATCCTGTCGTCCCGACCAGTTTTTCCGGAAAATGAAATCGTCCGGGGGACGATTTCCCGCGAAACTCCCAAGCGACAGCGCGGGAGGCGGTCCATGCCATTCAGTCCCCTATCCGTCATTGCGAGCGCAGCGAAGCAATCCAGAGTCGGCGTCAACCGCACTGGATTGCTTCGCTGCGCTCGCAATGACGATGCTCTGACAAGTCAGCGACCGAACGGCTCGCCTTTGGCGATAGCGATGCCTGCAGGACCGTCGATGCGCGGCAGGCGCTGGCTTTCTTCGGTTGCTCCATCGCCGCTGATCACCAGCTCGAGCCCGCCGTCTTCGGGCCGCAGCGCGTACAGCAGTTCGGACGCGCCAGCCTGTCCGGGCACAACGAAGGAAATGCCGCCCAAGCCGCGACGCGGCTCTATGGTGACGACACTGCAATCGCCCTGGCAGATCGCGAATTCGGCGCTGCTGCTGTCGCTGCCTTGCGGCAGATGGATCTCGTAGCCGCCGGGATCGCCGCTTTCCTCTCCGATGGCGACGTTGCCATAATAGCCCGGGGCAATGGTCCGGTCCTGCGCGAGCGTCTCGGCACGGCGTTCCTCGGCCGTCTGGCCGCACGCCGCGAGGAGGAACAGCGGCCCGACGCAGAGCCAGGCTACGCCCCGCATCCCGCCAGCGCTGCCTTGACCGCCGCGACCGCATCCGCCGCCTTGGCGCCATCCGGGCCGCCGCCCTGCGCCATGTCAGGCCGGCCGCCGCCGCCCTGCCCGCCGAGCGTGGCAACCGCGAGCTTGACCAGATCGACGGCGCTGGCCTGGCTCGCCGCGTCATCGGTGACGCCGATGGCGACCGAGGCGCGCCCGTCGTTGACCGCAACCAGCATGGCAACGCCCCCATTTTTACTGGAAGCGCCGACAGCCTTCTTCATGTCGTCGACCGCGCCGCGCAGCCCCTTGGGGTCGAGCCCGTCGACCACCTGCGCGAGGAAGCCGAGGCTGCCGACCTGCTCGACGGTTGGGCCGCCCGCCGCGCCGCCACCGCCGCCCAACGCCAAGGCCTTCTTCGCTTCGGCGAGTTCGCGCTCCGCCTTGCGCAGGGCCTCGGCCATCGCCGCGACGCGCGCGGGAACGTCATCGGGCGTGGTCTTGAGCGTCGCCGCAGCGGCCTTGAGCGTGTCTTCGCGGCCTTTCAGCCAGACCCGCGCGGCTTCGCCGGTCAGTGCTTCGATGCGGCGCACCCCGCTGGAAACCGCACTTTCGCTGGTGACCGCCAGCAGCGCGATGTCACCCAGCGCGTTGACGTGGGTGCCACCGCACAGCTCGACCGAATAATGCGCATCGTCGCACGTGCCCATCGACAACACGCGCACTTCCTCGCCATATTTCTCCCCGAACAGCGCCAGCGCACCCGCCGCGATTGCATCGTCGGGGGTCATCAGCCGGGTCGAAACCTCGGCATTGCCGCGGATCTGCGCGTTGACCTCGGCCTCGACCGCAGCGATGTCGTCCGCAGTCAGCGGTACCGGCTGCGAGAAATCGAAGCGCAGCCGGTCTTCGGCGACGAGGCTGCCCTTCTGCGTGACGTGCGCGCCCAGGCGATGGCGCAGCGCGGCATGCAGCAGGTGGGTGGCGCTATGATTGGCGCGCAGTCGGTCACGCCGGGCGCTGTCGACCACCAGCCTGACCGCATCACCGAGCTTGACGGTGCCGGCATCGACGGTGGCGACGTGCGCGTGCAGCTTGCCGAGCGGCTTGGCGGTATCGCTGACCGTCGCGGCAAAGCCGGCGCCGCCGCTCATCGTCCCGGCATCGCCCATCTGCCCGCCGCTTTCGCCATAGAAGGGCGTCTGGTTGGTGAGGATGGTTACGCTGTCGCCCGCCGAGGCGCTGTCCACCTCTGCCCCGTCCTTGAGGATGGCGACAACCGCGCCCTCGCCCTCGTCGCTGGTGTAGCCGGTGAATTCGGTCGCGCCGACGCGTTCGGCGATGTCGAACCAGATATCGTCGCTGGCCTTGGCCCCCGAGCCCTTCCACGCGGCGCGGGCGGCGGCCTTCTGCGCGGCCATGGCCGCATCGAAGCCGTCGCGGTCGACGGCGATGCCCTGCGGGCGCAGCGCGTCCTCGGTCAGGTCATAGGGGAAGCCATAGGTGTCGTAGAGCTTGAATGCGGTCTCGCCGGGCAGCGTCGCGCCCTCGCCCATGCCCGCAGTCGCCTCGTCGAGCAGCTTCAGCCCCTTGTCGAGCGTCTGGCGGAAGCGGGTTTCCTCGCGCTCGAACGTTTCGACCAGCAGCGGCTGCGCGCGGAGCAGCTCGGGATAGGCCACGCCCATCTCGGCGATCAGGCTGGGCACCAGCCGGTGCATCAGCGGGTCCTTGGCGCCGAGCAGATGCGCGTGGCGCATGGCGCGGCGCATGATGCGGCGCAGCACATAGCCGCGCCCCTCGTTGGCCGGCAGCACGCCGTCGGCCATCAGGAAGCCGCAAGAGCGCAGATGGTCGGCGATGACGCGGTGGCTCGCCTTCTGCTCGCCCTCGGCGCGGGTGCCGGTCAGCTCCTCGGACGCCGCAATCAGCGCCTTGAAGGTGTCGGTGTCATAATTGTCATGTACGCCCTGCGCGACCGCGGCGATGCGCTCCAGCCCCATGCCGGTGTCGATCGACGGCTTGGGCAGATCGCCGACGATCCGGTCGGCCTCCTGCACATGCTGCATGAAAACGAGATTCCAAACCTCGACGAAGCGGTCGCCATCCTCGTCCGGCGACCCCGGCGGGCCGCCGAAGATATGGTCGCCATGATCGTAGAAGATCTCGCTGCACGGCCCGCATGGCCCATCCGCACCCATCGCCCAGAAATTGTCCTTGGTGGCGATGCGGATGATGCGCTCATCCGGCAGGCCGGCGATCTTCTTCCACAGGCCATGCGCCTCGTCATCGGTGTGATAGACGGTGACGGTCAGCCGGTCGGGGTCCAGCCCCCACTCCCTGGTCAGCAGCGTCCAGGCATGGGTGATCGCCTGGTCCTTGAAATAGTCGCCGAAGCTGAAATTGCCCAGCATCTCGAAGAAAGTGTGGTGCCGCGCGGTGTAGCCGACATTGTCGAGATCATTGTGCTTGCCGCCGGCGCGCACGCACTTCTGGCTCGACGTCGCCTGGCTGTAGGGGCGCGTCTCCAAACCGGTGAAGACATTCTTGAACGGCACCATGCCGGCGTTGACGAACATCAGCGTCGGATCATTGTACGGCACGAGCGGCGCCGACGGCACGATGGCGTGGCCGTTGCTGCCGAAATAATCGAGGAATGAGCGGCGGAGATCGTTGGTCGAGGTCATGTCCGGCACTTAGGCGAGGGGTGCGAACGGGACAAGCCGGGTTTGTTGGCCAGACAGCACAAGTGCGCGATCAACCCTTCGTCATCCCCGCGAAAGCGGGGAACCATCAGCTGACATGGCCAAACGCACCGACATCAGTTGAATTCCCGCCTGCGCGGGAATGACGGATCCCTGACTAACGCAAGTTGGTCAAGCGAACCCGTAGTAGCTCGCCTCGCCACGCTTGGCTGCGGCCTGCCATGCCGGACGGGCGTGCATCGCGGCGACGAAGGCGGCAAGCTTGGGCTTGTCGGCGGCCCTGCCCTGCATCACCGCGATTTCCGCCGGGAAGCTGAGCATGATGTCGGCCGCGCTGAGCTGCGCGCCGATGAAGTGGCCGTGATCGTTGAGCGCGCCTTCCATGAAGGCAAAGTGCGATTCCAGCTGCTGTTCGATGCGCGGCTGCAGCGGGGCTGCGGCCTCCCCCAGCCGCCCGGTGTAGAGCGAGAGCAGCACCGGGGTCATCGCCGATCCTTCGGCAAAATGCATCAGTTCGAGATGGCGCACATGATCATCGCTGCCGCGCGGCGGGACGAGCGCTGCGCCGCCGTGCCGCTCGCACAGATATTCGACGATCGCGCCCGATTCCATGACGACGCGGCCGTCATCCTCGATCAGCGGGGACTTGCCGAGCGGGTGGATGGCCAGCAGCTCCGGCGGTGCGAGATTGGTGACGGCATCGCGCAGGTGCAGCTTGACCTCATACTCCACCCCCAGCTCCTCGAGCAGCCAGAGGATGCGCTGCGAGCGGCTGTTGTTAAGGTGGTGGACGATGATGGTCATGCTTTTCTCTCCCCGGCGCGCGCAGTGAAGAGCCAGGCGGCGGCGCCGAAATCGACTGTGCCGCCGGACAGGCGCGCACGCAACAGCGCTTCGAGGCGGGCGGCCATCGCGGCGGCAGCGTCGGGCGGCAAGGCGGCCATAGCCCGCGCTGCCGGGCCGATGCGGCGCAGGAAGCGCATCGCCTGCCCGACCGGATCGTCGCCATCGCCCACCCGGTAGGTGAAATCGACCGGGGTGGCCGGATCGGCGGCCCAGCCGGCGGCTGCAAGAATGGCGGCGACGCGTTCGGGATCGGCGAAGGCAAAGGGACCGGGGGCAAAGGGATTGTCGGCGGACGGGGCAGCCGCGCCCGGCGGCATGATGGTGGCAATGCTGCGCGCCCAGTCATTGTCGGCAACGCCGCGAAAGCAGGTGAAGATGAGCCGCGCATCGGGCGCAGCGGCGGCACGCAGCGCCGCGAAGGCCGCGACAGGATCGTCGAAGAACATCACGCCGTGGCGCGACACCAGCAGGTCCGGCCGGAAGGCGGGATCGTCGAAGCGCGCAGCGTCGGCGACGGCGAAGGCGACGTGCGGGCGCGCTGCGCGCCGGCTGTCTGCGACAGCGATCAGGCTCGGCGAGATATCGATGCCGAGCAGGCGCGCGGCCGGGAAATGATCGGCAAGGCCGAGCGTGGTCGTGCCGGCACCGCAGCCGATGTCGAGAATGGCCTTGGCGGCGGGGGCGACAGTCTGCGCCTCGGCAAGGAGTCGCGCGGCCAGCGGTGCCAGCGACCGGTCGGTCTCAGGCCATAACTGTGCCCAGACATCCCCGACGCCGCGCTGCCAATCGCCTGTTCCGGTCATGCCTGTGCCTCGATTTGCCGGGAATGCCACCCGGGCGGACCCGCCTTCGAAAAAAATCTTAGCAGATTGGCGGGAAGCGGGAACCCGGGAGGCGGTGGCGTGTTTCTACGGTCGGACAGCGACAATTTGCCCCCCGCTCTCGCTGTCCACCTACAATGGCCCGGTGCTGCAGCGTTCCTCCCGGAACTTGCGCGCCGGGCCAAATTTTTTGCGTCCCGGCCCATTTGACCGCCGTTTCGGCAGCGCGGAACCAAGTCCCGCATCGGACATTCACCCCTCAGCGTCGACCAGCGCCCCGGTCCGCTCGCCTTGAGGAGACTTTTCATGATCCGTGCATCCCTTGCCGCCCTTGCCCTTGGCACCGCCCTGCTGCTCTCTGCCTGCAACACCGTCGAAGGTGCCGGCCGCGATCTGCAATCGGCAGGTGACGCGGTCGAAGACGCCGCCAACTGATTTCAGACCATGGCGGCTTGCCCGCCATACAGACAGGAAAAGCGCGTCTCAGTCCGGCTGAGGCGCGCTTTTTCTGTTGGTCAGCCAGATGGCGAGCAGCGCCGCTTCGTAGAGCAGGCACAAGGGCACAGCGAGCAGCAGCTGGCTGACCACGTCGGGCGGCGTGAAAACGGCGGCGATCAGGAAGGCGCCGACAATCATGTAGCGGCGCGCGCTGCGCAGCTGGGCGAGCGTGACGATGCCGGCGCGTTCGAGCAGCATGATCAGGATCGGCAACAGGAAGGCGACGCCGAAGGCGAGGATGAAGTGGATGATGAAGTCGAGATAGTTGCCGATGGCCGGCATCGCTTCCTGCTCGACCCCGCCGACCGTGCCCTGGAAACTCAGCAGGAACCGCAGCGCTACTGGAATCGCACCATAATAAGCTGAGGCCGCGCCAAGCGTGAACAGCAGCGGTGTCGCGAACAGGAAGGGCAGCATCGCCCGCTTCTCGTTGCGGTAGAGGCCCGGCGCGACGAAGCGCCAGACCTGGGTGGCGATGACCGGGAAGGCGACCATGAAGGCCGCAAACAGCGCCACTTTCACGTCGACGAAAAAGGCTTCGAACAGCTGGGTATAGATCAGCCGGCCCTGCCCCGCCGCCAGCAGCGGCTGGACGAGGAAGGCGAATATCGTCTTGGCGTAGTAGAAGCAGACGAAGAAGGCGAGAACCAGCGCCGCCAGCGACCAGAGCAGGCGACGGCGCAGCTCGACCAGATGCTCGAGCAGCGGGGCGCGCGTCGATTCGATCGCGGCCCGATCGGGATCGAGCGCTTCCTCGGTGGGCGCGGCCTGTTCCATGGTGACCTGCTCGCTCATTCGCCGCTGCCCGCTGGCTTGGCGGTGGCGGGCAGCGTCGGCGCGGCTGCATCGGCAAGCGGCTGCATCTGCGGCGTCGCTTCCGCGCCATCGGCGGGGACTGCTGGCGGGGCTGCGGCGGGCGGCGGCAGAGCGGGGTCGATCTGCGGATAAGCACGCATGATCGCCTCGTTATGCTCGCGCCACTTCTTCTCCATTTCCTCCATTTCCGCTTCGCGCATCATCGTATCGATGCCGGCGCGGAAATGCTTGGCCATGCCGCGCGCCTTGCCGACCCAATGACCGACAAAGCGCATCGCCTTGGGCAGGTCCTTGGGTCCGATGACGACCAGCGCGATCACGGCGCACAGCAGCAGCTCGGTTGGGGCTATGTCGAACATGGGCTACCGGACTTCCAGCAGGGGAAACCCGCAGCCCTGGGCCGGTCGAAGGGCGTTTCGCAGTGACGACAGACGCCCTTCGAGAGGCTCAGGGCTGCGGACCATCAGTCAGGCCTGCCGGTCGGGTGTCGACATCGGTTCGCCATCGAGAGTCGGTGCGGCGGGGCGCCCTTCGATACGCGGAGCCGGCGTCTGCGGTGGGGTCGCCGCCTCTTCTTCGGCCAGACCCTTTTTGAAGCTCTTCAGGCCCTTGGCGACATCGCCCATCATTTCGGAAAAGCGACCGCGACCGAAAAGCAGCAGCACCACCAGTCCGAGCAGAAGCCAATGCCAAATGCTAGTACTACCCATCTTATTTCTCCTGTCGGCGATGCCGATTGATTATCTGCGTCGCCGCTGGCTAGCCCACACGGCAACCACTACTGCCACAGGCGTGAGCACGATCAGCCAATGCCAAATGCTGAACCCACCCACGACATTCTCCGAACCCAAGCGTGTCGAAGCCTCACGCCAGCCATGCCGCCTATCTAGTCGCTCTCTTCCGCTTCCGCCAGTTCCGGAGCGTCGATAGCCGCATCTTCGTCATGCATCGCGGCCAGCGCGGCGGTGTCGACCGGGTCGAGCAGGCCGGCGGCGCGCAAATCCTCGATTCCTGGCAGGTCGCGACGGCTGGCGAGGCCGAAGTGGGTGAGGAACTCCGGCGTGGTCTTGTAGATCAGCGGACGGCCGGGGACATCGCGGCGCCCGGCGGGGCGAATCCAGCCGGCCTCCATCAGCACGTCGAGCGTGCCCTTGGCGGTCTGTACGCCGCGGATCGCCTCGATCTCGGCGCGGCTGACCGGTTCGTGGTAAGCGATGATCGCCATCACCTCCAGCGCGGCACGCGAGAGGCGGCGTGGTTCCTCGCGTTCGCGCCGGAGCAGGTGGGCAAGATCGCCCGGTGTCTGGAAATGCCAGCGGCCCCCGCGCTCGACCAGTTCGATGCCGGTGCCGGCGTGGCGCGCGGCGATGGCGGCGAGCGCGGACTTCACATCGCCGTCGCCGACATAGGCAGCGATATCCGCCACGCCCAGCGGCTCGGTGGCGGCGAACAAGGCGGCTTCGACGCCGCGCTCGAAATCTGGGATAGGGTGGGCGGTCATGGCTTATTCCTCCCACTTTTGTCATTGCCGCGAAAGCGGGAATCCAAGGGCGACTGGGAGCATAGTGCTGCTCGTCTCCTGGATTCCCGCTTTCGCGGGAATGACATCGGGTTGATTCGGTGTCCTTTCATCCCGCCCGCCTGATCATCAGTGGCGCGAACACTTCCTCCTGCCTGAGGTCGATCCGTCCGGTCCGCGCCAGTTCCAGCGCGGCGACAAAGCTGGAGGCGAGCACCGACTTGCGCAGCGGCCCTTGCGCCTCCGGCGGCAGGAAAGCGGCGAGATCGCTCCAGTCGAGCGCGACGCCGACCAGCCGTTCGAGCCGCACCAGCGCCTCATCGAGCGTCATCACCTCGCGCCTGGCCACCATGTGGACGACCGGGCGGGTACGGGCCTGCACCACGCCATAGGCCTGCATCAGCTCGAACAGGCTGGCATCCCAGTTGCGCTTGCGGATGGTGCGCAGCCCTTCCGGTGCGCCACGCAGGAACACGTCCCGCCCCAGCCGGTCCCGCGCGAACAGGCGCGCCCCGGCATCGCGCATCGCCGCGAGCCGCTGCAACCGCAGATGCAGGCGCAGCGCCAGCTCTTCCGGGCTGGGATCGGGCTGGGCTTCCTTGGGCAGGAGCATCGCCGATTTGAGCAACGCCAGCCACGCAGCCATCACCAGATAATCGGCAGCAAGCTCGACGCTGAGTTCACGCGCCGCCTCGATATAGGCGATATATTGATCGACCAGTTGCAGGATCGAGATGGCCTTGAGATCGACCTTCTGGCTGCGCGCCAGCGACAGCAGCAGGTCGAGCGGGCCTTCCCATCCATCGAGGTCGAGCCGCAGCCGTTCCTCGGCGGGGACGGGTGCCAGCAACGGACCTTCGTCGAATTCGGTATCGGCCATCAGGCCAGCGCCAGATAGGCGTCGCGGCGGGCGGCGAGCTGTTCGATGCTCTCGCGCGTCGTGGCATGGCCGGTGCGCTCCATGGCGCGATCGAGCCGGACCCGGCTGCTTTCGGCCATCGTTCCGCCGATACTATCGGCAACGGCGCGCATGCTGGCGAGATCGCCCGAGCAATGCAGCACGATGTCGCAGCCGGCGGCGAGCGCGGCGGCGCTGCGTTCCCCGACCGGGCCGCTGAGCGCGCCCATTTCGATATCGTCGCTCATCAGCACACCGGCGAAACCGATACGGCCGCGGATGACCTCGGCGATGACAGTGCGCGAAAGCGTGGCGGGATGGTCGGCATCCCAGGCAGGATAGACGACATGCGCGGTCATGCCCATCGCGGCGTCATTGAGCGCGGCGAAGGGCGCGATGTCGAGCTCCAGCGCCTCGGCGCTCGCATCGACGACCGGCAGTTCGGCATGGCTGTCCGCCACGGCGCGGCCATGCCCCGGCATATGCTTGACGACGCCGCAGACACCGCCGTCGCTCAGTCCCTTCAGCACGGCGCGGCCCAGGGCGGCGACGCGCAGCGGATCGCTGCCAAGCGCACGATCGCCGATGATGGCGTGGGCTTGGGGCTGGCGGACGTCGAGCAAAGGCAGACAGTTCACGCTCACGCCGACCTCCGCCAGGGTCAGCGCGATGGCGGTGGCATTGGCGCGGGCGGCGGCAATCGCCGAGGCAGGGGCGAGGCTGTACAACGCGTCGAACCGGGCGGCTGCGGGAAAGGCGGGCCATTCGGGCTGGCTGAGCCGGGCAACGCGCCCGCCCTCCTGATCGATGAGGATGGGCAGCGCGTCCCGCCCCGAGAGGCTGCGCAAGTCGTCGGTAAGCGCGCGCAGCTGGGCGCGATTGCGGATGTTGCGGGCAAACAGGATGTAGCCTGCCGGATCGCACGCGCGGAACAGGGCGCGTTCATCGTCACCGAGCGCGGTGCCGGACAGGCCGAAGAACGCGGGGGTCATGGCTCAATCCTGACCGTCATTGCCCCTCTAACCCCTAGCGGACCGGGATGCAGTTCTCCCCCGCCACGCGCAGGCGGTTGCACAGCGTCTGCGCGGCACTGGCCGATCCGGCGGCGGCCTGCAGCCGGTGGACGGTGCGGCCATTGACCTCTGCGGTGACGATGCTGCTGTTGACCGGCTCGAGATAGGCGAAGCGGCTCTTGAGGCTGGTCCATGCGCGCTGGGCGCTGGCGTTGCTGGAGAAGGAGCCGAGCTGGACCATGCCGCTGCCGCCGGTCGCCGGCGCAGGTGCCGGCGTTGCCGCAGCCGGCGTCGCGGCGGTGCCGGGCGCGGCCTTCGGCTGGGCCCCGGCGGTTGCCGCCGGCGGACGGCCACCGGCGACCGGTGGCGCAATCGGGGTTTCGGGCAGACGGTTGGGGTCGATCTGCGCGGTCGGCTGGACGCCCTCGGCAGCGGCGACGGCTATCGCGCCTTCGCCTTCGAAGCGGCCCGGCTCGGCCTTGGGCGTGACCTTGTACGCGCCTTCCGGCGCCGCGATCAGTTCGCCGCGCGGACGACCGCCGGTCTGCCACCACCACATGCCGCCAACGACGGCGCCGATCAGGACGAGACCGACCACAACGAGGCCGACAAGACGCCAGACGTCGCTGCGCTCGGGCGCAGCATCCTCGACCGGCTCCAGCCAGGGCAGCCGGTCTTCTTCATCGAAACGCAATGGCGAACCGTCCATTCCGGACATCAACGCATCTCCTCGACCGGCTCGACCCCCATGATCGCCAGCCCATTGCGGATGATCTGCCCGATTGCGCGGATTAAGAAAAGCCTGTCAGCCGTGGTTAACGGATCGTCGGCGAGCACGGCGCGGCGCGACGGATCATCGTTGCCAAGATTGTACCAGCCGTGGAACGCGGCCGCGAGATCGCCGAGATAAAAGGCGATGCGGTGCGGTTCCCGGGCATTGGCGGCGGCCTCCACCACCCGTGGGAAGGTCGCGGCGAGCTTGGCGAGAGCGAGATCGACTGTATCGAGCCGGGACAGGTCGGTCTGGCCTTCGGGCAAGGCCATGCCCAGTTCCGCCGGCTTGCGTGCGATCGAGTTGATTCGCGCGTTGGCATAATGGACGTAGAAGACCGGATTGTCCTTCGACGCCTCCACCACCTTGGCAAAGTCGAAATCCATCTGCGCGTCGGCCTTGCGGGTCAGCATGGTGAAGCGCACCACATCCTTGCCGACTTCGCGCACGACGTCGGCGAGCGTGACGAAATTGCCGGCGCGCTTGGACATCTTGACCGGCTCGCCATCGCGCAGCAGCCGCACCATCTGCACCAGCTTGACGTCGAAGCGGGTCTTGCCGCCGGTCAGCGCGGCAACCGCGGCAACGATGCGCTTGACCGTGCCGGCATGATCTGCGCCCCAGATGTCGATGAGGGCATCGGCACGCTTGGCCTTTTCATGATGATAGGCGAGGTCTGCACCGAAATAGGTCCAGCTGCCGTCGCTCTTCTTGATCGGCCGGTCACTGTCATCACCGAAGCGGGTCGAGCGGAACAGCGGCAGCACCACCGGCTCCCAATCCTCGGGCGTCTCGCCCTTGGGGGCTTCGAGCATGCCGTCATAGACAAGATCCTGCTCGCGCAGCCAGGCTTCGGCCTTTTCGGGCATGCCGGCGGCCTGCAATTCGGCCTCCGAGCTGAACAGGTCATGGTGGATGCCGAGCAGGGCGAGGTCCGCCTTGATCAGCTTGAGCATCTCGGCAACCGCGAAGCTGCGGAACAGGGGGAGCCAGTCGCTTTCGGGTGCCGCCACGAAGCGATCGCCGAATTCGGCGGCGAGCGCCCGCCCCACCGGGACCAGATAGTCGCCCGGATAAAGCCCCTCGGGAATGTCCCCGACATCCTCGCCCAGCGCCTCGCGATAGCGCAGGTGCACCGAGCGGGCGAGCACGTCGACCTGCCCGCCGGCATCGTTGACATAATATTCGCGCACCACCTTGTGGCCGGAAAATTCGAGCAAGGCGGCGAGCGCATCGCCGACGACCGCGCCACGGCAGTGACCCATGTGCATCGGGCCGGTGGGGTTGGCCGAAACATATTCGACGTTGACGGTGCTGCCGCCGCCGAGCGCCGAGCGGCCATAATCGGCGCCGATCGCGACGATATCGGCCAGTTCGCTGCGCCATGCCGCATCGCTGAGGGTGAGGTTGATGAAGCCGGGGCCGGCGATGCTGGCCGCCGTTACCTCGGCATGTGCGGCGAGGTGCGGCAGCAGGGCCTCTGCCAGCGCGCGCGGGTTGGTACCGGCAGGCTTGGCGAGCACCATCGCGGCGTTGGTGGCCATGTCCCCATGGCTGGCGTCGCGCGGCGGCTCGAGCGTGATCGGGGCGCGGTTGAGCCCCGCTGGCAATGTTCCGGCGGATTCCAGCGCGTCGAGCGCGGCATCGAGATGCGCGGCAATGCGGGTGTAGATGGTCATGATTTCACCTAACAAAATTCAGCCGAGCATCCGTAGCCCTGAGCCTGTCGAAGGGCGCCTAGCAGTAAAGCGCCCTTCGACAGGCTCAGGGCTACGGATTGTTCGTCTGGTTCCGCGCCTCAGCGCGTGACGTTGTACTGCAATTGCTCCTGGGTCAGCTGGAAGCCGACGAGCAGTTCGAAGGTGGCGCGGGCGACGGCGGCGCGGACATCCGGTTCAGACAGCGGATCGATGGCCGCATCTTCCTGGCCCGCGCGGCGTCGTCGGGTGATGCGTTCGCGGATATCGTCAGGCAGGGTCACGGCGGCGCGGTCGACATAGGCGCCGGCGGTGCCGCTGGCCGAGCCGCGGGTGGAGCCGGCGGGGAAGCTGATGGTCACCTGGTTCTGGTCCTTGGCGACGACAGCGGTGCCGCCCTGCACCACGGCCGAATAATAAGGCAGGGTGACGGTGCGCGCCGGGCCGGCATCGCGGCGGGTGGCAATGACATCGAAGGTCGAGCCGACATAGACGCGGGCATCGGCGTCATTGCAGGTTGTGCGCAAATTGGTGATCGTCGCCACCACATCGATGGCGGCAGCATCGCGGCTGGTTGCCGGATCGAACAGGGTGACGTCGCCAGTATGGGTGGGCACGCCGACCGCCGGGCAGAGGGTGCGCGAGGCGGTGATGCCGACACCGGCGGTCACGTCGATCTCGTTATCCCGGGCACAGGCACCCAGCGCGAGCGACGCGCCGACGAGGCCGAGCACGGCAAGGCGGGGGGTCTGGTGGCGGGGTGATGACATGATCGGGGCAATCCTTTCGCGCAGGTGAGCGGGCCGTGCGGCGCTTGGCAGCCTCTTATCCGCGCCCTGCCATGCGCGCAACTGCGGCCGTAGACACTTGCCGCGGCGGCCCATCGCCCATAGGTAGCGCGCATGGATACCCCCGCTGCCCCCCTGCCCCCGCTGCGCCTGCTGGTTGCTGCTCCCCGTGGCTTTTGCGCCGGGGTCGATCGCGCCATCCGCATCGTCGAGCTGGCCATCGAGAAATATGGCGCGCCGGTCTATGTCCGGCACGAGATCGTCCACAACAAGTTCGTCGTCGACAGCCTGCGCGCGCAAGGCGCGGTGTTCGTCGAGGAGCTGGACGAGGTGCCCGATGGCGTGCCGGTGGTGTTCAGCGCGCATGGCGTGCCCAAGGCCGTCCCGGCCAAGGCGGCCGAACGCGGGCTGGACTATCTCGATGCGACCTGCCCGCTGGTCAGCAAGGTGCACCGCCAGGCAGAGCGCGCGCACGAAAGCGGCCGGCACATCATCTTCGTCGGCCACCGCGGCCACCCCGAGGTGATCGGCACCTTCGGCCAGCTGCCCGATGGCGCGATGACACTGGTCGAGACGGTCGAGGATGTCGCGGGGCTGAACCCGGCCGACCCGGAAAGCCTGGCCTTCCTGACCCAGACGACGCTGTCGGTCGACGACACGGCGGACATCGTGCAGGCGCTGCAGCAGCGCTTCCCGAGCATCGTCGCGCCGAAGGGCGAGGACATCTGCTATGCCACGTCCAACCGGCAGAGCGCGGTCAAGGCGATTGCCCAGGAATGCCAGCTGGTGCTGGTGATCGGTGCGCCGAACAGCAGCAATTCGCTGCGGCTGGCCGAAGTGGCGCAGCGCATGGGCGCGCGCTCGCACCTGATCCAGCGCGCGCACGAGATCGACTGGGCATGGTTCGACGGGGTGACCACGGTTGGGCTGACCGCCGGGGCATCGGCGCCCGAACTGCTGGTGCGCGAGGTGGTCGACATGATCGCGACCCGCTACAGCGTCGACGAGCAGCCGGTCGTCACCGCGACCGAGGACATGGTGTTCAAGCTGCCGCGGGGGCTGGAGGCGCAAACGGCGTAGTCGCCGGGCATATACCATAAGGTTCGGGTGGGGCTGGTCATGGCAGTTTATACGCATGTGGGTGCGGAGGACATCGCCACCTTCCTCGACCTCTACGGTGTCGGGCCGCTGATCAGCGCCAAGGGCATCGCCGAGGGGGTCGAGAACAGCAATTATCTGGTCGATGCCCGCGGCGGGCGGTTCATCCTGACGCTGTACGAGAAGCGCGTCGACGTGTCCGACCTGCCCTTCTTCGTCGCGCTGATCGACCATCTGGCCGAGCGCGGCTGCCCGGTGCCGCGCATCCTGGCCGACGCGAGCGGCACCCATGTGCAGAGCTTGGCGGGCCGTCCCGCCTGCCTGATCGAATTCCTGCCCGGCATTTCGGTGAGCCGGCCCACCGGGCGGCAAGCCTTTGCCGCAGGAGAGGCGCTGGCGCAGCTCCACAATGCGGTCGCCGACTTTGCCGACGGCCCGGACAACCCGCTGTCGATCGGGGGATGGCGCGCGCTCGCCAACCGCATCGGCAGCCGGCTCGATTCGATCCTGCCCGGGCTTGCCGGCGACGTGGGCGCCGAACTGGCCTTTCTCGAAGCCAACTGGCCGGACGACCTGCCGCACTCGGTGATCCATGCCGATCTGTTTCCGGACAATGTGCTGATGCGCGGGGACGAGGTGGGCGGCATCATCGACTTCTATTTCGCCTGCCGCGACATCACTGCGTACGATCTGGCGGTAACGCATGGCGCGTGGTGCTTCAGCGCCGATGGATCGCATTATCTGCCCGCGCTGGGCGAGGCGCTGGGCAAGGGCTATGCGCGCAGCCGCCCGCTCAGCGACGCGGAGCGCGCGGCGATGCCGGTGCTGGCGCGCGGGGCGGCGTTGCGCTTCCTGCTGACGCGCGCGCTCGACTGGCTGGAGACTCCGGCGGATGCGCTGGTGGTGCGCAAGGACCCGCTCGCCTACCATCGGCGCCTGTGCTTCTACCGCGAGGCGACGGTAGAGACGATGTTCGGCGCGTGAGCGAGGCGTTGCCGACCGTCGAGATCGCCACCGACGGCGCGTGCAAGGGCAACCCTGGCCCGGGCGGCTGGGGCGCGGTGCTGCGGTTCGGCGCGGTCGAGAAGGAATTGTCAGGCGGCGAAACCCCGACCACCAACAATCGCATGGAGATGATGGCCGCGATCATGGCACTGGAGACGCTGAAGCGCCCGTGCCGGGTGATCCTGTCCACCGACAGCGTCTATGTGCGCGATGGCATCACCAAATGGATCCATGGCTGGAAGCGCAACGGCTGGCGCACCGCGGCCAAGAAGCCTGTGGCCAATGCCGAACTGTGGCAGCGGCTCGACCAGGCGGCAGCGCGGCACCAGATCGAATGGCGCTGGGTGAAGGGCCATGCCGGAGATGCGGACAATGAGCGCGCCGACCGGCTGGCCAGCGATGCGGCGGTCGCGGCCGGGCGCGGGTGAGCGAAAAGCGCCTTTTGGTCGCAGCCTTGCCGTAGCCCTGAGCCTGTCGAAGGAGGCTTATCGGCGAGGCGTGCTTCGACAAGCTCAGCACTACGGCTCAAACAAAACAGGGCAGGCTCTAGACGTCGGTCGGCCCAAGCTCAGTCGGTTAGGCCCGGCACTTCGATCTCGAACAGCGTCGGCCACAGCTTGCCGGTGACGTAGAGCCGGCGGTGGCGTGCATCCCAGGCGATGCCGTTGAGGACCGCGTCGATACTGCCGGTCTGGCCGGATTCGGCGACGATGGCGCGGCAATCGATGACATGGGTGACGATGCCGGTCGCGGGATCGATGACCATGATCTCGGGCTCCATCCAGACATTGGCGAGCAGCCGGCCATCGACCCATTCGAGTTCGTTGAGCCGCGCCACCGGGGCACCGTCACGGGTGACGCGGATTTCACGGAGCGGCGCGAAGGTCGCGGGATCGAGCACGTGCAGCCGGTCGCTGCCGTCGGAGAGGAAATAGCTACGGCCGTCGCTGGCAAGACCCCAGCCCTGCCAGGGGTAAGTGAAGGTGCCGCGCGGGGCGAGCGTGACGGCATCCCAGCGGTGGGCGATGCGGTTGCGCCAGGTCAGGCTGACCAGCTCGTCGCCGTGGCGGGCGAGACCCTCACCGAAATGATCGAAGGGAATGGCGCGCCGATCGAGCACTGCGCCGTCGCTGCGGCGCACGCGCCTGACCTCCGACTGGCCATATTGGCCGGTGCTTTCGATGAGCGTGTCGCCATCGACGATCAGCCCCTGCGTGAAGGCATTGGGATCGTGCGGGGTGCGCGCGACAATGCGCGGCACGAGCACCGGGGCAGGCTGCGCACGAGGCGCTGCCTGCGCCCGCGTCGTGGCAGGGACGCCCGGTTGCGGCTGGCCGACCGCCGAGCAGGCGGCGAGCAGCAGGCCCGCCAGCGTGGCGGACAGCAGGACGGTGCGCGCACCCGCAACCGAGGCAGCAGGCGCGCGCATGCCGCTTATTCGGCGTCCTTGGTCGGCGCGCCGGGGCCGTTCTTCTTGATCGATTCGATGGCGTTCACCGCGCTGGCGCGCGAGGAATAGCCCTCGGTCCAGAACATGGTTTCGCTGTTGTACTTGAAGTAGGCGACATACTCGCCCGCCTTGTTCTGCTTGATCTCGAAATAATGCGCCATCTGGCCCTCCTAAGGCGGTTGCGGGGACAGGATAGCAGGGCGGAACGAAATCGCCAGTGGGTTGGCAGTCCAGAGCTGGCGCAAATCGCACTGGATTGGTTGGCCTGCGGCCGCCTTCGGCCCCGCTGCGCTCGCAATGACGCTGCAATTTATTGCCCGAAGCGGTCCGGCCGGTACATCGCCGGATCGATATGCGCGACGGCGGCATCCGGCGTGCGGCCGAGCAGCAGCGCAGCAGCGAGCTTGGCCGCGGCCGGCGCGGTCTGGATGCCGAAGCCGCCCTGCCCAGCGCACCAGAAGAAGCCCGGTGCATCCGGGGCAAAGCCGTAGACGGGCTTGCGATCCGGCGCGAAGCTGCGCAGCCCAGCCCATTTGCGCTCGACCGCCGCCACGCGCCAGTCGACGACATGCTCGAACCGGTCGATGGCGATCGCGACGTCGAGCTCCTCCGGCGCGACATCGCCGGGTTCGACCTGGGTCTCGTCATGCGGCGACAGCCATACACGGCCGCCGGGCTCAGGCTTGAAGTAGAAGCTGGCGTCGAGACTGGCGACATGCGGCGCATCCTCCGGCGCGCCGGGATCGGTGCGCAACTGGACGAGCGTGCGCTGATAGGGAGTGATGCCCATCGGCGCTACGCCGCAGGCCCGGGCGACAGGATCGGCCCAGGCGCCAGCCGCATCGACCACAATGCCGCAACCGAAGGTGCCGGTGGACGTCTGCACCACCCAATCCGCCCCTTCGCGGCGCGCCGATTGCAGCGCGGAACGCAAGGCCAGTTCCGCGCCAGCACGCTTGGCGGTGGCGAGGCAGCGGGCGTGGAGGCCGGCGACGTCGATATAGGCGCAGGTCGGCTCACGCACGCCGAGCGTCCATTCGGGGCGCAGGCCCGGAATGAATTCGGCCGGATCGACAATCTCAAGCGCAATGCCGCTGTCCCGGAAGGCGCCGAGGAAGGCATCGAGGCGGGGCTGGTCGCTATCGCGGCCGATCTGCAGCGCGCCGAGCGGCTGCAGGAAATCGGCAAGATCCTCTCCCGACGCAGTGGTCAGCGGCTGGATCGCCGGGCCGCCATAGGTCTCACTCCAGAAGGCCGCCGATCGGCCGGTGGAATGATAACCAGCCTGCGATTCCATTTCGAGCAGCAGCACCGACGCGTGCGGGGCCACTTCGGCAGCGAGGCTGGCGCCGGCTATCCCTGCTCCGGCAATGATGACATCGTACCGCTTCATGACCGGCTGACCGCTCCATCGAGAAAGGCGTCGATCCGGGCCAGCGCATCGTTGCGCACCGGATCGGCTTCGCGCAGCAGCTCGTGCGCTGCCTCCGGCCCATAGACATGCAGGGTGGCCGCGGACAACCGCGCTGCGTCGCGGACAGTGGCCTTGGTCGCGACCAGCTTGTCGGCGCTGGCGGCGAGGATCAGCAGCGGCGTCTTCACCGGTTCGAGGGTGCCGGGCGCCGCCATCTTGCGGAACGAGGCATAGGCGCGTTCGACCCACCGCCAGCTGGCCGGGCCGAGCAAGGTCTCGGGCACGGCCTCATGCCACCATTGCTCGTCGGCATAGCGTTGCTCGTCATGGGTCAGCAGCAACTGCCTGAGCTTCATCGGGCTGCCGGGCTTTTCGCTGACCTTCCAGGCAGCGCGCATCGGATCGCCGATGCTGCACATGATGCTGCCGACCATTTGCCCCAGCCAGTCGGGATAGGGCGCGGTGAAGCCGAGCATCGGGGCGATCAGAACCGCAGCGTCAGGGGCGATGCGGCCCTCGGCAAGCGCGCGCAGTACCAGATGCCCGCCCATCGAGTGGCCGACGACGACATGCGGCGGCGCGGTGCGCGCGCGCCAATCGGCAAAAACGGCGGCGAGGTCGTCGATCCAGATGGCGAAATCCTCGACATGGCCGACATTGGCGTTGGGCGCGTTGCGCCCCGAACCGCCCTGCCCCCGCCAGTCGAGGCTTTCGACCTGCCAGCCGCGCTGCCGCCAGTCCTCGAACGTCTCGAGATATTTCTCGAAATGATCGCCGCGCCCGCCGAGGAACAGGATCGAGCCGCGCGATGCGCCCGCGTCTGCGCTTTCCGCTTTATCCCAGACGATCCGGCGCAGCGGCCAGCCATCGGGCAGCAGCCAGCGATCGACCGTGGCCGAGGCGGGGATGCTGCGCCGGTCGAAACCGGCGGCTGCGGCTGTGGTGGCGGGTCGGTCGGTCGGCGCAATCGGGCTCATCAGCCATGGTTACGGTTTGGCAAGGCATTTCGTCTAGCCCTGTCTGCATGTCCGGGGGTTTCTTCACCTATCTGTCGGTAGCCCTGCTGGGCACCATGCTGCTGATCGCTGCGGTCAGCGACCTGCGTCATCGCATCATCCCCAACTGGCTGAATCTGGCCATCGCCCTGACCGCACCGCTGGCGTGGTGGGGCGCGGGCCTGTCGCCATGGCCGGATATTGCGCTGCAGATCGGCGCGGCGCTGGCGGTGTTCGCCTTCTTCACCCTGCATTTCGCGCTGGGCGGGATGGGCGGCGGCGATGTCAAGCTGCTCGGCGCGCTGGCGCTGTGGATCGACGCCAGCCTGCTGCTGCCGCTTTTGCTGCTGATGTCGATTTTCGGCGGCATCATCGCAGCGGTGATGCTGGTCCAAATGCGTCTGCGCAAAACCAAAGAGAAGCCAGAGCTGCCTTACGGCGTCGCCATCGCCGCCGCCGGCCTGTGGGCGCTTCACCAACAGTATATTAACCATTTCGCCCTACCCCCCATCATCTGAAAGTCAAACGGCCGGCCAGTGCCGGGCGAGGAGCCTGAACCGTCATGGACGTGAAGAAAGTCATCCTGATCGTAGTGGCACTGGTGGTCGCCATCGGCGCCGCCTTCGGTGTCAACCAGATGATGCGCGGGTCGCCCGCCCCGGCGGCTGCCGCTGCCGCGGCGCCGGTGGCGGATGGCCCCAAGGTCATGGTCGCCACCCGCGCCCTGCCGGTCGGCACCATCCTGACCGCCGATGCGCTGCGCTTCCAGGCCTGGCCCGAAGGGCTGGTGAAGCCGGACCAATATTATATCGAGGGATCGGCTGAAGTCACCAATCTGGTCGGCTCGGTGGTGCGCAACCCGATCACATCTGGCGCACCGGTGACCAAGGGCGCGCTGGTCAACCCCGGCGACCGTGGCTTCCTGGCCGCGGCTCTTGGGCCGGGCATGCGCGCGGTGACCGTTCCGCTGTCGGCCGACCAGGGCGTGGGTGGCTTCGTCTTCCCCGGCGACCGGGTCGATCTGTTGCTGACGCTGACCCTCGAGAATGAAGAGAATAGCAACGTCAAGCTCTACACCGCCGAAACGGTGGTGCGGAACCTGCGCGTGCTCGCGGTCGACCAGCGCACGGCGCCGACCGACGAGAATGGCGCGGCGACGCCGACCGTGTTCGCAACCGTGACGCTGGAAGCCACGCCGCAGATCGCCGAGCGTATCGCGGTAGCGCGCACCACCGGCACCGTCAGCCTGGCGCTGCGCTCGATCGCCGACACGGCGGGCGAGCTGGAGGAAGCGATTGCATCGGGCGCCGTTTCGGTTGGCCGCGATGGCGATCGCAACGCCGAACGCCGCCTGCTGGGCGGTGCCGGCAGCCGTCCGCAGGCCGGCAGCACCGGCGCGACCACTGGCGGCGATGTATCCCGCTATCTGCGCCGTGGCATGCCGCCGCGCAGCCAGACGCAGGCCAGCAACGGCGGCGCAGGCCCGTCGCAGGGCAGCGGCCCGACCGTGCAGAATGTACCCGTTCCCGTCGGCCCATCGGTGCGCGTTGTGCGCGGCGATGCCGTGACCGTCGTTCCCGTAGGGGGCAATTGAGATGAGCATGAGCTTCAACCGCGCTGCCAGCCGCAAGACCGGTCTGCGTCACCAACTGATGCTGGGAGCGATGGCCCTGGGCCTCGCCGTCACCGGCATGGCGTCGTTGCCTGAGCAGGCGCAGGCACAGGCCAGCCGCGCCAGCGGCACCACGGCGGCAGACCTGCTGCTCTCGGTCGGCCGTGGCCGGCTGGTGACGCTGCCGACGCCGATGACCGATGTGTTCGTCGCCAACCAGTCAGTGGCAGATGTGCAGGTGCGCAGCTCCACCCAGCTCTACATCTTCGGCAAGGGCCCGGGTGAGACCAGCATCTATGCCACCGATGCCGCAGGCCGGGTGGTCTATTCGGTGGTTGCCCGCGTCGGCAACAATATCGAGACCATCGACCAGATGCTGGCGCTGGCGATGCCGGACGCGAACATCAATGTGAACACCATGAACGGCTTCGTGCTGCTGACCGGAACGGTCGCGGCGCCCGAGGATGCGGCCGAGGCCGACCGGCTGGTCACCGCCTTCGTCGGCGACGGCACGCGGGTCCTGTCCCGTCTGCAGACCGCGACCCCGCTGCAGGTCAACCTGCAGGTGCGCATCGCCGAGGTCAACAAGTCGATCATCCGCCAGATCGGCGGCAATCTGCTGTCGCGCGACGGCGACCAAAATGGCATCATTTTCGGCGCTTTTCGCGGCCGCAATACCGGCAGCATCACGCCGGTTGCACCGCAGCGCGGCATCGACCCGTTGTACAACCCAACTACTGCGGTGGACATCGACCCGCAGACCGGGTGCGCAATCGCCCGCTGCGGACAGCGCCTCGATTACACCATCAATGCACTGGCCGACGCTGCGACCATCGGTCTGGGCGGTCGCCTGTTCGGGCTCGACCTGCTCGGCACGCTCGACCTGGCCGAGCGGACCGGCCTGGTGGCGACACTGGCGCAGCCGAACCTGACCACCATTTCCGGCGAGACCGCCGACTTCCTGGCGGGCGGCGAATATCCCATTCCCGTGCCCGATCCGCTGACCGGATCGATCACCATCCAGTATCGCCGGTTCGGCGTCAGCCTGGCCTATACGCCGACGGTGCTGTCCAACGGCCGCATCTCGATGCGGGTGCGGCCCGAAGTGTCCGAACTGTCGTCCGAAGGCGCGATCCGCCTGCAGGGCATCGACATTCCGGCGCTGTCGGTCCGCCGCGCCGAGACCACCGTCGAGCTGGGATCGGGCGAAAGCTTCATGATCGCTGGCCTGATGAGCAACCGCACGGTCGGCGCCATCGACCGTACCCCGGGCCTGGGCGACGTGCCGGTGCTGGGATCGCTGTTCAAATCCGACAGCTTCCGTCGCGGTGATACCGAGCTGGTAATCGTCATCACCCCCTATCTGGTGCGCCCGGTCAATCCCGACCAGATCGTGCTGCCGACCGACGGTTATCAGAACCCGACCGACCTGCAGCGCTTCCTGTTCAACCGCACCAACGATGGCACCAGCGGCCAGGGCCGGCCGATGCCGACCATCGAACAGGGCGATCCGGCCACCGCGCCGGGCGTGGGCGGCGGCGCACCGAGCGCGGCCCTGCCCGCTCCGTCGCCGGTGTCGAGCAACCGGTCCGGTCGCAATCGCGACACCAGCGGCGACGCTGCCCCCGGTTTCAGTTCCGGCCTGTAATCACGCGCATCGAGGAGCGTAACGAGCATGCGTAACCTATCAATCATCCCGATGGCGGCCCTCGGACTGGCGCTTGCCGGCTGCATGGGCGGAACGAACGGCGAGGGTAACCGCAGCCTGGATTCGCAGCACCAGCCGGTGGTCAGCATCCAATCCTATGTGTTCGATGCCGAGACGACATCGAACGGCATCGCCCCGATGGAACTGCGCCGGGTATCCGACTGGTTCGACGCGCTGGGCGTGCGCTATGGCGACCGCATCGCCATCGACCATGGTTCCGAAGGCTATCGCAACCGTGCCGCCACCGATGCGGTGGCTGCGCTGGTGGCGCGGCGCGGCATGATCCTGGCCGATTATGCGCCGATCACGTCCGGCGCGATTGCGCCCGGCCGCGTGCGCATCGTCATCACCCGCTCTTCGGCGCGGGTCGATGGCTGCCCCAACTGGAGCTCCAACTCGGCGATCGGCACTGCGGCCCACACCACATCCAACTATGGCTGCGCGACCAACGCCAATCTTGCCGCCATGGTGGCCGACGCGACCGACCTGGTGCGCGGCCAGACCCGCGCCAGCAACGACCCGCTGACCGCATCGAAGGCGATCGAGGCGTATCGCACCGCACCGCCGACCGGCGCCGAAGGCCTCGATGAGTCAGGCTCGCAAGGCGGCAACGGAGGCGGCCGATGAACGCGCCCTTCCGCTCCAGCCAGCAGACGCGCGAGCCTTTTGCCGCCTATCTGTGCGACGACGACAGCGTGGAAATGGTCCGCCCGGCCGCGGCCGACATGGGCTGGAACATCGAAAAGGTCTACAAGGGCGGCCTGCGCAACGCGGTCCAGTCCCTGTCGATCAGCGCCAGCCCGACCATCCTGCTGGTCGACCTGTCCGAATCGAGCGACCCGATCAACGACATCAACGGCCTTGCCGAAGTCTGCGAGCCGGGCACCGTGGTGATCGCCATGGGCCAGGTCAACGACGTCCGCCTGTTCCGCGACCTGATGTCGAGCGGGATCCATGACTATCTGCTGAAGCCGGTGTTCCCCGAGCAGATCCGCGACAGCCTGATGCAGGCGCAGGCCATGCTGAATGCGCCGCGCCATGCTGAGCAGGTGGTCAAGACCCGCAAGACGGTGACGGCCGTGGTCGGCACGCGTGGCGGCGCCGGCGCATCGACCGTCGCCACCTCGCTGGCCTGGCTGCTGGGGCAGCAGGAAAAGCGCGATGCGGCGCTGCTCGACCTCGACGTGCATTTCGGCACCGGCGCGCTTGCGCTCGATCTCGAGCCGGGTCGCGGGCTTATCGACGCCATCGACAATCCGGCGCGTATCGACGGGCTGTTCATCGAACGCGCGATGGTCCGCGCCAACGACCGGCTCGCGATCCTGTCATCCGAGGCGCCGCTCAACCAGGCGCTGCTCAGCGATGGCGGCACCTTCTTCCTGCTGCGCGAAGAAATTGCCGTGGCGTTCGAGGCGACCGTCATCGACCTGCCGCGGCACATGCTGATCGCCTATCCGCACATGGTCAACGAGGTCGACTCGGTCGTTCTGGTGACCGAGCTGACGCTGGCAGCGGCGCGCGACACCATCCGCCTGCTGGCCTCTCTGAAGAGCCTGTGCCCCGGTGCGCGGGTCATACTGGTGGCCAACAAGGTCCCCCCGACCGGCGCCGAGATTTCCCGCAAGGATTTCGAGACGTCGATCGAGCGCGCGGTCGACTTCGTCGTGCCGCTCGACGCCAAGCTGGCGATCAAATCGGCCAAGCTCGGCAAGTCGTTCGGCGAAACGGCGCGGGGCACCAAGCCTGGTGCGGCGCTCGGCAAGCTGGCGCAAATGGTGATCAACGTCGCCGAAGAGGATGACGAGGAGGGCGCCAGCCCTGCGAGCAAGCCGGCGGCCAAGTCCGGAGGTTCGCTGCTCGGCAAGCTGGGCGACATCGGATCGCTGCTGCCGAAGAAGAAAGAAAAGGCCTGATCCGGGTGACGGGCGCGCCGGACGGCGTGCCCCGACCCCTTAGTAACGGACGATAGCGCTGCATGGACATCAGCATCATCTTGATTGCGATAGCGATACTCACGGTGCTGCTGCTGCTGTTCTTTGCCTTTGCCGGGCCCAATCCGGAAAAGGTGGCGAAGAAGCGGCTGACCGCACTGCACGACCGGCTGATGCCGTCCAACGAGGCGGTGCTGGCGGCGCAGATGCGCAAGACCATCGCCGCACGGCTGCCGAGCCAGGAGTTCGGCATCACCAAGCTGCTGCCGAACCCCGAGCAGCTCGCCCTGCGCCTGCGCCGGACCGGCAAGAAGTGGACGCTGAGCAACTACATGCTGGCCAACGGCGGCATCGCCGTGGTGGTCGCCGGGCTTGCACTGCTGCAGGGCGCGCCGGTGCTGCTCGGCCTGCTGGGCGGGATCGCGCTGGGTTTCGGCATTCCCCACATGGTCGTGGGATCGCTGATCAAGAAGCGGGTCAAGCTGTTCAACGCGCGCTTTCCCGACGCCATCGACCTGTTGGTGCGCGGTCTGCGCTCCGGTCTGCCGGTCGCCGAGACGCTGCAGGCGGTGAGCACCGAAATCCCCGGCCCGGTAGGGGTCGAGTTCAAGCAGGTGATCGAGCGCGTGCGCATCGGCAAGAGCATGGAATCGGCGCTGCAGGACAGCGCCGACACGCTCAACACGCCGGAATTCCAGTTCTTCTGCATCACCATCGCCATCCAGCGCGAGACCGGCGGCAACCTGGCGGAAACGTTGGCCAACCTGTCCGAAGTGCTGCGCAAGCGCGCGCAGATGAAGCTGAAGATCGCGGCGATGTCGTCCGAAGCCAAGGCATCGGCCTACATCATCGGCGCGCTGCCGTTCGTGGTGTTCACGCTGATCTATTTCATGAACCCGGATTATATCTCGGGCTTCTTCACCGACGAGACATTGATCGTGACGGGACTGGGCGGCCTGGGTTGGATGGGCATCGGCGTGTTCATCATGGCCCAAATGATCAACTTCGAAATCTGATGGGACGCGTCTGATCATGAGCCTTCCCGCAGCCGAAACCCCCACCTATTACCTGCTCGGCATCGACGTCGTCTGGGCGGCGACGCTGCTCGCCGCAGTCTGCGCGACCGCGGTGATGGTCGCGGTCTACAATGTCGCGACGGTGCGCGACCCGATGCTCAAGCGCGTCAAATCGCTCAACGAGCGGCGCGAGCAGCTCAAGGCCGGCATCACCGCATCGACCGCCAAGCGGCGCGCCAAGCTGGTCAAGAAGAACGTCACCGCCAACCGCATGCGCGGCATGCTGCAGTCGATGAAGGTGCTGCAGGACGAGCAGCTCAAGGACATCCAGCAGCGCCTGGCGCAGGCGGGTATCCGCTCCAAGGACATTGCCGTCACCATCATCTTCGCGCGCATGGTGCTGCCGATCCTGGTCGGCGGGCTGGCGGCGCTTGCCATCTATGGCGTCGACCTATTCCCCGACTGGTCGGCGCTGAAGAAGTTCGGCGGCTTTGCCGTGCCGCTGCTGGTCGCCTACAAGGCGCCCGACCTGTTCATCAACAACAAGCGCTCCAAGCGCACCAACGCGATCCGCAAGGGCATTCCCGACGCGCTCGACCTGCTGGTGATCTGCGCCGAGGCGGGCCTGACCGTCGACGCCGCCTTTGCCCGCGTCAGCCGCGAGCTGGGCAAGGCCTATCCCGAACTGGGCGAGGAATTCGCGCTGACCTCGATCGAGCTGAGCTTCCTGACCGAGCGCCGCCAGGCGCTGGAGAATTTCGCCTATCGTGTCGATCTCGACGCAGTGAAGGGCGTGGTGACGACGCTGATCCAGACCGAGAAATATGGTACGCCACTGGCCTCCGCGCTGCGCGTGCTCTCCGCCGAATTCCGCAACGAGCGCATGATGCGCGCCGAGGAGAAGGCCGCGCGCCTCCCCGCGATCATGACCGTTCCGCTGATTCTGTTCATCCTGCCGGTGCTGTTCATCGTCATCCTCGGCCCGGCGGCCTGCGACATCAAGGAAGCGCTGGTGAAGTAAAGCTTCCTCCCCCTTGGGGGAGCGCAACCACGAAATGGTGGAGGGGCACGTGGGTGTTATGTGAAGTCACGTAACACCCGCGTGCCCCTCCACCATCCTTCGGATGGTCCCCCTCCCCGTGCCGGGGAGGACCTTATTCCACCACCTGCTCGATAACGCCGAAAATCGGGTGATGGCGGTCATCGTCCATCCAGATGCGGACGCTGTCGCCGGCTTTCAGGAACGGCGTGACCGGTGCGCCGGTGCGGATCGTCTCTATGGTGCGCACTTCCGCAAGGCAGCTGTAGCCGAGACCGCCATCGGCGACCGGGCGACCCGGACCGCCGTCCGCATCGCGGTTGGAGACGGTGCCGGAGCCGATGATCGTGCCGGCGCACAGGCTGCGGGTTCTGGCGGCGTGGGCGATGAGCTGGCCGAAATCGAAGGTCATGTCGACGCCGGCATCGGCGCGGCCGAGGGCTTTTCCGTTGAGATCGACGTTGAGCGTGCCGTGCAGCTTGCCGCCATCCCAGCGTGCGCCGAGCGCATCGGGGGTGACGAAGACCGGGGACATGGCGCTGGCCGGCTTCGACTGGAAGAAGCCGAAGCCCTTGGCGAGTTCCCCCGGGATGAGATTGCGCAAGGACACGTCGTTGGTCAGGCCGACCAACAGGATAGCCCCGCGCGCCTGTTCGGCGCTGGCGCCCATCGGCACGTCACCGGTGACGACGACGACCTCTGCCTCCATGTCGCAGCCCCAGCTTTCGTCCGCGAGCGGGATGGGATCGCGCGGGCCGAGAAACCCGTCGCTGCCGCCCTGGTACATCAGCGGATCGTGCCAGAAGCTGTCGGGCATCTCCGCCCCGCGCGCCTGCCGCACCAGCGCGACATGATTCACATAGGCCGAGCCATCCGCCCACTGGTAGGCACGCGGCAAGGGGGAGGTGGCGAGCCGTTCGTGGAAGCGCATCATCGGGATCGCTTCATGGTTGAGATCGGTCGCCAGCGCGCGCAGCCGCGGTTCGGCCATCGCCCAGTCATCGAGCGCCGCCTGCAGCGTGGGGGCGATATGCCCGGCATCTGCATACCAGGCGAGATCGTCCGACACGACGACGAGGCGGCCGTCGCGGCCCGATTTGAGGCTGGCGAGCTTCATGAATTCCCTCTCATTATCGTCATCCTGAACTTGTTTCAGGATCCATGGCGCTTTGGCCGCAGCTTAGGGGCCATGGATGCTGAAGCAAGTTCAGCATGACGAAAAAATGACGACTGTATTCTTACTCGACGAGCGATCCCGGATCGACGTGGAGCCATTGCGCGTGGGTGGGGGCCTGTTTGGTCTGGCTCCATTCGTCCAGCATCGGCCCGGCGACCCGTTCGAGCTCGGCATATTGCTCCGGCGTGCCGATGTTGCAGGCGAGCTCGAGGCGGTGGCCGTTGGGATCGAAGAAATAGATCGAGCGGAAGATGCCGTGATAGGTGGGGCCGAGCACGTCGATGCCGAGCGCCTCGAGATGGGCCTTGGCCGCGGTCAGCGCCGCCATGTCGGGCACTTCGAAGGCGAGATGCTGCACCCAGGCGGGGGTGTTGGGGTCCTTGCCCATCTCCGGCTGGTTGGGCAGCTCGAAGAAGGCGATGACATTGCCGCCGCCGCAATCGAGGAAGACATGCATGTAAGGATCATAGGCGCCGGTGGAGGGCACATGATCTTCGGCAAAGGCGTTGGTGTAACGGAAGCCGAGCGTGCGCGCATACCAGTCGACCGTCTCCTTCGCGTCGCGGCAGCGGTAGGCGACGTGGTGGATGCGGGTGACGGTGAAGGGGAGAGTGGCCGCACCGCCCGAGGCCTCGGCTACACGCATATCTGCCATGATCGTCTCCCAAATCCGTAGCCCTGAGCCTGTCGAAGGGCGTCTGTCGTTACTGCAAGCGCCCTTCGACAAGCTCAGGGCTACGGTTCTATTCGGCTGGTTCCGCCGCCTCCAGCGCAGCCCGCTGCATCTGATCGCGTTCCATGCTCTTGAACAGCGCGGTGAAATTGCCTTCGCCGAAGCCTTCATCCTTCTTGCGCTGGATGAATTCGAAGAACACCGGGCCGATCTGCGGCTGGGCGAAAATCTGGAGGAGCAGGCGCGGGTCGCCGTCTTGCGTGGAGCCATCGAGCAGGATGCCACGCGCCTGCAGTTCCGCGGTCGGCTCGCCATGGCCGGGCAGGCGTTCCTCAAGCATCTCGTAATAGGTGGCGGGCGGGGCCTTCATCAGCGGCACGCCATTGGCCTTGAGCCGGTCGAGGCAGGCGACGAGATCGTCGCAGATCAGGGCGATATGCTGGATGCCCTCACCATTATAGTCGCGCAGATATTCCTCGATCTGCCCGCCGCCGGCCTTGCCTTCCTCATTGAGCGGAATGCGGATCTTGCCGTCGGGCGCGGTCATCGCCTTCGATGTCAGGCCAGTATATTCGCCCTTGATGTCGAAATAGCGGATCTCGCGGAAGTTGAAGATGCGCTCGTAGAAGGCCGCCCAGTGCGCCATGCGGCCGGCATAGACATTGTGGGTCAGGTGATCGATCATCTTGAAGCCGGCGCCGACCGGATTGCGGGGCACACCGGGTTCGTAGACGAAGTCGATGTCGTAGATCGACAGCGCGTCCGGGTTGTCGAGCGTCGCATAGCGATCGACGAGATAGATGAAGGCGCCGCCGATGCCCTTGATCGCGGGGATGCGCAATTCCATCACGCCGGTGCGGCTTTCGACCGGCTCTGCCCCGCGCTCGATCGCCTCGGCATAGGCCTTGGCCGCGTCGTTCACGCGGAAGCCCATGCCGCACGCCGACGGGCCATGTTCTGCCGCGAAATAGGCAGCGGGGCTGCGCGGTTCGTAATTGGCGATCAGGTTGATTTCCCCCTGCCGCCACAATTGCACATCCTTTGAGCGGTGGCGCGCGACGAGGCTGAAGCCCATCGCGGCGAACACCGGTTCCAGCACGCCCTTTGTGGGCGCGGTGAATTCGACGAAATCGAAGCCGTCGAGGCCCAGCGGATTGTCGAACAGGTCGGCCATGGGAGGACTCCGCAATATAGTTTCAATGGAAACTAAGTAGCTCTTTCCGCCGCTTCGCGCAAGCGCGCGAGCAGATCGGCGAGGACGACGCGCTCCTGCTTGCTGAGGCCGGAGAGGATCTTGCGCTCCATCGCCAGCGCGACGGGGGCGATCTCCGCATAGAGCGAGCGGCCGGCGTCGGTCAGCGCGAGCAGATGCGAGCGGCCGTCGCTTTCGCTGGGGGCGCGGCACACCAGGCGGCGATCGACCAGCGCGGCGGTGGCGCGGCTGACCGTGACCTTGTCCATCAGCGTCGCGCCGACGAGGTCGCGCTGGGTCTGCGGCTTGCCCTGCCCCAGCACCGCCATCAGCCGCCATTCGGGAATCTTGAGCCCGAAGCGGGCCTGATATTGCCGCGCGATCCGATCCGACACCGCGTTGGAGGCGACCGAGAGCTGGTAGGGCAAGAAGCCCGCGAGATCGAGTTTGGTGGTCATCGACCAACCCTTAGCAGCACCTCTCCCTTTGCGGGAGAGGATAGCGGAGCTTGCCAGCTTGCTGGCTAGCGGACCTTTGAGAAGGGGGCCGCACAGAGGTTCGCTTTATGCCGCCCCCCTCTCCAAGTTTCGGTAGGCGCTGTGCGCCAACCTTCACTATCCTCTCCCGCAGGGGGAGAGGTGCATCTTGCATCACTCCACCGGCTTCACGCGATCCGGGGCTGCGGCTGCGAAGGCCTCCAGCGCGGTGCAGTTGGCATCGCAGGCGACCAACGTCGGGAAGTCGGCGAGCGGCACTTCGTAGCGGCGGGCATTGGCCATCTGCGGCACAAGGAAGACATCGGCGATGTTGGGCGCATCGCCGCCGAGGAAGGGGCCGGCGCCGGCGGCCATTGCCTCGAGCGCGATGAAGCCTTCGGTCACCCAGTGGCGGTACCAGCGGTCGCGGATATCGTCGCGCAGACCGAGGTCGGTCGAGAGATATTTGAGGATGCGCAGATTGTTGAGCGGGTGGATGTCGCAGGCAATCGCCATGGTCATGGCCAGCGCGCCGGCGCGGGCGACGGGCTCGTCGGGGATCAGCGGCACATCGGGATAGGTGCGGTCGAGCCAGTCGATGATCGCGAAACTCTGGGTGAAAACGAGGCCGTCGACCTCCAGCGCGGGGACGAAACCCTGCGGATTGAGCGCCAGATAGGCGTCGCTGCGCTGTTCCCCGGCGAGCAGGCTGGTCGGCACCGCGCGATAATCGACGCCCTTGAGGTTGAGCGCGATGCGCACGCGGTAGCTCGCGGAGGAGCGGAAATAATCGTGGAGGATGGGATCGGTCATGCGGGGCAAGGTGGGACGGTTTACGGGTGGACGCAAGTGACGGAGGTCACGGGTATCGACGCCAACTTCGCCCCGGACTTGATCCGGGGCCGCTGGCCACCTCGCGCCACGCCGATATCGGCCCCGGATCAAGTCCGGGGCGAAGTTATTAGTTGGCAGGCATCCCCGCTATCCACTGCTCCAGCAGGCGCACCCCCTCGTCATGCACGCTCGCCCTGCCCAGTTCGGGCATGGCGATGCCGGGATCGAGACTGCGCAGGCGGTAAAGGAGGTAGGAGCGATCGGGGTGGCCGGGGTCGATGGCATAGTCCAGCCCGCCGCTGCCGCGTCCGGCGGCGACCGGGCGTTTGCGGATACCGGTGACCATGCCCTCGGTCCGCTCATATTCGAGGAACAGGCCGCTGTTGGAGGCCGAGCCGCGCGGGTTGTGGCAGTGCGCGCAATTGACGTCGAGATAGGCGCGGGCGCGGGAGGCCAGCGGCTGGGCGGCATCGTCCCAGCGCGGCAGGCGCGGCGCGGCCCAGTCGGCCCCATCCACCAGCGGGCGATGGCTGGCGCTCAGTTCCAGATTGCGCAGCTTGGGGCCGATGGGGGTGACGACTTGCGACAGCTCGTGGCAGGTCTTGCACTGGTTGCGATTGGGGACCGCATAGCTGATCGTCTGCTGCTGGCCCGAGGGCGTGGTGTAGCTGACCTGCTGCCGCCCGCCGGCGAGGCGCAAATCGGCGTCGCTGCCGTCGGCGCGCCATATGTAGGGCAGCGCCACCCAGCCTTCTGCCCGGTGCAGCAGCAGGCGGGTTTCGATGGTGCGATAGCTGCCATCGGCCTGAGGGTAGCCGAAACTCTTGATGATCGCGGCACCGACCGGGAAGCTGACAAGCCCGTCGCCATGCGCGGTCATGCGCGTGCCGGGCGGCAGGTAGATGAAGCGGCGCTTGTCGGCATAATCGGAGAAGAGCGGCGTGCCGAGCGTGTAGGGGATGAGCAGCGGCGAGGGGCGGTCGGGTGCGCCATCGAAGAAGCCGAAGGCGGAGAGGGTGGGCGGCAGGCCTTCGGCGATGGCGGAATCCGCCACGCGCGTGCCGGTGGTGACGGCGGGGAGGGTCAGGAGGAGGGTGAAGGCGGCGATCGCTCTGGCGAAACCTCCCCGGAACGGGGAGGGGGACCGCGAAGCGGTGGAGGGGTTGCGAGCGCAGCGAGCGTCTGCGCAATCGGACACGGCAGCAGCTCGCTGCGCTCGCAACCCCTCCACCATCCTGCGGATGGTCCCCCTCCCCGTGCCGGGGAGGTTCTTGAATACCCACCTCATCATTCCGCCGCTGCTGCTGCCTCCATGCTGGCGGGCAGGACTACGGCGGGGACGCGTGGCCAGGTGGCGGGGGCCGAGAGGTCGACCGGGCCGGGGCGGGCGGCCTCCCGCGGCTGGCTGAGATCGGGGAGGTTGAGCGACAGCGCAGCGACGCTGTCCGCGATGCTGATCTGCTCGCCCGCGCCGTCCCACAGCACCGGCGGCAGCGATCCGCCGAACGCCGCCGCCATCTCCGCCCCGCCGGGCAGGCCCGGCGCAAAGCCGGTCGGGCCGTGCAGATTGTCCATGGCGCGGATGCGCATCGGCAGCGGCTGATAGCCGGGTGCGATCTCGCCATAGCGATAGCCGGTGATCATGATGTTGGAGGTGCCATTGCCTTCGAAGACATTGTCGAAAATCTCGACATCGCGGTTGGCCATGACGATGACCCCGCTGCCCGACGGCACGCTGGCGACGATGTTGCCGGCAGGCGCGAAATTGGGGGTCATGTTGTTGACGATGACGTTTTCGAACACGCGCACGCTGTGCCCGCCCTGCTGCGGCAGGCCCGGCAGATCGAACACCAATATGCCGCCGGTGTTGCCGGTGGCGATATTGTCATGCACGTCGGCGTTGTAGCTATTCTCTATCTCGATCCCCGCGACATTCTGTACCGCCACGGAATCGCGCACGACGATGTTGCGCGACTGGCCGACATAAATGCCGGCATCCGATGCGCCGCGCACCACCGCGCCATCGATCAGCACATGCTCGCTCTCGACCGGATAGATGCCGTAGGCGCCATTGGTCGCGCGCGGCTCCCCGGTCCATTCGACCTTGATATTGAGATAGACGATGCGGTCGGCGTTCTTGGACTTGATGCCGTCGCCCTTGCTGTCGCGCACGCCGAAGTCACGCAGCACGACATCGTCGCTGGTGACCATCAGCCCTTCGCCCGCGCCCTGCTGTCCGGCGAAATCGAGGATGGTCTGCTCCATCCCCGCGCCGCGCACGGTGACGCGATCGACATCGAGGCTGAGGCCGTCGGTGAGGGTGAACACCCCTGCCCCCAGTTGCACGACATCGCCCGGTTCGGCGAGGATCAGCGCTTCCTGGATGCGGGTCTGCGCGTCAGGCCCGGCCGCTATCTCTATGGTGCGGGCCTGGGCGCCAGTCGCCAGCAGCGTGCTGGCAGCGAACAGCCAAATGCTTTTCATGCTCTTTTCTCCCCGGCGCATAGTGCCTAGGGACAGGTGCGTTGCCAAGAGAATCCGTATCGGAGTGCCCCATGAGATTGACACTCGCTGCCCTTGCCACGCTCGCCCTTGCCCTGCCTGTTGCAGCGCAGGACAGTGGCAGCATCGCCGGGCGCTGGCGCACCGATGACGGGCGCGCGGTGATCACCATCGCGCCCTGCAGCAGCGGCGGTGCGACATTGTGCGGGCGCATCACCCGCTTTCTGGTCGCCGAACCGGCCGGAGGCGCGCGCGACACCAACAACCCCGACCGATCGCTGCGCAGCCGCCCGCTGATGGGGGTGCAGGTGCTGTCCAACCTGTCACGCGAAGGGCAGCGCTGGACCGGCCGCGGCTACAGCCCGGAGGAAGGCCGCCATTTCAACGCGACGGTGCGGGTGGAGAATGGCCGGCTGAACGTGCGCGGCTGCGTGGCGGTGTTTTGCCGCACGGTGGCGTGGACGCGGGCTTCCTGATCGCCACACGGGCATTTCCGCAGCCCTGAGCTTGTCGAAGGGCGTTTTGCGGTTTCGAGAGGCGCCGTTGATGCTGCGCATCGTCTTCGGCACCGACAGGCTCAGGGCTGCGGTTTGATTTGGCATCGGCTCACTGGGAGAACCGCCCTTCGACAAGCTCAGGGCTACGGGTTTTGTTGCTTTGGCGGGTTTTGCGAGCGAGTTTTGGCCAGTTCCTGCAGTGTCGCCCAGTCCCCTGCGATAAGCGCTTCCTTCTTTGCCCGGGTCCAGCCCTTTATCTGGCGTTCGGCAGCCTTGGCGTCGTCGCGCGTTTGGAAACTCTGGCTCCATTTGAGCACGACAGGCCGTCGCTTGTAGGTGTAGCCGCCGAGTGCGCCTGATTGGTGCTGGGCGAAGCGCAGTTCGAGGTCATCGGTGTGGCCGACATAGTAGCGGCCGTCGGAGCAGAGCAGGATGTAGGCGTGGAAGTACCGCACTGCCCTATTCTCCCCTACCCGTAGCCCTGAGCTTGTCGAAGGGCGTTTCTCGATACTGCGACGCGCCCTTCGACAAGCTCAGGGCTACGGGTTTTGGATGTCTTCGCCCGTCACGGCACATCCCCCAATATCCAGCCCACGCCCTCCATCGCGTGCAGCCGGGTGGAATCGTAGATGGGCAGGACATTGGCTTCGGTGTCGACCAGCATCGACAATTCGGTGCTGGCGAGCGCGACGGCGTCGACGCCGCGCTGGTCCCATTTGGTGATGAGGGTGCGTAGTTCGCGTTCGCTGGCCTTGTCGACCACGCCCTGCATCAGCTCGTCGTAGATGATGCGGTCGACCATCGCGATGGTTTCTTCCTCGGCCGGGATCAGCGAGACGCCGTGGCCGACGAGGCGCTGGCGGTACCAGCGCTCGCTCATCACATTGCGCGTGCCGAGCAGCGCGGCGGTGGTGACGCCGGCGGCTTTCATGGCGCGGCCGACAGGATCGACGATGTCGATCAGCGGGATGCCGACGCCCGCCTGCACCTGCGGGCCGACCTTGTACATCGAGTTGGCGCAGATCAGCAGCGCGGTGGCGCCCGCGCCTTCGAGCCGCTGTCCGGCCTCGATCAGGAGGCCGGCGGCGTTGGCCCATTCATTGTCGCCATTGAGGCGGCGCAAGTCGCAATAGTTGAGGCTTTCGATGACCAGCGGCGCCGAACAGGATGCGCCGCCGCGCCGCTGCACCTCCGCATTGATCATGCGGTAATAGCTTTCGGTCGCCGCCCAGCTGATGCCGCCGATCAGGCCAAGTTTGCGCATGAATTTCCTATCCCTTTCCGCTCATGTCGAGCGAAGTCGAGACACCATCGTCAATGCTTATGGTGTCTCGACTTCGCTCGACATGAGCGGGAACTGCATGATCTCAATGCGCCATCGCCTTGACGATGTCCTCGCACATCTTCTTGGCGTCGGCGAGCAGCATCATCGTCTGGTCCATGTAGAAGACGTCGTTGTCGACGCCCGCATAGCCCACGCCGCCCATGCTGCGCTTGATGAAGAAGACGGTCTTGGCCTTGTCGACGTCGAACACCGGCATGCCGTAGATCGGCGAGCTCTTGTCGGTCTTGGCCGCCGGATTGACCACGTCGTTGGCGCCGATGATGAAGGCAACGTCGGCCTGAGCGAATTCGCTGTTGATATCCTCCAGCTCGAACACCTCGTCATAGGGGACGTTGGCTTCGGCGAGCAGCACGTTCATGTGGCCGGGCATGCGCCCCGCGACCGGGTGGATGGCGTATTTGACGCTGACGCCTTCCTTCTTGAGCAGGTCCGCCATCTCGCGCAGCGCGTGCTGCGCCTGCGCGACCGCCATGCCGTAGCCGGGGACGATGATGACGCTGTCCGCCTGTTTCATCATATAGGCGGCGTCTTCCGCCGAGCCGCGCTTCCACGGGCGCTGTTCCTTGGCTTCGCCGCCGCTGGCGCCCGCTTCCGCACCGAAGCCGCCGGCGATGACGCTGATGAAGCTGCGGTTCATCGCCTTGCACATGATGTAGGAGAGGATCGCGCCCGACGAGCCGACCAACGCGCCGGTGATGATCATCGCGCTGTTGTGCAGCGTGAAGCCCATCGCCGCCGCCGCCCAGCCCGAATAGCTGTTGAGCATCGAGACGACGACCGGCATGTCCGCGCCGCCGATGGGGATGATCAGCAGGAAGCCGATGATGAAGCTCAGGATGGTGATCGTCCAGAACACCCACGGGCTTTGATCGACGGTGAAATAGGCGGTGAGGCCGAGGATGGCGGCCAGCGTGCCGAGGTTGATGAGGTGGCGCAGCGGCAGGATGATCGGCGCGCCGGACATCTTGCCGGCAAGCTTGAGGAACGCGATGACGCTGCCCGAGAAGGTGATCGCACCGATGGCGACGCCGAGGCCCATTTCGATGCGGCTGACGGGATTGATGAGGCCGTCATCGCCGGCAATGCCGAAGCCCTGCGGCGCGAGATAGGCCGCCGCTGCCACGGCGACGGCGGCGAGGCCGACGAGGCTGTGGAAGGCGGCGACGAGCTGCGGCATATCGGTCATGGCGATGCGCCGCGCGGTGACGATGCCGATGACCGCGCCGATGCCGATGGCGGCGAGTATGAGGGCGATTGTCGTAACGTCGACGAAGAGCCAGCTACCGTCGCCTTCGACACCTGCATCGAATCCGGGAACGTGGGTCGCCAGAGTCGTCACCACCGCGATCGCCATGCCTATCATGCCATAGCGGTTGCCGCCTTGCGAGGTGGAGGGCGAGCTTAGACCCCGCAGCGCGAGGATGAAAAACACGCCGGCGACGAGATAGGCGAGCATCGCCCAGGCGGGGGTGGTTGCGGCACCGGACGAGGCGTGGGCTGGCGTGGCCATCAACAGAGCCAAAAGCCCCGCCGTCACCCCGGACGTGATCCGGGGTCCCGCTGTCGCGCGTCGCACGGCATTGGAGCCAAGCGGGACTCCGGCTCGGGGGCCGGGGTGACGAACGCTGGGATTGAGCAAGCCGCCCATGCTCAACGCTCCTTCTTCTTGTACATCGCCAGCATGCGGGCCGTGACCGCGAAGCCGCCGAAGATGTTGACGCTGGCCATCACCACGGCGGCGAGGCCGAGCCATTTCGCGACTTCGCCCCCTGCCCCGATCACCGGTGCGGCAGCGGCGATCAGCGCGCCGACGATGATCACCGAGGAAATCGCGTTGGTCACCGCCATCAGCGGCGTGTGCAGCGCGGGCGTGACCGACCAGACGACATAATAGCCGACGAAACAGGCCAGCACGAAAATCGACAGGATGGAGATGAAATCCATGCAAAAACCCCCTTGCCGCGACGGGGCGCAGCAACGCCCGGCCCGATTCTGCTGCTTGTGTGGCAATATAGAGCGCATCTGTCGAGCGTCTGGCGACATTTGATGAGGCGGCACCTGCGCGTGCGCGAAGCGCCGCAGCGCGCCATCCGCGCCGGCCAGGCTTTCGTCCATGCCGGAGCGGGCAACGACAGCACCTATGGCCGTGCGGGTCACGACCATATGGTCAGTGAGGACGGCGACGACACGCTGTTTGGCGGCGACGTCAACGGCGATGGCGTGGCCGATTTCCTGATCCGGATCGATGGCGTCCACACCCTTGGCGCGGGCGATTTCATCCTCTGACCTAGCTCCATCAAAGACGACACGAAGAAAGGCGCCCGGATTGCTCCGGACGCCTTTCCCTTGCGACCCGTCAGGCGGGGTTCGGGGCTAGCCGAGGCGCGGCACCAAGATGCCGTTGATGACGTGCACGGTGCCGTTCGACTGGGCGTTGTCGGCGCTCGAAATGTACGCCTTGCTGTTGTTTTCACCCATCAGCACGATCTGCTCGCCCTCGAGGCTGGCGCGCAGCGTCTGGCCGGCGACGGTCTGGAGGGTGGCGGTGCCGCCGCCCGCCGTGATCTGTTCACGCAGCTGGGCGGCAGTGATGGTGCCGGGGACGACGTGGAACTTGAGGATGGCCGCCAGTGCCTCGCGATTGGCCGGCTGCATGAGCTGGCTGCGCACCGGCTCCGGGATCAGCGCGAAAGCCTGATTGGTCGGCGCGAAGACGGTGAAGGGGCCGGGCTGGCCGAGCGTCGCGGTCAGCTCGGTGGCGCTCAGCGCGGAGCCGAGCGTCGACAGGTCGGCATTGGCGCCGACCGCAGCGGCGATAGTCCCCGCCGGGGCGGCCGCTTGCGCCGAGGCGGTCACGCCGGGCTGAGTGCCGGTCGGCTGCTGGCCGGTGGGCTGGGTGGTGGCGGCGTCATCCGTGGGCGATTCGCCTTCCCCGGTTGTGCCGGTGGTCGGTGCAGGCAGGGTGCTGTCGCCCGGCATCGCCGGGTCGGCCGGGGTGGAGGGATCGCCCGGCATGGTTGTGCCATCGGGGTTGGTGCCCGGTGTGGTCGGCATGCCCGGGACGGTGGTGCCGGTGCGCGGCAGGCCATTGGGCGCGGTGGTGCCGGGGGTCTGGCTGGGCGGCATGGTGGTCGCCGGCGTATCGGCCGGAACCGGCTGCGCCGACTGGGCGAAAGCGGGAGCGGTGGAGAGAGCGAGCGCGCTGGCCGCGCCCGCCAGCAGAATGGACTTGAGCATGGATTATCTCCTTGTTGTGGCATAGTCCGCGAGCCCTGCGGATGCACCGGGGGGCTTCAACGGGCGATGGCGACAGGGGGACAAAGGGCGAGTCCGCTGCGGGTTGCATCGTCCCCCGTGAATCGAGCCCGAAACGCGACGAGCCGCGCGAAAGGCGCGGAAATGCTGGGTTTGTGAATATTTGTTCAGGATTGGGGGTGGGATCGACGGGGTTTGGCGGTCTTTCGTGTGCCGGCCGTCGCGGCTCATAGATTGCCGTCACCCCGGGCTTGACCCGGGGTCCCGCTGTTCAACGCTCGCGCCAGACAGCGGGACCCCGGCTCGGGGGCCGGGGTGACGGGATGGAGCGGCGGTGTCCTACAGCCTTGCATCGATGGCACGATGGACGGTTGCTATGCCAAATCTGCCGTCACCCCGGGCTTGACCTAGGGTCCCGCTTTGGCTGTGTTTGCGCCATGGCAAAGGGCGGTTGGGTGTACATCATGGCGGATCGCTATCGCGGCACGATGTATGTCGGGGTGACGGCAAAGCTCAACGCGCGCATGTTCCAGCATGGCACGGATGAAGGGTCGGCTTTTTGTCGGCGCTACGGCTTGAACCGGCTGGTCTGGGCCGAGTTCATCGACGACATTGTCGCGGCGATCGCGCAGGAGAAGCGGGTCAAACGATGGCGTCGCCCCTGGAAATTTGCGCTGATCGAGGCGGGCAATCCCGAATGGCGCGATCTGTCGGGCGATTTTGCCTGACGCTGGCAAAGCGGGACCCCGGGTCAAGCCCGGGGTGACGGGTTGGGGTCAGCCTGGTCTGTGGGTGTGTGTTGGGGGCGCTGCTCTGTGCCGCCTTGCCCTCACCGCTGCGACTAGGCAGTCCTTCGACAAGCTCAGGACTGCCAAGGCTCGCTCCTCTCCCGCAGGCGGGAGAGGGGTGTGCTTGCAGCCCACCTCCACCGGCCGCTCCGGACAGGCGCGGGCACTTTCAGCCGCTCGCCTTCCGGATCGCCCCGACCACCGCCGATAGTCTTGCGCCAGCGGTGGGCGGGTGGAGAGACATGTATCCTATATGGTTCGTTTAGTCAAGATGGAGTGGCGCGCGTGGTTGGCTGCGGGGTGGTGCCTAGCGGGATGCGCCGACATCTTTGCGTTCTTCGCCTTACTTTGCGTGAGACATTCTATTTCACGCGAAGATGGAAGACGGGGTTCACGCAGAGGCGCAGAGGCGCGGAGAGTCTTGGGGTGGGGTTGTTTGTTGAATTGCTGGGGGCGGATGGCGCGAGGGGTGATTGGGCCGCTTCGCGGGGAGTTTTGCTGATCTTTGCGCCTCTGCGCCTCTGCGTGAAACGCTTGTTTTTCCCTTCTCCGCGTCTCCGCGTGAGAGGCGCGGGGGGAAGCGTCACATCAATCCTTCACCCCAGCAACCGCTCGTTCACCACCTTGCCGTCCTGCGTCAGGCGGATGGCGGTGCCGATTTCTTCGTCGAGCACCGGTTTGCCGGCGTCCTTGTCCCAGAAGGCGGAGAGGAAGTTGTAGAGGTTGCGGGCAAAGAGGGCCGAGCTGTCGGCGGCGAGGGTGGCGGGGACGTTTCTGGCGCCGATGATCGAGACGCCGTGCTTGACCACGGTTTCCCCGGGCACCGAGCCTTCGACATTGCCGCCGCTTTCTGCCGCGAGATCGAAGATGACGCTGCCGTTGCGCATCGTCGCGATCTGGGCGTCACTGATCAGGCGCGGCGCGGCGCGGCCGGGGATCAGCGCGGTGGTAATGACGATATCCTGCTTGGCGATATGGCCCGAGACCAGCTCGGCCTGCGCGGCCTTATAGTCGTCCGACATTTCGGTGGCATAGCCGCCGGCGCCCTCACCTTCGATCCCGGCGACGCTTTCGACGAAGATCGGCTTGGCGCCGAGCGACTGGATCTGTTCCCTGGTCGCCGAGCGCACGTCGGTGGCAGAGACCTGCGCGCCCATGCGCCGCGCGGTGGCGATGGCCTGCAGCCCGGCGACGCCGACACCCATCACGAAGACCTTGGCGGCGCTGACCGTGCCGGCGGCGGTCATCATCATCGGGAAGGCGCGGCCATAGGCATTGGCGCTTTCCAGCACCGCCTTGTAGCCGGCGAGATTGGCCTGGCTGGAGAGGATGTCCATCGACTGCGCGCGGGTGATGCGCGGCATGAATTCCATCGCCAGCGCCTCGAGCCCGAGCGCGGCATAGGCATCGACCCGGGCGCGCTCCCCGAACGGGTTGAGCCCGGCGGCGAGCCAGGCGCCGGACTTGACGCCGGCGAGGCTGGCGGGATCAGGCCCCTGCACGCCCAGCAGGATGTCGGCGCCGGCCACGGTCGCGGCGCGATCGGCAACGCTGGCCCCGGCGGCGGCGAAATCGGCATCGGCAATGGCGGCGCCCTGCCCTGCGCCTGCCTCCACCGCGACATCGTTACCGAGCGCGATGAACTTCTTGACCGTTTCGGGAGTCGCAGCGACGCGGCGCTCGCCGGGGGTGGTTTCGGCGAGGACCGCGATCTTCATGGGCTGGGCTGCCTTTTCGACTTACTGGATGATGATGACGACGAAGGCGACGACCAACGCGATGATGACCGTGCTGACCTTGGCCATGCTGATGAAGCTTTCGTAGGTCGATCTGGCTTCGCTGATGTCATTGTGCGCCATTGGCCGGTTTCCCTTGCTGTGGCGGTGCGTGGCACCGCTCGTATCTGATCCGATGCACCATCCCTTAACCCAGCGATGCGAAATCAGGCAAGGGCGGAAGGGTGCGGCCAGAACAGGATTAAGCCCGCCTTTACCCCCGCCTGCTATCCGCGCCGTTCGGGCCGGAGGGCGGCGGCTGCCAGGCGCAGTGGTACAAGGGGATTTCGGTGGCGACATTGCAGGGAGACCGGATGCTGCTGCTCGTCGACAAGGACGAGGCGCACTGCCGTTTCCTCGCCTCGCTGGCGGCGCGGGGCGGCTGGCGCACCCTGTTCGCCCCCGATCTGGAACGCGCCATCGCCACGCTGGGCACGCATGACGGGCTGCTGCTCGATGCGGTGCTGATCGACGGGCGCTGCGCGCCGCTGGGCCTCGCCGAGACCATATCCGCGATGCGCGACTGGCGGCCGTCGCTGCCGATCCTCTATCTGGGCGAGCCCGGGGTGCGCGGGCCTTCGCTGGCCGCCATCGCCGCCGGAGCCACCGACTTCCTCGACAAGCCATTGACCGCCGAGCGGCTGCACCATGCGCTGGACCATGGCATCGCGCCGCGCTTTGCGCACGAGCTGCGGCCGCTTTCCGAGAAATTTGCCGCGCCGCTTTCGGTCGAGGAGATCATCGGCTCTACCCCCGCCTTCCGCACGGCACTGGCGATTGCCGCCAAGGCTGCACGCACGCGGGTGCCGGTGCTGGTCGAGGGCGAGGCGGGGACCGGCAAGGCGCTGGTCGCCGCCGCCATCCACCACGCCGGTTTCCGGCCGCGCAGCCCGCTGGTGCAGGTCGATTGCGGCCACCACAGCGAGGCGATGATCGGGCCGCTGCTGTTCGGCCATGAGCGCGGTGCCTTCGCCGGGGCCTTCGAGCGGCGGGTGGGGGAGATTGCCAAGGCCGATGGCGGCACGCTGATCCTCGACCGCATCGAGCGGCTGCCGATGGATGTGCAGGCACGCCTCGCCGAACTGCTCGCCACCCCGGCGCTGCAGACCTATGGCGGCAGCGGGACACAGCCGGTGGACGTGCGGTTCATCGCCTGCACCAGCGCCAATCTGAAGCAGCGCGCGCGCGACGGGCATTTCCGCGAGGATCTGCTGGCGCGGATCGGCGTCGCCGAGGTGGTGCTGCCGCCGCTGCGCGACCGGCGGGTCGACATCCCCAGCCTGGCCCGCCACTTCCTGGCGCGGCTGGAGAATTGGCCGGGGATGGCGAGCCTGTCGCTGTCGCAGGAGCTGGTCACCGCGCTGTCGAGCTGGACCTGGCCGGGCAATGTCCGCCAGCTGCACGACGCGCTGGTGCGCGCGGCCAGCCGGGCCAGCGGTCCGCAGCTGAGCCTTTCCGACTTCCCCGGCCTTGCCGCCGAGCGCGCCCGCGCGCCCGAGGACATGGGGCTGGCCAATGCCATGCCCGGCGACGGCATCGGCGTGACGCTGTATCGCAGCGACGGCAATTTGCGCGCGCTCTCCGACATCGAGGCCGACGTCATCCGCCTCGCCATCGGCCATTATCGCGGCCGGATGAGCGAAGTGGCACGGCGGCTGGGGATCGGGCGGTCGACCCTGTATCGCAAGCTGGCCGACCTGGGGATCGACACGGCGGCGTGAGGGGCTTTGATTGCGCGGTCGAGGCGCGCTAGGGGCCCTGCATGTTCACCACTCTCATCACCGGCGCCGCATCGGGCATCGGTCTTGCCACCGCGCGGTTGCTGGCGGGGGCTGGCCATCGGCTGGTCCTGGTCGACCGCAGCCAAGCTGGGCTCGATGCCATTGCGCCCGCATTTTCCGGAGCGACGCTCAGGTGCGGCGACGTTGCGGACGAGGCGCTGTGGGAGGGGCTGGCGACCGCGCTCGACGGGCTGACCGGGGCGGTCATCAACGCCGGGGTGGCGAGCGGCGGGGCGATTGCCGCACTGGACTTTGCCGAATGGCGGCGCACGCTCTCGGTCAATCTCGACGGCGCGTTCCTGACCATGCGCGCGGCGCTGCGGGCGATGGCGGACGGCGGGGCGATTGTCGCGCTGAGCTCTGCCGCGGCGACCAAGGCGCAGCCGGGGACGAGTGCCTATGGCGCGTCGAAGGCGGGGGTGATCCAGCTGGTGCGGGTGGCGGCGCTGGAGGGCGCAGCCCGCCGCATCCGCGTCAACGCCATCGCGCCGGGAGGCGTCGACACGCCGATCTGGGACGGGTTGCCCTTCTTCGAGGAACTGGTGGCCAGCGAAGGCTCCCGCGCGGCGGCGATCGCGGCGATGGCGAAGATGGCGACGCCGCTCGGCAGCTATGCCAGCGCCGGGGAAATCGCCGGGCAGATCGCCTTTCTGCTGAGCGATGCGGCGGCGAGCGTGACCGGCGCGGTGCTGGTGGCGGATGGGGGGTATTCGCTGTAAGCCTGCAATTCGTTCGTCATTGCGAGCGCAGCGAAGCAATCCAGAGCAGGACGACTTCACGCTGCACCACAATGTCATTCCCGCGAACGCGGGAATCCAGTGGCGGCAATGCACTGCGCTCACAACCCCTGGATTGTCCGTTGGACACTTCGTTCCCCGCTTTCGCGGGAATGACAAAGGGTTTGCTTCAACCTTTTGTCATCACGTTCCAGTGCGGTTTGCGCTCGCTCTGGATTGCTTCGCTGCGCTCGCAATGACGGAGGAGTTACATCCGCGTCAGCGCCGCATCGCGGCTGGCGCGCCAGACCCTGAGGGCTTGGCGGGTTTCGGTGACATCATGGACGCGGTGGAGCTGGGCGCCGGCCTGGGCGGCGGTCAGCGCCAGGGTGAGCGAGCCGCCGAGGCGGGCATCGGCCTCGGCTTCGCCGTCGATGGCGCCGATCAGGCGCTTGCGGCTGGCGCCGAACAGCAGCGGACACCCGAGTGCATGAAACAGCGGTAGGGTGTTGATTAGACGCAGATTCTGCTCGACGGTCTTGCCGAAGCCGATGCCGGGATCGACGATGATCTTCTCCCGCGCCACCCCGCCGGCGACCACCGCGGCGATGCGGGCTTCGAGCCAGTCGAAGATATCGAGCGCGGCGTCGACATAGCTGCCGCCGGGCAGTCTGGAGAGGTCATGCGGGTCGCTGGTCTGGCTGGGGGCGTGCATCAGCACCACCGGGCAGCCCGCCTTGGCGGCGACGGCGATGGCGCGATCATCATAGGCGAGCGCCGCGACATCGTTGATGAGGGCGGCGCCGGCGGCGAGCGCGGCCTCCATCACCGCGGCCTTGCGCGTGTCGACGCTGACCGCGACACCGGCGCGGGCGAGGCGCTCGATCACCGGCACGACGCGCTCGATCTCGTCCCCTTCCCACACCAGCGGGGCGCCGGGCCGGGTGGATTCACCGCCGACATCGACGATGGCGGCGCCGGCGGCGGCCATGTCGACGCCCGCTGCGGCAGCGCGCGCAGGATCGCCATGCTTGCCGCCGTCGGAGAAGCTGTCGGGCGTGACGTTGAGGATGGCCATGATCTGCGGTTCGGCAAGGCGCACGGTGCGCTGGCCGAGCGCGAGCGCGGGGCGCGGCGCGGCGACGGCAGCGATCTGGGCGGCGGCGCGCGCGGCGAGATGCGACGGGATGGCCGTCAGCCACCCGTCCATCGCGTCGACAGGGACCAACGCCTCGCGCGCGCGGGTGCCGGGCTCGCGCACCGAAACCTGCCAGGCGGCGTACCACAGCAGCGTATCGGCGAGGCGCAGGCAGCGGCCGTCGAGCCCGTGCGGGCGTTCGACGAAACAGGCGGGCTGGAGGTAGATGCGCGCGTCTGCGGTGGCGGTGGCGAGGTCTGCGGGGGTCAGGGGTTCGAACATGGTGCCACCTAAACCGTAGCCCTGAGCTTGTCGAAGGGCGTTTTGCAGTCTCGTGAGGCGCCCTTCGACAAGCTCAGGGCTACGGGATGTGCTGATCGCCCTACGCCTCGTTGGCCAGCAGCCAGTCCTGGCGGACGGCATCTATGACGCGCAGGCCGTCGCTGGTTTCGACGTGCCAGAAGCTCCAGCCGTTGCAGCTCGGCGCGCCTTGCAGGGTCTTGCCGACGCCGTGGATCGAGCCGGTGATGTCGCCGCACAGCAGCGAGCCGTCGGCGCGGACGTGGGCCTGCCAGCGGCGCTTGGCGTCGGTGAGGATGCTGCCGGCGGGGATCAGCCCGCCTTCGACCAGCGTGCCGAAGGCGACGCGGGTGGCGGCCTTGGGGGCCTGCATGGTCTTCAATGCGCTTTCGTCGAGCGGCAGCGCCATGGCGATGCGCTCTTCGGCGACCTCGATATAGGCGTCCTCACGCTCGATGCCGATGAAGTGGCGGCCGAGCCGCTTGGCCACCGCGCCGGTGGTGCCGGTGCCGAAGAAGGGATCGAGGATGATATCGCCGGGGTTCGAGCAGGCGAGCAGGACGCGGTAGAGCAACGCCTCCGGCTTTTGCGTCGGGTGCGCCTTGGTGCCGCCGCGCTTCAATCGCTCCTGCCCGCCGCAGATCGGGATCAGCCAGTCCGAGCGCATCTGCAGCTCGTCATTGAGCGTCTTCATCGCGCGGTAATTGAAGGTGTAGCGCGCATCTTCCCCCATGCTCGCCCAGATCAGCGTTTCATGCGCGTTGGTGAAGCGGGTGCCCTTGAAATTGGGCATCGGGTTTGCCTTGCGCCAGACGATGTCGTTGAGGATCCAATAGCCCTGGTCCTGCAGCGCCGCGCCGACGCGGAAGATGTTGTGGTAGCTGCCGATCACCCAGATCGAGCCATTGGGCTTGAGGATGCGGCGCGCCTCCGCCAGCCAGGCGTGGGTGAAGCGGTCATAGGTCGACAGGCTGTCGAACTTGTCCCATTCGTCATCGACGGCATCGACCTGGCTGCCATCGGGGCGGAACAGGTCTCCGCCGAGCTGGAGATTATAGGGCGGATCGGCGAAGATCATGTCGACCGAGGCGGCAGGCAGTTCGCGCATGCGGGCGATGCAGTCGCCCTTGAGGATGGTGTCGAGCGGGAGGTGCTGCACGTCTTGCGCAACCGAACGCGCCCTGACCTTGTCGATAACGCCCATAGCCCACCCCTCAAAACACAAGGATTCCGGTGTGAATCCCGGCGAGTCCGGGGTCAAGAGTCTTGGTAAACGGCAGGTTTCGCCAAATGGTTAACGCGATGCGAACGAAGCGAGTCCGCGCGCTAGGGGATGGGGTGCGGGCGCCGGTGGGGACTCAACCGGTAGTGGTGTGGCGAAAAAGACTCGGGTGTAAAAAATCCTCCGCGGCACGGGGAGGGGGACCAGCGAAGCTGGTGGAGGGGCAGGTGCGGTGACGCGCAACGGCTCAGCCTTGGGCTATCCCGCCTGTGCCCCTCCACCATCCTTCGGATGGTCCCCCTCCCCCTGCGGGGGAGGACCTACAGCAACACCATTTGCCGCACGGGGGCGAAGCTGCGGCGGTGCAGGGGGCTGGGGCCGAGGGTGCGCAGTGCCTCGAGATGGGCGGCGGTGCCATAGCCCTTGTGCTGCGAAAAACCGTAGCCGGGGTGGGCGGCACACGCCTCCACCATCATCGCGTCGCGCGCCTGTTTGGCGATGATCGAGGCGGCGGAGATGCAGGGTTCGAGCGCGTCGCCGCCGACGATGGCGCGGGCCGGCCAGCGCCAGCCGGGGTCGCGGCCGTGCGGGGTCAGATGTCCGTCGATGAGGATGGTAAGCCCCTCCCCTTTAGGGGAGGGGTTGGGGTGGGGGCTGTGGTTTTGCGCCGCGCTCGACTGAGACGCCCCACCCCCAACCCCTCCCCTGAAGGGGAGGGGGGTAAGGAGCGCCTCGACCGCCAGCGTCATCGCGCGCATGGTGGCGGCGAAGATGTTGATGCGGTCGATGTCCGCCACATCGACCACGCCGATCGCCCAGCGGCAGCGCGCCTTGATCTCGGCTTCGAGCGCGATGCGGCGTTTCTCGGTGAGTTTCTTGCTGTCGTCGAGGCCGGGGATGCCGTCTGGACAGAGGATGACTGCCGCTGCGACCACTGGCCCCGCGAGCGGGCCGCGACCGGCTTCGTCGACGCCGACGATCATTGCAGCCCCTCCCTTCCAAGGGAGGGGCAGCGAGGCTCATGAGCGCAGCGAATTGGTCGCAGCGGGGTAGGTGCGTGCCGGGGGGCGCGGGGTGCGTCGAAAGCACCCACCCCAACCCCTCCCTTGGAAGGGAGGGGCTTAACGTGCATTGCTCAACCCGCCGACATCAACCGCACCATGCCCCATCGGCCCATGGCCGCTTCCGAAGCCCGGCGCGGCTTCCAGCGCGGCGCGGACGAAGGCGCGGGCGCGGGCGATGGCGTCGGCCATCGGCAACCCCTGCCCCAGGCCGGTGGCGATGCCGCTGGCGAGCGTGCAGCCGGTGCCGTGGGTGTGGAGCGTGTCGATGCGGGAATCGACCCAGCGCGCGGCCTCCCCCCATTCGCCGATCAGACGGTCGACCAGCAGATCGCCATCGGCATGGCCGCCCTTGACCAGCAGCGCGCAGCCGTGGGCGAGGATCGCCTCCTCTCCGCCCAGCGCCTCCAGTTCGGGGAGATTGGGGGTGGTCAGCCAGGCCAAGTCCATCAGCCGCCCGAAGGCCTTGACCGTATCGGCATCGGCCAGCACCGAGCCGGAGGTTGCGACCATCACCGGATCGAACACCACTGGCACCTCTATGCCGCCGATAGCATCGGCCACGGCTTCGGCGGTGGCGGCGCTGCCGAGCATGCCGATCTTGATCGCATCGACGCCGAGATCGCCGACCACGCTTTCGATCTGCGCGCGGACGATGTCGGTGGGCACAAGGTGGACGGCCTGCACGCCGAGCGTGTTCTGCGCGGTGATCGCGGTGATCGCGGTCATCGCGAAGCCGCCGAGCATGGTTACGGTCTTGATATCCGCCTGGATACCCGCGCCGCCGCCGGAATCGGAGCCGGCGATGATGAGGACGCGGGGGGTCATTGGTTGTCGTCGCATTTAATCCGTAGCCCTGAGCCTGTCGAAGGGCGCTTTGCCGATAAGCGCCCTTCGACAGGCTCAGGGCTACGGTTGGTTGGAAAAACCCCTTGCCTCACCCCTTGTGCTTCCGTTCGGTGCTGGCCGGATATTTCTCCAGCAGTTTCTTGGCGCGCGTCGGGCGGTCCATCAGTTCGCCGCCGCAATTGGGGCAGCGCTCGTCGAGTTCGTCCGCGCAATCGGCGCAGAAGGTACATTCGAAACTGCAGATGAAGGCGCCATGCGCCTGCGCGGGCAGATCGGCGCCGCAGCGTTCGCAATCGGGGCGCATCTCAAGCATCGGTGTTCCTCTTAAACCAGCGGCCGAGCCATGCCCACAGCAGTGCGGCGATGAACATGCTGAGCACCAGCGTCACCACCTTGCGGCTATCCAGCCCGTCGAAGCTGCCCAGCCAGATGTCCTTGGCGATGATGCCGAGGGTGAGCAACAGACCGATCAGCAGGCCCTGGCGGAAGCGGGCGGAGAATTCCGGCTTCACGCTGCCGCCTTTTCCACCGCCTCGCAGATGCGGTCGACCACGGCGGTGACGGTATCGCCATTGTCGCCTTCGGCCATCACCCGGATGACCGGTTCGGTGCCCGAGGGGCGGATGACGAGGCGGCCGGTGCCGTTGAGCTCGCGTTCGCCGTCGGCGATGGCGGCCTTGACGCTGTCGGCGTCAAGCGGCTGCTTGCCCCTGGCGTAGCGGACATTTTTGAGCAGTTGCGGTACCGGATCAAACAGGCGCAGGAACTCGCTCGCCGGCTTGCCGCTGTCGATCAGCGCGGCGAGCAGTTGCAGCGCGGCAATGGTGCCGTCGCCCGTGGTGGCATAGTCCGAGAGGATCATGTGGCCCGACTGTTCGCCGCCGACATTGAAGCCGCCTTCGCGCATCCGTTCGAGCACATAGCGGTCCCCCACCTTGGTGCGCTCGAGGCGCAGCCCATCGGCGGCGAGGCGGCGTTCGAGGCCGAGGTTGGACATGACCGTGGCGACGAGGCCGCCGCCCGTGAGCCGCCCTGCCCGCGCCCAGCTCAGCGCCAGTGCGGCCATGATCTGGTCGCCATCGACGATGGTGCCATGCTCGTCGACGACGATCAGCCGGTCGGCGTCGCCATCGAGCGCGATGCCGATGTCGGCGCCGCTGGCGACCACGGTTTCGCAAAGCATCTCGGGGTGGGTCGAGCCGCATTCGTCGTTGATGTTGCGGCCATTGGGGGTGACGCCGATGGCGATGGTCTCCGCGCCAAGCTCCCACAGCGCGGTCGGCGCGGTGTTGTAGGCGGCGCCATTGGCACAATCGATGACGATCTTGAGCCCGTCGAGCCGGACACTTTCGGGCAGGCTGGCCTTGACCGCGTGGATGTAGCGCCCGCGCGCATCCTCGATGCGGCGGGCGCGGCCGATGTCGTTGGGCTGGGCGAGCACCGGTGCGGATTCGATCAGCGCCTCGATGGCGATCTCATCCTCGTCGGAAAGCTTGTAGCCGTCCGGTCCGAACAGCTTGATGCCATTGTCGTGGAAGGGATTATGGCTGGCGGAGATCATCACGCCCAGGTCCGCGCGCATCGAGCGGGTGAGGAGGGCGACGGCGGGGGTGGGCATTGGTCCCACCTGCACCACATCCATGCCGACCGCGGTAAAGCCCGCGACCATCGCATTTTCCAGCATATAGCCCGACAGGCGGGTGTCCTTGCCGATGACCACGCGATGCTTGTGCGACCCGCGCAGGAAATGCGCACCGGCGGCCATGCCGACCTTCATCGCCATCTCCGCGGTCATCGGCGCGGCGTTGGTGAGGCCGCGGATACCGTCGGTTCCGAAAAAGCGTCGTGCCATGGGGGTGGGGTTCTCCTCTTCTCGGCTAAGCGCGATAGGGGGATAGGGCATAGGCTTCAAGCACCTCTCCCCCTGCGGGAGAGGATAGACTTGGCTTGGCGGCTAAGCCGGCTAGCAAGTCTTGGAGAGGGGGTGCGGCACAGAGCCGAGGTCGGACCTATGCCGCCCCCCTCTCCAAGGTGCGGTAGGCAGCAAGCTGCCAACCTTCCCTATCCTCTCCCGCAGGGGGAGAGGTGCTTCGCAATTGCCTCGCTTCGCCCCTTATGGCACGGCCCGTGCCGATGACTGCGACGCCTGCCCCTGCCATTCCGACACCGCGGCTTGCCGTGCTGTTCATGGTGATGCTGGTCGCGGCGGCCGGGAATACGGCGATGCAGTCGATCCTGCCGGCGCTGGGGGCGAAGCTGGGCATTGCCGATGTCTGGGTGAGCCTCGCCTTCTCCTGGTCGGCGCTGCTGTGGGTGGTGACCGCGCCGCGATGGGCGCGCCAGTCCGACAAGCGCGGGCGCAAGGCGCTGATGGCGCTGGGCATCACCGGATTCCTGACCTCGATGCTGTGCTGCGGGCTGGTGCTGTGGGCGGGGCTGGAAGGGTTGATCGGCGCGGGGCTGACCTTCGCGCTGTTCGCGCTGTTCCGCAGCCTGTACGGCGGCTTCGGTTCGGCCGCGCCGCCGGCGGTGCAGGCCTATGTCGCGGCGCGCACCGAGGCGGCGGAGCGGACCAAGGCGCTGAGCCTGGTCGCCTCCTCCTTTGGCCTCGGCACGGTGATCGGCCCGACGGTGGCGCCCTATCTGATCCTGCCGGTGCTGGGTCTGGCGGGGCCATTGTTCGTCTTTGCCGGGATCGGCGTGCTGGTGCTGATCGCGCTCAGGCTGGCGCTGCCCGACGATACGCCGCGCTTCGAGGTCAAGGGCGAGATCAGTTCCTACCCCGCCGCCGGCGGCGCGGCGCCGCGCCCGGCGAGCGAGGAGGAGCGCGAGGATTTCGACGCCGAGGATTATGGCGGGATGCCGGAGCGGATCGGCTGGTTCGACCCGCGCGTGCGCGGCTGGAACATCGCCGGGCTGGTCGGCGGCCATGCGCAGGCGATGATCCTGGGCGTGGTCGGCTTTCTGATCCTCGACCGGCTGAACCTGCGCGCGACGCCGGACCTGGCGGCCGAGCCGACCGGGCATGTGCTGTGGATCGGCGCGATCGCGACGCTGCTGGCGCAATGGGGGCTGATCCCGCTGCTCAACATGAACCCGCGCACGGCCGTGATCACCGGATCGGCCATCGGCGCGCTGGGGGTGTTCCTGGTCGGCTTTGCCACCACCCTGCCCGCGATCAGCACCGGCTTCGGCCTGGCCATGCTGGGCTTCGGGCTGTTCCGTCCGGGCTTTACCGCGGGCGCCAGTCTCGCGGTGCCACGCCCGCTGCAGGGGCAGGTGGCGGGGCAGACCGCATCGATCAACGGTGCGGCCTATATCATCGCACCGGCCATCGGCGTGCTGATCTACAATTGGCACGCGCAATTCGCCTTCGACCTGATCGCCATCCTCAGCGCCGGCCTCGCCATCTGGGGCTGGTGGGGATTGAAACAGCCACCAACCATGCAATCGAACTCGTAGCCCTGAGCTTGTCGAAGGGCGTCTGGCAGTTTTGAAAGGCGTCCTTCGACAAGCTCAGGATTGCGGGTCAAACCATTAAGAGGAGAGAGCCATGTCCGAGACCGAAGAAGCCCCCGTCCTGACCGAAGTGCGCGGCAATGTGCTGATCGTCACGCTGAACCGGCCCGAGGCCAAGAATGCCGCCAATCTGGCGCTGGCGAAAGGGGTGGCGGCAGCGATGGACCGGCTCGATGCCGATGACAGCCTGTTCGTCGGCATCATCACCGGTGCGGGCGGCACCTTCTGTTCGGGCATGGACCTCAAGGGCTTCCTCAAGGGCGAGCGGCCGCATGTCGAGGGACGCGGCTTTGCCGGGCTGACCCAGAAGCCGCCGAAGAAGCCGCTGATCGCCGCGGTCGACGGCTATGCGCTGGCGGGCGGCATGGAAATCACCCTGGCCTGCGACATGACCGTGGCAAACAAGGACGCCAAGTTCGGCATTCCCGAAGTGAAGCGCGGGCTGGTGGCGGCGGCCGGCGCGGTGCTGCGCCTGCCCCGGCTGATCCCGGCGCGGGTGGCGATGGAATATGCGCTGACCGGCGAATTCATGACCGCCCAGCGTGCTTATGAGCTGGGCGTGGTCAACCGGCTGACCGACGGCCCCGCGCTCGACGCGGCGCTGGCGCTCGCTGAGACCATTGCCGCCAATGGCCCGCTGAGTGTCGCCATCTCCAAGCAGGTCATCACCGAATCGCGGCTGTGGGGCGAGGAGGAGATGTGGGAGAAGCAGGGCCGGATGATCATGCCGGTGTTCACATCCGAAGACGCGCGCGAGGGCGCGGCGGCATTTGCCGAGAAGCGCAAGCCGAACTGGAAGGGGCGGTAAGGGGGGCGCCACCAGCCCCTTGTCCTATTCGAACTGGACCGTAGTGCTGAGCTTGTCGAAGCACGCCTTGCCGATAAGCGCCCTTCGACAGGCTCAGGGCTACGGTTCCGATTCAACCCGGCGAAGACAGGCTCTGGGTATCGGAAGTCGGGTCCTCTCCCGCAGGCCGAAGGCGGCGCGCCGCGCTAACGGGAGAGGTGCCATTCGTCTACTGCAGCGTCGCGCGGTTGTCGTCCGGGTCGCGGCGGCTTGAGGCGAAGCGCATCAGTTGCACGAGCAGTTCGGAGCGGCTCGACAGATCGGGGGCTTCGAGCAGCGCCTGCTTGGCGGCGACGTCGAAGGGGGCGATCTGGGCGATGGCGTTGACGAAGGTGGCGTCGTCGAGCTGGCCGACGCCGTCCCAGTCGACGCGATAGCCGAGCCAGATGGCGAAGCGCTTGGCCTCATTCTCCAGCGCCGCCCGCTCGATGGACGCGAGCGCGGTAAAGGGGGGCGGATCGAGCATGGTCACTTCGAACTGGCGGAACTTGGTGGTGACGTCGAGCTCCCGCTCGACGCGGAACAGGTTGAGCCCTTCGAGCACGACGTTGAAGCGGCCGTCCTCCAGCGCCTCGACATCGGCGATGCGACCGAGGCAGCCGACGTCGAACAGCGCGGGGCCGCGATAGCCGGGCGGGCAGCCCTGCTGCAGCTCGGCCTCGCGCGGCTGGATCATCCCGATCAGTCGATCGCGCGCCAGCGCATCGGAAACGAGCGCGCGGTAGCGGTCCTCGAACAGGTGCAGCGGCAGCTGCAGCCCCGGAAAGAGCAGCGCACCCGCCAGCGGGAAGACCGAGACGCGCTTGCCCGCCATCAGCCGAACAATATGTCCGACAGGCGGCGGCGCTGCGCCTTGACCCAGTCATCCTCCAGCCCCACCGCTTCGAACAACTCGAGCAGGCGCGTGCGCGCGGCGCCATCGTTCCAGCCGCGATCGGCGGCGATGCTGGCCAGCAGATTGTCGGCGGCGGCGTCGCGCTGACCCGCGGCGATCTGGGCACCGGCGAGATCGAGCCGGGCCTGATGATCGTCGGGATTGGCGGCGACCGCCGCGGCCAGCCGCGCCATCTCTCCGGGCGGCGGGGCGTTGCGGGCGAGCGCGAGCGCGGAGCGCGCCTGGCCGATCGCCGCATCCTTGGCCACATCCTCTGGCAGCGATGCGAGCACGGCATCGGCCTGGTCGAAGTCGCCCAACGCCACCAGCGACCGGACAAGGCCGGCGTGGGCGGGCGCGCTGGTCGGCGCGATTTCGACGATCTGGGCAAAGATGCCGGCCGCACGCTCCGCCTCTCCGCCCGCCAGCACCTCCTCGCCCATCGCCAGCAGCGGCTCGACTTCCTGCTCGGCCTGGGCATCGGCGCCGGCCACGGGGAGCTGACGCAATATCTGGTCGAGCAGGCCCTTCAATTGCGATTCGGTGCGGGCGTTGGTGAGATCGGCCACCGGCTGGCCCTGGAACATCGCATAGACGGTGGGAATCGACTGGATGCGGAATTGCGCGGCGATGAACTTGTTGTCGTCGACGTTGATCTTGCGCAGCACCACGCCCTTGCCGGCATAGTCGGCCGCGACCTTTTCCAGCACCGGGGTGAGCTGCTTGCACGGGCCGCACCATTCGGCCCAGAAGTCGAGAATGACGAGGCTGGTCATCGACGGTTCGACGACATCCGCCCTGAATTGCGCCACCGCCTGCTGGTCTTCGGCGCTCAAACCCAATGTGGCCATGGCCAGTAATTCCCCTCTAGTCGCGCGCTGCGCATCCGTTTGCCACGATATATGGGGTCAAGCAGCGCGACTGCAAACCCCGGAGAGGGGACTGATACTGCCCTGCAAAAAATTGCGCTTTCCCCCCTTGCCCGGTGCATCCTTCGCGGCTATTGGCCCCCTCCTGTCCCCGGCGGAGGCCAAAGCCTTCGTCTTTCCGACACGCCAGAGCGGGCGTAGCTCAGGGGTAGAGCACGACCTTGCCAAGGTCGGGGTCGAGGGTTCGAATCCCTTCGCCCGCTCCAGTTTTCCCTTTGGTCAAACTGTATCGCGCTGCGGGCTTCGCCCCCTCGCGGTCTTCGTTGCGCTCCGCGCTGGCGCGCTGCGCTGTGGTTCGAATCCCTTCGCCCGCTCCAGTTTTCCCTTTGGTCAAACTGTATCGCGCTGCGGGCTTCGCCCCCTCGCGGTCTTCGTTGCGCTCCGCGCTGGCGCGCTGCGCTGTGGTTCGAATCCCTTCGCCCCGTCGCGCACCCTGTCCTGCTCAACCGGTCAGCTTCAGCGTCACGCCGGCGAGATGCTCGGCGGCGGCCTTGTGTTGCGGGCTCAACGCGGCAAGCCAGGTGGCGATGCTGTCGAGATCCAGCGCCTTGGCATCGTCGGGCGGCTGGCGGCCGGCGGCGCGGTAATGGTCTGCCCAGCGGCTGACGTAGGTGAGGGTCGGCGCGGCGGTCCGGGCGGCGGCGAGGCCCATGCGGATCAGGGCGGCGTGGACGATGCGGTCCCCGATCGGGGCGAGCGGACGCGGCATCAGCGCCCAGCGGGCGATGACGGGATAGGCGGGCGGCAGCAGGAACAGGCAGTTGGTATCGACCAGCCCGCTTTCCTCCGCCGCCGGCACCGGCGTGCCATCCGGCAGTTCGAAGCGGCGGCGCGCGACGACGAGGCCGCAGTCCGGCGTGCGGGCGGCGAGGCATTGCGCTACATGATCGGGATCGAGCCGGTTGTCGGCATCGAGGAAGCCGATGGCGGCATAGCCTTCGCCCGCTGCCAGCAGGGCGCCGATGCCGCGCGCGACATTGCCGCAATCGCCATGGTTCCGGTCGAGCCGGATGTGGCGCACGGCGGTGCCGTCGAGCCAGTCCTGCGCGGCGCCGTCGGCGATCAGCAGATGGTCCGCCGGCACGCTCTGCTGCGCCACGCTGTCGATGCAGCGGGCGAGCAGCGCGCGCGGCTCCTGCCAATAAGGGGTGACGATGGCGACGCGCGCTGTCTCCACCGCCCCGCCCGCCGATCAGCGCGCGCCGGGGTTGCGGCGATAGTCGAGGCTGGGCGGATTGTCCCCGAGCAGCGAGCGATAGACGAAATCGGGGCCGCGCCGCCGCTCCAGCTCGGCGCGGGCCGCAGCCAGCGCGTCCGGGCTCTGGAACAGTTCGGCCGCGCTCAGCGCCAGCACCTTGGCGGCGGTCATCGCGCCCTGCACGCCGATGCTGCTGCCGCTCGCCGCGACCGCCTGCCAGCTGTGCGCCGCAGTGCCGGGCGCCCAGGTGGCGGTGCCGAGACCCGCGGTCGGCGTGGTGTAGCTGACATCGCCGACATCGGTGGAGCCATAGTTGATCTCACCGCTCGAATAAGGCGCAATTTCGGTCGAGGGGATGACGGCGTTGGGGCCGAAGCTGGGCGTGATGCGATCGATGAAGGCGCGCTCTGCCTCCCCCCACACCGGCGGACCGACGAGGCGCAGATTGGCATCGACGATGCGGCCCAGCGTATCGTTGGGCAGCAGATCGAAGGTGCCGCCGACCTGCGCGAATTCGACCGTGGTGCCGGTGCCCATCGCCGCGCCGCGCGCCGCCGCCTGCACCCGCTCCATGATCTGCACCACCACCTGCTGATTGGGGTGGCGGACATAATAATAGACTTCGGCGCTTGCCGGCACGACGTTGGGCGCGCGCCCGCCATCGGTGATGACATAATGCAGCCGAGCCTCCTGCGGCACATGCTCGCGCATCATGTTGACCATGTAATTGAGCGCCTCGACCCCATCGAGCGCCGAGCGGCCGCGTTCGGGTGCGCCGGCGGCATGGGCGGAGATGCCGGTGAAGCGGAACTTGCCGCTGACATTGGCGAGCGCGGTGTTCTGGGCGGCGCTGTTGTGATCGTCAGGGTGCCAATGGAGCATCGCCGAAACGTCGCTGGTCAGGCCGGCGCGGACGAGGAACACCTTGCCCGATCCGCCTTCCTCCGCCGGGGCGCCGTAGAGGCGCAGCTCGCCCGAGACATTGTTGGCGCGCATCCAGTTGCGGGTGGCGATGGCGGCATAGACCGAGGCGGCGCCGAACAGATTATGGCCGCAGCCATGGCCGCTGGTCATGCCCTCTGCCGCCGCCTGTTCCGGCGCCGCCTGCTGGCTGAAGCCGGGCAGCGCGTCGAACTCCGCGAGCAGGCCGATCACCGGGCCGCCGCTGCCGTGGCGATAGCGGGCGATGAAGGCGGTGGGCATGCCGGCGACGCCGGCCTCGATCTCGAAACCCGCCTCTCGCAACTGGCGTTGCAGCAGCGCGCTCGACTGCTGTTCCTGGAATCCGAGCTCGGCATGACCCCAGATGGCGAGCGCGGTGCTCGACAGCGAGGAGGCGTTGCGATCGACATCGGCGAGGATGGCGGTGCGCTGTTCCTCGCTGACCGGCCCGGCGAGCGCGGGGGTGGCGGTGGCGGCGAGCAGCAGCGCGGCGGCAAGGCGGAAGGACATGGTCTGAAAAGGCTCCCTGTTGACGGGCGCGAGTGTGGCGAGGCTTGGCCGCGAAGGGAAGCGAATGTTGGGCTGTGGGGGACGCCAGCGATCAGACCTGTAGCCCTGCGCTTGTCGGAGGGCGCCGCTCGGTGATGACAGGCGCCCTTCGACAGGCTCAGGGCTGCGGACTTGGCTGAGGCGATGCGCGCGCTGCTACCCAGTGGTTTGAACTGGTCGAGACGCCGCGGGGGATTATCGCGCGCGGCAAAGCGCGGTATTGCTGGTCCATGCGCATCACCGACGGACGCCTCACCCGATCCCACCGCCCTGCCCTCGCATGGCGACAGTGCGAGGGCGCGGGGCCGACCATCGTCTTCTTCCCCGGCTATGCCAGCGACATGGCGGGGTCCAAGGCGACGGCGCTGATCGACTGGGCGGCGCGCGAGGGGCGGGGGTGCCTGTTGTTCGACTATGCCGGGTGCGGCCTGTCCGACGGGCGATTCGCCGACGAGACGCTGGAGACGTGGCGCGACGACGCGCTCGACATGATCGCCGCGCGGGTGCCGGAGGGGCCGGTGCTGCTGGTCGGATCCTCGATGGGCGGCTGGCTGATGCTGCTGGTGGCGCTGCGGCTCGGCGCGCGGGTGGCGGGGTTGATGGGGATAGCCGCTGCGCCCGACTTCACCGACTGGGGGTACAGCGACACGCAGAAAGCGGTGCTGCAGCGCGACGGGCGGCTGCTGGAGCCCAATCCCTATGGCCCGGAGCCGACGCTGACGACGCTGGCGCTGTGGCAATCGGGCGAGCGCAACCGGCTGTTGAACGAATCGATCGCCATTTCCTGCCCGGTACGGCTGCTGCACGGGCAGGCAGACAGCGACGTGCCGTTCAGCGTGTCGTTGCGGCTGGCTGCTGACCTCTCTTCCCCCGACGTGACGACGCTGCTGATCAAGGACGGGGACCATCGCCTGTCGCGCGCCAATGATATCGCAATATTGCTCAATGTCATAAATTTGCTGTTGAATCCGCCCTGAGATTTGCCGGGTCGACGCAGGCTTTGTAGCAAAGGACCCGTCGGCAAAGACCGACGTAGCGTTTGCTACAATTTTGCTTTGTTACGCCTGCGGGACGTGGTACAACCTGTCTCCGTTCGGATGTCGAACCGGAAACTCGGGCATGGGATTTCAGCATCTTCAGTCTGGCTTCGAGGCCATCGATCGGATGCGCGCGTCGGCGTCGTGCGAGGTCGTCACGCTGGCCACGCCGTCGTCCGGACTGCTGATGTCGCGCATGGATGGCTTTACCGGCTGCAGCACCGCAGAGATCGAATCGCCGGGCGAGAACGATCGCTGGGACTGCTGGATGTTCCCGCGCCGCGAGCGCCGGCCGAGCACGGTCATCTGCGACGGGCGCAGCATCCGCCTCGAAAACGGCCTGCACGACTTTCACTTCGCGCCCGCCGGGATGGCGGGCCGCTGGGTGCAGCCGGCATCGCTGGGCGTGCTGTTGATCTATGTCGAGCGGGTGGCATCGGCCAGTCGCGACGACGGATTCAGGCACGATCCTGCACCGGTGTTCGGCGGCAGCGACGAATGGCTGGTGCGGCTGTCGCACGTGCTGGAGGCCCAGGCGCTGCAACCATCGTTCGGCAGCGACCTGATTTTCGACACCGCCTTGCGCATGATGCAGGAACGCACCGGGGCGGTCGCCACCGCCCGGCTGAAACGCGGCAACCGGCTGTACATGGCGCCGCACCGGCTGACCCGGGTGCGCGACTATGTGCAGGCGAACCTACATCGCCATCTGTCGCTGGCGGAACTCGCCGAGCAGGCGGACATGTCCCCCTTTCACTTCATCCGAGCCTTTCGCGACAGCACCGGCGAGACGCCCTATCGCTATGTCTGCCTGAGCCGCCTTGCGCAGGCGATCGCGCTGCTCGACGATGCGTCGATGCCGCTGGGCGAGGTTGCCAGTCGCTGCGGCTTTGCGCGGCAATCGCATTTCAGCGCGGCCTTCCGTCGCGAGATGGGGACCACCCCGAGCGATTACCGCGCGCTGTTCGGCCGGCCCGCGGTACGCGCGCCCGACGGTGAGGACGACGCCGACGGGCCGTGAACCGCACGGGCGATGTTGCACATCGCCGGACTGTTGCTAACAGGCGGGTCAGGGGCACAGATTCGACCCGAAGTGGACCATCGCCGTGCTGCTCTCCGCCCTGTTGTTGCTGATGCAATCCCCCGCCGCCGCCGATCCGGTGCCGCTCGCCGGACCGCGCACGCTCGGCGTCCTCGATGCCGACCGGTTCGACCGCTGCCACGATACCGCGACCGACGATGCGGTGGCGGGCATGGTCGAGGCACAGCGCTGGATCGTCGAGGGCGGCGGGTTCATCGCGCGCCAGTGCCTGGGCTTTGCGCAGGCCAAGGCGAGGCTGTTCGACGCCGCGACCGAGAGTTTCGCGCAGGCGGCGACCGATGCGGAAGCCGCACGCGACTGGCGCGCCGCCAACCTGTGGGCGCAGGCGGGCAATGCCGCGCTGGCGGCGGGCGACCCCGAACGCGCGCTGGGCCACCTCAATGCCGCGCTGGTGCAGGGGCGGCTCACCGGATTGCAACTGGGCGAGGCCTATCTCGACCGCGCCCGCGCCGCGCTGGCGCTCGAGCGCTGGAGCAATGCGCGCAGCGACCTAGACCTTGCCGTGCAGCATGCCGCGCAGGACCCGCTGGCGTGGCTGCTGTCGGCAACGCTGGCGCGCCGCCAGGGCGATCTCGCCCGCGCGCAGGCGGACATTACCGTCGCCTCGCAACTCGGCCCGCGCGATGCCGCCATCGCGCTGGAGGCCGGCAACATCGCCGCCGCCGGGGACCGGCTCGATGCGGCGCAGCGGAGCTGGGAAAGCGCCGTCGCGCTGGGCGGGGAAACGCCCGCCGGCACGACGGCACGGACGCGGCTGCAGGAGCTGGCGGCATTCCGGGCAGAGGAAGCAGCAGCGGCGGCGACGGCGGCGGTGACGCCGGAGGCCGCCCCTGCGCCGGCGACTGCAACGGGAGCCGCTGCGCCGCCCCAGTGAGGTGGTGAGGGACGTCATGGACGTTGGGTCATTGAGGCCCTCGACCGATTGAACCAAAGCCGTAGCCCTGAATCTGTCGATGGGCGCTTATCGGTCAAGCGTGCTTCGACAAGCTCAGCACTATGGTTCAATGCATGGGGGGCGTCCATGCAGCGTCATCCCTGCCCTATTCAATCGAGGAAATATTCGACCGTAGTCACCACCCGCACGCGCTTGTCGGGGGTGTCGGAGACGCCATAGCCTTCGCTGGCGCCATCCCGCGCGGTGATCTCGAAATAGCCCTGGGTGGCCGAGCGGATGTCGCCGACGGCGGAGCCGCTGTCGCGCGCGAATTGTTCGGCGGAGCGGCGCGCATCCTGCGTCGCCTGCGCGATCATCGCCGGCTTGATGTCGTTGAGCTTGGTGAAGCTGTAGCTCATCGACGAGCCTTCGGCGAGGCTGACGCCGCGCCGGACCAGATCGAACTGGCGGGCGACCGCGGTCTGCGCGCGGGCGATGTCGGTGGAGCGGAACTGCATGCGCTGCTGCACTGTGTAGGTCATCAGCCCATTGTTGTTGTAGCTCGACACGCTGACCCCGGCCGGGGTGAGCGCGCTGGCGGGAAAGCCGATGCCCTGGAAATAGGCACGCACCGCAGCGGTATCGGCATCGGCCTCCGCCTGCGCGGCGGCGAGGCTGTCGGCGCTGGTCGAATAGGTCACGGTCCAGGTGGCGAGATCGGCGCGCACGTCACGCTCGGCCAGCCCGCGCACGGTGACGGCGCGCTCGGCATCCTTCATCCGCACGAGCCCCGATCCGGCGAACCAGCCGCCGCCCATGATACCGATGGCGCCGATGGCTGTCGCCACCAGGAGCACGCGATTGCGGTCTGCGAGCCAGCGCTTCCACCCCTCGCCCTGCGCTACTGATTCTTCCGGCATGGCCGGTTTCCCTTCCCATGTTGATGCGGCATACCGCCCATTGGCCACCGCACCGCCGCCATGCCATGCTCAGGCTGTCTCTGCGATGAACCGTTTATTTTTGTCGATGAACCGAGTGAGATGCAATGGCCCGTTCCGACTACCGCTTCGCCTTCCGCAAGCGCGTCCGCTACGCCGAGATCGACGCGCAAGCAGTGGTGTTCAATTCCCGCTACCTCGAATATTTCGACATCGGCATCACCGAATATTGGCGCGCGGTGGGCATGTACGATGCCGCGCCGATAGCCGGCGGGCCGGAGTTTCACGTCGCCAAGGCGGTGGTCGAATACAAGGCGCCGATCCTGCTCGACGAGGAAATCGACATCTGCGTGCGCTGTTCGCGCATCGGATCGAGCTCGATGACCTTCCTGTTCGAGCTGCATGGTGCGGACAAGGACGATCTGCGCGCGACGGGCGAGGAAGTGTCGGTGCATGTCAGCGAGGCGCAGGGCCCGCCCGCGCCGGTGCCGGACTGGATTATCGCGCTGTTCGACACATATGAGGGGCAGTCGCTCAAGGCTGCAAAGGTGCCCGCATGAAATATCTCCACAGCATGATCCGGGTCGCAGACCCTGACGCCACCGTCGACTTCTTCAAACTGATCGGGCTCGAGGAAGTCCGCCGCTTCGACAGCGAGAAGGGCCGGTTCACGCTGATCTTCCTCGCCGCGCCGGGGCAGGAGGGCGTGGCCGAGGTCGAGCTGACCTACAATTGGCCGCCCGCGGACGGCAGCCCGGCGGAAGTCTATGGCGGCGGCCGCAATTTCGGCCACCTCGCCTATCGGGTCGACGACCTTTACGCGACCTGCCAGCGGCTGATGGACGCCGGTGTCACCATCAATCGCCCGCCGCGCGACGGGCACATGGCCTTCGTGCGCTCGCCCGACGGGATTTCGATCGAGCTGCTGCAGGACGGGCATCTGCCGGTGCAGGAGCCCTGGGCTTCGATGCCCAATGTCGGGGAATGGTGACGGGCGACGATGACGAGGGTGGCGGGGCAGCGCTGAGGCTGCACCCGCTGGTGGCGGCCTGGCGCGACAGCCTGGCGCTGGAGCGGCGGCGATCGGTGCATACGGTGCGCGCCTATGTCGCGACGGCGCAGCGCCTTTGCGACTTCCTGTCGGCCTATCATGGCGGCGCGGTCGATGCGGCGATGCTGGAGCGGCTCGGCGCGGCCGATCTCAGGGCGTTTCTGGCCGAACGGCGCGGGGGCGGGCTCGCCAACGCCTCCGCCGCGCGCGAGCTTTCCGCGATACGCGGGTTCCTGCGCTTTACCGGGGGCGAGGGTGCGGCGGTGCCGGCGGTACGCGGGCCGCGCCTGAAAGCGCGGCTGCCGCGGCCGGTCTCCCCCGACGAGGCGCTGGCGCTGGCCGACGATGTCGCCCATGCGGCGCACGCCCCCTGGATCGGCGCGCGCGACATTGCCGTGCTGCTGCTGCTTTACGGCGCGGGCCTGCGCGTCGGCGAGGCGCTGGCTCTGACCGGTACGGCACTCGATGCCGGCGATGTGCTGCGCGTGACCGGCAAGCGCGGCAAGACCCGGGCGGTGCCGCTGCTGCCGGTGGTGCGCGAGGCGCTGGCGCATTATGCGGCGCTCTGCCCGTGGCCGCTGCCACGCGATGCGCCGCTGCTGCTCGGTGCGCGCGGCGGGCCGCTCAATCCGGCGCTGGTGCGCCGCGCCGTGCAGGCGGCGCGGCGACGGCTTGGGCTGGCCGAGCGCACCACGCCGCACGCGCTGCGCCACAGCTTTGCCACGCACCTGCTGGCCGGCGGGGCGGACCTGCGCAGCCTGCAGGAGCTGCTGGGCCATGCCAGCCTGAGTTCGACCCAAATCTATACCGCGATCGACACCGCGCATCTGCTCGACGTCTATGCCAGCGCGCATCCGCGGGCGTGAAATTTGCTGGCGGATGACGCGCAGCCCTTGTGCGTGGCGGTGCTTGGGATAGACAATCGTCAACCTCTCCCTGTCATGGACCAATGATGACCTTCGCTGCACGCCCTGCCCTTGACCCCGAAGCCATCTGGGCGCGCCATTTCGACCATCCGGTGCCGTGGCTGAGCGCGTTTCCGCCGCTGTCGATGAACGAGATGTTCGCGGCCTCCGCCGCCAGGTTCGGCAAGGCCAATCTGCTCGATTTCCTGGGGCGCAAGTACCGCTTCGACGAGGTGGCGGACGCGGTGCGGCGCGCGGCGGCCGGATTTCAGGCGATGGGCGTCGGCAAGGGCGACCGGGTCGGCCTGTTCCTGCCCAATGTACCGCACTATGTCGCGGCCTATTATGGCGCGCTGCTCGCCGGGGCGACGGTGGTCAATTTCTCCCCGCTCTATACGGTCGACGAGCTGACCCACCAGGTCGAGGACAGCGGCACCAAATTGCTGGTGACGCTGACCGCTGCCGCGCTGCTGCCCACCGCGCTGAAGGTGCTGGAAGGCTCCAGCCTCGAGCGGCTGGTGGTGGGGTCGGTCGCGGGCGTGCTGTCGCCGGTCAAGAGCCTGGCTTACCGCCTGTTCAAGCGGCGCGAGGTCGAGCCGCTGCCCAGGGATGCGCGCATCACCCGCTTTTCCGCGCTGATCGCCAACCGCGGTGCGGTGACGCCGCCGCCGATCGAGCCGGAGCAGGATGTCGCGCTGGTCCAATATACCGGCGGCACCACCGGCACGCCCAAAGGGGCGCGGCTGACCCACCAGAATCTGACCGCCAATGCGCGGCAGGTGAACATGCTCGATCCGTGGAAGGACGGCGAGGACCGCATATTGGGCGTGCTGCCGTTCTTCCATGTCTTTGCTAACACCTGCGTGCTCAACCGCACCGTGCTCAATGGCGGAGAGATCGTGATGCTGCCGCGCTTCGATGCCGGGCAGGCGCTGGAGGCGGTGACGCGCGGGCGGGTGACGGCGATGCCGGGCGTGCCGACCATGTACCAGGCGCTGCTCGACCATCCCGACATCGCCCGTACCGATTTCTCTGCCCTGCGCGTGTGCATTTCCGGCGGCGCGCCGATGGCTGCCGAGCTGAAGGCGCGCTTCGAGGCGCAGACCGGGGCCAAGCTGGTCGAAGGCTATGGCCTGACCGAAAGTTCGGGTGTGGTTTCGGCCAATCCCTATTCGGGCGACGGCAAGCCGGGCACCATCGGCCATCCGCTGCCGGGGACGATGGTGCGGCTGGTCGACAAGGAAGACCCGGGCCGCGACGCGCCGGCGGGCGAGCCGGGCGAGATCGTCATCGCGGGCCCGCAGATCATGCAGGGCTATTGGAACAAGCCCGAGGCCGACAACGACAGTTTCGTGGCCACCGCATCGGGCGCGTGGCTGCGCACCGGCGATGTCGGGGTGATCGACGAGGATGGCTATATCCGCATCGTCGACCGGCTGAAGGACATGATCGCGGTCGGCGGGTTCAAGGTCTATCCGTCGGTGATCGAGGCGGTGCTGTACCAGCATCCCTCGGTCAAGGAGGCGCTGGTGATCGGCGTTCCCGATGCCTATCGCGGCGAAAGCCCGCGCGCCTATGTGGCGCTGGACGGGGATGCCGCGCCGGTCAACGGCGTCGAACTGACCAGCTGGCTGAATGCCCAGCTTGGCAAGCATGAGCGGGTGGATGCAGTGATCGTGCGCGCATCCCTGCCCAAGACGATGATCGGCAAGCTCGATCGCAAGGCGCTGCGCGCCGAACTGGCGGGGGAGGCAGGATGAGGACAGCAGGCTGGGCGATGGTCGCGGCGCTGCTGCTGGCAGGCGGGCCGGCAGCGGTGGCGCAGAACCGTCCGGGGAATTCGGCAGCGGCGCAGGTGATCGACAATCTGCGCACGCTACTAAAGCATGAGGAGCGGGTGACCGCGATCGGCGAGCGGCTGGCGGTGGCCGCCGCGGCGCAGGGCTGGTGCACGCCGACCCGCTCGGCCGGCTGGACGCTGGGCGACCTGGGCATGTACCCCAAGGCGCTGCGGCCGACGATACGCGCGCATTTCGGCCTGCCCGCCGACGTCAGCCTGTTCGTGTCCAGCCTGGCGCCCGATGGCGCGGCGGCACAGACCGGGATCCGCCAGGGCATCGGCATCAGCCGCATCGGCGATGCGGTGCCGGTGCGGTTCCGCGGCACCGGGCTGACGCGCAGCGCGCTGACCAGCAACGAACGCACCGTTCAGCGCGGGCTCGACGCCGGGCCGCTGCAGCTCGAGGTGGTCGATACCGATGGCACCCGGCGACAGGTGACGGTGACCGGGCGCAACGCCTGCCAGTCGCGGTTCGAAGTGTCGGCAGAGGATTTCGAAAATGCCTTCGCCGATGGCGAAATGGTGCAGGTGACCGCCGGCATGGCGCAGTACAACCGGGAAAGCGACGAGGAGCTGGCCGGGGTGATCGCGCACGAGCTGGCGCACAACATGCTGCGCCACATCCCGCGATCCGAGGAGGCGGGCACGCCGCGCGACTATCGCCAGCATCTCGCCCGCTATGCGCGCATTTCCCGCGAGATGGAGCAGGAAGCCGACCGGCTCTCGGTCTGGCTGCTCGCGGCGGCAGGGTATGACCCGGAGGCGCCGCTGCGCTTCTGGCGCCGGTTCGGCCCCGGCAATGACGGATCGCCGCGCTTCGGGCGGCTGCACGACCGGTGGGAAGACCGGGTGGCGGCGATCGAGGACGAGCTGACCCGCATGCGCGCGGCCAAGGCCGCCGACCCGCAGGCGCGGCCGGCCCTGCTCGATCGCGCCAACGCCCCGCCGCCGCCGGTGGCGGCTCCGGCCGGGCGCCAGTAACGCGCCGGCAGGGCTGCGCGAATGGGGAGACGTTGACAGCGGCGCACGCGCCCCCATTTGCCAACTGACCCACTGATTAGGACAGCATTGCCATGACCATCGAGACCGCCATTTTCGCCGGAGGCTGCTTCTGGTGCACCGAAGCCGTGTTCAAATCGCTGGCCGGGGTGGAGAGCGTCGAGAGCGGCTATATCGGCGGGCATGTGCCCAACCCCACCTACAAGGCGGTGTGTGCGGGCACGACCGGCCATGCCGAGGCGATCCGCATCACCTTCGACCCGGCGGTGATCGGCTATGGCGATCTGCTCGACGTGCATTTCGCGACGCATGATCCGACCCAGCTCAACCGCCAGGGCAATGATGTCGGCACGCAATATCGCACCGCGCTGTTCCCGCTGACCCCCGAACAGGAGCAGGAGGCGCGCGCCGGTATCGCCCGGGCGCAGGCCGACTGGCCGCAGCCGATCGTCACCACCATCGAGAGCGGCGAATGGTATCCGGCAGAGGATTACCACCAGAATTACTGGGAAGGCGAAGGCCAGCGCAACGGCTATTGCCTGGCGGTGATCCCGCCCAAGCTCGCCAAGCTGAAGAAGCGCTTTGCCGAACGGCTGAGCGAAACGGCAGCCTGAGGCGGAAGGGCGCCCTGACCGGCGGGCTGGCGCTGCTCGCCGCGTCGGCGCCTGCCGTTGCCCTGGCGCAGGCGCTGCCAGGACCGGGCGGCAACGGACCGCCGGTGGTACTGCGCCCCCCTCCCCCGCCCCCGCCCAGGCTGGAGCCACCGCAGCCCCCGGCCGGGCCGGAGGATAGCGAGGCCAAGCGGCGTGGCCCGCCGTCCACCCTGCGCGACTGGATGGCGCATGCCTCGGCCGCGACGGTGCAGCGCTACCCGCTCATAGACGATCCGGTAACCGGGTTCGGCAACGATGATCTGTGGGAGGCAGGGCCGACCGTTGCGGTCAGGCGCGGGTCAGTGTCGCCAGATAGTTGAGCGCCAGCGAGCCGCCGGCGCGGAAGCCGCGCGTTACCGGATCGACCGAGAGGCCGGTGATATCGACGATCTTGAGCCCGACATCGCCGGCCAGCAGGGTCAGCTCCTCCGGCGTGAGGAAGCGGTCCCAATCATGGGTGCCGCGCGGCACCATGCCGATGCGTTCCGCCGCTTCGACCAGCAGCAGGCGGCTGGCGGCAGTGCGGTTGGGGGTGGAAAGGATCATCAGCCCGCCATCGGCCAGCCGGTCGGTCAGCGCCGAGAGGAACAGGTGCGGATCGGCGACATGCTCGATCACTTCGAGCGAGGTGACGAGATCGAACTGGCCGAGCGCGCCGGCGAAGGCGGGATCGCCGAGATCGCCGCAGCGATAGTCGATGGCCAGCCCCTGCCCGGCCGCGTGCGCGGTGGCGACGGCGATGTTGGCCGCTGCGGCATCGACTCCGGTGACCGCCGCACCGAGCCGGGCGAGCGGCTCCGCGATCAGCCCGGCGCCGCAGCCGGCATCGAGCGCGCGGCGACCGGCCAGCGGACGCAATTGCGCGCTATCGGCCTGCCAGTGCGCGTCGATGGCACGGCGGATGTAGCCGAGCCGCGCCGGATTGAGCCGGTGCAGCATCGCCGAACTGCCGGTCGGGCTCCACCACTCGGCGGCGAGTGCGTCAAAATGGGCGGCCTCTGCGGCAAGGATGGTGGCGGACTGGCTCATGCTTCTGCTTCTGCCAGCGACACGCGGGCGGTGCAACCTGGCCGCAAGGTCCGCCCCGGCCACGGCGCGGGAATGGAGACCGCGATACTGCGCCGGTGGGTCGGCGTTGCAGCGATCAGGCTTCGTCGCCCTTGTAGCGCAGTTCGAGATAGCGTTTGTGGCTCGACAGGCGGTCCATGTCGGTGCTGGCGATATGGCGCGCGAGGCCGCCGATTTCCTCGTCGAGCAACTGCATGCCTTCGATCAGCTCGCGCTCCGCGACGCGGCCGTTGCGTTCCTCGCGCCGCATGGTGACGGGGACGCGCTTGTAGCCTTCGACCAGATGCGGCAGCTCCTCACCCACCAGGCGGCGCAATTCGTGCGCTTCGGGCGCGTTGGCATCGAGCGTGGCGAGCTGCGGCTGCAGCGCGGCGATCTTGCGGCCGATGTCGTCTGCCAGCGTCATCGCGGGCGCGGGCAGCGCGCGGCGTTGCTGGTCGATCCAGCCGATGGTGCGATCGGCAAGCTGCGGCAGGCTGGCCTGGACGATGGTGTCGGCCCGCACTTCCTTTTCCCGGCTGAACAGGAAGGCCATCATCAGCACCAGCGGGATGGCGAGGAACACGGCCAGCACGCCGAAGAAACCGATGCCGTCAAGGATGGCACCGAGGATGCCGGCAGACAGGAACAGCGCGACGATCCCGGCCAGCGCGAACAGCACGAAGCGCTTGCCGCGCCGCATCGCCCGGCGCGCGACATGGCCGAGCGCGGGCGGGATGCCCTGTATCGGCTGGCCGCTGCGCCGCTGGCGCGAGCGGTTGATGCTGAGCGCTGCCTCGCGGTTCGCGGTGTCGACGGTGGTGGGACCGGAGGGGAGATCGGAGGTCATGGCGGCGTGCCTAACCCTCCAGCGCCGCGAACGGGCTGTCCTTGCTGGTCAATTGCGCCTGTGCCTGGGCCTGGCCCTCGGCGCGCGCGATATAGCCGCGCGACTTTTCCACCTCGACGGTCAGCGTGTTGATGGTCGTCTTCATGCTGTCGAGCGCCTTCAGCTTGAACACATCGACCGCATCCATCGTGTCATAGATGTTCTGGAAGGCGCGCTGCAGCGTTTCCATCGGGATGGTCGAGGCGGCGGCCTGTTCATGGATGCGCGCGGTATTGTCCTTGAGCATCTTGCCGGTGCCATCGATGATGTTGGCGGTGGTGGTGTTGAGCGCGGTAATCTGATCGAGCACCAGACGCTGGTTGTTCATCGCCTGCGCCACCGTCACCGCGGTGCGCAGCGCGCCGACGGTGGTGGTGCTGGCGCGATCGACGCCCTTGATCAGCTCGACATTGTTCTTCTTGACCAGGTCGAGCGCGAGATAGCCCTGCACGCTGACGGCGAGCTGGGTCAGAATGTCCTGGCTGCGCTGGCGCACATAGAATAGCGCGCTTTCGCGGATCGCCTTGGCCTTTTCAGGATCGGTCGCGTCGAGCTCATTGGCCTTGGCCTCGAGCCGCTCGTCGAGCGTCTTGGCGACATGCACCATCTGCTCGAGCCGGCCCATCGCCGCCCACAGATTCTGGCGCTCGATATCGATATCGCCATTATCCTTGAGCAGTTCGGTCTTGCCGTTGGCGAGACGGCGCAGGATTTCGCTGATGTGGGTCTGCGCCGACTGGTAGCTGTCGAAATAGTTGCGCAGCGATCCGCCGAACGGGATCAGCCCGAACAGTTTCTTCTTCGAGGTCGCGCCCTGCTTCGACGGATCGAGATCCTCGACTGTGCGGCGCAGCGCGGCGAGATCGGCGCCGACGTTGGAATCATTGTTCATCGCCCTGACCGGGCGATCGAGGAAGCGGTTGCTGTGCGCCGCCGCCGCCGCGATTTCGGCGCGGCCCATGTTGGTGATCTGGTCGATCTTCTGGCCGAATTCCGGGCTGTTGGCGTCGGTCGAGATCAGGTCTTCGATAAAGCCTTCGACCCGTTCGTCGAGCTTGCTGCGCTGCTCGCTGGAGATGCTGACGAGGCCCGCTGCCTTGTCCGGCGCGACCTGCGGCACCGGCGCCGGCGGCTCCAGCACGATGGCCGGTGCGTCGAGCGTCTCGGTCTTGGTTTGCGTCTCACTCATGGCCCGCTCAAATCCTTCATGCCCCATCCATAGCGAAGAGTGGGGTCAGATGCGCTTTCCCGCAAGGGGGAAACAGTGTGTTATATAGATAAGGCAGCGGGTGTGTGCAATGGGCGCGTCAGGCACGCGCCGCCAGCGCCGGGGCGATCCAGGCGGAGACGATCAGCTGGGCGAGGTGGTAGACGAGGATCGGCAGCAGCACCATGCCGGCGGCACTTGCCGGGAACAGCAGCGCGGCGAGCGGCGCGCCGACGGCGATGCTTTTGTGCGCGCCGGCAAACAGCACCGCCGCACGCTCTGGCCGCGCCAGCCTGAGTGCGCCGCCGAGCAGCCAGGCGCCGCCGAAACCCGCCACCAGCATCAGCGTGACGCCGGCGCCGAGGATCGCGAAATCGCTGCCCGACAATGTGCTCCAGATGCCATCGACCACCGCCGCGCTGAAGGCAACATAGACGGCGATAGCGATCGCCCCCTGATCCATCAGTTTGACGCCCGAGGGGTGCCTGAGAACCCATGGCCGCGCCCAGCGCTGCACCATCTGGCCGACGATGAACGGCAGCAACAGGATCAGCGCGATGCGTATGGCCAGATCCCCCGACAGGCTGACCCCGCCGTCACGCCCGGCAAGCAGCGCGAACAGCGCGGGCGAGACGATGATCGCGGCGAGATTGATCAGCGCCGAGGCGATGACGCTGACTGCGACTGCCCCGCGCGCGAGGCTGGTGTAGGTGGTCGCCGACTGTACCGTGGTGGGCAGCACCCCGGCATAGAGAAAGCCGAGCGCGACCAGCGGCGGCAGCCAGCCGTCGGTCAGTCGGGCAAGGCCGAGACCGACCAGCGTCATGACGCCGAACACGAACAGCGAGATCGCCCCCTGCACCCGCCAGTTGCGCAGTCCGGCCAGCACCTCGTCACGCGGCAGGCGGATGCCGTGGAGCAGGAAGATGAGGAACACCGCGCCGGAGGAAATGAGATTGGCCACCGCCACCTGCCCGCCGCGCACCGGCAGCAGGCTGGCGAGCACGATGGTGGCGATCAGTATCCAGATGAAGCGGTCAGGGATGATGCGGGTGAGGAAAGACACGGCCGCCGCATGGCCGGTACGCCGGAATTTGGCAATGCGCTCAGAAGCGGGTCGACCATTCCGTCGCCCAGGCGGGCCCATGATCGAGGAACCAGATTTCGGTGGCCTTGTCCAAGCCGGTCAGCACCAGCAGCCCGGCGATCAGCATACCGCCGCCGAGCAGCAGCTTGCCGGTACTGGCTGCCGAGCCCAGCCCACCGCGCAGCCGGGCCAGCATCTGCCGTCCGGCCAGACCGATGGCGAGCAGCGGGATCGAAATGCCGACACCGAACAGCAGCATGACGAGGCCTGCCTGCCCCAGCGCCTCGCCCTGGCTGGCGAGCAGGGTCGCCGCGCCCAGCGTCGGGCCGACGCACGGGCTCCACACCGCACCGAGCAGCACGCCGAGCCCGAACTGGCCGGCAAAGCCGCCGCCGCGCACGCCGCTGGTGCGGCGGTTGGCCCAATTGCCGATGGGGGCAAGCGCGGCCTGCATCTGCCGCTGTGCTGCGGGGATCAGCAGCAGTGCGCCAAAGCCGATCAGCAGCACCGCCGAGCTGGTGCGGAACAGATCCGGATTGAGCCCGAGCGAAAAGCCGATGGTGGCGATGAACAGGCCGAGCGCGGCGAAGCCGGTGGAGAGGCCGAGCGCCAGCGCGACAGGCCCGAGGCGATGTTCGCTGCTGGCGGTGCCGAGCACGATCGGCAGGATCGGCAGGATGCAAGGCGAGAGGATGGTGAGGACGCCGGCAAGGAAGGCCGCGCCAAGGGTGAGCAGGTCCATCGGCGGCGCCTTGTATCAGCAGTGGCGGGAAAGGGGGTCCGCCCGGACCGTTCGCTAGGGGGGACGAGCGCAGGGAGTGCGCAAGGTCCGGGCGGTAGGGGGAAAGAGGTCAGCCGCGGGTGCTTGCCACCAGTCGGGCAATGGCCGCGCGATTGGTGTCGCCGATCAGGCGACCGGTTTCGCGATTGCCGCGGAAGGCGATCAGCGTCGATTGGCGGGTGACGCGCAGCGGGCCCTGTTCGGCGCGCTGGCTGTCGAAATCGATGCGGAACAGCACCAGATCGGCGTTGGCCGGATCATTCTGGGCGGCGACCAGCGGGGCCTGCTGGGCGCGGCACACCGGGCACCAGGGGGCATAGACTTCGACGAGGATCGGCTTGCCGGCGGCGCGGGCGGCATCGAAGGCGGCTTGGGTGAAGGGAATGGCGCGCACCTGCTGCTGCTGGGCGAAGGCCGGTGCTTCTGCGAGCGGGGTGATGGCGATGGTCGCAACCAGCGCGCCGAGCGCGATGCGGGCATGAGTGAACGACATGGAGATTTTCCCTCTGGCGGTGATCGGCTTGCCGCATCGGCGGCTCGTTGATCCATTCGCCAGCGGCCATGCTGCGGTTACGCAGGGTCGCTTAAAAAGAGTCGCAGGCGCTCAATCGTCATAGCGGTCATCGAACAGGCGGCCCTCGCGTCCGTAGAGATAGTCGCCATCGAACTCGGCAATCTCGGCGAGTCGGGCATGATCGACGAGAATGGCCTGGCCACCGTCGAAGCGGACCAGATCGAGTTGGCGCAGCGTGGTCATGGTCCGGCTCATGTGCACGGTGGTGATGCCGCAGACATCGGCGATTTCCCGCTGGGACAGGGGCATGGCGAAGCGCACGCCATCCGAGCGCCCGACGAAGCGCAGACGCATTTCGGTTTCGCACAAGAAGTGGCAGACGCGGCCCAGCGCATCGAGCCGACCCAGACGGAAGATCCATTCGCGGTGCATCGCCGCATCAAGCAGCGTCGAGTACCACAGGATGCGCGTGAGATGCGGCTGCTGTTCCAGTATCGTGCGCAGGGCGTGATGCGGCACCTGGGCAATGCGCACCTCGCCCACCGCCGTCACATCATGATCGAGGCGCTTGAGCGGGAAGGCATGCAGATCGAGAAAATCGCCGGGGACATGCAGCCCGAGTATCTGGCGGCCGCCATCGCTATCGACAGCGGAGCGGATGACGAACCCGTCGATCAGATAGGTGCTGGTATCGACTCGCTCCCCCCGGTGGACGATGTCATCACCTGCAGACAGAGTACGCACGCTGCCAACCGCCGCGTCGAGTGCGGTGAGCTCCTGCATGGTAAGACCATGGCGGACGCGGCCCGCCAGAAACAGTTCAGTCAGCATCTCCAGCCCCCCGACCGATCGCCACAGCAGCGACCAGCCCGATCGAAACGATCCGTATGCGTCACGGTTCCACGACACGGTCGCGCGGCCTTAGCACCCTTGCCCGGAAATGACCGGGGCGTAACAAAGGTTATGCCGCTCCACAGCCGGCTGCCCTACAGCAGCCGATGCCGGACCCGCCGGTAAGGGACGACCGAGCATGTCTGCGCCTACCCATAGCGAGCGCTCGAGCGCCTTGAGGCTGCGCCGGATCGTGCTGATCGGACGCGCTGGACCCGACCTGAGCATTGTCGATGTGCGCAGCCTGATCTTCGAGGCACGCGGGTTCACCATCCTCAACGGCATAGGTGGCGTGCTGACCTACGATGCACGCGGATGGTTGCTGTGTGCCGAGGGCACCAGCGATGCCATAGACGAGCTGCTGGCGCAGGCGCGCAGGGACCACCGCTATGGCTGCATCCGCCTCCTCCACGATCAGTGGCTGGAAGCTGGCGAGTTCATAACCTTTCACGACGTGATCGGACTGCAATCCATGCCGGTGTCGACAGCCACGCTGGCCGGGCTGTGGCGGGTGCGGTTGACGCCGGAGACCGTCCGGCTGCTCGACGACGGCTATGCGGCGCTCACCCATGACGCTGCCGCAGCACTGGGCGCGGCATCCGGGCGTTGACGCGCATGGCGTAACGGCTAGGGTCGTCGGCATGAAAAAGCTGCTCCTACCCGCGCTCGCCCTCGGCCTGATGCTGCCCGCCCCGCTGCTGGCCCAGGAAAACACAGCCCCCACCGTGGCTGCGGCCAGCCCGCCGACGCGGACCGCGAGCGGTGCGGCGCTGGTCTCCTCCGCCGATGGCCGCGCTTCCGCGGCGGGGCGCGAGATGCTGGCACTGGGCGGCAGCGCCGCCGACGCGGCAATGGCGACGATGCTGGCGCTGACTGTCGTCGAGCCGCAGTCGAGCGGCATCGGCGGTGGTGGTTTCTTCGTCTATCATGACGCAGCCTCGGGTGAGATCATCACCATCGACGGGCGCGAGGAAGCGCCCGCTGCCGCGACACCCAACCGCTTCCTGGGCCCCGACGGGCGGCCTCTGGGGATGCGCGATGCCGTGCCGGGCGGGCGCTCGGTCGGCGTGCCCGGCAACATCCGCCTCGCTGCCGAAGTGCATCGCCGCTATGGTCGGGTGAGCTGGGCGCAATTGTTCGCCCCCGCCATCCGCCTGGCCGAAGAAGGCTATGAGGTGAGCCCGTGGCTGGCCGCCGCGCTGACCGGCAGCGACGAGCGCTGGACCGATTTTCCGCAGACGCGCGCGCTGTTCTTCATCGACGGGCGCCCGGCGCGCGCGGGCGAAACGCTGCGCAATCCGGCACTGGCTGCGACGCTGCGCGGCATTGCCACGCGCGGGCCCGACGCTTTCTACACCGGGGCAACCGCGCGCGCGATCGTGCAGGCGGTACGCACCGCGCCGCGCAATCCGGGCGACATGACGCTGGCCGACCTTGCCGCCTATCGCAGCGCGGATCGCGAGCCGGTGTGCTTTGCCTATCGCGTCTATCGCGTCTGCGGCATGGGCCCGCCGTCTTCCGGCGCGACCACCGTATTCGGCATCCTCGGCATGCTCGAGGGGTTCGACCTGCACGCGATGGGCAAAGACAATCCGATGAGCTGGCACCTGATCAGCGAGGCGATGCGGTTGGCCTATGCCGACCGTGACACCTATGTCGCCGACCCCGACGTTGTCGAGGTGCCGGTCGCCGGGCTGATCGACGAAAGCTATCTCAGGGATCGGGCGCGGCTGATCTCGCCCTTCCGCGCGGCCGAGCGGGTCAGCGCGGGCACGCCGCCGGGCGCGGCACCGCGCACCACTGCGGTCGCGGGCGAGGTGCCGTCGACCAGTCATTTCGTCGCCATCGACCGCGCTGGCAATGTCGCCAGCATGACCTCCACCGTCGAAGGCATTTTCGGCAGCCAGCTGGTCGCCGGCGGGATGATCCTCAACAACGAGCTGACCGACTTCAGCCTGGCGCCTGAGCGGGACGGTGCGCCGGTGGCCAACCGGGTGGAGGGCGGCAAGCGCCCGCGCTCGTCGATGTCACCCACCATCGTCTATGGCCCCGATGGCGCGCCGATCCTCGCGGTCGGCTCTGCCGGGGGACCGCGCATCATCATGCATGTGCTGAAAACGCTGGTCGGCGTGCTCGATTTCGGCCTGCCGGTCGAGGAAGCGGTTGCGCTCCCCAACATCTACATGGCGGGCGACGGCACGATCATCGAGAACACGCCGCTGGGGGCGACGCTGGCCACCCAGCTGGCGCAGTTCGGCCGTCCGACGCTGTCGGGCGAGCTTGGCTCCAAGCTCAACGCCGCCGAGCGCGAGGCCGATGGCAGCTGGACCGGCACCGCCGACCCGCGCAGCGTCGGGGCGGTTGCAGTCGAATAGCAAAACGACCACATAGGCGCCCAAGAATCCGGAAGACGTCCGGACAGGGCCATTTTCGTCCCCGGGAAAAGACAGAGAGAGTCATGACCAAGCCAGCGCAGATCGACGGTTTCCCGAACCTCGTCTCGATGTTCTACACCCGCGTCGACGAGGGCGGCGAGCGACCCTTTCTGTGGCACAAGGCCGAGCGCCAATGGGTCAGCCAGAGCTGGCGCGAGGTCGGCGAGCAGATCGCGGCGCTGTCCTCCGCCTTGCTCGGGCTGGGGCTGGCCAAGGGCGACCGGGTGGTGCTGGTGTCCGAAAACCGGCCCGAATTCCTGATCGCCGATTTCGGCATCATGGCCGCCGGTTGCGTGACCGTGCCGACCTACACCACCAACACCGAACGCGACCACCAGCATATCCTCGACAACAGCGGCGCGCGCGGGGTGATCGTTTCCACCGCCAAGCTGGCGCGTGCGGTAATGCCGGCGGCGCTGAGGGCGCAGGTCGAGTTCGTCATCGTCATGGAAGACATGAAGATGGCGCAGCAGAGCGACGTGCGCGTGCTCGACTGGGCCGACCAGATAAAGGGCGGTGCGGACAAGGTGGCGGCGGTGCGCGAGCGCGCGGCCAGCGTCACCCGCGACGATCTCGCTTGCCTGATCTATACCTCGGGCACCGGCGGCGCCCCGCGCGGGGTGCGCCAGCACCATGGCGCGATCCTGCACAATGTCGAAGGCGCAGCGGCGATCGTCGATGAGGATTTCGGCATCGACAACGAGGTGTTCCTGTCCTTCCTGCCGCTGAGCCACGCCTATGAGCATACCGGCGGCCAGTTCCTGCCGATCGCGATGGGCGCGCAAATCTATTATTCCGAAGGGCTGGAGAAGCTGGTTTCGAACATCGAGGAGACCAGCCCGACGATCATGGTCGTCGTCCCCCGCCTGTTCGAGGTGATCCGCGCGCGGATGCTCAAAGCGGTGGAGAAGCAGGGCAAGCTGCCCAATTTCCTGCTGCGCCAGGCACTGCGCATCGGCGCCAAGGATTATGCCGGGCGGGTGCCGCTGTGGGACAAGCCGGTCGGCGTCGCGGTCGACAAGCTGTTCCGCCCCAAAATCCGCGCGCGCTTCGGCGGGCGGATGAAGGCGCTGGTGTCGGGCGGGGCGCCGCTCAACCCGGACATCGGCATCTTTTTCCACTCGATCGGCCTGACGCTGCTGCAGGGATATGGCCAGACCGAGAGCGGCCCAATCATCAGCTGCAACCGCCCGCGCGCCGGCCTGAAGATGGACACCGTCGGCCCGCCGCTCAAGAACACCGAGGTGCGCATTGCCGAGGACGGCGAAATCCTGGTCCGCGGCGAACTGGTGATGCACGGCTATTGGCAGAATGAGGCGGAGACGGCGCGCGTCCTCAGGGACGGATGGCTGCACACCGGCGATATCGGCGAGATCGACGACAAGGGCCGGATCAAAATCACCGATCGCAAGAAGGACATCATCGTCAACGACAAGGGCGACAATGTCTCGCCGCAGCGGGTGGAAGGCATGCTGACGCTGCAACCCGAAATCCTGCAGGCGATGGTGCATGGCGACAAGCGGCCGAATCTGGTCGGCATCGTCGTGCCCGATCCCGAATGGGCGATGGAATGGGCCAAGGCCGCCGGCCTGCCCACCGACATGGCGCTGCTCAAGCAGCATGAGAGCTTCCGCTCCGCCGTCCGCGCCGCCATCGACCGGGTCAACAAGGATCTGTCGGTGATCGAAAAGGTCCGCAAGTTCGACTTCGCCGACGAACCCTTCACCATCGAGAATGAGCAGATGACGCCGAGCATGAAGATCCGGCGACACGTGCTCAACACCGTCTATGCCGACAAGATCGGGGCGATGTACCGGGGCTAGGCCGGTCGGGCAAATTTGTCGGTTTTCATCGAACCGTAGCCCTGAGCCGGTCGGTGCCGCAGGCGATGCGCAGCATCAACGGCGCCTCACTGGCGAGGCGTGCTTCGACAAGCTCAGCACTACGGTACTGATTGCTGCGATCAGTCTTTGCAGCGAAATCTACTGCCCCGCTGGCGTCCGATAGGGGACAAATTCTCCCAGTGCGCAGCTCGCGCCGCTGATGCCGCTGCTGCGATCGACGAGGCGGATGATGTCGCCTCGGCACGGACCGTTGCCGAACTGGCGGCTGACGATGATGTCATTGTCCCGCGCGAGACCGGGGCAAGAACTGCGCAGCTCATTCTTGTACACCAGACGGCCCGACGCCCGATAAAGCAACACGCTGTCCGACACGCGGATGGTTTCGAGCGAGCTGCGCGCGACAGGTATGCAGCTTACCGGCTCTCCCGCCACCTTGCCGCCGAGATGGCGGTCGAGCAGTGCGAGCTGATCGGGGGTGAGCTGTTCGGGCTCCGCTGACCGCTCACCCGCCGCGCAGGCAGCAAGCAGCAACGGCGCGACAAGGGCGACGGCGAGGGTGGATTTGCGGATCATGACGACCTCCACTGTTGGGATATTGCGATACTATCCGCCATCCTGGCAAAACGCACGATGAACGGCGGTTCATTTTATCAGCGGAAAGCGTCCTTGGCAGCGCGAAGTTCCGCCAGGTGCGCGGCCGAGCGCGCGCGCATGAAGGGATTGGTGGCCTTTTCCAGCGCGATGCTGGTGGGGACGGTGGGCGTACCCGCCGCGCGCAGCGCGACCACCTGGTCATGGCGGGCGGCGAGCGCGGCATTGTCCGGCTCCGCCGTCACCGCCCAGCGGGCGTTGGAGAGCGTGTATTCGTGCGCGCAATAGATGGCGGTGTCGTCCGGCAACGCGGCGAGTCGCGCCATGTTGGCGTACATCTGTTCCGCCGTGCCTTCGAACAAGCGGCCGCAACCCATGGCGAACAGCGTGTCGCCGACGAAGGCGACGGCGGCTTCGGGCAGATGGTAGGCAATGTGGCCGGCGGTGTGCGCCGGCACGGCGATGACATCGGCCACGATGCTGCCGAGATGGACCCTGTCACCCTCCCCCACCTGCCGGTCGAGCGTGGGGATGCGTTCCGCCTCTGCTGCCGGGCCGGTGATGGTGCAGCCTGTTGCCGCCTTTATCGCCGCATTGCCGCCGGTGTGATCGGGGTGCCAGTGCGTGTTCCAGATCTGGCTGATCGCCCAGCCGCGCTCAGCCGCGGCGGCAAGCACCGGCTCGGCGACCGCCGGGTCGATCACCGCCGTCTCCTTGCTGGCCGGATCATGCGCCAGCCAGACATAATTGTCGGACAGCACCGGGATGCGGGCGATTTCCAGCGGCATGCGCGTCTCTCCTTCGCTTGGCAGCGCAGTCGCGCCGCAAAATGCGCGCCAAGTCAAGCCTGTCAGGCGATGACCAGTTGCGCGATGATCGCATCGAGCAGCGGCGCTCCGCTTTCGGTGACGATCAGGCGCGCGCCGTCATGGCGGAGCAGCCCGAGCGCGGCGAGCCGTTCTGCCGCCACCCGGTCGACCAGCGACGCCACCCCAACGCCGGTGCGGGCGGCGATATCGTCGAGATCGATGCCCTCGGCCAGCCGCAGGCCCATCAGCAGGGCTTCGGTGGCGCGGGTGTGCGGGGTGAGCGGGCGTTCGGTCTTGACGCCGTGGCCGCTCGCCTCGACCGCGGCGAGCCAGTTTTCCGGCTTGCGGTGCCGCTCGGTGGCGACGCCGTTGCGACGGCCGTGCGCGCCGGGGCCGATGCCGACATAATCGCCATAGCGCCAGTAGGTGAGGTTGTGCCAGCTTTCCTCGCCCGGGCGGGCGTGGTTGCTCGTCTCATAGGCGGGCAGGCCGGCAGCCGCCATCTGCGCGCGGGTGGCGGCGAACAGATCGGCCGCGAGATCCTCGTCGGGCAGGTGCAGTTCGCCCTTGCGGTGCAATGTCTCGAAGCGGGTGCCGGGCTCTATGGTGAGCTGGTAGAGCGAGAGATGGCCGGTGCCGAAGGCGAGCGCGCGGGCCAGTTCCGCCTGCCAGGCATCGAGCGACTGGCCGGGGCGAGCGGTGATCAGATCGAAGCTGACGCGGGCGAAGTGCGCCTGTGCGGTGGCGATGGCTTGCAGCCCTTCGTCGACGCTGTGCGCCCTTCCCAGAAACTGCAGGGTTTGCGCGTCGAGCGCCTGTATTCCGATGGAAATACGGTTGACCCCGGCGCTGGCCAGTGTCGCGAAATTGGCGACCTCGACCGAATTGGGGTTGGCCTCCAGCGTAATCTCGCAGTCCGGCGCGAGGCCCCACAGCCGGTCCGCCTCGGCAATCAGTGCAGCGACGGTGGCGGGCGGCATCAGGCTGGGCGTGCCGCCGCCGAAGAAGATGGAGGTGATCCGTTTTCCCGCCGTCAGCCGCGCCTCATGCGCCATGTCCGCCAGCAACGCCGCACGCCAGCCGGCCTGATCGACGCCATCGCGGACATGGCTGTTGAAATCGCAATAGGGGCATTTGCTGACGCAAAACGGCCAGTGGATGTAGAGGGCGAGGGGCGGGATCACGCCACCCCCTAGGCAGCCAGGCGCGGCAGCGCGAAGACGTCGCGTTGCAATCCGTCGGGGAATCGTTCGCGGACAATGCGCTTACCGCCAAGCTTTTCGACGAGGCGGCGCGCGGCCATATTCTCGTCATTCATGTGCGTTTCGACGATGTCCCAGCCGAGCACGTCATAGCCGAAACCGATGGCGGCGCGCGACGCTTCGAGCGCATAGCCGTTGCGCCGCGCGGCCGGAGCGATCCACCAGGTCAGCTCCGAACGCGGATACGCTTCCGGCCACCACAGACCGCAGCTGCCGACCATCTGCCTGCTCGATTTCTCCTCGAGCGCCCAGCGCCCGTAGCCGCGCAACTGCCAATGGCCGAGATCGCTGGCGAGCACGCGCCAAGCGCGGTCAGGCCCGATCGGCCCGCCATAGAAATGCGATGCCTCTGCATCGGCGAAAAAATCGCGATAGACGGGAAAGTCGGCGCCGGTCGGCCCGCGCAGGATCAACCGTTCGGTCTCGATCGTCGGGATAGCAGCGCCCGCCATCAGAACACCGCCGCCACCAGCTTGGCGAAAGCGGCGGCGCGGTGATCGGTGCGTTGTTTTTCCGCCCAGTCCATTTCGCCGTAGCTGCGATGATCGCCTGCGGGCTGGAATACCGGGTCGTAGCCGAAACCCTTGCCGCCGCGTGGCGGCCAAACCAGCGTGCCCGTCACCCTGCCCTCGAACAATGCGGTTTCGCCGTCGGGCCAGAGCAGGCACAGTGTCGAAACGAAGGTGGCGCTGCGGTCGACATGCGGACCCTGAGCGGCGAGCAGCCCCTCGACCTTGCCCATGGCCAGATACCAGTCTCGACCTTTCCAGTCTGTTTCGGGCTCACCCTCGAACCACTGGCGCTCAGCCCAGTCAGCCGTATAGACGCCGGGCCGGCCACCCAAGGCCGCCACCTCCAGCCCGCTGTCGTCGGACAGCACCGGATAGCCATGCCCCGCCGCGCTGCGCGCCTTGATCAGCGCGTTTTCGGCGAAGGTGGTGCCGGTTTCCTCCGGTTCAGGCAGGCCAAGATCGGCGGCGCTGATCGGCTCGATGCCGAAGGGCGCGACCAGCGCGCCGATCTCGCGGAGCTTGCCCTTGTTGTGGCTGGCGATGACCAGTTTGCCGGGGTTGAGTTTGCGGGTCATGTCTGATCCTCACACTTCGTCATGCTGAACTTGTTTCAGCATCCATGGACTGCTCTCGCCAATGACGCCGCGCTCATCCGGGAGGCTGGGCCATGGACCCTGAAACAAGTTCAGGGTGACGCAGGTTTGAGACGAGCAGTTTACCGGCCCGTTGCCTTCCTCTGCGCCGCGAAAATCTCGTCGCAGCCGATGCGGGCCAGCCTGAGGAGGCGCAGCAGCGCTTCCTCGTCATAGGGCGCGCCTTCTGCCGTCGCCTGCACTTCTGCGAGCCGCCCGTCGCCGAGCAGCACGAAATTGGCGTCGGCCTCTGCATTGCTGTCCTCGTCATAATCGAGATCGAGCACCGGCGTGCCCTGATAGATGCCGCAGCTGATGCCCGCGACCTGGCTGGTGATGGGGTCGTCGGCGATCAGCTTCTTCTCGATCAGCCCGTCGATGGCGAGGCGGAGCGCGATCCACGCACCGGAGATCGACGCGGTGCGCGTGCCGCCGTCGGCCTGGATGACATCGCAATCGAGCACGATCTGGCGCTCGCCCAGCTTTTTCATATCGGTCACAGCGCGCAAGGAACGGCCGATAAGCCGCTGGATTTCCTGTGTCCGCCCCGACTGCTTGCCCTTGGCCGCCTCCCGGCTGCCGCGGGTGTGGGTGGCGCGGGGCAGCATGCCATATTCGGCCGTCACCCAGCCCTGCCCCTTGCCGCGCAGGAACGGCGGCACCTTGTCCTCGACCGAGGCGGTGACCAGCACCTTGGTGTCGCCGAAGCCGATCAGCACGCTGCCTTCGGCATGGCGGGTGAAAGCGGTCTCGACGGTGATGGCGCGCATAGCGTCTGCGGCGCGGCCCGATGGGCGCATGGGTCTGTCTCCTCTGGCTGACTGCGAGCGCCGATAGCGGCAGCCGCGCCTCTGCGCCAGTCGCCACTTGAGCAATCGTGCCGTCGCGCTACATCGATGACGTGACCGCATCCCCGCCCCCAACCGATCTCGGCGATCGTGCCCGCTCGATCTTCCAGTTGGTGGTCGAAGCCTATCTGGCGGACGGGCAGCCAGTCGGATCGCGCACCCTTTCGCGCCGCACCAGCCTCAACCTCTCCCCCGCCTCGATCCGTAACGTCATGCAGGATCTGGAGGAAGCGGGCCTGCTCGCCGCGCCGCATACCAGTGCGGGGCGCGTGCCGACCGAACAGGGGCTGCGCCTGTTCGTCGACGGGATGATGCAGGTGGCCGAGCCCTCGGCGGAAGACCGCGCGCAGATCGAGGCGAGCCTGTCGTCGGGCATTGCCGGGCCGGTGGAGACCGCGCTGGCCAATGCCACCGCCGCCCTCTCCGGCCTGTCGGCCTGTGCCGGTCTGGTCATGGTGCCGGGGCAGGAACGGGTGTTGAAGCAGGTCGCCTTCGTGCCGCTCAATGACCGACAGGCGTTGGTGGTGCTGGTGGCCGCAGACGGCAGCATCGAAAACCGCGTCATCGACGTGCCGCGCGGGCTGCCGGCTGGCGCGCTGGCCGAGGCGGGCAATTACATCAGCGCCGCCTTGTCCGGCCTGACATTGGCCGAGGCGCAGGCGCGGCTGCGCAGCGACATCGCCAATCACAAGATTGCCATGGACCGCACCGCGCAGCGGCTGGTCGAACGCGGGCTTGCGGTGTGGAGCGCCGATGGCAGCGAGCGGCCGGTGCTGATCGTGCGCGGCCAGGCCAATCTCATCGACGAGAGCGCGGCGGGCGACATCGAACGGGTGCGACAGTTGCTCGACGAGCTTGAAACCAAGCAGGATATCGCCCATCTGCTGGCCTCCGCCGGAGAAGGCGCGGCGACGCGCATCTTCATCGGAGCGGAGAACAAGCTGTTCGCGCTGTCCGGATCCTCCGTCATCGCCGCGCCCTGGCGCGGGGCCGACGGGCGGGTGGTCGGCGTGGTCGGCGTGATCGGGCCGACGCGGTTGAACTATGCGCGGATCGTGCCCATGGTTGATTTCACGGCGCAGACGCTCTCCCGGCTGATGCGCTGATACGAGACAAGACGAGAGAAGCAAGCACAGTGACCGAAGCCGAGACGCCCCAGACCGAAGCCGACCGCATCGCCGAAGACGCCGCCCGCGAGGCAGCCGGCGAGGCCGAGACCGCTGCTGCCGAGGCCGCCGCGGCCAGCGCCGCGCGCATCGCCGAACTGGAAGAACAGCTCGCCGCCGCGCAGCAGGATGTGCTTTACGCCAAGGCCGATGTGCAGAATGTCCGCCGCCGCGCCGAGAAGGAAGTGGCCGACGCGCACGCCTATTCCGCGACCAAGTTCGCGCGCGACATCCTCTCCGTCGCCGACAATATCGGGCGCGCGCTCGACCTGATTCCGGCCAGCGCGCGCGAGGACGACGCGTGGAAGGGCCTGATCGTCGGCCTCGAAGCGACCGGGCGTGAGCTTTCCGCGGTGTTCGAGCGCAACGGCATCCGCCGCGTCGAATCGCTGGGCCAGACGCTCGACCCCAATGTCCATCAGGCGATGATGGAAGTGCCCAGCGACGATGCGGCACCCGGCACCATCGTGCAGGAAATCCAGCCGGGCTACATGATCAAGGATCGCCTGCTGCGCCCGGCACTGGTCGGGGTGGCAAAGGCGGGGTGATTCAAACGAACGGATTTCGGATCGTCAGACGCCGCTCGACCACCAAACCGTCTTGCATGTCCTCGCTGTAGAGCAGGTCGCATTCGGCGTGGAGGGCGGCGGCGACGATGAGCGCGTCGTAAAATTGCAGCTGGTATCTTTCTGCAATTGCGCGCGCGCTGACATGCAGTTCGACTGTCAATTCGACGATGACCGGGCACAACACCAGCAAATCTTCGATCATGCGCTCGACCTGATCCCAGGCAAGGCCGAGTTTGCGGCGCGCTACATTGGTGAATTCGTTGAGCGTCTGAACGCTGATGACAGGCGATGTGGTCAGAATATATTTGGCATGCGCGGCCCGCACATCATTGCTGTAACCGTAAATGGCGACATTCGAGTCAATGAAGGCACGTGTCACGCCGGGCCGCGAGCGTTTGCTTCCTCTCGATCGAACTTGTAGCCCGGCGGGAGTGGCAGTGCCATCGCAGTCATCCGCTCAATTGCTTGTTCGCGGGTCAGCTTTGGCAATGCGCGCTTCAACGCCAAGACATCGCGTTCGACAAAGTCGCCCTCCTGAAGACCAAGTTCGCGAACCATGTCTGCCGGGAGGCGCACCGCGAGACTGTTGCCCCATTTTGCGACTTTCAACGCGCTCATTGTCAAACCTTGAGTATATACAATAGCCGCAAGCGTATATCCCTACGCCCACATCGTCAACGCCTCACATCACTCCTTCGCCCAGATCAACCTCGCGCACCCGCCGCTTCTGGCGGGCGGTTTCGACGAGCGCGCGCAGATGTTCGCGGCGCGGCTGGGCGGAGTCGATGTGGGGCATGACCAGCGGCGCGCCGCGGGTCGTCTCATCGCTGGAGTCGACGGTGATGGTGCCGATGCCGGCCCATTGGTTGACCAGGGTGAAGTCCAGGCGCACGTCCTTGACGCGATACAGTTCGATCTCATCGATGCTTTTGACGAAAATGCCCTTGCGCAGGATCAGCCGGTCCGCGGTCAGCTCGTAGGTGACCTGCAGGTTGCGGACCCACACCACCAGCACGATCAGCAGGCCGACGCCGACCAGACAGAGCAGCAGGGTCAGCCAGCCGAGCAGCGTTCCGCGCAGCCAGCCCCAGGTCGAGGATCGGAAACTGTCGATGATGTCGGACATATATGGTCTCCCCCGAGGCGCTGCCCGGGGTCATGCCATGCCTGCCGACCAGGGGCAATGCGGCGATCAGCCCAGACCGAAATGGCTCCGGTAGCGTTCGAAGCAGCGGGCACCCGCGCGCAGGCGGATCAACGCGCCTTCCGCGATCGCGGTTGCGCGGGCCGGGTCCTCGGCAATGGCGGGGCGCAGCGCCTCGCGGTTCCAGTCCTCGCTATGCTTGACGTCGAGCACCGCGTGCAGATCGAAATAGACGCTCTGCTTGGGGGACAGGCCGATGCGCCGCAGCCCGCGCGCGACATGCGCCGAACGGTCGGGTGCGGTGAGTTCGACCACGCCGAGCGCGCCGACGCTATGCCAGGCATAGCTGCGGATGCTGGCCATCGCCGTCATCGCGTTGGCGAGCGCCAGGCTCTGCCAGCAGGTGCGGCGAATGTCCGGGCGCAACTCCAAAATGTCGACCAGCTTGTCGAGCATCGGCCCGTGCATGCCCTTGATATTGCCCTTGCCCATCTCGTCCCAATAGTTGCGCGCGAGTTCCAGCTTGGGCAGCGGCGGCAGCTTGACCTGGGTCATCGCCACCAGATCGTCGAAACCGGCCTCCCCGGCCGCTTCCTGTTCGAGATACCAGCGCAGATCGTCACGGCTGGCCATATCGGCGAGCCAGCCGAACAGCGGGTCATGCTGGCCCGGCCCGGACTGCTCGAGCGCCTCGAACCAGGCGATGAAGCCGTCGACGTCGGTGGGGACCAAGGCCGCTTCGTCGCGCACCTCATCGCGCAGCGCCTCGATAAAGCAGCGCTCGGCGTGGAGCATGCGCATGTCGCTGGCGAACTGCGCCTGCCAGTCGGCGCAAGGCACGGTCGGCTCAAGTCGTCGTCGGTTCCAGCTTGCCAATCGCTGCTGGAAAATGTCGTTGAGATAGTCGCTTGCGTGCGTAGCACCCCGCCGGGTGGGCGCGTCCATCGCAGACGTGGATCGCGCATAGGGCATGGCCATGGTAGCAGGCATCCTCTGCCGGTTGTCGTGCAGGGAGAACCGCTGATGAGGCTGGGAAGTTCCGGCGATGATCGGGCAAGGCCAGCGCGTGAGCACGCTGGCTCGCACCCTAAGCTACTGAAAGAAGGGTAGGATCGCGCGATAGGCGTCGATCGGCGGGGCGCCGGCGACCGGCTGCCCCTTCGACAGCAGGAAGTAATGGCGGACGATCTCCGCCTGCTGCTCGATGCCGTAGCGGTGCAGCGGCCAGCCCGGTTTGAGCGCATAATCATAGCGGCACAGCGGGTGCCGCCGCAGCACCAGATACCAGCGCCCCAGCGTCTGCGCCTGCCAGACATGCACCATTTCGTGGATGAACAGGCCCTGCCGGTCGAGCGGCTGGCGGCAGAAATCGTCGCAGTACAGATCGCCGGCCGGGTTGAAGTGGAGATGGCCCATCGGGGCCATCACCGTGCGGCGCGGCTGGAAGAAGGCCCATTTACGGTTGCGCACCTCGACCGCGTCATAATCGATCGCCGTGCCGAACACCCCTTCGGCGAGACGGCGTTCCTCGGCGGTCAGCGGGCGCGCGTGCACGGTGGCCGATCAGTGACCGGCGTGGCCGCTGTGCTCGTCGCCACCGGCAGCCGCAGCGGTGGCGGACAGCAGCGGCGCCTCGACATCGCGGGTGGTGCCGTCGGCGAAAGAGATGGTCAGCGTCACCTTGCCGGCGGCGCGCGCGGCATCGGTCAGGCCGAATAGCATCACGTGGAGGCCGCCTTGGCGGAAGCGGACTTCGCCGCCTGCCGGCACATCGACATCGGCCACCGACTTCATCTGCATCACGCCATCGTCCATGCGCGATTCATGCAGTTCCGCGCGCTCGATATCCGCGCTCTGCACGCCGGTGAGGGTCGTTGCGACCTCCCCGCCCTTGACCGTGAAGTAGGCTGCGGACGGCGCGGCGGGATTGGGGTTCAGCTTCACCGACGGGTCGACGATCTGCACCTCGCCATTCCCGACGCCAGCCTTTGCCGTCGCCACGCGCTCCTCGGTCGCCGCAGGGTCGGCCGCGCCGCACGCGGCAAGCGCCAGGGCAGTGGCGGAGAGAAGCAGGGCGGAACGCAGCATGACGGGGACCTTTCACCGGGCGGGCGGGCGCAACATCGTTGCGCGTCGCGTGCATCTAATGCGTTGCGGCTGGCCTGCCAACCGCTTGTCGGGCCGAAATGCCTTCCTATATGCACAGCAAGCATCGGGGGGATGCGCCGACACGCCAGCCTTTGGCGGAGGACGGCTCGCCCCCGCTTTTGTAACCAAGTGAAGGCGTTAGAGGGCTATATGGCAAAAGTCATCGGTATCGATCTGGGCACCACCAACAGCTGTGTCGCGGTGATGGAGGGCGGCAGCCCCAAGGTCATCGAAAATGCGGAAGGCGCGCGGACCACCCCGTCGGTGGTCGCCTTCACCAAGGACGGCGAGCGCCTGATCGGCCAGCCGGCCAAGCGCCAGGCGGTGACCAACCCGGACAATACCATCTATGCGGTCAAGCGCCTGATCGGCCGCCGCCACGACGACCCGATGACCAAGAAGGACATGGAGCTCGTCCCCTACAAGATCGCGCGCGGCAAGAATGGCGACGCGTGGGTGACCGCCGGTGGCGAGGATTACAGCCCGTCGCAGATTTCCGCCTTCATCCTGCAGAAGATGAAGGAAACCGCCGAAGCCTATCTGGGCGAGAAAGTGTCGCAGGCGGTGATCACCGTGCCGGCCTACTTCAACGACGCCCAGCGTCAGGCGACCAAGGACGCCGGCCAGATCGCCGGCCTCGAGGTGCTGCGCATCATCAACGAGCCGACTGCGGCGGCGCTGGCCTATGGCCTCGACAAGAATGAGAACAAGACCATCGCCGTCTACGACCTTGGCGGCGGTACCTTCGACATCTCGATCCTCGAAGTCGGCGACGGCGTGTTCGAGGTGAAGTCGACCAATGGCGATACCTTCCTGGGCGGCGAAGACTTCGACACCAAGCTGGTCGACTGGCTGGCCGACAAGTTCAAGGCCAAGGAGCAGATGGACCTGCGCGGCGACAAGCTGGCGCTGCAGCGGCTGAAGGAAGCGGCCGAAAAGGCGAAGATCGAGCTGTCTTCGGCGCAGACCACCGAAATCAACCTGCCGTTCATCACCGCGCGCATGGAAGGCGGCAGCACCACCCCGCTGCACCTCGTCGAGACGCTGACGCGTGCCGACCTCGAGCGCCTGGTCGACGACCTGATCCAGCGCACGCTGGAGCCGTGCCGCAAGGCGATGAAGGACGCCGGCCTTACCAACGCGCAGATCGACGAAGTGGTTCTGGTCGGCGGCATGACCCGCATGCCCAAGGTGCGCGACGTGGTGAAGGGCTTCTTCGGCAAGGACCCGCACACCGGCGTCAACCCCGACGAGGTGGTGGCAATCGGTGCCGCCATCCAGGCGGGCGTGCTGCAGGGCGACGTCAAGGACGTGCTGCTGCTCGACGTGACCCCGCTCAGCCTCGGCATCGAGACGCTCGGCGGCGTGTTCACCCGCATGATCGACCGGAACACCACGATCCCGACCAAGAAGTCGCAGACCTATTCGACCGCTGACGACAATCAGCAGGCGGTGACGATCCGTGTCTTCCAGGGCGAGCGCGAAATGGCCGCGGACAACAAGCTGCTCGGCCAGTTCGACCTGGTCGGCATTCCGCCCGCGCCGCGCGGCGTGCCGCAGATCGAGGTGACCTTCGACATCGACGCAAATGGCATCGTCAACGTCTCCGCCAAGGACAAGGGCACCGGCAAAGAACAGCAGATCCGCATCCAGGCCTCGGGCGGTCTTTCGGACGCCGACATCGACCAGATGGTCAAGGATGCCGAGAAGTTCGCCGAGGAAGACAAGAAGCGCCGTGAGGCCGCCGAAGCCAAGAACAACGCCGAAAGCCTAGTGCACACCACCGAGCGGCAGCTGGCCGAACATGGCGACAAGGTCGATGCCGCGCTGAAGGGCGAAATCGAGGCCGCGATTGCAGAAACCCGCACGGCGATCGACGGCGGCGATGCCGACGCGATGAAGGAAAAGGCTTCGGCGCTGAGCCAGGTGGCGATGAAGCTGGGTCAGGCGATCTACGAGCAGCAGCAGAATGCCGAAGCCGCTCCTGCGGCCGAGGACACGGCAAAGCCGGCTGACGACGATGTCGTCGATGCCGAATTCTCCGAAGTCGAAGACGACAAGAAGTAACCCTTCTCCCTCTCCCCGCCCGGGGAGAGGGCCGGGGAGAGGGGGAGTGAGAGAGCGTCGGCCCGGTGACTGCCCCTCTCCCAACCCTCTCCCCTGAAGGGGAGAGGGCTTTCCCATGCAAGCTGAAGTCGATTTCTATGAGTTGCTGGGCGTCGAACGCGGGGCGGACGACGCCACGCTGAAGAGCGCCTATCGCAAGCTCGCGATCCGCTACCACCCGGACAAGAACCCCGGCTGCGCCGATTCCGAGGCGAAGTTCAAGGCGATCAACGAAGCCTATGATTGCCTGAAGGACCCGCAGAAGCGCGCGGCGTACGACCGGTTCGGCCATGCCGCCTTCAAGAATGGCGGCGCTGGCGGGCCCGGCGGTTTCGGTGGCGGCGATTTCTCCGACATTGGCGACATCTTCGAGAGCTTTTTCGGCGGCGCCTTCGGCGGGGCCGCGCAGGGCCGGCGCCAGGCCCAGCGCGGCGCCGACCTGCGTTACGACATGGAAATCACGCTCGACGAGGCCTTTCACGGGAAGAATGCCGAGATCGACGTCGAAGTGGCGGTGTCCTGCACCACCTGTTCGGGCAGCGGCGCCAAGCCCGGAACCGCGAAGACCCGCTGCCGCACCTGCGCCGGCCACGGCAAGGTACGCGCCCAGCAGGGCTTTTTCATGGTCGAGCGCACCTGCCCGACCTGTCATGGCGCCGGTGAGATCATCACCGATCCGTGCAACGTCTGCCACGGCGAAGGCCGCGTCGACCGCAAGAAGACGCTGACCGTCGCCATTCCCGCCGGCGTCGACGAAGGCACGCGCATCCGCCTGTCTGGCGAAGGCGAGGCCGGCCCGCGCGGCACCCCGCCAGGCGACCTCTACATCTTCCTGCACGTCAAGAAGCACAGCGTGTTCCAGCGCGACGGTTCCACCCTGTTCGCAGCTGTGCCGATCAGCTTTACCACCGCCGCGCTCGGCGGCACGCTGACCGTGCCCGGGCTCGACCGGGAGAATCACGAGTTCCGTATCCCGGCCGGTATCCAGTCGGGCAAGCAGCTGCGCAAGCGCGGCGCCGGCATGCCGGTGCTCAACAGCCGCGGCTTCGGCGATCTCGTCATTCAGGTCGAGGTCGAGACCCCCACCCGCCTGACGGCCAAGCAGCGCGAACTGCTCGAGGCATTCCGCGAAACCGAGACCGGTGAGGAATGCCCGCAGAGCGAAGGCTTCTTCGGCAAGCTGCGGGACATGTTCGGTACCTGAACCTTCTCCTGCTTTTGGGAGTGGATGGGTTTGGACGGTTCGCGCCAAGCCGCCAAGACGCCAAGAGGGAGCATAAGGCCGCGAGGCGGCTTTCCATCGTCCATCTTGCCCCAAGCGGCTAGTCTGCTTCGCCGAGGCCGCTTCGCTGTTAGTGCGCGCCTTAGGCGGCTTGGCGGCTTGGCGGCTTGGCGCGAAAACTCCTCCAACTTGGCTGAGGACAAACCGGCTGCTGCGGTATAGCATCCCGCCATCACCCCCACCGGAGTCCCGCCATGCCTCGCCGCGTCCTGATGCTTGCTGCTGCCCTCACCTTCGCCGTTCCTGCCGCTGCGCAGCAGGATTTCAGCACCGTCGAGATCCGCACCGAGACGGCAGCCCCCGGCGTTGCCGTGCTGTTCGGCGCGGGCGGCAACATCGCGGTCAGCTATGGCGCGGATGGCACGATCGTCGTCGATGACCAGTTCGCGCCGCTCACCCCGCGCATCCAGGCGGCGATCGCCGCGCTGGGCGCGTCACCGGCCAAATATCTGATCAACACCCACTGGCATTACGACCATACCGGCGGGAACGAGAATTTCGGCAACGCCAGCGCGATCATCATGGCGCAGGACCATGTGCGTGACCGGCTGGTGGCGGGCGGCAGCATCGGCGGCAACGCCATCCCCCCTGCCCCCGCCGCGGCGCTGCCGGTGATCACCTGGCATGACGGCATCCAGCTGCACCTCAACGGCGGCATCCGCACCATCCACATGCCGCACGCGCACACCGACGGTGACAGCGTGGTGTGGTTCCGGACCGCCAATGTCTTCCATATGGGCGACCTGTTCTTCCACCGCGTCAGCCTGCCCTTCATCGACCTCGAGAGCGGCGGCAATGCACGCGGCGTCCTTGCTGCGGCAAACCGCGTGATCGAGCTGTCCAACGACCAGAGCGTCATCATCCCCGGACACGGCCCGCTTGCCACCCGCGCCGACCTGATCGCCTATCGCGACATGCTCGCCGAGGTGATCGGCGCCGTCGAGCGGGAGAAGGCCGCCGGCAAGACGCTCGAGCAGGTGCTGGCGATGCGGCTGGCGGCGCGGTGGGACACCAACCCGCAGGCGTTCATCAAGGGCGATGCGTTCGTGACGGCAGTGTGGGAAAGCCTGGGCACCGAGCCACATGCGCATGGGGATGCGGATGCGGATGAGGATGAGCACGCGCATCGCCATGACGGCGACGAGGCGCATAGCCACTAAGCCTCACCCCACCTCCGCCCTCACTTCCGCGACGAGGCCCGGCACGGCCATCAGCCGGCCCTCTTCCTCGTCGAGGATGGCGCGGAAGGCATCTTTCTGCAGGCTTAGCAACAGCTCGTCGGGCAATTCGCAACCGGGCGGGGCGCTGCTGGCGACGATGGCGATCAGGCGTTCGGCGGCGTGGAGGCGGCCCCATAGATAGTCATTCTCGCGGAACGCCCGGCTGAAGAAGGCGCCGAAGCTGTTGAACTGGATCCCCTTGAGCGTCGCCTCCGCGCCGCCCTTGCGGATCGCGGTGGCGTCGTCGGGGGAGATGCGGTCGATCTTGATCGCGTCGAACTCGCCGTCGCTGTCCGCCTGCAGCAGCGGCAGGGTGGCCGCGTCATAGAAGGCAAAGCCCAGGTAGGCGAGCACCAGCTCGCGCCGGGCCGCCTTGGGCAGCATCTCCAGCGCCGCAGCCAGCCGCTCGTCGGCGACGCCGTCGACCAGGATCAGGTCGCGCCGTTCGGCGATGCGGGCGATCAGCGCGGCGGGCTCGGCCAGATCCGCCTCGCCGGCTGCCAGCCCGTCATAATGGTCGCGCGACTGGCGATCGAGATAGAGGCCGAGGCTTTCGTAAATCGCCGCGCGCATCGCCTCCTGCGCGTCCATCGCGATCATGTCCGATTGCGCCGCCACCTCGTCCAGCCGCCGCGCGAGGTGGCGCAGACGGCGGACGCGGAAAGCGACATCATGGCTGCGGAAGAAGCCGACCACCGCCGGACTGGTCGACTCCTTGCCGCCCAGCCGGTCGATGCCCGCGGCGCGCACCGCCTGCCACATCGCCTCGCGCCAGCGCTGGCGCTGCGGCACGTCGCTGGCCCCGGCCGCGTCGGCAGCGACGCTCGCCAGTTCCTCGACGATCAGCGACAGTTTGAGATGGCTGTAGGCGACGAAGGCATAGCCGCCCTCCCCCGATGCCTTGACGTGCGCCGAGGCCCGCCATGCCGCCAGCCGCTGCGGGGTGGGCCGGTCGAGGAAGAAGGTACGGCCCAGCGCCGCCTCGATGCGCTGCTCGACCTCGGGCTGCATCGCCGCGACGATGGCGCGGGTGCGGCGGACGCGCGCGGTCAGCGCCTCGAGCGCCTCGACATTGTCGCGGATCGGCTGTTCGCGCGGGATGTCCGACAGCGTCTTGAAGATGGTGGCAAAGAAGCCGGGCAGTTCGCGCCCCGTCTTGCCGCCGCCGAGCCCGACCGCCTTTCGCCCCGGCTTGGGATCGATGTAGACGAAGCGCCGGTCGACCTCGCGCCGCGCCGGGCGCTGCTTGAGCGCGGCGATGGCCGGGCGGAAGGGGGCGTTGACCAGCACCGATCCGTCGACCAGCACCCGCTCGTCATGCGCGCAATCGCCGGCGCCGCACAGTTGCCGGGCGAGGAAGGCGTTGCGCTCGGGCCAGCCCTTGCCCTGCTGCGCCAGCGCCCGGTCCATCTCGCGCGCGGTGAAGGGGGGGAAGGCGCCGGGGAAGCTCGCCGTCGCGCGCGCGGCGAAGGCGAGGCCGACCGGGTCGGCGACATCGTCCGCCATGCCGGGCGAATGGCGGAAGCCGAAGATCAGCCGATGCTCGGTCTCCATCACCTCCGCCGGGCTGTTGAGGCGCATGGTTTCAGCATGGCCGCCATAATCGGTGACGGTGACCATCAGATCGAGCGGCTGGCCGCTGGGGAGCAATACCGGCCCCTTGGGCTGCGCCGCCATCGCGTCGAAGGCATCGAGCAGCAGCCCGGTGAACACCGTGCCCCCGAATGGCGGGGCGAACCAGCGGGCGCGCACGAACTGAGAGAGCTTGGCGCGCACTTCGCTGCGCGCGCCGCGCTCCACCGTGCTGTCGATGGTATTCTTCGGCGCCCGACTGAACAGCCAGGCCAGCGGCACCGCCCAGATTTTGGTGAAGCGCGACCAAGGGCGGGCGTCTGGATCGAGCAGGACGGTGACATCCGCCTTGTCGAGCCAGAGGTCGGTCAGCGGATCGAGCGATTCGCCGGTGGTGATCGCCCGCGACAGGAAGACGCCGTTGATCCCGCCCGCGCTGGCCCCGGCGACGATGTCGGTGAACACGCGCAGGCGGGTGCCGGATGCCGCCGCCATTTCCGCGAGCAGGCGGCGATAGACCGCCTCCACCCCGGGCGATGGCGGTGCGGCGTCATGCTGGGCGCGGCTGGCGCGCACCAGCTTCCACACCTCCTTGGTGACGCCATGCATATAGACCGCCAGGCTGATCCCGCCGTAGCAGACCAGCGCGAGGCGCAGCTCCTTCTCCCTCATGCACGGCAGGGTATCACAGATGCCGGGAAAGTCAGCGGGAAAGGGCGGATGGCGTTTTGCGTTGGACGCGAAGCAATGATATGTTTCCAAGGATGAACGCGCTGTCGCACCCGCCTGCCAAGCATCGCCGCCTGCGGCTGACGGTCGCCGATTTCGCGCTGCTCAACGAGAACGGCGCGTTCGACGACTATGGCAAGACGGAACTGCTCGATGGCCATATCTTCATCATGAATTCGCAGTACCGTCGGCATTCTCGGGTTCAGTCGGAACTGCTCATTGAACTGGGTCTGCGCCTGAGAGAAGTCGCATCGCCATGGACGGCGATGGTCGAGGCATCGATCCGGCTTTCAGTCCATTCTATGCCTGAGCCGGACATTGTGCTGACCAATGACCCCGACGGGGCCGGATTCATGCCTCTGGAGAGTGTGGGCATCATCATCGAGGTCGCAGACTCGACCCAGCGCACCGATCTCGGCAAAAAATCCAGGCTATACGCCAAGGCCGGAGTCCCCGAATATTGGGTACTCGATACGCAAACCTGTATGGCCCATCAGCATTGGGCACCCAAAGCCAGTGCATGGACGCAGCGCCGCGAAATTGCTTTCGGCCAGCCCATTACCGCAGAGACGATCCCTGGCCTGACCGTCACTTTGCCCGCGTAGCCCCTCGCCAGCCTGTCTGGGTGGCCCTATGTCCACAACATGGCCTCCCGCGTCCGCGTCCTCCTCACCAACACCGCGCTCGGCCCGCTCGATTACCGGTTGCCGCATGGTGCAGAGGTGCCGCCGGGCAGCCTGGTCGAGGTGCCGCTGGGGCCGCGCCGGGTGCTGGGCGCGGTGTGGGATGCGGACAGCGACAGCGCGGCGATGGCCAGCGAGAGCGTCGGGGACAACCGGCTGCGCGAGATAGTGGCGGTGCATGCGGTGCCACCGATCCCGGCCGATCTGCGCCAGCTGATCGAATGGACCGCCGACTATTATCTGGCGCCAGCAGGCGCCGTGCTGCGCATGGTGGTCCCTTCGGTCGCGCTGCGCGACGGCGGGCGGCCGATCATCGAATATCGCGCGACCGGCGCGCTGCCGGAGCGGTTGACGCCGCAGCGGGCCAGGGCGCTGGAGGCGATCGGCGAGCGGCAGGGCAGCATCGCCGATCTGGCCGCGCTGACCGGCGTCTCCGACGCGGTGCTGCGCGGACTGGTGCAGGCCGGGGCGCTGGAGGCGGTGGCGCTTTCCCCCGATCGACCGCCGCCCTGCCCCGACCCGGATTTCGCCCCGCCTGCGCTCAGCGCAGAGCAGGCGGCCGCCGCAGGCGAGCTGACCGCGGCCGTCGGCGTGGGGTTCCAGCCGTTCCTGCTCGACGGGGTGACCGGATCGGGCAAGACCGAAGTCTATTTCGAGGCGGTGGCTGAGGCGATCCGCGCCGGCCGACAGGCGCTGATCCTGCTGCCCGAAATCGCGCTGACCGAGCCGATGCTGCGCCGCTTTGCCGCGCGCTTCGGGGTCGAGCCGGTGGCGTGGCATTCGGGCCTCAGGCAAAGCGAGCGGCGAGCCAACTGGCGCGCCATTGCCGACGGCAGCGCCGCGGTGACCATCGGCGCGCGATCGGCGCTGTTCCTGCCTTATGCCAATCTGGGCCTGATCGTCGTCGACGAGGCGCATGAGGCGAGTTTCAAGCAGGAGGATGGGGTGCATTACCACGCGCGCGACGTCGCGGTGATGCGGGCCAAATTCGCCGATGTGCCAGTGATTTTGGCGAGCGCCACCCCGGCGATCGAAAGCCGGGCGCAGGTCGAGGCGGGGCGTTACCGCGAGATCAAGCTGCCGGCGCGCTATGGCGGGGCGACCCTGCCGGCGATCGCCGCCATCGACCTGCGCGACGCGCCGCCGGATCGCGGCGCATGGCTGGCGCCGCCGCTGGTCGCGGCGATCGGCGAGCGGCTGGAGCGGGGCGAGCAGTCGCTGCTGTTCCTCAACCGGCGCGGCTATGCGCCGCTGACATTGTGTCGTACCTGCGGGCACCGCTTTCAGTGCCCCAATTGCACGGCTTGGATGGTCGAGCACCGGCTGCACCGGAGGCTGGCCTGCCACCATTGCGGGCATGTGATGCCGCCGCCGCGCGAATGCTCCGAATGCCGCAACGAGGACACGCTGGTCGCCTGCGGCCCCGGCGTCGAGCGGGTGGCGGACGAGGTGCAGGCGCGCTGGCCGGAGGCGCGCACCGCCATCGTCACATCCGACACGCTATGGAGCCCGGCGCGCGCGGCGGAGTTCGTCGAGGCGATGGAGGCGGGGATGATCGACATCGTCGTCGGCACGCAGCTGGTGACCAAGGGCTATCATTTCCCCAATCTGACGCTGGTCGGCGTGATCGATGCCGACATCGGCCTATCAGGCGGGGATCTGCGGGCGAGCGAGCGGAGTTTCCAGCAGATTGCGCAAGTTGCGGGACGCGCCGGGCGCGGCGACAAGCCTGGCGAGGTGCTGATCCAGACGCGTGCGCCTGAAAGCCCGGTGATGGCGGCGCTGATCGCCAGCGACGCCGACGGCTTCTACGCCGCAGAGACCGAGGCGCGGCGCGAGGCGGAGATGCCGCCGTACGGCCGGCTGGCGGCGATCATCGTCTCGAGCGAGGATGCCGCCGCCGCCGAACGGGTGGCACGCGCGCTGGGCGAGGCCGCGCCGTCCGCACCCGGCCTCGACATCTGGGGCCCCGCCCCCGCGCCACTGGCGATGCTGCGCGGCCGGCACCGGCACCGGCTGCTGGTGCAGGCGGGACGCGCCTTCCCGATGCAGAAGATGCTGCGCGACTGGCTGGGCGGCGTGGAATGGCCCGCCAAGGTGCGGGTGGCGGTGGATGTGGACCCTTACAGTTTTATGTGAGGCGGGGTGCTTGCATCCTCCCCCGTTAGCCGCAGCACGATCTGGTCGTGGCGTCGTTGCGAGGGCTGAGTGGCAAGCGCGGGTTGTGCGGCGGCGCTCTGGATTGCCGCGTCGCTTCGCTCCTCGCAATGAGGGGGTCCGGGGTTCGCGGTTGCGTGACGCCGCGCCGGCCCCTCCCCCACCCTGCGGGTGGTCCCCCTCCCCGTGCCGGGGAGGACCTGGATGCGCCGATAGCGCAGCCGTGCGGGGCACGCTGCGGTATGGGGTGTCTCGACTTCGCTCGACATGAGCGGGCTTGATGCCTTCAACCTAACAGGGGCCATTTTATCGGTCACCCTGTCGATGACAGGGTTTACGGCCGGTGCGTCCTAGCCTTGACGCTCGCAAGGGGGTGGACGGGTAACGGGTATGCTCGGGCGCGTGTACGAACGCCCTTGGAGGTTGCGCCAACGGTCACGTGCCGGACTTAAAGAGGCTTTCCGGAGCACGCCCCATCCTATTCGCCATGGGCCGGACCAACTTACCGGTTGATGACGACTGCTTCAGATGTGGAGCCGGTTCGAGGCCGCGTCTCCCGCTGCAGCGCTTGTGGTTTGGTCCCGCCCGAGGCCTTCGAACGATTCCGCACCGGCCGCCCCGCCACAGCATCTGGCCCACCTGTGCCTCCGTACGCCTTGCCCCCTTTCGGGCGCGCAGCCGGCAAGTCCCTTTGCTCCGCGCTGTCCTCCTGCCCCCTCCTCTTCGAACCGAGAGGGCGCGGGCCATGCTCTCCCGCTAGAGGAGAGGTGGAGCCGGGCCATCCCCAGAAGGAAAGGCCAGACAAAGACAGCCACGGCGAGACGGCAGGGTCCGCTGTGACGGGCCTGTGCGCTTGACCGGGCCGCTAAACCCGATGGCGCGGGTGGACATATAGCCTATATGGTTCGTTGTGTCAAGATGGATGTGCCGTTTGTGCCTATGTGTGCGATTTTCCGGTTCACGCGGAGACGCGGAGACGCGGAGGGAGGGGCGGGAAGATTTCACGCGGAGGCGCAGAGGCGCGGGGAAGGAGAAAGAGTTGTTCGCGCAGAGGCGCAGAGGGCGCAGAGGGTTTGCGCTGATCCGCGAAGCGGTTTGTCTTTGCCTGGTTTGGGTGCGGCTATTGGGGTGGGGGATAAGGGCGGCTTCGCCGCAGGGCTTCTCTGCGATCTCTGCGCCTCTGCGCGAACCCTCTTCTTCCTTTCCTCCGCGTCTCCGCGTCTCCGCGTGAACCTTCTGCGCCTCCGCGCCTCTGCGCCTCTGCGTGAACCCTTTTTCATTGGTGATCGTGCGCTTGCACACAAACACGGCGTTACTGCCCACCCCGCTGCGACTAGCCTCGCCTTCGGTTCGCCAAATCTCGCTCCCCTCCCGCAGGCGGGAGGGGGTGGGGGGCTTCGCCGCAGGGCTTCTCTGCGATCTCTGCGGTTTTCTTCCTCTGCGCCTCTGCGTGAACAATTTTCACCCCATCGGTTTGGGCAACGATCGAGCGCAACGTCCGTCCTTTCCAAGTTGGGACCCGCACGATTACTTGCACTACGAAGTATCTTTTCCTTTGCGCGCGTCGTGACAGCCAGTGGCTGGCGGGCAGGTGCTGTCCGTTGTTCACGCAATCGGGCGGATCGGGCCGCATGGTTGCAGGCATTCCGACTTTTACATGCCAGATCATGCTTTTATCGCCGCCAGTCCCGATGGTCATTTCCCGTTTTTGCGCAGACTATCCGGGACGCATCCTGCGACTCATTACGCTGACGGTCCTCGCCGCCTAGAGCAACGCGAACACCGCCTCCGCCTCACGCTTCAGCCACGCCATCGCCGCTGCCCAGGGGCCGTGGCCGTGGCTGATGCGGGCGACGCCGAGTTGGGCGAGGCGGCGGTGGGTGGGGACGCCTTCGCCGATCAGGATGTTGACCGGCAGCGGCGAGGCTTCGCAGAGCTTGGCGATCAGCGGTTCGTCGCGGACGAAGGGGAAGAAGATGCCGCGCGCGCCGGCGTCGGCATAGGCGCGGGCGCGCTCAAGCGCGGCGTCGGCCAGCGCAGCGTCGTGCGTATCAGGCGCGTTGACGATAAACAGGTCGCAGCGGGCGTTGACGAACAGCCCTGAGTCCGCGGCGGCGCGCAGGCGCTGCACCTGCTCGGCCACATCGACCATCTGGCGGGTGCCGGCGCGCTTGTCCTCCATGTTGATGCCGACGATGCCGGTCTGCGCGGCCGTGGCGACCGAGGCGGCAACCTCCGCGGGTGTCGCGCCATAGCCTGCCTCGAAGTCGAGCGTGACGGGCAGATCGACCGCGCCGACGATGCGCCGGGCATTGTCGAGCGCGAGCGCCATCGGCACGGTTTCCCCGTCCTTCAGGCCATTGGCCTCCGCCACGCCATAGCTGCCGGTGGCAATCGCCTTCGCGCCGGCGGCCGCCACCGCCCTGGCGCTGCCGGCATCCCAGATGTTGTAGAGCAGCAGCGGCTTGCCGGGCACGTGCAGGCTGGCGAAATGATCGACGGCGGTGGTCATAAATTGGCTTCCCTTTCCAGCAGCCTGGCCTTGCGCTCCAGCCCATAGGCATAGCCGCCGAGCGTGCCGTCGGTCCTTACCACACGATGGCAGGGGATGAGCACGGCGACATTGTTGGCGCCATTGGCCGAGCCGGCGGCGCGGACCGCGGCGGGCTTGCCGACGGCGGCGGCGATCTGTGCGTAGCTGCGGGTTTCGCCGGGCGGGATCTTCATCAGCTCCGCCCATACCGCCTGCTGGAAGGCGGTGCCGGCGACGTCGAGCGGCAGAGTGGCCATGCGGCCCGGCTGTTCGACCGCCTGCACCGCGCCCTCCACCAGCCCGGCCATCGCCGCGTCTGCGGGGAGCAGGGTGGCGTTGGGAAAGCGGCGGGCGAGGTCGGCCGCGTCTTCATCGAAGGACAGGCGGCAGATACCTTTTTCCGTCGCCGCGACCAGCATCGCGCCCAGCGAGGTTTGGGTGACCGCCCAGCGGATGGTGACGCCCGCGCCGCCATTGCGCCAGGCGCTGGGGGTCATCCCCATGCGCCGCCCTGCTTCGGCATAGAAGCGGCTGGGGCCGGAATAGCCGGCGTCGTAGATGGCGTCGGTCACCCTGCCCTGCCCGCTCAGCGCCTCCCCCGCGCGTTTGGCCTTGAGCGCGCGGGCGTAACCGGCGGGGGTGGCGCCGGTGGCGCGCTTGAACAGGCGGTGGAAATGGTGCGGCGCGTAGCCGACAGCGGCGGCGAGCGCATCGAGCGCGGGCGGTTCCTCAGCAGCGAGCAATGCCACGGCCTTGGCGACCGCGACCTCGTCCCGCGCGACATCGTCGGGCAGGCAGCGCTTGCAGGCGCGCAGGCCGGTGGCGGCGGCGGCCGGACCATCGGCAAAGAAGCGGACGTTGCTGCGGGCGGGATGGCGTGCGGCGCAGGACGGGCGGCAATAGATGCCGGTCGTCAGCACGCCGGTGACGAAGCGACCGTCGAAGGCACGGTCCCGCCGCAACACGGCGGCCCAGGCGGTGTCGGCATCGACCGGCAGGGGGCCGGCGAGCGGCTGCGCGGGGGCGGCAACGGGGTGGCTCATCGCGTTCATGCCCGGTCTACCCGCGCGGCGAAACAGCCATGCGCGGCGTTGTGCGCATGGATATAGGCGATGGCGGCGTCCGCGAACAGAGCGCGGATGGCGGCATCCGCTTTGCCGGGCGCGGCGAGCGATGCGCCCTTGAGCCGCCCGCCGGCATCGAACCCGCGCAACGCGATCGGGCGATTGGCCAGCACCGGCGGCACCGCATCGACATAGGTGGCGGGGGCGACACCGGCGCGGACATAGATGGCGTAGGCACTGCGATAGGGCGTGGCGACATCGTGGCTGACATGGTGGAGCAGGATCAGCTCTTCGCCGGCTTCCGCATCGTCGAGGCTGATGCGGCAGGGAAAGCCGGGCTTGGCGGTGGCGGTGACGCGCTCTGCCCGCTGCGCGGCGAGCGCGGCATCGTCCATGGCGAACAGCGGGGCGAAGGGTTCGGGCGAGAGGCCGGTGATACGGTAGGTCATGGCTGGGGTCCTTGCTTGCGTGTGCCAGACCGCAATAGGCGCAAGAGGCACGCCCCTGCGTCCCGCCGATTGCTTTCAAAGCTGGCGGAGCCACCACCTTGCCGGTAGGCAGACGCCAGAACCCGCAACAGGAGCCGCCGAGCCCGTGACCGCGCCGATTCGCCTTGCCGCCCTGACGCTGATTGCCGCGCTGTCGATCGGTGCGGCGCGGCCGGCGGTGCCGGTCGCGGCCGAGCCGGAGGCGGTGGCCGCCTCCCCCTCCACCGACGATGTCACCGCGACCGAGCGCAGCGTGGTGCGGGTGGTGACGGTGGCGACAGTGCTGGGCCAGGTGGTCGGCTTCGGCCATGGCAGCGGCTTTGCCATCGCCCCCAACCGCATCGTCACCAACGCGCATGTCGTGGCCGATGCCGAGGAATTTCCCGACAATGTCGTGATCGGCATCGTGCCCAGCGAAGGATCGCGCAGCTATGCCGGGCGGCTGCTGCGCATCGACCGGCGGCGCGACCTGGCGCTGATCGAGATCGTCGACGGGCGGGTGCCGCCGGCCAGCGTCTATACCGGGCCGGTGGCGCAGCGGGAGAATGTGTTCGCGCTGGGCTACCCCGGCAATGTCGATGTGGCGACCGCGCGCAGCATGGACGAGTTCATCCGTCCGCGCACCCCGCTCGCCTCCGACGGCATCATCTCCGCGCGCGATTCCATCGGCGGGGTCGATGCGCTGGTGCATGATGCCGACATCGCGCGCGGCAACAGCGGCGGGCCGCTGGTCGACGGGTGCGGGCGGGTGATCGGCGTCAACGCCTTCATCAGCCGCGCCGACGAGGGCGATTCGCCTTTCTCCTTTGCGGTATCGGTGCGCGAGCTCTCCCAATTCCTGCAGGATGCCGGGCAGCGCTTTACCGGCGTCGCCAACGAGTGCCTGACGCTGGCCGAGGCCGCCGCGCGCGACGGGGCGATGGATGTCGAGGCACGGCGCGCCGCCGCCATCACCGCCGAGCGCGATGCGGCGCGGCGCGAGGCGCGGGCGCAGGAGCTGGAGCGGCTGCGCGACAATGCCCAGAGCCGGCGCGAGACCTATATCGCGCTCGCCATCGTGCTGTTCGGCGCGGCGGTGCTCGCGGGTGCGGCGTCCTTCATGTACGCTGGCCAGGCGAAACCGCGCGAGCAGCGCGCCGCGATATTGGCGGGCGGGCTGCTGGCGCTGGCCGCGCTGATCGTGTTCCTGCTGCGCCCCAGCCCCGCCGACGTGCGCCTGCCGCCGCTGGAGCGCGAGAGCATGGCGGCGCCGGCCGCCGAGCCGGTGGCGCTGACCGGCAATCTGGTGTGCACCGTCGACCGCAACCGGGGGCGGATCACCGTTTCCGCAGGCGACGATGTGGCGCTGAGCATCGATGGCGACGGCTGCGTGAACGGGCGGACCCAATATGTGCGCGGGCCGGACGGCCTGTGGTCGCGCACGCTGGTGCCCGAACAGGATGCGACGATCAGCCGCGTGACCTATGACGAGGCGAGCGGCACCTATGTGGTGCGCCGCTACCTGATGTCGCTGGCGGGGATGGAGGCTGCACGCCGCCAGCGCGGCCCGGCCGAGGCGCGCGGCTGCACCGCCGACCCCGAGCGCCTGGCGGAGCTGCTGGCCCGCGAGGGCGCCATCGCCGCGATCCTGCCGCCACGACCCAACGAGGAGCTGATCAGCCAGTGCCGGGCTGTGGCGGCGACGGCGGCAGCGGCATCCGCCGCTGCGCCGTGATGTTGACGCTTCAGCAGATCAACGACGAGGTGCAGCGGCTGCGGGCATTGCTGCATGGCGAGCCGGTCGAGTGGATGGACTGCGGCGTCGATCATGATTTCGGTTGCTGCCATGTGCGCATCGACGACCGCTACCACTGGATCGGCATGGAGCGTGGGCAGGAAACGGCGCATCAAGTGACCGACGATGCCGACGAACTGCTGTACTGGATTATCTCCTCCAACGCCGCCAGCACGGCGGGCCAATGGGAAATGGAGCATCGCCACCCGACCGACGATTTCCGCCGCCTCTATTTCGCCCGCACGGTGGAGTTGCTGGCGCGGGTCAAGCCGGAGTGGGCGGAGCGGCAGCAGGCGGAATGGGATGCGGTGCTGATGCGACATCCGTTTGTCGATGGCGGGACGAGTGGGATTTGAGGGCGAGTGGTTTGGAAAGATTCAGCGCTGACGCGAAGGCTGCGATCAGAGATTAGTCGGCAGGAGGCCGGACGGCAGGAATGGGGTGGGAGGTAGACCTCCCTTTCAGTCGCGTGGCAGCTTATCCGCAATCGTTTTGAACTCGTCGGCAGTGAAGCCGGTAAGGGTAGGCATCTCCCAATCAAAAAAGCTCTTGTTCCAAACTGCGTGTAGAATGAGGCTCCGGACACCGATCAGTTCCAGAAGCGACAGTTCCGTGTGCGGCACGACACTATAGACGGCTTCCGCAATGCGGTCCGCCAACAGTTGGATGCTAGAAGAGGTGACAACGAGTTCGCCATCCACCTCCAACTGGTAAAGCGCCGTCGCGATGGCGTTACTTAATGTCCGATCTTCCACATTCGCTTCCATGGCCTTTCGCCATTTTGCAGACACGCTCGAATGTCCGCAATGGGGTCGTTAGCGGACTGGCCGCTTTTGGTTGCTGGTCGTGCTCCCGCTAATGGCTGGAATGAAGTGGGGAGAGGACGCTATTCCAAGACGAGGCGAACGCAATCCGCAGCTTGTTCGCCGCCAGTATCGTGGTCGCGGATTATCTCTACAAGCCAATCGAAGACTGTGGCCCCTTTGCCCCGCTTCGCTTGAGATAAGTCGGCTCGGACGCGGTCCCGATTGGTCGGGTGGCATCGTTGTAGCCGTTTTTACAATTGCCTTTCGGTTTCGGCATACCCGAGACACGCACGCGATGCGTCTGAATGTGTCCACCGGAAGATGAATCCCTCCCCGGGCGTGCCGAAGCCTCCACGCAGAACGTCGTTGAAGGCATCCAGATTGCGGCCCCAGTACGCCCCAGGAATAAGCGTATCACTTATCTGGTCGAAAAAGGCCTCTAGCGATGTGACTTTCGAGCCATCGAGAACGTATTCTTTTAGAAATTGATCGAGTATATCGCGGCTGCGCATATATCTGCAATGGGGTCGTTAGCCGCCAGTCCGCTAGTCATCCCCCCTACCCCCACCACCGTCACCCCGGGCTTGACCCGGGGTCCCGCTGATCCTCAGCGGTTGAGCCGGTCGTAAAAGTCGCGCCGATCGGGATTGCCTTGTTCGATCCGCGCGAACTTCCAAGGTCGGCGCCAGCGTTTGATGCGCTTTTCCTGTGCGATTCCAGTCGGCGATTGTCTCGCTACGCTCATCCCAGACCAGGCGGGTCAGGTAGCGAGGGCACACATCCGATCCGTCGCCGCTGCGATGCTGGTGAATGCGAGCTGCAAGATCGGCGGTCATCCCGGCGTATAGGGTGCTGCAGTAGCGATCCGCCATGATGTATATCCAGTCGCCCTTTGCCATTGTTGCAGGGAACAAGGAGCGGGACCCCGGGTCAAGCCCGGGGTGACGGTAGGGGGTGAGTGGGTGTGATTTACGGGAGGGCGTTGTGGCGCCGAGCGTCTGATTTTGGTTTGCGGTAGGCCCTACCCCCCGCACGCCTTGAACAGCGCCAGTGTCCGTTCCCGCGCGAGGTCGCTCGATTCCTCGTGATAATCCTTGCGCCGGTCGCTGTTGAAGCCGTGGTTGGCGTCATAGACATAGATTTGCGCCAGCGGGTGCGCCTTGGCGATCAGGGCTTCGACGCCCTCCATCGGGATGCCGGCATCGAAGCGGCCGAAATGGGCGATGGTCGGGCATCTGGGGGCTAGATCGATGAAGCTGGTCGGCACCAGACTGCCGTAGTAGGCCGAGGACGCGGCGAGATCGTCGCTACGGCCGGCCATCGCCCACGCCACCGAGCCGCCGTAGCAATAGCCGGTGATGAACACCGGGCCCTTGCCCTTGAGCGCGTCGATGCAGGTCTGCGCGTCGGACAAGCTTTGCTCGAACGGATGGAGCTGGCGGGCGAGTTCGACCGCGCGGTTGAAATCGGGGCCGGTATATTCCGCCTCGAAGCCGGGATGTTCGCGATCGAACAGCGCGGGGGCGAGCACTTCATAGCCATCGGCGGCATATTCATCGCACAGCTCGCGGATGTGGTCGGTGACGCCGAAAATTTCCTGGATCAGCACCAGCCCGCCGCGCCGATCGCCCGCAGGCTGCGCGTGATAGACGGCGACATCGGCGCCGTCGGCCATGGTCATGCGGATCATTTCACCCATCGTCATCTCCCTGCCCCCGACAGTCTCTCGCTGCCGCAGCACTGCCCTGCTCCTGACTATAGTGCAAAGCAAAGGGCAAGCCCTCGGCAGGCTCTGCGCAATAGGGTTCGGGATTGCCGTGCGCTACCTTGCATTGCAGCATTCGCGATGCTAGGCGCGCCCCCGAGATCGCCCCCGACGGCGTTTTTCCGTGAATCGGAACGCGACTCACCTGCTTCCACCGGAAGCGGGGACAAGTCCCACACAGGACACAGGCAAGGGAAGATTAGGCGCGTGGAGCATTCCGGCGGCATGCAGGCAAGTTTGGCAGGGCGCTATGCGCGTGCGCTGTTCGATCTGGCGCAGGAGCAGGGCAGCCTGGCTGCGGTCGAATCGTCGATGGCCGCGCTGGGCCAGGCGCTGACCAGCTCCGACGAGCTGAAGGCGCTGGTTGCGAGCCCGGTGGTCAGCCGCGCCGATGCCGGCCGCGCGATTGCCGCGGTGGCCGCCTCAATGAAGCTCGACCCGCTGACCGGCAATTTCCTGGGCGTGCTCGCCAAGAACCGCCGCCTTGCCAAGCTGGGCGATGTGGTGCGCGCCTTTGCCGAAATGACCGCATCGCACCGCGGTGAGGCGACCGCCGATGTCACCTCCGCGCACCCGCTGTCGTCCGATCAGGTTTCCGCGCTCAAGGCCAAGCTGAAGAGCCGCCTGGGCCGCGACGTCTCCGTCAATCTCACCGTGGATCCCGCCATTCTTGGCGGCCTCATCGTCAAGGTCGGCTCCCGGCTTGTCGATTCGTCGATCCGCACCCGTCTGAACACCCTCGCAAACGCGATGAAAGGCTGAACATGGAAATCCGCGCCGCAGAAATCTCCAAGGTCATCAAGGACCAGATCGCCAGCTTTGGCGACGATGCGACGGTGTCCGAAATCGGCCAGGTGTTGTCCGTCGGTGACGGTATCGCCCGCGTCCACGGCCTCGACAATGTCCAGGCCGGTGAAATGGTCGAGTTCGCCAATGGCGTGAAGGGCATGGCGCTCAACCTCGAAGCCGACAATGTCGGTATCGTTATCTTCGGCTCCGACGCCGAAATCCGCGAAGGCGACACCGTGCGCCGCACTGAGACCATCGTCGACGTGCCGGTCGGCAAGGGCCTGCTCGGCCGCGTGGTCGACGCGCTCGGCAACCCGATCGACGGCAAGGGCCCGATCGTCGCCGAAAAGCGCAGCCGCGTCGAAGTGAAGGCGCCGGGCATCATCCCGCGCAAGTCGGTGCACGAGCCGGTGCAGACCGGCCTCAAGGCATTGGACGCGCTGGTGCCCGTCGGCCGCGGCCAGCGCGAGCTGATCATCGGCGACCGCCAGACCGGCAAGACCGCCGTCGCCATCGACACCTTCATCAACCAGAAGACGGTGAATGCGGGCGACGACGAGTCGAAGAAGCTCTACTGCATCTATGTCGCGGTCGGCCAGAAGCGCTCGACCGTCGCCCAGATCGTCCGCGCGCTCGAAGAAAATGGCGCGATGGAATATTCGATCGTCGTCGCCGCGACCGCGTCCGAACCGGCGCCGCTGCAGTATCTGGCGCCCTACACCGGCGTCGCCATGGGCGAATATTTCCGCGACAACGGCATGCACGCCGTCATCGTCTATGACGATCTGTCCAAGCAGGCCGTCGCCTATCGACAGATGTCGCTGCTGCTGCGCCGTCCGCCGGGCCGCGAAGCCTATCCGGGCGACGTCTTCTATCTGCACAGCCGCCTGCTGGAGCGTGCGGCGAAGATGAACGACGACCATGGCGCCGGATCGCTGACCGCGCTGCCGATCATCGAAACCCAGGCGGGCGACGTGTCGGCCTATATTCCGACCAACGTGATTTCGATCACCGACGGCCAGATCTTCCTCGAAACCAACCTGTTCTACCAGGGCATCCGCCCCGCCATCAACGTCGGTCTGTCGGTGAGCCGCGTCGGTTCCGCCGCGCAGACCAAGGCGATGAAGAAGGTGTCGGGCTCGATCAAGCTCGAGCTCGCCCAGTATCGCGAGATGGAAGCCTTCGCCCAGTTCGGTTCGGACCTCGATGCATCGACCCAGAAGCTGCTCAACCGCGGTGCGCGCCTGACCCAGCTGCTGAAGCAGCCGCAGTTCAAGCCGATGCCGTTCGAAGAGCAGACCGCGTCGATCTATGCCGGCACCAACGGCTTCCTCGACGCCGTCGCGGTGACCGACGTGTCGCGCTACGAAGAAGCCATGCTGGGCTATCTGCGCAGCGAGCATGCCGACATCCTGGCCGACATCCGCGACAGCCGCGATTTCAGCGATGCGACCAAGGCCAAGCTGAAGGATGCGCTGACCACGTTCGCCGGGCAGTTTGCGTAAGTCCTGACATCGCGCCCTCCGCGCAAAGGCGGGGGGTCCGGCCCCGAAGATGGCGGTCGGGGCGAGGTCAGGAGTTGGGTTCCCGCCTTCGCGGGAATGACGAAGGGTAAAACGGAGCCGAAATGGCAACGCTGAAGGAACTCAAGGGCCGCATCTCCTCGGTCAAATCGACCCAGAAGATCACCAAGGCCAAGAAGATGGTCGCATCGGCCAAGCTGCGCCGTGCGCAGGCAGCGGCCGAAGCGGGCCGCCCCTATGCACAGCGGCTGGAAGCGGTGGTGGCCAGCCTGGCATCCAAGGTCGGCCAGTCGGACAGCGCGCCCAAGCTGTTGTCGGGCACCGGCAAGGATCAGGTGCATCTGCTGCTGGTGCTCAATTCCGACCGCGGTCTGGCTGGCGCGTTCAACTCGAACATCGTCAAGGCCGCGCGCGACAAGGCGCAGGAGCTGATCGGCCAGGGCAAGACGGTCAAGTTCATGCTTGTCGGCCGCAAGGGCCGCCCGGTGATCAACCGCCTGTTCCCCAAGATGGTGGTCGCCCAATATGACACCTCCGGTTTCCGCGACCTCAGCTTTGCCAATGCGCAGGAAATCAGCGAACAGCTGATGGCGATGTACCAGGCGGGCGAATTCGATGTCGCGCACCTGTTCTTCTCCAAGTTCCGCTCGGCGCTGTTGCAGGAAGCCACCGGCCAGCAGATCATCCCGGTCGCGCCGTCGGCCACGGCGGCCGCTGCCGGCGATGCGGCAGTCGAATATGAGCCCGACGAGGAAGCGATCCTCGCCGACCTGCTGCCGCGCAATGTGACGGTGCAGATCTTCAAGGGGCTGCTGGAAAATGCCGCCTCCGAACAGGGCGCGTCGATGACTGCGATGGACAATGCCACGCGCAACGCCGGCGACCTGATCAACAAGCTGACCATCCAGTATAATCGCAGCCGCCAGGCCGCGATTACCAAGGAACTGATCGAAATCATTTCGGGCGCGGAAGCGCTCTAACCCTGAACACGAAGCGCAAGGACAAACAGATGGCCACCGCAGCCCCCGAAACCAAGAAGCCCCGCGCCAAGAAGGCTGATGCCGCTCCGGCGAGCACCGGCACCAACAATGTCGGCCGCATCAGCCAGGTGATCGGCGCCGTCGTCGACGTCGCCTTCGACCAGCAGGTGCCCGCCATTCTCTCGGCGCTCGAGACCTCGAACAACGGCAACCGCCTGGTGCTCGAAGTCGCCCAGCATCTGGGTGAGAATGTCGTGCGCACCATCGCCATGGACTCGACCGACGGGCTGACCCGCGGCCAGGAAGTGACCGACACCGGCAGCCAGATCCGCGTGCCCGTCGGCCCGCAGACGCTGGGCCGCATCCTCAACGTCGTCGGCGAGCCGATCGACGATCAGGGCCCGGTCAACGCCACCGCCACCGCGCCGATCCACGCCGATGCGCCGCTGTTCGTCGACCAGTCGACCGAAACCGAAATTCTCGTCACCGGCATCAAGGTGATCGACCTGCTCGCGCCTTACGCCAAGGGCGGCAAGATCGGCCTGTTCGGCGGCGCGGGAGTCGGCAAGACCGTGCTCATCCAGGAACTGATCAACAATATCGCCAAGGGCCATGGCGGCACATCCGTGTTCGCGGGCGTGGGTGAACGCACCCGCGAGGGCAACGACCTCTATCACGAATTCCTCGACGCCGGCGTTATCGCCAAGGACGCCGACGGCAACCCGACGCCCGAAGGCAGCAAGGTGGCGCTGGTGTTCGGCCAGATGAACGAGCCGCCGGGCGCGCGTGCCCGCGTCGCCCTTTCGGGCCTGACCATCGCGGAATATTTCCGCGACCAGGAAGGCCAGGACGTGCTGTTCTTCGTCGACAACATCTTCCGCTTCACGCAAGCCGGTTCGGAAGTGTCGGCGCTGCTCGGCCGCATTCCCTCGGCGGTGGGCTATCAGCCGACCCTGTCGACCGACATGGGCGCGCTGCAGGAACGCATCACCTCGACCAACAAGGGCTCGATCACCTCGGTGCAGGCGATTTACGTGCCCGCGGACGATTTGACCGACCCGGCGCCGGCCACCTCCTTCGCCCACTTGGACGCGACGACCGTGCTTAACCGCGCGATTTCCGAACTCGGCATCTATCCGGCGGTGGACCCGCTCGATTCGACCAGCCGCGTGCTGACCGCCGCCGTCGTCGGCCAGGAGCATTACGAGACCGCCCGCCGCGTTCAGGAAACGCTGCAGAAGTACAAGTCGCTGCAGGACATCATCGCCATTCTCGGCATGGACGAGCTCAGCGAAGAAGATAAGCTGACCGTCGCCCGCGCGCGCAAGATCCAGCGCTTCCTCAGCCAGCCGTTCCACGTCGCCGAGGTGTTCACCAACATCCCGGGCAAGTTCGTCGCCGTCGAAGACACGGTGAAGAGCTTCAAGGCGGTGGTCGATGGTGAGTATGACCATCTGCCGGAAGCTGCCTTCTACATGGTCGGCGGCATCGACGAGGCGGTCGAGAAGGCCAAGAAGCTGGCTGCCGACGCGTAAGTCGGACTCCCCTCCCGCTTGCGGGAGGGGCTGGGGGTGGGCGCGACATCGCGCTGCCCCCACAGGCCCACCCCCGACCCCTCCCGCAAGCGGGAGGGGGGAGAATGTAAATGCTGCATTTCGAACTCGTCACCCCGACCGCTCTCGTCCGTTCCGAGGATGTGTACATGGTCTCCGTGCCCGGCACCGAGGGCGATTTCGGCGTGCTCGAAGGGCATGCGCCGTTCATGTCGACGGTCAAGGCGGGAGAACTCGCCATCTATCGCAGCGCGGGGGCGGAACCCGAGCGGCTGCAGATCGAGGGCGGCTTTGCCGAGGTCAATGACAAGGGCCTGACCATTTTGGCCGAGAAGGTCGGCTGAAAAAGTAAATCAAGGTTGAGTCACCACCCTTGTCATTCCCGCGAAAGCGGGAATCCAGGGGCGGTTGGCATTGCACTTTGACGCTCCTGGATTCCCGCTTTCGCGGGAATGACAAGGGTGACAGGTGCGATTGCGCATCCGGGCCCACCAAACCGGCTGTTAACCATGGTGCGTTAGCGCCGCAGCGTGACTGCTGCTCCTGCACCCCGCGCCACCATCCCCGGCATTGCGCCGCTGTTGCTGATCCATGCCTGGCTGGCGGTCGATCAGCTGCTGTTGTGGCGCTTTCTGGGTTTCGGTGGCTGGCCGGCCCTGCTGATCGGCGCGGCGGTGCTGGGTGCGATCGGCTGGATGCTGGCGCGCTACGGCGCTGCCCTGCCCCGCATCCCGCTGGGCCGGGTGGCGATGCTGTTTGCGCTGGCGCTGCTGTTGTGCGCGCTCGGCGGTCAGGGCAAGCTGTTCTACGCCAATATCGACTGGCAGGTGCGCGATGCGGTGCTGCGCGATCTGGCGGTCAATCCCTGGCCCTTTGCCTATGCCGCGCCGTCCGGCGCGCTGGAGGTGCTGCGCGCGCCCGTCGGCATGTTCCTGATCCCGGCGCAGCTATGGAAGCTGGGCGGTCCGTGGGCCGGGCAGCTGGGCCTGCTGGTGCAGAATGCCGCGCTGCTGACCGCAGTGCTGAGCCTGGGTTCGCTGCTGTTCGCAACAGGCCGGGCGCGGGGCATCGCGCTGGCGGTGGTGACGCTGTTCAGCGGGCTCGACATCGTCGGCCAGGCGCTGTTCCATGCGCCAATCGAGGACCATCTCGAGTTCACCTTCGACTGGCTGCAATATTCTTCCCACATCACCCAGATTTTCTGGGTGCCGCAGCACGCGCTTGCCGGGTGGAGCGCGGCGGCGATGCTGCTGCTGTGGCGCAGCGGGCGGCTGGAGCTGCGCGCGATGCTGGCGATATTGCCGCTGACCGCGCTTTGGTCCCCCCTCGCCCTGCTCGGCGCGATGCCGTTTCTGGCGCTGGCCGGGATCGAGACGCTGATCGCGCGGCGGCTGACCCTGGGCGACATCGGCTGGCCGGCGCTGGCATCGCTGACCGCCCTGCCCGGCCTTGCCTATATGGCGTCGGCGGGGGACGGGGTCGGCGTGCGTTTGCGGCTGGTTCCGCTCGATGGCTGGGGGATCATCGTCGGCATCGAGCTGCTGGTGTGGTCGGTCCCGCTGCTGCTCGCCGCGCATCGCTCCGGCTACGGGCGGGCGCTGCTGCTGCTGGCGAGCGCCATCCTGCCGCTGCTGCCGTTCGTGCAGGTCGGCACCTCGCTCGATTTCCTGATGCGCGCGTCGATCGTGCCGCTGGCTCTGACCGCAGCCTATGCCGCCGAGGCGCTGGCGAACCGCGAGAACGGGGCGGCGTTGCGACTGTGGCTGGGTGCCGTGCTGGCCGTGGGCAGCGTCACCGGCGCTGCGGAAATCCGCCGGGCGCTGGTCGAACCGGCGAGCCCGATGGTCGAATGCAGCCTCTATGGCGCCTGGCGGCCCAATTTCTGGCGGACGCCGATGACCAGCTATGTGGCGCCGGTCGAGCGGCTGCCGGCGTGGCTGCGCGGGGCGGAGCCGGTGCCGGTCCCGGTCGATGACCCGGCGCTGTGCTGGCATGGCCGGTGGATGCGGCCGACGGGGGTCTAGAGGTTGTCCTGTTTTGTTTGAACCGTAGTGCTGAGCTTGTCGAAGCACGCCTCGCCGATAAACGCCCTTCGACAAGCTCAGGGCTACGGTTCCGATTCAACCCGACCAGGACAGGCTCTAGCGGATCTGACGGGCCGGGAGCGGGGTGGTGGCGGCGCCCTTGGGCGCGGTGAACCATAGCAGCAGGCCGGCGGCGACGATGCAGGCGGTGCCGGCCATGCCGACCGCGTCAGGCCAGTCCCCGAAGGCAAGGATGCCGATGGCGAGCGCGACGATGATCTGCACATAGCTGGCCGGCGCGATGGTCGCGGCAGAGGCGCGGGTGGTGGCAAGATAGACGAGGAAATGCGCGCTGCTGGCCGACACGGCAACGAGGGCGCAGCGCGCGACCACGCTCCAGTCCGGCACCGGAACGGCCAGCGCGGGGGCGCCGCTGAGCGCCCCGGCCACGGCCGCTGCGATGCAGACCGGCGCCGACCAGGCCGCGGCCCAGAATTGCGCGGCGAGCGGCGAGACATGGGTGGCGCTGGCACGGTTGAGCATCACGAAGCTGGCCATGGCGAAGGCCGCTGCCAGCGGCATCAGCGCGGCCCAGCCCAGCAAGGCGACATTGGGGCGCAGCACCGCGATGACACCGATGCTGGCGAGCAGTATCGCCAGCCAGCTCCAGCCCCGCACTTTTTCCCCCAGGAACAGTGCGGAGAGCATGGCGATGATCGCGGGCGAGGCGAAGCTGATCGCGGTCGCTTCCGCCAGCGGCATGATGTGAATCGACAGGAAGAACAACAGCGATGCGACCGCCAGCGCGATCCCCCGTGCGGCCTGCAGCCGCATCGACGGCACCGCGAAACCGCCGCGCCCCTGCCGCCACAGGACGAGGGCGCCAAGGCCCAGTGCACCGAGCGAGAAGCGCAGCGCACCGACCGCGGTGCCCGGCCAGTCGCCGGCCATGGTCTTGATCACCGCATCGCCGCACGACAGCGCGACAAAGCCGCACACCGCCAGCAGCAGTCCGCTGCGCTGCGAGGGTTGGACGGTCATCGGCAAGGGTCCTGCGCCAGAGGCATGGGGGTGTCGGAAGGACGCCGCATCCGGCTCCACCGCCCTGCCCCATGCGCGGCCATTAAAATCTTGTCAAAACTTTCACCTTATTCCTCCACCCATCACCAAGGGCGTTTGCCATGTCTGGCGGATGCTGCGGATCATTCGGATAGGAGACGAGCCAGCAATGAGCGCATTCGGACGCAAGCCCGGAACGCAGGCAGCACGTCCAGCGTTCGGCGTCGCCAAGCCCATGCAGGGCTATTCGCCCCCTGCTCCGCGCGAAGAGCAGGGCGGCAGCCAGTTCCCGCCGATCGACCCGGCGGCGCTGCCGCAGGTGCCGGCCACCGCCGCACCGAGCGGCAATGAGAGCGACGATGCCATCCAGCGCCTGAATTCGCGCATGACCGCCGAGCATGTCGACGACCGGCCGCAGGGGTTCGAGCAATCCGTCCACAAGATCAAGGAACAGGTGCTGCCGCGCCTGCTGGAACGTGTCGACCCCGAGGCCGCTGCGACGCTGTCCAAGGACGAGCTGACCGAAGAATTCCGGCCGATCATCCTCGAGGTGCTCGCCGAGCTCAAGATCACGCTCAACCGGCGCGAGCAGTTCGCGCTGGAAAAGGTGCTGGTCGACGAGCTGCTCGGCTTTGGCCCGCTTGAGGAGCTGCTCAACGATTCCGACGTGTCGGACATCATGATCAACGGCCCCGACCAGACCTATATCGAAAAGAAGGGCAAGCTGACGCTGTCCGGCGTGGTTTTCCGCGACGAGGAGCATCTGTTCCAGATCGCCCAGCGCATCGTCAACCAGGTCGGCCGCCGTGTCGACCAGACCACGCCGCTGGCCGACGCCCGCCTGAAGGACGGCAGCCGCGTCAACGTGATCGTGCCGCCGCTGTCCTTGCGCGGCACCGCCATCTCCATCCGCAAATTCTCGGCCAAGCCGATCACGCTCGACATGCTGCGCGACTGGAACGCGATGTCGAACAAGATGTGCACCGCGCTGAAGATCGCGGGCGCGTGCCGGTTCAACATCGTCATCTCCGGCGGTACCGGTTCCGGTAAAACCACGATGCTCAACGCCCTGTCGAAGATGATCGACCCGACCGAGCGCGTGCTGACCATCGAGGACGCGGCCGAACTCAGGCTGCAGCAGCCGCACTGGCTGCCGCTCGAAACCCGCCCGCCGAACCTGGAAGGGCAAGGTGCGATCACCATCGGCGATCTCGTCAAGAACGCGCTGCGTATGCGCCCGGACCGCATCATCCTGGGCGAAATTCGTGGTGCGGAATGTTTCGACCTGCTCGCCGCGATGAACACCGGTCACGATGGATCGATGTGTACGCTCCACGCCAACAGTCCGCGCGAATGCCTGGGCCGTATGGAAAACATGATCCTGATGGGCGACATCAAGATCCCCAAGGAAGCGATCTCGCGCCAGATTGCCGACTCGGTCGATCTCATCGTCCAGATCAAGCGCCTGCGCGACGGCTCCCGCCGCGTCACCTCGATCACCGAGGTGATCGGGATGGAAGGCGATGTCATCGTCACCCAGGAATTGTTCAAGTTCGAATATCTGGACGAAGACAAGGACGGCAAGATCATCGGCGAATATCGCGCGCTGGGGCTGCGCCCCTACACGCTGGAAAAGGCGCGCCAGTTCGGCTTCGACCAGGCGATGCTGGAGGCGTGCCTCTAGAGGTTGTCCTGTTTTGTTTGAACCGTAGTGCTGAGCTTGTCGAAGCACGCCTCGCCGATAAACGCCCTTCGACAAGCTCAGGGCTACGGTTCCGATTCAACCCGACCAGGACAGGCTCTAAGTCCGCGCGTGGCTGCGCCGGTATTGCATCGGCGCGATGCCGACTGCCCTTGCAAAGGCCGCAGAAAATTGCGCGTGGCGCACGAACCCGCACAGCCGGGCGACCTCGGCGATCGGCAATTCGGTTTCGGCCAGCAGTGTCCGGGCACGGGCGATGCGCCGGTCGCAGACATAGCGGTAGGGCGTCGCGCCGACTTCGCGCCGGAACATGCGGATGAAATGATAGGATGAAAGATCGGCCACCCGCGCGAGCTCATCGAGCGTGACCGGCTGGTCGAGATGCGCCTCGATATAGTCGAGGATGCGCCGCAACCGTGCCGGGGCGAGCCAGATGCGATCGGGCAGCTCCGCTTCCTGCGCACGGGCGAGGCGGGCAAGCTCGACCGCAATCGCGCGCGACAGACCTTCGATCATCAGCGACGCGGCAAAGCCGGGCGCGGCGATCTCCCGCTCCATCATCCGGATCAACTGGGTCAGCCGGCCCTGTTCCTGGAACAGCAGCGGCGGAAAGCCGGACATCCCCTCCCGCCGCAAGAGTCGCTCAAGATAGCCCTTGGGAAACATCAGGCTGAGCGAGCGCGCGGAGGTACCGCAGGTCACGCTGGTGTCGGCCTCTGCGGGCACGAAGGTGGTGCGCAGCAGCCGGTTGGGGGCGATTTCGAACCGCGACCCCGCGACATGGCCGAATGCTTGCGTGCCCGCCCCGCGCGAGAGGAACAGCAGATCGTGGGCCGATGCGCTGCGCTCCATGGTGTTCATCTCACCCGCGCCGAAGTTGACCGTATCGTATAGCAGGATGCCGCTTTGGCTATCCTCATAGGCAAGGACTTCGGGCCGCAGCCGATAGGTAATGGCATCGACCGCCCGGTAACCGGTTTCCGTATGGAACCCCTGTTCGTCGGATGCCGCCATGGCCCTTCCCCACCGCGGACCCGCCCGCGCCTCTCTCCCGCAGCCATTGTTCCTTTCGGCAGCGCGCTGTTCTTCCACATTTGCGACGACCGCTGTGGCCGATGCCGCCGCTGTCCGTGCTTCCCTTGCCCCGCTTTTCCCGCTATGCGGCCCCACCAAAGAAAAGCGCGGCGGACATCGCCTGCGCCTGTTGCAGATTTGAAGAGGCCGAATGGCGAAGGAAGAATTGCTCGAAATGCGTGGCCAGGTGGCGGAATTGCTGCCCAACGCCATGTTCCGCGTGCGGCTGGAGAACGGCCACGAGGTGCTGGGCCACACCGCCGGCAAAATGCGCAAGAACCGCATCCGCGTGCTGGTGGGGGACGAGGTTCTGGTCGAGCTGACCCCCTATGACCTGACCAAGGGCCGGATTACCTACCGCTTCAAGTGACGGTCCGGCAGGCCGTCATGCCGTCTCTTGTCCTTGCCTCCACCTCCCCCCGCCGCCGCGACCTGCTGGCGCAACTGGGGGTAGAGCCTGCACGCATAGCCGCGCCCGACATCGACGAAAGCCCGCTGAAGGGGGAGCTGCCGCGTGCCTATGCGCTGCGCATGGCAGAGGAAAAGGCGCGGGCCGTGCCGCTCGTTGCCGGAGAGCTGGCGCTGTCCGGCGATACGGTGGTGGCGGCCGGGCGCCGGATCCTGCCGCGCGCGGCGGACCCGGCCGAGGTGGCCGACTGCCTGCGGCTGCTGTCCGGCCGGCGCCACAAGGTGCTGACCGCCATCGCCACCATCGATGCCGCGGGGACGGTGCGAACGCGCCTGTGCGAGAGCATTGTCGCCTTTGCGCCGCTGAGCGCCGAGACCATCGCCGCCTATGCGCAAGGGGGCGAAGGCGTGGGCAAGGCCGGGGGTTATGCCATCCAGGGGCGCGCAGGCGCGTTCGTGCGCTGGATGAGCGGCAGCTATTCGGGGATCGTCGGCCTGCCCCTGTTCGAAACCCGGGCGCTGCTGGTCACCGCCGGCGTGATCAATGGCTGAATGGATTTACGAGGACGGCATCGGGGAGCGGCGCGCGGCGCTGATCGCCGGAGGCCGCATCGTCGAGGCGCGCATCGAGCGCGATGACGACGGGGTGCGTTGCGGCGCGGTGTTGCGCGGCCGGCTGATCTCCCGCGCCGAGCGCCTGGCGCGGCTGGAGAGCGGCGAGGAGGTCTATCTGGCCAGCGAGCCGCGCATCCCCGAAGGTGCCGCCTGTCTGCTGCGCATCACCCGCAGCGCCATCCCCGAGCGCGATCTGGTCAAACGACCGCGCGCGGACATCGTGCTGGATGCCGCCGGGCGGGCGGAGCTGCGCGAGTCGATGCTGTCGGACGGCGAGACCTTGCGCGCGGCGATCGCGCGCGACGGGCTGCCGGTCACCGTGCTGCGCCCGATCGATGCCGATGCGCTGGAGGAGGCCGGCTGGAGCGAGGCGCTCGACGCCGCGCGCAGCGGCATCCTGCCCTTCGACGGCGGGGTATTGCGGCTGGCGCTGACCCCGGCGATGGCCGTGATCGATATCGACGGCAGTCTGCCCGAGGTCGATCTGGCGATGGCGGGTGCGCGCGCGGCGGCGACGGCGATCCGGCTGATGGGCATTGGCGGCACCATCGTCATCGACCTGCCGACGATTCGCCGGCGCGATTTGCGCAGCGCGATCGGGGAGGCGTTCGACGATGCGCTCGCCGATCCGCACGCCACCCGTTTGCCTGTCGATCCGCTGGGCCTGCTGCACCTGTCGCGCCGGCGTAGCCGCCCCAGCCTGGCGGAGCGGATGCACTTCGCGCCCGCAGAAAGCGCGGCGCTGGCGCTGTTGCGCCGGGCGGAGCGGGCAAAAGGCACCGGCGCGCTGGCGCTGGTCGCACATCCCGCGGTGATGGCCTGGCTGGAAGCGCGGCCTGCCCTGCTCGACGCCCTGGCCCGTCGCACCGCGCGACCGCCACGCTTGCAGGCCGAGCCGGGACGGCCCATCTGGCATGGCGATGTCCACTAAGCCCAATACCCCGCGCCCCTGCCCCGCCTGCAAGCAGCCATCGGTGCAGCAATTCCGCCCCTTCTGCTCGCGTGGCTGCCGTGACCGCGACCTGATCGGCTGGTTCGACGAGGACTATCGCATCCCGGTGCGCCCCGGCGCCGAGGAAGGCGACGATGTGCCGGGCTACGACCCGAACGGCTGATGTCATTTTCCCGTCATTGGGGGCTGGACAGACGCGCCACGCCGCTCCTATAGGCGCTGCTCCATTGCCCCGGTGCGTTGCGCCGGGACGACGGGCCCGGGTAGCTCAGGGGTAGAGCAGCGGATTGAAAATCCGCGTGTCGGTGGTTCAAATCCGCCCCCGGGCACCACTTTTCCTAGATCAGCAAAGCAACTGTCCCGCCCTACGGGGAACCGCAGCTGCCGTCATGCGCTTGGCCCTCTCGAGGAGACATAGCCATGCCGCTGCGCGCGATTGCCATCAACTGTTCGCTTAAGGCCGACGAAAGCGTTGCCAGTTCGACCGATGCGATGATCGATGTGGTCGGGAAGGCGCTGGCGCAGCACCGGGTGAAGCTGTCCGACACCATCCGCATCGCCGCGCATGACGTGAAACCGGGCGTGTCCTCCGACGAGGGCGAGGGCGATGCCTGGCCCGCTCTGCGCCAGACGATCCTGGCGCACGACATCCTGATTTTCGGCACGCCGATCTGGATGGGCCAGCCGAGCAGTGTCGCCAAGCGCGTGCTCGAGCGCATGGATGCCTTCCTCTCGGAAACCGACGAGGCCGGACGGGGTCCAAGCTCCGGCAAGGTCGCGATCATCGCCATCGTCGGCAACGAGGATGGCGCGCATGCGAGTTCGGCCGCGATCTTCCAGGCGCTTAACGATGTCGGCTGGACCATCGCTCCGGGCGCCGCGGTCTATTGGGTCGGCGAGGCGATGGGGTCGACCGACTTCAAGGATCTGGACAAGGTGCCCGACAAGGTGCGCGAAACCGCGGCGATGGCGGCGAGTAACGCCGCGCATCTCGCCACGCTGCTGCGATCGGAGCCTTTCCCCGGTGTCGAAGAGGGCTGACGTCTGGAGGCCGTTCTGTTCTGGTTGAACCGTAGTGCTGAGGTGGTCGAGGCACGCTTCTCCGGCAAGCACCCTTTGACAAGCTCAGGGCTACGGCATCACTTTGGGCGGACTTCGCTTCTACCCCGCTAGAGCGACAGTCCGCCATCGACCACCAGTGTGTGGCCGGTGACATAGGAGGCGAGCGGCGAGGCGAGGAAGATCGCGGCGCCGGCCATTTCGCCGGGCAGACCCAACCGCCGCTGCGGAATGCCAGCCAGCGCGCGTTCCAAGCGCGCCGGGGTTTGCGTGGTCACCTTGGTCAATTTGGTATCGACCAATCCCGGCGCTATGCCGTTGACCCTGATCCCATCCGGTGCCCACGCCTGGCCCAGCGTCTTGGTGAGATTGACTGCCCCGGCCTTCGATGCACCATAGGCGGGATTGCCGACATTGCCGTTGAACGCCGCGACCGAACTGACGATGATCAGGCTCCCCTGGGCGTCCGCGAGCGCGGATTTGAACTTGCGGGCGATGTGCATCAGGCTGTCGAGATTGACCGCCATCACCCTGTCCCACCCCTCGCGCTCGAACTCGCCGCGGCGATAGACCACGGTGCCCTGGCACAGGATGAGGATGTCCAGGCCGGCGAAGGGAGCAGGAGCAGCGGCAATCGCATCCGGATCGGCGACATCGACGCAGCTGTAGCCCAGCCCGGCGAGATCGCAGCCTTCATCCGCATTGTAATCGGCAGCGCTGGCGCGCGTGCCCCAGACGTGGACGTCGGCGCCGCGTGCCCGAAACGCATGGGCCATGCCGTTGCCGATACCGCTCGACCCGCCGACCACCAGCACGCGCTTGCCCGAAAAATCGGTATCGCCTGTCATCGCTTCATCCCCCCCTTTTTCCGAACTGGCCTGTGCGGTACATCATTGCACCGGTTTCGCCACGACTGCATCCGTTCATGCAGCGTTCGGGCCTTTTCTTCCACTTGTCGTGCTTCTACCAAGGAACAAGCTTCCGCTCTGCAGGATCACCCATGCGCCGTTCGATCACCGCCCTCTCGATTTCCGCGCTGCTGCTGGCATCCTGTGGCGGCGGGGGCGGCTCCTCGAGCGGCGGCACCGTCAGCCTGCCGCCGAGCCCGACGCCGACACCCACCCCGACGGCCAGTTGCGACATCGCCCAGCGCAAGAGCTTTGCCCTGTCGACGCTGCAGGAATGGTATCTGTTCCCGACCGACCTTGCCACCACCGCCAACCCGGCCAGCTTTTCGACCGTGCAGGACTATATCGACGCGCTGGTGGCGCCGGCGCGGGCACAGGGCAAGGACCGTTTCTTCACCTACATCACCTCGATTGCCGAGGAGAATGCCTTCTTCGCCAGCGGCTCGAGCGCGGGCTTCGGCATCCGCCTGTCCTATGACGACACCAACCGCCGCCTGTTCGTGGTCGAGGCGTTCGAAGGGGCCCCGGCGCTGACCGCGGGGATCGACCGGGGCGACGAGATCACCGCCATCGGCACCAGTTCGGCATCGCTGCAGAGCGTATCCAGCCTGTTCGCAAGCGGCGGATCGAGCGCGGTCAGCTCTGCCCTGGGGCCGAGCACCGCAGGGACGGCGCGGACGCTGACCGTGACCGGACCGTCCGGCACGCGCACCATCACCGTCACCAAGGCCGATTTCAACCTGCCGGCGGTCTCCAGCCGCTATGGGGCGCGCATCATCGACGATGGCGGCAAAAAGGTGGGCTACCTCAATCTCAGGACGTTCATCTCGTCCGCCGACCAGCCATTGCGCGATGCCTTCCAGAGCTTCCGCGCTGCGGGCGTGACCGAGCTGATCATCGATTTCCGCTACAATGGCGGCGGCCTCGTCTCCACGGCGGAGCTGATGGGCGACCTGCTGGGGCGCAACCGCTCGACCAGCGAGATATGGTCGCGCACCACCTTCCGCCCCGAAAAGGCGAGCAACAACGACACCTATTTCTTCAACCCCCGCCCGCAATCGGTGGGGCCGACAAAAATCGCCTTCATCGGCTTTGGCGGCACCGCATCGGCGAGCGAGCTGGTGATGAATTCCTCGATCCCCTATCTCGGCAGCAATGTCGCGCTGGTCGGCGGCAACAGCTTCGGCAAGCCGGTGGGACAGATCGCCATCGACCGCGCAAGCTGCGACGACCGCATCCGCGTGGTCGCTTTCGCCACCGGCAATGCGCTGGGCCAGAGCGACTATTACAACGGCCTTGCGTCCAAGATGCCCAACACCTGCCGTGCGGCGGATGACTTCAGCTTCCCGCTGGGCGACCCGCGCGAGGCATCGATCCGCACCGCGCTCGACTTCCTCGCCGGGCGGCCGTGCAGCGCGATCAGTGCAGAGGCGCCAAAGGGTGTCGGCCAGCGCGCACCCGCAGGCGAGCGCACGCTGCTGCAGCCCGACGCACCGGCACCGGCACAGCGCGAAGTGCCGGGGTTGTTCTGACGCATCCTCCCCTTGGGGGAGGATGCTTTATCCGGCTCCAGCCTCCACCCGCACCAGCAGCGCCTCGACCTGCACCTGCGCGCCGACCTCTGCATTGAGCTCTGCCACCACGCCGTCGAACGGCGCGGTGAGGCTGTGCTCCATCTTCATCGCTTCGAGGGTGAGGAGTTTCTGGCCCTTAGTGACGGCTTGGCCTGCGCTGACATCGACCGCGATGATGCGGCCGGGCATGGGGGAGAGGATGTCTCCGTCATGGGCGTGATGACTGTCGCCGCCTCTGGGCTGACTAAGCGCAACCCGATAGGCGTGGCCTTGATCGAACTTGATCAGCCAATCTCCATCCCATGTGGCTCGCGACAAATAATGCGCATGAGGACTCCAATCAGTCGGAATAGACGCTTCAAGGACTTCACCGTCGATCTCCAACCGGACTCGTTGGACGGGCGCAGCGTTTAACCTCAAGCCGGACATTGAAAGATCGTGCTCATTCACCGGCTGTGTATCGACAAGAAGATGCACCGCAGCCGTTACCGCCTCTGCACTGAGAACAGGCCTTTCGACCAACTCCTCCAAATGCGTTGCAATGAAATTCGTATCCACTGCTCCAGCAACAAATTCGGGATGCGAAACGAGCTTTGCCAAAAAACCTGCGTTTGTCTTTACAGGCCATAGATCCGTCGACGCGCATTGATGACATAAGTCCCAAAGCGTCTCATCGCGGTTGTCCGAATGGCTGACGATCTTGGCGATCATTGGATCATAAAATGGCGATATCTCGTCGCCCGCGTAGACACTTGCTTCGACCCTCATGCCGAAATAGTTGCAGTAACTGAGCGTGCCTACGCTGGGAAGAAACCCGGAAGCAGGGTCCTCCGCATACAACCGCGCTTCCATCGCCCAGCCGTTGATGGCGAGCTCCTCCTGCCGTTTCGGCAACGCCTCCCCGCTCGCCACGCGCAGCTGCCATTCGACCAGATCGACGCCGGTGATTTCCTCGGTGACGGGATGTTCGACCTGCAGCCGCGTGTTCATCTCCATGAACCAGATGCGGTCGGCGCGCAGGCCTTCCGACGCGTCGGCGATGAATTCGATGGTGCCTGCGCCGACATAATCGACCGCCTTTGCCGCGCGCACCGCGGCTGCGCAAAGCTGCTCGCGGGTCGCTTCGTCCATGCCCGGCGCGGGGGCTTCCTCGATCACCTTCTGGTGGCGGCGCTGGAGCGAGCAATCGCGCTCGAACAGGTGGACGATGTTGCCGTGGGTGTCGCCGAAGACCTGCACCTCGATATGGCGCGGGCGCTGGATATATTTTTCAATGAGGACATGCGCGTTGCCGAAGGAGGCGCTAGCCTCGCGCTGGCAGGAGGCGAGCGCGTCGGCGAAACCGGCAGCGTCATCGACCTTGCGCATCCCCTTGCCGCCGCCGCCCGCGACCGCCTTGATGAGCACGGGGTAGCCGATGTCGGCAGCGCGTTCGGCGAGGAAGACGGGATCCTGATTCTCGCCCAGATAGCCGGGTGTCACCGGCACGCCGGCCTCGGCCATCAGCTTCTTGGCGGCGTCCTTCAGCCCCATCGCAGTGATGCTGGCGGGGCGCGGGCCGACCCAGATCAGCCCGGCGTCGATCACGGACTGCGCGAACTCGGCGTTCTCGGAGAGGAACCCATAGCCCGGATGGATCGCCTCCGCGCCGGTGGCCTTGGCAGCGGCGATGATCTTCTCGCCCACCAGATAGCTCTCGCGCGCCGGGCTGGGACCGATGTGGACGGCTTCGTCGGCCTGCCGCACATGCAATGCCTTTGCATCCGCATCCGAATAGACCGCGACCGTGCGGATACCCATGGCGCGGGCGGTGCGGATGATCCGGCAGGCGATTTCGCCGCGATTGGCGATGAGGAGGGAGTTAATCATCTTCATTGTAATGAGAGCCGTCGGGCCGACAAAACTCGCCTTTGTCTCCTTGAACGCGCGCAGACAATGCTTCTGCGATTTCGCAAGCTTTGGCGATTATTGCTGCATCAGCGCCCGACGTAGTAATCGCTCCTCGATCGAAGTTGAACCATGTGGAGGGGGCATTTCCCTTCAAGAAGACAAATTTCTTGGGTCGCTCGCCGGTCCACAATGTCATACCCTCTCCTTCGAGCTCAATGACCGCACCAGTTTGAGGGACGGTCGCAGTAGCCTTCCCTATCATCTCAAGCGATGGATCAGCGTCACACACAGCCTTCCATTCCGACAGGGCGATATCATTGCCATCTTCGTACCACCATTTCCGCCGGTGAATATGTAGATCGTAGCTCATTTTCGCACCCTCACATCCGGAACACCCCGAAGCGGGGCGCCTCCTCAACCGGCGCGTTCAGCGCCGCCGCCAATGCCAACCCCAGCACATCGCGCGTCTGCGCCGGGTCGATGATCCCGTCATCCCACAACCGCGCCGTCGCGTAGTAAGGATTCCCCTCATCCTCATATTTCTGGCGGATCGGGGCCTTGAAGGCCTCCGCTTCCTCTGCCGTCCATTTCTCCGCATCGCGGTGGACTGTCGCCAGCACGCTCGCCGCCTGTTCGCCGCCCATCACGCTGATGCGGGCGTTGGGCCAGGTGAAGAGGAAGCGTGGGGAGTAGGCTCGGCCGCACATGCCGTAATTGCCCGCGCCGAAGCTGCCGCCGATCAGCACCGTTACCTTGGGCACGGTCGCGGTGGCGACGGCGGTGACGAGTTTCGCGCCATGCTTGGCAATCCCCTCAGCCTCATATTTGCCGCCGACCATGAAGCCGCTGATATTCTGGAGGAAGAGGAGAGGCACGCCGCGTTGCTGCGCGAGCTGGATGAAATGCGCGCCTTTCTGCGCGCTCTCGCTGAATAGCACGCCATTGTTGGCGAGGATGGCGACCGGCATCCCCCAGATATGCGCAAAGCCGCAGACGAGCGTGCTGCCGTAGAGCGCCTTGAATTCATGGAACTCGGATGCGTCGACCAGACGGGCGATGACCTCATGGACGTCGTAGGGGGCGCGGACGTCCTGCGGGATGATGCCGTAGAGCTCCTCGGCGTCATATTTGGGGGGGCGTGGTGTATGAAAAATGGGGACAGTCCCCTTTTTCGCTCCACAGCTCCCAGGGTCCGAACCACCATGCCCGAAAAAGGGGACTGTCCCCATTTTTCCTCCCAAATGGCTGACAATATCCCGCACAATCGTCAGCGCATGCTCGTCATTCTCGGCGACATGATCGACCACGCCCGATTTGCGCCCGTGCAGATCGCCGCCGCCCAGATCTTCGGCGCTGATTTCCTCTCCCGTTGCGGCTTTGACCAGCGGCGGGCCGGCGAGGAAGATGGTGCCCTGGTTGCGGACGATCACCGTCTCGTCGGACATGGCGGGCACATAGGCGCCGCCGGCGGTGCAACTGCCCATCACGCAGGCGATCTGGGGGATGCGCCGCGCCGACATAGTGGCCTGGTTGAAAAAGATGCGGCCGAAATGCTCGCGGTCGGGGAAGACGTCGGCCTGATGCGGCAGGTTGGCACCGCCGCTGTCGACCAGGTAAATGCACGGCAGATGATTTTCGAGCGCGATCTCCTGCGCGCGCAGATGCTTCTTGACCGTCAGCGGATAGTAAGTGCCGCCCTTCACCGTCGCATCGTTGCAGACGATCATGCACTGGCGGCCCGAGACCCGGCCGATGCCGCAGATCAGGCTGGCGCCATGCACATCGCCTTCGTACATGCCATTGGCGGCGAGCTGGCCGATCTCGAGGAAGGGCGAGCCGGGGTCGAGCAGGCGCTCGACGCGGTCGCGGGGCAGCAGCTTGCCGCGCGCCACATGGCGTTCCCGCGACTTTTCATTGCCGCCCAGCGCGGCTTGCGCGACGCGCGCCCACAGTTCGTCCCGCAGCGCGCGGTTGTGCGCGGCGTTGGCGCGAAACGCCTCGCTATCCGGTACGATTGACGTGGAGAGTACAGGTGCGGTCACGACAGGTCCTCCCCGGAACGGGGAGGGGGACCATCCGCAGGATGGTGGAGGGGCTGCGCGATAGCCACTTGCTTTAATCTCTGCATCTTCTCCGCCCTCTCCCGGCACACCACAACGATGCGCGACACCGCAGCCGGAACATCTTCCAATAGCGCTTTGGCAGGGATCCGCATCGTGGCCACATGCAACTCCCGCAAATTGGCCGTCCGCTTTTCGTCCCTATGCGCCGCAACCGCACCATCGTGCGCTATCCCGTCAACCTCGATAGCCAGACGAACGGCAGCGCAATAGAAGTCGAGGATATATCGCCCTGCCGGATGCTGTCGGCGGAATTTGAACCCGCCGGGCCGCTGGCGCAATTCCTTCCACAGCAAGGTCTCGGGCAGGTTCATCTCGCTCCGCATTTTACGGGCAAGCTTTACGGTGGCGCGGTTGCCAGTGAGCGTAGGACCGCAAGCCCCTCCACCATGCTGCGCATGGTCCCCCTCCCCGTACCGGGGAGGATCTTGATGCGCCATGCCTATCCCCCTTCTGATTTCTCCATTTCTGCGATGGCGGCTTCCGCGACCGCGATTTTCTCTCTGTTCTTCGGGCTCAGCCAATATTGCCAGACACCATAGATGTTGATGGCCAGCAAGATGCCATTCTGGACCGCCAGCGGCATGGTGCCCGCCTGCAGGCCCGCGACGATCCAGGCGATCGATGCGGTGACGAACAGCAGGAAGCCGAACCCGGTGACGCGTCGCCCGAAGTCCCCGGCGATCATGAAGGCGGCGACGATGCCGGACAGTGCGGCATACCATTCGAGCGGTCCGTTCATCGGCTATCCTCTGGCTAGTGCCCCCGACAGGCACCAACCCTTTCGCGGCCCGATGGTTCACGCGCCCATCCCCTTATCGCTTGCGCACGAATTCGGCGCGCAGCACCAGCCCCTTGATGCCGGGATATTTGCAGTCGATCTCCTGCGCGTCGCCGGTCAGGCGGATCGATTTGATCAGCGTGCCCTGCTTCAGCGTCTGGCCCGCGCCCTTGACCTCGAGATCCTTGATCAGCGTCACCGCATCGCCGTCAGCCAGCAGATTGCCGACCGCATCGCGCACCTCCACCCGGTCGGCGGCTGCCTGGCGGGCCGCGAGTTCGGGCCCGGGCAGCCAATCGCCGCTCGCCTCGTCATAGACATAGTCTTCATCGGTGCTCATGCGGGTTCTCCGGCGGTATACTCAGTCCAGTTTGGCGCGAGTTGCCAGAAAGGCGCGGTATTTAGGGTCTTCGGCGGCGAAGATTTCTCCGCCCGCCCCCATATAGGCGCGCATCAGCTCATCCGCCGCGCGGTCGAGTTCGCCCAGTTCGTACTGCGACTGGCCGAGGCGCAGGTGGAGGAAGGGATTGCCGAGCCCGCCGGGGCAGATCATAGCGAATTGCAGCGTCTGGCGGGCATCGGCGTAGCGCCCCTTGAGGAAGTCGATGTCACCGATTGCGGCGGCGAGCCAAGTGGTCGCCTCCCACTCGCTCTGCGGTTCGGGGATGAACATCCACGCCTGCATGAACAGCTCGCGCGCCTCGTCCAGCTTGCCCGAATCAAATAGCGCCTGTCCCTGATTGGCCAGCCGGGTGATTTCGGCATTAGTGTTTTCATCGAGCTCGGCTGGCATGGCGGGGGCTCCGGGATCGGATTGGGAGAGGGCTGGCGATGCCGTAAGAAGCAGCGCCGCAGCGGCGAACAAGGCGCGTTGGGTAGGGGCCTTCACGCCCCCGCTCCGATGATCTCGCGCCCCATCAGCATCCGCCGGATCTCGTTGGTGCCGGCGCCGATATCGAGCAGCTTGGCGTCGCGGTAATAGCGTTCGACCGGCCAGTCTTTCGTATAGCCGGCACCGCCCAGCGCCTGCACCGCCTCATTGGCGACTTTCACGGCATTCTCGCTCGCCAGCAGGATGGCGCCGGCCGCGTCGTGGCGGGTCGTCTGCCCCGCGTCGCACGCCCGTGCCACCGCATAGACATAGGCGCGTGCCGAGTTGAGCGCGACGACCATGTCGGCGACCTTGGCCTGCATCAGCTGGAAACTGCCGATCGGCTTGCCGAACTGCTTGCGCTCGCGGAGGTAGGGCAGCACCACGTCGAGGCAGGCCTGCATCACACCGAGCTGCAATCCGGCAAGCACCACGCGCTCGTAATCGAGGCCGCTCATCAGCACGCCGACGCCGCCGTGCAGCGGGCCCATGATATTCTCTTCCGGCACCTCGCAATCGTTGAACACCAGCTCCGCCGTCGGCGACCCGCGCATGCCCATCTTGTCGATCTTCTGTCCGATGCTGAAACCCGGCATGTCCTTTTCGATGAGGAAGGCGGTGATGCCGCGCGAGCCCGCTTCGGGCGAGGTCTTGGCATAGACCACCAGCGTGTCGGCATAGGGCGCGTTGGTGATCCAGAATTTGGTGCCGTTGAGCACATAGCTGCCCTGCACCGCATCGGCCTTGAGCTTCATCGAGACGACATCGCTGCCCGCGCCCGCTTCGGACATGGCGAGGCTGCCGACATGCTCGCCGGAAACCAGCTTCGGCAGATATTTGGCCTTCTGCGCATCATTGCCCCAGCGGCGCACTTGGTTGACGCACAGGTTGGAGTGGGCGCCATAGGAAAGGCCGATCGACGCGGACGCGCGGCTGACTTCCTCGACCGCGACGACATGTTCGAGATAGCCGAGGCCGAGCCCGCCCCATTCCTCCTCGACCGTGATGCCGTGCAGGCCGAGTTCGCCCATCGCCGGCCACAGTTCGTCGCGCGGGAACCAGTCCTCCGCATCGACGCGCGCGGCGAGCGGGGCAATCCTGTCGGTGGCGAACCGCTGCGTCACGTCGCGGATCATGTCCGCAGATTCCCCCAGCGCGAAATCGAGCATCATCACTGTCTCTCCTTGGCGGGCAGCGATAGCGCAGGCGGCGGAGAGCCGGAAGGGGTGCGCAACAAAATTACGTGGAGTCAGGTCCTCCCCGGAACGGGGAGGGGGACCATCCGCAGGATGGTGGAGGGGCAGGCGCCGCATCCCGTGACCTCGGGCAATAACCGCGTGCCCCTCCACCACTTCGTGGTCCCCCTCCCCGTTCCGGGGAGGAGCTAGGCCAACGGCACGTCCATGATCGGGTAGCTTGCCCAGTCCCGCCAGTCGAAATGCCACCACTCATTGTCGAGCGGAATGAACCCCTCGCGCACCATCCAGCCTTCCAGCCGGGCGCTGTTGGCCAGCGCCTCGCCGCTGGCGCGGACGTTGCTGCGATAGGCGGCGGGGGTGAAATCGTCATAGGGGCTGGGCATCTCCACCGCGGTGCCGCCGCGATGCAGCGTCAGATCGATGGCGCAGCCGCGATTGTGCCGTGATCCGCGCGCGGGGTTGGCCACGAACTCGCGCTGCGCCGGCGGAGTTTCGTCCCACATCATCTTGGTGATGCGCCACGGGCGGTAGGCATCGTGGATCAGCAGGCCATAGCCTTCACGCTCCGCGCGGTCCTGCACCCGCTTGAGCGCCTCTGCCGCCGGGCGCTGGGCGAGCGCGCGGGCCACCGGATAGAGCACGCGGCCCATGAAATTGTTGGCGGTGGCATAGCGGATGTCGAAGCGCAGCCGCGGATCGAAGCGGGCGAGATCGACAAGATCGGGCGTGGCGGTAGCGGCAGGATCGACCGGCATCACGACCGGGGACGCGGCCGGTGCGGCCGATGGCGGCGCGGCAGGTGGCGGCGCGGGCATGCGCGCCGCGCAACCGGCGATCAGCAGCCCGCCGCTGCCGATCAGGATGCTGCGGCGGGTCGGCACGGTCATCGTCAAAGCCCCTTGATTGCCAGCGCGGCGGCGAACAGCGTGCCAATCGTGCCGAGGATGGTGATCACCGGCCACGGCACCCAGCCGACCGCCTCGATATTGCGGCGCCGCAGTCGCCGCCGTTCGGCAACGACCGATACGGCGGTTACCACTGCCGCCCCTGTCGCCACCATGCTCATGCCTGCTTGCACTCGTTCCGCCCGTGACTAGAAGGCAAGGCGGTTTCCCCCCGAGCCGATGGAGAGAAAGATATGGCCAAGCGCCTGACAATCGCAACCGCAATCGCCGCCTTGACCCTGACGACCGCCGCGTCGGCCGACCATCATGGGGGCGGCCATGCCGGACATGACAGCGCCACCCATGCGGCGCATGCCGCAATCGCCGCCGCCGTCGCGGCGCCGACCCGTACCGAAGCCAACCGCGCCCGCGATGTCTGGCGCAACCCCGTAGAGACGCTGAGCTTCTTTCGCGTGGCACCCAATGAAACCATCGTCGAGCTGTTCCCCGGCGGCGGCTGGTACACCGAAATCCTCGCGCCGCTCGCCGCCAACGGCGGTGGCCGCTACATCGCGGCGGGCAATATGGAGCGCGGGCTGAATGCGGTGCGCACCCGCCAGACCGAGAATCCGGCGCTCTATGGCGCGGCCCAGCTTGCCGCCTTCCCCGCGACCGAGGCCGGGCCGAACATTCCCGATGGCAGCGTCGACGTCGTGCTGACCTTCCGCAACGTCCACAACCTGCGCTTCGCCGGCCTCGACCAGACCGCCGCCGCGTTTCGCCAGATGTTCGCGATGCTCAAGCCCGGCGGCCGTCTGGGCGTAGTCGAGCACCGCCTCCCTGAAACGATGGATTCGGCTCTGGAGGAATCGAGCGGCTACATGAAGCGCAGCTCGGTGGTGGCCTTTGCCGAAGCCGCCGGCTTCCGGCTGGTCGCGGAAAGCGACGTCAACGCCAATCCGCGCGACACGCATGACCATCCGCGCGGCGTGTGGACGCTGCCGCCGGTGCTGCGCGGGGCAGCCGACGATGCCGAACGCGCCCGCTGGACCGCAATCGGCGAAAGCGATCGCATGACCCTGCTGTTCGTCAAGCCGGAATGACCAGCGCCAGCGGGTCAAGCGAAGCAAGCCAGGGCAGCGCGCAGCCGCTCCGGATTGCTTCGCTGCGCCCGCAATGACGGCAGAGCCGACCAACCCGCACCGCCCCGTCGCCGGCATCCTGCTGCGGCTGGGGGCGGCCGCGGTACTCGCTCTGATGTTCGCGCTGGTCAAGCTGACCGCGACGCGCGGCGTGCATATCGTCGAATCGGTCTTCTACCGTCAGGCCTTCGCCCTGCCCTTCGTCGCCGGGTGGGCGATGGTCGGGCCGGGGCTGGCGTCGCTGCGCACCGAGCGGCTGGGCACCCACGCCAGCCGGACGCTAATGGGGCTGGGGGCGATGACGCTCAATTTCCTGGGCTACACTATGCTGCCGCTGGCCGAGGCGACGGTGATCGGTTTTGCCGTGCCGATCTTCGCGACCCTGCTGGCAGCCCTGCTGCTGGGGGAAGCGGTCGGGCGCTACCGCATCGCTGCCATCCTGTTCGGCTTTGTCGGCATCCTGATCGTGCTGCGGCCGGACAGCGCCGCGGCGCACAGCATGGGTGCGGCCGTGGCGCTGGCCGGCGCGGTGGCGACGGCGAGCGTGACCATCGTCATCCGCCGGCTTGGCGCGACCGAGCCGGCGACGACGACGGTATTCTGGTTTACGGCGCTGTCGCTGGTGCCCCTCTCCATCCTGATGCTGTTCTTCGCCCGCGTGCATGACCCGCTGACCTGGTGGCTCTTGGTCGGCATCGGCGTGACCGGCGGCATCGCCCAACTGCTGCTGACCGGCGCGTTGCGGCTCGCGCCCGTCGCCGTGGTGCTGCCGATGGACTATACCGGCCTGATCTGGGCAAGCCTGATCGGCTGGCTGCTGTTCGCAACCGTGCCGGTGGCCGCGACGCTGATCGGCGCCCCGATCATCATTGCCAGCGGCCTTGCGATCCTGTGGCGCGAGCACCGGCTGGGGAAGGCCGCTGTCGAATAGGTGAAAGCAACGCCACCCCCTTGCGCGGCGGGGCGGTGCGCGGCAAGGCGGGCGCGCGCCGGTGCAGGCTTGATGTCCGGCGACACTCAGCAGAAAGGTCCGCCCGATGTCTCGCTCCCCTGCCCTGTCCGGTTCGCTGGTCACGCTGTTCGGCGGCGGGGGTTTTCTGGGCCGGGCGATGGCGCAGCAGCTGATGCGCGCCGACGCACGCGTACGCATCGTGCAGCGGCACCCGGCGCGCGCCTATACAATCAAGGCGCTGGGCAATCTCGGCCAGGTCCAGTTCGTCGCCGCCGATGCCGCCGATGCTGACGCCGCCCGGCGCACGGCGGTTGGCAGCGATGCGGTGGTCAATCTGGTCGGCATCCTCAAGGGCGATTTCGAGCGGGCGCATGTGACGACGGCCGCGAGTGTGGCCGCCGCTGCCCGCGCGGCCGGTGCGGCGATGGTCCAGATTTCCGCGATCGGTGCCGATGCCGCCAGCCCCTCCGGCTATGGCCGCAGCAAGGCGGGTGGCGAGGCGGCGGTGCGGGCGGCGGTGCCCGATGCCATCATCCTGCGCCCCTCAATCGTGTTCGGTCGCGACGACCAGTTCATCAACCGCTTTGCCGGGCTGCTGGCCATGGCCCCGCTGATGCCGGTGGTGGCTCCGGCGACCCGCTTCCAGCCGGTGTTCGTCGGCGATGTCGCCGATGCGCTGGTCGCTGCCCTCGCCGACCGCAATACCCATGCCGGCCGCACCTTCGAGCTCGGCGGGCCGCAAATCCTGTCGATGCGCCAGCTGCTCGAATGGATTGCCGCTCGCATCGGGCGCGACCCGGTGCTGATCGATATGCCCGATGCGGTGGCAGGGGCGATGGCCAAGGCCACGGGCTGGTTGCCGGGCGCGCCGATCACCAGCGACCAGTGGGCGATGCTGCAGGCCGACAATGTCGTCGCCGACGGCGCGGCGACGCTCGCCGACCTCGGCCTCGCTGCGACCCCGCTCGATGCCGTGGCCGAAGGCTGGCTCGACATCTATCGCCGCCATGGCCGATTCACGGGCAAAGCCGCCGCCGCCTGACCCTGCGCTCCGTCGGACGGACCGGTGACACCTATGACCAGCGACATCATCACGGCGATCATCCTCGGCATCGTCGAAGGGCTCACCGAATTCCTGCCGGTGTCTTCCACCGGCCATCTGATCCTTGGCGGAGAGCTGCTGGGCTTCACCGGCGAAGGATCGGTGGCGTTCAAGATCGCCATCCAGCTCGGCGCCATCCTGGCGGTGCTGGTGGCGTATTGGCGGCGCTTCTGGGGTGTCGGCATGGGGCTGCTCAAGTGGGAGAGCGATGCCGTCGCCTTCACCCGCAACATCCTGATCGGCTTTTTCCCGGCGATGCTGATCGGAGCGCTGGCCTATGACGCGATCCGGGCTGTGCTGCAGACACCAGAAGTGGTGGCCGTTGCCCTGATCGTCGGTGGCGTGCTGATCTTGCTGCTCGAAAGGATGGTGCGGACCGTATCGGTGACCAGCGTCGAAGGGATGCCGCTGCGCACCGCGGTGACCATCGGCTTCGTCCAGTGCATCGCGATGATCCCCGGCGTCAGCCGCTCGGGCGCAACGATCCTCGGTGCGCTGGCGATGGGCGTCGAGCGCAAGACGGCGGCGGAGTTCAGCTTTTTCCTGGCGGTGCCGACCATGGCGGGCGCGACCGCCTATGCCCTTTATCGCGACCGCGCGCTGCTGAGCGCGGACGATCTGGGGATGATCGCAATCGGCTTCGGCGTCGCCTTCATCGTCGCGCTGGCGGTGGTCAAGGCGTTCGTCGCCATCGTTGCGCGCTATGGCTTTGCGCCTTTTGCCTGGTACCGGATCGTCATCGGCAGCATCGCGCTGGTCTGGCTGGTTGCAAGATAGGTCAACATAGCGTATTATTATTCGGCTCCATCAGCCGATTTTGGGCAGAAATTGCCAGCATAGCCGCGATTTAATACGCAATATTGCCCTTTATGTCAGCCTCTTGCTGACATAGGTTAGCGCACCATGGCATAGCGACCCCTCGGATTTAGCGAGGGGATAGAGCGGCGATGGCCGATTCCGACATGCTGCAATTTGTCGACCGCGCACAAGCGTTTCCTGTCAAGCGCCTGCCGGAGGATCGCGCGCGCGACTTTGCCGAGATCGCCGCCCGCTACGCGCCCGAGGATGCGGCAGCGCAGGCGGCGCGCTGTTCGCAGTGCGGTGTGCCTTATTGTTCGGTGCATTGCCCGCTGCACAACCACATCCCCGACTGGCTGCGGCTGGCCGCAGAAGGCCGGCTGCAGGAAGCCTATGCGCTGTCCAACGAGACGTCGACCATGCCCGAGATCTGCGGCCGCATCTGCCCGCAGGACCGCTTGTGCGAGGGCAATTGCGTCATCGAATTTTCGGGCCATGGCGCGGTCACCATCGGCAGCGTCGAGAAATACATAACCGACACCGCGTGGGAAGAAGGCTGGGTGGAGCCGCTGGTGCCGGGCAAGCCGACGGGCAAGTCGATCGGCATCATCGGCGCCGGGCCTGCCGGGCTGACCGCGGCGGAATATTTGCGGGTCTCCGGCCATGCGGTGACCGTCTATGACCGGCATGACCGCGCCGGCGGGCTGCTGACCTATGGCATCCCCGGCTTCAAGCTGGAGAAGCCGGTGGTGATGCGCCGCATCGACCGGCTGCTGGCTGGCGGCATCGTCATCGAAACCGGGTTCGAGGTCGGGCGCGATGCCAGCCTCGCCGACCTGCAGGCGCGGCATGATGCGCTGCTGGTCGCCACCGGCGTCTACAAGGCGCGCGCGCTGTCCGCGCCCGGCGACCAGTTGAGCGGCGTGGTCGAAGCGCTCGATTATCTCATCGCCTCCAACCGCACCGGCTTTGGCGACCATGTGCCGGCATTCGAAGACGGCAGCCTCAATGCCGCCGGCAAGCATGTCGTCGTCATCGGCGGCGGCGATACCGCGATGGACTGCGTCCGCACGGCGGTGCGCCAAGGCGCAGCGTCGGTCCGGTGCCTGTACCGCCGTGACCGCGCCAACATGCCGGGCAGCCAGCGCGAAGTGGCGAATGCGGAGGAAGAAGGCGTCGTCTTCGAATGGCTGTCCGCACCCGAGGCGTTTCTTGGCGACGGCAGCAAGGTGACCGGCGTCAAGCTGCGCGGCATGCGGCTGGGCATGGCCGATGCCAGCGGCCGCCGCGCGCCCGAACCCGATCCGGCCAGCGAACGCGATCTGCCCGCCGACCTCGTTATCAAGGCGCTGGGCTTCGACGCCGAGGATCTGCCCCGCCTGTTCGGCTCGCCCGACCTGGGCGTCACGCGCTGGGGCACGTTGCGCGTAGATCATGCAATGATGACCAGCCTCGACGGCGTGTTCGCGGCCGGCGACATCGTGCGCGGCGCCAGCCTGGTGGTGTGGGGCATCCGCGATGGCCGCGATGTTGCCCAGCATATCGAGCGCTGGCTGGCGGCAGGAGCAGCGGAAAGGATGGCGGCGTGATGCGCGTTTCGACTCTCGTCGCTGCTGTATGTGGACTTGGCATCGCCACCCATGGCATCGCGCAACCCACGGCGTCGGCACCCGCCGTGCCGACCGAAACCGCTATCCCGACTTACGAACCCACAAGCGTCACTTTGGCCAAAGCAGAACAGCTGCTGGCCCTCGTTGGCGCTCGCGCTCAGTTCGACGCGACAAGTGCACAAGCTGCCCAAGTATCAAGGCAGTTTATGCTGAATGAGTATAACGCCAATGATGCGGGGCGCGCTGAGCGTGAGCGGATTGACAGCAATTACCCCGGCGGTTTCGAGGCATTCCTCGAGCGCTTCATATTGGTCTTGGGTGAAAAGTTCGATGCGGCTTATCCGCAGTTTCTCGAGCAAAACAAGGTTGTGCATGCACGCTATGTGTCCGAAGCAGATCTCGATTCTCTTATAGTAGCCTTGACCAGGTTAAACAGTGCCGAGCTCAGCGACGAAGAAAGGACCCGGGAGCGAGCAGCATTACAATCCAGTCCGGCTGCGACACGCCTTCTAGCTGCCGTCCCCACCATAAGGCGGGAGATGTCCAGTTTCGGCGCGGCGATCGGGGGGCGCTTGGGCGTGGAAGCCTATAACCAGATAGCGCAAGAGCATCCCTCCATTTTTGGAAGACAGCAGTGATCCGGGCCACTTTGCTTGCAGCACTTGTTGCAGTGTCCGCTCCGGGCTTTGCACAAAGCCCCGGGTCGCCTGCCGCGGGTCAAATGACTGCCGCACCCTCTCATTCGGCTGAGCCCGTCTCGGCCGCGCCGCTCCCCGCCCCCGACCCGGCCAGGCTCGCCGCAGCCGAGCGGGTGGTCGATCGCGTCTGGCCGGTGGGCACATTCCGGCGGATGATGGAATCGACCTTCGCCGGCGCGATGCCGGTCGTTGCGGGGCAGGATATGGCCACGACCGCTTGGGCCGCCGATGACGACAGCAAGGAGGCGCGTCGGGCCCGGCATGAGGCGCGCACCGGCCGGCGGATTGGCGGGGGCGCACCCGAACCGGCGCCGGAGGATGCAATGGCATCCTTCAATGCCGCAATGCTGCCGATCGTCGAACGGCTGGAACCGCCGATGCGCGCGGCCATCGCCCGCATCTATGCCCGGCGCTACGACCTGACCCAGCTCGGCGAGCTCGAAGCCTTTTTCTCGACGCCGACTGGCGCCGCCTATGCCGCCGATTCGCTGACGCTGATGAGCGACCCCGAAATGGTCGCGGCGATGCAGGCGGCAACGATAGAGATGGTGGGCGCGCTGTTCGGCTTTCCGGGTGGGGAGACCGAAGCCGTAGAAGCCGCTGCTGCCGAAGCTGCGGCGGCGGCGATGGACGCCGCCTCGACCGAGGCAGGACCGGCCAGCGTCAATAGCGGCGTGAAGGTGGAGTGAGCGCGATGCATCGTCAGAAGTTTGTCACCGCGACGCGCCGCTGCCGCCTCCCGATCATCGCGGCACTCGCGGTGTGTGCCGGGCTCAGCCCGCTCCACGCCCAGGACGGCGCGGCGTCGGCCACGGCGGCCGTCGACGCCGCCACCCCGACTGCGCCCGACCCTGCCCGGCTGGAAGCGGCGCGACGGTTGGTTGCGCTGAGCTTTCCCGATGGCGAGGCGAGCGAGCTGATTGCCGACCTCGCTGGCGAGGCGTTCGACAACCAGATCAAGGCGATGCTCGACAGCGACGAGATGAAGGACGTTGCGCGCGAGGCACCGCAGTTGCGGCGCAGGCTCGACCGTTTTGCTGCCGAGGCGCGCGAAATGATGACGCAGGAGCTGGGCGCCGCGGCCCCGCGGCTGCTGGAAGTGACGGCCGAAATCTACGCGCTGCGTTTCACTGTCGCGGAAATGGCGGAGATCGAACAATTCCTGATGACGCCGACCGGGCGGAGCTACGCGCGGCTCAGCTTCGAGATGATCAACGACCCGCGTTTCCTCGCCTGGCAGACCGACGTCAGTGAGCGTCTGCAGCGCCGCATGCAGCCGATGCTGGAGCGGTTCATGGCCGATGTCGTCAACCTTGCCCCCAAAACCACCAATTGACCCATATGCCGGATCCCACCGCCATGACCATATTCCCCACCCCCGAACACGCCCGCCTTGCTGCCGAGGGCATGTATCGTCCCGAATATGAGGGCGATGCTTGCGGCGTCGGCCTGGTTGCCGCGACCGATGGCCGGCCGCAGCGGCGCGTGGTGGCCGCCGCGGTCGATGCGCTGAAGGCGGTCTGGCATCGCGGCGCGGTCGACGCGGATGGCAAGACCGGCGACGGGGCGGGCATTCATGTCGACCTGCCGGTGCGCTTCTTCGACGATGCGATTGCCAATTCCGGGCACAAGGTGCGCCCCAACCGCCTGGCGGTGGGCATGGTGTTCCTGCCGCGCACCGACCTTGGCGCGCAGGAAACCTGCCGCACCATCGTCGAAAGCGCGATCATCGATGCGGGCTATACCATCTATGGCTGGCGACAGGTGCCGGTCGACGTCTCCTGCATCGGCGACAAGGCTCAGCGGACGCGGCCCGAAATCGAGCAGATCATGATCGCCGGGCCGATGCCCGACGAACAATCCGCCAGCGAGTTCGAAAAGACCCTCTATCTGGTGCGCCGCCGCATCGAAAAGGCGGTGGTCGCGGCCCAGATCGCCGATTTCTACATCTGCAGCCTGTCGTGCCGGTCGATCGTCTACAAGGGCCTGTTCCTCGCCGAGAGCCTGTCGGTCTTCTACCCCGACCTGACCAGCGAACTGTTCGAGAGCCGGGTGGCGATTTTCCACCAGCGCTATTCGACCAACACCTTCCCGCAATGGTGGCTGGCGCAGCCGTTCCGCTGCCTCGCGCACAATGGCGAGATCAACACCATCCGCGGCAACAAGAACTGGATGAAGAGCCACGAGATCAAGATGGCCAGCCTCGCCTTCGGCGAGCAGTGCGAGGAGATCAAGCCGGTGATCCCCGCAGGCGCGTCCGATACCGCCGCGCTCGATGCCGTGTTCGAGACGATCGTGCGTTCGGGCCGCGAGGCGCCGACCGCCAAGCTGATGCTGGTGCCCGAGGCATGGGGCGGCGACCCCGAGGTTTCGCCCGACCACCTCGCCATGTACCAGTATTTCGCCAGCGTCATGGAGCCGTGGGACGGCCCCGCCGCGCTTGCCATGACCGATGGCCGCTGGGCGGTCGCCGGCATGGACCGCAACGCGCTGCGCCCGCTGCGCTACACCATTACCGACGACGGGCTGGTGGTGGTCGGGTCGGAAAGCGGCATGGTGCTGCTGCCCGAACAACATATCACCAAGAAGGGCCGGCTGGGGCCGGGGCAGATGCTGGCCGTCGATCTCGAGGAAGGGCGGCTCTATTTCGACCATGAGATCAAGGATCGCATCGCCGGCGAACAGCCCTATGCGGAGCTGGTCGCCGGTTTCCGCGGCATCGACGATCTGCCGGCTGTGCCCGAGGATCTGTCGCTCTATCTTTCGGGCGAGCGGCTGGTGCGCCACCAGGTCGCTGCCGGCCAGACGCTCGAGGACATCGAGCTGATCCTCAGCCCGATGCTGGCCGGCGCCAAGGAAGCGGTCGGATCGATGGGCGATGACACCCCGCTCGCAGTCATTTCCGACAAGCCCCGGCTGCTGCACCAGTTCTTCCGCCAGAATTTCAGCCAGGTCACCAACCCGCCGATCGATTCCTTGCGCGAGCGGCATGTGATGAGCCTGAAGACGCGCTTCTCCAACCTCGCCAACATCCTCGACACCACCGGACAGAATAGCGCGGTGCTGGTGATCGATTCGCCGGTGCTGGCCAATGCCGACTGGCACCGGTTGAAGGCGACGTTCGGCGCGTCGGTGGCGGAGATCGACTGCACTTTCCCCGTCGGCTCCGGCGCTGCCGGTCTGCGCGAGGCGATCGTGCGCGTGCGTGCCGATGCCGAGGCGGCGGTGCGGGCCGGGCGGTCCGAACTGTTCCTGTCCGACGAAGGCGTCTCGGCCGAGCGGGTCGGCATCTCGATGGTGCTGGCCGCCGCGGCGGTGCATACCCACCTCGTCCGCCAGGGATTGCGCAGCTACGCCTCGATCAACGTGCGCTCGTCGGAATGCCTCGACACCCATGGCTTTGCGGTGCTGATCGGTGTCGGCGCGACCACCGTCAACGCCTGGCTGACCGAGGCGACGATTGCCGACCGCCACGCGCGCGGCCTGCTCGGCGACATCGCGCTTGAGAAGGCCATTGCCAATTATCGCAAGGCGATCGACGACGGGTTGCTCAAGATCATGTCGAAGATGGGGATCGCCGTGATCTCCAGCTATCGCGGCGGTTATAATTTCGAGGCGGTCGGCCTCAGCCGCAGCCTGGTCAACGATCTGTTCCCCGGCATGCCGGCCAAAATCTCCGGCGAAGGCTATACCTCGCTCTACATCAACGCCTCCGAACGGCACGAGGCGGCGTTCGAGCCGGCGGCGATCCGCCTGCCGGTGGGCGGTTTCTATCGCCAGCGCAGCGGCGGGGAGACGCACGCGTGGAGCGCGCAGCTGATGCATCTGCTGCAAACCGCGGTCGCCACCGACAGCTATTCGACCTACCTCAACTTCGCGCGCGGCGTGCGCGATCTTCCGCCGGTCTATCTGCGCGATCTGCTGGAGTTCAACGAGGTCCGCAAACCGGTGCCGCTCGACGAGGTCGAGGCGATCACCGAAATCCGCAAGCGCTTCATCACGCCGGGCATGAGCCTGGGCGCGCTATCCCCGGAAGCGCATGAGACGCTGGCCATCGCCATGAACCGCATCGGCGCCAAGGCGGTGTCGGGCGAAGGCGGCGAAGACCGGGCGCGCTACACGCCCTATGCCAATGGCGACAACGCCAATTCGGTGATCAAGCAGGTCGCCTCCGGCCGGTTCGGCGTCACCGCCGAATATCTCGGCGCGTGCGAGGAGATAGAGATCAAGGTCGCGCAAGGGGCCAAGCCCGGCGAAGGCGGCCAGCTGCCCGGCTTCAAGGTCAGCGAGATGATCGCGCGGCTGCGCCACTCGACCCCGGGGGTGACGCTGATCTCCCCGCCGCCGCACCATGACATCTATTCGATCGAGGATCTGGCGCAGCTCATCTACGATCTGAAGCAGATCAACCCGCGCGCGCGCGTCTGCGTCAAGCTGGTCAGCTCGGCCGGCATCGGCACGGTGGCGGCGGGCGTCGCCAAGGCGCATGCCGATGCGATCCTGGTCTCCGGCCATGTCGGCGGCACCGGCGCGAGCCCACAGACCAGCATCAAATATGCCGGCACGCCGTGGGAAATGGGCCTCAGCGAGGTCAATCAGGTGCTCACGCTCAACGGCCTCAGGCACCGGGTCAAGCTGCGCACCGATGGCGGACTCAAGACCGGGCGGGACATTGTCATCGCCGCGATCCTGGGTGCGGAGGAATATGGCATCGGCACGCTCAGCCTGGTGGCGATGGGCTGCATCATGGTGCGGCAATGCCATAGCAACACCTGCCCGGTCGGCGTGTGCACGCAGGACGAGAAACTGCGCGCGCGGTTCGGCGGCAGCCCGGAGAAGGTGATCAACCTGATGACCTTCATTGCCGAGGAAGTGCGCGAAATCCTCGCCAAGCTGGGCTTCCGCAGCCTCGACGAGATCATCGGGCGCACCGAATTGCTGCGCCAGGTCAGCCGCGGCGCAGAACATCTCGACGATCTCGATTTGAACCCGATCCTCGCCAAGGTCGACGCGCCCGACACCGCGCGCCGCTTTGCCATCGACGGCAATCGCAACGAGGTGCCGGACAGCCTCGACGCGCAGATCCTGCACGACGCCAAGCCGGTGTTCGACCGCGGCGAGAAGATGCAGCTGACCTATACGGTGCGCAACACGCACCGCGCCGTCGGCACCCGCCTGTCGGCCGAAGTGACCGCAAGGTTCGGCATGTCGACGCTGAACGACGGGCATGTCCATGTCCGCCTGCGCGGGAGCGCGGGGCAGTCGCTCGGCGCCTTCCTGTGCAAGGGCATCACGCTGGAAGTGTTCGGCGACGCCAATGATTATGTCGGCAAGGGCCTGTCGGGCGGGCGCATCATCGTCCGGCCGATGGTCAAGTCGCCGCTGTTCAGCCGCGACAACAGCATCATCGGCAACACCGTGCTCTATGGCGCGACATCGGGCGCGCTGTTCGCCGCGGGACAGGCGGGCGAGCGCTTCGCGGTGCGCAATTCGGGCGCGACCGTGGTGGTCGAAGGCTGCGGCGCCAATGGCTGCGAGTATATGACCGGGGGCACGGCCGTGATCCTAGGACCGGTCGGTTCCAACTTCGGCGCGGGCATGACCGGCGGCATGGCCTTCATCCTCGATGTTGACGGCCGCTTCGAGCGTCGCGCCAATCCCGAGAGCATTGTCTGGCAGCGGCTGGCGAGCAGCCATTGGGAAAGCCGACTCTATGCGCTGGTGGAGGACCATGCCCGCGTCACCGACTCCGGTTGGGCCAAGGAAGTGCTGAGCGACTGGGACCGCTGGCGGCACCGCTTCTGGCAGGTGTGCCCGAAGGAGATGCTGAGCCGGCTCACCCATCCGCTCAGCGATGCGGTGACGCTGGAGGCAGCCGAATAGCCACGAAGGCAAGCGGACAGGGCCGTGGCAGCGACGCGGCCCTGTTCATCGCGGTGCAAGCCTGGGGGCGCTAGACTGCCTTCCATGCGCACTGTCTTCGCCATCGCGGCTTTCGCCCTCGTTTCGCTCACCGCCCCGGCATCGGCACAAAGCGATGCCGCCGACGCCCTCGAGCAGCTCGATGACCCGGTCGCCGTGGAAGCGATGGCCGACGACATCGAACATGTCACCGACGCGGTGCTGGGCATGCCGATCGGCCCGCTAGTCGAGGCGCTGCGCCGCATCGATCCCGAGATGGCGCCCGATCTTCCCGACGATGCAACCGTCGGCGAGGCAGTTTCCGCCGACCCCGACCTTGCCGAGCGCGTTGGCGAAGAAGCGCGTGTCACCGGTCTCGTCGCCGGGCAGAGCGCACGTGATCTCGCCGCCGCGCTGCCCGTCCTGCAGGCCATGGCCAGCGACCTTGCCGCGCAATGGCGGCAGCGAATTTCGGATGCCCGGCGTAACCAACGCTGACTTTACCGCGAATGGAGCCATGTGCCCCCCTTAAAGGGGCTCCCTCACCGACTACCTTCGGGTCGCAACTCGGTAGGGGCCGCCCGGCACAACCCTCCACGTGTCGGGCGGCATCGGCACAGCCAGCGAAAAGTCAGACGATGCTTTGCCTGCGCGGCGGGCACGCGCTAAGCAGCCCGGATGTGGCAGCTCTATCAATTTTCCCTATGTCCCTTTTCCCGCAAGGTGCGGCTGATGCTCGCCGAAAAGGGTGTCGCCTATGAATTGCGCACCGAGCACCCGTGGGAAGCGCGTCCCGGCTTTCGGGACATCAACCTCGCCGGGCGCACGCCCGCCATGCAGGATATCGAACGCGACATAACCCTGTCCGATTCGGTGGCGATATGTGAATATTTCGAGGAAACCGAGGCACGCGCCGCCCTGTTTGCCGGCAGCGCCATCCAGCGTGCCGAAGTCCGCCGACTGATCGCGTGGTTCGACAGCAAATTCTACGCCGAGGTCGGCGCGCCGCTGCTGCAAGAGAAGATGATCAAGCGGCTGTTCTACCGCCAGCCGCCCGATGCGACCGTGCTGCGCAACGCCATGCGCGCCGCGACCGGGCACCTGGAGATGATCGGCAGCCTGCTCGACCATCACCGCTGGTTGACCGGCACGACCATGACCATGGCCGATCTGGCGGCCGCCGCGCACATCTCTGTGGTCGATTATCTGGGCGGCATCGACTGGGCCGGGCATGACCTGGCGCATGACTGGTATGCCGTGCTCAAGAGCCGGCCCAGCTTCCGCCCGCTGCTCGACGAGCGGATGGGCGCGCTGATGCCGCCGCCGCACTATGCCGACGTCAATTTCTGAACAACCAATCCGATGCGGCGGCGTTAACGTCCCGGCGTTACGCTTTGGCAAGCATCGGTTGGCCACGGGCCTGACCCTATTCCCGACTGGAGCAGCATGGGCATGAAAAAGGTTCGCAAGGCAGTCTTCCCCGTCGCGGGCCTCGGCACCCGTTTCCTCCCCGCCACCAAGGCCATCCCCAAGGAGATGCTGCCGATCGTCGACCGGCCGCTGATCCAATATGCCGTCGATGAAGCGCGCGAGGCGGGCATCGAGCAGATGATCTTCGTCACCGGTCGCGGCAAGAGCGCGATCGAGGACCATTTCGACATCGCCTATGAACTCGAACGGACCATGGCCGACCGCGGCAAGGACCTGTCGGTGCTCGGCCCCACCCGGCTGACACCGGGCAATTGCGCCTACGTCCGCCAGCAGGAGCCGCTCGGGCTCGGCCACGCCATCTGGTGCGCGCGCGACATCGTCGGCGACGAACCCTTCGCCATCTTCCTGCCCGACGAATTCATGCACGGCTCGCCCGGCTGCATGAAGCAGATGGTCGACGCCTATGAGCGGGTCGGCGGCAATCTCATCTCGGTGCTCGAAGTGCCGCACGAGCAAGTGTCGAGCTATGGCGTGATCGACCCCGGCGCCCGCGAGGGCGCGATCACCGAGGTGCGCGGGCTGGTGGAGAAACCCAAGGTCGAGGAGGCACCGTCCAACCTGATCGTCTCCGGCCGCTACATCCTGCAGCCAGAAGTGATGCGCATCCTCGAAGCGCAGGAGAAGGGGGCCGGCGGGGAAATCCAGCTCACCGACGCCATGGCGCGGATGATCGGCACGCAACCGTTCAACGCCGTCACCTTCGACGGCCGCCGCTTCGATTGCGGCGCGCATCTGGGCTATGTCGAGGCCAATTTGGCGATCGCGCTGGAGCGGCCGGACCTCGCCGCGCCGCTGCGGGAGAAAATGCGGGCGATGCTGGGCGATTGAGATGGCACGGTGGTGCCGACGGGCTTATGCTTCTGCCAAGGGAGTGCCACCATGCTGCGTTCGCTGATCCTCATTGTCGCAACCCTGCTGCTGACAGGCTGCATCGCCCGCACGGCTGTCGACGTGGTGACCGCGCCGGTGCGGGCCGGCGCGCAAGTGGCCGATTGGGCCACCACCAGCCAGGACGAGGCCGACCGGGCGCGCGGGCGGCAGCTCCGCGAGCGCGAGGAAATGCTCGGTCGACTCGAACGCCGCCGCGCCAATGCGGCTGAAGACTGCGCCGATGGCGATCGCGAGGCCTGTGCCGACGCGGTGCGCTACGCCGACCAGATCGCCGACCTGCAGGTCGCGCCGCACTAGGCCCTATCGTCATTGCGAGCGCAGCGAAGCAATCCAGGGCAGTGCAGCGCCGCCCTGGATTGCTTCGCTGCGCTCGCAATGACGGCGAGGGTACGGCGCCCTACCGCCTAGGCAGCGGCGCGGCGTAGCCGGTCGTTGATCGCCGCGCCCAGCCCCGCCTGCGGGATCGGCGAGACCGTAATGCGCGGGCAGTCGCTGGCGGCGCCGGCATGCAGTGCATCGAACAGGCGCGCCGCGGCTTCGACCAGATTGCCGCCGGCGCTCAGCTGATAATCCGCCGCCCCCGGCCCGAAGCCGATGTGAAAGGCATCGCGCGGCGGATGCGCGCAATCGAGCAGCACCGGCTTGCCCGGCGCATAATGGCTGGCAAGCTGCCCGGGCGCGGAAATCGTACCGCTGCGATCGTCTTCGACCGGCAATCCGCACGCGGCCGTCAGCATCTCGGCGGTGACCGGGCCGGGACGCAGCAGCACCAGCCGGTCGGCAAAGGGGCGGACGATGGTCGATTCCAGCCCGGCGCTGCAGGCGCCAGCGTCGATCACCAGCGGCACCCGCCCGTCGAGGCTGGCCAGCACATGCGCTGCCGTCGTCGGGCTGACGCCGCCGCTGGCGTTGGCGGAGGGGGCAGCCAGCGGCCGTCCGCTCGCCGCGATCAGCGCCTGCATCGCCGGATGCGCCGGGCAGCGCAGCGCAATCGTGTCGAGCCCGGCGGTGGCGATGCTGGCGACCCGGCAGTCGGCAGTGCGCGGCACGACGATGGTCAGCGGGCCGGGCCAGAAGGCGTCGACCAGCGCCGCCGCCTGCGCGTCGAACCGCCCCAGCCGCTCGGCCATCGCCCGGTCGGCGACATGCACGATCAGCGGATTAAAGGACGGCCGCCCCTTGGCGGCATAGATGCCGGCCACTGCCGCGCCTTCGGTCGCATCGGCGGCGAGCCCGTAGACGGTCTCGGTCGGCACTGCGACGCAGCTGCCGCGCGCAATAATGTCCGCCGCCGCCGCAATCGCTGCCTCGCCGAACGGCAGGACATGCGTTTGATTGCTGTTTTCACTGACCGTGGGGGTGGAGCCATTCATGGGCTGTGGCTATATGCCCGACCAGCCGCATAAGGAAGCACGCCGGCCAATGCCGCGCGCGCAAGGGAGCAATCGAACCGATGACCTATCGTCCGCCCGTCACCGAACAGCGCTTCGTTCTGGACCATGTGGTGCGCATCGGCGAACTTGCCGAACATGAACGGTTCGCGGCGGCGACGCCGGACATGGTCGATGCGATAATCGACGGCATCGGCCAGTTTGCCGAGGGCGAATATGCCCCGCTCAACCGCTACGGCGACACGCACAATCCGGTGTGGAGCCCGAGCGGGGTGACCATGCCCAAGGGTTTCAAGGAAGCCTATAAGGCGTTCGTCGATGGCGGATGGGGCAGCATCGACGGGCCGGAGGAGTTCGGCGGTCAGGGCCTGCCGTTCAGCCTCGCCAGCCTGGTGATCGAATCGCTGGGCACCGCCAACATGGGGCTGACGCTGATCAACATCCTCTCCCCCGGCGCGATCCACGCGCTGATGGCCTATGGCAGCGAGGAACAGAAGGCCACCTGGTTGCCCAAGCTGGTCTCCGGCGAGTGGAACGGCACCATGAACCTGACCGAGCCGGGCGCGGGCAGCGATGTCGGCGCGCTGCGCTCCACGGCGGAACCGGTCGGCGACGGCAGCTACCGGATCAAGGGCCAGAAGATCTTCATCACCTTCGGCGAGCATGACCTTACCGACAATATTGTCCATCTGGTGCTGGCCCGCACCCCGGGCGCGCCGGAAGGCACCAAGGGCATCTCGCTGTTCCTGGTGCCGAAGAAGCGGCTCGATGCCGAGGGCCAGCCGAGCATCGACAATGGCGTGCGCTGCCGCAGCATCGAGCACAAGCTCGGCCTCCACAATTCGCCGACCTGCGTGATGGCCTATGGCGAGGATGGGGTGGATTCGATCGGCGAGCTGATCGGGGCCGAATATGGCGGCATGCGCGCGATGTTCGTGATGATGAACAATGCGCGGCTGATGGTCGGCAACCAGGGCATCCAAATCGGCGAGCGCGCGACCCAGCAGGCACTGGCCTATGCGCGGGACCGCGTGCAGTCGGCCCGCGCCAGCGCGCCCGGCGCAGGGCCGGTGGCGATCATCGAACATCCCGACGTGCGCCGCATGCTGCTGCGCATGAAGGCGCTGACCGAGGGCGCGCGCGCGCTGGTCTATTATGCCGCAGGCCAGCTCGACCGGGGCGAACTGGGCGACAGCGCGGCGGCGATGCGCGCCGAAGTGCTGATCCCGCTCGCCAAGAGCTGGCCGACCGACGTCGGCTGCGAGGTCGCCAGCATCGGCATCCAGGTGCATGGCGGCATGGGCTTTGTCGAGGAAACCGGCGCGGCGCAGCATTATCGCGATGCGCGGATCGCGCCGATCTATGAGGGCACCAACGGCATTCAGGCCGCCGACCTGGTCGGTCGCAAGCTCAGTATGGGCAATGGCGAGCCGCTGTCGCAGCTGATCGCCGACGTCCGCGCCGGGGCCGAGGGTGAGGCGGGCCTTGCCGCGCTCGCCGACGCCTGCGACGAGGTGACCGCATGGATGCGCGCCGCTTCCATCGATGACCGGCTGGCCGGCAGCGCCGACTATCTGGCCATGACGGCCGTCGCCGTCGCCGGCTGGCAGATGGCGGTGCAGGGCCGCGCTGCCGCCACCGCGCTGGCCGACGGCACGGGCGATCCCGCCTTCCTCAAGGCCAAGCAGGCGAGCGTGCGTTTTTTCCTCGATCGGGTGGTGCCGGAAGCGCTGGGCCGCAAGGCCGGTGCAATGGCAGGCGCCTCGGGCCTCTACGCGATCGACGCTGCGATGCTCGCGGCCTGACGGTCCGGCCTCAGTCGTGCTCCGGCCGGCTACGGCGCGACCCGACCGAGGCGCTGATCCGGGCGCAGGCCACCTCCAGCGTCTCGATCGCTGCCGCGCTGACCGTGGCATCGAGTTCCGGTCCGCTGATGCGCACCGCGCGGGCGCCATCGAGCCACCACCGACGGCTGATGGCGCCGTCTGCGTCGAGCAGATCGATGGTGATCGTCCTTGTCGCTTCGGGATCGGCGCTGCATTCCTCGAACCATCGCCACAATGTCAGCTCGCCACCAAACACGCCGCGGCTCAACAGCACGCGTCCCGATGGCGGGTCGGCAACCGCCTCCAGTCCGCTCACGCGCACCAGCCCCAGGGCGTCGTCACCCAGATTGACGCGGAAACGAAACGCCGGCGAGGGCCAGCGCCCATCGTCGCCGCGGGGCAGGCTCAAGGCGTCTCTACCGACATCGTTTCATAGGCCAGCTCCAGCGACTCGATCGCCACCTCATTGCTGTCGGACTTGAGGTCCGGCCCCGTCAGCTTGGTCGGCCAGGCGTTGTGGAGCGTCCACACCATGCGAGGGGCGCCGGTTTCGTCGAGCAGGTTGATGACGACGGTGCGCCGCTTGACCGTGTTCAGGCGGATCTCGGAATACCAGGCCCAGAAATTGCCATCCTTGGCGAACACGCCCTTGCGCAACACCACATTGCCGACCCGGCCCAGCCCCGGCATCTTGATGGGGGAGAAGACCGGACTGTCGCCGTGGCGATATTCGATGACCTGCGTCTCCGTCGCCAGCCCGGATACTTCCTGGAAGCCGAGCGTCTCGTCGCCGAGATTCACGGAGAAATAGAATTTGGGCAGCGGCCAGATGGCGCCTTGCACACTTCCGTCATCGGGCATGGTCTTCCTCCCCCCGCATCATGATGGCTGGCGCGCCGGTTGGATCGACTCGGACCAGCCCGTTTCTGCTATGCCTAGCTTGGCATGCCGCCGACGACGCGTCGAGGTGCGCGCTGCCCGAGGCGTCAGGCCTTCGCCGCCGCCCGCGCCCGCCGTTCGCGGACGATCAGCCACAGCAGCAATCCTACCGGACCGACCATGAAGGTCAGGAACAGGAAGGGGAACTGGACGATGCGGTTGAACCCCTTGGCATCGGCATCGCGCGCGATCCACAGGCCGGTGAACAGATCGAACGCGAGATAATGCGTCCAGCCGACCACCGCGCCGCCGGGCGTGTCAAACAGCGCCATCACCCCGGCCAGCGTGAACAGGTTGGGCGTGGTGCCACCCGCTGCCCCGCCCCCGTCGATACCGCCCGAGACCAGGCCGATGATCAGCACTGCGTAGATAAGGCAGAGCAAGCCGACGCCGAGATACATTACCGCGGATAGAGCCAGCGGCTTGCGCGGCGCGAACCACAGCAGCAGCCAGGCGAGCAAAGCCCAGCCGTTGACCGCCGAAAAAATGGTGTCCCAAGGCATCGATCATGTCCTGTCTGCGTAGAATCCGGTCGCGCCGACATCAGCGCCAGCGCCTGCCCTGTCAATCTTTGCCGCTGTTCAGAACCGGAAGCCGACGGTGCCGCCGATCACGCGCGGCTCGCTGGGTTGCGCCAGGATCAGGCCGCTGTTGCCGGCCTGGATGGTGACATTCTGGATATAGTCGGCGGCAAACAGGTTTCGTGCGAACAGGTGCAGCTCCAGCCCGCTGCCGAAACTTATGCCGATCCGGGCGTTGGTCACCGAATAGCCATCGATGTAGGTGAAGCGCGACAGGCTGGGGTCGCCATTATACCCGCTGCGGAAGCTGGAATCGGCATGCAGCAGCAGGCGGTTGCCGCCGCCCAGCGGGTGCGCATAATCGAAACTCAGGGTCGCCGCCCAGCGCGGCAGGCCGGCGAGCCGCTGGCCGCTGAGGTCGCAGGCCTGCGTCGCTCCGGTCTGTCGTTCGAGCGGACAGGGGCCGGCCGGATAGTCGCTGTAGCGACCGTCGGCATAGGCCAGCGACGCGCGCAGCGAGAGACCGGCGGCGGCGTCTACCACCGCGTCCGCCTCCACGCCTCGCACCCGCACTGCCGGGATGTTGGAGAGATAGCCGCGCAGCGCGACCGTCTGGCTGCTGTCGACGATCGTCGCCTGAAAGTCGCGTACGCGGGTGTGATAGGCGGCGATGTCGAGCGAGAGGCGACCATCGAACAGCCGCGCCTTGAGACCGGCTTCGGCCGTCCGGTTGCGCTCCGGACGAATGACGGCGGTTGCCAGCGCCGGCTGGTTCTGGGCATCGAGCGGCAGCCCGGAGACGTTGATCCCGCCCGATTTGAACCCGCGCGCATAGCTGGCGTAGAGCAGCAGCGCCTCATTTGCCTGCCAGTCCAGCACCGCCCGGCCCGACACATTGTCTTCGCGGCTCGTCGTCGCATAGCTTTGCGGGCGCAGCACGGAAAGCTGGGCATTGCGCAGGGCCGGGCTGTCGGTCGCCAGTCCGCCGGACACGCTGGTGGCATAGTCCGCGCTCTTGTCCTCATAGGTGTAGCGCAGGCCGCCGGTCAGGGTCAGCCGCCCTGCCAGGCGCCAGCCAAGTTCGGCGAAGGCGGCATAGCTGTCGGTATCGAACCGGGTGCGCCCGTCGAGCGCATAGCCATCGAGCAGGTTGGACGGAACCGGTGTCGCTGCGGCCCCGGTGGTGGGGCCGATCAGCCAGTAGGCGGCGAGCGGGCCATAGATGCTGATCGGGCGCCCGGTGATGACCTGGCGGAAATAATAGAGACCGGCGACATAGCTGAGCGGACCATCGCCGTTCGAGGCGACACGCACTTCCTGGCTATATTGATCCTGTCGACTGGGGATGCGCTGCACCAGTTGGATGGCAAGGCCGGTGTAATCGCGGTCGTTCGCTGCATCCCAGTTCCAAAAGCGCCAGGCGCTGATGGAGGTCAGCGTCACCGGGCCGACATCCCAATCGGCGATGGCAGAGAGGCCGCCTTCGTTGGTATCGACCGCCAGCGGCGCATCGATGTCGGTGACGCGGTCATAGACGTCGGTGCTCGGCGGGGCATAATTCTGCCCTGCCGCCAGCGCCGGATATTGCCGCGCTGCGGCGCGCAGGCTGGTGCCGACCTGCCAATAGACCTGGGTGCAGCAATTGCTGCGGAAGCTGGTGAAGTCTGCGGTCAGCCGGATGCGCAGATCCGGGTCGGGGACAAACAGCAACTGCCCGCGAACCGCGTGGTTGCCGATGCCATTATGGTCGATGCCACTGACGACATTACGGATGAATCCGTCCCGGCGGGTGACGAGGCCGGACAGGCGAAAAGCCACGGTTTCGCCGAGCAACGGCCCGGTCACCGACGCCTTGGCCTGCACCAAATCGAGATCGCCCAGCGATAGCTCGAACCGCCCGCTGCGGCGAAATTCCGGCGCGGCGGTGGTGATGCTAATCGCGCCGGCCGTGCTGTTCTTGCCGAACAAGGTGCCCTGCGGCCCGCGCAGAACCTCTATGCGCTCGATATCGGTGAAATCGAATGCCGCGGTCGCGGGGCGCGCATGATAGACCTGGTCGACATAGAAACCGACGCCCGGTTCCAGCCCGTCATTGGCCTGGCTGACCGCGACCACGCTGCTGCCCAGCCCGCGGATGGTGAAGGCGGTGTTGCGCGGATTGGCCGAGCTGTAGTTGAGGGTCGGCACCAGCAGGCTGAGCTGCTGGGTGTTGACCGTGTAGGAGGCGTCGAGCAGCGGCGCATCGATGACCGATAGCGCGATCGGCACCTGCGCGGCGTTCTCGCTGCGCAGCCGGGCCGTGACCATGATGTCGCCACTGTCCGTCGCCGGGTCCGTCCCGGCTCCGGGGTCGGCGTCGGCCACGGGATCGGCCTGCGCCTGTGCCGCAGCACCCTGCATCCCCGCCAGCACTATACCGCCCGCAATGGCCAGCCCCGTCCAGCGCATACTGTCCCCTGCCCGCCCACTGCCGGCCTGCGAATCTCTATATCCAATTGGATATAGAGGTAGCTATCATCGATCGCCTTGGCCGGCAAGCCAGCGCTATCCACCGCAGATATCTGTCCCTCACGCGCTCGTGGCGGGCACCGGATGATCGCGGATCAGGGCGGCGATGGCCGCATAGGCGGCACCGTCAGCGGCCTCCGCGATGGCCATGTCGAGCGCGCGATAGGCGGCAAGGACAGTGCGTCCCGCATCGGTCAACCGCGCGCCCCGCACGCGACCTCCGCCCTGCAACGTCTCTACCAGCCGCGGGTCGAAGCAACGGTTCATCTCGTCGACCAGCACCCAACTGCGGCGATAGCTCATGCCTAGCGCCCGTCCGGCCGCCGCGATCGACCCGTGCGTGGCGATGGCCTCAAGCAGATCGGCCTTGCCCGGCCCTATTGCTGCTACCTCACCGCAGAAAATCTGCGCCTTGAGCTTGAGCGGGCCGATGCGCACCGGGTCAGCCTGCGGACGGCTCGCGCCACACCAGCACCGGCTTCCTCGCCGCCAGTGTCTCGTCGAGGCGCGCGCGCGGAGCGAAGTGGGGGGCGGATTTGAGGGCCTCATCGCCCGCCTTGGCCCGCTGCGCGACATGCCGCAGCGCACCGATGAACTGGTCGAGCGCGGCCTTGCTTTCGGTCTCGGTCGGTTCGACCAGCATCGCGCCATGGACGACCAGCGGGAAATAGACGGTCATCGGGTGGAAGCCTTCGTCGATCAGCCCCTTGGCGACGTCGAGCGTCGAAAAGCCGTCCGGGAAACCGTCATCGCTGAACAGCGCCTCATGCATGCACGGGCCGGACCCTGCGAACGGCGCGTCGAGCACATCCTCCATCGCGCGCAGCACATAATTGGCGTTGAGCACCGCATCCTCCGCCACCTGCCTGAGGCCGTCCGCACCGTGGCTGAGGATATAGGTCAGCGCGCGGGTGAACATGCCCATCTGCCCGTGGAAGGCAGTCATACGGCCGAAGCTGTCGGGATGTTCGGCGGGGGCGCTTTCTTCCTCGATCAGACGGAAGCTGCCGTCCGGATATTTGGCGGCATAGGGCAGCGGGCCGAAGGGGCTGAGCGCCTCTGACAGCACAACCGGGCCGGAGCCGGGGCCGCCGCCGCCGTGCGGGGTCGAAAAGGTCTTGTGCAAATTGATGTGCATCGCATCGACGCCAAGGTCGCCGGGGCGGACCCGGCCGACGATCGCGTTGAAATTGGCGCCATCGCAATAGACGAAGCCGCCGGCGGCATGCACGGCATCCGAAATCGCCTTCATGTCGCGCTCGAACAAGCCGCAGGTATTGGGGTTGGTGATCATCACCGCCGCGACATCGGGGCCCAGCCGCGCCTTCAGTGCCTCCAGATCGACCCGGCCTTCGGGCGTCGCGGGAATATCCTCTACGGTGAAGCCGGCGAAGGCGGCAGTGGCGGGGTTGGTGCCATGCGCGCTGGTCGGCACCAGCACCACCTTGCGATCGTCGCCGCGCGCTTCGAGCGCGGCCTTGATGCACAGCATGCCGCACAGCTCGCCATGCGCGCCGGCCTTGGGGCTCATGGCGACGCCGTGCATGCCGGTCAGCTCGATCAGCCAGAAGGCGAGCTGGTTGATCGCCTCGAGCGCGCCCTGCACCGTTTCCTGCGGCTGCATCGGGTGGACATCGGCAAAGCCGGGCAGCCGCGCCATCTTCTCGTTGAGACGCGGGTTATGCTTCATCGTGCAGCTGCCGAGCGGAAACAGGCCGAGGTCGATGGCGTAATTCTGGCGGCTGAGGCGTGTGTAGTGGCGCACGGTCTCGGCTTCGGACAGGCCGGGGAGACCGATGGGGGCGCTGCGGAGAAGGGAGGCGGGGAGGTCCTCCCCGGAACGGGGAGGGGGACCATCCGCAAGATGGTGGAGGGGCTGCGCGATGGCACCATCGTTTGGCTCAGCCGCTGCCCCTCCACCAGCTTCGCTGGTCCCCCTCTCCGTGCCGGGGAGGACCGTATCCCCAAAATCCACACCTGTCCGCGTCGTCGAGCCAATCTCGAAAATCAGCGGTTCTTCCAGCATCAGCGCGCGATTGCCGGTGAAAGTGGCCGCAGTCTCCTGCTGCACGACACCGCCGATGGTCGGCTTCCAGCCGGTGGGGTTGATCGCGTTCATGCCAGCACCTCCTTCAATGCAGCGGCAAAGGCAGCGATATCCTCGCTGCTGACGGTTTCGGTGGCGGCAACGATCAGATGGTTGGCGAGATCCGGACGATCCGGATAGAGCCGCCCCAGCGAAACGCCACCGAGGATGTTGCGTGCTGCCAGCTCATGCACGATTGCCCGCGCATCGCGCGGCAGTTCCACGGTGAATTCGTTGAAATAGGCCGGCGTCCGGATGCTGACGCCGGGGATGGCGGCCAGCGCCTGTGCGGTTTCCACGGCGCGGGCATGGCTGATGGCCGCCATCTGCCGCAGGCCCGCCTCACCCAGCAAGGTCATATGGATGCTGAAGGCCAGCGCACAAAGCCCTGAATTGGTGCAGATATTCGACGTCGCCTTTTCCCGCCGGATATGCTGTTCGCGGGTCGAAAGCGTCAGCACGAACCCGCGTTGGCCATTGGCATCGACCGTCTGGCCGCACAGCCGCCCCGGCATCTGCCGCACGAATTTTTCCTTGGCGGCAAACAGCCCCACATAGGGTCCGCCGAACTGCAGGCCGACGCCGATCGACTGGCCTTCGCCGACGACGATGTCCGCGCCCATCGCGCCCGGGCTTTCGATCATCCCCAGCGCGACCGGCTCGGTCACCACCGCGATCAGCAGCGCGCCGGCCGCCTGCGCGGCGTCAGCGATAGGGCGCAGATCGAAGACATTGCCGAACACGTCGGGATATTGGACGACCACGCAGCTGGTCTCACCGTCGATGCGCGCGATGATGTCCTCGGCGCCCTGCTCCACCGCCGCAGGCAGCGCGTCGAGTGTGTCGCCAGTGAACCTCGCCATCGTCCGGCAGACCGAGGCATAATGCGGGTGCAGCCCGCCCGCCAGCACCGCCTTGCGGCGCTTGGTGATGCGGCCGGCCATGCCGATCGCTTCCCAGCAGGCGGTCGAGCCGTCGTACATCGAGGCGTTGGCGATGTCGCAACCGAGCAGCCGCGCGACTTGCGTCTGGAACTCGAACAGCATCTGCAGCGTGCCCTGCGCGATTTCCGGCTGATAGGGCGTATAGGCGGTCAGGAACTCGCCGCGCTGGATGAGATGATCGACACTGGCCGGGACATGGTGGCGATAAGCGCCTGCCCCCAGGAAGAAGGGCACGTCGCCCGCGACCATATTCTTTGCCGCCAGCGCCTTCATGTGCCGCTCGACCGCCATTTCGCTGGCATGGCCGGGCAGCCCCTTGATCGGGCCGTCGAGCCGGGCTTCGGCCGGCACATCGACAAACAGATCGTCGATGGTCGTGGCACCGATGGTCGCCAGCATCGCGCTGCGGTCGTCGGCGGTCAGTGGGAGATAGCGCATAGTTACTCCGGCGAGGCGGGTGAGGGGGAGGCGGTTGGCGCCGCAAACAGTGGCGCAAGATCGGAGAGGCTGCCCGAAAAGGTGGCGGGGCCGCTGTGCGCGGTCCTGACCCACGGCGCGAGCCAGATGCGGAAGCCCGCATCGCGGGCGCGGCGGCAGAAGGCATAATCGTCGGACAGCATGTGCTGGCTGCCCGGCTCGATCATCGGCTGGAAAATGGCGTGCACCTCTTCGCCAAGCCCATAGCCGCGGCGCTCCTCGGCATCGGGGCGATAGATGAGTTCGGGGTGGCGGTCGCACAATGTATCGATCACGTCGCGGCGGATCAGCATCAGCCCGGTGCCGAGCCGCGACAGTTCGACCAGATCGGTGAGCGCAAAGCTCTGGTCGGGCTGCAGGAAGCCGAAGGCGAAATCGCCGGAGTAGCGGGCGAGATCGGCTGGATTGGCATCCGCCAGCCCCATCTGCGCGGCGCGGGCGACATTGCCCCAGCTGATCGCCCGCCGCGGCACCGGCCCGCCGAGGATGGCGCATTCCGGGTGGCCGGCCATCGCCCGCACCATCGAGAATATGTCATCGGCGGAAAAATCGATGTCGCTGTCGATGAACAGCATGTGCGTGAAGTCGCTGTTGCGGAAGGTATGCGCCAGCATGTTGCGCGCTCGGTTGATCGACGGCTGGTGCAGGATGAAGGCGAAGTCGACGATGATCCCGTGCCGCTGCGCCGCCAGCGCCAGTGCCAGCGCCGAGCGGACATAGGTGCCATGCGCCGCATCATAGATGGGCGTCGCCACCATCAGGCGGCAATTGGCCAGCGCGGGATCGAGCGTCGTCATGCGCTCACAGCTTGGCGACGAACTCGGCGTAGGCCGCTTCGTCCATCAGCCCGTCGAGCTCGCTGGTGTCGCTCAAGGTCATCTTGAAGAACCAGCCGTCGCCCTCGGCGTCGCTGTTGACCAGGCTCGGCTCGGCTTCCAGTTCGCTGTTGCCCTCGATCACCTCGCCAGAAACCGGCGCATAGACGTCCGACGCGGCCTTGACCGATTCGACCACCGCGGCGTCATCGCCCTTGGCAATGGTGCGGCCGGCCTCGGGCAGTTCGACGAACACCACGTCGCCAAGCTGGCCCTGCGCATAATCGGTGATGCCGACAGTCGCGATCTCGCCATCGAGATCGATCCATTCATGGTCTTCGGTGAAATAACGCGACATGGCTCAGGCTCCTTTGCGGACGTAGCGGTGGGGAACGAAGGGCATGGGGGCGACGGCGATGGCGATGCGCTTGCCGCGCACTTCGGCGGTGAGGGCCGTGCCGGGCGCAACCGCCGTCGACAGGAAGCCCATCGCAATCGGCGCGCCGACGCTGGGTGCAAAGCCGCCGGAGGTGATGACGCCGACTTGCGCTTCGCCCGCATAAATGGCCGCGCCTTCGCGTACCGGCTGGCGGCCCTCGACCGTGAAGCCGACCCGCTTGCGCTCCGCCCCTGAGGCCAGCGCCCCCAGGATGCGCGCGGCGCCGTGGAAGCCCCCCTCCTCGCGGCGACGCTTGGAAATGGCGAAGGCGAGATCGCCCTCGACCGGATCGACGCTGTCGTCGAGATCGTGCCCGTAAAGCGGCAATCCGGCTTCGAGCCGCAGCGAATCGCGCGCGCCAAGGCCGATCGGCTTGACGTCCGGCAGCGCGCTCAGCGCATCGGCAAGGGCGACGACATGGCTTTCGGGGACCGACAGCTCGAACCCGTCCTCGCCGGTGTAGCCGGAGCGGCTGATGCCTACCGCCACGCCATCCCACTCGCGCGACGTGCCAGCCATGAACACCAGCTCGGCGGCGACGCCCGGCAGCACGGCGTCGAGCGCACTGGCCGCCTCAGGCCCCTGCAGCGCCAGCAGCGCGCGGTCGTCGAGATGGTTGATGACGATGTCGTCGGGCAGATGCTCGCGCAGGAAGGCCAGATCGTCCCACTTGGTCGCGCCGTTGACCACCAGATACAGCCGCTGCTCGCCCTCCGCCTCGACATTGGTGATCATCAGATCGTCGAGAATGCCGCCATCCTCGGCCAGCAGCAGCGAATAGCGGATGCGGCCGGGCTTCAGCGCGGAGATATCGCCAGGCACCAGCGCCTCGAGCGCGGCGGCGACACCCTCGCCGGTCAGCATAAGCTGGCCCATGTGGCTGACATCGAACAGCCCGGCATGCTCGCGCGTCCACAGATGCTCGGCCATGATGCCCTCATACTGGATGGGCATGTGGTAGCCGGCGAATTCGACCATGCGTGCGCCACGCGCGCGGTGCCACGCATCGAGCGGCAGCGTTGCCACCTTCGGTTCGACATACTCGTCGGCCTGATCGATAAAGGACTGGTCGCTCATCGCAGGAGGCTCCGGCACAAGGGTCATGACAGTCGCGAGGCCCGGCGAACCGGTCCCGACGCACTGCCCCCTCTGTCACGGAAACCTGAGAGCTTTGATCCCGGACCCAGGTCCGGGACTTACCCCTTCGGTGGCCACGGACCATGTCCGGGGCGCTTTCCAGAGTGCCTCACCAGCGATGCGGTCCGGTCGACCTGAGAGATTCCGGGGCGGTTGCTCCTTCGGTGCCTGCGGACCACCGACCAGCGATGGTCGGCATCCGCAGGACTCTCCCGCATCGCCGCCCGCCGTTGCCGCCGGGAGACCCGTCCGCCTTGGCCAAGCCCCTCGCCAGAGTCAATCGGCGAGCGCGTGCATTTCCCGATTGTGGTGGATGAAATGCCCTGCCGTGCCGCTGTCCGCCAGCACCGCGATGGCGGCGGCGACGGTGCGCGCCTCTATCGCACGGTAGCGGTCGAGCGAGGACGGAGTCAGCAGGTTGGTGATCGGCGCGAGCAGCATGCCCAGCCGTTCGGCCGGACGCGCCGGGCCGCTCCTGTCTCCCAGCAGCAGCCCGGGACGCAGGATGTCGAGCCGCTCGAAGCCGAGCGACGCGAGGCCAGCCTCGGCTTCACCTTTGACCTTAAGATAGAAGTTGCCGCCGCCGGCACCGACCGAGCTCACCGATATCGCATGGCGCGCGCCGGAGGCCCCGGCGCAGGCCAGCAGCAAACTCTTGTCGACCGCGACGAACGCCGCCTGCGATCCGGCCTGGCGGATGGTGGTGCCGAGCGTCGAAATGAACAGCGCCGCGCCGAGCGCGGCAATGGCGTCGGGCCATTTGTCGGAGGGCATGACATGCTGGGTCAGCCCCGCCCGCTCCGGGACGGCACGGCGGAGGAAGGCATGGACATCGGCCCGGCCCTGCGCGGCCAGCCGGTCGAGCAACAGGCCGCCGACGAGGCCGGAGCCGCCAACGATGGCGATGGTCATTGGTGCGTGCCTTTTTCGTCATTGCGAGCGTAGCGAAGCAATCCAGTGCGGCGCTGCACGACTCTGGATTGCTTCGCTACGCTCGCAATGACGTCTGTGTAAATCCTAGCCACGCCGCAGCACCTCCGGCACCGCATCCGCACCGAACAGCTCGGCGTAGCAATCCAGCGCAAAGCGGTCGGTCATGCCGGCGATATAGTCGGCGATGTGACGGGCGCGTCCGGTCTCGTCCTGTGGCAAGCGCTCAATCCAGCTACCGCCCATCGCCTCGGGCTGGCCCTGATAGGCGACGAACAGCCCGGTCACGACCTCGCGCGCGGCATCCGCAGCCTCGATCTGGCTGGGGTGATGATAGAGGGTGCGGTACATGAAGCGCTTGAGATCGCGCTCCGCCGCCGCCAGCGCGTCGGACAAGCCGGCAAGCGGGCGGCCCGCGGCGCGCACATCGTCGACATTCCCGACCCCGGCCGCTCGGGTGGCGGCCAGCGTCGCGGCGATCACGTCATTGACCATCACGCCGATCTGGCTGCGCACCAGCTCGCGCAGGCGGCGGTCCTCGGCGACATCGGGCAGCGCCGCCTCGACCCGCGCGAGGTTGGCCGCGACCCACGGCTGTTCGCGCAACTGCGCCACGCTCAGCAGGCCGGCGCGCAGGCCATCGTCGATGTCGTGATTGTCATAAGCGATGTCGTCGGCAATCGCCGCCACCTGCGCCTCGAGCGAGGCATGGCTGGCGAGGTCCAGCGCAAAGCCCGCGTCGAGCGCGCGCATCGCCCAGGTCGGCTCGGTGACCGGGCCGTTGTGCTTGGCCAGCCCCTCCATCGTCTCCCAGGTCAGGTTCAGCCCGTCGAAATGCGGGTAGGGCGTTTCCAGCAGCGCCAGCGTGCGCAGCGTGTGGGCATTGTGGTCGAACCCCCCATAGGGCGCGAGGCAGGCTTCGAGCGCGTCCTCCCCGGCATGGCCGAACGGCGGATGCCCCATGTCATGGGCAAGGCACAGCGCCTCGGTCAGATCCTCGTTGAGGCCCAGCGCCCGCGCGATGGTCCGGCCGATCTGCGCGACCTCGAGGCTGTGGGTCAGGCGGACGCGATAATGATCGCCATCGGGCGCGATGAACACCTGCGTCTTGTGGCGCAACCGGCGGAAGGCGACCGAGTGGATGATCCGGTCCCGGTCGCGCTGGAAGCAATCGCGCGGACCGCGCGTGCCATCGCCCGGCTCGGCATGCGCCCGGCCGCGCGACCGCTCGGGGCGGCACGCCAGGTGCGCCAGCGGCCCGGCGCTCATCGCCGGGGCAGCGGCGCCACTTCCTCGCCTGCCTCGCTGTTCCAGACAAAGCCCTGCCCGCCCGCTGCCGTCAGCGTGCGCAGCCAGTCGCGCGCGGCCGCAGCATTGCGGAACGGGCCGACCAGCAGCCGGTTGGTCCGGTTCCAGGTGGCGGTTGCGCCCGATTGCCCTTCGAACGGCTGCGGGAAGCGGCGCGCCATCCGCCGGTAGTCGCCGGCCAGCGCGCTGACCGGGGACCCGGTGGCGACCTGCACCCAGATCCGCGCCGGATTGGCGCGCAGCCGCTGCTGTTCGGCGCGCGCTTCGGCCTGAGCTTCGGCGCGGCGGCGTGCCTCGGCCTCGGTGCGCAGGCGCGCCTGATCGGCGGCACGCACCCGCGCCGCTTCCGCTGCGGCTTCGCGGGTGGCGCGCTGTTCGGCGGCGATACGCTCGATCTCGGCAAGCGACAGCGCCTCCGCGGCCGCGGCGCGCTCGGCCTCGGGCACCTCGATGGTCTGGACCATGTCGGCGAGCGACCAGCCGCTGACCACCGTGGTTTGCGACGGCGCCGGCGCGCTGGCAACAGGCGCCGGGGTGGGCGCCGCGACCACCGCTACCGGGGCGGCCGAGAAGCCGGGGCGGACATCGCCAGTATCCGGCGGACCGGCCACCGCGCCGACGCTTGCAACCGCACTCTGGGCCGGTGCCGGCAGCCGCGCGGGCGGTGGAGCCATCGTCGGCGCCTGCGCGACGACGGCGGCCGGTGCGGGGGTCGACGTCGCTGCCGGCGTCGGAGTCGGCGCGGCGGCGACCATGGCTGGAGGCGCCGGCGTGGGACGGGCCGGCACCGGCGGCGGGGGCGGCGGCGGCGTGCCGATATCGGCGCTGGCGACGCGCACCGGCGCGGGCGCAGGCGCGGGGGCCGGGGCCGGCGTCGCTGCGGAGCTGCGCGAGCGGCTGCGCGCGCCGCGATCGCGGCCCCGCGTCCGTTCGGGCCGCGCTGCGGCGGCCGGCGGCGGGGTCGGTGCCGCTGTCTGCGCAGCCGCGAGCCGCACCGCCTCGCTGCGCGACGGCTGGTTGCGCACCGTTTCATAACCGGGGAAGCGCCCGAAATGCGAAGCGGCGGCGAGCTGCGCCGGGGTCAGCCGGTCGAGCAGCGGGAAATAGCTGTCGAGCGCCTCGGCGAGTTCGGCGGGCAGCGTCTGGCGGGCAATCTGCCGTGCCTCATCGGCCCGGCCGTTCATCGCCAGGATCATCGCGCGCGAACGCCAAGCGGCACGGTCCTGCGCGCGCAGCAGCGGCGCGAGCAACTGCACCGCTTCGTCCGCGCGCCCCGAAATGCCGAGCGAGATTGCCCAGCGTCGGGTCAGTTCCGCTGACGGCGCGGACTGCTGCGCCACGGCATAATCGGCTTGTGCCCGCGCCTGGTTGCCGAGCAGATCGAAGGCAAGGCCGCGATCGCCCAGATAGGTGCGGTCGAGGCCGCCCGCAGCCACCGCCGCATCGAAATAGCGCAGCGCCTGTTCCGGGTCCTCGAGCTGGACCATCGCCGCGCCCAGCGCCGCCTTGACCACCGGATCGCGCGGCATCAACGCCTCGGCGCGGATCAGGAAGCCGAGCGCCGCCCGCGCATCCCCCAGCGCCAGCGCCGCGCGCCCGGCTTCGGACAGGGCCATGCCGTCGCTGCCATCGGCGGCGATGCGCGACAGCGCGCCGGTCAGTTGCTGCTGCGCCGACGATCGCGCTGCCGCCTCGGCGTCAAGCGGTGTCGCCGGTGCCGTGACCTGCGCCCGGGCAGCATGGGGCATGGCAGACGCGACGAGGGCGATCGTCGCCATTGCGGTGAATGCGGTGAAAGGCAGGCGGCGCCGTGGGCGCCCGCGGCGCGACGTCATGGTCAGCATCATTTCGCCCGACTAGCACGTGCGACCGGCTTGGTCAGCCCCATCGGGCGCATCTCGCCCCCCGTTCGTCGCGACCGATCACGGCCGCGACGCAGCATGGGCTTCACTGGTTCGACTGGCGGCCCAGAAAGCGCGGGATCGACGGGAAGGCACTGTCATCCTCGCCCTCGTCATCGGCAGCCTTGTCCTTGCCGCCCTCGATCCGCGACAGATGCTTCATCCGCTCGAACAGCGTCGCACCGGCGGGGACGCGCGGCTCTTCGGCCTCGGGCGCGGCAATCGGCGGCAGTGACGGCTGCGGGGGCGGCGGCGGTGCGAGATCGTCGAAAACGGCGGCAGGCGCGGCAGGCTCGGGGGCCGGCGCTTCCAGCACCAGCTCGTCGGCTTCGTCGGCTTCCGGCGGCGTGTCTTCGACGGTCGCCTCGGTCAGTTCGAGCGGCTCCGGCTCGACGACCGGCGGCTCCGCCGAGAAGCTGTCGAAGCCGGGCGCAGGCTCGGCATGCGCCGGGGGCGGCGGCACCGACAGGCCGATCGAGGGCGCAGCGGGAGCCAGCGACGGTGCGGCCGCGAAGGCCGGAGCCGGTGCCGGAGCGGACGGAGCCAGGGATGGCGAGGCCGGACGCGGGGTCGAGAACAGCGAAGGCCGCTGCACCTGCGGTGCGCCTGCGCCCATCTCGAGGCCGGTGGCGACCACCGACACGCGGATGCGGCCGTTCAGCGAGGGATTGAAGGCCGAACCCCAGATGATGTTGGCATCCGGATCGACCAGATCGCGGATATGGTCACCGGCTTCCTGCAGTTCGAACAGGCCCATGTCCTCGCCGCCGGAGATCGAGACGATGACGCCCTTGGCGCCCGCCATGCTGACGCCGTCGAGCAGCGGGTTGGCGATGGCCTGCTGGGCGGCGAGCAGCGCGCGGCCCTCGCCTTCGGCCTCGCCGGTGCCCATCATCGCCTTGCCGGCGTCGCGCATCACCGACTTGACGTCGGCGAAGTCGAGGTTGACCAGGCCCGGCATCACCATCAGGTCGGTAATGCCGCGCACGCCCTGCTGCAGCACCTCGTCGGCCATGCGGAACGCCTCGATGAAGGTCGTCTTGGCCTCGGCGATCATGAACAGATTCTGGTTGGGGATGACGATCAGCGTGTCGACATGCTGTTCCAGCTCCTCGATCCCGGCCTCCGCCGCGCGCATGCGGCGGGCGCCTTCGAAGCTGAACGGCTTGGTCACCACGCCGACGGTCAGGATGCCCTTGTCCCGCGCGGCCTTGGCGATCACCGGCGCGGCGCCGGTGCCGGTGCCGCCGCCCATGCCGGCGGCGAGGAACACCATGTGCATGCCGTCGAGCGCCTGCTCGAGGTCGACGATCGACTCCTCGGCGGCGGCCCGGCCGACCTCGGGACGTGAGCCTGCCCCCAGACCCTGCGTGATCTGCGTGCCCAGCTGGATGCGGCGCTCGGCCTTGCTGGCGTTGAGCGCCTGCGCATCGGTATTGGCAACAAGGAAGTCCACGCCCTGAACATCGGCCGCGATCATGTTGGCGATGGCATTGCCGCCGGCACCGCCGACGCCGATGACCGCGATCTTCGGTTTCAGACCATCGAGCTGCGGCAGACCGATATTGATGCTCATATGTTTTACTCCCCAGTCCGGCCAGTCGTTGCGACACCATCAAGTGGTGAAGGGCTGAACGAAACCACCAGTGGTTGAATCTTTGCACATATTGCGCGGCGGGTGAATCCCCAATCGTTAACCTTGTTGCGTTTTTCTTTCACTTGCTCCGCCGCCACATGGCAATCAGCCGCGCCAGCCAGCCGGTTCCGGCGACCGGCGCGCTGGCGTTGTTGCGGGGACGCAGGTCGGGTGGCGGATTTGCCGCGTGCAGCACCAGGCCGATGGCGGTCGAGAAAGCCGGCCCGGCATGCGCGGTCGGCAGGCCGACAATACCCGATGGCGACGCCATGCGGGCGTGACCCCCCAGCACACCCTGGACATAATCGGCCATGTTCTTGAGCTCGGAACCTCCGCCGGTCAGCACCACCTGGCGATTGGCGGGGCCACCGTCGCCCATCGCCTTGAGCATCGCGCCGATCTGCGGGACGAAATGATCGAGCCGGGCGCGGATGACCGCGTTGAGCTGCGCGCGGTTGATGCGCGCACCTGCGACGCCGTCGTCCTCGGCACCGGGATCGAGCGGCAACTGGTCCTGATGGTCGCGCGGGCTCGACACCGCCGATCCATATTTGCATTTCAGCCGCTCGGCCTGGCTGCGCCGCGCGCCGAAGCTGGCGGCGATATCGTCGGTGATGTCGCCGCCACCGGCAGCGATGGTGCCCAGCCCGATCAGCATGCCGCCGGCAAACAGGCCGACATGGGTCAGCGACGCACCGATGTCGACCAGCGCGGTGCCCAGATCGCGCTGTTCCTCGGTCAGCATCGCGCGGCCTGAGGCGACCATCGTCGCCACCACCTCGCGGACATCGACGTGCGCGGCACGCACGGCGGTGACGAGGTTGGACACCGGGCCGCGATCCGCCTCGACCAGATGCACCGCCACGCCGAACCGGTCGGCGTGCAGCCCCACCGGATTGCGCACGCCCTCCCCACCATCGAGCGTGTAGAGCGCCGGCTGGGCGTGCAGCACTGCGCGATCGTCGCGCAGCAGCCGGTCGCGCGCACGTTCGAGCAGCTCGTCGACATCGTCGGGCTCGATCTGGCCGCGGCTGAACTGTTCGCTGTGGTGCTGGATGCTGCTGGTGATCGACCCGCCGCCGAAGCCGATCCACGCCTGCTGCACTTCCAGCCCGGCGACGCGTTCGGCCATTTCCAGCGCCTCGCGCACGCTGCGGTCGACCGCCGCGATATCGACGACATAGCCGCGCTTGACGCCCAGGCTTTCGCGCACGCCGGTGCCCAGCGCGTGAATGGTGCCGTCCGCGGTCTGGCCGGCGATGACCACCGCAATCTTCGAAGAACCGACGTCGATGCCGGTCAGCAGCCGTTCGACCCTGGGTCCGGCCATCAGCCGCCTTCCCCGCCATCGGCGCGGACCGAGGTGCTGATCGAGCGCAATTCGGCATCGCTGATCGCGCCGTCCGGGCCGGGTCGCATGATCAGTTGGTCGTCGAAACGCATGTCCATGCGCACCAGCCCGCGCCCGAGCAGCCGGTTGACGCCTTCGACCCGGGCGAATTCGGCAAAGGCCGCATGCGCCGCACTCTCGTCTTCGGGCAGCAACAAATCCTCGCCGGTGCGGAAGCGCAGCGTCCAGCGCCGGTCGCCGACCCATTGCGCGCCGGCAATCTGGTCCTTGAGCGCCGGAGCGGCATCGAGCAGCTCCAGCAGCGCGGGCATCTGCACCTTGGGGTTAACGCCAACCAGCACCGGCAGGCCCGGCACCGATGCAGCATCCACCCCGGGCAAGCGCACGCCGGCGCGGTCGATCAGCGTATAGCGTCCGCGCTCCTGCCACACCGCCACCGGCTCGCGCTCGACGAGGTCGATCACCAGCGTATCGGGCAGGCGGCGGCTGACGCGGGCATCGGCGATCCAGCCATAATCCTTGAGCTCGGCGCGGACCTCGGCGAGGCTGAACGCCGCCATCGAGCGGTCCTTCTGCTCCAGCGCCTTTTCATAGATTTGCAGATAATCGGCACGGTTGACCCCGTTGACCTCGATCCGCTCGACCACGAACCCGGCCCGGCCGATGGCCGCGACCGTTTCCGCCCGCGCATAGGCCAGCACGCCGGTCGCCCAGGCGGCAGCCAGGCCGCCGCTTACCAGCAGCAGGGCGAACAAACCGACGGCAAGGCGGCGCACCACCGCCGGCGGCAGCGGCTGCGCATCGAGCAGGCGGCGCGCCAGCGGCTTGCGCGCCCGCGCGCGCTGTGGCGCCCGCCCGCGCGTGCTGCCCGAGCGCTTGACCTTGGTGCTGGTGGATTTGCTGCCCCTGCTCATAGCGCCTCCTCGACGATCCTCTCGACCAGCTCGGCATAGTCGATGCCGCATGCTTTCGCCTGCTCGGGCACCAGGCTCAAGGGCGTCATGCCCGGCTGGGTGTTGACCTCGAGCAGGAAGATGCCTGCCTCGCCCTCGGCATCGTCCCAGCGGAAGTCGGAGCGCGACGCGCCCTTGCAACCCAGCAACCGGTGCGCATCGAGCGCGATCTGTTTCATCCGCGCGGCGATGGCGTCGGGCACCTGCGCCGGGCAGATATGGACGGTCATGCCCTCGGTATATTTCGCGTCATAATCGTAGAAGCCCGATTTGACCTCGAGCTCGGTGACCGTCAGCGCCTCGTCGGCCAGCACCGCCACGGTCAGCTCGCGCCCCTTGATGAAGGGTTCGGCGAGCAGTTCGGCAAATTCCTGCCACGGCCCCACCGCGTCGCGCGCAATCGGGCTGCCGTAATTGCTGTCGTCGCGGACGATGGCGACGCCGACCGAGGAGCCCTCGTTAAGCGGCTTCAGCACATAGGGGCGCGGCAGCGGATCGCCGGCAAACAGGCTCTCGCTGGCGACAATGGTGCCCTCGGGCATCGGGATGCCGTGCGGCACCAGCCGCTGCTTGGTCAGTTCCTTGTCGATGGCGATGACCGAGGTGACCAGGCCCGAGTGGGTGTATTTGAGTCCCATCAGATCGAGCATGCCCTGCACCGTGCCATCCTCTCCGGGCACGCCATGCAGCGCGTTGAACACGACATCGGGCCCGGCCTCGGCCAGCCGCTGCGCAACGTCGCGGCCCATGTCGATGCGGGTGACGCGGTGGCCGCGCGATTCCAGCGCGCGCGCCACGCCCTCGCCGCTCATCAGCGACACCTCCCGCTCGGCGGACCAGCCGCCCATCAGGACGGCGACATGCCATGGGCCACGGGTCATGAGCCCCTCCCCTTCAGGGAAGGGGTTGGGGTGGGGCGTGTCGGCAATGCGCTTTGCCCGCGCCGCCCCACCCCCGGCCCCTCCCCTGAAGGGGAGGGGGGCAGAACGCCCACCCGCTGAATCTCCCACTGCAACTCCACGCCGCTCTTGTCCTTCACCCTGCGCCGCACCTCCTCGCCCAGCGCTTCGATATCCGCGCTGGTGGCATTGCCGGTGTTGATCAGGAAGTTCGTATGCTTCTCGCTGACCTGCGCGCCGCCCAGCGTCAGCCCGCGGCAGCCAGCGTCATCAACCAACTGCCAAGCCTTCTGACCTTCCGGGTTCTTGAAGGTCGAGCCGCCGGTCTTGCTGCGCAGCGGCTGGCTCGCCTCGCGCGACGCGGCGATGCGGTCCATTTCCGCCTGGATCGCGGCAGGGTCGCCGGGATGCCCACGAAAACGCGCGGCGATGACGATGGCCCCTTCGGGCAATGCGCTGTGACGATAGGTATAGCCCATGTCAGCGACACCCAGCGTCACCAACTCGCCCGAGCGTAGCATGACGTCGGCGTCCACCAATATATCCTTCACCTCGCCGCCATAGGCACCGCCGTTCATCCGGCAAAAGCCGCCGACGGTGCCGGGGATGGAGCGCAGGAATTCCAGTCCGGCAATCCCTGCGTCGCGCGCGGTGGAAGAGACGAGGATGCCCGATGCGCCGCCGCCGCAATTAAGGGTCCTCCCCGGCACGGGGAGGGGGACCAGCGAAGCTGGTGGAGGGGCACAGGCGGGTTGGTCTGAGGTTTGATCGACACGCCTAGCAGCACCTGCCCCTCCACCATCCTGCGGATGGTCCCCCTCCCCCGTCGGGGGAGGAACCAGCTCGACCTTGGCGAACGCTTTGCCCAGCCGCACCACCACGCCCGGCACGCCTCCATCGCGGACGATCAGGTTGGAGCCGAGGCCGAGCGCCATCACCGGCACGGCGGGGTCGAGGTCGCGCAGGAAAGCGGCGAGGTCGTCAGCGTCCTTCGGCTCGAACAGCCATTCGGCCGCGCCGCCGGACTTGAACCACACCAGCGGGGCAAGCGGCGCGTTGGGCGTGAGCTTGCCGCGCGGGCAAAAGCCCCTCCCCTTCAGGGGAGGGGTTGGGGTGGGGCGTGCCGACCGGACATTCTCCGCGCCGAGACGCCCCACCCCCGTCCCCTCCCCTGAAGGGGAGGGGTGAATCCGGTTCGCCCCACTCACCGCCGCGCCTCCACCGCCGCCGCCAGACCGGCAGCCATCTTGGTGATGTCGCCCGCGCCCATGCAGATGACGATATCGCCCGCGGCGAGATCGCCCGCGGCGATGCCCGCGGCGATATGCGCCGCCAGCGCGTCGGCATCCGCCACCACGGCCGCCTGCCGGTGCCCGCGATCGCGTAGCCCGGCGACCAGCGCGTCGGAGGACACGCCCTCGATCGGGCTTTCGCCCGCGGCATAGACCGGCAGCGCCAGCACCGCGTCGGCGTCGTTGAACGCCTGCTGGAACTCGACGATATGGTCGCGCAGGCGGGTGAAGCGGTGCGGCTGGACCACGCCCAGCACCCGTCCCGCGCCGACGCTCTCGCGCGCTGCGGACAGCACCGCGCGGATTTCCACCGGATGGTGCGCATAATCGTCGATGACCGTGACGACACCGCCCGCAACCGCGATCTCGCCGACCTTGGTGAAGCGCCGCTTGACCCCGGCAAAGCCCTGGAAGCCCGAGACGATCTTGTCGTCCGCCACGCCCATGTGCAGGGCCACGGCGATGGCGGCGAGCGCGTTCTGGACATTGTGGCGGCCGGACATCGGCAGGTGGATGCCTTCGATGGTGCGGCTGCCGCCGTCGCGATCCCGCACCACCACGTCGAAGCGGTTGCCATCCGCCCCCGGCGTCACATTGGTGCCGCGCACGTCGGCCTGCGCCGAAAAGCCGTAGGTGACGATGCGCCGGTCGCGGATGCGGGGGATGATCGCCTGCACTTCGGGATGATCGAGGCAGAGCATTGCCGCGCCATAAAAGGGCACATTCTCGATGAACTCGACGAACGCGTCCTTGATCGCGTCGAAGCTGCCATAATGGTCGAGATGCTCGGGATCGATGTTGGTGACCACCGCGATGGTGCCATCGAGCCGCAGGAAGCTGCCGTCGCTCTCGTCGGCCTCGACCACCATCCAGTCGCTCGCGCCCAGCCGGGCGTTGGAGCCGTAATTGTTGATGATCCCGCCGTTGATCACCGTCGGGTCGATGCCGCCCGCGTCGAGCAGCGCGGCGACCAGGCTGGTGGTCGTCGTCTTGCCATGCGTGCCCGCGATGGCGACCGTGGATTTCAGCCGCATCAGCTCGGCCAGCATCTCGGCGCGGCGAACCAGCGGGATGCGGTTGGCGAGCGCGGCCTCGACCTCGGGATTGCCGCGCTTCACCGCGGTCGACGTTACTACAACCGCGACGCCTTCGACATTTTCCGCCTTCTGGCCGATGATCACCTTGATGCCGCGCTGGCGCAGCCCTTCGACCACATAGCCTTCGGCGATGTCGCTGCCCTGCACCCGATAGCCCAGATTGTGCATCACCTCGGCGATGCCCGACATGCCGATGCCGCCGATGCCGGCGAAATGGATGATGCCGATGTCGGTACCGACGCCCTTCATGCGCCGATACCTTTCAAGCGATAACATCTGTCATTCCCGCGAAAGCGGGAATCCAGAGCGGCACAGCGCTGGGCCAACCGCCCCTGGATTCCCGCTTTCGCGGGAATGACGAAATCCGAATTTCTCATGCCCCGGCTCCAGCGAATCCGGTGCGCACCGACGCAGCGGCGCCCTCGCTCGCCCCGACGCGGATCACGTCCATCAGCCCCGCGCCCCCGCTCTGTTCGACCAGATCGGCCAGATCGCGCGTCGCGTGCGGCCGGCCGACGCCGAGCGCACGGGTCGCAGCATTTTCGAGCGCGCCCGGTTCCAGCGCCAGCTTCTGCATCTGCTTGGCCAGCTCGACGACGGTGAATTTCGGCTGCTGAATGGCGCGCGCACCACCGACAGCGACCATCTCGCGCACATTGTGTGTCTGATGATCGTCGGTGGCGATCGGCAGCGGCACCAGGATGGCGGGCCGCCCGGCGCAGGTCAGCTCGGCAATGGTCGATGCGCCCGCACGACCGATGACGAGATGCGCCCAGTTGAGCTTGGCTGGCATGTCTTCGATATAGGTGGCGAGATCGGCAGGGATTCCGTGCGCCGCATAGGCGGCGCGCACCCGGTCGATATCCTCCGGCCGGCACTGCTGCGTCACCTGCAGGCGGTGGCGGAAGGCGACCGGCATCAGCGCCAGCGCATCGGGCACGACATCGGCGAAGATGCTCGCCCCCTGGCTGCCGCCGGTGACCAGCAGGCGGAACACGCTCTCCTCGCTGACCGGCGGATAGCCGAGCGTGCGCAGCTCCAGCACCGCTTCGCGCACCGGATTGCCGACCAGATGCACCCGCGATGCAGCGCTGGCCGGCAGTCGCGCGACGTCGGGATAGGCGGTGGCGATAGCGTCGACCCAGCGCGCCATCAGCCGGTTGACCCGGCCAAGCACCGCATTCTGCTCGTGGATCACGGTCGGCACCCGCGCCGAGCGCGCCGCGAGCAGCGTCGGCAGGCTGGGATAGCCACCGAAGCCGACCACCGCCGCCGGCTGGAATTCGCGGATCAGCGCCAGCGCCTGCGACCGGCCCTTGGCGATGGCCAGCGCCGAGCGCACCCAGCCGACCGGCCCGCCACCGACGCGCCCGGCGGGCAGCACGTGCACCTCCACGCCATCGGGCAGGCCGCCGATCTTCGCGCCGCGTTCGTCGGTGACCAGCGCGATGCGATGGCCGCGGGCAATCAGCTCGGTGGCCAGCGCATAGGCGGGCATCATGTGCCCGCCGGTGCCGCCTGCAGCGAGGATAAAGTGGCGGGAAATGCTCATCGCGGGGACCATCCGGAGAAGTTGACGGGGGCTGCGCGATAGGGATTACGCCGCGTCAGCGCCAGCAACAATCCCATGCTCAGCGACAGCGCCCACAGCGACGATCCCCCATAGCTGATGAACGGCAGCGTCATGCCCTTGGACGGGGCGAGCTGCAGGTTGACGGCAATGTTGATGAATACCTGCCCGGTGAATTGCGCGATCAGGCCGGATCCGGCGAGGATGACGAACTGGTCCTTCTCCTCGCGCAGCCGCTGGATGACGCGCACGATCAGCGCGACATAGAGGAACAGGATGGCAGCGCAGGCGATCAGGCCGAATTCCTCGCCGATCACCGAGAAGATATAGTCGGTATGCGCCTCGGGCAGGTGCCATTTGGCGGTGCCGGTGAACGGGCCGGAGCCGATCAGGCCGCTGTTGGCCAGCGTATCCAGCCCCTTGTCGACCTGATGCTGGTCGCCTTCGCCGAACAGGAAGCCGTCGATGCGGCGGCGCGCGGTCTCGTAGAGGAAATAGGTGGCGATGCCGAACACCGCCCCGCCGGTGCCGAGCAGCCCGAGCAGGCGCATCGGCAGGCCGGCGATGAAGGCAAGCACCAGCCAGGTGCCGACGAACAGCACCGTCTGGCCGAAATCGGTCTCCAGCATCAGCAGCACCGCGATGACGCCGGTGAGGATGAAGGTCAGAGAAAAGACCGGCAGCGTCCGGTCCTCGACCCGGCAGGACAATATCCAGCCGACCGCGACCGCGAACATCGGCTTCAGGAATTCCGACGGCTGCAAGCGGTAAAAGCCCTGCCCCAGCCAGCGGTAGGAGCCGTTCGATTGCGATCCGACGCCGGGGATCAGCACCAGCACCAGCGCGACGATGCCGGCGAACAGCGCCCACATCGCCACCGTCCTGATCTCCAGCTTGCTGCGCATGCCGGTGAGGATGAGGATGCCAATCCCGGTCGAGACCCAGAAGATCTGGCGATAGAGATAGTAGAGATCGGCCACCGGCACCTTCAGCCGCCGCTCAAGAACCCCTGCACCGACCGGGGAGGCCACGGCAACCGCGAGCAGGCCGATCGCCATCAGGCCCAGGATCATCGCCAGCAGGCTGCGGTCGATTTCCGCATACCAGCGCGCCACCGGGCTGCGGTCTGCCCGGCTGAGCGGCGCAGGGCGGCGGCGGCCGTGCAGTTCGGGCGGGACGAAGGGGGTATCTGCGGTGGCTTCGGCGGTGGTCATGGCTGGCCTTCCCCGTTGGCGAGCGAGGTGACAAGTGCGCGGAAATGGTCGCCGCGATGTTCGAAATCGCGGAATTGATCGAAGGAGGCAGCGGCGGGCGACAGCAGCACGACATCGCCCGCTTGCGCGGCGGCGTGGGCGGCCGCGACGGCGGCGTCCATCGTGCCGGACACCGTCAGCGGCACGCGGCCCGCAAGGGTGCGTTCGAGCATCGGCGCGGCATCGCCGATCAGCCAGGCGTGCGCGACATTGCCGAGCAGCGGCTCGCATTCGCCGACGCCGTCGGTCTTGGCGAGGCCGCCGACGATCCAGTGGATGCGTGGGTGCGGCGCAGGCGGATAAGCGGCGAGCGCGGGGGCAGCAGAGGCGGCGTTGGTTGCCTTGCTGTCGTTGACGTAAAGGACGCCGTCGATTTCCGCGATGCGCTCCATGCGGTGGGGGAGGCCGGGGTAGGTGCCCAACGCATCGAAGATCGGCTCCCACGCCAAGCCAAGGGCCCGGCACGCCGCCATCGCACAAACCGCGTTGTCGAGATTATGGTCCCCGTCCAGCGTGTCAGACCGCGCCTGCTCCGCGAGCTGGTAGGTCATGGCTGGCCAGTATCGACCTGGCAAAATCAGCACTTCATCTTCGGTGTCTGTCCGCTGGAACAACTGCAGTTGGGCAAACGGACGCTCGTTCGCCCGCTCACGGAATCGTCTGGCAAATTCGTCGATGAAGGGACGGCCGCGGAACACCGGAATGATGGAGGCATGCCCGCTCGTCTGCATCATGAACAAACGAAATTTCGCTGCCGCATAATGCAGGAAGCTATCATACCGATCGAGATGATCCGGCGTGATGTTGAGTAACACCGCGGCATCGCAATCGAGGCTGAAGGTCAGGTCGATCTGGTAGCTCGACAGTTCGAGCACATAGACGCCGCCTTCGGGCAGCGCGGGCTGCGACAGGATGGGGATGCCGATATTACCGCCCATCGTCGTCGGCACACCCGCAGTCTTGAGAATGTGGTGAACCAGCGCGGTGGTGGTCGATTTGCCGTTGGTGCCGGTGATGCCGACCACCTTGTGCGGCGGCAGGTACGGCCGCGCCAGCGCGAACAGCTCGATATCGCCGATCAGCGGCACGCCCGCCGCGCGCGCCGCAGCGGCGATGGGGTGCCGGTTGATCGGCACACCGGGGGAGACGATGATGCCGTCGAAGCCGGCGAGGTCGATGGTGAGGGGATTGGCGAGAACTAGGTCCTCCCCGGCACGGGGAGGGGGACCATCCGCAGGATGGTGGAGGGGCACAGGCGAGTGGCCTTGAGGTTCGAATGGCGCGCCCAGCGGCGCGTGCCCCTCCACCAGCTTCGCTGGTCCCCCTCCCCGTTCCGGGGAGGACCTTCCGATTACCGCCGCCCGTGCCTCTTCCCTCTCGTCCCACGCCACCACACGCGCGCCGGCAGCGAGCAGTGCGCGCACCGTCGCCAACCCCGAGCGCGCGAGGCCGTATACGGCGTAGCGTTTCCCGGCGACGCTCGCCCCAAGTGGAAAGACAGAAGGCTCGGCCGCGCTCACCTGAGTTTCAGCGTGGCGAGGCCGGCCAGCGCCAGCACGATGGAAATGATCCAGAAACGGATGACGACCTGGCTTTCGGGCCAGCCCAGCTGCTCGAAATGATGGTGGATCGGCGCCATCTTGAACACCCGCTTGCCGGTGCGCTTGTACCAGAAGACCTGGATGATCACCGACAGCGCCTCGACCACGAACAGGCCGCCGACCAGCACCAGCACCAGCTCGTGCTGCGCCGTCACCGCCACCGCGCCCAGGGCGCCGCCCAGCGCGAGGCTGCCGGTATCGCCCATGAAGATCGCCGCCGGCGGCGCGTTGAACCACAGGAAGGCCAGCCCGCCACCCATGATCGCCGCGCAGAAGATCGCCAGCTCACCCGCACCCGGAATATGCGCGATGCCCAGATATCCGGCGAACTTGGCGTTGCCGGTCAGGTAGGTGATGACGAGGAAGGTCAGCGCCGCCATGATCACCGGAAAGGTTGCCAGCCCGTCGAGCCCGTCGGTCAGGTTCACCGCATTGCCGAAGCCGACGATCAGCACCATCGCGAACACATAATAGAACAGGCCGAGGTCGATCGACACTTCGTTGAGGAACGGCAGATAGAGGTCGGTGCCGGTGCGGTCGACGATCAGGAAGACGACGATCCCGGCGATGATGAACTCCAGCGCGAGCCGCACCTTGCCTGATACGCCGGCATGGCTGCGCTTCTTGACCTTGTCATAATCGTCCATGAAACCGATCGCGCCGAAGCCGATGGTGACGAACAGGCAGGCCCAGACGAAGGTGTTGGTGAGGTCCATCCAAAGCAGCGCGGAGACGATCAGCGACACGAGGATCATCAGCCCGCCCATCGTCGGCGTGCCGCGCTTGGCGAGGTGGGTCTGCGGGCCGTCCTCGCGGATCGGCTGGCCTTTGCCCTGCCGCACGCGCATCATCATGATGAAGCGCGGACCGATCACCAGCCCGATCACCAGCGCGGTGGCAATAGCGGCGCCCGAACGGAACGACAGATAGCGGATCAGATTGAGTGGCCCCGGAAACCCCAGCCATTCCGCCAGCAGATACAGCATCTTATTTTTCTCCCTCCGTCAGCGCCGCGACGATGCGCGACAGGCCGACCGAGTTGGACCCCTTGATCAGGATGACATCGCCGCTGCGCAGATCGGCTTCGAGCCGCTGCCGCGCATCGTCGACGCTGGCCCCATGGGCGAAGTCGATGGGCTTCTCAAGCCTTGCCGTAGCGATAGCCTCGGCGAGCGCCGCCATTTCGTCGCCGACCAGGATCGCCTTGTCGATGCCGGCGCTGATGAGGTGCGGCAGCAGCTCGGCGTGGAAGCGGGGACCATGCTCGCCCAGCTCCTTCATAGCGCCGAGCACCGCGATGCGGCGCTGCGCCGCTTCCCTGCCCAGTTGCGCCAGCGTCGCGGCCATCGACGCCGGATTGGCATTGTAGCTTTCATCGATCAACAGCGCCGATCCGCCATCGAGCGCGATGGGGTGCCGGGCGCCGCGCCCAGCCAGTCCCTGCAGTTCGGCGAGCGCGACCCCTGCCGCCGGCAGGTCGCCGCCCGCAGCCTGCACGGTCGCCAGCACCGCCATGGCGTTGGCCACCCAATGCTCGCCGGGCTGGGCCAGGCTGAAGCATAGGCTGGTCTCGCCCATCTGCGCGGTGACCAGACTGCCGCCGCTGTCATGATCGACCACCCAGTCGCGCGCCCGCACATCCGCGCCCTCGCCGACGCCGAACGCGACTTGCGTGGCGCTATGCGGCGCGGTGGCAGCGCGCAGGCGGCCGAACCACGGGCTGTCGAACGGCAGGATCATCACGCCGCCGGGCTCCAGCCCCTCGGCAATCTCCGCCTTGGCGTCGGCTATCGCTTCGAGGGAGCCGAGATTCTCGATATGCGCGGGCGCGATGGTGGTGATCACCGCGACATGCGGGCGCACCTGCCGGGTCAGTGCGGCGATCTCGCCGGCATGGTTCATGCCCATCTCGAACACGCCGAACTCCGCCTCGCGCGGCATGCGGGCGAGGCTCAGCGGCACACCCGTATGATTGTTATAGCTCTTGACCGATCGATGCACCTTGCCCGGCCGATGCCGGTCGAGCGCGGCGGCAATGGCTTCCTTGGTGCCGGTCTTGCCGACCGAACCGGTCACCCCGACGATGCGCGCACCGCTGCGCGCGCGGGAAGCGCGGCCCAGCGCCTCCAGCGCGGCCATGCCGTCGGCCACCAGCACATGCGGGTGATCGACCGGTCGTTCGACGATTGCGCCGGCCGCGCCGGCGGCAAAGGCCTGCTCGATGAAGCGGTGGCCGTCGGTGGTTTCGCCCCGCAAGGCGATGAACAGGTCGCCCGGGCCGACCTCGCGGCTGTCGAAGGTCACGCCGTGCACCGCGAAGTCGGCGCTGGCGCTGCCGCCGGTCGCTGCCGCGATTTCAGCCGCGGTCCACAATGGCGATGTACGAGAGTCGCTCACCGCCCGGCCTCCTCGCGCGCGACGCTGGCGTCGTCGAACGGCAGCACCCGCATCGCGTCGCCGCTGCCGACGATCTGGCCCTGCTCATGCCCCTTGCCGGCGATGACGACGATGTCGTCGGCGCGCGCCTCGGCAATCGCTGCGGCAATCGCTTCGCGCCGCCCCGGCACCTCGATGGCGCCCGGCGCGCCCGACAGGACCGAGCGGCGGATCAGCGCAGGGTCTTCCCCGCGCGGATTGTCGTCGGTGACGATGACCAGCTCCGCGCCGCGCACCGCTTCCGCGCCCATCGCCGGGCGCTTGCCCGAATCGCGGTCGCCGCCCGCACCGAACACGCAGATCAGCCGCCCGCTGACATGCGGCCGCAGCGCCGCCAGGGCTGCCGCCAGCGCATCGGGGGTATGGGCATAATCGACATAGACCGGCGCGCCGCTGCGGGTCAGCGCCGCCCGCTCCATCCGCCCGCGCACTGGCTGGACGCGGGACAGTGCGGCGATGGCCGCATCGGCATCGGTGCCGGTGGCAATGGCAAGCCCTGCGGAAACGAGCGCGTTCGACGCCTGGTAGCCGCCGATCAGCGGCAGCTTGACGGTGCGCTCCCCCAGTCCGGTGACGGAGAGGGTCAGTGTCTGCCCCATCGGCGTCGGCACGCGCGCGAGCAGGCGGATATGGTCGCCCTTCTCCCCCACGGTCAGCAGGCGCAGGCCGCGCCGTGCCGCATGCCCGGCCGCCGCCTCCGACCAGGCATCGTCCGCCCAGATCACCGCCGCGCCATCGTCCGCCACCACCTCGTCGAACAGCCGCATCTTGGCCGCGAAATAGGCCTCCATCGTGCCATGATAGTCGAGGTGATCGCGGCTGAGATTGGTAAAGGCGGCGGCGGCGACGCGCGGCCCCTCGGTACGATATTGGTCGAGCCCGTGGCTGGAGGCTTCGAAGGCGCAGTGGGTCACCCCTTCGGTGGCAAGGCCCGACAGATTGGCCAGGAAGGTAACGATATCGGGCGTGGTCAGCCCGGTGGAGACCTGATCGTTGGCGGTGGTTATGCCAAGCGTGCCGATCGACGCCGCGACCTGGCCGGTCAGGTGCCAGATCTGCCGGGTCAGTTCGACGGTGGAGGTCTTGCCGTTGGTCCCGGTCACGGCGACCAGCGTGGCCGGCGCGCGATCGAACCAGCGCGCCGCGGCGAGCGCAAAGGTCCGGCGCGGTTCGGCAGCGGCGACATGCACCGCACCCGCCACCTCGGCCCCGGCGCGCGCGACCACCGCCACCGCGCCGCGCGCGACCGCGTCTGCAATCACCGCCTCGGCATCGAAGCGCGCGCCGCGGAAGGCGCCGAACAGGGCGCCCGGTGCGATCTGCCGATGATCGATGGCGACGCCGGTCACTTCGACCGACGCCGCCGCATCATCCAGTCCGTCGATCAATCGTCCAAGCCGGGTCAACGCTCGCTCCGCGGTTTCCACAGCAATGGCTCGAGCTCGCTGATGTCGACGTCGCGGTGCGCGTCGGGGTAGATGCCCAGCATCGGCCCGATGCGCTGCACCACCTTGCGGACGACAGGAGCAGCGGTGTAGCCCGCTGTGCGTTGGCCCAGCGAATAGGCATTGCCCGGGGGCCGGTCGATCATCACCAGCACCACATAGCGGGGGCGATCCATCGGGAAAGCGGCAGCGAATGTCGCGACCACCGAATTGCGGATATAGCCCGCGCCTTCGGAGCGCTCGGCAGAGCCGGTCTTGCCGCCGACACGATAGCCCTCGGCATCGGCGCGCTTGCCGGTGCCGATCGAAACGATCATCCGCAGCAACTGCCGCATCCGCGCGCTGGTCGCCTCGGTAAACACGCGGCGGCCCGGCGCGGCATGGCCTTCCTCGACCTTAAGCAGCGTCGCCGGGCGCCAGATGCCGCCATTGACCAGCGCGGCATAGGCGCTGGCGAGATGCAGCGGCGTCACCTGCACCGAATGGCCGAAGCCCGCGGTAACGGTGCTGGTACGGCCCCATGGCGACACCCAGCGCGGAAGCCCGACCTCGCCGATCTCGAGCTGCGGACGCCGGTCGAACTCGAGCGCGCGGAACATCGCCTGCAGCCGTTCCTTGCCCAGCCGGTCGGCAATCTGGCCGGTGACGATGTTGGACGAATGCACCAGCGCCTCCGGCACGTTCAACCAGCGGTGCGAGGAGTGTGAATCGCTGATGCGCCGCCCGTCGATGACCAGCGGCCGGGTCGCGTCATAGCGCTTGGCCATGTCGGTCACGACACCGGCGTCCATCGCCGCGGCGACGGTCAGCGGCTTGAAGGTCGATCCCAGCTCATAGGTCATCCACGACACGCCGTTGCGCTGCGCCAGTGGATTGTCGAACCGCACCCGGTTGGGATCGAAGCTGGGGTTGGAGGCCATCGCCACCACTTCCCCGGTGTCGACATCCAGCACCAGCCCCGCCCCGCCCTGCGCCTCGAGCTGCTCGACCGCATCGTTCAGTTCCAGCTCCAGCGCCGCCTGGACGCGCGTGTCGAGCGACAGCACCAGCGGGGTGCCCAGCATCGATGGCCGGGTCAGGCGGTCGTTGTGGAACTTCTCGATGCCCATGCCGCCATCGGGCCTGTCCGGCACGAAACCCAGCACATGGGCGGCGAGCCGCCCCTGCGGGTACAGCCGCTCGGCCACCACCGGATATTCGAAACCGATCTCGGCAAGCTCGTTGACGGCGTTGAGCTGCTGCGGCGTCGCGTTGGCGCGCAGCAGGGCGGAGGAATGGCTGACGATGCGGCGACGCAGCATGGCGCGATGCTCGGTCTCGTCGCTGCCCTCGGGCGCCGGAAACACCGTCACCAGCGCATCGGCGAACGCGTCGACATTGCCGCTGCGCGCATAAGCGGAAAGGTGCCGCCGGGTCGCCGCAATCTGCCCGGCGGTCGCGCCGTCCGGGGCGATGCTCTCTGCGCGCATGGTCAGGCGGCTGTAGAACCAGGCGGCGCTGCGGTCCGGGAAGATGCGCGCCAGCTCGCCGGCCAGCCACTGCGGATCGTGCATCAGCGCGGTCTTGACCACGCGCAGCGAATGCACCGGGATGGTGCGGGCGAGCGGGACATTGTTGCGATCGACGATATCGGCGCGCAGATAGCTGACAGAGGTGGAGGCCTGCGCCGGACTGACCAGCCCGACAGCCACCAGATAGACGATGCGCAGCAACAGGACGCCGCCGACCGCGAGCACCGCGAGCAACAGCATCCTCAGCCGCCCGTCCGCTTCCTGTGCGAACTGGCGGCGCAGATCGGCGCGGCGCAGCGGGTCAGGACGGGCGATCGCAGCGCTCACCGCAGCGCACCTGCCGGGATCAGCGTGACATCGGCGCTGGCAATGGTGTCGATGCGGCGCGACGGCACATCTTCATCGTCGTCGATCGCGGGCGAAACCGGATTGGCGGCGGCGAAGCGGACTTCGGCGCGCCCGTCGATCCCGCGCAGCGGGCGCAGGCGGTCGAGGCTGGCAATCGCCCGCTCGCCTGACAGATACTGGCCGGGCGCCGGGGCGACATAGCCGATCATGTCGCGGTTCCAGCGGTCGAGCTGGGAAACATTGGCAACCACCGCGATATCGCCCTCGATCATGCGGTTGCGCAGCCGCACATCGGCAATGCGCTGTTCGACGCGGCGCAGTTCGGACTGGGTGGCGGAAACCTGCAACGACACCGGATAGACGATCAGGGCACAGATCGTCAGCAAAAGGATGAGGCCGATATTCTGTAGCTTGCGGGCAGCGAAGATCATCGACGGACACTCCGGGAGGTTGCGGGGGAAGACCAGGCAGGGGCGGACGTACGCACCGCGCTGCGCAGCGTGGCGGAACGGGCACGGGGGTTGCGGGCAGTTTCGGCGTCGGAGGGTTTGACCGGCCGGGCGACGGCACCGAAACTGGGGGCAGGATTGGCATTGGCGACCTGTGCCGGCAGGTGCCGGGACCCTGCCGGATCGCCGCCGCTGCGGGTGCGCAGGAAGGATTTGACGATGCGGTCCTCAAGGCTGTGGAAGGTCACGATCGCCAGCCGGCCGCCCGGCTTGAGCGCCCGCTCGGCCGCCTCGAGCCCGCGCTCGAGCTCGCCCAGCTCGTCGTTGATGGCAATGCGGATCGCCTGGAAGCTGCGCGTGGCCGGGTCCTTGGGCGCTCCGGGGCGGTAGCCCAGCGCCTTGCGGACCACGGCGGCCAGCTCTGCCGTGCGGGTCAGCGGCCGCGCCGCGACGATGGCCCGCGCCACACGGCGCGACTGGCGCTCCTCGCCATAGCGATAGAGCGTGTCGGCAATCTCCTCCTCGCTCACCCGGTCGATCCACTCGGCGGCGGTCTCGCCCGATTGCGCCATCAGCATGTTGAGCGGGCCGTCCTGCCCGAAGGCGAAGCCGCGCTCGGCCCGGTTGAGCTGCATCGAGGATACGCCGACATCGAAGGTCGCGCCGTCGAGCCCGCTGGCACCGGCGTCGGCGATGATCTGCTCTAGATCGGAAAAGCGCCCGTGCACCAGCGTCAGCGCACCCTCGGCCTCTCCCACCAGCGGCTGTCCCTCGGCGATGGCATCCGGGTCCTGGTCGATGGCGATGACCGTGGCACCGCGCGCCAGCAGCGCCCGGCTGTAGCCGCCGGCGCCGAACGTGCCGTCGAGATGCGTCTCCCCGGCAGCAGGCGCGAGTGCGGCGAGCACCTCGTCGCGCAGCACCGGGATGTGGCGGGGATCGTCATGGACGGCGACACTCATGCCTTGCCGCCCTTCTTCTTTTTCTCGGCCTCGGCCCGTTCCGCCGCCTCGACCTGCAACTGCACGCCGGCAAAGGCCGGGTCGTCGCGCAGCGACTTGATGCGGTCGAGCTGCCAGATTTCAAAGAACTGGCCCATGCCGCGCAGGAACAGCTCACCCTCCAGCCCGCCGAGGAAGCGATACTGATCGGGCACCGAAAAGCGCCCCGATCCGTCGATCGGCATCACCTCGCCGCCATGCAGCCGCCCGCTCATGTCGCCGAAATTGAACGGCTGGTTGCGGCGGATGGCGATGTCTTCCTGCTTTTCGACATAGGCGTCGATGGTCGCCCGGAAGGTCGGGCTGGCGCCGATCAGGCACGGCGCGGTCATGTGCTGGCAGATATAGACCTGCTTGTGGGTCGGCCGGTCGGGGTTGAGGACGGGCACGGAGTTGCGGAGCTGAGCGGGCAGCGCCAGCCGGTCAGCGCTGTCGAGGCGGGCAAGCGCGAAGCCGGTAAAGATGCCGTCCCCCTGCATGACCCCCAAATCGTCCCCTTGCGGCCCCGGCTGCTGCCGTGGGCAAAGCTTCCCCTCCACCGGAAACGGGCGACAAAGCCCCCCTCCGGCGCGAAACGCGTCATCGATGCGCGAGTAATCCTCCGCTGCAGCTTGGTGTTACCAAGCCAGCGACAAGGCGCAAGGGATTTTTGGGCAAAAGACTATAAAAGCTGGGGATATTCTGTTTTTGTTCTCATTTTCCCGCCCGTGATATTGGGGGTGGCCAGCATGGTTGCGGGCTGAGGGGGCTGCGCCTGAACATCATGGCATGCCTGCCTCCAGCGCATCGCGGCGCTTGCTCCACGATGGCAGGGCGCGCGCCCGGCCTGCTTCTCCACCGAGTTTATCGAGCAGCCACAGCATGTTGCCTGACCGCCAGTCGAGCGAGGATGCAGACCCTCCGGGCCCTGCCCACAGCGGCGCTGCCAGCATGTCGGCGTCTGCCACCAGCAGCGCATGGCCACGGCCGATCCGGCACTCGGCAATCAGCCCCTGCGCCCGCAGCAGGCACTGCGAGTCGCGGCCATGAAACCGCCCGGCGCTCAGCATTTCGAGCCGCTGGCCCGAATCCCGCACGCCGGTGCGCGACTCGCTGAGGCCCTCCGGCGCCGCCAGCTCCACGCCCCAATGCGCCAGCAACGGCCCCAGCAGCGAGGTAACGGGGGGATTACGGGGATCGCCCAGCGGCCACGGCGGCGGCCAGCTCGACAGCCCGTCCGCCAGCACCACCGCCCTGCCCCCGCCGCGCACCCAGCTGTCGATCGCCACCAGTTGCCCCGGATCGAGCGCGGGGGGATGCGCCAGCAACAGCACGTCGCTGTCGGCCAGCACCGCCGCATCGACGGTCGCCAGCCGCCGCTCGCGGGTGGCCCGCGCGAGCAATGCCGCCAGTGGGTCTCCCGCCTCGCCATCTCCGGCATGCGCCGGTCCGGCTTGCAGCACTGCCGCTGGCGGCGCGCCGATCGGCAGCGCGGTCAGCACGGCGACACGCGGGCGCTGCGCGTCGACGATGTCGATGCGATAGGCGCTCTCGACCATCGGCCAGGCCAGCGCATTCCAGCCGATGGCGAGCGCCGGCAACACCGCCAGCACCACCAGCCGCCGCGCCCAGCGGCGCTCCCCCGCAAGCCGCATGCCGACCTGCAAGACGCTGGTGACGATCTGCGCCGCGGCCAGCAGGATCAGTGTCGCGATGGTCCATTCACCCTGCCGCAAGCCTTCCATGCCGTCGACGACCTGGATCGTGCCGAGCAGGATCGCACCACCGCCCGCTGCCATCAGCAGGCTCCACCACATCGGCTGTCCGCGCATCGCCCAGACGGCGACCACCGCCGCCCATCCGGCACCGGGCACCGCCAGCAGCGGATCGACCCGGCCAAGCGCCAGCCAGCCGCCGCCGGTCAGGGCGATGGCGATCAGCGCCAGCGCATAGAGCAGGACCGCCGCCAGTGCCGCGCGCCGGGGCGCAACCGCAGCGCTCATCGGCGCCGCTGGGACGCTTCGAGCTCGGGATCGGGCTGCAGATCGGGCACGATCACCCCGCCATCGCCGGTCGGCACCACCGGCACGGTGCCGCTGCCCGGCACATCCTTCGCTTCGACCGTCAGCGGCACATCCGCCAGCGGTTCATTTGCGGAAGGGGACGGCGGGGCAGGATTGCCGGGATTGTCGACGCCCACCGCCTCGGCCTGCGCCTTGGCCACTTCGGCCTGCTGGCGCGCCTCGCCGGTCAGATAGCCAGCCAGCAGCACCAGCAACAGCATCAGCAACAGGCCACCCAGCCCGATCAGCAACCGGCGGCGGCTCTCCTGCCGGACATGCGTGGCATTGTCGGTCGACGGCGTGATGGCCCCCCCGGTCACGCTGCGGCCTCCGCCACCGCACGCAGCGGGGCCAGGCCCTTCGCTGCACGCCATTCTTCGTTGTAGAGAGAGGAGAGATAGCGGAAACCGCTGTCGCACAGGATGGTGGCGACCCGGCTGCCCGGCCCCAGCGCCTTGGCCAGCGCCACCGCACCGGCCACGTTGATGCCAGAGGACAGGCCGAGGCACAGCCCCTCTTCCTTGAGCAACCGCTGCACCCAGTAATCGCCTTCCGCATCGGAAATGCGGAATTGCGTATCGATCGGCGCGCCCTCGAGATTGGCGGTGATGCGCCCCTGCCCGATGCCTTCGGCGACGCTGCTGCCCTCGGCCTTGAGCTCGCCATGCGCGTAATAAGAATAGAGCGCCGCGCCGTGCGGGTCGGTGAGCGCGATGGTCACCCGCTCATCCCGTTCCTTGAGGCCCAGCCCGACCCCGGCGATGGTCCCGCCGGTGCCGGCAGCACAGGTGAAGCCGTCGATCCGGCCCTCCATCTGCTCCCAGATTTCCTGCGCGGTGCCGGCGATATGCGCGCGGCGGTTGGCGATATTGTCGAACTGGTTGGCCCACACCGCACCCGCCGTCTCCTCGGCGATGCGGCGGGAGGTGTGCACGAAATGGCCGGGGTTGGCGAAGGGTGCGGGCGGCACCAGCACCAGCTCTGCCCCCAGCGCACGCAGTGTATCCATCTTCTCGCGGCTCTGCGTGTCGGGCATGACGATGATGGTCTTGTAGCCACAGGCATTGGCAACCAGCGCCAGCCCGATGCCGGTATTGCCCGCCGTCCCTTCGACGATCGTCCCGCCGGGCTTCAGCAGGCCCTTTTCCTCGGCATCGCGAGCGATGAACAGCGCCGCACGGTCCTTCACCGAAGCCCCGGGGTTGGCAAATTCGCACTTGCCGAAAATCTCTGCTCCCGCCGCCGCGCTGGGGCCGGCGAGGCGAACCAGCGGCGTGTTTCCGATGAGGGCGAGGCTGTCTTGCGCGATATGGGTCACGAGCGGAGATGTAACCCCGCACTCCAGTCGCGACAAGCGGGGCAAATCTTTACCGGGGTGAAGGCGGGCCAGCCCGGTCGTTGGCTCCCTCCCGTAGCGCTGAGCGTGTCGAAGGGCGTTTTGCGGCAACGGGAAACGTCCTTCGACAAGCCCGGGACTGCGGCTTACGACGTGTCGACACATCGAAAGGACATGCCATGGACCTCAAGCTCAACGGACGCACCGCCCTGGTGCTCGGCGGATCGAAGGGGATCGGGCGCGGCATCGCCGAGGCGCTGGCCGCGGAAGGCGTCGCCGTCGCGCTTGTGGCGCGCAATGCCGATCAGGTGCGCGCCGCTGCCGACGCCATCGCCGCCGCGCACGGCACCGCGGCCTTCGGGTTCAGCGCCGATCTGGCGGACTGGACCAGCATCGAGCGCGCCATGGATGCCGCACGTAGCGCGCTGGGCGGCGATCCCGACATTCTTGTCAACAACAGCGGCGGCCCGCCGCCATCGGGCGTCGCCGGCATCGACCCGGGGCTGTGGTCGGCGCAGTTCGATACGATGGTGCTCAGCCTCATCCGCATCGCCGACGCGGTGCTGCCCGGCATGCGCGCGCGCAAATGGGGCCGCATCCTCACCGTCGCCTCCAGCCTGGTGGTCGAGCCGAGCTCGATGATCGGCGTGTCGAGCGCGCTGCGCTCGACGCTGGTCGGCTGGTCGAAAGTGCTGGCGAGCGAGGTCGCCGCCGACGGCATCACCGTCAACATGCTGCTGCCCGGCCTGATCGCAACCGACCGCACCGCCTTCCTCGATCGCATGGCAGCGGAAAAGACCGGCCGGACCGTCGCCGAAGTGGAAGCACAGCGCACCGCCGCGATCCCGGTCGGGCGCTATGGCACCCCGGCGGAATTCGGCGCGGTCTCCGCCTTCCTCGCCAGCGACGCGGCCGCCTATGTCACCGGATCGATGATCCGCATCGACGGCGGAGCGATGCGCTCGGTGTAGCCCGGCGCATCGCTCCCATCACGATCAGAAAGTAAAGCGGACGCCGCCCGTATAGCGCCGGCCGAAGCGTTCCCACTCGATGGTGTAAACGCTGTCGCGCACATAGCGGCGGCCGGGCTGGTTGAGCAGGTTCGAGGCATCGAAATAGACCTCGAAATTCTCGGTGATGGCATAGCGCGCCGAGAAATCCATTTCATCATCCGCCGCCCAGTAGAAATTGCCACCGTCGGATGCCGGGCCATAGGCGTCGATCCAGGCCGAGCGATACTGGTAGTTGAGGCGGATCGACAGGCCGTATTTCTCGTAATAGCCGCCGATGTTGTAGACGATGTCCGAAGTGCCGGGCAGGCGGATCTTGCTGCCGTCGGGTGCCTCGGCCTCGCTGTCGTTGACGTTGATGTTGGCATTGATGCCAAAGCCGCCCATCCATTCGGGCAGGCCGAGGTCCTGCGTCCACGGGTCGAGCTGCAGCTGCACCGCTGCCTCCGCACCGTAGAGCCAGCCCGATCCGCCGTTGGTGATGGTGCTGAGCACATATTGCGAGCGGTCGACGCCGCCCGAGTTGAGCACGTCGGAATTGAACACCCGCGTGTCGTCGAACAGCACGTCTTCCGCGCGCTTGTAGTAGATGCCGAAGCTCAGATAGCCCTGCGGCTGGATGTAATATTCATAATAGAGGTCCGCACCATAGGCGCGTTCCGGCTTGGCCAGCGGGTTGCCGCCCGAAATCGTCAGGTTGCTGTCGCTGAAGGTGAAATTGGGACGCAGCTGGTCATAATCGGGACGCGCCGCGCCGCTGTTGAACGACAGGCGAATCCGCTGGTTCTCGCCGATATCATAGTTGAAGTGCAGGCTGGGGAACGCCAGCGTGCTGTCGCCGTCGGTGCGGATCAGCGTCTGCACGCCGTTCAGCAGGACGAAGGCCTCGCCGCGGTTGCGGACATGCTCGACGCGCACGCCGCCAAGGATGCTGCCCCAATCGGTGCGCACGGTAGCCATGGCATAGCCCGCATATACCTGCTCGCGGACGTTATAGAAGTTGGCGGGGATCGGCGTGAAGTCGCGCACGGCATCGAGCTGATCGACATATTGGCGCATTCTGGCGATGTCGAAATAGCGGAAGTCATAGCTCAACGGGATGCGGCCCTGGAACGGCAGCTGCGCATTCCACCACGAGCTGTAGGTGGTGGGCAGCGACGCTGCCGTGAACGCCGCCGACGAATTGGCGAGCAGCTCGTTTTCAACCGCTTCCTTGGTGCGCTGGTCGAACCGCACGCCGAACTGGAGCGTAGTATCGCCACCGAACAGATTGCTGTGGTTGGTCAGGTCGAAGCGCGCCGTATAGGCGTCGGTGGTGTCCACGGCATCGAGCGAGCGCAGCGAGGACAGCGAGCGCGTGAAGCTGTCGATGTCGCGCGTCTGCGTGCCGCGGCTGAACAGCCCGCCCGACGACAGGGTCGAAAACAGGTTGTAGCGCGCCAGCTGCGGATCGGTCAGGTCATAGGCCACCGTCGGGCGCAGGGTGCGCGTCGACGGGCTGTCGAACCGCGCCTCGCCGACGACGCTGCGATCATCTTCCGAGCGGGTGTAGTTCAGGCGGAAATCGAGGTCGGTCGAATCCGAGAGCGCGAAATGCCCGCCGAGCGTGTTGGTGAAGATCGACTGGCGGAACGCGCGCAGCGTCGCACGCTGGTTGATGTCGATGCCATAGATGGTGCCGGCGAATGGCGTGTTGCCGATGCAGACATCGGCATAGCCGGTATTCGCCGCAGAGGTGGTCGTCGTGATGGTGCACGGGGTTGCACCGCGATTATTGTCGGCCTGGCGGTCATCGAAATCGAAGATGAAATTGTCGCGCGCCTCATCGTCGGTGAAGATGGTGTAGATCGACTGGGCGAACAGCCGCGTGTCGCTATCCCCGGGGCGATATTCGAGGCGGCCCGACACCGACCAGTTGCGCCGCGTCAGCCGGTACAGCTTGTTTTCGGTTTCGCGCGCCCAGATGCGGTCGGCAAAGCCCGGCTGCAGATCCTGTGCCACCGGTTCCCAGTCGGTTTCGAAATTGTCGGTGATCATGTCGCGCTCGTAATAGGAGCCGGACACCAGCACGCCGAGTTCGCCGCCGCCGACATCGAAGCGGTTGGACAGCACCAGCGACCCTTCATATTCCTGCCGCGAGCCCAGCTCGACCGAGCCCGCGCCCAGCTTGCCCGCTACATGATAGCCGCTGTAATCGAACGGCGAGCGGGTGACGATGTCGACATTGCCGGAGATGGTCTCACCGGTCAGGTCCGGCGTCACTGCCTTGCGCACGATGATCTGCGAGGCGATGGCCGAGGGGATCGAGTCATAGCGCGTGTCGCGGCCCTCAGGGCTGACCACGGTGATCCCGTCGATCGACAGCGTCGTCCAGGTGATCGGCGCGCCGCGCAAGCTGATGTAGCGGGCCTGCCCCTGGTCGCGCTGCACCGCCACGCCCGGCAGGCGGCCAGCCGCCTGCGCGATATTCTGGTCGGGCAACCGGCCGACACTGTCCGACGCGGCAACGGTGATCAGCGAGTCCGATTCGCGCTGCACGGCAAGCGCGGCAGCTTCGGACTCGGCAATCGGGCGCGTGCCACGGACGATGATGTCCTCATCATTGTCGGTCGCAGGCGCAGCCGCGGCCGCTCCCGCGTCCTGGGCGATGGCGGGTGCGGTGGCAAACAGTGCAAAAGCGGCAACGCCTGCGGAACGCAGCAAAACAGACTTGGCAATCATGGTGTCTAATCCCCGGTTTGATCGTTTTCGATCGTTCGGGGCGCGGCTAGACAGGCATTGTTGCGCAGCGGAGACGAACCTGTTGCGGTTGTGCGACGATTCGGTGAATCTCCCGTGACGTGGCCAAGTTGCTACACTGCCGTCGCCACCGCACTGCCGACGGCCTCAGCAAGCGTGGCGTGGCCGGAACGGTCGAGCAGCCCCGCCAGCCCTTCGGCAATCCGCTGCGCCAGCCATGGCCCTTCAAAGACCAGCGCGCTGTAGAGCTGCACCAGGCTCGCGCCCGCGGCGATGCGCTGCCAGGCATCCTCGGCACTGGCGATGCCGCCAGCGGCGATCAGCGGCATGGCGCCGCCCGTCGCGGCCCGGAATGCGCACAGCGTCCGGTGCGCCAGCGGGGCCAGCGGCGCGCCCGACAGTCCGCCGCCTTCCTCGCGATGGCGCGACTGCAATGCGGGGCGGGAGACGGTGGTATTGCCCACGATCAGCGCGTCGATGCCATGCGCCATCGCGCTGCGGACGATAGCGTCGACCTGCTCCCGATCGAGATCGGGTGCCACCTTGAGGAACACCGGCGGCCCGCCTGCGCGCCGCGCCCCCGCCACCGCCGCCAGCAGCGCATCGAGCGCGCCTTCGTCCTGCAGCGCGCGCAAGCCGGGCGTGTTGGGCGAACTGATGTTGACCGTCAGCCAGTCGGCGAACGGCGCCATCCTTTCGACCCCGGTCGCATAATCGGCGATGCGATCCGCCGACTCCTTGTTGGCGCCGATGTTGATGCCCAGCAGCGCGCGCTTCGGCTGCGCCCGCATCCGCGCGATCCGCGCCACCGCCGCTGCCTGCCCGCCATTGTTGAACCCCATGCGGTTGATGACCGCACGGTCCTCGCTCAACCGGAACAGGCGCGGGCGCGGATTGCCGATCTGCGCCAGCGGGGTCAGCGTGCCCACTTCCACCCCGGCAAAGCCGAACCGCGGCATGGCATGCGCCGCCACCGCATCCTTGTCGAACCCCGCTGCCAGCCCGACCGGGTGGACGAAATCGAGCCCCGCCACGCGCATGGCGAGCCGCGGATCGGCCGCGCCGACGTCGCCGGCCGGCAGCAGTCCGGCCGCCGCCACCGTCAGCCGGTGCGCCGCCTCCGGATCGAGCAGATGCAGCGCGCGGGTGGTCAGGCGGTCGATCATGAGCGCAATAAGTCCAAACTGTTACGGCCAGACCGCATAACAATCCTTTGCATGAGCTGCGTCAGGACGGTGCAAAGCTGCGGCATGTCGATTCCGTCCAATACAGATGTTTATCGCTGCGCCAAACCGGCGCTGCGACCCGAAGGGCTCCGAGTCTTCGACGAAGAGACCTTGACCAACTCGATACCGATCGGCCGGAGACGGCTGGTCGGTATTTTTTTGCGCGTGCGGCCGCCGCCGCCGTACCGGCATGTGCGCCCCGTCACGGCAGAGTCATTGCATTGGCCCTACAAAACTGCATAGTCGGTTCTCGGGGGGCTGGTCGCACGGCCTTGAAATCACCGGTGAAACACCGGGGTTCGCTGAAAGAGGTCGTCGCAGGTCAGGGTCAAGGGTCGTGTCAGCACCGGTTTCCATGCGCTACAGTCCGCCGCCCGCCTCGCTGGGTGACAGGATCTCCTCGCTCTACGAACTGGTGCAGGACAGCCCGAGCTACAATGAGCTCGAACGCGCGGATCGCCCGCAGTTCCGCGTCCTCATCTCCGGCAATGGCCGCTACGAATTTGCCAACGGGCAGGTCGATCCGTCCGGCCCGGTCATCATCCTCGGGCCGACCAGCGGGCCGGTGCGCGGCGTCGGCACCGGGCCGATGCATTGCGTCGGCGCCGGGCTGCTGCCACCGGCCTGGGTGTCGATCGCCGGGCCCGATGCCGAACGCTGGATCGACCGCGCCATCTGCGGCCGCACGCTGTTCGGCGAATGCGCCGTCCAGCTCGCTGCCGCGGTGGCCGCGGCCAGCGACACGGACGAGCGGTTCCGCCTGATCTGCGCCTTCCTCGAAACCGCGACCGAAACCACCGATCGGCAGCAATTGGCCTTCACCCGGCAGGTCGATGCCTGGTTATGCAGCGTCCCCGATCCGCAGATCGATGCCCTCGTCGCCGCGACCGGCCTGTCGATGCGCCAGCTCGAACGGCTGACCAAGCGCTATTACGGCCTGCCGCCCAAGACGCTGGCACGCAAATACCGCGCCCTGCGCGCTGCCGCCGCCCTCGCGCGCGGCGACGATATCGACGAGCTGGCCGAAAGCTTCTACGACCAGTCGCACCTGATCCGCGAGGTCAAGCGCTTCGCCGGCCTGACACCGCAGCAGATCAGGAAGCGCGAATCGCACCTGCTCACCGAAATCTCCACCGGCCGCAAGGCGCTGGCCGGCCAGGTCGGCCCGCTGGTGTCCGACGCATAAGGCCGCGCGCCGCAGCCAGCACCGCCCACGCCGGGTTGAAGCACCGGCCGCGACGTGCCATATGGCAATTGTTGACCAATCCGGTCCTATTTGCCGAGTCCAGCCCAATGCGCCTGTCCAACCTAGCCGATTATGCCGTGGTGCTGATGAGCGCGGCCGCCCGCCATTGTGGGGAGAGAGCGCTTGACGCGAACGGCATCAAAAAGACCACGCGCACCAGCGCCGCCACCCTGGCGCAGGAAACCGGTCTGCCGCTCGCGACCGCACAAAAACTGGTGCACGCGCTGGTCCGCGCCAAGCTGCTGCAGTCGGTGCGCGGTGCCGGCGGCGGCGTCAAGCTCGCTCGCCCGGCTGCCGCCATCAGCGTCGCCGACATCATCGAAGCGGTCGAAGGGCCGATCGCGCTCACCGCCTGTGTCGATCACAGCCGCACCGATTGCGCGCTGGAAGGCAGCTGCCGCGTCCAGCCGCACTGGGCCGCGGTCAATGGCGCCGTGCGCGGAGCGCTGGGAGCGATCAGTTTGGCGAGCCTCATAAAGCCCTCTCCCCTCTTGGGGAGAGGGTTGGGAGAGGGGAAAGAGCGAAGCGCAGCGAGCGTGGCGAGCGCGCGCACGGCGACTGCCCCTCTCCCCAACCCTCTCCCCAACGGGGAGGGGAGGATCTTCGCATGACCGACACCGTCGAAATCAAGGACCAGGCCGCGCGCGATGCCGCCAAGCGCCTCGAAACCTATGAATGGGGTTTCTCGAGCGACATCGAGCAGGAATTCGCGCCCAAGGGCCTCAGCGAAGACACTGTCCGCTTCATCAGCGCCAAGAAGAATGAGCCGGAGTGGATGCTCGACTGGCGGCTGAAGGCCTATCGTCACTGGCTGACGTTGGAGAGCCCCGACTGGGCGCATTTGCAGATCGCGCCGATCGATTATCAGGACGCCTATTATTACGCCGCGCCCAAGGCCAAGCCCAAGCTGGCGTCGCTGGACGAGGTCGATCCCGAGATCCTGCGCGTCTACGAAAAGCTCGGCATCCCCATCGAGGAGCAGAAGATGCTCGCCGGGGTCGAGGGCGCGCGCAAGGTCGCGGTCGATGCGGTGTTCGACAGCGTCAGCGTTGCCACCACCTTCCGCGCCGAGCTGGAAAAGGCAGGCGTCATCTTCCGCTCGATCAGCGAGGCAATCAGGGAATATCCCGATCTGGTCCGCAAGTGGCTGGGCAAGGTCGTGCCGATGCACGACAATTATTTCGCGGCATTGAACTGCGCGGTCTTTTCCGACGGCACCTTCGTCTACATCCCCGAAGGCGTGCGCTGCCCGATGGAGCTTTCCACCTATTTCCGCATCAATGCGGAAAACACCGGCCAGTTCGAACGCACGCTGATCGTTGCCGACAAGGGATCGCACGTCTCTTATCTCGAAGGCTGCACCGCCCCGATGCGCGACGAGAACCAGCTCCACGCCGCCGTGGTCGAGCTGGTCGCGCTCGACGATGCCGAGATCAAATACAGCACCGTGCAGAACTGGTACCCCGGCGACGCCGAGGGCAAGGGCGGCATCTACAACTTCGTCACCAAGCGCGCGCTGTGCCAGGGGAAGCGCAGCAAGGTGAGCTGGACCCAGGTGGAAACCGGCAGCGCGGTGACGTGGAAATATCCGTCCTGCGTGCTCAACGGCGATGACTCTGTGGGCGAATTCTATTCGGTCGCAGTGACCAACAACCGGCAACAGGCCGACACCGGCACCAAGATGATCCACAACGGCAAGCGCACCAAATCGACCATCGTGTCGAAGGGGATCAGCGCGGGTCGCAGTGACAACACCTATCGCGGCCTGGTCCGCGTCTCCCCCAATGCCGAGGGCGCGCGCAACTTCACCCAGTGCGACTCCCTGCTGCTGGGCGACCAGTGCGGCGCGCATACCGTGCCCTATATCGAGGTGAAGAACCCGAGCGCGCAGATCGAGCATGAGGCGACGACCTCGAAGATTTCCGACGACCAGTTGTTCTACGCAATGGCGCGCGGACTGGGGCAAGAGGAAGCCGTCGCGCTGATCGTCAACGGCTTTGCCAAGGAGGTGCTGCAGCAGTTGCCGATGGAATTTGCGGTGGAGGCGCAGAAGCTGTTGGGGATCAGCCTTGAGGGGAGCGTCGGGTGATTAAAGGTGTCTTGATTTGCCTCGCGCTGTTTACCGCTTCGCCGAGCACAGCAAACCAACTCGTCGAGATTGGAGTTACAGCAGATGGCTCAATTTATTCTGCTGACTTCGACTCCGTTAGACGATCGGGGACAATGGCCCAAGTTTGGATATACGTGGATCATTCGAGAAATAGACGGATTGCCGCCCGTTCCTCGCGCGAGCTATGGAAGTTTGATTGCAACAATCAAACGACGGTAACTTTGTATGCAGTAGATTATGATCGCGACGGGCGCGTGCTTAACTCGCAAAGCGAAATGGATAATCCATATTTGTATACACCTGTCGTTCCGAATACATTTGGCAGCTTCGCAATGAACTTTGCCTGTACTGGCCCATCCAATGACCTCAATCTATAGCTGCGCTGCAAAGGCAGTTGAATGCCAACCAAAGCTCCCCTCCCGCTTGCGGGAGGGGTTGGGGGTGGGCCTGTCGGCGCGGCGCACCGCCGAGAGCGCCCACCCCGCTGCGACTAGGCAGCAAGCTGCCAAGTCTCGCTGCCCCTCCCGCAGGCGGGAGGGGATGAGGTGACTGGCACCTTCCAGCCCCGCAACACCAGGCGCGCCCGCGCGCTGCGGAATCAGGCTACTCCGGCGGAGCGCCTGCTTTGGCGCGCTCTCAGCAACAGCAAGGTCAACGGGCACAAGTTCAGCCGCCAAATGCCTGTGGGGCCCTATTTCGCCGACTTCCTCTGCCGCAGCGCGGGGTTGGTGATCGAAATCGACGGCTGGTCGCATGATGTGCGCGTCGAGCATGATCGTCGGCGTGATGCGTATATGGCGAGCCAAGGGCTGAAGCTGCTGCGCTTCACCAACGGTGATGTGCTGGATAATCTTGAGGGTGTTGTGCAGACCATCGCCCTTGCTTTGGTCGAGACGCGGGGAAGCGGCATATCCCAGTCCCCCTCCCGCTTGCGGGAGGGGTTAGGGGTGGGCCTGTCCGACAACGCGGCGTCTGCTCATCCCCACCCCCAACCCCTCCCGCAAGCGGGAGGGGAGTAGAAAGATGACCATGCTGACGATCACCAACCTCCACGCCACCGTCGCCGACAAGCCGATCCTGAAAGGCCTGTCGCTCTCCATCAATGCGGGTGAAATCCATGCGATCATGGGCCCCAACGGCGCGGGCAAATCGACGCTCGGCTACACGCTCGCCGGGCGGCCGGGTTATGAGGTGACGGGGGGGACGGTTACGTTCGCCCCACCTCGTCACCCCGGCCTTGAGCCGGGGTCCCGCTTGATTGCGGACGACAGCGGGACCCCGGGTCAAGCCCGGGGTGACGAAGACAAGGCTATCGACCTCCTCGCCCTCGACCCGCATGAGCGCGCCGCCGCCGGCCTGTTTCTCGGCTTCCAATATCCCGTCGAAATCCCGGGCGTCTCCAACCTGCAATTCCTGCGCGAGGCCTTGAACGCCCAGCGCGGCGCACGCGGCGAAGAACCGCTGTCGGGCGCGGCCTTCCTCAAGATCGCGCGCGAGAAAGCAGCGCTGCTTTCCATGGACATGGACATGCTCAAGCGCCCGGTGAATGTCGGCTTTTCCGGTGGCGAGAAGAAGCGCAACGAGATGGTGCAGATGGGCATCATCAACCCCGCGCTCGCTATTCTCGACGAGACTGATTCAGGTCTCGACATCGACGCGCTGCGCGTGGTGGGTGAAGGCATCAATGCGATCATGCGCAAGCCAGAGAAAGCGGTGCTGCTGATCACCCACTACCAGCGCCTGCTCGACATCGTCCGCCCCGATTTCGTCCACGTCCTCGCCGGCGGCCGCATCGTCCGCAGCGGCGGCCCGGAACTGGCGCTGGAGCTGGAAGAGCATGGCTATGAGGCGGTAGCGGCGTGACGACCGTGCACCTTCTATGGCATGTTCGCGAGGACGATACGCACAAGGACGACGCCAAGTTGATCGGTGTTTATTCGTCCAGCGACGTGGCCACCTCGGCAATCGAACGCCTCAAAGGCCAACCCGGTTTCCGCGATCATGTCGCCGGGTTCGAGATTGATGAATACGAGATCGACAAGGATCATTGGATCGAGGGCTTTGTCCGTGGCTGAGACTTTGGCCCTCCCCTCCCGCCGTGACGAAGCCTGGCGCTACAGCGACCATGACGCGGTCGCGCGCGTCTGGCCGGACGTCGCTACGCCCGAACGCATCGCCATTCCGGCCGGCGAAACCCGCATCCGCGTGATCGACGCCCTGCCTGCGGGCGGCATCGTCCGAATCAACGCAGAACTAAGCGAAGGTGCAAGGCTGGAGCTGTTCGCGCTGGTCGCAGGCGTCGATTATGGCCGTGTCGAGGTTTCGGCCCGCCTGTCGACCGGTGCCCATGTCGAGATCGGCGGCGCCATCCTCGGGCACGCCGCGCAGACGCTCGAAATCGTCACCGCCATCGACCACGCCGAGCCTGGCGCGACCAGCAACCAGACGGTGCGCTCGGTCCTCGCCGGCACCGCGACCGGCAGCTTCCTTGGCAAGGTACATGTCGCGCGCGACGCGCAGCAGACCGATGCCGAGCAATCGGTCAAAGCCATGCTTCTCGATCGCGGCGCGACCGCCAATGCGGTGCCGCAACTCGAAATCTATGCCGACGACGTGAAATGCGCGCATGGCGCGACGGTGGGAGAACTCGACGCGATGAGCCTGTTCTATCTGGCGGCGCGCGGGATTGCTCCGGCCACGGCGAAGCGGCTGATGTTGCAGGCATTTCTGGCCGATGCCTTCGTTGAGGCTGGGCCTGCGCGGGAACGGCTTGAGGCGCGCGCGGTCGAACTGCTGGAGGCGATGCTGTGAGTGGGACGACGCTTAATCCCCCCTCCCTTCCAAGGGAGGGGCCGGGGGTGGGTGAGTCTGGTGCCTTCGCGACAACACCCACCCCAACCCCTCCCTTGGAAGGGAGGGGCTTGAGAGAACAATTCCCCGGCATTCCCGCCGACTGGCATTATCTCGACACCGCCGCCACCGCACAGAAGCCGCAAGGCGTGATAGACGCCACCGTCCGCGCCATGGGCGCCGATTATGCTACCGTGCACCGCGGCGTCTACGCCCGCTCGGCGGACATGACGCTGGCCTATGAGGCCGCGCGTCGCCGTGTCGCCGGCTTCATCCACGCCCAGCCCGACGAGATCGTCTTCGTGCGCGGCGCGACCGAGGCGATCAATCTGGTCGCCAACACTTGGGGTCAGGCCAATATCGGCGCGGGCGACCGCATCCTGCTCTCCATGCTTGAGCACCACAGCAACATCGTCCCCTGGCAGATGCTGGCAGAGCGCGTCGGCGCCCACATCGATGTGTGCCCGCTCACCGCCGACGGGCGCATCGATCTTGACGCAGCCGAAACGATTTTGACCGAGCGCCACAAACTCGTCGCTTTCGCCCATGTTTCCAATGTCTTGGGCTCCGTCCTCGACGCCCCTCGCGCCGCCTCGCTTGCGCACCACATAGGTGCGAAGCTTCTGCTTGATGGCTGCCAGGCCGCGCCGCGCATGGCGCTCGACATGGCCGCGCTCGATTGCGACTTCTACACCTTCTCCGGCCACAAGCTCTACGGCCCGACCGGCATCGGTGTGCTGTGGGCGCGCCCGGAAATCCTCGGCCAGATGCGGCCCTGGCACGGCGGCGGCGCGATGATCGACCGGGTGACGTTCGAGCGCACCACCTACGCCCCCCCGCCCGCGCGGTTCGAAGCCGGCACCCCGGCCATCGTCGAAGCACTCGGGCTCCACGCCGCGATCGATTTCGTCGAGCAGTTCGGCATGGACGCCATCGCCGCGCACGAAGCGCATCTGGTCCGCCTTTGCCGCGCCGCCCTTGCCGGCACCAACAGCATCCGCCTGCTGGGGCCCGACGATGCGGCGGGGATCGTCAGTTTCGTGGTCGAGGGGGTGCATCCGCACGATGTCGGCACCATCTTGGATGAAAGCGGCGTGGCGGTGCGTGCGGGCCATCATTGCGCCCAGCCGCTGATGGACGCGCTGGGCGTGCCGGCGACAGTGCGCGCGAGTTTCGGTGTGTATAATGACGAAGGCGATGTCGACGCGCTGCTGCGCGGCCTCGCCCGGGTAAGGACGATATTCGGATGAGCGAGCAGATCAGGACCGAGGAAGTCGAACATGTCACCCCGCCGCCGCGCGCGCGGGTGGAGGACGCGTTCGTCGAAACCGCCGCCACGGAGACCGCCGGCGAGAAGCTGGAGCGCAAGCGCGACTATCTGTCCGGTTTCCTCGCCGAAAAACCGGCCGAAGTGCCTGCCTCGGCCCCGGGCAGCGAGCTGCAGGCCGCCGTCATCGATGCGCTCAAGGAAATCTACGACCCGGAAATCCCGGTCAATATCTACGATCTCGGCCTGATCTACGGCGTCGAGGTCGGCGACGACAATCATGTCGCCGTCACCATGACCCTGACCACCCCGCACTGCCCGGTCGCGGAATCGATGCCCGGAGAGGTGGAGCTGCGCGTCGGCTCTGTCCCCGGCGTCGGCATGGTCGACGTCAATCTGGTCTGGGATCCGCCATGGAGCCCGGGCAACATGACCGACGAGGCCCGCCTCGAATTGGGGATGCTGTGATGACCGAGACCAAGACCCGCGCCCGTCCTGCCGCGATCACCCTGACCGCCGCCGCGGAGGCGCGCATCGCACACTTGATGGCTAACGCGCCGGACGGTGCGATCGGCGTCAAGCTCTCCACCCCGCGCCGCGGCTGTTCGGGCCTCGCCTATTCGGTCGATTATGTCAGCGAAGCCATCGGCTTCGACGAGCGCATCGAAACGCCCGGCGGTACCTTCTTCGTCGACGGTGGCTCGATCCTCTATCTGATCGGCAGCACCATGGACTGGGTGGAGGACGACTTCGCCGCCGGCTTCGTCTTCAACAATCCCAACGCCAAGGGCGCGTGCGGGTGCGGGGAGAGCTTTACGGTTTAGAGGTCCTCCCCCGCAGGGGGAGGGGGACCATCCGTAGGATGGTGGAGAGGCACAAGCGGCATCGCGCTGTGTGGAGAGGGAGTGGATTATTGAGAGTGCCCCTCCACGACTTCGTGGTCCCCCTCCCCGTTCCGGGGAGGATCTAAATCCTATCAAACCGCACCTTCAGCCCATCTTTCGGCTGCGGGATCGGCCACATCTGCCAGTCGGGCGCATAGCCTTCCGCCACGCTGATCCGGTTGCGCGTCAGCGCGTGGTGCAGGAATATCTTGGCCTGCATATAGGCGAAGTGCAGCCCCAGGCACATGTGGGCGCCACCGCCGAACGGCACCCAGGCATATTTGTGCCGCTCACGCACCGCTTCGGGGGTGAAGCGTAGCGGGTCGAACTTCTCCGGATCGGGCCAATAGTCCGGCATGAAGTGCGTGTAGGCGGGGTTGATGCCGACGCTGGTGCCAGCGGGGATCCTGTATCCGCCGAACTCGAAATCCTTCAGCGCGCGGCGCGGGATGCTGGGCACGGGCGGGATCAGGCGCAGGCTTTCCTTGAAGGCCATGTCGGTCAGCGGCAGATCGCCCAGCGCATTGTGCCCCAGCCCCTCGCCCGGCGGCGACACCGCGATCATCTCCTCGCGCAACCGCTCCTGCCACTCGGGGTTCTTGGCCAGCAACCATACCATCGACGTCAGCGAGCTGGTGATGGTGTCATGTGCCGCCATCATCAGGAAGTTCATATGGTCGACAATGGCATCGACCGGCAGATAATTGCCGGCCTCGTCCTTCGCCTGGCAGAATTGGGTGAAAATGTCCTGCCCGTCGCTGGCGCGGCGCACCGGCACCATCGGGGTGAAATAATCGACCAGGAATTTGCGCCCGGCGACGCCGCGGCCCATCGCCGTGCCGGGCAGCGGACGGCGCACCACGCCGATACTGGCCTGCACCATGTCGACGAACGCCTTGTTGATTTTGTCCGCATCCGGCCCCCACGGGATGCCGAGAAAGCTGGTCGCAGCGAGATCGAGCGTCAGTTGCTTGATCCTCGGGTAGAACAAGAGATCGCCCTGCCAGCCGCCGAGCTGAGCGGCGATGCCGGCATTCAACGCCTCGGCATAAAGTCGCATCGGTTCCGGCTTGAACGCCACCGACAGCGTCTTTCTGTCAGCCCGATGCTTTTCGAAATCCATCAGCATCAGCCCGCGCGGGAACAGCAGGTTGAGCACCGGCCCCCAGCCCTGTTCGGAGCTGAAGATCTTGTCGCGGTCGAACAGCACCAGTTCGTTCGCTTCCGGCCCCACCAGCGCGACCGAGCGGCCGCCGAACGCCTTGTTGCGATAGACAAGGCCATATCGTCCGACCATCGCATGGCCGAACGCCACCGGGTCACGCAGCATCTTGATGGTGTTGCCGACCAGCGGCCAGCCATCCTCGCCCGGAATATGATCGAGCGCCGACGGCGGATTGCGCGGCAACCAGTGCGGATTGGCTTCGAATGTATGGGCGAGCGCGTTCATTCTTCTCTCCGGGGACAGCCGTGGCCTGCCCTTCTGCCGGGGCTTGTTGACAGCCGGGTTAATAAGCAGCGCGGCGGCTTGCAATTATTTTTGGCGCACGCCTGAAAACGCCAAATTAGTGCTTGCACCATGATTCACGATGATTCACCTTGCCCCCGTGCCGCAACGAACAGGGAGTGTGCACGATGTCCCAATTCAAACAGCGAAAGGAGGTGATCCGATGTCTCATGGTTCAGCTAGGAGATCGGTCAGGTTCTTTCGGATCGCGCGCGACTGAGCATATCAGGCGCGCCTGAGCGGTCCGGCAGGGCAACCTACCGTTCGCTGACCCATGCGGAAGGGTCGTCGGGGCTGCCCCGGCGGCCCTTTCTCATATGCGCGCAGGGGCATTGCATTGCCCCTGTGGCCGCGACTACACCGTAACGAAACAGGAGATTACCTGCTCATGGCCTTCGATCCCGCCCGCGCAACGGCCGCTTATATCGACTCCCTGGGCCCGGAGGCGCTGGCAAAGGCCGCCGCCTATACCAGCGGCGGCCACTGGCTGCTGATGTGGGGCACGCTGGTCAGCGTCGGCGCCTGCTGGCTGGTGGTCCGCTCGGGCATGCTGGAACGGATGGCTACACGTCTTTCGCAGCGGGGATTTGCTCTGCGGACCTGGCTGGTCGCCATATCATTCCTGCTGGTGCTGCCGCTGATCACGCTTCCCTGGAACATTTACGAAGGATGGTGGCGCGAAACCGCCTATGGTCGCAGCGACCAGCCGCTCGGCGACTATCTGCTGCAGGGCGGCATCTCCATCGTCATTTCAGCGGTGCTCGGCAGCCTGTTTTTCCTCGGGCTCTATGCCCTGATCCGCCGCAGCGGGCGGACCTGGTGGCTATGGTCGGGCGGGCTGGCGGCCACTGCCATTTCGGCGCTGTTGCTCGCCGCGCCCATCGTTATCGAACCCTTGTTCAACGAGTATAAGCCGGTGCCCGAAGGCCAGGTGCGCACTGCGCTGTTGGAAATGGCCGATGAGGCCGGCATTCCGCACGACCGCCTGTTTGTCTATGACGGATCGCGGCAGTCGAACAATTTCACCGCCAACGTCTCGGGCGTGCTCGGATCGGCGCGCATTGCCATTTCCGACGTGGCGCTGGGCCGGGCCAGCCTCGATGAGGTCAAGGCGGTGACCGGTCATGAAGTCGGCCACTATGTGCTGGGTCACGTCTGGCGCAGCGTCATCGTGTTCAGCGTCCTTGCGGTGCTGCTGTTCTTCCTGGCCGACCGGCTTTACCCGCGCGTCGCGCGCTGGATGGGGAGCAACGCAGCGCTGGGCGATGCCGCGGGCCTGCCGGTATTGTTGGCCATCGTGACGGTGCTCGGCCTGCTGGTCTTGCCGATCACCAACAGCCTGACCCGCATTTCCGAAAGCGAGGCGGATGCTTACTCGTTACGGACGGTCAACCTGCCCGACGCGCTGGCCGGAGCGTTGGTAAAGACCGCAGAATACCGCTACCCCCGGCCCAATCCGGTGCAGGAATTCATTTTCTACAGCCATCCGTCGGTCGAGACGCGGGTACGCCGGGCGATGGAATGGAAGGCGGCGCATCCGTCGCCTCCCGCTCCGCCCGCCGATACGGACGGCCCGAACATGCGCGGGCCTGCCGCCGAGACGACCGGTCAGTGACCGCGACACAGGCGCGCACCGCCTGTGCATGGCATGCGGCCGGGGGCGGCGCGGAAGTTGCAGCCCGCATCATCGCATTTCTCGATGCGATCGGCATCGCCGTAGAGGTGGCACCGGTCACCGGTCACCGGTCGCGCCTTCGTGCCGGGCATGATCATCGACAAGGGCGTGCTGCTGGTCGATCCGGACTGCCCGGCCTGGCCGGGCGATCTGCTGCATGAGGCCGGGCATGTGGCCGTCACCCACCCGGAACTGCGACCGAGCTTGTGCGATGTCGGGGCCGATCCCGGTGAAGAGATGGCCGCCATAGCCTGGTCATGGGCGGCGGCGCGGGCATGCGGGGTCGCGGCGGGCGACCTGTTCCATGAAGCGGGCTATCGTGGCGGGGCCGCCAGCCTGGCCGAGAATTTCGGGGCGGGCCGCTACATCGGCGTGCCTATGCTCGCCTGGTACGGCATGACGGCCGATCCTGCTTCCAGCATCCCCTCGCACCTGCCAGCCTATCCGGCGATGGCGCGGTGGTTGCGCTAGGGCGCAGCGCGCGGCAGGAAGCGGCGCCATGAACGCTGCGCAACGCTTCGAATTCTTCCGGATCCTGGCCGAGGCCAACCCGCACCCGGAAACCGAACTCGCGTTCGGCAACACCTACCAGCTGCTGGTCGCTGTCGTGCTCTCCGCACAGGCGACCGACGTCGGCGTCAACAAGGCGACACGGCGCCTGTTCGAAGAGGTGACACACCCCGAACACATGGTCGCGCTGGGGCGGGAAGCGCTGGAAGCGCATATCAAGACCATCGGCCTGTTCAGGGACAAGGCAAAGAATGTCATCGGGCTATCCGAAGCGCTGATTGCCAATCATGGCGGAGAGGTGCCAGCGGATCGTGAAGCGCTCGAAGCGCTGCCCGGCGTCGGTCGCAAGACCGCCAATGTCGTGATGAACTGCGCTTTCGGCGCGGAGACGTTTGCTGTCGACACCCATGTCTTCCGGGTCAGCAATCGCACCGGTCTCGCGCCGGGCAAGACGGTGAGTGCAGTCGAAAAGGGACTGGAGAAGCGGGTCCCTGCCCCGTTCCGCGTGCATGCGCACCACTGGCTGATCCTGCTCGGCCGTTACACCTGCAAAGCGCGAACGCCAGAATGCTGGCACTGCCCGGTGGTCGCGCAATGCCGCTTCAAGGCCAAGGTGATGGAGCCGCCAGCCGGCCGCCGTGCGGCAAACTGAGGCGACCCCGGGCCAGCCCTAGCAGCGCCGCACCAGTCCGTACGCGAGCAGGCGGCGGACCAGCGCTTCTGCATGGTCGAAGGCGAGATCGCTCAGCAGGAACGGCGTCGCATCGAGGGCCCGGGTCAGCGCGGCCTTGCTCTCCGCCGTGAACCACAGGTCGCTGCCCGGCACCGTGAGGCACGCTCGCCCACCGTCGCCCGCCTCGTCCGACCGTCGCCACGGCGCGAGCGGTTCCAGGCAAAAGCGGTCGGTCGGGCCGATCGGTTGCGCAGCATGGCTGATGGCGCCCGAGTTGATGGCTGCCCGGCCGCGCACAAAGGTATCGGCCAGCAGGTCCATCGCCGGATCGAGCCTGAGATCGCTCGACAGCAGCCGCCCCAGCTCGGCGAGCGTGGCGCGCGCTTCGGTGCGGTCGAACCCGGCGCGGGCATATCCTGCGGGCAGGCTGCGGCGGAACAGCGGCTGGCGCAGTGCCACTTCGGACACGGCTTCAAGCAGCAGGTCGGCCCAGGTGCGGGTGATGAGGCCGACGGTGATATGCAGGCTCGGCGCATCGCCACTGGTCGCGGCGTCATGCATCATGCCGCGCGGCACATAGGCAACGTCCCCCGCCTTCAGAACGAACTCGTCGCGCAAGGCGCCCGTGGCATGGACATGCCGGGAGAAATGCTCGCCGCGATAGGGGATGTCGACAGGCATGTCGTAGAGCCGCCACAGCTTCTCGCCCTCCGACTGAATGACGAACACGTCATGATTGTCGAAGTGGGTGGGGAAGCCCTGTGATCCAGGCGGCGTCAGATAGAGGTTGGTCTGCACATGGCAGGAGAAGACATGCTCGATGCCCTGGCATAGACGACCCAAGGCCGGAATCAGGCGTTGCGCCTGGTTGAGGATGACGGTCGCGCCCTGCCTATAGCGCATGGCGACGGCACCGCGATCGACATAGCCCTGATCGTCGATGTATGCCGATGACTCGATACCGTCTGCGAGCGAGGCGTCGGCCAAAAGCAGGTCGCCGGTCCTGAGGTCGGTGCCGGTAACAATGCGGTCGACCTCCGCAATCGACAGCACCGCCGCGAAGCGCTCCGCTGCAAGACCGCACGCCGGGGCGGACGCGATTACCGCTTGTTTCTCATAACTGTCGGACAGGAAGGTGCGGGCCGCATCCGTACCGATCAGGAAGGAAAGCGGGTCGTCACGCCAAGCGTCGGCCAATGCCATCGAAGGGCCTCTGGGATGGAGATGGGCGGGCGGGGCATGCCGCCCCGCCCGTCATGTCAGAAGCGGCTGGCAGCCGCCGGATCGGTGGGATCGCTGTCGCTTGCCCGGCGCCCACGGCCACGGCCCGAGCCATCGGTCGGGTCGCTGTCGGTCACGCCGCTGCGACCACGGCCGCCTGCGTCGGTCGGATCGCTGTCGCTGGTTCCGGTACCGCTGCCGCGGCCCCGGCCCGAGCCGTCGGTCGGATCGCTATCTGTCGGGCCGCTGCGGCGGGCGCTGCCACGACCACGTCCCGAACCATCGGTTGGATCGCTGTCGGTCACGCCGCTGCGGCCACGGCCTCCGGCGTCGGTCGGATCGCTGTCGGTGGCGCCGGTGCCGCTGCCACGACCGCGGCCATAGCCGTCTGACGGATCGCTGTCCGTCGTTTGCGCGCGCGCGGCGCTGCCAGCGACCAGCGCGCTCGCGCCACCGGCCAGGACGGCTCCACCGACCACGCGGCCAAGAAATGATCGCCGGTTGAGCGGCGTTTGATCATCCATATGTACTTCCCCCACGAAAACGCCCGCTGTTACGGGATCCCTTTGCCAGGCTAGCGCGCGACCTGCCGCCCGGTCGACGCTATCCTGCTTCAATTACACGCCTTTGTCGAGGCCATCGTCAACACGTCGCACGGACGCCTAGCCCCCTCGATAAACGGAGGGATCGCGCGCGCTGCCGCGACGGCAGCCGATCAGAACCGCGTGGACGAGCCCGGATCGGTCGGGTCGCTGTCGACATAGCGCCCGCCACGTCCGCGTCCGCCGGCATCGGTCGGGTCGCTGTCGGTGGTACCGGAGCGGCCGCGGCCGCTCGCGTCCGTCGGATCGCTGTCGGTATAGCCGCTGCCCGATCCGCGCCCGCGACCGCCCCGGTCGGTCGGATCGTTGTCGGTACGTCCGGAGCCGCGCCCGCGGCCGGACCCATCCGTAGGATCGCTATCGGTAACGCCGGTACGCCCGCCACGGCCGCGCCCCGATCCGTCGGTCGGATCGTTGTCGGTAACGCCAGTGCGGCCGCCACCACGGCCGCGCCCTGAACCGTCGGTCGGATCATTATCGGTGACGCCAGTGCGGCCCCGCCCGCCGGCATCGGTCGGGTCGCTGTCCGACACGCCGGAGCCGGAGCCCCGCCCACGCCCGGAGCCGTCGGTCGGATCATTGTCGGTCACACCGCTGCGGCGGCCACGCCCGCGCCCCGAACCGTCGGTGGGGTCATTATCGGTGACGCCAGTGCGGCCCCGCCCGCCGGCATCGGTCGGGTCGCTGTCCGACACGCCGGAGCCGGAACCCCGGCCGCGCCCGGAGCCGTCGGTGGGATCGCTGTCGGTCACCCCCGTGCGCCCGCCGCCCCGGCCATAACCGCTCCTGTCGTGCGAATCGCTGTCGGTAATCCCTGTCTGTCCGCACCGCCGCCCCCGGCCGATGCCGTCACTGTAGCGGCCCGTATCGCTGTCGCTGCAGGTCTGTGCTGCAGCCTCGCTCGCCGTCAGCAAGCTGGACGCGCTGCCGGCAATGGCGACGCCGCCCATCACCCGCCCGAGAAACGAACGGCGGTTGATATGAGAATTGTCTGTCATGACTCCCCCCACGGGTAACATTCGCGCAGAAGCGGCAAATTTGCCGTCAGCTGCCAAGGGCACGACCCCGCGCGCATCCATTCTGGAGCGCCTTCGCTGTTTGTCAAAGTCAGGATGAAGGTCGAATGAACCATCGCCGCCGCACGTTCGGTCCAGGACACAGACGGAAATCGGCAATGTAATGTTGTAACCTGCCGCCGCTTGTGCCATTGGCCTTGCTCAGTCCCCACGGAGTCGTTTCTTGCCCGCGTTCAGCCACGCCCTTGATGACCGTCGCGCCACGCTGCTGGATCGTGCCGGCATCGCGATGTCGGCGCTGTGCATGGCGCACTGCCTGACCAGCGCCATCGTGGTGACGGCGCTGGCAAGCTTCGGCGGGGTGCTGTTCTCGCACTGGATTCATGAGGTCGGTCTGGTTATCGCCATGCTGCTCGGCGCGGTCGCGCTCGGACAGGGCGTATGGCGGCACGGCTATCTGGCGCCGTTCGGTGTCGGCTGCTTCGGCCTCGGCATGATGGCCGGTGCGTTGTCGCTGCATGGCAGCTCGACCGAAATGGAACTGCTCGCCACCCTCGCCGGGGTGATGGTGCTCGCGCTGGGGCATGACCTCAACGCACGGGCGCGCAGCTGATCCAGCTCCCCCTTGTCGTGGCCTGCCAGCAGGTCTAGATTTCCGCCATGGCCCAGCATCATCATCACAAGTCCGGCTCCGACCTGGCAGCAGCTGCGCGCCAGACGCTGGAGACCGCCGGCGAACAATGGACCGAGATGCGCGCGGACATTTTCGCGGCCATCGCCGCCAGCGCGCAGCCGACCAGCGCCTATGACATTGCCGATGTCGTGTCGAAGGCCCGCGGCAAGCGCGTCGCGCCCAACAGCGTCTATCGCATCCTCGATCTGTTCGTGGCCAACAATCTGGTGCGGCGGGTGGAAAGCGCAAACGCCTTCATCGCCAACAGCCACCCGGGCTGCGTGCACGATTGCATCTTCCTGATCTGCGACAACTGCGGTCAGACGACGCACATCGACAATGACGCCATCGCCGGAGACGTGCGCGCCGCCGCCAGTGCCTCGGGCTTTGCCCCGGCGCGTCCGGTGATCGAGGTGCGCGGCATCTGCGCCGACTGCGACTGAAGTAAGGCGCGCCTGCGCCTGGCAGCGCTGCACGGCATCTGCACCGCATTTCCGTTCGACAGTTTCGCGCGCAACCACTAATTACAGTCGGATGACTGACCGCCCGCTGACTCCGCTGCTCGATACCGTCGATACCCCCGCCGACCTCAAGCGCCTCCGCCCCGATCAACTGCGCCAGCTGGCCGACGAATTGCGCGCCGAGATGATTTCCGCGGTCGGCGTGACCGGCGGCCATCTAGGGTCGGGTCTGGGCGTGGTCGAGCTGACCGCAGCGATCCACTATGTGTTCGATACGCCCCGCGACCGGCTGGTGTGGGACGTTGGCCACCAATGCTATCCGCACAAGATCCTGACCGGTCGGCGCGACCGCATCCGCACCCTGCGGCAGGGCGGCGGCCTGTCCGGCTTCACCAAGCGCACCGAATCCGAATATGATCCGTTCGGTGCCGCGCACAGCTCCACGTCGATCAGCGCGGCGCTGGGTTTTGCCATCGCCAACAAGCTGAGCGGCGCACCGGGCAAGGCCATCGCGGTGATCGGCGACGGCAGCATGTCGGCCGGCATGGCCTATGAGGCGATGAACAACGCCACCGAGGCCGGCAACCGGCTGATCGTGATCCTCAACGACAATGACATGTCGATTGCCCCGCCGGTGGGCGGCCTTTCCGCCTATCTCGCCCGGCTCGTTTCCAGCCGCGAATTCCTCGGCGTGCGTGACGTCCTGAAAAAGCTGGCCCGCAAACTGCCCTCGCCCCTCCACAAGGCGGCACGCAAGACCGACGAGTTCGCCCGCGGCATGGCCATGGGCGGCACGCTGTTCGAAGAGCTGGGCTTCTATTATGTCGGCCCGATCGATGGCCACAATATCGACCATCTGATCCCCGTCCTCGAAAATGTCCGCGACGCTGCGGAAGGGCCGTGCCTGATCCATGTCGTCACCGAAAAGGGCAAGGGCTACCCCTATGCCGAAGCGGCTGCCGACAAATATCATGGCGTGCAGAAGTTCGACGTGGTCACCGGCGTGCAGCAGAAGGCGCCCCCGGGGCCGCCCGCTTACCAGAATGTCTTTGGTGAAACGCTGGCCAAGCTGGCGGAGACCGACAAGCGCATCGTCGCCATCACCGCCGCCATGCCCTCGGGCACCGGCGTCGACAAATTTGCCAAGGCGCACCCGGACCGTTCCTTCGACGTCGGCATCGCCGAGCAGCATGCCGTCACCTTTGCCGCCGGTCTTGCCGCCCAAGGCATGCGCCCCTTCGCCGCGATCTACTCGACCTTCCTGCAGCGCGCCTATGACCAGGTGGTGCATGACGTGTGCATCCAGAACCTGCCCGTGCGCTTTGCCATCGACCGCGCCGGACTGGTCGGCGCGGATGGCAGCACGCATGCGGGCAGCTTCGACGTCACCTATCTCGCCACCCTGCCCAACATGGTGGTGATGGCGGCGGCAGACGAAGCCGAACTGGTCCACATGACCTATACCGCGGCCTGCCATGACAGCGGCCCGATCGCCTTCCGCTACCCGCGCGGCAACGGCATAGGCGTGCCGCTGCCCGACGTCCCCGAGCGGCTGGAGATCGGCAAGGGCCGGATCGTGCGCGAAGGCCAGAAGGTCGCGATCCTCTCGCTCGGCACCCGCCTGGCCGAGGCGCTGAAGGCGGCCGACGCGCTCGACGCCAAGGGGCTAAGCACCACCGTTGCCGACCTGCGCTTCGCCAAGCCGCTCGACGAGGATCTGATCCGCCGCCTGCTGACCACGCACGAAGTGTGCGTGACCATCGAGGAGAATGCAATCGGCGGTCTCGGTGCCCATGTGCTCACCATGGCCAGCGATGCCGGCCTCATCGACGCTGGTCTCAAGCTGCGGACGATGCGGCTGCCGGACGTCTTCCAGGACCAGAACAGTCCGGACAAGCAATATGACGAAGCCGGCCTCAACGCCCCGCACATCGTCGAAACCGTGCTGCGCGCGCTGCGCTGGAACGATGCGGGGGTGAACGAGGCCGGGGTGGCGTGACCCCCACCGCCACCATCCTCCTGCTCGGCTCGGGCGAGCTCGGGCGCGAGTTCACCATCTCCGCCAAGCGGCTCGGCTGCCGGGTGATCGCCTGTGACAGCTATGCGCATGCCCCGGCGATGCAGGTCGCCGATGCCTGCGAGGTATTCCCGATGCTTGACGGCGCAGCGTTGCGCGCCACCATAGAGCGGCATCGGCCCGACCTGATCGTGCCGGAGATCGAGGCGATCCGCACCGAAATCCTGGGCGAAGTGGAGGCTGAAGGCTTCACCGTCGTCCCTTCCGCACGCGCCACCATGCTGACCATGAACCGCGACGCCATCCGTGACGTCGCCGCGCGGGAGCTCGGCGTGCGGACATCGCGCTACACCTATGCCGAGACATTGGCGGAGGCCGAGGCGGCCGGCGCGGACATCGGCTACCCGTGCGTGGTCAAACCGGTAATGTCGTCCTCTGGCAAGGGCCAGAGCGTGGTGCGCGCTGCCGCAGACATGGCGGCGGCCTGGGACTATGCCGTGTCAGCTATGCGCGGGGACCGCGTGCGGGTGATCGTCGAGGAGTTTATCGCCTTCGATTATGAGATCACCCTGCTCACCATCCGCACCCGCGATGGCGTGCGCTTCTGCCCGGCTATCGGCCACCGGCAAGAGCGTGGCGACTATCAGGAAAGCTGGCAGCCGACGCCGATGGCCCCGCGCCATATCGCTGCCGCGCAGGATATGGCGCGCAAGGTGGTCGACAATCTCGGCGGCTACGGCCTGTTCGGCGTCGAATTCTTCGTCGCTGGCGACGAGGTGATCTTTTCCGAACTCTCGCCGCGCCCGCACGACACCGGGATGGTGACGCTGATTTCCCAGCATCTTTCCGAGTTCGATCTGCATGCCCGCGCCATCCTTGGCCTGCCGATCCCGGACATTGCGTTGAGCGCCCCTGCAGCGGCCTCGGCCGTGGTGCTGGCGGATCGCGATGCGCAAGCGTTCGCCATCGGCGGCATCGCAGATGCGCTGGCGCTAGGCGACGGCGACAACCGGGTCGATGTACGGGTGTTCGGCAAGCCGGTGACGCGCCCCTATCGGCGCATGGCGGTCGCGCTCGCCACGGGGGCGACGGCCGACGAGGCGCGCGCCCGCGCGCGCGCTGCCGCGGCGGCGGTCACAATCGACTATCGCTGAAGGCGCGTCCCCGGCAGGGGATACTGCGGCGTGTTACCCGCCGGTATTGCCGGCAACCGCCTGGGCGAACTGGCCGGCGCCGCTGGGCGCTGCCAGAATGTCGCGGGTCACCGTGCCCTTGTCGACGACAGCCGTCAGCGGATCGCCGACCGACGAGCGGATGCCATATTCGCCGCGCGCATTGCCGGCGCGGTTGAGCAGCGAGATTTCGGTCTGGCTGCGCGGTGCCGGGCCACCGAACAAGGCCCGCAGCGTCTGCTCCGCGGCTGTCTCGGCCGTCGGTGCGGGCGCGCCGGGGGCCGGCGGGGTCAGGCCGAAATCGGGCGGGATGACCAGCGCCGGCGCGCGGCTCACGGCAAATTCGTCCGGCCGGTTGCGGTCGAACAGGCCGGTCGATCCGCAGGCCGACAGGGTCAGCGCCGAAGCGGCGGCAGCGATGATGAGGCTCTTGCGCATATCTCTAGTCACTTCCCTTGGGGCCGCGGCCCAAAATTCCTGATCGCCCTTAGCTTTTCTTTTCGCGCACCAGCAGCGCGCGTGCAACCAAAAGCAGCACGCCGATGGTGATACAGGCGTCGGCGATGTTGAACACCAGAAACGGGCGGAACTCGCCAAAGTGAAGATCGGCATAGTCGATGACATAGCCGACCCGCACCCGATCGATGATATTGCCCAGCGCGCCGCCCAGCACCATCGCCAGCGCGATCACGTCGGTTCGCGCCTTTTCCCGCCACATCCACACCGCGACTCCGCACGCGACGATGGCGGTGAAGGCCACCAGCAGCCAGCGCTGCGCCTCGCTGTCCGCCGTGAACATGCCGAAGCTGACGCCCCTGTTTTCCACCCAGGTGAACTGGAAAAAGGGCACGATCGGAAAGCTGCGCAACGTCTGCAGGCTCATCGGCACCGAGACGATCCATTTGACCAGCTGGTCGGCAACGAGGATCAGCGCGGCGACGATGATGCCGAGGCGGCGGTAGGGGTGGGCGATAGCGGATTCGGTCATTACTGTGCCCCGTAGCGTCAAATGGTGTCGCCGCAAACCGCGTCATTCAGAACGCGAGCCATATCCGTCATTGCGAGCAACGCGAAGCAATCCGGAGCAGTGTCGGGCCGACCTGGATTGCTTCGCTGCGCTCGCAATGACGAAGCATTATTCACCGAGCACCGTCTCACACCGCCCGCACAAGGCACCGTCTTCGGAGACTTCGGGGAGGTGACGCCAGCAGCGGCCGCATTTGTGGTGGGTGCTCTTCGCGACTTCCAAGGTGTCGCCATAGCTCACTGGCCCGGTGATGAAGAGTTCGGCGAAATCGACACCAAAGTCGGCCTCGGGCAATTTGACCTCAACTTGCAAACTGGAACCAATCACCTTTTGGCGGCGCAGCGGCTCAATCTCCTCGGTTACCATTGTCCTGAGCGACCGAAGACCATCCCACGACATCTTTACACCGTCATTCCCGCGAAGGCGGGAATCCATCACCTGTCCTTGCGAAGTCGCACCGGCATGAGCTGGATCCCCGCCTTCGCGGGGATGACGAAAGGCAGGAAGCACCGGCCACTCCAGCAAATGCACGCTGCCCGCCTCGGGATAGCGCGTGCCCCACACTTCCTCCGCCGTGAACACCAGCACCGGCGTTGCGTATCGAACAAGCGCGTGGAACAGTGTGTCGAGCACTGTGCGGTAGGCGCGGCGCTTGTCGGTGCCCCGCGGTGCGGCGGGGCCAATGTCGCAATAGAGACTGTCCTTGCGGATATCGAAATAGAAGGCCGACAGGTCCTCGTTGCAGAAATCGCTCAGCAGGCGCGTATAGCTGTTGAAATCGAAATCATCGACCGCCTGAGCCAGCTTTCCGTCCAGCTCGGCCAGCAGCGAGAGCATGTAGCGCTCCAGCTCCGGCATCGCCGCGACATCGGTGACGCGCTCTTCCTCGCTGAACCCCTCCAACCCCCCCAGCAAATACCTGAACGTATTGCGCAGCTTGCGATACTGATCGGCGACGCCCGCAAGGATTTCCTTGCCGATGCGATGGTCCTCGGTGAAATCGACCGACAGCGCCCACAGCCGCAATATGTCCGCGCCATATTCCTTCATCAGGTCGATGGGGCTGATGGTGTTGCCCAGCGACTTGGACATTTTCATGCCCTTGGCGTCCATGGTGAAGCCGTGGGTCAGCACCGCCTTGTAGGGCGCCTGCCCGCGCGTGCCGCAGGACTCCAGCAGTGAGGACTGGAACCAGCCGCGATGCTGGTCGGTGCCCTCCAGATAGAGGTCGGCGACATGGCTGGAGCCATCGCGGCGCAGCAGCTGCGGCCATTTGCCGCTTTCCAGCACGAAGGCGTGGGTCGAGCCGCTGTCGAACCACACATCGAGGATGTCGACGATGCGCTCGTAATCGGCGGCGTCATAACCGTCGCCCAGATACTCCTGCGCCCGCGCGTCATTCCACGCATCGACCCCGCCTTCACGGATCGCCGCGACGATGCGGGCATTGACCGCAGGGTCGTTCAGATACTGGCCGGTCTTGCGGTCAACGAACAAGGTGATCGGCACACCCCATGCGCGTTGGCGGCTGAGCACCCAGTCGGGCCGCCCTTCCACCATCGAGCGGATGCGGTTGCGGCCTTTTTCGGGGACGAAGCGGGTTTCGGCGATGGCGTGGAGGGCGGTTTGGCGGAGGGTGCGGGGGGTGCCGGAGGGTGTCTCGACTTCGCTCGACATGAGCGGGATGGAGGGACCATCGCTCTCAACACCGCTCATGTCGAGCGAAGTCGAGACACCATCGTCCATCACCCGATCCATCGGGACGAACCACTGCGGGGTGCAGCGATAGATCACCTTGGCCTTCGAGCGCCACGAATGCGGATAGCTGTGCTTGTAATCCGCGCTCGCCGCCAACAGCGCGCCAGCCTCCCGCAGATCCGAACAGATCGGCCCGTCGGGCGCGTTGAACTTGGGGTTGATCACCGACATCCGCCGCTCGTCGGCTGCGCCCAGCCAGGCCCAGTCGTCGCGATAGCGCCCGTCGGCCATCACCGCGAACTGCGGCTCCAGTCCTGCCGATTTGCACAGATCGAAATCATCCTCGCCATGATCAGGAGCCATATGGACGAGCCCGGTGCCGCTGTCGGTGGTGACGAAGGTGCCGGGGAGGAAGGGGCGCGGGGTTGCGTAGAATCCCCCGAGGTGGTGCATCGGGTGGCGGGCGAGAGTAAGGGCGAGGTCAGCGCCAAGGTAAAGGCCCTCCGAGCCGCTTCCGGCGTCGGCTTGCCCAAACTTGATAACGCCAGCGTTTTCGAGCCTTGTGGCGAAATCATCGAACAATGCTTCGGCAACGAGAAACCTGCGAATTTCTCCCAGCCGGTTTACTGCTCGCCACAGGATATATTGGATATCCGGCCCATAAGCGATCGCCTGATTGACCGGGATGGTCCACGGCGTCGTCGTCCAGATCACCGCATAAGCGCCAACCAACTCCGGCACCGGCGATTCCACGATCTCGAACGCCACATCGATCTGCGTCGAGACGATATCCTCATATTCGATCTCGGCCTCTGCCAGCGCGGTTTTCTCGACCGGGGACCACATCACCGGCTTTGCGCCGCGATAGAGCTGGCCGCCCTCCGCGAACTTCAACAGCTCGGCAACGATGGTCGCCTCCGCGGCAAAATCCATGGTCAGATAGGGATGGTCCCAGTCGCCGCCGATGCCCAGCCGCTTCAACTGCTCGCGCTGCACATTCACCCAGTTTTGGGCATAGGCGCGGCATTCGGCCCGGAATTCCTCGACCGGCACCTCGTCCTTGTTGAGCTTTTTCTTGCGATATTGCTCCTCGACCTTCCATTCGATCGGCAGGCCGTGGCAGTCCCAGCCGGGCACATAGGGCGCGTCCTTGCCCTTCAGCGTCTGGGTGCGAACGACCATGTCTTTCAGGATATGGTTGAGCGCATGGCCGATGTGCATGTCGCCATTGGCGTAGGGCGGGCCGTCATGCAGGATGAACTGCTCACGTCCGGCGCGGCTCTCGCGGATCTGCTTTTCCAGATCGCCCTCGATCCACTTCGCCAGAATCGCCGGCTCCTTCTGCGGCAGGCCGGCCTTCATCGGAAAGTCGGTCTTGGGCAGGAACACGGTGTCGCGATAGTCGCGGGTTTCGGCGGGTGGTGTGTCGGTCATAGTGCGCTGCGGTTAGAGGAAGTGGGCGGTTATCGCAATTGCGGCGCGCCCACACATTTTATCGCAGAGACGCCAAGGAAGCAGGGACCGCAGAGATAATCCGCGGAGCGGCTCACTATTTCGATGTCATCCGTGACGAAGGGCAAGTTGTTTGAAGCGGCTACGCCGCAAGCCCAATATCCTCTGCGGTCTCTGCTCCCTCTGCGCCTCTGCGCCTCTGCGAGAAACGCTATAACAGAACCGCCCTAGCCTCCGCACAATCCCGCCCGATCTGCGCGATCAGCGCATCGAGCCCGTCGAACTTCGCCTCCCCACGCAAAAACGCATGGAACGCCACTTCGACCGTCTGGCCGTACAAATTCCCGTCGAAATCGAAGAAATGGGGCTCGAGCAATTCCTTGGGCGGATCGAACTGCGGGCGGATGCCGATGTTGGCGGCACCCTTCAGCACTCGCCCATCAACCAGCCGCCCGGTCACCGCATAGACGCCATAGCGCGGGCGCAGATACGGCCCCAGATCGATATTGGCCGTCGGATAGCCCAGCGTCCGCCCGACCTTGTCGCCATGCTGTACTTGGCCCTCGATCGCGAACGGCCGTGTCAGCAGGCGTGTGGCGGTGGCTGTATCCCCTGCCCTCAGCGCCTCGCGGATGCGGCTGGAGGAGACCGGCGCGCCATCGTCCAGCACAGGGGGAACGCGGGTATAGCTGAAGCCATGGGCGTCCGCCGCAGCGGCCAGCACATCGCCATTGCCGCCGCGCCCCTTGCCGAATACGAAATCCTCTCCGGTGACGATCCCGCCGACGCCGAGCTGCGCCACCAGCAGATCGGCGATGAACTGCTCCGCGGTCATTCCCGCCATCGCGGCACCGAATTCCAGCACCAGCATCGCATCCGCTCCCGCCGAACCGAACAGGCGCTGGCGCTGGTCGAGCGTCGTCAGGCGGAAAGGATCGGCGTCGGGCTTGAAATGGCGCACCGGGTGCGGATCGAAGGTTGCGACAATGGCAGGAACGCCACGCGCCGTGGCCGCGTCCACCGCCGCGCCGACCACCGCCTGATGGCCAAGATGGAAACCATCGAAATTGCCCAGCGCGACAATCGCGCCGCGCAGGGCATCAGGGGTTGGCTGGCTGGAGAGGAGGCGCTGCATGCTGAGGGGGCTGTTACCGGCCAGCATTGCCATCGGCAACACTTAAGCCCCTCCCTTCCAAGGGAGGGGTTGGGGTGGGTGCTAGCAGCTTGACCTGCTCCATCCAGATACCACCCACCCCCGACCCCTCCCTTGGAAGGGAGGGGAAAGTCACTCCGGCAACACCTCCCCCAACACCCGCAACACATTGCCGCCCATCGCCTTGGCGATTTCCTCATCGGTAAAGCCTTCGTCGATCAGCGCGCTCGTGATCAGCGCGATCCGCGACACATCGTAGCCCGCCGTCACCGCGCCATCGAAATCGGTGCCCAGCCCGACATGGTCGATGCCGACCAGATCGCGCACATGCCGCATCGCCCGCGCCGTATCGCGCGGCTCGGTGCCGCACACCGCGGCATCCCACACGCCGATGCCGATCACCCCTCCGGTACGCGCGACCCCGCGAATTTCCTCGTCGGAAAGGTTGCGGTTTTCGCTGCAGGTCGCCTGCACCCCGCCGTGGCTCGAGATTACCGGGCGGGTCGCCATCGCCAGCACATCGGCTACGCAGGCGTGGCTGCAATGGGCGATGTCGACCACCATGCCGCGCCGCTCCATCTCCCGCACCACGCGCCGCCCGAGCGGGGTCAGCCCGCCCTTGCGAACGCCGTGCATCGACCCTGCCACCGGATTATCGAAAAAGTGCGTCAGCCCCGCCATGCGCACGCCGGCGCGATAGAGCCGATCGAGATTGGCGAAATCGCCTTCGAGATTCTGCAGCCCTTCGACCGAGAACAAGGCCCCGGTTACATTCCGACCAGCGCGCCGCGCCGCCAGCAACCGTGCGATATCGCCGCGTGTGCGGATGGTGACCAGCGTGCCATTGCTCGCCGCCACAGCGCGATCGAGCTTGACGCCATGATAGAGCGTGCGCCCCAGCGGAGAGAACCAGCTTGATGGCGGCTGCTGCTGGCCGATGGTCAGCTGCCACAGGATGTCCGTATCCTCGTTGCGATCGTAATTCTGCCCGGCCGGCGTCTGGCTGACCGAAGAGAAGACCTGCAGCGCGACATGGCCATCCTGCAGCCGCGGCAGATCGATATGCCCGCGGTTCCCGCGCTCCAGCAGGTCGCGCTGCCACAACAGCGTGTCGCCATGCAGATCGGCGATGGTGAGCGTGCGGTGCAGCGCCTCGGCGCGCGCGCTGACAGTCGCTTGCGCGCCGACCACCTTGTTCATCGACCGCTCGGCCATGCCGGGAGCGAGCAGGAGGAAAGCGGCGATGGCGATGGCGAGGAGCGCGATGGTAATGCTGGCGATGCGTTTCATGATGACCCCTCCATGCAGCCGTCGCCCCGGGACTCCACCCTGGGCCGCTTGCACCCGGACGCAACACCGCCAGCGACCCCGGGTCAAGCCCGGGGTGACGGATTATGGAATGCGCCGCTTCAACGTCACGAAATCGAACGCCGGTCGCCCCTCCGCCGCCGGTCGCGCCTCCCGCGCCACCTCTTCCCACTCGGCCAAATCCGGCGCTTCGATCGCAGCGTCGCCGTCCGGCGCGGCGTGCACCTCGGTGAGCTCGATCCGGTCCGCCAGCGGCAATACCTGCCGCCATATTTCCGCGCCGCCGATCACGCAGACGTGCGGCGCATTGGCCAGCGCCAGCGCCTCGGCGATGCTGCCCGCGCGTTCGGCCCCGTCCGCGCTCCATTCGGGATCGCGGGTGATGACGATGTGCCGCCGCCCGTCGAGCAGGCCGGGCAGCGAATCGAAGGTCTTGCGCCCCATGATCATCGGGCGGCCGGTGGTCAGCTGCTTGAAGTGGCGCAGGTCATCGGGCAGCCGCCACGGCAGCTTGCCGTTTGCCCCGATCACCCCATTGTCGGCCCGGGCAATGACGAGGATGATTTCCGGATGGTTCATTGGTGGCGCACCCAAGTGGCATGGCCCATCTTGCGCCCCGCCCGGCCATGGCCCTTGCCATAGAGGTGCAGACGGCACAGTGGATCGGCCAGATAGTCGGCCCATGCATCGACCTCGGGGCCGATGAGATTGCGCATCTCGACCGCGCTGCCGGTCATCGCCGTCGCGCCGAGCGGCAGCCCGCAGACCGCGCGAATGTGGTTCTCAAACTGGCTGGTGACCGCCCCTTCGATCGTCCAGTGGCCGCTGTTGTGGACGCGCGGGGCCATTTCGTTGAACAGGGGACCGTAGGCGGTGGCAAAGAATTCGCAGGCCAGCACGCCGACATGGTCGAGCGCTTCTGCGAGTGCGCGGGCCTTGCCGACCGCCACCTCGCAATTGTCCGCAAGCGTGGCCCCCGCAGCGGGGACGAGGCTGCGGCTCAGGATGCCATCCTCATGTATGTTTTGCGGGCATGTCCACACTTCGGCGGTGCCATCCAGCCCGCGCACCAGCAGCACCGAAAATTCCTCGGTGAAATCGACCATCGCCTCATAGATGGCACGACGGTTGCCGATGCTGTCCCACGCAGCGGTCGCGTCATCGGCGGTCAACACCCGCGCCTGCCCCTTGCCGTCATAGCCCTCGGTCGCGGTCTTCAGGATCGCCGGCGTGCCGATCCGCGCCACCGCTGCTGCAAGATCGTCTGCGCTCCTGACCTCGGCGAAGGGTGCCAGCGGCACACCACGCGATTGCGCAAACGCCTTTTCCTTCAGCCGATCCTGAGACAATTCGAGCGACATCGCGCCCGGGCGGACCGGCACATGCTCGGCAAGATGCCTGAGTGTTGCGACCGGGACATTCTCGAACTCGAAGGTGACGACGTCGACGGCGTTGGCAAAGGCGTTGAGCGCCATCTCGTCATCATAGGCGGCGACCGTCCAGGCGCTCGCTACCTCGCGCGCGACGCCATCCGCCTCCGGCGCGAAAATGTGGGTCTTGTAGCCGATCTGCGCCGCCGCGAGCCCGAGCATCCGCCCAAGCTGCCCGCCGCCCAATATGCCGATGGTCGATCCGGGAGGCAGCGGCGTCATGCGCTGCCTTCGGGTGTTTCGGCGACGGCCGCAGTGCGCTCGGCGCGCCACGCATCCAGCCGCGCAGCCAAGGCCGGATTGTCATTGGCCAGGATCGCAGCGGCCAGCAGCCCGGCATTGGTCGCCCCCGCCTTGCCGATGGCCAGCGTGCCGACCGGAATGCCGGCGGGCATCTGAACGATCGACAGCAGCGAATCCATGCCGTTCAGGGCGGCAGACTGCACCGGCACGCCCAGCACCGGTATTCTCGTCATCGCCGCGATCATGCCGGGCAGATGCGCCGCGCCGCCCGCACCGGCGATGATGACGCGATACCCTTCCCCCACCGCACCCTGGGCAAAGGAAACCAGACGGTCCGGAGTGCGATGGGCGGAAACGATCCGTACCTGATGCCCCACCCCCAGCTCCGTCAACACATCGGCGGCGTGCCGCATCGTCTCCCAATCGGACTGGCTCCCCATGACCACGGCGACAACAGCAGGCAGGCTCATCATGGGTTCCGTTGCTTAAGTCACTGAAGGGATAGCTGCGGCTTTGGATAGCGACATGGTGGCAGCGGAGCAATCATGCGTGAATGCGACATCGGCAGGAGGTTGGTCCAGTCCTGAAACGCTGGATACGGCTTGTTAAGCATGGCCGGGCTAGTCGCGTAAATTGTTGTGACGCCCACAGGAACGACGATGCAGCAATCCGCCGCGCCCGCCCCCCAAGATGCGTCCGTCGTCGCGCTTAACGACGGCGAGATGGCGGGTTTGCGTCAGGAGATCGCGCGGCTGACGCGTGAGAACCGGGCACTGTCCATCGCCCTTGCAGAGATGGAACGGGTCGCCGAGCGGGACATGCTGACCTCGCTGTTCAATCGGCGCTATTTCCTGTCCTCGCTGCATCAGCGCATTGCCCGGGTCGAGCGCTTCAAGGAGCGGGTGGTGTTGGTCTATGTCGATGTCGACGGGCTGAAGATGATCAATGACCGCTTCGGCCACGCCGCCGGCGATTATGCCTTGATCGAAATCGCCAACCGGCTGTCCGGCGCAATGCGGGCCAACGATGTGCTGGCGCGAATCGGCGGCGACGAATTCGGCATATTGCTTGATCAGGTGGGCGGCAGCGAGGCGCGCAGCAAGATCAGGCGGCTCGCGGAGACGGTCGGCGATGAGCCGGTGGTCTATGATGGCAATGCCATCGCGCTCAGCGCCACCTTCGGGATGACCGCGATAACGCCGGGCGCTTCAGCGGAAGAGCTGATGGGCCGCGCCGATACGGAAATGTATCGCGCCAAACGCTGTGGCTGAGTCGGCGGCGGGCCGCTCTGCGACCCGCCATCCGCCTTTCAACGCACGGTAACAGTCACCGCGCGACGATTCTGTGCCCAGCTTGCCTCGTCGGAGCCCAGCGCCACCGGCCGGTCCTTGCCATAGCTGATCACGCTGATCCGCGCCGGGTTGATGCCCAGGCTGGCCAGGAAGTTGCGCGCCGCATTGGCGCGGCGCTCACCCAGCGCGATGTTATATTCGCGGGTGCCCCGCTCATCGGCATGGCCTTCGATGGTAATGCGAACATCGGGGTAGCGCGCCAGCCACTGCGCCTGGCTTTGCAGCACGGCACGATCATTCTCGTCGATGTTGAAGGCATCGGTATCGAAATAGATCTTGTCGTTGACGACGCTGGCCACGAAATCGGCCTGGCTGCCGGGGACAACCGTGTTGCCGACGCCGCCGCCGCTCGATCCGCCGCTGTTGGGATCGGTATAGCCGCCGGGATTGGGCACATCGACGGGTGGCCGGTTTTTGGCGCAGCCGGCGAGCGCGATCATCATGGCGCTACCGATCACCAGCATGGTCCGGGTCTGCATCGTCATTTCTCCTTATCGTGGTTCAGGTCAGAGGATGATCGTTACGTAACTGGTTGTCGGTGCAACGCGCCAACGCGTCAATCTTTCCGTATCATGGCAGGACAGGTCCCCAGCTCGGGTCGGAGCCATCCACCGGAGTCGGCACCCGGCGAAGGTTCACCCCGGTCAGATCGACCTGATAGAGTTGGCTGGTGCCGTTGCGTCCCTGGCTGGTGCGGAAAAACTGGATGATCCGGCCGTTCGGCGCCCAGGTCGGCGCCTCGTCCTGCCAGCTGTCGGTCAGCAATCGCACCCCGGTGCCCGACGGGGTCATCACGCCGATGCGGAAATTGCCGGCGATCTGGGTAAAGGCGATCAGGTCGCCGCGCGGGCTCCACTCCGGCGTGGCATAGCGCCCGCCGCCGAAGCTGATGCGCCGCTGGTCGGACCCGTCGGCATTCATCACATAGATTTGCTGCGCGCCTGAACGATCGCTTTCGAAGACGATGCGGGTGCCGTCAGGGGAGAAGCTGCCGCCGACATCGATGCCCGGATTGTCGGTCAGCCGGCGCGGCGTGCCGCCTTCCACCGGGATGCGATAGATGTCTGTATTGCCGCCGACCGCCATCGAGAACAGCAGATGGCGACCATCCGGCGACCAGCGCGGCGCGAAGGTGGTGTTGGCGCTTTCATAGACTACCCGCTGCGATCCGGCACCGACATCGTAGATGTACACGCGCACGCGGTTACCGAGATAGCTGACATAGGCGATCTGGCGATAGTCGGGCGAATAGCGCGGGGTGACCGCGATCGACTGGCCATTGGTGATGAAGCGGTGGTTGGCGCCATCCGAATCCATGATCGCCAGCCGCTTGACCCGGTTATCCTTGGGGCCGGTCTCGGCAATGTAGGCGATGCGGCTGTCGAAGAAAGGCGACTCACCCGACAGGCGCGAGTAGATGGCATCGGCGCATTTGTGGGCGGCGCGACGCCAGTCGCGCGGCTGGACGACAAAGCCCTGCCGCGCCAGCTCGGTGCCGAGCGCCATGTCATAGAGATAGCAACCCACGGTCAGATTGCCCGCGCTGTCCGCACGGACGAAGCCTTGCACCAAATTTTCGGCGCCGGTGCCGCGCCAGCCGTCGAACTGCGGCGCGGTCACCTCGCTCATGGCAATGGCGCGCAAGCCCGCCGGCCCGCGCGGCGCGTAAAGGCCGGAACGTTCGAGATCCGCGGCGATCACGGCGGCAATCTGCGTACCCAGCGATACGGTGGTACCGGCCGGGGTAGAGACGCTTTCCGGCGTCGCCAGCGCGGTCACGAGAACGCTGGTGCGCTCTCCGCTGACAATCGCCACCACCTCGGGGGATTCCTGCGGCTGCCAGACCGGCGCCGTATTGTCGGTGGCAGTGGACGGCGGGGCAGCTCCTCCGGTCTGCGCCATGGCGGTTCCGGCCAGCAGCGCGGCCAGGGTGATGCCGGTCAGCAGAAGTCGTCTCACGTTCAATTCCCCAATCTTGCACGGAATGGCTGTCTGACGACACGCCACTGATCATAATATTCCGCAGGCAGGTCGAACGGTGCCGCCTGCCGCACTGAACGAATTGCCTGCTCTACAAACCGCGCCTGCTGCGGCTGGTTGCTGGGCGTGCGTCCGGACATTTCGCCAAGCTGGCGGACATTCTGCACCGTTCCATCCCGGTTCAGTGTGATTTCCAGCACCAGTCGCAATTCATCGACGTCGATGCCCGATGGCGCGTTACGCTGCCAGAAAGGGGCGATCTCCCGGTCGACTGCAACGGTAATGCTCTGCCGGACCTCGGCTGCTGTCTGCGCCGCAGGCGGATTGGGCCCGCGCGCGTTGGGCGGACTGTTGCGGGCAACCGAATTGGCAATGTCGCCCAGCGGATCCCCCGCCGGCCGCCTGTCGCGCTGCGGCTGACGCTGGGGTTGCCGCTCGGATTGCGCCGGCGGAGTGCGGCTGGCGCTGGTCTGCCGGTCGGGACGCTGGCGCGGCGTGGTTTCGCGGGGCGGGGTCGGCGGCGGACGCCGTTCGGCGCGGGCGTTGGGCCGCGGCGTCGGTGCCGGTTCGACACGCTTGGGCGTCGGCGGCGGCGGGGTAGGCCGCGGTGCAACGCGCGGTTCCGGCGGCGGCGGTTCGGGCTCGCGCACATTGCTGTCCGCTTCCCCGCGCCGTGCAGCCGGCGGCTCGACCGCCGGTTCCGGTGCGGTGCTGACCGGCGCGATCTCGGCAACCAGATCGACCGCCATCGGCGGATTCTCGAAACTATGGTCCGGTCCGTTGCTCCAGCTCAGCGACAGCAGCGCGAACAGGGCCAGATGCGCGGCGATGGCCGCGCCCAGTCCCGTTCGTTCTGCCTCCGTCATCGCCATGTGTCGGGCCTATGGCTCGCCATCTGAACCTGTGGTGACCAGCGACACGCGGTTGAGCCCAGCCCGGTTGAGCTCGCCCATCACCCGCGTCACCGCGCCATAGTCGAGTGTGCGGTCGGCGCGCAGATAGATGGTCCGCGGATTGTCCCCCTGCCCCTCGGCAATCGATTCCAGCCGCGCAGGCAGGTCGCCTTCGGCCACCAGGTCCTCATCGACGAACAATTCGCCGGCCGCCGTCAGGCTGATCTGCACCGGCGGGCGCTGTTCCTGGTCGAGCGGCTTGGCCCGGCTGTCGGGCAGATCGACGGGGACGCCGGTAGCCAAGAGCGGCGCGGTGACCATGAAGATGATCAGCAAAACCAGCATCACGTCGACGAATGGCGTGACGTTGATCTCGGCCATCGGGGCGCGGCGCGCGGTTGCGCCTCGCCGGCTGCGCCCCGCGCCAGGGCTGTGCAGACCCATCGCCATCAGCCGTCCTTCTCCAGCTCACGGCTGAGCATAGCGTGAAAGGCATCGGTGAACCGTCCGAGCCGCGATTCGATGCGCCCCAGCGTGTGCAGCATGCGGTTGTAGGCGATCACCGCCGGGATGGCGGCGAAGAGGCCGATCGCGGTCGCGAACAGCGCCTCGGCGATGCCCGGTGCCACGACGGCCAGGCTGCTGTTCTGTTCGGCAGCGATGTTCGAGAAGCTGCGCATGATGCCCCAGACCGTGCCGAACAGGCCGACGAAGGGCGCGACCGACCCCACGGTCGCCAACAGGTTGAGCCGCTCCCCCAGCTTGTCGATCTCGCTGGCGGCAGAACTGTCCAGCGCCATGGCCAGCCGCTCGCGAACGCCGGCGCGATCGACGACCGGGCGCGAGGTAGAGCGGCGCCATTCGGCGAGCCCGGCAGCCAGCACGCGCCCTGCCGGCAGATCGCGCGTCACTGCATCCTGACTGAAGCTGTCGACATCCCCGGCCTTCCAGAAATCCCGCTCGAACTGCTCGGTCTCACGGCGCACCCGCGCAAGCTGGCGGCCGGTGCCGATGATGATCGCCCACACCCAGACCGAGGCCAGCAGCAGCCCGATCATCACCGATTTGACGATCCAGTCGGCCTGGATGAACAGCGCCAGCGGCGAAAAGCTGCCGGCGTCGAGGGAGAATTCGGGGATCATGCAGCAGTTTCCGTTTGTGAATGACCGGCGGTCATGATGGCGCGGAAGCGATCCGCCCAGCCCGCCGGCTGGCGGCGCGCGCGCCCTTCTGGCGAGACGAAGGCCGCAGTCACGCGCCCTTCGGTGAGGATGGCATCGCCGCAGCGGATGGTTTGGGCAATATCGACGCTGGCACCGCGCACGGCGGTTACGACGCTTTCGACCAGCAGTTCATCGTCGAGCCGCGCCGGCAGGCGGTAGCGGATGGCCAGATCGGTCACCGCCCAGGCGCCCTCCCCGGCTTCATTGGCCGCGCGCTGATCGATACCGGCCAGCCGCAGCATGTCCGACCGGGCACGCTCCATGTAGCGCAGATAGTTGGCGTGATAGACGACGCCCGAGAGATCGGTGTCCTCGAAATAGATGCGCACAGGAAAGAGATGGCGCGGGCCATCGAACACACCCGACGGCGGCGCTGGGGGAGGCGGCGGTGACGTCACGACTACGTCCCTAGACGAGCGACGAGTCGAGTGCAAAGGCCGGATGGCGGCTTTGCGCGATGAAGCGAGGCGCATTGGGGGATAGACTGTTCACTTCCCCTCGAACAACCCCTCCTGCGTGCCAACAGGCGGCATCAGCCCCAGATGCTTCCAGCCAGGCCCGTTGAGCAACCGCCCGCGCGCGGTACGTGCGATCAGCCCCAGTTGCAGCAGATAGGGTTCGACCACATCCTCGAGCGTGTCGCGCGGTTCGGAGAGGCCGGCGGCGAGCGCCTCAACCCCCACCGGGCCGCCGCGATAGATGTCCGCAATCATCGTCAGATAGCGCCGGTCCATCGCGTCGAGACCGAGTGCATCCACCTCCAACCGGTTGAGTGCGCGATCGGCGGCAGCGGCATCGACCACCTCCGCCCCCGCCGCATGCGCAAAGTCCCGCACCCGTCGCAGCAAGCGCCCGGCGATACGCGGCGTGCCGCGCGCGCGGCGGGCAATTTCCCGTGCGCCATCGTCGGCAATGGCAAGACCGAGCAGCCCGGCGGCGCGGCGGATGACCTTCTCCAGCTCGGCATGCGTATAATAGTTGAGCCGGACCGGGATGCCGAAACGGTCGCGCAGCGGCGTCGTCAGCAGCCCCTGCCGCGTCGTCGCGCCGACCAAAGTGAAGGCGGGCAGATCGATCCGCACCGAGCGCGCCGACGGCCCCTCACCGATCATGATGTCGAGCGCGCGATCCTCCATGGCGGGATAGAGGATTTCCTCGACCGCCGGATTGAGCCGGTGAATCTCATCGATGAACAGCACATCGCCATCGTCGAGATTGGTCAGCAGCGCCGCCAGATCGCCGGACTTGGCGATGACCGGGCCGGATGTGGCGCGGAACCCCACCCCCATCTCCCGCGCCATGATCTGCGCCAGCGTGGTCTTGCCGAGACCCGGCGGGCCGAAGAACAGCACATGGTCCAGCGCCTCCCCCCGCGCCTTGGCGGCAGAGATAAACACGCGGAGGTTTTCGCGTGCCGCCTGTTGCCCGACGAATTCGTCGAGCGTCTTCGGGCGCAGCGCGGCGTCGACATCCTCGGGGGTGCGGGTGGGGGTAAGGTGGGGGTTGGAGCTCACTTCGCCGCCTTCCTGAGCGCCAGCCGTACCAGCGCATCGAGTGTCGCACCCGGCCCCAGCTCCGCGTCCGCCTCGCCGACGGCAGCGCTCGCCTCGCCCGGCTTGAAGCCCAGCGAGGCCAGCGCAGCCAGCGCGTCGGCGACCACGCCGCCCGCAGGTTCAGCCATGTTCACGCCGCCGATGCCCAGCGCACCGGTGGCGACGCTACCCGCCTTGTCCTTGAGTTCGTTGCAAATGCGCTGCGCCAGTTTCGGGCCGACGCCATTGGCCCGCGCGATCATCGCATGGTCACCCTGTGCGATGGCACGCTGCACCTCGGCTGGCTCCAGCGCGCTCAGGATCGCCAATGCTACCTTGCTGCCGACCCCTTGCACGCCGGTGAGCAGCCGGAACCAGTCGCGCTCCTCGGCACTGGCAAAGCCGATCAGCCGCAGGAAATCCTCCCCCACCAGCAGCTCGGTATGCACCGTCACATGGTCCCCGACGATGCCGATGGCGGACAATGTCCGCGCCGAGGCCTCAACCAGATAGCCGACGCCCGCCACATCGATGACGGCATGGCCCGCGCCCCAGCTGTCGAGCTTTCCGGTGAGTTTGGCGATCATGCCGGCGGGTGTAGCGGCGCCGGAATGGAAAGGGAACAGGGGCACCCCATATAGGTTTTGATGTGGACAATGGAGGCGGCGATGGCCGGTGGTTGGGCGCGGGATGGCGCAGTGCAGGATCAGATCGACGATACGGTGCGTGACGCCGTTCTCGGGGCGCGAGCGCGGATGCCGGCGGGCGAGAGCCTGCAACATTGCGAGGAATGTGGCGAAGCGATCCCCCCGCGACGGCGCGCCGCTCTGCCCGGTGTGCGGACCTGCGTCGCCTGTCAGTCCGACCGGGACCGGCTGGTGCAGCACAGCATGATCAACCGGCGCGGCAGCAAGGACAGTCAGCTACGCTAGCAACTTACCCATGATGCGCATGGGTCACGGCCACCGCCAGCGCGTCCGCGGCATCGGGCCCGGACAGTTTCAGGCCCGGCATCAGCGTGCGCAGCATCGCCTGCACCTGATCCTTGGCCGCGCCACCGGTGCCGACGACGCTCTTTTTCACCAGCCGCGCGGCATATTCGGTGATCGGCACACCCGCAGCGGCCGCCGCGACCAGCGCCGCCCCGCGCGCCTGCCCCAGCTTCAGTGTCGACTGGGCATTCTTGTTGACGAACACCTCTTCGATCGCGACCGCCTGCGGCTTCACCTCTTCCAGCACACGGCGCAGCGAGTCGGCGATGATCAGCAGGCGATTGGCCAGCGGTTCGGCCGGATCGGTGTCGATCTCGCCATTGTCGATATGACTGAGCCGGTTGCCTTCGCGCACGATGACGCCCCAGCCCGTGGTGCCAAGGCCGGGATCGAGCCCGAGGATGACCAGCGGCGCGCGGCGCGCCAGCATTGCCGCCTCGCGCTCGGCGCGCGATAGGCCACCGGCGCCGAACAGTTTGGCGAGCTTCACCCCAGCTTTTCCATCACCGCGTCGGGGATCTCGTAATTGCCCCACACGGTCTGGACATCATCGTCATCGTCCAGAGCATCGATCAGCTTGAACAGGGTCTGCGCCGTCGCCTCGTCGGTGACTTCGCTCTTGAGCGTCGGCCGCCAGGCAAGCTTGACGCCTTCGGCGTCGCCCAGCTTGGCTTCCAGCGCCTTGGCGACCGGGTGCAGATTTTCCACGCTGGTCCAGATTTCGTGGCCGTCCTCGCTCGATTCGACATCGTCGGCACCGGCATCGAGCGCGGCTTCGAACACCGCATCGGCATCGCCTGCCTTGGCGGCATAGCTGATCAACCCCAGGCGGTCGAAACCATGGGCGACGCTGCCGGACGTGCCGAGGTTCCCGCCATTCTTGGAGAATGCGGTGCGGACATTGGTGGCGGTGCGGTTGCGATTGTCGGTCAACGCCTCGACAATGATCGAGACGCCGCCGGGGCCATAGCCCTCATAGCGGATTTCCTCGTAATTCTCGCCATCGGTGCCAGACGCCTTCTCGATCGCGCGCTGGATATTGTCCTTGGGCATGGATGCCGCGCGTGCGGCGAGCACTGCGGCACGCAGGCGGGCGTTGGCGTCGGGATCGGGCAGGCCCATCTTTGCCGCAACCGTGATTTCGCGGCTGAGCTTCGAGAAAGCCGCTGATCGCTTTTTGTCCTGCGCACCCTTGCGGTGCATGATGTTCTTGAATTTGGAATGGCCTGCCATGGGTCTGCCGTGTTCTCGAAAAGAAAGCGCCGCCTGTAGCGGAGGCGCGCAAATGGGTCAAAAAATGGGGCGCCTCACCCCAGCCCCAACGCCGCCTTATAGGTATCCAGCAACGCTTCCATTTCCGCCCGGTCATGCGGTGGCAGCTTCCTCAGGCGGACGATCTGGCGCATGATCTTGGCGTCATAGCCCTGCGCCTTGGCCTCGGCATAGGTGTCGCGGATATCGTCGGCGATGCCCTTTTTCTCTTCTTCCAGCCGCTCGATGCGCTCGATGAACAGCTTGAGCTGGTTGTCGGTCGCTTCGGCATCGATGTTGGTGGCGACGCTTGCCATCGAATCATTCCTTCGGGTCAATGTGGAGGCGGCTCCCTAGAGCAGGAGCCAGCGGTATTGAAACACCTTCGTCATTGCGAGCGTAGCGAAGCAATCCAGGGTCGTGCAGCGCGGCACTGGATTGCTTCGCTTCGCTCGCAATGACGGGAATACTAGCCGCGCACCGGGTTCTTCGCCAAGCTCTGCTCCATCCGTGCGAGCTGCTCCGGTGTGGCGGGCGGCTGACTGGCTTTCCACGCGGCGGCTCTCATGCCGTGCACCGCCTCGCGCGCCACATCCTTGGTGAGCGTCGGCTCCGCCTCGATCAGCCAGTCGGCGAGGCAATTGCGGCAAAATCCGGCCAGGCCCATCAGGTCGATATTCGCCGCATCGCTGCGATGCTGCAGGTGCCGCACCAGCGTGCGAAAGGCGGCGGCGGCGGTGCGGTCGTCGATATCGTCGATGGTCATGGTGTTGCCCCGATAAGCTGCATTCCTATGCAGCCTTGCCATGATTCGCTGCATTCGTCATGCGGTTGACACGGTCGGCTGCGACCAGCGGCGCAACAAGCAGAGAGGATCCATCTTGGTTCAGCCCGTCCAGCACCGGCATCGCGGCGTTGCCCCACGGCTGCGCAAGGTCCGCATTCTCGCCACGCTCGGCCCGGCGTCGAGCGGGGTGGAGATGATCCGCAAGCTGTTCATTGCCGGTGCCGATGCCTTCCGCATCAACATGAGCCATGGCGATCACGCCATGCATGCCGCCAACATCGCGGCCATCCGCAGCCTGGAAAAGGAACTGGGCCGCCCGACCACCATTCTCGCCGATCTGCAGGGACCGAAGCTGCGCGTCGGCACCTTTGCCGCACCCGCGGTGCTGGAGGCTGGCGCCCCTTTCCTGCTCGACAGCTCGCCCGAGCCTGGCGACGCGCGCCGCGTCCAACTGCCCCACCCCGAAATTCTCGCTGCGCTGGAGCCCGGCGCCCGGCTGCTGATCGATGACGGCAAGCTGGTGCTGCGCGCCACTGCCTGCCACGGCGACCGTGTCGAGACAATCGTCGAAGTCGGTGGCAAAATCTCCGACCGCAAGGGGCTCAACCTGCCCGACATCGTCGTGCCGCTGGCCGCGCTGACCGACAAGGACCGGCGCGACCTCACCTTCGCGCTCGAAAGCCACGTCGACTGGATCGCCCTGTCGTTCGTGCAGCGGCCCGAGGATGTCGCCGAGGCGCGCTCGCTGATCAAGGGCAAGGCCGGCGTCCTCGTCAAGTTCGAGAAGCCGCAGGCCTTGGCGCGGCTGGAGGAGATTTTGGAGCTCGCCGACGCCTGCATGGTCGCCCGCGGCGACCTGGGCGTCGAGTTGCCGCCCGAGGCTGTGCCGCCCGCACAGAAGCGGATCGTCGCCACCGCGCGTGCGATGGGCAAGCCCGTGGTGGTGGCTACCCAGATGCTCGAATCGATGATCACCGCGCCGACGCCGACCCGCGCCGAAGTCTCCGACGTCGCGACCGCGGTCTATGATGGCGCGGACGCGGTGATGCTCTCGGCGGAGACCGCGGCCGGTGCCTGGCCGGTCGAAGCGGTGACGATGATGGATCGCATCGCCCAGTCGGTCGAGGCCGATCCGGGGTATCGCGATCGCGTGCAGTTCACCGAGACCAAGGCCGACCCGACCACCGCCGACGCGCTATCCGAAGCCGCAGGCAATGTCGCGCAGATCATCGGCGCGGACGCGATCCTGTGCTTCACTTTCTCCGGATCGACCGCGCGGCGCATCTGCCGGGAACGTCCGGCCGCACCGGTGCTGGTGCTGACCCCGAAAGCAGAAGCGGCAAGGCGCATGGGCCTGTTGTGGGGCAGCCACGCCGTGCACACCCGTGATATCGGCAGTTTTGAAGAGATGATCGCCAAGGGCAAGCGCATGGCGCTGCGCCATGGCGTGGGCAAGGCGGGCTCCAAGCTGGTGATGATGGCCGGCGTCCCCTTCGGCACCCCCGGCTCGACCAACGTGCTGCACGTGGCGACGCTGACCGGTGACGAACTGAAGAGCTATCGCGGCAAGGTCAGCTGAGGGTCAGGACCGCACACATTATTCTGAAGTAAGCGTTGCTTTAACGGTCTGCTTGATATCTACCCGGTAGAATTGAAGGGTTGATACAATGCGGCCTGTCATGTTTTTCAATGCATCGATTGCTCTAAGTGTCGTCTTTTGTACGGGCTGTTCGGATAACTCCAATCCCGCCCCGCTCGATGATAGTTACGACGCTTTTGCGGCCGAACTGTCTAACATGAAGGCATCGAATGAGGACGAGTATCGTCGCTCGTGTAATTACTCTCGAAAAAGTGGGCAATCCGGCAACGCGACCGACGATATCGCTGCGGAAATGCGTCGCTTCGAGCGACATGTGAATGCGCGCAAACCAACTCCAGAAGTCGAAGCGCGCAAGGCTGGCGATAGAGGGGACTTCAGGTTCATTGCGCACAACAATGGCCCAATACGCGGCATCTATATGAGCGCGTCCGGTGTCGTATGCCGACCTCCGATAGGCAGCTGGGACCGCATGACGATTAGATGGTCGTTCCCTAGTCCCTCCGACGTACTGCCGTTTCCCGGCCATCATCCCGACAAAGGCCGCGACAGCACTCCCAAAAGGCACCTCAATCCGGACTTTGCGCGTCGTTACAACCTGTCTCTGTTGGGGCATCCACGATTTCCGTATGGAGACATCTGTCGAGCCGGGCTCGACATTTCCCAACCCCACTATGCGCCCGCAGCTCTAATCAACCAACTTGGATTTCGTGATCTCAGAGTCACAGAGTCGCCGATAGATTTGCACGAAGCTGCACGAAGGGGCACCATTGAGTCCTTGGGGTCATTGCTGGCCGCCAGCTCACCGCGAGAGATCAACCGGCGGGACATGTTCGGAATGACCGCACTGGCATGGGCGGTGGCATATGCCCGTCCAGACCATATGCGCTTGTTGCTGGGAGCCCAAGCCGATCCCCGCGGCAGTGGCTGCAGCCACCAGGACCAGCTTTTTTCACCGCTCGACTTGGCAATCCGCATGAAGCGCGGAGACTTAGTTGCTCTGTTGCGCCCATATTTGCGCAATCGCCGATTGCTGCAAGGCGATTTGCCTGCAAGTCTCAATCGGCCTGCATCCGACGAGAACTTCATCAACGCTGCAGCAGCGGCCCCGGGCCAAATGCGTTTTCAGATGCGAATTTCTCGCGGTGGCCAAGTTACAGCTTGCACCATGGTGCCTAACCCTTCGAGAACAGCTACCGAGGCATCCGTGGGTCGCGAGCTTTGCCAACAGGCAATGGCGCAGTTGCGGTTCTTCCCTGCCATCGATCAGGATCGTCGACCGATCGACAGTGACGCGATTGTCAGATTTACCTCTTATTGATCCAGCGGCATAAAAAGCGGATTCTATCATGGCCTTCACCCTGCCCTTCGTCGCGCGGCCCGAGCATATCGACGAGCTTGGGCATGTGAACAATGCCGTCTGGGTGCAGTGGATCCAGCATCTGTCGACCAGCCACTGGGCGGCGCGCGCGAGCGCCGAGGAGCAGGCGGCCTACATCTGGGTGATCGTGCGGCACGAGATCGATTATCACCGGCCGCTGCTTGAAGGCGAGCAGGTCACGGGCGAGACACGGGTGGCGGAAAAGCCATCCGGCGCGAAGTTCGACCGGCACATCCGCTTCGTCGGCGCCGATGGCCGCAAGCATGTTTCGGCAGTGACGACGTGGGCGCTGCTCGATCGGGCCAGCGGCCGTCCGCTCAGGGTGCCGCAATCGCTGGTCGATCGCTTCGCTCAGCCGGCGGATTGACGCTCCGCATCGAGCACGCAGTCGATCACCGCGTCGACGGCTTCTGCGCAATAGGCAAAGCCGAGATGCCCGCAGCCCAGTTCGACCGCGCGGTCGCGTTCATAGCCCGTTCCGCGGGCACATTGCGGCGCGATGACGCCGTCAGAGGCCGACCATAAGGCGTAGGTCGGCACGGCCGGCTTTGGATCGGGGTGAAAGGGGATCGGCGGCGCCTCGACGCTGTGTTTGGCCACCAGCTCATACAGGCGCCAGGCGTGGTTGGCCCGGCGCGACCCGGAAAAGGGCGACCCCATGGTGATGACGCTGGCGACGAGGTCCGGATGGCGCTTGGCATATTCGCGGGCATACAGGCCCCCCAGGCTCCAGCCGAGCAGATGCACCTTTCGCCCTTCGCGATCGGCCGTGTGCTCGACGCGCGCGTGCAGGCGCTCGATCAGATCGGCCCGCGCACCCATGTTGGCGCCCTGCTTCCAGCGCTTGGCTTTGAACCCCGCCCGGTTGAGGTTGTGCCGCATCTGCGCCATCGACATGTCGCCGGCCAGAAAGCCCGGCAGCGTCAGGATTGGCTGGCCCTCGCCGAGCGGCTCGCGCACGTCGATGCGCGGGCGCAGCCGGGCGGTCGCCCAATCGCGCGCGATGCGCAACTCACCCAGCAGCAAACCCAGCGACGGCGGGGCATCCTGTGACGGGCCGGCAGGTTGTAGGCGGGGGAGAGCGAACATTGCGGGTATATGACACATCCGTCATGGATTTGTCATTAACGAACGCCGTCATGCGCGCAGCGGTTCCCTTGCCGATGCAGGCCTAAAGCTGGTGCCCGGTCCGATCGCGTTTTGTCGCCAGATAGCGCTCATTATGGACGTTTGTCGGCAACGCCAGCGGCAGCCGCTCGATGACGCGAATTCCTTCCCGCTCCAGCCGCGCGACCTTGTCGGGATTGTTAGTCGTCAGCCGCACGGCATCGACGCCAAGCAGCGACAGCATCCGCGCCGCAATGCCAAAATCGCGTGCTTCCACGGGGAAACCTAGGCGGGTGTTGGCGTCGACGGTATCGAAGCCCTGGTCCTGCAGCTGATAAGCGCGCAGCTTGTTGACGAGGCCGATCCCCCGCCCTTCCTGCCTGAGATAGAGCAAAATGCCCCACGGCGCGCCGGCAATGGCATGCAAGGCAGTGTGCAGCTGTGGTCCGCAGTCGCATTTCAAACTGCCGAGCACATCACCGGTCAGGCACTCGCTGTGGAGGCGCACCACCGGCACACTGGCGTCGCGCTGGCCCAGGATCAGCGCGACATGCTCCTGCGGGTCTTCGGGACTGCGATAGGCGACCAGCTCCCCCGCCTCGCTTTCCGCGACCGGCAGGCGCGCACGGGCGGCAATGGCCAGGCGCTGCGGATCGGCAAAGGCCGTGACGGCCGCCGCGCTGGTTTCGGCGAGGACCGGCCCGCTGGCGGCAACATACCAGGCCGGGAGGATCCCTGCATGGCGTGCGAGATCGACGGCCGCGCGCGCCGCGTCGTCCGCCTGCAACGGCAGCGTCCGGAATGGTCCCTTCATCGGATAGGCAAGGTCCAGCGAAGGGTCCGCGACGGTGAGCCCGCGCTCAGGCGCGGCTCCCGGCTCCAGCGCGATCTGGACCGGCCCCGGCGATGCTGCTGCCAACTGATTGGTCAGCTTCAGCGTCGCGGCGCGCTCTCCCGAGATCAGCAGCGCGGTTGCGCCGAACGCGGCCAACGCTTCCACCGTCGCGCTTTCGACCGCCAGCAGGGTCAGGCCTGCGTCACGGCCGGCCACATGGATCGGCCAGCCCCGGCGCGCGGCATCGATGGCGCGGGCTGCACTGACCGGCTCGTCGCGCATCAGAACCGGAAATCCGTCACGATCGGCACATGGTCCGACGGCTTGTCCCAACTGCGGCAGGACTCATGCACCTGATGCGCCACGGCGGCAGTCGCGACGTCTGGCGTCGCCCACATATGATCGAGCCGCCGCCCCCGATCCGACGCGGCCCAGTCCTTGGCGCGATAGCTCCACCAGGTGTAGAGCCGTTCCGGCGCCTGGATGAAATGTCGCCCTAGGTCGACCCACTTGCCGGCCGCCTGCAACCGGCCAAGCGTCTCACGCTCGATGGGCGTGTGGCTGACGACGTCGCGCAGCGCCTTGCTGCTCCAGACGTCGCATTCGAGTGGGGCGACATTGAAATCGCCGGTGACGATGCTGGGCACCTCGAGCGCTGCCGACCAGTCGATCATCCGTCCCAGGAAATCGAGCTTCTGGCCAAACTTGGGATTCTGCTCGCGGTCCGGAATGTCGCCGCCTGCGGGCACATAGACATTTTCCAGCCGTACTCCGTTGGGCAGTGCCACGCCCAGATGCCGCGCCTCGCCATTCGCCTGCCAGTCGAAGCGGTTGTCCGCGACGATCGGCACACGGCTGACGATCGCCACGCCATGGTGCATGCGCTGGCCGTTGATGAAGACATGGTCGTAGCCCCTGTCAGTGAACAGCTCGCGCGGGAAGATGCTGTCTTCGACCTTGGTCTCTTGCAGGCACAGGATATCTGGCGATTGTTCTTCCAGAAAGCGCGCGACGATGTCTGCCCGGGCGCGCACGCTGTTGATGTTCCATGATGCGATGCGGATGGGGGAGGTCATGTCGAGGCTGTTAGCGCGCCGCGCCCGATGTGCAAACCGCCGCGTGCGCTTGCGGACGGGAAAGGCTACCGCCGCAGGCGGAAAAGACGCCGCGTTCGCCTGCGAACGGGAAAGGCCACCCGCCGCAGGCGGAAAAGGCGCCGCGTTCGCCTGCGAACGGGAAAGGCCACCCGCCCCAGGCGGAAAAAGCACGCAAAAAACCCCTGCTCCAGGGGCGGCGGAGCAGGGGTTCAAAATTGCGTTCGTCACGCGTTTTGAAGCGAGACAGCAGGCCCGGACCGATCAACAGGGGGGAACATCGACCCGGGCAGGTTTTGCTGCCTCGCCCCCCGCTCTAACGACCAATCCTGTCGCGCAGATGAACAAAGCGGCCATCAAAGCGACGAAACGTTTACATCTGTCGTTGATGCGATGCCGCAATCATCGGTTGCGCGGCCCCTGCACTCTGGGATCGCGCCAGCGGAACATCGAATCGGCAACCGGCACATTGTACCGCTGGCCTGTCAGGCGAATCGACGTACGGTTGCGCTGGGCATCGAGCGCCACCCAGCCGTAGAGGCTGAGCCCGCCCGGCGCGCGCGCATCGCGGGTGAACACCATGGTGATCATGCCATATTCGGGGCGGTTGGGGTCCCGCACCTCGACGCTCACGGTTTCACGGCTGCCGGTTTCGACCAGCCGGCCGTAGCGCACCAGATTGGCGCCCGGGTCGATCAGCACCGCCAAGGGCGAGTTGCGCACCGGCCAGCGCTGCACCTGGCGCACCTCATAGTCGATCAGCGTCAGTGAGCGGCCATCGGCCACGATCAGCAGCGGGATGCCCGGCGAATATTGGAAGCGGATGCGGCCCGGCTGCTTCAGCGTCAGCCGCCCGGTCTGCACTTGCCCCTGCCGGTCGGTCTGCGCAAAATCCGCCGTCAGCGTGGTCATCGCCTGCAGATGTTGCTGCACCCGCAGCAGATCGCCGGTCAGCGCCGGGGCAGCCGAGCCTCGCTGCTGTGCGGCTGCGGAACTGGGCGCCAAGCTCGTCGCCGCGCCTGCGGCAAGGGCAATCACGGCACAGGCGGCCGCGACAGATTTGAAAAATTTGGTCATCATGACGTCCGTCGAATGGCGGGCGGCGCAGGTCTGAGCGCCTCACTATGCTGGGATGTGGCAGGGGTGCTTTGAACCCGCGCTGAACCTCTCAGCCTTGCCCCGGGTTCCCTCGCTACAGACACCTGACGCCCCGATCCGGCTTCACGCCGCACGATGACAGTTTGTCCGATCTGAAGCACGGCTACGCTGGACACATGTCATCGTCGTCGCTCTGGCCATTGCGCTTCTTGGGCTTTCCGTTGCGATCGCGCAGCACATCACGACGGCCCAAGTGGTTTGGGGGCGAGATGATCCCGTCCTGCTCCATCCGGTCGATATGGCGCGCCGCGGTATTGTAGCCGATGCGCAGCGCCCGCTGCACGGAGGAGATCGACGCCCGCTGGCTGTCGATCACCACCTGGCAAGCCTGCGCATATTGGCGGTCCTCGGCGGTGTCGGCAATGCTTTCGCCTTCGAACACATAATCGCCGCCGACTTCCGGTTCTTCGGTGACTGCCTCGACATAGCTCGGCTGGCCCTGCGCGCGCCAATGGTCGGCGACAGCGCGTACCTCGTCGTCGGAAACGAACGGGCCATGGACGCGGATCGGGGCCTTGCCTCCGGCCATCCACAGCATATCGCCTTTGCCGAGCAACTGTTCGGCCCCCATTTCGCCCAGGATCGTGCGGCTGTCGATCTTGCTGGTGACGTGGAAGCTGATGCGGGTCGGCAGATTGGCCTTGATCAAGCCGGTGATGACGTCGACCGAGGGACGCTGCGTGGCGAGGATGAGGTGGATGCCGGCCGCACGCGCCTTTTGCGCGAGCCGCTGGATCAGCACTTCCACTTCCTTGCCGGCGGTGATCATCAAATCGGCCAGTTCGTCGACGACCACAACGATCTGCGGCATCGGCTCGCAGTCGAGCTGCTCCTCCTCATAGATCGGCCGGCCGGTATCGGGATCGAACCCGGTCTGCACCTGCCGCCGCAGCGCCTTGCCCGCAGCCTTGGCGGCGCGGACCTTGTCATTGAAGCTGGCAAGGTTGCGAACGGACAGATCGGCCATCTTGCGATAGCGGTCTTCCATCTGCTCCACCGCCCATTTGAGCGCGCGGATCGCCTTGGCCGGCTCGGTCACCACCGGCGAGAGCAGGTGCGGAATGCCGTCATAGACGCTGAGCTCCAGCATCTTGGGGTCGATCAGGATCAGGCGGCACTGATCCGGCGTCAACCGGTAGAGCAGCGACACGATCATCGCGTTGAGCCCGACCGACTTGCCCGAACCGGTGGTGCCGGCGATCAGCAGGTGCGGCATCGGCGCGAGATCGGCGATGATCGGATCGCCCGCGATATTCTTGCCCAGCACGATCGGCAGTTGCCCGGTCTGCGACTGGAACACATCGCTGGCGATCAGCTGGTGCAGCACCACCGGCTCGGTACGCGTGTTGGGCAGTTCGATGCCAATCACGGTACGGCCGGGGATGGGCGCAATGCGCGCCGAGAGCGCCGACATGTTGCGCGCAATATCGTCGGCGAGATTGGAGACGCGGCTGGCCTTGGTGCCGGGTGCCGGCTCCAGCTCGTACATGGTCACCACCGGACCCTGACGGACCGCCTTAACCACGCCCTTGACCGAAAAATCTTCGAGCACCGATTCCAGCAACCGTGCATTCTTCTCCAGCGCAGCCTTGTCGACCGTCAGCCCGCCCTTGTCGCTGGCCGGGGTCAGCAGCGTCAGCGGTGGCAGGCTGGAATCGGCGAACATGTCCGCCTGTTGCGGTCTGGGGCGCTTTGCCCCGGCCTGCGGTGCCGGCGCCGGATCGCTGATTTCCGGCGCGTCGCGCGCCTCGATCGGACGCACCGGCCGCCGCGGTTCGACCGACGCCAGCTCCTTGGGGCGCTTGCTGCCGGTTTCGATGGAGGCGCCATCGTCACTGCGGCGGCGCAGCAGGCCCGACAGCGCCGACCAGTCGATGCCGCTCAATGTCAGCGAGCGCAGCCGCAGTTGCAGGCTGCGCCACCACAGCAGGCCACCGCCCGCGCAGAGCAGCAAGGTCGCTGCGCCACGCACCGCCAGCGCGCCATTGGCATCGAGCCCCGCCAGCAGCGGATCGAGCCCGCGTTCGACCAGCATGCCGACCAGCCCGCCCATCCCTGCGGTCAGATCGCGCGACGGCACATTTTCCCAGATGGCAAAACCGATCGCGACCAGCACGATGCCGATCAGGCCGACGCTCAGCCGCCGTTGCGGCCCGGCCCGCTCCGCGCCGACCAGCAGCCGCCATGCCATTCGTCCGCAGGTCGGCACCAGCATCAGCGCCGGCCAGCCGACCAGAAGCAGCAGCACGCTCGCCATCCACGCGCCGGGCAAGCCCACCCAGTTGCCGGGCGGCCCTTCGGCGGCGGTGGTGAGGCTGGGGTCGGTCGAGGTGTAAGTCGCCAGAGCGAGCAGCAGCAGCAGCGTCAGCAGTGCCAGCACGCCCCCGGCCACCATGCCTGCCGATCTCTGGAAACTGGACAGGAACAGTCCGTCCCAGTCATGCGGGGGAAGCGTGGGGCTGCGGCTGGCCATGGTGCGACTTTCGGTCAGGTCAGGCGGGCATGGCACGGCACCATCCCCTCTCGATTAACCACTATGCCGCTGCCCGCGACTCGCCGTCAAGCGCGGGTTTCAGCGGTGCTCCAGCGAAGCGGCACGGGCTTTGGCCGGTAGGGTCTTTTACCCGTCCGGCGAGCGTCCTAAGATGCTGTCCATGGCAGACTCACTCCCCCGCAACGCGACCGCCGACATCCTCATTTCCGGTGGTGGCCTGATCGGCCAGACGCTCGCCTTGGCGCTGGCGGCACACGGCCTGACCAGCATCATCGTCGATCCTGCCGATCCGGTAACGGTGCTCGCGCCGGATTTCGACGGGCGCGCCTCGGCCATCGCGTCGGCAAGCTGGCAGATGATGCAGGCGATCGGCCTCGCTGAGGGGCTGGAGGGGCATGGCTGCCCGATCCACCGCATCTGGGTATCCGACGGCCTCAAGCCGGGAGAGCTCGACTTCACCCCGCAGCCCGAAGACGGATTCCTCGGCCTGATGTTCGAGAACCGCCGGCTGCGGCTGGCGCTGGCCGAAGCCGTCGCCGCCTCCCCGCTGATCGACGTCCGCGCACCCGCGGCCACCGCGCATATCGAGCGCGGCGAGCATCGCGCGACCATCGCGCTCGCCGACGGCAGCATCCTCTCCGCGCCGCTGCTGGCGGTGTGCGAAGGGCGGCGTTCTGCCACGCGTGACGCGGCGGGGATCAAGCTGGCGCAGTGGGACTATCATCATGGCGCGATGATCGGCGCCTTTGCCCACGAAGCGAGCCATGAGAATGTCGCCTACGAGATATTCTACCCCGACGGCCCCTTCGCCATCCTGCCGCTGAACGACTTGGCCGATGGCCGCCACCGCAGCGCCTTCGTCTGGTCGACCCACGCCAAGGATGCGCCCGCGCTGCTCAAGCTGGGCAAGCGCGGATACAAGGCGGAGCTGCTCAAAAAGATGGGCGGCATCCTCGGCGATATCGAGGAAATCGCCCCGCGCGGCCTCTATCCGCTCGGCTTCCAGCACACTGCCAAGCTGGTCGACACGCGCATGGCGCTGGTCGGCGATGCGGCGCACGGCATCCACCCGATCGCCGGACAGGGCTTCAACCTGGGCCTGCGCGACGTGGCGACGCTGGTCGAGGTGCTGGTCGACGGCGCGCGGCTGGGGCTGGACCTGGGCGATGCGCAACTGCTCGAACGCTACGAACGCTGGCGCGGGATCGACAATCTCTCGGTCGCGATGGCTACCGACACCCTCACCCGCCTGTTCGGCATCCCCGGCAAGACCGCCAGCGCGGTGCGGCGTCTGGGCCTGGGCGCAGTGCAGCGCGCGGGGCTGCTCAAGAGCTTCTTCATGAACGAAGCGCGGGGTGAGAGCGGGGATCGGCCGAAGCTGCTGACCGGGGTGACCGTCTGAAGGTTCTGCCCGCCGCGCCTGTTTGGGTGAGCAAACTGAAGGGGTTTACGTATAGGCGATCTTGTGCAGACGGAAGGGCCGCACCGGTCGTGCGGCGGGGCATTGGGATTGGCAATGATAAGAAACGGCTCTCAGCATTGTGCCCGACATTGGCAACTGTAAGTAGTGAGAACCGCGGGAAACCCAGCGCAGTACAATAGACTACGAAACAGCAGCCGGGAAAATCGACTATTAAACCAGTGTTTCAGTTATCCATAGAATCGGATCAGATTTTTCAATCCAGCTTTGAGCCGAATGTTTCACTCTTCAAATACTACACGCTCAGTCAACTTGTCAGCAGGCGGTCGCATAGAAATACAAGCGTTACTTAAGAGATCTAGGCTGTCGCCGAAATCGCCATCTACTACAAAGTCGACCAGCGTATTCATTTCCCGTTCGCGATCTGCTCCTACGCCGAATTTAAATTGCACTCTCGCGCCGTCGACTATAGCGTTCAACGACTCATCGGAGAGAAAGATTGTAAAGTGGTTAAACGAGTCGATTACTCGGGTACTATTTTCCGACGAATAATTCATACCATCGTTAAACTCGAAGGGGAAAACTCTGCAACGCACAGAACCGATACTGATCACTATCGGCTGGTCATCGGTTAAGCAGGGCCGCGAAGTTTCTGCCAGCAGCTGACCAGATTCTTGGACCAACTCGCCATTCACCCAGATTTCGGTCACCCATTCGACGGTCTGGGAAAAAATGCCAGACCGGATCGATAACAAATCTTGAACCACCTGCTCGCCATGGTTCGTGGCAACATCACGTCCGGCGCCAATCACAATAGGATCCGATAACAATCCAAGCCCTGTCAATGCAATCCGTTGCGCTCTACCTCGTCTCGATTTTGAAATCGGCGTTCCACTAACAGCAAAAGCCAACCGTCTTTCCTCATTATTCGAGATTCCACAAAAGATTGTAAGGTGCTTTTGCCACGCGAAATCGTGAGAATAATACGAGATCAATTGCGCCCCGCTTGCGTCACCTCGCAAACTAAACCGATCAAATCTTCCCTCGACAAGCACTCCGGCATCGTACAATTCTGACGTCGTTGGATAGTACATATCACCAACCATACCCTCGGTTGGTACGTCACCATGTTCTAGCGCCCTTGTGGTAAATGACAGGACGGTTGCTGGATCGCGCATACCGATGTCCCGAAGATACTGGTTTAACTGCTGATTGAACTGTTGCGCCCAAACAGCCCCAGTGCGCATACCCTCGCCTGGCCTCAAATTGGGTTCGCTATCCGGAGAAAAAGCATGAAAACCCAGCAACCTGACTTCATCACCAGCAGAGTCTCCCCGATTTCCGCGAGTGAACTGACTTACAATTTCTTGTACCCTTGATACGCCGCGACGACGTGGTATAAATATGTCTTCGGAACCTGGATAGATTCGATTGACTCCGCCGAGAAATGCTATCCCACAGGCACTATCACATCGACCATATTCAATAGTGTTTTCAAAATCGCGATCAAACACATTTTCAACGGGCCCATCGTTCTTCAATGCTTGCTCCCGCAAACGCTGTCGAATCAATTGCTCTATACAGTCGTTACCCAGCTCGCGCTGCGATTGACCTGCGCGGCACAGCGGCGGCTCAATTTCGCCATCAGTCCCATGGACGCTTTCTGGCGAAAATGATTCGTCAATTTCTAAGTAGGTTCTAATGCCTGTATCGAAACCCAACGAGCGGATCGCTCTACCAAGAGCAATCCCGGGCGGCAGCAAGCCTCCAATGCTGTCGAACCGGACGATTGCAAATTGTATATTATTGTTGGAAACAAATTGACGAAACCGAGGCAATGAGCTTTCGTCAATCCTGCCGACCGCATTGATTATACATGGGTCTTCGGCATTGTCGCAGCCACCAAGCTCCGATCTACGGACAATTGTAAATTGCATGGTTGAGTCTTGCACATTGCTTGAAGTCGATGCTTCAGAGGCAGTCGCAGATGATATAAAAAATAGGATCGCGAAAAAAACAAACTCTTTATTGAGCATCGCCTGAGTCCATATCGGCAAAGTACCTTAGTCCGACGCCCAAGTTGTTTGTGCTCGTATCTCTTTCCAAACTAGAAATGACATTTCCAAATATGTCCATGAATCCTTGTGCGTAATCGGTGAAATAGGCACGTAGAATATTTTTGTCGCATACGTTATTCTCAACACAGGTCTTCATTTCATTGAAAAAGGCAGAAATATCGTATATCGACACATATATATCGGGCTGGGCGGCCTCTTCCGCAAATTTGGCAACCTCGTCTTCGCCCCACCTTCTTTTGGTTTCGACGTCTTGCGCGCCTCCGAGTCGCCGGAAAGCAACCAACTGCTCGCGCCTAGAAAAAGAAAAAGTATTTATCACATCAGTATCTTCACTCAACGAACCAGAGTGGAACCGCTCTACAAGTTGCAATGAATTTTCCGCCTTTCGCTGATCGGAATCCAAATTCAACTGCCAGATGATTATTATTATCCCAAATACAGTTGCAGCATGCGACAGAGTTTCGATAACCTTTGCGACCGTGCTGTAGGATTGACGCGGAGCCTCTGAAACTGCCGCAATCTCGATAGCCTTGTCTAAATTTTCGGTCATATCAATTTTGCGTGCAATGCGCTAAATTGAATCTAATTGTCGCCGACAGGTTAGTCGAGCGCGACCTAAGAGATCTAAACATGTTTGTCACGCAGCGGATTTCCGCAGAGCTAAGAGCAACTACCCCTTGCCCATTTGGAGCATCCGTAGGCCCAGGGGGCCCGCCCTGCATGACAGGCCCGATCGGCGTATCAAGAATACTTGTTATAACTCGAGGACAACTGCCGGTAAATATATAAACGTTCCCTCGCTCTGGAGAAACATAGTTAGAAATATTTTGCTCTATGCACTCTAATTCACTTTTACTTAAAGCGACTTCTCTAGCATGTGCTTCAGACCCAAAGGAACAGAAAATTAGCAGCACAGCCGATGTCGCTACGTGCCGATGTATTCCGAATCGATGAAGAATGTGCCGCATCGTAGCCCCCTCCGACGCCATACGGTTAATACATTTGAATAAGCTCTTCAACACAGAAATTGGCCGTGTTGCGGAACAAGCACTTTGGTCTGATTGGCTAACCCCGATTACCCCTTCCCCTCATGCTTGCGATCCACCACCCCCGTCACCATCCCCGGTGAGACAAAGCCGATCGGGTGCATCGATGCCGCGTTCTGCTTTATCTCGCCCGCGATCTTCTCATATTCGCGCTCCATCTCCGGTGTCACCGTGGCGCGGGTGTCTTTGAGAGCGGCTTCGAAGTCGGCCATCGTCACCTCGCCCGCGTCGAGCGAACGGCGGAGCGCGGTCATGCCGGCGCGGCGGGTGAGGTCTTCGAGGTCGGCGCCGGTGAAGCGTTCCGCGCGCCGCGCGATGGCGTCGAGATCGACATCGCCGGCGAGCGGCATCTTCGCCGTGTGGATGTCGAGGATGCGGCGACGGCCGGCGGCGTCGGGCACGGTGACATAGACCAGCTCGTCGAGGCGGCCGGGGCGCAGCAGCGCGGGGTCGATCAGATTGGGGCGGTTGGTGGCGCCGATGACGACCACCGACTGCATCTCCTCTATCCCGTCCATTTCCGCGAGCAGCGTGTTGACGACGCGTTCGGTGGCCTGCGGTTCACCGACGCCTCCGCCGCGCGCGGGCACCAGCGCGTCGAGCTCATCGATGAAGATGATGCAGGGCGCGACCTGGCGGGCGCGGGCGAACAGGCGGGCGATCTGCTGCTCGCTCTCCCCATACCATTTGGAGAGGAGATCGGCGGATTTGGTGGCGATGAAATTGGCTTCTGCCTCTCTTGCGACCGCTTTCGCCAGCAGCGTCTTGCCGGTGCCGGGCGGACCATAGAGCAGGAAACCCTTGGCCGGGCGGATGCCCATCCGGCGGAAAGCGTCCGGGTCCTTCATGGGAAGTTCGACGCCTTCTTTCAGCCGCGTCGCGGCGGCATCCAGCCCGCCGATGTCGCTCCAGCGCACGTTGGGCGCCTGCACCATCACCTCGCGCATCGCGCTGGGGTGGACGCGCTTCAGCGCGCCGACGAAATCCTCGCGCGTGACGCGCAGATCGTCGAGCACATCGGGCGGGATGGTCGAGGTGGAGAGATCGAGCCGCGGCATGATGCGGCGCACCGCCTCGATCGCTGCCTCACGCGCGAGCGCGGCGATGTCCGCGCCGACGAAGCCGTAGGTGGTGCGCGCCAGCTCCGCCACGTCGACGCCCTCGTCGAGCGGCATGCCGCGGGTGTGGATGGCGAGGATCTCGCGCCGGCCGCGCTCGTCGGGCACGCCGACCACGATCTCGCGGTCGAAACGGCCGGGGCGGCGCAGCGCCTCGTCGATCGCATCCGGCCGGTTGGTGGCGGCGATGACGACCAGATTGGCGCGCGGCTCCAGCCCGTCCATCAGCGTCAGCAATTGCGCGACGAGGCGCTTTTCCGCCTCGCCAGAGACCTGCCCGCGCTTGGGCGCGATGCTGTCGATCTCATCGATGAAGATGATCGCGGGCGCGGCCTTGGCGGCTTGTTCGAACACATCGCGCAGCCGCTTTTCGGACTCGCCATAGGCGGAGCCCATGATTTCCGGGCCGTTGATCAGGAAAAACTCGGCCTCGCTCTCATTGGCAACGGCACGGGCCAGCCGGGTCTTGCCGGTGCCGGGCGGGCCATAGAGCAGCACGCCCTTGGGCGGATCGACGCCGAGCCGCTGGAACAGCTCGGGGTAGCGCAGCGGCAGCTCGACCATCTCGCGCAGCTGGTCGATGGTCTCACCCATGCCGCCGATATCGTCATAGGTGACGTCGGCGCGGCGGGCTTCCTTGGGCTCGGCATATTCGGGCAGCAGCTCGATCTCGGTGGTCTCGTCGATATGGACGATGCCCTTGGGGCTGGTGCTGACCACGGTCAGGCGGATTTCCTGCAGCGCATAGGCGGGCGCCGCCAGCATCTGGCGCAACTGCGGCGGCATGTTGTCCGGCGCGACGCGCTGCTGCCCGGCGGTGGCGACGACATCGCCCGCTACCATCGGGCGGCGGAAGAAATTGCGCTTGAGCGCCTGACCCGAGCCCTGCAGGCGCAGATTCTGCTGCGCGGGGGCGAGCGTGACCTTCTGCGCGGGCTTCGATTCCGCCTTGCGCAGTGTCACCATATCGCCGGTGCCGACCCCGGCATTGGCGCGCTGGAACCCGTCGAGGCGGACCACCTCGATACCCTCATCCTCGGCATAGGGGCCGACGGCGATGCTGGCGGTGCTGCGCTTGCCGACGATCTCGACGATATCGCCCTCTGCCAGACCGAGCTGGGCGAGCAGCGCACGCGGCATGCGGGCGATGCCGCGACCGGCCTCTTCGGGACGGATGTTGGCGACCTGGACTTTGATCGGCTGGGCTTCGCTGTCGGCCAAGATGGGACTCCCCCTCGCGCATTGGTGGAGCGCAGACATAGGAAGGGTGAGCGATGGATGCGAGGGCAAAGCAGCGGCAGGGTACGAAACCGGCTGGATTGCGCAAAAAAAGGGCCGCCACCATGAAAGGGGACGGCCCGGAAAGTTGGATTGGGAGAGAGTGCCTGAAAGGCCTTTGCGATGTGGGCGGTTGTCGGCCATTGTGCAAGTGCGAACAGTGCGCCTGAGGTTGCGGAATCTGCATCTTTTGATCTGGCCATGATGCTGCTTTTGCGTCATGTTGCGACGCAACTACCCCGTTCAGACCAGCGTGCCGTCCCTGTGCGCTGCACCATGATCGGGCAAGGACCGGGAGAAGGAGATGCGCAGGCTGCCCTCGCTGAGCGGGCTGGAAGCCTTTATCGCGGTGGCGCGGCTCGGCTCGGTCAAGGGCGCCGCTGCCGAGCTGGCGCTATCGACGCCGGCGCTCTCCCGCCGCATCCAGACACTGGAGCGCCACATCGGCGAACCCTTGTTCGACCGTGACCATCACATGATGCGATTGAACGCCACCGGGGAACGGCTGCTGAGCGCGCTGGGCCCGGCCATGGATGCGGTGCGCGAGGCGGTGGCAGGCGCCGTGAGCAGCGAGAGCGAGCTGAGGCTGAAGCTCAACGTGCTGCCGCTGTTCGCACAGCAGCGCCTGTTCCCGCGCCTGCCGGAGTTGCGCGCGCGCCACCCGCATCTGCACATCGACATCGAAACCAGCGGCCATGGCGAGACGCGGGTCGGCGACGGGGTGGACGCTGCCATTGCGCTCGCGCGTGAGATCGACCCGTCGCTGCACGCGGTGCGGCTGGATCGGGACAAGGTATTCCCCATCGCCGCCAAGCGCTTCGGCGAAGGTCCGGAGCGGATCAGCGTGCCCGAGCAATTGCAGCGGATGACCGTGCTGATCCACAGGGAGATGCCCGAGACGTTCAGCGAATGGCGCATCGCCATCGGCATGCCCTGGCTCGAACCAGCGGGCATCGACATGTTCGATTCCGGACCGCTGATGCTGGAGGCTGCCGCGCAGGGCGTCGGCGTCGCCTTCATGCATGGCCATCATTTCGAGGACGCGCACGACCCGCGGCTGGTGCGGCTGTTCGATTTCGATATCGACAGCCCCTACAGCTACTGGTTCGTCTGCCGTCCCCGCGCGCTGCAACGCACCGCGGTCAAACAGTTCCACGACTGGATCGTTGCCGCAGGGATTTGACGCCCCGATCCCAGACGAGTCGGTCCGACGCCGAAGCGTACGCCCTTGGCGAGGTGAGCAGGCCGGCTATTGCGGCTGCTCGTCCTCGCTATCGACCCGATTGGCGCGGGCGCGTTCGGCGCGGGCGGCAGCCGCAGCCTGGGCGGCGGCTTCAGCCTCGGCCTGCGCGCGGGCCTCTGCTTCGGCCTGGGCGCGGGCGCGGGCTTCGGCGCGGGCCTGGGCTTCCTCCTGCGCGCGTGCCTGTGCCTCGGCGCGAGCCTGAGCCTCTTCCTGGGCACGCGCTTGGGCGTCGGCCTCGGCGCGGGCGCGGGCCTCGGCTTGCGCCCGCGCTTCGGCCTCTGCACGGGCTTGGGCGCGGGCCACGGCTTCTGCTTCGACTTGAGCGCGGGCGGCCGCGTCGGCCTCGGCACGCGCTTGCGCCTCTGCTTGAGCGCGCGCCTGCACTTCGGCTTGGGCCTGAGCGCGCGCCTCGGACTCAGCCCTGGCGGACGCCGCTGCCTGTGCGTCGGCTTCGGCCTGGGCTCGTGCTGCCGCCTCGGCGTCGGCGCGGGCCTGGGCAGCCGCAGCGGCGCGAGCGGCAGCATTGTCGCGTTGCCGCTGGGCATCGGCCGCGGCTTCGGCGGCTTGCGCGGCGCCATTGTCCGGCACGGTCAACGGCTCGCCCGGCTCGGTCGGCGTGCCGGCCGGCGCGTCGATGCGATCGGGGCGCCGGACCGGCGGGATGCGGGTGCGCGGACGCGTACCGGGCGGCGGCGCAGCGGTGTCAGGCGCAGACGGATCGACGGTGACCGGCGGCGGGGCCGGCGGATCGACCGTGACCGGCGGCGGAGCGGGCTGACCCGGCCCGCCGGTGCGGGGTTCTCCGGGGCGGGGACCGCCGGGGCGCGGTTCTCCGGGACGGGGCCCATCCGACCGCGGTTCACCGGTGCCGCGCGGCGGGCGCGGCGCAGGGTCCGGGGTCGGCTGCGTCACCGGGGTGGAGACACCGCCGGGCAGGTCCGCACCCGGCAGATCGGGGCTGACGCGAGGCGGAGCGCCACGCCGGCCGCCACGCCGCCAGCCGTCGAAGCGCTGCGCCGCATCGGCGCGGCGACGGCGCTCTTCCTCAAGCCGGCGGTCTTCGTCGCGGCGCCCGGCACGCTCGGCCCGGCGGCGGCGCACCTCGCGCCATTCCTCGCGGTCACGCCAGGTGGGGCGCCAGCCGCCGCTCCAGCCGCTGCCGAACGAATCGAAGCTGAAGCCGAAAAAGCTCTGACTGGAATAGCTGCTTGCTACCTCGCCATCCCAGCGGCGCTGCAGCGAGGCGGAGAGGATGGAACGGCCGCGCGCTTGCAGCCGATCCGCCGCTTCCTGCACCCGCCACGACGGCGTATCGCTGAGCAGCCGCCCTTCCTGATCGTAATAGGCCACGAAATCGGGCCCGTCATAGGCGTAGCTGCGATAGACATCGCGCACCAGATAGGGCGCGGCAGCGCGCGGAGCGTAGAAATACTGGATGACGCCGTCGACGCCCGGTTCGACGATCATCGCCTCGCCGGCGCTCGACACCCAGGCATAGGCATCGCGCCCGTCGAACCGGAAGGCATAGTCGGGCGGCGCGCTGCCGATGGCGCGGGCGAGGCCATCGGCGGTGTCGATCCAGTAATAGGCCTCGATCGGGGCGGGCGCGGGCGGCAGGATGACCGGCGGCGGTGCGGGCGGCCGCGCGACCTTGGGGTCGACGGGACGCGGCGGCAGCGGCGGTCGCTCGACCGGTTCTGGACGGTAGCTCTCCGGCGGCGGCAAGGGCGCCTCGGGCGGGGGCACCATGCAGCCCGCCAGCAAAGCGGCTGGTGCAGCCGCAGCTGCCCACCTTAGAGGATTGAATTGCCGAGCCATTATTGCCCCTCCTTGCTGCGGGTCAGGCGTGCAAGCTGCCACGGTTATTGTGGCTGGACAATGAATGGCTCCGTCGTGAGGCGTTCAGCCGCGGCGCGGGCGGGCGGCAGAGTCAGACTGCCGCCCGCCCATCGTCCTCAAAGCACGAAATCGCCGGCGGCCAGCGTGTGCAGGCCGTCGATGCGGATGATGAAGTCGGCAACGCCATTGCCGTCGGTGTCGCCCTGCACATAGGTGACGCCGCTGATCTGCTCGTAGCGCAGCTGGCCAGCGACATTGCCGAAGGCGGCATTGCCGATGAAGCTGAAGGCGTTGTCCGCGCCACCGGCGATGGCGTCGATGGCGCTAAGGTCGATCTGGTCGCCCTGGCCCTGCGCAAAATCGCCGATGCGGTCGGCGGTGGCGATGGTCGCGCCGCTGTCGCCGCCTGCGAAGACAAAGCGGTCCGCGCCGGCACCCCCGTTGAGGAAATCGACGCCGGTGCCGCCGTTGATCACGTCGGTGCCGTCCTGCCCGTACAGCGTGTCGTTACCCGCACCGCCGATCAGCGTGTCATTATCGATGCCCCCTTCGAGATGGTCGATGCCATCGCCGCCGTCGAGCGTATCATTGCCGATGTCGCCGAACAGATAGTCGTTGCCATCCTGTCCGTTAAGCTGATCGTTGCCGGCGCGGCCGTAGAGCGAATCCTGCCCTGCCCCGGCGTTGACGATATCGATGCCGACGCTGCCGCTGTAATTGTTGGCGAGCGCGTTGAGGGTGATGGTGAGATCGCCGCCCGACTGGTTGCCGATGAACTCGACATCGCCGGCGATGGTATAGGTCAACCCGGCGGTGACCACTTCCACCGTGTCGATCCCGTCGCCGCCATTGGCGATGTCGCCGACATTGTCGACCTCCAGCCGGTCATTGCCGCCGCCGCCGTTCATGGTATCGGCACCGCCGTTGCCGAACAGCCGGTCCGAGCCATCGCCGCCATTCAAAATGTCGTTGCCGGCACCGCCGTTGAGCGTGTCATCGCCGGCGTTGCCGTCGATCGTGTCGTCGCCGGCTTTGCCCGACAGATTATTGTTGGCGCTGTTGCCGATCACCACGTCGTTGCCGAGGCCCGATATGGCGTTCTCGATCACCGAACCGCGGGCGATGGTGACATTGCCGACCCGGCCGCCGACGTTCGAGAAGGCTTCCTGGTTGAGATCGATGCGCTGGTTCTGCGTGAACCGCGAATAGTTGAGCGTATCGGTGCCGCCATGATCGACCACCGTATAGGTGACCGAGGGATAGAGCGTGGCGTCATAGATGGCGCGGCCCGAGGTGTTGCCGAAGCCGTAAGTGGTATTGCCGGTGCGCGTCGTGGTCGGCGTGCCGTAGGCCAGATTGACCGCCAGCACATCGGCGATGATCGGCGACACCACGAACTGGCGGGTGAAGCCCTGCGCAGCGAAATAGGTATTCTCGGTCTGGTCGAAATAGGACATCACCGTCGTCGCCCAGGCGTCGTTCTGGTAGCTGTTGTCCTGACCGTAGGTGGCATTGCCATTATACGGGCCGCCGTGACCGAGACCGATGGCGTGACCGATTTCGTGGATATAGGTCTGGAAGGAATAAGTGTTGAGGCCGGTGCCATAGGTCGCCAGCCACTGGGTGCTGACGTTGACCGTGGAACTGGAAATGATGTTGCCCACCCGTGTCGAGTTGGCGAAAGCACCCGACTGATTGTCGTCGAGCGTGATGTTGGCGGCGCCGGCAATTTCCTGGAACGTGATGCCGGTCGCATCCGACCACAGGTTGAACGCCTCGCGCGCCAGCGTCTGGCCCTCTGCCGTCAGCGCGGTGACGTTGAAGGTGATGGTGCCGCCCGGCGCTACGTTGAAGTGGCGCGCCGCCTGCGGGCCGCCCCAATAGCCATTGAGCAGCTGGTCGGCGATCTCGTCGTTGGTGAACACTGGCAAGGGTGGAGCGAGACCGACCGCGACACGATAATTGCCCGACGCGGCGTCGTTGAAACCGCCGACATCGAGGAAATAGGTGCCTGACGTGGTCGGGGTGAAACGGATCAGCGAATAGGTGCCGCCGCCACCGTCGTCATTCTCGGCGAGCTGGGTGGAGCCGTCGGTACCGAACAGGCGGATGAAGGTATCGGGATCGTTCGCGCCGCCTGTGGCGCTTGTGAAGAAGGTGTAGGTCGTCCCGGCGACGAGGCTGACGCGGTACCAGTCATGGTCGCCGGCGGCATCGAGCACGCCCGCAACGGCCGGGGCATCCACGGTCAGGCTGGCGGTGGTGGCAGAGGAGCCGGGGATGGAATCGGCCAGGTCCGACGCGGCGGTCAGGCGGAAATTGCCGGTCTCGAGGTCGTTATAGGCGCCGACATTGACGAAATAGGTGCCGCTGGTCGTCGCGGTGAAGACGATGCGCGAATAGGTGTTGCCGGGAAAAGCAATGTCGTCATTCTCGGCGATCAGCGAGCCGGTGCTGTTGTGCAGCCGAAGATAGCTGTCCTGGATGTCGCCCGCACCGGTCGCGCCGACCGTGAAGGTGTAAGTCTGCCCGGCGGTGAGGGTGACGCGGTACCAGTCATGGTCCCCCAGCGTGTCGAGCACGCCGTTGACCGACGAACCGATCGCCAGCGTGACGGTGCTGCTGGTATCGCCGGGCACGGTATCGGCGAAAACAAGATCGGTCGGCGGTGCGCGATCGATGGTGTCGAGTCCCAGCGAGACGACGGTCGCGCGCGAACCGCCGCCGCTGGTGAGCGTGACGGTCGATTCCCGGACGTCGAAGCTGCCGGTCAGGCCGGTGGTACCGGAGGCAACGCCGCCGGAGAGGAGCCCGCTGCTGCCGCGGCCATCGCTGTCGAGCGGGGCGCGCTTGCTGTCATAGGCGCAGCAGTCCGCGCAGGAGCAGCCTTCCTGATGGGCGATCAACCCATCCGCCAGTCGAAAGTCGTCGTTCGGGATGAACAGCTTCATGAAAAGTCCCCTCGCTCATGGTCCCGCCAGCTTAGCGGCGCTGCGCCAGTTCCTGCGTGACTTGTCTCACAATTTCTTCGCTCAGTCGCGTCAAATCCGCTCGTTCAAGTTGCCTGTCGAGCACGTCCACCGCAATTTCGGGAAAGTCATGGGCCGCGCTGCCCTGCCGGTAACTGACCCGGGCTTTCGCTGTCCCCGCGCGGGACAGATCGAGCGCGATGGCGATATCGAGCCCCTCGACCGTGCGGTCGGCCGTGCCCAGTCCGGCCGCGACCTCGCGGCGCAGCAGGGTGCAGGCATCCTCGGCTGGTACGGCAGGATTGGCCTTATCGGCAAAGCGCCGGGCTGACTCGCCGGACAGAGCACATTGCACGGTCGGCGCGCGCGAAGGAGGCTGGTTGGACATGGCGCAGGCCGTCTCCATCAGGGCAAGGCATACCACCAAAAGGCGCATCGGCAGCGGCATGGGGATGGTTTAGGGAAGACATCTGCGCAAGTCGACTGCGATTCGCCGTTATCGCCCGATGGCGCTGTCACCGCTTGCCTCTCCCGAACAAATATGGAACAGCGCCACGCATGTCCTTGACCCACATTTCCGTCCGCGGCGCGCGCGAGCATAACCTCAAGGGGATCGACGTCGATCTGCCGCGCGACAGGCTGATCGTCATCACCGGCCTTTCCGGCTCGGGCAAATCCAGCCTCGCCTTCGACACCATCTATGCGGAGGGGCAGCGCCGCTATGTCGAGTCGCTGTCGGCCTATGCGCGGCAGTTTCTGGAGATGATGCAGAAGCCCGATGTCGAGCATATCGACGGGCTGTCTCCGGCGATTTCCATCGAACAGAAGACGACGTCGCGCAATCCGCGCTCGACCGTCGCCACCGTTACCGAAATCTATGACTATATGCGCCTGCTGTGGGCGCGGGTGGGCATTCCCTATTCGCCCGCGACCGGCCTGCCTATCGCCGCGCAGACCGTCAGCCAGATGGTCGACCGGGTGATGGCGCTGCCCGAGGGCACGCGCGCCTATCTGCTCGCCCCGGTCGTGCGCGGCCGCAAGGGCGAGTATCGCAAGGAACTGGCGCAGTGGCAGAAGGACGGCTTCACCCGTGTGCGCATCGACGGCGCTTTCTACGAGATCGACGAGGCCCCGGCGCTCGACAAGAAGTACAAGCATGACATCGAGGTGGTGGTCGACCGCATCGCGGTGCGCGAGGGGATCGAGGGCCGGCTCGCCGACAGTTTCGAAACCGCGCTGAAGCTGGCCGAAGGGCTGGTGTATCTGGACTTGGCGGACGGGACGGTGGCGGAATTGGGGCGCGAAACCCCCGCCTCCCCGCTCATGTCGAGCGAAGTCGAGACACCATCCGGCGAGACCGAAGGTGTCTCGACTTCGCTCGACATGAGCGGAAAAGAGAGCAGTGGCTCGCTGGCGAAAGGCATGAAAAACACCGGCCTGCCCGCCAACCGCATCGTCTTCTCCGAGAAATTCGCCTGCCCGGTCAGCGGCTTCACCATTGCCGAGATCGAGCCGCGCCTCTTTTCCTTCAACGCGCCGCAGGGGGCCTGCCCGGCGTGCGACGGCCTTGGCGAAAAGCTGCTGTTCGACGAGGATCTGGTCGTCCCCAATCATGCGCTGTCGATCAAGCAGGGCGCAGTGGTGCCATGGGCCAAGTCCAACCCGCCCTCACCCTATTACATGCAGGTGCTGGCCAGCCTCGCCAAGGCCTATGGCTTCTCGCTCGACACGCCGTGGCGCGACCTGCCGGGCGAGGTGCAGCTGATCATCCTGCACGGTACCGGCGGCAAGCCGGTCACCCTCACCTTCATGGACGGGCGCAAGAGCTACAGCGTCAACAAGCCATTCGAGGGCGTGATCGGCAACCTCAATCGCCGCATGCTGCAGACCGAGAGCGCATGGATGCGCGAGGAGCTGTCCAAGTTCCAGCAGCCGCACCCGTGCGAGACCTGCGGCGGCGCGCGGCTGAAGCCCGAGGCGCTGGCGGTGAAGATCGCGGGCGAGGACATCAGCCTCTCCGCCCGGCGCAGCGTGCATGATGCGCTCGACTGGTTCTCGACCCTCGCGCCGAAGCTGACCGCGCAGCAACAGCAGATCGCCACACCGATCCTCAAGGAAATCGTCGAACGGCTGGGCTTCCTCGATAATGTCGGGCTCGACTATCTCAATCTCGACCGCACCAGCGGCACCCTCTCCGGCGGGGAGAGCCAGCGCATCCGGCTGGCCTCGCAGATCGGATCGGGCCTGTCCGGCGTGCTCTATGTCCTCGACGAGCCGAGCATCGGCCTGCACCAGCGTGACAACGACCGGCTGCTGGTGACGCTGCGGCGGCTGCGCGACCTCGGCAACACCGTCATCGTTGTCGAGCATGACGAGGATGCGATCCGCGCCGCCGACTGGATTGTCGACATGGGGCCGGGCGCGGGCGTGCACGGTGGGGAAATCGTGGCGCAGGGCGCGCTCAAGGATGTGCTTAAGGCAAAGAACAGCCTGACCGCCGACTATCTGACCGGGCGGCGCGAGATCGTGGTGCCCAAGGTGCGGCGGATCGCGGCCAAGGGCGATGGCACGCAGATCAGGACGCGCGCCAAGCCCGAGGCCAAGCCGACCAAGAAGCAGCTCAAGCTGCTGGAAACGCAGGGCAAGTTCATCGAGCTGGTCAATGCCCGCGCCAACAATCTGCTCGGCGTCACCGCGCGCATCCCGGTCGGCACCTTCACCTGCGTCACCGGTGTGTCGGGATCGGGCAAATCCTCGCTGATCATCGACACGCTGCAGGCGGCGGCGAGCCGCGCGCTGAACGGCGCGCGGGTTATCGCCGGGCCGCACGACGCGCTGACCGGGCTCGAATTTTTCGACAAGGTGATCGACATCGACCAGTCGCCGATCGGCCGCACCCCGCGCTCCAATCCGGCGACCTACACCGGCGCTTTCACCACCATCCGCGACTGGTTCGCCGGGCTGCCGGAAGCGCAGGCGCGCGGCTACAAGCCGGGACGCTTCAGCTTCAACGTCAAGGGCGGGCGCTGCGAGGCGTGTCAGGGCGACGGCCTGATCAAGATCGAGATGCACTTTCTGCCCGACGTCTATGTGACCTGCGAAGTGTGCCACGGCCAGCGCTACAATCGCGAGACGCTGGAAGTGAAGTTCAAGGGCAAGAGCATCGCCGACGTGCTCGACATGACGGTCGAGGATGCGACCGACTTCTTCAAGGCGGTGCCCGCGATCCGCGACAAGATGGCGATGCTCGAGGAAGTCGGCCTCGGCTATCTCAAGGTCGGACAGCAGGCGACGACGCTGTCGGGCGGTGAGGCGCAGCGGGTGAAGCTCTCCAAGGAACTCAGCCGCCGCGCCACCGGCAACACCCTCTACATCCTCGACGAACCGACCACCGGCCTCCATTTCGAGGATGTCCGCAAACTCTTGGAAGTGCTGCACGCGCTGGTCGAACAGGGCAACACCGTGGTGGTGATCGAGCATAATCTCGACGTCATCAAGACCGCCGACTGGATTTTGGACCTGGGGCCGGACGGCGGCGTCAAGGGCGGCGAGATTGTCGCGGAAGGCACGCCGGAGGATGTCGCGGCCAACCCGCGCAGTTACACGGGCCAATATTTGAAGCCGTTGCTGGGCCGCTAGGGCTGCCGTTCGGGGCCAACGCAGACCAGGCGCAAAGCCGGAAGAGCCGGACGTGCGCCGCACGACCTCCGTCGCCTCGCGCTCGACATGGGGTTCAACTGCCGTTCGCGCTTGCCGGAACGAAGTGAAGCCGAGCCCCGAATCAAGTACGGGGCGACGGCGGCGTTGGGAGGGGCAAGAGTGTGTCTGCCTGCGGGTAGCCTCGGCTCAGGTGCCGTTCCCGGCGGAAAACTGGAACAAGGTGGAATGCGGACTTGTCTCGCTGTATTGGCCGACGGCCAGCGTGGCGGAATTGGTAGACGCACTATTTCAATAGTCCCCTGCCGGTAGGTAGCGGGTGCATGGTTCAAGTCCGTGCCGCTGGCGATGGCCGAATGAAAATCGACGTCGACCGCCCTTGCCCGTCGCCCCGTGCTCGACACGGGGCCTGGCTTTTCTTCCCGCGCACCGGAAACAAGCGAGGCTCATCCCGGATCAAGTCCGGGGCGACAATGGTGTGGGCAGTCCGGCATCGGGTCACGAGCGGACCGCCGACTGTCGCTGCGGCTACATAATCCCGTAAGTCACTGTCATAGTTGATAGAAAACTGTTGCCTCCGCATTAAGCATGGCGATTAACCATTCCTGAAATGCCCTTCCCCTATCTGCTGTCCCCGTCTGACGCGTTGCCACGCAGCGTGCAGGCGTTTCGGGTAAAAGGGACCACCTTTCATGAGCACATTCCATAATCGCGCCGCAGCCGGCCTGGTGCTGGCGACGGTCGCCCTCTCCGCCGCCACGGTGCACGCCGCGCCGGTTACCACGCAAGCCACCGTCAAGGCCCGCGTTCTCAAGCAGATCACCGTCACCAAGACGGCGGATCTCGATTTCGGCACCATCGTTGCCGGCACCGCGGCATCGACCGTCGGCGTTTCGACCGCATCGAGCCGCACCTGCGGTTCGGGCCTGACCTGCACGGGCACCGCCAGTTCCGCCAACTTCAACATTTCCGGCACCAACAACGCTGTCGTCACCATTACCGGGGACAATAGCGTGACGCTCGCCAACGGCAGCGGCGGCACCATGACCGCGGCGCTGACGCGCAGCGCATCGACGATCACGCTCGCCAACTCGGGCGCGGTCGGCGGCTCGTTCCAGGTCGGCGGCACCCTCAACATCGCCGCCAACCAGGCCGACGGAAACTATACCGGGACGTTCAACGTCACCGTCGACTATCAGTAAGAAACCCCTTCCGCCGACATTGGGGCGGCGGGAGCGGTGTCCGGCTGCCGGAGTCGACCGGCCACCCCGATGAAGGGGTGCGCTGTCGCTCCGGCCACGCCCGACTTGCGGCGCACGCCCATCGCGGGCACAGCAGCGCTATGCCCGCCACCCCCGCCTGGCCGCCGCGTTCCGCGCCACGCCTGTTCGTCGACGGCGAACTGGCCGCCGGCCAATCGCGGACGCTCGATGGCAATGCCGCCCATTATCTGGGCAGCGTGATGCGCGTAGCGCCTGGCGATGCGGTGATCCTGCTCGACGACATCAGCGGCGAATGGGCAGCGCGGGTCGAGGCGGTGGCCAAGCGCGCGGTGACGGTGACACTGGCAGAGCGTCTGCGCCCGCGCGAAAGCGTGCCCGACCTGTGGCTGTGCGTCGCGCCGGTCAAGAAACCGCATTTCGATCTGGTGCTGGAAAAAGCCACCGAACTGGGCGTCGGCCGCCTGGTGCCGGTGCTGATGCGCCGCAGCGTGGTCGACAAGGTCAATGACGAGCGTATGCGCAGCATCATGACCGAGGCGGCCGAGCAATGCGCGCGCACTGCCCTGCCCGAGCTTGCGCCGCTGGTGTCGATGGCAGGCCTGCTGGCGGACTGGCCGGAAGACCGCGCCCTCTATTTTGCCGACGAGACCGGCGGCGCGCCGGCGCTGGCGGCCTTCGCGGACCACAGTGGACCGGCAGCGATCCTGATCGGGCCGGAAGGCGGGTTCGATCCCGCCGAGCGCGCCGCGATCCGCGCGCTGCCGCAAGCCCGGCCAATCTCGCTTGGCCCGCGCATACTGCGCGCCGAGACCGCCGCCATCGCTGCTGCAGCGCTGTGGATGGCCGCGGCCGGCGACTGGCGCGGCTGAACGATCCTCTCGGCAGCGCCGCTGCTCAAGCCAACCTTAACCATTCTGCCCTAGTGCAGACGGGATGTGGACCGGACCAGCCGCACCATCCCCCGCCAGCCGCGGTCGCGCCCCTTCGCGCGCGCGCCGCGTCGTGCTGGCTTGGGCGCTGGCGCTGCTGATCGCCCCGTCCTCCCCGGTCCATGCGCAGGTTGCCCGGTCGATGACCAACGGCGGGTTCGAATCGAACGACCCGCAGGGCGCGGGCGCGCCGAACTTCCAGATTTTCACTTCGTCCTCCGTTCCGGGCTGGGAAGCCTCGACTGGCGAAATCGAACTGTGGGACAGCAATTTCAACGGCATTCCAGCGCATAGCGGCAATGTGTTTGCGGAAATGAACGCCAACGCGCCGGGCACGCTCTACCAGAACATCTGCCTGACCAACGGCGAGACCTTGCGCTGGTCCTTCGCCCATCGCGCGCGCACCGGTGGGCCAGCGACGCAGACCGCCGTGTTCCAGATCGCCAACAGCGCCGGCACTGTGCTGCAGACGCTGGCCACCCAGGCATCGACGACGGCGCAGGGGTGGAACGTCAACGCCAATACGGCCGGCGTCACCTACACCGGGGCCAGCGGGCTGCAGCGCGTGCAGTTCGTCACCACCGATGCCGGATCGTTCGGCAATTTCCTCGATTCCATCTCGCTTGATCTGGTGCCGTTCCTCGAATATTCGGTGGCGACCGCGAGCGGGAACGAGAATGTCCCGACCGCCAACCTGCCGACCTTGCTGGTCTCCGGCAATGTCCCGACCGCCTTCACCGTGCCGGTCACCGTCACCGGCGGCACCGCGACGCTGGGCGTCGACTACACCACGCCGGGCAATGCGACGACGTTCAACGTCACCATCCCGGCGGGCAACTACAGCCTGCAGGCGGTGGCGCTTGGCATCAGCATCACCAACGACAGCGAGCGCGAGTTCGACGAGACGATCGCGCTTTCGGTCGGAACCGGCAGCAACCACATCATCTCCAGCACCGGCACCTGCGGCAGCGCCGGGCGATCGACAACCACCTACACCATCGTCAACGACGATACGGCACGGGTCGCAGGTACGCCGCCGACGCTGGTGTGCCCGGTGGGAACAACGGTGTTCGACTGGGACACGCGGACATGGACAGCCGGGTCGCTGACCAACAGCTATGCGGTGACCAACATCGGTTCGGTGCTGTTCGGCATCACCAACCCCAATGGCGTGTTCCTCAACAACGCGACCTATGGCGGGCTGTCCCCCGCGCGCCAGAATGCGATGACCGGTGGATTTTCTCCCGCGCAATTTTCCCTAGCGCAATTGGTCAACCTGACGTCCCAGACCGCCGTGGTGACGACGACGATCACCCTGCCGACGGCGGTACCCGGGCTGCAGTTCCGGATCTTCGACGTCGATTTCAATGCCGCACAATTCGCGGACAGAGTGACCGTGACGGGCACATTCGGCGGCACCACCGTCACGCCGGTGCTGACCAATGGCGTCTCCAACATCGTCACCGGCAACAGCGCCATCGGCGATGCGACCTCGGCTGACGCAAGCGCAGACGGCAATGTGGTGGTGACCTTCTCCTCGCCGGTCGACACCATCGTCATCACCTATGGCAACCACACCACCGCGCCGGCCGACCCGGGCCAGCAGGCGATCACGCTGCACGACATCACCTTCTGCAACCCGCAGGCAGCCGTGACCATCGACAAGACCAGCAGCATCGTCAGCGATCCGGTGAACGGCACGACCAACCCGAAGTTCATCCCCGGCGCCACCGTGCGATACTGCATCCTGGCGACCAATGCCGGCAGCGCCACGACGACGGCGATTGCGATTACCGACAGCCTGCCGGCGAGCGTGACCTATGTGCCCGGCAGCATGACCAGCGCCACCAGTTGCGCTGGCGCGGGCACGCCGGAGGATGACAATGCCAGCGGCGCGGACGAGAGCGATCCGTTCGGCATGCAGATAACGGGCACGACCGTCGGAGGCACGGCGGCCAGCCTGGGGCCGGCGACCAGCTTTGCGATGCGCTTCAATGCGACGGTGAATTGACTACCGGCACGCACGGCTGGACGGCAGCAGTCGAAGGGCCTAATCTGCCCATCCAAACACCGGAGAAGCCGAGATGCTGTCGATCTGGGCCTATGCTGTCGTGGCGCTGCTGATCGCCGCATGTGGCTTTGTCATCGGCCAGTTTTTCCCTGGCATGGGCGTCCCGTTCGTCGCGCTCGCCTCGACGCTGTGGGTGGCCTATTCGGTCCGCCGGCAACAGCGAGCGGCGCGCGCGCGCTGACACCAAATCCCCCTAGCGCTCCCCATCGCTGCGCAGTAATGCGCCGGCATGAGCACCCGACAGGTTTCAGATCGCAACGATCCGTTCATCGAAAGCAAGGCCGATCTGATCGCGCCGATGGCGAAAGGCGAGAAGCCGAAGGAGCGCTGGCGCATCGGCACCGAGCATGAAAAGTTCGTCTATCGCCGCACCGATTTTGCCGCGCCGTCTTATGACGAGCCGGGCGGCATCCTTGACCTGCTCAATGGACTGATGCGCTACGGCTGGGAGCCGGTCGTCGAAGGCGGCAAGGTGATCGCGCTGGCGGGGGAGGACGGCAATATCAGCCTAGAACCAGCCGGGCAGCTCGAACTCTCCGGTGCGCCGCTGGTCAACCTGCACCAGACCTGTGCCGAGACCGGCCGGCATCTCAAGCAGGTCAAGGAAGTGGGCGAAGAGCTGGGCCTCGGCTTCCTCGGCCTTGGCATGTGGCCGGACAAGACGCGTGAGGCGCTGCCGATCATGCCCAAGGGCCGCTATGCCATCATGCTGCGGCACATGCCGCGGGTCGGCAGCATGGGCCTCGACATGATGCTGCGCACCTGCACCATCCAGACCAATCTCGACTATGCTAGCGAAGCAGACATGGTGCAGAAGTTCCGCGTGTCGCTGGCGCTGCAGCCGCTGGCGACCGCGCTGTTCGCCAATTCGCCCTTCACTGAAGGCAAGCCCAACGGCTTCCTGTCCTACCGCAGCCACATCTGGACGGATACCGATCCGGCGCGCACGGGTATGCTGCCGTTCGTTTTCGAGGATGGCTTCGGCTATGAACGCTATGTCGACTATATGCTCGACGTGCCGATGTATTTCGTGTTCCGCGACGGCAAATATATCGACGCGGCGGGTCTGAGCTTCCGCGATTTTCTTAAGGGTGAGCTGTCCGTCCTGCCCGGCGAAAAACCGACGCGCAGCGACTGGATCGACCATCTTTCCACCGCTTTCCCCGAGGTCCGGCTGAAAAGCTTCCTTGAGATGCGCGGAGCCGATGGCGGGCCGTGGAACCGCATCTGCGCCCTGCCCGCGCTGTGGGTCGGCCTTCTTTACGACCAGGGCGCGCTCGATGCGGCGTGGGACGTGGTCAAGGGCTGGAGCATCGCCGGGCAGCAGCGGCTGCGCGACGAGGTGCCGCGGCTCGGCCTCAATGCGACCGCCCCCGACGGCCGCCGACTGCTGGACGTCGCGAGGGAGGTGCTGGAGATTGCCAGCGCAGGGCTGGCGGCGCGCGGCGAGGTCAATTCGATGGGCGACAGCGAGGTCGGCTTCCTACGCCCGCTGCTCGATATCGTGGCTGAGGGCAAGACGCCGGCGGACCGGCTGCTCGAGCGCTATCATGGCGAATGGGGCGGCGACATCACGCGTGTCTATGGTGAGAAGAGTTTCTGAGTCGCGCCGTCGGCAACTGTCACAAACCGTCATTTTTCTGCAACAGTGCTTGAGAATCGACAGGCGGTTCGCCGCCTTGCGTTGATTCTGCGGCGCAGCAATCTATTCGGCTCGGGCATCCGGCGCATCATTGTTGCGCCGTACCGATTCTGCTTCCTGCCCACTGCGAGGATTGACCGATGCGCCGCACCACCAGCCGTTTGTTGTTTGCCGCCGTGCTTGCCAGCACTGCCCTCACCTCCCCCGCGTTTGCGCAGGATAATACCACCTCCGCCAATGACGACGGTCTGGAAGACATCGTCGTCACCGCCCAGCGGCGTGAGGAAAATCTGCAGGACGTGCCGATTTCGGTCACCGCGCTTGGCGGCGACCGGCTTGACGCCATCACGGCGGGCGGCGTCGACATCCGTGCGCTGTCGGCGCGTGCGCCCAGCCTGATCGTCGAAAGCTCGTTCGGCCGCACCTTCCCGCGCTTCTACATCCGCGGCCTCGGCAACACCGATTTCGACTTCAACGCCTCGCAGCCGGTCAGCCTGGTTTATGACGAGGTCGTTCTGGAAAACCCGATCCTCAAGGGCTTCCCGATCTTCGACCTCGACCGCGTGGAAGTGCTGCGCGGGCCGCAGGGCACGCTGTTCGGCCGCAACACGCCGGCCGGTATCGTCAAGTTCGATTCGGTCCGCCCCGGTGAAGCCACCAACGGCTATGGCCGCATCTCCTACGGCCGCTACAACGCCATCAATGCCGAGGGTGCCATCGGCGCCCGTCTGTCCGACGCCGCATCGTTCCGCCTGTCTGCCCTCTATCAGCGTCAGGACGATTATGTCGACAATGTGCTGCCGTCGGGCACCACGCGTGACGCGTTCGAAGGCTATGAGGAGTTTGCTGCGCGCGCGCAGTTGCTGCTCGAGCCGACCGATCAGCTCGACATCCTGCTGGGCGGCCAGATCCGCACGCTCGACGGCACCGCGCGCCTGTTCCGTGCCAATGTCTTCACCCGCGGCCAGCGCGGCCTCAATGCGAATTTCCGTCGCAACCGTGTCTCGGTGGACGGACAGAACGAGCAGGAAGTCGATACCTGGAACCTGTCGGCGCGCATCAGTTATGATGCCGGTCCGGTCGATATCATCTCGGTCACCAGCTATTGGGATGGTGACGCCACCTCAGTCGGCGATGTCGACGGCGGCTTCGGTGCCAGCTTCCTGCCGGCCAACCTGACCGGTCCGGGCTTCCTGCCCTTCACCGCCGAAACGCGCGACAGCGTGCCGAGCCTCAGCCAGTTCACCCAGGAGCTGCGCATCGCCAGCAACGGCGACGGACCGCTGTCCTACCAGGCCGGTTTCTTCTATTTCAATGAAGACCTGACCATTGTCAGCGAGAATTATTCGACGCTGGGTGACCCGAACAACGCCGCTGGCGGCGTCAACATCCTTGTCCGGCAAGATCAGGAAAGCGAGGCGTTCGGCCTGTTCGGTTCGCTGAGCTACCAGATCACCGACGCGCTGACCCTGACCGGTGGCATCCGCTATAACGACGACAGCCGCGACTTTGTTGTGGTGCGCAGCCGCGATACGCAGTTCCCCAACTTCCTGCAGAACCCGCTGGGCACGGTGACGCGGTCGGTGGATGACGACACCATCACCTGGGATGTCAGCGCCACCTATGCCGCGTCCGAGGATCTCAACCTCTATGCCCGCGTTGCGCGTGGCTATCGTGCGCCGTCGATCCAGGGCCGCGTGCTGTTCCCGCCGGCGACCGCGACCCCGCTGGAATCGGGCGTCACCATCGGCAATTCGGAAACCATCCTGTCGTGGGAAGCCGGGCTCAAGTCGACCTTCCTCGACGGGCGCGGCCGCTTCAACCTCGCCGGTTTCCTCTACAATCTGAATAACGCGCAGCTCACCGCAGTGGGTGGCGGGGTCAACGCCAACCGCCTGATCAATGCCGACAATGTCCGCGGCTATGGCTTCGAGGCCGATCTGGAACTGCGTCCGGTTCCCGAACTGACGCTGACCGCTGGTCTTTCCTACAACCACACCGAAATCGACAGCCCCGGCCTGACCACCGCGGCCTGCGGCGCGGTGCGCACCGACACGGCACCCAATTTCTCGCTGTGCACCATCCTCGATCCGATCGTGAGGCCGGCCGGCGCCTTTGCTCCGGCGATCGTCAACATCGACGGCAACAGCCTGCCGCAGAGCCCGCGCTGGATCGCCAACTGGACGGCCCGCTACGCCATCCCGGTCGGCGATGGTGAAGTCTATGCCTATACCGACTGGGCCTATCGCTCGAAGATCAACTTCTTCCTCTACAACTCGGTCGAGTTCCAGGATCGCAGCCTGCTCGAAGGCGGCCTGCGCATCGGCTACAAGACCGATAGCTACGATGTGTCGGCCTTCGTCCGCAACATCACTGCCGATACCTCGGCGGTGGGCGGCATCGACTTCAACAACCTGACCGGCTTCGTCAATGAACCCCGCATCTGGGGCATCGAGTTCGGCTACAACTTCTGAGCTGATGGGATGGCAGGAGGGGCGCTGGCATGGCCGGCGCCCCTTTTCCTTGCGCAATCGGCAGCGTCATAGCGTATTGCATCACCAATACACTTTTGCTATCCCTTGGCGTCACGGCTTGTGGGGACAAGTGAGAGGGGTTTGGGAACGATGTACAGCGAGACAGATCTGACCGCAGCGGTCGCGGCAGGGGCGATCAGCCCCGAGGCAGCGCAGGCCCTGCGCGACCATGCGGCCGCCGCCCGATCCGGGCCCTCGGTCGATGAGGAGCATTTCCGGTTGATCACCGGCTTCAACGATATTTTCGTGACCATTGCGGCGGTGATCCTGCTGGTGGCGATGGCGTGGATCGGCGAAGCGGCGCACGATGCGCTGGCAGGCATGCTGGTGGCCGCCTCCGCCTGGGGCTTGGCCGAGTTCTTCACGCGCAAGCGGCGCATGGCGCTGCCGTCGATCGTGCTGCTGCTGGCCTTCGTGGGCGGCGTGGCGGCCAGCTTCATCGGCCTGCTGACCGAGCATGGCGAACGCTGGCTCGGCACCAACCCCGACGAGCAACTCATGGCGTTCATCGGCGCCGGCATCGCGCTGGCCACGGCGGGCGCCGCCCTGCTGCACTGGCGGCGGTTCATGGTGCCGATTACCGTGGCAGCGGGTACCGCCGCGCTGGTCGGCACCGTCGTCGCGCTGATCGTCGCCGCTGTCGGCCCGGATAATTTCAGCAAGAATGCGGTGCTGTCGATGGTGTTGGTCGGCGGTATCGGCGTGTTCGCGCTGGCGATGAACTGGGACCGCAGCGACCGCAGCCGCGTCACCCGGCGCAGCGACGTCGCCTTCTGGCTGCACCTGCTGGCGGCGCCGATGATCGCCCATCCGCTGTTCAGTCTGCTCGGCGTATCCGATGACGGGATGATCGGGATCGGCGGCGCAATCGGGGTGATCGCGCTGTACCTGACCTTCGGCCTGATCGCGCTGACCATCGACCGGCGCGCGCTGCTGGTCTCGGCACTGGCCTATGTGCTGTTTGCCATGACCCAGCTGTTCCGCTCAGCCGGCGCGGTGGAACTCAATGTCGCACTGACCGCGCTGGTGATCGGCTCGGCGCTGCTGCTGCTTTCCGCCTTCTGGCACAGCGCACGCGCCGCGATTGTCGGGCTGCTGCCGGACGGCGTGCGGGCGCTGGTGCCCGCGGCTGGCGCTGTCTCGCAGAGCGCGTAGCGGAAAAGGCCTTCGTCCCGGCGAAAGCGGGGGCGAAGGCCTATTCGACCAGTTTCAGCAATCGCCGCTCGAGCGGTGCAAGCACACCGGCCAGATCGTGGCCGCGCTTGAGGGTGGCACCGCCCTCCCCCACCAATGTCCACAGACCCTGTTTGAGGCGGAGCGCCGGACGCTTCTCGATGCGTATCTCCGGCCGTTCGGCAGCACGGCGAAAGGCGCTGAACACCGCAGCATCGCGGGAAAAGTCCATCGCATAATCGCGCCACTGGCCGGCTGAAACCATGCGGCCATAGAGGTCGAGGATGCGTGTCAGTTCGATCCGGTCGAACCCGACCTGGCCGGGGACCTGTTGCGGAAACGGAGTAACGATCCCCAAGCGTCAGGCCCGGTCGCGCTTGTCGGCGACTGCGGCGTCGCGTTCTTCCATCAGCGTGGCGATGCGCTTCTGCAGCTCGGTGAGCTGGCAGGCGAGCAGTTCCAGCTTCTGTGTCTGCGGGTCGAGCTGATCGCAGCAGGTGCCATAGGGCACGAAATCGCGGGCATATTCACGTGCATCGACCAGCGTCGGTTTGGCCGGGATGCCGACCATCACCGCGCCGGGCAGGACATCCTTGGTCACCACTGCATTGGCACCGACGCGGGCGCGCTCGCCCACGGTGATCGGGCCGAGGATCTGCGCGCCGGAACCGACGATGACGCCGTCCTTGAGCGTCGGGTGGCGCTTGCCGGCGACGCCGTTGGCCGGATCGGTCCCGCCCAGGGTAACGCATTGGTAGATGGTGACATTGTCGCCGATTTCCGCCGTCTCGCCGATCACCGTAAAGCCATGGTCGATAAACAAATGCTTGCCGATCTTGGCGCCGGGGTGGATGTCGATCGCGGTCAGCGCCCGGCTGATGTGGTTGATCAGGCGGGCGAGGAAATAGAGCTCGGCCTCGAACAGCCAGTGCGCCACCCGATGCATGCCGACCGCCCACAGGCCCGGGTACAGCAAGATTTCCCAATGCGACCGGGGAGCCGGATCGCGCGCCTTGATCGAGGCGAGATAGTCGATGAGCGACGTCAGCATGGGTTGTCCTCCCCCTAGTCGGGTGCACATTGGCAGCCCCGCACCACTTGACAATGGGCAACTTAGAGACAATTTCGATTATTGGGAAGCGCGTGATAGAGAGAGCCTGATGCAAGCCTATCTCCCCACGCTCAAGCAGCTGCAGTATCTTGTCGCGCTCAAGGCGCACGGACACTTCGGTCGTGCCGCCGATGCCTGCTTCGTCACCCAGTCGACTCTGTCCGCCGGCATCCGTGAGCTGGAATCGCTGCTCGGCATCATGCTGGTGGAGCGGACACGGCGCGTGGTGCGCTTCACGCCCTTGGGCGACCGCATTGTCGAGCGCGCCCACCGTGTATTGCGCGAGGCTGAGGAGCTGGCGGAGCTGGCCGCCGCGGCTGGCACACCGCTGGCCGGTGATTTGAGGATGAGCGTCATCCCGACCATCGCCCCATTCCTGCTGCCGCGCCTGTTGCCGCAACTGCGCGCCGAGCGCCCGGAATTGAAACTGTTCCTGCGCGAGGAAACCAGCCACGCCGCCTGCGAATCCCTGCATCATGGCCAGGTCGACTGCGTGTTGCTGGCGCTGCCCTATCATTGCGGCGACGTCGAATATGAGCAGCTGTTCGAGGACCGGCTGCTGCTCGCGGTGCCCGGAAACGGGCCCGATCTTCCGGCCAAGATCAATCCCGCCTCCATCGATCCCGACAGCTTCCTGCTGCTCGAAGACGGCCATTGCCTGAAGGATCATGCGCTGGCGGCATGCAATCGCCCGGACCTGAGGACCGGCGCGCGGATGATGGGCACCTCGCTGCACACCCTGGTGCAGATGGTCGATAACGGGCTGGGCGTGACGATGCTGCCGGAATTGGCGGTCGACGCCGGCCTGCTCGACCAGACCCAGGTGGTCACCCGGCCGCTCGATTCCCAGCATGACACGCGCACGGTGGCGCTGGTGTGGCGCAAGAACAGCCCCCGCCAGAAGGAGTTTCATCTTCTTGCCGAAATCATGCGCAAACATTGGGGCCAGGGGCTGAAAACGCTGCTCGCGGCCTGACGCTGCATCCCCGCGACTGGCGCGCTACTCCCAACCGGCGGCGCGATCGGCATCCGTGGCGCGCGGTTCCACCCAGCGCGGCGGACCGTCTGCCAAAATTTCCTTCTTCCACAAGGGCACGTCCGTCTTCAGCCGGTCGATGAGGAAGGCCGTGGCGGCAAGCGCCGCCTCCCGGTGCGCACTGGCCGCGGCCACCAGCACGATCCGCTCTCCGGCGGCCAGAGCGCCGACCCGGTGGATGAGGGTGACGGCGGCGAGCGGCCAGCGGTGCAGTGCCTCGCCCGCCAGCCGCTCGAGCGCGCGCACGGTCATCTGCGGGTGATGATCGAGGAACAGAGTGGCGACACCGTCATCGCTGCGGACATGGCCGATGAAGCTCGCCACCGCGCCATGCGGGCCGAGCCGTGCCAGCTCCGTGCCGCAGTCGAAATCGTCCGTGCCGATACGGACCGTCATCATCCGCCGGTCACCGGCGGAAACAGCGCAATCTCCGTGGCGGCGCCGATGGCCGCATCGAGCGGAACCATCGCCCCGTCGAGCGCCGCGCGTATCCGTGCAGGGTCCGCAAACACTGCGGCGCCGGCGGGATCGCGGCCGGCCAGCCAGCCGACCAGATCGGCGATGGTCTCCACATGCGGCGGCAGTGCCAGCGCCTCGCCATCGCGCCCCATGCCTTCGCGCACCCAGGCAAAATAGCTGAGCGTCACCATCGGCCTCAATCCATGTGCTTGAGGCCGACCCTGAGATAATCCCAGCCGGTGATGATGGTCAGCACGCCCGCCGCCCACAGGCTGGCGAGGCTGGCATATTTGACGAACAGATGCGCCGGCAGCTCTGCGGCCAGCATCCAGCCATCGGGCACCGCGCCGGCAAGGATCAGCCCGCCCAGTGCGACCATCTGGAAAGTCGTCTTCCACTTGGCGAGGCGGCTGACCGGCACCGACACGCTGAGCCCGGCGAGAAACTCCCGCAAGCCCGACACCGCGATTTCCCTGAGCAGGATGATCAGCGCCGGGATGATATGGATATCCTGGATCGCCGCCTTGTCATGCCGTGTGCCGACCAGCAGCAGGATGACCGCCGCGACCAGTATCTTGTCGGCGATGGGATCGAGGAAGGTGCCCAGCTTCGACACCGTGCCCTGCGCGCGGGCGAGATAGCCGTCGAAATAATCGGTGATGCCGATCAGGCAGTACAGCATCCAGCCCATCAGCCAGCCGGCTTCCCAATCGGTCTTCCACAGAAGCGCGACGAGCAGCGGCACGGCGAAGATGCGCGACAGCGTCAATATGTTGGGCAGGTTGAGCACGCTTGCGATATGTCCCCGAAGTCGGACGGTCTTAGCCGCATTGCAGGCCGCACGAAAAGCCTTTTGACCGCCCCGCCGCCAGCGCATATGGCGGCGGCATAAAGGCGGCCCCTTCCGGCCGGCCAGGATTGGGACCGCACCGCTTCATGCAAAGCTCGATGCGTCTGCTCGGCAAGCGCCGTTTCCTGCCGTTGTTCGTCACCCAGCTGCTCGGCGCGTTCAACGACAATCTCTACAAGAATGCGATGGTCCTGTTCGTCGTCTACAAAGTCTATTCGGACGAGACGGCCGAAGCATGGTTCAGCGCTATCGCCACGGCGATATTCATTCTGCCCTTCTTCTTGCTGTCCGCAGCGTCGGGCCAACTTGCCGACGCGCGCGACAAGGCGAAGATCATCCGCATCGTAAAATTGTGCGAGATCGTCATCATGCTGGTCGGCGCCATAGGGCTGACCATGGCGTGGCAGAATATGCTGACGCAAAGCGTCGCGATACCGCTGATGATGATTGCCCTGTTTGCGATGGGCGTCCATTCGACTTTCTTCGGGCCGATCAAATACGCCATCCTGCCGCAGCATCTGAAGGATGAGGAGGTGCTGGGCGGCACCGGGCTGGTCGAGGCGGGCACGTATATCGCCATCCTGCTCGGCACCATCGTCGCCGGGCTGATCCCGGTCGAAGTCGCTGCGGTCGGGGTCATCCTGACTGCGCTGGTCGGCTATGCCACCGGGCGTCAGGTACCCCCCGCCCCCCCCGCCGGGAGCAGCGGTCCCATCGACTGGAATATCTGGCGCTCGTCCATCCGACTGGTGTCGGCGACGATGCACATACCGCGCCTCTATCTGGCCATTGCCTCGATCAGCTTCTTCTGGACGATCGGCGCGGTGCTGTTCATCCAGTTTCCGCCACTCGCCAAAAATGTGCTGATGGCCAGCGAAGCCGTTGCGAGCCTGTTTCTCGCGATCTTCTCCATCGGCATCGCCATCGGCTCGGTAGCGATCAACCGGTTGCTGAAAGGCGCCGTATCCGCGCGATACGCGCCGGCATCGGTCATCGTCATGGGCCTGTTCGTGATCGCCTTCCACATCGTCTGCCGCTATTGGACCGAAGATGCCGGCGGTGGCCTCATGAGCCTGGGTGAATTCGTCATGCACGATCTGTCGTGGGTGCTGCTTGCCACCCTGCTCGGCATCGCGATTGCCGGCGGCATGTTCGTGGTGCCGCTCTATGCCTTCCTGACGACGACGGTCAGCAAGGATCAGGCTGCACGGACCGTGGCGGCGAACAATATCGTCAATTCCGGAGCGATGGTGGTCGGTTCGATCATCGCCATCGGGTTGAGCGTTGCTGGCGTACGCATCATCGACCAGCTGCTGCTTGGGGCGGCCATGTGCCTGATTTCGGCCTGGCTGGCGCAGAAGCTGCACCGGGCGTGCGACTGAGGCAGACACCATTGCCATCCCCGCCCTGCTCTCCCTACAAGCGCAGCCAAAGGGGAGACACTCATGTCCAACGGCCTGTTCCGCCGCAAGATCGTCCAGCCTGAGGGCACCACCCATGCAGCGCTGCCGCGCACGCTGAGCTGGCCGCATCTGATCGCACTGGGGGTCGGCGCGATTGTCGGCACCGGCATTTTGACGCTGATCGGGGTCGGCGCGGACAAGGCCGGGCCGGCCGTGATCCTGTCCTTTGCCATAGCCGGTCTCATCTGCGCGTGCGCCGCGCTGGCCTATGCGGAAATGGCGACGATGATCCCGGCATCGGGCAGCGCCTATACCTACAGCTATGTGGTGATCGGCGAGCTGCTTGCCTGGGTGGTGGGATGGAGCCTGATCCTCGAATATAGCCTGGTGGTCAGCGCCGTCGCGGTCGGCTGGTCGGGCTATGCCGCGCCGCTGCTGGAAGCCTATGCCGGGGTGCCGATGGCGCTGATGCAGGGGCCGGAGCTGGGCGGCATCGTCAACCTGCCCGCCATCCTGATCATCGGCGTGGTCGCCGCGATGTTGCTGGCCGGAACGCGGGAGAGCGCGACGATCAACGCCCTGCTGGTGCTGGTCAAGATCGCCGCGCTGATCGTGTTCGTCGCCGTGGCCTTGCCGGCGCTGGACGCCGCCAATTTCGATCCGTTCAGCCCGTTCGGCTTCGGCAAGCATGTCGACGGCGCCGGGGTGGAGCGCGGGGTGATGGCGGCGGCGGCGATCATCTTCTTCGCCTTTTACGGCTTCGATGCCATCGCGACCGCGGCCGAGGAAACCAAGAACCCGTCGCGGGACCTGACCATCGGCATCGTCGGATCGATGATCGCCTGTGTCGCCATCTATATCGCCGTGGCCGTGGCGGCGGTGGGGTCCACCCCCTTCGGCCTTTTCGCCAACAGCGCGGAGCCGCTGGCGCTGATCCTGCGCCAGCTCGACCATCCGGTCGCCGCGCAATATTTGGCGGCATCGGCGGTGATCGCGCTACCGACCGTCATCCTGGCCTTCTTCTACGGGCAGAGCCGCATCTTCCTGACGATGGCGCGCGACGGCATGTTGCCCAGTGGCCTAGCCAAGCTTTCGTCGCGCGGATCGCCGGTGCGGATCACCCTGTTCACCGCCGTCATCGTCGCGGTGCTCGCCGGCTTCATCCCGCTGGGCGAGCTGGCCGCGCTGGCCAATGCCGGCACGCTGGCCGCCTTTGCCGCGGTCGCCGTGTGCATGCTGGTGATGCGGGTGCGCGCGCCCGACGCACCGCGCACCTTCCGCACGCCGCTGCCCTGGGTGGTCGGCGCAATCGCGGTGCTGGGCTGCCTCTACCTGTTCATCAGCCTGCCGGCGAAGACGCAGATCTGGTTCTTCGTGTGGAATCTTGGCGGACTGCTGGTCTATTTCCTCTACGCGCGGCGCAACGTTGTCTTAGGTAGCGGCCAATAGAACCGCAGCCCTGAGCCTGTCGAAGGGCGTTTCTCGTCACCGCGAGACGCCCTTCGACAGGCTCAGGGCTGCGTTTTATTTCGACTGACTGCGATACGGCTCACAGCAAGAAGACCATCGCCCCGGTGAAGGTCAGGGTGAAGGTCATCAGCGCGTCGAGCAGATCGCGCTGGCTGATCCACGGACGCGGCGCGGCGGCGCGCTTGCCGAGCCGGGCGGCGACAGCGCTGTCGAGGATCGCCGGATCGACCTCCGCCATCGGCATATTCGCAATGCGCGCGGGCCGGATGGCCGGTCGGCGACGGATGAGTCGGGTGAGGTCTTGCGCCATGCTGGCAGGGTTAAGCCCCTCTTAACCGTTCGGAAAGGCGCAAAGGGGGTTAACGCCGGGCCGTGCCAAGCGGGGACATGCGCGGATTTCGTGGTTAATGGTGCTGACACGACGCAAGCCGTCATTGGAAGAATGGTCAAGCTGCGATGTGATCCAGCCCGATATCCGCCGCCGGGGCGCTCTGGGTCAGGCGGCCGACCGAGATGTAGGTAACCCCGGTTTCGGCAATCGCGCGGATGGTATCGAGCCGGACGCCGCCCGACGCCTCGGTCGGCACCCGGCCGGCGACCAGTGCCACGGCCGCACGCAAGGTGGGGACATCCATATTGTCGAGCAGCAGATGCGTCGCCCCCGCCGCGATGCCCGGTTCGATCTGGGCGAGGCTGTCGACCTCCAGGATGATCCGCTCGATCCCCGCTGCCACCGCGCGCCGCACCGCCTCGGCGACGCCGCCGGCCACCGCGACATGATTGTCCTTGATCATCGCCGCATCGTCGAGCCGCATGCGATGATTGGTCGCGCCGCCCATGCGGGTCGCATATTTCTCGAGCAGCCTGAGGCCGGGGAGGGTCTTGCGGGTATCGAGCAGCACCGCGCCGGTTCCGGCGATGGCATCGACATAGCGGCGCGTCAGGGTAGCGATACCGGAGAGATGCTGCACGGTGTTGAGCGCCGAGCGCTCGGCGGTCAGCATGGCGCGGGCGTTGCCGGTGAGCCGCATCAGGTCCGTGCCCGCGGGGACGGCCGCGCCATCCTCCACCAACCTCTCGATGGCGACGTCGGGATCGAGCGCGCGGAAGAAGGCCTCCGCCAGCGGCAGTCCGGCCACCGTGATCGCATCGCGGCTGTCCATCACGCTGGTGAAGCGCGCCTCGGCCGGGATCACGGCAGCGGAGGTGATGTCGCCACCCTGCCCCATATCCTCGGCCAGCGTGGCGGCAACGAAGGCGGCGGTGTCGAATCCGGGCAGAGTAAATGTCATGCCGCTGCGCTATCGGCCGGATGCGCGGTTGCCAAGCCTTGGCGCGCGCGTAGAGTGGACCGGCAGGCGCGCAAGGGAGGCATGACGATGACAGGAATCGATGGCGACACCGAACTGCCGCCTCTGCCGACCCTGGAGGAGTTCCAGCACTGGACTCAGACCATTGGCCGCGCCCAGCAGTTGCTGCTGGAATTCGCACTGTCGCAGGAGGGGCAGGAGCAGGTGCAGGCGATGCTAGCCAAGCTCAGCGATCCCGGCGCCTTCACCGCAATGATGCAGCCGCCCGCTGCTGCGGAGCTGGGCAATCCCAGCGCGGCGACATCGTGGCTCGGCGCGGCGACCGGTTTCTGGCAGGACAGCATCAACCTGTGGCAATCGATGATCGCGGGCCAACTGCCCCAGCCCGAAACCAGGGACCGCCGCTTTGCCGCGCCCGAATGGAATGCGCATCCGCTGTTCGCCTTTGTCCGGCAAAGCTATGCGATGATCGCCGAGCGGATGCTGGCCGCTGCCGACGCCGTTGACGGGCTCGACCCCAAGCAGAAGGCGCAACTGCGCTTCCAGACCCAGAATTTCATCGACGCGATGGCGCCGTCCAATTTCGCTTTGACCAACCCGCTGGTGCTGAAGCGCACCATGGAAACGCGCGGCGAAAATCTGGTCAAGGGGCTGGAGCATATGCTCGCCGACCTCAAGAAGGGTCAGCTGACGCATGTCGACAGCTCCCGCTTCGAGCTGGGCGTCAACATCGCCACCACGCCCGGCAAGGTGGTGCATGAAACGCCGCTCTACCAGCTGATCCAATATGCGCCGACCACCGACAGCGTCTATGAAGTGCCGCTGGTGATCTTCCCGCCGTGGATCAACCGCTTCTACATCCTCGACCTCAACCCCGAGAAAAGCTTCATCCGCTGGGCGGTGGAGCAAGGCATCACGGTGTTTGTCGTCTCCTGGAAGTCGGCGGACGAGAGCATGAAGGATGTGGTGTGGGACGATTATATCGCCGCCCAGATCGACGCCATCGCCACCATCAAGTCCGGGCTGGGCGTCAAGAGCGTCCACACCATCGGCTATTGCGTGGCCGGGACCACGCTGGCGGCGACGCTGGCGCTGCTGGCGGCGCGCGATGCCGCGGACAGCGTGGCCAGCGCGACATTCTTCACCGCGCAGGTCGATTTCAGCGAGGCAGGCGACTTGCTGCTGATGGTCGACGAGGCGCATCTCAAGATGATCGAGACCCTGTCGGCGCCGGGCTATCTCGACGGGCGCTATATGGCCGCGACATTCAACAGCCTGCGCGGGCGCGACCTGATCTGGAACTATGTGGTCAACAATTATCTGCTGGGGGAGGATTACCCCCCGTTCGACCTGCTCTACTGGAACGGCGACACCACCAATCTGCCGGCGCGCTGGCACAAAAGCTATCTGACCGACCTCTATCGCGACAACCGGCTGGTGGTGCCGGGCGCGATGAAAGTGGACGGCACGCCGATCGACCTCCGTCGGATCGCGACGCCGACCTACATCCAGGCGGGCCGCGAGGACCATATTGCACCTGCGAACAGCGTCTGGAAACTGATGCACCATTTGTCCGGCCCGAAGCGCTTTGTGCTGGCCGGGTCCGGCCATATCGCCGGGGTGGTCAACCCGCCGGCGGCGAACAAATACCAGCATTGGGTCAACGAAGGCGAGGCAGCGACGCTCGACGAATTCATCGCCGGAGCGACCGAAATCAAGGGAAGCTGGTGGCCCGACTGGCTGCGCTGGCTCGACACGCAGGCTCCGGCCAAGGTCGAGGCCAAGGGCGCGCGCATTCCCGGCGAGGGCATTCTGAATGCCATCGAGGACGCGCCCGGGCGCTATGTCAGGCAGCGCTGACCGCACCTTTGTTGCACTGCACAATTTCCTCTTGACGTTACGGGTGAGGATGCTTATTGTGCAGTGCAACAAGACTGAAATGGAGCGCCACCATGGCCACGCGCAATGAAGACACCTCTGCTGAACAGGCTTATGCCGCCGCCAGTGCCGCTGTGCCGGCTGCACCCAAGGCCGTAGCTCCCGCCAAGCCGGTTGCTGCTGCTGCCCCGAAGGCCGATGCGCCTGCGGTCGTCGCCGCACCGAAGGCTGACGCACCGGTGGCCAAGGCCGCTGTTGCCGCCCCGGCCGCCAAGAAGGTTGCGCCGAAGCCTGCCGCCAAGCCGGTCGCTGCCAAGGTTGCGGCCAAGCCGGCCAAGGTTGCTCCGAAGAAGATTGCTGCTGCTCCCAAGGCGTCGCCGGTCAAGGCCGCCGTCAAGGGTGTCGCTGCCAAGACCAAGACCATCCCCGCCACTGTGAAAGCTGCTGCAGCCCCCGCTGCGACGCTGATGAGCAAAGGACAGACCATGATCACCGAAACCACCAGCAAGATCACCGAAGAAGCCACCAAGGTCGCGACCGAAGCCAAGGCCCGCGCCGAAGCCTTCGCCGGTGAATTCCAGACCCGCGCCAAGGCTGCTGCCGAAAAGGGCCAGGAGTTCGCCAAGGACGCCGTCGAGTTCAACAAGGGCAATGTCGAAGCGATCGTCGAATCGCTGAAGATCACCGCCAAGGGCGTGCAGACCATGGGCGAGGAATTCGTCGCGGTTGCCAAGCAGTCGATGGCCGACACCACCGAAGCCGCCAAGCGCTATGCAGCGGTGAAGAGCCCGACCGAATTCTTCCAGCTCCAGTCGGAACTGTCGAAGACCGCGCTCGACCAGGCCGTCAAGAATGGCGCCAAGGCGACCGAAATGACCGTCAAGCTCGCCAACGACGCGTTCCAGCCGATCAGCAGCCGCATCTCGGTTGCCATGTCGAAGCTGAAGACCGCCGCCTGAGCGTAACGGGGGAAGCAGGGGCGGCTGAAACCGGCCCCCCTTGGTTTCCAAAGCGACAAGGCCGCAGCGGCGCTCGCCGCAGGCCGATGACGATGATGTGCAAAAGGCAGGAGAGGCTTGATTGCCCTCTCCTGCCTTTGTCGTGTGCGCCGCTGACAGGCGCAGGGCTATGGTATCGATTCAATCCGATCAGGACAAACTCCAGGCGCCAACGGGCGCAGACGCAAAAAGGGCGGTGACGCCGCTTGGCCCCACCGCCCTGTTCGTCTCAACACAGAAACCGGCCGATCGTCCACCGCGCCGGGGCCCTTGGCGCCTGCCGCCTGGTCCGGCGACGTCGCTGCATGCCCTGGCCCGGCGGTGCGCTGATTACAGCTTGGCCGACGCGTTGTTGAAGGTCTTCTTCACGCCGTTACCCACGGACGTGAAGGCGGTGATGCCGGCAACGGCGATGAGCGCCGCGATCAGGCCATATTCGATGGCGGTCGCGCCGCGCGTGCTGCGTATGAGTTCGAGAATAAAAGTCATGGCTGGTCATCCTGTTCCTGGAGGGCCGCACCGATACGCGGAAATACCCGTGCAACGTGATGCCGCAAAACCGTTTACAAACTGCTAAAAGTCGTAGCGCTCAAGAAATGAAACAGGCGGCGACGCAGTCATTGTGCGACGGCTGCCAGCGCGAATTCAACTAGCTGTGCCGGAACGGGACGGATGTTGCATCGGCTGTCCCGATGCGGGCAAACATTGCCTCACACCGGCCGGTCGAGCCAGCCGCGATAGTGAACGACCTCGCCGATCACCGGCAGGGCGATGGCGACATCGAAGCGGAAGCGGCTGGCCTCCACCGCCTCCGATGCCCGGATGCGCGGGCCGAGCCACCGCGGCATGGGCATGCCTGCCGCGGTCCAACCGCGCAGCAGCATGACCAGCCCGTCGCCATCCACCGCGAGGTCAAAGTGGAAACGCATCGGACCGAATTGCTCGACCAAGCGCCCTTTGGCCATCGACAGGCGGCTGTGAAACCGCTGCCCGCCGAAATCGCGGGTCCATGTCTCATGCCCGTCCCCGGTTTCGAAGAGGACATGCAGATCATGCTCGCCGGCGCGGGGAAAGCGCATGATCGTGGCGACGAGTCGGGCCAGTGGGTTGGTGCCGCGCGTCACCCTGCCCCGGCCGGCGGCGCCGGCGATGCCGATGACCGAATGCATCGCCTGCACCTCTGCGGGCAGGCGGTCGAACGCGGCACCGAGCACGCGGCGGTAAAGCGGCGGGGGCAGTGCACGTTCCCGCTCCGCCCTGAGCGCGCCGATGCCATCGAGCGCGGGCGCAAAGTCCTCGAGCGTCAGTGCCTCCCCCGCATCGTGCGCGCCGGGGGCGGTCCGCCCGCCCAGCATCGCGTCGACGAGCAAGGCTGCGGCCAGGGTGGGCACTTCCGGCCCCAGGCCATCGTCGACCACCAGGCTCCACTCGCGTTCGATGGCGCTGCCGCCCGACAGACCGACGACGCGGACCTGCATCCCGGACTTGCGGCTCGCCGCCAGCCCGGTCAGCCGCTGCAAGGGTGTGAGCAGACCGGCAAGCACCGCCCCCGATTTGAGCAGACCCAGCCGCACCAGCAGCGCGATCATCGCCAGACCGAACAGCTGCACGGCGCGATCGGTGCCGGCGCGGAAGCGGACCGATGGGCGTCCCGGCAGCCGGGCGGGGAGCAGGGAGAGATCCGGCACATCGGCATCGGCCAGCCAGCGGCGGCCCAACGACGGCCCGCCTGCCACGGCGATGGTGCGCCTGGTCAGCCCCAGCCATCCGGTCAGCGGGTCCACCCGGCCGCCACGCCACACGGCAAAGCGCTGCCCGGCATAGCTCAGCATCGCCCGCGCGACCGACGCCCCGGCACCGCCGCGGTTCGACGCGGAGATGGCGATGTCGACTTCTGCCACCCGCTCCATGCCCTGAGCAAGTCGGCGCGCCACGGCGCCGGACAGCGCGGGCACGCTGGAGGCCCCGGACAGGATGGTCACGCCACGCTGCCTGGCCTCTGCGTCGAGCGCAGCGATGCCGCAAACAAAATCCCGCGCGTCGGCCAGATCGCAATAGGCGATGCCCGCCGCCAGCGCCGCACGGGCGACCAGCGGCTCGGCCTGCTGAAACGGACCGGCGGCATCGACCACCACCGCAGCGCCGCTGGCGAGGAGCCGAGCTGCAAGATCGGGCGCGCGGGTATCGAGCATCAGCCCTTCGGCCCGGTCAAGCGTGGCCGCGAAGGCACGGGCGCGGGCGAGCGAGCGGCCGGCGACGACCACCCTGACCCCCTGGGCGGCGAGCCTGCGACTGAGCCGGCTGCCGAAGCCGCCGTAGCCACCGACGATCAGAACAATCGGATCGGGCGCGGCCATGCTCACAACAGACGGTCGGCAAAGGCCGGATCCGGCAGCCAGCAGGTCTCACGACGGCCGAACAGGCGATAACGGTTGCGCGCCACCCAACGATACGCCGGATCGCGCAGCGCGCGGGGGATGAGGCGCGCCAGTCCTGCCAGCCGCCACGGCCAGCCAAGGCCGCTGTAGATGGCCAGCACGGCGTCCGAATCCCGCCACACATGGGGGCCGTCGATGACCAGGATCGTGTCCGGATTGGCAGGATCGAGGCCGTTGCTGCGGAACAGCGCCGCCCCTGCCGCGCCCTGCATCGCCGCAAGACGAAACCGCGCTGCGCGATCATGCTTCAATATGAACCGGGCATTGGCGCTGCACAGCACGCATTGCGCATCGAACAGGACGATGGGGCCATCGACATCGGTCATCGAAGACGATCCTTATCGCCCCGGCGGCGAATGTGCCACTGCCACAAGCCTTGCAAGCAGGGGGGCAGTGCCATTATCTTGGCGCGACCATGCCCGACCTCACCACCCTCGACGACCTGCTGCTCGCTGCCGCTCCGATGATGAGCGGGGAGGATGAGGGCGACGGCACTGGCGACGGCAATGATGCCGGCACCGGCGTCGCCACCCGGACCCGCACGGCGACCAAGAAGCCTTCGCTGTACAAGGTGTTGATGCTCAACGACGACTACACCCCGATGGAATTCGTGGTGATGGTGCTGCAGCGCTTTTTCCGCATGGACATCGAGCAGGCGACGCGGGTGATGCTGCATGTGCATCAGCGGGGGGTCGGCGTGTGCGGCGTTTACACGCTCGAGGTGGCGGAGACCAAGGTGACGCAGGTGATGGATTGCGCACGCGAGCACCAGCACCCGTTGCAATGCGCACTGGAGAAGGCATGAGCGATTCTTCGGCCGCTCCGCAGGATGCCGGGCGGCTAGCAGGTCTCGAAAGGCTCACCCCGCTCGAGATCAGCACCTTGCGCCACGTCCATGATCATCTGACCGCCAAGGAAATCGCGCGGATCGAAGGCGTATCCGAAGACGCCATCGTCAACCGTATCAATCGCGCACGCGCCAAGCTGGGCGGCGTCAGCCGGGTTCAGGCGGCCAAGCTGGTCGCCCAGGCCGCGCCGCAGTCCGCAGTGCCAGCACAGCCAGACCCGACCGCGTCAGCTGCTCCAGCGGCGCCGGCCGCGGCCGCCGCACTTGCGGACGCTTCCGCTGCTGTCGCCGCCACATCCCATCAAATGGGATACCAGCCGATGGGAGATGACGCGGCGGCGCCCCTGCCCCACCAAGGGACGACATCGATGCCAACCGCCGACAGAGCCGGCGCATCGGGGTTCGGGTGGCCCTTTCCGACGAAGAGTCGCCCGTTCAATGACGATCGGTTGATCGCCCGGATAGCTTGGCCCATCGGCCTCGCCTTTCTGACGGTACTGGCGCTCGTAATGCTCAACACGGTGCTGCAGAGCTTGGGTAACCTTCGGCTCTGACACCATCATCCCGTCTCGGGGATGGATCAGGGAAGGATGGAAGCTATGCTGAAGGAACGCCTCGCCGCAGCCCACCGCATCGCCGCGCATCTCAGGAACGCCGAAGAGGCGATCGACGATGCCATCATCAATCTTTCCACGCTGATGGCCGCGCTCCCTGCCGAGCGCCGCGCCGTCAACATGCGCCCCTCGCTCGGGCACGACGCCTTGGCCAAGACTGCCGAGGCAATCGCCCTGTCGGGCGAGCTGCGTACCGCCATTATCGACGCCCACAAGGCGTTGTTCACCGTACAGGCCGAGGTCGGGCTCAAAGCCTATGCCATCGGCCCAACTTCCGACCAGCCGAACGGCATGCTCGAACCCGAGACCGGGCATCGTCGTGCGGCTCTTCGGGTCGCGTAGGCGGGGAGGTCCATTTTGGACATCCTCGCCTATTCGGCGTGTCTCGGGCTGGTCTTCCTGCTGGGGGGTCAGCCCGAGCGCGTCGGGGCGCTGATATTGATCGTCGGGTCGCTGGCCACCGGGGTGGTTGCGGCGGGCGTGCTGGGCAGCTCGACCTGGGTCCATCTGGAAACCGGCATATTCATCATCGATGTGATCGTGCTGTTCGCGCTGTGGGGCATCGCGCTGAGCAGCGATCGCTTCTGGCCCTATTGGGTCACAGCCTGGCAGCTAATCGCGGTGCTGGTCCACCTGCAGATGATCATCTTCGCCAACATCATGCCCCAGGCCTATGCCTATGCCACCAAATATATGGCATTCCCGATGGTGTTGCTGATGCTGCTCGCGAGTGTGAAGCGGCGGATACAGACAGCGGGCGGTGCCTGAAGTCCGGCTGCAGCAGCCCTCAACCGCCGCGGTTGATCTGCAGGGTCTTGCCGAACAGCGACAGTTTCAGCAGCGGTTTCGCGGTGCGATCAACCATGATGTCGGGTCGGGAGATGTCGTGGAAGAGCCCCCGGCCGGTTTCATAATAGCCGAGCTGCATCCCGAAGCGGTCACCCGGTATGTCGGTATCGATACGACGCACCGAATGAAAGGAGTGCCGCGTCTTGAAAAACACCACGAGCCGGTTGGGTGCATAATCTGCGACCTTGACTGTCTCGAAGTCATCGAACCGGTGATGCAGGTCGCCGGAGCAGCATAGTGCTCGATCAACCGGCCGATCGAACTGCGTGCCATATTGTTCGAAGCCGGGACCTTGGGCAAAGGCGAAGATAGCTGTAAACACGCGATGCGGACTGTCCGTATGCGGACCAATTTCATAGTCACGATCGTGCCGTTGAACGATCAGCATCCGTCGCAAGCCAGAGAAGAAATCCTGATCCCGGGCGGAAACCCCGAAACGAATATCAAAGAATTCAGGATATTTCGCCTGTACTTGGCGTGCGAACCAATTATCACCCACCAAAGCCGTCACGATAGTGTCATAAAGCACCGCGACATCCCGATTTTCGAATTGCGCGCGCTCAAGCGCAATCTGCTTCCGCAGGTGAAAGGGCGTATCCTGCCGTTTGATCGCCGATTGTGCTTTGGTCTGCCACTCTTGGCCGGCCTGTTCTTGGAACGGGTTGAGCCTCAATATATCTTGATAAACCTCATCCGGAAAAATGTCCGACACCATGAAATGTGGCGATGGATCGTGATCGATTTTCGACTCAAGCAATCTCTTGGCTATATGCTCCCGTACCTTAATTACTGATTCCATTAGATTTTTCTCAGAATAGCGAGTCGGAAAATGTAAGAATCACTTATATTTTCCCCATGGATTGTCAAGATTTGCAGGAAGATAGCCTGCCCCTTCTCCCGCTTGGCGATAACCGCTACTCCCGCTAAGACCCCTGTATGGATCAGATCGTCATTCGCGGTGGCCAGCGTCTCAACGGCCGTATTCCCATCTCCGGTGCCAAGAACAGCGCGCTGACGCTGTTGCCGTGTGCGCTGCTGACCGACGAGCCGCTGACGCTGCGCAACCTGCCGCGCCTCGCCGATATCGACGGGTTCGGGCATCTGCTCAACCAGCTCGGCTGTTCGACCACCATCGAAGGGTCGCGGCCCGAGGATTTCGGGCGGGTGATGACCGCGCGGGCGACCACCGTCACCTCGACCATGGCGCCCTATGACATCGTCCGGAAGATGCGCGCGTCGATCCTGGTGCTCGGCCCGCTGCTCGCCCGCATGGGCGAGGCGACGGTGTCGCTGCCCGGCGGCTGCGCGATAGGCAACCGGCCCATCGACCTGCACCTGAAAGCGCTCGAAGCGTTCGGCGCGGAAATGGAAATGGCGTCCGGCTATGTGAAGGCAAAGGCACCGGGCGGGCGGCTGCCCGGCGGCAAGATCCACTTCCCGGTCGTCTCGGTGGGTGCGACCGAGAATGCGCTGATGGCGGCGAGCCGCGCCAAGGGCACCTGCATCATCGGCAATGCCGCGCGTGAGCCGGAAATCATCGACCTGTGCAATTGCCTGGTCGCAATGGGCGTCAGGATCGACGGCATCGGCAGCGAGACGCTGACCATCGAAGGCGTCGATCGGCTGCATGGCGCCACCTATCGCGTCATGAGCGATCGCATCGAGGCGGGCAGCTATGCCTGCGCGGTGATGGCGACAGGCGGCGAGGTCGATCTGGTCGGCGCCAATGCGGCCGAGATGGCGGCGACCATCGATGCGCTGGAGGAAGCCGGCGCGAAGGTGGACGCCTATGCCGGCGGGATCAAGGTGGCGCATGACGGGCGGCCCAAGGGCATCACCCTGTCGACTGCACCCTACCCCGGCTTCGCCACCGACATGCAGGCGCAGTTCATGGCGATGCTGTGCCTTGCCGAGGGCACCAGCGTGCTGACCGAGACCATCTTCGAGAATCGCTACATGCATGTGCCCGAACTGGCCCGGATGGGCGCGGACATTACCGTCAAGGGCCGCAGCGCGGTGGTGCGCGGGGTGGCGGGGCTGGTCGGCGCGCCAGTGATGGCGACAGACCTGCGCGCATCGATGAGCCTGATCATCGCCGGGCTGGCCGCGCAGGGCGAAACACAGGTCAATCGCGTCTACCACCTCGACCGCGGTTACGAGCGGCTCGAAGAGAAGCTGGCGGCCGTCGGCGCGGACATCGAACGGGTCAGCGCCGGCTGATGCAGGCCGAAACGCTGATCGTCGGCGGCGGCCATGCCGGTGCGCAAGCGGCGATTGCCCTCCGCCAGGGCGGTTATGAGGGCAGCATCGCCATCCTTGGCCGCGAAGCCGAGCTGCCCTACCAGCGGCCGCCGCTGTCGAAGGACTATCTGTCCGGCGACATGGCATGGGAGAGGATGCTGATCCGCCCGCCGGCCTTCTGGCAGGATCGCAATATCGCGCTGATCGGCGGCCGAACGGCGGCGTCCGTCGATGCCAAGGCGCGCACCCTGATGTGCGATGACGGGTCGGCCTATGGCTACACCAATCTCATCTGGGCGACCGGCGGCGAGCCACGGCGGCTGATGTGCGACGGCGCCGATTTCGACCGCGTTTTCGCGGTGCGCAACCGCGCCGATGCCGATGCGATGATGGCGGCGCTGCCCGATGTCGCACAGGTCGTGGTCATCGGCGGCGGCTACATCGGGCTCGAGGCGGCAGCGGTGCTGACCAAGCTCGGCAAGGAGGTCACGCTGATCGAGGCGCTGCCGCGCGTGCTGGCACGGGTGGCGGGGGAGGAGCTGTCGCGCTTCTTCGAGGCCGAGCATCGCGCGCATGGCGTCACACTGCTGACCGAGACCGGCGTCGATGGCATCGAAGGCAGCGACTGGCGCGTCAGCGGCGTGCGCCTGACCGACGGGCGCATGCTGCGAGCGGACATGGTGATCGTCGGCATCGGCATCATCCCCGCGGTAGAGCCGCTGATCGCCGCTGGGGCCGACGGTGCGCTGGGCGGCGTGCTGGTCGACGGAACCTGCCGCACCAGCCTGCCGCACATCTGGGCGATCGGCGACGGCGCGGCGCAGGCGACGCCTTTCATGCCCGATGGCGCGGTGGCGCGGATCGAGTCCGTCCAGAACGCCAACGATCAGGCCAACACGGCAGCCAGGGACATCATCGGCGATCCGCGCCCGCATGCCGCGACGCCCTGGTTCTGGTCGAACCAATATGATCTCAAGCTGCAGACCGTCGGCCTTTCCACCGGACACGACCGTACGGTGCTGCGCGGGGACCCGGCGACGCGCAGCTTTTCGGTAGTCTATCTGCGCCAGGGGCGGGTGATCGCGCTCGACTGCGTCAACATGATCAAGGATTATGTGCAGGGCCGCAAGCTGGTGGAGGATGGCGCGATGCCCGACCTCGCCCGGCTGGCGGACGTCGCCCTGCCGCTCAAGGAAGTGATGGCTGCCGCCTGATTTCCTCTCGCGCAACGCCGCGCAGGATGATAGATCGAGCCCGATGAAGCGTCGTTCCGCCCTCCTGCTTTGCGCCGTGGCGCTTGCCGTAGTCAGCATCAGCGGACCGACCGGGCGCATCGCCATCCAGACCCACGACCTCACCGACCCGTCGCCGCATCGGGTCGAGGCGACGCTCGCGCTCGGCAAGGCGGCGCTGGTGTTTCTGGTGACGTGGAGCCAGCGGCTGCGCTGAGCCTTCCCGCATTTGCCGCGTGACGCGCGGCTATGTTCACATTATGTTCCAGATCGACTCACGCCAGAAGGGAAGCTGCGCCATGTCCGATCCGATCCTGTTCTACACCAACCCCATGTCCCGCGGGCAGATCGCCCGCTGGGCGTTGCACGAGGCCGACGCGCATTATGAAGCGCAGCTGCTCGACTATGGCACCACCATGAAGGACGCCGCCTATCGGGCGATAAACCCGATGGGGAAGGTCCCGGCGATCGTGCACGATGGCCATGTCGTCACCGAATGCGCGGCGATTTGCGCCTATCTGGCCGACGCTTTTCCCGACGCCGGGCTGACGCCGGAACCACAAGCCCGTGGCGACTATTACCGCTGGCTGTTCTTCGGCGCCGGTCCGCTGGAAGCAGCCATCACCAACAATTTCCTGAAATGGGTGCCCACCGAGGAGCAGCAGCGCATGGTCGGCTATGGCTCGTTCGAGGCTGTGCTCGATGCGCTGGAATCGGCGGTGGCGGGCAAGGCATATATCGCTGGCAACCGCTTCACCTCCGCCGACATCTACGTCGGCGCGCAGATCGACTGGGGGCTGCAGTTCAACTCCATCCCGACGCGCCCCGCTTTCGAGGATTATATCGGCCCGATCCGCGAGCGGCCCGCCTACAAGGAAGCCAAGGCCATCGACGCGGCCCTGATCGCCGCAATGGAAAAGTAGCGCCCTCCCCCTGTTCAGGGTGGGCAGCAAAGCAGAAGGCCCGGCGGATCGCTCCGCCGGGCCTTGCCATTCACGTCGCTGTCGCGCGCTTATTCGCGGCTGCCGAAGATGCTCAGCAGGAACTGGAACATGTTGACGAAGTCCAGATAGAGGTTGAGCGCGCCCATGATCACGGCCTTGCCCATCATGTCAGTGCCCCGCACATGATAGTAGGTTTGCTTGATCATCTGCGTGTCATAGGCGGTGAGGCCAGCGAAGATCAGCACGCCAAGGATGCTGATGACCAGCGCCATCGCGCCCGACTGGAAGATGAAGGCGTTGAGCAGCATCGCAACGATGATGCCGACCAGCCCCATGATCAGGAAGGTGCCGAACGCCGACAGGTTGCGCTTGGTGGTGTAGCCGAACAGACTGAGACCCACGAACGCGGCGGTCGTGGCGAAGAAGGCCATGGCCACCGATTCACCGGTGAAGCGCAGCAGCGCCATCGACAGCGACAGGCCCATGATCGTGGCAAAGGCCCAGTACATGCCCTGCAGCGCCGCGGTCGACAGGCGGTTGATGCCAAAGCTCATCACCATGATGAAGGCGAGCGGTGCCAGGATGATTACCCATGCGAGCGGACCGCCCTGACCCGCAGCCATGGCGCGGGCAAAATCGGTCTGCGCGAACAGCATGGCCACGATGCCGCTGAGCAGCACGCCCGATGCCATGGTGTTGTAAACCTTCAGCATATAGGACCGCAGGCCTGCATCGGTCGCGCTGTCAACGCTGCCGGCATAGCCGTACGCCGTGGCCTGGCCCTGGGGGTCTGACCAATTTGCCATGATGACTATTCTCCATCCTCAAGCCGTCCGGAATAGGACGGTGCTGCTAGGAATATCGTGATTTTGCGCGGCAGTTTCAAGTGAAACCGGACACGGCTTGGCGCGCGGCAAGCCGGACTTTAACAGGGGGCGGTGATGCCCCGCTTGTTCGTCGCCCTCCGTCCGCCCGCACCGATGCGCCAGCAGCTGATCGGCATGATGCACGGCGTCGCCGGCGCCCGCTGGCAGACCGACGCGCAGCTGCATGTGACGCTGGCGTTCATCGGGGAGGTCGACGGCGCCGAGGCGGAGCGCATCGATGCCGCGCTGGCTGCCATCGACGCGCAGGCACTGGCGCTGGGGGTCGCGGGGGTCGGCAGCTTTGGCGATGGTCACGGCGGCAGCCTGTGGGCCGCCGCCACGCCGGCCGACGCATTGACCACGCTGGCCCGCAAGGTCGAACGCGCCCTTGTCCGCGCCAGAGGCCCCTCGAAACAGCGCAGCTACGTGCCGCATATAACGCTGGCGCGCACGAACCGCTCGACCGGTGCCTGCGATGGCTGGCTGAGCGCGCACGCCTCCACCGCGATTGCGCCATCGATTGTCGACAGCTTCGGCCTGTACGAAAGCCGCCTGGGCCATGGCGGGTCGGCCTATCATCTGCTCGCGGACTATCCGCTGCGCTGACTTGGGCACATCCGGCTAAACGCCAACTTGAATCGCCATTCAGGTTGCGGCAATGCCCTGCCCTGCTAAGCCTGTAGCAACAAGGCGGCGACAGCCACGGGTGGGAGACGAGCGTGACCGAAGCGACCGGGGAAACAGCGACAGCGAGCGCCGCGCCGGATGGGCCCAAGGCAACCGGCTACAGCTGGTATGTGCTGATCGTTCTGGTGGTGGTCTACATCCTCAATTTCGTCGATCGGCAGATCGTCAGTATTCTGGTTGTGGACATCCAGGCTCATTTCAACCTGACGAATGCGCAGATGGGCTTTCTTGGCGGCGCTGCGTTTGGCGTCTTCTACGCTCTTTTCGGCATACCGCTGGGAAGACTGGCAGATAACTGGAGCCGGGTAAGGCTGCTCTCTATCGGACTGACACTATGGTCCGCAATGACAGTCGTCTCAGGACTTTCAAAGAATGGAGCGCAATTGGGCCTCGCCCGGATGGGCGTTGGTATCGGCGAGGCAACGGCAAGCCCCTCTGCCTATTCGCTGATCTCGGATTATTTTCCGAAGAAGCAGCGCGCCACCGCGCTCGCCATCTACTCGTCTGGTTTGTACCTTGGCGGCGGCGTATCGCTGTTCATCGGGGCGTACATCAAGGAGGCCTGGAACCTGGCTTACCCAGGCGGTGGTCCGCTGGGCTTAGTGGGCTGGCAAGCTGCATTTCTTGCCGTCGGAGCCCCGGGACTGCTGGTCGCGCTGTGGGTGCTCAGCCTAAAGGAGCCGGCGCGAGGCGCGATGGACGGGGTAAAGGTCGCCGTGTCCGCCACGCCGATGCGTGACTTTCTTTACGATCTCTCGACGATTGTGCCGCCGTTTACACTATATGGCGCGGCAAAGCGCGGCGTGGCAGCATTGCTGATTAACATTACTGCCGCGGCGTTGCTCGGCCTGTTTGCGGTTGGCATGATCCGCCTGACCGGCAATATTCCGCAGTGGTCATCCGTTGCTGTCGGCTTCTATGCCGTCTTTTCCTGGGCAACCAACCTGCGTTCGCGCGATCCAGCAACATTCGCTCTGATCTGGGGAACGCCGGCATTTCTTTGCACTGCCTTGGGCTATGGCCTGGTCGCTCTGGCAGCCTATGGCCTAGCTTACTGGACGGCACCCTATGCTGAGAAGGTTCTGCAACTGCCGTCAAAGGAACTCGCTTTCTGGCTGGGTTCACTCGCGGCGCTGAGCGGCTTTCTGGGTGTCATACTTGGTGGGCGGCTTGCGGATTATCTGCGCACTCGAAATCCCGCCGGACGTATTCTGGTCGTAATGGTCGGCGTAGTCGGTCCGATCTTGCCCATCTGGTTTGCGTTTACGACAACCAATGCGACGCTTTTTTATGCGATGCATTTCATGGCTGGCGTGTTGGGCAGTGCGGCACTGGGTGCAGCGGCAGCAACGACGCAAGATTTGGTGCTGCCGCGCATGCGCGGAACTGCGACGGCCGTGTTCTTCCTGGCGACCACGTTGATTGGGTTGGGTTTTGGTCCCTACCTGGTGGGCCAAATGGCGGATCTCGCTGGCACTATGGTGGACGGTAAACTGCAGGGCGATCTGCGAGTGGGCCTGTTGTCGCTGATCGGCGTCGCTCCAATCGCCTTGGCACTGCTGATTTACGCATACCGGAGCGTCCCGAAAGCTGAGGCTACTATCACCCAGCGTGCAGCCGCAGCGGGCGAGAGGTAAATCTGTCCTGCCTGGGGTGAACCGTTGCGCTGAGTCTGACTAAGCACGCTTAGGGCCTGTCCTGGTCGGCCTGAACCGGAACCGTAGTGCTGAGCTTGTCGGTGCGGAAGGCGATGCGAAGCATCAATGGCGTCTATCGGCAAGGCGTGCTTCGACAAGCGCAGCATTACGGTCCAAAAAAACAGGACAGGCTTCTGCCGACAAGTGTCCTTGAACAGACCCGCAGGCTAGTCCCCAGGAACTGAAATCCGCATCACTACCGCCGTCGCCCCGCACGTGATGCGGGGCTTGGCTTCTGTGCAACGGCGCTGGAGAGCGCCTTACCCCGTGTCGAGCACAAGGCGACGAGAGGCTGTTACGGGAAATGCAGCGATCTTCGCTTTCGGATTGCCAAGAATTCGCTCCAACCCAGTATCGACGGGCGCCAAGCTCAAACCCGCGTCAGCACCGCGCACGCGATGCGATCGCCGCTGTTGCCACTGGGGTCGGTGCGCTCGTCATCGGGGCGCGCGTGGACCACGACCGCCGCGCCATCGGCATCCATCAGGCCGCCTTCGCCATCGAAAATGCCGGGTAGTGCCGCGCTCAGCCGCCCGCGGCCATCGGGTGCGACGACCAGATTAGGCAGATCGCCATGGTGGCTGCCCTGCGGGTTGAGGCGGCCATGCTGGCGCGCGGTCGGGTTCCAATGCCCGCCAGCGCTGGTGAAGCGCGGCGCCTCGCAACTGCCGACCATGTGGACGTGCGCGCCATAGGTGCCCGCCGCAAGACCAGTGGTGGCCAGCGTCAGCGTCATCGACCCGTCCGGCAGCCGGTCGATGGTCGCGAGGCCGACATCGGTACCCTGCGCATTGAGCAGCGCGCCCCGCGCGGCGAGATAGTTGCGGCCGCCATCCATCGGCGCGCAGGCCGTGAGCGTGGCGGCGGCAGCGAGGAGGGCGAGCGTAGAGGTGCGCATGGGTCAAACTCCGCGAGTGGGCGAGACGATGGCGCTATAATGCACCAGACCGGGTTCAGGTCCAAGCCCGCCCCACAGCGCGGATGATGCGGCGGCAAGAAGCTTGAAAGCTCAGCTGTCGGGATGGCCGACGCTGAAATGGCTGAAGCCGGCGCGGACCACTTTGTCACGACGGTAGATGTTGCGCAGGTCGACCAGCACCTTGCCCCGCACCAGCCCGGCGAGCCGGCTGAGATCGAGCGCGCGGAAGGCATCCCATTCTGTGACGATGACGACGGCGTCGGCCCCCTCTGCGGCGGCATAGGCGCTGTCGACCATCTCGACCCCCGGCAGCATCGGCGCCGCAGCCTCCATCGCCTCGGGATCGGTCGCCACCACGTGCGCTCCGGCATCCTGCAGTGCCTGGACGATGGCAAGGCTGGGGGCATCGCGCATGTCGTCGGTATTGGGCTTGAAGGCGAGGCCAAGGATCGCGACCCGCTTGCCGCGCGCATCGCCGCCCAGCGCGGTGATGACCTTGCGGCCCATTGCCCGCTTGCGGGTGTCGTTGACCGTCACCACCGCCTCGACGATGCGTTGCGGCACGCCATTGTCCTGCGCGGTTTTGAGCAGCGCCAGCGTGTCCTTGGGGAAACAGCTGCCGCCATAGCCAGGGCCGGCGTTGAGGAACTTGCCGCCGATGCGGTTGTCGAGGCCGATGCCGCGCGCGACATCCTGCACATTGGCCCCCACGACCTCGCACAGATCGGCGATTTCATTGATGAAGGTGATCTTGGTGGCAAGAAAGGCGTTGGCCGCATATTTGATCAGCTCGGAGGTGCGGCGGGCGACGAACAGCAGCGGCGCTTCGTTGAGGAACAGCGGCCGGTAGATTTCCCGCATCACCGCCTTGGCGCGCTCGTCCTCGCTGCCGATGACGATGCGGTCGGGGCGCTTGAAGTCACCGATGGCGGCACCTTCGCGCAGGAATTCGGGGTTGGAGACGACGGGGACATGCTTGCCGCCCGACACTTCGGCGATGATCCGCTCGACTTCGTCGCCGGTGCCGACCGGCACGGTCGATTTGGTGACGACCACGCAGTCGCCCTGCAGCGTCTCGCCGATCTCCTTTGCGGCGGCATAGACGTAGGAGAGGTCGGCATGACCATCGCCGCGGCGCGACGGGGTGCCGACAGCGATGAATACCGCATCGGCACCGGCAATGCCTTCGGCAATGTCGGTGGTGAAGCTCAGCCGGCCGGCGGCGACATTGGCGGCAACAAGCGAATCGAGACCGGGTTCGTAAATCGGCATGCGGCCCGCCAGCAGCGCGTCGATCTTGCCCTGGTCCTTGTCGACGCAGACCACGCTGTGACCGAAATCGGCAAAGCAGGTTCCCGATACCAGCCCGACATAGCCGGTGCCGATCATTGCAATCTTCATGGGTCGCTTCCCTCGTGTAGCGCGTCGACGGGCAGGAGACCCCAATGCAAGGCGGGGCCGCAAAATGTGCGGCCCCGCCTAGTCGTTTGCCCTGCCGCAATCAAGCAAGGCCGTTGGTCGCGCGTGGTGCAGGCAGGATGCGATCCGCCCCGCCGCCGCCGCCGCCGTCCAGTCAGAAATCGCGCGCGTAATTCTCATTGCCGACGAAACCGATGCCTTTGACGCCGCTGCGCTTGATCACAGCCAGCGTCTGATCGACCAGCGCATAGCGTGCCTGCGGCTCGGGCTGGAATCGCAGTTCAGGCTGCGGCGACATCAGGCGGGTGCGCTCGAGCTGGCTCGACAGCGCGGCGAGGCTGGTCGGCTGCCCGTTCCACAGCACGGCGCCCTGCGCGGTGACGACGATGCTGTTCTTGTCACGCTCCGGGGTCGGAACGATCGGTCCGGTCGGAACATCGATCTTCACCGCGTGGGTCTGCACCGGCAGGGTGATGATGAACATGATCAGGAGAACCAGCATCACGTCGATCAACGGGGTGGTGTTCATCTCGCCCAGCGGCGAATCGGATTGCGATGCAGTAAGGCTGATGGCCATGGCACTCTCCTTCTCTCGTGAAGTCCAACCTTCTGTTATGTTATTACATATGGTATCACGACACACTGTCCGCACAAAGCGGTTTTGCCAAGCAGCGCGAGCCACCGCCGCAGACGCGAAAAGGGCCGCGATTGCTCGCGGCCCTTCGGGTTTTTCTCTGTCGCGGCGCGCTATCAGAAGTCGCGGGCGTAGCGTTCGTTACCGACGAAGCCGAGACCGCCGACACCGCTGCGCTTGATAGTCGCCAACACCGAGTCGACGATGACATAAGGCGCCTGCGGGTCCGGTTCGAGCTGCAGCTCAGGCGTGGGAGAGATCAGCTTGGTCTCTTCCAGATACTGCGCCAGCTGCACGAACGACGTCGGGTTGCCGTTCCACAGGATCGCGCCGCCGTTGGTGATGAACACCTTGTTCTTCTGCGGCTCGACCGGGCTGGGGTTGGGGTTCGGGGTCGGCAGGTCGATCATCACCGCGTGGGTCTGCACCGGCAGGGTGATGATGAACATGATGAGCAAGACGAGCATGACGTCGATCAACGGCGTCGTGTTCATTTCGCCCATCGGTGCGTCGGCACCGCCGCCGCCCATTGAGATCGCCATAGTTCAATCCTTCCTTGTCACTCGGCCGACCGGATCAGCGCGTCACAGCCGCGCCCGGGCCGGGCTCGGAAATGAAGCCGATCTTCTGGAAGCCGGCGAACTGCAGCGTGTAGATCGGGCCGCCGATGCAGCGGTAGGGCGTCGCCACGTCACCGCGGATGTGCACCTGCGGCAACGTCTCTTCGGTGAAGTTGGCATAACCGCCGACCTTCTCGGCTTCCTGTTCGAGCCGTTCCTGGCCGAGACGCAGCAATTCGACCGAGTTCACCGGAGTGTTGCCCCAGTAGACTTCGCACGCGCCGGTCGGACCAGGGCGAATCCACAGCTGCACATTTTCAGGCTTGGTCGTGGTCGGCTCGAACGCGATGTCGGGCAAGGTCAGCTCGACGGTTTCGATCGCGACGGGAACCGTGATGAGGAAGATGATGAGCAGAACCAGCATCACGTCGACGAGCGGCGTGGTGTTGATGTCCGACATCGCTTCAGGGGCGGCTCCATCGCCGGAGCCCATGCTAATCGCCATTATCCAGCATCCTGTCTGTCAAACTCTCCGCACGTCCTTGGCAGGACCTGCGGCAGTGGCAGGGTGCGGGCTGAGCAGGACTGGTAATGCCTGCTCAGCCGCATACCCTTAGCCTCAGGCCTTTGCGGGTGCCGGAGCGGCAGGCTTGGCAGCCGGCGCAGCAGCCGACACGGTCGGACGGACCTGACCGTTCGACATCATGTTGCCGAGCACGTCGTTGGCGAAGGTCGAGAGATCGCGGCCGATCTGCTTGTTGCGAGCCTGCAGCCAGTTGTAGGCCATAACCGCAGGCACGGCGACGACGAGACCGATGGCGGTCATGATCAGAGCTTCACCGACCGGGCCGGCAACCTTCGAGATCGACGGGTCGCCGGTCTGCGCGATCTTGATGAGCGCGTTCAGAATGCCCCACACGGTACCGAACAGACCGACGAACGGCGCGGTCGAACCGACGGTGGCGAGGAAGGACAGGCCGCCCGAGAGAACCGAGATGATGTGGTTCTGCGAGCGCTCCATGGTGCCGTGCATCCAGTCATGCGCTTCGACCGGGTCAGCAAGCTTGCTGTGGTCGTTCTGGGCGCGCAGCGCGTCTTCGACGATCTGGCGATAGGCGCTGTTCTTTTCGAGCTTGGCAGCGCCCTCGGCGAGGGTCGGCGCACGCCAGAAGCTGGCCTGCATGTCGCGGCCCTGCTTCATCACCTTGTTCTGCTCGAACAGCTTGGTGAACAGGATGTAGAGCGAACCGACGAACATGATGATCATGATGGCGAGCGTTGCCCAGGTGACCGGGCCGCCTTCCTCGATGGCCTTCATGAAGCCGAACTGTTCTGCAGCGGCAGCGCCGGAGGCGGCAGCGGCGAAGAGATTGATGGTCATAACTTGCTTCCCTCTCGAATTCGAATGGGGCCGGCCCTTGAACGGTCACCGGCCCCGGTTTGGATGATCAGTTTTCCGGAATCTGCCACACGACGCGACGCGTGAAGGTACCCGTGGTCGGCTGCCCGTTGCGGTCGAACGCCGGATTGAACCGGGCGCGACGCTGGATGTTACGGCAGGCGGCCTGGTCGAGCGCGCTGTTGCCGCTCGAGCCGGTCACTTCGCACGAAGCGGCACGACCGTCAGGGCCCACGGTGACGCGCACCGAGGTTGTGCCTTCGGCTTCGTCACGCAGCGCCGACGGCGGATAGTCGTCCGTCGTCACCCACGACCCCGGGTTGCCGCGCGGCGTTGCCGGGCGCGACATGTCGGGTGTGGCCGGCGGCGCAGGAGGCGCAGGCGGCGTGATGATCGGCGTCGGCGGCTGCGGCGGCGGAGGCGTCGGCACCGTCGTGATCGTGTTGTTGGTGTTGGTCGGCGGAATGATCGATGGCGGCGCAACCACAGGCGGCGGCGGCGGCAGCTTGTTATCCGGCGGCGGAGGTGGCGGCGGCTCCTCCGGCGGTGGCGGCTCGTCCACCGCGACCACATCGAGCTTCTCAATTACCTGTTTCACTGCATTGATCGCGAGACCGCTGATCAGCAGCCACCCGAGCAGGAACAGAATCACACCGGTCAGGACGACCGAGATCACCCTGCTGGTGGGATCGACTGTATCACCGTAAGCCATCCAGAACCCTTGCTCCTCTAGTCAGGCTAGTCGCCGACGACACCTCCCGGTGCGCCGGCCCATCGAAACATCCGGTCGGTTCGCTTTCTATACCGGACCCGTCTCCCGCGCATTTTTGCGGTGGGCAGGGTCCTTGGAGCGCCCGAGCTCTCTTGCTCTTCCTTCGAATCGGGTAACTATCGCGCAGCGTCGCCGTGCGCAAACCATTTATCGACGGTAAATCTCAGCCTTGTTACAGGCGAGCCGCTGCGGCATGCCTGCCTGCCAACGGAGTTTCCCTGATGTTCTCCCGCCCTCTCTTATGCCGGTCCGCGCTCGCTCTGGCCTTGATCGCTCCTGCGTCTGCCACCACGGCCACGGCGCAGCCCCCGGCAGCAGCCGCCATTGCACCGCCGAGCAGCTATGCGTCGATCGCCGATGTCGCCATTGGTGCCGAGACGATCGTCGATGCCCGCATCCGCCGCGCCCGGCCGGTTCCCGCCGAACAGGCGGTCGGCATTCCGCCGCATCTGGTGCGCCTGTATGTCGAGGCGGATGTGAACACCGTCATCTATGGCAATGCGCCACTGGCACGGCGGGTCGGCTTTCTGGTCGATCAGCCGCGCCGGGCCGATGGCCGGCCGCCACGGCTCGATCGCACGCGCGTGCTGCTGTTCGCGCGCCCGGTCGCGATATCCAACCGTTTGCAGCTGGTAACCCCGCAGGCGATGCGCGTGTGGGATGCCGCGCGCGATGCGACCGTCCGCAGCATCGTGGCGGAGCGCGCCGCCGCCGCGGTTCCGCCCGAGATCACCGGCATCAGCCAGGCCTTCCACGTGCGCGGCACCGTGGCAGGCGAGAGCGAGACGCAGATTTTCCTGACCACCGCCAGCGGCGACCCGGTGTCGCTGACCATCCTGCGCCGACCGGGCGAAGCGGCGCGCTGGGCCGTGGCCTTCGGCGAGATCGTCGATGAATCCGCGACAATACCGCAGCCGCGCACATTGGGCTGGTACCGGCTGACATGCGGACTGCCGCGCACCCTGCCCCCAGTCGCGCTCGCCAGCCTCGACAGCAATGGCACGCGCGCCGCTGCCCAGGATTATGCGCTGGTGCTGCGCAGCCTTGGCACGTGCGACCGCGATCCACCACCTGCTCCGCCGGCGCAGCCCGCACCGCGGGGGTGACTTGGCCGCACCGCGGGGGTGACTTGGCGGGCCGGGGACAGTAGGGGCGCGGGCTGACCTTCACGAGGACCAGCCCGATGCCGCATGCCCCCGCCCCGCTCCGCCCGCCGTTCCGCATCGCCGTCGCCGGATTGGGGACGGTCGGCACCGGCGTGCTGCGCCTGCTCGACGAGAACGCATCGCTGATCGCCCGCCGCGCCGGTCGCGCGATCGAGGTGGTCGCCGTTTCGGCGCGCAGTCGCCACAAGGATCGCGGCATCGACCTCTCCCGCTATCGCTGGGAAGACGACATGGACGATCTGGCCGCGCTCGACGATGTCGATGCGGTGGTCGAGCTGGTCGGTGGATCGGATGGCCCTGCCCTGACCCTCGCCCGCAACACGCTGGCGCGCGGCAAGGCTCTGATCACCGCCAACAAGGCGATGATTGCGCACCATGGCATGGAGCTGGCGCGCATTGCCGACGGCAGCGATATTCCACTGAAGTTCGAGGCGGCCGTCGCCGGCGGCATCCCGGTGATCAAGGCGCTGCGCGAAGGCGCGTCGGCCAACCGCATTGCCCGGGTCTACGGCATCCTCAACGGCACCTGCAATTTCATCCTGACCCGGATGGAATCGGAAGGCCGCGACTTTGCCGACGTGCTTGGCGAGGCGCAGGCCAAGGGGTTTGCCGAGGCCGATCCAAGCTTCGACATCGATGGCATCGATGCCGCGCACAAGCTGTCGATCCTCGCTGCCATGTGCTTTGGCACGCGGCTCGATTTCGGTGCGGTGGCGACCAGCGGCATCCGCAACGTGCTTGCAGCGGACATTCGCGAAGCGCAGGCGCTGGGCTATCGGGTGCGATTGATCGGCATGGCCGAACAGCGCGGTGACGGTCTTGCCCAGAGCGTGCAGCCCTGCCTGGTCCATGAAGACCATCCGCTGGGCTATGTCCCCGGATCGCTCAACGCCGTGGTCGCCGAAGGCAATTTCGTCGGCCGGCTGTTCTTCGAAGGCGCGGGCGCGGGCGACGGGCCGACCGCAAGCGCGGTGGTTGCGGACATCATCGATGTCGCGCGCGACGAATATGGTCCGGCCTTCGCCATGCCGGTCGACCAGTTGGAGCCGAGCGCGGTCGCGGACGGGGGCGCGCGCACCGGCAAATCCTATGTCCGCCTGATCGTCGAGGACCGCACCGGCGTGCTGGCGCAGATCGCCATCGCCATGCGCGATGCCGGGGTTTCGGTGGAAAGCTTCATCCAGCGCGGCAGCAGCGACGGGCAGGCACTGATCGCGCTGGTTACGCACGCCGGTGAAGCCCGCGCCGTCGATGCCGCGATCGCTGCGCTGGCCGCCTCCCCGCACATCGTCGGGGCGCCAATGCGGATGCCGATACTGGATTTGTAAGACCGCACTTCGGCAAGGGCCCCGCTTGCCATCGGTCGGGCACGCCGGTTAGGTGCTGCGCATCGACCAAGGGGGCCGCATGACATCCGCATTCAAGCTTACCGATGCGCTCAGCATCGGCTTCGGCACGCTGACCGCCAATCCGCGTATCGTGCTGCCCTATCTCGCATTGGCGGTGATCCTGCCGTTCATGGTGTTCGGCTTCTTCCCGCAGGCGAGCATGCGCAATTTCCTGGCGCTGATGGTCAACCCGGGTACCTATCTGGCCGACGGGTCGCCGCTGACGATCCTTTCGATTTTTCTCGTCGCCGGTTTCACCATTGCCGCCGTGCTGTTTGCGGCATGGCAGGCGCTGCTTTCCGAATCGCGGGACGGGATGGTCGGCGAGCTCATGTACGGCTTCGTCGCCGCCTTGCTGTCGATGCTTGTCGCAGTCGTGATTTATGTAGTCTGGTCGGTGCTGTTCAGCCTCCTTTTCGCGGGCGCGGCTGCCGCAATCGGCAGCGGCGTCGTGCCGACCGATCCTGCCAGCCTCGCCCGGCTCGGCGCGGTATCGGCGGTGATCATGCTGCTGTCGATGGCGCCCCTGCTGTGGCTCAACGCCCGCCTGTGCCTCGCCGGACCGGCGATGGCGGCGAGCGGCAGCATCAATCCCTTTGCCGGTCTCGCGCAGTCGTGGCGGATGACCGGCCCGGTACAATGGCGCATCCTGTTCTACCTGCTGGCTTTCCAGATTCTGGGCTTCGCGCTGGTGGTCGGTGTGTTCGTCGGTGCCACGGCGCTGATCGTTGGCAGCGACGGGACGAGCTGGCACGACCGGGCGGTGACGGGCGCGTGGCTGTTGACCACGCTGGCCCTGGTCGCGCTGTTCATTGCCGTGCCGCTGGGCCTCTATCGCGCGCTGCGATCGGACGTCGACGTCACGGTGTTCGACTGACGACCGTTTTATCGGCGTGTCACCGATTCGATCCCCGGAATCGCTCGGGGATGGCTGTGCCCTCCCCCAGATTGCTGTCGGGATCGAGCAACAGCCCGACCAGCTTGATCGCGCCGCTTACGGTGCGAATGACGTCGACACCGCCGCCGCATTGATTGGAAATCGAGGCACCGCACGGCACGCCTGACGGGTCCACGGCGGCGCCGTCGGTCGACCCCGGGACCGGTCCAAAAACCTCCGGTACCGGCAAGGCTTGGTCCTGCACGGGCGCGCAGACGACGATGTCGCCGCTGGCGGCACGCGCGAGGCAATCGCCGCGGGTCGGCCGGCGGAAATGCGCTTGCGCGACAAGCGCCGCGGCGTCCGGTCGCTCGGCTTGCGGTGGCAGATCGACCGGCGCGACCTGGCCGCAGACCGGAACGGCAGCGCACAGGCAGGCCAGCGCCGCTATGGAGGCAAGCTGTCTCGACATCGTCACCCCGCTGCCCTAGTGGCCCGGCACGCCAATCGCAGACAAAGGTATTCCCCGTCATGACCGTTCAGGCAAGCAAGAACCTCGATCGCGTGCTTGTGCTGGAAATGGTCCGCGTGACCGAGGCAGCGGCCATCGCCGCGTCGCGGCTGATCGGCCGCGGTGACGAGAAGGCCGCCGACGCCGCTGCAGTGGAGGCGATGCGCGCCGCGCTCAACTCGCTGTACATGGACGGCACCGTCGTCATCGGCGAAGGCGAGCGCGACGAAGCGCCGATGCTCTATATCGGCGAAAAGGTCGGCACCGCGCCGGGCAAGGGCCCCAAGATCGACATCGCGCTCGACCCGCTGGAAGGCACCACCATCACCGCCAAGGCCGGCCCCAACGCGCTGGCGGTGCTGGCCATCGCCGAAGAGGGCGGCCTGCTCAACGCGCCCGACACCTATATGGACAAGATTGCGGTCGGCCCCGGCTACCCCGAAGGCGTCATCGACCTTGGCAAGAGCGTGACCGACAATGTCTGCGCGGTCGCGGCCGCCAAGGGCGTCCGGCCGGACGAGATCATCGTCTGCGTGCTGGACCGCCCGCGCCACGAGGCGATCATTGCCGAGCTGCGCGGGCTTGGCTGCGGCATCATGCTTATCCCTGACGGCGACGTGGCCGGCGTCATCGCCACCAGCGATCCCGACACGACCGTGGATCTCTACATGGGCCAGGGCGGCGCGCCCGAGGGTGTGCTGGCCGCCGCGGCCCTGCGCTGCGTCGGCGGGCAGTTCCAAGGCCGGCTGGTATTCCGCAACGAGGATGAGCGGGCGCGGGCGCGCAAATGGGGCGTGACCGATCTCGACAAGATCTACAGCCTCGAGGAACTCGCCAAGGGCGATGTCATCTTCGCCGCGACCGGCGTGACCGACGGTTCGCTGCTGGAGGGCGTCAAGCGCAAGCGCGGCGGCATCACCACCACCGAAAGCATCGTCATGCGCTCGTCGAGCCGCACGGTGCGCCGGGTGAAGAGCGAACATCGCGAGAAGCTGGAAGTATAACGCTTGCCCCTCGACCGGACGACACGGTCCGTGTGTAATTGTGCGCAATTTCTGATCAGTGCGAATCCCCCTTTGCTCTGGCGCGCCATCGGCTAGGACTGGGCGCAAAGCCGGACACTACCGGCGGCTTAGGGGGTCAGCATGCGCGGGATCGCAGCAAAGTTTCTGGTGGGGGTCGCAGGTGCCAGCCTGCTCACGACGTCGAGCTTGGCCAGCGCACAATCGCGCAACGACGGCCCGTCGGATTATCTCAAATGCGATGGCGCACCCAACAACATGACCGCGGGCGAATCGCTGGGGCGGCTGGTCGGTGCGCTGACTCTGCTCAGCATCTTCGCACCCCCCGAAGAGGGCTATAACCCCGACGCCCGGTTGATCGGCCACGACGGCATTGTCGCCTGCAACCGGCTGATCGACGGTGTCGGGGGAGACCCGGAGTCCAATCCGCAGCGCCGGGTGCCGCTGATTATTGCCCGCGCCATCCACCAGATTGAGGCGGCAGATTATGCCGCCGCTCTCGCCGATGTCGCCAAGGCACGCGAGGAGGCTGCCGCCGCCGGACTGGCCGGCAACCCCTTCTACGAGCGCACCACCGGACGCGGCGTGGCGATGATCGAGGCGCATGCGCGGCTCAGGCTGGGTGAAATCGAGGAGGCGCGGCGGGTGGCGCTATCAGGTGTCGCCAACCAGCGGCATTCGCTTTTCGGCCTCTACGGCTATTTCCCGTTCAACGAATTTGCCGAAACCCGCTCGGCCGACGAAGACATCTACTACCGCAGCCTTAGCAGCCTGATGCCGGTGGTAACCTATGTACACGCAGCGCGACTGGAGGAGACCGGCGATTTCGCAACCGCGGCACTGCTGCGTGAGGATATGATCGGACTGCTCGACGTGTTGATGGCCAAATCCGGCCCGCAAGAGCGATCCTCGTCGGGCTATGCCAGCGCCGCCTTGGCACAGGGGCTGGCCGGGAATTGGGAACGCTCCAACCATCTCGCCGAGGAAGCGCGTACCAACATGGAAACGCGCATCCGCGAAGGCAATCCGGAGAACAACGCCAGTGTCGCGGTGGAGATACTCGACATGCAGGCGATCCTGCGCGCACATGCCGAAGGACGCACGGCAGAAGCGCGGCGTCTGTTTTCCGGCCGCTCGGCCTGGCCGGGGGTGAGCTTCGGTGCACTGGTGGAGACCACACGGCGGCTGCGCGAAGGTGCAAGCGAGCAGGAGTTGATCGGCCCGCTGGCGATGACGCCCGAGGCCCTGTGGGCGCGACGGCGTGAATCCGAGCTGGCAGGCATGATCGAGCGTGACAAGGACAACAGAACGCTGTGGCGGCATCTGCGGGCTGCGCCGCCTGCTTCCGGCTATCGCGCTATCAGCCGCGAGGTTTGGCGACTGGACCGCTCGCGCCTGCTCGATCCGCCCAATCTCGATGGTTGGAGCAGCATGCGCATGCCCTATCAGGGCGGCGTGCTGGCCGGTCTCGACGGCATGGTGCTGCACGCCGCATTGCAGGCGCGGCATCAGGGCAAGCAAGGCTTTGTACTGGTGACGTCTCCGACCGATCCGACCCGCGCCATGATTCGCTTCGGCGCCCCTGGCGATCGCGGCATCAGCGAAGGGCGGTTCATCGATGCCGCAGCGGCCATCGCGGAGCTAGAACCGTTGATTCCCTCTCCCGAGGCGATCGAGGCCGAGCGCCGGGCCAGCCGACGGCGGCGGTAACCATGGCCCTCCCCTTCCCGGGGGGAGGTTATTCCGCCAGCGCCTTCTTGTAGATGCTGCGCTGCGGCTTTTCGAACAGCTTCATCACCATCGGCTCGAAGAATTCGAGCGGCGCGCTGTCATAGGCCGGGTCGAACGCGGTCTGATCATATTTGGCGCAAAAGTCCGCACAGGCTTCGAAATGGGGGTGGCCGCGGAACTGCTCGCGCATGTCCTTGTCGAGGCCGAGATAGTCGAAGAAATAATAGCCCTGGAAGATGCCATGGTTCTCGCAGATCCAATGCTCCTCTTCCGAGACAAAGGGCTTGATGATCGCAGCGGCGATGTCCGGATGGTTGTAGGCGCCCAGCGTGTCGCCGATGTCGTGCAGCAGCGCCATCACCACGTAGGATTCACTGCGGCCATCGCGGTGGGCACGGGTGGCGGTCTGCAGGCAATGGGTCAGCCGGTCGACCGGGAAACCACCATAATCGTTGGCCAGGAGCTTGAGATGATCGAGCACCCGCCGGCCGCCCTGCGGCGAATGTTCGCGCGCGCAGGCTCCGATGATCTGCCAGTCTTCCAGCGTGCCATGTTCCATGGCGGTAAAGGTGGCGCGCGGCGCAGTAAGGCTATCCATGGCTATACTCCCATCCCGTAGCGGCGGATGGTGCCATAACTCCGCGCGCGACGAAAGCTACAAACCGGCCGACTGGTAATCGGTGGGCGCGGGATAGCGATAGTGTGCCACGGTGCTCGGCCCGCTGCCCCGCACGCCCGCCATGTGCTCGAGTTGGGTGAGCAGGAACTGGCCGAATTCCCAATCGCCGATGTCGCTGTCCGCATTGATGTGGCCGACGCTGCCGGCATCGGCAAAGCGGCTGCCCCAGAAACTGGCCAGACGGCGCGCGCGCTCGAAGGGAATATAGCTGTCGTTGCGGCTGGCGACGAGGATCGACGGGAAGGGGAGCACGCCGCGCGGCGCGGGCGCGAAGGCGGCGAGGCGCGGATCGGTGACGCCGCTCTCCACCTCGGGCGGCGCAACCAAAAGGGCGCCGACCACCGGGCTGTCCGGCCCCGGCTTTTCCATCGCCGCCCACCACGCCACGGCAAGGCAGCCGAGGCTGTGCGCAACCAGGATCACAGGCCGCGCCGAGCGGCCGATTTCGAGGTTGAGCCGGTTGACCCAGGCATTGCGGTTGGGGGCATTCCACAGGCCGAGATCGGCGCGGTGGCAATCGGCGCGCTGACGTTCCCAGCGGCTTTGCCAATGGTCCGGCCCGCTGTTGTTGAGGCCAGGGATAATGAGAAACTGGGTGTCGCGCACGGCTGGTGTCGTGTCGCTGGCGGTGTCTGGCTGTGCCATCGGTCGTCTCCTTGAAAAACGAGGGGCTGGCCGGTCGACTCGGACTACGTCCCGACGCCCCCTGCTTAATTCAACTGATTAAGTTGACAAGTGTTCCGCGACCGGCCGCACGCGCGGTGCGACCGGCCGAAAGCAGCGTCAGGCAGCCACTTGAGGCAGGCACCTCAAGGCAGACGCGTGAGCGGCCGCTCCGTTCGTCGCAGGCAAATTTCTGCTTGGCCCAAACAAGGCAAAACTATGGCGGCCAACCTTGTCAATCGCATCAATTGAGAATAGCCGATGCCGCGCAAGGAGGATGGCATGGCCAATTTCATAGACCAACGGGAAACGGGCGATTCGGCGGCAGCGGGCAACCCTGCCTTGCAACTGGTGATCGATGCGCTGGCGCGCCTGAAATATGGCGCCATCCAGCTGACGGTCCACGAAGGGCGGCTGGTGCAGGTCGATGTGACCGAGCGCAGCCGCTTTCCCGCCTGACGCCACGACACAGCGCCACAAAGGCAGAACACCAGAACGACAAGGGCTCTCCCGCCCACATTCCAGACCAGACACACCCCCCTCAGGGCAGACCGGACCACCGGATGCGCTGCTTCTTACTCCCCCACACGGGGCCACAAGGAACAGGCATCATGAACCACATTCTCCCGCTTGCGGCACTGACCAGCATCGCCGCGCTCGCCACCGCATTTCCCGCCGCCGCGCAGGACGCGCCACCCGCCGATAGCGAGGCGCAAGCTGATAACAGTGTCGACACCGGTGAAGACCTGATCGTCACCGCACGGCGCCGCAACGAAGGCCTGCAGGACGTGCCGATCGCGGTGACCGTGGTCAGCAGCGAGCAGATCGACAACACCGGCAGCTTCAATGTCGGACGGCTGACCCAGCTCACGCCGACGCTGCAATTCTATTCGTCCAATCCGCGCAACACATCGGTCAACATCCGCGGGCTCGGCTCCCCGTTCGGGCTGACCAACGACGGGATCGAGCAGGGCGTCGGCATCTATGTCGACGACGTCTATTATTCGCGCGTCGCATCCGCGACCTTCGACTTCCTGGACGTCGCGCGGATCGAGACGCTGCGAGGGCCGCAGGGCACGCTTTATGGCAAGAATACCACCGCTGGCGCCATCAACATCACCACCCGCCAGCCGACCTTCGATTTCGAGGCGCGCGCCGAGCTGACCATCGGCAACCTCGAGTTCAGGCAGGCCAAGGCGGCCATCTCCGGCCCGCTGTCCGAGACACTCGCCGCCCGGCTGGCGGTGTCAGCGACAACGCGACGCGGCACCATCTTCAACGTGACGTCGGATCGCTATATCAACGAGCAGGACAATGTCGGCGCGCGCTTCCAGCTGCTGTTCCAGCCGTCGGACCGGTTCAATGTCACATTCGCCGCCGACTGGAATCGCCAGCGCCCCGAATGCTGCGCGCAGATCTTCGTGCGCACCGGCGCCACCCAGCGTCCGCTGGGCCGCCAATATGCCGCGCTGGCAGCGGCGCAGAATTATGCCGTGCCCAGCACCAATCCGTTCGATCGGCTGACCGACGTCGACGCCAGCCTTAATGCCGGCAACGAGATCGGCGGGCTCGCGCTGCGCGCCAACTGGGACATCGGCCCCGGCACGCTGACCAGCGTCACGGCCTGGCGCTACTGGGACTGGCTGCCCGAGAATGACCGCGATTTCACCGGCCTTCCCATCACCACGGAATCCAACAACCCCAGCCAGCAGAACCAGTATACGCAGGAGCTACGCTATTCGGTCGACGGCGAGCGCTTCGACTATGTGGTCGGTGCCTTCCTCTATCGGCAGACCATCCGCACGCAGGGTTTGCAGGTGCAGGGCCCAGCGGCGAGCCGCTGGCTGCTCAATCCGTCGAGCGCGCTCGCCAACGACCCGTCCGTGCTCAACGGCCTGACCGCCAACAATGACATCCGGCTCGACAATGACAGCGCGGCGCTGTTCGGCCAGTTGACCTGGCATGTCACCGACAGCTTCAGCATCCAGCCGGGCATCCGCATCAATTATGACAGCAAGGACGGGCTGTACGACAGCGTCGTCACCAACGGCGCCGGCCAGTTGGTCACCTTTGCCAGCACCGATCCGCGCATCGTCGCGCAGCGCGGGGTGCTCGCGCCGCAGCGGATCGAGCCGAGCTTCTCTGACTGGAATCTGAGCTACGATTTCACCGTCAACTACGAGCTGACCGACGACATCCTAGCTTACGCCACCTATGCGCGCAGCTTCAAATCGGGCGGGATAAACCTCAACGGCGTGCCCGCCAACGCGGCGGGCGAGCCGATCGTCGCGGCGGCGACAGTCCGGCCGGAGACCACCGATCATTTCGAGGTCGGGCTCAAGACGCAGTTCGCCGATCGCCGCGTGACGGTGAACCTGACCGGGTTCTGGACCGATGTCTCCGACTATCAGGCGGTGGTGACCAACGGCCAGCTCGGCGTGCTGCGCGGCTATCTCGCCAATGCCGATGCGGTGCGGGTGCGCGGCTTCGAGCTGGATTCGTCCTGGCGGGTCAGCGACCGGTTCAACCTCTATCTGCGCGGCGCCTACACCGATGGCGAATATAAGCGCTTCGTCGATGCGCCCTGCCCGCCGGAACTGAGCGGTGGCACGACCGCGGGTGCGGGCCAGACCCCCGGCGCACCGGGCGTACCGGGCGCCCTGTCCCCGGCCAATTGCAACATCAGCGGCCAGGATCTGCCGGGTGTGTCCAAGTGGTCGGGATCATGGGGGGCGGAATATAATCATCCGCTGTCGCTGCTCGGTGCCGATGGATTCGCCTATGTGGGCTATGACGGCAGCTATCGCTCCTCCTTCTCGTCCAACCCGACGCCGTCGATCTACACTCAAGTCGATGGCTATAGCCTGCACAACTTCCGCATCGGCTTCCGCGCGGATGCCGGCTGGGACATTTACGCCTTCGCCCGCAACGCGTTCGACGAGGAATATTTCGAGCAGCTGGCGGTGCCATCGGGCAACACCGGCCTGATCGTCGGACAGCCGGGCGATCCGGCGACCTATGGCATCACGCTGAAGTTCGAGCTTTGAGGGGATGGTGACGGCGCAGGCAGACGTGGCTCAGCCGACAGGCGAAAGGCTGGGCCCTTCCTGCGCCGCCACATCGAGCAGATGACCGGTCTTGATCCACAGCAGGCACCCATCCTCGCTGCCGAATGTCCCTGACCAGCCGGGCGGATGGCGCAGCCAGCTCCCTGCCGGGTAGCGGCCGTCGCTATCCTCCAGGCTGCCTTGCACGACATAGATCTCGCTGCCCGCCGGGCAATCGTGCCGGACGCCATCGATGCCCGGCTGCCAGCGCTGCAGCGTGACGGTCTCGCTGCCGTGGCGATGCAACGGGCGGATGGATACACCGGCGATCGGGCTGGCCACGAATGCCGCATCGTCGGGCGTCAGGCTGAAATGCGCGCGGTCATCGGCGGCGAACTGATGCAGCTTGACGAGGATGGTGCAGCCTTCGGCGCTGTGAGGCGAATGGGCGGTGCCGATGGGATTGCGGACGTAGGTACCCGCCGGATAATCGCCATGTTCGTCGCTGAACACGCCGTCGAGCACCAGAAACTCCTCGCCGCCGCCATGCACATGGCGGGCAAAACGGCTCTGCGGCGCATAGCGGACGATGCTGGTCGCACGCGCGACTTCCGCGCCGATCCTGTCGAGCATGCGGCGCTCGACGCCGGGCATCGGCGATGGCTGCCAGGCGATATCGCGGGGCCGGATTACCACCCGCTGGTCGAATTCGGCGTTGATCTTCACCCTGCTCTCCCGCGATGCCACAACAGGCGCAATCTATGCATCGCCCGGCCCAGTTTCCAGCGCAGCGGGATGCGTGGCTCTGCCGCTTCGCAATGACGGCGCGAACAGGCGGCGCTCATCGCTTCGCCATACCAGTCGATCACGGCGCTACAGCCCGAGGTCGGAGAGCGACGGGTGCGCATCGGGCCGACGGTCGCCCGCGCCGTCGCGCGGCCAGCGCATCAGCCGGTCCGCCTCGGCAATCGCCAGATCATTGATACTGGCAATGCGCCGCGCCATGTGGCCGCTGTCGGCAAACTCCCAATTCTCATTGCCATAGCTGCGCCACCACTGACCGGCGCTGTCATGCCATTCATAGGCAAAGCGCACTGCGATGCGATTGCCGTCATGCGCCCACAGCTCCTTGATCAGCCGATAATCCTGCTCGCGCTGCCATTTGGCGGCAAGAAAGGCTTCGATCTTGGTGCGCCCGGTCAGGAAGACATCGCGGTTCCGCCAGCGGCTGTCAGCGGTATAGGCCAGCGCGACCCGAGCCGGATCGCGACTGTTCCAGGCATCCTCCGCCGCGCGCACCTTGAGCCTTGCGGAGTCGAGGGTGAAGGGTGGCAGCGGCGGGCGCGGCGCCTCGGCTCCATCGCGCGTCATGCGAAAGGCGTCGCAAATTCGACGCGAACGCCGCCGGGGATGGTGCAGATGAAATGCCGCACCACCGATCCTTCGCGCATCGGGCAGGGATCGAACTCGATCGCCGCGCCAGGCCAGCCGCGCACCTTTTCCGCCACGACATCCAGCGCGGCTGAATCCGCGACCTTCAGTGCCAGATGATGCAGCCCGGCGTTGCGCTTGCGGTCGAACCGGTTGGCAGTGGCCGGATCGGTGAGCTGCCACAGGGTGAGCAAGGTCGTGCCATCGGAGACGAAGTGCGCCGGATAGTCGGGCACGCTGCCGACCGTGGTGAAGCCGAGGCCATCGCAGAAGAAATCGCGGGTCGCCTCGATATCCGGCACGGCGAGGCCGATATGATGCGCGCCGCTGGTCAGTGCAGTCATGTGTTTTCTCCTCGGTTCAGGGTGGATTTCAAATGCTCTAGCTCGGCGCGCAGCCGGTCGCGCTCGGCAACCAGCGGTGCCACCGCCGCGGAAATCTCGGCTTCGGTGAAGCGCGGGGTGATGTGCTGCGGGCAGTTCCAGTCGAACCCGATCACGTCGATGATGCAGGCCCGTTCCGGCATCGCGCGGTAGCCCGCGGGCATCAGCGATGCGACCAGCGCCGGATCGGCAGCGGCGGCAATCATCCGCGCATGGCCGAGCAGCTTCAGCCGGCGGCGGTTGGGGTAATCCATCAGGAACAGCGAGACGCGGTCATCGTCGATCAGATTGGCGGTGCTGACATGCTGGCGATTGCCACGATAATCGGCAAAGCCGAGCCGGTTGCCGGGCAACAGCCGCAGAAAACCGCGCGGCCCGCCGCGATGCTGGACATAGGGCCAGCCTTCGCTGGTCGTGCTGGCCAGATAGAAACTGTCGCATTCGCCGATGAAGGCCTCTTCCTTTTCGCCCAGCAGATCGGGCGAGCCGTCGGCGCCTTCCTCCATCCGCGCATAGCCCGGACGTGATCCGTCCTGTTCCTGCAATGCGCGGGCGCGGTCGGTGAACAGCGTGTGGATATAGTTGCGGGCCATCGGGGTCGTCCTGTGTGACGGGTGCACGGCATGCCTTGCGGGAGATATCGACGGACCGTGCCGTTGCGGTATCGGCGCTTTCGTAGTCAGTGATAATACGCTAAAGTGACATAACTTTATTCCGCAGCAGGAAATAATCATCGACCGACTGACTGCCCTTGAGCTGTTCGTTGCCGTGGCTGATCAAGGCAGCTTTGTCGGCGCCGCGCGCAAGCTGCGGGTGTCCGCACCGGCAGCGACGCGCGCGATCGCCGAGCTAGAGGCGCGCCATGGCACGGCCCTGTTCCATCGATCGACACGCGCGGTAACGCTGACCGACGCAGGAGCGCAGTTCCTGCCGGTCGCACGCCGCGTGCTGGCCGATCTGGCCGAGGGCGAGCGCGCCCTGGCCGGGATTGCCGCGGAGCCACAGGGGCAGTTGCTCGTCACCGCGCCTGTGCTGTTCGGGCGGCTGCACGTCCTGCCGGTCATAAATGAGCTGATCGACCGCCACGCGGCGCTATCGATCGAATTGATGCTGGTCGATCGCAACATCCGCATCGTCGAGGAAGGTGTCGATGTCGCGGTGCGGATCGGGCCGCTCGCCGACAGCGCCCTGCAGGCGGTGCGCATCGGGCGGGTGCGGCAGGTGATTGTCGCCAGCCCCGCCTATCTGGCGCGGTTCGGCGTGCCGCAATCGGGTGAGGAGCTGCGCCATCATCGGCTGATAGCCAGCCGTGGCCCGCGGGCGGTGGGCGAGTGGCGGATCGGCACGCAAAGCTACCGCATCCAGCCCCGGCTGCGCGTCAACAGCGTGGCATCGATGGTCGCTGCGGCAGAGGCCGGCACCGGCATCGCCAATCTGCTGAGCTATCAGGTGGCCGATGCGATCGCCGCCGGACGGCTGATCGAGCTGCTGGCTGCAGATACGCCGGAATGGCTGCCGGTATCGCTGTTGTTCGAAGGATCACGCCGACGCAGTGCCGCGCTGCAGGCGTTCATCACGGCGATGCGCGAGCGCCGCCTGCCTTAGCGGGCACGGGTGCGGGGCGGCCATTGCCGCCCCGCACTGCGTGGAAATCAGAAGCGGAAACCGACGCCGGCCATGATCTGGTGCCGGGTCAGATCGGTGCTGAATTCGATGTCGGTATCCTCGTAGCGACCACCATTATAGTTGGTGTAGACATATTCGCCCTTGAGATAGAGGTTCCGCCCCAGGCCGAATTCGACACCCGCGCCGAGGTGGAAGCCGTCGACTTCGTCACCGTCGTTGAAATCCTCGATCGCGTCCTCGACATCGTCATAGCTGACGTTGATGCGGCCGTTGGAATAGCCGCCCTTGGCGTAGATCAGCGTGTTGGTGCCCAGCGGCACGCCGGCGCGGACGCCGAGCGTGATGTTGCGACCCTGATCGATGCAGGCGACATCGGTGCCGAACACTTCGCTGCAATATTCGGCATCGGAGAAGTCGAGACCGGCATAGGCGCCGACCACCAGACTTTCGCCAACGGGGAAATCGAAGCCGACTTCGGCACCATAGCCGAGGTCGCTCTGGCTGTCGCTGCCCTCGAACGTATCGACGCCATCGTCGTAATCGGCGGAGACCTCGTTGATGTCGAGGCCGACGCGGCCTTCGACACGCAGGCCCGACGCGGCTTCCGCAGGCGATTCCTGGGCAGCCACCGGCGCGGCACAAGCCAGCGCAACAGCAGATGCTGCAAATAGATACTTCATCGAAACAATTCCTTTTGCGACTTTCGCCGTGATTCGGCAAGGGCTTTCCCTAGATTTTGAGCTAATCGAATCAATGATTATATTTTCTTCTATATTTTGTTTTATGAGGAACAAAACATAAGACGAAGTGTTGACGACAATATTTCATATCCGAAACATTGAATCGTTTAATTTCTGCCTGTTTCGTCCGAATCAAGTAAGAACACCACAGTCCGGGCCAGCGCTGTGCATCGCGCACGACGCGTGCTAACGGCGCGCGCATGCTCTCCCTCGATTCCGTCACCGTGCGCCTTGGCGGACGCACCATCCTCGACGGCGCCTCGGCGTCGCTGCCGCCCAGGTCACGCGTCGGGCTGATCGGTCGCAACGGTGCGGGCAAATCGACGCTGATGAAGACGATAATCGGCGCGATCGACCCCGACGGCGGTAGCGTCTCGATGCCGCGCGGCACGCGGATGGGATATATCGCGCAGGATGCGCCGAGCGGCATCGCCACCCCGTTCGATACGGTGCTCGCCGCGGATACCGAACGGGCAGCGCTGCTCGCCGAAGCCGAAACCAGCACCGATCCCGACCGGCTGGGCGATGTGCATGAGCGACTGATCGCCATCGACGCCTATACCGCCCCGGCCCGCGCCGGGCGCATTCTGGCCGGACTCGGCTTCGATGACGATATGCAGCAGCAGCCGCTGGACAGTTTTTCAGGCGGCTGGAAAATGCGCGTTGCACTCGGTGCGCTGCTGTTTTCCGAGCCCGATTTGCTGCTGCTCGACGAACCGTCGAACCACCTCGATCTCGAAGCGACGCTGTGGCTGGAAAACTTCCTCAAGGACTATCGCGCCACGGTGCTGGTGATCAGCCATGAACGCGATCTCCTCAACAATGTCGTCGATCACATCCTCCACCTCGAACGTGGCAAGGTGACGCTGTACCCGGGCGGTTACGACGCGTTCGAGACGCAGCGGGCCGAACGGCTGGCGCAGCTGGCCGCGGCGCGGGAAAAGCAGGCGGCCGAGCGCGCCAAGCTGGCCGATTATGTCGCCCGCAACTCCGCGCGCGCCAGCACCGCCAAGCAGGCGCAGAGCCGCGCCAAGGCGCTCGCCCGCATGCAGCCGATCGCAGCAGCGATGGAGGACCCCAGCCTCGCCTTCGCCTTTCCCGACCCCAGCGCCCTGCGCCCGCCGCTGATCACGCTCGATCTCGCCGCCGTCGGCTACAGTGAAACGCCGATCCTCAGCCGCCTCAACCTGCGGATAGACCCGGACGACCGCATCGCCCTGCTCGGCAAGAACGGTAACGGCAAGACCACGCTTGCCCGGCTGCTCGCGGCCCAACTCGCGCCGATGGCGGGGGAAATGAACGCCTCGGGCAAGATGACCGTCGGCTATTTCACCCAGTATCAGGTCGAGGAGCTCGATGGCGACGACACGCCGCTCGAGCATATGACCCGCGCGATGGCCGGCGCGACCCAGGGCGCGGTGCGCGCCCAGCTCGGGCGGTTCGGTTTTTCCGGGCCGCTCGCGACACAGAAGGTGGGCAAGCTCTCAGGCGGCGAGCGCGCGCGGCTGGCGCTCGCCCTGATCACCCGCAACGCCCCGCACCTCCTAATCCTCGACGAGCCGACCAACCACCTCGACGTCGACAGCCGCGAGGCGCTGGTACAAGCGCTCAACGATTATTCGGGCGCCGTGGTGCTGGTCAGCCACGATCGCCACATGGTCGAGCTGGTCGCCGACCGGCTGGTGCTGGTCGATGGCGGCGCGGCAAGGGACTATGCCGGCAGCCTTGAGGATTACACCGACTTCGTGCTGGGCCGTGGCGGCACCGGCAGCGCCGGAGACAAGTCCACGCCGCTGTCGAAAGCCGACCGCAAGGCCGACAAGCGCGCCGCCGCCGAAGCGCGGGAACGGCTGCGCACGCTGCAGGCGGATGTGACGCGGACCGAAAAGGCGCTGGCCGATCTTACCGCCCAGCGGAGCCGTATCGACCGCGCGATGTTCGACCCTGCCAGCGCCGGCCCGGACGAACGCGATTGCACGATGAGCGAACTCAGCCGCCGCCGCGCCGATGTCGAAAAGCGCATCGAAGCAGCGGAAACGGCGTGGATGGAAGCAGTGGAAGCAATGGATGCGCTGGGCGAAGCGGCGTAATCCGCACGAACCGATGCCGGACGCCAGCGCCCTGTTCAGTTGATCCGCCGGAAGGCCATGTGGCGGGCGTTGTCGGTTCCGGTGACAAAGCCGGTCACCTTCCCGTCCGGGTCGCGCGTGAAGGCCAGTTCGGGCATGTACCAGCGGCCGCTTGCGAATGCGTCGGCTCCCGTGCGCTGCAGCATGACGAGGCCGTTGAGCGGATGACTGGCAACCAAGGATTCGCCGCTGAGGCCGACCTCATAGCCTGTCGCCATCTCGTCCGACCAATAGGTGCCGACAAAGTCGCGAAGGTCGACCGCAGGCAAAGCGGGTGCCAGTTCTGGCGGGCCATCGGTCGGCACCTCTACTGCAGAGCGGCCCTGCACGGGCAGGAACAATTCCTCGATGCGTTCAGAGCGAGCATAGCCGGCGTCGTCGCCATCATTGGCCAGAAACAGCACTGCAGCCTTCTGATCGGGGAACCAGGCGAGACGGGTGCGGTAACCGGTGACCAGCCCGAGGTGTCCGATACTTCTGAGGCCACGATGCTCGTTGTGCCACAGGCCGTATGCATAGTGGGTCGATCGACCATCGGCCATGGTGGCGGGAATGGCCTGCAGCGCAAGCACGGCGGGCCCGCCGACCGTGCCCCGCTCGAGATTGGCCAGCCATCGCTCGAGATCGACGAGGGAGGAGACGACCGAGGTCGAGCCGCCGATAGCGCTGGGTGCTGCCGAGGCCAGACTGATGACCGGGCTGCGCCCTTCGTAGCTCAGGGCGCGACCGGGGATGGTCGCCCGTGGATCGAGATTGAGGCGGCTGTCGGCCATGCCGAGCGGACCGAACAGATTCTGGCGCATCCAGACGTCGACCGGCTGCCCGGTCACCCGGGTGACGATCTCGCCGAGCAGGACATAGCCGGTGTTCGAATAGACCTGGTCCGAGCCAGGGAAAAAGTTGAGACTGCGCTGCCGCGAGACAAACGCCAGCACGGCCTGCGTGGTCATGCCCTGCTCGGGGGTCAGGCCGGCAATCGCGAGTCCCGCATCCCAGTCGCGCAACCCGCTGCTGTGATCGAGCAACTGGCCCACCGTTATCGGCGCGCCAATGCCTGCCAGTTCCGGGAGATACCGCCGCGCTTCGTCATCGCGCGACAGCCGCCCCTGCGCGATCAGCATCGCGACCGCATAACCCGTGAACTGTTTGGAGACTGACGCCAGCTCGAACGGGGTGCGCTCTGTGATAGGCGTTGCATGCTCCACATCCGCCAGGCCCAGCGCGCGCTGATAGACGATGCGCCCATCCTGCAGCACCGCCACGGCCGCGCCGGGATGACCGGGATCGTACCATGTCTCCATCAGCTGGTCGGCGCGGGCGTGCGGGGTGGCGCCGACGGGCTCGCGCCGGGCGAGCGTGACGGCAAAGGCTGCCACCCTGCCCTGCCAGTCGAACTGCGCGATCTGGATGGTGTAGCGCCCTGCGGCTGGCGCGACGATAATCCCCGTCTCGGTTTCGTGGAGACTGTTCTGGTCGACGATCTCGAGAAGTTTCCCGTCGGGGTCGAACAGATTGAGCACCAGATCCCCGCCCGTCTGATCGAGACGTACGGCAGCGAAATCGCCGGCCTCCAGGTCAATAGCGAAGCGACGGACCTCTGGGCCTGCAATTGCCCCCTCGACGACTTCGCCACGCTCAAGTTGCTCGGTTGGCAGAACCGGATTGTCGACGACAAAACGCGAGATCGACTGAAATTCGGTGACTGGCGCCTGCGCGTGGCCGGAGGCGGCGGAAAGCAGCAATGTCGCCGATGCAAGCCACGTTCGTGTCAATGAAGCCTCCCTGCCGCATCACGGACTGTTTTATTGGTATGATACACATAAGATACCGGTCCGGCAACCGGATAGCGCACGTCCTTTGGCTGCAGGTGGGAGGTCAATTCAAAGCGTGGGCGCGCCTGCAGCGTCGAGGAAAGCCCGCTCTGAGACCGAGGGCACATCGAAGCAGCGGAAACGGCGTGGATGGAAGCGGTGGAAGCAATGGATGCACTGGGCGAAGCGGCATAGTCTTGAGTAAAGAGCAAAATATCGCCTTGCCTATAGCACCGCATTGCAACAAATAGTCCCGACGATACTTGCGTCGACTGCAGTTCCGACGCGGGCGCTACAGGGGGATGTCACGATGCATGACCTGCGTTTGCGGATGCTGTTGCTGGCATTGCTGGCCATGGCGTCGACGGCTGGCGCGCAGCAGGCCGATGCAACGACGGCACCACCTGCCGACACGCTGGAAGCCGAATTGAAGTCGCTCACTCTGGCCGATTTGCAAGCCATCGTCACCGCCCAGGGGCACCGCATAACCGAAACGTCGACCGATCCTGACGACTTGTGGGTCAATGCCGAAACGGACGGCAACCTGCGCTACATCGTATCGGCGACGGATTGTGCGCATCGTGAAGAGCGGGGATGCTTCGCGATGCTGATCAGCATCTATTTCGACAATCCGGACAACAATGTGCTGCTCGATCGAATCAACAAGGCCAATCTGGCGGTGCCGTCGATCCAGGTCTGGCTGGATCGCGCCAATTACAATCGCATCGGCTTTTCGCGTCTGGCGACATTGCACGGCGGCCGCACCCGCCGCTCGCTGGCGCTGGAATTGGACCTCGTTCTGGTCGAGTTCTGGACAGCCTATGACCAGGTCTGGCCTGGCCGGCGTGATCCAGAAAGCAAAGCCAACTGACGTAGGTGCGGCTGCTTCGGGAGATTTCCCGACCATCGCCCCCGACTTTCTTCCGCGGAAAAAATGGTGGAGCCTAGCGGGATCGAACCGCTGACCTCCTGCATGCCATGCAGGCGCTCTCCCAGCTGAGCTAAGGCCCCAATTCCTGCTGCCGAGCAACGCTTGGCAGCGGTGAGGCGCGGCCCTTAGACGAGCATGCGCCTCCATGGCAAGGGGCGAATTGACGCCCCTCGACAAAAATCAGCTTTCCGGATCGTCGTCGTCGCTGGTTTCGACGCCAAGATCGTCGTCGCCGCCCAGATCGACATCATTGTCGGGCGAGACATTGTCGTCATCGACATCGACGTCGAGATCGAGATCGGTATCGCCGACGGCGGCGTCGGCATCGGGCGCAGGCGTGCCAGGCTTGAGCTGCTCATAGGGCATCGGCTGCTTGGACTTGAGCACCGGCTCCGGGTTCCATGCATAGCCGCAGTTGATGCAGGTGACCGGCTCGTCCTTGGTCAGGTCATAGAAACGCGTGGCGCATTTGGGACAGCTGCGCTTTGTGCCCCACTCAGGCTTGATCATAAGTCGACTTACTCGTTTGAAAACGCGCGTCGCCGCCGCCGGATCGGCGCGTACGGGGACGAATCGGCGGGGCATTGCCAGAAAGGGTGCGCGCTGTCAAAAGCCGCGCGCCCATGACCCACTCTTCCCTGCCCAGCCCCGCCAGCTTCGTTCGGACCGCACCCTTGCGCGGCAGCGTGCGCGTGCCCGGCGACAAGTCGATCAGCCACCGTTCGCTGATGCTCTCGGCCCTTGCCGTCGGCGAAAGCCGGGTCACTGGCCTGCTCGAAGGCGAGGATGTGCTGGCCACAGCAGCGGCAATGCGCAGCATGGGCAGCCGCATCGCCCGCGAAGAAGACGGTAGCTGGACCATCCACGGGGTCGGCGTCGGCGGGTTGCTGCAGCCGGCAGGCGCGCTCGACATGGGCAATAGCGGCACCTCCACCCGCCTGCTGATGGGCGTGGTGGCGAGCCATGCCATCACCGCGACCTTCATCGGCGACGCGAGCCTGAGCAAGCGCCCGATGGGCCGGGTCATCGATCCGCTGTCGGCCATGGGTGCGGATATCAGTGCTTCGCTAGGCGGCCGCCTGCCGCTGATGGTGCGCGGGCTGGTCCCGGCGGTGCCGCTGTCCTACCGGCTGCCGGTCGCATCGGCACAGGTCAAATCGGCGATCCTGCTTGCCGGACTCAACACGCCGGGCGTCACCGAGGTGATCGAACCGGTGCCGACGCGCGATCATAGCGAGCGGATGCTGCGCGGGTTCGGCGCGGACCTCTCGGTCGAGGAGATCGGCGGCGTGCGCCATATCCGCCTGACGGGTGAGGCAGAGCTCAAGCCGCAGACCATCGACGTGCCCGGCGATCCTTCCTCCGCCGCCTTCTTTGCGGTCGCTGCCAGCATCGTGCCGGGCAGCGTGGTGCGCCTGAGCAACGTCGGCCTCAACCCGACCCGCGCCGGCATCTTCAAGCTGCTGCGCGCGATGGGCGGCAGCATCGAGGAAGTTGACGCGCGCGAGGTGGGCGGCGAGCCGGTCGCCGACCTGATCGTCCGCCATGCCGCGCTGAGCGCGGTCGAGCCCGACCCTACCGACGCGCCGAGCATGATCGACGAATTCCCGGTGGCGTTCGTCGCCGCAGCACTGGCGCAAGGGCGCAGCGTGTTTCGCGGCCTCGACGAACTGCGGGTAAAGGAAAGCGACCGCATCAGCGCCATGGCCGCCGCCTTGGCCGCGATCGGCGTGGCGGTAGAGGAACTGGAAGACGGCCTCGCCATCACCGGCAGCGGCGGCGATCCGCTTCCCGGCGGCGGCACGGTGGCGGGCTTGCTCGACCACCGCATCTGCATGAGCGCAGCAGTGTCAGGACTGATGTGCCGTCAGGCGGTGACCATCGACGACATGAGCCCGGTGGCGACGAGCTTTCCGGGGTTCGAGGGATTGCTGCGGGGATTGGCGGGGTGAGGCCAGAGTTTGGCCCTAGCGAACTTCAGCGGGCTTTGGCACGCGATGACAAAGACTGGCTCCTGCGCTGCGTGGGTGTTTACAGGCAATGGTCAGGCGACGGGGACGACGAAATCGAAGACGCCAAGGAGGACGATCAGCCTTGCAGTATCAATGCGGATGATGACGAACCGTGGTATGACGAACTCAATCCTTGGTTCGAAATGGGCGACCCGGACCGAGGATTGGCATTGGTCGCGCTGGCCATGGCCAATTACGATGACGTGGGGTTTCTTGTCCTGATAAGCTGCGGAATGCTCGAGGATATTGTTTCCCACCACCCCAAAGCTACCGGAGAGCCGCTGCGCCAAGATATCCTCGCGCGCATCATTGACGAGGCCAGACGAACAGCGCGCTTCCGCTGGATGTTGAGCGCCGTATGGACCTACGGCTGCACCGAGGCCGTTGCGGCCGCAATCAAGCAGGCAGTCGGCACCGTCAATGTCGACAATGACCCTCTCCCGCCAAGACCTTACGCATGACCCTCTTCCCCCTCACCGCCGACATCATCGGCATCTGCGGCAGCGTGCTGTTCATCATCGGCTTTGCCTATGCCAATCTGGCCAAGGCGATGGACCAGCTGCTGTTCAACGCGCTCAACCTCGGCGGCGCCATCCTGCTGCTGATTTCGCTGTCGGTGCACTTCAATCTGGCCGCGGTGGTGCTGGAGGTCGCGTGGGGGGCGATTGCGCTCGCGGGGCTGGTGCGTGCGATTTGGGGTCGATCTAGATCGAAAGCCGACGTTCCAAATCCGCTCATGTCGAGCGAAGTCGTGACACCATCAGGCAAAAGCGATGGTGTCTCGACTTCGATCGACATGGACGGGAAGGGGAAGCCCACCGCCAGCGGGAACGGATTGGCCGCGCCATGATCATCGCCGTCGATGGCCCCACCGCATCGGGCAAGGGCACCATTGCCAAAGCGCTCGCCGCGCATTTCGGCGTGCCGCATCTCGACACCGGGCTGCTCTATCGCGCCGTCGGGCGGCAGGTGGCGCTGAACGGCGGTGACCCTGACGACCCCGCCGATGCGCTCGCCGCCTGTGCCTTCCCCGATGCATTACTCGACGATCCAGCGCTGCGCGACGAGGCGACCGGGGGGCTAGCCAGCCGCGTCTCGATCCACCCCTCCGTCCGCGCCGCCCTGTTCGACCGGCAACGCGCCTTTGCGACCCAGCCGGGCGGCGCGGTGCTCGACGGGCGCGACATCGGCACGGTGATCGCGCCGGATGCCGATGCCAAACTCTACGTCACCGCCAGCGTCGACGCGCGCGCCCACCGCCGGTGGCGCGAGATGATCGCGCGGCTGGGCACCGAACGGGCCCCGACACTCGCGGCCATCGCCGCCGACCTTGCGGCGCGCGACGCGCGCGACGCGGCGCGCACGACGGCGCCGCTGACCATGGCGACGGATGCGGTGCTGATCGATACCAGCACTCTCAGCATAGATGCGGCCATCGCGGCGGCGATAGAAGCAGTGCGCGCGCGGATCTGCTGAACCGGTCGTCGTTGCGAGCGCAGCGAAGCAATCCAGTGTGGTGCAGCGCCGCTCTGGATTGCTTCGCTTCGCTCGCAATGACGAGATCGAATGCCCATCGACCCCATTTTCCTTGCTTTCCTGCGCTTTTGCACCTATCGGCGCGGCGTCCCTCTAGCTCTGGCTGTTTGGACCTTCGCTCCGGCAATCCGGCCGGGCGGGGAAATCGGCCCTTTTGGCCCGCGCTAACCTTCCCTTCCCGGGAGGGGGGCAATCCCGCCGGCGCGGAGAAAAGACCAGCGGACCCAACCGCCTGGCCGGAAACATTGTTGAAGGATTACAATTGCATGGCCACTTCGGCTCACCCTACGCGCGACGATTTTGCCGCGCTTCTCAATGAACAGCTCGGCGGCGCGGACACCCAGTTCGAAGGGCGCGTTGTTAAGGGCACCATCACCGCCATCGAAAACGACCTCGCCGTCATCGACGTCGGCCTGAAGAGCGAAGGCCGCGTGCCGCTGCGCGAATTCGCCATGCCGGGCCAGAAGGCCGACCTCAAGGTCGGCGACGAAGTCGAAGTGTTCGTCGATCGCGTCGAAAATGCGATGGGCGAAGCGATGCTCAGCCGTGACCGCGCCCGCCGCGAAGCGGCTTGGGATCGCCTCGAAGAAGAATTCACCAAGGAAGGCCGCGTCGAAGGCGTGATCTTCGGCCGCGTCAAGGGCGGCTTCACCGTCGATCTGGGCGGCGCCGTGGCGTTCCTGCCGGGCAGCCAGGTCGATATCCGTCCGGTCCGCGACGTGCAGCCGCTGATGGACCTGCCGCAGCCGTTCCAGATCCTCAAGATGGATCGCCGCCGTGGCAACATCGTGGTCTCGCGCCGCGCCATCCTCGAGGAAACCCGCGCCGAACAGCGCACCGGCCTCATCCAGAACCTGGCCGAAGGCCAGATCATCGACGGCGTCGTCAAGAACATCACCGATTATGGTGCGTTCGTCGACCTGGGCGGCATCGACGGCCTGCTGCATGTCACCGACATGAGCTACAAGCGCGTCAACCACCCGAGCGAAGTGATCGCCATCGGCGACACCGTCCGCGTGCAGATCGTCCGCATCAACAAGGACACCCAGCGCATCAGCCTTGGCATGAAGCAGCTCGAGAATGATCCGTGGGAAGGCGCGATGGCCAAGTACCCGATCGGTGGCAAGTTCAGCGGCCGGGTGACCAACATTACCGAATATGGCGCCTTCGTCGAGCTGGAGCCGGGCATCGAAGGCCTGGTCCATGTTTCGGAAATGTCTTGGACTAAGAAGAACGTCCACCCCGGCAAGATCGTTTCGACCAGCCAGGAAGTCGATGTCACCATCATCGAGGTCGACAGCGACAAGCGCCGCATCAGCCTGGGCCTCAAGCAGGCCCAGTCCAATCCGTGGGAAGCCTTTGCCGAGGCGCACCCGGTCGGCACCCAGGTCGAGGGCGAGGTCAAGAACGCCACCGAATTCGGCCTGTTCATCGGCCTGCCCGGCGACGTCGACGGCATGGTCCACATGTCGGACATCGCCTGGGGCATCACCGGCGAGGAAGCGCTGGCGCTGCATCGCAAGGGTGAGATGGTCAACGCCATCGTGCTCGACGTCGATGTCGAGAAGGAGCGCATCAGCCTCGGCATGAAGCAGCTCGAAAAGGGTGCGCCGAGCGCTGCTGCTGCTGCAACCGGCGGCGCGGGCGTCCGCAAGAACGAGATCGTCACCGTCACCGTGCTCGAAGTGCGCGACGGCGGCCTCGAAGTGCAGGTGGGCGAAGACGGCGCGACCGGCTTCATCAAGCGCACCGATCTTGGCCGCGACCGCGACGAGCAGCGTCCCGAGCGCTATCAGGTGGGTCAGAAGTTCGACGCCATGGTCACCGGCTTCGATCGTTCCAAGAAGCCCACTTTCTCGGTCAAGGCGATGCAGATTGCCGAAGAAAAGCAGGCCGTCGAACAATATGGTTCGTCCGATTCGGGCGCATCGCTTGGCGACATTCTCGGCGAAGCGCTGAAGGCCAAGCGCGAGGGCTGATCGTTACTGTCATAATATTCAATTGCTTAGCCATGAAGGGGCGATCGAAAGATCGCCCCTTTTTGTTTGCCCTTACGATGATGAAACCATAAACGAACACCGCATTGCTTTAGCGGCGGGTTCATCTATACTCGTCGGTGCAGTGCACTGCGCGGTCCACTGCGGTTGTGCCGGGCCCATCTACCCGCATCGGGCGATCGACGGCAGGGCTGCACGTGTCGCTCAGGACCTCGATTGCTGATTGGATCATCCGCCATGATACGCTCCGAGCTGATCAAGGAAATCACGGACGAATTCCCGGGCCTGTCCTTGTCCGATGTGGAGAGCGTCGCCGACGTTATATTTGGGTCGATCACCGACCAGCTTGCTGCGGGCGGTCGCGTCGAATTGCGTGGTTTCGGGACATTCGCCGTTCGCGCCCGCGAAGCACGGGAAGGCCGCAATCCCCGCACGGGAGAGGCGGTCGCCATCGCCGCCAAGCGGGTGGCGCATTTCAAGGCCGGCAAGGAATTGCGCGATCGGCTCAACCCCTCCTGAGCGCGCGCACGGCCATCTTGCCTCCGCCGCTGCAATAATCTAGCTCCCGCATCACGGGACAGACGCGGCGTCCCGTTCAGGCGTCCCTCGCCCAAGTGTCGCGACTGGTTTCGGCACGGCACGTCCGGGCCGAGAGGGACGAGGCCATGGCACCCACTTTTTCCGAACTGACCCGTGTGTTTGCCCGCATCGGCTGCCTCAGCTTTGGTGGGCCCGCCGGACAGATAGCGCTGATGCATCGTGAACTGGTCGAGGAACGCGGCTGGATCGAGGAAGGCGCTTATCTGCGTGCGCTCAATTTTTGTCATCTCCTGCCCGGACCCGAGGCACAGCAACTCGCCACCTTCATCGGCTGGCGGCTGGCGGGAACGGCGGGGGGCCTGATGGCCGGACTGCTGTTCGTCCTTCCCGGTGCCCTGACAATATTGGCCCTGTCCTTCGCCTATGTGGCCGCCGCGGGCACCAGCTGGTTCGACGGTCTGTTTCTCGGTATCAAGGCGGCCGTACTGGCGATTGTCGTGCAGGCGGTCATCCGCATTGCGGGACGGGCGCTGAAAGGGCGCGCGCATGTGGCACTGGCCATCGCCGCCTTCGCCGCGCTCGCCCTGTTCAACCTGCCTTTTCCGCTCGTGGTGCTCGGTGCGGGGGCCATCGGCATGATCTTCCTTGCCACACAGCGCCATGCACCACCGGCCGCTGCCCCCGTTGCCGTCACAGGCACCGCCGCGCTGCTGTGGCAGACCGCCAGAACCGTACTCGTGTGGCTTGCCATCTGGGCAGCGCCAGTCGCTCTGGCCATTGTCACGCTCGGCCAGGACCATATTCTGGTCTCCATCGCCGCCTTTTTTTCCAAGCTCGCTGTCGTCACCTTCGGGGGCGCCTATGCAGTGCTGTCCTACATGGCGCAGGAGGCGGTGCAGACGCACGGCTGGCTGTCCCCCGTCGAGATGGCGGACGGTCTCGGCCTTGCCGAAACCACCCCCGGCCCGCTGATCATGGTGACGCAGTTCGTCGGCTTCCTCGGTGCCTGGCGAGCGCCCGAGCCATTCGCGCCCTGGCTGGCCGCGCTGCTGGGCGCCGGCATGACGACCTGGGTGACGTTCGCGCCCTGCTTCCTGTTCATCTTCACGCTGGCACCGTGGATCGAGCGGCTGGAGCGCGCGCGCCGCCTGCAGGCCGGCCTCTCGGCCCTGACCGCAGCGGTGGTCGGCGTCATCGCCAATCTGGCGCTCTGGTTCGCGCTGCATGTCCTGTTCGGGCGCGTCGGCCGGACAGCGGCGGGCCCGGTCGACGTCGCGGTGCCCGACCTTTCGACCATCGACTGGCCGGCCGCAGCGATCGCCCTGCTGGCCTTCATTCTCACCTTCCGGGTGAAGCTCGGCACCCTGCCCTTGCTGGCCATCTGTGCCGCTGCCGGCCTTGTCGCCAGCATCGCACCATAACCCGCCCTTGCCCCGCGCCGCGCTTGCTGCAAGGGAGAGGGCACGTGCGGACGTGGCGGAACCGGTAGACGCAGCGGACTTAAAATCCGTTTTCCCCTGGAAGTGCGGGTTCGAGTCCCGCCGTCCGCACCAGATGCGTTGCCTTTACATCGACGATTGCCTTTTCCGCCCGCTCAAGTCATGCTCCACTCTGGACGGAGTTGACATCGATGAAGCAAAGCAGCGGCAATCTGCTTGAACAGATATTGAGCGCGGCGTTCGATGTTTTTCGTGGATTTTATCGCTTTGAGGGGCGATCAACACGCTCGACGCTTATCTTCGGGAATATACTCATCGGTTTGATGGTCATCGGTTTGATTATGTCGATGGCGGCGATCGGATTGGTTGCACCCCCATGGCTGGCGCCGCTGCTGACCGGTTGTCTTTCAGGGGCCTTGCTTATTCGCCGACTGCATGACGCCGACTTCAGCGGATGGTGGTTGCTGGGTCCACTCATGCTGATCCCGGCAAGCCTCTATGCCGACTATGCAGGCGTGCGGTTCCCACCGACCGGCAATTTCAATGCAACCGTCCTGATCGATGTCAGCAATCTGGGCTGGATCGCGAAAGCCGTGCTTTTGCCGTTTATCTCGTTGGTGGTGTTTTGGCCGGGCACGGCGGGAGACAACCGGTTCGGCCCCAACCCGCGCAGCGCCGTCGAACCGGACAGGCAGGACGCGACCATCTGATTTCCATTGCAACTACCGGCGGCTCCGCCCTATCTGCGCAATACAGTCTCGCCCTGAGACATAAGCGAGAGAGAGGATCGCCCCCCGATGACCCGCCCGATTGCCCTGCTGCTGGCCGGCTCTGCCGCCATCGCCACCCTGTCTGCCTGCACCCCTGCCACCACCGCGAGTGAACCCGTGTCCGCATCCGCCGCCCCTGCTCCTGCCGCCACCGGCAACCCGCTAGCCGCTGCCTTCACCGGCCCCTATGGCGGCGTGCCCGCCTGGGACCGGCTCGACCCAGAGCAATTCCCGGCCGCCTTTACCGAGGCGATGGACGAATGCCGCAGCGAAATGGCGGCGATCCGCGACAATCCGGCGCCGGCCACGTTCGAGAATGTCCACCTTGCCCGCATGCTGGCCTGCCAGAAGCTCGGCCGGGTCTACAGCTATTGGGGCGTGCAGACCTCCAACCTTTCCAGCCCGCGCGTGCAGGCGCTGGAAGCCGAGTGGGAACCGCGCCTGTCGGCTTTCTTCGATGAGCTGCGGCTCGACGACAAGATGTTCCAGCGTGACAAGTCGGTCTACGATCGCCGTCACACGCTCGGCCTCAACGCCCAGCAGATGCGTATCGTCGAGCGCAGTTACGAGGACTATGTCCGCAACGGTGCCAACCTCAACACCGAACAGAAGGCGCAGCTGAGCGCGATCAATACCGAACTTGCCGGCCTGTTCGCCCAGTTCGGGGCAAAGCTGCTCGCCGACGAACAGAGCGTCATCACCATCACCGACGAGCGCCGCCTTGCCGGCTTGCCAGAAGCGTTCAAGGCCAGCCTGGCCGCCGCCGCCGGCCGCCCCGGTGCCTGGGCCATCAAGAACACCCGCTCATCGGTACAGCCGGTGCTGCAATATGCCACCGATCGCGCCTTGCGTGAGGAGGTGTGGCGCGCCTTTACCAATCGCGGGGACAATCCCGGCGCGAACAACACCGGCCCGACCATCGCCCGCATCCTCGAGCTGCGCCAACAGCGGGCGCGTCTGCTCGGTTTCGAAAATCACGCGGTCTATCGCATGCAGGACACCATGGCCGGCACGCCAGACCGCGCGATGGACCTGATGATGCGCGTCTGGCGTCCCGCTGTCGCCCGCGTCCGTGAGGAGGTCGCGGACATGCAGCGCATCGCCGATGCCGAGGCGCGCGCCAACGGCACGCCCCGCATCACCATCGAGCCGTGGGATTACCGCTTTTATGCGGAAAAGGTCCGCAAGGACCGCTACGACCTCTCCGAAGAGGAAGTGAAACCCTATCTCGAGCTCAACAACATGGTGAACGCCATGTTCTGGTCGGCGGGGCAGCTCTACGATCTGGAGTTCCGCGAAAACACCGGCACGATTCCCGTGTTCGAGCCCAATGTCCGCACATTCGAGGTGACCAACAAGCGCACCGGCGTGCATGTCGGCGTCTTCTATCTCGACAATTTCGCGCGCGACGGGAAGCGGTCGGGCGCGTGGATGACCACCTATCGCGACCAGCGTCGCCTCGCCCCGGCGCAGACCACCATCGCGTCCAACAACAATAACTTCACGCCAGGTGCCAATGGTCAGCCGACGCTGATCAGCCTCGACGACGCCAACACGCTGTTCCACGAATTCGGCCACGCCATCCATTATCTGCTGCAGGACATCACCTATCCCGAACTGGCCGGCGTGCCGCGCGACTTCGTCGAATATCCCAGCCAGGTGAACGAGAAGTGGCTGATGACGCCCGAGGTACTCGATCGTTTCGCCAAGCACTGGCAGACCGGCGAGCCGATGCCGCAGGCGCTGCGCCAGAAGATCCTCGATTCGGACAAGTTCAACCAGGGCTTTGCCACGGTCGAATATCTGGCGAGCGCCATCCTTGACATGCAGCTGCACAATCGCTCGACCCCGGTGACCGACATCGCCGCGTTCGAGCGGCAGGCGCTGGCGGAGCTGGGCATGCCGCGCGAGATCGTGATGCGGCACCGCCTGCCGCAGTTCGGGCACCTGTTCAGTTCGGACGCCTATTCGGCGGGCTATTACAGCTATCTCTGGTCTGAGACGATGGATGCCGACACCTGGGCCGCCTTTACCGAGGCGGGCGGACCGTGGGACCGGACGGTGGCCGATCGCTTCCGCACCATCCTGCTGTCCACAGGCAACGAGACCGACCGCGCCGAGGCCTATCGCGCCTTCCGCGGCCGCGATCCCGATGTGGGCGCGCTGCTCCGCAGCCGGGGTTTCCCGAGCGAGTAAGCACATCCTCCCCCTTGGGGGACGTGGCCGCGAAGCGGACGGAGGGGCAGGTGCAGCCATGGGCAATAGCGCTCAAGGCCGCCCCTGCCCCTCCGTCATTCCTGCTGAATGCCACCTCCCCTGAAGGGGAGGAAGCCAACCGCCATTGCCCTCCCCCGCCCGCCCCGCTACCGCCCGCGCCATGTTGAGACGCCTCTACGACTGGACGATGGCCAAGGCCGCGCATCCGCACGCCACCGGCTGGCTGGCCGCCTTCAGCTTCATGGAGGCGAGCTTCTTTCCGATCCCGCCGCATCCGATGCTGGGGCTGATGTGCCTCGCCAACCCGTCGCGTGCCATCACCTATGCGCTGATCACCACCATTGCCTCGGTGCTGGGCGGCCTGTTCGGCTATGCAATCGGCTATTTCCTCTACGACACCATCGGCACCTCGATGCTCGCCGCGCTCGGCCTCGCCGACAGCTTTCCACAGGCGGCCTGCTATCTCAGGCAATATGGTGCGGAGATCATCCTGGTTAAGGGCGCCACGCCGATCCCGTTCAAGCTCATCACCATCACCGCCGGTTTCATCCACATGGATTTGTGGACGTTCATCTGGGCCAGCGTGCTCAGCCGCGGCTTCCTGTTCCTCGCCGTCGGCATCCTGTTCCGCATCTTCGGCGCGCCGATCAAGGCATTCATCGACAAATATCTCGGCCTCGTCACTGCCGGCTTCCTCATCCTGGTGGTTGCCGGTTTCGTCATCGTCGGCATGAGCGGCGGTGAGGCCAAGAGCGACGCCTGTTCGGGCGCGCAGATGACAGCTGCGGCCTAACGCGCGAACAGCATCGCATCATCCGCAAACGCCTTGAACTCCAGCGCATTGCCCGCGGGGTCGCGCAGGAACATCGTCTTTTGTTCGCCCGGCAGCCCGGCGAAGCGGGTCATCGGTGGGTGGACGAAGGTGGTGCCGGCCTGCTCCAGCCGTGCCGCAAGCGCATCGAACTGGGGCGGAGTCAGCACCACGCCGAAATGGGGCACCGGCACTTCATGGCCGTCGACGCCGTTATGCCCTGCATCGCCGCGATGCCCCGCCACATGATGCACCACCAACTGGTGCCCCAGAAAATCGAAGTCGATCCATTCGTCCGAAGATCGGCCCTCGGCACAGCCCATGGTGCTGCCATAAAAGGCGCGCGCGGCGCCGAGATCGTCGACGGGGATGGCGAGGTGGAAAGGGCGCAGGGTCATGGCATCGCCATAGCAGCGTCATCAATCCTCCGCTATGAGCGCCCGCGATGCTGAACCGCCTCTCTGCGCTCGCGCTCCGCCGCCCCGGTCTGACCGCCCTGCTGATCGGTGCCGCGAGCGCCACCGGCTTTGCTCCGCTGGGGCTATGGCCGGTAACATTGGTCGCGCTGGCGCTGCTGCTGTGGTTGCTCGAACATGCACCGCGTCACCGCGCCGCCTTCGGCCTCGGCTGGCTGTTCGGGCTGGGCCATTTCACCATCGGCAACAACTGGATCGCCACCGCCTTCACCTTTCAGGCGAAGATGCCCGCGTGGCTCGGCTGGGTCGCGGTACCGCTGCTCTCGCTTTACCTGGCAGTGTTCATCGGGCTGGCGACTTGGAGCGCGTGGGCGGTTTGGCGGGCACTTGCCGCTCACGCACGTCGTCATTCCCGCAAAGGCGGGAACCCAACCCCTGCCGGTGTGACCCCGCCGGACCTGGAGTTGGGTCCCCGCCTTCGCGGGGATGACGAAAGGGGAAGTCGGCTGGCCCTCGCCCTCCTCTTCGCTGCAGCGTGGACCGTCACCGAATGGCTGCGCAGCTGGGTGTTCTCGGGGTTCGCTTGGAACCCGTTGAGCGCGATTTGGGTAGCGCTTCAAAGCGATTCAGCTTCCGTCGCACGCCTCGCCTCTCCTTGGATTGGGTCCTACGGAGTGTCGGGTCTGCTGGTTCTTTTTGCGGGTGGCATGCTGCAATGGCCTCGCAGCCTGTCGAAGCAACAAAGGCAGCGTGACATTGAGGAGATGGAAAAAAGCCCTGGTAAGACGCAGTTGCTTTGGGGCGGTGTGCTGACTGCGGCCGTTCTCTTTGCGATTTTCTTGCAGAACAATCGGCAGTCTGCATCTACAAACATCCCCATCACCATCGTCCAGCCCAATATCGGCCAAGGCGACAAATATGACATGGAGGCGCGCGCCGCGAACTTCCGCAAGCTCGCCGCACTCTCACCCCGCCGCGAAGACCAGCCGCCGCGCCTGCTGCTGTGGCCCGAGGCCGCCGTCCCCGACTATCTCGAAAGCGGCTACCCGCTCGACTGGTACATCGAGGCGCCCGCCTTTGCCCGCGCCAAGCTGGCCGGACTGCTGGGGCCGGAGGATGTGCTGCTGACGGGGGCGGTCAAGCTCGATCCGACCGCGGACGGGCGTGACATCGCCTATGCGCGCAACAGCGTCTTCAGCCTCGATGCGCGCGGCACGCTCGGCCCGCGCTACGACAAGTCGCACCTGGTTCCCTATGGCGAATATCTGCCTATGCGGTCGGTCCTGTCGCTGTTCGGCATCTCCCGCCTCGTCCCGGGATCGATCGATTTCCGCCATGGCCCGGGCGCGCGCAGCATCGATCTCGGCCGGTTCGGCAAGGTCGGCGTGCAGGTCTGCTACGAAATCATCTTTTCCGGCCAGGTGGTGGACCGCGCCAACCGCCCTGCCTTCCTGTTCAACCCCTCCAACGATGCCTGGTTCGGCAGCTGGGGCCCGCCGCAGCATCTGGCGCAAGCCCGGCTCCGGGCCATCGAGGAAGGCTTGCCGGTGATCCGCGCCACCCCCACCGGCATCAGCGCGATCATCGATGCAGACGGCCGGGTGCTGGACTCGATTCCGGCCGGCGTGGCGGGCCGCATCGACAGTTATGTCCCCGCCGCCCATGCGCCGACGCTGTTCGCCCGCTACGGCAATATTTTACCTTTGGCCTTCGCAGTTTTTCTGTTCGGCCTCGCCGTCGTCGCCACCATTGCAAGGCCGCGCCGCCACCGCTAAGGGCGCACATAAAGCAATCTTTATATCCCAAGGACACGGAACCCCCATGCGCTCCAGCTTCCTCTTCACCTCCGAATCCGTCTCCGAAGGCCATCCCGACAAGGTTGCCGACCAGATCAGCGACACCATCGTCGATCTGTTCCTGTCGAAGGACCCGGAAGCGCGCATCGCTTGCGAAACGCTGACCACCACCCAGCTCGTCGTGCTGGCCGGGGAAATCCGCGGGCGCGGCATCATGGACACCGCAGGCAATTGGGCGCCGGGCATCGAGGCCGAAATCGAAGCCGCCGTGCGCAACACCGTGCGCGAGATCGGCTATGAACAGACCGGCTTCCACTGGAACCAGTTCCGGTTCGAGAACAACCTGCACGGCCAATCCGCGCACATCGCGCAGGGCGTCGACGCCAGCGGCAACAAGGACGAGGGCGCGGGCGACCAGGGCATCATGTTCGGCTACGCCAGCGACGAGACGCCGGACCTGATGCCGGCTACGCTCGACTACAGCCACAAGATCCTCGAAGCGATGGCCGCCGATCGCAAGTCGGGCGTCGTCCCCTTCCTCGAGCCCGACGCCAAGAGCCAGGTGACGCTGCGCTACGAGAATGAAGTGCCGGTGGAAGCGACCGCCATCGTCGTCTCGACCCAGCATGCGCCCGGCTATTATTTCCACAATGGCGAGGGCGACGAGGCCCGCTACGCCGAGCTGCGCGACTATGTGAAGGGCGTCATCGCCCGCGTCATGCCCGCGCGCCTGCTGACCGAAAACACCGTTTATCACATCAACCCCACCGGCCGCTTCGAAATCGGCGGGCCGGACGGCGACGCAGGGCTGACCGGCCGCAAGATCATCGTCGACACCTATGGCGGCGCCTCCCCGCACGGCGGCGGCGCCTTCAGCGGCAAGGACCCGACCAAGGTCGACCGTTCGGCCGCCTATATCACCCGCTATCTGGCCAAGAATGTCGTCGCCGCCGGCCTCGCCCGCCGCTGCACCATCCAGATCGCTTATGCCATCGGCGTCGCCGAGCCGCTGTCGCTCTATGTCGACCTGCACGGTACCGGCACAGTCGATGCGAGCGCGGTCGAGGCGGTGCTGCCGACGCTGGTGGCGCTCACCCCGCGCGGCATCCGTACCCACCTTGGCCTCAACAAGCCGATCTATCGCACCACCGCGGCCTATGGCCATTTCGGCCGCACCGCGGACGGCGATCTGTTCCCGTGGGAAAAGACCGATCTGGTCGATGCGTTGAAGGCCGCGCTGGGCTGAATTTCCTGTACCCGTCATTGCGAGCGGAGCGAAGCAATCCAGAGCAGACGCAAACCGCACTGGATTGCTTCGCTCCGCTCGCAATGACGGATATAATTTGACGCGCGATGCCCGACCCCACCACCATCAACCGACTCTATGGCCGCTCCAAAGGCAAGCCGTTGCGCGCGCACCAGCAGCATCTGGTCGACACGCTGCTGCCCCAGATCGCCGTGCCGCAGGACGGCGCGGTCACCAGCCGCGCCCTGTTCGGCGATGATCGGCCGCTGCACTTCGAGATCGGCTTCGGCGGCGGCGAGCATATGGCCTATCGCGCCGACCTGCTGCCCGATCATGGCTTCATCGGCTGCGAGCCGTTCCTCAACGGCGTCGCACAGGCGCTGACCCACGTGCATGGCACGGCCGAGAAGCCCGGCGTGCCCAATGTCCGCATCCACCATGGCGATGCGCTGGAGGTGCTGCGCCGCATCCCCGACGGCGCGCTGACCATGGCCTATCTGCTGCACCCCGACCCGTGGCCAAAGGCGCGCCACGCCAAGCGGCGGATGATGAACGACGGCCCCATCGACCTGATCGCCGCCAAGCTCAGGCCCGGCGGAGAATTCCGCTTCGGCACCGATCACCCCGTCTATGTCGCGCACGCGATGATGGTTATGCGCCGCCACCGCGAGCAGTTCGACTGGCTGGCCGACAGCGCCGACGCCTTCCTGACCCGCCCCGGCGGCTGGCCCGAAACCCGCTACGAAGCCAAGGCCCGCCGGCTGGGCCATGAGGTGTGGTACTTCCGCTACCGCCGGCGCTAGCCCGCGCATGGGAATGGAGGGCAGGCGCGCTCCGGCTATTCCCCTGCCGCCGTCGAGCCACTTGGCTGATGCCGGCGCGCGATCGTTGCACTAAAGATTCAGAAACCCTGAGTGTGGCAAAAAATTCGGCGGTCGCGCACCGATTGCAGCGTCGCGCGCACAGTAAAGGGTAAGTCAGGGTCGTGCCAGATAGTCGCTTCATCGCCTATTTGCCGTGCAAAATCATGGAAAACGCAACTTACCCGGCGCTGCATTCGGCCATGGCCGATTCGGCCCCGGCGCTGGCGGCGGAGTTGGAGGCGTTGCGCTTGCCCGGAATGGAAGGATCGGGTTTCGGCTTCGTGCTTGCGGGCGTGCCGATGACGTGCGTGCGCGTGCCGGCGGCGTTGCCAACGCCGGAATGGCAACAGGGCGCGCAGTCCAATCTTGCCTGGCCCTTGGCTGGCGAAGATATCGCGGCCTGTCGCCAGCACTTGGTCGTTGCTCCTGTGAGCGAGGTCGAGGGGCATCGCGATGCACAACGCAAGGCGCTTGCCATCACTGTCGCTGTTGCCTGTCTAGGGCGCACGTCAAAGGCCGCAGGGGTAGTTTGGGTGCCGGCACACAGCGCCACGCGCATGGCGGACTTTGAAGCGATGGCAAAGGCTCTGATACAGCCTGCCGAGCAGTCGGCTTTGCCGCTCGATAGCTGGATGCGCGTCGAGTTCGGAAAGATGGAAGGTCGCTATGCCGCCGTCGCCCGCGGTCTGCAGCCGTTCATCGGCCACGACCTCGGCGCCCTGTCCGCCGCGCCCGACCCGCACGGCCAGGCTGCGCTGCTCTACAATGTCGCCGGCTATCTGATCCGCAACGGTGCCGTTATCGTCGATGGCGACACGATGGACGTCGGCGTTGGAAAGCTGCGCGCGCGGATGAGCGCGGACAAGCGCATGCTGTGGCTGGAGGCGGTGTGATGCCTTGGTTTGTCAATTATACTTGCGCTGCATATGTTGACAAATGGAAGGGATATCCTGGTGATCAGGTTACGGCAGAAGCGCCGCTTGGGCTGCGCCATGATGGCCCTTCACCAAAATGGCGAGAATTTGTTCGCGATCCAATTGCTTCAGGTGATCCGCATGGTGCAACGCGGTTACCGATATTCTCTATTGTTCTGACATCGAATCGCCAGTCGCTGCCCGACAGCATTGAGATAATTTTTGACAGATCAGTATGCGATTTTACGATCAGCGATAGAGTTCGTCGGATCATCAAATCCTTTGAGCCTGACCGCCATTTTTTCTTTCCGGTCGAAATATACCGCCGGGACATGACGCCATGGCCGGAGCGCTACTGGTCGTTCAAAGCGGCACCGAGCGCGGTAGCGCAGGCGATTATCGTCGAACAGTCAGAACGCGTGGAATGGGTGCCAGTCGGGAACTCCGTTCGCGGAGATTTGCGGCTGATGAAATTCGACATCGGACCTCATATAACCAGAGACATGATAATCGAGGAAGGAAGAAATGTAAAAACTCTTACCGACATTGAAGATGGATATATTCCAGAAATAGCGCGCGATATCACGGTAGATGAAGCGGTATTTGTTCATCGCCACATCGTCAAAGAGGCGGTGTATCGTGATAGCCGGATTCTGTTTTTTTCGGATGAGCTGGTCGCGGCGCTGAAGCAGGAAAAAGTTCGCGGTTTCAAATGGGGCCGTATGAAGTCGGCTAAGCGCGAGGTGCCGCCTTACACGCTAGGCGAGCTGGAAGGTGAGGTCCGATGAGCATCTTCGACGAGATTTCCCGAACCGGCCTTCGTTGACCGACGTAGATCGCGATTTCGCCTCCGCTCCCAATGCCGAGCGGGCGGCGGCCGCGACAAAAGTTGGCTCGACCGCAGCACATCATCTGATACTTGTAATTGCGGTGACAAGTGCAATAACCCCCAGTATCGGCACCGCTCTGCAACGAGCGCAACGCGGTGCTATGGATCGACTCCCCCCCGCTAAACCCGGCCCCGCGCCCCCACCACTCGGTCCCGCATGAGCTGGCACATCCACTGGTCGCAATAGATTGTTTCCGGCGGACTAAACGCGGTATCTCCGGTCAAGAATCGACGGTTTGTCGATCGAGAGCGAAGTGAAAACTTGCATGCCCCAGGCAAACTGCATCACGTTATTGCTGCATTGAGGATTGCGAAGTGTGGTTTGGCTGCTATCTGCCAGAACAAGGGCACGGCGAGTTGCCCATTACACTGTATCAAGGGTCGACAAGTGATTGATGGTCACACGCATGACGGTGTTCCGTCTGCGCACGACGCGCCGCGCGGAGCGGGCGATGGCCAGACGGCTGTACCCAATGCGCTTGTCTGCTTCGTTCTCCTGGCGAAGTTTCTTGGTGTTCCCGCCGACCCGGATCAGATCGCACACCAGCGCGGCCGCGGAGATGCGCCCTATAATCTCGACGACCTGGCGAGGGTGGCGAAACAGCTCGGTCTGATCGTCAGGCGACGCAAGGTCGAGATACGGGATCTAGCGAAACTGCCGCTGCCAGCGCTGATCACGGCACAAGGGGCGGCCACCAACCGGCAGGACGACATCGTCATTCTGCTCAAGGTCGAGGATGACGCGACCAGCCCGCGCTATCTGGTTCAGCGCGGCGATGCCGAGCGCCCCGAGGTGTGGAGCGCGTCTGACGGCGAACAGCGGTTCGGCGAGGATGCGCTGTTGCTGACCAGCCGCGAAGCAATCGCAGGCGACAAACGACCGTTCGACATCAGTTGGTTCATCCCCGCGCTCGTCAAATATCGCCGGCCATTGCGCGACGTGCTGATCGGTTCGTTTTTCCTGCAGCTGATGGGGTTGGTCTCGCCGATCTTCTTCCAGCTGGTCATCGACAAGGTGCTGGTGCACCAGTCGATGACGACGCTGGATGTTCTGGCCATCGGCCTGACCGCGATACTGATTTTTGAAACCGGCATGTCGGCGCTACGCAACTGGCTGTTTGCCCACACCACCAACCGTGTGGACAGCGAGCTATCATCGAAAATGTTCAGGCATCTCACGGCCCTGCCGATGAGCTATTTCGAGGCGCGTCGCGTCGGCGACAGCATCGCCCGAGTCCGCGAACTTGAAAGCATCCGCGAATTCCTGACCTCGAACGCGGTGACTGTGGTCATCGATCTGTTCTTCACCATCGTCTTTTTCGCGGTCATGTATCTCTATTCGCCTATGCTGACTCTGGTGGTGGCCCTGTCGATCCCGCTCTACATCGCCATCTCTATGGCCATCTCGCCCGCGCTGCGCGACAAGCTGGAAGAGAAATTCCGCCGCGGCGCCGAAAATCAGAGCTTCCTGGTCGAAAGTGTCACCGGCATCGGCACGCTCAAGTCCATGGCCGTCGAGCCCCAGATGCGCGATCGCTGGGAAAAGCTGTTCTCCAGCTACACGACCATCGGCTTCGATGTGGCAAAGCTGGCCAACTGGGGCAGCCACCTTATCCAGCTGGTGTCCAAGCTCACGACCGTTGCAATCCTCTATTTCGGCGCGCAAGCGGTGATTGCCGGGGCGCTGTCCGTCGGGAGTCTGGTCGCATTCAACATGCTGGCTGGCCGGGTCGCTGCGCCGATATTGCGGCTTTCACAACTGTGGCAGGATTTCCAGCAGGTACGCATTTCGGTCGACCGGCTGGGCGACGTGCTGAACGCCCCGGCCGAGCCCGAGCATAATCCGGGTCGCGCCAGCCTGCCGCCGATCAGGGGTGCCGTTACGTTCGACAAGGTGCGCTTTCGCTATCGCCCCGATGCCCCAGAGGCACTGCGCGGTATCGAACTTGATATCGCGCCGGGCGAAATGCTTGGCATCGTCGGCCCGTCGGGATCGGGCAAGTCGACCCTGACCAAGCTGGTCCAGCGCCTTTACGTGCCCGAGCAGGGCCGCGTGCTGGTCGACAGCGTCGATCTGGCGCTGGTCGAGCCGGCTTGGCTGCGCCGACAGATTGGCGTGGTGTTGCAGGAGAATATCCTGTTCAACCGCACGGTACGGGAGAATATCGCACTCGCCGATCCGACTAGGCCGATGGCAGCGGTGATTGCCGCGGCCCAGCTGGCGGGAGCCCACGAGTTCATCACCCAGCTCAACCATGGTTATGATACGGTAATCGAAGAGCGGGGCGGCAATCTGTCGGGCGGCCAACGCCAGCGCATCGCTATCGCCCGCGCGCTGATCAACGATCCGCGCATCCTCATTCTCGACGAGGCGACCAGCGCGCTCGATGCCGAGAGCGAGGAGATCATCCAGGCCAATCTTGCCCGCATCGCCCAGGGCCGGACGGTGATGATCATTGCCCATCGCCTGTCTGCGGTACGGCAGTGCGATCGAATCATCACCATCGAGGCCGGCCAGGTTACCGAGATCGGCACACACGCCGAGCTGATCCGGGCGGGTGGCCGCTATGCCCAGCTCCACGCCAAGCAGATGGGGCCGCATGTAGATGAGGGAACGTCGCAGCCATGATGGGCGACCGTTTCCCCACGCTTGCGCGCCATTGGCAGGTTCTGCGTGCCGCCTGGAGCGACCAGAATGCCCGCGACGCCTCAGCACGGCCGCAGAGCGACCATGAGTTTTTGCCCGCCGCGCTGGAAATCATGGAAAAGCCGCCCAGTCCCGGCCTGCGCTATCTGCTGCTCGGCATCTGCGGGCTGTTCCTTGCAGGGCTCATCTGGTCGATCGTCGGCCGGGTCGACGTGGTGGCGATTGCCACCGGACGTGTCGTGCCGTCGGGCAATGTCAAAATCATCCAGCCGATCGAGACCGGTTCGATCCGCGCAATCCATGTGCGCAACGGCCAGCGGGTGGTGGCGGGACAGCTTCTGGTTGAGCTTGATCCTTCCATGGTCAGCGCCGAAGCGGAGCAGGCCGAGGCCGGTCTTGGCAATGCCCAGATGATCGCTGCTAGAAACGCCGCCATCATCGCGCATATAGAGGGTCGCCCGGCGCAGTTCGTGCCTCCGCCGGGCACCAGCGCGGAGATGGCCGCGACGCAGAGCCGCTTCGTCCGCGCGGCCATCGCCGAATATGAGGCTCAGGCCGCGACACTGCGCCGGCAGCGCGCCGAGCGGGCCGCCGATCTGGCTGCCGCCAGCGCCGAAATCGCCAAGCTCGAGCAGACGCTGCCATTGATCGACCGGCAATTGGCGGCGCGCGAGGAGATGGCAACCCGCGGCTATTATTCGCGGCTCCGCCTGCTCGAATATGAGCAGTTGCGCATCGAGCATGTGCGCAACATCGACATCCAGCGCGCCAATGCCGATCGCGCTCGCGCCGGGATGGCAACGCTTGACGCGCAAATCCGCGCGCTGCGGGAAACGCTCGGCCGTACTTCCGCCACGGAGTTGGCCAATGCCGAGGGCGAAGCGAGCCAGCGCGTGCAGGAGGTCGCCAGAGCGACCCGCCGCGCCGAATATCAGCAGTTGCGCAGCCCCGTCTCCGGCACGGTGCAACAATTGTCGATCAGCACCATCGGCGGGGTGGTGCAGCCGGCGCAGGCGCTGATGGTGATCGTGCCGGACGATGCAGAGGTCATCGTCGAGGCCCAGATCCTCAACCGAGACATCGGCTTCGTGCGGGAAGGCCAACCGGTTCGCGTCAAGCTGGAGGCCTATCCCTTCACCGACTATGGCCTGATCCAAGGCACGGTCGAGCACATCAGCCGCGATGCCATCGATACCGGCCAAGCCCCGGCGACGCCGCGCGATACCATGGCCTCCGGCGGCGGGCGTGGCGGCGGTGCCGCTGGCGCGGCGGCGGGCGCCGGCCAGGGATTGGTCTATGCCGCCCGCATCCGGCTGCACCGCCGCACCATCACCGTGGCGGGGCGCGAGCAGCCGATCGGCCCCGGTCTGGCGGTGCAGGCCGAGATCAAGACCGGCGAGCGGCGCATCATCCAGTATCTGCTCTCACCGATCGCCCAGACGCTCGACGAGGCCGGGCGGGAACGGTAGCGCAGCGCAGACGCCAGCCGCCGACCGATAACTCCGCTCAGTTGACCGTCGCACCCTCCGGCACGCTCGCCACGTCCGGCGGAGCGCCATCAGCCGCGGCATCGGCCGACCCGGCACCAAGTTTTTCCGCGCCCATCCGCGTCAGCGTCTCTTCATCGACCAGGCGGGTGATCAGCGGATGCAGGCGCAGCGCGCCCTGCTTCACCACCTGCTTGAAATTGGCGATGACCCGCGCCGTGGTCGCGGCATCGGGCGCGATCACATCCAGCAGCCAGTTGATGGTGCCCGACGTCCAATCCTCCGCCTTTAGCCGCACGGGAAAGACGCCGGCACGGATCTGCTCGCGGATGCGCGCATCGACCTCCTCCGACACGCTCGCCCAGATTGCAAAACCGGCGACATCGTCAAGCGGCTTTTCCTGCCCTGCCCCGCCGGCATAGGCGATGGCGATCCGGTCCCGGATCAGCGGCTCGAGCACCAGGTGAGAGAGGTCCCCCAGCGTCTGCGCACGATAGCGCGGCAACAGCATCATCGCCATCACCGTCTTGCCGAAACTCTCCCGCACCTGCGCGCGCACGGCTGCAATCTGTTGGGCAATCGCGGGATCGAGCACCGCATCGCCAGCCGCCACGGCCTGCGTCGGCGCATCGTCCGCCTCCGTCGTCGCTGTCGATCTGCTATTCTTTGCCTGATCAGTCATTTGCAAGTCCTGCGCCATGGATTTGGCGCATTTCGTCTGCCAAGCGCCCGCCCTTGTCAAGCCAAACACGGACTTAACCACCCCGCATCATGAAAAATCGCGATCGATGAATAATCGCTATTGCGTCCGGCCAACTGTCGCGCAACAAACAAAGAAAAAGGGGATAACAGGGTCGTGCCAGATAGTCGCTTGATCGCCTATTTGCCGTGCAAAACCATGGAAAACGCCAGCTACCTGGCGCTGCATTCGGCCATGGCTGATTCGGCGGCGTCACGGATGGCGAGCAGCGCTGCGACGAAACCCTATGCCGGCACCAGAGTAACCGCGACCACGGCGACGATGGGATATCACCGTATCGACGGGGCGAACGACAATGACGCGCAGGCTGCGCTGGAGGCAGCGTGATGGTTTGGTCGATGTCTTACCGGCCCAAGCCGGACAGCTATCCGATGGCTGAAGTCACCGAAGGCAATTCGGGCGAGCTCGAACTTGAAGACATGACCGACGATGGCGGTGTGGGATTGCGGATTTCGCGCTGGTCATCGGGGCGACGGGTCAAGCCCGAGAGCATTCCCAAAGCCATCCGCTGGATGAGCAAGCGCGAGTTGCTTGACTTTGAAACCGTGTGTCAAGGAACTGTCAGCCAACGCTTCCGTGCCCTGATCGAAGAGATCGAGCCGGGTATTCATCAATTCGAACCGATCCGATTCATCGCCAAGGATCGTTCGCTGCTGGCCGATCGCTGGTTCTGGCAGGTGTGTAATCGGCTAGACAGCGTCAATCGCGAAAAGTCGGACTGGGTTCTGCTTGGCAACGCCATTCAGTCATGGTCCCCGCCGTCAAAACGGTTACGCATCGACGGAAAGCATCATCTTGTATTTGACGTTGCACGGATCGGCGATACGAGATTTTGGCATGACAAGCATATATCAACGACGCTGCTGGTTAGTGATGCAGCGAAATCTCGTATTGAGTTAGCCGGGATTACCGGTGTGCATTTTCGTTACTACGATCAGGCGTAGGAAAAACCATGCTCGACAAAGCAATCGCCCCAATAGAAACATTACTAGGTCGCCGAAGGGACGCGCGCGGCTTACAGTTCGCTCATATCATAGGGGTAAGGTTTTACAACGACCGGACACTTGACTGGATCCGTCCGCTGTTTGTCAATAATGTCGATGATGAAAATAACTTCGCGGTACTTCCCGAGAGCGAACGCGGTAGCGCGATTTTGGGCGTAGCAGCGCATTTTGGCAATCAAAGCGGTGCATTTGATCGTTTTTTTTATCAATCCGATACAAATCCAGATAAATTTCTTCGTGTTCTTAAAAATAAGATTGAACAAGGAATAATTTCGCAACCCGATGCACGCACTTACCTCCTCAACTTCCTCGACTACGTAAAAATCTTGTTCCTGCACGACGAAATTCAGCTAGCTGGAGGCCATGCCGACGGCCGCGGTTTCCAATCGTTCGTGCTCAATTCTGCCGACCCCCGATTCGCTAACCGTTTCGACATCACCGATTATTACGAAGGCGATGGCGATATTGTTATAAGACAGGACCTGCTGGATTTCGCGACGATAACCGGTATCGACCCCGCCTCTGACGAACCATTCCCCCCCAGCGGATATGATGAGAGATTTGTCAACCCGATTTTCAAGGCGATCGCCGACCGCCGTACAGAAGCTGGCATGGTGGATGACAAATGGCTGGTAAATGAATTCCCTCAACTGTCTCGAATACTTTACCCGGAGGGGGAGGTGGTCTGGGCGACTGGGGATCGCGAAATATATCAGGGCATTCAAGCCGACATACTGGCACGCGAAGCAGTGCTGTCGGGCCTGATCCGTCTCAGCAATGGCGTGGAACGCGTCGCCTATCCGGTGTATTTTGAAATCGTTGCGTCGCCATTTGATACCGACACCCCCTTTGACGATGTGACCGCCGAGTTCAACCGTGCGCTTAGTGGCATAAGCGATGCGGATCGGGCGGTGGCTCTAACGGGCAATGATCTGTTCGACGGGTTGACCCGGAGCAATCAGCAGTTGTTCGCCGGAGTATTTGACAACATCTTCCGGCAGTTGATCGGACAGCAAATCGATGCCTTTCGTCAGGCGAACGACGTGCTTGCCGACCGGTTGGTGCAGCGGACGCTTTATCAACTGTCTTTCGAGATCACCGATGGCGGCACCAGCGCCTATGCGCTGGTGCCGCCATCGGTGGCAACGCGCATGGCGATCGGTGCTGCGGCAAAAACCTATGCTGTCACCAAAACCATTGTTGCCGAGGGTCGCTATGGCGAAGGCAGTGGCGGATTCCTTAACCCCGTGGCAGGTGACAGCTTCTGGGGCTGGGCTGCAAGTGAACTGGGCGACGGCGACAGCTTACTCATCCCAGTCGACTATGAGAACGATGATGATGTTACCCTGACCATCGCAACCACCGCCACCGCAGGATATTACCGCATCGACGGCGCGAATGATTTGGGTTTCGATGAGATAGCGAAGACTGCCGCCAATATCGCTGCGGGTGCGCCGTTGGGAAGCCGATTGCAGCTCGCGGCAGCCGGTGTTGCTACGGTGGCTGAAGCCGTCGACATCGGACTGAAAAGGCTTGCCGTCGTCCTGGCGCGCTTCCCGATTGGAGCAGCGCTGGTGTTTGCTACCAAAACGTTATTGGACGATGTCATCGATTTCGATGTCGAGTTCGTCAGTGGCGATGGCGCAACGCGCGCGACAAAGGGCGAGGAAGTGCTCTTTGGTATCGATAGCGCCTTTTTGCAGGCAAGCGACAGCGGCAATCTGCTCGTCCATTTCGGCGCCAGTGGCGCATTGCAGGGTGGCTCGGGCGGAGATGTCCTAGTTTCCGCATATCTTGGGTCATCCGATCCCAACAGTGACGATGACAATGGTAGTGGCGCCCGGGCAGGTGGAGACTCCGGTTTTTCCGGGGGCGGCGGCAGTTTCGGCGGTGGGGGCGCGTCAGGTAGTTTTGACTTTCCAGAGCCGGATGTTCCGGCAGAAGTCGATCGGACAATCGACGGCAAAGAGGGCAACGACTGGATTGTGGCCTTCGGCAACGGTACCGCCGAGACCATCGGCGGCCTTGGCCGCGACTGGATCTACAATACAACCGAAGGCGGCATTATCTGGGGTGACATTGTCAATAGCCAGCGAAGAGCCGACGGCACCCGCTATTATTTCGAGAATGGCGAGCAAAAGACGATTGCCGATGATGCCAGCAACAGCGACAATTTCTGGTTTTCTAGTGGGTCAACGGTCAAAGACGCAGGAACCCGGGACATCTTGCAGTTTTTTGGCCTGACACTTACCGGAGGTAGTCAGCAAGGCGGCGTCTCCACTACTTCGAAGGCTAATATTTTTGCGGGTGGAGGTCCCGATTTGGGTGGGACAAACTATTATGTCGACCACTTTTTTTCCTTCATCGGCTATATCCTGAAAGACGGCGACCTTTATGTTGTCAACATGGCGGATTCGCTGTTCGAGGCTTTGTTTGAATCGCCTGGGAGCTCCGAGAATGAAGCGGAGGTAAAGGCGCTTTCTGGTGCAATGCGGATCGAGAATTTCTCGGCCGCACGCAGTTACTCCGGCCTCGATCAATTCGGTCTCGGACGCGGCATTCTCGATGCCGCCGGCATTTTCGACACGCAGTCGGGCACGCTGAACATGGTGTTCCGCGACGTGCCGCCCAATGTCGGATCGGCATCGGCGCTACAGGAGATCGGATTGATCGGGTTCGCGGTGTCGCTCAAGAACGGCACGAACTCGCTAATCAACAACGTCCTTACGATCGCCGCTGCCGCGTCGCGCTTTGCCAAGGGCACCGCGTGGATCGCTGGCGTCGATCCGCTTGTGGTCGACCTCGACGGTGACGGTATCGAGTTCATTGCGCTCGATGACCCCAAACGCAGCATCTATTTCGATGTCGACGGGGACCTTTTTGCCGAACGCACCGGCTGGCTGAAAGGAGACGATGGTTTCCTCGTCATCGACGGCAACGGCAATGGCCGGATCGACGATATCGGCGAAATGTTCGGCAATCAGTTCGAAGGCGGCTTTGCCGAACTGTCACAGCATGACAGCGATGGCGATGGCGCAATTACGCGCAGCGATGCCATTTGGTCGACACTGCAGATATGGCGGGACCGCGATAGCGACGGCCTGACCGATGCGGGCGAACTGGTGTCGCTCGATTCGCTGGGAATCGTCTCGCTCGATCTGACAAGCACGGCACTCGATACTGTGTCTGGCGACACCACGCTGTTGTCGTACGGGACGGTGACTTTCGGCGATGGTCGCGTATCCAACAGCTTTGAGGCGATCTTCAACTCCAACGACAGCCTCACCCGCTACGCTGGCGAAGGTGGGCGGGCGGTGTGGGCGACGGCGCCCGGGATCGATGCGCGCGGTTATGGCAGCATCGCCAATCTCTCGGCGGCAATCGCCAATGATGCGTCGCTGGCTGCGCTGGTCGAGCAACGCACGGGCGCCTTTGCCGCAGGCGCGGGCGCAGGTGGCGCGCCGAAACTCGACGCGCTGGTCGCCGCGGCGGGTGATGTGCTGGGGGCGTGGGGAACGAGCCTGGAGAGCAGCCGCGAGCTCTATGCCGTGCGGCTGGATGCCGCGGGCACGACCTTGCTCGAACGGCGGGTGTGGGACGGCGGGGCCCTGCCCGGCAATCCCGGCGACGGCACCCGCTGGCAACTCGAACAGGGGTGGAGCCCGGCGGCACGCACGGCGGCGCAAGCACCGACGCGCGCCGAGGTGCCTTATCTGGTGCGGGTGGAAAATGGCCGCGCGGTCATCCTCGATTACGGCATTGCGCAAGCCGACGGCACCTGGGCACTCGCTTCCGATCCATCGACCATCTACGCGACCATCGCCGACATCCGCGCCCTGCCCCGCCCAGCCGGCGCGGAATGGCGGGTGGAAGATATCCAGACTAACCCGCTCGCCGATGTCGCTGTCGATACGATCGGCGTCCGCTTCGTCGACGGGATTGTCGTCGATTACACCGTGGAGGTAACCGACGCCGACGGGACGTTCACCGTCTGGGCGCGCAACCTCGACCGGGCGCTGGAGCTGGAGTGGAAGACCGGCGACTGGCGCGGGTTCAATCTGCGCAACTATGCGGTCGATCTCGATACGCTCGACGAGGTCGGCTCGAGCGACGACAGTAGCATCCGCGTCGAGCGGCTGACCCCGGCGCAGTTCCACTTCGCCACCAGCCTTGGCGGCATCGCCTTCCGGCCCGAGATGCTGACCGCAAGCGCCAACAATGCGACCGGCGAACTCACCTACCGCTTGCGCGAAGGCGGGGCCGCCAGCCTGTCGGCGGACCGCTATGTCTCGGCGGTCGACGCGATGATCGCGCTGCTCCAGCCGGTGATGGAGCAATATATCACCGCATCGCGGCGCTTTGCCGTGCGGCTGGCGGTGCAGAGCGGGCTCGGCGACTATGCGCGCGGGCTGAGCTACGACGTCGCCAGCGACCGCTATCGCGCCACCACCGACCGCGAACTCGCGCCGCTGTTCGAAGCGATCTTCGAGGATGCGCCCGCCGACGCGCAGGAAGCAGCGGCCTATCTCGCCGACTGGAACGAAGTGCTATGGCAGATTTATCCCGATTACGCCCCCAGGGGCACGGGCAATCTGCTCGGCGGGACAGTGGCGGTCGATCAGGCCTTTATCCTGCAGATGCTGCTGCCGGCCTATGAAGCCGCACGCGCCAGCGGCAGTTTCCAGCTCGACCTGCTCGGCACCGCCAACGCGCTCTCCATCAGCGAGGAGCGGATCATCGAGCATGATGCCGCGGCGAGCGACGTGCTGGGGACGGCTGGCAGCGATTATTTCATTCTGGGCGTCGGCGACCAGACCTACAATGGTGGCGAGGGCGCGGACTATTATTTCGTCACCGGTGACGCGGGCAACGACACGATCGTCGATCGCGACGCTGGCGGCCGAGACGAACTGCGCTTCTCCGCTGCCCGTTCCAGCGACGTCACGGCGACGCGCGATGGCGAAGACCTGATCCTGACGATCGCCGGGCGCGGTAACAGTATCCGCCTGAAGGACCAGTTCCTCGGCGAACTCAATGACTATCTGCGTAATGGCCGCCAGCAGGAATCCGGAGTCAACGCCATCGTCTTTGCCGATGGCGTCGTGTGGGACCGGTTCCGCATGGCGATGCAGGTGGCGCGCCCGGGTGACGGCAATGACGCCTACATCGGTTCGGGATCGACCGACGTGTTGTGGGGCGGCAAGGGCAATGATGTGCTGTCGGGCGGGGCTGGCGGCGACATCTATGTCTTCCAGCGCGGCGATGGGCGCGACGTCATCAGCGAGCGCGGCGCCGTCTCGATTGGCCCCGTCAAGGCCGGCATCGACTTCCTGCAGTTTCGCGGCGACATCACCGCCGACGACCTCAAGCTGCTACGCGATGGCAACAGCGGCGACCTGACCATCATCCTGCTCGACAGCGACGGCAATGAGACCGACGACCGCATTGTCATCGAAGGGCAGTTCAGCGGAATCGCGCTCAACCTTCAGGCTTTTGCCGCGCTGCTCGGCAACGACAATGGCCTCGACTATGTATCGCAAAGCCTGGTCGAGCGGTTCGTCTTCGAAGATGGCACCAGCCTCGAATTCACGCAGATCGTCGAGCGTGTGCTCAAAAATGCCCGGACGGACAATGACGACGCCATCTATGGCATGATCAATGGCAACACGCTCGATGGCGGTGCCGGCAACGACTATCTTACCGGGCTCGAAGGCGGCGATACCTATATCTTCGGCAGAGGCTATGGCCGCGACGTCATCGAGGACGGCGACACCAGCAGCAAGCTGTTCGGCAGCACGCCGGACACACTGCGCTTCATCGACGATCTGCGCTGGAGCGATTTCCAGTATTTGCGCGATGGTGCCAGCGATACGCTGACGATGCAGATACGCGGCACCGAAGATGCCGTCATCTTGGTCGATTTCCTGAAGTCCAATCTGCTTTTCGGGCAGATCAACACGATCGAGACGATCAGCTTCGGCGATGGAACAACCTGGTCGTGGCTGCAACTGCTCCAGCGCTTCGTCGATGTTCGCAAGACGGACGGAGCTGACACCGTCCATGGCTTCGACAGCGTTTCCGACCTGCTCGACGGCGGCGCGGGAGACGATCTGCTGTTCGGCGGCAGCGGCAATGATCGCTATGTCTTCGCGGCAGGCTATGGCCATGATCGCATCGGCGATAGCGCCGGAGACGCCGATCGCGTCGAGTTTCGCGGTCTGGCGCGCGGTGATGTCCGTTTTTCGCGCACCGCGCGCGACCTTGTCGTCACGATTATCGCGACTGGCGAAACCCTGGTCCTCGCCGGGCAGTACGACCGTGAGGATGGGCAAGGCCACGCCATCGAACATCTCGATTTCACAGATGGCTCCTTGCTGTTCAGCGATCTCAACCCGGAGGATCTGCCGCTGGTCGGAACGAGCGGGGCGGACAGCATCACCGGATCGGATTTCGCCGAAACGCTGGATGGCCGGGCGGGCAACGACCTGCTGATCGGCGGCGATGGCGGCGACCGCTATGTCTTCGATGTCGGCTATGGCGAAGACGTCATCCTCGACGTGCGTAGCCGGGCGGCTTGGCCCGATCGCGTTGGCGCGAATGTGGCGGTGGACGATGTCATCGCCTTCGGCAGCGACATCGCACGCGCCGATCTGGTGTTTGCCAAAGATGGCGACGATTTGCTGATTAGTGTCCGCAACCGGCCGGATAGCCTGCGGGTGCGCAACCAGTTCCTGCTGGCCGATGCCAATGGCTATTCGGTCGATTATGGTGTCGAGCGCTTCGAACTGTTCGACGGCTCGGTCATCACCATTGCGGAAGTCGAACAGCAACTGCAGATTTCCGGCGGCAATCGCGCCGACAACATCCTCACCGGCCTGCTCGATCAACCCAACACGCTCGACGGGCGTCAGGGCAATGACCTGCTGATCGGCGGATTTGCGGCCGATCGCTACGCCTTCAGCGCTGGCTATGGACTCGATCGCATCGAGGAGCAGGCCGACCGTGCCCACAACAACGCCATCGACAGCGTCATATTCGGCGCATCGGTGCGCGCAGAGGCATTGCGTATCAGGCGCGCAGGAGACGATCTGGTCATCGATCTCGGCAATGGTCAGGATTCATTGACCATCGTCAACGGCTTGACCACGCAACGGGTAGAGCAGTTTTCCTTTGCCGATGGCAGCTTGCTGTCGCTCGACCAGTTGATCGATCGCCTGCTGACCGGGACGGCGCGCGATGAGGACATCGCCGGATTCGACGATCGCGACGACCGCCTGTCCGGCGGAGGCGGATCGGACGGTCTGGCGGGCGGCGGCGGTAATGACCGCTACCTCTTCAATCTGGGCGACGGCGCGGACAGCATCAGCGAGACGGGCGGCGTCGACCGCATCGTCCTCGGCCAAGGGATCACCCGCGATCGCCTCAGAATCGACAATGTCGATGGCAGCCTGGTGCTGCGCATCGAGGGCACGGCCGATCAGCTCGCGGTCATCGGCGGATTTGGTGCCGACGCCGCCGCGCGCATCGAGCATGTCGATTTTGCGGATGGCACATCGCTCAGCTTCGAGGATATCCGCTCCGACTGGCTGCGCAATCGGCCCAATGGCAGCCAGGAAAGCTGGCTTTCGTCGGACATTGCCGCGAATGCCGATCTGATCCCGGGTCGCGGCAATGATGAGATCAGCTTGATCGGCGGCGACACCATGGTGTTCCGCGCTGGCGATGGCGTCGACCGCGTGGTTTCGATCCGGGGGGCGGTCAATCCGCAAACAGGCGCAACGCCGGGCGCTGAAATCGTCTTTGCCGATTATCTGGCGAGCGACGCTACGGTCCTCCCGTCCGGTCTGGACGATGGGGCTTTCATCATCAGCTTTGTCGGCACCGGCGATCAGGTCACCATATTCAGCCAACCGTTCACCCCCTCGCTGCGCTTTGCAGACGGAACCGTATGGCGGACGCTGGATATCTATTCGGCGATGGTCGCCGATCAGGCGGGGGCAGAGGCCGACACGATTGTCGGCAGCCCGTTCGATGACACGATTGCTGGCGGGACGGGGGATGACGACATCTCCGGCGGCGCGGGCAATGACACCTACCGCTTTACGCGGGGCGACGGGCGCGATGTCATTGCCGATGCCAGCGGCACCGACACGCTGATCATAGCGGGCTATACTGCGGCTGAGATGCGGGTGCGCCGCGCGGGTGCACTGCGTAATGAGCTGGTGCTGAGCTTCGAAGGAAACGACGACGAAATCACGCTGCGCTACGACAGCCAGAACAATGGGGTGGACAGCATCCGTTTCGGCGATGGCACCGTCATTGGCAAAGATGCATTGTTTGCGCAGACCACTGCCGATGCGACCGCCTTTGCCGATGAGATTATCGGAACGGCCGGTGCTGACACCCTGTCCGGCGGCGGCGGCGATGACCGGCTGGCTGGTGGTTTTGGCAGCGACACCTATGTGTTCCGCCGCGGCGATGGCGCAGACATCATCGACGAATCCGGCCGCCTCTCCGACGTCAACACGCTGCGACTTCCCGATCACGTGCAAAGCGAGGTGCGGGTCCGCCGCCTGCCCGGCTCGACCGCGCATGCGTTGCTCGACCTTGGCAACGGTGACAGCATCCTTCTTGAAAACGCGCTGGAGACCAGATTCGACAGAAACTGGGCGTTCAGCAATAACCCGGATGCCTATCCGTTCAGCAAGGTGAGCCGCATCGAATTCGGCAATGGCGTGGTTTGGACCACTGCCACATTGCAGGCGCTGGCACAGGCCAGCGAACAGGATCCGCGCATCAGCGTGTTGCAGGGCACGACGGCGGCCGACACCCTGTCTGGCACGGCGAGAGACGAGGTTCTGGACGGCGTGAGCGGACGCGATCGCTACGTCTATCAGCGCGGTGGCGGGCGGGATGTCATTCGCAATCAGAGCAACGTTGTCGATGCACCTGTCCTCACCATCTCCGGCTACCGCCGGGATCAGGCGCGTTTCTCTGTCGCGCCTGAAAACCCCGCCCTGCTGGTCATTCGCTTCGCCGGCACAAATGATGAAATACTGATCGAACAAGGTGCATTCAAGGACATCGGTTTCGATTCCGAAATCTTCGCCTATGTCGATTATGGTGCCATCGCGCGCTTCGAATTCGATGATGGCGATCTCACGCTCCCCGAGGTCATTGCCCGCGTCAATGCAGCACAGGTCAGCGATGGCAATGATGTCGTCACGGGCACCGAGACGACCGACCGCATCACGCCCGGACTGGGCGATGACAGCATCACGCTGGGGCGCGGCGGGGACACCATGGTGTTTCGCCGCGGCGACGGCCATGATCGCGTGCTCCGATCGAGCGCGGCGCGCCTTAGGATTGAGGGATATCTGCCCTCCGAGGTCAGCTTCGAGCGGGTCGAATTCGACAATGGTTATGTGATCCGCTTCGTCGATAGCGATGACAGCATTCGGGTCGACGGGTATCTGCGCACTTGGTCATTCCCCCAATATTTCGCGAACGCATTCGACTTCATCGAGTTCGATGGCGGCACGGTGTGGGACTATGCTGCCATTGCGCAGCGCGTTTTGGCCACGCCGCCCTTTGCGCCGCAGCAGGCACCATCGGGTGACGGGACCGATCGGTTCGACAGCCTGCTTGCAACGTCAGCCGGGCAGATTCTCGACGGACGGGGCGGTGACGATCTCCACACCGTGGCCGCACCGGAAACCGGCGATGCGGTGGTCATCCGCTATCGTCGCGGGGACGGTCAGGACAGGGTCCGCACACGCTCGGCCGGAGCGCCGATCCGCATCCAACTGATCGACATCGAGCCCGCGCAATTGCGCGTGCTGCAGTGGACGTCGTCCGACGGTGGATTCATCGTCGACGGCCCATCCGGTGGCAATCGCTCCATCTATCTGGAAATCGATGGTGGCTCCGGCGGCCTCTGGATCGACAGCGCCGATGCACTCGGCGAAATCGCCTTTGCGGATGGCACAGTGTGGACCGCGGCACAGATCGCAGACGCGGTCGTCGACTTTTTGCCGCTACGGCAACCGCCGGAGGCCGAGCATTTTTCCAGCGCGGCCAACGAGACGTTCGTCCAGGCCAGCAGCAACTATAGCGGTGGTGCCGACCGCTATGTCTTTGCTCGCGGCGGCGGCCACGATGTCATCGACGAGCGCGCCTCTTTCTACGATGCGGCGATCGATACCATCCGGCTGACCGACATTGCATCGACTGAGCTGCGCGTTCAGCGCACTGCCCTTTTCGATCGCGACCTGCTGCTCTCCTTCGGCTCCACCGGGGAGAGTTTGCGCATCGTCGGCGGCAACAGCTTCTATGACGGCTCGGGCATCGACAGCATCGAATTCGCGGACGGCGTCACCTTGTCGCTCGACGATCTGCGCGCGCTTGCCGAGCCGCCGGTCAGCTATTTCTCCCGCACCGACGGTATCGCGCTTGCGCAACTGGCCAGCGACGGTTTTATCGAACTGATTGACGTGCGCGCCGACGAAATCAGTTTCGTACGCATCGGTGCCCAAATCGCCATGCGAATCGCCCCGCGGCTTGCCGATGGCAGCGATGCCGCTCTTCTCTTCCTCGGCGAACGCGATGCGATCAGCCAGACGCTTTCGCTGGAAGGCGGCCTGCGTGTCGACAACGCTGCGTTGCAGGCCGCCCTAGCTTTGGGCACCGCGCTCGTCTCCGATTCAGCCTCCAAGCCGACAGCCTATTTCGACCAGGAAATTGCACTGACGGCGGGGTCGGACAGCGGCTTTTTCGAAGTTTACGGCCGCTATGACGTAGATCCGGCGACGGGCAATTTTGGGCTGGTCGAGGCACCGGACATCCGCCTGTCGGGCGTGACGGCCGCCGAGCTTGAGGTCACAGCCTCGCCCTACGGCGGTATCATGATAAGTTTTGCCGGTCGCGCTGCCGATCGGTCGGACGCTATTCTCCTCAGCGTCGACTATTGGCCTAATCTGCAGGACACGGTGCCGTTTGCCATCGTGCTGGACGACGGCGAGGTGCTGGACGAGACGTGGATAGCATCCGCGCTCGCCGCATCGGCGCGGCCGCGGGGCACCGAGAGCAGCCTCGTCGTCGACGCATCGAGCGACGCCGGCCTGTTCACGGTCGCCCCGAGATATGATGAGGTCATCGATCCCGACACCGGCAACAGCACCTATATCGAGAGCCCTGTGGCGATCACGATCGCCAATGCGGATCCCGCCGATCTGCGCGTGGTGGAAGGCAGTTTCGGGTTCGACATTCTCGTTGCCGGAGCGGATGGCGAACCGCGACTACAGCTGCGGGTCTATGCGTCGCTATCGCCGGCAGACGATCAACAGCTCAGCGTTGTGCTGGACGACGGGCAATCCATCGATGCCGCCGGTCTGCGGAACCTTGCCGCCCGTGAAGCGCCTTTTGCCTATCTGGATGCGGTCTCGACCGTTCCTGTGCACCTCGATGGAGCATCCTACATTGTCCGCGATACCGGCGGAACCATTGCGCTCGACCTCGGCGCTGCCGACCAGTCTGCGATCAGGATCGAGCAGGCTGTGCCGTTCGGATTTGTCATCACGATCGCGGGCGAAGCACCGGATACTGGCGCAACCCGCATCTGGGTTCAGCGCGACATAACCGATGGAAGCCTAGCCAACACCGCGCTCGCCTTTGCCAACGGCACCATCCTCGACCGCGAGGATATCGTGGCCAGACTGTTGCCCGCAGCGTCGGACGGCGAGATCGTCACAGTCGGCGGCAACTTGTTCGTGAGCACACCGACCAACGACCTCATCGACCTTACCAATGCCCTCTCAGGCTACAGCGACGCGTCGGCTACCGTCGCCTACAGCCGCGGAGGCGGTCACGACATCGTCATTGTACCGCCAAGCGGCAATTCCGAGTTGGGATGGTCAGATGCCGGCATCCTGCTGGACCTCGATGGCGTGGACCCGGCGTCGCTCGGCGTTATCGCGCTGGGCGAAGATCTGCTGCTCCGCATTGCACCATCGCAGGACGGTGCCTCCGACGGCGGCTCGATCCGCTTTGTCGGCGGCAACAGCCGCGGTGCCTACAGCGGCGGCACAGGAATGCTGCGCCTGAGCGCGATCCGCTTCGATGACGGCACCAGCTGGTCGCCCGACGCCATTCGTGCGGCAATCGGCGACGCTTTCGGAACAGACGGCGACGATGTCTATGGCGACAGCTTCGGCGCGACCCGCTTCCGACTTGGCCGTGGCGATGACCAGCTGACCGGCCACAGCGGCGACGCCACCTATTATTACCGCAACGGCGATGGGTCGGATGTGTATACCGACACAGGCGATGCCAGCGACGCCGGCGACATCCTGATCCTGGAAGACCTCCTGCCCGGCGACGTCCGCTACGAGGAAAGCGCCGGCAATCTGATCATCGTCATCGACGACAATCCCGCGCGCGGCGTGCTCGGCGGCCGGATCACGGTCATCGACTATGGCATCGAGCGCATCCGCTTCGCCGACGGGTCGGAGCAAACCGCACTCGCCATCGCCGATGCGGCGCTCGCGGCACGGGCAACGAACGGCGATGACCGCCTGTTCGGCGACGAGCGCAGCAACACCTTGGTCGGCCTTGCCGGCAACGATCTGCTGTCCGGCGGCAGCGGTGCCGACACCTATGTCTGGCGTCGCGGCGATGGCAACGACGATATAGACGAGCTCAATGCCTACGACCCGCCGGGAACAGCTGGCGATACACTGCGCATCCATGGCGTCGCTGCATCGGCGCTCAGCTTCGCACGATCGCCGCGCGGGCTGCGGATCGATATCGCGCCCTCGTCATCCTCTACCGCGGACGGCGGATCGCTGCTCGTCATCGGCCAGTTTTTGGAAGCGAGTGGCCCTCGCGTCGGCATCGAGCGCATCCTGCTGGACGATGGGACGATCATCGACCGGTCGGCGATGGCGCAAGCCCTGCTGGCGACTGCCGCAACCCCGCGCGACGACCTGATCGTCGGCACCGCCGAGGCAGAAATTTTCACCGGCGGTCGGGGCAATGACATCACCTATGGCGGCAGTGGCTACGACAGCGCGCCCGATACCTATGTCTACAACCGTGGCGACGGCGAAGACGTGATTTTCGGGGGTACGCGGTTGGGCAGTGCCCAGGACTTTTATGGCAATGGCGAAACGCTGGAACTGCGCGGCATTGCGCGCAGCGCGGTGACGCTGAGGCCAGGCCTCGGTCGCAACGATATCGATGTCGTGGTAGCCGAGAGCGCGAACGGCAATGGCGACGGTGGCCGGATTCGCCTGATCGGTAATACCGTGGCGAGCATTCGCTTCGACGACGGCAGCATCCTGTATCGTCACCAGTTCGCGGACATCATCGCCGCGCAAGGCGATGTTGCCAGCGACGGCGATGACCGCCTGACCGGCAGCAGCGGCGCAGACGTGCTGGCCGGCCGCGGCGGCAATGATCTGCTGTCCGGTCGGGGCGGCGATGACCGCTACCTGTTTGCGCGCGGCGATGGACGCGACACAATTCGCGAAGATGGTCCGAGCGGCGGCGACCGGCTGGTCATTTCGGGATACGCACCCGAGGAGATTATCTTCGCGCGCCGCGGCGCAGCGGGAACCGACCTCATCATCCGTTTTACAAACAGCGACGATGAAATCACCATCGAAAATGGCTTGGCCGGCAGCGATGCGGACAGGATCGAGACCGTCGAACTGGCCGATCATGGCACCAGCTTCTCGCTCGCCGATATTCAAGCCAGTTTGATCGCGGCTCAGGCGACAGCAGGTAGCGACATCATCACGGGCACCTCCGGCGACGATGTGCTGGCGGGCGGGCGCGGCGCCGACCTGCTCATTGGCGGCTACGGCAGCGATACCTTCGTGTACCGCCGGGGCGACGGTGACGATCGCCTGATCGACATGCCGTCGGTGCCGACCGGGCCGGGCTATGGCATCGCCGGTGACGACCGGGTGAAGATCCTCGATTATGCTGCTAGCGATGTAACCTCGGCTGTACGGGGTGGTCCCGACAGTGCCGATCTCATCCTTACCTTCCGGGATCGCGGCGACCGGCTTGTCATCGTAAACGCGCTTGCCGGCGCGACCATCGACCTTGGCGGAATTGCCCGGTTCGAAGAGAATGCCGGCATCGAATTCGTCGAGTTCGCCGACGGCACGGTGTGGGACCGCGCGGCAATGTGGCTGCAGGCCCTCGCCGGCGCAGAAACCGATGGGAACGACAGCATCCACGGGTTTGACGGATCGGACGAGTTTATTGCCGGCGCTGGCGATGATCGCATGCTGGGCGGCGCCGGGGCGGACAGCTACCGCTTTTCTGCCGGACATGGACACGACATCGTCGATGACAGTGCGACGTCGACCGGCGACATCGATCGGATCGATATACTCGATCATGCATCGTCCGACGTCAGGGTCGAACGCCTGTTCCGTGGCAGTTCTGCGGTCCGGCTGACTTTTATCAACGCGCCCGGTGACAGCATCACCATCTTCAATGCCCTCGCCGACGACGGTCGCGGGATCGAGCGCTACGCATTCGCCGATGGCGTAGTGTGGAACCGCGCCACCCTCGCCAGCCGGCTGGCCAACCGCCAACCTGAAGCCAATGCGGATGGCTATTTCCTGACCACGGCCGGGGAGACGCTGCGCCTGACTGCAGCCAGCCTGCTGGCCAACGATGTCGATGCCGACGGCGACAGCCTGCGCATCGTTGCAGTCGATGCAGGGGCGGAGGGCTTTGCCACCATCGCCAACGATGGCGCCATCCTGTTCACGGCAGCACCGGGCAATGGGCGCCTTGCCACCCTGCGCTACACGGTGAGCGATGGACGCAACGGCTTTGCGACCGCAACGATCGATGTGCGGGTGCGGCCGATAGCCACGGCGCGCGATGATGGTGGCTTCACGGTCAGTGAAGACGCGTCGCTGACCATCCAGCCGCTGCGGCTGCTGTCCAATGACCTCGACGGCGACCGGCTGCTGTTGGGCTCGCTGATCGATGCGGTCGGTGGCACCGCTACACTGGCGACCGATGGGACCATCACCTTCACGCCCACGGCCAATTTCAATGGCCGCGCCAGCTTCCGCTATGTCGCCAACACGCCCGAGGGCGGACAGACCCAGGCGCGCGTATTCATCGACGTGATCGCAATCAACGATGGGCCGGTCGCGGCAAATGACAGCGGCTTTATCATCGCCGAGGACGGCGAACTGCTTATCGATCCGCGCGTGCTGCTGTTCAATGACAGCGATGTCGACGGGGACATTCTCGAACTGCTGTCGCTCACCCCGAGTGCGAATGTCGACGTGTCGCTCGATGCCGAAGGCATGATCGTCGTGCGCCCGCGTGAGGATTTCTTCGGCAACGCGTGGTTCGACTATGTCGTGCGCGACCCTGCGGGCGCGACCAGCACGGCCCGCGTCGCCCTGACCGTCACGCCGGTCAATGAGGCCCCTGAGCCAACCGACGACGCCTTCACCCTGACCGACGCCGGCGCCCCGATCCGCGAGGATACGCCTCTTGTCATCGCGCTCACCGATCTGACGGCGAACGACCTCGACCGCGACGGCGATCCGCTTGCGGTTGTGGCGGTTCGCGCCGGTTTGGGCGGTGTGCCCGTGCTGCTGGCCAACAACACGATCCGGTTCGATCCCGAGCCCGATTTCAATGGAGAAGCCTGGTTCGAATATCGCGTCACAGACGGCCAGGGCGGCTTTGTCTGGGCCCGTGCAACCATCAGCTATGCACCGGTCAACGACCGGCCGATCGCCGGCGATGACAGCTACAATGATCTCGCCCTTCCCTTCCTGTCGGGCACGGTGGGGCAGCCGATAGAGATTCCGATTGCCGAATTGCTGAAGAATGATCGCGATGTCGAAGGTCTGGCATTGCGCTTCGAAAGCGCAGGCAACGCGATCAACGGCGATATTGCGATCACCGACCGAGGCTCGATCATCTTTACGCCCGACGCCGGGTTCGATGGCGAAGCGCGCTTCACCTATGTCGTGTCCGATGCCGAGGGTGAGGTGGACGACGCCACCGTCACGCTCAGATTCGACTATCCGTTCGGTACATCGCTGGTGGCGCGGCGGGACACCGTCCATGTCTTCGAAGATGTCGAAACGACCATTCCGGTCGCGGCTCTGCTCGGCAATGACAGCGCGGGTGCGGGCGGCACGCTAAGCTTCCTTGGCTGGCGGGCGTTGACCGTCCAGGACGTCGGCACTTATGGCTTTCTGGCGCTTGAGGCGCTCAACGGCTCGGTCGGATATGACGCAGCAGGAGACCTGATCTTCACACCCGCCCGCGATGCGTCGCGCGCGGGCGCATTCCTCTATGGAATCAGCGACGGTCTGGGCAACACGGTGTTCGGCGTCGTGGATATCGTCATCATCCCGAGCGACGATGATCCCACCGCCGGCGACGATATTGCCGTCCCGACGCCGCTCGGCGTGCCGCAAGTGCTGCGTGTCTCGGCGCTGCTGCAGAATGACTATGACATCGAACAGATCGACCGCAACGGCAACGGTCTGCCAGACGATGTTCCGCTGATCGACCCAGCCCGGCCGCGCCCGACCTTTGCCGGTGTCACCGGCGTGTTCGACAGCGCACGTCTGGCGCTTGGCGAGCGGGTCAGCGTGGGCAGCGCGGAAACAACCGTCATCGATGGCGAACAGTTTGTTATCGTCCGCTATGCCGCCGGCTTCGCCGGGGCGGCGACCATCGAATATGGCATCACCGACGCAGCAGGTCTCAGCGATACAGCGCTTGTCCAAACGTCGGTCAGCCCCCTCTACTCGGGAACGCTGACAGGGACGGCAAGCCGCGACGTCATTTTCGGCAGCGACGGCGCCGACCGCATCCTCGGCCTCGCTGCAACCGATGCCCTGTTCGGTGGCGACGGCAACGACATCATTGAAGCTGGCGACGGCAATGACCGGATCGACGGTGGCAGTGGCGATGACTGGATCGATGCAGGCGATGGCGCCGACCGCATCGTTGGCGGGCAAGGCTTCGATACGGTGGCCTTTGCCGGCGGCGCGTTCGGCGTCGATGCCGATCTCGGCGCGCGCATCGGTCAATCCGGCGATGCTGCGGGAGACGAATATTTCGGCATCGAGGCACTGGAAGGCACCGGGCAAGGCGATCGACTGAGCGGCGACGACATCGCCAACCGATTGGTCGGCCATGGCGGCGATGACATATTGCGTGGCCGGGACGGCAACGACACGCTGATCGGCGGAGAGGGCGACGACCGTATCGTTGGCGGCGCGGGCGCAGACGATATCGCCGGTGGCGACGGCAATGACACCTTGTCCTATGCCTCCGATGAGACACTCAGCCCGGCAGGCGTCACTGTTTCGCTGGCAGACGGCACCGCCAGTGGCGGCGACGCTGAGGGCGATACGATCTCGGGCATAGAAAATCTGGTTGGCACCGACGTTGCCGACACCCTCACCGGCGATGCCGCGAACAATCGCCTCGAAGGCGGGCGCGGCAACGATATGCTGGTGGGCGGCGCGGGCGATGACCTGCTGGTCGGCGGGCGCGGTGCAGACTTGCTGGCTGGTGGCGACGGCATCGACACCGCCGACTATAGCCTTTCGGCCGAGGGCGTCACCGTCGACATGGTGGATGGCATTGCCGGCGCAGGCGATGCAGCGGGCGACAGTTTCTCGGGTATCGAGATCGTCAACGGCTCGTTCCACAACGACATCCTGCGCGGCGACGCTTGCGACAATCGCCTGCGCGGCAGCCGGGGTGCAGACATTATCGATGGGCGCGATGGCTTCGATACCGCCGATTATTCGACCGCCGACGAAGGCGTCACCGTCGATCTTGCACTCGGCCAGGGGCTGGCCGGAGAGGCTAGCGGCGATACGCTGATCGCCATCGAAAGTCTGATCGGCTCGCGCCACGCCGATGACCTGCGGGGCAGCGTCGGCGCGGACATGTTCGACGGCGGCTATGGCAATGACCGGCTGGCGGGACGCGGCGGCTCGGACCGCTATCTGTTCGGCTATGACAGCGGCAACGACGATCTGGTCGAAGCCGGTGACGGGGCCGACGTCGACCGGGTGGTGATGGCTACAGACATCCGGCCCAGCGACGTGTCCCTGATCCGCGTTGGCGACGATCTGCTGATCGAGCTCGAACGCGACGATGGCTTGCTGATCGACACGCTGCGCGTGCGCGATCATTTCCTCGGCGCGGCCACTGGCATTGAGGAGATCCAGTTCGCTTCCGGCGAAATCTGGGACCGTGCACGGATCGAGACGCTTTTGCGCGTCGGCCGGTTCAATGCGGAGGACGACCTCTTCCTGTTCGGACGCGAAGATACGATTGCCGTGATCAACCCGGCCGACCTCTTTGCCAATGACGTCACGGAAGGGGTGGAGTCCCTCACGCTCGTTTCGGTCGGGAACGGCCGCCATGGGCGGGCTTCGATCGGCACCGACGGCCGCATTGTCTTCACGCCAGCCACCGATTTCAACGGTCCGGCCTTCTTTGACTATACCGTGCGCGACGAACATGGTCGCCAATCGACCGGCACCGTCCGCGTCAATGTCGCGCCAGTCAACGATGCGCCGGTGGCCGGTGACGACGTCAGCCAGACCGGCGAAGAAGACCGGCTTCTCTACATTCCTATTGCCCAGTTGCTGGCCAATGACAGCGACGTCGATGGCGACAGCTTGCGGATTGTCGGCATCGAACCGCTTGCCGACATTGATGGTCGCGCGATCGATCCCTATACCGACATTGGCTGGGACACCGCCACCCATGGGCTGGCACGGATCGAGGGCGACTATGTCGTCTTCCTGGGCCGCCCCGATCATTTCGGCACGGCGGGCTTCACCTACATTGTCGAAGACCCCAGCGGTGCGCGCAGCCGCGCCAGTGTCGAAATTGCACTCACACCGGTCAACGATGCGCCACGCGCCGTGGACTCGGTGCGGACGGTCCGGCTTGAACAGACCACGGTGATCACCGTCGCCGAACTATTGGCGAATGCCTTCGACATCGAAGGCGATTATCTGTCCGGCAGCCAACGCCTGGAATTTCTGGGCCTGCATGGCGGAACAGACGGAAACCCCGCCGACAATGGCACGGTCAGCTATGATCCCGTTGCCGGGACCATCAGCTTTGTGCCTGCGGCGTTGGGCGCGGCATCGATTGCCTTCGACGTGCGCGACAGTCGTGGGGCTTCGGCGACACTCGAATACAGGTTGCGCGTCCGGCCGCTCAACGATGCCCCGCGTGCGCAGAATGATTTTGGCCTGCGCATGCTCGAAGACGGCGTGCTGATAATCGATCCGGCCAGCCTGATCGCCAACGACAGCGACGAAAATGGCGATCGGCTGACCATCGCTTCGGTAGCGCGGTTTGCCGACAATGGCCGGGTCGTGTTGCGCAGCGATGGCCTCATCGCCTTCACCGCGCGCAGCAATTACAATGGCTCGGCCGGATTCAGCTATACAATCAGCGACGGCCGCGGTGGCGTTTCCTCCGCCTATGTCGCCATCACTATCACCCCGCGCAACGACGCACCGGTGCTGCGTGACGATGTCGTCGCCGCAACCGAAGACGGGCCGCTCTATGTCATCGCCGGCGAAGCGTTCGGCAATGACGTCGATGTGCAGGGCGACGTCCTGTCGTTCCGCAGCGCAACTGTGCTCGGCACACTGTCGCAGCGCTTCCTGTCGCCCGGCTACAGCATCGAGGCGCGTGCCGGCAACAATCAGGCGCTGCCCGACTGGCTGCACTTCGACGCATCGACACAGCGCTTTACCGGCGTCATGCCTGCCGATCAGGCCGAAGCCGTGCCTGTGGTTGTCTTCATCCGCGACGGCAACGCCAGCTACGCACATCGCTTCAGCTTCAGCCAAGCCGATGCCGCACAGCTGGCCGCCGGCATAGCCGTCGATGTATTGGCCGGATATTCGGTCCGCGCTGCGTTCGCCGCCGATCTTTCGCCCGGTTCCGCAGGATTGGGATTTGCGGAGACAACAGCGCTTTTCGATATCAGCAACGGCCATTTCAATGCCACTGCCGCCGGAGAGCGTCCGCTTCCCGACTGGCTGGCCTTCGATGCGCAAGGCCGTGCGCTGAGGATCGACCCAGAGGCGATCACGTCGGAAGCGCAAGCTGTGCGCGTACGCATCGCCTTCCGCCCCGATGGCGCGTCGACCCTGCCCGCCGGGCAACAGTCGCTGCAACGCGGGTTTGCGCTCGAATTCCTCATCGATCCGCGTCAACCGCTCGACCCGGCGATCAACAGCCTTCTGTCCGGCGGCCCGGCTGCTGCCACCGGCGTGTTTGCGCTCGAGCTCGGCGCGGCTAGCACGCTCAGCGCGACCCGCGAAGGCGGGGCGCCGCTGCCGTCTTGGCTCGGCTTCGATCCTGCCACGCTGACCTTCTCCGGTATCCCGGCAGCCCAGTATGTCGGCAGCCTGCCGCTCGCCCTCGCAGTCGATGCAGGGGTCCGCTACACTCTGCTGACCGATCTGGTCGTCGATCGGGCCCTGCCGATCAGCGACACGGCCGACCGGTTCGCGGTCCAGACAGCGCCCAATCGCATCACGCTTGGCGCGCCGCTGGACTTCAACGGCACTGTGGCGATTGCCTATACCGCGAGCGACGACCGTGGCGCTGTCTCGGCGCAGCCTGCGGTGATCTACCTGAATGTCGCCGCCGCGCCGGACCGACCGGTGGCCGTCCCCGATGCCGCTGTCCTGTCGGAAAATGGCAGCATCACCATCGCCCTTGCCACTTTGCTGCGTAACGACCGCGACGATGACGGAGACCGACTGCGGATTGTCAGCATCGGCACGGCGCGCAACGGCACCGTTACAATCAACCGCGCTGCCGTGACCATCGCAGCGCCGGCCGATTTGCTGCCTGCAGCCGGTGCTGTGTGGGCGGCAACGTTGGCCGATGGCTCATCCCTGCCCGAATGGTTGAGCATCGACGCTACAACTGGGCAGATAACCGGACTGGTGCCGTTCGCCATCACTGCGACCATCGGCATCCGCTTTACCCGCAACCTCGATGGCGTCAGCAGCAGCCTGGTGTCCACCCATAGTTTCGATGGCAATGCCGGCGCGACGATTACCTACACTCCCGGCATCGGCTTTTCGGGCGCGGACGGCTTCAGCTACACGCTGACCGACGATGCGCAGGGCAGCGTTACCGGTCAGGTCGCGCTTACCGTGCGTTCGCTGTTCGATCCGCCGGTGACAGGCGATGACAGCTTCTCGATCGACCAGGACAGCATCCTCGAAATCCTGCCCGCTGCGCTGCTCGCCAACGACAGCGATGTCGATGGCGATCCGCTGAGCTTCGCCGGGCTCGTCGGAGGCAGCAACGGCACCCTGACATTCGACGGCACCACCATCCGCTTCACGCCCGATGCAGGGTTCACCGGCACGGCGCGGTTCGACTATCTGGTCAGCGACGGGCACAACGGAGTCAGCATCGGCCGAGCCACGGTCGACATACGCTCGACTAATCGCGCTCCGCAGGCCGCAGCGGACCGCATCGTCGTCGCCGAGGATATGCCGTTCATTTTCAACCGCAACGACCTCCTCGCCAATGACAGCGATGCCGAGGGCGACAGTCTGCGCTTCGTGACGATCAGCGACACTGCGGCCGGCGGGCGGCTGTTCGTCCTGCCCGGCGGGCGATATCAGTTCGTGCCCGACGAGAATGTCACCGGCGACGTCAGCTTCAGCTACATCGTCAGCGATGGCCGGAGCCAATCGACCGGCACGCTGACCTTCGCCATCACCGACGTCAACGACGGCCCGGTCGCCAATGCCGATGGCGTCGGTACGTTGAACGCGGCCAACGGCGCCTTCCTGACGCAGCAGGACACGACCCTCAGCATCGACCTGTCGCTATTGCTGCTCAACGACCGCGATGTCGAAGGAGACAGCTTCAGCATTGTCGAGCTGTTCGATGCCGACAACGGCAGCGTGACCATGTCCGGCGGCACCGCCCTGTTCACCCCGCGCAACGGCTATTTCGGCGATGCCGGCTTCCACTATCGGGTCACCGATGCGCGGGGTGCGACAAGCATCGGCTACGTCAATCTCGGCATTCTGCCGCAATTCGACCTGCCTATTGCCGTGTCCGACGGCGGCTTCGAGATGCTCGAGGATGGCTTCCTCGATATCGACCCGGCCGTGCTGCTGGCCAATGATGTTATCCCGGATGGAACCACCCCCATCTTCCTGGGCCTGACCAGCGACGATGCGACGGTCACCCTGCTCGACAATGGGTCGTACCGTGTGGCTCCGCACGCCAATCTGTTCGGACAACTGGTTCTGACCTACGCGATCACCAATGAATTGGGTTACGCGATCCCGACAACCGTGACTATCAACGTTCTGCCGGTGGCCGATGCGCCGATCGCCCAAGACGATGCAGTGTCGCTAACCGAAGATACGCCGCTGACGCTGTTCGCCAGCGCCTTGCTGGCCAATGACAGCGATCCGGACCGGCAGGCGCTGCGGTTCGATGCCATTGTCGATAATAGGGGGGTAGCGGTCACACTAGATGCGCTCGGCCGGCTTACGGTCACGCCCGACGCCAATGTCTTTGGCGATGCGTGGTTCGATTACCGTGTGGTCGACAGCGCCGGGCAGTCGTCCGTCGCCCGGGTCACGGTCGACATAGCGCCCGTCAATGACGCACCGGTCATCGCCGCGCTGCCATTGCTGACGGGCGCGGAAGATGCACGCTTCCGCTTCGCCTTCCCGCCGGAGCTGTTCAGCGACATCGATGGCGATGCACTTGCCATCTCCGTTCGTGGCGCTGGTGGGGCTGCGCTGCCAACCTGGCTCAGATTCGATCCGGCGAGTTTCGTGCTCAGCGGCACGCCGCCACGCGACTATCACGGTCAGTTCGCCATCGAACTGGTCGCGAGCGATGGCCGCACTGCTGCTGTGCGTGCCGGTGTCATCCAGATCACACCCGTCAACGATGCACCGGTGCAAGTCGCCGCCCTGCCCGATCGCAGTCTGGCCGAGGATAGCGCCGTCGACTTCGTCATCGATCCGGCGAGCTTCGCCGATGTCGACGGCGATACCCTTGCCTACCGGGCCACGCTTGTCGGCGGCGCTGCATTACCGGCGTGGCTGAGCTTTGACGGCCTACGCTTCACCGGCACTCTGCCCGCCGATTTTACCGGGCAGCTGGATCTGTCGGTGACCGCGAGCGACGGCCTGCTCAGTGCCACAGCAAGCTTCCGACTGACGGTCACCGGCGTTAACGACCGGCCAACGCTGGTGCGCCTGCTCGACGATGTCTCGGTCAGCGAAGACACACCGGTCGATATTCCCGTTCCTATGGATCGCTTTGCCGATGTCGACGGCGACGCGCTGACGCTCCACGCCCGTGTGGCAGGCGGAGGGGCGCTGCCCGGCTGGCTGCAGTTCGATGGCGCACGCCTCACCGGTCAGCCGCCCGCGGACTTCAATGGCATTATCGACATCGAAGTCACCGCGACCGATGGTGCGCTCACTGTATCCGACACATTCCGTCTGTCGATCGACCCGGCCAATGATGCGCCCGTCGTGCTGAATCCGCTCGCCGATATGCTGATTGCGGAAGACACGACGATTGCCATCGATGTTCCGCTGGGCACCTTTGCCGACATCGACGGCGATGCGCTGACCATTGGCGTGACGCTGGCCAATGGCGACCCGCTGCCGGGCTGGCTCAGCTATGACTCTGCCACCCGCCGCCTGACCGGCCAACCCCCGGCCGACAGCCATGGCCGGATCGATCTCGCCGTGACGGCGAGCGATGGCATCCTGAGCGTCACCGACGCGCTGTCGATCACAATTGCAGCCGTCAACGACGCGCCGGTGCTGCGCACCCCGCTTGGCGACCAGACAAGCGCGGAAGATAGTCCGGTCATTTTCACGCTCCCGGCAAGCAGCTTTGCCGACGTCGATGGAGACGTGTTGACGCTCACCGCGCGACTGATCGACGGCAATCCGCTGCCCGCGTGGCTACACTTCGACGGTCAAAGCTTCACTGGCACGCCTCCGGCCAACTTCAACGGCATGATCGATATCGAAGTGTTCGCCAATGACGGACTGTTGGCCGCCACCGACAGATTCCGTCTGACGATCAGCCCGGTCAACGATGCGCCGACCGTGGTCAGCGGGGTTGCCGACGCCTCGATCCGCAACCGGCTCGTCGATGTCGCCGTGCCGCTCGGCAATTTCGCGGACGCCGATGGCGACCCGCTGACGATCTCCATCCAGCAGGCAGACGGCAGCGCGCTGCCTGCTTGGCTCAGCTTCGCCAACGGCCGCCTCACCGGGACTGCACCAAGCGACACCTCCGGCATACTGGCGCTTGTCGCTCGCGCCAGTGACGGCCAATCGAGCGTGGACGATGGCTTCACGCTCACATTCGAGACCGCCAACCGTGCGCCGACAGGCGTGACCATTTCGTCAGCCGCAATCGCTGAAAATGCTGCAGCGGGCGCGGTGATCGGGACGCTCGCCGCAGCCGATGCCGATGTCGGCGACACACACAGCTTTGCGCTCGCTGCGACCAGCTATCGCCTCGATCATGCATTGCGGCTCGATCCGACCGCGCCGGTCGGAATCGCCTATACCGGTGCGGCGGTCGCCCGCCCGAGCGGCCTGCTGCTGACGTCGATGGGCCGCTTTGCCGGTGCACAGGGGCAAGGGTCGTTCACTGTCTGGCGAATCCGCAACAGCAATGGCGCCGCGCAAACGGTGCGGCTCAATGCCGCGAGCGGTCAATTCGATCGCACGCTGACTGTCGGCGCCAACAGCGACACCTACGTCCTGTCAACCGACACCGCAGGCTCCTCGACCCACCGGCTCTATCTTGGAACGGCATTGATCGACACCAAGGCAGCATCGAGCAGCGGTTTCTCCGCCCCGACGCCGGTCAGCCTGATCAATCCGCTGTTCGAGATCGTCGGCAATCAGCTACGGGTCCGCGCCGGCGCGGCGCTCGATTTCGAGCGACTGGCATCGACCACCGTCACTATTCTTGCGACAGACTCGGCTGGCCTCAGCGTGAGCCAGACTCTGGCCATCTCCATCAACGATGTAGCCGACTATCAGGTGATCACCGGCACCGATGCCGCCAATACCCTGACCGGCACGACCTTTGCCGATAATCTGCGCGGACTGGGCGGCAACGATCGGCTGACCGGCGGCGCAGGGGATGACCTTATCGACGGCGGGGCCGGCACGGGCGACGTGGCGGTCTTTGCCGGAGAGCAAGCCAGCTATGCGATCGCCACCAGCAATGGCAATGTTACCGTTGTCGACACGGCGCCCACGCTCGACGGCAATGACGGAACCGACACGATCGTCGGCGTCGAGACACTGGAGTTCAAGGGCGGCGTGCGGCTCGGCATCGCATCCCCGATCATTCTCGATCTCGATGGCAACGGTGTCGAAACGCTGACGGCCGCATCCAGCGGTGCGCGCTTCGACATGGACGGCGACGGACTTGCCGACGACACCAGCTGGTTCGGGCGTGGCGAAGGCCTGCTGTTCCTCGACCGGGATGGCAATGGCACGGTAAGCAATGCCGGCGAGTTCAGCTTTGTCGGCGATGTCGCCGGTGCACGTTCCGATCTGGAAGGATTGGCGGCGTTCGACAGCAACCGCGACGGCCGGCTCGATTCCAGCGACGCGCGCTTCGCTTCCTTCCGCATCTGGCGCGACCGCGATGGCGACGGCGCAGTGGACAGCGGGGAGATACTGACCCTGACCGCCGCTGGCGTGCGCAGCATTGGGCTGACCGGCACCGCGGTCAACGCGACCACCCAGCCTGGTGAGGTCGCTATCGTCAATCGCGGCAGCTTCACCCGCACCGATGGCACGGTTCAAGGCTTCATCGACGCGGCACTCACCTTCCTGCCGTCTGCATCGTCCCTCCCGGCGCTCGTCACCCAATCACAGCAGATGGCACGCAAGGCCGACAAATATGTCATCCGCTTTGCCGACGGCGCGATGACGTTGGCGCTGCGCGACAGCAATGAGCGCACCGATCCGCGTGCGGGAGCCCTCTCCGCTTCGACGCTGCTCAGCTTCCGAAAGGGCGCGCGCCACGGCATCCTCTCACCGATCATCCTCGATCTCGACGGCGACGGTGTGGAGATGCGCGGCATCCGCAAGAGCAACGCTGCCTTCGACATGAACGCCGACGGCATAGCCGACGATACCGGCTGGGCCGGCCACGACGATGGCTTCCTCGTCATCGATCGCAACCTGGACGGCCTGATCACCCATGCATCGGAACTCAGCCTCGCCGTCGAAAGCACGGCCGCGCGCAGCGACCTTGACGGGCTCGCTGCACTCGACAGCAATGACGATGGCGTCATCGATGCACGCGACGCACGCTTTGGCGAGCTGAAAATCTGGGTCGATGCCAACGGCAATGGAACCACCGACGCTGGCGAGCTGAAAAGCCTCACCGAGCATGGTATCACCAGCCTCAGCCTTGCTGCGCGCCACATTGATGGATCGGTCCGACTCGGGCGCAATGCGCTGCTGTCCACCGCGACGTTCACACGAAGCAATGGCAGCACCGGCACTCTGGGCAATGTTGCCCTCGCCTATCGCCCCGGCAGCGACACGCCGACCAGCATCCCGCCATTCGGCCGCCGACTGCAACCCGTGATCCTGCCCGAAGACGGGGACGTGGATGCGGGCGATGACGCACCGGGCCTGGGCGCTCTTCCAGAGGCGCTACTGTCCGGCTTCGGCTCGGGCTCGGGCCTTGCCCAGTGGCTCGGCGAGGACGCGTTCGACCGGATCGAAGCGCTCGGCACCGCGGGGCCGCCGGACGAACCGACGCCGATCGCTGATGCGCCATGGCCTGCCATGACGGTCACGCCTGCGACCCTGCCGGAGACCCCGCCCGTCGAGCCTGACCTCGCGATCGACAGCGGCAAGGGCGGCGCCGGTCGCCTTGGCTGCACGCTCCCGCTGGACAAGCAACTGGCGCTGATGGTGCAGGACATGGCGACCTTCGACACCGCATCGGGCAGCGCGGCTGACCGGCTGCGCCGGTGGAGCGATGTCCGGCCTTTTGCGGATATTCACGGCTGATCCTGGCGCCAGGGCCAGCGCCTCGTGCGTTTCGCCGACGGACGCGTGTCGCGCGCGCTTGGAGCCAATTTCGAGAGCAATCAGATCCTCACCCGCTACGCTGGCGAAGGCGGGCGGGCGGTGATGTCGGCGCGCTATCGTCGCACTAAAGATTCAGAAACCCTGATTGTGGCAAACAAATGCGGCGGATGCGCACCGGTTGCCGCGTCGCGCGCACAGTAAAGGGTAAGTCAGGGTCGTGCCAAATAGTCGCTTCATCGCCTATTTGCCGTGCAAAACCATGGAAAACGCCAGCTACCCCGCGCTGCATTCGGCCATGGCTGATTCGGTGCCGGCGCTGGCGGCAGAGCTGGAAGCGCTGCGCCTGCCCGGGATGGAAGGATCGGGTTTCGGCTTCGTGCTTGCGGGCGTGCCGATGACGTGCGTGCGCGTGCCGGCGGCGTTGCCAACGCCGGAATGGCAACAGGGCGCGCAGGCCAATCTTGCCTGGCCCTTGGCTGGCGAAGATATCGCGGCCTGTCGCCAGCACCTGGTCGTTGCTCCTGTGAGCAAGGTCGAGGGGCATCGCGATGCACAACGCAAAGCGCTTGCCACCACTGTCGCTGCTGCCTGTCTAGGGCGCACGTCAAAGGCCGCAGGGGTCGTGTGGGTGCCGGCACACAGCGCCACGCGCATGGCGGACTTTGAAGCGATGGCAAAGGCTCTGATACAGCCTGCCGAGCAGTCGGCTTTGCCGCTCGATAGCTGGATGCGCGTCGAGTTCGGAAAGATGGAAGGTCGCTATGCCGCCGTCGCCCGCGGTCTGCAGCCGTTCATCGGCCACGACCTCGGCGCCCTGTCCGCCGCGCCCGACCCGCACGGCCAGGCTGCGCTGCTCTACAATGTCGCCGGCTATCTGATCCGCAACGGTGCCGTCATCGTCGATGGCGACACGATGGACGTCGGCGTTGGAAAGCAGCGCGCGCGGATGAGCGGGGACAAGCGCATGCTGTGGCTGGAGGCGGAATGATGCCTTGGTTGATCGATTCTTGGCCGGATAGCGCCGGTCGCACAGTTTCTTGTGACAGCTTTGATTTGTTCGAAAGAGTGATCACAAGCGATCATGAAATACTGTCATTACACCAGAATGTGCAATACAACCTCGATCACATCCCCGATCCGCAAAATCTTATACCATTACGTCGGGCCGAGTATGAATTTGGGCGATGTTTTTACAAGCTGCGAAGGCCACGCAAAACTCTACCTGCCCGAGCAATCCATACTTGGTATTGTGATCGGTTCAAAAAAATCCTTGAAGAAATCGAACCGGGTAAACATCGCTTTGCTCAGATCGATATCCGTATGCCGGACGGCATGACCCCTTGGCCAGAGCCTTACTGGTACTGGTGGTGCGGCAATTTGATCGATGCGATCGTGCCTGCCATAGGCGACGACAGCATCGGACGTTCAGGTGAATTTTTCTGGAATTCAGACCTTGGCTGCTTGGTAAGTCGGCGCAATGTACCATTTGGCACATCTTATCCTATCGCAAGAGATCGTCCAGTTCTCAATCAATCGGCGATTCTGGGTCAATCGGCATGGCGTGACGCAGGGTTCAGATATCAATATAACAGCAAATACTTCTTTCTTTCCGATGAATTCTATGATCGGCTTCGAGCGGTGAAAGCTGTGATGGGCCTAAATGTTGAGCCAGTGGCGGTTTCAGATGTTGAAGCGACACGCACACGCAAGAGTGGGACATAGGCATGCCTATCGGATTGAGCGAAGTCTTTGGCGCTGAAATCAGCTCAATAGATCTAAAGAGCAATTTCAGCAGTGGAGGCAAACCGCCCGGAACTTAAGCACACCATCTCGTTCCGACTGAGGTGGCGAAGAACTCCAATGTACTCCGCCTCTTGGAATGGTCTGGGCGTCAGGATGGCAACGACCCAAATAAATATTATAGTCACAATGATTTTGATCAAAACGGTATCGACTTGTTTAGCGATGCGAATGAGGTGCATCAGCGAGGAACCGCTCTTCATAACGGTTCGCATAATGCTTATTCTCAAGGATTGGTCCAGCCTTTTATTAGAGATCTGGAATTAGATTTTGAAAGAGATGCGCTGGAGGTGCGGAGCGGGCTCAACGACTATGCGCGCGGGCTGAGCTACGATGTTGGCAGCGACCGCTATTGCGCCACCACCGACCGTGAACCCGGAAATAAACTAACTATATTCAATCGAGCATATCGATTCTTTGGGAGATGACGTGGTGGCGTGGTTTGTAAGGATGGATTCACGCAATCAGGGTGACGAGGATGAGACCTATCTGAGTCCGGAAATCGAGATCATCGCCGAAGAGCAGAAACGGCATGAAACAATGGGAAAGGCCTTCGCCCAACAATTGATCAATGATTATCGTGCCGCTGGCAAAAATCCTTATGAATATGCGTTGATTGCTGAAAATCCGTGGCATCCCTATTTCTCACCATACCCTGTCGCACCGATGCGGCAGGGTTGGCGCTGGCCGATGCCCGATCGCCCGTTCCGCAACCGGCTAAAGCGCCGGGAAGGCACGCTGGTCGATATCATCGGCACAAGTTTCGAGACCTACGCGGTGTCGCAGCGGGTGATCGACATCATCGAATCGATCGAACCGGGCGTTCATCAATATCTCCCTTATGAGCTGATTCAGCCGGACGGTTCAATCCACCCGGACCGACGCTGGTTGCTCAACGTCTGCACCCGTGTCGAAACGCTGGATTATGGACGGTCGAACGTGATTCCAATCCGGGATAGGCCGCATTTCTATCATGATCGAACAAACGATCATCAACTGGTGATTCGAAAATCGGCTGTCGCCAATCGCGCCATCTGGTTCGAATATCGCTATCGCGATTCTGTCGGCCACTTTCTCATCAGCGATGCATTTTGGGACGCACTGAATGCCGCCGGATGTGCAGGGTGGCGCCCTGACTATGGCCCGCGCGGCCGGCATATCGCAGAAATTTGAGGGCGACGATCATGACGAGACGCTTTGGCGCTTCCTCCAATCCTGCCAACATCAAAGACTCCAACGGCAACCCGGTGTTTACCGGACCGTTTAAAAAAAATCACACGATTCCACGCGAGGTTTTCTCGTGAAGTTACGGTGACAGTTTACTTAACCCCCAATTTCTGTCAGTCGCGCTCAATAGGGGTTAAGTAAAGTGTCACCGTAACTCCGTCACCGTAACTCCCTTCATGGCAACCATCGCCATCGCTGCTACCGTCATCTGGTGGCTCCAACGAGTCCGGACCCTAACTTAAAATTGTATAAATCAAGAGATGCGAGGGGTAAAAAATGGCTTGGCTAGTCGAAAAGAACTACCATGTCCGCGGACCTAATTTTGAGATAGTATCCAATCCTGGCAATACCAAGCTGCTTAACAATATCGGCATATGCTCCTTCTTACCTTGGCGACCGAGCGATCAGCCGGTGGTCGCGCGGCAAGTCGAGACATATCGCGGTAAGCTTGACGATATGACGATCGTTGCAGGACCCGTTGGCGTCAGCCGCAGATTCCGCGATTTGGTCGAGCGGTTCGAGCCGGGACTTCACATCTTTGCGCCGCTGATCCTCGAGCGCAAAAATGGCCAGCGGTTCGAAGAGGAATATTTTCTGTTCAGCACCCGACAGGATATAGACTGTCTGATCACTAATAATGATCCGAACAGCTTTGAATATATATCCGGCTTCGAACCTGATGAAACGCGCATTTTATGCAGGCTGACCGAGCCCGGACGAGAAGTTCCGATCAGCGCTCCGGCAATTGAGGGAAAACGTCTCTGGACGGCGGGATTGCTGGGATTGAACCAGATGTTCGTGTCAGATGAATTCATGGAAGCGATGCGCAAGACGTTGCGCGGTCGGATACGCGATGAGCGGAGATGCATCGACGTAGCCCGGCCCTGGGTCGCAGAAGAGCAAATGGGACCATTGCTTGCCCGCTGGAAAGATTATGTCGCGCTCAATCGTCAGAGCGTGGATCTGACGCTTGGCGAAATTTGGCGATAGGTCATGACAGTGTTCGATTAGCATCATCTCATTCCCGACGCGCTCGGCGGGTCATTCCGTGCCCACCGCGTTGGGCGGACGGTATTCGCACTGAATGCCCCGGCCCGCCCGCCCCGCCGCCACCGCGCATCGCCCGCCGGTTATTCCTGCCAGGCATGGAAGCTATCGCTGCGAGCGGTCTGCCGGTCGTCGGCATCCTCGGCCATCTGTGTGGCACGGCACCCCCGCCGCGCTACCAAAGGATGTTGCCATGACCACCTTCGCCGTTCCCACCCGTGACACCGTCAGCCCCGCCAACCAGGCCATGTTCGATGCGCTGAAAGGCAAGCTGGGTTTCGTCCCCAATCTTTATGCCACCTTCGCCTATTCGGAGAATGCGCTCGGCACCTATCTGGCGCTGCAATCGGCCAAGAGCTCGCTGGGCGCCAAGGCGCGCGAGGTCGTCAATCTGGTGGTGAGCCAGGTCAACGCATGCGACTATTGCCTCGCGGCGCACACCGCGCTGGGCAAGATGAACGGCTTCAGCGACAGCCAGATCCTCGACATCCGCACCGGCCACGCGCCGTTCGATGCCAAGCTCGATGCGCTGGCCCAGCTCACCCGCTCGATCGCCGTCAACCGCGGCCACGCCGATCAGGCAATGGTCGATGCGTTCTTCGCCGCCGGCTGGACCCGGGAAAATCTGGTCGATGCGATCGTTCTGATCGGTGACAAGACCGTCTCCAACTATCTGCACGGCACCACTCGCGTGCCGGTCGATTTCCCCGCCGCTCCGCCGCTCGACGTCGCGCTCGCTGCCTGAGCCTGTCGCTTCCTCTCCCCCCGGCCCGGCGCCTCTCCCCCCTTGCCGCCGGGCCACCCCTGGAGCTCCGCCATGTCGCTCGCACCCTCCTCCCCCACAGAGCGGCATGGCGGGGCTCCATTCGCTGCGTCGCCCGCCACCATCGGCCTCGCCGCAGGTGTATTCGCCGCGATGATCTGGGCGACCTATTTTGTCTTCGCCAAGTCGGGCACCGCCAGCGGGCTGCTGCCGCAGGATTTTGTCCTGCTGCGCTTCGGCACCGCGGCGGCGATCATGCTCCCCTGGCTGCTGCGCAACGATCCGCGCCGCCTCGCCGGCGTCGGCTGGCGCCGCGCCATCCTGCTCTCGCTGCTGGCGGGGCCGCCGTTCATCCTGCTGGGAACCGGCGGCTATGTGTTCGCGCCGCTCGCCCATGGTGCGGTGATCCAGCCGTCCACCATCACCCTCGCCTCGATGATCGTCGCCGCCGTGCTGCTCAATGAACGGCTGACGCGCGACAAGCTGATCGGCGTCGCGCTGATCATCGCCGGGCTGGCCACCATCGCCAGCCATGCCAGTGCGATGGGCGGCGGCCCTGTCTGGATCGGCGATCTGCTGTTCATCGCCGCCGGCCTCTGCTGGACAGGCTTCACCATCCTGATCAGGCGCTGGAACCTGGGCGGGCTCGCCGTCACCGCCGCGGTGTCCACCGTTTCGGCCATCGCCATCGTCCCGGCCACGCTGATCTGGGGCGACATCGGCCGCATCGCCGCGCTGCCGGCGGAAACCCTCGCGGCGCAGTTGATCGTCCAGGGCGCGCTGTCCGGCGTCGTCGCGGTCATCGCCTTCGGCGTCGCCGTGCGCCACCTCGGCGCCGCCAAGGCCGGCCTGTTCCCCGCCATCGTGCCCGCCGCGACGCTGGTGGTCGGCACGATCGTGACCGGCGTGATGCCGACGCGGTTCGAATGGGCCGGGGCCGCGCTCGCCACGCTCGGCCTCGTTATCGCCATCGGCCTGTTCCGCCCGCTGTTTGCCCCCTCCCACCCGCAGCCCCAAGCACAAGGACATGCATCATGACCGACGATCCCCTGTTCGAGCCGATCCGCTATGGCGCGATCCACGCCCCCAACCGCATCGTCATGGCGCCGCTCACCCGCACCCGCGCCAATGCCGAGGACGCGCCACACGCCCTGCAGCAGACCTATTACAGCCAGCGCGCCAGTGCCGGTCTGATCGTCTCCGAAGCGACCCATATCTCTCAGCAGGGCAAGGGCTATGCGGGTGCGCCGGGCATCTACAGCGATGCGCAGGTCGAGGGATGGCGCGGTGTCACGCAGGCGGTCCACGCTGCCGGCGGCCGGATGATGCTGCAACTGTGGCACGTCGGGCGCCTCTCGCACCCATCGCTGCAACCCGGCGGCGGCCTGCCGGTCGCGCCCAGCGCGGTGGGGCTGCAAGGCCATGCCTTCACCTATGACGGGCCGCAGGACTTCGTCGACCCCCGCGCGCTGGAGTTGGAAGAAATCCCCGGCATTATCGACGATTATCGCCGGGCCGCCATCAACGCCAAGGCCGCCGGGTTCGACGGGGTAGAGGTGCACAGCGCCAATGCCTATCTGCTCGATCAATTCCTGCGCGACGGCACCAACCATCGCACCGACGGCTATGGCGGCAGCATCGAAAACCGCACCCGGCTGACCCTGGAAGTCACGGACGCGGTCGTCTCTGTGTGGGGGGCCGACAGGGTCGGTATCCGCCTCTCGCCGTCGCTGACGATCAACGGGATGAGCGACAGCAACCCCGCGCCGCTGTTCGGCTATCTCGCCGAACAGCTCGGCAAGCGCGGCCTCGCCTATCTCCACTGCGTCGAGCCGAGCGACCCGCGCGGCGACCCCTTCGACCGCATCGTCGACCCGCAGGTGGTGCGCCGTGCGTTCGGCGGCACCTATATCGCCAACGGCAGCTACACCGGCGAACGCGCCCGCGCCGCGCTGGAGGCAGGGGAGATCGACGCTGCCTCCTTCGGCCGCCTGTTCATCGCCAACCCCGATCTGCCACGCCGCTTGGCTGAAAATCTGCCGATGAACCCGCTCAACCCGGCGCGCATCTATTCGGGCGGTGCGGACGGCTACACCGACTATCCCTTCTACGACTGAGCCAGCAATGACAGCGACCGTCACCGCCCGACCGGTCATTGCGCCACTTGCAATGCTCGCGGTAGCAGCATTCGCCGGCAATTCGTTGCTGGCGCGGGCAGCGCTCGGCGAAGGCCTGATCGGCGCCGGCAGCTTCACCGCCATCCGCCTCGCGGCGGGCGCGGCGGTGTTGCTGCCGTGGCTGGTGCGCGGTCGGCGCGGATGGCCGCAATGGCGGGGCGCGTTGGCACTGTTCGCTTACTGCGCCGCCTTTTCCTTTGCCTATGTCCAGCTTGGGGCGGCGACCGGCGCCATGGTGCTGTTCGCAGCCGTGCAGGCAACCGTGCTCGTCGCAGGCATGGTCTGCGGCAAGCCTCTGCGCGCGATCGACGCCGCCGGTATCGCGCTGGCGTTCGGCGGAGTCAGCCTGCTGCTCGGTGCGCATCTCGCTCCCGGACCGTTGCTGGGGATGGGCAGCATGATCGTGGCGGGCGTGGCATGGGGGCTCTATTCAGTGATGGGGCGCACCGCCACCGATCCCGTGCGGCATACCGCAGGAAATTTCGGCTTGGCGGCACTGTTCGCGGCGCCCTTGCCTTGGCTCGATGCTGCAGCACCGGTCACGCTGAACGGCGTGCTGCTGGCCGTCCTGTCGGGCGCAGTAACCTCCGGACTGGGCTATGTCGCGTGGTACCGGCTGGTTCCGCGTTTGCCGCACGCAGCGGTAGGCAGTGTCCAGCTTGCCACGCCTCTGGTCGCAGCGCTTGGTGCTGCAATTCTGCTCGGCGAGCCATTGACGGTACGGCTCGGCATCGCCGCAACGCTTATCCTTGGCGGCATAGGCCTGACCCTGCGGCCCGCCCGACTATCTGTCCCGCAGCACCAGTGACACGAAATCGGCAAAGCTGCGCGCCTTGGCGCTGGCGAGGCGTCCGGTTGGGAACACCGCCCACAGGTCGATCGGCGGCAGGGCCCAGTCTTCGAGCACGCGCACGACGGTGCCACTCGCCAGTTCGCGGGTGAACATCCACTCCGATGCGACCGCCAGCCCCATGTCGGCAAGCACGGCGGCGCGCAGCCCCTCCGCCGCCGTGACCCGCAGCCGCCCGCCGACGCTCACCGATGCCTCGCTGCCTGACACATGCCGGAAGGTCCAGTTGCGCGCCTCGTAGTGGGTATAGACCACCGCCTGATGGCCGGCGATATCGGCGGGCGTCTGCGGCACCCCGGTGCGCGCGAGATAGGCCGGCGTCGCCACCAGCGAGCGCCGGCCGGCGGCGAGCCTGCGGGCGGTGGCGGTCGAATCCGGCAACGCGCCCATCCGCAGGGACACATCCACGCCTTCCTCGACCATGTCGATCACCCGATCGTCCATGATGAATTCGATGTCGAGCTCGGGATGTTCGGCAAGGAAGCCGGGCAGGCGCGGGACGATGTGCAGCCGCGCGAAGGTGGTCGCGGCCGACACGCGCAGGCGCCCGGTCAGTCCGCGGCCTGCCCCGCGCGCCGCCAGCTCGGCCTCGTCCGCCTCGTCGATGGCCCGGCGCGCCCGCTCATAATAGCGCTGGCCGGCCTCGGTGGGGGAGAGGCCGCGCGTCGTGCGGGTGACCAGGCGGACACCCAGCTGCTCCTCGAGATGCGCTATCGCCTTCGATACTGCCGGCTGGCCAATGTTGGCGAGGCGCGCGGCGGCGGAGAAGGAGCCGGTGTCGATCACCCGGATGAAGGTGGTCATGGCCTGGAATCGGTCCATCTTCATTCCTCCCTGGAATGAATACTATTGCCACAGCCGGTCTGCCCTGTCTCGCCGAAAACAGACATTGCTGTCTTACCGGCACAGCGGATTGGCCGCTGCCGCGCAGGGAAGGAGCACGAAGATGCTGCGACAGGCATTCCAGGATGGGCTGATGGTCCTCCAGATCACGGGCAGCGTGACCACCGCCGTCCTCGCCGTTGCCGCGCCGCTCGCGCTCCACGCCCTGCGCCGCTGACCAGGAGAGACGATCATGATCGAAGTCTATGCATTCGCCACGCCCAACAGCGTCAAGGTGCCCATCGCGCTCGAAGAGCTGGGGCTCGATTACAGCCTCAACGGCGTCAACGTCCGCAAGGGCGAGCAGAAGGCGGCCGACTTTGTCGCGCTCAACCCCAATGCCAAGGTGCCGGTGCTGGTCGACGGGCCGCTGGTGCTGACCGAATCCGCCGCGATACTGGTCTATCTCGCCGAGAAGACCGGCCGCTTGTTGCCCGCATCGGGCGAGCGCAGGGCGCGGGTGTTCGAACAGCTGTTCTTCCACGCCTCGGGACTCGGCCCCGCCTTCGGTCAGGCGGGCTTCTTCAAGAAGCAGGCGGCCGAGCCGCAGCCGCTCGCGATCGCCCGCTTCGAGGCAGAGGCCGCACGCACCGCCGGCATGCTCGATCTGGCGCTCTCCACGCGCGAATTTGTCGCCGGAGACGAATTCACCATTGCCGACATCGCCCATTTCGGCTGGCTGTGGCGCCGTGCCTTTGCCGAGGTCGACATCTCCAGCCTGCCGCACCTGTCGCGCTGGGTCGCCGCGACCGAGGCACGCCCCGCCGTGCAGCGCGCCATCGCCCGCGTCGAGGCGCTGGTCCCGGCCGCCTGACCGCCCGCCTCTGAAAGGAGAATCGCCATGTCCCGCTTTGCCGACTACCAGCACCGCTTCGCCAACGCCCGCCTCACCCGCTCGGAGAGTGGCGTGCTCGAGGTCGCGCTCCACACCGATGGCGGCAAGCTCGTCTTCAACGGGCACACCCATGAACAGTTCGTGGAGCTGTTCCACATGATCGGCGAGGATCGCGACAATCGCGTCGTCATCCTCACCGGCTCGGGCGATGCCTTCATGGACTCGATCGATCCGGAAGGCTTCGATTTCTTCTCGCCGATGGGCTATGACAAGATCCTGCGCGAAGGGCGCAAGGTGCTGTCGAATATCCTCGACATCGAAGTGCCGATGATCGCCGCGCTGAACGGTCCCGTGCTGCTGCATAGCGAATATGCGCTGCTCGCCGACATCATCCTCGCCACCCCCGAGACGGTGTTCCAGGACAAGCCGCACTTCGATTTCGGCATCGTTCCCGGAGACGGGGTCAACCTGCTCTGGCCCGAAGTGATCGGCTCCGTGCGCGGGCGTTATTTCATCCTCACCCGCCAGATCCTCGATGCCGAGACGGCGAAGGCCTATGGCGCGGTCAACGAGATCGTGCCCGCCGAGGGATTGCTCGCCCGCGCCCACGAAATCGCCGAAAGCCTCGCCGCGCTGCCGCCGCTGACCGGCCGCTACACGCGCATCGCGCTCACCCAGAAGCTGCGCCGGATCATCGACGAGGGCGCCGGCTACGGCCTCGCGCTTGAAGGTATCAGCGCCGCCGATGTCGCCCGCCGCATGGCTGAAACGGCATAGCCCCCGACCATCTTCTGCCCCCCAAGGAAAATGACCATGAGCCTGCAAGACCGTCTCGATGCCTTCAAGGCCGAATTTCGCGCTGCTCGTCCGCCCGAAGTGCGGCAGACGATGGAGCGCGCCACCGCAGAACTGATCGCCTCGGGCGCTGCTGGCCGCGCGCTCAAGGCGGGAGACCGCGCGCCGGCCTTTCTGCTGGACGGGCCCGACGGCACCCCGGTGTCCTCCGCGGAGCGTCTCGCGCGCGGGCCACTGGTGGTCAGCTTCTATCGCGGCGTCTGGTGCCCCTATTGCAACATGGAATTGCAGGCGCTGCAGGCGGCCCTGCCCGCGTTCGAGGCGGCGGGCGCCAGCCTGGTGGCAATCTCTCCGCAAAGCCGCGCCAACAGCCGCAAGTCGGTGCGTGAAAATGGCCTCAGCTTCGCAATATTGTCGGACCCGCGCAACAGTGTCGCCAATGCCTTCGGCTTGCGGTTCGCGATGCCCGATTATCTGGTCGAGCTCTACAAATCGCTCGGCAATCAGCTCCCCGCGTTCAACGGGGACGATAGCTGGACCCTGCCGATGCCCGCCCGCTACGTGATCGGCAGCGATGGCATCATTGCCTATGCAGAGGTCAATCCCGACTATACCCGCCGGCCCGAACCCGACGACATGCTGCCCGCGATCCGCCGCGCAGCCGAGCGCGTAACCGCCTGAATGGCCGCAGCTTTGCTGCCCGCGATTCAGGGCAGCATATGCTAGACATTGGCCTGTTTCTGGCGGATAGTTTCGCCCATGGCCTTCACCGAACATCCCCTGCGCCGATGGGCGGTGGACGAGATGCGGTTGCGACGATTTGCCCCGGTCGGCCGCGATTGCGACATCTACCAGGCGGTGCGGCTGATCGACCGGGCCGAGCGCGCCACGGAAGACCAGTGGCTGCTGGCCGACCGCCCGGCCTTCGATGACTGGAGCATTGCCGCGCGCCATGCCGCCGGTAAAACCGGCGACGGGCTGCATTTCATCTGGGAACGCCATACCGAGGCCAGCACCGTCACGCTGATCCTGCCGGGCACGATGAGCGATGAGGAGCGGATGCCCTTCATCCACTGGCTGGAGCATTGGCCAGGCTCGGTGGTGCGCGCGACGCGCGTGTTCGTGGTGCCCGATTCCCGGCACATGGAAGCGCGGGTCGTCGCCATGGGCATGTCGATGGACGACATGGTCTGCTGTGACGTCAATGGCGCGGTGCGCATCTGGTCCGATTTCGGGATTTTCGACGACGGCTATGGTCGGCTGTTCGTGACCGCCGGCGATGTCGGCGATGGCGAGCGCGGGCGGATCGTCCAGCGGCTGCAGGAGCTCGGCAACTATCGCAATCTCGCGCTGCTCGGCTTTCCGGTGGTGCAGCATTACGGGCCGCAACTCGACAGCATCGAGGAACGACTCGCCGGCCATGCCAAGCGCGTGGCGCTGGCCGATCAGGATGAGGAAGGGCTGCTCAACGAGCTGTCCGCGATTTCCGCCGAGCTCGAACTGGTGCGCTCGGCGACCAGTTTCCGGCTGAGCGCGACCGCGGCCTATGCCGAAGTTGCGGCCGACCGGCTCGCGGCGCTCGACGTACGCACCCTGCCCAATCACCAGAGCCTGACCGACTTCACCGAGCGGCGGCTGGTGCCGGCATCGCGCACCTGCGCGGGCTTTCGCCAGCGGCTCGACCATATCGCCGAGCGTATCTCGGGCGTGATGCACACGCTCGACGTGCGCATCGACAGCCGTATCAAGACGCAGAATCTCAGCCTGATGCGCTCGATGGAGCGCTCAACCCAGCTGCAGCTCAGGCTGCAGACGCTGGTCGAAAGCCTCTCGATCATCGCAGCGGCTTATTATCTGGTCGGCCTGATCGCCTACGCCATCAAGGGCGCGGCGGGGGTTGCCAAGGGCTATTGGGTCGATGTCGCCATCGGCGCGACGACCCTGCCCGTGGTGCTGCTGATCTATGGCCTGGTCCACATGCTGCGCAAGCGCGTGCTCAACGATGCCGAGCTACCGTAATTGGACCGTATTGAAGACGCGGCGAGGCTGAAAGTAACGGCTTTTATTTGGAGGGAGGGTGCTTTACCCTATCCCCGGGTTGGACTGGACTGGACAGCACTGGGTGCTGCCCGCATCGCGATAGGAGAGTTTATGGTCAAGACAAAGATGATGGTCGGCCTGGCCAGCTGCGCCCTGCTCGCTGCCTGCTCCGGTGGCGGCGGTGAGAGCGAGAAGGCCGAAGCGCCTGCGGCGCCCGCTCCGGCTCCGGTAGCGGCCGCTCCGGCTCCCGCACCCGCCCCTGCGGCGACCGCCCCTGCCGCGACCGATGTCGCGACCATTGACGGCGTTCAGTTCGCCACCCTGACCGGCAATGCAACCGCCGGCCGCGCGGTGTTCGCCCAGTGCCGCACCTGCCATGTCACCGATCCGGGCGTGAACCGCATCGGCCCGTCGCTGGCCGGCATCATCGGCCGCGCCGCTGGCAGCGTTCCGGGCTTCGCTTACTCGCCGGCCAACTCGGGCAGCGGCATCACCTGGACCAAGGAAAAGCTGTTCCAGTATCTGGAAAACCCGCAGCGCGTGGTTCCGGGCACCAAGATGATCTTCCCCGGCATCCCCGACGCGCAGCGCCGCGCCGACGTGATCGCCTATCTCGAAAATCCGAGCTGATCGGCCGCCTGTCGGCAACAAAAAAGGCCGGGGGCAACCCCGGCCTTTTTTTGTTTCGCCCCTCCCCCGCCTGCGGGGGAGGAAAGGACCTGCGCCGAGGCATGCCGGAGAAGTGACGAGGCACGATCAGGCCGCCATATCCCGCCGCGCCAGTTCGCAATGCGACCAGATTTCGCTGAGCGCACGGATCAGCCGGTCGATGTCGCCATCGCTGTGCACCGGCGAAGGCGTGATGCGCAGCCGCTCGGTGCCGCGCGGCACCGTGGGATAGTTGATCGGCTGCACATAGATGCCGTGATTGTCCATCAGCCAGTCGCTGATGAATTTGCACTTCTTGGCATCGCCGACCATCACCGGGATGATGTGGCTGGGGTTGGGCAGATGCGGGATGCCCATGCGATCGAGCGCGCCACGCACTTTCGCCACCCGCTCCTGATGCCGGTTCCGTTCCGCCTGGCTGTCCTTGAGGTGGCGGATGCTGGCGCAGGCCCCGGCGGCGACCGCCGGCGGCAGCGCGGTCGAGAAGATGAAACCGCTGGCAAAAGTCCGCACGAAATCGCACAGGTCGCGCGACGCCGCGATATAGCCGCCCATCACGCCGAACGCCTTGCCCAGCGTGCCTTCGATCACGGTGATGCGATCCATCAACCCTTCGCGCTCGGCCACCCCGCCACCGCGCGGTCCATAGAGGCCGACGGCATGGACTTCGTCGATATAGCTCATCGCGCCATGCTTCTCGCAAACCTCGACGATCTCGGCGATGGGCGCGATGTCCCCGTCCATCGAATAGACGCTCTCGAACGCGACCAGCTTGGCGCGATCGGGATCGAGGCGGGCCAGCTTGCGGTCGAGGTCTTCGGGCGAATTATGCTCGAAGATCATCCGCTCGGCGCGGCTGTGGCGGATGCCCTCGATCATCGAGGCATGGTTGAGCGCGTCCGACAGCACCACGCAATCGGGGATCTTGGCGGCCAGCGTGCCCAGCGCCGCCCAGTTGGACACATAGCCCGAGGTGAACAGCAGCGCGTCTTCCTTGTGGTGCAGATCGGCGAGTTCGGCCTCCAGCAGCACATGATGGTGGTTGGTGCCGGAGATGTTGCGGGTGCCGCCGGCGCCGGCGCCGCATTCGTCGATCACGCGGTGCATGGCCGACAGCACGTCGGGATGCTGGCCCATGCCCAGATAATCGTTCGAGCACCAGACGGTGACGTCGGTGGTGCCGCCATCGACATAGCGGGTGGCATGCGGAAAGGAGCCCGCCTTGCGCTCGATCTCGGTGAAGACGCGATAGCGCCCTTCTTCGCGCACGGCCGCCAATTGCTCACCGAAAAACGCCTGATAGTTCATGGTTGGATTCCTTCCCCCTCGATGTCGTTGATTGCACGCCTGCCGTCGGCCGCCATCGCCCAGCTCCACAGGGCTGAATCGCGGATCGGCAGGGCGAGAAACAGATGTTCCAGCGCGGCGAGCAGAGACAGGCCGCACAACAGTGCGCCATGCACCACCGCCTCGGGCCGCTCGGCACGCCAGGCTTCGCCAGCAAACCACAGCGCGCACCCCATGATCAGCAGGATCGACAGCGGCAAAGCCGGCCGCAGGCGCTTGGGCCCGAAATAGCTTTTGAGATAATCGAGATGGTGCGGCAGCAATTCATCGCTGAGGTGCGGCACCCCCCAGAAAATGTTGAGTTTGGACGACAGGCGGAACAGCAGCAGCAGCGCGAACACATAGGCGCCGGTGGTGTTGGTGGTGAAGGCGGCCAGAGACAGCAGCAAGGCTGCGGTCATGGCCAGCGCGACCTCATGGTGGATCAGCGCCAACGTCGCCATGCTGAAGCGCTGCCACCCGCTGGCATCCACCGGGCACGCCTCACGATGCGACCCGGTCACCGCGCCGGTCAGAAAACCGATCTCGTGCCAGCTCCAGATCAGCAATCCGCCAAGGAAGGATGCGTAGATCGCCCACGGCTGCACCGAATGCGCACTGACCACGATCGACGCGAGGCCGACAAAGGCGCAGGCGCAGCCGATCAGCAACGGGCGCAAGTTGCCGGCGCGCAGTCGATGGTTGACCATCGCCACCAGCCCGGTGCCGACGAACCAGAGCAGCACCACCACGGCGAAGGGCAGCAGAAGGCTCGCCCCATTCACCATGCTGGAGCAAGCCGGGTCTGCTGCGGCAGCTCGTTGCTGCGCGGCGGCATCAGATACATGCGGGCAAAGGCATAGCCGGCGCGCGCGATGCCGCCGATGCGACCCAGCGCACCGCCGATGCCGCCCCGCGCCTTGGCATCCTCGATCGCGACCGACGCGCGACGCAGATCCTCCATCGCCGCGCGGAAGCGGGGATCGTCGGTATCGAGTTCGACCGGGAACACCTGCCGGCTGATCTGGGTGCAGATCGAGAAGACCTTGTAGCCATAGTCGGCAGGATGCATCCCCAGCGCTTGGTGAAACACCGGCCGGTTGTGGTCGCGCACATACATGGTCGCGTAGACCGACAGCAGGAAGAAGCGGATCCACAGCTTGTTAAGTCCGGTCAGCAGCTTGGGGTCGGCGCGCATCAACAGCGCAAATGCCTCGCCATGGCGGAACTCATCGTTGCACCATTGCTCGAACCAGTCGAAAATCGGATGGAATTTGTTCTGCGGATTGCGTGCCAGGTGCCGGTAGATGGTGATGTAGCGCGAATAGCCGATCTTTTCGGAGAGATAGACGGCATAGAAAATGAACTTCGGCTTGAAGAAGGTGTATTTCTTGGCCTTGGTCAGGAAGCTGAGGTCGATGCCGATGCCTTCGGCCTTGAGCGTCTCGTTGATGAAGCCGGCATGGCGGCTCTCGTCGCGCGCCAGCAGCTTGAACAGCCGCTTCATTTCCGGATTCTTGGTCCGCTTGGCGATCTCGGCATAGAGGATGCAGCCGGAAAATTCGGACGTCAGCGAACTGGCGAGGAAGTCGACGAACTCGGCCTGCAGCTTGGGTTCGAGCTGCTCGATGACACCGTCGAACGCGTCGGTCTTGCGGAAGTGGCGGCGGTTATGGTCCTCCTCCATCTCCTCCATCAGATCGTTCCATTCCGCCTGTACCGGGGAAACGTCGATCGCATCCATCGCCGCGAAATCGGTGGTGTAGAAGCGCGGCGACAGCACCGTCTCGCTGCGCGCGATGGCGAGCGTGTCGTGCTTGGCGGCAAGCGGCTTGGCGATGGTGGTGTGGGCGTTCATTTCAGCCTCCCGGGAGTGAAACTGACCTCGTACAATTCGGTCAGCTCGAAATTGCTGGCAAAGCGGGTCCAGGCGCGGCGCAGCGGCCCGGCCCGTTCGACGGTGGCGATGCGGTCGAAGACGCGGCGCTCGCCGAAGCCGATGGTGATCGGCTCGCCATGCACCTGCACCCGGTCGCCGGGCGCAATGGCGATGTCGCCGGCCAGTTCGACATGCGCGTGGAAATGGTCGGGGCTCTGCTCGATCTCGATGCGGCACGGCGTATCGAAGCGCCCGGCAAAGAACAGCCCGCTCATGTCGCAGATCCTTTCAGCATCTCGGCAAAGGCGCGGCTGTGGTCGGCGCCGAAGCCATACAGCTCGGCATCGGCCCCGGTTTCGGGATCGGAAAGCGACAGCGCGCCATTGTCCCAGCGTGTCAGCAGAAACGGCGGTTGGGCGCCGATATGCTGGGCCGCGCGCAGCCGCGCCAGGCGGCGCAGGGTGGCGCGGGCAAAGCCCCCTTCGCCAAAGCCGATGATCTTGACGGTCTCGCCGGTCGCGGCATCGGTGATGACGACAGCGCCGTCTTCACGGTCGGCAAAGCGCAGCAGACGCTGCTCGGCCGGCTGGACATGCTGCGCGGCGCGGCTCGCGGTCGGCACCGCGGACTGCGGCAGCAGCCCCAGCCGGACCGCGCCGGTCAGTGCCAGGGTCGTGGCCAGCATCAGCGCGGCACCGATCAGCGCGCCACGCGGAACCGTCGGGTCGTGATGCACGGCGTGGCTCATGCAGCCGCTCCTGCCAGTTCGCGCACCGGCTGGCGGGCCGGAGCCGGGCCATGATCGGCGGCTGCCGCGGGCGCGATGACCTGCAGGCGGGCAACCGCCTGATAGAGCAGCCGGCTGACGGCAAGGGCATCGGGCACTGCCCGCAGCATCGGTTGCGGACTGATCACCCGCAAGGATCGTGCGTGCGGCCACAGCATCAGATAGCCCAGTCGCGGCGTGCCCTTCAGCTTGAGCACCAGATTGCCATGGCCCTGCCCCAGCATCTTGAGATCGGCCGAGGCGATTTCGGTGAGCGGCAGGTTGACGCAGGTGTTGAGCGCGACGCCGATCCGCAGCACGATACGGCGGTCGGTCAACGTGTAGACAGTGGTGCGCGCCACGCCCCAGGCGAACAGCACGAACAGGCCGATGGCCACCGCGCCGAGCAGCGCGACGGCCGCAGCGGTCGATAAGTCGCCGCTGATCAGCGCGCCCAAGGCCACGATGGCGAAATAGCCGGTCGCCAGCCGGATGTGCAGCGCGCCCGCGGCAAGCTGCCGCCAGTCCGGCGCGCCCTGCCACAGCATATGTTCCCCGGGCGGGAGCAGCCCAGGCAGCCCCCGCACCGGCTCATGATCATATTCGCTCACAGGATCGGCTCCTGCCGCGCACGATTGGCATAAAGGTAGCCGCCGCCATAATAAGCGACGATCCGTTCCTCCTCGTAGAAGGTGATCTGCCCCGGCGTCGCGAGGTGCGGCACCGCGGCAAAATCGGCCGCGTTGATCGCGTCGATCTCGACCTGCCGCGCCTTGCCCTTGACCTTGGACATGCCCATCGGCGCCAGCACCTTGGCCGACCCGGTATCCACTTCGAGATAGCGGATGACATGCTCGGCGCGATCGACCCACAGGTCGGTGACGGTGCCGGCGACGGCGCCGTCGGCGGCGATCACGGTCATCCCGCGCAGATCGGGATCGCGGGCGTTGACCGCGATATGCTCTGCAGCGCCGATCGGGACGATGCGGTTGCGCCCTTCGCCGTCAAGGTCCGGATGGTTGGCCCGCTCCGCCCATGCGGCCGGGCCGACGCCATCGACAAGCGGATTGCCGGTCGGATGATAGGGCGCACCGGGCGAGGCGAAGGTCCGCTTGGCCGGAAGATCGACCCGCTCGCGGCCCTTGGTGGGGGTGGTGACGATGCCGCGGCCGAAGGGCATGCGGAACATCTTCGGCGCCGCCTGCGACAGCACGCCGCCCGGGGTGTCGACCCGGCCCGTCACCTCATCCTCGAGCGGATAGCCTTCGCGGCGATCCTCACGCCTCAGGTAGACCAGCAGCCCCAGGAAAAACAGGGTGAAGGTCCAGAATACAAATTCGGTCACGTCATAGGTGCCGACAATATTGGCACTGTCCATCGTCGTTCTCCTGCCCAGTCTGTCAGGTTGGAAACTCGCTCAACCCGAAGCGTCGTTCTTCATCATCCGTCGGGGTCCGTCCGGCGCCGACCACCGGCCCGAGCACCACCATCGCCACCAGAAGCATCGCAATTTCAATGCAGTAGACGGTGCCGTAGCCGGTCGACCGGTGCGCGAGCGTCGCGCCGAGCGCGTCGCGCAGCGCGGCATTGGCCATCGCATCGCGGACAAGTCCGCCCAGCGCCACGCCAAGGCCTGCGCTGCTGGCCTGCACCGCGCCCCATGCTCCCAGCGCGAGGCCGGCCGATCCCTTCTCGGCCAGCCCCATCGCGGCGATCATCGTGCCGACGGAAAACAGCCCGGTGCCGAAGCCGATGCAGGCGGCACCCGCGTAGAGCATCGGCACCGACGCCAGTGGCGCGGCGAACAGGGTCATCAAAAATGCGGCTACCCCGGCGACGGCGCCCAGACCGGCCAGCCGCAAAGGGTCCGCCCCGCGGGTCAACTGCCGCCCGCCATGGGCAAAGGCGATCAGCGCGCCGATGGCCCACGCCCCGGTCAGCGATGTGGTCGATCCGACCGACAGACCGAGTATCTCTCCGCCATAAGGCTCGAGCAGCGCATCCTGCATAGAAAAGGCCATGGCGCCCACGCCAATGGCCAGCAGCAGCCGCTTGGCGCTGGGCCGCGCGGTGAAATCGGCCCAGATGTCGGCAAAACGCGGGTCGACCTCGGCCGATGTCGTCAGCACGCGGTTGCGCGCCTCCTGCTTCCACAACGCCACGATATTGAGCCCCATGGTCAGCACCGCCGCCCCCTGAATGACCTGCACCAGCTTGGTCGCGGTGAAATCGACCAGCAAATTGCCGATGGTGAAGGCGGCCAGCATCATCCCGACGAGCAGCATCACATAAAGCAGCGCGACCACCCGCGGACGCTTGTCCTCGGTGGCGATATCGGTGGCGAGCGCGAGCCCTGCCGTCTGGGTGACATGCATGCCCGCACCGGTCAGCAGGAAGGAAAGGCACGCCGCGCCCACGCCGAGCGCGAACGTATCCGGTCGCGTGATCAGGATCAGCGAGAAGGGCATGATTGCTAGGCCGCCGAACTGCCCGAGAGTGCCGAACCAGATGTAAGGCACCCGCCGCCAGCCCAGCACCGAGCGATGCGTGTCCGAGCGATAGCCGATCAGCGCGCGGAACGGCGCGACAATCAGCGGGATGGCGATCATCAGCGCGACGATCCAGCTCGGCGTGTCGAGCTCGACGATCAGCACCCGGTTGAGCGTGCCGTTGAGGAGGACGGCAGCGATGCCCACGCTGACTTGGAACAAGGCGAGGCGCAGCAGGCGCGACAATGGCAGCTCGGCGGTGGCCGCATCGGCGAAGGGCAGGAACCGTGTGCCCACGGCCTGCCAGAAGGTCATCGCTGATGGCCGTTCGGTCATGCGCGGCTGATCCCCGTGGCCTGGGATTTGTAGAAGCCGCTCGACACGCGCCGGCTGAAATCGATCTGCCAGCCTGGCAGCCCCTGGCCGATGGCGCGGGCGAGGGTCGACTCCGAAACCGGCTTGATCGCAGGCGAGCGGTCGCTGCGCGGGAACGCCTTGCCCACCAGATGCATGGCGCGCAGCAGCGGCGTGCCCGGGGCGACAGTGAAGACGATATGGCCGCTGCGCTGCGACCAAGCCTTGAGGACGCCGACAATGTCGCCCTCGTCATAATGGATCAGCGAATCCATCGCGACGACATGGTCGAACAGGCCGAGGCCGTTGTTGCGCATGTCGCCGACCCGCCAGTCGATCGCCAGATGCGGCGGGGCGCGCCGTTGCGCCACGTCGATCAGACCCTGCGACACATCGATGGCCACCACCTCCGCGCCGCGTTCCGCCGCCGCGATCGACAGCGCGCCAGTGCCGCAGCCCGCATCGAGCAGGCGCTGGCCGCGCATGTCGGCCGGCAGCGTCGACAGCAGCAGATCGCGCATCGCCTCGCGGCCGGCGCGGACCGTCGCCCGAATGCCGCTGACCGGCACATCGGACGTCAGATCCTCCCACGCCTTGCGCGCAGTCTTGTCGAAATAGGTTTCGAGCGCTGCGCGGCTTTGCTGGTAGCTGGTCGAGGCAAAGCCGCCGCCGAGAGACTGCGTGTCCATCACTCGAACCCCAGAAAGTCGAAGATGTCGCGATCTTTCATCGGCTTGGCGTCCGCCGGTTCGACGCCGGCCCACAAGGTGCGGGCGAGGTTCATATATTCCTCGCGTGCGATCTCGACCTCGGGTGAATCGGGCATTTCGAACAGCGTGCACTTCTTCAGGCGCGACTTGCGGATGGCATCGACATCGCCGAAATGGGCAAGACGGCGGATGCCGATGGCCGCGCTGAACCGGTCGATCTCGTCGGTCTCGCGGCTGCGGTTGGCCACCACGCCGGCGAGGCGGACGTTGTAATTCTTGGCCTTGGCGTTGATCGCCGCGACGATGCGGTTCATCGCGAAGATGCTGTCGAAGTCATTGGCGGCGACCACGATGGCGGCATCGGCATGCTGCAATGGCGCCGCGAACCCGCCGCACACCACATCCCCCAGCACGTCGAAAATGACGACATCGGTGTCTTCGAGCAGATGGTGCTGCTTGAGCAGCTTGACCGTCTGGCCAACGACATAGCCGCCGCAGCCGGTGCCTGCCGGCGGGCCGCCCGCCTCGACGCACATCACGCCGTCATAGCCTTCGAACATATAGTCTTCGGGCCGCAGCTCCTCGCTGTGGAAGTCGACGGTTTCCAGCACGTCGATCACGGTCGGGATCATCTTGCCGGTCAGCGTGAAGGTGCTGTCATGCTTGGGATCGCAGCCGATCTGCAGCACCCGGTGCCCCAGCTTGGCGAAAGCGGCGGAGAGGTTGGACGAGGTGGTCGACTTGCCGATCCCACCCTTGCCATAGACCGCGAACACCTTGGCGCCCTTGATCTTGTCGCTCGGGTCGAGCGCGACCTGCACGCTGCCTTCCCCGTCGGGCGGTGCGCCGCGTGTATCGAGGAGGTTGAGGGTCATTGCGTTGCTCCAGTCATTCTGCCGGGATCAGGCCTTCCAGCCTGTCCTCAAGATCGTTGCTTGCCGCTTTCAGCGCCGCGAGGGTCGCGGCATCGGGTGTCCACAGTTCGCGTTCGCAGGCTTCCAGCAGCCGGTCGGCAACGCGCGCCGATGCTTTCGGGTTGAGCGCAGAGAGGCGCGCGCGCATCTCGGCATCGAGCACGAATGTCTCGCTGATCTGCTGATAGACCCAGGGCGAGACGCTGCCGGTGGTGGCCGACCAGCCCATGGTCGTGGTCACATGGCTTTCGAGATTGCGGACCCCTTCGAAGCCATGTTTGAGCATGGCTTCGTACCAGCCCGGATTGAGCATGCGGGTTCGCGTTTCGATGTCGATCTGCTCGCCCAGCGTGCGCACCTTGGTGTCGCCCTGCGTCGCATCGACGATATAGACCGGCGCGGCCGTGCCCCGCGCCTTGGTTACCGCGCGCGACATGGCGCCCAGCCCGTCGACATAATGGTCGATGTCCATCACGCCGAGCTCGACCGATTCCAGATTCTGATATGTGAGTTCGACGCCCGCCAGCTCGGCCTCGAGCAGCGCGCGCTGCTGCACCGGCGCGCCCTTGCGGCCATAGGCATAGCCCTTGTGGGTTTCGAACATGGTCGCCAGCTCTTCGGGGTCGGTCCATGACCCGCTGTCGATCATCATATTGACGTTGGCGCCATAGGCGCCCTGCGCGTTGGAAAAGACCCGCAGCGCAGCCGTATCGAGATCGCATCCCTGCGCGGCGCTGTGCGCCAGGCTATGCTTGCGGACGAAATTGCGATCGACGGGCTCGTCGGCGGTAGCGGCGAGCCAGGCCGCCTCGGCGATCATGCGGGTCTGCAGCGGCAGCAAGTCGCGGAAGATACCCGACAGGGTGACGACGACATCGATGCGCGGGCGACCGAGCACGTCGAGCGGGATCAGGTCGGCACCGGCCAGCCGGCCATAATCGTCGAACCGCGGGCGGGCGCCGATCAGCGCCATGGCCTGCGCGATCTGCGTGCCCTCGCTCTTGAGATTATCCGTGCCCCACAGCACCATCGCGATGCTTTCAGGGAGCTTGCCGCCATTGGCGATGTGCCGCGCGATCAGCTGGTCGGCCTGCCGCTCACCCTGCACGCAGGCAAAGCTGCTGGGGATGCGGAACGGGTCGAAGCCATGGATGTTGCGGCCCGTCGGCAGCACGTCCGGATTCTTGATGAGATCGCCGCCGGGCGCCGGCAGCACATAGCCGCCGTCCAGCGCATGAACCAGCGCGCCGAGTTCGTCGTTGGCGTCGAGCTGCGCGGCCATCGCCGCCTGGTCGACGCCGGGCGATGCCGTGGCAATCGCATGCAGCAATCCCGCCCGTTCTTCTGCGGTCGGCGGCTTGCCGAACACGTGCAGGCCATGCGGGATAAGCTCGCGCTCGATCTCGTACAGGCGGCCCGACAGGGCATCGAGATCCTCAGCTTCTATCTCCAGATCGGCGCTACGGTCGCGGATCATCTCCGCAAGATCGCCACGCTCCGCGCTGTCGCCCGGCAGCGAGCGATAGCGTTCCAGCATCGCCTTCAGGTCGGCAAAGCCCTTGTACAGCCCGGCTTCCGCCAGCGGCGGAGTCAGATAGCTGATCAGCGTCGCGCCCGACCGGCGCTTGGCGATGATCCCTTCCGACGGATTGTTGGAGGCATAGATGTAGAAATTGGGCAGCGCGCCGATCATCCGTTCGGGCCAGCAATCGCCGCTCATGCCGGCCTGCTTGCCGGGCATGAATTCAAGCGCGCCGTGGGTTCCGAAATGCAGCACCGCATCGGCGGCAAAATCCTCGCGCAGCCAGCGATAGAAGGCGCTGAAGGCATGGGTCGGGGTGAAGCCGCCTTCGAACAATAGCCGCATCGGATCGCCTTCGTAGCCGAAGGACGGCTGCACGCCGACAAACACGTTGCCGAACGCAGCGCCGAGCACATGGATCGATGCTCCGTCGCTTTGCTGGCGGCCGGGGGCCGGGCCCCATTGTGCCTCGATCGCGCGCAGATAGGGCTCGCGCCGTACATGATCGTCGGCGGAGATGCGCGCCGCGACATTGGCGTCGGCACCGAACTGGGCCGCATTGCCGACCAGCAGCGCGTCGCGCAGCGCATCGACACTGTCGGGCACATCGACGGCATAGCCCTCGGCGGCGAGGCGCAGCAGCGTTGCATGCAGCGATTCGAACACGGCGAGGTGCGCGGCCGTGCCAGTCGCCCCGGCGTTGGGCGGGAAGTTGAACAGCACGATGGCCAGCTTGCGCGTGGCGCGCTCCGACCGGCGCAGCGCGATCAGCGACACCGTCTTTGCCGCCAGCGCCTCCGCGCGCTCCGGGCAGCTGTGCATCGCGCGGATGCCATCGGCGACGGCGAAGGTGCAGCGACGCTCGCACCCGGTGCAGCCTTCGGCGGAACCGTCCGACCGGCCGCCGAACACGCTGGGCACGATCGCGCCGTCGAGTTCGGGGATCGCCACCATCATCGTCGTTTCGAGCGGCAGCAGGCCCATTCGCCCGGCGCCCCATTGTTCGAGCGACTGGAACTCGATGGGATGCGCGGCGACATAGGGCACGTCGAGCGCCGAGAGTGTCGTCACGGCGGCATCGACATCATTGTAAGCGGGACCACCGACCAGGCTGAACCCGGTGAGGTTGACCACGGCATCGACGATCGGCTTACCACCGCGGACGAAATAGCGGTCGATGGCCGGGCGGGCGTCGAGGCCGCTGGCGAATGCCGGCACGACATTGAGCCCGGCCTGTTCCAGCGCGGCGATCATGCCGTCATAATGGCCGCTGTCCCGCCCCAGCAGATAGGAACGCAGCATCAGCACGCCGACCGTGCCGCGCGCCTTGGCCGAGCGCGGCAGACGCGCCGCGTCTTCGACGATCCGCTCTGCCAGCGCCGGATGATAAAGGCCGACATCGGGATAGGAGCGGGGCGGCTGCGCCGGCAGACGGCCCTTCAACGCCGCGCGCGGGCCGCTTGCAAAGCGATCGATCAGGCCGCGCACCATGTCGACGACATTGTCGTCGGATCCGCTCAGCCAATATTGCAGCGTCAGGAAATAGTGCCGCACATCCTGCGCGGGGCCGGGGATGAAGCGCAGGATCTTGGGCAGGCGGCGCAGCATCTTCATCTGACCGGCGCCCGAGCTGCCACCGGGCTTCGACGATCCGCGCAGCTTCTTGAGCAGCGCCATCGGCCCCTTGGCAGGCTTGTCCATGCTGTAGCTGCCGAGCCTGGTCAGCTTGACGATATCCGCAGCGGACATGATGCCGACCATGGCGTCGCAATGGTCGCGCCGCGCCAGCAGCGCCGGGTGGATGGCCCGCACATGGTCTTCGAGGAACAGCATGGTGGCAATCACCACATCCGCCTCGGCAATCGCGGCCTGCGCCCGGTCCAGCACGGTCGGGTCCCGGTCCCAGTCGGACGCGGCGAACAGCGCGATGCCGATGTTGTCCGGTGCCAGCACCCGGTTGGCGCGCTCCACCGCGCCCGCCAGATGATTGTCCAGCGTCACGATGACCACGCGCACCGCGGCGCTGGCGGCAGGGGCGGCCTTACCGGGCATAATGCGCTTTCGCTTCGTACAGGGTGACAAGCTCGATGATCGCGACACCGCGTTCGACAGCGAACAGCTCGGTGTTGCGCCGCGCCTTGCCGCGCACGAAGAAGGGTATCTTGCGCAGTTCGGACTGCGCCTCCGTGCTCCACAGGATGACGGTGTCGGCCTCTCGGGCGGATGGGATTGGGAGCGCCGCGGCCACCGCTGCGGTGTCCGGCTGGTCCGCGCCCCCGGCCTCTCCCCGGGATGGGAGTGGAGCATGAAGATGCGACGCGCCCGCCGCATCATGAAATTCGAAATCGTCGCGGAACATTGTCAGCAGATGTTCCTCAAGGCCCATCACCAGCGGATGCACCCAGCTGTCGAAGATCACATTCGCGCCTTCGAAGCCCATCTGCGGGGAATAGCGGGCAGGAAAATCCTGGACATGCACCGGCGCGGAGATGACCGCGCAGGGGATGGCAAAGCGCTTGGCGATGTGCCGCTCCATCTGCGTGCCCAGCACCAGCTCGGGCTGCGCCTCCTGGATGGCGGCTTCCACGGCCAGATGATCGTCGGTGATCAGCGGCTCGATGCCGAGCTTCTTGGCGGCGTCGCGCACGCCGCGGGCATGTTCGCGATTGTAGCAGCCCAGCCCGACGACCTTGAATCCCAGTTCCTCGCTGGCGATCCGGGCCGCAGCGACCGCATGCGTTCCGTCCGCGAAGATGAAGACGCGCTTGCCGGTTAAATAGGTCGAGTCGATCGACCGGCTCCACCACGGCATGCGCGACTGGCCATCGTCCAGCACCGGCTGCGGATCGACCCCGGCCAGCGCCGCGACTTCGCGGATGAACTCGCGCGTTGCGCCGACTCCGATCGGCACGGTGCGCACCATCGGCTGATGGAAGGTCCGCTCCAGATATTGCGCCGCCAGCTCGCCGGTTTCCGGGTACAGCAGAATGTTGAAGTCGGCCGCTCCGAGCCGCGCGATATCGCTGACGCTGGCGTCCAGGGGCGCGACGACATTGATGTCGATGCCCAGCGCCCGCAGCAGCCGGCTGACTTCCTCGACATCGTCGCGGTGGCGGAAACCCAGCGCCGTCGGCCCCAGCAGATTGGCGAGCGGCCGGCGACTGGCATGGTCGCTGGCGCGCACGTTGCGGTCGGCAAGATGGCGGACGATCTGGTAGAATGTCTCCGCCGCACCCCAATGTTCCTTGCGGCTGTAGCTCGGCAGCTCCAGCGGGATGACGGGAATGGGCAGCCCCATTTTCTCGATCAGCCCGGCCGGATCGTCCTGGATCAGCTCTGCGGTGCAGGATGCGCCCACGATCATCGCGTCGGGCCGGAAGCGCTCGATCGCATCGAGCGCGGCCGTCTGGAACAGCTCCGACGTGTCCTTGCCGAGATCGCGCGCCTGGAAGGTGGTGTAGGTCACCGGCGGGCGATGGCCGCGCCGCTCGATCATGGTGAACAGCAGGTCGGCGTATGTATCGCCCTGCGGCGCGTGCAGCAGATAGTGGAGGCCGCGCATCGCCGTCGCGACCCGCATCGCGCCGACATGGGGCGGGCCTTCATAGGTCCAGACCGACAGCTGCATGGCGCTATATCCTCAGCATGTCGCGACGGCGCAGCGGCCGCGCGAACAGTTCGGCAAGATCGCCAGCCTGGTCGAAACCGTGGATCGGGGAGAAGACGAGCTCGATCGCCCATTTGGTCGAGAGGCCTTCGGCCTCCAGCGGGTTGGCAAGGCCGAGGCCGCACACCGTCAGGTCGGCGCGCACGGCGCGCACCCGGTCGAGCTGGCGATCGACGTCCTGTCCTTCGCTGATGGTCACGCCGGCTGGCAGGGCCGCGAGCTCCTGCGCCATGTGGCGGGCATGCAGGAAGGGGGTGCCGACTTCGGTCAGCACCATCCCCATTTCGCGGCTGAGGAAGCGGGCCAGCGGCAATTCCAGCTGCGAATCCGGCATGAAGAAGATGGTCCGGCCGGCCAGCCGCTCGCGATGGTGTGCCAGCGCCGTCTCCCCGCGCTGGCGATAGGGCGCCAGCACCGCCTCGACATGCGCGCGGTCGATGCCGAACGCCTCGGCCGCGGCAGACAGCCAGTCGCTGGTCCCTTCGATGCCGAAGGGGAACAGCGCATCGATACGCTGCGCTCCACGCTCGTCCAGCGCCTGCCCGGTTGCGCCGAGGAAAGGCTGAGCCAGCAGGTAGCGGGTGTCGGGGCCGACCGCAGGCAGATCCGCCACCGCCCGCTCGGGCAGGAAACCGACCGGGGCAATGCCGATGGCGTCGAACAGGCGGCGGAACTGGTCCTCGACGATGTCGGGCAACGCACCCACCACCAGCAGATTGGCCGGCGCACCAGCGGGCGGTATCGGCATTTCGGGCACCAGTGCCGCCAGGCAGGCGTCCTCGCCTTCGGTGAAAGTGGTTTCGATGCCGCTGCCCGAATAGTTGAGGATGCGCACCGCCCCGCCATGCTTGACCGAGAGGCGCTGCGCGGCCTTGGCGAGGTCGAGCTTGATCACTTCCGACGGGCAGCTCCCGACCAGGAACAGCGTCTTGATCTCGGGCCGGCGCGCCAGCAGCTGGTCGACGATGCGATCCAGCTCCTCATTGGCATCGGCAAGGCCGGCGAGATCGCGCTCCTCCATGATCGCGGTGGCAAAGCGCGGTTCGGCAAAGATCATCACGCCCGCTGCCGATTGCAGCAGGTGGGCGCAGGTGCGCGAACCGACGACGAGGAAGAAGGCATCCTGCATCTTGCGATGCATCCAGATGATGCCGGTCAGCCCGCAGAACACCTCACGCTGTCCACGCTCCTTGAGCACAGGGCCGCAATCGCCAGCCGCTGGGGTGGCGACAGGGCCCTGGGCGGTCATGCCGCACCCGCCAATGCCGGAGCCGTCTGCAATCGCGCGACCCGCAGCTTCCAGAGGAATTGCCCGGCGTTGATGAGGTAGGCGGCATAGCCGCACAGCGCGACGACCATCCGCTGCTCGGCGCTACCATGGCCACCGAACAGCATGACCAGATAGGCCGTGTGCAGCGCCAGCACCGCCATGCTGAACACATCCTCCCAGAAGAAGGGCTTGGCGAACAACCATTCGCCGAAGACTTGCTTTTCCCAGATCGAACCGGTGATCATGATCGCATAAAGTGCCAGCGTCTTGGCGACGATCGAGGCATCGGCAGCCGCTTCACCGGCACCGGTGGCAAGGAAGCGCAGTACCAAGACCAGACTGATGGCGAAGATCAGGAACTGCACGGGCGCCAGCACCCCCTGCACGATGGTCCAGCGCGACTCGTCGCGCCGCCGGCGCTGCTCGGGGGTGTAGAGCGGCGCCACGGCCGTGCGAACCGCGCTTTCCGAGCCGAAACTGGCCGGACTTGGTTGGCTGCCGGTATGCAAGCGCCCTGTCTCCCTTGTTCTCAAGGCAAAGTCTGCGGCGACTTCCGAAAAGTGTCAAGTTTTTTGGACGTCCAATTATGATGACATTCCGGTTTGCGCTCCCCGCTGTTTGTCTATAGGCTCCCGACTCACAGGGGGTCGAAGGAGCAGCCCCCGAAAGGCCGACGTATTCCGCGCCGACCAGACTTCGGGAGAGTCTGTTTATGGCCAGCATATTCAGGCAAGCGGGATTGAAGTCCGGACTCAGCGATGGGGCTGGCCAACGCGGCCGAAACAAAGCCGGACGGTCCGGCGGGGATGCCGTCGCAGCGCGAGCGGATGGCGACGATGCACGTGCGGGCGACAGCGCCCGCAAAGAGGTCAACCGACTTGTCGAACAGCTCGTGATCCCCCGGCTGATTGCCACCAGCATCGACCCGGAGCGTAGCCTGGCCGGCACCTTGTTCGGTCCGTCGGCCAAACGCACCAGCCACCGCTTCAGCGAACAGGAAATCGTCGAGTTCACCCGTCTTTGCATCAGCGAAAAGACCACGCGCCTGCTCAGGATCATCGACCGCCAGCTCGCGGCCGGCCATTCGGTGGAATCGATCTACATCGAGATGCTGGCGCCGGCCGCCCGCCTGCTTGGCGTCTATTGGGAAACCGATGAAGCCGATTTCGTCGCCGTCACCATGGGGCTTTGGCGGATACAGGAAATCCTGCGCGAACTGACCGTGCGGGTACCTCCGCCGCAAGCCAAGGGCAGCGGCATGCGATCGGCGCTGCTGTCGCCCATGCCCGATGACCAGCACAGCCTCGGCACGCTGATGGTCGCCGACCTGTTCGAGCGCAGCGGCTGGCAGACCGATGTCCTGCTGGAGCCGTCCGCCTCTGAATTGACCGCCAAATGCGCCAGTCAGGCCTATGATGTCGTCGCATTGACCATATCCTGCGATTGCTCTAGCGCGCGGCTTGGCCAGTTGATCACCAGCCTGAGGACGGTAGCGGTCAACCGGCATCTCAAGATCATGGTCGGTGGGCAAGCAATCAACAGCCAGCCCCATCTGGCAGTTGAGTGTGGTGCAGATGCGACGGCGGTCGACGCATCGTCGGCGGTCGCGGTGGCGGATCGCCTTGTCCCCGTCGTCGGGGTCGGTCTGGATTATCTGGCGTAGGGAAATGGCCCCGGACGATGAATGGTGAACATCCCAGCCATGACTGGACCTCTTTCAACGATCCAGATGCGATTTTCGACAGCTTTACCCCTGCCGACACGGCGCGCCTTGCCCACACCGCCGGAGACCTGATGCTAGCCGTCGACGAGGACGGCATCGTCCGTGACGTTTCAGCCGGCATGCACCAGCATGGCTTTGCCACCGAATATCTTGGCCGCCGCTGGGTCGACACCGTGTCTTCCGAAAGCCGGCCGAAGATCGAAGAACTGCTCGCGGGCAACGGCCGCGATCCCCATGTCTGGCGGCAGGTGAACCATCTCAACGACGGCGAATATATCCCCGTCAGCTACCGGCTGCTGCGTCCCATCGCCGGCGGCATGGCCATTGCCATCGGCCGCGACCAGCGGGCATTGGCGCTGCTGCAGCAGCGACTGCTCAAGACCCAGCAGTCGATGGAGCGGGACTATCTGCACCTGCGCCAGACCGAGACGCGCTACCGGCTGCTGTTCGACATCATCGCCTATCCTGTGCTGATGGTCGATGGCGATACGCTGGTGGTCCAGCAGGCCAATCGCGCCTGCCATGCCCTGCTCGCGCTGCCGCCGGGGTCGCTCGACGGCAAGTCGCTGCTGACGCTGGTCGAACCCGTCAGCCGTGACGATGTCAGCGCCTATATCGGGGCGATCGCGGTCAACAGTGCCACCGCGCCGGTCAGCGTGCGTCTGGCCAACCGGCCGGGCTATGTGCGCCTCTCAGCGGTCGCCTTCCGTCAGGCAGGCAAGCAGCATTGGCTGATCACCATCGACGACGGCCTGCACGAAGTGCCAGGCAAACAGTCGGACCGGCATATTCTCGACATGGTCGACCAGATGCCCGACGCCTTCGTGGTGACCGACGAGAAACAGGCGATCATCGTTGCCAATCGCGCCTTTGCCGATCTCGTCCAGGCCGGCTCCGTCGAGCAACTGGTCGGCGCATCGCTCGGCCGCTTCATCGGGCGGCCCGATGTCGATCTCAACCTGCTCAAGAAGCAGCTGCGCGAACATGGCACCATCCGCAATTTCGGTTCGATCCTGGTCGATCTGACCGGGCGGGATGAGCCCGTCGAGATTTCGGCAGTCATGGTCGAACGCAACCATGCGCTGTTCGGCTATGCGATCCGCAGCGTCGGCCGGCGCGAGCGCGATCTGCCGCCGGGCGGGCAGGACTATCCGCGCTCGGTCGACCAGCTCACCGAACTGGTCGGCCGCAAACCGCTCAAGGAAATTGTCCGCGAAAGTACCGACCTGATCGAGCGCATGTGCATCGAGGCGGCGCTGGTGCACACGTCGGATAACCGCGCCTCGGCGGCCGAAATTCTCGGCCTCAGCCGGCAAAGCCTCTATTCGAAGCTGCATAGGCACGGGCTAGGGCATCTGATCGGCCGCGATTGACACCCGCGCTTCAGAACCGCGGAAAAACTGTCCAATTTGATTGACACTCTATATTGTCGGGCATAGCCTCCTGCTATGTCGGACTCGGCGCTTCCCCGCACCCTCCACGCCCGCCCGCGGCTGCGGGACGTTGTGGAACTCAGCAAGCCGGTCACCTGGTTCCCGCCGATGTGGGCCTTCCTGTGCGGCGTCGTGTCCTCAGGGGCGGCGCTCGCCGACAACTGGCTGTTTCTCGTGGCCGGCATCGCGCTCACCGGGCCCATCGTCTGCGGCACCGCGCAGGTCATCAACGACTGGTGCGACCGGCATGTCGATGCGATCAACGAGCCGCATCGCCCCATCCCTTCCGGCCGCGTGCCGGGGCGCTGGCCGGTCGGCATCGCGCTCGCCGGATCGCTGACCGCGCTCGCCATCGCCGCCCTGCTGGGCAATTGGGTGCTGCTGGCCACGATGGTCGCGCTGTTCAGCGGCTGGGCCTACAGCGCCCCACCGTTGCGGCTCAAGCGCAGCGGCTGGTTCGGCCCGCTCGCCTGCGCGCTCAGCTATGAAGGGCTGTCGTGGTTCACAGGCGCCGCCGTCATGCTCGCCGCCCTGCCCTCGCCGCTGACGCTGGCGGTGCTGCTGCTCTACAGCCTGGGTGCGCATGGCATCATGACGCTCAACGATTTCAAGGCGGTGGAAGGCGACCGGGCAACCGGACTGGCATCGCTGCCGGTGGTGCTGGGCGTGCGCGGCGCGGCGCTGTGGGCCTGCGCGGCGATGGCGCTGGCCCAGCTCGTCGTCGTCGCCCTGCTGGCATGGAACGGCCTGACGCTGCCGGCGCTCGTCGTCGGTCTGCTGCTCGTCGCCCAGCTCGCGCTGATGGTGCGGCTGGTGCGCGAACCGGCGCGGCTCGCTCCCTGGTACAACGCCACCGGCGTCTCGCTCTACGTGTTCGGCATGCTCGCCGCCGCTCTCGGCCTTGGAGGCTATCTATGACCCTTTCCGCACCGACCGCGCCGGGCATCGGCTGGTTCACCATCATCCGGCTCGGCGCCGTGCAGGCCGCCATCGGCGCGATGGTGATGCTGGCGACCTCGTTGCTCAACCGGGTGATGGTGGTCGAATATGGCATCGCCGCAGCCATCCCTGCCGCATTGGTTGCCTGGCATTATGCGGTCCAGCTGAGCCGTCCGCTCTGGGGCCATCGCTCGGACCGCGCCGCCCGCCGCAGCCCGTGGATCGTCGGCGGGCTCTCCATACTCGCGCTCGGCATCCTCGCGGCCATCGACGCAACGGTGATGCTGGCCGGCGGCGGCATCCTGCCGTTCGCGCTCGCCATCACCGGTTTCACCATGATCGGCTTCGGCGTCGGCATGGCGGGCACCGCGCTGCTGGCGCTGCTGGCATCGCGCGTGTCCGAAGCGCGCAAGCCGGCGGCCGCCGCGATCAGCTGGACGATGATGGTCGCCGGCATCGTCGTCGCTGCCGGCGTCTCGGGCGCCTGGCTCGATCCGTTCAGCGAAGTCCGTCTGGCGGTCGTCACCAGTCTTGTCGTGCTCGCCGCCTTCTGCACCGCGATGCTGGCGCTGGCCGGCGTCGAGGCGAACAGCCGCCCGGTCGCCCCAGCGCGCGGCGATGCCGCGCAGCCGGACTTCGGCGACACCCTGCGCGCCATCTGGGCGGACACGCAGGCGCGCCGCTTCACCGGCTTCGTGTTCGTCTCGATGATCGCCTATTCGATGCAGGATCTGGTGCTGGAGCCCTTCGCCGGCCTGATGTTCGGCTTCACCCCGGGGCAGTCGACCAGCCTCGCCGGGGTGCAGCATAGCGGCATCCTCGCCGGCATGCTGCTCGCCGGGCTCGGCGGCACCCTGCACGCGCGCCGCTACGGGCAGAATCCGCGGCTGTGGATCATGCTCGGCTGTTTCGGCTCGGCGGCCATGCTCGCCGGGCTGGCGCTGGCCGCCTCGGTCGGCCCCGGCTGGCCGCTGACCGCCAATGTCTTCGGCCTCGGCTTCACCAACGGCATTTTCGCGGTTGCAGCGGTCGGTGCGATGCTCGGCATGGCGTCCGACGGGTCGGGCAGCGAGGGGGCGCGCATGGGCGTGTGGGGCGCAGCGCAAGCGATCGCCTTCGGCAGCGGCGGTCTCGCCGGTGCTATGATCGTCGACCTGCTGCGCAGCCGCGGGCCGGACAGCCTTGCCTTCACCACCGTTTTCGCGGCCGAGGCAGCGATGTTCGTCATCGCCGCGCTGGTCGCCGTCGGCACCCGGCTGACGCGCACCCCCTCCACGGGAAAGGCCATAGCCATATGAGCAGCCAGCCTGACTTTGATGTCATCGTCGTCGGCGGAGGTCCTTCGGGCGCGACCGCGGCGCACAATCTCGCCATGGCCGGTCACAAGGTCATGCTGCTCGACAAGGCCGGCCGGATCAAGCCGTGCGGCGGGGCGGTACCGCCCCGCCTGCTCAAGGATTTCGACATTCCGCCGTGGCTGCTCGTCGCCCACGCCCATTCGGCCCGCATCATCGCGCCGTCGAACCGCAAGGTGGTGATGCCGGTCGGCGATGGCGGCTATGTCGGCATGGTCGATCGCGACACGTTCGACGAATGGCTGCGCGCCCGCGCCGCGTCCGCCGGCGCCACCCGCGTCACCGGCCGCTGCGAGGAGGTGGATGACAGCGCCGCCATCGTCCGCCTTTCCTACCGGCGCGATCGCCATGCCGATCTCGAAACGGTCACCGCGCGCGCCGTGATCGGTGCAGACGGGGCGCGCTCCGGCGTCGCCCGGCAATGCATTCCCAACGCCGACCGGGTGCCCTGCGTCTTCGCCTATCATGAGGTGGTCGAAGTGCCGGAGGCAATCGACGCCGATTATGACCGCACCCGCTGTGACGTCTATTATCAGGGCCATCTCTCGCCCGATTTCTACGCCTGGATTTTCCCGCACGGCAAACAGGCCAGCATTGGTTTGGGCAGCGCCGACAAGGGCTTTCCGCTGCGCGAAACGACGCGGCTGATGCGCGAACAGACCGGCCTTTCCCATTGGAAGACGGTGCGCACCGAAGGCGCGCCGATCCCGCTCAAGCCGCTCAAGCGCTGGGACAATGGCCGCAACGTGGTGGTGGCCGGCGACGCCGCCGGGGTGGTCGCCCCCTCCTCCGGCGAGGGCATCTATTATGCGATGACCGCGGGCCGGACCAGCGCCGCCGCGGTTGCCGCCTTCCTCGCCACCGGCAAGGCCAGTGCGCTGCGCCAGGCGCGCAAGGCGTTCATGAAGGAACATGGCCGGGTATTCTGGATCCTCGGCGTCATGCAGTATTTCTGGTATTCGAGCGATGCGCGCCGCGAACGCTTCGTGGCGATGTGCGCCGACGAGGATGTGCAGCGCTTGACTTGGCAGGCCTATATGCACAAGAAATTGCCGAAACGGGATCCGTGGGCGCATGTCAGAATATTTTTTAAGGATCTCGGCCATCTGTTCGGGCTGCGCTCGGTCCATAGCTGAGGGCGGCGCATGACCCGCGCAGCATTGATGCCGATGCTGATCGCCGGGTCGCTCGCGGTTCTCACCGCAGTGGTCGGCAGTACGATTACCGTCCTCGACAGCTGGTATTATGCGCTCGAGCAGCCCGCCTGGGCACCGCCCGGCTATATGTTCGGCATCATCTGGACGGCGGTGTTCGCCATGATCGCGCTGGCCGGGGTGTTCACCTGGGAGCGGGCACCCACCCGCCGCGACCTGGAAATCGCGCTGGGCCTCTATGCGCTCAACGGCTTCCTCAATCTCTTGTGGAGCTTCCTGTTCTTCAGGCTGCAGCGCCCGGATTTCGCCTTTTGGGAATTGCTGGGTCTGTGGCTGTCCATCGCCGCGCTGATCTGGTTCTGCGGGCGCTTTTCCAAAGCCGCCGCCGCGCTGCTCGCGCCCTATCTGGTCTGGGTGACCATCGCCGGTGTGCTGAACTGGCAGGTGGTGCAGCTCAACGGGCCGTTCGGATAAGCTCATGGCCGTCACCAACCGCCGTCATTGCGAGCGCAGCGAAGCAATCCAGTGCGGCTCTGCGCAACACTGGATTGCTTCGCTGCGCTCGCAATGACGCAGGACAGGGCGGCACAAGGTGGAACAGCTCTTCACCTCAGGCCGCGCCGTCGATGTCGTCCTGCTGGTCCTCGCCGTCGAAGCCATCTGGCTCAAGACACGCGGCCAGAGCTGGGCCGACATCCTCCCCGCCCTGCTCCCCGCCGTGCTGATGATGCTGGGCCTGCGCGCCGCACTGACCGGCATGACTTGGCCCTTCATCTCCCTGCCGTTGGCGCTGGCGTTTCCGGTGCATCTCTATGACCTGACGCGGCGGGGGATGCTGCATCGTCGAAAACAGGCAGACAGCCTAGGCGGGGTAAAGAAGACTTAAGCATCCGGACTTAGAGAATCTGCATTCTTCGCAGAAGGACTGCCGATAGTGAATGATCTGGATGAGGATGAGCGAGCACATTTTGTGGAGAATATTGCTTGGCTCGGGGCGGCCTCCCCCGACGACTGGCATCGGGTCGCGCTCGAATTCAACTGGTGCTACCCGCTTTATCTGCTTGATTGGATCGTTCGCCAAGAGGCGTGCGACCGCGCGACGGCTCTAACCATATTCTGGAAGTGCGACCCTGAATGCTGGATGGAGGAAGAGGGCGAGAGTAAGGGACAACCGAACGGCTACTCCTGGCTCAGCAGGCAGATGTGCACCTATATCGCCGGTCGGGTCGCATCGGGTGGCTATGCGCGCTCTGAAATCGCCTTCGCGCCGGACACTTGGACCAAGCACGACTATCTTGGCCTCGTGGCGCACGAACAGACACTGGCACGACCGAATTTTCGCACCCACCGTGATCTGATTAAACGGACAAAAGGTCGGGTCGTCGATTTAAATAGCGATTTCTATCGTCGCTATCCCGAGCAATTCCATATGGGCTACTTCGACGAAGCCTTGGCAGACGATCTCGAAAACGGGCGCTATTTCACCGCAAAAACCGCAAGCCTTTGGGCAAAACTCCAAAAAATTGAGCGCGATGTGTGGCAGCGCCTTCCCGCATGGCTGAAAGCATAGGCTGATCGTTTTCGCCCGAGCAACTGTCGATGGCGTGATGACCAAGCTGACAAAAGAAAACCCGGCCACTACAGCCGGGTTTCCTCACTTCAAGTCCGCCCGCACCGCCGGACGCTACGCCCGCTCAATATTCAGGCGCGTAGTGGTGCTCGATCGCCCACAGATACCAGTTGTCGACAACCGTACCCGTCAGCAGGATGCCGATGCCGCCGCACAGCGGGCAGAGGACGGCGAACCACCATGCCCAGCGATGGATCGATTCCATCGTGGCGTTGAAGCCCATCGTCCAGCGCCAGAACAGCGCCGCGCGCTCGGAGGCGGTGCCACGGTCGGTGATCTGCTCCAGTTCGCGCTCGCCGCCGTAGCGGCCGACCGCGAGGATGGTCGCCCCGTGCATCGCGAACAGCAGTGCCGACCCGTAGAGGAAGGCAATCGAGAGCGCGTGGAACGGGTTGTAGAACAGGTTGCCGTACTGCAGCGAGAAGTTGTTGGTCCATTCAAGGTGCGGAAAGATGCCGAACGGCACCGATTGCGCCCAGCTGCCCATGAAGAAGGGGCGGATAAACCCGATCACCAGAAACAGCCAGATCGCGGCGGCAAAGGCCCAGGAGACGTGCGTCCCCATGCCCAGTGCCCGTGCCCGGCGGTAACCGCGCACCCACCACAGCAGGACCGATGTGGTCAGGAAGAAGCCGGTCAATATCCACCAGCCGCCCTTGTCCAGCGGCACGAACGGCGAGAAGCCATATTCGGGCTGCGGCGGGTACAGCCCCAGCCAGAAGAACTGGCGCAGGAACTCGCGCGGATCCCAGCCGACCGACGCCAGCATGTTGAGCCCGATGATCTCGAAGGCGAGAAAGCCGAACAGCAGCGAGGCAAGGCCGAGCCAGCCGAGATAGATGGGGCCGATCTGCGCCTGGCCGAACTTGCCCATCCAGTAGCTGAAGCCGGTCATCGCAATGCGGCGTTCGTCTCCGGCCGGCAGCGGCATGCCCATTTCCGGGGCATGGACCAGTTGGACCTGGGTGAAGATATTCTGATAGCGAGCCATGATACTCTCCCCCCCTCAAGACCAGATCGGAATGTTGCGCCACCATTCCCACCATTCCGGCCAGCCGCCGGCGTACAACGGCCCGGCGATGATGATGCAGATCGCGCTCCAGAAGCCGGCGTTGAGCGCCAGGAAAAGCCCGAGGCGATGGATGCCGATGGTGCCGACCGAATAGCCGATGAAGTCGCGGAAGAAGGTATCTTCATACTCCGGCGTCTTCACCTCCTCGCCCTTCTTCGGGTTGACCGCCGATAGGATCAGCGCGCCATGCAGCGCCAGCGCCAGACAGGTGGTGAAGAAGAAGGACACGGCGATCATGTGCGCCGGATTGTAGTGGAAGTTGACGTAGGAATAGCCGGTGTTCGACACCCAATCGAGGTGGGTGAAGATGCCGTAGGGGAAGCCATAGCCCCATGCGCCCATCAGGAACGGCCGGAAAATCACCAGCGTTGCATAGGCCAGGATGGCAAAACCGAACGCCACCGGCACATGATAGCCCATGCCGAGCTTGCGGCAGATCTCCACCTCCCGCAGCGCCCAAGAGACGAACGCCCCCATCGCGCAGATGGTGATCACCTGCCAGAAGCCGCCTTCCTTGAGCGGCGCGAAGCCGAGGCCATATTTGATGTCGGGCGGGTTGATGGAAATCAGCAGCGGGTTCCAGGTATCGCCCAGCGACGCCGCATAGAAGATCAGCGCCGTGCCCAATATGGCGCAGATCGCCGAGATGACGCCGAAGAAGCCGACGTAGAATGGTCCGATCCAGAAATCGAACAGGTCGCCCCCGATGAGCGTGCCGCCGCGGACGCGATACTTTCTTTCGAAACTGAGCAGTGACACAGCACACCCCCTCCTGCCCTGACGGGCGGAATCTGACGAGGCCGCCCTGACGGGCAGACATCCATTCTTGCCACCCGGACGGGTGAATGGTCCGTTCCAGCGCAAGCGGGGCCGGACCAGCCGGCAGCCATCCGTCAGGGATGACAGCCGGCGCGGTCGATCACGGCGACCCCGATGCGGGGCGCGACGGCCAGCGCCGCGCCCCCGGGGGGCCGTTCAGCCCGGCTCAGGGCGCCGGCGCAGGTGCCGCCGGCGGCGGTGCCACGGCAGCAGGTGCTGCAGCCGGTGCCGCCACCACTGCCGGCCCTTCGATCCAGTTGAAGCGGTCGGTGCTCAACAGGATGAAGTGGATCAGCAGTGCCAGTACGAACAGGAAGATCGCGAGCGCGACGAGAGTCCTGCGTGGGTCAAAAATGAGCCAAAGTCTCCACATGGTCTGGTCCTCCCTATGCCAGGAACGTCGTGACGGCAGCCTGGGCCACCTGCACCGTGTCGGTGATCATGGCGTAGCCATTCACACCGGGGAACCACGGCCGCCATGACCACACCAGCACGTGCGCGATGATGGCGATGATGGTGAAGCCGATGAAGCTCGCCACGAAAATCTTGTGGAATTCTTTTGCCTCTTCCGGGGTCAGATAGGCCCCGGGTCCGAAGCGTTCGTTATCGCTCATGATCCGTCCTCCAATTCAGCCCCAAAGGAGCGACGACGTGCAGCTCTTGCGGGCATTCTCCTCGGCAGCATCGCTGCAAAGGCTCGTGACATCCGGCGGAAGCCGGACGAATGGGCCGAGGCACTCATGCGTGCGCCCCTTCAAGCATGGTGGCCGCCAGCCTGTCGGCGGACACATGATCCTCACCTGCGGCGCGCGCGCTGCGCTCCGCGGCATCGCGCAGCCGCTTGGCGGCAGAAATGCGCACCAGCACCGGCTGCGCCTCGACGATCGCGTCGAGTTTGGCCTTGGCATCATTGTCCCAGCGCAGCGTCGCCTCGCGCCGCGCCGGGGTGGCAGCGCCGGCATCCATCTGCGTGGACAGCGGCAGGATGTGGAACAGCGCATCGAACAGCGCATTGCACACTTCCTGGACCAGCCAGGTCGCGCCGGAATAGCCCATGTAAGGGGTGCCGGTATGCCGCCGGATCGCCGCGCCCGGGAAGCTTGCGGGGATGAACATCCCCCGCCCTCCGGTTTCGGCCAGATACATGCGCTCGTTATAGCTGCCGAACAGCACCAGCGGCGGCGTGTCGATGATCGCTGCACGCACCGCCTGATTGTCCGGCTTGACCCCCGCCTTGCGACCGAAGGCAAAGGTGCAGGGCAGCCCCATCTCGTCTTCGAGGAATTTGCGGATGCCGCGCGTATAGGTGTCGTTGGCGACGATGCCGAAACTCGCGGTGCCAAAGAAATCCTGCGTCACCGACCGCCACAAATCCCACAGCGGCTTGATGGTGGTGTGCTTTTCCTGCTCGATGAACGGTTCCGGATCGAGGCCGGTCAGCTCACCCAGCCGCCGCAGGAACTTGGTGGTCGAATCGAGGCCGAACGGGGCCTGGAGATAGGGCCGCTCGAGCAGCTCGCACAGATTGCGGCCGAATTCGCGGTACATGCAGACATTGACCTCGGCGTGCGCCAGCTTCTGGATGTCGGCGAGGTGGGTGCCGAGCGGGAACACCATGTTGACCTCGGCGCCGATCCCTTCGACCAGCCGCCGGATTTCCGCGAGATCGGACGGCATGTTGAACACGCCATAGCTGGGCCCGATGATGTTGACCTTGGGTCGTTCGCCCTCGCCCCGCACTTTGGGTGCCGGCATCTTCTTGGGCCCGAACTCGGTCCACAGCCACGCCAGCGCACGGTCTTCGGCCTGCCATTGATCCTCATCGATGGTGCGCGGCAGGAACCGCTTGATCGTCGTCCCTTCGGGCGTCACGCCGCCGCCGATCATTTCGGCGATCGAGCCGGTGACGACCACCGTCGGCAGGTCAGGGTCGAGCGTCTGCCACGCCCGCTTCATTGCGGCTTCGGTGCCGGTCTTGCCCAGCTCCTCCTCGCCCAGCCCGGTGACGGTGATCGGCAGTTCGTGGGGCGGCAGGCCGTCGGTGTAATGCAGCACCGATGTCACCGGCAGATTTTCGCATCCCACCGGCCCGTCGATGATCACCTGCAGCCCCTTGACCGCGGTGAACGCATAGACAGCGCCCCAGTAGCCGCCGGCCCGGTCATGATCGATGATCAGCGTCATGAGCCGATTGCCTCCGCCGCCTTGGCCGCGAGGGCATTTTGCGCCGCATATTTGGCCTTGAACTTCGGCCGGTCGGTCGGCGTCTCTTCCCAGATGCCAGCGCTATGGCCGCTGCCCACGCCTTCGAAGAAGGCCTGCATGCGCTCGAAGCGCGCCTTGTTGCCGATCGCCGCATTGACGACCTGCGCCAGGCTGCCCGCGCCCGCCGGCCCCATCAGTGGCCGCGCCGAAATGAGGTTGGTGAAATAGAGCGCGGGGATGGACCGCGCCTTGGCATGCTGGACGACCGGCGTGGTGCCGATGGCAAGATCCGGGCCGAACTCTTCGACCGCCGCGATATCGGCTTCGAGGCTGGCGCGATAATTGACCCGCACGCCGCGCGCTTCCAGCCATTCGCGGTCGGGATCGGACCATTTGGTCCTGGGGCAGGCGGTGCCGACATAGGGCACGTCCGCACCGCTCTCGATCAGCAGCCGCGCAACCAGCAGCTCGGACCCTTCATAGCCCGAGACGGTGATACGGCCCTTGATCGGCTTCGCGGCGAGCGCGCCCTGGATCGCGGGCAGGATGGCATTCTGTGCGGCCGCTATGCGCTCCGCACTCGCGCCGGTGGCCTCGCCGATCGCCTTGAGCCATGCGGCGGTACCGTCCCGGCCGACCGGTGCCGAGCCGACGACCGTGCGGCCGGCCGCCTCGAATTCGCGGACGCTGGCGGTGTAGAATGGATGAATCGCCGCAATCACGGCGCCGCCGAGCGCGGCATACAGCTCGCGCCACTCGCGCGTCGGCACGACCGGCCCCGCGGCAAGCCCGAGCGGCTCGAGCATGTGGCCGATGCCGATCGGATCGACGGGGAACATTTCACCGAGCAGCGTCACCGACGGACGATCCGGCAGCGCGGAGGGCGCGGCAACCGGGCCCTGCTCCGCTTCGCCCCTGGCATAGCGCAGCATCGCGCCAGCCAGCACGTCTTTGGCTTCGGCATGGGTTGGAATGCCGAAGCCTGGCACGTCAATGCCAATGATGCGCACACCATTGACCGCGTCCGGCAGCAGCCGCAGCGGCACGCCGCTGGCGGTGGGGACGCAGAGATTGGTGACGACTATGCTGTCATATTTCTCCGGATCGGCCATCTCCTCGACGGCATCCTTGATGTCCTCGAACAGCTTGCCGGTGACCAGCGTCTCCGAGCTAAACGGCACATAGCCCACGCTGCGACGCGCACCGTAGAAGTGGGAGGTGAAGGTGAGGCCATAGACGCAGCAGGCGCTGCCGGAGAGGATGGTGCCCGTGCGCCGCATCCTGAGACCGACCCGCAGGCTGCCGAAAGCGGGACACATCGACTGCGGCTGATCGTGCGGCCCCAGCGGGTAATCGGCGGCGTAGCGATCCAGTATTTCCGCCTTGCCCGCCTTTTTGGCCGCCTCGCGCAGCATGTCCTTCGACGAACAACCGCCTTCGACCGGCGCAGGCGCAAGATCGATGCGATCCGGCGCGCGCGCGCTGCTGGTCAAGGCGGTCGATTCAGTCACGCATCATACCTCGTCATAAACCACTTCGAGCGATGGCTTGGTTTCGAACACCCCGCCGCGCATGTCGGCCTGGGTTGCGGGATAGAGGGTGAAGTCGGCGCCGGTGACATCGGCGCTGAACAGTCCGAGCAACCCGTCCTGATCGAGCGGCGCGGGGCGCAGCGGCGGCGCCTTGGCGACGTTGATCGCCAGCTCCTCGAACAAGGGCGCCCATTGCCCGCCGGGCTTTCCGATGATCTGGTAGTTGGCGGATTTCTTGCGGATGTCCTCGTTGGCGGGGATCGCGCACAGCACCGGAATCCCCACTGCCTCGGCGAAGGCATTGGCTTCGCCGGTGCCGTCGTCCTTGTTGAGGATCATCCCCGCGACGCCGACATTGCCGCCCATCTTGCGGAAATATTCGACCGCCTTGCAGACGTTGTTGGCGACATAGAGCGACTGCAGGTCGTTCGATGCGACGACGATCACCTTTTGGCACATGTCGCGGGCGATCGGCAGGCCGAAGCCCCCGCACACCACGTCGCCGAGGAAATCGAGCAGCACATAGTCGAAGCCCCACTCGTGGAAGCCGAGCTTTTCGAGCGTTTCGAAGCCATGGATGATGCCGCGGCCGCCGCAGCCCCGTCCGACTTCGGGCCCGCCCAGCTCCATCGCGAACACGCCGTCGCGCTGGAAGCAGACGTCCTCGATGCCGATCTCCTCGCCTGCCAGCTTTTTTGCCGAAGACGTCTCGATGATCGTCGGGGTCGATTTTCCGCCGAACAGGAGGCTGGTCGTGTCGCTCTTGGGATCGCAGCCGATCAGCAGCACGCGCTTGCCCTGCTGCGCCATCATGTAGGAAAGGTTGGCCAGCGCAAAGCTCTTGCCGCTACCGCCCTTCCCGTAAATGGCGATGATCTGCGTTTCCTTCTTCACCTCGCCGGTCGGCACCGGATCGGGCTCGATGGCGGCTTCCTGACGCAGCGTTTCGACGTCGAGCATGGTCATGCGCATTCCCTCCAGTCGAGCACCATCTTCACGCAATCGGGATCGTCGAAAGCGCGCGGATAGGCGCGTGCGGCACCGTCGACAGGTTCGATGGCGGTAATCAGTCCGGTGAAGTCGAGGCTGCCCGACGCGACCAGCGCGCGAACCGCCATCATGTCGTCCGCCTGCCATTCGGCCGCGATGCGCAGCCGTGCTTCACGCTGGAAGGCTGGAGCGAAGGCAAAGGCGATCGGCGCGCTGTAGAATCCGGCCAGAACCAGCTCGCCGCCCTTGGCCAGGCGGGCGATGAAGCTGTCCAGCGCCGCGGCATTGCCGCTGACGTCGTAGATACTGGCATAATCCGAGCGGTCGTCGGCATCGGGGTGGATGACGCGATAGCCAACGGCGCCCGATTGTCGCGCCGACTGGGTTTCCCAGACCACCGGCGGCGGCGCACCGGCCGCGACGGTGAGGCGTGCCAGCAGCCGGCCGAGCACGCCATGACCGATGATCAACTGCGGCAATTGCCCGCCCGCAATCGCGTGTCGTGCGGTGGCTGCCAGCGCAAACAGGATGCCCTGCTCGGCGAGCGACTCGTCGATGGGGATGGCGCGTGCCGACGGAATGATCAGCCGCCGCGATGCCCCGCCGAACAGTCCGCGCGCCCCGGCATAGCAATTGGCTCCGGGTGCAAACACCCATTCGCCGACACGGGCTTCGCAGTCCGCACCGGCCGCGACGATGCGGCCGACCGATTCATAGCCCGGCACCAGCGGATAGCCCATGCCGGGAAACTGCGGCATTGTGCCGGTCCACAGCAGCTTTTCGGTACCGGTGCTGATGCCGCTGAACGCGACCTCTACCAGAACGTCGCCCGCCCCCAATGCCGTCAGACCGATCTCGCGTACCGCAAGCAGCCCTGGAGCATCAAAAATGACGGCGGTACTGAGCATCGGGCCCGCAACCTCTTCCCTGGTCCTCTCACCATATTGCCGGCGGGACCTTTCTGATTGTCAGACTAACGCAACATAATTGATTGTCAATTTTTTTGGACACATAGCATGTCACTTTGTTGCGAGAATGGCCGAGGCCACCAGCGGCAATGCGGTGGGAACGGGCGCAATGCGTGAAAAGCCTGCCCCTGCCAGCATGGCGCGCAATTCGCTGGCCGAGCGCGGCCGGCCCGAACCCATTGCCCACAGATAGAGGCCGAAATAGGCATCGCCCATGCGCGGCGCGCCCGCCGAGTCGGCCAGCGGCTCGACAATCAGCACCCGGCCGCCGGGCGGCAGAGCGGCATATACCCGCGCCAGCAATGTCGAGACGACGTCATCGTCATGATCGTGCAGAATCCGCACCAACGTGATGAGGTCATGCCCCGTCGGCAGCGACTCGTGCTTGAAGCTGCCGCCGTGCAGCCTCACCCTGCCCTCGGCCACTGGCCCGGCGAGTCGCTGCGCGGTGCCGGCGATCACTTCCGGCAGATCGAAGATGCCCACCTGCAGCGCCGGCGCCTCCTCGAGGATGCGCAGCGCAAAGCCGCCCGATCCGCCGCCGATGTCGAGCATGCGCCGGTGCCGGGCAAAGTCATAGGCATCGCAAATCTGCTGCGCGACCATCGGCTGCGTCGCCGCCATCAGCGCCGAATAGGCGGGCGCCGCCGCGTCGCGATCCGCCCCGGCCTTCGACGCATAGCTCCAATAAGCGGACAGGGCCGTCTCCTCTTTCCGTCCCTTGGCAAGCAGTGCCAGCGGATCGGCCAGGTCTGCGTACAGCAACGGATGATGGCGGATCATCGCCAGTGCCCCGCTGTTGGACGATAGCGGCGCGCCCGCCTCCCCCAGCGTCCACAGCCCGGGCTCAGGCGACTCGACGAGTTGCAGGGCACACCCGGCGCGCAGCAGGCGGTCGCATGCGGCCCGCTCCAGCCCGAGCGACTCGACGATGGCATCGAACGGCTGCAGCCGGCCCGCCAGCAACTCGATCAGTCCGGACTCGACGTACGCCAGCAGTATCTGGGAATAGACAAAGCCCGCCACCAGATCGAACTGGGCCGCTGCCCGCTGCCGCGCGATGCGCCTGACCAGCGGCGTGCGTGCCGCCCAGCGCTGGAAGCGGGGGCTGGCCAGCACCGCGTTGCGCCACAGCACCCAGCGGCTCTTCAAGGTCGGCGCGCTCACGCGACGGTTCCCGGTGCCATCGATCGGCCACCCTTCTCCAGCGGTGCTGGGAATATGACATATTTGTTTGTCCAATTGATTGGACTTCTGATAGCTTGGGGTCAATCGAAACCGCTATCGGGCGGGGACCGATGTGGCGGAGTGCTGCCATGGCGCAAGACGACCCAGTCATCGTCATCGGTGCCGGAATCGGCGGGCTGGTCAGCGCGCTGATGCTGGCGGCAAGCGGATATCCGGTGGTGGTCGTCGAACAGGAAAGCACCGCCGGCGGCAAGGTCCGCCAGCTTGCGGTCGATGGCGCGATGATCGACGCCGGCCCAACCGTCTTCACGCTGCGCTCGGTGTTCGATGCGGTGTTCGAAGCGGCGGGCACGCGCACCGAGGATCAGCTGGTGCTGCACCGGGCCGATCTGCTCGCGCGCCATGCGTGGAGCAGAAGTGAGCGGCTTGACCTGTACGCCGATCATGAGCGCAGTTGCGACGCAATCGGAGACTTTGCCGGCGCGAAAGCCGAAGCCGGTTTCCGCAGCTTCTCGGCAGAGGCCGCGCGCATCTTTGCCATCCTCGACCAGCCGTTCCTGCGCAATTCCAAAACCTATCCGCCCGGCCTGATGTGGCGCATCGGCCTGCACCGCGTCGGCGCCTTGCTCGCCATCCGCCCCTATGAGTCGCTGTGGAAGGTGCTGCGCGAACATTTTGACGATCTGCGGCTGGTGCAGCTGTTCGGCCGCTATACCACCTACTGCGGCTCGTCCCCGTTCCGCACGCCGGCGACGCTGATGCTGATCGCCCATGTCGAATCGCAGGGGGTGTGGGCGATCGAAGGCGGCATGAGCGCGCTGGCGGCCGCGCTGGAGCGGGTCGCGCGCGCCAAGGGCGTGCAGTTCCGCTTCGGCGAAGCAGTCAGCCGCATCGAAACCAGAGGCCGCCGCGTCAACGCCGTGCATCTGGCGAGCGGGGAACGGCTGGCCACCGATCGGGTGATCTTCAATGGCGATCCCGCTGCACTGGCCGACGGGCTGCTCGGCGATGCCGTGCGGCGCGCCGTCCTCCCCCAGTCCCCCGCCGCGCGCTCACTCTCCGCACTGGTGTGGTTGGCGCACAGCGGCAGTGCCGGTTTCGACCTGGCGCACCACAATGTCTTCTTTTCGGCCGATTACCCCTCCGAGTTCAGGGATCTGGGCAGCGGCGCCGCGCCGCAGGACCCGACGGCCTATGTCTGCTCACTCGACCGTGGCCACGGCAGCCCGCCGGGCGGGCGCGAGCGCCTGCAGATCATCGTCAACGCCCCCGCCAACGGGGATTCCCACCGGCTTTCGTCAGAGGAGAAGGCGCAATGCACATCGGCCATGCTGGCACGGCTCAGGGCCTGCGGACTGGAGCTGGAGCAACCGCTGCCGCACCGCTTGCAGACCCCGGCGGACTTCGCGGCGCGCTTTCCGGGGACGGGTGGGGCCCTTTATGGACGGGCCTCGCACGGGTGGGCGGCAAGCTTCCTCCGGCCCGGCAGCCGGACGGCGATCCATGGGCTTTATTGCGCGGGGGGGGCGACGCATCCTGGCGCGGGCGTGCCGATGGCCGCCTTGTCGGCTATTCAGGCGAGCGACGCGCTGCAAGCCGACCATGGTTCGACACGGCTGTTCCACCACAGGGCTACCGCTGGTGGTATGTCGACGCCATCAGCGATGACGGCCGCTACGGGCTGACCATCATCGCCTTCATCGGCAGCGTCTTCTCGCCCTATTACAAGCGATCGGGCCGCGGCGCGCCCACCGATCACACTTGCCTCAACATCGCGCTCTACGGCCGCGGTGGCAGCCGCTGGGTGATGACGGAAAGGGGCAAGGGCGAGACCGCCCAGTCCGCCGACACGCTCTCCATCGGCCCCAGTGCGATGCGCTGGGAGCGCGACCGGCTGGTCATCGATATCGAGGAACGCGATATCCGGCTTGGCGTGCCGTGGCGGCGGCGGGTCGCGGGGCAGATCGTGCTCGAACCGGAGATGGTCAACAGCCGCGCCTTCCGGCTCGACCCCGCCGGCCATCATCATTGGCAGGCGATTGCGCCCCGCGCGCGCATATCGGTGACGATGCAGGCGCCCGAGCTCGCATGGCAGGGCAGCGCCTATCTCGATGGCAACCATGGCGACGAGTCGCTGGAGGCCGGCTTTCACAGCTGGCACTGGTCGCGCGCGCATCTTGGCCAGGGCCGTGCGGCCGAGGTCGCGGTGATCTACGAAGGGCAGCGCCGCGACGGCAGCCATTTCGGCAGCGCCTTGCGCTTCGATGCCAGCGGCACGCCACATGAGGAGGAACTGCCGCTTGTCGCGCCGCTGCCGCCGACCTGGTGGGCGCTGCCCCGCCAGACCCGCGCCGACCGTGGCCACGCCAGCGTGATCAGGACCTGGGAAGATTCGCCCTTCTATGCCCGCTCGACCGTGGCGGCGCGATTGTTCGGCGCGCCGGTCACCGCCATCCAGGAAAGCATCTCGCTCAACCGGCTGATCAACCCGGTGGTGCAATGGATGCTGCCCTACAAGATGCCGCGCGAGGCTGGCTCGACCTGACAGCGCGGCCGGATCGAAACCGCCCGATCAATCGCCGGTGCGCGGTGCCTCGCCTTTCGCCGCCTTCTCGGCCTTGTCCTTGGCGATTTCGCGATTGATCGACCAGAGCTGCCAGAAACCGAGGCCGAGCGCGACCACGCCGACGAAGACGATTTCGATCCAGCCCAGATTGTCCAAAGCGCCTTGCGCCATGCCGGTTGCTCCCTGCCCTGTCCGCGCCGACCCGGGTGCCGGGCGGCGATATGGCGCGATGCTAACGCTAGCGGGGCTCGCTCGCAAATCGGGCGACGATCTCCGCTGCGCCTGCCGCATCCTCCTCATGCGCCAGATGGCCGAGCGCGGGCAGCTCATGCACGCGGCAGCCGGGGATGGCACGGGCGGCACTGTCGATCGCGGATGCCGGAATCGCCGCGTCCGCGCCAGCGCGCACCAGCAGCACCGGCACATCGAGCCGGGCAAGGCGCGGCTGCAGATGGTCGAGCCGCCAACTGGCCATCATCCGCAGCGCCCCGTCGCAATGGCCCGAATGACTGAACAGGCGATGATAGCAGCGCTCCCCCGCGGCATCGATCCGCGATCCGGTCGAACGGCGCAGAAAATCAGCGGTGGCACCCGGCCGCGTCGCCATCCGAGCAAAGATCACCGAGGCGAAGGGATTGACGAACAGCAGGTTGGCGAGCGTCGGGAACAGGCGCTGCGCCAGCCCCGGAAAGGGCGTCAACGCAGGCGTAAATCCGACCAGCGGCACCTGCCAGCCAGACGCCAGCAGCAATTGCACGGCAATCGCGACACCGGCGCTGTGGCTGACGACGATGTCCGGAACCACCGCAAGCGCGTCGAGCAACCGGCCGACCGACGCCGCCATCCCCTCGATCGTCACCGCCGCTCCCGGGCGGGCGCGGGTGAAGCCATGCCCCGGCAGATCGGGGGCGATGACGTCATGGCTTCGTGCCAGCAGCGGCAGCAGATCGCGCCAGCTGTGGGTCGCAGCGCCCGTGCCGTGCAGCAGCAGGCACACCGGCGCAGGGCCGCCCCCGTCGGGCGCCATGCGCTGCACATGCCAGCGATAGCCGCCTGCCTCGATCATGCGGCTGGCGGCGCGGTTCGGCCAGTCGGCGCCATCGCGCGCCCAGTCCGGGTAACGCCCGCTCATGCGCGGGCGAGGCTGTCGATCGCCTCGACCATCGCGGCGCTGCGCGCGGCGGGCAGCGGCAGATAGCGCGCGCGCAATGCCTCGGCGAGCTCGGCCGCCTCGGCGCGCGGGCGAGGAGAGATGTCGATGACGATGCCGGGGATGGCCAAGGCAGCGAGCTGTCTTGCGGCGACCAGCGCCTGCTCCATCGCCTCGACGCGGTCGGCACCGCCGTCCAGCGTCATGTTGCCCTTGCCGTCGGTGAGCAGGGCTATCACCGGCGAGAGGCCGCTGCGCGCGCTGCCCTCGGCAAGCTGCATCGCCGCAATCAACCCGGCGGCAAGCGGCGTGCCGCCTCCGCCGGGCAGCGCGGTGAGCGCACGGCGGGCGCGGGTCAATGACCGCGTCGGCGGCAGCAGCAGTTCGGCCCCGCTGGCCCGGAACGCGATCAGCGCCACCCGCGCGCGGCGGACATAGGCGTCGGCCAACATCAGCTCGACCGCTCCCTTGGCCTCCGCCAGCCGCGCCAACGCCGAAGAGCCAGACGCGTCGACCGTGAAGATCACCAGGCTTTCGCGCCGCTGCTCGAAGCGGCGCACCCTGAGGTCGCTCTTGCGGATGTGGATGCGGCCTGCGCCATCCGCCACGGACTCGCGTCGCCGGATGCGCTGCCACGGTGCCGCGGCACGCAATGTCTCGACCAGCGCCAGACGCCGCCCATGGCCGGGCACGCCGGGACGGGCCGACATCGGCCGCCCGCGCAGCGCAGACGCCTGTTTCTGGCCGGACTTGCCCATCTGCCCCTTGCCCCCGGCCTTGGCGCCCTCACCGATGCGGGACAGCACATCGGGCGGAATCGAGGCGGCGACTGCAGCCAGCAGCATCTCCTCAAGCTGCACCGGATCGGGCAGCGGCGGCTCGTCCCGCTCACCGGCATCGCCGGGATCGGGCGGTGGCGCGGACTCCGGGGCTGGGTCGGACGGCGGGGGCGGGGGCTGCTGCGGTATCTGCGTGGCGCGTGGCGCCACCGTCAACCGCAGGGCGGCCAGCACATCCTCGTCCGAGGGCTGCGTGCGACGATGCAGCGCGGCAATGGCGCGCGCCGCCCGGTCGGCGAACAGCAGCGCCCGGCCTGAGCTGACTCCGAACGCTGAGGATGTCGCGGCAATTCGCTCGAGTTGCGCGATGCTCAGCGCTTGAACGTCCGCGAGCGGCAGGGCCGTGCGCCACAGCTGTTCGACCGCCGCCTTAGCCATGCCCGTCAGATCGCAGCGGAACGCCACCCGTTCGAGCAGCACGGCAGGCGGCCGTTCCTCATCGTCGCGGCCATCGTCGAGCAGCAGCACGGCGACCGACCGTTCGTCCATCGCCCGCGCGAGCAACGCTGCGGTTGTCCCGGGCATGCGTTCGGCCATCGGCACCACCAGCGCGCCGCCTGCCGCCAGATCGATCAGCCCGGCGCGCGGCACTGCCCTGCCCGCTGCCAGCGATGCGGTGAGGTCGATGCCGCCCGTCAGCCGCTCGACGTCGACCGAAACCGGCAACCGCACCACCCGGCCACGCGTGCCGATGGCCTCGCTCAGCAGGGCGACCGCGGCGTCCCGCGCATCGCCATCGCCGCTGAGCACGATTCCGCCGAAGGCAGCGGCGTCGAGCGCCAGCAGATTGATCGCCAGCTCCGCGTCCGCGCTCGCCGCATCAGGAGCGGCGGCGTCGCTCACCCGAACAGGTCTTTGAGCGCCATGTCGATGCGCACCGTCGATCCGGTTTCATCGAGCACATTGCGCCGCAGCCGGTGCCGCAGCGCCAGCGGCGCGATGGCCTTGAGGTGGCTGCGCTTGACCGCCTTGGCCCCTTCCAGCGCCGCCAGCGCCCGGCTGCCGCGCATCAGCGTGAGCTCGCCACGCAAGCCATCCGCGCCGACCGCCTTGCACAGCGCCGCCATGTCGGACAGCAGCGGCTCGGGCGTTTCGACCTGTGGCAGCGCCTTCTTGGCCTTGGCGATGCGCTTGAGGATTTTCTCGTCCTCCGCGCGCCATGCCCCGGCAAAGCCCTCGGGATCGCGCTCCTGCGCATCGCATCGGCGCATGATCTCGACACGGGCGTCGAGGTCCTGCGGCGTGCGCACTTCGACCGACAGGCCGAAGCGGTCGAGCAATTGCGGTCGCAGTTCGCCCTCCTCCGGATTGCCGCTGCCGATCAGAACGAACCGGGCCGGATGGCGAATGCTCAGCCCGTCCCGCTCGACCAAATTCTCGCCCGACGCCGCGACATCGAGCAGCAGGTCGACGACATGGTCTTCGAGCAGATTGATCTCGTCGATGTACAGGAAACCGCGATGCGCCTTGGCCAGCAGGCCCGGCTCGAAGCGCTTCTCGCCCGCGGCCAGCGCACGCTCGAGATCGAGCGTGCCGAGCACCCTGTCCTCGGTCGCCCCCAGCGGCAGATCGACGAACGGCACCGGTGCCTTGATCGTCCGCACCTTCGCCCCCGGCACATGGTCCGGACTGGCCTCGACCGCCTCGGGTGCGCTGTTGAAACGGCAGCCCGCGACCATGGCAATCGGCGGCAGCGTCGCGGCCAGTGCCCGCGCGGCGGTGGATTTGCCGGTCCCGCGATCGCCGAAGATCATCACCCCGCCAATGCGCGGATCGACCGCCGCGATCAGCAAGGCACGCTTCATCTCTTCCTGACCGACGAGAGCGCTGAACGGATACATCCCCATCTGTCCAAGCTACCAGACACTAGGGCAACCGCAAGCGGCGTTTGCGCAAGCGGCGTTTGCGGTTGCGGCGCCGCGTCGGCGGTCTATTGTCCGTCCTGTCTCGGGACCAACGCGGAGAAGAATGCCATGCGCCACGTCCTGTTGTTTCTGCTGCTTGCCTTCGGCACCGCGGCAGTGGCCCAGCAACCCCCCGCCCAGCGCCGGATCGAGGTCGCGACCAACGCCCCCTGGACGCACGCGCGCAGCGGAGTCACCCTGCCTGCCGAGGTCGGCGAGCTCAGGCGGGCGGGCATTATCGAAAACACACCCGGCGAAGTCGACATTCTGGCGCAGTATGAGGACCGTGCCACACGCGTCACCGTGATCCTGTTCCGCCCGCAGCAAAATGATGTCGGTTTCTGGTTCGATCGATCGGAGCTGGCCCTGCCGGCCAACCCGATGTTCGCAGGTCTTACCCCGACCACAGCCGAACCGGTACGCTTCGCTACCAGCATCAGCCCGACGATGAGCAGCCTGCGCCGAAGCTACAGCAGCACCGGCCGCTGGCGCGGCACCGGCACCGCAGTCATGCCGGTCGGCCGCTGGCTGGTGAAAATCCGGGCCAGTTCGGCCGAGCTCGACGCTGCGGCCATCGACCGGCTGATCGACAGCACCATCGCTGCCATCCGTCTGCCCGCCGACGCGACCGCGGCCCCGGAAGCGCGCATTATCGCCGCATGCACAGATTCCCTGCGCTGGCGTGAGGCGCGGATGGTGCAGCCGTCGGTGGAAGATGTACTGATGGCCAGCGTCACGCTTGCCATCGTCGCAGAAGCCAAACCGACCGAGCCCGACCGGCCGCATGGGCTCGCCCAACCGGACCTGTGTCGGGACCCGATCGAGGCAGACGGTGGCACCGTCTATCGCAGCCCGGGCGAAACGGGCCTTTACTGGATCGGCTATGGGGATTCCGGCGCTTATGCGACCGTCGCACCGGCATTGTCGCTCGATGAACTCACCGACTCACCGTCGCGCCGCGGCAACGCCCGGGTTTCGGTCACGCTGGCGACACCGACAGACTCGCTAGTCTATCCAAACTTCAATCGCTTGCCGACGCCGCGGCAGGTGACAGCGATGCTCAACAGTCGCGGACCGATCAGCCGGACCAGCTTCGATCCCGAAGCACCCGAAAGCAACCAGCCCGAGATCCAGATCACCACACCACCGTGAGCGCTGCCCGCCCCGCATAGCTATTCACATTGCACCGTTCTGCGGGGTGCGGCACTCTTGACGGAGCCAGCCCCCGGAGCGCTTCCATGACCCTGCACCCTGCCATTTCCGCTGTCACCGATCGCATCATCGAGCGCAGCCGCCCGCGCCGCACCGCTTATCTGGACCTTATGCGCCAGCAGCGCGAGGCCGGGACCAATCGCGGCAACCTCTCCTGCGGCAATCTTGCCCACGGCTTTGCGGCGGCGGAAGACGACAAGCCGGTGATCCGCAGCGGCCAGGCCATGAACATCGGCATCGTCACCGCCTACAACGACATGCTGTCCGCCCATCAGCCCTATGGCCGCTATCCGGAGGCCATCAAGATCGCCGCACGCGAAGTCGGCGCTACCGCACAGGTCGCAGGCGGGGTGCCGGCGATGTGCGACGGGGTGACGCAGGGGCAGGCGGGCATGGACCTGTCGCTCTTCTCCCGCGACAATATCGCCCAGGGCACCGCCATCGCGCTCAGCCATGCGATGTTCGAAGCCGTGCTGATGCTCGGCATCTGCGACAAGATCGTGCCCGGCCTGCTGATCGGGGCGCTGCGCTTCGGCCATCTGCCGACCATCCTCATCCCCGCCGGACCGATGCCGAGCGGCATCGCCAACAAGGAAAAGGCCCGCGTCCGCCAGCTTTATGCCGAGGGCAAGGCGACGCGCGACGAACTGCTCGAAGCCGAGGCGGCATCCTATCACGGCGCAGGTACCTGCACCTTCTACGGCACTGCCAACTCGAACCAGATGATGATGGAGCTGATGGGCCTGCACGTCCCCGGCGCCGCCTTCGTCAATCCCGGCACCAAGCTGCGCGGCGAACTGACCCGCGCCGCTGTCCACCGCGTCACCGAGATCGGCTGGAACGGCGCGGATTACCGCCCGCTGGCCGAATGCGTCGATGAGCGCGCCATCGTCAACGCGATCATCGGCCTGCTCGCCACCGGCGGATCGACCAACCACGCCATCCACATCCCCGCGATTGCGCGGGCGGCGGGGATTACCGTCGACTGGGAGGATTTCGACCGGCTCTCGGCGGCGGTACCGCTGCTGGCCCGCGTCTATCCCAATGGCTCCGCGGACGTGAACCATTTCCACCATGCCGGCGGCATGGCCTTCGTCACCCGCGAGCTGCTGTCGGCGGGGTTGCTCCATGGCGACATCCTGACCGTCGGCGGCACCATGGCGGACTATGCGCGGGTGCCGCAGATGGACGGCGATGCCCTGGTGTGGCGCGACACGCCCGCCGTGTCGGGCGATGAGACCATCCTGCGCCCCGCCGCCGCGCCGTTCGCGGCCGATGGCGGAATGCGGCTGCTCTCCGGCAACCTCGGTCGCTGCGTCATAAAGGTCAGCGCGGTGGAGCAGGATCGCTGGACGATAGAGGCCCCGGCGCGCATCTTTGACACGCAGGACGCGGTGATCGCGGCCTTCAAGGCGGGCGAGCTAGAGCATGACTGCGTCGTCGTCGTCCGCTTTCAGGGGCCCCGTGCCAACGGCATGCCCGAACTGCACAAGCTCACCCCGTCGCTCGGGGTGTTGCAGGATCGCGGCTTTCGCGTCGCCTTGCTGACCGACGGGCGCATGTCGGGTGCCAGCGGCAAAGTCCCCGCCGCGATCCATTTGTCGCCAGAGGCGCTGCCCGGCGCGGACGGATCGAGCGGCCCGCTGGCTTTTCTGCAAGACGGCGACGTGGTCCGCATCTGCGCGGTCACCGGTGAGGTCACTGCCCTCGTCGACCCCGCCGAGTGGGCTGCGCGCTCCCCCGCCAAAGCCCCGGCACCTGCGCTAGGCGTAGGCCGGGAACTCTTCGCCCTCCTCCGCCACCATGCAGACGAGGCGGAAAAGGGCGGCAGCGCTATGCTGGCGGCGATGGAGGCGACGCTGGGCCTGTAGTTTGTTGATCGACCGATTCTGAGCTATGCTTGGTTGATGGCTGAATTCAATCTTGTGTGGCCGATGCTCCTCGCCTTTGTGCAGGCGGAACCCGCAACCGCCACGGATGTTGAGCCGCAGCATTCTCCGGCAAGAGAGTGTCCTCGCCATATTGGCGTCGTTGTCCCTACTGAAACTGTCGCGCGCGAAATCGCCGAAGCCGTGATCCGGGGCCGAATGCGTTCGGAGGATATTTCGAGTTACCAACTCAGGGTTCGGCCGGATTTTGAGGACCCCAACAATCTTTGGGTAGCCTACCAAATTGATCCGAGGGCGCAGTCTTCGATGCGTGGAGGCGGAGGCCTCCAGATGACCATTGATCGGTGCAGCGGCCAAGTGATTCAATTGTCATATAGTCGCTGATCTTACGCAAAGCTGAAGCCTCAGGCAGTGCTCGACTTGCGTTGCTTGGGCGATCGTATAAACACGGCTAGTTGTCCACGGAGTGTTGATGTTAGAGATTGCCCGCAACCGCTAGCCGCCTGAACCGATCGGGGTGATATCCCCGTCAGGGTGAAAGGCGAGCTGCGTGGACCGGCAGGGGAGTGCCCCCGTGCCGATCCCTTTGTTGCATCTCAACTATCCACGAGACATCCGATGAACATTTCGCGCCTCGAACAGCGCGTGCTCCATGTCCTTGCCAAGGGCGGGGCCATCCACCACACGCGCGGGCCGAACGGCAAGATCGCCGAAATCACCTGCTTCACCCGCGAAGGCCATGTTCTGGCCGATTGCACGCTCAGCCTTTTCCAGCGGCTCAGGCGACGCGGGTTGATCCAGTCGGGGGGCGGCCAGCCCTACCGCATCACCCTGCTCGGGCGGCGCAGCGTGCGCGCCCAACCCGACAACCAGTAACTGTCGAACAAAAGGACATTGCAATGAAAGCCATTTTCACACTTCACCCGCTCGACCGCAGCGACATCGCCGGCGTCGAGGCCGTGCTGGAATCGAGCGGGCTGTTCCCTCCCGATCTGCTCGCGCCGATGGTCGCGCCCTATCTCGAGGGGGCCAGCGAGGACGTCTGGCTGGTCGCGCGCGCTGAACAGGCCCGGCTCGGCTTTGCCTATGTCGCGCCCGAACGGATGACCGATGGGTGCTGGAACATGCTGGCCATCGCGGTCGACCGGCCGTGGCAGGGCCATGGCGTCGGCCGGGCGCTGGTACGCGCGGCCGAGCAGCGGCTCAGCGATGGCGGGCAGCGGCTGCTGCTCGTCGAGACCTCGGGTCTCGATGCCTATGCGCTGACGCGGCGCTTTTACCGCCAGCTCGACTATGCAGAAATCGCGCGCATCCCCGACTATTATCAGGCGGGTGAAGACAAGATCATCTTCAGCAAGCGGCTCGGCGACCGATCCCGCCACTAATATATGGCGCGGCGCGGCGCTCTCGGCTGGCTCTCGTCAACCGCTTCACCTTGGTGTAGGCGGTGCCGTAATGAAAGCCGAAGAGCGCCGCGCCGCGATCATCGACAGGCTGGCCGACCATATCCTGAGCCATGGTCTGGCCGCCTCGTCGCTGCGCGCGCTGGGCAAGGCAGCCGGCACCAGCGACCGGATGCTGCTCTATTATTTCTCCGACAAGGCAGAGCTCATTGCCGCGGCGATGGAGAATATCGCCGCGCGGGTGGTGGCGCTGATGGAGGCGCAGGGGCCGCCCGTGCCCCGCTCGGCCGACGCGCTGTGGCAGGACGTGTCCATGATGATCCTGTCGGACGATCTGTGGCCGTTCATGCGGGTGTGGCTGGAAACGGCCACCTTGTCCGCGCAGGGGGACGCCATGACCCGCAGCATCGGCGGGGCCATCGGCCGCGGCTTCCTCGCCTGGACCGAAGGCCAGATCGATGAGCCCGATGCGGCGGTGCGCCTGCAAAAGGCATCGCGCCTGCTGGCGATGGCCGAGGGGCTGGTTCTGCTCAAGGCACTCGGCCTCGACGATATTTGCGAACAAGCGGCGAAATAAGCGTGGCGCCCACAGCAACGGGCTGGCGCGACGTTGCCTGTTCCGCCGCAGCGGCCTAAACTTGCATCACAATAGAAAGCGGAGTCCTTCCCCATGTCCGATCCTGTCGTCATTCTCTCCTACGCCCGCACCCCGATGGGCGCGATGCAGGGCGCGCTGGCCGATGCAAGCGCCACCGATCTCGGTGCCACCGCGGTCAAGGCGGCGGTCGAGCGGGCGGGTATCGACGGCGGCGATGTCGAGCGCATCTACATGGGCTGCGTGCTCCCCGCCGGGCTGGGCCAGGCCCCGGCGCGGCAGGCGGCGATCAAGGCCGGTCTGCCCAAGTCGGTGCAGGCGACAACGGTCAACAAGGTGTGCGGCTCGGGCATGCAGACGGTGATCATGGGCGCGGAAGCCATTGCCGCCGGCAGCGTCGACCTGATCGTGGCGGGCGGCATGGAGAGCATGACCAACGCCCCCTATCTGCTCAAGAAGCACCGCTCGGGCGCGCGTATCGGCCATGATACGGCCTATGACCACATGTTCCTCGATGGCCTCGAAGACGCCTATGATGTTGGCCGGGCGATGGGCACCTTCGCGCAGGATACCGCCAACGCCTATCAGCTGACCCGCGAAGCACAGGACAATTACTCGATCGAATCGCTGCGCCGCGCCCAGACCGCGATTGCCGAGGGCGCATTCGCCGGGGAGATTGCCCCGGTCACCGTCAAGGGACGGGGCGGCGACACCATCGTCGATACCGATGAGGCACCGGGCAAGGGCAAGCCCGACAAGATCCCGACACTCAAGCCCGCCTTTGCGAAAGACGGCACGATCACCGCCGCCACCAGCTCGTCGATCTCCGATGGTGCCGCCGCCGTGGTGCTGACCCGGCAGTCGGTCGCCGCAGCCAAGGGCGTCGCGCCGGTCGCCCGCATCGTCGCGCACGCCGCGCACGCGCAGGAGCCCAAGGACTTCACCACCGCCCCGGTCGGCGCGATCAACCGCGTGCTGGCCAAGGCCGGCTGGAGCATCGGCGATGTCGACCTGTTCGAGGTCAACGAGGCCTTTGCCTGCGTCGCCATGTTCGCGATGCATGACCTCGGCATCCCGCACGAGAAGATCAATGTCCACGGTGGCGCCACCGCGCTCGGTCACCCGATCGGTGCGAGCGGCACCCGCATCATCACCACGCTGATCGGCGCGCTCAAGCGCCACGGCAAGACCCGCGGCATCGCCTCCCTGTGCATCGGCGGCGGCGAGGCAACGGCGGTGGCTATCGAGCTGGTGTAAGCCGGCCGCCGCTGGAACACAGCGTCGTCATTGCGAGCACAGCGAAGCAATCCAGAGCCGCTTCTGCGCCGCACTGGATTGCTTCACTGTGCTCGCAATGACACCAATGCCGGCACCTTCCCCCGCTATCGCACGGCCACGTCGCCTGGTGCGCCTTCCTGTGGCAGGATCAGGATAGGCACCGCGCGGTCCGGCGTCAGATAGCGGGCGGCGAGCGCCTGCAGCTCGGCCGGTGTGACGCTGGTCAGATCGGTGAGGTAGCTGCGCAGCGCCGTGAAGTGACGTGGCTCGCGGGTCGCGCCCTCGGTCTGCACCATCCAGAAGACATTGCCCGAAGAGGCCCGGATGATCTGCTCGCTGGCAGGCCCAGTCGCACGGCGCAGCTCGTCGTCGGTGACCGGCGTGGTCGCCAGCTCGGCGGCGATGGCGCGCGCGGCGTCGAACATCAGCTGCGTATCCTCGGGCCGGACCAGCCCACCGGCAAAGACATAGCCGCCGTTGGCAAAGCTGGTCGGCCAGTTGCTCGCCACCACCTGGCTGTAGCTCGCGCCCGCCTGGTCGCGCAGACGTTCGTAGAGCCGGTCGTTGAAGATCGCCGACAATATGTCGAGCTGGCGCGAGGTGCGGATCGAATCGAGCCCGCCGCCGGTTCGATAGCCCAGCACGGCGGCCGCCTGCGTCGCGCCGCCGCTGTGGCGGACGACGATCGGCTGCGCCGGCACGGCTGTCGGCGTGACATCGGCCGCGCTCGGCGGGGCCGCCACCGGCTGCCGCGGGGGCAGCGCGCCGAAGGTCGACAGCAGCATGGCCTGCAGGTCGACCGAGGCGACGTCGCCGAAGATCTGCACCTCGATCGGGCCCCGCTGCAGCAGCGGTTCCCAGAAGGCGCGGAACGCCTGCGGGGTCAGCGCATCGACCTCGGCTCGCGTTGGCGGAGCGAAACGGCGGTCCTGCGAATAGAGCAGCGCGTCGAGCTCATTCTCGAACACCGCGACCGGCGATTCGCGCAGCGCATCATAGCTGAGCAATCGGCCGGCGCGGGCGCGGCGCACCGGCGATTCCTGCCAGCCTGGCGCCACGAACTTGGTCGCGAGCAGTCGCAACTGGTCGGCAAGGTCGCTGGGCTGGGTTTCCGCCTGGAATTCGAACGCGTCATTGTCGACATCCATGCGCATGCCGATCTGGCGGCCATTGACCAGCCGGTCGAGCGCGGACTGGTCGAACCGGCCGATGCCGCTTTCGACCAGCGCCGCCTCCCCGCTCCACAGCAGATTGGGCTGGTCGGGCGCGAGCGCGGAGCGGCCACCGCCCCAGCGCACATTGATGCGCACCTTGTTCGGCTCGATCGGCGTGTTGCGGACCAGCACGGTCACGCCATTGGACAATTCCCAGCGCTCCATGCCGAAGCGTTCGACCGGCGCGCGGGTGACGATGCGGCCAGGGCTGCCGAGCCGGGGCAGATCGGCAAAGGTCGGCGCGCGTCCGCTCTGGTTTGCGCGGGCCAGAGCGCGCGGCTGGGCGGTGAGCGCGGCGGCAAGCTGCGCCTCGCCACCGGCCACCGGGCGCGGCGTGCTGAGCAGGATGCGGTTGGCATCGCCGGAGAACAGCACGCGCATGCGGCGGTGCAGCTCCTGCGGCGTCGCAAGCGGACGGGTCGAGCGCCAGATATCGAGCGCATGATCGGGCGAGGTCGTGGTCTCGCCGATGTCGACCGCCTGGAGCAGGTCGTCGGCCTGCTGCGTGCCCGGCTCATTCTGGGCATTGGCCAGCTCGCGCTGCAGGAAGGTCTCGATATCCGCATTTTCGCGGGCGATCTCGGCAGCGGTCGGCGGGGTCGCCAGCGCGGCTGCGATCACTGAGCGGACCTCGGCAATCGCGCCCTGCCAGTCGTCCTCGAGCGGCACGACGGTGACGGTGGTGATCCAGGCCGAGCGGCTGGGCCGATCCTCGTCCACCCGCGCCAGCAGATAATTGCCGCCGGTGCGCGCCCGCTCTTCCAGGCGCCGGTTGAGGATTTGCGTGGTCAGCGTGTCCATCATCAGCCCCTGCGTCCAGGCGATGCTGTCGGTGACGCGGGTCCAGGGGCGGATCCAGGCAAGGTTGGCAACCAGCGGCTGCGATGGTTCGACCACGATGCGCGCGACCGGGCGCGATGGGTCGGGTCGGCCGAAATCGGGCTCGGTCGGCGCCGGCCCCTGCGCCCGCCAGTCGGCGAAATTGCCGACGATGGACTGCTCGAGCAAAGCCGGGTCCAGATCTCCGGCGATGGCGATCACCACCCGCTCGGGCCGGTACCAGCGCTGGTGGAAAGCCTGGATGCCGGCGGCATCGGCCGCGCGCAGCGTCTCTTCGGTGCCGATGGTCGATCGCTCGCCGAACAATTGGCCGGCAAACATATGCTCGCGGCTAGCCGTGGCGATGCGGAACTGCGGCCCGTCGAACTCGCGCCGTTCTGCAATCACGATCGGTCGTTCGGCGTCGATGGTGGCATCGCTCAGCACCGGCTCGCGGATCATGCCCGACAGATACTGCATGCTCTGCGCGAGCGCCGCCGGCGTCGCATTGGGGATGTCGAGCTGGTAGATGGTCGCGGTCGCGCCGGTCGAGGCGTTGGAATCGCTGCCGAAGGTGATGCCGAGCCTCTGCCAGGCACGCCGCGCCTCTCCGCTCGGAAGATAGCGCGATTCGCGGAACGAGAGATGCTCGATGAGGTGCGCCCAGCCTGCTTCGTGCGGCTGCTCCATCATCGCACCGGCGTCGACGCGCAGGCGGATGGTCACCTGCCCCGGCGGCACCCCGTTGCGGCGCACGGCAAAGCGCAGGCCGTTCTCCAGCGCGCCGAACTGCCAGCCCGGATCGGGCGGAATGTCGCTGCCTTCATAAAGCCAGGCCGACCGATCGACGGCTGCGCTGGGGGCCGTGGCGGGTGCAACTGGCGCGGTCGCAGTTTGGGGCTTGGCCGAAGGCTGCGCCAGCAGCGCGGACGGCGGAGAAAGCAACAGTGCGGCTGCAACCAGCGGCAGTGTCAGGCGACGAACGGGGGAGGAAGCCATCACAGGCGGCATAGGGGGGAATGCTTTCGCTTGGCTGAACGGGGGGTGGAACGTAGACAAACCTGACAGCACGACCGCGTGAATGCCAGAAGGTTTTGCCAATGACCCGTATCGCCCTGCTTCAGACCACTACCGGCATCGATCCGCAGGCCAATGCGGCAGCGCTAGCCGAAGCGACGGCCCGCGCTGCCGGGGAAGGCGCCGCGATGCTGTTCGCGCCCGAGATGGCAGGCCTGCTCGACCGCGACCGTGCCCGCGCCAGCCGCCACATTGTTGCAGAAACGGACAGCCCCTATGTCGCGGCGGCACAGGAGGCCGCGGCCCGCGCGCAACTGTGGCTGCACATCGGCTCGCTGCCGGTGCTGGCGGAGAGCGGCCGCTGGCGCAATCGCAGCCTGGTTATCGATCCGGGCGGCACCATAATCGGCCGCTACGACAAGATTCACCTGTTCGACATCGATCTGCCAACCGGAGAAAGCTGGCGCGAATCATCGGCTTATGAGGCGGGGGAGGCACGCGCGGTGGTGGTGCCCGGCACGCCGGTCGGCGCGCTCGGGCTCAGCATTTGCTACGATCTGCGTTTTCCATCGCTGTTTCTGGCGCTGCGCGATGCGGGGGCGGAGACCATTGCCCTGCCTGCCGCCTTCACCGTGCCGACAGGCCAGGCGCATTGGCATTGCCTGCTGCGCGCCCGCGCACTCGACAGCGGCTGCCACGTCATCGCCGCCGCGCAGACCGGGACTCACGCTGACGGTCGGTCGACCTTCGGCCATTCGCTGGCGGTAGATCCATGGGGCGAGATTCTCGCCGATGCAGGGGAGGCTGCAGGCCTCTGCTTTGCCGACATTGCCGCCAACCGTCGCGAGGACGTGCGGCAGCGCATGCCGGTTCAGGCGCACCGCCGCGCTATCGCCACCGGCTGAACCGCACCGGATCGACACTGCCCGCGCGCCTCGGTTCTGCACCGCGCACGCAAACAGGGCCGCCGGTCGCCCGGCGGCCCCGCTCGAAACTCGGTATCCGACTCAGTTGGGGCTGGTCGGGTTGTCGTTGGTGCCGTCGGCAGCAATCACCGTGGCAGCAATGATGGCTGCGATGGCTGCGAGGAGAAGCAGAAGCTCTTCCGCACCCAGGCCACCGTCTTCGACCTGCGCCATGCGCTGATCCATCGCGCTGTTGGCGCGAAGATCCTCGAACTGCGCGGTGGCAGCGGAGGCGGCGACGGGAGCAGTCACCATGGAAAGGGCAGCGAAAGCCGCAGCCGCTTTAGAGAGGAAGGTCATCGAAATCTCCACTGGTAGTTTTGCACAATCTTTTAGAGTGGACACGACCTGTTGGCCTGAGCCCCGCATTCCCGCTCTGAGCGTGGTTACTAACGCCCGGATTCGCGAAAAGCAAGCCAATCCGCAAATTAATATGGTGCAATGCAGCATGTTGCCGCCCCGCAGCCATCACTCAACGCACTTAGCGGCGGGCTGTGAAAAGCGGGTTAACCCCGCATCGCGCTGTCGAAGATTTCGTGCGTCACCGGATAGCCACAGTCATCGCGGATGCACAGATAGCGTTGTCCGTCGCGCACCTCGACCCACGGCGTGATGCGGCGCGGCGCGAATTGCAGCGCCGATTCGACAGCATCGGCAAAGCTCGCAAAATGCGACAGCCGTTCGAGGTTGCGGCGCGTTGGGAAGATGATGTCGATCGCGCCGGCATCGGCCCGTTGCAGCGTCTCGGCGGCGCTCGCCCAGAACAGATCGCTATTCTCTCCCGCATGCACGCTGAGTTCGGGCAGCGCGCCTTCGGTGCGCGCCAGATAGAATCGCGCATCGAACACGCGGGCATGGGCGAAATTGGGCCGCCACCGCGCAAACGGCACCAGCGCATCGAGGTCGAGCCGCACTTCATGCCTATCGATCAGCGTCGTCAGCGGCTGCTCGGCCATTAGCCCTTCCCGCACGGCCGCCAGTCGCTCGGGGCCGTGGCTGCTCATGATGCCGACGCCGAGCCCGGTCTCTTCCAAAGTTTCGCGGATCGCGGCAACGCGTGCAGCCGCATCGGCCAGCGCTAGCGAATCGCCACGCAACGCTTCGGCCAGCCGGAAATCGTCGGCATCGACGCGCCCGCCGGGAAAGACCGCAGCCCCGGCAGCGAACTTCATCGCCTTCGATCGCCGCACCATCAGCAGCTGCGGCGGCTGCGGCGTATCGTCCTCGCGAAAGATCACCAGCGTCGCGGCGGGATGCGCGGGGGTCAGCCCGGTCTCGTCGTCATCGTCGCTGAACACATAGGCCGCTGGGCCATCGGTGGCATCATCGCCCGGGTCTGCGCTGCTCATCGCACCGTTTTGCGCGCAGTGGCGCGACGATGCAACCGGCACTGCCGAACACCGGCGCCCTATCCGGTTCCGGCGATGCGGTGGCGGTACTCCCTCGGCGAAAGGCCGAAGCGCTCATGGAAACGGGCGGCAAAATGGGAGGGCGAGGAAAAGCCAAGTGCGTAGCCGATTTCCGACAGTTGCAGCCCGGTCGTGGCGATCTTGCGCGCCGCCACATGCAGCCGGAATGCCATCGCATAATCGGCATAGCCACAGCCGAACACGGCCGAAAACCGCCTCGAAAAATAGGCCGGTGACAGGTGACAGAGGGACGCGGCGTCCTTGAGCGGCAGCGGCTGGCCCGGCGCGGCCCGCAGCCGCTCGATCAGCGGCAGGAACCGCGCCAGCTCCACGCCGCGCCCGGGTTGCTCGTCCGGTGTCTTGCGCGGCGCGACGCACAGGCTGTGCATGATCAGCGCCACAATCTGGTCGATCAACGGATCGGCCGGGTCAGCGGCCGACACCTCGACCAACCAGTCGGACAGCATCGCCAGGCGGGCGCGCCCTGCGGCAGTCGGCTGCACGCACAACGGTGCCGTCGGCACCTCGACGGTGGTAATCTGGTCGAGCACATAAGGATCGACCTGGATCAGCGTCCAATTCTTGGGGCCATCGTGGAATTCGAAATCATGATAGTGCATCGACGGCGCGAAAACCGCACAGCCCGGCACGATGGCAAAGCGGCTGGATCCGCATTCGAAGCGCCCGTGCGTCTCGCCGAACAGCACGATCTCCGCGACATCGTGGAAATGCAACAGCCGCGACGGAGGCGGTGCCGATGCCGCCACCGAGACGCGCGCGACCAGCGCGTTGATCCCCAACGGAAGCCCGACAGGCTCGCAAATCGGCTGTGCCACCATGGTATCGCAGGCTGGCATGTCTACCGTCGGTCGGCAATCGGCGGATCGGGGCGGTTGTTCGGGCTCATCACGCCCTCGCTGCCTGGGGTTGGCCGATGCACGGGCACGAGGCTCCACAGCAGCGCGGAGATGGCGAGGAACAGGCCGGAGAGCGCGAACACCAGTCCCTTGTCCTCTGCCGTGGCCACGAAACTGCCGATGCCAAGGCTGCTCACCAGTTGCGGCAGCACCACCGAGAGGTTGAACAGGCCCATGAACAGCCCCATCCGCGCCGGAGGCACGCTGCCGGAGAGGATGGCAAAGGGCAGGCTGACGATCGACCCCCAGCCGATGCCGCACAGCGCCATCAGCAGATAGAGCTGCCATGGCTGCGTCACCCACAGCCATATCGCGCCGCAGCTCCCCGCCATCAGCACCAGCGCGGCGACATGCACCGGCAGCGCCCCTGACGCACGCGCCAGCCGGGCGAGCAGCAGCGGCGCGATCGCGGCGACACCGTTCATGGCCAGAAAGGCGAAGGCGGTGGTCTGCCCCAGCGCGGCATCGCCCAGTCCCGGCATCCGCCCCTGCAGAAAGCTGACCATATAGACGAAGATCGGCTGCACCCCGAGCCAGCAGAAGGCACTGGCAGCGAGCATGCAGCGCAATGCGCCCAAGGGACCCGACCGCGCGTACAGGGCATGCGCCACCAGCCCCAGCGTCGCCACGGCGCATGCTGCCTCCGCCGCAAAGCCGCCGGTCGATCCGCCCGCCAGTCGCACGCCGAGCCCATGGACATCATAGACCAGAATGGCCCACAGCGGCGACAGCGCGGCAAGGATCGACCGTGCATCGACACCCGCCCGCGCCTGCGAACCGCCGCCATCTCCGGTAACAGAGTCGACCCGCCCCTCCGGCAGATGGCGCGGCTCGGCAATCGCCAAGGCTGGCGGAATGGCGAGCAGCAGCACGACGACCACCGCGACATAAATCAGCAGATCGTTGCCGAACAGCGCGCCAATGGCATAGGCGGCCACCCCGCAACTGCCCGAAACCAGCTGCATGACGCTGTAGGCCGTCGTCCGTTCGGCCCCTTCGGCGGTCACATCGGCAATCAGCGCGCGGGTCGGGCTGAATCCGACGTTGATGGCGAGATCCAGCGCCAGCGCGACGGCGATGGCGACGCCGAGCACGCCGGAAAGACCTATAGCGCGGGACACCAGTCCGATCTGCGGCAGCAGCAGGATGGCCAGGGCGGCAATCGCGGCACCGACGATGATGAAAAAGCGCCGCCGCCCACCCCAAAGCCAGACCCTGTCGCTGAGCCCGCCGACCGCCAACTGGCCGACGATGCCGGCAAGCGGACCGGCCGCCCAGACCAGCCCGATCTCCTCTATGGCGAGCCCGTAGCGTGTCGACAGGATCCAGCTCAGTACCGAGATCTGCACCGACAAGGCAAAGCCCATCGCGGTGGCCGGCAGGCTGATCAGCAGCAGAAAGGCTGGTCCATGCTGCGGCCGGGTACCCGCCGCGGACGCCCCGTCCGGCAACCAGCCCGAACTATTGTCGACCAAACCGCCCCCCTCTCCTCTGCGCCCTGACCCTAGCATGACTTGGAAGCGGCGGTCCGTCAGCCAGTGTGCCCGGCATCATGCCAAACACTGTCAGAAATTTGCGCATCGGGTACCCTTGCCGCCGGTGCGCGGGGTCGCTTCCGGTCGCCAAGCGCAAGATGATGATGGTTTATGGCAGGATGTGCGCGACTGCCGCCCGGCGCATCCGCAACGAAACGCGTGTATGGCACGAGCATGACCGATCTTCTCGCTTCCGCCGACCTCGACCGCCCCTTTCCCGTCGATGCGGCCACGCTCGATGCGTTCCGCCGCGACGGCTTCGTCCATCTACGCGATGTGCTGCCGCCGGACCTGCTCGACCATTATGGGCGGGAAATCACCCGCCTGACCATCGCGCTCAACACGCAGACGCTGCCTCTGGCAGAGCGGACCACCTACGACCGGGCGTTTCTGCAGGTGATGAACCTGTGGCAGCAGAGCGCGATGGTGCGCGCGTTCGTGTTCGGGCAGACGCTCGCACGGATCGCCGCCGATCTGCTCGAAGTCGATGGCGTGCGCCTCTATCATGACCAGTCGCTCTACAAAGAGCCCGGCGGCGGCATTACACCGGCGCATGCCGACCAATATTATTGGCCGCTGGCCAGCGACCGCACCGTCACCGCCTGGATCCCGCTGCAGCCCGTGCCGCCCGAGCTCGGCCCCCTCGCCTTCTACGCCGGCAGCCACCGCTCGGAGCTCGGTCGTGACCTGCCGATTTCGGATGAGAGCGAAGCCGCGATCACGGCCGCGATGGAGGCGCAGGAGTTTCCCATTGTCGACCAGCCCTTCGCGCTCGGCGACGTCAGTTTCCATGGCGGCTGGCTGTTCCACAAGGCGGGTCCCAACCGCTCGACCACGCCGCGGTCGGTGATGACCATCATCTACATGGATGCGGCGATGCGCCTCGCGGAACCGGTCAACGACCCGCAGCGGGCGGACCGGGCGCAATGGTGTGCAGGCGTCGACGTCGGCGCCGTGATCGACACGCCCGGCAACCCGCTGCTGTTCGCGCGGGAGGCGGTATGACACCAGCCATCAGCCGGCGCGGCATTCTTGCCGGATTAGCGGCCACGCCGCTGCTTGGCGCGGCACGGGTGCGGGCACAGGCCGGCCCCGATGCGGAGTCGCTGACCCGCTATGTCGATCCGTTCATCGGCACCGACGGCACCGGCCATACCTTCCCCGGCCCCTGCCGCCCGTTCGGGATGATCCAGCCCGGGCCTGACAATGCCGACAATGGCTGGGACTTTACCAGCGGCTATCAGTATCGCGCGCCGCGCATCCTCGGCTTTTCGCAGACCCGCGCCAGCGGCACCGGCATCCCGGAGCTCGGCGACCTGCTGCTGCAGCCGACGGTCGATCCGCGTGACGATCTGTCGAGCGGATATGACAAGGCGAGCGAGGTGGCGCGGCCCGGCTATTATGCCGTCCGCCTGACCGAAAGCCGCTGCACCGTCGAACTCGCCTGCTCGCTGCGGGTGGCGCTGCACCGCTACCGCTTCGCCCGCGGCGGGCGGGTGCATGTGCTGGTCGACACCCACCACCGGCTGCGGTTTCTGGACGGCGAACGGGTGACGGCAGCCGAGGTGATACCGCGCGCCGATGGCGTCGACGGCACCGTATCCTCGGTCAACTGGGCCGAGCGCCGCATGGCCTTCGCGCTCGATTTCGACCGCCCGGTGGCATCGGTGCAGGAATTGCCCAGGCGCCCCGGCCAGATCGCGCCACGCTATCTGCTCGGATTCGATGTCGGTGACGATGGCCTGCTCCACGCCAAGGCCGCGCTGTCTACCGTCGATGTTGCGGGCGCCCGGGCGAACATGGCCGAAATACCGGGCTGGGATTTCGACGCGCTGGTGCGGGATGCCGATGCCGAATGGGTCGCCCTGCTCGGCCGGGTCGCGATCGATGCCGATACCACGACCAAGCGCATCTTCTACACCGCGCTGTACCACCTGCTGTTGCAGCCGAGCACCCTGTCGGATGTCGACGGGCGCTATCGCGGGGCGACCGGCGCCGTCGCGCAAACGCGGGGCCGCGTCTATTATTCGACGCTGTCGCTGTGGGACACGTTCCGCGCCGCCCACCCGCTCTACACATTGCTGGTGCCCGAACGCGTCGACGATTTCGTGTTGACCCTGCTCGATCATCACCGCGCGCAGGGGCATTTGCCGCTGTGGCCGATCTGGGGGCGGGAAACCTGGTGCATGATCGGTAATCCCGCCCTGCCGGTCATCGCCGATGCCTGGACCAAGGGCTTTCGCGGCTTTGACGGTGGCGAAGCGCTGGCCGCAATGGTCACCACCTCGACCGTCAACCACCGCCTCGCCGATTGGGGCGCGATCGACCGTTATGGCTATTACCCTAACGATCTTTTCCCCAATGAATCGGTCTCGCGCACGCTGGAAGCCGGGATCGGCGACGCCGCCACCGCCCATATGGCGCAGATGCTCGGCCATGGCGGCGAGGCGCACCGCTTCGGCACCCGCGCCAGCAACTACCGGCGGCTGATCGATCCCGAGACCCGGCTCGCCCGCGGGCGCGACAGCCGGGGTGTATGGCGCACCCCGTTCGATCCGCTGCAGACCACCTCGCCGCTCGGCACGCCCGGCGACTATACCGAGGCCAACGCCTGGCAATATAGCTGGACCCCGGCCCTGCACGACATCCCGGGCCTGATCGCGGCGATGGGCGGACGGCGCGCCTTCACGGCGATGCTCGACCGGTTTTTCTCCATCCACGGCGCCGGCGAGGACCGGCATCAGGGGCAGGAAGGGCTGATCGGCCAATATGCCCATGGCAATGAGCCGAGCCATCACATCGCCTGGCTCTATGCCCACAGCGCGCGCCCGGAGCGCGGGCCGGAACTGGTCGCAGAGATCGCCCGGCGCTTCTACAACGACACCCCGCACGGCATCACCGGCAACGACGATTGCGGGCAGATGAGCGCCTGGTACGTCTTCGCGACCCTGGGCTTCTACCCCGCCGATCCGTTCCGCGGCAGCTATGTCCTCGGCCGCCCGCTGGTCGACCGTGCGCAGATCGCCCTCGCAGCAGCACGCCCGCTGACAATCGAACGGAACGGTGCGGCTGCTACCCGCCCGTCCCTCAACGGCCGCACCATCGCCCACCCCACGCTGTCGCACCATCGCCTGACGCAGGGCGGGCAGTTGCTGTTCGGAGGGGCAAGCGCCTGACGGGCAGGGGCAGACCCGGCTTGGCCGCTCTGCCACAGTGTGCATGAGGGAAAATGGTGGAGCCTAGGGGGATCGAACCCCTGACCTCGTCATTGCGAACGACGCGCTCTCCCAGCTGAGCTAAGGCCCCATCGATGGTGGAGGCGACATACGCATCGACTCCGCGCCTCGCAACGGATTTCTTGCATGCCACAATCCCGCATCCTTTCGGTCAGCGTTCGCTCCGGGCATCATTTCAGCAAGACGCCACAGCTGTCGATCCGCCTGCTCGCAGGCTTGGGGGTGGAGGGCGACGGGCATATGGGCGAGCGAGTCAAGCATCGCTCGCGTGCGCGGTTCGACCCCACCCTGCCCAATCTCAGGCAGGTGCATCTCATCGACAGCGGCTATGTCGCGCTGATGGCGGCGCGCGGCTTTGCCCTCGCTCCGGGCGACATCGGCGAGAATATCCTGGTCGACGGCATCGACCTGATCGCGCTGCCGCAGGATGCGCTGCTGCATCTGGGCGACGATGGCGCGGTGGTGCGCGTCACCGGCCTGCGCAACCCGTGCATCCAGATGGACCGCTTCATGCCCGGGCTGATGGCGGCCAGTCTGGACCGCGATGGCGACGGCAACCTGATCCGCCTGAGCGGGGTGATGGGCGTGGTCGTCGAGGGCGGCGAAGCGGTGCCGGGGGATGGCGTGCGCGTGGCGTTGCCAGCCGGCCCGCAACTGCCGCTCAGGCCGGTCTGACCGCCTGCACCGTCACCAGGTGGCTGCACCGGCAAAGCTGTGGTGCGCGATGAACCGCTCGGCATCGAGCGCGGCCATGCAGCCCATGCCCGCCGCCGTCACCGCCTGACGATAGATTTTGTCCGCCACGTCGCCCGCGGCGAACACGCCGGGGATCGCGGTCTTGGGCGTGCCCTGTTCCACGATCAGATAGCCCTCGCCATCCATCGCCAGCTTGCCCTGGAAAATCTCCGTCGACGGCTTGTGGCCGATGGCGACGAACGCGCCATCGGTGGCAATGTGGCTCTTCTCGCCGGTCACCGTGTCGGTCAGGTCGACACCGACCAGCCCGGCAACGCCCTCGCCGCCGACGAACCGGTCGACCGCCTTGTTCCACAGCACCGAAATCTTGGGGTTGGCCAGCAAACGGTCCTGCAAAATCTTCTCGGCACGCAGCGAATCGCGCCGGTGGATCAGCGTCACATCATTGCTGTGGTTGGTGAGGTAGAGCGCTTCCTCGACCGCGGTGTTGCCGCCGCCGATCACCACCACCTTCTTGCCGCGATAGAAAAAGCCATCGCAGGTCGCGCAGGCGGAAACGCCTTTGCCGCCCAGCTCCTGTTCGCCCGGCACGCCCAGCCATTTGGCTTGGGCACCGGTCGCGATGACCAGCGTATCGGCGACATAGACATCGCCGCCGTCGCCGACCGCGCGGAACGGCCGCTGCGTCAGGTCGATATCGACGATCTGGTCCCAGATCATCCGCGTGCCGACATGCTCGGCCTGCGCCTGCATCTCCTCCATCAGCCACGGGCCTTGCACCACGTCACGAAAGCCGGGGTAATTTTCGACGTCGGTGGTGATCGTCAGCTGCCCGCCGGGCTGCATGCCCTGCACGACAATCGGCTGCATGCCGGCACGCGCCGCATAGATGGCGGCGGTGAGGCCGGCCGGGCCGGAGCCGATGATGAGCATGCGGGTTTCGTGGGTGGTGGGCATGATGGTCTTTCAGGCTGGGTCGTTGCACCCCGGTTCGGGCGGAGCGCGCATTTGGTGACGCTGCCACGCAAAGGCAAGCGCCGGGTCGCAGGCGAGAGTGGGAGACGGTTCCTACCCCGCGAAATCCGGCAGTTCGTCGAACGCATGCTTCAGCGCCGCACCCCATGCGCCCGAGACTTGCGTGAACTGCGCGTCGCCCTGCTCGATGCGTCGGCGCTGGTCGAACCGATACTGGTTCTTGCGGATCACCGCGAGATCGAGCGGCATGCCGACGGAGAGGTTCGAGCGCAGCGTCGAATCCATCGAAACGATCGCCGCCTTCAGCGCGTCCTTGAGCGGCGTCTGCGGGTCGATGACGCGGTCGAGGATCGGCTTGCCATATTTATGCTCGCCGATCTGCAGGAAGGGCGTATCGCGGGTCGCCTCGATGAAATTGCCCGCGGCATAGATCAGGAAGATGCGCGGCCGCCCGCCCTTGCGCTGGCCGGCGAGGATGCAGGACGCTCCGGCTGCAATACCCTGCGCCTTGATCGATTCGCCGTGGGTGACAGCCATGTAGCGCATCGCCTCCCCCACCAGTTCGGCAGAGCGATAGAGCGATGGCGCGTTCATGATGGTTTCGATGTCATCGCCAAGCACGCTGCGGTCCAGCGCGGTCTGCAGCTTGGTCAGCACGCCCTGGGTGATCGACAGATTGCCCGACGTCATCAGGCACAGCGCGCGTTCGCCGGGTTCTTCCCAGGTGAACATCTTGCGAAAGCGGCTGATATTGTCGACGCCCGCATTGGTGCGCGTGTCGGCGAGCATGATCAGCCCTTCCTCGACGTTGATCGCGACGCAATAGGTCATCCTGTCTGCCCCTCCCGGTGGTGAGAAACCGCCATACTCCAATTCACCGACCCCCTCGAGCCCGTTTGCAGTACCCCCTGCCCGCACAATTGTGCGGGACGGGCGTCTGGCCGGGTCATTGTTGTTGCTGTTGCTGCTGTTGTTGCTCCAGCTGATGCGATCTCAGCTGTGCCTCCAGTGCCGTTTCCGCCGTGCCCGCGCCCAGCGACGGGGCGATGCGGACATCGGCATGGACGCCCAGCGCCCCGCCACCGACGGCATGGCCGCGGATCGGCGCCGCATCGAAGGCGTCGAGGCCGGTCGACAGGCGGACGTAGCGCTGGGTGGTGCAGATCATCGACGTCGGGTCGAACGCCACCCAGCCCAGCCCCTCGACCCAGGCTTCCGCCCAGGCGTGGGTTTCATGCAGCAGGCCCTCCGCCCCGTCCCCGGTCAACAGATAACCGCAGACGTAGCGCGCCGGGATGCCATGCGCTCGGCAGGCGGCAATGAAGACATGGCTATGGTCCTGACAGACACCGCTGCCTGCCTTCAGCGCCTCGATCGCGGTGGTCTCGATGGTGGTCGATCCCGAAACATAGGGCAGGCGATTGTGGATTACCTGCATCAGCTCGTGCAGCCAGGGAATCAGCGAATCGGCTGCGGGCGGCGCGGGCATCAAGGCCGCAATCGCCTTGTCCGCGCGGGTGCGGTCCGTGGCGCGCAGGAAAATCGCCGGGTTGGGCCGCACGGTCAGGCCGGTGACGAGGCCGGCCCTGTCCTCCGCTTCGATGATACCCATCGCCTCGATCACGATGTCGCCAGGGCTGGCCGCGGCGGACCACAGCGCCATGCGATCGCCATGGCCGGTGCGCGCGCCCGGCTTGACGCCCTGCCCGTTGACGCTGACCTGCCACTTGCGCACCACCTGCCCGGCGTGCGGTTCAGGCCACAGGCGCAGCAGCAGCAGCAGGCGTGCCGCACCATGCGGGAAATGATAGCTGGTGCGATGCGAGACCAGCAGCCGCAGGCGGGCAGGCGAGGAAGCCATCATCGCACCCTCCGCTTACCCCAGCTCATGTCGAGCGAAGTCGAGACACCATCAATATAACGATGGTGTCTCGACTTCGGAGCGTTGCTCCGAAGTTTATCCTGAGAGGCTGGCTTGCCAGCCAGTCGAAGGGCTCGACATGAGCGGATCGGGGAGCGTTGATCAGAAATAATAGGCCTCCCCGATCTCCTGGCTGACCCGGTCGAGCTCGGCCAGCGACTCCAGCACGAATTCGTGCAGGCCATATTGGAAGATGTCGCCTTCGCCCATCCGCGCCAGCCGGTCATCGAACAGTTCGACCGACCGGTGGCAGGCCATCTCGCGGTCATGCTCGCGGGCCAGCCGCCCGAGATGGTAGCGCAACTGCCCGACACTGAATGCCAGGCTGCGCGGGAAGACCCGGTTGGTCAGCAGGAAGTCGGCGATGTGCCAGGGCCGCACATTGTCGCGATAGACATGATAATAAGCGCGCAGGCCGGACAGCGTCTGCAACAGCGCATTCCAGCGATAATGGTCGCGGTGCCCGCCCACGCCATCGCCTTCGGGCAACAGCAGATGGTAGTTGACGTCGAGCAGCCTCAGCGTGATCCCGGCCCGCTCGACTGCGCCGCCGATGCGCAGGAAATCATGGCCTTCGTTGCGCAGCATCGATGTCGACACAGCCCCACGGAAGCGGGCGACATAGCCGCGCACCCAGTCGATAAGGGTCGGCAGCTCGCGCACCGCGCGGTCGACCGGCATCCGCTCCAGCCGCCGCCAGCCCTCGTTGAGCGCCTCCCACATCTCCAGCGTCAGTGCCGTGCGCACCGCCTTGCCATTGGCGCGCGCGCGATCGAGGCTGGCGCGGATCGAGGACGGATTGTCGGGGTCGAGCAGCAGCACGGCCACCGCGTCGCTCTCGGTCACCTCGCTGTGCGGCTCGACGAAACCCTCGGACCCCGCCACCCGCAGCACCGAGCGCCAGTCATCGCCCGACACGCCATCGGGCAGCATGGCGAGCCGGCGGCCAAGCATCAGCAACCGCCCGGTCGCGTCCGCACGCTCGGCATAGCGGGCAAGCCAGTAGAGTGATTCGGCGGTGCGGCTCAGCATCGCATCATCCTTCCAGCACCCAACTGTCCTTCACGCCGCCGCCCTGGCTCGAATTGACCACCAGCGATCCCGGCGTCAGCGCCACACGGGTCAGGCCGCCGGGTACCAGCCGCACTTCCTTGCCGACCAGGCAATAGGGGCGGAAATCGACGTGGCGCCCGGCCAGTTCGACGTCGCTCAGACCCTCGCCGCCCAGCGTCGGCGCGGTGGACAGCGCCAGCGTCGGTTGCGCGATGAAATCGGCAGGATTGGCCTTGATGCGCCGGGCATAGGCGTCGATCTCGTCCTTCGTCGCCTTGGGGCCGATCAACATGCCGTAGCCACCCGATCCATGGACCTCCTTGGCGACCAGCTCGTGCAGATGATCGAGCACATAGGCGCGCTCATCGGGCAGCGCGCAGCGCCAGGTCTGCACATTGGGCAGGATCGCCTCCTCGCCCAGGTAGAATTTGATCATCTGCGGCACGAACACGTAAATCGCCTTGTCGTCGGCGATGCCCGCGCCCGGGGCCGAGACGATGGTGACCTGCCCGGCGCGATAGGCGTGAAACAGCCCCGGCACGCCCAGCAGCGAATCGGGGCGGAAAGCCAGCGGATCGAGAAAATCGTCGTCGACTCGGCGATAGATGACATCGACCCGGCGCGGCCCCGCCGTGGTCTTCATCCACACGCCCTCGGCATCGACGAACAGATCCGCCGATTCGACCAGCTCGACGCCCATCAGGTCGGCGAGATAGCTATGCTCATAATAGGCCGAATTGAACGGCCCAGGCGTCAGCACCACCGCCATCGGCTCGCCCTTGGCGGCAGGCGGGGCGACCTCGCGCAACGTGTCGAACAGCATCTGCGGATAGGTCTCGACCGGGCGCACCATACCCCCGGTGAACAGGCGCGGGAACATGCGCTGCATGATCGCCCGGTTCTCCAGCATGTAGGAAACGCCCGACGGCGTGCGGCAATTATCCTCCAGCACCGCGAATTCCCGCTCGCCGGTGCGGACGATGTCGATGCCGACGATGTGGCTGTACACCCCGCCCGGCGGATCGAAGCCCAGCATCTGCGGCACGAAGGCAGCATTGCCATAGACCAGCTCAGCGGGGACGATGCCGGCGCGGATGATTTCGCCGCGGTGATAGACGTCATGCAGAAAGGCGTTCAATGCCCGCGCCCGCTGGCGGATGCCGCGATCGAGCACGGCCCATTCGGGCGCCGAAAATACGCGCGGGATCAGATCGAACGGGATCAGCCGCTCGGGATCGCCGCCCTCGCCATAGACCGCAAAGGTAATGCCGATGCGGCGGAAGATGGCCTCGGCCTCTTCCCGCCGCTGCGCCAGCGCGTCGAGCCCGTTGGCCTCGATCCAGCGGCCGACCTCGGCATAGGCGGCGCGGATCGTCCCGTCGGTATCGCGATATTCGTCGAAGGCCATGCCCGCTCCCGCTGCTCAGACGGGTTATGGCAAGGGTTTTTGTTGCAGTGCAAGGGGAGCGTAACAAAAAGGCCACCGACTTGGCGTCGGTGGCCTTTTGGCAACATTATGACCGCTGTCCCCTTGTCAGCGCGCCGCCACCCGGGTCGGGGTCTGGCGCGATGCCCAGCGCACCGGCTCATTCGGCGCGACATTGCGCACGAAGCAGTCGCTGCCCTGGCGGCGCATCGCGCTGCAGGTCGCCTGCGCATCGGCGCGGCTGTCGAAACCGGTGGCGACCAGCCGATAAACCGTGCGTCCGCCGACCGTGGCCGAAACGCTGACGCCGTCATGACCGGCCAGCTGGCTGTAGCGACGCGAATGGCTGGTCCAACCATTGCGCGCAACGCCGACGCTGTCGAAGGCACCGAGCTGGATCGCCCAGCCGGAAGTGCGCACCGGCCCGGTCGGAGCGGCAGCCGGGGCGGGTGCAGCGGCGGGAGCAGGCGCAGTGGCCGGCTGTGCAGCCGGAGCAGCAGGCGCAACGCTGGCGCGACCGGCAACACGCACCGGGCGCGGCGCAGGCGCAGGTGCGGCAGCGGCTGACGGCTCGGCCAGCGGGGCAACCATCGCCACCACGCCGCGCAAAGGCTGGATGATCGGATTGGAGACGAACACTATGCCGTCGTGCATCACGCCCTGCTGCACTGCCGGAGCCGCGGCGGGTGCAGGGGTTTCGGCAACCGCCACCGCGACGGCCGGAGTGGGCGCCGGCTGGGCGTCCGGTTCGGCCGCGTCGAGCAGCTCTGCGACCAGCTGCGCGCCGCTTTCGAGCGGCGCGGGCGCAAATTCGGCGAGCGGAGCCGGATCGGCAACGGGCGCCGCGGCCATCTGCATCGCCGGGCTGCTGCCCAGCGCGAGCCGCACCGGCATGCCCGGATCTTCGACGATGTCCGCGCCGATCAGGCCGGCAATGCGATGCCGCGGATCGCCGGCCTGGGCCATCGCCGCCCACTGCTGCATCCGTTCGGCAATCCGCGCAGGTCCAATGTCCTGCGCGCCGATCAGCCGTGCTTCCAGCCAGCGACCGGCGAGCGCATAGGCCAGCGCCAGATTCTGCCGGTCGCGCGGCGTAGAATCGCCGGCGCGAACCACGTCGGTCAGCACCAGCGCCCCGCGCTCGGCCTGTCCGGCCAGCGCCAGCGCCAGACCGAAGTCGGACGCCGGCAGCGTCCCGGCATTGGCGTCGATCAGGTCGAGCGCCTGCTGGTTGCGGCCGGTGGCGATCAGCGCCAGCGCGTGGCCGATGATGACACGCGGATGATCGGCGCCGAGCTGGCGGGCGGCATCGAAGCTGGCCTCAGCCGAGGCAAAGCGCCCGTCCGCCATATAGACCTGACCCAGCAGCACCCGATATTCGGCATTGGCGGGTGCAGCGGCGACCGCCTCTTCCGCAAATCGGACCGCGCGCTCATGCCGGCCGCGCTCAAGTGCTTCGCTGGCACGCTCGGCAGCGCGGGCAGCGCGCGCCGGGTTGCTCTGCAGACTGGCACCATCGTCAGCGATCGCCCCCGCCTGCGGCACGGCAATACCGGCCAGCATGGTCAGGCCGAAAGCAGCGAATTTGAACGAAACTGAGCGGGTCATGACAGTTTATTCCCTGTGGGCAGGCTCGGCATCAGCAACGGGCATTCGCCGGGAGCCGGGCGGCGAAGGCATCGATTTCGGGCTGGGTGGACAGAAATTCATCGACCAGCGCGATCAGAATCTGTTGCGCTGAACGGTTGGATGTCGCGCTGGCCAGCCGCAGCCGCAGATGGCGGTCCGGGTCCAGCCGCAGCGTGAAGGCGTAGTTGCCACGCATGCCAGCTTGCGCGCGCGGCGCAGGAGAACGCTGCGGACGGCGGGGGGCGGGCATGTCCATTTTCTCGACCGCGTCGGCGATCATTGCACGCTGGCGGACGACCAGAGGCGGCTCCTCCGTGGCCGGGGGCAAGGGCGCATCGGCGGCAATGGACGCCACGCTGGCCGAAACGACAGGCTCGGGCTCGGGCATGGCCCGGTCGACCGCATTCGCCAGCGCCTCGATGGCATCGGCATCGTCAGCCACCGGATCGACAGAGCTCAGCATCGGCGAGAGGCCGTGGCTTGCTCCGCGCGGCGGCTCCACCGCCAGATGATGCGGATTGACGTCATAGCCCATGTCGTTCCAGCCAAGATCGTCATGGCCATGGAAACCCGCGCCCACGCCCGGCGCCGTCTGACGGCGCATCGCGGGGCGGGCGCTGCCCTTGCGGGCGAGCAAACCGGCGGAAAGGGAAGCGAGCGGCTTGGATTCGGCCATGGTTGCGCCCTCCTCAGCCAGCCACGCGGCGGCCGAAGCCGCCGCCGAGCGGACGGATGGCGCCCGGCATCGCTGCCTGCTGCATCGCCGGCGCGCTGAAGATCGTGCGGCGGAAATTCTTTTCCAGCCTGTCGGAAATATACTCCCAAAGGCCTTCGACTTCCTGCGCCGAGCGACCGTTGGGGTCGACTTCCATCACGGTGCGGCCGTCGATCATCGACGCGGCATAATCGGTGCGGTGGTGCAACGTGACGGGCGCGACCGTTCCGTGCTGGGAAAGCGCGACAGCGGCTTCGCTGGTGATCTTGGCCTTGGGCGTCGCGGCATTGACGACAAAGATCAGCGGCTTGCCGGCGCGATCGCACAGGTCGACGGTGGCGCCGACGGCGCGCAGGTCGTGCGGGCTCGGCCGAGTCGGCACGACGATAAGCTCGGCAACCGAGATGACGCTCTGGATCGCCATGGTGATCGCCGGGGGCGTATCGATGACCGCGAGCTTGAAGCCCTGCTGCCGCAGCACGTCGAGGTCGGAGGCCAGCCGCGCAACGGTGGTCTGGGCAAAGGCGGGATATTCGCTTTCGCGCTCGTTCCACCAGTCGGCTAGGCTGCCCTGCGGGTCGATGTCGATCAGAACGACGGGGCCAGCCCCGGCGCGCTGGGCCTGAACGGCAAGATGGCCGGACAGGGTCGTCTTGCCCGATCCACCCTTTTGCGATGCCAATGCCAGAACGCGCAAACCCGGTCCCCTTGCGAAATGCAGTAATCCGGGAGCCTGTTTTTCATTTCCGCCCTAAAATCTGGTTAACAAGTTGCGACAGGGCGGAACATTGCGCACGACATTGCTAACATTGCATTCACCACTACACTGCTAGGAAAGCCGCTCCTTGTTCCAGTGACCGGACGACAAAGTTTATGGCCCGTACCCGCCCTGCCCTGCTGCTGACCACGGCCTGCCTGATGCTGGGAGCGCTCGCGCCCGCCAGCCCGGCGATGGCCGATGTCCTTGCCGGCGTCACCGCCTGGGAAGCAGGCGATTTCGACCGTGCCGTGCGCGAATGGCGGCCGCTGGCGGTTGCCGGCGATGCCGACGCCCAGTTCAACCTGGGCCAGGCCTACAAGCTCGGGCGCGGCGTGCCGCAGGATCTGGCGCAGGCAGCCGACTGGTTCGGCCGTGCCGCCCGGCAGAATCATCTGCAGGCGCAGGACAATCTCGGCCTTGTACTCTATGATATGGGCAACCGCGCCGACGCCTTGCCGTGGCTGCAGCAGTCCGCGGCGCGTGGCGAACCGCGCGCCCAGTTCGTGATGGGCGCAGAGCTGTTCAATGGCGAGCGCATCTCGCGCGATTGGCCGCGCGCCTACGCCTTCATGAAGCGCGCCAGCGATGCCGGGCTGCAACGTGCCGCAGGCGCGCTGGTGCAGATGGATGGCATCATCCCGCTCGAACAGCGGCAGCAGGGTCTGCAGATGGCAGCGGCGATGGAGGCGAGCGAACCGCAGGCGCGGCTCGCAGCCATGTCAAGCGCCGCTCCGCCGCGCGCAACCGGCACGCCGACCATCCGCACCACCGATCTGCCGCCGTCGCAGCCGGGCACCAGCTACACCCCGCCGCCGATCGAGCCGCTGCCCTCGCCGGTCCGCGTAGCGGAAGCGGCGACCGCCGTGCGCCCCGACCAGCGCCTCGGCCCGCCCCCGGCACCGGCACCCGTCGTCGCTCCGCCAGCGGCCGCGCAGAGCATCGATCCCCGCGCCGCTCCTGTGCCGGCCGCTGCCGTGCCCTCCGATGACGGCCTGCGCCCCGGCTTGTCGGCCTCGCTTGGTAGCAGCGCTGCGCCCGAAGCCGCGCCTGCGCCTGCACCGGTTCCGCCGGTTCGCACCGCGCGGGCTACCCCGGCCGTCCCGCCAGCGGTGCGCCCCGCGCCCGCCAGCTCCGGCGCAGCAGAAAGCAGCGGCGGCAACTGGCGAATCCAGCTCGGCGCCTTCAGCAGCCGCCGTGGCGCCGAACAGCGCTGGTCACGGGTGCAAGCCCGCCTCTCCGGCGCATCGCCCAGCTACACCAGCGTCGGCAATGTCATCCGCCTGCAAGCAGGCGGCTACCCCAGCCGAGCCGCAGCCACGCAGGCATGCGCCGCCGTGCGCGCAGATTCGCCGGATTGTTTCGTGGTCGCCAGATAGCAGGTGTTGGCAGCATCGAAATGCTTCTGCCGCAACGCGATGCGCAACATCAATCGTGTGCCCCGCGCCCATGCTCTCCTATCCAGCCGCGTTGTACCGATGCACGCAGCATCGTGACGTTGGCGGCGAGGTATAACAATGTCAGCAATAACAGGCTGTGGGCCAGTTCATTTTGCGAGATTCGGATTTGTGGTGCCAGCAATTGAGCAAACGCAGTCATAAGTCCACCAAGTCCGTCGGTTAGCACCTCGATCGGCCCCATGGCGATCCAGTTGGCCGGAACATCCTGCTTGGTCGACCCCGCAAACAGTCCGGCGCTAGAAACCAGCAGCGCAGAATAAATTACTGCGAACTGGATCATATTAAATCGTGCACATTCAGCTTGGCATGGCTTAGCTTTTACAAATGTCATTGCGACAAATGTAAAAAGGCTTATCAACGCGACAAAATGATAGAATCTCAACTCGCCATTGAAGACAGATTTTCTGCTCGAGCTATCGAACACTCCGGGATCGACATTGTTCACCAAGATCGTGAGGCAGATAACACTGCCAATCATGCCAGCAGAACGAGCAGCGATTATGCTCAAGTTGTAGGTAGGATCGTCATAAGATGGTTTGAAATAGGTCGAAGCGACTAGAGAAAAAATTATTGTGGCCATGATTATGCCGCTTGCGGAACCCGGATGGGCAGCATCTGCGAGGATCGTCATGCAAGTGACACAGACAAGGATCACCGCATAGAATGGCGATTTCGCCGGGCTGAATACCTGAAAAAGTGAGGCCGCTCCCGATAGATCGTTCATTTCGTCCCCCGACAAGAATGAAGCATCATATTCTCGCAACGGGCAGAGATCGGTCAAGCTAAATGGGATGCAGGAGATTTAAAGCATAAAGCAAGCCGCGATGATCGCCGACGCGCACTGCTGCATCGGCTGCTGCGACCGCCTTGGGGTGGCCCTGGTAGGCAACGCCCAGCCCCGCTGCCGCGATCATCGGGATGTCGTTGGCGCCATCGCCTATCGCGATGCAGTCTTTCATGCCGATGCCGAGCGCCGCGGCCTCGGCCTGCAACACGCTCAGCTTGGTGGCGCTGTCGATAATCGGCGGCAGCACCCGTCCGGTCAGCTTGCCGCCCTCGATCTCCAGCACATTGGCCACCGCCCGGTGAAAGCCGATCATTTCCGCCACCGGCTCGGCGAAGCGGGTGAAGCCGCCTGATACCAGCACGCAGCGGGTGCCGTGCGCGGCCAGCGTGCCGATCAATGCCTGCGCTCCCGGCATCGGCCGGACCCGCTCGGCAAGGCACCGGTCGATGACGCTCTCGTCCAGCCCGGCAAGGCACGCCACCCGCTCGGTCAGCGCCGCCGCAAAATCCAGCTCGCCACGCATCGCGCGTTCGGTGATCGCGGCAATCTGCGGCTTGATCCCGGCATAATCGGCCAGCTCGTCGATGCATTCGACGGTGATCATCGTCGAATCCATGTCGGCGACCAGCAGGCGCGGCAATGGCGCGTCGGAGGGACGGATGATGACATCTAGGTGCGGCAAGGCAAATTCGAGACGCTCCCGCGCTTCGGCCGCCCCATGCCCGAGGCGGCTCGGTGCAGGGGCCGTGCTACCGAAGGCTATCCGGCAGGCCACGCCATCAATTATCGGCCCGGCTGTCCCGCCAACCACGTCGCACGCTGCCGAAATCTCTCCCGGACCCAGCCCCTGCGGTGCTACCAGCGTTGCGATGAATGCGGACACGATCAATCTCCCTGCGGTGGCGCTCATTGCAGGGCCGACCGCCAGCGGCAAGAGCGCAATGGCGATGGCGCTGGCGCGGAGCCTGCGCGCGGCCGGGCGCGAGGCGCTGATCGTCAATGCCGATGCGAGCGGCGTCTATCGCGATATCCCGATCCTGTCGGCACAGCCCAGCCGCGCCGAGCAGGACGAGGTGCCGCACGCGCTGGTCGGACACATCGACGCGGCCGACAGCTGCAATGCCGCCCGCTGGGTCGACGAGGCACGCGCCGCGATCGACTCCGCCACGGCGAACGGCGTTATCCCGATCATCGCCGGCGGGACCGGCCTCTACATCAAGACGCTGCTGGACGGCATCGCGCCGGTGCCAGACATCCCGCCAGAGGTGCGCGCAGATGTGCGGGCGCTATCCGCACGCGCTGCGCATGAGCGGCTGTCGACCGCCGATCCTGCCTCGGCGGCGCGGCTGCGCCCGACCGATACCACCCGCGTGCAACGGGCGCTTGAGGTCGCGCTGGGTACCGGGCGCCCACTCGGCGACTGGCAGCAGGAGAGGGTCGGCGGAATCGGCGACCGCATCGCCCTCACGCCGCTCTTGCTGCTACCCCCGCGCGACTGGCTGCGCGCACGCTGCGATGCGCGGCTGGAGGCGATGTTTGCAGACGGGGCGGTCGAAGAAGTGCAGGCGCTGCTCGACCGGCGGCTCGACCCGGCACTGCCGGCGATGAACGCCATCGGCGTGCCCCAAATCGCCGCTTGGCTGACCGGCGAATTCGCGCCGCAGGACGGCATCGCCTGGCCGCTCGCCCACAGCCAGCTTGCCACGCGCCAATATGCCAAACGGCAATACACCTTTTTCCGTGGCCAATTCCCGCTGGCGTGGGATCGCCTGGAACACGCATTAAGTAATGCAGACATAGAGAATATTGTAACTAAATTACGTGATATGCTGTTGACAGGATAGATTCTACCGCCTATCCGCCCCGCCCAACCGGTGCTAAGGCGCTCCCGCCAAGGCCACACATAGGTAAAGTGCTTCTGCGATGACCGCCCCCTTCCCCGCCCCTTCCGCCGATGTCGCACCCCCGCGCGAACTGTCGGGTGCGGACATCGTCGTGCAGGCGCTGGTCGATCTGGGCGTCGATACCGTGTTCGGCTATCCCGGCGGCGCGGTGCTGCCGATCTATGATGCGCTGTTCGAGCATCCGCAGATCAAGCATATCCTCGTCCGCCACGAGCAGGCCGCGACCCATGCGGCAGAGGGCTATGCCCGCGCCACCGGCAAGCCCGGCGTGGTACTGGTCACCTCCGGGCCCGGCGCGACCAATGCGGTCACCGGCATCACAGACGCGCTGATGGATTCGATCCCGATGGTCGTGCTGACCGGGCAGGTGCCGACCACGCTGATCGGTACCGACGCTTTCCAGGAATGCGATACCGTCGGCATCACCCGCCACTGCACCAAGCATAATTATCTGGTGATGGACCCGGCCCGGCTCGGCCCGGTGATGCATGAGGCTTTCTACATCGCCACCAACGGTCGCCCGGGCCCGGTAGTCATCGACATCCCCAAAAATGTGCAGGTCGCCACCGCCGAATATGTCGTGCCCGAACAGATCGAGCACCGCAGCTACCGCCCGCAGGTACAGCCGGATGCCGCGGCCATCGCCGATGCGGTCGCGCTGATCGCGGCAGCGAAGCAGCCGGTCTTCTACACCGGCGGCGGCGTCATCAACGCGGGGCCTGAGGCAAGCCAATTTCTGCGCGAACTGGTGGCGCTGACCGGCGCGCCGGTCACCTCGACGCTGATGGGCCTCGGCGCCTTCCCCTCGACCGATGCCAAATGGCTGGGCATGCTCGGCATGCACGGCACCTATGAAGCCAATTTCGCGATGAACCGCGCCGATCTGATCATCGCGGTCGGCGCGCGCTTCGACGATCGCGTCACCGGGCGGCTCGATGCCTTCGCGCCCAACTCCAAGAAGATCCACATCGACATCGACCGCAGCTCGATCAACAAGATAGTCCCCGTCGACGTCGGCATCGTAGGCGACGCCAGCCGCGCACTCGCCGCGCTGATCGCCGAATGGAAGGCACAGGGCCACAAGCCGAGCGACCTCGGCGAATGGTGGCGGCGCATCGATGGCTGGCGCGCCACGCGCTGCCTCGATTTCCCCGAGAAGACGGACCCCTCGGCGGAAATCATGCCGCAGCGCGCGGTCAAGGCGCTGTATGACGCGACCCGCCATCTCGACCCGATCGTCACCACCGAAGTCGGCCAGCACCAGATGTGGGCGGCCCAGCATTTCGGTTTCGACGGCCCCAACCGGTGGCTGACCAGCGGCGGCCTCGGCACCATGGGTTATGGCTTCCCCGCCGCCAACGGCGCGCAAGTCGCCTTCCCGGACCGGTTGGTGATCTGCATCGCCGGCGAGGCCAGCCTGCAGATGAACATCCAGGAGATGGGCACAGTCAGCCAGTATCGCCTGCCGGTGAAAATCTTCATCCTCAACAATGAATGGATGGGCATGGTCCGCCAGTGGCAAGAGCTGACTTATGAAAGCCGCTATTCCAACAGCTACTCCGACAGCCTGCCCGATTTCGTAAAGCTGGCAGACGCCTATGGCTGGACCGGCATCCGCATCGACACGCTCGGCGAACTCGACGGCGCGATCCAGCGGATGATCGACACGCCCGGCCCGGTGATCGTCGACTGCCGCGTATCGAAGCAGGCCAACTGCTTCCCGATGATCCCCTCCGGCGCTGCGCATACCGAAATGCTGCTGCAGGCCGCCGAGGTTACCGGCACCATGGACGACGAAGCGAAGGCGCTGGTGTGATGGCAGATGTGGCTTATCTGGCTGGCACAGGCTTGCTGATGTTGGTTGCCGGGATCTACTGCGCTGTGCGTGCGGTCTGGGACTGGCGCAGCAAAAGAGTTGGCCTTGTTGTCGTCAGCACGGCTCTTGCCGTGGTGCTTTTGCTCGTGTCAGCGTCAATACTGCTCACACCGGTTGAGACTCACGCGGTGATGATCGATTTGCCGAGACCTTGAAATGAAAATCACCCAAGCCAAGGCGGAACGCCACGTCCTCGCCGTCACCGTCGACAATGAAGCCGGCATCCTAGCCAAGATCACCGGGCTGTTTTCGGCGCGCGGGTACAATATCGAGAGCCTGACGGTGGCGGACATCAGCGCCGATCATGCGTTGTCGCGCATCACCATCGTCACCAGCGGGCCACCGGCAGTGATCGACCAGATCATTGCCCAGCTCGACCGGCTGGTGCCGGTGCACAGCGTCACCGACCTCACCGAAACCGGCGCGCATGTCGAACGCGAGCTGGCGCTGGTCAAGGTCGCGGGCACGGGGGAAAAGCGCATCGAGGCGCTGCGCATGGCCGATGTCTTCCGCGCCAAGGTGGTCGATACCACGCTGACCAGCTTCATCTTCGAAATCACCGGCACGTCCGACAAGGTCGACAGCTTCATCACGCTGATGCGCGAATGCGGGCTCGTCGAGGTGGGGCGCACCGGCGTGGTCGCCATCGGACGGGGGGCCGAGGGGGCCTGACTACTTCAACATCGTCATTCCCGCGAAGGCGGGAATCCATCACCCGGTCGTGCCATCGGCACCGTCATCAGATGGATCCCCGCCTTCGCGGGGATGACGAACAAAACAAGGGACGGACTGAATATCATGCAAGTCTATTACGACGCCGACGCCGACCAGCAACTGATCAAGGACAAGAAGGTCGCCATCGTCGGCTATGGCAGCCAGGGCCACGCCCATGCGCAGAATCTGCGCGACAGCGGCGTCAAGGATGTCGCCATCGCGCTGCGCCCCGGCTCCGCCACCGCGCAGAAGGCGGAAGGCGCGGGCTTCAAGGTGCTCAGCAACCGCGAAGCCGCCGAATGGGCCGATGTCATCATGGTCCTCGCCCCCGACGAGCATCAGGCGAAAATCTATGCCGACGATCTGGCCGCGCACATGAAGCCGGGCAGCTCGCTCGCCTTTGCCCATGGCCTCAACATCCACTTCGGCCTGATCGATCCGCGCAGCGACATCGACGTGTTCATGGTCGCGCCCAAAGGCCCCGGCCACACCGTGCGCAGCGAGTATCAGAAGGGCGGCGGCGTCCCCTGCCTGATTGCCGTTGCGCAGGAAGCCAGCGGTGAAGGCAGCGCGGCACGCGGCAACGGCTACGCCAAGGCGCTTGCCCTCTCCTACGCCTCGGCTGTCGGCGGCGGCCGCTCCGGCATCATCGAAACCACCTTCCGCGAGGAATGCGAGACTGACTTGTTCGGCGAGCAGGCGGTGCTGTGCGGCGGCATCACTCATCTGATCCAGGCCGGGTTCGAAACGCTGGTCGAGGCCGGCTACGCGCCCGAAATGGCCTATTTCGAATGCCTGCATGAAACCAAGCTGATCGTCGACCTGCTCTATGAAGGCGGCATCGCCAACATGCGCTACTCGATCAGCAACACCGCCGAATATGGCGACATCAAAACCGGCCCGCGCATCATCACGCCTGAAACCAAGGCGGAAATGAAGCGCGTGCTCGCCGACATCCAGTCGGGCCGCTTCGTCAAGGATTTCGTCCTCGACAACCAGGCCGGCCAGCCCGAGCTGAAGGCCAGCCGCAAGGCCGCCGCCGCACACCCCATCGAACAGACCGGCGCCCAACTGCGCGCGATGATGCCGTGGATCGCCAAGAACAAGCTGGTCGACAAGGCCAAAAACTGAGTTTCATCCGTCATTGCGAGCGGAGCGAAGCAATCCAGAGTCGGCACAATCCGCGCTGGATTGCTTCGCTCCGCTCGCAATGACGCTGATTTCCTGTTCTACCCCTTCCCCAGCAGCAGCTTGTCCCCTGCCATGCGGATGATCCCTTCGACCATCGGCTGGACGAAGCCCATGCCCATCGGCAGGCTGTAGTCGATCGCCAGCGCGCCATCCTCGACTGTGGCGGTGGCAGGGATGGTGCGGCCCATGGCACTGATCTCGAACGCCAGTACATCCGCGCTGCGCCACTCGTGGCGGACACGGCCGATCCCGCCGGGGATCAGCTTGACCAGATCGTCGGCCCGCGCCGCCATGCGGCGGCGGACCTCGTCATGCGGCAGATCGTGGGGGATGCGGATGATGGGCATCGCCTAACCCCACGGCCAATGGCGTTCGCGGAACCACTTGGTGATCACATATTTGCGGCCCTTGCGCACCTTCATCGCGTGATGCAGCGTCCACGGGTTGACGGCGCCATCGGGCGTCAGGTTGCACCAGGCGAGCAGCTTGCCCCGCTCGGGCTGCCAGATCTTGTCTATCGAGGAAAAACGCGTCGCGCCGCCGGCGTCGACCGTGTTGAGATAGATCATCGCTGTCCAGGTGCGCTGGCCGCCATGCTGGGTATGTTCGGCATAGTCGACGCCGGTCGGTTCGAAATAATCGGTATGCCCCTTGAACTGCTGCCCCACGTCGTAGCGCTGCCCCTGCAGCGGTTCACCGAACGGCGCGGCGATGCCCATCAGGTCGCAGATGCGCGCATCGATCGCGGCGACGAACGGATCCTTGTGGTCGAGATCGCCGGTGGTCGAGGTGCGGAACTCCGGATCGCCGATATCGTCGGTGATCGTCGACGGGCGCACCACTCCGTCGATCCGCTCGATCAGCCAGGCACATTCCTCGACGGAGAGAAACTTCGGCAGCGCGAACTGCTGCACCGTCGCCACCGGCACCTTGCGCACGCCGGGCGTGGCGGCCAGCCGCTCTGCCGTGCGATCGGCGTTGGACGTGGAGAGATCGTAGATCATGCGCGTTATGCCATCATCGTCGCCCCGGCCATGCGCCGTGGCCGCTGTCGCAAGCGCGCTACCCCGAGAGCGGCCCCGGCTCAAGGCCGGGGCGACGGGTCACGGATTCCCCTTGCCCCCGACCCGCCACATCGCTATCGCGCTGCCGTCGATTGGCCCAGCAAATGCGTGTGGCCGGTCCGTGGCGATCATAGCTCAGCTGGTTAGAGCGCCGGTTTGTGGTACCGGAGGTCGTGGGTTCGAGCCCCATTGGTCGCCCCATTTTCCCCATCGCGATGGTCTCAGGCGGCGCAGTCCGCCTGCGCGCGAATGACACGCGGCCGATTTGTATCGTGACTCGCAAGCATTGTTTGATTATTGCATATCCGCGCAATAAATTTATCCACTGGAGCGACCGCCATGCCAGCCGTCTGGGACCTGCCCGATTTCGACGATCATGAGGGCGTCCACCTGTTCCGCGATGCCGCGGCCGGGCTGACCGCCGTGATCGCGGTCCATTCGACCCATCTCGGCCCGGCGGCGGGCGGTGCGCGCTACTGGCATTATGCCGAGAAGAACCAGGCGATTACCGACGCGCTGCGCCTGTCGCGCGGCATGAGCTACAAGAATGCGATGGCGGGTCTGCCGATGGGCGGCGGCAAAGGCGTGATCATCGCCGACTCGCCGTCTTCGACCAAGAGCCCGGCGCTGCTGGCCGCCTTCGGTCGCGCCGTCGACTCGCTCGGCGGCAGCTATGTGACCGCTGAAGATGTGGGCATGTCGGATGCGGACATGGTCGCCATCTCGGGCCATACCCGCCACGTCTCGGGCTTGCCGGTGGCGAGCGGAGAAGCGGGCGGTGATCCCGGCCCGCTGACCGCGCTCGGCGTCTATCTCGGCATCCGTGCCGCCATTCGCCGCGGACTGGGACGGGAATCGGCCAAGGGTGTGCATGTCGCAATCCAGGGTGTCGGCAGCGTCGGCAGCGGCGTCGCTCGCCGCCTCGCCGCCGACGGCGCACGGCTGACGCTAGCCGACGTCAATCTCGCCCGCGCCAAGGCGCTGGCCGATGAACTGGGTGCAGAGCTTGCCGACTCTGCCGCGATCATGAGCGTCGAGGCCGATGTCCTCAGCCCCAACGCGCTTGGCGCGATCCTGACCGAGGAGAGCATCGCGGCGCTGAAGGTGCCGGTGGTCGCAGGCGGCGCCAACAACCAGCTCGCCACGGCCGCACAGGGGCAGATGGTGTATGACCGGGGCATCCTTTACGCGCCGGATTATGTCATCAACGCCGGCGGGATCATCAACGTCGCGCTGGAGTATCTGGGCCAGGGGTCCCGCGCCGAAGTGGAATCGCGCATCGCGCAGATCCCCGAACGGCTCGATGCCATCTGGAACGAAAGCGCGGCCAGCAACATCCCGGCCAGCGATGTCGCCGATGCAATGGCGCGCAAGCTGATCGGCCGCGGCTGAGCGCTCGGGACAGGACTGGCTCAGCCTGAATGTCCGCAGCCCTGAGCTTGTCGGTGCCAAAGGCGATGCGAAGCACCAACGGCGCTCGTCAGACAGGCGTGCGTCGATAGGCTCAGCGCTACGGCCATTAAATCACTGCACAATTGAGGGCCGGCCAGCGAGGCCGCCTTCAGGCGAGCCCGAGCGTCCGCAAGGCATCGGCGATGCCCGCGCTGCGCGCCTGCATGTCGTCGGCGATGTGCGGGTGCGTGGGAATGTAGAATAGTCCGGCGTCCATGCCCGCCAGCGCCAGCGCCGCACATCGTTCCGGGGAAATCAGGTGAAAGCCGGGCGGGGCGGCCGACGGATCGGGCAATTGCGCGGCAATCGGCGGCGTCAGCACCCCGCCTGGGCACAGCGCATGCAGATCGATGGGCTTGCCTGCGGCCGCCGCCTCATTGCGCAGCCATTCGAGCGCAATCAGCAGCCCGTGCTTGGTCGCGCCATAAAGCCCCAGCCCGAAACTCTTGACCGCGTCTGGCACGCTCAGCGAATTCTCGCTGCAGGTCAGCATCATGCGCCCGCGCGATCCTGCTTCCTCGCACGCCGCGACATATAGCTGCGCAAGCCTGAGCCCGGCGAACAGGTTGAGCTGGAACAGGCGCCATGCCTCATCGCCGAAGTCTTCCTTCAGCATCCGCCGATTGCGACCGAGCCCGGCGTTGGAACAGATCAGCGCAGGCACGCCATGGTCAGCGCACACCCTGTCCAGCAGCTGCCGGGGCGTGTCCGGATCGGAAAGGTCGCACGCCATCGCGGCACCGCCGAGCGCCTCGGCCACCTTCGCCGCGCCGGCCGCATCCCGGTCCGCCACCACCAGCCGCGCGCCGCGCGCCGCCAGCGCTTCGGCAAGCGCCCGGCCGATCCCCGATGCGCCGCCCGTCACGAGCGCCACTTTGCCTTGGTAATCGATCATCGCCACCCCCTGCCGCGGGAGCAGGCTACCATTTCAGCAGGCGCGGGACCAGCAACCTTCCGGCCAGCGCACACAGTGCGATCGCCGCCGTATACCACAGGCCGATATAGGTGATTGTCGCGCTCGGGCAGTGCAGCGAGAAGGCAAAGGTGCCGAACGCGCCCGCGGCAAGCCCGGTCAGCCAGCCGGTCCGCTCCAGCGCGGTGACCGCGCCGCGCCGCAGCCAGGTGACCACGCCGCCGCCGATCAGCAAGGCATTGGCGCTGCTGATGACCAGGCAGGACAGCGCGGTTTCCGCCATCAGATCGTTCATCGGCAAGCCATTGGACAAGGACACCGCGACAGCGACAGCCGGAAACAGCATCGCGCAGGCCAGCGCCCACTTCCAGCCCGAATTGGCCCGACGGCCGACCCGCGGGCGGGCACTTTCGACCACCGCCGCCAGTGCGGCAAAACCGAGCAACAGCAGCGCCCCGGCGCGCAGCAGCACGATACCCTGCGGCTGGCCGGCCATGATGTCGTCGCGCAGGCCGAACAGGCTGGCCACGATGACCACGCACAGCGCTACGGCGCCGAGCGCGAGCATCCACGCGTTGCGCGGATCGACCCGGCGAACCGGCGTCAGATCGTCAACCAAAGAGTCGATGGAGAAAGGCTGCATCGAATTATCCACTCTCGATCATCGCGGCGAGCTTCTTGAGGCCGCGATGAATATTGACCTTGACCAGCGATTCGGACTGTCCGGTCCGCTCCGCCGCTTCGGCCACCGCCAGCCCGTCGATCTTGACGAGCCTGATGACCATGGCTTGTCCTGCGGGCAGCTTGTCGAGCAGACGCTCCACCCCCAGTTGTGCGCCGACCGCCTCTTCATGGCTGTCGATGCCGATGTCCTCGGGCAGCTCATCGCCTGCCTCCCGATAGCTTTTGCGCAGCCGATCCACCCAGCGAAACCGCGCTATGGCCGCGAGCCATGGCAGATAGGGTCGCTCTGGGTCGAAGGTCGCGCGCTTGCGATGCACCGAAATCAGCGTTTCCTGCACCAGATCGTCGACTTCGGTCGGCGCGATGCGGTTGGCGAAGTAGCGCCGCAGCCAGGCCTGCGATGCATCGAGCACCGTCCGGTAGGCTGCGGCATCGCCATCCTGCGCACGCGCCATCAGCGCGCCAAGCATCGGGTCGCTGGCCTTCATGGCCGTTGCTCCCCGCCGGCATCCGCTGTCGAGCGTCCCTGTTGCATTCGTGCAGTCATGTTACCCTCTGTCACTGCCGCACCCCGTCCGTGTCAGCAATGACAGCCGGGTTTCGCCTGACGACGCCTAGTGGTTACAGCGTGGCCGCAGATACTGGCATATTGCGCAAAATTGCTTCCCGCGCCGCCGGTGCTCGGGTATCCGGGGCGCGCTATGCATCGCTTTGCCAATCCCACCCGCTTTCTGTCGATCGCCCGCCCGTTGACGCCGTGGCTGGCGATCATCGGCCTCGCCGCGATTCTGGCGGGCAGCTATGCCGGATTGGCCGTCGTCCCGCCGGAAGCGCGCCAGGGGGAGACCGCGCGCATCCTCTATATCCACGTCCCCGCCGCCTGGCTCGGCATGGGTGGCTGGGCTTCGCTCGCGATCGCGGCGCTGGTCCAGTTGGTCTGGCGCCATCCGCTGGCCGGCGTTTCGGCCCGCGCAATCGCCGTCCCTGGCGCGCTGTTCACCGCCATCTGCCTCGCCACCGGTTCGATCTGGGGCAAGCCGACGTGGGGCACCTGGTGGGAATGGGACGGACGGATGACCTCGATGCTCGTCCTCCTGTTCCTCTACGCGGGCTTCATCGCCTTCGTGAACAGCGATGACGAGCGCACCAGCATCAGCCGTGGTGCCGCCATCTACGCCGTGGTCGGGGCCATCAACCTGCCGATCATCAACCGCTCGGTGGTATGGTGGAACAGCCTGCACCAACCGGCCAGCATCAGCGTGGGAAAAAGCGCCATCGCCAGCGAACTGCTTTGGCCGCTCGGCCTTACACTCACCGGCTTCAGCCTGCTGTTCGGAGCGATCGTGCTGATGCGCATGCGCGCGATACTCGCCGATGCAAAGGTCGAAGCGCGCATGCGCCGACTTGCAGCAGGCTAACCCCAGAAGGCACGCCTGAACAGCGCGGACTTCGACGCCGGCAGCGCCGGGTGCTCCCCTGCGTCTACCGGCTACCGGCTGCACCCGCGCAGCCGCTTTGCAGCCGCCACCGGATACCGGCAATTGCAACTTGCCAATCTCCCCTGACTCATTTAGTTAGTCTTCGAACTAATCAGATGAAAGTATGATCATGCCTAGTCTAACCCGCCGTGCCGTCCTTATCACCGGCGGCGCGTCCGCGACCATCCTTGCGGCAGTCGGCTTTGCAGCCTGGGCGCCGGGCACCGCCTCGGCCACCGAGCCATGGCGACGCGCCGGCGAGAGTCTTGGCGATCCCAGGCTCGATGCGCTTGCCTACGCGATCCTCGCTCCCAATCCGCACAATCGCCAGCCATGGACCTTCCGTCTGGTCGGCAGCGATCGCATCGACATCGGCTGCGATCTTGAACGGCGGCTGCCGCACACCGATCCCTTCGATCGGCAGATTACGGTCGGTTTCGGCTGCATGCTGGAACTGCTGCGCATCGCCGCGGCGGAAAAGGGCTATGCCGCAACGATCACCGTCTTCCCAGATGGAGAACCCGCGCCACGGCTCGACGGGCGCCGCGTAGCGAGCGTGCACTTTACCCGAGACCAAGGCGTCGCACGCGATCCGCTCGCCCGCCACATCCTGTCGCGCCGCTCGATCAAGACAGTCTATGCCGATCGCGCCGTGCCGCAGCGCAGTCTTGCCGCGATCACCGGCGCCGCCGGGCCTGGCGTCGTTGCTGGCGGAACCGTCGATCCGGCCCGCGCCCGCGCGCTTGCGGCGCTGGCGTGGGATGCCTGGCAAATCGAATATGCCACAGCGCGCACGCGGCGCGAGAGCATCGACCTGATGCGTATCGGCAATGCCGAGGTTGCCGCCAACCCCGATGGCATAGAATTGGGCGGCATCCCGATGGGCCTGATGCGCATGACCGGCATCGTCAGCCGCGACGCGCTCGACACGCCGGGCAGCACCGCTTACCAGCAGGGGCTGGATATGTTCGATCCCATCATCCATTCGGCGCCAGGCTTTGCTTGGCTGATATCGCCTGCCAACACCCGCGCGGACCAGATCGCCGCCGGTCGCGCCTGGGTGCGGATGAACCTTGCCGCGACTGCTGCCGGCGTCGCCATGCACCCGCTGAGCCAGGCCCTGCAGGAGTTTCCCGAAATGCGCGTGCCCTATCGAGCCGTGCATCGGGCGCTGGGCGCTGGCGATGGGCGCACCGTGCAGATGCTCGGCCGCATCGGCTATGCCGACAGCGTCGATCCCACACCGCGCTGGCCACTCGAAACGCATCTGGTCGGGGCATGAGCGCTGAAAATGCAAGCGATCCGGAGGCGGAAGCGATCCTGCGGCTGTTCACCGAGATCGGCATCATCCACCAGCTTTCGACCGCCGCCGCGCGCGGCACACTGGCGCCGATGCGGCTCAATCCGTCGGAGTTCGCGCTGCTCAGTCATTTCGCCAACCGGGGGGATGGGCAAACGCCGAGCGATCTTGCCCGGATCATGCAGATGGCCAAGCCGTCAATGTCCGCAATGCTGGCCAAGCTCGCCGCCAAGGGCCTCGTTATCCTGTCGGCGGATGCCGAAGACGCGCGTCGGCAACGGGTGCATGTGACGTCGCAAGGCAGCGAGATATTCCGTACGGCGGCAGCGGCACTCGCGCAGCAAGTGTCGCAGGCGACGCTCGGTCTCGATCGCGCCGCGCTGGCGCAACTGACTCCCGGTCTTGCGACATTGCGCGCGCACCTCGACGCCCTGCGCGACTGAGCGGTGTGCCGCAGGCCAGCTAACCTGCCAAGGTGGCCGCACGGTCCGCCAGCCGCTCCACCACCGCGCCGTGAATGCCGGGTACGCTGGCGATTACGCCAAAGGCCTGCGCACGGGGCGTGTTGAAGGCAAGCGGCTGTCCGAAAGCGTCGGTCACCACGGCGCCCGCCTCGCTCGCGATGAGGGCGGCAGCAGCGATGTCCCACTCGAATCCCCAGCGCAGCGTCGCCACCAGATCGGCCTGGTCGGACGCGACCATCGCCATGCGCAGGGCGATGCTGTTGGGCTGGTGCACCAGTGTCAGATCGCTGTCGACACGCGACAGGCTGGTCGCGGGAACACGCGCCCCGGACAACGCCATACGCTCCCCGGCGGCGATACCCGCACCGTTCATGCTCGCCCCGCGCCCGGCCTGGGCAACCCACAACTCATCGCGGGCCGGCGCATAGAGCACGCCGAACACCGGCCGACCGGAATCGACCAGCGCGATCGACACCGCCCATCCGGGGCGGCCCCGCAGAAAGTCCCGCGTGCCGTCGATCGGGTCGACGCACCAGATGCGCCGCCGGACGAGCCGCGACGGGTCGTCGGCGGTCTCTTCGCTCAGCCAACCGGCTTCTTCGTCGATTGCCCCCAGCATCGCCTTCAGGCGCCGGTCGGTTTCGATATCGACCTCGCACACGAGGCTTTCGTCGGCCTTGCTCCACTGATCGAGATCGCCCCCGCCCCTCAGATGCCGCCATTGCCCCAGAGCCGCGTCGCCGACTTCGCGCGCCGCGGAAATGACCGCTTCGGTAGGGATCGCTCGTTCAGTCACCCGCCACCGTCATGCTGTCGGTGCGCAGCGTCGGCACATGCGTCGCGTGGCGCGTATCGAGATCGCTCGCCGCGCGCAGGTCGGCAAACATGGCGAGCAGATTGCCGGCGATGGTGAAGCCGGCAACCGGCCCGGCAAGACGCCCATCCACGATCCGCCATCCGGACGCGCCACGACTGTAATCGCCGGTCAGCATATCCGCCCCCTGCCCGATCAACTCGGTGACCAGAACCCCGTCGACGACATCCGCCATCAGCGCGTCCCGGCTCGCTGACCCGGGCAACAGTGTCAGATTGCCGGTGCTGATCGCCCCGCCTCCGCCGCCGTTGCCGGTCGGCACGCGGCCGAGCTGGCGGGCGGAGGCAAGGTCGCACAACCACGGGCCGATCACCCCGCCATCGACCAGCCGCCGCGGCCTGGTCGGCAGGCCCTCACCGTCGAACGCATGGCTCTTGCTGCCGCGCGGCCGCAGCGGATCGTCGACGATGGCGATGTCGGACGGGAACAGTCGCTCCCCCTCATGGCCGATAAGATAGCTTTTGCCCCGCGCGATCGCCGGGCCGCTCATGCCGCTGACCAGATGGCCGATCAGGCTGCCTGCCACCCGCGGATCGAACAGCACCGGCATCGCACCACTGCGCAGCGCCGCCGGGTCGAGGCGGGCGACGGCGCGCTCACCGGCGCGGCGGCCGATGCTTTCCGGGCTGGCGAGATCGGCGAGATGCCGGGCATCGTGCCAGTCATAATCGCGCTGCATCCGCTCGCCTTCGCCGGCCAATACGCTTGCCGACAGGCTGTAGCGGGTACCGCTGCTGGTCCCGCAGAAGCCGTTGCTGGTGACATGCGCCTGATGGCTGATGCTGACCGAGGCATAGCCGCCTTCGCTGTTGCTGACGCCCGGCACCGCCCGCGCCGCATCCTCTGCCTCCAGGGCCAGCGCCTTGAGGCGATCGGGTGCGATCTCTCCGGCAGGGTCGATCAGGTCGAGGTCGGGCACGGGTCCGCTGAACAGATACTCCGCAGGCGCGAGTCCGCACCACGGATTGTCCGGCGCCAGCCGCGCCATCGCCACCGCGCGCTCGACCAGCGCGTCGAGCGCCTGCGCATCGCTGTCGGCCGTGGAGACGGTTGCCGAACGCTCACCGACATAGACCTGAATCGAAAGATCCGCCTCTTCGGACCGCCCCACATCTTCAAGCAGCCCGAGGCGCACACCGATGCCGCTGGCTATGGCCGCGCGGGCCACCGCTTCGGCGCCATCGGCACCCGCGCGGCGCGCGCGCGCCACGGCATCGGCAGCGCGATCGGTCAGGTTGGCCAGCTGTGTCTCGGTGTTGCTCATCGGCCCGCGATAGAATCGCGAGGAGCAATGGTCAAAGCGGCAGTCGCGTCAAAGCACCGCAGCCTGGGCAGCTGCGGCAAATAGACCGATCCATGCGGTCGGAACGATGCAGGCCATCCGCCAAAGCCGCTCACGGTCTCGGCGAAACCGCCCGGTCAGTCCCGGGCCTGGCAGAGCGGTGTCGGCAAGTCGCGACCATCCCCGCTCGAGCGCCCGCGAATACGGCAGCGCAACCAGAATGAGCAAAGCGAGTGCCACAAAAGGAAGAACCCGACCGCCCGGCATGGCGCTAAGAGCAATGACACCTGCGATCTGCAGCAGGGAGAACAGCAGCAGCGCCCCGGAGGCATGCCAGCTCATGGCTCGCGCCAGCCGCGCAGCACCATGGCGCGAACAAAAGGAATCAGCCGTCCGGGACCCCGGAAATACACTGGCCATTGCGACCCCGCCCGTTTTGATTGTTTGTTGCCCGCAGAATCCACGGCGAGCCTCCGGGGTCAATTTGACACGAGCACGCGACTCATCGACTCGGCGTGTCGGCAGAACGTTTGACCGCATCGGCCGTTTTCTTGTTACAATCAGAAGGGGCGCAGCGGTGGTTCTGGGTCTGCAATTGCCCTCAACCGGTGTGAAAATTGCCGAAATCTGCGGATTTCCGGGAGCATGAAACAGCCGTTGCTGCGCCGAGTCGCAACGCTCAGCCGAACAACATGCTCCCCAGCAATCGATTGAACGGAAAGGTGAAGAACCCTGCAATCAGCAGCGCGCCGAGGACCATGCCATGCACCGCCCGGCGGTGGCGCACCGCGTCATGCTGGCGCGCCCTGATCACGATCAGTGGCGCCTGAATGACCGTCCATATCGACAAAATGTGGATCGGGCTGAAACCGCCGCGATTGATGACGCGAATGTCGAGGCTCACCAGCGCGGTCAGCAGCATGGCACTGACCCAGACATACCCCAATCGCCGATGCAGCCGGTCCCCGCGCTTGCGCAGCAACATCAGCGGGGTCAGCGCCATGGCGACGACGATCAACGCGATATGCAGCCAGATGTTGAGCGTTATGCGCGGCCAGAAGGCGCTGCCGCGCATCAAAGCGGCGATGGTGGCCGAGAGAATGATGGTGGGGCCGATCGCCAGCAACCTGTCGGCCAAACCGACCGCAGTCGGCCTTGCCGCAGCCGGAACAGTTGATACTGTCGCCATCCCATCGCCCCTTGGCGGCGCACCATCTCCATGCGCCGGTTGTCTGGAGTCTTAGCATGCACGCCATGGTTCGCAATTGCGTCAGTGCCCTGATTTTACTTGCCGTTTCCACCCCCGCACTGGCTGGCCCGGCTGAGGATCTGGCGGCCGTGGAGAGCGATTACGAAGCCTGGCTGCTGCGCGAAAATCCCGAATATGCCACCGCGCTCGGGGTGCGGGACTATGACGATCGCGTCACCGACATCAGCCTTGCGGCAATGGACCGGCGCGCGGCCGACGCCCGCGCCTTTCTCGGCCGGCTCGACGCCATAGCGGTCGCGGCGCTCTCCGCCGACGATCGTACCGACCACGCGATCCTGCGCCGCCAGCTTTCCGATCTGGTCGAAGCAAACGGCTTCGGCCAGCGCATGATCCTGTTCACCACCTACGCCGGCTGGCATCAGCAATTCGCCGGGCTGGCCGACGGCCTGCCCTTCGACCGGCTCGCCGATTACCGCAGCTATGTCCACCGGCTGGCCCAATATCCCGCCGTCAACGACGAAGCGCTGCGGATCAGCCAGCAGGCGCTCGATGGCGGCTATGCGTTGCCCTGTGCCGTGCTGGGCGGCACCGAGCGCGGCATCGCCGGCCTGATTGCCGAGGATGTGCCCCAGTCGCGCTATTATGCGCCCTTCACGCGCGCCCGCCCCGCCGATGCCAGCGAGGCCGAATGGGCTGCGCTGCAAGCCGAGGTGCGCCGCGTCATCGAACAGCAGATCTACCCGGCGCTGCGCCGCCACCGTGACTGGTTCGTCACCAGCTACCTGCCGCGCTGTGCGCAGGCCGTCGGCGTATCGGCGCAACCCGACGGCGCGCGCTATTATGCCTTCCGCATCCGCCAGGAAACGACCACCGATCTCACGGCCGACCAGATCCACAACCTCGGCCTGTCAGAGGTGGCCCGCATCCGGGCGGAGATGGAGCAGGTGGCAGCGCGTGCCGGCTTTGCCAGCCGCGAAGCCTTCATTGCCGATCTGCGCAGCAACCCGCGCTACTACGCCCAGACGCCCGAAGAGCTGATGATGCGCACCGCGCGCATCACCCGCCGCATCGACGGCTTCATGCCGCGCCTGTTCGGCCGGCTGCCGCGCCTGCCCTACACCATCCGGGAAATCCCTGCGGAAACCGCCGAAGGCACGACCACGGCCTATTATTCGCAAGGCTCCGCGAGCGCCGGCATTGCCGGCACCTATTATGTCAACACGTCGAAGCTCGACCAGCGCCCCTTGTGGGAGATACCGGCGCTGAGCCTGCACGAGGCCGTGCCCGGCCATCACAACCAGATCGCGCTCCAGCAGGAACTGGACATGCCGCGCTGGCGGCGCGACTTCACCTACTTCACCGCCTACACCGAAGGCTGGGGGCTTTATGCGGAGCGTCTGGGCATCGAGATGGGCCTCTATGATACGCCCGAGACCGACATGGGCCGCCTGTCATACGAGATGTGGCGCGCCTGCCGTCTGGTGGTCGACACCGGCCTGCACGCCAAGGGCTGGACCAAGGAGCAGGCGGTCGCCTTCATGCGCGACAATAGCGCCCTGTCCGATGCGAACATCGATGCAGAGGTCAATCGCTACATCAGTTGGCCGGGCCAGGCGCTGGGTTACAAGATCGGCGAGCTGCGCATCAGGGGCCTGCGCGAACGCGCCGAACGCGAGCTGGCTGGCCGGTTCGACATCCGCGCCTTCCACGATGTGGTGCTGGCACAAGGCTCGGTGCCGATGGATGTGCTGGAGGCGCGCGTCGGCGAATGGATCGCCAGCCAAGGCCAATGACAAGGCGCTGACGGTGCTACCGGATTAACGCGGCGGTGGCGCCGGCAGCGGCTCGGCATCGACATTGGCAGCCGCTTCCTCGGCCGCCTGCTCACGCGCGATGCGCGCCCGTTCGTCGGCCAGCACCTGCTCCTCGACCGCCTGGGCCTCGGCATCGAAGCCGGTCATGCGCTGACGGCGCTGCTCGGCAACCGCCTCGGTCCAGTCGGTACTCGCCGCTTGCGCGCGTTCGGCATAGGCATTGTCGACCAACTGGCTGACGCAGCCGGTAAAGCCGCCGAGTCCAGTCGGCGAGCAACTGTCGGTGCCGAAGCGGCCGACGCGTTCGATGCTGCGCACCCGCGATGTCCAGCTTTCGCGCGCCGGGTCATTGGGGTTGCCGCGCAATTCGGGCGGGATGCGATAGCGCTCGCCTTCGTCCATCCGGCCGCAGACGACGATCTCGTCGCCGGTAGCGATCGGGCACGGGTCATCGCCATAAACGACAACCTGATTGACCCGTTCGCTACCGCTTGCCGGTGCTTCGCTCTGGGCGAATGCGGGCGACGCTGTGGCGAGCAGGAGAGCGGCAATGGTGAGGGCGCGGGTCATGACGGCGATACTGTCCTGTGCTTGCTTGCCCGCTGCTGAACGGACGATCTTCAAATACGTTGCGACACCGCGATGGCGGCACGGCAGCCCGCCCGGATCAGCGCCGACAATAGCGGATAACCCGGCGCGCGTTCCGCCCCGGCCTCCAGCGCATGGTCGCGATGCTCCAGTTCCTCGGCCTGGAAATCCCGAATAGCTTCGGAAAGTTCAGGGTCGCTGCTGCCCAATTCGTCGAGTTGCGCCGAATAGTGACGGTCTATCTCGGTTTCCACCGCCGCGGTGCATGCCATCGCCGCTTCGGGCCCGATTGCGGCGGTAACCGCCCCCAGCGCGAAGCCAGCGGCATTCCAAAGCGGATGCAGCAGTGTCGGGCGCACGCCACGCTCGGCCATCAGCCGATCGAAGAAGTCGAGGTGCCGCTGCTCCTGCGCCGCCATGCGCGCTATCGCCCTGGCGCCCGGGCCACTCTGTCCCAGCACCGCCAATTGTCCGGCATAGATGCGCTTGGCCCCGAATTCGCCTGCCTGGTCGACGCGGATCATCGCCGCCCGTGCACGCTGGCTCGGGGGGCGCCGGCTATGGGTCAGGGCAGCAGTCACGCAGCACTCCTCTGGCGGCGGAGCAACAGCAGGATGGCCGCTGCGCCGCCAATTGAGAATATGGCGTTGAACCCCGCCAATGAAACCCCCCACAAGGTCCATGGCGCCACATCGCAGCGCACCATGGCAATATTGTTCAACAGATCGTCGAAATCGACATTGCCGCGCGTCGCACAGCTTGTCACGCCCTCCCAGTATCCATATTCGACCCCGGCGTGAAAGACGCCGATGGCACCGCTGATGGCGATCAGCAGCGCGGCCACCAGGATCAGCCGTCGCTGCCATGGCGCAGGCGCGACGAAGGCGGCGAGCGCCGGGACCAGCGCGGCATAATGCGGCCAGCGCTGCCAATGGCACATCTCACAGGGCGGCAAGCCGAACCCGAGCTGGGCGATCCATGCGCCGCCCAGCAACGCGGCGGGGATGGCAAAGGCGAGCAGGCGGGCGGGAGCGGACGGGTTGGTCATCGGAGAGACTGCGGCCTTCTTCCTCATTGTCGTCCCGGGCTCGACCCGGAACCGCTTGCAGAGCAGCGCAACACCGATAGCGGCCCCGGGTCAAGCCCGGGGCGATCGGAAACCTGTCGGTGCCGCCAGCCTCAGCGTTGCGCGCGCACCGGGCGCTGCGCCGCTGGACGACGCGCCAGTTCCGCTACCAGCCGCGGGTTGCGGGCGAGGCGGGCCATGGTCTGCGTTGCGTAATGCAGCTGGAAATCCTCGATGCCCTGCTCGCGCAGTTGCTCCGGCGTCTGGCTGAAGCGCGGATCGGTGGTGCCGTCATCCTCCAGCCCCTCGTCGCTGACGCGCGCATCATTGACCAGATGACGGCGCAAATCGGCCTCGCGGAACACGGGACGCGTGCGATAGTCGGGATCGGAAATCTGCGGCACGCGGATGTCGGGGATGATGCCGCCTTCCTGCACCGATCGGCCGGACGGCGTGAAATAGCGCGCCGTGGTCAGCCGCAGCGCGGTGGTGTCGGACAGCGGCAGCACCGTCTGCACGGACCCCTTGCCGAAGCTGGTCTCACCCATGACCAGCGCCCGATGATGGTCCTGCAACGCGCCGGCAACGATCTCGCTCGCCGACGCGGAGCCGGCATCGATCAGCACGATCACCGGCAGGCCACCGGCCGCATCGCCGGGCCGGGCATTGAAGCGTTCGATATCGCTTGCCCGCCGCCCGCGCTGCGAGACGATTTCGCCGCGCTCGAGGAACAGGTCGCTGACCGCCACCGCCTGGTCGAGCAAGCCGCCGGGGTTGGAGCGCAGATCGAGCACCCAGCCGGTCGGCTTGCGGCCCAGCGAGCGTTCGACCGCGATCATCGCGGCGCGCAGCTCGCCAGCCGCATTTTCGGAGAAGCTGTTGAGGCTGAGCACGCCGACGTTGCCCTGCACTTCCCACGTCACCGGCTTCAGCACGATCACTTCACGGGTAATGGTGGCCTGGATCGGCTCGTCGCGACCGGGGCGGACCACGGTCAGACGAATGGTGGTGCCCGGCTGGCCGCGCATCTTTTCCACCGCCTCGTCGAGGTTGAATCCGAGCAGCAGTTCCCCGTCGATATGGGTGATATAGTCGCCAGCCTTGATGCCAGCACGGTCGGCCGGTGTGTCGGCCTGCGGCGCGATGACCTTGACCGCGCCGTCCTCCATCGTCACCGACAGGCCAAGGCCGCCATATTCACCATCGGTCTGGGTGCGCAGCGTCGCGAAATCGCGGGCATCGAGATAACCCGAATGCGGATCGAGCGAGGCCAGCATGCCTTCGATCGCGCCTTCGACCAGCCGGCTGTCATCGACCGGCTCGACATAATTGGCCTTCACTTCCTGGAACACGTCCATGAACCGCGCCAGCTCGGTTCGCGTCGAGCTTTCCACCGCGGCCATAGCGCTCGCGGTCAGCGGCACGACCAGAACCATCGCCATCGCGGCGGCAGGTCGGGCATAGCGGAAAAGCGAAAGGCGCTGGGCGGGTCGGTTGGCCATGGTTGGTCACACTCGTCAGTTGCTGTGCCTCCGCGCGCGAAGGCTGGAGGCACAATCTATGCCGGTTAAGCGGATATGCAAAGACCGCTTAACCATGAAACTGTCCCCTGATTTTCGCCGCGCCGCCGCCCCCGGCGGTCGGGTCAAACCCGCATCGGCATCAGCACATAGAGCGCCGGGCTCTTGTCATTTTCCTTGATGAGGGTCGGCGCGCTGGCATCCGCGAGGTGCAGCTCGACGGTGTCGCCATCGATCTGCGCGATTATGTCCTGCAGATAGCGCGCGTTGAAGCCGATTTCCATCGGCGCGCTGGCATAATCGCCGCTGACCTCCTCGGTCGCGGTGCCATTTTCAGGGCTGGTCACCGACAGCGTGACGCGATCCGCATCGAGCGCCATCTTCACCGCCCGGGTCTTGTCGGTGGCGATGGTGGCGACGCGATCGACGCCCTGGCCAAAGCTTTTGGGATCGACCTTGAGCAGCTTGTCGTTGGCCGTCGGGATGACGCGGCTATAGTCCGGGAAGGTGCCGTCGATCAGCTTGCTGGTCAGCACCGCGCTGCCCAGGGTGAAGCGGATCTTGGACGGGCTCAGTTCCACCTGCACCCGGCCCTCGCCGACTTCCTGCAGCAGCTTGTGCAGCTCGCCCACGCATTTGCGCGGCACGATCACGTCGGGCATCGATTCCGCACCGGCCGGACGCGGCAGCGTGTAGCGGGCAAGCCGGTGACCGTCGGTCGCGGCGGCGCGCAGCAGGCCTGCGCCTTCGTCGGACACATGCAGGAAGATGCCGTTGAGATAATAGCGGGTCTCTTCGGTCGAAATCGCAAAGCGCGTCTTTTCGATGATGCGGACAATGTCCTTGGCATCGAGTTCGAAACTGGTGGGCAGCTCGCCCTCGGCGATGACCGGGAAGTCGTCACGCGGCAGCGTCTTCAGCTTGGACTGGTAGCGGCCGGCGCGAACCACCATCTCGCCGTCGGCAGCGGCCAGGCTGACCTCGCTGCCCTCAGGCAGCTTGCGGGCGATTTCGAACAGCAGGTGCGCGGAAACAGTGGTGGCCCCGGCCACTTCGACGCGGGCATCGACGGTCTCGACGATCTGCATGTCGAGATCGGTCGCCATCACCCGGATCGCGCTGTCGCCGATCGCCTCGATCAGGACGTTGGACAGGATGGGGATGGTGTTGCGCCGTTCCACGACCGACTGGATGTGGCCCAGGCACCGCAACAATGTCGCCCGCTCGATTCTCGCCTGCATGACCGTCCTGTTCTTTCCTTCTTTGCCGCCGTGGCGGGTGCCAGCGACGTTCGGCGCTTGGCCGATTCCCCTGCGCCGTGGCACAGCCATCCTTAGCGCGCTGTTCGCGAGTCGCAAGGACGCGGGGGCGCGATGTTTGGCCAGTTGCGGGCAAACAGGCAAGCTGGATGGGAAACAGGTGACGACAAACGGCAAATTCTACATCGCCCGCCATGGCGAGACGATCTTCAACGCCGACAAGCGCATGCAAGGCGCAATGGGCCACACCCCCTTCACCCGCAACGGCTTCCAGCAGATCGATGCGATGGGCGCTGCGCTCGCCAAGCGGATCGATCCGGCGAGCACGCTCGACCTGTGGGTCTCGCCCACCGGCCGCACGTTGCAGACGTTGGCGATCCTGTGCGAGCATCTCGGCCGCGACTGGCACGGTGCCCATCGTGACGACCGGCTGGTGGAAATCGGCATGGGGAGCTGGGACGGGCGCTTCTACGCCGATATCGTCGCAGAGCATGGGCCGATCTACAGCGAGAGCCATGCCGTCTTCACCCATGTCGCACCGGGCGGCGGGGAGAGCTATGCCGATGTTCGCGCCCGGCTCGAGGACTGGCTGGCCTCGCTCGATGGCGATGCCGACCGGCTGGTCGTCACCCATGGCGTGACCGCATCCGTGCTGCGCGGCCTGCTGACCGGCGGGGACCGCCTGCACCCGGTGTGCGGCACCGCGGTCGGTGCCCCGGTTCCGCAAGGATCGCTGGTGGTGATCGAAAACGGCGTCGAACAACAGATATTGGTGTTGCCGTGAACCGCTGGCCGGCGCTCGCCCTGCTGCTTCTGCTTGCCGCGCCCGCCGCGGCTCGCGATTCGCTGGGGATTTTCGGCGACTGGGCAGCCTTTCGCGATCCCCCCAGCCGTGGCGCGCCACTCCGCTGCTATGCCATCGCCGAGCCGGATGAGGCCAACGCGCGCGGCTTTTACGCGACCGTCGGTCACTGGCCGGCAAGCCGGGTGCGCGGGCAGGTTTACATCCGCCTGCCGCAGGCTTTGCGTGGCACCGCCAGCCTGCAGGTCGGCAGCCGTCGTTTCATTCTCACTGCGCGTGGCACCGGGCTATGGGCGGCCGATGCGCGCAGCGATGCCGCCATCGTTGCCGCGCTGCGCGGCTCCAGCCGGATGCAACTCACCGCCGGTCGACTGCGCGCCACGTGGCGGCTGCGCGGTGCGGCGACGGCCATCGACGCGGCGGCGCTGGGCTGCGTATAAACCAGCGTCTATCGTCGCAGCAGCAACCGCGACACCGCCGCATGGCTGGCCTCGCGCCCCTCTTCGGCCGCGATCGCCTCACGCTCCAGCGCCGCCCGGATCTTCTCGAGCTGGACGTCGGTCAAATGCTCGATACCGATGAATTCGTTGCGCGCCTCCGCCGTCGCGCGGATCAGCTCGTCGAGCTTGGCCTGCAACGCTGCCGCGTCGCGGTTCTGGCTGTTCTGGATCACGAACACCATCAGGAAGGTGATGATGGTGGTCGAGGTATTGATGACCAGCTGCCACGTGTCCGAATAGTCGAACAGCGGCCCGGTCACCGCCCAGATGAGGATTACCGTCACGGCGACGATGAACGCCAGCGGCTGACCCGCAGCAGCGGACACGCGCGAAGCGATGGCGGTGAACAGGCGATCGATCATGGGGCAGCCTCCGGTGCGGGCACCCTCCGCCCGCCCCGGGACGCTACAGCCGCTCGGCAAACAGCGCCAGCATCCGGCCCCAGGCGCGTTCGGCTTCCGCTTCGGCATAGACCGGCGAATCGATCGTGCACCAGCCATGCTGGGCAGGATAGACCTCGATCTCGGCAAAGCGGCCGGCGGCATCGGCGGCGGTGCGCAGCGCATCCTTGTCCGTCGGCGCACGGGCATCGTCATTCTGGGCGATGGCAATCAGCATCGCGGCGGCGAAGCCGACCATCAGCCGGTGCGGGCTGTCCGGCGCATCGGTGACCAGGCCGCCGCCATGGAAGGAAGCAATTGCCCCGACCCGTGCCGGGCGCGCAGCCGCGGTGCGGAAGGTGAAGGGCCCGCCCATGCAATAGCCGATGCTGGCAATCTTCCTTGCGCTATCCACCTCGGCCTGCCCATCCAGCCAGTCAGCGAAGGCGCCACCGTCGCTGGCGATACCGCCCGAGGATAAGGCCGCGATCATCGGCTGCAGCCGCGCGCGCCCCGCATCGGTGCGCCATTCCGCAAAGCTTGCCAGCACCGGTGCCGGCGACGAGCGGTAATATTGGTTGACCACCAGCACGGCATAACCCGCCTGCGCCAGGCGCGTCGCCATGGTGCGATAGGCATCGCGCAGTCCGGCAATGTCCGGCCACAGGATCACCGCCGGGTGGCGGCCGCGAGCCGGGTAGACGAAGAACCCGTCCATCCTGCCGTCCGGTGTCGTCACCTCGACAGCGCGTGACGCGGTCGCTGGTACGGCTGCGGCCTGCTGCGCCTGCGCGCAGCCCGGCATCAACGCCAGCGCGCCGACGCCCGCGCCCAAGGCCGCGAATTCGCGCCGCCCCAGCCGCCGACCGAGCAGCCAGTGGGCATTATCCTGTTCGGTGATGTCGTCGCACATGAAGCCTGTTCCTCGTCTGCTGGCATCCCCCATCGCCGACGATACGCGGGCTTGCGGCAAGGGCAATGGCAAAAGGCGAAGTCTTGGCCTATATGCGGCCCATGTCCTCCATCGCCACGCCTGCCATGCCGATTGCCGGCACCATCGACCCTGTGCCCGTAGCCCGCACCCTGCCGGTGCGTCCGGATGGGCGCATCGACTTGATCGGTCTGCCGCGCGAGGCGATCCGTGCCGCGCTCGAGGAAGCCGGGCTCGACGTCCGTCAGGCGAAGCTTCGCGCCAAGCAGTTGTGGCACTGGATCTATCATCGCGGCGTCACCGACTTCGATGCGATGACCGATATCGCCAAGACAATGCGGCCCTGGCTCGCCGAGCGCTTCTTCGTCGGCCGGCCGGAGGTGGTGACCGCGCAGACCTCTAGCGACGGGACCCGCAAATGGCTGCTCTCCACCGCCGACGGCCATGAGTTCGAGATGGTGTTCATTCCGGACGCCGACCGGGGCACCCTGTGCATCTCCAGCCAGGTCGGCTGCACGCTCAATTGCCGCTTTTGCCACACCGGCACGATGCGCCTGGTGCGCAACCTGACCGCTGGCGAGATCGTCGGCCAGGTGCTGCTCGCGCGCGATGCGCTCGGCGAATGGCCGAAGGGCTCGATGGCCTCGACCAATGATGACGAGGATGACGACGCGCCCCATTACACCGCTGACGGCCGCCTGCTCACCAATATCGTGCTGATGGGCATGGGTGAGCCGCTCTACAATTTCGATGGCGTCAAGGGCGCGATGAAGATCGTCATGGACGGCGACGGGCTGGGACTGTCGCGCCGCCGCATCACCCTCTCCACCTCCGGCGTGGTGCCGATGATGGCCCGCGCGGGCGAGGAGATCGGCGTCAACCTCGCCGTGTCGCTGCATGCGGTGACCAAGGAAGTGCGCGACGAAATCGTGCCGATCAACCGCAAATATGGCATCGACGAGCTGCTGGCCGCCTGCGCCGCCTATCCCGGTGCCAACAATGCCCGGCGCATCACCTTCGAATATGTGATGCTCAAGGACAAGAATGACAGCGACGAGGATGCGCGCGAGCTGGTGCGGCTGATCCGCCAGTACCGTCTGCCGGCCAAGGTCAATCTCATCCCCTTCAACCCGTGGCCCGGCGCGATCTACGAATGTTCGACGCCGGAACGCATCAAGCGATTCTCCGACATCGTGTTCGAAGCCGGCATCTCGGCGCCGGTCCGCACGCCACGCGGGCGCGACATCATGGCCGCCTGCGGCCAGCTCAAGAGCGCAGCCCAGAAACTGAGCCGCGCCGAGCTCGACCGGCTGGCCGAAGAAAAGCAGGCCGCGCTCGGTTAGGCCGGTGGCGGGACATCCTCGGCGCGCCACCACAAGGGCCCGGCAAGGATCAGCAGCACCGCCACGTTGAACAGCGCGTTGGAGCCGTTACCCGAAGCAATCGACCCGGCGCTGTCGAGCAGAAACCAGGCACAGAGCCCGCCGAGCACGCAGCGTCGCACCCCATCGGGCGCGGCATCGAACAAGCGTGTCGCCAACAACCATATGGTGACACCCCAACCAAGCAGGAAGCCGCCAGTCAGCGCTATCAGAAATTGCGCATCGGCATCGGCCAGCGTGGTGGCACCATCGAGCCGCCAGCTCAGCAGGTCGAGCGACCAGCGCACGGGCTCGCGCGTCGCCGCCATCGTGCCAAGCGAGAAGATCGGGCCAAATCCGCCGATGGCTATGGCGGTGAACTTGAGCCACGACTTGTGAACCTGCGCACGCATAAGCCTTGCTCCCGTTGCCTAAGATTTGTAGCGATTGCTACATATCCGGCTTTCCCGGGATTGCAAAGTCCACAGCCAAGGCTAGTCCATCGTCATGCGCCTTACCGATTGCCACAACATCGATGATTTCCGCACGCTGGCAAAGCGCCGCCTGCCCTGGCCGGTGTTCGACTATATCGACGGCGCGGGCGACGATGAGGTCACCCGCCGCCGCAACCGCGCCGCCTTCGATGACTGCGACCTGGTGCCCCGCGTGCTGGCCGGCGTCCAGGACGTCGATCTCTCGGTCGAGGTGATGGGGCGCCGCATGGCGATGCCGCTGTTCCTCTCTCCCACCGCCTTGCAGCGCCTGTTCCACTGGCAGGGGGAGCGGGCCGTGGTGCGGGCGGCGGAAAAGTTCGGCATCTACGCCGGGATCAGCAGCCTCTCGACGGTCGGCATCGACGAAATCGGGGCGATGACCGGCGCGCCCAAGCTGTTCCAGCTCTATGTCCACAAGGATGAAGGGCTCAACCAGGCGATGATCCAGGCCTGCCAGGCAGCCCGCTTCGATGCGCTGGCGCTGACCGTCGACACCATCGTCGGCGGCAATCGCGAGCGCTGCCTGCGCTCTGGGTTCACCTCGCCACCCCGCTTCACTGCGCGCAATCTGCTCTCCTACGCGATCAAGCCGGGCTGGGGCCTCAACTATGTGCTGCGCGAGCCCTTCTCGCTGCCCAATCTGGCGACGCATGTCGCCGAGGGCAGCAGCGTGCCCAAGTCGGTGGCCGACTATTTCTCGACAATGCTCGACCAGACGCTCGACTGGAAGCGGGCGGAGGCGATCCGCGCTGCATGGGGCGGCCCGTTCGTGCTCAAGGGCATCATGGCGGTGGAGGATGCGCGCCGCGCCGTCGATATCGGCGCCACCGCGATCATGGTCTCCAATCATGGCGGGCGACAGCTCGACGGCAGCCGTGCCCCATTCGATGCGCTGGCCGAGATCGTCGATGCCGTCGGCGACAAGATCGATGTGATTTGCGACGGCGGCATCACCCGCGGCACGCACGTGCTCAAGGCGCTGTCGGTGGGGGCAAAGGCTTGCTCGGGCGGGCGGCTCTATCTCTATGCGCTGGCGGCCGCGGGCCAGGATGGTGTCGAACGCGCGGTCGGGCTCCTTCAGGCGGAGCTGGTGCGCGGCATGAAGCTGATGGGCGCCAGGAGCATCGCCGATCTCGGCCGCGATAATCTGCGCTGGCGTAAGTAACTCAGGGACAGTCCCCCAATTCTATCGAAATTGGGGGCTGTCCCTGAATCAAGCCGATCGGCAAATCAGAAGGCTACGCCGAGCGAGAACAGCACGGTTTCGTCGTACAGCGTGTCCGCTGCCGGGATACCGGTAAGCTGGTCGATGTCGGTATCGACATATTTGACACCGGCAGTGAGCCCGCCGCCCAGCGCAAAGTCAGCGCCGACCGACCAGTCCCAGTAATTGCCGCCGGGCGCGAGGCTGCCGTCGGAGTAACCGAGGTGCGCATTCAGTGAAACCGGCGTGTCCGGAATGCCGACGCCGAGATCGGTGTAGACATAGATGTTGTCGCCAGCCAGCGCCGACTGGTCGAACGCATAGGCCGCGCCAAGCTTGGCAGTGACCGGGCCGATGGTGGTCTTCACCGACGCATAGGGCTCGAAATAGTCGCTCGGGCCAAAATTGCCGTTCGGGTAGTAATAATAGAGCAGACCGACATCGATCGAGGTGCCCGACGCCACTTCGGTGGTGTAGCCGGCATAGATGTCGAGCTCGGTATGGCCGAAGGTCGGCGTGTCATCGAGGCTCGATCCCCACACGCCGACATAGAGGCCCGACGAGTGGTTGACGTTGAACGTGCCCTGGATGGCGAAATCTTCTGCCGAGAAGCTGACGCCACGGAAGCGATAGTCGCTGACGACGGTGGCGCCACCGGTGACGGTGAAATCGCTGGGCGGATCGGCTTCGGTCGATTCGGCGTCCTGGGCGAAGGCCGGAACGGACACGGAGAGAAGGGCCAGAGCCATCAGGCTCCGCATGGACGTGCGCATTATTCTACCCCTTTACAGGTTGTTGCGTTCCGTCCCACCTGCGCGCGGCTACGTCTCTGTCGTGCACATGGGTCGGGCCCCGGCACCGGACATTGTCCCGCGTCGGGAGGGACTGTGGCTCGCAATGTTGCGCCGCACAAGGAAAAAGCGACAGCTTGTGTCCCAAGCGCCTGATGTTGTTGCATCGCTGCAACAGGGCACGGTATAGCGGTCCGAAACTCCCCCTTCTCGTCGAGCGAGGTTCCATGTCCATCCGCCCCTGGCGCGATATCACACGCCGCACGTCCCGCCAGATCATGGTCGGCAATGTCCCTGTCGGGGGCGATGCGCCGATCACCGTGCAGACGATGACCAACACGCCGACCGAAGACGCGCGCGCGACCATCGACCAGATCCGCCGTTGCGAGGAAGCAGGCGCCGACATCGTCCGCGTTTCCTGCCCCACCGAGGAAGCGACCGCGGCCTTCCGCCAGATCACCCGCGCCGCGCAGGTGCCGATCGTCGCCGACATCCATTTCCACTACAAGCGCGCGCTCGAGGCCGCAGACGCGGGCGCGGCCTGCCTGCGCATCAACCCCGGCAACATCGGCTCGTCCGAGCGCGTGGCAGAAGTCGTGCGCGCCGCCAAGGCCAACGGCTGCGCGATCCGCATCGGCGTAAACGCTGGCAGTCTCGAAAAGGACCTGCTCGAAAAATATGGCGAGCCGTGCCCGGAGGCACTGGTCGAAAGCGCACTCGACCATATCAAGCTGCTGCAGGACCATGATTTCCACGAATATAAGGTGGCGGTGAAGGCCAGCGACGTGTTCCTTGCGGTCGCGGCCTATCAGCAGCTCGCCGAGGCGGTCGATTGTCCGTTGCACCTCGGCATTACCGAGGCCGGCGGACTGATCGGCGGCACCGTCAAATCCTCGATCGGGCTCGGCAGCCTGCTGTGGTTCGGCATCGGCGACACCATTCGCGTCTCGCTCTCCGCCGAACCCGAGCAGGAGGTGCGGGTCGGCTTCGAGATATTGAAGGCGCTCGGCCTGCGTACCCGCGGCGTGCGAATCGTCTCCTGCCCCAGTTGCGCGCGGCAGGGTTTCGACGTCATCCGCACTGTCGAACGGCTGGAGGAAGCGCTCGGCCACATCCGCACCCCGATGTCGCTGTCCGTCCTCGGCTGCGTCGTCAACGGCCCCGGCGAAGCCCGCGAGACCGACATCGGCATCACCGGCGGCGGCAACGGCAAGCACATGGTCTATCTGTCCGGCGTGACCGACCATCATGTCCAGAACGACGACATGATCGCGCACATCGTCGGCCTCGTAGAAGCCAAGGCAGCCGAGATCGACGCCGGCATCAGCCAGAGCATGGATGTGACACACGGCAAGCAGGCGGCTTGAGTTTTTCTAGAATAGCGCTACGAAATTTCTAGAAAGGCGCAGCCATGGGATTGAGCATCAAAAACGAGGAAACGGAGCGCCTGGTGCGTGAACTTGCTCGCCGCGAAGGCGTTGGCATGACCACTGCTATTCATCGCGCTGTAGCCGACCGCCTCAAGGTAAAGGCAAAGCCACCGCGCGATCCTGAGGCGATAATGGCGGCCATCCGTAAAATTCAGGCAGAAATCTCGAAGATGCCGATTCTTGATGATCGAGCAGATGACGAGATTATTGGCTATGATGAATTTGGGTTGCCCAATTGATCGCGATCGACAGTTCGGCCATCATCGAAATCTTGCTGTCTGGTGCGGATCATGAAATCTACGCACAAGCGCTGACCTATCATGATGAAAAATTCATCAGCGTAGCTACTGTGCTGGAATCGGTACAGGTAGCAGTTGGCAAGGTTGGCAACGGCGGCCGAGATTGCGTCGAACTGCTTATTGCGGAAAGCGAAATCACCATCGTTGGTCTTGATGTGCAGCAGCTTGGCCACGCCATCGAGGCCTTCATGCGCTTTGGCAGAGGGCGCAACCACCCTGCAAGACTCAACTTCGGCGATTGCATGGCCTATGCGCTCGCCAAATCGCTCGACGCGCCGCTGCTCTACAAGGGCGATGATTTTGCGCAGACCGACATCCGCAGCGCGCTCGAATGATCTCGCGTCGCCGGGCCGGTCGAACGGCTGTCGTCCGGCACTGGCGCTGGCTGGCGCTCGCCGCATTCCTGGCTCTTGGTGACCTGGCCCGTCGCGGCTTCCGCATCGTCACCGTGGGCGAGCTTCTGAGGCTTTCGAATCAAAAGTAACCGTTCGCTGCACGCATGGCTGAGGGGCCAGGTCCCGGTCCGCGTTCCACGCGCGGACCGGGATCATCGCACGGCAGCCGGCCTCAGAGCCCGTCGGCAGCCTTGCTGGTCAGCACGCTTACCTGCACCCGGCGGTTCTGCGCGCGGCCTTCGGCTGTGCTGTTGTCGGCGGTCGGATCGGTTTCGGACATGCCACTGGGCATGAGCATGCGATAAGGCGCCCAGCGACAGCGTTGCTGCAGAAAGTTGACCACGCGGTTGGCACGCCGCTCGCTCAGTTCCTGGTTGAAGTCTTCGCTGCCCACCGCATCGGTGTACCCCACCACCAGCAGCAGCGCGTTGTCGATAGCCTGCGCCTGATTGGTCGCGTCGCACAATTGCTGTTCGGCCTGCGGCGTCAACTGCCAGCGGCCGCTGTCGAAATAGACGTTGGTGGTGTGGCGGATCACATACTGGTCGATGTCGGCGAAGCGACCGCGCAATGCGTTGGTTGCCTCGGTCTGCTCGGCAAAGCCCTGTTCGGTGCGGTCGCGGATCATCGTCGCGGTGCGCAAGTCGCCATTGCGCAGCGTCACGCGGCGGGCGACCAGCCCTTCGCCCCATTGCACCGTCTCGACCGTCACCGGTAGGCCGTTGACCAGCGCCGCGGTTTCGAGGCTGCGATTGTTGAGGCCCAAAAAGCCGCCGCGCCCGCGCACCTCGGTGCCCTCGCTGATCCACAGGCTGGTGCGCGCTGCATCGGCACTGGTGATCTGGATGCGCTCGCCGCGCCGGGCAGAGATCGTGCCTTCGATCCGCGGGCCTGCTTCCAGCATGGTCAGGTCGGCAGGCGGCGTACCCGTCACGGTAATGTCACCCGTCGCTGCGAGCGGCGCATCGGGCATCCCCTCTTGCGCCAGCACGGGTGCGGCCAGCGTCGCTGTCAGCAGCGCGCCGGTCGAACAGAAAAGACACAGCAATTTTTTGCCCATCGCGATTCTCCATATGTCTTGGGGCGCCCGGCGGCTGGCCGGGTCGGGATGGGCGCAATCTCGCCCAGCCCGTCGCGCACAACCCATGCACAACCGAAATGGCTCCGCGCTTCGCCGGTCGTACCGGCCGATTGGCCGCGGTTCGGGCCGATCCGGTCCATCCGGGCGACGAACCGACGGATCGCCTCCCGAGCGCCACCGGCGCAGCAGGCAGATTGACAGCGAGTCCAGACATGGCATGGCAGGCATCATGTCTCTCTCGATCCGCCCCGCCACGCCTGCAGATCTGCCGCTGATCGCGCAGTTCATCCGCGACCTCGCCGACTATGAGAAGCTCGCACACGAAGTGCGCTTCGACGAGACTGTGCTGCACGACAAGCTGTTCGGCCCGCGCCCCTATGCCGAGGTGATCATCGGTGAGATCGACGGCGCGCCCCAGGGCTTTGCCCTGTTTTTCCACAATTTCTCGACCTTCGAAGGGCGTCCCGGCGTCTATCTTGAGGATCTGTTCGTCCGGCCCGCCGCGCGCGGCTCCGGGCTCGGCAAGGCGCTGCTGGCGCGGCTCGCAGCGATAGCGGTCGAGCGCGACTGCGCGCGTCTGGAATGGAGCGTGCTGGACTGGAACGAGCCGTCGATCGGCTTCTACAAGGCGCTGGGCGCGCGGATGATGGACGAATGGACGGTGATGCGCGTCGATGGCGCCGCGCTGTCCACCCTCGCCGCAGGCTGAGCCCGGGAGCCCTACCCGGCGGATCCAGGCAACTTTCATGACGGTTGCGCATTGGTGCAGGGCAATCTCCCCTCCCCCCAATGCGCAGGAGCGCCGCCATGGCCCGCATACTCATTCTTGCCACCAATGGTTTCGAGCAAAGTGAACTGATGGTTCCGCGTGATCGGCTGAGCGCAGCCGGGCATGAAGTCGTCATCGCCTCCCCCGAAAGCGGATCGATCCGCGGCTGGAAGGGCGAAGACTGGGGCGAGAGCGTCGATGTCGACATCAGCCTCGATGCCGCCAGCGCCGACGAATATGACGCGCTCGTGCTGCCGGGCGGGCAGATCAATCCCGATCTGCTGCGCGTCGAACCTGGTGCGATCAGCCTGATCCAGGGCTTCCACCGCGCCGGCAAGCCGGTCGCCGCCGTCTGCCACGCGCCGTGGCTGCTGATCGAGGCCGGCCTCGCCAAGGGCCTGCGCGCGACCAGCTACGGGTCGATCAAGACCGACATGATCAATGCAGGCGTCGAATGGGTCGACCAGTCGGCGGTCGAGGATCGCGGCATCATCACCAGCCGCAATCCGGATGATCTGGAAGATTTCAGCGACGCCATCCTCCACTCCCTCGACAAAGTCGCCGCCTGACCCGCTTGGCGCGACGCAACGCATCGGGTAGCGCTCCGGCATCTCATTGCCGGAGCGTTACCTCATGCACAGCCTCGTCCGCCTCCTCTTCTGCTCGGCCGCGCTTGCCACTGCATCGCCGCTGCTGGCCCAGGCGAGCGAAACCGGCGACCGGGTGAATGGCGAGGCGGTGATCGACCAGCTCGACGCCGCCGGCCTGCCCGCCGGCATCCACCGCTACTGGTTCCGCGCCGGAGACAATGGCATCGGCCAGCCGCTGCTGGTGCCGGTGATCGTCATCCGCGGCGAACAGGATGGACCGCGCCTGCTGCTCACCGCCGGCATCCATGGTGACGAACTGAACGGCATCGACGTGCTGCAGCAGCTCGCCAACCGCATCGAGCCGGCGCACCTCTCCGGCACGCTGACGCTGGTGCCCGGGCTCAACACCCCGGGCCTCATCAACAGCACCCGGCTGTTCACCCCGCATGGCGGCACCGATGGCGACAATCTCAACCGGGTGATGCCGGGAGAGGATGCGCTGACCAGCAGCCTGTCGCGCGCCTATGCCCACCGCCTCTGGCATCGCTTGATGATCCGCAATGCCGATCGCATGGTCGATCTGCACACCCAGTCGCGCGGCACCGCCTACAACATGTACAGCTTCGTCTCCTCGCCCGAGGCGCAGCAGATTGCCGAGGCGATTGCGCCCGATACCATCCGGCTCGATCCGGGCGAGCGCGGCACGGTGGAAAACGAGATGGTACCGCGCGGCGTGCCGGCCATCACTCTGGAACTCGGCGCGCCCGAGGCGTTCGATGCGCGGATGAACGCCCGCGCGGTCGAAGGGCTGATGCGGCTGATGATGCGCACCGGCATGCTGCCCGCCGGTTCGGCCCCCGCCGCCACCGTCACCCCGTTCGTCGCCAATGCGCAGGAACAGGTGCGCGCCACCGAGGCCGGCTGGGCGCGGCTGCTGGTCGGTCTCAACGACCGTGTGACCGAAGGCCAGCCGGTCGCCACCATCTCGGATGCCTTCGGCCGCGTCCGCGTGACGCTGACCGCGCCGGTGGCCGGGCAAGTCACCAGCATCGCCACGGACCCGCGCACCGAACAGGGCCAGATGCTGTTGCGCATCGGCTGGTGGAGCAGCGACCCCGCCTGCGCCGCCGGCTGCTGAGCGACGGGGCGCTAGCGCTTCAGCGCATCCCTCGCTGCCCTTGTCTCCGCGCTCGGCCGATACACCGGGCCGAAACCGAGCAGCGCCGCGCCGACCAGCGGCAGGGCAATCACCCACCAGCGGATGCCCGAGAGGCTGTCCGGGCTGGCGATCGTCACCGCCGCGGTCGCGCCGAGGCCGATGCAGATGGCGAGCACACCGAGCGCCGCGCGCAGTTTCGGCACCGTCCGCCCGCCGCGAATAGGGCCGAAGCTGCGCTCGTGCCGCGCGAATATCGCGATCATCGGCAAGAGCGCGACGATGTAGATCGCCAGCCACAGCGGGCGCGTCGCCCACCATGCGCCGCTACCCGGCACCGAATCGAGCCCTACCCCGCCCAGCCCCAGCCAGACGATGGTCATCACCAGCACGAAGGCGGTCAGGTGCCACAGATAGACGGTCATGATCATGCCGTTCATCAGTACCGTCGCGGTCCAGATCCCCAGATTAGCGAGCATCTTGCGGCCCAGCGGTTCGAGTGCGAGCACCAGCCCCACCTGCACCATGCCCAGCGCAAACAACGCCAGCGTCGGCGGCAAGGAGTTGGAAAAGCCGCCGGGAGCGGAGACCATCGCCACCGGATAGAAGCCATAAACGGTGATCGAGACGAGGATCGCCAGCGACACGGCAGCCCACGCCCAGGCAAACAGGCGATTGGCAAAGCGCCCGTCGCGCCACGCAAAGCCGAGCTGATGGATGGCGAGGAACACCCACAGGAAGTTGGTGAAGTTCACATAAGGGACATGGACGGTGAAGGTCAGCCAGTCGGTCAACATCGCCAGCGGCACATAGACGGCAAAGCTGAGCCAGCCGAAGCGCTGCCACGCGCGGTAGGCGAGCGGGGTGAAGGCCGTCACCAGCAGATAGACCGACAGGAACCAGACGGGGATCAGCGCCGCCTCCGTCGCCATGCGGATCTGCGCGCGCGGCAGGCCGACCTGCGTCATGATCACCGCGAGCACTGCCCACAACAGCAGCACCGGGAAAGTGGGGGTGATCAGCCGCTGCACCCGGCTCGCCAGCCAGCCGCGATAGTTGCCCGCCTGCCCCGGCTCGGCCTTGCGCAGCGTCGCGTCCCAACTGACCCCGTTGGAATAGCCGCCGACCAGAAAGAACACCGGCATCACCTGGAACACCCAGGTCAGCCAGTGCGACCAAGACGAAACGCTGAGCAGGTCCCCGCGTTGCAGCGTGCCGGCGGGATCGACATAGAGCCCGGCCATCAACCAATGGCCGAACACCACCGCCAGGATCGACACAGCGCGCAGGAAATCCACCCAGCGATTGCGCTCGGGCGCCGCCAGATGTGCCAACTCGCGCGCCTTGCTCCACATGGTCAGCATCGATGGTCCCTCTCGTGCCGGTTGGTCTGTTATGCTGTGGTGACGCCTTCCGGCGACTGCAAGCCGATAGTGGGAAATGGTGGCGGAAGAGTTGCTGGAGTGCGAGGATGGTGGTGGTGTTGAGAGGGCGACGGAGCGTTGTTTGGTGCGCGGCGGGGAAGACGGGCCATCGGTGAGCCGTGGCATATTGAGGGCATTTAGTAAACTGGCACCGTAATTCTGCGCCTCTGCGTGAACCCACGCTACATGTGGCCTCACGACGATTTTAGTATAGTGTCCCCGAAGTTACCATGTAGAACGACAATGCAATCAAACAATACTAATTTTTTCCCAATCTACAATTAGTTCTTTGTCATGCTCACAGGCAATCTCTAATACCCATTTAAATAACATCCGGCAATCCGACGGCCCTCGAAAACTGCCATACTGATCGTCCCAAATGCTGCGAGCCCAGTTTTCCTCTCCTAGAATGACAAATTTTAGACCATCGATCGCCCTTTGCTTCACTTCTAATGGCAAAGAATCGTAGATGTCTATGACCGATGACCTAATTATATCCTTTATGATGCTTTCGTTATCGGGATCAATGTCGCGATATTTAATTTCTAAGTCGTCTCTATCATAAAAATCATTTAAAAGCATCGTTCCATCATAAAGAGGGTGGTTAACTATCACTGGGTCCTTCATCTCACTGTCACTCCAGCTACTTGAATTACGGTGCCATTTTACAAAATACACCTGACTCTCGTCACCCGGACAGATTGTGGTGACCGTGAACAGAATTCACAAACCGTGTGTAATGCCTTTCGTTCCTAGCCAAATCTCCGCGCCTCCGCGTGAACATCTCCCCCCCGAATTCCGGGGACACGAATTCCGGGAAACTATACTAACTAATCGTGAAGCCATATGTAGCGTTGGTTCGCGCAGAGGCGCAGAGGAAGAAAAGCGCAGAGGCGCAGAGGAAGAAAAGCGCAGAGACCGCGGAGGGTTGAACCGGCAAACCCGCGCATCACCACACCGTCGCGCATACCGCTAGGCGGTTGAGAGGATGTGGCGTCGCCGCAAGAGCCATATCCTCTGCGATCTCGAATTACGGTACCAAAATTACGGTACCATTTTACGAAATACACTAAATAGCCCATGAAATCACGACCGGCGACGCCATAACATGTCCTTTGCGGGTGATACTATGTCGCAGGAAGGCGTTCGCACGCATCACCGGGCACGGATTTTTGTGACGTTTTAAACTTTGTCCCCCCTCACCCCGCCAGCTTCCCCCACGCCAGCCCCGCAAACTCACACAACAACGGCCGCGTATCCCTCGGGTCGATGATGTCCTCCACCCCGAACCGCTCCGCTGTGCGAAAAGGCGAGCGGACGCGGTTGAGGCGCGCGCGGATGGCCTCCAGATGCGCGGCCGGGTCCTCGGCTGCCTCCAGTTCGCTCTTATACGCCACCTCGACCCCGCCTTCGATGGGAAGGCTGCCCCAGTCGCCGCTGGGCCAGGCGAAGCGGTACTGGAAGCGTTCGGCGTTGCTCATCGCGCTGCCGGCAATGCCATAGGCCCGGCGGATGACGACGCTGGCGAGCGGCACGCGGGCGCGGTAGATGGCGTTCATCGCCTGCACGCCATAGCGGATGGTGCCTGTGCGCTCCGCCTCACCGCCGATCATGAAGCCGGGATTGTCGACCAGATGGACGATCGGCAGGCGGAACTGGTCGGCCAGCTTGACGAAACGTTCGGCTTTCTCGCTGGTCTTGGCATCCCATGAACCGCCGAGATAGCTGGGGTCGCTCGCCAGCACTGCCACCGGCCAGCCATCCAGCCGGGCAAAGGCGGTGATGACCGCGCGGCCCCAGCGGCGGCCCATTTCGAACAGGCTGCCCTTGTCGACGACATGGCCCAGCAGCTTGCGCATCGAATAGACCTGCCGCCCGTCGCGCGGGACGATGGAGAGCAGCGCCGGATCGCGTCGCTCGACGCGGTCGGTGGGCGCGGTGCGCGCGGCAAGGCTGTGGATCGAGGACGGCAAGTAAGAGAGAAAGCGGCGGGCAGCGGCAAAGGCCTCCGCCTCCGATGCCACCTCATCATCGACCACGCCGTTGCGGGTGTGCACTTCCACCCCGCCCAGCTCCTCGCGGTCGAGCGTGTCGCCGATCGACGCGGCAACGGCGGGGCCGGCAGCGAACAGTTGCGAGAGGCCGCGCACCATCAGGCTGTAATGGCTGGCAACGGTGCGCGCCGCGCCCAATCCGGCGGTGGGGCCGAGCGCCAGTGCGACGACGGGCACGGTCTCGAGATTGGCGATTATCTCCCCCCAGCCCGGCACCATAGGGATATAGGTATAGCCCATCTCCTCCAGCGTCTTCACCGATCCGCCGCCGCCGGTGCCGTCGATCATGCGGATCAGCGGCAGGCGATAGTCATGCGCCATCGCCTCGCACTGCACGAACTTGCGGTGCAGCGCCGCATCCGCCGCGCCGCCGCGCACGGTAAAGTCGTCGGCGGAGGCGACCACGGGGCGACCATCGATGTCGGCGCGTCCGAAGATGAAGTTGGAGGCGGCGAGGTCGATCAGATTGCCGTCGGCATCATAGCGGCCGCGCCCGGCGATCTTGCCGATTTCGCGGAATGAGCCGGGATCGACCAGCGCCGCGATCCGTGCGCGCGCGTCCATCTTGCCGCGGCTGTGCTGGCGCGCGACCTTTTCCGCGCCGCCCATCTGCTCCGCCATGGCGCGGCGGCGGGCAAGGTCTTCGATTTCGGGGGTCCAGTCGGTCATGCGACGGGAGCGTAGCGTGCAAGTCGGCGCGTGCAAGCAAGACTCCCCTCCCGCAAGCGGGAGGGGCTGGGGGTGGGCTTGGAGCGATAGAGCGGACCGAACTCGACAGCCCCACCCCCTAACCCCTCCCGCAAGCGGGAGGGGGACTATCTCAATGCGCCTTGCCGCGCGCCTTTTGCACCTGGTGGACGATGGCGGCGATGATCCCGCCGAGGAAGAGGCCGAACACGCCGGACAGCGCGGCCTGCACGACCCAGGTGACCGCACCCGCAGCTGCGGGCACCAGTTCACCCGCACCATGGCCGATGCCGTGGACCAGCTCTTCCGGCCCATGCAGGCCCATCAGCCCGGCACCGTGCAGCACGATCTGCCCGCCGACCCACAGCATTGCGGCGATGCCGATGACGGACAGGCCCGCCATCACCTTGGGCATCGCAATCAGCAGCCCGCGCCCGAACGCCTGCGACGCCTTGTCGGCACGCTCTGCGAGGTGCAGGCCGATGTCGTCCATCTTCACGATCAGGCCGACCGCGCCATAGACCAGCACGGTGATGCCGACAGCGACCACCGCCAGCGTCACGCCCTGCTGGACGATGCCGCTGTCCTTTACCGTATCGAGCGCGATCGCCATGATCTCCGCCGACAGGATGAAGTCGGTACGCACCGCGCCCGCCACGCGTTCCTTCTCGAACGCCTCGGGGTCGGTGATGACATCCTCTACCGTCTCGCCATGCTTGGCGCCGCCGAATGCCTCGATCACCTTTTCCGCGCCCTCGAAACAGAGGAAGGCGCCGCCCAGCATCAGCAGCGGGGTGATCGCCCAGGGCAGGAAGGCGCTGAGCAGCATCGCGGCCGGCAGCAGGATCAAGAGCTTGTTCCTGAGCGAGCCCTTGGCGATCGCCCAGATGATCGGCAGTTCGCGCGCCGGGGTGAAGCCGGTGACATAGCGCGGCGTGACCGCCGCATCATCCACCACCACACCGGCGGCCTTGCTTCCAGCCTTGGCCGCGGCAGCGCCGATGTCATCGACCGAGGCGGCAGCCATCTTGGTGATGGAGGCGATATCGTCGAGTAGCGCGGCTAATCCGGAAGGCATGGCTCACCATCGATACAGGGAAGACGCGCCGCCGTTGCGGCAGAAAGGATTGGCGAAGACGAAGGTCGCATAACCCGAAATTCTAAGCAATTCTAATCACTTAGAACTCTCCAACCAGAGCATATCGGCCCCGCATTTCGCCCCACGCACATCGACATGAATCAAAATTCGGCCGCTACAGCAACATAAATTGATCGCGGTGGATGTCCATACACAGCCGGGGATTTATTGCGGGACTTTCGTGGCAAGCCCTGTCAGACGGATTGTCAAAATGTGGCATCCTGTGCCGGTACGAGGGGACGGTCATCGGTCTACCAGACATGCGAAACCGGGGCTCGCGCAGCCGCACCTTTACGACAGGGAGGTCCGGTCAGCAGAGTGGGCGCGTGGCAGAACTTGATTATCAGAGGGTTCGAAAAAGCGCTATCGCCTCCCCGATCCAGCCTCATGCACGCTACGACAAGGCCACTGCTGGGCAGGGTCTTCGTCCATACGCCCATACTATATTGGCCAAAAGGTGAACTCGCCCAATGCCAGCGACACGGGAAAGCTGAAGACGCCTCAGCGTAGCGTCTCGGGGCACCGGTCGGGCACCCACGTGATCAGGTTCGAGCCTCAGGCGAGGACCAGCGCCGTGGAGAAATCGTCGTCCGTTGCCATCAGCTTGCTCTTTGGAGAAGGGTGAAGGCTTCTTTGCCGGATTGGTTTCCCTGCGCCTGCATCCCGGCAGCCCGCAGCTTGAAGTCGAGTCAACGCCGAGTGCCGACCAGCGGCGGGTCGCCAGACACGGTACGAGGTGCGATCAGCGCGCGACGCCGCCGGCATCGACAGACGATGCCAGCGGCTCCGAACGTGCGCAGTCAGGACCTCACACGGTGGCGATGATGAGGTAGTTCAGCTTGTCGAGGAAGGTTGCTATTGGCCCGCTGTAGGTCCGTCCCCCGCGAGCCCAAGACCAGTATGTGAAACTGACGGTGCCGTTGGCAGAGTTGAAACTGATCGGCGATTCAAGCGCAATCGCATGATTGCCGGTCAGGGTCGGGTCGATCAATTCGACCTTCAAACCCATAACGATATCCTGATTGGCCGCTTTCGCACCGGCGGCTAACACATGTGCTTGAGACTTGTCTTTGTCGAGCGTCACAGTCGACCAGAATTTCGTACCGTTGTACCATTTCTCCAATTCGTCATCGAACGATCCGATCGCGACTGTCTCTTCGGGCGTCCCTTCGAAATCGAGTATGTCGTTTTCCGAGTCGCGCAATGCCGACATCGCCATCCAGCTTGCCTGAGCCGGAAGAGCAGGATGTTTCGCTTTGATCGCGGGCCAGTCGGCGTTCATCAGATCGCTGTCAGGCGAGACCTTGAGCTGACCGATAAAGCCAGTGCCGCCGCTGTAAAGTGCTTTCGCAAACGATCGCCATTCATCGGGTTTGCGCTGGATGACGTGGCGCAGGAAAGCTGCCTCCCCGCACAGCCCCAACGCTCCCTGATCGAGCGAATCCGGCGCCAAGGCGAACGCTTCGATTTCCGACAGGACAGTGGCCTTGGTGAGATGCTTCCACGGCGATGCCTTGCCGCCACCTGCAGATGTCTGCGTCGAGCCCAGCGCCGCTGCGATGCCCTCGAATACCGTCGATGTCCCGTCGGGATGGGTTTGAGAAACATTGACGGGGCGACCCTCTTCGACCGCTTTGGCTGCCGCTTTGCCGACATCGCTGTCCTTTGCGGTGTTGTCCGGTTCGTCGGCTGTTGTCCTGCCGTTGATCTTGGCCCGGATCGACTCCTCAGTAAGCTTCTTGGCAGTGCCTTCGTCGAGCAGATTGTCGGCCTGAGCCTTCTTGATCGTGTCGATGGTGCCATCGGTGCCGCGCTGGGCCGAAGCGAGGGTAGCCAGTTCTGCGGCCTTGTCCGCGAAGTGCTTGGCGCTTTCCTGGTTCGACAGCATGGCTTGGAGTGAGTTCTTTTGTGTTTCGCTGAGGCCGGTGATGTCGGGGAACAGTCCCGATTTGCCGAGCAGCGCCATGGTTGCTTCGAGCGTCGCGCCGGGATTGGGCGCGGCCGGCGCATTCTGCATGGCAATGATCGGTGCCGGGAACGGCGTCGGGTTGAGCTCGCCGGGATCGCTGCGTTGCGGCGGGTTGGTGCCGATCGGGTTGATCGCGGTCGGCTGGTCGGGATTCGGCGATTCTTCCCAGCGCCAGAAGCGACTGTCGTCCTTCTTCTCGCAACTGTTGCACGCACCCATTACCGCTTCGGCAAACACGCCGCGGGTCGGCACACTGATGCGATATGGAGGAATCGGCGTTGTCGGCTCATAATGGCTGAGCAGATCGACGGGTTTCATCAGCGGCTTGCCGTCCGCTCCCAGCACCGGATTGCCCTGATCGTCGAGTTCGGGCTCGGGCTGGTAACTCGGGTCGAGCTTGTATCCTGGTGCCACCGGCATGATCAGCGAATTACCGGCGATACCGATAACGCGATTCTCAACCACTGAAGCGACACTCTTGCCGCCTGAATGCGGCGCGATGAACCCATCGAGCAGCATGAAGCGGCGCTGCGGGTCCATCCGTTGCCAGATCGAGCGATGATAATATTCGAGACTGCCGTTAAGATGAACCAGCAGCCGACGGACCAGTTCCTCATCTTCCTTTTTCGGATTGCGCATCTCGTCGCTGCTCAGCGGCGTGAACAGGACGACATTGTCTGACGGGATCAGATTGCCACCGCCGAAATCGATCGTGGCGCTCTTGAGGTCGTTATTGACCGCGTCGTTGCGTATCAGCGTACCGTCGTAATGCTGGGTGCGGTAACGCAGCATGGCACGCCGCACGACCACCCGTGAACGGGCGGCCTGGGTCAGATCGTGCGTCGAGAAAATGACGAACTTGGCGATCTGCTCACGCGTCACCGGCAGTTCCGCCATGTTGGGGCGGATCGAGACATATTGCGGCACGGACCGCGCATAGCGACTGACCAATGTCGCATCGAGGTCGAGATCATGCCGGTTGCCGTCCCGGTCGATCGCTGCGAACTTGAGCCCAGCCACGAACCGCTGGGCGATCTCCGGCGCGATCTCTTCCTGAAATATCCTGTCGCGATCGGCGCGCACACGCTTCTCGAGCTTGGAACGCAGTTCGTTGATGCCGTAAGGCAAGAACATCAAAAAGATGTTCCATCGCTGTGCATCAAGCAGCTTGTCGACCTCCTCCTCGTCGCCCTCCTTGTCTTCGGGGCGGTTGAGCTCGAGTTCGATATAAAGATCACCGGACAGGTCGAGTACCTTTTCCGCTGCGAAAGTGGTGACTGGCTGTTGTTGGGCACTCGGCGGAGCGAGGCGCCTTTCGATCGCACTGAACGCTTCCGCCAGCGGCTTCTTGCGATAGGATATTCCACCGGTCGCGAGCCGGTGAACGCTGCGGCTGCCAGGATCGCGCAAGGTGGCGCGCAGAATGTCCATCCAGCGGATCACCTTTTCCTCGGTGAAAGGCGACATCAACAGCGGCACGAACAGGCATTCCTGAACATGGCTGAGCTTTTGCTCGATCACATAATGGCGCAGCACCTCGAAATATTGGATGGTGATGGCGTGACAATGGTTATGGTTGGCCACCACCTCGGTCTCGACGCGAAACTGTTCGGCCTGCCTTGCCGTCTGGACAACCGTGGCGCGCTGGTTGCGCACACTGGAGGCCCCTTGCTGGATATTGTCACGCAACTGACTGAGCCCGGTCGCCGAAGTGTTCCGGCTGCTGTCCTGCCAGGCGCTGGCGCTGGAACTGCCCGACGATGCCGAATAGCCGCCGGCCACGCCGATAAACACCGGGCCTAGCAATGCACCGACCCCCGCACCGATCCCGCCAGCCTCGCCGGACGTCTTGGACCGGCTGCCGCCGCGCATTTGCTCGCTGACTGACCCCTGTGTTATGTCGAGGATGTCCCGGTTGTGGGACAGATAGGCGTCGAGCGATTCGTCTGCATGGCTTGCCTCATCGCGCCGTCCGAACTCGGTGCGATCCCAATCGAACACGACGATCTGTTTCTTCTGTCCAGGCGCGAGCGGCAGGCTGTATAGGAGATCGCCGAGCGAATAGCCGTCCGCCTTCCACACCTGTTTGAAATAGAGAATATGGCCATGGGCGATGGTAGTCGCCTGATAGAATGTCGGCTCGGAGTCCCAGTCGACGGCGTTGCTGGCGTTCAACTGGCCACGGCCATTGAACATCTGAAACAGGCTGGGATCTAACTGGACGACCGCTTCGAAATTCCACTTGAACGCTGACAAAGCGGAAAAGCTGGTTTCCCGCGCCATCGTCATCGGCAAAGCAGCTGTCGAACCGCTGCCGGACCGGTTGGTGATGTCATCGCCAACTATCAGTTCTGCCGCGCGCTTATGCCAGAGTTGATCGCGCTGCTCGATATTCGACAATGTGGTGCCCTTCACCAAGGGTTCCGATGTCCGCACCGCCATCGAATAGGTGAACTCCTCGAGCGTACGGTTGGGTATGGTGAAATTGGTGCAGCTGCCGCCGATGTCCTGGGAATAGGCACCGTTGGCGGATACCAGCTCGTCCTGATCGGGAAGGCGTGGCGCTCCGATGCCACAATCGCAATCATCCTCGTCTGCCGCAGCACCGGCGCTGTCGACGACCAGATAGACGAAGGGCGGCAAGCGTCCGCCCGTATCGGCAGCGCCACCTTCGAGCGCGACTGCGACGGCGGTTTCCGGGCGGCTGTTGGCTGTTCCGCTGACCGTGGCGATGACGCCGCCGAACAACTGTTTGGGGCGGTCGACAGAAAAGCCGCCCAGCGAGTCGGTTTGCGTCACCAGGAATACCGAAGGTTGCTCCCCATCGGAAATAGCCCAGAAGGCGACCTGGCGGTTGCGAACCGCGGCACCGTCGAACTGGATGACTTTGCCCTTTAATTTTTCGGGCCGTGCGGCGGCGGCGCGTGGGTCGGTCGTGAGCGTCGGGACGTTGGCGGCAGCGATGGTGATGACCGCTTCCTTCGCCAGATTGGCAAAGGTCACCGACGCGGTACCGGCGATGCGACCGTCGGGATAGCGGGCCGTCAGCTTAACAGGTGCCTCGGCGAGCTTTTCCTTGTCAGGCAACGCCAGAACAAAAGCGTTGCCGTCGGCGAGCTCTGCAGCGGCCGAGCCTTCGCCTACGTCGTCCCTGCGCGTGAAAGCAGCATCGACGCGATAGCCATCGAAGCCGGTCGTTACCCCGGGCTGGCCCTCGATCTCGATCTTTCCGCGCAATTGGATGGGGGTCGCCCGCGGCTGAGGTTCGGGCTGCGGATCGGGGGCTGGGCGCGGTGTCGGCTCCTCAGCGGCTGTCACGGCGATTTCGACCGGCGTCTGCGCCCGCAACAGCGGTATAAGCTCGTCTCGCTTTAGCCGGGCGATGCCGCGCTCAGCCCCATTGCCGTCGCGCACGGTAAACACTGTCAGCATGCTCGGTGCGCGCGCCGCGATTGCCTGTTCGGGAAAGTCGAAGGTCAGAAGGCCGGTCGCTGTAGCCGCTGCTTCGACCGAAATCCGTGCCAGTTCACGCCCAACCTCATCATCGCCGGTTCGGGCGAAACTCATTGTGACAATGAGGCCGTTGAACCGCACGCGTTGTCCGTCGGCACCGACGAGCTTGCCCTTGAGTTCCATAATCCCTGTCCTTCTGTACCGGCGGCGGCCGATGCGCTGCGATCTGGTGCGATCCGAAGGAAAGGATGGCCGGTGTCCGTCAATCTGGCATCGACGGCGTCCGACAGCGGTTGCGCCCTTCGAGGCGACTCGTTGCAACCACACCCTAGACAAATGACCCGGCAATCAGCGTGATGCCCGTCACGATTTCGTTTCCCCTTAAACAAGATTACCGGAAACTTACTGAGCCGCGCCAAGCCGAGACACACGCTTACGGCGCGCGCACTGCCCGTTCGGAGGCAGGACAAGCGGCCAAGCAGTCAGTCACAGCCCCAGCTGCCATCTTCAAGCATTGCCAGCATGCTCCAACTCGCCCTGAACTGGCGTGGAGCGCGGAAGGCGCGCTTACACAAAGCGGCTCAACAAGCACGCCAAGCCGTGCATTCAGGTGACGCTGGATGCAGGCCGGCCAAACCCTTATGGTGAGCGGTGACCGTTCCCTGGAGATTGTCTTTTGCCGTGCCCGATAGCGCTGGTTCGAAATTGGTTGGCTTTCGGGTGTGGATCTGCACAGTTGTTGTATTGGCGCTGGGATACGCGACCGTTTTCCTGGTGACCGAGACGCTGGTCGGACCACGGGAAATCATTCTGTGGTCGATCAGCAATGCGCTCCCGCAGGTCGTATTTGCCGTGCCGCTTGTCGATCGGGTCGCGCCTTGGATTGTTCGCCGACCGCCTGCCATTGCTCTGGCCGTCTCGGCGGCAGCTATGTTTCTTTATGCTCTCGCGTCCTATTGCGCGCTCGTTTTCCTGCTTGCGGTGACGGGCGGGGTGAGAACCGACGGAATTCTGGTTCGATTCTTCTCCGGTCCCGCCTTGCCGTGGCAGATTTTTCAGGGGCTGGCATATGGTTGCACCGCTATCCTGGCCGGGCTGTGGCTTGATGCACGCCGGCGTTTGCAACAAGTCGCGAGCATCCCTCCGACTGGCAAATCAACCGATCGCCCGCAGCGCTGGCTGATCAAGACCGCAGACGGCATCATGCCTGTCGATCCCACGGAAATCATCCGTATCGAGGCCGCAGGCGAGTATGCGAAAATCGTTCTGCCAACTACGAGTACATTCTCGCGCATCGCCATGACGGCTTGCGAACAACGACTGGACGGACTGCCATTCATTCGTGTCCATCGCTCGCATCTCGTCCACGCCGACAGGATTGCGCGTGCCGAGCCGGCCGGGAACGGTCGCTTGCAACTCACGCTTGCGAACGGCGACCAAGTGATCACCAGCAGGGAAGGGGCAAGGCTGGTACGGGCGGCTGCGGTCTGACCCTGCCGGGGGTGTTCGTTCATCGGCCTGCCATGTCGATTGATAGCATTTTTCGAGGGCGGATGCTGCAACACGGTCAATGGAAGCCAATCGATGTGCTGTCGGAGAGCTTCCGTGAGATCCTTTTGTCTGTTTGCTGGGCTGCTTTTATCCACTGCCTCGCTGGTGGTCCCGGCATGGGCCGTAGAACAGGCTGAAACCGCCGAGGCGGCAGCCACTATTGCCGTGAATCCGGTGTACTATCTAGGCGAAACACCGCACATCAGGATCGGCGGCCTCGTTCCCGACGAGACTGTAACCGTCCATCTTTTCAGGGTCGTCGATCGTTGGCTGCCCGATGGAACCGGGGGGTGGCGGCGCGAGCCGACGCCGATGCATGGTTGGGCGAGTTATCGTGCCGGTAGCGACGGGTGGATCAGCCTCGATACGGCTGTACCAATCGAAGGTTCGAGCAGGGCAATCGGCCCCGTTACCCTGTTCTGGTCAGCCCGTCGCGCCAGCGATCCCCTTGCGGCGAGCCAGGCGTTCGCCCGGCAGGGTGTCTCGTTGAGGGATGATGGCACGCACATGCTGCGGGTTACCCGCGGTACCGCGGTCCTGTCCGAACGCTCATTTCGTATCAATGTCGAAAGACCAGATACAGCCATGACAAGAGTTGAGGTCCGGACCCCTCAATTATCAGGGTATTTTGCTGCACCTGCCGGAGCCGAACGCCTTCCTGTTATTATCCATCTGCACGGCAGTGAGGGCGGCAGTACCGCTAAAGCGCGTGACATTGCGCAACGCTATGCCGAAGCCGGATTTGCAACGCTGGCCATTACCTATTTCGCCTGGGATTATGAGGCTGATGGGTTGCCGGTACCACGCGCTCACCGCAACATTCCGGTCGAGCTGCTCGATCAGGCGCGCCAATGGCTCAGTAGCCGTCGCGAGGCAGATACTGCGCGGATCGCACTGGTCGGCAACAGCAAGGGCGGCGAGTTTGCGATGGTCGGTGCGGCCACCTACCCTTGGGTGCGCGCTGCGGTAGGCTGCGTGCCAAGCGACGTCGTGTGGGAAGGTTATGGGGCAGTCCATTGGGACGGCGATACGGCGCGGTTCGTCCCCGACCCTGGCACCTACTCAAGCTGGTCATGGCAAGGCAGGCCGCTCGCCTATATCCCCACCTATGCCGCACGCCGAGAGGGTTTTCTCGACAATACCGATCGCTATGACCGGGCCAGGGCCGAGTTTGGCGCCGAAGCACGGGCTGCACGTATCCCGATCGAGCGCACGGCAGCGGCGTTGTTCCTGATAGGCGGCGAACGCGATCGTACGTGGTCGAGTGGGGCGATGACCCGCAGCCTGGTCAATGCCATGGATGCGGCCGGCAAGGGCGCCCAGGTCGAAGCACTGGTCGCCCCCACCGCAGGCCATTTTCTTTGCGGCGATGGCCTATACCCTCACCGGGCATGGCAGGAGGACAGCCAGTCTGTCTATGCGCCTGACATAGACGCACAAGGCGCGGCAGAATACGCCGCCTATGTGGCCAAGCTTGCTTTCCTGCGCCGGGTACTGCGCTGACAAAATGCGCAAGAAATGTGTGGTCGCGAGGTTTGACGTGCGGCGCATCGCCTGCAAGCCTCATCCTGAGGAGATAGGGGGCTAGCGTGAGCAGGCTTGGCGTTTATGGCGAGCGGTACGAGGCGCGCATCGCGCGGGTTGTCGAACATGTCGAACGCCACCCCGCCGAGCCGGTAAACCTCGACGGCCTTGCAGCGATTGCCTGTCTGTCTCCCTATCATTTTCATCGGCTTTTCCGAGCAATGACGGGTGAGCCAGTGCGGCGCTTTGTCGAGCGCATACGGCTTGAGCGCGCGATCCGGCTGGCCCGCGAAGGGAAACCGTGGAAGAGCATAGCCGGCGAATGCGGTTTCGCCTCGCCGACGAGTTTTGCGCGGGCGTTCAAGCGTGTCTTCGGCACGGCGCCATCGATGTTCGATATCGAAAGCTGGTGGGCGGTCCGTGGTGACAGGCGCAGGGCCGAAGAGCTTTCCCATTTCTTCCTACGTGCACCCGAGCCGTTGGATCCCGACTTTGTCGTCGATTTGCGCGAACGGCCCGCAGCACGGCTGGCAGTAGCACGCGTGTGGGGTGGCTATCTGGATCCCGACAAGCTGGTCGCGGCCTACCGGCGACTGAAGCAATGGGCAGACGAGACGGGGATCGAGACTTCCGGTGGCCGGCTCGCTGGAGCGTCGCGGGACGACCCTGATCTCACCCCGCTGTCGCGCTGTCGCTATGACTTCATGGTCGAACTTCCACCTGATGTTGTGCCGCCCTCCCGATTTTCGGTAGTCGAGCGAGCGGCAGGGATGTGGGCAATTGCGCGCGTGCAGGGAGACCTCGCCGCAGTCGATCGAAGCTGGGCAATGCTATTCAAAAGCTGGTTGCCAGCGTCCGGCCTCGATTTACGCGATGCGCCGGCTGAGGAAGTCTATTGCCAGCTTCCCGAGATCATAGGCTGGTCCACCTTCGACCTCGCGTGCTGTGTTCCGGTTGCCTATCCGTGACGGAGGGATGGATGACGTTCAATATCCGTATAGTGCTGCTTGCCGGGTTGCTCTCTGGTGGAGGGGCGATGCTATGGACCTTGTTTGAATTTGCCATGAGCTGGCACAATGCTGAGCTCGAGACGGGCGCGACGACTGGCTTTGTCGCGATCTTGTTTCCCATCATTGCCATCGTCTGGGCGCTGCGCACAATCCGCCGGGAGGCGGGCGGGGTGCTGACGCTCCGGCAAGCGCTGGGGACTGGACTTGCAATCTCGGCCGTCGCCGCTGCAATCGGGATCGCCTTTTTCTGGGTCTATTACACCTTGATCAATCCGCAATTTCTCGCTGCAATGCGCGCACGTGGGCAGGCAGTTGACATAGCGAGCCAGCTGGCTGCGGTGGCAGCCGGCTCATTCCTGTTGGGGGCGATTATCTCGGCGGTGACCGGGCTGATACTACGGCAAAAAGGAAGCGAGCAATGAGCGATGCCTTTCAATCGATCTTCGAAAGATTGCGCGGCATAATGCTTGATGCGGCTCCGGCTATGGCCGTTTCCCAAGATAGTCCCGGCAATCTCACGCTCAAAACACACTGGAATGAAACGCGCACGGGGCAGCCTGCCTGGTTCGGCTGGATTGCAATCAAGAAGTCATATGTCGCCTACCATATAATGCCTTTGTACAATTTGGCCGCGCTGGAGGCGGCAGTTCCTGAGACGTTGGCTAAGCGCCGGCAGGGCAAGACGTGTTTCAATGTGAAGACGGCGGACGAGGCCGTGTTTGCAGCGTTGCAGAATTTGACCCTGCTCGCCGCAAGCATGGAACCCGATTTCCGCGCCGCAATCGGCGATTGAGGGTCCGAGGCTCGACATCGCACTGTATCGCCAGCAGCGCGCAGGGCTGCCAGCGCCTCACCCGCCGACTGGCTTGGCTCGGAGCCGACACGCCCGCCAAGGTGGCGGGCAAAAAACAACTCAGTTGCGCGGGTTCTTGCATACGAGCTCTCTTCGTTGGCAAAGCTGTGCCCCTCGTTGCCGGCAAGCAGATAGTCGACGTTCAATCTGACGTTCTCCCCTGATCGTTACCATTCAGAGGTAGGGTCTCGTTCCTTCGTGATGGTTGTTTGATGGGATGGCAACGTGTCTGGGGGCATGCCCACCAAACCCTACACACCCGAGACCAACGGCAAGGTCGAACGCTTCATGCAGACCAGCTTGCGCGAATGGGCCTACGCCCCCGCCTATCCATCCTCCGAGCACTGAAAACAGGCACTCGAACCCTAGTTGCACAATTACAACTGGCATCGACCACATGGCAGCCTTCAATCCATGCCACCCATCAGTCGGATCAATCAGCCGATGAA